>Ga0102590_1000001_pt1 | contig 2122749 bp, 1970 predicted proteins | sample AraplaMF_Col_mMF_FD_76859 | JGI IMG/M metagenome (GOLD analysis project Ga0102590, IMG submission 76859) | Arabidopsis root microbial communities from the University of North Carolina, USA - plate scrape MF_Col_mMF | ecosystem: Host-associated > Plants > Roots > Endosphere | place: USA... | reverse complement strand
TTTCCAAGGCAACCAAGAAGTCGAGCTTTCAGACGCTGGTCAGCCCGGTGGATGGCACGATCTCGCAGCTTGCGGTCCACACGGTCGGCGGCGTGGTCGAGGCAGCGAAGCCGATCATGGTCATCGTGCCGAGCGGCGGCAGTCTCGTCGCCGAGGTGAAGATCCAGAACCGCGACATCGGTTTCATCCGCCCGGGGCAGGAAGTCGCGCTGAAGCTCGAGGCCTTTTCCTTCACCCGCTACGGCACGCTCAAGGGCAAGGTCCTGACGGTCGGTTCGGACGCGGTCCAGGACGAGAAGCTGGGACTGGTCTACCCGGCGCGGATCGCGATCGACCTGACGCAGCCGGGCCTGCGCGGCGGGGCGATGCGCGCCGATGTCGGCATGCAGGTGACCGCGGACATCCGAACGGGACGGCGCAGCATCCTCTCCTATCTGCTCAGCCCGATCGATGAAGCGGCTCAGGAAGCTGGGAGAGAGCGATGATGGAGATTCTTCGGCGGCCCTTCTCGAAGCTCGTCGCTGTGGTGAACGGTGCGAGCCTCTCCCTACTCGGTGCTTGCGGCGCAACTGCGCCTCCAGGAACGAAGCCGGTCGATCTCTTCCCGCGATATGGTTCGAGTTGCGAAACCAGAATCGTGGAGACTGAGCTCTACGACTATGTCGATCGCAAGCGGGCCGGAAACGACAAGTTCGAAGTCACGGACACCGCGCCGCTTCGGCTGCGGTTTCCAGCTTCCTATTACATCCTGGAGTCCAACCACCGCGGCGGCCCGCAGATCGCGATGGAGATCTCGCTGCAATACCCCGGTGGCGAACCCTATGCTGACCGGAACCTCTGCCCAACAGGTAATGTGCGGACGACCCAAGGCGGGGATCGCGTCAACGTCATCGTTAGCTCCAACCTGCTCGGCGCTACCTCGATCTTGGCACCTGGCGGGCCCCCGCTTTCCGGCGAGGTGCTGAGGCGCCGCACCCAGGTGGACCTGACTCAGGATGGCGAACTGGGCGAGTTCACGCTCTACGCCTATCACGAGAAGGCTTGGAAGGCGGTCGCACCCTCCGCTTCGACAGATCCTCTGGCCGATAAATTATCTGGTGCCAGTTATTTCGGGCTGCCGAAATCGACGTCCGCTACCATACAGCTAATTGAATGCAAGAAAATCGAGAAGAATTGCGAGCTTCATCTTTTCTATAAGACTCGCCCTGTCGACATTGTTTTTCCAAAGAAAAATATCCGGGACGCCGAATTATTTGCTCGCAAGGTAGTTTCGATCCTCGAAGCTGCTGACCTTGACCATAAATAAGGGGAACTAGCATGCCGGCAACTGCGAACCCGCTTCACAGCGTCAAGCTCACTGCTCAGGAAATCCGGTATCTACAGTCGTTCCTGGATGCGGGTGACAGACCCGGCTTCTACCTTGCTTACTATTCCATGGTCGCGAGCGACGATTCGACGGGGACGCATTCGACTGTTGGAGAGGACGAGGCGAGCCTGCAGGCGAAGATCTCATCGTTCAGCGACGCAACCGGCGCGGCCGCCTATTATTCCAACCGCCTGCTCCAGGAGTTCGGTGCTGACTACGCCGGAATCTACAATCTCTCTCAATCGGTCGCGCAGCACCATCTGGACGGCGTCATCGACAACGACAACCAGTTCCTCACCGACGAACAGGTGTTCGGCACCGCATCCAAGGCATGGAACGATGCAGCGCTGCTTTCCCTTTTCCCTGGTCGTTTGCTCGAAGGCCAGTCCGCGGTCAGCGTGACCCTGGCTAGCACGCCGATCATCATCAACTATGTACTCTGGGTCGCGGGTTATCTCGCGACCGAGTTCGAGTTGCCGACCCGGCAGCAGAGTTTCGATTGGATCGCGAGCCAGACTGGAGACCGTGCCGGCGAATATGCCGCCGCCCTGGCAGGCGTTTTCGTTCTTCTGAGCGGTTCGGTGGGTAAGCAACTCAGCAACAGCGAGGGACTCGACATCTTGGAGACCGCCGACGGCGAGCAGCGCTTCGGCGTGGACGCGGAAGGTCATGTCCGCGCCGTCAACCTGCTCGATCCCTCCGGCTCCGGCGCGTCGGAATTCGAGAATCTGAATTCGATCATGCGCAGCGTCATGGACGCTGTGGAGAAGTCGAGCCTGATCACCACCATCGGCGGCGCGGCGGTGGAGACTCTGCTTCTAAGCGCGCTAATGCCGCTGTTCGGAAGTTATACCCCCGCCGACTGGCTGGACGTAGTCTCCCCGACAGGTGATCCGTCTTCTACGCATCCGGCGAGCAGCTATCCGGCACACCACTTCTCCTCGTCCGCATCGAACGGCAGCGAAACCTTGCTGGGGACCTCGCCGGGCCTCTTCGGGCTGGGGGGGGACGACAATATCGATGCCATGGACGGTGACGATGCCGTTTTTGGGGGGGGCGGCAAGGACACGCTCATCGGTGGGCGGGGCGATGACATCCTGTGGGGGCAGGACGGTATCGACCGGCTTGAGGGTGGCGCGGGCGACGACGTGCTGCGCGGCGGTGATGGAGACGATACGCTGTTGCCCGGAACCGATGACGATTTTGTCGATGGCGGCAGCGGCTACGACATCCTCGACTTGGAGCGCTTCGGACGGTCACTGTTCGACCCACCCGCGCCGGTCGATATGGACGTGGCAGTCGTGCGGGCGCAGGATGCGAAGGACAATTCGGTCGCGCGCCTGCGCTGGAACGGCAACCAGACGGACGTGATCAACACCGAATATGTCCGGCTTACAAACCTGTCGGACACCGTGCGCTTGGGCGATCTCGGCCCTTATGTACCGTCCGGCCTTGGGCCGGTGATCGCCCAGGCGCCAAGCGAAACGAATCCGCTGGCTGCCCTTAAAATCGATTTCGGAAGCACCTTCTTCCCGACGCTCGACGACGACAAGATCGATGTCTCGAATACCCCGCGCGTGGCTACCCGGCAGCGGCCGGACGGTTCGACCCAGACCACAGACAATGTCGGCGTGCGGGTCGACCTGCGCAATGTGCAGCACCAAACTGTCCAGTACCGGGTCGATTGGGGTGGTGGCGACATCCAGCGCTCGGCGGTCATGGTGAACATGGCGAACGCAAATTCCGTGGTCGGCACGGACAAAGATGATGAGATATTCGGCTCGAGCGCTCGCAAGCCGGCATTCCCCCTCGCGGATCCGGGCAATACGCCGATCGAAGGCTACTCGACGCTCCATGGCGGTGGCGGCAACGACGTGCTGGTCAGCGCTGGATGGGAAACCCACATGTTCGGCGGCACGGGCAGCGACCAGTTTCTCCTTGGCTCCGGCACCTGGATAGAAGACGGCGAGGGGCGAGATCGGGCCTCTTATGGCGGTATCAACCTCTATGGCGGCGTGCAGCAATGGTGGATGGAGGGCGGGACCGCCTATGCGGCCCAAATCTCGACACTTCTGACCGTCTTCCCCGTCATCGGTGCCGAACTGCTCTACACAGCATCCCTTTTCATAGACCAGAATTGGATGAAGTTCGCGAGCTACACCATGGCCTCCGACGGCTCGTTGCTGATGAACCTCGGCTGGGGCCAAGCTGGTAGTGCCGCTGTCCGGGACTATAGCCTGAACTTGGATACCGGCGCGGGCTCCGCGGGGCTCGCGGTATTCGCCGCGTCTCGGGGCGGGGCGGGCACGGCCGGCCAGAACCTCACGAATTTCGTTAACCTCGCGCTCAAGGCTGGATTCGGGCATGGCATGCCGGGCTTCGATCCGCTTGTCCTTGATCTGGGCGGTGATGGCTTCAGCCTCACGACAGAAACCAACAGCTCTGTGTTCTTCGAATTCGATGGGGACGGCTTTGGCGAGCACACTGGATGGGTGCAGTCCAGCGACGGTTTCCTGGTCCGAGACGCGAATGCGAACGGCAAGATCGACAATGTCGGCGAGATGTTCGGGAGCGCTTCGGCGGGCGGGTTCGATGTCCTGGCGGGCTATGACAGCAATGGTGACGGCATTGTCTCTTCGACCGACAATCTGTTCGCGTCGCTCCAGATCTGGCAGGATCTCGATCAGGACGGCGTAACCGATGCGGGCGAGCTCAAGTCGCTTGCCGATCTCGGCATCGTCTCGATTTCCCTGACCCATGCCGCACCGTCACAGCCGACTACGGTTGCAGGGAACGCCATCGCTCAGCTGGGCAGCTTCACCCGCGCCAATGGCAGCACCGGTAGCGTCGCTGACGTTCAGCTGACTATCAACGAAGCGCACAGTCAGTGGCTCGGTGACAACAGCGTCGATCATGCCGCTGCCGCGCTACCGGAGCTCGCGGGGTTCGGTGAGGTCCGTGATCTTCGCGTGGCCATGTCGTCGGACGCCACGCTCAAGACCCAGGTTTCGGCCTTTGCCGGAAGCGGCTCGACCGATCTCTCGGTGCTGAAGGCAATGGCCGAAAGCATTCTCTATCGCTGGGCGGGAGTCGATGGTGCGGCGGCGACTGCTGTCGGGAACGACGGCTTCGATATGCGCAAGCTCGCCTTCCTTGAGAAATATTCGGGTTATGCGCTGATGCCACGCGATGCCGGCGGCGCGATCCAGCTCGATAATCTCGACGAGGTCGAAGCGCTCTGGGCAGATCAGCTGACCCGGTTGACGCTGAGGCTGGTTGTACAGGGGCCGCTCGCGGACCTCTTCGACGGTCTCACCTATCGTGACGACATAGACCTGCTTGTGGCAGACGGTCCCAATGCGCTGGCGGAGGTCCTTCACCGCGTGATTGCCGGTCTGCCTGCCGACGCCATCGGCGCAGCAGCAGCTTGGGCCGAATGGGCTCCGCTCCTTGGTGCTGTAAGCCAGGGCATGGTCCGCTCGGACGCCAATGTCGTGCGAAGCGACTTCCTTTTTACCCAGCTTCTGCGCGCGGCCGACGGCATCGCTCAACCTTCGTCACTGCAGGTGCTGGCTGCAGGGCTCGGCATTGCCGATGTGCGCCTCGGCGCCAGCACGAATGATATCCTGGCCCGAGGTGTCGCCGGCGAAACCGCGATCTATTTCGGCAATGGCGGCGATGATGTCTTCAACGGCGGTTCGGGGCAGGACGTCTATGTCTTTGGACGTCAGGTCGGTCATGCGACGATCAACGATGTCGAGGCCAATCCTGCTGGAGACCGAATCCGCTTCGCCTTCCTGAACCAAGCCGATGTTTCGATGGCGCGCGACGGCAATGACCTGTTGATCACGGTTACGGCTACCGGCGAGACGGTACGGGTAACTGGTCAATTTGCGCCGGTAGTGCCACTGGGTTCGGATGTGCTCCTGAGCACCGACAAGGGTGTCGAGGACATCCAATTCGCCGACGGCTCGATCATGGAGATTCCGCAGATCATGGCCGCTGTGGGCCAGGGTTCGAGCGGCGATGACCATATGGTCGGAACCATGCACTCCGACGTGTTCACCGGCGGGCTCGGAGACGACCTGCTAGAAGGCGGCGACGACGCCGACCTTTATGTCTACAATCATGGCGACGGGTACGATTTCATCCGCGACCAGCAATCGACGCCACTCCTGCGGGCGGCCGATCTACTCGTCTTCGGCGACGATATCGCACCGGAAGACCTGGTCTGGTCGCGCGGTGGCAGCACCGGCGACGACCTGGTGATTTCCGTCGCCGGTGGCGGTAGCGTAACTATCGGCGGCCAGTTTGCCTACACATCGCTTGGCTATAACGCCGCACTCGCGCCGAACTCGCGCATCGAGTCCTTTGCCTTCCGCGAGTATGGCGAATCCTATTCCAACAAGGACATCCAGCAGAAGCTGATCGAGGCGGCCACCACAGATGGCGACGACACGACCCGCGGCTTTGGCGACGACGACAGCTTCGGTGCTTCGGCCGGCAACGACCTGCTAATCGGTATGGACGGAGCGGACACCTATTATTGGGGTTCGGGCGCTGGTAACGATATCGTTCGTGAACAGGCACAGTATATCGACGTCAATGTCGGCCTGGGCGGTATCAGCCTTACGGTGCGCGCCGATGTCGTGCAGTTTGACCAGTCGATCACTCCGTCGTCGATCTCCTTCTCCCGCAACTACGATACCGACGATCTGGTGATCACCAACCTGACGACCGGCGAGATCCTGACGGTCGACGGGCAGTTCAACAGCTTCCAGACCGGCGTGCTCGGCCCGCAATGGTTCGACCGTGTCGAGTGGTTCGCCTTTGCGGACAATTCGGCCTATTCCTGGCAGGACATCGAGGCGATCGTCACCACCGGCACGGCGGGCAATGACCGGCTGCGCGGTGACATCCTGGCCGACACGATGGCCGGCAAGAAGGGCGACGACCTGCTGTCGGGCGGCGGGGGTGGGGACACCTATGTCTTCAATGTGGGTGACGGTCACGACACCGTCTTCGACGACAACCAGACGCTGATCGGCGACGGGTTCCTGACCGCCGACCAGACCATCGACAAGATCCAGTTCGGCGCCGGCATCAACCCCGCGGACATCCTGTTCTCACGCAATGGCTCCTCGATCACGCTGACGATCGGGACATCGGGCGATGCGGTCACGTTGCAGGGGCAGGACGATTATATCCAGACCGGGGTATTCGGCGCGATCCCGACCAGCCGCATCGAGGAAGTCCGGTTCGCGGACGGCACGGTCTGGACCTGGCAGGAAGTCAATCGGCGGATGATCGCCGCGCAGACGACGTCGGGCAGCGACGTGACCCAGGGATTCACGCTCGCCGACCGGTTCGAGAAGAGCGCGGGCGACGACATTCTGCGCGGCGGCGAGAGTGGCGACACCTATGTGTTCGGCGTGGGCGCCGGTCATGATCGCATCGAGGAGAGCGTGGACAACGTCCTCTACGGCGACAATGACAGCGTCGAGTTCGACAGCACGGTCGCGCCTGCCGACGTTTCGGTGTCGCGCGACGGCAACGACCTGATCTTCACGCTGACCTCGGGCGATAGTTTGCGGGTCGCTGGCGAGTTCGACCTCCAGACGCTCTATACCTGGACCGACGTGGAGAATTTCCGCTTCGCGGACGGCACGGTCTGGACCAAGCAGGACGTGCAGCAGATGCTGCTTCAGTCGACCTCGGGGGACGATCATCTGATCGGCTTCCATACCGAGGACGATCTCGATGGCGGCGCCGGCGACGACCTGCTCGAGGGCAAGGACGGCGGCGACACCTATCATTTCGATCGCGGTTATGGGCATGACGAGATCCGCGAGAACGTCTCTGAAGTGAATGTCGGCGACGGCGATCAACTGATATTCGGCCCGTCGCTGCTGCCGGGAGACTTGGCGCTCTCGCGCGAGGGCAACGACCTGATCTTCACGATCCGCGACACCGGCGAGACGATGCGCGTCACCGGGCAGTTCGATCTCCAGACGCTCTACACCTGGACCGATGTCGAGAATTTCCGTTTCGCCGACGGCACGGCCTGGACCAAGCAGGACGTGCAGCAGATGCTGTTGCAGTCGACCCCGGGCAACGATCATCTGGTCGGCTTCTACCTCAACGACGATCTCGATGGCGGTGCGGGCGACGATCTGCTCGAAGGCAAGGACGGCAACGACACCTATCATTTCGATCGTGGCTATGGGCATGACGAGATCCGCGAACTCGTCACCGAGGTGAATGTCGGTGACTTCGACAAGCTGGTGTTCGGTCCGTCGCTGCTGCCCGAGGATCTCGCCATTTCGCGAGACGGCAACGACCTGATTTTCACGGTCAACGATACCGGCGAGACGATCCGCATCGCCGGCCAGTTCGACTTCTCGGCGTGGTTCGCCTGGAACGATGTCGAGCTCTTCACCTTCGCCAACGGCACCCAATGGACCGATGTGCAGGTCGCTGCGCGTCTGACCGGGGGCACGCCGGGCAACGACCATCTCATCGGCACCTTCCGTTCCGACACGCTCGATGGCGGCGCCGGCGACGACCTGCTCGAAGGCGGTGACGGCTCCGACATCTATATCTTTGGTCGCGGCTATGGCCATGACGAGATCCGCGAGAACCTGACCGAGGCCAATCTCGGGGAGGATGACGAACTACGCTTCGGGCCTGGGATCACGCTGGCCGATCTCGGCTTCGTCCGTTCCGGCAATGACCTGCTGATCACGATCCTCGATACCGACGATACGCTCAAGATCACCGGCCAGTTCAACTATGGCAGCTGGTTCACCTGGCAGGATGTCGATCGGTTCGTATTCGAGGATGGCACCTCGTTCATCCGCCAGGAAATCCAGCAGCTCGTGCTGGAGTCGCAGAAGACTGCAGGGGACGATCACATCCTCGGCTTCATGACGGGCGACACGCTCGATGGCGGTGCCGGCAACGACATCCTCGAAGGCAGCGATGGCGGCGATACCTATCTGTTCGGCCGTGGCTATGGACAGGACGAAATTCGCGAAACGCTGACGGATGGCAATCTGGGCGAGGAGGACACGCTTCGCTTCGGCGCGGACATCAGCTGGAGCGATCTCGATTTCACCCGCAATGGCGATGCATTGACCATCACTATCAAGGGCACGACCGACAGCGTGACGATCGGCGGGGAATGGTCGACCATCACAGATACCAGCACCGTCACCTGGTGGGACGTCGAGAAATTCGCGTTCGCCGACGGCACGATCAAGACCAAAGACGATGTGCAGCTGGAGCTGCTGCGCTCGACAGGCGGCAATGACCATCTCGTCGGTTTCTACACCGAGGATGTGCTCGACGGCGGCGCGGGCGATGACCTGCTCGAGGGCGGGCGCGGTGCCGATACCTATCGTCACGGTGTCGGCGACGGCAATGACACCATCTCCGACTATGTGAACTACTGGGGCAGCGGCGGTGATCGCCTGGTCTTCGGGAACGGTATTTCCGTTGCCGACGTGACGGTGCGGCGCTCGACCACCAATGCCAACGACATGGTCCTGAGCGTGCAGGGCGGCGCCAGCAGCGTCACCCTGACCAACCAGGTGACCGGCGGGCGGGAATGGACGCTCGATTTCGTCGAGTTCGCCGATGGCACGGTCTGGACGGCGAGCGATCTCGCCAATCTGATGACCAGCGGCGCTGCCACTTCCGGCGACGACGTCATCGACGGGACTTCCCTCGCCGATCAGATTTTCGGCGGCCCGGGCAATGACACGCTGCGAGGGCAGGGTGGCAACGACACGCTCGACGGCGGGACCGGGAACGATCGGCTCGAGGGCGGCGACGGCGACGACGTCTACAATTATTCCGCCGGTGGTGGGGATGATGTCTTCAGCGATTATGTGAATTATTGGGGCAGCTACAACGTCGTCCAGCTCGGGGCGGGCCTTACGCCCGGCGATATCAGCTTCTTGCGGTCACCGCTGGACGGCAATGATATCGTCCTGCAGTTCGCGGGCGGCGGGTCGATCACGCTCGACAATCAGCTCTATGGCGGACGCGAATGGGGCATTGATCTGCTGCGTTTCGCCGACGGCACCGAATGGACCGCGGCGACGATCAACGACAGCTTCTTTGCCGCGCTGACGACGTCGGGTGACGACGTGATCGAGGGTGGCGGCCAGGCCGATCCGCTGAACGGTGGTGCGGGCAACGACATCCTTCGCGGCAATGACGGCAACGACATTCTCGATGGCGGTGCCGGCGACGACCGGATGGAAGGCGGTGCCGGAGACGACACCTTCCTCTACGCCGCCGACGGCAGCAACGACTTCGTCAGCGACTACAACAACTATTATGGCAGCTATAACACGCTCCAGATCGGAGCGGGCATCTCGGCCGGCGATGTGACCTTCTCGCGCTCGACGCTGGATGGCAGCGACATCGTGCTGAGCTTTGCCGGCGGTGGTTCGATCACGCTCGACAACCAACTCTATGGCGGGCGCGAATGGGGTATCGACCTCGTGCACTTCGCCGATGGCACGGAGTGGGACGCCACCGCGATCAACACCAGGTTCTTCCAGAGCCAGGCTACGGCCGGGGACGACATCATCGAGGGCAGCGGCTTCGGCGACCCGATGACCGGCGGCGCTGGCAATGACATCCTGCGCGGCAATGGCGGCAACGACACGCTCGACGGCGGGACCGGGAACGATCGGCTCGAAGGCGGGGAGGGCGACGATGTCTACGTCTACGCGGCCGATGGCAGCAACGACGTCGTCAGCGATTATGCCAACTATTATGGCAGCTACAATGAGGTCTGGCTCGGTGCTGGTATCACGGCCGCCGAGGTGACCTTCAGCCGCTCCGCGGACAATAGCGACCTGATCCTCAATTTTGGCCAGGCAGGCGGCTCGCTTACTCTGGACAACCAATTCTATGGCGGACGCGAATGGGGCATCGATCTCGTCCGGTTCGCGGATGGCACCACCTGGGATCCGGTCTACCTCAACGCCGCTTTCTTTGCGGGCCAGGGCACCAGCGGCAATGACACGATCGAGGGCAGCGGACAGGGCGAGACGATCAGCGGCTATGCAGGCAATGACACGCTGAACGGCGGGCAGGGGAATGACACGCTGATCGGCGGTATCGGGAATGACCGTCTGGTCGGCGGCGAAGGTGACGACACCTTCGTCTATGCCGCAGGTGACGGCGACGACGTGATCAACGACTATGTCGGCTGGTATGGCAGCTTCGACAAGCTGATCTTCGGCGCCGGGATCGCCGTGGGCGATATCATTGCCTCGCGCGTGACGTCAGATGGCAGCCATTTGCGGCTCACCTTCAAGAACCGCGAAGGCTCTATCCTGATCGAGAACCAGACCTGGGGCGATGCCGGCATCGAGCAGTTCGAATTCGCGGACGGCACGATCCTCAACGAGGCGGGGATGAACGCCCTGCTGCGCGGAACATCCAACGGCAACGATATTGTTCAGGCGCTTGCCGGTGGCGACGAGATCTGGGCACTCGAGGGGGATGATCGGCTCACCGGATCCTCGGCGGTGGATTCGCTCCATGGCCAGGCCGGGAATGATATTCTGGCGGGTGGTCTCGGGGCCGATATCCTCGAGGGCGGCGCCGGAAATGACACGCTCTATGGCGGCTCGGCGTCTCCAGGTGGCCTGGTCGCGGTCGGTCCCAACCTGGTCGTGAACGGCAGTTTCGAGACTTCCGGCACGATCAGCGGTAGTGGCAGCTGGGGCTATGCCAATGCCACACTGCCCGGCTGGAGCAAGACGAACAGCCAGCCTTTCGAGCAGGCCAACGCCGCCAATGGCGTTTCGCCCACCGATGGGAGCTATTGGCTCGACATGGACTCGGCCGGTGGCACTGGCAGCAACATGGACGTGAGCCAGAGCTTCGCCGGGCTCGATGCCGGGCAGGTCCTCCGCCTCCAGTTCGATCACGCGAACCGCGCCGGGGCGAGCGGCGGCCTCGAGGTCTACTGGAACGGCACCCTCATAGCCACCTATGGTGCCGGGACGGGCAGCGTGATGGTTGCCGAGGCTTTCGACGTGACCGCGGCCGCGGGAACCAATGTGTTGCGCTTCGTCGGGACGGGCTCGCAGGACAATTCCGGCGCCTCGCTCGACAATGTTCGGTTGTATGCGACGGCCAGCAGCGGTTCGGAGGATGCGGGCGACACGGCGGTGTTCGCCGGCAACTCCTCCCAGTACACGGTCACCGAGACCGGAACGGGCCAGTATCTGGTCACCGATACCGTTTCCGGCCGCGACGGCACCGACACACTGGTCGATATCGAGCAGTTGCGGTTTGCCGACGGCGATTTTGCCATCGGCGCGCTCGCGGATAGCTGGACGAGCGCCGGAAACAGCGAGGAGACGACGGCTGGCACGGTCGTCGGGACTCTCGCGGCTGCGGCTACCTATGATGATGCGCTTGGGTGGCGTTACGACGAGGGGAATGTTGGAGACGGGCGAGGTTGGGCTTATCCGACGCTGCTCGCCCCCTCGGCGGACGTCATTGGGAATGGTCCGAGCCGTTCGACGGCAGGTCCGGTCTGGATGGCCGGTGCGGAGACGAGCAGCGTTTCCGCGAATGCCAGCAGGTTCGTCGAACTGAGCGCCTCGTCATGGAGCGCTGGTGTGGGAGAGGTCAGCAATATCGACGATTGGTCAGGCCTCCGGCATGAACATTATTGGGCAGGTCTTCCGCCCCGGCTGGTCAACGCGGCCTGAGTGAGCCGTGCCCCCGTGACACAATGGAAGGGCCGCCCGCCGGGCGGCCCTTTTGAGGGTCTCGTTGCTCCTTCGGAGCCGAAGTCATGCGGAAAGCCTTCTTGGTTGCCAGCCAGTTGGAGCTTTGGAGCGGGTGCGCATGCATTGATTGGCAATCTTGCAAACAATGTAGCAGCCTCAGCCTCTACCGCTAAAATGTTTTCCCCAGATGGTTACTTCGCAACGAACTGTAGCGGTGGTTATGATCGCCGTAATCGCTGCAATGTTCCTGATCCGTATTTCCAGGACTGAGGTGTGGGAAATATGGTTAATCAACAGGATATTTCGTGTGGAGAAATAATTCGTGCGATACGCGCATCCTTCGGTCGCGCGTCTATCATCATTTTGCACCAGCTGTAACGCCAAAGTCACACTGCGCGATTGATCGCAGCACCTGCGCCCCGTTGCCATTGCGCAAGCGCCCATGGTTTGTTTCTCTTCTGTGAACAACGACAAAAAGAGGATGTCTCGCCAAGGCCCAGTGGAGGATCGACCATGCGTGATATCAAGTTGTGGAAGAATGCCGGCATCGCAACTGCGGCGCTTGCGACTGCCTTGGCGGCGATGCCCGCCTGGGCACAGACGACACAGGCCGATGATGTACAGGTGACCGATCAGGAAATTGTCGTCACCGGGTCGCGCATCCGACGAAGTCCGCTTGATCAGGCCAAGCCGGTGACCACAGTCGACGAAGCTTCTATCGCCCGCACTGGCCTGAGCTCGGTTGCCGACGTGCTTCAGCGTCTACCAAGTGCCGGTGGCGGACTTAACACCAAGGTAAACAACGCAGGGAATATCGGCGGCCCGCCCGACGGAACCGGCGTGAGTTCGGGCTCGGCAGAAATTGACCTGCGCTATCTCGCTGCCAAGCGCACGCTCGTGCTTGTCGATGGGTTGCGTTATGTCAACGGTACGGCGGCAGGCGGCATTCCCGCCTCCGTCGATCTCAACGCGTTGCCCACCAGCATGATCGAGCGCGTGGAAGTGCTCCAGTCCGGCGCCTCCCCGCTCTACGGCACCGACGCGGTGGCAGGCGTGGTCAATATAATCACCAAGCAGGCGCAACAGGGCCTGCGCGCCTCGGCGCAGTTCGGGACCTACCGCCAAGGCGACGGCCACACCCAGAACTACGAAGCGAGCTACGGCATCCAGTCCCTCGATACCGGGACCTCGGTGGTATTTGGTGGCTATTATACCAAGCAGGAAGCCGTCAGCACCGCCGATCGCTCGATCTCTCAATTCCCCACGCCGGGGGCGACCAGTTGCGCTGCGGGAGGCTGCTCAAGCGCGATCCCGAACGGCCGCTTCGACGTGCTCGGCCAAAGCCTGACGCTAAATGCCCCGGTCATCGGGCGGACGCCGGTCTATCCCACCGATTTCAGGGCCTATTCCTCGGCGAACGACTCCTTCAATTTCGCCCCGTTCAATTATCTGCTGACGCCGTCGGAGCGCTACGGCGCCTTCGTCAACTTCAAGCAGGAGATTGGCGAGAACATCAACATGCGCGCCAAACTGGTGGCCAACCACCGCCAGTCGACCACGAAGGCGGCGTTCCTCCCCCTGTTCGTCGGGCCCGACGCCGGCAACGGCAATTTGCTCGACACAATCTCGATCGACGTGACCAATCCCTACAATCCCTTCGGCGTCACGCTCTCGTCAGGCACCAACGGGACGCCCGCCAATTATTCGACGGTGCGTCGCCGCTTCGTCGAGGCCGGGCAGCGCGTGTTCAGCCAGACCGTCGACACGCTTTCCGCTACGGTCACGTTCGACGGTTCCTTCAACCTCGGCGACCATAAATGGTATTGGGACGTCAATGGCGTCTACGGGATCAACGACGCACACCAGCTGTTCACTGGCAACGTCAACGCGGCGAATCTCGCCCGCGCGCTCGGGCCGGTGGCAGCCTGCACTGGTGGCTGCGTGCCGTTCAACATCTTCGGTGGTGCTGGATCGGTCACTCAAGCGATGCTCGACTACGTCACCTTCGACGAGCGGGATAAGAGCAGCCAGCGGCTATGGGACTTCACGGCCAATCTGTCGGGCGAGCTGTTCAATCTGCCGGCCGGTCCGGTGGGCATCGCGCTCGGCTATGAGCACCGGGACCAGCATGCCAGCTACGATCCCGATCCGATCATCGTCGCGGGGCTTGGCGCGGACGTGCCGACCAGTCCGGCACGGGGCGGGTTCAATGTCGACGAAGTCTATGGCGAGCTTCGCGTGCCGCTGCTGGCGAACACGCCCTTCTTCCATTCGCTCGAGTTGAGCGGCGCCGTACGCTATTCCGATTACTCTTCGTTCGGCAGCAACACCACCTTCACGGCCTCGGGGTTGTGGAAGCCGGTGCCCGACCTGCTCTTCCGTGGTGGCTATGCAGAGAGTCTGCGTGCGCCGAGCATCGGCGAGCTCTATGCTGGCCCTTCGCGCTTCGATGCGACGATCGACGATCCCTGCACCAGCGCCCCGGGCGGTTCTTTCCAGACCAACGCAACGGTCCGCGCCAATTGCATCGCCAACGGCGTTCCGGCCAATGGCAGCTATGCCGAACCGACAGGCGGGCAGCTCGGCGTCTTTTCGCAAGGCAACACCGCGTTGAAGCCGGAAACCGCGGAGACCTGGACCGCGGGCGGCGTGTACAGCCCAAGCTGGGCGCGCGGCGGCTTTGCCAGCGCCCTGAGCCTCGAGGTCAATTGGTACAGCATCAAATTGCGCAATGCGATCGACTCTGTCCCGGCGACGCTCACGCTCTCGCGCTGTGCGTTCAACGCCGATCCGGTCAGCTGTGCGGCAATCACTCGAACCGGTAGCGGTGCGGTAGCCTCAATCAACGCGCGGTTGCTCAACCTCAATGCTATCGAGACCTCGGGCGTCGACTGGACGCTGGCCTTTCGTTCGGCCCAGTTCGGCGGTGGATCGGTCGGGCTGAACGTCAACGCGGCACATCTGATCAAATACGACATTGTGCCGCCTTCGGACCTCAGTGCGCCGACGCAGAAATATGCTGGCACCGAACGGGGCAGCCCGGATCAGGCGTATCCGAAGTTCAAGCTGAACGGCACGATCGACTGGTCGGCGCCGGCCTACGGCATTTCATTCACCGGACGATATATCTCAGCGGTCGATGAGCGTGACGGCGTGCACCGGATGGGCAATGTCTTCTATGGAGACATCCAGCTCTATTTTTCGCCGGGTTGGATGGATCATCGCCTCCGCCTCACGGCCGGGGTAAACAACGTGTTCAACCGCAATCCGCCGCAATGCTTCACGTGCGACAGCGCAAATTTCGATCCAACCACCTATGACCTGCCGGGCCAGTTTGGCTATCTGCGTCTATCCTACGGGTTCTGACGTCGCCGCAGGCAATATGGTCCGGGCGCACCGCGCGCCCGGACCTCATATCTGGACTGCCCGCGAAGCGGCCGCTTTGGGCCGCGGGCGCCATACCCGATAAGCTCGATAGCTGCGCGGATCCGCATGACTACGACAGGTCCTTTTTCCCGAGATCGCGCATCTGACGGTAATGCATGCAGACCGCGCCGATCAAACCAATCGATGCGCCAACGATGGTGTCGATCAGGCGGGTCTGGATGAGAGTGCCTGCGCTTGTCGTGATCGAGTTGCTACTTTCCGCCAGTAGAATCGCCAGGGGCGTGAAGAAGACAGCCGCCAAAGCATAATGTCGAACGATCGTGGATTCGACGAGAAACGTCAGGATGGCGACAGTCGCTGCGATCAACCAGATATCGGTTAGAAACGGTGTTAATAACCATGCCACGCCGACGCCTATGATTGTTCCGAAGACGCGGTGAATGTTGCGGCTCAGCGAGGCTCTGAGTGTGGTGCCCTGCATCACTGCCACGCATGTTACAGCCACCCAATAGGGTTTCTGGAAATCGAGGATTGCAGCGAGCCCGACCGAAGAGCCAACGAACAGGCCCGTTAGGAGAGAGCTCAGTGCCCGTGCCTCGATGGCCGTCGGTTTGGGATACGGTGAGTGATCCGGGCGACGTCGAGTTGCAGAGGCGATATAGGCGATTGAAATCGCACAAGACCAGATGCAGCCGATGACAAAGAGGGCGAGCGAGTATGCAGCGTCCGAAGGGGCTATCGGTGAGGAGGTTCCGATGGAGGCGGCTATCACCATGAAGATTGGGCCGGGTGGAGCGAACCGATTGACTTGGCAGAAGCGCGTACCCGCGGCGGCGACGCATCCGATCAGGAAAGGCGCGGCCGCCGGGAAGATGCTGCCGGCCAGGCCGATTGCATAGCTCGCAGTCATCGCAAGCGCGGCTGCCAGGATATTGGCCATGGCGTGCCGCGAACCGGGAGGCGGCATATAGAGGAACGACAGGCCGGCCACCGCACCTAGTGCACCGAGCCTGGGTTGCGCCACCAACGCCCCGATGGCCATCGGCATTCCACATGCGGCCGCCGCCGCAAGCGGGAACGGCCAGGATCGGTCGCTTTGTTGGAATCTGGTAAGTGCCGCGATCTCGTTGCGCGCGAATTCGCGCATCGACCGCCATCGGGTTATTCCCATTTGTGACTGCTGCCAGCGGCCAATTGTTCGGCTTGCTCCGGGGGTGAAGTCGGGACGGTTGCCGACCTGCGGGGTGGGGAAGGGCGCTCCCACCCGAGCCACGATCGGTGACCCTGGCGGGAGCATTGGACTACAGATTTACCGGCGTCAGGCGATCTCGGTTACCTTGATCAGCTTGTGGTTCAGGAACTCGCCGATGCCCAATTCCGACAGCTCGCGCCCGAAGCCGGAATTCTTCACCCCGCCGAAGGGCGTTTCCGGCGCATCGATGAAGCAGGTGTTGATGTAGACCATGCCCGAGTCGATCTGGGCGGCGATCTCCTGGGCGTGCTTGGTGTCGGCATCGAACACATAGCCACCCAGGCCGAACTTGGTGGCGTTGGCGAGCTTGATCGCCTCTTCCTCGCTGTCGACAACGTAGAAGGACAGCACCGGGCCGAAGGCCTCCTGGTTGAACAGCGGATTGTCCGGTGTGATGTCGGTGAGGATCGTCGGTTCGAGGAAGAAGCCGGGCCGATCGACGCGCTTGCCGCCGAACTCAACCCGCGCGCCTGCGGCTGTCGCGGCATCGATCTGCTTCAGGAGCGTATTCAGCGCGGTTTCGCTCACGACCGGGCCGATATTGGTCGCCTCGTCGGTGGGGTCGCCGACTTTGATCGCCTCGAACCGCTTCTTCAGGTTGGCCAGCAACTCGCCACCGCGATCCTTGCCGACCACGATCACGCGCTTGATGTTGACGCAGCCCTGACCGGAATTGAACGTCCGGCCCATCACGATCTGCTCGGCTGCATGGTCGAGCGGCGCGCCCGGCAGAACGAGCGCGGGGTCACTGCTGCCCAGCTCGAGGATGACCTTCTTGAGATTGCGGCCAGCACGCTCGCCGACCGAGATGCCGGCGCGGTCGCTGCCGGTCAGCGCGACACCGCGCACGCGGAAGTCGTCGATGAGATCGGCGACCTGCTCGACGCTGCAGAAAAGGTTGGTGTAGGCCCCGACCGGAGCGCCAGCCTCTTCGAAGAGGCGTGCGAAAGCGAGGGCGCATTGCGGCACGTTCGGCGCATGCTTCATCAGCACGACATTGCCTGCGACGAGTTGGGGACCGGCCACCCGGGCGAGCTGATAATAGGGGAAATTCCAGGGTTCGATCGCAAGGATCACGCCGGTTGGCTCGGCGAAGACAGTGGCGCCGGGAGCGTCGGGCAGCGTCTTCGGTGCCAGGAACTGCTCAGCGTTCTTGGCGTAGTAAGCGAGGATGTCAGCGGCGAGATCGACTTCCATATAACCGAAGCGGGTCACCTTGCCCATTTCGAGGGTGAGGTAGCCCTGATACTCGTCCCGCTTCTCGCGCAGGATCTCGGCGGCGCGGCCGACTATTCGGGCGCGCTCGGCGATCGACCGCTTGCGCCAGTCGTCATGGAAGCAGCGATCTGCCGTTTCCAGAGCCGCGAAGACCTCAGTGTTCGACAGGAACGGGAATTGCGGACCGGCTTCTCCGGTTGTGGGGTTGATCGTCTGGAACGACATGGTTTTCTCCTCGAGTTTGGGAAGTGAAGTGGTGGGGGGATTACTGTTCGGGCCGCAGCACGGCCCGGAAGCGGACCTTGCTGGTCATCATCCGGTCGTAGGCCTCGGAGGCGCGGGAGAGCGGGAATTCCTCGATCATCGGCCGCACGCCGGACAGGGCGCTGAAGGCAAGCGTCTCCTGCGAGTCCGCCGCCGTGCCGGAGGGCCAGCCCTGCACGGAATTGCGCCGCATGACGAATTGCGGAATGGGCACTTCCACGGGCTCCTCGGCCCATCCGATCATGATGAGCTTGCCGTTGATGCCGAGGCCGCCAATCGCGGCATTCATGGCCTTGGCGCTGGGAGCCGTCGCCAGGATCACCCGCGCGCCGCCGGTCGCCATCAGGGTCGCGGCGACATCTTCGGCCTGGGCGTCGATATAGCGGTGTGCACCGAGGCGCTCGGCGAGCGGCGCAGTCTCCTGGCCTAGTCCGACCGCGACCGTCCTGAAGCCCATCTTCCGCGCGAACTGGACGCCGAGATGGCCGAGGCCGCCTATCCCGAGAATGGCGACGGTGTCGCCGGGGCGGGCGCCGCTGTTGCGAAGAGCGTTGAAGGTGGTGATGCCGGCGCACAGAAGCGGAGCGGCGTCGGCATCCGACAGATCGTCGGGCACGCGGACCAACGCCTCCTGCGGGGCAACCATATATTCGGCATAGCCGCCGTCGTAGCTGATCCCAGGTATGCGGAGGAACTGGCAGAGAATGAAGTCGCCGTGGCGGCAGTTGTCGCAATGGCCGCAATGACCACCGTGCCAGCCCACGCCCACGCGCTGGCCAACATGCCAGTCCGCGACGCCGGGTCCGACCGCATCGACCACGCCCGCGATTTCGTGCCCTGGCACACGCGGGTATGCGAGGCCGGGCCATTGGCCCTCCACGGTGAGGGAATCGCTATGGCAGACCCCGCAAGCCTGGACCTTGATCCGGACATGGCCTTGGCCCGGCTCCGGTGTGTCGCGTTGCACCAATTCGAGGGGGCCGCCGGCGCTTGACACCTGTACGGCCTGCATCTTTCGCATCTGTTTCTCGTTTCCCGCTCGTGATCGAAATCGATTTCGGAATTGGGCCACAACAGCCCTTGTCGCTGGACCGGATCAGGGGTTCGGCGGCGTCCGGCCGAAGCGGGCCGCTCCTTCGACGGGTGTGAACCAGCCGACGGCATGGTCGGTGTAGATCTCGACCTGAGGCTGAATGCCATCCATGCTGTCGAGCGTGCCCGCCTTCAGGATGGCGATCGAGGGCATGTTGTCTGCCTTGGTCAGGATCGGAGAGCCGCATTTCGGGCAGAAATGCCGGTGGGATGGCAGCCCGCTATCACCATGGTCCACAAAGAAGGCGGTCTCGCCGCGCAGCTCAAGGTCGTTCTCCGGCATCAGTAGATTGACCGAAAACGGCCCGCCGCTCTGCTTTTGGCAATGCGTGCAGTGACAGATCACGGTCGCCTGCGGCTCGCCCTTGAGAACGTACCGCACGGCGCCACACAAACATCCACCTTCACGATCCTTCACGGTATCTTCCTCGTTTCTCAAAGCTACGAAATCGTTTTCGTAAATTGGGTTTCGAGGCGCGCAATGTCAAGGGTCGCGAAGTGCTCCAGGCTTGTTAGGCCGTCTCTCGGGGAGCACCGTGGGACGAACGCAAGATCAGCTCGGGCGACCATAGCTCCTGCAGTCCTTCGGGCGAGTGGCCGTTCATGGAAGCGAGGAGCAGCTCGACCATCTTGCGGCCCGCGTCGAAGGTCGGCGCGGAAAAGGTGGTCAGTGGCGGATTGAGATAGGGACCGAGGGGATGGTTGTCGCAGCCGATGATCGCGACATCCGCCCCCGGACGCTTTCCGGTTTCGGTGATCGCCTGCATCGCGCCGGTGGCGATGAGATCGTGGCCGCACATGATCGCGGTCGGCGGATGTTCTAGGGCCAGGAGACGGCGGGCGGCCTGCTGGCCGCCGTCCTCGCTGAACTCGGCTTGGATGACCAGTTGCGGGTCGAATGGCAGGCCTGCCGCGTCGAGCGCCGCACGGTAGCCTTGCTGCAGGTGGTGGCTCAGCATGAGGTAGTTCGGTGTACTGAGCAGGCCGATCCTGCGGTGTCCGAGCGCGACGAACCGCGCGGTGCCGTTCCTGCCGGCGACCGTTCGGTCGATGTCGACGAACGGAAAGGGTTCGGCGGTCTCGCTCCGGCCAAGCGTGACGAAGGGAATGCCGCGATCCTGCAGATATCGGATGCGGGCGTCGTCGCGGTGCGTGCGGCCGCACAGCACTGCGTCCACCCGCTGCTTCTCGACCAGGCGGCGAAAGCTCTCCAGCTCCGTCTCGAGCGTTCGCGCCGTGACGATCACGAGCTGAAGGGGCGTTTGCTCCAGCGCCAGGTCGATCCCCATCAGCAGGTCGAGGAAGAATGGTTGCGCGAAATGGCTTTGCGGCGGGGAGAGGACGAACCCGACGGTTTCGGAGGTCTGCCGACGCAGACGCCGGCCGGCCGGATCGGGCGAAAACCCGAGCCTGTCGGCAGCCTCCCGGACGCGCTTCTTGGTTGCGTCGCTCACATCCGCTCGGTCGTTGAGCGCCTTGGAGACCGTGGCGACGGAGAGCCCGAGATGCTGGGCGAGCCCGGCGATGTTGATCTGTTGCTTCATCCGCTTCCCATCGCCGTCAAGTCGCATGGCCCATAGATGGGATCACAATATCGAAATCGTTTTCGATCCCGCAAGGCTGATTTATCAGGCGGCGAGACGATGATGCTCAAAGCGCTTGGCGCGCGCCGGCCCATTTCGGGATGTTCTTCCAGCGCTGGGCCGAGCGTGAAAACGGGTACGGGGCGGCATTCAGCCGGGTCAACCGGCGGAGCGTCGACTGTGTCAGGTGGATAGCATCCAGCTCGAAGCCGGCCCCTGTGATGGAGGCCGGCTCGCAGGCCCGCTCCATTTGGTGCGTCAACCACGAAAGCGCGCGAACACCGTCCACATTTCCCGGGCGAAAATCTCGGGCTCTTCGAATGCGGCGAAATGGCCGCCTTTGTCGACCGTGGTCCAGGAGAACAGGTTCGGCCAGGCGGCCTCGCCCCAGACGCGCGGCGGAAGGAAGGTTTCAGCCGGGAAGATCGTCGCCGCCATCGGCAGCTCGATCGGCACATGGGTCGCGCGGGCGGAGGAGAAGAACCCGTGGTCGCGGATGGTCGCGCCGACGCCCTCCCAATAGAGGCGTGCACTGGAAGCGCCGGTTCCCGTGAACCAGTAGAGCGAGATGTCGTCGAGCATCTGGTCGATGGTCAGCGCATCCTCCGGCTGCCCCTCGTTGTCGGTCCACTCCTGAAACTTCTCATACATCCAGGTTGCGAGTGCGACGGGCGAGTCGTTCAAGGCATAGCCGATCGTTTGCGGGCGTGTGGCCATCTCGTCGGCGTAGCCGGTCTTGTTGCTGACGAAGCGTTCAATCGCGTCGAGGGCTGTTTTCTCCTCAGCGGTCGGGTTGGAGGGCTGGATTGCCGGTACCACGAAGGGCAGGTTCACATGCGCGGCGAGCAGGCCGGCGGGACGCTGGCTTGCCAGGGCGTGCGTCACGGCGGAGCCCCAATCACCGCCCTGGGCGACCCAATGCGCATAGCCGAGCTTGTCGCGCATCAGCACCGTCCATGCCCGAGCGATCCGGCCCGGATCCCAGCCGGTATCGGTGGGGCGGTCGGAGAAGCCATAGCCCGGCATGGAGGGAACCACGACATCGAAGGCGTCCGACGGTTTGCCGCCGAACTTCACCGGGTCGGTCAGCCGCTCGATGACGTCGAGGAACTCGATCACCGATCCCGGCCAGCCATGCGACAGCAGGATCGGCAGCGCGCCGGGATGAGATGAGCGCATATGGATGAAGTGGATGCCGACCCCGTCGATCAGCGTCCGGAACTGGGGGAAGCGATTGATCTTCGCTTCGAAGGCGCGCCAGTCGTAGTGCGTACGCCAATGCTCGACCAGCGCCTGCGCCGCGGCGAGCGGCACGCCCTGCGACCAGTCGCCGACGGTTTCGCGTTCCGGCCAGCGGGTCAGGCCCAGCCGCAATTGCAGATCGTCCAACGCTGCCTGCGGCACATGAACTTCGAACGGGGTGAGCGCGTCGGTCGCGGGCGGCAGGGTGTAGGCGGCGGGAACGGTCATGATGGACTCCGGAAGAGGCCCGATGCGCAGGACCGCTGGAGCGGATCGCGTTGCGGGGCGATTATTGTATCGACCGCTACAGGATGTGGACGGGCCGCTGCCGGAGTCAAGATTTTTCTTTAACGATCGCTACAAAATGGGTAAGCAGGGGGCCATGACGGGTAAAATCGCCTTCGATTACGATCAGGCCCTGGGACGGGCGACGGCGCTGTTCTGGCGAAAGGGCTATGTCGGAACGGGGCTGCGCGATCTCCTGAAGGAGATGGGGATCGGCGAAGGGTCGTTCTACAACACGCTGAAGAGCAAGAAGCAGCTCTTCCTGCTGTGCCTCGATCGCTATGACGAGATGGTCACGGCCGGCCGTATGGAGGCGATGGCGCGTGCGCCGAGCGCCGGCGCCGGCGTCAGGGCCTTCTTCGCCCATATGTTCGATTGCCTTGACGATCCGGCGGTGCCGTCGCGGCTGTGCATGATCGCGGCGACCGTCACCGAGGATGTCCTCGATGACGCCGATCTCCGGCAGCGGGCGACGCAGGGCATCAAGGATCTGGAGGCGCATTTCGCAGCCTGCCTTGCCCGGGACGCGCAACCCGATCCGGCGGCGGGGCCGGACGTTCTGGCGGCGATCCTGACCGCCTATGTGCAAGGCCTGTGGCGGATGGCGCTGGTGGATTACGACCGGTGCCGGTTCGAAACTCAGACCGAGGCGCTGCTGGCCGGCCTCGGGCTGTAGCATGTTTCAGGCTGCCCGGCGTATCCGGCCGGGCGGGCTGCCGATGACCCGTTTGAAGGCGCGGGCGAAGGCTGCCTGCGACCCATAGCCGAGCCGATGCGCGACCTCGGCGACCGGCAGAGCATCTTGCTTGAGCCATTGCGCTGCGAGCCGCATGCGCAGATCCGCGACATAGCGCAGCGGACTGACCCCGACGACTGCCCTGAAGCGCTCGGAAAAGACCGATCGCGAGGTCCCCATGAGCTTGGCCATCGAGACGATGTCCCAGTCGTGACCGGGATTTTTGTGCAGGGCGACCAGAACGCGCGCGAGACGCGGATCGCGCAATGCGGTGATCACTCCGGAGGCTTCATCACAGCCGCGCTCGATCCAGCCGCGCACGATGAGAGAAGCCACGATATCGGCAAGGCGCGCCAGGATACCGATCGAACCGGGGCGCTCTTGGGTCAGCTCGGTCTCCATCGCGGTCAGGAACGCGGCGACCTGCGGCTGTCGGTCGAGCAGCCCGCGCACGGTCATCGATGCCGGCATCAACGCGACCAGCGGGTGCATGGTGGCGGCGTCGAGCTCCATCGAGCCGGACAGAAGCACGACCTCGTCCTCGGCGCCGTTCGAGCCGACCGCGCGGATATCGCAGAAGCTAGTGCAGAGGTGTTCGGCGGGAAAGCTGGCGAAGTCGCGGAGCTGTGCGCGCGGGTCGGAGACGAGCTGATGCGGGAGCGCGCGTGGGATCAGCACCGCATCGCCTTCCTTGAGCCTCTGTGGCTGCTCGCCGGGGACAAGAAGGGATACCTCGCCCTTCCCGATGAAGTGGAAGCGCGGCCCGTCCGCGAGCTGGAAGTTCACGCCGAAGGGCGGCCCCAGTCGCAGCCGCCAGTAACTGACGCCCTGCATCCGCATGCGGAGGAAAAGTTCGCTCAGCGCATCCACCGCGTCGGCTTCGTCGTTCATTGTATCTGGCAGCTCGGACATTCGATCAAAAATCCGGGATAATCTGGCATAGATCGGCCGGAAATTCCAACCACATTTAGGGGCGAGGCAATACCCGCGGCGGCCCAGTGCCCCGGTGTCACGCCCGAGATCAATGACGGAAGAGCGAGTGAATCATGAACAGTCTTGAAGGAAAACGTGCGTTCATTACGGGCGCCAGCCGGGGCATCGGCGCCGCCATTGCCCGCAAGCTGGCGGCCGAGGGCGCGGATGTCGCCATCGGCTACGGGCGGTCAGTGTCGGCGGCCCAAGCGCTCGCCGACGAGGTCAAGGTGTCCGGCCGGCGCGCCTATGTCGTCGAGATGGATGCGCGGGCTCCCGCGAGCGTGTCGCAGGCGGTCAACCATGCCGCCAAATCGCTCGGCGGCCTCGACATCCTGGTGAACAACGCAGGCATCATCGTGCCCGGGCAAATCGATGAGAACAGCGAACAGGATATCGATGACGTGCTCTTTGTGAACCTGCGCGCGGCGATCCTCGCGGCGCGGGCCGCGCTCGCGTATTTGCCGGAAGGGGGGCGGATCATCTCCATCGGGAGCAATCTGGCGGAGCGCGTCACGCTCCCCGGCCTGACGGTCTATTCGGCCAGCAAGGCGGGGCTGATCGGCTTTACCAAAGGCCTCGCGCGTGATCTCGGGCCGAAGGGGATTACAGTCAACCTGGTCCATCCGGGCTCGACGGATACGGACATGAATCCGCCCGATGGTCCGACGGCCGAGATCCAGCGGTCGCGGATGGCGATCCCCCGTTATGGCGATCCGGCCGACGTTGCGGCGCTCGTCGCGTTCGTCGCCGGCCCCCAAGGCAAGTCGATCACCGGCGCCGGCCTGTCGATCGACGGAGGCGCCAACGCCTGAGGCTCGACGCTTACGGTCAGCGATGCAGTCCCGCCGCGAGGTCAGCGGGGTGCGCGGGCCTTCGCTCCGATGCGGGGCCATGACGTCCTTGATGTCATGGACCCCGTAGCTGAAAAGGCTATCGCTATCCTTGCGCCGATCGAAACAACTCGGCCAGCCAGTCGATGAACACCCGGACCCGCGGCGACAAGTGACGATTCTGAGGATAGAGGACGGACACTTCCATCGGTGGGGGCGGGAAGTCCTCCAGGACCGGAACGAGTTGCCCCGCAGCGATGTAGGCCTCGACACGGTAGCGCGGAACCTGGATCAGTCCGAGGCCTGCCGCCCCGGACGCAGTATAGATTTCGGCCCCCCTGACGATGACCTCGTGGGGCAGCGGAACGTCTCGGGTGGCTCCGCCCGTCGTGAATTCCAGCGGATAAGGCTGTCCTGTCGTCGACGCTGTATATGCGACCATGAGATGCCCCGCGAGGTCATCCGGCGAGGCCGGTATCCCGAAGCGTTCGAGATAGGCCGGGCTTGCAAGGGTCGCTTGTTCAAGCAGGGCGATCCTTCGGCCGATCAGGGACGAGTCCGACTGCTCGCCTGCGCGCAGGACGCAATCGACGCCTTCGGTGATCAGGTCGACCATCCGGTCGGCTTCGCTGAGGTTCAGCGAGATGTCCGGATAGCGGGCGATGAATCGTGGCAGCGCCGGCAGCACGAAGAAGCGGGCGAGCGTACCCTGCATGTCCACGCGCAGGGGGCCTCGCGGCTCCTGATTGCGGAAGACGCTCTCGACCTCGTCGAGATCGGCCAGGATTTGGGTGCAGCGCTCGTAATAGAGCGCGCCGTCGAGCGTCGGCCTGACGCTGCGCGTGGTCCGGTCGAGAAGGCGGATCCCGAAATCGGCTTCCAGATGCTGGATGGCGTGGGTAACGCTCGGACGGGGGAGCCGCAGATCCCTTGCGGCTTGAGCGAAGCTGCCCCGTTCGACGATCCTGACGAACAGGCGCATGGCGCTGATACGATCCATGCTCCGAAATAGCAGATTGTTATGCTGAGCGAAACAGTGATGTTGGATAGCGCTCTCTATTTGTGAAAATCGAAACGACTATCTTCCTCCTCAACAGCGAGGACGGGAGGAGGTCTCAGTGTCGAGTCGAGCAAACACGGATGGCGCGGCCGAAACCGATGGGATGCGTCTTCTCATCCCGGCACTCGCGTCCTTCTATGATCACGCCAGGCCACTATCCTATGCCCTGCTTCGGGTGGCGTTTGGGCTGACGATCGTCACGCACGGCGTCCCGAAGCTGCTCGGGATCTCGCACGGCTCGATGGCTGATCCGATGGCCGGGTCGATCAACCTGATGACGAATGTCCTGAATCTTCCGTTTGCGCCAGCGCTGGCGGTGGTTGTCGCGTTGCTCGAGACCTTCGGCGGCCTGGCCGTGGCGATTGGTCTCGGCACCCGCCTTGTTGCGCCGATGCTGGCCGTGCAGATGGCGGTTATCAGCGTAGCGCTTGGGCCGACCTATCCCTGGATCGACCGCGGCATCGAATACCCGCTGATCCTGGGCTTCCTCGCGCTGCTGATCTCCATCCATGGCGGCGGCCCTTACTCCGTCGATCGGCGCATCGGCCGCGAGCTGTGACGTCCACAACCTGTTGAACCAGCCGGTCGCGGCCAGTTTCGAGTCCGGGACCGGCATGTCGCGCAACATGGCCCCAGGGAGAAAAGATATGTCTACACATGCACCTTCACGTCAGGCTTCCATCGTGACCACGGTTGTCGCCGCGGTGACCGCCGCCGCCGCTGCGGCGGGAAGCCTGACGCTCTCGCTGCACATCTGGGCCATGTTCATCGGCTGGATTGCCTATTTCACCCGCGTCGGGAGCAACCGGACCGCCGTCGGGAATCTGGTCTGTGTCGGCCTTGGATTGGTCGTCGGCGCGCTCACGGCCCTCGCCATTCCGCATCTGGCCGGCATCGTCGGGCGGGGGGCTGCTCTGCCGATCGCCGTGTTCGTCGTCGCGCTGGTGGTCGTCTCGGCGCGGGGACTGCCCGTACTGAACAACCTGCTCGGCTATTTCCTCGGCCTTGTCGCCTGGTTCGCGGCTCATCTCGAACCTTCGTTCGAAGCCCTGGGCCAATTGTTTGGCGCCAGTGCCATCGGGTCGGTTGCTGGGTGGGTGTCGCACCATCTGCCCGCGCGCGTCCTGCAACGGGCCTGACCGATATGGGAGGTGACACGCTCCCCGGAGAGCGGTGCCGTAGAGGCGCCGTTCCTGTGACGCTGGCTGCGCTTCTGGGCGGTGCAGCCCTCGCGGCCGGAGCCTGTGGCGTATCCGGCATCGTTTTCGCGCAGTCCATCAAGGAGAGTCAGAGCATGTCCAAGCTACCACAGCCGATCCTGGCATTTTTCCAGAGCAGCAATCGCGGTGACGCTGCCGGTGTGGTCGCCTGCTTCACGCCAGACGCGATCCTCAACGATTGGGGACGGCAGTTCGAAGGTCATGCCGGCGTCGCCTCCTGGGACCGGACCGACAATACGGGCGTCCAGTCGCATCTGGATGCGATCGGCGCTGAGGCCATGGGCGATGCGATCGTCGTGACCGTCAAGGTCAGCGGAAAAGGCTTCAACGGTACCGGCCGCATGCACTTCCGGCTCGCGGGCGACAAGATCGCCAGGCTCGACATCAAGTAAGCGCCGGCCGCTTCGGGCGGCCCGCACTCCATTTCACGAGTTGATTACAGGAGAACGATCATGATCACGCTCAAGTCCCTCGGCCTCGCGGAAGCGAACCAGGTCGTCCAGGCCGGCATCGCCCGCGCAACCGAGATCAGCTCGCCGACCACACTCTGCGTCGTCGATGTCGGCGGCACCGTCATCGCGCAGGCGAGGATGGACGGCGCATCGCTGTCGAGCGTCACGCTCGCCTACAACAAGGCCTACACCGCCATTTCCACGCGGCTTGCGACCAGCTTCATCGCGACCATCGCCCAGCCGCACGGCGATTTCTATGGCATCGCCAATGGCCTCGATGGCCGCGCGATCATCTTCCCGGGCGGCGTGCCGATCACCGTCGACGGTGAGGTCGTGGGTGCGGTCGGCGCGAGCGGCGGCAACGGCGAGCAGGATGAGGACGTGGCGCAGACTGCCGCCAAGGCCCTCGGCAAGTAATCCGGTCGGAAGGAGTAGAACCATGCCCACCATCATGATCACCGGGGCTGGCAGCGGCCTCAACAACGGCGCGGCGCTAGAGCTGGCCCGGCGCGGCCACGACGTCATCGCCTGCGTGGAGAACTACCCGCAGCACCGCGCGCTCGAGATCCAGGCCAAGGAACAGGGCCTCACCCTGCGCATCGAGAAGATCGACGTCACCCATGAAGGGGACCGCAAGCATGCTGCTTCCTGGGATGTCGATGTCCTGGTCAACGGCGCCGGCATCATCGAGGGCGGCGCCCTGGTCGACATTCCCGACGAGAATGTCCGCCGTCAGTTCGAAGTGAACGTGTTCGGCCCGCTGCAGCTTACCCAGGATATCGCGCGCAAGATGGTCGAGCGGCGCAGCGGCAAGATCATCTTCATGTCGTCCGTCGTCGGCATCCTGTCCGGCCCGTTCGTCGGCGCCTATGGCGCGTCAAAGCATGCGATCGAAGGCATCGCCGAGGCGATGGCGATGGAACTGCAGGAGTTCGGCGTGCAGGTCGCGACGATCAATCCGGGGCCATACCTGACCGGCTTCAACGATGCGGGATTCCGCGCCACGCGAAACTGGAACGACGACCCGTCGCAACGCGTGTTCGACTATGGCAAGCTGGCTTTCCCGTTCGAGCAGTTCGCGCCCGAGGTCGTGTTCGGCGCCATCGCTGACGTGATCGAGGGCAAGACGGATCTCTATCGCAACATCGTGGCGCCGGAGCTGTCGGAGGGCGTGCGCGAGCAGTCGCTACAGGTCTGGACGCGTAAGGCCACCGACGGTCTCGGCACTCGATTCCCGCTGGTGCAGGCAAGCTACGACTTGCAGCCGGAGACGCTTGTCGGATCGCGCTGACGAACGCATCTCCCTCCTGGGCATGGCGGCGGTGATCCTTAAGGTCATCGCCGCCAGGCTTTTCACGAGGCCGCGGACCGCTTGCGGCCTGCGGCCGGAGCGCCTTGCTGACCGACGGGCTGCCTCCATCCAACAGTGCCAGTCTGTCGAGCGTTTCGATCACTGCGTGCTGCTGGTCTTCCGGCTCTATAGTCCGAAATCCCATCGGCGTGGGGGTCCTGCAGCGGCTGGTTGAAGCCGTGTGCAAGGCCAGGCTCTCCGGCGACTTTCCCTCAGCGTCCCGAGGACGCTCCAGGCACGCGTAGCGCTGCCCTTGCCACGAGCCATCGGGTTGGCCTCGACGGGCCCTTTCGAGGTCGTGCACGAATTAGTTCTCCGTAGCGCAAGGTTTACGCCGCTCCATGTCGTCACTCGTCATGGGTCTGGTCGTTTCATCTGAAACGAATTGCACGCCAGGTCCCGGTAAAAATGACAGGGAGTTGGACGTTGCAGCAGTATTTGCGTCTCGAAATCGGATCGCACCATGCATATCGGGCCCGCTCGCGCCGCGCGCGATTGGCGCTGGGGACCTGTCTTGCAGGCGCCGCCGCAGCGCTGCAGCTGTCCGCCCCGCCGGCTCGGGCACAGACCACGCCTGATCTGTCGACGCTGCGCGCGCCGGTCCACGACGTCGCTCGGGGCGGCTCGCCGGCCGTCGTCGTTGAGCCCGAGGACCTGACCATCCGCCGCGATGACAAAATGAATGTGGTGGCGAGCGATCCGGTCGCGGCAGGACCGATCATCGTGTCCGGCGGCGCCGGCCGGCGCGGCAGCCTAGCGGGCGATCTGTACCTCGACGTCGGCACCGTCGCGACGCAGGACGATGAGATGCCCGGTGTCGATGCCGCCACCGATGGCGGCGTTACCGTCCGCGCGGAAAAGGTCACGACCGAGGGATCGCGTTCGACCGGCATCAAGGCCGCGACCCGCGGCAACATCGCGATCGATGCGGGTACGGTCGAGACCCATGGCTATCGGGCGGACGGCATCTACGCCAACAGCAATGTCGGCGGCAGCACCGGCAGCATCCAGATCGATGTCGACAGCATCACCACCACCGGTTTCGCCGCGAACGGCATCCGCGCCGAGGCCTATGGCGGCGCGGTCGATATCAAGGCCGGCAACGTCCATACCAGCGGCTATGGCGCCGAAGGCATCTTCGCCTGGAGCTACCTGAACGATGTGACGATCGACGCCGGGTCGGTGTCGACCACGGGTGAGGCCGGGCGCGGTATCACCGCCTATTCGGGCGGGACGACGACAGTGCATGTCGAGGACCTGACGACGGTCGGGCCGGGCACCTGGTCGGCGGCAAGTGCCGGCGGCATCAAGGCGGTCGGCGCATCGGTGGTGGTCCAGGCGGGCAATGTCTCGACCAAGGGCGATTATTCGACCGGCATCTTCGCCAGCAGCAACATGGTGCATGACAATGGCCAGGTGCCGCGCGACATCAGCGTGACCGCGGGCAGCGTTTCGACCGAGGGCAATTATTCCCACGGCATCGTCGCGGTCAACGCGGCGCGCCGGGCGGATACCGATGTCACGGTCGGCAGCGTGAAGACGCAGGGCGACCATTCCTTCGGCATCTATGCCTCGGCGCCCTACGGCAATATCGCGATGAAGGCCGACAGCATCGAGACCGGGGGGCTGCAATCCGCAGGCGTCGTCGCCGTGACCAAGTACGGCGATACTGCGATCGACATCGGCACGGTCGTCACCAGTGGTGACGGGGCTGCCGGCATCTATAGCTATGCCGGCGGTGCGCCCAAGGTGGGCGAGACCACCACCAGCATCCATGCGGGATCCGTCGCGACCAGCGGCGCCTATGCGTCGGGCGTGCAGGCGATCGGTGCCAGCGAGGGCGTGCACCTCGATATTGACGTCGGCAGCGTATCGACCCAGGGCACGGCGTCGCGCGGCGTGTTCGGTTATGCGCTGGGCGATATCAGCGTGAATGCCGGAACGATCGCGACCAGGGGCGACGGTGCGACCGGTATCGAGGCCTTTTCCTTCTATGGCGATGTCGATGTCACCGCGGACAAGGTATCGACCCAGGGCTATATCGCGGGCGGGGTCTATGCGAGCACCCTGATCGGCAATGTGGCCGTCGATGTCGGCGACGTTTCGACGGAGGGCGATTTTTCGTCGGGCGTGCGCGCGTTCAGCCGTTCCGGGGACATCGTCGTGACCGGGAACGGCGCTATCCGGACCGAGGGCGTATATTCCTACGGCATCCTCGCGTTCGGCGATAATGGCTCGATCAGCATCGACAACAAGGGATCGGTCGAAACCCACGGCCTGACCTCGCATGGCCTCTACGCGCTCGGGCGCGGCGAGGGCCTGACGAAGGTCACCAACGGCGGCAGCGTTTCGGTGACCGGCAATTATTCGTCCGCGATCCGGGCGGTCGGCAATTATCGGGGCGACGGGGTCACGGTCGTGTCGACCGGCGAAGTCAAGGCATCGGGCGAAAGCGTCGGTGGCATCGTCGCGGTAATTCCCCGGACCCGCGCGGGGATCGGCACCGACGGGCCGGATGTCGAGATCGATGCCGCGAAGGTCACGATCAGCGGATCGTCGGGCGTGGGCATTCTCGCGCTCAATTATCAGGGCGACGTCCATATCCGTGCCGGCGAGGTCAGGAGCACCGGCGCCGGGCTGGGCGTTTCGGTCACCGCGACCGGCAATGTCGATGTGGAAGTCGGTAGCGTCCAGTCCGGCGGGCGCGGGGTCTTCATGTCCACGGCGAGCGGGGCCACGCTGAACGTCACCGGCGAGGTCATCGCACCCAATCATGTCGCGATCGAGATGGGCGCCGGAACGGGCAAGTCGGTCCTGAACATCGCCAGGGGCGCCACGGTTATCGGCGGCGGCAAGCATCCGGGCGACGAGCATTATGACGGCGCGGGCAACGCGATCATCATCGGGTCGGATTCGGGCGTCGTCGTCAACAATGCCGGGACGATCCGCAACCTCGGCGATCGCTACACGATTTTCGTGCCCAATCTCTATGGCCCGGAATGGGTTCCGCTGCCGGGCGCCGGCGCCCAGATCAACAATAGCGGCATTATCGAAGGCAATCTGCGCCTGACCGAGGGCAACGACGTCGTGAACAATACCGGCGAGTTCCAGGCGACGAAGGACTCGGTTTTCGGCGGCGGTGACGATCTGTTCGCCAATAGCGGCACGCTTCGCATCGGTTCGTCGGACGTTGTTGCCGGGCTCGTCCGCGCGGCCGACAAGCCGATACAGGTGCGCTTCGACGGGCTCGACCGGTTCGTGAACAGCGGCATTGTCGACATGCGCAACGGCGTTGCCGGCGATCGTCTGGTCCTGGGCGGCGCCTTCACCGGTACAGGCGCATCGACGCTGGCGCTCGACGTCGGGGCGACGACCGCCGACCAGCTGGTCGTCGAAGGCGCTGCGACAGGATCGACCAGGGTCATGGTCGCCACGCTGCCCGGCAGGGCGACATTGCTCGCCGGGCCGGTCACGATCGTCAAGGCCGGCACGGGTTCGACGGCGGACGCCTTCAAGCTCGACAAGGCCGATATGGGCTTCATCCAGTATAGTCTGCGCTACGACGCCGCGACCGGCAGTTACCGTCTGGGCACGCAGGCCGGCAGCTCGGCCTATCGCCTCGCCAAGCTCAACGAAGGCGCACAGGCGATCTGGGACAAGTCGGCCCAGGCGTGGAGCACGCACATGGCAGCGCTGCGCGATGCCGACGGGGCGGGCAACCGGCTATGGGGCCAGATGTTCGGCGGCGTCGTCAATCGCGACGGCAATATCGAGGGAGCATCGCTCGACTATCGTCAGGACTTTTTCGGCGCGCAGATCGGCTATGATCTTGCCGGAGCCGAGGGCGAGAACAGCACGACGCTCTTCGGTGTCACCGGTGGCTATCTCAGCTCGAAACAGCAGTTCCGCGGCGGCAACGAGCGTGTCGACTTCGATGCGCTGAACCTTGCGGGCTATGCGAGCTATCGCGGCAAGCATCTCTTCGCGAACCTGATCGGCCAGTATAGCTATTTCTGGATCGATCCGCGGGGCGGCATCGGAACCGAACGCTGGTCGGACAAGGTCGGCGGCAACGCCTTTGGCCTGCAGGGCGAGCTCGGCGTGCGCATGGGCTCGGAGAAGTTCTTCGCCGAACCCGTCGCCACGCTTGCCTGGCAAACCAGCACGATCGACTCGATCCGGGCGTTCAGCCACAGCATCAAGTTCGACAGCAACAGTGCGATCACCGGCAAGCTCGGCGCCCGGCTGGGCGCCGCGATCGGGAAGGGGGGCGGAACCCAGGCGGTGCTCTATGCCCGCGGCAATTATGTCCATGCCTTTGATGGCAAGGCCGGGTTGCTCTTCACCAGCGGCGGCGTCAGCCAGTCGATCGTGACTCCGCGGGCCGGGGACTATGGCGAGGGCGCGCTCGGCATCAACATCCTGTCGAAGGGGCCGATGAGCGGCTTTATCGAGGGAGACGCCATAATCGGCAGCGGGGCAAAGGGCGGCGGCGGCCGCGTCGGCATCCGCTTCAAATTCTGATACCGTCCAACCCGACAAGGCCCGGTCTCGCACCGGGCCTTGTCGGGTTGCGTGCGCAAGATGAGCAAGCCCGTCACCGCCGAAGCTCAATCGATTGAGCGGGGACTGGTCAGGCCTGTGCACCGTGTGCGGCGCTCGACAGCGATCCGGGAAAGACCAATATCTCGTGTCACGCGGCCTTGCGAGCTGGCTCGCAGCGCAGTGCATGAGCCTGGTCCTCACCTTCCACGGCCTGCGTAAGAACGCCTGCTGCTATCTGATCAAGCTAGGCCTCAACGACAGCGAAGTGGGCCAGATGCTCGGTATGTTGCCCGAAATGGTGCGCTATGAGGGCAAGCGCTCGCGCGCACTCATGGTCGCCCGTAGCACGGCCGACCGCGTTACCGGGGCAAAATCGTGCCCTTGCCGGGGCAAGCCCGATTCGAAAGGATACAAAAAGCGAGGATTTCTGCGCTTGGTGACCCCTGCGGGAATCGAACCCGTGTTTCAGCCGTGGAGCTCTCGGGGCGGGATAAAGAACGAATACGTGGCAGCTCGCGAAAAGTATTTCATTCGTCCGCGCAGGGTAAATTCGAACCACTGATACCAGACAAATATTGGACAAATTATCGCCTGTAGGGCCGGAAAGGGGCGAGCAGATTATGTGTCAATCGACGTAAATCGTGATCCCATTTTTGCGAATAGGGGTGCGACATCTCTCTCCCGTCCGCCACGCCACGGCGATCGTGGTTAGCAGCATGTCGTGTCCAGCATCCATTTTGCTCATACCGGCGCATCCGCTCGCAATTTGCTACTCAGGCCAGGCTATGAACCGGGTAATTGTCCTCCATGCGCAGCCATTGGCCACTGGTCGGTCCTGCGCGTTCGGAGAGAAGGAATGCGGTGACGTTCGCGATTTCATCGGTTCCGACCGGCTTTGTTGGCAGTGGTGCTGCCCGATGGAGGCGTGAAGTAGTCGCCGCGGCGGTAGGAATCACCGCGTTGACCCGGATCCCGTCCTTGGCAAGCGCTGCTGCCCATTCCTGCGTAAGTCCGACAATGCCCGCCTTGACCGCGACGTGGCTGGCCGAATCGTCTAGTTCCAGGCCGGCTTGGCTCGCGATGCTGACAATGGAACCGCGCGTCCGGCGCAGATGCGACAGGCAGGCCTGGGTCATCAGATGACAATGTGCCAGGTTGCGGGTGACCGAAGCGAAGACCGGTTCGGTCTCCCCCGCTTCAGGCACGCTGTGAGCGCCGTTCACCAGGGCATCGATGCGGCCGAACCGGCTTGCGACCCGCTGGACCGCTGCAGTGCAGGCCGTCGAATCCGCAAAGTCGACGATCTGTGCCGGGGCGCCGGTACGCGCGAGCAGTTCGGCGGGGGGAAGAATGCTGTCCAGAATGAACGGGATCGCGCCTTCGCTGGCGAGGACGCCCACCACTGCCGCGCCGATCCCGCTGGCGCCGCCGGAGACGATCACCACCTTGTTGTCGAGGTCGAGATTCATTGTGTGCGTGCCTGCGCCGCGGCCAATGCATCCGTCCTGGCCAGTCGGTTCAACGCGCGTTTCCTCGATGAAGGGCGGACATCACCCTCGCCAGTGATATTGTAGGACTATTAATATTAGTTTCAAGCGCGACCTTCGTCGATATCCATCCTTGCGTACCTAATGATGCTGTCCATGACGACTCTCGCTTGACCGATGATTTTGTCGGACTAGAATTTTGAACGAGACCGAGCGGTCGACACCTTTGTCCAGCGCCCGGCCATTGCCTGAGAACAGATCAGAACAGGGAGGATTAATGATCGACCTCGTCCGTCCGGGCGCAGCCTTTGCGCTCCTGCTGGCTTCCGCATCGCCGGCGCTTGCTCAGAACGACGCATCCGCGCCGGTGGAAGTGGTGGTGGATACCGCCAAGCCCGGCAGCAAGATCGACCGCAACATCTTCGGCCAGTTCGCCGAGCATCTCGGCACCGGCATCTATGGCGGCGTCTGGGTCGGCAAGGATTCGCCGATCCCGAACGTGCGCGGCATCCGCAAGGACGTGGTGGCTGCGCTCCGCGCGATCCGCGTGCCGAACGTGCGCTGGCCCGGCGGCTGCTTCGCCGATGAATATCACTGGCGCCACGGCATCGGCCCCGCGAAGGACCGTAGGGTGTCGATCAACTCCAACTGGGGAGGGGCGACGGAGCCGAACACGTTCGGAACCGACGAATTCATGGACTTTGTCGACCAGGTCGGCAGCGAGGCCTATGTCTCGGTCAATATCGGCTCGGGCACGGTGGCCGAGGCTGCCGAGTGGATCGAATACATGACCGCCGACCCCGCGACCACGGCGGGCAAGGAGCGCGCGGCGAACGGGCATGCCGCGCCGTACAAGGTGAAGTATCTCGGCATCGGCAATGAGAGCTGGTCGTGCGGCGGCGCGATGACCGCCGATCACTATGCCGATGTGATGAAGCCCTTCGCCCGCTTCGTGCGCAACTACAACCCAGCCCAGGCTGCGGACAGCCCCGGCGCGATGCAGCGCATCGCCGTCGGCCCGGGCGACGACAACCTGTCCTACACCGAAAGCGTGATGAAGGCATGGAAGGCGCATGACTGGGCGTGGAGTATCGAGGGGCTATCGCTCCATCGCTACACCACCGGTGGTGGCTGGCCGGTGACCCAGCCGAGCACCGGCTTCGACGAGGGTCGCTATGCGCTCATGCTCAAGGAAACGCTGGGCATGGACGAGACGATCGCGAAGAACGCCGCGATCATGGACAAGTACGACCCGGAGAAGAAGGTCGGGATCGCGGTCGACGAATGGGGTGCCTGGCTCGCGCCAACGCCGGGCAGCAACCCGGGCTTCCTGCAGCAGCAGAACTCGATGCGCGATGCGATCCTGGCGGCGCTCAACCTCAACATCTTCGCGCGCCACGCGGACCGGGTGCGCCTGACCAACATCGCCCAGATGATCAACGTGCTCCAGGCGATGATCCTCACCGACAAGGAGAAGATGGTCCTCACGCCGACCTATCACATCTACAAGATGTACCTGCCGTTCCAGGACGCGACCTATGTGCCGGTGCGTTTCGATGCGGGAACCTACACCCAGGGCGACATCAAGCTGCCGCGGGTCGATGCGGTGGCGGTGCGCGATACGGCGGGCAAGCTGTGGCTGGCTGTGACCAATCTCGATCCGAACCGGCCCGCGAAGATCGTCGCCCGCTTCCCCGGCGTACAGGCGCGTGCCGCGCGTGGCGAGGTGCTGACCGCGCCGCGGGTGGACTCGGTGAACAGCTTCGAGGCGCCCAATGCCGTGGTGCCCAAGCCCATTGCGGGCAAGGCCGGCAAGGACGGCGTAACGCTCGAACTGCCGGGCAAGTCCGTCGCGGTGGTGCAGATCGATCTCTGAACCGACTGCCGGGCGAGGACAGTGTCCTCGCCCGGTACACTCGCCCATGGGGCAAGCGGATTGCTGGACCCTGGCTCGTTCCAAACGCAACTTGCAAGCGCGGTCCCGTACGCTGATAAGGCCGTTAACTCAGACAGGGGCGGTTATTGGATGGGATCACGGGAAGAGAAGGCTTCAACGGACGCGGGAGTCCCTGCAGAACGATTGACCTCCTCTTCCAGGGGCACCGGCCGCCGCCTGCGCGGTGCGGTCGCCCATTATCTCGGTACCGCGATCGTCTCGGGTGAAATCGCCCCCGGCGAGCGACTGACCGGCGAAGTGGCCAGTTCGGAAGCGCTCGATGTCTCGCGCAGCGCCTATCGCGAAGCGGTGCAGGTGCTGACGGCGAAGGGGCTGGTCGAGAGCCGGCCCAAGGCGGGGACGCGGGTATTGCCGCGCAGCCGCTGGAACATGCTCGATCCCGCGGTCCTGGCATGGGCGTTCTCGGGAGAGCCGGACCCTGATTTCGTCCGCGACCTGTTCGAGCTGCGCGCCATTGTCGAACCCAATGCGGCGCGTCTGGCCGCGGAGCGCCGAGACAAGACCGACATCAAGACGATGAAGGACGCGCTGGCGGCGATGCGGCGTCATACGCTCGCCACCGAGGCCGGGCGTGCCGCCGATCGGGATTTCCACGATGCGCTGTTGCGAGCGTCGCACAACAATGCGGTCATCGCGCTGAGTGCCAGCATCGTCGCTGCGGTGACCTGGACGACGCAATTCAAGCAGCGGATCCGCGCCTTGCCGCGCGATCCGATGCCGGACCATGTCCGCGTGTTCGACGCGATCGTCGCGGGTGATGCCGACGCGGCGAGCGATGCGATGCGTGTCCTTGTCGATCTGGCGCTCGAGGACACGCGCTCGTCCATGTGAGGCAAATGAGGGCATCGGAGGTCAGCGCCGCAGCGCCGCCTCCGCCCAGGCCACCGGATCCGGGAAGCGCGGCTTGCCCGGCGTCCGTGCGACCAGCTCGATCAGCGCCTTGCCGGCGACGTTCGCCTCCAGCGGGGCCGCCGGTTCGCCGAAGCGCATCGGGTGCGAGCGTGCGAGAAGCTTGCCGTCGCCATAGATTTCGAAGGTCACCGGCTGGCCGCGATCGCGCGCGGAATCGTCAATGCCGACCAGGGTGGTAAAGCGCGCATAGCCCTTGTTGCGCACTTCGAGCCGCGAATTGGCGAGGATGCCGATCCCGGTGTCGAAGCGCTTTCCGGCGACGCCGATCTGCTCGGACCAGGGCGTGCTGTCCGGCTGCGCGCCGCCCCAGCCGCCATAGCGCGGCGGCTCGCGCGAGATGCGTGTGCCGGCCCAGGGCAGGATCGCGCGGTGGACGAGGGGATCGACCTCGGGTGCGATCACGCCGTCGATCGCCGGGTTCACGCTGCCCGGCATTTCGGAGAGATAGAGCCCGTCGGGCAGCACCCGCTTGCCCTTGGCGCGGAACAGCAGGGTCTCGCGTGGCGCCAGCGTCAGGTCCTGCCGGTCGCGGAACCTGGACTGGGCGCCGGTCCAGATGTCGGTGAGCGCGATATCGGCGTCCGCGGCATATTTCAGGTGCGACGCCATCAGCGAGGCGGTGACCGGATCGGAGGTACGGTTGAGTATCGCTACCGCCTTGTCGCCATTGGCGAGCGTCTTCACCAGGATGCTGACATCGTCGGAATCATAGGCAAGTACCGCCTGGTTGCCCGCCGGATCCTGATCGAGCGCGATCACCTCGCTCTTGCCGAGGATTGCCATCAGCGCGGGATCTGCGGTCCGCAGGTCGTAACCGATCATCAGCGGCGCGTTGAGCATCGCCCAGAGGCTGAAATGCGAGCGCGCCTCGGTCAGGTGCTTCGCGTCGAAATCGCCCGTGCCGATATAGAGCATGTCGGGGTCGTTCCACGAGCCGGGATGCGCATAGAGCGGGCGGCGGATCGATGTGTCCATGTTGTGGAGCATGCGGCCCCAGATCGGGAAGATGTCCTCGCTGGTCCGCGAGATGCTCGCCATTCCGCGCGCCCAGGAGCGCACGTCGGCGGCGCCCCACAGGCAGAGCGAGAAGATGAAGTCATTGTCCGGATTGTTGCGCTCCAGCGCCTGGCGGACCTTGTCGTAAAGCGCCTTCGTTGCGGCGATGTTCGTCCTGCCCAGTGAGCCGCTGTCGACCAGGGGGGTGAGGGCGCGGAACTCGCCGGACAGCACCTTGGGCGAGTCGGGCCACAGGCCGCGAATGCCACAACCATCGACCTTGATCAGGTCGAAGCCCCATTCGCCGAAATAGAGCGCGATGTCCTGATCGACATGGCCGTACAGACCGACCTCGCGCTCGGCGAGGGTGCCGCTCGGCTTGTTGGGAATGTCGTCGCTGTGGATCTGGCCGCAGCTGTTGCGGCCGATGTCCGAATAGATGCCGGCCTTGAAGCCCATGCCATGCAGCTTGTCGGTGAGAGGGCGGAAGCTGGTCCGGCCATCGGGCAGCAGGGCGGAGGGGAATTTGTCGGTGCGGATCACCATCCGGCCGTCGGCGCTGCGGCGCGCCCACCAGCCTTCGTCCAGGTCGATATAGCGATAGCCCTTGGCGAGCAGCCCCGACGAGGCGATGATCTGGGCCGAGCCGAGCAGCTTCGCCTCGCTGATGTCGAGCGCGAACGCGTTCCAGCTGTTCCAGCCCATCGGCGGCAGCTGGGCGGCGCCACGCGTATAGGCGCTCCAGCGGCCGGTGGGCGCCAGCGGATCGGACTGGGCGGCAAGGGGCGGCGTCCAGAGCGCGGCGAGCGCGACCAGCGCGGTGGCGGCGGCGCGCTTCACTTGCTGGCCTCGAACTTGAGGTTCTTGCTGAAGAACGGGATCACATGGTCCTGGAAGCGCATCGCAACCCCGCTTGTGTGATCGCCGGAATAGATCTCGAAGCTGTTGGCGATGCCATAGCGATCGAGCGCCTCGTGGAGCTTGCGGGCATCGTCCTTCAGCCCGTCGCGGTCGCCGACATCGATGGCGATCGCGCGGTGGCGCCGCAGGTTGCCGACATATTGGTCGACAAAGGCGAGGGGCGCGTTCGCCGCCCATTTCGCCAGAATTTGGGGCTGCACGGCACCGTCCTTCACCGGCAGATCGAGGAAGAGCGGCGGGTTCTGCGGATTGGGGGACCAGGCCGCGGCGGTGGCGAGCTGGGCACGCTCACCCCAGCCGAGCTTCGTCGCCTCGTCGATGGACTTGAGCTTCTCAAGCGCCGCGCCGCTCGCTGCGTTGAACTGGGCGGGATCGCGTGGGGACAGGCAGCAGGGGCTCATCATGTAGATGGCGCCGAACACGTCCGGATACTTCATCCCGATCCGCGAGGTGCCGTAGCCGCCCATCGAATGGCCGGCCAGGCCGCGGCTCTCGCGTACCGGCAGGGTGCGGTAATGCGCGTCGATATAGCGGACCAGATCACGCGCCACGAAACTCTCGAAATCGCCGGTGGTGACCGAGCTCGAGTACATCGAGCCGTTGTGCACCGTCTTGCTGTCCGGGAAGACGACAATCATCTCGTGGGCGCCCTTGGCGAAGCCGCCCTCGACGGTCTGGGGCACGTGGATTTCCTTGGTCCACTGCTCGGCGCCGATCGAATAGCCGTGCAGCGCGTAGAGCACCGGATAGTGCCTGTGCGGATTCTTCGCATAGCTCGGCGGCAGGAGCACCAGCACATCCCGGTCGGCCGATTCGCCTTCCAGGTTGCCGGCGATCGCGGGGGAATGGACCTTGATCCACTGGGTGGTGGCAGGAAGCGCGCCCTGCACCGGCGTCGGTGCGTTGGTGGTGACCTGCGCCGATGTCGGCAGGGCGGTACCCGCAACCGTTAGCGCTACCAAAACTGCCGCCGCATGGGCCGATATTCTTGCCATGATCCGGGATCCCCTCTTTGCGGATCGTTGTCCGCTTGGCTTATTAGTCAGTTTAATGAGGCTGGTGTCAATTGCTGAAATCTTGGAGTGATGTGCCAATCCAAGGGTAACGGCAGGCGGAAATCGGCCGTTTGATCCAGCTATCCTGCTGGAAATAAGTATGAGTAATGTGTGGCCTAGCCGCCGCGCAGGATCTGCATGATCGTGGCGCGGATCCGGCCGTAATTGGCGCGCAGCGGCCCGAGGATGCCGTGTCGTTCCTCTGGCAGGTGCGCGAGCGGGTGGCCGTCGGGGCGGAACACATAATGATCGAAAAAGGCCCGCCACGCCGCCCGTTCGGCAGCTGGCCGCTCGGCAATGGCGATCATCGCGAGCAGCATCGTCGTGTAGGGCGCGTCCGGTCCGGCGCCGAACCCGTCCCACCAATAGTTGACGAGCATGTTGACCGGTTCGGTCGCCTCGACCTGATGCCACCAGAGTTTGGGGATGTAGAGCGCGTCTCCCGGATCGAGCTCGAACACCAGCGCGCGCTCGCGTGCCGCCTTGAAGCGGGGGTAGCGCGGATCGTCGGGAGCGCAGCCAGCGGCCAGGCTCGTCGGTTGGCCGGCCATGGTATGGTCGATCGGGCCAACATAGAGGTCGCCGATCGCGTCGGGTGGGTAAAGGGTGAAGCGGCGCCTGCCGGCCACGACGACCGCGAGATTGTCATAGGTGTCGTAGTGGCAGGCCACCCGTGAGGCATTTCCGAGCCAGATTCGTGGCCGCGCGCCGGGCGGCAGGGGGAGGGTGGCATTCTCTTCCGCGAAGCCAGGGAAGTGCAGCTCTGCCGGCAGGGAGCCGAGGTAGAGCGAGGGGAGGTCGGGTCGGTCCGCGGCGGCGGTGATGCGTGCCAGCGCCGCGGGTAGGGTGAGGGTCTCCCGGTCGAAGTTGAACCCGCCGGCGCCGTCGGCATAGTCGTAGCGCCCGCCGATCGCGGGGGCTCCGACAAAGGCCTGGGCGGTCCGCCCGCTGTCGAAGCCGAGCAGATAGGCGAAGAGCGCCTGCCGCGACTCGCGCGCCGCTGCGACGGTGGGCCAATCGCTTGCGAGGCCGCGCAGCACCCGCGGTGTGCAGGGTTCCGCGACGGTGCGGGTGAAGGCTTCGGCATCGAGCATGCCGGCAGAAGCCATCTCGGGAAGGTCTTCAGTCATTAGTCTGAGTTAATGGCAAGTCGATGGTTGCGCAGATGTGCCAGGGCCGAGACCTGCTTGAGGGAATCGACCATGCAATAGGCCAGCTGCAGATAGCCGCGACGGAACAGCGCGAGCGCTGCGCCGTCGTCGAGCTCGCCGAGGCTGTCCAGGCTGATCGTGTACAGCCCCTGCAACGTGATGGTCTCGCCGTCGTCGAAGCGCAGCGAGATGTCGATCGGCTCGACCAGGCGGTGCTCGAGCATGGCCCGGATGAAGCGATCGGTCTCCTCGACGCCGTTCTTGAGTTGCCCGAGTATCTTCTGAACCTGGCGGAGGCGCTCCGCCGGCGTGCCGTCGGCTTCGAAGAGCGGCTGGCCTTCCTGGTCGCTGAAGCGCGGATTTTCGCGGTCGATCGCGATATTCTCGCCTGAAATGAAGAAGCCCTGGCGCTCGAGATCGAGCGGCCGATACGGGGCGGGGCCGGCGGTTTCCTGCAGCAGGTTCTCGCCTAGCCTGAAGCCGTACATCGCGCCCGCATAGAACTGGCCTGTCTCGGCGCTCTTGGTCAGCAGGATCGGGCAGCGTGTCGCCGCCGTCGAGAATTCCGCCGCGACGACCTGCACGAAATGCGGCGTCTCCAGTCCGCTGGTTCGCACGCGCAGGGCGCGGTGCGCTTCCAGGTCGAGCAGTTCCAGTTCGCGTGCCATTCCTATCCCCTCCAGGGCTTGCTGCGCCGGCGCATTCGATGATGCGCGCGTCTGCAGGTCAAGCCGCCATGTTTGCCTGATAATTACACCGACAAAATATTCTTGATAGCGCTAACTTTCTGTGATTAGTTATCGTCAGATTCGCAGAAGATGAATCGGGGAGGATAGCCATGCCACCTTGGTGCAAGCCAAGGGTCGTTGAGCCCTGTTCCGGATAAAATAGCGGTATTTCAACCGCCTGACTGCGGATCACGCGTCGAGGGAGCTCGGCGTGGCAACGAGCCCATACTCTGGAGGGGGTTTCGAAATGAAGGCTTTTAATAAACAGACAAATACTATCCGGGCACGCAATGTGGCAAGGATGGCGCTCGTCGGCGCGACGAGTTTGGTAGCGCTCACAGTCGCTTCGCCTGCCTTTGCGCAGGACCAGGGCGGTTCCGCGCAGACCGGTGAGATCAGCGAGGCCCAGGGCCAGGAGATCATCGTCACCGGCATCCGCGGTTCGCTCCAGCGCAACCTCGACGCAAAGCGCGAGGCCTCGGGTGTCGTCGACGTGATCTCGTCGGAAGACATCGGCAAGTTCCCCGATTCCAACGTCGCCGCATCGCTGCAGCGCCTGCCGGGCGTCTCGATCCAGCGCGACGGTACGCGCGGCGAGGCCAATGGCGTCACCATCCGCGGCTTCGGCGGCGATTTCAACGAGACGCTGATCGACGGGCGCCGCCTGTCGACTGCGACCGGTGGCCGCTCGATCGACTTCAGCACCGTCGGCTCGGACTTCGTCGGCGCGCTGACCGTCTACAAGACCCCGGACGTCTCGGTGGGCGCCAACTCGATCGGTGCCACGATCAACATCTCCTATCCCAAGCCGTTCGACCGGCCGGGCTTCCACATCGCCGCGTCGGCCTCGGGCTCGATCCAGGACGACGCGAAGCGCGTCGTGCCGACCGGCGGCCTGCTGATCAGCCACACCTTCGCGGACGATACGTTCGGTATCCTGGCCGACGTGATCTACACCCGCCACGATACGCGCGTGAACAACGTCTTCGTGCACGGCTTCCCGGGCGGCAAATATGCGCCCTGCCAGCTGGCCGGCAGCACCGCGGCGACCTGCAACCCGACGACCGACACGACCGCACCGGCCTCGCAGCAGCAGACCGTCATCGGCTTCTTCGAGCAGCAATATGGCGCGCAGCAGTCCTACACCAAGGACGAGCGCATCGACGGCCGCATCGCGCTTCAGTGGAAGCCGACCGACGACGTGCTGCTCACGCTCGACAACAACTTCTCGGACCAGCGCATCAATGCCGACACGTTCGGCTTCGGCATCTGGTTCAACCAGGGTTCGTTGCGCAATGTGAAGCTGGACGCGAACGGCGTGCCGCTCGACTTCACCCAGGCGGGGTCGCAGACCGATTTCACCGCGGCGCGTGACAGCAACTGGCGTCGCACCAACCAAACCGGCCTCAACGTGAAGTGGAATGCCACCGAACATCTCGAGATCGAGGCGGACGGCAGCATCTCGACCAGCTGGCTGAACCCGGACGGCCGGGTCAACTCGCGCGGTGCCGATATCGGCTATGGTTTCGGCATCGGCCCGTCGCTCGGTATCCAGATCAATGGCGACAGCGACAAGGTATTCCCGTCGCTGGTGAACTACGGCGCAGGCGGCAACGCCAGCCGCTGGGCGGACACCTCGGTCATCGGCTCGCACGTGACCGTCAACATCGCCAACAAGAACACGGACTCGATCAAGCAGGGCAAGCTGCAGGCGAAATGGTCGCAGGACGACCTGACGCTGACCGTTGGCGGCACCTATCTCGACGACGACTTCAAGTTCCGCAGCGCCAACACCTTCGCCAACAATTACTGGCAGGCCTATTCGGGCTATGGCCCGGCATCCGGTACCACCGGCGGCGTGGCGATCCCTACCAGCCTGTACAATGGCATGGTGAGCACGGCGAACTTCATCCCGGGCTTTACCGGGGCGCTTCCGCCGACGCTGATCGACTTCTCGGCAATCGCCTATCAGGACTATCTGACCGGCCTGGGCAATCCCCAGACCAAGGTGATCCCGGGCTACAATACCGGCTGCTGCACCGGCTTCACCGGCGCGTTCGACGTGATGAACGACGTCGGCAGCTATCGGAACATCAGCGAGAAGACCTGGGCGCTCTATCTCTCGGCGCAGTTCAAGACCGAAGTGGCGGGCATGCCGTTCCACTTCAACGCTGGTGTGCGCCAGGAATCGACCAGGATCGCCTCCACCGGCATCGGCCGCCTGCCGACCTCGATCACGCCGAGCTCGACCGACCCGACGCTGCTCACGGTGAACTTCGGTCCGTCGCAGCAGGTCACCACCAAGAGCGACTACAGCTTCCTGCTGCCCGCGGTGGATGCCAAGCTCGAGCTGACCAAGAACCTGATCCTGCGCTTCGACGCGTCGCGCACGCTCACCCGGCCGACGCTCAACCTGCTGACGCCGGTGCTCAACATCGGCACCGGCCAGCGCATCGGCGCGCTGACCGCGGACGGCGGCAACCCCGCGCTCAAGCCGTATCTGGCGGACAATTTCGATATCGCCGCCGAATGGTATTATCAGCGCAACTCGTACCTGGCGGTGAACTTCTTCCTGAAGAACGTCTCCAACTTCATCGTCCAGGGCACCCAGCGCCAGACGATCAACGGGGTGACGGATCCGTCGACGGGCCAGCCGGCGCAGTTCACGGTGTCGCAGCGGATCAACGGTCCGGATGCGACGGTGCGGGGCGTCGAAGTGGCGCTGCAGCACACCTTCGGCAACACCGGCTTCGGCTTCATCGCCAACGGCACGATCGTGGGCACCAACAAGCCCTATGATCCGAAGGACATCAGCACGAGCGGCTTTGCCGTCACCGGTCTTGCCAATTCGGCCAACTTTGTCGGCTTCTTCGACAAATACGGGTTCGAATTCCGTGCTGCGGTCAACTGGCGCGACGAATATCTGCTCCAGTTCGGCCAGGTGCAGAACACCGGCGCCTTCGGTGCGGAGCCGACCTTCGTCAATGCGAGCACCCAGGTCGATCTTAGCGCGAGCTATCAGATCACCAAGGAACTCAACGTCTTCGGCGAAGCGCTCAACATCACCAACGAGACGATGAGCACGCGTGGCCGGTTCAAGAACCAGCTGCTCGACGTCTATGGCTATGGCCGGCGCTTCACCGCGGGCATCCGCTATCGCTTCTGACCTTCCTCCTCACCTGGGGATGTCGTTTTGACATCCCCAGTCCTTTTTTGCTGAAAATCGGAAATGATGCGCCCGGTCAAAAACATCGTGATCGTCGGCGGCGGCACCGCAGGGTGGCTGACGGCCGGCGTGATTGCGGCGAAGCATCGCAGCCGGATGGCGGCGGGCTTCACCGTTACCCTGGTCGAATCCCCCAACACGCCGATCATCGGCGTCGGCGAGGGGACCTGGCCGACGCTGCGCACCACGCTGGCCAAGATCGGGGTTTCCGAGACGGATTTCTTCCGGGAGTGCGACGCGGCCTTCAAACAGGGCGCCAAGTTCGCGCGCTGGACCACCGGCACCGAGGACGACGCCTATTACCACCCGCTGATGCTGCCGCAGGGCTTCCACCAGCTGAATCTGGTGCCGCATTGGCTTTCCGACAGCGGTGCGCGCAGCTTCTGCGACACAGTGACCCCTCAGGGGCGGATCTGCGACGACGGGCTGGCGCCTAAGACGATCGCGACGCCCGAGTATGACGCGGTCGCCAACTACGCCTATCACCTCGATGCGGGCAAGTTTGCGCCCTTCCTGCAGCGCCATTGCACCGAGAAGCTGGGCGTGCGCCATGTGCTCGCCGATGTGCGCCAGGTCCTGCTTGCCGAGGATGGCGACATCCGCGCGATCGACACCGAACAGGCTGGCGAGATCGAAGGCGACCTGTTCGTCGACTGCACCGGCTTCCGCTCGCTGCTGCTCGGCGAAGCGCTCGGCGTGCCGTTCAAGGATTGTGGCGACGTGCTGTTCTGCGACACCGCGCTCGCCGTGCAGATACCCTATGCGCACGAGGACAGCCCGATCGCCTCGCACACCATCTCCACCGCCCAGTCGGCGGGATGGATCTGGGACATCGGGCTGCCGACGCGCCGCGGGACCGGCCATGTCTTCTCCAGCAACCATATCTCGGACGACGAGGCCGAGCGCGAGCTGCGTGCCTATCTCGGTCCGGCGGGCAAGGACCTGGCCGTCCGCAAGATCAAGATCCGCTCGGGACACCGCGAGACCTTCTGGAAGCGCAACTGCGTCGCCGTCGGCCTGGCCGCGGGGTTCCTCGAGCCGCTCGAGGCATCGGCGATCGTGCTCATCGAGCTGTCGGCCAAGCTGATCGCCGAGCAGATGCCGCGCTGCCGCGAAGTGATGGACGTGGTCGCTTCGCGCTTCAACGCGACGACCCATTATCGCTGGGGCCGGATCATCGACTTCCTCAAGCTCCATTATGTCCTGACCAAGCGCACCGACAGTGCGTTCTGGCGGGACAATGTACGGCCCGAGACGATCCCCGAGCGGCTGCAGGAACTGATGCTGCTGTGGAAGTACCAGTCGCCGTGGTTCCATGACGAGTTCGACCGGGTCGAGGAAGTCTTCCCGCCGGCCAGCTATCAATATGTCCTCTACGGCATGGGCTTCCGCACCGAAGTGGAGCCCGAGGCGCTCGCCGGCGACATGCGCCTGGCCGAGCGTGCGATACGCGAGAATGCCACCCAGACCGAGCGGCTGCGCGCGGGGCTGCCCCGCCACCGCGACCTGATCCGCAAGATCCAGGAACATGGCCTGCAGCCGGTCTGACCGGCCGGTCACCAGAAACAAGGAAGGCACGACAATGACCCGTTCCGCGGCTGCTTTCGGCGCGCTCCTGCTTGCGGGCACTGCCTGCGTCTCGGTGCCCGCAATGGCGCAGGGCAATGATCCGTCCCCGGTGGTCGCGCAGGCGGACAAGCTGGCGAGCGATCTGGTCGGCAAGATGACGACCGACGAGAAGGTCGATCAGCTGCTCAACACCGCGCCGGCGATCCCGCGGCTGCAAATCCCGGCGTACAATTGGTGGACGGAGTCGCTGCACGGCGCGCTGGGCTCGCTGCCGACCACCAATTTCCCCGAGCCGATCGGCCTCGCCGCGACTTTCGATGCGCCGCTGGTCAAGCAGGTCGCCGGATCGATCAGCACCGAGGTACAGGGGCTGCACGCACTGGCCCGCCAGACCGGACGCATGGGCCGGATCGGCACCGGGCTCGACACCTGGTCGCCCAACATCAACATCTTCCGCGATCCGCGCTGGGGGCGCGGGCAGGAGACCTATGGCGAGGATCCGTTCCTGACCGCGCATATGGGCGTGGCCTTCGTCACCGGCATGCAGGGACCGAACCCGGACCTTCCCGCCGTTGTCGCCACGCCCAAGCATTTCGCGGTGCACAGCGGCCCGGAATCGACCCGCCACAGCGCCAACGTCTTCGTTTCGCGCCACGACCTCGAGGATACCTATCTCCCGGCCTTCCGCGCGGCAATCGTCGAGGGCAAGGCGGGATCGGTGATGTGCGCCTATAACCGCATCGATGGCCAGCCCGCCTGCGCCAGCGACGAGCTGCTCAAGGAGCATCTGCGCGGCGCCTGGGGCTTTGACGGCTATGTCGTGTCCGACTGCGACGCGGTGAAGGACATCAGCGACAACCATCATTATGCCCCCGATGCCGCCACGGCAGTCGCGGCGGCGTTGCGGGCGGGGGTCGACAATGAATGCCATAACGCGACGCTCTCCGACACGGCCGGTCTGGGCGATCGCTATCGCGAGGCGCTGAAGCGCGGGCTGATCACCGAGGCGGATATCGACCGGACACTGGTTCGCCTGTTCTCCGCCCGCTATCGCAATGGCGACCTGCCGGGCGTGCGCAAGGCTGCCGGCGATCCGGCTGCGGTCGGCGCGCCGGCGCATGGCGCGCTGGCATTGTCCGCGGCCGAGAAGAGCCTGGTGCTGCTCAAGAATGACGGTATCCTGCCGCTCAAGCCCGGCCTGCGCGTGGCGGTGATCGGGCCGCTCGGCGATGCGACGCGCGTGCTGCGCGGCAACTATTCCTCCTCGCTCTCGGCGCCGCCGATCTCGGTGGTGGAAGGCCTGCGCCGCGCGATGCCGGGCGCGCGGGTGGACTATGTGCCGTTCAGCGAGACCTATACCGACGGCGATCCGATCCCGACCAGCGCGCTGCGTTCGCCCGACGGTCGTCCGGGCTTGCTCGCGCGCTACTATAATGTGCTCGGCACGCCGCCGACGCGCTTCGCGCCCGGTGGGCTGGGCGAGTATGCGCGCACCGCGAAGTTCGCCGACACGCCTGTCGCGAGCCGGATCGAGACCAGCGTCGATGGCCGCAGCCTCGATCTCGCGCAGGTTTCCGATCACCACCGCGTGGTCTGGACTGGCTTCATCGTGCCGCCGGAGACCGGCAGCTACCGTCTCGGCCTCTCGGGCTTCATGAGCGGCACCCTGAAGTTCGAGGGCAAGCTGATCGCCGATCTAAAGGACGCCCCCTGGGGCAGCCTGCCGGCGATGAAGACGGTGCGGCTGGAGAAGGGCAAGCGCTATCCGGTCGAAATCACCGGGGACGCGCATACCGGCACCACCGGGGTCGGGCTGGTGTGGAAGCGAGTAACCGCTACGCCCGAGCGCGATCTCAAGGCCGCAGCGGCGAGCGCCGACGTGCTGGTTGCCGTGGTCGGCCTCACCTCCGATCTCGAGGCGGAGGAATCGCCCGCGCAGATCCCGGGCTTCAAGGGCGGGGACAAGACCACGCTCGACCTGGCGCCCGACCAGCAGGCGCTGCTCGAACAGGCAAAGGCGACCGGCAAGCCGATCGTCCTGGTCGCGATGAACGGCAGCCCGATCAACCTCGCCTGGGCGAAGGACAACGCCGCTGCGGTCATCGAGGCCTGGTATCCCGGCCAGTTGGGCGGCCTCGCGATCGGCAATGTCCTGTCGGGCAAGGCCAACCCCTCGGGCCGCCTGCCGCTGACCTTCTATCGCAGCATCGACGACCTGCCGCCCTTTGGCGACTATGCGATGCAGGGGCGGACCTATCGCTACTTCACCGGCACGCCGGTCTATCCGTTCGGCTATGGGCTCAGCTACACCAGATTCACCTATGCGCCGCTCGAAGTGGCGCCCGTCGGCGGCAATGCTGGCAAGGGCATCCGCGTCACCACCACCGTGCGCAACACAGGCGGCCGAGAAGGCGACGAGGTGGCGCAACTCTACCTGAACTTCCCCAATGATCCCGGCGCGCCGCACGTGGCGCTGCGCGGCTTCCAGCGCGTGACCTTGAAGCCGGGCGAGGCGCGGACGATCCGCTTCGACCTTTCGCCGCGCGACCTTAGCGCCGTGACGGTGGACGGCGTGCGCAAGGTGCTGGCCGGCGATTATCGCGTCACGGTCGGCTCCGGCCAGCCGGGCACCGGCGTGCCGGGCCAGAGCGCCGGCTTCGCCGTCCCGGCAGCGGTGGCGCTGCCGAAGTAAGGCCTTACCGGCCCGGCTTCAGTGCCGGGCCGACAAGGCGCAAGGGCTGACCTGCCTTCAACGTCACGGCGAGGCGCTGTCCGCCGAGCCGCACCACGCGCTTGCCACCCAGCGGGCTCGCCAGCGTGGCATGGACGAGCTGGCCATCCCGCCATTCCATGTCGATCGCGCAGGCACCCGGCGCGCGCAGCCCGCGCACCGATCCGGTCGGCCAGGCGCGAGGCAGGGCGGGCAGCAGCAGGATCTGGTCGCCATGGCTCTGCAGCAGCATTTCGGCGACCGCCGCGGTGCCGCCGAAATTCCCGTCGATCTGGAAGGGGTTGGCGTTGAGCAGGTCGGGATAGACCCGCGCGCTGCCCAGCAGCAGCATGAGCTGACGGTGGGCGCGGTCGCCATCGCGCAGTCGCGCCCAGAGATTGGCACGCCATGCGGTGCCCCAGCCGCCGGTATCGTCCCCGCGTCGTTCGAGCGAGCGCCGTGCCGCCGCGGCCAGCTCCGGGGTTTCGTCGAGATCGATCTGGTGGCTCGGGAACACGCCATAGAGATGCGAGACGTGGCGGTGGTTCTGTTCGGGCGCCGCGGCGTCCCAATCCGCCTGCCATTCCTGCAGCTGCCCCTGCGCGCCGACCTGGTTCGGTGCCAGCTTCGCGCGGGTCGTCAGCAATTCGCGCGCGAAATCCGCGTCCAGGCCGAGGGTCTTCGCCGCCTGCGCGGTCTGCGCGAACAGGTCGCGCAGCAATTCCATGTCCATCGCCGGCCCGGCGCAGATGGTCGGTCCGTTGGCGCCGCCGGAATGCGAATTTTCGGGCGACATCGACGGATTGGTGACCAGATGCCCGGTGTTCGGATCGCTCTGGAGCGTGTCGAGGAAGAACAGCGCGGCACCGCGCATCAGCGGATAGACGCTGCGCAGATAGGCCAGGTCGCGGCCATAGTCGTACCGCGCCCACAGGTGCGTGCAGAGCCAGGCGCCGCCCATCGCCCACATGCCCCATTGCGCGCCGTCGATCGGCGCCGTCGCGCGCCACAGATCGGTGTTGTGATGCGCCACCCAGCCGCGCGCGCCGTACATCTCGCGCGCCGTTTTCGCCCCGGTCTCGGCGAGGTCTCGGACCAGCGCGATCAGCGGCGCGGTGCATTCGGCCAGGCCGGTCGGCTCGGCCGGCCAGTAGTTCATCTCGGTGTTGATGTTGATCGTGTACTTGCTGCCCCAGGGCGGCTGGCCGCTGTCGTTCCACAGCCCCTGGAGGTTGGCCGGCTGGCTGCCGGGGCGCGACGAGCCGATCAGCAGATAGCGGCCATAGTTGAAGTAGAGCGTGGCGAGCGCCGGATCCTCTGCCGTCCCGACCGCGGCGATGCGCGCATCGGTCGGCTGCTCCGCCGCAGGGCTGGTGCCGAGGTCGAGCGCAACCGCACGGTAGAGGCGTCTGTGTTCCGCGGTGGCCGCCGCAGCGATGCCCGCGAAGCCGAGCTTGGCCGCCGCCTCGATCTGCGCCCCGGTGATCGCCAGCGGATCTCCGCGCAGATCGTCATAGCGGCGATAGTTGGTGGCCATCGCGACCAGTATCGTCACCGAATCCGCATCGCGAACCCCGATGCCGCCCGCACGCGGCTCGAGCGCGCCGCCCTCGGGCAGCACTTGCACGCGCCCGGCAAACCGGAGTGCCGCGGCAACGCCGTGTTCGTCGCGATTGGTCCCCGTCACGATCAGCGCGTCGCGCTCCACCGCGAGCGAGCCCGGCTGGGCCGGGCGCAGCGTTACGCCGCAGTCGATGCGCCCGGGCTTGTCGGCGCTGATCCGGACGGCGATCACCTGATGCACGGGGCAGGCGATCACCTCGCGGCGGAAGGTCGCGCCGCCCACGGTGAAGACCGTGGTCGCGGTGGCGGAGTCGAGATCGAGCTCGCGCCGATATTCACGCGCCCAGAAGTCGGGGATTTCGGGCATGTCGATCAGCAGTTCGCCGAACGATTGGTAGCTCATCTGCGAGAGCGGCTTCGCCATCAGAGTCGCGTCGGCCAGCTTCTGCGCTTCGGCATAGCGGCCCGCGAAGACCAGCCGGCGGACTTCGGGCAGCGCCGCACGCGCCGCCGGGTTTACCGCCTCATAGGGGCCGCCGGTCCACAGCGTGTCCTCGTTGAGCTGCAGCTTTTCGTTGGATATGCCGCCGAACACCATCGCCCCGATACGGCCATTGCCCACCGGCAGCGCCTCGACCCATTCGCGGGCCGGCTTGCGGTACCAGAGGCGATGCGCGCCCGCCGCCAACTCCTGCGCCTGGCTCGCGGAGGGCAGCGAAAGCCCGGCGGCTGCGGCCGCAGAACCCTGCAGAATCTGCCGCCGCGTAATGCGCAAGCCGTCCGACAAGGCCATTCTCCGATCCTCTCCGATTCCCGCGTCGTTCGCGGGTTGCTCTTTGCTTTCTAGTCTGACTATTTAACCTGTGTAACGAGGTCAATGGCCGTAAAAACGTCATACAAATGGCGCGGTCGGGAGAGGGATGATCATGACCAAATGGATGCTGATGGCGCTTGCCGCCTTGCCGGTAACCCCCGCGCTGGCCGCCCCCCGGCTCGATGGAGTGCTGACGGATCACGCGGTTATCCAGCGCGACAAGCCGATCCGCATTTCCGGCAGCGCCGAGCCGGGCGAGGCGGTGCGGATCAGCCTGGCCGGCCAGTCGGTTGCCGTGAAGGCGGACCGCACCGGCCGCTTCGCCGCGACGCTGGCGCCGCTTCCCGCGGGCGGCCCCTATGAGATGCAGGTCAGCGCGCGCAGTGGTCTCGCCATCGTCCGCGACTTGCTGATCGGCGACGTGTTCCTCTGCTCGGGGCAGAGCAACATGGAGATGTCGGTCGAGCGCTCGCAGGACAGCTATTCCGTCTATGCCGCGGCCGACGACCAGCTGCGCCTGCTCACCGTGCCCAAGGCGACGGCCTTCACGCCGCAGACCGGGTTCGCCGCGCAGCCTAGCTGGACAGCGACCACCCCGGCCACGGCCAGTCCTTTCTCGGCCGCCTGTTTCTACATGGCGCAGGCGCTGCGCAAATCGGCCAAGGTGCCGATCGGCGCGATCCATTCGAGCTGGGGCGGATCGCGCATCTCCGCCTGGATGGACGAGCCGGGACTGCGCGCCGCCGACATGGGCGACGGCGTCGACGCGTTGCGCCTCTATGCTCGCGACGTTCCTGCCGCGGTCGCGCGGACCAGCGCCAAATGGGAGCAATGGTGGCGCGACCAGTCGGGGGATCGGCCGGGCGCCGAACCCTGGCAGCCCCAGGTCTTGCTAGACTGGCAACCCGTACCACGGATCGGCGCGTTCAATCGCTGGGGTATCCCCGCGCTCGCCGACTATGTCGGCATGCTGTGGTTCCGCAAGGACGTGACGCTCACCGCCGGGCAGGCGCGCCAGGAGGCGGTGCTGTCGGTCGGCGCAGTCGATGATGCTGACGTCACCTGGGTCAATGGCAAGCCGGTGGGTGGCAGCAGCAATGCCGCCACGCCGCGCAACTATCTGCTGCCGGCCGGCACGCTGGTCGCGGGCAGCAATGTGATCACGATCAACGACGACAATGTCTGGGCGGAAGGCGGCATGATCGGCCCGGCCGAGGCGATGCAGCTCAGCTTTGCCGACGGCACCAGTGTCGCGCTCGATACTGGGTGGCGTTACGCCATCGCCGGCAAACCGCGCACCAATGCGCCGCGCGCGCCCTGGGACGACATCAACGGTGCCGGCACGCTCTACAATGCGATGATCGCGCCGCTCGGCCCGATCGCGCTGGCCGGTGTCGCCTGGTACCAGGGCGAGTCCGACACCGATCTGGCCGGATATGACAAGCGCCTCGCCGCGATGATGCGCGACTGGCGCAGGCAGTTCGGCCTGCCCGAACTGCCCTTCGCGATCGCCCAGCTTTCCGCCTATGGCGACACGGCGTCCCGGCCGCGCGAGAGCGGCTGGGCAGGGCTGCGCGACACGCAGCGCCGGGTAGCCGAGAAGGACGGGCATGCCGCCGTGGCGGTGACGCTCGACCTGGGCGATCCGCTCGACATCCATCCCGGCGAGAAGCGCGAGGTCGGCCGCAGGCTGGCGCGGGTGATGCGCAACCTGGCTTATGGCGAGGTGGCGGGGCCTTCGGGGCCGCGGGTCGTGCAGGCCGGCAGGGGCGCGGACGGCGCGGTCAGGCTCAGCTTTGCGGATGTGACCGGTGAGCTGGCAACACGCGCGGCGGATCGGGCGATCGGGTTCGAGCTGTGCGGCGCGGAGGCTGCAAGCTGCCGCTACGCCGATGCGCGCGTGAACGGCAATCAGGTGGTTCTCGCGGCGGATGGCCGTCCGGTGACCCGTGTCCGCTATGCCTGGGCGGACAGCCCGACCGTCAATCTGTTCGACCGGGACGGGCTGCCGGTCGGCAGCTTCGAGATCTCCGTGCCCTGACCCGAGGCCAGGGCACGGACCAGGCTTGCTCAGCGTGCGCGCTTGAGCAGGCCATGCATGCCGAGCCAGCGGGCATAGGCATCGAACCAGCCGGTGCTGGTGGTTTCCTTCGGGTACATGCCGAAGCCGTGCCCGCCCTGTTCGTAAAGGTGGAATTCCACCGGCCGCTTGGCCGCCTTCCAGCTCTCGATCAGGCCGAAGCCGCTATTGGCGAAGAAGGGATCGTCCGCCGCCAGCGCGACAAAGGCGGGCGGGGCGTCGGCGGGCACCGTCACCGGTGCGAGCGGGCCATAAATCAGCCCGATAAAGGCGGGCTTGGCATCCTCTCCAGCCAGCGTGGTCGCAAGGGTGAGCATCGCGCCGGCCGAGAAGCCGACCATGCCGACCCGGTCGGCGTCCACATGCCATTCGCCGGCACGCTTTCGGACCAGCGCAAAGGCGGCGCGGGCGTCGGCGATCTGCGGCGCGATGCCGGCGATCGCCTGCTGCGGATCCATCCGCGGCGCGGTGCGCGCCACGCCCGAGAACATCTCGCGCATCGACTGTTCGAAGGCCGGCATTTCCTGCGGCGTCTGGTTCAGGCGATATTTGAGGACGAACGCGGCCACGCCCCTGGCGGCGAGCGCCTTGGCGACATCCCAGCCTTCATTCTCCATCGACAGGGTACGGAAGCCGCCGCCGGGCGCCACGATCACCGCGGCGCCGGTTGCCTTGGCAGGATCGGGCAGGAACGGGGTGAGTGTCGCGATGGTGACGTTGCGTGCGAAGACGCTGCCATATTGGCTGTGCCATGCCTCGGGCGCGGTGGCGCCGGGCAGGGGGCCGGTGTCGAGCGTGATGGCCTTGGGCTGGGCCGGCACGGGGATGGGGGTCATCTTGTCGTTCTGCGCCTGGGCCGGTGCGGCCAGCGCAAGACCGGCGGCGATGCTGGCCATGGCCAGGCCCAGGCGCGCCGGTTTCAGAGCCTCCGTGAAAAGCTTCATTGCAACTCTCCCTTTCATTTCCTCTCGGCCCAAGTCTAATTGTCTTACTAAATAATGACTCGGACGCGGCTATCCATGCCATAATTAGGAGAGGAAATGCCAATGCTATCGAGGAAGATTCTTAGATAAATTGTCTGTCTATTTATCTGCCAGAAGCGGAGGCCTCGACGAGGTGATTTCGGCCACGCTCGCCTGGTTCAGCAGTTGGGCACCCCCGCATGCAGGTGCGAAATCTCACGGCCGGCTACCTAATGGGCTTGCCAAGCAACCCGCATTCTTCCAGTCTATGATAGCGCTACCATAAATAATCTTGTCAGTCTATATGGACGTGCCAGTGCTTAGAAGAAATCGATAGGGCACTGTTTTCATTAAATAATTGTCTTGGCTTCCAATAGGAGGGGAGTTGCATGCACGAGATTCGCGGAATCGGGCTGTTCTTGGCCACATGTTCGACCCTGGCCGTCGCCGGCGCACAGGCGCAGACGCTACGGGTCAGTCCCGATCAGACGCTCGAGACCCAGGGGTTGAGCGTGATCGTGGAGCAGAACCAGTTCAGCCCGATCTTCTTCGATGAGAAGAATGCGGGCATTCAGATCGTCCTACACGGCGAGCGGATCGCCACCGACGGCGAGATCCGGCTGAACCCGACGCCCGAGCAATGGGATCCGGTACCGACCTTTGGCGACCGCGCACTCGGCGAGCCCGGCCAGATCGTCGTGCGCTCGAGCTATCCCAAGGCCAATCTGAAATATCGCGTGAAGGTGACGGCGGAAGAGGGCGGGTTCCGCATCGCAGTCGATCTCGATGCGCCGCTGCCGAAGGAGCTGGTGGGCAAGGCCGGGTTCAATCTCGATTTCCTGCCGACCGCCTATTTCGGCAAGACCTATCTGATGGGCGAGCGCCCGGGCCTGTTCCCGCGCAATGCGAGCGGGCCGATGGCGACGGACGGTTCGGGCGATCCCCAGCCCCTGGCCTCGGGGGCGCAGACCGTCACCCTGTCGCCCGAAGATCCGACTACCCGCGTCACCATCAGCGCCAACACGCCGCTCGCGCTCTATGACGCGCGCAACCGGGCGCAGAACGGCTGGTTCGTCGTGCGCTCGCTGATCGCCGAGGGTGCGAAGGACGATGCCATTGTCTGGCACGTCCGCCCGAACGTGATCCCGGGCTGGACGCGTGCGCCGGTCGTGTCGTTCAACCAGGCCGGATACACGCCTGCGCGTGACAAGGTGGCGCTGATCGAGCTCGATCCGGCCTTCAAGGCGCCGGGTGAGGCAGTGCTGGTCAAGCTCACCGCCGAGGGCGAGAAGCCGGTATTCCGGGCACCGGTCCAGCAGCGCGGCAAATGGCTGCGCTACAACTATGCCGCGTTCGATTTCTCGAGCGTGCGCGAGCCGGGCATCTACGCCATCTCCTATGCGGGACAGACGACCAATCCGTTCCCCATCGCCGCGGACGCCTATGCGCGGATCTGGCAGCCGTCGCTCGATACCTATCTGCCGGTGCAGATGGACCATATGACGGTCCGCGAGCAGTATCGCGTGTGGCAGCGTGCCTCGCACCTCGACGACGCGCGCCAGGCGCCGCCCAATATCACGCACTTCGACGGCTACCGCATGGGGCCGAACCTCGATTCTCCGTTCAAGGCGGGCGAGCATATCCCGGGTTTGGCGGTCGGCGGTTTCCAGGATGCCGGCGACTATGACATCCAGACGCCGCAGAACGCCGATGTGGTCCGCGACCTGGTCTGGACGCGCGAACTCTTCGGGCTCGACTGGGACGAGACCAGCGTCGACGAAAAGGCGCGTGAAGTGGAGATCCGTAAGCCCGATGGCGTGCCCGACGCGATCCAGCAGATCCGCCACGGCACGTTGCAGCTGCTCGCCCAGTATAAGGTCTTCGGCCACGCGATCGTCGGCATCATTGATCCGAAGCTCCGCCAATATGCGCATCTCGGTGACGCCGGATCGCAGACCGATGGCAAGCTCTACGATCCTGCCATGGGACCGAACCAGAGCGATGCGGGTCGTTCGGGCATCGACGATGACCGCTGGGCATTCACCACTGCCTATCCGGCGAACGACCTGAGGGTGGCGGGCAGCCTCGCGGCGGCGAGCCGCGCGCTCAAGGACTCCGATCCCGCCATGGCTGCCGAGGCACTGGCCGCGGCCAAGGCGCTCTGGACCGCGCGGCAGGGCCAGACCGCCAATGCCAGCGACGGCCGTGACGACAGCGGGTTCATGGCGCGCTTCCTCGATCTGGCCAAGGTCTCCGCGACGGTGGAACTGATCCTCACCACCAAGGGCGAGGCCGTCTATACCGATCGCCTGCGTACCCTGACCCCGGCGATCGAGGCGAATTTCGACCGGATCAGCGGCGCTGCGATCCTCGCACTGCCCTATATGGATGCGGCCTATCGCGACCGGATCAAGGCGCTGGTGCGTGCTGCCAAGCCGAAGATCGACGCCGAGCTGACAAATCCCTTTGGTGTGCCGGTCGCGATGGGTTCCTGGGCAGGATCGGGAGAAGTCGCCAGCTTCGGCAGCAACATGTATCTGATGCACCGCGCCTTTCCGGACCTGATCGGATCGGAATACACGCTTCGTGCGCTCGACTACATGCTCGGCCGTCATCCGGCGAACAACCTGTCGCTGGTCTCCACCGTCGGCACGCGCTCGAAGCTGATCGGCTATGGCCATAACCGTGCCGATTACGGCTTCATCGCAGGCGGGATGGTGCCGGGCGTGCTGGTCATCAAGCCCGATTTCCCCGAGTTGAAGGCCGACTGGCCGTTCCTGTGGTTCGAGAGCGAATATACGGTGAGCACCACCACGGCCTATATCCTCGCCGCCAGGGCCGCGATGGCAGTGACCGCGGAGCAGCGTTAGGTTCTGGCGTTCAATCTGCACCGGCGCGGTGGGCAATCCTGTCCGCCGCGCCAATCCGACCGAGTGCCGGGCAATTCAAGTAATCTGGCGCCGTGAGCGCGCTGAGATCAATCGGCCAAAGGTTCGTGATCGCCACCAATGCCGGCGCGCGGGTGCGGTTCTCCGAATATGAGATCGAAGCGATAATCCACGGCGGAAATCGAAGCCGCTGACAGAGGGAGAGGGCAGTGAGAGCGATCGGCATGGCACGGGCTATCTGCGCATTGGCGGCTATGATGATCGTTTCATTCGGCGCGCCAATGGCTTGGGCTCAAGCACGTCCGGTTGCCGCGCCGGCCGACGCCGGGCGTTCACGCGCGAATTTCAACGCCGACTGGCATTTCAAACTGGGCAGGATCGATGGCGCGGAAGCGACCGCCTTCAACGACAAGGGGTGGGAACGCGTCGGCCTGCCGCATAGCTTCTCCATGCCCTATTTCCGCGCGCCTGATTTCTATGTTGGCGACGGCTGGTATCGGAAACGCTTCACCTTGCCCGAGATCACGCCCGGCAAGCGCTATTCGCTGGAGTTCGAGGGCGCGTTCCAGGATGCCCATGTCTATGTGAACGGCATCGAACTGGCACATCATCGCGGCGGCTATACCGGCTTTCCCGTCGATATCACGCCCGCCGTCCACGCCGGGGAAAACCTCGTCGCCGTGCGCGTCAACAACGAGTGGCAGGCGACGCTCGCGCCGCGCGCGGGCGAGCATGTGTTCAGCGGCGGACTGTACCGCGATGTCTGGCTGGTCACGACCGACGCGGTGCACGTGCCGTGGACCGGTACGCGCGTCACCACGCCCGATCTTTCGGCTGCCTCCGGCAAGGTCGCGATCGAAACCGAAGTCCGTAACGATGGCGCGGCGCAAGCGGAAGTGGTAGTGCAGACACGGGTGGTCGACGGCTCCGGCCGCGCGGTGGCCACGCTCCCCGATGCGCGGGTGAAGGTCGGGCCAGGCGTGACGATGGTCGCGAAACAACTGTCGGCGTCGATCGCACGGCCAAGGCTGTGGAGTCCGGAGACGCCGTCGCTGTATCGCACGATAACCAGCCTGCGCGTCGCCGGCCGGGAGCGTGATCGCTTCGAAACCGAGTTCGGCTTCCGCTGGTTCGAATGGACCGCCGATCGCGGCTTTTTCCTCAACGGTAAGCACCGCTACTTCAAGGGCGCCAATGTCCATCAGGATCAGGCCGGCTGGGGCGATGCGGTGACCAACGGGGCGATCGAGCGCGACGTGCGCATGATCAAGGACGCGGGGTTCGATTTCATCCGCGGCTCGCACTATCCGCACGACCCGCATTTCGCCGAGGCGACGGACCGCATCGGCATGCTGTTCCTGTCCGAAGCTCCCTTCTGGGGCACCGCCGGGTTCAAGCACGCCTGGGGCGCGCCCGCCTATCCGAGCGAAGTCGCCGATCGCGCCGGTTTCGATGCGAGCATCAAGCAGCAGCTGACCGAGATGATCCGCATCAATCGCAACCATCCGTCGATCGTGGTGTGGGGCATGGACAACGAGGTGTTCTTTACCACGAAGGAGACGCTACCCGAGGTCCGCCGCTTGCTGAAGGAAATGGTCGCGCTGAGCCACCAGCTCGACCCAACGCGGCCGGCCGCGATCGACGGCGCGCAGCGCGGCGAAATCGACAAACTGGGTGACGTCGTCGGCTATAATGGCGACGGCGCCAGCCTCTTCCCCAATCCCGGCATTCCCAATTTCGTCGCCGAATATGGAGTCACGATGGCCGACCGACCGGGCGACTATGCGCCCGGCTGGGACGACCTTCCCAATACCCCGGGCGCGGACAAGACCAGGGAAGGCTCTTGGCGCCTTCCCTGGCGATCGGGCGAGGCGATCTGGGCCGGCTTCGATCATGGCTCGATCGCGGGCAAGCGCTTCGGCGGCATGGGCATGATCGATTATTTCCGCCTGCCGAAGCGGCAATATTACTGGTATCGCAACGCCTATGCCCGTGTGGCGCCGCCGGTCTGGCCGGTAGTAGGCACGCCTGCCGCGCTCAGCATCACCACCAGCGCGCCGACGATCGCGCGCGGCGACGGCACGGATGACGTGCAGGTGATCGTCAGCGTGGTCGACGCGCAGGGCCGCCGGCTCAGCAACAGCCCGCCGGTGCGGCTGGCTATCGAGGCCGGCCCCGGCGAGCTGCCGACCGGCCGCGCGATCGACTTCACGCCCAATGGCGACATCGCCATCCGCGACGGCCAGGCGGCGATCGCGATGCGCAGCTGGCAGGCGGGCGTCACGCGGCTGCGCGCGACGTCGCCGGGGTTGAAGGAGGCGGTGACGACGGTGCGCACGCTGGCCGGCCCCGCGTTCGTCACGGGCAAGACGCCGCTCGCCGCCGATCGTCCCTATGTCGCGTTCGTCGCGCCGTTGCGCGAGCGCTCGGGCGACCAGCTCTTCGGCCCGAACAATCCGACTTTCGCCACCACCAGCGCGCCGGCGCACAGCTCACAGCTCGTCAATGACGGCAATCCCGCGACCTATTGGGCGCCGGCCGCCGGCGACACGGTGATGGCGCTGACCATCGATCTCGAGCGGGTCGTGGAAGTGCACCGGCTAACGCTCACCTTCCCGCAGGCAGCGGCCTATGGCCTTGTTGCGGAGGTGCGGGACCGCGAGGGAAAATGGCAAAAGCTGGTCGAGCAGATCGAGGGGCAGGACGCGCGCCAGGTCCGGACGCTGGAGACGGAAGCAGTGGCAGGTCGTCTGGTACGCGTGACGCTGCGCGTGCCTGCTGGGAGTATCGCGGGATTGTCCGAACTGCTCGTGACGGGCGCATTGCGCACGGACTGAGTGATTGACTCGCTGTTGAGACTGACCCGTGAAAAGGTCCGCTTTCGCTCAAGTCGTGGTTGCAAGCTGCTCCCGGCCCGAAGCCGTCGCTATGCAGGAAGCGCGTGCCTCGAAGATAAGAATCGCAAAACGCTGTCTAAGGGCATGTCAGTGCATGCCATTGAAGCCGCGAAAAATGTGGGACAGTGGGTACGACTTTAGCCAAATCGTCCGAAACGGCGGATTTTCGCCATTTCCCGCTTGACGATGGTGACCCCTACGGGAATCGAACCCGTGTTTCAGCCGTGAAAGGGCCGCGTCCTAACCGCTAGACGAAGGGGCCATGCCGAAGCGTGGAGGCGGCCAACTAGGGAAGGATCGTCACGCGGTCAAGCGGCTTTGATCGCTTCCTTTTGATTATTCTTCTAATCCGCCCAGGCGGCGTCCTCGACGTGCAATTCCGCGGCGGGGCGGGAACCCCAATCGTCGATCCGTGCGCGACCGGCGAGCCACAGCTTGCGATGGCGTGGGGCGGAGAGCAGCGCCGCACCCAGCTCGGTATCCGCCTGGCGGAAAGCGACGGCCTTGAGGCTGCGCCCGTCGGGTCCCGACACGATCAGCCGGACATGCCCGCCCGATCCGACCACATCGGCCTTGATCACCGTCACCGGCCCGGCGACCACGCGCGGCGCGGGCCAGCCCATGCCATAGGGGCCACCGACTTCCATCGCATTGACCAGGTCGGGGCAGACGCCGCCTGGCGCCACCACGGCGTCGAGCAGCAGCGCGCGCTCGCCCATCGCCCGGGTGACGCGCTCGGAAAGCCGTTCTTCGAGGAATTCGACAAAGGCATCGACCTTGTCCGTATCGATCGTCACGCCGCAGGCCATGGCATGGCCGCCGCCGGCCTGGAGCAGCCCGGCATCCTTGGCGGCGAGCACCGCGGCGCCAAGGTCGACGCCCGGGATCGAGCGGCCCGAGCCCTTGCCCACGCCGTCCTCGTCGAGCGCGATCACGATCGCGGGCCGGCCGAGCTTCTCCTTCAGCCGCCCGGCAACGATGCCGATCACGCCCGGATGCCAGCCCTTGCTCGCCACCACGACGACCGAGTGGTTGGCCTTGAGCTGGCTGATTTCCTCCGCTTCCGCCTGCACGCCCGCCTCGATCGCGCGGCGCTCCTCGTTGAGGAGGTTGAGCTCCTCGGCGATGATGCGCGCCTCTTCGGGATCGCGGGTGGTGAGCAGGCGCACGCCCAAATCTGAACGGCCGACGCGTCCGCCGGCATTGATCCGGGGGCCCAGCGCGAAGCCGAGATCGGTGCAGGTCGGTGCGCGCTTGAGGCGCGAGGCCTCGATCAGCGCGTTGAGCCCGATATTGCGCCGCTGCGCCATCACCTTGAGGCCCTGGGCGACGAATGCGCGGTTGAGACCCCGCAGCGCGGCAACGTCCGCCACGGTGCCGAGCGCGACGATGTCGAGCAGGTCGAGCAGCTTGGGCTCGGCGCGGTCGGCGAACCAGCCCCGGGCCCGCAGCGTGCGGATCAGCGCGGCGCCGAGCAGCCAGGCGACGCCGACGGCCGCCAGATGACCATGCGCAGCCCCTTCGTCCTCGTCGAGCCGGTTGGGGTTCACCAGCGCGAGTGCCACGGGCAGCTCGGTGGTGCATTTGTGGTGATCCACCACGATCACTTCGGCGCCGGCGTCGCGGGCCATCTCCAGTGCCTCAAAGGCCTGGGCGCCGCAGTCGACGGTGACGATCAGGCTGGCGCCTTCGCCTTTCAGCCGCACCAGCGCCTCGCCCGACGGGCCATAGCCCTCCATCAGCCGGTCGGGGATATAGGGGCGGGCCTCCAGGCCCAGGTCGCGCAGCAGCAGGATGAGGAGCGCCGCGGAGGTGGCGCCGTCCACGTCATAATCGCCGAAGATGGCGACCTGTTCGCGCTTCTCGATCGCGTCGGCGAGCCGTTCGGCGGCCTTGTCCATGTCGCGGAAGATCGACGGGTCGGGCATGAAGGCGCGGATGCTCGGCGCCTTGTGCATGTCGAGCTCCTCGCGCGCCACGCCGCGGGCGAGCAGGAGCTGGGTGACCAGGTCATCGGGCACCAGCCCGCCACGCGAATCGCTGGCGAGGCCGCGCCAATGCCAGGGCTGGCCGGTGATCGAACGCTGGATATTGAGTACGATGGACATCGGAACAGCTATGGAACAGGGCAGGGGGCCTGTCCATCGCCGCACCGCTGGCGCAGGTTAGTCGGCCTGCTGCTGGGCCACCTGCTCGAGGCGCCGGGCATAGGCCTGGGCGAACTCGCCATGGATCCTGGCGATGCCGGGATCGGTAGCGGTGCGCGACTTTTCCGCGCTCAGGCGCTGGCGGCGTTCCAAATATTCTCGGTCGGTCTGCGGGGGCATGGCAAAGCTCCTGCTTGAGGCGGCAGCTTTCCTGTTGCTGTCATTCGGCGCCGTGCTCTGTTTCCGGGGGCGCCAATATCTTGTTCGTAGGCGCATTTTCCGGACCCGGCATGCATCTGGATCAAGAAGTAAACGCTTCGTCGCATTTGTGGCACCGTCCGCGTCGAAGGGATTTTCCCCGCGCGAACCGCCCGGGCTGGCGCTCGCCGGATTACATGCCTACATCGCGCCTCTTATGGCTCGTCCGCGTCCTGCCCCAGAGAAAGTGAAGACCGTCGCCGAGAACCGGCGCGCGCGTTTCGATTATTTCATCGAGCACACCTATGAGGCCGGCATCGCGCTGACCGGCACCGAGGTGAAGTCGCTGCGCTTCGGCGAGGGCTCGATCACCGAGGCCTATGCCGAGGTGGGCGACAGCGGCGTCTGGCTGGTCAACTCGAACATCCCCGAGTTCAGCCACGGCAACCGCTTCAACCACGAGCCCAAGCGCCCCCGTAAATTGCTCCTTCATGAGCGGGAGATAAACAAGCTCCATGGCGCGGTGGCACGCGAGGGCATGACCCTGGTGCCGCTGTCGATCTATTTCAACGGACGGGGCCGCGCGAAGGTCGAGCTCGCGCTGGCGAAGGGCAAGAAGACGCATGACAAGCGCGAGTCGATCAAGGAGCGGGACTGGAAGCGCGAGCAGGGACGTCTGCTCCGCGGCGGCCGTGACTGAGTCCGCGCCGGCGGCCGACAAGTCGCGCTTCCGCCGCTGGCTCGACAAGGCGACGCCCAGCCGCGAGTCGGTGGAGACCAATCGCTGGCTGCGCCCGGTGGCGCACCGCGTGATGCACAGCTCGCTGTGGCGCTTCACTCGCCGGTCGGTGCCGCGCGGCGTGGCGCTCGGCATGGTGACCGGGGTGCTGGTCCCGATGGGGCAGATCCCCGCCTCGGCCATTCTCGCGCTGCCGCTGCGTGCCAACATCCCGGCCGCCGCGGCGACCACCTTCATCACCAACCCCTTCACCACGCCGCCGCTCTGGGTGGCGGCCTATTGGCTGGGCAGCTGGATGATCGGCCCGGGCGAGGCGATCCAGAAGGCTCAGGTGATCGAGCAGACCTGGAGCGACTGGCTGGTCCACCAGGCCGGGCCGGCGACGCTCACCGGGCTGGTGACCATCACCGGGGCGCTCGCGCTGATCGGCTATTTCGGCACGGCGCTGGCGTGGCGGCTGTGGATCGCCCGCAAGTGGAAGCGGCGCCAGGCGGCACGGGCTGCAGCCTGACCGTCATCCCGGCGGAAGCCGGGATCCCAGGCGGTAGTGGGCAGGCGCTCGATGCAATCCCCGGAAACATAATTGGTCGCCGAAACGTAACAATGTTGCGTTCGGTCGATTGACGGAGCGTATCGACCGGGTAAGACAGCGCGCATCAACTCGTTCGGGGGTCCCCTCATGCGCCTGTCGCTCCTCACCACCACCTTCCTCGCCGCGCCCGTGCTGCTCGCCGGCTGCGCGCACAACCAGCCGCTGCCGACCGCCCCGGTCGAGGCCGCGCCCGTCACCGAGGCGGAAGCCGCGCCGCAGCCCGAGGCACCAAAGCCGGTCTACGGCACCTATGGCTTCGACACCGCCGGCATGGACACCGCGGTCAAGCCGGGCGACGATTTCTACAACTATGCCAACGGCAGCTGGGCGAAGAACACCCCGATCCCGGCCGACAAGTCGAACTACGGCTCGTTCAACATCCTGGACGACAACGCCAAGAAGCAGACGCACGAGATCCTCGACGCGGCCAAGGGCGACCCGAACTCGAAGATCGGCACCGCCTATGCGACCTATCTCGATACCGCCGCGATCGACGCCAAGGGCCTGGCTCCGGCCAAGCCCTGGATCGACCAGATCAAGGGCCTGAAGTCCAAGGCCGGCTATCCCGCGCTCGCCGCCGCCGCCCGCCGCAACGGCGTGGGCGTGCCGTTCGGCGCCTATGTCGGCCAGGACGACAAGGAACCCGAAGTCTATGCGCTCAGCCTCGGCCAGGCCGGGCTCGGCATGCCGGACCGCGACTATTACCTCTCGAAGGACGCCAAGTTCCTCGAGACCAAGGCCGCCTATGAGAAGCATCTCGCCACCCAGCTGACCAATGCCGGCGAGCCCAATGCCGCCGCGCGCGCCAAGGCGATCGTCGATTTCGAGACCAGGATCGCCGCGGCCCAGTGGACCCGGGTCGAGAGCCGCGACGCGAGCAAGACCTACAACAAGATGACCGTCGCCCAGCTGCAGAAGTCGGCCCCGGGCTTCGACTTCAAGGCCTTCTTCGCCGCCGGCAAGGCCCCGGTCGACACCGTCATCGTCGCCCAGCCGAGCGCGATCACCGGTATCGCCAGGCTGATCCAGCAGGCGCCGCTCGACGTGCTCAAGGACCAGCTGCTGGTCCGCACGCTCGATGGCTTCGCCGATGTGCTGCCGAGCGCCTTCGACAAGGAGCAGTTCGCTTTCTACGGCACCACGCTCTCGGGCACGCCGGAGCAGGAGGAGCGCTGGAAGCGCGCGGTGGACTTCACCACCGGCGCGCTTTCGGACGATGTCAGCCAGGTCTATGTCGCCAAGTATTTCCCGCCCGAGACCAAGGCGGCGGCCGACAAGCTGGTGAAGAACGTCATCGCCGCGATGGACCGCCGTATCGACAAGCTCGAGTGGATGGCGCCCGAGACCAAGGTCAAGGCGCATGCCAAGCTCGCCGCCTTCACCCCGAAGATCGGCTATCCGGATCGCTGGCAGGACTATGGCTCGCTGACGATCACCGCGGGCGACGCGTTCGGCAACAATGTCCGTTCGAACAACTGGCAGTATGACGACAACATCGCGAAGCTCGGCCAGCCGATCCGTCGCTGGGAGTGGGGGATGACCCCGATGACGATCAACGCCTATGCCAATTTCGGCATGGTCGAGATCGTCTTCCCGGCCGCGATCCTGCAGCCGCCCTTCTTCGATCCGAACGCCGATCCGGCGGTCAATTATGGCGGCATCGGCGCGGTGATCGGCCATGAGCTGAGCCACCATTTCGACGATCAGGGCGCCAAGTACGACAAGGAAGGCCGCCTGACCGACTGGTGGACCCCCGCGGACGTCGCCGCCTTCAAGGCGCGCACCGACGCGCTGGTCGCCCAGTACGACCAGTATGAGCCGCTGCCCGGCATGCACGTGAAGGGCGCGCTGACGCTCGGCGAGAACGTCGCCGATCTCGCCGGCCTCACCGTCGCCTATGACGCGTACAAGGCTTCGCTCAATGGCCAGGAAGCCCCGGTGCTGGGCGGCTTCACCGGCGACCAGCGCTTCTACCAGGGCTGGGCCCAGGTGTGGCGCCGCAACTATCGCGAGGCGAACCTGCGCCAGCGCCTGCTGACCGATCCGCACTCGCCCTCGCAGCAGCGCGCCTGGGTCGTCCGGAACCTCGATCCCTGGTACGGCGCCTACAACCCCGATCCGGCCACCAAGCTGTTCCTGGCGCCCAACAAGCGCGTCCGGATCTGGTAAAACTCTCCCGCTCCCTTTGGGAGCGGGAAATGATTGGGCCGGCCATGCCCCCGGCATGGCCTGAACAGCGCGGGGCGCTGTTCACCTAATCATCCCGCGAGGCGAAGCCGAGTGGGAAGGGTGAGGGCAGCTATCGACCCTCACCCTTCCGCGCCTTCGGCGCTCCCTCCCTCTCCCGATGGGAGAGGGAATTGGCTGCTTGACCCACGCTCCCCTCCGCCTCACACGGGCGCATGGCCACGTTGCCCGTTCACACGCCGATATCGCCGTCCCGCCGCTGGCTGCCCTTCGCGGCGGCGATGCTCGCGGGCATCCTGGCGGGCGCGCTGATCCTGCTGACCCTGAACGACCGCGCGGTCGCGGTCGGCTTCGTCGCGGCGGGCCTGCTCGCCGCCGGCGCGCTGTGGGGCGCGCGCAAGCTCTTCCACGCCGATGCCGACGCCGATCGGCCGGTCGACTGGTCGGTCGCCCAGGCGCTCGCCTCGGCAAGCGACGATGCGCTCGCCGTCACCGACCGTGCCGGCCGCCTAGTCTGCGCCAACAACCGCTTCGAAGTGCTGTTCGCCGGCTGGCCGACCCCGCCCAATCTCCCCGTCAGCGACGCCGCCATCGCCGCGCTGGGCACCGCTGCCCGCACCGCCTGGCGCGACGGCGAGGCGCGGGAGGACGGCATCCAGGTCTTCGGCGCTCCCGTCTCCGCCCGTGTCCAGCGCGTCGGCGAGGAATCGCTCGTCTGGCGCTTCATCGGCGTCCAGGCGCTCGATCTCGCCAGCCAGACCCAGGCGCTGATCGACGGCCATACCGGCGATCGGCTCGGCTCCTCCGGCATCATGGCCGCGATGGTCTCGCCCGAGGGCCGGGTGCGCGCCGCCAATCGCGTCTTCCGCCTGAGGGCGATGGGCAATGGCGAGGCGCCGGTCGAGGGCAGGGACTTCGCCCGCTTCCTGATCACCGATTCGATGGGCCTGGTCCGTTTCGAGCGCGAGGGGCTGGAGGGCAATCCGCTCCGCGTGCTCCAGATCCCGTTCCTCGATGGCGAGGAAGCGCCGCTGCTGGTCGCGCTGCTCGACGAGGAGCGCGACAATATGCCGACGCCCGCGATCGGCGCCAGCGCCGGCGCGCATGTCCGCTCGCTGATCGCGCTGCTGCCGCTCGGCCTTGCCCTGGTCGACCGCGACGGCCGTTTCGTCAGCATGAACGACGCGTTCGTCCGCGCCACCCGCGTTAACGCCGCCGCGCCGCCGCTCTATCCAGGCGACCTGGTGGTGCGCGAGGACAAGTCCGCTCTTGCCGATGCCGTGCGCCGCTTCGCCGGCGGCGCGTCGCAATCGGCCGAGATGACCGTCCGCATGTCCGACGCGCCCGACGAGCCCGTCTCGATCGGCATCGCCGGCGCCCGCGGCCTCGGCGATGCCGCGGTGCTGATCAGCCTCAAGGACTCGGGCGAGGAGTCGAAGCTCAAGCGCCAGGTCGCCCAGGCGACCAAGATGCAGGCGGTCGGGCAACTTGCGGGGGGTGTTGCGCACGACTTCAACAACATCCTCACCGCGATCATCGGGCACTGCGACCTGATGCTGATGCGCCATTCGCCCGGCGACAGCGATTATGACGACATCCAGCAGATCCGCGCAAATTCCAATCGCGCCGCCTCGCTGACCCGCCAGCTGCTCGCCTTCTCGCGCCAGCAGACGCTGCGCCCCCAGCTGCTCCAGCTGCCGGACGTCATCTCTGAAGTCTCCAATCTGCTGAAGCGCCTGCTCGGCGAGACGGTGCGGCTCGAGGTCAAGCATGGCCGCAACCTCGGCCCGGTCCGCGCCGATCCCGGCCAACTCGAGCAGGTGGTGGTCAATCTCGCGGTCAATGCCCGTGACGCGATGTTGTCGAAGAACCCGAGCGGCGGTGGCACGCTGACCATCGAGACGATGGCCGTGCCGGCTTCCGAGGTGCGGCGCATGGACGACGACGTGCTGCCGGTCGGCGATTATACCGCGCTGCGCATCGCCGATACCGGCACCGGCATTCCGCCCGACATCCTCGCCAAGATCTGGGAGCCCTTCTTCACCACCAAGGAAGTGGGCAAGGGCACCGGCCTCGGCCTGTCGACGGTCTATGGCATCATCAAGCAGTCGGGCGGGTTCATCTTCGCCGAGAATGCGCCGCAGGGCGGGGCGGAGTTCACCATCTATCTGCCCGTCCATGCCGCGACCGAGGCACCTATCGCCGCCAAGCTGCCCGGCGTGAAGGAGAAGCCGGTCGATACCTGGGGCACCGGCACGATCCTGGTGGTCGAGGACGAGGACATGGTCCGCGCGATTGCCGAGCGCGCCCTCACGCGCCAGGGTTATACCGTGGTCACCGCCGAGAATGGCGAGGCCGCGCTGGAACTGATCGAGACGATCGATCGCCCCGACTTGCTGATTTCCGACGTCGTCATGCCGGTGATGGACGGGCCCAGCATGGCGCGCAGGGTCCGGGCCAAATATCCAGACCTGCCGATCCTGTTCATGTCGGGTTATGCCGAAGAGCAGCTGCGCAAGTCGATTGATCTGGAGCAAGTTTCCTTCCTGCCGAAACCCTTTTCGGTGCAGCAACTTGCCGAAGCGGCACGAGAAGTGCTCGCGCCCAAATAAACCCTTGGCGTTTCGCGACTTTCCTGCGATGGGAACGGACATGCCGGGGGCCCAGAAGATCCTGATCGTCGAAGACGAGCCGCTCATCGCGATGATGCTTGAGGACTTCCTCGATGCGCTCGATCGCCTCGTCGCGGGCACTGCGGACAGCGTCGCCTCGGCGCTCGAGCTGGTCGAGGCCGGCGGCATCGATGCCGCGATCATGGACGTCAATTTGCGCGGCGGCGAGACCAGCTGGCCGATCGCCGATGCGCTCGCCGCGCGCGGCATCCCCTTCGTGCTCGCCACCGGCGGGGCGGGGGACTCGATCCCCGAAGCCTATCGCGATCGCCCGGTGCTCTCCAAGCCGTTCACGATGGACAGCGTCGAGAAGGTGCTCGACAGCCTCGTCGGCGTCGACTGAGAAGCTTTTTCTCGCAGCGCAACTTTACCCGTCATCCCGGCGAAAGCCGGGATCTCAGGCCGTATCGCGCTGCCGCACGAGATCCCGGCTTTCGCCGGGATGACGGCTTTGAGCGATCATTGACGGTTGGACGTTCTCAATCCAGCAACCGAACCGCATCCCCGATCCGGATAAGCCCCGGCCGTGCCGGCCCGGCATAGATGCCGTACGTGTTGCCGAATGCCTGCGCGACCGTCCGCATCACGCGCGGCTCCTTCGCGCCGGTCTCGGGATCGATCGTCACCATCACGCAGCGGGCGATCGGATCGGCGCACTGAACCACCGCGCCGTCCTCGTCATTGCCGAACGCCAGTCGTCGCCCCTGCCATTCGGTGGCGGGCAGGTCGCTCTCCACGATCACGTTGATCCGGAACCGCCCGATGTCGAGCGCACCGCCATGGGCCGCCTCCAGCGCGGCATGGCCGGCACTGGTCTGGATCGAGACCGGCATCGAATCATAGCAACCGCGCGCCACCTGGATCAGCGCGGCGGGCTCGCGCGCCGCAGCCTCCAGATGCGCCTTGAGCAGCGGGTCGTGCAGGGAGAGGCTCGCCCCGTCGGGCGTCTCCACCGTCACGGCGCTCGTCTTGGGCCGATTCGGATCCTCGAAGCGGGCGCGGTGCAGCACCATCGCCGGCACCTCGCGCCCGGTCAGCCAGGGGAAGCGCGTACCGTTCGCGGCCCGGACAAAGGCATATTGCCGGTCGCCCTCGATGCCCTGCCAGTCGAGCTCGGCCACGGTCAGCTGCTCTCCGGCCATGGACTTTACCGGGAAGCGGTTGAGCGCGCGGACATGGCCGACGATGCGAGTCATCGCGCGGGGCTAGCCGGGCCTGTGGGGGAGGGCAATCGCGCTGTTCCGCGCCGGGTAGAACGATTGTGGAACAAAAATTCTGTTCCGCTCTTGTTCTTTGAGAACAAAGGCGATACACGGGCTTCCAACACAGGTTGATGCAGCGTGCTAAACCTTCTAGCGACGGGGACTTCCAATGGCAGCTTCGCTCAAGGTGATTGACGGCAACATGGCGATTTCTTCGGACAAGCAGAAGGCGCTCGACGCCGCACTCGCGCAGATCGACCGCGCATTCGGCAAGGGCTCGGCGATGAAGCTCGGCTCCAAGGAGACGATGCAGGTCGAGGCGATCTCGACCGGCTCGCTCGGGCTCGACATCGCGCTCGGCGTCGGCGGCCTGCCGCGCGGCCGCGTGATCGAAGTCTATGGTCCGGAAAGCTCGGGCAAGACCACGCTGGCGCTCCATGTGATCGCCGAGGCGCAGAAGACGGGCGGCGTCGCCGCGTTCGTCGACGCGGAGCACGCGCTCGATCCGGTCTATGCCAAGAAGCTCGGGGTCAACATCGACGAGCTGATCGTCTCGCAGCCGGATACCGGCGAGCAGGCGCTCGAGATCGTCGACACGCTGGTCCGCTCGAACGCGATCGACGTGCTGGTGGTCGACTCGGTCGCCGCGCTGGTGCCGCGCGCCGAAATCGAAGGCGAGATGGGCGACAGCCATGTCGGCCTCCAGGCCCGCCTGATGTCGCAGTCGCTGCGCAAGCTCACCGGCTCGATCAGCCGCTCGCGCTGCATGGTGATCTTCATCAACCAGCTGCGCATGAAGATCGGCGTGATGTACGGCAATCCGGAGACCACGACCGGCGGCAACGCGCTCAAGTTCTACGCCTCGGTCCGCCTCGACATCCGTCGCACCGGCCAGATCAAGGACCGTGAGGACATCATCGGCAACACCACCCGCGTGAAGGTGGTGAAGAACAAGGTCGCCCCGCCGTTCAAGCAGGTCGAGTTCGACATCATGTATGGCGAGGGTATCTCGAAGATCGGTGAGATCCTCGATCTCGGCGTCAAGGCCGGGCTGGTCGAGAAGTCGGGTGCCTGGTTCAGCTATGACAGCGTCCGCATCGGCCAGGGCCGCGAGAATTCGAAGAACTTCCTGCGCGACAATCCCGAGCTGCGTGAACGTCTCGAAAAGGCGATCCGCGCGCGCACCGAAAAGGTCGCCGAAGGACTTATGGCGGGTCCCGACGCCGATGACGGTGACGACGACCTATAATGAAATATCAGGCCGCGCCCGCGTGCGACGCGTGTGGCAGCGGTCACGGGCTCAGCCCATCGGAAGACCCGGCGCGTTGCCCCGCGCCGGGTCTTTCCCGTTTCGGGGCCGGGTCGCGCGCGTGGATGTCGTGACCTTTGTGACTTTCCGCGCCCGGGCGACGCGTCCGTGCGCAACGTTGGCAACTTTTCAGCGCCGCCGGGCGCGCTAAGGTAGCGCGATGAAGGCAGTCCTCGATCCCGATTGCGCGCTTGCCGGCGGCCTCGCCGCCATCCGCGGCCAGTTCCATGTCCCCGAGGGCTTCCCGCCCGAAGTCACGGCTGCGGCGGAGGCTGCCGCCAGGCGCGCACCGACCGCGCATGTCGATCGCACCGCGCTCCCCATGGTCACGCTCGATCCGGCCAGCGCCACCGACCTCGACCAGGCCTTTGCGATCGAGACCAGCGGCAACGACCTGCTGCTCCACTATGCGATCGCCGACGTCGCCTGGTTCGTCGAGGACGGCGATCCCGTCGATACCGAAGCCTGGAAGCGCGGCGCGACGCTCTACCTGCCCGACGGCAAGGCCAGCCTCTATCCCAAGGTGCTCAGCGAAGGCGCGGCGAGCCTGTTGCCCGATGGTCCGCGCCCCGCGGTGCTCTTCACGGTGCGGGTAGCGCCCGACGGCGAAGTGAAGCTGGAAGCCGCCGAGCGTGCGCTGGTCGCGAGCCGCGCTAAGCTCGCCTATGAAACTGCAACCGAGGCCGACCTGCCGCCCCAGTTCGCCGATCTCGCCCGGCGTATCGCCGAAGCCGAGGCGCGGCGGGGTGCCGCCCGCGTCGATCCGCCAGAGCAGGAAGTCGTCCACCGCCCCGATGGTGGCTATGCGCTCGCCTTCCGCGCTCGCCACGCGTCGGAGGACCAGAATGCGGCCCTGTCGCTCGCCACGAACCTCGCCATCGCCGATGTCCTGCAGGCGCATCACACCGGCCTGTTCCGGGTGATGGCCGAGCCTGATGCGGCGGCGGTCCAGCGGCTGCGCAACACCGCCCGCGCCCTCGGGATCGCCTGGCCCGAGAGCCAGTCGCTCGTGGCCTTCCGCACCGGCCTCGATCCCGCCGACCCCCGTCAGGCGGCGCTGATGCTGGCGATCCGCCGTGCGGGGCAGGGGGCGAGCTACGCGCCATGGCGCGCCGATACGCAGCCCTGGCATGCCGCCGTCGCCGCGCCCTATGCCCATGCCACCGCGCCGCTCCGTCGCCTGGCCGACCGCTATGTCATCCGGGCGACCCTGGCGATCATGGCGGGCCAGCCGGTGCCCGACGCGGTCGAGCAGGCCTTTCAGCGCCTGCCCAAGGTGATGGGCCGCGCGGATGCGCTGGGTGGCCAGATCGACCGGGCGGTGATCGACCTGGCCGAAGCGGTGATGCTCTCCGGCCGCGAGGGCGAGACCTTCGCGGCGGTGGTCACCGATGTCGACATGCGCGGCGCCCGGATGCAGCTCGCCGATCTGCCGATCGTCACCCGGATCGATGCGCCCGGTGCGGCGCCCGGCACGGCGTTGCAGGTCCGCCTGGTTGGTGTCGACTTGGCCAATCGCGCGATCCGGTTCGAAGCCGTGGCAGATGCGGCGTGACGAAACCCGCTGATATCGCGGCACAGGTCGAAGGCTTCATCGCGCGTTTCACGCCCGAAATCGCCGAGCGAGTGCGTGCCGCCCGTGCGTTGCTGCGCGAACGCCTGCCCGGCGCGACAGAGCTGGTCTATGACAATTACAACGGCCTCGCCATCGGCTACGGCCCGGACGATAAGACGTCCGAGGCGGTATTCAGCCTGGCCATCTACCCGCGCAACGTGCTGCTCTATTTCCTCCCCGGGGTCGGCCTACCCGATCCGGAAGGACTGCTCCAGGGCGAGGGCAAGATGGGGCGCTATGTCTGCCTCAAGCATGTGGGGCTGCTGGACGAGCCGGCGGTGATTGCGCTGATCGAGGCCGCGCTCGACCGGGCGAAACGCCCCTTGCCGTCCGAGGGCGGACGCACCATCGTCAAGTCGATCTCGGCCCGGCAACGTCCGCGCCGCCCAGGGGAGGCCGCATGACCGTCATCGTCCATCATCTCGAGAATTCCCGTTCGCAGCGCGTGCTATGGCTGCTCGAGGAGCTGGGCCTGCCCTATGAGGTCCGGCGCTACGAGCGGAACAAGGCGACGATGCTCGCGCCGCCCGAGCTTCGCCGCGTCCATCCGCTCGGCAAGTCGCCGGTGATCGAGCATGCCGGCAACGTCGTCGCCGAGACCGGCGCGATCGTCGAATATCTGGTCGAGCTGGGCGACGGGAAGCTCGGCAAGCCCGGGCACCGCGAGGATGCGCTGCGCTGGCGGCATTTCCTCCACTATGCCGAGGGCTCGCTGATGCCGCCGCTGTTCACCAAGCTGGTGCTCAGCCGGGTGCCGCTGTTCGGCAAGATGGCGCAGAAGAAGTTCCAGCCGATGATCGACGTCCATCTCGACTATGTCGAGACCGAACTGGCCGAGCGGCCGTGGTTCGCCGGCGCGGAATTTACTGCCGCCGACGTGATGATGAGCTTCCCGCTCGAGGCCGCGGTGGCTCGCGCCAGCGCGACCGAGGGGCGCCCGTACATCGCCGCATGGATCGCCGGTATCCATGCTCGCCCGGCCTATCAGGCGGCGCTCGCCGCCGGCGGCCCCTATGCCTATGCCTGATCAACCCTAGAACTAGAGCAGTGCGAAGCCGGTCGCGGTGTTGATGAAGTCCTTCACCGCATCGAGGATGGCGTTGACGGCGTTCTGGACCATCACCAGCGTCATGCTGGTCATCGCGACGATCACCGAGACCGCGGCGCGGATCTGCATGTCGAACAGGATCTCGGCGCCCTGCAGCGTGTACTGGGCATGGTTCTCGGCGATCGCCTCGACCTGGATGGCGATCTTCTTGAGCTCGGGAATCGCATAGCTCTGCATCTGCGCCCACACGCCGCCCGCCAGCCCCCTTCCGGCTGTGACCATCTGGTCGACGAGCCCGTTCACGTCCACGCTCATCCGGCTTCTCCTAACGGCCCAGTTGCTTGGCGCGCTGCACGGCCATCGCCGCGCGCAGGGTGGCGCCGAGGCCGCCGTCGAGCAGCGGGCCGGTGGCGACGGCGGGAATGCCCAGCGCGCCCTGGGCCTGGTGGAAGGCGCGCAGGTCGTGGAATTGCTGCTGGAGCAATTGCATCAGTACCACGTCGCAGTCGCCCTGCGGTGGCGTGCCGATCTTCTGGCTTAGCGCGGGCGGCAGATCGGCGAGTGAGAGCACCTTCGCCATCGCCTGGGTGGACGGGCAGTTGTTCAGCACCCGGTTCGCCTGCGCCCGAGCGACGAGCAGCGCGACCCGGCCCTCCATATTGTCGTAGAAGTCGGTGTTCTGGGCATAGGCGCCCGCGGGCTGACCGGCATTGGTGACCATCTTCGCGACGAAGCTGGTCGTATCCTGCAGCATCGAGCCCAGTTCGGCATCGGTCTGCGCGTCATAGGGCGCGGCGAGCTGGACGTGCGCGCAGCCTGCCAGCGCGGCAGCGAACACCAGCATCGCGGCAAGCTGCCAAGCGCGCTGCGTCAACCGGACCAGCCCCTGCATCCCGTCTCTCCCCCGTTCGCGGCGGAAGCTTCCACCTCCGCCGTCAAAAGTCCAACCTCGTTTTGGCCGTTATGGCCGAATGCTAGTCCCGGAAGCCGAGATGATCGCAGGCCGGGCAGGGTGCGTCCTCGCTGGCGATGAGCCCTTGGCAGCGCTTGCACAAGGCCCGGTTGCGCGGCTGGAGCGCATGGTCGACAGTGACGCGCTGGTCGAACACGAAGCACTCGCCCTGCCAGCGGCTCTGCTCCACGGGCACCTGTTCGAGATAGGCGAGGATGCCGCCCTTGAGGTGATAGACCTCGTCGATTCCCTCGGACTTGAGGAAGGCGGTCGACTTCTCGCAGCGTATGCCGCCGGTGCAGAACATCGCGACGCGCGGCATGGGGCCCTCCGCCTCCCGCTCGGCCCGGAACTTGCGGAACCATTCGGGGAACTCGCGGAAGCTGCGGGTCTCGGGATCGATCGCGCCGTTGAAGGTACCGAGCGCGACTTCATAGGCGTTGCGCGTGTCGATCACGATCGTGTCGGGCGCGTCGATCAGCGCGTTCCAGTCCTCCGGCGCGACATAGTGGCCGACACCTTCGAGCGGATCGATATCCGGCTCGCCCATCGTCACGATCTCGCGCTTCAGCCGGACCTTCATCCGGTCGAACGGCATTGCCGCGGCGCCCGAATATTTGACGTCGACCCCGGCGCAGCCGGGCAGGGCGCGAACATGGTCGAGCAACCGCGCGATCGCCTCGGCGCTGCCGGCGACGGTACCGTTCAGCCCTTCGTTCGCGAGCAGCAGCGTGCCCTTGACGCCAAGCGCCTCGCACAAGGCGAGGAGCGGCGCCTTCAGGCTCTCGACATCGGGAAAGCGGGTGAACTGGTAGAGCGCGGCGACGCGGACCGGCAGGTCCGCGTCGGGCGCCGCTGCGGGATCAGGACTGGCCATAATCCTCGAAGCTGTCGGTCTTGGTGGTGGCGCCGCTCATCGGCAGGACCGCCGGCTCCGGATCGCCGGGCGTATCGAGCTTGCCTTCCCAGCGGGCGACGACGACGCTGGCGACGGCATTGCCGATCACATTGGTCGCGGTGCGGCCCATGTCGAGGAAGTGATCGACCGCGAGGATCAGCAGCACGCCCGCCTCGGGGATGTTGAAATGGCTGAGGGTACCGGTGATCACGACCAGGCTGGCGCGCGGCACGCCGGCGATGCCCTTGCTGGTGACCATCAGGATCAGCAGCATCTGGATCATCGTCATCCAGTCGAGATGGATGCCGTACGCCTGGGCGATGAAGATCGACGCGAACGTCATGTACATCATCGAGCCGTCGAGATTGAACGAATAGCCGAGCGGCAGCACGAAGCTGGCGATGCGCGGCGGCACGCCGAACCGGTCGAGCGCATCGAGCGTGCGCGGATAGGCAGCCTCCGACGAGGCGGTCGAGAAGCCGAGCAGGATCGGATCGCGCAGATAGCGCAGCAGCGTGCCGGTGCGCGGGCCGACGAGCAGGAAGCAGGCGCCGAGCAGCACCGCCCAGAGCGCAAACAGGCCGAGATAGAAGCTGCCCATGAAGAAGGCGAGATCGCCGACCACGCCGATGCCCTTGGTCGCGAGCGCCTTGGCGACGGCGCAGAACACCGCAACGGGGGCGAACAGCATGACATAGCCGGTGACGGTGAGCATCACCTGGACCAGCGCCTCGAGCCCCTTGACCAGCGGCTCGCCCTTTTCGCCGATCGCGGCGAGGCCGACGCCGAAGAACAGCGAGAAGATGACGAGCTGGAGGATGTCGTTGCTCGCCATCGCATCGATGCCGCTGGTCGGCACGATGTGGATGAAGAACTTGGCGAGATCGAAGCTGGAGCGGTCGACCCCGCTCGATGCCGTCGCCGCCGGCACGGTGAGGTTCAGGCCGACGCCGGGCTGGAGCAGGTTGACGAAGATCAGGCCGAGGGTGAGCGAGACGAGGCTGGCGCAGACGAACCAGAAGAATGCCTTCAGGCCGACGCGGCCGATCGCGCCGCCGCCGCCCATGTGCGCGATGCCCACCACGAGCGTGGAGACCACCAGCGGGGCGATGATCATCTTGATCAGATGGAGGAACATCTGGGTCGGGATATCGAGGCCATAGGCCCAGTTCTCGATCGCCTTTGCCCCTTCCGGCGTGCCGGACAGCGAGACGTTGAGCACATAGCCCAATATGCCGCCGAGCAGCAGTGCTGCCAGAATGAACCAGGTAAGTCGCTTGCCCAAAATGGGTCCCCCTAAAATTCCGTGGCGCAGGCAAAGGGGATTGCGCCGCCCGGGTCAAGTCCCGCGCGCCCAGTCGATGCGCGCTGCCCTATGCACAGCGGGTATTGCAGCGGTGCGCGAAGCCGCCCTATCGCATGCATCATCCTGTCCGGAGAATGACGATGCGCCTCGATCGCCGAACCCTTGTCCGCGCTGCCGCCGCGGCGCCGCTGCTGGCTCTGCCGGGCGTGCTGCGTGCCGCCGAGCCGGACCTTTCGGCGCTGCAGGACATCACCACGGGCGCGGTGCCGATCGGCAATGACGAGCGCGCGGCGCGGCTCGTGCGGGCGCAGAAACTGATGCGGGCCAACGGTATCGGCGCGGTGCTGATCGAGGGCGGATCGTCGCTGATCTATTTCACCGGGCTCCGTTGGGGCCGCAGCGAGCGGCTGACCGCCGTGGTGCTGCCCGCCGAGGGCGAGCCGTGCATCGTCACGCCCTTCTTCGAGGAAGCACGCACCCGCGAGGGACTGGCGATCCCGGCCGAAGTGCGGGTGTGGAACGAGGACGAAGACCCGCTCAAGACCGTCGCCGGCTTCCTCAAGGACCGCAAGCTCGCCCATCTGCCCGTGGGCATCGAGGAGACGGTGCGCTATTTCGCCGTCGACGGGCTGCAGAAGGTCGGGCTGAAGGTGGTTTCGGCGAACTCGGTCGTGCGCGGCTGCCGGATGATCAAGACCGCGCCCGAGATCGCGCTGATGCAGCTTGCCACCGACGTGACCATTGCCGCCTATCGCTGGGTCTATCCCCGCGTCGAGAAGGGGATGAGCCAGCGCGACGTCTCGGCGCTGATGGATGCCGCCACGAAGAAGCTGGGTGGCAGCCCCGAATTCAGCATGGTGCTGGTGGGTGAGGGCGCGGCCTATCCGCATGGCACCAAGGTGCCGTCGCCGGTCGCCGATGGCCGCATCGTGCTGATGGACTGCGGCTGCACCGTGCAGGGCTATCAGTCCGACGTGTCGCGCACCTGGGTGCATGGCACCGCCACCACCGAGCAGCGCAAGGTGTGGGACCAGGTCGCGCAGGGCCAGCAGACGGCCTTCGCCGCGGCAAAGCTTGGCGCGACCGCCGGCAGCGTCGACGATGCCGTGCGCCGCTATTATGCCTCGATCGGCTGGGGGCCGGACTACAAGCTGCCGGGCCTGTCGCACCGCACGGGCCACGGCATCGGGCTGGACGGGCACGAGCCGGTCAACCTGGTGCGGGGTGAGACGACCAAGCTGGCGCCGGGCATGTGCTTCTCCAACGAGCCGGGCATCTACATCCCCGGCAGCTTCGGCGTGCGACTGGAGGACTGTTTCCACATGACCGAGAGCGGGCCGAAATGGTTCAGCCAGCCGCCCAGGTCGATCGACGCGCCGATGGGGTGAGGCGCGGGGCATACCGGAGCTTCGGAAGTTTACGAAGCATAGGGCACGCTGCCCCGGTTTTCCGCACCCCGAAATTCGAACCCGGCCCAGGAAAGCGGGCGTGGACGAATGGGACAGGGCGCGCTGCGGCTGCATCCATCAGCGTAGATCAGACGAAATCCTACATTGCAACCGGCCCGCGCTGGTGCGGGCTCAGGTGCCGTCGGCGCGCAGGGTGAGCACTTCGACGCCGGTGGCGGTGACCGCCACGGTATGCTCGAACTGGGCGGAGAGCTTGCCGTCGCGGGTGACGACGGTCCAGCCATCGTCCTCGGTCTCGACCATGCGGCTGCCCTGGTTGACCATCGGCTCGATCGTGAAGGTCATGCCCTCGCGCAGCTTCACGCCGGTGCCCGGCCTGCCGAAATTGAGCACCGAGGGCTCCTCGTGCATCTCGCGGCCGATGCCGTGGCCGCAATATTCGCGGACCACGGTGTAGCCGTGCTTCTTGGCATGGCGCTCGATCGCGAAGCCGATATCGCCGAGATGGGCGCCGGGGCGAACCTGGCGGATGCCCTGCCACATCGCCTCCTGCGCCACCTTGGCCAGCCGACGCGCCGCCGGGGCGACATTGCCGACCAGATAGGTCTTGCTCGAATCGGCGATGAAGCCGTTCTTCTCCAGCGTGATGTCCAGATTGATGATGTCGCCGTCGCGGATGATGACGTCGGGATCGGGCACGCCGTGGCACACGACCTGGTTGATCGAGCAGTTCAGGACATATTTGAACCCGTACTGCCCCTTGCTCGCCGGGCGGGCGGCGAGGTCCACGGTGATGAACCGCTCGACCAGATCGTTGACCTCCATGGTCGACATGCCGGCCAGGTCCTGGCCGTCCAGCATCTCGAAGACCGATGCCAGCAGCTTGCCGGAGATCCGCATCAGCTCCAGTTCGTCGGGCGTCTTGACCATGTCAGGCGGCCGCGGCTTCCGGCAGTGGAGCCTGCGCCAGTTCCAGCTGCATCCGGACGATATCGGTGAAGGAGAGGGCGGGATTCGCCTCGGCGAGCATGCCGATCTTCATCCAGAATTCCGCCTGGGCATTGATCGAGCGGCACATCACCGTGCTGGCGCGGCGAATCTCCTCGTGCAGCTCGTCGTCTATCTTAACAATGCCCATGGCTTCCTCGGGTAATATACGAATCGTATATGCTTCGTATATCGCTTTCGGCGGAGAGCGCAAATGGCCTTGTCCGACATCACCGCCTTCGCGGGTATGACGATGAAAAGGAGGCTATGGCCCGGGCGCCACAATCGTGGAAGCCTTTCACGCTGATCGAAGTGTTTCGCTTGAGCGAAAGCCTGTCCGCAACTAAGTCGGCGGCTTATGACTTCGACCAACGATATCCGCCGTTCGTTCCTCGACTATTTCGAGGGCCAGGGCCATGCCCGCGTTCCCAGCGCTCCGTTGGTGCCGCACAACGACCCGACCCTGATGTTCGTGAATGCCGGCATGGTGCCGTTCAAGAACGTGTTCACCGGGCTGGAGAGCCGGCCCTATTCGACCGCGACCAGCTCGCAGAAGTGCGTCCGCGCCGGCGGCAAGCACAACGACCTGGACAATGTCGGCTATACCGCGCGCCACCACACCTTCTTCGAAATGCTCGGCAACTTCTCGTTCGGCGACTATTTCAAGGAACAGGCGATCACCCATGCCTGGACCCTGCTCACCAAGGTGTGGGGCATCCCGGCCAACAAGCTGACAGCCACCGTCTATCACACCGACGACCAGGCCTTCGAGCTGTGGAAGAAGATCGCGGGCCTGCCCGAGGAGCGGATCATCCGCATCCCGACCAAGGACAATTTCTGGGCGATGGGCTCGGACGGTCCGTGCGGGCCCTGCTCGGAAATCTTCTACGATCACGGCGACCATATCTGGGGTGGCCCGCCGGGATCGCCCGAGGAGGATGGCGACCGCTTTGTCGAGATCTGGAACCTCGTCTTCATGCAGTTCCTGCAGGAGAATGATGAGATCATCGGCGATCTGCCGCGCCCCTCGATCGACACGGGCATGGGCCTGGAGCGCGTCGCCGCGGTGCTGCAGGGCGTTCACGACAATTACGATACCGACACGTTCAAGGCGCTGATCGCCGAATCGGGCGCGCTGACCGGTGCCTCGACCACCGGCGAGAACCAGGCGAGCCACCGCGTGATCGCCGATCACCTGCGTTCGGCGGGCTTCCTGGTCGCCGACGGCGTGCTACCGGCCAATGAAGGCCGCGGCTATGTGCTCCGCCGCATCATGCGCCGCGCGATGCGTCACGCGCACCTGCTCGGCGCCAAGGATCCGCTGATGCACCGGATGGTGCCGTCGCTGGTCGCCGAGATGGGCGCTGCCTATCCCGAGCTGGTCCGCGCCCAGCCGCTGATCGAGGCGACGCTGCTGCAGGAGGAGACCCGCTTCCGCCAGACCCTGGCGAACGGCCTGCGCCTGCTCGACGAGGCGACCGTCGGCATGGCCGCGGGTGACACGCTGCCGGGCGAGACTGCGTTCAAGCTCTACGACACGTTCGGCTTCCCCTATGACCTGACCGAGGACGCGCTGCGCGCCCAGGAGATCAGTGTCGACCGCGCCGGCTTCGATACTGCAATGGCCGCGCAGAAGGCCGCCGCGCGCGCCGCCTGGAAGGGCTCGGGCGAGAAGGCTTCGGAAGAGCTGTGGTACGACCTGGCCGACGAGCTGGGCGGCACCGAGTTCACCGGCTATGCCGGCACCCAGGGCGAGGGCCAGGTGCTGGCGATCGTCAAGGACGGCGCGAAGGTCGACAAGGCAGCGGCCGGCGACAGCGTGACGATCCTGACCAACCAGACGCCCTTCTACGCCGAGAGCGGTGGCCAGATGGGCGATGTCGGCGTGATCTCGAACGACAAGCTGAGCGCGGCGGTGACCGACACCTCCAAGCCGCTCGGGCGTCTTCACGCGCATCATGCGAAGATCGAGACCGGCGAGATCGCCGTGGGCGACGCGGTGCAGCTCACCGTCGACGTCAACCACCGCGACCGCGTACGCGCCAACCACTCGGCCACGCACCTGCTGCACGCGGCGCTGCGCAAGCGGCTGGGCGGGCATGTGACCCAGAAGGGCAGCCTGGTGGCGCCCGATCGCCTGCGCTTCGACTTCTCGCACCCCTCGGCACTGTCCGCCGAGGACATCGCGGACATCGAGGCCGATGTGAACGCGCAGATCCGCCACAACGGCGCGGTCGAGACGCGGCTGATGACGCCGGACGACGCGATCGCCGCGGGCGCGATGGCGCTGTTCGGCGAGAAGTACGGCGACGAGGTCCGCGTGCTCTCGATGGGCCTGGGCGAGGATGCGTCCTATTCGGTCGAGCTGTGCGGCGGCACCCACGTCAATGCGACGGGCGACATCGCGATCTTCAAGATCGTGTCGGAGAGCGCGGTCTCCAGCGGCGTGCGCCGCATCGAGGCGCTGACCGGCGAAGGCGCGCGGCTGTGGCTCAACGGCCGCGACGCGCAGCTGCGCGAGGCGGCTGCGGCGCTGAAGACATCGCCCGACGACGTCGTGGCGCGTGTCGGCGCGCTGGTCGAGGAGCGGCGCAAGCTCGAGCGCGAGCTGGCCGAGGCCAAGAAGGCGCTGGCGCTGGGCGGCGGCGGCGCCGCCCAGGCGGCCGGGCCGGAGCAGGTCGCGGGCATCAACTTCATCGGCCAGGTGATCGACGGGCTGGAGCCCAAGGAACTGCGCGGCGCGGTTGACGAGGCCAAGCAGCGCGTCGGCGCGGGTGTCGTCGCGCTGGTCGCGGTCAATGAGGGCCGGGCCTCGGTCGCGGTCGGCGTGACCGACGGGATCGGCGCGAGCGCGGTGGACCTGGTCAAGGTGGCGGTGGCGGTGCTGGGCGGGCAGGGCGGCGGTGGCCGTCCCGACATGGCCCAGGGCGGCGGCCCGGACGGCGACAAGGGTGCGGATGCGCTCGAGGCGGTCAAGGCCGCGCTGGCTGAAGCGCTCGCGACGGCCTAAGGCTGTCATTCCTCCCCGGAACGGGGAGGGGGACCATCGCGCTAGCGATGGTGGAGGGGGCCCGCCCTCCCGACAGGAATTCGTTGGTGGAGAGCGGGCCCCCTCCACCACGCCGCTTCGCGTCGCGGTCCCCCTCCCCGTCCCGGGGAGGAGTTTACAAGTTTCACATCCCCGGCGCCCAGCCTTCCTCGGGCGAGACCCATAGCACGCGCTGGTTCATGTCGGCGCGGACTTGGCCGTCGACGATCACGTCGGAGATGATCCCGTCGCCATCCGGGCGGTCGCGGTAGCAGCGCTTCCGGCCGGCGAGCGGCTGGAGCGCGAGCATCAGGCGCTGGCGGACGCTGGTCTCGATCGCGGGCGCGAGCCCTGCGCCGTCCTTGGTGAGCTTGCCCGAGCGGAAGTCGATCGGACGCACCGTCGAGCAGGCGGCGCCGTCCTCGATCTGGCCCGAGGTCTGGTACTCGATCAGGATCGTCGGCTCGGTGGAGACGACGCCGGTGACTGCCGCGTCGAACCGGCCATCTTCATGCACCGTGTAGCGGACCATGGTGGCGCAGGTGCGCAAGCGGCTGTCCGGGCCGATGCAGCGGATCTTGCCGGCGCGGGCCGGGTCGAGCAGGTCGGGTGCCGCCGGCAGCGGCGCAGGCGCGGCGGTGGCGAGCAGGAGCAGGGTGGCGATCATCGGCATCATCAGTTCCCGAGCTTGTAGCCGTCCTTGTCGCCCACCCAGACGAACTTCTGGCTGAGATCGGCGCGGACGGCGCCGTCGATGGTGAGCTCGTTGAGCAGCAGACCGTCCTCGGCCGGCTTGATCGCCGTGCAGGAGGCCTTGCCGTCGAGCGAGGAGACCGCGGCCGCCATCTGGCTCTTCACCGCGCTGGACGTCGCTTCGTCCGCCGGCGCGCCGTTCACGAGCACCTTGCCGTTCTGGAAATCGGCGAGGTTGATCGTCTCGCAGAACTGGCCGTCCTTCACGGTGCCGCGGGTGCGGATCTCCATGGTGATCAGCGGGGTGGGGGCGAGGAACAGGCGCGTGGCCGATTCATAGCCGTCGCCGCTGATCCTGTAGCTGGTCATGCCGAGGCAGGTCTTCTTGTCCTGGTTCGGCAGCACGCACTGGATCTTGCCCTGGCGTGCCGGCGCGACCGGATCGGCGGTCTGCCCTGCGGCGGCCGTGGCGGCGAGAAACAGAAGGCTGGCGATCATCAGGGAACTCCCGGAACTGGACTGGGCATGAGAAATGCGCTGCCGCCGCGTGGCGGGCAAGCGCAATCGGCGTCAGGCCGGCGCATCGGCCTCCTCGCCATCGCCCTTGCCCAGCCGCACCCGGCGGAAGCGCGGCTCCCGGTCCATGCCGGCGACGTCCTTGATCTTCTTGCGCATCTCGTCGCGCTTCTCGTGGATCGAGGCGATCACCGGGCCGACTGCCATGCCGAGATCGACCAGCACCACTTCGGAGAGCTGAAGCGAGCTCTCCAGCGCCTCGGGCACCGCTTCGGTCGCGCCGGCGCGGTAGAGCTCGGCGGCGTGCGCGGTGTCGCGGGCACGGGCGATGATCGGCAGATTGGGGACCCAGCCGCGCACGCGGCGGGTGAGGCGGACGGTGAGCACCGGATCGTCCATCGTCAGCACCAGCGCCTTGGCATGGCCGAGGTTGAGCTTGTCGACCAGTTCGGAGCGGGTGACGTCGCCGAACAGCACGTTATAGCCGCCGCGCCGGGCGGCGTTGACGTTGTCGATGTCCGCATCGACGCCGAGATAGGGCAGGTTGTGGCGGCGAAGCATGTCCGCCACCGTGCGGCCGACGCGACCGAAGCCGATCACCACCGTGCCGTTCTGCACCTCTTCGAGCGCGGCATCGGGGGTTTCCTCCCCCTTTGTCCGCTCGATCAGCTGCGCGAACGCACGGCCCGCCTTGGCGAGCAGCGGCGTGGCGGTGAGGCCGATCGCGGTGACGGTGGTCCAGAAGGCGCCGGTGCTGGGCGAGATCAGCCCCGCCGCGCCGGCGACGCCGAGCACGATCAGCGTGGTCTCCGACGGGCTGGCCATCAGCACCCCAGCCTCCGCCGCGGTGCCGGCCCGCGCGCCGGAGAGGCGGAGCAGGCCGGTGGTGACCGCCGCCTTGACGACCATCACCAGCAGCGAGGCGCCGAGCAGCGGCGCCCAGTTGTGGACGATGAAATCGAGGTCGAGCCGCATGCCGACGGTGATCAGGAACACACCGAGCGCGAGGCCCTTGAACGGCGCGGTGATCGCTTCGACCTCGCCATGATATTCGGTCTCGGCGATCAGCAGGCCCGCGATCAGCGCGCCGACGATCGGTGAGAGGCCGACCGCGCTGGTCGCCAGGCTGGCGACGATCACGACGAGCAGGCTGGCGGCGAGGAACAGCTCGGGGCTCTTGGTCCGCGCCGCCTGGGCGAACATGCGCGGGAGCAGCAACCGGCCGCCGATGAACAGGATCGCGACCGTGACGATGCCGAAGCCGAGTGTCGAGGCGAGCTTGACCCAGCCGGCCTCGCCGCCCGCCGCCGGTGCCAGCGCGCCGAGCAGGAAGATGATCGGGACGAGTGCCAGGTCCTCGAACAGCAGCATGGCGAAGGCCGACCGGCCGACGGCGCTGGTGGTGCCGGCGATCGGCAGCACGATCGCGGTCGAGGAGAGGGCCAGCGCGAGGCCGAGCCCGATCGCGCCGCCGGTGCTGAGGCCGGTGAGATAGAGCACCGCCGCCAGGATGAGCCCCGCGCCGAGCAGCTCCGCCGCACCGACGCCGAAGACGAGCGTCCGCATCGACCAGAGGCGCTTGAACGACAGTTCGAGGCCGATCGAGAACAGCAGCAGGATGATGCCGAATTCGGCGAAAGGCTCGATCGCGTGCGCGTCCGAAATCGTGATGTGGTAGAGCCAGGGATTGCTCGGCACCAGGCTGCCGAGCCCGAACGGCCCGACCAGCGCGCCGACCAGGATGAACCCGATCACCGGGCTGATCCGGAAGCGCGCGAAGGCCGGGATCACCAGCCCGGCCGCGCCGAGGATCACCAGCGTGTCGCTGAGGCCGCTATTGCCGAGGTTCAGCATGGAGCGGGGATGCCGCCGAAAACAGGAGCGTTGGAAAGCGTTTTGACCATGCGGGAAGCGCAGCATGGGACGTGCCGTATTGCAAGACTTGCCGGTCGGCTTTTTGGCAATCGCCGTCAGAATGCGCGAGTTATGCCGAACTCTCCGGCGAGGCGGCGATAGTCATAGAGCTGCAGGCTCGACTGGTTTCGCTCATAGGACATCCGGACGAACGGGGCGAAGCCATAGGCCTGGATGCCGCGAAAGGTAGCGCCCGCGCGTGCGGTGGCGAGCCACTCGCGGCGGCGCTCGCCATAAAGGAACAGCGCGGTATCGCCTTCGGTGCGACGCAGGCCCGCCGAGGCGAACAATGTGGTCCGGCCGGCCTCGCGCCAGCCGACCAGGGTCACGCCGCCTGCGGCAGTCGCATAGCCGGGATCGCGTGCCGTCTGGCGGGTGGCGGAGGCCGAGACGCTGAGGCCCGACCGGGCGGACAGGGCCCGCTCGACCGTGAGGTTCAGGTCGTAGATCCGGCCGTTCTGGAGGTCGTTGCGGGCATAGGTGACCTTGCTGATGCTGGCGGCGGCAATCAGCTGTGCACGCCGGCCCAGGCTATGGAGCCAGTCGAGCGAGGCTGCGTCGGTATGGGCATATGCGTGGCCGCCATACCAGCGCCAGGTACGCCCTGCCGAGGCGCTGATCCGGCTGTGCGTGCGCTGCCATTCGAAGCCGATCAGGGCCGAGCCAGAGACATCGTCGAACGCGCCGTCACGATAGAGATTGCCGAGGCCAGACAGGCGCGGGACCAGCGACACGCCATTGGCGATCCCGAAACGGGCATAGGTCTGGCCGGCGAGATGCACGCCAACTCCCGATTGTGCGCGGGCATCTTCGGACAAGGTGAGCGGCGCGATGATCGTGTCGAGGACGCGCGCCTGCGTGGCGCGGTTTACGTTGGAATCGGGGGCGAGGGCGATTTCGAACGTGCCCCCGAAATTCTTGTGCGAGCGCAGCACCCGGTCGAACTGGCCGACCGTCACTGCGACGTCCGGGGGCAGGCCGCCGGCTTCTGCCTGGCGGAGCTGGCGCCGGGCGCCGCTCTCGTCGCCCATCAGCGCGAGGACGCGCGCCAACTCGAGCCGGACGCGTGCGGCGTCGGGCTGCTCATCGAGCAAGGCACGAAAGGCGATGGCGGCGTCGCGATAGCGGCGCGCATCGGCAAGCATCATTCCCTTGCGGAAGCGCGCCTCGGCCCGGATTTTCGGATCGGGATCACGTGCGAGTGCATCGTAAAAGGTGATGGCGTCATCCACCCGCCCTGCCGTACGGGCACGATCTGCGAGATCGAAGACATCGACCGCCGAGAGGTTATCGAGACGCGTCTGGGCCAGAGCGGGTGCTGCTGCGAGTGACAGCGCCAGCGCCAGCGCTGTGGTTCGGATCACTGGCGCTTGGCTGCCGTCACGCCCATGATCGCAATGCCGGCGCCGGCGCTGCCTGCCGGCACGTTGATATTGAACGGCGCGGCGATCTCCTGCCCGTCGGGGCCATAGAAGCGCGGCGAGATCGCACCCACCTCGGTGCCGCCGCGCGTGATCGAGCCGGTCACGCCGGTCATGGTCAGGCGCCCGGCAGCGTCGAAGCTGCCGAAATCAACATTGGCGCCGCCGGTGGTCGAGGTGCCGGCCATCGACAGCGATCCGGTATAGGTCTGCGCCCCGAAGTTCACGTCGAAGATCGAGCTGCCCTTCACGTCCCAGCGACCGCCGGTCGAGAACTGCGATCCGGTGCCATAGACCACGCCGGTATAATGGCCGGTGCCGGTCTTGGCGGCGAGCAGGCCATTGGGCGTCTCCAGGCCATAGGCGGCGTAGAGATCGACCGGGCTGCGGCCGGTGCCGAAGGGCACGCTGGTCGACCAATGGGCGAAGGTCGCATAGGTAAGCGCCAGCTCGGTATTGGCCGAGCCTGGCTTGTAGAGCTCCAGCGTGACGTTCTGCGTGTCGTAGCTGCTGCTGAAGCTCTTGCGATAGGTAGTGAAGTTCGCCTTGCCGGCTACCTTGTCGTTGATCGTGAACTGGCCACCATACATGTCGGAGGTTGGCGGCGAGAAAGTGAAGGTTTCCGCATTTTGCCAGTTGAGCTGGCTGACCAGCCCGTTGCCGAACTGGGCATAGAAGAGCTGCGGCTGTGTCATGTTGGTGAGGGTGAGGTTCTTGGGCGTGACACTCGCGTCGCGCTGGCCGGTGAACCCACCGACGACCGTCATGCCCGCCGCGTTCGAACCGGAGAAGGACGCGCCGAGCTCCTCCGCGCCGGGCCCGTAGAAGCGCCCGTTCAGCGCGCCGGCGGCGGAGCCGAACCAGCCCTGATAGAGCGCATTGCCCGAGAAGCTGCCATCGGAGGAGGAGAGTTGCCCGGCGCCAGTGAACTCGATGCCGCCGCCCGAGACGCCCTGATCGGTGACCAGCGTGCGCTCGTTCAGATAGCTGTGTGTCGCGAAGACCCCGGCGCCGAAATCGATGCTGAAATCGCCACGACCAGCGAAAGAGCGGGGCTCCTGGCCGGGCGTCGATACCGCCCCGAACACATCGGTGGAGAAGCCGGCCGTGCCCGTCCTCGGGATCGCCGCAGCGGCGGTCGTCAGCCCATAGGTGAAGATGTAGAAATCCATGTCCTGGCGCGTCGAGGACACGACATTGTGCTGCCAATAGCCCAGCCCGACATAGCGGGTCGCGGTGGTGCCTGTGTAGGGCACCTTCACGAGCGTGAGATAGTCGCGGTCGCTGCCGCTGGTGCGGCTATAGATCGTCTCGTTGGCGGTGTTGGTCTGCGCGTCCCCCTGGCCGAAGGTCTGGGTGCGGCTGTCCGCGGTTACCGTGTAGCTGTGATTGGTGGAGTCGTAGCTCACCGACAGCGCGTTCGGGCGCTGGGTGCCGCTGATCCCCGTCTTGGTCGTGAGATCGAGCGCCAGCTTCATGCCGTTCGCGTCGTTGGTGAAGCTCTGGCTTGCTTGCAGATTGGTGAGCGTGGTGTTGGTCGGTGTGGAGGTTGCGATGGGAGTTGGGGTGGATGCCACGCCGCCGGCGCCCGCGCCTCCGCCACTGCATGCCCCGAGCGAGAGGGCGGCGATGCCGCTGAGCGGCAGAATGATCTTACGCATGGATCCCCCCAATTGTTGGTGGGAATCGTAAATCTAAGCACAGTAAAGTCAATTGGTTACGGTGGGAACCTATCCAAATCGGTGGGATATTTACGGACACTTTTGGCAACAAAAAAGCACCCACGGCGCAGGCCGGGGGTGCTCCTTTGCAATCAGCTTGAGGGCCGAGGCTTACGCCCAGGCGGCCATCTTGGCTTCGAGGTTCTCGCGGATCGCCTCGAAGAACTGCTCGGTGGTCATCCAGGGCTGGTCCGGACCGATCAGGATCGCGAGATCCTTGGTCATCTTGCCGCTCTCGACGGTCTCGATGCAGACCTGCTCAAGCGTCTCGGCGAAGCGGGTGACGTCCGGGGTGTTGTCGAACTTGCCGCGGAACGACAGGCCCTGGGTCCAGGCGAAGATCGACGCGATCGGGTTGGTCGAGGTCGCCTTGCCCTGCTGGTGCATGCGATAGTGACGGGTGACGGTGCCGTGGGCGGCTTCCGCCTCGATCGTCTTGCCGTCCGGCGACATGAGGACCGAGGTCATCAGGCCGAGCGAGCCAAAGCCCTGTGCGACGGTGTCCGACTGGACGTCGCCGTCATAGTTCTTGCAGGCCCAGACGAACTTGCCCGACCACTTGAGCGCCGAGGCGACCATGTCGTCGATCAGGCGGTGCTCGTAGACGATGCCGGCATCCTTGAACTTCTGCGCGAACTCGGCGTCGAAGGTCTCCTGGAACAGGTCCTTGAAGCGGCCGTCATAGGCCTTGAGGATCGTGTTCTTGGTCGACAGGTACAGCGGCCAGCCGCGATCGAGCGCATAGTTCATGCTCGCCTTGGCGAAGTCGCGGATCGACTCGTCGAGGTTGTACATGCCCATGGCGACGCCGGCGCTCGGGAAGTCGAACACTTCATATTCGAGTTCGTCGCCATTGGTGCCGACCCACTTCATCGTGAGCTTGCCGGCGCCGGGGACCTTGAAATCGGTCGCGCGATACTGATCGCCGAATGCGTGACGGCCGACGACGATCGGGTCGGTCCAGCCCGGGACGAGCCTGGGGACGTTCTTGATCACGATCGGCTCGCGGAACACGACGCCGCCCAGGATGTTGCGGATCGTGCCGTTCGGCGACTTCCACATCTTCTTGAGGCTGAATTCCTCGACGCGGGCTTCGTCCGGGGTGATCGTGGCGCACTTCACGCCGACGCCGTACTGCTGGATCGCCTTGGCGGAATCGATCGTGACCTGGTCGTCGGTCGCGTCGCGATTCTCGACCGAGAGGTCATAGTACTTCAGGTCGATGTCGAGGTACGGCTTGATCAGGCGCTCGCGGATCCACTGCCAGATGATCCGCGTCATTTCGTCGCCGTCGATCTCCACGACGGGCGTTGCAACCTTGATTTTAGCCATTGCTCGCTTGTCCTTTTTAGGGGTTTGGCGAGCGTCTAGGAGGATGGGGCGGGGGGATCAAGCCCGCCCCCTGCAACCGGTATCAGTCGTTCCACGCCCACCAGAGCTGCGCGGGCGGAATGTTGATCCACTCCATCGCGTGATCGATGTGCGACCAGTGTGGGGTGAGGAAGTTCTTCACGCGCGGGTTGTACTGGTAGACCAGGAAGGCGCCGCCCTTGCGGATCACTTCGCGCGTCGCCTTGGCGATCGCGTCGCCAACGCCCGGCGGAAGCGTCGAGAAAGGCAGGCCCGAGGCGATGTAATCGGCATGCTCGAAGCCGTGATCGTTGATGATCTGCTTCACGTCGGCTGCCGAACCCTGGATCGCGATCAGGCGCGGATCGGGGATGCTCTGCTTCAGGTAGCGGATGAAATCGGGATTGGTGTCGATCACGATCAGCTTGCCATCGTCGGCGAGCTTGTCGAGGATCGGTCGGGTGAAGGTGCCGACGCCCGGGCCGTACTCGACGAACAGCTTGGTGTTCGCCCAGTCGACGGGACCGAGCATCTTGTTGATCGTGAAGCGCGACGAGGGCGCGACGGCGCCGACCATCACCGGGCGCTTCAGGAATCCGCGGAAGAACATGCCCCAGGGCGACGGCACGCCGGCGGGGCGGCGGTTACGCGTGCGGGCCTTGGCGGCAGTGGAAGCGGGCATGAGCGACCTTATTACAATTCGGGGACAGTCGCGGCATTTGGGCAATTCGAACGAACATGCAAGCGGTGCGGTTGCATTTCACCGCATCCGGATGGTTCAGTTGTGGGCAAGTCGCGGCGCGGCACGCTCCGGATGACGAGAGGGAGGATGGCATGATCCTGACTGCAATGGCGCTGGTTCTGGTCGTGCCGCAACGGCACAGCGAGCCCGATATCGCCCGGCCGGAGCTGCTGAGCACCGCGGACAAGTTCGCTCCGATCGCCGACGCGGCGCTGATCGCGGTGGTGAAGAGGCCCTTCGATCCGATGAGCGACCCGCGCAAATGGAAGCTGGCGGTGGGGCTGCGCCGCGGCGTGCCCGTGATCGCGAGCTATGTCTGCTCGGATGTCTGCCCCCAATACACTAGGCGAATCATCCGCTACAACGTCACCGCCGGTGCGGAATGCGATCGGATCGGCGGCGTGTCCAAGGACATCGTCGTGCCGAAGGGGATCGGCGCGGGGCCGCGGCGCTATTGCCTGCCCGCGGTGATGGCGCCCTTCCAGAACTAGGGGCGATGCCCCAGGCGGGGCCATGGGGATAGAGCGGGCTCCACGTGCGTTGTGTTGACTGCGACACGCAGCTAGAGCCTTCCGATGGCATCCATTGACAAGCCCCCGCTCGGCACCCCCACGGTGAAATGGCGTTTCCCCGACATTCACCCCGAGGGCCGCAAATATGTGGCGATCGCGGCCGCGATCGCGCTGCTCAGCCTTTTCGTGTTCGATTTCATCACCTGGCCTTTGGTGTTCCTCACCTTCGGCGTCGCGGCCTTCTTCCGCGATCCGATCCGGGTGACGCCGCAGGGCGAGGGCATGCTGATCGCCCCGGCCGACGGACTGGTCACGATGATCCAGCGTGTCGAGCTGCCGCCCGAGCTGCGCGGCCCGCAGGCGCTGGGCGAGGCGCCGATGGTGCGCGTCTCGATCTTCATGAGCGTGTTCGACGTGCACGTGAACCGCACGCCGATCACCGGCACGATCCGCCACGTCATCTATATCTCCGGCCGCTTCCTCAACGCCGATCTCGACAAGGCGAGCGAGGAGAATGAGCGCCAGCACTTCATCGTCGAGGACAAGAACGGGCTGCGCATCGGCTTCACCCAGATCGCCGGCCTGGTCGCGCGGCGCATCGTCAGCTTCACCAAGCCGGGCGACATGGTCGTTGCCGGCCAGCGCGTCGGCCTGATCCGCTTCGGCAGCCGCGTCGATGTGTTCCTGCCCGAGGATTATGCCGCTCAGGTCACGCTCGGCCAGCGGACGATCGCGGGTGAGACGGTCATCGCCAGGAAGGGCGGCGCAGCGGTCACCGGCATCTCGCAGTGAGCGACCGGCGCAGCGACACGCGGCTGCCGCGCACGCTCCGGCCACGCCGCATGCGGCGGATGCGGCGCGGCGGGAGCGTACGCGGGATACCGCTACGGGCCATCGCGCCCAATGCGGTCACCGCGCTGGCGCTGTGTTCCGGGTTGACCGCGATCCGGTTCGCCATCGACGAGAAATGGGAACTGGCCGTCCTGATGGTGCTGATCGCCGGGATGCTGGACGGCATCGACGGCAAGATCGCCCGGATGGTGCGCGGCGAGAGCCGGTTCGGCGCCGAGCTGGACAGCCTGTCCGACGCGATCTCGTTCGGCGTCGCGCCGGCGCTGATCCTCTATCTCTGGTCGCTGCAGACGCTGGGTCGGTTCGGCTGGATGATCGCACTGATCCACGCGCTGTTCTGCGCGCTCAGGCTCGCTCGGTTCAATGCGCAGATCGACGCCGAGGAACAACCGCACAAGTCGGCGGGCTTTCTCACTGGCGTGCCAGCCCCGGCCGCCGCAGTGCTGGCATTGCTGCCGCTCTATCTGTGGCTGTTCACCGACGAGCCGCACCTGCGCTCGCCGATGGTGGTGGCACCCTGGACGGCGTTCATCGCGGTGCTGATGATCTCGAGCGTCGCGACCTTCGCGCCGCATGTCCGGCTGAAGCAGCGCATCCGCTTCGAGGCAGTCGCGGTGCTGGTGGTGCTGGTCGCCGCGCTGGTCGCCGCACCCTGGCCGACACTGGCGGTGATCGCGATCCTGTATCTGGTCTCGATCCCGTTCAGCGTGCGCAGCTATCGCCGGGTCAGGCAGCTGCGCGCAGCGGGAACGGTGCGGGACGGCGTGCCGGAGTAGCGTAGCGCACGGTGACGCGGGTCGGCACCAGCTCGGGTAGCGGCCGGGCAGCATTGCGGCCGAGCAGCTCGCGCATGCGGGGAAGCTGAGCGGTCACCGAAGAGGCGATCGTCCAGAGGGAAACCGCGAAAGCGGTGCCGAGCAGCAGATAAGCGAACAGCGAAACCATAAAGACTTCCTCCTGGGCGAGGGAACGCGCCAGATGCCGGAACCAATGTTCGGCGGGCTGGCTGCGTTCCTTGGGCCGCTTATGTACGGTTAATGTTCCATGGATGTTCCTTTGTCAACACGCAAACGGAACAAAAGTGAACAAAGGCGTTCCATGCCGTACGCAGGGGAGATAGGTGGGCCGTCCCCGGCGACTATTCCAACCTTCGTATGGAGTGCAGGCGAGCTGGCGGTTGCATTCGCTGGCGCTTTCGGTTAGGGGCGCCGCCTCAACCCGCATGGGAAGCATCATAAACCGGTGCCGGACAGACGTTCGGTCACTCGCTTCCCAGAGGCACAACCGGAAGGAGTTATCCCTATGGCGGCACCTGTCGTCTCTCTGCAGCAGCTGCTCGAATCGGGCGCGCACTTCGGTCACCAGACCCACCGCTGGAACCCGAAGATGAAGCCCTACATCTTCGGCGAGCGCAACGGCGTTCACATCATCGACCTCTCGCAGACCGTGCCGCTCTTCGCACGCGCGCTCGAGTTCGTGAACTCGACCGTCGCCGCCGGTGGCAAGGTCCTGTTCGTCGGCACCAAGCGCCAGGCGCAGGAGCCGATCGCCGAGGCAGCCCGCCGCGCGAACCAGCACTTCGTCAACCACCGCTGGCTGGGCGGCATGCTCACCAACTGGAAGACCATCTCGCAGTCGATCAAGCGCCTCAAGACGCTCGAAGAGCAGCTCTCGGGCGACACGCACGGCCTGACCAAGAAGGAAGTGCTGCAGCTCACCCGTGAGCGCGACAAGCTCGAGCTCTCGCTCGGCGGCATCCGCGACATGGGCGGCCTGCCCGACGTGATGTTCGTGATCGACGCGAACAAGGAAGAGCTGGCGATCAAGGAAGCCAACACGCTTGGCATCCCCGTCGTCGCGATCCTCGATTCGAACGTGAGCCCGGACGGCATCGCCTTCCCGGTTCCGGCGAACGACGACGCCTCGCGCGCCATCCGCTTGTACTGCGAAGCGATCGCCATCGCGGCGACCCGCGGCAACCAGGACCGCCAGGCGAGCTTCGGCGTCGATCTGGGCGCCCAAGAAGTCGCTCCGGTCGAGCCGGCCCTGACCGAGACCGCCGAGCAGGCCGTCGAGGGCGAGCGCCAGATCGACGCGTAAGTTGAAACCGGCTGTCTTCGAACTGACATAGGCACGCACTAGGCGGCCGTCAGTTCGAAGGCGCCGATCCTTTCTCCCGTTCGTGCTGCGTTTGTCGAAGCACCGTCTTCCTTCCGGCGCCCGGCAAGAGAGAGCGGCCCTTTCGACGAGCGCAGGGCGAACGGGTTTTACTATAGATGGCCGGGCTCCGTTCCGGCTGCCAGCTAGAGGAATTGAACATGGCCGAGATCACCGCAGCAGCCGTGAAGGAACTCCGCGAGAAGAGCGGCGCCGGCATGATGGACTGCAAGAAGGCGCTGACCGAGACCAATGGCGACATCGAAGCGGCCAGCGACTGGCTGCGTTCGAAGGGCCTGGCCGCCGCTGCCAAGAAGTCGAGCCGCACCGCCGCTGAGGGCCTGGTCGGCGTCGCCGTCGCCGGCACCAAGGGCGTGGCCGTCGAGGTCAACTCGCAGACCGACTTCGTCGCCAAGAACGAGATCTTCCAGAACTTCGTCCGCGACGTGACCGCGATCGCGCTCGAGCTGGGCGCCGATATCGACGTCATCAAGGCGGCTCCGCTGCCCGCCGGCACCGTCGAGGAAGTGCTGACCAACAACATCTCGACCATCGGCGAGAACCAGGTTCTGCGCCGCGCCAAGCAGGTGCAGGTCTCGCAGGGCGCGGTGATCCCGTACGTCCACAATGCGCAGGCCCCGGGCCTGGGCAAGATCGGCGTGCTTGTCGCGCTCGAGAGCGACGCCGGCGTCGACGTGCTTGAGCCGCTCGGCAAGCAGATCGCGATGCACGTAGCTGCTGCCTTCCCGCTGGCGCTGTCGGTCGAGGACCTCGATCCGGAAGTCGTCGAGCGTGAAGCCGCGATCCTGCGCGAGAAGAACGCCGAGAAGATCGTCGGCAAGTCGGCCGAAGTCGCCGAGAAGATCCTCAACGGCCCGATCGAGAAGTTCAAGAAGGAGAACGCTCTCCTGACCCAGCTCTTCGTCATGGACGGCAAGACCCCGGTCCAGGACGTGATCGCCAAGGCTGCCAAGGACGCCGGCGCGTCGATCAAGCTGATCGACTATGTCCGCTTCCAGCTCGGCGAAGGCATCGAGAAGGAAGAGAGCGACTTCGCTGCCGAAGTGGCTGCGACCGCTGGTCTCACCAAGTAAGGTCTTCCCGGACCTGAATGCGCGGGCGCTGTCACCCCAGGGTGGCGGCGCCCGTTTGCGTTTGGGCTGCGTTGAAAGGCATTGGCGGCGTCGATCCGCTCGACAATGTGCGCTTGGTTTCCTACCAATCTAATACCTTTCACGGCAGGAGCCTGTTCAATGCGAGTATCCCGTTCATTTCGTGCTGCTGCCGTTTCGGGTCGGGGCGCCGTGCTGGCGCTGGCATTGGGAAGCGCGATGCCCGCGTTCGCGCAGGTTTCGACTGCGCCTGCCATCTTCCCGACCCCGGCAGCATTGCGACTGACGGGGCCGAGCTTCGCGCTGGGCGACACGGTGGTGCTCGTGCGCGCGAAGGGCGTGGATGCGGCGACCGAGAAGCTGGTCCGCGAGCTGCTCGCCACCGCCGGCGTGCGCGACGTCCGGATTGCAGCGGCGCTGCCGAAGCGGCTCGACGCCACCTATGTGGTGATCGGCGAAGGCAGCGCGGCGCCGGTTCGTGACGCGCTTGCTCGCACCGGCGCGTCGGTGCCCGAGCAGGACGAAGGCTATGCGCTTGCCAGCCAGGCGAGCGACGGCGGCGCGCTGGTGGTGCTGGCGGGCAGGGACGGGGACGGCCTCTACCACGCCGCGCAGAGCTTCCGGCAGATCGTGGCAGGCGGGCGCATATCCTCGGTCACCGTGTCGGACTATCCGGCGATGCCGGTGCGCGGCACGATCGAGGGCTTCTACGGCAAGCCCTGGTCGATGGCCGAGCGCGAGGATCACATCGCGTTCCTCGCCCGGTTCAAGGCCAACACCTATATCTACAGCCCGAAGGACGACGTGTTCGCCCGCGACAAGTGGCGCGAGGCCTATCCTGCCGATACGCTGCAGGCGCTCGGCAAGGTGGTGGACGTCGCCAATCGCGAGCACGTCAATTTCGTCTACGCGATCTCGCCCGGGCCGACGATCTGCTACAGCGATCCGAAGGACCTGGAGGCGGTGCGCCGCAAGTTCGCGGCGCTGCGCGGGCTGGGCGTGCGCAGCTTCTACGTCGCGCTCGACGATATCGAATATACCAAGTGGAACTGCCCGGCGGACGAGGCCGAGTTCGGCAAGCCCGGTGAGAAGGCTGCTGCTTCGGCGCAGGCCAAGCTGCTCAACGCAGTGCAGGGCGACCTGGCGGCCGCCGGCCATGGCTCGCTGACCATGGTACCGACCGAATATTACAACACCACCGAATCGCCCTACAAGGCGGAGCTGCGCAAGGCGCTCGATCCGCGCGTGGTCGTGCAATGGACGGGGACCGACGTGGTGCCGGCCTCGATCTCGGTGTCCGACGCGAAGAACGCGACCAAGGCGTTCGGCCGCAAGACGCTGTTGTGGGACAATTATCCGGTCAACGACTTCGGTGAGACCACTGGGCGGCTGCTGATGGCGCCCTATGACCGCCGCCAGGCGGGCCTTTCCGCCGAACTCAGCGGCATCGTTTCCAACCCGATGAACCAGGAGGTGGCGAGCCGTCCGGCAGTGGCGGGGCTGCTGGCCTTCTCGTGGAACGACCGTGACTATAACGTCCAGCGCACCTGGCGTGCGGCCGCGCTCGACCTGGCCGGCGGCGATGCCGAGACCGCCGAGGCGCTGCTCACCTTCTTCGACACCCAGCACGTCGCGCCGACCTTCGGCCATCTGCCCTGGCAGCCCCAGGCGCCGAAGCTCAAGGCGCTGATCGACATGGCCCGCGATGCGCTGGCCGATAATGATCCGTATGCCATTGCTGGATCGCTTGCGGCGCTTGGTGAGGCGGCCGACGCACTGGCCGCGGCGCCCGACCGTATCCGTGCCGGTGTGGTGGTGCCCGGCTTCGTGCGGGAGACCGGGCCGTGGCTCGATGCGGCGCAGCTCTGGGGGCGTGCCCTGCGCCTCACCGTGGATGGCCTGACAGCCGCCCGCGCCGGGCAGCCGGGTGCCGCGCGCTATTTCGCTGAGGCGATGGAGCTGACCGGGAAGGCCGCAGCGATTCGCTCGATCCCCGGCGCGACGCGCTTCGAAGGGCCGGTAAAGGTCTCCGATGGCGTGCTGGACCGTTTCATCAGCGATGCGCCGGGGCTGGTCTATCTCGTTCCGGCGCCTTCGCTGAAGGACTGATCGCCCGCGACCCGGTCTCGTCCACAGCTGTTAGCGCTGTCACGGGCGGGCGCATGGCAAATAGGCCGTGCGCCCGCTTGTCCCTTTGTGCGCGCTCCTCTAGGGTCCGCGCCGCTCCCAGTATCCGTAGTAACCAAAGGCTCCGATGACCGCTCCCCGATTCAAACGCATCCTCCTCAAACTCTCGGGCGAGGTCCTGATGGGGCAGGGGCAGTTCGGCATCGATCCGGACACCTGCGAGCGCGTGGCGCTCGAAGTGAAGGACGCCAAGGACAGCGGCCTCGAGATCTGCATGGTCGTCGGCGGTGGTAACATCTTCCGTGGGCTCGCCGGAGCTGCGCAGGGCTTTGACCGCGCCTCGGCCGACTATATGGGCATGCTCGCGACGGTGATGAACGCGCTGGCGATGCAGAACGCGCTCGAGAAGACCGGCGTGGACACGCGCGTCCAGTCGGCGATCCCGATGGCTTCGGTGTGCGAGCCCTATATCCGCCGTCGTGCCGAGCGCCACATGGAGAAGGGCCGGGTGGTCCTGTTCGCGGCGGGCACCGGCCTGCCGTTCTTCACCACCGACACCACCGCGGCGCTGCGCGCGGCGGAGATGCAGTGCGACGCGCTGTTCAAGGGCACCAGCGTGGACGGCGTCTATGACGCCGACCCCAAGAAGGTGCCGACCGCAAAGCGTTACGATACGCTGGATTACAACCGCGTCCTCGCAGACGATCTGAAGGTGATGGACGCCTCCGCCGTCGCCCTGTGCCGCGACAACAACATCCCGATCGTCGTGTTCAACATCCGCGATGCAGGCAACCTGACCCGCGTGCTGCGCGGCGAGGGCACCTCGACGATCGTCCAGAACGAAACCCAATTCGCATAAGAAGGAGCCGATAATGGCCGCTTACGACAAGGCCGACCTCGAGCGCCGCATGAACGGCGCGGTGGAGTCGCTGAAGCATGACCTGCAGGGCCTGCGCACGGGCCGCGCGAGCACCACTTTGCTCGATCCGGTGACCGTCGAGGTCTATGGCGCACACATGCCGCTCGCGCAGGTGGCGACGGTCGCCGCGCCTGAGCCGCGCCTGCTCTCGGTCACCGTGTGGGACAAGTCGAACGTCGGTCCGGTCGAGAAGGCGATCCGTTCGGCCGGTCTCGGCCTCAACCCGATCACCGATGGCCAGACGCTGCGCCTGCCGATCCCGGACCTGACCGAGGAGCGCCGCAAGGAGCTCGCCAAGCTCGCCAGCCAATATGCCGAGAAGGCCCGCATCGCCGCCCGCAACGTGCGCCGCGACGGCAATGACAGCCTGAAGACCGACGAGAAGAAGGGCGTCTACTCGGAAGACGAGCGCAAGCGCCACGAGACCGAGGTGCAGAAGCTGACCGACAGCACGATCGCCGAGATCGATGCCGCGGCGGCGGCCAAGGAAAAGGAAATTCTCGGCAAGTGAGCCAGGCGCGCGCCTTGTTTGTTTCTTGCCGGAATGACGTCAATGGTTCTTCCGATGGCCGCTAAGCCCGCTCCCGCGTCGGAAGGCGCGGCCCCGCCGCGTCATGTCGCCATCATCATGGACGGCAATGGCCGCTGGGCGAAGAAACGGCTGTTGCCGCGCATCGCCGGGCACAAGCAGGGCGTCGAGGCGGTGCGGCGGATAAGCCGTGCCGCGCGCAAGCTCGGGATCGAATATCTGACGCTCTACGCCTTCTCCTCGGAGAATTGGCGGCGGCCGGAAGAGGAAGTGCGGGACCTGATGGGCCTGCTCCGCCACTTCCTGGCGAGTGAGCTGGACGAGCTGGTCTCCGAGGGCGTGAAGCTGCGGATCATCGGGGCGTGGCGCAAGCTCTCGCCCGATCTGGTCGCGATGATCGACGGCGCGATCGCGCGCACTGCGAACAATCCGGGGCCGACCCTGGTGATCGCGCTCAACTATGGCGCCCAGGCCGAGCTGGCCGACGCGGCGCGGACGCTGGCCGAGAAGGCCAGGGCGGGTGAGATCGATCCCGCCGCGATCGACGAGGCGCTGTTCCAGGACGCGCTAGACACCGGCGACTTGCCGCCGCTCGATCTGCTGATCCGCACCTCGGGCGAGCAGCGCCTGTCGAATTTCCTGCTGTGGCAGGCGGCCTATGCCGAATTTCTGTTCGTCGATACGCTGTGGCCCGACTTCGACGAGAAGGCCCTGGCCGAGGCGCTCGATCAATATGGCCGCCGCCAGCGCCGTTTCGGGGGCTTGTGAACAAGACCGGTTCCGAGCTCGCCACCCGGCTGGGCGTCGCCTTCATCCTGATCGGGCTGGCTTTTGCGGCGCTCTACTCCGGCGGCGTGGGCTTCTGGATGGTGGTGAGCGTGGTCGGCGTGCTGATGATGGGTGAATGGGCGATGCTCGCCGGCGCCAATCTTAAGGGGAAGCGGCTCGCCCAATATGCGATCTCGGTGCCGCTCGCTGCGATGCTGCCGGGACTGGCGCCCGAGCTGGGCAGTGCGGGGCAGGAGTTCCTCGCGCTCGGCCTGATCATCGGCGTGTTCTTCTTCCTGGCGATCGTCACCAGGGGCGGGCAGCTCGCCCTGGGCGCCTTCTATGTCGGCCTGCCGGTGCTGGCGCTGGTGACGATCCGCGAGCAGCCGGTGCAAGGCCTGCTGCTGACCTTCTGGGCAATGGCGCTGGTCTGGGCGTGCGACAGCGCCGCCTATTTCGCCGGGCGCGCGATCGGCGGGCCCAAGCTTGCCCCGGCGATCAGCCCGAACAAGACCTGGTCGGGGTTCCTGGGCGGCGTGGCGGGCGCGACGCTGTTCGCCTTCATCCTGGTCTGGCTCTTCGGCCTGCCCGTGGCGCTGGCCTGGGCAACGCCGGTGCTGGCGGTGCTGTCGCAGCTGGGCGACCTGTTCGAGAGCCATTTGAAGCGCTGCGCCGGCGTGAAGGATTCGGGCAACCTGCTGCCTGGCCATGGCGGCGTGCTCGACCGGCTCGACGGGCTGGTCTCGACCGCGCCTTTCGCTGCCCTGCTGGTACTCTGGCTCGTTCGATGAAAAGCGTGACGATTCTGGGAGCCACCGGATCGGTGGGCAGCTCCACGCTCGACCTGATCGAGCGGGAACCCGAGCGATTCGAAGTGGTTGCGCTCACCGCCAATTGCGATGTCGAAAAGCTCGCCGCGGCGGCGATCCGTACCAGGGCGCGCCATGCCGTGGTAGCGGACGAGAGTTGCCTGCCCGCATTGCGCGAGCGGCTGGCGGGGACGGGGATCACCACTGCCGGCGGCCCGCAGGCGGTGTGCGAGGCGGCCCGGATGGGCGCCGACTGGACGATGGCGGCGATCGTCGGCCTGGCCGGGCTCGGCTCGGCAATGGCGGCGGTGGAGCAGGGCGGCACCGTGGTGCTCGCCAACAAGGAGCCGCTGGTCTCGGCCGGCGACCTGGTGACTGCGGCGGCGGAACGGCACGGCGCCACGATCCTGCCCGCCGATTCGGAACACAACGCCATCTTCCAGTGCTTCGATTTCGAGCGCCCTGAAAGAGTACGCCGGATCATCCTGACCGCCAGCGGCGGTCCGTTCCGCGATTGGGACCTGGACGCGATGCGCGGTGTGACGCCGGCCCAGGCCTGCGCGCACCCCAACTGGTCGATGGGCGCCAAGATCTCGGTCGATTCGGCGACGATGATGAACAAGGGCCTCGAGCTGATCGAGGCGGCGCGGCTGTTCCCGGTGGCGAACGATGCGCTTGAAATATTGGTGCATCGTCAGTCGGTGATCCACTCGATGGTGGAATATGTCGACGGATCGGTACTGGCCCAGATGGGCCCTTCGGACATGCGCGTGCCGATCGCGCACACGCTCGCCTGGCCCGACCGGATGGCGACGCCGATGCCGCCCCTGGACTTTGTGGCAATGGCAAGGCTGGACTTCGAGGCGCCCGACGCGGTGCGCTTCCCCGCATTGCGGCTGGCACGCGAGGCGCTGGAGGCCGGTGGCGCTCGTCCGGCGATCCTCAATGCGGCCAATGAAGTGGCTGTCGCGGCCTTCCTTTCGGGCCAGCTCAACTTTCTTGAAATTGCCGCAATCTCTGCCGATACGCTTGATCGCTATGACCCGGTCGCTCCGGAAAGCCTCGAAGCCGTTTGGGCAATCGACGCCGAGGCTAGGCGGATCGCGGGCGAGCGTGTGAAGGACGGCGTCGCTTGATTCAAACTCCCGGCATCCTGGTCACCATACTCGCGTTCGCGCTGGTGCTCGGGCCGCTCGTGTTCCTGCACGAGCTCGGCCACTACCTCGCCGGACGCTGGTTCGGCGTGAAGGCCGAGGAATTCTCGATCGGCTTCGGCCGCGAGGTGGCCGGCTTCACCGACAGGCGCGGCACCCGCTGGAAGTTCGGCTGGCTGCCGCTGGGCGGCTATGTCCGCTTCGCCGGCGACATGAACCCGGCGAGCCAGCCTTCGCCGGAATGGCTCTCGCTGCCTGCCTCGGAGCGGGCGCAGACCTTCCAGGCCAAACCGCTGTGGCAGCGCGCGATCATCGTCGCCGCCGGCCCGATCATGAATTTCCTCATCGCGATCGCGATCCTGGGCAGCTTCGCCGTCGCGTTCGGCGAGAATGTCACCCCGGCGACGATCGGCGAGGTCCAGGCGAACAGCGCCGCCGCCAAGGCCGGCCTGAAGACCGGCGACCGCATCACCGCAATGGATGGCCGCACGGTCGACGATTATTTCGACCTGCGGATGTTCACGGCGCTGCGTGCCGGCGAGCTGGTGACGATCGATTTCCAGCGTGACGGCCAGGCCCGCCAGGTGCAGGCGACCATCGGCACGCTGAAGCTGAAGGACCGTTTCGGCAATATCTCGACCCGCGGCCAGTTGGGCGTCGGCCCCGCTGCCCAGCAGGTTCGCCAGGTGGCGATCTGGGAAGCCCCGCTCGTGGGCATGCGCCAGACCGGCGAGATCATCGACGTGACCGTCGAGGGACTGAAGCGTATCATTCTGGGCCGGATTCCGGTGAGCGAACTCGGCGGACCGCTGAAGATCGCCCAGGCGTCCGGCGAGAGTCTCTCGATGGGACCGCTGGCGCTGGTCAGCCTTATCGCGCTGGTCTCGATTAATCTGGGATTCATCAACCTGTTGCCAGTCCCTGTGCTGGATGGCGGGCATCTGCTGTTCTACGCAGTCGAGGCTGTCCGTCGTCGCCCGGTGGAGCCTCAGGTTATGGAGTGGGCGTATCGTGGCGGTTTGATCGCAATTCTCGCGCTCATGCTGTTCGTTACGTTTAATGATCTCGGCGCGTTCGGCGTGTGGAGAAGTTTGGCCGGGTTGATCGGCTGATGCGGTTCGTGCAGGGCGGTGCAAGCCGCGTGGCTGACGGCCGGTATTTTGATTCCGACTGGGGTGGGATGGTGACTGCGATCAAGGCAACGAAAATCGGCGCGCGCGCCACGGCGACCCTCCTCGCGGGCACCATGCTCTCGGGCGCGGCGCTAGCGCAGACTGCGGCCCCGACGACGGCTCCGGCCCCCGCTGCGCAGACCGCTCCGGCGGTCCCTGCACCTGTGACGCGCACGATCAAGTCGATCCGTGTGCAGGGGTCGCAGCGCATCGAGCCCGAAACGGTGCTGAGCTACACCCGCCTGCGGGTGGGTGACGCCTACAGCAACGAGACGGTCGACCAGGCGATCAAGGATCTGCTCGCGTCCGAGCTGCTCGCCGACGTGACGATCGAAGGCGTTGAGACCGGCGACCTGGTGATCCGCATCCGCGAGAACCCGGTGATCAACCGCGTGATCTACGAGGGCAACAAGCGGCTCAAGGAAGACAAGATCAAGAAGGAAGTGAAGCTGGCGCCGCGCCAGATCTTCACCCGCACCGCGGTCCGCGCCGACGTGGCCCGCATCGTCGAGCTCTATCGCCGCCAGGGCCGCTTCGCCGCCGTGGTCGAGCCGAAGATGGTCAGCCTCGACCAGAACCGCGTCGATGTGATCTTCGAGGTCCATGAGGGTCCGAAGTCCAAGGTCCGCCAGATCAACATCATCGGCAACGAGGTGTTCTCCGACGGCAAGCTGCGCGGCGAGATGGCGACCAAGACCGCCAGCATCACGCACCTGATGAGCTCGAACACGAGCTACGACCAGGATCGCCTGGCCTATGACCAGCAGAAGCTGCGCCAGTTCTACCTGACCAACGGCTATGCCGATTTCCGCGTGATCTCGGCCGTGGCCGAGCTGACGCCGGACAAGAAGGACTTCATCATCACCTATGTGGTGGAGGAAGGTCCCCGCTACAAGTTTGGTCCGGTCACCGTCGACAGCGCGATCCGCGACTTCGACGACAAGAAGCTGGCCGCCGCGCTGAGCATCAAGGAAGGCGAGTGGTATAACGCCAAGGCCGTGGAAGACACGGTCGAGCAGCTGAGCGAGACCGCCGGTATCGCGGGCTACGCCTTCGCCGACGTGCGCCCCGACTTCCAGCGCGACAAGGAATCGCTGACGATGGGGATGAATTTCCACATCGCCGAAGCGAACCGCACGTACATCGAGCGCATCGACATCACCGGCAACCGCCAGACCCAGGACAAGGTGATCCGTCGCGAATTCCGCGTGGCCGAGGGCGACGCGTTCAACACCTTCCTCGTCAAGCGCTCGCAGGACCGCATCAACTCGCTGGGCTATTTCCAGGACAAGTTCGAGATCGAGCGTGTCGAGGGCTCGGCGCCGGATCGCATCGTGCTCAAGGCGAACGTCGAAGAGCGCGCCAACGGCGAACTGACGCTGTCGGCCGGCTTCTCGAGCCTCGAGCAGTTCATCCTCCAGGCCTCGATCCGCCAGCGCAACTTCCGCGGCATGGGCCAGACCGTGTCGGCCTCGGTCGACTATTCGAGCTATTCGAAGTCGGTCGAGCTGGGCTTCACCGAGCCCTATCTGTTCGACAAGAACATCGCGCTGGGCGGCACGATCTTCCGCCGCGACTATAACGCGTTCAACTATCTCGGTTCGGACCGCCAGACGACCTACAGCCAGGTCTCGACCGGTGCCCAGATCGTCGCCGGCGTGCCGCTGACCGAGTATTGGACGCTGTCGGCCCGCTATTATCTGGCCAAGGACAACGTCACGCTCGACAAGAGCAACTTCTATACCGACAGCAACAGCGACGGCGTTCGCGGCAACAGCCCGGGCGACACCTGCGATCCGCAGATCGCGGGGCGCTATTATTGCGAAGCGGTGGGCAATCGCCTGACCTCGCTGGTCGGCCTGACGCTGACCTATGACAGCCTGAACAGCCGCCTGCGCCCGTCGCGCGGCGAGCGGCTGTCGCTCAGCGGCGACTTCGCCGGCGTAGGCGGCGATGTGCGCTACCTGCGTGCGCGCTTCGACGCCGACAAGTACTGGAACGTCGGCAGCGGCTTCATCGCGTCGGTCTCGGCCGAGGGCGGCTATATCCACAGCCTGGAGAAGAGCCGCGGCGCGGGCATTGATTCGGTGCGCATCACCGATCGCTTCTATCTCGGCGAGCCGCAGTTCCGCGGCTTCGACATCCGCGGCGTCGGCCCGCGCGTGCAGCGCATCGCCTATACCGGCACCGTGGCGGGCGGCGATCAGCTGCTGGTCACCGACCGCGACCAGATCATCGACGACGCGATCGGCGGCAAGGCCTATTACCTGACCAAGGCCGAGCTCGAGATTCCGCTGGGTGCCGGTGCGGCCGAGATGGGCCTGCGTCCGTCGATCTTCATCATGGCGGGCAGCCTGTTCAACATCACCCGTCCGGGATCATCGGTCGGTGTCGATCCGGCCTGTCCGACGTCGCCTTATGGCTTCTGTCAGAAGATCGGTTCGGACGGCAAGCCGGCGTTCAACGCCGATGGCTCGCCGTCGCTGCTTCCGCGGGACAATTTCCTGAAGGATCCCACCACCGGCCAGCAGCTCTTCGCCGTGAGCGCGTCGGATCCGGTGAACTCGGGTTTCTACACCACCTGTAAGGTCGGTTATGCCGCGAAGGCAGGCGATCCGTGCGTCGGCACCTCGGTCAACGCCATCGTGAACAACCCGATCGCGCCGGTCTATGAGCGCTATGTCGGCAACAGCGCTTCGCCGCGCCTGTCGATCGGCTTCGGCGTGAACTGGAATTCCCCCTTCGGCCCGCTGCGTATCGACGTGGCCAAGACGTTGCTCCACGCCAAGGGCGACGACACCAAGCTTGTAACCTTCAACGTAGGGACTCAATTCTGATGATTACCAAGAAGCGCATTCTCGCCGCGCTGCTGGCGGCTCCTGCCGCGCTCGTCGTCGCGGCCCCCGCGCACGCACAGGTCAGCGGCAGCATCGCCACTGCCAGCCCGGTCCGCGTCGTCGATGCCTCGAAGGCGTTCTCTGCCGCGCAGCAGCAGATCCAGACCACCTACAAGGCGGCATTCGAGCAGATCAGCGCGCGCCGTCAGGCCGCGCAGAAGGAAGCCGAGCCGCTTCTCGCCCAGCTCGACACCAACAAGGACAAGAAGGTCGACGACAACGAGCTCAAGGCTGCGCAGGCTGCCAAGAACCCGGTCCTCGACAAGATCACGGCGCTGCAGAACGCCGCGAACACCGACGTCCAGAAGCTGAGCAACCCGGCTGCCCGCGCCGAGCTGTTTGCGATCGAATCGATCCTGCGCCAGTATGAAGCGGCCCAGCTCCGCGTCGTCACCGCCCGCAAGGTCGGCGTGATCCTGTCGCCGGAAGTGTTCATGTACGCGCCGGATTCGGCCGATATCAGCGACGCGATCACCGCCGAGCTCGACAAGTCGGTGCCGACCGTGAGCATCCAGCCGCCGGCCGACTGGCAGCCCGCCCGCGAGACGCTGGCGATGCAGCAGCAGCTGGCCCAGATCGAGCAGATCCGCGCCTATCAGGCCGCTGCCCAGCAGCAGCGCGCCGGCGCCGCTCCGGCAGCTCCGGCTCCCGCCGCTCCGGCCGGCGCCAAGAAGCCCGCCGAGCCGCGGTGAGCGAGGAAGCCACGGTAGCCGCCGACATCGGCCCGCTGAACATTCAGCGGGTGATGGCGGCGCTGCCGCATCGCTATCCGATGCTGCTCGTCGATCGCGTCGAGGAACTGGTCCCGGACCAGCGAATCGTCGCGATCAAGGCGGTCTCGATGAACGAGGAATTCTTCCAGGGGCATTTCCCCGGAAGGCCGATCATGCCCGGCGTCCTCCAGGTCGAGGCGCTGGCACAGGCGGCAGGCGTGCTCGCGGTCGAGAGCCTCGGCCTCGCCGGTTCGGGCAAGCTCGTCTATTTCATGTCGATCGACGGGGTGAAGTTCCGCAAGCCGGTCGAACCCGGCGTGCTGCTGCGCCTTGAGGTCGAGTTCATCCAGAAGCGTTCGCGCGTCTGCAAGTTCGCGGGCAGGGCGATGCTGAACGGCGAAGTCGCCACCGAGTGCGAGTTCACCGCGATGATCGCGGATCCGCCTTCGGCCTGAGGCCAGGGCTTTTCCGACTTCCGGCGCCGCGCAGCCCCCAGGTTGCGCGGCGCTCGCGTCTCTGTTAGGGGCGCGCCCTCTGCCGGTCGGAAACCGGCGGCTTTCCAAGGAATTCGACGTGAAGAAAGATACCCACCCCGATTACCACATGATCAAGGTGCAGATGACCGACGGCACCGTGTACGAGACCCGCTCCACCTGGGGCAAGGAAGGCGACACGATGACCCTCGACATCGACCCGCTGGCGCACCCGGCCTGGACCGGCGGTTCGCAGCGTCTCCTCGATCAGGGTGGCCAGGTCGCGCGCTTCAACAAGCGCTTCGGCGGCCTCAACCTCGGCAAGAAGTAAATTCTGGTGGGCTTTCGGCGCGTTGCCTCGTTAACGCGCCGTTAGCCAGCCGAGGCTAGCTTGTCTGGCATGGCAAGCGCAGCACGAGCATTCGCAGCGGAATTCGAACCGGCCGAGGAACTGGGCCGGCGGCGTTCCATGCGTGCGCCGGTTTCGCTCGACGCGAAGATCGGCCGCGGCGGCCTCGACCGCGCGCTCTGCAAGGTGGTGGACGTGTCGCTGCACGGCGCGCGAATCCAGACCTATTCCGAAGTCCGCGCCAATTCGATGATCTGGCTGGCACTGCCCAATGTGGGGCATGTCGCCGCCCGCGTGATCTGGTCGAACGATTTCGAGGCGGGCCTGGAGTTCCAGGCCGCACTTACTCCCGAAGCTTTCGAGACACTTACGGCATAACGATGGCACCATGCGCCGAAGTGAGGCGTGTGGCGATTGCGCATGTGTTCAAACTAAGACATTCTTCGCGAACTTCACCTGCTGGGGAAACTGGTGATGCTCAAGGGTCTGCTGCTTTGCGCGGCGGCATGTGCCGCGCCCACCACGGTCATGGCAGGCGATAAGGACCTGCCGATCGTCCCGAATCTCAAGGCGATGCTCGCCGCCGATGGCGCTGCGCGTGTCCCTGCCGCGCCGGGAAGGAAGGTCGCCGCCGAGCGGCCTGCCACGTTCGTTCCGATCGCCTATCGCGGGCTGGAACGCGCCGATCTCTCGACCGCCACCGTTTCGCATCCGCCCGTGCGGCTACAGTCCGGTGCTCCGGGCGCGGAACTCAAGGCCGCGCCGAACTGGAACCTCACCGAAGTCGAGAACAGCGAGAACGCGACCAGCGCCCGCGGGGGCAGCTGGGCGGTGTACGATACGCTTTCCGACCATCGGAAGCCGCGTTTCCGCCGTTCGGCGCTGAGCACGATGCTCGTGCTGCGCATCGACGGTAAGGAAAGCACCTCGCCGGTCAGCGTTGGCGGCGGTGGTGTCGCCTCGGCGCTATGGAAGGCGATGCCGGGGGACTGATCCCCCGGACCTTCCTTCATCCCAGCCAGTCGATCCAGTTGCCATAGGCATGGCAGGTCGCGAGCCTGCGCGTCTCGCCGCTCGGCCAGCAGGTGAGCGTCAGATGCACGTCGCTGCGCGTTGGTGTCCATTCGAAGCTGATCCAAGCCAGCGGACGCTCGGCGGTGGCGCGGGCGCCGGCACCGTGGATGGCGCGCAGCACCGTTCCGCGATCCTCACCGTTGAAATATTGCAGCACCATCGAGTGGAAGACGACGCGGCAGCGCCCCGCCTCCTGCGGCTCGGCCAGGCGCGCGACGAGCCAGGAGGCGGCGTCGGACCGGTCGATCTGCGGCGGATGGCACAGCGCGAGGTCAAGCGCGCGCTCCAGCCGGCGGGCGCGGCCGGGCTGATCGGCCCAGACATAGGAGAGCAGCCGCTCGCGCGTCTCGGCATTGCCGGCATCGAGCGGATTGAGATCGACCCCGCGGGCGGCGGCGACCTCGATGGGAGCGGGAAGGGGCGCCGGCCCGGTCCATAGCGGCACGATGTGCACGGGCGAGTCCATGCTGCCGGCCAGCACCCCGCCCAGATCATAGCCATAGCGGGCCAGATTGAGGTTGAGACCGCAGCTGGAGCCGAGCTCGAGCAGCTCGAAGGGCAGGCCGAACCTGCGGCGCGCAACCATCAGCGCGGCGCCGATCGCGGCGGCACGGCCGACTTCGTTGGTCTGGGGCGTATCCTGCATCCAGCGGGCGATGAAATCGTCCGAGGCGGCGAGGGCGGCGCCGATCGCGCCGTCATAGTCATCATGCTCGCGGGCATAGAGCGCGCGAAGTGCCGCGGGCTCCCCCCGGCGCGCCAGTGCGTGCAGCGCGGCATTGAAGCGCATCGCCAGGGCCGAGGCGGAAGGGTCGCCCGGCCAGCCGGCGATGCATTCTGCGGTGCGCGGCGCGAGATAGAGCTGGCGATGGCCTGCCTCGAGCACCGACGCAACGAAGGGCGAGCCGAGCCGCCGTGCGACCCGGGCCTGGCGGTGGAGCTCACCCGCGGCGGCGGGCACCATCATGTTCATTGTCGTTTTCCTTGCCGCCCTGCGGGGAGCGGAGACATTCAGGTACGGAAAAGCGCGGCCCGGCGGCATGACGCCACCGGGCCGGTTGCCCTCAGAAGGACTGCCAGTCGTCGACCGCAACGCCGTTGGTCGGGCGGACCAGCGCCGGGATCGCGGCTGCCGGCAGGGGCTTGGCCGCGATGTCGAACCCGCCACGCGCCGGCTTGCGGCCGCCGCCATGGCCGGTCTCGCCAACCTTGAAGCGCCGGGCCTGCTCGGACAGGGTGGTCACTTCGCTGGCGAGGTGACGTGCCGCTGCCGAGGTTTCCTCGACCATCGCCGCATTCTGCTGGGTCGACTGGTCCATTGCGCCGATCGCGGTGCTGACCTCGCTGATCGCGGTCGCCTGGGCCTGGTTGTCGGTGGCCATCTCGCCGAGCAGCGAATGGACCTCGCCGACGCCGGTCGAGATGTCGGCAAGCGCGCCGTCGACCTTGCGCACCGCGTCCACGGCCGAGACGATGTCGGTCTGGGTAGCGGTGAGCTGGTCGCGGGCGCGGCCGGCCTCTTCCTCGGCCCGCATCGCCAGCGCCGAGACGAGATCGGCAACCACCGCGAAGCCACGGCCCGCCTCGCCGGCGCGCCCCGCTTCCACGGCCGCGTTCATGGCGAGAACGCGCGTCTGGAACGCGATCTTGTCCAGTCCTTCGATGACGCTGTCGATGCCCTTGGCGCTGTCGGCCACGCGGGTCATCGCCTGCATCGCCTCGTCCGCGGTCTCGCGACCGTTGGTGACGGTGGCGATCGTATCGTCGGCGCGCGAGACCGTGCGGTTGGCGGCATCGGCGGTCGCGCGCAGACGGCCGTTCATCTGCGTCACTGCAGCAGCGGTCTCCTCCAGGCTGGCGGCGTTCGCTTCGGTGCGACGCGCCAGGTCTTCCGAGGCCTGGGCGATCTCGTTCGAGCCGGTGTTGATCGACTGGGTCGATTCCATCACCGATGCGATCAAGCTGCGCAGCTCGCCCACCGCCGCGTTGAAGTTGGTCTTCACTGCTTCATAGTCACCCGGGAAGGCCTGGGTGATTTCGGCGGTGAGATTGCCGCCGGCGAGCTCGGAAAGGTGCGCCGAGACGGTCTCGACGACCATCTTCTGCACGGCCTCGGCCTCGGCACTGGCGGCGTCGGACGCCTGCTTGGCGACCGCGGCGTCGCGGAACACCAGCACCGCGCGGGCCATGTCGCCCAGCTCGTCGCCGCGATCCGTGTCCGGCACGGCGATGTCGTTCCGGCCGGCGGCGAGGTCCGCCATCGTCCGGGTAAGGCCCGACACCGGGGCGGCGATCAATCGGGTGAGCATCACGGCGAGGGTGACGGCGATGCCGATCAACGCGAGCGCGCCGAGGGCGAGGACCCACAGCGCGGTGCCGATCGCCGATTCCTGGCTGGCGCCGTTCTTCTCGATCAGCGCGTTCTGGGCGTCCTTGATCTCGCGCAGCGGGAGGACGGCGGCGCTGGTGAGGACTGCCTTGCCTGCGGCACGCACTTCGGCTTCGGCTGCGTCGCGCTGGCCGGCCTTGACCTTGGCGATCAGCCGGTCGCTCCAGTCCTTGCGCCACTTGAGCGTTTCCTCGCGCGACTTGAGCAGGGCCGCCTCGAGCTTCGGATCCTTGAGCAGTTCCTGCAGCTCGGCCGAGGTCTTGTCATAATCCTCGCGGCCCTCGTTGTACGACTTGAGATAGGTCTCGTCGCCGGTCACGAGGAAGCCGCGCATCTGGCTGTTCTGGCGCAGCAGCGCGGTCTCCAGGCCAAGCGTCTTGGCGTGGATCGACTGGCTGAGATTGTTCGCGTCGGTAGAGCCCCGAATCGACGAAATGCTGGAGTAGAACACCAGCATCACGATCGCAGCCGTCGCGCAGATCGTCAGGAAGGACAGTCCCAGCTTCCTGGGTATCTTCATGGCCTTGAGCATATTTCTAGCCTTTCGAGGTGGCGGTTCCCGCGACCGCAGATGCCGCCACCCGCAAAGGGGGCCTTCGGTTATCGATCAGGCCCGGGCCGCGCCCCCTCGCGCAGCCCGGGCCCCTTGCCCGATCAGAAGTCGAAGCGGACCGCCGCCGAGATGGTGCGGCCGTTGAGCACATGGGCCCGGGCCACGCCCACCGCCGGGATCACCGCGTCGTCGATCGCGGTGATCGCGATGACGTCGAAGAGATTGGCGGCATTGACCGACAGGGTAACGCGGTCGAGCGGACGGAACTGCACGAACGCGTTGGTCGTCGTGTAGCCCGGCACCTTCAGCGTGTTCGCTGCGGTGGCCCAGCTGCCGGTCGTCCCGATGACCACGGCGCCGACGCTGAACTTGTCGGTCGTGATCTGCGGGGTGAACTGGTAGATCAGCTTCGCCTGGTGCTGCGGCGTGTTGCCGCTGTTCGCCGGAGTGAACACGTCGTTGGTGATCTCGGCGTCGGTGTAGGTCGCGCCCGCCGTCAGGCTGAAGATGCCCCAGCGGTAGCTGCCCTCGAACTCGGCGCCGATCGCCTTGTAGTCGCGCAGCAACGGCAGGCCGGTGGTCGAGTCGAGGTTGCTGTCCTCGGCCTTGGCCCAGAAGCCGGTGAGGTTCAGCGTCAGGTTCTCGTTGCGGTACTTCACGCCCGCCTCGGCCTGGTGGACGACGTCGACCGCATTGTCCTTGTCGACCATCTTGCCGGTGTTCGGGTTGACCAGCGGGCTGAACTGGATGCGATCGCCATTGGCGCGACCGCCGCGGCTGTAGCGCGCGAACACCGCGAGCGGCTCGGCGATGCGCCAGTTGATGCCGGCCGAATAGCTCAGATAGCCATAGGTGTAGTCGACCACGCCCGGGGTGGCAGGGGTGATCGCCACGGCCATTTCCGGCACCGAGATCACGCCGTCGCCATTGACGTCGCGCGGAGCGACGCCGACGCGGCCACCGCCCAGGTCGGCGCCGAACACGGTGCCTTCGGCCTTGCCGAAGTCATAGCGGATCGAGCCGCCGATCGCGACGCCACCGATCTTCAGGTTGACCGAGGCGAAGGGCGCGTTGGTGGTGTAGCCGAGCTTGTAGCCACGGCGGAACTGGCCCGGGGTCGGCGCGCCGTAGCGCAGCGTGCCGTCCTGGGTGACCTTGACGCCGCCGGCGGTGGCGATGTCGAGCAGCTGCGCATCGCCATTGTCCGAGATGCCGCTGAGCACGGTCGCCCAGTTCCAGTCCGAATCGATGTTCTGGTGCGAGCTGTAGAGGCCGACCGTGGTGGTCAGGTCATGGCCGCCGAGCTTCCACACCTTGCTGGCGCGGATGTCGTTGGTGACGTTGCTCAGGTCGTTCAGGTCGGTGTCGGCGAGCATCATCAGCGCGCCCAGGCCGTTGCCGTTGAGCGTGCTCGGGCTGGCGATCACCGTGCCGGTGTTCGGGCCGCTGGCATAGCGCAGCGTGCCGCCCGGGGCGCCGAACGCCGCCGGCATCGCGGCTGCGGGCACGAACTGGGTATAGTAGATGCCCATGTAGTGGTTGGACATGTTCGAGTAGCGGAACTTCTCGGTCACGTCCCAGCCGGCGATGTCGAACTTCGCCTCGAGGCCCACCGACTTCTGGATCGGGTGCTGGCCGGCGGTCACGTCGTCGCGGACCGGCTGGTTGTTGCCGTTCAGGGTCAGCTGGGTCTGGTAGAACTTCGAGAACAGCGAGTCGTGACGCACGTCATAGCCCGCGATGTTCTTGTACTTCGGATCGGCGTTGGTGCCGCTCACCGCGATCGGGGTGATGTCGTAGGCCGGGGTGCGGTCGTCGAGATACTTGGCGTAGAAGCGGATATAGCCGCCGTCGAACTCCTTGGTGACGTTCAGCTTGATCTGGCCGCCGCGGGTCGAGGTGAAGCCGGTCGCGCGCGGGCCTTCGCCGTCGCGGTAGAAGCCGCCGACATGGAAGCGCAGCGTCGGGGTGATCTTCGCACCATAGTCGAAGTCGATGCGGCGCATGCCATAGTCGAGGCCGGCCGAGAGCTGCACGGCGCCGCCTTCGGTGTCGCCGGTCTTCGAGATGAAGTTGACGATGCCGCCGGGCGAGTTCGACGCGAAGGTCGAGGCCGAGCCGCCGCGGATCGCTTCCACCGCGGCCAGGTTCAGGTCGGCGCGCAGGAAGGTGTCGGCGGTCGCGAAGGCGATGTCGCCGAACTCGAGCACGGGCAGGCCGTCTTCCTGCAGCTGCAGGAACTTGGCGCCGGTCGAGGCGATCGGCAGGCCGCGGATGGTGATGTTGGCGCTGCCCTCACCGGTCGATGCTTCCGAGCGGATGCCGGGGATGTCGCGCAGGATCTCGGAGATCGAGCGGGCGCCGATCTTCTCGATCTCGCTGGCGCGCAGCGCGCTGGTCGAGGTGGCACTGTCCAGGCGGTCGCGGCCCTTGGCGACGCCGGTCGAGAAGACCTCCTCGGTCTTCTTCGCGGCCGGGGCGGTCTGGGTCTCACCCTCGGGCTTGGCGTCCTTGCCGGCGACGACCGGGGCGGCGGGCGTGGTTTCCGACGCCATGGCCGGAGCGACCAGCGCGAACGGGGCGACGGTGATCAACAGGAAATGCTTCTTCATTGCTTTGCTTACCCACTTTGAAATTGATGACCCGGACGGGCCTTGCTTCCCTGGAATTCTCGAATGTTCTGGTGCTTCGCGCCGGGCGAGGCTGAAGATGGTTACGGAAGGGGCCTTGCCGGGCGATGCGGACGCGCCGGGCATGCGGCGGCTATCCCGCGCGACCGAAGTCATACGGGTGGGCCGTGTTGCGATGCCGGATGTGCGTTCGCGCGGCGCTGTCCCCCAACAGCACCTCGCTTCGACAGGTCGGCCAGATGCGCCGTTGCTGCCTGACTTACGGTGTTTCGCTGCCCGTGCCGGACAGTCGCGCCTGGACTTGCTCCTTCCCCCTCATGCGGCCGGAGGGCCACGCGAGTAATATAGCCGGGCGTTTCCGGTACGTGTCGAAACTACGCAAAATATATATTCTGCGCAGATTCTGTATATGGCTGAGAACTAAAGGCTTCTCTTGGGGGCGTGCTCGGCGGTGTTGCAGATGGCGCACCATCTGTTGCGCGTTGGACACATGTCGGCCCTGCTTAGGTCAGGGGCTTGGAGCGCCCCCGGCGCTTATTGGGGCGACCTGGTTTCGCCGCGCTGGCCGACCAGATTCAGCACTATTCGCGCATATTCATTGTCCGGATCGAGCCCCCGGGCCTGGTCGGCCGCCTTGGTGGCACCGGCGAGGTCGCCCAGACCGACAAGGGCAACTCCCTTGGCCGCGATCAGGTTCGCGCGCTCGGCGCCGGCCAGGTCCCGGTCGCTCGCGAGGAAGCGATCGATGAACGGGCCCATATCCGCATAGGCAGAGAGGCTGAGCAGGGTCGCCACATATTCCTTGGTCAGGTCATGCTGGTTGGGCGCGATCACCAGGCCCTTGGCGTAGCTGGCCCTGGCACCGGCGAAGTCCTGGATCTCGTACTGGATCCAGCCGATCGCATAGGCGAGCTCGGCATAATGAAGGTTGGTCAGCACGAAATTGGCGGTGGCGGGGAAGCCGTCGATCGCCTGGCCGGCCTTCTTCGCCGCGTCATAGGCACGATACTGATGCTCGTCATAGACGCGCACCTCGCTGCCACAGCGCTCGGCGACCGGCATGGCGGCGGGGAGGGCAGCGAAGCGGGCCTGCAGGGCTGGGAGCATCGCAGTGAAGCCCGGCCTGTCCTGCGCCTTCATCAGTGCGAAGGCCTTCTCGATGTCCGGCTGTATCGCCGCGGCCTGGGCGGCGCGCTCCTCGCACGGACCGGCGATCGCGGTGATGGGCGCGATCAAGGCGATGGCGGCGATTCCTGAGAGCCAGTCTCTACACATTGCCGTACCCCCTTGGGAGATATGGCGGAAAGGGTGGGATTCGAACCCACGGTACGCTTCCGCGCACGGCGGTTTTCAAGACCGCTGCCTTAAACCACTCGGCCACCTTTCCGTCGTGGCCTCCGCTATCCGGATTATCGACGGTCCGCTACTATTTGTTGACGAAACCGGACGTCGGGGGGTTCTGCATCCGGTCTCGCTGTGGCACAAAAAGCCCATGCGGGGATCGAGTAGAGTGATGCGTAGCCTGTTGGCGCTCGGCGTGGCGGTGATCGCGGCGGCGCCTGTGGCGGCCCCTGCGATCGCGCAGGACGAGAGTGGTTTCCAGACCTATCTGGGTGAATTGTCGCGTCAGGCGGCGGCGGAGGGCGTGAGCCGGCGGACGATCGATACGGTTATCCCCACGCTCACCTACAACGCGCGGGTGGTGCAGCTCGACCGGCAGCAGCCCGAGACCGCGCCCAACGCCCCGATCTCGAATTTCGAGCCCTATCGCGTTAAGCATGTCGATGCCGCGCGGATCGGGCAGGGCAGGGCGGCCTATCAGCGCCAGCGCCCGCGGCTGCAGCGGATCGAGGCCGAGACCGGCGTGCCGGAATCGATCATGGTCGCGATCTGGGGGCACGAGACCAATTACGGCAAGGTGATGGGCGGGTTCGACCTGCCCCGCGCACTCGCCAGCCTCGCCTATGAGGGGCGGCGGCGCGACCTGTTCGCCAGCGAGTTCATCGCCACGCTCAAGATGATCGATCGCGGCGTACCGCGCGAGAAGCTGGTCGGCAGCTGGGCCGGCGCGTTCGGCGGGCCGCAGTTCCTGCCCTCGGTCTATCTCCGCCTCGCCCGCGACGGGGATGGCGACGGCATGGCCGATATCTGGACGAGCGAGGCGGACACGCTGACCTCGATCGCCAATTATTTCGTCAATGCCGGCTGGCGGAAGGGCCAGCCCTGGGGCTTCGCGGTCACCGTGCCCGCGAACCTCGATCGCGCCGCGATCACCAACAAGACCGTCGCCCCGCGCTGCCCCCGCGTGTTTGACCGGCACAGCCGCTGGAAGACGATGGCGGAGTGGCGGGCGCTGGGGATCGTGCCGCAGACCCGCGCCTGGCCGGGCGACAATGTCCAGGCAACGCTGCTCGAGCCCGATGGCCCGGGCAGGACCGGCTATCTGCTCACCGGCAATTATCGCGTGATCCTCGATTATAATTGCTCGAATTTTTACGCTTTGTCGGTAGGTCTGCTCGCCGATGAGGTCGAACGCTAACATCTTCGCGCTCTCGCTCCTCGCTGCCACGGGCGGCGGGGTAGCGGGCTATGCCCATGCCGCACAGCACATGGGCTCTGTCGGGGCACAGGCTTATGGGACGCCGCAGCAGTCCCAGCTCGACCCCCAATCCACCGAGACCTGGCGCGCTGCCGACGGCACGATCCGGTCGCGTCCCGCGCGGGTGCAGCCGGCCTCCGAGCCGGTCGCGCCGCCGCCCGAGCCTCAGCCCGAACCCCAACCGCAATGGGCCGATCCCGCTCCGGTGCAGCAGTCGAGCGCGCCCGGCGCCTCCTACGCCGTGCCGGGCAGCGCGCCTGCACCGAAGAAGAAGGGCAAGACCCCGCCAACGGCCCAGCCGCAGTGGCAGCCCCAGCCTCAGCCTCAGCCGCAGCAGACGGCGCCAACGCTGCCCCAGGACTATGCCGACCCCACCGCCGGCGTCACCGGCCCGAGCGGCTCGTCGCAGCCGGCTCCTGGGGAGACCCCGCGCTATGACGAGATCGGCTATGCCGGCATCCGCCCGGTCAGCGGCTCGGCGGACCAGGCGATCGTCGCGGTCCACCGCTCGCTGCCGGCGAACAGCTATGTCGAGGTGACCTCGCTCGACACCGGCAAGACGATCCTGGTGCTGGTCACCGGCTCGGATCCCGGCGCCGACCATCCGATCGACCTGTCGGCCGGCGCCGCGCGCCAGCTCGGTGCCCAGGGCGACTCGATCGCCGTGCGCATCCGCACCGTGAACCCGCCCTCGATGGACAAGGCCGCACTGCAGGCCGGTCGCCCGGCCGGAGACCGCGCCGACGCGCCGCAGGTGCTGCTCACCGCGCTGCGCAAGCGCCTGCCGAACCAGCCCAGCTACGCCGCCGCGCCGCCGCGCGTCGCGACGCCGGCCTATGCCCCGCCGCGTACCCCCGCGCCGCGCCCGGTTCCCGTCCGCACCGCGCCGCCGGCCCCGCGTCCCGCTGCACGCGCAGCCGCACAGGGCAAATATCTGGTGCAGGTCGCCGCACTTTCTAGCGCCGGGCGCGCACAAGCGCTTGCCCAAAGCCTCGGAGGGTTCGTAAAGCCGGGTGGCGGGCTCTATCGCGTCCAGCTCGGTCCCTTCGCCACGGCGGGCGAGGCCGAAGCGGCACGACGGCGCGCCGCGGGCGCGGGCTATGGAGATGCACGCGTCCAAGCCAACTGAAAGGCCGGACGAATCACATGAAGAAGTTGCTGCTCGCCGCATCGTTCCTGGCGCTCGCCGCCGCCCAGTCCACGAATGCCGCAGGCCCGCCGCCTTTCGATACGGTAGCGCCGGTCGCCTACATGGAGGACCTGTCCTCGGGCGCGGTACTCTACGCCAAGGATGCCGATCGGCGCATGCCGCCGGCATCGATGGCCAAGATGATGACCGTCTATGTCGCCTTCGACCTGATCAAGAAGGGCGAGCTCAAGCTCGACAAGCAGATCGAGGTGCAGCCCGAGACCTGGAAGAAATGGCACTCGCAGGGCTCGACCATGTTCCTGGCGGTGGGCGAGAAGCCGACCGTCTCCGATCTGCTCAAGGGCATCGTCACCCTGTCGGGCAATGACGCCTGCGTCGTGCTCGCCGAGGGCATTTCGGGCACCGAGGAAGCGTTCGTCCAGCGGATGAACGAGGCCGCGAAGAAGCTCCACCTCGACAACAGCCATTTCGGCACGTCGAACGGCTGGCCCGATGAAGGCCGCACCTATGTGACCGCGCGCGACCTGGCGCATCTCGCCGCCGCGACGATCAAGGACCATCCGGACCTCTACAAGCAGTTCTATTCGCTGCCGAGCTTCACCTGGGGCAAGACGCTGGGCGCCGGCGCCGACATCAGCCAGGCGAACCGCGATCCGCTGCTCGGCCGCGTGCAGGGTGCGGATGGCCTCAAGACCGGCCATACCGAGGAGGCCGGCTACGGCTTCACCGGCTCTGCCGAGCAGGGCGGCCGCCGCCTCGTCATGGTCGTCGCCGGGCTCACCACCTATAATGGCCGCGCCGATGAATCGGTGAAGTTCATGAACTGGGGTTTCCGCGCCTGGCAGGCCCGCCCGATCGTCAAGAAGGGCCGCAAGGTCGGCGAGGTGCAGGTGCAGGGCGGCACGACCGGCAGCGTCGGCGTGATCGCGCCGAACGACCTCAACGCCACCGTACCCGCCGGCACCGCGCCTGAGATGCAGGGCCGCATCGTCTATAACGGTCCCGTCCAGGCCGGCTTCAAGGCGGGCGACCATATCGCCGACCTCGTCATCGACTCGCCCGGCCTGCCTTCGCAGACCGTGCCGCTGGTCGCCGAGAAGGATGTCGCCGAGGCCGGCTTCTTCGGTCGCGCCTGGCGCGGCTTCTGGTCGCTGTTCGGCTACTGATGCTGAAACTCCCCTCCCTGAAAGGGAGGGGTTGGGGGTGGGTTGCGCCCCCGGCCCTCCCGGGGGGCGCCCGGCGAGACGGCTCGAAGAAAAGAAAAGACCGGGCGTCGAGCCCGACCTTTTCTAACCCACCCCTTGCCCCTCCCTTGCAGGGAGGGGAATAAGAGAAGCCATGCCCCTGATCGGCAACGAACCTGCCCATGAGGCACTCGCCGCCGCGATGCGGAACGGCAATCTCCACCACGCCTGGCTGATCGCCGGGCCGGAAGGGGTGGGGAAGGGCATGTTCGCGCGTCAGGCGGCACTGCGCATGCTGTCCGAGGCGGCAGGGCGGGACCTTCTCTCGCCCGGCTGGGACGTGCCGGCGGATAGCCAGACGGTCCATCTGGTCGAGGCGGGGGCACACCCGGACTATCGCGAGCTGGTCCGCCTGCCCAAGGATCCGGACAAGCCCGACGAGGCGCTGGCGCGCTCGATCACCATAGCGCAGGTCCGCTCGCTCCAGGCGCTGTTCGCCACCAAGCCGAGCTTTTCCTCCCGTCGCGTCATCGTGATTGATGCGATCGACGACCTGGAGCGCGGCGGCGCCAACGCGCTGCTCAAGAACCTCGAGGAGCCGCCGGCAGGGACGATCTTCCTGCTGGTGAGCCACGCACCCGGTCGGCTGCTGCCGACGATCCGCTCGCGTTGCCGGCTGCTGCGCTTCGAGGCGCTGAGCGATGGCGACGTGACCGAGGTCCTGCACGCGCAGCTGCCCGATGCCAGCGGCAGCGAGATCGCCGCGCTGGTCAAGGCGGGCGAGGGGTCTCCGGGCCGGGCACTGAGCTTTGCCGGGCTCGATATCGCCGCAATCGAAGCGGAGATGGTGGCGCTGGCCGATACCGGCGATCCTTCCAACATGGTCCGGGCGCGCCTGGCCAAGCTGCTCGGCACCAAGGCCGCGCAGCCGCGCTACGAGGCGTTCCTCGAACGCGCGCCGAGCTTCATCGCCGAACGGGCCAGGGCGATGTCGGGCGACGGACTGCGCACGGCGCTCGATGCCTATGCCGCCGCGCGCGAGCTGGCCGGAGCGGCGACGGGCCTGTCGCTCGATGCCTCGGCGACGGTGTTCGAGATGAGCGGTATCCTCGCGCGGCTGGGGCGCGCTTAACGCCGCCTTAGGCATGTGCGGTTATTCCGGCCCCGAAACAGGGGATATCTTCATGACCGCAATCACCGGCATCACCGGCACCGGCGCCAGCTCGACCACGCAGACCGCTGCGACCAACGGCTCCAGCGACCTCAACTTCGACGCGATCCTGGAGGCCTTCAAGAAGGCGGCCAGCGAAACGCCCGAACAGCGCGCCCGCGACGCAGTGCTCAAGAAGCACAATCTCTCCGAGGATGATTACAAGAAGCTGCCGCCCAAGGAGAAGGAGGCGATCGACAAGGAGATCACCGAGGCAGTGCGCAAGGTCCATGAGCGCAAGACGGGCGTGGCAATGCCGGACTCGCCGTTGCCGACGGAAAAGCTGTTCGGGTGATTGGCCATTTCCCTCTCCCTCGGGGGCAAGGGGAGAGGGGAAGTGCGGCACTGTCTATCCTGCTTCTTCGTCACCCCGGCCTTGTGCCGGGCGGGGGTCCACGGTGCCGCAACGGATACCTTGAAGCATCTATTCCATCGCCCGCCTCCCGGTGGACCCCGGCACAAGGCCGGGGTGACGGGTGCGGATTTCGGCTATGGTTTATCCACCAACATGCGTTGATGCGATCTGGACCCTACCCACCACCCCAGCCCAGCAGGTCGTCGGGATCGGGGGTATCTTCCATGTACAACGGTTTGCTCGGCTTCTTGCTCTTCTTCTCGATGATCCGGTCATAGGCGGCATCGCCCTTGCCGCTCTTGTTGAGCTTCATCTCGCGGGTGATGTAGTCGCCGGTCAGCAGGTTCCAGCTGATCTCCAGCCCGTCATGCGCATAGGTGCGGCTGTAGAGCGTCGCATCGAGTCCGATCAGCCGCATGCGGGGTTTGGGCCCGGGTACCAGGCGGTAGCGATAGACGGTGTTCACGGCCGTGGTGCCGCCGACCAGGTCGGTGATCTTCAGCACGCCCTTGGCGATGCTCACCTCGGCTGCGCCCAGCGGATAGCTGTCGAGCTTGAGCCTGCCGACCGGGACAAGATCGATATCGAATTCGCCCCTGGTGAGCAGCATTGCCTTCACGGTGCGGGTATCCTCGCCGCGCCCGATCAGCACCGTGTCGGCCTGGCCGTCCCCGTTGAGGTCGCCATCGGTGCGGCTTTCCACTTCCTCGCCCTTTTCGAGCCAGGACTTGATGGAGTCGTCACTGATCGGTGAGGTTTGCTGTGCCGCCGCTGGCGTGGCGATCAACAGTGCAGCGAGTGCCCAGATCCGCATCTTGGTGCCTCCCCAAATCGTCATCCCGGCGAAAGCCGGGATCTCGTGCGATGGCGCGTGTTTGCCGCCTGAGATCCCGGCTTTCGCCGGGATGACGGAAGGTAACATGCCTTCATTGTCATGCATATTGCCACGCAGGCGTTGCCGCTGTGGCGCCCAGCCTCTAGATGCGCCGCATGGCCGACCCCTTCTACATCACCACCGCGATCCACTATCCCAATGGCCGCCCGCATATCGGGCATGCCTATGAGATGATCGCCGCCGACGCGATCGCCCGCTTCCAGCGCCAGCAGGGCCGCGACGTCTTCTTCCAGACCGGCACCGACGAGCATGGTCTCAAGATGGTCAAGACGGCGCGCGACCGCGACATGACCGCGCGCGAGCTGGCGGACGAGATGTCGAGCTATTTCAGCGAAATGGCCGATAAACTCGATATTTCGTGCGATCGTTTCATCCGCACCTCCGAAGCCGATCACTACAAGGCCAGCCAGGCGATCTGGCAGGCGATGGCCGATGCCGGCGACCTGTATCTCGATCGCTATGAGGGCTGGTATTCGGTGCGCGACGAAGCCTTCTACGAAGAGAAGGAACTGACCGAAGGGGAAGGGGGCGTGAAGCTCTCGCCCCAGGGCACCCCGGTCGAGTGGACCGCCGAGGAGACCTGGTTCTTCAAGCTCTCCAAATACGAGAAGCCGCTGCTCGATTTCTACGCCGCCAACCCGGACTTCATCCGTCCGGAATCGCGCCGCAACGAGATTCTGCGCTTCGTCGAGGGCGGGCTCGCCGATCTCTCCGTCAGCCGCACCAGCTTCGACTGGGGCGTGCCGGTGCCGGGTTCGCCCGGGCATGTGATGTACGTCTGGGTCGACGCGCTGACCAACTATCTCACCGGCGCGGGCTATCCCGACGACCAGGCGCGGCTGGAAAAGTATTGGCCAGCGGATATCCACCTGATCGGCAAGGACATCGTCCGCTTCCACACCGTCTACTGGCCGGCCTTCCTGATGTCGGCGAAGATCGCGCTGCCCAAGCAGGTCTTCGGCCACGGCTTCCTGCTCAACCGCGGGGAGAAGATGTCCAAGTCGGTCGGCAATGTCGTCGACCCGATGGCGCTGGCCGATTATTACGGCGTCGATGCGCTGCGCTATTTCCTGTTGCGCGACGTGAGCTTCGGCAATGACGGGACGTTCAGCGACGAGGCGATCGTCACCCGGGCGAACGCCGACCTGTCGAACAGCTTCGGCAACCTCGCTCAGCGCACGCTCGCCTTCATCGCCAAGAATTGCGAAGGCAAGGTCGAGACTGGGCGCGTCGAAGACGCGGACGGCGTGCTGATCGCCGAGGTCGAGAATGCCTGTGGCGGCTTCATCCGCGCGTTCGAGGATCTGGCGCTCAGCCAGGGCGTCGAGCTGTGGATGGCCGGCGTGTTCGCCTGCAACGCCTATATCGATGCCCAGGCGCCCTGGGGGTTGCGCAAGACCGATCCCGAGCGGATGCACGCCGTGCTGGGCACGCTGCTGCGTGCGATCCGGCGTCTTGCCGTCACGATCGCGCCAGTGGTGCCGGGTTCGGCCGAGAAGCTGCTCGCCCAGCTCGGGCCGCAGGGCGATGCGGACTTCCGTATCGCGCCGCCGACCCCCATCTTCCCCCGGCTGGAGCTGAAGGAAGAAGCGTGAACCTCGCCGACAGTCATTGCCACCTGATCTACAAGGGCCTGGGCGAGCAGCAGCCCGAGGTATTGGCGCGTGCGCGTGCCTCGGGCGTGGTCGCGATGCTCAACATCTCGACGCGCGAGCGCGAATGGGACGAGGTGATCGCGGTCGCCGAGCGCGAGGCCGATGTCTGGGCTTCGGTCGGCATCCATCCGCACGAGGCGGACGAGCATCCCGATATCGGCGCGGCGAAGCTGGTTGCGAAAGCGCAGCACCCGCGCGTCGTCGGCATCGGCGAGACCGGGCTCGACTATTATTACGATCACAGCGACCGCGATCGTCAGCGGGCGAGCTTCCGCGCGCATATCGCCGCGTGCCGCGAGACCCAGCTCCCGCTGATCGTCCACACCCGCGATGCCGAGGCGGATACCGCCGAGATCCTGCGCGACGAGATGGGGAAGGGGGCTTTCCCCGGCGTCATCCACTGCTTCACCGCGAGCCGGGAATTCTCGGAGACCGCGTTGGAGCTGGGCTTCTACATCTCGATCTCGGGCATCGTGACCTTCAAGAACGCCAAGGACCTGCAGGACACCGCGGCACAGCTGCCGCTCGATCGCCTGCTGATCGAGACCGACGCGCCTTTCCTTGCGCCAGTGCCGCACCGGGGCAAGACCGGCGAGCCGGCGTTCGTGGCGGACACCTGCCGCTTCCTGGCCCAGCTGCGTGGTGAGGACCCCGACGCGCTCGCCGAGGCGACCCGGGCGAATTTCCACAAGCTGTTCGCCAAGACTCTGGCATGAAGCTGCGGATCCTCGGCTCCGGGACTTCCTCCGGCGTGCCGCGGATCGGGAATGACTGGGGCAGTTGCGATCCCGCCGAGCCCCGGAACCGACGTACCCGCGCCTCGGCGCTGGTCTGGACGGACACCACGCGCATCCTGATCGACACCAGCCCGGATTTCCGGGAACAGGCGCTGGCTGCGGGCATCAGCGACGTCGATGCGGTGATCTGGACGCATGACCATGCCGATCACTGCCACGGCATCGACGACCTCCGGCAGGTCATGCACGCGCGGGCAGGGGAGCCGGTGCGTGGTCTGGCGCGTCCCTTCACCCTCGAGCAGCTCGACCGGCGCTTCGGCTATGTCTTCAAGGGCAGCAAGCTCTATCGGCCGACCGTTGCGATCGAGCCGCTGCCCGATGCAATCAGGATCGGCGATATCCATATCTCTGTCGTGGATCAGCCGCACGGGGGAATTACCTCCGCGGGGTTGCGCTTCGAAAGTGGTAGAAAATCCATAGCTTATGCTATAGATTTCAATGAGATGACGCAGGATATGCGTAACTTGTATCAGGATCTGGATCTCTGGGTGGTCGATTGCCTGCGCCGCGCCCCGCATCCCACCCACGCGCATCTCGACGCAGTGCTCGGCTGGGTGCGGGACCTCACGCCGCGGCGTGCACTGCTCGCACATATGGACAATTCGATGGACTATGCGACGCTCGTCGCCACGCTGCCCGCTGGAGTCGAGCCGGGCTATGACGGCATGGAGGTCGCGCTGTGAGCGATGATCGCATCATTCAGCTGCTGTTGCTGCTCGGCGCGCTGATGCTCGCGTTCCGGGCGCTGTCGGCGCACCGCGTCACGCTGCGCGGTCTCGTCCAGATCCTGCTGCTCTGGGGCATTGTCGGCGTGACGATGGTCATCGTGATGTACCACCGCCAGGAACTGGGCGGATTGCTGGCGCGCGCGTCGGAGAAGCTCGGCTATGAACAACAGGTCGTCCAGGGCGACACGGTCCGCATCAAGATGAGCCCGGACGGGCATTTCTGGGCGCGCGTGCAGATCAACGGCGTCGAGCGGCGCATGCTGGTAGACAGCGGCGCGACCGTCACCGCCATCTCGCGCGACACCGCCGAAGCGGCCGACGTCAAGCCGACCCTGGCGCCGCCGGTGCTCATCGAGACGGCCAATGGTACCGTCCAGGCCCAGCAGGCGCGGGCGGACGATCTCGATATCGGGCCGCTGTCTACACACGATCTGCCGCTGGTGGTGAGCGACAGCTTTGGCGACCTCGACGTGCTGGGGATGAACTTCCTGTCGCGACTCAAGTCGTGGCGCGTCGAGGATCGGACGCTCATCCTCGAGCCGAGCAAGGGGAGCGAGGCGAGGGTGATGATCCCGCGTTCGCGCGACGGCAATGGCAGTGATTGAGGCTCAGTCGTCCAGTACAACGTTGTCGGCATGGCGCGGCTCGAAGCCCCGCGCGCGCCGCTCATACTCGTGCGCCATGCCCATGTGCGCCCGGAAGCTCGCCATGCCCTTGGCCCGCATTGCGGCACCACGTGCTTCATCGGCACGTTGCGCGTAATATTTGCTCTCGGTCATGGCAGTTCCCGTAATCATCGGTGCTTGAGGTAAGCGGTCCGCCTGTTCCCGGCACTCCGTAAAACCGCGTAGTCAGGGACGGACCGAGTGCTTTGTGAGGCAGAATCCTGTGGACTAACCGGACCCGATGGCAGGTCCGAGCATCATGCCTGAACTGGCCTATATTTTACATAATGTATATTATCGATCTCGCTGACATGCGCATCGCCGCCCGATCCTGGCGAATAAAAGTGTCCGGTTGTGCCGATATCGCCGGCTTCCTAGGATCGCCGAACATCTTCCGGAGTCTCCTTCCTTGACCGCACCCGTTCCCGCCATCGACCGTCTCGTCGCCATCATGGCCCGGCTTCGCGATCCGCAGGCCGGTTGCGAATGGGATACGGTGCAGACCTTCGCCACGATCGCGCCCTATACGATCGAGGAAGCCTATGAGGTCGCCGATGCGATCGAGCGCGGCGACATGGACGATCTCAAGGATGAGCTCGGCGACCTGCTGCTCCAGGTCGTCTTCCACAGCCGCATGGCCGAGGAAGCCGGCGATTTCGCCCTGGCCGACGTGGCCCATGCGATCAGCGACAAGATGGAGCGCCGCCACCCGCATATCTTCAAGGGCGCCGCCGAGGGCGGCCATCACCTGTGGGAACAAATCAAGGCCGCGGAGCGGGGCGAAAAAGGACATGAGAGCGCGCTGGACGGCGTCGCGGTCGGCCTCCCCGCCCTGCTCCGCGCAGAGAAGCTCCAGAAGCGCGCCGCCCGCACCGGTTTCGACTGGCCCGATTCCAGCGGCGCCCGCGCCAAGGTCGACGAGGAACTCGTAGAGGTCGAGACCGCGACAACGCCGGCCGAGATCGAGGAAGAGGTTGGTGATCTGCTGTTCGCGATGGTCAACTGGGCACGCAAGCTGGGCGTGGATCCCGAGGCGGCCCTGCGCGGCGCCAATGCGAAATTCGAGAAGCGTTTCAAGGCGATGGAGATCGAAGCTGGCGCTGAGTTCGAAGGCCTGAACCTCGAAGCCAAGGAAGAGCTCTGGGTGAAAGCGAAACTGTCGACGCGATGAAGAACGTCCTGGCGACGGAGCGTCGTTGGCGTAGCTCTCAGCCCCGCGTCAGGAACCGCTCATAATCCCGGGGTGCCATTCGCACCTCGTAGACCGCCTGGTCCCCATCCATTCCCTGTTCGATCACTTCGCCGTGCTGGTGGAGCCAGGCGGCGGCGGCGCCATCGGCGGGATCGAGGTGGACGGTGTAGCGGCGATGGCCCTCGGTCAACCGTGCGGCTACGGCGGCGATCAGGGCGTCCACGCCCTCCCCCGTCACCGCCGAGACCGGCATGACGTCTTCGCGCTTGGCGGCTTCGGCGAGCAGGTCCTCGCGTCGCTCGTCATCCAGCAGGTCGATCTTGTTCCACGCCTCGAAGCGCGGCGTGGCTTCGGCGACACCGATCTCGGCCAGCACCTTCTCGACATCGTCCTTCTGCGCTTCGCTGTCCGGATGGGCGACGTCGCGGACATGGATCAGCAGATCGGCTGAGACCACCTCTTCCAGCGTTGCCTTGAACGCGGCGACGAGCTGGGTCGGCAGCTCGGAGACGAAGCCCACCGTGTCGGAGAGGATCGCCTTGTCGATGCCCGGCAGCGAGATCTGGCGCAGCGTGGGATCGAGCGTGGCGAAGAGGAGGTTCTCCGCCATGACGTCACTTCCGGTCAGGCGGTTGAAAAGCGTGGACTTTCCAGCGTTGGTATAGCCGACCAGCGCGATCACCGGCCAGGGCGCGCGCTGGCGCCGGTCGCGGTGGAGCGAGCGGGTACGGCTGACCGAATCCAGCTCGCGGCGGAGACGTGCCATGCGATCGCGGATCAGCCGGCGATCGGCCTCGATCTGGGTTTCGCCCGGGCCGCCGAGGAAGCCGAAGCCGCCGCGCTGGCGCTCGAGGTGGGTCCAGCTGCGCACCAGGCGGCCAGCCTGATAATCGAGGTGCGCCAGCTCGACCTGAAGCCGGCCCTCGGCAGTGCGCGCGCGCTCACCGAAGATCTCGAGGATCAGGCCGGTACGGTCGATCACCTTGCACTTGAGCCCGGTTTCGAGGTTGCGCTGCTGAACCGGCGTTAGGTTCGCGTCGAACACGGCGAGCGACAATTCCCTGTCGCGCACCGTTTCCGCCAGGGCCTCCACCTGACCCGAGCCGATCAGCGTGCCAGGCTTGGGCGCGCGGATGCGCAGCGGCACCCGCTCGACCACATCGACGCCGATCGCCGCGGCGAGACCGGCGGTCTCCTCCAGGCGCGCATCGGCATCACGCGAGCTGCCGCCGAGGTCCGGATAGACCACGACAGCGCGTGCGCCCCGGGTGAATTCATCGGGATCGCGTTCGAAACCGGTAGTCATACAGTCACTCAGTCGTCGCTATTCTGTTCCTCGGCGAGGTTCAGCGGGTGCGCCGGCTGGATCGTCGAGACAGCATGCTTGTAGACCAGCTGGGCCATGCCCTCGCGCTGGAGCAGCATGCAGAACAGGTCGAAGGACGCGATCTGGCCCTGCAGCATCACGCCATTGACCAGGAACATGGTGACATTCTCCTGCTGGCGGCGAACCGCGTTGAGGAAAATCTCCTGCAATACCGGGTTCTTGGACTGATGTTCTCCCACCGCTTCGAGAAGCGGGGCGAGATCCACCGGGCCCGAGGGCATGATCGTGGAGATCGCGTGCTTGTAGATGAGCTGCGACTGGCCGTCGCGGCGGAGCAGCACCGAAAAATTGTCGAACCAGGTGACGATGCCCTGGAGCTTGACGCCCTTGACGAGGAACATCGTGACCGGCGTCTTCGACCGGCGCAGCGAGTTGAGGAACAGATCCTGAAGCGAGGTCTGCTTTTCGGCCATCGTTCGTGACTCTCTTTGTTGGCGGGAGTTTCCCGCTTGGCGCCGTTCTCTGGCGTCGGGACCGCGTGCCCGTGTGGCCCGCAGCGCCGTCCTTTTATGCTGTGGGGGCCGAATCGTCCAGCGGGCGATTGCTTCCAACTTTGGCGCTGGCTCGACTCGCCGGAAGATCGCCGCACCTGGACGGAAAGTCACAAAAGTCTCGACACCCAAGGCTTCGCGCCGAACTGGGACCGGCGCAGGATGATTGCGCTGGGGTGATCCTATCTTTCCTGCCGGGTCAAAGAGCGGCCGGATGGGTGCCGGCGGCGGGAGGGAAGCAGGCGAAATCCTACATTGCAAGCGAGGCCGTCATCCCGACGAAAACCGGGACTTCGAGCAGCTCTTTCGCACATTCGCCTGAGATCCCGGCTTTCGCCGGGATGACGAATATGGGCAGAGGGACGACGGATTGGAGGAGCGTTAGGCCCCTACTCCTCCCGGCTGTCGGTGATCCCGAGCAGCTTGAGCTTCCGGTGCAACGCCGAGCGTTCCATGCCGATGAAGCTGGCGGTGCGCGAGATGTTGCCCGAGAAGCGGCGGATCTGGACGCGGAGATATTCGCGCTCGAAGCTCTCACGTGCTTCCTTGAGCGGAGCACCCATGATCGCGCTGGTGCCCATGCCGCCACCGGTATCGGCCGGGCGGCCGAGCACTTCGGGGGGCAGCAGGTCGAGATCGATACGGCCGATCCGGTCGCCCGGGGCGAGGATCACGGTACGCTCGACCACGTTGCGCAGCTGGCGGACGTTGCCCGGCCACTCATAGCTCTGCAGAGCGACCATCGCGTCCGGCGCGATCTCCGGAGTCGGCACGCGGCGTTCGTTCGCATAATGGGCGACGAAATGCTCGACCAGCACCGGGATGTCCTCGCGCCGTTCGGTGAGCAGGGGGATGGCCACGGGGACGACGTTGAGGCGGTAATAGAGGTCTTCGCGGAAGCGGCCTTCGGCGATTTCGGCCATCAGGTCGCGTGCCGTTGCCGAGACGACGCGGACATCGACCTTGACCACGCGGGTGCCGCCGACGCGGGTGAAGCTCTGGTCGGTCAGCACGCGCAGGATGCGGGCCTGGGTGGCGACCGGCATGTCTGCGATCTCGTCGAGGAACAGGGTGCCGCCATGCGCCTGTTCGAGCAGGCCGGTGCGGACCAGGTCCCCGCCCTCCTCCACCCCGAACAGCTCCTCCTCGACCCGCTCCGGCTGCATGCGCGCGGCGCTGACGATGACGAAGGGGGCGGCAGCGCGTTGGCTCCAGCCATGGAGCAGCCGGGCGGCGACTTCCTTGCCGGTGCCGGCGCCACCGGTGATCAGCACGCGGCTGCCGGTGGAGGCGACGCGCTTCAGGGTAGCGCGCACGGTGTTGATCGAGCCGGACTGGCCGGTGAGATCTTCTTCGCGCCCGATCGAGGCACGTAGCGAGGCGACTTCGCGCTTGAGCCGCTCGGTTTCGGTCGCGCGCTCGACCAGGAACAGCAGGCGTTCGGCCTCGAACGGCTTCTCGATGAAATCCGAGGCACCGCGGCGGATCGCGGCGACCGCGGTGTCGAGATTGCCATGGCCCGAGATCACCAGCACCGGGATCGAGGGATCGCGGCGCTTGATCTCGTCGAGGATCTCGAGCCCGTCGAGCTTCGAGCCGTGGAGCCACACGTCGAGCAGCACCAGGCTGGGGCGGCGTTCCGCGATCGCCTCCAGCGCCTCGTCGCTGTTGGCGGCGCCGCGCGTCGAATAGCCCTCGTCCTCCAGCACGCCGGCGACCAGTTCACGGATGTCGCGCTCATCGTCGACGACCAGGATATCGAGGCTCATGATTTGGCACTTCCAGTACGCGTAAGCACGGCGGGACGCGGTTCTTCGCCGCCCTCGCCCTCAGGGGAACTCAGCATCTCGGCGAGCTGATCGGTGTCGAAGCAGATGGTCACCAGCGTGCCGCCGCCAGGGCGGTCCGAAAAGGCGATCGTGCCGAAATGCTCCTCGACGATCTTCTTCACGATCGCGAGGCCGAGACCGGTGCCGCGGCTGCGCGTCGTCATATAGGGCTCGACGATCCGGTCGCGCTCGACCGGCAGGCCGATGCCGTTGTCGGCAAGCGTCAGGGTGATCTTGCCCTCGGCCTCCGGGCTGATCGTCATCACGATATGGCCCTGGGGCAGCGCCTCCCCCTCCCCGCGCGCCTCGATCGCCTCGACAGCGTTCTTGACGATGTTGGTGAAGGCCTGGCCGATCTGGCGGCGGTCACAGATCAGGCCGGGCACCGTATCGGGCACGTCCATCTCGAAGCGGACGGTGGGATGCGCGACTTCGTGGAGGAACATCGCCTGGCGCGCGATGTCGAGCAGCGATTCCTGGCGGAACATCGGCTTGGGCATGCGCGCGAAGGAGGAGAATTCGTCGACCATCCGGCGCAGGTCGCCGACCTGACGCACGATCGTGTCGGTCAGCTGGGCGAAGGTGCCATCCTCGGGCTCGATCTTCTTGCCATAGCGGCGCTTGAGGCGCTCGGCGGCGAGCTGGATCGGGGTGAGCGGGTTCTTGATCTCGTGCGCGATGCGGCGCGCGACGTCGGACCAGGCGGCGCGGCGCTGATCGTTGAGCTGCTGGGTGATGTCGTCGAAGGTGAGCACCTTGCCGGCCTCGTCGCTGGTCACCTTCACCGCCAGGGTGCGGGCATCGCCGCCGGTACCGAGCTGGATCACCGCCTCACGGTCGCCGGTGTCGAGCAGCCCGTCGAGCTCCGGGGCAAGCTCGACCAGCGGATGGCCGACCAGCTCCTGCTCGCCCTGGTGGAGCAGCTCGATCGCGGATTCATTGATCAGGCGGACCTTGCGCTGGGCATCGATCGAGATGACGCCAGCGGAGACACCCGACATCACCGCTTCGATGAGCACGCGGCGGCTCTCGAGCTGGGCGTTGGCGGTCTTGAGCGCGCTGGTCTGCTGTTCGAGCCGCTCGGTCATGCCGTTGAAGGCGTTACCGAGGGTGCTGATTTCGTCCTGAGCACGTGACACCGGTACGCGCACGGCCAAATCGCCATCGGCAATACGCCGAGCAGCGCCGACCAGTTCATTCACCGGCCGCACCAGTCGATCGGCCACGGCGAGCGCGATGAATACGACGATGGCGATGACGGCCAGCGAAATGGCGAGCAAGGCGGCATTGAACTGGAGCTGGAGTGCGCGTGAGCGCCTGAGCAGCGTCTCATAGTCAGTGAACACCGACTTAACTTGCTGGAGCCTGCTGGCCATTTCCGGCGCCCCGCCCTCGCGGGTGGAGTATAGGAGAAGGTCCGTCCCCTCGATCCGGGCAAGCGAATAGGTGCGCTGTTCGTTGGTGCCGGCAACGCTGGGATGTCCCTCGTTCAGTTTGCGCATATCATCCGCTGAAATCTGATCCGTGAGGATCAGATCGGAATTTCGAATGATAGCTGCGGGCTTTATTTCGCCCTTCGGGCCGAGAGAAAACAAAATAGAGTTCGACAGGCTGCGCTGAAAAACATCCTGCTCAAAAATACTTTGAAATTCCTTGCTTTCGGTCTTCCAGTGATTTTCGAACAGCATCTTCCAGACATCGTGTGCCATCGCGACATTTTCATTGTCGACATAGGAGATTAGCTGCTTGTACGAGGCTTCCGTGACGCTGCGCGAATTGTCCAGGACGGCACGTGCGCGGCCTGAGAACCAGAATTCGGCGCCATACTGAAACAACAGCGAGGCGATCACCGCGAGAAGAACGGTTGGCACACTGGCCATCAGCGAAAAGATCGCGACTAGCCTGACATGCAGATCTGCGCGCCCGCCGACCGGCGACCGGGCGGCGCGACTTTGCGCGATGCGACGGCCCACCAGCACGATCAACGCTCCACAAAGGAGCAAATTCGCGACGAGCAGCAATGCGACCAGAGGCGGCGTGAGCAACTCGAGCGGTTCTCGCGACCGATCGATGATCAGATAGGTCGCCCCTGCCATGGTGATGGCCAGGGCCAGCACCAATAGTTCAACGACAGGCGTGATGCCGAAGCGCCGCTTCGGCGGTGCGGTTGGGGTCAGAGGCTCGGCGGTGACGGCATCCATCGTGGCCAAGCTAGATCGAGATTGTGGCAAAAAGAACACATAATCGTGCTCGGCATGTCGCTATTCGGTATCATCCTGGCGGCCGGGGGCGACATCGATACCTGCCGTGCCGAGCCGCTTGCGCAGGCTATTCCGGCCTTATTCCCAGCGAACGGGCAACACCCGACTGGTTGCCGCCACGGCGCGTGGCGAGGCGGCAACCTAAAAGCTGAAAGGGCTAAACGTCAGCCCAAGTCGTCAGGATCACTGAGGAGTTCCCGCCGGCCCTATGTTTGCAAGACGGGCAAACAGTCTGATCTGCGACGCTGTCATAATAGCTGTAAATTGAAAGCCGTCAGCATAAGTCACCGTAATGCTTCCATTCGGATTCCTGGCCATGCCAACTGCGGGTGCTCCGCTGCTGCTGTAAAGAGGGGGTGGAGTTGTTTGCGCATGGGCCGGCAACGCAAATGCCAGCGAAACTGCTAGAACTACGGACTTCCACAGCATGATCTATCCTTTCCCAAGGAGTGCAATTCAAGATCACGGCTCCTTGGCAATATCAAGGTCAATTAGGTCCATAATCCCTCGATTTACCCGAACATGTTAAGTCGTTTGCGCAGTGTGTTCCGGTTGATTCCCAAGGCCCTGGCCGCGCGGAGCTGGTTGCCGCCGTGGCGGGCGAGCATCGCCTCGATCAGCGGGCGCTCGACCTCACCGATGATGCGGTCATAGAGCGTGCCATCGTCGAGCGAACGCGGCTCCTCGATAGCAATGCGCTCGAGCCGGGCGCGGACCGCGGCCTCGATACCGGCATCGCGAGTCGCGGGGGTCGGCATGGCGCTCGCCTCGCCCAATGCGCGGCGGATCGCGTCGGCGTCGATCACCTCGTCGCGACTGAGCGCGGCGATCCGGCGCATGAGGTTCTCGAGCTGGCGGACGTTGCCGGGCCAGTCATACCCCTCGAGCACCGCCACCGCATTGGCCGCCAGGCTCTTGCGCGGCAGGCCATCCTCAGCGGCGCGGTCGAGGAAGTGGCGGGCGAGCAAGGGCACATCGTCTCGGCGTTCGCGTAGCGAGGGCAGCGCGATGGGGACGACGTTGAGGCGGTAGAACAGGTCTTCGCGGAACTGTCCGGCCTGGACCAGGGCGGCGAGGTCCTTGTTGGTCGCGGCGACGATGCGGACATCGGCCTTGATCGCCTTGGCGCCGCCGACGGTGGTGAACTCGCCCTGCTGGAGCACGCGCAGCAGGCGGGTCTGGGCGTCCATCGGCATGTCGCCGATCTCGTCGAGGAACAGCGTGCCGCCGGCGGCCTGCTCGAACTTGCCGGCGACGCGGGCCTGGGCGCCGGTGAAGGCGCCGCGCTCATGGCCGAACAGCTCTGCCTCGATCAGCTCACGCGGGATCGCGGCCATGTTGAGCGCGACGAAGGGTGCACGGCGGCGCGGGCCGAGATCGTGGATCGCCTTGGCGACCAGCTCCTTGCCGGTGCCCGACTCGCCCGAGATCAGCACAGTGAGGTCGTTGGACACGACGCGGGCGATGACCCGGTAGACCTCCTGCATCGCCGGCGAGCGACCGATCAGCGAGGAGCCGCCGTTCAGTTCGTCCTCGGGGAATTCGGCGGGGGCGTGGCGACCGCGGGCAATGGCACTGCGCACCGCCTGGCCGAGCACGTCGAGGTCGAAGGGCTTGGGCAGATAGTCGAAGGCGCCGACCTCGGTGGCCCGCACCGCCGTCGCCAGCGTGTTCTGGGCCGAGAAGACGATCACTGGCAGGGCGGGATGCTCGGCGGTGAGCCGGGCGACCTCGTCCAGGCCGTTGCCGTCGGGCAGCACCACGTCGGTGACCAGCACGTCGGGCAGTGCGGCGCTGATCGCGCGGCGGAGCTCGGCGAGGCTGGCTGCCGTCGTGACGGCATGGCCTTCGCGGCGCAGGGCCGCGGCGACGACGGTGCGGATCGCGCTGTCGTCGTCGACGACGAGAACCGAGCCGGTCATGCCTTGGCTCGCGGCAGGAGGATGCGGAATACAGTCATTTCGGGGGCGCGCTCGCGGGCATATTGGACGATCCCGCCCATGTCGCGGACCAGCTTCTCGACGAGCGGGAGGCCGAGCCCCTTCCCCTCCGGCTTGCCCGAGACGAAGGGCTCGAAGAGATGCTCGGCGATGTCCTCGGGCGCGCCGGGGCCATTGTCCATGACGCAGATCTCGATCGGCAGCGGCACGCGCGGGCGACCGGCGCCGGTGCTGACCGACATGCCGTGGCGATAGGCGGTCGACAGCACGATGCGCGGCTGGGCGAGCCCGGTGAGTGCCTCGGCGGCATTCTTGAGCAGGTTCATCATGACCTGCTGGAAGGCATCGGGATCGATCAGCACCGGGGGCAGCGAAGGATCGAAGCTCTCCTCGATCACCATGCCGCGCCCGAAGCCGGCCAGCGCGACCTTCCGGGCATGATCGAGCAGTGGGTAGATGTTGATCGGCTGGAGCTTCAGCGGCCTGGTGTCGGTGAAGTCCTGCATCCGGTCGATCAGCGCGGCGATGCGATCGACCTCGGTGGTGATCAGGCCGGTGAGCTCGCGGTCCTCGCCCGAGCTGGCGAGCAGCTGGGCGGCGCCGCGGATGCCCGACAGCGGGTTCTTGATCTCGTGCGCCAGCATCGCCGCCGCCCCCACCGCGGCCCTTGCGCCGGCGGTGCGGTCGGCGCCCTGCGCCACGCGGCGGGACTGGGGGGCGTGGTGGAGGGTGACGATCCGCCAGCCGGGATGATCGGCGACCTGGGTCTCGACGAAATCGACCCGGATGCGCGGGCCGCGGATCGCCTCGATCTCGATGTCGAAGGCGGCGAAACCGTGCCCGTCGCGGCGCTCGACATAGCCGTCGGGCGGGCTCAGCACCGCGTCATAGGGCTGGCCGACCATCGTGGTCTCGGCATGGTTGAGCAGCGCCTCGCAGGCGGCATTGGCATGGGCGATGCGGCCGTCGGGATCGATGACGAGGACCGCGACCGGCAGCGCGGCGAACATCTCGGCGAATTTGGGGCCGGTGGCGGGCGGCGCGGGCCGCAGCCGCCTCAGGCCGCCGCGCGGGAACGCCACGGCGCGTAGAATTCGTCGAGCATCGCCAGCACGGTCCTGGCGTCGGGCACCTGGTTGACCTTGTTGCGGAACTCGGCCGAGCCGGGCAGGCCCTTGGTGTACCAGCCCAGATGCTTGCGCATCATGTTGACGCCGGTCATCTCACCATAATGTTCGAGACTATCGATGTAATGCTCTAGGATTACACGATATTGTTCGTCCACGCTCGGGTCTTCGCGCTCGCCCTTGCCGGTCAGCGCGTCCATCACCTGGCGCAGCACCCACGGCTTGCCATAGGCACCGCGGCCGATCATCACCCCGTCCGCGCCCGACTGGCGCAGCGCCTCGCGGGCATCCTCGACCGAGCAGATGTCGCCATTGACGATCACCGGGATCTTCACCGCGTCCTTGACCTTGGCGACGAAGGACCAGTCGGCACTGCCGCGGTACATCTGGTTGCGGGTGCGGCCATGGACGGTGACGAGCCGGCAGCCGAGATCCTCGGCGATATGGGCCAGTTCCGGCGCGTTGAGCCTGTCGAGGTCCCAGCCCATCCGCATCTTGAGCGTGACCGGGACCTTCACCGCCTTGACGCAGGCATCGACGATCGCGGCGGCATGCTTGAGGTCGCGCATCAGCGCCGAGCCGGCGTCGCCATTGGTCACCTTGCGGACCGGGCAGCCCATGTTGATGTCGATGATCGCGGCGCCGCGATCCTCGTTGAGCTTGGCGGCCTCGGCCATCTCGGGCGGCGAGCAGCCGACGAGCTGCATCGACACCGGCTCCTCGATCGGATCCCAGGCGGCCTTCTGGATCGACTGGCGCGTGTCGCGGATCGCAGCGGCGCTGGCGATCATCTCGGTGACGTTGAGGCCCGAGCCGTAGCGGCGGACCGCACGGCGGAACGGGAGATCGGTCACGCCGGTCATCGGCGCGAGGATCACCGGCGCTTCGACCGTCACCGGGCCGATCTGGATGGGGGCGAGTTCGCTCATAAATATGCCTGAAAAATAGGCAGTGGCGCCTACAGGTACAAGCGGAGATTGGCAAGAAGCGGAACATACGGACGCGGAAGTTGGCGGTGTTTGCGCGCCAGCCGGGATTGCGCGGACTGTTCCGGGGAATGGAAGCGGCGTGGAAATGGCTGGAATGCGCGGGTTTCCGCGGAGTCGATATGTGCGTTGCCTGACGGTTTGAACGCGGATGTTTGCATGGGTTGCCTGCGGGTTCGCGGCAAACCGTTGCGCGGGCGCGGGAAATCCTGCGCTCGTGTTGGCGTATCGACGGTTCAAAGAGCGGCCGGCAGGTGCCGGCTGAGCTTCGAGGCTGTCAGAGGATTTCCTATTTTGGAAGGGCGACCGCGCGAAGCGCAGGCCGAGTGAGGGTTCAGTGCGGGGGGCAAGCACATCGCCGGTGGCCCGCACACACCCTCACCCTTCCGCCGCTTCGCGGCTCCCTCCCTCTCCCGCAAGCGGGAGAGGGATAGTAGGTGGAACCCCGCCCGCACTTGCTCTAGGCCGCGCTCCATGAAGACCGCCGCCATCATCGTCGCCGCCGGGAGCGGCATCCGGGCCGGGGGCAGCGTGCCCAAGCAGTTCGCGCCGCTCGCCGGCAGGCCGATGCTGGCGCACAGCTACGCCGCCATGACATCGCATCCCGGGATCGACGCGGTGCTGGTGGTGATCGGCGAAGGCCAGGAGGCATTGCTGCGCGCCGCGCTGGGCGATGTGGACTTCGTTGTTGGCGGGGCGAGCCGGCGGGAGAGCGTGGCCAATGGCCTGGCGGCGCTGGGCGATGCCGAGCGCGTGCTGATCCATGATGCCGCCCGCCCTTTCCTGCCGCACGCGGTGATCGACCGGCTGCTGGCGGCGTTGGAAACGGTTTCAGGTGCGATCCCGGGATTGCCGGTGGCGGACACGCTCGTTTCCGCGTCCGGTGTGTCTGTTCCGCGCGACGGGCTGATGCGGGTGCAGACGCCCCAGGCGTTCCGCTATGCCGAGATCGTGGAAGCGCATGCCGCCTGGCCGGCGGACCGGGAGGCCACGGACGATGCGCAGATGCTGCGCGCGCTCGGACAGGAGGTAATGGTCGTGGAAGGTAGCGCGATGCTCGAGAAGATCACCCACCCCGGCGATTTCGCCGCCGCCGAGGCGCGGTTCGGGGCGCAGATGCGGGTGCGGACCGCGACCGGCTATGACGTGCATCGCTTCGCCGAGGGCGAGGAATTGTGGCTGGGCGGCGTGAAGATACCCTATTCGCGCGGGCTTTCGGGACATAGCGACGCCGATGTGGCGCTGCATGCGATCACCGACGCGCTGCTCGGCACGATCGGCGCGGGCGATATCGGCATGCACTTCCCGCCGAGCGACCCGAAATGGCGCGGCGCGGCGTCGGCGCAGTTCCTCCAGCATGCGGCGTCGCTGGTGGCGGCGGAAGGCGGCGTGATCGATTTCATCGACGTGACGATCATCTGCGAGGCACCCAAGGTGGGGCCGCACCGCGAGGCGATCCGGGCGAGCATCGCTGCCATCCTGGGGATTAAGGTCTCCGAAGTGAGCGTGAAGGCGACGACCACCGAGCGGCTGGGGTTCACCGGGCGCGGCGAAGGGATGGCGGCGCAGGCGGTGGCGACGGTGCGGGTGCCGGCTGCTTAGGGCGTATCGAGATTCAACAATCCTCTCCCGGAGGGAGAGGGGGATGAGCAGGTCGCCCCGTGCCCCGCACGGGGCTGGAATTGCCGGGGGCAATTCCACCTGCACATCGCCGAAGGCGGTGGTGGAGAGGGAACGCCCCAAGCGGCATCGCCTGCGGAAGGCCCCCTCCACCAGCTTCGCTGGTGCCCCTCCCCCTCCGGGGGAGGAATTGAGCCGGCGAACCCATCCGCATCCCCCTCAGGGAACGAACTGACTCGCGTCGGCAACAATCCGGTGGCACATGCCCGGCCCTATGGACACGATTCTCCCGCCGGAGCTGGTCGCCGCCGCACGCAAGGTGCTCGATGCCAATCGCGCAGCTGGCCGTCGCATCGCCGTTGCCGAGAGCTGCACCGGGGGGCTGGTCTCCGCCGCGCTCACCGAGATCCCCGGCTCGTCCGACGTGTTCGATGCCGGGTTCGTCACCTATTCGAACGAAGCCAAGCACGACGTGCTCAAGGTGGGCAGCGACGTGCTGGAGACCTTCGGTTCGGTCTCTATCGCGGTCGCCTGGAGCATGGCGCAGGGCGCCCTCACCCGCACCCATGCCGATGTCGCGGTGGCGATCACCGGCATCGCCGGCCCCGATGGCGGCAGCGAGAAGAAGCCGGTGGGCACGGTGGTGTTCGCCCAGGCCGTGCGCGGCGCCGATCCCGACCATATCGTGGCGGATGCCCGCCATTTCGAGAATAATGGCCGCGCCGGCGTGCGGCTTCAGGCGGCGTTGTGCGCGCTCGAGCTGCTGATGCCGGGCGCCTCGGCTCCCGAGGACACCGAAGCCGACGTCGAATCGCCGTAGAGGCGGGCGGCGCGTTCCTCGAACGCGTTGATCATCTTGCGCAGCGCCCGGTCGAACATCTGGCCGGCGAGCATCTCGAACACGCGGTTCTTGAAGGCGAAGTCGACCGAGAAGTCGACCAGGCAGCCGCCCTGCCCGTCGCTGCGGAACTTCCAGTCGTTGCTCAGGTGCTTGAGCGGCCCCTCGACATATTCGATGTGCAGGCTGTCCGGCCGCGCCTTCTCGACGCGCGAAGTGAAGGTCTCGCGCAGGCCCTTGAAGCCGACGATCATGTCCGCGACCATCTGGGTGTCGCTGTTCGAGCGAACCCGGATCGCGCTGACCCAGGGTAGGAACTCGGGGTAGCGGGCGACGTCAGCCACCAGGTCGAACATCTGCTCCGGGGTGTAGGGTAGTGGTCGGGTTTCGGAATGCTTGGGCATTGGTTCTTCTAATACCTCCCCGGCACGGGGAGGTGGCAGCGCGCAGCGCTGACGGAGGGGGCGTGCCGCGAGTGAATCGCTTGAGGATAGCCCCCTCCACCATTCGCTCCGCGAATGGTCCCCCTCCCCGTTCCGGGGAGGAATTTCACTTCGCGCCCTTCGCCAGCTTCGCCTCGCGGGCGGCCTTCATTTCGGCGAAGTCCTCGCCGGCGTGGTAGCTGGAGCGGGTCAGCGGCGACGAGGCGACCTGGAGGAAGCCCTTGGCCCGGCCGATCGCGCCATAGGCCTGGAAGGCCTGGGGCGTGACGAACTCTTCCACCTTGGCGTGGCGCGGGGTCGGCTGGAGATACTGGCCCATCGTCAGGAAATCGATGTCGGCCGAGCGCATGTCGTCCATCACCTGGTGGACCTCGAGGCGCTGCTCGCCCAGGCCGAGCATGATGCCAGACTTGGTGAAGATCGTCGGGTCGAGGCGCTTCACCGTCTCCAGCAGGCGCAGCGACGCATAGTAGCGCGCGCCCGGGCGGATGTTCGGATAGAGCCTCGGCACCGTCTCGAGATTGTGGTTGTAGACGTCCGGACGGGCGGCGACGATCGCCTCGACCGCGGCTTCGTGCTTGTTGCGGAAGTCCGGCGTGAGGATCTCGATCGTGGTGGTCGGGTTGGCCTTGCGGATTTCCTCGATCACCTTGACGAACTGCGACGCGCCGCCATCGGGCAGATCGTCACGATCGACCGAGGTGATGACGATGTGCTCCAGGCCCATCTGCGCGGCGGCCTCGGCGACGTGCTGCGGCTCGAGCGGATCGACCTTGCGCGGCATGCCGGTCTTGACGTTGCAGAAGCGGCATGCGCGGGTGCAGACGTCGCCCAGGATCATCACCGTGGCGTGTTTCTTCGTCCAGCACTCGCCGATGTTCGGACAGGCCGCTTCCTCGCAGACGGTGACGAGGTTCTTCGAGCGCATCAGCGCCCGGGTCTTGGCGAAGCCTTCCGAGGTCGGGGCCTTGACGCGGATCCAGTCGGGCTTGCGCTGGCGCGTAGTAGAAGACTCATTGGCCGGGCGCGGTGCTGCGGAGAGATCGTTCATGCTGGCCAGATAGAGCGGCTGGGCCAGGGTTTCCAGCCCTGGTTGCACTTTCGTCAATCGAAGCGCGGAGCAACAGTTCGACACAGAACTTGTCGGTCGGAAAAGCGCGCGTTAGGGCAGGCGCCATGACCGACTTCACCGACCTGCTCGACGGCTATCAGCGCTTCCGGACCAGCGAATATCGGCGGCATCGCGACCGCTGGTCGGGCCTCAGCGAGGGCCAGAGCCCGCGGGTGATGGTGATCGCCTGCTCCGACAGCCGAGTCGATCCGGCCCAGATCTTCGACACCGTGCCCGGCGAGATCTTCGTGGTGCGCAACGTCGCCAACCTGGTCCCGCCGTTCGAGGACGATGCGAGCCGCCACGGCGTGTCGGCCGCGCTGGAATTCGCGGTGAACCAGCTCGAGGTGCCCGAGATCCTGGTGCTGGGCCACGGCGCGTGCGGCGGCGTCGCCGCGTCGCTGTCGCAGCGCTTCAAGGGCGCGCCGAACGGCGAAGGCGGGTTCATCGCCCACTGGGTCGACATGCTCGACCCGGCGCGCGAGCAGATCGTCGCGCAATACGGCACCGGCCCCGAGGCGGTGCGCGCGCTCGAGCTGGAGACGGTGCGCGTCTCGCTGACCAACCTCACCACCTTCCCCTTCGTCAGCAAGCGGCTGGCCGAGGGACGGCTGAAGCTCCACGGCGCCTATTTCGCGATCGCCGACGGCGTGCTGCACGTGATGGGTGAGGATGGCGAATTCGGGCCGGCTTGAGGGAGTAGCCCTCTCCCCAGAGGGGAGAGGGAGAAGAGCTAGAGCCCCAGCGCCTTCTTCGCGACCTTCTCGACTTCCGGATCGAGCTTGGGTGGCTCCATCGGGACATGGGCTTCCAGCGCGTCGGCGATGGCGGTGAGCGCGGCGATGCGGGCGGCCTTCTTGTCGTTGCCGTCGATCACGATCCAGGGAGCATGCTCGGTGCTGGTGCGGGCGAGCATGTCATGCATCGCGGCGAGATATTCGGGGCGCTTCGCGCGGTTGCGATAATCCTCCAGACCCGTCTTCCAGCGCTTCCACGGGTGCTCGAGCCGGTCCTTCAGCCTTTTGTCCTGGGTCTTCTGGGTGACATGGATGAAGACCTTCACCAGCGTCGTGCCGGCGGTCACCTGCTGGGCCTCGAAATCGTTGATCTCGTCATAGCCGCGTTCCCATTCGGCCTTGGTCGCAAAGCCCTCGACCCGCTCGACCAGGACGCGGCCGTACCAGGTGCGGTCGAAGATCGCGATGTTGTGCTGGGCGGGAAGCCGGCGCCAGAAGCGCCAGAGGAAGTGATGGGCCAGTTCCTCCTGGGTGGGCGCGGAGATCGGCCAGACCTCGTAGTAGCGCGGGTCCCATTCGGCGGTGAGGCGCTGGATGATGCCGCCCTTCCCCGCCGCGTCCCAGCCCTCGAACGCGATGATCGCGCGGCGGCGATGGACGATATGGGCGTAGTGGATGTGGCTCAGCCGCTTCTGGATCTTCGCCAGCGCCTTGTCATAGTCGCCGTCGAAGTCCTTGCCCTTCTCATAGTCGGAGAGATCGATCGTCATGCGGGGGAACTCCTTCAGCGTGCCGGCGCAATCAAGCCGGCATCGACACGATTGGCAAGCGGGCGTCCCGCCTCGGCATCGGCGGCGCTGCGCAGCGTGGTATCGGCGATGGCGCCGAGCGCTTCCTCGGTCAGGAAGGCCTGGTGGCCGGTGACCAGCACGTTGGGGAAGGTGAGCAGGCGCTGGAACTGGTCGTCCGAGACGATCTCGTTCGACAGGTCCTCGAAGAACAGGTCGGCTTCCTGCTCATAGACGTCGAGTGCGACGGCGCCGATCTTGCGGGACTTGAGCCCCTCGATCAGCGCGGCGGTGTCGATCAGCGCGCCGCGGCTGGTGTTGACGATGGTCAGGCCCGGCCGGGCGGCCTCGATCGCGGCGGCGTCGATCAGGTGGCGGGTGTCCGGGGTGAGCGGGCAATGGAGGGTGACGATCTCGGCGGTGCGCAGCAGTTCGTCGCGGGGCAGATAGCGGACGCCGATCGCCTCCAGCTCGGGGTCGGGATAGAGGTCGCTGGCCAGCACCTCGCAGCCGAAACCGGCGCGCAGGCTGCGGGCTACCAAGGCGCCGATCTTGCCGGTGCCGATCACGCCGACGGTGCGGCCATGGAGGTTGCGGCCGATCAGCCCCTCCAGCGCGAAGTTGTTCTCGCGGACCCGGGCCCAGGCGCGCGGGATGTTGCGATCGACGGCGAGCAGGAGGCCGATGGTGAACTCGGCGACGGCGTGCGGCGAATAGGCGGGCACGCGGACCACGTCGATGCCGAGCCGGGCGGCGGCGGCGAGATCGACATTGTTGAACCCGGCACAGCGCAGCGCGACCAGTCTGGTACCGCCGGCAGCGAGGGTCTCCAGCACCGCCGCGTCTATAGTGTCGTTGACGAAGACGCACACTGCCTGGTGGCCGTCGGCCAGCGAGGCGGTGGCGGGCTCGAGGCGGGGTTCGAGGAAGTGGAGGTCGTGGCCATAGGGGGCGTTGGCCTCGGTCAGGAAGCGGCGGTCATAGGGCTTGGTGTTGAAGACGGCGATACGCATGCGGGCACGATCCCCTGCGCGGACGCCGGTGGCAAGGTCGGTCACAACCTGACAGCGACTTTTCCCCGGCGAAGGCCGGGGCCCAGCCTCAGCGTGCGCGCGAAGACGCGCTACCGCGCGTGTTTCCTAAAGGACTGGGCCCCGGCCTTCGCCGGGGAAAGATAAATGCTGCGGCGGTTCCGTTTTTCTACCTCAGCAGGCCACCACGTTCACTGCCAGCCCGCCCTGCGCGGTTTCCTTGTACTTGGAGCGCATGTCCTCGCCGGTCTGGCGCATCGTCTCGATCACCGCGTCGAGGCTGACGATGTGGCTGCCGTCGCCGTGCATCGCCAGATAGGCGGCGTTGATCGCCTTGATCGCGCCCATCGTGTTGCGCTCGATGCAAGGGATCTGGACGAGGCCCCCGATGGGGTCGCAGGTGAGGCCGAGATTATGCTCCATGCCGATCTCGGCGGCGTTCTCGATCTGGGCATTGGTGGCGCCGAGCGCCGCCGCCAGCCCCGCCGCCGCCATCGAGCAGGCAACGCCGACTTCACCCTGGCAGCCCATCTCGGCTGCCGAGATCGAGGCGCGCTTCTTGTAGAGGAAGCCGATCGCCGCAGTGGTGAGCAGGAAGGTGCGCGAGCCCGCCGGCGTGGGATTGGCGCAGAAGGTCTCGTAATAGCGCAGCACCGCGGGGATCACGCCCGCAGCGCCGTTGGTCGGTGCCGTCACGACACGGCCGCCGGCGGCATTCTCCTCGTTCACCGCGAGCGCCCATAGGCTTACCCAGTCGAACACCAGCGAGGGATCGCTGCGTGGGCCGCGCGCCAATAGTCGCTGATGCAGGTCACGGGCGCGGCGCTTGACCTTGAGGCCGCCGGGCAGCTCCCCCTCCCCGCGCATGCCGCGGTCGATACAGGCCGACATGGCGGCGCGCAGGCTGTCGAGAAAGGCGTCGGTCTCGGCATCGTCGCGCCAGGCGGCTTCGTTGGCACGGACGATGTCGGCGATGCTGGCGTCCTGCGCCGCCGCTACCGCGAGCAGCTCGGCGCCCGAGGTGAAGGCGAAGGGCAGCTTGACGTTGGTCTGGGGCGGCTCGCAGCCGCCTTCGACGATCGCGCCGCCACCGATCGAATAGTAGAAGGTCTCCCAGGGCTCGCCCTCGGCATAATGCGCGACGAAGCGCATGCCATTGGGGTGCGCGGGCAGGAACCTGTCGTCGCGGAAGATCAGGTGGCGGCCCTCGACGAACGGCACCACGACATGGCCGCCGAGCGCGAGCTGCTGTTCGGCGCGGATCGTGGCGACGATGGTGTTGACCGCGTCGGGATCGACGCTCTCGGGCTGGTAGCCGGCAAGGCCGAGGATCGTGGCGACATCGGTGGCGTGGCCGCGCCCGGTGAGCGCGAGCGAGCCGTACAGCTCGCAGGAGACGGAAGTCGGTGTGCCGCGATCGAGCGCCTGCTCGGCGAAGGACGCCGCAGCGCGCATCGGGCCGACGGTGTGCGAGCTCGACGGGCCGATGCCGATGGTGAACAGGTCGGCGAGCCCAATGGTCGCCTCCGCCTGGGCGCGGGCCCGTGCGGTATTCGCGTCAGACATTTCTACTCCTGCGTCCCGGCTCTGGCGGCCGGATTGCTTATGTTGGTTGTAGTTTTATGTCTGTACGTTGAAGTTTTATAACTTCAACTTCTAACTCCCCTCCCTGCAAGGGAGGGGTTGGGGGTGGGTTGCGAGCATAGCGAGCTCAGCACGTCGGCTGGTGATAAAGAAAGGGCCGGGCATCGAGCCCGGCCCTTTCTAACCCACCCCTAGCCCCTCCCTTGCAGGGAGGGGAATTCAGAGAAATCACCCCGCGGCGGGATCGACGATGCCGTCGGTGCCCTTCTTGGCGAGGTCCGCCGCCACCTGGGGCGCGAGGCGGATGTTGAGCTCCTTGAGCTGCTTCTCGCTGACATGGGACGGGGCCTGCATCATCAGGTCCTCGGCCTTCTGCGTCATCGGGAAGACGATCACTTCGCGGATGTTCGGCTCGTCGGCGAGGAGCATCACGATGCGGTCGACGCCCGGGGCCGAGCCGCCGTGCGGCGGGGCGCCGAACTTGAAGGCGTTGATCATGCCGGCGAAATTGGTGTCGACGTCCGCCTGGGTGTAGCCGGCGATCTCGAACGCCTTGTACATGATCTCCGGACGGTGGTTCCGGATCGCGCCCGAGGACAGCTCGATGCCGTTGCAGACGATGTCATACTGATAGGCGAGGATGTCGAGCGGGTCCTTGGTCTCCAGCGCTTCCAGCTCGCCCTGCGGCATCGAGAAGGGGTTGTGGCTGAAGTCGACCTTCTTGGCGTCCTCGTCATACTCGAACATCGGGAAGTCGACGATCCAGCAGAATTCGAAGCGCTTCTTGTCGATCAGTTCGAGCTGCTCGGCGGCGCGGGTGCGCGCCAGGCCGGCGAGCTTGGCGGCCTGGGCTTCCTTGCCGGCGGCGAAGAAGATGCCGTCGTTCGGGCCCAGGCCCATCGCCTTGGCGATCGCCTGCATGCCTTCCTGGCCGTGGTTGTTGGCGATCGGGCCGCCGAACACGCCGTCCTTCTGGGTGGCATAGCCGAGGCCCGGGAAACCTTCCGACTGGGCCCAGCTGTTCATGTCGTCGAAGAACTTGCGGCTCTTCTCGTGCGTGCTCGGTGCCGGGACCGCGCGGACGACATCGCCGCCCTCGACGATCGAGGCGAAGCGACCGAAGCCCGAGCCCTTGAAGAACTCGCTCACGTCGGTGATCAGCAGCGGGTTGCGCAGGTCCGGCTTGTCGTTGCCGTACTTGAGCATCGATTCGCGGTACGGGATGCGCTTGAACGGGAGCGCCGAGACGCTGCGGCCCATGCCTTCCCAATCGGCGAATTCCTCGAACACGCCGTGCAGCACCGGCTCGATCGCAGCGAACACGTCGTCCTGGGTGACGTAGCTCATCTCGAAGTCGAGCTGGTAGAACTCGCCCGGCGAGCGATCGGCGCGCGCGTCCTCGTCGCGGAAGCAGGGCGCGATCTGGAAATATTTGTCGAAGCCGGCGACCATCAGCAGCTGCTTGAACATCTGCGGCGCCTGGGGGAGCGCGTAGAATTTGCCCGGATGGACGCGGCTGGGCACGAGATAATCGCGGGCGCCCTCGGGGCTCGACGCGGTGAGAATCGGCGTCTGGAACTCGGTGAAGCCCTGGTCGATCATACGCCTGCGCAGCGACGCGATGACGCTCGATCGCAGCATGATGTTCTTGTGGACCTTCTCTCGGCGCAGATCGAGGAAGCGATTCCGCAGGCGGATTTCCTCGGGATATTCGGCATCGCCGAACACCGGCAGCGGCAGTTCCTGCGCCTGGCTCTGGATCTTCGCCTCGGTGACGCGGATCTCGACTTCGCCGGTGGGGAGGTTCGGGTTCACCGCCTCGGCCGAGCGGGCGACGACCTTGCCGGTCATCGTCACGACCGATTCGCTGCGCAGCGACTCGATCACCTGGAAGGCCGGGCCGTCCACTTCGGTGACGATCTGGGTGATGCCATAATGGTCGCGCAGGTCGATGAAGACCAGGTCGCCATGGTCGCGCTTGCGGTGCACCCAGCCGGAAAGACGGACTTCCTGGCCGACATGTTCGGCGCGGAGCTGGGCGCAGGTGTGCGTGCGATAGGCGTGCATGTTTTCCGAGATCCTGAAGAGAGGGTTGCGCCACACCGGATCGGAACTCGGTTGTCAAGGTAGGCTGCCCGTGATCTCCTCCCGAAAGAAACTTGGGAACACAGCCGCACCGGGGGGTGATGTCGTGAACAAGCTCATTGAAGCAACTGAAGCCGCAGTCGCGGAGACGCCGGAGCTAGAGGCATTTGCCGGGCTGTGTATCGCAGATGACTTATCGGCCCCGGCCGCACCTCCGGTTCCTCCTCCTCCTCCTCCTCCGCCGCCGCCACCACCGCCTCCGCCACCACCGCCTCCGCCTCCTGCCGTGGAACCAGACCCCCAGGTGGAGGTGGAAGAAGAGGCTGGCGGGGACGGCGACGATTCCGGCTTCGAGATCCCTGCGTTCCACACGGACGTGGGACATTAGGAGTGGCGGACGGCCCAGATCCGGGTGCAGCACTGGTCGCAGCGAATGCCGCCGCCAGCACCAGTCTGCGGGAAACCGCGAAATGGCTCGTGAGCGGGGTGACCGCGACTGCGGTCGCAGTCTTTGCCGGGAGTTCGCTCACAAAATTGGGCAGCCTCGACTTCGTCAACCAGCCCTTCCGCTTCTCGCTCGCGATTTCGGGAGCGCTGCTGGGCTTTGCCGGTCTGGGCCTGATACTCGGCCGTGCGATATCGGTGCTCACCATTGAAAGTTTCAGCTTTCGCCAGCTGGTGGCATCCAAGGACAAAAGGCTGGTGGCGATACGCACCAGGATCGAGACCGCGCAGGCGGGCTGGATGCCCGGCAATGCGGCGAACTTCGAAGAACTTCTCCAGAAGGCAGATGCCGCGCGAAGAGCGTCTGACAAGACCAGCAAGGCGATAGTCGATCGTTTCGACCGGTTTCGGCCCAAGGTCATGGCTCAAGCAGGGCTGTTCAACGTACAGGCGAAGTTCCGGAAGCTGGTCTATGGGCTATGGTTCGGCAGCCCGATGGCGATTGTCGGTTTTGGCCTGTTCGCCTGGGCCGCCAATCCGCCCGAGACGAAGATACCGGCGTCGAAGGCCGAGCCGGCGGTCGTGATCGGCCCGCAAACCTTCGTCGGCGCGCCTGCAGGACAGCGCTGCCCGCCGATAAAGCCGCTGCATTGTCCCACGCCGAGACCCACGCCCCCCGCGCTGCTCATCGATAAATGACACTTCGCATACAGGAATCTTTGTTCTTGCTCGAAGACGGTCTATGGGCCTCCGATGCATATCCATGGTCTGATTGAAGACAGCGCGACTCTCGCCAACCTCTGCGCCCGCCTCGCCAACAAGCCGTACGTCTGTGTGGACACCGAGTTCATGCGCGAAAACAGCTATTGGCCGGAACTCTGCCTGATCCAGATTGCCGACGACGAAGAGGCCGCGGCGATCGATCCGATGGCACCGGGCATCGACCTCACCCCCCTGCTCGACCTGATGGTCGACAATGAGGAGGTGCTGAAGGTCTTCCATGCCGGCGGCCAGGACATCGAGATCGTCTACAACCTCACCGGCAAGACGCCGCATCCGTTGTTCGACACCCAGGTCGCCGCGATGGCGCTCGGGCTGGGCGAGCAGATCGGCTATTCGAACCTGGTCGACACCTATCTGGGCTTCACCATCGACAAGGGCGCTCGCTTCACCGACTGGAGCCGCCGCCCGCTCGACAAGCGCCAGATCGATTACGCCATCGCCGACGTGACCCACCTCTCCAAGATCTTCCCCAAGATGCTGGAGAAGCTGAAGAAAACCGGCCGCGGCGCCTGGCTGGACCAGGAGATGGAGCGGCTCGCCGATCCCGAGAACTATCATAACGACCCGGACGAGGCCTGGCAGCGCGTGCGCGTGTCGAGCCGCAAGCCCGAGGTACTCGGCCGCCTGAAGGCGCTGGCCCGCTGGCGCGAGATCGAGGCGCAGGGCAAGGACCTGCCGCGCGGCCGCATCGTCAAGGACGAGACGCTGGCCGATCTCGCCGGCAACCCGCCGCGCAAGCAGAGCGACCTGGGCAAGGTGCGCGGGCTCTCCGCGGCCTGGGCAGGCAACGATATCGGCGGGCGGCTGATGGCGGCGCTGGAAGGCGCCGAGCCGATGTCCACCGCCGAGCTGCCGCCGCGCGACGACCGCAAGCCCTCGCTCGGCAAGGACGGGGCGCTGGTGGCCGACCTGCTCAAGCTGCTGCTCAAGATCCGCGCCAAGGAGATCAACGTGGCGCCGCGCCTGCTCGCCCGCTCGGACGATCTCGAGTCGCTGGCCGCCGGCGTGCGCGACGGGCTCGCGATCCTGGAGGGCTGGCGCTACGAGCAGTTCGGCCGCGACGCGCTCAACCTGGTCGAGGGTCAGCTCGGGTTCACCGTGAAGAATGGTAAGCTCAAGATGACCCGAACCGAGGAACCCGCCGCATGATCCGTGTCGTCCTGCCTGTCTTCGCCCTGATGCTGACCGGTGCCTGCGCGGCCAGGACGCCGCCCCCGGCGATCCCGGGCGTGGAATGCAATGGCACCCGGCTGGGCGGGCTGATCGGCAAGATGCGCGGGCCCGAGGTCGAGGCCGAGGCGAAGCGGCTGTCGGGCGCCAACAGCGTCCGCTGGATCGAGCCGGGGATGATGATCACCGAGGATTTCCGCGCGGACCGGCTCAACCTGCATCTCGGCACCGACGGCAAGATCGGGTCGGCGCGCTGCGGTTAAGCGGCGGATAGGCATAGGCCGCCCTCCCCTTCGTTACGCATCCGGGCTATACACCGCGGCGCCGGGGGGCGACCGAGGAGAGATACATGCGCGGCATCGGAATGATCGCGACAGCCCTGCTGGTTGCCGGCTGCATGAACGACGGCCGGCCCACCCCCATGCCGGGACCGCGCGTCTGCAACGCCAATGCGGTACAGCGCTTCATGGGGGCGCCGATGTCGCACGGGCTCCAGTCGCGGCTGCGGGCGCGCAGCGGCGCTTCGAGCGTGCGCGTGGTGCGGCCGGGCGATGCGGTGACGATGGACTTCCGCCGCGACCGGCTGACGGTGGACCTGAACGAACGCGGGCGGATCAGCGGACTGCGCTGCGTCTAGCCCTCAATCGGGCCGGGGCGCGGCACCGAACAGGTCGTCGGCGAACAGGTCGATCGCCTTTTGCGCGATGCCGGTATTGTTGAGCAGGACGATGCTCTCCTGCGTGTCGTAGCGGTGCGCGAGCAGCGTGCGGTAGCCGGCGGTACGGCCGGTTTCCCACGCTGCCTCCACTGGCTTGCCGGCGATCGTCATCGTCCGCACCCGGCCGCCGAGCGAATAGTCCTGCTCGGGCACGCGCACGGTGCGCAGCGCCTTGAGCGAGGCGGGCGACAGGAAGCCCTTGTCGAACACCGCATGGCCGGCGCGCAGCAAATCGGCCGCGTTGCTGAAATAGCCGCCCGAGGCCGCCATCACCGGCGCGCGCGGATTGGGCCATTCGAGCGGCGGCTCGACGGTGCGATAGGACAAAGCCGAGCCGGGCTGGTTCTCGGTGCCGAGCGCGGCGGTGGTGTGCTTGAGGCCGAGCGGATCGAGGGTGATCTCGTGCATCGCCTGCTGGAAGGGCTTGCCGGTCGCAGCCTCGACGATCGCGACGACGAGGAACCAGTTGGTCAGCAGATACTCGAACTTGCTGCCCGGCTCGAAGGCGAGGTCGCCCGAGCAGAAGCGGCGGACCGACTCCGCGGTGCCGATGTCGCGAGTGACCAGGTCTGGTTCGAGCTTGAGTTCGGGCATGAAGCCGTTGGGGATGCCGCTGGTGTTCGACAGTAGGTGCGCGAGCTGGACCTTGCTGCCGGTATCGGCGCGGTAGCCGGGGAGCAGCGTGGCGATCGGCGCGTTCAGGGCCAGCTTGCCGGCCTCGACCAGCTTGAGCACGGTCACCGTGGACAGGAACTTGGAGATCGAGGCGATGGCGTAGACGGTGTCGGTGGTCACCGGCGCCTTGGTGGCGATGTTGGCCAGGCCGAAGTTGCGGGCGTAGATCGGCTTGCCGGCCTTGGCCCGCAGGATCGTGCCGACAAAGCCATTGGCCTTCACGAACGCGTCGATCTTCGGGGCGTCGGGATGGTCCTTGGCCCAGGCGGGCAGCGGCGCAAGTGCTGTCATCCCCATGGCCAGCCCGCCCTGCAACACCACGCGTCGATCGATCATCATCCGGTCGTCCCTCCCTACGCCTTACATGGGCAATTCATTGCGGGAGCGAGATGAACCCTATGTTACTGGGAGCGTGAAGGCGGGTTCGGCAGCTCTGCGGTGGGATCGTTAGCGGCAAGATATGGGTGGATAGGCAACCGACTGCTTTAGCGCGAGCGCGGGAGATAGCTGCCGCAATCAGCTTGTCCGGCAAAACCTGCGACTGGTCGTCGGAAACAGCGGATCAGACTCTACCAATAAGCCTTCCCGCTCCTCACCAGAATGATAGTGGCTCACAAAAACAAACCGGCTCGGCTGCTGAGGCTCGAATCGATAAGTTCCACAAATCACGCCGCGATAGTGCTGCTGAGCCAACGCGAGTTGGGGTGTTCGATTAAACCTCGCACGGAAAGCATCGCTCGGTTCCCGCTCGGCCCAGCCAGCGTCCCGCAAGATGATCGCAACGATCGCGATCATAACTGCCGGAACAAGAACTATCACACGTTTCCGCATCCAGGGACTATGCGAGGCGCGCTGAACGGCGGCAAGTAGGGCGAGAGCCGTCAGGCCCCTTGCGGCCCTGAACCCTAGACCTCCAGTACCGGCTGTCTGCCGAACGCCGCGGCCAGCGCCCTGTGGCGCTTTTCCACTGCTTCGCCGTACAGCGCCTCGTCCTCGGGGTGCAGGCAGAGCGCGAGGGTTTCCTCGTCCATGTGCAGCTCGGAGCGCTTGATCGGCGCGGCGACGCCGCCCGAGAGGCGCTGGCCGAGGCGGATGGCCAGGCCCCAGAGCTTGGCGCGCCACAGCGTATCGTCATCGGCGAGCTGCGGCAGCGGCGCCGGGGTGTCGAGGCCGCCGCCAAGCGCGGTGTAGAGCGCCTGGCCGAGCGCGGCGCGGCCGTTGGAATCGATCGCCACCCAATTGCCATGCAACGCCGCATCGAGGCCGCGTTCGGCGCGGAACTCGGGATTGGCGTGCCAGCCGACATCGACCAGCTGGCATGCCGCATGACGGAGACGCGCCAGCTCGTGCGGCTCGCCGGCGAAGAGCGGGGCGATCCACTTGTCGAGCAGGTCGCCATGTTCGGGGAAGCGGCCGAGCCGCTCGCCCTCGTCGCGGGTGGCGGCAATCAGCGGGTCCTGCTGGCGCAGCTCGGGCGAGAGGCGCTGGTAGAGCAGCCCTTCGCGCAGGCCATAGGCGGAGACGATCGTGCCCTTGCTGCCGAGCTGCTTGACGACCTGGCCGAGCAACAGCGCGGCATCCTCCAGCGTCGCGGCGCGAGCGCTGGACAGGTTGGGGATCGCCTTGAGATCGGCCTTGGGCATCGCCGCGATCGAGCTGGCCAGCTCGGCGATGCGCGGCACCGCCATCGGATATTGGTGGGCGATCGGCAGCGGATAATGCTTCAGGTGCATGTCGAGCCGGGCGAGGCTGCGCCACGACCCGCCGACCAGATAGAAGGGCAGCCCCTTCCCCCGTCCTTTCCAGCCGGCATCGCCGAGCAGCTTGGCGACGCGGCGATCGAGCGCGGTCTTGCTCTCCGCGCGGATCGCGCCGAGGCGGAGGACGCCCAGTGGGAAGGACACGCGATCGGTCACCGTGCCGGCGACGACGCGGACCAGTTCGAGCGAGCCGCCGCCGAGATCGCCGACGATGCCGTCCGCCTCCGGAATGCCCGAGAGCACGCCCAGGCCCGAGGCCATCGCCTCTTCCTCGCCCGACAGGGTCTCGACCTCGAGGCCGAGCGCGCGGGCCGCCTCGATCAGCTCGCGGCCGTTGGAGGCGTCACGAACCGCCGCGGTGGCGACGGTGCGCAACTCGCCGACCTGCATCTCGCGGGCGAGCGTGGAGAAACGCGCCAGCGCTCCGCGTGCGGCGGCCATGCTGGCCGGCTCGATCGCGCCGGTCTCGGCCAGGCCGCGGCCCAGGCCTGCCATCACCTTCTCGTTGAACAGGGTCGCCGGCAGGCGGGCCGAGCCCTGATAGACCACGAGGCGCACCGAATTCGAGCCGATGTCGATGATCGCGGTACGACCCTCGATCCCGGCCGGCTTCGTACGCGCCTTGCGGAACGGCAATGTGGTCATTCCTTGATCTTGGCCTTTGCCGGGCTGCGCCGCCGCTTGAGCTGGAGCTTGGGCACCGGCTTGCGCGATTCGAGCGCGGCGCCGCGACCCGAAAGCGACGGGTTGGTCATGAAATAGCGGTGCAGGTTGAAGCTGCCATCCTCGCCCGGCTCGGTGCGGATGTAGTGGCCGTCGCTCTGGAGCAGCCAGCTCTGCTCGTTGTCGAGCAGGTTGGCGACCATCACCTGGTCGAGCACCTGGTCGTGCACCGTCTTGTTGAGGATCGGCAGCATGAACTCGACCCGGCGATCGAAATTGCGCTGCATCCAGTCGGCCGAGGAGATGAACACCTTCGCACCGTCGTTCGGCAGCGCCTTGCCCGCGCCGAACGCCCAGATCCGGCTGTGCTCGAGGAAGCGACCGACGATCGACTTGACCTTGATGTTCTCGCTCATGCCGGGAACGCCCGGGCGCAGGCAGCAGATGCCGCGGATGACCAGCTCGATCTCCACCCCGGCGTTGCTCGCCTCGTAGAGCTTCTCGATCACCGCGGGATCGACCAGAGAGTTCATCTTGGCCCAGAGCTGGCCGGGGCGTCCGGCGCGGGCATGGGCGATCTCGTCGTCGATCAGCTCGACCAGGCGGTTGCGCAGGTCGCGTGGGCTGATGCCGATCAGCTCCAGGCCGTGCGGCTCCACATAGCCCGTGACATAGTTGAAGATCTGCATCGCATCGCGGCCCACCCGCGGATCGGCGGTGAAGAAGCTGAGATCGGTATAGATGCGCGCGGTGATCGGGTGGTAGTTGCCCGTGCCGAAGTGGCAATAGGTGCGATAGCCATTGCCCTCGCGCCGGACGACCATCGAGACCTTGGCATGGGTCTTCCAGTCGATGAAGCCATAGACGACCTGAACGCCGGCCCGCTCGAGCGCGGTCGCCCAATAGAGGTTCTGCTCCTCGTCGAAGCGGGCCTTCAATTCGACCACCGCGGTGACCGACTTGCCGGCTTCCGCGGCTGCAATGAGCGCGTTGATCACGGCGGGCTGCTTGCCTGCGCGGTAGAGCGTCTGCTTGATCGCTACCACATCCGGATCCGCCGCCGCCTGCTGGAGGAAGGAGATGACGACGTCGAACGTCTCGTACGGGTGATGGACGATGATGTCCTTGGCCTTGATCGCCGCGAAGCAATCGCCGCCATATTCGCGGATCCGCTCCGGGAAGCGCGCCGAATAGGGCGTGAACTTCAGGTCTGGCCGGTCCTCGTCGACCAGCGCCGCCAGGTCGCCGATGCCGAGGAAGCCGCCGGTCTCGGTGAGCAGCGCCTCGCTGCCACCCAGCTCTTCCTTGAGCACCGCCTCCAGCTCGGGGGAGATGCTCTCTTCCATCTCGAGGCGGATGACCCGGCCGCGGCGGCGACGCTGGATCGCCGAGCGGAAGGTCATGACCAGGTCCTCGGCCTCTTCCTCGATCTCGATGTCGCTGTCGCGCAGCACGCGAAAGGCGGCGGCGCCGAGCGAGGTGTAGCCTGGGAAGAGCAGGTGCGAGAAATGCTTGAGCAGCGCCTCGACCGCGACATAGCGCGCCGGATTGCCGGGCAAGCGGACGAAGCGCTTGATCGCGGTGGGCAGCAGGACCAGCTCGCGCACCGGCTCACGATCAGACTTGCGGACCAGGTCGAAGATCACGCTCGACCCCTGGTTGGGGATGAACGGGAACGGGTGCGCGGGATCAAGCGCCTGGGGCGTCAGGATCGGGAAGATCTGCTCGCGGAAATGGTTCTCCAGCCAGGCCTCGGTCTCGCCTTCGATCGCATTGGCATCGAGGACGTGGATGCCGGTCTCGGCGAGGTCGGCGCGGATACCGGTCCACACGCTCTGCTGGTTGTCGGCCAGCACTTCCGCCTCGGCCGAGATAGCCGCGAGCTGCTGCCCCGGCGTGAGCCCGTCGACCGAGCGCGCCTCGACCTTCTGGAGCTGCTGGCCCATCAGGCCCGCCACGCGGACCATGAAGAACTCGTCGAAGTTCGAGCCCGAGATCGACAGGAAGCGCAGCCGCTCGAGCAGCGGATGGGCGCGGTTGCTGGCCTCTTCCATCACGCGGCGATTGAAGGCGAGCCAGCTCAGCTCGCGGTTGAAGTAACGTGCGGAATTTTCCGGCAATTCGGTCATCGAGGTCCCTTCAACGGCGCGTCCTTTCGCTGCCTTGGTCATCGCCGTTAGTCGCCGTCCGTTTCGGTTATGAGACCAGCCGCGAGCAATGTGGCGCGCACCGCGGGGATCGACAAGCGCTTACCCTCCTCCAGTTCCAGCGCATCGGCAACGCGCAGGATCGCGATATGGCTGCGCTCGATCCGCTTCGCGATCCAGGCGATCACATCGGGCTTGGCGTGGAGCAGGTGCCGTTCGAAGGCGCGTTCGAGCAGTTGCGGGATCAGCGCATCGTCGGGCGGGCCGATCTCGAGCAAGGGCGAGGCTGCCAGGCGCGACTTGAGGTCGGGCAGCCTGACGTTCCAGGTCGGCGGCGCGGCCTGTGCCACGATCAGCAGCGGGCGGTGATCGGCCTGGGCCTGGTTCCAGGCGTGGAAGACATCGGCTTCCTTGCCGAGATCGGCATCGTCGAAGATGCGCGCGCCGGTCTTCGCCGCGAAGACGCGGGCGAGCAGGCTGCGGCCCGACTTGCGCGGGCCGGTGAGCAGGGCCGACATGACGGGCCAGGTGCCCCAATGTTCGAGCTGGTGGACGGCGCGGGCGTTGGAGTCGCTGACCAGGAATTCCGTCTCGCGTGCTTCGGGCAGTCCCAGCGGCAAGCGAAGCTGCGTCATCCGCCGTTCGGGGCTGCCGGAGCCGTACCGGTCGGCGCCGGTATGGGCTGCTGGTTGCCGCCCCCGCCACCACCGGCGCGGCGGATGCGGAGCACCCCTGCCCCCTCCTGCACGCTCCAGCCCCTCGCCTCGAGCTGGGCATGGAGCGAGGCGATCTGGCCGTCATAAGTGACGCGCATCACCGAGATGCCGCCGAGCGCCAGGCTGGAAGTGACCGCCGAGCGCACGCCCGGAATGCCGCGGAGCGCCGCCTCGCCGGCATTGACCGAGCCGACATTGGGCGTGTCGAACTGGACGTTGAGCTGAGTGCCGCTGGCTGCCGCGCTCGCATCGGGCGTGGGCGTGGCGGCATCGGTCGATTCTTCGGCCGGCTTCTCCTCCTCGGCCTTGGCCGAGGGCGGGCGGACGCCGAGCAGGCGATCGGTGTTGAGCTGGCCGAGCGCCAGCGCCTGCTGGAAGGCCTTGTCGATCCGCTGGACGCCGGCATCCATCAGCGCATCGAGCGAATCGCCATTGTCGACGCGCAGGGCGAAGTCGGCGATCTTCTGGCGATCGGGGCCATGGGTGGCGGAGAAGATGCCGACGATCGGACCGCCGGGATATTCGCGGCGCAGCTGCACCTCGGCGATCAGCACGTCGGACGCGCCATATTGGTCGAGCACCGAGCGCCACCAGTTGCGGCCGCGGCGCAGCACCTGGCCAGCGTTGAGCAGCATCGAATCGGGGCCGTTGCCCTGCACGCGGACATAGTCGACGGTGCTGCCGCCGCTCTTGAACCGGTTCCAGGCCTTGGCCCAGGCGGTCTCGCGCTCGAACACAAGACCGGTGCCGCCCGAATATTCCAGGGGCACGATCAGCATCGGCGGCGACTGGTTCACTGCGACCGAGACGCCCAGGATGCTGCCGGCCTTGTTGCGATCGAACAGCACGCTGAGCCGCGCGATGTAACGCGTCGGGCCGATCTGTTCCTTCTCGACGACGATGCCGGTGACCAGCGAATCGAGCGCCGAATCGGACATGCTGGAAGGCTTGCCGGTCAGCTTGCGCGACAGCATCTCCCAGCCCTTGCGCTGGGCGAGCCGCCAGCCGCCATAGCGGGCGGCATCGGCATCCTTGCCCTTCACGTCGACATCGACGCCGGAAACCTCGAAGCTGCCCGAGGCGTCGATCGGCACGGCGCTGCCGCCCGCGGCCTTCTCGCCTTCGGCCAGCACGGCGCCGAGCCCTGCAAGCGCGAGCGCGGAGGCGATGCCGATGGTGAGGGATTTGCGGGCAAGGGTCATGTGAGCGCCCTTTTGGCGAAGCGGGCGGGGAAATCCAAGCGTAGATGTAACATTCCCCTCCCGTCATCCCGGCACATTCCCGTCATCCCGACGAAAGTCGGGATCTCAGGAGAAGGCGCGGGGAAAGAGCCGCATGAGATCCCGGCTTTCGCCGGGATGACGGTTACAGGGTGACGGTGGAGGGTGACGCGGCGCGAAGTCGGCGCTATGCGCGCCGCATGAGCGACCAGAAGAACTATACCTATGCCCAGGCGGGCGTCTCGATCGCGGCCGGCAATGCGCTGGTTCGGGCGATCGGCCCGCTCGCCAAGTCCACGCGCCGTGCCGGTGCCGATGCCGATCTCGGCGGGTTCGGCGGCGTGTTCGACCTGAAGGCGGCCGGGTTCACCGATCCGCTGCTGGTTGCGGCGAATGACGGCGTGGGCACCAAGCTCAAGCTCGCGATCGATTACAACGCGCATGACGGCGTGGGCGTCGACCTGGTCGCGATGTGCGCCAACGACCTGATCGTGCAGGGCGCCGAGCCTTTGTTCTTCCTCGACTATTATGCCAGCGGCAAGCTTGTGCCCGAGACCGCCGAGCGCGTGATCGCCAGCATCGCCGAGGGTTGCCGTCAGGCAGGCTGCGCGCTGATCGGCGGCGAGACCGCCGAGATGCCGGGCATGTATGCCGAGGGCGACTATGACCTGGCCGGCTTCTGCGTCGGCGCGGTCGAGCGCGACCAGCTGCTCGACGGCAGCAAGATCCGCCCGGGCGACGTGCTGCTCGGCCTGGGCTCGACCGGCGTGCATTCGAACGGCTTCTCGCTGGTCCGCCGCCTGGCCGCGGACAAGGGCTGGAAGATGGACCGCCCTGCCCTGTTCGACCAGGACGTGATCCTGCTCGACGCGCTGATGGCGCCGACGCGCATCTATGTGCAAAGCCTGCTTCCGCAACTTCGCAAGGGCAATATCCGCGGCCTGGCCCACATCACCGGCGGCGGTCTGCTCGAGAATGTCCCGCGCGTGCTGCCCGAGGGCTGCCATGCGAAGATCGACGCCGGTTCCTGGCCCCTCCCTCGCCTGATGGCCTTCCTGCAGGCGCAGGGGAACATCGAGCCCGAGGAAATGGCCCGCACCTTCAACTGCGGCATCGGCATGGTCGCGGTGGTCTCGCCCGACGTGGCGGATGCGGTGAAGGACGCGCTCTACGCCGCGGGTGAAGAGGTGTTCGTGATCGGTACCGTCGAGGCGGGCGAGCGTGGGTGCACCGTGTTCGGGGACGGCGAAACCTGGAGTGCACGTGGGGAGTGGTCCGCCACCCACAATGCGTAAGAAGCTCGGTATCCTGATTTCCGGGCGCGGTTCGAACATGGCCGCGCTCGTCGAGGCCGCGAAGGCGTCCGACTGCCCCTATGAAGTCGCGCTCGTCGCCAGCGACAAGCCCGAGGCGGAGGGGCTGGTCTGGGCCGCCGAACAGGGCGTCGCCACCTTTGCGCAGAGTCCGAAGGGCATGCCCAAGGCCGAGTATGAGGCGAAGATCGACGCGGCGCTGCGCGAGGCTGGCGTCGAGGCGATCGCGCTGGCCGGGTACATGCGCCTGCTCAGCGACGATTTCGTTCAGGCCTGGCGCGGGAAGATCGTCAACGTCCACCCCTCGCTGCTGCCCAAGTACAAGGGGCTCGATACGCACCAGCGCGCCATCGACGCGGGCGACAGCCATGGCGGCGTCTCGGTGCACATCGTCACCGAGGAACTGGACGGCGGCGAAGTGCTGGGCCAGGCGGCGGTGGCGATCCTGCCCGGCGATACCGCGGAAAGCCTTGCGCAGCGCGTGCTTAAGGAGGAACATCGGCTCTACCCAAGGGTAGTCGCCGAGTTCCTATGCCGCTGAACCCGCATTCGATCCTGATCCTCGCCCTCGCCGGTCTTGCCTGCGTGTCGATCGCGCCGACGACCGCCATTGCCCAGACCGCTCCACCCCGGACCACTGGGGACGGAAACAGGCCCGGGGGCTTCGTCACGGCGCCGACCGCGCGCCCAGCCGGGCTCAAGCCAGCCCCGCGCAAGCGCACCAAACGTCCGCTGAAAGAGCCGATCTCGCCGCGCCTGCTCGGGCTGGCGATCGGACCGGAGGATTATCCCGTCACACTTATTCGCGCCGGTGCGCAGGGACGCGTCGTTGCCGTCGTCCAGATCTCCGCCTCCGGGCAGCCGACCGGGTGCGAGATCGCGCAGAGCACGGGTTATCCCGACCTCGATGCGCATAGCTGCGCAATCATCCTGCAGCGCGCCCAGTTTGAACCGGCGCGTGACGAATATGGCGATCCCGTCGCCAGTTCCGCCAGGGCGCCCATCAACTGGCAAATTCCCGAATGAAGGAGCACACATGCCGTTGAGCCCCGACCCGGCCGCCGCCCTCGCCCAGGTCCGCGCGATCGCGCTGGAGCTTCCCGAGGCGGAGGAGCGTCCGAGCCACGGTCAGCCGACCTTCTTCGTCGCGGGCAAGCAGTTCGCCCAGTTCCGCCACGATCATCACGGCGACGGTCGCACCATCGTCGCGGTGAAGACCGCCGATGACGAGGAAGGGCCGAACCTGATCGAAATCGCGCCCGAGACCTATTCGAAGGTCGCCTATTTCGGCGTCGGCTGGGTCGGCATCTCGCTCGCAGGGCCGGATATCGACTGGGATTTCGTCGGCGATCGTATCGCGCGGAGCTGGGAGCTGGCCGCCCCGCGGCGCCTGCTCGAAGCGGGTGGGCGCTGAAATCTCGCGGAAATCTTGGATATTTTCCCGTCGCCCCGAGTTGGTCCCCCATTCCAGCCCCTAGGGGCGTTGGCCGCACTGGGGAGAAATATGGGACAGAAGATCTCGCCCGCCGAACCGGAAGGTGAAGCCGGGGTCGCAACCGCCGAACAGGGCGTGGTGCTGCTCGACGGCCCGAATGGCGTCGCGATCGCGATGACGCCCCAGGCTGCGGAGGAGACCGGACGCCGGCTGGTCGCCGCGGCGCAGGAGGCCGCCAGCCAGGCCGGCGCCGAGGCGCATCCGAGCTGAGCCCCTTGCCTATGCCAGCCCAGCCCCGCGATAAGGGGCGCCGATGATCAAGGTCGCCAGCTACAACATGCGCAAGTCGATCGGCACCGACCGCCGCCGTCGGCCCGAACGCACGCTGCAGGTGCTCTGCGAGATTGGCGCCGACATCGTCGCGCTCCAGGAAGCGGATCGTCGCTTCGGCGAGCGTTCGGCGGTGCTCACCCAGCACCTGCTTTCCGAGCATAGCGACTACAAGCCGGTGCCGTTCGGCACCAAGGCGCGATCGATGGGCTGGCACGGCAATGCGCTGCTGGTGCGCAAGGATGCGACGGTTCTCGACTGCGAGGCGATCCACCTCCCCGCACTGGAGCCGCGCGGCGCGGTTATGGCCGATGTGCGGCTGGCCAACGGCACGGTGGTGCGCGTGGTCGGCATGCACCTCGATCTCTCCGGCCTGTGGCGGCGGCGGCAGGCGCATGCGATCATCACCCACCTGCAGGCCAGCACGCACCAATATCCGACGATCCTGATGGGCGACCTCAACGAGTGGAGCGCCCAGTCGGGCTGCCTGCGCGATTTCGCCAATCATTATGCCTTTGCCGCCACCGGCAAGAGCTTCCATGCCCGGCGCCCAATGGCCCGGCTCGACCGGATCATGGCGAGCCGCGAATTGACCATTACCGATGCCGGGGTGCATGACAGCCTTCAGGCGCGCACCGCGTCGGACCACCTGCCCATCTGGGCGACTATAAAGGTCTAATGGCCGAAACGCGCGACAAGGAACTGCGGCTCGCACTGGTCTGCTATGGCGGGATCAGTCTGGCCGTGTACATGCACGGCATCACCAAGGAGATCTGGCGCCTCGCCCGGGCGAGCTGCGCCGAGCGCGACGGCAGCGACGCTCGGCCCGACGTGTATCGCGAGCTGATCGAGGAGATCCGCGAGACTTCGGGCGTCAATCTGCGCGTGCTGGTCGACATCCTCGCCGGCGCCAGCGCGGGCGGGATCAACACGGTGTTCCTCGCCCAGGCGATCGCCACCGGCCAGTCGCTCGACCCGCTGACTGACCTGTGGATGGACAATGCCGATGTCGAGGCGCTGCTTGCGCCGCGCCAGCGCGCCTCGCACCGCTTCGCCAAGCTCTGGGCAGTGCCGATTGCCTGGCTGGTCGCCAACCGATCCAAGACCGTGGACGAGACGGTGGAAGTGGGCGCGCGCGAGGAAGTGCGCACCAAGCTCGAGCATTTCGTCCGCTCGCGCTGGTTCGAGCCGCCCTTCGGGGGCAAGAACCTGGCGAACACCATCCTCGATGCCTTTGCCGCGATGGCCAGGGGCCCGAAGGAGAAACGCCTGCTGCCCGACGGCCAGCCGCTCGACCTGTTCGTCACCGTCACCGATTTCCGCGGTCATCCCGAGGCGCTGCGGCTCAATTCGCCCGCCTCGGTGATGGAGAACGAGCACCGGCTCGTCTTCTCCTTCACCGATCGCGGCTATCCGGACGAGAAATTCGCCGACGCCGCCAGCCTCACCTTTGCCGCGCGTGCCACGTCGAGCTTCCCGGGCGCCTTCCCGCCGATGACGGTGGGGGAGATGGACGAGCTGATGGCCGAGCGGAAACAGGCCTGGCCGCAGCGCGATGCGTTCCTGGAGCGCGTGCTGCCGCACCAATGGGCGGACAACAAGGCGGCCAAGGCCGTGTTGATCGACGGATCGGTGCTGGCCAACGCGCCGTTCCGCCCGGCGATGGAGGCGCTGAAGGAGCGCCCTGCCCGCCGCCAGGTCGACCGGCGCTTCGTGTTCGTCGATCCTTTCCCCAATTTCCGCTTCGATTTCTATGGCGGCAGCGACGAGAAGCCCGGCTTCTTCGCCACGATCATCGGTGCGCTTTCCGAACTGCCGCGCGAGCAGCCGATCCGCGACAATCTCGACGAGATCGCACGGCGCTCGCACCGGATCGAGCGGATGCTGGGCATCCTGGCCGAAATCCGCGCCGATGTGGAAACCCAGGTCGAGGCGCTGTTCGGCTATACGCTGTGGCTCGATTATCCGAACCCCAAGCGGCTCGCCGCCTGGCGCAAGCGCGCCCAGGTCTCGGCGGCAGCCAAGGCAGGCTATGGTCATACGGCCTATGGGCTGCTCAAGGTCGAAGGCGCGATCGATCGCACTGCGCGGCTGCTCTACACAGTGGGCGAGCAGCATGGCCCCGAACGGCTGCACGAGATCCGCGAGGCGCTGGCCGCCGCGGTCCAGTCGCGTGGGGCGGACCAGTTCGGCGCGATGCATTCCAATGGCGCCTCGCCCGAGACGCTGGAGTTCCTGCGCGCCCACGACCTGGGTTTCCGCATCCGCCGCCTGCGCCTGCTCGCAAGGCGCCTGACCGAGATCGACCTGCCGACCAGCCATGGCGCGCTGAAGCCGATGCGCGAGGCGATCTACGACTCGCTCGCCGCCTATCTCGAGCTCAAGCGCGCCGATACCTATGCCGACCTGCGCGACGAGATCCGGATGATGACCGACGATGCCGGGCCGATCCTCGATCGGCTGGCGGACCGGATGCAGCTCAAGAAGCTCGACGGCGAGACCGATGCGCGGCTGGCCGAGGGGCTGAGCACGCTGTCGAAGGAACTGCGCCGCCCGATGCTGCTCGCGCATCTCGGCTTCCCCTTCTACGACATCGCCACCCTGCCGCTGCTCCAGGGCGAGGGCGTGGACGAGTTCGATCCGATCCGCGTCGACCGCATCGCCCCGGACGACGCCACCGCGATCCGCACCGGTGGGGCCGAGGCGACGCTCAAGGGCATCCAGTTCAACAGCTTCGGGGCGTTCTTCAGCCGGGCGTACCGCGAGAACGACTATCTCTGGGGGCGCCTGCACGGGGCGGACCGGCTGATCGACATCGTCCTTTCCACGCTCGACCCCGCCGCGCGGCTCTCGGACGAGCGGGCGGCGGCGATCAAGCGGCGGGCGTTCCATGCGATCCTCGACGAGGAGGAACCGCGGCTGACCAAGATCCCCGGGCTGTTCGCGGAGCTGCGCGCGGAGATCGACAATCCCTCTCCCATTGGGAGAGGGAGGGAGCCGACGCAGTCGGCGGAAGGGTGAGGGTCGAGAGGCAGGGCTGCCCTCACCCTTCCCACCGCCTTTGGCGGCGGGCCCCTTCCCTCTCCCAATGGGAGAGGGAGTTTGCGCAAAACGCCTTCCCGGCATAGAACGGCCCCGGTTCACGCAGGAAGGGAGACGCATGCGGTTTCTGAAGGTGCTGTTCTGGCTGTTGCTGGGCGGCCTTGTCGCAGGCTTTGTGATCTATAACGGCGACGAGCGCGTGAATGTGCACCTGTGGAGCGGCCTGATCGCCGATTTCAGCCTGCCGCTGCTGCTGATCCTCGTCTTCCTCGCCGGGCTGCTGCCGGTGCTGCTCGCCTATCATGCGCTGCGCTGGCGGATGCGCCAGCGGATCACCGGGCTGGAGCGCGCGCTGAACGACATCCGCGCGATCCAGGCGATGCCCGAGCCCGCGTCCACGCCGGCCCCTGTCCCCGCTCCCGTGCCCGCGATCCCGGCCTCGCCCCAGGGCGGCCTGCCGCTGGGAGACGCGCAATGAGCCCGATCTATGTCGCGATCGACACGCCGGATCTCGAGCGCGCGAAGACGATCGCGCAGCGGGTGAAGGCCCATGTCGGGGGCATCAAGCTGGGCCTCGAATTCTTCATGGCGAACGGCCGCGCGGGCGTGCACGAGATGCACGAGATCGGCCTGCCGATCTTCCTCGACCTCAAGTTCCACGACATCCCCAACACCGTTGCCAAGGCGATCCAGGCGCTGCGCCCGCTCGAGCCGGCGATCCTCACCGTCCACGCCGCCGGGGGCCGCGCGATGCTCGAGGATGCCAAGGCCGCGGCGCCGACCGGCACCAAGGTGGTTGCGGTGACGATGCTCACCAGCCTGGACGACAGCGACCTGACCTCGATCGGCCTCAAGCCCGATCCGCACGAGCAGGTGATGCGGCTGACCGAGCTGGCCAGGGCCTCGGGCGTCGATGGCATCGTCTGTTCGGGCAGCGAAGTCGCGGCGGCCAAGAAGATCTGGCATGACGGCTTCTTCGTCATCCCCGGGGTGCGCCCGGCGAACGGCGTGGTGGGCGACCAGAAGCGCGTGGTGACGCCGCGCGCCGCGCTGGATGCCGGTGCCTCGATCCTGGTCGTCGGCCGTCCGATCACCCAGGCCGCCGATCCCGACCTTGCCGCGCGCGAGATCGAGGCGACGCTCTGAGGTGGCCAGCGGCGCGGCCTTGCTGCTCGCGCTGCTGATTCCGCAGACCGTTCCGCAAACAGGCGGCATGGTGATCTTCGCGCCCCGGCGGGCAGCGGAGCTTCTTCACCAATGCTCACGCTCGACGCCCAAGCGAGACAAAGGAGGCTGGACGCCGAGCGTCACGGACATTGCTAGATTCGAAGCCAAGCTTTCCAGCACGCTCCCGCGGGTGCGCATGGTTCCCGATTCACGGAAGAAGCTCGAGGGGGCACCCAAGGGCTGGATCCGCCAATATGTCGGCATCGTCCGCGGCGGAAAGCGCTACATCTATGGCAACTTCGCCCCAGCCTCGATCGACGACTATCACGCAGCACGCCGCAAGATTCCGGTCGCGGTGTGCGACGGCGGCCCCAGCTTTTTTGGCGCGGAATATGACGTGCAGAAAGATGCGATCAGCGATCTCGACTTCAACGGGATAGGATAGGCACATCAAAGGGAGGCAGCGATGTTGCGATTGGCAGGCTTCGGACTCTTCGCCCTTTTCCTCGCGCTCTTCGGCCTTCATGCCGCGCCTACGCCCCCGCAACAGGCCAGTTTCGACTGCGCCAAGGCCAGCCATCCGCTCGAAAAGACGATCTGCGCCAGCCCGAAGCTGCGCGCGCTCGATGGTGAGGTGGCGGCGCTCTACAAGGAGAAGCTGGCCCTGCTGTTCGACAAGCAGGGCTTCAAGGGGCAGCAGCGCGACTGGCAGCAGGTCCTGCGCACCCGCTGCGCGAAGAAATGCGATCCCGCCGCAGTGGAGCGGGACTACACCGTCCAGCGCAACTCACTGCGCGGTTTCAACGAGGAGCTGTGGGAGGCGAGCTACAAGACGGCGGACGTCGAGCAGCTCGCCATCACCCATGTCGATGCAAAGCAGTTCGACTTCACCCTGAACCGCGATCTCGAGGGCCACACCCTGTGCAAGCTCCCCGCCAGCGACGGCGAGGCGGGCGCGATCGCCCGCTTCACCACGCCGGACAAGGCAAGCTGGAGTGCCGGCACCTGCCGGATCGACTTCACGCTGGAGCGCGACAAGACCGGGCATGTCACCGAGATCGGCGCGGTCGCCTCGGCGGGATGCAAGCGCTACTGCAAGGCGAACCATGTGCTGAGCGACAATTTCACGCCGGCCAACAACTGGGTCGCGAGCAATCAGTAGTTCCAGGTTCCGCGGCCTCGCCGGTGAACCTGGTGGCAATCAGTGAGTGCCGTCGTTGAGGATGGCGAACACCTTGGCATAGTCCCCGCGCGCCTCGGCGAAGCGGAGGAACTTGACCCGCTCGGTCAGGTTCTCGGCCGCACCCGCCTCGAACTGGGCCATGGTCTCGGCGATATAGTCGGCGAGCGGCATCGAATTGGGGTTCTGGGCATGACCCGGCATCAGGTCGGTCGCGACCGCCGGCGGGGCGATCTCGATCACCTCGACACTGGTGTCCTTGAGCTGGTGGCGCAGGGCCTGGGTCCAGCTGTGGATCGCCGCCTTGGTCGCACTGTAGGTCGGCGTCGCGACCAGCGGCACGAAGGCCAGGCCCGAGCTCACCGTGGCGACCGTCGCCCGGGGCTGGGTCAGCAGATGCGGGAGCAATGCGGCATTGAGGCGGAGCGGGCCGAGCAGATTGGTCGCGATGGTCTGCTCCGCCAGCTCCAGGTCCGACCCCGGGGCACCCAGGTCCTCGGCCAGCATGATCCCGGCATTGTGGATCACGACGTTGAGGCCGGGATGGGCCGCGACGATCTCGGTGGCGAAGCGGGCGATGTCCGCAGGATCCGAGACGTCGAGCGTCGCGGTTGCCATGCCGGGATTGGCTGCGGCGACCTCCTCCAGCGCGCCGGCGCGACGGCCCGAGATGATCACCTTGTTGCCCCGCGCCTGCAGCGCCTCGGCGAGCGCACGGCCGATGCCCGATCCGCCGCCGGTGATCAGGATGGTGTTGCCGGTCATGTCCATGATTGCTTCCTCCGATTTTCGGTGGACGCCAGATATTGCCACATGGTACCCACTGGGGAGTAGGCACCCAAAATATTTATACACACCTTTTGGAAACCATGGCAACCAACCCCCATCACGACTATCCCGATCTCGACCCGCGGGTTGAGGCGCTCGTCACCGAGATCATCGGCCGCGTCGCCGACAAATGGACGATGATCGTGCTCGAGGCACTCACCGAACATGGCGAGCTGCGCTTCTCGAAGCTGCGTGCCGAATGCGGCGGGATCAGCCAGAAGATGCTCACCCAGACGGTGCGCCAGATGGAGCGCGACGGACTGCTGATCCGCACCGTCCACCCGGTGATCCCGCCGCGGGTGGAATATCGACTCACCGAGCTGGGCGGCAGCCTGGCCGAGGCGTTCTGTGGCGTCTGGGTATGGGCCGCGCGCAACCTGGAGCGGATCGAGGCATCGCGAGAGGCTTTCGATGCGAGGAGCGCCGACTGAGCGCTTGCCAAAACTGCGACATCGTCCGACACAGCGCGCCATGCCCGACAATGTGACCATCCGCGCCGCCACGCTTGCGGACCTGCCCGCGATCCACCCGATCATCGAGCGCGCCTATCGGGGCGAGACCGCGCGTGCTGGATGGACGCACGAGGCGGACCTGATCATCGACAGCCCGCGCACGGACATCGCGACGCTGTCCGCGATCGTCGAGGATCCGAACCAGCGCCTGCTGATTGCCGACACCGGCAACGGCCTGCTCGGCTGCGTACAGGTGACCTACAAGGGCGACGGCCTCGCCTATCTCGGCCTGCTCTGCGTGGATCCCGGCCTCCAGTCCGGCGGACTCGGCAAACAGCTCGTCACCGCCGCCGAGGATTGCGCACGCGAAGTGTTCGGTGCCGGCGCGATGGAGATGACGGTGATCGACAAGCGCGCGGAGCTGATCGCCTTCTACGAGCGCCGGGGCTATCGCAATTCGGGCGAGAAGCGCGACTTCCCGGTGCCGCTCGATCCGCCGCTGTTCATGGTCGTGCTGGTCAAGGACCTCTGATGCCCGTCACCGCCAAGATCTGCGGCCTTTCCACGCCCGAGACGCTCGATGCCGCGATTGCCGGCGGGGCGAGCCATGTCGGCTTCGTGTTCTTTCCCCCCTCCCCGCGCAACGTCGGGATCGAGCAGGCGCGGGCGCTGGCGGCGCGCGTGCCCGACCATGTCACCAAGGTGGGGGTGTTCGTCGATCCCGATGATGCGCTGATCGACGCCGTCACGGCAGCGACCGGCATCCGCACGCTGCAGCTCCACAAGACCGCGTTCGAGCGCGTCGCCGAGCTGGACGGTCGCGGCCATCATGTCTGGCCGGCGATTTCGGTGAAGCGCGCATCCGACCTGGACGAAGGCGCACGCTTCGCGGGCATCCCGGTCGACCGCATCGTGTACGATGCCAAGACGCCCGACGACGCACTGCTGCCCGGCGGCATGGGGTTGCGCTTCGACTGGACGATGCTGACCGGTTATCGTCACCCCGGCCCCTGGATGCTGGCGGGCGGGCTCGATCCCGAGAATGTGATCCCGGCCATCCAGACGACCGGCGCCCGCCTGGTCGACGTCTCCTCGGGCGTCGAGAGCGCGCCCGGCGTCAAGGATGTTGCCAAGATCGCCGCATTCCTTAAAGCGGTGGCGCAATGCTGAGGCCGTTCGCCCCTTTCCGCATCGAGTTTGGCCGCATCGAGTTTCGATGGCGTTGATCGCTCGCTCACACGCCAGCGCTCGCCATCCGAAATCACGAGAGACGCAATGACCGACACTGCCGCCACCCTGCCTAATTCCCTGCGCAACCTGCCCGACGAGCATGGCCATTTCGGCCAGTTCGGCGGCCGCTTCGTTGCCGAGACGCTGATGCCGCTGATCCTCGACCTGGAGCGCGAATATCGCGCCGCCAAGGCCGATCCGGCATTCAAGGCCGAGTTCGACGACCTGCTCGAACATTATGTCGGCCGCCCGAGCCCGCTCTACTTCGCCGAGCGGCTCACCGAATATTATGGCGGCGCCAAGATCTATTTCAAGCGCGAGGAGCTGAACCACACCGGCGCGCACAAGATCAACAACTGCATCGGCCAGATCCTGCTCGCCAGGCGGATGGGCAAGACTCGGATCATCGCCGAGACCGGCGCGGGCCAGCACGGTGTCGCCACCGCGACCGTCGCCGCGCGCTTCGGCCTGCCCTGCGTGATCTTCATGGGCGCCAAGGATGTCGAGCGGCAGAAGCCCAATGTCTTCCGGATGAAGCTGCTCGGCGCTGAAGTGCATCCGGTGACGAGCGGTGCGGAGACGCTCAAGGACGCGATGAATGAGGCGCTGCGCGACTGGGTCGCCAACGTCCACGACACTTTCTACATCATCGGCACCGCGGCGGGGCCGCACCCCTATCCGGAGCTGGTCCGCGACTTCCAGAGCGTGATCGGCATCGAGGCGCGCGCGCAGATCCAGAAGGCGGAAGGCCGCCTGCCCGACCTGCTGATCGCCGCGGTGGGTGGCGGGTCGAACGCGATCGGGCTGTTCCACCCGTTCCTCGACGACAAGGACGTCGCGATGATCGGTGTGGAAGCCGCTGGCCACGGCATCGAGACCGGCCAGCATGCCGCCTCGCTTATGGGCGGCGCGCCGGGCATCCTCCATGGCAACCGCACCTATCTGCTCCAGGACGAAGACGGCCAGATCACCGAGGCACACTCGATCTCGGCAGGCCTCGACTATCCGGGCATCGGTCCCGAGCATAGCTGGCTGCACGAGAGCGGTCGGGTCGACTATCTGCCGATCACCGACCGGCAGGCGCTCGACGCCTTCCAGCTCTGCTGCAAGCTCGAAGGGATCATCCCCGCGCTCGAAAGCTCGCACGCGCTCGCAGCGCTGGAGACCAAGGCGCGGGAAATGGGGCCGGACAAGATCATCGTGGTCAATGTCTCGGGTCGCGGCGACAAGGACATCTTCACGGTGGCCGAGCATCTGGGGGTGGAGCTGTGATTGCGAGGATCTTCAAGCCGTTCAACTGGCAACACCTGGTCTGGAACGCTGATGGTACCCGGCCCTGGGGGCGCATTGCCGGCACCTTTCTGCTGCTCTTTGGGCTACAGTCGCTTGGGATCGCGGCATCGGCCTGGGCACTGCAGCTGAATGCCAATCTGGCGCCGCATATTGTAGGTGCGACGATCGCCGATCTGCTGATCGTCGGCGGCGCCTTGTTCTTCGTGCCGGAGCCCAAGAAGTGAGCGCGCGTCTCTCCAGTGCGTTCCCGGCTGACCGCGCCGCCTTGGTGACCTTCATCACCGCAGGCGACGGCGACACCGCCGCCAATCTCGACGCGCTCGTCGCGGGCGGGGCCGATGTGATCGAGCTGGGCATGCCCTTCACCGATCCGATGGCCGATGGCCCGGCGATCCAGGCCGCGAACCTGCGCGCACTCGGTGCCGGCACCCGCACCGCCGATGTGCTCGCGATCGTCACCGGCTTCCGCGGACGTCACCCGAATGTGCCGCTGGTACTGATGGGCTATGCCAACACCATGACCCGGCCGACGCCTGCCGACTTCGCTGCAAAGGCAGCCGAGGCCGGTGCCGACGGCGTGATCATCGTCGATATCCCGCCCGAGGAAGCCGGCGAAGTCGCGCCCTTCACCGCGAACGGCATCGACGTCATCCGCCTTGCCACGCCGACCACGGACGCGGCGCGCCTGCCGGCGGTGCTGGAGGGGGCGTCCGGCTTCCTCTATTATGTCTCGGTCGCCGGGATCACCGGGCTGCAGCAGGCGGCCCAGGCCTCGATCGAGGATGCCGTGGCCCGGTTGAAGGCCGCCACCGACCTGCCCGTCGCAGTCGGCTTCGGTGTCCGCACGCCGGAGCAGGCCGAGGCGATCGCCCGCGTCGCCGACGGCGTCGTGGTCGGCTCGGCAATCGTTGAACTCGTAGGAAAACACGGGAAGGATGCGCCGGAGCACGTCCGCGCCTATATCCGTTCCCTCAAGACGGCCGTGGAGGCCGCAAGGAAAGAAGTCGCATGAGCTGGATCGATCGCGTCCGCAACGTCCTGGCCTTCACGCCCAAGAAGGACACGCCCGACAACCTCTGGCACAAGTGCAAGGGCTGCGGACAGATGACCTTCGTCAAGGAGCTGGAAGCCAATCAGCATGTCTGCCCGCATTGCGATCATCATGATCGCATCGGCCCGGCCGAGCGCTTCCAGTATCTGTTCGACGAGGGCAGCTACACCGTCCTCCCCACCCCCAAGGTGGCCGAAGACCCGCTCAAGTTCCGCGACCAGAAGCCCTATCCGGTCCGCCTCAAGGCCGCGCGCGCCGCGACCGGCGAGCCCGATGCGTTCATCAACGCCAGCGGCACGATCCTCGGCCGCAAGGCAGTGATCGGCGTGCAGGACTTCGCCTTCATGGGCGGATCGATGGGCCAGGCCGTGGGCGAGGCGTTCATTCAGGGCGTCGAGGCGGCGATCGCGGCCCGCGCCCCGTTCATCGCCTTCACCGCGTCGGGCGGCGCGCGCATGCAGGAGGGCATCCTCTCGCTGATGCAGATGCCGCGCACCACCGTGGCGATCGAGATGCTCCACGATGCCGGCCTGCCCTATATCGTCGTGCTGACCGATCCGACCTCGGGCGGTGTGATGGCCGCCTATGCGATGCTGGGCGACGTCCAGATCGCGGAGCCGCGCGCCACTTTGGCCTTCACCGGCCGCCGCGTGATCGAGAATACGATCCGCGAGAAGCTGCCCGACGATTTCCAGACCTCCGAATATTATCGCGAGCACGGCCTGATCGACATGGTCACCCACCGCAAGGAGTTGCGCGAGACGCTGGGCCAGCTGATCGGGCTGCTCTGCGACGGGAAGAAGGCGGCGTAGGATTATTTTCCCTCTCCCCGTTTGCGGGGAGAGGGCTAGGGAGAGGGGCATGAATCGCCAGCTCTCCGCACTCCCCCTCTCCCCGACCCTCTCCCCGAGCGGGGAGAGGGAGTAATGGCCGACCACGCAACCTCCTCCGATCCGCATGTCCAGCGCCAGCTCGACCGGCTGACCGCGCTCTCGCCGGGTGCCGACATCCTCGGGCTCGACCGGATCACCCGGCTGCTCGAACGCGTCGGCAGTCCCCAACTCGTCCTCCCGCCGGTGTTCCATGTCGCCGGCACCAATGGCAAGGGATCGACCTGCGCATTCCTGCGCGCCACGATCGAGGCCGCCGGCATGCGCACGCATGTCTATTCGAGCCCGCACCTCGTCCGCTTCAACGAGCGCATCCGCCTGTCGGGCGAGCTGATCGCGGACGCGCTCCTCGCGCCGCTGCTCGAGGAAGTGCTCGATGCCGGCGGGGATATCGGGGCGAGCTTCTTCGAGGTGACCACCGCGGCCGCCTTCCTCGCCTTCGCCCGGGTGCCGGCGGATGCGCTGATCCTCGAAGTCGGTCTGGGCGGACGACTTGACGCGACCAATGTCGTGGCGCAGCCGGCGGTGACTGGCATCGCCCAGCTGGGCATCGACCACCAGAGCTTCCTCGGCGACACGCTGGAGAAGATCGCCGCCGAGAAGGCCGGCATCGCCAAGCCCGGCGTGCCGCTGGTGACGATGCGCTATGCCCCGCACATCGCGGAGATCGTTGCCGCCGCGGGCGCGCCGGTGTTCGCGCAAGGCACCGCCTGGGACTTTGCGGTGCAGGGTGATCGCCTCCACTATCGCGACGCCCGCGGCGAGGTGGAGACGCCCCTCCCCGCGATGGCCGGGCCGCACCAGCCCGCCAATCTCTCGCTCGCCATTGCGATGCTGCGCCACCAGCAGGCGCTGGCCGTGCCGGACACGGCCTTCACGGGCGCTGCGGCCAATACGCGCTGGCCCGCACGCATGCAGAAGCTGGGCGACGGTCCGCTCCTCCACCTCCTGCCGCCGGGCAGCGAGCTGTGGCTCGACGGCGGGCACAACGAAGCCGCCGCGGCAGCGGTTAGCGCTACGCTGGCCGAGGTCGCGCAGGGCCGCCCGGTGCAGCTGGTGCTCGGCATGCTCTCCAACAAGGACGCGCAGGGCCTGCTCGCGCCGTTCGCCAAGCTCGCATCCGGGCTGCACGCGGTGCCGGTGCCGGGCCATGAGCATCACGCCCCCGCGCGACTCGCCGAAGTGGCGCAGATCCTCGGCATCCCGCACGCCTCGGTCGCGCCCGACGTGCCGCGCGCACTCACCGCCATCGCTCGCGAGGGCGGCGCGCCGGTCGTGCTGGTGCTGGGCTCGCTGTATCTCGCAGGCACCGTGCTCGCGGCAAATGGGGAGCTGCCCAACTGACCTTGCAGGTCAGATAGCAGGAGCGCTCGACCAACGAACCGTGCCTGCCCTGCGGCGAACTGCCGATCGCCATGTTTGCTAATGCGATTGACTATCAATAGCGGATGCGCAAGATTTCCGGCCACAGTGATCGGAGTCCCCATGACCGTCAGCGCAACGCTCACCGCCCTGCCCGAGCTCCAGCCGGAGGATCCCGGCGCACGGCTCCTGCTTTTCGGCGTCCGCCAGATGGGCGCGCACGGCATCCACGATGCCTGCACCGCCCATGCCTTCGTCACGGCGTTCGGCAAGAGCTTCCAGCGTCCGCTCGTGCTGCTGCGCGCGCTGATGCAGGAGATGTCCGCCCTGTCCTCAGGGCCGATCCAGATCGCGCCCTGGTGCTGTGCGCGGATGACCGGGGCCGAGGCGGCGCTGCTCCAGATCCTGAGCCGGGTGCGCATCCAGCCCCAGGTCTCGGCGGTGCTGCTCGCCGACATGCTGGGGGTGCGGGATGCGACCGGCGTGCTGGTCACCGCCCATGCCCTCGCCAACGCCTTTGCCGATATGGGCCTGGCGCTCGACGCCGAGGACTGAGGTGTATCGTTTCCAGAAAGCAGTGCTGGCCTGGCTGTTCCCCGGTGAGGAACGCCGGACTAGAACGCGTCCGGCGGCAACCGAACGTCGATCAGCTTCCAGTTCACCCCTTGCAGACGGAATTCCAGCGCCGCCCCGTCCGCACGGGTGAGCTCGAAGCGGTTGAACGACAGCCGCCGATAGCGCATTTCGTTCGCCTTGAGCTTGATCGCGGAGGGCGGTTCGCTTTCCGCGAGCGGCGCCGCGGCGAAGATGAAGCGCATGCCATTGGGCGAGACCGCGGCATCGATCGCAGTATCGGCAAGCCCGGCATGGACCAGGGCGCCAAGTACCAGCCCGCCCTCGCCCAGCAATCCGCCACGCTCGCGGCGCAACTGCGCCGAGACCTGCTCCTTCACGCTGCTGCGCACCGCGTCGAAATCGACATGGCTGGCCAGCGCATCGACGTCGCGCGACTCCGCCGCCCGCTTCATCTGCCACAGCGTGTAATAGGGCGAGCCCCAGACCCAGCCGCCGCCCAGCAGCAGGACGAGGACGGCCAATACGATCAGCCAGCGCTTCCTCACGCCGTGATCCCCTTGGCGCGGAGCCCGGCCAGCGCCTCGGTCGCCCAGCGATACATGTCGGCCTCCGCCGCGCGTTGCTGGCGATCCATCCGCTTCATCCGTTTCTCCACTTCCTCGAGCACCACCAGTGCCTTGCGGTCCCAGCCCTGCGCGATCAGCAGCGCCGCATAGCGGCAGCGTGCTTCCTCGCCCGGCATGCGGGTGACGACATCGGCGTAGAGCGCCAATGCTTCATCCGTGCGACCGAGATGCTCGAGCGTCTTGGCGCGCAATAGTTGCTGGCGATCGCGTTCGCTCTGGCCGAGAGGCTCCTGGCTCTCGTCGAGCAGCGCCAGCGCCTCGGTGCTTTGCCCGGTCTCGTAGAGCGCGTTGGCGAGCTTGCCCTGGGTGCGGATGTCGGGATCGCCCACGGTCATCCGCAGCGACTCGCGATAGAGCGGCACCGCCTCCGTATGCCGGCCCAGCGCGGCGAGCGCGTCGGCAACGCGCAGGCGGTTCGCGGCGGTATCGGCCAGGTCAAGCGCACCATGGGCGGCGCGCAGCTCCCGCTCGGGATCCAGCGCCGCCACTGCCTTGGCCCGGGCGGTACGGACGTGCCGGTTCTGCCCCAGACCGGGGAGGATCTCGACGAAGAAATAGGCGATGGCGCTGACCACGGGCAGGAAGATCAACGCAGTCACCCACAGAGGGTTGCCGCCGCGGCGCATCAGGTGGACGATGCACGCCACCTGCAGGGCAATGACGAGGAGATAGGGCATCAGGCGCTGGCGCCTTCGGCACCCTCTCGGGCCTTGCGGACGCTTTCGACGACGAAGCCCTTCTTCCACAGCACCCAGAGCAGGATCATGCCGGGCAGCGCCACCACCGTGGTCATGATCCAGAAGCCCGGCCAGCCCAGCTTGTCGGCTAGCAGTCCGGCAGGCGTGGACAGCCAGGTGCGGCCGACCCCCGCCAGCGAGGAGAGCAGCGCGAACTGGGTGGCGGTATAGGCGAGGCTCGAAAGCCCGGAGAGATAGGTGACGAACACGGTGAGGCCGAGCCCGGAGGTCACCTGCTCGGTCGCGACCGCGATGGTCAGCCACAGGGGTGAATGGCCCTGTGTCGCCAGGATCGCGAAGGTCAGGTTGCTCAGCATCATCAGCACGCCGGTGACGAACAGTGCGCGCCCCATGCCCAGCCAGGCGAGCAGCGGCGCGGAAAGCGCAGTGCCCACGATCAGGCCCCAGAAGCCGACGAACTTGTTGATCGCGATGAACTCGGTGTCGCTGAAGCCCAGCTCGACGATCATCGGGTTGAGCATCGCCTGACCCATGGCGTCGCCCAGCTTGTAGACCAGCACGAACAACAGGATGAGCACGGCACCACGGCGACGGAGGAACTCGAGGAACGGTCCGACCACCGTGTCCATCAGCCAGGCGCCGGCAGAGCGGGGCGTCTCCTTCTCGAGCACGCGGTCATGCAGGCCCGGGCCTGCCCAGAGGGCGGCGATCACGCCGGGGATGACGCAGAAGGCCGTGAGCCCATAGGCCATTGCCCAGCCAAGGCCGAGTCCCTCGGGCGAAGCGAGCGCAATGGTGCCGACGCCGGCTGCGAATGCACCGAAGCGATAGCCGAACTGGTTGTTCGCGGTGCCGTGGGCCAGCTCGTCCTCGGGCAGGATCTCGATGCGATAGGCATCGATCACGATGTCCTGCGTCGCACCGAGAAAGGCGGTGACGATCGCCCAGAAGGCGAACACCCCGATATGCTGTTCGGGCTGGCTCGCGCCGAGCATCCAGACCGAGCCGAACAGCAGCGCCTGGATGAAGAACAGCCATGCCCGCCGCTGGCCGAACCAGCTGGTGAGCAACGGCAGCTTGATGCGGTCGACCAGCGGCGCCCACAGGAACTTGAGCGTGTAGGGGGTGGTCAGGCCGATCGCGAAGCCGATCGTCTTCTTGTCGATTCCGACCTTGGCCAGCCAGAAGGTCATCGTGCCGAGCAGCAGGGCGAGCGGGAATCCGCTGGAGATGCCGAGCAGCAGCGCCGCGATCGGACGGGGCCGCAGATACGGACCCATCGTGGCCAGGAAGCCCCCGCGCGTGCCCTCCTCCAGAACTGCCTGTCGATCCATTCCTGCTTGACCCCCACGAATTTACAGCGCGAAACTAGCCAAAAATACGCGGAAGGCCAGAGGAGAGGATGTCATGAACGCGCCGACCGAAGGCCAATTGGCGCTGGCCGGAGTGCTGGCCCGCGGCGGATCGCGGGATGGCGGCGAGATCGCCCATGTCGCGGCTTCGGTCTACACCAGCCCGGAGCGCTTCGCCGACGAGCAGGCCTATATCTTCGCGCAGGCCCCGCTGGTGATCGCGCCCTCCTCGCTCCTCCCCGAACCGAACATGGCGATCCCGCATGACGGCTTCGGCAAGCCGCTGCTGATCGCGCGCGACAAGGCCGGCACGGCGCATGTCTTCCTCAACGTCTGTCGACACCGCGGCACGCGCCTGGTCGAGGGGTGCGACGCGGTGAAGGGCGGGCGCCTAGTCTGCCCCTATCACGCCTGGAGCTATGCTTTCGACGGCAGGCTCGTCGGCCTGCCCCGCCCCGACACGTTCCCGGGCCTGGACAAGGCCGAATATGGCCTGAAGCGCCTGCCGACCCATGAAGCCGGCGGGCTGATCTGGTTCTCCTTCGCCGAGGAAGCCGATTTCGCCGAAGCCGACACGCTGGCGCGCGACTTCGAGGCGTTCGACCTCGCCGGCCAGCACCTGTTCCGCCGACGCACCCATGACGTCCAAGCGAACTGGAAGCTGATTATGGACGCGTTCCTGGAGGGCTATCACATCCAGCGCCTCCACGCCGGCACGATCGCGCCCTTCTTCAAGGACGGCGTATCGACCGCCGACACGATCGGCCCGCACCAGAGATCCGCAGTGGGGCGCGAGGTGGCACTGGCCGCGCTCTCCTCCAGCGACTGGGCGACGCTGCGCGCGGCGATCACCTATACCTATCAGATGTTCCCCGGCACGGTGCTGGTGGTCAGCCCGGACTATATCAACCTGATGGTGCTCATGCCCCAGTCCGAAGGCCGGGTGCTGGTCGAGGATTTCATGCTGATCCCCGAGGCCCCCGCGACCGAGAAGGCGCTGGCCCATTGGGAGCGGAGCTGGGAGCTGCTCGACGGCGGCGTCTTCGCCTCCGAGGATTTCCGCGCCTGCGAGCTCGGCCAGCAGGGCCTTGCCTCGGGGGCGATCGAGCGGGTGACGCTGGGCACGCTCGAACTCGGCATCCGCCACTTCCACGACGCGGTTAACGCGCATCTCCGGTAAATTGCGGAAAGGAATTCCTCAGAATTTAGCGCATGCCGAACCAGGCGTACCTAGAATGTACATCGAGAGGATCGTCCCATGCCGCTGCCGCTACCGCCCCGCGAGTTCCTGGACATCAACGAGGAAGACCGTCTGCCCCGCGGCACCGGCCTGATCATCGCCTTCGGCATCGGCGCCGTTAGCTGGGCCGTCGTCGTCGCCGCTGCCCTGTTGCTGCTGCGCGCCTAAGCCGGGCTGAGGAACAGGCTGAACCCGCCCGGCAGCCGCCGCGGCGCCTTGGCTCCCTCCAGCACCGCTTCGATCGCACCGATCGCCATCAGCAGGTCACGCTGCGGATAGGGCTTGGCCAGGCACCCCGCCGCCAGCGTCCGCGCTCCCTCCGGGCAGCTTCCCGTCACGAACAGCACCGGCACGCCGCGCCCCTGCGCCGCCCGTGCCACGTCCACGCCGCTGCCATCGGCCAGATCGATGTCGGCGAGCACCAGGTCGAGCGCATCGTCGGCCGCGATCACCCGCAGCGCTTCCGCGCTGGTGTCCACCGTCGCCGCGATGACGAAACCCTCGCCGGTCAGGAAATGCTCGGTGTCGAACGCGATGAGGGGTTCATCCTCCACCACCAGGACCCGTTCGATTCGCCGCTTCTTCCGTCCGAACAACATGTCGCCTGAAAACCCGCCAAGCATTTGAACACACGGCGCTAACGCACCATGCCCTTTCGAGGGCGCAATAATTTTTGAAGCGACCGCGACAATCGCTATATCGCGCGAGTGTCTTCATCCAATACCAAAGAAACGCAGCGCATCGCGAAGCTGCTGGCCCGTGCTGGAATCGCGTCCCGTCGCGATATCGAGCGCATGATCACCGACGGGCGAATCGCCCTGGACGGCAAGGTGCTCGATACACCCGCCACGCTGCTCACTTCGCTGCGCGGGGTGACGGTGGACGGTAAGCCGGTCGCCGAGCCCGCTCCTGCCCGCCTGTTCCGCTATCACAAGCCCGCCGGCCTGCTCACCACCGAGCGCGATCCCGCCGGGCGCCCCACCATCTACGACCATCTGCCCGAGGGATTGCCGCGCGTGATGCCGGTGGGCCGGCTCGACCTCAGCACCGAGGGGCTGTTGCTGCTCACCACCGATGGCGAGTTCAAGCGCGAGCTCGAGCTGCCCGCCACCGGCGTGGAGCGCAGCTACCGGGCCCGCGCCTATGGCAACGTCACCCAGGCCCAGCTCGAGGAGCTGATGCTCGGCGTCGAGATCGAGGGCATCCGCTACGGTTCGATCAACGCCAATATCGAGCGGCGCACCGGCGCGAACGTCTGGATCGAGATGACCCTCACCGAGGGCAAGAACCGCGAAGTCCGCCGCGTGCTCGAGCATCTCGGGCTCGAGGTGAACCGCCTGATCCGCACCCGCTACGGCCCCTTCTATCTGGGCGACATGCCCGCCGGCGATGTCGACGAGATCCGCAGGGCCGACCTGATCACCTTCCGCACCGTCCTGGCCAAGCCGGGCGGCGGCAAGACCGCCTCCAACCTGCAGTTCGCGGTGCGTTCGCGTGTCGAGGAGCCGGCGCCGCGGCCGCAGCCGGTATCGACGGGCGGCAGGGAACCCGAGGGCCGGCGCAGGCTCGCCAAGCCGGCCCCTGCGGCCAAGAAGCCGGTCTTCACGGCACGCGTCACGCCCCAGGCTCGGGATGCCGAGGAACGTCCGCGCGCTACCGGCAAGCCTGGATTTGGCCCGCGCGGCGAGCGTCCCGCAAGGGGCGAACGCAGCGAGGAGCGGCCTCGCGGTCCGGGAAAGCCTGGCTTCGCGCCACGTGGCGAACGCCCCGCGAGGGGTGAGCGCAGCGAGGAGCGGCCCCGCGGTCCCGGCAAGCCCGGCTTCCCGCCGCGCGGCGAGCGCCCGGCAAGGACCGAGCGCATCGAAGAGCGCCCGCGTACGCCAGGCAAGTTCGCGCCGCGTGCGGCGCGCGAGGAAGGTCCCGCCAATCCCGCTCGCGCCGCCCGTGCCCGCGCGCATCGCGAAATGCGCGAGCCGCAGCCCGGCGATTTCGTCGATCGGCCCAAGGGGCCGCGGCGCCCGGATCGCGGCCCCGCTGGCGGTCGCGGCAAGCCGGGCAAGCCCGCCCGCCCGCCGAGGACGCGCAAATGAGGATCATCGCCGGAGAATGGCGCGGCCGCCCGCTCGTCGCGCCCAAGGGAGACACCACCCGCCCCACCGCCGATCGCTCGCGTGAGGCGCTGTTCTCGATGCTCGCTAGCCGCATCGGCAGCTTCGAGGAGCTGGCGGTGGCCGACCTGTTCGCGGGCTCGGGTGCGCTCGGGCTCGAGGCGCTGTCGCGTGGGGCCGCGTCCTGCCTGTTCGTCGAGCAGGACAAGCCGGCGCTCGACGCGCTGCGCACGAACATCGCCAAGCTGGGCGCCAAGGGCGCGGAAGTGCGTCCGGGATCGGTGCTGGCGCTCGGGCCTGCGCGCGCGCCGATGGACCTGATCCTGATGGATCCGCCCTATGGCACCGGCGCGGGCAGCGTCGCGCTCGACAAGCTCGGGCGACTCGGCTGGGCAGGTCCTGCGACCTGGATCAGCATCGAGACGGCGAAGGACGAGCTGCCCGACGTCGCCGGGTTCGAGATCGACGTCACCCGCGTCCATGGCAAGGCACGCCTCACGCTGCTGCGCGTCGCGCCCGCCCAGGCCTAGAACCAGGGCGCCCTAGAACCAGGGCGCCAGTGTATAGCTGACGTCCTGCTGGGCCCCGCTCCGCTCGATCTTGAGCGTCACTGCCTTGCCCGGCGGGCCGCCGATCGCGCGGAGCATCGCCCTGAACTCGCCGCCGACCAGCACGTCGCCCGTACGGACACCAGCCTTTGCCGCCGGGCTGCCGATGCCGACATCGCCGACCACCAACTTGCCCTTCACCTCGTCGATCCAGAGGCCCGACAGCGGATAGGTCTGACGCGGTGCCTGTATGCTGTTGCGGGCGGCATAGAGCGCACCCGCCGAGACGTCGGTGGAAAGATGGAGCTGCGAGAGCACGTTCAGGCCGATCAAGCCATCCTGCCCCCCGCCCGAGAGCGTGCCCGGGGCACTGACATTCACCAGCAGGTCGTTGAAGACCAGCTGCCCGATCTTCAGTTCCCTGGTACGGTAGAGGCGCGCCGCGACGCCGTCGCCATCCCCGATGCCGAAGGCACGAACGGGCGCATAGGGCTTGCCGCTCTCCCAGAGCCCGCTGTTGCGCGCCGCACGGCCGTTTAGGCTCAGGCCCGGCGCGCCGGTATCGGCGATGCACTGGACTTCATGGCCATCGATCGTCGCGTCGAGCTCGATCCGGTCCGCGCCGCTACCCTTGTCGAAGCGGCCGGGCAGGCGGGTCAGCCCATCGAAATCGGGCCTGCCGCCGGGATAGGCGCGCCACTCGCCCTTCACGAAGTCGAAGTCGCTGTCATAGGTAGTGAACAGCCCGGCACCAAAGGCGCCGACCGCTTCGCCCAGCTTCCGCCCCATGCCGGCGAAGAGCATGTTGGTGAAGCGCGTACCGCTGGCGAGCCGCACCTCGCGTGCGCTGTACCAGCTGTAGTCCGCCACCTTGCCACCGAGGCCGACCATCTGGCGGCCCGGCACCTGGTCGAGGCCCATTTCCTTGGCGACACCGTCATAGATCAGGCTGAGCACGCCGCCGGTATCGACGATGAAGAAATGCGGCCCCTTGCCGTTCACCATCGCCGCAATCCAGACGCGCCCGTCCTCCACCACGATGTGGTTGACCACCGGCCCGTCCGCCGCGAGCGCGCGCAGAGGCACAAGGCCCGCCGCCGCCAGCGCCGCGCCGCCACCGATAACACCCCGCCTGTCGATCATCCTGAATTCCCCTCGTCTCAAAAGGGAAGCTATTCAGCGTAAATGACCGAATAAAGACGATTTATAGCGTCCTATCGGTTTCGGACCAATATCAGCCCGACCAGGCTGACCATTCCGGCGCCGGCCAGATAATAGCCGACCAGCCCGAGCCCGCCCTGCTTCACCAGCGTCTCCGCGATCAACGGAGTGAGGCCACCGCCCAGGATGCCGCCCAGGTTGAAGGTGACCGACACGCCGGTATAGCGCACCCGCGCCGGGAACAGGCTGGGCAGCCAGCCACCGAGCGGGCCATAGACGAAGCCCATCACGAACAGACCGAAGGCGAGCCAGGCCGCGACGCTCAACAGCGATCCCGGCACCAGCAGCAGCGGCATGGTCATGCCCACCGGGATGGTGAACAGGCAGCCGAGCATCAGGACCGAATTGGCGGTGCGCTTGTCGGCACTGATCCCGGCGGTGACGATGCCGGCGGCCATGAACAGGATCGCGATCAGCTCCAGCCCCAGGAACGTCTCGCGGTCATAGCCCAGCGCCTTGGTGCCGTAGCCGATGATGAACACGGTCGAGATGTAAAAGAGCGCGAAACAGGCGATCGTGCCGACGGTGCCGGCGAAGGTGGCGAGCGCGCTGGTGCGGAACAACTCGCCGATCGGCACGGCGGGCGGCGCCTCCTTCTCGGTCGCGGCGACATATTCGGGCGTCTCGGTGATCTTCAGGCGCACCCACAGGCCGAGGAACACCAGCACCGCGCTGGCGAGAAACGGCAGGCGCCAGCCCCATTCGCGGAAGGTCGCCTCGTCCATCACCGCGCCGAGCCCCAGGAAGAAGCCATTGGCGAAGATGAAGCCCACCGGCGCGCCCATCGGCGGGAAGCTGCCATAGCGATTGGCCCAGCCGGGCGGGGCATTCTCCACCGCGAGCAGGCTCGCCCCGCCCCATTCGCCACCCAGGCCGAGCCCCTGGCCGAAACGCAGCAGGCAGAGCAGTAGCGGGGCCGTCCAGCCGAGCAGCGCATAGCCAGGCAGGAAGCCGATCAGCACGGTCGAGATGCCCATCAGCATCAGCGAGGCTACCAGGGTCGACTTGCGGCCCAGCCTGTCGCCGAAATGGCCGAACAGCACGCCACCAAGGGGGCGCGCGAAGAAGGCGACCGAGAAGCTGGCATAGCTGGCCAGCTGGCGGATCCAGGGCTCGCTCGCCGGGAAGAACAGGTCGGGAAAGACGAGCGCCGCGGCCGTGGCGTAGATGTAGAAATCATAGAATTCGACCGACGTGCCCACCAGGCTGGCGAACAGGATGCGACGGTGCGATGCGGCGGCTTTGGTCATGCCCACTCCCTTGATCGTCTCCTCCTTGGCTCCAACCGCCGCAAAGGGGAAGCCCGTTCATCGGCAGGACAGTTTCGCACACGTACCGGATGCACCCACAGCGACCGGGATAGGGAGACGGGCGATGCGTGAATCGGCAGGCAGACGGCTGGCTTTCGCCGTCCTGTTCGCAGTGCTGGCAGGGCTGATGGTCGCCTTCTGGAACCCGATCGAGCATCTCAAGGCCGATCTGCGTGCCGACAGCCAGGGCTTCAAGTTCAGCATCGAGCTGGCGACGCACCTGTTCGAGGTGGGGATCAGGAAGCTCTAGGCCACACCGCCGCCATCCCCATTCCAAACCGTCATCCCCCCAAGCCGTCATCCCGGCGAAAGCCGGGATCTCATGCGGCTCCTTCCCCGCGCCATCTCCCGAGATCCCGGCTTTCGTCGGGATGACGAGTGGGGTTAGGTTCCGGGCATGCGCATCACCAGCCTGGCGGCACTTGCCCCGCTCCTCCTCGCCTCGGCATCCCCTGCCCCGCAATACCATGTCGTCCATGGTTGGCCCGTTCTGCCGAACAACCGCGTGCTCGGCCCCTGCTCCGGCGTGGCGGTGAGCGGCAAGGGCGAGGTGCTGGTCCTGCATCGCGGCAATCGCGGGACCGATGCCAAGGCACTCACGCCCGTGAACGAGCCGGTGGTCGAGGTGTTCGATGCCGTTTCCGGCAAGCTCAAGCGCGAATGGGGCGCCGGCCTGTTCGTGGTGCCGCACGGGATCAGCATCGGTCCGGACGATCATGTCTGGATCACCGATACCGGCGCGAACCAGGTCTTCGAGTTCGCGCCCGACGGAACGTTGCTGCGTACGCTGGGCGAGCGCGGCGTCGCCGGTGCCGATGCAACCCATTTCGACCGCCCGACCGATGTCGCGCCGCTGGCAGACGGCAGCTTCTATGTGGCGGACGGCTATGGCAACTCACGCATCGCGAAGTTCGCCGCCGATGGACATCTGCTCTTCCAATGGGGCACACGCGGCACCGGGCCGGGCCAGTTCAACATCCCGCATGCACTGGCGGTGGATGCCAGGGGCCGCGTCTATGTCGCGGATCGGGTCAACGACCGCGTCCAGGTCTTCGAGGGCGACGGACGCTATCTCACCGAATGGAAGTCGGCCACGATCGGCCGTCCCTTCGGACTGGCGCTGCTGCCGGAAAGCAGGATCGCGATCCTCGACGGCGGATCGAACCCCGACAAGGTGCCCGATCATGACGGCGTGACCATTGCCGCACTGGATGGCCGCGAAGTCGCGCATTTCGGGCGCATGGGCAATCAGGACGGCCAGTTCTGGATCGCCCATGACATCGCCGCGGACCGGCAGGGCAATCTCTACGTCGTCGATATCGCCGGCCAGCGAGTGCAGAAGTTCGCGGCGCGCTGATCGGGCTTAGAGCCCGAACAGCTTCACCGAATTGAGCATCGCCCAGTAGAGTCCGCCCGACAGTGCCATTGCCGCGGGCAGAGTGAGCAGCCAGGCCAGCGCGAGGTTGCGCACCGTGCGCGCCTGCAGGCCCGCGCCGCTCGCCACCGAGGCGCCGGCGACGCCCGAGGACAGGATGTGGGTGGTCGACACCGGCAGGCCGAAGCGGTCGGCCGCCAGGATCGTTCCCGCCGCGACCAGCTCGGCCGAGGCACCCATGGCATAGGTCATGTGCTGCTTGCCGATCTTCTCGCCGACGGTGACGACGATCCGCTTCCAGCCGATCATCGTGCCCAGGCCGAGCGCCAGCGCGACCACGATCTTCACCCAGAGCGGGATGAAGCGCGTGCCCTTCTCCAGCTTCTCCTGATAGTCCTTCAGGGCGGCCAGCTCCTCGGGCTTGTAGCCGTCGGGCTTCTTGGTCGCCAGCTTGGTCGTGTCGAGCACCAGATACATGTCGTTGCGGACATTGCCCGTTGCTTCCGCCGGCACCTTGCTCAGCGCGCCATAGCCCTGGACGCGGGTGGTGAGGTCCTTGGACAGGCTGTCGAGCGCCGCGAAGACCTGCGGGCTCTCCGCCTTGCGCTGCTGGAGCGCGGTGGTGAGCACCTTGCGCGCATCGGCCACCGGCACGTCGGGCAGTCCGCCGCTACGCGCGTCGAACACGGCCGAGGCGGTATTGGCGGTCTGCACATAGGCCGGAGTGGCGCTGGTCGACTGGGTGCGGTTGAGTGCATAGGCCGTCGGCGCGCAGCCGATCAGGATCAGCATGATCAGGCCCATGCCCTTCTGGCCGTCGTTCGAGCCATGGCTGAACGAGACCGCAGTGCAGGTGAAGATCAGCGCGCTGCGGATGCCGATCGGCGGCGCGGTGTGCGGCATCGGCGAGGTGTAGAGCTTCTGGTTGCGCAGGAAGACACGCATCACCAGCAGCAGCGCCAGCGCCGCGAAGAAGCCGATCAGCGGCGCCATCCACAGGCCGGTGAGGATCTTGGTCGCCTGGCTCCAGTCGACGCCGGCGGTGCCGCCGCGCGAGCCGGCATTGATCAGCTGGTTGGCGAAGCCGACGCCGAGCACCGAGCCGATCAGCGTGTGCGACGAGCTGTTGGGCAGGCCGATATACCAGGTGCCGAGGTTCCACAGCACCGCGGCGAGCAGCAGCGCGAAGATCATCGCGAACCCGCCGGCGGATCCCACGTTGAGGATCAGTTCCACCGGCAGCAGGGTGATGATCGAATAGGCGACCGCGCCGCTCGAGAACATCACGCCCAGGAAGTTCCAGAAACCCGACCAGACCACCGCGAAATGGGCCGGCATCGAATTGGTGTAGATCACCGTGGCGACCGCGTTGGCGGTGTCATGGAAGCCGTTCACGAACTCGAAGCCGAGCGCGATCAGCAGTGCCAGGCCAAGGAACAGGAACACGCCCATGGCGAGCTCCTCGCCCACGCCGCGCGTGTCGGTCAGCACGCTCCATCCGGCGAAGACCAGTCCGCCCACCATGATCGCCGCGAAGAGCAGCTTGGCGAGGGGATGGGTCTTGTAGTCGAATCGGGGGCCGGGCTGCGGTTGGTCAACCGGTGCGGCTTGGTCCAGAGCGAGTGATGCCATGATGTGCGCGCCTCTGGCCGGAGGGTGTGACAGCGTTATGACAAACGCATGACAAGCCCGTGGATCGGCCGCGCGGCAACATTCGGAAACCCAATTCGCGCTCCGGTCCGCGCCGGCGATTTAGCACCGATTAGATGGTTGTTCGGTTTGACAAAAACCGGACCCGCAACGGAAAAATCGATCGCCCGATGCTGGCAAGGAGACACGAATGAAGGAAATTTCATTGCTCGCCGCTTGCGCAACGCTCGCTCTCGCGGGCTCCGCGATGCTGCCGTCTGTTGCGATTGCGCAGGAATGCCTGCCGGAACTCAGCCCGGACGCGCCGCCGCCGAACCCCGAGGACAATTGCGACGAGGTCGGCAATCCCGAAGAGGGCGGCACCGACAATCCGCCGCCGCCCCCGGCACCCGGACCGCTGCACTTCGCGCGGGTGGATCTGCTCTACACCCGCGATCTGTCGGTCTAGCTCTGCCCAGTGAGGGACGGTTGGACGATTGCGCCAACCGTCCGATCGCTGCCTCGCCCGTGTCCGGGTGGCGTCACGCCGTCAGAAGCGCAGCTGCATATAGGCCTTGGGCCCGGGCTTGATGCCGCGATTGCCCCCCGGCGCACTGGCGAAGCCCCGTCCGCGCAGCCGCCGCAGCCACGCCACGCCCATCTCGACATGGCCCGACGCCTCGAAGCTCAGCCGTGCGCCGGCATAATGCCGGGCATCGCGCATCACCCCGCGCTCCGCATCGAAACGCGGAGCCTGGGCGACGGCGCTGAGGCCGAGCCAGGTGTGGCCGATCACCTGCTTCTGCAGCGAGAAGCCATAGGTCGCGCGGGTCTCGTCCGCCCGCCAGCTGTCGTTGCTGCCGCGCACCGTGGCGCTGGTCCGCAACCATAGTCCTGCGGCGCGCTCCTCGGTCTTCACCCGAATCTCGGGCCGTAGCACCAGATAGGCGGTCTGCGCCGCGGCCACCGCCTGCGCTCGTGCCTCGCCGCCCGCGAGGATCGTCCCCGCCGCCGCCACGATCAGACCCACTCCCCGACTCGTCATTATCCCAGCCCCCCAGCTGCAGGATTTGGCCGTCAAACCATGGTTTACGGCAATTCAGTAATATTGCGGGTTTGTTTCAGGCGCCAGCCCAATGTTGCCGCCCCGTTTCGCCGGCCCCTGCCCCGCCCGCGATGCGCGCGGAGCTTGCGGCAGTCCCGCGCGTTCCCTAGTTGTTCGCCATGACCCTGCCCGTAGAGACCGACAACAACGCCCCCTATCTCCAGGGCCTGAACCCGCCCCAGCGCGAGGCCGTGCTCACCTCCGAGGGACCGGTGCTCGTCCTGGCCGGTGCCGGCACGGGCAAGACCGCGGCGCTCACCGCCCGCCTCGCCCATCTCCTCTGGACCCGCCGCGCCTATCCGTCCGAAATCCTGGCGGTCACCTTCACCAACAAGGCTGCCCGCGAGATGAAGGAGCGTGTCGGCCGTCTGGTCGGCGCCGCGGTCGAGGGCATGCCCTGGCTCGGCACCTTCCACGCGATCGGCGCCAAGATGCTGCGCCGCCATGCCGAGCTGGTCGGGCTCCAATCGAACTTCACCATTCTCGACACCGACGACCAGCTCCGCCTGATCAAGCAGCTGATCCTCGCCGCTGATCTCGACGAGAAGCGCTGGCCCGCCCGCCAGCTCGCCGGGCTGATCGACGAGTGGAAGAACAAGGGCCTCACCCCCGCCGAGATCGGCGCCGGCGAGTCCGAGCGCTATGCCAATGGCCGCGGCGCCGCGCTCTACCATCTCTACCAGGAGCGGCTGAAGGAGCTCAACGCCTGCGACTTCGGCGACCTGCTGCTCCACATGCTGGTGATCCTCAAGACGCACCGCGACGTGCTGGAGAGCTATCAGCAGCGCTTCCGCTACATCCTGGTCGACGAATATCAGGACACCAATGCCGTCCAGTATCTCTGGCTGCGGCTGCTCGCCCAGGAGCGCAAGAACATCTGCTGCGTCGGCGACGACGACCAGTCGATCTATTCCTGGCGCGGCGCGCTGGTCGAGAACATCCTGAAGTTCGAGAAGGACTTCCCCGGCGCCAAGGTGATCAAGCTCGAGCAGAATTACCGCTCGACCCCGCACATCCTCGCCGCCGCATCGGGCGTGATCGCCAACAATAGCGGCCGCCTCGGCAAGACCCTGTGGACCGACAAGGACGAGGGCGAGAAGGTCAAGGTGCTCGGCGTGTGGGACGGGCCCGAGGAGGCACGCCGCGTCGGCGAGGAGATGGAAGGCCTCAATCGCGGCGGCAAGTCGTTCGACGACATGGCGATCCTTGTCCGCGCACAGCACCAGACCCGCGAGTTCGAAGAGCGCTTTATCGCCATCGGCCTGCCCCACCGCATCCTGGGCGGCCAGCGCTTCTACGAGCGCATGGAGATCCGCGACGCCGTCGCCTATCTCCGCGTCATCGCCCAGCCGGCGGACGACCTCGCCTTCGAGCGCATCGTCAACACGCCCAAGCGTGGCCTGGGCGACAAGGCGCTGGCGAAGGTCCACCAATATGCCCGTGCGGCACAGGTACCACTCACCGTGGCCGCGGCGCGCATCCTCGATACCGACGAGCTGACGCCCCAGGCCCGCCGCGCGCTCGGCAATCTGGTCGGCGACATGGCGCGCTGGCGGAGCATGGGCAACGACCTCCAGCACCCGGACCTCGCCCGCATCGTCCTCGACGAGAGCGGCTATACCGCGATGTGGCAGGCCGACCGCACCGCCGAGGCCGCCGGGCGTCTCGAGAACCTCAACGAGCTCGTCCGCGCGATGGAGGAATATGAGACGCTCGGCGCCTTCCTCGAACACGTCAGCCTCGTCATGGACAACGAGACCAATGTCGACGAGCCCAAGGTCACGATCATGACGATCCACGCCGCCAAGGGCCTGGAGTTCGACACCGTGTTCCTGGTCGGCTGGGAGGAAGGCATCTTCCCCTCGCAGCGCGCTCTGGACGAGGGCGGCAACGCGTCGCTCGAGGAAGAGCGCCGCCTCGCCTATGTCGCGATCACCCGCGCCCGGCGAAAGGCCTTCATCCTCCACGCCGCCAATCGCCGCATCTACGGCCAGTGGAACTCGTCGATCCCCAGCCGTTTCGTCGCCGAGCTGCCCGAGGCGCATATCGAGAGCGAAAGCACGATGACCGGAGGCGCCTCGCTATGGCAGGCCAACTGGAGCGAGCGCAGCGACCCGTTCGCGGACGTCTCGCGCGGCACGGGAAGAGGCCCGGGCTGGCAGCGCGCCGCGGGCGTGGACATGAAGAACCCCGGCGGCGGGTTCACCTCCCGCACCTTCTCGCGCGAGCCGGCCCGCGTGGTGGAAAGCCGTGCGAGCGCGGTCAGCTTCGGCGCCAAGCCCCGCGACGACCTGTCCCTGGGGCTGCGCGTGTTCCACCAGAAGTTCGGCTACGGCGTGATCGCCGAGATCGAAGGCAACAAGCTCGAGATCGACTTCGAGCAGGCCGGGCGAAAGCGGGTTATGGATAGTTTTGTTACGGTAGGGTAATGTGGTTGCACACGGGCTCTTGGGGGAGGGAAGCGTGTCAAACTTCGCGGAATTTAAGTCCAAGAGAAGCTCGAACTTTTTCATCGGTCTGGGGTTGCTTCTGATACCAGCGGGCGTTGCCTACCTAGTATTCTTCTCATCTGAGGACGAATTTCTTCATACACGAGTTCGCCGTGGCGGCGGACTGATGAAGCTTATTGAGCAATCTATAGGCTGGGAGACGTTTTGTTTTCTGATGCTGGCTTTTGCTGTGTGGGCAATAGCCTATTCAGCAGTGTCGTTTTGGAAGGTGTTTGATGGAACCGCAGACGTCACTGCCTACGACGACCATGTCGAGTTTCATCCCGCTGTGAAGAGCGTGGCAGCGACCTACGACGATATCTCTCATTGGAACGTTCAAATGGTGAGCGGGCATCCAGTGCTCTGGATACACTTTTTTGATACGTACTGGTCACTACAGGGACTATATCCACGCGGAACTGTGAAGCTTGAAGGTAGCGCCGAAGAACTTGAGCCGTTGATTACTTACTTCTCCGATCATGTTCAGATGAGGGAGAAGTTTGCTCGGTAGTGGGATGATTATGAAAAATTGCGGCGATCTGATATGGTCACTAACCTAGTCAGGAGCTCGCTGCCGCTATGGAACGCATAAACCTAGCCGACGCCAAGGCGCGCCTCAGTGAGATCGTGGATCGGGTCGAGGCCGGCGAGAGCATCGAGATCGTCCGGCGTGGAAAGCCCGCCGCGCGGCTCGTGCCGCCTCTGCCCGAGAAGAAGCCCGTCGATGTCGCGGCGCTTCGCCTTGCTGCAAGCAAGACTCCCTTCCAGCATGAGAGCGGTACCGAGGTGATCCGCAAGATGCGCGACAGCGGCTACTGATGTTCTACCTCGACGCTTCCGCCGCCGTCGCCGCGATCGCGCAGGAAGTGCATAGCGAGGCAATCTGGTGCTGGCTGGGCGAGCATGCCGCCGATCCGATCCTGTGCAGTGGATGGACCGCCACCGAAGTCGCCAGCGCGCTTTCGATCAAGGTCCGCACCGGCGCCTATACGATGGAAGACCGCGTCACCGCCTGGAACAACTGGCGGCGCTTCCGGCAGGACAATCTTGCGGAAATCTCCGTCATCCCCGATCATTTCGAGACTGCCGCCCGTTTCCTCGACCGGCCAGACCTTGGGCTGTGCGCCGGGGATGCCCTGCATATCGCCATCGCCGAAAGCGGCAGCCTGCGGCTCGTGACTGTCGACACGCAAATGGCCACCGCCGCACTCCAACTCGGCGTGCCGGTCGAGCGGGTCTGAAACCCCTTCCAATGTAGGATTTCGTCTGATCTACCCTGGTAGATGCAGGACGATCCGAACCATCCGCCCGAAGACGACGGCCCCAGCCGTCTCGACTTCACCCCCGTCCCCCTGGAACGCGTCCATCACAATGGCTGGACCGAGCGCCGGCAGCGGGACTTCATCACAGCCCTTCTGGCAATGGGATCGGTCCGTCACGCCTGCCGCGCCGTCGGCAAGACCCGACAGTCCGCCTACAAGCTGCGCGAGCGCCCCGGCGCCGAGAGCTTTGCCGCCGCCTGGGATCACGCCCTCGCATGGGGATATTGCGACGCCTTCGACCGGGCACTGGAACGTGCCACCAAGGGCATCACCACGCCGCGCTACTACAAGGGCAAGCAGGTCGGGACGAAGCACCGGCTCGACTTCCGCCTCGCCATGGCCGCGCTCAATGGAGCGCCGCCCGTCCCGCCTCAACTGCGCAAGAATGTTGCGAGATGAGGTGCGTTCGCGGGAACTGTGTCAACCTAAGCGACGAGAAAACTCAGCCCTCGATCGCGATCAGCGTCACGCCCTGGTATTTCTCCAGGGTCGCGTCGAACAACTCGCTGCGGGTGAAGTCGCGGTCCTGCAGGGTCAGTTCCTTCAGCCCGTCGAGCTTGAAGGTGCCCACCTTCTCCTCGCGCGGCAGGAAGCCTTCCTTCGAGACGACCACCGCGTCGACATATACCTGGTCATGCCGCGTGTAGAGGATGTGCGGCGCCAGGATCATCCGCGTGCGGTTATAGGTAGCCGACACGCATTTGTGGCGCACCACGGCTTCGAACAGCAGCGGGAGCATGGCGGCGGGCGTCGGGGCGGGATCGGCTTCGATACTCAAACTCATGCCTTCTCTATGACGAGCATGTTGCAATGCAGCAAGATGCGAGAATGGCCAAGCATCGCTCTCTCCTTGCCCGGATTTCGTAAACGCACTGCATCCTGCCACGCTCCCGCGCTGCCGTCACGCCCTGTGTATTATGCAATCAATACACCCTTGACGCCCGACGCTACATCTGTAGCTTCGGCGGCGAAGGGATGAACGCATGCAGCCTACACGCCTGAACCGTCGCCAGATCCTCGCCGCCATGCCCGCAACCGCAGGCATCGCCCTCCTCCCCGGCCTTGCCCGCGCCGCCATTGCCCCGGACCCGGTCCAGCTGCTGGTCGATGATTTCGTGAAGAGCGGCAAGGCGCCGAGCGTATCGGTCGCCGTGATCCGGGACGGCAGGACCCGGTTCCACAATGCCGGCGTCATGTCCCTCTCTACCAGGGCCCCGGCCACGGAGCACAGCGTCTATGAGATCGGCTCGATCTCCAAGACCTTCACCAGCCTGATCCTCGCCCATGCAATCAACGAGGGCCGGGCGACGCTGGCCGACGATGTCCGCAAGCATCTGCCGCCGGGCTATGACAATCTGGTGCGGGACGGCCGCGCAGTAACGCTGCGCGACATGGTCACCACCACTTCCGCCCTGCCCGACAATGTCCCGGACTGGATGGCCCGCTTCGCCAAACTGCCGCCCGCCGAGCTGCCCTTCGCCGTGGCGAAGCTGCTCCAGGGCTATGACCAGCCGAGCTTCCTGGCCGATCTCAAGGCCGCGCAGCTGGTCGACGTGCCCGGCCATCTGCCCCGGCACAGCAACACCGCCTCGCAGCTGCAGGGCGTGGTGGTCGAGCGCCTCTATGGCGTGCCCTATGACGCGCTGCTCGCCCGCTTCATCGAGAAGCCGCTCGGCATGCGTGCCGGCGGGGCGGCGGTGCCGCCTGCCCTGCTCGCCACCGGCTATTCGACCGACGGCACGCCCCGGCCCGCGCTCGACATGCCGGTGATCCGCGCCGCCGGCGGCCTGCGCTATTCGGCGTCGGATCTTGCCCGCTACGTCTCGGCCCAGATCGTTCCCGGCGATCCCGCGATCGCCCGTGCCCAGCAGCCCCTGTTCGGGACCCCCGATGCCGGCCAGATCGGTTTCCATTGGGTCATCGGCAAGACGGCGGACAGCCAGCGTTACCTACGCCATTCGGGCGGCACGCTCGGCTGCTCGAGCTATTGCGACTTCTACCCCGCGCAGCGCTACGGCGTGGTCGTGCTGGCCAACAGCTCGGGCGCGCAGAACACCGCCCAGGGCCTCGCCAATGCCATCCATGCCGCCCTGTTCGGCCCGCCCAAGGGGCTGACCGCGCTCGAGGCCGCGCTGGAGCAGAGCAACTATGCCGATGTCCCCGGCACCATCGCCGCGATCAAGGCGCGCTTCCCCGAGCTGCACCTGAACGAGGAGCATGTGAACATGTGGGGCTATCGCCTGCTGCGCGAGCCCCGCCCGCAGGCAGCACGGGGCATCTTCGCCTGGAACGCCGCGGCGCATCCGGACAGCTGGAACGCGCATGACAGCCTGGCCGAAGTGCTGGCCGAGACCGGCGACAAGGCGGGGGCGATCGCCGAATATCGCCGCTCGCTCGCGCTCAACCCCGGCAACGACAATGGGAGGACGATGCTCGAGAAGCTCGAGAAACAGCCTTAGACTTCGATCCCGTTCCACTCGGTGACGGTGTGGAAGGCCGGCATGGAGAGCCCACCCTCGCCCGTCTTGGCGACCAGGTTGTGGCCCTGATGCTGGAGCCCTGCCTCGGTGATCAGCTTGGGCGAGACGCGGTGCCGGGTGGTGAGCACGCCATTGGCGTCCTCGACCAGCGGCTGCTCGAACTCGATGCCCTGCTGCTGGTTCATCGAGCGGCGGACAGTGGCGACCGCCATCTGCCCCTCGCCCAGGTCGACGACGAACTGGGTGCCCTCGGGCACGTCGACGATCCCGTCGATCAGCGCGCCGGAGGCCGAGACGTTCTTGAGCACCGCGGGATAGTAGTGATTGTCGTGGATCACCCCCACCTTGCGGAAGGTGGTGTGGCGGATGTGGCGCTGGCGGGCCGGCCCCTGGGGCTGGATCACCCATTTGCCGTCCTTGAAATGGGTCGCCAGCTCCTCGCTCGCCACGGCACGGCTGTAGAGGAAGCCCTGGATGTGGCTGACGTTGAGCTTCCGCATCGTCTCGAGCTGGTCGAAGCTCTCGATGCCCTCGGCGGTGGTCTCCATACCCAGCGCATTGGCCAGCGCGACGATCGCGGCGATGATCGCCTGGTTGCGCGCACCTTCCTCGGTGGTGCCGCGCACGAAGCTCTGGTCGATCTTGATCTTGTCGAACGGCGCGGTCTTCAGATAGCCGAGCGAGGAATAGCCGGTGCCGAAATCGTCGAGCGCCAGCCGTACGCCGAGCCGCTTCAGCGCCGCGAAGCGCGCATCGGTCTCGGAGCCGTCCTCGAGGAACACGCTCTCGGTGATCTCGAGTTCGAGCCGCTCGGCTGCCAGCCCGGAATTGGCCAGTGCGCTCATCACGATGGCGGGCAGCGCCTCGCTGGCGAACTGGATCGGGGAGACGTTCACCGCGACGCGCAGCTCGCCCGGCCATTTCGCCGCGTCGATACAGGCCTGGCGCAGCGTCCATTCGCCCAGCTGCGGGATCAGATTGGCGTCCTCGGCGATCGGGATGAAGATCGCCGGCGATATCCGGCCGCGCTTGGGATGGTTCCAGCGCAGCAGCGCCTCGAAACCGGTGACTTCCTCGTTCCTGGCGCTGACGATGGGCTGGTAGTGCACCGCCAGCTCGCCCTTGGAGAGTGCGTCGATCAGGTCATGTTCGAGCAGCCGGCGATCCTCGGCGGCCTGGAGCAGGTCCGCGGAGAAGAAGCGCGCCCGGCCCCGTCCCGAGCCCTTGGCGGCATAGAGCGCCAGATCGGCATTGCGGACCAGCTCGTCGCTGGTGCTGGCGTCGAACGGGCTCACTGCGATGCCGATCGAAGCGCCGATCAGGCAGCGGCTGCCGTTGATCATATAGGGGTGGGAGAGCGATTCGATGATCCGGTTGGCAAGGTCGAAGATGCCGACCCGGTTGTGCGCATCGGGCAGGATCACCTGGAACTCGTCGCCGCCCATCCGGGCGATCTGCTCGGGATTGCCGACGATGGTCGAAAGCCGCTCGGCGACCTGCTTGAGCAGCGCGTCGCCCACCGGATGGCCCAGGCTGTCGTTGATCGCCTTGAACCGGTCGAGGTCGATCAGCATCAGCGCGCACGGGCGCTGCTGGTTGCGGAAGGCGGCGATCGTGCTGTCGAGCAGGGTGCTCATCCGGCGCCGGTTGGGCAGCCCGGTGAGCGGATCGTACATGGCGAGCCGGTTGCTCTCATGTGCCGCCCGCTGCTCGCGGGTCACGTCGACGCTATGGCCGAGATAACCGCCGAAATTCCCCCGCGAATCGCGGGTGGGCTGGCCGGAAAGCGCCCACCAGCGTTCCTCGCCGACGATGTCTACCAGCAGCGGGATCGCATCGAACCGGGCCTGGCGCGCCATCTGGAACGGCATGGTCCGCCGCCGCTCGACATCGGCCTCTTCATTGGCGTTCTTGAACAGCGAGATCAGGTCGCGGCCGATCAGCGCGTCACCGGTCACGCCAAGCGAGCGCGCCGCGCCTTCGCTGATATAGGTGATCTGGCCCTCGGCGTCGGTCGCCCAGAACCAGCCCAGGTCCATCGCCTCATAGTTGCGGAACAGGCGCAGATGCTCCGCGGCCAGCGGATCGGTCCCGTTCCTGCGCATGAAGGGTGCGGCAGTGCCACCAACGCCGACCGCCTTGGCCGCTCCGCCCAATCTGCCACCCATTCACATCGCCCGAGATATTTTATGCCTGAAATGGTCCTAATCGGGCGACCCTTTAGGCTTTGTGAAGGCCGGGGCGCCGTAAACGCGTTAGCAACCGGAAACCTGCCTCGTTTCCGCAACCGGCACATGATAGCAACGTGCCCGAAACGACTGCGAAGGGATCGGAACATGCATTTTGCACTCCCCACGGCCCTGCTGGCCGCCACGATCCTTTCCGGCCCGGCCTTCGCCCAGTCGACGCCGTCGGATGTCGCCGATCTGGTCGGTGCGCGCGGTGCTGGCGGCGAGACCCAGCTCCAGGCGCGGGGCTACAGCTTCGTCACCGTCAACACGGTGGGCACCACGAAATGGTCGCTGTGGTGGAGCGATCGGCAGCGCCAGTGCATCCAGGTCGCGACCAGCGAGGGGCGCTATTCGGCAATCCAGCGCGTGCCCGAACAGAATTGCCGTCCGGGAGCGCCCTCGCCTGCCGATGCCGGTCCGCCTCCGGGCCGCCCGGACGGCCCCGGCCCCGATCGTGGCGATCGCTTCGGCCCCTCGATCACCCTGGTCTGCTTCGGTGGCGGCAGCACGCCGGCTGCGCAATACCAGTCGGGCTATGTCTACAACAGCCGCAGCCATCGCTTCGAACCGCAATTCGGCACCACGCTCGGCCGCGACGGCTTCGCATCGGACCTGCAGATCGAGATCTGGCACGGCCGCGGCCGTATCCGGCCCGAAGGCAAGCTGGTCTCGCCGATCCATTCGGGCGGCGACAATGGCTGGTGGGATATCCAGAACCTGGTCGTCACCGCCGATCGCATCACCGGCGAATATCGGATGAACGGGCTCAACAAGCCCCGCTTCGAGATCGATCGCCGCTCGGGCATCATCCGCATCCGGGCCGCGACCAGCTTCACCGGCCGCTGCGATGCGGGCGACTGGCGGGGCGGCGGCGGCTTCTAGGCGAGCAGCGCCGCCAGCAGCACGAAGACCAGCAGGCTTTCGAGCATCGTCATGGTGGCGATGCCGAAACCGCGGAGCCGCGAGGTGCCCAGCATCCGCACGAACCAGAAGGTCTGCAGCGTGCCGTACCAGAGGAAGGCCGCGAGCAGGATCCACAGGCCTGCGATGCGGAACAGCGGGTTGCCGTGCATCTGCGTCGCCAGCGATCCGATGCCCAGCACCAGCGCGAACACGCCGGCGGGATAGCATTGCGCGTAGAAGAGCGGCTTGAGGCTGTCGCGGGTCAGCTTGTCCCGGCGTCGCCGCAGCAGGGCCACCGCCATGATCAGTGGGAAGACGGCGAAGAACAGCAGCCGTACGAGCAACAGGCTGGTATCGTCGCTGATCAGCCCGGCCAGCCCCCGCTTCTCCGCGATCAGATCGCTCTGCCCGACCAGGGCAAGCTCGATGGTGTGGCTGAGCAGCAAGGTCAGCAGCAGGAACAGCGGTGGGCTCAGCACATCGGGATATTGCTGCTCGGCCGCATCCTCCAGCTCGCTGTCGGCATAGGCCATCATCGCAAAGGGTCGCCGGATCGTGCGCCACAAGGTCACCGGATAGAAGACCAGCCAGGTGATGATCTCGTAGAGCAGGTCGTCGAGCGACTTGAGGAACTGCATGAAGTTCATGTGCCGGTTTCAGCACAGCGACGTCCGGCTTCCAATCGCCATTCAGCCGGTGGCAAGTCGTGCCGGCCATGATAGCGTGGAAACAAGGGGGAAATTCCATGATCCGCTGCATGCCGCTGCTGGCCGTTCCCGCTCTGCTCCTTGCCTCGCCCGCCGCGGCGCAGGCTCAGGAGCCGACCGTCGAGGCGGTTCAGGCGAGCCTGGACAAGTTCGACTATGCCCAGATGCGCGTCGAGATCGTCGTATCGCGGGACGATGGCAAGAAGGCCTGGCTCATCAGCCGCCAGGCCACGGGCAGCCATACGCTGCGGCGCTGCGTGACCGAATTCACCACCCCCACGGTGCTTCTGATCGCCAACACCAAGCCGACAAAGACCTACATTCTCGATTGGAGCGATGTGACCAGGGTTTCCTCTTCCGATCTCTACGAGATGGAGCTGGAACATCGCGACACGGCGATGCGGACGAAGTTCCGGTTCAATCTGACCGGCCTCGCGCCGGCCTTCGAACAGACATTTGAGTTTCTCCGGAAGCAATGCGCCCGCTGAGGCAGCGTATCGGGCTTCCAATGTAGGAAATCGTTTCGCATAGACTGGTGGATGCGAGAGCCTTCACCAGAGATGCCTGTGATCGATCCCGGTCAGCGGCGGGTCCACGCCCCTGAAATCGCCGAGTAATCGCGCATTCGCCGCCATACGCTGCTTCTTGCCGTCGGCACTGCCGTCCCGCTCAAGGGCGCTTCGCCCATGCCGTCATTGTCCGGTGCGCGCCATGGCCGATCCCGAGCGAATCTCTCCCGCGCGCGTGGATGTCGGGACTTTTGTGACTTTCCGCCTCCCGCCGCCGCAATCCACCGCATTTCATTACGGCTCCGTCGTATCCGCGCCGTCCGTTCAGCCCGGCTTCACGCGCATGTCCGGAACGTTTCAACGTCCCTGGCCGTATGGGCCTTCGGGAAGGAGAATAGATCATGAAGCATCTGATAACCCTCGTCGCGGCAGCCGCGGCCAGCCTGGCGGTCGCGTCGCCGGCGATGGCCCAGCGCGCGCCCATCTATGGGCAGGACGAGGAAGCGCGCTTCGATGCCGCGCAGCAGCGGTTCGAACGCGAATATGACCAGTTCCAGCAGGCGCTCGAGCGCTATCGCTCGTACAAGAATCGTCCGGTCGTGGCGCCGCCGCCCCCGCCGCGTGGCGGTGGCTACGGCTATGATCCGCGCGACGATGAATTCTATGACGCGTCGCGTGACTATCGTGCCCCGCCCCCGGGCTATCAGGACCGCGTCCTCACCCAGGACGACCGCATCTATCGCGGCAATGACGGCAAATATTATTGCAAGCGCTCGGATGGCACGACCGGCTTGATCGTCGGCGCCGCTGCCGGCGGCCTGTTCGGCAACGTCATCGCCGGCGGACGCTCCAAGACGGTGGGCACGCTGCTCGGCGCGATCGCCGGCGGCGCGCTCGGCAGCTCGGTGGACCGCGACCAGGTCCGCTGCCGCTAAGCGATCGCGAGGCCCCGTCGTCGTTGCGGCGGGGCCTCCGTAGCTTCCCCGATTGGGGTAGCTCCGGAGCGGCCAATCACCCCGGTTACAGGCATAATCGCGCCATAATGGGGGTATGAGGAGTCGCGTAATGCCCGTTGAGCGCGTGCTGAGACAGCACGCCCATATTCTCGCCAATGCCGATGCGCTCGAGACGCTGGTCTCGGGTCCGCGGCCGGCGAATGTCGAGGGGCTCGGATTCCGTCGCTGGATGTTCACCCGCGACCTGATGATGCATTTCGCCAAGATGGAGGGCCAGGTCTATGGCCCGCTGATGGACGAGATCGGTGGCGACGTGGCGCAGGCGGCGAGCCGGGCCAGCGCCGAGACCGCCGCGCTGGTCGCCGATTTCCGCGAGCACATCACGCGCTGGCACGGCGTTCCCAGCGAGGAGCAATGGGATACCTATGCCCGTTCGATCCGCTGGCTGATGACGCGCATCCGCGAGCGGATCGAAGGCGAGGCGGCGGAGATCCTTCCGCTGCTCGGCCAGTTGCCGGTCAACGACGACGGAGCCTGTCCCGGCAAGCCGGACCATCGCTACGTCGCCGATGCCTGGGAAATACGCGAGCTGATCTTCGAAGGGCCGAGTTTCGTGAACGCGAACCGGTTCGGCCCGGGAGAGGCGGAGGCCGCCTGACCGGCTCAGTGCCAGAAGATGAGGATCAGCAGGATGATCGGAATCGGAATGCCGAGCAGCCACAACAGGATTCCCTTGCCCATCTTCACTCTCCAAGCTGTTGGTTTCGATAGTGAAAGAACCGTTCGGACGCGGCACAGGTTCCCACTGGAACCCGCGGGCCGCTTCGGGCACTGAGCCCGGCATGACCGACGGCCTGCCCCAGCCCCGCCGCACCCTGGCCATCGCCGCGATTTCGTTCGGCTCGGCGCTGGTGGTGATCGACGGCGCGATCGCCACGGTGGCCCTGCCCACCATTGCCCGCGACCTGCACGTCGACAGCTCGGCGGCGGTCTCGGTGGTCACCGTCTACCAGCTGATGCTGGTCATGCTGCTCCTGCCGCTGGCCGGGCTGGGCGAGCGGATCGGCCTGAAGCGCATGTACCAGGCTGGCCAGCTGGTCTTCACCGTGGCGACGGTGCTGTGCTTCTTCGCCAAGAGCCTGCCCTTCCTGCTCATCGTCCGGGCGGCGCAGGCGATCGGCGCGGCGGCGGCACTCAGCGTCTCCTCGGCGCTGATCCGCCAGGTCTATCCCGCCAAGCATCTCGGTCGCGGGCTGGGCATCAATTCGGTGGTCGTGTCGAGTTCCGCCGCGCTCGCGCCGACGCTCGGCGGCCTGGTGCTGGCGATCGGGCCCTGGCCCTGGGTGTTCGCCTCGGCGGTGCCCTTCGCCATCGCCAGCCTGCTGCTCGGCCGCGCCCTGCCGGACAATCAGGCGCGCAACGAGCCGTTCGACCTATTCGGGGCGCTGCTCTGCGCCGGCATGTTCGGGCTGGTGATCGGCGGGCTGGAGAGCAGCGTGCATGGCGACAGTCCCGTCGTGTCCGGTGCCGTGGTCCTCGCCGGCGCGGTGATCGGGGTGCTGTTCGTCCGGCGCGAGATGCGCGAGCCCAAGCCGATCCTGCCGGTCGACCTGCTGACCCGGCCCGTGCTCGCCCTCTCCGTCATTGGCGCCTACACCGCCTTCATCGCGACGATGACGCTGCTGCTGTCGCTGCCCTTCCGCCTCCAGCACGGCTATGGCTTCTCACCGTCGGAAGTCGGTGCGGTGATCGCGCCCTGGCCGTTGACCACGATGATCGTCGCGCCGCTCGCCGGTTCGTTGTCAGACCGCTATCCGGCCGGAGCACTGGGTGGCATCGGCATGGTCATCGCGGTTGCCGGCCTGCTCTTCCTCGCCTTCCTTCCCGTCGATCCGAGCTGGTTCGACATTGCCTGGCGCATGTCGCTCACCGGCGCGGGGTTCGGCATGTTCCTCTCGCCCAATGCACGGCTGATCATCGGCTCCGCACCGATCGACCGTGCAGCCGCCGCGGGGGGGCTCGTCTCGACCACCCGGATGGTCGGCCAGACCACCGGTGCCACGCTGGTGGCGGCCTTGCTGGCGCTCGGCATCGGCGGCGGCACGACACCGCCCCTGGTCTCGGCGGGCCTCGCCGCCATTGCCGGCCTGTGCAGCCTCGCCCGGCTGCGCCCCGCGATCCGAAATCCGCGCGCCGCCGAGACGGAGGACATGCAGCCGGCAAAGCTGCGCTGACCCGCCTAATACCTTTGTTTGGGCTGCCGCGACGCAATCGCTCGTTGCGATAGCGTCCGGGAAGCGCCTACAGGCAGTGCCATGGCCGCCGAAGCAAAGCACCCGTTCGCCGTTCCCAATTTCCGCTACTATTTCCTGGCCCGGCTTTCGACGACACTCGCCCAGATGGCGATGGTGATCGTCATCGGCTGGCAGGTCTACGACATCGCCCGCCGCACGATGACGGTGAAGGAAGCCGCGTTCCAGCTCGGCCTGATCGGCGTCGCCCAGTTCCTGCCGCTCCTGTTCCTGTCGCTCTTCGCCGGCTGGGTCGCGGACCGGCTCGACCGGCGCTGGATCGCCCGTGCCGCGGTGGCACTCGAAGCATTCTGCGCGATCAGCCTCGGCGTGCTCACCTACACCAATGCGATCACCCTGCCCTGGCTCTTCGGTATCGCGGCACTGCTCGGCGTAGCCCGTGCCTTCGCCAGCCCGGCGCTGAGCGCGCTCTCGCCCAACCTCGTACCCAAGGCGATCCTGCCCACCGCGATCGCGCTGAGCTCGCTCTCCTGGCAGATCGGCACGGTGATCGGGCCGGCGATGGGCGGCTATCTCTATGCGGCGGCCGACTGGCTCTCCTATGCGGTGGCGGGTGGCCTGTTCCTGTTGTCCTTCCTACTGCTCATGCTGATCGGCCCGGTGCCGCGGAGCGCGGCCAAGTTCAGCGGCAGTCCCTGGCTACAGATGGTCGACGGGCTCCATTATGTCCGCCGCAATCGCCTGGTGCTCGGCGCCATCTCGCTGGATATGTTCGCCGTGCTGCTCGGCGGCGCGACCGCGATGCTGCCGGTCTATGCCCGCGACATCCTCCAGGTCGGCGCCGGCGGGCTAGGCCATCTGCGCGCCGCCCCGGCGATCGGCGCGGTGGTGACCGCGGTGTTCTTCTCATGGCGGCCGCTGAAGAGCGATGTCGGGGTGAAGATGCTGCTCGCGGTGGCCCTGTTCGGCGTGGCGACGGTGATCTTCGGCCTGTCCGCGCCGCTGCTGGTGCCGGCGCTGGGGCCCAGCGCGATCGGACACGACACGGCGCCCGCCGTGCTCGTGGCGCTGTTCGCGCTGTTCGTGCTCGGTGCTGCCGACATGGTTTCGGTCTATGTCCGCCAGTCGCTGATCCAGCTCTACACGCCGGACGAGATGCGCGGGCGCGTCGGCGCGGTCTCGACGCTGTTCATCTCAGGGTCGAACGAGCTGGGTGAGGCCGAGTCGGGCTTCCTCGCCGCGCTGATCGGCCCGGTCGCCGCTGTTGTGGGCGGCGGCGTGGGCGCGATCCTTGTCACACTGGCATGGGCCAAGCTATTTCCGGAACTCAGGCGGGCTCGCACGTTCGATCCCCCGACCAATCTCGAGATTCCTCCCAAGGAGATGACCACATGAAGGCCAATACGATCCTCGAGACGATCGGCAACACGCCGCATATCCGCGTCCAGAAGCTGTTCCCCGGCTCCGAGGTCTGGGTGAAGTCCGAGCGTTCCAATCCGGGCGGTTCGATCAAGGACCGCATCGCGCTGGCCATGATCGAGGCGGCCGAGCGTGACGGCAGCCTGCAGCCGGGCGGCACGATCGTCGAGCCGACCAGCGGCAACACCGGCGTCGGCCTGGCGATGGTCGCCGCAGTGAAGGGCTACAAGCTCGTCCTCGTCATGCCGGAGAGCATGTCGGTGGAGCGCCGCCGCCTGATGCTCGCCTATGGCGCCACCTTCGACCTCACTCCGCGTGAGAAGGGCATGAAGGGCGCGATCGAGCGGGCGATGGAGATCGTCGAGACGACGCCGGGCGCCTGGATGCCGCAGCAGTTCGAGAACCCCGCGAATATCGACGTGCACGTGAAGACCACGGCGCAGGAGATCCTCAACGATTTCGCCGATGCGCCGATCGACGTGGTGATCACCGGTGTCGGCACCGGCGGGCACATCACCGGCGTCGCCGAGACGCTGAAGAAGGCCTGGCCGAACCTCAAGGTCTATGCGGTAGAACCCGAGCTCTCGCCAGTGATCTCGGGTGGCCAGCCCGGTCCGCACCCGATCCAGGGCATCGGCGCCGGCTTCGTGCCGCGCAATCTCCATACCGACGCGATCGACGGCGTGATCAAGGTCGATGCCGGCATCGCCAAGGACATGGCCCGCCGCGCGGCACGCGAGGAAGGCATGCTGGTCGGCATCTCCTCGGGGGCGACCCTGGCGGCGATTCTCCAGAAGCTTCCCGACCTGCCCGAGGGCAGCCGGGTGCTCGGGTTCAATTATGATACAGGTGAGCGCTATCTGAGCGTTCCGGATTTCCTTCCGGAGAGCTGAGACCACTGGAATTGCCCCTCGGTTAACGTTAACTTCCCCGAGTCGGGGAAACGTATTTCCGGGGGGGAATTCGTGCGCAATGCGATGATTCTGGTGAGCGTCATGCTCGCCATCTATTTGGTGTGGCCGCTCGCCTTCGGAGGCAAGCCGCGAGGGCTGGAGACGCCGGCCGAGGCGCGGGGCGTGACCACTGTTCCAAAACAGGCCAAGCTGGCGGTACTTGCTTCGGTGGCCAAGCCGCCCATGGCACCCATCCGGCCCGAAAGCTGCTACAAGCGCTATCAGCGGGAGGTGAAGCTCTGCTCGGGTGACGCCGAGGCGGCATGCAAGTTCGGCGCGGCCGATCACTGGGACATGTGCGAAGCCACCGGCTTCTGGCCGAACTGAGCCTTCGCAGGGCAGCCGACCGGGCATTGCGGCGTTTCGGCGCCGCAATGGTTCCAACCGTGCGACTTCTGCGTTATGGGCGGCGACCCCATGCCGACCCTCCCTTCCCTTCGCACCATCGGAGCGCCCGCGCTTCGCGTCTCGCCCCTGCTGGCGGCGCTGCTCGGTCTCGTCTCGATCGTGGCGATCGCGCTGCCGCTCTGGCTCGTCGTGCATACGCCGCGAGCGGTCGTCCACAAGCGTGGGCCGGTGAAGGTCTCGCACCGGGTCGTACCCAAGTCCGAACTGCCCGACGTCGAGCCGGTCGAACTCCAGGTCGTCACGCCCGATGACGCCCGGACGTATAACGCCTCCATTCCCTTCTCCACCCTGCCCAATCCGGCGGCGCGGCCGTTCAACATCTTCGGCGCCGAGGACAGCCGCGCGCGTGCGGTCGATTGCCTTGCCGCCGCGGTCTATTACGAGGCGGGCGACGACGCGGTCGGCCAGCAGGCCGTAGCGCAGGTCATCATCAACCGGGCTCGGCATCCCGCCTTCCCCAAATCGATATGCGGTGTGGTGTTCCAGGGCTCGGAGCGGTCCACCGGCTGCCAGTTCACCTTCACCTGCGACGGCGCGATGCTGCGCTACACGCCGACCGCTACGGCCTGGGAGCGCGCGCGCTATGTCGCGCGGATCGCGCTGAACGGCTCGGTCTACAAGCCGGTCGGCCACGCCACCCATTATCACACCGACTGGGTGGTACCCTATTGGAGCGCCAGCCTCGAGAAGATCACCGAGGTCCATACCCATCTCTTCTTCCGCTGGGCGGGCTGGTGGGGCACCCCGCCGGCATTCAACCGCGCCTATACCGGCGTGGAGCCCAACATCGCGCTGATGGCGCGGCTCGCCCCGGCGAATTTCCAGTCCGACCCCGCCCTCGAAGGCCTGATGCCCGGCGCAGTGGGCAGCGACGGCGCGTTCATCGATCCCGCCTCGATCCCGCAAAGCGCCGTCCCCGCCCCGATGGCGATCGAGGGTGGCGGCGAATCGAACAACTTCATGCTGACGCTCCCCCAGGGCATCAGCCCCGATGCCTTCGCCGCCCTCGCCATCCGCACCTGCGGCGAGCGGCCCTATTGCAAGTTCATGGCCTGGGCCGACGGCAAGCAGACTCCGGCCAAATTGCCGCTGTCGAGCGCCCAGGTCTCGACCATGTCGTTCAGCTATCTGCGCGACGAGACGCAGGGCTTCGCCAAGGCGCTGTGGAACTGCGCCCAGTTCCGCCGTCCCAGCCCGGTCCAGTGCATGCGCGCCCAGATCCCGACCGAGGCGGTCGCAGCACCCGCCCCCGCCGCGACGCCGATCCCCGGCGCCACGCCGCTGGCCGCCGCCACCCCGCTCACCGGCGTGCGGCGCAAGGCGGATGCGACGGTGCCGCCCGTGACCGCGCCGGCCAATGTACCCGCCCAGGGCAAGGGCGCAGTGAGCTTCACCCTGCCCGTACCCAGGCCCTCGCCGACCCCGCGTCCGACGCCTGAGGCGCGCTAATCCACCCGGGCAGCCAGCGCCTGCGCCAGCGCGAGTGCGGCATCCAGCGGCGCGTCGGTGACATCGGGCCGATGCATGCCGCTCGCGCCTGCGGTATCCACGCGCACCGTCGCCACGCCCAGCCGCCGCTGCAGCCAGCTGCGCCGCACCGTTAGCGTCTGGATCGACTCGAACGGCACGATCCAGTCGCGCTGCGAGAGCACCCCGCGCATCACCTGCAGGCTGGTGTCGCGCAGGGCATAGCGGTGGTGGCTGCGCTGGAAGAGCGCGATGACCACGGAGACTGGGACGAGCAGCAGACCCCACCAGAGCAGCGGCAGGAACCAGCCGGCGATCCCGAAGACCAGCGCCACCGGCAGGCCGTGGCGGAGTGCCGAGCGCAGGATGTGCGCCGAAGCCACCGGGCGCAGGCCGATCCGCTCAAAGGGTGGCAAGGGCGTGGCGGCGATGACCTGCGCAGCCTCCTCCGCGGTGGCGAAGGGCGCCAGTTCCTGGCGACCGGTGGGATCGTCGCTGCCGCCGAGCGTCTGCACCGCGACGGTGTTCCACCCCAGGCGGCCGCTGATCGCGCCGCGATGAACCAGACCGAGCTGGATGCGACGATCCGCGATCACGATCTCCGACCGGGTCAGCAGGCCGCGAACCCGGCGGAAGCGGCCCGGCACATGGGTGAGCGTGAAGCCATAGTCGCGCAACAGGGTGCGCACGATGCCGGCGATCACGCCGAGCAGCAGCGCCACGACGAGCACCAGCGCCAGCGCGAGGAGGCTGAACTGGGCGATGGCGACGCGTTCGGCCTCGCCGAACCACTTCTCCCAATCGAACTTCACCACCCGGTCGATCGAGTGGATCGCGCCATAGATCGCCGCGAGCCAGAGCATCGAGAAGCCGAACACGCCGCGCAACAGCACCCGGCCGAGCGACATCGCATAGACGGTGCGTCGCACCGGCTCGGCGGGGACAGGCTCAGCCCCGGCGCTGGCGGTAGCAGGCTGATAGTAGGAACGCAGCAGGGCGCGTAACCGCTCGGCCTCGGCCAGCGAGACGCTGTCCAGCTCGGCTTCCTCCGCCTTGCCGCCGCCGGTCTCGATCCGGACCAGCGCCAGACCGAAGATACGGGCAAAGGGGCCGCGCTCGATCGACACGTCCTGGATCCGACCCCGAGGGATCGATCGGCGCTCGCGGCGGAGCACGCCGTGCTGGATCAGCACTTCCTCTTCGCCGATCGTGTAGGTGAAGCTCCACCAGCCGAGCCAGGTCGAAACGATCACCGCCGCGGCAATCGCGGCGAACGCGCCGAACGCCAGCACGGGATGGAATTCGCGCCCCATGAAGCCGAGCGCAAGCGGCGGTACGACCAGCGTGGAGGGGGCCCGCTTCACGAACCGCATGATCACGGTGAGGATGTGGAGCCGCCGCGGCGCGGCACCCGCGTCAGTCATGGGTGGCGCTGCCGATACGCTGGCGGATCGCGTCGCGGATTTCTTCGGCGGTGGCGCGGGAGACGCCGGGGAGGACGACGATATTGCCGTCGCTCCCCGCGGTGTGGAGGACCAAAGTCGCGACACGGAACAGCCGCTCGAGCACGTCCTGGGACACGTCGATATGCTGGACCCGGAGGACCGGCACGATGGTGTGGACGCGGGTGAGCAGGCCATATTCAACATGGAGCTCGCTGCCGGTGAAGGCATAGCCCCAGCGCCGCCAGCGCCGCCCCGGCGCGAAGATGGTGATCCATAGCGAGAGCAGCAGCACCGGCCCCAGGATCAGCCCGTGCATCGGCAAGTCGGGCACTAAGATTTCCGCAGCGATTGCCGCTGCCAGCAGGATCAGCGCGGTGCGGATCGCGCGCAGGCGGATCACATGAAGCTGCCCGCGCTCGAGCGGCGTGAGCGGTACGAACGACAAGGTCATGAAAGGACTATCGATACCCCCGGGTTGCGGCTCAAGTGTCTTACTACACCATAACGGTTCCGGCATGACAGATCGCGCCAAAGTTTATGAAACAGACGCCACGGGGCCCCTCATTCCTCACTCCCGATCCGCCGCCAATGCGCGCCCGTGCCTTCCCGGATGAGTTTGTAGACGGCATTGTTCGGGCGGTTCGGTGCGCAGAAACCGGACAAATTATAGGTCCTGCCCGCCTCGCGCAGTTCGGTGAGATAGCCGGGACCATCGGTACAGATCACCAGCTCGGCAGAATCCTTATTCGGCATGCGTGCCGGATCGAACAGCAGGGCATGCACGCGGCGCGCGATGCCGGCATAGGTGCAATCGCCCTGCAGGCAGAAGGCGAAGTTCAGCGAGCGCTCCGGGACCGGGCGACAGCGGCTTTGCGTCAGATTGCACTGGCGGCGGACGGTATCCAGCGAGGCGACCGCCTCTCCCTTCTCGCCCGGGGTGATGGTTACGACATTGCGCTCGCCGCCGCGCAGTGCGGGCGTGGTGCTGAACCGAAGGGCGTCGTCGCCAATATCGCCGAGCTTGGGACTGGCGAAGGGATTGCGATCGGTGGGCTTGGTCAGCCAGGAATCGCCGATACTGCGATCAGGGTCCTTGCCGGCGGCGAAATCATCCACACCCAGCAGCAACAGCAACGCGAATGTCAGCATCTTGCACCTCCCCTCGGGTGGCGCACGCAAACATTTGAAATCCTACATTGCAAGGGGGCGGCATCCTCTTGCGAAGATACCGCCCCAAATCGTCATTCCGGTCAAAGCCGGGACCTCAGGCCGCGCGGAACAGCTCCGGATCGAGCGCCATCACCGTCTCGCTGCCGGCCTCGATCTTGCGGCGCAGGCCGCTCGCGTCGGGGAGGAAGCGCTCGGCGTAGAAGCGGGCAGTGACCAGCTTGGCCTCGTAGAACCTGGTGTCGCCCCCGCCGGCGGCCAGCGCGGCCGAAGCTGCCTTGGCCATGCGGAGCCACATCAGGCCGAGCGCCACCGTGCCGGTGAGCTGCATGTACGGATAGGCGCCGGCGCCGACGTCGTTCGGGTTCTTGAAGCCGTTCTGGGCGAGCCACATCGTCGCGCCCTGGAGATGGCCGAGCGCCTTCTCCAGACCTTCGGCCAGCGCAGCGAGCTTCTCGTCGCCCTTGGCGGCGGCGGCTTCCTCGGCGACCAGCTTGAAAAACGCCTGGACCGCGCGGCCGCCGTTCATGGCGAGCTTGCGTCCGACCAAGTCCATCGCCTGGACGCCGTTGGTGCCCTCATAGATCATCGAGATGCGGGCATCGCGGACATATTGCTCCATGCCCCATTCGGCGATGTAGCCATGGCCGCCATAGACCTGCTGGCTGTCGGTCGCGACCTTGTAGCCGATATCGGTGCCGACGCCCTTGATGACCGGGGTGAGCAGGCCGACCAGGTCCGCGGCGAGCTGGCGCTCCTCCTCGGTCGGGGCGGCATGCTCGAGATCGACCTGGAGCGCACCCCAGAGGCAGAGCGCGCGCATGCCCTCGGTCTGCGCCTTGGCTTCCATCAGCATGCGGCGGACGTCCGGATGGACGAACAGCGTGTCGGCCTTCTCCTGCGGTTCCTGCGGGCCGGTAAGCGCGCGGCCCTGGCGGCGGTCATGCGCGTACTGGACGGCATTCTGGAGGGCGACTTCGCCGACGCCCAGGCCCTGCAGGCCGACGCCGAGGCGGGCAGCGTTCATCATGATGAACATCGCGGCGAGGCCCTTCATCTCCTCGCCGACGAGCCAGCCTTTGGCGCCGTCATAGTTCATCACGCAGGTCGAGTTGGCGTGGATGCCCATCTTGTGCTCGATCGAGCCGCAAGTGACCGGATTGCGCTCGCCCAGCGTGTCGTCGTCGTTGACCAGGAACTTCGGGACCACGAAGAGCGAGATGCCCTTGGTGCTGTCCGGCGCGCCGGGGGTCTTGGCGAGGACGAGGTGGATGATGTTGCTCGTCAGGTCATGCTCGCCCGACGAGATGAAGATCTTCGTGCCGGTGATCAGGAACGAACCGTCGGCCTGGGGCTCGGCCTTGGTCTTGATCAGGCCGAGATCGGTGCCGCACTGCGGCTCGGTGAGGTTCATCGTGCCGCCCCACTCGCCCGAGACCATCTTGGGGACGTACTTGGCCTGCTGCTCGGGCGATCCCTTGACCAGCAGCGAGGCGATCGCGCCATGGGTGAGGCCGGGATACATGGCGAAGGCCATGTTGGCGGAGATCATATACTCCTGGAATGCCGTGGAGACGACGTGCGGCATGCCCTGGCCGCCGAACTCGACGGGCGCGCTCAACGTGCCCCAGCCGCTCTCGACGAACTGGTTGTACGCTTCCTTGTAACCAGCGGGCGTGGTGACGCTGCCGTCGTCATGGCGGGTGCAGCCTTCCTGGTCGCCCGAATGGTTGAGCGGGAACAGCACCTCGGCGACGAACTGGCCGCCCTGCTCGAGCACGGCATCGATCGTGTCGGGCGTGGCATTCTCGAAGCCCGGCAGATTGGCGTAGCGGTCGAGGCCGATCACCTGCTCGAGGACGAAGCGCGTGTCGCGCACCGGCGGGGTGTACTGGGGCATTTCAGGGTTCCTCGGGGGTTAGTCGCTGCTCTTGAGCAGTTCGACGAATTGCTGAAGCTCGGTGATGTGCGCGTCGATGTCGCGCTTCTGGTTTTCGAGCAGCTCGATGCGTTCCAGGCAGCGCTCGAGCGTGAACTGCTTCTGGGTGCTGCGACCGTCGCCGACATCGTAGAGATCGATCATCTCGCGGATCTCGGCGAGGCTGAAGCCAACGCGCTTGCCGCGCAGGATCCAGGCGAGCCGGGCACGGTCGCGGTGCGAATAGATGCGCGTGGTGCCGCGGCGCTCGGGGCCGATCAGCCCTTCGTCCTCATAGAAGCGCAAAGCGCGCGGCGTGACCGAGAACTCGGCGCACAGGTCCGAGATGGTGAAGGAGTCGCGGTCCGGGCGCGCATCGATCGGCGCCAGGGCCTCGAGCGGAAAGGCTGGTGCGTTCATGGGCATGGAAAATACCTTCCCCTTACGTGAACGTCAACTCACTATGTCCGTCATCCCGGCGAAAGACGGGATCTCGTGCGGCTCCTGCCCCGCCTTCGCCTGAGATCCCGACTTTCGTCGGGATGACGTGCTGGCGGGCGACAGTTATTGGCCGCCGCAAAGCCTCTTGCCGCTCGCATCGCGCATCGCGGCGGCCTCGGCGGCCGACTCGCTCAGCCGCGTGACTTCCAGCCCCGCATAGGACGCGCGTTTTGCGCAGAATTTGTTGCAGCCATCGGGCAGCGCGCCCGGGAAGGCGATCTTGTCGCCGTCATATTTGGCGTCGAAGGAGCAGCTGCCGTCCTCGCCGAACTCGATATGGAGCGACTCCCCCACCCGGCTCGCCCGGCCCGAGCCGCTGCAGGTGATGCGGTCGCCATAGTCGACGAACGCACCGATCCGGTAGCCGAGCTCCTCGTCGGGGACGATGCAGATGCGATCGGTGTCCCGAGCATAGAGGCCGGCGATGTCGGTGTCCGCCGGGTTGCGGACCAGGCCGCGCTCGATCGCGGCCTTTTCCAGGTCCTGGGGTTTCTCCGCCTTGTTCGCGGGAGCCTGGCCGCCCGAGCAGGCGGCGAGGAGCAATGCGAGGAGGAGCCCTGCCCGCCTCATTCGCGGACGAGCTTTCCGCCCTCGATGATCCGGTAGAAGCAGCTCGGCGCGCCGGTGTGGCAGGCGGGGCCGTGTGGCTCGACCTTGAGCCAGACGGCGTCCTGGTCGCAGTCGATCCGCGCTTCGATCACCTTGAGGACATGGCCCGAAGTCTCGCCCTTCTTCCACAGCTTGCCGCGGCTGCGCGACCAGAAGGTCGCCTCGCCGGTGTCGAGCGTCGCCTGGAGCGCCTCGGCGTTCATATGGGCGAGCATCAGCACCGTGCCGTCGGGGGCCGTGCACACCGCGGTGATCAGGCCGGCGGCGTCATACTTCGGGTCGAGCGTGGTGCCCGTTTCGCGATTATTGTCCACGGGGACGCTCTAGCCCAACTCGCCGCGCCGGCGAAAGCCGGGACCTCGTGCCGCATCGCGCTTCTGCCTGAGATCCCGGCTTTCTCAATGATTCCGGATCGCCTCGACGAGTTCGTCCTTGTCCATCCGGGAGCGACCGTCGATGCCGATCTCCTTCGCCTCGTCGTAGAGCTGCTCCTTCGAGCGGCTCTCAAGCGTGCCGCCGCGGTGGTCGATCGAGCCCTCCGCCTGGGCGTTGGCGATTCGCGCCGCCTTCTCCTTCGAGTTCCCCGCATCGCGGAGTTTCTCGTAGAGTTCGTCGTTCTTGATCTGGGGTCCGTGGTCCTTGGCGGGCATGGAAACGTCTCCTTTCGCCCTGAAAAACCACCGGAAAACCCTGCAAGTTCATTTCTTTGTGACAGACCGGCGACAAATCGCGCCGAAGCGCCTATATGCCCGCCCGACAGTTCCAAACCCCTCGAGGGCTGATGCTTACCACGAACCCGTTCGACGACGACAAGCTGCACGAAGAGTGTGGCATTTTCGGTGTTTCCGGCATGGACGGCGCCGCCGCCGCAGTTGCGCTGGGCCTGCATGCGCTGCAGCACCGTGGGCAGGAGGCGGCGGGCGTCACCAGCTTCGACGGCCGCCAGTTCCACATCCACCGCGCGATGGGCCATGTCGCGGGCAATTTCGATCGCGATGAAGTGATCCGCGCGCTGCATGGCGACACCGCCTGCGGCCATGTCCGCTATGCCACCACCGGTGGCTCGGACCTCCGCAACGTCCAGCCGCTCTATGCCGAGCTGGCGACCGGCGGTTTCGCAGTGGCGCATAACGGCAACATCTCGAACGCGATGCGGCTTCGGCGTGACCTGGTCCGCCGCGGCGCGATCTTCCAGTCGACGAGCGACACCGAGGTGATCATCCACCTCGTCGCGACCTCGCAGTACCGTACGCTGATCGATCGGTTCATCGATGCGCTCAAGCAGGTCGAGGGCGCCTATTCGCTGATCGTCATGACCCCCGAGGGCATGATCGCCTGCCGCGATCCGCTGGGCATCCGCCCGCTGGTGATGGGCAAGCTCGACGACGCGATCATCTTCGCCTCGGAGACGGTAGCGCTCGACGTAGTCGGCGCCGAATATGTGCGCGACGTCGAGCCGGGCGAGCTGGTGATCGTGAAGGGCGGCGAGCTCAGCTCGCACAAGCCCTTCGCGCCCGTCGCCGCGCGGCCGTGCATCTTCGAATATGTCTATTTCTCCCGCCCCGATTCGATCAGCGACAACCGCTCGGTCTATTCGGTGCGCAAGGCGATCGGCGCGCAGCTGGCGATCGAGGGCCCAGTCGAGGCCGACCTGGTCGTCCCCGTCCCCGATTCGGGCGTGCCGGCGGCGATCGGTTATGCCCAGCAGAGCGGCATCCCGTTCGAGCTCGGCATCATCCGCTCGCACTATGTCGGCCGCACCTTCATCCAGCCGGGCGACAAGGTCCGTCATCTGGGCGTGAAGCTGAAGCACAACGCCAATCGCGAGCTGATCAAGGGCAAGCGGGTGGTGCTGATCGACGATTCGATCGTGCGCGGCACCACCAGCCTCAAGATCGTGCAGATGATGCGTGAAGCCGGCGCGGCCGAGGTACACATGCGCATCGCCTCGCCGCCCACCCGGCACAGTTGCTTCTACGGCGTCGATACGCCCGAGCGTGCCAAGCTGCTCGCCGCCAAGCTCGACGTGGGTGGGATGACCGATTTCATCCATGCCGACAGCCTGTCGTTCATCAGCATCGATGGTCTGTACAAGGCGTTGGGCGAGGCGCACCGCGCCGACATCCACCCGAAATATTGCGATGCGTGCTTCACCGGTGAATATCCGACCACGCTGACCGACCAGGACGAGAACGGCCCGCCGACCGACCAGTTCGCACTGCTCCACGAGCGCGTGGGCTGATACCGGGATGAGCGAGGGGGCACTTTCGGGGCGCACGGCGCTCGTCACCGGTGCGAGCCGGGGCATCGGCGCCGCGACCGCGCTGGCGCTGGCCAGTCAGGGCGCGCACGTGATCCTCACCGCGCGCACCGCGGGCGGGCTCGAGGAAGTCGAGGAGGCGATCTTCGCGGCCGGCGGCTCGGCGACGATCGCGCCGATGGACCTGACCGAGAATGACAGCATCGCCAGGCTCGCCGAGGCGATTTCGGGGCGCTGGACGGCGCTGGACATATTGGTGCTCAACGCAGCCCAGCTCGGTACGCTGAGCGCGGTACCGGCGATCGACTTCAAGGAATTCGCCAAGGTGCTGACGCTCAACGTCACTGCCCAGGCGGCTATCCTCGCGGCGTTCGACCCGATGCTCAAGGCGTCGAGCGGGGCGCGGGTGATCGGCGTGACCTCGAGCGTCGGCCGGACCGCACGCGCCTATTGGGGCGTGTATGGATCGTCCAAGGCGGCGTTCGAGAACCTCCTGCTCACCTATGGCGAGGAAGTCGCGCAGATCAGCAAGGTCCGCGTCGGCATCGTCGATCCGGGCGCCACTCGCACCAAGATGCGCGCGCGCGCCTTCCCGGGCGAGGATCCCATGACGGTGAAGGCGCCGGAAGTGGTGGCCGAGCGCATCGCGGCGCTGGCGGTCTCGGGCTTCGACGCCGGGCATTTCGAGCGGGTCGCGTAACAGCCGTCATCCCGACGAAAGTCGGGATCTCGTGCGGTTCCTCGCGCCTTCGCCTGAGATCCCGGCTTTCGCCGGGATGACGGTTATTTGGCCGCAGCCTCGAACAGCCGGTTGAGAAACGCCGTGCGCGCCAGGCCATAGGCGTCGTCGCTGGCCTTGGGCGCCGCGGCGGATACCGCGATCACCACTTTCGACTTCGGATCCACCCGGATCGTCTGGCCGAAAATGCCCTGGGCGCCGAACCGGCCCTCGGGATAGGTCCACCATTGATAGCCATAGCCGCGGCCCGGCACGCCGATATCGGCGTGCGCACTGGTCGACTCGCGGAACCAGCCTGGGGCGACGACGCCCTTCCCGCCCTCGAGCGCGAACTGGCCCATACGGGCATAGTCGCGCAGGCTCACCGACAGGCAGCAGCCGCTGACCTCGTGCCCGGACGGATCGACCATCCAGAACGCGTCCTGCTCCATGCCATAGGGATTCCAGATCTTCTCGCTGAGATAGGTGGCGAGCGGCTTCTTCGTCGCGCGCATCACCAGCACGCCGATCAGGTTGGTCTCGCCGGTCTTGTAGACCCACTTAGTCCCGGGCGCGAACTCGCGGGGGAGCTTCTTCATGTAGAAGACGGTGGGGTCCTCCCCCGCCGGCACAGGCTCGAGGAACATCCGCGCGACGTCCGACTTTACATCGGTATAATCCTCGTTCCACTTCACGCCCGAGGTCATGGTGAGCAGCTGCGCGATGGTCACCCCGTCATAGCCGCTGCCGGTGAGCTCGGGGATGTACTTGGTCACCGGCTCGTCGACCGACTTGATGAAACCATCCCGGATCGCGGCACCAACCAGCGACGAAGTGAACGACTTGGCGACCGAGAAGCTAGTCCAGCGCCCCTGCTGCGAATAGCCGCGGGCATAGCGCTCCAGGATGATCTTGCCGTCCTTGAGCACGATCAGCCCGGCGATGTTCTGTTGGGCGATGAAGGCATCCAGGTCGGCATCCGGGAAGGCGAGCGGCCTGCCGGCGGGCAGCGCGCGGACCTTGCCGCCAGCCCGGACGATATGGCCGGGGAAGAGCTTCTCCATGTGCGGGAAATTCTGGTCGCGCTGGGCCTGGCTCCAGAACAGCACTTCGGCGCCAACCTTGCGCAGGCCCGAACTGTCGCCCGCCCGGATCTTCACATCAGGCGACACCACCGCCTGGGCCAGCGCCCCATGCCCCGCGAACGTTCCGAGCGCGAGCGCGCCCGCCAGCAGCCAGTCCTTCATCACCCCTCCTCCTTGACCAGGGTGAGCTGGATGACCTCGATACCGCCACCTCTGAACCCACCCTCGCAATACATCAGATAATAACGCCACAAGTCGATGAACTTGCTATCGAATTGCTGAGGAAGCGCCCCAGCGGCCACCGCCATGTCGAAACGTTCGCGCCATAGGCGGAGCGTCTCGGCATAGTCGAGGCCGAAGCCAATGCGGTCTTCCGTCCTGAGCCCGCGCGCGGCGGCCAGCGCGGCGAAGCGTTCCTCCGAGAGCAACAGCCCACCGGGAAAGACATAGGCCTGGATGAAGTCGACGTTCGAGGCATAGTCCTCGAACAATGCATCGTCGAAGGTGATGACCTGCAGCGCGGCATGGCCGCCCGGCTTGAGCGCATGCGCAATGGTGTCGAGATAGGCGGGCCAATAGGCTTGGCCGACAGCCTCGGCCATCTCGATGCTGGCCACCGCGTCATAGGTGCCAGTGACGTCGCGATAGTCGGTCAAGGTGAAGCGGGCGTTTTCCGGCACCCGTGCCTTGGCCCAGGCCTTCTGCTCGGTGGACAGGGTGATGCCGTGGACCTTGCGGCCTCCGGCCACCGCCAGCTCGGCGAAGCTGCCCCAGCCACAACCGATCTCCAGTATCTCGTCGCCGGCCTTGGTGTTGGTGCGCGTGAGGATCGCTGCAAGCTTCTCGTGCTGGGCCTGTTCGAGCGACTGGCCGGGCGCGGTGAAAAACGCGCTCGAATAGGTCATGCCGGGATCGAGCCAGAGCCGGTAGAAGTCGTTGCCCAGGTCGTAATGGAAATGGATGTTCCGCCGCGAACCGCCGCGATGGTTGCGGTTGCGCCAGTGGAGCAGGCGCTTGATCCGCCTGGAAAGGCCGGTGGCGCGGGCCTGGCGGGCCAGTGCTTCGCGGTTGAGCCCGAACAGCGCGAAGAGCTGGACCGGGTCCGGGCTCGCCCATTCGCCGAGCGCCCAGGCCTGGTACCAGCCGATCGAGCCGCCGATCGCGAGACGGAGCAGCGCGCGCCAGCTACGCAGATCGACCACCGCCGCCGGCCCCTCGGCGCGGCCGCCGAGCAACCGGGCGGTACCGTCCGGCAGGCCGAGTGACAGGCTGCCCTGGACGATGCCGGCGTCGATCTTGTCGAGCTGACCACGGAAGAACGGTGCCAGCGTGCGCGAGAACCAACCGGGTTTCCGCGGAGAATGATCAGGGGCGGAAGGACTTAGCGGCGCATGCATTTCGGGGCGCACAATGCACGCGCTGGCGCATTGGGCAAGCCTAGCTTTGGGGTCGCTTCTTCACCCGCTCGCCATTGAACAGATAGCGCAGCGCCGGGCTCAGCCTGATCAGCTTCCAGATGCCATAGGAGCCGAAGAATGCAGCCAGGCAGAGCAGGATGAACTTGGGCCAGACGGGGATCGGCAGCAGGTCGAGCCAGGGCGTGAACAACACGATCAGCGGCTCGTGGAACAGGTAGATCACGAAGGAGGCCGAGACGAGTGCCTTCACCCAGCGGCGTTCGCCATGGATGAAATGGGCGAGCGCGCCCAGCGCTGCCTGGGTGAGGCAGATCGCCGCGACGCCGGTCAGCACCGGCCTCCAGAGGAACGGTACCAGGCGCGGATAGAAGACCACCACGATGCTGGCGGCCAGGCCGGTCAGGAACAGGATCCAGGAAAAGCGGGCGAAACGCCGGTCGAGCGCCGGTATGCGCTGCAACACCGCACCGAACAGGAACCAGGGCAGATAGTCGAGCGCGTAGCGGGCGGAGAGGAAGTTCACCGCGAAACTGTCCAGGTAGCGATAGCGCTCGAGCTGGAGCGAGCCGAGGCCGCACAGGCCGAGGACCAGGCCGATGGCAAGGGTGACGGGCACGAACCACCGTACCAGCATGCGCTGCTCGCCCTTGAGCTCGGCATGGGCGAGCGGCGGGAACAGCCAGACCAGGGCGGCGAGCCCTGCCGTGTAGTAGAGCAGCACCTGGACGAACCAGAGATGCTCGAACGGATTGCGCTCGGTCATGGTCATGATCTCCCACCACCGCGCCAGCGGGTCGGGATGACCGGTCTCCAGCAGCAGCAGGAAATGCATCGCCGGCACCAGCAGGAAGGTGCCGGCCAGGAAGGGCGGTACCAGCCGGTGAAGGCGCGACGGGAGATAGCTCGCCACGGGCCGGCGATGGAGCAGCATCGCGGCGAAATAGCCGGCGATCATGTAGAAGCCCGGCATGCGAAACAGGTGGAGATAGTCGGCGAGCTGGATGAAATCGCGCGACCGATCGTGGAAATTGGCGATCCACGGCCCCGGACGGGCGGTCAGCGAGGCGTGGTAGGGGATGCCGAACAGCAGGAACACCGCCCGCAGCGCATCCAGATCATGTCGGCGCGCGCGCTCCTGGGGCGTGCGAAAGCTGTTGGGTGCGGCTTCGCCGGGAGTCATCGCGGATAGACGTTCGGCGCCGGCGCAAGTTCATGCGCTTCGAAACCGGAGATGGCACCGATCGACATGAACGGCGCGATAGGCCAGTCCGCAGGCAAATCAAGCCGATAGCGATAAGCGTCAGACTTTGTGGGGTTCCTTGTCGACCATCCAGGTCTGGCCCTTGGCGACCAGCTTCTGGAGATCGGCGGCCTTGCCCTCGCTCGCCGCCCGGTTCTGCGCGACCACGGCGCTCTCGAAGGTCGGCGCGGGATCGTCATAGAGCACCCCCAGCGCCATCGGGAACGGACCGAAGGGCATCTCGACCAGCATATGGGCGATCGCGCGATTGGTGACGTTGTGGACGATCACCCCTGCCCCTTCCCAGTCGCCATCGGCCAGGTCGACCACCTTGAGGGTGAGGCTGTGCATGTCGAGGGTCAGGCCCTTGGTGCCGCCGGCGAACAGCAGCGGCTTGCCATGCTCGGCCCAGAGCTGCCCGAGCGCGGCATTGGGCTTGGCGGTGAAGGGCTCGAAGACCTCGTCATTGTAGACGATGCAGTTCTGGAAGATCTCGACGAACGCCGCGCCTTGGTGGGCATGCGCGGCCTTGAGGACGCTCGGCAGGTTCTTGTGCACGTCGATCCCGCGGGCGACGAAGCGCGCCCCTGCCCCCAGCGCGAAGGCGCAGGGCTTGGCGGGGTGGTCGACCGAGCCGAACGGGGTGGACGGGCTGCGGGTGCCTTCGCGGCTCGTCGGCGAATATTGCCCCTTGGTCAGGCCGTAGATCTCGTTGTTGAACAGCAGGAACTGGCAGTTCAGGTTGCGTCGGAGCAGGTGCATCGTGTGGTTGCCGCCGATCGACAGCGCGTCGCCGTCGCCGGTGATGATCCACACGTCCAGGTCCGGATTGGCGAGCTTGACCCCCGTCGCCACCGCCGGCGCGCGGCCGTGGATGGTGTGGAAGCCATAGGTCTCCATGTAATAGGGGAAGCGCGACGAGCAGCCGATGCCGCTGACGAACACCGTGTTCTCCGGCGCGACGCCGAGTTCGGGCATCGTCCGCTGCACCGCCTTGAGGATCGCATAGTCGCCGCAGCCCGGGCACCAGCGAACCTCCTGGTCGGTCTCCCAGTCCTTGGGGGTGCTCGGCTTGATCGTGGTGATCTCGTTCATTGCACTCGCTTCCCAGTCGCACGCCAATGCGTGCGGGCTTCGTTCAACGACATGACATTGGCCCCGCCGGCATATCCCGCGTCTGCCAGTTGGACCGGATCATTCTCCCAGCCACAGACCCCGCAGATGACGTAATCGCCATCGTCCATCTCGGTTTCGCTGCAGACGGGGCAGGCAAAGGTATCGCTCAAGGGTTCACCGCCTCCGGGCTGGGCAGCTGGCTGTCGCTGGGCGGGATTTCCTGGTCGAAATCCGCGCCGATGTGCTGGGCGATGGCCTTCTCGATCTCGGCGATGCGGAAGGGCTGGCCCGAAACCTTGGTGAGCGACCGCGCATCGACCAGATACTGGTCGCGCAACAGCGTCTTGAGCTGGCCTGTGTTCATTTCCGGTACGAGGACATGCTCGTAACTGGCTAGCAGATCACCGAGATTCTTCGGTAGTGGCCAGATATGGCGCATATGGACATGGCTGACGTCATGCCCCCTCGCCCGTGCCCGGCGCACCGCCTGGGCGATCGGGCCAAAGGTCGAGCCCCAGCCGACCACGACGAGTTTGCCGCCCGCCTGGCCCTGCTCGACCGCCTGGTCGGGGATCTCGATGCCCAGCACCTTGTCGCGGCGGATGTCGGTCATCGCCTGGTGGTTGGCGGGGGAATAGTCGATGTTCCCCGAGCCCTGCGCCTTCTCGATGCCGCCGATGCGATGGAGCAGGCCCGGCGTGCCCGGCTTCACCCAGGGGCGCTTGCGCTTCTCGTCGCGGCCATAGGGCTGGAACTTCTCGCCCTCGGGCGGGACTTCGGTGTGGAAGCACACCGGGAAGGGCTCATAGCTGGACATGTCCGGCACCTTCCAGGGCTCGGCGGCGTTCTGGAGATAGCCGTCGGTGAGCAGCATCACCGGGGTCATGTACTGGGTGGCGATGCGCACCGCCTCAATCGCGACGTCGAAGCAGTCCGCGGCCGAACGGGCCGCGATCACGGGGATCGGGGAGTCACCATTTCTCCCATAAACTGCCTGGTATAGATCCGATTGCTCAGTTTTCGTGGGAAGTCCGGTCGAGGGGCCGCCGCGCTGGGCGTTGACGATCACCAGCGGCAGCTCGGTCATGATCGCCAGGCCGATCGCCTCGGTCTTGAGCGCGATGCCTGGGCCCGAGGAGCAGGTGACGCCAAGGCTGCCCGCATAGGCGCTGCCCAGGGCGGAGGCGACCGCGGCGATCTCGTCCTCGGCCTGGAAGGTGGTGACGTTATACTCCTTGTAGCGCGACAGTGTGTGCAGGATCGCGCTGGCCGGGGTGATCGGATAGCCGCCGAAGAACATCGGCAGGCTGGCCAGCTGGGCCCCGGCGACCAGTCCGAGCGAGATCGACTCCGCCCCGGTGACGGTGCGGTAGAGCCCCGGCTCGGCGGGAGCGGCTGCGACCTGGCGCTGGCTGATCCCCATCGCACCCAGCTCGGCGGTTTCGCCATAGGCATGGCCGGCGTTGAGCGCCGCAATGTTCGCCTCTGCCAGATCGGGTGCCTTGGCGAACTTGGCCTTGAGCCAGTCGATCAGCGGCTGGCGATCCCGGTCGAACATCCAGAGCGCCAGCCCCAGCGTCCACATGTTCTTACAGCGCAGCGCTTCCTTGTTGCCGAGGCCGAAGGGCTTCACGGCATCGAGGGTAAGCTGCGAGATGTTGAGCTTGAGCAGCTGCCACTTCGCCAGGCTGCCGTCCTCGAGCGGGTTGGCGGGGTATTTCGCCTTGTCGAGGTTGCGCTGGCCGAACTCGCCCTCGTCGGCGATGATCAGCCCGCCGGGCTTGAGCGCATCGACATTGGTCTTGAGCGCCGCCGGATTCATCGCGACGAGCACGTCGGGCTGGTCGCCCGCGGTGTCGATCTGGGCCGAGCCGAAGTTGATCTGGAAGGCGGAGACTCCGAACAGCGTGCCCTGGGGTGCGCGGATCTCAGCAGGGAAGTCCGGGAAGGTGGCCAGGTCGTTGCCGGCCAGGGCGGTGGAGAGGGTGAACTGGCCGCCAGTGAGCTGCATGCCGTCGCCGGAATCGCCGGCGAAGCGAACCACGATCGCCTCAGGTGCGGGATGCGCCGACGCCTCCTCGGGCGTGAGCGTATGCGCGGCAGTCGCCACAGCCGGTCTCCTGCAATTTTATATCGTTGCGCAGATGTCTACGCCCCAAATTCAAAGCTGCAAAGCCCGGCCCGCAACACCCTGTCCCAGCGCAAGGATCGAAGCGACGTGGCGCCGCGATACTTCGAGCGCATCCTCGCCGTACCCGCCGCCCAAGGCACTTGCGAAAGGAATGCCGCGTGACGTCATGACGCCGGAAATCCAGCGATCCCGCGCGATCAGCCCGTCATAGGACAGGGCCAGCCGCCCCAGCCGGTCGCCGGCCAGCGGATCGACCCCGGCCTGATAAAGAACCAGATCGGGTGCGAAACTTTCGAGCATGGGGAGCAGGGTCCGCTCCAGCGTCTCCATATATTCCGCGTCCCCCACCCCATCCCGCAACGGCACGTCGAGCGTGGAGTGCGCCTTGCGGACGGGGAAGTTCTTCTCGGCATGGATCGAGTAGGTCGCGATCTCCGGCCTGCCGGCGGTGAGTGAGGCGGTGCCGTCACCCTGATGGACGTCGCAATCGATGATCAGGATGCGGTCGACCGTCCCCTCCTCGATCAGCCGCACCGCGGCGAGCGCCAGATCGTTGAACACGCAGAAGCCCGCGCCGGTGCTCGCCAGCGCATGGTGGCTGCCGCCGGCGGTATTGGCGGCGAAGCCATGCTCGAGCGCGAGCCGCGCGGCGAGATACGTACCGCCGGGCACCGCCTGGGAACGCAGCGCCACCGCCGGCGTGACTGGGAAACCGATGCGGCGCTCCTTCTCGGGCGGGACCGAAGCGCTTAGCACTTCGTCGATATAATCGGGATCGTGCACCGCCTCGAGCCAGCGGCGCGGCATCGGCTCGGGCTGGTGCCAGGTGAAGACCGGGCCTTCCTCGCGCAGCAGATCACGGACCAGGCCGTTCTTGTTCCACTGATACTGGCTGCGCTTCGGGGCCGGGGCGACATAGTCGGGGTGGTGGACGAGGTGGATCACGCACTCAACGTAAGTATCCCGTCATCCCGGCGAAAGCCGGGATCTCAGCGGGCACCTTCCCTGCGCCTCCTCACGAGATCCCGGCTTTCGCCGGGATGACGATAGGGCTAGGTGCGTGGCCATGACCGACATCGCTTCCCTTCCCTATCGCCCCTGCGCGGGCGTGATGCTGCTCAACCGCCATGGCCAGGTGTTCGTCGGCCAGCGGCTCGATTCGGTGGTCGAGGCCTGGCAGATGCCGCAGGGCGGGATCGATCCGGGCGAGGAACCGATCGACGCCGCCTGGCGCGAGCTGTGGGAAGAGACCGGCGTCGAGCGCCAGCATGCCGAGCTGATCGCCCAGGCCCCCGATGAGCTGTTCTACGACCTGCCCGAGGACCTAGTCGGCCGGCTCTGGAAGGGCAAATGGCGCGGCCAGCGCCAGCGCTGGTTCCTGTTCCGCTTCCTCGGCGAGGACCAGGACGTCAACATCGAGACTGCCGAGCCGGAGTTCCGCGCCTGGCGCTGGGCGGAGCCGAAAGACCTCCCGGACATCATCGTTCCATTCAAGCGGGCGCTCTATAAGGAACTGTTGACCGTTTTTGAGCAACATCTCGCCTGATCCTGCCCTATTATGGTCCCCATGACAGCGCTACGAGCCAAGCCCATGCGAGCCTCGCTTTTCGCCCTGCCATTGCTGGTCGCTGCCACGCCGGCCCTTGCCGTGCCGATGGACGACGATGACAGCACTGCTGCTCTCGAAGCAGCGAACGTCTCGCCGGCACTGAAGGCGATGCTCGAGGCCGCGATGCAATCGGGCAACGAGAACGACGTCGCGGTCATCGTCAAATATGCGCGATCAGCGGATCCGGAGAGCGCCGACAAGCTGGTGAAGATCGCCGCCGACTGGCGCGATGCCAGGCTGAAGAAGGCACAGGCCAAGATTCGCAGCGCCGATTTCTTCGCGCTGGTGAAGGGCCATGCCGAGCTGGGCGGCTATGTCACCACCGGCAACACCGAGAATGTCGGCATCGCCGCGGCGATGGAGCTGAAGCGCGACGGGCTCGACTGGCGCCACAAGCTGCGCGTCCAGGCCGATTATCAGGAGAGCCTGGGCATCACCACGCGCGAGCGCTATCTCGCCGCCTACGAACCCAACTGGAAGTTCGACGACCGCGCCTATCTCTACGGCGCCGCCCAATATGAAAGCGACCGTTTCTCGGGCTTCAGCGACCGTGTCTCGCTGTCGAGCGGGATCGGCTACAGCGCGATCAAGTCGCCGGCGGTGAAGCTCGACCTCGAAGTCGGCCCGGCATTCCGCTACACGCGCTTCCTCGACCAGCCTGCCGAGAGCAACGCAGCGGCGCGCGGCAGCCTCGATTTCGGCTGGAAGATCACCAAGGGCATTTCGGTCACGCAGAATGCCTCGGCCTATCTGCAGGACGCGAACAGCACGATCTCGTCCAAATCGGCGCTGCTCACCCGGCTGTTCGGGCCGCTCTCGGCACAGTTCAGCTACTCGCTGCAGTTCGAAAGCACGCCGGCGATCGGCCGCAAGACGACCGACTCGACGAGCCGCGCCGCACTCGTCGTCGATTTCTGACGACCTATTCCCGGATTGCATGCGTTTCCCGGCGTTCGCTGGGGTGACCGCAATAATATTTCGCGCTACGCCCTCGGGATGACCGAGCTTTCCAAGATCGAACGCGCGGCAGTGGAGAGGGTCGCGGCAGCGCCGATGCTGGCGCATACCGAGGCCTGGACGGCGATAAACAGCGGCACCCGCAACATCGCGGGGCTCGCCCGCATGGCCGATGCGCTGGCCGACGCCTTCTCCGTCCTGCCCGGGCACCTCGCGCTGATCGAGCCCGAGGCCGCCAGCAGCGTGACCGCCGACGGGCAGGTGCTGCCGCTGGCGCATGGCCATCATCTTCACCTCGCCGTACGGCCCGATGCGCCGGTGCAGCTGCTGCTGACCGGGCACATGGACACCGTCTATGGCGCCGACCATCCCTTCCAGGCGAACAACTGGCTGCCCGACGGCAATCTCAACGCGCCGGGCGCCGCCGACATGAAGGGCGGGCTCGCCCTCATGCTCGCCGCGCTGGAGGCGGTGGAGGAAAGCCCGCTCGCCGCGCATATCGGCTATGAGGTGCTGATCAATTCGGACGAGGAGACCGGATCCTTCTCCTCCGCCGGTCTGATCGCGGGCGCGGCCAAGGGCAAGGTAGCGGCGCTCACCTATGAGCCGGCCCTGCCCGACGGCACGCTGGCAGGCGCGCGCGGCGGCACCGGTAATTTTTCGATCGTGGTGCACGGCAAGTCCGCCCATGCCGGTCGCAATCCCGACGAAGGCCGCAACGCGCTGGTCGCCGCCGCGGACCTCGCGATGCGGCTCAACGAGGCCAAGGCCCCCGGCCTGGCGGTGAACCCGGCGAAGATCGACGGCGGCGGACCGAACAATGTCGTGCCCGATCTTGCCGTGCTGCGGGTCAATTTCCGGCCGAAGGATGCCGAGGCGATCACCAGGGCCCGGATCGCGATCGACCAGGCAGTGGCGATCGTGTCCGTGAAGCATGACGTGCGCATTCACGTCCATGGCAGTTTCAACCGCCCACCCAAGCCGCTGGACCCGGGTGCTGAGAAATTGTTCGAACTCGTCCGCGCATCCGGCGCCGATCTGGGCATCCCGGTCGCCTGGAAATTCTCCGGCGGCGTCTGCGATGGCAACAACATCGCCGCGTGCGGCGTGCCGGTCGTCGACACGATGGGCGCGCGCGGGGGCCTGATCCACAGCGCCGACGAGTTCCTGATCCCGGAGAGCCTGGCCGAGCGCGCCGCCCTCTCCGCCGTCACCATGTTGCGTATCGCCGAGAAGGGGAAATTATGAGCTTCGTGATCCGTGCCGCCCGCGACGAGGACCTGCAGGCGCTCTACGAGATGGCGAAGCTGACCGGCGGCGGCTTCACCAACCTTCAGCCCGAGAAGGAAGTGCTGCGCGCCAAGCTCGCGCGTAGCCACGCCGCCTTCGAGCGGCCGGAGGACGAGAGCGGCGACGACGTGTTCGTGCTGGTGCTCGAGAATGTCGATACCGGCGAGGTGCGCGGCACCTGCCAGATCTTCACCGCAGTGGGGCAGCGCTGGCCCTTCTATTCCTATCGCCTCGCCACCGAGACCAAGCACAGCGAGGAGCTGGGCCGTACCTTCCGTGCCGAGACGCTGAGCCTGGTCAACGACCTGGAGGGCGCGAGCGAGGTCGGCGGGCTGTTCCTCCATCCGGGTGAGCGCGCAGGCGGGCTGGGCATGCTGCTCGCCCGCAGCCGCTATATGTTCATCGCCCGCCACCGCGCCCGCTTCGCCGAGAAGATCCTGGCCGAGCTGCGCGGCGTGATCGACGAAGCAGGCGGCTCGCCTTTCTGGGACGGCGTCGCCGGGCGCTTCTTCGGGATGAATTTCCAGGAGGCGGACAGCTTCAATGCAGTCCATGGCAACCAGTTCATCGCCGATCTGATGCCCAAGCACCCGATCTACACCGCGATGCTCTCGGAGAGCGCGCGTGGGGTTATCGGCCTGCCCCACCCCTCGGGCCGCGCCGCTATGCGCATGCTGGAGAGCGAGGGCTTCGCCTGGGAGCGCTATGTCGACATCTTCGACGGCGGCCCGACGATGACCGCGCGTACCGACCAGGTGAACACCGTGCGCGACGCCAGGACCGCCAAGGTGGTGGCGATCGAGGCCGGCGGCGAAGCGGCTTTGGTCGCAACCGGACAGCTCACCGGCTTCCGGGTGACCCAGGGGCGCGTATCGGCGCGGGACGGCGGCGTGGTGATCGATCCGCGCACCGCCGAACTGCTCGGCGTCGATGTCGGTGACGACGTGATGCACGTGGGTCGCTGATGCGCACCGAGATCAACTTCGACGGGATCATCGGTCCCAGCCACAATTATGCCGGGCTCAGCCACGGCAACCTCGCGGCGACGCGCAACCGGGGCGAGACCTCCCATCCGCGCGCGGCGGCGCTGCAGGGGATCGCCAAGATGCGCGGCAATATCGCGCTGGGGCTGACCCAGGGGATATTGCTGCCCCATGCCCGGCCCGATCATCGCTGGCTCGCCGATCTCGGCACCCGCTTCGAGGATGCGCCGCCACACACCCAGGCCCAGGCGCTCTCCGCCTCGCCGATGTGGGCTGCCAATGCCGCCACCGTTTCGCCGGCACCCGATACCGCCGATGGCAAGTGCCACCTGACCGTCGCGAACCTCGTGACGATGCCGCATCGCAGCCATGAATGGCCCGAGACGCTGGCCCAGCTCCGCCTCGCCTTTGCGGACCCCGCCTTCACGGTGCACGGCCCGGTGCCGGCGCCGTTCGGGGACGAGGGCGCGGCCAACCACATGCGCCTCGCCGCCAGCCATGATGCGCCGGGGGTGGAGGTGTTCGTCTACGGGATCTCGGGTGGCCCCTTCCCCGCGCGCCAGCATCCCGATGCCAGCGCGGTGGTGGCCCGGCGGCACCGGCTCGAGCGGGTACTGTTCGTCCAGCAGTCCGAAGAGGCGATCGCCGCGGGGGCGTTCCACAACGACGTGGTCGCAGTTGCGAATGGCCGGGTGCTGTTCGCGCACGAGCAGGCCTTTGCCGAGAAGGACCGTTTCTACGCCGATCTGCGTGCGATGCTGCCCGAGGTCGAGATCGTCGAGGTACCCGCCGCCCAGGTGAGCCTGGCGGACGCGATCAAGTCGTATCTGTTCAACGCCCAGCTGGTCACTCTGCCCTCGGGGGAGATGGCGCTGGTGCTGCCGGGCGAGGCACGCGACACGCCGAGCGTGTGGAACTGGCTGCAGGACCATGTCGCCGGCAATGGGCCGATCCGGCAGCTCGAGGTCGTCGATGTCCGCCAGTCGATGGCGAATGGCGGCGGGCCCGCCTGCCTGCGCTTGCGCGTGGTCTGTGATCCAGCGACCGTCGATCCCCGCTTCCTGCTCGATGCCGCGAAGGCGGACCGCATCGCGGGTGTCATCGAAACCCATTGGCCCGAGGCGATTCCGTTCGGCGCGATCGCCGATCCGGCGCTGATCGCCCAGGTCGAGGCCGCCCGGCACGCCCTGTTCGAGGCGCTGGACCTGTCGGATTTACTTACAGGTAACCATCCAATTTAACGCGAAACTACGCATTTTCGCGGTTGGCCCGGGGCTTGCTTAACCTTTGGCATGTTCTACCGCATCGGCCGCCTGTTCACGATCAAGACCAAGTTCGAGGCCTTCCTCGTCATCTATGGCCTTGCCTGCGGCGCTACCGAACGCGGCGTACATTATCTCGGGAAATTTCCAGGGCTTGGCGGCTGGATGCTGTTCGCGCTCTGCCCGGTCGCAGTGTTCATGGCGGGGGCCAAGATACTCGACAGCTTCGACGTGCCCGATTGACGGGGCAATTGCGTCTGTAACGCTCGGGGGTTAGGTCCGGGAAGCTGGCCTGTGGGGAGGTTTTGAGCGCGTGCGTTTGTTTCGGGGCATCTTTTCTTCTCTGGCAGCGCAGGCGCTGCTCGCGGCCGTCGTGCCGGGCGGCTTGATGGTGTTCGTGATGCACGAAGGCCAGCAGGCCCAATTGGCCCAGCGCGACGAGGAACGGCTCGACGCCTTTGCCCAGATCGCGGCCGAGGCCGCACGCGCCGGACGCCCGCTCGATCAGGTCGCGCATCTGCCCGGACCGTTGGCGGGCCGCGTGCTGCTGGTGGATCCGCAGGGCCAAACGATCGCCGGCCCGACCACTTCGCTCACTGCAAGCGCCGAACGGCCCGTGGTGGTCGACGGGCGCACCGTGGCGACCGCGAAGCTGGTCCGCCCGCCCGAGCTCTCCGATCAGGACCGCCGCACCCTCGCCGCCCAGTATATCGGCATCGCCGCGATCGTGCTGGTGCTGTTCGTGCTGCTGCTGCTGACGGCGTATGTCTTCGCGCGGCGCTGGTCTAAGCCGCAGCTCCAGCTCTACCGGATGAGCCGCGACGTGGTGAACGGCGACCTGGACCTGTATTTCGATGAGGAAGGCCCCGCCGAAGTGGTCGCGACGATGCGCAACCTGCGGCGAATCGCCAGCCAGTTCAGCCGGCTAGAGACCGCGCGCCGCACCTGGCTGGTGTCGATCTCGGGCGAGCTCAAGGGCCCGACCGAGAATATGGGCGAGCATTTCATCAAGCTGTGCGAGATGGAGCCGCCGCTTCCGCCCGAGCTGATCGGGGCGATCGAGAGCGATACGCGGCGGCTGATCCACATGGCCGAGGATCTGAACGCGGTGGCGCTGGCCGATCTCGGCCGCCTGCCGGTCACCTTCGTCCAGGTCGATCCCCGCGCGCTGATCCACAACGCGATCTATGCCGACAGGAAGCGTGCCGAGGCGCAGGGCGTGCGGCTCGAGACCAGCACGCTGCCCGAATATACGGTCATCGTGAAGTGGGACGGCGCGCGGATCGAGCAGCTGTTCGGCGCACTGATCGACAATTCGCTGCGCTACACGCCCAAGAACGGCCGGATCGTGCTGGGCCTGGAAAGCTCGCGCGACGCGTGGCGCTTGATCATCGATGACAACGCGCCAGGCGTGGATGTGATGCTCGCCCAGCGCTTGTTCGAGCCGTTCTACCGCTCCTCCGACCGTGCGGACGAATCGGCAGCCTCAGGCCTCGGCCTGGCTACCGCGCGGGCCATCGTCGAGGCGCATCACGGTCGGATCGAGGCGAGCCGCTCGCCGATCGGCGGTCTGCGCGTGACGGTGATCCTGCCGAGCAATCCGCCCACCGCCTGATTCGGCAAGTCTCGATCCCTTATCGACAAGTAACCCTGCCTTTATCGACGGCATTGGTCAGGCGGCCCCCGCCATTGCCTGCTGCGAGATCGCCGAGCAGGCTCGATCCGCCACGCACCAGGTCATCGTCGCGCATCCGTCCGATCAGCCCCGATATGCGGCCCGTGGTGCCGTCAGGACGCCGGCAATAATATCGCCTGTCCCTGCCGCGATAGACGCGATCCTCGGCACCGAGCGCGCGTGATTCGTAATAACGCCAGTCGCGATAGTAGCGATTGGCATAATAGGCGCGCTGGCCGCTCTCCAGGCGGTCAAAATCATAATTGCGGAAATCCCGCCAATCGCGCGCATCATGGCCTATCGGGCCAGCTTGCTGCCTGTAGAGGCGAAGCTCCTCGCGCGAATTCTGCTGCGCCTTGGCGGGCACGCTGACGAAGGCGACGGCCAACAATGCCGCCGGCAGGAAACGGACCGGCATCCTATCCTCCTCTGTAGTCGCAGCCTTATTGGCCTCGGTCAGAGAGTTTGTGGGCGTCCAGATTTCATTTTGCTGAACTGCAGGCCGGAGATGCATCCGAACCGGTCCAAAACAAAAACCCCGCTAAGCCATTGGCCTAGCGGGGTTTTCATTGGCGCGCCCGGAACGATTCGAACGTCCGACCCTCAGATTCGTAGTCTGATGCTCTATCCAGCTGAGCTACGGGCGCGCTGTGGAGGGGAGCCTTTAGAAGCGGTTTTCAGATCGCGCAAGCCGTTGCGTGCAGTTTTCCACAGGCATAAGGCGCAAACATGCGATTTATTCTGCTGATCAGCCTTTCCGCCCTCGCCGGATGCACTGAAACCACGGGGCGCTACCCGTCGTTGCTGCCCCGTCCGATCGAATCGACCAGTCTTGCCGAGCCCGAGCGCCCGGTGCCGGTCGCGACGCCGGACGCGGCACTCGACAAGCGAATCGCCGAGATTCGCGCCGGGCTCGACACGGGCACCAAGGCGTTCACCGCCGGCGCGCAGGACGCGGAGGCCAAGATCGCCGTCTCGCGCGGCCTTGGCCAAGGCTCCGAGCCGTGGCTGCAGGCACAGGTGGCGATGGGCCAGCTGGCCGAACTCCGCCGCCCCGCCGTCGCTGCCCTGTCCGACCTCGAGGAACTGGCGACGCAGCGCGGTGTGGACGGCCTGCCGCCCTATCCGGCGCTCGAGGCCGCGGTGGCGGCCGCCGAGCAGGCTGCCGCGTCGCAGCAGTCCAAGATCGATTCGCTCGAGGCCGCGCTCGGCGGCACCGGCAAGTGACGAATCAGTCGCCCGCCAGCTCCGGGTGCAGCACCCGGAGCACCGGCACCACCGAGGCATAATCGTCGGTCCAGGGCTGGAATGCCGGCCAGCTCCCGAGCTTCCGCCAGCCACCGCCCCGCGCCACCAGCCGATCGAGCATTTTCGGATCATGGCTGAGCGCGATCCACTCGGAGGCCGATTCGGCCTCGGGCTCCACCTGGTCGACCTTGGTGCCGCCACCGAGCCTGGGCGTGGCGACGAAATGCGACTCCGGTTCATAGGACAGCCGCACCGCCTTCCACCCGCCATCGCTTGCCGCGGCAGAGACGACCGGTGCCAGTGCCATGAAGCGGTTGGAGATATGGACGAGCAGCAGCCCGTTCGGCGCCAGCACCCGGCCATAGGTGGCGAAGGCCTCGCGCGTCAGCAGGTGCATCGGCACCGTATCCGAGGAAAAAGCATCGAGCGCGAGCAGGTCGAGGCTGGCGGTTTGCGATTCGGTCAGGCGGACGCGCGCGTCGCCGATCGAGATGCGGGTCTGCGGCGCACACTGGCTGAGGAAGGTGAACTTGCCCGAATCGCGGGCGAGATGGACGATCGCCGGATCGATCTCGAAGAAGCGCCAGCTCTGGCCCGGCTTGGCATAACAGGCGAGCGTGCCGGTGCCGAGGCCGACCACGCCAACCCGCGCAGCTGGGCCATATAGATCGGGCAGCGCCTGCATCGCCTGCCCCACGCCGGAACCCGGGACATAGTAAGTGGTGGGCTGGGTCGAGCGTACGCCCTTGAGCTGAATGCCGTGCAGCGTGGTGCCGTGCGCCAGCTGATTCTCGTTCTGATATTCGGTGACCGTGTAGACGCCGAAATAGCTGCGGGTACGCGCATCGGTGAGCGAGAGCTGGATCGAGCGGTAACCACCGAACAGGATCAGTCCGCCCGCAAGCGCCGCGAGATAGGCCGGACGGCGCCCGATCGCGATCAGGCCGAGCATGGCGACCAGCACGAAGGCGACCTGTTCGTGCATCTCGCCGAGCAGCTGCCCGGGATTGGCGATGCCGATCCACACGAGCAGCGCGACCAGCGCGCCGATCAACACCGTCTTGCCGCGGGTGCCGTGCCGCCAGAAATCGCCGATCACCGGAAGCAGGAAAATCTGCGGGGAGAGCATCCCGGCCGCAAGGACGAGCAGCGGATACTCATAGGTCCAGTCGAACAGGGTCGGCGCGATCAACCCCGCGAACACGCCGCCCAGGGCACCACCTACCGACATGGCGAGATAGAAGCCGGTCAGCCGGTCCGGTGCCGGACGCAGCGCATACATGCTAGCGTGGAGCGTCACCGAGACGGTGAAGAGCAGCAACAGACCGATGATCGCGTTGATATAGGCAAGCTGCTGGTGCCCGGCCATCAACGTGGCGCCGAACATCAGGATGATCACCGGCGCGAATTTGGTGAGGATCTCCGGCAGCACCGCATTGTCCCGGAACGCCACCGAGAAGCTGAGCAGATAGAGGCCGAGCGGCAGCACCCACAGCATCGGCACCGCGACGATGTCGGTGGTGAGGAAGGTCGTGGTGGCCAGCATCAGTCCGGAGGGGACGAGGGCGAGCACAATCCAGTGCAGCACCCGCCGCCAGGGCGGCGCGGGGGTGTGGTGCGCGACGTGCGGCTCCCCTTCTTCGCGCGGCGGCAGGCGCGAGGCGCAACCGGCGACGAGGAGCAGGACCAGGACATAACCAGCCGTCCACAGCCAGCTCTGCCCCTTCAGCGCCAGATTGGGTTCGACGAGCAGCGGATAGGCGATCAGCCCGCCAAAGCTGCCGATATTGGAGGCGGCATAGAGCGCATAGGGATCGCGGCCATGGCTGGCGATGCTGTACCAGCGCTGGAGCAAGGGCGCCTGGGCCGAGATGGCGAAGAAGAGCGGGCCGATCGAGGCGACGAGCAGCCAGGGCACCCAGAGCGCGGGCTCGGCGCCGCCGGGCAGCTCCATCGCGATCACGCCGATCGGCAGCCACAGGGCCGCGATGACCAGCACGGCGATATGGATGGTCGCCTGCATCCGCGGCGGCACCCGGCCGATCCAGTGGGCATAGGCATAGCCGCCGAGCAGCAGCGCCTGATAGACCAGCATCGCGCTGTTCCACACCGCCGGCGCGCCGCCGAGCTGGGGCAGCGCCATGCGCGCCACCATCGGCTGGACGAGGAAGAGCAGGAAGGAACCGGCCAGGATCGCGGCGACGAACAGCCAGCGCGTGGCGCGCACGCCGTCCCGTGTCGTCACCCCGTCGATCGCGCCCTCCATTGATTCAATCCCCCACCGTGCCTTGCAGCGATTCGCCTTGCCGACGGCTGAATGGAGCGCGGAAGTTTACGAAACATACGCCACGCCGCCCCCGATTCCCCTTCCCCGAAAGCCGGCCAGGGCCGGATGGGGTGAGATGCTGGATGCGCGACGGGATCATGCGGCCGACGCAAGCAGAGGAAATCCTACTAGTAAAGGGCCCGCATGTTCCCCGTCTTGCCAGGTCGGGGCGAGAGGCGTAAATCGCCGCCGTCGCGAAAAACGACGGCCCGGCGCGCCACCATGCCCCGCAGGCCGACGAATACACGCCAGCCATGGTCCACATGGCTCGGCCAGCGTCTCCAGAAGCAACCGTCCGGCAGCAGCCGGACATCCGTGACCGGCACGCCTGTGCCGGCCGCGGCAACAGGAGCGCGAAATGCGAAATCCGATCACCATCATCGGCGCCGGACTTGGCGGGTTAACCCTTGCCCGCATCCTCCACCTGAACGGGATCCCTGCAACCGTCTACGAGGCAGAACCCTCTCCCGAGGCACGCAGCCAGGGCGGGCTGCTCGACATCCATGCGCATAGTGGCCAGCGGGCGCTGCTCGATGCCCGGCTCCATGAGGGCTTTCTCGCCCTGATCCGGCCGAGCGAAGACGCAAAGCGCGTTACCGACGCGCAGGGCAACATCCTGCTCGACCGGCCCGGCTCGGGCGACCGTCCCGAAGTCGACCGCGGCGAATTGCGCAAGCTGCTCCTCGACTCGCTGCCGGCAGACCAAATTCTATGGGGCCACAAGTTGGCATCGGTGTCGGCAATCGGTGACGGGCGGCACGAGATCACCTTTGCCAACGGAGCCCGCGTCACGAGCGACCTGCTGGTCGGCGCCGATGGCGCATGGTCGCGGGTGCGCCCGCTGCTCTCCAACGCCCTGCCCGGCTATACCGGGACCTGCTTCGTGGAGACACACCTGCACGGCGGAGAGGAACGCCATCGGGCGAGTGTCGAGGCGATCGGCAGCGGCACATTGATGGCCGTGGCGCCGGGCAAGGGCATATTGGCGCATCGCAATGCCGATGGCAGCTTGCATGTCTATGCCGCGCTGAACCGGCCCGAGGCGTGGATCGCCGGGATCGATTTCGGCGAGGCCGGGGCTGGGCTGGCGCAGATCGCCACACAGTTCGAGGGATGGGCGCCACAGCTGACCGCGCTGATCACCGAGAGCGATACCCCGCCCCTGCTTCGCCCGATCCATGCGCTGCCCGTGGCGCATCGCTGGAGACGCGTGCCGGGCGTCACCCTGCTCGGCGACGCGGCGCACCTGATGTCGCCCTTTGCCGGCGAAGGCGCCAACCTCGCGATGCTGGACGGTGCGGAGCTGGCCCGTGCGATCCTTGCCCATCCCGGCGATACCGAGGCGGCGCTGGCCGCCTATGAGCGCGATCTGTTCCCGCGCAGCTCCGAGGTCGCTCGCGAGAGCGCGGAGAATCTGGAGCGCTTCTTCGGCGACGCGGCGCCGCAGAGCGTGGTCGCGCTGTTCAGGCCGGACGCACGATCCGATAGGTGATGTGCGGGTTGAGCCCCTCGGGCGCATTCGGGTGGATGAAGTCCTGTTCGGGCACGCGGACCATGCCGAGCCGCTCCATCAGGCCCCAGCTGCGGCTGTTCTCGATCACCGTCATCGCCGCGACTGTCGGCACATCGAGATTGGCCCAGGCCCAGTCGAGGCTGGCCTGGGCTGCCTCACGCGCATAGCCCTTGCCCCAATAGGCGGGGGCGAAGCGCCAGCCGATCTCGACCTCGCCGAACAGTGGCGTACCCTCGGGACCCGGCTTGAGCCCGCAAAAGCCGAGGAACGCGCCGTCCTCCTTGCCCTCGACCGCCCAGAAGCTGTGGCCGTGCGCATCGAGGATCGCATTCTGCCGCGCCATCGCGGCATCGGCCGCCTCAGGGCTGAGTGGCGGGCCGAGGAACTCCATCACCGCGGGATCCTGGCCCATGGCGTGCCAGGCGGGACGATCGCTGTCCTGCCAGCGACGGAGGATGAGGCGTTCGGTCTCGATCATTGCGGGCGCTCCAACAGGTAGACGATCATCGCCCCTACCGGGTCGTCATCCGGATAGCCAAGGAGACGGAAGTCGAGATCGGGCCGACGAGACATGCCCAGCCTTTCCATCAGGCCCCAGCTGCGATCGTTCTCGATCGTGGTCCAGGCGCCGATCGCGGGGGCATCGAGGTTCGCCCAGCCCCAGGCGATGCTCGCCTCGGCCGCCTCGCGGGCATAGCCCTTGCCCCAATGTGCCTCCGACACCCGCCAGCCGATCTCGGGCATGTTGGAGATCGGCAGGTCATCGCCATAGTTGCTGGCGATGCGGATGCCGCAGCTGCCGATCAGGTCGCCGGTGTCGCGCAATTCGGTCGCCCAATAGGTACAGCCGTGCCTCGCCTGATCGTTGACGCGCTTCTCGAACATCGCATCGATGCCGGCGGCGTCCCTGAGCCCGCCCAGCCGCGCCATCATCGCAGGCGTGTTGACCAGCGCCTCAAAGGGCGCGCGATCCTCCTGCGCCCAGGGACGCAGGCGCAGGCGCGCCGTCTCGATCATGCCGGGCGGTCGATCGTGTAGACGATCATCGCGCCGAAGGGATTGTCGGCGGGATATTCGGGATGGTGGAAGTCGAGATCGGCCCGGCGGACCATGCCGAGCCGCTCCATCAGGCCCCAGCTGGGCTTGTTGCCGATCACCGTCCAGGCGGCGATGCGCGGGCGATCGGTATTGGCCCAACCCCAGGCCATGCTCGCCTGCGCCGCTTCCCGGGCAATGCCCTGGCCCCAGAATTTCTCGCCGATCCGCCAGCCGATCTCGAGCTCCTCGGGCACCGGGGTGTTGGGATGGCCGCCGATGCGCAGGCCGCAGACGCCGGCCATCTCGCCGGTCTCGCGCAGCTCGACCACCCACATGCAATGGCCGTTGCGGGCCTGCTGGTCCATCATCCGGTCGACGATCGCATCGTGCCTGGCCTGGGGCACCGGTCCGCCGAAATGCTCCATCATCGCCGGGGTATTGGCGAGCTCGTGGAAGACGGACTTGTCCGCCTCGCGCCACGGGCGGAGGTGCAGGCGTTCGGTGGTGATCATAAAGCCCTCTCCCCCTCGGGAAGAGGATTGGGAGAGGGGCGGGACTTTGCCACCCGCTGGACCGCCAATGATTTGAGACACATTTCCCCTCTCCCCGGCCCTCTCCCCAAAGGGGAGAGGGAGAAATCAGCCCAGCAGCTTCGCCGCCAGCGGCGCGTGATAGGTCAGCACGCCCGCACAGCCGGCGCGGCGAAAGGCCATCAGCGTCTCGAGCACCAGCGCCTCGCGATCCCCCGCACCCACGGCCGCCGCAGCCTCGATCATCGCATATTCGCCGCTCACCTGATAGGCGAAGACCGGCACCTGGAACTCGCTCTTCACCCGCAGGATGATGTCGAGATAGGGCAGGCCCGGCTTGACCATCACGCTGTCCGCGCCCTCGGCGATGTCGAGGGCCACCTCGCGCAGTGCCTCCTCGGCATTGGCCGGGTCCATCTGATAGGTCTTCTTGTCGCCCTTGAGCAGCCCGCGCGAGCCGACCGCGTCACGGAACGGGCCGTAGAATGCCGAGGCGTATTTGGCGGCATAGGCCATGATCTGGACGTTGACGTGGCCGTTCGCCTCGAGCGCCGCGCGGATCGCGCCGACGCGGCCGTCCATCATGTCCGACGGTGCGACGATGTCCGAGCCCGCCTCGGCCTGGAGCAGCGCCTGGTCGACCAGCACGGCGCTGGTCTCGTCATTGAGGACATAGCCCTGGGCGTCGACGATGCCGTCATGCCCATGCGCGGTATAGGGATCGAGCGCGACGTCGGTGAGGACGCCGATATCGGGGACCGCGTCCTTGATCGCCTTGATCGCGCGGCACATCAGGTTGTCGGGGTTGAGCGCCTCGCGGCCGTCGTCGGTGCGCAGGTCTCGCGGGGTGTTGGGAAACAACGCCAGGCAGGGGATGCCGAGGTCGCGCGCCTCGCGGGCGCGCTCCACGATGCCATTCAGGCCCCAGCGCGAGACGCCGGGCAGAGCGGCGATCGGCTCCTCTTCAGTGCCTTCGGTGACGAAGAGCGGCCAGATCAGGTTGGCCGGGGTGAGGACGGTCTCGGCGTGCATCCGGCGGCTCCACTCGGAAGCACGGGTGCGGCGGAGGCGGAGCGCGGGATAGTGACTCATGGTGGCGCTGATGCGCCCTCAGCAATTGGGTTGCAAGCGTCCCGCAGGCTCGGTGGTGGCGAGCGTTTCCTCCTCGACCGTGGCAGGCTCGGGCGGCACTTCGAGGACCTGGGTGCGCCAGCGGCCGTGGCGATAGTAGAGCCCGGCGAAGAGCAGCGAGAAGGCCGAGCCGATCGGGAAGGACAGCCACAGCGCGTCGCTGCCGAACCAGCGCTGGCCGAAAAAGGCGAAGCCGAAGCGGATCGGGAAGAGCGTGATCGCCAGGATGACGAGCGGCGGCACGGTGGCGCCGTTGGCGCGGACGGTGGAGAACAGCACCATGGTCGCGCCGAACATCACGAAGGTCCAGCTGGCGAGCAGCTGGATGTGGCGGGCGATCGGGATCGCCGGGCTGTCGGCGCCGACGAACAGGGCCATCACCGGGCGGTCGAACAGGATGATCGCGCCGATCACGACCAGGGTGATGATCGTGTTGAAGACCAGGCCTGAGCGGGTGATCGCCCCTACCCGCTCCCATTTGCCGGCACCGATATTCTGCGCGGCCATGCTCGATACCGCGACGCCGATCGCCATCGCGGGCATCTGGATATAGGTCCAGAGCTGCTGCGAAACGGCATAGGCCGCGGCGGTATCGACGCCCAGGCGGTTGACCAGCCCGATCATCGTCAGGCCGGCAGTGGACATCACCAGCATCTGCGCGCCCATCGGCAGGCCCTTGGCGACGATCGTGCGGACCAGCGCGCTCTCGGGGACCAGATAGCGCAGCTCCGCACCGCGCAGGCGGATCGGCAGGTCGCGGATATAGACGTAGAGCAGCAGGCCGAGCGACGAGACGATGCCGGCGATCAGCGTGGCGGTGGCGGAACCGGCGATCCCCATGCGCGGGAACGGGCCGATGCCCTCGATCAGCAGCGGGTTGAGGCCGGCGTCGATGGTGACGCTCAGCAGCATGAACCAGAGCGGCGTGACAGAATCGCCGGTGCCGCGCAGGCTCATCTGGATCAGCACGCCGAGCATGCTGAACGGCAAGCCGAGGAAGATGACGCGCAGATAGGCGAGCGCCATCGCCTGCGCCTCGCCCGGCGTGGCGAGCAGGCGGAGGATCTGCGGGGCGAACAACCAGCCCAGGATCGCGATGACCAGCGCGCCGCCCATCACCAGCCCGATCGCCGAGCCGAAGGCACGCCGTGCCGCCTCGACGTCGCGCCGGCCCATCGACTGGCCGATCAGGATCGTCGCGGCCATGCCGAAGCCGAACACTGCCGAGAACATCAGGAACATGATGATGTTGGCGTTGCTCGTCGCTGCCAGCGCCTGCTCGCCCAGGAAACGCCCGACCCAGATCGAGTTGATCGAGCCGTTGAGCGACTGGAGGATGTTCGAGCCGAGCGTTGGCAGCGCGAACAGCAACAGGGTCTTGCCGATCGGGCCCTGGGTCAGATCGTGGCGTTGGGGAGGACCGGCCATTTCGCTCGCTTCACTGGAGCGGGAAGAGGACCTTCCCGACTGCCCTTCACCAGCACCCGGCGGCGGTCAGGTCAAGCCGCCTGGGGTCGCCTGCGACGCATCATCCAGATCGCGAGGGTGCCCAGGGCGAACAGGCCGACCGCCTCCTCAGGGATCGGGCTCGGCTCGCCGCCCGGGTTGCCGGTGCTCGGCGGGTTGTAGCTGCCGGTATAGGTGCCGAGGTGGAACTCGCCATTCTGGACGAGGCTGCCGAACACCGCCGAGCCCTGGATATAGTTGCCCGTGGTGGCGGCCGCGTTCGGCGCGAGCACCGATCCGCCCCAGGCGGTGGTGGCGTTCAGCGTCTTCGCGTCCGGGAAATTCCAGATGACATGCTCGCCAAGTCCCTGGGTGCCGCCGAGGAAATTGTCGTTGAGCGTCACGTTCGCCCCCGAGACGTTGACGATCGCGGTGTCGGCACCGTTCAGGTTGAACTGGATCTCACCGATCTTGTCGAGGTCGGTGGCGCTGATGTTGAACACGGCCACGCCATCGGCATTGGGCACGGCGTTGAAGGTGCCGCGATTGCCCGCGATCGCCAGGTTCGAATTCGCATCGAGTCCACCCAGCGTCTTCGACATGTCGGTCAGGCTGGAGCTGAGTAGGCTGCCCTGCTGCTTGAGGTTGACCGAGAAGCCGGGATCGCTGGCGGCGAGGCCCGACTGGACGGTGTTCTGGTTGACGTTGGTGTTGGCGATCGTCCCACCGACCTTCACCGTCTGCGCCGCGCCATTCAGGTTGAAGCCGCTGTTGACGTTGCCGCCGATCACCGCGCCCGAGCCGTTGTTGAGGTTCTTGGTCGATCCGTTGACGTCGCCGACCACGGTGAGGCCGGGGATGCCGAGCGCATTCGGCTTCGGCGTGCCGATCTGATAGTTGGACGAATTGCCGTTGAGGTTGCCGCCCACGAAGGTGCGCCCCTCCACTTCCGACGAGGAGGTCAGGTCCCCGAGCACGACCAGGTTCCAGGTGCGCAGCGCATCGAGGCCGGCAACGGACTGAGCGGAGGCAGGCACAGCGGCGAACAGCGCCGCCGCCGCGACGCCGGCGGAGAGCAGGAAGCGGTTCATGGGGACTCCGAAGGGTTAACGATACCGAAGGTCGGTAACGATCCCTGGCGTCCGGGGGGTATGGATAAGCTTGGTTAACGGCGTCCCGTTTCGGGAGTTTCGTAAAAAGCTGTAACGGCATCCCGGCTCTCGCCGGGGCGACGGTATATGTTCAGCCCAGCCGCTTGAGCGCCGCGCTCAGCCGCTCGGCCTCGGCTGCCTTTTCGGCATGGTCGGCACGGGCCTTCTCGACAGCCTCGGGCTTGGCCTTTTCGACGAAGCTGGGGTTGTTCAGGCGACCTGCCAGGCCATCGCGCTCCTTCTCGGCCGCAGCGATCGCCTTGGTCAGGCGGGCCTTCTCGGCTTCGATGTCGACCACGTCGCCGAGCGGCAGCACATATGTCGCTTCATCAACGATGATCTGCAGCGCGCCGCCGCCGGGTACTTCCCCAACAGGCCGATCGACGCGAGCGAGGCGTGCGAGCGCAGCTTCGTTCCGCTGAAGGCGGGCGCCGGTCTCTTCAGAAGCTGCGAAGACGCTCATCGGCAGGCGCGCGCCTGGCGGCACGTTCAGCTCGGTGCGGGCGGCACGGATCTCGCTGACCAGCCGGATCAGCCAGTCGATCTCCTGCGCGGCCGAGGGATCGAGCGCGCGGGCATCGGCCATCGGCCACTTCGCCACGATCAGTTCATAGTCGCGCTGGCCCATCTTCGACCACAGCTCTTCGGTGATGAAGGGCATGAACGGGTGGAGCATGACCAGAATCTGGTCGAGCACCCAGCCGGCGACCGCACGGGTTTCTTCGACGCCCTCGGCGCCTTCGCCCTGGAGCACCGGCTTGATCAGCTCGAGGTACCAGTCGCAGAAGCGGCTCCAGACGAACTGGTAGATCGTGTTCGCGGCTTCGTCGAAGCGCAGATCGGCCAGCGCCAGGTCGAGCGCCTGCACGGTGGCGACCGTCTCGGCGATGATCCAGCGGTTGACCGCGAGGTTCGCTTCGGGTGCTTCGATCGTGGTCGATGCCGAGATGCCGTTCGACTGGGCGAAGCGCGCGGCGTTCCACAGCTTGGTCGCGAAGTTGCGATAGCCCTCGATCCGGCGCTCATCCATCTTGATGTCGCGGCCCTGGCTTTCCATCGCCGCCATGAAGAAGCGCAGCGCATCGGCGCCGTAATTGTCGATCAGCCCGAGCGGATTGACGACATTGCCCTTCGACTTGGACATCTTCTGCCCGTCCGCCGCGCGGACAAGACCGTGGAGATACAAGGTCTTGAAGGGCACTGCCTTCATGAACTGCAAGCCCTGCATCATCATGCGGGCATCCCAGAAGAACAGGATGTCGAAGCCCGAGATCAGCACGTCATTCGGGTAGCGCCCGCCGAGCGTGGGATCGGGGTTCTCCGGCCAGCCCATCGTCGCGAAGGGCCACAGCGCCGAGGAGAACCAGGTGTCGAGCACATCGGGATCACGGGTGAGCGCAACGCCCTCGCCTGCCTGCGCCTGGGCTTCCGCTTCGGTCTCGGCGACATAGGCGGTACCATCGGCATCGAACCAGGCCGGGATCTGGTGCCCCCACCAGAGCTGGCGCGAGACGCACCAGGGCTGGATGTTCTCCATCCAGTTGAAATAGGTCTTTTCCCAGCTCTTCGGCACGACCTTGGTCGCGCCCGAGCGGACCGCCTCGATCGCCGGCTTGGCCAGCGTCGCGGCATCGACATACCATTGATCGGTCAGCCAGGGCTCGATCACGTCGCCCGAGCGGTCGCCGAACGGCGTTGCGATCGTGCGCGGCTCGGCGTCATGCTCCTCGCCGTCCTTGTCGACATGCGGGATCAGGAAGCCTTCTTCCTTCAGCCGCGCGACGACCAGCTTGCGCGCCTCGAACCGGTCGATGCCGAGCAGCTCGGCGGGGATCAGGCCGTCCGAAGTCTGGGTGATGCGGGCCTTGGCGTCGAGCATGTTGAGCATGTCGCGCGCCTCGATCCCGGCGCGGCGGCCGACTTCGAAGTCGTTGAAGTCATGCCCCGGGGTGATCTTCACGGCGCCCGAACCCAGCTCCGGATCGGCATGCTCATCGGTGACGATCGGGATCAGGCGGCCGGTGATCGGCAGCTTGACCATCTTGCCGACCAGCGCCGTGTAGCGCGCATCCTCGGCGTTCACCGCCACCGCCATGTCGGCGAGCATCGTCTCGGGGCGCGTGGTCGCGACCTCGATGAAGCCCGATCCGTCGGCGAGCGGGTATTTCAGGTGCCAGAAGCTGCCCTTGACGTCCTTGGTCTCGACCTCGAGGTCGCTGATCGCGGTGCCGAGGCCCGGATCCCAGTTCACCAGGCGCTTGTCGCGGTACAGCAGCTTCTGCCGGTGCAGCTCGACGAACACCTTGAGGACGGCCTTGGAAAAGCCCTCGTCCATGGTGAAGCGCTCGTCGGACCAGTCCATCGAGCAGCCAAGCCGGCGGAGCTGCTGCGTGATCTCGCCGCCGCTCTCTTCCTTCCACTCCCAGACCTTCGCGACGAATTCCTCGCGCGTGAAGTCGGTGCGCTTCTGCTGCTTGAGGTTCATCTGGCGCTCGACGACCATCTGGGTCGCGATGCCGGCATGATCGGTGCCGACCACCCAGCGCGCATCCTTGCCCTTCAGGCGGGCATGGCGGACCAGAATGTCCTGCAGCGTGTTGTCGAGCGCGTGGCCGATGTGCAGGCTGCCCGTCACATTGGGCGGCGGGTTGACCAGCGTCCAGGGATCGGCGCCATCCCGCTCGGGGCGGAACAGGCCGCCCGTTTCCCAATGCTGGTACCAGCGGGATTCGAGTTCGGCGGGGTCGAAGGTCTTCGGAAGCTCGGTCATGATCGAGCGGCTTTAGCGGCGAGCCGGGCCCCGGGTCGATACAAAACTCGCAGGAAATGCCGGTTGTTGATACAAAGGCGCAACGATCGGGCCTGGGAGGGAGATCATAATGCGTCTGGAGATCGCCGTTCTGGTTTGGAGCTGCCTGTTGGCGCTGGTGCACATCTTCGGCGCCGCGCAGGTGAAGACGCGGCAATATGGGCCGAAGTGGAACATGGGCGCGCGCGACGAGGACCTGCCGCCGCCCAATGCGATCGTCGGGCGGATGACCCGCGCCCAGGCCAATTTCTTCGAGACCTTCCCGCTGGCGATCGTCGCGGTGGTCGCGCTGAGCGTCACCGGCACCCAGACCTTCTGGACCCAGCTCGGCGCCCTGCTCTGGCTGGGCGGCCGGATCGTCTACCTGCCGCTCTATGCCGCCGGCGTGCCGGTGGTGCGCACGATCGTGTTCCTGATCAGCCTGGTCGGCATCCTGATGATGCTGTGGCCGTCGCTGGCGATGGGCATCGGCACGACGACGCTGTTCGGCTGATCGGCCCTCGCTAGAGCGTCAGGTCGATGTCGACGATCGCGCGGTCGGCCAGCGCATAGGGGCCCCAGGCGGGCGAGACGATCACGGTGCCGTCGGTCTTGGTCCAGCTCAGCCGCACCTGGATCGGCGTGCCCGGCGTGACGACATAGCCGCCCGTCCGCGGAAAGCGGCTGCGATCGCGCAGCAACCAGCGGGCAAAGCCGGTCAGCGGGGTGCCGCCCACGACCTGCCCGGCGATCATCCAGGTCGTGCTGCCGTCCGCGGCGCTGGTACCGATCTCGACATCGACCGGGCCGCTGCTGTGGTCGCGGTGATGGATGACCGCTATCCAGGCATCGAGCGGCTGCGGCGTCGGGTTGCGCTCCGCGACCGGGTCGATCGGGCGGATGCCCAGATTGCGCAGCAGCCGGTTCACCCCGGCGCTGCCGCCTGCCAGCACCAGCGATTCGATCAGCCGGCAAAGGAAATGCGCGTCGCTGCCGGTCGTGTCGTAGCCGTATTTGGCGAACAGATCGATCAGCAGGATCGACTGGAAGCCATAGGTGACCGCCAGCGCCAGCGCGCAGGAGATGATCGGCTTGACGCTGCGCCCGTTGAAGACATTGGCGATGAACGAGAGGTTGAAGAACCAGGCCAGCGCCGATTCCAGGATCGCCGCGAGCACGAACAGCACGATGAGCGCCTTGCCCGATTCGGCGATGACCTGGGACGCGGCCGGATTGTCCGCACCTGGATCCGCCTGAACGGCAGCCGGGGCCGGCTGGGCCGTGACCACGGGCTGGGGCGTCACCCCAACATCGGGCGTGGACTGGTTGACGAAGGCGACGTTGTCCTGCGCCAGAGCCGGTGCCGAAGGAACAAGGCCGATGGCGAACAGGAACAGAATGGCAAACAGGCTGCGCATCGCGTGTCTCCCCCAAGGACGAAGGGGGAGCCTATCCGATACGCAGCCCGTCAGCTAACGGGCTTTCGCCCATTTCCGAGCGAAATTACTTCGCCGTCTTGTCCGTGTACTTGTCGAGCCAGCCCAGCACCGTGCGGTACCACTGGAGCGAGTTCTTCGGCTTGAGCACCCAGTGGTTCTCGTCCGGGAACACCAGCAGCTCGGACGGGACTTCGCGGCGCTGGAGCGCGGTGAAGGCGGCCAGGCCCTGGGTGTAGGGGATGCGGAAGTCCTTCTCGCTGGTGATCACCAGCTGCGGGGTCTTCCACTTGTCGACATGGTTGACCGGGTTCCACTTCTCGAACGCGGCGGGGTCCTCGAAATAGGCCTTGCCACCATGTTCCCACTCGTCGAACCACAGCTCCTCGGTCTCATAGGCCATGGCGCGGGCGTCGAACACGCCGTCATGCTGGACGATGCACTTGAATCGGTCCGGCCACTGGCCTTCGATCCAGTTCATCATGTAGCCGCCGTACGAGGCGCCGAGCGCGCAGGCATTGTCGGCGTCGAGGTACGCGAACTTGTCGGTCGCGGCCTTGAGGCCCTTTTGCAGGTCCTCGAGCGGCCAGCCACCCCAATTGTTGCGGATCGCGTCGGTGAAGGCCTGACCGTAGCCGGTCGAGCCGTGGAAATCGACCGCGACCACCGCATAGCCGGCACCGGCGAACACTGCCGGGTTCCAGCGATAGGACCAGCTGTTGTTGCTCGATCCCTGCGGACCGCCATGGACGATGAAGGCGATCGGCGCTTTCTTGCCCTCGGCCAGGCTGGCCGGGCGCACCGAATAGCCCCAGACGGTGTCGTTATTGGCACCGGTGAAGCTGAACCGCTCGACCTTGGGCAGGTCGATGCCGGCGAGCTTCTCGGCGTTCACCGAAGTGAGACGGGTGCTGGCCTTGCCCTTGAGCGCGTAGAAATCGTCCGGCGCGGTAAGGCTGTTCATCGAATAGACGAGGCCGCCCTTGGTCGGCACGATCGCCGAGACATTGCCGAGCTGGGTGAGCCGGGTGACCTTGCCGCTGGCCGGATCGACCGACCAGATCGGGTTCTCCTGGGTGTCCTCGGCGGTGACGTAGATCGTCTTCGAGTCCGGCGACCAGGCGATCGAGCCGACCGAGCGGTCCCAGGCCTGGGTCAGCGCCTTCGTCTCGCCCGTGGCCAGGTTGCGCAGCTGGAGCACCTGGCGATCCGCCTCATAGGTGGCGCGCGCCATTGAGAAATAGGCGAGCCACTTGCCGTCAGGCGAGACAGTGGGGAGATTGTCCATCCCCTCGTTCGCCTTGGTCAGGTTCACCGGCGCCGAGGAGCCGTCCGCGGGGGCCGAGAAGATGTCGAGATTGGTCGACTTGGACTCGATCCGGCCCGCTTCGCGCAGCGCGAAATAGACGGTCTTGCCGTCCGCGCTCCACGACAGCTCCTCGCCGCCACCAAAGGGCTTGGAGGGAGTGTCGCCGATCAGCTGGCCGACGATCGGCGTGCCGTTGCCGGTGGCGCCGCTCGCGCCAAAGGGCAGCACGAAGAGCTGCGAGCGCTCGCCATTGCTCCACGTATCCCAGTGGCGGACGAAGAGCTGGTCATAGGTGCGGCCCGAACCGGCATTGGGGTCCTTCTTGACCATCGCCGGCTCCAGGCTCGGCGCGCCGGGCTTGCGATCGGCCCAGACGAGCAGCTTCGAGCCGTCGGGGGAGACCTTGAAACCGCTGAACCCGCCCGGGATGTGGGTGAGCTGGGTCGGCGCACCGCCGGTGACCGGCACGCCCCACACGGCATCGTCGCCGCCCTTGTCCGACTGGAACCACACGGTCTTCCCGTCGGCGGAGAATTGCGGGCTGGTCTCGTTGACCTCGGCTTCGGCGACCAGCTTCTCGGGCTTGGCGCCCTTCACGGTAAGGTCGAGCCGCCACAGGTCGTAGCGGCCGCGATTGGCGGCGAGATCGGTCTCGCGCTGCTGCCAGACGAGCCAGTGGCCGTCGGGCGATACCGCGGGGGCACCGACGCGCGACAGGGTGGCGACGTCCTGAATGGTGAGATCACGCGCCAGCGCGGGCGCGGTGGTGGCGACGGCGAGCGCAACGCCCGCGAGCAGGATGTGCTTCATGGGGCCGGACGATAGCCGGAAGGTTGCGGGCGTTACAATCGGTCGCACGCAACAAAATATCGTCATCCCAGCGCAAGCCGGGATCTCAGGCGATGGCGGGAAAAGAGCCGCACGAGATCCCGGCTTGCGCCGGGATGACGGGAATGGAGTTGGCTTACTGCCGCCCGGTGATCCGGGAGATTTCCTTCGCGACCATGTCTTCCACCAGACGCGGCAGATTGGCGTCGAGCCAGTCGCGCAGCATCGGCTTGAGCATTTCGCGGACCATCCCCTCGAGCGTGTCCGATCCGGTAACCTCGGGCTTCACCACCATGCGCGACAGCGCCTCGAGCGGGCCGCGAGTCGCCTGGACGGCGCTTTCGGAGACGATGGGCTCGGCCGGAGCTTCGGCTGCAGGCGCGGCACCGGCTCGCGCCGGCTTGGCGGGCGCCTCGGGCTGCGTGGGGGAACCCATCGACATCGGGGTCGGCGTCTCCAGTCTGTCTTCGTCGACCGGTTGGCTCAGCTCGAGGATTTCGTCAACGGTGGCGGGCTTGTCCGTCACCGTCGTCGCCGAGCGCCCACCACGACGCGTACGCGTCGCGATGGCTGCATCGCCCTCCTCGGCGATGATGCGTTTGATGGAGGAAAGAATCTCCTCCATCGACGGCTCGCTACTGATGTCCCCCATCAACCGGCTACTCCAAAAAGCCCCGGAGGCGGGTAATCACGGCTTTTTACGGTTAATGTCAACCGGTCGCGTGGCGTCATTACGCTGAAGTACCGGATCAAGCGACGTGGCGGTGACGTCCGGGGTCTGCGCCGGAGTCTGGTTGGTGCGGGTGCCAACGGCCTGGGGTTCGGGATCGTCACTCCAGTCCGACCAGCGATTCTTCACGCGCTTGTAGTTGACGCCCGGATCGTAGAGCGGACCACCATCAAGGTTAAGATCCTCCGCCTCGGCCCGGCCCATCGCTGCGAGCAGCTGGAAACCGGCGACATAGGCGTCGCGCTCCGCGGTGACATAGTTGACCTGGCTGTTGAGCAGTTCCTGCTCGGCATTCAGGATGTCGAGGATCGTACGGGTACCGACGCTGTTTTCGGCGCGGACGCCCTCGAGGCTCAGCTTGTTGGCGTCCACCGCAACCCGGGTCGATTCGATCACGCGCTGGGACGACTGGTAGTTGGCATAGGCGGAGCGGACCTGAGCAATCACGCCACGCTCGGTGAGCGTGACCGTCTCGATCGCAGAAGCCTCACGCGCCTGGGCCTGGCGCACCTGCGCGGCGGGACGGCCGCCCTGGAACACCGGCACGCTCAGCTGCGCTCCCAGCGTGGTGGAAATGCCGTCCGGGCTCAGGCCGTTGATTCTGCGCGCCTGATCGGAGAGCGAGCCGAGATAGTTATAGTAGCTGCTGCCGACGCCGACGCTCACCGTGGGCAAGCGGCTGGCCCTGGCGGCACTGACGTCAAAGCGCGTGGCGTCGCGCTGCTTCTGCGCCGCCTCGAGGTTCGGGTTATTGCCGAGCGCAGCCTGTTCGGCGTCCTGCACATCGACCGGCAGGCCCGGCAAGGCCGGCGGCTGGGCGAGCACGCCCGGCGTGGCACCTACAATGCGGATGTAATTCTCGCGCGCGCCGATCAATCCGGCTTCGGCGGTGCGCAGCTGGCTCTGGGCCAGCGCGAGGCGCGCTTCCGACTGAGCGACATCGGTGCGAGTCAGGTCACCCACTTCGAACCGGTCGCGAGTCGCCTGGAGGTTGACCTCGAGGACGTGGACGTTCTGCTGATTGAGGCGAACGATCGCCTCGAAGCGCAGCACATCGACATAAGCGGTCACCGCGTCGGTGAAGAGCTGCGCCTCTGCACCGCGCAGGCTGGCGCGACCAGCATCGACACGAGTCTCCGCGCCCCGCACCGAATTGCGCACCGCGCCACCCGTGTAGATCGGCACCGACAGATTAAGGCCGAGATTGCCGGTCCGCGTCGGGCCGATCGTCGCGTCGCTGTTATAGGGACTGGTGCTCAGCGAGCCCGTACCATTCACGCCCGGCCGGCCAGCCGCCTTGGCGATCGGCACATTCTCGTCATTGGCACGCTGATTGGCGCGCTCGGACTGAAGGCCCGGATTCGTATTGTACGCCTGAACCAGGGCGTCGCGCAGCGTCGTGGTCGGCTGCGCGGCCTCGGCCGGAGCAGCCGTGCCGACTTCGACACGCACAGGCGTGCTGGTGCCCGATCGTGTCGTCGTGGTCTGCGCAGCGGCAGGCACGGCGATCGCGACAAGGCTGACGCCCAGGAACAGAGAGGAAATTCGCATGAGCCTCTTTCAGAAATCAGAATTGAAAGGTTCGTAGGCGCTCGAAACCAGGGAGAATTGCACATTCGATGTCGGCGAAATCGGAAAGGCCGAAGCCTCCTTCGGTCCGACGGCCCGAAGCGAGGCGAGTCACGCCGCGATCCACCAGACCCGTCACCACGCGCCCTTCGGGCTTGAGCTGATCGAGCAGCGCGGCGGGAAGCTCTTCGACCGCACCGTCGACGACGATGAGGTCATAGGGGCCTTCCGAGGCATGACCGGCGGCGAGCGGCCCTTCGACCAGCTCGACATTGGCATAGGCGGCGAGCGCGGTGCGGGCGAGCGCGGCGAGCGAGGCCTCCTCCTCGACCGCGACCACGGCATTGGCGAGACCGGCGAGCAGCGCCGCCGAATAGCCGCCCGCGGCGCCGATCAGCAGCACCTTGTCGGTCGGGCGAACGTCGGCGACGGTCAGCAGCCGGCCCGTGGCCAGCGGCAGGTTCTGGCGGCGGCCACCGGCGAGCGGCAGCAGCGTGTCGCGATAGGCGATCGCGCGATGCTCTTCCGGAAGGAAGTCCTCGCGCGGCACGCGCGCCATCGCCTCCACCACGCGCGTGTCGTTCACGGCGTTGGTGCGCAGCTGGCTGGCAACCATCGCATGGCGCATCGTTTCGAAGCGGTTCGCCTCGGCAGGCGCGGAATCTACCGTAAGAGCCATCATTACCCCGGCTATCTGGCACAACCGTGTTAGTTGCGCAATACACTGTTTATGTAGCGCGGCTTGTATCCCCTTCGCAACGCTTCGCCAAGCAAGGCACGCAGCTATTTTTGCACTGCAATGTTGACATGTCGGCAACAGCCTGCGCATTGCCGCCGCTCGCTCCGAGGCCCGATGGCGGAGTGGTGACGCAGAGGACTGCAAATCCTTGCACGCCGGTTCGATTCCGGCTCGGGCCTCCACTTCTTTTCAGCGTCACCTTTCACCCCCGCACGGTAGAGCGCCCACTGTGCCTGTGTGGCTTTCGCGCCACTTATCCACAGTTTTGCACGGCTCGTCGGGCCCGCACTGAGCCGGACGCGGAACAAATCGCGATTCGCTGCGATTGAGTCCCCGAGTATCGGGAGACGAAGCATGTACGATTTCGGCATCCGAAATGTCCTTACCGGCTATCGCGTCGCATATCGGTCGCAGGAACGGAACTATTGTCCGGGCTGTGGCGGGTCGCACTGGATGATCGGCCGGCTCACCGCGGAATGCGCCTATTGCGCCACCGCACTGCCCCTGATCGCGGGCGGCAGCACCGGCAACGGACTGATCCGGCGCAGCGAGCCAGCGCTCGCTGCCTGAACCGTTTCGCCGGACGCGCGTTTTCGCGGGTCGGAACTCCGCGAATGGGAACGCTCATGACCGATATTGCCGTCACTTCGCCCGTCGAGCGCATCGCGCGCGTCATCGCCGCCGAGATGGTGAGCCCGAATGGCGAGGCCTTTGAAGGCCCCGACGAGCCGGTGAGCGTGATCGTCGAGCGCATCTGGCGGGCGGAGATCAACCGCGCCGTCGCCATCCTCCACACGTTGCGCGAGCCGACTCGCGGCATGGTCGAGGCCGGACGCGCGGCCGGCGACGATCCGGCGGAGATCTGGAGCGCGATGGTGCGCGCGGCGCTGGACAGCACGGTCGAGGTGATGCCCGAGCCCGCCTGAGGCTTGCAGCCCACCGCCGAGCCGCTATGCCGCCCGGATGACCGCGCAACTCACGCTCTACAATTCGCTGACCCGCAGCCTGGAGGCCTTCCAGCCGCTAGACCCCGCCAAGGGGGTTCGCGTCTATTCGTGCGGACCGACGGTCTACAACTATGCCCATCTCGGCAATCTGCGCGCCTATGTCTTCACCGACACGCTGAGCCGGGTGCTCAGCTGGAAGGGCTATCCCCTCACCCATGTCATCAACATCACGGACGTGGGCCACCTGACCAGCGACGCCGATGCCGGCGACGACAAGATGGAAGCGGCGGCCAAGGCCCAGGCGAAGAGCATCTGGGATATCGCCGCCCACTATACGGCGGCGTTCAAGCAGAACATTTCCGATCTCAACATCCGTCAGCCCACCCGCTGGTCGGTCGCGACCGATCACATCGCCGAGATGATCGACTTCGCCGAGAAGATCGCGCCCGAGCATTGCTACGAGCTCGAGTCGGGCCTGTATTTCGACAGCACCACCGTGCCCGACTATGGCAGGCTCGCCGGATCGCAGGACGATGCACGCGAAGGCCGGATTGAAGCGGTGGAAGGCAAGCGCCACCCGCAGGACTTCGCGATCTGGCGCAAGTCTCCGCAAGGCGAGCAGCGCCAGATGGAATGGGACAGTCCCTGGGGCAAGGGTGCGCCGGGCTGGCATCTCGAATGCTCGGTGATGAGCATCAAATATCTCGGCGCGCCGTTCGACATCCATACCGGCGGCATCGATCACCGCGAGATACACCATCCGAACGAGATCGCGCAGAACCAGGCGTTCTGCGGCTGCTCCGACACGGGGTCGCATTTCTGGATGCACAACAACTTCCTGGTCGATCGCCAGGGCAAGATGTCCAAGTCCAAGGGCGGCTTCACCACGCTCCAGTCGCTGATCGACGCGGGCGTGCACCCCCTCGCCTACCGCCTGCTCTGCCTGCAGGCCCAGTATCGCAGCGAGCTGGAATTCTCGGCCGAGAACCTGGCGGCGGCGCTCACCCGGCTCAAGCGGCTCGTCATGACCGTGACCGCGCTCAAGGCGCGCGCCGAGGGCGAAGGTACCGCACCTGCCGTCTGGATCGAGCGGCTCGACGAGGCGGTGTCGGACGATCTCAACACGCCCAGGGCGCTGCCCGCCCTCGACGAGATGCTCGCCGAGAAGAAGCTGTCGCCGGCCGATCGCCTGGCCGGGCTCGCCGCCTTTGACGCGGTGCTCGGCCTCAAGTTGCTCGAGCTCGGCCGCGAGGACCTGCGCGTGCGCCCTGCAGCAGCAACGATCACCGCGCAGGAGATCGAGGACCGGCTGGTCGAGCGCAAGGAGGCGCGGCTGGTCAAGGACTTCCAGCGCTCCGACACGATCCGCGACGAACTCGCCGCCGCGGGCGTCGAGGTGATGGATGGCGATCCGATGGGCTGGGACTGGAAGCCGATACTCGGCGGATAATCGCGGCCGCCAACGCGTTGCACTCCGTGCTGCGCCTCTCGGGAAGAGGGGCGTCAACGGAGTATGCGCGTATGCCGAAGTCCCTGCCCCTCACCGCCCTGGCCGCCGTTCTGGCGCTGGGCGCCTGCAACCAGGCGCCCAAGACCACCGACAATATCGCGGTCGATATCGACAATGCGATCGCTCCCGACGACGCGACGCTCAACGACGTGCCGGTGGTCGAGGATGCCGACGAAGCAGCAGCGGTAACCGTCGCGGCGGTGCCCAAGGCCGCCGCCGGCACCAGCGCCGCCGATGCCGCACCGCTCCATGATGCGGGCACGATCGAGGACGAGATCCGCGAAGGCAGGAACGTCCAGCGCATCCGCTATGGCGAAGGCTGGGCCTGGACGCGCGGCGGCAAGATCGTCCGCACCGCCGATCGCGACGGCAAGGAAGTCGCCTATTTCCGTCCCGGCGAGAACAAGCCCTTCTTCGTCCAGCGCGGCGACCGCAGCTATGCCTTCCGGGACGGCAAGCCCAACCGCGAATTCGATGGCGACGGCAAGGCCCGTGCGCCCGAGCCGGACCGCGTCCGCGAGGCCGATGAAGCGGCGAAGGCTGCCCATGATCGCCGCGAGCAGGCCGAGAAGGCGCGCGACCATGCCCGGGACAATCCGCGCGGGGGTCGCGACCGCGATGACCATCGTCCGGAGGGTACGCCCTCACCCACCCCGTCACCCACCGCCGACCATGGGCGCGACCGAGATCGGGATCGCAACCCCGAGCGCCACTAGGACCGCACCAGTTCCCCGGCGAAGGCCGGGGCCCAGTATCGGCGCCTTACGGTGAGGCGGAAGAACCTCACGAGCGACATTACAACTGGGCCCCGGCCTCCGCCGGGGATCAGGATTGGCTTTGAACACAAGCGGGAGCCGCGCTAGCCTCCGGCCCATGAAGGCCGTGCTCCCCGCCCTCGCCCGCCCGCTCGTGGAGCCGCAGCTCCCCGCCGGGCTCGACGTCCATTGGTTCGCCTCCACCGACGAGGCCGTCGCGCTGGTCGGCGATGCGGACATCGGCTGGCTCGACAACAACAATCCGCGCGAATGGGCGCGCGCCGTCGCGGCGGCGGGCAAGCTCCGATGGCTCTCGACCATCTATGCCGGGCTCGATGTGCTCGACACCGAACTGCTGCGCGAACGCGGCACGCGGGTGACCAATGGCAGCGGCGTCAATGCGCACACGGTGGCCGAATATGCCGTGATGGGCGCGCTGGTCGCCGCCAAGCGCTTCGATCAGGTCGTCCGCGCCGCCGACCGCCACGAATGGCCGACCGATGCGCCGGGTAAGCTCGAACTGTTCGAGAGCAAGGCGCTGGTGATCGGCTATGGCACGATCGGGCGGCTGATCGGCGAGCGGTTGAAGGGCTTCGGCGTCGAAGTGACCGGCGTCACCCGCTCGGGTGCCGAGGGCACCGTGGGAGTCGACGCGTGGCACGCCCTGCTGCCCGAGACCGACTGGGTGTTCCTTGCCGCCCCTTCGACCGACGAAAGCCGCGCGATGATCGGTGCCGAGGAACTGGCGGCGATGAAGCCCAGCGCCTGGATCGTGAATGTCGGCCGCGGCGAGCTGATCGACCAGGACGCGCTGATCGATGCCTGCACCCGGCGGCGGATCGCGGGCGCCTTCCTCGACACCGTCACCCCAGAGCCGTTGCCGCCCGAGCATCCGCTCTGGACCACGCCCAACGTGATCCACTCGATGCATCTGTCGGGCCGCAGCCAGACCAGGATGTTCCTGCGCGCCGCCGCGCTGTTCGTCGAGAATGTGCGGGCATTCGTGGAGGGGCGACCGCTCAGGAACGAAGTCGATCTCGCAGCCGGATATTAGGTCGTAAACTCATAAACGGCCGCTTTCGGCAGAAGGGCTGAGCGTCCGAGAATGGGTGGGAAGCGGCCATCCGTCGTCGCGTTCTATAAGCGCATACCGAGCCAGATCACCGCTTCGGTGGAACATGTAACCAGTGGATCAATCAATTTGGACCAAGCCCCGTTGCGACCTAGTTGAGCGGCCGAACGATCATGATGCTCCTGCTCCTCAACGATGATTCGGCGCAACATGTCTGCTGCCCGCTGATCGATCCCGTCCAGTGCTCGAACTTGTACATGCATGTGTCGAAGCACCACCCGCTCGATTGCCACTGTGGTGGCTGCGATGGCTTGGCGACCAGCCAGCCCGGTCAGGGCCCCAAGGAAAAATCCGCCCGCTGCGCATAGCACATAGCTTCGACAGCGTGCCTTTTTGCGGAGGCGCAGCTCAGCTTCAAACTGCGCCCGATGGCTACGCTCATGTGCTAGGAACTCATCAAGCCCGGAAACCATCTCGGGGGCGCGCCATCGAGAAAGCCATCTCTGAGCCCGGTACACGCAGACCGCGCCATGCTCGCCTGCATGGTCTACCTTCATAATACGATCGCCCAGCGTCTCCCCTTCTTTGAGCCGTGCGATCAAAGCCATGCCGCACGCTCTCATGACTGGGCAATGTCCGCAACTGGGGCGTAAGCCGGCGGGCCGCTTTTATGAGTCTACGACCCGGTTTCCTCTTGCCCGATCCGTTCGCTACGCATTAGTTAGCTTTATGCCTAACCAAATCGATGCGGCCTTCGCTGCCCTTGCCGACCCCACGCGCCGCGCGGTGGTCGAGCGTCTCGGCGACGGCCCCGCGAGCGTCAGCGAACTGGCTGGAGGGTTCACCATGGCGATGCCGAGCTTCCTCCAGCACGTCCGGGTGCTCGAGGGCGCCGGGCTGGTCCGCACCGAGAAACAGGGCCGCGTACGCACCTGCACGCTCGAGCCGCTGGCGCTCGCCGCCGTCGAGCAATGGATCATCGAGCGCCGCCGCGCGACCGAGGCGCGCTACGACCGCCTCGCCAAATTCCTCGACGCCCAGGATCAGGAGAATGACCATGGCTGAAGCCGTCCACGACAAGTTCGTCATCGATCGCCGCTTCAGGCAGAGCCCCGCCAAAGTCTTCGCCGCCTTCGCCACCGAGGAAGGCAAGGCGCGCTGGTTCTCCGGCCCCAACGAGCTGTGGGACATGGTCGATCGTCATTTCGATTTCCGCGTCGGCGGGACCGAGCATCTGGAGGGCAAATGGAAGAGCGGCACGGTGACGCGCTTCGACTGTTCCTATCACGACATCGTGCCCGACAGCCGCATCGTCTACGCCTATCGGATGAAGCTGAACGGCGAGCCGATCTCGGTAAACCTTTGCTCGATCGAGCTGCTGCCCGACGGCGAGGGCACCCGGCTGCTCCATACCGAGCATGGCATCTATCTCGACGGCTATGAGGACAATGGCTCCCGCCTGCACGGGATCGGCCTGCAGTACGACAAGCTGGGCGAGACGCTGCCGGAGTAGCGCTTACATTTACCCCGGCGGGGAAATTTTTCGCTTGCGTATTTTTACCCAGCGGGGGTAAGTCGCCGCCACTATGACGACACTGGCAGGCACCAAGATCCGCCGCTTCCGCGAGGAGCGCTCCCTCACCCGTGCCGCGTTTGGCGCGTGGTTCGACATCCCCGGCTCCACTGTCCAGGGTTGGGAGAAGGACGGCAAGCGCGCGAACGCAAAGGTGATGAACCTGATTGCCGCGCACGGCATCGCCGGTGCCGCCGACTGGAACATCACCGTACGCGACGCGGAGAATGACATGCATGCGAGCTGGAGCCCGACGAGCTGGAAGGCCGCCGAAGCGCGCCAGCTGCCCAATTACCCCGATCAGGGCGCGCTCGACGCGGCGACCAACCAGCTGACCTCGTTCCCGCCCCTCGTCTTCGCCGGCGAGGCGCGCGATCTGACCAGCGAGCTGGCCAAGGTGTCGCGCGGCGAGGCGTTCCTGCTCCAGGGCGGCGACTGCGCCGAGAGCTTCGCCGAGTTCCACCCGAACAACATCCGCGACACCTTCCGCGTGCTGCTCCAGATGGCGGTGGTGCTCACCTTCGCCTCGAAGCTGCCGACGGTGAAACTCGGCCGCATGGCCGGCCAGTTCGCCAAGCCGCGCTCGGCCGACACCGAGACGATCAACGGCGTCGAGCTGCCCAGCTACCGCGGCGACAATGTCAACGATATCGCCTTCACGCCCGAAGCGCGCATCCCCGATCCGCAGCGCATGCTGCAGGGCTATTCGCAATCGGCGGCGACGCTCAACCTGCTGCGCGCCTTCGCGCAGGGCGGTTACGCCAACCTGCACCAGGTCCACAAATGGACCCACGACTTCATGGGGCGTAGCCCCTGGGCCAAGAAGTACGCCGACGTCGCCGACCGAATCGGCGAGGCGCTCGACTTCATGGCCGCCTGCGGCATCGATGCGGACAGCGTGCCGCAGCTCAAGGCGACCAGCTTCTACACCAGCCACGAGGCGCTGCTGCTTCCCTATGAGGAAGCGATGACCCGGCAGGATTCGCTGACCGGCGACTGGTACGACACCTCGGCCCACTTCCTGTGGATCGGCGACCGCACCCGGTTCGAGGGGTCGGCCCATGTCGAGTTCCTGCGCGGGATCGGCAATCCAATCGGCATGAAGTGCGGGCCGAGCCTCGAGCCGGACGCGCTGCTGCGCCTGCTCGACACGCTCAACCCGAGCCGCACGCCGGGCCGGATGACGCTGATCACCCGCTATGGCCATGACAAGATCGAGGCCGGCCTGCCCAAGCTCGTCCGCGCGGTGAAGCGCGAGGGGCATCCGGTGGTGTGGAGCTGCGATCCGATGCACGGCAACGTCATCAAGGCGGCGAACGGCTACAAGACGCGCCCGTTCGACCGGATCCTGGCCGAAGTGCGCGGTTTCTTCGCCGTGCACCGGGCCGAAGGCACTTTCGCGGGCGGCATCCATGCCGAGATGACCGGGCAGAACGTCACCGAATGCACCGGCGGCGCGATCGACATCACCGAACAGGGCCTGGCCGATCGCTACCACACGCATTGTGATCCGCGTCTCAACGCGGGACAGAGCCTGGAGCTCGCTTTCCTGCTCGCCGAAATGCTCAACGAGGAAATGGCGGAACGCCGCAAAGCCGCAGCTTGATAAATTATTGCGCAACCATTCCGTAAATTAGCGGATTTACATCGCTGTCAGTATTTCCGATGGGCTTCCGCCGGAACGGAGATCGGATGGCAACGGTGAGGGAGCGTCTGCCGGAAGACTGGGTTGCGGCGGTGCGTCCGGCGCTGATGTTGTTCGCCGGTGCGCTGGCGGGCTGCATCAGCTGGGCATTGTGGTACGAGGTGATGGGCCATAGCCCACCCCTGGGCCTCGCCATCGGCGTTTCGGTGGGTGGGCTGATGCTGACCAGCACGCGGTTCTGGCCGCTGCTCGCGCTGGCGGTGCTGGTCACTTATTGGCTGTTCCAGTCCCCCTTCCCGCTGGTCGAGCAGGGCTTCCGCGCGATGGGGCTGGCGCTCGGCGCATTGCTCACCACAGTGCTGATCAAGCGCCGCGGAATCGACGCGAACGAGTTGCTCGATCCGCGGTCGATCCTCTGGATCTTCATCGCCGCGGTCGCTGGCTCGCTGCTTGCCGCCGGGATCGTCGCATCTGGCGCGATCGCGGTGGGCCGCGCGCCGGCATTCATCGACAAGTTTGCCCAGCAAGGGCTCGGCATGATCCTGGTGGCGCCGCTGGTGCTGGTCTGGGCAACCCCGCCGCGCGAGCGCTGGTCGCCACTGCGCTGGGCCGGCTTCATCGCCGTCATGCTGTTCTGCGGCGCCATCGCCGCCCATGCCTTCCTGACGACGACCGGCAGCCCGATGAGCTGGGCGATCTTCCCGCCCCTGGTGCTCGCCGCGCTCGGCTGGCACCTGCGCGGTGCCACGACGTCGGTGGCGATCAGCGCGCTGATCGTGCTGTGGAGCACCGAGATCGACACCGGCCCCTTCTCCACCGCGGCGTCGGAACATCGCCAGCTCCTCGCGCAGATATTCGTCGCGGTGACCTGTGCCACGATATTCCTGCTCGCCGCCTATGCCGATGAGCGCCATGCGGAGGACAAGCTCAGCCTCGCGGCGCGCCGGCTCGAGATCGCACGGCGGAACCTGACCAACATGGCGCGCGATGCGACCTCGGCCGTGGCGCTCCTCGATCGCGACCTGAACTTCGTCGTCGCGTCGAAGCGGTTCCTCACCGATTTCCGCCTGCCCGAGGATATCTCGGTGGAGGGTCGCAGCCATTTCGAGGTCTTCCCCGTCTGCGCGCCCGAGCGTCGGGACCAATATGCCCGCGTGCTGGCGGGCGAGACGCTGTCGGGCAATGGGGACGCGCTGCGTCATCCGGACGGCACCGTCGACTATGTCCGCTGGAGCTTCCGCCCTTGGCGCGACGAGGACAACAACATCGCCGGCGTCGTGATAACCAGCGAGTTCGTCACCGCCGAAATGGAGGACCGCCGCCGGCTCGAGGAAGCCGAGCGCCGCTATCGCGCGGTGTTCGAGCAGGCCGGCGTCGGCGTCGGCCGGCTGTCGCTCGACGGCACCTTCCTCGAGGTCAACGACCGGATCTGCGTGCTCACCGGCTATCCCCGCGAGGAGCTGATCGGCGAGAGCTGCCGCAAGACCAGCACCGCCGAGGAATGGGAATCGAGCCTGGAGGGCATCCAGGCGCTGTCGCGCGGCGAGGTCGCCTTCTATTCCGACGACCGGATGCTGCAGCTTCCGGACGGCACGCAATGCCCGGTGCACTGCACCGCCAACCTCGTCCGCACCGGCGACGGCACCGGCGACTATATCGCGATCGTGCTCCAGGACATCTCGCCGCGGGTCGCCGCCCAGCGTGCGCTGCAGGAGAGCGAGAAGCTGCTCCGCCTCGCCCAGGAGGCAGCGGGTGTCGGCGTATGGCAGATCGACCTGATCCGCGGCGGATCGCGCCATTCGCCGGAGAGTGCCCGCCTGTTCGGCCTCGAATGGCACGAAGGCACCTATCGCATGGCCGATGTCGCCGATCGCCTCGGCGTCGACCAGGTGATCGAGCTGCGCAAGGCGATCGTGCATGCCCGGCGGACCCGCGGTCCCCTGGAGATGACGCTGCAGCTCACCCTGCCCGATGGCGAAAGCCGCTGGGTGACGCTGCAGGGCCGCTACGATGCCCATGACGGACAACCCCGTCTGCTCGGCCTGGTGATCGACATCACCCGCGACATGGAAGCGGACGCCCAATTGCGCGAAGTGCACGAGAAGCTGCTCCGCCTTGCCCGGCTGAACGCGATGGGCGCGATGGCCTCCACCCTGGCGCACGAGCTCAACCAGCCGCTCGCTGCGATCACCAACTATCTCGAAGCCTGCCGCTACCTTACCCGCTCGCGCGTCGATCCCGATCACAACATCCTCGACGCGCTCGACCGCGCCCGGGTCCAGGCGCTGCGGGCCGGCGACATCATCCGCAAGATCCGCTCCTTCACGGTCAGCGGCGAGATCACCCAGTCGAGCCTCGATCTCGGCGCGGTGATCCGATCGGCCTGCGCCGCCGTGCGCCAGCTCAAGGGCACGCTCGACGCGAAGATCGAGTGCGACTTCGCCGAGCTGCCTGACAGCGTTATCGGCGACGCGCTCCAGATTGAGCAGGTGCTGACCAACCTGATCCGCAACGGCGTGGAAGCCACCGCGGGCCTTGCCCGGCGCGAGGTATCGGTGACCACCCGGCTGGAGCCGGGCGAAGTGGTGGTCAGCATCGCCGACACCGGGCCGGGCCTGAGCGAGGACATGCTCGACAATCTCTTCGAGCCGTTCCGCACCACCAAGGAGAGCGGCACCGGTCTCGGCTTGCCGATCTGCCGCACCATCGTCGAGGCGCATGGCGGGCGGCTCTGGGCGGAGAATGGCCCCGGAGGCGGCGCGATCTTCAGCTTCGCCCTGCCGACCCAGCAAAGTGGCGAAACCGCCTGATCGAGCGCGCAACAATCTGAAATACCACAGCAAGACCCTGGCCCCAGAGCGATCTGGGCCGGCGCCTTGCCCCTCTGTGTCGCCGGCTCCCCAAACCTACGGGGCGGCCGAATTCCTGTATTCCGGCCGCCCCGGCCTTTCTCAGGGATAGAGATCCACCACTTCCGCCCCCTCGCCTTCCGCGGCGAGCAGCAAGGTGCGGTGGCAATGTTCGGGATTGCGCTCGAAACAGAGCAAAGCGCTGGGCTTCTCCTCCGCCAGCGCGCGCATCTGCGCCGCCTCGGCCTGCGCCTCGGGCAGATGGAGCTGCCCCTCATAGACCGCGCGCAGGGTCTTCACATCGCCCTTCTTGGCGGCATCCCGGCCGAGCTTGGGCGTGCCGAGGTTCTTCAGCAGCACATAACCGATCCCTGCATCCTTCAGGCTGGCGGCGAGGATGTTCTTGGAAAAGCCCGGGCGTCGCGACAGCGGCACCGCGCGCACGTCGATCACCCGCTCCACCCCGGCCTTGCGCAACGCCGCGATGAACTCATCCATCGTCGTCGCCTCATAGCCGATGGTGAAGATCTTCATGCCGACGCCTTTTCTCCGCGAAGCACATGGACCGCGCCCCAGGCGATCAACGCCTGGCCGACGAAATAGGTCGGCCACACCAGCAGGGACGCGATCTGCGGTGCGATCATGCGCCCTTCGCGCAGGAAGATCAGCCAGTCCGAGACGAAGAACAGCAGCGCCCCAGCCGCGACCAGCGTGCCGAGCCGGCTGAGCATCGCCGATGCGGCCATCAGCGAGAGGCCGAACACATAGAAGGCGAGCAGCTCGACCTGGTAGCCGCCCTTGAACACCCACCAGGCCAGCAGCGCGACGCCCATCGCCACCGGCGGCGCGATCCACTGCGCGGCGGGGACTCGCTTGTTGCGCAGATAGAGATAGCTCGCCAGGAAGTGCCCCGCGAGGAAGGCGAGCCCGCCCGCCGCCATGCCCTGCAGCTCGAGCAGCACATCGCCCAGCGCACCGAGCGCCAGCACCGCGCCGATCATCCGCCCGTCGCCATTCACGGCCTTGTTGCGCGCCCATAGGGCCAGCAGGCCGACGCCCGCCCCCTTCCAGACCACGGCGGCGGTGCCGCCGGCCTCGAGCCAGTAATTGGCGAAATAGCTGGCGCCGGCGATCAGCGCGGCGGTGAAGAGCGGTTCGGTACGGAGACGGTCCATTCGCCCTTGATGCCGCGTGACTGGCGCTCTGCCAAGCATCGCTCTATCGGGGGCGCATGCACGACATTCATATCATCGGCGGCGGCCTCGCCGGCTCGGAAGCCGCGTGGCAGCTCGCGAACAAGGGTTTCAAGGTCCGCCTCTCCGAAATGCGCGGCAGCGGCACCATGACGCCGGCGCACCAGACCGAGGGGCTGGCCGAGCTGGTCTGCTCGAACAGCTTCCGTTCGGACGATGCCCAGAGCAACGCCGTGGGGCTGCTCCACCAGGAGATGCGTGACCTCGGCTCGCTGATCATGGCCCAGGGCGACATCCACAAGGTGCCCGCCGGCTCGGCGCTGGCAGTGGACCGTGATCGCTTCTCCGACGGTGTCACCGCCGCGTTGATGGCGCATCCCAATATCGAGATCGTCCGCGAGCGCATCGACAAGCTGCCGGAGAGCGGCCTGACGATCGTCGCCACCGGCCCGCTCACCGCACCGGGCCTGGCCGAGAGCATCGGCACCGCCACTGGCAAGGACCAGCTCGCCTTTTTCGACGCGATCGCCCCGATCGTGCACCGCGACTCGATCGACATGGACATCGCGTGGTTCCAGTCGCGCTGGAACAAGGTGGGGCCGGGCGGCACGGGCAAGGACTACATCAACTGCCCGATGACCAAGGAGCAATATTACGCCTTCCACGCCGCGCTGATGGCCGGCGAGAAGACCGAGTTCCGCGAATGGGAGAATGTCCCCTATTTCGAAGGCTGCATGCCGATCGAGGTGATGGCCGAGCGCGGCTTGGAAACGCTCCGCTTCGGTCCGATGAAGGGCGTCGGCCTTGATGACCCGAAGACCGGCCGCTGGCCCTATGCGGTGGTCCAGCTCCGCCAGGACAATGCCAGCGCGACGCTTTGGAACATGGTCGGCTTCCAGACCAAGCTCAAATATGCCGAGCAAGTCGCTCTTTTCCGGACGATTCCTGGACTTGAGAATGCCGAGTTCGCCCGGCTGGGCGGCCTGCACCGCAACACCTTCATCAAGTCCCCCGAGTTGCTCGACCACCAGCTGCGCCTGAAGAACGCGCCGCACATCCGCTTTGCCGGCCAGATCACCGGCTGCGAAGGCTATGTCGAGAGCTCGGCGATCGGGCTGCTCGCCGGGCGCTTCGCAGCGGCGGAGCTCGCTGGCGAGACGCTGACCTCCCCGCCGCGCGAGATGGCGCTGGGCGCGCTGCTCTCGCACATCACCGGCGAGGCGGAGGCCGAGACCTATCAGCCGATGAACGTCAATTTCGGCCTGTTCCCGCCGATCCCGGGCAAGACCAAGAAGGCCGATCGCAAGCTGATGTACACCGATCGCGCCCGCGAGGCGAAGCAGGGCTGGATGGCTCAGTCCTCGCTATCGTCCGCCGACGCGTCCTGAGCCGCTGCCGGCACCTTCGCTGCGGTTGCGGCGGGGGCGCAGGCACAGCGCGGCTTGGCCGGCTTGCGCTTCATCGCGGTGGTGGCGAACTCGATGCGGTTGAGCGTGCCCGACTTGTCCTTGTCGGCGCCGGCGAAGCGCTCGACCGCCTTTACCGACCATTCCTCGAAACTCAGCTTGCCGTCCCGATCGGTATCGAGCCGGGCGAACAGCTTGCGGCGCAGCGCGAAGAACTCGTCCTTGCTGACGCTGTCGTTCTTGTCCTTGTCGATCCGGTCAAAGCGCTTCTGCTCGCGGGTCTTCGCGGCGGCGCTGGGCGCCTCGGCGGGAAGATCCTGCTCCGTTTCGGACGCAACTCCTGCGGCGGGCGCCGCGGGAAGCCTCGCTTCGGTGCTCGCCGTGCTCCGGAACAGGAACAATCCCGAAACGACCAGCAGCAAAGTCGCTCCCGCACCCACCAGATAGCGCCACATCGCCTGTCTCCCCTTGCACAGGGGAGCTAATCAGAGCGCGGGGTCAGCGTCCAGTGAGGCGATGCCAGAGCAGCCTGCCGACCCGGCTCGGCGCACCGGCGGCCCTGGGCGCTTCGGCCAAGTCGAGCCGGGCACGATGGGCGAGCGCACCAAGGGCGCGGGCCGGGCGGCTCCAGCGCATCCGGGCAGCATCTTCCAGCAGGGGACGCGCGAGATCGCGGGCGGCCGCCCGCTCCTTCTCGTCTTCCAGATTGCCGGCAAGGTCGGCCAGCGCCCAGCCCTGCCCTGCCTGAGCGAGCGGGTCGCCTGCGGCACCGAGCAAGGCGCCCGCCGCCACGAACAGCTGCCCCCGCCCCTCGCCGAAACGCCGCATGGCATCGGCGTCGAGCTGCTCCTCCTCGATCAGCACTTCCCAGCCATGGACGATCGGTACCAGCGAAGCGCCGGTGACGCCGTGGCGCAGCACCTCGGCTTCCAGCGCCTTGAGCACCGGTTCGGCCGGCGCCGGAGCGTGGTCGAGCTTCTCCAGCGCCTCGCGCCACCAGGCCAGCCGCATCTGGCCGAGCGCCGGCTCGCGCGTGGTGCGCAGCAGCCTGGCCAGCGCATCGTCGAGCGCCAGCAGCGCGGCGAGCCCGGCCCGGCGGTCCACACGCGCATAGGTGAGCACGAGATCTCGTTCCGGGTCCTCCACGATCCCCGTCATCCCGCGAGTCCCAACGGGCTTAAGGCCGTCATTAACCACCCGGATTTATACGTATTTAGCGACACTGGTTCCATGGAGCCTAGTTGAACGGGGATGAGGGGCTCATCGATGAGCGACGGACGGGGGACTGTAGCGAACACGCGTGCCTTCATGGGCAGGCTGGCGCGCGATACGCGGGCCAACACGCTCGCCCTGATGACCATGGCGCTGATCCCTCTTGCGGGCATGGTGGGCGGCGGCATCGACATCAGTCGCATGTACATCGTCAAGACGCGTCTGCAACATGCATGCGATGCCGGCGCCCTGGCAGGACGCAAGACGATGGGCGGCGGTACCTGGGGCGATACGCCGCGCCAGGCCGCCGAAAAGTTCTTCGACGCGAATTACGACAAGAACGCCTATGGCCTGAACCCGGCTACGGTGACCAAGGTCTTTGCCGAGAATGCCGGCAAGGTGACCGGCACGGCGAACGCGACCGTGCCGATGACGTTGATGCGCATCTTCGGCAAGACGAATGAGCCGCTGAGCGTCACCTGCGACGCGGAAATGCGCCTGCCGAACACCGACGTGATGTTCGTGCTCGATACCACGGGATCGATGGACGAAGACGACGGCACCGGCACGAAGAAGATCAACGGCCTGAAGAAGGCGGTGAAATGCTTCTACGAGATCGTCGCCCGGCTCGACACCAACGCGGCCTGCGACAGCACGCCGAGCGGCGGCACCGGAAATCAGGTGCAGATCCGCTTCGGCTTCGTGCCCTATGCCTCCAATGTGAATGTCGGCCGGCTGCTCAAGACCGAATGGATGGCGGACAGCTGGTTCTACCAGACCCGCAAACTCGCCAACACGCCTTCGGGCAGCTGGGGCAGCTGGTCGGGCAAGCAGACGGGCTCGTGCAGCAGCATTCCGACGAATACCGAAGCGCGCCAGTACACGATCGACAGTCAGGACTGGTGGGGCAACTGCACCTATCGCTACCGTAACTGGTCGGGTACTGCGGCATCGTGGAACTATGACAGGCTCAGCCAGACGGTCTCCGGGCTCAAGAGCGGGACGAACTGGAACGCCAGCTTCACCCTGCCCATCGGCCCGAGCGGCGCGCAGCAGACGATCAACTGGGACGGCTGCATCCAGGAGCGCAAGACCGCCAAGACCGACAATTACAGCCCGATCCCCTCGGACGCGAAGGATCTGGACATCGACCTGGTCCCGACGAGCGACACCACGACCCAGTGGGGACCGGCGCTGCCGGGTGTGATCTTCACGCGCAAGAGCACGGGCAGCAGCGGCACCGGCAGCTGGGACACCGCGGCGCTCAACGGCGTCAACACGATCTATACCAACACGTCCGGCTATTCCTGCCCCACCGAAGCGAAGCGGATGCAGTCCTGGACCGCGTCCAACTTCGATACCTATGTCGACAGCCTCAACCCGCAGGGGAACACCTATCACGACATCGGCCTGTTGTGGGGTGCGCGCCTGGTCTCGCCCAACGGCCTGTTCGCCGACGACAATGACTACACTCCGCAGGGCGGGGAGATCGAGCGCCACATCATCTTCATGACGGACGGCGACACCAATACCCAGCCCAGCGACTACAATGCCTATGGCGTGCCGTGGTTCGACAAGCTCCAGACCAACTCGACGTCGCAGTCGGATCTGGACACCCAGGTGGACAAGCGCTTTGCCGCCCTCTGCACCGCGATCAAGAACGCGACGTTCAAGGGCAAGCCGGTCTACACGCTCTGGGTGATCTCGTTCGGCAAGGTCAGTTCGGATACCGAGACTCGCCTCACCAACTGCGCGACCTCGGGCCGCTATTTCAGCACCAAGACCTCGTCGGAACTCCAGACCCAGTTCAGGAAGATCGCCGACCAGATCTCGCAGCTGAGGCTCACCAAGTGACCCGGCCCGGGCTAGGCCGGCTCGTCCGGGACACGCGCGGTGCGACGATCGTGGAGTTCGCCATTGTCGCACCGGTGATGGGCATGCTGCTGCTCGCGGCGTTCGACGTCGCCCATTCGCTCTACATGCGCGCAGTGCTGCAAGGTATCGTCCAGAAGGTCGCTCGCGATTCGACGCTGGAGAGCAGTCTCGAATCCTCCGCCCAAGCCACCCTCGACGCCAAGGTCACCAGCCAGGCCAAGACCCTCGCCAACAACGCCGACGTGAAGATCACCCGCCAATGGTATCGCACCTTCAGCGACGCCGCTGCGGCGAAGTTCGAACCGTTCACCGATACCAATGGCAACGGCACCTGCGATGGTCCGTCCGGCCTGACGCCTGGCGAACCCTATGAAGACAATAACGGCAACGGCAAATGGGATGCCACTGGCGGCAATGGCGGATCGGGCGGCGCCAAGGACGCGGTCGTCTACACCGTGACTGTCAGCTATCCGCGCCTTTTCCCGATCTACAAGATGATCGGCGGGTCGGACAACACGACCGTCACCGCCGCCACGGTCCTGCGCAATCAGCCTTATGGTGACCAGGCCGCCACCAAGGTGAGGAACTGTCCGTGAAGACCATCCCGCTCCCTCCCGTCTTCCGCCGCCTTCACCGCGACCAGAGCGGCGTGGCGTTGCTCGAGTTCGCTTTCGCCCTGCCGATCATGCTGACTCTCAGCCTGGGCGGGGCCGAGATCACCAACTACGTCATCACGCGGATGCGGGTCAGCCAGATCGCGTTGCACCTCGCGGACAATTCCGCCCGTATCGGCTCCGGCAGCCAGCTCCAGGCAAAGACGATCACGGAAGCCGATATCAACGATCTGCTGATCGGCGCCGATATGCAGTCGGGCGAGCTCAAGCTGCTGACCAAGGGCCGCGTCATCGTCTCCAGCATCGAGCCCGATCCCGCCAACTCGACCAAATCGATCATCCGTTGGCAGCGTTGCAAGGGCAGCAAGACAGGCGTCACTTCGAGCATCGGCTCGGTCGGCACCAGCCAGACTGCCTTCGGTCCGACCAACCGCCAGGTGAGCGCGCCGACCGACGGCGTCACCATGTTCGTCGAAGTGCGCTATCAATATACCCCGCTGATCAAGACTTCGCTGTCACCCAGCACCGAGATGAGCGAGACCGCCTCGATGATGGTCCGCGATCGCCGGGACACGAGCGACGACAGCAAGAACGCCAACGGCACGACGAACACCAATTCGACGCACCCAAATGGGGTATACAAGGTAGCCGGCGTAACTGCCTCGACCTGCTGATCCCCTTTCGTTCGCAGAAAAGAAAAGGCCGGGGTTTCCCCCGGCCTTTTCGTTGTCGGGCCTGCCGGCGAGGATCAGGCCTTGTAGGTGACCTTCTTCACCGCCGCGACCACCTTGTCCGCGGTGATCAGCGCCAGCTTCTCGAGATTGGCGGCATAAGGCAGCGGAACGTCCTCGTTGGTCACGCGAAGCACCGGCGCGTCGAGGTCGTCGAAGCCCTGCTCCATGACAACCGCGGCGATCTCCGACGCGATCGAGCAGACCGGCCAGCCTTCCTCGACCACGACCAGGCGGTTGGTCTTCTTCAGGCTCTCGAGCACCGTCGCGGTGTCGAGCGGACGCAGCGTGCGCAGATCGACGACCTCGGCATCCACGCCCTCGGCAGCCAGCTTCTCGGCGGCCTCGAGCGCAACGCCCACGCCGATCGAATAGCTGACGATCGTCACATCCTTGCCCGTACGGACGATGCGCGCCTTGCCGATCGGCAGGACATAATCGTCGAGGTTCGGGATATCGAAGTGACGGCCGTACATCAGCTCGTTCTCGAGGAACACGACCGGATCGTCCGAGCGGATCGCGGCCTTGAGCAGGCCCTTGGCGTCCTGCGCATCATAAGGCGCGATCACGATCAGGCCGGGGACCGAGGCGTACCACGGGCCATAGTTCTGCGAGTGCTGCGCACCGACGCGGCTGGCCGCACCGTTCGGACCACGGAACACGATCGGGCAGCGCATCTGGCCGCCGGACATGTAGTTGGTCTTGGCCGCCGAGTTCACGATGTGGTCGATCGCCTGCATCGCGAAGTTGAAGGTCATGAACTCGACGATCGGCTTGAGGCCGCCCATCGCCGCGCCCGAGCCGAGGCCGGCAAAGCCGTACTCGGTGATCGGCGTGTCGATCACGCGCTTCGGGCCAAACTCCTCGAGCAGACCCTGGGTCACCTTGTAGGCGCCCTGGTACTCGGCAACTTCCTCGCCCATCACGAAGACGCGCGGATCCTTGCGCATCTCCTCGGCCATCGCGTCGCGCAGCGCCTCGCGGACGGTCACCTTGACCATCTCGGTGCCCTCGGGGATCGCGGGATCCTTGACGCTGGCAGCCTTCTCGCTGGCGAGCTGCTTGGTGCCACTATCGGCCTTTTTCGGGCCGCCATCCTCGCCGGCAGCCGGCTCGGCCGCAGCAGGCGCAGGCGTCGGAGCCGGTGCGGCGGCAGGAGCCGGGGCCGCCGAAGCGTCCTCGCCCTCGCCCGCGATCGTCGCGATCACGGTGCCGACCTTCACGTTATCGGTGCCTTCGGCGACCAGGATCTTGGCGATCGTGCCCTCGTCGACGGCCTCGAACTCCATCGTCGCCTTGTCGGTCTCGATCTCGGCCAGGATGTCACCCGACTTGACCGTGTCGCCTTCCTTGACGAGCCACTTGGCGAGCGTGCCCTCTTCCATGGTGGGCGAGAGCGCCGGCATCTTCAGTTCGATCGCCATCTCAGTAGGACTCCACCAGCACGTCGGTATACAGTTCGGAAGGATCGGGTTCGGGCGTCTGCTCGGCGAAGTCGGCCGACTCGTTGACCACCTTGCGGATCTCGGCCTCGATCGCCTTCAGCTCGGCCTCGGTGACCTTCATGTCCTCGAGCTCGCGCTTGACCTGCTCGATCGGATCCGACTTGTCGCGGACCGACTGGACCTCTTCACGCGAACGATACTTCGCAGGGTCGGACATCGAGTGACCGCGGTAACGATAAGTCTTCATCTCGAGGATGATCGGGCCCTTGCCCGCGCGGACCCAGGCCAGCGCCTCCTCGGCGGCACCGCGGCAGGCGAGCACGTCCATGCCGTCCACCTGCATGCCCGGGATGCGGAAGCTCTCGCCCCGCTTGTAGAGCTGGTCTTCGGCCGACGAGCGGTTGACCGAGGTGCCCATGGCGTACTGGTTGTTCTCGATCACGTAGATGATCGGGAGCTTCCACAGCTCGGCCATGTTGAACGACTCGTACACCTGGCCCTGGTTCGCGGCGCCGTCGCCAAAATAGGCCATGGCGACGCCGCCATCCTCGTTATACTTGTGGGCGAAGGCCAGGCCGGTGCCGAGCGCAACCTGCGCGCCGACGATGCCGTGACCGCCGTAGAACTTCTTCTCGGTCGAGAACATGTGCATCGAGCCGCCCTTGCCGCGGCTGATGCCGGCCGCACGACCGGTCAGCTCGGCCATGATGACCTTGGGGTCGATGCCGTACGCGAGCATGTGGCCATGGTCGCGATAGCCGGTGATCACCGAGTCCTTCTCGCCGTCGAGCGCGGACTGCAGGCCGACCGCAACGGCTTCCTGGCCGATATAGAGGTGGCAGAAGCCGCCGATGAAGCCGAGGCCGTAGAGCTGGCCGGCCTTCTCCTCGAAGCGGCGGATCAGCAGCATCTGCTTGTAGAATTCGAGCAGCTGCTCCTTCGAAGCCTCATACCGCTTCGGCTCTTCGGGCCGCTCGCGGTTGGTCTTTGCGGGTTCAGTCGTTTTGCGTGCCGGTGCTTTGGCCACAGGAAATCCTCGTCCGGGGAGGGGGAAGGCGGGTGCCTATAAGCGCGTTTTTACCCGCCGCGCAACTAACGCGGGAATGCGCGTGCCGTTCGCGTGCCGCTACGGCAATTGCAGTCTCTGCAACCAAGAGTGCGGTTTTTGTACGCTGCGTTGCAACAAACGCAATCAGGCCTCGGATGGAAGCAATCCCACGCAGAAATCGAGGAATGCCCGTACCTTGGCAGGCACGTGGCGGCCCGACGGATAGAGCGCGTGCAAGGGGAAGCGCTCCTCCGGCCAATCGGGAAACAGCTCGACAAGCGCACCGCTGGCAAGCAGCGGGGCGACTCCGATGGCAAGCGTCTGCGCGACTCCGGCCCCGGCGACGCAGGCGGCGATCATCGTGGCACCGTCCGCCGTGATCAGTCCCCTGCCCGCCGCGACTTCGACCAGGGCATCGCCGCGCCGGAACTCCCATTCGAACGGACGTCCGGTGCGGGGATCATTGAAATGGATGCAGCGGTGCTTCGCGAGTTCCGAGGGATGATCGGGCCGGCCGTGATGCGCGATCCAACTCGGTGCCGCGACGGTCAGCACGCGCGTTTCCGCCAGGGTACGGGTAACCAGCGAACGGGATTCGGGTGGTCCGAATCGGATCGCGACGTCGATGCCTTCGCGCACCAGATCATCGGGACGCCCCCTGGCGAGCAACTCGAGCTCGAGCTCCGGATGCGCATTGAGGAAGGTGGGAAGATGCGGTGCCAGCACCGTGCTCGCGAAATGCGAATCGACATCGGCGCGCAGCCGCCCGGCGATCCGGCGTGTGCTGCTTCCGAGCGCCTCTGCCGCCTCTGCGATCCCGTCGAGCAGAGGCGCAACCGAGGCATGGAATTCGGCACCGGCCTCGGTCAGCCTGAGCGAGCGCGTGGTCCGGTCGGACAGCCGTGCGCCCACCCGCGTTTCCAGGCGGCCGATCGCACGCGATACTGCGGAATCGGTCAACCCCAGCACATGCGCGGCACCGGTGAAACTTCCGGCCTCCACTACCGCCACCAACACCCGGACACCGGCGAGCAGTCGATCGTCGAACATCGCGCCACTCCTGCATATGCGTCATGAATGATCTGACAACTCGACGTTACAGTCAAAGCAGGCCCGCTCCTATCTCGCCCATGAGACAAAGGAGACCGACAATGTACGCGATGACGGGACTGACCGGGCAAGTAGGTAGCGCGCTGGCCGAAACGCTGGTGGATGCGGGAGCAGCGCTACGCGCCCTGGTGCGCGATCCCGCGCGTGCGGCACGCTGGCAGGGCGAGGTAAGGCTGGTCCAGGGTGAGATCGCCGATGTCGCCGCCCTCACCGAAACGCTGCGTGGCGCCGAGGCGGCATTCGTGATGCTGCCCCCGGCTTTCGACCCTCAGCCCGGCTTCCCCGCCGCTCGCACGATGATCGCTTCGGTGCGGGAAGCCCTGCTGGCGGCAAGGCCGGGGCGTGTAGTGGCGCTGTCCACCATCGGCGCCCAGGCAGTACAGCCCAATCTGCTCAACCAGCTCGGGTTGTTCGAGGATGCGCTGCGCGACCTGCCGATGCCTGTCGCCTTCCTGCGTGCCGCCTGGTTCATGGAGAATGCCGCCTGGGATGTGGCACCGGCACGCGAAGGACGGATCACCTCCTTCCTGCAACCAGTCGGTCGTGCGATCTCCATGGTATCGGCGGGCGATGTCGGGCGCGCGGCGGCGGCCTTGATGCGGCAGGAATGGCGCGGCCTGCGCGTGGTCGAACTCGAAGGGCCGGCCCCGGTTTCGCCAGAGGCGATCGCCGGTACTTTCGCCGCGCTTCTCGGCCACCCCGTCGACGTCCAGGAGGTGCCGCGCGACAGCTGGGAGACGCTGTTCCGCGATCAGGGCATGGCCAATCCCCTGCCCCGCATCCAGATGCTCGACGGGTTCAACCAAGGCTGGATCGCGTTCGGCGATCCCTCAGCGGAGAGAATGGTGGGGGCGACGACGCTCGCCCAGGCGCTCAGCGGCCTGTTGGCGCCGAGCCGTGCTTCTGCAGGGGGATGACGACCTCGTCCGGGCGGACGACATTGAGCTGCTTGCGCGCCAGCTCGTCGGCCAGATCGGGATCGACGCCGCGCTTCTGATCGAGCAGGTCGACGCGGTTCTTCAGCGCGGCGCGCTGCTTGTCGAGCGCGGCATAGTCGGCCTGCTTCTGCTCATATTCCGCCTTGATGAGCTTGGTCTGCATCACGCCGGTCGGCCCGAGCACCGCGTTGTACGCAAAGAAGCCGATGGCGATCAGCGTGAGCGCTGGCAAACCGGCCCGGCGCAGCAAGGTCTGGAAAGGAGAAGCAGTACGCGATCGCATTTGGTGTTTTTCGCTTAACCACGCCCCGCGCGCAAGGCCCGTATTGGTGCGGAGGCGCCCGGTCAGAACGCCAGGCGGACACGCCCCATCACCCGGTCACCGCTATTGCCGAGATCGGCGAAGGGAGAGCCAGTCGAACGGCGCGCGAAGTCCGTGCCGACATAATCGAGCCCGATCGTGAACGGGAACCGGTTATACTCCACGCCCAGCCGCCAGTCGATATAGCTGCCCAGGGGACGCAGCCGCGCGGCCCGCACCGGATTGTCCGCATTTCCCGAACTGCGCCCCAAGGTGGCGGACACCGACAGGGGTGTCGTCGGGATGCCGGCATTTGCCGATGCGAACAGGTAGAGATTGTCTCCGCCGATCGCGCTCTGGTCCAGTGCATAGACCGCCCCGACGCCGAGCTGGAGCGGGCCCAGCGAGTAGCTGCCCCGCGCGCCCAGCTCGACATAGTCCATGCGTCCACGCGCACCGGTGAAGAGATGCGCGGTCACATTCCCACACAGCCGGAACGGCCCAGCGTCGGCGGTTGCCCCGAGTTCGAGGTCGGCCACCGCATCGGCGCCCGCATGCCGTGGCGAGTTGCGGGTACTCGTGATCCGGGCGGATGCGTCCACGATCCCGGCCGAGACCTGCGCGTCGGCGGAGGCCGCCACGCGCCCGCCGCTCCAGCTCAGGCCCCGACGGCTCTCGTCGGTCGCCAGTTCCACGCCGCCGGAGAGGTCCTGTGCCCGTGCGGCGCCGCCCGAGACGCTTGCGATCGCCGCTACCGGCAACAGGATGCTACGCGTAACCCTCATATTCCTTCGTTCATCCCTTTGGTTCGATCTCGGCCTTGAGCGCCACCCGGTCCTCCTCTGCCGCGGCCAGCAGGTGGGCGCGGATCTCTTCGGCACGCCGGGCGACCTCCTCGGTCACGGCATTCTCGTTCGCGCCGCACCAGCCCGGGCGGCTTCCTTCCAGGATCGCCTTTCGCTCGATGTTGCGGGTCAAACGCTGTTCCCGGCCAAATCGTGCCTCGCGCTCGATGCGCAGATGCGCCCGCCAGGTGCAACGCAGCGTGGACGGCATGCCCGATTTGGTGGCCGCACCGAGCTGCCGCCGGGTCAGGACGACGCGGGCGCGGTAGGACGCATCGACCGCCGCGCCGGCGTGATCGAAGCTGGTGCGGTGCTCCAGGGTGGAATGGACCGGCTCCGGGGCAGCCAGCGCCAGCCCGAGCGCGAGGAATAGGCTCATGGATCATCTCCTGCGGCGTACCGGCTCTTTGCGGCCGGCGTTCCCCGTCGGATGAACAAGCGTGCAGGCCCACGCAACTGCCGGCGCCGGGGAGAAACAATTCCTCACAATGACCGGCACGGCCGGACGAGAAAAGGCCGGAGCATCGCGCCCCGGCCTCTTCCCAATCACCCGCCCTCCCGCAAGCGGAAGGGATGGTGTGAGCTTACTTCTTCAGCACCGAACGGCCGGCGTAGATCGCAGCGTCGCCCAGCTCTTCCTCGATGCGGATCAGCTGGTTGTACTTAGCGAGCCGGTCCGAGCGCGCGAGCGAGCCCGTCTTGATCTGGCCGCAGTTGGTGGCGACCGCCAGGTCGGCGATCGTCGCGTCCTCGGTCTCGCCCGAGCGGTGCGACATCACCGCGGTGTAGGACGAGCGCTGCGCCAGGCTCACTGCCTCGAGCGTCTCGGTCAGCGTGCCGATCTGGTTGACCTTCACCAGCAGCGAGTTGGCATAGCCGCCCTCGATGCCGCGCAGCAGGCGCTTCGGGTTGGTGACGAACAGATCGTCGCCGACCAGCTGGACCTTGTTGCCGAGCAGCTCGGTCAGCGCCTTCCAGCCTTCCCAGTCGTCCTCGGCCATGCCGTCCTCGATCGAGAAGATCGGGTACTTCGCGGCCAGGTCGGCCAGGAACGCCGCGTTCTCGGCCGAGCTGAGGGTCTTGCCCTCGCCCACCATCTTGTAGGCGCCGTCCTTGAAATATTCGGTGGCAGCGCAGTCGAGCGCGAGCATCACGTCATCGCCCGGCTTGTAGCCGGCGGCTTCGATGGAGCTCATGATGAAGTCCAGCGCCTCGGTGGTGCTGGCGATGTTCGGCGCGAAGCCGCCTTCATCGCCCACGCCGGTGGCCAGGCCCTTCTCGTGCAGCTTCTTCTTCAGCGTGTGGAAGATCTCCGAGCCGCAGCGCACTGCCTCGACGATGTTCTCCGCGCCCACCGGCACGATCATGAACTCCTGGAAGTCGATCGGATTGTCGGCATGCTCGCCACCGTTGATGATGTTCATCATCGGCACGGGCAGGACGTGCGCATTGACGCCGCCGACATAGCGATAGAGCGGCAGACCGCGCGCGTCCGCTGCTGCCTTTGCGGCGGCGAGGCTCACGCCCAGGATCGCGTTGGCGCCAAGGCGGCCCTTGTTCTCGGTGCCGTCGAGCTCGATCATCGCGGCGTCGAGATCGGCTTGGTCCTCGGCTTCCATGCCGACGACTTCCTCGAAGATCTCACCGTTGACGGCCTCGACCGCCTTGTCCACGCCCTTGCCGAGCCAGCGCGACTTGTCGCCGTCGCGCATCTCCACGGCCTCATGCGCGCCGGTCGAAGCGCCCGAGGGCACCGCGGCGCGGCCGAAGCTGCCGTCCTCGAGCATCACGTCTACCTCGACGGTGGGGTTGCCCCGGCTGTCGAGAATTTGGCGAGCATGGACGTCGATGATTGCGGTCACGAAACGGTCTCCCTAGGTATGGGGTATTGAGGGCGCGACGCGGCCTCTAACGGCAACGGATGGAACTCGCAAACGTAGCCGGGGTTGTTTCGCAAAAGGCATGGAGGGTTTTTGGCATGGCTGACGAAACGACGGGCGAAACGATCGACGGGGCGGCGGAGACCACCGCCGAGACCACGAAGCGTTCCGCGACGGACACGATCCGCGAAAAGGCCGGCGAGATCGGCAACGAAGCGGCCGACCGCGCCCGCGCCTTTGCCAGCGAAGGCAAGGAAAAGGCGACCGGCGCGCTCGACGAGGTCGCCAAGATGATGGAATCGGCGGCGCTCGACGTCGATGCGCGGCTCGGCGAGCAATATGGCAAATATGCCCGTTCGGCAGCGAGCGGCATCGCCAATTTCTCCGAGAGCCTGCGCGGCAAGGAAGTCGACGATCTGCTCGACGATGTGACGGAGTTCGTCCGCAAGAGCCCGGCGATCGCAGTCGGCGTCGCGGCCGGCCTCGGCTTCGTGCTCGCGCGGCTGATCAAGTCGGGCATCGACGCCGCATCGGACGCGGCCGACCCCGGCACCGACAAGTCGTAAGCGGCGAAACGGGGGGTGGACGCGCCGCAGCCAGAGGAGAAGTCCATCGGCGACCTGCTTCAGCAGCTCGTCGAGGACGGCAGGGCCTATGCCGATGCCGAGATCGGCTTCTATCGTACACTGCTGCGCTCGAAGCTGCGTGACGCCCGGGGCATGCTCTGGACAGGCGCGGTGGCTCTCGTCCTGGCCCAGGCCGCCGCGGTGGCGCTGGTCGTCGGACTCGTCCTCACCCTTTCCCCGCTGGTCGGCCCCGGCCTCGCCACGCTGATCGTCGTGCTGGCGTTCCTCGCGATCGCCGGGCTGATGGGCTGGCTCGCCTGGACGCATGTGAAGCGCATCTTCAAGGAAAAGCCATGAGCGACAATCCACATGACGTGGATGCCGCCCGCGCGCGTATCGACGCAGCCAGGGCACGGCTGTTCGGCACGCTGGGCCAGGTGCAGGAGCGGCTGAGCCCCTCCAACCTGGCGCAGGATGCGGTCGAGACCGCCGCCCACGGCGTCGCCACCGTCGCCCGCAAGGGTGCCGAGGCGGTCCGTAGCCGTCCCCTCGCCGCTGCCGGTTTCGCCGCCACCGTGGGCCTCGTCATGGCCCGGGGCTGGATAAGCGACATCCTCGGCAAGCGGCATGAAACTCGCGACCCGGCCACGGGTTTGAAGCGTAAAGGCAAGAAAGGATCCTCGCGATGAGCACCAATCCCGCAGACGAAAAGGCCACAAGCCTCGCCGCAAATCCCTATGCGCTGGTCGCCGGCGGTATCGCGCTCGGCGTCGTAATCGGCATGCTGGTGCCGCGCAGCCAGAAGGAGCGCGAGCTGCTCGATGCGACCGGCCGCCAGCTCGCCGACAGGGTGACGGGCACCGTCCAGGCAGTGAAGGATGCGGGCAAGGCCGAGTTCGACGCGCTGCTCCCGAGCCGCGACGATGCCAAGGAACGCGTGGGCGCGCTGTTCGGCAATCTGGTCGATGCCGCGAAGGGTGCGACGCAAAAGGCTTGAGGCCGGCGCGCGCCCTTCCTAGAGGCCTCTATAAAACCAGAAAGTGTTTTTCGGAGGCCCAATGAGCAAACTGCACCTCGTCTTCGGCGGTCGCGTGACCGATCCGCAGACGCTCGACTTTGTTGACCCGTCCAAGCTCGATGTCGTCGGCATCTTCCCGGACTATGCCAGCGCGGAGAATGCGTGGCGCAGCGCCGCCCAGCGCACCGTGGACGATGCCGAGATGCGCTATGTCGTGGTGCACCTGCACCGCCTGCTCGAGCCCGATCTGGGCTGAGCGACGAGGAACTGATCCCCGGCCCGGCGGCCGGGGACAGTCAGGCGGGATCGGCCCTCAGGCTTTCCGCCAATGCCACATGAAGAGCGGCCGGGCGACGCCCAGGCCCGCCAGGAAGCCCCCGATCGGAGCGGCTGCGCCCCAGGCCAGCACGCTCACACGCGAAACGCCTTCCGGGGGTGTCTGCAGCAGAGCCGTCACCAGGCTGATCGCCGTCCAGGCGACCGCGAGCCACAGCACGTGCACGGTACGCGCTGAAAGGGGCCCGATCGGCGGATTGCGCGGCTGGCCATAAAGCAGCGAATAGGCACCGATCACCGCCGACAGCGCGCCGCTCATGCCGAGCATCGGCCACATCGCCATGGGAGCGATCAGCGCATAGGCGGCGGACGCGGCGAAGGCGCCGATCACATATAGCAGCACGAATTGCGGCCAGCCGATCGCCTGCTCGGTCTTCTGCCCGGTGATCACCAGCATCAGCACGTTGAAGAAGATCTGCAACGCGCTTGCGTGGATAAACAGCGTGGTGAGCGGGGTGAGCCATGCCGGCACCGCCCAGATATCGGGTGCGAGCAACTCCTGCTGCAGGCGCGCCGGAATGAATCCGGCGAGCACTGCGGCGGTTGGAAGCTGGTTGGCGATCAGGATCAGGGCGCTGACCAGCGCCGTGACCGCCGAGATCGTGATCGTCGCCGGGAAGTCGCGAAACTTCACGCTCAGATGAATTCGATCTTCGACACCAGATAATAGCGGTCGCCCGCCGGCACCGAGACCTCGACCTCCTCGTCCACCTTGCGACCGATCAGCGCGCGGCCGATCGGCGAGTTGTACGAAATACGGCCGCGGCTGACGTCCGCCTCGGTCTCGCCGACGATCTGGTACCTGATCGGCTTGTCGTCCTCGTCGAGCAGCGTCACCGTCGCGCCGAACACGACCCGGTCGCCCGAAAGCTCGCGCGGGTCGATGATCTGAGCGCGGCTGAGCTTGCCCTCGATATCGGCGATCGTGGCCTCGTTCTGGCCCTGCTGCTCCTTGGCGGCGTGATATTCGGCATTTTCCGAGAGATCGCCATGCGCACGCGCTTCCTCGATCGCATCCACGATCAGCGGGCGCTCGATTTTCAGGCGCTTCAGCTCCGCAACGAGCTTGTCATAGCCTTCCTGAAGCATCGGCATCTTATCGACCGTAGCCATCCACCAAGTCCTTCAAAACGCCCCGTCCCACAAGCGCCCCCGATGGGAACGCCCGCACATGGATACTGATGGGGGAGATCAATTGTGCGAACGCGAATAATAAGCCTGCGGCGAGCCGTCCGCAAGGCTAGGAAAGTTATGTTACAGGACAAGCCGTCCTAGCATCGAAAGGGAGAGCGCCAGGGCGCCCTCCCACAATCCCGATGACGGCCTGAGGCTTAGCCCCGGCTCGCGTAGAATTCCTGCAGCGGCCGCACGTCCAGGCTGTGCTTCGACAGCGCCTCGATCGCCCGTGCCGCCGCGACCCCGGCCTGCGCCGTGGTGAAGTTCGGGATCTTGAGGTTGAGCGCCGAACGCCGGATGTCCGAGGAATCCTTGAGCGACTGCCAGCCTTCGGTGGTGTTGAAGATGATCGCGATATCGCCGTCCAGGATGCGGTCGACGATGTGAGGACGGCCCTGCGCGACCTTGTTGACGCGCTCGACCTTGATGCCCTCGGCCGCCAGATAATCGGCGGTTCCGCCGGTCGCGACGATCGAGAAGCCCAGCTCCGCGAGCAACTGCACGCCCGGCAGGATTACCGGCTTGTCGGTATCCTTCACGCTGACGAACAGCGTGCCCTTGTTCGGCAGCACCGTCCCCGCCCCCAGCTGCGCCTTGGCGAAGCTGGTTGCGAAATCCAGGTCGATGCCCATCACTTCGCCGGTCGACTTCATCTCAGGCGAGAGCACCGGATCGACGCCGGGGAACTTGTTGAACGGGAACACCGCTTCCTTGACCGCGATATAATCGATGTTGCGGTCGATGGTCGGCAGCGCGGCCAGCTTCTCGCCCGCCATCACGCGGCTGGCGATCTTGGCAACCGGAATGCCGATCGCCTTGGCGACGAACGGCACGGTACGCGAGGCACGCGGGTTCACCTCGATCAGGTAGACCTCGCCGTCCTTCACCGCGAACTGGATGTTCATCAGGCCCTTGACCATCAGCGCCCGGGCGAGCGCCTCGGTCTGGCGCTCGATCTCGGCGATGATCTCGGCCGGCAGGCTGTAGGGCGGGATCGAGCAGGCGCTGTCGCCCGAATGGACGCCCGCCTCTTCGATGTGCTGGAGCACACCCGCGACCACCACGTCGGTGCCGTCGGCGATCGCGTCCACGTCCACCTCGACGGCGTCGCGCAGATACTGGTCGATCAGCACCGGGCTGTCGCCGGAGACCTGCACGGCGGTCTGGATGTAATCGTCGAGCTGCTGGGTGGAGTCGACGATCTCCATCGCGCGGCCGCCCAGCACATAGCTCGGACGCATCAGCACCGGATAGCCGATCCGCTCGGCGATCTTCACCGCCTCGTCACGGGTACGGGCCAGGCCGTTTGCCGGCTGCTTCAGGCCCAGCTTCTCGACCAGGTCGGCAAAGCGCTCGCGGTCCTCGGCTAGGTCGATCGCGTCCGGCGAAGTGCCGAGGATCGGGATGCCCGCTTCTTCCAGCGCCTTGGCGAGGTTGAGCGGGGTCTGGCCACCGAACTGGACGATCACGCCGACCAGCTCGCCTTTCGACTGCTCGACGTGCAGGATCTCCAGCACGTCCTCGGCGGTCAGCGGTTCGAAATAGAGGCGGTCCGACGTGTCATAGTCGGTGCTCACCGTCTCCGGGTTGCAGTTGACCATGATCGTCTCATAGCCCGCATCCGCCAGCGCGAAGCAGGCATGGCAGCAGCAATAGTCGAACTCGATGCCCTGGCCGATGCGGTTGGGACCGCCGCCCAGGATGACGATCTTCTTGCGATCGCTCGGTGCCGCCTCGTTCTCGGGCTCACCGAAGCTCGGCGCTTCGTAGGTCGAGTACATGTACGGCGTCTTCGCTTCGAACTCGGCCGCGCAGGTGTCGATCCGCTTGAACACCGGGCGCACGCCCAGCTTGTGGCGGTGCGCGCGCACGTCATTCTCCGTCACGCCGCCGGTCATCGCCTTGACGACTTCGCCGATCAGGCCCGACGACTTCGCCATGGCATCGCTGCCCGCGCGCAGGTTCGCCGACTTGAGCGCGAGGAACGCCAGCCGCTTGTCGCTGAAGCCCATCGCCTTGAGGCGGCGCATGCCGGCCGCGTCCTGAGGAAGCCCCTTGCTGGCGACTTCGTCCTCGGCCGCGATGATCTCGGCCAGGCGCTCCATGAACCACGGATCATACTGGGCGATCGCGCAGACCTCGGCGACGGTGAAGCCCTCGCGCAGCGCCTGCGCCGCAATCAGCAGGCGATCGGGCGAGCGGACGGCCAGCGCCGCCTCGATTTCGTCACGACGCGCGCCGGCGAGCTTGTCGACATTGTTGAAGCCGCTCAGACCCGTCTCGAGACCGCGCAGGGCCTTCTGCATCGATTCATGGATGTTGCGGCCGATCGCCATCACTTCGCCGACCGACTTCATCGCAGTGCCAAGGGTTGCCTCGGCGCCCTTGAACTTCTCGAAGGCGAAGCGTGGGATCTTGGTGACGACATAATCGATCGTCGGCTCGAACGACGCCGGGGTGGCGCCGGTGATGTCGTTGTCGATCTCGTCGAGCGTGTAGCCCACCGCCAGCTTGGCCGCGACCTTGGCGATCGGGAAGCCGGTCGCCTTCGAAGCTAGCGCCGACGAGCGCGAGACGCGCGGGTTCATCTCGATGACGATCAGGCGACCGTCCTTCGGATTCACTGCGAACTGCACGTTCGAACCGCCGGTTTCCACGCCGATTTCGCGGAGCACCGCGATCGATGCATTACGCATGATCTGGTATTCCTTGTCGGTCAGCGTCAGCGCCGGCGCGACGGTGATCGAGTCACCGGTGTGGGTGCCCATCGCATCGACATTCTCGATGCTGCACACGATGATGGCATTGTCCTTGCGATCGCGGACAACCTCCATCTCATATTCCTTCCAACCGAGGAGCGATTCCTCGATCAGCACCTCGGTCGTCGGCGACAGGTCGAGGCCCGTCCGCACGATGGCGATGAATTCCTCGCGGTTGTACGCGATGCCGCCGCCCGAGCCGCCCATGGTGAAGCTGGGACGGATGATCGCCGGCAGCCCGACATGCTCGAGCCCGGCCAGCGCCTCGGCTTCGGTATGCGCGATCGCCGAGCGGGCGCTTTCGAGCCCGATCTTGGTCATCGCGTCCTTGAACTTCAGCCGGTCCTCGGCCTTGTCGATCGCCTCGGCATCGGCGCCGATCATGATGCAGCCGAACTTCTCCAGCGTGCCGTCGTTCGCGAGCGCCAGTGCGGTGTTGAGCGCGGTCTGCCCGCCCATCGTCGGCAGCACCGCATCGGGGCGCTCCTTCTCGATGATCTTGGCGACGATTGCCGGCGTGATCGGCTCGACATAAGTCGCATCGGCCAGCTCGGGATCGGTCATGATCGTCGCCGGGTTCGAATTGACCAGGACGATGCGATAGCCCTCTTCCTTGAGCGCCTTGATCGCCTGCGTGCCGGAGTAGTCGAACTCGCACGCCTGGCCGATCACGATCGGACCAGCGCCAATGACGAGGATGGAGGAGATGTCGGTGCGTTTTGGCATTTATCCAAGTCCAAGGCGTTTAGTTATTGCCGCGAGCAATGCCGATGCCAATGCACCGACCGTTTCCCGTTCATATCTTTTAGAGAGGTAGGTAAGGGCGTTCAGCAACGTTGCCTGCATGGCGTAAACTTGAATGCACCCCTCTCGAAGCATCTCGTTTCCAGCCCCAAGCTGACCCAGAATTACTTCTTTTAAATTTACAACCTCTCCAATTCTATTTTTTGACCTTACCTCGGCTAATACTTTATTTGTACTTTCAACAAACGACACGATCTCATCAAAAGAAAGCACAACTATACGGGTCGCTTCATCCAAATTTTCAATTTGAACATCCCTTCCGAATATAGATTCTTCGGCAAACTTCAGCCCATCGGTAGTGAGTTCAAAAAAATCTTCTGGATGATTTTTGCAAAAGCCCTCTTGAATTAGCTCATCGAGAACTTTTCTTGAAAAGCCGCGAGAGAATATCTCACTATCTTCTTGACGGCTCAAAACATTTCTAATTTCGTCGAGAGAGAATATTTCCTGACCGTCCTCCTTATAAGTCAACAGGTAAAGCCTCTTAAGGAAGAGCACCTTTGTTGATGCAAAGGAGTAGAAGGTAGTCAAACCATCATCCCCACGAACCGCTCGAACAGATACAGGCTGTCCTGCGGCCCCGGGCTCGCCTCGGGGTGGTACTGCACGCTGAACGCCGGCCGATCCGTCAGCTCGATGCCCGCGTTCGAGCCGTCGAACAGCGACACATGCGTCTCGCGGGCGTTCTCGGGGAGCGTCTCGCGCTCGACCGCGAAGCCGTGGTTCATGCTGGTGATCTCCACCGCACCGTCTTCCAGCCGCTTGACCGGATGGTTGGCGCCGCGATGGCCCTGGAACATCTTGGTGGTCTCGGCGCCCACGGCCAGGCCCAGCAGCTGGTGGCCGAGGCAGATGCCGAACAGCGGCTTGCCGGTATCGAGCAGCTGGCGGATCACCGGCACGGCATATTCACCGGTCGCGGCGGGATCGCCCGGGCCGTTCGACAGGAAGAAGCCGTCCGGATTGAACGACATGATCTGCTCATAGGTCGCCTGTGCCGGCAGTACGGTCACCTTGGCGCCGGCCTGAACCAGGTTGCGGAAGATGTTACGCTTCGAGCCATAATCGAGCGCGACGACATGCGGGCGGTCGTCCTCGGCGCCTTCCGGGCCATAGCCGAAGCCGAGGCGCCACACGCCGCCTTCCCAGCCATAATGCGTCTCGGCGGTCACCGTGATCGCCAGGTCCATGCCCTCTAGACCCGGCCAGGCGCGTGCCATCTCGAGCAGCAGCGGAATGTCGAACTTACCTTCCGCCGAATGCGCGATCACGCCGTTGGGCGCGCCGGCAAGGCGGATGCGGCGAGTCAGCGCGCGGGTGTCGATGCCGGACAGGCCGATGCGGGCATGCTTCTTCATCCAGGCATCGAGATGCTCGGTCGACCGGAAGTTGCTCGGCTCGGTCACGTCCTCGCGCACGATCATGCCGAGCGCATGGGGATCGTCCGCCTCGATATCGTCGGGATTGGCGCCGACGTTACCAATGTGCGGGAAGGTGAAGTTGATGATCTGCCCGGCGAAGCTCGGGTCAGTCATGATCTCCTGATAGCCGGTCATCGCGGTGTGGAAGCAGACTTCGCCCACCGCCTGACCTTCGGCACCGAAGCCACGTCCCCAAATAACGTCCCCCGACGCCAAAACCAGAACACCGGTAGCTCCGGCAGGCATAGGCGTAGGCGTGGCGTCGGCCATTGAGGGGTGGCTCTCCATTTGAGGTGCAGCAATGTCGCTAAGTGCCGCCCGCTAGACCCCTACCCCCCTCGCGTCAACCGGTTCGCGGGTCTATTGCGGGTGCAAATTCCGATTCACGAGAGATGAAATGATCCGAGACGATATCAAGGCCGCCCAGATCACCGCCATGAAGGCCGGGGACAAGGAGAGCCGCGCCGCCATCAGCCTGATCCAGAGCGCGATCAAGAACCGCGACATCGAGGAGCGGGTCAAGGCGGTCCAGATGGACGACGACGCGCTGGTGATCGAGGTGCTGCAGAAGATGGTCAAGCAGCGCCGCGAATCGATCGAGATGTTCGAGAAGGGTGGCCGCCAAGAACTCGCCGACGCGGAGAAGGCCGAAGTCGCGGTGATCGAGCGCTTCCTCCCCGCCCAGATGAGCGACGCAGAGACCACCGCCGCGATCGAGGCGATCAAGGCCGAGCTGGGCGCTGCGGGCATGAAGGACATGGGCCGCGTGATGGCCGAGCTGAAGGCGCGCCACGCGACCACACTCGACATGAGCAAGGCGAGCGGGCTCGTGAAGGCGGCGCTCTCGTGACTCTCCCCTCCCGCTTGCGGGAGGGGAATGATTGATCCAGAGCGGAGCAACCTGCGCTCCCCTTCCGTTTACGGGAGGGGTCGGGGGAGGGCATGATCCTTGGCGGGAGGATCGCCGTGGAAGACACGACCAGAGCCCGCCAGCTACGCAACAGCCCAACCGACGCGGAATCCACTCTCTGGCAGGCCCTAAGCGCCCGAAAGGTTGCGGGGGTCCGCTTCAATCGCCAAGTCCGGATCGAGCCCTATTTCTGTGATCTCGTCGCGCGCACGCCAAAACTGATTATTAAACTCGATGGCGGACAACATGCCGAGTCCGCACAGGACGTCGCCAGAACCCACTATCTCGAAGCCCGAGGCTACCGAGTAATCCGCTTCTGGAACAACGAAGTGCTGGGCAATCTCGACGGCGTGGTGGCCGAAATCGAGCGCGTCCTCGCAACCATCCCCTCCCCTGCCCCCTCCCGCAAGCGGAAGGGGAACGAGAGCGGATAGCCCTCCCTACAATCGCTCCCCTTCCGCTTGCGGGAGGGGTCGGGGGAGGGACAGAAATCAAAATCTCGAACAATCGCGAGCTTGCTCGACCATCCCGGCAAGCGCATGGAAACCAAGTGTCCCTCACCCCCGCCTTTCTCGACGAACTCCGCGCCCGCACCCTGCTGTCCGGGCTGATCGCCAAGACCACCAAGCTGCAGAAGGCCGGCCGGGAATTCCGCGCCTGCTGCCCGTTCCACAACGAGAAGACGCCGAGTTTCTACGTCAACGACGACAAGGGCTTTTATCACTGCTTCGGCTGCGGCGCGCATGGCGATGCCATCCGCTGGATGACCGACCAGCGCGGCCTGCCCTTCATCGATGCGGTAAAGGAGCTGGTCCAGGCCGCCGGCATGGAAATGCCCGAGCAGGACCGCCGCAGCGCCGAGAAGGCCGAGCGCGCCAAGGGCCTGCACGAGGCGATGGAGGACGCAGCGAAGTTCTTCGTCGACAAGCTGAACGGCATCGAAGGCGCCGAAGCCCGGGCCGTACTCAAGAAGCGCGGCATAACCGACGAGACCGCCCGCGCCTTCGGCATGGGCTATTCCCCCGATTCGCGCGGCAAGCTCAAGGAGGCGCTCAAGAGCTACGGCGATCCGATGCTGGTCGAGGCGGGCCTGCTCATCTCCGTCGAGAGGAAGGACCCGTACGACCGGTTCCGCGGCCGCCTGATGATCCCGATCCGCGACGTCCGCGGCCGCACCATTGCCTTTGGCGGCCGCATCATCGGCGATGGCGAACCGAAATATCTGAACTCCCCGGAGACCCCGCTCTTCGACAAGGGGCGCACGCTCTACAATCTCGATCGTGCCCAGACCGCCGCACGCAAGTCCGGCCGGATCATCGCGGTCGAGGGTTATATGGACGTGATCGCGCTCGCCCAGGCCGGGTTCGCCGAAGCAGTCGCCCCGCTCGGCACCGCGATGACCGAGCATCAGCTCGAGCGGCTCTGGCGAATCGCCGACGTCCCCCTGCTCTGCTTCGACGGCGACTCGGCCGGGCAGAAGGCCGCCATCCGCGCCGCCCACCGCGCCATGCCGATGCTCGAGCCGGGCCGCAGCCTGGCCTTCGTCACGCTGCCCGACGGCCTGGACCCCGACGATCTGGTCCGCGCCCAGGGTCCCGCCGCCTTCGAGGCGCTGCTCGCCAAGGCCCAGCCGCTGGTCGACCGGCTCTGGGAGAGCGAGATCGCCGCCGAGCCGCTCGACACGCCCGAGCAGCGCGCGGGGCTCAAGCGCCGCCTCGCCGCGCTTGCCGACGGCATCGGCGACTCGAACGTGAAGCATGAGTATCTCGCCGAGTTCCGCGAGCGCGCCGACCTGCATTTCGGCCGCGGCCCGCGTAACTTCGAGAACCGCCCGCAGCGCGGCGGTGGCGGCGGCGCGGCGCCGGCACGCGGCAAACGGGACAAGCGCGGCAACTGGCTCCCGCCGGAGCCGCCGCTCACCCAGCAGACGCGCTCGCTTCAGGCCGGCGGGCTCGATCCGATCCTCGCCAAGGCCGTGCTCGCCGGGCTGATCCGCCACCCGGCCGAAATCGCACGCCACATGGAAGTGCTCGGCAGTCTTCGCGGGGCATCCGGCGCGCTCGGCAAGTTGTTCGAAGCGGTGGTCGATGTCGCGCTCGAAGATCGGCAGCTTGATCGAACCAAAGTGCTCACCATATTGGCGAAGTCCGGTTTCGATCAGATGGCGAGCGAGCTGCTCCGGGCCGATACCCTGCCCTTCTCCTTTACCCGGCCCCAGGCCGAGGAAAAGAAGGCGCGCGAAGACCTGAACGAGGCGATCGCAGTGATGGTGGCGCGCCCCGCGGTGGATGCGGCGCTGGCAGAGGCAACGGCTGCGATGCTCGAGCGTTTCGACGATGAGTCGTTCGCCCGGCAAACGGCGTTGCTGAGGCAGCGCCAGGAGCTGGAAACGCGTCTCGCGAATCTGATGCTTGCAGACGACGAGAATTTAGAAGATTAGGGCGGCGTATAATTGCCGCCATCCAAGTTTCGAGGATTTGAATGGCCAAGGCGAACATGGCGGACGTCACCGAGGGCAATGAGGCGGGTGACGCGCCGCTGATCGATCTGAACGAAGGTTCGATCAAGAAGCTTGTCGCGCGGGCGAAGAAGCGCGGCTACATCACTGTCGACCAGCTCAACGAGATGCTTCCGCAGGACCAGATGTCCTCGGAGCAGATCGAGGACGTGATGGCGGCGCTCAACGACATGGGCGTCAACGTCGTCGAGAACGAGGAAGCCGGCGAGGACGCCGAGCCCGAGGACGACAGCCAGGACGAAGCCGAGTCGAATGACAGCGGCGACGATTCGGCCCCGGCCTTCGAGACCAAGAAGAAGGAAACCGTCGATCGGACCGACGATCCGGTGCGCATGTACCTGCGCGAGATGGGCGCCGTCGAGCTCCTGTCGCGCGAAGGCGAGATCGCGATCGCGAAGCGCATCGAGGCCGGCCGCGACACGATGATCCTCGGCCTGTGCGAGTCGCCGATCACCTTCAACGCGATCATCGGCTGGTCGAACGCCCTCAACGAAGGCACGATGCAGCTGCGCGAGATTCTCGATCTCGACGCGATGCTCTCCAAGGGTCCCTCGGCCGAGCAGGTCGAAGGCGCCGAGGATGACGATTCGGGCGAGATCAGCGAGAAGACCGCCGGCACTTCCTTCAAGGAAGAGGAAGAAGTCGAGGAGGTCCAGGACGACGAGGACGAGGACTCGATGACCGAGCGCCGCGCCCCGCGGCCGTCGGACGACGAGGAAGAGGACAACACCCTCAGCCTCGCCCAGATGGAGGAGACGCTCAAGCCGCAGGCGCTCGAGAAGTTCGCCAACATCACCTCGATCTACAAGAAATTCTCGAAGATGCAGCTCCAGCGCCTCGATGCGATGGCTGCCGGCGGCGAGCTCGTCGCTGCGGACGAGAAGAAGTATCAGAAGCTGCGCGAGGAGCTGACGACCGAAGTCGAATCGGTGCAGTTCCACCAGCAGAAGATCGAATATCTCGTCGACCAGCTCTACAGCTTCAACCGGCGCCTCACCGCGCTGGGCGGCCAGATGCTGCGCCTTGCCGAGCGCCACAAGGTCAGCCGCAAGGACTTCCTCGATCGCTATGTCGATCACGAGCTCGACGAGCAGTGGCTGCAGTCGGTCCAGGGCCTTGACAAGAAGTGGGCGGCGTTCGCGGCCAATGAGGCTCCGGCGGTCGATCGCATCCGCATCGAGATCTCGGAAATCTCGCAGTCGACGGGCATGGCGCTCGCCGAGTTCCGCCGCATCGTGAACATGGTGCAGAAGGGCGAGCGCGAGGCGCGTATCGCGAAGAAGGAGATGGTCGAGGCCAATCTCCGCCTCGTGATCTCGATCGCCAAGAAGTACACCAACCGCGGCCTGCAGTTCCTGGATCTCATCCAGGAGGGCAATATCGGCCTGATGAAGGCAGTCGATAAGTTCGAATATCGCCGCGGCTACAAGTTCTCGACCTATGCCACCTGGTGGATCCGCCAGGCGATCACCCGCTCGATCGCCGATCAGGCTCGCACGATCCGTATCCCGGTCCACATGATCGAGACGATCAACAAGCTGGTCCGCACCAGCCGTCAGTTCCTCCACGAGCAGGGCCGCGAGCCCACGCCCGAGGAAATGGCCGAGCGCCTGAGCATGCCGCTCGAGAAGGTGCGCAAGGTGATGAAGATCGCCAAGGAGCCGATCTCGCTCGAAACGCCGATCGGCGACGAGGAGGATTCGCACCTGGGTGACTTCATCGAGGACAAGAACGCCGTCATCCCGGTGGACGCCGCGATCCAGGCGAACCTCAAAGAAACGGTCACCCGCGTCCTCGCCTCGCTCACCCCGCGTGAGGAGCGCGTGCTGCGCATGCGCTTCGGCATCGGCATGAACACCGATCACACGCTCGAGGAAGTCGGCCAGCAGTTCTCGGTTACCCGCGAACGCATCCGTCAGATCGAGGCGAAGGCGCTGCGCAAGCTCAAGCACCCGAGCCGCAGCCGCAAGATGCGGTCGTTCCTCGACCAGTGATCTGTCGCTGCGTACGGCAGCAAAGATGAAGTTCGGAACGGGGAAGGCATCGCCTTCCCCGTTTTCGTTTCTGGCATGCAACAAATGTCACCGATCCGGATGCACCGTTCGTCCTGATCTCGACCTGCCCGTACCGGACCTATAGCCTCGCCTCGGCTTCCATCAACGCGAGGTATCAGCATGTCCACTCTGTCCGTGCAGGTTGCGCCCTTCAATCCCGGCGAAGTTCAGGTGCGCGTCTGGACCTATGCCACGCCGGGGCCGAGCTTCGAATGGAACGGCACCGCCACGTCAGCGAGCCCGATCAATGAGAATTGGACCGATCTCGAACCGGGCCATTATGCGGTGACGATCTCCTGGCACGAGGGCTATCAGAACATCGCCTCGGGCGGCGGTGTCGGCAACCAGATCATCTACAACGGCAATTACCTCTATTATCAGGTCCTTGGCACGCCCGCGGACGCCAATGGCGTGTCCGCCGTGTTCGGAATGGTGATCTGATCCGCCGGCCCGGAGCGTAGCGCGCCACCGGGGACACCGGGCGGCGCGCGCACAACTGTCGGAATATTTGCCAATACTATCGATGCGCCTGGGAACTTGTTTCCGGGGCGTTTCGATCTTCTGCCCGGAACGCCGCAGGAACATGTGGTTTATCCACAGTAAATTCGCCGTTCACCGCGTCTTTACGTGCTTCGGTATATCCCCGGATTGCAAGACCTGCCCACCGGCATGGGGCCGGTAGGAGGATGTGGGGGCTTATGCCGTTTGATTCCGTACAAGTTGCGCGATTGGGCGGTGCCTGGGGCTCCATGGGGGCGCTCATCGCGTCCGATGGCAGCGCCAATCATCCTTATCTCCAGCGCCTCGCCCGCAACGAGGAGCCGCTGCGCGACCTGTCGGACGCGGTGCACCACATCTGCCTGCTCCATGGCCGCCATCCCGGCGTGATCGATCATGCGCTGGGCCATGCCCGGCTCGGCATCGAGCGCGACTGGCTGGAGGCCGCGGCCGACGCCTTCGTGATCGAGCGCGCCTATCTGGTCCGCATCGTCGCGGCCGCCGGCCCGCTGCCCAGCACGCCGGGCCATGCCGAGAGCGAAGCGGCCACCGCCGCGCAGCGCCATGCCATCGACATGCTCGCCCAGTCGGACCGCGCGGGCTGCGCCACCGGCGCGGCGATCGCCCTGGCGATGGACTGGGCGGTAATCCGCGAGTCGCTGGACGCCGCCGCTGAGCGTCTCGGCCTCGCGTCCCCGCCCTCGCAGCTGCCGCTCGCCGAGGAGACGGTGACGGTGGTCGACACGCTGGTCCGCGAAAGTGCGCTGGAGCGTGCCATGCTGTTCGGCGCGCAGCAGCTCTTCGCCCAGCATCGCGGCCTGTGGGACCTGCTGGAGGCCCGCGCTTCGGCCCGCGACAAGCAGTAATCTCCTTCTTCTCCCCTTCCGCGTGCGGGAGGGGAACATAGTGGTTGCCTCCCCGCCCCGCCGCCCTTTACGAATACGTCATGCGTTTCGAAGGCACCCAAAGCTATGTCGCGACCGAGGACCTGAAGGTCGCGGTCAATGCCGCCGTCACCCTGCGGCGCCCCCTTCTCGTCAAGGGCGAGCCCGGCACCGGCAAGACCGTGCTCGCCTACGAGATCGCCAAGGCCGTCGGTTCGCCGCTGATCGAGTGGAACGTCAAGTCGACCACCAAGGCGCAGCAGGGCCTGTACGAATATGACGCCGTCGCCCGTCTCCGCGACGGCCAGCTCGGCGACCCGCGGGTGCACGAGATCTCCAACTATATCCGCAAGGGCAAGCTGTGGGAGGCGTTCACCGCGCCCAAGCTGCCCGTGCTGCTGATCGACGAGATCGACAAGGCCGACATCGAATTCCCCAACGACCTCCTCCAGGAGCTCGATCGGATGGAATTCCATGTCTACGAAACCCATGAGACCGTCCGCGCCGCCGAGCGCCCGATCGTGGTGATCACCTCGAACAACGAGAAGGAGCTGCCCGACGCCTTCCTGCGCCGCTGCTTCTTCCACTATATCAAGTTCCCCGACCGCGAGACGATGCAGGCGATCGTCGATGTCCATTTCCCCGGCATCCAGAAGATCCTGGTCAGCAAGGCGATGGATATCTTCTACGAGATCCGCGAGGTCCCCGGCCTCAAGAAGAAGCCCAGCACCTCCGAGCTGCTCGACTGGCTCAAGCTGCTCCTCCACGAGGAGATGCCGCTCGACGTGCTGCAGAACAAGGACCCGACCAAGGCGATCCCGCCGCTCCACGGCGCGCTGCTCAAGAACGAGCAGGACGTGATGCTGTTCGAGCGCCTCGCCTTCATGGCCCGGCGCCAGCAGGGCAAGGCCTGATGCCCTATACCGGCAGCTGCGCGTGCGGGGCGGTGACCGCGACGATCGCAGGCGAGCCTGTCGCGGTGCGCCAGTGCTGGTGCCGCCAGTGCCAGCGCATGGCCGCCGGCTCCCCCACCACCAACGCGATCTTCGCGACCGACGATCTCGAGCTGAGCGGCACGCTGACCACCGCCAGCTATGTCGCCGACAGCGGCAACACCCTCACCCAGAGCTTCTGCGGCCTGTGCGGCACGCCGGTGATGGCGCAGAGCTCGGCCCGCCCGCAATTCCGCACGATGCGCCTGGGTTTCCTCGACCAGCCGCACGGCCTGGCGCCGCAAGTCGCGATCTGGACCGACGACGCCCCCGCCTGGGCGCATATCGATCCGGCGCTCGAGACCTTCTCCCGCCAGCCCCCGGCGCCCATTAGTCCCTCTCCCGTCGGGAGAGGGAGGGAGCCGACGAAATCGGCGGAAGGGTGAGGGTCGAAAGGGATGTCTACCCTCACCCTTCCCACTCGCTACGCTCGCGGGCCCCTTCCCGCTCCCAGAGGGAGCGGGAGATTCACGGTTAACCCCTTTTAAACCACCCCCGGATACCGTCTGCTTGGGGGGGACCTTGTATGGGTCCCGAGTATGCGTAAGCGTGTTGCGTTCTCCGTGCTGCTTGCCGCCGCGTTGTCCGCCGCGGCGCCTGCCGGCGCACAATCCCTTCTCGAATATGTCGGCGAGTGCGTGCCCTTCGCCCGTGCGGCCTCTGGCATCCAGATCTATGGCGACGCCTGGACCTGGTGGGACCAGGCCGATGGCCGCTATCAGCGCGGCAACGTGCCCCGGGTCGGCGCCGTCCTCGCCTTCTCGAAGAGTTCGCGCCTGCCGCTCGGCCATGTCGCGGTGGTCAGCCGCATCGTCGAGAAGCGCGTGCTGATGATCACCCATGCCAACTGGTCGCGCCTCAATGGCGAGCGCGGTCATGCCGAGCAGGACGTGACGTTGTTCGACGTCTCCGAGCGCGGCGACTGGAGCCTGGTCAAGGTCTGGTACCGCGACCGGAACGGCCTGGGCAGCTCGATCTACCCCGCCCACGGCTTCATCTACGGCACGCCCGATCGCAACGCCCCCGCCACCGTGCGCAAGGCCCGCCCCTCGGCCGAGCTGACCGCCCGCCAGCCCGACTATGTCGGCTCGCTGATCGACGCCTACGCCGCCCGCTGAGCTTGCCGCCGGTCCTGCGCTGCCGCATGAAGGCCGCATGGGGGCAGATACTGCGCAGCGCCGGGGCCAATGGCTGTTCGCCGCGATCATCCTGTTCGGATTGGCCCTGCGCATCGCCGCTGCCCAGGGCGCGCTGTGGCTCGACGAGGCCTGGTCCGCGGTGCTGGCGCACGAGGCCGGCACGCCGATCGGCGTGTTCGTCCAGATCAACCATGACAACAACCACCATCTCAACTCGCTCTGGCTCCAGCTGGTCGGGCTCGGTGCCGATCCGCTGCTCGCCCGCGCCCCGGCGATCCTCGCCGGCACTGCCTGCATCCTCGTCGCCGGGCTGATCGGCTGGCGGCGCGGCGTGCTGGCCGGGCTGGTCACTGCGGCACTGTTCGCGGTCTCGCCGATGCTGGTGACGCTGGGATCGGAAGCGCGCGGCTATGCGCCGATGGGCCTGGCCTTCCTGGTCGCCATCCTACTCACGGATCGCTGGCTCGCCGGCGAGGCGAAGCGCAGTCCCGCGACCGCACTGGCGCTCTGCTTTTTCCTCGGCGCGCTGTCGCAGCTCACCATTCTCTTCGGCTTCTGCGCGCTGGCCGGCTGGATCGGCTTGGCACTCTGGCAGCGGGAGGGCTTCGCCACCGCGCTGAGGCGCAGCATCGCCGTGCTCTGGCCCTCGATCCTCGCACTCGCCCTGGTCTTCGCGATTGTCCTCGGCGCCGCCGCCGCGAGCCGCACGGGCTTCCAGTTCGGTCGCTACGACCCCTTTGCCTGGTCGCCCTTCCTCCACGCCCTTGCCCTCGGCTTCGGCAGCGCCCTCGGCTGGCCGGTGATCTCCCCCTGGTGGCTCGCTTTGATACTGGGCCTGGTGCTGCTCGCCCCGGCCTTGGACGTAGCGCGCCCCTGGTTCAACCGGCTCGCGATCCTGGCCTTCCCGATCGCCCTGGCGCTGCTCCATGCCGGGAACACCGGATTTCCGCGCTACTATCTCATCGCCTGCATCGCGTTGCTGCTGATGCTGGGCGAGGTGATCGCGGTCGCCCTGCCGGTCCGGGGCTGGCGGCGCTGGCTGGCCGGTGCCGCACTGGCCGCGATCCTGATCGGCGGCCTCGTCGAGGATGCCCGCATCATCCATGCCCGGCGCGGCGATCCCGGCGGCGCGATCCGGGCGATGGCGGCGCGCGCACCCGCCGGCACCCGGGTGATCCTCGACCGCCCCACCGGCAAGGCGATCCTGCAGGTCGCCGCCGCCGAGCAGCGCTATCCCCTCGTCATCGTGGAGAAGCCCTGCGGCCCCGCGCCCTTCCTGTTCCTCGACCGGAACGACGGCGAGGCCTTCCCCGCCGCCTCGCGCCGCTGCGGTCGCCTCTATCGCCCGGTCGCCGCCGCCCGGTCCCACGGCCTCTCCGGCAGCCACTGGACGCTGTACGCGCTCCAGCCCTAGAAGGGTGCCATGTTCCTCTCCTTCCTCGACGAGCTGCGCGCCGCCGGCATTCCCGCCAGCCTGAAGGAGCATCTGATCCTGCTCGAGGCGCTCGACCGCGACGTGATCGAGCACACGCCCGAAGCCTTCTACTATCTCGCCCGGGCCACCTTCGTGAAGGACGAGGGGCTGCTCGACCGGTTCGACCAGGTCTTCGCCAAGGTCTTCAAGGGCATCGCCACCAGCTACGGCGTGACACCTGCCGAGATCCCCGAGGAATGGCTGCGCGCGATCGCCGAGAAATATCTAAGCCCCGAGGAGATGGCCAAGATCCAGTCGCTCGGATCCTGGGAAGAGATCATGGAGACGCTGAAGAAGCGGCTCGAGGAGCAGCACGCCCGCCATGAGGGCGGCAGCAAGTGGATCGGCACTGGCGGCACGTCGCCTTATGGTAATGGCGGCTACAACCCCGAGGGCGTCCGCATCGGCGGCGAGGGCAAGCACAAGCGCGCGATCAAGGTCTGGGACCAGCGCGAGTTCCGCAACCTGGACAGCACCCGCGAGCTCGGCACCCGCAACATCAAGGTCGCGCTCCGCCGCCTGCGCCGCTTCGCCCGCGAAGGCGCCGCCGACGAGCTCGACATCGACGCGACGATCGAAGGCACGGCGAAACAGGGCTGGCTCGACGTCCATATGCGCCCCGAGCGGCACAATGCCGTGAAACTGCTGCTCTTCCTCGATGTCGGCGGCTCGATGGACCCGTTCATCAAGCTCTGCGAGGAGCTGTTCTCGGCCGCGACCAGCGAGTTCAAGAACCTCGAATTCTTCTATTTCCACAACTGCCTGTACGAAGGCGTGTGGAAGGACAATCGCCGCCGCTTCCAGGAGCGCACCCCCACCTGGGACATCCTCCACAAATACGGCCACGACTATAAGCTGGTCTTCGTCGGCGACGCTTCGATGAGCGCGTACGAGATCACCCATCCGGGCGGCTCGGTCGAGCATTTCAACGAGGAAGCGGGCGCCGCCTGGATGCAGCGCGCCCTCAACACCTATCCCGCCGCGGTGTGGCTCAACCCGATCCCGCGCGAGCAATGGGGCTATACCCAGTCGGTGAAGATCCTGCGCGAGCTGATGGGCGACCGCATGTATCCGCTCAGCCTGGCCGGCCTCGACGAAGCGATGCGCGAACTCAGCCGCAAGCGGTGAGCCCCTGTTCAATCCTCTCCCGGAGGGAGAGGGGGACCGACGCCGAAGGCGGTGGTGGAGAGGGAACGCCACAGGCGATATCGCCAGTGGCAAGCCCCCTCCACCAGCCTGCGGCTGGTCCCCCTCCCCCTCCGGGGGAGGACTTCCGTACCTACCGCTGCTTCCCCGAGACCATCCCCCGCGAGATCCGCCAGGCCTGGTCCCCGCCCTGCTCGTACGGGTTGCGCAGCTTGTACAGGCCGGCGAGCAGCCCGATGTCCATGTCGGTGATCTCGCCCGGCACCGGCGTCACCGCGGGATCGAACAGCGAGAGGATCGAAGGCGCCGCGATCGATCCCTTGGCGGGCGGCCGCGCGCCCACCAAAGTCCGCATCACCACATAGTCGGCGAGCTGGCGCACCGACTTGCCCAGCGCGACCTTGCGATCCATCACCACCACGGCGTTGATCGTGATCGCCTGGGTATCGCCTTCCATCACCGGCGGATTGTCGGGGTCCGTGTCGGTGCCCGAATTGGTCATGTTGCCAGCCTCGTCACGCGTCACGACCAGGCGCCAGGCATGGATCGGCCCCGCCTTGAACGCGTCCTGCAGCGCGCCTTCGTCCAGATTGGCGAACACCGGATTGCGCCGCTTGCGCATCGTCTCGATCAGCGCGTCGGCATTGTCGGCGAAGACGATCATCAGGTTGGACTTGCACGTCTCCGGCGCCAGGCGGACCGATGCGGCCCCGGCGACGATGCGGAAACGGTTCTCGATCGGCGCCTTGAAGCGATCGGGCAGGCCGATCACCTCGGGACAGACCGGCTCGACGAAGCGCGCGAGCTGGCCATCGTCCACGTCCAGCACCTGGCGGATATAGCGCTGGGCGCGCTTGATCGGCTTGGGCCCCTGTCCGGTGACGACGATGTTGCCGTCCTGCGCCGGCGCGGGTTTGGCCGCCTCCTGGGCGTGCGCCAGCGACACCCCAAAGGCAGAGAAAAGGAAAAGCGAAGTCAGGCGAAGGCGCGTGCGCATGCAGTTCGATCCCTTGTTGGATCGGGACTCCGCATGCGCCGGTTTCTTTAGAGCCGGTCGACTGCCCGATGGAGACGACGGAGTATCGCACCGTCATGCGCCTGTCCATTGGCGGCCTCATTGGCCAGTGCCATCAGGCGGATCGCGCCGAAGCTGGCGGAAAGGCCCTTGAGGCGCAGCGCCGCGGCGGCCCAGCCATCGGGATTGTCGGCGGACTTCATCGCCTCGATGCAACGCTGCACGCTTTCGAGAAACGCCTCGCGCAGCTCGGCGATCAGCGCGGGTTCGTCACCCACCGCCGCCGCCAGCGTCGCATCGATTGCACCGGGATCGTACGCCATTCGAGGACCCTAACCCGCGCACCGTTAACGCCGCGTTTCCAACTCCAGGTCGCGCAAATGTTGGAGCGACGGCAAAATGTGGTAAATGCACGGCATGATTGGGGGAAAACCTGCCGAGCCGCTGCCCGCGAACGAAGACGCGGAGCCGCTGTTCCTGTCCGAAACCACCGCGCCCGTCGCGGTGGAGCCGGTGACCTATGCCTATGACGAGGACGCCGAAGAGGAAGCCCCGCGCCGCAGTGCCGGCTGGATTCTCCCCGGCCTCGCCATCCTCGCCGTGCTGGGCTGGTTCGGCGCGATGGGCTGGCTGCTGCGCACCAGCTTCGGCACGTCGATGGAGCCGGTCCGGCTGGTCGAGCTGATCGCCGCGCTCTGCGTCCCCCCTGCCCTGATCGGCATCCTCTACATCCTCGCGCTCCGCACGAGCCGGGCCGAGGCGCAGCGCTTCGGCGCCACCGCCCGGGCGATGCGCGCCGAGGCGGCGAGCCTCGAGCGCGTCGTCGCCACGCTCTCGCGCAAGATCGAGGAGAATCGCACCTCGCTCGCCGAGCAGACCAACATCCTGATCGCGATGGGCGAGCGCGCCTCGGAGCGGCTCGAAAGCGCTTCGAACAGCGCCGCCCAGCATGCCCGCTCGATCGATGCCAGCACCCGCCATTTCAGCGAAGCGACCGCCGACGCCGAGCATCGCGTCTCGGTCGTCCTCTCCTCGCTGCCCAAGGCGCATGAGGAGATGCGCGGGCTCTCCGATCGTGTGGATGCCGCCGGCCTGCTCGCCAGCGAGCGCGCTGCCGCGCTCGACACCCAGCTTTCCGCCCTGTCCGAACGCGGGCGCGAGGCCGATCAGATCGCCGGCGGCGCCGCCGACCGGCTCGCCGCGCACATCGCCCGGATGGAGGCGACCAGCGAGACCGCCAGCGCCCGGCTCGAGCAGGTCACCGGCGAGATGTCGACCGAGGTCGATGCCGTGCTCGATCGCGCCGCCCATGCGGTGGACGAGGCGCGCAAGGGCATCACCACCCAGGGCGAGGCGATACTCGCCATGCTCTCCGCCAACCAGGCTGCGCTCGACCGCGCCGGGCGCGACAGCATCGAGGCGATGGGCACCCGCATGGCCGCGATCGAGGAAGCGATCGGCCGCATCGGCACTCGCCTCGCCCAGGAACAGGGTCGTGGCGACACGCTGTTCGAGGGGCTTGCCACCGGCGTCGACCGGCTCGACCGCGCGATGGACGACCTCCATGTCGCCGGCACCGAGCGCACCCGCAACCTCGCCGCTTCGATGAGCGCCCTGCACGGCTCGGTCGAGGCGATGACGATCGCGCTCACCGTCGGCGACGAGACCGCCCGCAAGGTGATCGGCACCTCTGAGGAGTTGCTGACCGCGCTCGATGCCTCGGCGCGCGAGATCGACGAGACCCTGCCGGAAGCGCTGGCCCGGCTCGATTCGCGGATCACCGCGAGCCGCCAGGTCGTCGCTGCGTCCAAGCCCGAGCTGCTCGCCCTGGTCACCGCCGCCGAGAGCACGCACGACGCGATCGAAGCCATTGCAGATGTGGTCGGCCAGCAGCGCGACACGCTCGCCAAGACCCAGGCCTCGCTGCTCGAGACGCTGGCGACCGGCGGCGAGCAGGCCGAGCAGCTGGGCGCGATCGTAGACGAGACCATCGCCACCACCCGCCGCTTCGCCGAGAGCGCCGCGCCGCAGCTGGTCGAGGCGCTGCTCAGCGTCCGTGAGACCTCCAGCGCCGCCGCCAACCATGCCCGCGAGACGCTGGCCGCCATCGTGCCGCATGCCGAGCGTGCGATTGAAGAGGCCGCCGGCGACGCGCTGCGCCGCGCGGTCGATGCCTCGATCCGCCGCCAGCTCACCGACCTTGCCGAGACGACCGAGGCCGCCGTGGTCGCCGCGACCCGCGCCTCCGAACGGCTCACCCAGCAGATGGTCAGCCTCGCCGACACCACCTCCCAGGTCGAGGCGCGAATCGCCGAGGGCCGCAAGGAGCGCGAGGAGTCGGACAGCGACAATTTCGCGCGCAAGGTCTCGCTGCTGATCGAGGCGCTCAACTCGGCCTCGATCGACATCACCAAGGCCTTCTCGGCCGATGTCACCGACAGCGCCTGGGCCGCCTATCTCAAGGGCGATCGCGGCGTCTTCACCCGCCGCGCGGTGCGCCTGCTCGATCCGTCGGATACGCGCGAAATCCACCGTCTCTACGAGAATGACGACGATTTCCGCGACAATGTGAACCGCTACATCCACGATTTCGAGGCGATGCTCAGGCAAATCCTGGCCCTGCGGGATGGCTCGCCGATGGGCGTGACCCTGCTCTCCTCGGACATGGGCAAGCTCTACGTCGCGCTCGCCCAGGCGATCGAGCGGCTGCGGACCTAGGGCGCAACCGGGATGCTGGCGCTCGACGATCCCCTCTGGGGAAGCCTGCAGCACGCCTATGGTGATGCGCGCGACGTCCCCGTGCTGCTACGGGCGCTGGCGGCATCGCCGGAGCCGCAGGAGGATCCGGAAGCGGAGCCGTGGTTCAGCCTGTGGTCGAGCCTCTGCCATCAGGGTGACGCCCATACCGCCTCCTATGCAGCGGTGCCGCATCTGGTGGAGATCGGCGGGCAGTTCGCGGGGCAGCTCGACTTCAACTTCCTTCTGCTGCCCACGGCGATCGAAGTGGCCCGAAGGACGGGGCGCGGCCCGGCGCTCCCGGCAGTGCTCGGCGATGCCTATCTGGGGGCCATCGCCCGGTTGCCGGACCTGGTGAGCCTCCACCGCCACGAGCCCTGGGGCCAGGCCATGCTGTTGTCCGCCGCGGCGGCGCAGGCGGTCGCCAAGGGGCATATCGATGTGGCGGAAGCGCTGATGAATCTGGACGACGACTGGATCGGACGGATCAACCGCGGCGAATTCGACTAGCTCCATGGCACCGCGCCGAGAGCAATCCGTCATCCCAACATCCAATACGTCATCCCGGCGAAAGCCGGGATCTCGTGCGGCTCTACTCCACCATGGCCTCAGGCCCCGGCTTTCGTCGGGATGGCCCCGGGGATTGCACAATAGGATTTCGCCTGTTTCCCTCGCGCGGCCCGGCGCCTGCCCGGCCGCTCTTTGACTCGTAGGAAAAATAGGATCCCGTCCACGCAATCATGTTGCGCGGCATCGCTCGATGCGACCCACGCTGTGCACGACCTTTGCAATCTTTCCGCGGCAGGAAGCGGTCCCAGGCATGCACTTCATCTACGCTGCCGAGTCGCCCAGAACGGGCTGTAGGAGACGCTACGAAGCCTTCGACTGCACCTGCGACCACCAGTCGAGCATGTCGGTGGTCACCCAGCCATTGACGTAGTTCAGGTAGAAGATCGCGAACAGCACGGTCGCCACGATCGTGGTCCGCTTGGCGATGCGCCCGGCACTGAACTCGTGCGGTGCGCTCGGCGCCTGGCCGGGGACCAGCGCAACACCCGCCTCCTCGCTCGTCTTCACCCCGAAGGGCAGGACGAGGAACACCGAAAAGGCCCAGAACAGGAAATAGATGGCGAGCGCGGACTTCCAGGGCATGGCCTGGTGATAGCAGATCGTCATCCCGGCGAAAGCCGGGATCTCAGGCGAAGGCACGGGGGAAGGAACCGCACGAGATCCCGGCTTCCGCCGGGATGACGACCGCAGCTATTGCTCGATGATCAGCACGTCCACCACGGGCTTCTTGCCCGTGTAGCGCACCGCGGCGCGGCGCACCGCCAGGCGGATCGACTCGCGCAGCCGCTCGATATCGCCCTTGCCGTCCTTCTTCACCGCTTCGCGCGCGGCGTCGGAGGCCTCGGCGATGAAGTCCTCGCGGTCTTCCTCGACGGGAATGCCCTGCAGGCGGATCTGCGGCTCGCCGGCGAGCTTGCCGTTGCGGATCACCACCGCCGCGCTGATCTGGCCATAGAGCGCGACACGGCGCCGCTCGGTGATCGTCGTGCCGTCGGCCGGCAGAATGATGTCGCCGTCGAGCACGAGCCGGCCCACCGGGGCCTCGCCGATCTTCTTGGGCCCGTTCGGTGCCAGGCGGATGATGTCGCCGTTCACCTGGCGGATCGACTTGGGCACGCCCTGCTCGAGCGCGAAGCGGGCCTGCTCGTACATGTGACGCACTTCGCCGTGCACCGGCACGACGATCTCGGGCCGGATCCACTTGTACATCTCGGCCAGCTCGGGACGGCCCGGATGGCCGGAGACGTGGATGAAGGCCTGGCGGTCGGTGATCAGCTCGACGCCCTTGGCGGCCAGCGTGTTCATGATCCGCCCGATCGCGATCTCGTTGCCCGGGATCTGGCGCGAGGAGAACACCACCGTGTCGCCTTCGTGCACCTTGAGGACATGGCTGCCCTCGGCGATGCGGTTGAGCGCGGCACGGGGCTCGCCCTGACCGCCGGTCGCGACGATCAGCACCTTGTTCGCCGGCAGCGCCATCGCCGCCTCGAAGTCCACCGTATCGGGGAAGTCGCGCAGATAACCGGTCTGCTTGGCGACGCGCAGGATGCGGTCCAGCGAGCGCCCGGCGACACAAAGCTCGCGTCCGGTATCGCGGGCAACCTCACCCAGCGTCTGCAGCCGCGCGGCGTTCGAGGCGAAGGTGGTGACCAGCACGCGGCCCTTGGCGGCGCCGATGACTTGGTCGAGCCCCTCGCGGACCGCCGCTTCCGATCCCGAGGCCTCCGGATTGAAGACATTGGTCGAATCGCAGACCAGCGCGAGCACGCCCTTGTCGCCGATCGCAGTCAGTTCCTCGGCGGTCGAGGCACCGCCCAGCGCCGGGGCATCGTCCAGCTTCCAGTCGCCGGTGTGGAAGACGCTGCCGTACGGCGTCTCGATAAGCACGGCGTTGCCCTCGGGGATCGAGTGGGCGAGCGGCGTATAGGTGATGCGGAACGGACCGATGTTGAACGGCCCTTCCTCGTCGACGACGTTGAGCTCGACCTTCTCCTCGATGCCCTCCTCTTCCAGCTTGCCGCGGATCAGGCCCGCGGTGAACGGCGTGGCATAGAGCGGCACGTCCAGTTCGCCCGCCAGATAAGGCAGCGCGCCGATATGGTCTTCATGGCCATGTGTGAGGACGATGCCGAGCAGGTCGTCGATCCGCTCCTCGATGAACTGCAGGTCGGGCAGGATCACGTCGATGCCCGGATAGTCCGGGGTGCCGAAGGTGATGCCGCAATCGACCATCAGCCATTTGCCCTGGCAGCCATAGAGATTGACGTTCATGCCGATCTCGCCGGAGCCGCCCAGCGCGAGGAAGAGGAGTTCTTTTTCAGGGGTCACTTGGTTTCCTCGGTCAACGGCTGCGTTCCCACAGCATCGCCAACCCTTGAATGGTCAGATCGGGTTCGATCACATCGAATATGGGGGTGTGCTTCTCGAAAAGCACGGCCAGGCCGCCGGTGGCGACGACTTTGACCGGTCTGCCGATCTCCGCCTTCATCCGCGCGACCAATCCCTCGATCATCGCGATATAGCCCCAATAGATGCCGATGTGCATCTGATCGACGGTGTTGCGGCCGATCACGCTGGTGGTAGCGGGTGCGGTGATCGCGATGCGCGGCAGCTTGGCCGCTGCGGTCACCAGTGCGTCGAGCGACAGGTTGATGCCGGGGGCGATGATCCCGCCCTTGTACGCGCCGCGATAGTCGACCACCTCGAAGGTGGTGGCGGTGCCGAAGTCGATGATGATCAGGTCGCCCGGATGGCGGGCATGGCCGGCGATCATGTTGAGCGCGCGGTCGGCGCCCAGCCCCTGCGGCTCCTCGACATCGAGCGGGAAGCCCCATTCGGCCTTGCCCTGCCCGGCGATCACCGCCTCGGTCTTGAAGTACTTGCTGGCGAGCACCTGGAGGTTGTGCAGCGCGCGCGGCACCACGGTGCCGACGATCACGCCGGTCACATCGGCGCGGTCATAGCCTTCCAGGTTGAGCAGCTGGCTCAGCCACACCGCATATTCGTCGGCGGTGCGGCGCGGGTCGGTGGCGATCCGCCAGCGTGCGCGGACTTCGCCGCCCTCCAGCAGGGCGAAGACGACATTGGTGTTGCCGGCATCGATGGCGAGCAGCATTTCCGGGCCTCTCAGAGCAGGAACACATCTGCGGCGTGAATGACATGGCTGGTGCCATCGGCCAAGCGCAGGATAAGCGCGCCCTCGCTGTCGAGGCCGCCGAACAGGCCATCGATGCTGGTGCCGTCCGCCAGACGTGCCGTCAGCGCAGTGTCGATCGGGTGGGCCCGAGCCAGCCAGCGCTCGCGCACCGGCGCGATGCCATCCCGCCAGCGGGAGACCCAGCGGGCGAAACTTTCGGCGAGCGTCTCGGCGAAAATCTGCGGGTCAGGCGCCGGGCCATGCGCGGCGAAGCTGGTGGCGAGGCGGTCGAGGCCCTCGGGATGATGGGCGAGGTTCACTCCGAATCCGAGGATCACCGCATCCCCCACTCGCTCGAGCAATATGCCGGAGAGCTTGGCGCCGCCCACCAGCAGGTCGTTGGGCCATTTGAGCATCGGCTCGATGCCGAACACGCGCGCGGTCTCGTCGAGCGCGACCGCGGCGACCAGCGCCAGCGTCGCGGGGCTCGGCTCCCCTGCCCGCGTCCGTACCAGGGTCGAGACATAGAGATTGCCGAGCGGCGACTGCCAGGCACGGCCCTGTCGGCCCTTGCCCGCGGTCTGCTGCTCGGCTCTCAGCCACAGGCCCTCGCTCGCCCCGTTCCGGGCGAGCTCGGCCATGTCGGCATTGGTCGATCCCGTCTCGGCGACGGTCCGAACGGTGGCGGTCAGAACAGCGCCTTCGCGGCTGCGCCGGTCCAGACTTCGAGGAAGCCCAGCAGCGGCCAGCCCAGCGGCGAGATCACCACCGCGGCGATCACCAGCAGCACGCCCTCGACCGGGTCAGTACGGCCGCCAAAGGCCGGCGCCGGCTCGTCGAAGTACATCACCTTGACGATCTTCAGGTAGTAATAGGCGCCGATCGTCGAGGCGGCAGCAGCCACCGCGGCGAAGACGTACAGGCCCGCATGCACCGCCGCCAGGAACACCTGCAGCTTCGAGAAGAAGCCGAGCAGCGGCGGGATGCCGGCGAGGCTGAACATGAAGATCGCCATCGCCACTGCGAGACCCGGACGGGTGTGCGACATGCCGGCCAGGCTCGAGATGGTCTCGACCGGACGGCCCTCCGCATCGCGCATCTGCAGCACGACCAGGAAGCTGCCCAGCGTCATCACGACGTAGATCGCGACATAGTACATGACGCTCGACACGCCCGCCTCGCCACCGGCGGCGAGACCGACCAGCGCGAAGCCGACATTGGCGATCGACGAATAGGCGAGCAGGCGCTTGATGTTGTCCTGACGGATCGCGGCGACCGAGCCGAAGATGATCGAGGCCAGCGAGGCGAAGATCACGATCTGGCGCCAGTCGGCGATCGCCGGGCCCATCGCATCGATCGCGACGCGGGTGGCGAGCGCGATCGCGGCGACCTTGGGTGCCGAGGCAAAGAAAGCCGTAACCGGGGTCGGCGCGCCTTCGTACACGTCCGGCGTCCACATGTGGAACGGCACGGCCGACATCTTGAACGCGAGGCCCGAGAAGACGAACACCAGGCCGAACAGCAGCCCGGTCTTCTGCTCGCCCGACGCATAGGCATCGGCGATGCCCGAGAAGAGAGTCGTGCCCGAGAAGCCATACACCAGCGAGATGCCGTAGAGCAGGATGCCCGAAGCCAGCGCGCCGAGCACGAAATACTTCAGGCCCGCTTCCGCCGAACGCGTGTCGCGGCGCATGAAGCTCGCCAGGATATAGGCCGAGAGGCTCTGCAGCTCGAGGCCGACATACAACGACATCAGGTCGCCCGCCGAGACCATCATGCCCATGCCGGCTGCCGAAAGCAGGATCAGCACGGGATATTCAGGCCGCAGGTCGTCGCCCGAAGTCTGCTGGAAGAAGCGCGGCGCGATCAGGATCGAGACGCCGGCGGCCAGGAAGATCAGCGCCTTGGCGAAGGCAGCGAACATGTCGGGACGGTAGAGGCCACCAAAGGCCTCGCCACCCGCCGAAGCCGGGCCGGCAAGCGAGATGCCTGCGCCGATCAGCACGGCGATGGCGGTCCAGCTCACCAGCTTGGTCGACTGGCTGCCGCCCCAGGCGGCGACGAGCATGAGGAGGATGGCGCCGACGGCGAGCACCAGCTCGGGCAGCGCCATCATCAATTGCAGCGAATAGTTCATCAGTGCGCCTCCCCGTGCGCAGCAGGGGCAGCTTCGTGATGGGCGGCAGGCGCGGGCTTGCCGACGGTCGGCAGCGAGTCACCAGCGGGTGCGGCACGCTCGAGGCGGGCAACCAGCTTCTCCACGTCGCCGCGCATCGGCTTCATGAAGCTCTCCGGATAGACACCCATCCAGAGGGTGACCGCGGCCAGCGCGCCGAGCATGACGAACTCGCGCAGGTCGAGATCCGGCATCGCCTTCACATCGTCCTTGGTCAGGTCGCCAAAGGCCACCCGGCGATACAGGTACAGCATGTACGCCGCGCCCAGGATGATGCCCGTGGTGCCGAGCAGCGCATAGAGCGTCGAGACCTGGTAGATACCGGCAAGGCTCAGGAACTCGCCGATGAAGTTGCTGGTGCCCGGCAGGCCGACAGAGGCCATGGTGAACAGCAGGAACAGCACGGCATAGCGCGGCATGTTGATCGCAAGACCGCCGTACCGGTCGATCTCGCGGGTGTGCAGGCGGTCATAGATCACGCCGACGCAGAGGAAGAGCGCGCCCGAGACCACGCCGTGACCCAGCATCACCATCATCGCGCCCTCAATGCCCTGCGAATTGAGCGCGAACAGGCCGAAGGTCACGATCGCCATGTGGGCGACCGACGAATAGGCGATCAGCTTCTTCATGTCGCTCTGCACCAGGGCGACGAGCGAGGTGTAGACCACCGCGACGGCCGAGAGCAGGAACACCAGCCAGATGAACTGGGCCGAGGCTTCCGGGAACATCGGCAGCGAGAAGCGCAGGAAGCCATAGCCGCCGAGCTTCAGCAGCACGCCTGCCAGGATGACCGAACCGGCGGTCGGCGCCTGGACGTGCGCGTCGGGAAGCCAGGTGTGGACCGGCCACATCGGCATCTTCACCGCGAACGAGGCGAAGAAGGCCAGCCATAGCCATGTCTGCACATGCGCCGGGAAGTCGTGCTGCATCAGCGCCGGGATCGACGTCGTGCCGGTGGTCAGGATCATGTAGATGATCGCGATCAGCATCAGCAGCGAGCCGAGCAGCGTGTACAGGAAGAACTTGTACGACGCGTAGATGCGGTTGGCGCCGCCCCAGATACCGATGATCAGGAACATCGGGATCAGGCCGCCTTCGAAGAAGACGTAGAACAGCATCAGGTCCTGCGCCGCGAAGGTGCCAATCATCAGCACTTCGGTGGCGAGGAACGCCGCCATATATTCCGGCACGCGCTTGGTGACCGAAAGCCAGCTCGCCCCGATGCAGATCGGCATCAGGAACACCGACAGCACGATCAGCAGCAGCGCGAAACCGTCGATGCCGAGCGCCCAGGCGAACTCGGCGCCGCCGATACCGAACAGCCGGACATGCTCGACGAACTGCCACTGGGCAGCACCGTCGCCGGTCTGGAAACCGGACCAGAGCAGGATACCGAGCGCGAGGTCGACGAAGGTGGCGGCAAGCGCCAGCCAGCGTGCGCCCTGCGCGTTGAGGAACAGGCAGGCGACCGCGGCAATCGCGGGCACCGCCAGCATGACGGTGAGGATCGGGAAGCCGCTCATCGCGCGATCACCCAGGTCAGCGCGGCAGTGAGGCCGATCAGCATGATGAAGGCATAGGCGTAGACATATCCGGATTGCAGCTTGGCAGTGACACCACCGCCGAGCTGGACGACCTTCGCGACACCATTGGGGCCGAACCGGTCGATCGTGGCTTCGTCACCCTTCTTCCAGAACAGGCGGCCGATCGCGAAGGCGGGGCGCACGAACAGGAAGTTGTAGAGCTCGTCGAAATACCACTTGTTGAGCGAGAAGAGGTACAGCGGGCGGAACGCCTCGGCGAACTTCGCAGGGAAGCTCGGCGACACGATGTACGCGCCATACGCAATGGCCAGGCCGCTCAGCATCGCGATCGTCGCGCTGAGCTTCACCCACACCGGCACCTCGTGCATCGCGTGCATCAGATGCTCGTTGAAGGCGACGGCGCCGTGCCAGTAGCTCTCGCCCGCGCTCGGCTCGATGAAGAAGCCATGGAAGACGAAGCCGGCAAGGACCGCACCGACCGACAGGATAAGCAGCGGGATCAGCATCACGATCGGGCTCTCGTGCGGGTGATAGCCCGCCGTGCCGTCGCCGTGTGCGTGATCGTCATGACCATGATCGTCATGGCCGTGCGCGGCGTGCGCATCACGCCCGTGATCGTCATGCCCATGGCCGTGCGCATCGTGCACTGCGTGCTGGATATGCTCCGAGCCTGCCCAGCGCGGCTTGCCGTGGAAGGTCAGGAACACCACACGCCAGCTGTAGAAGCTGGTGAGCAGCGCCACGAAAACGCCGACCCAGAACGCGCTGGTCTGGCCCGCGGCATAGCTCGCCTCGATGATCGCGTCCTTCGAGTGGAAGCCGGCGAAGCCGAAGGCGGTGTTGCCGAAGATGCCGGGGATGCCAACGCCGGTGATCGCGAGCGTGCCCGCCATCATCGTCCAGTAGGTCACCGGGATCTTCTTCCACAGGCCGCCATAGTAGCGCATGTCCTGCTCATGGTGCATCGCATGGATCACCGAGCCGGCACCGAGGAACAGCAGCGCCTTGAAGAAGGCGTGCGTGAAGAGGTGGAACATCGCCGCGCCGTACGCGCCGACGCCGGCGGCGAAGAACATGTAGCCCAGCTGCGAGCAGGTCGAATAGGCGATGACGCGCTTGATGTCGGTCTGCGTGGTGCCGACCGTTGCGGCGAAGAAGCAGGTCGCGGCGCCGACAAAGGTCACCACGCCGAGTGCCACCTGGCTCTGCTCGAACATCGGCGACATGCGGCAGACCATGAACACGCCCGCGGTCACCATGGTCGCGGCGTGGATCAGCGCCGACACCGGGGTCGGGCCTTCCATCGCGTCCGGAAGCCAGGTGTGCAGGCCGAGCTGCGCCGACTTGCCCATCGCGCCCACGAACAGCAGCAGGCAGAGCACCGTCATCGTGTCGAAGCGGGCCCCCAGGAAGCCGATGGTCGAGCCGTGCATGTTCGGCGCGGCGGCGAGGATCGTCGGGATGTCGATCGTGCCGAACACCAGGAAGGTGCCGAAGATGCCGAGCATGAAGCCGAGGTCACCCACGCGGTTGACCACGAAGGCCTTGATCGCGGCGGCGTTGGCGCTCGGCTTGCGGAACCAGAAGCCGATCAGCAGGTAGGACGCGAGGCCCACGCCTTCCCAGCCGAAGAACATCTGGACCAGGTTGTTGGCCGTCACGAGCATCAGCATCGCGAAGGTGAAGAGCGACAGGTACGCGAAGAAGCGCGGCTGATCCGGCTCCTCCGACATATAGCCCCAGCTATAGAGGTGAACGAGCGCCGAGACGCTGGTCACCACCACCAGCATCACCGCGGTCAGGCTGTCGACGCGCAGCGCCCAGTCGACCTGCATCGATCCGCTGAGCATCCAGGTGAACACCGGCGAGACCGTCGGCTCGGCGGTGCCGCCGAGATACGGGATGAAGACTAGCCACGACAGGCCGCACGCCAGGAACAGCGCGCCCGTGGTGATCACCTTGGGAAAGGTCTTGCCGAAGGACTTGTTGGAAAGTCCGGCTACCGCCGCCGCGAGCAGCGGCAGGCATACGATGAAATAGATCGCCGACATCAGCCCTTCATCCGATTGACGTCTTCGACCGAGATCGTGCCGCGGCCGCGGAAGTAGATAACGAGAATGGCAAGGCCGATCGCGGCCTCACCGGCGGCGACGGTCAGCACGAACATCGCGAAGACCTGGCCGACCAGGTCGCCCAGCGCGTTCGAGAACGCCACCAGGTTCAAGTTCACGGACAACAGGATCAGCTCGATCGCCATCAGGATGACGATGAGGTTCTTGCGGTTCATGAAGATGCCGAGCACGCCGAGCGTGAACAGGATCGCCGAAACGACGAGATAGTGCGTAAGGGTGATCACAGCTCGACCCCCTGCCCCACGGGATGGTTCACGTTGCGGGTCGCGTCCTTGGCGCGGCGTTGGACCTGGCGGTTGATGTTCTGCGGCTTGACGTCGGTGCGCGGACGCAGCGTCAGCACGATCGCGCCGATCATCGCGACGAGCAGCACCAGGCCGGCGCCTTCGAACACGAACAGGTAGCGGGAATAGAGCAGGTGCCCGATCACCTCGATATTGTTCACCTTGGCGTCGATCGGCGCGATGCGGCGACCGAGCTGCAGCGTGCCGGCGCTATAGGCGCCCACCGCGATCAGGATCTCGGCGACCAGCGCGACGGCGAGCGCAAAGCCCACCGCAGCGTACTTCATGACACCCGAGCGCAGCTCCGCGAAGTCGATGTTGAGCATCATGACCACGAAGAGGAACAGCACGGCGACGGCGCCGACATAGACGATGACGAGCAGCATCGCGATGAACTCGGCATGGGCGAGCACCATCAGACCCGCGGCGTTGAAGAACGCCAGGATGAGCCACAGGACGGAATGGACCGGGTTGCGGGACAGGATGGTGAGTGCGCCGGAGACGCACACCACTGCCGCAAACAGGTAAAAGGCGAGAAGCTGGATCACGGAATCGGATGGCCCCTGTAGATTGGCGTGCGCTTAACGGTACGGTGCATCGGCGGCAAGGTTCGCGGCGATCGCGCGCTCCCAGCGGTCACCGTTCGCGAGCAGCTTCTCCTTCTGGTAGATCAGCTCCTCACGGGTCTCGGTGGCGAACTCGAAGTTCGGCCCTTCCACGATCGCATCGACCGGGCAGGCTTCCTGGCAAAGACCGCAATAGATGCACTTGGTCATGTCGATGTCGTAGCGCGTGGTGCGACGGCTGCCGTCCTCACGCGGCTCGGCCTCGATCGTGATCGCCAGCGCCGGGCACACCGCCTCGCACAGCTTGCACGCGATGCAGCGCTCTTCGCCATTGGGATAGCGGCGCAGCGCATGCTCGCCGCGGAAGCGGGGCGAGATCGGGTTCTTCTCGTACGGATAGTTGATCGTCGCCTTCGGCTTGAAGAAATACTTCAAGGTCAGCGCATGCGCCTTCACGAACTCCCAGAGAGTCCAGGTGCGGATGAAATGGGCGACGTTCATACGATACCTTCCACGCGGTGGAGCATCAGCCAGCCCGACACCAGGAACACGAAGAGAAGCGACAGCGGCAGGAAGATCTTCCAGCCCAGGCGCATCAGCTGGTCGTAGCGGTACCTGGGCACCGTGGCCTTCACCCAGCTGAAGCAGAAGAAGAAGAAGCACATCTTGGCGAGCAGCCAGATGATGCCCGGCACGTAATAGAGCGGCGCCCAATCGATCGGCGGCAGGTAGCCGCCCCAGAACAGGGTGGCGTTCAGCGCGCACATCAGGATGACGTTGGCATATTCGCCCAGCCAGTACAGCGCGAAGGCCATCGACGAATATTCGGTCTGATAGCCCGCGACGAGCTCGCTCTCGGCCTCGGTGAGGTCGAACGGTGCGCGCTGCGTCTCCGCCAGCGACGAGATGAAGAACACGATCGCCATCGGGAACAGCAGCGGGTTGGCAAAGAAGCCGTTGATGATGCCGAAGACATGCCCCTTCTGCGCCTCGACGATACCGCCGAGATTGAAGGTGCCGGCCCACAGCACGACCGAGATCAGCACGAAGCCGATCGAGACTTCATAGCTCACCATCTGCGCGGCAGCGCGGATCGCCGAGTAGAACGGGTATTTCGAGTTCGAAGCCCAGCCCGCCAGGATGATGCCGTAGACGCCCAGCGACGAAGCCGCGAGCACGTAGAGCAGGCCGACATTGATGTGCGACAGCGCCACATCCGCCTGGAACGGCACCACTGCCCACACGATCAGCGCCACCGTGAAGGTGATGATCGGCGCGAGCAGGAACAGCGTCTTGTTGGCACCCGACGGGATGATGGTTTCCTGCAGGAAGACCTTCAGGCCGTCGGCGAACGACTGGAGCAGGCCGAGCGGGCCGACCACGTTCGGACCGCGGCGCAGCGCCATGGCCGCCCAGATCTTGCGGTCGACATAGATGATCATCGCCACTGCCAGCATCAGCGGCAGGGAGATCAGCAGGATGCCGGCGATCGTGGCGACGAACCACGCCCATTCGAAGGGCAGGCCGAGCCATTGGAAAAACGGGGTCATTCTGCGGCCTCTGCGAAGTCTTCGCCGTGGATCAGTTCGGCCGAGCAGCGCTGCATCGTCGGCGACGCACGGCAGATGGCGTTGGTGAGGTAGAAATCGGCGACGGCATAGCCGACCGGGCCCGACGCGGTCGCGGCGAGCTTCGGCGGCGAGAAGTCGTAGCCGGCCAGGCCTTCACGGCCCAGCGCCGGCACTTCGTTCGCCATCTCGGCGCGCAGCTGCTCGAAAGTGTCGAACGGCAGCGTGTGACCGAGCCGGTCCGAAAGCGCGCGCAGGATCGTCCAGTCCTCGCGGGCGTCGCCGGGAGCGAACACCGCGCGGTCGGCACGCTGCACGCGGCCTTCCAGGTTCACATAGGTGCCCGGCTTCTCGGCATAGGTCGCACCCGGCAGGATCACGTCCGCATGGTGCGCGCCCTGGTCGCCATGGTGGCCGACATAGACCTTGAAGCTGTCCTTGAAGCTTTCGAAGTTCACTTCGTCGGCGCCGAGGAAGAAGGTCAGCTTCGGCGCAGCGGCGACGATGTCCGCGATGCCGCCCTTCTGGGCATAGCCGAGCATCAGCCCGCCCATGCGCGCAGCGGCGGTGTGGACGACGTTGAAGCCGTTCCATGCGCCTTCGGTTTCGGTAGCCGGGCGCTGGAAAGCCGAAGCCATGGCGAGCGTGGCGCCCTGCCCTGCCTTGAGCGCAGCCGGGCCGACGATCAGCACCGGCTTCTTCGCCGCGTCGATCGCTTCCGCCGCACGATCCGGCAGCTTGCCGAGGATCGACAGGTCGTTGCCCAGCCACTCGACCTTGTAGGTCAGGTCGGTCTCTTCGCCGATCGCGAAGACCTTGGCGCCCTTCTTGATCGCCTTGCGCACGCGCGTGTTGATCAGCGGCGCCTCGAAACGCAGGTTCGAGCCGACCAGCAGGATCGCGTCCGCGTCCTCGATGCCGGCGATGGTGGTGTTGAACGCCACCGAGCCGAGGTTCGACACGTCATAGGCGAGGCCGGTCTGGCGGCCTTCGAGCAGGTCCGAGCCCAGCGCCTTCACCAGCGCCTTGGCGGCGTACATCGTCTCGCAATCGAGCAGGTCGCCGGCGATCGCCGCAACGCTCGAGCCAGCCTTCTTGGCGGCCACCGCGATCGCGCCGAACGCCTCGTCCCAGCTCGCTTCGACCAGCTTGCCGTCCTTGCGGACATAGGGCTTGTCGAGACGGCGGCGGACCAGCGCGTCGACATGGTAGCGGGTCTTGTCGTGCGCCCACTCTTCATTGACGTCTTCGTTGATCCGCGGAAGCACGCGCATCACCTGACGGCCACGGCTGTCGAGGCGGATGTTGGTGCCGACCGCGTCCATCACGTCGATCGACAGGTTCTTCTTCAGTTCCCACGAGCGATACTCGAAGGCGACCGGCTTGTGGGTCAGCGCGCCCACCGGGCAAAGGTCGACGGCGTTGCCCGAAAGCTCGCTCTTGAACGCCTTTTCCAGATAGGTGGTGATCTGCATGTTCTCGCCGCGATAGATCGCGCCGATATCCTCCACGCCCGCGACCTCTTCGCCGAAGCGAACGCAGCGGGTGCACTGGATGCAGCGGGTCATGATCGTCTTGATGATCGGACCCATGTACTTCTCGGTCACCGCGCGCTTGTTCTCGGTGTAGCGCGAGTGGCCGCGACCATAGGCAACCGACTGGTCCTGCAGGTCGCACTCGCCGCCCTGATCGCAGATCGGGCAGTCAAGCGGGTGATTGATCAGCAGGAATTCCATCACGCCTTCGCGTGCGGCCTTCACCATCGGCGAGTCCGTGCGAATCTCCTGATTGTCGGCGGCGGGCAGCGCGCACGAAGCCTGGGGCTTGGGCGGCCCGGGCTTCACCTCGACGAGGCACATGCGGCAATTGCCGGCGATCGACAGGCGCTCATGATAGCAGAAGCGCGGAATCTCCTTGCCCGCGGCTTCGCAAGCCTGGAGCACGGTGGCGCCCGCGGGCACCTCCACTTCAATTCCGTCGACAGTTAGCTTCGGCATTCTACTTCTTTCCCTGCACGACAGGACCGCGCATCTTGTAAGCCATCGGACGCATCACTGCGCCGCACTGCCCTTGCGATAGAGCCACAGGCCCTCCGCGACACCGGCGCGCAGCTGAACCTTGCTGAAGCCGATCTTGGCGCCGCCCGGCGTGCAGCGGCCGACCGCGGCGACCACGGCACCGAGCGCGGTGCGCTCTTCGGTCGAGCCGGCGGTCGAACGGAGCAGCGCATCGGCAGCGACCGGATCGCGCGTCACGGCGCAGCGCGACAGGTCGACCTGGACCAGCGAGGGATCGCCGCTGCCCTGGAATGGCGCCGGCTCGCCCGTCACCGCCGCCGGCGGCGTCGCATAGGCTTCGAGATAGAGCTGCTCGGCGATCGCGCCGCGCACCACATCGGTGCCACGATCGCGGCCGAGGACCGCGCCGCAGGCATCCTTCTTGTCGGCCAGCTTCTTCGCGGCCGCGCTCGATTCCTTGCTGCCCGCGGCAGTGGCGAGCAGCGCCACGGCGCCGGCATGGTCGGCACCGACCGCGCACTTGCCAAAGGCCTGCGGGCCCTCCGCATTCTGCGCGTGCGCCGCCGGCACCAGGGCCAGCAGCGACGGAACCGCAAGCATCATCAGAGCCTTGTTCATTCCGCAGCCTCCTGCATGCCGTTGCCGGCCTGGCGCTCGTTGATCCGGCGCTCGAGCTCCGGACGGAAGTGACGGATCAGGCCCTGGATCGGCCACGCCGCGGCATCGCCGAGCGCGCAGATCGTGTGGCCTTCCACCTGCTTGGTGACCTGCTGGAGCGTGTCGATCTCGCTGATGTCGGCGTCGCCGGTGCGCAGCCGCTCCATCACGCGCCACATCCAGCCCGTGCCTTCGCGGCACGGCGTGCACTGGCCGCAGCTCTCATGCTTGTAGAAGTAGGAGAGACGCGAGATCGCGCGGACGACGTCGGTCGACTTGTCCATCACGATCACGGCAGCGGTGCCGAGGCCCGAGCCGAGGGCGCGCAGGCCATCGAAGTCCATCGGGCAGTCCATGATCTGCGCTGCCGGAACCAGCGGCACCGAGGAGCCGCCCGGGATCACCGCGAGGAGATTGTCCCAGCCGCCGCGGATACCGCCGCAATGCTTCTCGATCAGCTCGCGGAACGGGATCGACATGGCCTCTTCGACCACGCACGGCTTGTTCACGTGACCCGAGATCTGGAAGAGCTTGGTACCCTTGTTGTTCTCGTTGCCGAAGCTCGAGAACCATTCCGGGCCGCGACGCAGGATCGTCGGGACGACCGCGATCGACTCGACGTTGTTCACCGTGGTCGGGCAGCCATAAAGGCCCGCGCCCGCCGGGAACGGCGGCTTCAGGCGAGGCTGGCCCTTCTTGCCCTCGAGGCTCTCGAGCATCGCAGTCTCTTCGCCGCAGATGTACGCACCCGCGCCGCGGTGCACGAACACGTCGAAGTCATAGCCCGATTTGCACGCGTTCTTGCCGAGCAGGCCGGCGTCATACGCCTCCTTCACGGCTGCGAAGAGCGTCTCGGCCTCGCGGATATATTCGCCGCGGATGTAGATGTACGCCGCACGCGCACGCATCGCGAAGCCCGCGACCAGCGCGCCTTCGATCAGCTTGTGCGGATCGTGGCGGATGATCTCGCGGTCCTTGCACGAACCCGGCTCGGACTCGTCGGCGTTGATCACCAGGAAGTTCGGCCGATCCGGGCGCGGTTCCTTGGGCATGAAGCTCCACTTCATGCCGGTCGGGAAGCCTGCGCCGCCGCGGCCGCGCAGGCCCGAGGCCTTGATCTTGTCGATGATGACGTCGTTGCCGAGCGCCAGCAAATCCTTGGTCTTGTCCCAATCGCCGCGCTTCTGGGCAGCCGGCAGGTTCCACGGCTGGAAGCCGTAGACATTGGTGAAGATGCGGTCCTTATCCGCGAGCATTAGCGGCCCTTCCCCACCATGTTCTGAATGAAGATGTACGCGAGCACAGCGAGCCCGAGCACGATTGCGATGCCGACCAGCTTGAAGGCGATCTTGAGCGCCCAGCCGAGCACGACGATGCCGCCGATGATCGCGAGGATGACGAAGATGAGGTTCTTGGTCTCGGGCTTCATCACCATTCACCCCGATAATCGTGGTTGCCGGTTTCCATCGCCGCCAGGTTGGTCGGCTCGCCGAGCGGCTCCACCGTGTGGCGGCCAGGCTCCTGCGTGCCGGTCTTGGGGCTTTCGCCCCGCGCCAGCGCGTCGAGGATCACGAGGGTCCGGTCATAGTCCAGATCCTCGTAATTATCGTCGTTGATCTGCACCATCGGTGCCGACGAGCAATTGCCCATGCACTCGACCTCGGTGAGCGTGAACAGCCCGTCCTCGGTGGTGTGGCCCTTCTTGAGCCCGCGCGCCTTGCACGCGGCCATCACGTCGTCCGAGCCGCGCAGCATGCACGGCGTCGTACCGCAGACCTGCACGTGATAGCGGCCGACCGGCGCCAGGTTGAACATGGTGTAGAAGGTCGCGACCTCGAAGATGCGGATGTACGGCACGCCGATCTCGCGCGCGACGAACTCGATCACCGGGATCGGCAGCCAGCCCTGCGTGTTGGTCTCCGCACCCACCTGGCGCTGGGCCAGATCGAGATAGGGGATGCTGCACGAGAGCTGCCGGCCCGCCGGATAGCGGCCCATGATTTCCTGTGCCTTGACGGCGTTTTCCGGCGTCCAGGCAAAATTGCCCCAGCGCGCGCGGGTCTCCGCATCATCAGGGAGTTGGGGTGCGTCAGCCATTAACGAATGAACTCCACGCGATCGACCAGGTCGTCGGCGAAAGAATAGATGGACATAACCTCGAACGGCTCGCTCTCCGGCGAGCGCGCGACCTTCTCGTGGAGCACCACGGTGTCGCCCAGCTTGTAGCTGCTCAGGATGTCGGCGCGGTTCTGCGGGAACTCGGCGAACATCGCCTTCAGGCCCGCGCGCACGCCTTCCCTGCCCTCGCGCAGCACCGCGCCGCGATAGCCTGCCTCGCAGGCATCGTCGGTCATCAGCGCGACATAGGCGTCGGCATCCTGCGCATTGTAGTGCGCGATCATCTCGTGCGCGATGGCGATGCGGTCGGCGCTCACCGGTCGCACTCGCCGAACACGATGTCGAGCGCACCCAGGATGGCGGTGATGTCGGCGAGCATGTGGCCGCGCGACATGAAGTCCATCGCCTGCAGGTGGCTGAACGCCGTCGGACGGATCTTGCAGCGGTACGGCTTGTTGCTGCCGTCCGAGACCAGATAGACGCCGAACTCGCCCTTCGGGCTCTCCGTCGCGACGTACACGTCGCCCGCGGGGACGTGATAGCCTTCGCTGAACAGCTTGAAGTGGTGGATCAGCGCTTCCATCGACTGCTTCATCTCGCCGCGACGGGGCGGCGCGACCTTGCGATCGAGGGTGAGCACCGGGCCCTCCGGCATCTGCTGGAGGCACTGCTTCATGATGCGCGCGGACTGGTAGACTTCCTCGACGCGGACCATGAACCGGTCATAGCAGTCGCCGCGGGTGCCGACGGGGATGTCGAACTCGACCCGGTCGTACACGTCATAGGGCTGCGACTTGCGGATGTCCCAGGGGATGCCCGCGCCGCGGATCATCGGTCCCGAGAAGCCCCAGGCCACGGCATCCTCGCGGCTGACGATCGCGATGTCGACGTTGCGCTGCTTGAAGATGCGGTTCTCGGCGACCAGGCTGATCGCGTCGCCGAACAGGCGCGGCAGGCGCGTGTCGAGCCATTCCGCGATGTCGGTCAGCAGCTTCAGCGGCACGTCCTGACGGACGCCGCCGACGCGGAACCAGTTCGAGTGCATGCGCGCACCGGAGGCACGCTCCAGGAAGTTCATGCAGTCTTCGCGGATCTCGAACATCCACAGGTTCGGCGTCATCGCGCCGACGTCCATCACGTGCGAACCGAGGTTCAGCATGTGATTGCAGATGCGGGTCAGCTCGGCGAAGAACACGCGCAGATACTGGCCGCGCAGCGGAACCTCGAGGTCGAGCAGCTTCTCGACCGCCAGCACATAGCTGTATTCCATGCCCAGCGGCGAGCAATAGTCGAGCCGGTCGAAGTACGGCAGCGCCTGGGTGTAGGTCTTGTACTCGATCAGCTTCTCGGTGCCGCGGTGGAGCAGGCCCACGTGCGGATCGATACGCTCGATGATCTCGCCGTCCAGCTCGGTCACCAGGCGCAGCACGCCGTGCGCCGCCGGGTGCTGCGGGCCGAAGTTGATCGTGTAGTTCGCGATCTCGGTGTCACCCTTTTCCGGCTTGCCGCCGTCGATGACGCCTTCGATCTCGTCGAGATATTCAGCCATTACGCTTCACCCTCCGGCGTCTTCTTGACGCGCGGCTTGCGGGGTTTCTTGACCACGTCCGGATCGGCGGCCGCCGGGCCGGCCTCGGGACCGGACTTACCGGCACCGGTGTCGGCAGTGCTGTCGCTGGTCTTCGGCTTGGTCACCTTCGCCTTGGTCGGCTTGGCGGCCGGGGTCGGCTTGCGGATCTCGTCCGCGGTCAGCGGAGTCGGCGCACCCTTGGCCTCGGGCTGCGGCGCGGCGGCGGGAGCCGGTGCGGGCGCAGGGGCCGGTGCAGGCGCGGGAGCCGGGGCCGCCGGAGCCGCCGCCTTCTCATCGCCCGGCAGCACGTACTTCGCGCCTTCCCACGGGCTCATGAAGTCGAAGTTGCGGAAGTCCTGGGCCAGGCTGACCGGCTCATAGACCACGCGCTTCGCCTCCTCCGAGTAGCGCAGCTCGACATAGCCCGTTAGCGGGAAGTCCTTGCGCTGCGGATGCCCGACGAAACCATAGTCGGTCAGGATGCGGCGCAGGTCGGTGTTACCCGAGAAGAGCACGCCGTACATGTCGTACACTTCGCGCTCGAGCCAGCCCGCGACCGGCCAGACGCCGGTGACGCTGGGGACCGGCTTTTCCTCGTCGGTGGTCACCTTCACCTTGATGCGGTGGTTCCGCGTCAGGCTGAGCAGGCAATAGACCACTTCGAACCGCTCCTCGCGGTCGAGATAGTCGACGCCGGCGATCTCCATGAGCTGCTGGTATTCGAGGCCCGGCGTATCGCGCAGGAGCGTGAGCCCCTCGACGACGCGGGCGCGGTCGAGCACCAGGTTCACTTCGCCGACGCTGTCCTCGGAGAACAGCAGGATTTCGCCGAGCGCAGCCTTGGCCGCGTCGATCACGCCCTCATTCGAAGCGAAGCGGGGCGCGGAGGTCTTCACCGCGCTCATCGTTCGATCGTCCCGACGCGGCGGATCTTACGCTGGAGCTGCATCACGCCGTAGAGCAGCGCCTCGGCGGTCGGCGGGCACCCGGGGACATAGATGTCCACCGGCACGATCCGGTCGCAACCGCGCACGACGCTGTAGCTATAATGGTAATAGCCGCCGCCATTGGCGCAGCTGCCCATCGAGATGACGTACTTCGGCTCCGACATCTGGTCATAGACCTTGCGGAGCGCCGGGGCCATCTTGTTGCACAGCGTGCCGGCGACGATCATCACGTCCGACTGGCGCGGCGATGCGCGCGGCGCAGCGCCGAAGCGCTCCATGTCGTAGCGCGGCATGTTGACGTGGATCATCTCGACCGCGCAGCACGCCAGGCCGAAGGTCATCCACCACAGCGAGCCGGTGCGGGCCCACTGGAACAGCTCCTCGGTCGAAGTGACGAGGAAGCCCTTGTCGCCGATCTCGGCGTTGATGTCGTTCAGGAAGCCGACGTCGGGCAGCGTACCCGGCGGCGGCGCGCCGATCAGGCCGCTGCCCGGCAGGGGCGACGACTGGGTGAGTTCTACTCCCATTCGAGTGCTCCCTTCTTCCAGGCGTAAACAAGGCCGAGCAGGAGCTCGCCGATAAAGACCATCATCGAAATCCAGGCGGTCCAGCTGGCGGCGACGGTGCCCATTTTGAACACCGACACAGCCCATGGGTACAGGAACGCCGCTTCGAGATCGAAGACGATGAACAGGATGGCGACGAGGTAGAAACGCACGTCGAACTGGCTGCGCGAATCCTCGAACGCGGGGAAGCCGCACTCATATTCGCTGAGCTTGGCTTCCGTCGGCTTGTGCGAGCCCGTCAGCCGGCTGACCAGCATGGGCAGGAACACGAAGGCGCTGGAAAGCGCGAGGGCGACCCCGAGGAACAACAGGATCGGCAGATATTGTGACAGGTCGACCAATGGCCTTCTCTTCTCGCGAATGCGGAATCTGACGGGGGCTTTAGGACGATGAGCCGAGTGCGGCAAGGGTTCTAACCCCTGAGAATCACTCGCAATAAGTCCACACGGGGCCCAAACGGAAAAACCCGGCACCATGGCCGGGTAAATCCTTTGAAATGCATTGTTTTATAGGGGCGCCGCTCAGCGCAGCGAGTTCGCCACCAGCTTGTGCAGCTTGGAGTGCAGCACGTCGTTGGCCGCAAGATACTGATTGCGCTCGCGCGCCAGGTCCTGGCCGCGGTAATCGGTCACGAAGCCGCCCGCTTCCTTGACCAGCAGCATGCCGGCGGCGACGTCCCAGGGCTTCAGGTCCGATTCCCAGAAGCCGTCGAAGCGGCCCGCGGCCACCCAGGCGAGATCGAGCGCAGCCGCGCCCAGCCGGCGGATGCCCGCCACTTCCGGCGCGACGGCACCGAAGATGCGGCTCCACTCGGCGAAATTGCCATGACCGAGGAACGGGATGCCCGTCGCGATCAGCGCCTCGTCGAGGTGCCGGCGCGCCGACACACGCAAGCGCTGGTCCTGCAGCCAGGCGCCACGACCCTTTTCCGACCAGAAGCTCTCGTCGGTGATCGGCTGGTAGATATAGGCGTGGGTCACCTCGGGCTTGCCCTGGGCGCCGCGCGGATCCTCGACTGCGATCGAGATGCAGAAATGCGGGATGCCGTGGAGGAAGTTGCTGGTGCCGTCGAGCGGATCGATGATCCAGCGCGGCTTGTCCGGATCGCCGGCGATCTCGCCACGCTCCTCGACCAGGAAGCCCCAGTCCGGGCGCGCCTTCTGCAGCTCCTCGATCAGCGTGTCCTCGGCGCGCTTGTCGGCGATGCTGACGAAGTCCGCCGGGCCCTTGCGGCTGACCTGGAGGTGCTGGACCTCGTTGAAGTCGCGACGCAGGCGCGGACCGGCCTTGCGGCAGGCGCGCTCCATGACGGTGATGAGGCCGGAATGGCTGACCAACTTGAAACTCCACATTCTCCCTCTCCCGCCTGCGGGAGAGGGTCGGGGTGAGGGTGTATCAGGGCCGCAAGCGCAGCGCCCGTTGCCTGTACTCACCCTCCCCTAACCCCTCCCGCAAGCGGGAGGGGAATACACATTAGTCCGCGCGGCGGACGTAGGTCTGCTCGTACACGTCGACGACGATACGCGTGCCCGAAGCGATGTGCGGCGGCACCAGGATGCGCACGCCATTGTCGAGCACGGCCGGCTTGTACGACGACGACGCCGTCTGGCCCTTCACCACCGCATCGGCCTCGACGATCGTCGCTTCGATCGTGTCGGGCAGCTGCACGCTGATCGGCTCTTCGTCATAGAGCTCCATCACCACGTCCATGCCGTCCTGCAGGAAGGCAGCCGCGTCGCCGAGCAGGTCGCGCGGCAGCGTGGTCTGGTCGTAGGTTTCCTTGTCCATGAAGGTGAGCACGTCACCCTCGGCGAACAGGAACTGGAAGTCCTTGGTGTCGAGGCGCACGCGCTCGACCGTCTCCGCCGAGCGGAAACGGACGTTGTTCTTGCGGCCGTCGCGCAGGTTCTTGAGCTCGACCTGCATGTACGCACCACCCTTGCCGGGCTGCGTGTGCTGGATCTTCACGGCACGCCAGATGCCGTTTTCATATTCGATGATGTTGCCGGGACGGATGTCCACGCCGCTGATCTTCATGGTCGAGACCTATGGAACTGAGAAAGAGCTGAGCGGGCGCCTTTAGCCGCGCGCGCCGTCTTCGGCAAGTCATCTGCAGCGGTGAAAGCCGGGGTCTCGTGCCGCACGCTGTCCCTTTGCGGTGCGAGATCCCGGCTTCCTCGCCAATGACGGATCACTGCGCGATGTTCCGCAGTAGCGGATAAGGGTTTATATTCTGCCCCTGCCACCAGCCCTCTCCCGGCTGCATCAGCTTGATCTCGAAATGCAGGTGCGGCGCCCCGCCCGAGGCGCTGCCGGTATTGCCGACGGTGGCGATCTCCTCGCCCTGGCGCACCACCGCCTTCTCGGCCACCAGGTAGGTGTCGAGATGCGCGTAATAGTGGATCGTGGTGCCGTCGCGGGTACGGACATAAAGCGTATGACCGCCATTCACGCTCTCGAAGACCTTCTCGACCGTGCCCGATGCGGCGGCGAGCACCGGCGTGCCCTTGGCGGCCATGATGTCGATCGCATGATGTTCGCGCGTGCCATTGCCCCTGCTCTGCCCCCAGGTGTCGCTGAGCTGGCGCGCGGCGACACCCTCCACCGGGATGATCAGCGCCGCCGGATCCTCGCCGCCCGCGGGCGGCACCACCTGCCCCTCGCCCAACACCGGCTGGGCGAACGGGGTGGCCGGCTGCACCGTGATCCGTACCAGCGACAGGAACCCCGCCGCGAGCAGCACCAGAAGCACGCCCAGCCCCCAGCCGATTCGCTTCGCCCAGAGCCGCATCGGCCCTACTCCTGGAACACCGCCCTGGTGCCCGGCTTGACCATCAGCGCCAGCCGCGCCGCGTCCCAGTTGGTGAGGCGGATACAGCCATGGCTCTCGGTCCGCCCGATCGTCTGCGGCTCGGGCGTGCCATGGATGCCGTAATGTTCCTTGGAGAGATCGAGCCACACCACCCCCACCGGGCCGTTCGGCCCCGGCGGCAGCATCGCCGGGTCACTGCCCTTCTTCGCGTCCCAGAACAGCTTGGGGTTGTAGTGGAACTTCGGGTTGGTGTCCGCCCCGTTGATCTTCCAGGTGCCGATCGGCAGCGGATCATGCTCGCTGCCCATCGTCGCGCTGAACTGGGCGACGAGCCGGTCCTGCTTGTCGAGCACCTTGAGCACCTTCTCGCTCTTGTCGACGACGATGTGATCCGCCTCGGGCACCTTGGCCTCGACATTCAGGTCGTTGAGCGTCCGGCGCCATTCGGGCTTGATGTCCGCCGGATAGTCGCGCGAGGCCGGCAGTGCGTTGGGGAAGACGAACTCGGCGCCCGGCCGGATCGCCCCGCCGCCCGGGTTGAGCTCCACCAGCACTTCGGGCGTGGTATGAAACATCTCGGCCAGCTTCTCGAGCGGCCTTGTATAAGCGAGCGAAGGCAGCTTCGCCTGCTTCTCCGGGTCCTTGGGGATCGGATCGACGTACGGCCCCTTCAGCGTGTCCGCGTCGAGGGTGAGCTTGCGTACCGGGCGCAGCGAGGCATAGGGCGCCAGCGCCCGCAGCGTCGCCGGGTCGAGCTTGCCGCTGGCCGGCATCCCCCGCGAAGCCTGGAACCCCTTCAGCGCCGCGGTCAGCGACTGCCCCTCGCGCCCGTCGAGGATGCCCGGCGAGAAGCCGAGATGATCGAGGATCACCTGGGCGTGCAGGATCGAATAGTCGATCGGTGGCCGGCCGGAAGTTCCCGCCTGTCCATTGGCTGCGGGACCGAGCGAGGCACAGGCGAGGCAAGCCGCAAATCCAAGAATTTTCCGCACCGAATCAAGCTCCTGCAGATCATGTTCCGCAAGAACAACGGGTGGAACTCGGAGTTGGTTTCCGTTCGCCCACCACCGTCATCCCGGCGAAAGCCGGGATCTCAGGCGATGGTGGGAAAAGAGCAGCACGAGATCCCGGCTTTCGCCGGGATGACGATTGGGCGTTAGCGCAGCACCGCCGCGAACGCCTTCACCGCGGCTTCCTCGTCCCCGCCCCACACGGCATTGGACACCGCGAGGAAGTCCGCCCCCGCCTTGACCAGCGGCGCGGCGTTGTCGGGCGTGATCCCGCCGATCGCGACGCAGGGCAGCTCGAACAGCGCCGACCACCAGCTGAGGATCACCGGCTCGGGGCGGTGGCGGGTTTCCTTGGTCGTGGTGGGATAGAAGGCGCCGAACGCGACATAGTCCGCCCCGGCCTCGCCCGCTTCCATCGCGAGGTGGCGACTGTCATGGCAGGTCACACCGATCTGCACCTGCGGGCCAAGCACCGAGCGCGCCTCGCGCGGGTCGCCATCGCCCTGGCCCAGATGCACGCCGTCGGCGCCCAGCCGCTTGGCCAGGCTCACATCGTCGTTGACGATAAAGGCGATGTCGGCATCGGCACAGATCTTCTGCAGCGGCTCAGCCAGGCGCGCCGCCTCGTGCTGGTCCACGCCCTTCACGCGAAACTGGAAGGCGGCGACCGGGCCCGCGCCCAGCGCGCGCTTCAGCCGCTCGGGAAAGGCACCGCTCACGTCGAGCGGCGAGATCAGGTAGAGCTGGCACGGCGGCCGGCGCACGTCGCGCACGAACTGATCGGCGAAATTCGGGTCGAGCGGCGGCAGGCCGTCTTCATCAAGGTCGGTCATCCTGGGCGCCTTAGCCCAAGCCTCAGCCGCGCACCACTGCCAGCAGAAACCCGTCCCAGCCTTTGTCGCCGACGGTCTGGATCGCGGTGGCGTCGAGCCGCGGTTCGGCGGCGACCGCGTCGAACAGCGCCCGCGTGCCGATCACCCGCGGATCGGGATGGTCCGGATCGGTCACCGCGCCCTCGCGCACCACATTGTCGACGAGGATCACGCTGCCCGGCCGGGTTAGCTGCAGCCCCGCGTCGAGATAGGCGACATTGCTCGGCTTGTCGGCGTCGATGAAGACCAGGTCGAACGGCCCCTCCCCCGCCGCGATCATCGCCGCCAGGCTCTCCACCGCCGGCCCGGTCCGCACCTCGCAGCGATCGCCAAGGCCCGCATTGGCCAGGTTTGCCCGCGCCACCTCGGCGTGATGCGGCTCCAGCTCCAGCGTCACCAGCTTCCCGTCCGCAGGCAGTGCCCGGGCGAGCCAGATGGTCGAGTATCCGCCCAGCGTACCCACCTCCAGGATACGCCGCGCGCCGGACATGCGTGCGAACAGCTCGAGCATCCTGCCCTGCGCCGCCGATACGTCGATCGGCGGCAGCCCCCCCGCCGCATTGGCGGCCAGCGCACCGTCGAGCACGGGATCGGTGCCGATCAGCCTGCCGGTGATGTAGTCGTCCACCGCTGCCCAGTCCCGCATCATGCCCGCCTCCTCCCGATTGCCACGCGCTCCTGGATGACCCAAAGTCGATCCGATGGGGAGAGGCACGCGCAAATTCTGCCGGTGGAGCGGCCTGGCGGTATCGCTAGCGTTCGCCGCCTGCGGCACTCCGGCCCCCGCACCAAAGAAATACCCTGCCCCGGTCCCCGCCGCGGAGCTGGCCCGCCTGCTTCCCGGGCACCTCATCCGCCTCGAACCCATGGCGCCCTGCGACGCGGGCCGCTCAGCTTCCCTGCGCCGGGCAAGTTCCTCGCCTATAATGGCTTCGGCGACGCGTCCGGAACCTATCGCGTCCTAGACGGCGCGGTGGAGCTCGACGGCAATTGGGGTGGCAGGCGGGACCGGTTCCGCATCCGTTTCGCCCGGGATAGGAGGGGCACGCTCCTCCATGCCTATCCCGAAAACGAACTGCGCCCCGCGATACTCGATCCGATCAATGCCAGGACCGTGGCGACCGGCTGCCACTAGGGCCTGGCCGGGGCCCCCATGCCCGTCACCGGCCGCGTCTCGACATGCGTCTCGAACCCCGCGATCAGCGGTCGCCCCTTGGCGATCGCCGCCTGCACCGCCGGCAGCTTGAGCGAGTCGGCATGATATTGCTTCGACTTCCAGATCTCGGTGATCCAGATGCCGTCGGCGTCCTTCAGGTCCTCGGCGATCAGATAGGCCACGCACCCCGGCATGTCGCCGGTGCCGCCGGAGAGCAGCGCGATCAGCTCGGCGCGCTTGCCCGGCCGGGCCTTGATCTTGCCGATCAGGCCATAGGGTTCGACTTCTTCCATCCGCTCTCCCCGTGCCAGCGCAGGCCCGCCCAGCATCGCCAGAGCGAGCCCTGCCAGCACGGGTCGGCGATCGATCATTCCTCGTTCTTGTAGATGCGCACCAGCTTGTCGAGCATTGCCAGCGCCTCGTCGCGCGGGCGCTGGAAAGTGTTGCGGCCGATGATCGAGCCGTTGCCGCCGCCGTCACGGATGTCGCGCGCGTCCTGGTAGACCGCGTCGGCACCCTTCGCCGCGCCGCCCGAGAAGACGACGACGCGGCGGCCGTTGAAGCAGCTCTTCACGACATGGCCGACCCGGGTCGACTGGGCCGACCAGTCGGTGCCCGCATAGGCCTTCTTGGCGTCTTCCTGCTCGATATGGTCGCTGGGCAGCTTGACCTTGATGATGTGCGCGCCGAGCAGCGCCGCCATGTGCGCGGCATAGGCACCGACGTCGAGCGCCAGCTCGCCCGACTTGGGCAGCTTGCCCCCGCGCGGATAGGACCAGAGCACCGTGGCGATGCCGACCGATTTCGCCTCGGCCGACAGCTCCTTGATCTCCTCCATCATCTCGAACACGTCGTCCGAGCCCGGATAGATGGTGAAGCCGATCGCGGAGCAGCCCAGGCGCAGTGCATCGTCCACGCCCGCGGTCACTGCCTGGTTGGCGCTGGTCCCCCAGCTGTTCGAGCTGTTGCACTTCAGGATGGTCGGGATCTGGCCGGCAAAGGTGTCGGCACCCGCCTCGAGCATGCCGAGCGGCGCGGCATAGGCGCTCAGGCCCGCGTCGATCGCCAGCTGATAGTGATAGTGCGGATCATAGGCGTCCGGGTTCACCGCGAAGCTGCGCGCCGGGCCATGTTCGAATCCCTGGTCGACGGGGAGGATGATCAGCTTGCCCGTGCCGCCCAGCTTGCCCTGCATAAGGATGCGGGCGAGGTTGGCCTTCACGCCGGGATTGTCGGACTCGTAGTTCGCGAGAATGGCTTTGACGGCCGGCGTGATCGACATCTTTGTCCCCTTGAATATGTATCGCTGGGGGAGCCCCTATCGCCCGGATTTGCAGGGGAAAAGCCTGACAACGCTGCCACGGGAGTCGCTTTTCTTCGCGCGGCGACGAGCGGTTCCGATCCCGCGCTTGACGGCTCGGCGAAGGGGAGACAGCATCGCCGCGGCGAGAAGGGGAAAAGCCATGGGGATTTCTGCGCTGTATCGACGGCTGGCGCTTGCCGCGCTGCCACTTTCGCTGCTCGGGGCCGCGCCGGCACCCACACCGATGCTCGCATCGGTCGAGGTCGGCAAGCCCGCCCCACCCTTCACGCTGCGGCTGATCCGCGGCGGCGGCAAGATCTCGCTCGACGAATTGCGCGGCAACGTGGTCGTCCTGAACTTCTGGGCGACCTGGTGCGTGCCATGCCGAAAGGAGCTGCCGACACTCGATCGCTATTACGAGCTGACCAAGCACGCCGGACTGCGCGTCTTCGCCGTGGCGACCGAGGATTCGCTCCAGCCCTATCAGCTCAAGAAGCTGTTCGACGTGATGCACATCGATCCGGTCCGCTCGATCAAGGGGCCGTACGACGTGCTCGACAATGGCGTGCCGACCAACATCATCATCGATCGTAACGGCGTGGTCCGTTACGCCAAGGCAGCGGCGCTCGATCTCGACAAGCTGAACGAGCTGCTCGTGCCGCTGCTCAACGAGAAGACCAGGCAACCCTAGCCCAAAAGGAAAAGGGGGCACCCGCAGGCACCCCCTTCCCGTTCAGTCGCGCGGCTTCAGGCTCACCAGCTGGTCGAGCACGGCGTTGAGGCCCTGCTGACCGGCATGGACATCGATGCGGCCGATCTTCTCGGTCACCCGCTCGAGCGCCTCGAGCTCCTTCAGGCGAAGCAGCGTGGGGTTGTCCTCCATCAGCTTCGCCGTGTTGAGCAGGCTCCGCGTCGCCGCGGTCTCCTCGCGCCGGCGGATCAGGTTCGCCTGCGCGACCTTCTCCGCCTCGACGACCTTGTTGATCAGCTCGCGCATGTCGCCCGGCAGGATCACGTCCTTGACGCCGAGCTCGGCCACCCGGACGCCGATGTCGCCAAGCTCGCGCCGGACATGCTCGACGATCTGCGTATCGACCGACACGCGGTTGTTGAGCACCTCGTCCAGCGTCCGCCCGCCCACGGCCTCACGCACCGCGAACTGGACGAGCTTGTAGACATGGTCCTGATAGTTCGGGGTCGAGAGCGCCGCCTTCCTGACGTCCGTCACCTGGACGAACGAGGTGAGGGTGACGCGCAGCGACACGCGATCCTTGGTCAGGATCTCCTGCGCGGTCACTTCGAGCGGCACCGGACGCGTGTCCAGCGTGCGCGAAGTCACCTTGCGGCCAACCTGCCAATAGCCGTAGCGCCCCGACCCCAGCGTCTCGACGAGTTCGCCGTCGAAGAACACCAGGCCCGCCTGCGCCTCGCCGACCTCGACGATCGCGATCGGCGCGGGAACCGCCGAACCGATCACCGCAGCCTTCTCGAACGCGACCAGCTGGCGCTTGTCGAGCCGCGCCGTCTCGGCGACGTCGAACGTCTCGACACGGACATCGTCGATCGCGCACCAGACATGCACCGCCTGGCCCGGCCGGACGGCATAGGCCACGCGCCGATCGATCCAGACCATCGAGATCTGCCCCTCTCCGGGGCGCACCGAGACGAAATTGCCTTCGGCGAGCTCCGGATGGCGCTTCTCGATAATCTCCGCCCAGGGCGAAGCGAACACGCCGGTGGCGACGAAGGTCTCCACGCGCTTGCGGTTCAGCCAGTCCCACAGCCGATAGCGGCCCGGGGACAGGATTTCGATGACGCGGCCATCCTGGATGAGGAGGCCGCGCTGGTTCTCAGCGATTACAAAAGTCTTCATCATCGCCGGTCCTCCTCTCTTGCTCACACGCACCAGGGCACCATGCCCCGGCGGGAGGGGCGCGTTAGTCCGGGAAAGTAACGATTGCAATCATTATTTTGCTGCAGTGCAGCATATAACGATATCTTTAAGTCGTGATATCGAGCGACACAGTCATCAACTCGACGAAATCCGGAATTCTGGGCGAAGACGCATGAGAATAACCGCACGAGATCCCGGCGTTCGCCGCGATGACGTATCGATCCGAAGATGTAGGAAATAAGGTCGGCCGGCGATGCATTCACCGGAAACACGGGCGGGCTGGCGATTGAGGCAGTGCCGCGCGACGTCTGGTCCTTCGTGCAGGAGCAGGCGGTGGCCGCTCCTGGATCGAATGCCGCGCGCCGCGAGCGCACTGCCGGTATCCTCGCCGGCGCAGGGCCGGTTCCCGGTCGCCTGGGACCCGAAGGCCCCTGGCATGAACACCCCGCCGGCCTCCCCTTCTTGAGAAGTGCCGTGTGAGGGCACTGGCTTCACAGGCCAGTTTGGAGTGGGAGTCGAACCCACGACACACAGATTATCAGTCTGTTGCTCTACCCGTCTGAGCTATCCAGCGGTGAAGATGACGGGAGTCGAACCCGCTGCCTCCCGGGCCTTGGCCCGGGCGCTCTCCCGATGAGCTACACCTTCCTTTGTGCCTTCTTCACCTGGAACACGGGTTGGCATGGCCGACCGCGCCCGCGGGGTCTCGAGAGCCCCAACGAAAGGATCCGAAAGCGGATGGCGCCCTAGTCGGGCGCGAAACGATTGTCCAGCGGATTATTGCTGCAGTGCAGCAACGCCCGGCAGTTCCTTGCCTTCCATCCACTCCAGGAAGGCACCGCCCGCGGTCGAGACGAAGGTGAAGTCGCCCGAGACGCCGGCCTGGTTGAGCGCCGCCACGGTATCGCCGCCACCGGCGACCGAGACGAGCTGGCCTTCCTTGGTCAGCGCAGCAGCGGTCTTGGCGAGGCTCACCGTCGCGGTGTCGAACGGCGGCGTCTCGAACGCGCCGAGCGGACCGTTCCACACCAGGGTGCGGCAGGTCTTGAGCACGTCGGCAAGGGCTTCGGTCGCCGCCGGGCCGATGTCGAGGATCATCTCGTCGGCCGCCACTTCATGGACGTTGACCGTGCGCAGGCTCGGCGGGTTGGCCGCGAATTCCTTCGCCACCACCACGTCGTACGGCAGGTGGACGGTGCAGTTCGCCTTGTCGGCCGCGTCGAGGATCTCCTCGGCGGTGCCGGTCAGGTCGTGCTCGCACAGCGACTTGCCTACATCGACGCCGCGCGCGGCGAGGAAGGTGTTGGCCATGCCGCCGCCGATGATCAGGTGATCGACCTTCTCGACCAGGTGGCGCAGCACGTCGAGCTTGGACGAGACCTTGGCGCCGCCGACCACTGCCGCGACCGGCTGCTCGGGCGTGCCCAGCGCCTTCTCCAGCGCATCGAGCTCGGCTTCCATCTGGCGGCCGGCGAACGCCGGCAGCTTGTGCGCCAGGCCTTCGGTCGAGGCATGCGCGCGGTGCGCGGCCGAGAAGGCGTCGTTGACGTACAGGTCGCCCAGCGCGGCGAGCGCATCCACGGTCTCCGGCGCGTTCTTCTCCTCGCCGGCGTCGAAACGGGTATTCTCGAGCAGCGCGATGTCGCCCTCGCCCATCGCCGCGACAGCTTCGGCCGCGCCATCGGCGTCGATGAAGCGTACTTCGCGGCCCAGCACATGGCTGAACGGCTGGGTGACGAGCGACAGGCTCATCTCGGGATTGCGCTGCCCCTTGGGGCGGCCGAAATGCGCGAGGACCACGACCTTGGCGCCCTTGTCCGCCAGCTCGGCAACGGTCTGCACCGCGGCGCGCAGCCGGGTGTCGTCGGTCACCTGGCCATCGGCCATCGGCACGTTCAGGTCCTCGCGGACCAGCACGCGCTTGCCGGCGATGTCGCCCATGTCGTCGAGCGTCTTGAAGGGGCGGGTCATAGTCTCACCTTATCCGTAATCGCTCCCCTTCCGCTTGCGGGAGGGGTCGGGGGAGGGCCTGAAATACGTTGGGGAGGAACACGCCCTCCCCTAACCCCTCCCGCAAGCGGGAGGGGGATTTTAGGTTCAGCCCAGCTTCGCCATCGCGCCGGCGGTGTCCACCATGCGGTTCGAGAAGCCCCACTCATTGTCGTACCAGCTGACGACGCGCACCAGCTTGCCGTCGATCACCGCGGTCTCCAGGCTGTCGACGGTCGACGAGGCCGAGGTGTGGACGATGTCGATCGAGACCAGCGGCTCGTCCGAATACCAGAGGATGCCCTTGAGCGGACCGCTCTCCGAGGCCGCCTTCAGCACCGCGTTGACTTCCTCGACGGTGACGTCGCGCGACGGGGTGAAGGTCAGGTCGACAAGGCTGCCGTCCGGAACCGGAACGCGGATCGCCGAGCCGTCCAGCTTGCCCTTCAGCTCCGGCAGCACCTCGGCCACGGCGCGGGCGGCGCCGGTGGTGGTCGGGATGATGCTCATCGCCGCGGCGCGCGCACGACGCAGGTCCGGGTGGATCTGGTCGAGGATCTTCTGGTCGTTGGTATAGGCATGGACCGTGGTCATCAGGCCGCGCTCGATGCCGATCGCGTCGTTGAGGACCTTGGCGACCGGCGCCAGGCAGTTGGTGGTGCACGACGCGTTAGAGACGATCGTGTGGCCGGCCTCGAGCTTGTCGTTGTTCACGCCGAACACGACGGTCAGGTCGACATTCTTGCCCGGGGCCGAGATCAGCACCTTCTTGGCGCCGGCATCGATGTGCTTCTGGGCCGAGGCGCGGTCGGTGAAGAAGCCGGTGCACTCGAGGACCAGCTCCACGCCGTTCTCGGCGTGCGGCAGATTGGCGGGATCGCGCTCCTTGGTCACCTTGATGCGCTTGCCGTCGATCACCAGGTCATCGCCCTCGGCGGTGACGGTGCCCGGATACTTGCCGTGCACGCTGTCGCGCGAGAACAGCCAGGCGTTCGACTTGGCGTCGGCCAGGTCGTTGATCGTGACGAGCTCGAGCCCGCTGTCCGGACGCTCCAGGATCGCACGCGCGACCAGTCGACCGATACGCCCGAACCCGTTGATCGCAACCTTCGTCATGCCTGTTCTCCGTTCAACTTCTCGATGATCTGCGGAACGATGGCTCCCGCAGTGAGCCCGAAATGCTCGTAGAGCTTCAGATAGGGACCCGAGGCGCCAAATCCATCGACGCCAAAGTTTAGCCCGTCCAAGCCAGTGTATCGCTCCCATCCGAGCGTGGTGCCGGCCTCGATCGAGACCTTGAGCGCATGCGCCGGCAGCAGGTCGCGCTTGTACTGCGCGTCCTGCGCATCGAAGCGTTCCCAGCACGGCATCGAGACGACGTCGGCACCGATGCCCTGGGCTTCCAGTTCATCGCGCACGGCCACCGCGATCTCGACTTCCGAGCCGCTGGCGAGCAGCACCACCTGGCGCGGCGCCTCGGCCTCGCGGATCGCATAGCCGCCGCGCGCCGAGCGGTTCTCGCCGGCCTCGAGCCGCAGCTGCGGCAGGTTCTGGCGGCTGAGGGCGAGCAGGCCCGGGCCGTCCGCGCGCTGCAGGGCGAGTTCCCAGCACTCGGCGGTCTCGACCACGTCGCACGGACGATAGACGTCGAGGTTGGGGATCAGGCGCAGGCTGGTCAGATGCTCCACCGGCTGGTGGGTCGGGCCATCCTCGCCCAGGCCGATCGAGTCGTGCGTCATCACATATATCACGCGCGCCTGCTGCAGCGCCGACAGGCGGATCGCGGCACGGGCATAGTCCGCGAACACCAGGAAGGTGCCGCCGTACGGGATCACGCCGCCGTGCAGCGCCATGCCGTTCATCGCCGCCGACATGCCGAACTCGCGGATGCCGTAATAGACGTAGCGGCTGCCGTAATTCTCGGCCGAGAAGGCACCCAGGCCCTTGGTCAGCGTGTTGTTCGAGCCGGTCAGGTCGGCCGAGCCGCCGACGGTGTCGGGGATCTGCGCGTTGATCGCCTCGAGCGCCATCTCGCTCGCCTTGCGGGTCGCGACCTTCTGCGGCGCGTCGATCAAGCCCTGGATATGGTCGGCCATCGAGAACCAGGCCGGCAGCTCGCCGCGCATCCGGCGCTCGAACTCGGCACGGTCCTCATGCGCTTCCAGGCGCTTCTTCCACTCGGCGTGCGGCGCGGCGCCGCGCTTGCCGGCTTCCAGCCAGGTCTCGCGGATATCGGCCGGGATCTCGAACGCCGGGTGGTTCCAGCCCAGCTGGGCGCGAGCCGCGGCGACTTCATCGGCGCCCAGCGGCGAACCATGGACCTTGGACGAACCCTGCTTGTTCGGCGCGCCGAAGCCGATGATCGTGCGGCACTTGACCAGCGACGGCAGGTCGCTGGCGAGCGCCGCGTCGATCGCGCGGGCGATGTCGGCCTGGTCATGACCGTCGCACTCGACGACCTGCCAGCCCGAAGCACGATAGCGCGCCGGGATGTCCTCGCTCGACGAGAGCGAGACCGCACCGTCGATGGTGATCTTGTTGTCGTCCCACAGCACTATCAGCTTGCCGAGCTTCAGATGCCCGGCCAGGCCGACCGCCTCGTGGTTGATGCCTTCCATCAGGCAGCCGTCGCCGGCGATCACCCAGGTGCGGTGATCGACCAGGTCGTCGCCATAGACCGCGTTCAGGTGGCGCTCGGCGGCGGCGAAGCCCACGCCCATCGCCAGGCCCTGGCCGAGCGGGCCGGTGGTGCACTCGACACCTTCCAGCTCGAAATTCTCCGGGTGGCCGGCGCAGGGGCTGCCGATCTGGCGGAAGTCCTGGATGTCCTTCAGCGTCGGGCGGGCATAGCCGGTCAGGTGCAGCAGCGAATATTGCAGCATCGAGCCGTGGCCGGCCGACAGGATGAAGCGATCGCGGTCCGCCCATTTCGGGTCGGTGGGATCGAACTTCAGATAGTTCTGGAACAGCACGGTGGCGACGTCGGCCATGCCCATCGGCATGCCGGGATGCCCCGAATTGGCCGCCTCCACGGCGTCCATCGACAATGCCCGGATGGCATTGGCGCAGTCGGTGAAGCTTGCGGTCACTTGAGAGTCCCCATGATGCTGGCGCGGACGCCTTTGGTGCCCTTGGGCGGCTACGTCAACCGGCTCGCGCCCCGGACTCGAACCGGCGCTGCAATGATCCACTCTGTCGAGCCGCCATGAAACCGGTGCCATTCTGGGGTTGATAGCTTCGGTGGGGGTGCGTAACGCTTGCGGCATGGCAAGTACGCCCGCCGATCGTATCGAACAGGCCCTCGTCCGCATCGAGAAAGCCGCAGCAGCGCGGGCCTATGCCTGTGAACGCATCACCCAGCGCCATGCCAAGCTGCGTGCGCGGATCGAGGACGCGGTTTCGTCACTCGACGCGCTGATCGCACGCGAAGCCACCCCGGGTGAGGAAGACTGATGGCCGATATCGATATCAGCGTGGCGGGCCGCAGCTATTCGGTCGCCGCACGCGAAGGCGACGAAGCCCATATCCGCCATCTGGAATCGATCCTCCAGAGGCACGCGGACACCGCACTTCGCGCCTCGGGCGGCCTCAATGCCGAGCGCACGCTGGTCTATCTGTCGCTGATCCTGGCGGACCTGCTCGACGAGACCGAGCGCAACCCGCCCGAGGGCGTGTCGCCGGTTCTGCTCGAGCGCATCGCGGACCGGCTGGAGGCCGTCGCCGCGGCGCTCGAAGAGGATGCGGCGGAAGCCTGACCTTTCCGACACGTCGTTACCCCGTCCAATACCGTCATCCCGGCGAAAGCCGGGATCTCATGCCGCTCCATCCCTGACCCCGTTCCCGCGCCTTCGCCTGAGACCCCGGCTTTCGCCGGGGTGACGGGTTGGAAGGCAGGATGACGGACTTGGTCCGGGATGGCGAACGAGACGAATAGGTTGCGAGGATCGCACCGCCTTCCTAAATAGGCCTTGGCGGAACTGCCCGGCACGAGCCGTTGCAATTATCCCTGAGGCTATTCATCATCCATGGGGGCTGTCCCTGTGCGGATCCTGGTCCGCGGCACATGGTCCCCACCTGACGTAACGGGCGTCAGTGGATATTCAGGCAAACGACCCATGGTGGTTCCGCCACCGCTGCCGTAAAGGCTAGGCATGATCGACAAGCTAGCCCTGCGGGCGCAGCTCCGTGCCGAGCGCGACGCCTTCGCCACCGAAGCGAGCGAGGCGATCCTCGCGCCCGATGCGTTCACCCAGCGACTCACCCCCGAGATGATCGTCGCCACCTATGTCGCGATCGGCAGCGAGGCCGACCCCACCCAGCTCGCCGCCGCCGCGGCGCAGAAGGGTTGCACCCTCGCCCTCCCCTTTGTCGTGGGTCGCGCCGAGCCGATCCGTTTCCTCGCCTGGCAGATGGGCGAGCCGCTGGTCGAAGGCCCCTTCGGCCTGCGCCAGCCGCATGAGGGCAGCCCCGAAGTGGCGCCCGACGTGATCCTGACCCCGCTGGTCGGGTTCGACGCGCGCCTCAACCGCCTCGGCCAGGGCGCCGCCCATTACGACCGCGCCTTTGCCCGCTATCCCGATGCCTGGCGCGTCGGGGTCGCCTGGGCGATGCAGCAGGTGCCGGCGATTCCGTCGGACATTTGGGACGTGCCGCTCCAGGCCGTGATCACCGAGGAGGGCATGACGTGGCACGCGGGGGCGTAGCGCCGAGCTGGCGCAAGCCGGCGGGCGCGCTGGGCATCGTCGCCTGGATCTTCGTCTGGATCATCCTGGTCACCAGCTTCTCGCGCTGGATCGGCCAGTTGCACGTGCTCGCCCAGCTGCCGATCTATGTGGTGACCGGCATCGTCTGGATCCTGCCTCTCGGCGGCGCCTTGCGCTGGATGGAAACCGGCCGCTGGCGCCGCGCAGCCGGCACTCAATAGGTCATCCCGTAATAGCCATAGAGGCGCTCGCCATAGGCGCGGTCATAGGTCGGCAGGTCGCCGCCCTCCTCGTCATAGCTGGGCGCGCCTTCGATCTGCTCCTTGGTCAGGTCGATGACATAGCCGCCCTTGCCGATGTCGTAGCTCAGTTTCTGCCAAGGCAGCGGATAATGCCGGTTGCCCAGGCCGAACAGGCCGCCGAACGACAGCACCGCATATTCGGCCTGGCCCGATATCTTGTCGACCATGAAGCGGTGGATCGTGCCCAGCCGTTCGCCTTCGCGGTTGTAGACCGCCGTGCCTTCGACGCGGTCGGAGGCAATCATGTCGTGCGTTTCGCGTGTTTCGAGTTCCATCGCCATTGCTCCTCGATGCCCCGAAGCATCAACGGGCCGGATGCGCGCGATGTCCGCGCATTTGCGGCGAAGCGTGGCCGGACGAGGCGAGGCGCGACGGCGCGCTTGCAATGTAGGATTTCGCCTGCTGGACTCACGCAGCCGGGCGCAGAGCCCGCCGCTCTTTGACCCTGTAGGAAAGATAGTATCCCATCCGCGCAAGGATGTTGCCCAAGCCGCCACATTTACCCGTCGCGGGAATTGCGACGTGCACGACCTTCGCGATCTTTGGCGAGTCGTTCGGAATGGCTATGCAGGGAATGGCCACGCAATGCGTGGCGCGAGTGACGGGGCTCGAACCCGCGACCTCCGGCGTGACAGGCCGGCGCTCTAACCAACTGAGCTACACCCGCATTACGCGTTTCGAGAAGCGACCAGCCCCGGAGTCCATCCTCCGGTCGGGCCGCCCATGGGGCGCCTTCCCGTGCGATGATCTGGGGAATGGCGCGAGTGACGGGGCTCGAACCCGCGACCTCCGGCGTGACAGGCCGGCGCTCTAACCAACTGAGCTACACCCGCTCTCTCGAAGCGAGGAGGCGGGCACTAGACGCGAGTTTTGGGGGTGTCAACCGGATTGGTCGCGACTTTTTCGCCGGAGCGGTCGATTATCCACAGGATCGTTCACCAAGGTCCCGTGTTCGAACAGGAAACCGGCGATGTCCGGCTTGCCCGCGGCGTTGACCACGGTCTGGATAATGATCAGCAGCGGCACCGCCAGCAGCGCGCCGGTCGTGCCCCACACCCAGCCCCAGAAGCTCAGCGAGATCAGGATCATGATCGGGCTGATGGTCAGGCGATGCCCGACGATCAGCGGCGTCACCACGTTCGCCTCCACCAGGTGGCAGGCGATCATCACGATCGGCGGCACGAACGCCCAGCCCAGGTCCGGAAAGGTCATCAACCCGCCCATGGCGAGCAGCAACGCAGCGAAGACCGGCCCGAAATAGGGGATGTAGTTGAGCAGGGTGACGATGCCGCCCCACATCAGCGGGGTCGGCATGCCGATCATCCAGAGCACCGCGGCCACGATCAGGCCCAGCGTCAGGTTGATCAGCGTGATCGTGCCCAGATAGGCGGAGGTATCGTCCACCACGTCCTGGATCACCCGCGCAGTCGCCATCGCGCCGCCGAAGCTCGACCGCGAAGTGATCGCGTTGCGACGCAGGCGGGTCCAGCCCGAGAGGAAGAAGTAGATCACCAGGATGGCGAAGAACATCTCGAGCAGCGCCGACGGTGCCGACGTGGCGAACAGGTCGATCAGCGAGCGCGGCGGCGTGGCGGCCATCACCTCCGGCTGCTTCATCGGTGCCGAGGCGAAGTTCATCACCGTCTTGTTCACGAAGCTGTCGAGGTTCGAATAGAACTCGATCAGCGGCTTCAGATTCTCCTGGATCTGCGGGATCTTGGCGGGAAGATCACGGATCCACTGCCAGGCCGGGACGACGATCGAGGCCAGCGCGACATTGGCCGCGATCAGGAACAGCAGCACGCAGATGAATGCCGCGATCGGTGCGGGCAGCCGGTGGCGCTCCAGCCATTCGAGCAGCGGCACCAGGGCAATGGCGATCACCAGCGCGGTGGTGAGCGGCAGGAAGAACACCGCCCCCGCCTGCAGCGCGAAGGGCAGCGCCAGCAACAGCCCGATGCCGGCGATCAGCGTGGTCGCCGCCATCAGCCGGTCACGCTTCTGGCCGTCGCCCATATTCTCCTGGGCCGCCTGGCCGAGCAAAGGCGCCCGCGCCGCGCCCGAAGGCACGCCGTCGTCCATGGGTTCGCCGCCGATGCTGTCGGGTCGATCGTTCACTTCTGCCCTTCCCTTTCGCTTCGGTAACCCTAGCGTGGATTGCAACGGATGTAATCCCAGCTAGCTTGGGGATCATGGGCGAGAACATCCTGGTCCTCGATGAGGGCACCACTTCCACCCGCGCGATGCTGTTCGCGCCTTCGGGCAAGTGTCTGGCCAGCCACAGCGCCGAGCTGACCCAGCACTATCCCGGCCCCGGCCTGGTCGAGCATGACGCGAACGAGATCTGGCGCCGCACGCTGGAGTGCGCCCACGCCATGGTCCGCGAGGCCGGCGGGCACGAGGCGATCACCGCGATCGGCATCACCAACCAGCGCGAGACGATCGTCTTCTGGGACAAGACCACCGGCGAGCCCCTTGCCCCCGCCATCGTCTGGCAGGACCGGCGCAGCGCAGCACTTTGCCGCGCCTGGCGCGATGCCGGCGAGGAGCCGGGCGTCCAGGCCCGTACCGGGCTGCTGCTCGATCCCTATTTCTCGGGCACCAAGATCGCCTGGGCGATGCGCAACTGGCCGCAGCTAAAGGGCGTGGGTGACCGGCTGGCGATCGGGACGATCGAGAGCTGGCTGGTCTGGAAGCTAACCGGCGGCCTGCATGTCACCGACGCGACCAACGCCTCGCGCACCCTGTTGATGGGCCTGGGCTCGGGCGGCTGGAGCGACGGGCTGCTCGAGATGTTCTCCGCCCCGCGCGATGCCCTGCCCGAGATCGTCGACTGCGCGGGGAAGTTCGGCACCACGCGGCTGTTCGGCGGCGAGATCCCGATCTGTGGCCTAGCGGGCGACCAGCAGGCCGCGACGATCGGTCAGGCGTGCCTCGATAAGGGTGACACCAAGGCGACCTATGGCACCGGCGCTTTCGTCCTCACCAATGCCGGCAGCGCCCCGCCCAGTTCGAAGAACCGCCTGCTCGCCACCGTGCTCTGGCAATTGGGCGGGCGGCGCACCTATGCGATCGAGGGATCGGTGTTCGTCGCCGGCAGCCTGGTCCAGTGGCTGCGCGATTCGGTGAAACTGATCGAGACAGCGCAGGAGACCGAGGGCCTGGCCCGCTCGGTGAAGGACAATGGCGGCGTCTATCTCGTCCCCGCTTTGTCCGGCCTCGGTGCGCCCTGGTGGGAGCCCGAGGCGCGCGCCGCGATCTCCGGCCTCAGCTTCGCCGCCACCCGCGCCCATATCGTCCGCGCCGCGCTGGAGGCGATGGCGCACCAGAGCCACGACCTGAAGGCCGCCTTCGCCGCCGACGGTGCCGACTGGTCGAGGCTGCGCATCGACGGCGGGATGGTCACCAACGACTGGATCGCCCAGGACCTCGCGGACATCCTCGCCATCCCGGTCGACCGCCCCGACTTCGCCGAAACCACCGCGCTCGGCGCCGCGATGCTGGCGGGCGTGGGCTGCGGCATGTTCCGCGACCTGGAGGAAGCGTCGAAGATGCGCGGCGCGGGGCTGACGTTCGAGCCGAAGCTGGAAGAGGATCAGCGCAAGGCCCGGCTCGCGGGGTGGAAATCCGCCGTGCTGGGCGTCCTGCCTGGCTAGTCCATATCACGCAGCATCGGCGGGAGATCACGGCGCACATGCAGCACGCGCCAGACGTCGAGTTGGTCCGGAAGCTCGAGATAGAAAACCAGATAGGGAAAATGCGCCAGCCCGGCACTTCGCAGGCCGGGCATATCGAGCATCACGCCAAAGCCGGGCGATCCGATACCCGGATGCTTCGAAATGCCCAGATAACAGCGCTCGAGTTCCGCAACGAACCGCCGCGCGAGCGACGCGCCGCCTTCGTCGCGATAGTGGAGCACGGCAGCCCTGACGTCGCGTTCGGCGCGCGGAAGAATGAGCAGCCGCTTGGCTGTCACACCTGGCCTTGCCCGGCAGCGAGGCCACGCAGCTCATCGAAATAAGCGTCGTCGACCACCCTGCCAGGCCCCGACTGCGCCCCTTCGAGCAGCATCCGGCGCAGCTGTTCGCGATCCCGCTCCCGCCGGATCAGTTCGCGCACATATTCGCTGCTCGTCCCATAGCTGCGATCGGCGACTTGCTCATCGACGAACGCCTTCAGGGCATCCGGCAGCGAGATGTTCATGGTAGCCATGGGCACAAGATGCATCCAATGGCAAAAATTGGCAAGCTTTGCCAATCAGGCAGCCACCTCCCCCACGAACAACCCCCGCAAGTCCTTCTTCAGGATCTTGCCATTGGCGTTCCTCGGCAGCGTGTCCGCCACGAAGCGCACCTGCACCGGCACCTTGAACCCGGCCAGCCGCTCGCGGACGAAGTCCTGCAGCTCCGCCTCGGTCGCGACCGTGCCCGGCGCCAGATGGACAACCGCCACCGGCTCCTCGCCCAGCGTCTTGTGCGGCACGCCGATCAGCGCCGCGTCCATCACGCCCGGGAAGGCGTAGAGCACGTCCTCGACTTCGCTCGAATAGATGTTCTCGCCGCCGCGGATGATGATGTCCTTGGCCCGGTCGACGATGTAGAGGAACCCCTCTTCGTCGAGCTTCGCCAGGTCGCCGGTCCGCACCCAACCATCGACGAACGTCTCGGCCGTCGCCTCTGGCTTGTTCCAATAGCCCTTCACGATCATCGGCCCCTTGGCCCAGAGCTCGCCCACTTCGCCCACCGGAAGCTCGCGGTCGCCCTCCACGGTCATGATCTTCAGGTCCGCGGTCGCCACCGGCTGGCCCGCGCTGGTCGGGCGGGTGAGGTAATCCTCGCCGCTATGCTGGGTCACCGTCGCCATCGTCTCGGTCATGCCCCAGCCATTGCCGGGCAGCGCGCCGAACTCCTCATAGATGCGCTTGACCAGCTCGGGCGCCGAGGGCGCGCCGCCATAGGAGATCACTTCCAGGCTGGAGAGGTCGTGATTGGCGCGCTCGGGATGCTCGAGCAGCTGCCAGGCGATGGTCGGCACGCCGCCGGTGAGGTTCACCTTCTCGCGCTCGATCACTTCCATCGCCTTCACCGGATCCCAGCGGCGCATGAACACGATCGTCTGCCCGCTCGCGATCCCGGCCATCAGCGCCGCGCTGCACGCAGTGACGTGGAATAGCGGGATGACCAGCAGGCCGGTCTTGTGCGGGAGCGCCGCCGGCGGGATCTCGCCCCGGCGCAGCATCGCCCGCCCGGCGCTGTATCCGCTCGACAGGATGTTGGTGCAGATGTTGCGGTGCGTGCCGAGCGCGCCCTTGGGGTTGCCCGTCGTGCCGCTGGTGTAGAAGATCGTCGCGTCGTCCTCGGGCGCCACCGCCACCTGCGGGAAGGGAATGTCCGGCAGGCTTGCCCAGTCGCTCCGCGTGCCGATCAGCACCTCAAGCCGGCTGACCTTGCCACCCAGCTCCTCGTCGCAGCGGCTCACCACCACGCGTTCCAGATCGGGCAGCGCGTCATAGCATTGCTTCAGCCGGGCATGCCGCTCGGCATCGACGAACAGCACCTTCGAGCCCGAGTCCTTCAGCCCATATTCGAGCTCGCCGCCGGTCCACCAGGCATTGAGCGGCACGATGATCGCGCCCAGGCTGGTCGCGGCGAAGAAGATCGTAGGCCATTCGGGCAGGTTGCGCATCGCCAGCGCGACCCGGTCGCCCTTCACCACGCCCATCTCGCTCAGCTTCTGCGCCAGATGACACACCGCCCGGTAGTTCGCGTCATAGGTGACGCGCTCGTCCTCATAGATGGTGAAGACGCGGTCGCCATAGAGCCGGGCCAGCTGGGCGAGCACCCCCAGCGTCGGCGGGGCGTTCTTCCACACCCGCGTCGGCACCCCGCGAATCTCGATCTCGTCCATCTCGAAACGCGATCCTGGCGCAGTGAGCGCGCCCCTCACCTGCTCCAGCGACATGGCGGGCCATTTGGGGTCGAGCGGCACGATGGGTTCGGGGGGCAAGGCGATTCTCTCCAGCTTGTGCGGTTTATGTTTCTAGAATGTTGGGTTTGGCATCGGATGCCGTACCGTAAACAAGGTTAGTGTTGATTCATCGCGCGCTCAAGGCAATAGGGGAAGCGCGTCCCGTAGAAGATGCGAGTCATCGGTTTCGAATGAGAGGTATGCCAACCGCATGAAGATTGCCAAGCCCGAAAGTCAGGGTTTCGATGCGGCGCGGCTGGCCCGGATCGATCCGTATCTGAAGACCCGCTACCTCGACTCGGGCAAGCTCCCTCATGCCCAGCTGCTGATCGCCCGTAACGGCGAGATCGTGCATTTCTCGCACCAGGGCGCCGCCCGCGAAGGCGGTGCGCCGGTCGACGAGACCACCATCTTCCGCATCGCCTCGATGACCAAGCCGGTCACCAGCCTCGCCTTCATGATGCTGCTCGAAGAGGGCAAGGTCGCGCTCGACACCCCGGTCCACCACGTCCTGCCCGAGCTGAAGGGCCTGGGCGTGTTCAAGGCCGGCGGCGTCGGCGTGCCGTTCCAGACCATTCCCACCGACGAGCCGATGCGCATGGTGGACCTGCTCCGCCACACCTCGGGCCTCACCTACAGCTTCCAGAACCGCACCAATGTCGATGCCGCCTATCGCGAGGGCAGGATCGAGAACTGGCACGGCAATTTGACCCTCGACGAGTTCGTCGCCGCGCTCGGCCGGATCCCGCTCGAATTCTCGCCCGGCACCGAATGGAACTACTCCGTCTCCACCGACGTGCTCGGTGCCGTGGTCGAGCGTGTCTCGGGCCAGGGGCTCGCCGACTTCTTCGAGCAGCGCATCTTCGCCCCGCTCCGCATGCACGATACCGGCTTCGTCGTGCCAGCGGACAAGACCGATCGCCTCGCCGATTGCTGGTCGCTGGTCCAGGGCAAGGGCCGGGTGATGTACGATCGCGGGGCCGAGAGCGCCTGGTCGCGCGAACCGCGCCTCGTCTCGGGTGGCGGCGGCCTCGTTTCCACCGCGCTCGACTATCACCGCTTCTGCACCTTCTTCCTGAACAAGGGTGAACTCGACGGCACCCGGCTGGTCAGCCGCAAGACGGTCGACCTGATGACCGCCAACCACCTGCCCGGCGGCTCGGACCTCGCAACCATGTCCCAATCGCTGTTCAGCGAGACCACCAATGCCGGCACCGGCTTCGGACTGGGCTTCGCGATCACCATGGATCCCGCCCGGTCGATGATGCCGGGCTCGGCCGGCGAATATTATTGGGGCGGCATGTTCTCGACCGCCTTCTTCATCGATCCCGTCGAGCGCATCTCGATGGTCTTCATGACGCAATTCTCACCGTCCATGCTCTACCCGATCCGGCGCGAGCTGAAGACGCTGATCTATTCGGCACTGGCGGATTGATGACCGCCGCCGCCCACCCCTTTTTCGTCACCCCCGCGAAAGCGGGGGCCCATCTCCGGAACGCGCCGCAGGTACGACAGCTGTCGTATTGCTCGGTTAGCGCAGGAGATGGGTCCCCGCATTGGGCCCCATCAAAGTATTACTTTGATGGGAACCCTGAGCGGGGATGACGGCCGGTATTTTAATGGAGACGCAAATGACCTCCCCCATCACCACCACTCGCCAGGGCGACGTCCTGATCATCACCTCGGACAATCCGCCGGTGAACGCGCTCGGCGCCGCGGTCCGCCAGGGCATCCAGGCCGGCATCGAGGAAGCCAAGGGCGACGACAGCATCAAGGCCGTCGTCATCACCTGCGCAGGCAAGACCTTCTTCGCCGGTGCCGACATCACCGAGTTCGGCAAGCCGATGCAGGAGCCGTCGCTCCCGGTGCTGGTCGATGCGATCGAGGCGCTCGACAAGCCGGTGATCTCGGCCGTTCACGGCACCGCGCTTGGCGGCGGCTGCGAAGTCGCCCTCGCGTCGCACTATCGCATCGCCGTCCCCTCGGCGAAGTTCGGCCTGCCCGAAGTCAAGCTCGGCATCCTGCCCGGCGCCGGCGGCACCCAGCGCATGCCGCGCGTCGCGGGCGTCGAGGTCGCGCTCGAAATGGCGACCAAGGGCGATCAGATCTCGGCCGAGCAGGCCAAGGCCGCCGGCCTGGTCGATCGCCTCGCGACCGAGGGCAATCTCGTCGCCGAAGCCGTTGCCTTCGCGCAGGAAGTGATCGGCAAGCCGGTTTCGCGCTCGTCCGAGCGTCCCGTCACCGTCGACGCCGCGGTGTTCGAGGCGTTCCGCGCCAAGAACGCCAAGCGCTTCCGCGGCATGGACGCACCGAACACGATCCTCGACCTGATCGAGCAGACCGCCGGCAAGCCCTATGCGGAGGGCGTCCAGGCCGAGCGCATGGGCTTCATGAAGCTGATCATGGGCACCCAGTCCGCCGCGCTCCGCCACATCTTCTTCGCCGAGCGCAAGGCCGCGAAGATCGACGGGATCGCCGAGGACATCGCGCTGCGCGACATCAAGCGCGTCGGCGTGATCGGCGCCGGCACGATGGGCGGTGGCATCTCGATGAACTTCCTGTCGGCCGGCGTGCCGGTGACCATCGTCGAGATGGCACAGGAGGCGCTCGATCGCGGCACCGGCGTGATCCGCAAGAATTACGAGGCGACCGCCGCCAAGGGCCGCATGACCGCCGAGCAGGTGGAAGGCGCGATGGGGCTGCTCAACCCGACGCTCGATTTCGACGCGCTCGGCGAGTGCGACCTGATCATCGAGGCCGTCTATGAGAATATGGACGTCAAGAAGGATATCTTCGGCAAGCTGGACAAGATCGCCAAGCCGGGCGCCATCCTCGCCTCGAACACCAGCTATCTGAACATCGACGAGATCGCCGCGGCCACCTCGCGTCCGCAGGACGTGCTCGGCCTGCACTTCTTCTCGCCGGCGAACGTGATGAAGCTGCTCGAGATCGTCCGCGGCGCCAAGACCGCCGACGACGTGCTCGCCACCGCCATGGCCGTGTCGAAGAAGATCAAGAAGGTCGCCGTCATCGCCGGCGTCTGCTACGGCTTCATCGGCAATCGCATGCTGATGCCGCGCCAGGTCGAGGCCAACAAGATGCTGCTCGAAGGCGCCACGCCCGAGCAGATCGACAAGGTCCATGTCGCTTTCGGCATGCCGATGGGCCCGTTCCAGATGGCCGATCTCGCCGGTGTCGACATCGGCTGGCACCGCGACCCGAACCGGATCGAGAACATCCGCGACGCGCTCGCCGCCGAGGGGCGCTGGGGCCAGAAGAAGAGCGCAGGCTTCTACGATTATGACGAGAAGCGCACCCCCTCGAACAGCCCGCGCGTCGCCGAGCTGATCGCCGAGTGGCGCGAGAAGCTGGGCGTCCCGAGCCATGAGATCACCGAGGAGGAGATCGTCGTCCGCACGCTCTACACCATGGTCAACGAAGGCGCGCTGATCCTCGCCGAAAAGATGGCCCAGCGCGCGTCCGACATCGATGTCGTCTGGGTGTACGGCTATGGCTGGCCCCCGTACCGCGGCGGCCCGATGTTCTGGGCCGATACCGAGGGCCTGGCGAAGATCGTCGCAGGCCTGGAAAAATACGGCTTCGAAGTCGCGCCCCTGCTCCGCGAAAAGGCGGAAAAGGGCGAGAAGTTCAACAAGTAAGCCAACCAAATCCTCCCCCGGTGGGGGAGGTGGCACGCGAAGCGTGACGGAGGGGGAACGCCGCGAGCGATCCGCCCGGGGCAAGCCCCCTCCACCACCGCTTCGCGGCGGTCCCCCTCCCCCTCTGGGGGAGGAATGGAGAAAAAAGATAATGGCAGAGGATCTGGAAACCTTCCGCGCCGAAACCCGCGCCTGGCTGGAGGAAAACTGTCCGGCCGAGATGCGCACCCCGCCCAGGTCGGAGAAGGAAACCACCTGGGGCGGCCGCAACCCGGAATATGCGCATCCGGACCAGAAGGTCTGGCTCGATCGCATGGCCGCGCGCGGCTGGACGGTGCCCGATTGGCCCAGCGCCTATGGCGGCGGCGGCCTCTCGCCCGCGGAAACCAAGATCCTCCGCGAGGAGCTGAAGCGGATCAAGGCGCGCAACCCGCTCAACAGCTTCGGCATCTCGATGCTCGGCCCGGCGCTGCTCAAATATGGCACCGAGGAACAGAAGCTCGACCATCTCCCGAAGATTGCACGCGGCGAAATCCGCTGGTGCCAGGGCTATAGCGAGCCCAATGCCGGCTCCGATCTGGCAGGGCTGCAAACTTCCGCGGATGATGCGGGCGACCATTTCGTCGTCAACGGCCAGAAGGTCTGGACCAGCTATGCCGACAAGGCCGACTGGATCTTCTGCCTCGTCCGCACCGACAAGACGGTCAAGCAGGCCGGCATCAGCTTCCTGCTGTTCGACATGGCCTCGCCGGGCGTCTCGACCAAGCCGATCCTGCTGATCTCGGGCAACTCGCCCTTTTGCGAGACCTTCTTCGACAATGTTCAGGTGCCCAAGGCGAACCTGCTCGGCACGCTCAACAAGGGCTGGGACGTCGCCAAGTACCTGCTCGGCCATGAGCGCGAGATGATCTCGGGCTTTGGCCTCGGCGGCGCCGGCAAGGATCCGCTGGTCGAAGCTGCCCGCGCCGGCATGGACCCGATCCTGCGCGCCCAGATCGCACTGTTCCAGGTCCGCTCCAAGGCGTTCGCGGCGATGTCGGAGAAGTTCATCGACGAATTGAAGGCCGGCCAGGCGCACCCTGCCCAGCCGTCGATGATGAAATATTACGGCACCGAGCTGAACAAGACCCGCCACGAGCTCCAGATGGCCGCCGGCGGCAGCGACGCGCTCGAATGGGAAAGCGAAGACTCGCACCAGGGCGCCGCAGCCCGGTCGTGGCTGCGCACCAAGGCCAATTCGATCGAGGGCGGCACCAGCGAGATCCAGCTCAACATCATCGCCAAGCGGATCCTGGATTTGCCGAGCTGACCAAATTCCCTCTCCCTCTGGGAGAGGGAGGGAGCCGACGCAGTCGGCGGAAGGGTGAGGGTCGAAACAGGTCGAAACGCCTGTGGAGGCCGCCCTCACCCAACCCTCTCCCAAAGGGAGAGGGCTTAAGGAAGAGATGAAATGCCCCTCTACCTCAACGACGACCAGACCATGCTCCGCGACACCGCAAAGGACTTCGTCGCTTCGGAAGCCCCGGTCAGCCACATGCGCGCGCTGCGCGACGCGAACGACGCCACAGGCTTCTCGCGCGCGCTGTGGAAGCAGTTCGCCGAGATGGGCTTCACCGGCATCCTGATCCCTGAAGCGGACGGCGGCCTCGGCCTCGGCCATGTCGAGGCAGGCGTGGTGCTCGAGGAGATCGGCCGCAACCTGTCGCCCTCCCCGTTCCTCGCCACGGCGGTGGCCGCGGTCGAGGCGCTGAAGGGCACCGGCCATGCCGCGCGCTGGTATCCCGGCATCCTCGCCGGCGACACGGTCGCGGCGCTGGCGATCGACGAGACGCCGAAGTTCACAGGTCAGGTTTCGCTCGCCGCCGAGCGCGCGGGCAACGGTTTCCGGCTGTCGGGGGCCAAGCGTTTCGTCGCGCACGCCCATGTCGCCGACCTGATGATCGTCGCCGCGCGAACTTCCGCGGCCGGAGCGTCCAGTTCGGGACTGACGCTGTTCGTCGTCGATCCGAAAACCCCCGGAATCGAGGTCCGTACCGAACGCCTGGCCGATTCCACACTGGCTTCCCATGTCACCTTTGCCGACGTCGCCGTCGATTCCGATACAGTTCTCGGCGAAGTCGACCAGGGTGATAGCCCCCTCGGTCGCCTGCTGGCGGCGGGCCGCACCGGCGCCTCTGCCGAGCTGGTCGGCGTCGGCGGTGGCGCGATGGACATGACCGTCAATTACCTCAAGGATCGCAAGCAGTTCGGCGTCGCGATCGGCAGCTTCCAGGCGCTGCAGCACCGCGCCGCGCACCTCTACAGCGAAATGGAAGTCGCCCGCGCCGCCGTGCTCAAGGCCCAGCAACTCCTCGATGCCGGCCAGGACGCGGCCGAGGCGGTGTCGGTCGCCAAGGCAATGACCGGTCTTGCCACCACCCTGGCCGTGCAGGAAGGTGTCCAGATGCATGGCGGCATCGGCATGACCGACGAGTTCGACATCGGCTTCTTCATGAAACGCGCCCGCGTCCTGGCCGAGATGTTCGGCGACTCTAACTATCACGCCAACACGCTGGCGGAGGCGGCTGGGTATTGATGCGCCCATCCTTTACCTTCCACCTGCCGTCATCCCCGCGAAAGCGGGGACCCATCTCGTGCAGAAGCCAGGTTTTGCAACAGCTGTTTGAAGCGGGGACGGCTCAGGAGATGGGCCCCCGCTTTCGCGGGGGTGACGAGTAATGGAAGAACGCGCCACCGAACCCCAGGCCCTGGTCGATCAGCTCACCCAGCTCCTCGACGTCGAGCGCATCGATACCGACCTCTATCGCGGCCCCCGCCAGCCCGGCGGCGTCGGCCGCGTGTTCGGCGGGCAGGTCGTGGCGCAAGCGCTCCAGGCCGCGCAGCGTTCGGTCGAGGACGACAAGACCGCCCACTCGCTCCACGCCTATTTCATGCGCCCGGGCGACGAGAACCACCCGATCATCTACCGCGTGGTCCGCGATTTCGACGGGCGCAGCTTCGCCAATCGCCGGGTCATCGCGATGCAGGGCGGCCAGCCGATCCTCAACATGACCGCGAGCTTCCAGGCTCCGGCCGAGGGCCTGCACCACCAGTTCGACATGCCCGACGTGCCCGATCCGGACACGCTGGTTTCGGAGCGCGACCTGCGCGAGGCGATCCGCGACGAGGTGCCGGAGAAATTCCGCCGCTTCTTTCTCCGCGCTCGCCCGATCGAGATCCGCCCGGTCAACCCGCGCAACTGGTTCAAGCCCGTAGCGCAGGAGCCCGTCCAGCACAGCTGGTTCCGCGTCGTCGCGCCCCTGCCCGACGATCCCGCGCTCCACCGCGCGATGCTCACCTATGCCACCGACATGACCCTGCTCGGCACCTGCATGCTCCCGCACGGCGTCAGCTGGATGACCGGCGGGGTGCAGACCGCCAGCCTCGACCACGCCGTCTGGCTGCACGAGCCGTTCCGCTTCGACGAATGGCTGCTCTACACCACCGACAGCCCCTGGGCCGGCCATTCGCGCGGTTTCAACCGCGGCCGCATCTATGCGCGGGACGGTCGCCTGGTCGCCAGCGTCGCCCAGGAAGGACTCGTCCGCGTCAAGGATTGATCCTCAGTCCTTGACGCGACAGGCTGGCGCGTCGAACAGGAACACGCCACATTCGACCCAGTGGACATTGTGGCTCCACCATGCAGCCGCGTCCGCGTGACGCTCGGCAAGCAGCCGGACCGCCTCGCCGCTCGGCACCCGGTATCCCTTGACGCGGCGCCGCGCCGGGCCGAGCAGCAATCGTCCCAGCAAGCTGGGCCGGCGACCCATGCTGAGCACGCCGACCACTTCATATTCGCTACCATTCGGCCCGGGTGCCAACGGCAGCGTCATGCCCACCCACGCCTCGCGCACCCAGAGCGGCGCCTCGCCAGCGGGGGTGGCGACGATCTCCACGGCCTGCCCGCTCAACGCTTGCGGATCACATAGCTGGCGGGGAGGTACAGGAAGACATTGGTCTCCTCCGCCCGCGCCCATTCCACCGGCCGGTCGAGCCCGCTCACGTCCACGCCGCTGCCACTGCCGAACTTGCCCGAGGCCATTGCCGCGTCGGCCGCGATCAGCTCGATGATCTGGCCGCGATACTGGTCGGGGTTGACCACGCTCAGGGTGAGCCCCTCGTGATTTCGCACCACCGAGCGCCCCGCCGTGGGTACCGCCCTGATGAAGGCATCCATCCGATCCCGTGCCAGCTTGAGCGTCATCCCCGGGGCCAGCTTGAGCTTCACCAGAAAATAGGTCTGGTCGGTATCGGGCCGCCCATCGCCATTGAACGGCAGTGCCTCGTAATTGGCCAGCGTCAGGGGCTCGAGGACATAATCTCCCGTCGCCAGCTCGAACCCGCTTTTGGCGGCCGCCGCGATCATGTTCCGGATCGTCGCCTTCAGGTCGCCACGTCGTGTCTTCTCGTCCCGCGTGTCACCGGAGACCCGGACGGTGATCACGGCATAATCGGCCATGCGCTTCAGCGCGACCACCGGACGCGAGGTCGCGACGATGCCGCCATAATAGCCCGCATCCCCGCCACGCCGCTGCGTGCTCACCAGCACTTCCTGGGCCAGCGCCGGCGCCGCGGTACCGAGCAGGGCAGCCGCGACGATCAGGGTCTTCAGCACGATCTTCATCCCGTTTCCCCCGATCAGTTGCGCGGCCGGACCGTCGAGGCCGACGGCAGGAACAGCTGTACCTCGGTCAGCCCCGCGCGCTTCCACTGCACCGGCCGGTCGAGCCCGGTGACCTCGACGCCATAGCCGGTGCCAAAGCGGGCGCTGGTCGTCGCCGTGTCCTTGGCGACCAGGTCGATGATCGCGCCGCGATATTGCTCGGGGTTCACCACGCTGAGCGACAGCTCGCTATAGGGTTTCATCTCGGCGCGCCCGACCGCGGGCACCGACTTGATGAACTTGTCGATCTTCGCCAGCGCCGCCTTGGCATCGATCCCCGGCGCCAGCGGCACCTTGACCAGGAACTTCACCAGCTCGCCGTTGAAGTCGTCGTCATCGTCGTCGAACAGGAGCTCCTTGTAGTTGCCCGCGGTCAGCGGCTCGACCAGCAGCTCCCCGGTCGCCAGCAGCGTGCCCGCCCCGGCGGACAGGTCGATCGCCTTGCGGGTCATCGCCAGCACCTCGGCGCGGGCATCGTCCTCATCGGTCGTATCGCTGACGATCACCACCTGCTGCACGGCGAAGTCGGCGGTCCGGCGTAGCGTCTGCACCGCCGCCGGCGTCGCCACGATGTCGAGGATCTTCTTGTCGTCGTCATCGGATGCGAGCCTGCGGAACGCCGTGACGACGATCTCCTCGCCTCCATCCTGGGCCAGTGCCGGTGTCGCCACGGCGACGAGCACCCCTGCCAGGACCAAGCCGCGCAAAATGCCCCGCATGCAGTTCCCCCTCTCCTGCCTTGCACCGAAGCTGACCCGCCCGGCGAACCAAGTCAATCGGCCGATCGGTCCGTTCCCGGAACGCCGCTGGACGCACGGGCGTTGGGAAACCAGGCATTGTGGCGGGGAGTTTCCGAATGTTGTTCATCATGCTGCTGGCGATGCCGGCGCCGCAGGAACAAGCGCCGCAGAACCTCTCTGTCGTCACCGCCGACACCGTCGATCCGGTGGAGATCGCGGCGAAGCTGGATGTCACCTCCTTCGCCAACTCGCTTGGCCCGCGTCGCAAGGAGGGCCTGCATACCTTTACCGACTATGGCTTCACCCAGGTCGCGCGCGACGGCAATGCAGCGGTGTTCGAGCTGGCGGACAAGAGCTGGACCTTCCGCGTCACCCTGCTCGACCGCAGCGACAAGGCGATGAAGCTCTGCATCCTCGATCGCGCGCTGAACGGCGGGAGCTATTTCAGCGTCAAGCCGATCGAAGTCTCACCCGGCAAGGACGGCCTGCTCCGCGCCACCGGCAATCCGGTCGCCGATCCCAATTGCGCCTGAGCCGCGAGCGGCTAGACCGTCCGCATGGCAAATTCCGCGCGCCGCTTCGCCTATGTCACGCTCGACGTGTTCACCGAGACCCGCTTCGGCGGCAATCCATTGGCGGTGTTCACCGCGGCGGAGGGGATGACCGACGCCGAGATGCAGGCGCTCGCCGCCGAGATGAACTATAGCGAGACCACCTTCGTCCTGCCGCCCAGCGATCCGGCCAACACCGCCCGCATCCGCATCTTCAACCGCACCGCAGAGATGCCCTTTGCCGGCCATCCCAATGTCGGCACCGGCTTCGTCCTCGCCGGCCTGCGTCCGGAAGCCGGTGACACCCTGCGCTTCGAAGAGATTGCCGGGCTGGTGGATATCCGCATCGAACGCGACGAGACAGGACAGGTGCTCGGCGCCGAGATCGACGCGCCTCAGCCGCTCCAGTTGCTCGGCACGCTCCCGGTGCCCGAAATCGCCGCCTGCCTCGGCCTCGATCCGGCGGACATCGTCACCACCACGCACGTTCCCACCCGCGCCAGCCTGGGCGTGGATTTCGTATTCGCCGAAGTGACGGAAGAGGCGCTCGGCTTCGCGCGGCCCGATATCGCCGCCTATCAGCGCCTCGCGGAAGCCGAGAAGGACACGGCCATCCGCCTCTCGATCTTCCTCTACGCCCGGGAGGACCATCGCATCCGCGCCCGCATGTTCTCGCCGCTCACCGGCACCTGGGAAGACCCGGCCACCGGCAGCGCCAATGCCACGCTCGGCGCGCTGCTGCTATCGCTGGGCAAGGGCGACCGTTTCGATGTCCGCCAGGGCGTGGAAATGGGTCGCCCGAGCATGCTCGCCGTCCGCGCCCGGCACGCATCCGACGGCATCCGCGCCAGCGTCGCCGGCCGCTGCGTGCCGGTGTTCCGGGGCGAGGTGGAACTCTAGAAGGCCGGCTTGCCGAATTCCTGGCGGGTCACCGGATGGCTGGACGAAAGCCCGCCATCCACCACCCAGGCCTGGCCGTTGACATAGCTCGCCGCATCGCTGGCGAGGAACAATGCCACCCGCGCGATCTCCTCGGGCTGACCGGCCCGGCGCAGCGGGTTGAGGCGGCCCAGCTTGTCCTCCTTCCCGGTCTCGCGGGCATAGGTGAAGGCGCGCTCGGTCATGCCGGTCTCGATCAGCCCCGGGCAGATCGCGTTCACCCGCACATTCGACCCGGCGAACTGCTGCGCCGCGGTCTGGACCAGGTTGATGACCCCTGCCTTGCTCGCCGAATAGGCCGGACCGCCCGCACCCGAGCGCAGCCCCGCCACGCTCGCGGTGCAAAGGATCGCACCCCCGCCGCGCTCGACGATCTTCGGCCCCGCATGCTTGATCGCCAGCGCCGGGCCGATCAGGTTCACCCGCAACACTTCGGTCCACAATTCCACCGGTGTGTCGAAGATGCCGGTGGCCCCGCCCGAGATGCCGGCATTGGCGTAGAAGATGTCGAGCCCGCCGAAGCGCTCGACCGCCGTGGCGACCAGCCGCTCGACATCGCCTTCGTCGCCCGCGTCCATCCGCACCGCGAGCATGTTCTCCCGGCCGGCGACGGTTTCCTCCACCGCTTCGCTCAGATCCGCCGCGATCACCATCGCGCCCGCCTCGGCAAACGCTCGCGCCGTCGCCCGCCCGATCCCCGAGCCGGCGCCCGTGACGATTGCTGTCTTGCCCGCGAACCGCATATTCCCTCCTCGTCATCCCGGCGAAAGCCGGGATCTCGTGCCGCATGTACGGCGTCATCGCCTGAGACCCCGGCTTTCGCCGGGGTGACGGCTGGTTCTAGATCGTCACGCCCCCGTCGATCACCATCGCCTGTCCGGTCATGAAAGCGCTCGCCCGGCTGGCGAGATACACCACGGCACCGGCAATTTCCTCCGGCTCGCCGATCCGGCGCAGCGGGGTGGTCGCGTTGGTCGCCTTGGCGCGCTCGGGGTCTTCCCACAGCGCCCGGGCGAAGTCGGTCTTGATCAGCCCCGGCGCGATGCAGTTCACCCGCACATTGTCCGGCCCGAACTCCACCGCATAGTTACGCGCGAGCTGCAGGTCGGCCGCCTTGGATACATTGTACGCCCCGATCACCGGCGACCCGCGCAAGCCCCCGATCGAGGAGATGATCACGATCGAGCCTTCGCGCCGTTCGCGCATCTCGGGCGCCACCATCTGGATCAGCCAGTGGTTCGACAGGATGTTGTTGTCGAGAATCTTGCGGAACTGGTCGTCCGCGATCCCCTCGAGCGGCCCGTAATAGGGGTTCGACGCCGCGTTGCAGACCAGCACGTCCACCCGCCCGAACACCCGCCGTGTCTCCTCGACCAGGTGCCGGAGCGCTTCCTTGTCCGAGATGCTCGCCGCAACCGCCAGCGCGGTGCCCTCACCGTGCCTGGCGTTGATCTCGGCCGCGACCTCGTCACAGGCATCCTGCTTGCGGCTGGAGATCACCACTTTCGCGCCCGCATCCGCCAGTGCCTCGGCCGAGGCCTTGCCGATCCCCCGCGAGGAACCGGTGACGATCGCCACCTTGCCGGTCAGGTCGAACAATCCGCTCATCCACCATCCTCTTCATTACACCGTCATCCCGACGAAAGTCGGGATCTCAGGCGAAGGCGCGGGACAAAAGCCGCACGAGATCCCGGCTTTCGCCGGGATGACGATTAGGCCCCGGCCTCCTGCGCGAAATGCCAGGCCTGCGCGACCAGCCCAGGCAGCCGCTCCACCGTTGCCGCCGCGTTCGCGCTCGATGCATTGCCATCGAGCATCCGCTTCTTGATCCCTTGCACGATCCCCGCCAGCCGGAAGAGATTGTACGCGAAGTACCAGTTCAGATCGGGCACTCCGTCCCGCCCGGTCGCAGCACAATAGCGCGCCACGACATCCTCGATCGTCGGGATGCCGGTCTCGGGCCCGGTCAGCCCCTTCACGCCGGAGCGCCCCTCGGGCTCGGTCGCCCAGCTCATCAGGAAATAGGAGAAGTCGGCCAGCGGATCGCCGAGCGTCGACAGCTCCCAGTCGAGCACCGCCAGCACGCGCGGTTCGGCCGCCGCAAAGATCATGTTGTCGATGCGGAAGTCGCCATGCACGATGCTGGTCCGCGTCTGCTCGGGCACCGTGCGCGGCAGGAACGCGATCAGCCGCTCCATCTCGGGCAGAGCGTCGGTCTCGCTCATCCGGTACTGCTTGGTCCAGCGCTCGACCTGGCGGGCGAAGTAATTGCCCGGCTTGCCATAGCTGCCCAGCCCGACTGCCTCGTAATCCACCGCATGCAGCGCCGCGAGCGTATCGACGATCGCTTCATAGTGCACCGTCCGCTCCGCGGGGGCGAGGTCGGGCAGCGATCCGTCCCAGAGCGTCCTCCCCTCGACCATCTCCATGATGTAGAAGGGCGAGCCGAGCACCTCCGGATCCTCGCACAACCCATAGGGCCGCGCGACGGGGAAGCCGGTCGGGTGCAGCGCCGCGATCAGCGCATATTCGCGTTCCACCGCATGCGCCGAGGGCAGGATCGGCCCGAACGGCTTGCGCCGCAGCACATAGGAGCCGCTCCCCGCATCGATCCGATAGGTCGGGTTGCTCTGTCCGCCCGGGAACTTGGTCACCGCGATCGGCCCCGCAAAGCCCGCCACGTTCGCCGCCAGCCAGTCCGCCAGCTTCGCTTCGTCCAGGTCGCTCATGCGAATTCGATCACCGAGCGCACGCTGTCGCCCTTGCGCAGCTTGTCGAGTGCATCGTTCACGTCCTCCAGCCTGATCCGCTCGGCGACCATCGTGTCGAGGTCGAGCAGCCCGTCGAGATACATCTGCACCAGCCGCGGCATGTCGATCGGGAAGCGCGTGCTGCCCAGCAGCGAGCCCTGGATCTTCTTCCCGGTCAGGAAGGTCGGCCCCGGCAGGCTGACATTGCCGCCCGGCGCGATCATCCCCAGGATCGTCGCGGTGCCGCCGCGCCGCAGGATGTTCCAGGCGAGTTCCGCCGTATTCGGCCGCCCGACCGCCTCGATCGCATAATGGACACCGCCGCCGGTCAGCTTGAGCACGTCCTTGGCCAGCCCCTCGGCCATCGCATCCATCGCATGGGTGGCGCCGAGCTTGAGCGCCAGTTCGCGCTTCTCGGGCACCGGGTCGATCGCCAGGATCGTCCCCGCACCGGCGATCTTCGCGGCGTTGATCGCGGCAAGCCCGATCCCGCCCGCGCCGATCACCGCAACGCTCTCGCCGGGCCGCACCCGGCTGTCGTTGAAGATCGCCCCGGCACCGGTGATCACCGCGCACCCCAGCAAGGCAGCGCGATCCAGCGGCATCTCCTTCGAGATCGCGACACAGGCATTCTCGTGGACCAGCATCTGCTCGGCAAAGGCCGAAAGGTTGAGGAACGGCGCCAGCCCGGTCCCGTCCTCCAGCGATAGCCGCGGCTCGGCACCATTGGGGCGCCGGGTCGAGGGATCGATGCACAGCGACGGACGCCCGGTCACGCACATCTCGCAGCTGCCGCAGAACACCGTGAAGAAAGTGATGACATGGTCGCCCACCTTCAGATGCGCGACGTCAGAGCCGACCGCCTCGATCACGCCGGCAGCCTCATGCCCCGGCACCGTCGGCACCGGATGCGGGAAGGCGCCATCCACGAAGTGCAGGTCGGACCGGCATACGCCGACCGCTGCGGTGCGGATCAGCACCTCGCGCGGCCCAGGCTTGGAGACGCGAACCTCGGTGATCTCGAGCGGCTTGCCCGCTTCGTAGAGAACGGCTGCTTTCAATTCATCCTCCGCTACCCGTATGCGCTCCCCTTCCGCTTGCGGGAGGGGTCGGGGGAGGGAATGTCAGGAAAAGAGCCGCCCCGTCGGCCCCTCCCCTAACCCCTCCCGCAAGCGGGAGGGGGACGTGATTGCCTCAGCGCGAAACCCCCATATCCCCGCTGCTCGCCCGGTCTGCCTTGAAGCCCGCGTACTTCCCGAACTCGTTTCGCGCGATCGCCCGGGCATGGACCTCGTCCGGCCCGTCCGCGAGCCGCAGCGTGCGGATGCCCGCCCAGTCATGCGCGAGGTGGAAATCGCCCGACACGCCGGCGCCGCCATGCGCCTGGATCGCATCGTCGATGATCTGCAGCGCCATCTGCGGCGCCTGCACCTTGATCATCGCGATCTCGAGCTGGGCAGCCTTGTTGCCGGCCTTGTCCATCATGTCCGCCGCCTTGAGGCACAGCAGCCGCGTCATCTCGATGTCGATCCGTGCCCGCGCGATCCGCTGCTCCCACACCGAATGGTCCGACAGGCGCTTGCCGAACGCCACGCGGCTGACGAGCCGCTTCGACATCGCCTCGATCGCTTCCTCGGCCACCCCGATCGTCCGCATGCAGTGATGGATGCGGCCCGGCCCGAGCCGCCCCTGCGCGATCTCGAAGCCGCGCCCTTCGCCGAGCAACATGTTCTCGACCGGCACGCGAACATTCTCGAGAACCACTTCGCCGTGGCCGTGCGGCGCGTGATCATACCCGAAAACCGAAAGCATCCGTTCGATCTTCACGCCGGGCGAGTCCATCGGCACCAGGATCATGCTCTGCTGGGCATGTTTGGCAGCGCCCGTATCGGTCTTGCCCATCACGATCGAAACCGCGCAGCGCGGATCGCCCACGCCCGAGCTCCACCACTTGCGCCCGTTGATCACATAATGATCGCCGTCGCGCACCATGCTGGTCTGGATATTGGTCGCATCGGACGACGCCACCGCCGGCTCGGTCATCAGGAAAGCCGATCGGATCTCGCCCTGCATCAGCGGGCTCAGCCAGCGGTCCTTCTGCGCCCGCGTGCCATAGCGGTGGAGCACTTCCATGTTGCCCGTGTCCGGCGCCGAGCAGTTGAAGCACTCCGACGCCCAGCCCAGCCGCCCCATCTCCTCGGCGCACAGCGCATATTCCAGGTTGGTCAGCTGGGTGCCCTGGAACTCGAAACTGTCGTCGACATGGGCCTGGCCCGAGTGCGGTGGCATGAAGAAGTTCCACAGGCCGGCCGCCTTGGCTTCCGCCTTCACTTCCTCGATCACCGGCAGCACCTTCCAGCGATCGCCCTCCTTCTGCTGGGCGTGATAGTCGCCGTCGCGGGGCCGGATTCGCGTGTCGATGAAGGCCTTCACCCGGTCGCGAAAATAGGTCTCGCGCTCGCTCAGCGTGAAATCCATGGCAGATCCTCTCCGTGTCTCTTCACGGATCGGCGTAGAACATACCGGATATTCGGTAAAGTCGGGCCGGCGCGAAAATCGGCACAACCTCGATTCAAAAAACCGCTTTGGCTAGCCGTCAAATCCGCTAGACTGGTTGCAATGAATGCACCGGGGAAACTAGAAACCGCAAGCGCGACGAAACGCTTCCAGGCCAAGCGGGATGCGATCCTCGCCGCGGCTGCGGACGCGATCAACGAGCAGAGCGCCAAGGGGATGACCTTTGCCGACGTGGCCCGCCGCGTCGGTCTCAACACCACGTCGGTCACCTATTATTTCAAGCGCAAGGAAGACCTCGCCGCCGCTGCCTTCGAGCAGACGCTCGACCGGCTGGAGGCGATGCTCGACGATGCCGCCAGGGAGCCGACGCCCGAGGCCCGTGTGGCCCGCTACCTCAACGTCAACATGGAGCGGCTCGCCCGCATCCGCCGGGGCGAGGAGCGCGACTTCGCGATCCTCTCTGACCTGCGCGCCATGGAAGATCCGATCAAGCGCGAGCTGCTCGATCGCTGGCGCGGCGTGTTCCGCAAGACCCGAGCGCTCTGGGGCACCCCCGCCAGCCGCGCCGAGACCGATCTCCACGGCGCGCGCGCCCATGTCCTTCTCGAAAACACCTTCTGGCTCACCGCCTGGCTGCCGCGCTACGAAGTCGATGAATATCCCCGCGTCGAGGCGCGGCTGATGGACGTGTTCCGCACCGGCATCGCCGCCCCGGGCGAGGCCTGGACCCCGCACATGCTCGATCTCGAGCATGACGAGCCCGAGCCCGGCCGCGAGGCCTTCCTGCTCGCCGCCACCCGCCTGATCAACGAGCTCGGCTATCGCGGCGCCTCGGTCCAGAAGATCGCCAGCGAGCTGAACGTCACCAAGGGCAGCTTCTACCACCATCTCGATGCCAAGGATGACCTGGTCATCGCCTGCTACAAGCGCAGCTTCGACATCATCGCCGATGCCCAGCGTCTGGCCGAGAATGCCGGCGGCACCCATTGGGAGCAGCTCGAAAGCACGATTGCCACGCTGCTCGACTATCAATTCAGCGAGCGCGGCCCCCTTTTGCGCACCACCGCGCTGTCCGGCCTGCCGCCGCAGGTCCGCTCGACGATGATCGACCGCTCGAACCGCATCGCCCGCCGCTTCGCCGGCCTGCTGTCCGACGGCATCGCCCAGGGCTCGATCCGCGCGATCGACCCGCTGGTCGCCTCGCAGACGCTGATGGCGCTGCAGAACGCCGCCTTCGACATGCGCAAATGGGCGAGCACCATGGCCCGCGACAAGGCCGTGGCCTATTATGCCTCGACCATCGCCTTCGGCCTGTTCGACGATCGGGTGCTGGCGGGCTAGAGGGCCTCGGCAAGCTCCCCCGCCGCCTGCAGTCGCTCGACATCCTGCCGCGGCGGCGCGCCGAACAGCCGGCGATATTCGCGGCTGAACTGCGACGGGCTCTCATAGCCCACAGCGAAGCCCGCCGATCCCGCGCTGGCGCCCTCGGCCATCATCAGCCGCCGCGCCTCCTGCAGGCGGAGCTGCTTCTGATATTCGAGCGGCGTCATCCGCGTCACCGCCTTGAAATGCGCATGCAGCGATGAAGGACTCATCCCTGCCGCATCGGCGATGTCCTCGATCCGCAGCTGCCGGTCAAACCCGCTTCGGATACGCGCAATCGCCCGGCTGATCTGGCCGAGATGGCTGTCCCCCTTCGCCATGCGCCGCAGCGTCGCGCCGTGCGGGCCGGTGAGCAACCGGTACAGGATCTCCCGCTCGACCAGCGGTGCCAGCGCGGCGATGCTCTCGGGCCGGTCGAGCAGCTTCACCAGCCGGCAGGCCGCATCGATCAGATCGGCATCGCCGGGATAGACCGCCAGTGCCGGCAGGTCGTGCTGCGGCCCGGCCTCGCCTTCCGCAACCAGGAGGTCGGCCAGCGCCGGCAGGTCCAGGTCGATCTTGCAGCACAGATACGGCGCCTCCGGGCTCGCCTCGAGCACAAGACCGACCAGCGGCAGATCGACCGACACCAGCAGGTAGCGCGACGCATCGTACACCACGTCATGATCACCGAGCGACACGCGCTTCGATCCCTGGGCGATCAGGCAAAGCGATGCTTCATAGACCGACGGGATCGGCAGGCTCGGCTGGTCCGCGCGGATCAGCGACAGCCGGCCGATCGCGGTACCTGAAATCCCGGTTCCCGGCGTATGTCGTTCGATCAGCGTGGCAAGGGTTGCAATATCGTGCATGCTGCCTGCTTCCATCACACCGGGGAAGGACGCAAGCACGATCACCCATATTTGGAGGATCGTGCAATCCCTTCGGGCAATCGCTCTACCGTTTGAACCCTTCCCTGCCCCAAATCCTGCCTCGTCATTCCAGACGAGAAGGAACCAACCATGACGGGACTTAGCGACAAGGTCATCCTCATCACCGGCGCCTCCAGCGGCATCGGCGAAGCCACGGTCCGCGAGCTGGCGGCAACCGGCGCCAGGCTGTTCATCGGCGCCCGCCGCGGCGACCGGCTGCAAGCGCTTGCCGAGGAACTCGGAGCAAACATCGCCTGGCGCGAGCTCGACGTGACCGACGCGGCAAACTTCCAAGCCTTTGCCGACGCCGCCGAGGCGAAGTTCGGGCGGGTCGACGTGCTGATCAACAATGCCGGTGTGATGCCGCTCTCGCCGCTCGCCGCACTCAAGACCGACGAGTGGAAGCGGATGATCGACGTCAACATCCACGGCGTGCTCAACGGCATCGCCGCGGTGCTGCCGCGCTTCGTCGCGCAGCACGACGGCCATGTGGTGAACGTCGCCTCGGTCGGCGCCCACCTCGTCCTGCCGACCGCCGCGGTCTATTGCGGCACCAAATATGCGGTCTGGGCGATCACCGAGGGCCTGCGCCAGGAGCATGACGATATCCGCACGACGATCATCTCGCCGGGCGTCACCGCCACCGAGCTGGGCGACGACATCACCGATCCCCAGGTCGCCGCCGCGCTCAAGGACTGGCGCCAGAAGTCGCTAACGCCGGATGCGATCGCCCGCGCGATCCGCTATGCTCTGGAGCAGCCCGACGGCGTGGACGTCAACGAAGTCATCGTCCGCCCCACCGCCGCCAACATGTGAGCCTCGATGCCGGGCCTTCGCCCCCGAAGGTCCGGCATTCGCGCCATTGATCCCCCGAAACGATTCGGCTAATGGCGCCACCGCAACCCCAAGCTCAGGAAAGGAGTGAGCCCATGCAGACCATTACCGCTCTCATCGCCACTTCCATTTTCCGAGTTCGGGAACATTACACATGGGCAAGCCCCTTGCAGGCGACTGTGATCGCCTGACCCTTTTCCGTGGCCATGGCGCCACGGCTCCGTTCAATAGTTACCGCTGCCGCCTGCCATCTTTCCTCGTCTCCGGGGAGGCCCAGCCATGACCACGGCAAGCATCCATATCATCGCCTCGCCCGAAAGCTGGATCGAGCAGGCCGCGATCGACCAGCTCCACCAGACCGCGACCCTGCCCGGCATTGACGCGGTCGTCGGGCTGCCCGATCTCCATGCCGGGCGCGGCATCGCGGTCGGCGCAGCCTTCTGGTCGCGCGGGCTCGTCTATCCGCACCTGGTCGGCAGCGACATCGGCTGCGGCATGGGGCTGTGGTCCACGGCCATGAAGCTGCGCAAGTTCCGCCCCGACACTGCCGTCCGCAAGCTGCACGGACTGGAGGAAGCCTGGGAGGGCGACGCCCCCGCACGCCTGGAGGAAGCGAGCCTCCCGCCCCTCTCCGCCGACGCGCTCGGCACGATCGGCGGCGGCAACCATTTCGCGGAGCTGCTGCGCTTCGAGCAAGTGTTCGACGCCGATCTGTTCGCCGAACTGAACCTCGACGCGCAGACGGTCCAGTTGATGGTGCACAGCGGCTCGCGCGGTCTCGGCCAGGCGATCCTCGACCGGCACCGCGCCCGCCACAATGTCGGCGCCCTCGCCACCGGCACACCCGATTGCACCGCCTATCTGGCCGAGCATGACGATGCGGTCCGCTGGGCGGAGCTCAATCGCACGGTGATCGCCGATCGGTTCCTCGACCGCCTCGGCACCGAGGGAGCGCGCCTGCTCGATATCTGCCACAACAGCGTCACCCCGCATCGGGGCGGCTGGCTGCACCGCAAGGGCGCGGCACCTGCGGACAAGGGACTGGTCGTCATCCCGGGCTCGCGCGGCGACATGACCTACCTGGTCCGCCCCAGTTCGGGCGATGGGGCCGATGCCGCGCTCCACTCGCTGGCGCATGGCGCGGGCCGCAAATGGAGCCGCAGCGAGGCGCGGGACAAGCTCGCCCGCCGCTTCCGCATCGCCGATCTCGAGCGCACCGCGCTGGGCAGCCGGGTGATCTGCGAGGATCGCGAGCTGATCTTCGAGGAGGCACCCCAGGCGTACAAGGACATCCACCAGGTCATCCACGATCTCGAACGGCACGGACTGGTCGATCTGGTCGCCACGCTCCGCCCGCTCGTCACCTACAAGACGAGGCGCGCATGACCGAGGTCGTCCTTCACCTCTCCTCGGGCCAGGGTCCCAGGGAATGCGAATGGGTCGTCGAGCAGCTCGTCCACGCCTGGGCCCGCGAAGCCCGGGCGGCAGGCCTGGCCTGCGAGCCGCTCGAGCCGGTCCCCGGCCCCAGCGCCTCGGTCCTGGTGCGTGTCTCCGGTGAGGGCGCACAGCCCTTTGCCGATGCCCGCACCGGCACGATCCGCTGGATCGGCACCAGCCCGTTTCGTCCGCTCCACAAGCGCCGCAACTGGTTCGTCGGCGTCTCTCGCGCACCGACCATCGAGGATGTCCCGGAACTCCGCGACATGGACATCGTCTATCAGGCGATGCGCGCGTCCGGCCCGGGCGGCCAGCACGTCAACAAGACCGACAGCGCCGTCCGCGCCACCCACTTGCCGACGGGTCTCTCCAGCTTCTCGCAGGAGCAGCGCTCGCAACATGCCAACCGCGGCATCGCCCGGCTCAAGCTCGCGATGCTGTTCGAGGCGCAACGTGCGCGCGACACCGCCTCGGGCAAACGCGACCTGTGGGACCAGAACCACGCACTCGAACGCGGCAATGCGGCGCTGGTCTATCGAGGGGACAAGTTCGAACGGCGATGAAGCGGCCGAACATTGCCCCAATTCAGCAATAATCGCAGGAAGATGCGCTTGCCCCCTCAATATCCGGCGAATATCCTCTTCCGGATATTCGGGGGGCAATTCGAATGAAACTGCGGAACGGGGGCGCGATCTTCGCGCTGGGAATGCTTGCGAGCGTGCCGGCACATGCTTCGGACAAGGAGGATTTCGCCACCTGCGACGGCCGGATCCATCCCGGCCGCCAGGATGACGGGATGCGCGGCGAGGCGAGCGACAGCCCGTTCAGCTATCTGGATACGCGCGGCAAGTCTCCGGTGATCGTCATCGCCGCCTGCACCCGCGCGCTCGCCAGTCCGCGCCTGCTACCCACCCAGTCGCTGCGCAAGGCGCATCTGCTGCGCGCCCGCGCCGCCGCCTATCTCCGCAAGGGCGACACCGTCACGTCGCTAACCGATCTCGATCTGGCCGCCGCGGCCACGCCGCAACTGGCATCGGACCGCTTCTATCGCCGCAGCATGGGCGTCTCGCTCGACCTGCTCCGTGCCCTCGCTCTCGCCGAGGCGGGCGACATGACGGCGGCTCTGCCGCTCGCGCGTTCGGCCGCCGCAGCCCGCCCCTATTCGCTCGACGTCCAGCGCGTCTCGGCGACCATCGTCCAGGCGGCGCGGCCGCTCGGCACGCCTTCGCCCTCCCCCTGGCTCGCCTCGGTCCGGCTGGCACCCGAGAACGGCGCGACCGCGCTGGCCAAGGAATCCGAGATCGGCAATTTCGCGGGCGTGCTGAAGATGCGGCCGGACCTCATGGTCACCTGGCCCGAAGCCGCGCCTGCGCTGGACAAGAAGCTTCCGATAGTCACCGTCGATCCGGAGGTGCTGAATGGCATCATGATCGCGTTCAACACCGCCTATGCCCGCGCCGCCACCGGCGATCCCAAGGGCGCGCGCCAGGAGCTGGAGGACATGCGCACGCATGTCGCCAAGGCGCGGCCAGCGGCAGTCCCTCCCGAACTCGCCAACCGGCTCATCCTGGGCCGCGTCACCTGGGACGCAGTCGATCGCTACATCGCCGCGCGCAGCCGCCAGGTGGATGCGCGCATCGCCGTTGCCGAGGGGCGTACCACCGATGCGATCTCCGCGCTGCTCGGCGCCGGCCTGCCCGACGATGCCGCGACGATCGAACTGCTCGGCGCGCTCAAGCCCACCGCCGCGAACGGCATCCCGGCACCGGACACGACCGCCTATGAAAAGGCGCTGGCGGAGGACCGGAAAAAGGCGCTGGCCAATGTCATCGACGACGCGCTGCTCGCCCCCGAGACCCCGCGCGCCGTGGTGGATTACGAGCGCGCCCGCCCCAACATCCTCGGCGCGCTGGTCGGCGGTGCGCTCAGCATGGGCACCAGCCTGCTCGGCGGCATAAAGCGCACCGACGGTTTCCGCGCCAAAGAGAATCCGGACGGCACCACCACTGTCGAGTTCCTGGGCAACACGCCGTCCTCGGCGCTCGTCCAGGAAATGACGCTGCTGCGTGCCGCCGAAGTGACGCGGGCGGCGGGCAAGCCTGCCTTCGCGATCGTCAGGCGCAGCGACTATACCCGCCGCCTGACCACCTCGCGCGGCGGCGTGCCGATCAGCAGCGTGGCGCAGGGCTACAAGACCGAGCTGACCATCCGCTTCCTCGATGCCGGCGCCCAGCCCGAGCGCGCGTTCGATGCGGTCGCGATCATCGATGCGCTGGGCCCGCTCTATTACGAGGACAAGCCCGAGGCGAACGCCCGCGCCCGCTAGGCGGCCGGGGCAGGCTTCCGCTTCTTGGGCTTGGGTCGCTTGAACCAGAAGGTCCACACCGCCAGGCTGCCGAGCAGCATCATCGTCAGCCCCGAGCAGGTCATCAGCAGCCGGTAGAGCAGCCCGCCCACCTTGGCCGCGTGCACCGGATAGGCGCCGTTGAACACCTGTGCGCCCCTGGGCAGTGCCAGTGCGTCGATCGATCCCAGCACATGCCCGTCGGCGGCGTCGAACCAGATATTCGAGCGGCCATTGGGCAGCCATTCGCCGGCACGCTTCATCCGCACCAGGATCGGGTCGCCGGCCTTGCGCGGCAGCGAGAGGATACGGATCTGCGCGTCGGGAAAGCGGGCGTGCGCGGCCAGCACGATCGCCCGCCAGTCCGGATGGGCGGCCAGCGGCCCGCTCTTTACCTTGGGTGGCTTCATCGCCGCGGCATCGGCCGAAGGCGAGGAGAAGGGCATGGTAATGATCGCCGCGAACGGCTTGAAGATCATCATCGTGCCCGTCACCGCCGAGAGCAGCAGCAGCGGCGCCATCACGATGCCCAGGTCGCGGTGCTGCATCACGATCATCGGCCGGCTCAGCCGCTTGGGCCACAGCCGGAACTTGAAGGTCTTGCGCGTACGCCACCACAGGATCGATCCGGTGATCACGAACAGGATCGCTGCCAGCCCGGCGATGCCGATCACCGTCTCGCCGGTATCGCCGGTGAACAGGTGATGGTGGAGGTCGAAGATCCAGATTTCCGGCCGGCTCCACTGGCTGTCCCAGCGCGTCACCACATTGCCCGCCTGGTCGGCATAGGCGCCCGCGCCCTTGGCCATGCGGATCTGGTGCAGCCCGAACCGGTCGCCGGCATAGGTGATGCCCTGTGCCTTGGGCTCGGCCATCAGCCTGGCGGTCGCCTCGGCGATCCGGTTCGTGTCCGCCACCCGCACATCGGCGGCATGAGGGAGTGTCAGCGACAGCCAGCTCTCCTCATGGACGAGGATCGCGCCGGTCAGCCCCATGATCGCCAGCACCAGCCCGAGCACACCGCCCGTCCAGCGGTGCACCAGGTCCAGCCATCCCATCACGCCGCGTTGCATCAGAAACGATAGTCCCAGCTCAGCGTGAAGGTGCGCCCACGACCGGCATAGAACACCGTATTGTCGTTGGGCAGGCGCGTATCCGACGCGTAATCAATGTACATCTTGTCGAACAGGTTGGCGACGCTCAGGCTCAGCCCGCCCAGCTTCGTCTGGTAGCGGACATAGGCGTCGGTGAGCACATAGCCGCCGAAGTCGTTCATGTAGAGCTTCTGCGGGTGCAGCGGGTTGGCATCGTCGATCGTCCGCGCCTTGCCGTCGAAATGGCGCGACAGATAGAATTGCGTCTGCACGCGCGCGCTGAACGGCCCCCTGGCATAGTCCACCGCCAGGTTCACGCGGTCCGGCGAGATGTTGGTGCCGTCGAGGTCGGTGTCGACCTTGCCGTCGGGCACCGTGTCCGCATCATAGCGGCCATTGAGCGTGGCATAGCCTACGGTCGCCTTCAGCCCCGGCACCGGCAGCTTCACGCCGAGGTTCACCTCGAGCCCCTGGATCTCCACACGCTGGCGCTGCACGTCGAAGATGCCGGCGGCGCGCGCGATCAGCAGCTGCCCCTTGTCGCTCGACGACCAGAAATAGGTGACCGAGCCGTCGAGCGGCCCGCGCTTCACTTCCACGCCGATCTCGCGGTTGTTCGAGACGATCGGCGAGATGTCGAGATAATTGTCGAGATCGACACCGGTCACCTTGATCGCCCGGGTGATGCGGCCGATGTCTGGCACGGTGAAGCCCTCGGCATAGCTCGCATACGCACGGATGCCGGTCATCGGCTCGACGATCACGCCGCCGTTGAACAGCAGGTCCTCGAACTTCGGCTTGCCACCCGCCACCGCGACGCCGCCATAGGTCGCCTTGTTCGGCGCGACATAGGTGGTCGAGGCGAGCGTGTGATAATCGTCGATCTTGATCTCGACATTCTCGTAGCGCAGGCCGCCGGCCAGGCGCAGCTTGCCGTCGAACAGCTTGAGATTGGCCTGGGCAAACGGCGCCAGGCTGCGGAAGTCGCTGGGCGGCACCCAGACGCGGTTGGTGGCGATCAATCGCTGCTCGGTCTTGTCGACCAGCGCGTCGAAGCCGATCGTTGCGGTCAGCGCCTCGAATCCCGGTATCGCGCGCTCGTAGCTGAGCTTGGCGCCGAGCTTGCGCGAACGGTTCTCGGACTGATCGAACAGCTTTTCGGTCGGATCGATCGCCGGATCCTGGAAGGTCGGGATCGGCGCGACCTCGCCGCCGAACGTGTCGTGCGTGCGGTTGAAGAAGAGCTGCGCGATGAAGTTGCCGCCGCCGAGTGCCGTATCGCTATAGGTCAGCGCCAGGCTCTCGGTGCGGCTCGCCGCCGGCTTGCCCGGCGCATCGCCACGCACCGCACTGGTCGGCAAGCCGGTGTCGCGGTTGCCCGCCACCGCAATGTAATCGCCATCGCCCTTCAGCTCGAAGCGGCTGGCGATCAGGTCGATCCGTCCGGTCTCGCCCACCTGATAGCCGAGGCGCGAGAACAGAGAGACCGTCCTGGAATCCTGCGTCTCGCCCTGGGTGAGGTTCAAGCCGACACGGCGCCCGTCGCCATCATAGAACACGCCGCGCTTCTCGAACGCCGCACCGAAGGTCGCATCGAACCGGCCCGACTTCCACTGCACCAGCCCGGCCGCCTTGCCGCCCAGCCCGTCCTTGCTGAAGCCGTCGTCCGCCGTGCCCTGCAGCAGCACGCGGCCGCTGATGCCTTCCTGCTTCGGCGCACCCACCGTCACCTGGTTGACGATGCCGCCGGTGCCGCCGATCCCCTGCAGCGCGTTGGAGCCGTAGATCAGCTCGACCCGGTCGACGAAGAAGCCGTCGATCGTGAAACCGTCACGGCTGCCGTCACGCATCGGGGTCGACTGCGGGATGCCGTTGATCGCGTAGAGCGGCGAGCGCCCACGCAGGCTCTCCCCCGCACCCGAAAGCTTCTGGCGGGTCGGCGAGAAGGACGGGGTGAGGTTCGCCACCGCGTCGGTCACCGAGCCCGAGATCGCGATCTGCTGGTCGAGCCGCTGCTTGTCGATCACGTCGATGGTCAGCGGCAGCGCATTGGGCGGCAGCACCGTGCGCGCCGCGGTAACGACGATCGCCTCGTCACCTTCGCCATCCTTTTGCGGCTCGGCCTGCTGGGCATGCGCGACCTGCGGCATGGCGACCGTGAGCGCCAGCAACGGCAGGGAAAGCAGCGAAAATCGCGCACGCACGGACATGATGTTGGGAACCCCCGAATTGGCGCCGCTCTCAGGCGGAGTGGCTTGATCGGGGTGCGGCTAGCAGCGCGGCACTACTAATGCAAGTTAGTCGCAATAGCCTGCCGGAGAACAGCCATTTGACCGGCCTCCCCTGGCGCCGCAACCAGATGCCTCGTTTCCGCAGGAATGGCCCCGTTACGGTTCAAACAACTGGGAAATCCATCGACATGAAACTTCACTGACATCAAGCTTCAGCTATGTTGACCGGGTTTCCAGGGAGGACGTCATGAAGCTGACGATCACCAACATCACCTGCAACAATCCCTGCTCGGGGATCCAGAACGACGATCTCTTCCTGCTCATCCAGGCCGATGGCGGGGTGCCCATGCGCTATCCGGTCGCGGGCACCGTCAGCATGGGCGCCAATGACGAGATGACCCTGCCCGACGGCGGCTATGTCATCGACTATAGCTATGGCGTGATCATCACCGCCTGGGATCGCGACTCCTTCCTCTTCAAGAGCATGGATTCGCCGGATTATCTCTTCAACATCAGCATTGGCGCGGGATCCACCATCGGCGACCACGCCCCCTTCACCAAGTATAATCACAACGGCGCCGAATACACCTTCACCACCTCCATCTCCCAGTAATCGCTTCGGCGCAACCAAGGGTGGCCCCATGACCGATACCCAGCTTCAGAAGGATCTCGCCGCGGCAGCGGAGCATTTCGGGTTCGAAAAGCCTACGCTCGAACGGCGCGACGGCCCCTTGTCGAACAAGTCGGGAAAACGGCTCCCGCAGGGGCTCCGCGATGCCGCCGAGGAGGCACTGGCCGCCTATCGCGCCTCGCCCGACTATGCCGAGCTGATGGCCGCGCTCCCGCAGCTGAGCCTCGCCGATCTGCACATCCGCTTCCAGAACGCGCTGGAGGGGCCGCATTTCGCATCGCTGCTCCAGGCGATGCGCCAACCGGAAGTGCTGGAAATCGACACCGAGGATTTCCTGCCCAAGTCGATCTCGCTCGGGCTGATGGCCCAGGCGGTGCTGATCCTCGGGCTCAGCGGCAGCATCGGCTATGTGATCGACACCGATCTCAAGTCCGGCCTCTATGTCGGCGGCGCCTTCGACGCGGGCATCGATGCCGGGATCGAAGGTGATGTCTGTGTCGGCTTCTGGAAGGAGAAGGTCGGCGATCTGGATGGCATCTATGTCGGCGAGGAAGTCGATATCGATGACGGCACCGGGGTCACCGAAGCCGCATTCCTCCACGACGACGAACTCGCTCTGGTCTTCGTCGGCGTGGATCTGGGCATCGACGACGGGATGGAGAATACCGACTTCTATTTCTTCGAGATGGAGATGGGCCGCGCCCCGATCTACCAGTCGGGCGACGCGACCTACCTCGCCCAGCTCGTCACGATGACCTGCATCAACTCGAAGGACAATTACGACACGATCTATTTCGAGTTCTACGCGGACGGCGACGACAGCACGCTCTACCGCTATCCTGCCTGGGACGGCTATCAGATGTGCGAGGCGCAGGAGGACAGCACCTTCAGCACCTGGACGGTCGGCATGATCGCGAAGTTCAACACGTCGCTCACCCTGCGCCTCCATGTCGGCGATCACACGATGGACGATGTGACGGTTTACCCCAGCAGCTTTGGCGGGCTGAACGCCTCGATCACGCAGAACTGGGACGACAAGGTCGATGCGTTCGACGAGATCCAGTACTCGGTGGTCATCCAGCTGATCCGCAACTGACGCCATGGGCGGGGCCGTGGTGCCCCGCCAGGTCCTCAGCGCAGCACGACCGCCGCATCCACCAGCCGCACATCGTGCATCTGGTTCAGATAGGCCTCGTAATAGCCCTTGTGCGACGCGCCCACGATCGCGAGCAGCCGCGTGCCCGGCGCCTGCCCCAGCACGTCGCGGATGTTCGCCACCATCCGCAGGTTGCGCGTTTCCCAATAGCCAAGATAGCCGCGGCCATAGGCCTGGGGCGAAGGCTCGGTGAAGGCCGCGCCGAAGTCCGATCGATAGGTCCGGATCGCCTGTCCCGGCGCGTTATAGGCGCGGTACATGTCGAGCAGACCGTCGGGCCGCACCAGCCCAGCGGCGAGCGCCTCGTCCTCCTGGCGCCGGGCCGCGGTGTCGAGATTGTCCCACGCCTTCATGATCGCCGCGCCATAGGCCTTGGCGTCTGCGGGGTCCGGACGATCCGCCGTGTGATCGTCGACGCTCCACACCCGCTCCAGCCCCAGCCGCGCAGCCAGGGGCGCCGCGATCATGTCGGTCTCGTTCTGCCGAACCTGGATCCTGTTCAGCCTGGCCACCAGCCCGCCAGTCAGGCCATCGCCCTCGCGCCGCTCCGCCGGCGCGAGCCGCAACCATTGCACCAATGCCGAGGCGGGCTCGCCGGCCGCCAGGAACACTGCCGAGAGGTGCCGCCGCTGGGCCGGGGTCGGTCCCGCCGGCCAGTTCGCGAGCAGTCGCTCCGCCTCGGCATTGGCCGCCGGCACATCGAGCCCGGTCGCCTTCGCGGCCTCGCTGGTATCCGGGCAATAGTCCTCGATCGTGGAGGCATAGCGCACCGGGTATCGGCGCAGGCTGTCGCATTGCAGGCCGGACATGTCCTCGGTCGCGATCGCCGTCGGCCGCCACGCCTCGAGCCGGGCGATCACCGGCAGCACCAACTCCGGCCGCAGCTTGTCCTTCAGGCCGCTCAGATGCGTCGTGCCGAGCACCAGCACCTCGTTGGGCTTGCCGGGCGGCGGTCCCTTGAGCTGATCGGGGTGGAAGTCCGGTCGATAGTCCTGCGCGTGCGCCGGGACGAAGCCGGCGAGCAGCGCCGCGAAAAGCAGGAAGCGACCGGCACACTGGATCATGAAAGCCCCCGACGGATTGCACTATGTGCCATGGCCTATCGCCATTGTATTGCACACGCAACACACCTCGGGCAGTTCAGCCCTCACCCGCTACCCTGGTCGCGCTGCGCGCGGTGAGCGGCACCAGCAGCAGCATGAAGGCGAGCATCCAGAAAGCCGTGCGCAGCCCCACCGCCTGGGCAACGACCCCGATCCCGGCCGGGCCGGCCAGGATACCCGCATAGCCGAGCGTCGTGATCGCGCCGATCGCCAGCGCCGGCGGCATGCGCGTCTGTGCCCCGGCAAGGCGGAACAGCACCGGCACGATGTTCGATGCACCCAGCCCGATCAGCAGGAAGCCGGCGAGCGCAATCGGCGCGACGGGCACGCTCAGCAGCACCACGAAGCCCGCCACCGCGACGATGCCACCGCCCACCAGGGTCCGATGGTCGCCCAGCCGCGCCGTCAGCCGGTCGCCGAGCAGCCGCCCGATCGTCATCGCGATCGCGAACAGGATATAGCCGATCCCGCCCTGCGACGCGCCGACCATGCCCGTCTGCGTGATCAGCAGCGCGCTCCAGTCGAGCACCGCACCTTCGGCCAGGAAGGTGATCATGGCGAGCAGCGCCAGCAGCAGCACGATGCCATGCGGCCGCACGAACAGCGGCGCATCCTCGGCCTTCACCGACGGCAGCAGGCGCGGCGCCGCGACCAGCATCGCTACCAGCATCATCCCCGCACAGATCACGCTGCCCGCGAGCGCGCTCACCTTGAGCGAAAGGAAGATCGTCATTAGCCCGGCTCCGGCAAAGCCGCCAATGCTGAACTGCGCGTGGAAGCCGGACAGGACCGGCTTATCCGCCGCGCGATCCACTTCGACCGCGTGCACGTTCATCGCGACGTCGAGCGAGCCGAGCGCCGCGCCGAACAGCAGCAGCGCCAGACCAAGGGTCAGCGGCGTCGCCGCGATGGTCAGCAACGGCAGGATCAGCGCAAGCGCGATGCCGCTCGTCACGATCACCGGCTTGCCGCCGTAGCGCGCGGTCAGCGGGCTGGTCGCCACCATGGCCAGGATCGATCCGATGCCGATGCAGAGCAGCAACAGGCCCAGCATCGCGGAATCGACCTGCAACCGCTCCTTGGCAAAGGGCACCAGCGGCGCCCAGCAGGCGATACCGAAACCGGCGACCAGGAACGAGAGACGGGTGGCGAGCCGCGTGGCCGGGCTATCGGCGGAAGTCATGGGGCGCTCCGGACGGTTCAGGCGGGTTCGGCGATCAGGACGGCGCCGCATCCCGCAGCATCGAGCGCGGCACGTTGCGCCTCGTCCGCGCTGGCCTCGATGACCAGCAAGTCGATCTGGCCCAGCCCCACGACCCGGTGCGGCGCCTCCCGGCCGAGCTTGTCGTTGGTGACCAGCACCACCGTCCGCCTCGCGCTGGCGATCGCGGCGCGCTTGAAGGTCGCATCGTCGAGCCGTGCGCCTCCTACCCCGTCGTCGGAGACCGAGCAGGCGCCGAGGAACGCCCGGTCGAACCGCATCTGCACCAGCGCCTGCACGGCAACCGCATCGACGCAGCCGCCGATGATCGGATCCGCCTCGCCGCCCAGCAGGATCAGCCGCAGGTCCTGCCGCCGCAGCACCGCCGCGGCGATATAGACCGAATTGGTCGCGATGGTCAGGTCCGCATCCTCGGGCAGGAAGTCGACCAGCGCGAGGTTGGTGCTGCCGGCATCGAGGAACAGGAACTCGCCGGGCCGGATCGTCGTCGCCGCCGCGCGGGCCAGCGCCCGCTTGGGACCCTGATCCCCCTCGATCCGCGCCGCCATCGGAACCGAAAGCGGCGAGATCGGCAGCGCCCCGCCATAGACGCGGCGGCAGCGCCCCTCGGCAGCGAGCGCACGCAGGTCGCGGCGGATCGCATCCTCGGAGACATCGAACTCGGCAGCCAGCGCGCCGGCCGAAACCGGCTGGCCGTCAGCGAGGCGCCCAGCGATCACTTCGCGACGGGCATTGGGAAGGTCAACAGTCATGAATCGGCATTATCGTGCACAATTACGCGAGTCAAATCGCATGATCATACACGATTGACGCCGATCGCGGTTACCGCGCCCGCGGCGCCTCGAACCGCAGCCCGCCCCGCGCCTCGACCTTGATCGGCCCGCGCGGCTTGGCCGGCAGCACCGTCTTCACGCGTCCGAACACGCGCCGCGCATCGCTCGGCCGCCGCAGTTGCACGCACAGATTGGTCTCGCCTTCGCGGCCCCAGCGCTGCACGTCCACCCCGCGCACGCCGCGCTCGCGCTTGAGCAGCGCCTGCACCCGGTCAAAGGCCGTGCGGTCGATCCCCATCGCATAGCTGGCGAACTCGACGCGCACCCCGCACCCGGGCGCAGTCGGGGCCGCATCCTGCGCGAAGGCTGAAGCCGGCGCGGCGAGCGCGAGAAGACCAGAAACAGGCAGCAGGAACGAACGCATGGGCATCTCCAAATTCGATGCCGCCTTTTCGGTCCGCCGCCCTGAACGCCGTCTGAAAACGAAACGGACCCGCGGATTTCTCCGCGGGCCCGTCCCACACCCCTTCCCCCAGGGATCAGAAGCGCGAGCGCAGCGTGATGCCGTAGGTCCGCGGCTCGGCGAGGAAGGCCGAGAAGATCTGCGAACCGCCCGGATAACCCGGCGTCGGCGTGGTGCTCACCGCCTGGAACGGCGAGTTGAAGCCGACCTGCATGTAATTGGCCTTGGTGGCGTTCTGCACCCAGAACTCCAGTGCCCATTTCTGGTCGTCGGCGCTGATGCCGATACGGCCGTTCACCACCACGAAGCTATCCTGCGCCTTTTGCGGGAACAGGTCCGAGCCGGTGTTGTAGTCGTCGGCCACGCGGGCATCGACATAGAACAGGCCGCGCAGCGACCCGCCGAGCGACGGCGTCCAGGCCGCCGAACCGGTCACCACCCATTCCGGCGCATTGGAGAGCAGCTTGCCCGGCAGCACCCGCAGCGCGGGATCGAGCGGCGCACCCGTCTTCGAACCCACCAGATTGTTGGCATATTTGGTCTTGGCGTAGGTCGCGCCGAAGTTGAAATTCAGGTCGCGCACTGGCGACAGGCCCATTTCGACTTCGAAGCCGGTCGAGACCACGCCCGGCTTGGTCTGGCCCGACGGGCAGACGCCGGTGGTCGCGCTCAGGTCGCGATCGCCGCCGTTCAGGCTCGTCTTGCAGCCGTTGATGTTCTGGACGAGGTACACCGTGCCGTTGAAGGTGTTCAGCTGGAAGTTGCTGAATTCCTGGCGGAAACCGGCAACGTTCAGGTTGAAGCCCTTCCCCGAATACTTCATGCCCGCCTCATAGGCGTTCACCGTCTCCTCGTCGAACTGGAGGACGTCGGCATAATAGCCGGCATTGGCGATGCTGATCGGGAAGATCGGCAGCGGCTGCGCCGCGTTCGGGTTCTTGAACGCCGAGCGATCGAGGTTGAAGCCGCCCGCCTTGTAGCCACGCGAATAGCTCGCATAGACCATCACGTCGTCGCTCGGCTTGTACGACAGGATCGCCGTGCCGGTGAACTTGTTCTCCTTGCGGGTATCGTTGAGCGTCAGCGCGTTGAGCGCCGAGGACGATCCGCCCTGGCAGCTCAGCGTGATGATGCCGCCGGCCAGCGGGGCCAGCGCCGCCACGCCCATATAGGGCAGCAGGTTCGCCTGCTGCACCGGGCACACCGTGTTGTTGTTGTTGAAGTTGGCGTTCAGCTTCTTGGTCTCGTTGGTGTAGCGCAGGCCCACCGTGAGATCCAAGCCCTTGGCCACGTGGAAGATATTGTGGGTGAAGAACGCGAAGTTCGAGCTGGTCTGGTCGAAGTTCGACGTGTCGTCACCGACATTGCGCACCGTGTCGAGCCGCTGCAGGCCCTGCACCATCGCCGATCCCGCCGCGCCGAGCGGCCCGAGCGTGTTGCTCAGCACCGCCACGCCGGTCGGCGTCAGGCAGCCGACATTGTTCGGATTGTAGAAGGCGCTGAACGAGCCATAGACCACACGGCACGCGGCGAAGCGGCCATAGTCGTTGCCGAACTTGAGTTCGCTCGCCGTGTCGAGGTCCTCGTGCGCGTAATAGCCGCCGACCAGCCAGTCGAGCTTGCCGTCCAGCGCATCGCCATGGAAGCGCAGTTCCTGGGTGAAGGTCTTGAAGTGGCGACCACTCTTGGGGCCGAAATAGAGGATGTCGGCCAGGCCGTAATCCGCGTCGGCCGCCTGGGTGTTGTCATAATCGCGATAGGCGGTGATCGAGGTCAGCTCGACCCCGCCCAGGTTCCAGTTCACTTCGCCCGAGAAGCCCCAGTCCTTGGTCTTGCCGGTATAGGAACGGTTGGCGCTGGTCGCGATGCGGCGCGAATAGGCGTTGTTATAGGCCGGGAAATACTGGCCGAAGGTGGTGCCGGTGATCCCGGTCAGCACCGTCGCCACCGGCGTGCCCGGCGCGATCAGCCCGACATTGGTCGGCGACACGTCGGCCGTAGCATAGACGGCGGCGCAGCAATCCTCCTTGCGATAGCTATAGTCGCCGATCAGCCGGACCGAGATGTCCGCGCTCGGCTGGAACAGCAGCTGGCCGCGGACGAGGTAGCGATCGCGATTGTTGATGTCGCGGCCGGTATTGACGTCGTTGTAGAAGCCGTCGCGCTTCGAATAGAGCCCGTCGAGGCGGAACGCGACCTGCTCGGAAAGCGGGCCGGTCACCGCGCCCTGCAGGCGCCAGGCGTCGTAATTACCGTAGGTCGCCTCGGCCATGCCGCCAAAGGTGAACTGCGGCCCCTTGGTGGTGACGCTGAGCATGCCGGCCGAGGCGTTGCGCCCGCCGAGCGTGCCCTGCGGGCCGCGCAGCACTTCGATCCGCTCGATCTCGCCGAGATCGTTGAGGCCGAGGCCGGTGCGCGAGCGATAGACGCCGTCGATGAAGGTCGCGACCGAGCTTTCCAGGCCCGGATTGTCGCCCACCGTGCCGACGCCGCGGATACGGGCCGAGGTGTTGGCATCGCTGCCGGTCGAGGAGACGAGCAGCGACGGCGCGACCTGGTTGAGCGCGCGGATGTCGTTGGCGCCGGTGCGCTCGAGCTGGGTGGCGGTCACCGCCGAGACGGCGAGCGGGACGTCGGCCAGCACCTGGGCGCGGCCCTGGGCGGTGACGACGATCTCATTGGGATCGCTGGCGCCCTCCTGGGCAGTTGCGTCCGCCGGCGGTGTCTGGGCGTCCTGGGCAAAGGCAGGAGCCGCAAGCGCGATCGAAAGCGCAGGAACAGCAACGCACGACAAAAGGCGTAACCGCATCATCATCATCTCTCCCACCACGGGCCAGAGCACTTTGTCGGCTCCATACCCTATCCTCGAATACTGACAGTTCCCGGAGGGACGTCAAGCAGAACAAAGGTTGCAAAAGGGGACTGAACTAGCAGTGTTGCGCAAATGTCATATTACTGGCGCGTATCCGTGCCCCTCAACCGAATCGATCTTCGAAAAATTCCATCGCCCGGGTAAATTTCTTCGCCTGGGCGGAAGTATCGGGAGGCGACAACGCATCTCTATTCGTCATCCGGCCGCCCCTCCGTCATCCCGGCGAAAGCGCTGCAACGCATTCCCCTCCCTGCAAGGGAGGGGCCAGGGGTGGGTTAGAAAAGAACGGGCTCGATGCCCGGTCTTTTCTTTCTACCCACCGGCCAGCTGGGCTCGCTACGCTCGCAACCCACCCCCAACCCCTCCCTTGCAGGGAGGGGAGTTCAGCGCCTCAATAGCCGTTCAACTTCGCGAACCGGTCGCGATGCCAGGAAGCATTGCCCCATTGCGCTTCCAGCACCCGCGCCCGCTTCAGGTAGAAGCCCGCGTCATGCTCGTCGGTCATGCCGATGCCGCCGTGGAGCTGGACCATCTCGCGGCTCACCAGGTGCAGCGTCTCGTTCGCCACCGCCTTGGCCAGGCTGACTTCCTGCGCAACATTGGCCCGTCCGCTGTCGATCGCCTCCAGCGCGCCCTCCACCGCCGACCGGCACAGCTCGAGCTCGGTGAACATCCTGGCCATGCGGTGCTGCAGTGCCTGGAAGCTCGCCAGCACCTGGCCGAACTGGACGCGGGTCTTCAGATAGTCGTTGGTCTGGGCGAAGGCGCTCTCGGCCATCCCCAGCATCTCCGCCGAAGCCGCCGCCGCCGCCCGGTCCGCGACATGGGCGATCAGCTCGGTGCCACCGCCCAGCGCCTCGGCCGGCGCATTGTCGAACGTCACCTGCGCGTGGCTGCGCGCATCGGTCAGGTGGCGCGGCGAACGCGCGACGCCCGCATCGCCCGAGACGAGATAGAGCCCGTCGGCGGCCGCCACCACGAACAGCTGCGCACTGTCGCCTTCGGGCACGAACGCCTTCACGCCGCTGAGCTTGCCGCCCTCGACCTTCGTCGCGATCTTCACGGGATCGAAGCGCGGCCCCTCGTCGATCGCCAGCGTCGCGACGACTTCGCCCGCCGCGATCCTGGGCAGCCACTCCGCCTTCTGCGCGTCCGATCCGCCCATCAGGATGGCGCTGGTCGCCGCCGCGGTGCTGGCCAGCGGCGTCGCGACCAGGTTGCGGCCGAGCTGCTCGAGCACCAGTCCCAGCGAGACATAGCCCATGCCGGCCCCGCCCTGCGCCTCGGGCACCAGCACGCCGGTCCAGCCCATTTCGGCCTGCGCGGCCCAGGTCGCGGCGTCATAGCCCGCTACCGGCGCCGCATCGCGCATCTTGCGAAAGGCGCTGACCGGCGCCTCATTGTCCGCCCACTCCCGCGCCATGTCGCGCAGCATCGTCTGTTCTTCGGTCAGGATTGCCATTTGCTCTCTCTTTCGCCCTTCTCCCTCTCCCCTCCGGGGAGAGGGTCGGGGAGAGGGGAAGTGTGTCTTGATCCGGTACCGAAGGGCTTCGGACGTCTAGTCCAGGCCCCTCTCCCAACCCTCTCCCCAGAGGGGAGAGGGCTTTAAGTCACTGATGATCCAGCATCCCCAGGATGCGCTTGGCGATCACGTTGTTCTGGATCTCGGTCGAGCCGCCATAGATCGACACCGCCTTGCCGAAGAGCCAGGTGCGCACGTCCTTGAGCGCATCCTCCTCGAAGCCCTCACCTTCCCAGCCTAGCCCGGCAAGGCCGCGGATCTCGATCAGCAGCTCGGAGCGCTCCTGCATGATCCGCGCCCCGACATTCTTCATGATCGAGGTGGCCGCGCTCGGCCCCTGGTTCGACTTGGCCTCCAGCGCGGTCCGCCGCAGCGTCAGCATGAAGCTGCGCAGGTCCATCTCGTGCCGGGCGATCCGCGAACGCAGGTCCGCGTCGGCGATCCGTCCCTCAGCATCGACGCCGACATGCTTCTTGGCGATCTGCCCCAGCGACGCGCCGGAGAACATCCGCCCCGCCGTCGATCCGCCGCCCGACAGGCTCGAGCGCTCGTGCTGGAGCAGCCGCTTGCCGATCGTCCAGCCCTCGCCTTCCTGCCCCACCCGGTTGCCCTTGGGCACTTTCACATCGGTGAAGAAGGTCTCGCAGAAGGGCGAGCTGCCCGAGATCAGCTGGATCGGTCGCACTTCCACGCCTGGCGCGTCCATGTCGCACAGCACGAAGGTGATGCCTTCATGCTTCTTCGTCTTGTCGGTGCGGACCAGCATGAAGCATTTGTCCGCCCATTGCCCGCCGCTGGTCCAGGTCTTCTGGCCGTTGACGACATAATGGTCGCCATGATCCTCGGCGAAGGTCTGCAGGCTCGCGAGGTCCGACCCGGCGCCCGGCTCCGAATAGCCCTGGCACCAGCGCACAATCCCCTTGGCGATCGCCGGGATATGCTCCAGCTTCTGCGCCTCGGTGCCATATTCGAGCAGCGTCGGGCCGAACATCATCACGCCCATGCCGCCGATCGGGTTCCAGGCGCCGGCCCGCTGCATTTCCTCCTGCAGCACCCGTGCCTCGGCCCGGCTCAGCCCGCCGCCGCCATATTCCTTCGGCCAGGTCGGCACGCCCCAGCCCTTGTCGCCCATCGCCTTCTGCCAGGCATCCTCTTCGGGCGAGTTGGTGTGCGGCCCCTCGACCGCGGACATCGCATTGTCCTTGCCCTTCAGGCTCGGCGGGAAGTTCGCCGCGATCCATTCGCGGGCTTCGGCGCGGAACGCCTCCAGCGGATTCGCCGGCGCGTCGATATCGGGGGCCGTGGCCATAGTCTCTCCCGGGATTGTCTTTCTGCTTGTTTCGAATTTGCGGTATGGCTGACCCGACGTCAAGTCACCTCGCGCAATCCGCCCCGCCGTCCCGCCCCACAACCGTCATCCCGCCCCATAACCGTCATCCCGGCGAAAGCCGGGATCTCAGGCGATGGCGGGAAAAGAGCCGCACGAGATCCCGGCTTTCGCCGGGATGACGGGACGGGTAAGACCCTCCCCAAGAGGGGATACCAATGAAATTCGAACATCGCGCGGTGCCGATCGTATTGATCGCCGTGCTCATCGACGTGATCGGGTTCGGCATCGTCATGCCGGTGCTGCCGGCGCTGGTCACCGAGCTCGGCCATGTCGGGCTCGACGAGGCCACCCGCATCGCCGGCTGGATGCTGGCCGCCTTCGCCATCGCCGGCTTCTTCGCCGGCCCGGTGCTCGGCAATCTCGGCGATCGCTATGGCCGCCGTCCGGTCCTCATCCTCTCGATGGTCGCCTTCGCGATCGACTATGCGCTGATGGCCTGGGCGCCCAGCCTGTTGTGGCTGTTCGTCGGCCGCGTCATCGCCGGCATCGCGGGCGCCACCTTCGGCCCCGCCAGCGCCGTGATCGCCGACGTGACTCCGCCTGAGAAACGCAGCGCGGTGTTCGGGATGATCGGCGCGGCGTTCGGCGTCGGCTTCATCCTCGGCCCGGCATTGGGCGGGATCAGCGCGGGGCTGGGCCTGCGCGCGCCCTTTCTGATTGCCGCGATCTGCGCCGCGTTGAACGCGGTCGTGATGTTCTTCCTCCTGCCGGAGACGCTGGCCAGGGAGAACCGCCGCCCCTTCCGCTGGTCGGATGCGCACATCATCGGTGCCTTCCGCCCGCTCTTCCATGCTGGCAATGCCGGGCCGCTGCTGCTCGCCTGGTTCTTCTGGCAGCTCGCCGGCACCGTCTACCCGTCGACCTGGTCCTTCTGGGCGGCGATCCGCTTCGGCTGGGACGCGACCGCGATCGGCTGGTCGCTCGCCTATGTCGGCTTCCTCACCGTGCTGGTCCAGGCGCTGCTCACCGGCCGGGTGATCAAGCGCTTCGGCGAGCGCGGCGCCGCGCTGATCGCGCTCAGCTGCGCGTCGTTCACGCTGCTTTCCTATGCCTTCATCCAGCAGGGCTGGCAGGTCTATGCCTTCTTCCTGGTCGGCGCGTTCGGGGCCTTTGCCTATCCGGCGCTCAACGGCACGCTGTCGAACATGGTCGGCGCCTCGCACCAGGGCGCGCTGCAGGGCGGCATCTCGAGCATGAACAACGTCGCCGCGATCCTCGGCCCGCTGATCGCCACCCAGGCGCTGGCGGCCGGCTCGCACCACGGCTTCGACGGCGCAGCCTTCCTCGTCGCCGGCACGCTGATGGCGCTGGCCGCGCTGATCATCGGCCTGTTCGTCCATATGCGCCCGGCCTCGGACGCTACGGCACCCGCCCCCGAGTGATTTTTCGAAAATTGCGTATGGTATTGGCGGCGGCGCTCTTCTAGTCCTGCCTGGAACCGGGGAGGATGCATGCGTACCGAGGAAATGCTGGCCGGCGAGTTCGCCACGGTCTCCGATCTGATCCGCGGCCATGCCGCCGAGCGGCCGGACAAGCCGGCGATGATCTTCGAGGACCGCTCGATCGCCTATACCGAGCTCGACGCGCTGCTCGATCGCCTCGCCACGGCGCTCCAGCGCGAGGGCGTGGGCAAGGGCGACGCGGTCGCGATCCTTGCCGCCTCCTCGATCGAATATGGCGCCGCCTTCCTGGCCGCGCTGCGCGCCGGCGGCGTCCCCGCCCCGCTCCAGCCCTCGGCAACCCCGGCCCAGCTCGCCGCGATGATCGCCGACAGCGGCGCCAAGGTCCTGTTCCTCGATGCGACCGGCGCCAAGGCACTCGGCGACGCACAGGTGACCGCCAAGCTGGTGCACCTCGAAGCGCTGGACGACTTCCTCGCCCCCGAAGGCGCGCAGCCCGAGCCGGTCGAGATCGGCCCCGACGATCCGTTCAACATCATCTATTCCTCGGGCACCACCGGCACGCCCAAGGGCATCGTCCAGCCCCAGTCGATGCGCTGGATCCACATCGCCCGCGCGCCCGGCGGCTTCGGCAGTGCGGTGACGATGATCGCCACCCCGCTCTATTCGAACACCACCCTGGTCAGCTTCATCCCGACCATCGCCTGGGGCGGCACCGCGGTGCTGCTCGGTAAGTTCGACGCGCACGCCTTTGTCAGCCAGGCCGCGAAGCACCGCGCCACCCACGCCATGCTCGTCCCGGTCCAGTATCAGCGGATCATGGCGCTGCCCGATTTCGACAGCTTCGACCTGTCGAGCTTCGTCCTCAAGACCTGCACCAGCGCACCCTTCTCGCCGGCGCTCAAGGCCGATGTGCTCGCCCGCTGGCCCGGGCTGCTGGTCGAATATTACGGGATGACCGAGGGTGGCGGCACCACTGCCCTGGTCTGCAACATGCACCCCACCAAGCTCCACACCGTCGGCACGCCGCTGCCCGGCCAGGACCTCCGCCTGATCGACGAGGAGGGCAACGAAGTCCCCCAGGGCGAGATGGGCGAGGTCGTCGGCCGCTCGGGCGCGATGATGACCGGCTATCACGGCCGCGCCGAGGCGACGGCGGCAGCCACCTGGCACGACGCGGAAGGCAACCGCTATATCCGCCACGGCGATGTCGGCCGCTTCGACGAGGACGGCTTCCTGATCCTGATGGACCGCAAGAAGGACCTGATCATCTCGGGCGGGTTCAACATCTACCCCTCGGACCTGGAAGCCGTGCTGATCGGGCATGACGGCGTGACCGACTGCGCCGTGGTCGGCATCCCGTCCGAGCAGTGGGGCGAGACCCCGATCGGCTTTTACACCGGCCCCGGCGACGCGGCCGAGACCCTCGCCTGGTTCAACGCCCAGGTCGGCAAGACCCAGCGCCTCGCCGATCTGGTCCGGATCGACGAGCTGCCCCGCAGCGCGATCGGCAAGGTGCTCAAGCGCGAGCTGCGCGATCGGTACGCCACCGCATGACTCCGCTCGCCTCGATCCTCGCCGCCGCCACCCGCACCGAGACCGGCTTCATCAGCTCGGTCCCGACCGACTGGATGCAGGGCCGCACCGCCTATGGCGGCCTCTCCGCCGCACTCGCGCTCCAGGCGGCGCTGGAGGTCGAGCCCGACCTGCCACCGCTCCGCTCGGCCCAAATCGCCTTTATCGGCCCGCTCGCCGGCGAGATCGCCGTCACCGCGACCAAGCTGCGCCGCGGCCGCAACGCCGCCTTCATCCAGTCCGACGTGACGTCCGATGCCGGGCTCGGCATGCGCGCCACCTTCGTGTTCATGGCCCCGCTTGCCTCCGCGCTCGACCATGACACCGCCCCGCGCGCCACCCAGGCGCCGCCGGCCCCGGATGCCGAACTCTACACCGGCCCCGAGGACTTCTTCACCGGCAACTTCAACTTCCACGATCGCAAGGACGGGCTCGGCCCCGCCGAATGGCTCCGCTGGGCGCGTCTCCGCGACCATTCCGGCCTCCACCCGTTCGTCGAGCTGATGGCGATCGGCGACGCGCTCCCGCCGGCCGCATTCAAGCTGCTCGAGGAGCGCCGCACCCCGCTCAGCTCGCTGAACTGGCAGCTCAACTTCCAGACCGCGGAGCCTGCCACCACCGATGGCTGGTGGCTGCTCCACGCCCATGCCGACACCGCGCATCACGGCTATTCCACCCAGCGCATGGCGATCTGGAACGCGGCGGGGGAACCCATCGCCGAGGCGATGCAAGGCGTCGCCATCTTCGGCTGACACAATTTGCGACAGTTTCCCCCGGGCCTGACAAACCATTGCGACAGCCCCGGGCGAAAAGCTGAACCCTGACGGGGGCCCATGAACCTCCGCGACCAAGGAGTTCAGCCCCGATGAAGAAGTTTCTCCTCGCCGCTACCTTCGCCGCGACGCTCACGGCGGTTCCGGCCCTGGCGCAGGACGCCCCGCGCGGCGGCGGCATGTTCGAGCGCCTCGACGCCAACAAGGACGGCGTCGTCACCAAGGAAGAGTTCGACGCCGATGTCGCCGCGCGCTTCGCCCGGCTCGATACCAACAAGGACGGCAAGGTCAGCGAAGCCGAGCGCGCGGCCGCGGGCCGTGGCGGCGGCATGGGCATGCGCAACATGACCGGCGACGTCACGCTCGCCGACATGCAGGCCCAGTCCCAGCGCCGCTTCGACCGGCTCGACGCCAATCACGACGGCAAGATCGACCAGGCCGAGATCCAGGTGATGATGGATCGCATGCGCGACCGTCAGGGTCCCCCGCAGGGCGGCTCGAACAACTGAGCCCCCGCAAACTGCCCGGGCGGGCACATGCCTCCTCGCCCGCCCGGGCACCCCTTCCCCTTGCCTTGCGCTGCGCCCATGACCTACGAACCCGACATGTCGGATACGCCGCACCTCCTGCTCGTCGAGGACGAGCGCTCGATCCGCGAGCCGCTCGCCCAGTATCTCACCAAGCAGGGCTTCCGGATCACCCAGGCCGGTGATGCCGAGGGCGCCCGCGCCCGCATGGCCGCCTATGCGATCGACCTGGTGGTGCTCGACATCATGATGCCCGGCGAGGACGGCCTGTCGCTCTGCCGCCATATCCGCGAGACCAGCGACACGCCGGTGATCCTGCTCACCGCCCGCGGCGAGGAGACCGACCGGATCGTCGGGCTAGAGATGGGCGCCGACGATTATGTCGTGAAGCCCTTTTCCCCGCGCGAGCTCGCCGCCCGGATCAAGGTGGTGCTGCGCCGCCTCCAGGCCGGCGGCACCCGCCAGCACGCGCCCGACGCGGGCAGCTTCGCCTTTGCCGGCTGGGTGCTGAAGACCGGCGAGCGCGCCCTCGTCGACCGCGAAGGCGTCTCGGTCCCGCTCTCCACCGGCGAGTACAACCTCCTCCACGCCCTGGTCACCCGGCCCCGCGCGGTGCTCACCCGAGACCAATTGCTCGACCTGACCCAGGGCCGCGAAGCCGCCGCCTTCGACCGCGCGATCGACAACCAGGTCAGCCGGCTGCGCAAGAAGATCGAGATCGACGCCAAGAACCCCGCGATCATCAAGACCGTCTGGGGCGGCGGCTACACGCTGGCCGCCGAAGTGACGCGGCTTTGAGGCGAGGTTCGGGTCTGAGCCATCCCCCTTTCTTTTCCCCGGCGAAGGCCGGGGCCCAGACTAAGCGTGCGCGCGAAGACGCGCTACCGCGCGTGTTTTCTGAAGGACTGGACCCCGGCCTTCGCCGGGGAGAGGTTTGTGGACCGTGGGGCGCCAACTCCATGTCGCTTGAGAACTCGGCATGCTGATCACCCGCCTCTTCCCCCGCTCCCTCCCCGGCCAGATCGCTCTCCTCGTCGCGGTCGCGCTGTTCGTCGCCCAGGCGATCAACTTCGGCCTGCTCGTCCGCGAACGTCAGGGTGCGCGCTTCGCCCAGGTGATCGTCCCGTCGGTCACCCGGCTGATCGACGCTGCCGAGCGGATCGGTGCGCCGGTCAACCCGCGTCCCGAGCCGCCGCCCCCGCCGGGCGGCCCGGACCATCCCCCACGCGAACGCCGCCAGGGTCGTGGCGGCCGGGTCGATTTCGTCCCCGCCAACCCGATCCCCGTCGAGCTCACGCGCCGCCCCGATATCGAAAGCGATCTGCGCCGCGGCCTCACCGATGGCGGCGTGCAGGTCGGCCAGGTGATCGCGGTGATCCGCCCGATCGATGCCGATCGCCCGCTGCTCAAGCGCATGGATCCCGCCCGTGCCGATCGCCTGCGCCGGCTGGGCGCCGAGCTGATGGTCGCGGTTGAGCTACCCGGCCGAGGCTGGCTCTCGCTCAGCTCCGCATGGCCCCGCACCGAGCGCGCGCTGATCTGGCAGCTGCTCGCCCAGACGCTGATCCTCTACATCGTCGTGCTCGTGCCGGTGCTCTGGGCCGGCCACCGCATCGCCCGCCCCTTGCGCAAGCTCGCCATCGCCGCGCGCGATTTCCGCCCCGGCGACGATGCCGATCCGGTCGAGGAAGCGGGGCCCAGCGACGTCCGCGCGGTGATCGCCGCATACAATGCGCTCAGCACCCGCGTCACCGCGATGCTCGACGAGAAGGACCGCATGCTCGGCGCGATCGGCCATGATCTGCGCACACCCCTCGCCGCGCTCCGCGTCCGCATCGAATCGGTCGAGGATGACGAGGATCGCTCCCGCATGGCGGACACGATCGACGAGATGAACCACACGCTCGATGACATCCTCAGCCTGGCACGGCTGGGCCGACCGAGCGAACCACCCACGGATGTTGACTTGTCCGCGCTGATCGACGCGGTGGTCGAGGATTTCCGCGACCTCGGCCAGGACGTGACCTTCGAGGAGGCTCCGCGCCTGCGCATGCACCTCCGCCCCGCGCTGATGCGCCGCGCGGTTCGCAACCTGATCGAGAACGCCGTGAAATATGGCGGCGCCACCGAAGTCCGCCTGCGCTCGGATGACCGCAGCGTCCGCATCGAAGTCTGCGATCGCGGCCCGGGCATCCCGCCGGAGAAGCTGGAGAAGGTCTTCGATCCCTTCACTCGCCTGGAGGAATCGCGCAACCGCGAGACCGGCGGCGCCGGCCTGGGCCTCGCGCTGGCCCGCGCCATCGTCCGCGACGCCAGCGGCGAGATCACCCTAGCCAACCGCGACGGCGGCGGCCTGGTGGCAACGATCACCCTGCCGCGGACATAATCAATTCCTCCCCCAGCTTGCTGGGGGAGGGGGACCATTCGCTTCGCGAATGGTGGAGGGGCGCGCCGGGTACCGGCGCGATGCGCCGGCCCCTCCACCACGCCCTGGCGGGCGCGGTCCCCCTCCCCGAGACAAGCTCGGGGAGGATTTAAGGCATCACTGCGCCACGAACCCCTTCGCCGTCAGCGTCATCGCCGAGAAATCCAGCCCCATCGGCGCCACCGTCCGCCGGACCAGCGCGGCCACCTGCGCCCTTTCGGACGGCATCTTGGCCTGGTCGATCGCCGCCTCGACGAGCAGCGCCTGCAGCAGCAGCCCCTCGGCGAGCCGCTGCTTATCGGCATCGTCCAGCTTCGCCTGCCCCGGCAGCAGCGCCACCACCTGGTTCCGCACGGCAGTGCAAACAACCGGGTCCGGATTGCCGCTCTTCCCCTGGGCGGCATTCCACATCACGATCCACCACAGCGCATAGGCATCGGCGAGATTGTCGGTGCGCAGCTTCACCGGCGCGAGCAGCTGCCCCATCCGCTCGATGATGTCCCCCTGCTCCATCAGCAGCTCGAGCGAGCGCGCGCCGGCGGGATCGCCCTTGCGCGCCTTGGCGAGCATCGCGTCCAGGCTGGCCTTCCGTACCGCTATGGACGGTTTGTACGCGAAAGCGGAGACAGGCACGGCAGCCGGCCGCGCCCGGGGCGCCGTCGCCCTGGTCGGCGCCCTGCCCCGCCGCTTCTCGAGATCGGCCAGGTGCATGCCCAGGATATCGGTCCGCGCGATCGACGGGGTGATGATCGTCCAGCCCCAGCCATCGACCACCTGCGCCTGCGCCGGCGCGGCCCCCAGCAGCGCGGCGCCCAGCGCCAGGCCCATGACATGCTTCATCCGCACCCTCCAGACGCCGATATTGGCACAGGGCTATCGACGCTGGGGAACCCGGCAAGCGCCGGGCGGCGGGCAGTGCCTAGAACGCCGCGATCCGCGCGATCTTGCGCAGCTTCATGTCGACATTCTCTACCTTGTACGACTTGAAGGTCATCACTGCCGCGCTGCCGCTGGCCACCACCTTGTCGACCTCGAACTTCCCAGCGTCATGCCCGATGCGCAGGTTGAACTGTTTTTCGGGCGCCTTCACCCCGAACAGCTCCTTGTCGCCATCGTCGTGATAGATGGTGTAGCCCAGCTCCTTGCCCAGCTCGCGATCCACCGGCAGGCGCCCGAACGATCCCTGGAAGCCCTTGCCATAATCGGCGTCCGAATAGGCGCTGAGGCTCACCCGCACCCAGTCGCCATTGTCGAACTCGTAGTTGCAGACGGAGTTGACCACCTTGCCGTTGGCGACCTTGCCATCGAGCTCCTGCTTCACGAGTTTGGCGCCCACCGCCTCAGCAACCTTCTCGCCCGGCACCGTCTTGCAGGCATCGCGCGCCGGCGAGCCGCTCGCGGCCGCGCAGCCGGACAGGAAGCACAAAAGGATCACACTCCGCATCGCCGAACCCCCGCTGTTGCGGCTTCGGTTCCTAGCGGCGTGGCGTTAAGGAATGGCGTCGCCGCCTGACCGCCTCTCCCGGCGAAGGCCCGGAAACGAAAAAGGCCGGAGCGTTGCCCCGGCCTTTCGCATCCAATTCGGTTCAGAAACCCCGGCGTTTAGCCGACGATCTCTTCCGGCTGGAAGAAGAAGGCGATCTCGATCGCGGCATTCTCTTCCGAGTCCGAACCATGGACCGAGTTCGCCTCGATCGATTCGGCCAGCTCCTTGCGGATGGTGCCGGGCTCGGCGTTCGCCGGGTTGGTGGCGCCCATGATGTCGCGGTTCGCCTGCACGGCGTTCTCGCCCTCGAGCACCTGCACGACGACCGGGCCCGAGATCATGAACTCGACCAGGTCGTTGAAGAAGGGACGCTCGCGGTGGACGCCGTAGAAGCCCTCGGCCTGCTCGCGGCTCATCTGGATGCGCTTGGAAGCGACGACGCGCAGGCCGGCCTCCTCGAGCATCTTGGTGACCGCACCGGTCAGGTTGCGGCGGGTGGCATCGGGCTTGATGATCGAAAAGGTCCGGGTCGCGGCCATGGCCGTGCGGCTCCTGCTTTTGAGGTTGTGGAAAAGTCGCGGCTCCCTAGTCCGCGGATGCGCAGGATGCAAGCGCCCCGGATTTCCTACAGCGCGATGTTCTGCTATTGTTCCAGAAACGCTCTTTGAACCGTGAAGACGATGCGATGACGTGCGGGGCCCGTTCGGCGACGCGCGCCAATATTCGCGTGCAAACTGTCCGCTGCTGCACACATTCCGTCACCCCCGCGTAAGCGGGGCCCAATCTCCCAAACCAGCCCGAAATACGCCGGATGCAAGGAGGATAGCCCAGGAGAATGGGTTCCCGCTTTCGCGGGATGACGCATCGGAAACAGAACGAAACGCCCGTTTGACAACCACTTCCTCGCGCAACCTCAGCCAACTTCCGCGTTCGAAGCGTATGCTCAGGCCGCCTTTTCCCAGCGCCCCTGCTCGTTCTGCTTCCAATAGTTGCGCTCCACCCCCTCGCGGTTGGCCAGCCCCTTCCAGGCGGCCCGGGCCTCGGCGATGCGGTCCTCGTCGAAGAAGTGGAAGGCCCGGTCGAAGTCCAGCGCCTCGTCGCGCCACACGCCATCGGCCAGCGCGATGTTCTTCGCGCCGTTGGCCGGCGCCGCCCCTGCCTCGCCTGAAATCAGGATCGGCTGGCGGTCGTCGTCCGGCCCGCCGGCCTGGCCGTGCGGCAGGAAGCTTTCGGGGCTATAGGTCCACAGCAGCTGGTCGAGCCTGGCCCGCTGGCTCGCCTCGCCGGCGACGATCAGCAGCCGCCCGCCGGTCTCGACCACGCGTTCGGCGATCCGCGGCAAGGCACGTTCCAGGGGGAGTTGGGTAAGGTGGTAGAAATCGACCTGCATGGCTCCTGTTAGCGCTTCCGTGCGTTCGGGCCAACGCACGTGACGTTGCGGTGGCGCAACCGCTGCGATAGGGCGGGAAACGCCGCGTGCACGGGAGTTGAAGCAAAGGTGGGAATCGAAGTGACGCGCAAGGCCCTGCTGCTGTCGGCCGCGCTTGGCCTGTGCCTGGCAGCGGAGGCGCGCGCCCAGACGCAGACCGAGCCGACTCAGAACGCGCCTGTATCGGCGCCGGCGCAGGATGCCGTCCCCGATCTGCAGACCCCGGCGGTGGAGCCGCCGCCGCCTTCGCCGACCGCACTCCCCGAGGGCCAGGACCAGATCCAGTTCACCGCCGACCAGCTCGACTATGACAATGAGCAGGACGTGGTGACCGCCACCGGCGACGTGCGCCTCTATCGCCGCAGCGAGCGGTTGCGCGCCGACAAGGTGGTGTGGAACCGCAAGTCCGGCCAGGTGGTGGCCGAGGGCAATGTCGTCCTGGTCAATCCGCAGGGCGACAGCGCCTATGGCGACAAGATCGAGCTGACCGACAGCCTGAAGGACGGTGTCGTCCAGAACATGCTGGTGGTGCTCGACGCCGGCGGCCGCGTCGCCGCCCAGCGTGGCGAACGGCACGAGGATGGCAGCTTCACCGTCGAGAACGCCGCCTACACGCCCTGCGCGGTCGGCGATTCGGAAGGCTGCCCCAAGGAGCCCAGCTGGAAGATCACCGCGACCCGCGTGGTCTATGAGCCCGCCAAGAAGCGGCTGCGTTATACCGGGGCACGCGTCTCGGTGTTCGGCTTCGCGACGATCCCGCTGCCCGTCTTCTCGCATCCGGTCGGCGGGCAGAGCGCCAGCGGCATCCTGGCGCCCGACCTTCGCTACAATCGCGCCAACGGCTTCCAGTTCGCGCTGCCCTATTATTTCAGCTTCGCGCCCAATCGCGACCTGACGATCACGCCGCGCATCTACACCGGCGTGCTGCCCGTGCTGCAGGGCGAGTATCGCGAGCTCAACTCGCTCGGCGCCTTCCGCGTCACGGCATACGGCACCTATAGCCGCCGCGCCGACGATCTTACCGTGCCGGTCACCCCGGCGACGTCGAAGAACGATTTCCGCGGCTATGTCGATGCGGTCGGCAACTTCCAGCTCGATCCGGCCTGGAGCGCCAGCGCCTCGTTCCGGGTGACCACCGACCGCACCTTCCTGCGCCGCTACGACATCTCGCGCGACGACAGACTTCGTAATAATATTCGCGTCGAACGCATTGATCCAGATAGCTATTTCTCGATCAATGCCTGGGTGATACAGACGCTGCGCGTCGGCGAGCGCCAGGGGCTGCAGCCCTATGCCCTGCCCGAGATCGACTATCGCCGCCGCATGGACGACGGGCTGGTCGGCGGCCGTTTCGAGTTCCAGCTCAACAGCCTGGCGATCGGCCGTTCGGACGGGCAGGATTCGCAGCGCGCCTTCGCCAGCGCCCGCTGGGACCTGCGCCGCCTGACCAACTGGGGCCAGGAGATCACCCTCACCGCCTATGCCCGCGGCGACCTCTACAACACCTCCGATACGATGCTGACGACGATCGCCAGCTATCGGGGCGAGGAAGGGTTCCACACCCGCGGCATCGCGGCCGGCGCGGTCGACGTGAAATGGCCGCTGGTCGGTGCGCTGTTCGGCGGCACCCAGCGCATTACCCCACGTTTCCAGGTGGTTGCCTCGCCCAAGATCACCAATCTCGAGGTGCCGAACGAAGATGCGCGGGCGGTGGATCTGGAGGATTCGAACCTCTTCGCGCTCAATCGCTTCCCGGGCTATGACCGGTTCGAGGATTCGACCCGTTTCACCTGGGGCCTCGATTACGCGCTCTACCTGCCGGGATTCTCGATCGACGCGAATGTCGGCCAGAGCTACCGCATCTCGTCGCGCCCCACCCTGTTCCCGGATGGGACAGGCCTGAACGACCGGGTGTCGGACATCGTCGGCCGCACCGTGATCCGGTTCCGCGACTTCGTCAGCTTCACCCACCGCTACCGGCTCGACAAGGACAGCCTGGCCTTCCGCCGCAACGAAGTCGACATGACGCTCGGCTCGCGCTCGACCTATGCCCAGATCGGCTATCTGCGCCTCAACCGCAACATCAACGCGTCGCTGGAGGACCTGCAGGACCGCGAGGAACTGCGCCTCGGCGCCCGCATCCAGATCGCCCGCTTCTGGTCGGTCTCGGGCTCGACCCTGGTCGACCTCACCGATCGCAAGGAAGACCCAACCTCGCTCGCCGACGGGTTCGAGCCGGTGCGCCACCGCCTGGGCATCACCTATGAGGACGATTGCCTTCGCCTCGGCCTCACCTGGAAGCGCGATTACGCCACCACCGGCGACGCATCGCGCGGCAATTCCTTCCTGTTGTCGCTGGCGTTCAAGAACCTCGGGCGCTAGGCTTCCTGGACTGAGGGGAACCGCTGGTAAGCCTAAGTTCAGGCACAATTGGCCATTATGCGCCACTTTCCGGCAGATTTGAGGGTACGGAATCACGTGAACATTGGTGTTAGCAAGGCGATCCGCGCAGGCCGCTTGTCCGTTCTGGCGCTCGCGATCTCCAGCCTGGCGTCGGGAGCGATGGCGCAGACGGTGCCAGACACGCCCGCCGCCCAGCCCTCGCAGGAGGATGCCGCCTCGGCGCTCGCCGCGCAGCTCGATCTGCCGCGCGATCTCAAGCTGTTCGGCAAGGCAGACCCCAATGTCCGCAAGCCCACCGCGATCGTGAACGATTCGGTGCTGACCGGCACCGACGTCGATCAGCGGCTCAACCTGATCATCGCGCTCAACAAGCTCAACCTGAAGCCGGAAGAGCGCGACCAGTATCGCTTCATGATCCTGCGCCAGCTGATCGACGAGACGCTGCAGATCCAGGAGGCCAAGGCCAACGAGATCAAGGTCGATCCCAAGGAGATCGACAACAGCTTCGCCGCCGTCGCCCGTCGCCTGCAGAAGACGCCCGAGCAGATGCGCGCCTTCCTGCGCCAGGCCGGCGCCTCGGAGCGCACGATGCGCCGGCAGATCGAAGGCGAAATGGCCTGGAGCCGCATGCTCCGCCGCAAGGTCGACATCAACGTGAGTGACGAGGAGGCCAAGGCCATTCTCGACCGCCTCAAGGCCGCGCAGGGCAGCGAGGAATTCCACGTCTACGAAATCTACATGAACGCGACGGACGACCGTAAGCAGGAAGTCTATACGGGCATGCAGCGCATCATCCAGCAGATGAAAGAAGGCGCGCCCTTCGACTATCTGGCCAAGACCTATTCGGAGAGCTCGACCAAGGGCCAGGGCGGCGATCTCGGCTGGGTCCGCCTCGCACCGGGCATCCTGCCGGACGAGATGGCCAAGGCCGTCGAAGACATGCAGCCCGGCCAGGTCGCCGGCCCGATCCCGCTCTCGACCGGCTTCTCGATCGTCTACCTCGCCGACAAGCGCAAGGTCGGCATGGCCGATCCGCGCGGCGCCAAGCTCTCGTTGCGCCAGATCACCATCACCTTCCCCAAGGGCACGACCGAGGCGCAGGCGACCGCGCGCGCCGGCCAGTTCTCCCAGGCGACCCAGGCGATCAAGGGGTGCGGTGACGCAGCCAATGTCGCCGCCGCGCAGAATGCCGAGATGGTAGAGAAGGACGGCGTAGTGGTCGGCGATCTGCCGCCCGCGCTGCAGCAGATCATCCTGCCGCTCCAGATCGGCCAGGTCACCCAGCCCTTCGGTACCGTCGAGGACGGCGTCCGCGTACTGGTCGTCTGCGGCCGCGACGATCCGCCGCCCCCGGGCCTGCCGACGCTCGAGCAGATCCAGGACCAGGTCGCCGACCAGCGCACCAACCTGCGCGCCCAGCGCATGCTCCGCGACCTGCGGCGCGACGCGCTGATCGAATATCGCTGAGGTGATCCGGCCGCTCGCCATATCGATGGGCGATTCGGCCGGAATCGGCCCGGAGATCACCGCCAAGGCATGGAAGGCGCGCGAGCTGCACTCGCTTGCGCCCTTCTTTGCGATCGGCTGTCCCGATGCAGTGGAGCGGGTGTGGGACGGCCCCATCGCCCGCATCACCAATCCCGACCAGGCCGCCCAGGCCTTTGGCGAGGCGCTGCCGGTGCTCCCGGTCGGCGACACCTGCGAAGTGACGCCGGGCAGCCCGGACGAGGCCAGCGCCAAGGCCGCACTGCAATCGCTTGAACTGGCGGTGGGGCTGGCCAATGCCGCCGCCGCGGGGGGCGTGGTGACCGGACCGGTCTCCAAGGTCCAGCTCTACAAGATCGGCTTCACCCATCCCGGCCAGACCGAGTTCGTCGCCGAACGCTGCGGCATCGCACCCGAGAATGCCGTGATGATGCTCGCCGGGCCGACGCTGCGGGTGGTGCCGATCACCGTGCATGTCGCGATCGCCAGCGTGCCGGACCTGCTGACCACCGAGCTGATCCTGGCCAAGGCGCGGGTCACGGCGCGGGGCCTGTTGCGCAACTTCGGCATCGAACGCCCGCGCCTCGCCTTTGCCGGGCTCAACCCGCATGCCGGCGAGAGCGGCCAGATCGGGCGCGAGGAGATCGAAATCCTCCAGCCTGCCATCGCCATGCTCCGCGAGGAAGGGATCGACGCGGTCGGCCCGTTCGCCGCCGACGCGATGTTCTATCCCCGGGCCCGTGCCGGCTATGACGCAGCACTCTGCCCGACGCACGACCAGGCGCTGATCCCGATCAAGACGCTGCATTTCGACGAGGGCGTGAACATCACCCTCGGCCTGCCCATCGTCCGCACCTCGCCCGACCATGGCACGGCCTTCGGCATCGCCGGCAGGGACGAGGCAAATCCCGGCGCAATGATCGCCGCGATCAAGATGGCGGCCAGCGCGGCCCAGCGCAGGGCCGAAACCGCGGCGTGACCGAGCTTCCGCCTCTCCGGGAAGTCATCAGCAAATATGGTCTCAGCGCGAGCAAGGCGCTGGGCCAGAATTTCCTGTTCGACCACCAGCTCCTCTCCCGCATCGCCAAGGTGCCGGGCAAGATCGACGGCGCCGAGGTGTTCGAGGTCGGCCCCGGCCCCGGCGGCCTGACCCGCGCGCTGCTCCAGGGCGGCGCCAGCGTCACCGCGGTGGAGCGCGACCGGCGCTGCATCCCGGCGCTGGAGGAGCTCGGCGGCTTCTTCCCCGGCAAGCTCCGCGTCATCGAGGGGGATGCGCTGGAAGTAGATGCCCCGGCGCTGTTCGAGGGCAAGCCGCACGTCGTCGCCAACCTGCCCTATAATGTCGGCACCGCGCTGCTGATCGGCTGGCTCTCGGCCGAATGGGAGCCGTGGTGGGCGAGCCTCACCCTGATGTTCCAGAAGGAAGTCGCCGAGCGGATCGTCGCCGCGGCGGGGACCGAGCATTATGGCCGCCTGGCGGTGCTCGCCCAGTGGCGCTCGGCTCCGAAGATCGCGATGAACGTCCATCGCTCGGCCTTCACCCCGCCGCCCAAGGTGATGTCGGCGGTCGTCCATATCGTTCCCGCCGATGCGCCGGAGGGCGTGCGGCTGAAGACGCTCGAGACGCTCACCGCCGCCGCCTTCGGCCAGCGCCGCAAGATGCTGCGCCAGAGCCTGAAGGGCGTGCCCGGCGCGATCGAGGCGATGGAGACGCTGGGCATCGATTCCGCCCGACGTGCCGAGACGGTGACGGTGGCCGAATTCGTCGCGCTGGCCCGGACGCTGGGCTAAGCCGCCCGGCACCTTTCAGATTGTCAAAGAGCGGCCCGGCTTTCACCGAACCGCCCCATCCAGTCAGACGAAATCCTACATTACAAGCCCGTCAGGGCTTGGCCGTCGGAGTCGCCGTGGGCGCCGGATCGACCTGGGCGGTGGTGACCGGAGGCCCCTTGGCAATCGCCGCCGAGAGCTGTGTCGCATCGCCGCAGCCCTTGGCGCAGAGCTTCTCGATCTTGCCGAGATTCTCCTTGGCCCGCTCCATCGCACCCTTGGCGACCATTGCCTCGCCCTGGCCGCGCAGCGCGGCGGTGTCGTTGGGCTCGAGGCTCAGCGCCTCGCGATAGAGGCGGATCGCCTTGCCGGGCAGGTTGCCCTTCCGGGCGATGTCGGCCAGCACCAGATAGGCATCGCGGTTGCGCGGATCGACCGCCAGCGCGCTTTCCAATATGTCGCCGGCGCCTTCGGCATTGCCCGCGGCCAGCATGGCGCGGCCCTGCTTCACCAGCTCGACCGAGCGCGGATCGATCTGATCGTCCGCACGCTGCGCCATCAGCGAGGTGGAAACCGATAGCAGCAGCAACGCACCAGCCGCCCCAATCGCAGTGAACCGCATCACATTCTCCGAAATCTTGCCGGTCGCTATCATGGCCGCCGCATCCTCGCGACAAAAAAGCCGTCGGTCGAGTCCCTTAGCGGGGTGAAGCGAATACCGGGGCCGCGCGGCGTGCCCGCACCGAGCGCCAACGGCTCGACTTCCCAGCCGGGATGGCGGGCGAGGAACGCCCCTGCCTGCCCCGCCCCCTCGGCATCGAGCAGCGAGCAGACGACATGGACCAGCACGCCGCCGGGGCGGACGAGATCGGCGGCGATATCGAGCAACGCCGCCTGGGTAGCGACATAGCGATCGAGCCGCTGCGGGGTGAGCCGCCAGCGCGCCTCGGGATTGCGGCGCCAAGTGCCGGTGCCCGAGCAAGGGGCATCGACGAGCACGACATCGGCCCGGCCGGCCTGGTCGGCCAGCATGCTCGTCTCCTGGTTGGGATTGAGCAGGCGCGTCTCGACGATGCCCACCCCTGCCCGCTCGGCACGCGGCATCAGGCGGGAAAGCCGGGGCCGATCGATGTCGCAGGCGAGGATCGAGCCGTGATTGGCCATCGCCGCCGCCAGCGCCAGCGTCTTGCCACCACCGCCGGCACACAGATCGATCACATGCTGGCCACGCTCCACGCCCGCCGCCAGGCTGACGAACTGGCTGCCGGCGTCCTGCACTTCGAACTGGCCGTCCTTATAGGCAGGAAGCTGCTCGACCGGACTGTCCGAAGGCACGCGGAGACCAGCGGGCAGGCAGGGCAGCGGCACGGATCCGCTGATCTCGGCCTGGATCACGGCAGGCGCCGCCTTGAGCGTGTTGACCCGCAGATCGAGCGGCGCGCGCTCGAGCAGGGCGGCTTGCTCGTCGACATCGAGACCGGAGCCGGAAAAGGCATCGGCTAGCCAGCGCGGCAGCACACCGGCTTCGGCGACCGGCTCGCCGGGGACGATGCCCGCGGGGCCATAGGGCGAACCATCGAACAGCTCGGCCAGCTCGGGGCGGCGCGCGACCAGCGCCAGCATCGCGGCGCGCCCGGTCTCGGGACGCTCGCCGAGCATGCGGATCGCATCATAGACCAGCTCGCGGATCGCACGGCGGTCCTTGGAGCCGGCATAGCGCCGCTCGGCGAACCATCTGGCGATGATCGTATCGGCCGAACCACCCTGATCGCGGGCAGCGGCGGTGATCTTGTCGAGCAGGTCGATCGCTGCCTGAAGACGGGCTGCGGGATTCATGACGTTAAACCGCCCGGTTGCGCAAAATGTTGAATCTCTTGAGTCCCCACGTGGGTGCGTGAAGGGTCGAGAGTCGGGGAAATCGCGCTCGGCATAGTCGGAGCAGAAGCAGAAGATTTCCTATTTTGGTAGTGGAATTTGCTGTGACTGGGCGGGTCGCCCTTCAATCCTCCCCCAGAGGGGGAGGGGGACCAGCGAAGCTGGTGGAGGGGGCTTGCCACGGGCTGTGTCGCCTGTGGCGTTCCCTCTCCACCACCGCCTTCGGCGGCGGTCCCCCTCTCCCTCCGGGAGAGGATTGAAGAGTTGAGCAATGGACAAGCTCGCCCGATCCCGCCAGTGACGCGCCAACCAATCAGGAAGGCAAGCACATGGCGTTCACGGCGAAGATCCTGCTCCTCGGCTCGGGCGAGCTAGGCCGCGAGTTCGTGATCTCGGCCAAGCGGCTGGGCGCGCATGTGATCGCCTGCGACGCCTATGCGGGCGCGCCGGCGATGCAGGTGGCGGACGGCTTCGAAGTGTTCTCGATGCTCGATGGCGAGCTGCTGCGCGCCGCGGTGGAAAAGCACCAGCCCGATTATGTCGTACCCGAAGTCGAGGCAATCCGAACCGAGGTGCTGGCCGAGCTCGAGGCCGAGGGCTTCACCATCGTCCCGTCCGCCCGCGCCACCCAGATGACGATGAACCGCGACGGCATCCGCGAAGTCGCCGCCGTCGAGCTGGGGCTGCGCACCTCGCGCTACCGCTATGCGGAATCGTTGGAGGAAGTGCTGGCGGGCGCCGAGCACACGGGGCTCCCCTGCGTGATCAAGCCGGTCATGTCGTCGTCAGGCAAGGGCCAGAGCACGGTGCGCGATGCCGGCGCACTGGAGGCGGCCTGGGATTATGCCGTCGCCAACATGCGCGGCGACCGCAAGCGGGTGATCGTCGAGGAGTTCGTCGCCTTCGATTACGAGATCACCCTGCTGACGATCCGCACCCGCGACGGCGTGCTGTTCTGCCCGCCGATCGGCCACCGCCAGGAGCGCGGCGACTATCAGGAAAGCTGGCAGCCCGCGGCCATGTCGGCCCAGGCGATCACCGACGCGCAGGACATGGCGCGCAAGGTGGTCGACGATCTGGGGGGCTATGGCATCTTCGGTGTGGAGTTCTTCGTGAAGGGCGAGGAAGTGATCTTCTCCGAGCTTTCGCCCCGCCCCCATGACACCGGCATGGTCACCCTGATCTCGCAGAATCTCAGCGAGTTCGACCTGCATGCGCGCGCAGTGATGGGCCTGCCGATCCCCGCGATCACGCTGCGCGGCCCCTCGGCGAGCGCGGTGATCCTGGCGGACCGCGCCTCGGAGACCCTGTCGTACGAAGGGCTGGCCGAGGCGCTGGCGACCGAGGGCGGTGAAGTGGACGTGCGGATCTTCGGCAAGCCGAATTCGCGCCCCTATCGCCGCATGGGCGTGGCGCTGGCGCTTGCGGAGGATACCGATGCAGCGCGGCGCGTGGCCGCCGAGGCGGCGGGCAAGGTGCGGATCGGCTACGACGCCTGAGATCGGCACGCCGAAGCTAGGGTCTTCCGCAGCTATGGGAGGCCTGTTTCGCGCTAAGCCCCGGCCCATGTCACCATGGGCGGAGGGCAGATGCGAGCGGGCAAGACGGGCGATCGTGCGGCGGACGCGGCGGAAGCGATCGCGCGGATCCTCGCCACCCATCTCCAGGCTGATCTCTCGCTCAGGCTGTGGGACGGACGGATCGTTCCGCTGGGAGACGGCGCGCGCAGCGACATCCTGCTGACCGTGGCGTCGCCGGGGGCGGTGCGGCGGCTGTTACTCAGGCCGAGGCTGATGACCCTGTTCGAGCTCTACGCCACGGGCGAGCTGGCCATCGAAGGCGGCTCGCCGCTGGAGGCCGCGCGACGCTGGGACCATATGCGGGCACTGGCCCTGCCCCGCGCACTGCCGCGCCGGCGCATCGCCCGGCAGCTGCTGACCTTGCTCACGGCGCCAACCGCATCCGCGGCACCGCCCGACCTGGCCTATGCGGGCGGCGTCGCGGATTCCCCCGAGTCAGGCCGTGACGACGGCGCGCTGATCCGCTTCCATTATGACGTGTCGAACGCCTTCTACGCGCTCTTCCTCGACGCGGAGATGGTCTATTCCTCCGCCTATTTCCCCGAAGGCCCGACCGGGCTCGACGCAGCCCAGCAGGCCAAGCTCGACATGATCTGCCGCAAGCTGCGGCTGGAACCGGGCATGCACCTGCTCGACATCGGCTGCGGCTGGGCCGGCCTTGCCTGCCATGCCGCGCGGCATTTCGGCGTGACGGTGCACGGCGTCACGCTGTCGCAGGAGCAGTTCGACTTCGCGCAGGAGAAGATCGCGCGACTGGGCCTGGCCGATCGGGTCACGATCGAGCTGCGCGACTATCGCACGCTCGACGGCGAGCAATGCTATGACGCGATCGCGCAGATCGAGATGTTCGAGCATCTCGGCTTCGACAATCACGATCGCCATTTCGCGCTGATGCATCGCCTGCTGCGCCTGCGCGGGCGCTATCTGCATCAGGCGACCACCCGCCGCGCGACCCGGGACCTTGCCCGCTTTCGCAAGCCGACGGCCTATCAGCGCGTGATCACGCGGTTCATCTTCCCCGGCGGCGCACTCGATCATGTCGGCATGACCGTGACTAATCTGGAGCGGCACGGATTCGAAGTGCAGGACGTGGAGAATTGGCGCGGGCACTATCAGCGCACGCTGGAGCTGTGGGCAGAGCGTCTCTGGAGCCACCGCGACGCCGCCGAGCGGGAGATCGGCGCCGGCAGGACGCGGCTGTGGCTGCTCTATTTCACCCTGTTCGCCCAGGCCTTCGAACGCGGCACCTGCCTGGTGTTCCAGACGCTCGCGACCAAGCGGCAGGGCGGACCGTCCGGGCTTCCGCCTTCGCGCGCGGACCTTTACCGATAGGCGCTCAGGCAGCCTGCCCGTTCCAGCCCTTTCGCAGCTCGCAGACCTGGGCGATGTGGTCCTTCACGTGCTTCATCATCACGTTCGCGCTGAGGCGATATTCCGGCCAGTTCTCGAGGACATGGCGCCGGGCCCAGCGCAGGCAGAAATCGTCATAGTCGCGCTGGAGCTGGATGCAGTCGATCTTGAGGGCGCGGGCATCCCGGCATGCCTCTTCCGATCCGACGCCCTGCTGGGCCGGCTCGTAGATCTCTTCATGGACGAAGCGCTGATAGGCGGCCAGCGCCTCGACCATCTCGCGGCGCAGATGACGCAGCGCGTCCAGATCCGCGTCCTTCACGGAGTCCGTGATCTGGCTTCGGGCAGTGACCATGATCTCGATCAGGCGATCATGATGGCGGGAGAGGATATCGAGACGCCGGGACATTGCTTCACAATGGAGCGAATGTCTTTCCAGACGCTTACTCCTGCCGGGCGACAGGCGCCGCGATGCCGGACCGATCGATTAGCTTCGATGCAGCGAACACCCCGACCAGGGCGACGGCCGCGCCGATGAGCATGTCCGCCAGATAATGGGTGCCTTCGACGGGCACCGACACGAGCATGGCGAGGCTCAGGCAGATCAGGGGCCAGCGCAGCGGCCCGCTGTGCCACGCGGCGGCAATGTACAGGACGACGGACGCGGTGTGGAAGCTCGGCGCCGAAACCAGGCCGCGCAGCTCGTTCAGGTTGACCTGCGTCATCTGATGCGCCCGCAGCGCCGGGATGAGCTGCTCCTGCCAGATCGCGCTGGTTGGCATATAGGGGATCGGCCCCTTCCACAGATAGGAGAGCGGGCCGACAGCCGGCATGAACAGGTAGAGCGTCAGGGTGAGCATCGCGGCCAGCCAGAAGCTCGCGAGGAAACGATGCGCCTCGCGCCGCTGGCCGCGGATCGCGAAGGCGGCGAGGAGCGCAGCGGGGATCACATAGATGCACTGATAGGCCGCCACGCCGAGTATCTGCAGGCTGCGGTGTGCCGCGACCATCTCGTACCAGGCGAGCCAGTGGAAGCGCAGCGCCTCATCGATCCGCTGGAGCGGGGCGTCGGCAAAGCCATGCGACAGCGCCGCCAGCGGGTAGGTGCTGACAGCGCCGAGCAGCGCCATCGCCGTGAACAGGCCGACATATTCCGCGCCGTCGGAGAGCGGCTCCTTCCAGCGCAAGCGGGTCCGGGCAAGCGCGGGTCGTACGGCGAAGGTGAGGCCAAGCCCGATGAAATAGGGCGCATTGCTCGGCCGCAACAGGTCTATCCGGAGCCCGGCCTTCCACAGCAGCAGCGTGCAGATCGCGACGCTCAAGCCCAGCGCGCTCCACAATTGCATCGTGGAGAAGCCGGTCGAGGAAAGCGGGCGATGCTCCGAAACGGGGTTGGCGGAAATCTCGGGCGCTGCACGGAGCGGGCGAAACAGGACATTGCCCGGCACCGGCCGGGCGCGATCGAAACTTGGCACTATGCGCCATGGATAGCGGATTGGGGCGCGCACGCAATCGCTTCGGGCGGGCCCGCCTGCCCGCCCGTCCTCGATTGGGACCCGGCGCTCAGCGCGTCGGGTAGTTCGGTGCCTCGCGGGTGATCGTCACGTCGTGGACGTGGCTCTCGCGCAGGCCTGCATTGGTGATGCGGACGAAGCGGGCCTTCTTCTGGAACTCGGGGATCGTCGCGGCGCCGACATAGCCCATCGACGCCTTCACGCCGCCGACCAGCTGGTGGATCACGTCCTTGGCCGGGCCCTTGAACGCCACCTGGCCCTCGATGCCCTCGGGCACCAGCTTGAGCTGGTCCTTGACGTCCTGCTGGAAATAGCGGTCGGCCGAGCCGCGTGCCATCGCACCGACCGAGCCCATGCCGCGGTACGACTTGTAGGCGCGGCCCTGGTAGAGGAACGTCTCGCCCGGCGCTTCCTCGGTGCCCGCCAGCAGCGAGCCGATCATCGCGGTCGAGGCGCCGGCGGCGATCGCCTTGGCGACGTCGCCCGAGGTGCGGATGCCGCCATCGGCGACCACCGGCACGTCGTGCTTCGCCGCTTCGCTGGCGGCTTCCATCACCGCGGTGAGCTGCGGCACGCCGACGCCGGCGACGACGCGGGTGGTGCAGATCGAGCCCGGGCCGATGCCGACCTTGATGCCGTCTGCGCCCGCGTCGATCAGCGCCTTGGCGGCTTCGGCGGTGGCGATGTTGCCCGCGATCACCTGGACGCGGTTGGAAAGCTTCTTCACCCGCTCGACCGCACGGCTGACCTCGACATTATGGCCATGCGCGGTGTCGATCACGATCAGATCGACCTCGGCATCGACCAGCGCCTCGGTGCGCGCGAAGCCCTTATCGCCCACGGTGGTGGCGGCGGCGACGCAGAGGCGACCGGCAGCATCCTTGGTGGCGTTGGGGTAGTTCACCGCCTTCTCGATGTCCTTCACCGTGATCAGGCCGACGCAACGATAGGCATCGTCGACGACCAGCAGCTTCTCGATGCGGCGCGAATGGAGCAGGCGGCGCGCCTCCTCCGAGCTGACCCCGGCGCGGACGGTGGCGAGGTTGTCGTGCGTCATCAGCTCGGCGACCGGCTGGTCGAGCCGCTCAGCGAAGCGAACGTCGCGGTTGGTGAGGATACCGGCGAGCTTGCCCGACGCCTCGACGATCGGAATGCCGCTGATCCGGTGCTGGGCCATCAGCGCACGGGCTTCAGCCAGCGTGCCGTTGGGCGCCATCGTGATCGGGTTGACGACCATGCCGCTCTCGAAGCGCTTGACCGCGCGGACCGCTTCCACCTGCTCCTCGATGTCGAGATTGCGGTGGAGCACGCCGATACCGCCGAGCTGCGCCATGACGATCGCCATGTCGGCTTCGGTGACGGTATCCATCGCCGAGGAGAGGATCGGAATGTTGAGCGAAAGGCCGCGCGTTACCCGCGTACGGGTGTCGGCCATGCTCGGCAGGACTTCGGATTCTCCCGGATAGAGGAGAACGTCATCGAAGGTGAGGCCGAGAGGGATGTCCATGGGGTGCGCCAATGTCCTGATTCGGAAGTTGGCGGCCCATGTAACCGCGAGGGTCGGAAAGCGCTAGGGGGTCGGCGTTTTCTGGCGTCATGCAAAGCAGTGCCTGCTCGATCGCGATCTGCTCGCGGATGCTGCGGGCGAGTGCCACCGAGGCACGGCAATAGCCGGGCCAGTCGGCCGCGACCTCGCGCGGACCCCAGGCGCCGACGTGCATCGTGTACTCTATGCGCTTCTCGATGTTCGCCTGGCGAAGCGCCGCGAGCTGATCGGCAAGGACGCCGGTCGCCTGGCGCTCGAGCTCCTGGCAGAGCTGATCGACCTTGTTGCGGCGCTCGCCATTGACCTTGGAGATGTAGAGGCGGACGCGCGAGAGCCGGAGCTGGTCCAGCTCGGGCTGGGCTATCAGCGTCTCGATCTCGTCGAGCGCGGCAAGCAGGTCACGGTGCAGAATGGTAAGGCCGGGCATGGACTTATCATAGGATAAGTCCGGCCTACGTGGTCGCCCTTAGGTGCCGAAATCTGCCATATCGGCGGCATCTCCGGCGCGCTCGAGCAGCGCGCGGGCCTGATCGACGTGCATCGCCTCGATCATTCGCCCTTCGTACCGCTCCGCGCCGCCCGTCGCCGCCGCGATCAGGGCCCGGGCCTCGGCGAGCTCGTCCTCACTGGGACCGAATGCCCGGGCGGCGATCTCGATCTGGTTGGGGTGGATCAGCGACTTGCCGTCATAGCCGAGCGCCCTGCCCTCGCCGCATTCGGCCGCCAGCCCCTCGGGATCGTCGAGCCGGTTGAACACGCCGTCCAGCGCCCAGACCTGGCTGGCGCGCGCGGCGAGGACGATGGTCTGGAGCGCAACGCTCATCTGGGCGCGGCCGCTCGACGGCGGCAGGCGGAGCGATGCGGCGAGATCGTTGGTGCCCGCGATCAGCCCCGATACGCCCGGCACCGCGGCGATCTGGGCGGCAGCGAGTACCCCGAGCGGCGTCTCGATCATGGCGAGCAGCGGCTTGCCGAGCGCCCGGGCGACCTGCGCGACATCGGCGGCGCTCTCCGCCTTGGGCAGCACGGCGAAGTCCGCGCGCGAGGCGGAGACGGCGGCGACATCCTCCAGATGCTCGCCCGACTCGATCCCGTTCAGCCGGATCGCGGCGAGGCGCGGACCGAAACCCTGTGCCACCGCCCCCACCGCGGCGATGCGGGCAGTCGCCTTGTCCGCGTCCTTCACCGCGTCTTCCAGGTCGAGGATCACCAGGTCGGCGGAGAGCCCCCGCGCCTTCTCGATCGCGCGCGGATTGGAGGCCGGCAGGAACAGGGCGGTGCGCGGTGCGAGACGGGCTGTGGTCATGGCCCTTCTCTATGCTAGCAAGAAGCAAATCGTGAAGGGGGAGTCGGAATGTTCGTACTCAATGTTTTCCTGGGCGCGGTGGCCGTGGTCGTCGTGCTCTACCTCTTCTCCAGCGTGACGATCGTCCGCCAAGGCTATCAGTACACGATCGAGCATTTCGGCCGCTTCACCAGCGTCGCCGGACCGGGCTTCAACTTCTATCCCGCTTTCTTCTACCGGGTCGGCCGGCGGGTGAACATGATGGAGCAGGTGATCGACATTCCCGGCCAGGAGATCATCACCAAGGACAATGCGATGATCTCCACCGATGGCGTGGTGTTCTTCCAGGTCCTCGACGCGGCCAAGGCGGCCTATGAAGTGAGCGACCTCTATATCGCGCTGCTCCAGCTAACCACGACCAACCTGCGGACCGTGATGGGATCGATGGACCTGGACGAGACGCTGTCGAAGCGCGACGAGATCAACGCGCGGCTGCTCTCGGTGGTCGATCATGCGACGACGCCCTGGGGCGTGAAGATCACCCGTGTCGAGATCAAGGACATCCGGCCGCCGGCCGATATCGTCAACGCGATGGGCCGGCAGATGAAGGCGGAGCGTGAGAAGCGCGCCAACATCCTCGAGGCCGAAGGCACCCGCGCTTCGGAGATCTTGCGCGCCGAGGGCCAGAAGCAGTCCAAGATCCTCGAAGCCGAAGGCCGGCGCGAAGCCGCCTTCCGCGACGCGGAGGCGCGCGAGCGCTCGGCCGAGGCGGAAGCCAAGGCGACGCAGCTGGTGTCGGACGCGATCGAGGCGGGATCGAGCCAGTCGCTCAACTACTTCATCGCACAGAAATATGTGGAAGCCGTCGGCAAGTTCGCGACCTCGCCCAATGCCAAGACCATCCTGTTCCCGGTCGAGGCGACGCAGCTGATCGGCACGCTGGGCGGCATCGGCGAACTGGCCAAGGAAGCACTGGGCGGCGGCAATGGCGGCGCGCCGCGTCCCCCGGCGCCCCCTGCCCCGCCGCGCCCGCGGCCGTTCGAACCCAAGGAGGGGTGAGATGGACTTCAACCAACTGCTCGCCGTGCCGGGCCTTGCCTGGCTGATCCTTGCCGCGGTGCTGGCGATCGCCGAGCTGCTGGCGCCGGGCATCTTCCTGGTGTTCATCGCCGCCGGCGCGGCGGTGACCGGCGTGGTGACGTTGCTGGTGCCGGCGTTCGACCTGGTGTTCGAAGTGTTCCTGTTCGCCGCGGCCTCTGCGGCGGCGGTCGCGGTCGGGCGGCGCTGGTACCGCCAGAACCCGGTGCCGAGCGCGGATCCGCTGCTCAACGACCGTGTTGCCCGGCTGATCGGCCAGGTCGTCACCGTGGTCGAGCCGATCGTGGCGGGCCAGGGCCGGGTGAAGGTGGGCGATGGCGAATGGCCGGCCCATGGTCCCGATACCCCTGTCGGCGCGCATGTCCGCATCACCGGCGCCCGCGGCGGCTCGCTCGACGTCGAGCCCGCCTGAGTTTTCTGTTCGTCATCCCCGCCCTTGCGGGGTGATTTTGGGAGTTTGAAGTTGGATACCACTCGCCGCCAGTTGCTGCTCGGCGCGGGCTCTACGCTCGCGCTCGCCGGTTCCCCCGCTACGGCCCGCGCCCTGTTCGCCCCGAATGACGCGCCCGCCCAGGCGCTGATCGACCGCGCCGCCGAGCAGATGCTGCGCGACTATCCCGAGACGGCGACGACTCTGGGCGTCGATAAGGACAAGCGCGCCAACCTGAAGCACCAGCTGATGGACCGCTCGGTGAAGGGCCAGGCGAAGATCGCCGCCAATCTGAAGCAGGTCCTGGCCGATATCGCCAAGCTCGACCTCAACGCACTGAGCCCGGCGATGCGCACCCATATCGACGTGATCCAGGCCAGCTATTCCAACGCGCTGAAGGGCTTCGCCTTCGGCTATGGCGACGTCGCGACCGGTAGCTGGCGCAACACGCCCTATGTCGTGGTGCAGAATGTCGGCGCCTATATCGACACGCCGCGCATGCTCGACAGCGACCACCAGATCGCCAGCCCCGAGGACGGCGAGGCCTATCTCGACCGGCTGGAAAGCTATGCCGAGCAGCTGGACAGCGAGACCGAGCGACTGAAGCTGGCCGCGCGCAAGGGCGTGATCGCCCCCGACTTCCTGCTCGACAAGTGCCTGAAGCAGATCAAGCTCGCCCGCAGCGGCAATCCGGCCGGCTGGGGCGTGGTGACCTCGGTCGCCAATCGCACCGCGGGGATGCAGGGCGATTTCGGCGAGCGCGCCTGGCTGCTCGCCAAGGACAAGCTGACGCCCGCCCTGGACCGCCAGATCGCCGAGCTGGAAAAGCACCGCGCCCGTGCGACCAGCGATGCCGGCGTGTGGAAGTTCAAGGACGGCGACGCCTATTACGCCTGGGCGCTGAGCGCGGGCACCACGACCAGCATGACGCCCGACGAAGTCCATCAGATGGGCCTCGACCAGCTGGCGAAGATCCAGTCCGAGATGGACGGGATCCTCAGGAAGGAGGGCTATTCGCAAGGTTCGGTGGGTGCGCGGATGGAAGCGCTCGCCAAGGATCCGCGCTTCACCTTCCCCGACAATGACGCCGGCCGCGCCGAAATCATCAAGTTCATGCAGGAGCGCGTCGACGATATCCGCGGCCGCATGCCCCAGGCCTTCCACACGCTGGTGAAGGGCAATCTCGAAGTGCGCCGCCTGCCGCTGGAAGAGGAACCGGGTGCCGCCGGCGCCTATGGCGGCCCGGGATCGATCGACGGCACCGTCCCCGGCAAGATCTGGCTCAACCTGCGCACCACGGCGCTGCACACGCGCTTCAGCGTGCCCGACCTCGCCTATCACGAGGGCATTCCGGGCCATGTCTGGCAGGGCGAATATGCCAACAAGATGCCGCTGATCCGCAGCATCCTGGCGTTCAACGCCTATTCGGAAGGCTGGGCGCTCTATGCCGAGCAGCTGGCCGACGAACTGGGCGTCTATGCCGAGAACCCGGCCGAGAAGCTCGGCTATCTCCAGTCGCTAGGCTTCCGCGCCTGCCGGCTGGTGGTCGATACCGGCCTCCACGCCAAGCGCTGGACGCGCCAGCAGGCGATCGACTGGTTCGTCAAAGCCAACGGCTCCTCGGTCGAGGAAGTCTCGGGCGAGGTCGACCGCTATTGCTCCTGGCCGGGCCAGGCCTGCGGCTACAAGGTGGGGCATAGCGAGATCAACCGCCTGCGCGACAAGGCGAAGGCGGCGCTGGGCGACCGCTACGACTTCCGTGCCTTCAACGACGCGGTGGTGCTGGGCGGCAACGTGCCGATGACTGTGCTCGGCCATGTGATCGACCGGCACGTCGCGGAGCGCAAGGCCTGACCTGGCGCCCGCGTTACGCACTGGCCGCGGCTTTGCTGTTCGCGGTGGAGGTGGCGATCGCGCTGTTCGTGCGCGATCGCTTCGTCCGGCCCTATCTGGGCGACGTGCTGGCGGTGGTGCTGGTCTATTGCGGGCTGCGCGCGGTGCTGCCGCTGCGGGTTCTCCCGGCGGCGGTGCTGGCCTTCGCGATCGGTGCGCTGATCGAGTTCGGCCAGGGCGTGAATCTGCTCGACCTGCTCGGACTGCGCGGCAACCAGGTCATCGCCGTCGTGCTGGGCGGGAGCTTCGAATGGCTGGATTTCGTCGCCTATGCGGCAGGAGCGCTGCTGGCGCTGGCGGCGGAGCGCTTCATCCATAGATGACCGCCACCCCCGCTCTCGCGAGGATGGCGGATAACGGGTTTACTGCTTCCCGCCGAGCAGGCCCGAAGCGAGGCCGCCAATCTGGCCGAGCACGCCACCGGCGTCGCCCTTGAGCAGGTCGGCGAAATGGCCGAGCGAGCCCTCACCGCCGATATGGCCGATGATCTCCTGGAGCTTGTCCACCGGCAGCCCGGTGTGCGCCGCCGCGCCTTCGGCGGTGTCGACGTCCATCGGGTGGAACTTGGCGAGCGCCTGCACCGCCTGCTCGACATGCTCGGGCGAGAGCCCGACCTTGGCCGCGAGATTGGCAATGTCCGCGTTCTGCGTGACCTGGCCGAGGATACCGTCGAGAATGCTCATGATCTGCTCCTGTTACGATGGGGTTCGGAACGGGAGCGTATCTAGCATATCCGCGCGGCTCAGCCCAACGGCAACGGTGCCCGGTCCGGCGGAACGAAACCCCGACGCGCCGGGACGGAGAAGAGCAGCTCGCGGCTGTAGAAACCGAGCGGCCAGTCGCGCCGGCCCATCGGCGATGCCAGTAACGCGTTGACACGCGCGGCCAGCCGGGTCTCGTCGGTCCGGGCGAGGAACAGGCGAACCCCGGCGACATAAATGCGGGTGATGGTGTCGTGGTAGCCGCCCTTGTCGTCGTTTACCCCGCCGACGCTCTCGTTGAAGCGCGAGATCAGGCCGGCAATCTCGGCATCCACGTCCACATCGGGACGTTCGGTAAGAAGATATAGGCAGGCGGCGAGATGCGCCTCGTGCGTCCACTCCTCTCTGCTGAGCGTGCAGGCGAGCAGGCCCTCGCCGAGATGGACGATCTCGGCGTCGGCAGTGAACAGTCTTGGCGAGAACTCGGTCATCGATCGGGCTCCTGTCGCCCGATCGATGACCGGGCCGGTTATGCGGTAGCTGTCACTTGCGGTGCGGCCTCGCGGACACCTTGATCCACGTGATCCGCGAATTGGGCGAAATTCTCGACGAACTGGTCGACCAGGCGGCCGGCGGTGGCGTCATAGTCCGCCTTGTTGTTCCAGGTCGCCCGCGGATCGAGGATCCCGCTGTCCACCCCATTGACCGCCACCGGCACCATGAACCCGAAGTTCGGGTCCTTGCGGAACTCGGCCTGGGCCAGACTTCCGTCGAGCGCGGCGTTGAGCAGCGCCCGGGTCACGCGGATCGGCATGCGCTTGATGCCGGGATCGGTGGCACGACCGCCGCTCCAGCCGGTGTTGACCAGCCAGCAATCGACGCCGCCCTTGGCGATTCGCTCCTTGAGGAGGTTGCCATAGACCGCCGGATGGCGCGGCATGAAGGCGGCACCGAAGCAGGTCGAGAAGGTCGCCTCGGGCTCAGTCACGCCGATCTCGGTGCCGGCAACCTTGGCGGTGTAGCCCGAGAGGAAGTGGTACATCGCCTGGTCGGGCGTGAGCTTGGCGATCGGCGGCATCACCCCGAACGCGTCGGCGGTCAGGAAGATGATGTTGCGCGGGACGGGTCCGAGATTGCGTTCGGAGGTGTTGGGAATGAAGTCGATCGGATAGGCGCCGCGGCTGTTCTCGGCCAGGCTGTTGTCCGCCAGGTCGAGCGTGCGGCTCTCCTCGTCCATCACGACATTCTCGAGCACCGTGCCGAAGCGCTTCGTCGTCGCGAAGATCTCCGGCTCGGCTTCTGCCGACAGGTTGATCATCTTGGCGTAGCAGCCGCCTTCGAAGTTGAAGACTGCAGTGTCCGACCAGCCATGCTCGTCATCGCCGATCAGCGTGCGCGACGCATCCGCCGAGAGCGTGGTCTTGCCGGTGCCGCTGAGGCCGAAGAACACCGCGGTGTCGCCGTCGGGCCCAATATTGGCCGAGCAGTGCATCGGCATGATGCCGTCGACCGGCAGCAGATAGTTGAGCAGCCCGAAGACGCTCTTCTTCATTTCGCCGGCATAGGCGGTGCCGCCGATCAGGATCAGCTTCTCGGTGAAGTTTACCGCAATCACCGTCTCGCTGCGGGTGCCGTGGCGCTCGGGATCGGCGCGGAAGCTCGGCAGGTCGATGATCGTGTATTCGGGCACGAAACCGGCCAGCTCGGCGCTCTCGGGGCGGACCAGCATCGTGCGGATGAACAGATTGTGCCACGCCAGCTCGTTGATCACGCGGACATTGACCCGGTGCTCGGGCTGCGAGCCGCCATAGAGATCCTGCACGAACAGCGTGTCGCGATTGGCGACCTCTGCGAGGAAATCGGCCTTGAGCGCCGCGAAATGCGCCGGGCTGATCTCCTTGTTGACCTTACCCCACCAGACACTGTCCTCGGTCGTCGCGTCGCGGACGATGAACTTGTCCTTGGCGCTGCGGCCGGTGTGCTTGCCCGTGGTGACGACCAGCGGGCCATCCTTGGCCAGCTTGCCCTCCCCACGCGACACGGCCTGCTCGACGAGCTGGGCGGTTTCGAGGTTCCAGAAAATATCAGCGCCCGTCCCGATGCCCATGACATCGAGACCGTGGCGCGGCGTGCGCTCGGTCAAATTTGCCTCCGTCTCCAAACACCCTGGGGGTGATTTGCCCAGGCTGTTGCCGCCCAGTGCAATATTATTGCGTGGCCATAAGCCCCTGCCGAAAGGGGGGTCAACCCGAGTAAACGTTGTCAGCCGATTGAGCGGCAAAGAAGTTTCGGTTACGCCGTCCAATCAATGGTTCCGAGTGCCGCACACGCATGACCGCTACGATCGCGCTGGTCGATGACGACCGTAATATCCTGACCTCCGTCTCGATCGCCTTGCAGACCGAGGGTTTCCTGACGCGAGTCTATTCCGATGGCGAAAGCGCGCTGAAGGCGCTGATCGACAATCCGCCCGACCTGGCGGTGCTCGACATCAAGATGCCGAAGATGGACGGGCTCGAGCTGCTGCGGAAGCTGCGCGAGAAGAGCACGATCCCGGTGATCTTCCTGACCAGCAAGGACGACGAGCTGGACGAGGCGCTGGGCCTGGCGATGGGCGCGGACGACTATATCGCCAAGCCCTTCTCCCAGCGGCTTCTGATCGCCCGCATCCGCGCGATCCTGCGCCGCACCGAGGCGGCCCAGCCAAGCGCCGAGGGTGGCGAGGAAGTAACCGCCGAGGCGCTTGAGCGCGGCCGGCTGACCATGGACCCGGCGCGCCACCGCGTGACCTGGAACGGCACCAACGTGACCCTCACCGTCACCGAGTTCCTGATCCTCGAAACGCTCGCGCAGCGCCCGGGGATCGTGAAGACCCGCAACCAGCTGATGGATGCCGCCTATCAGGACGACATCTATGTCGATGACCGAACCATCGACAGCCACATCAAGCGCGTCCGCCGCAAATTCCGGCAGGTCGATCCGGAATTCGATGCTATCGAGACGCTCTATGGCGCGGGCTACCGGTTCTCGGACGAGTAGGGACGAGCGCGACCTCGCGCTCAAATGGTCCAATCGCGTCAGCCTGACGCCGCGCATCCTCGCGGTGAACATCGTCGCGCTCGCACTGCTGGGCGGTGGCTTCTACTATCTCGACTCGTACCGGAGCCGGATGGTCGACAGCCGCGTCGAGCAGGCCGGGCGCGAAGTGCGGCTGATCGCCCAGGCGCTGGCCTCCGCCAAGGACGAGAAACGCCGCGACCTGCTGGTGCTGAGCCTGGCACGCGATACCGGCACCCGCATCCGGCTTTTCGACGAGAAGGGCAAATCGCTTGCGGACAGCAAGATGCTGGGCCTGCGCAACGTGGTGCTGCGCGATCCGGACAAGGATCCCTGGGGACTTGAAGCTGCGCGCATCCTCGATGCGGTGATCGATACGGTGGCCGGCGCCGACCGCGCGCCACTCTACCGCGAACGCCCGGTCGATCAGGGTCTCGACTGGCCCGACGTGCGCACTGCGCTTTCCGCGCACGGCACGCCGGCGACAGTATGGCGCGCACCCGATCGCACGCCGGTGATCACCGCCGCAGCGCCGATCACCGAGCTCGGCGTGGTGATGACCACGGCGAACGCCCGCGACATCACCCAGACCGTGCGCGCCGAGCGCTTCCGGCTCGGCATGGTGCTGCTGTTCGTTTCGGTCTTCTCGATCCTGCTCTCGCTGTTCCTGGCGCGGACGATCGTGCGGCCCCTGCGTCTGCTCGCCCGCGCCGCGATCCGCGTGCGGTTGGGCCGCGCCCGCGAAGTGGTGGTACCCCGCCTGCCCGACCGCAGCGACGAGATCGGCCTGCTCGCCCGGGCGCTCTCCGACATGACCCAGGCGCTGCGCGCGCGTATCGATGCGACCGAAGCCTTCGCCGCGGACGTCACCCACGAGCTGAAGAACCCCCTCGCCTCGCTGCGCTCCGCCGTCGATGGGATGGCTGCGGTGAAGAAGAAGGAGCACCGCGACCAGCTGCTCGAGATCGTCCGCGACGACGTGTTGCGGCTCGACCGGCTGATCACCGATATCTCCGAGGCTTCGCGCCTCGACGCCCAGCTCAGCCGCGCCACCTTCGAGCCGGTGGATATCGGCGCGATGATCCGGGCGCTGCTCGACCAGCGCGAGGCACGCGGCATCCCCAACGGTATCCGCATCGCATTCGATCGTGCCGCCGGGACCCGACTCACCGTGCTCGGCGAAGGCGCCCGGCTGGAGCGCGTGTTCGAGAATTTGATCGAGAACGCGATCTCCTTCTCGCCCACCAACGGCCTGATCGCGATTTCCGCGGCCAGCGACGAGGAAGATCTGACGATCCGCGTCGAGGACGAGGGCCCCGGCGTGCCGGAGGAAGCGCGCGAGAACATCTTCCGCCGTTTCCATTCGGTGCGCCCGCAGCAGGAGGCGTTCGGCCAGCACTCCGGTCTGGGGCTTGCCATCGCCCGTACGATCGTCGAGGGCCACCAGGGGAGCATTTCAGTCGAATCGCGGGAGGATCGATTGAGCGGGGCAAGATTCGTCGTTCGTCTGCCACTGGCAGGACGGAGCTGAATGGCTGAAATTTCTTCGGAATCGATTCTGGCCGCCTGTGTGGCGATCGGAGGGCAAGGCGTGCTGATCGAGGCGCGGGACGATGCCCAGCGCACCGATCTGCTGCTCCGCCTGATCGACCGTGGCGCCACGCTGGTGGTCGATGCGCGGACCGTCTGTGTGCGCCGCGGCAAGGCGCTGTGCGCCACCGTGCCTTCGGGGACCGGCGGACGCGTCGAGATTCGGGGGATCGGCGCGGTGCCGCTGCCGAACCTCGACGAAGCGCCCGTCGCGCTGGCCGTGGTGGTGCTGGACGACGCGCCGCGCCTGCCCGAGGATCGCCGCACGCGCCGCATCGCGGGGATCGAGGTCCCGGTGCTTGCGCTGGGGCCGAGCGAGCCTTCGGCTCCCATCAAGGTCGAATATGCGCTAAAGGCCTTCGCACGATGAGCAAGGCGCGCCCCAAGCAGATTCTGCTCGTCACCGGCATGTCCGGTGCCGGCAAGTCGACGGTGCTGCGCACACTGGAGGATCTCGGCTGGGAAGTCGTCGACAACCTGCCGCTGCTGCTGCTCAACCGCCTGCTCGACACCGCGCCGGCGGAAGCGGATGATGATCGTCCGCTGGCCATCGGCATCGGCAGCACGACCCGCGGTTTCGATCCCGAAAGCATCGTCCGCCGCATCAAGAAGCTGCGCGAGGAGCATGGCCATGACATCGGCACGCTCTTCCTCGAATGTTCGGGTGCCGAGCTGGAGCGGCGCTATTCGGAGACGCGCCGCCGTCATCCGCTCGCCCAGGACCGCCCGGCCTGGGACGGAATCGCGCACGAACGCGAACTGCTCACGCCGCTGCGTCGCTGGGCGAATCGGCTGATCGATACGACCGATCTTAGCTCGAACGAGCTCGCCCAGCAGATTCGCGCGACCTTCTCGGGCGAAGGCCTGGGCGAGACGGTGATCTCGGTCGTTTCCTTCGGATTCGCCCGCGGCCTGCCGCGCGATGCCGACCTGGTGTTCGACATGCGTTTCCTTCGCAATCCGCATTGGGTGGCGGAGTTGCGCCCGGGGACCGGCAGGGACGCCGATGTCTCCGCCTATATCGCCGCCGATCCCGCCTATCCGGCGGCGATGGCGCAGATCGAGTCGCTGCTGCTCCTGCTGGTCCCGCGCTATCAGGCCGAGGGAAAGGCGTATGTTACGATAGCGTTCGGATGCACGGGCGGCCGCCACCGGTCGGTTCATGTCGCCGAACGGATGGCCCAGCGGTTGCGCGCCGCGGGTTTTTCGCCCACGGTGGCGCATCGTGATACCAAGACCGCGCCGCAGGACTCGCTGGAGGGGGCCCCGGTGACCACGGCAGGGGGCGGAGTTTGAAATGATCGGTTTGGTGCTCGTGACGCACGGACGACTCGCCGAGGAGTTCGTAGTCGCGATGGAGCATGTAGTGGGCAAGCAGGAGCAGATCGCATCGATCTGCATCGGGCCCGAGGACGACATGGAAGGTCGCCGCGCGGATATCGCCGCGGCGATCCAGAGCGTCGATTCGGGTCGCGGCGTGATCGTGCTGAGCGATCTGTTCGGCGGCACGCCCTCGAATCTCGCCATCTCCCTGATGGAGGCTGGCCGGGTCGAGGTGATCGCGGGGATCAACCTGCCGATGCTCATCCGCCTGGGCAGCGCGCGCAAGACGATGAAGGTCACCGAAGCTGTGGCCGCTGCGCGCGATGCGGGCCGCAAATACATCACCGTCGCATCCGAAGTCCTGGGAGAGGCTGCCGCTTGAGTCGCACGATCCGAAACGTCACGATTTCGAACAAGCGCGGCTTGCACGCGCGCGCCAGCATGGCCTTTGTGACGCTTGCCACCGCCCAACCGGTCGAACTTACCGTCGAGAAGGACGGCAACACTGCCTCGGGCACGTCGATCCTCGACTTGATGATGCTTGGCGCCGCCAAGGGAGACACGATCTCGATCAGCGCGGAAGGCGCCGGTGCCGATGGCGCGGTGCAGGCACTGGTCGAGCTGGTCGAAGCGCGGTTCAACGAGGAATAGCCTCGCCCGCGCGGAGTAGCTAAAGGCCGCCGATGCCTCGCGAAATCACCGCCTTTTCCAATCCGCTCATCAAGCGCGTCCGCAACCTGCGCGACAAGAAGCATCGCCGCGAGGAAGGCCTGTTCCTCGCCGAGGGACTGCGCATCCTGACAGAGGCGCACGAGGCCGGGCGGGTGCCGGAATATCTCTTCTACGCGAAGGACATGGCCGGCCATGCGCTGGTCCGCTCGCTGGTCGACGCGACCGAGGCCAAGGGCGGCTGGGCAGTCGAGACCAATGCCGACATCCTCTCCAAGCTCTCGGGCAAGGACAATCCAGGGGCGGTGGTCGGCGTCTATCCCGACTTCGCCGTCTCCCTGGCCGATCTAGATCGCACCAAGGCAGGCATCTGGCTGGTCGCCGAGCGTCTGCGCGATCCCGGCAACCTCGGCACCATCCTGCGTACCGCCGATGCGGTGGGCGCCGGCGGGCTGATCCTGATCGACGACTGCGTCGATCCCTTCTCGGTGGAAGCCGTGCGCGCCAGCATGGGCGCACTGTTCACCGTGCCGGTGGCGCGATCGAGCTGGGGCGACTTCCTCGTCTGGCTGCGCAAGGGGCCGGGCCAGCTGGTCGGGCTCAGCCTCGACACCGAACATGACTATCGTGCGCCGCTCTACGCGGCACCGACCTTCCTGCTGACCGGCAACGAGGCGCAGGGCATGCCCGGTTTCATGGCCGAGGCCTGCGACCTGCTGGTCAAGATCCCGATGCTCGGCAAGGCGGACAGCCTGAACGCCGCGATCGCCACCGCCGTCATGGCCTATGAGGTGCTCGGCCAGCAGCGAAGCTGAACGCCGGCTAATCGTTACGGCCATGGTCCGTTCAGACCGTCTCCTGCATTGGGTTCTTCATAGAGGGAGTGAACCAATGCGACTTTCGACCATCGCCGCCGCCAGCCTGATCGCGCTGACCGCCCTGCCCGCCGCGGCGCAGGCCCAGTCCGACTATCGCGCCAGCGGCACCGAGCCATTCTGGAGCCTGACGATCGGCGCGCGGACCATGCGCTTCGAGGCGCCGGGTCGCCGGCCGGTGAGCGTGGCGACGCCCAAGGTGATCCACGGCTTTGCCGGCGAGATGTGGCAGACCCGCCGGATCAACGTGAATACCAACCATCGCCCGTGCAGCGACGGGATGAGCGACCGCAGCTATCCCGACACGGTGACGGTCACCGTCGACGGCCGCACCTACAAGGGTTGCGGCGGGGAGCCGCGCGCCGAAGCCGGTGCCAGCCTGGTCGACGGCAGCTGGCAGATCACTGCCCTGAACGGCCGCCCGGTGGCGCCGGGATCCCGCCCGTCGGTCTCGTTCGACAAGGGCCGTGTCTCGGGCAATGCGGGCTGCAACCGCTTCACCGGCAGCTATGACTTCGCCCGTGGCCGACTGACCACCGGCGGAGTGGCGAGCACCAAGATGGCCTGTATCGACCGCGCCCGGAACCTGCAGGAGCAGGCGATCCTGAGCCTTCTCGGCGAGCGGCTGACCGTATCGAGCAATCGCCAGGGCAAGCTGGTGCTGACCGGCCCCCGCGGCCGTACCATGACGCTGGCCCGCAACCGGCCCTGATCCGGATCGCCAGGGACGCGCGGTGATGGGAAAACCATCGCCGCGCGCTCACGGACATGCTCGCGCCGGCGAGCTTATTCCAACAAGACAAAGAGCGGCTCGGTCAGCAACCCGGCACACCAGCCAAGCGGGCGAAATCCTACATTGCAAGCAAGGGCGCGTACCGCTCAGCTGGTCTTCTTCTTCGCCCGCTGCTCCTCGATATAGCGCAGCTCGCTCTTCACCGCCTCGTCGTTAGGCGACACTTCCAGGCATTTGCGGAACAGCTTCTCCGCATCGTCGAGCCGGCCCATCTCGATCATGTCGAAGGCCATGCCGAACCAGGCGCGGCGCAGCGACTTGTTGCGCCGATCGCCTTCCTGGCGGAGCGCCGAATCGGCGGCGCGGGCGTAGAAATCATAGGAACGCTGCCAGCTCTTCTGTGCCTGATAGGCATAGCCGAGCTCGGACAGGTAATGCGGATGGAACGGCGCCAGCGCCACCGAACGCTCGAGGAAGGGCACCGCGGCATCGAGCTGCTTCAGGTCGATCAGCGCGAACCCCTTGGCCCAGAGCGCGATGCACCAGCCGCCGTCCGCCAGCGTGTAATCCTTGCCGGCCACCCCGGCATAGGCCTTGGTCTCGGCCGGCTCGACATCGCAGAGCGGCTTCGGCTTGCCGGCATAGCGGCGCTCGTAATCGGCGAGCAGCGGGTTGAGCTTGTCCACCGCCTGTTGCGGCTGGCCGCCCTGGATCAGCTGGACGATCTCGCCGAGCTTGGCGTCGTTGGTCAGCTCCTGGCCCTGGGCGGCCCCGATCGGTGCGGCGGCAAGCAGGAGTGCGAAAGCAAACTTCATCGAATTCCCCTCCATTCGATTCGTACCGGGAACCTAGCGGGAAATGCCTTCGCCGCGATAGCGCAGGTTATTCCGCCGCCTCTGCCTCGGGTTCGCCGGCATGGCTGGCGAGCAGCTCGACCGGCGGCACCGCCTCGATCTCGCGTGCGCCGGTCTCGACGTTCAGTTCCTTGAGCTTGCGCGCCGAGACCAGCGCACGAGTTTCGAGGCTGGTGGCGAAGGTGTTGAAGTTCTTGACCGCAGTGTTGAGCCCCGAGCCGACGACGCGCAGGTCGCCCAGCGCCTTGGCCAGCCGGTCGTACAGCTCCTTGCCGAGCTCGCCGATCTGGCGCGCTTCCTTGGCGAGCTTCTCCTGGCGCCACACCGCCGCGACGGTGCGCGCGATCGCGATCAGGTTGGTCGGTGTGGCGAGCAGCACGCGCTTCTCGAAGGCGAAATCCCACATCGTCGGATCGAACTCGAGCGCTGCGGAGAGGAAATGCTCGCCGGGCACGAACATGATCACATAGTCGGGCGCTTCCTCGAACTGGGTCCAATAGGCCTTGTTGCCCAGCCCGTTGATGTGCGCCTTCATCGACGCGGCATGCGCGGCAAGGCCGATGCGGCGCTCCTCCTCGTCCACCGCGCCGAACGCGTCCTGATAGGCGTTGAGCGAGACCTTGGCGTCGATCACCAGCGCCCGGCCGCCCGGTACATGGACGATCGCATCGGGCCGCAGCCGCCCGCCATCCTCGCCGGCGACGTTCACTTCGGTATTGAAATCAGTGTGTTCGGAGAGGCCACAGGTCTCGAGCACGTTGCGCAGCTGCTGCTCGCCCCAACGACCGCGGGCCTTGGGCGCGTTGCGCAGCGAATTGACGAGCTTGGCCGCCTCGGCGCTCACCCGCTCCTGGCCGATGCGCATCTGCTCGATCTGGCCCTTGAGATCACCGAACGCATCGCGCCGCTCGGCCTCGACCTTGGCGACGCCTTCCTCATAGCGCTGGAGCCGTTCGTTGACCGGCTGGAGCAGCGCCTTGAGGTTCTGCCCCGAAGTCTGCTCGGATTCCTTGAACCGTTCCTCGGCACGCTTGAGGAAGGCCTCCTGCGTCTCGGTGAGCATCGTGCCGGCGAGCTCGCGGAACTGGCCGGCCATCGCCTCACGCGCGCCCTTGAACTCGGCCAGCCGCTCCTCGAACGCCTCCGCCTTGGTGCGCAGCTCGGTGAGCTGGAGCCGGGCATCGTCGCGCTCGTCGCGCAGCATCTCGGCCTGGCCGCGCAGCGCCTCGACATGGCTGGCCCGCTCCTCTGCCGCGGCGAGATCGGTGATCGCGGCCTTGAACTGCGCCTCCCGCGCATCGCGCTCCGCCCGCATCTGCGCCGCCGGGCGGCCGCCCAGGAACATGCCCAGGACGAGCCCGATGACGAGCGCGGCGACCGCAACCCCTAGCGCCAGCAAATCCAACACGAGCCTCCCGGAAAGTCACTAAAGTCACGACATACACGCGCGAGGACGCCCGAACGGGCGCGCATCCGCGCACGGATGCCAAGGAACCAGAACATAACTCGAACGGCCAGTGTAGGACAGGGTTAATTTAGGGTCCGGTTCCGACATATCTTCACTTGTTTGAAGATATCTGCTGCCCGACTATGGGCCACCACCCGGATCGGGGGGAATCAGGGGTCGCGCGTTCACCATCGTCCCATCGCATCAGCGAAAAAGGAACACGCACATGGCCCTCACCTATCATCTGGCCCGCGAATGCCTCAACAATGTCGAGGACGCCGCCGGCCGCTTCCAGATCGAAGGCGGCAAGCTCAGCGACGCGAAGAAGCAGCCCGTCGGCACCTATTCGATCGTGCGGCGGATCAGCTGCGGCACCCAGGCGTTCAACACCGCCCAGGTCTGGATCACCCTGTTCTTCGGCAAGCTGCCGGACACGAAGATCCCGCCGGAGAACATCACGCTGCACGGCTCGCACGACTTCAACAGCGGCGACGGCGTGGGCAGCGTCAGCGCGGCATCGAGCAGCTTCGCCGCGCAGATCGGCAAGCAGTACAAGTCCGCATCGTCGACCGGAACGATCGTGATCGGCTGACGCGGCACCCGAGGGGCCGCGCGCCGGAGATCAGGCGGCGGCCCTGCGCGCCTTGTTGAGCTTCTTGAGGATCATGTCGCGCTTCAGGCGCGAGAGATGGTCGATGAAGACGATGCCCTGCAGGTGATCCATCTCGTGCTGGATGCAGGTGGCGAGCAGGCCCTCGAAGACCTCGTCATGCGCGACGCCCTTCTCGTCGAGCCACTTCACGCGGCAGCGCGCGGGGCGCTCGACATCGGCGAACTGCTCGGGGATCGACAGGCAGCCCTCGGTATAGACCGACTGCTCCTCGGCCGGATCGAGGATTTCGGGGTTGATGAAGACGCGCGGCTCGCGGATCGGCTTGCCTTCCTCGTCTTCCTGCTCTTGGAGATCCATGACGATCAGGCGCTTGGGCACGCCCACCTGGATCGCGGCAAGACCGATGCCGGGCGCATCGTACATCGTGTCGAACATGTCCGCGATCAGGTCGCGCAGTTCGTCGGTCACCTCCGCCACGGGTTCGGAAATGAGACGCAGACGCGGATCGGGTACTTCGACAATCGGTAGAATGGCCATGGCGCCAATTTAGGCCAGTGGGGCGCTCAAATCAATGTTTCTAGGCCACCGGCCGCCGCGCGCGCAGCGCCTGGGCGAGCGTGCCCTCGTCGAGATAGTCGAGTTCTCCGCCCACCGGCAGGCCGTGGGCGAGCTGGGTGACGCGTACCGGATAGGTCTCGATCCGCTCGGCGATGTAATGGGCGGTGGTCTGCCCCTCGAGCGTGGCGTTCATCGCCAGCACCACCTCGTCGATGCCGCCCGCGGCGATGCGGGCGACCAGCCTGTCGATGCGAAGGTCCTCGGGCCGCACGCCCTCCAGCGCCGAGAGGCGTCCGCCGAGCACATGGAAGCGGCCCGGGAACAGGCGCGAGCGATCGAGCGCCCAGAGGTCCGCCACTTCCTCGACCACGCAGAGCGAGCGCACGTCGCGGCGCGGATCGGCGCAGATCTGGCAGGGATCGCTGGTATCGACATTGCCGCAGGTGCCGCAGGTGACGAGGTTGCGACTGACCGCGCCCAGTGCCGACAGCAGCGGATCGAGCGCGGTCTCGCGCTTCTTGAGCAGATGGAGCACCGCGCGGCGCGCCGAACGCGGGCCGAGGCCGGGAAGTCGCGACAGGGCCTGGGTGAGCGCTTCGATCTCGGGAGATGCCATGGCGGGAGAGATAAGCGAGGCGGAACGGAAAGCAAACACCCTCACCCTTCCCACTCGGCTTTCGCCTCGCGGGCCCCTTCCCTCTCCCGATGGGAGAGGGAGACAAGCGCCTGCCGGTAACCCAATTCCCTCTCCCATTGGGAGAGGGAGGGAGCCGACATAGTCGGCGGAAGGGTGAGGGTGGCGCAGCTCGCATGGTTGGGGCTAAGGGCACCGCATGCGAGTGATATTCATGGGAACCCCCGAATTCGCCGTGCCGGTGCTCGATGCGCTGGTGAAGGCCGGGCACGACGTCGTGGCGGCGTACAGCCAGCCGCCGCGCGCGGGCGGACGACGGGGCAAGGCGCTCACCCCCTCCCCGGTACATGCCCGGGCCGAGGAACTGGGGATCGAGGTGCGCACGCCGCTCTCGTTCCGGAAAGACCCCGACGCGCTTCCGGCACTGCAGGCGCTGGAGGCGGACGTCGCGGTGGTTGCCGCCTATGGCCTGATCCTGCCCCAGGCGGTGCTCGATGCGCCGAAGCATGGCTGCCTGAACGTGCACGGCTCGCTGCTGCCGAGATGGCGCGGCGCCGCGCCGATCCAGCGCGCGATCCTTGCCGGCGATACGGAGACCGGCGTCGGGATCATGCAGATGGAGGCCGGGCTCGATACCGGGCCGGTGCGGCTGGAGGAGCGGACGCCGATCGATGGCAAGACCGCAGGGGAATTGACCGTCGAACTGAGCGCGATGGGCGCTCGGCTGATGGTTCAGGTGCTGGCGGATCTGGACGGCCATCCTGCGGTGACGCAGCCCGAGGACGGCGTCACCTATGCCGCCAAGATCGAAAAGGCGGAGGCGCAGATCGACTGGAGCGTCGGCGCGCAGCAGGTCGATCGCCAGATCCGCGCGTTCAATCCCGCGCCGGGCGCCTGGTTCGAGCATGAAGGCGAACGCATCAAGGTGTTGACCGCGCACGTGCAGAGCGCGTCCGACAATCCGGGCGACGTGCATTACCGCACCACGCCGGGCCTGGTACTCGACGCGCAGCTTACTATCGGTTGCGGCGACGGCGCGATCCGGCCGGACACCGTGCAGCGCGCGGGACGTGGCGTCATGACGGTGACCGAGCTGCTGCGCGGCTTCCCGATCCCGCCTGGAATCCGGCTTTGACGCGGTTCGCGCTGACGGTGGAATTCGACGGCCGGCCCTTCATGGGCTGGCAGCGGCAGGACCATGGCCCGAGCGTGCAGCAGGCGATCGAGGATGCCGCCTTCGCGGTCACCGGCGAGCGCGCCTCGGTGCAGGCCGCCGGGCGCACCGATGCCGGTGTCCACGGCCTGGGCATGCGCGCGCATATCGACATCGAGAAGCCGATCACGGCTTTCCGGCTGATGGAGGCACTCAATGCGCGGGTGCGGCCCAACCCGGTGGCGATCCTCGATTGCGTCGAGGTAACGGACGATTGGCATGCGCGTTTCTCATGCGTTGCACGCCATTATGAATACAGAATCTCAACAAGGCGGGCACCGCTCACCTGGGAGAAGGGGCTTGCCTGGCGGGTGATTCCGCCACTCGATGCCCGGCTGATGGCAGAGGGCGCGGCGCGGCTGCTGGGGCGGCACGACTTCACCACCTTCCGCTCGGCGCACTGCCAGGCGGACAGCCCGCTGCGCACGCTCGACCGGCTCGAGGTGGTCGCGGATGGCGAGCGGATCAGCGTCTTCGCCTCCGCGCGCTCGTTCCTGCACCACCAGGTCCGTTCGATGGTCGGCTGCATCGTGCTGGTCGGCCAGGGCCGCTGGACGCCGGACGACATGACTGCGGCGCTGGAAGCGCGCGACCGCGCGGCGCTGGGGCTCAATGCGCCATCGGACGGGCTGTTCTTCCTGCGGGCAGATTATCCGTAAGCCCCTCTCCCGGCGGGAGAGGGAGGGAGCCGCGAAGCGGCGGAAGGGTGAGGGTCGAGTGGGAATACTACCTTCACCCTTCCCACTCGGCTCCGCCTCGCGGGCCCCTTCCCGCCCCCAAAGGGAGCGGGAGATTCCTATCTGCTAAACTTTGCCGCCAGCTCGACATGGGTCGACCAGCGGAACTGGCCGACCGGCTGGATCCAGTCGAGCCGATAGCCACCCTGACACAAGATCTCCGTATCCCGCGCGAAAGTGTTGGGATTACAGGAAACATGAGCCACAAGGGGCGCCCGCGACTTGGCGATCTCGGCAACCTGTTCGCGAGCACCGGCGCGCGGGGGATCGATGATCACTGCGTCGAACTTGTCGAGGTCGGTGCCCGTCACGGGGCGGCGGAACAGGTCGCGATGGTCGGCAAAGACCATGCGACGCACCTGCCCCGCGGCGGCCTTGAGCGACAGGATCGAATCCCGGGCAGCCTCGGCCGCATAGACCTTGGCCTTGGGGAAGGCGAAGGTGAAGGTGCCCAGCCCCGCGAAGAGATCAGCGACGGTGCCGGCATCGCCGACGACTTCCCGCACCGCGGCGACCAGCGCCGCCTCGCCCTCAGGAGTCGCCTGGAGGAAATTGCCCTGGGGGAACGGCACCGGAACCCCGCCCAGGGTGATGGTGACCGGATCGGGCTCCCAGCGGGCGGTCGGCCCAAGCCCCTCGTCCATCGAGAAGCGGGCGAGCTGGTGGCGGTGCGCGAAGGCCGTGATCGCCTCGGCGGCGGCAAGCCCTTCGGCCTCGAGCCCGTCGAGCAGCACGTCGATGCCCTGATCGGCCCTGGCGAGGTGGACGTTGATCCGCCGCGACGTCGGCAACAGCGCGGCGAGCAGGCCGCGCAGCGGCGCAAGCAGGGCGAACAGCGCGGGATCGAGGACGTGGCACTCGTTCAGGTCGATCAGGGTATGGCTGCCCTGCCCGGTGAAGCCGAGCAGCACCTGGCGGCCGCGGCGCTCGGCATGGAGCGTGGCGCGCCGGCGGGTCCGGGGCGGCGACAGCAAGGGCGGACGAATCTCGGTCTCGAGCTTGTGCTGGGCGAGCGCGCCGGTGATGCGGTCGACGATGAACGCACTCCAGGCGAAATCGTCGAGATGCTGGAGCTGGCAGCCGCCGCATTCGGGAAAGTGCCGGCAGGGCGGTTCCTGATGATGCGGGCCGCGGGTGATCGCGCCATGGTCGTCGACCTGGTCGCCGGGCGCAGTGAAGGGGATATAGCGGCCATCGTCGGTGATACCCTCACCACGGCCCGCGACTTTCAGGACTTTGCTCAGAGACATTCGGAAATCGCTTGGGGGAGATGCATCGGCAGCGCATCGGCGATGAAGGCCGGTCCTGCAAGGGCTGCGGCACGGGCATGGAGCCAGACCGCCGTTTCCGCGGCATTTTTATTGCCCGCAGCGACCTGGGCGGCGAGCGTGCCGGCGAGAACGTCACCAGTGCCGGCGGTGGAGAGCCAGGACGAGGCTTGGGCGAACACGCGAACCTCGCCGCGCGGGGTGGCGATCACCGTGTCGGCACCCTTGTGGACCACCGTCGCGCGGGTTTCCGCTGCAGCAGCAAGGGTTTGGGTGATCTTGTCGCCATCGCTTTCGAACATCCGCTCGAACTCGCCCGAATGCGGCGTGAGCCAGGTGGCGGCATTGCGGCGCTGGAGCCAGGCGCCCGCGGACTTGCCCAGAAGGGTGAGCGCATCGCCATCGAGGACGAGGGGGAGATCGGCGCCGAGCGCCGCCTTGAGCAGCCCCTCGGCGCGGCGATCGCGACCCAAGCCGGGGCCGATCACGACGGCGCCGATACGCTTTTCGGTGAGGAAATCCGCTAGATCATCGCCATTCGCCACCTTGTGACGCACCAGCGCGTCGGGTCCACCGCTACCGTCATCGGCACAGGCCAGGATCGTGTAGCCCGCGCCGCCTGCCATGGCTGCATGGGCCGCGAGCCGGGCAGCACCGGGCATGTCGCCTTCGACCACCACGACCAGACCGCGGCTGTACTTGTGCGCGCGCGGTCCCGGCGCGGCAAGCTTCGGACGGGTGACGGTGCGCCACTTGCTCTCGACCGGAATGCCGATGTCGGCGAGCAGGACATGGCCGCAGCGTTCGAGCCCAGCCCCCAGGACATGGGCCGGCTTGAGCGCACCGAGCGCCAGCGTCGCGCTGATGCCGCGGGGCACGCCGAGATCGGCGCCGCTGTCTGTCTCGATGCCCGAAGGCAGGTCGATCGCGAGGCTGAAGCGCGCAGCGGCGACCAACTCGGCGAAGACCGGGGCGATACCGCGCTCGAGCGGCCGGGTAAGGCCGGTTCCGAACAGACCGTCGACCAGCACCGGGCGCGGCCGGGCCTGGTAGAGCGAGCCCACCTCCCCGCCCCAGCGTGCATGCATCTCGCGCGCCGCCGGGGTGCCGGGCTCGCCCGAGGCGGCGATGGCGACGTCATGGCCGGCTGCCTTCAACAGGCGCGCCGCGACATAGGCGTCCCCACCATTGTTGCCGGGGCCGGCGAGGATCAGGATCGGCGATCCATGGGCGAAACGCGCCGCCTCGCGCGCCACGGCGGCGCCCGCACGCTCCATCACGTCGAGCTGGGGCTCGCGCCGGAACACCGCCTCCTCGGCGGCGCGCATCTGGGCAGCGGTGACGATCGGTACGCCGGGCGGGATCATTTGCCCGGTTTGGCCCCGCGGACGGTCGCAGGCAAGCGGTAGCGCGCACCACCGATCGCGACTTCGATCTGATCGGGGGCGAGGATCGTCACTTCGGCCTTTTCCGCCCCATCGGCGGCGATCACGCCGCGACCGTCGGTGGTGACGAGCAGGCGGCGGAAGCCGCCGTCCGGGTGGCGGATCGTAAGGAATAGCCCGTCCTGCGACTGGGTGCGGTCGATCGCGCAGGCGAAGGAGAAGGTCTCGACGCCGGGCGGCGCGCATTCGATGCGCCCCTCGGCCTTTTCCATCTTCTCGGCGTGGATTTCGTTGCGGGCCTCGGCGGCCTTGTCGCGGACCTGGGTGTTGCAGGCGGGGAGGGAAAGAAGGGCCGCGAGCGTGATCGCTGCGCGTGCCCTTCCCCTCTCCCCAACCCTCTCCCGACGGGGGAGAGGGCGAACTTGATCAGATATCGGCAAATACATGGGTTTCGGCGCTGGCTCCGGGATGCGTTACCGCTCCCTTATAAGCCGGACCGACATTTTGCGAGAAGCGCCACAACGCACCCGCCTGATAGTCGTTCATCCGCGGCTGCCACTTGGCCCGGCGCTCGGCCAGCACGTCCTCGGGCACGTTGAGATCGACGGTGCCAGCCTCGGCATCGATGCTGATCTCGTCGCCGTCCTCGACCAGCGCGATCGGGCCGCCATCCGCCGCCTCGGGACCGACATGGCCGATGCAGAAGCCGCGGGTGCCGCCCGAGAAGCGGCCGTCGGTGATCAGCGCCACCTTCTCGCCCAGCCCCTGGCCATAGAGCGCGGCGGTGGTCGACAGCATCTCGCGCATGCCCGGGCCACCCTTCGGCCCCTCATAGCGGATGACGACGACCGTTCCTTCCTTGATCGCGTTCGCCTCGACCGCGGCGAAGGCATCCTCCTCGCGCTCGAACACCTTGGCGGTGCCGGTGAACTGGAGACGCTTCATGCCGGCGACCTTCACGATCGCCCCCTCGGGCGCCAGCGAGCCGCGCAGGCCGACGACGCCGCCAGTGGGCGTGATCGGGGCCTTGGCGTCGTAGATCACCTTCTGGTCGGGATTCCAGGTGACCTCGTCGATATTCTCGCCGAGCGTCTTGCCCGTCACCGTCAGGCAATCGAGGTGTAGGAAGCCCTCTGCCGCCAGAGTCTTCATCAGCATGTAGATGCCGCCCGCCTCGTGCATGTCGCGCGCGACATAGCGGCCGCCGGGCTTGAGATCGGCGATGTACGGCGTGGTCTTGAAGATCTCGGCGACGTCGAACAGGTCGAACTCGATGCCGGCCTCGTTGGCCATGGCCGGCAGGTGCAGCGCGCCATTGGTCGAGCCACCGGTTGCCGCGACGATGCGCGCGGCGTTCTCGAACGCTTCGCGGGTGCAGATGTCGCGCGGGCGGATCTGCTTCTCGATCAGCGTCATCACCTGCCGGCCAGCCGCGATCGCGATCTCTTCACGAGACTTATAAGGTGCCGGAGCCATATTGCTGTTCGGCAAGGACAAACCGATCGCCTCGGCGACGCAGGCCATGGTATTGGCCGTGTACTGGCCGCCACAGGCGCCGTGCCCCGGACAGGCCGCCTTCTCGATCGCGGTAACCTCCGAGAGCGGGCACTTGCCGGCGGAATAGCGGCCGACCGCCTCGAACACGTCGATGACCGTCAGGTCGCGCTCCTGGTATCGGCCGGGCAGGATCGAGCCGCCATAGACGAAGATCGACGGCACGTTGAGGCGGAGCATCGCCATCATCATGCCGGGGAGCGATTTGTCGCAGCCCGCGAAGGTAACGAGCGCGTCATAGCAATGGCCGCGCACCGAAAGCTCGACCGAGTCGGCGATGACTTCGCGGCTGACCAGCGAGGACTTCATCCCCTGATGGCCCATGGCGATGCCATCGGTAACGGTGATCGTGTTGAAGCGGCGCGGCATGCCGCCGGCCTCGTTCACGCCGGTGCGGCACCAGTCGGCCTGCTGGTCGAGCGTGGTGTTGCAGGGCGCGCTGTCATTGCCCGCCGAGGCGATGCCGACGAACGGCCGGGCGATCTCCTCCTCGGTGAGGCCCATCGCGTAATAATAGCTGCGGTGCGGAGCGCTCTCGACGCCGACGGAAACGTAGCGGCTGGGGAGCTTGGACTTGTCGAATCGGTTGGTCATGATGCGCAAGCCTATGTCGCGAGAAGGCTATTTTGCGCAAGACTATTGCGTAAAGAAATTATCGCGCGTGCGAAAGGGGTTCCCAGTACCGTCATCCCCGACACACACCCGTCATCCCGACGAAAGTCGGGATCTCGTGCGGCTCTTTCGCCGCGCCATCGCCTGAGATCCCGGCTTTCGCCGGGGTGATGGTTTGGAGGCGGGATGACGACTATGACAGCAGATGCGCCGCCAGGTCCGCCAGCACGCCCGCCCATTCCCCGGCTCCTGCCGCATCCCGGATCAGGTCGTTGCGGATCTCGATCGCGACCGAGGGAATGCCCTGCCCCTCCGCGTGGCGATTGAGCGTCGCGTTGAGCAGCCGCCCCGAATAGGGCTCGTTGTCGCCCGTCACGAAGCCCCGGCTCTCGAAGAACTTCACCGTCGGATGCGCGGCGCGGGTGTCGCGGTTGTAGAGCACGCCGACCTGCCAAGGCCGATCGGTGCCGCCATGCTCGAGGCAGGGCGTGAAGCTGTGGATCGACAGGATCAGCCGGGGCCGCTGGGCACGGATGCGGTCGCGCAGCACGCGGTGATAGGGCGCGTGGAAGCGGGCGATGCGGGCCGGCTTGTCGACCGTCTCGTTGCCGGGGATCAGGTGGCCGTCGCTGCGGTGCGGGATCAGGCCGATATGATCGGGCTCGCGGTGGAGATCGATCACCAGGCGCGAGACGGTGGCGAGGATGGCGGGGCAATCGAGCCTGGCGGCCAGCCCGCGCGTGACGGCGGCGGCGCCGATGTCGATTGCGATATGGTTGTCGAGCAGGCCTGGCGCGATGCCGAGGTCGATATCGGCAGGCACCGCGTTGGAGGCGTGGTCGCAGAGCAGGAGCACGTCCCGGGCGCCGCCCTCGAGGATCTCGGCGGCGCTCACCAGGCGGGGCTCCGGCGGGCGCGGAAGGCAGCGAGGCCCTCGGCGAATTCGGTGCCACCGAACGCGTCCTCGAAGCCCTGGTCGGTCTGCTCGCCGCGCAGGGTGCGCTTGAGCAGCCGGATCGCCTGGGGGGCGTTGCCGGCGATCGCGCCGGCCATGGCGGTGGCGGTGTCGATCGCCTTGGCGGTCTTCAACTCGACCAGCCCGATCTTGTGGACTTCGTCGGGGCGGAGCTTGTCGCCGGTGAAGAGGAGGAGCGATGCCATGCCCCTCCCCACCTGCGCCTCCAGCCGGGCGACATCCTCGCGGGGGTAGCCAAGGCCCAGACGCGCCGGGGTGACGGCGAATTCGGAAAGCTTGCCGGCGATGCGGATATCGGCGGCGAGGATCAGTGCCACCGCCGCGCCGAAGCAGCCGCCGTCGATCGCGGCGATCACGGGCATGGGAAGCGCGGCGATCGCCTCGATCCCCTCGCGCATCGCCTCGCGGAACTGGGTGCGGAGTGCCGGGTCGGCCTGAAGCTGCTCGAACTCGCGGACATCGGCGCCGGCGGAGAAGATGCCGGGCACGTCGGAACGGAGGATCACGGCGCGGGCATCGCCGACCTCGCGTGCGGCGGCGGCGAGCGCCCGCCAGGCGGCGGTGGGAAGCGCGTTCTTCGCCTCGGGCCGTGCGAGCGCGATGGTGGCGACGTTGCCGGTGCGGGTGAGATGGATCATGGCGCGGGTCGGCCCGAATGGCGGCGCGCTGTCAAGGGGTGGATGGGGCGGGACTTGGAGACTCTCCGCGCCCGCGCCACCGACAGACGTTCTGCTCCCGGCAGTCGATCCGCTGGGGGTGGTATGCGCGCAAAACTCACAAAGGCGGGTTTGCGAGGGTGGTTAATGTACTTCTTTCCCCGGCGAAGGCCGGGGCCCAGACTTGAAAGTCACGCGTCTTGGCGCGTCTACGACGCGCACGCTGAGACTGGGCCCCGGCCTTCGCCGGGGAAAGAAGAAGGGGGGAATCAGGTCAGCCGGCTCGGCAGCACCCACCAGCCCTTCGTCGCCATCACTTCCGACGCGGCGTCCCGCTCCGCCTGGCTGTCGAACAGCGCGAAGCAGGTAGCGCCGGAGCCCGACATGCGCGTGAGCCCGGCACCCGGCTGCGCGGCGAGCAGCGCCAGCACTTCGTCGATCACCGGCGCGATCGCGCGCGCGGGCGGTTCCAGATCGTTGCGGCCCTGGCGCGGGTCGACCGGCAACGGGCCGCGATCGACGCCGTCCCAGCGGCGGAACACTTCGGCGGTGGAGACCGCCACGCCCGGATTGATCAGCAGCACCGGCGTGCCCGGCAGGCCGGCGACCGGCTCGAGCTGCTCGCCCCTGCCCCTGCCGATGGCGGTGCGACCGAACAGGCAGGCCGGGACATCGGAGCCCAGGCGATCGGCGATGGCGAACATGTCCTCGATGGCAACGCTGTGCAGCCGGCCCAGCGCGCGCAAGGTCGCGGCGGCATCGGCCGAGCCGCCGCCGATGCCCGAGGCAACCGGCAGATGCTTGTCGAGCGTGATCGCATGCGCGCCGCCGCCAAACGCTTCCCGGAACGCACGGGCGGCGCGGGTGACGAGATTGTCGCCCTCTCCGCTGAGTATCGCGGCGAAAGGGCCGGTCAGGGTGAAGCTGTCGGTCTCGGCAGGCTCGACCTGGACGATGTCGCCATGCTCGACGAACGCGAAAAGCGTCTCCAGCTCGTGATAACCGTCGGGGCGCCGCGCGCGGACGTGCAGCGCCAGGTTGAGCTTGGCCCTGGCAATCTCGGTGACCATCAGTTCAGCCCGTTCGCCAGCTTGGCCTGGAGGCGGGTGACGTCGCCCGGCGCGGCGCTCACCTCGGCGGCGCGCCATGCGTAGCGCGCCTCGATCCGGCGGCCGAGCTTCCAATAGGTGTCGCCGAGATGCTCGTTGGGGCGCAGCCCGCCCGGATCGGCGCGCACGGCCTGTTCGAGCAGGGGCAGCGCCCGGGCGTATTGGCCGTCGGCATAATAGGCACGACCGAGTGAGTCGGTGATCGCGGGATCGCTGGGCTTGAGCTTGCGGGCCCGCTCGAGCAGCGCCTGGGCGGTGGGCAGGTCGACGCCGCGTTCGACCTGGGCATTGCCAAGCCAGGTCAGCGCCTCGGGTTCTTCCGGGGCGAGCTGGACCGCGCGCTGCAGCGCCGGCAGCGCCTCTTCCCAGCGGCCGGCGCGATCGAGCGCGGCGCCGCGGAGATAATAGAGCTCCCAGCCGCTCTCGTCGCCGGAACGGACCTGGGCATGGGCATAGGCCTCGGCGGCATCGGCATAGCTGCCGGTCTGGAAGAGCAGCTCGCCATAGGCCCGGATCTCCTGCGGGCTGGCCCGCTCGGCAGTGGCGAGTGCCTTCGCGTCGGCCAGCGCTTCGGGGAGTCGCCCGGCCTTGCGGAGGGCAGAGACCCGACCGGCGGTGGCACTGCGGGCGAAGGGGCCGTCGGGGCGGACCTCGGCGAGCGTCTGCAGCGCGAGGCCGGTGGCATCGGTGCGCGACAGCGCGTCGGCGAGCAACAGCCGGGCGCGGTCCTCCTGCGGATCGAGCAGCAATGCGGCGCGGGTGAGCAGGATCGAGAGCGGGGCCAGTTCCTCGCCGCTCAGATCGGCGGCGAGGCTGAGGAAGACATGGGCGGCGCCGAACGCGGCATCGGGCTTGCCGCCCTTTGCCTCGCGCTTGCGCCAGGCCTTGCTAGCGCCGGCGAGGTCGCCGAAGAGCTGGTCGGCTCGGGCCGCCTGGCCGGACCGCAGCAGCGTGATGCCGGCATCGATGCGCGCGTCGGCCGGATCCTCGGTGCCGCTGAACGCGGCGAGCGAGAGCAGGCCCTGGTCGGGCTTGCCGGTGGCGATCAGCAGCAGCGCGCGGTGGCGGCCGGTGAAGCGCGAGGCGAGCGCATTGCCATGTGCGGTGTCCAGCAGGGGCAGCGGATCCTCGCCGCGGTCGAGCGCCAGCCAGGCGCCGAGCACGGGCACGATGAAGTCGAGCTGCGCCTTGGACATGCGCTCCAGCGCCTTCTCCGCGCCGAGCCGGTCCCTGCCCTTCAGCGCGACGGCGAAGGCGAGCAGATCGGTATCCGGCGGCGCGGTGCGGGCGGCGACCAGCGAAGCGGCGGCACGCGTGGCGAGCGCATAGTCCCCCGCCGCCAGCCCCTGGCGATAGGCGCGCATCGCCAACAGCTGGTCGCCCGGCACTGCCGTCAGCGCCCGGGCATAGCCGGCGGCGGCGAGGCCCGGCTCCCCCGCCGCATCGGCGGCGCGGGCACGAGCATAGTCGCGCAGGTCGAGCGGCGGCGCGGGCCGCTGCTGCTGCGCCGCCGCCGGCAAAGCCAGCAGCAGCGCGAGCGTCAGACTACATGTTCGGATAATTGGGGCCGCCGCCCCCTTCGGGGACCACCCAGTTGATGTTCTGAGTAGGGTCCTTGATGTCGCACGTCTTGCAGTGGACGCAATTCTGCGCGTTGATCTGGAAGCGCAGATCGTCGCCTTCTCCGACAACTTCATAGACACCCGCCGGACAGTAACGCTGCGCAGGCTCGGCGTACACCGGAAGATTATAGTTAATCGGGATTTCCGGGTCCTTCAGCGTAAGATGGACCGGCTGGTCCTCCTCGTGATTGGTGTTCGACAGGAACACCGAGGAGAGACGATCGAAGGTCAGCACGCCGTCGGGCTTGGGATAGTCGATCTTGGGCGCCACCGATGCGTGCCACATGCCCTCATTGTCGGGCTTATGCTTCATCGTGAACGGCCAGCGGATGCCGATCAGCTCGCTCCACATCGCGGCACCGGCAAGCAGCGTGCCCCAAGTATCGCCGAACTTCTTGACCAGCGGCGCCACGTTCCGCACGCCGCGCAGCTCCTTGTAGACCCAGCTCTTCTCATACGCCTCGGGATAGGCCGCCAGCTCGTCCGCCTCGCGACCGGCGCCGACCGCGGCGAACGCCGCCTCGGCCGCCATCATGCCGCTCTTCATCGAAGTGTGGGTGCCCTTGATCCGCGGCACGTTGAGGAAGCCCGCCGCGTCGCCGATCAGCGCTGCGCCCGGCGCGACAAGCTTCGGCACCGCCTGCAACCCGCCGTCCGAGATGGCGCGCGCACCATAGGAGACGCGCTTGCCGCCCTTCAGGATCGCCGCGATCTCCGGATGCGTCTTCCAGCGCTGCATTTCCTGGAAGGGCGAGAGATAGGGGTTCTTGTAGTTGAGCCAGGTCACGAAGCCGAGCGCGACCTGCCCGTCCGCCTGATGATAGAGGAAGCCGCCGCCATTCGCGCCGTCGGTCAGCGGCCAGCCCTGGGTGTGGATCACACGGCCGGGCACGTGCAGCGCCGGATCGATGTCCCACAGCTCCTTGATGCCGATGCCGTAGATCTGCGGCTGGCTGTCCTTGTCGAGCTCGAAATTGCGGATCAGCTGCTTGGTCAGGTGACCGCGGCATCCTTCGGCGAAGAAGGTGTACTTGGCGTGCAGCTCGAGGCCCGGCTGGTAATCGGGCTTGTGCTCGCCGTCGCGCGCCACGCCCATGTCGCCGGTGGCGACGCCCTTCACCGAACCATTGTCGTGATAGAGGATCTCCGCCGCGGCGAAGCCCGGGAAGATCTCGACACCCATCTCCTGCGCCTTGTCGGCCAGCCAGCGGCAGAGATTGCCGAGGCTGCCGGTATAGGTGCCCTTGTTGTGCAGGAACGGCGGGGTGATGAACTCGGGGAAGCCCGACTTGCCCTTCTCGCTCAGCACCCAGTGGTGGTTCTCGGTCACCGGCGTCCGCGCCAGCGGGCAACCATCGTCGCGCCAGCTCGGCAGCAGCTCGTCGAGCGCCTTGGGATCGACCACCGCGCCGGAAAGGATGTGGGCGCCGACCTCGGAGCCCTTTTCGAGGATGCACACCGACAGCTCGCTGCCCGCCTGCTCGGCCAGCTGCTTCAGCCGGATCGCCGCCGAAAGGCCCGCGGGGCCCGCGCCGACGATCACGACGTCATAGGGCATCGACTCCCGTTCGCTCATCATCGCATCCTTCATAATCTTGGCCTTGAACGCGCCGCACCGCTTGTCGTCGCATGCTGGCAACGTCCTGTCCCTTGGTCGATGAAGGCAGATTGACCCGCCCGTCAAGCCGTGACTCTTAGGAGTGGTGGGAGGCGAATACACAGCGGATTGGGGGCGTACCCTTGCGAGCGCACTCGAATGGTGGCGCGATGCGGGGGTCGAAACCCTTCAGGAGGATGAGGCTCGCGACTGGCTCGCGCGGCCCACGCCCGTGCAGGTGGCGCAGGCTGCCGTAACGTCGCCCCAGCCCGAGGTCCTGCCGGATACGCTCGCCGCGTTCACTGCCTGGCGCACCGGCGAGACGGTGCCCGAGGCAGGCTGGATGACTCCGAAGATCGCTCCGAGCGGCCCCGTGAACGCCGAGATCGTCGTGCTCACCGACATGCCGGAAAGCGACGACCAGAGTGAAATTCTCGCCGACAGCGCCGCCGGGAAGCTGTTTTCGCGCATGCTGACCGCCGCGGGAGTCGCGCGTGATTCGGTCTATTTCCTGCCGCTCGCCGTCGCCCGCCCGCTCGCCGGGCGGATCCCGCCCGACCAGGAAGGCCGGCTGATCGAGATCACCAAGCACCACCTCAAGCTGCTCCAGCCCGCTAAGCTGTTGATTCTAGGACAAACGGCAAGCCGTGTCCTGGCTGAGACGAATGACGGCGGAGCGGCAAATGGTTTAGTTGATGTTAACCATTTCGGTGGCAAAACAGCGGCCGTAGCGAGCCTGCACCCGCGCTTCCTGTTGGAGCGCCCGGCCGCCAAGAGCGAAGCCTGGAAGCACCTGCTGCAGTTGACCCGGGGGACCCTGTGACCATGCGTATCCTGCTTGCCGCCGCGTTGATCGCATCGCCGGCGCTGGCCCATGCCGCCGATCTTCCGGCCGGCAGCACCAATTCGAACACGGCGGACGACGGCGCCGCGGCCCCCGCCCCCCGCGAAGGCGACGGCATTCCCGAACAGCTCGATTCGGACCAGAAGGCCGGATACCGCAAGGTATTCGCCGCCATCCATACCGGCCGCTGGCAGGATGCCCAGCTCCAGCTCGATTCGATGAAGCCGGGCCCGCTCCATTCGATCGCCCGCGCCGAGCTCTACACCGCCAAGAATTCGCCCAAGGTCGAGCTCGCCCCGCTGCTCCAGCTGATCGGCGACGCCCCCGAGCTGCCCCAGGCCGACCAGCTCAGCCGCATGGCCAAGACCCGCGGCGCGGTTTCCACCCCCGTCATTCCGGCCGCCGCGCGCCTCGTCTGGTACGACGGCGCCCCGGTCCGCCAGCGTGCCCGTTCGATCAAGAGCGATGCCGCCGCCACCGAGATCGCGCTCGCCATCCAGCCCTATGTGAAGGCCGACCAGGGCCTCGAGGCCGAGGGCGTGGTGAGCAAGTTCGAGGCAGACCTGACGCCCGAGGCCAGGACCGAGTGGCAGCAGAAGGTCGCCTGGATCTATTACGTCGCGGGCGACGACAACAATGCCCGCCGCGTCGCTGCCAAGGCGCAGGACGGCTCGGGCGACTGGGCCCCGCAGGCCGACTGGGTCGCCGGGCTCGCCGCCTGGCGCGAGCAGGATTGCGCCGGTGCCACTGCCGCGTTCGAGCGCGTCGCAACCCGCGCCGCCGATACGGAGCTCCGCTCCGCCGGCCTCTATTGGGGCTCGCGCGCGGAAATGGCGTGCGGCCATCCCGACAAGGTCGAAGTGAAGCTGCGCGCCGCAACCCAATATGGCGAGACCTTCTACGGCCTGCTCGCCAAGTCGGCGCTGGGCATCGAGGACAAGGCCGGCAAGGGCGAGAAGTTCGTCGCCGAGGACTGGCGCGCGCTAGAGCGCCGCCCGAACGTCCGCGTCGCCGCCGCACTGGTCGAGATCGACGAGGACGGGCTGGCCGACGAAGTGCTGCGCTACCAGGCCAAGATCGGCAGCCCTTCCGAGCATCTCGCGCTCACCCGCCTCGCCGGCCGGCTGAGCCTGCCGGCGACCCAGCTCTGGCTCACCCATAACTGCCCCCAGGGCACCCAGCCGCTCACCGCCGCCCGCTATCCGGCGCCGAACTGGACCCCGGCCGGCGGCTGGCGCGTCGACAAGGCGCTGGTGTTCGCCCACACGCTGCAGGAATCGCGCTTCAACTCGGAGATCCGCAGCGCCGCCGGCGCGATGGGCCTGATGCAGGTGAAGACTGGCGCCGCGATCGACATCGGCCGCCGCAACGGCATGACCTATGCCGCCAGCGACCTGACCAAGCCTTCGGTCAACATGGAGATCGGCCAGTCCTATCTCGAGCAGCTGCGCGACCAGCCCTTCACCGGCGGCCTGCTCCCCAAGGTGATCGCCTCCTACAATGCCGGCCCCACCCCGGTCGCCAACTGGAACGCGATGATCAAGGATGGTGGCGATCCGCTGCTCTATATCGAGAGCATCCCGTACTGGGAGACGCGCGGTTACGTGATGACCGTGCTACGCAACTACTGGATGTACGAGAACCAGGAAGGCCGCAAGTCGAGCAGCCGCGAGGCGCTGGCCCAGGGCATGTGGCCGAAATTCCCCGGCATGCAGGGCCCGGCCGCGGTGCGGCTCAGTGCGCGCAAGCTCGCCTTCCACCAGGACAGCAATGCCAATCGATAACAGCATCGCCTTCCGCCCGGTGCGGATCGCGGTGCTCACGGTCTCCGACACACGGACCCTGGCCGACGACCGATCGGGCGACCGGCTGGTCGAGCGGCTGACGGCGGCGGGGCATGTCCTTGCCGATCGGGCGATCGTGACCGATGACGCCGACCTGATCGTTGCGCGGCTCCATCGCTGGATCGACGATCCCCAGGTCGAAGTCGTGCTCACCACCGGCGGCACCGGCGTGACCGGCCGCGACGTGACGCCGGAGGCGCTGGCGCGTGTGTGGGACAAGGAAATCCCGGGCTTCGGCGAGCTGTTCCGCTGGCTCAGCTACCAGTCGATCGGAACCTCGACGATCCAGTCGCGCGCGACCGCCGGTGTGGCGCGTGGTACCTATATCTTCGCCCTGCCCGGCTCGACCGGCGCGGTTACGGACGCCTGGGACGGCATCCTCGCGAGCCAACTCGATGTGCGGCACAAGCCCTGCAATTTCGTCGAGCTGCTGCCGCGGCTGGGGGAACGCTGAACTAGCGATTCCTGTGGATCTACCGCTCCCCGGCGAAGGCCGGGGTCCAGTATCGGCGCACTCGGCGCGTGCAGGAAATGCTCTCCAAAGACATTGAAACTGGGCCCCGGCCTTCGCCGGGGATCAGCTCATCGCCAAGAAACGGGCGCCGGCTAACCCAAACGCCCGCATCAAGCCTCTTACTTCTTCCCGCCGGCGGCCTTTTCTTCCTCTTCCATGAAATCGAACAGGTCGCCGGTCATCGACTGCCACCAGTCCACCGTGTCGGCGAAATTGGCGAAACTGACCTTGCCGATCGTGGTGACGTCCATCCAGGTCGAGAGATCGCCATCCTTGTCGATCACGATGCGCAAGAAACGCTTCGTGGCGTTCCAGCGATTGGCCATCTCGACGTTGAAATACGGCTCCTTCTTGTACCAGGAGAAGAATTGCATCGAGGTGCAACCCTTGGCCGCGCTGCAATCATAGAACTCGATCGTGAAGGCCGAGCCATTGGCGGCGCTGGAGATATAGGGATCGCCGCTGCTTTCGTGCTTCTTGAGCTCGGCCTTGTAGCCGGCTTCCTGCAGCAGCTTGGCCACCTGCTCGGGCCGCGACAGATCGACCATACGGGCCGGATCGGCGCTCTGCGCCATCGCCGGCATTGCCCAAATGCTCGCCGCCAACGCGGCTGCCATCATGATACCCCGCATCATTCCCCCTTCGCCTCGAACGCGGTGACGGGGAAATCCGTCGCCCCGCTCCACGCCGGCCATGGCCGCAGACGGGATCGGGCTTTGGAAACTCCCCCAACGCCCCGATCCTATCTCCGCCGCCGCGACGCGGCAATCATTCCGGCTCGTTGACGAACACACCCAGGCCGTTCCCCGCCGGATCGCGGAAATGGAAGCGCCGCCCGCCCGGGAAGCTGAAGATCGGCACGACGATCTCGCCACCCGCCGCCGTCACCGCCTCAAGCGCAGCCTCGAGATCCTGCACCTCGATGATCGGCAGCAGCTGCTCGATCACATGATCGGTGCTGCCGTTGATGCCGAGATCGGTATCGCCGGTGGTGGTCGCCGCATAGTCCGGCCCGAAATCGGTGAACTTCCAATCGAATGCCTTCGCGTAGAAGTCGCGGGTGCCCCCCACATCCTTCGAGGGCAGTTCGAGATAGCTGATCCGTGCCATGTTTGCCTCCAATGTTCTTGCTATGTTCTAGATGCGCGCCTAGGCTTTGGCAATGGCAAAGAGTCGGCCGGTGCGCGGCGCCACCCTCAACGAGGCGAGCAGCCGCTTCAATCTGCCCGGCCGCGAGGCGGACGGCGAATGGCTCGACATGCGCGCGGCGCTGGACGACGCCCCGCCCCCGCTGCGTACCACGGTGACGGTGGAGCGGGCGCGGACGATCATCACCCGCAACCAATCGCCCGACATTTCCTTCGATCGCTCGATCAATCCCTATCGCGGCTGCGAACATGGCTGCATCTATTGCTTCGCCCGGCCGACCCACGCCTATCTCGACCTGTCGCCGGGGCTGGATTTCGAGAGCCGGCTGTTCGCCAAGCCCGATGCCCCGGAACTGCTCCGCGCCGAACTGGGCAAGCGCGGCTATGTCTGCCGGCCGATCGCCTTCGGCACCAACACCGATCCCTATCAGCCGATCGAGGCGGAGTGGCGGATCACCCGCCAGTGCATCGAGGTGCTGGCCGAGCACGATCACCCGCTGACGATCACCACCAAATCGAACCGGGTGACCCGCGATCTCGACATATTGGCGCCGATGGCACGCAAGGGCCTGGCGGCGGTGATGGTCTCGGTCACCTCGCTGGACCCGAAGATCGCGATGACGGTGGAGCCGCGCGCACCGCATCCGGAGAAAAGACTGCAGGCGGTCAGGCAGCTCGCCGATGCCGGGGTGCCGGTGTTCGTCTCGCTGTCGCCCGTGATCCCGCACGTCACCGATCACGAGCTCGAGCATATCCTGGAACGCGCAGCCGAGGCCGGGGCGCGGACCGCCTTCTTCCTGCCGGTGCGGCTGCCGCACGAAGTATCGCCGCTGTTCCGCGCCTGGCTCGACACGCATTTCCCGGATCGCGCCGGCAAGGTAATGGCGACGATCCAGTCGATCCGCGGGGGCAAGGACAACGACCCCAATTTCCACACGCGCTTCCGCGGGCATGGCCCCTGGGCGGAACTGCTGCGCACCCGCTTCCGGATGGCGGCGAAACGCTACGGGCTGGACCAGGAAGTGCTGCGGCTCAGGACCGACCTGTTCCGTCCGCCAAGAGGCGCACAGGGGGAATTGCTTTAGGTCTCAAACTCCCTCTCCCCGGGAGGGGAGAGGGCTATTGCTCACATGCACATCGTCTCCAGCGGCAGCAGCGCCGGCGCCTGCGGCTCCTTCAGCTCCCTGGCCGCCATCGCGCCGTTCAGCCCCTGGGGCTGCGGGGAGAGCGCCGGGTTCAGCTCGGGCGCGTAATAGGGGGCCTTCTCCGCCTCCCCGATGCTGACGAACCGGTACCCTTTTTCGCGATAGAGCGCGATCAGCCTGGGCATCATGTGCGCATCGAAGGCTCCCAGGTGCATCAGCAGCACATAAGGGATGTCACGGCCATAGAGCGCCTGCGCCATGGCGCGCGACCGGTCCGCCTGGACCGCGGCGTTGCCGAGCCAGCTATGCTCCATCTGGAGGATCGCGTCGGCATCTCCCTTGGCGACGCAGCGGGCATAGGTGTTGTTGAATGCCCAGTCGGAGAAATCCATCGTCACCGCCGCCACCTTGTAGCCGCGCTCGGCCAGCAACCTGCGCACCCGCGCCCGCTTTGCCGGGTCCGCCGAGGCTTCGGAGAGGAAGGGATAGCGGAACCAGCGCCAGTCCGTCGCGCCCATCTTCGCCTTGAGGATCGGTTCGTTCTTCTCCAGCTCGGACAGGAATTGCGCGTCGGTCAGGTCGTTCAGATTGGCGTGGCTCCAGCCATGATTGCCAAGCGTCAGCCCGGCCGCGCGCCACTTGTCGAGCACCGGCGCCGAAGCGGGCTCGCGCTCGAGCTGGACGCCGTTGATGAAGCCGGTTGCCGGCGCCCCGCCCGCCTTCAGCGCCGCGATGATCCGCTCAGCGATGCCGACGCGGGTATAGCCCTGGGGCAGCGGCGCATGGGCGGTGAGGTCATCGAAGGTGAAAGCGATCATCGGCGCGGGCGCGGCAGGTGCGGTGGCCACCCTGCCCTTGTCCTTCACCCGGTCAGAGAAGAGCGACAGCGGCACCGCATCGGCCATCGCCTGATAACCGGCGACCGAGGGATGGAGCCCATCATTGTCGTAAACCTTCAAAAGCTTCGTCGGCGCGGCGGGGTCACGCATCGCGGCGTCGAGGTCGATCACTCCGTCGAAATTGCCGGGGGTGCGGATCCAGGCGTTCACCACGGCGCGATCGGCCTCGTTCTGCGCATCGGGGTGATAATAGGCCGAGCCGCCATAGGGCGTGATCGTCGCGCCGATCACCTTGATCCCGTGCGCGCGGGCGCGGGCGACCATCTGGCGATAGGCGCCGATCATCCCCTCTACCAGGGCCGCATGCGCCTCGGGCGTCGCCGGCGCGTCGCGGGTGAGCGTGCCGAGATCGTTGACCCCTTCGAAGATCACGAGATGGCTGACGCCGGGATAGCTCAGCACCTCGCGGTCGAACCGCGCCATCGCATTGGGGCCGAGCCCGTCATTGAGCAGGCGGTTGCCGCCGATGCCGGCATTGATCACGGCCATGTCGGCCAGCGCCGGGATTGCGCGCAGGCGGAGCTGGAGCCCGTCGGTCCAGCGCTTGTTGGTGTTGGGCTGGACGCCATAGCCGTCAGTGATCGAGTCGCCGAGGACAACCACCGCCGATGCCTTGGCGGAAACGGCCTCGATCGCGCCGATCTGCACCCAGCGGTCGGCGGTCTTGGCGCCGGGCAGGTCGGCGTCCCCGCTATGGTCCCCGTGGAGCATATGGCTGGTCGCACGCGAGCCGGGATGCCCGGTCTGCTGCGCCGGGGCTTCGGGCAGGTAGAGCGTGATCGCCAGGTCCGCGCCCGCCTGCACCGGGAGGGCGATGGGATCGGACCAATAGTCCGCACCTGCGGGGATGGTGACACTCTTCGCCCCGCCGAAGCGCAGGCTGGTCAGGCTGGCCGGATCGATCTTCGCCGTGGCTGGGTCGGCAGAGCGCGCGATCGTCGCACTGCCGATCCGCAGCGGCTGGGTGCCATAGGCATTGGTCAGGCGAACACGGAGCCTGGTGCCGGCGATCTGGATGCGGACGATCTGGCGGATCGTCGCGTCCTTCAGGTCCTCGCTCGGCAGGGCGTTGTTTCCGGGGATCATCTGCGAAGTCGCCCAGGCCGTCACCCAGCGCTCGCCCGGTGCCGCCGCGGCGCCCAGCAACAGGACCAGCGCCAGCAGGCGCGCGATCAGCCCCATATTCCTCTCCTGCAGTCCATCATTATGATAGCGCTACCATAACTCAGACATACCATCGCGCAATGGCCAAAGATTCGCAGGAGACCGGAAAAAGAGCGGCCACCGCATCGCAGCGGTGGCCTGCCGAGTTAGTAAGGGCAGCGGAAAGAGGGATCCAAACGCTGCCCGGGTCCTGAGACCTGACGCCACAATAGCCGTATCTTCGGATCAGACATAATACGGAAACATACGGTAAGCGAGTCCGAAACCTTTAGCGGATTGCGCGGGCATTGCGGCGGGCCTAGGCCCGGCGACAGACCATAAGGACCCTCCATGCGCGCGCTTGCCTTTGCTTTCGCTCTCACGCTTCCCGCCATCGCCAATGCCCAGGACGCCCAGCCGACCGGCAAGCTGCCGGACACGGTTACGCCCCTCGCCTATCGGCTCGACCTGACGATCGTGCCGGAGAAACCGCGCTTCACCGGCCATGCCGAGATCGACGTGCAGCTCAACAAGGCGGCGCAGACGGTGTGGATGCACGGCCGCAACCTGAACGTGACCAAGGCAGTGGCGATCGTCGGCGGCAAGGAAGTGCCGATCACCTTCGCGCAGAAGAGCCCCTATGGCCTCGCCCAGATCGATTTCGGCAAGACGGTGCAGCCCGGCAAGGTCACGCTGAAGTTCGAGTATGACGCGGCGTTCGGTGGCGGTGCCTCGGGCCCGTACCGGATCAACGTCGCCGGCGACTGGTACAGCTGGACCCAGTTCGAGTCGATCGATGCGCGGGCGGCCTTCCCGAGCTTTGACGAGCCGGGGTTCAAGACACCCTTCACCGTCTCGCTCACCACCAAGCCCGGCTTCGTCGCGCTGAGCAATGCGCCGGAGACAGGCAAAGCCGTCAAGGTCGGCGAGCTGGTCAGGCACCGCTTCATCGCCACCAAGCCGCTACCGACCTATCTGGTCGCCTTCGTCGTCGGCCCCTTCGACACCCTCGGCGGCAAGGTGCCCGCCACCGCCCAGCGCAAGGCTCCGCTGCCGCTGCGCATCGTCGGCACCAAGCCCTACAAGGACGAGATGCAGTTCGCGCTGGACAATTCCGGCCCGATCGTCGCGCTGCTCGAGAAATATTTCGGCCAGCCCTTCCCCTTCCCCAAGCTCGACCAGATCGGCTCCCCGGTGATGCCGGGCGCGATGGAGAATGCGGGCGCCGACATCTATGGCGACGGCATCCTGTTCGTCGACGAGAGCGACGCCACTTCGCGCAAGCAGACCTTCGGCATGGTCGTGGCGCACGAACTGTCGCACCAGTGGTTCGGCGATCTCGTCACCCCGGCCTGGTGGGACGACATCTGGCTGAACGAGAGCTTCGCCAACTGGATGGGCTACCGCATCGGCAATGAATGGCGCCCAGATCTCGACATCGGCGTCGATGCGATCGCCGAAGGTTTCGAGGCGATGGACCTGGATTCGCTCGTCGCCGGCCGGCCGATCCACCAGAAGATCACCAACGACGCCGATATCGACGCGGCGTTCGACCAGATCACCTATGGCAAGGGCGGCCAGGTCGTCGGCATGATCGCGGCCTATATGGGCGACGAGAAGTTCCGCGAGGGCGTGCGCCTGCACATGAAGCGCCACGAGTACGGCAACGCCTCGACCGATCAGTTCTTCGGCTCGCTCGCCGATGCCGCGCATGATCCGCGCGTGCTCGAATCGCTGCGCAGCTTCGTCGACCAGCAGGGCGTGCCGGTGGTGACCTTCCACCGCCAGAACGGCATCCTCACCGCCAGCCAGCAGCGCTTCGCCTATTTCGGCACCAATGCGCCCGCGCAGCAATGGATCGTCCCGCTCTGCGTCCGCCAGGGCGAGACCAAGAACTGCATGCTGCTCGACAAGCCGAACGCGCCGGTGGTCTCGAACGGCACCGGCACGCTCGTCCCCAATGCCGGCGGTTGGGGCTATTACCGCTTCGACCTCGATCCCACCGATTGGGACGCGCTGATCGCCGCCGCCCCCACCCTGCCGACCGGCGAGGCGCTGGCGGTGGACGACAGCCTGTGGGCGAGCTTCTATGCCGGCAAGGCGAATACCGCGCAGATCGTTGCGCTGGCCCGTTCGATGGCGAAGCATCCCAAGACCAAGATGCAGCTCGACAATGGCGACCGGCTCGTCGGCCTGCGCCAGCGCGGGCTGATCGGTGCGGCAGCCCTGCCCGCCTATCGCAAGCTGTTCGTCGACATCTATGGCCCGATGCTCGACAAGATCGGCTTCGATCCCAAGGCCGGCGCCCACGAGAACGACAATGCCGACACCGCCGAACTGCGCGAGCAGCTGGTCGGCTTCGTCGCCGACAATGGCCATGACGCGGCGCTTCGTGCCAAGCTGAGCACGGCGGCCGATGCCTGGCTTGCCGGCGACACCAAGGCGCTGGACGGCGATTTCGCCCCGCTGGCGCTGGCCGTCACGGTCGAGGATCGCGGCGTACCCTTCGCCAAGACGCTCGCCGAGGCGGCACTGGAAGGCAAGACGCCGGGCCTGCGCCAGGCCGCTTTCCGCGCCATTGCCTCGTCGGGCAATGCCGATGTCGCCAAATGGTATTTCACCGAGTTCAACGACCCGCGCTACACCCCGCGCGAACGCCTGTTCGCGGCGTCGACCTTCCTTAAGGACGCAGACACCCGTGACGCGGCGCTCGAGTACATGATCGCCCATTTCGACGAGTTCTCGAAGGTCACCGGCGGCGGCGGCATCTTCTCGGGCAATTCGGCGCAGACCTTCAAGACGCAATGCTCGCTCGCGGCAGCGGACATGGTCGACGCCAAGCTGCGCACCGAAGGCGGCAATAACCTGCCGATCGACCGCGCGGTGGAGGGTATCCGCAACTGCGCCCGCTTCAAGGACGCCAAGGCGGGTGAGGTAACGGCCGCGTTCGCCGGGATGTGACGTCCAGTTCCTCCCCGAGCTTGTCTCGGGGAGGGGGACCATTCGCGTAGCGAATGGTGGAGGGGCCGCCGACGATAGTCGGCGGTGTTCCACCGCCGCCCCTCCACCCCGACGCTTCGCGTCGCGGTCCCCCTCCCCCAGCAAGCTGGGGGAGGAATTGCGAGGTCCTAAGCCGCTGCCAGCTTGAAGTCCTTGTACTGCGCCCGGATCGCGGTCTTGAGCAGCTTGCCGGTGGCGGTGTGGGGCAGGCTCTCGACGAAATGCACTTCGTCGGGCAGCCACCATTTGGCGACGTGCTGCGCGAGATGCGCCTGCACTTCCTCCGCCGTCACTTCACTCTCGGGCTTGCGGACCACCAGCAGGATCGGCCGCTCCTCCCATTTCGGATGATACACGCCGATCGCCGCCGCCTCTGCGACGCCCGCGCAGCCGACCGCGGCATTTTCCAGCTCGACCGAGCTGATCCACTCGCCGCCGGACTTGATCACGTCCTTGGCACGATCGGTGATCTGCATCGTGCCATCGGGATGGAGCACCGCGACGTCGCCGGTGTCGAACCAGTTGTCGGCATCGACTGCGGGTTCCTCCGCCTTGAAATAGCTCTGCACGATCCAGGGGCCACGTACCTGTAGCCGGCCAGAGCTCTTGCCGTCACGCGGCTGTAGGCTGCCCTCGTCGTCCACCACCCGCAACTCGACCCCGTAAGGCACCTTGCCCTGCTTGCAGACCTGGTCGACCTGCGCCTCGAAGCTGAGATCGTCCCAGTCCCAGGATGGCGCCCCCATCGTGCCGATGGGCGAGGTCTCGGTCATGCCCCAGGCATGGTTGACGCGGATGCCCATCTTCATCAGCCGCTCGATCATCGCACGCGGCGCGGCCGAGCCGCCGATGGTGACGATCTTCAGATGCTCCGGCTTGGCACCGGTCGCATCCATATACTGGAACATCGCGAACCAGACGGTGGGCACACCGGCGGTGTGGGTCACCTTCTCGCGGTTCATCAGCTCGCACAGCACCAGCGGGTCGTTGACCGCCGAGAAGACGAACTTGATCCCCGCCGCGGCACCCGCCCAGGGCAGGCCCCAGCCGACCGCGTGGAACATCGGCACGATCGGCATCGCCACCGCCCGCGCCGATAGGTCGAACACATCGGGCTGCATCTCGGCGATCGCGTGGATAACGCTCGATCGGTGCGTGTAGATCACACCCTTGGGATTGCCGGTTGTACCGCTGGTGTAGCAGATCATGCAGGGCTCGCGCTCGTCGCCCTTCACCCACTCGTAATTGCCGTCCTCGGCCGCCAGCAGAGCTTCGAACCCGTCCGGCCCATCGCTGTCGAAGCAGTAATAATGCTCGATCGTCGTCCAATGCGGCTTGAGGCGCTCGACGATCGGCGCGAAGGCGCGGTCGTAGAACAGGACCTTGTCCTCGGCATGGTTGCCGATGAAGGCGAGCTGGTCGTCGAACAGGCGCGGGTTGATCGTGTGGACCAGCCCGCCCATGCCGGCGGTGCCGTACCAGGCGACGAGGTGGCGGCTATGGTTCATCGCCAGCGTGCCGACGCGGTCGCCCTTCTTCACCCCGAGCCGTTCGAGCGCCTGGGCGAGCTTGCGCGCGTCGCGGGCGATACCGGCCCAGGTGGTGCGCGTCTCGCTGCCATCGGCCCAGCGCGTAACCAGCTCCCGCCCCCAATGCTCGCGCGCCGCGTGATCGAGGAGCGTGGTCACGCGCAGCTCGAAATCCTGCATTCCACCCAGCATCATCGCTCTCCATACCGCTTTTTCGAGAGCGTAACCCGTGGATGGCGGGGGTGTCGAGAGTGGGCCGTGTAAGGAAGAATGTCGGAAGCGCATCAAAAGCCCTCTCCCTTTGGGAGAGGGTTGGGTGAGGGTAGGCTTCGGCGAGCGCAGCGTCCGAGGTGCACCACCCTCATCCCTCCCACTGCCTTCGGCGGCGGGCCCCTCCCTTCTCCCAATGGGAGAAGGGGTTATGCCTATGCCGCCTCGGCCAGCTTCGCCGCAGCGCTCTTCAGCGAGGCCCAGCGGATACCCGGGACATTCTCGATCTTCTGGCGCAGCTCTCCGTCGAGCCGGAAGTCGCGGCCGAGCACGATCTCGGCCACGCCGCCCGCGATGCCGACATGGACCAACACCTCGCCTCGGCCGCCGCGCTGGTCGCCGATGATGCCGGCAAGGATCGGAATCGCGGCAACGTCGTCGATGGTCACGTCGAGCACCAGCCGCGCGGTGTTGGCCAGGCTCTCGATACTCTGGACACGCTTGATCGAGACGCGCGGGGTATCCTCGCCGGCGCGCTTGTCGAGTTCCACGGTCAGCACCGCGCAACCGCCTTCGCGCGCGCAGCGCTCCAGATCGGGGACGGCGCTGTCCTCGAAGCAGCTGGCGATGGTCTGGGCCGACTTATCCGAGATCGAAGCCATCACATATTTGTTGCCGCGCGCCGAGGTGCGGGGGCGGCAATCCTCGACAAGCACCGCAAGCGTGGCGCCCACGCGCGTGCCTGGCGGCACGTCCACCTCGTTCAGCGACACGATATCGATCGCGCCGAAGGTCCGGGCGAGGTGCTGGAAGCGATCGAGCGGATGCGCCTGGAAATAGAAGCCAAAGGCCTCGCGCTCATGGCCAGTCCGATCGGACGTCGACCAATAGACGTCCTCGGAGAGACGGATCTCGTCACCCGCGGGCTTGGTGAGCATGTCGAACGACGCCTGGAAGCTGTTCCGCTCGCCGTGCGAGCGCTGGCACACCGCCATTATCCGTTCGGCCGCACCATAGACGCCGGCGCGATTGTCGTTGATCGAGTCGAAGGCGCCCGCAGCCGCGAGGGTTTCCAGCTGCCGCTTGTTGATCAGCTGGGGGTTGGTGCGCAGCGCAAAGTCGTCGAGGGTCTTGTAGACGCCCCGCTCCTCGCGGTCGCGCACCAGCTCTTCCATCGCCCCCTCGCCGACGCCCTTGAGCGCGCCCAGCGCATAGCGGACGGCAAGCCCCTCCTCGGTCTTCTCGACGAAGAAATCGGCCTGACTGCGATTGATGTCGGGCGACAGGTAGCTGATCCCGAGCCGCTTCATGTCGTCGACGAAGATTGCCAGCTTGTCGGTCTGGTGGATGTCGTACGCCATCGACGCGGCGAAGAACTCGTGTGGATGATGCGCCTTGAGCCAGGCCGTCTGATAGGCGAGCAGCGCATAGGCGGCCGCGTGCGACTTGTTGAAGCCATAGCCGGCGAACTTGTCGATCAAGTCGAACAGTTCGTTGGCCTTGGCCGGCTTGATTCCGTTGTGCTCGGCGCAGCCCTTCACGAAGGTCTCGCGCTGGGCGTCCATCTCCGCCTTGATCTTCTTGCCCATCGCGCGGCGGAGCATGTCCGCGCCGCCCAGCGAATAGCCGGCCAGGATCTGGGCGGCCTGCATCACCTGCTCCTGATAGACGAAGATCCCGTAGGTCTCCTTCAGGATCGGCTCGAGCAGGTCGTGCGGGTAGATGATCTCCTCGCGCCCGCCCTTGCGGTGGCCGAAGCTCGGGATGTTGTCCATCGGGCCCGGGCGGTAGAGCGAGACGAGCGCGATGATGTCACCGAAATTGGTCGGGCGGACGGCCGTGAGGGTACGCCGCATGCCTTCCGATTCCAGCTGGAACACGCCGACCGTGTCGCCGCGCTGGAGCAGGTCATAGACTTCGGTGTCGTCCCAGGCGAGCGCATCCAGATCGACATCGAGCCCGCGATCGGCGAGCAGCTCGACGGCCTTCTTGAGCACCGACAGCGTCTTCAGACCCAGGAAGTCGAACTTCACCAGCCCGGCGCCCTCGACATATTTCATGTCGAACTGGGTGACCGGCATGTCCGAGCGCGGATCGCGGTAGAGCGGGACAAGCTGCGACAGCGGGCGATCGCCGATCACCACGCCGGCGGCGTGCGTCGACGAGTGGCTCGGCAGGCCTTCCAGCTGCATCGAGAGATCGACGAGATTCTTGATCTCGCGGTGCGCGTTATACTCGGAAAGGAACTCGCTCACGCCGTTCAGCGTGCGCTCTAGCGTCCAGGGGTCGGTCGGGTGGTTCGGGATCTGCTTGGCGAGGCGATCGACCTGGCCATAGCTCATCTGCAGCACGCGGCCGACGCTCTTGATCACCGCGCGCGCCTTCATCGTACCGAAGGTGATGATCTGCGCGACGTGATCGGAGCCGTATTTCTGCTGCACGTAGCGGATCACCTCGCCACGTCGGGTTTCGCAGAAGTCGATGTCGAAGTCGGGCATCGAGACGCGTTCCGGATTCAGGAAGCGCTCGAACAGCAGGCCCAGCTTCAAGGGGTCGAGATCGGTGATCGTCAGCGCCCAGGCGACCGCCGAGCCTGCACCCGAACCACGGCCCGGTCCCACGGGGATATCGTGTGCCTTCGCCCATTGGATGAAATCGGCAACGATCAGGAAGTAGCCCGGGAAGCCCATCTGGATGATGATGTCGAGCTCGAACTGGAGCCGCTTCTCATAGTCCTCACGCTCGGCGACATCGGTGATCCCCGCCTTTTCCAGCCGCTTCTCCAGCCCTTCCCACGAGAGATCGCGCAGCATCTTCGCCTCGCCCTCGCGGTCGCCAGCGAGGCTGGGGAGGATCGGCTTGCGCTTCGGCGCGGCATAGGCGCAGCGCTGGGCGACGACGAGCGTGTTGGCGATGCCCTCGGGCAGGTCCGAGAACAGGCTCTTCATCTCGGTCGCCGGCTTCATCCACGCATCGGGCGAGGAACGCGGGCGATCGTCCGAGGCGACATAGGAGCTGTTGGCGATGCACAGCATCGCGTCATGCGCCTCGTGGAAGGTCGGCTCGGCGAAGCAGCTGGGATTGGTCGCGACCAGCGGCAAGTTGCGGTCATAGGCCAGGTCGAGCAGCTTCGGCTCCGCCCTGCCCTCGATCTCGTCGAGCCGCCGGACGATCTCGATATAGAGCCGGTCGGGGAACATCGCCTCGAGCCGAGTCGCATAGGCTGCTGCTGCCGAATCCTGCTGCTCGGCATAGAGGCGTGCCAGCGCACCCTCGGCACCGGCAGTGAGGCAGAGCAGCCCGTCCGTCCGCCCGTCCAGAGCGTCGAAAGGGATGTGCGCCTCTTCCTCGAGCGGGCGATCGAGATGCGCCATCGAGACGAGGTCGCACAGGTTGAGATAGCCCGTCTCGTCCTGCGCATAGAGCGCCAGCCAGTCGATCGGCGCGGCGACTCCGTCGGGCATGTCGGGCCGCTTGACCGCCAGCAGCGTGCCGATGATCGGCTGGATGCCTGCCTTCATGCAGGCGTCGCCGAAGCTCATCGAGGCATAGAGGCCGTTGCGATCGACTACGGCAACTGCCGGAAAACCCAGTTCCTTCGCGCGCTTGGCGATCGCCTTCGGCTCGATCGCGCCCTCCAGCATGGTGAAGGACGAGAAGACCCGAAGCGGAACGAAGCCGGAATGCATCCGGCGATTGTAGGGTCCTGCTCTCCGTGGCGCTACCCGTGGGGAGCGTTTTCCACAATTTTCAAGCGTTTGGGCTCAGGATTCTTCCCTACGCACGGACTCGGACGGGTGGTCTCCGGAATGGCGAGCGGCGCCGCGCTGGTCCAGAACCATGGTTAACGGCGGTAAACCTTAACCAGGCGCACCGCGAGATTCCGGCAAGCAGGTAACCATGAGCACCCTTTACCACGGCAGCGAGCTTTGCGAGGTCGACGCGGACGGAAACGTCGCGATCCCGGCCTTTCTCGAAGCCGCACTGCCCGGTGAAGCCAGCCCCGACATCATCGTCGCCAAGCATCAGGGCGACACCTGCCTGATCGGCTATGGCCGCGAACACCTCACCACGCTCGCCGAGCGCGCCGAGCGTCGCCGGCTCGCCGAGGAAGAGCGCGGCGAGGAAGCCCGCAGCCACTATCACCGCATGCGCGGCACCTTCGGCATTTCCGAGCGGATGAAGCGTGAAGGCAAGGGCCTGCGCATCCCCGCTGCGATGCGCCATCTCGGCCGCATCGACGACCTCGCCCTGTTCGTCGGCACCGGCGACAGCTTCGAAATCTGGAACCCCGTGCTCGCGCTCGAAAGCGACGACGAGCATTTCCGCGCACTGGCCGAATTCCGGCTGCGGTCGCGCGGCGGCAAGACGACCAAGGGAGTGCATTGAGATGAGTATCCGCTGCAACATGATGGGCCACACGGCCGGCACTACCCACCACCACAACCAGGGGCTCGACTTCGCGGTCTGCCACCATTGCGGCCACGACCTGATCCGCCCCGATGGCGGCGAGTGGAGCGAAGTGCCCGAGGGTTTCCAGGTCGTGTGGCGCGAGTTCGGCCGCACCGGCGACGCCGCCTCGGTCGCCGAGCGCATGGCCCGCATGGCACCCCCGCCCCGCCGCCGCGACCCGCGGAATGCGCGGCCCAAGCCCCGCCGTGACGCGCGCGGCCGCCCGTTCTCGGCAGGTTTCGGCATGGTCGGCGCGCTCGCCAGCCTCGGCAAGCTGGTCGGCGGCGAGGCCGAGGACGACACCAGCGGCATCGAGGCCAACGGCCAGTACGTCATCCGCCTGCCGCACGCCGGCTCGACCCACTAAGGACCGCGCATCCGCCTAGCGTACCGGCCGTACGCGCGATCCCAGACCCGGTGGCGGGGTGCACCTCCTCCCGCCCCGCCACCGGCCACCTTCCTTCCCCGCTCCCGCCCCGCTAGGTTCCTCTGCGAATCCAAGGGGGTGGATCGATGTTCTTCCTGTCGCTCGCATTGTTCGCGCAATCCGCCACGCTGGATACGGATACCGGCAAGGCCGCCGGGCAATGCAACCGCGCGCTTGCGGCCGATATGGGGACAGCGAGACTCGCAACGCTGCGTGGCTTCGCGCAGGTCACCTATCTCGGCATGTCGGTGGCCAAGGCGGAGGGCGTGAAGGATAATTTTTCCAAGCGCACCTTCGAGATGCTGTTCGACGCCCGCGACGCCGCCGCGAAGGCCCCGAAGCCCACGCCCGCGCTTCTAGCCGAATGCGATTCCCGCTTCCCTCTGGCGCGCAGCACTGCCCCAGTAGAGTTGCCTCGCGACGCGCTTGACCGCGACCTGACCTGCGTGGGCGCGCTCAGTTTCCTTGTAGCGGGCGCGGAGTCCTGGGGCCGCGAGAAAACCGCGGTTCGTGCGGAGTATCAGCCCTATTTCGACGGCCTCACAGCGCGCATCAGCAAGAATCCACGCACCAACGCGGCGCTTGGCGAACAGGAATCCTTTGCCGGCGCAGTCAACAATGCGCTTCGGATATCCCTCGACACCGGCAATCTTGAAACTGTCCTGCTGAGCTGCAGCAAGCTGCCGACCTAGCCCTAGTTATCCCCAGCTTTCCTCGCGTACGCGCACGCGCGCGGGCGGGGTTGGCAGGACGCATCGGCACCGCTAGAGCCGTAGGTCACACTCAAGAACCCGAAAGCGGTGAACACTTTGACCGACGAGACCATCCTCGCCGACGACCCCTCCGACATTACGCCGATCTCGATCGTCGACGAGATGAAGACGAGCTACCTCGATTACGCGATGAGCGTGATCGTGGCGCGCGCGCTCCCCGACGTTCGTGACGGCCTGAAACCCGTCCACCGCCGCATCCTCTACGCCGCGCAGGAAGGCGGCTATGTCGCAGGCCGCGCCTATCGCAAGTCGGCCCGCCTCGTCGGTGACGTGATGGGTAAGTACCACCCGCACGGCGACAGCTCGATCTACGACGCGATGGCGCGCATGGCCCAGGACTGGGCGATGCGGGTGCCGCTGATCGACGGCCAGGGGAACTTCGGTTCCATGGACCCCGATCCGCCCGCCGCAATGCGCTACACCGAAGCGCGCCTCGCCAAGGTCGCCTCGGCGCTGCTCGACGATATCGAGAAGGACACGGTCGACTTCGTCCCGAACTATGACGGGTCGGAGAGCGAGCCGGCGGTCCTCCCCGCGCGCTTCCCCAACCTGCTGGTCAACGGCGCCGGCGGCATCGCGGTCGGCATGGCGACCAACATCCCGCCACACAATCTCGGCGAAGTGATCGACGCCTGCCTCGAGCACATCAAGAGCATGCTCGGCCAGCGCGAGGCGCTGACGCTCGAGGAACTGATGGAGATCGTCCCCGGTCCGGACTTCCCAACCGGCGCGCTGATCCTCGGCCGCACCGGCTGCCGCAACGCCTATTCGACCGGCCGCGGTTCAATCATGGTCCGCTCGCGCCACGAGTTCGAGCAGCGCGGCGATCGCCGCTCGATCGTGCTCACCGAGATTCCGTACCAGCAGGGCAAGAACGCGCTGGTCGAGAAGATCGCCGAGGCCGCGAAGGACAAGCGCATCGAGGGCGTGAGCGACATCCGCGACGAATCGTCGCGCGAGGGCGTCCGCATCGTCGTCGACCTGAAGCGCGACGCGACCCCGGAGGTCGTGCTCAACCAGATCTGGCGGAACACCCCTGCCCAGTCGAGCTTCCCGGCCAACATGCTCGCGATCCGCGGCGGCCGCCCGGAACTGCTCAACCTGCAGGACATCATCCAGGCCTTCGTCAAGTTCCGCGAAGAGGTCATCACCCGCCGCTCGAAGTTCGAGCTGGCCAAGGCCCGTGAGCGCGCGCACATCTTGCTCGGCCTGGTGATCGCGGTCACCAACCTCGACGAGGTCGTCCGCATCATCCGCGGCTCGTCGAGCCCGGCCGACGCCCGCGACAAGCTGCTCTCGCGCGAATGGCCGATCGCGGAGATCGCCCAGTACATCAAGCTGGTCGAAGCGGTCGAAACCGAAGTGACCGGCGACACCTATCGCCTGTCGGACGCCCAGGTCCGCGCGATCCTCGACCTGCGCCTGCACCGCCTGACGGCGCTCGGCCGCGACGAGATCGGCGACGAGCTGAAGGAACTGGCCGACTCGATCGCCGAACTGCTCGAAATCCTCGGCAATCGCGCAAAGCTGTACGAAGTGATGGTGGAGGAGCTGACCACGGTCCGCACCCTCTATGCCACCCCGCGCCGCACCGAGATCGCCCCCGCTGCCGACGGCATCGAGGACGAGGACCTGATCGAGCGCGAGGACATGGTCGTCACCGTGACCGTGCAGGGGTACATCAAGCGCACCAGCCTCGACACCTTCCGCGCCCAGAACCGTGGCGGCAAGGGCCGTGCCGGCATGGCGACCAAGGACGAGGATGCCGTCACCGAGCTGTTCGTCACGTCGACGCACACGCCGGTGCTGTTCTTCTCGACCCTCGGCAAGGTCTATCGCATGAAGGTCTGGAAGCTGCCCGAGGGCGGCCCGGCCACGCGCGGACGGCCGATGATCAACATCCTGCCGCTCGCGGCGGGCGAGACCATCTCGACCGTGCTGCCGCTGCCCGAGGACGAGGCGGAATGGGCGAACCTCCACGTGATGTTCGCCACCGCCAAGGGCTCGGCGCGCCGCAATGCGATGGACGCGTTCAACAACGTGCCCTCGAACGGCAAGATCGCGATGAAGTTCGAAGGCGAGGATGCCGACGATCGGCTGATCGGCGTCGCGCTACTCGAAGAGGGTGACGACGTGCTGCTCGCCACCCGCCAGGGCAAGGCGATCCGCTTCGCCGCCGACGATGTCCGCGAGTTCCAGAGCCGCAACTCCACCGGCGTGCGCGGCATGCGGCTGGCGGACGGCGACGAGGTCATCTCGCTGTCGATCCTCCACCGCGTCGGCACCACCAGCGAGGAGCGCGAGGCCTATCTCCGCTTCGCGCCGTGGAAGGCAGAGAAGGAAGGCGAGCCCGATCTGCCCGCCGAGCGCTTCGAGGACCTCAAGAACCGTGAGCAGTTCATCCTCACCGTCTGCGCCAATGGCTATGGCAAGCTGAGCTCGGCATACGAGTATCGGCGCACCGGCCGCGGCGGCCAGGGTATCACCAATATCGACAATATCGGCCGCAACGGTCCGGTGGTGGCGAGCTTCCCCGCGAGCAAGGGGCACCAGCTGATGCTGGTCACCGACCAGGCCAAGATGATCCGCATGTCGCTGGGCGACCTGCGTGTCATCGGCCGCGGTTCGGCGGGCGTGCGCCTGTTCAATGTCGGCGCGAACGAGCATGTCGTCTCCGCGGCGCGGATCGAGGAGAGCGAAGGCGATGCCGAGGCGGAGCTGGGTGACGGCCCCATCGTCGGCGAAGCCACCCCTGACGGCACCACGAGCGAAGACCTCGCCCAGGGGCCTGAGGACGGGCAGTAAGAGCCATGCACCCTCTCCCGCCTGCGGGAGAGGGTTTTAACGGGAAACGCGTCGATGCCCGACAACATCGCCTACAAGATCCTCACCAGCGAGCAGATGCACATCCTGGAGCATGAGGGCGTGTTCAAGGGCGCGCCGATCGACCTCCAGGACGGCTATATCCATCTCTCCACCGCCACGCAGGTCGAGGAGACGCTGGACAAGCATTTCGCGGGCCAGACCGGCCTGTGGCTCGCTGCCGTCGACCTGGAGGCGATGGGCGACGCGGTGCAATGGGAACCGTCGCGCGGCGACCAGCTCTTCCCGCATCTATACGCCGATCTGCCGCTCGTGGCGGTGACCGCGTACAGCGAAGTCGGCTATGAGCCCGACGGCTCGCTCCGCCTGCCCGTCACCGGCTGAAAAACACGGCATCGCAATAAAATTGCCAAACCTTCCGGAAGGCGCTTGACGGGGAGAGATGCTACCCGTAATTGCCCGCTTCCGCTGCACGGCCCCTTCGTCTAGCGGTCAGGACGTCGCCCTCTCACGGCGAAAACACGAGTTCGATTCTCGTAGGGGTCACCAGCGTTTTCAGGCACTTAGCTTGCCTCGCAGTTGCATAAATTGCAACTTACTGCAGACTTACTGCAAATCCGTAGCTGGAAATCGGCGGATTTTCGCGGATTGTTCCGCACAGCAGTTGGTTCGCTGGCGCGTCGCCAATGTCTGATTCGCGCCCCAATCTTTGCCGCTCAGTGAGGAAGCTGCTGATCCCAAGAGCTGCCATACATCCATCTGGACTTTTTGTGGCGAGGAACGAGCGAACGTCGGCTCTGCCGACAGCGAGTGGCGGCTTCAGGTTTTGGGCTCGGTCTTCGCCGCGGTGAGCGTGACGGCGGCGGTCAGTGTCGCGGAGTTCAACCTCTTGGATACAATGGACGAACCAGCTAAAGCTCCGCTTACGTGGTTGGATATAATGGGGGCGTAAGTGACGGTCTTATTGGGACCGATCGAATTCGACGAAAAGATCATCAAGCGCCAATTGCGCCGCGACCTTTTGGACGACTGGTTCCCCGATCCCCGACGATTTGAGGATATGCTCGACATCGACCATGTCGAAGCCGTTCTCGTCGAAAACTTCCAGCGCAATGAAGGAATGTTCAAGCCAGAGAAGCGCACGCTCTTCAACATTCCCAAAAGCAACTTCACACTGCGCTATGGCCTGGAGATCAGTCTCGCCGAACGTGCCCTTTATCAAGCGCTGGCCGCACGACTGGTGCCGCTATACGATCCGCTTATTCCTTGGAACGTATTCAGTCATCGAGCCGCCGAAAATGCGGACGGGCGGTATCTCTTCCGACGCGCGATCCCCGCCTGGCAGGATTTCACCGGCGTGGTGCGCGACGGTCTGAGTGGAGCCCAGGTTCTGCTCTCGACCGATCTCACCAATTATTTCGAGAATATCGATCTCGAAAAGCTGCGGGAAACGCTCATCGAGTTGCTGCCCGAGTTACCCACCGATGCTGCCGAGAAGGCGATCGTCCGCACCCATACCGCGACGTTGTTCGAGTGCCTAAAGAGTTGGTGCTATTCCGAGCGAGCCGGCCTTCCGCAAAATCGCGATGCATCCTCGTTCCTAGCCAACATCTACATGTTGCCAGTTGACCGCGCGATGATAGCTCAAGGCTATCGGTATTTTCGCTACATGGACGATATCAAGATTGCCTGCGACAGCGAGCATCATGCGCGGAAGGCGCTCAAGGCGTTGAGCCTCGAACTGCGTCATCGTGGTCTTTCGGTTAATTCCGGAAAGACCAAGATCGTTCCCGTGGCGGACACCGAAGAAATTGCGAAATGCCTCGACGCTGGCGAGCCTGAACTGCAGCAGATCGACTCGATCTGGCAAACGCGGTCACTACGATCGATCAGCCGTTCCTTTCCGCTGCTGAGCGATCTGTCGCAACGTTTGTTACGCGGGGGAGAGGTCGGCAGTCGCGCCTTCCGATACTGTATTCGTAGACTCGAAGCGCTTGCGAGCTGTCCGGAGTTCGAAGTCCCCGAGGCGTACTTTGCCCCTATCACGCCTCTCGTCATCGATGCTCTCTCCACGAGCCCGGCATCGACCGACGAGTTGGTGCGGTACCTGCGCGCCGTTCCAACGATGGATAGCGATCTCGATCAAGTCGCGCAGCTGCTCCAGGATGGTGGGCGTAATTATTACACCTGGCAAAATTATCGGCTCTGGGCGCTGCTTGTGCAAAAGCAGTTCAATCGACCGGCGCTCGTCGCCTATGCGATGACGGTCGTTCGCGATCAGCCGGATTGCGCGACCCGGTGCGGCGCGACTCTTTACGCCGGCGCTTTCGGCACCAAGGATGATCGCATCGCGATCGCGGAGGGGTTTGGTGCTCTTGAGTCCTTCATGGGGCAGCGCGTAGCTCTGCTGGCGGTTCAGGAACTCCATTTCAAGCCGCATATTCGCGACCATGTGCGTCCGAGCCTGCGCAACGATTTGAAGAACGTCTACAAGGGTCTGAACCGCCAAGGCGTCTATGTCGCGCCGCCGCTGCCAGTTTCGATCACCCGCATTCTCGACACCGAGCGCGACTATGACTGACGTTTCAATGCTGGCCTATGTGCCGGACCCGTTCGCGGTCCAGACTTCCCGGTTCCTCATCCGCAAACCGTCGGGCGAGTGTCTCCATGTTAATGCGCGAGAGCTGAGCAACTTCCCGACGCGGTTGCTCACGTACGATATGCCGGCGTTGATCGACGACCTGCGTCGCCTCAAGCACCCACCGCCGGCCCAAATTCTGGACATGGGCGACGCATTAAGACTGCTCGTTGGCCAGCCGAAGGACGAGGGCGGCGAAAAGCAGTGGCATATCTGGCCGGCGCTGAAACGCCGTTTTGCCAACCATCTCGACGCCGATCGGTTTGAGCGCCTAGCTTTGTCGCGCGAGAGCCGCCCCGACCAGGAAGAATTGTCGCGACTGCTGGAAGCGGCGGGGGCGGCCCTCGCTGACCTTTGGGCAAGCCTGGTGTCCCGTCTGAAGCGGCAAGGAGAGTATGACCGGCTGACGACCGTGGAGTGGCCGTTGCAAAGCGCCTTCGCCTATCGCCAGTTCGAGGGTGTCCGGGTCGACGCCGCCGGCGCGTCAACGCTCCTAGAACGTATCTCCGCGGAGAAATACGCAGCCTACCGCCGCGTCGCGGAGCATCTAAACAAGAGTCCGACCGGTCTAAACTACTGGAACGTTCAGCCGCATCTCAGCGACACCGACGTGGCCTACTTGATGGATCTTGATCCCGGCGGGCAATTGCAGAGCGCGCTCGAAATGGCCTCGACTGCATCGCCTTTTGCCGAGGCGTTCGTGTCATTGATGAAAGCAGGGCGTGATGCGAGCATCGTCCGCAGGGCGCTCGGCGGATCCGATCGCCTCTTCCCAATTTTCCATGTGCTGGGCACGGTCAGCGGGCGTATCCTAGTCTCCGATCCCTACCTCCAGCAACTCCGTCGTGCCTATCGATCGCTGGTCGCTGCAGACCCAAATCATCGCCTGATCTATCTCGACTATGCCCAGTTTGAGCCTGGGGTACTCGCCGGCCTGTCCTGCGACGCCCAGCTCATTGCGGCCTACAACGACGGTGACCTATATACAGCACTCGCCAAGGTGCTCTTCGGGGACGGTGCGCAACGTCCAGTTGCGAAGAGAGTCTTCCTCGCTTTCTCCTACGGCATGACACCGGATCGGATCGCAACGATGCTGGCGGGCAACGCGGCATTAGACGAGCGGGATGCCTATGCTGCGAAGATCGCCACCTTCTTTCAAGCCTTCCCGGACCTCGCGCGCTTCCGCACCAGCCAACAGGAGGCGTTGCGAGCAGACGGTTATGTCGCGAGCCTGTTTGGTAATCGGCGCCTGCGCACAACGGCGGACGAGCATCTGTCATTGAAGGAGCAGCGCTGGGCCATGAACCATCCCGTTCAGTCCACCGCGTCGCTCATCTTTAAAGAGGCTCTCAACGGAATCATTGCTGAGTTCGGAGTAGAGCCGGTGATCCTACCCGTGCATGATGCCGTCTTGCTGCAATTTCCTGACGACGAGCATTTCGACGGGCGCGCGCAACGTGCGAGCGAGATCATGGTCGAGCGTTTCTCGCAGCGGGTGCCCGGCGTGGGGGCTATGATCAAAGCAGGCGCATTCGCTGAGTGATCTCCTCGGCCTGTGGGCTTAGACCTCGGAAGCCTGCAAGCGCCGCCGCGGAGCCCTCAATGTCCGCTTTGGCGGCTCGTCCACTCAAAGGCTACCAGCCGTTAGCGGCCCAATAGCCGCCCTTCCCCTCGCCTTTCACGGCTGAAACACGGGTTCGATTCCCGTATGGATCACCGATAATATCAATGGGTTAGCTGTTACGACACCCCGCGTGTCAAATATCCATCAAATATCTTTTGTCGGATGCACGCGGCCTTCCGCGGACGAAATTCGCCGCTTGTCGTGGCGACCGGCCTGCTTGAGCAGCGCCGATTCGCTATCGCCATTTTACGCTCGGAACACGATCGTTGCGGTGGCGACAGAGCGGACTTCCAAATCGCTCTCCATCGCCAGATGAGACGGGGCCTCGCGCCCGCAAGCATCGATGTTGCTTTCGTTCCACCTTCGTTCCGTGTAAACAAATGGGGATCGAAGGAGCGAGGACGTGGACGGCCAGGACGACGAGGCGCATTTGGCGGCGGTAGAGGCCATGCTAACGGCCGAAGGCATGGCCGAAGCCGCAGAATTGTTGCGCGAGGCAGATTGCGAAATAACTGAGACGGGCTGGGACAATTGGAACGGCGGGACGCCGATTTATACCGTCTTTCTGTCGATCGACCCAGCGCACTATGGCCGTCTAGGCGCAAAGCGCGCCACACTAGAGGAGCAGATTACGGCGCGGGTGAAGGCCGTATATGAGCGCGATGGAAATATCTGGTTCAGCGCATCGATCAGGCCGCTCATTCAACCGCGTCCCGACTGGCGTTCGGCGCCTGCGAACGTATCGCGACGAGCACGCCGCAACATCATTGATGGTCTCAAAGTCGACAACATCGTTTGGATGGGATCCCTGGACGATGTCGAATTCCTACAGCGGCTCTGGGATCTAGAGACACTACCGTCGCATGACTCGCGCTACAAGGATGCTGCAGGTGATATCTGGCAGCACCGCTGGAACAATAACGACTGGGAAGACGACTGGATTTTCGAGGACAGGCGTTTTGACCTGATCGACGGGCCGGCAGACCGCTTTCTCGCTTTTCTTGCCGAGATGGTCCACCCGGTCGTGCGGCCAGACCGCAATCAAGCGCTGGATATGGTTCGTAACTTCAATGATCAGCTGCGGCCCGAAGGCTGGATGCTGGTCGAGGTCGAGAAGATTGCCGGCCGACCGCGGTTTGTCGCACAGGCCATCGGCGAATTGGGCGGCAGGTCGGTAATGCGCGCGCGGACTGTCGCTGACGCGCTCGACGCCGCGTGGATGCAGCGCGAGATTGAGCGGCTCGAAAATGCGGTTGATCGAGATCCGGCGTTGGCGATCGGGACGGCTAAGGAGTTGGTCGAGAGTTGTTGCAAATCAGTCCTAACCAAGCGCGGGATCAGCTATTCAACCGGCGCCGATCTTCCAGCACTCACAAAGCTGGTGGCTAAGGATTTAGGGCTGGTCCCCGATGACATTACTGATGCAGCCAGGGGCGCGGAGACCATTAGGCTGATTTTGCGCAACCTGTCGGCGCTCACGCAATATCTTGCTGAACTGCGTAGCCTCTATGGCTCAGGTCATGGCCGCGATGGCCAGCATCGCGGCTTGCAGCCGCGTCACGCACGACTCGCAGTGGGTGCTGCAGTATCTTTCATCGATTTCGTGACGGAGACTTTCCGCGAACGTCAGTTCAAGGAGGCGGCTGAGCGCCCTGCATCGGCGCCAAACAACCAACCGCAAAGCAAACGAGTGGGAAGCCGGGGCGAGTGAGCCGGTATATCTATGTCTATCCCGACACACCTTTTCACTAGAATAACCTAAAGATCGTCAAGATCGTCAAATATTGTATCGAAGCGAGTTTTCCAAGCCTGATGGACCTGGACTCTGCCTAGCAAGTGTTTGTTGTCCATAGCGTAGAACATCATCTCGGGGCTGCTGTACCCACGGCGCACGATCGTACCAAGAAATTCGATCAATTGCCGATCTAGCTCCACCAGCTCTTGAGATCCTATCGCATCGCTGGCGACGCGCGCGACAAGGCTTAAGATGAAGGAAATCGCTCGTGGCACAATCGTGCCCGCAATCTCTCGCGCCCGCGGGCAGAGATACTTCGTTGGAGTGTGATTATCGGGCTCGCCGCCAAGTGTAAGTTCGATCGAACGCAGATTGTCACCATTGACCCACGCCTGCAGACCCCGAAGCAGATGATCGAGATGCTGGGGACCAAGGATCCCGCCCTTCGGCTCACCGCAAACTGTAAGGATGCTATCCGACACGTCCGAAAGCAGGGCGGAGCGGGCCTCGGAGTCTTCGGCGAGCCATTTGAGTGTCCAACACAGCCAGTCGACGACCGAATTTGGAAGCGTTGTCAGATCGGTAAGGACGCGAGCCTTGAGTGCGACGAGCAGGTTGGCGGAAAGCCCGCTTTGGGAAGACAGGATCGCGACGTTGTGATCAATATCCGGATTGCGCTGAGCCTCGATTGACACTCGAAGCTGCTCGATCTTGGCTTCGAACTCGGCTGCGGCAGCACGGCTCGCCGCCCTGTAGTAACCGAACGACTTTTGCAGATTGAATAAGTGTGCGGCATCAACCGCATGCTCACCGCTGGCCAGGACTGCCATGCGATTTATCGTGTACTGAACGTCGGAATCCTGCCTTTGCCCCGCCATGAGGCGGTCCAGAACGGTTTCCAGCGGATCCGTAATAGTTACGCAGTGGTCGTCCTCCGGGAGAACGCCCTTGAGCTTACCTATTAGGTTCGCGTTGAGAGGTTGTCCGCCGCGAAAAGTGATGATGGGTTCAGGGATCAACAGGACCAGCCCGTTTGCAAGATGGCCCGCGCGGCCCGCGCGCGCCGCAGCATTCAATATTTCGTGTGCCTCGAGGTTCTCACGACCGCCAGCACGATCGGCGCGCTTGTCACCGGCGAGGATCGCGAGTTGTGCTGGTAAGTTTAACCCTTGGGCCAAGGTAGGCGTCGCCACGATTACATTGGCGCCGTTACTTCTTTTGAACATCCGCTCGGCAAGGTCACGCTCAAGCCGCAGCATCGACGAATTGTGTGGCACGGCGCAGTGCTCAGGCGTGACGAGGGAATGTTTGAGACTGCCAAGTTCGATTTCGAGTGCTGCCCACCGCTCACCTTCCGATTCTGTCGCCAGAATGCGGGTTCCCAATTTCGTCGCGATCTCACGCGCCACGGAAACCGCGTCGCGCTTCGTGTTCACAAACACGATCGTTTTCAACTCACGAAGACTGGCCGTGGCGGCAAGCTGCGCGGCAACGTCATTGACGTTGGGCTTCAGCCTCAGTGAGCCTGTCTTGATCGACCCGGCAAGCAAAATAGGCGCGTCGAGCAGCGCGGTTGTTACGACCCAAGCCTTACTTTCCGATACGGAATGCCAGTTATGCTGTAGCCCCCAGATTCCATAAGGTCGCGCAGTCAACTCCCTTTTGGCTACGCCGCGCAAATCCTTTGCTGCCTTGGGGGCGGCGGCATCCGCGTCGATCTGCCGCTCCCATGCGCGCGTTCGCGAAGCGTTGAGTTCGTTCTCGTCATAGATGACGACACCACGCGCCTGGCGACTCGGTTTCCACAGGAGGTCGACCGCGATGCTCCGCCTCTTCGTCAGTGTTCCAACCCAGTCCGCGAGTTCAGCGCCGTTGCGCACCATCGCGGACAGCAAGAGCAGATCAGCCTCTGGCGCAGCCTCGGCAAAGGCTAGCACGCACAACATCGCGTCGAGCGCACGGCGAATCTTGCCTGCTTGGGGACTCAATAGATGGCACTCGTCGAATACGAGCAATCCCACCTCGGCAAAGGCTTCAGGCGCGAATGAGAGCATCGCCAAGCAGCGCTCGGGCGTCATCACCTCGATATCTTGGAACGAGGCATCATCGCCAAGGAGTAGATCGAAGTCGTTAGAGACAACCGAGTCCATGATTTCGCTCGGAAACATCTCTTGGAGGTCTTCAGTCAGTTGATCGACCAAAGCATGCGTGGGAGCCAAGAAGGCGACTTTCTTTCCACGCGCAAGAACGCCTGCGATCTTAAGCGAGGAAACCGTGGTCTTACCCGCCCCCGTCGGAAGCACGACGACAGCAGAAACCCCTGTTTGGTGAAACTCCTCGGCGATTGCCCTACGGTGATTTGGCCAGACGAAGGGAAATTTATCCGCTCGAAACCTAAGCCAACGTTCCCATGCTGCTGCGTCGGAGCCGCTTGGCATCGGGGTATCGTGCAAGCTGGCCGACTTGAGGACGCTGTCGGCGGCGGACAGCAACGATGCGAGGTGAAATGGGCCGGGATAGAGCGCACCAAGTTCGAATCCGGCAGCACCAAGGTCGCGGCGTTCGGCTGCCAGTTTGACGACGGCATCAAAAGCATCGCGCGAGTTGGCGAAGCGGCCGACGATGGATTCCGGAGCGGGCGCGCGGAGAATATGCGCCGCCAGGAGTTCGATCCCCGTCGCTATGGCTTCTAGCAGCGCGGCAAGCGCCTGATCTTCTATTCTGTCCGGAAGCGCTGGCCGACGCCAGCGAGCCGAGCGTTCTAGGATACTAACCAGTCTGCCGCGCGCCATGTCCGCGACATGCTCGCTTATGATCGCGGCTTCGTATGTTTCGGCGCCGCGCGCAGTCCTGATCTGTAAGGCCGCCTCGTTGGCGTCGCCATATTGTTCTGCCATCAGGAACAGGATTGCAGCTGAGAGCGAGGGATCGACTCGGTCGCGATCTATGTTGGAGACAGGCTGGTCCGGGGATCGCAATAGCTGTCGGCGGGCAAGGATTTGCTGCGCCGTTGCCGCAACGAAAGCCGCAGCCGCTCTTGACGGCGACTCGCGCTGCGTCGATGCGACGAGTTCATAGGTGTCCGCGATGCGCTCAAGGGGCCAGGTGGTGTTTGGGGGCGATTCCTGGCTTCCTCTAAGCCGGGACGAGGCGAGTTCAGCGTAGTGTTGAGTAAGAAGCGCCGGGATCATCTCCGGATCGAGATCCGGCACGGGGGGAGCCGACCGCAGGAAACGAGATGTCTCGGCATCAAACATCGAGGTCGTCCTCGAGTGAATTGAGGTAGGTCACTGCCTGCAGCCCAAGTTGGTCAAACCATGGCCTCAGTTCGGTCGGAACGATCAAGCAGGCCGCTTGACGCTGATCGGTCGTTATTCCAGCCAAATCTCCGTACGTGGAGAAGATGCTCGCGCGAGCAGCGTCATTATCCAGCTCTGCAACAGTGGTAACCGCGGCACGGTAGCGGCGACGGTTGCGGTCGGTAACGGCCGCGGCCATTCTCGCAGCAAATTCGTCGCTGATCCCTGCCCTAGTCAGCAGCGCGCTGGCCGTCGCGATGATTTCCGCACTTCGCCTGTTGTCGTGACGCTCACGAAATCCTGCCATTACCTTACTGGTAAATATCGACTTCGGATCGTCCGTGCATTTATCTTCGAAGATCGTCGTAGACTCGACGATGGATTTGTCCGGCGACAAAATAAGCATAAGACCATCTAGCCCTTGGCTCGTCGCACTCACGTGAGGGTCTTTCATGAGCACGCCCGGGCCTTGAGACTGCCGGGCGGCAATCCATGAGATAGCCTCGAACATGAAGCCGTCACGTTGCCAGCGCGGATAGCCGATACGCGGTGCCTGGGATTCGTCCTGCACCGTCAGTCTGATGATTGCTTCGGACCGCAATTCCGCGAAGGAGAAGGCTGGGACAGCCGGCGCCAGACTCAAAACGATGTGCGCGGCTTGGCTTACCTGCCCCATCGCGATGATCGCGATCAGGCGCGCCAATTGCACCGCGTTCGCAACCGTCCAACGTTCACCCACACAATCGGCGCCGGCGTGGCAGGCTGCTGCAGTCAGTGAGTTCCAACTTATGTCGCCAGATTGTTCGATGTCACGGTCCCCTCGCTCCCCGGCGACCAACTGACTTCGACGCGGCGGAAAGCCAAGACCCAATTCACAGGCTCAACACTTTTCGCCTTCATTTCGGGATTATTATTCCTACGCGACGTCAGGCTGATGTGACGACTGTTGCGAACGACCGCTTTTTTTTGAGCCGGTGGTCACGTTGACGAACGACCGCGACGAGCGCGCTAAACTTGCTCAGGCACTTCATCATCTGGATCATAAAGCGCTGCGATCATCCGCTGAACGACCCTGTTCTCGGCTTTCGTCCGCGTTCCCTCGTCCCCCGACAATAGGTCGCGGCGAACTGTCTCCGACGCCTCGGCCATGCCCGCGGTCAGTATGGCGTTCGCCAGGAATGGATGCATGGCTTCGGTCAGCAGGGGTTTCGCCCGTTCGTGGGCTCCGGACCGGCCACGCTCAAGCAGCGCCTGGATGCCGGACATCGGCACAAGCGTGATCGCTCCCACCTTGATCACCTCGATCTCGCCAGCCTTGATCAGTTCGTAGAATTTCGACCGACCGATACCGGTGACGCGGCATGCGTCCGCAATCCTCAGCGTGATGGGTGACAGATCGCCGTGCTGGCGATGCGGCGAATGACGCATGATGTCGTCCTTCATTTGTCTATCCCCATTTCTGGGGAATTGACGGCGGATAAGCCTTGGGTCGGCGTCGCACGGGCAAGCATGTGCCCGACGCGCTTCATGAACTCGTCGTAGCGAAGGCGGCCGAGCCGGTTGGTCTCGGCATCGAACGCAGGCTGGTGTGCGGTGAGGGTAAGCTGGTAGCGGACGAGCAATCCGAGCGCCTCGGTGAGGTAGTCGATCTTCTGCTCCGTGCGGTCGGCGATCCGGTTCTGGCGGTCGAGCCGCGCGCCGAACCGCTGGTCCAGTTCATTGCCGGCACGGCGATCGAACCAGGCAGTCAGCGCATCGGTGAGGATCGCGGTCTTGGACGAGCCAGGCTGTGCGGCCATCGCATCGAGCTTCGCCGACAATTCGTCGGGAAGGTAGAATTGATGGCGGGTCTTGCTCGTCTGCATGGAGCGCAGAGTCCATGCTTCCTCGTTCGGAAAACAGTACCTCGCTGGTGTCCCAGGGTACGTCTGTGGGGACTCTCAGACCCCGCCCATCTCCGGGCCCGAGCGCTGGTGACCGAACGCCCAACTTATCGAACCAGCGCGGTCGACCCCCGACACATGCCGCCCGATCTGTTTCTCCAGCATCGGGCGCCAGGGCACGAGCGTGAACTCCCTCGATTTCTCGATCACCGCATATCTCGCTGAACCGACCTGCACCGCCTTGCGATACGTGCCCTCGATCACTCCGCCGCGATGCTCGACATAGCCCAGCCCCATTTCCTTCGAGAGCTGCCCCGCCACCTGCCGCAGTTCGCGTCGATGAAGCTCGGCCATCATCCCCGGGCGGAAATGGATCAGGTTCCCGTCGCGCCACGCGAGATCCTGTTCGATCAACCATTGCTGACGGAGCGCCATCGCCCGCCGCACCTGCGCGCCGAACCCACGCTCCAGCGTCTCCGGTTCCTTCGCGGCCTGCTGCTCGTCGAGCCAGGTCACGCCGTCGTGACGGACAAGCTGCGCGAGCGGGCGCTCGGCCAGCGTTTCGATTTCGACCGGCCGCGCGGTAGCCGCACTGCGCTCGTGCGCCAGCGCCCGGTCGAGATGATCGGGCGCGATCTTCCAACTACCATCGGGCAGCCGCTCGACCTCCCCCCGGCTCCGCCGGATTGCTTCGAGCCGCCGCACATGCGCTTCGGCAAAGCGCCGGGTCGCGGCCGGATCGTGGCGAAGATGTCGCTCGACGCTGTAGATCCCGTCATTGGCCGCGGCGACTTCGACAACAACGCGGTCCGCCTCTCGCACGGTCGGCACCACCGGGTTCACCTTCACGATCTCGGGATGATCGAGCATCTCCGAAAGCGACCGATCGCCGAGCTCGACATAGTGACTGCGCCCGTCGGTCGCCCCGACGATCATGTAGTGGTGATCGTTGTGCTCGTCGGAGAGCCCGCGCGCGACGACGCGACCGACCAGCGGCTTGCCCTTGACCGGGTCGTAGATCGCAAAGTCCTGCGGTGGTGTTTCAGGTGCCCGCTGCTTCATCTGCTCGTGCATGGCGGCGATGATGTCGCCGCGCCGGCTCATGGTGCGGAGCGTCTCCTCCAGATCGTCAGCAAGCCGGTAGCGTCCCTTCGCTTCCTCCGTCGCCAGCCCCATGCGTGCCAGCGTGCCGAGGCGTCCTGCCCGCAGGCTCTGCTCGATGCTGTCGCCATGCCAGGACGACACTAGCCCGTCGGCATCGCGCGCGACCAGCAGCTTGCGGTCGACGTTGGTGAACCGCTCCTGCGTGATCTCGCGCTTGCTTGCCTCGAAGATCTCGCGATCGCTGCGCGGCCCAAGGTCGAGGTTGACCAGCTCGGTGGCGCGCCCGGCCAAGCCTCGGCTGATATACTCGCGGGCGATGATCAGATCCTTGCCGCGATCGTCCACGCCGCGCACCAGGACATGGCTGTGCGGATGACCGGTGTTGAAATGGTCGACCGCCACCCAATCAAGCTTGGTGCCGAGGTCCTGTTCTACTTGGGCCATCCAGCGCCGCACCAGCGGCTTCAGATCCTCATATTGCGCGCCATCCTCGGGTGCGACGATGAAGCGGAACTGGTGACGGTCGCCGGCCCCGCGTTCGAGGAATGCCTTGCCGTCGGCAACGTCGTGATCGGCGGCATAGAGCGTGCCGCGCTCGCCCTCACGCGTGGTGCCGTCGCGTTGCAGGTACCGCAGGTGCGCGACGGCCGCCCTGGCGCCCTTACCGGCGAGCTTCACGAAGCGGGCCTTCACGACCACGCGGCGCGCCCGGAATCCGGTGAAGCGATCCGATGATCCGAGCAGCCGGCCGATGGCGGAGCCGCGACCGATGCGACTGCCGTCAAAGCGCCGCGCTCGTGCACCCGAGGAACGCTGCGCCCCGCCGGCCAGATTGACCGCCTTGCGGACCTCCTGCGCGAACGGGCGATCCTTACCGATGTGTCCAAGCCAGAGTTCGAAATCATCTTGGGCCATGACGCTTCCTCATCGAAAGCGTCAGATGAGGGTGCGCCAAGACGGCCCTTCAAGGGCCTCCAATCTACAACCTCGGAGAGCCGCGGAAATGCTGGATTGCAGAGGATCGCCCCAATGATTGGAGGCATGGCCTTAGGCATGCCTCCCTAGAAAACGACGTGCAGACGCCACTTCCGGGGCCTCGTGGAGGCACCGCTTTTATCTTGCCTTACCTGCCCAATCTCCCCTGCCCGCCCCAGCTTCAGACGCTAGAGACGTCACTGGATACCGGTGGACATACTGGCCCATCGTCATGCGCTTGCCGTAGGTATCGTCGAGTACTGCATCACGACGATAACTGCATCTCAACAATGAAGGGGGTTTCGACATTCAGACCGTGCGACTGAGCCGTCAGGAGCTGTACGATCAAGTATGGTCCGAGCCGATGAAAACGGTCGCGGCTCGCTACGCCCTGTCCGATGTCGGGCTCAAAAAAATCTGCGTGAAGAACCGAATTCCGGTGCCATCGAGGGGCTATTGGCAACGTCTCGAAGCCGGTCAGTCGCCGAGGAAAATCGCGCTCGCTGAATGGTCTGGCGCTAGCGAAATCGACATCCGCGTGAAGCCGAAAGATGTGATTTCGGCGCCGGGCTCGAGGCCACAGGACCCGGCCATTGTCGCGGACGCCGCAGAGGCTGCGATCACCGTTCCGGAGCGACTTGATCGTCCGCATGTGGCGACCCAGGCACTGCGAAAGGCACTGGGCGCGAGAAAGCCCGATGAGTACGGCGCAATTCACGGCGTCGTGCAGGACGCCTTTCTCGTGCGCATTCATCCCGATTCCAAAGACCGGGCGCTCAGGATCGCGGATGCTTTTGCCAAGGCGTGTGAAAAGCGTGGGTTCGAATTGCAGCCCGGGCGCGAGGGCTCGCGCTGGCAGGGGCAGCTGCGTGTTGTCGTCGACGGAATGGACTTCGCATTCTCGATAGAGGAGCGAATGCGCCGGGAACCCTATCGGATGACTGCCGCCGAGCAGGCAAAAAAGGACCGCGGAGGGTTCGTCTGGGCGCCCAAATATCAGCACGTGCCGACCGGCACGCTCACGCTCAAGATCGATCCGGCGTATGGGTCAGGGCTGCGCCAAAGCTGGACCGACGGGCAATCCCGGAAGGTCGAGGTCTGCCTAGGCGATGTTATGCTGGGCCTGCGCAGGTTGGCCGCGTGGCGGATCGCCGAGCGCGATGAGCAGCGCCGCAAGAAAGAGCGACACGATCGCGAACAACAGCGCCGCGCCGCGCTCAGGGACCAGATCGAAGCCGAACGCGAAGCTGTCGCCCAGCTCGAGGAGGACGCCCGCGACTGGCGGCGCGCTGAAGAAATTCGTGCGTTCGTGGCAGCGCGTGGCGCGCCCAATGCGGATGGAAGCTGGGCTACATGGGCATTGGCGCAAGCAGACAGGATCGACCCGCTGCGTGAATCGCCGCCATCGATCCTCGACACGCCGGAGAAGGACTATCGGCCATTTTCGATTTGGGACCTTGGGATGTATGCCGAGGAGGAAGATGCCGAACCGGAAGAGGAGTAAGAATTAGGCGGCTTTCGCGAGGCCATCGATCCGCTCGTTGCAGACCGCCATCACGATTCGCCCTAGCTCTTCGACACGCTCGCCCAGCCAGGCAAGTTCCTCGGCAGTGATGCGATAGTGCTTCGAGTAGCGCGCTTTCACATAGGCTTCCTTGAGCTTCTCGAAACGGGCGCGGTCGGCGCGATTGTCGCGCGGCCACGCATCGATCAGGCGTGAGTCGATGCGCTCCGCCTGGGTGCGCAGGAAACCCAGATTATGGACGTGCGGCGTGTAGAAGGTGCAGACCAGCAGCACGCAATGGTACAAGCGCTCGGTCGTTTGGTGCAGATCGAACGCAGCCTTTTTATGGTCGCCATCATCAACGGCGTGGCGATACCCGCGATAGAAACTCAGCGCGCTCGGGTACCATTCCTCAAAATACTCCTTCGCCATCGCCAGCGCCTGCTGCGGCGTCTTGGGCTTGGGCTGGTGCAATTCGGTATCGTCGCTCTCGTAAAGCGCGATGCCGTCGCGTGCGACGTCCATGAAGAAATAGCGCCCGTGCGCGAGCCCGTCATTCACCTCGGCCAGCGTATGGACGATGAAGTTGACCGGGGTCCGCAGTGTCTTCGTGATCGCTAGCTCACGGTTGAGCCGCTCCTCGGCGCGCAGCCAGAACTCGACCCGGTCTGTCACCTTCTCATTGTTGACGATGATCAGCAGGTCGAAGTCGGACTGGTATCCCTTGGCGGTATGCGGCTCATCGACCCAGCCACCACGCGCATAGCTACCGTAGAGGATGACCTTCAGGATGCGGGCCTGCCGCTTCCAATCGACCGTCGCCATCGCGGTCGCATCGCCGAACTCCTCGAACAGGATCTGGACGACACGTTCAAGCTCGCGCTGCTTCGCAGGGGGCAGATGGTCGAGGCCGGTCTTCATCGCGCTAGTCTCATGCCAATGGCTTAGAATACCAAGTGGAGAAGGAAAAGCGGCGGGCTCAACGCCCGCCGCCCTCATTGGTGCAGCGAAGGAGACGCAGCATCGCGGTCGCCATGTGGCGCTCGACCTCAGCAACACTGATGCCCAGCTCCACGGCGATCCGGTGGTAGTCCAGGTCGCGATAGCGGTGTAGGTCGAACACCGCACGGGGCAGCTCGTCCATCGTGTCCAGCGCGTGCCGGATGCGCCGAAGCAGTTCGGCGTTCGGAAGTTCCTGTTCCATAGGTTCGAGTCCTACTCAGGAGCCAGCGGCACCGGATGGCGCCGCTGGCATGGACTGGATGCTCACGCGGCTTCACGGAACGGTGCTACGTGTGGCTCCACCGTCCCGGGTTCCGGGGCGATCAACGACGCCACCGAGGCCGAGCGGTCGATAGCCCCCACTCCGCCGCGCGACGTGTAGCCGGAGGCCGGGAAGCGCATCCAGCGCGGCACCCAGCCCTCGACCTTGGTCCGTCCCTTGTCGCCGTTCAGGCAGTCGCGGATGATCGCCTTGAGCACCTTGCCGGCTTCCTTGCGGTTGCCCGCCACCACCTGCTTGTCCGAGACTTCCTCGACCATCGCGAGCAGCACTTCGCGGTCACGGATCAGGTCGAACAGCGCATCGTCGGCCTGCCAGACCGAGGCCATGTCCACCGCCAGATGCGCCCCGAGCAGGTCGACCATTTCGCTGCGCGCCCATAGGGTCTCGCCCATGACGATGGCGAGGATGGACAGGACCCGCGCATCGTCGAGCGGCAGGAGGCGGGCGAACAGCGTCGCCACCCCCAAACCTTCCCCGCCGGTGATCGTCAGCGTGTCGCCATCGAACCCGAGCACCGTCAGCATCTCGCGCCGCTTGGCATCGAACGCGGTCTCCGAAGCGGAAAGCTCGACGCTCTCGATGACGGCACTCGCTGCACGCTGTTGCTCGACCTTCACCGACCAGAGCGGCGAACCGACGATCATGTGCGCGACCGCGACCCGCAGCGCCACGCCGGGCGCCTCGACGAGCTCCGCCCGAACCGCTGCATGGCGATGCAGATCGACGTAATCGTTGCCCGCAGCGGTGATCTCAGACCGGTTCGGCTTGTAGGGCGCTTCGTCGGCCGTCGCCCTCTTCTTGAGCCTGCGCGCCTCTTTAAGGCTGATATAGCCTTCGTGGAAGGTGACATCGCCGCGATGACCGATGGCGATATAGACCTTGCCGCCCTTGCGCTTGGCCCGCTTCTCATGCTCCCAGCTCTGGAAGAACTGGCCCGGCTCGAGTGTCACGATGTCGGCCCAGCCCGCCGCCCCATAGGCCCCGGCACGCTCGGCGATAGCGGCGTTCTGGGCTTCCCAGAATTGCTCGACGCTGGCGAAATAGCTGTCCTCGCCGAACAGGTCGGCGACGATCTCACCCCTGAACCCGGCAGGGTCGAACAGCGCCACCTTGGTCGAGATAGTCGCCCCGCCGAACAGCCACGACTTGAGCGCCTGGCCGACCGGTGCGCGGGCCTCCGGATCGTCCAGCATCGTGAGCCAGTCGCGCTGCTGCGCCTTCGACGCGAGGGTCAGATGCCGGACGGTGACGGCGTCGATCTTCTCGTCGCGGTAGAGCGAGCGAATGCGCGGAAGCAGGTTACCCAGCGCCAGCGTGCGCTTCACCTGCACCTCGGTCAGCCCGAAGGTGATGGCGATATCCTCGGGGCTCCGCCCCTCGCGGACCAGCCGGGTGAAGGTCTCCCAGCGCGTCACCTCGTCGGGATCGAGCCGGGCGATGTTCTCGATCAGCGATGCTTCCAGCGCCGCCGCATCGTCACCGGCTTCCATGATCGCGCAGGGCAGTTCCTCGATGCCCCCGCCCTGCCCGGCCACTGCCAGCGCCGCGTGATAGCGCCGCTTGCCCGCCACGATCTCATAGGTGTCGGGGCTCCCGTTCGCCCGCACGATCAGCGGCACCAGCACGCCCCGCGCCCGCACGGACGGCAGGATGTTGGTCAGGTCCGGCGTCTTCTTCACGCCTCGCATGTTCACGGGCGAGATGCTCAGCTTGGCGATGTCGATATGCTTGAGTTCCATCCTTCTGCTCCTCTTCGATCACCGCACCGGCCCCGGAAAAGGGGGTGGGCGGCAAGGAGCGGACCGGCAGTCCCGCTTGAGCGGCGGGCAGCATCCGAAGGACCGAAACGAAGTGGAGGACCTGGGCGAAGCCCAGGTTGCAGCCCGCCGCGGCGGGACTAGAGGGTAGCGACGCCCACCCCCCTTGGCCGCGGCCGGCAGGCAACGCCGGCGCACCAGCGCCGTCCGCAGATCCCTTCAGCGCGCAGCGCTGCCGGCTCCGCCAGGAGCAGCAAAGACGCACTCTCGATTCCGGACGGCCGGCGCGACGGCGTGCGCGCGCAACTGTGCGTCAGCCGCCGCCGTGCCCTCCGGCCGGATCGAGTGTGCTACGCGGAAATCAGAAGCGCTGCGAACCCTGGTGGCTCCGCAGGAGTCCGCCAGTGTGCGCTCTGCTGAACCGCGTTCAGCTTGCCGGCCCTCGCCGGCACTTGCGTTAGTCGATCGTCACCGCCTCAGCGGCCGAGACCCGCAGGGGCTCGGTGGAGCGCAGCGGAATGGAGCGCGGTCGCGCAAAGGCGCGAAACGCCTCACTATCTCCTAAGTGCGAAGAGCCTCAACGCTAAGACGCTCTCTCCAAAAGAGGCAGATCTTCCAGCGAACTGGCTTCAATAGCTCTGTTCACTCCCCTCCCCCATCGATTAGCCTATGCTTTGCAGGGGGAAAGATGACGCGAGTCTTCGAAAAGCTGACTGAGGCGCCGGGCACGCACGCCATTGTCATCGGCGTTGGCGATTATCCCGCACATGCATCACCGCTTGACGCTGCTGCAAAGTCGGCCCTGGAATTCGCGAGATGGCTGGTCGGCCACTATCGCAATCCGACCGCCGAACTCGCGACCGTGGACCTGCTTCTTTCATCCCGCGATCAACATACGTTTGTATTCTCCGGCACGGAAGGGCCGATCTCGATCGAAAGGCCGAGCCCGCATAACCTCGGCACGGCGGTCCGCCGTTGGAGGGAAGCGGCCGACACAGACGAAAACAATCTGACGATTTTCTACTTTGTCGGCCACGGCCACTCGCTCGGAAGCGATACGTTGCTCCTGCTCGATGGCTTCATCGACAATCCTACCGATCCTGTGGATCTCAGCAAAGAATCAGTCGATTTCGACGCGCTGATCGAGGCGATGCGCGGTAGCAAGGCCGATCGCCAAATCTATCTGGTGGACTGCAGCAGAGTAACCTCGTCAATGCGCCTCAGAGGTTCGCTCCTCTTGCCGCCCCTCTCACAAGGAGCGGCCGAGGGACCCAGCGCTCAGGTGATCCTGTACGCAACCGACGCAGGCAAGGAAGCTTATGCCGAAGCGTTTGGCGAGACACTCTTCTACAAGGCGCTGATGGACGGCCTCTCTGGTGCCCAGCAAACCGAGGAAGGAGCGATCACCGCATCCACCTTGAGCATCTACGTTCGTAGTCGACTGCAAGAACTGGCTTCGAAGCGCCGCCTATCTAGAGTAACGCCTGTTGTCAGCCTCGCGGGTGACCTAGTCCTCCATTTTCCAAATCTGCCCGCGATCAACGCCATGCCGGGCCCGATTCTAACCAATGATAACAGCTCCGCCTTGAACGCTTCCGAAAGCGATGCGCTGGTGGACGCAGCGGAGATCGACACAAGCGGCACTCCTCCCGCGCCCAATCAGACGCCAGTCACGACGGAGGAAATCGCTAGAAGCGATCGCACTGATCAGGAAAGCAATACCAGCTTCGTCTCTGATGAAGCCGAACGGGAGCGCGATGATCTCGGGCGGGCGGTTCTCGCAATCGGACTCGCACGGCGACTGCACCGTATTTGGCGCAGCAACAACGACCCGGCTACATCTCCACCCGGCAAGCGAGCGACCGGCGCACCCTTCGTCGTACACATCGATGCCCCCTGGGGCGGGGGCAAGACCAGCTTCGCCAACTATGTCGGCGCCGTGCTCAATCCCTTTCCGCGACGAAAAGCCGCAGCGCGGTTCCTGCGGGATCGCTATCCCGACCAAGAAGTCGGCGGCATCTTCCTGAGCGACCCCCCACCGCTCTCTGAAGCTGCAATAAGGGCGCAAGCACCGCCACCGTCAGCATCTGTTCCGCCGCGCTGGGCACGCCGCCCCTGGATCATCGTCAATTTCAATGCGTGGGAAGCCGAACACTGCACGCCGCCCTGGTGGCTCTTCTCGCAAACCATCCGGGCGCAATGCTTTGAGGCCATCAGTGCCGAGGGCAGCGACACCTGGGACGACAAATCGTGGAAATGGTGGAGATGGGTAACGCGCAAGGCACATCTCAGCTGGTTGTACGTTTGCGAGGTTGGCTGGCGCCTTGCCAATCCGAAGGTACGCACGGCTTTAATCACCGCCATCATCGGCGGTATCCTGCTTCTTCTGCTCAAGCGCTTTGGCGTCTGGGGAGTGACCGGGGAAGCCGGCAAGGAGAAAGCTGACTTCCTAATCACGAGCAGCGTGGGTCTGATTCTGGCAGGAATGACCGGAATCAGCGCTATCTGGGGCATCGCCGCACTCTTTACGGAGTCGATCGCGCCAGGCACCAACACCCTCGCCGAGCGACTGAGCTTGGGTAGTGGTGATCCGCTGGCGCGCTTCCGCGAGCATTTTCATGCGACAATGAGGCGCCTCAGGCGACCTGTTCTGGTTGTGATTGATGATTTGGATCGCTGCAAACCGGATTTTGTGGTCGACCTGGTTCGCGGTGTGCAGACCTTGCTGCGCAGCCCACGCGTCGTCTTCATCGTCCTTGGCGACCGTAACTGGATCGAACAAGCATTCGAACAGCATCATAGTGCAATGAAGGCCGTCAATCCCGGCCTCGAGCAGGCGTTTGGCGCCCGGTTCGTTGAGAAGGCGATCCAGATATCATTCGTACTGCCCTCCGTAGATAAAGACAGCCGTGCCGCCTATTTGAGGCATGTCCTGCTAGGCGCGCGCGACGAGGGACAGCCCGAACCGGCCACGATCAACGCGAAGCTCGCGGCCGAGATTCGCGAAGTGACCAATCGCGAAAGCGCAGCGCATGGGCTGATCGCGGCAGAACCGATCGTGGAGAAGGCAATCGAGCGGCTCAAAGAGAATGAGCCCGCCAAGGCTGCTGAGATAGAAACCGCGCGCGGCGAAGTGAAACTGATCGTCGGCGAAACCCTCGCCATCAATGCCGCGGTCGACGAGCGGGTTGAGCGCGCGGCAACCCACCAGCTTCAGGCGCTGGCACCGTCTTTCCCGGCCAATCCACGCCAAGTGAAGCGCATCGTCAACGCAATCACCATTTATTGGGCAGTGGCTCTGCAACGCCCGGGCCTAAATGCGAATGATCAACTGCTGCACGATCTCGCCATCTGGATGATGATCATGCACGAATGGCCGAAAACCTGGCGATCGTTTGTTGGCACGCCGGAGCTGGTTGATAGCGTCATCGAAGGAGCCCTCGATCCCAGCCTCAGCGTCAACAAGTCCGCGGCCTACGTCACCGCCCTAACCAAGGAGGTCGAACGGATCAGGGACGACCTGCAGCTTGTGGCGGTCTTGCGAGGTGGCGAGATGCCCGGCGCGCGCCCATTGACTTCGGCATCAGCGAGGATTCTCGCAGAGCTCACACCGCTCGACATTCGTGCCGGGGTGGTCCCTGCTCCTCCCCCTGTTAGTCTACAACCGGCAGCAGTCGGTTGACGCCAAAGCTGACGTCGAACGCTCTCGCCAACGCTTGACTCGGACGCCCTCGAGCTGATTGCCCGCCACCGAGACTGCCAATCAGCCCGCCGCTCGAATGCAACGGGATCCCTGCTCGGCGAGCTAACGCGCAGATCAAGGACCTGACCGGATACCCGGCCGGCGGCGCGCGCCACGCCTATGTTTCCACTATGTTCCCGAATCCCCTTGATGGTAGAGCGCAAGGTGGAGATAATGGGCGTACTCCCCGCAGCGAGCAGGAGAAGCAATTGCCTACCCTATTCTTTTCCTACTCCCACCAGGACGAAGCACTCCGCGACCAACTCGAAATCCAACTGGCGATGCTCAAACGACAGGGTGTCATTGAGACCTGGCACGATCGCCGCATCGCAGCCGGTCAGGAATTGCACGCCCATATCAGCAGTCATGTCGAGAACGACGACATAATCCTGCTACTCGTCAGTCCCGACTTCCTTGCGTCCGACTACTGCTATGACCAGGAAATGCTGCGAGCCATGGAACGCCATGACGCCGGGGAGGCAATCGTGATCCCCGTGATCCTGCGCCCCTCGGAGGGCTGGACGGGAGCGCCCTTCGGAAAACTGAATGCGACCCCGGCCGACGGCAAACCGATCACGCTGGCTCCCGATCGCGATCAGGCTTTTGTCGAAGTGGCAGGGGCGATCCGCAAAGCAGCGGCGCGCCTCGCTCCAAAACCGAGCCCTTCCCCGCCAGCAGCCCCGCCAGCAGCCCCGCCGACCCGCGCCGCCGCGCCGCAGTCATTCGGCTTTGCTGCAGCGGAGGACCTTGCGCCACGGTCGAGCAACCTGAGGCTCGCCAAGACTTTTTCCGAGCGAGATCGCGATCGTTTCAAGCTCGAAAGCTTCGAATACATTGCCCGCTTCTTCGAGGCATCGCTGTCCGAGCTTGAGGCCCGCAATCCAGGGATCGAGGGCAGCTTCCGCCGCGTCGATGCGAACCGCTTCACCGCGTCGATCTATCGTGTGGGTCAGGCGGTCTCCCGCTGCACCATCTTCATCGGCAGTTCCATGCTCGGCGATGGCATTTCCTTTGCGCATGGCGAAACCGACGCCAGCAATTCCTTGAACGAGAGCCTTTCCGTGGTGACGGACGATCAATCCATGTTCCTGCGCAGCATGGGAATGGCCAGCTTCACGCGCCGGAACGAGGAGGAGGGAAAGCTGTCACAAGAGGGAGCAGCCGAACTCTATTGGGGGCTGCTGATCGCGCCCCTTCAACAGGGACGGCGATAGGGGGAAGATCACATGCTTTTGCCGGATGAATTCTCGGTCGGTCCTCTCGCGGACGCGATACCTCTGACGCTCGTGCTCCCGAGGAGCAATTACGAACGTCATTTCCTGATAGGCGGCACTCCGGAAGCACCCGTCGGCATATGCGTCTCGTCGGCCCAAAGATATACGGCTTTCCATATCGCCGGGAACAATGCCCACAAGGGAATGCTGATTCCGAATGTGAGAGTCGAAGTCGACCCGGTGTCGATGTTCAATCCCGACAATGTCGATGCCCCCCTCGGTGCGATGGTTCGGCGCGGCACAATCTTCGGCATCATGGCAAAAATGGACGGGTTCTATTCAGGGCAAGTCGTGCCTCTCGTTTCCGGCTTGGCCGAGGCACGCGACGGCTATGCCGTAGGATTTCAACATTGGACTGTCACGCTCGGCACTGGCGAGAGCCGCCGGGTCCTGTTCGAAGTCGATCTGACCGAACCGCAGGATCGTGCTATCCTAGGCCAATGACCGTACCTTGATTTGAAGCGCCCCCCAGAACGGCAAGACCCAAGATCCGCCTCTTGCAGGAGAATGAATTCATGAAAGTGGTGAAGCTACCCAAAGGGCACGCTGGGCAGACAAAAGGTCGGCTCGTAATGACACGCACGGGGGACTGGATCCACGCGGTTGTATCGGTGAAATCCCCGATGCAGGAAACGAGCGAATTCGCAGACCATGAAACTGTGGAGAAGGCAGAAGCTTACGGAATCGATTTCGCTCACCGCTATCGCGCGGAGATACTCTATATCGAGGACCGAACCTGACGGGATCGGCTACCGTTCTGATCGGCCCGATGCCGATGCCAAATTGCCGTCTGTGTTCGGCTCAACCAAATTCAAAGCTACCATTCGCAAGCGACCGTGCGTTGCCTTGTGATTTCGGATGTTCTAGGTTCGTTCCATGCGCCAGGGCTCTGTGAATTTTAAGGGACGGGTGAGTGCATAGGGGTGGGATCGCCGACAAGGTCGGCAACCGCTTCGAAGCACGTTGGCTGACGCACCAACTTCTCGGGCTCTTGGACGGCACGATCCAGGCCATCACGATCGAAGCGCTCGGCGACGACGAGCAAGGCTTTGAATTCTCGATTACGCGAGCAAGCGGTACCGAATGGCACCAGTGCAAACGCCAGACGGCATCCGGAACCTGGTCGATCGCCAACCTCTACACTGCGGGCGTGCTGACGGCATTCCGCAACAAGACCGGCGCCGATGGCACGCGCTGCCTGTTCGTGTCGAGCGATCCATCGCCGCAGCTAAAACTACTGCAGGACAAGCTTCCCGCGACGCACAGCGTTGAAGCGTTCGAGGCAAGCCTGTCGAAAACCGAAACGCAGTATTGGGGCCTGCTCAAGGAGCGGCTGGGCGATGACACCGTCGATGCGTTCCGTTTTCTCGCTCACACTGAATTCCGAACCTTATCCGAATCCGATCTCACCGACATCCTCCGTGCGCGCCTCGCTTACTGGTTCAAGGGGGACCCTGACACGATTGCGGCCCAGTTCCGTGTTTGGCTCGAGGAAGAGACGAACTTCAACCGGCCGCTCGGCTATAACGATCTTATTGCCTTTGTCCGTGATGCTGGGATCGAGGCCAAGCAATATGAACTCGACCGTGCGCTGCCGGGGCGTATTCGCGACGCGACTTCAAGCTATCTGGGCTCTTACCCACCGCTCGGCGCCGGCTTGTTCAAAATCGAACGTGCTGCGGTGCGTGAGGTGCTTACGGGCCTGCAGGCGGGTGCAGGCGTGGTGCTCGTCGCTGGTGCCGCCGGTATCGGTAAATCGGCTATCATCGCCAATGTGATCGAGCAGTTAAGCAGCGACGGCACGCTACACCTTGCATTTCGGGTGGACCAAGCCGGCTCCATCTCGACGCTCGATGACCTCGGTGCGCAGACCGTTGGGACCGCCGACAATCCAGTAGTGATCCTCGAGCAACTTTCCGCCAACAAGCGCGCTGTGCTGATTATCGATCAGGCCGACGCGGTCAGTGAAGTCTCCGGACGAATTGCCGAATTGCGCCGCGTCATCCTCGATTTAGTGCGCAAAGCCTCCCTTTATCCACGCGTTCAGGTGATCTTCGCGTGCCGGAGCTTTGATCTCGAAAATGACCACGCATATCGCGAGATCGCCGAGGCGAAGGGGAATGTACGGGTAAATGTCGGGCCGTTCTCGCGAGCGGAGGTCGACCCGGTGCTCGCTAGGCTCGGCATTTTGCACGATGCGGACAATGCACGACTGATGGCGCTGCTCGCACTGCCGATCGGCCTGACCTTGGCCGCGGTCCTTGCGCAAAGCGGTATAAGCGATTTGCGCCGGGTTGAGCATCTCTCCGAACTCTATGGCCGATTGCTGTTGGCCCGCGATCAGGAAATCCAACGCGAGTTCCGTCCAGGTTGGAGTGTTTATGCTCCGCTCACCGCACTAGCTGCGGCGATGAGCGAACGCCAAGAGCTGATAGCGCCGGTCGCTACGCTCGATCCGTATGCCGGAGCGCTGGACATCCTGCAGCGCGCCGGGTTGATCGTGGTGCGGGGCCAGCGGATAGGCTTCATCCATGAATCGCTGTTCGACTATCTCCATGCGCGCGCTTTCGTGCAGGAGCGCAAGCCGCTGATCGACTTCTTGTTGGCAAGCGAGCAGACTCTGTTCCGCCGCACCCAGACGCGTCAGATCCTTGCATTCGAACGTGAACTCGAGCGCACTCGCTATCTTGCCGACCTAGGCGCAATCCTGAGCGACGGAAGGGTTCGTCCGCATATTCGCGAGACGATAGTGCGCTGGCTGGCAACAATCACCGATCCAACCCTCTCCGAATGGGAACTCATCGGGCGCTATGCTCAACGAGACGGGCTGCCGCTGAAAGCGGGGAGCGTCATTTTCGAGCGGAAGCCCTGGTTCGATCTCCTCAATACTTGCGGCATGCTCGATACTTGGCTCGCTTGTGATGGCGATGATCTTGGATGGGCGCTCGGCTTCCTGCGCTCGGTAGCGCCGTTCGCGGCGGATGAAGTCTCGAAGCTGATCGATGGTTTTCTCGAACGCCGCCCCGATCGCGTGCGCGATGTGTTCGGAACGCTGCGTTTCATCGATCCGAAGGCCGATGCGCGTCCGCTCGCCGACAGTCTCATCGCCGCGCTCGACCGGTCGGTTCCCGAGGATTGGGAAAGCGGCGGTAGTGATTGGGACGATTATTATGCGTCGTGGATCAAGGTTGCTCCGCAGGAAGCTGCGCGCATTTTCGGTGCGCAATTGGGACGCTGGTTCCGCCTTAATCCGGACGGTCATCCGTTTAAGCATCGCTATGAGGATGGTGGAAGATCGATCCATTGGTTGAGCGAACTCGCCAAGGCCGCGCCCCTGGCTTTCCTAGAGCATCTTCTACCGTTCATGCGCTTGGCGATGGAACGCTCTCGCAAGGACGATGAATGTCCCGCCGAGGACAGCATCTGGTATTGGCGGCGTTGGGACCGGACCGACGTCCGATCGGCCGATCTGCTCGACTTGGTACGGAGCGCACTCGCAGAAGTCGCCCGCAACGCACCAGAAGCGGCGATGCGATTGCTACGCGAGATCGAACCCAAGGCGTATATCACTAGCCTGCATTTGCTTCTCGAGACCATCCCGGCGAATCCGGGAGCGCTGCGCAACCTGCTCGTCGAGCAGCTCGATAATCCGGGACTGTTCAAGGCCGGTTGGTACAGCGCCGATGCGCATTCAGCCGGTCGCGCTATTGCCGCGGCCATGCCTTGGCTGACTCAGGTCGAACGCGAGCAGACGGAAACCGCAATCTTCAAGCTCCAACCTGAGATGGAATACGCGAAGCGAGCGCTCAAGCGCGATACCAGTGAAGAGGACGGATCGCGACCGCAGCCGAAGACCAAGAGCTATGCCAGCTACTGCCTCAATGACACAGGCAAACGGGAATGGTCGGTGTTGCTGCAGATCGGGGCTAAGCATTTATCAAAGCGGGCCACAAAGCGGCTCGCCGAACTCAATCGTAAGTTCGTTGGCCGGAAGCCGGAAGAACCCGATGGCATTCGTGGCGGTATGGTCCGCTCCCCGATAGCGGGCGAGCGCACCAAGTTCATGAACGACGATGCCTGGCTAAACGCCATTCAAAAGTTCAGCAGGCCCCGCGACGAAATGCGGTGGCGGGGTGATGGGCTAATCGGCGGGGCGATGGAGCTCTCGCGTGAATTGAAAGAACGCGCCAAGGAAGCACCCGAACGCTTTCTTCGGCTTCTGGCGCGGTTCCCAGAGGGCACGTACCCGGATTTCGCTTGGGGAATCACCGCCGGCATCGCCGAGACCAAGCCCGACACGGACATGATCGAACGCGTACTGGAGACTGCGGATACCAATGCAGCGGCAAGGCCAGACGACCGTTCACTGATCTGGATGATCCGGGCCTGTACGGGGCCGCTCGGCCCCAAAGCAGATGCGTTGCTGCTCGCCGTTGCAACCGGCAACGATGACAGCACAGGCATCGGAGACATCAAACGTGGCGAAGGTGACAAGGAGCCTAGCTGGAAACGCGCCCTGACGCTCGGCGGTGATCTCAACGGCAAGGCAATCAATTCGGCCCGGGGCTCCGCGCTCGAGATGATCGGAGACATATGCTGGCATTCGAAAGAGTCATTCGAGAAATACTGGCCGGCCATTGAGCCTGTCATCGGCACCCCCGCTGCCGCGCATGTCCATTCATCGCTTGATGGACTGCTAATGAGCGCGTTGAAGCATGAAGGAAAACAACGCGTCGATTGGGTGCTTCGCACCGCACGCGCTTGCCCTGAAGCGCTTTATACCAACAACGGCCAGCAGATCGTTGGCTGGATCGCCGATCTCGACGTCGAGAGCTTCGCGCAATTGATCAACCTCTATCTGATCAACGAGGATCCGCTAGCACGAGGATTTGCAGCACTAGCAGTATTCCAGCAGTGCCTTGGTGCCCCTGAGTGGCTGCCGCTGGCTGAAAATCTGATCAGCACCGATGCCGAATATCGCTCCGCGGCAGCGGCAGTCGCCGCCGCGAATTTCGAAAGCGCGCGCTTCGGCACGGCCTGCACTGACTGGTTGATCCGGCTGTTCGACGATGAAGACGAAACTGTACGACATGAGGCCAGCGACTGTTTCCGCCGAATGAGGACGTCGGATATCGCCGCTCATGCCGGCCTATTCGAGGCCTATGTCGTATCCAGATATTTCGAGACCGACCGGACCTATTTCTTGCACCGGCTTGAGCATGCTCCGCCAGGCCTTGATGAACTCGTACTCAAACTGCTCGAAGACACGCTGAAGGTGAAGACCGAGGACGGTCGCGATCCGCGACCCTATGAGTTGCACGAGATCGGTGAACTCGTGCTCAAGCTCTATGCGTCGAACATCGAGCATCCCCAGCGGCGTACCAGGGCGCTCGACCTGATCGACCGCTTAGTTGAGCGCGGGCTGATGGAAATTCAAAAGCTCGAGGCAGCCTAGAGCAAGCGCCAACCGGCTAAGATCGCTGGCTGCTCGATCATTTCAAGGCCTTCTGGTGGATCCCCGATGGGGCCTATAAGTTGGATCAGTTCGCAAGGCGCCTTACCTAACAAGTCGAAGCCCCGCTTGCTTCTGAACAATCCCATAGTCCCCCAGCCCTGCCCGCACCGCGTCGCGAACATAGGATGGGCACAAATGCGCATAGTGCTTACGCGTAATCCGCTCATCTGCGTGCCCGAGCGCTTCCGCAATAACAGCCATCGGCACGCCAGCCATTGCCAGCCGAGACCCGTACGTATGTCGCAAAATATGGAACCCCGCAGGCTCCACGCCCGCGGCTTCGCAGGTCTCGCGCATCGGCCTGATCTGGTGCGACGTACCGAGTTCTCGACAATGCTGGTTCAGGAAGACGAGCTCGTCGGTTCTCCGTCCCACACACAGCCCCCGGAAGAGCTGAATCCCCTCATCGCTCAGGTGCACGAATCGGGGTCGACCGCTCTTAGTGTCCGGGAAGGTCAGCACGCCGCTCATCAGATCGACATCCCGCACCCGCACGCGGTGGATCTCCGACCAGCGCGCGCCCGTGAGTAGCGCGGCCTGGATCAGCGGCCGGAACCAGTCGGGCGCGTGCTCGATCAGCCGATGGATCTCGGGCCCGGTGAAATATCGAATGCGAGGCGCGCTGACCTTGGCGTAGGGCTTCACCCGGCGCCAGGCGCTGTCATCGGCGACCTTGCCCAGCGCGAAGGCGCGGTTGAGCGCGGCGCGAAGCGGCGTGAATGCACGATTGGCGTTCGCCTGCTGGACGCGCACGGCATCGTCGCGAACCGGCCGCTCCTTGCGCACGCCCTTCTTGTTCGCACGGTAGACCGAACGCCGCGAAGCGATCTTCTCAAGAAACTCGCGCAGGCGCTCGGTGGTGAGATCGCTCACCTGCATGTTCCGGAACTCGGGCCGCACGAGCCGGTCGATGACATAGCGCGTCTTGTCGAGCGATTTGCCGGAGAAGTTGGCGATATAGTCGTCGAGCGCGTCCTCGACCGTGTAACGCGGACGCCGCCTGCCCGCGTCCCGATCCAGCGCCTCGAACCAGTCGCGCGCCTTGGCCTGCGCGGCGGCGAAGGTCAGCACGTCGGACGTCTCGCCATCGAAGGCATCGTCGGCGGCGCCGAGGAGCAGTTGCTCGCGCTTGCCGTCGGCGGTGCGGTACTTGGCGAGCCAGATGCCGCCCTTGGCGCCCTTGCGATAGCCGAGCGCCCTGCCCCGCGTGAGCGAATGCCAATAAGGCGCGTGGCGCTTCGGCAGCAGCGCTCGGGCGCTCCTGCTGTCGAGCCGTTGGTTGCGGATGATGCGCGCCATGCTCAGCCTCACGGACTTACTGCAAATTTACTGCAAAACCGTAGCAGAATTGGGCTGGACGCGCTAGGACCGAAATCTCCATAACCGATTGAATTACAACGAATACATAGGCGTCCATATGGACCCGAATACCCCCCGTTGCGTGTACTCTCACGGCGAAAACACGAGTTCGATTCTCGTAGGGGTCACCAGCGCGAACGCAGCGAAATCTCGCTTGCGACAATGCGCTTTCAACGGCGCTTTCCGATATCCGACATGTAGAGCCGAAGCCGCCGCGTCAGGCCTTAGGGAGCAGCGCCTTCCAGCGGGCATCCAGCTTCGCCTGCGCGTCGTCCCTCTTCACCTTGGAGACCAAGGACAGCCCGCGCAGAGCCACACTGTGCCCACCCAGCAGGCGGCCGGATATCGTATAGCCGACATCGTAGAGCGCGACGTCCTCGTGCGGCTCGCCATCGACCAGGAAACGCGTGACGATGACGACCGGCAGCCGCTCGTCTCCGCGGCTGTTGTCGGGAAGATTGGCCCCTTCCCGCGCCTTTTCGAGGGCATGCTCGAACCAGGAGGTTTCGATCCTCGGCTCGCCGGTGGTCTGCGCGGATGCTGCGCCCAATGCGGTCGGGAAGAGCAGGGTCTGGCTCTGGACGGATTGCTCCGTGGAAGCAGGCTTCAGGACCAAGGCGCGCTTGCCGGCATCCGCGACGACGAGAACCAGCGTAGCCGCACGGGTGGAGGCACGCCGGGCGTCCGCGCTCTGTGCAGCCCTGCTGTCGCTCCGCTCGCTCCAGTTGTTCCACAAGGTAAGCGCCGAAATGACGACGGCGATCACCGCCAGCACTTCACCCAGGGTGATCCACCGGCGCCGGATCGCCGCAGTTTCGGCGGCACGCGCCTCGGCCCTTTCCTCGGCTTGAGTCTGGGCGGGCGGCTCGGGCGGGGGGACGCTATCACTCACGGTGCCGGTTCCATCATCTGTCGCCGCCACCGTCAAGCGCCCCGCGCCCTCCCCCTCATTCGAATTCGAGGATCGCCGCGTCCACGGCGAGGCTGTCGCCGGCGCAGAAATTGGCCGCCTTGACCACCCCGGCTCGCTCGGCGCGCAGGATGTTCTCCATCTTCATCGCCTCGACCACGGCGAGCGGCTGGCCGGCCTCGACCTTGTCGCCGGGGCCGACATGAAGCCGGGTGAGCAGGCCCGGCATCGGCGCGAGCAGGAACTTGCTCATGTCGGGCGGCACCTTCTCGATCATATGGTGCCGGAACTGCGCAATGTGCGGCGGATAGACTTCGACGAGGTGCGAGGCACCATGCGCCGTGAGCTTCCAGGCCGCCCCCTTGCGCGCCACCCCGACGCTGAGCGGCACACCGTCGACCATGGCAGCAAGGATCAGATTGTCCGCCTGCCACTCGCCATCGATCTCGATCGGCTGGCCGTCGACCGTGACCTCTTCATCGACCACGACCGCAAACCGCTCGCCGTCGATCAGCACCACGCGTTCGTCGCCAACGGCGACCGACCCATTGAGCTGCCCGGACGTTGCCGCAGCCCGTTCGGCACGCTCGATGTCGATTACGGTCGCCAGCGCCGCCAGCTTGCGCTTGAGTGCGCTCGATGCCGGAGCGCCGTGGAAGCCCTCCGGATACTCCTCGGCGATGAAGCCCGTGGTCAACCGCCCCTCGCGGAAGCGCGGATGCTGGACCAGCGCCGAAAGGAAATCGATATTGTGGCCGATGCCGTCGATCCGGAACCGATCGAGCGCCGCCACCTGCAGATCCGCCGCTTCGTCGCGCGTCTCGCCCCAGGTGATCAGCTTGGCAATCATCGGATCGTAGAACATCGAGATTTCGCTGCCCTCGGTCACGCCGTCATCGACCCGGACATAGCCATGGTCGCCGCGGGTTCCCGGGGCGCCATAGGGCGTCTCCTCGCACGCCGGCGGACGGTAGCGCACCAGACGCCCCGTGCTCGGCAGGAAGCCGCGATAGGGGTCCTCGGCATAGACGCGGTTCTCGATCGCCCAGCCGGTCAGCTTGATGTCGTCCTGGCCGAAGGCGAGCTTCTCGCCATAGGCGACGCGGATCATCTGCTCGACCAGGTCGAGGCCCGTGACCGCCTCGGTCACCGGATGCTCCACCTGCAGGCGAGTGTTCATCTCGAGGAAGTAGAAGCCCGCACCGGTCTTGTCGGCGCCCGAGACGATCAGCTCGACCGTGCCCGCGCTGAAATAGCCCACGGCGCGTGAAAGGGCGACCGCCTGCTCGCCCATCGCCTTGCGCATCTCTGGGCTGACGAAGGGCGAAGGCGCCTCCTCGACCACCTTCTGGTGGCGACGCTGGATCGAGCATTCGCGCTCGCCCAAATAGACGATGTTGCCATGCTGGTCGCCCAGCACCTGGATCTCGATATGGCGCGGCTGCTCGATGAATTTCTCGATGAACACGCGGTCGTCGCCGAAGCTCGCCAGGCCCTCGCGCTTGGTCGCCTCGAAGCCTTCGCGGACGTCGGTCTCGCTATAGGCTAGGCGCATGCCCTTGCCGCCGCCGCCGGCCGAGGCCTTCATCATCACCGGATAGCCGATCTCGCCGGCGATCCGCACGGCATGCTCGGTATCGTCGATCTCACCGACATAGCCGGGGACCACGTTCACGCCCGCCTGCTTGGCGAGCTTCTTGGACTCGATCTTGTCGCCCATCGCCGCGATCGCGCCCGGCGGCGGACCGACGAAAGCGATCCCGGCCTCGGCGCAGGCCTTGGCGAAGCTCTCGCGCTCGGAGAGGAAGCCATAGCCCGGGTGGATGCAGTCGGCCCCGGTCTCCTTGGCGGCGAGCAGGATCAACTCGGCCTTGAGATAGCTCTCCGCCGCCGGCGCCGGCCCGAGCCGCACCGCCTCGTCCGCCATCAGCACATGCGGCGCACGGGCGTCAGCATCGGAATAGACCGCCACGGTGGCGATCCCCATCTTCTTGGCGGTGCGCATCACGCGGCACGCTATCTCGCCGCGATTGGCGACCAGGATCTTCTTGAACACTCTTCACTCCCCTTCCGCTTGCGGGAGGGGCCGGGGAAGGGCCTGACCGCCGCGAGCGTTCAAATCCGGTTGAGGGACACCCCCTCCCCTAACCCCTCCCGCAAGCGGAAGGGGAACGCACTATTCCGCCGCCTCCAGCTCGACCTTCACTTCCGCCTGCATCGGCTTCACCCCGAGCCGAGCGAACAGCGCCGCATCCTTGTCGTCGCCGGCATTACCCGCGGTCAGCAGCTTGTCGCCCGTGAAGATCGAGTTGGCCCCGGCCATGAAGCACAGCGCCTGGGTGGCATCGCTCATGCTCTCGCGGCCGGCGGAAAGGCGAACCATGCTCTCCGGCATCGTGATCCGCGCCACCGCAATCGTGCGGACGAACTCGATGTCGTCGATCTGGGCGAGCGGCGTGTCGGCAAGCATGTTGCCGAGCACCGTGCCCTTGATCGGCACCAGCGCATTCACCGGCACGCTGCCCGGATGCACCGGCAAGGTGGCGAGCGCATGGATGAAGCCGACGCGGTCCGGCCGGGTCTCGCCCATGCCGACAATGCCGCCGCAGCAGACGTTGATCCCTGCCTCACGGACATGCTCGAGCGTGTCCAGCCGCTCCTCGAACGTGCGCGTGGTGATCACCTCGGCATAGCGTTCGGGCGAGGTGTCGATATTGTGGTTGTAGTAATCGAGGCCCGCATCGGCGAGCATCTGGGCCTGCTTCTCGCTGAGCATGCCCAGCGTCATGCAGGTCTCCATGCCCATCGCACGCACGCCCTGCACCATCTCGACGATGGCAGGCATGTCACGGTCCTTGGGATTGCGCCAGGCCGCGCCCATGCAGAAGCGGGACGAGCCATGATCCTTGGCCTGCGCCGCGGCCTGCAGCACCTGGCGCACGTCCATCAGCTTGGTCGCCTTGAGCCCCGTCTCGGCCGAGACCGACTGGCTGCAATAGCCGCAATCCTCCGGGCAGCCGCCGGTCTTGATGCTGAGCAGCGTCGAGAGCTGCACTTCGTTCGGCGCGTGATTCGCGCGGTGGATCTCGGCGGCGCGGAAGACGAGCTCGGTGAACGGCAGGTCGAACAGCGCGGCGATCTCGTCGCGGGTCCAGTCGGTACGGGTCATGGTTGCAGGGTCCGGGTAAAAAGATAGACGAACATGCCGACCCCGACCGAAAGCAGCACGGGTGCGGCAATCCGGCAAAGGTTCAGGCTCTTGTGCGCAGGCCTGCGCTGGAAACGCGCACGGACGATCTCGCCGGCGCCGGAGAAGGACAGCAGCCCAGCCAGCGCGAGCACCAGCAGCACCGCGATGACCGCATTGGGCGACAGGTTCTTGCCACTGGACACCAGCGCCAGCACGCCGCCGAGCGAGACGATGCACAGCGAAGTCAGGTGCTTGAAATAATCGTAGAGCAGGGTCTCGCCGTCCCCGGCTTCCACCAGCTCCTCGTCGATTTCGCTCATTCTGCGGCTTCCTCCACAGGGGGCATATTGTGCCCGAGGAGCCTGAGCACTTCTTCGGCGGCTTTGACAAGGTTGGTGCCCGGTCCGAAGATCGCCTGCACACCAGCTTCGCGCAGGAATTCATAGTCCTGCGCCGGGATCACGCCGCCCGCGATCACCTTGATGTCCGCCCTGCCAGCATCCTGCAGCTCGCGGATCAGCTCGGGGATCAACGTCTTGTGGCCCGCCGCGAGGCTGGAGGCACCGACGACATCAACATTCTCGGCCAGCGCCAGCGCCGCGGCTTCCTGCGGGGTCTGGAACAATGGCCCCGGCACTACCTCGAAGCCCAGGTCGCCGAACGCCGACGAGACCAGGTTGGCGCCGCGGTCATGCCCATCCTGCCCCATCTTGGCGACGAGCATGCGCGGCTTGCGGCCGAGCCGGCGCTCGGTGGCGGTCACACCGTCCTTGAGCCGCTCCCACACGACGTCGTCCTGATAGGCGCCGCCATAGATGCCCTGCACGGGCGTCGGCTTGGTGGCATAGCGGCCGAAACCAGCTTCCATCGCCGCGCTGATCTCGCCCAGCGTGGCGCGGGCCCGCGCCGCATCGACTGCCAGCGCCAGGAGGTTGTCGCTGGCCCGGGCGCCCTCCTGCAGCGCAAACAGCGCCGCCTGGCAGGCTGCTTCGTCGCGCGACGCCTTTACCCGCTTGATCCGCGCGATCTGCGCCTCGCGCACGGCATGGTTGTCGACATCGAGGATGTCGATCGGCTCTTCCTCGGCCTTGCGGTACTTGTTGACGCCGACGATCACCTGCTCGCCGCGATCGATCCGCGCCGCGGTTGCCGCCGCGGCCTGCTCGATCATCGCCTTGGGCCAGCCGGCCGCCACCGCCTTGGCCATGCCGCCTTCGGCCTCGACCCGCTCGATGATCTCCCAGGCCTTGTCGACCAGCTCCTGGGTCAGGCTCTCGATATAATAGCTGCCGCCCAGCGGATCGACGACATTGCACATGCCAGTCTCCTCCTGGATGACCAGCTGGGTGTTGCGCGCGATGCGGGCGGAGAAGTCCGTCGGCAACGCGATCGCTTCGTCGAGGGCGTTGGTGTGCAGGCTCTGCGTACCGCCCAGCATCGCCGCCATCGCCTCGATCGTGGTGCGGATGACGTTGTTGTACGGGTCCTGCTCGGTCAGCGACACGCCCGAGGTCTGGCAGTGGGTGCGCAACATCTTGGAGCGCTCGTCCTGCGCCCCGAGTTTCGTCATCACCCGGTGCCAGAGCACGCGCGCGGCCCGCAGCTTTGAGACTTCCATGAAGAAGTTCATGCCGATCGCGAAGAAGAAGCTCAGCCGCCCGGCGAACTTGTCGATATCCAGCCCGCTGGCGACGCCGTATTTCACATATTCCATGCCGTCGGCGATGGTGAAGGCAAGCTCCTGCACCTGGGTCGCCCCGGCTTCCTGCATGTGGTAACCGGAAATGGAAATGCTGTTGAATTTCGGCATGTTCGCACTGGTATATGCGAAAATATCCGAGATGATCCGCATGCTGGGCTCGGGCGGGTAGATGTACGTGTTGCGGACCATGAACTCCTTGAGGATGTCGTTCTGGATGGTCCCATCGAGCAGGCTCTTGTCGACGCCCTGCTCCTCGCCCGCGACGATGAAGAAGGCGAGCACGGGGATCACCGCACCGTTCATCGTCATGCTGACCGACATCTTGTCGAGCGGGATCCCGTCGAACAGGATCTTCATGTCCTCGACGCTGTCGATCGCCACGCCGGCCTTGCCGACATCGCCGGTGACGCGCGGATGATCGCTGTCATAGCCGCGGTGGGTAGCGAGATCGAAGGCGACGCTCAGCCCCTTCTGCCCGGCCGCGAGGTTGCGGCGGTAGAAGGCGTTGGATGCCTCGGCGGTCGAGAAGCCGGCGTACTGGCGGATCGTCCAGGGCCGTCCGGCATACATCGACGCGCGAACGCCGCGGGTGAAAGGCGCGAATCCCGGCAGGCCGGGATCGATGTCCGCCACGTCCTCGGCGGTATAGAGCGGCTTGACCTCGATGCCCTCGGGCGTGTGCCAGGTCAGGTCCTTGCCCTTGACCTCCTTGTCGGCGAGCGCCTTCCAGTCCTGCTCAGTCGCCACGCGACGTCTCCATGATCATGACGCCACCATCGGCACGCGCGCCAGCGACGTGCGGATCGCGGCGACATCGGCTTCGGGGGTAAGTGTGGGTTTGCCCATGCCCACCTTGAGGCGCAGCACCTGCGTCTCTCCGGGGGCAAGTTCGACGGTGACCGGCAGCGCCTTGCGGCCCTGCACCACCGCGGCGATTTCGTGACGGCCGGGTGCCAGATCGAGCGCAGCGAAGCGCGGTGATTTGAGCTGGGTGCGCACCGTTCCGTCCACCGAGACGTCGACGCCAGCTGCCTTGCCGTAGAACCCCTCGCGCAGCACGATGAGCTGCCCGCTATCCGCCGAGGCACCCTCGAGCGCGCGGGCCCGGGTCGCGTCGTCGGCGATCTTCATCTTCCGGTTGGTCGAAAGGGCCAGATAGATGCTGCCTGTGACCACGCCGAAGATCAGCCCGATGAACGCCGGCGAGGTCGCAGGCGGATTGGGGGCGCCTGCAGTGATCAGGGCGAGCAGGAACGACGTCAGGAACGCCACGACCGCGACGATCGCGACAAAGGTCAGTTGCTTCTTCAGGTTCATGCCGGCTCCCTCCGATTGACGCGGGAGGCCATGCCCCGCCCGCCGCGAAAGACGCAGGCGCGGGCAGTTGGTTGCGAAGCCGGATCGATTTCGGTGAAGGGGCTCAATGCCCCTCCCCCTTGGGTGTCTCCATGATCTCGGTGAGCACGCCACCCATGTCCTTGGGATGGACGAAGAAAATGGGCGTGCCGTGCGCGCCGATGCGCGGTTCGCCGAGCACCTTGGCGCCCTTGGCCTCGAACCAGGCCTTGGCCTCGTGGATGTCGGGTACTTCGTAGCAGAGGTGATGCTGCCCGCCCGCCGGGTTCTTCGCCAGGAAACCATGGATCGGCGAGCTTTCGCCCAGCGGCTCGATCAGCTCGATCTGGCTGTTCGGCGTGTCGACGAAGCACACCTTCACACCCTGCGCGGGCAGATCGAAGGGCGCGCGGATCACTTCCGCGCCCATCACGTCGCGATAGAAGGCGATCGACGCTTCGATGGAAGGCGTCGCGACGCCGACATGGTTGAGGCGGCCGAGTTTCACTTTCGCGATCCCTCCCGGGTATAGGTTTCACCTGCGGCAAACAGGAAGAATCCGACCAGCATGGGCAAGGCCAAATGATCGGTCCAATTCAGCCAGGCCCCATAGGCCGGACCGACGAAGAAACTGTGGCCCTTCACATGCACTTCAGCGGCCCGCACGGCCGCTGGTTGTCGGAGATCGGAACGCCCGAGCAGATGCGCCTGTGCTTCGAAATTCGCCGCTGCGCACAGGAGGAAGCCGATTCCTGCCGCGACACCGAGGCCACGGCAGGCGGCATTCAGCCTAGAGCGGGATGTTGTCATGCTTCTTCCACGGGTTCTCGAGCTGCTTGTTGCGCAGCTTGCGGAGCCCCAGGGCGATGCGGCGGCGGGTGGAGTGCGGCATGATCACCTCGTCCACGAAACCCTTCGCAGCCGCAACAAACGGATTGGCGAAGCGTGCCTCATATTCGGCGGTCCGCTCGGCGATCTCTTCCAGGGTCTTGCCGCGGAAGATGATCTCCACCGCGCCCTTGGCGCCCATCACCGCGATCTCGGCGGTCGGCCAGGCATAGTTGAGGTCTCCACGCAAGTGCTTGGAGGCCATCACGTCATAGGCGCCACCATAGGCCTTGCGGGTGATCACGGTGATCTTGGGCACCGTCGCCTCGGCATAGGCGAAGAGCAGCTTGGCGCCGTGCTTGATGATGCCCGAATGCTCCTGGCCGACGCCCGGCAGGAAGCCCGGCACATCGACAAAGGTCACGATCGGAATCTCGAACGCGTCGCAGAAGCGCACGAACCGCGCGCCCTTCTTTGACGAGTTGATGTCCAGGCACCCGGCCAGCACCATCGGCTGGTTGGCGACCACGCCCACCGTGCGCCCCTCGATCCGGCCGAAGCCGATCAGGATGTTGCCGGCATGGCTCGGCTGCAGCTCGAAGAACTCGCCCTCGTCGAGCGTCTTCCGGATCAGCTCGTGCATGTCATAGGGCTGGTTCGCGCTCGGCGGGATCAGCATGTCGAGGCTGGGCTCGAGGCGATCCCAGGGATCGTCGCTCGGACGTTCCGGAACGGCTTCTCGGTTCGAGGCGGGAAGGAAGTCCACGAAGTCGCGGGCCGCGAGCAGCGCCTCGATATCGTTATCGAAGGCCACGTCAGCGACCCCCGACTTCGTGGTATGCGTCACAGCTCCGCCCAGTTCCTCCTGCGTGACGATCTCGTTGGTAACGGTCTTCACTACATCTGGGCCGGTGACGAACATGTACGATGAATCCTTCACCATGAAGATGAAGTCGGTCATCGCGGGAGAATAGACGGCCCCGCCTGCGCAGGGGCCCATGATCAGGCTGAGCTGGGGCACCACGCCGCTCGCCAATACGTTGCGCTGGAAAACCTCGGCATAGCCGCCGAGCGACGCGACACCCTCCTGGATGCGCGCGCCGCCGCTGTCGTTGAGGCCGATCACGGGCGCGCCAACCTTCATCGCCATGTCCATGATCTTGCAGATCTTCTGCGCGTGACGCTCGCTGAGCGAGCCGCCGAACACGGTGAAGTCCTGGCTGAACACGAAGACGAGGCGGCCGTTGATCGTGCCCGATCCGGTGACGACGCCGTCGCCCGGGACGATCTGGTCCTGCATGCCGAAGTCGACGCAATTGTGCTCGACATACATGTCGAGCTCCTCGAACGATCCCTGGTCGAGCAGCACCTCGACACGCTCACGCGCGGTGAGCTTGCCCTTGGCGTGCTGCGCGTCGATCCGCTTCTGCCCCCCGCCCACACGGGCGGCGGCACGACGGCGTTCCAGTTCCTCGATCGTCGACGACATGCGGTTCCCCTTGGAATTGGCTGCCTCTGCATCCGGACATGCGTCCTTCGCAAATGCAATGTTGCAAAGTTGCAGCGTGTAGGTTTGCAGATATACTGCAGGCATGAGCAACTCTCCCCGCCGCCGCGTCTTCGAGGGCTTCCGCCTGCGCGAGCTGCGCCGGCGCGCCGGGATCAGCCAGGCGGCGATGGCGGCCCGGCTCGGCATCTCGGTCTCCTACCTCTCGCAGATCGAGAACAACGACCGCCCGATCACCGACATCGTCCTCGTCGCGCTGTCCCGCGAATTCCCGCTCGAGGCGTTCGGCGATGCCGAGGCCAGCACCTCGCTGCTCCGCACGATCGACGCCGCCACCGATGCCAGCGTCCCCGCCGGGCGGCTCGACGAGGCCGATGTCCGCCGAGGGATCGAGCAGCAACCGCTGCTCGCCCGGCGCATGGTCGCGCTGCACGAGGCCTGGCGCCGCAGCCAGGAACAGCTCCGCGTCCTCGATGACCGGTTCGACAGCGGCTCGACCGGCACCGCTCCGCTCCCCTGGGAAGAGGTCCGCGACTGGTTCCAGGCCGAGGGCAATTACATCGACGTGATCGACCGCTCGGCCGAGACGCTCTCCGCCGATCTCGATCCCGATCGCCCCACCCGCGGTCTGGAAGACCGCCTGCGCTGGCACGGCGTCCGCGTCACCGGCGAGGAGGGCGATGGCAGCCAACTCAGCCGCTTCGACCCGACCGACCGCTCGCTCGCGGTCAACAGCGCGCTGCCACCCGAGAGCCGCGCCTTCCTGCTTGCCCACCGGCTGGTCCGCTACGAGTTCGAGAACGAGATGCGCGAGGTGGTCGAGCAGTCCGGCCTCGCCTCTCCCGCGGCGCGCGAACTGCTCAGCATCGGCCTCGCCAACTATGCCGCGGGCGCGCTGCTGATGCCCTATACGCCGTTCAAGGACACCGCCCGCGACGTCCGCCACGACATCGATCGCCTGCGCCAGCGCTTCGGGGTGAGCTTCGAACAGGCCTGCCACCGCCTTTCCACCCTCCAGCGTCCGGGCGCCGCCGGCCTGCCCTTCTTCTTCTGCCGGGTCGACATGGCGGGCAACATAACCAAGCGCCACTCGGCCACCCGCCTCCAATTCGCGGCACTGGGCGGCGCCTGCCCGCTCTGGGTGGTTCACGAGGCGGTAGCGATCCCCGATCGCATCCTCGTCCAGCATGCCGAGATGCCTGACGGCACCCGCTACGTCTCGATGGCCAAGGGACTGGTGAAGCCCTCGGGCAGCTATGCCCGCCCCTCGCGCCGCTATGCCGTGGCGCTGGGCTGCGAGGAGCTGCACGCTGCCGACTTCGTCTATGCCGACGACCTCCGCCCCGGCGGCGCGGCCACGCCGATCGGCGCGAGCTGCCGCATCTGCCCGCGCACGGACTGCGACCAGCGCGCCTTCCCGCCTGCCGCCTCGGCGATCGCGATCGACCCCGACCGGCGGAGTGTCGTGCCCTACGCGTTCAGCTGAGGCAGCGGCCTGCCCAATATCCGTCATCCCCGCGCAGGCGGGAATCCAGAGTCACGAAGGACATTCCTCTGTTACCCTGGATCCCCGCCTTCGCGGGGATGACGATAAATGAGGCCAGATTTGCCTCAGCTGATCCGGTTCGCCGAACCCACCGCATTGTTGTACGAGTCGATCATCGACTTCATGTTGCTCTCCGAATGCGACTGCTTCAGCTCGCGATACTGGCCGATCATCGATCCCAGCATCTCCGCCACGAGGTCATAGGTGCCCAGCCGGCTCTTATCGATCGGCTCGGTCGCCTTGACCTTTGCTTCTGCGATCGCCTTTTGCTGCTCGGTCAGCAGCTTCTCGATCGACGACGCCAGCGCATCGCCCTTGGCGAAGATGGACGCATCCTTCAGGTCCTCAGGCTTGGTGAACAGGCCGACAAGCTCCTCGGCCTGCAGCATCGCCTGCTTGTTGTTGTAGCCGACGATGTTGCCGTCCGCCTTGAGCTTGGCGAGTTCGGCCTCGGCGCCGGCACGGCGCTGCTTGACCAGCTCGGCGTTGAAGTCCTCCATCGCCTTCAGCGCTGCATCGAACTCGGCGACCATCTGGGCGTCCTCGGCCTTGCCGCGCTTCAGCTGGTCCTCGCGATAGGCCTTGGTGTTGTAATATTGATAGAGCGGCTCCAGCCGCGCCAGCACCTTGAGCAGCGCGTTGTCGAGCGCCTCGGCCTTCTTGTCTAGGTCGCCCAGCGACCCTGGCAGCGCCCGCGCCGCCTTCAGCTTGCCCTCGCCGGTCTCGACCCAGCCGTTGCTGATCGTAATGCTGTCGGACGGCGATCGGCTCGCGATCTTCTCTTCCTTGTAGCTGTCCGCCGTCGCCGGCAGGCCGAACGTGTCGATCAGCCCGTTATACGCCTCGGTATAGGCACTGATCTTGGCCGCGGCATCGGGCGAAGTCGCCACCGCCGCCGATCCGTTGCCGCCACCCGAGCCTGCGCCGCCACAGGCAGCCAGCGTGAACAACCCCGCCAGGACGACACCCTGGCGCACCTTCAACTTCAGCATGCGGAAAACACCCCTCAACCGTTGCGCCGGCGAAACGCACAAGGCGCATATTCGATCCCGCAAAGAGTTGCCGCAGCCCCTTTGCCCGTGGCATACCGTGATTACGAAAAAGCCTTGGGAGAGGTAACATGGCCACCGCGCTGGCAACCAAACCGATGACCGAAGCCGAGTGGGAGGCGCGCCAGCAGCTCGCCGCCTGCTACCGGGTGTTCGACATGCTCGGCTGGTCGGAGATGATCTACAACCACATCACTCTGAAGGTGCCGGGCGAGGAAGGCGCGTTCCTGATCAACCCGTTCGGGCTGCACTTCAGCGAAGTGAAGGCATCGAACCTCGTCAAGATCGACATCGACGGCAACAAGCTCGATGACTCGCCCTATCCGGTGAACCGCGCCGGATTCGTCCAGCACGCACTGTTCCACCGCCACCTGCCCGACGCGCACTGCATCGCGCATACCCACACCACGGCGGGCATGGCGGTCGCCAGCGTCGAGGGCGGCCTCAGGCCCACCAATTTCTACGCCTGCAACTTCGCCGGCCAGATCGCCTATCATGATTTCGAGGGCGTGACGGTCCGCGACGAGGAAGGCGAGCGGCTGCTCGCGCATCTCGGCGACAAGCGGGTAATGCTGCTCAGGAACCACGGTATCCTGGTGATGGGCCGCACCCTGCCCGAGGCGTTCATCAAGCACTGGTCGCTCCAGCGCGCCTGCGAGATCCAGATCGCCACCGCTTCGATGGGCGAACCGCTGGTGGTATCCGACGAAGTCGTCGCCGTGCACCAGCGCGACCTCCACATGGCCCAGGTCCCCGGCGGCCCCGGCGCGGCGGACTTCGCCGCGATGGTCCGGCTGGTCGATCGCACCGACAAGAGCTGGCGGGAATAAGGGGCACTCCTGCACACCCTGATCGTCACCCCGGCACAAAGCCGGGGTGACGGAGTTACGTCCAGAGCGGACCTACTCGCTTCCAATGTAGGATTTGGCGTGCTTCCGTCCCTGGATGCGCACCGCCCAGCCTTCACCGTTCAAGCCGGAAGTCGGCGCGACGTCACAGGGAGCGAAACCCGGGGTACCGTGCCGTAAACTTCGTAAACTTCCAGCGCCCGACTCGTCAGCCAAACCGGTAGCCCGAGACCGTCCACCCCATCACATGGTCGCGGTAATCGCGCACCGCCGGCCCCTCGCCGCCCGCGCCGAGCGCGACCATCAGCGGCAGCAGATGCTCTTCGCGGGGATGGGCGAAATGGGCGTGGGGCAACTGGTCCCAGGCAGCGACCCGCGCCGCCCGGCGTGCGGGGTCGGCGTCGGTCACCGCATCGGTAAGCGCGTCGTCCCATGCATCGGCGATCGGCGTCACCTGCGGCCCGCGGGCGCGCAGATTGTGGAAGCTCATGCCGCTGCCTACGATCAGCACGCCTTCGTCGCGCAGCGGCGCCAGCGCCCTGCCCAGCGCGATATGGTCGGCGGGGTTCAGGTCCTTGCGCAGCGAGAGCTGGACGAGTGGGATATCGGCGCCAGGCACGGCGACCATCATCGGGATGAACACCCCATGGTCCCAGCCGCGCTCGCGCTCCTCGCCCACCGGGAAGCCGGCGCCATCGAGAAGCGCCTTCACCCGTGCGGCGACTTCGGGAGAGCCGGGGGCGTCCCAGCGCAGGCGATAGGTGTGCTCGGGGAAGCCATAATAGTCGAACAGCAGCGGCTGGCCGTTGCCGGCATGTACGGTGACCTGGTCCTCCTCCCAATGGCCGGAGACCATCAGGATCGCCTTCGGCTTCTCCGGCAACGAGTCGATCAGTCCGGCCAGATAGGCCTGCATCGGCCGCCACATCGGGTCGGCCGGGCCGCCGTTGGGGTCCATGAAGAAGCACGGGCCGCCGCCATGCGGGATGAAGAGCGTGGGAAGTGTCATGCGATTGATGTCGCGCCCGGAGCCCCCCGGCACAATGCCGGTTTCGGAAACGCCGCGTTTCCCGCTACACCCGGCGCATGACTCGCTTCACCGTCAACAACCAGCCGGTCGCGTACAAGATGGATCCGCGCACGCCCCTGCTCTGGGCCCTGCGCGACGCTTCCAACCTCACCGGCACCAAATATGGCTGCGGCACCGGCGATTGCGGGGCCTGTACCGTGGATGTCGACGGCACCGCCCGCCTCGCCTGCCAGGAGACGATCGGCGCGCTCGAGGGCACTTTCGTCACCACGATCGAGGGGTTGTCCAAGGATCGCAGCCATCCGGTGCAGCAGGCCTTCATCGCCGCGAACGTACCGCAATGCGGCTACTGCATCCCCGGCGTGGTGATGGCCGCATCGGTGCTGCTCCGCGCCAACCGCAATCCCAGCGAGGCGGACATCAAGGATGCGATCCCCAATCTCTGCCGCTGCGGCATCTATCCGCGACTGATCGATGCGGTCCAGAACGCAGCCCGCATCGCCCGCGGCGACGCGCCCGCTCCCGAGCCGGGCCAGGACGCGCCGACGCCGGCGCAGTCGGAACCCTAAGTGTTTCAGATGCTTTCAATTGGCTGACAGATGAATTCAGAGTCATGTCAGCCGCCGGGTTTTAGAGAGGTGCTACCCTCGAAGCCCGGCGCGTGTGCCGGTCCCAGCGGAGACACTTGATGAAGAAGACCTTGCTCGCGGCGATCATCGCCGCAACAGCCCTGGTCCCGCCGGCACTGGCGCAGGATCGCGGGCATCGCTGGGGCGGTGGTGACCGTTCCGGCAATCCGGGCGCCTCGCAACCGGCACAGGACCGTGGCGATCGCGGTGGTCGCGGCGGTGGCTGGCGCCAGTCATCGGGCCAGCCCCAGCAGCAGGCCCAGCCTCAGCAGCAGCCGCGCCGCGAATGGAATGGCGGCGGCAACAATGGCGGCGGCTGGAACCGTGGCGGCTGGAATGGCGGCGATCGTGGCGCGCGTCCGCAATGGAATGGCGGCCAGTCCGGCGGCCAGGTCTCCCCGCCCCAGGCGCAGCCCCCGCAGCAGCGCTGGGACGGCAATCGTGGCGGCGACGGCCGGCGCGACTGGAACCGCGACGGCAATCGCGGCGGCCAGTGGGACCGCGGCAACCGCGACTGGAACGATCGCAACCGCGACCGCAACTGGAACAACGACCGCAACCGCAACGACTGGAACCGCAACAATGGCGGCTGGAACCGCGGCGGCTGGGGCGGCAACGATCGCAACCGCTGGGACAACAACCGTGGCTGGGACGGGAACGACCGCGGCCGCTGGAACAACAGCTGGCGCAACGACCGCCGCTACGACTGGCGCGGCTATCGCGGCTCCAATCGCAGCATCTACCGCCTGCCGCGCTATTATGCGCCGTCGGGTTGGGGCTATGGTTATCGGCGCTTCGGGATCGGCTTCACGCTGAATTCGATCCTGTTCTCGTCGCAATACTGGATCAACGATCCCTATTATTATCGCCTGCCCGAGGCTTACGGCCCGTATCGCTGGGTGCGCTATTACAACGATGCGCTGCTCGTCGATGTCGAGACCGGCGAAGTGGTCGACACGATCTACGACATCTTCTGGTAAGCCCGCCCGCATCTTGCCAGAAGTGGGAGGCCCGGCCCGTCAGGACCGGGCCTCTTGCCTTTGGCGGCGGGCACCACCCTATTGACCGCGAGGCCCTCAGGCGCAAATTGGCCCTTGTGAGCAAGAATATCGGCAAAGTATCGGGATCCCCCTCGCCCAATCGCGCGCGGATCGCCCGCGAAGTCACAGCGAAGCTGGAGGCCCATCCCGGCATCAAGCGAGCCAAGGTGGAGACCGCGCAGCTCTACACCTATCCGGAGTTTCTGAGCGACGCCGAGTGCGATGCGCTGGTCGCGCTGATCGACAAATCGGCGCGCCCGTCCACCTTGCTCGCCGCGCACGAGGATCCCGAATTCCGCACCAGCAGCTCGACCGATCTCGATCGCTGGTCCGATCTGGTCTGGCAGATCGACGACCGCATCGCCCATCTGCTCGGCTTGCCGCCCGAGAACGCCGAGACGCTGCAGGGCCAGCGCTATGCCCCCGGGCAGCAGTTCCGCGCGCACTGCGACTATTTCCACGAGGGCGCGGAATATTGGGAGAAGATGCTCGAATTCGGCGGCCAGCGCACCTGGACCGCGATGGCCTATCTCAACGATGTCGAGGAAGGCGGTGCCACCTGGTTCCCGCGCGCCGGGGTTCGCTTCAAGCCGAAAAAGGGCCTGTTGCTGATCTGGAACAACATGATGGAAGACGGCACGCCCAATTACGACACGCTGCACGAAGGCATGCGCGTGCTCGAGGGCACCAAGTACGTCGTCACCAAATGGTTCCGGGAGAATGCCTGGATCCGCGGCCAGGTGCCGACCTACTACGGCGGCGGCGAGCAGCGGACCTGACCGCCCGCCTTCTTCCCCTCCCCGCAGGGAGGGGAATCGAGGTCAGATCAGCCCGGCATGCGCCAGCGCGGCGTCGACCGACTTGCGGCTCGCCTCGCCTGCCGGGGTCATCGGCAGGCGCAGCTCCTGCGGGAACCCTTCGCGCACCCGGCCCAGCGCGTACTTCACCGGGCCCGGTGAGGCATCGGTGAACATCGCGATGTGCAGAGGATAGAGCCGGTCGTGTAGCTCGAGCGCGAGCGCGTGGTCACCCGCCGCCCAGGCCGTCTGGAACTCGGCGCAGAGCTTCGGCGCGACATTGGCGGTGACCGAGATGCAGCCCGTGCCGCCCATCGCGTTGAAGGCCAGCGCCGTCTCGTCATTGCCCGAAAGCTGGATGAAGTCGTGCCCGCAGCCGGCGCGCTGCTCGGAAACGCGAGCGAGCGCGCCCGTCGCGTCCTTCACGGCGATGAACTTGCCCGGGAACGCCTTGACGATCCGCGCCATGGTCGCCGGCTGGATGTCGGTCACCGTGCGGCCGGGCACATTGTAGAGCACAATCGGCAGATCGGCCTGCTCGGCGATCGCCGCGAAATGCTGGAAGATGCCTTCCTGGCTCGGGCGGTTGTAATAGGGCGGGACCATCAGCACCGCATCGGCGCCGGCGTCGGCAGAGGCTTTCACATTCTCGATCGCGACCAGCGTGTCGTTCGAGCCGGCGCCGGCGAGCACGGGCACGCGGCCCTTCGCCTGGTCGGCGCAGACGCGCACCACTTCGAAATGCTCGTCTTTCGGCATGGTTGCCGCCTCGCCGGTGGTGCCGCACGGCACCAGCCCGGCAGAGCCTTCAGCAATCTGCCATTCAACAAGCGCGCGATAGTCTTCCTCCGCGAAGCTGCCGTTACGGAACGGCGTCACCAACGCGGGAATGGAGCCCGAGAACATGATCCGAAAATCTTCCTTAAATCCCCAAATCGGGGCTGGCAGATAGGCCCGGGTCATCTATCATGTCCAGTATGCTTGCTCCGCTGTTGAAAAGTGCGTTGTTGTTCGCGGGCGTCTCCGGGCTCGCCGTCTCGTCGCAGCTCACCCAGGAGCAGATCCAGTGGTACAAGGTCGCGCTGGAAGCCGGCGTCCCCCGTGTGCCCCCGCCCTATATCCAGGCCGATCAGCTCGGCGATGCGCTGGTCGAATGGAAGCGGCTTCAGCAGTCGGATAACTACCCCTTCTCCGACTATGCCAATTTCCTCCTGCTCCACCCGGGCTGGCCCGGCGAGAAGAGCCGCCGCGCCGCCGCCGAGACCGTGCTCGAGAGCGGCACCTGGGCGCCCGGCCTGGTCATCCGTTTCTTCGAACGTTTCCCGCCGCTGACCGCCGCCGGTCGCACCCGCTATGCCGAAGCGCTCGCCGCATCGGGCAAGCGTGCCGAGGCCGAGGAACAGGCACGCCGCGCCTGGCGCCACGGCGTGCTGCGCCCACGCGACGAGACCGCTTTGCTCGCCGGCTTCGCCTCCGCGCTCACGCCGGCCGATCACGATGCGCGCATGGACATGCTGCTCTGGGCGGGCGCACTCAGCGCCGCCCAGCGCCAGCTTTCCTATGTCTCGCCAGCGATGCGCCCGGTGTTCGACGCCCGCATCGCCTTCCGCACCAAGGCGCCCGATGCCGATGTGAAGGGCTCCAACGCCCTTGCCACCGGCCGCACCAATCCCGGTTTCATCGCCGATCGCGCCACCTGGCTGCGCGACACCGGCCAGAGCCCGGCGATGCGCGCCTATCTCGCCCAGCCGCGCCAGCTCGCTTCCTATCCCGGCGATGCCGAGGAATGGTACGAGGTGCTGCTGACGGCGGCGCGCGGCGCCCAGTCGGATGGGCAGTTCAGCCTCGCCTATCAGATCGCCAGCCAGGTCGACGACGCCTTCCCGACCGGCACCGACATCAGCCAGCTGCCGCTCGGCGAACGCGACGATTACACCAGCCTCACCTGGCTGGCGGGCACGGTGGCGCTCAACAGTCTCGGCCGCAGCCGCGACGCGGTCGGCATGTTCGATCGCTACGGCCATGGCTCCAAGACCCCGACCACCCAATCCAAGGGCTTCTATTGGGCCGGGCGTGCGGCAGAAGTCTCGGGCGACCAGGCCAGAGCGACCAGCTTCTATACCAAGGCGGCGGGCTTCCCCGATGTCTATTACGGCCAGCTCGCCACCGAGCGGCTCGGCAACCCCCTCAAGCGCCCGCCCGATTTCAATGCGAAGGTGAGCGATCCCGCGGTGCGCGACGCCTTCTTCAAGAAGGAAACGGTGCGCGCCGCGCAGCTGCTCGGCACGATGGGCAATCGCCAGGACCAAGGCCTGTTCATCCGCCAGATCGCCAATGACGCGACGTCGGACAGCGATCACATCCTCGCCGCCGAGCTGAGCCGCGCGATCGGCCGCCCGGACCTGGGCGTGCTGGTCGGCAAGAGCGCGCTGCAGAATGGCCTCTCCGACTATACCGCCGCGGGCTATCCCACGGTGGCAGTGCCGGCAGCGCAGCAGGATTACTGGACGATCGTCCACGCCATCGCGCGGCAGGAAAGCCAGTTCGATCGTGACGCGGTCAGCCACGCCGGCGCGCGCGGGCTGATGCAGCTGATGCCGGGCACGGCACGCGAGGTCTCGACCAAGCTCGGCATGAGCTACAGCCCGGGCACGCTCAACTCCGACACCGATTACAACATCCAGCTCGGCTCGACCTATTTCCAGCGGATGTACAATCTCTACGGCAGCTATCCGCTGGCGATCGCGGCCTACAATGCCGGGCCGGGCAATGTGAACAAATGGATCCGCGCCAATGGCGATCCGCGCCTGCCGGGCGGCGACATCCTCCAGTGGATCGAGCAGATTCCGATCTTCGAGACGAAGAACTACGTCCAGCGCGTGATCGAGAACGCGGTGGTCTACGATCTGCTCAACCCCGAGCGCGCGCGCTCGAAGGGGCCGGCGAACACCAGCTGGTATCTGGGCAAGAACAAGCCGGGCTGACTCAGTTCCGTCACCCCCGCGAAAGTGGGAGCCCATTTCCCAGACTATCCACAACTACAGCCGTCGTATTCGCTGCGCGCGCACGAGATGGGTCCCCGCTTTCGCGGGGATGACGTATAGGTGTGACAATGGATCGCCCCAACTACATCACCCCCGCCGGCTACGCCGCACTCCGGACCGAGTATGAAGCGCTCTTCTCGAAGGAGCGCCCCGCCCTGGTCGAGACGATCAGCTGGGCAGCCGGCAATGGCGACAGGTCGGAGAATGGCGACTATATCTATGGCCGCAAGCGCCTGCGCGAGATCGACCGGCGGCTGGGCTGGCTCTCCAAGCGGATGAAGGCGGCAAAGGTCGTCGATCCGGCGCGGCAGGAGGACAAGAGCCGCGCCTATTTCGGTGCCACCGTCACCATCGCCGACGAGGACGACAATCATCGCACACTGACATTGGTCGGCGATGACGAGGCGGATGCGGCCAAGGGCCTGGTGGGCTGGAACGCGCCCCTCGCCCGCGCCCTGCGGGGCGCCGGGGTCGGCGACCTCCGCCGGGTCAACCTGCCCGCTGGCGAGCGCGAATATGAAGTGATTGCGATCACTTACCCCTGACGCGCGACGAGCCGCCACGCGAAAGGATTCCCTCGCATCTTCAAAATGATAGAACTGTGCCCAGGCCGAAGGGTTGCGGCCGGGTACAAAAATGAGCGTGGGGACATATGACGGCACAGCGTATTTATGTGTCGGGCCGCGTGCAGCGCGTCGGCTATCGGGACTGGGCGGTGCGTACCGCCAAGCAGCTTGGCGTGAAGGGCTGGGTCCGCAATCTGAACGACGGGCGCGTCGAACTGCTCGCCGAGGGCGATGACGAGGCGCTGAACTCGCTTACCGAGGCGTGCCGTGAAGGTCCGCCCATGGCGGTGGTCGACCATGTCGAAGCCTTCCAGACAGCCGAGGACAAGCACGCCAAGGGCTTTACCAAGCGCTTCACCGCCTGACGCGGAACGCGATGACAGACGCCGAAGCGAAGAACCGGCCGCGCGGCGCCTGATCGGAAACATTCGGTTTCCGGAGCGTCAGGTTGACCGATCGGACATGAAGTGAAACATTTCAGCTTCGAAACGGCACGCAAGGACGCGCGCCGGTCGAGGAGAAAACCTCATGCCCATTCCCGCTAGTTGGTCCGGCAAGCTGCTGAGCGTCCTGCGTTTCGTAGCCGGCCTCAGCTTTCTGCAGCATGGCCTCTCGAAGTTCTTCGGCATTCCGCCTTTCCCCTACCCGCTCAACCCGCTGCTCTATGCCGCAGGCACGATCGAGCTGGTCGGCGGCGCGCTGCTGGTGATCGGCCTGTTCACCCGTCCGGTGGCATTCATCGCCTCGGGCATGTGCGCGGTCGGCTATTTCATCGCCCACTTCCCGAATGGCTTCTTCCCGGCCGTGAACGGCGGCGAGGCGATCCTGCTCTACTGCTTCATCTTCCTCTACCTCGCAGCCGCCGGCGGCGGCACGTGGAGCGTCGATGCGGCAACGGCCAAGAAGGGCTGAATCGATGCAGGAGCGGCCACCCACCGGGAACGTCGCCCTGCTGATCGACGCGGACAATGCGTCCGCAAAGCATATCGACCCGGTGCTGACCGTGCTGGCCGAAATCGGCACGGTCAACATCCGCCGCATCTACGGCAATTGGCGCAAGCCGGGACTCGATGGCTGGGCGAACGTGGCGCTCACCTATGCGCTGGAGCCCCAGCAGCAGTTCGACATCACCAAGCAGAAGAACGCCACCGACATGAAGATGGCGATCGATGCGATGGACCTGCTCGCCGGCGGGCGGGTCACCGGCTTCGGGATCATGTCTTCGGACAGCGATTTCATGCCACTGGTCACGCGCCTCCGCCAAGACGGTCTGGTCGTCTTCGGCTTTGGCGAGGCGAAAACGCCCGAAGGCTTTCGCCAGGCCTGCAACCGCTTCATCGATGTCGGCACCTTCGAGACCGCGCCGAAGAAGCCCGTGCCCGAAGTCAAGGCATCGACCCCCGCCGCGCCTTCCGTCGACGAGGAAGTCGTCCGCCTGCTGATCGATGCCTATGAAGCCTCGCAGCGGGATGCCGAGGGCTATGCGAGCCTGAGCACGGTCGGCCAGCGCGCCGCCAATCGCTCGAGTTTCGACAGCCGCAACTACGGGTTCGCCCGTCTCTCGGATCTGTTCGCGGCCGTGCCCGGCTTCGAAGTCGACCGGCGGGACGGCGGGGCATTCGTCCGTCGCAAGCGATAGGCCGCTCACCGCCAGGCGCGCAGCATCCGCTCCAGTCCCGCCGTAACCCGGGCAAGCCGATCGTAATCGAGCTTGTCCGGCGTGTCCGTCAGCTTGTGATAATGCGGATAGCGGAACGGCGCAGTGTCGGTGATCATCAGCGCCGGCACCCCGATCTCGCCGAACGACCAGTGATCCGACCAGTCGATCCCCTGGACGAAGCCCGGCGCGGTGCCGCCGACGCTCGGAAACCGCGCCACCGCGCGGAACTCGCCCACCGCCCTGCGCACCAGCGGCCGTGACGAGACCGTACCGACGAACGCAACGAAATTTCCCGTGTCCGGATAGAGCGCGCCGAGCGGGAACGGGTAATGCTGGCTCCCCGGCGCCTCATCGTAGAAACCGAGCGTCTCCAGCGAGAACATTGCGTCGGGCTTCTGCCCCTTGTCCGCCAGCGCCCGGGCATAGACCAGGCTGCCCATCCGGTCGGTCTTGAAGAAGGGCGGCTCCTCATTGGCGAAGAAAGCCAGCCGGATGCGCACATCCGCCTTGCCGCGCAGATCGGCGAGCAGCCGGGCGAGCTCGAGCAGCGCGGCAGTGCCGCTGCCATTGTCGTTGGCACCCGGCGCACCCCGCGCGCTGTCGTAATGTGCGCCCACCACCAGGGTCGGCGCACTGGCCGAGCGCGGCGCGATCACCGCTTCGAGATTGACCGCCAGCCCTTCGTCAAACGCCTGGCGCGATACCTTGTAGCCCGCCGCCGTCAGCGCCTGCTCGATATAGGCGGCCGCAGCGGCATAGCCCGTGGCATGCCCCACATTGTGCGGCTTGCTCGCGATCGCCGTGACATGCCCGCGCAGCCGCTCCGCAAGGTCGCGCTCCACCTGACTGAGCGGTGGCAGCGGCCCCTCCCAGGACTTGCCGGGCACCGAAGTCATCCAGCGCAGCGCCAGGAAGGGAGAAAGGAACAGCGCCGCCAGCACGACCAGCAGCACTATCCGCCCGGCCCTTTCCCTGATCCACTCACGCATGCAGCTCCCCCTCCACCAGAAGCTACCGTACCGCCTGCGAACCGTCTATGCCGCCGCCATGAAGCTCGCTCTGACCCTGGCTGCCGCATTCGCCGCCATCGGCACCGCCGAAGCGCAGGACCTGCGCCCGCTCTGCCCCGACCGCCCCGGCCTCGACACGCCCGCCTGCACCGTCGATCCCGGCCATCTGGTCGCCGAGATGGGCACGATCGACTGGTCGCTCGACCGCGATGCCGGCCAGCGCAGCGACAGCTTCACCTTTGGCGACCTGCTGCTCCGCTACGGCGTTGCAGACCATGCCGAGATCCAGCTCGGCTGGACTGCGCTGGGCACCGTCCGCACGCATGATCGAACCACCGGCGCCGTCACCCATGACAGCGGCACCGGCGACGTCACCCTGGCGGTTCGCCGCAACCTCTCGCATCCCGACGGCTCGGGCTTCGCCGCGGCGGTCATGCCCTATGCCACGCTGCCGGTGGGCGGCGCTACGATCGGCGCGGGGGACTGGGGCGCCGGGCTGATCGTGCCGCTCAGCTACAGCCTCACCGACAAGATCGGCCTCTCACTGACACCCGAGATCGACGCCGCCGTGGACCAGGACCGGCATGGCCGTCACCTCGCCTATGGCAGCGCCATCGGCCTCACCACCGCGCTGACTTCGTCGGTGAGCAGCGCATTCGAGCTGCAGGCGGTGCGCGATCGCGATCCGGCCGGCCACGCCACCCAGGCGCTCGCCAGCCTATCGGTCGCCTGGCAACCGAGATCGAGCCTCCAGCTCGACATGGGCGCCGTTGCCGGGCTCAATCACGCCAGCCCGGACGTGGAACTCTATATGGGGATCGCCCGCCGCTTCTGAGCGGCAAGCGATCCCCCGGGGTGAACCCGATCAGGCGGCGACGCTATGGAGCCGCACCACCTGCCCGCGCGGCGCGGCGGTGCGTGCACGCTCGGTGCGGAAGCGGCCGGCCTGCTCGGCCAGATTGCCGACTTCCTCGGCCAGGTTGCGCGAGGCAGCCGAAGTCTCTTCCACCATTGCCGCATTCTGCTGGGTCGACTGGTCCATCTCGCTCACCGCGGTGACGATCTGGGTGATTGCGGTCGACTGGGCCTGGTTGTCCGCCGCCATGGTCTCGAGCAGCTTGTGGACCGCGCCCACGCCGCCCGAGATCGCCTCCAGCGCCGTATCCATGCGCTGCACGGCCTCCACTGCCGAGCCAACCTCGTCCTGAGTGACCGTCAGCTGCTCGCGGGCACGCTTCGCCTCTTCCTCGGCGCGCATGGCGAGCGCGGAGACCAGGTCCGCGACCACTGCGAAGCCACGTCCCGCCTCACCGGCGCGGCCGGCTTCGACTGCGGCGTTCATCGCAAGCACGCGCGTCTGGAAGGCGATCTTGTCGAGGCCCTCGATCACGTCGTCGATGCCGCGGGCGCTGTCGCTGACCCGGCCCATCGCGGTGACTGCCTGCTCGGCGAGCGAGCGACCGTCGCCGACCACGCGGATCGCCTCGTCGGCGCTGCGCACGGTCTGGCTCGCCGACTCGGCGGTGCCGCGCAGGCGCTCGTCCATCTGGGCGAGCGCTGCCGAGGTTTCCTCGAGGCTCGCGGCATTGCCCTCGGTACGGCGCGCCAGGTCTTCCGAAGCCTGGGCGATCTCGTGCGAGCCGGTCTGGATCGCCGCGGCGCCCTCGTTCACCGTCGCGATCAGCTTGCGCAGCGCGGTCAGCGCGCTGTTGAAGTTGGTCTTGAGCGTCGCATAGCTATCCGGGAACGCCACCGAGATTTCCTCGGTCAGGTCGCCTTCCGCGAGCGAAGACAGACCCTGGCTCAGCGCGGTGGTGACGATACGCTGCGTCTCGGCGGCAGCGGCGGCGGCATCGCGCTCCTTGGCGATCACCGATTCGAGATAGGCATCGACCGCGCGGGCAATGTCGCCGATCTCGTCGCGCTGGTCGGTATGCGGCACCTGGGTCGTGCCGGTGGCACGCGCCATGCCGTGGATCACGTCGGCCAGCCCCTTGATCGGCGCGACCACCTTGCGGCTGACGATGTAGAAGGCACCGCCCAGTACCGCGAGCGCGATCAGGCCGAGCACGATCACGATGGCCATCGCCGTGTTGGCGCTGGAGAGCGCGCCGGTGGTCACCTCGCTGGCAACGCTGATCTGCATCGCGACGAGCTTGCCCACCGTATCCGAGACCGGATCCACATCCGCATAGATCTCGCCCATCACGAAGCGGTCGAGGCCGGCACGATCGCCGTTGCGCAACATCGTCTCCAGCCGGGCAACGCCGTCATTGGCCTTCGCCATCGCGTCCTCGGCCTGCTTGGCGAGCGCTTCCTCTTCCGGCGTGGCATCGGTCGCGGCATAGCGCTTCCAGGCGCCGTCGATCACGGCCTTGCTCTTCTGGATGTTCTGCACCGCCTGGGCGAAGCTGATATTGCCGTTCCTCGCCTTGTGTGCGGTATCGACGATGCCCACCGCATAATTGTCGGCGACGATCTTCAGGTCCTTCAGCGGGATCACGCGATCGGCGAGCACCGAGTCGAGCGCATTGCGGCTCGTGGTGGCCGACCAGGAAAAGCCCGCGATGACGGCGCCGAGGACGAGCCCCAACATCACCAGCGCGGAGAGCAGCTTCTGCTTCAACGTCATCGTCAAACTCCGGGATAAGGTCTTTCCCTGAGTTTATAGAGGGCGTGGAGGAGCCACCACGGTTCTGAAATGAATCTGAAACAACAAAGAAGGCGGTCCCGGCCATCGCGCGGAACCGCCTTGCTTGTGATCGCGGCTTCCCGGCCCAGGGCCGGAAAGCCCGATTTTCCTCAGCGCGTCAGCTTCTTGTAGGCCAGCGCGGTCGGGCGGTCAGCAGCGTCACCCAGGCGACGGCGCTTGTCTTCCTCATAAGCCTCGAAGTTCCCCTCGAACCACTCGACGTGCGAGTTACCCTCGAAGGCGAGGATGTGCGTGGCCAGACGATCGAGGAAGAAGCGATCGTGGCTGATCACCACGGCGCAGCCTGCGAAATTCTCGATCGCCTCCTCCAGCGCGCCCAGCGTTTCCACGTCGAGATCGTTGGTCGGTTCGTCGAGCAGCAGCACGTTGCCGCCGCGCTTCAGCATCTTGGCGATGTTGACGCGGTTGCGTTCACCGCCCGAGAGCTTGCCGACATTCTTCTGCTGGTCGGCGCCCTTGAAGTTGAAGGCACCGACATAGGCACGGGTCGAGGCGTCGTGGCCGTTGACCTTCATGTAATCCAGGCCGTCCGAGATTTCCTCCCAGACGTTCTTGCTCGGATCGAGGTGATCGCGGCTCTGGTCCACATAGCCCAGGCGCACGGTCGAACCCATTTCGATCGTACCCGAATCCGGGGTTTCCTGGCCGGTGATCATCTTGAACAGGGTCGACTTGCCGGCACCGTTCGGGCCGATCACGCCGACGATGCCGCCCGCGGGCAGCGTGAACGAGAGATTCTCGAACAGCAGCTTGTCGCCATAGGCCTTGGAGATGTTCTCCACCTCGATCACCTTGCCGCCCAGGCGCTCGGGCACCTGGATGACGATCTGGGCCTTGCCGGGCGAGCGGTTCTGCTGCGCCTCGACCAGCTGGTCGAACTTGGCGATACGCGCCTTCGACTTGGTCTGGCGCCCCTTCGGACCCTGGCGGATCCACTCGAGCTCGTCCTTGATCGCCTTGGCGCGGCCCGACTCCTCGCGATCCTCCTGCTCGAGGCGCTTGGCCTTCTTCTCGAGATAGGTCGAGTAGTTGCCCTCGTACGGGAAATACTTGCCGCGATCGATCTCGAGGATCCAGCCGACCACATTGTCGAGGAAATAGCGGTCGTGGGTGATCATCAGCACCGCGCCGGCATATTCCTTGAGGTGGTTTTCCAGCCACTCGACGCTCTCGGCGTCGAGGTGGTTGGTCGGTTCGTCGAGCAGCAGGATGTCCGGCTTCTGGATCAGCAGGCGGGTGAGCGCGATGCGGCGCTTCTCACCGCCCGAGAGGTTGGCGACTTCCCAGTCCGACGGCGGGCAGCGCAGCGCTTCCATCGCGATCTCGAGCTGGTTGTCGAGCGTCCAGCCATCGACCGCGTCGATCTTGGTCTGCAGCTCGCCCATCTCTTCCATCAGCGCGTCGAAGTCGGTGTCGTCCTTCGGATCGCCCATCTCGGCCGAGATCGCATTGAAGCGATCGACCATGTCGGCGGTTTCGCGCGCGCCGTCCTTGACGTTCTCGAGCACGTTCTTGGTCGGATCGAGCTCGGGCTCCTGCGGCAGATAGCCGACGGTGATGTACTCGCCCGGCCAGGCCTCGCCCGAGAAGTCCTTGTCGATGCCGGCCATGATCTTCATCAGGGTCGACTTGCCGGCGCCGTTCGGGCCGACGATGCCGATCTTGGCACCCTGGTAGAATTGCAGGTTGATGTTGTTCAGCACCGGCTTGGGAGCGCCGGGGAAGGTCTTGGTCATGTCCTTCATGACGAAGGCGTATTGGGCGGCCACGTGGCGGTCTCCGTTCGCAGGTCTGGATATGCAGGAAGTTTGGCGGCGATGTAGCGAGCGGACGGCCAATTGGCAACGCGGCCGCGTCGGAACGCCCCGCTTGCAATGTAGGATTTCACCTGCTCCATCCTGACGGATGCAGGCTCTCCTTCGTACCCGCCTCGACAGCCCATGCCGTGCACGCCTGCCCGGGTGCGGGAAACGGGGGCCCCGTCGCATAAACTTCGTAAACTTCCGCGCGCTTCGCGCGGTCCCGAATCAAGGGCGTGGCGGCCAGTCCTGCGGGCGCGGAAACGCCGCGGAAACCGTCAGCGCATTGCCGAATGTTTCGCCTGCGACTAGCGTCGTCCGCCATGACCAAGCGCATCCTGCTCGCGGCCGTCGCCGCCCTCGCCCTGCCCCTCCCCGCTTTCGCCCAGACGCACGATGCAGCAGCGCTGCGCGATGCCGCGCTGAAGGACGATCTTGCCTGGGATATCACCGAAGGCCTCACCACCGAGGTCGGCCAGCGCCTGGCCGCGACCGAGGCGGAAGCGCGCGCCCGCGCCTGGGCGGTGAAGAAGCTCACCGCGCTCGGCTTCAAGAACGTCCATATCGAGACCTTCAAGATGCCGCTCTGGGAGCGTGGCATCGAGACCGCCGAAGTGCTCGGCACCGCGTCGCAGAAGCTCACCATCGCCGCGCTCGGCAATTCGGGCTCGACCGGTCCCAAGCCGATCGAGGCCGAGGTCGTGTTCTTCCCGACCTTCGCCGATCTCCAGGCCGCGCCGGCCGAGGCGGTGAAGGGCAAGATCGTCTATGTCGGCAACACGATGACGCCGACGCAGGACGGCTCGCAATATGGCTATTTCGGCGCCGCCCGCCGCGCCGGCCCGAACATCGCCGCGACCAAGGGTGCCGCCGCGATCCTGATCCGCTCGATCGGCACCGACCATCACCGCAATCCGCACACCGGCGTCACCAGCTGGACGCAGGGCGTGAAGCCGATCGGCGCCGCCGCCCTGTCGCTGCCCGATGCCGACCAGCTCGAGCGGCTGCTCAAGCGTGGCCCGGTGAAGCTGCGCGTGCAGATCACCGCGGGGATGAAGGGCGAGGCCGAGTCGGGCAATGTCATCGCCGATGTGCCGGGCAGCGATCCCTCGGCCGGGATCATCCTGGTCGGCGGCCATCTCGACAGCTGGGACCTCGGCACCGGCGCGATCGACGATGCCTCGGGCGTGGCGATCACCACCGCCGCCGCCAAGCGGATCATGGATGCCGGCCAGCCCAGGCGGACGATCCGCGTCGTGTGGTTCGGCGCGGAGGAAGTCGGCGGCTTCGGCGGCGCGGCCTATGCCAAGGCGCATGCCAATGAGCGCCACGTGCTCGCCCAGGAATCGGATTTCGGTGCCGATCGCGTCTGGAAGTTCGAAGTGAACCTGCCCGAAGCCGCCAAGCCGATTGCGGATCGTCTCGCCACCGCGCTCTCGCCGCTCGGCATCTCGCGCGGTCGCGGCACGGCGCATGGCGGCACCGATGTCGGCCCGATCATCAACACCGGCGTCGGCGTGATCGATCTCAGCCAGTCGGGCCTGCGCTATTTCGATTACCACCACACGCCCGACGACACCCTCGACAAGATCGATCCGGAGCAGCTACGGCAGAATGTGGCAGCCTGGACCGCGATGCTCGCGGTTACGGCGAATGCGCCGGAGGACATCGGCCCGATCCCCAAGGGTGAGGGCGAGTAAGGGAACCGAAACCGGCCCCGCGCATTAATGGCGGCCAGTCGGCAAGATTTGGGCGAAAAAATGTCCTAAATTTTGCCAGCTGGTGAATTTGCGATTGACGCAAACGCAACGACCGCTATGCCAGCGGTTCGCGACGGCTAATCGGGCCGGCTGCGAAACGTTTGAGTTCCTTTAGGAGCACCACATGAAGAAGATCCTCATTGTTGCTGCGACCGCCGGCCTGATGTCGCTCGCGGCTTGCAACGGCGGCACCACCAACACCACCGCCGAGAACGTCGCCGCCGACTCCGCTGCGAACGCTGCTGCGTACGAAGCCGCTGCCGACAACACCACCAACGCTGCTGCCGAGGCCGTCCTCGAGAACGCCGCGAACGTGGAAGAGAACAAGGCCGACGCCGCCGAGGCGAACGCCCACTGATCTCTGTTCGGCACCCGGCCTTTGGCCGGACCGAGAGATAGGAAGGACGCTCCCGCGAGGGGGCGTCCTTTTCCATTTGGGCCTTTCGCGCGCTCCGCTATGCCGGTGCGGATATTTGGGGGAGTGAAATGGGCGCCGTCGCAACCAGCCATGCCGCAGGACCATCCAAGCCGCAGCGCTGGTGGCAGATGCTCTATGTCCAGGTCCTGATCGGCATTGGCCTGGGCGTGCTGGTCGGCGCGCTCTGGCCGAGCGTCGGCGCTTCGCTGGAGTGGCTGGGCCTCGCCTTCGTCAATCTGGTGAAGATGATCATCGCCCCGGTCATCTTCCTCACCTTGGTGACCGGCATCGCCGGTGCCCGCGAGCTCGGCTCGCTCGGGCGCGTGGTGATCAAGGCCCTCGCCTATTTCCTGTTCTTCTCCTCACTGGCGCTGGTCGTCGGCCTGATCGTCGCCCATGTCGTCCAGCCCGGCGCGAGCATGCACATCGATCCGCATACGCTGAGCGAGGCCAAAGTCGCCGGCTACGAGAAGCAGGCCCACGACACGAGCATCACGGGCTTCGTGATGGCGATCATCCCAACGACGCTCGCATCGGCGCTCACCAGCGGATCGATCCTGCAGGTATTGTTCGTCGCTGTCCTGTTCGGCGTCGGCCTGGCCGGCCTCGGCGAGCGCGTCCGCCCGCTGGTCGATCTGCTCGAGCAGTTGAGCCTGGTGGTGTTCCGACTGGTGGCGATCCTGATGCGCGCCGCGCCCGTCGGTGCATTCGGTGCCATGGCCTTCACCATTGGCAAATATGGCGTGGGTGCGCTGTGGAACCTGGGCGGCCTGGTCGCCACCTTCTATGCCACCTCCGCCCTGTTTGTGCTCGTCGTGCTGGGCGTGGTCGGCCGGCTGGCCGGCTTCTCGATCCTCAAGCTGCTGCGCTACCTGAAGGGCGAGCTGCTGCTGGTCCTCGGCGCCTCCTCCTCCGAAGCCGCCCTGCCCGCCTTGATGGAAAAGCTCGAACAGGCGGGCTGCGACAAGGAAGTCGTCGGCGTCGTCGTGCCCGCCGGCTATTCGTTCAATCTCGACGGCACCAATATCTACATGACCCTCGCCGCCCTGTTCATCGCCCAGGCGACCGGCGTGCATCTGTCGCTCGGCGAGCAGTTGATCCTGCTCGGCACGGCGATGCTCACCTCGAAGGGTGCCGCAGGCGTGACCGGCGCGGGATTCGCCACGCTGGCGGCAACGTTGATGGTCGTGCCGACGATCCCGGTGGCCGGCATGGCGCTGATCCTGGGCGTCGACCGCTTCATGAGCGAATGCCGCAGCCTCACCAACTTCATCGGCAATGCCGTGGCGACGATCGTGGTGGCACGCTGGGAGGGCCGGCTCGATCGCGACGCCCTTGAGCGGGCACTCGATGGCAAGGCGGAAAGCCCCGCGCCGCGGGTCGCAAGTGAAACCGATATGGATTGAAATGGTCGGGGAGACAGGATTCGAACCTGCGACATCCTGCTCCCAAAGCAGGCGCGCTACCAGACTGCGCCACTCCCCGACGCGGACTGCGGCCCTAGGCGCAAGATGCATCGGACACAAGACCAACCCTACGCGACGCGATAGCTAAAAAGCGCACGCCGCAGTTGGCGCACCACGGCCATTCGCGCAGCGGCGTCAAACCTTGATATGGATGTCACACGGCGGGCGGCAGGCCGATATCCCGGATGACGATGATGATGTGCAAAGGGCGCACTATCGCCGCACCGATTTGACGTCGGGGCGAAGACCATCGTCGGGACCGCGTCAGTAAAAGGAAATCGCCGTGAAGGTTCTCAACGACACCATCCTCTCCAGTTCGGCTTTCTCGACAGAGATCGACGTGCCGATCGAGAAGATCGACATTGCCGATTGGCTCCTCAACCTCCCGGAGGCTGAATATCAGCGTTGCTGCCCGCCGGATCACATCGCCTGTGGCAACACCCTGTCGGACGATGGCCAGCGCATGATGATCAACGTCGAGATGATCGGCACCGGGCTGGTCGTACAACACTATGTCGCTGAGGAAGCGACGGCGACCTATTGCCGCATGAACTCGATCTCCGACGTCTTCACCGCGGCGGGCCGGACGCAGGTCAATGTGATCTGGGAACTCAAGGCGGAGGGCATCGAGGGTGGCCGCACGCGCTACACCAACAGCGTAGTCGCGCATCCGACCGACGCATTCATGGCATTCATCGCCGCCCACGACATCCCCTATGCGGATGCAGCAGCAGCCCGCCAGGAAGCCGGCGGCGACCACAATCATCGCGAAACCCCGCTCTTCGCGGCCAGTATCGCCCGCCACGCACTGGCGAGCAGCAAGGCGGCCTGACGCCTGGCCGATAGGCACGTCGGCAGGGCGGACAGGTTCTGCCGACGACCGTCACTTGGAAAGCCGGGGGGACACTAGCGCGCGGCCGGTGCTCCCATCGGGGGTCCGCCAACGGCACGGCGCCTTCCGAGTATCGACTTCAACAGCGCCATCGGATCTCGTCTGCCATGCGCATAGGCGATGCTGGCCGGGATCGTCACCAGCACCTCCGTCCCGCGATCCGGCAAAGGACGAATCCCGAATTCGCCCCCGAGCTTCCCGGCACGCTCGCGCATTCCCGCGATGCCGAAATGACCCTGCCTGCCGCCCGCAAGAGCGACATCCGGATCGATGCCCGTCCCGTCATCGGCGAAGCGCAAACGGAACGGTCCCCGATAGTCGATTTCGATCGACACCTGGCTTGCGCCCGCATGGCGCCAGATATTGAAGACAGCCTCCCCCGCGATGCGGCTCATCTCGTCGAAGACGATCGGATCGAGATCGCGCGGCGTACCGCTGACGGCGACGGAAACCTCGACATCAGGCGCGAACCCCTGCCTCTCGACAACATTCCGTATCATCTGTTCCGCGCTTGCCGCGCCCGTGAGGGGCCGCAGATCCCGGACGCGCTCGCGTCCCTCGGCGATCACCTGGTCCGCCTCGTCGATCGCTCTCTCGAGCGCCGGACGCCCCTTGGCGCGTACCGGCAATTCCTCGACCGCAAACTGGAAGCGCAGCGTCAGCAGCTGGATCGACTGCAAGAGCGTGTCGTGCAGTTCGCGAGCGATCCGTTCCCGCTCGCGCACGCGCTCCACCGTCCTCACCCGAATGCGATTGGCAATCCCCCGCACCCTGAACGTGTAGGCGATCCAGATGAGCACAAGGACCAGGAGTGCGCAGAGCAGCTTGAAGGCCCAGCTCTGGAGGAAGGTCGGCGGGACCGTCAGGCTGAGCGTGTCGCCGACGCGATTCCACGTGCCGTCCTCATTGGCAGCGATGACCTGGAAGCGATATTCGCCCGGCCCCAGGTTGGTGTAGAACGCCTGACGGCGCGCGCCAGGATCCACCCAGTCCCCGTCCTGCCCCTCGAGCCGGTACAGAAGCTTCACGCGTTCGGGTATCGCAAGGCTGAGCGCGGCAAATCCGATGGATATGTTGGAAGCGCCGGGCTTGAGGCTGACCGTGGACGGATCCTTGATCGCCAAGCCGGGCGCGCTGAGCGACGTGATGGCCACGCCGGGCGGCTTCGGGTTCGAAGCGAGATGCGCGGGATCGATCCAGGCGATGCCATCGATCGTGGCGAGCCACAGCCGCCCATCCCCACCACGCACGATGGCAGTACCACCTTGCGCATTGGGCTGGTTGGGCAGGCCGTCCTCATAGGTGAAGACGCGCTCGGGGATCACGAAGTCGGGCGTGCTGAAAGCCTTGTACAGGTCCGCGGTCCTGAACCGGACCAGCCCCGCCGCGCCGAACAGCCAGGTGTCGCCCTGCGGCGTCTGCACCAGCCCCGCGGCATTGCGCAACGAGGCGGTCTGCCGGTCGGCCATCGGCACCATCCGTCCCGAAGACTGGAAGGCGGCACCGTTCGAAGTGGAAACGAGCAGGCCATGGGAAGTCGGCAACAGCCTGGTCACGCCACCCAGATCGGGATTGGTGGCAAGCGACAGCGTTTCGCCCAATCCCCCATCGAGCTGGGCCAGGCTCTTCGGCCCGGTCTGCACCCATAGATGCCCGATGGGATCGCGCCACATCTCGGTCAGGTCACCCCCGCCTGCACTGGCGGCCGGTGGCGCGGCCTTCCATGTCGTTCCGTCCAACCAGTACATCCCGCTGGTCGAGGCGGTGAGCCAGAAACGGCCGCCAGGGTCGGAACCGCAAGCATAGGTCCCGGCCTCGGCCGGAGGCTTCGAAAACACCGTCTGGGCATCGCCCTGCAATCGCACGACGCGATCGCCGAGCACGATCCACACCGCACCGCCGGCATCCTCGCACATCACCTCGGGATCGGTTGTCACCGACAGGACCCGGACCGGTCGGCCGCCGGGATCGACACGATATACCGCGTCGTTCTGGCCGACATAGACGGCACCCGTCGATGTCGCGAGCATGGGATCGCCATAGCGGGTCGAGTTGATCAGGGCGGGCTCGATGACCACGTCCGGCACGTTGAAGCGATCCAGGCTCCTGGGGCCACCATACCAGACCATCCCGGCGTGATCGACGAGCAGGCTGGCGGGCCGCGTCGAACTCATCTGCGGCGTCTTGCCCTCTTCGTAGGAGAGGCTGGTCGCGCCCGAACGTTCGGCCTGGCGCAGGCCGGGTATCCGGCCGAAATCCCGACCCATCGTCCACAGATTGCCGTCGCGATCGAACTCGGCGCGCAACCAGCGCTGATCGGTACTGGTCCAATGCAATGGTCGGGACGGCGTACCACGCCACACGCCCCCCGGCCCGGTGAGGCGCCAGCCGCCATGGAGACCTGCCAGCCACACCGCGCCGTCGATATCGGCGAGCAGCTGCGCGCCTTCGCTGACATCGAGCCTGACCCGCTCGAAACGGGTTGCCCCTGGCGGCATGCGCAGCAGCGACTTGTTGTAGCTCAGCCAGAGCGCGCCATCGGCGGACTCAAGCGCGTCATGAAACATCTCGCGGTTCGCGTTCGCGGTGACCCTGGCCCAGCGCCCTTGCGCATAGCGCAGCAGCGGCTTGCCGAGCTGCACCACGCCCAGCCAGATCGCGCCGTCGCGGGTCTGAAACAAGGTGCCGACCTCGCCGTCGGGCGAGGGTGCCTTGATGAAATGCAGGCGGCCCTCACGATATTCGGCGATCCAGCCCTTGGGGTACCACAGCCATATCGAGCCCCCCTTCCCCACCGCGATCTTCCGCGCCAGGCCGTACCGCGCGCGGTCCACGCCGCCGTCCATCAGTTCGAACGAACGGCCATCGAAGCGGAACAGGCCGTCGCGGCTGGTCATCCAGAGGAAACCATCGGGCGTCTCGGCAAGGCCGTGCACGATAGTCGGCACGCCGTCCTTGCGCGTCCACTGAACATGCTTCCACTGGGACAGGCTGAGCTGGGAAGGCTGCGCGGCGGCGCGACCGGCCCCCGCGATCCAGTACAGTGCGGCCGCAATCAGCGTTGCCGCCAGCCCATTGCGCAATAGCTGCATCATCCGTGGCGCTCCCCCAAGCGTGGATCGATAAATGCGCGGATCGCGATCAGCCTCACCCGATCAGGTGATCTCAAACTTCCTGCCCAGGTGATGCGACGCGCCGGGCCGCAAGGTATCTCACAATTCGACGATGTCGAGCCGATTGCTCGAGGGAGGAGCCAAGGGCTCATGGCTCGCTGCAAGGCGGAAGGCGAAGCGAGATGCTGACCGTTACCACCAGGATCATGCCCATCGCCTCGATCGGCCCGATCGCCGCGCTGAGCACGGGCACGCGGTTAGGGCCGCTCGCGCGATCCTTCGCATTCGGGCCCTTCGTGCTGCAGCCCGAGTGCCAGCTGCTGCTGAAGGACGGGGCGCCGGTGCGGCTGGGAGGGCGCGCGCTCGAGATCCTGACCGTCCTCGCCGAGCGGCCGGGCGAACTCGTGAGCAAGCAGGAGCTGATGGCGCGGGTCTGGCCGAATGTCTGTGTCGAGGAGAGCAATCTGAAGACCAATGTCGCGCATCTGCGCCGCGTCCTGGGAGATCGGCCGGATGCACCGCTGTTCATCGCGACGGTCGTCGGGCGCGGCTATCGCTTCATCGCACCCACGCAGGTGAACCGTTCTGCGGCGCGCTACGCCCCTGCCACCCCATACCTGCCATACCAGATTCAGATGTCGAGATAGCCGCGCCGTGAGGCGATCACGACGGCATGCGTGCGATCATCGACCTCCAGCTTGGAGAAGGTCGACTTCAGATGCGCCTTGACGGTGTCGATCGACAGGTTGAGCCGAAAGGCGATCGTCTTGTTGCCATGGCCTTCCGCCACCAGGCGCAGGACGTCGAGCTCCCTGGGTGTCAGTGGATCATCGAGAGCATGCTGCGCCAGATTGTGCGCGATCTCGGGACTGAGCACGCGCTTTCCGGCATCGACCGAACGGATCGCGTCGAGCAGTTCCTTGCGGATCGCGCTCTTGAGAATATAGCCCGCAGCCCCCGCCCGGATCGCGGCGCTCGCCTGGACGTCGCCGGAATAGGTGGTGAGCATCAGGATCTTCGCGGCGGGAGCCAGCGTGCGGATGGCGCGGGTGGCCTCTACTCCGCTCATCGCGTCCATCTGGACGTCCATCAGCGTGATGTCGGGGGACAGCTCTGCAAAGCAGCGTACCGCCTCGGCACCGTCACAGGCTTCACCGACGACCTCCATGTCGTCCTGGCGCGACAGAAGCGCCGTGATGCCGTCGCGGACGATCGGATGGTCGTCGACGATCAGGACTCGTATCGGTGCGCGCGTGGCGACGCCGGACATGGGCGCAGGCTCCGGAAGCATGGGAGGTTCGATGTCGCAGCTATATGCGATCCCCTCCCCGGCTGTCAGCATGGCTTCGGGCCCGCCGAAAGTCAGACCTGATCCAGGAACGCGCGGAGCAGCGCCTGATGCGCATCGGGCTTCTCGACCATCGTCAGATGCGAGCAGCCGGTCATGACCGCCATCCGCGCGTCACCCGCTATCCCGTCTCGGATCGTCGTGTGGCAATCGAGCGTCATCTCGTCGAACTCGCCGGTGACGAGCAGCGTCTTCTGGGTGACGGCGCCAAGGTCCTTGCGACGATCCCAATCCCTGATCACTCCGGTGATAGTGAACTCGTTGGGGCCATTCATCACCCGATAGGCGATCGATTTGGAGAGTGCGTCGAAGCTGGCGAGCGCATCCGGCGTAGGCGCCGTACGCAGCACGAAATTGTCGTAGAAGCGCTGGGTCAGCGCAGCATATTCGGGCGTGCCTGTCTTGCCGTCCCGCTCCAGGCCGTGGAGCTTGTCGGCGAAGCCGTCCGGGAGCGACCCGATCAGCCGCTGCATGCCGGCGACGGCCTGCGGGATGCTCGCAGTCGCGCCGCCCAGGATCAGCTTCTCGATGCCCTTGCCGCGGCCCTGGCAGAGATATTCCAGCGCGAGCACCGTGCCCCAGCTATGGCCGTAGAGAACCACCCGATCGAGGCCGAGCGCCTTGCGCACGGCATCGAGCTCATCGACGGAGCGCTGCACGGTATAGAACCGCTCGTCGGCCGGCGCATCCGCCCGCCCGCAGCCCAGCTGATCGTAGAAGATCACCGGCCGTTCGTCCGCCAGCGCCTGCATCGAAAGGAGATAGTTGTGCGCGGCACCGGGACCGCCATGCAGGGCGAGGAGCGGAGTCTTTCCCCCGCTCCCGAACCGGCGCCAGAAGATCCGGCCGCCCGGCACGCGCGCGAAACCTTCCTCCGCCGGGGCTCGAAACGCGCGGGCGATGGCGTTGCCGCCCCCGCCCAGCGTAACGCCCGCCGCTACCGCACCACCCCACAACGCGGCACGGCGCGTCCAACCACCCGACTTCGTCATATCGATACTCCGACAAGCCGCGCTGGTGCGGCGCGCAGCCCCTATCCGGGCATCGGGCGCAGCGCGAGGCGCGTGGGCGGGCTTTTACCAGATTTAACCGCAGCCGGTCAGCGCGGTGCCACCTTCCGATCCAGGAAGTCGTGGATCAGCGGCGCCATCTCGGCCAGCCGGTCCTCGAGTGCGAAATGACCGCTGTCGAGCAGGTGGAACTCTGCGTCCGGCAGATCGCGCAGATACGGGTGTGCGCCTTCGGCCGGGAAGATCGTGTCGTTCTTGCCCCAGACGATGATCGTCGGCGGCTTCCGATCCCGGAAGAACTGCTGGAATTTCGGATAGAGCGGCACGTTGGTGCGATAATCGTAGAGCATGTCCAGCTGGATATCGCTGTTGCCCGGACGATCGAGCAGCACCTGGTCATGGATCCAGTTGTCCGGGCTGATGCGGCTCACATCGCCCATGCCGTCGGTATATTGGAACTTGGTGATGTCGAGGGTGACCAGCCCGGCCAGCGCCTTGCGGCGCGCCGGCGTGTTCTCGGTCCAATAGGCTTTGATCGGGTTCCAGAAATCGCGAAGCCCTTCCTCATAGGCGTTGCCGTTCTGGACGATCAGGCCGCTCACCCGCTCGGGATGCTTGAGGGCGAGGCGGTAGCCGACCGGCGCGCCGTAATCCATCACGTAGAGCGCGTAGCGGGTGGCCCCAAGCCGCTGGACCAGCGTGTCGATGATGTCGGCATAATGGGCGAAGCTGTAGGTGAACTTCTTCGGATCGGGCGCGTCGCTCTGGCCATAGCCAGGATAATCCGGCGCGATGACCCGGTACTTGTCCGCCAGATAGGGGATCAGGTTGCGGAACATGTGCGACGAGGTGGGGAAACCATGGAGCAGCAGCACCACCGGGCCATCGGCCGGACCGGCCTCGCGATAGAAGACCTTCACGCCGTCGATCGTCTCGGTCCGATAGTGGATGACCGGGGGTGCGGGCCGTGCCGCCCCCGCGGGCGCGGCCGATTGCGCATGGGCGCCAGCGGCGCAGAACATGCCCAGCACCAAGGGCGCGAGAGCGAGTGCGGTCTTCTTCATGATATCTCCCATGGTTCGCCGGAGGCCGGGGCGGCACACGGCGGGCGCCCCGGCCCATTCGGCCTAGTTGGCGTCGGTCGCCGCGCCCTCGATGAAGGCGGCGACTTCCTTCGGATGCGAGAGCATCGCGGCGTGGCTGCTCTTGATCTCGGTCACCTTGGCCTTGGCGCGCGTCGCCATGAAACGCTGGGTGGTCGGGGAGACCATGTGATCGTTCAGCGTCAGCATGTAGCGCAGCGGCTTGTCCTTCCAGGCCGCCTTGGTGAGCTTGGGCTGCACCGCGCCAAGGCCCCAGGGAACCTGCGCGACCGCCATGAAGCCGGTGACCGAGATATCGACGTCCTGGGCGAAGCTGGTGGGGAACTTCGCCGGATCGACGATGATGAAGCCATCGGCCGGCGGCAGCAGCGGCGGGCCGGACTCACCGGGAACCGGACGCGTCGCCAGCTCGAACACCGATTCCCCGACATCCGGCGCGAACGCCGCGATATAGGCCAGGCTCTTCACCTTGGGATCGGTGCCGGCTTCGGTGATGACCGCGCCGCCATAGCTGTGGCCGACCAGCAGCACCGGCTTGCTGGCCCGCGCGATCACCTGGCGGGTGGCCTCGACATCGCCCTCGAGCGAGACCGTCGGGTTCTGGACGACCAGCACCTCATAGCCGTCGCGGGTGAGGATATCGTAGACCGATTTCCAGCCTGAGGCGTCCACAAAGGCACCGTGCACCAGCACGATCGAGACGGGCTTGTCGGTGCCGTGCGTCTGCGCCGGCGCGGAAGAGATGGTGGTCATGGCGGCAAGGACTCCCAAGATCAGGTGTTTCATCGAGATCACTCCAGAGTTGCGGTTGTCGCGCGCCCCTGCCCGGCGTCCTGGGGTGACGGTACGGGCAGCGGGCGCGCGCTCGGCGATCGCGCCGAGATTACGGTCAGGCGGCGTGCTTGCGATCCAGCGCCGCGATCAGGGCCTTGGCGATCGGAATATCCGAGCGCGGGTTCTGCCCGGTGATCAGCTCGCGGTCCTCGACCACGAAAGGATCGAAATCGACCGGCGTGGTGCTGACGATGCCGCCGGCGAGGTTCAGCGCGAACGGCATGTCGAAATAGATATGCGCGTGGAGGATCGTATCCTCGATGACCTTTTCCTCGGTCTTCGAGAACACGGTCATCCTGTAGCCGGCATATTGCCAGCCCTTGGCCCATTCCCTGGCCTTGTCCGGATCGCCGGCGATCAGCGCCGCGCGGAATTCCCGCGCAAAGGGCATCGCAGCCACCGCGGAGATAGGCCCATGGCACAACATCGCGGTCGGCTTCGAGTGTTCGTGGAAATGACGCAGGATCTCTCCGATTTCCTGATCCTGCATCAGATCGACGATCGGCGCCTGGCCTCCGGGAATGTGGAGACCGACATAATTGTCCAACCCCTCTTCCAGGATCGAGCGCAGGGTACGAGCCTTCATCGAGGGATCGTTGGCGTAGAAGTCCTTGGCGCGCGCATAGGCCGCCACGTCCCCGCCGAAATGCGCTGCGGCGTCTGACGCGCGATCGATCGTCGGCGGAGTGCCATCGGGGGTTGCGAGGACAACTTCATAGCCCGCATCGACCAGCGCCATCGCCGGCACGACCGTCTCGTTGAGATACTGGCCGGTATCGCCCCAATAGCCGCCCTTGGTCTCGATCCGAGTCGCGTTCGAACCCAGGACCAGTACCTTTCCCTTGCTCATGATCGTGCTCCGCCGTTCAGGTTGCCGAAGAAGAGACGGGTTACCCCTACTCCCGGACGGGCTCGGCGGATCGTCAGCTCTGGTAAGTTTCGGTAAAACGATGCCGCTCGGACGCCGGCCGCGACTTGCCGTGCATTTTCGCCGGGATTCACCGCGCTTAACCGCGGACCTGATCGGCGCGGCGCTATTCGGTATCGGGAATCATGGCGACCGGCCGTGATCCGGATGGGAGGGCCGTGCGTGCGGAAGGCGAGATCACCGGACGATCCGGCTTTCCCATCTACGGATAGCCCGCTCCCCAGCGATTTCCTGCTTGCAGAGTTCATCCATCGCTCGGCCAATGATCTGGCGATCGCCTGCGCGGAGGTTCATATCGCTTCGAAATCCGCAACACTTGCCGGGGCCCGGGATCGGCTCGCAGCCGTCGCTGCGCGGCTCCACGCGCTCGCATCGATCCAGTGCCTGCTCCAACGGCCACGCACCGCAGCGATCGATCTGGGGAAGCAGCTCGGCGAGCTCTGTCATCTCCAGGCCGAAGCCCGCTTCGCCTGTCAGGGCGCCTTCATCCATTTGCGCAGCTGCGACATCATGCTGGAGGCATCGCGCGGCTGGGCATTGCTGATGATCGTTTCGGAATTGCTGACCAACGCAGCGCGCCACGCCTTCACCGAACCAGGCGGTCTGGTTCAAGTCGAACTCATGAAAGAGGGCCACGAGATCATATGCCTCGTCAGCGACAACGGCATCGGATCCCAATCGGCGGAGGGTGGAACGGGCACTGCGGTGCTCGCCGAGTTGGCCTCGAGAGCGGGAATCGCGCTGGCGCCCTTTCCATGTGACACCGGTTCGAGTTTCCAGCTGCGCCTGCCGGTGGCGGAAGCCGAATGCCTTCGCGATCGTGGAACGGCTTCTTGGTGACATGCGAACCATCCGGATGCAGGACTTCACCAACAGCTTTTGACCAGATTTAACGCGTCAGCGTCCCAATGCCCCAGTACCTCTCTCACTGCGTCGAACGCCGACTTGAGTGGCTTCCGGACAGGCAGTTTGAGGGAGTGCAGTTCGTGACAAATCGGGTGAAGACCGTCGCCCTGCTCACCGCCCGAATGGGAAAGGCAGCAGAGCTCAGGACGCTGTTGGAAGGACTGATCGCGCCGAGCCGTTCGGAGCCGGGTAACCTGCGCTATGATCTCTGGCGCGACCAGGCCGATGAAAACCGCTTCGTGCTCGACGAACTCTATGTCGATGCGGCGGCGTTCGCGGCGCATCGCAGCTCTCCGCATTTCCAGCACTATCTCTCTCGCATTGGCGATCTGGCGGAACGCCTGTCGCTCGGCCTCGATCCGATTGCCGTCAGACAGGACTGAGGGCAACCGGCCCGCGCGAGAACCCTGGCCAACGCGGCCAAGTCTAGAACCGCTTGCGCAGGCTCAGGCGCACCGTGCGGCCCAGCGGATCGAGCTGATCGCGGCTATAGTTCAAGGGTACGCTGCCGTCGGGGCGCGTCACGCGGCGATAGCTTCCGAACAGATTTCGGACATCGAACGAGACCCGGACATTGTTCAGCCATCCGGGCCCGCCCTGCCCACCCCGGAGATGCGCCGGTTCGGCAAAGACGGACAGGTTGAAGGTCGCTGGTGGCGCGACGTTCAGGTCTCCCGACCCATCCGGCACGCCCCGGTTTCGCAGGTGGGTCTCGCTGCTCCAGGTGCCGCTAAGGGTGGTGCCGATACCGCGTTTGCCCGCCGTGACCTGGAAGGACAGCGCATGGCGGGATTGCCCTCCGTCACCACCCAGCTGATCGATCACCGGAATGCCGGACCGCGTCAGCACCTCGCTCTTCAGGCGCCAGCGATGGTTGATCGATGCGCTGAACTGGAAAGGATTGCCGCGCAGATTTGCCCGTGGTGCGCCAGGGCCCGGGCGGCGAGGCTTGGGAAGGCGCAATGCGATCCCGAACTTCAGATCACTGTCGGTATCCCGTTCGAGATTGATCGGACGCGCATCGATGGCGATCAGCCGCCCCGCCGGATCCCGCGTGACCCGCTCCGGAAACGCCGCCTCGATTGCCGGGGTTAGTTCGGGAAAGGGCACGACGCCGCCCGTCGCGACCTGCTCCCGATATCCCATGTTGAACGTCAGCCGCTGATCGGCGAAGGGCCGCACCTGCACCGCGATCGTGCGATTGTTCCGACGCCCGCGGCCGAGGCCGGGATTGCCGCCCGTGATCCAGATCGCATTTACCGTTTCCTGCCGCGCATAATCGAAGACCTGGTTGATGGCGGAGACGACCGCGCCGTCGAGCTGGTCGAACGATGGTGAGGTCTCACTATATTCCAGGGAGCCGCGAAGCTGCAGGATCGGGACGGGCAACCAGGTCATGCCCCCGCTGAACTGCGTCTGCAGTCCGCTGCCCGATTGCAGCTGGCCACCGGCCGACAGCTCGATGGAAAGATCGCCGAGCGGCCCGTGCCCCTTTCTCGACACGGGCAGGCCGACACCCACTACCGCGCTCGCCAGCTGCCGCCTCGCCGACGATCCGGCCAGCCCTTCGCTGCCTTCGCTCGTCGTCGCCGAACGACTGAGCGATGCGGCGAAACTCATGGTCAGCGGACCGGCTGGCAAGGTGACGATCCCCTTGCCCGCGGAAATCCGTGCGTCGAGCGTATCGCCGCGTGTCCGATTGCTGCTGGCTTGCAGGAAAGACGCGTTCAGTGGGCCATAGGGGTTGAAGGCCGGATCACCGGCATCGATACGCGCCTGCAGTCCAGCCGCATCGACTCCGCGTTCGAGCAGAGTGTCGCTCCAGGCGCGCGAATAGGCGACGGACAGCGCGGTTTCCCATCCGCTGACCCTGCCGGATGCCGTCAGTGTCATGCCGAGCGACTTCGCGCTGGTGTCGTTGCGCAGTAGCCGCAGCCCCGCGAACGGACGAGTCAGGACGATATCCCCGGAAAAGGGCGACCAGGGGCTGGCGGCGGGGAGGACGGCGGAAACCATCGGCAGCCCGCGCAGGCCCTCGCTGCTGCTGCTGCTCGCATTGATGCCCACCGATACCGAGAAGTCGCCGACGGGCCGGGTCATTCCCGCGCCGAACGTCAGGATGCGTCGTGACGGTAGCAGCGTTTCGAAATCATCGGGATCAACGACATGGGCGGTGCCGGCGGTCGCGGCAAAATCGGCCAGTGTGGGCGCCCGCGACGCTGCGTCTGCCGGAAGCCCGGCGATGGTTACGGGACTTCCCGCCACCAGGCTGAGCGCAGGATCGATCTCCGTCCCGCCTGGCCCGGTGATGACGCCGGTGCCGTCGAAAAGGCCCTCGCGCGGCAGGAGGTTCCGGGCGCTTCTCAGCAGCGCGCTGTCCAGGGCGAGGCGCGCCTGGGCGTTCCAGCGGGCGGGGCCGTCGATCGCCACGCGTCCTGCGGAGATGTCGCCGCCATATTGCCCGCCGCGCGTCGCGACCGAAACGGCACCGTCGGTCGTGAGGCTCGAGAAGTGCTGCTTCAGCACGATGTTCACCACCCGCCGTTCGGACGGATAGCCATATTGCGCCGATGCTTGCGGCTTCAGGATCTCGAGGCGGTTCAGCGCCTCGGTTGGATAGGACAGTATCGCGCGATCGCCGCCGGCCGGTCGACCGTTGATGAGGATGACGGGACTTTCCCCCGACGGATCGATGAAGGGGCTGAGGCTATCAAGAAGCGCGCCGATGCTGTCGGCGCCCTGGCTCGCGATTTCGGCCTCGTCGAACTCGGCTTCGGCCGCGACCCGGGCTTCGCCGTAGCGCCTGGCGGTGACGACGATCTCGTTCTTTGCGGCAGCCTCACCGGCTAGCACAGGCGCCGGCTCGCCACCGCCCTCTGGCGCGCCGGCATTCTGGGCGCTTGCCGCAGGACATAGGAATACGAACAAGGCGACGGAACATAACAGCGCTAGACGAGCTGCAATCATCGAAGAGCCGGCGCCTTTACCAATGCCCATCCTTACCGCATGACTTCGCGTATCTCTCAAGCGTGAATGCGACTGCTTCGGAGTAAACCCTGCCCGGATATCCATCGCAGTCGCGCGAGCCTCGAGAAGGGAGACGGGTGTCCGCCTAGGACGCCGCTCCTTCGATATGGCAGGGCACGGTTCCGCCGGCAGGCGACAGGATCGCGCTGGTGACGAACTCCCGGGCTGCATCGTCCCAGACGGCCGTTGTCTTCACCGCTCCGTCTCCCGATTTCTGTCAGATGAGGCGCGCCTGTCTTGAAGCAGGCTTGTGTGCTTTCGCCGGAATGCCGTCCTCGGAAAGGAAGGCGGGCGCACGATAGCGTGCGCCCGCTAGTTGCGATTCAACGTGGGATACAGACGTTGAAGTCGATGGTCCTATTAGGACGCGGTGCCTTCGATGAAGCAGTCCGGGGTGGGCGTGCCGTTCACGAGGCCGCCCGGAAGGGTCGTGGAGATCAGGAATTCATTGGTCGTGTCATCCCAGGTCGCGGTGATGTTGCCCGTGCAATTGCCCGCGGTGATCGTGTTGACGTAGACGCCCACCACGGTGAAATCGCCCGTGGTCGAGTCGAAGGTGTAGCTGTAGGGGTTACCCACGAAGCTCAGCGACGCGCAGGCGGGATTGCCGGGCGTGAGCGAAACCGCAACCGTGCTCGACGTTGCGTTCACGGTCAGGCCCAGGTTGCACTTGAACGCCAGGCCCTTCTTAACATCGACGATTCCCGAATATGTCCCACTCGGCGGGGCAGTAACCTGTGCCATGGCAGAGGTAGAGATCATCTGCGCGCCAAAGGTGGCAAGCGCGAGCGCAAAGAATTTCACAATTCCCTTCATGATCCATCTCCTGTTTATTTATTTAGTTGCGCAGTTTTATTTATGCGCGACTCGCTTATGAATTATAGATTCATATTCAACAACATTAACAAACACCATTTCCATTGTAAGTTCAGAATCTTTTGCTGATATTGAATCCGATCAGGCGCGGATCCAGCGTAAAAACGTTGGTCGTCAGGCCCGTATCGTCCGAGTTCGTGAAGAAGTCGGTGATTGGTGAATCATTCAGCAAGTTCTTCACGTAGAGCTGAAAGGTAAGATCCGACGCAGGTCGCGAAAGCGTTACCGCCAGATTGATATTGTCCCACGCTCGCAGCCGATCATATTCGGTGTTGTAAATGCGCGCATAGCTCTTTGACTGACGATAATAATCGCCACGTAGCGTGAATTCCCAATCCCCTCCATTCAGGAAGAAGGTGTATTGCGCGCCGATATTCGCGGTCCATCGCGGAGAATTGGGGAGCTCGTTGCCGGTCAGGTCGGCAGCAAAGCCACGCCCGCCATTGGGCGCGCCGCTGCCGCCTTGGTTGATGTTCAGGCCGACCGTGTCGGGATTGTAGGGCGCGAACGCGTCATAGGTGAAGCCCAGCACGCTGTAGTACGGAAACTTGCTGGCAACCGCGGGATTATAGGTGCCCACCCGGGTTGCCCCCGGACAGAGCGAAGCCAGTGCGGCCGTGTTGTTGAGGGTCAGGGCCTTCTCCACGAACACCCTTGGCGCGATGCAGTTCGACGGAACCTGGATCCACGGACGCAGGACCATCCAGTCCGGATTGCCCTGCGTCCGGTTCATCACGTCGATCGATTCCGAGCCGCGCTTCAGGCGGGTCTTGAGCAGGCCTAAATTGCCGTCGATGCGGAAAGCACGCGAGGGGCGCCAGGCCGCCTCGAACTCGAGGCCCATGCTGGTCGCGCCGAAATTCTCGTTATAGGCGATGCGATCGACGATCTGCGAGATCTGATAGTTCTTGTAGTCGTAGAAGAAGCCGGTGGCGTTGAAGCTGAACCGCCCGCCATCGAAGCTGTTCTTCGTGCCGATCTCGAATGCGTTGACGAATTCCGGCTTAAAGGTCTGCGGCAGGAACTGATACTGCACGATCGCGGGGTTGAAATCGACGCGCGGCGGATTGGTACCGCCGCCCTTGTACCCGCGCGACGCGGAGAAATAGACCAGCGTATCGTCGGTGAAGGCGAGCTTCGGCTTCCAGTCGAGCACGGCGCGGCCGGTGAACTCACCCCATTTCTGCCGGATATCGGGTTGTGCCGGATAGCCGCTGTTCACCTGTCCGCCGGTGATGTCGCCGACCAGCGCGGCGCCGAATGGATTGTTGATGCCGCCGCCCAGCAGCAACTGGCTGGGGACCTGCGTCGAGATCTTCTCGTCATTCGTGTAGCGCAGGCCCATGGTCAGCTTCAGGCTTGGGGCGAATTTCCAGTATAGTTCGCCAAAGCCCGCCCAGCTTTTGATCCGCACGCCATTCTGGCTGAGGAAGTAGTTGTGGCCCTGATTGTCCAGGCTGCCGATCGGGTTGCGATCGACATAGGGGCATTCCCGCCCTTCGTAGCCGAGCTCGCACGGGAGCAGCGTGCGCGCACGTGGCGTGCCGCCGATGCTGTACCACCAGTCAGCGATGAAGGTGAACATGTTGTTGAAGACGTAATAATCGTCCTTGGATTTGAAGTTCAGGTAATTGACGCCAATGTTGAAGTTCAGCGGGCCACTGAAGCTCGACTGCAGGCGAAATTCCTGGGACCACTGGCTGTTGCGCGACTGACTAATGTCGGCGGAGATCATTCTATCGGAGCAGCCCAGCTGCGGGTCGCAATATATCCCGCCCGGGGTTGGAAGGTTTCTCGTATCGATGACTCTTCCGAGCGTATCGAGCAGCTCCTGCGAGGAGTCGCTGAAGATCGGGTTGCTGACGAACCGGTTATAGTCCTGCGACGAGTAGAAGCGGTCGCGGGAATAGGCGGTCTGCGAGACCAGCTGCAGCCCGTCCGCCGGCTCGAACTCCAGATTGAGCTGGAACACGTCGTTCCTTGCCCGGAAAACCGGATCGTAACTGGTCGAAATCTCGCGCAGATTGCGGGACTGCACCACGCCGCCAAAGGGATCTATGGGCAGAAGCGCGTTGACTACAGGCCCGCCGCGTCCCTGGGGGTGGGCGGGATTGCGCTTCTGGCCATAGCTGATTCCGGCCGGCACCTCCAGATAGACCAGGCTGTTGGCGTTGGGCACGCCATAGGCAGCATCGTCATAGAGCGAGCCGGGCAGGCATCCCTGGCTGAGCTTGCCGCGTATCAATGGACTTGCGGGCGTGACGGCACCGACCTTGTCCGGCCCCGGATCGCGGGTGCACAGCTGCTTGCCGGTGCGCGCGCGATCGTCGTCTTCTTCGAAATGCTGCCAGATGAAGTTGGCGCGAAAATCGTCGCTCGGCGTCCACTGCACGATCCCGCGCCCCGACCACAGGTTGCGGCCGTTGACGTGGCGCTTGGTGAAACTGTTGTAGTCGAAGCCTTCGCGGCTGGTCCAAGCGCCGGCGACGCGGACGCCCAGCGTCTCGCCGAGCGGCACGTTGACCATGCCGGAGGCGCGCATCGACCCGTAATTCCCGCCTTCGAGCTTGAGCTCGGCGGCGGGGTCGTCATCGGGCAGCGCCGGCAGCACGTTGACCACGCCGGCGGTCGCGTTGCGGCCATAGAGCGTGCCCTGGGGGCCGCGCAGCACCTCGACGCGCTGAAGATCGAAGAATTCGGATTCGAACAGCCGGTTGCGGACCAGCGGCGTGTTGTTGAAGCTTACCGCGACGGCGGGGTCGCTCGACGCCGAAACCGCCTTGGTCCCGATCCCGCGGATCGAGAAATTGTACATGCTGAAATTGCTTTTGGAGAAGGTGACGTTCGGAACTGCGCGGAGCAGTTCGGAGCCGCCCTCGATCTTCTTGTCGTCCAGCGTCTGCGCGGAGAATGCCGAAACGGCGATCGGCACGTTGCGGATCGATTCCTCGCGCTTCTGGGCAGTGACGACGATCTCGGTCGACGTGTCGTCCTGCACCGCGGGCTTCTGCTGCACGCTCACGGCGACGACCCGGACCGGAACCGGCGCCTGAACCGGATCGGCACTCGTCGTCTTCGCCCCGTCGCTGGGCACCACGACATAGGTCTTCGCGCCGGTCGGGCGAGCGGTCAGCCCGGTCCCCATGAGCAGGGACCTGAGCGCCTGGTCGATCGACATCTCGCCCCGAACAGCCCCCGTGCGCTTGCCCCTGGTATATTTGCGCGCGGCGACGATCTGGATGTCGGCCTGATGGCCAAGTGCGATGATTCCGGTTTCCGCCGCCTGGGCGGACACGTCGAAGCTGCGCTTTTGCGCCGAGGCCGGCGCTGCCGTCATCACGAAAATGCACGCGGTCGCCCCCAACAGGGCGGCACGTCCCCTCTCAATCCCCATGTTTTCCCTCTCCCTTGCGGGCTATTTTCTGCCCGCTATCCCGCAAGAGTGGTCGGCAGGCTTTTTCCTTATTTTTGCGGGCGGCCGACGCGAATTTTATCCGGATCGCTGAGATCGATCGGTACGCCCAGGCTCTCGTGGACAGCCATGGCGAAGCCTTCCAGGTCGTCGGTGCGCAGGGTGCCGTCGAAGCCCTCCTTCGCGATCGCAGGATCGACGATGACGAGCTGGCGATGATTGTAGCGGTTGAACTCGGCAGCCGCCTCGGCAAGCGTCACCCCGGCCAGGTCGATCTTGCCTTCGCGCCAGGCCAGGGCACGATAGACCGAGGTGGCACTGGCCGGACCGCGCTGGACCTCGGCATTGTCGGCGATGAAGGCATGTTCGCCCGCGGCGATACGGATATGCGGCGTGGCCGCATCGGCCGACCAGGCCTCGACCACCCCCTCCGTCACGAAGATGTCGGCACCGGCCTCGCGCTTGCGCACGGCGAATGCAGTGCCAACGGCCTGGACCCGGATCGCGCCCGCCTGGACCAGGAAGGGGCGCTTGGGGTCCTTGGCGACCTGGAACCAGAGCTCTCCCTGGCGGATTCGGACCAGACGCTGGGCCTTTTCCAGGTCGACCGATGCCTGGCTGGCGGTATTGATGACCATGGTGGAACCGTCGGCCAGCGGCACGCGGCGGATCTCGCCGACCTCGGTGCCGTAGCGCGTGCCGAAGGCGCGCAGGAAGGCGCCACCAGCGAGCGAAGCCGCGATCGCGACGCCGCCGCCGATGAGGAAGCGCCGCCGGACCGGATGCGCGATGCGGGCCATCACCGGCACGTCACTGCCATTCTCCGCAGCGGAGGACAGGTCGTCCAGGCTGATCCATGCCGCCTGCGCCTGCAGCAGCGCACCCTGTCGCCGGGGATCGACGTCGAGCCAGCGCTGAAGCTCGGCCTCTTCCGCCTCGCCCCATTCCTCGGCGTCCATCCGCGCGACCCAGCGTGCGGCTTCGTCCTGGATTTCCCGGGCGCTCTGGTGCGTCATGGCCGGCGCCCCGTATCGGCACGCGACCTGCCGGCTTCCGATCCCTTCAGCCAGGCACTCACCCGGCGATCCTCGTCCCGCCAGACGCGCAGGATCGTCTGGACGCCAAAATGCACGTCGTTCTCGACCACGCTCTCGGTAACGCCGATGCGCCGGGCAATCTCCTTCTGGGAAACCCCCTCGATCTTGCGCATCTCGACGATCCGGCGGCAGCGCTCGGGCAGGCTCGCCATGATCTTGCGCAGCCGGGCATAGTCGAGCCGCCCCGCCGCCTCCCGCTCGGGCGAAGGACTGTCGTCGATTGCGTAGGTCTCGATCTCGGCGATCATGTCGATCGACACGATCCGGCTGCGCTTGATCCGCTGCAACAGCAGATTGCGGACGATCGAGAAGAAATAGGCGCCCGGACGAGTGATATGGTCGACCGTGTCGAGCGCAGCGAGGCGGCAATAGGCTTCCTGAACGATATCATCGACGTCCTGCTCCGAAACGCGCGCGCGGACGAGCCATGCCCGTACCGCGCCCTCATAGGGGATCACGGCGTCCGCCACCCAGATAGCCCTAAGGCGGCGTCTATCGAAGGCCGTTCCCTTCTTCGTCGTGCCTCTCCCGCACCTTGCTGTTCGCGCGATTTCTTGTCGCTTGGAGCAATAGATACCTGAGCGGCGAAATTCCTTATTGCAAGCGCAACAAAATCCGAAGCCGGGCAAGATCGAGCGCTCGCAACCGCAAGTGCTTCGATCATTTTGTACTGGGCCGGGTGGAATTCCTTGCGCGCAGGCTCGGTCGAGATCGTCCTGATTCGAGCGATCGGAAGCAACCGATCCGGCTGCTTTCAACGCGGTCGAGGGAATATGGGTGCTGGAGACTATGCCGGCCATCCACCTGCCGTCTGCTTGGAATACCGAAACCGGCCAGCCTGCTTCCGGCACATCGCGGCTCGCACCGAACCATACCTGATGATGTATTGGCCCGCACGACGCCACTCGGCTACACCAGCAACGACAATCAGAGCCGCGAACACAGAATGCGGCGCCAGCATGAGTCGAACGCGCGGTGGCACAGATATCGGCGGACACCGAGGAGATGAAACGCGCTGCGTCGGTCGCGGCAGTCGGGGAAGTTCGCGACGGCATGGTCGTCGGCCTCGGCACCGGATCGACCGCCAGACACGCGGTCCAGGCGATTGCCGGCCGCATCGCGGAGGGCCTCAGGATAGACGCCGTCGCAACCTCCCACGCCACGGCGGACCTCGCGGCGTCCCTGGGCATCCCGGTACGCGATTTCGCAAGCTTCGCCGCAATCGACCTGGCGATCGACGGCGTTGACGAGATCGACCCCGCCCTGCGCGCCATCAAGGGCGCGGGTGGCGCGATGCTCCGGGAAAAGATCGCCGCCACGGCCGCCACGCGCATGCTCGCCGTCGCGGACAGTTCGAAGCTGGCCGGGCAACTCGGCAGTCGGCCGGTTCCGATCGAGATCCTCCCCTTTGCCCAGGCATTCGTCGAGCGCCGGATTCGCGACCTCGGAGGCGAGCCCGCACTTCGCCGGACCGCCGTGGAAACGCCCTTCGTCACCGACCAGGCCAATTTCGTGCTGGACGCACATTTCCCTTCACTCGAAGCCCCTGCTCCCCTGGCCGCTGCTCTCGATGCCTGTCCAGGAATGTTGGCGCATGGCCTGTTCCTGACCGAGATCGACGCACTCTACGTCGCCGGCAACGACGGCGTTTCGTGTTACGAGCGCCAGCCGGGGGAGCCCATATGACCGAAGAGCGTTCGGCGTTTCGCCCGGCTCTTCCCGAGCTGCAGTCTGGAGAAGTTCCGTGGTCGAGACCATGAATGCCAATTCCGCCGCTGAGGCACTGCCGCGCCTCACCATCGACACGATCCGGACGCTCGCGATCGATGCGGTCCAGAAGGCCAATAGCGGGCATCCGGGGACGCCCATGGGTCTCGCGCCCGTCGCCTATACCCTGTGGCACGATTTCCTGCGCTACGATCCCGAGAAGCCGGACTGGCCCAATCGCGACCGGTTCGTCCTTTCCGTCGGCCACGCTTCCATGCTGCTCTACGCGGTCCTGCATCTCGCCGGCGTCCAGGAGATCGATGCGGACGGCAATCCGACAGGCGCGCCAGCGGTAAGCCTCGATGACATCAAGGCCTTTCGTCAGCTCGATTCCAAGACACCCGGGCACCCCGAATATCGCATCACCACCGGTGTCGAGACCACAACCGGCCCCCTCGGCCAGGGTTGCGGCAATTCGATCGGCATGGCGATCGCCGAGCGCGCGCTCGCGGCCCGATACAACAAGCCCGGTTATCCCCTGTTCGACCACGACGTCTATGTGCTGTGCGGCGACGGCGACATGATGGAGGGCGTATCCAGCGAAGCGGCATCGATCGCCGGACATCTCAGGCTCTCGAACCTCTGCTGGATCTATGACAGCAACCATATATCGATCGAAGGGTCGACGGACCTCGCGTTCGACGAAGACGTGGGCAAGAGGTTCGAGGCTTATGGCTGGCACGTCATCCATGTCGATGACGCCAATGACACCGTGGCGGTCGCGCAAGCCCTTCAAAGCTTCAAGGCGACCGGGGACCGCCCTACCCTCATTATCGTTCGCTCGGTCATCGGCTGGGGGAGCCCGCGTGCCGGATCCGAAAAGGCGCATGGGGAAGCGCTGGGCGAGGAGAATGTCCGGGCGACGAAGCGCGTCTATGGCTGGCCGGAGGATGCCCAGTTCCTTGTACCGGACGGTGTGCGAGAGGCGTTCGGTGTCGCGCTGGCTGGCCGGGGCACGGAAGCACGCCGGGCGTGGGAGGCACTGCTGGAGCGCTACGCACAGGAATTCAGCCAGGAGGCCGGGGAGATCGAGGGCCTGCGTCGCGGCAAGGTGACCTCAGACTGGGAAGCGGCGATCCCGGACTTTCCCGCCGATGCCAAGGGTCTCGCGACCCGCGACAGCGGCGGCAAGGTTCTCAACGCCGTCGCTCCCCTGATTCCGGCGCTGCTCGGTGGCGCCGCCGATCTGTCGCCCTCGACGAAGACGGACATCAAGGGCGCGGCTTCGTTCGAAGCGGGCGACTATGGTGGAAAGAACCTGCATTTCGGCGTGCGAGAGCATGCCATGGGCTCGATCGCCAACGGCATGGCCCTCTCTTACCTGCGCCCCTATACGGGCACGTTCCTCGTATTCGCCGACTATATGCGTGCGCCGATCCGGCTGGCGGCGATCATGGAATTGCCGGTCATATTCGTCTTCACCCATGACAGCATCGGTGTTGGAGAGGATGGCCCCACGCACCAACCGATCGAGCACCTGGCGACGCTTCGGGCGATCCCCGGCCTCGACACCATCCGCCCGGGCGACGCCAATGAAGCGGCGGAGGCCTGGAAGGTGGCGCTGAGCCACACCCACGAACCGACCGCGCTCATCTTCTCCCGCCAGGCCATGCCAACTCTCGATCGCGAGCAATATGCGCCCGCCAGCGGTCTGGCTCGGGGCGGCTATGTGCTCGGCGGAGACGAGAATCCGGAGCTCATCCTGATCGGGACCGGCTCCGAGTTGCAACTGGCGGTCGCCGCTCATGAAAGACTGAGCGGCCAAGGCATCCGTTCGCGGGTCGTCTCCCTTCCGAGCTGGTATCTCTTCGAGAAGCAGGACCAGGCGTATCGCGACAGCGTCCTCCCCCCTGGCGTTGCAGCGCGCGTCGCGATCGAGCAGGCAGGCGGTTTCGGCTGGGACCGCTATGTTGGCACCGCGGGCGCGACGGTGACTATGTCGGCCTTCGGCGCCTCGGCACCGATCGCGAAGCTCCAGCAGAAATTCGGCTTCACGGTCGACCATGTCTGCGACGTCGCGCGGAAGCTTCTACGACAGCCGCAATGATGTGACTGAAACCCAAGCGTCTCCAGAAAAATACTCGAAAGGAAATTATATGCGTCTAGCGATGATCGGCCTGGGCCGGATGGGTGGCAATATCGCGCGTCGCCTGATGCTCGGGAACCACGAGATCGTCGCCTTCGATCGCGACGACGGCGCCGTCGCCGAGCTGGTCAGCGAAGGCGCAACAGGTGCGGATTCGCTGGAAGACGTGGTTGCCAAGCTGAACACGCCTCGCATCTTCTGGGTGATGCTGCCAGCGGGCGGGCCTACCCAGGATACGGTGGACCGGCTGATCGAGCTCGCGGCGCCCGGCGACATCATCATCGACGGCGGCAACAGCTTCTACAAGGACGACATCACCCGCGCAGCCGCGGCCCGTGAGAAGCAGATCCATTATGTCGATGTCGGCACCTCGGGCGGCGTCTGGGGGCTCGACCGCGGCTATTGCATGATGATCGGCGGCGACAAGGAAACGGTCGATCTGCTCGACCCGATCTTCGACACCCTGGCGCCCGGCTATGGCACCATCCCGCGCACGCCCGGCCGGGACATCACCGACGACCGGGCGGAACGCGGCTATATCCATGCGGGGCCGAACGGCGCCGGCCACTTCGTGAAAATGGTGCACAACGGCATCGAATACGGCCTGATGCAAGCCTATGCGGAGGGGTTTGACATCCTCAAGGGCAAGGCCTCCGAAAAATTGCCGGCGGAAGAAAGATACGACATCAACCTGCCCGACGTGGCCGAAGTCTGGCGGCGCGGCAGCGTCATATCCTCCTGGCTGCTTGATCTCTGCGCGATCGGCCTCGCCCGCGATTCCATGCTCGAGCAATTCACCGGCCGCGTCGCGGATTCCGGCGAGGGACGCTGGACGATCGATGCCGCAATGGAGGAAGCTGTGCCGGCCCATGTCCTGACTGCAGCGCTGTTCGCACGGTACCGCAGCAGGGTCGACACCACTTTCGGCGACAAGCTGCTTTCGGCGATGCGCTTCGGCTTCGGAGGCCATGTCGAGATGCCTCAGTGAGCCGCACCGGGATCCGGCTGGTCGTCTCCGACCTGGACGGGACGCTGATACGTAGTGACAAGACGCTGTCGGACACCGTGATCGCCGCGGCGCGGCGCTTGTCCGAGGCGGGCGCGGTGCTGAGCCTCATCAGCGCGCGCCCACCCAGCGGCATGCTCTGGGTGGCCGAGCGCCTTGGACTGACGGGGGTCGTCGGAGCCTTTAACGGCGGCACCATTTTACGCACCGACGGTACCATTCTCCGGCGGCTCGCGATCCCGCCGGCCGCCGCCAGGCACTGCCTCGATATGCTTGGACGACTGCCCGTGACGATCTGGCTGTTCCGGGGCGGCTTCTGGCATGCCTCGTCGCTCGAGGATCCGCACACCCCGCGCGAAATCGCCTCCACCAACCAACAGCCGGTCCTTGTCGACGACATGGCTGGCTTCGCGGATTCGATCGACAAGATCGTGGCGGTCAGCGACGATTTCGCACTGCTGGCACAGCTCGAAGCACAGCTCCAGCAGACGCTTGGCGCCGAAGCGAACGTGATCCGAAGCCAGCCCTATTATCTCGACATAACCGCTGCCCAGGCGAACAAGGGCGACGGCATCGCCGCACTTGCCGAGGCGGCCGGCATTCCGCTCGCCGAGACGGCCGCCATCGGCGATCAGCGCAACGACCTTCCGATGTTCGCTCGGGTGGGATTGTCGATTGCAATGGGCCAGGCGCCCGAAGCCGTGCGCCTGGCCGCGGACCATGTTTCGCTCTCCGCCGATGAGGACGGCGTAGCCCATGCGATCGACGAAATCCTGATGCCCAGGCTAGCGGCAGGCGCTCACTAATGGCCACGCCAAGCATCAGCCCTCTCCGCACCTGCCTGGCCAGATGCCCGGTATGAAACGCCTGGTGGCTTTCGATCTCGACGGCACGCTGGCGGAGAGCAAGCAGCCTCTGGATGCGCAAATGGCCGCCAGCCTTTCGGCGTTGCTCGACGTCGCGATGGCGGCGGTCATTTCCGGCGGCGACTGGCCCCAGTTCGAGAAGCAGCTCGTATCGCGATTGCCGCCGCACACGCGGCTGGACCGGCTCTTCATCATGCCCACGACCGGCGCGAAGCTGTTCCGCTTCTCGGACGGTGCATGGCACCAGATTTATGCCGAGACCTTTTCCCCGGAGGAACGGGACAGGATCCTGGCCGCACTGGACCAGGCTGCAGCAGAGGCAGGATCGCCCGACCATATATGGGGACCGCAGGTCGAGAACCGCGGTAGCCAGATCACCTTTTCGGCCCTGGGTCAGGAAGCCCCGATCGACGCGAAAAAGGCATGGGACCCGGACATGTCCAAGCGTCAGGCCATGCAGCGCACGCTCTCGGCGGTACTGCCGGACCTGTCGGTGAAGATCGGCGGATCGACGTCGATCGACATAACCCGGGCGGGCGTCGACAAGGCATTTGCAATCGCAAGGCTGGTCGAACACGCGAAGATCGACCCCGGTGCGATCCTGTTCCTCGGAGACGCAATCTATCCCGGCGGAAACGACGAACCGGTGCGATCCGCCGGCATCGACAGTATCCGCGTACGAGACCCCGCCGAGACCGCGGCGATCGTCGACGCCCTGGTCGCCTGGCTGCGCTAGTCGGGTCGGCTATCCCAACGCGTGGCACCAAGGGCGAGAACTGGTTGTCACGCCGCAGGGCCTTTCGTGCCTACTCGCGAACCTCGATCTCGATTTGCTCGGGCGTGTCAGCGACAATCCGTCCGAACCCATTGAGCTCGATCGCCTGCGCCAGGGCTTCGGTGTCCCCGGAGCGAAACACCCCGACGATACGCTCATTGGGGACACGATTACCGCGGAACACCAGCTTTCGCCGAGAATAGCTGTTCATCTGCTCGACCGCATCGGCGAGCGGCTCTCCCATGAACGACAGCCGGCCGGTCAACCAGCTGGTCGATTGTTTCAAATCCACCTGGCTGATGTCCCACGCATTGTCGTCATTGGCGACCAGCTGGCTGCCCGCCTCGATCGACGCCTGGTGCTCGACCGGGCGCCGGGGCCCCCGCTCGGTCACTTCGACCACCCCTTCGGACACCGTCACGACGACGCGGCCCCGATCGATCCGCACTTCGAATGCAGTGCCTACCGCCCGCACCTGCTTGTTTCCCGCCGTCACCACGAAGGGCCGCTTCCGGTCTTTCGCGACCTTGAAAAAGGCCCGGCCACGCTCGAGCGTCACCGCGCGCCGATGCTCGTCCATCCGGATCACCAGCGCACTGTCGGAATCGATCGAAACGCTCGAGGTGTCGGCAAGGACGATTCCTGTGCGCTGGCCGACGCCGGTGAAGAAATGATGCCCGCTCGCGGCCACCGCCTGCGGCTCGGGCGCCAGCAGGTGCCATCCGACCAGTCCGACGCCGGGTACCGCCAGCAGCAGCGCGACCGCCGCTGCGATGGCACGATGGCGCTGCGTCCGCCGCTCAGGGCTGAAGCGGGCGAGATCGCTGCGCAGCACCTCGCGCAACCGGGGATCATCGGCGACGGCCCCGGTAAGCGCCCAGACCCTGTCCATTTCCTCGGTCGCCGCAACCTCGTCGTCGCTCGGAAGCGCCGTGCCGAGCTCGGAATCATGCGCCCGCCAAGCAAGAAACCGCTGCGCCGCGCGTTCTCGAACGGACCTGCCCGGCCGCATGCGGTATCGGCCGATCATGCGTCGCGATCCAGTCGCTCGGCGAGCCGTACCAGCGCCCGGTGGATCAGTTCCTTGACCGATTCACGCGATATTCCCATCCGCTCGCCGATTTCCTGATACGTCATTTTCTCGAACCGATGGAGCTGGAACGCCGTCCGCGCCCGGGGTGGTAGCTCAAGGATCGCGCGGACCGCGCGTTCATATTCGTCGACCCCGATCAGGATGCGCTCCGGTGAGATTGCATCGACGGGATCGTTCGCTCCCGTCAAGGGACTATGCGCCGACATGTGCCGCGCTTCCAGATAGCGATGACGCGAGATCAGGATATTGCGCGCGACCTTGAAAATGAAGCGATCGACATTCTCGATCGGCGTGTCGCGGCGCATCGCGTGCAGGCGCAGGAACACTTCCTGGATCAGGTCATCGGCTTCCGGTTCGCCGACGCGCCGCAGGAAATAGCTCCGCAGGGCGGGGCCATGCCGGCTCACCCACAGGGTTAGATCGGCTTGCATGCGCGATGCGTCACTCATCGCGCGCCCCGTCCCACCTGCCATCCGGCTTGCCCACATCGCGCGCGTCTTTCCCCTACGGCATCGGGCGTCGCAAGCATGGACGCCCTCCTGCCTGTGACGCATCGGCAAGCGGATCGGGGGGAGAGCGCCCGCATCATTTCACTCCGATCCTGGCTGGGTTACGGGTTTCGGCTCGCGCCACACCACGGTCTCCCCGGGCTTCAGGCCCGAGAGGATTTCGACGCCTTGCGGCGTTGCCTGACCGACCTGCACAGCCCGCTGCTCCACCCGGGAACCGACACGCACGCGCACCGTCGCGGCCGGTGCACTCCCTTCCACCGCCAGCGGCGGGAGCACGATCGCGCGCGGCTTCTGCCCGGTGATCACCGCCACCGCGGCAGTCATGCCAACCCGTACCCGGCTTGCCTGTCCCGCAGGCGGCGCATCGAGCGTCGCCGTGGCGACGAAGCGTGTCTTCCCGGCCGCTCCCGCATCGCCCGTATCGGCAGCGATCGACGCCACCCGGCCGGAAAGGACGATTCCAGGGAAGCCGGGGCCGGTAACGGTCACCGCCTGGCCGACCGAAAGCGCATTCACATCCACTTCGTCGATGTCGAAACTGGCCGACAAACCGCCATCCCGGGCAATCAGCCCGATGAGCTGGCCGCGCGTGACCCGCCCGCCGGCATAGATCGGGGCAGCGCCCGACAGCGTCCCCATGGTAGCGGGGCGCACCATCGCGCCCGAAACCGGTGCGCGAACGACCGCGGAGCGCATTTCGCTTTCGGCGTGGCGCAGCCGATCACGCGCAACGCTCAACTCGAGCTGCGCGGCACGCACCGCCACCGCGTCGCCGCGCGCAAGCGTCTCCGCCAGTTCCTGGCGCGCGGACGTGGTCGCCATGCGCTGGGCAATCAGCTGCTGCTCGGCCCCGGCATGCTCATTGCGCGCGATCAACCCCTTGTCGAACAGTCGGCGGCTTTCCCCGGCCTCGCGATCGAACCGCGCCAGTTCCAGCTCGGCGAGACGAAGACGACGGCGTGCCGCCGCGACCTCTGGCCCGCTCGCCCAATTGGCGAGATCGCGTGCGGGCCGCTCGGCCTTGAGCAGCGCCGCTTCCGCGACATTGCGCGCGTCCGCCGCCTCCCCGGTATCGAGCACCAGCAGCGTCTCCCCCGCCTGCACGCGGTTGCCGAAGGCGAAGGAGAGCGTGCGTACCGCGCCGTCGAACGGTGCCGTGACGCCCACGGCGTCGCCCGGTGCGATCCGCCCGGCGAAGACCAGAGTCGCAACGAACGGCCGGGGCTCGACGACCAGGCTCTGTTCCGCGGCTTCCGCTGGCTGCACGCCGCCACCCGGCGCCGGCCGTAGCGCCCACAGGGCTGCGACACCGATGGCCGCCAGTGCACAAAGCCAAGGTGCAAATCGGCGCAGCACCCGCTTCACTGGTCGTTCCAGTCGATTTTCCAGCTCTCGAGAGTCGAGCCGATCTGGAGGTCGAACGAGGTCAGGGAGTCGAGATAACCGATCGTCGCATTCAGCGCCTGGATCTGCGCGGAGCGTAGCCCGTCCTGGAGCGACAGGACCTGGAAATTGCTCGATCGCCCCGCCTCCAGCTTGTCGCGCTCGATCTCGACCGCGCGTTTCGCCAGCGCCTCGTAGCGTTGCGCCGATTCGAGCTGGAGCCATGCCGCCTCGACGCGCTGCACCGCGTCGCGCACCTGCGTCTCGACGCCCTGATCGAGATCCTCCAGCCGCAGCTCGGCAGTGCGCAGGCTCGTGTCGGCCTCGATGACCGCCAGCTTTGGACCCGGATCGCCGATCGGAATCGAAAGCTGCAGTCCGACGCGATTGTCGGTCCGCGGCTGCAATGGCCCGCTCAGCAAGTCGCGTCCGCCGGTGCGCGTGGCGGTCGCGACCACCGACAGGTCCCAAAGCCGTTGATTGCGTGCGATCCGCAGCGACTCGCGCGCCTGTTCGACGGCATAGCGCTGCGCCTGGATATCCATCCGGCTCTCCCGGGCGATCGCGATCGCGGGGACAAGGTCGATCGGCACATGCTCCGCCGCAATGGGGTCCGCGGCCTCGACATTGGTAGCGGGATCCAGCGCAAGCAGTGCCAGCAGCTGCAATTGGGCCGATACGCGCTGCTGACGCGCCTGGTAGAGCGCACCCTGCTGGTTCGCCTGGTCGGCTTCGGACTGGACGATGTCCGCCGCCGCCATCCGGCCTGCCTCGATCATCGCCTTGTTGATGGCGATCAATTCGGTGGTCCGGGCCAGCGCCATCTCGGCAAGCGCCACCTGTGCCTGGGCCCGCTGGAGCGCGCGATAGGCGAAGGCGATGCTGCTGATCGTTTCCGCCAGTGTGTTGCGGATCATCAGCTGGTTGGTCGCATCGCGTAGCCGGGCGATGCGCAGCGGCGCGCGATTGACGGCAATGCCGCCACCGCGCAGCAGCGGCTGGCTGAGGGCCAGGGTCGCGGTATCGCCGTTCTCCCGACGATCCAGTCGCTGGCGCCGGTCCCATGCGAAGCCCAGTTGCGCGCCGGTGGGAAGCATCCAGCTGACGGTCCCGCTCACATCCGCCTGCCCGATCACCTGGCCCTCACCGTCCGCCCGATACAGATCGGCGACGATGTCCAGCCGGGGCGCGAACCTCTGCTCGGCGGCATGGAGGCTGAAGCGCTGCGCCACCCGTTCGAGAAACACCGATCGGATCGTGCGGTTGTCGCGCAGGCCGATCGCCACGGCTTCCACCAGGCTGAGCGCCACCGGGCGCGCAACCTGCGACGGCCCGATGCTCGACGGTGAGGGTACCGAGGCAATCGCAGAAATGCGTTGGGCACAGACCGGAGCTGGCACCAACGCCGCCACCGCCCCCAGGGCCAGTGCCGCACGCTCAATCCGCACGTAGCGCATCGATCGGATTGAGCCGTGCAGCCGAGATTGCGGGATAGAGGCCGAACACCAACCCCATGCCCCCGGCCACAACCGGGCCAAGCGCCAGCGTCCAGGGCGCCAGATCGAAATCCCATCCCGATCCGCTTGCGATGGCATAGCTGATGCCCGCGCCGAGTAGCGATCCGGCAATGCCGCCGGCCATGCTGAGCAGAACGGCTTCGGTCAGGAACAACAGGCGCAGCGCGCCCGGCGACGCGCCGGTGGCCGCCCGCAGCCCGATCTCGCGCTGCCGCTCCATCACGCTCATGAGCATCACGTTCATCACGCCTACCCCTCCGACCAGCAGCGAAACCGCCCCGATCGCGATCAGCATGCGGCTGTGCACCGCCTTCTGGGCTTGCATCGTCGCCAGGATCGACTGGGCATCGAGCACGGTCAGGGTGCCCTCGCGCGGGGTCAGCCGGGCACTGATCCGCGCGCCCGCCGCCTTGCTGTCGGCGCCCGGCTGCAGGCGGACGAGCAGCGCATTGGGGCCACCGCCCGGGATCACGCGCCGTGCGCAGCCGGGCGGGATCATCGCCGCCATGTTGTAGTTGACCGGATCGAGCGTCTCCGGCCGCACCGAGGCCAGCACGCCCACGACCGTGAACCCATAGCCTCCCAGCAGCAGCACGCTGCCCGGCCCCACCGCCGCCGCCGGCCCGGACAGCGCGCGTGCCGCGTCCGCTCCCAGCACCACCGATAGCGCGCAATCCTCTGCGGCGCCGAGCATCCGGCCGTGCGCGGCGACCAGCCCGACCATCCGGGCGAGCGCCGGTCCGGGCGCAAGGATCGCGAGGTCCGCCGACGCCGCGCCCGCCCGCGCCGTGGCCCGCCCGGTGGCAAGCGCGATCACCTCCAGCACCTCGGGATCGACCACCGGCAGTGCGGCGATCGCTGTCCGGGACAGCGCGACCGGGGCGTCGCCCGACGGCACTGCCTGGATCTGGAGCATGTCGACGCCCAGCTTGGCGAACAGCTTGAGCGATTCGCGCTGCGCCATGTGGCCGCTGTTGAGCATGGCGATGATCGACGCCGTTCCGATCAGGATGCCCAACAATGCCAGCGCCGAACGCCGTCCCTGCGCGCGCAGGTTGGTCCATGCCTCGGCCAGCGTGTCCGGAAGATGCGAGTCGAGCCAGGGCGCTGCCGGCGTGTCCATGGTCATGCCGCCCGCGCCTCGGATCCTTCGACGACCCGCCCGTCGCGCAGCCGGATCTGGCGCGGACAACTCGCGGCCAATTCCTGGTCGTGGGTCACCATCAGCACGGTGATGCCGAGCTCGGAATTGAGGCTGCGCAGCAACGCCATCACCTCGCGCGAAGTCGCGCTGTCGAGACTGCCGGTCGGCTCGTCGGCCAGCAGCAGCTGCGGCTGCCCGACCAGCGCGCGGGCGATGGCCACCCGCTGGCACTGGCCGCCGGATAGCTGGCTCGGCAGGTGATCGCTCCATGCGGCCAGGCCGACGCGCGCCAGCATCGCCTCCGCCACCTCGCGGCGCGCGGGCCTTGCCACGCCGCGATATTGGAGCGGCAGCGCGACATTCTGCCACGCGGTCAATCGGGGAAGCAGCTGGAAAGACTGGAAGACGAAGCCGATCAGGCGGTTGCGCAGGGAGGCTGTTGCGCTCGGAGTCCAGGACCGGATCGCCTCGCCGCCGATTTCCAGCAGTCCGCTGCAAGGCCTGTCCAACAGACCGATGATGTTGAGCAAGGTGCTCTTGCCCGAGCCCGACGGCCCGACAATCGCGCAGAACTCTCCCCGCTCCACCGAAAGCGTCACGGAGTCGAGCACCGCCAGCGTTCGTGCTGGCGCGTTGTACTGCCGGCAAATCCGTTCCAGCCTGAGCATACCGACCCCTCGAAATTTGAGAGAGGCATGACCGCCATTTACTTGTCAATATCGCGAACTGGGCAGAGAATGGCGCTGATTGTCTGTCGTTATTGCGGTGCATCGTGAGGAATATTGCTGCAACTGCGAAGGCCATCTTACTGAGAAACACGATTTATTTTTTTACCGATCCCCCCGCATTGGACCGATTGCGCGTCATACTTCCTCGACGTGGGTGCGTCACTTGGCAACAGCGAACCGAAACGTCGAAAATGGAGGGGAAAATATGCGCAAATGGGTGCCGGTGTCGCGATATCTGCTGCTGATCGGAACAGCGACTTTATCCGCCGCGACGATCGTCCCTGCCAGAGCCGCATCGCATGTCGTGGCTTTCCGGATCGAAGCGCAATCCATGGCCGGCGCGCTGCGCGACCTGGCATTGCAGGCCGGGGTCTCGATCATGGCGGATGCCGCGCTCACCCAGGGCAAAGTCGCGCCGCGCTATGTGGCCACCAGCGACGTCGAGGTGGCGTTGACGGCGTTGCTGCGCGGAAGCGGGCTCTCCTATCGTCGACGCGGCGCGGTGTTCGTGGTGCGCGCCGGCCCCTCGGCCGACACCGACACCAAGCCCCAATCGGACCAGACGGCGGTGGTCCAGCAGGAGCCGGCGGATTCCGGCGTCATCGTGGTCACCGCGCAGAAGATGCGCGAATCGGTGCAGGACGTGCCGATCGCCGTCAGCGCCTTCTCTTCCGCAGCACTCGACAGCCAGAAGATCGAGACCGGGGGCGAATTGCTGCGCGCCATTCCCAACGTCACCTTCTCGAAGGGCAATTTCTCGGGCTACAACTTCTCGATCCGCGGCGTCGGAACCAAGGCGGTGTCGGCCAGCTCCGATCCCGCAGTCGCCGTCAGCTTCAACAACACGCCCTTGATCCGCAATCGCCTGTTCGAGCAGGAATTCTTCGACGTCGAGCGTGTCGAAGTGCTGCGCGGGCCGCAGGGAACGCTGTACGGTCGCAACGCCACCGCCGGCGTCGTCAACGTGCTGCCCATGCTGCCCACCAACAAGCTCGAGGGAGAGCTGTCGCTCGAGGCGGGAAATTACGAGACCCGCCGCGCCAGCGGAATGGTCAACCTGCCGATCACCGGCACGGTGGCGGTGCGCGCCGCCGGCGCCTATACCAAGCGCGACGGCTTCGAATATAACAGCTTCAACCGAACCCATGTAAATGGCCGCGACCTGTGGTCCACGCGCGTTTCGGCGTCCTGGAAGCCGAGCAGCGACTTCACCGCGAGCCTCCTTTGGCAGCATTTCGAAGAGGACGACAATCGCTCGCGCAGCGGCAAGCAGCTCTGCACCCGCGACGACGGCCCGAGCCAGATCGGAAACACGCCGGTGCCCACCGCCCTGCGAGCACGGCTGAGCCAGGGCTGCCGGCCGGGATCGCTGTACGACGACGCGGCATTCGGCATGCCCAACGCCGAAAGCCTGCCGCAGGTGTTCGTCGCCAGCAACATCGGGATCGGCAGCCTGGCCCCGGATTACGCGCCGATCTTTGCGGTGCCACAATTGACGGATCCCTATGCCGGGCTGACCCAATCGCGTGACCTGCGCGAGATTTCGACGAGCTACGATCCGGTCTTCCGGGCGCGCAACGATTTCTTCCAGCTCAATTTCTCCGTCGGCGTCGCCGATGGGCTGCAACTGATATCGCAGAGCGCCTATGCGCGGGATCGCTATTATTCGTCGCAGGACTACAACCGGTTCGCGTCCAACCCGATCTTCGCGGATTCCACCCAGCCTGGCCTGACCGGTGCGCTGGATACCCAGGTCATTGCGCCGAATCTGACTCCAGGCGGCGTCTTCACCGATCCCCAGCTCGGCGCTTCGAATCGCTTCCTGTCGGTGGACCTGAGCCAATCGCGAAACGAGCAATGGACCCAGGAGCTGCGGTTCCAATCGTCCTGGAATGGCCCCCTGAACATCAGCCTTGGCGCCAATTACCTGAAATTCAAATCCGAAGACGACTATTATGTCTTCAGCAATTTCTTCACGCTCATTTCTCAATATTTCTACAATCTGGACGCGAACTTCGATTTCGACAAAAATACCTACACCATCGGCACGCGCAATTGCCAGCCGACCGGCTCCACGGATAGCGGGGCAGATTGCATCTATGTCGATCCGAACCCGCTCTCCAAGATCAATGGCGAAGGGCATAACTACTTTCGCAGCAAGAATGTCGTTAAGACCGAGAGCTGGGCCCTGTTCGGCGAGACCTATTACAAGCTGACGAACTCGCTGAAGCTGACTGCCGGCCTGCGCTACACCAACGACGCGAAGACGAGCACGCCCTACCCCAGCCAGTTGCTGCTGGGCGTCGGCCCGGTGCTGAGCGGATCGACGGGCGGCAAATCGGCGATCGGCTATCCAGCGCAGCCGGACATCGTCCAGAAATGGGGCCGCTTCAGCGGCCGCGCGGTGCTCGACTGGAAGCCCAAACTTTCGTTCACCGACGAAACCATGGTCTATGCGTCGTTCTCGCACGGCTACAAAGGCGGCGGCGCGAACCCGCCGCGCGTGGATTTCGATCCCGAAATCGTGCGCTACCAGCCCTTGGCGCAGACTTTTGAACCCGAATATGTCAATGCATTCGAAATCGGCACCAAGAATGTGCTGGGAAACGGCAAGGGCGGGTTCAATCTCACCGGTTTCTACTATGACTACACCAATTACCAGGTGTCCCAGATCGTCGACCGCATCTCGCTCAACGAGAATTTCGACGCGAAGAGCATGGGGCTGGAGCTGGAGACCTGGTGGCGGCCGTCGCGCAATTTCCGGCTGAACCTGAACGCCGGCTATCTGCGCACGCGCATCGCCAAGGGCGAACGCTCGATCGACATCATGAACCGGACCCAGGGCAATCCCGACTGGGTGGTGGTCCGCCCGTGGATCCAGGTGCCGTCGAACTGCATCGCGCCGCGCGCGGCAGTGGAGACCATCCTGGCGTCGCCGCTGTCGCAATCGCCGGACGGCGGCCTCGGCCCCTATGCGCTCGCGGCGCTGTGCAGCGCATCGAACCGGCTCGGCGACTATGAGCCGGGCCTGCCCGAAGGACAGATTCCCTACTACGCGCTGATGGGGTTCACCTACGATCCGCTGCTGCCCTACAATCCCTCGCTCAGCCCGCTGGGAACGCTGGGCGGCACGGACCCGCGCAGCGGCGCCCCCAATGGTGGCCGCGGCTTCTACGCCGATCTGAGCGGCAACGAACTGCCCAATTCGCCCCGCGTGACCGTGAATATCGGCGCCGAGTACAGCCTTTTCGCGGATGCCTGGAAAGTGACGCTGCGCGGCGACTATTATCGCCAGGGGCCAAGCTTCGCCCGGGTCTACAACACCGCCTATGACCGGCTGCACGGCTGGAACAACGTCAACGTCGCGCTGACCGCCGAGAATTCGGTGTGGAACCTGACGGCCCAGCTCTACGTCAAGAACCTGTTCAACGACACGCCCATCACCGATGCGTTCACCAATTCGGATGACACGGGCCTGACCACCAACGTCTTCACGCTCGAACCCCGCATCATCGGCTTCCGCCTCTCGAAGCGCTTCTGAGCTCCGGGGCGCGCGCCCGATCCCCACCCACCGGGGATCGGGCGCGCATGCCCGTGCATCGACATATTCACCATGGAGGTACCGTTGCTCGCCAAGTCTCTCGTCAACGACAGGCGCGTGCTGTCGATCGTCGCGGTTTCGCTGCTGGCGGCCAGCCCGGCGTCGAGCCCGGCGCAATCCGCCCAGGCCTCTCCGCTGGTCGGCAAATGGCATACCGAGCGAAAGGACGGGATGGTCGAAATCTTCCATTGCGGCACCGCGCTGTGCGGACGCGTGATCGACGGGGCGCCCCTGCGCGCCAATCCGGACCAGCGCGACGTCCATAATCCGAACGCCTCGCTGCGCACGCGCAAGGTGAAGGGACTTCGCGTGCTGGATGGGTTTTCGGGAGGCCCCAAGCGCTGGAAAGGCGGGCCGCTCTATGACCCTGAAACCGGCAATCTCGCGAGCAAAGGCACCCTCACGCTATCGGATACCAACACATTGGCGGTGCAGGGATGCATTGCCGTGTTCCTTTGCCGCACGCAGACCTGGCGCCGCGCGCGCTGAGAATTCGACATGGAATGCGAGAAGGGGCGTGCTTCGAGGAAGCATGCCCCTTCTCCGTCATAGATCTGTCCGGATCCGTCCAATCTCTCTGCCGCCGGTACGGCTCCATCCCCCCTCCGATCCCCCGCATGCGTCTGATTGGAGGGGGAGAATTTTGCCCCCTGCATTGGGCATCGCAAAAGCCCGAAACGCAAGGAGAGGAATAATGATCAAGAAGATCTTGTCGGCCGGCGCACTCGCAGCGTCCGCTGTGTTCCTGGTTCCGCAGGCATCGGCGCAGACCTTCTCGCCGTCTGGTCCGTTCACCATCACCAATGTCGGCACGATTACCGTCAGCAAGGGAATCACGCTGAGCTGCAGCCTGAGCGGCGGTGGCAACGTGACCACCGGCGGCGCGGCGAGCGTCACGAGCATCATCCTCAGCGGCGGACTTTGCGGTTCGGTCAGCTTCACCGCGACGCCCTATGCAGTGAGCGCCAGCGGGACCACCGTCACGATCAACAACGTCACCGTGACGGCGATCACCGGCAATTGCTTCGGCAACCTGTCGGGCACCTACAACCAGTCGACCGGAATCCTCACCTTCGCCGGTGCGACGATTCCGTCGAATCCGGTCGGTGGCTCGCCGTGCAAGGTCACCGGCCAGGTGAAGCTGTCGCCGATTCTCACCTACTGATCTCCCTCGCCGGGCGCTCTCCCGACGGGCGCCCGGCACCCTGCGTGCGTGCCCTCCTCCGGAAATCGGGCCGAACCGACTGGCAAGCCCTGACATCGTGAATCGCGCGCCCCAAAACAAATCCCTAAAAAACAGGCACCTGATCGGCGCTCATCAACGCGCTTGACAGACCCCGCCCCTATACTGACACTAATGTCAGTATCGCTGGAGCAAGCGTTATGTTCATGACATTCTGGACTGCGGCACTCATCCTCCCCGCCTTCGCGCTGTTGCTGGTGCAGGCACCGGCATGGGTCTGGGCGAGCGGGCTCGCACTTTGGATTGCCGCGGGCCGAGCCTCTGGGCTGGTAACCGATGCCGGGCTGGCCGTGCTCGCCGCGCTGTGGCTGCCTTTGGCATTGCTCGCGCTACGTCCATTGCGCCGCCGGCTGGTTGCGCGCCCGCTCCGCACGCTGTTCCGCCGCGTGATGCCGCGGATGAGTGCCACCGAACAGGCGGCGATCGATGCAGGGACGATCTGGTGGGATGCCCAGCTCTTTGGCGGCCGCCCGGACTGGCAGAACCTGCTGGCAACGCCCGCACCGAAGCTCACCCCCGAGGAACAGAGCTTCCTCGACGTGGAGACCGAGCGGCTCTGCGATCTCGCCAGCGATTGGGAAAGCACCGCCGTATGGCAGGACCTGCCCCCCGCCGCCTGGGCCTATGCCCGTGAAAAGGGCTTCCTGGGGATGATCATCCCCCGACGCTATGGCGGACTGGGCTTCTCCGCCTATGCGCACAGCCAGGTCATCCAGAAGCTGTCGACGCGCTGTTCGGCGGCAGCCGTTTCGGTGATGGTGCCCAATTCGCTCGGTCCCGCCGAGCTGCTGCTGCACTACGGCACCGATGCACAGAAGGACCATTACCTGCCACGGCTGGCCCGTGGCGAGGAAATCCCCTGTTTCGCGCTCACCAGCCCCTATGCGGGATCGGATGCGGCCTCGCTCACCGACACCGGGATCGTCTGCCGCGAAATGTGGCAGGGCAAAGAGACGCTGGGCTTCCGCGTCACCTGGAACAAGCGCTATATCACGCTGGCCCCCATTGCGACCGTGCTCGGCCTGGCCTTTCGGGTGCGCGATCCAGACGGATTGCTGGGCGGCGCTGCGGACCTGGGGATCACCTGCGCGCTGATCCCGCGCGACCATCCCGGCGTCCGGATCGGAAGGCGCCACTGGCCGCTCAACGCCGTATTCCAGAACGGCCCGACCTCCGGCGACGAGGTTTTCGTGCCGATCGACATGGTGATCGGCGGAGCCGAGCAGATCGGCAATGGCTGGCGCATGCTGATGGAATGCCTGGCCGCCGGACGCGCGATCTCGCTGCCGTCCTCCAATGTCGGCATGGCAAAGCTCGCCACCGGCAGCGTCAGTGCCTATGCGGCGATCCGGCGCCAGTTCAACGTGCCGATCGGTGCCTTCGAAGGCGCACAGGAACCCCTGGGCCGGATGGCGGGCCACCTCTATGCGATCGACGCCGCACGCAAGCTGGCCGCCGCCGGGCTCGACCTTGGCGAGAAGCCGTCGGTCGTGTCGGCGATCGTCAAATATCACGTGACCGAGCGCGCCCGGATCGTCGTCAACGACGGCATGGACCTGATCGGCGGCAAGGGCGTGTGCATGGGGCCAGGCAATTTCCTGGCGCGCGCCTATCAGCAAATTCCGATCGCGATCACCGTCGAGGGCGCCAATATCATGACGCGCACGCTGATCATCTTCGGCCAGGGCGCTATCCGCTGCCACCCCTATGTCCTAGCGCTGATGCGCTCGGCCGAGGCGCCCGGGGCAGCGGGACTCGCCACGTTCGATCGGGCATTGTTCGGCTATTTCGGGTTCCTGCTGCGCAACGCGGCGCGCGCGCTAACATTTGCGACCCCTGCACGATTTCTGCTGGGTACCCCGCGCGGGGCGGCACCGGAAATGGCGCGATATTATCGCGGCGCGACCCGCCTCTCGACCGCGCTGGCGCTGGCGACCGACGTATCGATGGCGACGCTGGGCGGCACGCTCAAGCGGCGCGAGACGGTCACCGGGCGGCTCGGCGACATCCTGTCGCAGCTCTTCATCCTTTCCGCCATCCTCAAGCGGTTCGAGGACGATGGCCGCCCCGAGGCGGACCTGCCCTTCGTCCATTGGGCGGCGCGCGATGCGCTGGCCCGCGCGGACGCGGCGCTGCGCGCGGTGATCGACAATCATCCCAGCCGTGTCGCGGCGGCGATCCTCCGGCTGCTGGTGCGCCCGTTCGGCGGTGCGATCGCAGGGCCGGACGACCGGCTGGACGCGGCCGTGGCGCAATGCGTGCAGACGCACGGCCCGGCACGCGACCGGCTGCTCGCCGGAAGCTGGACGCCCCGCATGGAAGTCGACCCTATTGCCGCCACCCATGTCGCGTTCGACGCGTATCCGGGCGTCGCGGCGATCGAGCGGCGGCTGCGCGAGGCGATGCGCGCCGGCCGGATCGAGCGGCTACCCCAGAATTATCGCCAGCTCGGCGCATGGGCCGCAACTGCCGAGGCCGAGGGGCTGATCTCCCCTGCCGAGCGCGCGCTGATCGAAAGATTCGCCCATCATGCCGACCTGGCGATCCAGGTCGACGACTTCGACGGCGATTTCGGGCTGGCCGAAGGACTGCAACGGCGAGAGGCGGAGATGCCACGCACGCCTCTGCCGGAGGCAGCCGAATGAACGACGGGTATCTCACCTTTGCCAATTCGGGGATCGGGCATTGGCTGACCGGCGCATTGGGTATGCCCCAGCCGTTGCCGATCGACCGCGACCCACAGCGGATCGCGCGCACCGCGCTGCTCGCCGATGCCGGTGGCGGCCGGCTGCTGCCGCAACTCACCGAAGAACTGCGCGCGCTTGGCGTGGCGCTGGTGGATGGCGGCGATGCCGCAACATTCGACGCGCTGCTGGTCGATGCTTCGGAATGCCGCACCGTCGCGGATACCGATGCGCTGTACCGGCTGCTCCACGACCATATCCGCGCAATCGCCGCCAATGGCCGTATCCTCCTTTTCGGGACCGACCCGGCGGAGGCCCCCGATGCGGAAACCGCCGCGATATGGCGCGGGCTGGAGGGATTGGCGCGCTCGCTTGGCAAGGAGGCGCGCCGCGCAATCGCCGTGCAACTCGTCCATGTGCCGCTGTCGGCGCCCGCCGCACTCTCGAGCAGCCTGGCGTTCCTGCTCTCGGGTCGGTCGGCCTATGTCTCCGGCCAGGTGATCCGTATCGGCACGGCTCCCCCGCCCGCGCCGGAAGCGCCCACGCAGCGCGTCGTGCTGGTCACCGGCGCATCGCGCGGGATCGGTGCTGCGATCGCAGACTGCTTCGCCGGGCGAGGCGCACACGTCGTCGGCCTCGACGTGCCGGCGGCCGAGCCCTCGCTGCGTGAACAGGCGGCACGGCTTGGCGGCAGCGCGCTGGCGCTCGACCTGACCGCGGAGGATGCCCCGGCGCGCATCGCCGAGGACGCCGCCACGCGCGGCGGCTATGACGTTGTCGTCCACAATGCCGGCATCACTCGCGACAAGACGATCGCACGGATGGATCCCGACCGCTGGGATGCCGTGATGGCCGTCAATCTCGCCGCGCCGATGCGGATCACGGCGGCATTGCTGGCGGCGGGCCAGATCCGGCGTGGCGGGCGCATCGTCGCGGTCTCCTCGCTCAGCGGGATCGCGGGCAATATGGGGCAGACCAACTATGCGCTGTCGAAAGCAGGCGTGATCGGCTGGGTGGAGCGGCTGGCCCGGGACGTGGCGCCGCTGGACATCACCGCCAACGCCGTCGCCCCGGGGTTCATCGAGACACAGATGACCGCGGCCATCCCCTTCCTGATCCGCGAGGCGGGACGGCGGATGAACGCGATGGGCCAGGGCGGCCAGCCCGAGGATGTCGCCGAGACCATCGCCTGGCTCGCCGATCCGGCCAGCGGCGGCATCAACGGCGAAGTCGTCCGCGTCTGCGGCCAGAGCCTGTTGGGCGCATGATCTCGATGGCAACGGCGGACACCATCGTCATCGACGCGCCCCCCACGCCGGGCGAAGTGCTGCGCGCCGGCCTCGCAACCTTGCTCAAGCGACCGCCGGCGGTGCCGGTGCTGCCGGGCTTTCGGCTGCTGCGCAGCGGCGTGGTCGTCGACGAACAGGCCGTGGATGCCTATCGCGGGCTCTGCGGCTTCGTCGCCGAACAGGGCGTCCCGCCAAGCTACCCGCATCTGCTCGCATTTCCGCTGCACCTCGCGCTGATGATGCGCCGCGACTTTCCCTATCCGATGGCTGGGCTCGTGCACGTAGCCAACCGCATCGTGCAGCACGCTGCGATCGCCCCCCGCGACCGGCTGGACATCACGGCCCGCTGCGACACCTTCCACACCCACCCACGCGGCCAGGCCTTCACCATCGTCGCCGAAGCGCGGCGCGGCGGCGCGACGGTCTGGGAGAGCGAAAGCAGCTATCTGCGGGTCGGCGCGCCCTCGCGCTCGGGCACGCCGCTGGCCATGCTCTCGGGCGACGACGCGGCGACCGACGCGATCGCGACCGAAGCGATCCCGCGAGCGGTGGCGCGCCGCTACGCCCGGCTGTCGGGTGATCGCAATCCCATTCACATGTCGTGGCTGGGGGCCCGGCTGTTCGGCTTCCGGCAGCCGATCGCGCACGGCATGTGGACCAAGGCCCGGGCGCTCGCGCTGGTGCTGCCGCGGGCACAAAGCGAAGCGGTGGTCATCGACGTGGCGTTCCGCGCGCCGATCCTGCTGCCCGGGCGCGCCACCTTCTGTGCCGAAGCGCGCGCCGACACCACCGACTTCGCAGTGCGCGACCCGAGCGGCACGCGCCTGCACCTGATCGGCCGCATCGGCCACAGCCATCGCCCCGGGGAGACCGACCATGCTTAGCATTTCCGCACCGCGTCGCGTGGCGATCCTGGGAGGCAGGCGAATTCCGTTCGCGCGCTCGAACACCGCCTATGCCGATGCCTCGAACCAGGAGATGCTCGCCGCGGTACTCCAGTCGATGGCCGATCGCTTCGGGCTGGCGGGAATTCGGCTGGGCGAAGTGGCCGCCGGCGCGGTGCTCAAGCATTCGCGCGACATCAATCTCACGCGCGAAGCGGTGCTGTCGAGCAGCCTGTCGCCCGAAACGCCCGCCTATGACGTGCAACAGGCATGCGGCACCGGGCTGGAGGCGGCGATCCTGGTGGCCAACAAGATCGCGCTGGGGCAGATCGAGGTCGGCATCGCCGGCGGCGTCGATACCACTTCCGATCCCCCGATCGCGATCAACGAACGCTTCCGCCAGGCCCTGCTGCGCGCCAATCGCGCCCGGACGCTGGGGAGCCGGCTGAAGGCGCTGGCGGGCGTCCGCCCCGACCTCCCCTTCCGCCCCGAACTGCCGCGCAACGCCGAGCCGCGCACCGGTCTGTCGATGGGCGAGCATTGCGAGCAGATGGCGAAGCGCTGGAGCATCAGCCGCGCCGATCAGGACGCGCTGGCGGCCGCCAGTCACCGCGCCATGGCCGCCGCCTATGATCGGGGCGACTTCGCCGACCTGGTCACGCCGTGGCGCGGCCTTTCGCGCGACAACAATCTGCGCCCGGACAGCAGTGTCGAGAAGCTGGCGCGGCTCGCCCCCGTGTTCGATCGCGCGGGCGGCACGCTGACCGCCGGCAATTCGACTCCGCTCACCGATGGCGCGGCAGCCGTACTGCTCGCCAGCGAGGACTGGGCGCGTGCGCACGACCTGCCCATCCTCGCCTATCTGCGCGCGGGCGAGACCGCCGCGGTGGATTTCGCCAGCGGCGCGGAAGGGCTGTTAATGGCCCCCGCCTATGCCGTACCGCGGATGCTCGACAAGCTCGGCATCACGCTCCAGGACTTCGACTTCTACGAAGTGCATGAGGCGTTCGCCGCCCAGGTGCTGTGCACGCTCGCGGCCTGGGAAGACCCGGGCTTCGCACAGGAGCGCCTGCTTCGCGCGACGCCTCCCGGCGCGATCGACCGGTCTCGGCTGAACGTCAACGGCAGCTCGCTCGCGGCAGGGCATCCCTTCGCCGCGACCGGAGGGCGCATCCTCGCCACACTGGCCCAGAGCATCGACCGGCGCGGCGGCGGGCGCGGGCTGATCTCGATCTGCGCAGCCGGAGGCCAGGGCGTCGTGGCGGTGGTCGAGAAATGAGCGCCGTATTGGAACCGGCGGCGGATGCGGACCGGCTCTGGGCCGAACGCTTCTGGACGCGTCACTACAGCCCCGGCGTCCCGGCGTCGATCGATGCGGAGCTCGATGCGGCGGGATCGATGGCCGACGTCTTCGAACGCGATGCGACGCGCCACGCGGCGCGCGAAGGCTTTGTCAGCCTCGGCACCGGGCGCAGCTATGGCGCGGTGCTGCGCGATGCCCGGGCGTTCGCGGCATGGCTGCAGGCGAACGGCGTGGAAAAAGGCGATCGCGTCGCGCTGATGATGCCCAATTGCCTGCAATATCCGGTCGCGCTGTTCGGCACGCTGTTCGCCGGGGCCGTGGTGGTCAACGTCAATCCGCTCTACACCGCGCCCGAGCTGGCGCACCAGTTGCGCGACAGCGGCGCGACGGTGCTGGTGGTGATGGACATGTTCGCCGCCACCTTTGCCGCGATCCGTGGCGAGACGGCGGTGCGTAATGTCGTGGTCACCTCGATGGGCGACATGCTGGGGCCGGTGAAAGGGCGGTTCGTCACGCTGATGCTGCGCGCCGCCGGACAGGCGCCGCCGCCCTATCCCGGCAGCGAGGTGCTGCGCTGGCCCGCCATGCTCGGACGTGCGCGCCGGCTGCCGTTCCGCCGCGTGTCGATCGCGCAGGAGGATCTGGCTTTCCTGCAATATACCGGCGGCACCTCGGGCGTGGCCAAGGGGGCGATGCTGACGCATCGCAACGTCGTCGCCAACGTGTTGCAGGGGCGTGCCTGGGTGATGTCGCAGCTGCCCGACGATCGACCGCGCACCAACGTCACGCTGCTGCCGCTCTACCATATCTTCTCGCTGACCGCGAACCTGCTGCTATTCAGCGGGATCGGCGGCCGCAACGTGCTGATCGCCAATCCACGCGATACCAAGAGGGTATCCTGGATCTTGCGCAAAGAACGCTTTTCGGGCCTCGCCGGAGTCAACACATTGTTCGCCAGCCTGATGGACGACGCCGGCTTCCGCACCCGCGACTTCTCGGCGCTGGAGCTGTCCATCGCCGGCGGCATGGCAACGCATCCAGACGTGGCGGCACGCTGGGAGGCGATGACCGGCAAGCCTCTGGTCGAAGGCTATGGCCTGACCGAGTGCGCGCCGATCGTGTGCATCTGCCCGGTCGATTTCACGGCGCCGGATCGGATGCGGCACAATGGCACGGCCGGCCTTCCCGTCCCCTCCACCGAGGTCCGGATGCGCCGCGCCGACGGTAGCTGGGCCGGGATCGGCGAGCCTGGCGAGCTGTGCGTACGCGGGCCGCAGGTGATGCGCGGCTATTGGCGGCAGCCCGAAGCGACGGCGGCGGTGCTTTCATTCGACGGATGGCTGGCGACCGGCGATGTCGGGGTGATGGACGAGAACGGGGCGGTCCGGATCGTGGACCGTATCAAGGACATGATCCTGGTATCGGGATTCAATGTCTATCCCGCAGAGGTCGAGGCGGTAATCGCCGGCCATCCCGACGTCGCCGAAGTCGCGGTGGTCGGCATACCTGATCCGGTCAAAGGGGAGCGGATCAAGGCGGTGATCTTTCCTCGCACGCCCGCGCTGACCGCCGAGGCGATCCGCGCCCATTGCCGCGAACGGCTGACCGGCTACAAGATCCCGGCGATCGTCGAGTTGCGCGATACGCCGCTGCCCAAGACCAATGTCGGCAAGATCCTGCGAAGGGAGGTGCGATGACCATCGAGACGGAAGCCGATGTGATCGTCGTCGGGGCCGGCCTCTCCGGACTGGTCGCCGCGCTCGAGGCGGTCGCGGGCAATGCGACGGTGATCGTCGTCGATCAGGAGCCCGAGCAGAATCTCGGCGGCCAGGCCTTCTGGTCGCTCGGCGGCCTGTTCCTGGTCGATTCCCCCGAGCAGCGACGGCTGGGAATCCACGATAGTCTTGCGCTGGCCTGGCAGGACTGGATGGGCACGGCCGGGTTCGACCGGGAGGACGACAAATGGCCCCGCCGTTGGGCCGAGGCCTATGTCCACTTTGCCGCGAACGAGAAGCGTAGCTGGCTGCGCAGCAAGGGTGTAGGGGTGATGCCGGTGGTCGGCTGGGCCGAGCGCGGCGACGGAAACGCCAGCGGCCATGGCAACTCAGTGCCCCGCTTCCACATCGCAACCGGGGCAGGCCCCGGACTGGTCGAGCCCTTTGCGCTCGCGGCGCTCGATGCGCAGCGCCGGGGACGGCTGCGCTTCCTGTGGCGCCACCGCGTCGATGCGCTAGAGACGCGTGGTGGCGCAGTGGCGGGCGTGAGCGGCAGCATCCTGGCCCCCAGCGCGGCGGAGCGCGGCGTCGCCAGCACGCGGGAAGCGGACGGACAGTTTACCCTCACTGCGCGCAACGTCGTGATCGCCTCGGGCGGGATCGGCGGCAATCTGGACCTGGTGCGGCGCAACTGGCCCCAGCGGCTGGGCACGCCCCCCGCCTTCATGGTCCGCGGCGTGCCCGCGCATGTGGATGGCCGAATGATCGGCATCGCCCAAGAGGCCGGCGCACGGGTGATCCACCCCGACCGGATGTGGCATTATGTCGAAGGGCTGCGCAACTGGCGGCCGATCTGGGCCGATCATGGCATCCGCATCCTGCCAGGCCCCTCGTCCATGTGGTTCGATGCGCGCGGCAAGCGGCTGCCTGCACCCTTCTACCCCGGTTACGACACGCTGGGAACGCTCGAGCATCTGATGCAGGGCGGCAATCCGTACAGCTGGTTCGTGCTCAACCAGTCGATCATCCGCAAGGAGTTCGCGCTGTCCGGGTCGGAACAGAATCCAGACCTCACCAGCCGTAGTTGGCGGCGCATCCTCGGTCGGATTGGCGGCAGCAAGGCGCCCGGACCGGTGGAGGACTTCAAACGCCACGGTGCCGATTTCGTCGTCGCCGACAACATCGCGACCCTGGTCGAAGGGATGAACCGGATCGGCGACGCCGCCCAGCTCGATCGGCAGGAGATCGAGGATGCGATCGTCGCGCGCGACCGGCAACTCGACAATCGCTTCTCCAAGGATTTCCAGCTGATGGGCATCCGCAATGCCCGGCTCGGCTTCGCCGAGCGGCTGGTGCGCACCGCCCCGCCCCGCCCGATCCTGGATCCGGCCAACGGACCCCTGATCGGCGTGCGGCTCAACATCCTGACGCGCAAGACTCTGGGAGGGCTGGAGACCGATCTCGACGCACGCGTGCTGGGCAGCGGCGGCGAAGCGGTCACCGGGCTGTTCGCCGTGGGTGAGGCCGCCGGCTTTGGCGGCGGCGGGATGCACGGCTACCGTGCGCTCGAAGGGACCTTTCTCGGCGGATGCCTGTTCAGCGGCCGGGCGGCCGGGCGCGCAGTCCTCCAAGGGTAACTTCTACGACGCCCCTCGCGAGCGAAGTCCGGATCGCACCGAAATGGGAGGTCTATCCTCACCGCTTCTTACGCGACCCTGGTCGTTTGCACCCACCGGAACGAGAGGGTTAACGACTTGAGATTGCATTGGTGAGAGCCATCGAAGGTCACTAGTCGATCTCGGTACCCCCGAGATTCGTCGATACCCCGATTTCCCTTGATACATTCTGGAAGAAAAATCAGGCATGAGCTGCTGTGAAACAACAGCTCACGGATATCGCGCGGAAAGCCTGAAACATGCTGCTGGTGGGCCCGGCAGGACTTGAACCCGCAACCTAGCCGTTATGAGCGGCCAGCTCTAACCAATTGAGCTACAGGCCCCCAGCAGAACTGCCCCTAGCGGAAGGTCAGGCCGGCCTGCAAGCCGCCGCGACGATCTCATCTACAGATGCGGAGCGCACGCCGAGCTTGTCGAGCAGGGCGAGCACCTCTTCCCACCAGCGCAGGAAAGCGGCCAGGTCGGCCTCGGTTCGCACATAGGGCGTGTGCCCCGGCTCCACCGAGGGCGAGTGGAAGGCGAAGTTGAGCAACCGAAGCCCCTCGCCCACCGCGACGCGGACAGCCTCTCTGGCCTCGTCCAGCGGCATGTCCTCGGGCGTCAACGCCACCCGAGAGAGGAGGCCGAGGCGCGATGCGACACCAATGCCCTTGGGCAGATGCGCTAAGTTGCGATGCAACCGCGCCCCACCCCGCCGCAAATGGCCGGTGAACACCGTGGTGAAGGGCAGCTCGACCAGTTCGCCCAGGTGGAAGGCGTGGTTGGGCACGGCCGAAAAATCGGGCCCGCCCTCGCCCGAATAATCATAGGCAGAGCGCATCGAGCTATCGATCCGGTAGCCCAGTTCGGCGAGCAGCGCCGGCGTGTCGGGTCCGATCCCGTAGCGCCCGGCACGATAGACCAGCGGCTGCCTGCCGGCGATCCGCGTCACCGCATCGGTGAGTGCCGCCAGCTTGGCGCGCTGCAGCGCGAGCGGCAGGTTGCCGGTGAAGCTGTTGAAGCCGTTCACTTCCTCCTCATGCGGAGGATTGACCCAGGGATGGAGCTGGGTGCCGATCGCCGAGCGGCCATCCTTCACCACTTCGCGCAACACCTCGACGGCCAGCGGCGACGTGGCGATCGGATAGTCCGCCAGATAGGTGAGCGCCGCGCCCGCGGCAGCAAAGCGGGCATGGACCGGCGGCAGTGCGGCCATGTGCCGCGTGCCGTCCGCATCGGCGCTCAGCGGCGCGCCCCAGTCGAACTCTTCCTCGGTATCGACGAAGATCGTGAAGCGGGTACCGAAGTCATCGGGCCAATGGACGTGCGCGCCCGCACCGGGCGCAGGCGCGCGATAGCCGCCGCGACCTGAGGCCCCGTCCCCCACTTCAGCTCAGATGTGCCTGGCCCACCTGCTCGTTTACGGCGGCCGGCAACCGCAAAGTCAAGCTTTCCCGGCCAATGACCAGCGCGCCGCCCAGCTCACGGGATAGATTGCGCGCCAGGCGCAGCGCGAAACCGGTGCCCAGGAGCGTGATGTCCTCGCGCTCGTCATCGATGTCGAGCACCGAATCGCCGGGATAGTCGGCGAGCGCCTGGGGACGGTCGATCGTGATCGCGACCGTGTCGGCACCCTCGGGTGCCATGTGCACACCGATCCGCTCGCCCTGCCCACTCGCCGAAACGAGCGTGGCGAGCAGTCGCGCCAGCAGCCGCTCGACTGCGCGGCGGTCGCCCGTGACCGACAGGTCCGCGATCGGCAGCGCGATCACCGAACCGCGAAGTTCGGCCAGCGGCGCGAGATCGTCGGCGATGGAGGCCAGTACCGGACGCAGCGCGATCGTGCCGGGCACGAGCGACAGCGCGGCGCTGTCGATCCGTGCGGCGAGATCGAGATCGTCGATCGCACCGAGCAGCTCGCGCGCCTGGGAGCGGATCACCTGGGCACGGTCACGATAGGGATCGCCCACCGGGCCGAGCATCTGCGCCTCGATCATCTCGGCGAAACCGGCGATCGCGTTGGTCGGCGTGCGGAGCTCATGGACGAGCTGACGCAGCGAATCGGCGGGCATTGCCGGGCCAGCGGCGATGCGCACCGGCTCGGCACGCTCGTCGACGCGCGGACGGCGCGCGGTACCGCGATAGCCGGTGAAGCGGCCATTGCCAGGATCGAAGACCGGGATGGCGGAGATCAGCCAGTCGCCAGCGGCATCCGATTCGCCCTCGACCGAAAGCCGGGCATTGGAGAAGCCGGCACGGCGACGGAAGGCGCCAGCGGCGACACCGTCGACCCGCGAGCTGTCGGACGCGCCGGGCCCGCCCTGGCTGTCGAGCGCCACGCCGACCAGCGGGGCGCGGCTGACGCCCTCGACCCAGCGAATCATGCCCTTTGCGTCGGTCTCGAAGCGGAATTCATCGGCCGGACGCAGCGGCGCGGGCGGCTGCGGGCCCACCTCTTCGCGATGCCGCCAGAACGCGTCGATGCGCGCAACGACGTCGGCGATCTCGAAGGTGCCGTCATCGTCCCCCGCGGCTTCTGCCGCGATCTGCCGCGCTTCTGCGACCAGGCTGTCACTATACTCCATGGCGCGACCCTGCGCCGCGGACTCCGGCGGCGCAATCGGTTCGACAACGGAGGTTGACTCGTCTGTCCCGGATTGGACCGGGCGGAGCGGATTCCGAGGGCTTGCAGCCCCTTGCGCGCCAGCACCGATCAGCGAGGGGGCAAGGCCGGCGAGCGCGACGAAGGAGAGATCCTCCATGTCGGGTACCGCCGCGAGGGCCTGGACCAGCTCGGCGGGTTCCGGCTCGGCAAGGGCCGCCGGCGCTTCCGCCAGGACCGGATCGACCGGCTCGAAACCGCCCAGCGGCGCATCCTCGAGCGTTTCGGCAGCCAGGGCGGGATCAGGCAACCGGGCAAGCAACGCGGAAAGGCTGGCATCGTGCGTGGAAACCGGCCGCGGCGTCGCGGCGCTCCAATAGATGAGCGGCTTTTCCTCAGCCTCGACTTCCACCGCGGGTTCGAACTCGGGCTGCGGTGCTTCCTCGGCGACTTCCTCGACCGGCTCGGGTTCGGGTTCGCTTGCCTCGACTGCGACCGTCACCGGCTCGGCCGGGCGCGCTTCGACGACTTCGGACCAGTCGATCGCCACGACCTCGACCAACTGCTCGGCCATCACCGAATCAGGCTCGGGCGCCTCCACCTCGACGGGAGCTTCCTTCACCGTCTCGTCAGGCAGGACGAAGTCGATCGGCCCGAAGCTCTCAAGCGCGCGGCGCACCACCGGGCTCAGGTCGCGGCGATTGCGCAGCACCGCACGGCCCGCGGGTGCCAGCTCGGGCAGCAGCTGAATCCATTCGGCCGAGTTCATCCGCGCGCTGCGCAGCACCGGCAGTGCGACCTGCAGTTCGTCGAGCGCGAACAGGCGGACGAGCGGTGGCGGCGGATCGGCAAATTCGAGGGCACGGGCACTGGCGGCCCGCACCGGCAAGGGCACCGAATCGCGAATCGTCCGAAGCACGCCCATCGCCCGGACACCTGCCGCCGCACGGCGCCGGCCGATCAGATCGACCAGCTGCCGCCACGCCGACTGGACGCCGTACGGCGTGCCCAGATCGGACGCGAGTACGGTCTCCAGAGTGTCGTCAAAGCGCAACGCGTGCCTACCCTTTACCCGGCGTAGCAACACACGCCGTAACGATTCCTTAACTCGCCGAACGCCCCTTCGAAACTGTCCATTTCGGCACGTCGCATTGTGGGACAATTGCGTTGCGGCGTAATAATATTATGTCTAAACGCAACACACGGAAACGAATCAAAAGAAAGAAGGAACATAAATGCGATTCGACGACATCGACGTGCGGATCCTCGGCCTGCTGCAGGATAATGGCCGAATGACCAATGTCGAACTAGCCGAACGCGTTGGGCTGACCGCGCCGCCGTGCCTGCGTCGCGTACGCGCGCTGGAGCAGCAGGGGGCGATCACCGGCTATCACGCCGCGCTCGATCCGGCCGCGCTTGGCTATAATCTCACCGTGTTCGCGATGGTCAGCCTGAAGAGCCAGGCCGAATCGGACCTGCGCGCCTTCGAGCAGATGGTCGCCGACATTCCCGAAGTCCGCGAATGCCACATGCTCAACGGCGAGATCGACTTCATCCTGAAGATCGTCGCCCCGGACCTGCAGAGCTTCCAGCACATCCTGACGACGCGTCTGACGCCGGCCCCGAACGTGGAGCATGTGAAGACCTCGCTCACCATCCGCACCTCCAAGGCGCTGCCGGGCGTCCCGGTCGCCTGAAGCCGCGCCATCGGCGAAACGAAAAGGGGCGGCCCGAAAGCCGCCCCTTTCCTTTTTCAGGCTCCTGGCCGCGCTCAGCTGAGCGGCGGCGTGTCGAGCGAGACCTGCCAGAGCAGCGCGACGTTGACGAATGGACCGGTCTTCACCGCCTGGAACGCCGACTTCGCCTCGTCCTTGCGGCCCAGGCGCTGCAGCGCGATACCGCGGTGCAGGTTGATCTCATTGGCGTCCGCACCGCCCTTGGCGAGCACGGCGTCATAGAGCTTGAGCGCGTTCGCGTTGTCGCCGGCGGCCAGCAGCGCGTCGGCGTTGCCGGCGCCGCCCTGCGAAGCCAGTGCGGTGAGTGCCGGGCTGCTCTTCACGCCGGCCTGGGCCGCGGTGAAGGTGCGGTTGGCGTCCGCGTCGGTTGCCGGCAGCTTGCCGTTCTTGCGGCCTTCCTCGATCACCGAGATCGCTTCCCACGGCAGGCCCGAGGACTGGGCGGCATAGGCGTAATCCGCATAGTCACCGCGATCGGCGAGCGAATTGGTGATGCGGCGCAGGCGATAGAGATCGATGCGCTCGGTCTTGGCCGCACGGTCGGTACCCTTGGCGCCCTGACCGAGAATCTCGATCGCCCAGCGCCAGTTCTTCACCGTCGGATAGTCCTTCAGGTAATAGGCCAGCCAATCATAGGCGCTCTCGCGATTGCCGGTGGCGACCGCCTTCGGGATCGCGAACTGGTACCAGGCTTCCGGTGCCTTCTGGCCGCTGGCCTTGGCAGCCTCGATCGCATTGCGCGCTTCGGCAGCGGCTTCGACGTTCTTGCCGGTGGCGGCATAGGCATTCGCCATCATCAGCGGGATGTCGAGGTTCTTCTCGCCCAGCTCACGGGCCTTCGCCATGTAGGTCAGGACATCGGCATGCTTCTTCTGCGATGCAGCCGCCTTGCCGAGCAGGAAGTTCAGGCGCGCGGCATAGGCGTTCTTCGCGTCCGGCGCGGTGCGCGGGCTGACCGACAGGATCTGGAGCGCAGGGATCTGCGCATTCTCGTTGCCACGGCCCAGCTCCAGCTGGAGACGCAGCCACGCCGAATAATATTTCTCGTCGTCGTTCTTCGCCGCGGCTTCGGCAGCGGTGATCGACGGCTCGGCAGTGGCCCAATCCTTGGCCTTGACCGCAGTCTCGGCGGCGGCGGCCGGCTTGCGGAACTCGTCGCTCACCTTGAGCGCGTTCGGATCTGCCTTCTTGTCGTCCTTCTTCTGCGCGGCGGCGGGTGCCACGGTAAGCGCAGTGGTGCCCAGCGACAGCACGGCGGCCAGCGCGAGCTTGGAAGCGAAGTTCATGCGAAACTCTCCATAGACGGGGAAAGAGCGGGGGGCTTTCGGGGCACCTCTAGTTGCCCGAAACGCGCCGTTCAAGCCGATCGCAGCAGCCGATGCCGGTTCTGCGATGAACGCGTCTTTAACAGGGAGGGGCCGCCTCCGCTCGTAAGGAAATGTTTCGACAACCGGTCGCGCGCGTTAACCACCTTACCGCACATATTTTGGTTGATGTGCATTAACCCTGTGCATAAGTTTGTGAACAGTACAGGTAACTTGTTGCGTTGAAGGGGCAAAAAAATGGGGTCGCTGTTTCGCGGATGTGCGCTTTGCGAGGTTGATGCGGACGGAAATCTGCTGCTGAACGAAAGCACCGCCCAGGCCCTGGGCCTGCCCGCCACCGACGAACCCCTGGTGCTTTCGGCCCATGAACGCGACCAGTGCCTTGTCGGCTATGCGCGTGCCGATCTGCGCGAAATCCGCACCCGCTCGGGCGTGGATGCGCAGGCGACCGACACGAGCATGCGCCGCATACTCGGCATCGTCGATATGGAGCCGCGCACCGAGCGCGGGCTCTCCCTTCCCGCCGCCATGCGCCAGCATGGCAGGATCGAAAGCATGGCGCTCGTCGTTGGCGCCGGTGACCGGTTCGAGATCTGGAACCCCCAGCTCGCCGCCGCCCAGAACGGCGTCAGCGCCAGCCCCTACGAATTCCCGGCGGTGACGTATCGCCATCCGCCGCGTGCGGGCTCCCGCCGCCACCGTTCGGCACGCTATTGATGCGTTCGCTCCGCTGCCGGCTGCTCGAGCATGCCGCCATGCCCGGCCGGCTTCGTGACGGAGGCCGCGAATTCGCGATGTGCGTCCGCTGCGGCAGCGACCTGGAACGCGCAATCGGCAGCGAGGAATGGGCCGAAGTACCAGCGGGCGAAGCCATCGACTGGCAACGCCGCGATGTCGGCTACACCGCTTCCGCCGTGGCAGCCCGCATGCAGGCGCCCCCTGCCCCGCGCCGTCGCGAGCCGCGCAGCCCTGCTCCGGAAAGGGCTCGCGGCCAACGCCGGGCACGCCCGCATCGCAGCGCGTTGCTGGAACTCACCGGCCGCTTCGTACTGGACAGCATCGCCCATCGCCTGCGCCGCCCGGCCGAGCCGGCCACCCAGTTGACGGCGCCGTGGCCCGCTAGAGCAGCTTCTCGATCTCGGGTCCGATCGCGTCGGGGCTAGTCGTTGGCGCGAACCGCTCAACCGGATTGCCCTGGCGATCGACCAGGAACTTGGTGAAGTTCCACTTGATCCCCTTCGAGCCGAGCACGCCGGGGGCTGCCTTTTTCAGCGCCTCGAACAAGGGCGCGGCGTCGGCGCCGTTGACGTCGATCTTGGCGTAGACCGGGAAGGTCACGTCATAGGTGAGCGAACAGAAGTTCGCGATTTCCTCGGCATCGCCCGGCTCCTGCGCGCCGAACTGGTTGCAAGGGAAGGCAAGCACCGAGAAGCCGCGATCCTTGTATTTGCGGTACAGCGCTTCCAGCCCGGCATATTGCGGCGTGAAGCCACATTTGGAGGCGGTGTTGACGATCAGCAGCACCTCGCCGGCATGATCGGCGAGCGTCGTCTGCGCGCCATCCGCCCCGGTCACGGGAATGTCGGTGATCGCGGTCATGCACCCTCTCCTTCGTAACGCGCCATCAGCAGCTCGATATTGCGGCGGACCCCGGGCCACTCGTGCGCGAGGATCGAATAGACGACGCTGTCGCGGTGATGGCCGTTCAGGATCATGTGCCCGCGCAGCACCCCGTCGAAGCGCGCGCCCAGCCTTTCGATGGCCCGGCGCGACGCCTGGTTGAGGAAATCGGTGCGGATCTGGACGCAGTTGACGTCCAGCACCTCGAAGGCGTGGCGCAGCAGCATGTACTTCGCCTCGGTATTGAGGCCAGTCCGCTGTACGCGCGGAGCATAGAGCGTGCCGCCGATCTCGACGCGGCGATGAGTCCTGCTCATCCTCAGGAAGCGGGTGGCACCCGAGATGCGCCCTTCGGCATCGAGCACGGTGAAGGGCAGGCCGCGCCCTGCCGCCACGTCATTCTCGATCCTGTCCATCCACGCATCGATGCTGGCGTCGTCGGGCACAGTGGTGTGAAAGAGCTGACGGAGCCCCTCGAACGCCTGGAGCAGCCCGGCACGATCGGCGCGCACCATCGGGCGAAGCGTGACGTGGCGGCCCGGCAGAGTCGGGACCTCACGCCACGGGTTCACTCCAGATGCCCCTCGTGCAGCCGCACCACCCGGTCCATCCGCGCGGCGAGACGCTCGTTATGGGTCGCGATCAGCGCGGCCGAGCCCTGGGTGCGGACCAGGCCAAGGAACTCGGCGAGCACCTTGTCCGAGGTGAGCTCGTCGAGATTGCCCGTCGGCTCGTCGGCCAGCACCAGCGCGGGCCGGTTGGCGAGGGCGCGGGCGACGGCGACGCGCTGCTGCTCGCCGCCGGAGAGCTGGCTCGGCCGGTGGGTCAGCCTATGGCCCAGGCCGAGTGCGGTGAGCAGCTCCTCGGCCCGCTTGTCGGCATCAGCGCGCAGCGCGCCGTGGATCATCTGCGGCAGCACGACATTCTCGAGCGCGTTGAAATCGGGCAGCAGGTGGTGGAACTGGTAGACGAAGCCGAGATGGTCGCGCCGCACCGCGGTACGCCCAGGGCTGTCCAGTTGCGCCGCTTCCTTGCCGGCGATGCGGATCGATCCCTGGAAACCGCCTTCGAGCAGTCCGACCGCCTGGAGCAAGGTCGACTTGCCCGAGCCCGAGGGGCCGAGCAACGCCACGATCTCGCCCGGTTGCACGTCGAGATCGACGCCGCGCAGCACTTCGATCGTCTCGCCGCCCTGGCTGAAGCTGCGCTTGAGCGCGCGCGTTTGAAGGACTGGTTCACTCATAGCGCAGCACCTGCACCGGATCGGTGCTCGCGGCCTTCCAGGCCGGATAGAGGGTCGCGAGGAAGCAGAAGACCAGCGCCATCACGCAGATGCCGATCGTCTGGGCGGGATCGGTCTTGGCGGGCAATTCGGTGAGGAAGCGCATCTGCGGGTCCCAGATGTTCTGGCCGGTGACCAGCCCGATGAACTTCACCACCCCCTCGCGGAACGTGATGAACAGGAAGCCGAGCACGCCGCCCGCCGCCACGCCGAGCGCGCCGATGGTGGTGCCCACGGTCACGAAGATGCGCATCAGGCCGCCCCGCGTCGCCCCCATGGTACGCAACACGGCGATGTCGCGCGTCTTGGCGCGCACCAGCATGATCAGCGACGAGACGATATTGAAGGCCGCCACGACCAGGATGATCGACAGCACGGTGAAGGAAACGGTGCGATCGACCGTCAAAGCGTCGAACAGCTCCGAATTCATCATCCGCCAATCGGTGATCTGGCCGACCTGGCTCACCTTGTCGACAAGGGGCTGGAGGATCTCGCCCACCTTGTCCGGATTGGACGTCTCGAGTTCGATCATCGAGACACCGTCACCGAGCAGCAGCAGGGTCTGCGCGTCCTCGATCGGCATGATCCCGTAGACTTCGTCGTAATCGTAGACGCCGACCTCGAAGACGGCGGCAACCTTGTACTTCACGATGCGCGGAACCGTGCCGAACGGGGTGGCGGAACCGGCGGGATTGAAGATCGATATCTCGCTGCCGACGGTCGCGCCGAGCCCCTGCGCCAGCCGGGAGCCGATCGCGATCTGATCGCCACCGGGCTTCAGGCTCTTGAACGACCCGATGATCTCCTTGCCCTTCAGCGTCGGGTTGCCGAGGATGTCCTGCATCTGCATGCCGCGCAGATTGATGAACTTGACCCGGCCATTGTAGGTCGCGACCAACGGCTGCTCGATCAGCGGCGTGGCGCTGGTGATGCCTGGCGTCTTCTTCGCCTCCTCCAGCACCCTTCGCCAGTCGCGCAGCTGGCCGTCATAGCCCTGGATGATGCCATGGCCGTTGAGGCCGGTGATCTTGTCGAACAGCTCGGCGCGGAAGCCGTTCATCACGCTCATCACCACGATCAACGCGGCGACACCGAGCATGACGGCGACCAGACTGAAACCGGCGACGATGGCGATGAACGCCTCGCTCCGCCCCGGCAGGAGATAGCGGCGGGCGATCATCCGCTCGTAACGTGAAATCAGCAGCATGGGGGTCTTGGCACTCACCCAGAAATCGGCTCGACCTCTGATCTAGGGCAGATGGCGTCGAATTCCTACCACCAACCTTTATGTTGCCGATTCAACACAGGGTGACACCAATCTGCGCCTATCCCTTGTAATGCCAGTGACAAACACGGCCCGGGCGCCTAGCAAAACTCCTGTCGAAGCGCAGGCGAAAGGCCGTGGTTCGGGGAGGCTCCAAGCCCCGCTCGTAGGCAAGTACGAGTGTGCGGGCTGGGCCTGACAAAGGGGGCTGACGAGCATTCGTCACGCAGGCGCCCGGATCGGAAACGGTCCGGGCGTTTGCCGTTTCAGGGCCTCGAAATCCTCGTCTCAGACCAGCGACGATAGCGGACGCCAGGCCGATTGCTCTTCGGGCGTCGGCAGGCTCATGATGTGCGTCACGACACCGGGATGCAGCGGCGCGGTGAATTGCAGGCCCGCGGCGGTCCGATCGCTCCACACCACCTTTGCGGGCAAGGGCTTGAAGCCGGGCAACCGAAGCACCGTCTCCATCCCCGTCGGCAGCAGGAAGCCGGTTTCGATCCGGCAACCGGCACGCGAAATCTCGACCAGCTTCACGTTCTGGAAGCACAGCCGCGATTCCTTGACCGTCGCAGCAAGGGTCACCGGCCAGCGCATCGCCTCGCGCCGGTCCACGCCCTGGGTAATCTTCAATCCTCGTCTATCGCCACGCATTCCCGAAACCCCAGCTCCTGTCCCCTACCCCACCAGAATCGGCTTGCCGCAACGCAAGCCGTTCACCCGAACCTCCGCCTGCCCGACTCCTACCCCGAGCAGCTTGGTCAGATCCGAAAGCACCGAATCCAGCGGCGCGGCCGCGCCCTGCAGCGCGGTTCCGACCGCGGAGGTCACCAGCGAAAGATTGATCCCGAGCCCCAGCGTATTGACCTGCAGATCCATGTCCCTGATCAGCGAGGCCGCCACCCCCTGCACCAGATCATTGGTCGAGACGGTATGCGGCGTGCCGGCGGATATCTCCTGTGCCGTGAAGGTGGTGCGCTGGGCACTCGCACCACCCAGCGATACTTGTGCCTGGCCGGTCACCTCGGCGAGCAGCGGAACCTTCACCAGCGCGGCGCGGCGCGGCGTGAGGGCCGCATTGAAATTGCCCAGGGCGCCGGTATCGACATCGCCGATCGCCACCTGGCCGGCAGCGGTGGTGACGTCGAGCGTCACCGTTGCCGTCGACGGTGTCGGGCAGGAGATGCTGTGGAGGGAAGCCTCCGCGTTGGCCAACTCGACGAATATCGGCAAATGGATCGACGCAGCGCTCAGCAAGCCGGTGCCGCCGACCCTGGTATCCATGTAGAGGCGGGCCTGGGCGGTCCGTACCTTGACGCTGCGGTCCTTGGTGACCGCGAGCCAGGGCGATTGCGCCGGCCGCTCGCCGATCGCGAGCGTTACCTTGGTCGAGGCAACCCCCGGCACGCCTGCCCCAAGGTCGAGGTCCACCTGCCGCTTGCCGGTGGCGAGCGACAGCATCTCGCGCACCAGCGCATAGGATTGCGCCTTGATCGCGCGCGACGGGTCCGCGCTGCTCTCGCCCGCCAGTGGCCCCAGATCGATCAGCTTGGAAAGCTGCACGGTGACCGGCGGCACGCGCGCGGCGATGGAGCGGAGCGCGGTCTGGTTGCTGGAGCTTCCCGCAACCGCAGCCATGGCGTTCAGGGCCTTTGGCAGGGTGATCCCGCTCGCCAGCGTCTCGCCGAAAGTCGCACCCTGCAAATTCACCTGGGTGCGCAGCGCGTCCGAAAACGCGAGAAGATCGATATCGGCGTTCGCCAGCCCCTGATAGTCCATGACGGTCAGGCCCAGATCGGTTCCGGCCAGCCCGGAGAGGATCTGGCCGGGCAACCCGCCGCTCACCGAAGCGAGCCGGGACCCGATCGAGAAGGAGGCCAGGTCGACCCGCGCCGCCGTCGCCATCACCGATACGCGCGCCGTCGGGCGCCCGGTCAGGAACTTGCCGAAGAACAGCGGAACGTCCCGCCCCAAGATGAGGCGGACCGCATTGCCGTCGCTCCCGCCCGCAACGAAACGGGTGGAGGGCGCGAGACTGCTGTCGGCCGAATAGATGCCCCGCTCCAGCTTCTCGATGCTCGCGTCGCCCGCCTGGTTCACCGCCATGGCATTGCGCGCAGCGGCGTTGACGTCCTGGCTGCCCGCAGCACCCAGGGCCGCAGCATCCGCGACGCCCTGCAGCCGCCGCTTCTCAAGGTAGAGCGAACCGGTATCGACGGCCAGCGCCGCCGACCCGGCCATCATCACCAAGCCACCAGCGAACAGCATCGTGATGTTTCCCCGACGATCGCCCGGCAGCGTGCCCGGGCGCGGGAAAAGCGCCGCCAGCTTCTTCATGGCGCGGAAAGCGCCACGGTCGCGCTGCGTTCGATCACCTTGCCGGGCGGCGGCACCAGCTTGATCGAGAGCAGCGGGTCGTTCGACGCGTCATAGGAGAGGTGCACCGTCAGCGTGCGGCCGTCGTCGTCGACCAGTACGTCCATGCGCTCCGGCTTCAGCGCTCCGGTCTTGCGCAGATTGGCATCCAGGGCGGTGCGTGCCAGCGCGGCTCGCTCGCCGGGGTCCAGCCCTCCGATCGCAGCACGCGCAGCCTCGTTCGCGGCCTGCTGCACGCTGTGCGCGCAAAGGAACCAGCCGCCATAGGTAACGATCCCGCTGATCAGGAGCAGGAGGATGGGAAGCGAGAACGCCATCTCGATCGCGGCGGCTCCGCGGCGGTCACGGCGCAGCCTTGCGCACCAATTACGCCATTTCGGATACATAATTCGCGAACGCGAGCACATGCCCGAGATTTCGCACAAAGATGACTTCCAAATCGCTTGCACCCAAGCGAGTCCGATATTCGCATTTTCGGTAAACTGTACACCGTCAGGAGACGGGCAATTCACTCGGAATCAGACGAGGTTATTAATCTTCATACATGTCCAAGATGACACCCATTTACCATGAGGCTTGATTTGTGTCATTCCTGTGATACTTTTCCCCTCTGGATTTCGGTAAATTGCACAATTCTCGGGTTATCGCAGAAACGGCACGACAATCGTAGGTGGCTGAAAGACATTTGAGGGTTTCGCCCATGCAACGATCCTCTGCACAAACCGTTTCGTCTGCTGAACTTACGCGTAACTTTGCATATTGGCAGGATCGTGCGGCACATGGCCCCGTCACGATCACCTATCACGGCCGTCCGCGCTATGTTTTGCTGGCGGCCGAGAGCTGGGATGCAGAGCATGCGGTCGGCGAGCGAGAAAACAACCAGCGCGAGCTGGAGTACAAGTTCCTCGTCGAGCATATGGATGGCGGGCTGCTGGTCGCCGATCCGGAGCTTAAGATAACCGACGTATCGAGCGCGGCGGCGCTGATCCTGGGGCATACCCAGACTGCGCTTGTGGGCGCACCGATCACCGACGCCCTGCCGACCTCGACGCACGTCACCTTGCTCTCCAGCCTGCGCCACGTCCTACGCAGCGGGGAGCAGGCACAGTTCGATCTCACCCTCGACGAAGGAAACGGAACGCGGCTGCGCGTCCGCGCGGTTCCCTGGGTGGAAGGCGTCGCACTGCTCATCCGCGTCAGCTACGAGAATGACGAGGAAACGCGGCTCGCGGAGCAGACCGCGCTGGAGAAGGCTCGCGTCGCCCATGGCCGGATCGAAGTGATCCGCCTGAGCGTACGCGGCACGGTGACGGTTGCCGAGATCGAATTCGCCAAGCTGGTCGGCCTGGCACGCGAGCGCATACTCGGATTGCGCTTCGTCGATTTGCTCACGGTGCCCGATCGCACGGTCGCTCGCGACGCAGTCGAGAAGGTGCTGAGCGGACGCTCCGAAGCCGAGGCGTTCGATGCCCGACTGCTATCCGGCGGGTCCGAGGAGATCGGCGCGCGCATCTCGATCGCTCCCCTCGCCAGCGGCTATGCGGTGGGAGGCGCGATCGTGATCGTCACGCTCGATCCCCAAGGCGAGACGGTTCAGTAGCAGGAAGGGCGCTTGAGCGCGGCGGTGCGCGCCAGCGAGCGCCGGAAGGTCCCTATCACCTGGTTGGTGAGACCGTCGGGCCGGGTCACCACTACGGCCGTCAGCCGACCGCAGGACAGGGTCGCGCCTGCCCAGTTGACGGCCCAGCCGATACGCGGCCGGGCGTCGCTCCCGCCCTCCAGCGTGACGACGCCGTGGATCTCCGCCGGCGCCTCACCCTCGATCTGCACGCGGGCGGCCTCGTTGAGGCGGGCGGCCCAGCCTCCGTCACCGCCCTCCCCTGGCCGGAGCTGCACCTGCACAGTCCTGGAGGAAACGCCGCGCCTGGCAGGATCGAGCGCCTGATCCTCGGGCTGGGCGGCCATGGCCGGCCCCTGGCGCGCGACGTTCGATACCGCATCGCTCACATGCTTCACCCCGCTCAGGTCCGCGCGCACCGCGATGCCGAGCAGCACGGTGATGACGCCCAGCACCAGCAGCGCCCGGATGCCGTTCGGGAGGGTCAGCCGCGAGAGGACCAGCACCGAGATGCAGAGTGAGGCAATCAGGCCGGCGTTGACGTAACCGCCCGAAACGAAGGCCGGCGAACTCACCCAGATCAGGCCGCCAAGAATCTGGCAACCAGAGACCAGCGCCGCGAGCAGGCCCGCGGTGCTGAAGCTTGGCATGGATTCAGACGACAGGCGCATGATTCCCCCAATATAGGTGATAATCCTATCCGGGGTCGGTTAAGACCTTCTCAAATTGCGCCAGGCAAATCCACAATAAGAAGGGAGGCGGTGCGGGCGCCGCCTCCCTTCCCCAACCTCCCCCGGCCATGGCAGGAGGTCAGTCTCGCAAAGATCAGAAGCTCTTGCTGACCGTCAGACCATAGGTCCTCGGATCACCGGGCTGGCCGACGATCAGGCCGGTGCTGCCCGACTGGACCGAGAGCAGCTCGAAATACTGCTTGTCGAAGACGTTGCGGACCCAGCCATAGATGTTGAAGTCCGCGCGCCGCCAGCCGAGCCGGACGTTGGACAGCGAATAAGCGTCGATCCAGGTATAGGCGGACTGCGACGGGTTGGACGAGAATTTCGAGCGCCAGCTGCCGTCATAGCCGACATAGACGTCGCCATCGCCCACCGGCTGACGGATCTCGCCGCCCCAGCTCAGCGACCATTTGGAGATGCCCGGCAACACCTGGCCCGAGATATCGCAATAGGGCCGGCTGTTGCCGCCGGGGGTGCCCGGCGCCGAGGGCGTGCCGCTGAGATTGCCGCTCGAGTCGACGCTCAGCGCGGTGCCGCCGGAGAGCTCGGGTGGGCACGGCGCGTTCTTGAAGTCGACGTACTTCGCGTCGGTATAGGCGCCGTTGAAGTAGAAATTCGCCGCCCGGCTCGGGCGGAACGAGGCGTCCCATTCGAAGCCGCGCGAGCGCACCTTGCCGGCATTGGCGAGATAGCCGCGGATCACGTTGATCGCGTTGTTGTTCACCGTCGCCTGATAGTCGGTGATCTCGGTCCAGAAGCCGGCCGCGTTGAAGGTCAGGCGGCGATCGAGGAACTGGGTCTTCAGGCCGATCTCGAAGTGATTGACCTTCTCCGGCTTCACCGTCTGGGTGCTGAGATCGACGCCGGTGTTGGTCGAGTTCAGCGGCAGGCCCGACAGGTTGATGCCGCCCGACTTGAAGCTGCGCGCATAAGTCGCATAGGCGTGGATATCGGGCGTGAAGTCGTACGCTACGGTGATGTCGCCCGAGACGTTCCAGTCGCTGAACCGCGGGCTGTAGCGCTGCGGCGCAAGCGTGTTGGTCTGGTTGAGGAAGGTCGTGCGCCCCGCGCTCGGGTTCGGGAAGGCGGCGAGCAGCGCGGCGACATTGTCGGCGGTGGCGGTGAAGTTGAACTGCGCGTTGCGGATGCTGACGACCGAGTCGTAATAGCCCGACTTCTTGTCGTAGTTCAGCCGCAGGCCCGGCGCGACATGGAAACCGTCGACCGGCTCCCAGTTGAGCTTGCCGAACAGCGCGAAGCTGGTGTTGTCGAAGTTGATCGTGTTGGTAGAGGTCAGGCCGTTGAGCACGTTCGGATTGAGCGCATCGGCACCCGAAAGCAGCCAGCGGCTCGCCGCCGGGCCCTGCACCTGCGATCCCTGGGTGTTGATCGTCTGGTGGAAGAAGAAGGCGCCGAGCGTGTAGTCGAGCCGGCCGTCACCGTTCGAGGCAAGCCGCAATTCCTGGCTGAACTGCTTCTGCTGCGACGGGTTCTGCGAGACAGTGGTGATCGGCAAACCGATGAAATCGCGGTCGTTCTTCGGCTGCCAGTCCCAATAGCGCCAAGCCGAGACCGAAGTCAGCGTCGCCGGACCGAGGTTCCAGTTGGCGACCAGCGAGGCGCCGCCGATCTCCTGGCGCGAATTGATCTCGGCATCGAGATCGGTCTTGCGATCGAACGGATCGGTGCTGGGCGGCGCATAGCCGAGCGCCGTCGCCAGCGCGGCATACTGGCGGGCGAGCGGGCGCTGGGTGGCACCGACCCGGGCATAATATTGCACGCAGCACAACGGGTTCTGGAGGTTCCAGTCGCCCGCGAAGGTAAGGTCGATATCCTCGTTCACCTTCCACAGCAGCTGGCCGCGGAAGCTGCTGGTGCGCTGCTTGTGCAGGTCCTCGCCGGTGCGGACATTGTCGATCGTCCCCTCACGGCTGGTCAGCGCGCTGGAGATGCGCAGTGCCACATTGTCGCTGAGCGGCCCCGAGACCGAGGCCTTGGCGGTAATCTGGTCGTAGCTGCCGATGCCGAACTCGATCTTGGCCTCGGGCGTGAAGCTCGGCGCGCGGGTAGTGATGTTGATCGCGCCGGCCGTGGTATTCTTGCCGTAGAGCGTGCCCTGGGGCCCGCGCAGCACCTCGACCCGCTCGACATCGACAAAGTCGAAGGTCGAGGCGCCGATGCGGCCGATATAGACCTGGTCGAGATAGAAGCCGACGCCCTGCTCGATGCCGTCATTGGTGAGGCCGAACGGCGCGCCCAAGCCACGGATATTGATGGCGGAATTGCGCGGGTTGCTCGAATAGAACTGCACCGCCGGGAGCGCGGTCTGGAGCCGGTTGAGGTTGGTGTTGCCGCTGTTCTCGATCGTCGAGCCGCCGATCACCGAGATGGCGATCGGCACGTCCTGCACCTTCTCCTCGCGACGGCGCGCGGTGACGACGATCTCGCCGCCGCTCTGCTGCGCCGGCTTGGCCTGATCGTCCTCGGCGGAAACCGCAGGAACCGGATCGTCACGCAGGACCCCGGCGGGTGCCGGAGCGGTACTGGCCAAGAGTAGCAGCGAAAGCGAAGCAAGGCTCATCAGGTTTCCCCCTCAATATGTCGCGCCTAATCTCCACTCATTTGATGGATATTAGCGAACAAGGAGATGTTTAGCCATGCCTAGCGCTGGTTGATCGCCGCTTTCGCCCCTCGCTTCGGCGCACCTTGAAAGCCGCAATCTCCAACACGATCTGAGTTAAGCGGCGCCGTAACGGGCCGCGAAAACCGCGGCGTCGCGGGTATCCGGGCGCCGGCAAAGTTGATCAATTCGCTCACCAATAGAGGTCTTGATATGCGCCAGTTCGATTTCACTCCCTTCCGCCGCTCGACCATCGGGTTCGACCGGCTGTTCGACCTGCTCGAGGCCAGCGCCCGGGCCCAGGCTTCTGAGAATTATCCCCCGTTCAACCTCGAGCGCGTCGCCGAGGACCGCTACCGGATCACGATCGCCGTCGCCGGCTTCAAGGCGGACGAGATCGACATCACCGCGCAGCAGAACCTGCTGCTCGTGGCCGGCAGGAAGCGCGAGGAGAACGAGAACAACCAGGGCGCCTATCTGCACCTGGGCATCGCCACCCGCAGCTTCGAGCGCCGCTTCGAGCTGGCCGATTTCGTCCGCGTCGAGCGCGCCGATCTTGCCGACGGCCTGCTGGTGATCGAGCTGGTCCGCGAGGTGCCCGAGGCGATGAAGCCCAAGAAGATCGCCGTGAACGGCGTGCAGCCGACTCCGATCGTGCATCGCGAGGCCGACGCGGCCTGACCCAACCCACCACGGCTCGCGACGTCTTCCTCCCTTTGGACGTCGCAGCGGGGGGCGCCTGAACCACGGTTCGGGCGCCCTTTGTGTGTGCGATTTGTAGGACAGGCCTTCTTCCCGCCATCCCGCCCGATTCCGTCATCCCGGCGAAAGCCGGGATCTCAGGCGATGGCGCGGGAAGGAGCCGCACGAGATCCCGGCTTTCGCCGGGATGACGGTTTGGGTTGACGAGGACGGCGGCTTGGGCGCCGGCCGGAATGATGGTTTGAGGCGTTCCGGGTGACGCCAGGACGCAAAAGAGGGGAAGGCTTTCGCCCTCCCCTCTCCTTGTGCTCGCGGGTTCAATATAGCGCTAAATCAGATCTCCGACCCAATCATGCGCAATTTACCCGGATTAGAACGTCGCCCAGTCGTCGGTCCGGGTGAGCGCAGAGACGGCGGCAGCCGGCAGCGGCTTGACGGGCGAGACATAGCCGGGGGCGACCTTCTCGCGGATGCCGGCCGCAGGCGCGCTCGGGCGGCGGGGAGCGGCGCCCGAGCCGATGTTGAACGCCGACGCCTGTTCCGAGAGCTGCTGGACTTCGGAGCTGAGATTGCGCGCGGCGGCCGAGGTCTCCTCGACCATCGCGGCGTTCTGCTGGGTGGACTGGTCCATCGTCGTGATCGCGACGGCGATCTGGGTGACGGCAGCCGACTGCGCCTCATTGTCGCTGGCGATGTTGGCGAGCAGGTCATGCACCTGATCGACGTCACCCGAGATGGCGACGAGCGCGCCGTCCACCTTCTGCACCATCTCCACCGCGGCACCGATGTCGGTCTGGGTGGCGGTCAGCTGGTCGCGGGCGCGGCCGGCCTCTTCCTCGGCGCGCATCGCCAGGGCGGAGACCAGGTCGGCGACGACGGCGAAGCCACGGCCTGCCTCACCCGCACGGCCGGCCTCGACCGCGGCGTTCATCGCAAGCACCCGCGTCTGGAAGGCGATCTTGTCGAGGCCCTCGATGACCGAGTCGATGCCCTTGGCACTGTCCGCCACGCGGGTCATCGCCTGGACGGCCTCGTCGGCGACCGAACGGCCATCGCCGACGGTCGAGATCGCCTGGTCGGCGCGGGTGAGCGTGTTGCCGGCAGCCTTGGCGGTCGCCTTGAGGCGGTCGTCCATCTGGCTGATCGCGGCCGAGGTCTCCTCGAGCGACGCGGCATTGCTCTCGGTGCGGCGGGCAAGGTCCTCCGAAGCCTGGGCGATCTCGCCCGAGCCGGTGCGGATGCTCGCGGCGCCTTCGACGACCGAGCCGATCAGCGTGCGCAGGGCGCTCAGCGCCGAATTGAAATTGGCCTTGAGCGCGACATAGTCGGAGGCAAAGTCGCTGCGGATCTCGGCGGTCAGGTCGCCCTTCGCCAGACTGTCCAGCCCGTTGGTGAGCTCGGCGACGACATGCTTCTGCTCGGCATCGGCGACCAGCTTGGCGGCATCGGCCTTTTCCTTGGCCACCGCGGCGTCGCGGAACACCAGCACGGCCTTGGCCATGCCGCCGACCTCGTCCTTGCGCTCGGTGCCGGGCACGTCGATCGAATTCTCACCACCGGCCAGGCGGGCCATCAGCGAGGTCATGTTCCGGATCGGACGCGCGATCATCGTAGTGAGCAGCCAGCCGAGCAGAACCGCCATCGCGATGCCGAAGGCGCCGCCCAGGACGAGCGCGGTGGTGGCGGCGGCGCGGGCCTCCGCCTCCACCTTGCGGGTGGCGGCAATGCGCTCGTCCTGCACCTTGTCGATCTCGCCCATCAGCGCGCGGATCTTGCCGAGCTGCTTGACGCCGGCGAGCTGCTGGGCCTCGCCCTGGGTCGCCGGGTTCTTGGCGAGATCGACCATGTGATCGAGCTTGCCGTTGAGTTCATCGATCGCGCTCACCAACTGGTCCAGGCGCGCCCTCTGCTCCGGAATCTGGGTCTTGGCGCGGAAGGCGTCGGCGGCCACGCCGATCTTCTTGCGAGCCTCGAGGGAGCTGGCCAGGAATTCCGGCTTGCGCAGGATCACATAGCCGCGCACCGCGCTCTGCTGTTCCAGAATCTGGTTCATGATGTCGCCGGCGCTGGCCGTGACGTCGAAGGCGCGCTCCTTGTCCTCGGAGGCGGCACCCACCGTCTGCAGGCTGGAGAAGAGCAGCCAGCCGACCCCGGCGAAGATGCAGACGAGCGTGACGAAGGCCACCGCGAGCTTGCGCGGTATCGGCATGTCCTGAATAATCATTGTTCCTCCCAGCCGGCCCAGGAAGGCCGGCATCCGAATGTAATTCGGGCAAGAAACGAGGAGCCTGCGAGCGGAGGGCCGTTTCGATCTATCCCATCCGAGTCATAGGACGCGGCCGGATGGTATATCCAAAATGGAGTGAAATATTTTTCTGGATTGTTTCGGAATTGAGGCTCGGACTTTTCCGGAAAGCCGAAACTAGCGCGATTGGGGGGCGCCCATCAGCCAAGGCTTCACATAGCCGGTCGGCTTCGCCTTGCCGTCGAGGCGCTCGACGCGGAGGATCTGGACCGGCTTCAGGATCATCTGATCCTTCATTGCGTCGCGGCCGCCACCGGTGGGCATTGCCAGCATGCGCTTCACCACGTCCATTCCGGAAATCACCTTACCGAACGCCGCGAAGCCCTTGAACGGGCCGCGGGCGTCGAGCCCTGGATTGGGGCCGACCATGATCGAGAAGTTGCAATTCGCGCCGTCCGGGTTCGGGCCGTGGGCCATCGAGATCGTGGCGTCGAGATGGTGGATACCGGTCTGCGCGGTCGATTCGAGCGGCACCGAGGGGAGCATGCGCCGCGCATCGGTGCCGATGCCGCCCTGGACGAAGCCCTGGGCCGGGTTCCCCTTGCGGCGGGCCGAGCGGTAGAATTGCGTGCCCTCGAGCCGGCCGTCATCGACATAGGCCATGAAGTTGGCGACCGTCTTCGGCGCACGCTTCGCATCGAGCGCGACGGTGATGTTCCCCGCCGAGGTGACGATCCGGACGCGGACCGTGGCAGGCTCCTGCGGCGCGGCGGCGGCGGTGAGGAAAAGGGCGAGGACGGCGAACAGGATACGCATGGGATATCCCGCTAGTCGAAAGCGGCGGGGAAACGCAATTCCTCCCCCTGGCTTGCCAGGGGGAGGAATTGTCGAACGTGCCAATCTAGGCCGCCGAATAGTCCATCCGCTGGAGGTCCTCGATCAGGCTCGGGCCGACCGGCTGCCAGCCCAGGCGGGCGCGGGTTTTCGTGCTCGATGCCAGCATGTCGAGCCCCATGAAGATGCTCAGCCAGCCGAAATGCGCCCCCGCCTCCTCTGGCGTGAGCGAACGGACAGGGAGGCCCAGGCCGGCGCCGACCGTCTCGGCGATCGTACGGGCCACGATGCCCTCTTCCGCCACGGCGTTGTAGCGGGCCCCCTTCTCGCCCCGGTCGAGCGCCAGCACATAGAGCTTCGCCACATCGAGGACATGGGCGGCGGGCCAGCGATTGGCGCCCTCGCCGACATAGGCGGCCAGACCCTTTTCGCGGGCATTGGCGATATAGGGCGTGATCAGGCCCTGCTTCGCCGTGTCATGGACCTGGGGAAGCCGGACCACGCGAACATCGACGCCTGCTTCGAGCAGCTTCTGCCCGGTCTGCTCGGAAATCATGCGGGGATTGGGATGCTCCCGGGCGAACACGTCTTCATCGGCGGGCTGGCCGGCGACGGCGTTGCCCATGCCGGTGCCCGAGGTGATCAGCAGCGGACGGTCGCTGCCCTTGAGCGCCTCGCCCATCGCGGCGATCACCCGGCCGTCCTTCTCGCAATTGGCGACGAAGTTGGCGAAGTCATGGTCGAAGGCGGTGTGGATCACCGCGTCCGCGGCGTCCGCGCCGGCGCGCAGGCTGTCGAGGTCCTCGAGGGTACCGCGATGCGCTTCGGCACCCTGGGCGGCGAGCGCGGCGGCGCCGGCATCGGAGCGGGTGAGGCCGAGCACCTGATGGCCGGCGGCGAGCAGTTCGGGGACGATGCGCGAGCCGATGAAGCCGGTGGCGCCGGTGAGGAAGACACGCATGGGGATACTCCGTTCGTTGTTCGGAGCAGTTGTGGGGCGCACCCGTTTCCTGTTAAAGTAGTGACATTATCCTAGTATAATGACTGACAGGCTATGCCCCAGGACAGCTTCACTCCCCTCGGCAAGTTCCTGCGCGACCGGCGCACCCGGCTCGACCCGGCGAGCTTCGGATTCGGCAGCGGACGGCGGCGCACGCCGGGCCTCAGGCGCGAGGAAGTGGCGCAGCGATCGAACATCAGCCCGACCTGGTACACCTGGCTCGAACAGGGCCGCGGCGGCGCGCCCTCGGCCGATGTGCTCGACCGGATCGCCTCGGGGCTGATGCTCACCGAGCCCGAGCGCGAGCATATGTACATGCTCGCCTTCGGGCATCCGCCCGAGGCCAGATATCGTGGGACGGAGGGGATCACGCCGCGTTTGCAGCGGGTGCTCGACGCGATGCCGGTGCCGGCGATGATCCGCACCGCGACCTGGGACGTGGTCGCCTGGAACGCGGCGGCGGCCGTGGCGCTCACCGACTATGGCGCGGTGCCGGTGGAGCAGCGCAACATCCTGCGGCGGATGTTCTCCGATTCGCGGCTGCAGGCGGCGCAGGAGGACTGGCTGAGCGTGGCACGCTATGTCGTCGCCTCGTTCCGGGCGGACGTGACGCGGGCGGGCGCCTCGCAGGAGATCAGCGCGCTGGTCGAGGAATTGTCGCGGACCAGCGCCGAGTTCGACGCGCTGTGGCGCAACAACGACGTCGCCGGGCAGCAGGGCGACGGGGTCAAGCGGTTGCGGCATCCGGAGCTGGGCACGATCGAGCTGGAATTCTCCACCTTCGCGGTGGAGGGCCGGCCGGAGCTCAACCTGATGATCTACAACCCGGTGGCACCCGAGGTGGCGGCGAGGATCCGGGAGATGGCGGCGGGATGACGGTTGTCGTGGTCCTACAGCAGGTAGACCACGACATAGCGGGCGACGAGGGCGAGCATGACGAGGCGCGCCCAAAGCTCGCCGCGGACGAACATCGCGGCGGTCATCAGCAGCGCGAGGATCACGGTCAGGCCCAGTGCGAGCGGGCGCAGCAGGTGCGGGGCGATCGTCGGGATGCTGGCATAGAAGGCGAGCTGGCTGAGCAGCAGCACCAGCATCACGCCGATCACGACGCGGCGGACGCGGAAGAAATGCGCGTCGAAGTCCGGCTGCTCATCGGCCTCTCGCGGGAAGACGAGGTGCGCGGCGAGATAGTAAGCGCCGGCGAAGACAGTGATCGCCATCAGTGCCTTGCCCGAGACCAGCACGACATCGCGCACCACCCAGGCGGCCTGCCAGAAGGACAGCAGGTCGAGGATCACGAAGGCGCCGAGCAGCGGGGTCAGCCAGCCGATGCGGATCGTCGAGCCCGGGCGCAGTCGCGCCTCGATCGCCTTGGCCAGCCCGCCGAGCACCTCGGCGAGCGACAGGCCGAGCAGCAGGCCGAACAGCGCGAAGATGAACTCGAAATCCGACATGCGGTATTGTCCCCCTGCCCGGCTGTTAGCGCGTGGGGTCCGCGGAGGGCAATGTTGGTTTGCGGGGGCGACGCCCCCAATCGTCATCCCGACGGAAGTCGGGATCTCGTACGGCTCCTTCCCCGCGCCATCGCCTGAGATCCCGGCTTTCGCCGGGATGACGGCCTAGCGGCACCCGGTTGTGCCTTCGCACCAACAAAAAAGCCGGGCGCTGGGCCCGGCTTTTCGTTTTCCGATGAAGATCGCTCAGACCAGCCGGCTCTGCCGCACCGCCGCTTCGATGAAGCTGGCGAACAGCGGGTGCGGCTCGAAGGGCTTGGACTTGAGTTCCGGGTGGAACTGCACGCCGACGAACCAGGGATGGTCGGGCCGCTCGACGATCTCCGGCAGCGAGCCGTCCGGCGACATGCCCGAGAAGACCAGGCCACCCTGCTCGAGCACCGGCTTGTAGGCGGTGTTGACCTCGTAGCGGTGACGGTGGCGCTCGCTGATCTCGTCCGAGCCGTAGATCGACGAGACGACCGAGTTGCCGCCGAGCTTGGCGGTATAGGCGCCGAGGCGCATCGTGCCGCCCAGGTCGCCGCCTTCCTCGCGCTTCTGCAGGCCCTCGGCAGTCATCCACTCGGTGATCATGCCGACCACCGGCTCCTCGGTCGGGCCGAATTCGGTGGTCGAGGCATCGACGATGCCGCCGGCGCGGACGCCTTCGATACAGGCCATCTGCATGCCGAGGCAGATGCCGAAGAACGGCACGTTGCGCTCGCGGGCGAACTTCACGCCGGCGATCTTGCCCTCGCTGCCACGCTCGCCGAAGCCGCCGGGGACGAGGATGCCGTGCATCGGCTCGAGCGCCGCGGTGATCTCGGCCTCGTCGCCATGCTCGAACAGCTCGGCGTCGAGCCAGCGGATATTGACCTTCACCCGGTTGGCGATGCCGCCATGGGTGAGCGCCTCGGTGAGCGACTTATAGGCGTCGGGCACGCCCATATACTTGCCGACCACGCCGATCGTGACTTCGCCCTCGGGATTGAGGACGCGGTCCTCGATCTCTTCCCAGCGGGTGAGATCGGGCGCGCTGTCGACATCGATGCCGAACGCCTTGAGCACTTCGACGTCGAGACCCTCGGCATGATATTGGAGCGGCACGCCGTAGATGGTCTTCGCGTCGAGCGCGGGGATGACCGACGAGGCGGGCACGTTGCAGAACAGCGCGATCTTAGCGCGGTCGCTCGCCGGCAGCGGCTTCTCGCTGCGGCAGACGATGACGTCGGCATGGACGCCGAGCGAGGCGAGCTCGCGCACGCTGTGCTGGGTCGGCTTGGTCTTCAGCTCGCCGGCGGCGGCGATGTAGGGCACCAAGGTGAGGTGCACGCTGACCGACTGGTTGCGGCCGAGATCGTTGCGCAGCTGGCGAATCGCCTCGACGAAGGGCAGCGACTCGATGTCGCCAACGGTGCCGCCGATCTCGCAGAGCACGAAGTCGAGATCCTCGGTGTCCGCCTGGGCGAACGCCTTGATCGCGTCGGTCACGTGCGGGATCACCTGGACGGTGGCGCCGAGATAGTCGCCGCGGCGCTCGCGCTCGATGATCGTCTTGTAGATCCGGCCCGAGGTGATGTTGTCCGACTGGCGCGAGGCCACGCCGGTGAAGCGCTCGTAATGCCCCAGGTCGAGATCGGTCTCGGCGCCGTCGTCGGTCACATAGACCTCACCATGCTGGTGGGGCGACATCGTGCCGGGATCGACGTTGAGATAGGGATCGAACTTGCGGATGCGGACCCGATAGCCACGCGCCTGGAGCAGAGCCGCGAGGCTCGCTGCCATGAGACCCTTGCCCAGCGAGGAGACCACGCCGCCGGTGATGAAGATATACCGCGCCATGGGAGAAAACGCCTAACGTGAATGGACGCGCGCCGGAAGCGTGCGAATCACGCAACCGGGCACAAATTTATGTGGACAGCCCCGGATCAGGCCCAGACCGGCGGATTTACTGGGCCAGCGGAACCGCGCTGTTGCCCTGCGCGGCCGGAGCCGCCGGGGCCGTCGAGTTGCTCGGTGCGAAGGGCACCGCGCCGCCCGGAGGGGCGGTGGTCGGCAGCGCCTGGGGCGCCGCAGCCGGCGTGGCGCGCTGGAGCGAGGCGTCGATCGTCGCGCCGTGGCGATTCGCGGCCAGGAAGGCGAGCAGGATCGACATGGCGATGAACGCAGTGGCGAGGATCGCGGTGGTGCGCGTCAGGAAGTCCGCCGCGCTGCGCGCCGACATCAGGCCCGACGGGCTGCCGCTCGAGGTAAGGCCGCCGCCCTCCGACTTCTGCAGGAGAATCACGCCGACGAGACCCGCGGCGATGAATGCCTGGACGATGAGCAGGAAGGTGAACATGAAATGCGCGAACCTCTTGAAGAAAGGCGGCACATAGGGGAGCCGCCCGCTCCGATCAACCTTCCTAAGGCCCCGCTTCATCCCGGATAATCAACAAAGCTGTAACATTTCGCATCCGGACTGAAACCGGATCGGTTCACGCGCGTTATGAGGTTCGGCCCTGGCGTATCGGGGGCGCAACAACAGAGTAGATGCCGTGAACGCAATGACCGACAGCTCGCTTTCTTCGTGGAAGAACACGCTGATCGACTATGTGCGATCGGGAGAACCGGACCTGACCAACCGGCAGATGGCCTTGCTGATGCTCGTCTATCTGGAACCCGGCCCCCATACCGTGCGCGGATTGGCCCGGGCTTTGAACGTATCGAAGCCCGTCGTCACGCGTGCCTTGAATAGACTGGGCACGCTCGGCTATCTGCGCCGCCAGCGCGACGACACCGACAAGCGGAACATCTTCGTCGCCAAGACCGCGGAAGGGGCAGAGTTTCTTGCAGAATTCGGGCATTTCCTCGCTGGCGGGCACATCGCCGAGCCAGTCGCCCGCAGGGCCAGCGCGTAAGCGTTTCTCGCTGAAGGGCCGTTCGGTTCCCATCGATCCCAGGGTCGATGCGGTTCGTCGTGACCTGGCAGACGTACGTCTGGCGGATCGCGTGTTCGCACCCCATTATGCGGCGCCTATGCTCCGCATGATATCCTCAGCCGTGCCCCTGCGCGCCAGCTCCAAACCCGATTCGGAAACGCTCGCCCAGCTTGCGGGCGGCGACATTTTCGAAGTGCTCGAACTGGCCGGCGACCATGCCTGGGGCGTCGCCCCGAGCAAGAATCTGGTCGGCTATGTTCCCGCCTCGATCCTGGAGCGCCCCGCGGCATGACGATTCGCGTGTTCATCGACGGCGCCGTGGGCACCACGGGCCTGGAGATTCGCGAGCGGCTGGATGGCCGCGACGGGATCGAGCAGATCATCCTGGACGACAAGGACCGCAAGGACCCGGCCAAGCGCGAGGACGCGCTGAATTCGGCGGACTTCGTGATTCTGTGCCTGCCCGACGATGCCGCGCGCGATGCGGTGGACATGATCAAGGCGGCCAAGGTTCGGGTGATCGACGCCTCGACCGCGCACCGCGTCGCCGATGGCTGGACCTATGGCTTTCCTGAGCTGGAGCCCGGCCAGGCGGCGCAGATCGCCGAATCAGCGCGCGTCTCCAACCCCGGCTGCTACCCGACCGGTTTCCTCGCACTGGTCCGCCCGCTGATTCGCGCCGGCCTGGTGCCGCACGAATATCCGCTGAGCGTGAATGCGGTCTCGGGCTATTCGGGCGGCGGCAAGTCGATGATCGCCGAGTTCGAAGACCAGGGCGCCGAGGGCTATACCGAGACGGCGTTCCGCAATTACGGGCTCAGCCTTGCGCACAAGCACGTGCCCGAGATGACCAAGCACGCCCGCATCGTGCATCCGCCGATCTTCCAGCCGGCAGTTGTGCGGACCTATCGCGGGATGCTGGTCGAGGTGCCCCTGCCCCTCCACGCTTTCACTCGCCGGCCTTCGCTGGAGGCGATCGAGAACGCGCTGCGCGAGGCGTACAAGGATTCGCCGTTGGTCCGCGTGCTGCCGGGCGACGCCCCGACGGTGAGCATCGAGGAAGATGCGGGTACCGACCGGCTGTCGCTCCGGGTGTTCGGCAATGCAGAGACCGGCCAGGCACGGCTGGTGGCGACGCTCGACAATCTCGGCAAGGGCGCGGCCGGCGCCGCGGTGCAGAACCTCAACATCATGGCGGGGTTCGACCAGACCGCGGGGCTGGTGCTCTAGGGCCTGGTTGCCTGCAGGCTTCGAAGAGGCCGGGCCTTCGGGTCCGGCCTTTTTGTTTGGAGAGCACGCCCCACAAACGTCATCCCGGCAAAAGCCGGGATCTCAGGCGAAGGCGCGGGACAGAGCCGCACGAGATCCCGGCTTTCGCCGGGATGACGGAGAATGGACGAGATGACGGACAATCGACAGGCCGCGACATGGCCGATTGCCACCGGTTACCCTGCCCGGAACCGGCCGCCCGGCCTTGATCTTTGCGCGCCATTGGTGTCTCGCGGGCCGAAACGATGATAGCGAGGCAAAGCATGCGACAATCCGCGGGCAAACTGCTCCTGTTCGGCGCCACCGGCGACCTTTCCCAGCGGATGTTGCTCCCTTCGCTCTATGGCCTGCACGCCGACGGACTGCTGCCCGAAGGCCTGACCATCACCTGCACCGCGCGCTCCGATTATGACGACGCTGGGTTCCGCGAATTCGCCCGCCAGGCGCTCGATCATTTCGTTCCGGCCGACCGCAAGGATGACAGCGCTGTCGGGAGCTTCCTCGATCGCGTCTTCTACCAGCCGCTCGACGCATCGAAGACCGACGGCTTTGCCGCGCTGGCCGAGAAGCTGGGCGATATCTCGAAGGGTCTGGCGATCTTCCTGTCGACCGCGCCTTCGCTGTTCGGCCCGACCATCAAGGGCCTCGAATCGGCCGGACTGACCGGCGACAATGTCCGCATCGGACTGGAGAAGCCGCTGGGCGTCGACCTCGCATCGAGCCGGGTGGTCAACGACATCGTCGCCGAGGCTTTCCCGGAGGACCGCACCTTCCGGATCGACCATTATCTCGGCAAGGAGACGGTGCAGAACATCCTGGCGCTGCGCTTCGGCAATTCGCTGTTCGAGCCGGTGTGGAACGCGCAGGGCATCGAGCACGTCCAGATCACCGTCTCCGAGACGGTGGGCCTGGAAGGCCGCGCCGGCTATTACAACGATGTCGGCGCGCTGCGCGACATGGTGCAGAACCATATGCTCCAGCTGCTCGCGCTGATCGCGATGGAGCCCCCCGCCCGCTTCGACGGCACTTCGGTGCGCGACGAGAAGGTGAAGGTGCTGCGCTCGCTCCGCCCGATCGCCGGCGCCGACGTGCCGAACCTGACCGTGACCGGCCAATATGGCGGCGGCGCGGTGAAGGGCGAGATCGTCCGGTCCTACGACACCGACCTGGAAAAGCCCTCGGACACCGAGACCTTCGTCGCGATCAAGGCGCATGTCGACAATTGGCGCTGGCACGGCGTGCCCTTCTACCTGCGCACCGGCAAGCGCCTGGCCGAGCGCCGCAGCGAGATCGTGATCACCTTCAAGCCGGTGCCGCACTCGATCTTCGAGGATCGCGGCGGTGCGCTGAAGCCCAACGTGCTCGTGATCCGCCTGCAGCCCGAGGAATATATCCAGCTGCTGGTGATGGCGAAGGAACCGGGCCTCGACCGCGACGGCATCCATCTGAAGGAAGTGCCGCTGAACCTGAGCCTCGAGCACGAGTTCGCCGGCAGCCGCCGCCGCATCGCCTATGAGCGGCTGTTCCTCGACCTGATCGAGGGCGATCCCACGCTGTTCGTTCGCCGCGACGAGGTGGAGGCGCAATGGGCGTGGATCGACGCAATCCGCGAAGGCTGGAAGACCGGCAGCGTGAAGCCCAAGCCCTATGCCTCGGGCAGCTGGGGCCCGAGCGCCGCGATCGCGCTTACCGAGCGCGACGGCGTGACGTGGAACGAGTGATTGAAAAACTCCTCTCCCGGAGGGAGAGGGGGACCGCCGCCGAAGGCGGTGGGGGAGAGGGAACGCCGCAAGCGATATCGCCCGTGGCAAGCCCCCCTCCACCAGCTTCGCTGGTCCCCCTCCGGGGGAGGATTTGAGAAACCGACGAACACACCCCACCTAGAGAATGCCAAGGAGCTGACATGACGACCGAAATCGAATGGTGGGACTATGAAGGCGCCGACGAGATGGCCGAGGCCGTCGCGGGCGATATCGGCTTCATCATCGAGAGCGCGATCGATGCGCGCGGCGCGGCGGTGATCGCGCTGGCGGGCGGCAAGACCCCGCTGCCGATCTACGAGAAGCTGGCCAAGGCTAAGATCGACTGGAAGCGCGTGACGATCATCCCCGGCGACGATCGCATCGTGCCGCTGGGCGATCCGCTGTCGAACGTCACCGCGATCGGCAAGATCTTCATCCCCAAGGGCGCGCGGGTGCTCCCGCTCGTCTCCGACAAGGCGCCGGACTACAAGGCCGCCGGCCGCTCGGCCGATGCGCTGCTCCAGGACGTCCATTGGCCGCTCGACCTCTGCCTGCTCGGCGTGGGCGGTGACGGGCATTGCGCCTCGATCTTCCCGGGCCCCGATTTCGACGAGGCGCTGAACGGCCCCAAGGAGCGCCGCGCGCTGGGCGTGATGCCCGATCCCCTGCCGCCCGAGGCGCCGGTCGCCCGCGTGACGCTGAGCCGCGCCGCGATCGTCTCGGCCCGCGCGCTGATGATCGCGATCACCGGCGAGGCGAAGAAGGAAGTGCTGGAATCGGCGATCGAGCAAGGCGCGTCGTCGAGCTACCCGGTCGGCCGCGTGCTCGCCGATGTCGAGCTGCCGGTGGACATCCACTGGGCTGCGTAAGCGTATGACCCTCCCCCTCCCTCTCCCACCGGGAAAGGGAGGCAGGCGCGAAGCGCCGCAAGCGTGAGGGTGTTTGAAGAGAGATGACGATGACCCAGCTTCACACCGAAATCGCCGCCGTCACCGATCGTGTGATCGAGCGCTCCAAGGCCCGGCGCCGCGCGTACCTCGCGCTGATCGACGCCGAGCGCGAATCGGGCAATGACCGGCCGAAGCTCGGCTGCGCCAACCTCGCCCATGCCTATGCCGGCACCGACGAGCAGCGCGACCAGATGAAGGCCGGGCGCTCGATGAACATCGGCATCGTCACCGCCTATAACGACATGCTCTCGGCACACGCGGTCTATTATCGCTATCCCGAGCAGATGAAGATCTGGGCGCACGAGGCCGGTGCCACCGCGCAGGTGGCGGGCGGCGTGCCGGCGATGTGCGACGGCGTGACCCAGGGCTATCAGGGGATGGAGCTGTCGCTGTTCAGCCGCGACACGATCGCGCTGAGCACCGCGGTCGCCCTCTCCCATCGCACCTTCGAAGGCGCGGCGCTACTCGGCATCTGCGACAAGATCGTGCCGGGCCTGGTAATGGGCGCGCTGCGCTTCGGTCATTTGCCGATGGTGCTGGTCCCCGGCGGCCCGATGCGCTCGGGCCTGGCCAACAAGGAAAAGGCCAAGATCCGCGAGCTTTACGCGGAAGGAAAGGTCAGCCGCGACGAGCTGCTCGACGCCGAGATCGCCGCCTATCACTCCAAGGGCACCTGCACCTTCTACGGCACCGCCAATTCGAACCAGATGATGATGGAGGCGATGGGCCTGCACATGCCGGGCGCGGCCTTCGCCAATCCGGGCACCAAGCTGCGCCAGGAGCTGACCCGCGCCGCCGTGCACCGGCTCGCTGAGATCGGCTGGAACGGCGACGACTATCGCCCGATCGGCCATGTGGTGGATGAAAAGTCGATCGTGAACGCCGCGATCGTGCTGCTGGCGACCGGCGGCTCGACCAACCACCTGATCCATGTGCCGGCCTTTGCGCGGGCGGCGGGGATCACGATCGACTGGGACGATTTCGACCGGCTCTCGCGCATCGTGCCGCTGCTCACGCGCGTCTATCCGAACGGCTCGGCGGACGTGAACGGCTTCGAGGATGCCGGCGGGCCCAGCTTCGTGATCCGCGAGCTGCTCGGCGCCGGGCTGATGCACGGCGACACGCTGACCGTCGGCAAGGGCGGCATGGCCGATTATGGCCGCAAGCCCGAAATGGCCGGCGACACGCTGGTGTGGACCGAGCATGGCGAGAAGAGCGGCGACGACACGATCGTTCGCACTGCTGCCGACCCCTTCTCGAGCGAGGGTGGCTTCCGCATCCTCAAGGGCAATCTGGGCCGCGCCTGCATCAAGGTCTCGGCGGTCGAGCGCGAGCGCTGGACGATCGAGGCGCCGTGCCGGGTCTTCTCCGACCAGGCCGAGGTGCAGGAAGCGTTCAAGGCCGGCGAGCTGGATCGCGATGTGGTCGTCGTGGTTCGCTTCCAGGGCCCCAAGGCGAACGGCATGCCCGAGCTGCACAAGCTGACCCCGCCGCTGGGCGTGCTGCAGAACCGCGGTTTCAAGGTCGCGCTGGTCACCGACGGGCGCATGTCGGGCGCGAGCGGCAAGGTGCCGTGCGCGATCCACCTCAGCCCCGAGGCGCTGGGCGGCGGCCCGATCGGCAAGCTGCGCGACGGCGACATGGTCCGCCTCTGTGCCGAGACCGGCGAGCTGACCGCGCTGGTCGATGCGGCGGAATGGGACGCGCGCGAGCACGCCCCCACCCCGCCGCCGGCGATCGGCACCGGCCGCGAGCTGTTCGCGATGCTGCGCAACCATTGCGACGAAGCCGAGAAGGGCGCGTCGGCGATGCTGGCGGAAGCGGGTCTCTGATTTCCTCCTCTCCCTGAAAGGGGAGGGGAGTTTTGACGTCGCCCTTTACTTCTGCGCCGCACACGGGAAGAAGGGCGCGGCCGGGTCTGGCAACGTTGACAGGCCCAGGCGGACGAGAGGATCAGGAGCCCTAATGGAAGTCGTCGCGGTCGATATCGGGGGCACGCATGCCCGCTTTGCCGTTGCCGAAGTAGCGGAGGGCCGCGTCGTCTCGATCAGCGAGCCGATGACCCAGAAGGTCGCCGAGCATCCCAGCCTGCAGCTCGCCTGGCAGGCCTATGGCGAGGAGCTCGGCCGGCCGCTGCCCAAGGCGGCGGCGCTGGCGGTGGCCTCGCCGGTCGGCGGCGACATCATCAAGCTCACCAACAATCCCTGGATCATCCGCCCCGCGCTGATCCCCGATAGGCTGGGTGCGGACACCTGGACGGTGGTCAACGACTTCGAAGCGATCGGCCATGCCGTAGCGCAAATGGGCCCGGAGCATTTCCTCCACCTGTGCGGCCCGGACGAGAACCTGCCCGACAAGGGCGCGATCACCGTGTGCGGCCCGGGCACCGGCCTGGGCGTGGCGCAGGTGTTCCGCCACCGCGCCGGATACGACGTGATCGCCACCGAGGGCGGCCATAGCGACTTCGCCCCGCTCGACCCGATCGAGGACGCGCTCGTGAAGCGGCTGCGCAAGACCTATACCCGCGTCTCCAAGGAGCGCGTGGTGGCCGGCCCCGCGATCGTCTCGCTCTACGAGACGCTGGCCGAGCTCGAGGGCAAGCCGGTCCACCGGCTCGACGACAAGGCGATCTGGAGCCTGGCGCTGGAAGGCAAGGACGAGGTGGCGGTGGCCGCGCTCGACCGCTTCTGCCTGAGCCTGGGCGCGGTCGCGGGCGACCTGGCGCTGTGCCACGGGCCCAAGGGCGTGGTGATTGCGGGCGGTCTGGGGTTGCGCTTGAAGGACCATCTGTTGCAGTCGGGCTTCGGCCAGCGGTTCGTCGCCAAGGGCCGGTTCCAGGGTCTGATGTCCTCCATTCCGGTGAAGCTCATCACGCACCCGCAGCCGGGCCTGTACGGCGCCGCCGCGGCATTCGCGCAGGAGCACGCCCTTTGAATATCGAAGCCATCATGCAGACCGCGCCGGTGATCCCGGTGCTCGTGATCGAAGACGCCGCCACGGCCCGTCCGCTGGCGGAGGCGCTGGTGAAGGGCGGCCTGCGCGTGCTCGAGGTGACCTTGCGCACCGGCGCCGCGCTGGAAGCGATCGCCGAGATGAAGAAGGTCGAGGGCGCGATCGTCGGCGCCGGCACGGTGGTCAACACCGAGCAGTTCGAGCAGGTGATGAAGGCCGATGCCGAGTTCATCGTCTCGCCGGGCCTGACCGATCGCCTGGGCGACGCGATCACCCGTAGCGGCGTGCCCTATCTGCCGGGCGTCGCCAATGCCGGCGACATCATGCGCGGCCTCGACCTCGGGCTGACCCATTTCAAGTTCTTCCCGGCCGAGACTTCGGGCGGCCTCAAGGCCCTGAAGGCGCTCGCCGCCCCCTTCTACCAGTGCAAGTTCTGCCCGACCGGCGGCATCTCGGCCGCGACCGCGCCGGAATGGCTGGCCTTCGATCCGATCCTCTGCGTCGGCGGCTCCTGGGTCACGCCCAAGGGCGCGAGCTACGAGCAGGTCGAGATGCTGGCACGCGAAGCGGCTTCGCTGAGGGGCTGATCTTCTACTCCCTCTCCCTCCGGGAGAGGGAGGGAGCCGCCAAAGGCGGCGGAAGGGTGAGGGTCGAGAGGCAAGACTGCCCTCACCCCTCCCACTCGGCTTCGCCTCGCGGGCCCCTCCCCGCTCCCAACGGGAGCGGGGTTGAAGCTGGGACCGAATGTCCCATTCCCATCCCGCTCCTTCCACCCCACATCGCGGGCATGGAAAAGACCGGCACGCCCTCCCCCCACGCCCTCGCCATGCGCGAGGAGAAACGGCGCCAGGCGGCGGAGATGGGGATCGACGATGCCTTCGTCTCGGAACTGGTCGATCGCTTCTATGTCCGGATCCAGGCCGATCCGGTGCTGGGCCCGGTATTCGCCGAGCGCATCGAGGATTGGGGGCCGCATCTCGACCAGATGAAGCGCTTCTGGCGCTCCATCCTGTTCAGCAGCGGCGAGTATCTCGGGCGGCCGATGCCGGTCCATCTCGGCATTCCGGGCCTCGACAAGCCGATGTTCGCGCGCTGGCTCGACCTGTTCGCCGCGACGCTGGCGGAGATCGGCGGCGGGGATGCCGCGGAGCATGTCCATGAACGCGCCCGGATGATCGCGAACAGCTTCCTCAACGGGATCGCGATCCACCATCACGGGCAGATGGGGCTGCGGCCCGGCGACGGCTTCGCCTGAGACCGCAGCCGCAGCGGTGCCTCAATTCTTGCCGGCCTTCGCCTCCGGACGGGCCGGCGGCGTGCTCGAGGCTGCGGCACGCAGCGCGTCGTCATACCAGGTCGAGAGATCGCGGTGCATCTCGGGCATCGTCGCCGGGTTCAGATACACCATGTGCCCCGCGTCATAGTAAGTGAAGCGGATGTTCTTCTGGAGCTGCTGGTCGAGCAGCATGTGGTTTACGTCGAATTCCGCGCCGTAGAAGGGCGTGGCGAAATCATAATAGCCGTTGATGAACAGCACCTTCAGATAGGGATTGGTGCGCATCGTATAGGCGAGGTCGACGGCGCTGTCGGGCGCCAGATGGGTGCCGTCGCCCGGCGCGCGGTGCTTCCAGTCCCAGTCGAAGCCCGGCCCCCGCGCGGTCATGCGGTACGGCATGTCGGTCTTGTAGCCGAGCACGCGGGTCGCATAATCCTGGAACGTGGCCACGAAGGCGCCCGAGACCGCGGTCGAGGCGGGATCGTCCTCGGGGCTGTCGGCATTGGCGTCGGTGACGGTCAGCAGATAACGCGAATCGAGCCGCCCCACCGCCACGCGGCGATCGCGCAGCAGCTCGGTCTGGAAGCGCGGCAGGGTCAGGCGCAGGTCGGCGCGCAGGATATAGGCCTCGCTGATGCCGGTATAGGCGGCCATCTTCGCCGCCACCGCGGCCTTTTCCTCGGGAGAGATCGTCGATCCCTTGGCCAGCGCCGCGGCATAGGCGCCGCTGGTGAAGGCGCGGACCTCGTCGAGGAAGGCGCGCAGGTCCGCCGGGCGGTTCTGCAGGCGGTTATGGTACCAGGCCGTCGCCGCCATGGTCGGGAACAGGGTGAGGTAATTCTGGTCGTAGCCCGGCTGGCGCACGCCATAGTTCATGATCGTCGAGAACTGGACCATGCCGTTGAGGCTGAGGCCCGCGGCCTCGAGCTTGGCGGCGACCACCGGGTTGCGCAGGGTGCCATAGCTTTCGCCGAACAGGAATTTCGGCGAGGCCCAGCGGTTGAACTTGCTGGTGTAGCGCAGGATCGCGCGGGCGAAGCCGTCGGCGTCCTGGTCAACGCCCCAGAAGTCCTTGCCCGTCTTGTCGCCCAGCGGCCGCGACCAGCCCGCGCCGATCGCGTCGACGAACACCATGTCGGTCTTGTCGATCAGCGAATGCGGATTGGGGCCAAAGCCATAGGGCGCGGGGCGGATATATTCGGGATTGGCCGTCGTCACGCGTACCGGCGCGAAGCTGCCCATGTGCAGCCAGATCGTCGGCGAGCCGGGCCCGCCATTGTAGAAGAAGGTGACCGGACGCGGCCCCTTCGCGCCATCCCGGGTATAGGCGGTGTAGAAATAGGAGGCGGTCGGCTTGCCCTCGTCGTCGCGGATGGTGAGCGTGCCCGCAGTGGCGGTATAGGCGATGCTCTGGCCCTCCACCGTCACGCTGCCATGGCTGACCGCACTGGCTTCCTCGACCGGCGGGCGCGCCCAGGCCGCCTCGGCTTCCGCCTTCATCTGCTCGCGATAGTCCTGCTTCTTCGCCGGCTGCTCGGGCTTGTCCTGCGCCCAGGCCGGGGCAGAAGTGGCGAGCAAAAGGCTGGTGAGAGCAAGGCGGCGCATGCAGGAATTCCCCCGTTTCGTGGCGATGACGCAACAATGTTACATGCTGCGATGGGGGAGGCAAGCTGGGCAAATTCCCTCTCCCTCTGGGAGAGGGAGGGAGCCGACGCAGTCGGCGGAAGGGTGAGGGTCGAGAGTTGCAGGGATCAGCTGCCCTCACCCTTCCCACTCGCTGCGCTCGCGGGCCCCTTCCCGCTCCCAAAGGGAGCGGGAGTATAGGTCACATCTCGCCGCGTGCCCGGCGGATGGCATACCATTTCTGCACGTTCGCATTGTGCTGCTCGAGCGTGTCGGCGAACACATGGCCGCCGGTGCCGTCGGCGACGAAATACAGCGCCGAGGAGGTCGCCGGATCGAGCACCGCATCGATGCTGGCGCGGCCCGGATTGGTGATCGGGCCGATCGGCAGGCCGGTCTTCTCATAGGTGTTGTACGCGTTCTTCGCGTGCACTTCGGAGAGCAGCGGACGGCGGCCGAGCGGCTTGCCCTTGGTGATCGGGTAGATGAAGGTCGGATCGGCCTGGAGCGGCATGTTCTGGCGCAGGCGGTTCGAATAGACCGCGGCGACCGTCTTGCGCTCCTCGGGCTTGCCGGTTTCCTTCTCGACGATCGCGGCGAGGTTCAGCGCCTCGGTCGGGCTGCTGACCGCGATGCCCGGCTTGCGCGCTTCCCAGGCCTTGGCGAGATAGGTCGCCATCGCCTTCTGCATGCGATCGAGCACCGCCTGGCGGGTGTCGCCGCGATTATAGGCATAGCTGTCCGGCAGCACCGAGCCTTCGGCCGGAACCTGAATCTCGCCACTGAGCTGCGGCGCCTTCATCAGCGTCTCGTAGACCAAGATCGAGGGCGTGCCCTCGGGGATCGTCACGAAGCGCTGGAGTGTCTTGCCGCCCTGCATCATCTTGAGGATGTCGGACTGGCTGAGATGCGCAGGCACGCGATATTCGCCCGCCTTGATCGGATCGCTGCTGCCCAGCACCTTGGCGAGGATCAGGAACTGGCGGGCCGAACCGATCGCGCCGGCCTTTTCCAGCTCGGTCGCGGCGCGCGACAGGCTGGAGCCTTCGGGAATCAGGACCGAGATGTTCTGCCTGGCCGGCCCCGCCCCGCCCCAGAGCTGGAGCACGCCCATGCCGAGCGCGACCAGCACCAGGATGGCGGCCAACAGCGCGCAGCCGCCAAGCCGCCGTTTCCGGACGGGCTTGGTAGGCTGTGCGGCCGGTGCCGGCGTTGGCGTGTCTTCAGACAGCCTTCATCACCAGGCTGGCATTGGTGCCGCCGAAGCCGAACGAATTGTTCAGCACGGCCTTCACCTTGCGCTCCTTGGCCTTGTGCGGGACGAGGTCGACGCCCGCGCAATTCTCGCTCGGATTATCGAGGTTGAGCGTCGGCGGGACGATCTGGTCGCGCAGCGCCAGGATGCAGAAGATGCTCTCCACCGCGCCGGCGCCGCCGAGCAGGTGGCCGATCGCCGACTTGGTCGAGCTCATCGACAGGCTGCCGATGTCGCTGCCGAACAGGCGGCGGACCGCGCCGAGCTCGAGCTCGTCGCCGAGCGGCGTCGAGGTCCCGTGGGCGTTGATATAGTCGATATCCGACAGGGCGAGGCCCGACTTCTTCACCGCCATCTGCATCGAGCGGAACGCGCCCGAGCCTTCCGGATGCGGCGCGGTGACGTGATAGGCGTCGCCCGACAGACCATAGCCGACCACTTCGCAATAGATCTTCGCGCCACGCGCCTTGGCGTGCTCATATTCCTCGAGCACCACCACGCCGGCGCCTTCGCCCATGACGAAGCCGTCGCGGCCCTGGTCCCAGGGGCGGCTGGCCTTGGTGGGATCGTCGCGGAAGCCGGTGGAGAGCGCGCGGGCCTGGCCGAAGCCGGCGATGCCGATCGGGCAGACCGTGCTCTCGGAGCCGCCGGCGAGCATGATGTCGGCATCGTCCATCGCGATCATGCGCGCGGCGTCGCCGATCGAGTGGGCGCCGGTCGAGCAGGCGGTGACCACCGCGTGATTCGGGCCCATCAGGCCGTATTTGATGCTGACCTGGCCCGAGATCAGGTTGATCAGGCGGCCATGGACGAAGTGCGGGCTGACGCGCTTCGGGCCCTTTTCGGCGAGGACGAGCGATTCGCTCTCGATGCCCGGCAGGCCGCCGATGCCCGAGCCGATCGAGCAGCCGGCGCGGAAACGGGTCGCCTCGTCCATGTCGAGCAGACCGGCATCCTCGATCGCCTGGCCGGCGGCATCGATGCCGTAGACGATGAACGGATCGACCTGGCGCTGGATCTTGTGGTCGACGCGCTTGCCGGGATCGAAGCCATATTCATGGCCCGCGCCCTTCACTTCGCAGGCATAGTTGCTCTGGAAATCGGTCGCGTCGAATCGCGTGATCGTGCCAGCGCCCGACTTGGCGGCGATGATGTTCTTCCAGGCGGTCTCGACGTCCGCGCCCAGCGGGGTGACGAGGCCAAGGCCGGTGACAACTACACGGCGCATCCGATTTCTCCGTCCAACTTCTCAACATTGCGCATGAAAGCCGGTTAAATACCGGGTTTCACGGCCAAAACAAAACGGCTCCCCGCCCAACTCTTTTCGAGCCCGGGACGGGGAGCCGCTGGATTCTCAAGCTCGGCCCATAAGGGCGCGATCGCCTGGAGGGCGATCAGCCCGCCTGGTGCTCGGAGATGTAGGAGACCGCGTCGCCGACGGTGCTGATCTTCTCAGCCGCGTCGTCGGGGATCTCGACACCGAATTCTTCTTCGAACGCCATCACCAGCTCGACGATGTCGAGGCTGTCGGCGCCCAGGTCATCAATGAAGCTCGCCGTCGGCGTGACGTCGTTGGCGTCGACACCGAGGTGATCGACGACGAGCGCAGTCACGCGGGTGGTGATCTCTTCCTGAGTGGCCATGGTCCCTGTTTTCCTTTGTAGCTAGGGGCTCAATATCGTTGGAACGCACCTAGATCGCACATGGTGCCGTTGCAAGGGGGTGCGCGCACCGGCGCGGACGGTCAGGCTTCCGAAAACTGCCAGGCCGCGTAGCGGACGGTGCTGAGAAAGAGGAAATATTTGTTGAGAAGCGCGGCGTTGGCGCGAGTCTGCTTCGCTTCGTCGGTGACCGAGGCGATCACCAGTTTCTGCATGTCCGCGGTGGTGAGCGGCCGATTCCGCGCATCCTCGGGCAAACCGTCGAACTGCGATTCCAGCTCCCCGATTTCGAATCCCTGCGCCGAAACAAAGGTCTCGGCAATCGGGAGGCCGAGCTTGGCAAGCGTGTAGACCCGCGCGGCATCCAGTGCCGCTTCGGACCATTTGTTCGCGTTCGCGCACTCCTTGGCGGCAACCGAAATGCCGCTGCCGACCGCCGGATCATAGGTGGGGCGCACGGCGGCGCCCTCTCCCATGTTGCGGGTGACGTCCTTGGAAATCTGCGCCTGGAGCGCCGGCTTGAGCTTGCCGATCACGCAATCGATCGTCGCAAGATCGGCGGCATGGGCCGGTACCACAACGGCCAGGGCTGCGAGGGCTGCAATTCCGAAAAGACGCATAGACTTCAAACTCCAATCCCCGGCCAGGCTCACAGCATCGCCATGCCGCCGTTCACATGCAAGGTCTGACCGGTGACATAACCGGCTTCCTTGCTGGCGAGATAGACCACCGCGGCGCCGATATCCTCGCCCGTGCCGAGATCGCCGGCCGGGATGCGGGTGAGCAGCGAGGTCTTCTGCGCCTCGGGCAGCACGTCGGTCATCGCCGAGCGGATAAAGCCAGGGGCCACGCAGTTCACCGTGATGTTGCGGCTGGCGAGTTCCTGGGCGACCGCCTTGGACATGCCGACCAGGCCGGCCTTGGAGGCGGCATAGTTGGCCTGACCCGGATTGCCGGTGGCGCCGACGACCGAGGTGATCGAGACGATGCGGCCGAAGCGCGCCTTCATCATCGGCTTGGCGGCGGCGCGAATCAGACGGAAGGCGGCTTCGAGGTTCACGGTGATGACCTGATCCCACTCCTCGTCCTTCATCCGCATGGTGAGGTTGTCGCGGGTGACGCCGGCATTGTTGACGAGGATGTCGAGCTTGCCGAGCGCTTCCACGGCTTGCGGGATCAGCACATCGACCTGGGCCGCATCGGACAGGTTGCAGGGCAGCCCGACATGGTCGCCGCCGAGTTCGGCACGGAAGGCCTCGAGCTTCTCGGCATTGCTGCCGGACACGGCCAGGCGCGCGCCCTGCGCGGCCAACGCCTTGGCGATCGCGGAGCCGATACCGCCCGAGGCGCCGGTGACGAGGGCAGTCATGCCAGTAAGGTCGAACATGGTCTTTCTCCTATTTCGTCATCCCGGCGGAAGCCGGGATCTCAGGCCATCTCGCGCCATCGCACGAGATCCCGGCTTCCGCCGGGGTGACGGCCAAAATTACAGGCTCTTCACCAGTGCCTCGATGTCGTCCATCGACACGACGCTGACCGGCGCGGCGTCCGGCGCAATGCGCTTGACCATGCCGCCCAGCACCTTGCCGCCGAACTCGACATAGTCGGTCACGCCGGCCGCGAACATCGCCAGCACCGATTCGCGCCAGCGGACCATGCCCGTCACCTGCTCGACCAGCAGCGCGCGGATCGTGTCGGGGTCGGCGACCGGCGCGGCGGTGACATTGGCGTAGACGGGCACCAGCGGCGCCTGGAGCGACACCGCGGCCAGCGCCTCGGCCATCGCATCGGCGGCGGGCTGCATCAGCGGGCAGTGGAACGGCGCCGACACCGGCAGGAGCAGTGCGCGCTTGGCGCCCATCTCCTTGGCAATCGGAAGCGCGCGCTCGATCGCCTCGCGGTGGCCCGAGATCACGACCTGCGAGGGATCATTGTCATTGGCGACGGTGCAGACCTGCCCCTCGGCCGCGGCGTCCGCAATGGCCTGGGCCTTTTCGCGGTCGGCGCCGAGGATCGCCGCCATCGCGCCGACGCCGACCGGCACGGCTGCCTGCATCGCGTCGCCGCGGATGCGCAGCAGCCTGGCGGTGGTGGCGAGATCGAAGGCACCGGCGGCGCAGAGCGCGGTGTACTCGCCGAGCGAATGGCCGGCGACGAAATCGGCCTTGTCGGCCAGGCGGATGCCGCCTTCCTTCTCGAGCACGCGCAGCACCGCAATGGCATTGGCCATGATCGCCGGCTGGGCATTGGCGGTGAGGGTCAGCTCGTCCTCGGGGCCCTCGACCATCAGCTTGAACAGGTTCTGCCCGAGCGCCTCGTCGACTTCCTGGAAGACTTCGCGGGCGGTGGCGCTCGCATCTGCGAGGGCTTTGCCCATGCCGACGGCCTGGCTGCCCTGGCCGGGGAAGATGAAGGCGCGCATGTGTCTCTCCTGTCAGCGGCTGCGTGCGATTGGGGCCGCGCGTTAGGCCTGCGCCCTGCCCGACGCAACCCTGCCCAACATGAACGCTGCGGACAGGATTGCGAAACATTGCGACCATTTCGCAACCCGCGAGACAAACCTCTGCGACACGACACCCCCAGATTGAGATCAACGCCGGAGACAAACCGGCGCCAGAACAGACAAGAGGAGTGCAGTCATGAAGAAGTTCATTCTCGCCGCCGCCGTCGCCTCGATGGTCGCCACCCCGGTGCTCGCCGCCGCCCCGCAGCAGCACGGCCGCCCGCCGGCCCATCAGGTGGTCGTCAAGAAGAAGGTCGTGGTCACCAAGCCGAGCTATCGCAACTGGCGCAAGGGTGAGCGTTTCGACAGCCGCTATGCCCGCAACTATCGCCAGATCGACTATCGCAAGTATCGCGGCCTGAAGGCTCCGCCGCGCGGCTATCGCTATGTCCAGTCGGGCAATGACGCGGTGCTGGTCGGCATCACCTCGGGCATCATCGCCGCAGTGATCGCCAACGCGATCCGCTAAGACAAACGTCCGAAACACGAATGAAACGGCAGGGCCATGCCCTGCCGTTCTACGTTCAACCGGAAGAATCCGACTCCTCGTTTCGGGTCCGTTAGTGTTATGGTTAACGGGCGTCGACAGGGAGGAATGCAGGATGTTCAGGGCAGCTGCCCTTACGGCCCTTGCCGCCGCCGTGTTGATGCCGTTCGCCACGATCGCAGCGGACCGGGAAGACGGAGGACTCGCTCCCGACTTCGAAGGCCGGGTCGCCCATTTCGGCAATTATACCGGCAAGACCTCGGTCACCGCCGCCCTGCGCCGCCGCGAATAGCCCCCTGCTCCTATCCCGACCAGCGCTGCTACCAGCAGGTCGTCGGTGGCGGCGTGAAGGTGGTGCTCAGCTTCGACGGCGAGCACGTCACCGGCTTCTACTATTCCGTCGGCGGGTTCGAGGGGCCGAACGGCCTGCGCGAAGGCACGCTGATCGGCCGGCGCACCTCAATCGGCTGCGAGCTCTACGAGGCGGACGGCACGATGTGGCAGGCGACGACCTGCGGCTCCAAGGGATTCCAGGGCCAGATCGTCTCGGTGCGCGGCATCCCGAAACAATCCGAAGTAACCTCCTCCACCGTCGGCATGTTCGTACGCGACACCGGCTGGATCACTCGGCTGGGCGAGGAAGAAGCGCGCCGCGACCGGCGGATCAACTGGCTGACCCAGCGGCTCGACGGGGCAGGAACGCCACAGAGCCGCTTCCGCGCCGCAATCGAGATCGACAGCTTCTCGCGCCATTTCCGGGCGTCGACATGGGCCGCGTCTCCGAGCCGACCCAATCGGGCAAGCCCAGGAAGAACCGGGAATGGTATCTCGACAGCAGCTATGCGCGGCCTGACGGCAGCACCGGCAATGTCCGCGGGGTGATCTTCAACGATCGCATCCGCTGCCTCTAATGGGACGACGAAGGCTGCGGCCCGATCCATCCGCCGGCGGACTTCCCCAAGCCGCGCCTCGACGATGACGGCGGCTGGCTCTCGCGCAGCCCCGCACCGATCGTGCCGAGCGACACGCGGCCGGCGCCGCGGCCGCGGGGGAATGGCGAGCGGTATTGAGCGGCTTGCGGCCTCGCCCCGACGCGGCCAGACTTGCGGGATGACGTTCGGCTGATCTCTGGGGGAGAGACCATATCATGGCTGCACCTATAGTCCTGATCGCGCTTGCAGCGCTCCTTGGCGTTCCCGCCCCCGCGAACGACGCCCCTGCCTTCACGGCGGAGAAGGCGGTGACCACCACCGAAGTGCGCATCCCCTCCGAACCCGGGGTGACGCTGGCGGGGACGCTGCGCGTGCCGTCGCGGAAAGGTCCCTTTCCCGTCGTCATCCTACGAGGCGGTTCGGGCGTGCAGAAACGCGGCGCCTATTTCTCGCTGCAGGAGCGGCTGAATGCCGCGGGGATCGCGACGATCGACTTCGACAAGCGTGGCACTGGCCAGTCGACGGGCATTTTCACCGACACGATGCAGGAGATGGAAGCCGACCTTGCCGCCACCATCAAATGGCTGCGCCTGCGCGACGACATCGATGGCAAGCGGATCGCGCTCCTCGGCCATAGCCAGGCCGCCGTCGCCGCACCGATCGTAGCTGACCGTGACGGTGGCCTGGCGGCGATCGTCTTCCTCGCGGGGCCGATCGGGGAAAGCGGGAGCATGTTCCTCGACAGCATGCGCGATCAGCTGATCGAGAGCGGCCACTCCGTCGAGGCCACCAATCGAGTCACCGGAGCGACCCGCGCCTGGATGGAGGCGCGCCACCGGGCAGCGCCGGGCGAGGCAGTCACACAAGGGCGACGCGATCTGTTCGCGGCATTCGTGCAGGCAGGCTTTACCCCGGATGCCGCCGAAGGCGCGATCAAAACGCTCGACACCGCGCAGATCCTTTCGATGTACGAAGCCGCACCCGGCCCGGCACTGGCGCGCCTGCGCATCCCGGTTCTCGCCGTGCTGGCCGGCCGCGACCAGTCGCCCGAAACCAACGCAGCGGCCGCGACGGCGGCACTGGCGGAGAACCCCGAAGCACTGGTGGTGCAAGTACCGGGTGCCGGACACCTGTTCATCTATCGCCCCGCCGATGCGCCACAAGGAGTCACCCCGCCCGGCGGCCGCTGGCTGTTTCCCGAGACGCTGATCGCGCATTGGCTGATCGACCGGCTCGCGCCCGAAGGTTCCGGACGCTAGCCCCTCCGAGCCTTCCCCGCGCTTGCGCGACGGGGGTTTAGAGCTTGCCTCTCCCGCCCGCCTCCGCTAAGGGCGCCCCTTCGTTCGACGTGGGGACGCGATTCCCGCTCGCGCGACCATTGAATACGAGACGACAGCCGGAGGGGCGTCACACGGGGTGACGTCAGCGATCGGCCAACATGGAAGAGAATACATGGCTCTTTACGAGCACGTGTTCCTTGCGCGCCAGGACCTGGCACAGGCGCAAGTGGACGCTCTGGCGGAAGCCGCCACCAAGATCGTCGAGGACAATAACGGCAAGGTCGTCAAGACCGAGACCTGGGGTCTTCGTTCGCTCGCCTATCGCATCGCCAAGAACCGCAAGGCGCACTACGTGATGCTCGAGATCGATGCGCCGGCCGGCGTGGTCGCCGAGCTGGAGCGCCAGACGCAGATCAACGAAGACGTGATCCGCTACATGACCGTCAAGGTCGACGAGCTGGAGCAGGGTCCGACCGTGATGATGCGCAAGGGCGAGCGTGAGCGCGGCCGCGGCCGTCGCGATCGTGATGAAGCTGGTGGCAACACCGGTTTCGGCGGCGAATAAGGGAGATATAGATCATGGCACGCCCGTTTTTCCGCCGCCGCAAGAGCTGCCCCTTCTCCGCGAAGGACGCTCCCCGGATCGATTACAAGGACGTCCGTCTGCTGCAGGGCTTCGTCTCTGAGCGCGGCAAGATCGTCCCGTCGCGCATCACCTCGGTGAGCGCCAAGAAGCAGCGCGAGCTGGCCCAGGCCATCAAGCGCGCCCGCCACCTGGGCCTGCTGCCCTACATCGTTAAGTAAGGGAGGCTCGACCCATGGAAGTCATTCTGCTTGAGCGCGTCGAGAAGCTCGGCGCCATCGGCGACGTGGTGAAGGTCAAGGACGGCTTTGCCCGTAACTACCTGCTCCCGAACAAGAAGGCGCTTCGTTCGAACGCCGCCAACCGCAAGGTCTTCGAGGCCAACCGCGCGCGCATCGAGGCGGACAACGCCGCTCGCCGCACCGACGCGGAGAAGGAAGCCGGCACGTTCAACGACGTTTCGGTGACCCTGATCCGTCAGGCTTCGAACACCGGCCAGCTTTATGGTTCGGTCGCGGTTCGCGATCTGGTCGAGGCGCTCGTCGCCGACGGCCACAAGATCACCAAGTCGCAGGTCGTTCTCGACAAGCCGATCAAGGCGATCGGCGTGTACGAGGTCAAGGTTGCGCTGCACCCCGAGGTTTCGGTGACCATCAAGGTCAACGTCGCCCGTTCGCCGGAAGAGGCGGACATGCAGGCGCAGGGCGTCGACGTGATGGCCGCGATGTTCGAGGAAGGCCGTGACACCGCGGGCTTCGTCGAGGCCTACGACCCCAACGCCGAGCCGGGCGCGACCGCCGAGGTCCGCGAGGATGCTCCGGCCGCCGAGGAAGGCGAGACCGCCGAGGGCTGATCCAGCCCCCGCACGGAAAAATGAAAGGGCCGCCCCGGATATACCGGGGCGGCCCTTTTCTTTGCGCGACCCTCTGGGGGTTTCAGTATTCCGATGTATCCGTAACCCGGCTCAAGTAATTTGGATCCATTCACCGAAACTCGTGAGTGAAACGAATCGCGTTACGGACACGAAACACAGGCGCCGATCACCGCCGCCAGCGGGATCAGGGCCAGGACCAGTGGCAGAACCTTGTTCATCTCAACCCGAACCTCTGTTTGTCGCTCGGAGCATAAAACGAGCCCAGCCGAGCAAGGTTGCAGCATGCGTTAATCTTTTGTTCGGGAAGCGTTCACCTCGGACTGGTCTATAGGCGGGCGATGCCGCCTTTCCTGCCCCTCGCCCTGGCGCTTGCCACGCCCGCCCAGACGGGGATCGAGCCCGCCGTGCTGGCCGAAATCAACTTCGCCCGTACCCGCCCCCGCGCCTATGCCGAGCAGCTCCGCGCCTATCGCAAGTTCTTCCGGGGCAAGATCGTCTGGTATCCCGGCAACCCCGACGGACTGCGCACCGAGGAAGGCGTGCGCGCGGTGGACGAGGCAATCCGCTTCCTCGATCGCCAGGCGCCGCTGGAGCCGATCGAGCCCGCCACCCTGCTCGCCCGCGCGGCTCGCGACCATGTCCGCGAGCAGGGCCCGCGCGGCGGCACCGGCCATTACTCGGCCGACGGCGCCAATCCGCGCGACCGGGTGCAGCGGCGCGGCGGCGGGAGCTATGTCGCCGAGGTGATCACCTATGGGCCGCCCAGCGCCGTCGAGGTGGTGCGCCAGCTGATCGTCGACGATGCGGTGCCGGGGCGCGGCCACCGCAAGACGCTGTTCGCGGCCGAGATGCGCTATGCCGGCGTCGCCTGCGGGCCGCACCAGGGCTACCGGGTGATGTGCGTCGCCGATCTCGGCCGCAAGCCGGACGGGCATCCCTGAGCGCCGATACGGTTAACTCCCGAATATCCGCTTGCCTTCTCAGCCGGTTAAGCGTGTATCGCTACCGGTGAAATAACGGACGGGCGCGGGGCCCGGACCGGCTCCGGGGGGAGCGTGTTCGTGCGTATCATCAAGGCCCGTTGGACTGCCGCGCTGAGCGCGTGCGCCATCTTCCTCTCGAGCGCCGCGGCCCATGCCGGCGAGCGCGCCAACGACGTCTCCCGGCTCGAGCGCGACGTGCTCACCGAGATCAACTATGCCCGCGAGAACCCGCAGGAATATGCCGAGATGCTGCGCGAGTATCGCGACTTTTTCGACGGTCGCGTGCTGTTCCTGCCGGGCGATCCGAACGGCGTGATCACCAATGAAGGCGTCGCCGCGGTGGACGAGGCGATCGATTTCCTCGAGCGCCAGGCGCCACTGCCGCCGCTGAGCCGGGGCGAGCTGCTGGTGCTGGCGGCGCAGGACCATGCCGACGAGCAGGGGGCCAATGGCGGCAGCGGCCATGTCTCGCGCGGCGGGCTGACTCCGGGCGACCGGGTGAAGCGGCGCGGCGGCGACATCTATGTCGGCGAGGGCATCTGGTACGGCAGCGGCGATGCGGGCGCGGTGGTGCGCAGCCTGATCGTCGACGACGGCGTGCGCGGCCGCGGACACCGCGCGCTGCTGTTCCAGGCGGACTTCCATTATGCCGGCGTCGGCTGCGGCGCACATCGGCGCTTCGGCAACATCTGCGTGGTCGATTTCAGCGGCACCGCCGACGGCTCGCCAGTGGTGCCGGGCTGGGCCAAGGCCCGCGGCGGCCAGGTCTTCCGGATGCCGGCGACGACCAAGCGCTGAGGCGTTTCCGACGCAAGTCGCATTGCCAGACGCTCCCATATCGGTGAGGATCGCGCCCGATGGGCTATGTCGTGCTGTTCCTCGCCGGGGCGTTGCTCTGCAACGCGATCCCGCACCTTGCCGCCGGCCTGCGCGGTGAGCCCTTCCCCACCCCCTTCGCCCGTCCGCGCGGGGTGGGGCGCTCCTCGCCGCTGATGAACTTCTACTGGGGCACGGCGAACCTGCTGATCGGGATCTCGTCGCTGCTCAGCTATTCGCTGCACGATTATGGGGTGTGGCCGGTGATCGCGGGCTGGCTCGCGCTGGGGAGCTATATCGCGTGGCATTTCGGAAGGGTGCGGCGGTAGTCCCCTTTTACCCGTCATCCCCGCGTGCGGGCGGGGATCCAGAACCAAGCAGGACATCGCCCTATAACCCTGGATCCCCGCCTGCGCGGGGATGACGGTTTGGAAGTTCACTTTCGCCCGAACAGCTTCTCGATATCGCCATGCGCCAGCTTCACCCAGGTCGGGCGACCGTGGTTGCACTGGCCGGAATGCGGTGTGACTTCCATCTCGCGCAGCAACGCATTCATCTCCGCCACCGAGAGCACCCTGCCCGCCCGCACCGAGCCGTGGCAGGCCATGGTCGCGGCGACATGGTCGAGCTTTTCCTTGAGGCTCAGCGCCTGATCGAAGCTGGCGAGTTCGTCGGCAAGGTCGGTGACCAGCGCGTGGACGTCGCTCTTGCCCAGGTCCGCCGGCACGGCACGCACCAGCATCGCGTGCGGGCCGAAGCGCTCGAGGTCGAGGCCGAACTCGGACAGCTCCGCAATCCGCGCCTCGAGCCGGTCGCAGGCCGGTTCGTCCAGCTCGACCACTTCGGGCACCAGCAGCCCCTGCGACGCGACGCCGCCCTCGGCCATCGCCTTGCGCATCCGCTCGAGGACAAGGCGCTCGTGCGCGGCGTGCTGGTCGACCAGCACCAGGCCGTCCTCGGCCTCGGCGACGATATAGGTCTTGGCGACCTGTCCGCGCGCGACGCCGAGCGGGTGCTGGACGCTCTGCGGCACCGGCTGCACCGCCGGCTCGGCACGGGCGAGCGGCGGCGGAGCGCTGAAGCTCGGGCGGCGATCCTGGACGCTGGTGTAGTTGTAGGACGGCGCCGGACTGTATTGCGGCGCCGGGGCATAGGCTGGTTCGGCATCCCAGAGCTGCGGCGCAGGCGCCGGCGGCGTGCTCGTCTCGCTGGTCCACATGCCGAGCGCCGCCTCGCTCGGGCGCTGGACGCTGCGATGCCCCGCCTCGTCGAGCGCGCGGCGCAGGCCCGAGACGATCATCCCGCGCACCAGCGCCGGATCGCGGAAACGGACCTCGGTCTTGGCGGGGTGGACGTTGACGTCGACCTGGTCCGGCGGGACGTCGAGGAACAGGGCGACCACCGGGTGGCGATCGCGCGCCAGCATCTCGGCATAGGCACCGCGCAGCGCGCCGATGAGCAGGCGATCCTTCACCGGACGGCCATTGACGAACAGATACTGGTGATCCGCCACGCCGCGATTGAAGGTCGGCAGGCCGGCGACGCCGCCAAGGGTCAGCCCCTCGCGCTCGAAGTCGATCGCGACGCTGTTCTCGGCGAGCGCGCGGTCGGTGAGGCCGGCGACGCGCTCGGGGCCGGTCTCGTTGCCCTGGACGTGGAATGCCTTGCGACCGTCATGCTCGACCGAGAAGGCAATGTCGGGCCGGGCCATGGCGAGGCGCTTCATCACGTCGAGGCTGGCGGCATATTCGGCGCGCGGCGAGCGCAGGAACTTGCGGCGCGCGGGGACGCGGGCGAACAGTTCCTCGACTCGCACCCGCGTGCCCGGCGGCAGCGGCGCGGGGCCTTCGGACACGACCGCGCCATTGTCGACGATGCGGTGCCAGCCTTCGGCGCCGCGCACCCGGCTCTCCAGCGTCATCCGCGCGACGCTGGCGATCGAGGGCAGCGCCTCACCGCGAAAGCCCAGGGTGGTGACCTGGTCGATCTCGTCGTCGGGCAGTTTCGAAGTGGCGTGACGCTCCAACGCGAGCGCCATTTCGGGCGGCGACATGCCGCAGCCGTCATCGGTCACTTCGATCAGATCGGTGCCCCCGCCGGACAGTTTCACGGCGATACGGGTGGCACCCGCGTCGATTGCATTTTCGACCAGTTCTTTCAGCGCGCTGGCGGGGCGTTCGACCACTTCTCCCGCAGCAATTCGGTTGACAAGATGTTCGGGCAGACGGCGTATTGACATGGTCGTTGCTCTAGCCCAAGCGACGGCATCCCGCGACCCCAACCGCATCGCACCAGGCCGGATTCTTCAGTCCGTCCCGGGAGGGGCCGGACTAGATTTTTTGAAGAGCTGCGCGGCGGGCGCCCGCGCCGCAGGACGGAACCATAGATGGCATTTCCCCGCTTGTTCAATTTCATGTCCCACGACATGGCGATCGACCTCGGCACCGCGAACACCGTGGTGTATCTCCGTGGCCGCGGCGTCGTCCTCAACGAACCGTCGGTTGTCGCGGTCGAGACGCTGAACGGCGTCAAGCGCGTCAAGGCCGTCGGTGACGACGCCAAGCTGATGATGGGCAAGACCCCGGGCAGCATCGAGGCGATCCGCCCGCTGCGCGACGGCGTGATCGCCGACATCGACATCGCCGAGGAAATGATCAAGCACTTCATCCGCAAGGTGCACGGCCAGCGGCGCTTCATGCGCTGGCCGCAGATCGTGATCTGCGTACCCTCGGGTTCGACCTCGGTCGAGCGCCGCGCGATCCGTGACGCCGCGTCGAACGCCGGCGCGTCGCAGGTGTGGCTGATCGAGGAGCCGATGGCGGCCGCGATCGGCGCCGACATGCCGGTGACCGAGCCGATCGGCTCGATGGTCGTCGATATCGGCGGCGGCACCACCGAAGTCGCGGTACTCTCGCTGCGCGGCCTCGCCTACTCGACCTCCGTCCGCGTCGGCGGCGACAAGATGGACGAGTCGATCGTCAGCTACGTCCGCCGCAACCACAACCTGCTGATCGGCGAAGCCACGGCCGAGCGCATCAAGCAGGAAGTCGGCGTCGCCAAGCCGCCGGCGGACGGCATCGGCCAGACGATCCACATCAAGGGTCGCGACCTGGTCAACGGCGTGCCCAAGGAAATCCAGATCAACCAGGGCCAGATCGCAGAAGCGCTGTCCGAGCCGGTCGGCACGATCGTCGAGGGCGTGCGCATCGCGCTCGAGAACACCGCGCCGGAACTGGCGGCGGACATCGTCGACCAGGGCATCGTGCTCACCGGCGGCGGCGCGCTGCTGCAGGGGATCGACGAAGTGCTCCGCGACGAGACCGGCCTTCCGGTGACGATCGCCGAGGACCCGCTGACCTGCGTGGCGCTCGGCACCGGCCGTGCCCTGGAGGATCCGGTGTTCCGCGGCGTGCTCATCTCGGTCTAAATCGGAAGGCAGGGGGCAATGGCGCCGCCACGGAACCGGCGCTCGGGTTTTTCGCGACGGGCGCAGTACGGGCTCTTCCTCGGCTATGTTGCGCTGATCGGCGGCATGCTGATCGGCGTTGCCTTGTTGCTCCTCTCGACGTTCAACCCGCCCGCCTTTGCGGTGGTGCGCGGCATCTTCTCGGAAGTGACCACGCCCGTGGCCTCGGGGCTCACCTGGGTGCGTGGCAGCGTGGCCGGGGTGCCCGGCGGCGTTTCCAGCTACTGGAACGTCCGCGGCGAGAATGCGCGACTGAAGAAGCAGATCGCCGATGACCAGCTGCTGGTCGGCCGTGCGCGGACGCTGAACCAGGAAAATCGCCACCTTCGCGAGATGCTCAAGCTGCGCGACGTCTCCACCGACGCAGTGGTGGCGGCGCGGCTGGTGGCGAGCTCGCTGGGCAGCACGCGGCGTTATGCCACGCTCAACGCGGGCGGCTGGCAGGGCGTGAAGACGGGCCAGCCGGTACGCCAGCCCGACGGCCTTATCGGCCAGGTGATCGAGACCAGCCCCAACACCGCCCGCGTGCTGCTGATCGTCGATCCCGAGAGCATCGTGCCGGTGCGCCGCACTCGCGACGGCCTGCCCGCGATCGCCACCGGCCGCGGAGACGGTCTGCTCGACGTGCGTTCGGCAAGCGTGGCGACGATGATCTTCCAGCCAGGCGATACCTTCGTCACTTCGGGCACCGGCGGCATCTTCCCGCCGAACATCCCTGTGGCGAACGTCATCCGCACCTCGCGCGACATCGCCGTCGCGCAGCCCTCGGCCAACCCGGACTCGCTCGACTTCGCGCTGGTCCAGCAGACTTTCCTGCCCGAGCCGACGCCCACGCCGACTCCATCCCCCTCGCCCAGCGCCAAACCCAAGGCCGAGAAGAAATAGGCGTGACGGACTATATCCCTCTCGGCCGAAGCGAGAAGATGCCGCGCAGCATCTGGCTGGCGCCGCTGTCGGTGGTGCTGGGATCGATGATGACCCTTTTGCCAATCGTCACCACCGTGCCGTTCCTGCCGCCGTTCGGACTGATGATGCTGCTCGGCTGGCGGCTGGTGCGCGGCGACGTGATGAAGGTCTGGATGCCGGTGCCGCTCGGCTTCGTCGACGACATGTTCAGCGGGCAGCCGCTGGGCAGCGCGATGGTGCTGTGGTCGCTGGCTACGCTGATGGTCGACGTGCTCGACACGAGGCTGGTGTGGCGCGACTTCTGGCAGGACTGGCTGATCGCCAGCGGCGCGATCGGCATGGTATTGATCCTGGGGCGGTTGATCGCATCGCCGTTCAGCGCGCATGTCGACAGCGCGCTGCTCCTCCAGATCGTCGTCTCGGCGGCGCTATACCCCATAATTGCCCGGTTCTGCGCATGGCTCGATCGGGATAAGAAGCGACAATAATGGTCCGTATCACCGAAGCAGCGCAGGCTTATAGTTTCTCTCGCCGCGCGCTGGTGCTCGGCGGGATTCAGGGTGCAGCCGCGCTCGTGCTGGCTGGACGGATGACGTGGCTCGCCGTGTTCGAGAACGAGCGCTACCGGAACACCGCCGAGAGCAACCGGGTGCGCATGACGCTCTCGCCGCCGCGGCGCGGCTGGATCATCGACCGCAACGGCATCCCCATCGCCAACAACCGCACGGCGTTCCGCGTCGACATGATCCCCGACCGGATGGAGGACAAGGAAAAGACGCTGGGCATGCTCCAGCAGATCCTGAGCCTCAGTGAAGAGGAAATGGCGCGGATCCGCACCGACCTGAAGCGCGCCTCGGGCTTCCAGCCGGTGCAGGTCTCCGACAGCCTGGATTGGGAGCGGTTCGCCGCGGTGAGCGTGCGCGTGCCCGAGATGCCAGGCGTCCAGCCTACCCGCGGTTTCTCGCGCAACTATCCGCTGGCGGCGGGCGTGGCGCATCTGGTCGGCTATGTCGGCACCGCTTCGGCTGAGCAGTATCAGAAGGAAAAGGACCCCCTGCTGGTCGCGCCCGGCTTCAAGCTGGGCAAGGACGGGCTGGAGAAGACGCTGGAGGATCGCCTGCGCGGCACGCCGGGCGCCAAGCGGGTCGAGGTCACCGCGCATGGCCGGCTGGTCAAGGAGCTCGCCACTCGGCCCGACAAGCCCGGCGAGACGGTGAAACTCACCATCGACGCGCTGCTCCAGGAATATGTCGCACGGCGGCTGGGCACCAATTCGGGATCGGCGGTGGTGATCGACGTGAGCAATGGCGACATCCTCGCCATGGTCTCGATGCCGGCCTATGATCCGAACAGCTTCTCCGACGGTATCAGCCGCAACGAATGGAAGATGCTGAGCGAGGACGATCACGTCCCGCTGATGAACAAGACGCTGCAGGGCCTCTACCCGCCCGGCTCCACGGTGAAGCCGATGAATGGCCTGGCCCTGATGCACGCCGGCGTCGATCCGCATGCCCGCGTCGTCTGCTCGGGCGCGATGCGCGTCGGCAATGGCGTGTTCCACTGCCACAAGCGCGGCGGCCACGGTCCGCTCGACCTGCGCAACGCGATCATGCAGAGCTGCGACATCTATTTCTACGAGATGGTCCGCCGCGTCGGCTATGATGCGATCGCGCCGATCGCCCGCGCAGTGGGGCTTGGCCAGAAGTTCGACCTCCCCTTCTCCACCCAGCGCTTCGGCACCGTGCCGGACAGCGCCTGGAAGATGAAGCGCTATAAATCGGCCTGGACGGTGGCGGACTCGCTCAACGCTTCGATCGGCCAGGGCTATGTGCTTGCCAATCCGCTGCAGCTGGCGGTGATGGCCAGCCGCATCGCCTCGGGCCGCCAGCTGATCCCAAGGCTGATCGCGGATCTCCCGCGCCAGGAGGCGGCGCCCCTCGCCTCCACTCCCGAGCAGCTCGCGATCGTCCGCGACGCGATGTTCGGCGTGGTCAATTCCGGCGGCACCGGCGGCGCCGGGCGGCTGCAGATCCCGGGCGTGACCCTGGCCGCGAAGACTGGCACCGCGCAGGTGCGCCGCATCACCATGGCGGAGCGTCGCTCGGGCGTGCTCAAGAACGCCTCGCTGCCATTCAAGCTGCGCGACCACGCGCTGTTCGTCTGCTTCGCGCCGGCCGACAATCCTAAATACGCCGCGGGCATCGTGCTCGAGCATAACGGCCACACGATCCGCAACCTCGACACGCCGATGATCGGGCGCGACATCATGACCTTCCTGTTCGACCGGAAGCGCGCGATGGACTCGCTCCATGCCGAGGAGCCGACCTGGGGCGGCGATTACCGGACCCGGATGGCGGCGCAGTCCCAGGCCTTCCGGGCAGCGCAGAGCGCCCCGCCCCCCGAGACGCCGGAAGATGCGGTGGAAGCGGCGAGCACCGTCGCGTCCGAGGCGGCCAACGCCACGACCAGCAACACGATCGACAGCAGCGCGGCCGAACGCGGCAGCGTGGAGGCAGAGTAATGGCGACGCTCCAATCCTCGGGCCTCGGCCCCTCGGGCATCGTTCCCGGGCCCCTCGCCCAGCTGCCCTGGCGGATCATCGGGCTGGTGGTGGCGATCGGCATGTTCGGGCTGGTCGTGCTCTATTCGGCGGCGAGCGGCAGCATGACGCCCTGGGCACTCAACCAGGGGCTGCGCTTCTTCATCTTCCTGGCGATGGCGATCGGCCTGTCGCGCGTGCCCGAGACCTTCTGGGCACTCGGCGCCTTCCCGATGTACATCGTCATCGTGGTGATGCTGGTGGGCGTGGAGCTGCTCGGCGCCGTCGCTGGCGGCAGCCAGCGATGGCTAGACCTGGGCTTCATCCGCTTGCAGCCCTCCGAGCTGATGAAGCCGGTGATCGTGATGGCGATGGCGCGCTTCTACGAGATATTGCCCGCGGGCGAGATACGGAAATTCGGCGCGATCTGGCCGGCCTGCGTGCTGATCGGCATCCCGGCCGGGCTGGTCATGCTCCAGCCCGATCTCGGCACCGCGCTGATGATCTGCTTCGGCGGCGTGACGGTGATGTTCCTCGCGGGCATTCCGCTCCGCCTGTTCATCGGCGGCGCGCTGGCGCTGGCGGTGGCGGCACCGTTGGCGGTGAACTTCGTGCTCCACGATTACCAGCGCAACCGCGTGATGATCTTCCTCGATCCCGAGAGCGACCCGCTGGGCACCGGCTATCACATCAGCCAGTCCAAGGTGGCGATCGGATCGGGCGGCGTGTTCGGCAAGGGCTTCCTGCAGGGCACGCAGAGCCATCTCGACTATCTGCCGGAAGGGCATACCGACTTCGCGCTGGCGACGATGATGGAGGAATGGGGCCTGATGGGCGGCTTCTTCCTGATCGTCGGCTTCGGCGCCCTGATCCGCTGGGGCATCGGCGTGAGCATGCGCGCGCAGAGCCGTTTTGCCCGGCTGACCGCGGCGGGCCTCTCCGCGACGATCTTCTATTATTGCGCGATCAACATGGCGATGGTGATGGGCTTGGCGCCGGTGGTGGGCGTGCCGCTGCCGCTGATCAGCTTCGGCGGCACCGCCGTGATGACCTTCATGATCTGCTTCGGAATCCTGCTTTCGATCGACCGCCAGAGCCGCCGCGTACAGCGATGGTGATTTTTTCAAAATAAGGGGTTTACAAGCCGCGAACCTCGCAGCTAAAGGCCCACCTCCACTGCGGAGGCGCACTCACCAAGAGCGCCGAAACAACCCGGAATGGACGCATAGCTCAGTTGGTAGAGCAGCTGACTCTTAATCAGCGGGTCCTAGGTTCGAGCCCTAGTGCGTCCACCATTCCTTCCACGACATAGCGGAATAGGCACACCATATTCCTGGTGTCCTCAGAGCCTTGGACAACGGCTTGACCGGCGTCTGCGGCCGCGGCGCAATGGTCTGCGACCTCAGCGATGCCTGTCGTGAATACCGCGGCACGGTGATCTTGATCGGGGATCGTCAGGATACAGGATCGGCCAATGGATCAGGCCGGCCAGCCCGAAGGCCGACCTTCCCGATCCGTTTCACTCACCGTTTCTTCAACCGCACGAAATCGAGCAGCTCGCCCGTCGCGGTATAGGCACGATAGGTCAGCGCCTTCGGGGTGACGTCGATGACCTGATAGGCCTGGGTTCGCGACGCCGATTTGCGTGCCCAGGGCCCCGGCTTGACCTCGTACATCTTCGGGCCGGCCACCGACACGGCATAGGTCGCCCCGGCATTGTCCGCGGAAGGACCATTCGGGCCGATCGCACCGCGGGCATAGCCGTGGTCGTGTCCCTGCAGCACGAGATCGACATGGTATTTGTCGATCAGCGGCTTCAATGCCGCGCGCACCTTCGGATTGTCGCGGCCAGGCTCGCTCGAGAAGAGCGGGAAGTGCAGGAAGATCACGGTCCAGCGGCTGGGATTGTTCGCGAGCAGCTTGTCCAGCCAGACGACGATCGACGCGCGCGCAGTCTCGTCACGGTCGACCTGCATCGAATCGATCGAGATCAGGCGCAGGCCCTGATAATCGGTGTACCAGTTGGTCTCGCGCCCTGCCGGAACGTCCTCGGGACCATCGTCGGGCAGCGTGAACTGCCGCCGCCACTGCCCGTTGATCGACGAGCCCGCGCGCGCTGTCTCGTCCTTCACATATTCGTGATTGCCCGGCGTCGGCATCTGCGGAGTCTGCGCATAGAGGAAGCCCCCGGCCGCGAACCACTCGCCCCATTCGGCGTCGCTGTCGTGCCGGTTGACGAGATCGCCCGCATGGATCGTGAAGGCCGCATCGCCCGCCTGGCGGAATGCCATGCGCAGGGTGCGCGAGGCTTCCGACAGGATCTGGTTCTGCATGTCGCCCATATAGATGAAGCGGAAGGGCGCGGGGTCCTTGCTGGCGGTGCGGAACTGGAACCATTCGGACCAGTGGGTGCCGTCGCCGACGCGATAGGCATAGACGGTACCGGGCTCCAGCCCCTTCAGCACCGCGGAATGATAGGCCGCGCGGAAGGCCGGGTTCTCGCGCACCGGCAGCGTCGCATCGTCGGTCGTCGCGGTGAGCGTCATCGGCGCCTTGGCGAAATCCGGGCTGTTGGTCGCCCTGGCATATTGCACCACGCCCGCCGACCCCGGCGCCGAGCGCCAGGTCACGGCCATTTCGGTCGCGGGATCGGGGGTGAGGTTCAGCACGATACGCTCGGGCTGGACGGTGGCGGGCGCGAGCACCGGCTGTGGTGCATCCTGTGCGACGGCGGGAATGGCGGCGCCCAGAAGCAGGGCGCCGGCCAGGGAACGAAGGGTCATCGCCGATCCTTAGAAGATGAGGTTGAAGCCGAGCGAGATCGTCCGCCCGTTCTTGGTATAGGCACGGCTCGCACCGGTTCCCGACGAGACCGTCTCCCAATAGGTCGGTCCGTCGAACAGATCTGGACCTGGATCTGGACCGACGAGGTCTTCATGAAGCTCTTGCGGAAGGTCAGGTCGACGAAGCTGTAGGCCTGCTCATAGGGGTTGTTTCCGAAATCCTGGATGCCGCCGAGGAACTTCGACTGATAGTTCCAGGCGCCGTAGATTTCCCAGCCCTTGCGCTCCCAGAACAGCTGGATGTTGGCGATCGTCTCCGGCGTTTCCATCAGCGGCAGGGTATAGCCGTCCGGATGCCAGGACAGGCCGGTCACTGCCTTGGAACGCTGCATCGTCAGGTTGCCGCCGATGCCGAGCGAGCCGAGGATGCCCGGCAGCCAGTGCAGCACCTGCTGGCCGCTGACTTCCACGCCGTACACTTCCGCGCGCTTGCCGTTGTTCGGCATCGAGATCAGCACGCCGGCCGGATCGACATTCTCGCCGGTCGTGCCGTTGCGGATGTTGCTCGAGGAGGAACGGAACAGGAAGTTGTTGATGCGCTTGTAGAACAGCGCCACCGAATAGGCCCCGGTGCGGCCATTGTACCGCTCCAGCGACAGATCGAAATTGACCGAGCGCATCGGCTTCAGGTTGGGATTGCCCTCGCTGATGCCGGTCAGCAGCCATTGCGACTTCGGGTTGTCCTTGCCGTCGCCGTCGGGATCGGTGTCGTAGCTATATTCGCGCGCCGAGCTCATCCGGGCGATGTCCGGCCGGGCGAAGCTGGTCCACACCGCGCCACGCAGTTTCGTGCGGTTGTCGAAGTCGTAATTGACGTGCACCGACGGCAGCACGTTGACGAAGCTGGACTTGTCGATCGTGTAACGCTCGCCCTGCACGGGATCGAGGTTGAACGCCTCGATGCGATTGCGCGTCGCCTCCACGCGCAGGCCGGTGATGATCTGGGCGCGGCCAAGACGGGCAGTTGCCATCGCATAGCCCGAGATCACGCTCTCATCGAAGCGGAAGCTGTCCTCGTTCGATATCGTCGCATTCGCCGGGTCCACCGCGAACCCCTTGAAGAAGCTACTCTTGCCCTTCTCCGCGCGCTGCAGTTCGGCGAGCATCTTGTCGTCGTCGATCGTCTGGCCGAGCCGGTAGGCACCCGAATAGGCCCCGCCGAACAGGCTGGTGACGTTCTGGCCATAATAGGGTGCGAAGTCAGCCATCGTGCCGTCGGCCGTCAGGTTCAGGAAGGAGCCCGAGAAGGTGCGCCGGCGCGAGTCATAATATTTGCCGCCCGCCTTGATCGATTGCAGCCAGGTGCTGCCCGGCTTCCACTCGACGTTCATCTGCCCCTGCCAGAGCTTCTGCTGGCTGCCGCCGATCTCGCCCTCGAGGCTGCTGAACGCATATTGCGAGGGATCCTGCACGGCGTTCATGCCGGCCGAATTGAGCAGCCATTTCGGGAAGCGCGAATCCTCCGCGCTGCTGAACAGCACGCCCTTGTTGCCGAGCCAGCCATATTTGTCGCTGCGGAATTCCAGCGTGTAGCCGTCGTCGAGATTGTCCTGCGACTGGGAATAGGACACGTCATAGTCGATGGTGAATTCCCCCAGCCGCGAGACGCCGCCTACATTGGCGGTGGCCAGGTTGCCGCTCTCGTTGTTCGCCTCCCAGAAGCGACGCAGGCGGAAGCCCTGCGGATCCCATTTACCCGAGGCACCATAGAGGCTGTAGAACGACTTGGTCTTGCGATCGGCGTCAGTGATCAACCCGTCCTTGTCCTGATCGACGATCTGGCTGGTGGTATAGCTGTAGACGCGGCCAAGCTTGCTGTCGGTCCGCAGGATGCTGTCCTCGGGCCGCGCGAGATTGGCGTCGTTGGCATTCACCTGCACCAGACGGGTCGAGTTCTTCGACGTGTCGTTCCGGAAGTTCAGCCGGTTGAGGAACTGCTGCTTCTGGTAGTTGCTGTACTGGCCGCGGACGTGAAGGTCGTGATGGTCCGACCGGTAATCGATGCTGGTGTTGACGCCCCAGCGGTTCACCTCGGTATTGCCCAGTCCCAGGTCCATGCCGCGCATCACGAAGCGGTTGGGATCCCAGCCCAGCGTCTCGCTGTTCGAATACCAGCTGTCGGGCTGGTTATCGCCATCGACGCCGTTCTTCTCATATTGCGACTTGCGCTTGCTCCAGTTGCCGGAGAGGAACACGCCGAAATGGTCGCTGAACTGGCGCGACACGGCGGCAGAGACCTGGCCGTATTTACGGTGATCGAACTTGTCGATCATGCCGCCCTCGCCCGAGACGCGCATATAGGTCGGCTTCTGGTCGAACGCAGTCGGCGTCGTGATGTCGACCGATCCGCCGAGCGCGTCGCCGTCGCGGTCCGGAGTCAGCGTCTTGTAGACGGTGATCGACTTGATGCCGTCCGGCGGCAGGACCGAGAGGCGCACGCCCCGGTAGAAATTGTTGTCGCGCGAGCCGGCACCATCGATGCGCACACCGTTCAGCGAGTAGTTGTTGAGCTCGGTCGACAGGCCGCGCACGGTGATGCGATCGCCCTCGCCCGTGGCGGGATCGCGCACCGCGTTGACGCCGGGCATGCGGGCGAGCGCTTCGGACACGTTGTTGGCGGGCAGCTTGCCCATGTCGTCGGCGGTGATCGTGTCGGACACCATGGTGGACTTGCGCTTGGCCTCCGCCGACGCTTGCACTGCCTCGATATAGCCGTTGACGACGATATTCTCGGGCGCGTCCGCCTCAACAGGCGCTTCCGCGACCTGCACGGGGGCCGCCGGGGCGGCTTGCGGTGCCGGCCGCGCCGCGACCTGGGGGCGCACCGGCGCCGGCTTGACGATCACGGTGCCGCCGCGAACCTGCGTGTCGACACCTGCGCCGCGCACCAGCAGGGCCAGCGCCTTGCGCGCGGACATCGTTCCCGTCACCGCCTGACTACGCCGGCCACGCAGCGCTTCGGGTGAGGCAGCAACGGGCACGCCGGTCACACGGGAGAATTGCTGCAGCGCCTGCGCCAGGTCCTGCGCCGGAATGGCAAAGCTGTAGCTTTGCGCAGCGGCCGGCGCGGCGTTCAGAGTCGCGACGGCGATGGCCAGCGCCGATACGGCAGGCCGATTGATAACGAACATCGAAGAACTTCCCCCACACTTGTAAACCGTTCAAGCGAGGGACGGCGCACGGGATCACAACCCGACAAGTTTTTTTGGTTTCAGTTTAATGACTTATACGTTGAAGCATTGTGACAAACAGAGGTCACTGCAGGTCGATCGCTAGCGCTCCACCACATAGTGATCCCCGACATCATGCCAGCGCAGATCATGGATCGCCGTGATCGCCTCGAGCATGTTCTTCGGATCGTTGGTCTGGAAGCGGCCGGTGACGAGGAGGTCGCCCAGCGCCGGATCCGCCAGCCTGACAGGATGCGCGGCGGTGCGGTTGAGCCGCTCGACCAGCTGTAGCATCGGCATGTCGTTGGCCTCGAGCCAGCCGTCCGTCCAGCCGGGATGGGCGCCGGCAACGCCCTTCAAGCTACGCACATGCTCGCCGGAGAGCTCCAGCCCGCTTCCCGCCGGAAGCTGCCACTGCCGCCCGGTGCCGGCATCGACGCTGACCAGCCCCCGATAGACCTGGATGATGCGGGTATCGCGGTCGATCCGATCGATGTCGAACGCCGTCCCGAGCACCGATACGCTGGCGCCGCCGGCATCGACCGAGAAGCCGCGCAAACGCTCATGCGCCACATCGAAGAACGCCTCGCCGCGTTCGAGCGTGACATGCCGCGACCAGGGCGCGATGCGCACCGTGATCCGCGTATCGCCATTCATCCGGACGGTCGATCCGTCCGCGAGCGCGACAACACGCGTCCCGCCACGTGCCGTGGCGTAGCTGGCATCGGACACCAGCAGTTGCGCACCGCCGACGCACGCCAGCGCGAGCAGGCTCGCTACCGCCCCGCCCCGTGCCAGCCGCCACCATCCCGGGCTCGGAGCCGCGTCATCGTCGTTATTCGCGTTGGAGAGGTGCGCGGGCTCGGCCAGCGCCGCCTCCAGCCCCTTGGACTGCCAGATCGCGCTCAGCCGCGCATAGCTGTCGACATGGCGCGGGTCCGTCAGGATCCAGCGATCAAAGGCCGCGGCGGTTTCGCTGTCGAGCACCGGACGGCTCATCCGGTCGATCCACTGGGCCGCCTGCCAGTCGATGGAGTGCATGTCCTGGCCCATCAATCCTGTCCCGCCAGATCGATGCCCGCCTGCTCAAGCGCGCGGCGCAGGTCGATCATGCCTCTCGTAATATGCTTCTCGACGGCTTTCGCGCTCATCGCAAGGTCGTCGCCGATCGCGCGACAGCTCTCCTGGTTGATCCGCCGCCGGATCAGCACCTCACGCCGGAGCCTGGGCATCTTCCTCAGACACCGGTTGAAGATGTCCATCGCCCGTCGCGAATCGAGGACGCGGTTCAGAGACGGCTCTTCACTGCGTATATCGTCCTCGATCTCGGGCTCGAGCCGGCTCTCGCGGCGGTGCATGTCGATGACGAGATTGTCCGCGATGCGAAAGGCGAGCGAGACAATGCTGCCGATCTGCTGTGTGCGGGCCAGTTCGACCAGCCGCGCGAGCGTTTCCTGAGTAACGTCGTCCACCACGTCCGGCCGGGCGCCACGGCCACGCAGATAGCGTTTCAGCGCGGACTGGATGGTGTCCCATGAATAACCGTTAGCCGCGTCCTCGGGGGACGGGGCTTTGATCGACGACAGCAAGATATCCCCCGTTTCAGAGACGACCCGGGGCGCGGTTAGTCACATCAGATGACAGTTTCAGGATAAGCGCAACGCGATCCTCGGCGGCCTGTCTCGCGGCACATGCGAGGAAGCCCGGGACGCTCCCCGGACATCCGTCGAACTGCCTCGCCTTCACCCCCGGCGGAAGTTCTAACCCTGAATATTACGTCATTAAATCAATAGTTTATAATAAATATTAGATATTTAATAATAAGTTTTATCGTCAGTGAGCTCCGGCACTTGGTGGAAATAGATAACAGGCTTGCCCTTCGGTTGCCCTTGATTTCCCTGTTGGCGCAGCGCTTCCGGGGGATTCGACTAGCGGCTGATACCATTTGCCGAACCGCGACGGGCTTCCGATCCGCTTCCCATTCGGCAACCGCCGGTTCGATCATGCTCCGGCGAAGTGTTCCACGGATCTCGTACGTCCCGACGATCGGAGTGCCTCCAACGCGTCGCCAGGCCACGGAAAAAACGGGAAATAACCGGCAGCGACATATGCCGGCCGTTCCGAGCGCCCCGAAATAGCACGTCGCGCAAATTTTGGCGCGATCCCTCTACGCGAAGGCAGCGTTCCTGAGATTTAATATAAAGATACACCAGAGATAGCCGCCACCGACCTCACTGTAATTCTACCTAGAAAACCCGCAAATATCGTAAAATCAAAATCATGACCATAATCAAAATGGACATTGTTTAGAGATACATACGCAAATACGCTCCTGAACGCCCTTCTATAAATATTTTGAACGACTTGGCCGCTCGGGGACTAGTCCAGCGAGTTGAGTTTCGATGGTATTTACATGGGGGACATGTATTGCGTCGGTTTACTGCGACTGCACTGATATTGTGCAGCGCGAACTTCCCTATTTGTCCAGCGCGACGCTGCGCGTGACTTCCCGCCTGGCCTTCCCACTGCACGCCACCCTTGCGCGCTGGTGTCGTCACGCGGTGCGCGTGGCACTCGCCTGCGCATCGCTCGCCGTCGCCGGCACGGCCATGGCCCAGCGCGCGGGCAGCGAAGTGCGCAACATCGCGAATGCCGACCTGACGGTCGATGGAGCGCCGGAGCGCATCGCCTCGAACCCGGCGACCCTGCGGATCGCCGAGCGGCTCGATCTCCGCCTCGCCGCCACCGGCAGCTTCGCGGTGGATGGCCCGGGCAGCGCCATTCCCTTCCTCCTGACCAACAGCGGCAATGGCGACGAACGCTTCGTTCTCGCGGCGACGCTCGACGGCATTTCCGGCCAGGTGCGCGGGTTCGCGATCGATACCAACGCCAATGGCGTCCTCGACCCGGCCGATACCCCGGTCTCCGGTCTCACGCCCCTGCTCGCCCCCCAGCAGAGCCTGACCCTGCTGGCGATCCTCGATCCCGGCCCGGTCGAGGCCGGCGCGACGCTGGCACTGTTCGCCCGGGCCGCGACCGGTTCGGGCGCGCCGGGAACGCGCTATCCCGGTCGCGGCGACCAGGGCACCGATGCGATCGTCGGCGCGAGCGGTGCCGAGAGCACACTGCGCTTCGCCCTCACCGCCGGCGCAGTGCCCAGCGCCAGCCTGGAAAAGAGCCAGACCGTCGTCGCCCCCAATGGCAGCGACATGGTCGTGCGCGGCGCAGTGATCACCTACGCCATCGTCGCGCACTTCGAAGGCGACGGCACTGCCCGCGCCATCACCGTCACCGATCCGATCCCGCCCGGCACCGGCTATGTCGCGGGCAGCCTGTCGCTCGACGACATCGCGCTCACCGACGCCGCGGACGGCGATCCCGGAACCTTTGCCGGCGGCCAGATCGCCGTCGTGCTCGGCGACCTGACCGGCGGCGCCACCCACACCATCCGCTTCAAAGTGAAGATCCTCTGAGGAGAATGTCGATGTCGTATCTTCTGTTGATTGCCGCGCTTGCCAATGCCGCGCCCGCACCCGGCCAGGTCGAGATCCATGCCAGCGTTCTCGCCGAGGCCCGCGCGCCCGCCGCCGATGGCACCACCCGGGTCACGCTGGTGCCTGCCGCTCGGGTCACGCCGGGCGACCGCGTCGTCTACCGCATCGAATATCGCAACAACGGCAAGCAGGCCGCGACCGGGCTGGTGATCGCCAATCCGGTCCCCGCCGCCCTGCAATATGCCGGCCCCGCCGATGGCGCGCAGGCCCCCGAGCTCTCGGTCGACGGCCAGACCTTCGGGCCGCTCTCCGCGCTCAAGGTCCGCAGCGGCACCACGCTTCGCCCCGCCACCGCCGCCGATATCCGGGTCGTCCGCTGGCGCCTTGCCCAGCCCGTCGCCGCCGGTGCCCGAGGGCAGGTCTCATTTCGTGCAATTCTAAAGTAATTTCATACAGAAAAGGGTAGTTTGTCATGTACAGAATTAAGTTCAACAACGCACTGCTCGGGGGCGCTGCCCTGAGCGTGGCGATGAGCATCTCCGGTGTCGCCCAGGCCCAGCAGACCCCTGCCGGCACCAGCGTCAACAACCAAGCAACCGTCAGCTACGAAGTCGGCGGCACGCCGCAGTCGGTCTCGTCGAACGTCGCCACCTTCGTGGTCGACAAGAAGGTCAATCTGGCCGTCGCCGAAGTGGGCGGCGCACCGACCCAGACCGCGATCGGCGCCAACGACCAGGTGACCACCTTCACCGTCACCAACCTCACCAACTCGGTGCAGGATTTCCGCCTCGATCCCGATCAGCAGCTGGTCTCGATCCCGTTGCTCGGCGTCGACAATTTCAACATGACCAACCTGCGCGCCTTCGTCGACAGCAACGGCAACGGCACCTATGACGCGGGTGTAGACAACCAGACCTTTATCGACGAGCTGGCGCCTGACGCCACCGTCACGGTCTTCATCGTCGGCAACGTGCCCAACACGCCGGGCATCGAGACCGCCATCGTCTCCCTGAACGCCATCGTCGCGACCGGCGGCTCCGGCGGCGCGCTGGGCGCCGATCTCGTCGCCAGCTCGACGCTGGTGGCGGATTCGCCGAGCACGGTGGAAATCGTGTTCGCCGACGACACCGGCCTGCTCGATCAGCCGCGCAACGGCCAGCAGCGCGCGTTCGACGCCTATCACATCTCCACTGCGGTGGTGACGATGGTGAAGAGCGCGACGGTGATCAGCGATCCGGTGAACTTCCTGCTCAACCCGCATGCGATCCCCGGCGCAGTCGTGGAATATTGCATGAAGGTGAGCAATGCCGGCCCGGGCACCGCCAGCAACATCGTCCTGACCGACGCCGTGCCGGCGAACAGCACCTTCGTGCCCGGCTCGATCGCGGTGGGCACCTCGGGGACACTGGGCGCCTGCATCCTGCTCGGCACGTCGGAGGACGACAACGCCACCGGCACCGACGAGACGGACCTCTATGGTGGCTCGTTCGACGGCACCACGGTGCGCGCAACGCTGCCTTCGGTCGCGCCGCTGGCCTCGATGTCCGTCGCGTTCCGCGTGACGATCAACTGACCCCAGCCGGGCAGGAATCAGCGGCGGGCGGCATCGCCCTCCCGCCGGCTGGTACGCTCCATGCGAAGCCTTCTCTCCCTCCTGCGTGCCATCTGGTGCGTCATGGCGATCGCCGTCGCCACGCTGTCGATCCCGACGGCGGGGGCGCAGGTCATTCGCAACACCGCGTCGATGCGTTTCGAGACAAGCGCGGGGCCGCAGACGATCGCCTCCAACACCGTGACGCTCGATCTCGCCAAGCGCCCGACCACGATGCGCTTCCACGAGATTCCCGCTGGCTACCAATATACCGGCCTTGCCTGCGATACCGATCCGGTTCTGCAATTCACCCCCAGCCACGTATCGCCCAGCGAACTCGCCGCCGCACCGCTGCTCGCGACGATCCAGCGTGGCCAGGCGCTGATCATGGAGCTCGAGGCCCAGGCGGAGAACCGCGACGCCACGAAGCGCGAAACCGCATGGGTCACCGTCTCGGCGGGAGATCTGTCGGTCAAGCTCCCCCTCACCGAGACGGCCGAGAATACCGGCATATTCGCCGGCGGCATCTCCGCCTCGGGCACCCACCCCCAGTTCGCGGCTTGCGATATCGCCCGGCGCGTCTCCGGCTCCAGGATCCGTGCCCAGTTCGACGGCAGCGACGAGAGCTTCTCGTCCGATGCGGAGGTGTTGGTCGATCCCGAAGGCTATGTGTTCGATTCACTCACCGGCGAGCTCGTCGACGGCGCCACCGTCACGCTGGTCGACGACGCCACGGGCCTGCCCGCGGCTGCGGTGTTCGGGGACGATGGCACCAGCGCCTATCCCAATACCGTGGTCACCGGCACCAGCGCCACCGATGCCAGCGGTCAGGTCTACAAATTCACGCCGGGCAATTTCCGCTTCCCGCTGGCCCCGCGCGGCTTCTATCGACTGAAGGTGACGCCGCCCCGGGGCCATGCCGCGCCGTCGCGGGTCGAGCCCGCCGCGCTCGCCCATCTGACCGGCCCTCCCGGCGCCTTCCGCGTCAGCGACGCCTCCTACGGCGCACCGTTCGAGCTTTCCGATCCCGAGCCGGTACATATCGACATTCCCGTCGATTCCACGGCCGCACGGGCCAAGCGGATCGAGACGCTGGTTCTGGAGAAGACCGCTTCGGTACGCGACGCCTCGCCGGGCGAATTCGTCCAGTACCGTCTGGAGGTGCGCAACGCCTCGCACAGCGCGACGCCGGGCCAGGTCCGCATCGAGGACCGGCTGCCGACGGGCTTGCGCTACAAGGGCGGCACCACCCGCGGGGCGCCCGAGCCCGAAATCTCCCGCGATGGCCGCGCGCTCGTCTTCACCCTGCCCCGCATGGCCGCCCAGGCGAGCGCGCCGATCAGCTATGTCCTGTCGGTCTCGCCCGGCGCGCCGCAGGGCGAAGCCCTGAACCGCGCGACCGCCTCCACGGTTAGCGGATCGAGCAACGAGGCGAGCGCATCGGTGCGCATCCGCAAGCTGCTGATGACTGACGCCATGACGCTGCTCGGCCGCGTGACCGAAGGTGGCTGCCGCGATCCAATGCGCCGCCGCAAGGGCGTGCCCGGCATCCGCGTGGTGCTGGAGGACGGCAGCTTCACCGTCACCGATGCCAATGGCTATTATCATTTCGAGGGCGTGTCCCCGGGCACCCATGTCGTCCAGCTCGATACGGCGAGCATCCCGGCCACCCATGCGCCGGCCAGTTGCGACCGCGACACCCGCAGCGCCGGCAGCGACATCTCGCGCTTCGTCGAGGGCCAGGGCGGCAGCCTGCAGCGCGCCGATTTCCAGCTGGTGCTGACCGGCAAGCAGGCCGCCCCCGACGCCGCGCTGCCGGTGGTACAGAGCGACGACGCCCTCGCCGCGGGCAATCGGGCCGACTGGCTGGAGCGCGCCGAGCCGGGGATCGACTGGCTGTTCCCTGAGGTTGATCACAACCCCCGCTCGCCCGCGCTGCGCGTCGTCATCCGCCACCAGCCGGGCCAGCGCGTCGCGCTCAGCGTCAATGGCCGTGCGGTCGATGCACTGAGCTTCGACGGTACCGACATCGACGCCCAGCGCGGCGTCGCCATCTCGCGCTGGACCGGCCTGCCGCTGGCCGAACGCGACAATCTGCTCGAGGCGCGGGTGCTGGATGCCGGCGGCAAGACCGTCGCGACGCTGCGCCGCACCGTCCACTACGCCAATGTGCCGCTGCGCGCGGAACTGGTGGCCGACAAGTCGCGCCTCGTCGCCGACGGCCTGACCCGGCCGCTGGTCGCGATCCGCATCACCGATCGCGACGGCCGCCCGGTCCGTGCCGGCACCGTGGTGCCCTTCCGCGTCGACCAGCCCTATGCCGCCGCCCAGGAGATCCAGGCGCAGCAGGGCCGCCAGCTCGCCGGCCTCGACCGGACCGAGGCGACCGCGCGCGTGATCGGCGACGAGGGCCTCGCCTTTGTCGCGCTCCAGCCCACCACCCAGGCCGGCAGCGCCCACATCACGATCAAGCTCGCGGACCAGGGCCTCACACAGACCAGCGAAATCAAGGCCTTCCTCGCTGCTCCTGCGCGCGATTGGATGATCGTCGGCTTTGCCCGCGGCACCGCCGGCTTCGACATGCTGCGCTCGAAGAGCAGGAACCTGCCCCGCGGGCAACGCAACAACGTCACCACCGATGGCCAGATCGCGCTCTATGCCAAGGGCAGGATCAAGGGCTCCTGGCTGCTCACCCTCGCCTATGACAGCGACCGGATGGAGGATCGCGACCGCGGCCTGCTCGGCACGATCGATCCCAACCGCTATTACACCGTCTATGGCGACGCCAGCCAGCAGGCGTACGACGCGCCGACCCGCGGCCGGCTCTACCTGCGCCTCGAGCGCAAGACCTTCTATGCGCTGTTCGGCGATTTCGAGACCGGCTTCGTCGATACCCGCCTGACCCGCTACAGCCGCACGCTGAACGGCGTGAAGGCCGAGGCTTCGGGCGACCATGTCCTGTTCAGCGCCTTCGCCGCGCGCGACGAGGACCGCTATGGCCGCGACGAGATCCAGGGCAACGGCCTGTCCGGCCCCTATCGCCTCTCGGGCCGCGACATCGTGCCCAACAGCGACAAGATCACGCTGGAGACCCGCGACCGGCTGCGTCCCGAGCGGATTCTCGATAGCAAGCCGCTCACCCGCCACATCGACTATGACATCGATGCGATCGCCGGCACGCTCCGCTTCCGCGAGCCGATCCTCAGCCGCGATCCCGCCTCGAACCCGATCTTCATCGTCGCCGATTACGAGACCTATGGCCGCGGCCGGAAACTGGCCGCCGGCGCGCGCGGCGCACTCAAGCTCGCCCGGGGCAAGGTCGAGATCGGCGCCGCGGTGCTGCACGACCAGGCCCAGTCAGACGCCACGGTCATCGGCCTCGACCTGCGCGCCAGGCCATTCGCCGGCGTCGAGGTTCGCGCCGAGGCGGCCACCGGCGGCCGCGACGGCCTTCGCTCCGCCCAGGCTTTCATCGCCGAGGTCGAGCATCATGGCGGCGGCGTCGACGCCCTCGTCTATATGCGCCGCCAGGACAGCGGCTTCGGCGTGGGCCAGCAGAATGGCGGCGAGGCGGGCACCAGCAAGGTCGGCGTCGATGCGCGCCTGCAGCTTGCGGCCGGCCTGTCGGCGGTGCTCACCGCCTGGCACCAGGAAGACCTGACCAGCGACGCCAGCCGCACCGCGGGCGATGCGCGCATCGAATATCGCCGGGGCTCCAGCCTGATCTTCCTCGGCGCGCAGCTCGCCGCCGATCGCGATGCCCTGGGCCGCAGGAGCAACTCGACCCTGCTCACCCTGGGGGGCACCCAGTCGCTGTTCGACAACAAGCTCGAGATCACCGGCCAGGCCCAGCTGGTGATCGGCGGCGCCGATGACAGCGCCGATTTCCCCGCCCGCCAACAGATCAGCGCAAGCTGGAAGGTCCGGGAAGGCGTGCGGCTGATCGGCGGCTATGAAATTGCCAAGGGTGACAGCTACTTGTCACACAACGCCCGCATCGGCTTTGAAGTATCACCCTGGTCGGGCGCGCGGCTGATGTCCACGATCAACCGCCAAGCTCTCGGCGAGGCAGGTGGCGAGAATGGCCGCCGCACCTTCGCGCAATACGGCCTCAGCCAGTCGCTGCCGCTCGGCAAGCATTGGACGATCGACGCAACGCTCGATTCGAGCAAGACCCTTTCGGGCAAGCTGCCCGAGACCAGCCTGTCGCGTCCGGTGATCGGCAGCTCGATCCTCGGCCAGAATGTCCGCGAGGGCGATTTCGTCGCGGTTACGCTGGGGGCCGGCTATCGGGGAGAGCGCTGGTCGTGGAACGGCCGCGCCGAATATCGCACCTCGGAGGAATCGCGCCGGCTCGGCTTGACCAGCAACCTGCTGCGCAGCCTGGGCGAGGGCAAGACGCTCGCCTCCTCCCTCCGTGCCTATCGCACCACCGACGACCGCGGCCGCTCGGTCACCTCGGTCACCGGCGATCTGGCGCTGGCGCTTCGCCCCGCGGACAGCCGCTGGTCGCTGCTCGAGCGCTTCACCCTGCGCCACGAGAATGCCGATCAGGGCGTGACCGGGAACAATGTGCTCAACGTCCCCACCTTCGCCCAGGGCACGCTGGCGACGCTGCGGGCGATCAACAATGTCGCGATCGGCTATCGCACGGGAGATGAGGGCGGATCTCACGGGTTCGAGGCAAGCCTCTATTATGGCGCGAAATTCGTCCGCGGCCGCTACGCCGACGAGAAGCTGGACGGCTTTATCGACGTGGTCGGCGTGGAGATCCGCAAGGATATCCGCCGCAACCTGGACATCGGCGTGCAGGGCAGCGTCCAGCACAGCTGGAGCGACGGAACCGCATCCTTCTCGGCCGGCCCCACCCTGGGCGTTTCGCCCGGCAAGGGCATGTGGTTCAGCGCCGGCTATAATGTCACCGGCTATCGCGATCGCGATTTCGAGGATGCCCGCTACACGCGCCAGGGACCCTATATCACCTTGCGCGCGAAGTTCGACCAATCCCTACTGAAGAACCTGGGCGATCTGTTTGGAGGAAGGCAGTGAATCCTTCGATTGATCCATTATGGTCTTATTTTGCCACGCACCCAACACTGTCTAACGTGACAGGGTTTTTCTTCTTAACCATCCTATACTATGTAATTGCTGCGTTCTTCGAGCGCACAATAACGCAGTGGCATCGTTGGCTGGATGAACAGGGCAACCATGCGTGGAGACAAGAAGGATGCGTCCCGGACGGAGAACGGGCCAACGCCCCCATCCGAACCCGGCAGCATCGAGGAACTGATGTTCCAGCGCGAAGGGCTGGATCACCGCGCGATGGTGGAAGGCATCATCCGCGTCCGCGAGGCGCGCGCCAAATTCATGCCGGAGAACTGGTTCTCGGATCCTGCCTGGGACATATTGCTGCGCCTCTATCAGGCCTATCTGGACGGGCTGGAGCGCACCGTCGGCGACCTGGGGAGCTTCGCCAGCACCTCGCCCGCGACCACCATTCGCTGGCTCGACGTGCTTTCGAACCGCGGCTGGATCCATCGCCGGCGCGACGAACGCGACCAGCGCCGGGTATTCATCTCGCTCAACGAAATCGGTGCCGAGCAGATGCGCGAATGCCTGGAGCAGATACGCAAGCTGGGCTGACCGTGCCGTGTGCCGCGCGGGGGAGCCGCCGATGATCCGGTCGCTTCGTAGCCTTGCCCTGGCATGGCTGGTGTTGACCCTGTGGTCGGCGCCCGCCCTCGCCTGCACCGTCTCTTCGCCCGCATCATCGAGCCTCGGCAGCTATTCGCCCAACGCGATCAAGGCGGGGGCGGTACCGGTGGTATCGCATACCGGCGGGATCAACTGTTCCAACAGCGTCATCACGCTTCTCGGCGGGAACGTCCTCACCGCGACGATCAGCAACGCCAACAGCTTCAAGCTCACCCAGGCGGGCCAGCCCGACGGGGCGTTCCAGCTGTTCCCGAGCGCGACGAGCAGCAGCGCCATGGCCTCGGGGGTAGCGGTCAACTTCCTCAATCCGGCGGTGATCGACATACTCGGCCTGCTCGGCGGAAGTCCGAGCAACATCCCGCTCTACATCAAGCCGTCGAGCGCCACGGCGCTCACCCCCGGCATCTACAATGGCGCGTTCCGCGTCACCTGGGCATGGAAATTCTGCTCCGGCGTCTGGATCGGCGCCACCTGCACGCTCGGCACGCTCGACCAGGGCAGCGGCTTTTCGGACATCGCCTTCACCGTCACCGTGGCCCCCAAGCCCGTGACAGTGACGATGAGCGCGGTCACCACCTGGGACCCGATCGCCGGCACCACCTTCCCCAAGGCGATCATCGGCGCGAAGAAGCGGATGACGGTCACCGTCGCCAATCCGGACATCGTCGCGACCGATCTCAATTCGGTGCGCGTCGAAATCCCCAGCCAGACGGGCACGTCGATCGCACTCGAGGGGGACGGAGCCAGCGGCGGCGCCCCGATCGTGTTCACCGACGGGAATCCGAGCTCCACCCTCGCCTTCAGCTACACCAGTGCGGGCGACAGTGGCGACGATGTCGATTTCTATTCGGACGGCACCGGCTGGGCCTATGTCCCCACCCCCGGCGACGTCGTGTCGCAGCGGCTGGTCAAGAAGGTCCGCCTGAAGCCACGCGGCAGGCTGGCCCCGGGATCCTCCTTCACGGTCACGCTCCCCTATCGCGTCGAATAGCCCCGCGACAGAAACGTCCGCGGCATCTGGTAGCGCTACCATATTTGCGCTAGCCTCGACCCAAACAAAGGGAGAGGCCCGAGGTGAATCACAAATTGAAGACTGCGCTCGTCCTGCTCGCATCGAGCGCGCTGGCGCCGCTGGCGAACGCGCAGACCACGCCGGGCAAGCTCGGCGACCCGTCCGCCACGCCCGAGGAGCGCGCCCGCGACGTGATCTCGAAGATGACGCTGGACGAGAAGGCGCACCAGCTCGGCCATACCGCGCCGGCTATCCCGCGCCTGGGCGTGCCCGAGTATAACTGGTGGAACGAGGGCCTGCACGGCGTCGCCCGCGCCGGCATCGCCACGGTCTTCCCCCAGGCGATCGGCATGGCCGCATCCTGGGACGCCCCGCTGCTCCACCAGGTCGCCGACACCATCGCCACCGAATTCCGCGCCAAATATGTCGAGCGGCGCCATCCCAATGGCGGCAGTGACTTCTATCGTGGGCTCACCGTCTGGTCGCCCAACATCAACATCTTCCGCGATCCCCGCTGGGGCCGCGGCCAGGAGACCTATGGCGAGGACCCCTATCTCTCGGGCCGGCTCGGCATCGCCTTCATCACCGGCCTGCAGGGCAATGATCCCAAGTTCCTGAAGACGGTCGCCACCTCCAAGCATTTCGCGGTGCACAGCGGCCCCGAGAGCAACCGCCACCGCGAGGACGTCCATCCGAGCGCCTATGATCTGGAGGACACCTATCTCCCCGCGTTCCGCGCGACGGTGACCGAGGGCAAGGTCGAATCGGTGATGTGCGTCTACAACGCCGTCGACGGCGTGCCGGGATGCGCGAACAGCTTCCTGATGGAGGATCATCTCCGCAAGAGCTGGGGCTTCAAGGGCTATGTCGTGTCCGATTGCGGCGCGGCGGCGAACATCTACCGCGAGGACGCGCTCCACTACACCAAGACCGCGCCCGAGGGCGTCGCGCTGGGGTTCAAGGCGGGCATGGACCTGATCTGCGGCGACTATCGCAACCACATGACCACCGATCCGGAGAACATCGTCGCGGCGGTAAAGGCCGGCCAGTTGCCCGAGGCGGTGGTCGATCGCTCGCTGCTGCGCCTGTTCGAGGCGCGCATCCGCCTCGGCCTGTTCGATCCGCAACTGCCCTTCGCCGACATCACCGCGAAGGATTACGACACCCCCGAGCATCACGCGGTGTCGCGCAAGATGGCCGAGGCATCGATGGTGCTGCTCAAGAACCAGGGCGACCTGCTGCCGATCAAGGGCGATCCGAAGACGATCGCGGTGATCGGCCCCAATGCCGACAGCTTCGATGCGCTGGTCGGCAATTACTATGGCACCCCGTCCAAGCCGGTGACCGTGGTCGACGGCATCCGCGCGCGCTATCCCAATGCCAAGGTGCTGCTCGTCCAGGGCACCGGGCTGATCGGTCCCGCGGAGATCGCGGTGCCGGACGACGCGTTCTGCGTGGATGCCGGCTGTACCGCCAAGGGCCTCAAGGTCGAGTTCTTCAAGGGCCCCGAGCTGCAGGGGCCTGTCACCGAAACCTCGACCGTGCCCAATGCCCGCTTCGACTGGCTCGGCGAACGCGAAACCTCGGCGCGCTGGACGGGCACGCTCGTCGCGCCGGAGAGCGGCGAATATGGCTTCCGTTTCCTGAGCGAGAATGGCTACCGCGTCTGGGTCGGCGACAAGCTGGTCGTCGACGAATGGGGTGTCGGCGATGCACCGTCGATCCTGTCGGGCAGGATCACCCTGGAGAAGGGCAAGCGCTACCCGATCCGGGTCGAGGGCTTCCAGCGCGGCCAGCGCAGCAGCCAGCAGCTCGTGTGGAGCCCGCCCAGCGCTGACGCCGAGCATGCGGTGGACGCGGCGAAGCAGGCCGATCTCGTCCTATTCGTCGGCGGCCTCTCGGCCCGGATCGAGGGCGAGGAGATGAAGGTCAAGGCGCCGGGCTTTGCCGGCGGCGACCGCACCAGCCTCGACCTCCCCGCCCCGCAGCAGCAGCTGCTCGAGCGCGTCCAGGCGGTCGGCAAGCCGACGGTGCTGGTGCTGATGAACGGCAGCGCGCTCGGCGTGAACTGGGCCGATGCGCACGTCCCCGCGATCATCGAGGCCTGGTATCCGGGCGGCGAAGGCGGCCATGCCGTGGCCGGCCTGATCGCCGGCGACTTCAGCCCGGCAGGGCGCCTGCCGGTGACATTCTACAAGTCGGCCGACCAGCTGCCCGCCTTCACCGACTATCGCATGGCCGGGAGGACCTATCGCTACTTCACCGGCGAGCCGCTCTATCCCTTCGGCCACGGCCTCAGCTACACCCGCTTCGGCTATGCCCCGGCGAAGCTGAGCAAGGCGAAGGTCGGCGCCGACGGCAAGGTCGATGTCTCGGTCGATGTCCGCAACATCGGCGCGCGCGACGGCGACGAAGTCGTCCAGCTCTATGTCTCGCACCCCGGGACCACCGGCGCCCCGGTCCGCGCCCTCGAGCGGTTCGAGCGTATCCATCTCAAGCAGGGCGAGACGCGGACCGTCCGCTTCTCGCTCGACGCGCGCGCGCTGAGCCAGGTCGATGCCAAGGGCGTGCGAAAGCTGGTGCCCGGTCGCGTCAAGCTCTGGATCGGCGGCGGTCAGCCCGTGACTCGCCCCGGCCTGCCGGCGGTCGCGGGCGTCGCGGCCGAGCTCGAAGTCACCGCGGGCGCCGTGCTGCCCCGCTGACACGAACCATGTCCGAGCGGCCGGCTTGACAGTCGCCGGCCGCTCGGCTCTTCTCGCGCCATGGGGAATGCGATCTCCCCACGAGGCGCCAGCCAAAGCATCGCGTCCTGCCTTATGACGAGGGACGCTCCATGCCTGCGCTGAACAGCATATCCATCGACAAGCTATCGCGGTTGATCGGCACCGTAGCCGCTCCCGTGCTCATCGACATCCGCGAGGATCGCGGGACCGAACTGGTCCCAGCCTCCCAGCCCTTCCCCGCCGCCACGATCGCGGACTGGTCGCCCGGTCTCACCGGCCGGTCGGTGGTCGTGATCGACGAGGATGGCGCCCGCGCCGCACCCGGCCTCGCGGCTTGGCTGCGCAGCGAGGGGATCGACAGCGAAATACTCGAAGGCGGTTTCGCCGCGTGGCGCGAGGCCGGCCTGCCCCTGCTCTCGACCACCCATCTGCCCGATCGCGACGCACAGGGGCGGACGCTCTGGGTGACCCGCGCCCGGCCCAAGGTCGATCGTATCGCCTGCCCCTGGCTGATCCGGCGCTTCGTCGATCCCCGGGCGCGCTTCCTGTTCGTCCCCGCGGCCGATGTGCTGGAGACCGCCCGTCGCTTCGGCGCGGCACCCTTCGACCTGGCGCATGACGACGTATTCTGGAGTCATCGCGGCGAACGCTGCACCTTCGACCTGATGGTCGAGGTCTTCGGCCTGTCGGCCCTCCCTGCGCTCGACCATCTCGCGACGATCGTGCGCGGTGCGGACACCGCCCGGCCCGATATCGTCCCCGAGGCGGCAGGCCTGCTGGCAATCTCGCTCGGCCTCTCGCGCGTCCACGCCGACGATCTCGAACAACTCGAGGCCGGCATGCCGATCTATGACGCACTCTATCGCTGGTGCCGCGATGCGCGCTCGGAGACGCATGACTGGACCTCGCACAAGCCGCGCGAGGTGCGGGCATGACCGGAATCGCCATCGGCCCGGAGGCGGCGCCGCTCCCCCGGCCCGCCCCCGTCACCCTCGGCCAGGCCTTCTGGGTCTGGCTCAGGATCGCTGCACTCTCCTTTGGCGGGCCAGCCGGCCAGATAGCGGTGATGCACCGCATCCTGGTTGAGGAGAAGCGCTGGATCGGGGAACAGCGCTTCCTCCACGCGCTCAACTATTGCATGCTGCTCCCTGGGCCCGAGGCACAGCAGCTCGCCACCTATATCGGCTGGCTGTTGCACAGGACGAAGGGCGGCATCGTCGCCGGCACCCTGTTCGTGCTGCCCGGCATGCTGTCGATCATGGCGCTGAGCTGGGTCTATGTCCTCTACGGAAAGCTCGGCTTCGTCGCGGCGCTGTTCTTCGGGTTGAAGGCGGCGGTGCTCGCGGTGGTGGTGCAGGCGGTTCTGCGGATCGGCGGCCGGGCACTACGCTCCACCGCCTCGCGCCTGCTCGCCGCCGCCGCCTTCGTGCTGATCTTCTTCCTGGGCGTGTCCTTCCCGCTGATCATCCTGGCAGCCGGACTGATCGGCTGGTGGGCCGGGCGCAGCGGCTCCACGGCGTTCAAGGGCGGCGGACATGGCGGCCCCAAGGGTGGGCCGGTCGTCGCCGATGCGGACACCTTGCTCGGCGAGGAGCTGCCGGCGCATGCGCATGCCTCGTGTCGCGAGACGTTCCGCACGGTCCTTACCTGCCTCGTCCTCTGGCTCGTGCCGGTGCTGGCGCTGCTGTTCCTGCTCGGCCCGTCCAATGTGTTCACCAGCATCGCGATCTTCTTCTCGAAGATGGCGGTGGCGACCTTTGGCGGTGCCTATGCGGTGCTCGCCTATGTCGCGCAGCAGGCAGTCGACGAATATCACTGGCTCAGCCCCGGCGAGATGCTCGACGGGCTCGGCATGGCGGAGACCACGCCGGGACCACTGATCATGGTGCTGCAGTTCGTCGGCTTCCTTGGCGCATATCGCGCGCCCGGCATGCTCTCGCCCCTGCTCGCCGGCACGCTGGGCGGGCTGCTCGCCACCTGGGTGACGTTCCTGCCCTGCTTCCTGTGGATCTTCCTCGGCGCCCCGTACATCGAGCGGCTGCGGGGCAATGCGGCGGTATCCGGCGCACTGTCGGCGATCACCGCGGCGGTGGTGGGCGTGGTGCTCAACCTCGCCATCTGGTTCGCGATCCACACGCTGTTCCGCAGGACGGCGGAGATCGCGATGGGCCCGATCGGGTTCGATGCGCCGGTGCCGGCCAGCCTCGATCCCTGGGCGCTCGCCTTGTCGCTCGGCGCGATCCTGGCGATATTCCTGTTCCGCTCCGGCGTAATCGTGACACTGGCAGCGACGGCCGGCCTGGGCGTCGTCCTGCATCTCGCCGGACTGATCGGCTGACGGAGCGCCGGCACGGACAATCCCGTGCCGGCGCCTGTCGATCAGGCGAAGATCGCCTCGAGGTCGGACGGGGCGACGCCTTCCTTCAGCTGACGCAGCTCGACATAGATGCTCGCCTGGGTGGTCACCAGGATCATGCTGCTAAGCGCGCTCAACGCGCCCGTGACCAGAGCGATAAGGAACCCATTGCCGGTCGCCATCATCGCCATGGTGAGGAAGCCCACCGGGATGCTGAGCACCCAGAGCAGCACCAAGACCACCAGCATCGTCAGGAAGATCCGCCCACGTGCGCCGCTGGTCAGCGCCGCGCTACGGCCGAACGCTTCGAAGATTCCCACCTTCTCCTGGACATAGGCCGGCGTCACCACCGACCAGACGAGCCAGAGGATGATGCCGGGCACGATCAGGAACAGCATGGCGATGCCGACACCAAGGCCGGCGAGCAGGCCGATCGCGATCATGGGCAGGATCATGCTGATCCCCACCGTCAGGCACTGGCCGAACTGGGGCGTCTCACCCGACAGATGCATCACCGTCGCGCGGGTGAGCGCTGCCTGCAGGATGGCACCACTGACGATCGACACGAGCCAGGTGGCGCCGCTCATCCCCAGATAGGACGGACTCAAGTAATAGGAGGCGTCCATCCCACTGTAAGGGGAAGTGAAATTCGTCACCCGCCATAATTCGAACAGGAATTGCGGGATGCCGGCCAGCACCAGCGCCAGCCCGCAGAACAAAAGAATGTTCGAACCGATTGTCTCGAAGGCGCGGGAAATCACCGCACCAATCTCGAAGCGTGTACCGCCAAAGCCCGATTCAGCCATAATCCCCTCTCTTCGCCGACGTGAAACGACCTCGAAGAAAAGCTGAACAAAAACGGTGGAAAAGTCCAGTGTTGGCGGGCTTTCCTGCGGCTTCGCGTTCCGGTAGCACTGGCGTTGTGGGGGATTCGACGTGACCGTACAGGCATCGACTGCGCAGTCCGTCGCCAGGGCGCACGAGGCGCTCCGCGCGCGCTCCGACATCCAGTTCGACATGGCTCCGGTCAAGCCGCCGGAAATCCCGGAATGGATGCGCTCGGTCGGCCGGATGTTGGAGTTTTTTGCCCCCGTCGCGCCCTATGTCTTCTGGACGTGCGTCGCCGTGGGTGCGGCGATCATCCTCTATCTGATCGTGATCAACGTCATCCGCGCCTTCCCCTCGCGCAACGCCGATGCCGCGCCGGAACAGGATGTCGCCGCGTGGCGCCCGACCGAGCAGGCGGCGCGGGCACTGCTCGCCGATGCCGAGGCGCTGGCGGCGCAGGGCCGCTATGAGGAAGCCGTCCATCTGCTGCTCCAGCGCAGCCTGGAGGACATCCAGCGCCATCGCCCGCGGCTGCTGCGCCCCGCGCTGACCAGCCGCGAGATCGCAGGGGCGGACTGGATGCCCGACATCGTCCGCCGCGCCTTCGCCGCCATGGCCGCGCCGGTGGAGCGCAGCCTGTTCGGCGGTCGCCGCCTCGCCCTTGCCGATTGGGAAGAGGCGCGCACCGCCTATGGCGATTTCGCGCTGCCAAAGGCCTGGAAATGAGCGCCGACAACAGCGCCGCCCCCTTCGCCCTGCGCACCGTGCTGGTACTGGTGGGCGTCGGCGTGGTCGGCTTCATCGCGTTCCTGCTGCTCACCGCCTATGGCGAGGATCTTAAGCCGTCCCAGCGCCCCGGGGCGCATGCGCTCGCGCCTTCGGCGGTGGGTTTTGCCGGCGCGGCCGACCTGGTGCGCCGCGTCAAGGGATCGGTGAAGATGGTCCGCCGGGACGGCGATCTCGACACATTCGACACGCTGGTGGTCACCCTCGACGCCGGCACCGACGCAGCCGCGGTGAACAAGCTTGTCGAGCGCCGCGCCGAGCGGCCGACCATCCTCGTGCTGCCCAAATGGCTGGCCATCCCCCGGCGCGACCGACCGACCTGGGTCATGGCGTTCGGCACGATCCCCGGAGACCGGGTGGCCGAGCAGGTCTCGAAGATCGCGAAGGTCGCGATCGCGGAGAATGGCAGCGGCTTGCGGACGATCTCGGGTGACACGCTCGAACCGGCGCTGACCGATGCGAATGGCCGTACGCTGGTCGCTTCGGTCAAGGACCGGCAGCTGCTGATCGTCGCCGATCCCGATGTCCTCGACAATCAGGGGCTCAAGACGCTCGAGGGCGCCGAGCGGGCGATGGAGGTCCTCGACTGGTTCAGCGACGACGAGAACGGCATCGCCTTCGACCTGACGCTGCACGGCTTCGGACAGAATCCCAACCTGCTCAAGCTGGCCTTCGAGCCGCCCTTCCTGCCACTCACCCTCTGCCTGCTGGTCGCGGCGTTGCTGGCAGGCTGGCACGCGCTGCTGCGCTTCGGCCCTGCCTTGCCCGAGGCGCGCGGCGTCGCCTTCGGCAAGCGGGCGATCGCGGAGAACGGCGCCGCCCTGCTCCGCCTCGCCAAGCGGCGGCACCGCACCGGCGACCGCTATGCCGCGCTGATCCGCGATGCTGCTGCCGGTGCCACCGGCGCGCCGTCCAACCTGCCGCCCGAGGCGCTCGACCGCTATCTCGACCGGCTCGACAAGACCGGCGAGCCCTTCACCGCCATGGCCGAACGTGCCGGCCATGCCCAGGATACCCGCGCGCTGCTCGACGCCGCCCGCGCCCTCCACCAATGGAAAAGGACCGTCACGCGTGAACATTGAGGAAGTGAAGGCGCTGGGCGATGCGATCCGCGCCGAAGTGGGCAAGGCCGTGGTGGGTCTGGACGAAGCTGTGGAGCTGATGCTCGTCGCACTGTTCGCCTCGGGCCATATCCTGCTCGAAGGCCCGCCGGGCACCGCCAAGACCTTCCTGGCGCAGTGCTTCGCCCGCGCGGCCGGGCTCGATTATGGACGCATCCAGTTCACCCCGGACCTGCTGCCGGGCGACATCCTCGGTTCGAACCTGTTCAACTTCCAGACGAGCCAGTTCACCCTCACCCATGGCCCGATCTTCACCGAGCTGCTGCTCGCCGACGAGATCAATCGCACCCCGCCCAAGACCCAGGCCGCCCTGCTCGAAGCGATGCAGGAGCGCACCGTCACGATCGACGGGATCGACCACAAGCTCTCCGACCGGTTCATGGTCGTCGCCACCCAGAACCCGATCGAGAGCCAGGGCGTCTATCCGCTGCCCGAGGCGCAGCTCGACCGCTTCCTGTTCAAGTTCGAGGTCGGCTATCCGAGCCTGGAGCAGGAGCGCGCGATCGTCGCCGCGCAGGGCGCCCGCTTCGGCATGCCGCGGCCCGAGGAATGGGGCATCTCCCGGATCGCGGATCACGCCACGATCAGCGCCGCCGCCGATGCGGTGGCCGGCGCCCGGCTCGCCGACGAAGTGGTCGACTATGTCGTCCGCCTGATCCGCGCGACCCGCTCGACCGGCGACCTGCAGATCGGCGCCAGCCCGCGCGCCGCCGCGACGCTGGCCGCCGCCGCCCGCGCCCATGCCGCACTCGACGGGCGCGACTTCGTGCTGCCCGATGACGTGAAGAAGCTCGCCCCCGCGGCGCTGCGCCACCGCGTGATCCTCTCCCCCGCCGCCGAGATCGACGGACGCACCGCCGATGCGATCATCGCCGGGCTGATCGAGCAGGTCGAGGCACCACGTTGATCCGACCGACCATCCGCTGCGTGCTGGCGATGGCCGCGGGAGCGCCTCTGGCGCTGCTCGTCGCCGTGTTCGTGCCGCAGCTATGGTTTGCCGGGCTGGTCTGGGTGCCGATGATCCTCGCGCTCGCCGCGATCGACGCGCTGCTGGCGCCGCGTGCGCCGGTGCTCAAGCTGAGCTGCCCGGGCGTGATCGAGATCGGCGCGCCGCTGCTCGTCGAGGTGACGGTGGCGGGCAAGCCGGTCGCCGGGCTGGAGGTCGCCATCGCGACCGGTGCCAAGCTCGCGCCCCGCGCCGAAGGCCGGGTGCGGCTGGCACGCGGCGAGAACCACGCGGAGATCGCCTTCCTCCCGGTGCGCCGCGGCACCGACCGGATCGAGGCGCTGTGGAGCCGCTGGACGGGTCCGTTCGGGATGATCTGGCGCCAGCGGGTCGAGCAGGTCGACCGCAGCGTGATGATCACGCCCGACATCCGCCCGGTGCGCAGCTCGGCGCACCTGCTGCTGCGCGACGCGCAAATGGGCGAGATGGCCCGGGTCGATCGCGGCGAAGGCAGCGAGTTCGAGGCGCTGAGCGAGTGGCGTTCGGGCATGGAGCGCCGGACGATCGACTGGAACCACAGCGCCCGTCACCTCAAGCTTCTCGCCCGCGAGAACCGGATCGAGCGCAACAACCAGATCGTCTTCGCGATCGATACCGGCCGGGTGATGTGCGAGCCGATCGACGGCCTGCCCCGCGTCGACCGGGCGATCACCGCCGCGCTGCTCGGCGCTTATGCGGCATTGAAGCTCGGCGACCGGGTGGCGCTGTTCGGCTTCGATTCCCAGCCGCGCATCGCCTCGGGCGCGGTCTCGGGCACGCGCGCCTTCCCGCTGATGCAGCGGCTCGCCGGCGAGCTCGACTACAGCACCGCTGAGACCAACTACACGCTCGCCCTCGCCACGCTGGCCGGCGACCTCACCCGGCGCTCGCTGATCGTGATCTTCACCGAGTTCACCGATCCCACCGGTGCCGAGCTGATGATCCGCGCGGCGGTGAACCTGCTCGGCGGGCATCTCGTGCTGTTCGTGATCCTCGCCGATGACGAGCTGGAGGACCTCGCCGCCGCCGAGCCGGTGACGATCGACGACGTTTCCCGTGCGGTGATCGCCGCCTCGATGCTGCGCGAACGCCGGATCGTCCAGGCCCGGCTGCGCCATGCCGGCGTCCATGTGCTGGAGGCCCGCCACGACCAGGTCGGTCCGGCGCTCGTCCGCCAATATCTCGACTTCAAGCGGAGGAACCTGCTGTGAGCGGCGCCGCATCGTCCCAGTTCGCCAGCGCCCGCTTCCGCGAGGCCCGCACGATCGACTGGCTGGAGCTCGACCAGCGCATCCGCGAGATCGAGCGCGGCCGCGTCTCCGGCCTGTCGGACGAGGATCTGTTCGAGCTGCCGGTGCTCTACCGCGCCGCCCTCTCCTCGCTCTCGGTCGCCCGCGAGACTTCGCTCGACGCCGACCTGGTCGCCTATCTCGAGGCGCTGTGCGCGCGGGCCTATTTCGTCCTCTACGGCGTCCAGCCGCCGCTCCGCCGCCGCATCGCGAGCTACTTCGCCACGGGCTGGCCGCTCGCGCTGCGCAGCCTGGCGCGCGAGACGGTGATCGCGGTGCTGCTGATGCTGCTCGGCGCCGTCGCCACCTATTGCCTCGTCGCCAGCGATCCGAGCTGGTACCATTCGATCGTGCCCGCAGACCTGGCCGGCGGCCGCGGGCCGCAATCGAGCGCGGCCGAACTGCGCGCCGGACTCTATGACGGCGGCGGCAAGGACGGCATGCTCGGCGTCTTCGCCACCTATCTCTTCACCCACAACGCCCAGATCTCGCTGATGTGCTTCGCGCTGGGCTTCGCCTTTGGCGTACCGACGATCCTGCTGCTCGTCTATAACGGCTGCATCCTCGGCGCCTTCATGGCGGTGTTCGTCTCCAAGGGCCTCGGCCTACCCCTTGCCGCCTGGCTGTCGATCCACGGCACCACCGAGATGTTCGCAATCGCCATTGCCGGCGCCGCGGGGCTGCGCATCGGCATGGCGGTCGCCTTTCCCGGCAGGCTCTCGCGCACCGCCGCCACCGCCAAGGCCGGGCGGACCGCCGCGTTCGCGATGATCGGCGTGGTGCTGATGCTCGCCGTGGCCGGCCTGCTCGAAGGCGTCGGCCGGCAGATCGTCACCTCGGACCTGATCCGCGTGGCGATCGGCGGTGGCGCGCTGCTGCTCTGGCTGCTCTATTTCTACGTGATGCCGGTGCGCGACGAGGACGCCCATGGCTAAGGCACGCGCCAGCCGGGGCAATCGGCAGGACAAGGACCAGAACCGCCGCACCTTCATCACCCCGGAAGGCGTGGACCTGAAGCTCGACATCGCCGCGGTCGGCGAGCGGCTGGGCGCCTTCATGATCGATGTGCTGATCATCGTCGTGGCGCTGGTGATCTTCAGCATCTTCCTGGTCCTCGGCCTGCGCGGCGCGGGGCAGGCGCAGTTCCAGGCCCTGGCGATGGTCTGGCTGCTCGGCTTCTTCGTGTTCCGGAACGGCTATTTCGCCCTTTTCGAGCTCGGTTCGCGCGGCGCCACGCCGGGCAAGCGGCTGACGAAACTGCGCGTGATCAGCCGCGACGGCTCGCGGCTGCGCGGCCATCAGGTGGTCGCCCGCAACGCGATGCGCGAGCTGGAGCTGTTCCTGCCGACGATGTTCATCCTCTCCCAGTCCGCCGACTTCCTCACCGGGCTGTTCGGGCTGCTCTGGACCGGCATCTTCGCGCTCTTCCCCTTCTTCAACCGCGACCGGCTGCGCGTCGGCGACATGATCGCCGGCACCTGGGTGGTGCGGTTGCCGCGCCGCGAGCTGGGCAACAGCGTGGCGACCCGCGCGGCGCCCGAGCAGGCCCGCTACACGTTCAGCGACGCGCAGCTGGGCGTCTATGGCGAGTTCGAGCTGCAGAAGCTCGAGGAAGTGCTGCGGCGGAGCGACGAATATTCGATGATCGTCGTGGCACGGACGATCCGCGAGCGGCTCGGCATGCCGCCGACGGACGGCGAGGACGATCCTGCGTTCCTCGAGGCCTATTACACCGCGCTCTGCCAGCGGCTGGAGCGCGGCATGCTGTTCGGCAAGCGCAAGAAGGACAAATATCAGCGCTGAGGCCCGCGTTCCGGCGCTCTTTGCCGGGGCGGCGCGCCAAAGATCGCGAACATCGTGCACATGCCTGATCGTGCCACGGTCTCTGCGCAACATCCTTGCGTGGATAGGATCCTATTTTTCCTACCGGGCAAAGAGCGGCCGGAACGAGGCCCCGGCCGGACGAGGGAAACAGACGAAATCCTACATTGCAAGGCACGCCTTCCGCTCCGGCGGCGACGCGCTATGCTCCCCAAGGGCAGCATGGGGGAATGCCAGTGGCCGATACCGGGGAAACGAGCCTGATCGAACGCCATTTCGCGCTGGCCGAGCGTGGCACGACCGTGCGCACCGAAGTGCTGGCCGGTAGCACCACCTTCCTGACCATGGCCTATATCATCATCGTCAACCCGGCGATCCTGGGCGCGGCGGGCATGCCGGTCGCCGCGGTCGCCGCCGCGACCTGCCTCGCCGCGGGGCTGGCCAGCATCCTGATGGGCATCACCGCCAATGTGCCGCTGGCGCTGGCGCCGGGCATGGGGCTCAACGCCTATTTCGCCTTCACCGTGGTGCAGGGCATGGGCGTGCCCTGGTCGGTCGCGCTGGGCTGCGTGTTCCTGTCGGGCATCGCCTTCCTGCTGCTCACCTTCGCGGGCATCCGCCAGCTGATCATCGCGGCGATCCCGCCCCAGCTCTTCGCGGCGGTGGCCGGCGGCATCGGGCTGTTCATCGGGCTGATCGGCCTGAAGAATGCCGGGATCATCGTCACCAGCCCCGCGACCTCGGTGACGCTGGGCAATCTCCACGCCCCGGGCGCCGCGCTGGCGCTGTTCGGGCTGGTCGTCACTGCGGGCCTGGCCGCATGGAAGGTGCGCGGGGCGATCCTGATCGGCATCGCCGCGACCACGATCGCCGGCTGGCTGACCGGCCAGGTGGCGTTCAAGCCCGAGCCCTATGACCTGACCGCGATCGGCCAGGTCGCCTTCCATCTCGATCTCGCCGGCGTGTTCGGCCTGTCGGGCAGCCATGGCCTGGGCCTGTTCGAGATCCTGTTCGTCTTCCTCTTCGTCGATCTGTTCGACAATGTCGGGACCCTGGTCGGCGTCACCCGCCGCGCCGGGCTGATCGACGAACAGGGCCGCATCCCGCGCCTCAACCGCATCTTGTTCACCGATGCGGTGGCGAGCATCGCCGGCAGCCTGTTCGGCACCAGCACCGTGACCTCCTATGTCGAGAGCGCCGCCGGGGTGCAGGCGGGCGGGCGCACCGGCCTCACGGCGGTGGTGACCGGCGTGCTGTTCCTGCTCGCCATGTTCGTGGCCCCCTGGGCGCAGCTGGTGCCACTCGCCGCCACCGCGCCCGCGCTGGTGCTGGTCGGTGGGCTGATGATGGCCCCGCTCGCGGATGTGGACTGGGACGATGCCGAAATCGCAATACCGGCCTTCCTCACCGTCGCAATGATCCCCTTCACCTTCTCGATCGCCAACGGGCTGGCCTTCGGGATCACTGCCTATGCGCTCATCCGCTTGATTCGGGGCAAGATTACCGCGTCGGACTGGCTGTTGCTGGTGCTCGCCGGACTGTTCGTGGTGCGCTTCGCCTGGCTGGCAGCGGGATGATGGAAACCGGTTTCCATAGGCCGGTCACGATCCTATATCCTATGATATGATCCCTGCACTTTTCCGTATCGATCCCCAGGACAGCACCGCCACCGCGCTGCGCGACATGGCTGCCGGCGAAGCGGCGCTGGGCGTCACCCTCTCCGAACCGATCGGCAAGGGCCACAAGGTCGCGGTGAAACCGATCGCTGCGGGCGAGCCGGTGCTCAAGTTCGGCTTTCCGATCGGCGTCGCCACGCGCGACATCGCGCCGGGCGAGCATGTCCATGTCCATAATGTCGCGACCGCGCTGAAGGGCAGCGGCGACTATGCCTTCACGCCCGCCGCGCACACCGATGCGGCGATCGAAGGCCCCAGCTTCCTCGGTTATCGTCGCGCCAATGGCCGGGTGGGTACCCGCAACGAGATCTGGGTGATCCCCACCGTCGGCTGCGTCGCCCGCACCGCGCAGAAGATCGCCGAGCGCGCGGAGAAGCTGCACGGCGGCAAGATCGACGGCGTCCATGCCTTCCCGCACCCGTTCGGCTGCTCGCAGCTGGGCGACGACCTCCAGGGCACCCGCGCGATCCTTTCGGCGCTGGCCAACCACCCCAATGCCGGCGGCGTGCTGATCGTCGGGCTGGGCTGCGAGAACAACCAGATCAAAGGCATGCTGGAGGGGATCGACCATCCCAATCTCCGCACCCTCGGCGCGCAGATGGCGAGCGACGAGGTGGAGGAAGGGCTGGCGCTGGTCGAGGAGCTGGTCGCCGGGGCCCAGGCCGAACGTACCCCCGCCCCGCTTTCCGAGCTGGTGCTGGGCGTGAAGTGCGGCGGGTCCGACGGGTTTTCGGGGCTCACCGCCAATCCGCTGGTCGGGCGGATGGCCGATGCGGTGACCGCCGCCGGCGGCACCGCGATCCTGACCGAAATCCCCGAGATCTTCGGCGCCGAGCAGCTGCTGATGGAGCGCGCCCGGGACGAGGCGGTGTTCGACGGGATCGTCGAGCTGGTCAACGACTTCAAGGCGTATTTCACCCGCCACGGCGAGCCGGTCTCGGAGAACCCCTCGCCCGGCAACATCGCCGGCGGCATCACCACGCTGGAGGAGAAGTCGCTGGGCGCGGTGCAGAAGGCAGGCCACGCGATCGTCACCGATGTGATCCCCTATGGCGGGCGCGTGCGGCGCAAGGGGCTGACTTTGCTCGAGGCGCCCGGCAACGACGCGGTCTCCTCCACCGCGCTGGCGGCGGCGGGCGCGACCGCGATCCTGTTCACCACCGGCCGCGGCACGCCGCTTGGATTTCCTGTCCCGACGATCAAGATCGCCTCGAACCACGATCTCGCCACCCGCAAGCCCGGCTGGATCGACTTCGACGCCGGCCAGGTGCTGGAGGACGGGATGGAGAGCGCCGCCGATGCGCTGCTCGACACGATCGCGGCAATCGCATCGGGCAGGGAAACCGCCGCCGAGCGCAATGGCGAGCGGGAGATCGCAATCTGGAAGCGCGGCGTCACCCTCTAACCACTCCGTTCGGAACGGAAGAGTCATGACTGTGCGCGCCGGCGGTTTCTATTAACCATATCGCCCGCGACTCAGGGGGAAGGCGTGGCGATCATTCTGGTTTCGACCGGCGATGTGGCGGCGAGCGCGGCGAAGGCCGGCGCTATGGCCGAGCCGATCAGCGCGGCGGCGATCTACTGGCCGGCCTGGATCCTGGTCGGCGGCGTGCTCCTCGCGCTGCTGATCGTGATCGGCATGCTCGGCTCGCTGAAGGCCGCGCTGCTTGCCAGGCCGAAGCAGCGCGACGAGGAATTCACCCGGATGCTCGCCCGGCAGGTGTGGAAGCACACCGCCACGGTGACCGACATATTCGCCCAGCGCCTGCGCCAGCCGCAGCGCGACCTGGTGACGCTGCGCGTGCTGCTCCGCCTGCTGCGCGAGGACATTGCCGGGCCGGTCAACTTCATCGAGCAGATGCGCCCGCATGCCCCCGCCACCTGGCCGGATTACGAGCTGTTCGCCGCCTTCAACAATTGGGGCGGCCAGATCGCCGCGATAGAATCGCAGCTCGCCGACCTGCAGCAGATGCTGAGCTATCCCGCGGTCCGCGAACCTGCCGATGCGCACGGCGACGCGATGCTCGTCCATTTCTATGCCACCGAGCAGGTGGCGATAGGCCAGACCGTGTCGACGCTCGGTAACCATGCCATCGCAGTGTGCGATGCAGCGAAGAAGGTGCTGAAGAAGGAGTCCGGCGGCTTCCGGTTCGGCCTGGGCGGACAGTACGAGGACGGCGATGACGACCTCGGCTGCCCGGCTTGCGGGGCGAGCCGGCACAGCGTCTATGCCGGCGCCAACGCCCGCGACCTGCTGCCCCTGCCCAGCCCGCCCGAGAAGCCGAAGAAGAAGGAAGAGGCCAGGCCGCCGGCCGCGCAGCTCTGCTATTGCGTAACGCCCCAGCCCTGCCACTGCCTGCCCGTTTCCTGCGGTTGCACGTGCAGCTGCAAGGCGGCAGAGCCCCCCGCGCCCGCCCATCACTGAACTCGTTTCGCCGACGACGGATCCTTGCGGCACTGCGGTAAACCGGAGGTGCCCGGCATTGAACCGTTAACCCTCGCCCGGTACATCGCCTTGGGGATTTCGGGGTGGGTTGATGACCGAGTTTCTTGTCTTTGCCTATGCGATGCTGGCGATGTTCGTGATCCAGTCGATGGGTCGCAACAAGCGCGAGCAGCGTGCCAATTCGCAGATGGTCACCATGGTCGGCTGGGGGCTGTTCTCGCTCTCCTCGACGCTGGCGCTGTTGCTCGGCGCCGTCGCGCTGGCGCTCGCCCTCGGCGCCAATATCCCCCTTCCCCAGGGCTTCGAAGCGCCGCTATTCTGAGCGCATGCCGCTCTATGAATTCGCGGGGCACCGCCCCCTTCTCGCCGAAGACGCCTGGGTCGCGCCGAGCGCCGACCTGATCGGCGACGTCCACCTCGCCGAACTCGCCTCGGTCTGGTTCGGCGCGGTGATCCGCGCGGACAACACCCCGATCCTGGTCGGCGCGCGCTCGAACATCCAGGACGGGGCGATGCTCCATTCCGATCCCGGCGCCCCCTGCACGGTGGGCGAGGACGTCACCGTCGGCCATCATGCGATCCTGCACGGCTGCACGATCGGCAACCGCACGCTGATCGGCATGGGCGCGACGATCCTCAACCGCGCGGTGATCGGCGAGGACTGCCTGGTCGGCGCCGGCGCGCTGGTGACCGAGGGCAAGACCTTCCCCGCCGGCCATCTGATCGTCGGCTCCCCCGCCAGGGCGATCCGCCCGCTCGACGACATGCAGAAGGCGCTGCTCAAGGCGAGCGCCGCACTCTACGCCGCCAAGCAGCAGGAATATGCCACCGGACTGAAGCGGATCGACTGACCGCTCGCCGAGCCGTCACATTGCCGGGCTAGCCCATATTCCTTTCGAGTCGGGCCGGGAGTTGGCGATGGGGTTGTTCGATTGGTTCAAGCGCCGCAGCAAGGCGCCGGTTGCAGCACCTGCCCCCCTCGAACCGCCTGCCCCTACCCTGCCCGCCGAACCCGAGAGCCTCTGGCAGACCGGCGTGGATGCCGACCTGTTGTGGACGATCGATCCGGAGGGCAAGTGCCGGGCGACGCCGGTCGACGACCTGATGGCCGTCGCGATCGAGGCCAGCGATGGCGGGCCGGACGGCCGCTGCGCCTGGTGGCTCTTCTACGGCGCCGACGAGGATGTCGCCTTCACCCTGCCGCTCGGCGCGAAGGGCGAAGGGACAATGGTCGAGCGGATCGCCGCGCTGCCGGACTTCCGCCACGACATGTACGCCGCAGCGATCCGCTCCACCGATGTCGACACCTTCGTGATCTGGCAGCGGCCGTTCGACTAATTGTCGAGGCGCTTCGTCACTTCATACCCCGCCTTGCGCAGGGCCATCATCGCGGCGAGCGCCTGATAATGGCTCTCCTGCCCGACCTCGTAGAGCTTACCGCTCTGCTCGGCGGCTGCCCGGATGGCGTCGCGGACGATGATATAGACGTCATTGGTGACCATGCAGCTTCCCCGGAGACGGTTGGATCCCCCGAGAATGGGGACGCGCCCGACTCGCTTCAATGCCGGCCAGGCCGAGTCGGCCCTGTCGCCCGGCCAATGCGCCAGCGGGCACCCCGCGCTGCCGTAGCGTCCCCCGCACCGGGCTGGACGGCCATTCCGGTTTCGCTACAAAACTGGTCCATGGCTTTGCCTCCGCTCTTCGATCGCCTGCGCCTGCCCGTCATCGGGTCGCCGCTGTTCATCATCTCGGTGCCCGAACTGGTCATCGCCCAGTGCAAGGCGGGGATCGTCGGCTCCTTCCCCGCGCTGAACGCCCGCCCGGACACCAGGCTCGACGAATGGCTGCACCAGATCACCGAGGAACTCGCCGCCTGGGACCGCGACAATCCCGACACGCCGGCGGCCCCCTTCGCGGTCAACCAGATCGTCCACCGCTCCAATCCGCGGCTCGAGCATGACGTGGCAGCTTGCGCCAAGTGGAAGGTGCCGATCGTGATCACCTCGCTCGGCGCCCGGCCCGAGCTCAACGACGCGGTCCACAGCTGGGGTGGCATCACCCTGCACGACGTGATCGACGATCGCTTCGCCCACAAGGCAGTGGAAAAGGGCGCGGATGGGCTGATCCTGGTCGCCACCGGCGCCGGCGGCCATGCCGGGCGGCTGAGCCCCTTCGCGCTGGTCCAGGAAGTCCGCGAATGGTTCGACGGGCCGGTGATACTCTCAGGAGCCATCGCCAATGGCCGCTCGGTGCTGGCGGCGCAGGCGATGGGTGCTGACCTCGCCTATATCGGCTCGCCCTTCATCGCCACCGACGAAGCCAATGCCCAGCCCGAATACAAGCAGGGCATCGTCGAGGGCTCGGCGGACGACATCGTCTATTCGAACCTCTTCACCGGGGTGCACGGCAATTATCTGAAGGCGTCGATCGTCAATGCCGGGCTCGATCCGGAGAACCTGCCGGAAAGCGACCCGAGCGCGATGAACTTCGGCGGGGCAAAGGCCTGGAAGGACATCTGGGGTTCGGGCCAGGGCATCGGCGCGGTCCATGCGGTCGAGCCGGCCGCGGTGAAGATCGAGCGGATGAAGGCGGAATACGCCGCGGCGAAGGCGGGGTTGTGCGGAGGCTGAGATCAACTCCCCCTCCCTGCAAGGGAGGGGCTAGGGGTGGGTCAGAAAAGGTCGGGCTCGATGCCCAGCCTTTTCTTTAACAGCTAGCCGACAAGTTGGGCTCGCTACGCTCGCAAGCCCTCCCTTGCAGGGAGGGAAGCAAGAAGAAGCCGTCATTCACGAAGACTCAGTTGCTCAGAACGCCGCGGCCAGCCGGTCCATCATGCTGCGCGCCGGGCTCTCGATCGCCACTTCCTCGTCGAGCGACTCGTCGAGCCGGGCGACGCGGCGGTAGAGGTCGATGCTGGTGTTGATGATCGACACCGCCTGGGGCGGCATCGCGTCGAGCAGCGCCTCCTCGGTCTCGGGCGCATCGCCCAGCCGGCGCGACGGCATGAGCGCGTCGCCGGGGTTGAGCTCGCCGGCGTCCACCGCGCGCTGGGTCAGCAGCCAGGCGATGATGTGCATCAGCCGCGTCGTCACCTTGAGCGACTCGCAGGAGAAGGCGACCCGGTTGAGCGCCTCCAGCGCCTCGCGCTCGTTGCGACCGAGTTCATCGAAATAGCCCCTGGCCTCGTCGGCCAGGAGCATCGCCTCGACATAGAGCGAGTCGATCAGCTTGCGATGAATCCGCGCGGTGCCCTCATTCCCCATGCGGACAACGCTGCCACAGCCTGCATGGTAACGAAATGCTTAATTTCACGGTGATTTCGTCCCGATCCGAAGCAAGCGCGACTCAGGCGATGATGTCGGGGATCAGCTGGTCCTCGAGCAACACGATCTCGTCGCGAAGCATGAGCTTGCGCTTCTTGAGTCGCGCCACCTGGAGCTGGTCGGACGTGCCGGTGGCGAGCAGCGCATCGATCGCCGCGTCGAGATCGCGATGCTCGGTCCGCACCGCATCGAGCCGCCGCACAATCTCCATATCGTCCATCGCGAACGCCCCCGTACTGGCCCCTTCCCTGCACCAGCCCGAGAGGCTCCGCAACGGGTCATCGCGCGAATTCCGCAAACCGCCGATTAGGCAAGATTCCCCCGCGACAAAGCTGTGGAAAAGTGATTTATTCGCAGGTTCCGGCCACCCCGATGAAGGAGACTGCTTCGATGCAGAACGCGCATTTCTCGGCTCTATCGGCCAAGCACTCCGTGCTCGACCAGCGTATCGCCGCCGAATCGCAAAGGCCCCAGCCGGACCAACTGGTCCTGGCGTCCCTGAAGAAGCAGAAGCTTCGAATCAAGGAAGAGATGGCGCGCCCCTCCTAGGCAGCGCCGCGCATACAGGGGTGTGGCCATGCCGCACCCCGACGGCGCGAGATGATCGGAAAGACGTTCCCGGAGGCGAGTCTTACTCCCCGTCATTCCCGCGCAGGCGGGAATCCAGGGCAGCTCGGGAAATCGAAGCAATTGAGCGCTTCCAAACCGGAAACGCGATAGGGGGCCGCACCCACGGCGCACCGGGCTCTCGATCCCCGCCTTCGCGGGGATCACGAACCATAAATGGAGAAAGCGGCTAGGGCCGACTCAGCGCCGCGTGAAGATCGGCTTCACGAAGGTCGGCGTATGCGTGCCGCCGCCCACCGGCTTGCGGGCCAGCTTCGGATCGATCGGCGAGTCGAACGCGATGCCCACGCGGCCATCGGTCGCCCAGGCGATTCGCCCGCTCACCCAGCCAACCCCACGCACTTCGATCTGCACCGCCGTGCCGCGATCGACCGGCTGGGCATATTCGGCCATCAGCCCGCCCGAGGAGAGGTTGCGCACCCGCACCTGCTCGTCCGGGCGGCCCGCCACGCGGAACTGCGCGGCGAGCATCAAGCTGTCGCGCGAACCGGTACGCTGGCTGGCGAAATCGTCCGCCGAAAGCGTCGTGAGGGGGTCTAAGGAGAACTGGTCCATCGTATCGCTCGAAACGCCAAGTGGTTACGCGCGGAGAATAGCCCAGCAAACCTTGCCGAAAGTGTAAACAAAAGACGAAAATGTGCCTTCGCGACTGTCCCGCGAAGGCACAAAAAAGGAGGCCCTGAGCCCCCTGCTATTCGTCCCGCGACACCTTCTCGTTGCGCTCGTGACGCTCCTGCGCCTCGAGGGTCATCGTCGCGATCGGACGCGCCTCGAGCCGGCCGAGGCTGATCGGCTCGCCGGTCACCTCGCAATAGCCATATTCGCCATCCTCGATACGGCGCAGCGCGGCGTCGATCTTCGAGATCAGCTTGCGCTGGCGATCGCGCGTCCGCAGCTCGATCGACCAGTCCGTCTCGCTCGAAGCGCGATCGGTGAGATCGGCCTCGCGCAGCGAGTCGGTCTGCAACTGGTTGAGCGTTCCCGCGGCCTCACGGAAGATGTCATCCTTCCACGTGTGCAGCTTGTTGCGGAAATATTCCAGCTGACGCGGGTTCATGAAGGGTTCGTCGTTGCTCGGCCGATAGCCGTCGTCGCCGTCATTTGCGGCGGAAGGAACGCGTTTACCCGGTTCGTCGAAGCGATCCAAAACAGTAGCCATCCCCACTCTCCACTCCGGTCCCGCTGAGGCCCGAGCCGTACGGTGACCGTTTGCCCTGCGCGGCCCTATACTTACGCGCGAAGGCGTTAACAAGCGTGCCGTTGTTTTAATCCACAGGCGTAATAGCCCGTAAATGGAGGGAAATTAGCGGCGGCTTAACCGGCACCCCTCGCCACGAAAATTAACCGCAAATGTTCACGAACGGATTACCAAGAACCCCCGCATTCGTACCGAAGTAGAACATTAACCATCGCGGCAGAAATCGGCGGGCGGAAAAACGCCCTCAAATATGGTTAAGGGCCGTTAATGGCATTGCACTTAACAATTTGTTTTGCACTTTTCGCGCATTGACGGGCGTGAAGCTGCTGACGGTCCTGTGAGGAGCGCACGCCAGCAACGGGAAGAGTGGGGACAATGTCGGTTCGCATGGCCTTGGCTAAACTGTGCGCCTGCACTTGCGGGGGCGCGGTGATCGGCGGCGGTGGCGTATATGTCACCGAACGCATCCAGCAGCCGCGCGTGGTGAAGCACGTGACTGTCGCGAAGAAGCGCGTCGTCAAGCGGACGGTCGCCCGTCCGGTGAAGCGAGTCGTCAAGCGCACGGTCACCACCACGACCCAGGGCCAGCCCCAGGTCGTCGTCGTCACTGCGCAGGGCGCCCCGATTCCGACGCCCCCGCCCTATGGCGAGATGCCGGTCGTCTCGTCGAGCAGCAGCGGTTCGTCCTCGTCGGGCGTGATCGGCGGCTCGGGCGGCGGCGGCTTCATGGGCGGTTTCTTCGCCGGCGGATTCTTCGGCGGCTCCTCCTCGGGCAGCAGCAGCGGCTCGAGCGGCATCAACATCGAGATCTCGTCGTCCAACTCGTCCTCGTCGGGCGGTTCGACCTCCACCTCCACCGGTGGTTCGTCGACTTCGACGGGCGGCTCCTCGACCTCCACTTCGACCGGCGGCTCATCGACTTCGACCTCGTCGGGCGAAATCAGCTCGACCTCGTCCACCTCGACCTCGAGCGGCGAGGTCAGCTCGACCTCTTCGTCGAGCGGCGACGTCTCGTCCTCGACTTCCTCGTCGTCCAGCGGCGATGTGTCGTCGTCCACCTCGACCAGCTCGTCCACCAGCTCGAGCGGCGATGTCTCGACCTCGTCGTCGAACAGCTCCTCGACCAGCTCGTCCAACTCGTCGTCGACCTCGTCCTCGTCGAATGGGTCGAGCAGCCACTGGAGCAACTCGAGCGGCTGGGGTTCGAGCGGCTGGCACGGTTCGAGCAGCCATGGCAGCAGCGGCTGCGGCCACGGTTGCGGCAGCAGCTCGGGCGGCCCTGCACCGGTCCCGGCTCCGCCGATGATCCTCCTCTTCGGCGGCGCCGCAGCCGCGCTCGTCGCACGCAAGCGGTTTGCCAAGAAGAAGTCGGACGACTCGGCCGAGGCCTGAACGTCATCCCAGCCGCAGAATGATCGTCATCCCGGCGAAAGCCGGGATCTCGTGCGGCTCCTTCCCCGCGCCTTCACCTGATATCCCGGCTTTCGCCGGGATGACGGCTGGGGCACGGGCGATGATTTTGGGGCGCGACCAACGGTTTGGGGCGCAGCCGACAGCCTCAGCCCCTACTCAGCTTTCGCCAGCGCCTGCTCGATCTCCGAGACCGGATGCCCGGTCAGGTCCTTGGCGATCTCGGCCTTCAGGCGGTCGCTCACTTCCTTGTGATAGTGCTTGCGCAGCTCGCCCAGCGTCTTGGGCGGAGCGATGATGATCAGCGACTCGAAGTCCTGGCGCAAGGCGCGTTCCTTGAGCAGCGCGGCGGTCTCGGCGGCAAAGCGGTCCTCCTCCAGCTGGTGGAAGTCGACCTCCTCCATGTTGCCGCCGCCCCATTGGGCGCCGGACGTCCGCGTGCCCATCGCGCCGCCGGCCAGGTCGGTCGCCTGATCGTGATGCGCCGGGTTGTGCTTGTCGACCACCTTCTTCTCGACCTGCAGGTTCGGCGCCCAGGCGTCCCCTTCGTTCCTCAGGAACAGCATCTTGCGCCCATCGGCGACCACGACGACCGTATCGTGCGGAACCTGCATATCCATTCTCCTTGTTTTCGTGCCTGATCCCTAAACGCCGCCCGACGCGGCAGGGTTGCGCGCGAAACGGAGCGCGGTCATACGCCCGGACATGCACGATATCCGCGCCATCCGAGAGAACCCGACCGCCTTTGACGCTGGCCTCGCCAAGCGTGGGCTGGAACCCCAGGCCGACGCGCTGGTCGCGCTCGACGAGAAGCGCCGCGCGCTGATCACCGAGGCGCAGGCGGTGCAGACTCGCCGCAACGAAGCCTCGAAGGCGATCGGCGCGGCCAAGGCCCGCCGCGACGACCCCACCGACCTGATGGCCGAAGTTGCCGCACTCAAGGAGCGGATGCCGGAGATCGATGCCGAGGAGAAGGCCGTCGGCGCCGAACTGACGACGCTGCTCGCGGCCATCCCGAACCTGCCGCTCGCCGACGTCCCCACCGGCGCCGACGAGGAGGACAATCTCGTCATGGCGACGATCGGCGAACCGACCCAGCTCGGCTTCGAGGCAAAGGAGCACGACGCGTTCGGCCCGGCGCTCGGCCTGGATTTCGAGACCGGCGCGCTGCTTTCGGGCACGCGCTTCACGCTGGTGCGCGGTGCCGCCGCCAAGCTGCACCGCGCGCTCGGCCAGTTCATGCTCGATACGCTCGAAGACCATGGCTATGAGCAGGCGATCCCGCCGCTGCTCGTCCGCTCCGAGACGATGTTCGGCACCGGCCAGCTGCCCAAGTTCGCCGAGGACAGCTTCCAGACCACCGACGGCCGCTGGCTGATCCCCACCGCCGAGGTGAGCCTGACCAACATCGTGCGCGAGCAGATCCTCGCCGAGCAGGAATTGCCGCTGCGCTTCGCCGCGCTCACCGCCTGCTTCCGCTCCGAAGCCGGCTCGGCGGGCCGCGACACGCGCGGCTTCATCCGCCAGCACCAGTTCGAGAAGGTCGAGATGGTCTCGATCACCACGCCCGAGCAGTCCGAGGCCGAGCACGAACGCATGACTCAGTGCGCCGAAGGCATCCTCACCGCGCTCGGCCTGCCGTTCCGCCGCATGAAGCTGTGTAGCGGCGACATGGGCTTCACCGCGGCACGCACCTATGACCTCGAAGTGTGGCTGCCGGGCCAGGCGCGCTACCGCGAGATCTCGTCCTGCTCGACCTGCGGCGATTTCCAGGCTCGCCGGATGAACGCGCGCTATCGCCCGGAAGGCGAGAAGGGCACGCGCTTCGTCCATACGCTCAACGGCTCGGGCCTGGCGGTGGGCCGCACGCTCGTCGCTGTGCTGGAAAATTACCAGCAGGAAGACGGCTCGGTGGCGATCCCCGAGGTGCTCAAGCCCTATCTCAAGGGCCTGGAGCGGCTCGAACCGGCAAACTGAGACACCTCCGCATTCAGACGTACCTGACGCGGGGGAAAATGCGCGTTATGGTACGGTTGAGTATGGTTAATTCGGGGGTCGTTTCGATGGCGGTAAAGCGGATGGCGCCGGTGGCGCTGCTGTTGCTGGCCGCCTGTATTCCGCAGCGCGGCGGGGCCTATGACGATCCCGGCTATGGCGCGCCGCCGCGCGAGCGCCAGGACCGCAATGCCCAGCCGCAGCAGGAGCGCTGGGAGCGCCCCGCGCTCGGCAACGAGCAGGACGTCCGCCGTCTCCCCGCCCCGCCTCCCGCCTGGCAGGCGCGCAAGGTGGAGGCGGATTCGCGCGTCATCGCCGGCACCAGCTATATCGTGAAGCCGGGCGACTCGCTGCGCTCGATCTCGGCCAGGACCGGCGCAGGATCGGAAGCGATCGCCCGCGCCAACAACATCCCGCCACCCTTCGTGATCCGCGTCGGCCAGAAGCTGGTCATCCCAGGCGGGCGCTATCATCTGGTCCGCGACGGTGAGACCGGTATCGCGATCGCCGTCGCATACGGTGTCGACTGGTCGCGGATCATTGCGGTCAACGAGCTGCAGGAGCCCTATATCCTGCGCACCGGCCAGCGGCTGCTGATCCCGGACACCGCATCGCCCAATGGCCGGCCCGAGACGATCGAGCAGCGTGCGGCGCGCTTCCACCTCGATCTCGACGTGGACGACATCGTCACCGGCGGCCAGCCCGCCATCGCCGAGAAAGCGAAGCCGGCCGCGCCGACCGCCTCCTCCGCCCGCGTGCTGTCGCCGACCACGCCGGTGGCGGCTCCGGCCCGGCTCGCCGGCGGGTTCCAGTGGCCGCTGAAGGGCAACGTCATCAAGCGCTTCGGCCCCGGCGCCAGCGGCGAGCGCAATGACGGCATCAAGATCGCCACGCCGCTGGACACGCCGGTGCTGGCGGCGGCGGACGGCGTGGTCGCCTATGTCGGCTCGGACATTCCGGCGCTGGGCGGCCTGGTGATCATTCGGCATGGCGATGGCTGGACGACCGTGTATGGTCATGCCGGCCAGCTGCTGGTGCAGCGCGGCCAGGCAGTGAAGAAGGGCCAGATGATCGCGCTCTCCGGCAATTCGGGCTTTGCGGACCGCCCCGAGCTCCATTTCGAGATTCGCCAGGGCCGCAATCCGGTCGATCCGCTGCCGAGACTGCCCGCGCGCTGATGGCGCTCAAACCGCCCGCCACGCTCAAACGCAAGTCGAGCCTGCCCGTCTGGGCATCGATCGGCTGGCGAGTGCTGGCGGTAGTGGCGCTGCTCGCCCTTGCGGTGGGTGTCCACTGGATCGAGCGTGACGGGCTGAAGGACACGGCCGACGGCCATGTCAGCTTCCTCGACATCCTCTATTTCACATCGATCTCGGTGACGACCACCGGCTATGGCGACATCGTGCCGGTGAGCAATTCGGCGCGGATGTTCGACGCCTTCATCGTCACCCCGATCCGCGTGTTCGTGGTGCTGCTCTTCATCGGCACCGCCTATAATTTCGTGCTCAAGCGCACCTGGGACAAATGGCGTATGGCAATGATCCAGCGGACCCTTGCAGGCCACATCATCGTGGCGGGATATGGCACCACCGGCTCGGAGACGGTCGACGAGCTGATCGCGCGCGGGCGCAATCCTGGCACCATCGTGGTGATCGACCAGAGCGAGGCGAATATCGCCCGCGCCAAGGAATGCGGCTGCATCGTGCTCCAGGCAGATGCGACCCGCGACCAGGTGCTCAAGGACGTCCACATCATGAGCGCCGAATCGATGATCGTCTGCGCCGGGCGCGACGATACGTCGATCCTGATCACGCTGACCGCGCGGCACCTGGCGCCAAGCGTTCCGATCAGCGTGATCGTCCGCAACGAGGATAATGAGCTCCCGGCACGGGCGGCAGGTGCGACCACGGTGGTCAATCCGGTGAGCTTCGCCGGGCTGCTGCTCGCCAGCTCATGCCAGGGCCCGCATCTGGCCGATTACCTGACCGACCTCGCCTCGATCCATGGCGAGGTGGAACTGTCCGAACGCAAGGTCCGCCCCGAGGAGATCGGGCATCCGTTGTCGGCAATCGCGACCGGGCTGGGCGTACGCATCTATCGCGGCGGCGTGCCCCATGGCCACAAGACGCCCGAGGCGCAGGCCCTGCTGGCGGGCGACACGATCCTGGAGATCGTCACCGGCTAGAGGCTCTCCCGCGCCTCGTCGCATTCCTCGCAGCCTTCCTCCGGCCCATGCAGGAACACCAGCGGATCGGCGCGGACCTTCCCTGCTGCGATCCGCACCAGATCCTCGGCATCGATCAGCCGCGCCTCGGCATGACCAACCAGCCCCTCGCGCTGCAGTCCCTCGGCGCGCAGCCAGCCATCGGCGAGCTCGAACTTCTCGCAGCAGCTGTCATTCTCGCCATAATGGACCTCGCGACCCTCCACATCGATGTAGTGGAAGTCGCTGCGATAGGGCGCGCCGCCGACCAGTTCCGCCAGGTGCAGCATGGTGTTGGCGTGGTGCGTAACGCCGAGCAGCAGGATTTGACCGCCCAGCGCCCGGATCCGGTCGATCGCGCTTTCCGGCGCGGCGGGCGGCAGCACGAAGGGGCCGCCGGTGATCCAATCTGCCCTGGGCCCCCGCGCCGAGACCGCGTCGAAATGCGGGCTGCGCACCACGCCCGGCATCCGCCAGAACAGGTCGGCGACCACGCCCAGATCGTCGCGATTGGCCGTCTTCGCCGGGTCGAAGGCGACATCGTCATCGCCGGTCGCCGAGGGCATGGCCAGCGTGCCCTCCGGCCCCAGCGCCTCGGCCAGCGCCGCGATCAGCCCTTCCGGCCCACCCTCGACCGGACGGACGGCGCGGTAGCTCATATGGACGAGCAGCACCCCGCCCTCGCGCACGCCAAGCGCGCGAAGCTGTTCGACCAGCTTCGTCTTCGAGATCATCTCCATCCGGCCTTGATGCCATCCCGGCCGGAGTGGCGCCATGCTCAAGCGTTCAGCCGGTAGCCTCGGCGGGAGTGTTGTTCGGCGCTGAAGCTTCGGAGCTACTCCGTTCGACAACCTTCAAGATTTGCCTGAAGCCGGCCGGGATTTCGCGGAAGCCGAATTTCCCCAGCAATTTCAGGCGGGCGAGGTACAGTGCCGCAGCGGGATGCCCGGCATCGGCTGCGTGCTCCAGCAACGGCCTCACCTCGCGACAGACAGCGGCGCGGCTGGATTGCTTCAATCGATACCGGGCAAGCCAGAACCAGGCGGGAATGAAGTCCTGCTCGACGCCGTCCAGCAGCACCGCTTCGCAACCGCCGAAATCTCCATGCCCAGCCAGCAGCCTCGCATAGCCGATCGTCGCCATCCAGGAGCCCGCCTCGATCGCCCGGCAATAATAGTCCTGCGCGAGCTCGAAATCGGCGGCGGCGACGCTTCCATGTGCATAATATGATCCGACCATTTCCATCGCCCAGGCCATGTCTGCGTCCGCCAGTTCGAGAAACACGCGAAAGGACGCTTCGGGATCGGCATCGAAGGCCGCGAGTGCCGTCTCTGCCCGTTCGCGATATTCGACAGGTGCCTCAAGCCAGAGCGTATAGTCGTTGGAGTTGGCGCGCTCCCAATCCTCTGACTGTCGCCAGAAGGACTTCGTCGAATCGGCACAAAACCGACCGCACAGCCACGCACATAATTTGCAGGCCACGGCAAAGGACTCCCTTCTGCCACTCGCGCCAAATTCTTGCGCCAAAAGGCTATGCGATCTTCGAAACCCGGTAAATGAAAGCCGGTGGGGGAGATCCCCGTCCTCTTGACCCCAGCGCCATCCCGGCCAAGGTCGCGCCATGTCCGAGATGCTCTTCGCCCGCCTCGTGCCGATCCTGCTGCTGATCGGCTCGAACGTCTTCATGACCATCGCCTGGTACGGGCACCTGAAGTTCAAGAGCGCGCCGCTGCTGCTCGTCATCCTGGCGAGCTGGAGCATCGCGCTGGTCGAATATTGCCTGGCGGTGCCGGCCAATCGCTGGGGCAGCGCAGTCTATTCGGCGGCACAGCTCAAGGCGATGCAGGAGGTGATCACCCTCACCGTCTTCGTCGGCTTCTCGATCCTCTATCTGGGCCAGAAGATCACGATCAACCACCTGATCGGCTTCGGCCTGATCGCGGCGGGCGCCTGGTTCATCTTCAGGGCGCCCGCCTGACGATCAGACGAGCAGCCCGAAGATCGCCCCCATCACCAGATACATCACGATCCAGTAGCCCGCATCGATCAGGAACAGCGCACGCGGCAGGCGCGAGAACAGATAGTTCACGCCGACCGAGGTCGCGATGAAGCCCACCCCGATGATGCCGGCGATCACCAGCGAATGGTGGAGCCCGACCGGCGTGTCATAGGTGTTGTACAGATGATCGAGCGCGAAAGCGGCGACCAGGTTCAGCACGAAGGTGGTGCCGAAGATCTTGCCCATGTTCGCACCGGACTTGAGCTCTTCCTCGCTCAGCCCGCGTGCCTGCATCCAGGCCTTGCCGAACAGCGGCCCGTACCAGATGCCGCCCACCACGAACCCGGCCACCGCCGCGGCGAGGATCGCCAACCAGTGTATCTGCATCTTCCCCTCCCTGTTTATGTGCAGGAAGGTGAAGCTACGACTGTCCGCGCTATTCGGCGAGCAGTTTCGCGAGGTCGGCCTTCCAGAACTTCGCCGAGGTGTGCGTGCCGTGCCCGCGTGTCTCGACCGAGGCCGGGATCAGCACGAAGCGCGCGCGGGGCATGCGCTTGACCATCTGCTCGGCCAGGCCGAGCTCGGGCGGGTTGATGAAATCATCCGCCGAATTCACCCAGAGCAGAGGCACGGTGATCTTCTCCAGCGCCGGCGAGGGATCATAGTTGCGCGAGGAATCGATGTAATAGAGCGCGTCATTGGCATCGAGCTTGCTCGCCCGCGCGAAGGAAGCGTCGAGCGCCTTCTCGGTCGCCTCGCGCGTCGGATATTGCGCCTGTAGCGCCATCGGATTGGCGCCGGCGAGGATCAGGAGGTCGGCGACGGTGCGCAGGCCCTGCACCGGCTGCGTGGTGTAGTTGCCCTGCATCCAGGCCGGATCGGCGCGGATCGCGTCGAGCGCCATCTTGCGCCACATCCGGTTGCGCCCCGCGAGCGCCACGGTGTTGCAGGCGAAGGGTGCGAGATGCTCGGCGAAACCCGGGAAGGTCTCGCCCCAGACGAAGGCGTGCATGCAACCCATCGAGGTGCCGAGGATCAGCTTGAGCTTCTTCACGCCCAGCCCGTCGACCAGCAGCTTGTGCTGGAGCGCGACCATGTCGTCATAGTCGTAATGCGGAAAGGCCATGCGCAGCCCGTCGCTGGGCTTGGACGAGCCGCCATGGCCGATATTGTCGGGCAGGATCACGAAGGTCTTGCTGATATCGAGCGGCTGGCCCGGGCCGTAGAGTTCGTCGGCGAAGACCGGCACCAGGAAGTTCTTGCCCGATCCGCCCGTACCGTGGAGCACCATCACGGCATTGTCGATCTCGCCTTTCGCATTGCGGTGCGGCGTGCCGAGCGTGGTGTAGTGGAGCCGCACCTCGCCAAGCTTCTCGCCCGACTTGAAGGTAAAGTCGCGGACGGTGAAATCGCCTTCCCTGGTCGGCCAGTCGGCCGCTTGCGCGGCCATCGGGAGGAGCAGAAGGGCGAGCGCGCTGAGGATCGGACGGAGCATGACCTGAGCCTAAGAAGCTGCGCTTCCAGGTCAAGGAGGTCCCCTCACTAGCTTTTTCGCCGAAAAAGCCTATGTGCGCGGCCAATCATGGCAACCAAAATTCCTGAGGCGCCCCGCGTGGGCATGGTGTCGCTCGGCTGTCCCAAGAACCTGGTCGACAGCGAACGGATCCTCACCAAGCTGCGCAGCGACGGTTATGCGATGTCCCCCGACTATGCCGGGGCCGACGTCGTGCTGGTCAATACCTGCGGTTTTCTCGACTCGGCGAAGGAAGAATCGCTCGAGGCGATCGGTGAGGCGATCGCCGAGAATGGCCGCGTCATCGTCACCGGCTGCATGGGCAAGGAAGCCGAGGTCATCCGCGCCCGCTTCCCCAACGTGCTGGCCGTCACCGGCGCCCACCAATATGAGGAAGTCGTCGGCGCGGTGCACGACGCGGCGCCGATGCCGCCCTCGCCCTTCGTCAACCTGGTGCCGGACGCGGGCCTCAAGCTCACCCCGCGCCACTACAGCTATCTGAAGATCTCGGAGGGCTGCAACCACCGCTGCGCCTTCTGCATCATCCCGGCGCTGCGCGGCGACCTGGTCAGCCGCCGCCCCGACGCGATCCTGCGCGAGGCGGAGAAGCTGGTCGAGGCGGGCACCAAGGAGCTTCTGGTCATCAGCCAGGACACGTCCGCATATGGGGTGGACATCCGCAAGGAACCACGCCCGTGGAAGGGCGGCGAGGTCGTGCCGCACATGACCGACCTTGCCCGCGAGCTCGGCAAGATCGCGCCCTGGGTGCGGCTCCATTATGTCTACCCCTATCCGCATGTCGACCAGGTCATCCCGCTGATGGCCGAGGGGCTGATCCTCCCCTATCTCGACATCCCGTTCCAGCATGCTTCCCCAAGCGTCCTGCGCTCGATGAAGCGCCCGGCCAATGAGGCCAAGGTGCTCGAGCGGCTGAAGAAATGGCGCGAGATCGCCCCGGACCTGACGATCCGTTCGACCTTCGTGGTCGGCTTCCCGGGCGAGACCGAGGCGGACTTCCAGTATCTGCTCGACTGGCTCGACGAAGCCCAGCTCGACCGGGTCGGCGCGTTCCGCTTCGAGCCCGTCGAAGGCGCGGCGGCGAATGACCTGCCCGGCGCGGTGCCGGAAGAGGTCAAGGAAGAGCGCTATGCCCGGATCATGGAGAAGACCGCGGCGATCTCCGCCGCCAAGCTCCAGGCCAAGATCGGCCGCACGCTCGAAGTGATCATCGACGAGGTCGGCGAGGAAGGCGGCGCCACCGGCCGCAGCCAGGCCGATGCGCCGGAGATCGACGGCGAAGTGTTCCTGCGCGACGCGGGGCATCTCAGCCAGGGTGACATCGTCCAGGTTGAGATCGAGGACGCCGACGAGCACGACCTCTACGGCGTGCCGCTGGCCTGATCGCTGCCGGGTCGTTCCCAAGGGGAGCGGCCCGCCCCGCTCGATTTCCAACATCGCAGGGCGCCGCGACTCGCCAAAGGTTCACCCAGTACAGGTCGGGCGCGCGTTTTCGCCGGCGGAACGTCGCTAACATCGCGCACGGCGCAGGTTGCGAACGACACGCCGCGCAACATGCTTGCGTGCGCGCGATCCTATTTTTCCTACGGCGTCAAAGAGCGGCCGGCCCGGGAACCGGCTGCGCGAGCCAAACAGACGAAATCCTACATTGCAAGCGGCGGCCGTGGGCCACCATTTCCGTCATCCCGTCGAAAGCCGGGATCTCAGGCGAAGACGCGAAACGCCGGACAAGAGCCGCACGAGATCCCGGCTTTCGCCGGGATGACGATTGTTGGATCGGATGACGGCCGTGGGAGGGGATGACGATCCCGAAACCCTGTCCTAAGCTCGCGCCATCCCATTCCGGAGGCCCGATGTTCCGTCCCGCTTTTGCCGCCGCCCTTCTGATCGCCACCCCCGCCGCCGCGCAGCAGCTGACTGCCGACGAGACCGCCCAGGTCGACACCCTCGTCACCGACGCGCTCAAGTCCTCGGGCGCGCCTTCCGCCTCGGTCGCGATCGTGCGGGACGGCAAGATCGTCTTCGCCAAAGCCTATGGCGACCAGGGCCCGGGGATGAAGGCGACCAGCCCGGCGGCGAAGTACCAGATCGCGTCGATCTCCAAGCAATTCACCGCCGCGGCGATCCTGCTGCTCGAGGACGAAGGCAGACTGAGCCTCGACGACAAGGTGTCGAAATGGGTGCCGGACATCACCGACGCCGACCAGATCACCATCCGCCAGCTGCTCAGCCACACCGCCGGCATCCAGGATTACTGGCCGCAGGATTATGACTTCGCGGCGATGTCGACGCCGGTCACGCCGCAGCAGATCCTCGATCGCTGGGCGAAGAAGCCACTCGACTTCCAGCCGGGCACGGCCTGGCAATATTCGAACACCGGCTATGTCGTCGCCGGCATGATCATCGAGAAGGCATCGGGCATGAAGCTGCTCGACTATCTCCAGAAGAAGATCTTCAAGCCGCTCGGCATCGACGCGATCGACCAGGACATCGCCGTGGGCAAGGGCTTCCCGCAGGGCAATCACCGCTTCGCGCTCGGCCCGGTACGTCCCGCCAAGCCGGCGGCGGATGGCTGGCTGTGGGCAGCGGGCGAACTCGCCATGTCGGCCAGCGACCTGGCGAAGTGGGACATCGCCCGGATCGATCGCAAGATCCTGAGCGCCGAGGATTGGGCGACACAGGAGACCTCGATCAAGCTGACCAGCGGCGCCGACACCCATTATGGCCTGGGCGTCTCGGTCGGCAATCGCGGGGGCGACAAGACTGTTGAGCATGGTGGCGAGGCCGTGGGCTTCCTCTCCGACAATTTCGTGATGCCGGACAAGCGCTTCGCGGTGGTTGCGCTGGTCAATGCCGATTTCGGCGGGGCGCAGGATGCAATCACCGGCGGCATTACCGACCTGCTCTATCCGGTCGCGCCTCCGGTGCCGGTGATGACGCTCGACCAGCATCGCGACCTGATGGCGCGGCAGCTCTTCGACCAACTGCGCGGCGGCACGCTGGACCGCACCAAGCTGACCGAGGATGCCGCCTATTATTTCACGCCCCAGGCGACCGAGGACTATCATGCCAGCCTCGCCCCGCTCGGCGATCCGGTGAGCTTCACCGCGCTCGGCAAGCCGCGGCTGCGCGGCGGGTTCGTCAACCGCAACTACCAGATCGGCTATGCCGATGGCCGCAAGCTGATCGCGATCACCTATGCCGAGCCCGGCGTCGACGGGAAGTTCGAGCAGTTCCTGGTGCAGCCGAGGGATTGATGCGCCTTATCGCCCTCGCCGCTGCGGCGCTGTTCACCGCCTCCCCGTCGCCCGATGCGGTGACGGTGCGGCCGGTCGATCCGCTGACCGTGCAGGACGACGATTTCGCGCGGCACCGCGATCCAGCGGAGTGGCGGGGACTGCGCGTCTCGGAACTGACCTTCCGCGAGGAACGCGCACGCTGGCGGCTGTGGCGGATCGCCAATGGCCGGCACCCGAAGGGCCCGTTGTTCTTCGTGCCCCATGACAATGAGAATGCCGGTTTCGAGGCGGGGCTCGCCGCGGTCCGCAAATATGGCGGGGTGCTGATCGCAGTCGATTCGGGCATCTCGCCGGGCGACGACGGGAAACGGCTCAACAATGCGGTCGACTATGGCAAGCCGGTCGATCCCAATCGCAACTTCGACACCGCCCTGCCCGGCTATGCCCATCGCATCCTCGCCGATCTCGCCCATGGCGCCTGGCCGATCATCGCGCTCCACACCAACGCGGAGGGCTTCGAGACGGCGGGCTCGCGGTGCAACAAGGGCGATCCGGAGGGCAGCGGGATCATCTCGATCCGCTATTGCGACGACACGCTGAACCCGAGCCCGTCGGTATCGAAGGCATATCCGTTCGACGATGACGACACCGTCGCCTTCGCCACCCATCTCGCCCGCAACCAGCCCGGCGACGCCTTCTGCCGCGACGCGATGGTCGGCGCCGACTTCAACGTGGTGCAGGAGCGCGTGGTGGCGAGCGACGGGTCGCTCTCCAACTATGCCGTGCTGCACGGGCTCGCCTATCTCAACTTCGAGACGCTCGACCGGGGGCTGGACCCGGCCGAGCTCGCCCTGGCGCGCGATCGCCTGAGCTTCATGGTCGATCGCGCGATCGCGATGTGCGCCCCGAAGGTGAAGGCGGTGGAGCGATAACAATCCTCCCCCGGAGGGGGAGGGGGACCAGCCGCAGGCTGGTGGAGGGGGAATGACCCAAGCTGTACGGGCCCGTGGCGCCCCCTCTCCACCACCGCCTTCGGCGGCGGTCCCCCTCTCCCTCCGGGAGAGGAATTTTCAGCCCGCAATCCCATCCAGCACCGCCACCGCCTCGGCCGGCAGCCGGATGTCGCGCACCGCGAGGTTCTCGCGCAGATGGCCGAGCGACGAGGTGCCGGGGATCAGCAGCAGGTTCGGCGAACGCTGGAGCAGCCAGGCCAGTGCGACCTGCATCGGGGTGGCGCCCAGCCCCTTCGCCACCTCGTCGAGCGTGCCCGACTGGATCGGCGAGAAACCGCCGAGCGGGAAGAAGGGCACATAGGCGATCCCCGCCTCGGCCAGCGTATCGAGCAGTGCCTGATCCTCGCGGTGGGCGAGATTATACTGGTTCTGCACGCAGACCACCGGGGCGATACCGCGGGCTTCCTCGACCTGCCTGGCCGTCGCGTTGCTCAGGCCGAGATGGCGGATCAGCCCCTGCTCGCGCAGCCGCGCCAGCCGCTCGAACTGCGGGGCGATCGGTCCCTCGCTGGGGGCGTGGATGTCGCCCATGATGCGCAGATTGACCACGTCGACCGCCTCGATGCCGAGATTGGTCAAGTTATCGTGCACCGCCGACTCGATCTCGTCCGGCGTCCAGGCCGGCAGCCAGGCGGCATCCTCGCCGCGGCGGGCACCGACCTTGGTGACGATCACCAGATCGTGCGGATAGGGATGCAGCGCCTCGCGGATCAGCCGGTTGGTGACGTGCGGGCCGTAAAAGTCGCTGGTGTCGATGTGATTGACGCCCGACGCCACCGCCTCGCGCAGCACGGCCAGCGCCTGGTCATGGTCGCGCGGCGGGCCGAACACGCCCGGGCCGGCAAGCTGCATCGCGCCATAGCCGACGCGGTTCACGGTACGGTCGCCCAGCGGATAGGTCATCGGAAAATCGGTCATCGTCATTCTCCAGTCTCGAAGCACGACACCCATCTAAGCCTTGCGGCATCGCGCGATAATCGGGCACAATCCGCACGGGCTGTGCGGAATTTCGAACAATGGATCTCGATCTCGGCGAACTGAACGCGTTCCTCTCGGTAGCCCGAGCCGGCGGCTTTCGCGATGCCGCGCGCGCGACGGGCGCCAGCGCCTCGGGGCTCAGCGAGGCGGTGCGGCGGCTGGAGGCGCGGCTGGGCGTCCGCCTGCTCAACCGTACCACCCGAAGCGTCGCGCCGACAGAGGCGGGCGCCCGGCTGATCGAGCGGCTTGGCCCGGCACTGGGCGAGGTCGAGGCCGCGCTGGACGTGGTCAATATCTTCCGCGATCGGCCGGCCGGCACGCTCAAGCTCAACGTGCCGATCGGCGCCGCGCGGATCGTGCTGCCGGCGATCCTGCCCGGCTTCCTGGCCGCCTATCCCGAGATCCAGGTCGAGATCGTCGCGCAGGACAATTTCGTCGACCTGCTCGCGGCCGGCTGCGACGCCGGCATCCGCTATGACGAGCGGCTGGAGCAGGACATGATCGCGGTGCCGATCGGCCCGCGCGTACAGCGCTTCGCCGCAGCGGCCTCCCCCGCCTATCTGGCCGGGCACGGCGTGCCGGCACATCCTCGCGACCTGCTCGACCATCGCTGCCTGCGCGGCCGGTTCGAGAGCGGGCGGCTGATCCCCTGGGAGTTCGAGAAGCATGGCGAGATCCTGGTGGTCGAGCCGCCGCCCGCGCTGATCGTCACCGTCGGCAGCGCGATCGACATGCTGCTCGATGTCGCGGCGGCGGGCAGCGGGATCGTCTGCCTGTTCGAGGACTGGCTCAAGCCGAGCTTCGCCAGCGGCGCGCTGGTGCCGGTGCTGGAGGACTGGTGGGAGAGCTTCCCCGGGCCGTTCCTCTATTATCCGGGGAGACGGCTGGTGCCGGCGCCGCTGCGGGCGTTCATCGACTATGTGAAGGCGAATCCGGGCTGAACTCCCCTCCCTGCAAGGGAGGGGTCGGGGGTGGGTTGCGAGCGGAGCGAGCCCAGCCACCGGTAGCCGAGAACAGAAAAGGCCGGGGCATTGAGCCCCGACCTTTTCTAACCCACCCCTAGCCCCTCCCTTGCAGGGAGGGGAATATTGGGTTCAAGGCAGCGCGTACGCCACCACTTCATCGCCGATCGGCGTCTGCATGAAGTGATGTCCGCCGGCATAGATCACCAGATACTGCTTGCCGTTCGCCTCATAGGTGATCGGCGTGGCCTGGCCGCCCGCGGGCAGCACGGCCTTCCACAGCGTCTTGCCGGTCTTGAGGTCGATCGCCCGGATCAGATTGTCGGTCGCGGCTGCGACGAAGATCAGCCCGCCGGCGGTGACCACCGAGCCGCCATTGTTCGGCGTGCCGATCGACACCGGCAGCATCGAGGGGATGCCGAAGGGGCCGTTGGTGCGCGCTTCTCCGAAGGGGCGATCCCAGATCGTCTTGCCGCTCGCCATGTCGATCGCGCGGATCCCGCCATAAGGCGGCTGCTTGCAGAGCAGCCCGGTGAACGGCATCCGCCAGCCGGCATTGACGTTGATCGCGTAAGGCGTATTGGCTTGGGGATCGCCCGCGCCTTCCGCGCCGCCGATCCTGCCGCGGGCCTGGTCACGGGGTGCCCAGCCGAGCTTGTCGGCCTCCGCCCGCGGAACCAGACGGACATAGTTGGGCATGTCGTTGTAATTGGCGACGATCACCCCGCGCTGCGGGTCCACCGCGATGCCGCCCCAATCGGTGCCGCCATTATAGCCGGGATATTCGATCGAGTGGCGATCGGCCTCGGGCGGAGTGAAGAAGCCCTTGTAGCTCGCCCGGCGGAACTGGATGCGGCAGAGCATCTGGTCGATCGGCGACATGCCCCACATGTCCCGCTCGGTCAGGTCGGGCTTGCGCAGCGTATGCCAGAGCGAGACGCGCTGGGTGGCGGCGCGCTGCTGCGGCTCGACGCCGCCGCCGGGTACCTTCATCTCGCCTACGGGCGTGAGCGGCTGGCCGGTGCGGCGGTCGAGGATGTAGATGTCGCCCTGCTTGCTGGGCAGCACCAGCGCCGGCGCCCCCTTGTAGTCGACCAGGGTGGCCTGGGCGCCGAAGTCATAGTCCCACACGTCGTTGCGCACCGCCTGGAAGCGCCAGCGCGGCTTGCCGGTGGTCACGTTGAGCGCGACCAGCGAGGTCGCGTAGAAATTCTCCTCGGGGCGGCGCAGCGACGAGTAATAGTCAGCGGCGGCGTTGCCCATCGGCAGATAGACCAGCCCGAGCTGCTCGTCGCCGCTCGCCAGCGTCCACATGTTCGGCGTGCCACGCGCCCATTCCTGGCCCGCCGGTGGTGCGCCGTTCCAGCTCGGATGCATCATGTCCCACGCCCAGCGCAATTGGCCGGTGACGACGTCAAAGCCCTGGATGACGCCGGAGGGAGCCCAACGGTCCTGCCCGTCGAGCACCTGGTGGCCGGTGACGAGGACGCCGCGGACGAGCGTAGGCGGCGAGTTGATCGAGACGAAGCCGGCCGGGACCTTGCCCATGCCGATCTTGGCATCGACCTGACCATTGGTGCCGAAATCGGCGCAAGGCTTGCCGTTCTTCGCATCGACCGCGACCAGCCGCGCGTCGAGCGTGCCTTCGATGATCCGGGTCGCACAGGCCTGGGTCGCCGGCGCATTCGGGATTGCATGATAGACCACGCCGCGGCACGCCGCGGTGTAGGGGATCGCGTCGTCGGGCACCTTGGGATCGTAGCGCCACTTCTCCATGCCGGTGGCGGCATCGAGCGCGATCAGGATGTTCTTCGGCGTGCAGAGATAGAGGCTGTCGCCGACCTTGAGCGGGGTGTTCTCCGCACCATAGGTCTTCCGGATCATCGGCGAACTGGGCAGGTCGCCGGTATGGGTGAGCCAGACCTGCTTGAGCTTCGAGACATTGGCCGGAGTGATCTGGACGAGCGGCGAATAGCGCCGCGCGCTGGTGGTGCCGCCATAGACGGGCCAGTCGGCGCCAGTCTGCTGACCCGAGGGGTCCATCATTCCAGCCGTACCTGGTGACGGCAGGCCGGCCATCACGGGGTTGGGCATGCCGGCGGCGGCGGCCCAGAAGTTGATAACGCCAAGCACTAGTGTGACTGCGACACCCCCCAGCGCCAGCCGCCATTTGCCTGGGGCGGTGGTCATCGTCGGCAACACCAGGATCACGGCGATGGCCAGCACCACCGGCGCGATCACCCGCGGCACCTGTGCCCAGGGATTGGCGCCGGATTCCCACCACGCCCAGAACACGCTGGCGACGGTGATGGCGAGATAGAGCCAGCCGCCGCTCATTCGCCCGCGCACCAGCAATATGCCCGACCAGAGCATCAGCGCGCCGGTGACCAGATAGTAGAGCGAGCCACCGAGCACCGCGAGCCAGGCGCCGCCAATGGCGAGGACCAGGCCGATCAGCGCGATGAGGCCACCGACGATCATCGCGGCGATGCTGCGGCGTCGAGGGGCGGGCTCCACCGGCTCGAGATAGGGGATGCGTTCCCCTTCGTAGCGCGTGTCGGTCATCGCCTGCTCCCTGTGGCCCACGGACCTTCGAGAACCGGTTTCGAAACGAGACCGTTCCATTGTGAACGAAAATTCATGTTCGTTCCCGTCATCCCGGCGAAAGCCGGGATCTCAGGCAATGGCGCGAGGAAGGAGCCGCACGAGATACCGGCTTTCGCCGGGATGACGCGTTTGGGAAACGCAAAAGCCCCTAGCCCTTGCCCCGCCCATTACCTAGATCAATGCCATGTCTGATCCCAACACGCTCGTTCAGCCCGACAAGGGCCAGTCCGCCCGCACCATCCACGTGATCGACGCCAAGGGCTTCGATGCCTGGCTCGCCGCACAGCCGTCGCGCCACCGCACCGCGGCCGCCGCGCAGAAGCTGGCGCCCAGCGCCTATTCGAGCGCGATCCTGCCCGGCGACGGCGCCGAGGACTGGTCGGTGGTGAGCGTGGTTGCCAATGCCGAGAAGCTCTCGCCCTGGTGCCTGGCCAAGCTGGCCGAGACGCTGCCCGAGGGCAGCTACCGCGTCGAGGGCGTCGAGCCCGGCAAGGCGATCCATGGCTGGCTCGTCGCCCAGTACAAGTTCGATGCCTATAAGAAGGACGAGAAGACCCCGACCGGCCCGCGCGTGCTGCTGACCAGCGACGTCGCCCGGATCGAGGAAGCGGTGCGCATCGCCAATGCCACCTACAAGCTGCGCGACCGGATCAACACCGGTGCCAACGACATGGGCCCGGCCGATCTCGAGGCCGCCGCCGCCGATCTGGTCAAGGCCTATGGCGGCCAGCTGACGGTCGTGAAGGGCGACGAGGTCGAGAAGGGCTATGGCCTGCTCTGGGCGGTCGGCAAGGCCGCCGGCAAGGGCCGCGAGCCGCGCCTGATCGAGATCGAATGGGGCAATCCCGAGCATCCGAAGATCGCGATCATCGGCAAGGGCGTCTGCTTCGATTCGGGCGGCCTCGACATCAAGCCGGCCAGCGGCATGCGGCTGATGAAGAAGGACATGGGCGGCGCGGCCCACGCGCTGGCCACCGCCGAACTGATCATGTCGTCGCGCCTGCCGGTGCGGCTGCACATGCTCGTCCCCGCGGTCGAGAACTCGATCAACGGCGAGGCGACGCGCCCGGGCGACATCATGCGCTCGCGCAAGGGCATCACGGTCGAGAACAGCAACACCGACGCCGAGGGCCGCTTGATCCTCGCCGACGCGCTGACCAAGGCCGAGGAAAAGGCCCCCGAGCTGGTGATCGACTATGCGACGCTCACCGGCGCCGCGCGCGTCGCGCTCGGCGCCGACCTTCAGGCGCTGTTCGCAAACGACGACACGCTGGCGAGCGAGCTGATGGCGGCGGCGGAGACCGAGGCGGATCCGATGTGGCGCCTGCCGCTCTACGATCCGTACAAGGAGATGCTGAAGTCCGACGTGGCCGACATGGTCAACGCGGCCGAGGCGCCCTTCGGCGGCGCGCTGACTGCCGCGCTGTTCCTCAAGGAGTTCGTGCCCGAAAAGGCGCAGTGGGCGCATCTCGACATCTTCTGCTGGAACGGCAGCCACAAGCCCGGCCGCCCCAAGGGTGCCGAGGCGGTGAGCCTGCGGGCCGTGTGGAAGGTGCTCAAGGACCGGTACGGGCGGTAACGTCGGTCGCCCTGTTGGGAAAGGCTTGGGCCCGGCGATACGGACACCGTATCGCCGGGCCTTTCCGCATCGCAAGTATGCCCCCGCCCCTCAGGCCGCGGTCGCGCTCCGCGTCGCCTCGATATCCGCCGCGGACATCGGATGGCCGTAGAGATAGCCCTGCCCCATCGCGCAGCCCAGCCGGGCGAGCGTCTCCGCGATCGCGCGCGACTCGATCCCCTCGGCGACCACCGGCAGCTCGAGCGTGGTGGCGAGCGCAATGATTGCCAGGATCAGCTTCAGCGCCTGCGGATCGCGGTCCATCGCGGTGACGAAGGACCGGTCGATCTTCAGCCGGTCGAACGGCAGCATCTGGAGATGCTGGAGCGACGAATAGCCCGTGCCGAAATCGTCGAGGGCGAGCTGGACGCCCTGGTTGCGTAACGACTCTATCGCTTCCTGCGCGCTCTGCGCATCGACGATCAGCGCGTTCTCGGTGATCTCGATGGTGAGGCGCCGGGCGGGGAAATGCTCGCGGATCAGCACGCCGAGCAGCTTCTGGCTGAACCAGGGGTCCTTGAGCTGGGTCGGCGAGACGTTGATCGCGATCGGTACTTCCCAGTCGCGCGTCTCGCGGCAGGCGCGGCGCAGCAGGCGAAGCATCAGCGTGTCGATCAGCCCGCATTCCTCGGCGATCGGGATGAACAGCTCGGGCCCGATCGCCGCGCCGTCGCTGCGGTCCCAGCGCGCGAGCAGCTCATAGCCGACCACCGCGCCGCTGCGCAGATCGACGATCGGCTGGTAATAGGGCACGAAGGCATCGCGCTCCAACGCCTCGCGCATCTCGCGCTCGATCTCGGCGCGGCGGCGGATCTCGGCGTCCAGCATCGGCTCGAAGGCGCAGTGCTGGCCCCGACCGAGCTGCTTGGCCTTGTACAGCGCGATGTCGGCCCGCCGCATCAGCGTGTCGAGATCGAGTGCGTCCTGCGGGTAGAGCGAGATGCCGACGCTGGCGCCGATATGGTGGACGAGCTCGGCCCCGGAAAAGGGCTTCCGCATCGCATGGACGATACCATGGGCCGTGCGGCGCGCACCTTCGACATCGCCATCGACGATCACCGCGAACTCGTCGCCGCCCAGCCGGTAGCTGGTCCCGCCGGAACCGACCGACGCATCGAGCCGCGCCGCGACGTCACGCAGCAGCTGGTCGCCGGCGGGATGGCCGTGCACGTCGTTGATCGACTTGAAGCGATCAAGGTCGATGATCAGCAGGCCGAGCGGCGCGCCATCGCCTTCGGCCGCGAGCCGGCGTTCCAGCGCCTCGGCCAGCGCGCGGCGATTGGGCAGGCCGGTCAGCGGGTCGTGATAGGCCAGGTCGTGCGCGCGCTGCTCGGCACCCACCGCGCGGAGCTGTTCGGCCGCCATGTGCGTGCGCGAGGCGAGCATCTCTATGAAGCCGGCATGGTTGGTGCGCGTCATCCACAGGACGACGATCGCCACCACCACCATGTTGAAGCCCAGCCCACGCAGGAACCAGTCGTCGGAGAAGAGCAGGCAGGCCGTGACCGGCGCCGCACCGAAGAGCAGCACCGACTGGCCGGCACGCGGGAGCGCCTGGAGGCAGTAGCAGCAACTGATCGCACCGATGAAGATGTACAGCGCGATGCAGACCCGGCGGACCAGATCGCCTTCCGCGAAGAGGACCAGGCCCCAGCCGCCAAAACCGAGGCTGAGCACGGCCGAGATGATCATCGTGCCGCGCAGATATCGGGGAATCTGTTCCGGCCTGGGCAGGAAGCTGCGGCGGCGCAGCCAGAAAGCGGCGCGCAGGGCGGACAGCAGCGCCAGCGCCGCCGGGATCCCGAGGTCCAGCCAGGGGCTGACGGTGCCATGGGCCGCGAAGGCGAGGAATGCCGAATCGACGAACATCATCGCGTACATCAGCGGCACCTGCTTACGCAGGGCGCGAAACTGCTCGACCAGAATCGCTTGATTCCGCTCGCTGTCGAGGGTGCCGGCAGGAAGCGTAGGCTTCGGCATATCGGTTTTATAGCAAAGCGCCCCGGCCGCACGGCGCCGAGTGCCGTGGATTTTGCGCAATTTCAGTAGATTACCGTATTCCTCGGACGAGTTCGGCCTATGCTTGGGTCCACCCTTCCCCGCTGGTGCCGGGCTCTGCTACCCATGCGCCATGGCGGCCAAGCATCCCAATCTGACCCTTACCGCCTGCATCCTGGCATCCAGCCTGGCATTCATCGACGGATCGGTGACCAATGTCGCGCTGCCCGCGATCGGCGCCGACCTGCACGCCACGCCGGCCGAGCTGCAATGGACGATCAACGCGTACATGCTGCCGCTCTCGGCGCTGCTGCTGATCGGCGGCGCGGCGGGCGACCATTTCGGGCGGCGCAAGCTGCTGGTCCTCGGCATCGCCCTGTTCACGGTGGCGTCGGTCGCCTGCGCGGTGGCCGCCGACCTGACGCTGCTGCTCGCCGCACGCGCGCTGCAGGGCATCGGCGCGGCGATCCTGCTGCCCAACAGCTTGGCGACGCTGGGTCATGCCTTTACCGGCGAGGCGCGCGGCAAGGCGATCGGCACCTGGGCCGGCGTCGGCGCGATCGCCGGCGCGGTCGGCCCGCCGCTGGGCGGCTGGCTGGTCGACGCGATCGGCTGGCGCGCGATCTTCTACGTCAACGTGCCCGTCGCCCTCGTCGCGATCGGCATCGCGCTCTTCTATGTGGAGGAAAGCTCGGAAGGCGACCTGCCGCTCGACCTGCCCGGCGCCTTCACCGCCACGCTGGCGCTGGGCGCCGTCACCTGGGCACTCACCCTCTGGTCGAGCCATCATGCGATCGACGCGACCGTGGCGATCGGGCTCGCGGCGGGACTGGCCGCCATCGGCCTGTTCCTGTGGGTCGAGCATCGCCGCGGCGACCGGGCGATGATGCCGGTCGCGATGTTCGGCTCGCGCGCCTTTGCCGGCCTGACCCTGCTCACCTTCCTGCTCTACGGCGCCCTCGGCGGCGTGCTGCTGCTCCTGCCCTATGTGCTGATCCAGGCGGGTGGCTATTCCGCGCTCCATGCCGGCTTCGCGCTGCTGCCGATGCCGCTCGGCATGGGAATCGCCTCGCGGATCATGGGCAGGATCACCGCCAAGATAGGGCCGCGCTGGCCGCTGACCATCGGGCCGATGATCGTCGCGATCGGCTTCGCGCTGCTCCTGCTGGTGGACGAGCACGCGCCCTATTGGACCTCGGTCTTCCCCGGCGCGCTGGCCATTGCGATCGGCATGGCCAGCGTCGCCGCGCCGCTGACCACCGCGGTGCTCGCCTCGGTCGACGAGACGCACACCGGCACGGCCTCGGGCTTCAACAGCGCGATCGCGCGCACCGGCGGGCTGATCGCCACCGCCATTGCCGGCGCAGTGATCGCGGCGGCGGGCGAAGGGCTGGTCAGCGCCTTCCACATGGGCGCACTGGTCGGCGCCGCGGCAGCCGCGCTTTCGGGCGCGACTGCGTTCCTTACTCTCGGCGAGGTCAGGAAACCGACGCAGCGCCCTCGATGATCGGCACGAACTTCTCGGCGGTCAGGCTCGCGCCGCCGACCAGCGCGCCATCGACATTGTCGAGCGCCAGGATCTGCGCGGCGTTGGCCCCGGTCACCGAGCCGCCATAGAGGATACGGACGCCCTCGGCCTTCTCCTCGCCGATCATCATGCGCAGCTTGGCGCGGAGGATCGCGTGCATCGAGACGATCTCGTCGGGCGTCGGAGTCTTGCCGGTGCCGATCGCCCATCGCGGCTCATAGGCGAGCGTCAGCCAGCTCGGATCGGCATCGTCGGGCAGCGACTTCTCGATCTGCGACTGGACGATGCGCTCGGCCCGGCCCGCCGCGCGCTCGGCCTCGAGCTCTCCGCAGCACAGGATCACCTTGAGCCCGTGCCGGTGCGCGGCGGCGGCCTTCATATAGGCATCGTGGCTGGTCTCGTGCTGGTCGCCGCGGCGCTCGCTATGGCCGACGATGGTAAGGGTCGCCCCCTCCTCCACCAGCATCGGCGCGGAGATACAGCCGGTATGGGCGCCCTTGTCGGCCTCGTGCAGGTCCTGCGCACCGATCGGCAGGCTGCCCGCGACCTGCACCGCCGGGTGGATGAGCGTATAGGGCACGCAGAGCGCGACATCGACCGACGGATTCGCCGCGGCCGCGGCGGCGATCGCCTCAACCTCCGGCAGCTGCGCGCGCAGCCCGTGCATCTTCCAGTTCCCCGCCACCAGCTTGCGCCGCATCACCCAACCTCCGTTTTGTCTGTTTCGGTTGCGGATAGCAGGCGGCGACGTTCGCACAAGCTTGATGGGCGCGAACTAGCGCCCTAAAGCACCGGGCAAACCATTCCAACGATCGGCGCTTCATGCTCAGCTTCTTCCGCAATTTCACCAAGTCGCGCTACGGCCTGATCGCGGTGTTCCTGTTCCTCGGCCTCATCGCCATCGCCTTTGCTGCGGGTGACATCACCGGCATCCGCAACGGCGCGAGCGGCGCGTCGAACAGCACGCTGGCGACCGTGGGCGGGCAGAAGATCGCCGACACCGAAGTGAAGGACCGCATCGAGCGCTTCCTGCGCAGCCTGCAGCAGCAGGGCCAGAACGTGACGATGGAGCAGTTCCTCGCCCAGGGCGGGCTCGACATCGCGATCGACGAGATGGTCAACCAGGCCGCGCTGGTGGAATTCGCCCGCAAGTCGGGGATGCAGGTGTCGAAGAAGCTGATCGACACCGACATCGCGAGCAACCCGAGCTTCGCCGGCATCGACGGCAAGTTCAGCCAGCAGGTGTTCGAGAAGCTGCTCGCCGACAACCGCATCGCCCCCGCGGTCTTCCGCGACAGCATGCTGCGCGAGCGTTTCGGCAACTGGCTGGTCAACCGCGCCACGGTCGGCACCGACGTGCCCAACGGCGTGGTCGCGCCCTATGCCTCGTTGCTGCTCGAGCGCCGCAGCGGCCTGATCGGCATGGTCAACACCGCCGCGATGGAGCGCCCGCCGCTTCCCGACGACAAGACCCTCAACGCTTATTATGTGAGCCACCGCGCCCGCTACCTGGTGCCGCAGCGCCGCGTCGTCCGCTATGCAACCGTGTCGATCGACCAGATCCGCGCGCAGCAGACCGCGAGCGAAGCGGAGATCGCCGACGCCTACAAGAAGGCCGGGACCCGCTATGCCGCGACCGAGAAGCGGGGCGTGCGCCAGCTCGTCGTGCTCGACCAGGCGACCGCCAACAAGATCGCCGGCGAAGTGAAGGGCGGCAAGCCGCTCGCCGACGCCGCCAAGGCCGCTGGCCTCGACGCGAGCAACTTCGACGGCGTCCAGAAGCCCGAGCTGGCCCGCCAGACCACCGCGGCGATCGCCGATGCCGCCTTCGCCGCGGCGCAGGGCGGCGTGGTCGGCCCGATCAAGTCGCAGCTCGGCTGGCACATCCTGGTCGTAGAGAAGATCGAGAAGATCGCCGCCAAGTCGCTCGACCAGGCACGCGAGGAGCTCTCGACCGAGATCACCCAGCGCAAGACCGCGCAGGCGCTGGCGGACCTCCGCCAGAAGATTGAGGACGGCGTGGGCGACGGCAAGAACTTCGCCGAGCTGATCGGCGACGCCAAGCTGACCGCGCAGGTCACCCCGGAGCTGACCGCCACCGGCACCGATCCGAACAATGAAGCCTATAAGCCCGATCCGGCGATCGTCGCGATCATGCGCGGCGGCTTCGCGATGGAGAATGTCGGCGACGAACCGCAGATCGTCCAGACCTCGCCCGAGGGCGGCTTCGCGATCCTGACGCTCGACAAGCTCGTCCAGGCCGCGCCGCGTCCGCTTGCCGGCATCCGCGAGCAGGTCCAGCGCGACTATCTGCTCGACAAGGCGCTGGAGAAGGCCAAGGTCATCGCCACCCAGGTGGTCGCCGCGCTCGACAAGGGCGTGCCGATGGACAAGGCGCTGGCCGATGCCGGTGCCAAGGGCCCGCCGGTCAAGCCGTTCGACTTCCAGCGCCGGGAAATCGCGGACAAGGAGCAGTTCATCAAGATGGCCTTCAGCATGCAGCCGAGGAAGGCGCGCATGCTCGAAGCTCCCAATCGCGATGGCTTCTACATCGTCTGGCTCGACAAGGTGGAGCCGCATGACGCCTCGGGTGACCCTGTCGCGATGGCCGGCATGCGCAGCGCGCTGCAGCAACAGATCCCCGCGGAATATGCCCGCGAGTTCATCCGCGCGATCCGTGCCGACATCAAGGTAACCCGCAACGAGGCGGCGATCGCCCGCCTCCGCGCGGACCTGACCCGCCAGGGCGTCCGCTAAGCACGTGATCGAGGGTCTGGAAGCCGCCCGCGCGGCACATGCCGCGGGGCGGCCGGCACTGCTCTGGCGGCGCCAGATCGCGGACACGGAGACTCCGGTCGCCGCCGCGTTGAAGCTGATCGAGCCGGGCCGCGGCGATTTCCTGCTGGAATCGGTCGAGGGCGGCTCGGTCCGCGGGCGCCACAGCCTGATCGGCCTGGCCCCCGACCTGGTCTTCCGCGCGACGGGCAACGAGGCGGCGATCAACGCCGAATGGCTGACCGATCGCCACGCCTTCAAGCCCTGTGCCGAGCCCGCGCTCGATGCACTGCGGGCGCTGGCCGGACGCTGCCGCACCGACGTGCCGCCCGAGCTGCCCAAGGCGCTCGCCTGCCTGGTCGGCTATTTCAGCTACGAGACGGTCGGCCTGGTCGAGAAGCTGCCGCGCCCGCCCGAGAATCCGATCGGCGTGCCCGACATGATGTTCGTGCGCCCGACGGTGGTGCTGGTGTTCGACCGGCTCGCCGACGCGCTGTTCCTGGTCGCCCCGGTCTGGCCGGACGGCGATGTCGACCTGTCCGCCGAGCGGATCGAGGCCGTGGCGGCCCAGCTCGCCACCGCCCCCCTGCCCGCCCCGGTCCGCGCCGAGCCCGCGGCGGTGGAGCTCACCCCGGTGCTGCGCCCCGGCCGCTATGGCGAGATGGTCGCCGCGGCGAAGGAATACATCTCCGCCGGCGACATCTTCCAGGTGGTGCTGGCCCAGCGCTTCACCACGCCGTTCGCACTGCCGCCGTTCGAGCTCTACCGCGCACTGCGGCGGATCAACCCCTCGCCCTTCCTCTACCATCTCGACCTGCCGGGCTTCGCGCTTACGGGCTCGAGCCCCGAGATCCTGGTGCGGGTGCGCGACAACGAAGTCACGATCCGTCCGATCGCCGGCACCCGGCCGCGCGGAAAGACCGCGGCGGAGGACGAGGAGAACCGCGCCAGCCTGCTCGCCGATCCCAAGGAATGCGCCGAGCATCTGATGCTGCTCGACCTGGGCCGCAACGATGTCGGCCGGGTGGCCGAGGCGGGCAGCGTGAAGGTGACCGACAGCTACACGGTCGAGTTCTACAGCCACGTCATGCACATCGTCTCGAACGTGGTCGGCAAGCTGGCGCCGGGCAAGGACGCGCTCGACGCGCTGTTCGCCGGCTTCCCCGCGGGCACGGTGAGCGGCGCGCCCAAGGTGCGGGCGTGCGAGGTCATCGCCGAGCTCGAGCAGGAGACACGCGGGCCCTATGCGGGCGGCGTCGGCTATTTCTCGCCCGACGGATCGATGGACAGCTGCATCGTGCTGCGCACCGCACTGGTGAAGGACGGGGTGATGCACGTCCAGGCCGGCGCCGGGATCGTCGCGGACAGCGTGCCGGAATATGAGCAGCGCGAATGCGAGGCCAAGGCGGGCGCGCTGTTCGCGGCGGCGCGGGAAGCGGTGCGGCAGGCCGGCGAGGCGGGCTTCGGGCAGTAAATTCCCTCTCCCCTTGGGAGAGGGAGGGAGCCGACACAGTCGGCGGAAGGGTGAGGTTCGAGAGGTAAGTCTACCCTCACCCTTCCCACTCGGCTTCGCCTCGCGGGCCCCTTCCCGCTCCCAGTGGGAGCGGGAAATCAGCTATCACGGAATTGCCGCGTCCTTGGCCTTCTGCTCCAGGCGCTCCTGATACCATTGGCGGATCGCCGAGCGGGTGCAGCCGGTCTGGCCGCCCGTGCCCACCGGCGAGCAGCTGTTCGGCAGGCCGGCGCGGTTGACTTCCTCGACCATCTCCACCCGGTTGGTCCAGGCCTGCGAGGCGGCATCGTCCTTGCGCTGGTTCCGGAATTCCTTGGGGATGCGATAGGGCGATTCGCCACCATTGGCGCAGACCACGATCTCGTCCTCGTTCTGCGGCTTGGGGCACTCCTCCTTGCCGTAGAGCAGGATGCTGCGCACCCGCTTGGGCGGCCCGCTCTGGTCGGCATCCTGGGCCTGCTTGCTGTCCTGCGCCAGGGCGGGACCGGCGAGCAACGCGGCGGCAACGAGCAAACGAACGATCATGAACACTCCTTCTGGCGTAACAACGCCCCTCGCCGCCGGACGTGCCGCCGCACTGTGGCAAGCCCAAGGCACGGGCATGGCTTGCCTGAACGCCATTTCATCCTAAGTGGCAGGCATGATCCGGCCGATCGCCGTTGCCGGCGCCTTCCTGACGCTGACCGCCTGCGCCTCCAACGGGGGCGTCGATGACGCGTGCCGCAAGATCAGCTTCGAAGGCACCAGCTTCACCGTGTGCCGCGCCGATCCGCAGAAGCATGACCTGATGCTGGTCGACAAGGGCGCCGATGGCCGTCCGATGCGCGACTTCACAGGCCTCCAGCCGCGCCTCGGCGATCGCTACCCCCGCATCGCCTTCGCAATGAACGCCGGCATGTTCGACGCCGCCGGCCTGCCGATCGGCTATTATGTCGAGGACGGCGCCGAGCAGAAGCCGCTCAACCGCCGGCCGGGCCCGGGCAATTTCCACATGCAGCCGAACGGCGTGTTCTGGGGCGACGCCAAGGGCTGGCATGTCGCCACCACCGACGATTTCGCCGCCAACAAGCCCGATCACGTCCGCTTCGCCACACAATCGGGCCCGATGCTGCTGATCGCCGGCAAGCTCCACCCCAAGCTTGCCGAGAACGGCACTTCGCTGACGATCCGCAATGCCGTGGGCGTCGGTCTGAACGGCAGCGCCTGGTTCGCGATCAGCAACGAGGCCGTCTCGTTCGGTCGCTTCGCCCGCCTGTTCCGCGACAAGCTCGCCGCGCCCGACGCACTCTATCTCGACGGTGCCGTCTCGCGGCTCTGGGATCCCGTCTCGGACCGGCTCGACGGCGGCACGCCGATCGGACCGATTGTCGTAGCCCTTCAGACACGGTAGCGCATTCCCCATGATCCTCGTCATCGACAATTACGACAGCTTCACCTGGAACCTGGTCCATTACCTGATGGAGCTGGGCACCGAAGTGCAGGTGGTCCGCAACGACGCGCTCAGCGCGCGCGACGCCGTCGCCAGCAATGCCCAGGCGTTCCTGATCTCGCCGGGCCCGTGCACCCCCAACGAAGCAGGGATCAGCCTCGACCTGGTCGCCGCCTGTGCGGACCTCAGGAAACCACTGCTCGGCGTGTGCCTGGGCCATCAGGCGATCGGCCAGCATTTCGGTGGGTCGGTGGTGCGCGGCGGACTGATGCACGGCAAGACCAGCCCGGTGAGCCATGACGGCACCGGCCTCTTCGAGGGCCTGCCCTCGCCCTTCACCGCGACGCGCTATCACTCGCTGATCGTCACCGACATTCCCGACGAGCTGGCGGTCAACGCCACCGCCGACGACGCGCATGTGATGGGCTTCCGGCACAAGGAATTGCCGATCCACGGCGTGCAGTTCCACCCCGAGAGTATCGCCACCGAGCATGGCCATGCCATGCTGGCCAATTTCCTGAAGCTCGCCGGGATCGAGGCGCGCGCGCTCGCCTGAGCCTGCAAAGCTTTGCGACAATTTCGGTCGCGCGGTGACATAGCTTCGCGACAGCGTGCCCCCAGTTTCTCCGTCGTGGCCCGATCCAGGGCCCGATGGAGAGTGCAATGAATCACAGACTGCAGCTGGTTGCAGCGACGCTGGCGGGCGTGCTCGTCACGGTCGCGGCGGGCGGCATCGCCTTTGCCAGCATGGACCACGGCATGCGGATGGGGCCCTTCGCCCGTGCCGATGCCAATGGCGACGGCGTCGTCACTCGTGCCGAATGGATCGCGGCGGCCAATGCCCGTTTCGACAAGTTCGACACCAACAAGGACGGCAAGCTGGTCGTCGGCGAGGTCCCGCCCGCCCCGTCCCGCGACTTTGGCCCCCGTCACGGTCCGCACGGGTTCGACGGTCCGGAAGATGGCCCGCCGGCTCCGGAGCAGGCCCAGCCGGGAAATGCGAACTGATTCCCTCTCCCGTTGGGAGAGGGAGGGAGCCGACGAAGTCGGCGGAAGGGTGAGGGTGTAAGCGATAGGCGAGCTTGGGACTTACCTATCGCTTACACCCTCACCCGGTCTCGCTTCGCTCGACCACCCTCTCCCGCAGGCGGGAGAGGGAAACTAGGGCTTGAAGCAGCGCCCACCTGCGCTAGCCTTCCGCGCATGAGCTTCTTCGAGAGCCTCGTCGCGCTGCTCGCGCTGGCGGTCCTGCTGCTGCAGGTCTCGCGGCGCACGCCGATTCCCTATCCGACGATGCTCGCTGCCGCCGGCGTGGTCGTCGCGCTGATTCCCGGCTCGCCCGACATCGCACTCGACGGCCACACCGCGATGGCGCTGTTCATCGCCCCCGTCCTGCTCGACGCCGCGTTCGACTTCCCTCTCGCCGCGATCCGCCGGCTGTGGCGGCCGCTCGTCTCGCTTGCCGTGGTCGCGGTGCTGCTCTCCACCGCCGTGGTCGCCTGGATCGGCTGGGCGTTCGCCGGCCTGCCGATCGCCGCCGCCATCGCGCTCGGCGCCATCGTCGCCCCGCCCGACGCGGCCGCCGCCACTACCGTGCTCCAATCCGCCGCCCTGCCGCGCCGCACCGTCCAGGTGCTCACCGGCGAGAGCCTGCTCAACGATGCCACCGCCCTGCTCCTGTTCGGCGCGGCGCTGGCGGTGCAGAGCCATGGCGGGATCGACACAATGGTCGCCACGCGCCTGAGCCTCGCCGTGCCCGGCGGCATCGCGCTCGGCCTGTTCTGCGGCTGGGCGATGGGCAAGGTGATGCCCTTCACCCGCGGTTCGTTCGGCGGGAACCTGTTCGAGTTCGTCAACACCTGGATCGCCTGGATCCTCGCCGAGCGGCTCGGCCTCTCCGCCGTGCTCTGCGTCGTCGCCTGCGCGATGTACGTCTCCAATTCGCCGTCGGTGCCGATCAGCGCCCGCAACCGCGTCCAGTCCTTCGCGGTATGGGGCGTCGGCGTGTTCGTGCTCAATGTCGTCGCCTTCCTGCTGATGGGCATGCAGGCCCGCCAGATCGTCGCCCAGATGAGCCCCGAGCGCCTGCACGAGGCCGCGATCTTCGCCGGACTGGTGGTGCTCGGCGTGATCGTCACGCGCATGGCCTGGTCGCTCGCCTACAACGTACTCGTCCGCACCTTCCCGATGATCCGCGGCAACCTGCCTCCGCCCAGCTTCGCGCAGAGCGTGGTGGTCGGCTGGTGCGGGATGCGCGGACTGGTGACGCTCGCCACGGCCTTTGCGCTGCCGCACGACTTCCCCCAGCGCGACCTGATCGTGCTCTCCGCCTTCGCCGTGGTGCTGGCGACCCTGGTGCTGCAGGGCCTCACCCTCGCCCCGTTGATCCGGCTGCTCGGCCTGGCCGGCAAGGGCGATGGCGAGGAACTGCTCGACCAGGCCCGCCGCAAGCTCGCCGAGGCCGCGCTCGCGGCGCTGGAGGGCGAGCAGGGCAAGGTCGCCGACGAGACCCGCCGCCAGTTCGAGATCGATCGCAACGGCGCCGACAATATCTGCCCGGAGTTCGACGCCCGCCAGCGCCTCCAGCTCGCCGCCGTCGCCGCCCAGCGCGAGAAGCTCGACGAACTGCGCGACACCGATGTGATCGGGCAGGACTTGTACGAGCAGCTCCAGGAGGAACTCGACTGGCGCGACCTGGCGATCAGCCCCGAAGGGCGGCGGCTGATCGAGGCAGGTTGACCAAGGGCCGGGCACGGCGCACTGTGTTATTTGAATAACACGGATTCGCGCCTATGCGGCCCATCGCATTTGCCCTCGCCCTGCTTTCCGTCCCCGTCGCCGCGCATGCCCAGGCCGAGGAACAGGCGGTGCGGGAAGCCGATTCCAGTTTCTGGCGCGCGTTCAACGCCTGCGACGCCGCGGCGATGGCGCCCTTCTTCTCCGAGGATGTCGAGTTCTACCATGACATCACCGGGCTCACCCGCACGCGCGCCGGCGTGGTCGCCTCGCTCGTGAAGGGCCCCTGCGGCACGCCCGGCCTCCATATCCGCCGCGCGCTGGTGCCCGACAGCATCCGCGTCGAGCGCGTGCCGGGCTATGGCGCGATCCTGTCGGGCGAGCATCTCTTCTATGCGAAACAGGGCGACCAGCCCGAACAGCTCGCCACACGCGCCGGCTTCACGGTGATCTGGCACCTGGATCATGGCCATTGGCAGATGACCCGCGTGATCAGCAACGCGCATCGCCCGGCTTCCTGAAGCCGGCCTCGTGTCGCCCCAATCAGGATTTGCTCGACTTCGCCCCACCCCAGGCGCGATAGAGCCCGCGTGACGACCTTCACTCTCCTCCCCGACCCCAGGAGCCCGCTCGCGCGCGAGTCCGCTGCCCAGGCCTTTGCCGACATCCTCGACGGCAACGTGCCCGAGCCCGAGATCGAGCGCTTCCTGATCGACCTTTCGGTGCGCGGCGAGACCAGCATCGAGATCGCCGAGGCGGCGCGGGCGATGCGCGCGCGGCTGATCCCGATCACCGCCCCCGAAGGCGCGATCGACGTGTGCGGCACCGGCGGCGACGGGCATCATACCCTCAACGTCTCGACCGCGGTGAGCTTGGTCGTAGCCGCTGCCGGCGTGCCGGTCGCCAAGCACGGCAACCGCGCCGCCTCGTCCAAGTCGGGCGCGGCGGATACGCTGGAGGCGCTCGGCCTCGACCTCGATCGCGCTGGCGCGCGCGCCGAGGAGAGCCTGCACGAGCTCGGCATCGCCTTCCTCTTCGCCCAGGCGCACCACCCCTCGATGGCGCGGATCGGGCCGCTGCGCCGCCGCATCGGCCGCCGTACCATCTTCAACCTGATGGGCCCGCTGGCGAATCCCGCGCACGTCACCCGCCAGCTGATCGGCATCGCCCGCCCCGACTACGCGCCGATCTATGCCGAAGCGCTGGAGCAGCTCGGCGTCGAATCCGCCGCGATCGTCTCGGGCGAGGAAGGGCTGGACGAGCTCTCCACCGAGCATGCCAGCGTCGTGGTGAGCATCGGCAGCTCGGGCCTGCCTTCGCGGATCACCCCCGAGGACGCCGGCCTGCCTCGCCATCCCCTGACGGCCATTCGCGGCGGCGGCCCCGAGTACAACGCGGTGGCGCTGCGCCGCCTGCTCCAGGGCGAGCCGGGCCCCTATCGCGACGCGGTGCTGCTCAACGCCGCCGCCGCCCTGGTGATCGCGGGCGAGGCCGGCGACCTGCGCGAAGGCGCCGAGGAAGCGGCCGAAGTGATCGACAAGGGCCTTGCCAACGCGCTGCTCGACTGCTGGATCGCCTTTTGATGTCCACGATCCTCGATACCATCATCGCCACCAAGCACGGTGAAGTCGCCACCCGCCGCAAGGCGACCCCGGTGAGCGACCTGCACGCGCTCGCCCTCACCCGCACGCCCCCGCGCGGCTTCAAGGCCGCGCTCGATGCCAGGGCTGCGGCCGGCGGCTATGGCCTGATCGCCGAGATCAAGAAGGCCAGCCCGTCCAAGGGCCTGATCCGCGCCGATTTCGATCCCCCGGCCCATGCCCGCGCCTACCAGGCCGGCGGTGCCGCCTGCCTCTCGGTGCTGACCGACCTCGAATATTTCCAGGGGCATGAGGACTATCTGATTGCCGCGCGCGCCGCCTGCGACCTGCCGGTGATCCGCAAGGATTTCATGGTCGATCCCTGGCAGGCGCTCGAATCGCGCGCGATCGGGGCGGACGCGATCCTGATCATCGTCGCCGCGCTCGAGGACGCCCAGATGGCCGAGATCGAGGATGCCGCGCTCGGCCTCGGCATGGACGTGCTGGTCGAAGTCCACGACGCCGAGGAGCTGGAGCGCGCGCTGAAGCTCCGGTCGCGGCTGATCGGCGTGAACAACCGCAACCTCAAGACCTTCGAGGTCGACGTCCAGAAGACCTATGACCTGGTCGGCCAGGCCCCGAAGGACTGTACCTTCGTCGCGGAATCCGGCCTGAACAGCCGCGCCGACCTCGATGCCATGGCAGCACACGACATCCGCTGCTTCCTGGTTGGCGAGTCGCTCATGCGCCAGGACGATGTCGAGGCGGCGACCCGGGCATTGGTGGGATGACGGGTCGCAAGTCCCTACTGTCCCTCTCCCATTGGGAGAGGGAAGGAGGCGCGAAGCGCCGGGAGGGTGAGGGTCGTTCCTGCGCCTTCCCTCTCGACCCTCACCCTCCCATCGCTGACGCGATGGGCCCCTCCCTCTCCCAAAGGGAGAGGGGTTGATGACCGACCTCACCCACCTCGACGAGACCGGAGCCGCGCGCATGGTCGATGTCGCGGGCAAGGCCGTCACCGCGCGCGAAGCCGTCGCCACCGGCCGTATCACCATGTCTCCGGAAGCCGCAGCCGCGATCCGGGCGGGCGCGGTGAAGAAAGGCGACGTCCTCGCCACTGCGCGCATCGCCGGGATCATGGCCGCCAAGCGCACCGCCGAGCTGATCCCGCTCTGCCACCCGCTGCCGCTGACCAAGGTCCTGGTCGATCTCGCCCCGGACGAGACCGGCGTCACCGTCACCGCCACCGCCGCCACCGAAGCGCAGACCGGCGTCGAGATGGAGGCGCTCACCGCCGTCTCGACTGCGCTCCTCACCCTCTACGACATGGCCAAGGCGCTCGATAAGGGCATGACCATCGGCGAGATCCGCCTGCTCTCCAAGAAGGGCGGCAAGTCGGGCGACTGGGTAGCCTGAGGGACTTTAAATTCCCCTCCCTGCAAGGGAGGGGTTAGGGGTGGGTTAGAAAAGGCCGGGCTCGATGCCCGGCCTTTTCTTTATCACCAGGGACATGGTTGGGCTCGCTGCGCTCGCAACCCACCCCCAGCCCCTCCCTTCCAGGGAGGGGAGAAAGAAGGACAGCAGCGAAAATTCGCGTGACAGCACCGCAGCATCAAGATACTTAGCTTAAAACCTAACTATTGAGGATGCCATGACCCTTCAGCTCTTCGGCCACCCCTTTTCGTCCTACACCTGGAAGGCGCTGATCGCCTTCTACGAGAACGACACCGCCTTCACCTTCCGCAACCTCGAGGCGCCCGGCGCCGCGGAGGAACTGGAGGCCCACTGGCCGCTCAAGCTCTTCCCGGTCCTGGCCGAAGGCGATCGCACCGTCCTGGAGGCGACGGCGATCATCGAATATCTGCACGTCCACCACCCCGGCCCGGTATCGCTGATCCCAGCCGACGCCGATCTCGCCGTGCAGGCGCGGATGCTCGACCGGGTCTTCGACAATTATGTGATGGGCATGATGCAGCGGCCCGTGCTCAATTCGCTGCTGCCCGAGGAGCGGCGCGATCCGATCGGCCTCGATGAGGCGATGGCGAAGCTCGACAAGGTCTATGCTTGGCTCGACGCCCATCTGGCCGGGCGCACCTGGGCGGTGGGCGATAGCTTCACCCTGACCGACTGCGCCGCCGCGCCGTCGCTCTTCTATGCCGATTGGGTTCGCCCGATCCCGGAGGCGCTGGCCAATCTCCGTGCCTATCGCGCCCGGCTGCTCGCCCGCCCCTCGGTCGTGCGCTGCGTCGAGGATGCCCGGCCCTATCGCCATTATTTCCCGCTCGGCGCGCCCGATCGCGACTGATCGTTTCGGCCCTGCATTAGGGATTCCGCAACCCTGGAACTTAACCCCGCCTTCAGACCCTTGTCTCCACTATCGAGCGGGGTCCGGGCGGGAAAAATCATTTATGCGACAGGGACTTGCGTCCTCCACCATTTTCAGCCTCTCGGGCGAGGCGCCAGCGGCGCATCTTCTGCCCGAGCCGGGTGACCCTGCCGCCTTCGATGCTGCGATCCTGGCGGGCGAGACGACTCGCCTCGCCTGCTCGATCCGCAAGCTGAGCGCCGCGGGCGCGATGCTGCAGATCGAGGAGGAAGTGGTCGAGGTGGACGGGCTGCAGCTCGAGCTCGCCAATGGCCAGTCGCTCGCCGGCCGCATCGCCTGGACCGAGCAGGGCGCGGCCGGCTTCCTGTTCGAAACGCCGATCGACGTGATCAGCACGCTCGCCCGCAACCTGGCCGCCCTGCCCGCCGAGCGCCGCTCGGTGCCGCGTGTCGAGCTGCACCAGACGATCTGCGTGCGGCGCGGCAACCATGTTGAGTTCACCCGCAGCCGCAACCTCTCCCAGGGCGGGTGCGGCTTCGAGACCGAAATCGCGCTGCAGGAAGGCGATGCGGTCCAGATCAATTTCGACGGCCTTCGCCCGCTCGACGGGCTGGTGAAATGGTCGCAGGGCAGTTTCGCCGGCGTCGCGTTCGACGAGGACCTGCCCTGGCAGGTGCTGATGCCCTGGCTGCGCCAGGCCCAGCAGCAGCCTTCGCACCACACCCGCATGGCGGTGATCCAGGAGCAGACCGGGCTGATCCCCGACCAGAAGGCGATCCGTCTCGACACCCCCGCTCGGGTGCGCGAGGGCGTGCGCTGGTGGAACGTCAAGCTGCGCGCGATCACGCCCCAGCTCGTCGAGTTCGAGACGCGCGCGCCCTTCGCCAACGGCGCACAGCTGTGGATCTCGCTGCCCAATATCGGCGGCGGCCCGGCCGCGGTGATCGAGACCGACGATCGCCACCGCTTCCTCTGCGAGTTCCGGCTCCCCTTGAAGGCAGGCGATCTGGGGCGGATCGCAGGCTGACGATACTGGCGCGCCCTGTCCGCCTGCCCTAGGCAGCGGAGTATGGCCGCCCTTCTCCCCGTCGCCGAAGCCCAGCAGCGCCTGTTCGCGCTCGCCCTCCCGGTGGCGGAGGAATTCTGCCCGCTGGCCGAAGCCTCGCGCCGCTGGGCGTCGCGGGACATCGTCGCATTGCGCACCCAGCCTGCGGCGGACCTTTCCTCGATGGACGGCTATGCGATCCGCTTCGCCGACCTGCCCGGCCCCTGGGAAGTGATCGGCGAGAGCGCCGCCGGCCGCAGCTTTGCGGGCCAGGTCGCTGCCGGCCAGGCGGTGCGCATCTTCACCGGCGCCGCGCTCCCCGCCGGGGCCGATACCGTGCTGGTGCAGGAGGAAGCCGCGCGTGACGGCGATCGCCTTGCCCTCGCCGGCGAAGGCCCGCCGCGTCTGGGCAGCAGCGTGCGGCCGCGCGGGCTCGATTTCGCCGAGGGCGACACGCTGATCCGCGCAGGGGAGCGCATCACTCCTGCGCGCCTCGCCCTTGCCGCCATCGCCGGACACGCGACGCTGCCCGTCCGTCGCAAGCTGCGCGTGGCACTGCTTTCCACCGGCGACGAGCTGGTCCCGCCCGGCACGCCGCTCGGTCCCGACCAGATCCCCGAGACCAATCGCCTGCTCCTCGCCGCGATGCTCGCCGAGCTGCCGGTCGAACTGATCGACCTCGGCATCCTGCCCGACCGCCAGGACAGGCTCGAGGCGGCGTTCCGCGCGCTCGACTGCGACCTGCTCGTCACCACCGGCGGCGCCTCCGTCGGCGATCACGATCTCGTCCGCCCGGCGCTGGAAGCGGTGGGCGCGGCGATCGACTTCTGGAAGGTCGCGCTGCGCCCCGGCAAGCCGATGATGGCGGGGCGGCTGGGCGATGCCGTGGTGCTCGGCCTGCCCGGCAACCCCGTGTCCGTCTTCGCGACCGCGACCCTGTTCGTCCGCCCGCTGATCGCGCATCTCGCCGGCGCCGCCGATCCGCTGCCCCGCACGCGCACCGTGCCGCTGGGCGAACCGCTGCCCGCCACTGGCGCCCGTGCCGATTATCTCCGGGCCGAACTGATCGGCGGGCGCGCCCATGCCGCGACGATCCAGGACTCGTCGATGCTGCGCACCCTGGCTCGCGCGACCTGCCTGATCGTACGCCCGGCGGGGGCGCCGGAAGCAAAAACGGGCGACTCGGCGGAAATCCTCGACATCGCTTGACAAGCCGGCGGAACATTGCAAAAATGTTCCCAGTCTGTTCCAGACCGGGAGAAACTTGATGCTCACGCGCAAGCAGCACGAGCTCATCTGCTTTATTGCCGACCGGCTTGCCGAGACCGGCGTGTCGCCTTCGTTCGAGGAAATGAAGGAAGCGCTCGATCTCAAATCGAAGTCGGGCGTGCATCGGCTGATCTCGGCGCTGGAGGAGCGCGAGTTCATTCGCCGCCTGCCCAACCGTGCCCGCGCACTCGAAGTGCTGCGCATGCCGGAGCGTGGCGGCGAAGCGGTGAAGAAGCCCGCAGCCCCCAAGACCGGGGGCCCCGTGGCATCAACTTCGTCAACTTCCGCGCCCGCAACGCCGCCGGCGCCGGCCAATGACGTGATCGAGATCCCGCTGCACGGCCGCATCGCCGCCGGCACCCCGATCGAAGCGCTGCAGGATTCGGCCATGCTTCCGGTTCCTGCCGCCTTGCTCGGCGCGGGCGAGCATTATGCGCTCGAAGTCGCCGGTGACTCGATGGTCGAGGCCGGCATTCTCGACGGCGACTATGCGCTGATCCGCCGCACCGAGACGGCCCGCGACGGCGAGATCGTCGTGGCGCTGATCGAGGAGAATGAGGCGACGCTGAAGTATTTCCGCAAGGAAGGCGCGATGATCCGGCTGGACCCGGCCAATCGCGACTACAACCCCCAGCGCTATCGTCCCGACCAGGTCCGCGTGCAGGGCCGCCTCGCAGGGCTGCTGCGCAAGTACTGAGGTTCCCGATCCTCCAAGGGTGTCAGTCGGCCAGCGCGTAGGGCGGCTGCACCTTGGGTGGGTTGAGCCAGGGGTGTTGCCCGGCGCCGCGCACCATCGTCACGCGACCGCTCCTGAACGCGATCGCCACGCCGCCCGTCCTGGCGAGCGCCGGCCTGTCGAGCTTCAGCCAGCGCGGCGTGCAGCCCGCGGGCAGGCGCCGGTCGCTGATCATCACATCGACGCTGCGGCACAGGGCGGTGAACTCGGCCCAGGGCAGCGTATAGGGACTGCGCGTCGCAGCGATGCGCCAGACCCGGTCTCCGGCCCGGTGCTCGATCATGCAGCTGTCCAGGCTGCACCGCGCGCCCGGCTGGTCCGATAGCGCCACCGGCTCGGCATCGCTGCCGCCCGTCTCGGCCAGCATGTCGCGCGTATAGTCCCCCGCCCGGTCGCGCAGCAGCGCCATGCTGCCATCGGGCATGCGGATCGCGAGATGGCGTCCGTCGCCGGTGACGATCAGGTCGGGCGCCGGCGTCGCCAGCATCCAGGCAAGGCCGATGGCCAGCGGCACCGCCCCCGCCCAGCGCAGCGGTGTCCGCCACAGCGCCAGCCACAGCCCGCCGGCCGCCATCAGCCCGAAGGCGCCGTTCGGCATGCTCGGAAAGGCCGACACCGCCCCCGGCGCGGCGGCGGTGGTCCGCGCGATCCAGAGCAGCAGGTCGAGTGCTTGGGCAGCGAGCCACCAGGCCGGGCCGCCCAGCCCGATCAGGTCGAGCAGCAGCGCCAGCGCCTCGATCGGCATGATCACGAAGGTGGTGAGCGGGATCGCGACGATGTTGGCCAGCGCGCCGTAGAGCCCCGCCTGATGGAAATGGAACAGCCCGATCGGCATCAGCGCCAGCTCGACCGCGACGCCGGTGAGCAGCAGCGATCCCACACCGCGCAGGAACGCCGCCGCCCGCCCCTCCTCGCGTTTGCCGAACCAGCCCTGCATGCGCGGGCTCTCGTGCAGCGCCACGATCGCGGTCACCGCGGCGAAGCTCAGCTGGAAGCTCGCGCCCGCCAGCGCCTCGGGCCAGAGCAGCAGCACGATCAACGCTCCGGCCGCGACCAGCCGCAGCGTGATCGCCTCGCGCCCCAGGCTCAGCGCGAGCAGCACCAGCAGCGCGGCGACGCAGGAGCGGATCGTCGGCACCTCGGCGCCGGTGAGCCAGGTATAGCCGATGGGAGCCAGCGCTCCGGCTCCCGCCGCGACGAGCGGCAGACGCCAGCGCAGTGCCAGCGTCGGGCTCAACGCGAGCAGCTTGAGCACCAGCAGCATCGCCGCCGCGGTCACCGCCGTGACGTGCAATCCGCTCACCGACAGCAGATGCGCCAGGCCGGAGCGCTGCATCGCCTCCACATCCTCCTCGGCGATCGCGCCCTGGTCGCCGGTGGCCAGCGCGCTCGCGATGCCGCCCGCACTCCCTTCGATTCGCGACTGGATGTGCGCAGAGAGCGACGCGCGCAGATCCGCGCCGGACGCCGTTGCCGGCGTCACCACCGCCACCGGATCAAACCCCTTGCCCGTGGCACCGAGCCCGACGAACCAGGCGGTGCGCGCGAAATCATATCCGCCCGGCACCGCGGCCTCGGCCGGCGGCATCAGCCGGGCGCGCAGCTTCACCACGGCGTCCGGCGCCAGGCCTGGCGGCACGTCCCGCGCCTCGAGGTTCACCCGCACCCGCGGCGGCAGGTCGCGCCGGCCCGGCAGCAAGGTGACGCGCACCACCTCACGCGCCGGCATCCGCTCGACCCGCACGACACGCCCGGTGATCTCCACCACCGCCGGCCGCGCCAGCACCGGCGCCGCCACATGCTCGGCCCGCCACCAGATCAGCGCGCAGCCCGCAGCCATGGCGAGACCTCCGATCAGCAGCGTCCGCCCAAGCCGCCCCGGCAGCGCCAGTCCGAGCAGCGTCACCGCAGCGCAGGCGAGGAGGAATCCGATCCAGCGCGACATGTCGGGGAGCAGGAACCAGGCCGTGATCCCCCCACCCAGCGCCACGGGCAACCAGAGCGGCAGCTGCCCCCGCTCCGCCTCCAGCCAGCGCTCGATCGCCCCGCCGATCTGGCGAAACACTGCCCCGCCCCCCATTTGAAGGGAGGTAAACCCCGTGCTAGGGGCGCCCTCGGTGGCTGAATGGGCCATCGAAACACAGTTCTGGGAGCAAGCTCGGTTGGGCGCAACATCTGATACGGGTGCGAAACAGGTTGTCACGCGGTTCGCACCGTCCCCTACCGGGTTCCTGCACATCGGCGGTGCGCGCACCGCTCTGTTCAACCTGCTGTTCGCCCGCCATCACGGCGGCAAGTTCCTGCTGCGCATCGAGGATACCGATCGCGCCCGCTCGACCGACCAGGCGATCGCCGCGATCCTCGACGGGATGCGCTGGCTGAACCTCGATTGGGACGGCGAGGAAGTCTATCAGTTCTCCCGCGCCGAGCGGCACGCCCAGGTGGCGCGCGAGATGCTCGCCAATGGCCATGCCTATAAGTGCTTCGCCACCGCCGAGGAGCTCGAGGCGATGCGCGCCGAGCAGAAGGCGAACAAGCAGCCGCTGCGCTATGACGGCCGCTGGCGCGATCGCGACGAGAGCGAAGCCCCGGCGGGTGCCCCCTTCGTCATCCGTCTCAAGGCGCCGCGCGAAGGCGCAGTGACGATCGAGGATCACGTCCAGGGTCCGGTCACCGTCAACAATGCCGAACTCGACGACCTCGTCCTGCTCCGCTCTGACGGTACGCCGACCTATATGCTCGCGGTGGTGGTCGACGATCACGACATGGGCGTGACCCATGTGATCCGTGGCGACGATCACCTGAACAACGCCTTCCGCCAGCTGCCGATCTATCGGGCGATGGGCTGGGACGAGCCCGAATACGCGCACATCCCGCTGATCTTCAATCCGGACGGCACCAAGATGTCGAAGCGGAAGAACGCAGTGGCGGTCGACGAGTATCGCGACGCGCTCGGCATCCTGCCCGAGGCCCTGTCCAACTATCTGCTTCGCCTCGGCTGGGGGCATGGCGATGACGAGATCATCAGCCGCGAGCAGGCGATCGAGTGGTTCGCACTGTCCGGCGTCGGCCGCAGCCCGTCGCGCTTCGACCTCAAGAAGCTCGAGAGCCTCAACGGCCATTATATCCGCGCGGCCAGCGACGAGCGGCTCGCCGATCTGGTGGCCCCGCGACTCGGTTTCGAACTTTCGGAATCGCAGCTGGATCTTCTGCGCCGCAGCATGGCCGCATTGAAGCCGCGCGCCGCGAATCTCCTCGAATTGGCGGAGGGTGCGGCCTTCCTTTTTCGCACCCGCCCACTGGAATTGGACGACGGTGCCAAGGCTCTGCTAGAGGGCGACGCGCGGGCACTCCTGGCTCAGTTGCACGCCGCGCTTGACGGCGTGGAAAGCTGGGATACGGAGGCGCTCGAAGCGGCGGTACGCACCGTCGCGGAAGATGCGGGTGTCAAGCTCGGTGCGACTGCGCAGCCTCTGCGCGCGGCACTCACCGGTCGCCGGACATCTCCGGGCATCTTTGACGTTCTAGCGCTGCTGGGACGCGAAGAGAGCCTAGCTCGCATCGCAGATCAAATGAACGTGCCGGCCTGATCCCAGGCCCGGCCCAAACATAGGACGACGTTTATGAGCGACACCGCGAAGCTGCAGGTTCCGGGGAAGGATGTAGAATATCCGATTCTCTCGGGCAGCGTCGGACCGGACGTCATCGACATCCGCAAGCTCTATGGGCAGACCGGCAAGTTCACCTATGACCCCGGCTTCACCTCGACCGCGTCGTGCGAATCGGGCCTGACCTATATCGATGGCGACGAGGGCATCCTGCTCCACCGCGGCTATCCGATCGGCCAGCTCGCCGAGCATTCGAGCTTCATGGAAGTCAGCTACCTCCTGCTGAACGGCGAGCTGCCGAACCAGGACGAACTGACCGCGTTCGAGAACACGATCACCCGCCACACCATGCTGCACGAGCAGCTCGCGACCTTCTATCGCGGCTTCCGCCGTGACGCGCACCCGATGGCGGTGATGTGCGGCGTCGCCGGCGCGCTCTCGGCCTTCTACCATGACTCGACCGACATCACCGATCCGAAGCAGCGCATGATCGCGTCGCATCGCCTGATCGCGAAGATGCCGACGATCGCGGCGATGGCCTACAAATACTCGGTCGGCCAGCCGTTCCTCTACCCGGACAACAAGCTCAGCTACACCGGCAACTTCCTGCGCATGACCTTCGGCGTGCCGGCGGAAGAATATGTGGTGAACCCGGTCATCGAAAAGGCGATGGACCGCATCTTCATCCTCCATGCCGATCACGAGCAGAACGCCTCGACCTCGACCGTGCGTCTCGCCGGTTCGTCGGGCGCCAACCCGTTCGCCTGCATCGCGGCCGGCATCGCCTGCCTGTGGGGCCCGGCGCATGGCGGCGCCAACGAGGCCGCGCTCAATATGCTGCGCGAGATCGGCCGTCCGGAGCGTATCCCCGAGTATATCGCGCGCGCCAAGGACAAGAACGATCCGTTCCGCCTGATGGGCTTCGGCCACCGCGTCTACAAGAACTACGATCCGCGCGCGACCGTGATGCAGAAGACCGTGCGCGAAGTGTTCGACGCGCTCAAGGTCAACGATCCCGTCTTCGAGGTTGCCCTGCAGCTCGAGGAAATGGCGCTCAACGATCCGTACTTCATCGAGAAGAAGCTGTTCCCGAACGTCGACTTCTACTCGGGCGTCATCCTCTCGGCGATCGGCTTCCCGACCACGATGTTCACCGCGCTCTTCGCCCTTGCCCGCACCGTCGGCTGGGTCGCGCAGTGGAACGAGATGATCTCGGACCCCGAGCAGAAGATCGGCCGCCCGCGCCAGCTCTACACGGGCCCGGTGCAGCGCGATTACGTGCCGGTCGAGAAGCGCTAAGCTTCCTCTCCGAGCGAGACGAGAAACGCCGTCCCCGCCTTCGCGGGGGCGGCGTTTTCGGTTAACGCTGCGGCGACCATCCCCTCGGAGTCGTCCGAATGCGCCAGAGCATCCTGATCCTCATCGGCATCCTCGGCTTCATCGCGGGCGTGGTGTTCATGCTCCAGGGGCTCGGCATCGTGCAGGTGCCCGTCACCAGCCCGATGATCGGCAGCCAGACCTGGGTGGTGCGCGGCGGGATCATCGCACTGCTCAGCGCGATCCTGATCGGCGGCGTCCGTCTCGTTCCCACCCGCACCGAGCGCAAGGCCGCACGGCGGGCAGCCGACCGCGATTAACCTTAACCTCAGCGTACAACCCGGTTCAGCAACGCGACTCGATCGCCGTCCTATCGTTCTTCCTTGCGGGAAGAGAGAGGAATGGAGATCTGAGATGAACCTTGCCAAGCTGATCGCTGCGGCTGCGCTCGCCACCGTCGGCATCGCCAGTGCCGCCACGCCGGCCGCTGCCGCGCCGGTCCCGACCACCAGCGTGATCGCGCTCGCCGCCGCGGCGCCTGCCGCGCAGGACTGGCGTTATCGCGAGCGCTATCGGGATCGCCACTATGACCGCCGCCACTGGGACCGCGGCCGCCATCGCGGCTGGGATCGTGGCCGTGGCTGGGACCGCCGCTATTATCATAGCCGCCGCACCTGCTGGCGCGAATGGCGCTATGGCCAGCGCGTGACGATCTGCCGCCGTCGCTAACCGGCGCTGACAGCTAGCGACAACAGGGCGTCCGCCGGGATCCGGCGGGCGCCCTATTGCCGTATCGGCAGGCTGAACACGAAGCGTGCACCCTGGCCCGGGGCACTGTCCACCACCAGGTCGCCGCCCATCGCGCGGGCGAGACGCCGGGCGATGTAGAGGCCAAGTCCGGAACCGCCCGGTTCCGTCGGATCGACCCGGCCGAACTTCTCGAAGATCTTCTGCTGATCGGACTGGGCGATGCCCTTGCCCTGGTCCGCGACGATCACATGGCCACGCTGCTCGTCCCGCTCGAGCCGGATCCACACCATCGCGCCCGGCGGCGAATAGCGCACCGCATTGCCGATCAGGTTGACCATCACCTGCAGCGCGCGGCGGAACTCGCCATGCACCGGCACCAGCTCGTCCATTGCCGGCCGGTCGATCCGCACTTCGGCCTGGGCGGCCCGCACGGCGAGCAGCCCGGCGGCGCGGCGGGCGACATCGGCCAGGTCGATCGCCTCGTCCCCGATCTCGAAATCGTCGCGCTCGATCGCCTGCAGGTCGACCAGGTCGTCGACCAGCCCGAGCAGGTGGCGCCCGGCATTGGCGATGTCGCTCGCATATTCCGCATAGTCGGGCTTGAGCGGCCCCTCAGTCTGCGCGCTGATCGAATCGGCGTTGGCGATGATCTTGCCGAGCGGCCCGCGCAGCGCGCGATCGAGACGCTGGCTGAACGAATCGGGGAAGCCCCCGAACGGCGCCGCCGCCTGGGGCAGCGGCGTATCGACCTTGGGTGCCGCGGGCACGGCCTGATCGAGCATGTGCGCGGCGCCGACGAACCCGGCGAAGCGCCCGCCCGGATCGGTGCGCGGCGTCGCGGCAAGGCGGACCATTCGGCCCGTGCCGCGCAGCTCGGCCTTCTGCCCATCAAACCTGCCCTGGGCGGCAACGGCAGTCAGGATCGGCAGCTCGCCCGCCTCGTCCTGCTCCAGCCGGAAGAGGCCCGTCAGCGGCTGGCCCAGCATCGCACTCGAATCGAAGCCGTAGCGCGCGCCTGCCTCGATCGAGAGGAAGGTGATGCGCAGCGACGCGTCGGTCTCCCACAGCCAGTCGGCCGCGGAACGGAAGAAATCGCCGTCCCGCTCGGGCTCGCTCGCCGGCGCGCGCCAACCCGGCCGCAGCCGCCAGCCGCTGACTTCGAGGCGTACGCCGCCCTGCTCGGGCTCGGCGCGGACCCACAGCTCCAGGTCGTCCTCACCGTCAGCGGCGATAACGTTGCGCGAGATGGCGATGCCCAGCCGCTGGGAGAGCCGCGCGAGCGTGGCGATCTGCGGCACGGCAAGCGGCGCGCCGATGGTGCCGCCGGCGCGCATGTTGAGCTCGAACAGACGCGCCTCGGCGTCGATCAGCCGCCCTTCGGCATCGAGCCGGGCGATCGACAGCGGCAGCGAGGGATCGATGATGTTCACTTCATCCCTCCCCGCTGGAGCGCGATGAGCGCGGCACGATAATCTGGGTCGAGCTTGAGCGGCGCCAGAGCGGCACGCGCTTCGACGGGCGAGATCGCGGCGATGGTGTCGAGCGTATCGGCGAACGTCTCCAGGTCACGGCGCGGATCCGCCTCGCTCAGCGCATAGCCGATCTGGGCGACGCCTTCACGTCCGATCTCCAGCGCACGCAGCGCCAGCCACAGCCGGTCGGCAGAGGGATCGAGGACGAGATCGCGGGCAAGCGCATAGGGCACGCCCAGCGCATGGCCGAGCAGCGCGATGAACAGCACGATCCGCCGGTCGCCCAGCGCCTCGACAAGCATGCCCGAAAGCTCGCCCGGCTGGGCGTCGATCGCTGCGGCGAAGCGCATCGCGGCAGCCTCGAGCCGGTCGCCCTCGTCATAGGCGGCAAGGCTGCGCTGGGCGGCATCGCACAGCGCCCGGTCGAGCATCTCGTTCGGCCCGGGGATGCGTTCGCGCAGCGCGGCGGCGGTCCACCACACCAGCTTGTGATGCAGCTCGGCCGGAAGCTCGGTCTGGAACTGTCCCACTTCGGGACTGCCCCGGCGACGACTTTCGGCAATCAGCACCGCCATCGCGCTCGCTGCGACCACCCTGTCCGGGTGCTGGACGAATCGGTTGATCAGGCTGGGCCGCTCGGGATCGTCCGGCGCGTTCATCGGCAGCGCCACGCCGAGCATCTCCTGGCGGACGCGCGCGACCAGCTCGGCCATCAGCTCGCCGTCGCGCAGCAGGCCCGAATTCCACAGCCGGGCGAGCACGGAGACGCCCGGCTCGATCAGCCTGGCGACCAGCTCCGATTCGTTGCGTCCGGTGAGCAAACGCACCGCATGCTCGCGAATTTCGCTCTCCACCGTCTCCACAAGGCCACGTACCAGCGCGGCCAGGCCTGCGCGGCTATGCTCGTCGAGCCGTGCCTCTTCGGGCAGGAAGAAATCTTCGACCGCGACCATCAGACCCTTATAGGCACGCAGCTCCGCAGCCGCCGCACGTGCGAGCAGCTCCCCAGCGCTGACAGCCAAGCCATCGCGCACGCCGACGGGATTCTCCGACATCGACCCCAAGCTAACGGAAATGTCCTTAAGACGAGACTAAGCTTTTTCGCGCGTGCTCTCAACCGCCGCGGCGAGCGTGGCGAAGGAATATATCGCAACCGCAGCAAGGCCCAGCGTGGCGAATCCGGCCAGCGCAAAGGGCGTCAGGACCAGCAGATGCGCGGAAGGGCTGCCCCACCAGCGCTTTGCCCGGGCCGGCACGCGCTCGACGAGCAGTTGCGCCGCGACACCGACCAGCGCGAGCACCGGCGGCGTCGTGCTGCCCGTATTGGCGAATTCAGCCCATCCGGTGAGAATCGCGATCAACCCGAAAAGCGCGAAGATCGCCCATTCGAGCAGCCCCGCGCGCTTTTCCTCGCCGCGCAGCACCGCCATCGCAGCGCCCGTGGCAAGCGTCGCGGTGCCGAGCAGGGCCACGACGGTGCCTGCCCCTTCCCAGCGCAGCGCGGTAAGGATCAGCGAACCCGCCGAGATCACCCCGCCGGCCACGCTCAGCGCCCAGCCGGGCACGTTGCGGCTCACCAGCTCGGGCAAGGCGATTCGCGCGGCGCGGGTGAACACCCAGCGGTCCGCCCAGTCGGTACGGCGCTCGGTCAATGCAGCGAGCACGCCGGTGTTGCGCGCGGCAAGCCCCTCGACGCTGCGCTCGACGGCATGGCCGCCCTTGAGCCAGCCGGCGGTGAGCCCGACATGCTCGGCGCCCGATTGCGCGGCCACGCGGAGCAGCGCCGACTGGAAGTCGTAATCCTCCGGCATCTGCGCGATCTGGGCGAGCTGCTCCACGGTAATGCGGGCAACGCCGGCCCAGCTGTCGCGCATGTCGAGCCGCTCGATCGCGGCGGGCGAAGTGGGATCATCGGTGACGAGCAGCGCCTCGCCGCCCGCCTTCGCCATCTTGTCCATCACCGGATCGGTGGTGACCAGCCCGTCGGCCATCACCAGCACCTGCGCGCCGGGCGCGATCTTCTCGGCGGCTTCCTCGGCCGAGCGGACGATCTCGATGCGCGGATGGCGCTTGGCGGCGCGGTTGACCGCGGTGAGCAGCGCCGGCGTCATCTTGCCGACTGCAACCAGCACCTGCTCCGTCCCGGCGCCGAACAGCAGCCGCGCCTGATATTCGAGCAGCGTCATCCCGCCGAACGGCAGGGTCGCCATCAGCGTACCCGGACGGCCCTCGGCCTCCTCGACAGCAAAGATCAGCCCCGCCAGCATGATGTTCGATCCGTTAAGCGGTTTCGATCAGTACAGCAAATGCGGGGCGCGGGCCTCGACCCAGGCGGCTTCGTCCGGCCGGGTGCGCGCATCGAGGTCGCCGGGCTGCGCCGCCGCATCGTCGACCCATTCGCGCAGGTCCGGGCCGCCGTTGATCACGTCGATCGCCAGCTTGTCGAAGACATATTCGTACGGGAAGTCGCGCCACAGCGGGTAATCGCCATAGAGCTTGCGGATCGCCTTGAAACCCAGCGCCTGGAGTCGCCAGGGCTGGAACGCGGCATGGTCATAGGCCTGCCCCTCGGCATGGATGAACACGCCCGAGCAGAGCTGGCCGACATGCTTGTGGAAGGTCGGCTGGAACCAGAAGTCGCGCAGCGTGCAGCCGGCCAGCCATTGCGGCGCGAGCGTGTACATGGCGACGATCAGCTTCTTCGCATCGATGTCCGGCGCGCCGAACAATTCCAGGGGACGCGTGGTGCCGCGCCCCTCGGAAAGCGTGGTCCCCTCCAGCATCACCGTGCCGGCATATGCGCGCGCCATGTTGACGTTGGCGGCATTGGGGCTCGGGTTGATCCAGGGGCGCTCGATCGGCCAGCCGAAGCCGGGCGCCGCGTCGGGCTGCCAGCCCTCCATCTCGATCACCTTGTAATCGACGTCCAGGTTGAACTGCCTGATGAACCAATGGCCCATCTCGCCCAGCGTCATGCCGTGCCGCATCGGCATCGGCCCGGCGCCGACAAAGCTCTCCCAGCCCGGCAGCAGCGTCGTGCCCTCGGCCGGCCGGCCGGCCGGATTGGGGCGATCGAGTACCCACACGCTCTTGCCATGCTCGGCCGCTGCCTCGAGCACGTAGAGCAGGGTCGTCACGAAGGTGTAGATGCGGCAGCCGACGTCCTGCAGGTCGATCAGGATCGTGTCGAACGTCCCCATCGACTGGCCGGTCGGCCGGCGGACCTCGCCGTAGAGGCTGAACACCGGCATCCCATAGGTCGGGTCGGTATAGTCCGGCGACTCCATCATATTGTCCTGCAGGTCGCCACGCACGCCGTGCTGCGGGCCGAACACCGCCGAGACATTGAGCCCGGCCGCGACCAGGGCATCCAGCGAATGCGTCAGGTCCGCCGTCACCGAGGCGGGATGCGCGAGCAGCGCCACGCGCTTGCCTTCGAGGGGACGACGAAGCTCAGGGCTCTCGAGGAGCCGGTCGATGCCGAATTTCATGCGCCGCTGGGTGCCGGGAGTTGGAGCACGAAGCAAGCCGGATCGTGGAAATCCGGTTTCCCGGCGGGATGGGCTGCCGACCAATAGGATTTGGTCCCGTCGACCTCCTCGATCACTGCGGTGATCGCCACCCGCCATTTCCCTTCGGGCAACCCGCCCAGGTCGACGGCGACGCGGACACCATCCTCGACCGGTTCGATCTGCGGTGCGCCCAGCGGCTGGTCGCGCATGCCCTCGCGGTACCCGTCGAACCGATAGGCGGCCCAGGCAGTCGAAGGCGAGAAGTTGAACTCGAAATAGCCCTCCCCGCCCGCCGGCTTCACGAACAGCTCGAAGCAGGTACGCTTCCACAGCTCGTCGGTCCGTACCGGCGCAGCGGGTGCAGGGACCAGCGGCGCCGGCCCCGTCAGGCGATAGACGAGCAGGCTCGGCCCGTGCCGGATATCGACGGTGACTTCGACACCCTCCACCGCGCGCGGCGGATGTTCGGGATGCGGGGCGAGCGGAACATGAAGGGTCATCGGCCGGGTCTAGCGCAGCAAGGGCGCGAAGGCGATTTCGCTTCAAATGTAGGATTTCGCATGATCTACCCTGATCGATGCAGCCTGATCGCGCCTTGCTCCTGTCCGCTCTCCGGTCGAAGCCCCTTGCGGGAAGGGGAAAACAGGGCCCCCGTAGTGTATGGTTCGTAAACTTCCGCGCACCGTCAGATGGGGTGGGACGCGCGACTCCGAACTGGGCTAGGGGCCCGCGGGTGTCCGTTCCATTCTACCGTTCGCGTACCGGCGTCTTCCTCCTCGCCACCCTGTGCTGCCTGCTCTGGGGCAGCGCCTTCCCCACGGTGAAGAACGGCTATGCGCTGTTCGGCATCGGCAAGGCGGACACCGCCGCGCAATTGCTCTTCGCCGGCTATCGCTTCGCGCTGGCCGGGCTGATCCTGCTCGCCGCCGCCGCCGCGATGCGCAAGCCGGTACTGCCGACGGATCGGCGCCAGGCCGGCCAGGTGGCGCTGCTCGGCCTCACCCAGACCGGCATCCAATATGTCTTCTTCTATGTCGGCCTAGCCCATGCCAGCGGGGTGAAGTCCTCGATCATGAACGCGACCGGCGTGTTCTTCAGCGTGATCCTCGCCCATTTCCTCTATGCCGACGATCGGCTGGTGGGCCGCAGGGCACTGGGCTGCCTGATCGGCTTCCTCGGCGTGGTGGTGGTGAACCTGGGCGGCAGCGGCCATTTCGACTTCGACTTCGCCCTGCTCGGCGAGGGCTTCATCGTCATCGCCGCCTTCGTGCTCGCCGCAGCCTCGATCTACGGCAAGCGCCTGTCGCGCGACATGGATGCGATGGTGATGACCGGCTGGCAGCTGACGATCGGCGGCCTGCTGCTCACCGCCATGGGCCTGATCGGCGGCGGCCACATGGCCCCGGCCACGCCGCTGTCGGCCGGGCTCCTCCTCTATCTCGCCCTGCTCTCCTCGGTCGCCTTCGCGCTGTGGAGCCTGTTGCTCAAGCACAACCCGGTCGGCCTGATCGCCGCGTTCAACTTCCTGATCCCGGTGTTCGGCGTCTCGCTCTCGGCGATCTTCCTCGGCGAATCGATCCTGCGCTGGAGCTATCTCGCCGCGCTGCTGCTCGTCTGTGCCGGCATCTGGATGGTGACGCGCGCGCCCACCGCCAGCCGCGATGCGGGATAGGGCGCCCTCACCCCATCCCGCCCCCAGCTCAGCGCAGGCCGCCGCTGGCGGTCAGCTTCTCGCCGGTCAGCCAGCGCGCATCGTCCGATGCCAGGAAGACGGCGATCGACGCGATGTCATCCGGATAGCCGACGCGGCCGAGCGGGGTCTGGCCGATGATCGCGTCGAAGAACTCCGATCCGACGAAGCCGGCGGCATGCGTGCCCTCGGTCTCGACCACGCCCGGATTGATCGCGTTGACGCGGATCTTGCGCGGCCCCAGCTCATTGGCGAGCACGCCGGTGATCGCGTCCACCGCGCCCTTGGTGCCGGTGTAGACCGCCGATTCGGCCGGGAACAGGCTGGTGACTGCCGACGAGATGTTGATCACGCTTGCGCCCTCGCCAAGGTGCTTCGCCGCCGCCTGGGTGGTCAGCAGCACGCCGAGCACGTTCACGTCGAAGGTGCGGCGATACAGCTCCTCGGTCGTCGCATCGAGCGAGGCGAATTCATAGACGCCCGAATTGTTGACCAGCACATCGAGCCGGCCAAATTCCTTGATCGCGGCATCGACCAGCGCCTGCGCCTGGTCGGCCTTGGCGACATCGGCCTGCACGGCGATCGCCTTGCCGCCGGCATCGGTGATCTCCTTCACCACCGCATCCGCACCGGCCTTGCTCGACGCGTAATTGACCACCACCGCGGCACCTTCCGCCGCCAGCGACTTCGCGATGCCGGCACCGATGCCCTTGGATGCCCCGGTAACGATCGCGACCTTGTCTGCGAGCTTCGACATGACTGAAATTCTCCATGGGCAGGTCGCCGGAATGGCTCCTTACTTCCATAGTTCAGGATTTCGGAACTGTTGAACCAGGCGTCAAGAGGACCTATCTGAATTTTTATGAGGCCCCTGTTTCACCCTTCGATCGAGGACGTGTCGGTGGAGGCGATTCTCCACGCCTTGTCTGATCCCACACGCGCGGCGATCTTCGCCCAGGTCGCCGGCCAGGGCTGTGTCCAGGGCTGCTCGACCTTCTCGCGGGTCGGAGAACGCGAGATTCCGAAATCCTCGCTGTCCCAGCATTTCAAGGTGTTGCGCGATGCCGGGCTGATCCATTCGGAGCGCCAGGGCGTGGAGATGCGCAACACCACGCGCTGCGCCGAAGTGGATGCCCGCTTCCCGGGGCTGCTCGCGGCGATTCTCAGTGCCTATGCGGGCAACAAGGCCTGCGACACGCCACAGGCATGACAGGGCCGCTCGGCTCGGCTATGCGGCGCGCATCATGACCGAATTCAAGTCCGATCTGCTCCGTCTGCTCTCCGAGCGTGGCTATATCCACCAGGTCACCGACCCGGAGGCGCTCGACGCCCTTGCGACCAAGCAGATCGTGCCCGGCTATATCGGCTTCGACCCGACGGCGCCTTCGCTGCACGTCGGCAGCCTCGTCCAGATCATGCTGCTACGCCGCCTCCAGCAGGCCGGCCACAAGCCGATCGTCCTGATGGGCGGCGGCACCGGCAAGATCGGCGATCCCTCGTTCAAGGACGAAGCGCGCAAGCTGATGACCGACGAGGTCATCCAGTCGAACGTCGCCTCGATCAAGACCGTGTTCGAGAAGTTCCTGACCTTTGGCGACGGCCCCACCGACGCGGTGATGGTCGACAATGCCGAATGGCTCGACAAGCTCGAATACATCCCCTTCCTGCGCGACATCGGCCGGCATTTCTCGGTCAACCGCATGCTCAGCTTCGACTCGGTCAAGCTGCGCCTCGACCGCGAGCAGTCGCTGTCGTTCCTCGAATTCAACTACATGATCCTCCAGGGCTATGACTTCCTGGAGCTGTCGCGCCGCGCCGAATGCCGCCTGCAGATGGGCGGATCGGACCAGTGGGGCAACATCGTCAACGGCATCGAGCTCGCCCGCCGCGTCGATGGCACCGAGGTCTACGGCGTCACCACCCCGCTGATCACCACGGCGGACGGCGGCAAGATGGGCAAGACCATGTCGGGCGCCGTCTGGCTCAACGACGACCAGCTCTCGGCCTTCGACTACTGGCAGTTCTGGCGCAATACCGACGACCGCGACGTCGGCCGCTTCCTGCGCCTGTTCACCGACCTGCCGCTCGACGAGATCGCCCGGCTCGAGGCGCTCGAGGGCGCCGGGATCAACGAAGCCAAGAAGGTCCTCGCCAACGAGGCCACCGCCATGTGCCGCGGCCGCGAAGCCGCCGACGAAGCCGCGGAGACCGCCCGCAAGGTGTTCGAGGAAGGCTCGGCCGGCGGTTCGCTGCCTACCCATCCGGTCGAGGGCGGCAGCATCACCGTGGTCGATGGCCTGGTCGCGCTCGGCCTCGTCCCGTCCAAAGGCGAGGCGCGCCGCAAGATCGCCGAGGGCGCGATCCGCGTCGATGACGAGGTGGTGAGCGATCCCGCGCTGGTGATCGCCGTCACAGGCCAGGTGAAGCTCAGCTTCGGCAAGAAGAAGCACGGCCTGCTCACGCCTGCGTAATCTTCCGGAACCGCCGATAAGTTGCCGTTAAGCAGCTTCGTTGGAAGGAATTTCACGCGGTCACGCTATTACGATAGGCGTACCTCAAGCGTTTGTGGGGCGTTGCGTGAGTTTTGGATCGAACCTGGCCTATTCGGATCCCCGGCGGGAAGGACGCGACGACGTCTATTACCGCGCGCGCGCCTTCGGTCCCGATGCGAAGCAGCTGAACTTCATCATCGTCAACATCTCGGCGCACGGCCTGATGGCGCGCTGTGACGATCCGTTCGAGACCGGCGATCGCATCCGCGTGGTGCTGCCGCATGCCGGCACGGTGGTGGCGGAAGTCCGCTGGGCGCTGGGTGGCCGCATCGGCTGCCAGTTCGAACGCGCGATCGACCTGGCGAGCTATTACGAGCTGATCTCGGTGATGGTGAAGGCGAAGTAGCTTACCGGTTCCGCCCGTTCCGCCATTTGAGCAGATAGCCGAAGCCCGGCGCGATCAGAGCACCGGCAAGCACCCATTCGAAAAGCGTCAAGGGCCGTTCGTCGGGATCGTGTCCCGTGACGAAAAGGAAGAGAAAAAACGCAGCCAGGCCAGCCACGATCATCGCGATGGCGACAAGCAGGCCCTTCCGATCATTCCGCATGCCTTCATGCTCCCCAGACGGCCTCTACCGCATACACGCCGGGAGCTTGCCTGACCATTCCCCGAGCCGTCATCCGATCGCCACCGCCGAATGATCTTCCGCCTGCACGACGACGCCGGCCGCCTTCCGCTCGGAATAGCGATCGACGAGCTGGCCGGCATGCGGCCGCATCAGCACGGTGATCCGCACCAGCTCCTCCATCACGTCGACGATGCGGTCATAATAGCTCGACGGCTTCATCCGGCCTGCCTCGTCGAATTCCTTGTAGGCCGTGGCGACGGAGGACTGGTTCGGGATGGTGAACATCCGCATCCACCGGCCGAGCAGGCGCAGCGTGTTGACCGCGTTGAACGACTGGGAGCCGCCCGACACCTGCATGACGGCGAGCGTCCGGCCCTGGGTGGGGCGCATGCCGCGCATCTCCAGTGGCAGATGATCGATCTGCGCCTTCATGATCCCCGAGATGGCGCCGTGCCGCTCCGGGCTGCACCAGACCTGCCCCTCCGACCATAGCGACAGCGCGCGCAGCTCGTGGACGGCCGGATGGTCGTCGCCGGCAACCTGATCGGGCAACGGCAGGTCCGACGGATCGAAGATCCGGGTCTCCGCACCGAAGAACCGGAGGAGCCGCGCCGCTTCCTCGACTGCCAGGCGCGAGAAGGAGCGCTCCCGCAGCGAGCCGTAGAGCAGCAGGATGCGCGGCGCCGGCTGGTCCTCGCCGATGCCGAGTGCGGGGCGCCGGATCGCGAAGGCGGGATCGAGGGCCGGCAGATGCTCGGGATCGGACAGGAATCGAAGGCGGCTCATAGGGGCTCCGCGGAGGGTTCGGTGAAGATCGCATCCGCGACCAGATGGGCTGCGACCGCACCGACGAGCTGGGCGGCGATGAAGCCCGGCACGCAGGCAGGGGCGATGCCGGCGAAGCTGTCGCTCAGCGCACGCGCGATCGTGATGGCGGGGTTGGCGAAGCTCGTGGATGCGGTGAACCAATAGGCCGCGGTGATGTAGAGCGCGACGCTCGCCGCAATGCCGCCCAGCCTCGTCTTCGCCGTCCCGAGGATCGTAAGTACCAACCCGAAAGTGGCGACCGCCTCGGCAAGCCACTGTCCGGGGCCGAGGCGCAGCTTCGCCGACAGCTGGAAGACCGGCACCTCGAACATCAGATGGGCGAGCCAGACTCCGAGGATGCCGCCGGCGATCTGGGCGGCGACATAGGCGATCGCCGTGTCGGTGCCGATCTGGCCGCGCAGACGCAGGACCAGCGTGACGGCCGGGTTCATGTGCGCGCCCGATACCGGCGCCAGCATGGAGACAAGCACGAACAGCATGGCCCCGGTCGCGAGCGTGTTGCCGAGCAGCGCGAGGGCGACGTTACCGCCGGCAAGCCGCTCGGCCATGATGCCGGAGCCGATCACGGTCGCGAACAGCATCGCGCTGCCCAGTGCCTCGGCGAGGACGGCCCGGCGGTTCACGCCGGCCGGATACGGTTGCCGCCTGCGTCGACCACCTGCTCGCCATCCTCCTTCGCAAAGGCCGCCCTCTGGGCATCGGGCAGGATGTCGAGCACGGCTTCCGAAGGACGGCAGAGCTTCACGCCCAGCGGCGTGACCACCAGCGGCCGGTTGATCAGGACCGGGTGCGCCATCATCGCATCGAGCAGCGCATCGTCGGAGAGCGACCTGTCCGCCAGGCCGAGCTCGGCGAACGGCGTGCCCTTCTCGCGCAGCAGGTCGCGCGGCGCCATCCCGGCACGGCCGATCATCTCGGCAAGCAGCGCGCGGGCCGGCGGCGTCTTGAGATATTCGACGACATGCGGTTCGACGCCCGAGTTGCGGATCAGCGCCAGCACGTTCCGCGAGGTTCCGCAGTCCGGATTGTGGTAGATGACGATATCGGTCACGGCGCCGTCCTTCAGCAGCAGGTGGTGAGTTCGGCGAGCAGCGGCTCGCACAGTTCCGCGCGCCCCTGGCAGCAATCCTTGGCAAGGAAGGTCATCAGAGCCCGCAGCGTGTCGATACCGGCACGCTGGATCTGCTGCCGGCCGCGCTTCTCGGAAACCACGAGACCGGCCTTGGCGAGGACGGCAAGATGGGTGGAGAAAGTGCTCTGGCCCAGCCCGCTCGCCTCCACCAGCGCGCCCGTCGAAAGGCCGTCCGGCTCATGCCGGACGAGCAGGCGGAAGGCATCGAGCCGGGTCGGGTGCGAGAGCGCGGCAAGCGCCGCCAATGCGGTTTCAGTCTCCATGCATCGGAAATAGTCGATGTATTTTCAGGGGTCAACACGCATCGTATTTTCCCGATGCGTTATCCACCTTGTCCAATACGGCACTTCCCGATCACCCGGCACTGCCACCGACCAGAAGCTACCCCGCCCGCAGCAAGCTCACCGCCGCATCCCGCTCGAACAGGTACAGCGCCACCCGCGCCGCTTCCCCGCGCGGCGAATGCAGCGAGCGGTCCTGGTCCTCCAGCAGCCGCGCATCCGCATTGGCCGCGGCGATCAGCGTCGCCAGGCTCTCGGGCGTCGCCAGCCGGAAGGTCTGCTCGCCCGATTGCCGGGTGCCGAGGATCTCGCCCGCCCCGCGCAGCTCGAGGTCACGCTCGGCGATCAGGAAGCCGTCGGTCGTGTCGCGCATCAGCGCCAGCCGTGCCCGCGAGGTCTCGCTGAGCTTGTCGCCGCGCAGCAGGATGCAATGCGACTGCCCCCCGCCCCGCCCGACGCGCCCGCGCAACTGGTGGAGCTGGGCCAGGCCGAACCGGTCCGCCGCCTCGATCACGATCAGCGTCGCGTTGGGCACGTCGACCCCGACCTCGATCACCGTGGTCGCCACCAGCACACCCAGCTCGCCCGAGGAGAAACGCGCCATCACCGCGTCCTTCTCGGGCCCCTTCATCCGGCCATGGACCAGCCCGACCTTGGCGCCGAACTTCGCGGTGAGCACCGCCGCACGATGCTCGGCCGCGGCCAGGTCGGTCTTCTCGCTCTCCTCGACCAGCGGGCACACCCAATAGGCCTGCTTGCCCGCCTCCAGATGCCGGCCCAGCCCCGCGATCACCGCGTCGAGCTTGTCCTCGGCGATCACCGTAGTCTGGATCGGCTGGCGGCCCGGCGGCATCTCGTCGAGCCGGCTGACGTCCATCTCGCCATGCGAGGCGAGCTGCAGCGTCCGCGGGATCGGCGTGGCGGTCATCACGAGCAGGTGCGGCGGCACCTGCGCCTTGGCCTGCAGCATCAGCCGCTCGGCCACGCCGAAACGGTGCTGCTCGTCCACCACCACCAGCCCCAGGTCGCGATAGGTCACGCCCTGCTGGAAGATCGCATGGGTGCCGACCAGGATGTCGATCTCGCCGGCGGCGAGTCCCATCAGCGTCGCCTCGCGCGCCTTACCCTTGTCGCGCCCGGTGAGGATCGCGACGCGCACATCGAGCCCGGCGAGCAGCCGCGAGAGGTTCTCGTAATGCTGGCGGGCGAGGATCTCGGTCGGCGCCAGCATCGCACCCTGCGCCCCGGCCTCGGCGGCGATCAGCAGCGCCATCGTCGCCACCAGGGTCTTGCCCGCGCCGACATCGCCCTGGAGCAGGCGCAGCATCGGCTGGCTCTGCGCCATGTCGCCTTCGATCTCGCGGATCGTCCGACTCTGCGCGCCGGTAGGCGTATAGGGGAGCTGAAGCCGGTCGCGCAGCCGCCCGTCGCCGGTCAGCGGCCGCCCGCGCTTGGCCCGCGCCTCGCCGCGCACCAGCATCAGCGCGAGCTGGTTGGCGAACACTTCGTCATAGGCCAGCCGCTCGCGCGCCTTGGCGTCGGCGGGATCGGCATGGATACGGGTGAGCGCTTCCTTCCAGCCCGGCCATTGGTGGCGGTCCTTCAGGCTCGGCTCGATCCATTCGGGCAGTTCGGGCGCGCGCTCGATCGCCTGGGCAGCCATCGCCGCGATCCGCTTCGAGGTGATGCCCTCGGAACAGGGATAGATCGCCTCGCGCCCGCCGCCGTCCGCCTCTTCGGGCACGGCGACTTCGGGGTGCACGATCTGCAGCTCCTGGCCGTACTGGTCGAGCTTGCCCGAGACCCAGCGCTTCTCGTTCAGGGGAAGGAGCTTCTTGGCCCAGCCCGAATTGCCGCCGAAGAAGACCAGGCTGACATGATTGCCGTGCGCATCCGCCGCCTGGACCCTGGCGGGCGAACGGGGGCTGCTGCCGAAGCGATAGCTCATCGCGGTCAGCTCGATCGCGATGGTCCGGCCCACGTCCGATGCCATCAACTCGCTGCGCGGGATCCGATCGATAAAGCCGGTTGGCAGATGGAAGGCGACATCGACGACCCGCGCCAGCCCAAGCCGTTCGAGCGGCTTGGCGAGCGCGGCGCCGATCCCCTTGAGCGCCGTGACTTCGGCGAAGAGTGGATTGAGGATGTCGGGCCGCATTGTGCCCGACCTAGTCCCTGCAATGGCGCCCCGCTAGAGGGTGCGCGAAACGATCAGTGGGTAGCGATGCGCTGGCCAGCGGACTCGATCGCCGCGAGCACTTCGTTCACCGTCGAGCCGACCACCACTTCATGCGCGCCGTCGAACGAAAGCACGCCGACATCGTCGCCGGCCATGTTGATCGTCGCCACGGTACGCACCGAAGCGATGTTCACCAGGATTGGGTCGCCGTTGATCGACTTGAGCATCACGAAACGCATTTGGCACAACCTCTACGTAGAATATCCCCCATCATAGGAAGGCCGCCGGCCAAGCGGGTGCGATCGCGCGAGAATGGCGCGATTAAGTTGTGGACTGGCTTTCCCGGTACCGCGGGCCTATCTGCACAACCATATTCCCCTCGCCGACTGCGCCGTTTCGCGCTGCCGGCTATTTGCCGTTGAGGACCGAATGGACCGCGAAATCCGTCTCAAGCGCCTGCGTTTCCGTGCCTGGCACCGCGGCGTGAAGGAAGCCGACCTGCTGATCGGCGGCTTCTTCGACCAGCATGGCGAAAGCTGGAACGACGCCGAGATGGACCTGTTCGAAGCGCTGCTCGAGGAGCAGGACGTCGATATCATGGCCTGGGCGATGGGAACCGCGGCCGTGCCGGAACGCTATGCGGGAACGGTAATGACCGCCCTCAAGACCCTGAACTACGTGCCGATTTCGGAGTAACCAAAGCCCCTCCCCTTCAGGGGAGGGGTTGGGGTGGGGCCTGTCCGCGGGCGCCGGTCTCGATGAGACACCTGCCCCACCCCCATCCCCTCCCCTGAAGGGGAGGGGCGAAAGTGTGAAGATGCCCGACCTCAAGACCATCCTCTCCGCGCAGAAGCCCCTCACCCTCGCGGGCGCGCCCACCGGCTTCCTCCCCTGGATGCTCTCCGACCTGGCGCGCACCGGGCGAATGACCGTCTTCGTCGCGCCCGACGAGGCGGCGATGCGCGCAGTGGCGGGCACCGCACCCTATTTCGCGCCCGAGCTTGAGGTCCTCAGCTTCCCGGCCTGGGACTGCCTTCCCTATGACCGCGCCAGCCCGACGCTGCGCGTCATGGCCGAGCGGCTGGCTACGCTGCATGCGCTCCAGGCCAAGAGCGACAAGCCCCGCCTGCTGGTCACCACGGTCAACGCCGTCACCCAGCGCACGCTGACGCCGTTCCGCATCCGCCAGCTCGTCGCCCGCCTCGCTCCGGGCGAGCGCATCGGCCTCGACAAGCTCGCGGTGCTGCTCCAGGCGAACGGCTATGTCCGGGTCGACACGGTCAACGATTCCGGCGAGTTCGCGGTGCGCGGCGGCCTGGTCGATCTGTTCCCGAGCGGCGCCGAGCAGGCGCTGCGCCTCGATTTCTTCGGCGACGAGATCGAGAGCGTCCGCACCTTCGATCCGTCCGACCAGCGCACCACCGGCCGGATCGACGGCTTCACCCTGCTACCGGCCTCCGAGGCGCTGCTCGACGAGGAATCGGTCAAGCGCTTCCGCACCCGATACCGCGAGAAGTTCGGCGCCACCGCGACCGGCGACCCGCTCTACCAGGCGATCAGCGATGGCCGCCGCCTCGCCGGCATGGAGCATTGGCTGCCGCTGTTCGAGGAGCGGCTGGAGACCCTGTTCGAGCATCTTCCCGACGACACGATCCTGATCCGCGACGCTGGCGATGCCGGCGCCGCCGAGGCGCGCTTCGAGGCGATCGCCGATTACCAGTCCAACCGCGTCCGCGCCCAGTCCGCCGATCCGGGCAGCTATCGCCCGCTCGCCGCCGATGCGCTCTATCTGGTCGCCAGCGAGTGGGAAAAGCGCCTCGCAGACTGGCCGGCGCATACCAGCACGCCCTTCCACGAGCCGGAGAGCGCCACCGTCCTCGACTTCAACGTCGATGGCCCGCGCGACTTCGCGCCCGAACGCGCCGCCGGCACCAATGTCTATGAGGCAGTGGTCGAGCACATCGCCAAGCTGCGCAAGTCCGGCAGGAAGCCGATCCTCGCCAGCTATTCGAACGGCGCCCGGGAGCGCCTGACCGGGTTGCTCGCCGACCACGGCCTCAAGACCGCGCGCAAGGCCGAGAGCTGGCACGAGGCGATGGGCATCGCCGACAGCGCCGTCGCGATGATCGTGCTGCCGCTCGACCATGGCTTCTCCGCGCCCGACGTCGCGGTACTCACCGAACAGGACATGCTCGGCGACCGCCTCGTCCGCCGGAGCAAGCGCCGCAAGTCGACCGACGCCTTTCTCAACGAGCTGGCGACGCTCTCGCCGGGCGATCTGGTGGTCCATGTCGACCACGGCATCGGCCGCTATGACGGGCTCACCCAGATCCCGGTCCAGAAGGCGCCGCACGACTGCGTCGCGCTCACCTATGCCGGCGGCGACAAGCTCTATGTGCCGGTCGAGAATCTCGAGGTCCTGAGCCGCTACGGCGCCGGCGAGGAAGGTGCGACGCTCGACAAGCTGGGCGGCGAGGCCTGGCAGCGCCGCAAGAGCCGGATGAAGGAGCGGATCCGCGAGATCGCGGGCGAGCTCATAGCCACCGCGGCCAAACGCGCCACCCGCCCCGCCGAGATCGCCGAGCCCGATGCCGGCGGCTATCCCGCCTTTGTCGACCGCTTCCCCTATGAGGAGACCGACGACCAGGACCGCGCGATCGGCGATGTGCTCGAGGATCTCGCGGCGGGCCGTCCGATGGACCGGCTCATCGTTGGCGATGTCGGCTTCGGCAAGACCGAGGTCGCGCTGCGTGCCGCCTTCGTCGCGGCGATGGCGGGCATGCAGGTCGCGGTGGTCTGCCCGACCACGCTCCTGGCGCGCCAGCACTTCAACAACTTCACCCAGCGGTTCGAAGGCTTCCCGATCAAGGTCGGCCGCCTCTCGCGCCTGGTCGGCACCACCGAGATGAAGGCGACCAAGGAAGGCGCGGCCGACGGCACAATCGACATCGTCGTCGGCACCCATGCGGTGCTCGCCAAGGGCGTCGAGTTCAAGCGGCTCGGCCTGGTCATCGTCGACGAGGAGCAGCGCTTCGGCGTCACCCACAAGGAGCGGCTGAAGGCGATGAAGGCGGACGTCCATGTCCTCACCCTCACCGCCACCCCGATCCCGCGCACCCTGCAGATGGCGATGTCCGGCCTGCGCGAGCTCAGCGTGATTCAGACCCCCCCGGTCGATCGTCTTGCCGTGCGCACCTATGTCATGCCCTGGGACCCCGTCGTCCTGCGCGAGGCGCTGCTGCGCGAACATTATCGCGGCGGCCAGGCCTATTTCGTCACCCCGCGCATCTCGGACCTGCCCGAGATCGAGGAGTTCCTGCGCAACGACGTGCCCGAGATCCGCTATGTCGTCGCCCACGGCCAGATGGCGGCGGGCGAGGTCGAGGAGCGGATGTCCGCCTTCTACGACCGCAAGTACGACCTCCTCGTCTCCACGACGATCATCGAGAGCGGCATCGACATCCCCTCGGCCAACACGCTGATCATCAACCGCGCGGACAAGTTCGGCCTGGCGCAGCTCTACCAGCTGCGCGGGCGCGTCGGGCGCTCCAAGACCCGCGCCTATGCCTATATGACCACCCCCGCCCAGCGCCTGATGACCGAGGCGGCGGAGAAGCGGCTCAAGGTCCTGTCCGATCTCGAGAGCCTCGGCGCCGGCTTCCAGCTCGCGTCGCACGACCTCGACATCCGCGGCGCGGGCAACCTGCTCGGCGACGAGCAGTCGGGCCATATCAAGGAAGTCGGCTACGAGCTCTACCAGTCGATGCTGGAGGAGGCGATCCTCGACGCCAAGGCCGGCGGCCTGCGCGACGAGCGCCCGCGCGACCTCTCGCCGCAGATCACCGTCGACGCGCCGATCATGATCCCGGAGGACTATGTCCCCGACCTGGATCTCCGCATGGGCCTGTATCGCCGCCTCAACGAGATCGAGGACCGCGGCGGCATCGAATCCTTCGCAGCCGAACTGATCGACCGCTTCGGCAAGCTGCCCGAGGCGACCGAGAACCTGATCACCCTGATCGAGGCCAAGCTCAACGCCAAGCGCGCCTGCATCGCCAAGCTCGATGTCGGCCCCAAGGGCGCGCTGGTCACCTTCCACGACGACAAGTTCCCCAATGTCGAGGGGCTGCTCGCCTATGTCGACAAGCTGGAGGGCACGGCGAAGCTGCGTCCGGACATGAAGCTGGTCATCACCCGCGCCTGGGCCACACCCCAGGCTCGGCTGAACGGCGCGCTGCAGCTGTCGCGCGGGCTCGCCAAGGCTGCCGGATGATTGACCGCGGTCAATAATGGTCCGGTAAAACGACCTGAACACAACGCCCTGGGGGGTCTCTTCCTAGAATGGGAGACACCCCTTGGGAGAAGTTCAGAAGTGACCGATCATCTTTCGCCCCGTCTCGCGTTCATGGAGATGGATGCCGCCCAGCGCGCCACGCTTTCGGGCAGCAGCGCGCTGATCCGCTCGGTGATCGGCAAGGCCCTCGACCATTTCTACAAGCGCGTCCGCGCCACCCCCGAGACCGCCCGCTTCTTCTCCAATCCCGATCACATGCGCGGCGCCCAGTCGGCCCAGGAGAAGCATTGGGGCCATATCGTCGATGGCCGCTTCGACGCGCAATATTACCAGAGCGTCCGCCGCATCGGCGCCACCCATGCCCGCATCGGGCTCGAGCCGCGCTGGTACATCGGCGGCTATGCGCTGGTGCTCGAGCAGCTGCTCCACGAGACGATGGCCCGCACGCCACTGTGGCGCCGCCTGCTCGGCGCGCTGCGCCCGCGCGCAGCCGCCGCCCTGCCCGCCGCCCTGGTCAAGGCCGCACTGCTCGACATGGAGCTGTCGATCTCGATCTATATCGAGGAGGAGCAGGTCGCCCGTGAAAAGGCCGTCCAGACGCTCGACGAGGCGCTCGCCGCGCTCGCCGAGGGCGATCTCACCCGCCAGCTTTCGCAGATGCCCGCCACCTATGCCTCGCTCGAGCGCAGCTACAACCACACGCTCGACAAGATGCGCGCGATGATCACCGCGGTCGCCGCCGGCACCCAGCGGATCAACGGCACGATCCACGAGATCGCCCAGGCTTCGGACGATCTCGCCCGCCGTACCCAGGCCAATGCCGCCAGCCTCGAGGAGACGAGCGCCGCGGTCACCCAGATGGACAGCCGCTCGCGCAACACCGCCCAGGCCGCCCGGTCGACCGTCATCCGCGCCGACCAGGCGATCGCCACCGTCGATGACGGCCGCAGCGTCGCCGGCCAGGCGGTCGAGGCGATGCACCGCGTGTCGGACAGCGCCAAGGGCATCGACGCGGTGATCGAAGGCCTCGACAAGATCGCCTTCCAGACCCGCGTGCTCGCGATGAATGCCGCGGTCGAGGCCGGCCGTGCCGGTGAGGCGGGCCGCGGTTTCGCCGTCGTCGCCGACCTGGTCTCCGCCCTCGCCATGCGCGCCGAGGAAGAAGCCGGTCGCGCCCGCGAGCAGCTCACCCACACCCAGGCCGAAGTGGTCACCGCGGTCGAGGCAGTGATGAAGGTCGATGGCGCGCTCGCCAACATCTCGAGCGACGTCGGTGAGGTCCACGCCCTGCTCGGTACGATGGCGCAGGACAACAACGCCCAGGCGATAGCGATCGGCGAGGTCTCCACGGCGATCGGCACGATGGACCAGGGCACCCAGCAGAACGCCGCGATGGTCGAGGAAACCTCGGCCGCCACGCGCACGCTGAGCCAGGAAGCCGAAACCCTCGCCGAACTCACCAGCGCCTTCCACACCGATGCCGCGGACAGGCGCGCGCACGCCAATGGCCGGCATCCGATCATCAGTGGCGCAGTGCGGAATCTTCCCGCCGCCGCCATCTCCGCGCTGCGGGCGCCGCACTAGGAACTGGGCCGGTACGACCCATGTATTTTTGCGTAGTTGCGCATGCTGCAACTGCGTTCAGGATGCGCGGGAAAGTTTGTCGATCGGCGTGCATGGCCGCTCTGGCGAGACCTTGACGGTCCGCCGGCGGCTCCCGCGCCTTTGCGTGGCTTCGGTGTATTGAAGCTGACCCGATTTGGCAGGTTTCAGGGTGAACCAAGCAGAGCAGGCTGCGTACTTGGCCGTGACGGAAATGATCGAATCTGGCGTGACCCCAAATGGGGCCGCTCGTGGGGAGCTGGGCTTGAGGGAGCCGGATAGTTTCGACCAACGCCGATTGTTGACCGAAGCTATGGCTCGCCTCTCGCGTGCCTCCTCGATCGACGAGCTGGTCACCGTATTGCGGGAATGTGCGCGCAAGATCGCGCGCTGCGATGGCGTTACCGTCATCCGGCGCGAGGGGAATCTCGTTGCCTATATCGCCGAGGATGCGCTGACCCCGCTATGGACCGGCGAGCGGTTTCCGATCGAGAATTGCATCTCGGGCCTCGCCATTATCGAGGCGCGGCCGATCCATATCCCGGACATCTATGACGATCCGCGCGTGCCGGTGGACGCCTATCGCCCTACCTTCGTGCGTAGCATGTCGATGTTCCCGATCGGGCTGATGGGCCCCAGCATGGCGATGGGCGCCTATTGGGCGGAAGCCGGCCCGGCCGATCCCACCGTCACTGCCCTGCTCGGCAGCCTGGCGCGCTATGCCGGCGTCACGCTGGGCCGCGTCACCGAAGGCCGCGGCGCCGATCCGACGGCTTCCTAGCCGGGAACGGCATTCCACGGCGCAAACCCGCTTCAATCCTCCCTCGCGAGGAGGAGGATCGGGTAGCCTAAAGCGCCAACCGCTCCTCGATCCCCTCCTCCAGCTCCTCGATCGAGAATTTCTCCCGCTCCATGCTGAAGCCGCCGGCGGTGCCGTCGTCGATCTTCCAGTTGCCGCTGGCCTGGATGCCCTGGTCGTCCACGCCGCCTTCGTAGAAGACCGCGTGGTTCCAGCGGCCGCGATACTGCTTCACGAACTGGATCAGCCCGCTGCTGCGCCGGCCGGCGACCGAGGCGCGCCGGACTCCGCCCCGCCCGTCCGGCTCGCTGATCGAGCCCGAGAACACGCCGCCCGATTCCTCCAGGACGGCGATGAAGCCGCTGTCCTGGTCACCGCCGCTGCTCGCATAGCGGCCATACCAGACGCCGCTCATGTCCCGCGGATCGCTCATGCGCGGCTCACCAGCTGGGCGAGCGCCGGCACGTCGACGGGGCCGGCGCACAGGAAGCCCTGGAAATACTGGCAGCCTTCCTTGGCGAGCAGATCGAGCTGCTCGGCCGTCTCCACGCCTTCCGCGACCACGGCGAGGCCCAGCGACCGCGCCATGTCGATCACCCCGCGCACCACCACCCGGTCGCGGTGCGAGCCGGTGATGTCCTGGCTGAGCTTCTTGTCGATCTTCAGATAATCGAGCGGCAGCGCCTTCAGATAGGCCAGGCTCGAATAGCCGGTGCCGAAATCGTCGATCGCCACCCGGCACCCCGCCGCCCGCAACAGGGTGAGCACCCGCGCCGCCTCGCCCAGGTCGGACATGATGCCGCTCTCGGTGAGTTCCACGGTCAGGCGGTTGCGCGGGAAGCCGCTCGCGTCGATCCGGCCGAGCAGCGCATCGACAAAGCCCGACCGCGCGACATCCGCGGCAGTGACGTTGATCGACAGGCGCAACTTGCTCAACGACATCGGCCAGTTGGCGGCAGCGGCGAGCGCCCGCCGCTGGACATGGTCGGACAGCGTCGCGTCGAGTCCTGCCCGTTCGGCCGCGGCGAACAGCGTGTCCGCGCCCAGCTCGCCGAACTCGGGATGGTTCCAGCGCGCCAATGCCTCGACGCCGACGATCTGCCCGGTGGCGATCGAGACCTGGGGCTGGAACAGCACGCCGATCTCGCCGCGCTCCAGCGCACGGTGGAGATTGTCGACCAACGAGTCGATCGGCGGCGCGCCCTTCTCCAGCGGCACGTCGCCGAGCAGCATCTCGCTGGCCCGGCGGAGCAGTGCCGCGGCATTGTCCCCAGCCTGGCTCTCGCTCGTCACCAGCCGGGCGCCGAGCGGGGCGATGTCGCCCCCCGCGACGAACGGCCGGGCAAGCGCATCCTCGAGCCGCGCCAGCGCCGTGCCCATCCGCGCCGCATCGGCATCGTCGCTGGCGACCAGGAATTCCGATCCGCCGATCCGCGCGACGATCGCGCCCTTGCCCAGCGCCTCGCGTGCCACGTCGCCCACCCGGCGCGAAACGCTGCGCAGCAGTTCGTCGCCCACGTTGCGGCCATAGGCGGTGTTCACCGTCTCGAACCGCGTCAGCCCGATCAGGATCACGCCCACCTTGCCGCCTTCGGCCAGACGCCGGTCGATCCAGCGCCGCGCGCTGGGCCCGTCTCGTGCGCCGGTGAGCGCATCGCGCACCGCGGCATTGGCGTCTGGCGCCACGCCCAGCGCTTCCACCAGCGCGTGCAGCCTGTTGGTCTGCGCGTCATATTGCAGGTGCTGGACCACCCGCCCCACCCCGGCCAGGTCATGCGCAAAGGCGGTGGACGGCGTGTCCGCACCGAGCCGGCGCAGTGCGCTGCGTGCCAGCGGCCGGTCCGCGGGATCCAGCCGGGCGAAAAGGCTCCGCGTGCCGGGCGCCTCGGGCAGGCCGAGCAGGCTGGCCAGCGCCGGGGTGAGCTGGAGCGAGCGCATGCCCGGATCGAAGCGCCAGCCCAGCGGCTCGGGCGGCCCCTTCTCCTGGCCATGCCATCCCGAGAGCCGCTCGACATGGCGCTGGGCGAAGCGAATCGCATGCGCCATCGCCGCAGAGGACATCGGGCTCGACAGGAAATGCGTCGCCCCCGCATCGAAGAAATGGCGCATGTGCACCGTGTCGCTCTGCGAGACGAGGATCAGCATCGCCGCGCCATGCGCCTCGATCGTCGCGCCCAGCACCTTGGAGGCGTCCAGCCCTTCGGAGAGCGCGCCGCGCGCGTCGATCACCGCGACGGCGGCCCCGCTCGCCAGGAAGCGCCGTTCCAGCGCATCGGAGCGCCGGGCCGCGACCACCCGCCAGCCGCCTCCCGCCGCGGCCGCCGCGACTTCGTCGCGCTGGCGGAAGCTGAGGACGAACACCGGTGCCGCATCAGCGTTGGCGCTTTCGATGACTGTGAAATCTTCAGACATTCCGCTCTCGATAACGCGAACGCTTGCCCGCCGCTATCTTCAAGCTTACCTGCTCATACATGGCAGCCGCGCCCGCCTTGATCGACGCACATGGCCGCGCGATCCAGTATTTGCGCATTTCGGTCACGGATCGCTGCGACCTGCGTTGTCGTTATTGCATGTCCGAGAACATGCGCTTCCTGCCGCGCAACGAATTGCTGAGCCTCGACGAACTTGCGCTGGTTGCTGATCGCTTCATCGCGCGCGGGGTGCGCAAGATTCGCCTCACCGGCGGCGAGCCGCTGGTGCGCAGCGACACGCTCGACCTGGTCCGCCGCATCGGCAGCCATCTGGGCGCGGGGCTGGACGAAGTCACGCTCACCACCAATGGCACCCGGCTCGCCGAACATGCCGGCGCGCTCGCCGAGGCGGGCGTACGCCGCGTCAATGTCAGCATCGACAGCCGCGATCCCGCGACCTTCCGCCACATCACCCGGCACGGCGACGTGGCGAAGGTGCTGGCGGGCATCGATGCCGCACAGGCCGCCGGCCTCGCGGTCAAGCTCAACATGGTCGCGCTCAAGGGACTGAACGAGGATGAGATCGCCCCGATGCTCGCCTGGTCGATCGAGCGGGGCCTGGACCTCACCCTGATCGAAACGATGCCGCTCGGCGAAATCGACGAGGATCGCACCGATCGCTTCCTGCCGCTCACCGGCGTGCTCGCCGATCTGCGCGATCGCTTCGAGCTGCTTCCCGATACGCATCGCACCGGCGGCCCCGCGCGCTACTGGCGCGCTGCGGGCAGTACGACACGGCTCGGCCTGATCACCCCGCTCAGCGCCAATTTCTGCGACGGATGCAATCGCGTCCGCCTCGCCACTGACGGAAAGCTCTATATGTGCCTCGGCCATGACGAGGGCGTGGATCTCAAGGCTGCCTTGCGCGACCATGGCTCCGCCGGCCTCGACGACGCGATCGACAATGCGCTGCGGCGCAAGCCTGCGCGCCACGACTTCCGCATCGCCGCCGGCGCCGCGCCGGCCACCCGCCGCCACATGAGCGTCACCGGCGGATGAGCCTGCTCCGCGCGCTGTTCGCATCGCCCACCGAACCCGCCCAGCTCGCCGCAGACGAGTTGCGCGAGGCCTATGACTGGGTGCCGCTCGAAGAGGCCGAGATCATCGTCGCGCTGGGCGGCGACGGCTTCATGCTCCAGACGCTGCACACCTTGCTCGAGAGCCGGCGCAACCTGCCCGTGTTCGGCATGAACCTGGGCACGATCGGCTTCCTGATGAACGACTGGCGGCGCGAAGGGCTCGACGAGCGGCTGGCGCGGGCCAAGCCGTTCAAGGTCAGCCCGCTCCGCATGGAGGCGGTGAATTCGATGGGCGAGCGTTTCGAGCTGCCGGCGATCAACGAAGTCTCGTTCCTGCGCGAGACGCGCCAGACCGCGAAGCTCGAGATCACCGTCAACGAGCGCGTGGTGCTGCCCGAACTGGTCTGCGACGGCATGCTCATCGCGACACCCGCCGGTTCGACGGCGTACAATCTCTCGGTGCAGGGTCCGATCCTGCCGCTCGGCTCGGGGATGCTGGCGATGACGCCGATCAGCCCGTTCCGCCCGCGGCGCTGGCGCGGGGCGATCCTGCCCGACAAGGCGCGCATCGCGATTCGGGTGCTGGAAGCCGACAAGCGGCCGGTCAGCGCAGTCGCAGACCAGCGCGAGGTGCGCGACGTGGCCCGTGTCGAGATCGGAATCGACCATCACCGCGACCTCACCCTGCTCTTCGATCCCGAGCATGCGCTCGATGATCGCATAACGATGGAACAATTCGTCGCCTGACCCCTTGCAATCCTGGAAAAGCCGCTGCATAGGGCCGCCTCCGCCGCGGTTCACCGCGCGGAAAGATGGTGATCCCTGATAGCTCAGCGGTAGAGCTCTCGACTGTTAATCGAGCGGCCGTAGGTTCGAATCCTACTCAGGGAGCCACCACAACCCTCTGAAAATCAAAGATTTTCTGAAAATCGCGACGCATTTCTGCGTGCGCGATCTTCGTCATGTTCGCCGCACGAAAAAGCCCCGCCCGTGGGGGAACGGGCGGGGCTTCGGGGCCTGGGGGACAGGCCCTCGGGGGGAAGGCTTCAGATGAACTCGGGGCCGCGCGGCAGCGTCAGGACGAAGACGGCGCCCTCGCCGGGCTCGGACGGCTCGATGGTCAGCGTGCCGTCATGCGCGTCGACGATCGTCTGCGAGATCGCCAGGCCAAGGCCGGTGCCGTCGACCTTGGTGCTCACCATCGGCTCGAACAGATGCTCGCGAATCGCCGGGGCGACGCCCGGACCGGTGTCGGCGACGCGGATGCGGATGCGGCCGCCTTCGGTCCAGCTGGAGATCTCGATCCGGCGGACCGGGCTGTCCCACATCGCCTGCGCCGCATTGAGCAGCAGGTTCGACAGGACCATCTCCAGCTGGATGCGATCGCCCAGCACGCAGGTCGAGCCCGGCGCGAAGCTGCGGACGACTTCGACGTCCTCGAGGCTCGACAGCCGCGCGCTCACCGCGTCGAGCATTTCGGCCAGGCATTCGGGGCGCGCATCGATCGCGCCGGTCTTCACGAAGGCGCGCATCCGCAGCACGATGTCCGAAGCGCGCGCGGTCTGGGCCGCAGCATCCTCGATGAAGCCGAGCAGCTGCTCGAGCCCGTGGATCCGCTGGCGGATCACCGCCGCGCAGCCCTCCATGTAATTGCTTGCCGCCGTCAGCGGCTGGCTGAGCTCATGGGCCATCGCCGCCGCCATCGCGCTCATCGCCGTCAGGCGGGCACGGGCATCCGGCTGCCCCGGGGCGCAGCCAACCATCGGCGAATCATTTGCGGGAAAAAGAATCGACTCGGTCGTCGAACCCAACCTGTTACCGCTATCAGCATCGCGCCTAGCGGCCGATGCCCCATCGAACCCCATATTATTTTCTCCGTGCCCCGACCGGTTCTTGCCCAGGAAACCGGTATCCCAATTCTCTTTATGACGAGCTGCGCCAAGCTGCTTTGCATTTCACGCCAAGCACTTGGCAGTTCACGACACGCTGCATAAGATTCGTAATGTTCCGGATGCACTCCGGGCATGGGGAGGGACCTGCATGACCTCGGGACGTGCAGCGATACTGACGAATTATGTCTCGGTCGCCCTCGAAGTTGGCCTCGATCCCTATCGTATTCTCGCCGACACCGGCGTCAGCCCATCGCAATTACGCAATCCTGAGGAGCGACTGCCCCGCGGCGTGATCGCCTCCATCCTCGAGCGCTCGGCGATGGAGGCCAACTGCCCGCAATTCGGGATGCTGATCGCAGAGCGCCGCGACCTCTCCTCGCTCGGCCCCGTCAGCCTCGTCGTCCAGCAGCAGGAAACGCTGGAGGACGCGATCCGCGTCCTGATCCGCTACCAGCATCTGCTCGGCGATCTACTCACCTTCCATCTCGAGATCGAAGGTGACAGCGCGATCGTACGCACCCAGATCGTCAGCAACATCGATTTCGTGCCCCGCCAGGCCCATGAAGCGGTCGCGGCGATCCTGTCGCGCGCCTTCACCGAGGTCGGCGGCCAGGCCTGGAAGCCCGAATGCCTGCACTTCATGCACGGTGCCCCGCGTTCCCTCGAAGTGCATCACCGCGTGCTCGGCTGCCCCGTGATCTTCGGGAGCGACGTCAACGGCGTAGTCTATAACCGCGAAGCCCTGCAGGCACGCAATCCGGGGTACCGCTCCAATCTTGCCGCCTATGCGAACAGCTATTTCGAGGCGCAATTCCCCTCGGCGCCGCCCCTTACCGAGACCGATCGCACCCGCCGGGGCCTCTACCTCCTGCTATCATCGGGCAATGCCTCGATAGAAAGCGTTGCCCGCCAGATCGGGATTTCCCCGCGCACGCTCCAGCGCCGGCTCGAGGCCGAAGGAACGGGTTTCAGCGCAGTGCTAAACGGCGTGCGGCGCGAGCTGGTGGTCCGCCACCTGCTCAACAACGTCCAGTCCGTGGCGACCGTGGGCGAGATGCTCGGCTATGCCTCTCCCGCCGCCTTCACACGCTGGTTCACCTCCGAGTTCGGCATGTCGCCCAGTGCCTGGCGCCGCTCGGCCCATGACGACCCGCCACCCCCGCCGCCTCCGGCCCCGGAGGAAGCCCCTCCCCCGGCCGGCGTGGCAGGGATCAATGCGCCGCATCCGTAACCCCAAAACGGTCGTACCACTCGCACCCCTCCCCTTGCGACTCCCCCGCGCGCCTGCGATGTTCCGTCGATGCACGATCTCGACGCTTTCATCGCCGGGCTGCCCAAGGCCGAGCTCCATCTGCACATCGAGGGCAGCCTCGAGCCCGAGCAGATGTTCGCCTTCGCCCAGCGCAACAATGTCGCCATTCCCTTCGCCTCGGTGGAGGAAGTGCGGGCGGCCTATGAATTCTCGAACCTGCAGGACTTTCTCGACATCTATTATGCCGGCGCCGACGTGCTGCGCACCGAGGAGGATTTCCGCGATCTCGCCCTCGCCTATTTCGAGAGGGTGGCGAAGGACGGCGTGGTCCATGCCGAAATCTTCTTCGATCCACAGACCCATACGCATCGCGGCATCCCCTTCGGCGTGGTCGCCAACGGCCTGCTCGCCGGCATGGACGAGGCCGAGCAACGGCTAGGCATCACCTCGAAGCTGATCCTCTGCTTCCTGCGCCATCTCGACGAGGAAGATGCGTTCAAAACGCTGACCCAGGCCCAGCCCTGGCTCGACCGGATCGCCGGAGTGGGCCTGGACTCCTCGGAAATCGGCCACCCCCCTTCCAAGTTCGAACGCGTCTTCGCCGCCGCTGCCGCGATGGGCCTCAAGCGCGTCGCCCATGCCGGCGAGGAAGGCCCGCCCGCCTATGTCGAAGAAGCGCTCGACCTGCTCGCGATCGATCGGCTCGACCATGGCAATCGCAGCCTCGAGGATCCGGCATTGGTCGCCCGGCTCGCCCGCTCGTCGATGACGCTCACCGTCTGCCCGCTGTCCAACGTCAAGCTGTGCAACGTCGCCTCGGTCGACGTTCACCCGATCGACCGGATGCTGGAGCTCGGCCTGCGGGCCACGGTGAACTCCGACGACCCGGCCTATTTCGGCGGCTATGTCGCCGACAATTACCGCGCGATCGCCCAGGGGCGTGCGCTCAGCAAGCGCGATCTGGTGACGCTGGCGCGGAACAGTTTCCTCGGCTCGTTCCTTTCCGATGAGGAGGTCGCCACGCATCTCGCCAGGGTCGACGCCTATGCGGAGGAACACGCTTGAGCATCGTCTTCACCCATTTCACCCATGACGAGATGGTCGCGGGCATCCATGCCATTGCCGAAGCGGCGGAACCCTGGACGCCCACCCTGCTCGTCGGCATCGGCCGCGGCGGGCTGACGCCCGCAGTGTTCCTGTCGCACCGAATGGGGTTGCCGCTGGTCTCGATCGACCATTCGACCAAGATCGCCCAGTTCGGCGAGGAGCTGGTCGCGGTGCTCGCGAGGCGGACCCGCGACGGCGACCGGCTGCTGTTCGTCGAGGACATCAATGACAGCGGCAGGACGATCGGCGAAATCCGCAACGCGCTCGCCGCCGAAGGTGCGATCGCCAACCGCATCCGCTTCGCCGTGCTGCTCGACAATGTCCGTTCCTCGCAGCGGGTCGATTACCGCTCGCGCCAGATCGACCGATCGGTCGACAAGGACTGGTTCGTGTTCCCCTGGGAAGCCATGGCTCCGCGCGAGACGCTGGCGGTGGAAGCAATGGAAGTCCCCGAGCGGCTCGCATGAAATCGAGTTCATTCACTTGCCGTCAATCGCGGATATGACACGCTCCGTCGTGGACACATACCCAACGGCACGCGTTCGTTCCGTCATAGCAGTGCCCAGATTTTTAAAACTTGGAGGAACCATGTTGAGAACTCCCAAGCGCCCTCGGTTCGCAGCGCTTGCTCTCATCCTCGCCGGCAGCATCTCGCTGTCCGCCTGTATGACGGCGACCCCCTATCAGCCCGCGACCGGCGCGGGCCCGAGCAGCCGCAACGGCTATTCGGACACGCAGATCGAAGGCAATCGCTTCCGTGTCAGCTTCGCGGGCAACAGCCTGACGGCGCGTGAGACGGTCGAGCGCTATCTGCTGTACCGGGCAGCCGAACTGACGCTGCAACAGGGCTTCGACTATTTCGTGCTCGCGGATCGCGATACCGAGAAGAAGACCGACATCGTCCGCACGCCGGGCGCATGGGGCGGCCCGGGCTGGGGCGGCGGTCCTTGGGGCTATTGGAGCCCGTCCTGGCGCTTCTATCGCGGCCCGCGCTGGGGCTGGCGCAGCTGGGATCCCTTCTATGACGATCCCTTCTGGCGTGACCGCGACTGGGACTATCGCACCGTCACCCAATATGAGGCGATGGCCGAAGTGGTGATGGGCAAGGGACCCAAGCCCAGCGACAATGTCCGCGCCTTCGACGCGCACGAAGTGGTCAACCGCCTCGGCCCGTCGATCCAGATGCCGTCGCCGAAGTAAGCAGGCATCAGAAATCCTCCCGCACGCGTGGGAGAGAGACCAACGGGAGGGAGGGCTTAGCGGCCCTCCCTTTTCTTTTGTCCTCCACCGAAGCCCTTCCAAACACCGGTTGCAAGGGCGACTCGCCAAAGTTCACCAAGTTCACGCCAAGAGCGGTTTTCGCGGCACCCTAGGTTGACACAATTCCCGGCAGCGCCGCGCATCTCGCAACATTCTTGCGAGCGCTTGATCCTATTTTCCCAACGGAATCAAAGAGCAGCCAGCCCCAAGGCCAGCTGCGCGAGCCGAGCAGACGAAATCCTACATTGCAAGGTTCCCCGGCGAAGGCCGGGGAGCAAAAGGGCGCACACCCCAATAATCATCATCCCCGCGCAGGCGGGGGGATCCAGCATTGCAGGCGGCGTTGCCCTTGGCTCTGGACCCCCGCCTGCGCGGGGATGACGGAATATGGATGGGCGGGCCTGAGACCCGCCCCTGACCTCAGGCCACCTGGCCGTGGCAGTGCTTGTACTTGTTGCCCGAGCCGCACGGGCACGGGGCATTGCGGCTGACCACGCCTTCCCATTGCGACGGATCGGTGCCGAGATCCTCGGTCGACGGCTGGGGAATGCCCAGCTGCGACATGCGGGTGGTAACCAGCCCGGCGGCGCCGGCGTCATAGTCATAGGTATCGTCCTCGCCGGTCAGCGGGTCGATATGGGTGGTCAGGAAGTCGGGCAGCTGGGGCAGATCGGGGGTCGGCTCCATGCGGAACTGGGCGAAGGCGAGCGTGCGGGTCACATCCTCGCGGATCTGGCCGAGCATGCGCTCGAACATCGCGAACGCCTCGTGCTTGTACTCGTTGATCGGCGTCTTCTGGGCATAGGCGCGCAGGTGGACGACCTGACGCAGCGCGTCGAGCATCGCGAGATGCTCCTTCCAGTGATGGTCGAGATTCTGCAGCAGGATCGACTTCTCGACCTGGCGCCAGGTCTCGACCTCGAGATCGGCCGACTTGGCCTCGACGAGCTTGTCCGCGGCTTCGCGGATGCGCTCCTCGACGATCTCCGGCTCGATCTGCGCCTCGTCCCGGATCCACTGGTCGACCGGTGCCTCGACGTTGAGTGTGCCGAGCACCTTCTCCTTGAGCGCCTCGACCTTCCACTGCTCGGGGTACGAGCCGTGCGGGCAATATTCGCCGACGATCGCATTCACCGTCTCGGCACGCATGTCGGCGACGACGTCGCCCACGGTCTCGGCATCCATGATGTCCGCGCGCTGCTCGTAGATGACCTTGCGCTGGTCGTTCATCACGTCGTCATATTCGACGACCTGCTTGCGGATGTCGTAGTTGCGCGCCTCGACCTTGCGCTGCGCGGTCTCGATTGCCTTGGACAGCCACTTGGAGCCGATCGCCTCGCCGTCCTGGATGTTGTTGCGCATCATCTTGGCGAACAGCGTGTTCGACCCGAAGATGCGCAGCAGGTCGTCGTCCAGCGACAGGTAGAAGCGGCTGAGGCCCGGATCGCCCTGGCGGCCCGAACGGCCGCGCAGCTGGTTGTCGATGCGGCGGCTCTCGTGGCGCTCGGTGCCGAGCACGAACAAGCCGCCGGCCTGCTTCACGCGCTCCTTCTCGGCCGAGATCTCGGCCTTGATCTGCTCGATCGCGGCGTCCTTGGCCGGGCCCTCCTCCATCTCGGAGAGCTCGTCATGGACGCGGAACTCGAGATTGCCGCCCAGCTGGATGTCGGTGCCGCGGCCGGCCATGTTGGTTGCGATGGTCACCGCGCCGATACGGCCCGCCTGGGCGACGATATGCGCTTCGTGCTCATGCTGGCGCGCGTTGAGCACGCTGTGCTCGACGCCTTCCTTGTGGAGGAACTCGGAGAGCATTTCCGACTTCTCGATCGAGACGGTGCCGACCAGCACCGGCTGGCCCTTGGCCGAATGCTCCTTGATCTTCTTGGCGATCGCCGCGAACTTTTCCTCGAGCGTCTTGTAGAACTCGTCCTCCTCGTCGACGCGCTGCACCGGCAGGTTGGTCGGGATGGTGACGACGTTCATCTTGTAGATGTCGAAGAATTCGGGCGCCTCGGTCGCCGCGGTGCCGGTCATGCCGCCCAGCTTGGGGTACATGCGGAAATAGTTCTGGAAGGTGATCGAGGCGAGCGTCTGGTTCTCGGGCTCGATCGCCACGCCTTCCTTGGCTTCCACCGCCTGGTGCAGGCCGTCCGACCAGCGGCGGCCGTCCATCATGCGGCCGGTGAACTCGTCGATGATGACGACCTTCTCGTCCTTCACGATATAGTCGATGTCGCGCTTGAACATCACGTTCGCACGCAGCGCCTGGTTCAGGTGGTGGACGACCTGGGTGTTCTCGAAGTCGTAGAGATTGGCGCCCTGGAGCAGGCCCGCCGCCTCGAGCATCCGCTCGACCTTCTCGGTGCCGTCCTCGGTCAGCACGATGGTGCGCTGCTTCTCGTCCTTCTCGTAATCCTCGGGGACGAGCTGCTTCACGACCACGTCGACGCCCATGTAGAGCTCGGACTTGTCGTCGGTCGGGCCCGAGATGATCAGCGGGGTACGGGCCTCGTCGATCAGGATCGAGTCGACTTCGTCGACGATCGCGAAGTTGAACGGGCGCTGCGTCATCGAGGCGCGCTCGTACTTCATGTTGTCGCGCAGATAGTCGAAGCCGAACTCGTTGTTCGTGCCGTAGGTGATGTCGGCGGCATAGGCCTCGCGGCGCTGATGGTCCGACAGGTTCGGGATGATCACGCCCGTGGTGAGGCCGAGGAAGCGATAGACCCGGCCCATCCATTCGGCGTCGCGCGAGGCGAGATAGTCGTTGACGGTGACGACATGGACGCCGTCGCCGGGCAACGCGTTGAGATAGGTCGCGAGCGTGGCGACCAGCGTCTTGCCCTCGCCGGTGCGCATCTCGGCGATCTCGCCGCGGTGGAGCACGATGCCGCCGACCATCTGCACGTCATAGTGCCGCTGGCCGAGCACGCGCTTGGCCGCCTCACGCACGGTGGCGAAGGCTTCGGGAAGCAGCGCGTCGAGCTTCTCGCCGTTCGCCAGGCGCTCGCGGAACTTGACCGTCTGGTTCGAAAGCTCCTCGTCGCTCATCGCCGAGATCGCCGGCTCGAAAGCGTTGATCTTGTTCACGATGCTGCCGAGCGACTTCACATAACGATCGTTCGAGGAGCCGAAGAGGGACTTGGCAATGCCGCCGAGCATGGGTTTTCCAGTCTAAATCTAGGGTGGTCGGACGGGCGCGCCGCTGCGGTCGGCGCCCGTTTTGATGCGAAAACGGTGGAAACGGCCCTGCGGTTCAGCGGGCCGTGGAAAAGCTCATTCGAGCCGGCGCTCGAAGGGCAGACGCAGTTCGCCAAGCGGAAGCTGCATGGTCGCGAGTGGCGCGGCCTGCTCGGGCCGCAGCAGCGGCACGGGAAGCGCGAGTGCGGCACGGCGCGCGGGAAGCACCGCCGCCTGGGCCACCTGCGCGGCCTGGACCACCGCGACGCCCTGAACCTGCCGGATTCCGCCGCGATCGGCCTGACCGACACCGGTCAGGCTCGCGAGGAAGGCAGTCAGGAGAAGCAGCAGTTCCAAACGGCAAGTCTCTAATACTGCACGGACAGTCATCCGTGCGGGTGATCCGGACATAGTGACTCGATTCGGCTTCGCCAATCGTAAATCGTCGCCAGTCTCAGACCGTGGGTCCTTCGGCGGGATCGCGCGGCGGCGGCGCTTCATGTGTCAGATACATCGACACGGTCATCTCGACGCTGCGCTTGCCGCTGGCCTGCGCCGGATAGCGGACGCCCGAATGACAGCGGTGAACGACGAAACCGAGCGGATCCTGTTCCGCCGGGCCGCTAACCAGCTTGCAGTTCGCGACATTGCCGGCGGCATCGACGTCGAAGCGGATTCTGCGCTCGTAGAAGGGCTTGGAAAGTGGACGATCGATCGCCGGGATCGGCTCGCCATTGACCATGTGCGCCTCGATCACCTGCACGGTCGCGCCTGCGCCCGACTTGCCGAGCAGCGCCGTCATCGCGGGAGATACCGGCGCGCCCAGCCGGGTGCAGGCGCCGCCCGTGGCGCGGCTGAACCCCGCGCCGCGGCTCTGCGACATGCAACCCGCAATACGGCCGTCACCGGTGATGCGGATCTGGTTGAAGTAGAGCCAGGAGCCGAACTGCGCCTCGCCCTGCGGCAATACCCAGGTGAAGGTGAAGGCATAGGTTCCGGCCACCGGCTTGCCGGCGGCGTCGCGTGCCGGGTTGAACCGGGCACGCGCCTGCATCAGCGCGCAGGTCGTCTCGTCCAGCACCGCCGAGCCGCTGGAGCGCGTGACCTTGCAGGCGGTCGGCACGCCCTGCGCGTCGAGATCCAGCCGCGCCGCCACGGCACCTGCCTGGCGCTGCCACATCGCCGCGGCGGGATAATCGTCGTCGGTCACCCAGGCCTGCGGCATGCCGCGCGGAGAAGGGCGCGTGGCCACCGCCTCGGCGTCCTGCATCGCGAGCGTCCAACCCAACAGCAATGACACCGCAATCATGCTTCCACTCCCGGAAATCCTTCACCCTCAAGCCCGACCCGCATCCTATTTGGTCACTTCGAAACGCGCCTCGATCATGCGAGTATCTGGCCGGGAAATCTTGGCGTCATCGATCTTGAGCGGTTCCACCTGCGCCTTTGCCTGTTCGCAGGCGATCTCGTCGAGCTTCACATTGCCGGTGCTCGTCTCGACCGTGCAGCCCTTGGGCTTGTCGCCGGCATAGACCAGACGCAGCAAGGCAGGATGCGCATAGCTCTTCGGAACCGCCTGCAGCCCTACCGAGAGTTCGACCGGTTCACTGGCGAGCATGCTCACCGGATTCGGTGCGCTCGGTCCGTTGGGAAAGCTCCAGGTGAAGGTGCCATCGAGATCGGACGCGATGTCTTTCCCGGCATCGTCTCGAGCGGGATCGAACCTGGTAGCGTTGCGGATCAACGGGCACGTCTTCTCATCGAGCGAGGAATAGCCCGAGGAGCCCATCAGATGGCAGGCAGTCGGCTTGCCGGTCGCATCGATGGTCAGGCGGTATTGCACCGTGCCGTACTGCCGGTTCCGGAAAGCGTCGGTGGGATAATCGTCATCCGACTGCCAGGAGCCAGCGTGCGGTCGCGCTTTGCGCGCCTTCGACGGAGCCGGCGCATCCTGCACAGCCGGTGCCGCCTGCATCGCCAGCGCCATCAACAGACCCAAAACCATTGATCTTTTCCCCCACTTGCCCGAAGCGCTCGCCAACTAAAGCAACAGGTCTGGCCATGTCCATCGAACGCTCCCCGCTCGCGCTGCCCTTCCCCGCCCTGCCGGTGATCCCCGGCGTGACCCCCCGCGTGGCGCGGGCGCGCTACAAGGCGTGGGACCGCTGTGACCTGACCTATATCGAGCTGGCGCCGGGCACCGCGGTGGCAGGCGTGCTGACCAGCAGCAAATGCCCCTCGCCGGAGGTGGAATGGTGCCGCAAGGCGCTACCGCTCGGAACTGCGCGTGCACTGGTGGTCAACGCCGGCAATTCGAATGCCTTCACCGGCAATCGCGGCCGCGCCGCCGTGGAGGCGATCGCCGCCCGCGCCGCCGCACATCTCGGCTGCCAGCCCTCGGACGTGTTCGTCGCCTCCACCGGCGTGATCGGCGTGCCGCTGCCGATCGACAAGGCCGAGGCCGGGCTCGACGCCGCCTTCACCGCCGAGCCGTGCAGCTGGGAAGACGCCGCCGCGACGATCATGACCACCGACACCTTCGCCAAGGGCGCGGTGACGCGCGCGGTGGTGGGCGGCAAGACGGTTCAGCTCGCCGGCATCATCAAGGGATCGGGGATGATCGCGCCGGACATGGCGACGATGCTCGGCTTCGTCTTCACCGACGCGGCGGTCGATCCGGCCTTCCTGCAGACCGCGCTCAGCGACGCCAACCGCAAGACCTTCTCGTGCATCACCGTCGATGGCGACACGTCGACGAGCGACACCGTGCTCGCCTTCGCCACCGGCAGCGCGGGCAACGCCGTGCTCGCGAGCGACGAGGATGAGGGCGCAGACGCCTTCCGCGCCGCGCTGAAGGACCTGTGCCACCAGCTCGCGCTGCTCGTTACGCGTGACGGCGAAGGCGCGCAGAAGCTGATCGAGATTACGGTGGAAGGCGCCGAGAGCGACGCCAGCGCGCACCGTATCGCCATGTCGATCGCCAATTCGCCGCTGGTGAAGACCGCGATCGCCGGCGAGGACGCCAATTGGGGCCGCGTGGTGATGGCCGTCGGCAAGGCCGGCGAGCCCGCCGAACGCGACCGGCTGGCGATCCGCTTCGGCGCCACCCAAGTGGCCCGCGACGGCCTGGCGGTGGAGGGGTATGACGAAGCGCCGGTCGCCGCACACCTCAAGGGCCGCGAGATCGAGATCGGCGTGGAGCTGGGCCTGGGCGAAGGCCGCGCCACCGTGTGGACCTGCGACCTGACGCACGGCTATATCTCGATCAACGCCGATTACCGGAGCTGATCGCAGAGCCCCCGGTCCGGCACAGGCCGGACCGGGTCAACAGCTCAGAGCTGGGCTTCGAGCCACTTCTTGATGCCGCTCTTCGGCATCGCGCCGACCTGCGTCGCCGCCGGCTGACCGTTCTTGAACAGGATCATGGTGGGGATGCCACGCACGCCGTACTTGGTCGGCGCGTCGGGGTTCTCGTCAATGTCGAGCTTGATGATCTGGACCTGGTCGCCCAGCTCCTCGGCGAGCTCTTCCAGCGCCGGGGCGATCATCTTGCACGGCCCGCACCACTCCGCCCAGAAATCCACGAGCACGGGCTTGCCGGACTCGAGAACGTCGCTGCTGAACTGGGCGTCGGTGGTCGCCTTGGTGGCCATGGGTAAACTCCTGATACGATGTTGGGTGCTAATCTATGATGCGACCTCGCCGGGTCAAGCGCGCAGGCCCAAGCTTTGCTCCATATCCGCGAAGCCGGGCTTGTGCGCCGAGAGCAGATCGGGCGGCAACAGGTGAAGGACCGGGCCGGCCGCATAGAGCAGCCCCGCCTCGATCGTGCGCCCGGGGAAAATCACCGCCAGCGCAGCGACATAGGCCGCCATCTGGCGGAGATGATAGGGCGGGATCGCCTCCAGACCCGCAGGCGCGCGGCGGCCGGTCTTGAAGTCGATGACGCGGACATGGCTGGGGGTGACCACCAGCCGGTCGACCGTGCCAGAGACGACGACGCCCTCTCCCACCACGGCGGCGATCGGCGCCTCGCCCAGCGAGCCGGGACCGAACAGGTCGGCAAAGCGCGGGTCTTCGGTGACGGCCAGGGCGGCGGAGACCAGCTCGGCGCGCAGGGAGCCATCCGTGACGCCCCCCGCCCCGGCCAGCCAGCGCTCGGCGGCGATGGCCCTGTCGCCGGGGCTAACCGACGGCAATCGCTCGAAAAGGGCGTGAAGCAGCCGGCCGCGTTCGGCAGCGGCACGCATCGCCGGGGTGGGCGGCGGATCGGCGACGCTGTCGTCGCCCAGCGACGACGGCGCGAGCGGGCGTGGCGGACGGGCCTCCGCCGGAGCCGAGCGACGCGCCCAGTCAGGGAGGGCCGCCACCACCGCCGGGCCGGAGACGGTCCGCACTCTGGCGGGAACCGGGTTCTGCGGGCGCAAGCCCTTGAATTCACGGGTCTCGCCCTCGGGCACGCCCAGGGCGTCGAGCGCCGCGGCGCTGGCGGCGTACCAGCTCTTCGCAGGCGGCACGCCCTTGGCCATGGGCCCCAGGGCGCCGGCTATGACCAGGCGCTCCTCGGCCCGGGTGGCAGCGACGTAGAACAGACGCCAATGCTCGCTAAGTTCGCGCGCATCGGCAATTTCCAACACGTCTCCGAGCACCCCCCGCTCAGAGGCGCGCGGACGGAAGATCGGCAGCTTTCCGGACGCAGTGGACGGTTCCCAACCCAGAAAGTCGCGCGGGGACCGTGTCGGGTCCACCGTAGCGTCCGCCAGGATGACCAGAGGCGCCTGCAACCCCTTGGCCCCGTGCGCGGTCATCACCCGTACCGCCGCCTGGGGCTGAGCCGCATCGCGGACGATCTCGACATCGCCGCGATCGAACCAGTCGAGGAATCGCTGCAAGGAAGGGGTCGCCAACTTTTCGAAATTGAGCGTCGCATTGAGCAGTTCTTCGATCGGATCGCGGGCTTCCTCCCCCAGCCGGCGCAGCAGCTTGCGGCGACCGTCCAGCGGACCGGAAAGTAGTTCTTCCAGAAAGCGATACGGGGTGGCGATGTCAGCGCGTGCGAGCAATGCGTAGAGCGGTGCGAGGCGCGCCTCGGGCTGGGTCCGGCGCAGGTGGCGCCACAGTCCGCCACTCGGACGGACAGAAGCGTCCATTAGTTCCTGCTGCGTCCAGCCGATCAAGGGGGACACCAGCAGCGATGCCAGCGACAGATCGTCCTCCGGCTGCAGCGCGAAGCGGATCGCGGCGAGCAGGTCCTGCACCGCCAGCGGGGCGTTGAGCCGGAGGCGATCGACGCCGGCGACCGGCACGCCCTCGGCATAGAGCCGCGCGACGATCAGCGAGGCCAGCTCGCCGCGGCGCTTGACCAGGATCATCACATCCTCAGGCGCGAGGGTGCGGCCCTTGCTCTCGAGCTCGAGCGTGCCGATCCAGCCCTTGATCGCCTTCGCGATGTCCCCGGCGAGCTTGCGGGTGGCGTCGCTCACCCATTCCTCTTCGTCCGCTTCGCTGCCGCCTTCGGTGACCGGGGGCCAGAGCGTGACCGTGCCGGGGCCGGGCACTTCGCTGGCATGTTCCTCCAGATCCGAAAGTTCACCCATGCCCGGCGCGGGCAAGGCGCCGAGCGCGGCATCGACGAACTCGAGCACCGGGCGGGTCGAGCGGAAGCTGTGGGTGAGCGACAGTTCCTCGACCTCCCGCGGCTCGGGCTTGTCCGCGTCGAATTCGTAATCGAGATCGGGGTGGATGCGGGACTTGGCCAGGAACCGCTCGAAGGCGGCGCGGAAGAAGATCGGATCAGTGCCCTGGAAGCCGAATATCGCCTGCTTGTAGTCGCCGACGGTGAACAGGGTGCGGACCGTCTCCGCGCGCACGCCTTCGCCGACGAAGAACTCGTCCGCGATTGCGCTGACGATCGCCCATTGCTGGGGATTGGTGTCCTGCGCTTCGTCGATCAGGACGTGCTCGGTCGCCTGATCGAGCTTGAAGCGCACCCATTCGCCCATGCCGGGCTCGGCAAGCAAGGCGACGGTGGCGTGGATCAGGTCATTGAAGTCGACCGCGCCGAGGCGGCGCTTGGCCTGACGATAGGTCTCCGCATAGATCCGCCCTGCCTCCAGCCCCCGCGCGAGCAGATCCGCATAGGCGGCCTGGGTCTTCATGCCGAGCAGCGCGGCGCAGCTCGCATGCAGCCGCATCGCATAATCGGCGTAGCTCGGCTCCTGCGGGGCCTGGCCCTTGCCGAAGGAACGCGGCTCGCCCTTGGCGGTGGCCCAGATCGAATGGAGGTCGGCGAGGCTCGCCGCACGTGCCTCCGGGCCTTTCGAAAGCCAGGCAGCGGCGATGTCCGCCCGCTCCAGACCGCGCGCGGTGCCCCAATCGGCATTCATCACCGTGACCGCGCGCAGGCTGCCAAGGTCGAAGCTGTCGTCGGCGCAGCGCCGGGCGATCTCGGCATCGATATCGCCTTCGGGCAGGCCCAGCGCGTCGCGGAGGTAAGGCTGGATCGCCGGCGGGAGCTCGGCCATTGCCTCCCCTGCCCGGGCGCATTCCTTGAGGAAATCCTCGGCCTTGCCCTCGCCCAGCCGCAGCGACAGCGCGCCGACCGCGTCGACGATCCAGTCGCGCCCGTCGCGCACGGCATCGACCAGCATCTCGGCCAGCGCCTCGCGGGCCAGCACCGCTTCCTCGCGCTGGTCGAGCGGGCGGAAGCCGGGGACGAGCCCCGCCTCCATCGGGAAGGCGGCGAGCAGCGACTGGCAGAAGCTGTGGATCGTCTGGATGCGGATGCCGCCGCCGGGCGCGTCGAGCACCTTGGCGAAGAGCTGGCGGGCCTTTTCGCGGCCGGCGGGCGAGATATTCTCGCCCAGCGCTTCCAGGTCCGCGGCCAGTTCGGTGTCGGACGCGCGGACCCAGCGGGCCAGGCGGCTGGTGATCCGCTCCGACATCTCGGCCGCGCCCGCCTTGGTGAAGGTGAGGCAGAGGATCGCGCCGGGATCGGTGCCGTTCAGCAGCAGCCGCCAGACGCGCGCGGCAAGCACCTGGGTCTTGCCGGTGCCAGCCGAGGCGGAGAGCCAGATATGGCGGCCGGGATCGGACGCGGTCTTCTGGTTGCCCTTGAGTTTGTGGAGGGGGCGGACTTCAGACATTCGCGATTTCCAGACTACCCTCACCCTTCCCACTCGGCTGCGCCTCGCGGGCCCCTTCCCGCTCCCAATGGGAGCGGGAGCTAAAATCCCTCTCCCTTTGGGAGAGGGAGGGAGCCGCCGGAGGCGGCGGAAGGGTGAGGGTCGAGCGCAACTCAATCACGGCCATACCATTCGTCCAACCGCATCAGCTGGTCGTACTCCGCGTACGGCGCATATTCGGGATGGAGCTTGGCGGTGAACGGCGCGTCGCCGGTCAGCCAGGACGCCACGGCTTCCGTAAAGTGGTGCGCGGCCAGGTCGACGAACTCCTCCGCCGGGATCGGCTCCTTCTTCTTGGGATCGACGGGGCTGTCGACATAGCCGAAGCCGCCGGTGCGCGGGGACCGCGCGAGCGACCAATATTCGAAGGCGCGCGCGACGCCCTCGATGTCCTGGAAGCCGCCGCGCTCGGCGATCAGGCCGAGCAGGCCCAGCTGCAGGCTGAACCCGGCCCGGACCGCGCGGGTGCTGGGCGGCTGGCCGGTCTTGTAGTCGATGATCGCCAGGCTGCCATCGGGCATGCGATCGATCCGGTCGAACTTGCCGCGGAGCTTCACCCCGGCGAACTCGATATCGCCGTCCAGCTCGACCGCGAGGACCTTGCGGGCCGGGTCCTCGGCGATCTGGCGGGCGATCCAGTCGATCGCCTCCATCAGCCGCGGCTGCCAGAGCGCGCGCATCATCGGATGGGTGCGCTCGTCCGCCAGCATAGCCTCGGCACGGGCGCGCAGCTTGGCCGGATCGCAACTATCGAGTTCGAACCATTTCTGAAGAACGTCGTGCACTGCCGTGCCCCGCCACGCCGCGCTGGGATCGGCATCGACCGGATCGAGCGGCCCGAGCTTGAGCATGCGGCGGGCATAGAAGGCGTAGGGATCGGCCTTGAGCCGGTCCACCTCCGTGACCGAGATCGCCTTGGGGCGGTCCTCGACCGGGGGCGAGGGCTCGGGGCGCTCGGCGGGTTCGTGCGCGCCGGGATCGTCGATCGCGTGCACCCAGGCGGCGAGATCGGGCGCACGATCGAGGCCACCGGACAGCGCTTCGAGGCGGAGCCAGAAACGCGAAGCAATCGTCGGCGCGGTGGCGTCGCGCCGGGCGCGGGTGAGCAGCACCTCGGGTGCGCCGAGCGCGCCGGCGAGGTCATGTGCCGCCAGGCCGATGCGGCGCTCCAGGCCCGGCAGGCCCAGCTCTGCGCGGATACGCGGGGCGAGCCAGGGATCGGGCGCGGGCAGACCAGGCCAGACGCCTTCGTTGAGCCCCGACAGAATCATCAGGTCGGCGGTCTGCAGGCGCGCCTCGAGCTGGCCGAGGATCGCCAGGCGCGGATGGCCGCCCTGCGGCGGACGCACGGCGATCTGGTCCATCAGCGTGCGCAGCATGGGCGCGAGCGTGTCGGGATCGGCGCGGTGCGGGCCGTCGACGCCCTCGCGCTCGAGATCGTCGAGCAGAGTCGCGGCGGCGCGGCCCTCGGCGCGGCTCCACAGGCCGTCGCCCCCCAGCGCCTGGGCCGCTTCGCGCAGGGCCGCGAGCAGGACGGGGATCGGCTGGGCGCCGGCACCGAATGCGGCTTCGAGTGGCGCAAGCAGCGCGCGCGCGCTGGGCCACCAGCGCAGCGCCGCCTGGCGGAGTGGACCGTCCCTGCCTTCCTGCTCGGTCAGATGACGGTCGATGCCGGCGAGATCGGGCGCGGGGCGCGGGCCACGCAGCGCACGGTCGAGCAGGCGGGCGCCGTCGAGCCATTCGGTGCGCGCCTCGGGCATCACCAGCGGATGCTTGAGCAGGGTCAGTAATGGCAGCGGGGCGAAGCGCTGGGCGGCGGCATCGGCGAGCGCGAGCAGCAAGGTGCCCGGCGGCAGGATCGACAGCGGCTGGCCGGCGGAATCATCGACGGCTATCCCCCAGCGGGCGCAATGCGCGGCGACGCGGCGGGCGAGCGCGCGATCGGGCGTGACGAGCGCGGCGGTGCGGCCCGGCGTTTCCAGGGTCTGGCGGAGGGCGAGCGCAATCGCCTGGGCCTCCTCGGCCGGCGTGGCGACTTCGAGCGCACGGACGCCATCGAGCTTGCGTTCCTTCTCAGGCAGCGTCGTCCAGCCATGGGTCAGCTCGGGCGGCTGCATAGCCGAAGCGATCGCCTTGCTGCGCGAGGGCGCCGCGTCATGCTCGCTGGCCGCGCGCCAGGGATCGAACTCGCTGCGGTGGACGCCCATCCGCTCCAGGAGGAGCTTGAGGTGGAATTGCGGGTGCGTCTCGAGGTTGCGCCGGCGCCGGCCGGTGGCGGGATCGGGAGCGTGCGGGCCGAGCATGTCCCATTCGGCGTCGGAAATGCCGATGGCGAGGTCCGGCAGCACGACCATGCCCTGAGGCAGCCCGGCGACGACGCGCTGGAGCCGGGCTATGGCCGGCGCGCTGGCGGTGATGCCGGCGGCACAGACGAAGCCCTCTGGCGGGCTGGTCCGCCAGCGCTTCGCGACCTTGTCGATCAGCAGGCGGCGGCGATCGGCCAGGTCGATGCGGCCGAGCCGGGCCAGCTCGCGCGGCCAGCGTTCGAGGACGATCTCGAACAGCTTGAGCGAGCGTTCCCAATGGGCGGAGAGCTCCGGCCCGAGATCGAGCTCCTTGAGGCGGCGGGGCGGGACTTCCTCGATCAGCAGCTGGTCGAGCGTGGCGGCGAGGTCGCCCGCCAGGCGGACGGCCTCGGCGGCGTCGTGGCGGGGCTCGGCCTGCTGGATCAGCCGGGCGAGGATGAGCTGGCGCTGGAGCGGGCCGACCGCGGGGGCGACGGGCTCCGGGTCTCCGGCCGCGTCGAACACCGCTTCGTCGAGCTCGGGATCGCCGACCGCGACGAGGCGCGGGAGCAGCAGACCGCCGCCGCTGGCACGGACGAACGCGTCCTGGATCGCACGCTTGGCACGATTGTTGGGGAGCAGGACGATGCCGCGGGCGAGCGCCATCGGATCGGCCCCGAAGCGCTTGATCAGCCCGTTCGCCAGCGCATCCGCGAAGGCGCGGTGCGGGGGGATGGTGTAGAGATTGAGGGCGCTGGGCATGGGCTGGGCGGGAGACTAGTCTCCCTCTCCCCTTCAGGGGAGAGGGTCGGGGAGAGGGGATTGTGGATAACTCCCCTCTCCCGGCGACGCTACGCGCGCCTGCCCTCTCCCCTGAAGGGGAGAGGGAGAATGCGTCACATCTCCGCCAGTATCTCTTCGGCTTCCTTGACCGCCGCCGGGGTACCGACGTCGAACCACAGGCCCTGGTGGACCGTGCCCCACAACCGCCCCTGCTCCAGCGCGCGGTTCCAGAACAAATTGGTCGAGAACGGGCCCTCGGGCCAGTCCTTGATCACGCGGGGGTGGATGATCTGGGCGCCGGCGTAGACGAAGGGCGCGAGGCGGCCGGGCTTGCGGCGCTCGGTGATGCGGCCGAGCGGGTCGAGGCGGAAATCGCCCTGGCCGCGGTGGCTGAACGCGCGAGCGAGCGGCACCAGCAGGAGCAGTGCGTCCATCTTCTCGTCGTCCCAGGCCGCCGCGAGCGCGTTGAGCGAGCCGATCGGGCCATCGACCCAGAGCGTGTCGCTGTTCACCGTGAAGAAGGGCTTGTCGCCGAGCATCTCGCGGGCCTGGACGATGCCGCCGCCGGTCTCCATCAGCTGGGCGCGCTCGTCCGAGATCAGCACCTCGACGTCGCCGGCACGGACCCTGAGGTGCGCCTCGACCTGGTCGGCGAGGTAATGAACATTGACCACGGCGCGCTTGATCCCGGCCTCGCGCAGGTGATCCATGGTGTGATCGAGCAGCGGCTTGCCGGCGACCTCGACCAGGGGCTTGGGGCGCGTGACGGTGAGCGGGCGCATGCGCTTGCCGAGGCCGGCGGCCATCACCATCGCGGTCTCGGGCATGGCGACGTCCGGGTTCGGGCGCAGCGAATAGGTGGCGGAGGGTTTCATGCGTCGGCGCCGGAACCTGCGATGGTCAGCGGGTCGCCGCGCATGTCGGCGGGGATGTTCGCCTCGAACCAGTCGGCGACCGGCTTGAGCGCGGGGTGCTGGAGGTCGCGATTGAGATAGGTCCAGACGCGCGGGCACAGACCCGGGTAGCGCGGCTTGCCGTCGCGCTTCCACAGCCGGGTGAAGATGCCGACGATCTTGGCGTTCCGCTGCGCGCCGAGCACGTGATAGGCGATGTCGAACGCATCGCCTTCGCCGGTGATGCGCTTGTAGCGATCGAGCATCGCGGTCTCGAGTTCCACGGGCACGTCGCGGCGCGCGTCCTGCAGCAGCGAGACGAGGTCATAGGCGGGATGGCCCGCCAGAGCGTCCTGGAAGTCGAGCAGGCCCAAGGTTTCCGCGCTACCGTCGATCAGCATGATGTTCTCGACATGGTAGTCGCGCAGCACCGTGACAGGCGTGTGACCCGTGAGCACCGGCGCGAGCACTTCGTCCCAAGCGGCGCGGTAACCATCCATGTCGACCTCGAGGCCGACCGCGGGGCAATACCATTCGGGAAGCAGGTTCGCCTCGCGGTGATATTCGGCGAGGTTGTAGGGCTTGAGCAGCTCCGCCGCCGGATGCCCGGCAAGGCGGATGATCAGGTCGATTGCCTCCTCGTAAAGGCGCAGCTCGCTCTCGGGCGCGGCATCGACGATCTCGCGCATGCGGGCGTCGCCGAAGTCCTGGATGAGGACCAGGCCCTGGGTGAGGTCCTCATGGAGGATCTCCGGGGCGGCGAAGCCGTGGCCGGTCAGCCAGCGGGCGATGTTGATGAAGGGGCGCGGATCCTCGTGCGGCGGCGGCGCATCCATCAGGATCGCGGTGCGGTCATGCTCCACCACGCGGAAATAGCGGCGGAACGAGGCGTCACCGGCGAGCGGGCGGATCTCGGCTCCGCCCCAACCGGCGGCAACAAGGAAGTCGGGCGCCGCGGCGGGCGGATTCATGTCAGGAACCATCGGTCCTTCCATGCCGCGGGCACTTTCGCTGTCAAGACGCGCGCGCCATCCGGTGCCACATCCAGGGACAACCACAGCGCATCGTGCCACGCCGCATCGCCCAGCCGCTCGGGCCATTCGACGATCAGCAGCGAATCATAGCGGGCATCGTCCAGGCCGAGTTCCTCCGCCTCCGACGGATCGTCGATCCGGTAGAGATCGACGTGCAGCACCGGGAAACGGACCTCGGGCGGTTCATAGGGCTGGACGATCGCGAAGCTGGGCGACGGCGCCTCGTCCTGCAGCCCCAGCGCAGCGAGCAGGCCGCGGGCGATGCTGGTCTTGCCGGCGCCGAGCGGGCCCGAGAGCGCGATCACGTCGCCGGGGCGGACGAGTTCGGCGAGGCGGCGGCCTAGGGCGAGGGAGTCCTCTGGGGTGTGGAGGTGCATGGTCATCAAATTCCTCCCCGAGCTTGTCTCGGGGAGGGGGACCGCTCGCGCAGCGAGTGGTGGAGGGGCCAGCACAGGAGCGGCGGCAAGCCGCCGCGCCCCTCCACCACCGCCTTTGGCGGCGGTCCCCCTCCCCCAGCGAGCTGGGGGAGGAATTGGGGCTCCTCGTGCCTCATTTCCGCGGCAGCTCCACCGTCACCAGCGTGCCCTCGCCCGGCTCGGAGATCAGCTCGATCCGGCCGCGATGCGCGTCGACGAACTGCTTGGCGAGCGGGAGGCCGAGCCCCAGCGAGCGCTGGTTGCCGCGGGCATTGCCGAACTGGGCGAAGCGATCGAAGGCGCTCGCAACCTGCTCCCGGCTCATGCCCGGACCATTGTCCGAGACGATCACGCGGGCGACCCGGCTGTTGCCATCCAGGTGGAGCAGCACCCTGCCCCCGTCCGGCGTCGACGAGACGGCGTGGCGCAGGAGATGCTCGATCACCTGGCGGACGCGGCGCGCATCGCCGGTGATCGCACCGGCCGTGCCGGCATTCTCGACCACCAGCTCGATATGCTTGGCCTTGGCGATCGGCGCGATCGCCTCGGCGGCGTTCTGTGCGGCATGCTCGATATCGACCGGCGCCTTTTCCAGCGGCGCACCTTCGCTCTGGGTCAGGTCGAGCACTTCGTCGATCATCGTGCCCAGCCGATCGACCGAGACCAGGATCGCCTCCGAATATTCGGTGCCGCTCTCGCTCAGCTGGCCGGCGAAGCCGCCATTGAGCATCTCGGCAAAGCCCTTGATCGAAGTGAGCGGGGTGCGCAGCTCATAGCTCATATTGGCGAGGAACGAGGTCTTGACCCGGTCCGCCGCCTCCAGCGCTTCGTTGCGAGCGCTGAGCGCGCGCTCGGCGCGGTGGTGATCGGTGGTGTCGAGCATGGTCACCAGGGCGTTGCCATCGGGCAACGGCACCGCGGTGATATCGAAATGGCGGCCGTCGCCAAAGGCGATGCTCGATCCACGCGACTGGCGATCCTGCGCGGCGATGCGGATCAGGTCGCCGATGATCTCCGCGCGCGACGCCTTGACCAGCTTCGGCCCGAAGGCGCGGACCAGCGCCTGCACCTGGGGATGGCCATCGAGGAAAGCGTCCTCGAAGCCCCAGACCTGGCGGAACTTGCGGTTCCACAGCTGGAGACGGCCCTTGCCGAACACCGCGACCGCCTCGGCAAGCCCCTCCAGCGTGGCGGTGCGCACCTGCTGCATCTCGCCATGCTCGCGCTGCAGCTCGAACTGCTGGGTCTGGTCCTCGAACAGCAGCAGCAGTCCGCCTTCGGGCAGCGGCTGGGCGACGACGCGCATATGGGTGGCGCCGAGGCTCCAGGTCTCCTCTACCGCGTCGGCGGAGACGAACCATTCGCGCCGCTCCGCCTTCCAGGCCGGATAGTCGCGCACCTCGGGCAGGCGATTGGCCTCGCGCATGCGATCGAGCACGCGGTCGAACTCGGGACGGTCGGCCAGCCACTCGTTCTTCATCGCGAACATGCGGCGGAAGGGCTGGTTGGAAAAGATCAGGCTGCGGTCCGCGCCGAACTGCGCGACGCCGGCCGAGATCCGGTCGAGCATCGCGCGCTGGGCCGCGGCGAAACGCTTGAGCCCGCCCCGCGCCTGCTCGAGCTCCTCGATGTCGACCGCGAAGCCGGCGACGCCGCCGGTGCCGAGCGGCATGTCGTGGAGGCGCAGCATCCGGCGCTTGCCACCGATCGTCGCGGGCATCGCCGCGGTCTGCGGCTCGCCGGTATCGCGCGCGATCGCGGCATTGGCGAGGGGTCCGCCCATGCCTACGCCCTCGACCAGCTCGAGCCCGCGTGCGACGACGTCCTCGGAATCCTTGCCCTCGACTGCCTCGACATAGGCCGAGTTGACCATCAGCAGGCGCAGGTCGGCACCGCGATACCACATCGGCATCGGCGCGGCCTCGATCAGCGCGGTGAGCGCGTCGAAGGCAGCGCGCAGGCGCGTAGCCTCGCGCTGCAGGCGACTGATCTCGGACTGGCTCTCGGTCGCGTCGAGGAACCACAGCACCACGCCGCCGGGGGCGTTGACCGCCTGGGGCGCCCGCTCGCCGATCACGACCAGCGCACGTTCGGATCCGCGTGCGCGCACGGAAAGGGTGAAGGGCTTGCCGGCCTTTTGCGCCGCGGAAACCTGAACGCCGAGCGCATCGGCATCTTCGGACAACAACCCGGCATCGGCAGTGCTCAGATCGTCAAGCTCACGCGGCAGATCCTGGAAACCCAGCCAGTCGCCGAGCCGGCGCGGCAACTCTATGCGGCCATCGGCCCGGACAAGCATCGCCTGGGCCGGCGCGCCACTGAGCAATGCGGCGAGCTGGGCATTGGTCTCGGCGATCGCTGTGGCTTCGGCCCGGGCGCGCAACCCGGAGAACAGCGCCCACACCCCGCCGATGACGAGCAGCGCCAGCACGGCGCCCGCGAGCACCGCGGCGGATTGGGTGAGATGTATCAAGCCGCCCGCTCGCGGCGAAAAAAGAAGCGCATGCGAATCTACTAGGCAAAGCGTCCCAATTGGGAAAGCGCCGCGATCGCCGGAACGCGCCGAGGGTCCGATCGTTACCGCGCTTTGCGAAAATGTGTCCGGGTCAATTCCGCGTTAAGACGGCGTTATGTCCTCGTTACACATTTCACACAGACTGTTGCCGCAATGCGACATTTTGTATCAATCAACGCTTGAGTGGCGAGAGTCTGCGGTTCTAGAAATCAAGCTCGAACAAAAAAGGGGATCCACATGGTCAAACTATCTCTGCTGAACGGCACTGCGTTGCGTTCGGCGGCTTTTCTGGGACTTGCACTGCTGGCGGTACCTGCCGCTGCGCAAGATGCTTCGCAAAGCCCAGCTGCAGCCGACACCACGACGCAGGAAGCCGCTCCTACGGATGACACCATCGTCGTCACCGGCTCGCGTATCCGTCGTCCTAATCTCGAGTCGCCGCTCCCGGTGACTTCAATCGGTGGTGACGAGTTCTTCCAGACCGGCACGACTTCGGTGGGCGACGTCCTCAACCAGCTGCCGGCGCTCACGAGCACCTTCAGCCAGTCGAACTCGACCCGCTTCCTCGGCACCGCGGGCCTCAGCCTGCTCGACCTGCGCGGCCTGGGCACGCAGCGCACCCTCGTGCTCGTCAACGGCCGCCGCCACGTCGCTGGCGACATCCTGAGCAACGCGGTCTCGCCCGACGTCAACACCATCCCCGCCGACATGATCGAGCGCGTCGACGTGGTGACCGGCGGCAACTCGGCCGTGTACGGTTCGGACGCGATCGCGGGCGTCGTCAACTTCGTCCTCAAGGACCATTATGACGGCATCCAGATGCGCGGCCAGAGCGGCGTCAGCCAGCATGGCGACGCGGGCTCCTATTTCCTGAGCGCCCTGGCCGGCAAGAACTTCGCGGACGGCCGCGGCAACATCGCGCTGAACCTGGAATATGCCCATCAGGGTGATTTCTACGCTTCGGATCGCGAGGACTATCGCACGACCAACGGCTTCGTGCGCGTCAACGTCGATGCGACCGGCAACAGCGACGGGAAGCCGGACAACGTGTTCATGCACGACATCCGCAGCGGCTCCTATTCGAACGGCGGCACCTTCGCCACGTGCGGCGATCCGGTCCTCGACCCCACCTGCTCGGGCTTCGTCAACACCTATCTGTTCCGTCCGGACGGCACGCTGGTGCCGCAGACCGGCACGAAGGTCGGCAATCCGCTGGTCAACCAGTTCGCCAGCTATATCGGCGGCAATGGCGACAACTTCCGCGACGGCAAGCAGCTCGGCCTGATCCCGCGCCAGGATCGCTACAGCGCGAACCTGATCGCGCACTTCGAGATCTCGCCGGCATTCGTGCCGTTCGTCGAGGCCAAGTATGTTCGCACCGAAGTCCTGGGCAGCGCGAGCGGTCCGTTCTTCTTCAATGGCGGCGTGACTCAGTCGCCGCGCGAGCGCTTCTACACCGACAACCCCTATCTGAGCGCGCAGGCCCGGAACTTCCTGACCGACTATTACGGCGTCGCGCCGGACGCCCATCAGGCGTTCACCTTCAACGAGAACGCCACCAGCCTCACCGTTCGCCAGGAATCGCTCAAGCGCGAGACCTATCGCATCGTCGGCGGTATCCGCGGTGACCTGGGCAACAGCTGGAACTACGAAGTCTCGGCGAACTACGGCGAGTTCAAGGAAACCAACAAGATCCTTGGCAACGTCAATCTGCAGCGCTTCCTGCTCGCGATCGATGCCGTCGACCAGGGCAAGTTCCAGACCGGCACTGCCAATGGCAACATCGTCTGCCGCGCCTCGATCGATCCGACTCGCCGCGTCGCCTATGAAAAGGCAGTGAATCCGGCGTTCGCGGCGGCGCAGCTCGCCAACGACGTGGCCAACTGCAAGCCGGTGAACCTCTTCGGCGCCGGCAATGTCAGCGACGCTGCCAAGCAGTATCTGCTCCAGGACTCGGTCGCCCACGGCAAGATCACCCAGTTCGTGGCGAACGCCTTCCTCAGCGGCGACACCGGCAAGTTCCTCAACCTTCCCGGCGGCCCGGTGGGCATCGCGGTCGGTGCGGAATATCGCCGCGAGACCACCCAATATGCCGAGGACGATTTCACCAAGGCGGGCCTGACCTTCTACAACGCGATCCCCAACTTCGTCGCTCCGGCGTTCGAAGTGAAGGAACTGTTCGGCGAAATCCGTGTGCCGATCATCAAGGACGTCCCGTTCTTCAAGGAACTGACGATCAGCGGCGCCGCGCGCTACGCCGACTACAAGGGCAGCACCGGCAATGTGTGGTCGTATAACGGCAACATCGAATGGGCCCCGGTCAAGGATCTGCGCTTCCGTGCGAACTACTCGCGCGCAGTCCGTGCCCCGACGCTGGTCGATCTCTACTCGCCCTATGGCGCGAACTTCGCGTTCATCGACGATCCGTGCGAGGTCGCCAACATCAACCAGGGCTCGTCCACGCGTGCGGCCAATTGCCAGGCCGCCGGCGTTCCGACCGGATATGTCGCTCCGAACCTCAGCAATTTCGGCTATCTCTCGGGCGGTAACAACGCGCTCAAGGCCGAGACCTCCGACTCCTACACGCTGGGCTTCGTCGCGCAGCCGCACTGGATCCCGGGGCTTTCGCTGACGGTCGACTGGTTCGACATCACGGTCAACAACTCGATCGCGACGCTCGATCCGCAGACGATCCTGGACACCTGCTACGATGCGGCGAGCCTCAACAACCAGTATTGCGCGCTCTTCAGCCGCTACACCGGCACCCCCCCGGGCCCGGGCGGTGAGAAGACGGGCGATCTGATAGTCAACAGCATGCGTTCGCAGCCGCTGAACTTCGCGAAGCTCAAGGTCCGCGGCATCGACGTCGAGCTGGCGTACCAGCATAGCATCGGCAACCTCGGCAACCTGTCGACGCGCGTGATCTACACCCACAACTTCCGCAACGACACGTATCTCGACCCGGCCGATCCGGGCCGTCGCGACCAGCAGCTGGGTGAGCTGGGCTATCCGATGGATGAAGCCAGCTGGAATGCCGACTTCACCACCGGCATGGTCACGTTCAACTACAAGCTGCGCTACATCGGCAAGATGAGCGTCGGCGCATGGGAAAACCGTCACACCGTCCAGGGTCGCGCGCCGACCAATCCGGACGACTATGACATCCCCTATTACCCGACGACGTTCCTCCACAACGCCCGCGTCCAGTTCGACGTGAGCAAGCAGTACAACCTGTATTTTGGCGTCGACAATCTGTTCGACACCAAGCCGCCGCTCGGCACCACCGGCGCCGGCTTCGGCAGCGCGATCTACGACAACGTCGGTCGCTTCTTCTATGCAGGCTTCGTCGCCAAGTTCTGATCGGAACAAGGCGTTGAAAAGGATCGGGGGCCGGGTGATTCCGGCCCCCTTTTCTATGGCTGCGGCCCCGAATTGCTGGCACCTAGAACCGCATGAAACTCCCCTCCCGGAACGCGGCATGACGAGCGCCGCGCTGGCAAGCGCCCTCCGCCTGCTCGATACGTCCCCCGCGCAGGCAGCCGACCAGGCACGGGCGCTGCTTGCGACCTATCCGGGCCAGCCCGACGCGCTGGCACTGCTCGGACGGGCTCTCCGCAAGCTGGGCCGGGACGCGGAAGCGGCCGCGGCCGACCGCGCTGCGATCGACGCTTCGCTGCGCACCCGCGAGCTGGCTGCAGCCGGTGCCGCGCTGGCGCAGGGCAACCTCGCCGCCGCCGAGGGGCTGGTGCGCGGCGTGCTGCGCGCCTCGCCGGACACCGTGGTCGCGCTGGTCATGCTCGCCGATATCGCCGGGACCCTGGGCATCCATGGCGAGGCGGAGGCACAGCTGCGGCGCGCGATCGCGCTTGCCCCCGATTATGTCGAGGCCTGGGTCAATCTCGCGCTGGTGCTGTTCAACCAGCGGCGGACGGACGAGAGCCTTGCGCTGCTCGAGGCGGCGGTCACGCGCGAACCGGGCAATGTCCGCGCCGCCGGGACCAAGGCCAACATCCTGGCCCAGACCGGCGAATATGATGCCGCGGCGGCGACGTACGAGGCGCTGCTCGCCCAGATCGGCGACAATGCCGAGGTCCGCCTATGGTACGGCAATCTGCTCAAGACGATGGGGCGGCAGGACGAAAGCGTCGCCGCCTATCGCCGCGCCACCGAACTCGCCCCCGATCTCGCCGAGGCCTGGTGGTCGCTGTCGGAGCTAAAGGCTGGGCGGATCACCGATGCCGATATGCAGGTAATGGAAGCGGCGCTGGCCTCGGCAGCGGGCGACCAGCGCCGGCTGTTCCTGCACTTCGCGCTCGGCAAGGCACTGGAGGAGCGGAAGGACTGGGCCGCCTCGTTCGCGCATTATGCCGAGGGCAACCGCCTGCGCCGGGGCATCGAGCCGCATGACGCGAAGCTCGTCTCCGCCGAAGTGGATCGCGCCGTGGCCTTCCACACGCCCGACTTCTTCGAGAAGCGCGCCGGCTGGGGCGCCCCTGCCCCAGACCCGATCTTCATCCTCGGCATGCCGCGCGCCGGCTCGACCCTGTTGGAGCAGATCCTTGCCAGCCATCCGCAAGTGGAGGGAACGTCCGAGCTGCCCGACATCCCCCAGCTGGTCCAGGGGCTGGTCGCCGCGCGCTGGCGCGACCTGGGCGCCGCGCATCCGGAGATCCTCGCCTCGCTCGACGCGGACACCGCCCGGCGGCTCGGCGAACGCTATCTCGAAAGCGCCGCGCGGCACCGCAAGAGCGATGCGCCCTTCTTCATCGACAAGCTGCCCAACAACTGGCTGTACGCGGGCTTCATCCGCCTGATCCTGCCGGGTGCCAGGATCATCGATGCGCGGCGCACGGCGATGGCCTGCTGCTTCTCCAACTTCAAGCAGCACTTCGCCCGGGGCCAGACCTTCGCCTATTCGCTGGAGGACCTGGGCAGCTATTATCGCGACTATGCGCGGCTGATGGCCCATTTCGACGAGGCGATGCCCGGGGTGGTCCACCGGGTGCAGCACGAGGACCTGCTGAACGATCCCGAAGGCGAGATCCTCCGGATGCTCGATTTCCTCGGCCTGCCCTTCGACGAACGCTGCCTGCGGCCGCACGAGAACAACCGGCCGGTGCGCACCGCCAGCTCGGAGCAGGTCCGCCGCCCGATCAATCGCGACGCGGTCGATCTATGGCGGAACTACGCACCCTGGCTGGGGCCGCTGAAGGACGCGCTGGGGCCGCTGGCGGAAGACTGACGGGAAGCGGCGGGTACGCCGCACTGCCCCTCTCCCCTGCCCTCTCCCCGAAGGGGAGAGGGAGAAAAGAAAAGGGCCGCGCCTCCCGGTGGAAGCGCGGCCCTTTCTCGTTGGTTTCCCAATCGCTTAGTAGCGATAGTGATCCGGCTTGAACGGACCCTCGACGGTGACGCCGATGTAATCCGCCTGCTTCTGGGTCAGCTTGGTCAGCTTCACGCCGAGCTTGTCGAGGTGCAGCGCCGCGACCTTCTCGTCGAGGTGCTTCGGCAGGACGTACACGTCGTTCTTGTACTCGTCCGACTTGGTCCACAGCTCGATCTGGGCGAGGACCTGGTTGGTGAAGGACGACGACATCACGAACGACGGGTGGCCGGTCGCGTTGCCGAGGTTCACCAGGCGGCCCTTCGACAGCACGATGATCTTCTTACCGTCCGGGAACTCGACTTCGTCGACCTGCGGCTTGATCTCGGTCCACTTGAAGTTCGCCAGGCCGGCGATCTCGATCTCGCTGTCGAAATGGCCGATGTTCGAGACGATCGCCATGTTCTTCATCGCGCGCATGTGATCGACAGTGAGCACGGCTTCGTTGCCGGTGGCGGTGACGAAGATGTCGGCGCGGGTAGCGGCCTCTTCCATCGTCACGACTTCATAGCCTTCCATCGCCGCCTGCAGCGCGCAGATCGGATCGATCTCGGTCACGAGCACGCGAGCGCCGCCGTTGCGCAGCGACGCGGCCGAGCCCTTGCCGACGTCACCGAAGCCGGCGACGCAGGCGACCTTGCCGGCGAGCATCACGTCGGTGGCGCGACGGATCGCGTCGACCAGCGATTCCTTGCAGCCATAGAGGTTGTCGAACTTCGACTTGGTGACGCTGTCGTTCACGTTGATCGCCGGGAACGGGAGCTTGCCCTTCTTCGACAGCTCGTACAGGCGGTGCACGCCGGTGGTGGTCTCTTCCGAGACGCCCTTGATCGTGGCGACGGTCTTGGTGAGGTAGCCCGGACGCTCGGCGAGGAAGCGCTTCAGCGTGGCGACGAAGATCTCTTCCTCTTCGTTCGACGGAGTGAACAGCTCTTCACCCGCCTCGACGCGCGCGCCCCACAGCGCGAACATGGTGGCGTCGCCACCGTCGTCGAGGATCATGTTGCAGGTCTGGTCCTGACCCCAGTCGAAGATGCGGATGACGTAATCCCAATATTCTTCGAGCGTCTCGCCCTTCACGGCGAAGACCGGGATGCCGGCCTCGGCGATGGCGGCCGCGGCATGGTCCTGGGTCGAGTAGATGTTGCAGGTCGCCCAGCGCAGCTCGGCGCCGAGTTCCTTCAGCGTCTCGATCAGCACGGCGGTCTGGATCGTCATGTGCAGCGAGCCGGTGATGCGCGCGCCCTTGAGCGGCTTCGAAGCGCCGAACTCGGCGCGGAGCGCCATCAGGCCCGGCATTTCGGTCTCGGCGATCTCGATCTCCTTGCGGCCAAAGGCGGCAAGCGAGAGGTCCTTGATGACATAGTCCTTGTCGAGCACGGTAGCCACGAGCTGTCTCCAGATGTGAATCAGTTGCGCGCCGGGAATCGTCCGGCCGCGATTGGGGCGCCCTACAGGCTCGGCGGCGTGGGCGCAATCCCGATATAAAGATATCTTTATATGATGCGGCGAGCCGGCCTTTGTGCGAGGCACGCAGCCATGCTAGCCAGGGACATGGGCTGGCTGCTCCTTCCTCTCCTCGTGCTGACCACTGCCGACGTGCCGCCGCCGGAGGAATACCCCCTCGCCTGCTTCTACGCCCCGCGCGGCGGCGAGCTCGACACCTTCCAGGACTGCGCGGCGCGCAACCCCGACGGCACGATCCGCCTCGCCCCCGCGCATCTGCGCCGGCTCGACTTCGACCGCGCCGGCCTCGCCGCGGTCCATGTCGGGGAGAGCTTCCACTATGTCCGCCGCGACGGCCGTACCGCGCCGGTGATGACGATGGACAACGGCGCCGACCCGTTCGTCCAGAACCGCGCCCGTTCCCGGCTGGGCGGCAAGATCGGCTTCATCGACCGCTCGCTGCGCCTCGTCATCCCCCGCCGCTATGACGGGGCGCTGCCGTTCACCAGGGGCGCGGCCGAGGTCTGCACCGGCTGCACCCCGGCCAGCGACGGCGAGCATGGCTGGTACGAGGGCGGCCGCTGGGCGCGGATCGACCGGAGCGGCCGCGAGCGCCCCGCACAACGTTAGCACAGCGCCTTGGGTGCATTTCGGCCGTGACCGAATCGCCGGAACGCGGCAGAGTGGGCGCGCGTCACTCCAACCGTGCGAGCCCTGCCATGTATCGGTTCCTTGCGCCCTCGCTGCTTCTGTCGCTCGCCTTCGCCGCCCCGGCCCATGCCCAGATGGAATTTGCCGGCTCGGTCCCGCAGCACGGCGTGGCGGACCAGGATGCCCGATCGATGATCTGGGCACGGCTGAATGCGCCCGAGCACATCAAGGTGAATTGCTGGAAGCTCGGCTGCGTGCTGATCGTCAACGAGACCGCGACCTATGACGTGGTGGGCTTCTATGTCGACAATGCCAAGCCGGGCAAGAAGGCGCGCTGGAGCAACAACGAGTTCCGCGAGCCGCTGCTGCCCAGCAAGGCGACCCTGCGCTTCAAGGCCGGCGGGGCCAGTACCTGCAGCATGCCGGTGCGTTTCGTGCTGCGGAAGCAGGGTAGCGAGGAGAAGGCCGAGATCACCGGCGTCTCCAGCTTCTGCACCTCGCCGCACAACGACACGCTGATCCGCATCAAGATGCAGGAAGGCAAGGTCTATGTCCGCGGCGACGACGAGCCCGACCCCAACGAGACCCACTAGGCCATAGGCTCAGCCGCACCACAGGACCGACTTGACCAGATGCGGCCTGGGGCAGGCGCGCCCGGCGGGCAGCGGCAGGGGTTTGCCCGGCTGCCACAGCCCCAGGCGCTGCTGGAGGTTCGGCATCTCGGAATCGATCACCGCCAGCGGGTTGCCGTCGCCATAGATGGTCGCGCTGCGGAAGCGCAGCACCTGCCTGTAGCGCAGGGCGGCATCGGGCCTGCTGACGCTGATCCAATAGCCGAACGGTGCGTCAACGGTCGGCTCGGCGAAGATCACCGCGCCCTTGAGCGGCCCCTGCGCGACGTAGCGGACCTCTTCATTGTTGTTGCGCCCGGTCCGCTGCGCATAGGCGGTGACGAAGCGATCCCCTGCCCGATCATAGGCGAGCAGCCGGGTGGCGACACGCTGGTTGCCATTGCCGCTATGCACGCTCGCCACGCGCAGGAGGAGCAGCGCCTTACCTGCCGCGGGATGCACGATCTCGGGCGCATCGAGATAATGGGGATCCGAGAAATAGTCGGGCTCGCCGGCGAGCAGCAGGCCCGCCAGGCTCGGATCGCAGCTGCGCCCCGCATCCTTGCTGAGGCACAGGGTGATCTTGCCGGGTTCCTGGTTGCCCGCGACGCCCTCGCCTTCGGGTCCCTGGGTCGCGGTGAGGCGCCAGGGCGAGGACATTCCGAACGGCCCGGCGAGGTCTACCGAGGCGATCTGCCGGCCCTCCGGCGCCGCCGTCCTACCGGCAAACAGCGCCGCTCCCGCCAGCAACAGCAGCCGCATCATGCCCTGCCCGTGCTGTTCGCCAGCAGCCGCGGATCGATGCCCGCGCCGGCAAAGGCGACCGCCCAGCGGTCCTCGGCGTCGATGTCGTAGATCAGGTCGGGCGTGCCGTCGGTGTTGAACCAGCCGTGACGGGCGAGCTCATTGTCGAGCTGGCCTTCGCTCCAGCCGGCATAGCCGAGCGCCACGATCCATTTGGACGGTCCGGTCCCTTCCGCGATCGCGCGCAGCACGTCGATCGTGCCGGACAGCGCCCAGCGCCCACCCACGTCGATCGTGTCCTGCCCGCCCCAGTCGGGCGAGTGGAGCACGAAGCCTCGCCTCGGCTCGACGGGTCCACCGAAATGCACCGGCGTGTCCGGCGCGAGGCCGGGCTCGATCTCGAACTGCTTGAGCAGATCGTGCAGCGTCAGTCCGTCGATCGTGTCGCCGATGCCGATGCCGAGCGCCCCCTCCACATCGTGCGCGCACATCGCGATCACGGCGCGTTCGAAGCGCGGATCGCCGATGCCCGGCATTGCGAGGAGGAACTGGCCGGTGAGGAAGCGCGTCGAGTCCATGGCCGATCAACGTAGCCGGACCGTTTCGGCTCCGCCACGCTTGAAAATCCTCCCCGGCGCGCCGATTGAACGGCTCCACTGAATTTCCAGACTCGAGTTTCCAGGAGAGAAGAATGACCATCCAGGTTGGCGACCGCATCCCCAGCGTCAATTTCGTCAAGGTGACCGAGGGCGGCCCCGAGCAGATCGCCTCGGACGACTATTTCGCCGGCCGCAAGGTCGCGCTCTTCTCGGTGCCGGGTGCCTTCACCCCCACCTGCTCGGCCAAGCACCTGCCGGGCTTTGTCGAGAAGGCCGAGGAGATCAAGGCGAAGGGCGTGGACGAGATCGCCTGCACCGCGGTCAACGACGCGTTCGTGATGGGCGCCTGGGGCCAGCAGAGCGGCGTCGCCGGCAAGGTGACGATGCTCGCCGACGGCAATGGCGACTTCCCCAAGGCAATCGGCCTGACCATGGACGGATCGAAGTTCGGCATGGGCACGCGCGGCCAGCGCTTCTCGATGCTGGTCAATGACGGCGTGGTCGAGCAGCTCAACGTCGAGGCGCCGGGCCAGTTCGAAGTCAGCTCGGCCGATTATCTGCTCGGCCAGCTGTAACGTCGAAGGCGTAACGGAACCGCTGGAGGCTCGCCGGAGTTGATTCGGCGAGCACTTCAGAAAGGGACCGTCATGGCCGATACCGAAACCACGACCGCCGACAGCGCCACCAGCACCCCCACGACCCTGGAAGAGGCGACCGAGACCGCCAAGAGCTTCCTTGCCCAGGCGCAGGAAGCGATCGGCGATGCGGTCGATGCTACCGTCACCGCGGTGAAGGAGCACCCGATCGCAGCGGCGGGAATCGCCGCGGGCGTCGCGGCCGCCGTGGGTGGTGCCGCCTATGCCGCCACCCAGCTGGGCGGCGACAAGGAACCGGCGCCCAAGGCGAAGAAGTAAGCTAGTTCCTCCCCGAGCTTGTCTCGGGGAGGGGGACCATCGCGAAGCGATGGTGGAGGGGCCGCCGGCAAAGCCGGCGGACTTCGTCCGCCGCCCCTCCACCGCCTTCGGCGGTCCCCCTCCCCCAGCAAGCTGGGGGAGGAATTGATTTGGCCAGTCTTGCCAGAGTCATCTTTGGGCACTAGCCCTGCAAGATGACTCAAGCATCCGACATCGTCGCCGATCTCGAGCGCCTCTACAACGCCTCGGTCGATCGCCTCAAAGCCGCCCTCAATCGCTATATCAACGAAGGCACGCCGCCGAGCCCGGAAGAACGGAGCGACGGCAGCTTCGCCTATCCCGAACTGCGGGTCACCTATCGCGGCGGCAACGACCGCAACCGCCCCACCCCGCGCCGCTCGTTCGGCCGACTGGTCGAGGAAGGCGAGTATCGCATCTCGGTCACCCGTCCGGCGATGTTCAGCCGCTACCTGATCGAGCAGCTGACCTTCCTGATCGAGGATTATGACGTCGAGGTCCACGCCGTCACCGGGCGGCAGGAGATCCCCTTCCCCTACGTGCTCGACCCGAGCCACATCGCGGCAATGGACCAGATCTCGGTCACCGAGCTGGGCCGCCACTTCCCGGCGACCGAGCTGGCGCATATCGGCGACGAGATCGCCGACGGCCTGTGGATCTCGCAGGACGAGACCCGCCCGCTGGCGCTGTTCGACGGCCTGCGCACCGATTTCTCGCTGGCGCGCCTCAGGCACTATACCGGCACCCCGGTCGAGCATTTCCAGCAGTACATCCTGTTCACCAACTATCACCGCTATGTGGACGAGTTCGTCCGCTGGGCGGTCGACCAGCTCGGCGAAGGCTCGCGCTTCACCGGCGTGTCGGGCGCGGGCGGCATCCTGGTCGAGGCCGGGGACGATACCGACCGGCTGCTCCACGACACCTCGGCCTGGCGCCGCCACCAGATGCCGGCCTATCACCTGATGGCCGCGGACGGTTCGGGCATCACGCTAGTGAACATCGGTGTCGGCCCGTCCAACGCCAAGACGATCACCGATCACCTCGCGGTGCTCCGCCCCGAGGCCTGGCTGATGATCGGCCATTGCGGCGGCCTGCGCCCGAGCCAGCGGATCGGCGACTATGTCCTCGCCCACGCCTATCTGCGCGACGACCACATCATGGACGACGTGCTGCCGCCGGAGATTCCGATCCCGGCGATCGCCGAAGTCCAGCTCGCCCTCGCCCGCGCCGCCGGCACCATCTCCGGCCAGTCGGGCGACGAGCTCAAGCAGCGGCTGCGCACCGGCACGATCGTCACCACCGACGACCGCAACTGGGAGCTGCGCTACTCGCAATCGGCGCTGCGCTTCTCGCTGAGCCGCGCGGTGGGCATCGACATGGAGTCGGCCACGCTGGCCGCCCAGGGCTATCGCTTCCGCGTGCCCTATGGCACGTTGCTCTGCGTCTCGGACAAGCCGCTGCACGGCGAGCTGAAGCTGCCGGGCCAGGCCAATTTGTTCTACGAGCGGGCGATCGCCGAGCACCTCAAGATCGGCATCGAGACCTGCGAGGAGCTGCGCCGCGAAGGCGCGAAGCTCCATTCGCGGAAATTGCGCGCGTTCAACGAGCCGCCGTTCAGATAAGGAGGACCTTCGATGATCGATCCCGAGGAACAGCCCGAAGCCGAGACGCCCCGCGCTCACCAGGCCGACGGCACCGACAGCTCGGCCGAATGGGACGCGCAGATCGCCGATGAGGGCATGATCCCGGACAGCGATCCGCCCGCCTGAACTATCCTCCAACCCGTCATCCCGGCGAAAGCCGGGATCTCGTGGGGCTCCTGCACCGCGCCTTCGCCTGAGATCCCGACTTTCGTCGGGATGACGGTTGTCGGGCAGATACAGTTGTTGGGCGGGATGACGATCGGGGCCGTCTCACTTGCTCAGCTGGAATTCCACCGACAGGCTGGCGTTCACCGTCACGGTGTCGGAGCCCGCGCCCGGCTTGTTGGCGAACATGCCGATCAGCTCGAGGAAGAAGCTCATCGAGCCGGCGACCATGTCCTGCCGCTCGCTGATCCGCACGATCGACGCCTTGCGCAGCCCCAGCGTGGACGCATAGGCCCCCGCTTCGCCGCGCGCCTTGGCGATGGCGTCCGCCTTGGCCTGGCGGGTGGGCCCGACATAATCGTCGAGCAGCGCGATCACCTCTTCCTCCATCTTCCCGCCATTGGCCTCGGCCGCGGACTTGGCGGCGGTCGCCGCGGCGCGGCTGGGTGCATCGAAGAAGATCGTCTCGGTCGCGGTCGATTGCGGCTTCTCATTGTCCCCGACATCGTCGAGCGAGAAGCTCGGCTTGCCGCGCCCGGTAAAGGCGCCGACCAGGCTGGCGAGCGGGTTGGAGGCGGCGCCTTCCAGCGGCTTGCCCTCGCGGATACCCTGGGCACCGAGCGCTGCGACCAGCTTGCCCCGGTTGGCGGCCAGGGCAGCCTCGGCCGCCTTCTCGTCCGCGCCCTTGCCGGTGAGCTTCACCGAGAAGCGGAAACGGTTGGCGGGCACCTTGACCTGGCCGGCTGCGACGATCTCCACCGCCACCGGACCATCGACCGGCGCGGACTGGGCAAGCGCCGCATGGGGCAGTGCAACCGCGGCTAGCACGAGCGCATATCTGAGCATGTTCGAATCCCCTGAACGAAAAAGGGCGGCCCCCGTGGCCCGCCCCCGATTGATCACCAGCCCTGGGTCTGGCCCTTGTTCTGCTGGTCGAGCCACTTCTTCAGCGGGGCGAAATATTCCGCCATCGCCTTGCCCGACATCTCACGCGAGCCAGTGAATTCCTGCAGCGCGTCCGGCCAGGGCTTGGACGAACCCATCGCCAGCATCTTGTCGAGCTTCGCGCCCACTTCCTTGTTGCCATAGAAGGAGCAGCGGTGGAGCGGCCCCTTCCAGCCGGCCTGGTCGCATGCGGCCTTGTAGAACTGGAACTGGAGCACCCGCGCCAGGAAATAGCGGGTATAGGGCGTGGTCGCCGGGATGTGGAACTTGGCGCCGGCGTCGAACTTGGTCTCGTCGCGCGCCACCGGCGGCACGATGCCCTGATACTGGAGGCGCAGCTTGTCCCAGCCGGCCTGGTAGCCATTCTCCGGGATCTGGCCCGAGAACACGCCCCAGCGCCACTTGTCGACGAGCAGGCCGAAGGGCAGGAACGCGACCTTGTCCATTGCCTGGCGGAGCAGCAGGCCGATGTCCTTGTCGGCGCTGGGCACCTGGCCCTTGTCGAGCAGGCCGATCTGGACGAGGTAGTCGGGCGTGATCGACAGCGCGATGAAGTCGCCGATCGCCTCGTGGAAGCCATCGTTCGCGCCGTCGAGGTACAGCGGCGACTGCTTGTTGTAGGCGCGCTGATAATAGTTGTGGCCGAGCTCATGGTGGATCGTCACGAAATCATCGGCATTGACCTTGATGCACATCTTGATGCGCAGATCGTCGACATTGTCGATGTCCCAGGCCGAGGCGTGGCAGACGACTTCGCGATCGGCCGGCTTGAGGAACTGCGAGCGCTGCCAGAAGGTCTCGGGCAGCTGCTTGAAGCCGAGCGACGAGTAGAAGCCCTCGCCCGCCTTGACCATCTTGATATGGTCGTAGCTCTTCGCCTTGAGCAGCTCGCCCACGTCATAGCCGACGCTGCCGGCACCGGCGGGCGCGACGATGTCGTAGATGTTGCCCCATTCCTGGGCCCACATGTTGCCGAGCAGATCGGCGCGGATCGGACCCTTGTTGGCCTGGACGGCGTCGCCATACTTCTCGTTGAGCTTGTGACGCACATAGGTGTGCAGCGCGATGTAGAGCGGCTTGAGGTCGTTCCAGATCTTGTCGGTCATCGCCGCGAAGGCGTCCGGATCCATGTCATAGCCCGAACGCCACATCGCGCCGACATCGGCATAGCCCAGGCCCTTGGCGCCCTGGTTCGAGATGCCGACCAGCTTGGCGTAATCGGGGCGCATCGGCGCGCCGACATTGTCGTTCCAGCTGACCCACATCTCCTTGAGCTTGGCCGGATCGCGGCTCTCACCCATTGCCGCCTCGATATCCGAGCCGTTGATCGGCTTGCCGTCGAGCGTGCCCTTGCCGGCGCCGTAGATGCCGGTGATCTTGGCCGAGAGGCCGGCCAGCTCCTCCGCCGCCCCTTCACGCACCGGGGCGGGCAGCACGATCTTGTTGCGGAGCATGCCGAGCTTGCGGGCGGTGTCGTAATCGAGCCCGGCGACGTTGCTGTACTTGGCCGCCTGGAGCGCGAGATCGACCTGGAGCTTGGTCAGCGCCGCGCCTTCGCGGGCGGTCATCGCCTCGGTGTCCTGGGTGATATAGGTGTTGTAGACCCAATCGGCGCGGGCGGCGACGACGCCCTGGGCGAACAGCTTCGCCTCGGCATCCGCGACGAACGCCTTGGCCTCGGCGGCGGTGGGTGCAGCCTGGGTGGTTTCGCCGTCGCGGCCACGCGCGCCCAGCGGCGCGGAGGCGAGCAGCGAGGCAAGCGCGAGCATCGAGATGCCGGTGCGGATCATGTAAAGGAGTCCCCTCTGATTTTCTGGATGGACGGGACGATGCGCGCCCCGCCCCAGCCGGTCAAGCCGCGAAGAAATCCGCGATCGCACGCCCCAGCTCGGGCTTGGTGACGGCGCTCATATGGTTGCCCGGGATCTCGACGAAGGTGGCGTGCGGCAGCATGTCCGCCAGCTCGTGCGCCGAGCCGTTGTGGTCGTCCTCGACACCGGCGACGACCAGGGTTTCCTCGGTCAGCCGGGCGAGATGCGCCTCCGGCGTGTCGACGAACGTGTCGAGCACCGGCAGCAGCGCCTGCGGATCTGCCTTGGAGGTCTTGAGGAACGCCTCGGTCAGCCATTCGCTCGAACCGCGCTCGAAGCTGCCGAGATTGGTGAGGACGCGGCGGAAATAGGTGCCCGTGCGCGAAGCGGCGGTGAGGCCGGAGAGCCCCATGCCGGCGAGCATCACCTTGCGCGGCGTGGCGCCGCCATCGACGATCATCCGCACCGTGGTGCGCGCGCCGAGCGAATAGCCGCCCAGATCGTAATCGGTAAGGCCGAGATGCGCGACCAGCGCGAGGCCGTCACGCGCGGTCACGTCGGGCGGATAGCTTGCGGCATCGTGTGGCGCCGCGCTCATCCCGTGGCCACGCAGATCGGGCATGATCACCCGGAAGCCCTTCGCGACCAGCTTCGCGGCATGGCCATAGCGGATCCAGTTGATCTCGGCGGTGGAGGCATAGCCGTGGATCAGCACGGCATCGCGCCCCTGGCCCATCTCGGTCCAGGCCAGCTCGGTGCCGTCGAAGCTTTGGAAGCGGTGCGTTTCAGTCGGGAAGTCGGCCAACTTTGTCCATCCAGCGTTTGACGAGGCTCGGGTTCTCGTCGGTCCGTGATGCCGGCAGGTGGCTCGTGTCAAGCCACGCCCGGTGCCAGCTCTCGCATCCCGAATGCTCGGTGGGCACGAACCGGCCGGGCGCGTCGAAGCTGCCGACGGTCAGGTCCATATAGGGGTGGCCATGCGCTTCATACGTGAGCGGCGTGCCGCATTCCCGGCAGAAGCCGCGCAGCGCGATCGGTGAGGCGGCGTAGCGATCGGGCTCGGTCTCCCAGCGGACATCGGCCTTGCTCAAGTTCTTGAACGCGATGGAGACGCCGCCGGTGGCGCGCTGGCACATCCGGCAATGGCAGAGATAGGCCTCGTCATCCGCCACCTGCGCCACATAGCGCACCCGCCCGCATTGGCAGCCGCCGGTCATTTCCTCCGCCATGTTCGCGCTCTCCTATCTCCGTCTTACCTTCTCTTCGTCATCCCCGCGAAGGCGGGTATCCAGAGTCACATAGTACCTCGCTTCGCCACTCTGGATCCCCGCCTTCGCGGGGATGACGGTGTTTAAGGCAATAGCGGGAACAGGTTGCACGTCTTGCAACTATTGCACCGCACAATTCACTCTGGTTGCAGATTGCAATCTATAAGTGTGCTTATTATGTGCGCGCTATGACCGAGAGTCTTGGATTCCTTCTGAGCGATACCGCTCGCCTCTTGCGCCGCCGTTTTGACGAGCGGGCGCGCAGCAGCAGCGGCGCGAGCGTGGCGCAGTGGCGGATGCTCAAGACGCTGCACCGGCATCCGGGCCTGAACCAGGGCCAGCTTGCCGAGCAGCTCGAAGTCGAGCCGATCACCGCATGCCGGATGATCGACCGGCTGGAAGAAGCCGGCTTCGTCGAGCGCCGCCGCGATCCCGCCGATCGCCGTGCATGGCGGATCCACCTGACCGACAAGGCCGACCCGGTGCTGGACGATCTCCAGGAGCTGGCCGGCGTGATGATCGAAGACGCGCTTCAGGGGTTGAGCTCCGCACAGCGTGAACAACTGGTCGGATCGCTGGAGGCGATCCGCGCCAATCTGAACAACGTTCAAGAGGGCAAAGAGGCCGCAAATGGCTGACGCAGATCCGAAGATCGAAAAGTCCGAAGAGACCAAGATCACCATTCCGACCGAGGACGCCGCCGCTCCACAGGCACCGGCCAAGGCGAAGCGCAGCCTGCTGCGCCCGCTGCTGATGTTCGGCGTGCCGGCGATCCTGCTCGCGATCGTGGGCTATTTCTACTTCACCGGCGGCAACAGCGTCTCGACCGACAATGCCTATGTCCAGCAGGACAAGAGCTCGGTCTCGACCGATGTCGCGGGCCGCATCGTCTATGTCGGCGTGAAGGAGAATCAGGCGGTCAAGGCGGGCGACGTGCTGTTCCGCATCGATCCCGAGCCCTACAAGATCGCCGTCGCCCAGGCCCAGGCCGCGATCGCCGCAGCGCAGGTACAGCTCAACACCGACCAGGTCAGCGCGCAGGGCAAGGGTGCCGACATCCAGGCGGCGCAGGACGCGATCCAGAACGCCCAGGAGAATTACGAGCGCCAGGCCGCGCTGATGAAGCAGGGCTTCACCACCCGCGCCAATTTCCAGTCGGCCGAGCATGCGCTCGAGCAGGCACGCGCCCAGCTGCTCAATGCGCAGGCGAGCGCGAGCGAAGCGCGTGCCAAGCTCGCCACCGGCGCCGCGGTGCCCGGCGAGAACCCGGCGATCGCCGCCGCGCGCGTCCAGCTCGACAAGGCCCTGCTCGACCTGCAGCGCACCACCGTGGTCGCGCCAGTGGACGGCATCGTCAGCCAGACCAAGAGCCTGCAGGTCGGCCAGCAGATGATCACCGGCCTTGCCGCCGTGACGATCGTCTCGGACAAGCCGGCCTGGGTCGACGCGAACTTCAAGGAGACCGACCTCAACAAGATGCGGGTCGGCCAGTGCGCGATGGTCAGCTTCGATGCCTATCCGGGCCTGGACCTCAAGGGCCATGTCGAGTCGATGGGTGCCGGCACCGGCTCCGAATTCTCGGTGCTCCCCGCCCAGAATGCCAATGGCAATTGGGTGAAGGTCACCCAGCGCGTGCCGGTGCGCATCGCGATCGACGAGAAGAGCCCCCGCGCCCTGATCGCCGGCATCTCGGCAGACGTGAAGGTGCTCTTCAAGGGCGCCTGCAAGTAACATGGCGACGGCTGCCCCCGGCCGCGCCAGCGGGGCGGGTGAGGCGTCCCCAGCGCCTCCCCGCCCCCAATCCGGTGGCGCCGCCCTTCCCGTAAAATACAAGGGCCTGCTGACCCTCGGCGTCATGATGGCGACGATCATGCAGATCCTCGACACGACGATCGCCAACGTCGCCATCCCGCACATGCAGGCGTCCCTGGGCGCCACGCGCGACACGATCAACTGGGTGCTGACCAGCTATATCGTCGCCTCGGCCATCGCGATCCCGATCACCGGTTGGCTTTCCGACCGGATCGGCTCGCGCAACCTGTTCCTGATCTCCACCGTCGGCTTCGTCATCGCCTCCGCCATGTGCGGCGCGGCGCAGACGCTGGAGGAGATGGTCGCCTTCCGCATCCTGCAGGGCATCACCGCGGCGTTTCTCAACCCGCTGAGCCAGACGGTGATGCTCGACATCAACAAGCCCGAGGATCAGCCCAAGGCGATGTCGATCTGGGGCATGGGCATCATGGTCGGCCCGATCATGGGCCCGCTGATCGGTGGCTACCTGACCGACAATTTCGACTGGCGCTGGGTGTTCTACGTGAACCTGCCCGTCGGCGTCGTGTGCTTCGCCATCCTGTGGTGGCTCCTCCCCTCGCGGCCGATCCGCAAGCGGCAGTTCGACGCGTTCGGCTTCTCGCTGCTCGCCATCGCCATCGCCTCGCTGCAGCTGATGCTCGATCGCGGGCAGGACCAGGACTGGTTCTCCTCGACCGAGATCTGGGTGGAAATGCTGGTGTCGATCATCGCCTTCTGGATGTTCTTCGTCCACCTGTTCACCGGCAAGAATCCGATGTTCGAGCGCGAGCTGTGGAAGCATCGCAACCTGGTGACCGGCATCTTCTTCATGATGGTGATCGGCCTGGTGATGATGGCGACGATGGCGCTGCTGCCGCCGATGCTGCAGAGCCTCTACGGCTATTCGGTGTTCGACACCGGCCTGCTGCTGATGCCGCGCGGCGTGGGCGTGGTGATCACGATGTTCGCCGGCGCGCAGCTGATCCAGCGCGGCTGGCTCGATCCGCGCTGGTCGGTGGGCGTCGGCCTGGCGATCGCGGCAGTCTCGCTATGGGAGATGTCGGGCTGGACGATCGAGATGGGCAGCACGCCCTTCATCGTCTCGGGCTTCATCCAGGGCCTGGGCCTGGGTCTGGTGTTCATGCCGCTCAACGGTCTCGCCTTTGCGGGCCTGCCCCCGCATTTCCGCACCGAGGGCTCGAGCCTGCTCAACCTGACCCGCAATATCGGCGCGTCGGTGGGCATCTCGGCGGTGAGCGCGATCCTGGCGCAGAACATCCAGCGCAGCCACCAATATCTGGGCGAGCACGTCACCACCCAGACGATGAACGGCATGGGCGTGTTCCTGCAGCAGATGGGCGCGCAGGGTGCGATGGTCACCGGGATGGTCGATGCCGAGGTCAACCGCCAGGCGGCGATGATCGCCTATCTCAACGATTTCTGGCTGATGGCGATCGTCACAGCGGTCAGCGTGCCGCTGGTGGTGCTGCTGCGCAAGCCGGGCGGCAAGGTGGAGAACGACCCGGCTGCGGCGGGACATTGATCAACCTGCTTGTTCCCCGGCGAATGCCGGGGCCCAGCTGCAATGTCGTTCGAGAGGGTTTCCCGCCTGCCCGACTATGCCGATGCTGGGCCCCGGCCTTCGCCGGGGATCAGCTCGGGATTTGTGGGCACCCGCAACAACGGCTGCCACTGCACATAGGCTAGGCTGCGCCACGCCCATTCCAGTGGGCCGCTGACGAAGTACCGCATCCACCAATTGGCGAAGGCGACCAGCAGGACGATGCCGATCGTCGAGACCAAGGCCGACTGCGCCCAGCCATATCGGCCCCAGGGCAGCAGTCCCCAGGGCGCGAACAGGATGTACTTCCCTACCGCCTGCTCGAGGAAATAGAGCGAGAAGGCCATGCGGCCGGGCGCCTTGAACACGCCAAGCAGCGCGGCACCGGCGCGGCCCTTCACCAGCAGGTTGACCAAAGCGAGATGGCCCAGGCCGATCGCGATCCGGGCGAACTCGCCGGTGATCCACAGCGTCCGCGGGCCAGGGGTGAAGCTCAAAGTCTCGGAAATGCCCCAGGCGCGGGCGACGATGCCGAAACTGTACCCGCAGGCGAGCAGCCACAGATAGAAGCGCGCGCTGCGCTGCCCCTGGATCACCCCCCATTTCCACAGCGCGATGCCGATCAGCATCGTGCAGAACGCCTCCAGCACGTCCCAGATCAGCCATTCGCTGGCGAGATAGCTCCAGTAATTCCACGCTTCCTTGGCATAGGGCAGCCAGTCGCCCTGATGCGCTGCATGCTCGCGGGCGACGAGCTTGGCGTCGGGCACATGGGTGGAGAGCTTGCGCCATTCGGCGAGCGCGGCCGGCTCGCCCTGCACCACCTGCTGCACCAGCACCGTGCGCGCGGCATATTCGCGCGCACCATATTCGGGAATGCCGATGCCGGTCAGCACCGCCCAGCCCAGCCCCAGTACCACCAAAGTCTTCGGCCCCAGCGTACGGAACGGGAAGAGGAACAGGGCGGCGAGCGCATAGATATGGAGGATGTCACCCGGCCAGAGCAGCACGAACACGTCGAACAGACCGAAGGCGAGCAGCCACAGGTTGCGACGATAATAGAGGTCGGCGACTGCGACCGGTCCGTCGGGCGTCATCGCCTTTCGCGCCAGCACCATCATGCCGGCGCCGAACAGGAATTCGAGCAGGCAGCGCTGCGTGCCCGCCAGGAAGATGTTGATCAGCACCCAGGCGTCGCGGTCGGGCGCGGACCAGCCGATCAGGCGGACATCGGCAGAGAAGGTCCAGACGCTCGCCGCCATGTACGGCACGTTGATGTAGAAGATGCCGAGGATCGCGATGCCGCGCAGCATGTCGAGCACGTCTATGCGCGCCTTGCCCCGCACAGGGGCCAATCCGGCATTGCCCGTTTCAACCACCCGACGCGACCCACCCCAGTGAACGCGCCTGTCTAACCTCGATCAGTCAATTCCCGGTAAAGAGCGTGGCACCGTGCCCTCTCGTTTCGCGCATCGATTCGGGTTAGGATCGGGGCACGAAGAGGGGATGGGATGCGGATCGAGATGCTCGCCATGGTTTGCGCCGCGCTCGCGCTGGGAGCGGCAGCACCACCCCGCCCCGCCCCGATCGAGCAACTCGACGTAGCGCTGCACGAACTCACGCCCAAGGGCGCGGAATTCACCCTCGCGACGATCCCGGCGGAGCAGCGCGGCGCCTTCGCCCGTGCCCGGGCGGACCGGATCGAAGTCGATCCCGACGCGCTGACGCTGGTCGAGGATCGGCAGAGCGCCCGTGCGCTCGCCGCCTTGCTGCTCAGCTATTACGCCATGCCCGATCCCGACCGGGTGATCACCAGCCCGCCCCGGGTGGGAACCATGGCCGCGGCGGCCGGCGCGATCCTGCTCGGCACCCAGGTGATCGATCCGCTCGACAAGAAATATTCCAGCCAGGACGGGCGGGTGCTTCCGGCGCTGGAGCTGGGCTGGTTCGTTCCCGCGCGCGAAGGGCCGGAGGACGGGGCGATCCGCGCCTCGCGGATGGTCGCGATGCTCAACGCGATCGGCAGCTGTTCCGGCCCGCTCGCCGACATGCTCGACCATGCCGAGAAGCTCGGCAATCGCGAGGCGACCGGCCTGGCCCGGCGCGTCCGCAAGGATCTCGGCCGCTCGATCTACCCGCCGGACTATAGCTGCGACATCTGAGCGCGCGGGCGAAAAACGTTGCACTTGCGTAATCTCGCATTTGCAGCATCCGGCGCGGCAACCGCCCTATAATGATGGAAATTCCGACTTTTCGGCGTCGTCCCCCGGCGCCGGCCAACGAGATTTCCCATGCGCCAGCGACTTGCCAACCTGCCCCTCGCCACCAAGACGACGATCATCACCATCTCCAGCCTGTTGCTGCTGGCGCTCGCCACCTATGTGCTGAGTGACCGGGTGCTCACCGCCGATGCCGAGCGCATGGCGGCCGAGCGGCAGGAGACCAACATGCGCGTGGCCTGGAAGGTGCTGCGCGACCAGGGCGACGGTTTCCGCGCCGAGGGCGGCGACCTCTATGTCGGCGCACACAAGCTCAATGGCTGGACCCAGCCGGTCGACGAGATCAAGACGCTGGTCGGCGGCACCGCGACGATCTTCGCGGGCGACACGCGGATCACCACCAACGTGCTCAAGCCCGACGGCAGCCGCGCGGTCGGCACGCCCCTGGCGGCCGGTCCGGCCAAGGATTCGGTGCTCGGAGAAGGCAAGCCGTATCGCGGGTCCGCAGACATTCTCGGCAAGCCCTTCTTCACTGCCTATGATCCGATCAAGGACGCCAGCGGGAAGGTGATCGGCGTGCTCTATGTCGGCATCCCGCGCTCGGATGTCCTGGCCGGCATTCAATCGGTCCGCAGCTCGATGGCGATCGCCGCGACGCTGATCACGCTGCTCGTCACGGTGATCGGCTTCCTGATCTGCCGTGCGATGTTCCGCCCCCTTTCCCAGATGACCGAAGCCATGCAGCACCTCGCCGCCGGCGATGCCGCGATCACCGTGCCCGAGCATCGCAGCGCCGACGAGATCGGCCAGATGGCCCGTGCGCTCGAACGCTTCCGCGTCGCCGCGAACGACAAGGCGGCGGCCGAGGCGAAGCACCGGCTCGGCGAAGTCGAGCGTGAGCGGGCAATGGCGATGCTCGGCGGCGCGCTGGAGCGCGTGGCGGGCGGCGACCTGACCGCCGATGTCGGCAGCGACTTCCCCACCGACTTCGCGATGCTCGGCGGCAACTATAATGCAGCGCTGGCGAGCCTGCGCGAACTGATCGGCACGGTGCTGGAGAGCACCGGCGCGATCCAGACCGGCTCGAGCGAGATCGCCGCCGCTTCCGAAGACCTGGCCCGCCGCACCGAGGGCAATGCCGCCAGCCTGGAGGAGACTTCGGCCGCGGTGACCCAGATGAACCAGCGCCTGCGCGCCACTGCCGATGCGGCCGGCCGAACCGTCACGCGCGCCGATGCGGCGATCGCGGTGGTCGGATCGGGCCGCGCCACCGCCGACGAGGCGGTGCAGGCAATGAACCGGGTGAGCGACAGCGCCAAGGGCATCGATTCAGTGATCGAGGGCCTGGACAAGATCGCCTTCCAGACCCGCGTCCTCGCGATGAACGCCGCGGTGGAAGCGGGCCGTGCGGGCGAAGCCGGCCGCGGCTTCGCGGTGGTCGCCGACCTGGTCAGCGCCCTCGCGATGCGCGCCGAGGAGGAAGCCAAGCGCGCCCGCGACCAGCTCACCGTCACCCAGACCGAGGTCGAGACCGCGCGGGACGCGGTCGAGCGGGTCGATACCGCACTGTCGGACATCGTCGACACGGTCGGCGAAGTGCACCAGCTGCTCGGCACGATCGCCGCGGACAACCAGGCCCAGTCGATGGCGATCAGCGAAGTCAGCACCGCGATCAGCTCGATGGACCAGGCGACCCAGCAGAATGCGGCGATGGTCGAGGAAACCTCCGCGGCGGCACGCACGCTGACCGACCAGGTCGGGCGGCTCGACGCGCAGGCCAGCACCTTCCGGATCGGGGACGGACACGGCGCCCCTGCCCCGCGCACCTTCAAGCCGCTGGCGAGCACGCGACCGGTGCCGGCCAAGCCGGTCGGCGATGCCGAGGCCTGGGCGAGCTTCTGACGGCCTAGCCGTCATCCCGACGAAAGTCGGGATCTCATGCGGCTCTTGTCCCGCGCCTTCGCCTGAGATCCCGGCTTTCGCCGGGATGACGGTTTGGGGCGGGACGACGGATTGGGGGATGGCGGTTTCCGGGGCAACCAGCATAAAAAAGGGGGCGGTGGCGCGATGCCACCGCCCCCTTTTCTGTATCGTGCGCCTTACGCCTTCTTCAGGTGCCGGCGACCGAGCAGTTCGGCGATCTGCACCGCGTTGAGCGCGGCGCCCTTGCGAAGATTGTCCGAGACGCACCAGAGCGACAGGCCGTTCTCCACCGTCGAATCCTCGCGGACGCGGCTGACGAAGGTGGCATATTCGCCGACGCACTCGATCGGCGTGACGTATCCGCCGTCCTCATGCTTGTCGACGAGCATGATGCCCGGCGCCTCGCGCAGGATGTTCTTGGCCTGCTCGGCCGAGATCTCGTCCTCGAACTCGATGTTGATCGCTTCCGAATGGCCGACGAACACCGGCACGCGCACGCAGGTGGCGGTGACCTTGATCTTCGGATCGAGGATCTTCTTGGTCTCGACGACCATCTTCCACTCTTCCTTGGTCGAGCCGTCGTCCAGGAAGCTGTCGATGTGCGGGATCACGTTGAAGGCGATCTGCTTGGTGAACTTCTTCGGCTCGGCCTGGTCGCCGACGAAGATGTTGCGCGACTGCTCGAACAGCTCGTCCATGCCCGCCTTGCCCGCGCCGGAGACCGACTGGTAGGTCGCGACGACGACGCGCTTGATCTTGGCGGCATCGTGGAGCGGCTTAAGCGCCACGACCATCTGCGCGGTCGAGCAGTTCGGATTGGCGATGATGCCCCGCGCCTTGTAGCCGTCGATCGCTTCCGGGTTCACTTCCGGCACGATCAGCGGCACGTCCGGATCCATGCGGTAGAGCGACGCATTGTCGATCACCGTGCAGCCGGCGGCGGCGAACCTGGGCGCATGGAGCTTCGAGCCTTCCGAGCCGATCGCGAACAGCGCGATGTCCCAGCCGGTCGGATCGAAATGCTCGATGTTCTGGATCTTGTACTGTTTCCCGGTCTCGCCGAAATCCACCATGTCCCCGGTCGAGCGCGACGAGGCCAGCACGGCCAGGTCGTCGATCGGGAATTCCCGCTCGGCCAGGATGTTCAACATTTCGCGCCCGACATTGCCGGTGGCGCCTGCGACGACGACACGGTAGCCCATTTCGATCCTTTCCGAACCTCGCAGATACTCCGCGAGGACGCCTATCTGTCAGAGAGTGTCGGAATGCCAGTGCATTCCTGTGCTTCGCGGCAAGAATACCGCATCGGCGCCCGTCAGGGGCGCGCGGTAATTCGTTTGCTAGTTCGTTTCAGCGTGCGAAGCATGGCGGCGCCTCTAGCAGAAGAAAATTGCGGTGGCGAGACGCCGCACGAAACTTTTTGTCTCGCCACCGGATAGGCCTACTTCGCTGCGGTCTTCCGTCCCAGGAAGTCGAGGATCGTGTTCCACAGGTGCACGCTGATGCCCGGACCGCCGACCTTATGGGTGTGGCCGGGGTAGAACATCATCTCGAACGGCACTTCGGCCTTTTGCAGCGTCGCCGCCAGCGCGGTGCTGTTCTCGAAGACGACATTGTCGTCGGCCATGCCGTGGATCAGCAGCATCGGATCGGCGATCTTCGCCGCCTCACCGATATTGTCCGAAGCCTTGTACGCCTCGGGCACCTTGTTCGGGTCACCCATGTAGCGCTCGGTATAATGGGTGTCGTAGAGTTCCCACTTGGTCACCGGCGCACCGGCGACGCCCGCGGCGAACACGCCCGGCGCCTTTTCCAGCAGCTTGAGCGTCATGTAGCCGCCATAGGACCAGCCATAGGTGACGACCTTGTTCGCATCCACATAGGGAAGCGTCTTCAGGTAATTGGCGCCGGCGACCTGGTCCTCGACCTCGACGGTGCCCATCGCGTGCCAGATCTGGCTCTCGAAATCGACGCCACGATTGGCCGAGCCGCGATTGTCGAGCTGGAACCAGATATAGCCGCGCGAGACCAGATATTGCTGGAGCGCACCGCCCCAGGACCGGCTCACCGTCTGCGAATGCGGCCCACCATAATGCTGGAAGAACACCGGGTACTTCTTCCCCGGCTCCATCTTGGGCGTGATCATCTCCCAATTGAGCGTCGAGCCATCGGCCGCCTTGATCGTGCCGAACGTCCGTTCGCGGTGCCCGGCGAGATAGGCGTTATAGGGGTGATCGGCGGCGGTGACCGCATTCTCGTTCACCCAGGCGATGCGCTTGCCCGTGGCATCGGCCAGATAGGTCTGCGCCGGCTGGTTGGGATTGGAGCGCTTGACGATCGCGCGGGTACCCGAGGGATCCATCGTCGCCTCGTTCCACCAGCCGGCCTCGGTCAGGCGGGTGATCGCCCCGCCCTTGCGATAGTCGACCGAATAGAGGTGCCGCTCGAGCACGCCGTCCTTGTTGCCGAGGAAGAAGACGCGGCCCTTGGCCTCATCGACGCCGACGACATCGGGGGTGACTTCCCAGTCGCCCCTGGTGATCTGGCTGAACTTGCCCTTGGCGAAATGGTAGAGATGGCCGTGGCCGTCCCGCTCGGACCACCAGAGCAGGCTGCCGTCGCCCAGCGGTGTCAGCGCGCTCGACAGGTTCACCCAGCTCTTGGCACGCGCCTTCTCGCTGAACAGCACGACCGACTTGCCGGTGGCGGGATCGACCTGGAGCAGGTCGAGCACCGTCTGCTCGCGGTTCTCGCGCTGGACGTAGAGCGTCTTGCCGTCCTTCGACCAGTCGATCCGGGCGAGATAGATGTCCTTGTCCGCCCCCAGATCGACGCCGACCTTGTGGTCGCCGTTCGGATCCATGACGTAGAGTTCGACATTGGCGTTGGGCGTGCCGGCCTTGGGATAGCGCTGCTGGAAAAGCTGCGTGCCCTCGGCGCCGATCGCGGCGCGGGTGACGATGCCGACCGGCGCCTCGTCGAAGCGCTCGACCGCGACATAGCGATCGTCCGGCGCCCACCAATAGCCCTTGAACCGCGCCATTTCCTCCTGCGCGACGAACTCGGCCTCACCCCAATGGACGGTGCCCTCGCCGTCATCGGTGATGGCACGCGGATTGCCGTTCGCCAGGCCCATCACCACCAGGTTCTGGTCCTGCACGTACGAGACATAGCCGCCCGCCGGGCTGATCTCGGCATTGAGCTTGGAGCCGGCCCTGGCGGGGAGCTTCGCGACATTGCCGTCGAGCCCGGCGCGGTAGAGTTCGCCATCGAGCGGCACGAGCACCGACTTGCTGTCCGGCGCCCAGTCATAGGCGACGATGCCCTTGGTGCCGGCGATGCGGGCGCGCTCGCGCTGCATCTTCTCGGCCTCGGACATCTCGGCGCCGGTGCCGAACTTCTTCGAATCGACCAGCATCCGCCATTCGCCGGTGCGGGTGTCCATCGCCCACAGGTCGAACCGCTCCTTCTCGTCGGCGCGGTTGCGCAGCAAGGTGAGGAACTTGCCGTCGGGCGAGAGCTTGGCGGCGCGCGGCTGCGGGCCGTTCAGATCGGGACTGGCGAACACGCGCTCGAGCGTGAGGTCCTTCGACTGCGCCAGCGCATCATTCGCCATCAGCGGCGCTCCCATCATTGCAAGCCCAACCAAGTATTTCCGCATAAACCCCGATCTCCTTGGGGCCGCGTTATCGCGAGGTCCGGGCGCGGGGTAAAGCGGCAGGCTGGAGGAATCTTGCGTCGGCTCGCAATAAAACCACGCGCTCAGTCGAGCCCCAGCGCCACCTTGCGCGAGACCAGGATGAAGCGCGGCCCGGCCCCGTTCGCCGCGGCGCGGTCGTCGGGATTGTAGAGCGCGCATTTCTTCAGGCTCAGGCAGCCGCAGCCGATGCAGCCGTCCAGATCGTCGAGCGTGCGCTGGAGCCGGGCGATCTGCACTTCGATCCGCTTGCGGATGCCACGGCTGATCCGCGCCCAGTCGGCGCTGGTCGGGGTGCGCCCCTCGGGCAGCTTGCCCAGTTCCTCGGCGATCTGCGGCAAGGTGAGGCCGAGCTGCTGCGCGATCAGCGCGAAGGAGATGCGGCGGATGTCCGAGCGCAGGAACCGCCGCTGGTTGCCGCTGGTCCGGATCGGATGGACGATCCCCTTCCCCTCGTAGAAGCGCACCGCCGACACCGCGATTCCAGTCCGCGCCGCCAGTTCTCCGATCGTCAGAAGCTCGCTCCCGCGCACCGCAAATTCCCGCTTGACCTCAACTTAGGTTGAGGTTGTAGCTGCTCGCGGCATGGCATCCAATGAGGAAAGGAAATCCATGTCCCAGCCCTATATCGAGCATGTGAACATCACCGTCCGCAGCCCCGAGCGCGCGGCGAAGCTGCTCGGCGACCTGTTCGACTGGCACATCCGCTGGGAAGGCCCGGCACGCGACGGCGGGCGCACCATCCATGTCGGCGACGAGCGCACCTATCTGGCGGTCTACACTCCGCCGGAGACGCCCGACCAGTCTACCTTCGAGAAGGGGAAGCCACTCAACCATGTCGGTATCCTGGTCGACGATCTCGACGATATCGAACGGCGCGTGGTGAAGGCGGGGCTGATCCCCTTCAACCATGCCGATTACGATCCGGGCCGGCGCTTCTATTTCCTCGACCATGACGGCACCGAGTTCGAGATCGTCAGCTACGCGTAAATGTCTGGCTAACCTTCATTTTCCGCAACCTGCGGCGGTACGCGGGGTTCTCTTCGCAACGACTTGAGAGGAGAGCCCGCGTGACCACCAACCATGACGTGTCCAAGCTCGACGACCTGATCGTCACCACCATCGACAGCGTGCGAGGCTATGAACATTCGGCCAGGCATGCCGATGCCGGCCGCTTCGTGCAGTTCTTCGAGGACATGGCCGACGAGCGCCGCCGCGTGATCGACGCGCTCTCGGCCAAGAGCCGCGAACTGGGCGGCACGCCGGCCGAGTATGGCTCAACCGCCGCGACGATCCATCGCCGGGTGGAGGATTTTCGCCGGGTGCTGGGTGGAGGCGACGCCGCGATCCTGAGCGAGATCGAGCGCGGCGAGGATTATCTGAAGGAAGAGTTCGACCGGGTGCTGGCGGACGAACGCATGTCGCCGGGCGCGATCGGCGTGGTCCGCGAATGCTATACGTCCGTGCTCAAGGGGCACGACACGACGAAGAAGCTGCGGGACCTGCTGCAGGCGGCGGACTAGGCGTTTCCCTGCTTCCGCTTGCGGAACTCGGCTACCTTGGCCTTGTTGCCGCAGCGCTTCATCGAGCACCAGCGCCGCTCGCCGCTCCGCGAGGTATCGAGAAAGAGCATCGCGCATCCGTCTGCCTCGCAGCGACGGATGCGTGTTGCCTGATCCCCGCCGAGCAGCAGGACCGCCTCCCCCGCCAGGGTAGTGAGCAGAGCAGTCACACCGCCTTGCAGACGCGCATGCCCGTCCGGGCCGATCTGGGGCACTGCCGGCGATCCCGCTGCGGCCGCATTGACCTGCGCGATATCGGTCGGGGCGTCCTGCCCGCCAGCGAGCCGGGCATCGACGATTGCGTGAATCGCCTCGCGCAGCGTCCGGGCGCGCTCCAGATCCTCAAGGGCCGCCGCAAGGGGGGATCCTGCGAAACCCGCCGCGACCAGCCAGCGCGCCAGATCATCGGGCTCCGCGAGCAACTCACGCTGGATGGGCTTCAGCCGCCCGGTGCGTGTCGCCACCAGATCGAGCGCGGGGTGCCCGCCCCGAAAGTGAAAACCGTTGCGCAGTTCGGGAAGCTCGGGATCGTTCATGAAACCTAATTGACAGGTTACATCCGCCGGCGCAACACATCCATGTAACCGACTCGACAGGTTACTTGGAGGAATGAGACATGGTGAAACAGCTCATCCTCGCCGCCGGCATGCTGGCCGCGGCGGGAAACGGAGACGCACATGTGGCGACCGAGACGTCGAACCTGGCCGGCACCTGGGTGATGGATTCGGCCTATGAAGTGCTCGCCGACGGGCAGCGCACCACCAATTACGGCGCGCATCCGCTCGGCCTGCTGATCATCGACAAGGCCGGGCGCTACAGCCTGCAGATCTTCCGCCGCGACCGTCCCGCCTTCGCCGCAAGCGACAAGGCACGCGGCACCGCCGAGGAATTCCGCGCCGCCGCGCTCGGATCGAGCACCCATTTCGGCCGGCTCCGCGTCGATGCAGCAGCCAGACAGCTCACCTTCGACATCGAAGGCGCGTCCTTCCCCAACTGGGAAGGCCGGCGGCAGGTGCGCGACTATGTGCTGCAGGACGGACTGCTGCGCTACGCCGTGCCGGCCAGCGCCTCGGGCAACGGAACCACCGCCTATTCGATCTGGCGGCGCCTGGACGAGGGATGACGATGGCGGACGATTTCTACGGCCGCGACTGGGCGGAGCATCGACACAAACTGTTCGATGGGATCGGAACGTTGATGCAGTGGCTCGTCAATTGCCTCTCCCCAAAGCGGTAGAGGGCAAACGAAAAAGGGCGCGGTAGCCAGTGCCACCGCGCCCTTTTCAATAGCGTGAAGCCGAAGCTTACTCCGCGGCTGCGACCTCGCTCGGACGCGGATCGCGGCGCTCGGCGATACGCGCCGACTTGCCGGTGCGGCCACGCAGATAATAGAGCTTCGCGCGACGCACGACACCGCGGCGAACCACCTCGATGCTGTCGATGTTCGGCGAATAGAGCGGGAAGACGCGCTCGACGCCCTCACCGAACGAAATCTTGCGGACCGTGAAGCTCGAGCCCATGCCCTTGTTGGCACGGGCGATGCACACGCCCTCATAGTTCTGCACGCGGGTACGCTCGCCTTCGACGACCTTCACGCCGACCTTGAGGGTGTCGCCCGGGCGGAATTCCGGAATCTTCTTCGCCTCGTTGAACTTGGCGATCTGCTCGGCTTCGAGCGTCTGGATCAGGTTCATTTCGTGTCGTCCTGTTTACGTCGCCGCGCGCCAGAGGGAGACTGGATCCGAGCGCCCTCATGGCGCTCCCAAAGATCCGGTCTCCGTGACCGTGTATCGATCTCGGCACGCTGGCGTCGCCAGGCCTCGATCTTCGCATGATCCCCCGATCGCAGCACTTCGGGGATCGTGCGCCCTTCCCATTCGACAGGTCGGGTATATTGCGGATATTCGAGCAGCCCCGTTTCGAAGCTCTCGTCCATGCCGCTGGAAGGCGCGCCCATTACTCCGGGAATGAGCCGAATGCAAGCGTCAAGCAGCGTGAGCGCCGCCATCTCGCCACCGGACAGGATATAGTCGCCGATCGAGACCTGCTCGATCTCGCGTGCCTCGAACAGCCGCTCGTCGATCCCCTCGAACCGGCCGCAAAGGATGACCGCGCCCGGCCCTTCGGCAAGCTGGCGCACGCGGTCCTGCGCCAGCGGCTTGCCGCGGGGCGTCATCGCCAAGATCGGGCGGCCGGGCGCGACACTGTCGAGCGCCGAGGCGATCACGTCCGCACGCATCACCATCCCCGCCCCGCCGCCGGCCGGCGTATCGTCCACCGAGCGGTGCTTGTCGGTCGCGAAGTCGCGGATCTGGACGGCTTCCATGCTCCACAGCCCCTCGCGCAGGCCACGACCAGCGAGCGAGATGCCGAGCGGCCCGGGAAACATCTCGGGGTAAAGCGTTAGAACGGTTGCAGCGAAAGGCATGGGAGCCTTTCCCCTTCGGGAGCGCGATTGGCAAGTGGACGATTGCATCATCATCGGCGCCGGCCCTGCCGGCCTCACCGCGGCGATCTATCTGGCGCGGTTCCATCTCGGCATCAGGCTGTTCGATTGCGGATCGAGCCGGGCGGCGCAGATTCCCTGCACGCGCAACCATGCCGGCTTTCCCGAAGGCATCTCGGGCAAGGAACTGCTCGCGCGGATGCTGACCCAGGCGGAGAAATACGGTGCGGTGCGCGAGCTGGCCGAGGTCGAGAGCCTGAGGTTGCTCGACGATGGCTTTGGCGTGCGGGTTGGCGAGCGCGAGCATGCGGCACGGACAGTTCTGCTAGCCACCGGCGTGGTGAACAACCGGCCGGCCATGCCGTGTGAGGTGCATGACGCAGCGCTTGCCCGCGGGCTGCTGCGCTATTGCCCGATCTGCGACGGCTATGAAGTGACCGACAAGCGGATCGGCGTGATCGGCACAGGCAGCCACGGCGTTGCCGAGGCGCTATTCCTGCGCGGCTACAGCGCCGACGTCACGCTGATCGCCCCCGAGGCGCATGACCTGTCCGAAGCGGATTCGGCGAAGCTCGACGAAGCCGGGATCGCGCGGATCGACGGGCCGTGCGGCAGCTATGCGATCGAGGGGGAATTGCTGGCCTTCGATACCGCCAAGGGGCGGCTCGCCTTCGACAGCGTCTATCCGGCGCTGGGTTCGGTGATCCGTTCGGGTCTGGCCATCCAGGTCGGCGCACGTGCCGATGCGAATGGCTGCCTGGAGGTGGACGACCATCAACGCACCAGCGTCCCCGGCCTGTTCGCGGCCGGAGACGTGGCGCGGGGGCTCGACCAGATCAGCCATGCGATGGGCGAGGCCGGCGTCGCCGCCACCACCATCCGCAACTTGCTGGCCGAGCGACACCCGATCCGGCGCTAGCCGCCGCACCCGCCGCAGCCGCCTCCCCCGCAGCCGCTCCCGCCGCCACCGCCACCGTCCCCGCCACCGCTGCTGCTCCCGCTGTCGCCGCCCGAGCTGGCGCGCATCTGGTGGAAACCGCCCCAGTCCGAGCCGACCAGCACCGCGGTGCCGAACAGTGCCACCGCAAGGTCGGTCTCCCCGCTGGCCGGCGCGCGCCGGAGCCGGTCGCTGTGCTCGCGTGCCTCGGCCAGCACTTCGTGCCCGGCGCGGGTCCGCCGGTCGAGTGTCACGAAGCGGATGAAGGCGAAGATCGCGGTGGCGATCAGGAACATGGTCAGGAAGCCGACCGGCTTGCCCCGTGCCTCGCCGATCAGCAGCTTGGTGTAGCCGAAGCCGATCAGCAGAAGATAGGGCAAGGTCTGGAAGAAGCGCATCTGCAGCGCCTCGCCCGTGCCCATCAGCAGGTCCGCGGCGATCAGCCGCTCGCGGACCTTGCCGGCATGCTTGCCGACCGCCCCTTCTACCCTGCTCCAGCCCGACCCGTCGGGCAGGGCGAGCACGCTGCGTTCCACCGGCGTGCCGTTGCCGAGATGGCTGGGGGTGAACTTGCTCTTGCCGTCCATCGCCAGCTGGTTGGTCGAGAGAAGGCGGGTGGCGACGGTCTCGGCGAAGCGGGTTCCGCCGCCGGCGAGATAGGCGAGATCATCGGTGTCGATGCGGCGCGGGGTGCGGCCTTCGGGCCGGAGCCAGCGCGGGATGAGGAAACCGGCGAGGATCGTGAGGATCAGCAACCCGCCATAGAGTTGAAGGAAAGGCCCACCGGTAAGATCGAAGGGCGACATAAAGTCCTAGCTCCTCAACAAGAGCCCCAGGACCAGGGCGAAGAGCGCTGCGAACGCTACCGGCAGCGCGATCCGGAATGGCCTCCGGGGCACGATGAATGCGTCGCGCGGATGCACGCGGCGCGCCTTGTGGTCCTCGAGCAGTCGCCGCCCCGCGTCGGGCCACAGATCCGCGGGCGGCGTGCCGAAGACGCGCTCGTAACTGCGCAGCGTCTCGGCATATTGGGTGAAGTAGCGATGCCCCTCCTCGCGCCCGCCGGCCGTGGGGCCGTGGTGGAAGGGGCGACCCAGGACCTCGGGGCAGAAGCGCTCCCAATAGTCGCGGGTGTAAGTCAGGTGGAGATGCCAGGCCTGGTCGACCTGGTCCGACGGGGTGACCGGATGGTCCATGGTCGCCGCCAGGAAGCAGAAGCGCTTATACTCCTCGATCACCCGACCGGCCTCGGCAAGGCTCCAGCCATTCTCGCGCGCCAGCCGCTGCGCGAAGCTGAGTTCCGCCTCTTCGGGGCCGATGATGTAATGGGAAAGCGCGGTCCAGACCGGGTGGCCGGTGGGGGTTCGAGAGAGACCGGGGGCCTTGCTCATCTATAATTCCCACTAATATAGTAGGTTTAATTTGTCAAGGCTTCGGCACGGCCGTGAAGCGTAGCGACTGGATCGTCACCGGCGTGGTGGGTGCGAGCAGCACCGTGCCGTCGAGCATCCCCTTGTCGCACTGCCAGCGGAAGGCGGAGGACAGCGCGCCGGTGGGATGCGGGGGCTCGCCCGTGCCGGTGCAGGCGCCGAGCTGGGCGTGAAGCGCAGCGAGGTCGCTCCGCCAGTCCGCCGCCGAGCGGTCCATCAGGAAATTCATCGCCAGCGCCTTCTGCACGACCGTCACGTCGCCCGCTGCATAGATTGCGCGCGCGGTATCCAGCGCGGCGGCGATCTCGGCGCTGACCGGCGTCTCGGCGAAGCGGAGCGCCCCTGCCTTGTCGAACGCGAACATCGCGTCCCAGGCGGTACCCGACGCGCCGGTATAGGTGCGGTTGGTGAAGACGAAGATTCCCACCCCCGCTTCCGGAACCAGCAGCATGTGCGAACCATAGCCGGGATAGCCGCCGCCATGGTGGAGCATCATCCCCAGCTCGCAATCCTGCGAGACGCGCAGACCCTTGCCATAGGCCGTGCCCTGCATGCAGCCGGTCTTTGCCGTGCTGCCGATACGCGGGGTCATGCGCACGAAGTTCAGCCCCTGCGCCAGCTCGCGCACCGTGGCCCGCTTGACCGGGCCGGTATCGGGGCCGTCGCGCGGCGGCCAGGCGGAGAGCAGGAAGGCGATCCATTTGGCATAGTCGTTGGCGCTCACCTGGAGCCCGCCCATCGGGCCGAAGGCGCCATTCGACATGGTCGGCTCCTCCTTCCAGGCGCCGTTCTCGAAGCGATAGCCGAGGGCACGGCGCTCGATCGGCCATTCGCGCACTTCGAAGCCGCTCGAGGTCATGCCCAGCGGCTTGAGGATCGTGCGCTCGACATAGACGCGATAGGGCATGCCCGAGACATTCGCGACGATGTGGCCGAGCAGCGCATAGCCGAAGTTCGAATATTCGTGCGCCGTATCAGGTACCCGGCTGAACGGCACGCCGGTCTGGAGGAGCCTGGTGAACTCCGCCTCGGGCATCGGCGTCTGGCGATCGCCCCAGGGATCGTCGGTGACGAAGCCGGCGACATGCGAGAGCAGGTCGCGGATCCGGATGCGCGGGCTGTCGCTGGTCGGGTATTTCCAGCCGCGCATCTCGGGCACGTACTTCTCGGCCAGGTCGTCGAGCGAGAGCTTGCCGGCATCGCGCAGCGACAGGATCGAGAGCGCAGTGAAGGCCTTGGTCATCGAGGCGATGCGGAACAACGTATCGGGGGTGACGGGGCGCTTCGCCGTGAGGTCCTGCACGCCGAAGCCGCGGACATGGACGAGCCGGCCCTCGGCGACCACGCCATAGACCAGGCCGGGCGTGGGCGTGTCGCGTTGGAAAGCCTCGAACTGGCGATCGATCGCGTCGAACTGCGGCTGGAGCGCCGCGGCCGCCGTCTGCGCCGCTGCGGGTGTGGCGATGCTGCAAATGGCGGCGACGATCGCCATACCGAACCGGATCATGTGCCTGGGCTCCCCTTGATCGGGAGATTGATACCCGGCCCGGCGGCGCCGACAAGGGCTCAGGCCATGCGTCCCGTGGCAAGACCGATCGCCCAGTCGGCGCGCCCCTCGGCCTCCGCCTTCCGCGCCGCGGCGAGGTGGTCATAGGCCACGGTGTAGAGGCGGATCTCCTCCCCATCGATCACTGCATAGCGCGCCAGCGGATCGCCATTCTCGACCGTGTAGGGCCGCGGATGGTCATCATCATAGGCCTGGAGCCCGACGCTGCCGGGGTTGAGTACGCGGCGGCCGTCGGCAAGCGCCAGCAGGCGCGGGACATGGGTGTGGCCGCACAGGATGAGCGGAGCCCCCTGCCCCGCCAGCCGCCCGGCCAGCTCCGCCTCGCTGGCGACGCGCAGGGTGGCGCCCTCCAGCGTATCGGTGAGCGGCGTCACGTCGCTGGTCGGCGTGCCGTGGCAGAGGAACATGTCCTCGATCATTAGCGTGGCGGGCAGCGCCGCCATCCAGGCCAGCGCCTCGGGACCCAGCGCCGCCCTGGTGAAGGCGTCGGACGCGTTGATCCGATCGGGCGGGTCGGTCAGTACCTGACGCTCGTGATTGCCCGCGATGGTCGGCCAGTCGCGCGCCATCAGCCAGGCGGCAGTCTCGGCCGGCCAGAGCGGCCCCGACAGGATATCGCCCAGGTTGAGGAAGCGCGTGCAGCCGCGCGCCTCGGCATCGGCGACGGTCGCGATCAGGGCCGGCAGATTGCCGTGGATGTCGGAAAGGACGGCAGTCTTCGTCATTCGACGAAGGCGGCGCTCACCACGAGCCGCTCGGCATCCCATTCGGGCACCGCGGCGGGAGTCATCGGCACCATGAAGCGCTTGGCCTTGCCGCTCTCGTCGGCCGGCCGCTCGATCTCGATCACGTCGCCCGCGCCGAAATCGTCGATCGCCACGATCTTGCCCAGCAGCTCGCCTGCATCGGAGACGGCGGGGAGCCCCAGCAGATCGACATGATAATATTCGCCCTCGCCGAGCGGGGGCAGCGCCGAGCGCGGGACGCTGAGTTCGGTCCCGCGCAGAGCCTCCGCTGCATTGCGGTCGGCCACTTCGGCGAAGCGCGCGATCGTGCCGTTGGGCCCGCCGCGCACCGATTTTAGCGTCAGCGCACCGCCATTGAACTGGCGGTGCGTCGACAGGTCCTCGGCGAAGACCTTCAGGCGGACCTCGCCCGTCACGCCGTGCGCGCCGATGATGACGGCGAGCGTAACGGGCTGATCGCGCGACAAGGTTTATGCCTCGGCCGGCGGGGTCTCTTCGGCAGTCGCCTCGGCGACCTGCTCGGCCTCCGGGGTGGCTTCCTCGGTGGCAGCCTCGATCTCGGCGCCGAGCACGGCTTCGGCTTCCTCGTTCGAGCCCTCGGCCGGAGCCTCCTCGACGGCCGGCGCAGCGGCGGCGGCAGCAGCGGCAGCCTTGGCCTCGGCAGCGGCTTCCTCGGCGGCCTTCAGCTTCTCGGCACGCTCTTCAGCGCGCTCGACGGCCTTCTCGCCCGGCTTGCCCTTGTTCGGGTTGTTCTTGGCGGTGCGCTCCTTCAGGCCAGCGGCGTCGAGGAAGCGGGCAACGCGATCGGTCGGCTGCGCGCCGACGCCCAGCCAGTAGGTGACGCGCTCACCGTCGAGCACGATGCGCTTGGCGTCGTCCTTGGCGAGGAGCGGGTTGTAGGTGCCGACCTTCTCGATGAACTTGCCGTCGCGGGGCGAACGGGCGTCGGCGACGACGATGCGGTAGTACGGACGCTTCTTCGAGCCGCCGCGCGACAGACGCAGGGAAATAGCCATTACAATCTTCCTTCTTCGTATTCGTCACCCGGCCGGGGCCGGGATCGTTGGTTGTTGCCCCGCCGCCTGACGGCTGGGCGGGGTAATCACTTCTTCTTGATCAAATTCTCGAAGCCCGGCGGGAGCTGCGGAGCCCCCGGACCGCCAAGGCCGGGAAGCCCGCCAGTATCCAGCTTGCCCATCATGTCGCCGAGGCCGGCGCCGCCCAGCGCGTTGCCGATGCCGCCCATGCCGCCGCCGGGACCACCCTTGCCGAGCATGCCCAGCATGCCCTTCAGGCCACCCATCTTCTTCAGGCGCTTCATCGCGGTCTGCATCTCGAGGTGCATCTTCAGGAGCTTGTTGACCTCCTGCACCGTGGTGCCCGAGCCCTTGGCGATGCGGATCTTGCGCTTGGCGTTGATCAGGTCGGGCTTGGCGCGCTCCTTGGGCGTCATCGAGGTGATCATCGCGTCCATGCGGATCAGCACCTTGTCGCCGCCGACCTGATCGACCGCGGCCTGCGCCTTCTTCATGCCCGGCATCATGCCGGCGAGCGCGCCGAGGCCGCCCATGCGGCGCATCTGGGCGAGCTGGCCGCGCAGGTCGTTCATGTCGAACTGGCCCTTGGCCAGCCGCGCCGCCATCTTCTCGGCGTCTTCCTCCTGGATCGCAGCCGCCGCCTTCTCGACGAGGCTGACGACGTCGCCCATGCCGAGGATACGGCCGGCGACGCGCTTGGGATGGAAGGCCTCGAGCTGGTCGAGCTTTTCGCCCATGCCGGCGAACTTGATCGGCTTGCCGGTGACCGCGCGCATCGACAGCGCGGCGCCGCCGCGCGCATCGCCGTCCATGCGGGTGAGGATCACGCCGGTGAGCGGCACCTGCTGGCTGAAGCTGGTCGCGACGTTGACCGCGTCCTGGCCGGTCAGCGAGTCGACGACGAGCAGGATCTCGTTCGGCGTGGCGATGTCCGCAACCGCCTTCATCTCGTCCATCAACGCCTGGTCGACATGCAGTCGTCCGGCGGTGTCGAGCATCAGGACATCGAATCCCTGCAGCTTGGCCGCATTGAGCGCGCGCTTCGCAATCTCGACCGGCTGCTGGCCGGCAACGATCGGCAGCGTGCTGACTTCGGTCTGGGTGCCGAGGACCGCGAGCTGCTCCTGCGCGGCCGGACGGTTCACGTCCAGCGACGCCATCATCACCTTCTTGCCCTGGCTCTTGAGCAGGCGCGCGAGCTTGGCGGTGGTGGTCGTCTTGCCCGAACCCTGAAGACCGACGAGCATGATCACGGCGGGCGGGGTGACGGCGATCTCGAGCTCGACCGTGTCCGGGCCTAGCATGTCGACGAGCGCGTCGTGGACGATCTTCACGACCTGCTGGCCCGGCGTTACCGAGCGGAGCACTTCGTGGCCGACGGCCTGCTCGGTCACCTTCTCGACGAAGTCGCGCGCCACCGGAAGCGCGACATCGGCCTCCAGCAGGGCGATCCGCACTTCGCGCATCGCGGTGCGGACATCGGCGTCGGTCAGTGCGCCACGGCCTCGCAGGCGTTCGAAAACACCACCCAGCCGTTCGCTCAGACTTTCGAACATGGACCAAACACTCCAAATCAGGACCGCGATTCGCCAAACGCAAAACACGCCGGCGGACGAAACCTCGTCGGCCGGCGTCACCCCTTGGGGTGGCAAATGTCTCGCGTTCGAAGAGAACGGTCGCGGCGGCCACTACCCTATCGGGCAAGGGGAGGCAAGCCCGGGCGTTTTCCGCTTAAATATTGTCGCCGCCGGCCGTCAGTTTAACCCGTTCTATACCGTACGCATGAGAAACGAACCCGATCACAGTTGGGGATCGCTGCCGGCATGTCGCTGGACTTCGAAGAACAAGCCGTATCGCAAAGCGCGCCGCGCCCGAGCCTGCTCTCGGGCGCGATCAGCGTTGCCGCGATCCTGCTGTTCGTCGGCATCGGCAGCGCCGTGCTCTCCAAGACACTGCAATTCTATTTCGAGGGCGGCGAACCCGCGGACCGCACGCTGGTGATCGCGCTGCTGCTCAACGTCGCGCTGATCCTGTTCGGCTGGCGGCGGCACAACGCGCTCAGCCAGGAAGTGATGATCCGCACCGCCGCGGAGGAACGCGCCCAGCAGCTCGCCAATCGCGACCCGCTCACCGGGTTCCTCAACCGCCGCAGCCTTGCCGAGGAAGGCGCGGCGATGTTCGTCCGGGCCGAGCGCCGCCGCAAGGCGATGGCGATGATCATGCTCGACCTCGACCATTTCAAGACGATCAACGACATGCACGGCCATGCCGTGGGCGATGCGCTGCTCCGCGCCGTCGCCGCCGAGATCGCGCACGTCATGCCCCCGATCGCGCTCACCGCGCGGCTGGGCGGCGACGAGTTCGCCTGCGGCTTCCTGTTCGACCCCAGCGAGCCCGGCGTGGTGGAGCGCATCGCCGAGCGGCTGGTCAGCCGCATGGCCCAGCCCTTCGAGGCCGAAGGCCTCCGCCTGCACATCAGCTGCTCGCTCGGCATCGCCCGCTCCGACTTCGACTGCGCGAGCATCGACGCACTGATGCGCTCGGCCGACATCGCGATGTACGCGGCCAAGAAATCGGGCCGCAACCGCTATGCCTGGTTCGACCATTCGATGGAGCGCGAGCTCCAGATGCGCAACGAGCTGGAGAACGGCCTGCGCACCGCGATCCCGCGCGGCGAGATCGTCCCCTATTTCGAGCAGCAGATCGACCTGACCACCAACCGCCTGCACGGCTTCGAGGTGCTGGCGCGCTGGGAGCATCCGACGCGCGGGCTGATCAGCCCGGAGCAGTTCATCCCGATCGCGGAGGAGACCGGCATGATCGCCGATCTCTCGCTCTCGATCATGCGCCAGGCATTCCTGACCGCGCGCGACTGGGACCCCTCGCTCACCGTGTCGATCAACATCTCGCCCTGGCAGCTGCGCGACGCCTGGCTGGCGCAGAAGATCATCAAGGTGCTGGCGGAGACCGGCTTCCCGGCCAGCCGGCTCGAGGTGGAGATCACCGAGAGCGCGCTGTTCGACAATCTGGCGCTGGCCCAGTCGATCGTCGGTAGCCTGAAGAACCAGGGCGCCAAGCTGGCGCTCGACGATTTCGGCACCGGCTATTCGTCGCTGGCGCACCTGCGCGCCCTGCCCTTCGACCGGATCAAGATCGACAAGAGCTTCATCATGTCGCTCAACTCGAGCGCGGACTCGGCGGCGATCGTCAACGCGATCATCAGCCTGGGCGAGAGCCTGAATCTGCCGATCACCGCTGAGGGCGTGGAGGATGCGGCAGTCGAGGAACGGCTGCGCGCCGCCGGCTGCGCCAAGGCCCAGGGCTGGTATTATGGCAAGCCGCTGTCGATGAGCGGCGTCCGCCGCCTGCTCGCCGAGCGCCGGCTGATCCAGCCCGGCGGCACGCTGCCCACCGCGCCCGACGCGCCCGCGCCGGGCCGTCGCGTCGCCGGCTGACCCCGGCTTTCCCACGATCGCAACATATTATATATCGTTACGGTGGAAGCGCGTGCTGACGGAGAGTCGGGATGCTCGATCGACGAACGACCCTGATCATGCTGGGTGGCGCCGCAGGCGGCCTGGTTGGCGTGGTGGCGCTTACCCCATCGCCGGGCGACGCGCATGCGGACCCCCGTCCCGACCTCTATAATTGCGAAGGCTGCGAGGCAGTCGCCGAGCGAAACGCGAAGGCGCTTTCCGCACGCGTCCGCCTCGCCTCTGCAGAGGAACCGGGTGAGCGGATGCTCCTGACCGGACGGGTGCTCACACAGGACGGCAGGCCGGCGCCGGGCGTCATCGTCTATGCGCATCACACCAATGCCCAGGGGCTCTATGCGAACGGCACGCCCGAGACCGAATGGAGCCGCCGCCATGGCCGGTTGCGCGGCTGGGCGAAGACCGGGCCGGACGGGCTCTACGTGTTCGACACGATCAAGCCGGCACCCTATCCCGACCGGAGCATGCCGGCGCACGTCCATCTCTTCATCGGAGAGCCCGGCAAGCGCCCCTATTATATCGACGACGCAGTGTTCGATGGCGAGTTCGGCGTCACGCCCGCCTATCGGGCGAAGCAGGAGCTGCGCGGCGGCAGCGGGATCGTGCGGCTGACACGCGGCGCCGGCGGCGTGCTGGAGGCGCGACGGGACATCCGGCTCGAACGCCATCCGATCGGCATCGGCGGCCAGCTCGGAGCGGGTTGAGCCCAGGAAATCCTCCCCCTGGAAGGGAGAGGAACTTGATCACCATCCTGCCCCTTCCTCGCTGAGGAACGCCTGCTCCTCAGGCGTGGACACCCGCCCCAGCGCCGCATTCCGGCTGGGGAAACGTCCGAACCGCGCGATCACCTCGGCATGTTTCCTCGCGAAATCGAGCACATAGGCATCGCCCAGCGATCCGAACTTCTCGACGCTCAGCGCCTGCATCGCCGGATCCTCGGCATGTTCGAGCGGCAGATAGAGGAACTGGCGCTGGTCCTTGTCCATCTCCGCGTCCCAGCCCTTGCCGAGCGCCTCCAGCGTCAGGTGCAGTGCGAGCGGATCGGCGGCGAAGGCCTCGGCGGTGCCGCGGTGGATGTTGCGGCTGAACTGGTCGAGCAGGATCAGCGCCGCCAGCAACGTCTCGGGATCGTCGCGCCAGCCCGCCGCGCCCGATCCGAGCACCAGATCGCGCAAGGGGCCGAAGCGGGCCTTGATCTCCGCGTCGAGCTTGGCGGAGGTCGCGAAATGCTGCTCGGGCGTGAGCGCGAACCAGAAGCCCAGCACTTCGCGGGCCTTCGCGTGGACATCCAGTGTTGCTGCGCCTAGATCACCGGCCAAATGTCATCCCCTCACGTCATCAGTCTGGGTTGTCGGCTCAACCTCGCCGAAAGCGAGACGATCAGCACGCTATTGTCGGATCGCGACACTATCGTGATCAACAGTTGCGCGGTGACCAACGAGGCCGTCAAGCAGACCCGCCAGGCGATCCGCCGCGCGCGGCGCGAGCGGCCCGGCGCCGAGCTGGTGGTGACGGGCTGCGCGGCGCAGATCGATCCCCAGGCCTTTGCGGCGATGCCCGAGGTCGACCGGGTGATCGGCAATGCCGAGAAGCTAAGCGCCGCCGCCTGGCACTCGCCCGAGCCGGTGGTGGTGCAGGATATCATGGCCGTGCGCGAGACCACGCCGCACCTTGCCGCCAGCTTCTCGACCCATGCCCGGGCGTTCGTCGAGGTGCAGAATGGCTGCGACCATCGCTGCACCTTCTGCGCCATCCCCTTTGGCCGGGGGAACAGCCGCTCCGTTCCCGCCGGCGCCGTGATCGACCGCGTCGCGGCACTCGCCGAGAGCCATGCTGAGGTCGTGCTGACCGGCGTGGACCTGACCAGCTACGGCCCCGACCTGCCCGGTTCGCCGAGCCTGGGCCAGCTGGTCGAGCGCATCCTGGCACATGTGCCGAAGCTCCGCCGCCTCAGGCTTTCCTCGCTCGACGGGATCGAAGTCGACGACCGGTTGTTTGCGCTGCTGACCGGGGAGCCGCGCCTGATGCCGCACGTCCATCTCTCGCTCCAGGCGGGGGACGACATGATCCTGAAGCGCATGAAGCGCCGTCACAGCCGTGCCCAGTCGGTCGCGCTGGTCGAGCGGCTGCGCGCGGCGCGGCCGGACATCGCGATCGGCGCGGACCTGATCGCCGGCTTTCCGACCGAAGACGACGCGATGTTCGAGAACACGCTCGCCCTGATCGAGGAGTGTCGCATCGTCCATGCGCACATCTTCCCCTATTCGCCGCGTGCCGGCACACCGGCCGCGAAGATGCCGCAGGTCGAGCCCGGACAGGTCAAGGCCCGCGCCGCCCGCCTGCGCACCGAAGCCGCCCGCGTCAGGGACAATTGGCTGCAAAGCCTGGTAGGCAGCACCCAACAAGTGCTGGTAGAGCGCCCCGGAGACCGGGGCCATGCCGGCAATTTCGCCGAGGTTCGCCTCGCCCCAAATGAAGTCGGAGAGATTGTGAGCGTAAAGATCGTGGACGTCCAGGACGGGAAGCTGATCGCATGAGCGGCGCCAGCTGGCACGAGCGCCTTCTCGGCGGCTTCCGCAAGACTTCCGACCGGCTGATCGGCAACCTTACCGGGCTTGGCCTGGCGCGGCTGGACGACGCGACGCTGGACGAGATCGAGGAGGCGCTGATCGCCTCCGATCTCGGCCCCGCCACCGCCGCACGCGTTCGCAAGCGGCTGGCCGACGGCCAGTTCGAGCGCAACATGGAGGAACTCGGCATCCGCCTGGTCGTGGCCGAGGAGATCGCCAAGGTGCTCGCCCCGGTCGCCAAGCGGCTCGAGGTGGAAGCCTTTCCGCGCCCGCAGGTGATCCTGGTCATCGGCGTCAACGGCTCGGGCAAGACCACGACGATCGCCAAGATCGCCAATCTGCTGATGGAGCAGGACTATTCGGTGATGCTCGCGGCGGGTGACACCTTCCGCGCCGCCGCGATCGGTCAGCTCAAGACCTGGGCCGAGCGGATCGGCGTGCCGATCGTCTCGGGCGCCGAGGGCGGGGACGCCGCCGGCATCGTGTTCGAGGCGGTGAAGAAGGCGACCGAGATCGGCACCGACGTGCTGATCGTCGACACCGCCGGCCGGCTCCAGAACAAGACCGAGCTGATGGACGAGCTGGCCAAGATCCGCCGCGTGCTCGGCCGCCTCAACCCGGCGGCGCCGCACGACGTGGTGCTCGTGCTCGACGCGACTACCGGCCAGAACGCGCTGAACCAGATCGAAGTGTTCAAGGAAGTCGCCGGCGTCACCGGCCTGGTGATGACCAAGCTCGACGGCACCGCCCGCGGCGGCGTGCTGGTCGCGGCGGCGGAGAAATACGGCCTGCCGATCCATGCGATCGGTGTCGGCGAGAAGGTGGACGACCTGCGCCCGTTCAATGCCGAGGAAGTGGCGCGCATCATCGCCGGCGTGGAGGAATTGACCAATGGCTGAGAAGAAAGCCGCCTCGCCCGGTGTGCGGATGCTGATCGACTATGGCCCGCTCGCGGTGTTCTTCGCAGTGAACTCGCTGGCACAGGGGCCGGTGCTGGCCCGCGTGTTCGCGGCGACCGTGGCGTTCATGGTCGCGATGGGCGCGGCGATCGCGCTGAGCTGGTGGAAGACCCGCCATGTCTCGCCGATGCTGTGGATCACTGCCGCCTTCGTGCTGATTTTCGGAAGCCTGACGCTCTATTTCCACGACCAGACCTTCATCCAGATCAAGCCGACGATCATCTATGCGATGTTCGCGATCGTGCTGGGATATGGCCTGATCGCCGACAAGCCGCTGCTCCAGACACTGCTCGAACAGGCCTATCCGGGCCTCTCGGCCAGGGGATGGCGGCTGCTGACGATCAACTGGGCCGCATTCTTCGCGGTCGCCGCGGTCACCAATGAAGTGGTCCGCCATTTCGTCACCTGGGACCAGTGGGTGCTGTTCAAGACCTGGATCATGATCCCGGTCACGCTCGTCTTCGCAATGCTCAACATCCCGATGCTGCTCAAGCACGGGCTGCAGCTGGAAACCCCGGACCAGGCCCCGGTTCCGCCGCAAGAATAAGCGGTGTCGCACGCGCTCTATCGCACGGTACGCGCCGCCAACTGGCTGCGCCGGCAGCTCCGCTCGAATGCGCTGTGGTTCCTGGTGCTTGCGCTGCTCGTCGGCATCGGCGCAGGAATCTCGGCGATCGCGCTCGGCCAGCTCGCGCGGGGCACGCAGCGGCTGCTGTTCGGGCTACAGCAGGGCGAGCATCTCAGCGCCGCCGAGGCGATCGCGCCGTGGCGGCTGGTCGCCCTGCCCGTCGGCGGCGCGCTGCTCGGGCTGGTCCTGTGGTTCCTCCGCCGGCGCAAGGCGGTCGACATCGTCGAGGCGAACGCGCTGCACGGCGGCCGCATCCCGGCGCGCGATACCGCGACAGTGGTGGGGACCACGCTGCTTTCCAACAGCTTCGGCGCCTCGGTAGGGCTGGAGGCCGCCTACGCCCAGGCCGGCGGCGGGCTCGCCTCGCTGCTCGGCCAGAAGGTCAAGCTGCGGCGGAGCGACCTGCGCACGCTGATGGCCGCCGGCGCGGGTGCGGCGGTGAGCGCGGCCTTCGGCGCGCCGCTGACCGGTGCCTTCTACGCCTTCGAAGTGGTGCTGGGCGCCTATAGCACCGCCACCGTCGCCCCGGTGATGCTTGCCGCGCTGGCCGCCGCGGTGCTCGCCCGCAGCCTCGGCATGACGCCCTATGTGATCGCCGCCGGGGGCATGCACCCGATCGGCACCGCCGATTACATGCTCTACGCCGTGCTCGGGCTGATCTGCGCAGGCACCGGCATCGCGCTGATGCGGCTGGTCTCGCTGGTCGAGCGCGCGGTGCATCGCTCCAGGCTGCCGATGCACTGGGCGCCGCTGGCCGGTGGGCTGCTGCTGGTCCCGCTGGCACTCGCCACGCCCCAGACGCTGTCGGGCGGGCACGGCGCGCTCAACCTCAACCTGGTCGCCGAAGTGACGATCGGCGGGCTGGCGATGACCATCCTGCTCAAGATGCTCGCCTCGGCCGTGTCGCTGGGCTTCGGCTTTCGCGGCGGCCTGTTCTTCGCCTCGCTGTTCCTCGGCTCGCTGGTCGGGCGGCTCTACCAGGTGGTGCTGGCGCAAGTGCCCGGCCTGCACGTGCTGGCACCCGACGACGCCACCGTGGTCGGCATGGCGGCGATGGCGGTGGCGGTGGTCGGTGGGCCGATCACCATGTCGCTGCTCGTGCTGGAGGTGACGCACGACTTCAACATCACCGGCGTCGCGGTGGCCGCCACGCTGATCTCCTCGACCGTCGTGCGCGAGATGTTCGGCTACAGCTTCTCGACCTGGCGGCTGCACCTGCGCGGCGAGACGCTGCGCAGCGGGCGCGACGTCGGCTGGATGCGCGCGCTCACCGCGGGCAAGATGATGCGCCGCGACGTGCCCCAGCTCGCTGCCGACGCCAGCGTCTCGGCCTTTCGCGACCGCTTCCCGCTCGGCTCGACCACGCGCGTGGTGCTGCTCGACGTGAAGGGCCATTATGCCGGCATCGTCGAGACCGCGGCCGCCTGGTCGCCCGATATCGAGCCGGTGGCGGAGATCGGCACGCTGGCCAGGCTGCCCCAGGCGAAGCTGGCGCCGGAAATGGGCATCGGCGAGGTGCTGGAGACGTTCGACCGGGTCGCCGCGGACGATCTCGTCGTGGTCGCGCCAGACGGCAGCGTCGCCGGGCTGATCACCGAGCGCCATGCGCGCCGCCGCTATGCCGAGGAACTGGAGCGCTCGCAGCGCGAGCTCTACGGCGAGGCCTAGGGCCAGGCTTTCGATTGCGCTTTCCCCGGCGAAGGCCGGGGCCCAGTCTTGAAAGTCACGCGCCATTGGCGCGTCTTCGCCGCGCACTGCTCAGCCTGGGCCCCGGCCTTCGCCGGGAAAAAGGAAGGTTATTTCCGCGCGCCGCTGCGCTTGGCGACGACGTCGCTGCGCAGTGCTTCGCGCCGGGCGAACAGCTCGGCTTCCTCCGAGGGCGACAGGCCGCCGGCAGCATAGCGCGCCTCCAGCGTGTCGATCTGCCAGGCCTCGCGCTTCAGCCGCTTCGCCTCCCGCCGGGTGAGCTGGCCGCTGTCGCGGCCATCGCGGATGTCGCTGCGGATCTTCGCCGTCTCGGCGGCGCTCTGGTCATGGCCCATCGTGTTCCCCGAGGGTCCCTGCATCGTCGGCCCGCCCCAGATCTGGGCGGAAGCCGGCACGGCGGCGAAGAACAGAGGCGCGAGGATCAGATAGCGGCGCATCACGACTTTCCCCAAAAGAAGTGTCCGGTGAAAACTCGCCTCCACCGGTTGAACGCGCCCTGAATGCAGAAGGGGCGTCCGATCGCTCGAACGCCCCTTCCAAAATCGCTATCCGCGAAGGATCAGCTGTCCTGGTCGGCACGGCTCACGCCGGCACCGTCGAGGTTCTGCGACACGAAGTCCCAGTTGATGATGTTCGCGGTGATCGTCTCGAGATACTTCGGACGCAGGTTGCGATAGTCGATGTAATAGGCGTGCTCCCACACGTCGATCGTGAGCAGCGGCTTCATGCCCTCATAGACCACCGGGGTGTCGGCGTCGTGCAGCGAGGTGACCTTGAGCTGGTCGCCGTCGAGCACCAGCCAGCCCCAGCCGTTCGAGAAGTGCGCGGTCGATTCCGCGACCAGCTTCTTCACCAGCTCGTCGGTCGAGCCGTACTGCGACGCGATCAGCTCGGCGAGCTTGCCGCTCGGCGCGGTCTTCTCACCGGTCAGGCCCTGCCAGAAGAAGCTGTGGTTCCAGATCTGCGCCGAGTTGTTGAACAGGCCCTTGTCGCCGGTTTCCTTGGCGTGCGCGATCACTTCGCTGAGCTTGCGGCCTTCCAGGCCCTTCTCGGCAATGAAGCCATTGGTCTTGTCGACATAGGCCTTGTGATGCTTGCCGTGGTGGAAGTCGAGCGTCTCGGCCGACATGTGCGGCGCCAGCGCGTCCTTGTCGAAGGGAAGCGGGGGAAGTTCGAAAGCCATGCGGTCTCTCCAGGATCACCAGGGGGTTCACCCGGGCAACGAACCGCCGGGCGATGCGGTCCCTCCCCTAACCCGCAAAATTCATCGCTGTCGCGGAAAAATCGTTGCGTCGTGCAAATGAAAATTTCGATCGGGCGCGATTGGCAGAATTACTATTGCAAACGCTAATCAATAGCTTGTTTTTGCACATCTAATCTTTCCTCCGTCATCCCCGCGAAGGCGGGGATCCAGAGCCATGCAGGACGTCGCTTTGTTACCCTGGATCCCCGCCTTCGCGGGGATGACGAAGAGGGAGGCTAGCCACCCACCTGCAGCAACTCGTGCCGCTTCAGAGCATGGCGAAGCTGGTCATAGGTGAGCCCCAGCGCTTCCGCCGTGGCACGCTGGTTGAAGCGGTGATCGGCGAGCGCACGCTGGAGCAGCTCCTTCTCGAACCGCGCCACCCGCCCCTTGAAGTCGGTCGCGCCGGCGAGCGCGGGCTGCTCTTCCAGCACCACGGGCGTGGACACGACGGCTGCGGCGGGCACTGATGCGCTCGAAGCGCTGCCCTGCATCGTGCGCAGGCGGAAAGGCGACTGGAACGGATCGATCTCGATCGCGTCGATCGGCCCGTCCTGCTCCCAGCGATAGACGGCGCGCTCGACAACGTTGCGCAACTCGCGGACGTTGCCGGGCCAGTCATAATGGGTGAGAATATCGAGCGCGTGCGGCCCCCAGCCGGGCCAGTCGACCCAGCCGATCTCGGACGCCATGCGCCGGCCGTAAAATTCGGCGAGCACCTCGACATCGCCGGGCCGGTGCCGCAGCGGCGGAATGGTCACCACTTCGAAGCTCAGCCGGTCGAGCAGATCGGCACGGAAGGTGCCCTTCTCCACCCGCTCGGGCAGATGCTCGTTGGTGGCCGCGACGATGCGGACATCGACCTGCACCGCTCGCGACGAGCCGATGCGGGTGATCTCGCCATATTCTACCGCGCGCAGCAGCCGCTCCTGCGCGCCCATCGACAGGGTGCCGAGCTCGTCGAGGAACAGCGTGCCGCGATGCGCCTCCTCGAAGCGGCCGACCCGCGCCTTGGTCGCGCCGGTGAAGGCGCCGGCCTCATGGCCGAACAGCTCGGCCTCGATCAGCGTCTCGGGCAGCGCCGCACAGTTCATCGTGACCAGAGGCTGGTCCCAGCGCGGCGACAGGCGGTGGAGACGCTCGGCGACCAGCTCCTTGCCGGTGCCGCGCTCGCCGATCACCAGCACGGGACGGTCGAGGGCCGCCGCGCGACTGGCACGCTCCAGCGCGTCGAGAAATGCGGAGGATTGGCCGATGACCTGGGTTACGCGCTCCATGCCAAATCCTTGGTGTATTTTCCCAACACTTGGCAAGTTAAATCCACCAGCTGAACGCCTTATGAACGGAAAAAACGGCAGATTTCTGCGGTTTTCACAAATTGGCACGCCCCCTGCAATGCTATGAGCAAGCCCAATGACGGGCCTGGAAAAACACCAAGGTTCAGGGAACAAGATCATGAACGCCAACGCCGCCTACTACCGCAACGCCTTCTTCTCGGTGGCACTTTCGGTAGCCGCCAGCCTGGTCATCATGGCCGGTACGGCCGGTCTGATGACGGCGTAAGAACAGGGTCCCCCGCTCGCTTCCCCTCGCGAGCGGAAACCTGACGGGAGGGGTCACCCCCTAGGCTCCTCCCGCCGGGAAACAAAAATACGAAGGAGTAACGACGAAATGGGTATCTTCTCTCGAACCCGCGACATCATTGCCGCCAACGTCACCGACCTGCTCGACAAGGCGGAAGATCCCGCGAAGATGATCCGCATGATCATCCTCGAGATGGAGGAAACGCTGGTCGAAGTCCGCGCTTCCGCGGCCCGCACCATCGCGGACCAGAAGGAAATGCGCCGCCACATCGCCAAGCTCGAAAAGCTCCAGGAGAGCTGGACCGAGAAGGCGGAGCTGGCGCTCTCCAAGGGCCGCGAGGACCTGGCCAAGGCCGCGCTGGTCGAGAAGCAGAAGGCCGCCGACATGTGCGAGCAGCTGAACGAGGAGATCTCGGTGCTCGACGAGGCCCTGAAGGCTTCGGAAGAGGACATCAACAAGCTCCAGACCAAGCTGCGCGAGGCCCGTGCCCGCCAGAACTCGATCGTCACGCGCCTCGAAAGCGCCAACAACCGGGTTCGCCTGCGCGAGATCACCAACGGCAGCCGTGTCCAGGACGCCTTCTCCCGCTTCGACGTGCTGGAGCGCCGTGTGGACTTCGCCGAAGGCCGCGCCGATGCCGCCGGCCTGGGCGCAGCGCCCAAGACGCTCGAGGAGGAAATCGCCGAACTCCGCTCGTCGGAGAAGGTGGATGCCGAGCTCGAGGCCCTGAAGGCCCGCCTGAACAAGGGAGCGTAAGCGATGGAGGAAGTCTTCCTTCCGATCGTCATCGTCGGGATGCTCTTCATCGGGCTCCCCTGGGTGATCATGCACTACATCACCAAGTGGAAGCAGTCCGGGACGATCACCAACGAGGACGAGAAGCTGCTCGACGAGCTGCACTACACTGCACGCCTGCTTGAGGAGCGTCTGCTCACCGTCGAGCGGATCATCGCCGCCGACAACCCCGATTTCCGCCCTGTCCGCGACGCCCGTCCGGAACAGAGCCCCTACGATATCTCGCGGAGGAACTGATCATGTCGAGCCGCACGAAATTCTACCTCGACAAGCAGAACAGCAAGTGGCTGGGCGTCTGCTCGGGACTGGCGGACTATACCGGGATCGACGTGATCTGGCTCCGCCTCGGCATGGTCCTGGTCACCTTCAGCACCTTCCCGATGGGCCTGGTCGCCTATCTGCTGATCGCCTGGCTGGCCCCGGCCAAGCCCTACGGCCTCTACCAGGGCCCGGAAGAAGCCAAGTTCTGGCAGGGTGTCCGCTCGAACCCGACGCGCTCGACCGCCGAGGTCCGCTCGAAGTTCCGCGACATCGACCGTCGCCTGGCCGATATCGAGATGTACTATACGAGCCGCAACACCCGGCTCGCCGATGAGATCGACAGCCTGCGCTGAGCTAATCGCCAGGTAAGTCAACAGGGAGGAAGAAATGAAAGACTTAGCGTGGTTGGTACCGGTTCTGATCGTCACTGCGGTGATGGCGTCCAAGGCCTTCCAGACCTGGGTCCGCGCCAAGCACGGCTACCCGATCGAGAATGAAGGCATTCACGGCCTTCGCGGCCGGCGCAGCTTCCAGGGCGAAAAGAGCGACACTCTCGAAGCAGACCGCAAGATCGCCCTTCTCGCTTCGGAGAATGAGCGCCTGACCGGCCAGATCAGCCGGCTCGAGGAGCGGATCGCAGTCCTCGAACGGATCGCCACCGATCCCGCCGAGCGGGTCGCCCGCGAAATCGACAGCCTGCGCTGAGGAGTGACGAGATGAGCTTTCCCTTCGCAGCTTTCGCCCCGGTCGCCGTGATCGTCGGTGCGCTGGTGGTCGGTGGCTGGGTGCTCACCACCTGGCTCCGGATCAAGCATGGCTACCCGCTGGACGGGGCCTGGGGCCAGGCGGTCTATCCCAAGACCGACGACGCGGCGATGGAGCGGATCAAGCTCCTGAGCCAGGAGAACGCCCAACTCCGCGCCGAACTGGGTTCGATCAAGGACCGGCTCGCCAATGTCGAGCGGATCGTGACCGACAGCTCGCACATCCTCGATCAGGAGATCGAGAAGCTGCGCAGCCCGCGTAACTGAGGAGACAGGTGATGGAAATCAGTCCCATTCTCATTCCCATCCTGGGCATCTGCTGTGGCCTGGTCGCCATCGTCGGCGGCGTCTTCCTCAAGCCCTGGTTCGCGCTCCAGCAGCGCAAGATGGAGCTCGAGGCGCAGATGGTCGCGGAAAAGGCCGCCCAGTACGCCGCCCAGACCGAAAGGCTCGAACAGCGGGTCCGGGTGCTGGAGCGGATCGTCACCGACAAGGGCATCGATCTCGCCAACGAGATCGAGCAGCTGCGGGATGCCCCTCCGCTGAACTGAAATTCCCACGCGGCACCGGCAAGGGCCGCCAGTATGAGGAAGTCCACCATGATTGCCATCGTTGTGTTCGCAGTGCTGTGCGCACTGTGCGGGGGAGCTATGTACCTCGCAGAGAAGCGGGATCGCCCCGTCCGCCGCGCCCAGCGGCTCGCCCGGGCCGCCCAGCAGAACTGATCCGCCAAAGCGCGTTTGAAGGAGTAGTGGAATGAACCCGTTCGAGATGGTTTTCGCGATTATCGTGATCGTCACGATCGGCAGCGTGCTCAAGGCACGCTACGGGATCCACAAGGACAAGGCCGGCAACGAGGTCTATCGCGGCGGCGCCGCAGACAGCGCCTCCATCGCCGAGAATGCCCGGCTCCGCGACGAGGTCCGTGCGCTCAAGGAGCGCGTCCAGGTGCTCGAGCGCGTGATCACCGACACCGAAGGCAGTGTTCGTCTCGACCGCGAGATCGAATCGCTGCGCGACAAGAACTGAATACGTCAGACCAAGGGAGGCATGACGTGACCCAGGATCCGACTATGTATCTCACCCTCGCCGTCGCCGGCCTTGCCGGGCTCGGCATGATCACCACCGCCGGACTCTCGGGCTGGCGCGGCTGGCTGGCCCTGAAGCGCCAGGAACTCGATGCGCACCACGTCCCGGAAGTGGCGACGGCAATGCCCACCGCCGCCTCGCGGATCGAGATCGCCGATCTCAAGGAGCGCATCCGCAAGCTCGAAGCGATCGCGGCCGGGGTGGACCTCTGAGGTCCACCCGGCTAGCGGGCGAGGCATGACCAGCCTCGCCGACCTGCAGGACGAATATGCGTTCCTCGAACCCGATGACCGCTATCGCCTGCTGATCGATCTGGGCCGCGGGCTGGAAGAAATGCCCGAAGCGCTCAAGACCGACGCCACTTTGGTCCGCGGCTGCTCGGCCGCGGTGTGGGTCTACCCCACTCGCCTCGACGACGGCCGGCTCCATTTCCTCGCCGACTCCAACGCGGCGATCACCAAGGGCATCATCGCGCTGGTGCTGCTCACGGTGCAGGACAAGGCCCCGGCCGAGATACTGGCGACCGACATCGAAGGTGCGCTGGCGCCGTTCGACCTGAAGAACCAGCTCAGCTCGAACCGGACCCAGGGCATCCCGAACATGATCGCCTTGGTGCGTGAGACCGCGCAGCGCTATAGCTGAGCGCAGGACCAATCGCCTCGGATCGCTCGATGCTACTGCCGCTCCTGCTTGTTGTCGCCGCCCCGGCCGCCGACCGCTGCGATCCGCCGAGGCATCGCAGCTTCGACGATCCCCGCCCCTTCCAGAAGGCCGGGCACGGCCTGTGGATCGGAGGCATCGAGTTCACTTCCGCCGACATCGCCGATGCCCGGGCAGCGGAAGGCCAGTATGCCGACGGATGGACGATCGAGCTGGTCTTCACGACCGAGGGCAATGCCCGGTTCGTCCAGGCCCAGCATTGCGGTGTCGGCAAGATGATCGAGATCAGCATCGACCGTCACGTCCTGTCGCGCCCGGTGCTCAACGAACCGATCCTCGGCGGCAAGGCGATGATCATGGGAGGCTGGAAGACGCGCGAGGAAGCCGAGGCGGTGATCCGGAAGATCACGGGCCGCTGAGGCTCAGCCTCGGGAAAGCCCCAGTTCCTCCGCCACGTCGTCCAGATCGGCGCCCTTGGGCACCAGCAGCCATTCCCTCGGCCCGCCGGCATCGACCACGGTCACCGCGCCGCGCGGGCAGACGCCCATGCACTTGACCTCGACGATCCCCGCTTCGGCCTTGCGCCCCTTCTTCAGGCCCAGATGCTTGCGCAGCGCCTTGGCGAGCGATTGCTTGCCCTTGGGCCCGAAGCCGCCGTCGAGCTTCTTCGAGCATTTCGCGCAGACAAGGACGGTATGGTCCCAGTTGGAATGGACGCGGTGCTTCAATCGCCCTTCCACGTCCGCCGTTCCTCGGCAGCCTTGAGCACGTCATAGGCGGCCTGGATCGCGTGGAAGCGCTTGGCGGCCTCCGAATCGTTCGGGTTCACGTCCGGATGGTTGACCTTGGCGAGCCGGCGATAGGCCATGCGCACCGCGTCGAAATCGCTGTCGACCTCGAGCTCCAGCACCTCCAGCGCGCGCATCTCGTCGCGCGAGCGGCTGCCGTCGCCCGGCCCTGCCCAGCCATTGTACTTCGCCTCGGCAAAGCCAGACGCGTCACGCCGCTCGTCCGCCTCGCGCTTCGCCGCTTCCTCGGCGGTGAGCCCGGCGAAATAGTCCCAGTTGCGGTTGTACTCGGCGGCATGCGTCTCGCAGAAATACCAGCGCTCGGGGCTGTTGGGCGATTTGGGTGCGGGCCGGTCGCCCGGCTGCTCGCAGCCATGGCGATCGCACAGGCGCACCTTCACTGCCTCGCGCTCGGCGCCATATTCGCGCCAGCGTGGAAAGCCCCAGTCTGAAGATCGCGTCTGCCTTGCCATGCCGTCCAGATAGCCACTCGTTCGGATGGCGCAAGCTTAGCACCGCCGTGTTACATGAAATGCCAGAGGGTCTATAAGCCGGGTTCTGTCCTCGTCCCCCAAGGAATCCCTGGACGGCGATGTGCGACCATTCCTCTAGGCGACGGATTGCTCCGCCGCTCCAGCAACCAACCCGGGCGACGGGCCGGAACCAGGCCCATGCGCCGCCCCTATTCGGTCTTGCTCCCGGTGGGGTTTACCATGCCGCTTCCGTTACCGGTCGCGCGGTGCGCTCTTGCCGCACCCTTTCACCCTTGCCCTTAGTCCCGAAAGACCAGTGGGCGGTCTGCTCTCTGTGGCACTTTCCCTGGGGTCGCCCCCGCCGGGCATTACCCGGCACCGTGTTTCCGTGGAGCCCGGACTTTCCTCGCGTGCTTGCGCACCCGCGGCCGCCCAACCCTCTGGCACGGACCGCTCTAGCGAAGCCGCAGGTTACTGCAAGTGCCTCAGGCCTTTCCGTCACCGTCCGGATCGGCGGTGCGCAGCACGGCGGTGCCCCAGGCCATCACTTCGACCTTCCACATCACGCTGAGGCCGGAAGCCAGCGCGATCCTGCGATAGTCCGATCCCAGCCCGACCACGCCGTCCGCGCCGCGCACCTTCGCGACCCGCTCGACCGCTGCCGTCGCCTCGCTCACCGTGGGGATGTTGACCGAGGACGGCACTTCGCCCTTCGCATCGGCGCGCGCCACGCCGGAAAGATAGGCCTGGACCGGGCCAAGCGACGTCGAAGAACCGATATTGCTGCTCAAGACGGAATAACCTCCGCCTCCTGTATTTCATCCTATACTTGCAGAACCCCGCACAAATTTAGTGCACGCCCCCGTAACTAAACCGTTCAGTCGTCTCCCTGGGGCTTGGGCAGCAGCAGCGCGAGCAGCAGGCAGCGGCATTCCATGTCGATCTCGCCGTCGATCATCTCGGGGCGGAAGCGGCGCTGGAAGGCGGTTACCGCGGCCTCCTCGTCGCTGACGTCATAGCCGAAGCGCTCGAGCGCCATGATGAAGCCGGCATCGGGCCAGCCCGGGTCCATCAGGTTCCGGGTGGGGCGCGGCAGCGCCAGGCGCAGACGGGCGAGCGCATGCCAGTTGAACAGCTCGCCCGGGTCCTGCTTGCGCGCCGGCGCCACGTCGGAATGGCCGACGACATTGCCGCGGGTAATGCCGTAGCGCTCCTTGATCTCGGCCACGAGCGGGATCAGCGCACCCATCTGTTCGGCCGGGAACGGGCGATAGCCATGGTCATGGCCGGGATTGACGATCTCGATGCCGACCGAGGCGGAATTGACGTCGGTGATCCCGCGCCAGTGCGAACGACCGGCGTGCCAGGCGCGCTTGTCCTCGGGCACCAGCCGGTGGATCGTGCCGTCCTCCTCCACCATGTAATGGGCGGAGACCTTGGCCTCGGGATCGCGCAGCCGCGCCAGTGCCGCCTCCCCGCTTTCCATGCCGGTATAGTGCAGCACGATCATCGTGACCGGCAGCGCACGCTCGTCGAAATTGGGCGAGGGCGCGTCGAGAAAGACCAAGCCGTTGTGCATGGGCCGGACGCTAGACCCGTAACGACACCGCGATCAACCCGCCGCGCGCACCGATCCGGGCGCATCGACGCCGCGATAGAAGCCGCGATAGCGCTCGCAGGGGGTGAAATGCTCGGTCTGGCCGATCACCGTCTCGCCCGCGCCCAGCGCGAGCAGCCCGCCGGGCCGCATCGCCGAGGACAGCGTGTCGAACACCTTGCGGCGCACCGCTGGCGAGAAATAGAGCATCACGTTGCGGCACAGGATGATGTCGAACACGCCCGCCGGCGCGGGATCGAGCGTGAGGTTGTGCTGGCGGAACTGGAGCTTGCGGACCAGTTCGGGCTTGGCGACCCAATCCGCGTTCACCGAATCGAACCAGGTCATCATCCGGCGGACCGGAAGGCCGCGCTGGATCTCGAACTGCGAAAAGCGACCGCTGCGGGCACGTGCCAGCGCCGCGGGCGAGACGTCGGTCGCCACGATCTCGGGATCGGGCATGCCGCGCTCGGAAAAGAGAATGGCGAGGCTCAGCGGCTCCTGCCCTGTCGAGCAGCCCGCCGACCAGATGCGCAGCCGCCGATGGCCGGCCTCTGCCTGCATCGCCTCGGCCGCGTCCGCCACCATGTCGAGCACGGCGGTGTCGCGGAAGAAGCTGGTTTCCTGGTTGAGCAGCGCATCGACGACGAGGTCCGCCAGCTCACCCGTCCGGGCCGAGATGAGCTGGGCGACCAGCTCGTCCAGGCTGGCCAGGCCGCGCGCACGCAGGATCGGCTTCAACGCCGTCTCGATCCGCCAGGTGCGGTTCGCGGCGATCTGCTGGCCGGCACGCTGCTCGAGCAGCGCGGCGATCATGTTCATCGCCCCGGCAGAAGCGATCGGCGCGGCGCCCGGAGTCGGGATCATGCCGCGCCTCCGCGCCGGGCGATCAGGCGCCCGATCTCGTCCGGCGGCAGGATCGCGCTCGCCCGGCCGGCATTGGCGACGGCGCCGGGCATGCCCCACACCACCGAGCTGGCCTGGTCCTGTGCCAGCACGCGCGCGCCGGCATCGATGAGATCCTTGGCGCCCTCGCAGCCGTCGCGCCCCATGCCGCTCAGCACCACGCCGAGCGCACGTGCGCCGAACACCTGGGCAACGCTTTCGAACATCGGATCGACCGAGGGCATGCAGCCGCTCGTCGCCTTTTCGTGGGTGAGGCGGATCGCCGAACCGTCCGAGGTGCGGACCACGCGCATGTGCGCATCACCCGGCGCCACGATGATCCGGCCCGGTCGGATGCGCATCCGGTCCGCGGCGACATCGCAGGGCCGCCCGCCGAGCACGGCGAGCTGGGTGGCGAAATAGCTCATGAAGGAGACCGGCAGATGCTGGGTCACCAGGATCGGAACCTGGAACTTCGCGGGGATCGCGCGCAGCAGCTGACTGAGCGCGTGGATGCCGCCGGTGGAGGCGCCGATCGCGACCAGCTCGAAATCGTCGGGCAGATGCACCGCGCCGTGATGCTGCGGAGTGACCGGCACGGGCGCGGGATGCACCGCCGCCACCGGTTCGGGAGGTGCCGGATGATGGGCATGCGTCTCGATCAGGCGGGCGAGCCGCTCCTCGAGCACTTCGGCGAAGCGGCCGCCGAACGCGCCGATGCCGGGCTTCACCAGCGTATCCGCCGCGCCGAGTGCCAGCGCCTGCACGGTCACCGCCGCACCTTGCTCGGCCGCGGAGGAGACGATCAGCACCTTGGCGCCCCGCCCCGCCGAGATCACGTCGGGGAGCGCGGTCAGGCCGTCGATGCCCGGCATCTCGATGTCGAGCAGGATGATGTCGACCGAATGGGTCTTGAGATAGTCGAGCGCCGCACGCACGTCGCTATAGGCGGCAGCGACGCGGAAGCGACGCGTGCCTTCCACCATGCGCCCCAGCACCGACCGCGCGACGACGGAGTCGTCGACGATCAGCACCTGCGCCGGCCCGGCAGCAGCGCTGCCGAACCCGGTGTCCGCAAGAGATGCGTGCGCCACTTGGGCCTCTCCTATGCGTCGCTCAGGCGACGCCGACGATCTGCAGCTTGCTTTCCAGCGTCTCGCGGTCGAACGGCTTCATGACATATTCGTCGGCGCCGGCCTCGATGGCGGCGCGGATATAGGCCATGCCGTTCTCGGTGGTGCAGAACACCACCTTGGGACGCTGGGGAAGCCCCGAGTCCTTGAGCGCGCGGAGGAAGTCCATGCCGCTCATCACGGGCATGTTCCAGTCCAGCAGGATCACGTCCGGCGGGGTCTGCAGGCAGGAGTCGAGTGCCTCGCGGCCGTCACCAGCCTCGCGCACTTCGAAGTCGAGAGTCTCCAGGATGTGCCGGGCGACCTTCCGGATCACCTTGGAGTCGTCGACGACCAGACAAGTCTTCATTTTCCCCTGTTCCCCGCTTTCAGGTGTCTAGGTTGGGATTGGACAGTGCACGAAAGGCGTAAGCGCCACGTTAATCGCATGATTCAATTCAGTCCGGCATGGCCGGGGACGAGGCTGGCGAGGTCGATCGCGAGGATCGGCTCGCCTTCCCGCTCCACGATGCCCAGCCCTGCCCCGCGCCAGGCGGGATCGAGCGTGACGCCGTGCGCCAGCGGCAGCAGGTCGAACGGCGCGACATCGTCGAGCGCGTCGACCAGCATTGCATAATGATGCCCCTCGACCTGGGTGATCACCGCACGGCGTGCCGGGCTGCCGCCCGCCAGGCCGAGCGCCGACTGGGTGTCGACCACGGTCACCACCCGGCTGCGCAGGGCGGCGAGCCCGCGGACATGCTGCGAGGCGCGCGGCACCGCCGTCACCTCGCCGATGTCCACCACGGACTCGACCTGCTCGGAGTCGATCGCGACGGCGCGGCCCGCTACCTGGGCAATGAGATAGAGATGCGACATCAGCGACCTGCCTTGCCGGAAACCCGGGCCTCGAGCGCGGAAAGCAGTCCCGCCCTGTCATATCTATAGACGCTGTCGTCGCCCGACCCACCCGAAGCACGCTTCTTTCGCAAACGGACCACCGGCGCGGGAGCTGCCGGCACGGCCTGCGCCTCCTCGCTGGAGAGCACCACTGCGGGGGTTTCGCCCGGCGCCAGGCGGAGCACGACACGATATCCGGACGCTTCCAGGAGCGGCTTCACGAACGAGGCCATCCAGCCATCCTCGTCGCCCGAGATCAGGCAGAGCGGCGGGCTGTCGTCGACTTCGCGCTCGGCATGCTCGTCGAAGATCCACAGCATGTCGACCAGCTCGATCTGCTCGCCATCGACCAGCACGACGCCGGCGATCGGCCCCGGCTCGCGGGCCGGCGCGATCTCCTCGGGCAGCACGACGATGTCGGCGGCTTCCTCGATCGCATAGGAGACTTCGTTGGTGCCGTCCTTCAAGCGCAGCACGTTGATCCGCCCCAGCCCGTCCAGGTCGCCATGCGCGGCGAGCGGCAGGATGCGCTCGTCGATGGTGATGCGGAAGCGGCCGGCGGCGAAGCGGACATTGGCCGCATCGACCTGCTCGACCCGGTCGACCGCCGCCAGCGGCACCGCGCGGCGCACGCCGTCCAGGTCGCGAAACAGCAGAGCCGGCAGGCCCGGGGCCTCCTGGGCCTCCTCTTCCTCCTCGAACAGCTGCTGGTTGTCGCGGCTGAAATCCAGGCTCGCGGCCTTGGCCATGCCGGCGCAGTCGAGCAGCAGCATCGGCAGGCCCGAGTCCGGCAGCGTCTGGCCGGCATAGAGGCCGGTCGACATCACCGCGGGCGAGGCCGGCTTGATCACCAGTTCCTCATTGTCGAGCACCGTATCGACGGCGAGCGCGTAGCTGCCCTCGCTCACGCTGACGATCGCGAGCATCTGGCTGCCCTCGTCGCGCGCGGTGCTGGCCGCGACGCCGAGCATCGAGGCCAGGTCGATCAGCGGCATGCGCCGCTCGCGCACCGAGGCGACCGGGGAGCCGCCGATCACGTCCACGCGGATCGCCTCGCCGCGCTCGGTGACGATTTCCTCGATCGACTGGCGCGGGATCGCGAAGCGCTGGCCGCCCACGCCCACCACGATCGTCGAGATGATCGAGAGGGTCAGCGGCACATGGATGGCGATGCGCAGGCCCTTGCCCAGCGTGCTGTCCAGCTCGATGCGGCCGCCGATCTGCTCGATCGCCGCGCGGACGACGTCCATGCCCACGCCGCGCCCCGAAATCTCGCTGACCACGTCCTTGGACGACAGGCCCGGCTCGAACACCAGGTCGAGCTTGGCGCGCGCCGAGAGGCTGCGCAGCTTGGCTTCGTCGCGGCCCTGGATGACGAGCTTCTGGATCAGCCGCTCGGTATCGATGCCGCGGCCGTCGTCCGCGATCTCGATGATGATCTGGTTGCCCGACTGGCGCGCCGAGACCGACAGGCGGCCATTCTCGCGCTTGCCGCCGGCCCGGCGCTCGGCCGGTGCCTCGATGCCATGGTCGATCGAGTTGCGGATGATGTGGACCAGCGGGTCGCGCATCACTTCGATCATCTCGCGGTCGAGCTCGACATCGGCGCCCTCGACCTGAAGCATCACCGACTTGCCCAGCCCCGCCGCCGTGTCGCGCACCATGCGCGGCAGCGCGGAGAACAGCGCATCGATCTTCTGCATGCGAGTGCGCGTCACGGTATCGCGCATCTCGCCGACGGTGAGCGAAAGGCGTTCGAGGGCGGCCTCGATCGCGGGATCGATCTCGCCGTTGCGCAGCCGCCGGGCCAGCTCGTTGCGGGCCAGCACCATGTCGGACATGCCGGACATCATCCGGTCGAGCAGGTCGACGTTCAGGCGCACGCTGCGCGCCGGTGCGCGGGACGTGATCGGGCCGGCATGGGCGATTTCCTCGGCCCCTTCGGCCAGCGCCGCGATCAGCAGCTCGTCGCCGCTATCGTCCAGGCTGGTGCCCGATTCGATCGCCTCGACCAGCTCCCCGATCCGATCGACCACGGCGAGCACGGCGTTGACCAGCGCGCGATCCGGCGCGCGATTGCCCTCGCGCACCTGCGCCAGCACATCCTCTGCGGCATGGCTGAGCCGGCCCAGACGCGGCAGGTCGAGGAAGCCGCAGCTGCCCTTCACGGTGTGCACGAAGCGGAAGATCGCATCGAGGCGCGCGCGATCCGTCGGATGCGCTTCCCACGCGACGATCTCGCCCGAAAGCGCTTCGAGCGTCTCACGCGTCTCGGCGATGAATTCCTGCAGCAGGTCGTCCATGGGGCCCCGGAAAGCAAATTTGCGGGGCTCTTGTGCAGGATGGGTGGTTAAAAGGGCGTTAGTGCTCGGCGTGGCCGATGCGCCTTCCTCCTCGCCCCTTATGGGCCCGGGCTAGGCCACCCGGAACGAGGCCCCGAACAGCAGCACCTCGGCATCGGGCGGGCTCACCTGGAGCATGCCGCCACCCTGCGTCACCAGCGCATGGACGAGATATGCCGCCGCCGCGCGCGGCGTGATCGGCAGGTCGTCCTTGCCCCCGGCCAGCGCGCTGCGCAGCTCGGGATCGAGCACGATGCGCGGGCCGTCGGCGCGCACGACGATCTCGATCTGGCCGTCGATGATCTCCGCGCCGATGTCGAGCTGGCCGCCGCGGATCAGCGCGTCGCCGCCGATCAGCGACAGGTTCATCAGCACCTTGATCGCCTGCTTGGGCAGGACCGGATCCTCGACCATCCAGCCGACATTGACGCGGTGGTTCTCGCCGAACAGCCCCTCGATCGCCGCCTGCGCCTCGCGCGTGTCGACGGTCTCGCCGAAGCCGCCCGCCGCGCCGAACGCCAGGCGGAAGAATTTCAGCTTGTTGGCGCTGGCCTTGGCGCTCTCGTTGAGCAGCTCCAGGCAGCGCGCCCGCATCTCGGGATCATGCTCGTCGGCGAGCAGTTCCAGCCCGTTGTTGAGCGCTCCCACCGGGCTCAGCAGGTCGTGGCAGAGCCGCGAGCAGAGCAGGCTGGCGAAATCGGTCGGACTGATGTTCAAGATGCAGGCTCCCCCGGCAGGTCCTGCTTCTTTGGCCCACGGCGCGCCATGCTGCAAGCGCACAGCACCACGCGCGACCAACGTCGCACTTGCCGGCGACGAAGTTAGCGTTACCATTGGCGGAAAACGGAAAGAGTGGAGAGCCATGCGACCCGTCCTGCCTATTCTCGCCGCGCTGCTGATCGCGCAGCCCCTGCCCGCCTTTGCGCAGGAGAAGCCCGCCGCCACCGCCAGCTTCCGGATCGACAAGGCACGCCTCGACAAGGCGCTGGCCGAGATGGTCGCGAGCGGACGCGCAAGCGGCGTCGAGGCGCTGGTGTGGAAGGACGGACGCGAAGTCTATTTCGGCGCCACCGGCCTGGCCGACCGCGAAGCCAATCGCCCGATGCGGCGCGATACGCTGGTCCAGATCTATTCGATGACCAAGCCGGTCACCGGCACCGCGCTGATGCAGCTCTGGGAACAGGGCAAGTTCGGGCTCGACGATCCCCTCTCCCGCTATCTCCCAGAATTCGCGACGATGCTGGTGCAGGACGGCGCTGACGCGAACGGCCAGCCGGTCTGGCGCCCGTCGAAGCGACCGGTGACGATCCGCGACGTGCTGCGCCACACCGCCGGCTTCGCGTACGGCGATGGCCCGAGCGCGGCGGAGAAGGCCTTTGCCGCCGCCGATCCGCTCGGGCTCGATCATGATCTTGCCGAGTTCGGTCGCCGCCTCGCGCATAGCCCGCTGATCTACGATCCGGGCACCGAATGGCGCTACAGCTCGGCGGTGGACGTGCAGGCGCTGCTGGTCGAGAAGCTCTCGGGCCAGAAGTTCGAGGACTATGTGCGCCAGCACGTCCTCACGCCGCTCGGCATCAAGGAGGCCGCCTGGACCCAGCCGCAGGAATGGCTCGATCGCTTCGCCGCCACCTATCTGCTAGGCACCGACGGCAAGCTCACCCGCGAGCCCGACGCGGTCACCCGCGCGCGCAACTTCCCCAAGCCGGCGATGACGATGGGCGGTGCCGGCATCGTCGCGCCGATCGACGATTACATGCGCTTCGCCCGCATGCTGCTCGGCCAGGGCACGCTGGACGGCGTGCGCATCCTCAAGCCCTCCACCGTGCGGCTGATGTCGACCAACCAGCTCGATCCGCGGATCACCGAGCGAAGCTGGCTGCCGGGCAAGGGCAATGTCGGCTTCGGCTTCGATTTCGCAGTGCGTGTCGGCCAGCCCCAGACGCCCGAGGAGCAGCGCGGCGCGGTTGGCGAGTTCTTCTGGGACGGCGCCGCCTCCACCCTGTTCTGGGTCGATCCGGCCAACAAGCTGACCGCGGTGTTCTTCGTCCAGACCAAGCCCTTCCAGGTCTCGCTCCACCGCGACTTCCGCAAGGCGGTCTATGGCGAGACCTATCTGGGTCCGCCGGGCGACTGATCCTCGATCCCGAACAGGGTGCGCATCTCGCCACGCTTCGCCAGCAGGTCCGCTAGCGAATAGCTGTCGAGCACCGCCATGAACGCCTCCAGCGCCTCGTTCAGCGCGCCCTGCAGCCCACAAGCCGGCGCGATCACGCAGCTCGGGCAATCGGCCAGGCGGAAATCGTCCTCCGTGTGGCGCACCACCTTGCCGACATTGATGCTCTCGGCCGGTGCGCCCAGCCGGATGCCGCCCGAGCGCCCGCGCACGCTCGCCACATAGCCGGCGCGGGCCAGGTCGTTGACCACCTTCATCAGATGGTTCTGCGAGATGCGGTAGGCCGCCGATATCTCGGCGATCGAGCTCAGCCGCTCGGGCCGCGTGCCCAGGTAGAGCAGCACCCGCATCGCATAGTCGGTGTAGCGCGTCAGGCGCATCCTCGTCCTCTTTTGATCCCGGTCAATATTAGATGCATTTTCCTTGCATGTTTTAATGCGAGTGAATAGATGCATTTTCAAGACATGATTTGGAGTCGCGGCGATGGCCGACCTTTCCGAACTCGACGATCCCGGCCTGCGCCGGGTGGTGGGCGCCTTTTATGACCGGGTCCGCACCGATCCGCTGATCGGACCGGTGTTCAACGATGCGATCCACGACTGGCCCGCGCACCTGGTGCTGCTCGGCGACTTCTGGTCCTCGGTGATGCTGACCTCGGGCAAGTACAAGGGCCGGCCGGTGCCCGCCCATTTCCGGCATCGCGAGCGGATCACCCCGGCGATGTTCGATCGCTGGCTCGCGCTCTGGGCGGCGACCACCAACGAGCTGATGGCGCCGCACGCCGCCGCCGCGCTTCAGGACAGGGCCGCCCGGATCGCCGAGAGCCTCCAGCTCGCCCTGTTCTTCAAGGTTCCCGCGTGATTTCGCAGAAGGAGTAGTTCCATGTCCAACGCCCCGCTCGTCGACCTGTCGGTCCACCACAAGCCGGTCGACTTCTCGGACCGCATCGCGCTCGGCTTCACCAAGATGCTGCGCTTCTGCGCCGATACCTTCTTCGCGAAGCGCTATGGCCACCGCGCCATCGTGCTCGAGACGGTGGCGGCAGTGCCCGGCATGGTCGGCGCGACGATCAACCACCTCAAGGCACTGCGCCGCATGCAGGACGACAAGGGCTGGATCCGCACCCTGATGGAGGAAGCGGAGAATGAGCGCATGCACTTGATGACGTTCATCGAAGTGGCCAAGCCGACGCTGTTCGAGCGCTTCGTGATCCTCGCGGTGCAGTGGGTGTTCTACCTCGCCTTCTTCGCGCTCTACCTGGTCAGCGCCAAGACCGCGCACCGCGTCGTCGGCTATTTCGAGGAAGAGGCGGTGATCAGCTACACGCACTATCTCGCCGAAATCGACGAGGGCCGCTCGCCCAACGTCCCCGCCCCGGCGATCGCCAGGCATTACTGGAAGCTGCCGGACAGCGCGACGCTGCGCGACGTGGTGCTGGTGGTCCGCGCCGACGAGGCGCATCACCGCGACGTCAACCACGGCTTCGCCAACGAGATCGGCGGCCAGCCGGTGGATGCGGCGAAGATCGCCCCCTACCCCGCCCATGCCGACAAGCTGGACATCGCGGCATGAGCGCGGTGACGCCCTACCGCTCCACCCCGGTGTTCGACGAGGGATCGCTCCCTGCCGCGCTCCGGGGCGAGCATTCCACCAAGGCCGGGGTATGGGGCGTGATCCGGGTGCTGGAGGGCAAGCTCCTGCTCACCCGGGCCGACCCGCTTGGCGAACAGCTGCTCGAGCCCGGTTCACCCGGGCTCGTGCTGCCGCAGCAGCCGCACCACGTCACCCCACAGGGGCCGATGCGGATGCAGGTCGACTTCTACGATGTGGAGCCGGAGCTCCCCTAGACCACCCTGCGGCCGGTGAAGAGCTGGATCAGGCCGACCACGACGGCGACCACCAGCAGGATGTGGATCAGCCCTGCGCCGACATGGAAGGTGAAGCCCAGCAGCCACAGGATCAGCAGGATGACGACGATCGTCCAAAGCATCGGCGAACTCTCCGTTTAGCGTTTCCTCTCCAACGGGTTGCGTCGCCGAAACGTTCCGAGGCCCCTGCTGGGGTTTTTCCGGATTTCGCCGGGCGCGCCGCTTCCTGCTACAATGCGCAGGAAAGGGCGTGGCCCGACCCCGGGAACGATCCATGACGAGCGTGGTGACGAACAGACTAGGCAAGCCGGCCCCCGACCATCGTTGGGCGAGCCTTGGCGCGGCCAGTCTGCCCGCATGGTTCACCGGCCTCGGCTTCGTCATCCTCGCAGCGCCCCTGCTGGGCTGGCTGATCGGCAACCCGTTCCTGCGCGGCTTCGGCGATCCCCATTATGCGGTGGCGCCGCTCAGCGCGATCAACGGGGCCAGCGTGACGCTCACCGCGTTCCTGGCGGTGAGCGGTTATCCCAGGGCGGCGCGGCTGGCCTTCGCCCCGGCGGCAATCCTGATCAGCCTGATCACCCTCGAATATCTCACGGGTGCCATTGCGGTCGAGAAGCTGTTCTTCGGCGAGGCCGTCCAGCGCCTGGGCGTGCGCAACAACGGGCTGCCACCCGGCGGCGCCACCATGGTGCAGGCGGTCGGCGGCCTCGCGGCGCTGGCCATTACCTCGGACCGGCGGATTCCCCGCATCACCGCCCTGCTCCTGTCGAGCGCGGCGGTCGCGCTCACTCTGCTGGCCGCCGCCGCCCTGCTCACCACCGGACCGGGCCTGATCTCGCCCGCCTTTCTCGGCAAGTCGACGCTTTCGACCGCGATCGCGCTGCTCCCCCTCGCCGGCCTGACCCTGCACGCGATGCGGCATGGGGCAAGGGAGCGGGGCTGGCCCGTGCTGGTGCAGCTGGCGCCGGCGATCATCATCCTGCCCGCCATCCCCTCGCTGATCGGCATCGCCGCCTATCAGACCGGGGTCGTCGGCTTCGGCGCCGCGAATTTCCTTGTCCTGGCCGGCGACGTGCTGATCCTGGCGGTCGTCCTGATGCGCGCCATCCGCCATGCCGACATGCAGAGCAGCGCGCTCGCCATTCGCGAGGCCAAGCTCAGCGCGGTGCTCGCGATGGTGCCCGATGCGGTCATCCTGACCGAGGAGGACGGCAGGATCGTCGATTTCAGCGCCGCCGCCGAGCGGCTCTGGGGCTACCGCGCCGAGGAGGTGATCGGCCGGCCCTTCACCCTGCTCGCCCCCGACACCCAGGCCGAACGCTATGCGCGCGAGCTGTCGGAGCGGCGCGCCCGCGGATTCAATCCGTGGAGCAGCGAACCGTTCAGCGCGGTCGGCCAGCGCCACGACGGCACGCTCTTCCCGCTCGAGGCGCGTGCCGGCGAGGTCGAGGCGGAGGGCGTCCAGTGCCTGACGATCTTCGTGCGCGACATGTCGGCGCAGTTCGGCGCGGAGGACCAGATCGCCCAGCTCAACGCCGAGCTCGCGCATCTCGCCCGCCAGAGCGCGATGGGCGAGGCCGCCGCCGATCTGGCGCACGAGCTCAACCAGCCGCTGGCCGCCGCCGCCAATTATCTCTCCGCCGCCACGATGATCGCCAAGGCCAGCGGCGCCGAAGGGCCGGGCACCGAGATGGTTTCGAATGCCCGCGAACAGGTAATGCAGGCCGGCGAGATCATCCGCCGGCTGCGCAGCTTCACCGAGCGCAACGACACCGAACGCAGCGTCGAAGCGCTCCAGCCGATGATCGAGGATGCCGCCCGGCTGGTCCTGGTCGGCTCCGGCCGGCTTGCCGCCCAGGTCGAGTGCAATGTCGAGCCGCCGAACCTCCGGGTCTTCGTCGATCGGGTCCAGGTGCAGCAGGTGCTGGTCAATCTGATGCGCAACGCAGTCGAGGCGCTGCGCGAGGCCGGCCGGGAGAATCCGCGCATCTGGATCAGCGCCCGCCCCGCGCCCGATGCGATGGTGGAAGTGCAGTGCCGCGACAATGGTCCCGGCCTGCCGCCCGCGACGCTCGCCGAGTTGTTCAAGCGCTTCTCCGCCAACAAGGCGAGCGAAGGCATGGGCATCGGCCTGTCGATCTCGAAGCGCATCGTCGAGATGCATGGTGGCGCCTTCTCGGCGACGAACAGTCCCGAAGGCGGCGCGGTGTTCACCTTCACCCTGCCGACACTGGACCGCGAGGACTTCGCCCAGACCTAGGCGAAGTCCGCCGCCCCCAGCAGCACCTCGCGCCCGGGTACGATCCGTAGCTGGCGCATTTTCCCGCCGCAATGAACCTCCCGCACGCCCGCGATCGTGCCGCGCAGCCGGAACTGCTCGACCTTCCCGTTCCGCCAGCTGAGATCGAGCGTGCAGCCGCCGCGCGTGCGCAGGCCGGTCACTCGCCCGTCGGGCCAGGCGCGCGGCAAGGCGGGCAGCAGGTCGATCCGCGCGCCCTGATTCTGCACCAGCATCTCGACGATCCCCGCAGCACCACCGAAATTGCCGTCGATCTGGAAGGGCGGATGCGCGTCGAACATGTTGGGATAGGTGCGCTCGGGCCCGAGCAGGAACTTCAGGATCGCATGGGCATGGTCGCCGTCGCGCAGTCGCGCCCACAGGTTGATCCGCCAGGCCGTCGCCCAGCCGGTCGCCTTGTCGCCGCGTATCTCCAGGCTGCGCTTCGCCGCTGCCGCCAGCTCGGGGGTGCGTTCCGGATCGATCTGGCGGCTCGGGTACAGGCCATAGAGATGCGAGACATGGCGGTGATGCACGTCCTCCGCGTCGGCATCCCAGTCGAACGGCCATTCCTGGAGCTGGCCCTGCTTGCCCACCCGCATCGGCGGCAGCCTGTCGCGTGCCGCGGCGATCTCGGCAGCCAGCGCCGCGTCGCGCCCCAGTACATCGGCCGCCGCGATCGTCTGGTCGAACAGGTCGCGCAATATCTGGCTGTCCATCGTCGGGGCGAAGATCAGCGACGAGCCGTGCCCATGGCCGTTCTCCGGCGAGAGCGAGGGATTGGTGACGAGCCGCCCGCTCGCCGGATCGACCTGCAGCGTGTCGAGGAAGAACAGGCAGGCACCGGCAAGGATCGGCCAGATCGATTCCAGATAGGCACGATCGGGCGCATATTCGTAATGCTCCCACAGATGCGTGCACAGCCACGCCCCGCCCATCGGCCACAGCCCGTATTTCGCCCCGTCGATCGGCGCGGTCGCGCGCCACAGATCGGTATTGTGGTGGCACACCCAGCCGCGCGCACCGTACATGTCGCGCGCCGTCTTCGCGCCGGTCACCGCGATCTCGCGCACCAGCTGGACCAGGGGCTCGACGCATTCGGCCAGGTTAGTGCTGTGCGCCGGCCAGTAGTTCATCTCGGTATTGATGTTGATCGTGTACTTGCTGCCCCAGGGCGGGCTGGGCTTGTCGTTCCAGATGCCCTGGAGGTTCGCGGCCTGGGTGCCCGGACGGGACGAGCAGATCAGCAAATAGCGGGCATATTGGAAATAGAGCGCGGCGAGCGCCGGATCGTCGCTGGTCTCGGACTCGCGAATGCGCCGGTCGGTCGGCAGTGCTGCGGCGGGTGTGCTGCCCAGGTCGAGCGTCACCCGGCGGAACAGCCGACGATGCTCGGCCGCGGTTGCGGCGGCGAGCGCCTCGAACTCCTTCTTCCGCGCCGCCGTGATCTGGCGCCCGGTGATCGCGCCCGGATCGCCTCCGACATCGTCGAACCGCCTGTAGCTGGTCGCCATCGCGATCCGCAGCACCACCGCATCGGCGCCCTCGACCAGCAGCGCTTGGCCCTCGGTACGCACGCGCCCGCCTCTGGCCTCGACCTCCACGCGCGCCTCGAAGCGCAGCGCCCCGGCGATGCCGCCATGCGGATCGTTGCGCCCACTCAGCACCAGGGTCGTGCCCTCCGCTCGCACCTGCCACTGCTTCTCGGGCGAGGTGAAGGACAGCCGACACGCCACCGCGCCGCGCCGGCTCGCGCTCAGCTCCATGGCGATCACCTGGTCGATCGGCGAGGCGATCACCCGCCGCCGATGCGTCACGCCATCCAGGGTGAACAGCGTCTCGGCCAGCGCAGCATCCAGATCGAGGCTGCGCCGATATCCGGTCGCCCTGGCCGGATCGATCCCGGGCAGCGCAATCTCCAGACTGCCCACCGTCTGGTACGCCGCCTGGCGCAGCGGCGTCGCCATCAGCTTCTCATTGGCCAGCGTCTCAGCCTCGGCGAACTTCCCCTCGAAGATCAGCCGCCGCACCTCGGGCAGCGCCGCCCTGGCCGCCGGGTTGACCGGGTCATAGGGGCCGCCCGCCCAGAGCGTGTCCTCGTTGAGCTGGAGCCGCTCCTCGGCGATCCCGCCGAAGACCATCGCGCCGATCCGGCCATTGCCGACCGGCAGCGCCTCGGTCCATTCCTTTGCCGACTGCTCGTACCAGAGCAGGTTGGCGGTCTGAGCAGCCCCCTTGCCCCGGGCACCGGGCGTGGCGAGCATCGCCCCCGCCGCCGCGAACAATCCCATCGCCCCGCGCCGGTCGCACGCCATGTCCCGCATCGCCCTCTCCTGCTCGTTATGGGCTCATGATACCGGTATCATTCGCGAAAGCGAGCCGACAAGTTGCGACAATTTCGGTTGCTCAACGAGAAATCCGCGCGACACTCTCGGCCTAATTCTCCGTCATCCAGACATCACTGGAGCGGAGAAAAGGCATGATGAAACTGAAACTCGCCGCGCTGCTCGCTGCCAGCGCGCTCACCTTCGGCACCGGCGCCGCCATGGCCGCCCCCCAGGACCGCACCCCGCCCCGCGCCGAGAAGGTCCAAGGCCCCCGGCACAATCCGATCGACCTCAACAAGGACGGCTTCATCAGCAAGGACGAATGGATGAAGGCCGCTGCGGCACGCTTCGAGAAGTTCGACGTGAGCAAGGACGGCAAGCTCTCCCGCGAGGAGCTGCGCTTCGGCCGCTTCGAGGAGCATCGCCACATGCGCCGCGGCCATGGCTGGGGCCATGGCGGCCCCGGTGGCCGGCATGGCGGTCCGGGCTTCGGTCCCGGCCATGCGGGCGGCCCGGAAGGCGGCCATCGCCGCTTCGGCCCGCCGCCGCCCCCGCCCGGCGCCCCGGCTCCGGCAGAAGCCCCCGACGCACCGGCCCCCACCGGCAACTAATCGATCAGGTCGACCACGAGGAAATCGAAGCGCCCGTGGAGCGCCCCTTGCTCCACGGCGCGCCACGCGGTGACCGCGCTGCCCCCGACGACGAGCCAGATCTTGCCGTCGGGCGCGGCCATCGCCGCATCGGTGGCCGAGGGCGTCGGATCGCCGCTCGGATGCGAATGCCAATAGCCTGCGACTGGAGGCCCGCCGGACCGCTCGGCCTTGAGCGCGGCGAACAGGGTGCGAGGATCGATCTCGAAATGTATTTCTGGTGTTTCAGCTACATTTTCAGCCACTTGCCAGTCGGAGATCCGGTTCGCCGATCCGAACAGCAATCCACAGGCCTCACGCGGCGCCGCAGCCGCAGAAATCTGCGAAATACCGATCAGTACATATCTTGAAATTTCCAACCGCATGCCCATCTACGATAAAACATGGTTCCGGGGGTTTCCATCATTGAAGCGCGGATAGCAGACACGGCCGATGGCTGGCGTCTGGATCGTGCGCTCGCCGACGCAGTGCCGACCATGTCGCGCGAGCGGCTGAAGGTGCTGATCTCGTCCGGCGCGGTCACCGGGCCCCAGGGTCTGGTCCGCGATCCGGCGAAGAAGGCGCTGGGCGGCGGGCTGTATAGCGTCGAGGTGCCCGATCCCAAGCCGGCGCACAACGAGGCGCAGGAGATCCCGCTCGAGATCGTCTATGAAGACGAGCATCTGATCGTGATCGACAAGCAGGCCGGGCTGGTCGTCCATCCCGCCGCAGGCAATCTCGACGGCACGCTGGTCAACGCGCTGCTCCATCACTGCCAGGGCTCGCTCTCGGGCATCGGCGGTGAGGCGCGGCCGGGGATCGTCCACCGGATCGACAAGGATACGTCGGGGCTGATGGTCGCCGCCAAGCATGACCGGGCGCATGTCGGCCTTGCCGCGCAGTTCAAGGCGCACTCGATCGACCGGCGCTACAAGGCGATCGTCAGCGGCAGGCCGCGCACCGTGCAGGGTGTCGTCGATGCCCCGCTCGCCCGTTCGCCGCACAATCGCAAGAAGGTCGCGATCGTGAACAACGGCAAGCGCGCGGTCACGCATTGGCGCGTGCTTCGCGAACTTCGCGATGCGGCGCTGGTCGAGTGCAAGTTGGAGACGGGCCGCACGCACCAGGTGCGCGTGCACATGGCCTCGCTCGGTCATCCGCTGATCGGCGACCCGGTCTATGGCAGCACGCGCAAGGCGCATCGCGAACTTCTGGAAACCTTGAATTTCCGGCGCCAGGCCTTGCACGCGGCTCATCTGGGGTTCATTCACCCCATCAATAATCTCGCTTTGGCGTTCGAAAGCGAAATGCCTGCCGACATGCAGGAACTGTTCGATAACCTCATAGTATGATTTCCGGCGGCGCTGGCTTCGGCTATGCGCGCCCTAGTGAAAGGGAGAATAGATCATGGCTAGCGGAAGCAACGTCCCGGCGACGATCCCCGCGCTCGGTGGTGAGCAGAGCCTCAACCGCTACCTGGCCGAGATCAAGAAGTTTCCGATCCTGAGCCCCGAGCAGGAGTTCATGCTCGCCAAGCGCTTCCAGGAGCATGGCGACACGGATGCCGCGGCCCAGCTGGTCACCTCGCACCTGCGTCTCGTGGCGAAGATCGCCATGGGCTATCGCGGCTATGGCCTGCCCGTCTCCGAGCTGATCTCGGAAGGCAATATCGGCCTGATGCAGGGCGTGAAGAAATTCGAGCCCGATCGGGGATTCCGTCTGGCCACCTATGCCATGTGGTGGATCCGCGCGAGCATCCAGGAATTCATCCTGCGCTCGTGGAGCCTCGTGAAGATGGGCACCACCGCCGCGCAGAAGAAGCTGTTCTTCAACCTGCGCCGGATGAAGGCCAAGCTCGACGCGTTCGAGGACGGCGACCTGTCGCCCGAGCACCTCACCAAGATCGCCACCGATCTCGGCGTCACCGAGGAGGAAGTCACCTCGATGAACCGCCGCATGGCGATGGGCGGCGACACGTCGCTCAACGTGCCGATGCGCGAGGATGGCGACGGCCAGTGGCAGGATTGGCTGCAGGACGACAGCGCGCTCCAGGACGAGCAGGTCGCCGAAGCGCAGGAGGCCGATGTCCGTCACGAGATGCTGGTCTCGGCGATGGAAGACCTCAACGAGCGCGAGAAGCACATCCTCACCGAGCGCCGCCTGACCGACGACCCCAAGACCCTCGAGGAGCTCTCGCAGGTCTATGACGTCAGCCGCGAGCGCGTTCGCCAGATCGAGGTGCGCGCGTTCGAGAAGCTGCAGAAGGCGATGATGCGCATCGCCGGCGAAAAGCGCCTGCTCACCGCCTGAGTCGCCTGCGCAACGTGCACGATGATCGCGACGATGCGGGTGTCCCCCGTGTTCCGGAAGCGCCGGCGGACATCCCGCCGGCGCCTTCCGCATCTGCGCCGCGCCCGCGCGACTGGACGCCCCGCGCGACCACGGCCCAGCCCGGACTGGGCGTGCCGCCGATGCCGGACTTCAGGCCGCTAGGCGAGGAGCCCGATCCGTTTGCGTCCCGAAGCGAAGCGTCTCCCCAGCCCTCGCCGGAGAGTCGCGCCGAACCGAGGCCGGCCAGGCCCCGCAAGCCTCTGCTCCGCCGCATCCTCTTCTGGATCCTCAAGGCGATCCTGCTCTTCCTCGCCGTCTCGATCGGCATGGTGGTGATCTACAAGTTCGTCCCCCCGCCGATCACCTGGACGCAGATCGGCGATGTGGTCGAAGGACACGGCGTCACCAAGCGCTGGATGTCCATCAACCGCATCGATCCCAACATGGCCCGCGCCGCGATCGCCGCCGAGGACGCGCGCTTCTGCTCGCATCACGGCTTCGACTTCGCCGCGCTGGAGCAGGCCTATGCCCGCAACCAGAAGGGCGGCCGCATCCGCGGCGGCTCGACGATCAGCCAGCAGACCGCGAAGAACGTCTTCCTGTTCCAGGGCGGCGGCTATGCGCGCAAGGCGCTGGAGGCCTATTTCACCGTCCTGATCGAGAATATCTGGGGCAAGCGCCGGATCATGGAAGTCTATCTCAACGTCGCGGAGACGGGGATCGGCACCTACGGCGTCAACGCCGGATCGATGCGCTATTTCAAGCACGACGCGTCGCGGATGACTCCGCGTGAGGCCGCCCAGATCGCCGCGGTGCTGCCGCTCCCCAAGAAGCGCGCCGGCATCGACCCGCGCGGCTTCACCCGGCGCTACGGCAATGCGATCACCGCGCGGATCGGCACGGTGCGCGGCGACGGGCTCGACGCCTGCATCCGCTGATGCCGCCGATCCGCATCGCCGCCGCGCTGATCGACGACGGCGAAGGCCGCATGCTGCTGGTCCGCAAGGCCGGGACCTCGGCCTATATGCAGGCGGGCGGCAAGATCGAGCCGGGCGAGACGCCGCTCGAGGCGCTGCATCGCGAGCTGGCCGAGGAGATCGGCCTTCGCCCGCAACAGGATCCCGTCCATCTCGGCCGTTTCGAGGCGCCTGCCGCCAATGAGCCGGGCCGCATCGTCGAGGCGGAACTGTTCCACCTCACCGCCACGCACCAGCCCGCCGCCGCCGCGGAAATCGCCGAGGCTGTCTGGGTGCCGATCGCCGAGGCCGAAGCACTGACGCTCGCCCCGATGACCCGCACTCATGTTCTGCCGATCGCGCTGAGGCTGATCGCGCCTTACTGAACCTTCTTGGCGGCATCCTGCGCTGCGTCGCCCACATCCTTGGCAGCGCCGCCAACGTCCTTGGCCGCCTGGGTGACGGCGTCGGTCTTGGCGTTCTCGCGGTTGTTCTGGTTGAACAGATAGACGGCGCCGATCACCACGGCGATCAGCAGCACCAGCCCGATGATCAGGCCCGTGCCGCCGCCGCCACGCTCCACCACCACGGTGCTGCCACCGGTCTCGGTGACCCGCTCCGCGGTTACGCCGTCGGTACGCTCGGTTACGCGTTCAACCATTGCATCCTCCTCAACTATTGCATCAGCAACCGAGAAGGTCTTGCGATGGTTCCGGAAATCAGAAGGGCAGCTTGAAGCCCGGGGGCAGCGGCAGGCCGCTGGTCATCTTGGCCATCGACTCCTGCGAAGCCGCATCCGCCTTGGCGCGCGCGTCATTGAAGGCGGCCGCGAGCAGGTCCTCGAGCATGCCCTTCTCGTTCGGGTTGAGCAGCGAATCGTCGATATGGATGCCGATGATCCGGCCCTTGGCCGAGGCCTGGACCTTGACCAGCCCGCCGCCCGACGCGCCCTCGACCTCGATCTTGTCGAGATCGGCCTGCGCCTTGGTGAGTTCGGCCTGGACGTTCTGCGCCATGGCCATCATCTTTTCGAGATCCATACTAAGTTCCTGTCTTGGACCAGCCGATCAGCTCGGCATCGGGAAAGGCTTGCATCGCGGCAGCGACCATCGGCGAGGCGAGCACCGCATCGCGCTCGGCCTGCTCGTTCGCCGCCTGCTCCTCGCGCAATGTCATCGCCTGGGCCGGTACGTCAACGCATTGGAGCTTCCAGTTGGTGCCGGTCAGCTCCTTGAGCGCGGCGCCCAGCTCCTTCATGAAATCGAACGGCAGCGGCCGTGCCGCGGCGAACTCCACCTCAGTGCCGGCGAAGCTGACCGGCCGAAGATAGTCGCGCACCTGGGTCGCCAGCTGGAAGCGGCGCTTCTCCTCCAGATAATCGGCGAGCTGGCCCAGCGAGGTCGGCATCCCCGCACCGTTCGGCCCGGGGGCCGCAGCCGGGGCGGCCCCACCGGAAATGGTCACGCTGCCGCTGGCGATCTGGCGGGCGAGCTCGCCCGGATCGGGCAGTTGCGAGGCGTGGATGACGCGCAGCACCGCCATCTCCGCCGCCTCGATCGGCAGCACCGCCTTGGCGACCTCGTCATGCCCGCGCAGCACCAGCTGCCACAGCCGGTGGAGCGCCGGGAAGCTCAGCCCCGCCGCCCAGCGTTCAAGCGCCTTCAGCTCCTCGGCCGACTGGCCCGAACTGGCCTGGGTACCGAGCTTGGCGAGCGTCACCGCGTGCACCGTCTCCAGCAGCGTGCGCAGCACCGCCTGCGGATCGACGCCAAGGTCGTACTGGCCGCGCAACGAGGCGAGCGCGCCCGGCGCATCGCCTTCGAGCAGCAGCCCGAACAAGGTGCGGATCGCGCCGCGATCGGACAGGCCGAGCATGTGGCGCACCGCGTCCGCCTTCACGCCCTCGCCCTCGAGGCCGGCATGGGCGATCGCCTGGTCGAGGATCGACAGCCCGTCGCGCGCCGAACCTTCGGCGGCACGGGCGATCAGCGCCAGCGCCTCGGGCTCCGCCTCGAAGCCCTCCGCCTGGGTGACCTTGGCGAAATGCTCGGCGAGCAGCTCGGCCGGGATACGGCGCAGGTCGAAGCGCTGGCAGCGCGACAGCACCGTCACTGGCACCTTGTTCACCTCGGTCGTGGCGAACAGGAACTTCACATGCGCCGGCGGCTCCTCGAGCGTCTTGAGCAGCGCGTTGAACGCGCTCTTCGACAGCATGTGGACTTCGTCGATGATGTAGATCTTGTAGCGCGCCGAGACCGCCGAATAGCGCGATGCCTCGATGATCTCGCGGACGTCGTCCACGCCGGTGTGCGACGCGGCATCCATCTCGATCACGTCGATATGGCGGCCCTCGGCGATCGCCCGGCAGGGCTCGCAGATGCCGCAGGGATCGATCGTCGGGCCGCCCTGCCCGTCCGGACCGATGCAGTTCAGCGCCTTGGCGATGAGTCGCGCGGTCGAGGTCTTGCCCACCCCGCGGACGCCGGTGAGCAGGAAGGCATGGGCCAGCCGGTCGCGCTTGATCGCGTTGCCCAGCGTGGTGACCATCGCATCCTGCCCGATCAGCTCGGAAAAGGTCTGCGGCCGGTATTTGCGCGCCAGCACCCGATAGGCGTTGTCACGCGGCTGCGCGGGTTCGTCGAGGCCAAGGAAGGAATCGGACATGCCGTCCGTTCCTAGCGTGTTCCCGCCGCCACGTCCAAGACGATGCACACCAACAAGCGGTGGAAAAGCTGATCTATATGGAGGCTGGGGTGGGAGCCGGAACGACCCGCAGCGAAATCGTTGTGGCTGCTTCGTTCCCGATCTGACCAGGTTGGCGACGACTGCGTCCGCCCGACTCCCGCGGCGCATATGGGCAAATTCAGGCGGTTAGGCAAGGGCGGGAACGCAGGCACGTTCCCGCCCGAGACTTTAGCGCCAGTAACGCACCTTGCGGCACACCCGCTGGCGGTGGCCATGGCGCCAGGTGGTCTTGCAGACGTTACGCCAATAGACGCGCTTGCGCACATGCGGACGGTGGTGCTGGAACTCGGCCTTCGCCGCGACGGCCGGGGCCGCCGGAGCGGCGGCGGCATTGGCGGCCGGAATGGCGAGAGTCGCGGCGGCAGCGGCCGCGAGGATCGGAAGCAGTTTCATGGTGTTCTCTCTCCTGCTGGCGGGGGAAAGACCCGCATGGGCGGAAACCGAAACGATCGTTTCGGTTCCATGCACGATCCTGAAACGAGACGGATTGCGCGGGGCTGAATGTCCGGTTCGTTGCCAAAATGTGTTAAATCTCGTGACCGGGCCATCCGCCGTCGCTTCCGCCGCTCCGGAATGCTAGCCGGCAGCGATGGACAAGATAGCAATAGGGCGTTTCGACCCCGCCGATCAGGACGGGGTGACCGCGCTGATCGTCTCGATCCAGAACGAGGAGTTCGGCATCGCGATCACCGCGGAGGATCAGCCCGACCTCCAGGAAATCCCCGAATTCTATCAGCGCGACGCCGGCGATTTCTGGGTCGCCCGGGCGCCGAGCGGCGAAATGGCCGGCACGATCGCGCTCAGGGACATTGGCGAAGGCGCGGCGGCCCTGCGCAAGATGTTCGTCCATCCGGCCTATCGCGGCGCCCGCGGCGTGGCCCGCGCGCTGCTCGGCACCTTGCTGGACCACGCCCGGAAGCGGGGCCTGTCCCGCATCTATCTGGGCACCGCCGACCGCTTCCTGGCGGCGCACCGCTTCTATGCGCGCAACGGCTTCCAGCCGATCGACCCGGCGCTGCTGCCGCCCACCTTCCCCCGGATGATGGTCGATACGCGCTTCTACGCGCTGACGCTCTAGAGTTTCTATCCGACTGCATCGGATAGAAACTCCATTCCCTTGTTTGTCGCGATTTCCAAACCGGCAAGTGATTCCACCTGCCTCGAAATCGTTCTAGCGGCCCTGCATGTCGCGGTGCCCCGCCGGCATCCGCACGACCAGCCCGTCCAGCTCCGGGGTGAGCAGAATCTGGCAGGCGAGCCGGCTGGTGCGCACCGCGCCCACCGCCAGGTCGAGCATGTCCTCCTCTTCCTCCGCCGCGCGGGGCAGAAGCGGGAAATATTCGGGATCGACGATCACGTGGCAGGTCGAGCAGGCCATCTGCCCCTCGCACGTCCCTTCCAGCGGCTGGCCGTCATTCTGCGCGACTTCGAGCAGGCGCAGGCCATCCTCGGCCTCGACTTCGTGCCGGTCCATCCCGTCGGCGCTGACGAAGGTGACGCGGATCATGCGGCGCGGCTCTGCAGGCGGGCGGCTGCGACGATCCGGTCGATCGCGTGGAGCAGCTCGTCCTCGCTGGTGTAGCGGCCATAGCCGATGCGGATGCTGGAGCGCGCCTCGGCATCGCTGAGCCCGATCGCCGCCAGCACATGGCTCGGCCGCCCCGATCCGCTCGCACAGGCCGAGCCCGCCGAAAAGGCGATGTCGCGCAGGTCGGACATCAGCCGGGCGACGTCGAGCCCGTCATGCTGGAGGTTGAGATTGCCCCGATAGCGATCCTCCTGCGCACCATTGAGCGTCCAGTCGCCTGCGATCCGGTTGAGCGCCGCGCGATAGAGCTGCTCGATGTGCGCGTGATCGGCGCCGAAGCGCTGCTTGGCGAGCTTCGCTGCCGCCCCGAACCCCGCGCACAGTGCCGGCGAAAGGGTACCGGAACGCCCGGCCGGCTCCTGACCACCGCCGTGGAGCAGCGGCTCGAGCGTCACCCCGTCGCGGATCCATAGGGCGCCGACGCCCTTGGGCCCGTGGATCTTGTGCGCCGAGACCGCAATCAGGTCGCAGCCATCGGGCATCCGCACCCGGCCATAGCCCTGCACCGCGTCGCAGAGGAACAGCGCACCCGCTTGGTGCGCGAGATGGGCGAGTTCCTCGACCGGCTGGATCACCCCGATCTCGTTGTTGACCAGCATCGCCGCGACCAGGCCCACGCCCGGCTTGATCGCTTCCCGCGCGGCGGCGAGATCGACCAACCCCTCGGGGCCGACCGGCAGCACGGTCACCGCCCTACCCCTGCGCGCTTCCGCCGCAACCGTGTCGAGCACCGCGGCATGCTCGGTGGCGATCGTCACGATCCCGCCGCTGCTGCCCTTGATCGCCCAGTTGAGCGCCTCGGTCGCGCCGCTGGTGAAGCTGACCGTGCCGCCCGGCGGCAGCAGCCCGGCGACTTCGTCGCGCGCCACTTCCACCGCCGCCTTCGCCGCGCGGCCAGGAGCGTGCGCGGAATGCGGATTGGCGAAGTTGGCCTCCAACAGCGGCAGCATCGCGGCCAGCGCCTCGGGGGCAAGCGGCGTGGTCGCCTGATAGTCGAAATAGGTCATGCAGCCCTGTTTCTGGCCTCGATCGCGATCTGACGCCAGAGCGTCGTGAAGCTGTCCACCTCGGCTTCGGTCGTATTCCGCCCGAAGCTGACCCGCACCACCTCGCGTAGGGCGGGTTCCTGCCAGCCCATCGCGGTCAGCACATGGCTGGGCCGCATGCTGCCGGAGGAACAGGCGCTGCCCGCCGAAATCGAAATGCCGGCCATGTCGAAGCGGATCAGCTGCGCGGCGGAGGACGTGCCCGGCATGCGATAGGCCCCGATCAGCGGGCTGCGTGAGCTGGCGGCGCCAACCACTTCGCCGCCCTCCGCCAGTACCACCGCCTCCAGCCGGGCCCGCAGCGCGGCCATGCGCGCCAGGTCCTCGGGCACCGACACCGCCGCGGCATAGCCGAGCGCGCCGGGCAGATTCTCGGTCCCGGCGCGATAGCCCTTTTCCTGCCCGCCCATCGGCAGCAGCGTGCCGAAATCGCGGACCAGCAGCGCGCCGATCCCCGGCGGGCCGCCGCGCTTGTGCGCCGAGACCGCGACCAGATCGCCATGCCGCAGCACTTCCCCGTCCGCATGCGCGGGCATCTGCGCGGCATCGACCAGCAATATGCCGTCGGCCGCCCGCACGATGCCCGCGATCTCCGCGACCGGCTGGCGCACACCGGTCTCGCTGTTCGCCCATTGGATGCCGACCAGCGCGCGCGGCCCCTCCACCAGCGCCGCCCTGAGCGCGTCGAGGTCCAGGATGCCGTCGGCACCCACCGGCAGCACCTGGGCGCCCTCGACGTGGCGCAGCACCGAATCATGCTCGACCGCGCTGATCAGCCGGCGCGGCGCCATCGATCGGGCCAGCGCCATGTGCAGCGATTCGCTGGCGCCGCTGGTGAAGATCAGCTCGTGCGCCCAGCCATAGGCGGCGGCCACGTCCGACCGGGCCCTTTCCAGCGCGGCGCGCGCGGCACGTCCCTCGGCATGGGGAGAGCTGGGATTGGCCCAGTGGCGCATGCCTTCCGTTACCGCTTCCGCCGCTTCCGGCAGCATCGGGGTAGTCGCGGCGTGATCGAGATAGATGCGATCGGGCAAGTTGCTCTCGTAATAATTGCGTAAGACGGCGCGGTGCCTATATAGCGCCCAACGCACCGCGCTCCACTGCGCGCCTCCAATTCTACAGGGACATACCTTGCCCGAAGTCATCTTCCCCGGCCCCGAAGGGCGCCTCGAAGGCCGTTTCGCACCTGCGCCCAAGCCGCGCGCGCCGGTCGCCATGATCCTCCACCCGCATCCCAATGCGGGCGGCACGATGAACAACCGCATCGTCCAGGAACTCTACAAGACCTTCCAGCGCCGCGGCTTCGCGACGCTCCGCTTCAATTTCCGCGGGGTCGGCAAGAGCCAGGGCACTTTCGACAACGGCATCGGCGAGCTGTCCGACGCCGCCTCGGCGCTCGACTGGGTGCAGAGCTTCCACCCGGAAGCCAGCTCGACCTGGGTCGCCGGCTTCGGCTTCGGTGCCTGGATCGGCATGCAGCTGCTGATGCGCCGCCCGGAGATCCGCGGCTTCATCTCGGTCGCCCCGCCGGCGAACATGTTCGACTTCACTTTCCTCGCCCCCTGCCCGTCCTCGGGCATCATCATCCAGGGCGAGAATGACGAGGTGGTCACGCCGGGCGCCGTCCAGAAGCTGGTCGACAAGCTGCGCACCCAGAAGCACATCACCATCCACCACGACACCATCCCGGGCGCCAACCATTTCTTCGAGAACGAAATGGACGACCTGATGAAGAGCGTGGACAAGTATCTGGACATGCGGCTCGACCCGAACTCGCCGATCCGCTGAGTTCAACCAGGCGCAGCCAACTACCCGTCGTTCCAATTCCCGCCATCCCAACCACCCGTCATCCCGGCGAAAGCCGGGATCTCAGGCGAGGGCGCGGCGGGGAAGGAGCCGCATGAGATCCCGGCTTTCGCCGGGATGACGGATTAGGCGCGGGACTACAGCCGTGGGGCCGGAATGGCTGTGGCGAAACGACCGCCTATTTCTTCAGATTCTTCGCCCCGCCCGCCAGGATCGCGGCAGTCGCCTCCTGCGCGCTGCGATAGGCTTCCTGGAACTCGGCGCTCCAATATTTGAGCTGGTCGAGCGGAATGGGCTCGCCGCTGACGGCGCAGACGACATGGGTGCCCGGACGGATCACGTCGAAGTCGGACGCGTCGTAATGGAGTTCGGCGATAAGCGACATGGCGCCCATCTAGGGGCTCGCACGCCGCTCGCCAATGCTCAGCGCGCCAGCACCCCGTCGATCCAGCGATCCACCACCGCCGTCGCCGGATAGCCGGGATCCCCGAGCTGGCGGTTGATCGCCATGTGACCGCGCAGCCCCCGCCCCTCTAGACCCTGCACCGTCACATGCGCGCCCGCCGCCTCGAGCGCACGCCCCAGCGCTTCGGACTGGCGGGCGCCGTCCTCGCGCTGCACGTGCAGGATCAGGAAGTCCCGTGCATTTGGTGCCGCGGCCTGCAGCGTCGGCGACAAGGCCCGCTGGCGCGCCGGATCGCTGCCGAACGCGGCTTGATAGGTTCCACCCATGATCCGCGGACCATCGGCCATCTGCGCGGGCACATCATAGGCCGCACCGTCGAGCAGTACGACCCCCGCGAGCCGTTCCAGACCCCAGCCGGCCTTGCGCAGATAGGCAGGATCGGTGGCGACCAGCGCAGCGAGATGCGCGCCCGCGCTGTGCCCCATCAGCACGACCTTGCCGGGATCGAAGCCCAGCTCGCGGGCATGTTTCACCAGATAGCCGAGCGCGTCGGCGACATCCTGCGCCTGCTGCTCTGCGGTTGCAGCGGGCACCAGCCGATAGTTGACGCTGGCAAAGGCGAAGCCGCGCCCGGAGAAATGCGCGACCTTCGCGTCCCCGGTGGCATTGCCCTTGTCGCCGCGCTTCCAGCCGCCGCCATGGACGAACACGACCAATGGTGCGTCCGCGCCGGCGCCCTTGTGGAAGTCGAGCTTCTGGAGCTGGGCCGCACCATAGGCGATCTCACGTGGCGGCACGGACTGGGCGAGCGTCGGACTGGCAGCGAGGAGAAGGGGAAGCAGGATCGGGATCTTGCGCATCGCACACCTCATCGAACCGAGGCGCCGAGGATATGTGGCGGCCGTCGGAGCGTCCAACGATCTTGTGTAACGAGATGTCGCAGCCTGCTCAGATCCGCAGGATCAGCAGATTGCCCAGGATCACCACCGCGCAGACCCACATCAGGATTGCCTTGGTCCGGTCGGCCCGGAACTGCTTCCAGCCACCCCAGACCAGCGCGCCCATCGCCAGCACCGCGATGCTGAGCCAGAGCGGCTCCAGGCTGGGGTCGGGCATCAGCGGGCGATCAGCCAGATGACGAGCGCAATCGCGCCGATCACCCCGCCGAACAGCGCGATCATCTTGAGGTCGCCGCGATAGATGATGCGCAACAGGCCCCACAGGAAATAGCCGAGCCCTCGTGTGCCGACGCTCAGCACATTGGCGATCACGGATCCGAAGCGATTGGACACCGGATCAATCTTTCCCGGCAAGGACTTGGGCATAGGCATGGGGATCGGCATTGCCTCCGGAAAGGAGGACGAGCAAGCCCGGCCTGAAATCCACCTTGCCCGCGAGCAGCGCCGCCAGCGCCACCGCGCCGCCCGGCTCCACCACGACGCGCAGCTTCGCCGCGGCCCAGCGCTGCGCCGTACGGATCTCCGCCTCGCTCACCGCCAGGCCCGTCGCCCCGCGCCGCGAGAGCACGTCGAAAGTCAGCGGCGATACCCGCGTCGTCTGCAGCGCATCGCAGGCGGTCGGCGGCGGATTCTCGCCCACCGGCTCGATCCAGCCCGCCTCGAGGCTCAGACGCATATCGTCCCATCCCTCGGGCTCGACCGTGACGATCTCCGCGTCGGGCAGCGCCAGCGCGATGCCCGATGCCAGCCCGCCACCTCCGCACGGCACCAGCACGTTCAGCGGATCGGGCAGTCGCGCCTCGACGATCTGCGTCATCGCCTCGATCCCGGCACTGCCCTGCCCCTCGATGATCCAGGGATCGTCGAAGCTCGGCACCAGCGTCGCGCCCCGGGCATGGGCGAGATGCGCCGCGATCTTCTCGCGGCTCTCGGTCATCCGGTCATAGGTGACAATCTCCGCGCCCATGGCCAACGTCGCGTCGCGCTTCACCTTGGGCGCGTCGGCCGGCATCACGATCACCGCGGGGATGCCGAGCTTCTTCGCCGCCCAGGCGACTCCCTGGGCATGATTGCCCGAGGAAAAGGCGACGCCCCGCTCACGCACTTCGTCGTCCAGGGCGGTGAGTCGATGCCAGGCGCCGCGGATCTTGAACGCCCCGATCGGCTGCAGACACTCGGCCTTGAAGCACACCGGCACGCCGTGGATTTCATGAACGAACATGGGGGTTTGCGGCAGGATGCTAGCGATCTTCGCAGCGGCGTCCCGCACCCCTGCCCGAGTCGGCTGTCGCACAATCGTCACAGTTCACCCCCGCCGTAAATTTCCGGACCTCGAATCGCTTTACACACCGGACCAACGTCCTTATGTGCCGCTCTCCCGCTGCCCCATGGGACTTCCAACCGCAAGGCAGCTTTTGTCAACGATCGCCGTAAGGCACTTGGAGGTCCCTTGAGTTGCACCAGCATCATCGCGCGCTGGGGTTAGCGCCCCTCTCGACCGCCGGCTCCTCCGTGACCGGCATCGACATCGCTAAGCAGGGTCCGGTTCAGCCGGTCACGCTCGTCCGTCCGCACGCCGCGGCACGGGCCGCTCGGTTCTTCGTCGAGAAGTTCCCGGGCAAGGCAATGTATGCCGTGAAGGCGAATCCCTCGCCCGAACTGCTGCAGATCCTGTGGGAAAACGGCGTCACCACCTATGACGTGGCGTCGATCGGCGAAGTTCGCCTGGTCGCGCGCACGCTCCCGCAAGCCACGCTCTGCTTCATGCACCCGGTCAAGGCCGAGGAAGCGATCGAGGAAGCGTACTTCACGCACGGTGTCCGCACCTTCTCGCTCGACAGCCTCGAGGAGCTGGAGAAGATCGTCCGCGCTACCAGCCGTGATGGTGTGGCCGCGAGCGACCTGACGCTCTGCGTGCGCCTGCGCGTCTCGTCGGACCATTCGAAGCTGAGCCTCGCGTCGAAGTTCGGTGCTGGCCCGGGCGAAGCCGCCAAGCTGCTGTTCGAGACCCGCCAGGTCGCCGACGCGCTGGGCATCTGCTTCCATGTCGGATCGCAGGCGATGTCGCCGGAAGCCTATTCGAACGCGATGGAGCGCGTGCGTGCGGCGATCGTCGAGTCGGCCGTCACGGTGGACGTCATCGACGTCGGCGGCGGCTTTCCCTCGACCTATCCGGGCATGACCCCGCCGCCGCTCGAAGCCTATTTCGAGACGATCCACCGCGCGTTCGAGAGCTTGCCGATCTCCTATTCGGCCGAGCTCTGGGCCGAGCCGGGCCGTGCGCTGTGCGCCGAGTACAGCTCGATCGTGGTGCGCGTGGAGCGTCGCCGCGGTGCGGAGCTGTACATCAACGACGGCGCCTATGGCGCGCTGTTCGATGCCGCGCACATCGACTGGAAGTTCCCGGTCGAGCTGCTGCGCGAGCCGGAATCGAACGCCAAGGACGTCGAGTTCAGCTTCTACGGCCCGACCTGCGACGATCTCGATTACATGAAGGGCCCGTTCCTTCTGCCGGCCGACACCCGTTCGGGCGACTATTTCGAGATCGGCATGCTCGGCGCCTATGGCTCGGCGATGCGCACCGCGTTCAACGGCTTCGGCACGGACGCGACCGCTGTCGTGACCGACGAACCGATGGCCTCGATGTATGTCGAACTCACGGAACGCCAGCCGGCCTGGAACGTCGTCAAGCTGTAACGTCACAACGCTTTAAGCCGTCATCCCCGCACAGGCATTGCCTGCGCGGGGATGACGGATATGTTTCCGGGGTCTAAGGGCCCCGAATATCGGGTTACCGCGTCCCCTTCGAATGACGGCGGCATGGCAAGAATATGGGAGATCCCATGACCGACACCACCACGCTCAACAAGCAGGCGAGCGCCAACGCCCCGATCAACGACACCCGCAAGGCGGAACTGCTGTCTAAGCAGGTCAAGCACATCGACATCACGTCGTTCGATGCGCGCCCGATCGTCGACGCGATGGCTGACATGAGCTTCACCAGCCGCGACCTCGGCCGCGCGACCAAGATCTACAACGAGATGCTGGCCGACAAGGACTGCACCGTCGTCCTGGTGATCGCCGGCTCGACCTCGGCCGGCGGCTGCATGGACCTCTATGCCGAGCTGGTGCGCAACAACATGGTCGACGTGATCGTCGCCACCGGCGCCACCATCGTCGACATGGATTTCTTCGAGGGCCTCGGCCACAAGCACTATCAGGCGCTCGAGATCCCCGACGACGACACGCTGCGCTCGCTCTACATCGACCGCATCTACGACACGTACATCGACGAGGAAGCGCTCCAGAACGTCGACCACACGATCTTCGAGATCGCCGAGACGCTCGAGCCCAAGGCCTATTCGTCGCGCGCCTTCATCCGCGAGATGGGCAAGTATCTCGTCGAGCATGGCAAGAAGGACAACAGCCTCGTCAAGCTCGCCTATGAGCATGACGTTCCGATCTTCTGCCCGGCATTCGTCGACAGCTCGGCCGGCTTCGGCCTGGTCAAGCACCAGGTGGATCGCGCCAAGGAAGGCAAGCCCTACCTGCTGCTCGACGCCATCGCCGACTTCCGCGAGCTCACCGAGATCAAGATCCAGGCGGGCACCACCGGCCTGCTGATGATCGGTGGCGGCGTGCCGAAGAACTTCATCCAGGACACCGTCGTCTGCGCCGAGATCCTCGGCCATGACGATGTCGAGGTGCACAAGTACGCCGTGCAGATCACCGTCGCCGACGTGCGCGACGGCGCCTGCTCGTCCTCGACCCTCCAGGAGGCGGCGTCGTGGGGCAAGGTCAACACCGGCATCGAGCAGATGGTGTTCGCGGAAGCGGGCTCGGTCATGCCGTTGCTGGCGTCGGACGCCTATCACCGCGGCCACTGGCGCGAGCGCGTCAAGCGCGGCTGGGCGAAGCTGTTCGCCTGATCGCTGACGATCGGATGAGAAACAGGGCGGCCGGGGCATCCCCGGCCGCCCTTTTCTTTTGTTCCGGCTGCGGCCAGCATAGGATCTTATCTTGACCATGCTTGGCAGCGGGTAGTTCCGATGAAGAATGTCGCGTCCCCAGAAGATACCATGACGATGGAAGATGTTGAATCCATTGGGCTGGTTATGGCGAACGTCGACCGCTTGATTGAAGACTCTACCCTTCTGATCAGGAATGGGAGGCTGCCAAGCGCGCTCGTATTGAATATCATTGCCCTAGAAGAAGTCGGCAAGGTCGTTCACATGCGCTGGCGGCATCTTGGCCGCGAAACAACCAGACAGAATCGGACGGGGCACCTCCAAAAGCAGTGGGCGGTAGCCTGCGTGCTTATCGCGGATAAAATGATCCCCTTTTACAAGGAAATTCTCTCCGGATCTCCGGATAGTATGTTGTCCAATCTGGACAATCTTGCGGCCGATTTCATGATTTCTCATGAACGCGAGTTCTTTGAAAATGTCATCGCGAAAAATGTAGACCGGGCCAAGCAGCTGGGCCTGTATGAGGACGAGGATAGCGCTCGAACTGGCCGCACGAGAGAATCGATTGACCACAATGCGATCCTGAACATCTCGGGAACGACTCTGCGTGCTCTCGAACTAATGAAAGATCGTGTGACGCTCGTCGCCGCCAGCGTATTTTATGAAATCATGCCACCGCTTCAGGATGCTATCCTCGCAGAAGCAAATAAGCTCTAATGATCGTAAATTGGATGCTGAACCGCTGTAGCTAGCGGCCGGAGCTTGTTCTGCACCAATCACCGCGCTAGGGACGCGGCGCCGTACCCGCGATTTCGCGCCTCCTCGGCAGGCCGGCGACGCCGTGGATCTGTCCCGCGTCGGGAAAAACGGACCTCCCAGCCTCCTATGCGCTCCTGCGCTGCAACATGCCGGCATCAATCCCGGTGCAGTCATGGTCAACGCATCAGTGAGAGTTGAATGCCCCGTCTGACCGAAGCGACGGCCGCCAAACGCCGCATGCACATTCTCGAAGCCGCCGCGCGTTGCCTTTTCGAACGCGGGCTGCTGGCCATGTCGGTCGACGACGTCTGTGCCACCGCCGGGATCAGCAAGGGCGCATTCTACAGCCATTTCCCGAGCAAGGAGGCGCTGATCCATGCGGTCACCGACATGCTCTCCGCCGAGCTCGGCCCGATCGAGGACACCGGCATCGCGGCGCTGGCGGATTCGGTGTTCGAACGCCAGATCGCCCCTGCCCTGCCGCCCGCCAACGCGCGCTTCGGCATCGAAGTCACCGCCGCCAGCGCCGGCGATGCCGGGCTTCGCGAGCGCAACACCGCCAATCTCGAGCGGTTGCGCCATGCGGTCGAGGCGGCGGTGCGTGGCCTCATCGCTGCTGGCAAGGCCCGTGCCGGGGTGGATGCCGAAGCGGTGGGCTGGCTGGTCCAGGCGCATGTGATGGGCGTGCTCTGCCGCAACGCGGTCTGGCAGGCGCAGGACGAGGCGGCGCTGCGCCGCTCGACGCATCTGCTGTTCGAAAGCCTGCTCGCGCCCGTTTAGTTGCATTTCCGAACTGAGTGCGGCAGCCTCCCCTCTATCAAACGCAGTGGAGGGGGACTGCAATGCACAGCGGAATCCTGGCGCCGGTGGTGGCGCTCGTGGCCTGGACCCTGGTGATGCTGGTCTGGATGCTCATCCTGCGCATCCCGGCGATGAGCAAGGCCGGTGTCGACCTGAACAAGCTGGTCGGCGCCAAAGGTTCGGACGCCGACAAGATCCTGCCCGCTGTGGCGCAGTGGAAGGCGCACAACTACAACCACCTCCACGAGCAGCCGACCCTGTTCTACGCAGTCGCGCTCACGCTCGCGCTGCTGGGCCAGGGGCATGGGCTCAACCTGTGGCTCGCCTGGGCCTATGTGCTGCTGCGCGTCGGTCACAGCCTGATCCAGGCGACCATCAACCGGGTCGCGTTCCGCTTCGTGCTGTTCCTGCTCTCGACTCTGGTGCTGGTGGCGATGACGCTGCACGCCGGCCTGGCGGTACTGCAGCGTTAAACCCCTCTCCCTTTGGGAGAGGGAGGGGCCCGCGCCCGCAGGGCGTGGGAGGGTGAGGGTCGACCAATCGATTCCCGCCCTGCTGCCCTCATCCTACCACCGCCTGCGACGGCGGGCCCTCCTTCTCCCAGAGGGAGAAGGAAATTTACCCGAACAGCCGGTTCAGGCTCCGCTCGAGCATCAGCAACTGCCACAGCGTGCGGCCATGCTCGGCCCGCCCCGCCTTGTGGTCCGCCGCGAGCCGCTCGATCGCCTGGAGGTCGAACCAGCCGGTGCTCTGCAGCAGTTTCGATCGGCCCAGCGCCGCCGCCTCATCGGCCAGCACCTTGCGGAACCAGGCGCTGATCGGCGTCACGAAGCCCATCTTGGGCCGGTAGAGCACGTCCTTGGGCAGATAGGGCTCCAGCGCCTTCTTCATCAGCCACTTGCCCTGCCCCGCCTTGATCCGCAGCGACGGCGGCAAGGTCGCCATGAACTGGACGAGCCGGTAGTCGAGCAACGGCTCGCGCGCCTCCAGGCTCACCGCCATGCTCGCGCGATCGACCTTGGTGAGGATGTCGCCCGGTAGCCAGTGCTGGATATCGGCATATTGCGCCCGGTCGAGCCCGTCGCGTGCCGGTGCCTGGCGCATCGTGTCGGTATAGCGCTGTTCGGCGGTGTGGCCGGCCAGCGCCTTCTTCATCGCATCGCTGTAGAGCGCGTTCCGCAGCGCCGGCCCGGTGACGCCCACCGCCTTGGGATAGGCATGCTCGCCATTTTCGGCGAGCGCGAGCAGCGTGGTCTTGGCCCGGAACGGGCGCGGCGCCCAGTCCGCCTTGGGATAGAGCCGCCCGAGCGTGCCGAACAGGCTCGTACGCAATTCCTGCGGCAGCAGCGCGCGCGCACGCTCCTCGGCGGCGAAGAACTTGTAGCGGCGATAGCCCGCCATCGCCTCATCCGCGCCATCGCCCGACAGCGCCACCGTCACGCTCTCGCGCGCCAGCTCGCACACCCGATAGGTCGGCAGCGCGGAGGCGTCGGCAAAGGGCTCGTCGAACGCATCGACCAGCGTGTCGATCAGCGCGAAATCGTCCGCCGCAACCTTGCGCGTCCGGTGCGCGGTGGCGAACCGCTCGGCGATCATCTGCGCGTACGCCGTCTCGTCATGATCCGCCTCGTCGAAGCCGATCGTGCAGGTCTTCACCGCCGCCTTGCTCGCCTCGGCCATCAGCGCGACCACCGCCGAGCTGTCGACGCCGCCCGACAGGAATGCCCCCAGCGGCACATCGGCGATCATCCGCGCGCGCACGGCGCTGCGCATCATGTCGAGCAGTTCGGCCTCGAGGTCGCGTACCTTGCCCGTCGCGCGCTTCGAGAAGTCGATGTCCCACCAGCGCTGCGGCCGCGGCACCGGCTTGCCGCGCTCGAGCAGCAGGAAATGCCCGGCAGGCAGCTTCTTCACACCGGCGAGGATCGACGTGTCGTCGGGCACGTAGCCGAGCCCCAGATAGTCCTCGACCGCCTTGAAGTCCGGCGTGCGGCGGAACAGCGGGTGCGCGAGCAGGCCCTTCAGCTCCGAGGCGAAGGCTACTGCGCCGTCCGACAGCTCGGCATAATGGAGCGGCTTCACCCCGAACCGGTCGCGCGCCAGGAACAGGCTCTGCGCCTTGGCATCGTAGAGCGCGAAGGCGAACATGCCGTTCAGCCGGTCGAGCATCCGCGGGCCCCAGGCGCGCCAGCCGTGGAGCAGCACCTCGGTGTCGCTATCGGTGGCGAAGCGCGCGCCCTTGGCCTCCAGCTCGGCGCGAACCTCCTGGAAATTGTAGATCTCGCCATTGTAGGTGACGACCACGCCCTGGTCCGGCGTCGCCATCGGCTGCACGCCGCCCTCCAGGTCGATGATCGCCAACCGCCGATGCCCCAGCCCGACGCCCGCGGTCGCCCACACGCCCGAACCGTCCGGCCCGCGATGGACCAGCGCATCGGTCATCTGCACGATCCGCGCAGGGTCCACCGGCTTGGGGATGGCGGGATAATAAAGGCCAGCGATGCCGCACATGCTACCGGGCGTCCCCCAAATCTCTAATCGTCACCCCGGCGAAAGCCGGGGTCTCGTGCGGTTCTTTCCCCGCATCCTCGCCTGAGATCCCGGCTTTCGCCGGGATGACGGAAATTGGCAAGATCAGCGCGTGCCCGTCATGCGATCGGCCAGCCCCTCGACGGGACCAAGCGCGCCCAGGAAGTCCTGGATCGCCGCATGCGCGCCGTTCTCGCTGCCCTGCTCGGCCGAGAGCAGCACCGCCGCGCCGGCCTGGTTGCCGCCGAGCAGCTTGGTCTTGAGCGTCTCGAGCTTCACTCGCTTCTCGCTGCCGGTCAGCACGCCGCCGATCCGGTACCAGGTGACCGTCTCGCGCTCGACCCGGCCCGGCCCGGTCATCCGCAGGGCGGCGCCGCGGCGCACCGGGCCCAGGTCCTCGATCTTCACCCAGCGGTCATTCTCGCGGATCGCGCCGATGCCGAAGCCGACCAGCTCGCGTCCCTCGTGCTGCGTGGCATAGACCGCCACCGCCAGGTCCACCGTCCGCCCGCTGTCATCGGCATAGCGGCCGATCAGCATATGGTCGGCGCCCGGGAAATTGGGCGACCAGGGCGCGCGCGTCGCCGCGGGCATGCGATGCCAGCCCGGTACCTCGGGCAAGGCGATCTGCGCCGGCAGCTTCGACGCGCGCGCGTCGTTGAGGCTCGACCAGCCGAGGAACAGGCTCGCCACCAGCAGCACCAGCACTGCCACGATCGGCGCGTCGACGTGCTTCGCCGGCACCGCCTGCAGCTTCGCGGGATCGAACCAGCGCGCATCGGGATCGCGGTCGAACCATTTCCAGCCGATCGCTAGCACCGCCGCCATCACGATCGCGAAGAACACCCAGCCATAGACGATATGGTCAAAGCCGGTCGCGGCCTCGACCGAGGTCCACCACGCCGCATAGATCGTCCCGAAGGCGCGTAGCCCGTTGGCGAGGATCGGCACCACGATCGCCGCGACCATGAACGCCGCCCGTCGCTGCCACGAGACGTAGCAGACATTGGCGACCAGGACCCCGAACGCGACCATCGCGATCACGAACTTGGCGCCGGAACAGGCCTCGGCGACTTCGAAATAGCCGTTGGAAGTGGTGATCAGCACGCCGTCCACACTGGCGGGCACGCCGAACGCATGGAGCATCGGCATGATCATCGTGATCGTGATGTCCTGCAGCGGGCCTTCCATGAAGTCGCCGAACGGCACCAGGAATGCCATGTAGCAGAGCGGAAACAGCAGCGCGCGGGCAACGTTCGGCCCCAGCACGCTCACCACCGCGCCCTGCAGCATCAGCACCAGCCCGGCATGGCGGAACAGTGCGACGCCGGCGGCATCGCCGACCATCCAGCCGAGCCCGCCGCACGCGACGATGACGAGGCCCGGCCACCAGCCCTGCGGCGCGACTTCGCTCAGTTCCACGCGGCGCTGCCACACCAGCCAGGCGATCACCGGCGCGATGAACAGGCAATGCCCGAAGGTGGTGTTGGTCCAGTAGATCGTCGCCAGATCGGCGGTGTCGCGGTGGAAGATCGCGAGCAGCGCCACCCACACCGCCGCCAGGATCGCGGCATGCCGCTTCCAGCGCGCGTCGAAGGTTGCGGTGGCAGGCGTCGCGGCAGCGGGCATTACGGCTTCGGCCACGTCTTTAGTCCCTTTCGTCACCCCCGCGAAAGCGGGGGCCCATACCCGTGCGCACCGGTGCATTCCGTTGCACGTGCAGGAGATGGGTCTCCGCTTTCGCGGGGATGACGGGATGTAGATTGCTCACGCCGCCCGCCGCGGCTTCTTCGGCACGTCGGTGACGCGCGATACGCGCGCATCCTTGGCCGGGCGCAGCGGCTCGCCGAGCACTGCGTCGAGCGGGCTCAGCCGGGCTTCCCAGCTATAGCGGTCGATCACGCGCTGCCGGGCGGACTGGCCCAGCTCGGCGGCCTTGCCGCGGTTCGCGAGCAGCCGCGTCACATGCTCGGCCATCTCGCCCACGGTCTTGCCGACCAGGATCGTGCCGCGATGATCGATGCCCGTCGCGGCGGCCTCGGATGCGACCACCGGCCGCGCCATCGCCATGCCTTCCAGCACCTTGTTCTGGATGCCCCGCGCCAGCTTGAGGGGAGCCACGACCACCGCGGCCTGGGCCAGCCAGCCGCGCACGTCGGGCACCTCGCCGATCACCGCCACGCCCGGATGCTTGGCCAGCGCCTTCACCGCGTCGGTCGGGTTGCGGCCGACGATCATGAAGCGGGCATCCGGATGCGCCAGGCGAACGTGCGGCAGGATCGTCTCGACGAACCAGGTCACGCCCTCGATGTTCGGGCGATAGTCCATCTGACCGGTGAAGACGATCGTCGATCCCATCACGTCGACGCGCTTGAAGGTCGCTGCGGGATCGAAATATTCGGTGTCGATGCCGTTCTCGAGCACGTGCACCCGGTCCGCTCCGGTGCGCTGGCGGAACAGCTCCGCCTCGGCCTCGCTGACGAACAGGTTCGCGTCGGCGCGCTGCGCGATCGCCTTTTCGTGCGCGAGCAGCATCCGCGCCTCGCGGCCGAGCATCCAGCCCATCGGCCCCTTCGAGCTCTTGGCATAGGCTGCGAACTTCGCCGAATCCATGTCGACGAAATCCATGATCACGCGCTGGCGCGGTCGCGGCGGCAGATACTGCGCCATCTGGCTGGAGAAGACGTAGATCGTGTCGATGCGGTGCCGCTGGAGGATGTTCTCCACCGACTGGCGCAGCGCGTCATTGTCGAACGCGGTCAGCGAGACCGGCCGGTGCTGGACCAACGCCTGGATACCGGCGACCAGCTGCGACTTGGCGCGCCACACGATCGAGCGGTTGCCGGTGTACTTGGTCAGCCCGCTCTTCTGCTTTAGGTCCGCCGGATCGTCGGCGAAGGCGATCAGGTGCACACGCTGCTTGGTCGACAGGTATTTGAGGACGTGGAAGCCGCGGATCTTGTCCCCCCGGTCGGGCGGATAGGGCACGCGGTGCGCCAGGAAGAGGATGTCGCCCATCAGCCAAGGCCCTTCGCGATCAGCGGACCCGCGCGATTGGCGATCCACAGGGGCAGCTTGCTCCAGACGCGCACCTGCAGCGAATATTTCGGGTTAACCGGGCTCGCATCACGCGGTTTCGCGCCCTCCGCCACCCGATCATAATAGCTGAGCGGCTTCGGCTCGAAGCCCCAGTTCTTCTTGTATGCGGCAGGACCGGTGCCGACCTTCGAGCGGCCGAAGTCGAAACGCCTGCAGCCCTTCGCCAGGGCGTGGCGCATGAGTTCGAAATACATGCGGTCGTTGGCGCGCAGGCCGCGCGCCGCCCGGGTGCCGCCGCCCCAATAGGGGTACACCGTGCCCTTCCAGTACAGGCTCAGAACGCTCGACACTGCCACCCCATGGTGACGGACGACCAGCACGTCCGCCGAGTTGCCAAATTCCCGCAGAACCTCGGAAAACAGACTCCGGGGAAATACGGGCGTGCCAAGGTTGCGGACCGACTCGGCATAGACGGCATAATGGGCGGCCACGTCATCCGCGTGACAGCCGGTCGAAATCTGCAGGTCGGTCTCCAGCGCCTTGCGCACCTCGGCGCGCTGCTTGCGGGGGATGGCGAGGAGCTGGGCGTCGTCGTCCGCGGCCAGGTCGCGCACGAAGCCCAGATAGCGCGTGTCGTCGACGCTCCATTCCGGCCCCGGCAGCGGGCCGCCGCGCACTTCCATCACCGGGCATTTGAGCGTCTGCGCCAGCGCCCAGGCATGCTCCGCCATCTGCGAGACGATCCGCGGATCGTGCGCCAGGACCCCTCCGCCCACGCCGAACCCGGCCGAGGCGAGCACCTTGCCGAAGATCGGCGAATAGATCTCGGTCAGCGGCATCACGCCGGTCAGGTCGCCCTTGGCGTCCTCGGCGATGAGATAATGGCTTTTCTGCCCGCAGCCCCGCGCCACCGCGACGCTCCAGGCGGGCAGATGGAAGGGCGTGCCCTCGGGATGATCGTGGACGAACGCACCGATGCGGGCGCGCTCGATCTCGTCGCCCAGATCGGCGATGCGGAGCGCGACGGGCTTGGCGAGCAAAGGCGCGTTCACTTGGCGCACTCCGCCTTCAGCCGCTCGGCCTCGCGGTGCGCGATCTCGTCCATCCGGCCCCATTCATGCCCCGCGATCAGCGTCTCGAGCTTGCCCGCCATCGCACCCAGGCGGCTGTAATGGCGCAGCTTCGACTTGAACGGCGCATCCTGCACGCGCGGCTGGCCCGGGTCGATCTCCCAGGGATGAAAATAGAAGATCGCGGGACGAGCCGCGCCATTGGCAGCGCGGACGGCGCGATAGGTGACTTCACCCGGCAACAGGCGGAAGAAGCCGCCCCCGGTGGTCACCTCGCGCCCGAAGAAGCTCGCCAGCGTGATCGGGATCTCGACCAGCGCGGCCCCCGGCACCGGCCAGAAGGCCCCGCGCGGCGCATCGTGCCAGCCATAATGATCGTGCTTCACCGGCGCGACGCTCGACGAATAGGCATAGCCCTCCTCGGCCAGCACCTCGTGCGCCCAGGGCGTGCGGCGATCGATCGAGAAGCTCGGCGCCCGGTATCCGGTGACCTTCGTCCCGCTCGCATCCTCCAGCGCCTTGCGCGCGGCGGCGAGATCGGCGCGGAACTGCTCCGGGCCCATGGTGAAGACGCGCTGATGGTCCCAGCCATGGCTGGCGACTTCATGCCCCGCCTCGGCGATGCGGCGGATCAGCGCCGGATAGCGCTCGGCCACCCAGCCGAGCGTGAAGAAGGTCGCCTTGACCCCGCCCGCCTCGAACATCGCGAGCACCTTGTCGGTGTTCGCCTCGACCCGGTGCTCGAGCGAATCCCAGTCGTCCCGCGCAATCGTGTTCTCGAAGGCGCCGACCTGGAACCAGTCTTCGACATCGACCGAGAGGGCGTTGACGACCATCGGATCAGGCCACGTTCCCGCGGACTGCCGACAAATCGGGCCGGCGGCCCTGCGACTCGCCCTGCTCCACCCAGTCGACCAGCAGGCCCAGCACGCGGCGAAGCGCCTCGTCCTGGTCGCGCAGCTGCGTCTCCAGGTCGGCGATGCGGCGCTGGAGCGTGTCGTCGCTCGCCGGCGCGGGCATTGGCGGGTGCGCGGCAAAGGCCGGGCGCAGCGGCACCGGGTCCGACGGGTGCGGGTGCGGATGCGGCGGCGGCACCGGCGCGCCCATCGCCATCGGGGCGACGTCGGTCAGCTCATAGGGCTCGGGCTCGGCCACCGGCGCGGGCGGCGGCGGCGCGAACGCAGCCGGCGTCGCGAAGGCAGCCGGCGTCGCGATCGGTGCCGGGCGATAGGCGGAAACCGGCGTATCCTCGTTCAGGTCGGCGATCACCGCCGCCAGCTCGTTCGCGCCGAACGTCTCCATCTCCTCGACGGCACCGAACAGCAGCACGCGGCTGGCGAGCTGGTTGATCCGGCGCGGGCTTCCGCCCGACCAGCGATGGATCGCCGCCACCGCGTCATTGGTGAAGCGCGGCTTGCCCCGCCAGCCGACGCACGACAGGCGGTGGATCAGATAGGGTTCGACTTCGTCGGCCTGCATCGGAGCGAGATGGTGCATCGCGATCACGCGCTGGCGCAACTGTTCGAGGCGAGGGTCGCTCAGGGTGAGACGGAATTCGGGCTGGCCGAGCAGGAAGATCTGCAGCAGCGGATAGCCGCCCGCCTGGAAGTTGGAGAGCATGCGCAGCTCCTCCAGGCTCTCGATCGGCAGCGACTGCGCCTCGTCGACCACCACCAGCGTACGTCGGCCGGTGCGCGCCACGGCGTGCAGCCCGCGCTCGATCTCGCCGAGCATCTCGGCCTTGTTCAGGCCCGAGCTGTCGATCCCCAGCCCCTGGCAGACCAGCCGCAGCAGGTCCTCGGGGCGCAGCTGGGTCGAGACGATCTTGATGACGTTCAGCCGCTCGCGGTCGATCTCGCCGAGCAGATGCCCCATCAGCGTGGTCTTGCCCACGCCGGGATCGCCGGTGATCACCACAAAGCCTTCGCCCTGGCTCAGCCCATAGCCGAGATAGGCCATCGCCTTGCGGTGGGTGGCGGTATCGAACCAGAATTTCGGATCTGGGGTCAGCTGGAAGGGCCGACCGGTCAATCCGTAATGATCGTCGTACATGTCTTCGTCCCGACGCTTAGAAACCGTAGCGCAGACCCAGCAGCGCCTGGGCGCTGGCCGAGCTGTCGCCATCCCGCTCGAACCCGAACACGCCTCCCGAGAGAGTCGCGCCCAGTCGTCCGAATCGATGGGTATAGGCAGCATTCGCTCCCCAACCGTAAATGCCGTCATTCCCGGGCAGGTCGCTATTGTAGTAGCTGCCGAGGATGCTGCCCTGGAGCGAGCCGTTCGCGCCGACATCGGTCGATGCGAAGGCCTGGGCATAGATGCTGGTGTCGCTGGTGCCGTTGGTGGTGAAGGCGGTGCCGTTGCTCGGCGCGATGAAGTCGCGCCGCGCCCAGCCGCCGCCGATGCCGAAGCGGGTGCCGCCGCGGCCGGCCACCGCCACCGCGGTCACGCCGCGCGCGCGATAGGCCGAGGTCGCCGCCGAGGCGAACACGCCGTTCATGCAGCCGCCCGCCGCCGCGCCCGTGGTGCCGTAGATGCAGCCCGAGAACTGGTTGCCGAACGGATCGGTGGTGCTCGCCAGCGCGGTCGGCAGCGTCGAGAGCTGGCCGTTCAGCTGCTGGCCGAAGGTCTGGACGGTGTCGTACACGCCCACCTGGATGCCGCTGCCCGGCCCCGCCTGGTAGCTGAGCGAGCCGGTATAGCTCATCGAGCCATAGCGCCGGCCGACGCGCGCCTCGAGGAAGGTGCGCCGGCTGGGCTTCCAGATCACGCCCGCGTCCCAGAACACGCCGTCCAGGTCATAGGCGATGCGGCGCGGCGAATTGGGATCGGTCTGGAAGCGGCCGTTGCGGTCGACCACCGGCTGGCCCGCGCCGTTGAGCAGCGCGTCGCGCTGGGTGATCTTGATCTGCTCGTAGCCGACGCCGCCCGCCAGCGCGAGGCCGCGCAGCACCGGCAGCACCACGTCGCCGCGGCCCCATTTGCCTTCGAAGCGCTGGTCGAGCTGCCCGGCATCCTCGCGCGTGTACGAACCGCTGGCGGTGATCCCCACCGGCAGCACCGTGCCCGACTTCACGCCGACGCTGGCGGTCGCCACATGCACCTTGGAATCGTCGTAATAGTCGAGCCGCGGCTGGCCGGGCGCGACACCGGTCTGCCCCGGCGCCTCGACCTTGGTATAGCCGAAGCGATAGGCGCCGTTGACGAACATCGGCCCCAGATGCGTCGCCAGGCTCGGCCCGACATAGCCCGAGAAGACCTGGGCCGAATTGCTGAAATTGCCGACCTGGCTGGTCTGCACATTGCCGCGGATGTCCGAGCGCGTGCGCGTCGCGATGCCGCCCGCCTCGAGCGTCAGGCCCGGCGCCACCGTCGCCTTCACCGTGGCGAGGCCGGTATGCGTATGGTCGTTGTTGAGCTTGTTCTGGTAATCGAACCGGTGCTCGTAGCGATAGCTCACCTGCACCTCGACACGGCGCGACTGCACCGATGCGTCGATCCCCGCGCCGAGCGTCGAATAGGTCAGCACGTCGCCGCCGTTCAGGTCGGCCGCGACCACCTGGCTCGCCTCGACATAGGGCGTGACCTGGACCCGCTGCGCATGTGCCGGCAGCGGGGCCCCTGCCGCGATGCCGGTCAAGATGATCAGCCGCTTCACCGGCCTTCCTCCCCATATTCGTAATAGCTGCCGAACCGGCGACCGCCGGGCTGGAACGAGACCGAGTTGAGCACGAGCTGGATATGCTCGCAGCCGTCGAGCGTGTTGACCGCCTGGCGCAGGTCGCTCTCGCTGGTCCGGTCGGCGCGCACGACGAGCATCACCTGCCCCACGTGCAGCGCCAGCACCGAAGCCGGCGACGCCGCCAGCGCGGGCGGCGAATCGAAGATCACGATGCGACGCGGATTGGCGGCGGCCAGCCCGTCGATCACTGCCCGCGCGCGGTCGCTCGCCAGCAGCTCGGTGTCGCTGATCGAGCGCGCGCCGGCCGGCAGCACCGAAAGCTGCGGAATGTCGGTGTCGATGATGCAGTCCTCGACGTTCGCCACCGATCCGGCCAGCACGTCGAGCAGCCCGGGGCCGTTCGGCAGGCCGAGGCGCGGCAGCACGTCGGGCTTGGGGAAATCGGCGTCGACCAGCAGCACCTCGACGTCCTTCTCGGTCGCCATCGAGAGCGCGAGGTTGATCGCGCAGAAGGTCTTGCCCTCGCTCGGCTGGGCCGAGCAGACGAGGATCATCCGGGCGCGGTCGGCGGCCCTGGCGGTATCCTTCGCGGCAACCGCGCGCGCGGTGAGCAACAGCTGCCGCTTCACCATGCGGAATTCCTCCGCGAGCGGCCCGATCGCCGAGCCGGGGATCAGCATCCCGCCGCGCTCGAGCACGTCCCGGTCGATCGGCGCTACATGGCGGATGCCATTGCGAACGGTTGCGATCTGGGGCTCCGGCTCGGCCGGGACACCGCGCGCAAGCACCGGCTCCACCACCGGCTCGGGCGCCGGCACGAAGACGGGCTCGGGAACGACGACGGGTTCCGGCGCCTGTTGCACCGGAACCGGGACCGGTTCGGGCTGCGGAGCCGGTTCAGGCGCCACCACCGGTTCAGGCACGATCACCGGAGCAAGAGCAGGCACTGCCACCGGCTGCATGATCGGCCGTGCGACGGGCGTCTCAACGCGCTTCTGCACTGGCTTCGGGGCCGGGGCCTCGGACACCTCCTCGACCGGCGCGGGCGCATAATGGAAGGACGGCGCCGCCCGTTCGAGCAGCGACCCCTTCAACCGGCGCGGAGTCTGGTCGTTCATCTCAGGCTCCCATGCCGCGCTGGAGGAATTCGACGCCGAGCAGCCCGACATAGGCGACGGCAAGCGCCGCCACGCCGCCGGCGAACAGGGTCAGCATCTTGCGGCGCATCGCGGTCTGGGTGGCGGTCACCACTTCGCCGATCGATCCGATCACCGGCATGCCGCTCGCCTTTTCCAGCTTGGCGGCAGTCGAGAAGGTCGTGGTCAGCTTGCCCAGTGCAAAGGCCACCGCGACGCCCGCGCCCAGCCCGGCGATCAGCACCGCGGTGAGCAGCATCGGCCGGTTGGGCGATGTCGGCCCGCGCGGCTGGGTCGGCGGATCGACCACGTTGAACTTGTCGGCATCGGCGACATTCTGCGCCTGGCTCGATATCTTCATCTGCTCGCGCTGGGCGAGCAGCGTGTCGTACTGGCTCTTGAGCACCTGGTACTGGCGCTCGATCTCGCCCTGCTCGGCGGCCACGCCCGGCGCCTCCGCCATCTTGGCGCTCAGCGCGTTCAGGTCGCCTTCGATCTGCGCCTTGCGCTGGACCAGCGCGGCGACGGTCGCCTGCTTGTCCGCCCGCATCGACTGCAGCCCGATATAGACCGGGTTCGAGGCACTGGCCGCGCCGCCGCCCACCAGCGGCTCGCGCGCCGCCGCGCCCTGCGCCGCAGCGAGCTGGTTCTTGAGCGCAATCATGTCGGGATGGCTGTCGGTATAGCCCTTGGCCCGCGCATCGGCGATCTGGCCCTGGATCGCCTGGAGCCGCGCCCGTGCCGGGCCGGCCACCGCGCCGCCGCCGGCACCCGCGACGCTGGGCGAGGTGCCCGCCATCTGGGCGGTGACCACGTTGAGGCTCGACTGCGCCGCCGCCAGGTCGCCCTGGATCTGGGCGAGCTGGGTCCGCGCCGCCGAGACGCGGTCCTCGATCGAACCGGTCCCCGGCAGCGATCCGAGGAACTTGGCCTGGAAATCGGCGCGCTTGGTGTCGGCGTCCTGGAGCTGCTTCTGCCGGTCGGCCAGCTGCTGGTCCATGAAATCGAGCGACTGGCTCGACTGGTCGCGATTGTCGGAAAGGTTGGTCTCGACGAAGATGTCGATCAGCTTCTGCGCGATCTGCTTGGCCAGCTTGCCGCTCGGCGCCGTCACCGTGATCTCGAACAGATTGTCCTGCTGCGCGGTCAGCTTGATCGCCGCCTGCAGCCCGGCCACCCGGTCCGCCACGTCGCGGTCGGTCGCCACGGTCCGCGCCAGATCGGTGCCGCGCACCACCTTCTCCAGGTTGACCGCGCTGGTCAGCGTCTGGCGGATCCGGTCGAGGTCCTTCTGCTGGTTGAGCGCCGTGGTGCCGTCGGTCGGGATGATCTGGCGCAGCTGCACGAAGATGCGCGCGCGCGATTCATATTTGTTCGGCATCTGCGACACGACCAGCCAGCCGGCCAGGCAGATGCACCAGGCCACCGCCAGCGCGATCCAGCGCCGCTGCCATACCGCGTGCAGTGCGCCGCGCAGCTCTTCGTAGAGGTTCCCCACCCGCGCTACCTCAGAACATGCTCGTAGGAATGATGATCACGTCGCCCGGCTCGAGCTTGACGTTGGCCCGGATGTCGCCGTCCTTGAGCAGGTCGCCCAGGCGGACCTTGTACTCGGTCTGCTTGCCGGTCTGCCGGTCGTAGCGCACCAGCCGCGCGCGGTTGCCCGCGGCGAACTCGCTGAGGCCGCCGACGGCGATCATCGCGTCGAGCACGGTCATGTTGGCGCGGTACGGGATCGATGCCGGCTTCTCGGTCGCGCCGACGACGCGGATCTGCTGGCTGTAGGTGCCGTTGAAATTCTCGACGATCACCGAGACGATCGGGTCCTTGATATACTCGCTGAGCGCATATTTCAGGTCGTCCGCGAGCATCGCAGGGGTCTTGCCCACCGCCGGCATGTCGCTGATCAGCGGCACGGTGATCCGGCCGTCGGGGCGCACCTGCACCTTCGAGGACAGCTCGGGATTGCGCCAGACGAAGACCTGGAGCTGGTCCATCGGCCCGATGACATATTCATCGCTCGGCACTTCGCGGCCCGCCACCGCCGCGGCCGGCGGCAGCTCGGGACGACCGCCGCCCCCGCCGCACGCGGCAAGCACGGCCGCCATGCCGAGAGCCAGAACAGTCCTGCCGAAACCGATGAAACGCATACCGAGCTCCTTTTCCCGCCGGGTCGGAAGCCGCCAACGTCTCGACGGCAACCCGCACAGGATCAGGGTCAGCTATGCGCTTGAGAGGTAAACATCGGGTTAGGGGTCGCGGGGATTTCCCTGAGGGACACTGGTCCCAATGCGGGACGCAGGCCCGCGTGCCGTGCCGCTGACCAAGCGCCGATAAGCACCATATTGAATTGATTTGGGAATTCGCAGTTGTGCTATGGTTACCGGGTGATAGCCTCCGCCGCAGGGGGGATCATGCTGACTCGCAGCGCGGCAATGCCGGCGTTCATTATACTCGCTGCCTGCAGCGGCGGCGGCGGCGGAGCGTCCGCTCCCGTCGCCGCAAGCCCGACTCCAACGCCAAGTCCCACTGCGTCTCCGTCCCCGACGCCAAGCCCGACGCCGGCCGTAGCTGCGGCCTCTGGCACGGCGGTGGGGATCGGGCCGATGCTGGGGATCATGTTCTGGAATTTCGCCCAGCGCCAGTTCGATCTGGCGACCGGCACCGATCTGCAGGGGCGGTTCGGCCCGAATGTCACGCCCTATGCCGAAATGTCCGCCGGACGTGACGCGATCCCCGGGCGTCCGCCGATCGAGGGCAATGGCATAGATGCCGCCACCGGACTGCCGATCTCGCTATCTGCCCCCTATGGCGCCAGTGTCGTCTCGCCGATATCGACGCTCATACATCGCGTCGGCGACGAGGCGAAGGTCCGCCGTTTTCTCGGCCTGGCAGGCAGCGACGACGATGCCATCGACCTGTTGAACTTCAACCCCACGGCCAGGCTGGGCGATTCCAATCCGGGTGTCGCACGCAATGCCGCGCGCCTGATGGCGTTGAATGTCCGAATCCTGGCGCTGCAGCGCGCGGTGCTAGAGAATTATTTCCAGGATCCCTGGGTCCCGATCGTCGAGACGATCAAAGCCGAAAGCGCGCCGAGCCTCGTCGACATCGGCTTCGCGCGGACGGTGTTTCGCTACCATCCAGCCAATGTCCTTGCGCCGGATTATGAAGCCATCCTCGTCGACACCTATCAGAAGTTCGCGAGCATAATTCCCGCCGAGATCGACAGCGTCGATACGGCGCGGAGCTATATGTTGCTGCTGGCCTTCTATGTCCGGCCGACCGCGTTCCAGAATGGCCGGGGCGCCTCGCCCGCCGAGCTCGACGTCATTCGCAACTACACCGCAGCTGACATGCGCGCCTGGCTGGCCATCGTGGCGACAACGCCCCGGACCGTGCCTGACAGCGCATTGATCCTCGCCGCACCCGACTTCCGCGAAATCTATGCTGGCGGCAATCCCGTCATCGCCAATCCGCTGGAGAATGATCCGCTGCCGTTCGTCACCGGCGTGGCACCCAAAATCGAGGCCGTCAGCCTCGATCCTGCCCAGGCGGCGAACATCGAAGTGAGCATCACCCCGGATGGGATCACGGTGAAACCGAAGACCCGCAACTGGAAGGGCTTTGCCTATTTCGACTATCGCATCCGCTATCTGGATCGGAGCTGGACCTCGCGCGTCTACGTCCGGCTGGGCGGTGTCGACCTGTAGCAAACGCGTTCGAAAGCGCGACGGAACTTAATCTGCACTCCGGTGTTCTGGCGTAGGTGTGTTGCATCATCGCCACACCGCCAAAATCCGCTTTTGCTCGCGCGAAGCTTTCCTTTCTACCAATTCCTATTGGATTGGTAGAAATTTGGCTCACCATAAGAAAAGGTGGGCTTCCATGCGTATCGTATCGTCCTCGCTCCTCGCCATCGCCACAACGCTGGCGATCGCCGCCACTCCCGCCCTCGCGCAGGAAACCCCCGCCGCGGAACCGCAGGCCGACCAGACCGCACCAGCCGCGGAAGATACCCAGATCGTCGTCACCGGCACCCGCGCCCAGGGCCGCTCGCGGCTCGACACCGCCTCGCCGGTCGATGTGCTGAGCGGCACCGCGCTGCGCAACCAGGGCACCACCGAGCTCGGCGCCGCGCTCTCCACCATCGCGCCCTCGATCGACTTCCCCCGCCCCTCGGCGGTGGACGGCACCGACGCGATCCGTCCCGCCACGCTGCGCGGCCTCTCGCCCGACCAGACGCTGGTGCTGATCAACGGCGTGCGCGCCAATGCCTCGGCGCTGCTCAACATCAACGGCTCGGTCGGCCGCGGCTCGGCCGCCGTCGATCTCAACACCATTCCCGCCACCGCGCTCGAGCGGATCGAGGTGCTGCGCGACGGCGCCTCGGCGCAGTACGGCTCGGACGCGATCGCCGGCGTGATCAACGTCCGCCTCAAGGAAGCCCGTACGGGCGGCGGCGTCACCGCCACCTATGGCTTCTACGCCACCGACATCGACACCGCGCGCGGCAGCCGCTCGGTCACCGGCGAGCCGACCTTCACCGCCTCGGCCTGGCAGGGCATCGGCTTCGGCAATGACGGCTATGTCACCGTCTCGGGCGAATATACCAAGCGCGAGCCGACCAACCGCGCCGACTATGATCCGCGCGTCACCCCGACCCGCGTCACCGGCCGCTTCGGCGATCCCGAGGTCGAGCAGTATACCGGTTACGTCAACGCCGGCACCGGCATCGGCGACAATTTCAAGCTCTATGGCTGGTTCGGCTATCAGGACCGCGACAGCCGCAGCGCCGCCTTCCCGCGCCTCGCCAGCGCCACCACCACCGCCTCGGGCTATCCGAACGGCTTCCTGCCGATCATCAACACCAAGTCGACCAACGCGAACGGTGCGCTCGGCATCAAGGGCGACCTGGCCGGCTGGAACGTCGACCTGAACGTCGCGTACGGCCGCAACAAGATCGCCTATTACACCCGCAATTCGGCCAACTACGCCTATGGCGCCGCCTCGCCGAAGAGCTTCTATGACGGTTCGCTGATCTACGACCAGTGGGTCGCCGGGCTCGACGTGACCCGCAGCTTCGACGTGTTCCAGTCGCTCAACGTCGCCTTCGGCGTCGAGGGCCGCCGCGAAGGCTTCAAGATCACCCCGGGCGAGCTGGCGTCGTACAACGATCCGACCAACGGCACCGGCGCCGCGCCAGGCGCGCAGGGCTTTGGCGGCTTCGCGCCGGCCAACGCGATCGAGCGTAGCCGCAAGAACATCTCGGGCTATGTCGATCTCGAAGCCCAGGTCACCGACAAGTTCCTCGTCGGCCTGGCCGGCCGCGCCGAGCACTATACCGATTTCGGCGACACCGGCACCGGCAAGGTCTCGCTGCGCTACGACTTCGCGCCCTGGTTCGCCCTGCGCGGCACCGCCTCCACCGGCTTCCGCGCGCCGAGCCTGCAGCAGCAATACTTCACCTCGATCGCTTCGGTGATCCAGAACGGCGCGCCGGTCCTCACCGGCACCTTCCCGTCGGTCAGCGTGGTCGGCGCGGCGCTGGGCGGCCTGCCTCTCGAGCCGGAGCGCTCGACCAACCTGTCGTTCGGCACCGTAATCCGCTCGGGCCATTTCGACCTGACCGTCGATGCGTACCAGATCCGCCTGCGCAACCAGCTCGCGCTGTCGGAGAACATCCAGGCGAGCTTCAGCCCGCAGGTCGCCAGCCTGCTCGCCGGCACCGGCACCGGTGCCACGGCGGCCCGCTTCTTCATCAACGGCCTGCGCAGCCGCGTCCGCGGCGTCGATGTCGTCGCGCACTACAAGCTGCCCACCGACGCCGCCGGCACCTTCGACTTCACCGTCGCCGGCAATTTCAACCAGACCAAGCTCGATCGCAGCTCGATCCCGACCTCGACCGGCGCGATCAACCCGGCTCCGGTGCTGTTCGCCCGCAGCCGCATCTACTCGATCGAGCAGGGTACGCCCGGCGAGAAGGTCACCGGCACGATCGACTGGTCGCTCGACAAGATCGGCATCACCGCGCGCGCCAGCTATTATGGCAGCGTCATCCAGCCCGGCACCACCCCGGCGGGCGACATCCCGACCGGCAAGCACACCATCGCCGACCTCGAGCTGCGCTACCAGGCGCTCAAGGGCGCCCAGTTCGCGCTCGGCGTGAACAACCTGTTCGACGAATATCCCGACTATACCATCCCGGCGAACAACACGACCGGCGTGGTCGGCTTCCCCTATTACTCGCCCTTCGGCTTTGGCGGCCGCTACATCTACGCCCGCCTCGGCCTGAGCTGGTAACTATTGACGGGGAGCGGCGGAAAACCGCTCCCCGATCCCTTCGTTCCGATTTTATTTCGCATCCGTTACTGTGGGTTTCACGCTGCATGACGTCCCTGATCCGGGGGAGGCAAGCGCCTCCGATCGGGGAGACAGTAGATGCGTACAAGCGGGAGCGCCTGCGCGCCCATGGGGCGTGCCAAGGGCATATCGATCTGGCGGCAATCCCTCACCGGCCTTCCCCTTCTCGCCCTTGGCGCGCCCTTCGGCATAGTTCCGGCCCGAGCCCAGGAGACCATGCCGGCGCCGCCTCCGGCATCTGCACCCGAGCAGGACCCGACCACCGACCAGACCAGTGGCCCCGAAATCGTCGTGCTCGGCAAGCGCCTGCAGGATCCCGTCGAGATCAGCCTGAGCCAGGCCGATATCGCCACCTATGCCGCGAGCGACATCGAAGAGCTGGTCGGCAAGATCTCGCAGCAGACCGGCGGCAAGCCCCCCGCCCTGCTGGTCAATGGCCGCCGCGCCAACATGATCGACATCGCCAAGCTGCCGCCCGAGGCGATCGACCGGATGGAGATATTGAAGCCGGAGGCGGCGGCGGAACTCGGCTTCCCGCCCGATCAGCGCGTGATGAACATCATCCTGCTCAAGCGCTTCCGCAAGACGACGCTGGAACCCAGCGCCCGCTTCGCCACCGAAGGCGGACGCGTCGAATATGGCACCAGCGCCACGATCACCGCGATCCACGATTTCGACCGGCTCAACATCAGCATCGATTTCGCCCGCGCCACGGCGCTCTACGAAAGCGAACGCGGCATCCGCCAGGGCCGCGGCTATGGCCTGTTCGATACGGTGGGGAACGTCACGCCCGCCGCGGGCAACGCCCAGCTCGATCCCGGCCTGAGCGCACTCGCCGGCACGCCCGTCACCCTGGCCGGCGCGCCCGCCACCGCGCCGTCGGGCGCCACCGGCCTGGCCGACTGGCTGGCGACCGCCAACAAGCCCAATGCCAATCCCACGGGTGCCTATCGCACGCTGATGCCGGCCACCACGAAGCTGGCGCTGGGCACCGCCTACAACATGCGGCTGCCGGACGAGAGCACCCTGTCGCTCGCACTCAACTATCTGCGGGACGAAAGCGACGGTGCCAACGGCCTGGCCCGCGCCAGCTGGCTGCTCCCCGCCGGCAATCCCTATTCGCCCTTCGGCGACGACGTCACCCTGTCGCGTGCGCTCGATTCGGCGGGGGCACTGCGCTCGCATTCGCTGCGCCAGTCGCTGGCGGGCGGCCTCACGCTGCAGGGTCCGTTCGGCAAATGGAACTGGGTGTTGAGCGGCAAGGCGGATACGAGCTGGTCCGAAACGCGCACGGACCGCGATGTCGATACCACCGGCATCCAGGCGCTACTCAACGCCGGCGATCCTGCACTCAATCCCTTCGGCTCGATCGCGCTCGCGCGCTTCGGCAACCGATCGGTCGATCGCGTCACCTCAAACACCGCCAATATCGGCACCGACTTCCTCGTGTTCGGCAAGCTGCTCACCCTGCCCACCGGCGGCGCGGTCACGGTCAACCTGCGCAGCAGCGTCACCGGACACAGCATCGACAGCCGCAGCCATATCGGCGGGATCGCCTTTGGCCGCGACATCAACAATCTGGAGAGCGACCTCAACCTCGGGCTCAATGTCGGCCTGATCAGCGGAACACGCGGCATCGGCAAGGCGATCGGTGACGTCTCGGCCTCGCTCACGCTGCGCCGCAACGCGCTGTCGGGCGTCGGCACCGCGCAGGAATATCTCTACGGGCTCAACTGGGCGCCGGTTGGGACACTGGCGCTGCGCGGTCAGCTGGGCAGCGCACGCGCATTGCCGCCGATCGACCAGCGTGGGCTTCCCGCGATCCGCGTTCCCAACGTCCCCGTCTATGATTTCGTGCGCGGCGAAACCGCCAACATCACCCAGATCAGCGGCGGCAACCCGAACCTGCTGCCCCAGAAGACCGATACGCTCAGCATCGAGGCAAGCTGGCGTCCCAAGAGCAAGGCCAATCTGAACTTCGCCATCGGCTTCCGGCAGACGGTCATCCGCGACGGCATCGGCACCCTGCCGGCGATCGACGCAGATGTGGAGGCCGCCTTCCCCGATCGTTTCGAGCGTGATGCCCAGGGCCGTTTGACCGCGCTCGACCTGCGCCCGATCAACTTCGAGCGCCAGCGCCAGCGCGGCTTGTCGACGCGCTTCTTCCTCGCCACCCCCTTTGGCAAGAAGGCGCCGCCGCCGCCGCCCGCCGATCCGGCGCTGGGCATGCTGGCGCTGATGACCGGCGCGAAGCGCGTCGCCACCGATCAGGAGGGCGCGACCGCGATGCTGACCGACCCGTCACGCGGCCGGATCGTCTTCGGCCTCAGCTATGATCTCAAGCTCGAGGACAGGCTGCGCTTGCGTGAAGGCCTGCCCGAGCGCGACCTGCTCGCCACCGGCCCGATCGGCGGTCGCACCCCGTCGCTCCACAACCTCAACGCCCAGCTCAACGTCGCCAAGGGCATATGGTCGACCTCGCTCGAAGCCCGCTGGCAGAGCGGATCGAGCGCCGACGGCCCGAACGGGCTCGACTTCTCCGCGCTCACCACCGTCGATCTGAAGCTGTCGCTCTCGCCCACCAAGGACAGTGCCCTGGGCAAGCGCCTGCCCTGGCTCGCCGGTGCGCGCGCCACCATCGCCGTCACCAACCTCACCAACGCCCGCACGCGCGTCACCAACGCCCAGGGCGTGACGCCTTCGGGCTATGAGCCGCCCTATCTCGATCCGCTCGGCCGGGCGATCAAGTTCAGCCTGCGCAAGCTGTTCTAGCTCGTCGCCCGCGTCGCCCTGCGGAAAGCCCAACCTACGGATAGCGCATCCACCACGCGCCGAGCGACGCGTGCGCCGCTCCCTTTTCTCCTGTCGCGAACCATAATTCGGAGGCCCGCTCGACGCACTTAACGGTATCAAAATGTTTTTCGTTAACGTGGGCGCATGAGCTCGCGCGTCCTTCGAAACGGATTCCTGGCAGCCTTGCTGCTGGTGATGCTGGCCTATGCCGGCGCCGGATCGATCAACGCGGCGGTTCCTGCCGACATGCGCAGTTCCTGTTGGGCATCCGGGAGCCGGTCGGAAAGCGTGGTCGCGATCGCGCGACAGGCGGCGCGATGGTCCTGCTCCGACCGGAATTTCTCCATCGATGCCGAGCGCGTGCTGCTTCGCTTCGACATCGCCCCGGGCGCAGCCCTCCCCCGCTATCTCCTGTCGAGACGGAGCGCGCTCGAGTCGATCCATCTGCTCGCAATCGATCGGGACGGCACGATCCGGCAGACCTCCTTCCCCGCCGCCGCCCTGCCCAGTTCCCTGGCGGGCGGGTATTTCAAGGCATCCCTCCCGAAACTGACTCCGGCGACCCGGCAGGTCGTCTTCGCGGTCGACCTGCCGACCCACCGGATGACGCTGGAGCGCGCCTATCTTGCGCCAGTCGACCCCGCCAGCAGCGCCGACGACATGCGGTTCCTGCTGGTCCTGGCCGGGCTGGCGGGCATGCTCGTCATGCCCCTCATCTTCAACGCGGCGTTCTACCGAGCCCTGCGCGAACCTTTCGTCCTCTGGCATTCGGCGCTCACCCTCTCGCTGCTGATGACCATCCTGGTTTCGTCCGGGCTGTCGGTCATGCTCTTCGATCCGTCGGCGATGACGCTGAGCTGGATGACGACACTGATCTTCGGGATGACGGTCGCGTCGGGAACGATGTTCACCTACCATTTCATCGAACCCGGGCTGATGCATCCGTCGCTGCGGCGCCTGCTGCCCTATTGCGCGGCCTGGGCGATCTGCATGAGCGTGCTGCATGCCTCGTTCCCGTTCGTTGCCCGGCCCATTCAATCGAGCGCGTACACGGCGGCGTTCGCGCCGATCATGACCGTCTTCCTCCTGTCGCTGGTGGATGCCCTGCGTCGGGGAAGCCGCGCGGCGAAGTTCCAGGCGATCGGATACGCGCCGATGATCCTGGTCGGGCTGATCCGTCTGGTGACCGGCATACTCCCCTGGTCGTCCAGCGCCGACGCCATGCTCCTGTTCTATGTCGGCTGCACCTGTGAAGTCCTGTTCACCACGCTCGGCATGGCGGACCGCTTCGTGACCATGCGGCGCGAGCGGGATCGCGCACGCACGGAAGCCGATCTGCTCGAACGCCTGTCAGAGACCGATCCGTTGACGGGGTTGCTCAACCGGCGGGCGATCGAGCGACAGTTCGATCGGTTGCGGGCCCAGGGCTTCGCCGCACTGGCCGTCCTCGATCTCGATCATTTCAAGGCGATCAACGACATCAACGGGCATGCCGTCGGAGATGCCGTGCTCAAGGCGGTGGCCAGCGCGTTTCAGACGGGCCCCAATGTTCGCGCCTACCGCCTTGGCGGCGAGGAGTTCGTGCTGCTCCTGCGCGGCGACAACGCGGCCATGGAGGCCGAGCTTCGGCGCCAGGCGATTCCGATGGTCGTCGCCAATGCGGTCCCGGGTCTCGACCGGCCCGTGACCGCCAGCATGGGCATCACCCCCGTCGCCGGCGACGAGGCTTTTGCGGCGCCCTATGAGCGGGCCGACACGCTGCTCTACGAAGCAAAGCGCGCGGGCCGGAATCGGACCCGCAGCGCGATCATGCCCAGGCCAGCGCGAGAGGACATTCCCGGCGACCGCGCGAAGGTCGCATAGGGCTGCCCTACAGATACCGCATCCACCACGCCCCGCTCGTCCGCTTCACCCCGCCGAACCAGCGGCAGGCGAACCAGCAGGGCACCGCAACCGCCGCCGCCATCAGCCACAGGCTCGCCACGCCCGGCAGGGTCGCCAGCGCCTCCGTGCCTGTCGCCAGCGCCGCGATCCGGTTGATCGCGTGAAGCAGGTAGAGGTGCAGGAGGTAGAAGAAGAGCGGCGCCGATCCGTACACCGCCAGCAGCGCGACCGGCCGCGCCGGCAGTTTCTCCAGCGCCGCGAGCAGCCAGGCGCCCACGCCCAAGGTCAGCAGCAGGAAATCGGCCGAGGGCGGATATTTGGTGACGTTGAGAAAGCCCATCGCGCTGCGCAGCCCGTCGCTGCCGGCCTGCCACGCGGTCGGATCCCCATAGGAGTTAATCGTCCGCAGCACGACGAACCCGGCCAGCGCCACCGCTCCGGTCTCCACCAGCGCTCGCAACCGCCACCTCGGTTCCACGCTCCGCGCGAACCACGGCCCGATCGCATAGCCGAGCGCGATCACGCCGATCCAGGGTAGCAGCGGGTAGGAGGTGCGGACGTCGCCGCCCCAGGGCAGCGGCAACAGGGTCCGCTCGTGCAGCACTGCCCAGATCGCATGCCCCGGGCCGCCGGGCACGACCTGCACGCCGTCCAGCAGATTATGCCCGAGCACCAGTGCCAGCCCCACCACGATCAATGCCCCGCGCGGCAGGTGCACCAGCGCCGCCAGCGCCAGCATCGAAAGCCCGATCGCCCAGATCACCTGGAGGAAGAACCGGTCCGGCAGCAGCTCGAAGCTCCAGGCGAAGCTCACCACGGTCAGTTCCAGCACCACCAGGAACAGTCCGCGCTTCCACAGAAAGTCCGATGCCGCCCGAGCCCCGCCCCGGGGCGCCGCGTAGAGCCATGCCCCCACCCCGGTCAGCAGCACGAATATCGGCGCGCAGAGATGCGCCGACAGCCGGGTGAAGAACAACTCCGGCGTGGTCGCCTCCACGTCCATCGGATCGCTGACCGGCACATGGCGGAAGAAGAACTCGCGCGTGTGGTCGACCAGCATCAGCAGGATCACCAGTCCGCGCAGCGCGTCGATCGAGGCGATCCGTGCAGGCCTCGGCGCCGTGTGTGGAATTGTTTCGGCGCCAGGGTTCGGGGTTGACAGCATCGGCTTCCTTTCGCCACACGCGATGTTACATCATATCGTGAAAGGCAAGCCCTTGTTCCGACATTTCCCGGCGGCAGCCCTGCTTTCGCCGCTGCTGTTCTGCACCTTCCCCGCCCTTGCCGAGCCCGAGAAGGAGGAGCCCGCCGCGGAGGAAGGCCAGGAGATCGTCGTGCTCGGCACCCGCCGCACCGGCGCCGATCCCACCTTGTCTTCCGGCCCGGTCACCGAGCGCATGTCGCAGTCGAGCCGCGCGCTCGAGCGCGACCTGCTCGTCGCGGCGGGCACGTATCGCCTGTCCGATGCGCTCGAGCTGGTCAGCGGGGTCAGCAACCAGAACAATCGCGGCGGCATGCTCGACAATTTCGCGATCCGCGGCTTTCTCGGCACGCCCGATGGCGGCGCCGAATATTATGTCGACGGCTTCCTCGCCAATCGCGGCATGGGCCCGCCCCGCGATCCGTCCACCGTCGAGCGGATCGAGCTGCTCAAGGGCCCGGCTGGCGCGCTGTTCGGCGACGTGGATCCCGGCGGCCGCGTCAACATCGTCAGCAAGACGCCGGGCTTCACCCCGTCGGCCAGTGCCGTCCTCACCTATGGCTCGTTCGACACCCGCCGGGTCGAGCTGGACGCCAACCTGCCGCTTTCGCGCAGCTTCGCCGCCCGCATCGTCGTCGCGGCTGAGGAAAGCGATGGCTGGCGCGACCATGTCACGCTCAGCAGGCGGACCGTCGCGCCCTCGCTCACCTGGCGCCCCGGCGACGCCTTCCGCCTGACCTATGTCGGCGAGATCACCCGGTTCGATGCGCCCTTCGATCGTGGCATCCCGGCGCTGAACGGCGACGCCAACGCCCTGCCCCGTGTCAATTTCTATGGCGAGCCGAATGACGGCGTCACCCGCTTCCGCAACGCGCGCCACCAGCTCACCGCGCTCGCCGATCTCGGCGACAGCTGGAGCCTGAACGCCGGCATCGCCTGGCGCACCGGCTCGCTCAAGGGCTTCTCCTCCGACCAGTCCCGCCTGGTCGGCACCAGCCTCTGGCGCCAGCGCCGCTCGCGCGACTTCCTGGTGGACGACCTGTCCGCCCGCATCGAACTGTCGGGCAGGCTCGGCGCGCATCGGCTGAGCTTCGGCGCCAAGGGCTATCTGCTCGACTATACCGAGCGCTGGATGCGCCGCAATCCGAGCGCCGCCGCGCCCTATGCCGTCGATGTCCACAATCCGGTCTATGGCGGCACCCCGCCCGTGCTGCTTCCCTTCACCAACAATCACGAGAAGCGCTGGTCGGGCACGCTCTACGCGCAGGACATGTGGGAAGTGACCGACAGGCTCACCGTCACCGGCGGCGTCCGTATCGACGCCTATCGCCAGCGCATCCACAACAACAATAGCGGCGCCACCGGCCGCGCGGTCGACCAGCCGGTCAATTTCCGCCTCGGCGCCCGCTACAGGCTCGACGAGACCTTCGCGCTCCACGCCAACTGGGGCGAAAGCTTCCTGCTCAACTCCGGCACCGATCGCTTCGGCCAGGGCTTCGCGCCCGAGCGCGGCAAGGGATATGAGCTGGGCGTCACCGGCACCTGGGCCGGCGTCGATGTCGCGCTGACCTGGTTCGACATCCGCAAGCAGGGCATCCTCACCAACGATCCCACCGATCCGAACTTCCTCGCCCCCGTCGGCAACCTGCGCAGCCGGGGGATCGAGGCGGACGCGTCGCTCAGGCTCGCCCCGCACTGGCAGGTCGTCGCCAACTATGCCTGGACGCATGCCCGCACCGACGATGCCGCCTTCGCCACCGATCGCGTGCTCGACGTGCCCGAGCATGCCGGCACGCTCTTCGTCCTCGGCCGCTTCCAGGATGCCGAGGGCCGCGGCCCGTCGGTCAGCGCCGGCGCCAGCTATATGGGCGACCGCGCCGGGGCGATCGACGGCAGCGGTCTCGTCCTGCCCGCCTATCTGAAGGCCAAGGCGGCGGTCGAATACGCCTTCTCGCCCCGGCTCGGCGTGCGGCTGGAGGCCGACAATCTGTTCGACGCCCGCTATGCCCAGAGCTCGTACAGCTCGCTATGGATCTTCCCCGGCGCCCCGCGCACCGTCCGCGCCTCGCTGCGCCTGTCCTTGTAGCGGCGCGCGCCGGCGCCTATCCTGCGTGCCATGCTGCACGATCTCCCCCTGGGCAGGGCGCTGCGCCGCTTCCGTCTGCTGAACGGCATCAAGCAGGGCGATGTCGCCGAGCGCCTGGCGGTGACCCAGGCGAGCGTCTCACGCTGGGAAAGCGGCGCGCATCTGCCTGAGGCGGCGAAGCGCGACCGCATCCTCGCGATGATCGCCGCCCATGCTGGCAATGACGGCGACGCGGCGCTCAGGCGGCTGATCGAGAGCTCCACCGCGCCGGTCCACCTGGTCTGCGACGCCACCCACCGCCTGCTCGCCGCCTCCCCCGCCCGGACCGAGGGCTGGGGAAGCAGCGCCGAGAGCTTCCTCGGCCGCTCGCTCTGGCGCTTCGCCAGCCCCGAGATCGTCGCAGCCGAGGAGAGCCTCGCCGATCGCGGCTGGTACGACCGGCCCTTCCAGCGGCTCGAGTTCCACACCGGCCACAATGGCAGCGCGGTGATCGCCGTTCTGCCCAGCAAGATGCGCTGGGAGACGGTGCCGCTCGCCGACGGCCGGATCGGCCGCATCACCACCACGATCGAGTCCGACCCCGAATAATCTATTCGTGGCCATTCGCGGCCGCGATCCCTAGCAGGGCCCGCATGCGCACGCCCTGGCCCCGAATCCTGACGCTCTGGCTGGTCGGCATCCTCGCCGCCGCGCAATTGGCCAAGATCTCCGCCATCGCACCGATCCTGCGCGAGAGCTTCCACCTCTCCCTCCCCCAGATCGCCCTGCTGATCTCGCTGCTCGAGGTCGGCGGCGCGCTGTTCGGCTTCGTCGCCGGGCTGGGTCTCGCCCGCTTCGGCATGCGCGCCTTCCTGCTGACCGGCGGCGCGACGCTTGCGGCCGCCAGCCTGGTCGAGGCGATCGTTCCCGTTCCGATGATCCTCTTCGCCGCCCGCGCGGTAGAGGGCGTCGGCTATCTGCTGATGGTGATCGTCGCGCCCACCGCCATCGCCGCGATCGCCACCGACGAGAGCCGCGGCCGCGCGCTCGCGCTGTGGAGCACCTTCGTCCCCGTCGGCCTGGCGCTGGGCAGCGCGGTCACCGCCTCGCTGGTCACCCTGGCCGGCCCGCGCGGCGTGATGCTGCTCTGGGCCGTGGCGCTCGCCGTGATCACCGCGCTGCTCACCCGCCTGCCCCTGCCCGGCGCCGGCGGCCAGCGGATCACGCTCCCGGCTCCCGCCGCCTGGGTCGCCACCTTCGCCTTCGGGCTCTACACCCTGTTCGTCTGCGCCTTGCTCATGCTGCTGCCGAGCTTCCTGGTCGAGCGCAGCGGCGCCCCGATCGGGCAGGTCGGCCTGATCACCGCCCTCGCGTCGCTCGCGGCCCTGCCCGGCTCGGCCGCCGCCATGTGGCTGATGCGGGACGGACAGCTGGGCCGCCGCCGGATGATGCTGGTTTCGACCCTGGCGCTGCTCGCCACCCTGCCCCTGGTCTTCTGGCTCTACCAGCACGCCGCAGCGAACCTGGTCGAGAGCGGCGTGCTCGCCGTGGGCGCCACGCTGGTCAGCGGCCTCGTCCCGCCGCTGATGTTCGCCCGCCTGCCCGCCCAGTCCGGCGCGACCACGCCCGACGATCCCCGCATCGCGGCGGCGAACGGCCTGATCACCCAGTTCGGCGCGGGCGGCGCGCTGCTCGGCCCGCCGCTCGCCGGCATGGTCGTCGCCGCCTGGGGCTGGCCCGCGCTCGGCATCGCGCTGATCGCCCTGGTGCTGGCGATGCTCGCCTGCCTGCTGGTCGCCGAGCGGCTCTAGCCGGTCAGCTCGCGGTCACCTTGAAGATGTGGCCATTGTCGCAGGCGATGTAGATCACATTGCCCACCTGCACCATCGAGACCGGGTTCACGATCGTCCCGTTCGAGGGCGTGAAATCGAGGTCGCGCCGCTCCATCACGCTGGCGCCCGCCGTGCTGCCGCGCTGCAGGCTCGACATCGGCGCCGTGAACACCGCCCCGCTTGCGTCGAGGAACAGATATTTCCCCGACAGCGAGGCATTGCTGCCCTGATAGGCCAGCCCGGCGACGATCTGCTGCCCGGCATAGGTGCCGGTGCCGTGCGGATAGTCGAGCACCGGCGCGATCAGCCCGGCCGGCTCGCCCGCCAGGTTGACGCTGGTGCCCTCGCGGAACGGCCAGCCAAGATTGTCGAGCACGCCCGCCGTCAGCGGCAGCGCGTTGACTTCCTCGCGCGCCGATTGCCCGCGATCGGGCAGCAGCAGCCCGCCCGAATAGAAGGCGCCGCCGATCGGGTAGCGCAGGCCGCTCGCCAGGATCGTCGGGACCATGGGCGGGGGAACCGCCGCGCCGCCCTGCGCGTCGAACCACGCCGTCGACAGGATCATCAGCTTGCCGAACAGCGAAGTCGCGCTCTGCGCGCTGCCGGTCGGATCGCTGGTACCGCCCGCATCTCCCGTCGCGACATAAAGGCGCCCGTCGGCGCCGAAGCCCAGCCAGCCGCCGATATTGTTCGGATAGGTCATGTGCGAGCCGATGGTATAGCCCTCCCAACCGACCACGCCGCGGAAGTTGTAGACCTTGAGGACGCTGAGGCGGCCGCCCTGCGCGATCAGGGCATAGACGGTGTTCCGCGTCGCGAAATCGGGCTGCACGGCAATGCCGAGGAGCCCCTGCCCATCCGCATTGGTGAGGCCGGTGACGGTTCCGAACAGCGTCTGCTGCTGCGTTGCCGGATCGTAGATGTAGATCGCGCCCGAACGCTGGGCGATCATCACCCGGCTGTCGCCCGGGATGCTCGCGATCGCGGTCGGATGATCGAAGCCGCTGGCAATGTCCTGTACGGCAATACCTTCCTCGTAGTTATAGATCGTAATCGTCACCGCCAGGCTGGTACTGGTCTTGCCGTCGCTCGCCGTCAGCTGGACCGAATAGACATTGTCGCCGTCTGCATCCGCAGGCTTCTCGAAATTGGGCACGGCCACGAAACGGACATCGCCGGCGCTGCCCATCGTGAAGCGCGCCGCATCGGTGCCGGACAGCGAATAGGTGATCGCATCGCCATCGGCATCGGTCGCGCTCGCCAGATAGACGACGCCGGTGCCGTTCTCGAGCATGGCGGCAGCGGCAGGGGAAGTGATGCTGGGCGCCCGGTTGACGGGGGTCGGCGTGGGAGACGGCGCGGGCGTGCCGCCACCGCCCCCGCATGCGCCCAACGCCAGGCCCAGTGTGGCAACAGCAATGGTCCGCGCGGCTGCACCGGCTCGCAACATGGTCATGAATCCCCCTTTTCGTTGATGCGGTTTCTACCAAGCCACGGAGACACCCGCCAGCACCGGACCACACCAGTTCGGGGGATTATTCCTATTTCTGCGTAACTTCCGTGACACTGCTCAGCAGCGTTTCACCTGCCCCCGCCACGCCTAAGGTTTGACAAGCTCCGGCCCGGTCCCCATCCTGCCGGGCATGACGCTTCGCGCACCCATGCTGCGATACCGCGCCCATGCGGGACAGCTCCTGGCAGGCAACTAGCCCCGGGTTCTCCTCAGGCATGTCCGGGAGACCCGGGGCCAGGCAGTGCGCCGTCGTTCGGCGCCCCGGCGGCACCGCGCCGCCTTTGCATGGGAGATTCAAGCATGAGCAAAACCCGCAAGGCGGCCGCCCGGCCGCCAATAGACATGATCGATTCCGAAGCCGAGCAGCTCACCGGCCTGGCGCTCAGCGTCGCGCGCCGCTTCCCCGCGGTCAGCGCGCTGCTGCTGCGCGAGACCGAGCGCGCCCGCCTGCACAGCGCCGCCGCCATCTCGCCCGACACGGTGACGATGGGCGCGACGGTGGAGTTCCTCGACGACAGCAACGGCACGCAGCGTACCGTCACCCTGGTCTATCCGGCCGAGGCCGATATCGCGCAGGGCCGGATCTCGATCCTCACCCCCGTCGGCGCCGCCCTGATCGGCCTGCGCACCGGCCAGTCGATCCTCTGGCCCGATCGCCTGCTGACCGTGCTGGTGGTGCGGCGCTAAATCCCCCTCCCTGAAAGGGAGGGGTTAGGGGTGGGTTAGAAAAGGTCGGGCTCGATGCCCGGCCTTTTCTCTTTCGCCACCGGAGGAAGAAGCTCGCTGCGCTCGCAACCCACCCCCACCCTTTCAGGGAGGGGAGAAGGGTCAGACAACCATCTCCACCACCGGCGGATGCCCCAGGAACCCACTCGGGCTCGCCGTCGCACCATATGCCCCGGAGGCGAACACCGCGATCACGTCGCCGACCCCGGCGCTCGGCAGTGCCACCCGGTCGGCCAGCCGGTCGAGCGGGGTGCAGAGCGGGCCGACCACGGTGACCACTTCCTCTGCCGGGTCCTGCATCCGGTGTGCCACCGCCACGGGATAGTTGCGCCGCACCACCGTGCCGAAATTGCCCGTCGCGGCGAGATGGTGGTTCAGCCCGCCCTCGACGATCAGGAAGGTCTCGCCCTGGCTTTCCTTCCGGTCGACCACCCGGGCAAGATACACGCCCGCCTCGCCGACCAGCCAGCGGCCGAGCTCGATCGCATATTCGGTGTCCAGCCTGCCGACCGCTCCCGCCAGCGCCGCGCCGATCGCCCCGACGTCCACCGGCGTGTCGCCCGGGAAATAGGGGATGCCGAAGCCCCCGCCCAGATTGACCAGCGGCGGGACCGCGCCGATCTCGTCGGCCAGCCGCGCGGCCAGGTCGATGGTCGCGGCCTGGGTCGCGATGATCGCCTCGGTGTCGAGCGACTGCGATCCGGCGAAGATGTGCAGCCCGCGCCACTCCGCTCCTTCGCCGCGCAGCAGCCTGACCAGCTCGGGCACGTGCACGCTTTCGATGCCGAAGGGGGATGCGCGCCCGCCCATCTTCATCCCCGATCCGCGCAGCTCGAAGTCCGGGTTCACCCGCACCGCCAGCCGGGGCGTGGTACCCAGGGCCTTGGCGATCGCCAGCGCCCGCTGCCCCTCGGCGATCGATTCCAGGTTGATCGTCACGCCCTCGCGGATCGCCGCTTCCAGCTCGGCATCGCGCTTGCCGGGGCCCGCAAAGCTGATCGCGGTCGCCGCCATGACGCCAAGCGCCCGTTCCATCTCGCCCGCCGAGGCGACGTCCATCCCGTCGACCAGCGGCGCGATCCGCTCGAGCAGCGGCGGAAACGGATTGGCCTTGATCGCATAATGGACGCCGACGCGAGCGGGCAGCGCCGCCCGCAGCAGCGCGATCCGCGCCTCGACCACCGCGAAGTCATAGACATAGGCTGGCGTGCGGACATCCAGCCACGGAAGTTCGCGCAGCGCCGAGAATTCGGGCGGGATCGGGCCAAAGGGTTTCGCGGTGATGGTCATTTCCCCTCTCCGAGGCTCGCCCGCAACGCCGTGCGGTCCAGCTTGCCATTGGCGTTGCGCGGCAGTTCCACCCGCCAATCGTAGCGCGCCGGCTGCATGAAGCTCGGCAGGTCGCGGCGCAACCGCTCGCGCAGCTCTGTCTCGCGGCTGCCGTCGCCGCGGGCGATCACCAGGATCGCCTGGCCCAGCCGTTCGTCCGCCAACCCAAAGGCGGCCGCCTCGCCGGTCTCGCCGCCGGCCAGCACCGCCTCCTCGATCTCGGTCGGGCTGATCCGGTTGCCGGCCGACTTGATCATCTCGTCGTCGCGCCCGACGAAGCGGAGCAGCCCGTCCTCGCCCAGCCGCACCGTGTCGCCCGACCACACGGCCATGCCGCCACTCTTCGCAAAGGCCGGCGCCGGGCGGAACCGCTGTGCCGTCCGTTCCGGGTCTCGCCAATACCCCTGGGCGACCAGTGGGCCCGCATGGACCAGTTCGCCCTGAGAGGCCGGTGCCCCGTCCGGACCGACCACGACAATTTCCGCGAATGGAATGGCCGCTCCGATCGAATCGGGATGCTTGTCGACCAGCGTAGGATTCAGATAGGTCGATCGGAACGCCTCGGTCAGTCCGTACATCGGGTAGAGGTCGGCCGCGGGGAAGCGCGCGCGCAGATCGCGGACCATGCGCGGAGTAAGCGCGCCACCTGAATTGGTTAGGCGTCGAAGCTTGGATGCGGTCTCAACTGGCCATTCCGCCTCGAGCAGCTGCACCCAGAGCGGCGGCACCCCTGCGAGGCTGGTGATGCCGAACCGCTCGACCGCCTTGATGACGTCGCGCGCGGTCAGATAATCGAGGGGGACGACGCGGGCGCCGGCGGCCCAGGTCGAAAAGAGCTGGTTCTGTCCATAGTCGAAGCTGAGCGGCAGCACGCCGAGCACGCGATCTTCAGAATTGATCTCAAGATAATGCGCCACGCTGATGGCGCCGAGCCATAAATTGGCATGGCTCAGCATCACGCCCTTGGGCCTGCCGGTCGATCCCGAGGTGTAGAGGATCGCCGCCAGCGTATCGGTGTCAACATCCGAGACCGGAAGTGTCCGCTCGGCGGTGAGGTCCGCATCGGTCAGGACCCGGCAATCGGCGCCAACATCGCCAACTTCGAAGACCGCCAGCCGCGCCTGTTGGGAAACCAGCGCCCTGGCCCCCGAATCCGCCAGGATATGGGCCACCTGGGCCCGCTTGAGCACCGGGTTGATCGGCACATGCACCAGCCCCGCCCGCACCGCGGCAAGCGGCATCAGGCAGGCGGTCCGCGTCTTGGGCAGCCAGGTCGCCACCCGGTCACCGGGCTCCAGCCCCAGCGCCTGGAGGGCAAAGGCCATCTCGCCCACGGCCCGCTCGAGCTGGGCGTAAGTCATTGTCCCGGCCTTGTCTTCCAGCGCCACGGCGTCAGGGGCGCCGCGCTGGGTGAGGCTGTCGAGGGGCCTGGGAACGGGGTCGAGTTCGATCACCTGTCTACCCTTAGGGTCCGTACCCGGCACCGGCAACGGCAGTGATCGCCCTGGGAGGCTCGCTGGCGAGGAACGGCGCGCGGCGCGGGCCGGGTGGCCCGGGCAAGTGCCGCGACGATGTCCAGCGGGCGTCCCAGGGCGACCGCGCAGCGGCGGGAGGATTTGGGTGCGCAGCATCCAAATCCGATCCGTCACGGCCATTGCCGGTGTCGGGGACGGACCCTTCCACTTGGCAGCGGCGGCGCCAACCCTTACGGGGGCGAAAAAACCGCTCAGGGGAAAAGCATTGCAGCCCGATGGGTCGCTCGAAGTCGAAAACACCGTCCGCGGCGTACTCCGCGATGTGCTGGGGCTAAGTGCCGAGCGTGTCGCCGAATTCCGCGAGGACACCCCCTTGTTCGGCGCCTTGCCCGAGCTCGATTCGCTCGCCGTCGCCGGGGTGCTCACCGAGCTCGAGGACCGGCTCGGCATCCTGATCGAGGATGACGAAGTCGATGGCGAGATGCTCGAGAGCTTCGGCGCCCTCACCCGCTTCGCCGCAGCCAAGGCGCTCGGGTGATCGACAGCTATGACTGGGCGGGCGGGCGCGAGGCGATGATGCGCTTCGGCCCCGATACCGGCCCGGTCGTGGTCGCGGCATTGCCGCTGTTCGAGGAAGCCAACCGCACCCGCAGCTTCGTGGTGACGATCCTGCGCCTGCTCGCCGCGCGCGGGATCGCCGGGGCGCTGCCCGACCTGCCCGGCCAGGGCGAGAGCATGTTGCCGACGCACCGCACCTCGCTGCTCAAGATGCAGGACGCCTTCAACTTCGCCTGCGACACCTTCGATCGCGACGGCCGCGCCTGCTATGCGCTGGGCATCCGCAGCGGCGCGCTGCTCGACACGCTGGCCCCCGTCGCCGGGCGCTGGCACTTCGCCCCGATGCTCGGCGAGAAGCTCCTGCGCGAGCTGAAGCGCACCGGGATCGCCGCCGATCCCCAGCGCACCGACCTCGATGCCCCGATCCTCGGCGGTGACACGCCGATCGAGATCGCCGGTAATCTGCTCTCCCCGGCGCTGCTCGCCGAGCTTCCCACGGCGCGCCCCGCACCGCACGCCCGGATCGTCCGGCTGGTCACCGACTCCGCCGATGCCGCGCTCAAGGTGGAAGGCAGCCCGCTCTGGCGCCGCGCCGAGCCGGACAATGACCCGGCGCTCGCGACCCTGCTCGCCGACGACATCGCCACCTGGATCCGCGCATGCGCAAGCTGATCGAGTTCACCTGTGGCCACGAGACGCTGGTCGGTACGCTCGATGACGCGGCCGGGACCACGGGGCTGCTGATCGTCTCTGGCGGCAACGAGATCCGCATCGGCGCGCATCGCGGCATGGCGCAGCTCGCCGAGCGCATCGCCCGCGCCGACCATCCGGTGCTCCGCTACGATCGCCGCGGCATCGGCGATTCGACCGGCGACAATGGCGGCTACGAGTCGAGCGCCGAGGACATCACCGCCGCCGCCCAGGCCTTTCGCGAGACCGGCGTCGAGCGGATCATCGCCTATGGCAATTGCGACGCGGCCACCGCGCTCGCCTTCTTCCACGCCCAGGCCGGGATCGACGCGCTGATCCTCGCCAATCCCTGGACGGTCGAGACCGCGGACGAGATGCCGCCCGCGGCAGCAATCCGCTCGCATTATGCCGCCAAGCTGCGCGATCCGAAGGAGTGGCTGCGCGCCGCACGGGGCGGCGTGAACATCGCCAAGCTCGCCAAGGGCCTGGCGAAGATCTCGAAGAGCGCCCCGCAGGTCGAGACCTCGCTCGCCGGCCGCCTCGCCACCGCCTTGGCCGAAGCGCGCGTGCCAGTGACGATCCTGCTGGCGAAGGGCGACAATACCGCGATCGCCTTCGCCGATGCGTTCAAGGGGCCGGCGTTCGATGCGGTCCGCAGGACGTTGAAGATCGACCAACTCGACAGCGACAGCCACAGCTTCGCCAGCCCCGCCGACAAGGACTGGCTGTCCGGGAAAGTGCTTGAACAGCTCGTCACCCCGGCGAAAGCCCGGGTCTCAGACAGCTAGCGCCTGCGGCACGAGATCCCGGCTTTCGCCGGGATTACTCCGCCGCGTGCTGGACCACCGTCTCGAAGTCCGCCTCGGCCAGGAAGCGCTCGGCGTCGAGCGCGGCCATGCAGCCGGTGCCGGCGGCGGTGACCGCCTGGCGGTAATGCTTGTCCATCACGTCGCCGCAGGCGAACACGCCGGGCACGCTGGTCTTGGTCGTGCCGGTCTCGACCTTGATATAGCCGTCATCGTCCAGCTCGATATGGCCGCGGAACAGCTCGGTCGCCGGGTGGTGGCCGATCGCGACGAAGCCGCCATCGACGTCGATCGTTGAGAGCTCACCGGTCTCCATGTCCTTCAGCTCGATCCCGACCAGGCCCTCGGGCTGGCCGCCGCCAATGAAGCGCTCGACCTTCTTGTTCCACATCACGTTGATCCGCTCGTTGGCGAACAGGCGCTGCTGCAGGATCTTCTCCGCGCGGAACGAATCGCGGCGGTGGATCACGGTCACGTCATGACTGTGGTTGGTGAGGTAGAGCGCCTCTTCCACCGCGGTATTGCCGCCGCCGATCACCGCGACCTTCTTGCCGCGGAAGAAGAAGCCGTCGCAGGTCGCGCAGGCGCTCACGCCCTTGCCCTGGAGCAGCCGCTCCGAATCGAGGCCCAGCCACTTGGCCTGGGCGCCGGTGGCGATCACCAGCACGTCGCCCAGATAGACGGTGCCGCTGTCGCCGACCATGCGGAACGGGCGCTGGGTGACGTCGACCTCGACGATCGTGTCCCACATCATCTGCGCGCCGACATGCTCGGCCTGGGCCTGCATCTCCTGCATCAGCCACGGGCCCTGGATGACGTCGCGGAAACCGGGATAATTCTCGACATCGGTGGTGGTCATCAGCTGGCCGCCGGGCTGGATGCCCTGCACCACGATCGGCGCCATGCCGGCGCGCGCGCCATAGATGGCGGCGGTGAGGCCGGCGGGGCCGGAGCCGAGGATCAGCATGCGAGTCGAATGGGTGGCGGTCATCTTGGCTTCCGAATTGGCTGAGCCCCGCATCTAGGGGCTGCGCAAGGGTCGAGGCAACATGGGTAGTGTGGGCAGGTGCGCAATGGCTGTGGACAACAGCTTTGGCTCGGGCGGTGAAAGCGCTTCTAGCGACCGACGCGCGAGGATGGACGCACATCCGGATCGGAGCCGCAAGATTCCGCTTGCGATGTAGGATTTCGATTGTTCTACATTTGTTCTCAACGGCCGTTGAGAAGTACATCGTAGAAGGATCATACGCACATGACGGACTCCCTCAGCTTCTCCACCATCGCGGACCTCAGCGCCGCCTCGACCGCCGGCCTTTCGAGCGGCCAGACCGCGAATGTCAGCGACCTCAAGCGCGGCGGCAGCTTCCGCTTCGAATCGGGATCGACCGCCACCACGAACACCGGCACCGTCTTCGCGGCGTCGGGCGGCGGCCGCTGGCTTCGCGTCAATCCTCTGCCCCTGAACGTGCAGTGGTTCGGCGCCGTGGGCGACGGCGTCACCGACGACCATGCCGCCTTCATGGCGGCGCATGACGCGCTGCTGCCCGAAGGCGGGACGATCCTCGTGCCCAAGGGCTATTACCGGCTCTCGGCCGCGATCAACCAGCATTGCCCGGTCATCTGGCAGGGCGAAGGCAACAGCGCGGCCTTTGCCGACCGGACGATCGGCAGCTTCACCATGAATGCGCAAGGGTCGGTGCTGCTGATCGATTCGGGCGTCCAGGCCTTCATCATCAATGCCTCCAATACCGACGGCACCGGGACGGCACCGGACGGGACCTATCCGAACGGCGCGGGATCGGCGTTGCGCGACCTCTACATCCGCTCGAATGGCGGCGGCTCGAGCGTCGATGGCATCTGGATGCGGGCGACCGCCACGCTCGAGAATGTGACGGTCCGCGGCTTCACCGGCCGCGGCCTGCGCATCGAGGCGTCGGTCAGCGCAAGCAACCCGGTAAAGGGCAACGCCAATCTGTGGATGCTGACCAATGTCGATCTGATCGGCAATGGCAGCCACGGCCTGCACGTGAAGAGCAACGATGCCAATGCCGGTGTCGCCACGCGGGTCAACAGCACCGCCAATGGCGGCTGGGGCGTGCTCGACGAGAGCCTGATCGGCAACACCTATGTCGCCTGCCATCAGGCGAGCAACACGCTCGGCGCGATGAAGACGATCGACACGGCACCCAACACCGTGATCGGCGGCTATATCGAGATCACCGCCGCCGGCGACAATGCCGATTTCGGCAATGCCACCACCGTGATCGGCGACCTGGCGGGCCAGAGCACCTCTTCCTCGGCGAGCAGCCGCGCCTTCGTGATGACGGCCGGCCTCTCGGTGGCGGCGCCCTATCGCCATCTCAATCGCCGTGCCTCGCCCAGCGTGCTCGGCGTGATCGGTTCGCTCCAGCCCAATTACGGCGCGATCGGCTGGGGTTCGAGCAACGACGTGATCGGCGCGAACAACCAGGCCGACTGGCAGATTCAGTACAACACCACGTCGAAATGGTGGGACTTCCAGTATCAGGGCGGCGGCAATCCCTTCACCGTGATGCGCTTCCCGACCGGCTCGACGCTGGCGAACCCCAGGAAGTTCGCGGCGGATTTCCCCAATGGCCATTTCCTGGGCGGCCTGTTCCGCGGAATCGGATCGGCAGCACCCACCACGGGGGCATGGCTGCAGGGTGATGTCATCGAGAACAGCGCGCCGGCCGCTGGCGGCAATGCCGGCTGGATCTGCACCACGGCGGGCTCGCCCGGCACCTGGAAGTCGTTCGGAGCGATCGCGGCCTGAACGGCGCGATCCTTCGCGGGAGGGGCTTCGGCCCCTCCCCTTTCGGGGGGATCGCAAGGAAGAAGAATGGTAGCGGAGGAGGGACTTGAACCCCCGACCCCAGGATTATGATTCCCGTGCTCTAACCAACTGAGCTACTCCGCCCCAAGAGGCGCACGCATGTCTGCGAAGCGCCCGAAAGGCTTGGCTACCGCCGAAGCGAGGGGGCCCAATAGGTCCGGCCTCGCTTTAGGTCAAGCGAACATGTGACGCGAATGCATTTCCCAGGGGCCGCCGCGATAATGCCAGCTCGCCAGCCCGGCGATCTCCACCTCGCGCGGCACGAAATCGCGCGAGAGCGCGGCCAGCACCGTCTTGGCCAGCACCGGGCGCACCTTGTTCTGGATGGTGACGTGCGGGCGCCAGCGGCCGGCGTCCTGGGGCGTGAGCAGCCCGGCAAAGGCATCGACCAGTCCCTCGCGAATCGCCACCAGCTCGGGCGCCTCGATTCGGTAGGCGACGCCGCCGCCCAGCGACATCAGCCCGGTCACCTTCGCGCGCGGCGCCCGCACCCCGCGCGTCTCAACCGAAAGCCGGTGCTTGAGCTCGTCCGCGACCGAGGGCGGCAGCTGGTGGAACAGCGTCAGATGCGCGTCGAGCACGTTCCGCTCGGGCGGATAATGCTCGCGGCGCAGCGCGTTGAACCAGGCCTGGTCCTGCCGCCCCAGCAGCGCCGTGACGATCAAGGGGGCAGGTTTGGCTTGTTCTATTTCCATGCGTCCCAGCTTGCGTTTTCCCCGGCGAAGGCCGGGGTCCAGCCCCTCAAGAAACACGCGCGGTAGCGCGTCTTCGCGCGCACGCCGAGTCTGGGCCCCGGCCTTCGCCGGGGAAAAAGCTAAATTTCGACCTGGCTGCCCAGCTCGACCACGCGATTGGTCGGCAGGCGGAAGAACTCCATCGCGCTTTCGGCGTTGCGCAGCATCCAGGCGAACAGCTTCTCGCGCCAGATCATCATCCCCGGCCGCGACGAGGGCAGCAGGGTCTGGCGGGCCAGGAAGAAGCTGGTTTCCATCATCTTGAACTCGGCGCCGCAGGCGTTGACCGACTTGAGCGCCGCCGGCACGTCCGCCTCCTGCATGAAGCCATAGGCCAGGATCATGCGGTGGAAGCCCTTGCCCAGGTCCTCGATCATCATCCGGTTCTCGTCAGGGACATAGGGCACGTCCTTGATCTTCACCGTCAGCAGGATCACCCGCTCGTGCAGCACCTTGTTGTGCTTGAGGTTGTGGAGCAGCGCGTGCGGCACACCCTCGGGGGTCGAGGTCATGAACACCGCGGTGCCCGGCACCCGCGTGGCGGCAGTGGCGGCGGAGGTGATGAAGATCTTGATCGGCATCGCGCTCTCGCGCAGCCGGTTGATCATCAGCTGGCGGCCCTTCGACCAGGTGGTCAGCAGGGTGAACACCACGAAGCCGACGAACAGCGGGAACCAGCCGCCATCGGGCACCTTGGTCAGGTTCGCGGTGAAATAGGCCAAGTCGACGGTGAAGAACAGCGCGAGCAGCGGGATCGCATAGCGCTTCTTCCACTTCCACAGGCCGAACAGCACCACCGCCAGCAGGCAGTTGTCGATCAGCATCGCGCCGGTCACGGCGATGCCGTATGCCGCGGTGAGGTTCGACGAGGTCTGGAAGGTAAGGACGAGCAGGATCACCATGATCATCAGCGCCCAGTTGATGAGCGGGATGTAGATCTGCCCGGCGGTCGACGCGCTGGTATGCTCGATGCGCAGCCGCGGCACGAAGCCGAGCTGGATCGCCTGCTGGGTGACCGAGAAGGCACCCGAGATCACCGCCTGCGACGCGATCACCGCCGCCATGGTGGCGAGGATGACGAGCGGGAACTGCAGCACTTCGGGCGCCAGCTCGTAGAACGGGCTGTGCAGCGCCGCGGGGTCGCGCATCAGCAGCGCGCCCTGCCCCATATAGTTGAGGATCAGCGCCGGCAGTACGAACCACAGCCACGAGATGCGGATCGGCTTGCGGCCGAAATGGCCCATGTCCGCATAGAGCGCCTCGGCGCCCGTCACCGCCAGCACGACCGAGCCGAGCGCCAGGAACGCCTTGATCGGGTCGGCTGCGAAGAACATCAGCGCGTGGTGCGGCAGCAGCGCGTTGAGGATCGTCGGCGTCTGGACCAGGCTCAGCGTGCCCAGGGTCGCGATCGTCAGGAAGTAGAAGAGCATGATCGGGCCGAAAAAGGCACCGACTCGCGACGTGCCCGTCCGCTGGATCGAGAAGAGCAGCACCAGGATGACCACCGCGATCGGCAGCACCAGCTTGGCGAAGGCCGGCGCCGCGACCGACAGGCCCTCGACCGCCGATAGCACCGACACCGCGGGAGTGATCATCGAGTCGCCATAGAACAGCGCGGTGGCGAACACGCCGAGCAGCACGATCCCCTGCGTCCAGCGCTTGGGATTGCCGCTGGTGCGCGAGATCAGCGCGAGCAGTGCCAGGCTGCCGCCCTCGCCCTTATTGTCCGCCCGCATGATGATCGTGACGTACTTCAGCGTCACCACGACCATCATCGACCAGAACATCAGGCTGATGACGCCCATGATGTGCAGCGTGTCGAGGTCGAGCTTGTGGTGCCCGGCAAAGGTTTCGCGGAACGCGTAGAGCGGGCTGGTGCCGATATCGCCGAAGACGATGCCGATCGCGCCGATCGCCAGCTTCCATGTCGCATCATGGCTATGGCCATGCGCGGCATGCGCGTCGAGTTGAGCCGGAGCCGACTCGTCGGCTCCTTCTTTGGGGATGTTCACGGGCGCGGGTGTCGCGTCGGAAAGGAAACGGACCTGGTCATGCGACCTGCGTTCTCGATCTTCTAATTGCGGGCGGGCCGTTAGCACGCGCAGCAAAGGCAATCAACGAATGTCGTTACGCAGGGCTCGACGCGCAAGGGGTCCGGCTGGTTCCGTTATGAAAATGCCCGTCCGTCATTTCGGCGCGGACGGCGCCCCGGCGAGTCGGACCAGCACCTGGAGATCCTGTCCACCGGGCAGCTTGCCCGACGCGGAGAGCCGCCCTTCCCGGTCGTTCCAGCGCAGTTCGGTCCGCGTCCCCGCCCCCTTGCGATAGGCGTTGGTCACGCCGTCATCGTCATAAAGGGTGAAGCTGCCGTCGCGCCCGGGATAGACGCGAATCGCCTCGAGTGGCTGGCGCGCCGACGTGTTCGGCACCTGCGCGCCCAGCGGCACGATCGATCCGGCCCGGACGAACAGCGGAATCCGGTCGATCGGCGCGGCGGCGGTGACCCATTGGCCGCCGGCATGCTTCTCGTCGGTCCAATAGTCGTACCAGTCCGTGCCGGCCGGCAGGTACACCCGCCGCGCGGTCACCCCCTGCTCGGTCACCGGCGCGACGAGGAAGGCGGGGCCGAACATGTATTCGTCGCCCAGGTTCGCGACTTCGGGATCGTCGGGGAAGTCCATGAACAGCCCGCGCATGAACGGCGCGCCGGTCTCGTGGGTCTTGTACCCAAGCGAATAGAGATAGGGGATCAGCGCGTAGCGAAGCCGCAGGAACTTCGCGAGCACCGGCTCGGCCGCCGTGCCATATTCCCAGATCGCAGTGCCCGGCCGCTGGCCGTGGATGCGCAAGGTCGGGGTGAAGACATTGTAGGCGAACCAGCGGGTGAACAGCTCGGGATAATCCTTGTACTCCGGCCCCATCGCGGTGGCGCCCGCCGGATCGAGCAGCACCGGGCGCTCGGCGGGCGGGCCGCTCGGCCACTGCCAGCCGCCGGTGTCGCTGCTCCAATAGGCATGGCCGCTGGCGGTGAAGTTCAGCCCGGCCGGCACCTGGCGGCGCAGCGCTTCCCACGTCGCCTGCACGTCCGACGACCAGAACAGCGCACCGCTGTGCTGGGTGCCCAGATAGGCCGCGCGGGCGAGGATCAGGTTGCGGAAAGCGGGCCGGTCGCGCGCCGACCCTTCCGCCACACTGGAGGTGTGCACCAGCGGATAGAGGTTGTGATAGCGGTCGCCGGAGCCGATCGAATAGAAATTGCCGTCCGGCACCAGGTCCGGCTCGGTCTCGTCGAGCCAGAACCAGTCGAAGCCCTGGCTGGCGATATTGTCGCGAATCTTCTCCCAGAACCAGGAGCGCGCCTCGGGATTGGTGCTGTCGAGCAGCGCGCCCGCGCGGTCCGCGCGCACCGGCAGGCCATCCACGACTCCGCCGTCCTTGTCCTTCAGCAGCCAGCCCTTGGCGCTCAGCAGGTTGAAATAGCGCGATTCGCGCTCGAAGCGCGGCCATACGCTGATGATGCTGTGCATGCCCTGGTCGTGGAGCTGCCTGTTCATGCCCGCCGGGTCCGGGAAATAGGTTCGGTCGATGTCGAGCTGCCCCATCCGCGTCCAGTAGAACCAGTCGAGCACCATCACGTCGAGCGGATAGCCGCGGCTGCGATAGCCCTCGGCCACGCCGAGCAGCTCCTTTTGGCTCTCGTAGCGCGCCTTGCTCTGGATCAGCCCGAACGCGGCCTTGGGCGGCAGCGGCGTGTCGCCGGTCAGCTTGGCATAGCCGGCATAGATTTCGTCGGTGGTCGCGCCGGTGATCACGAAGAACGAGACCCGCTCGCCCACTTCGGACTGCCAATGGGTGCTGCCGTGCAGCCCGGGGGAGACGGTAGTGGCGGAAGGGTTGTCCCACACCACCGCATAGCCGTTGTTGGTCATCAGGAACGGGATGCACACCGTCTCGCCCGCCGGCGCGTCGTAATAATGCCGGCAGTCGATCGTCCGCCCACGCAGGTCGAGCGGGCCGGTGCTCTCCTGGTTCTGGCCGAGCCCGTAATAATGCTCGTCCGCCGGCGCGGCGAAGCTCGCCCCGGCCTTGAACGTCTTCTCGCCATTGACGGTGTGCGGCGCCAGCTCCCAGCCGTTCATCCGGGTGAGCAGCCGCCCGTCCGCCCCGCGCACCGACAGCGAGACCCGGGGCAGCGACGGCACGAAATAGCGCTCCATCTGGCTCGGCGCCTTGGGCCAGGGCTGCGGATCGACGGTGAGGGCCAGCGCCGGCGAGGCGAACACATCGCCGCTGTCGTCCGCCTTGTGCGTCCACCCCTTGGCATCGACCTTGCCGGAGATGCCATAGCCGGGCGCCGCATCGCTCAGCGCCCGTTCGAGCGAGATGGTGACCCGCACGATGTTCGGCGCATAGGGCTCGACCGCGACGAAGGCGCCGTTGCGCTCGACCGTGGCCAGCGACTGGGCGGCAACGGGGAGCGGCGCCAGGAGGGCCGCCAACAGGCCAAGCACATGGGCAATCCGCATCGTTCGACTCTCCCCTGCCCCTTGCGTTGCGCGAAACTTCCGCCGCCGCAAGCAGGGCTAAGGTCGTAGTCCCGAGGGCTTGACCCGGGGTCCCGCTTCTTATGTCTTGTCGCGGACGGATCGGCAGGAGAGACGCGGTGAAGACCCTTGGCACGACGCTCGCGCTGCTCCTGGCATGCGCGCCCGGCATCGCCGTCGCCCAGGCGGCCGACCCGACCAGCTTCGCCACGGGCGCAGACGTCCAGGCCCAGACACGCACGATGCTCGCCGAGATGAAGCCCGACCAGGGCTTCATGTGGCGCCCGCTGGTCCGCGACGGCGAAAGGGTCGCGGCGATCGAGATCTGGAAGAGGCCGGGCCGCCCGGCGGTCCATCCGTCCGAGGCCGAATATGCGATCGTGCTGGAAGGCGCCGGCACCCTGGTCTCGGGCGGCACCCTGGCCGACCCGGCGACCCGCAACCCCGGGCTGGTCGAAGGCAGCCGCATCGAGGGCGGCACCACCCGGACGCTCGGTCCCGGCGACGTCATCCTCGTCCCCGCCGGCGTGCCGCACTGGTTCGGCATCGCCGGAGACCGGCTGGTCCTGCTCGGCATCAAGCTCCCCGGCGCGAAATAGGCGCTCGACCTTCAGGCCCAGAGATCGCGCACGGTGCGCCCGCTCGGGGGCAGGTCCTCGAAGGTGTCGAGCCCGTCGAAATGATCGATCGGCAGGTCGGCAACCGCATCGAGCTCGGCGAGACGCAGGTTCACCGCCATGCGCCGCCGGCCATCCTCCTCCAGCCGCAGTCCTCGCCACGCCAGCACCCCGGCGCAGCTCGGGCAGAACAGGATCTCGAGCGCCGGATCTTCCTTGCCGACCCGGCGGAAGCGCGAGGTCGGGCCGGTGACGGCGATGCGTTCGCCTTCGAAATCATAGGCCCAGAGCGCGCCGTAGCGGCGGCACAGCGTGCAATTGCACGCCGTGATCGAGCCGGGATCCCCGCTCAGGGTCCAAGCCGCCGCACCACAATGGCAGGATCCCTTCAGCATAGGCCTCTCTCCGGTTGATCGAGTGCATCCTGCCAGCACCGGTCGCCGCCGGCCAGTCGGCTCGGCCCGGCCGCCGATATCGGCAGAGTTTCCCGCGTTGGCGGAGGATCGCTTTGCGGCCATACAACCTTGCCTGCTCACCATGGCGAGAAACAAAAGAGGGAAAACAATGCGTCTATCCTGTATCTGCGTACCGATTGCGCTGCTCGTTCCGGCGCTCGCGCATGCCGGCACCTGCGAGGAGTCCTTCACCAAGAGCGGGAGCTTCATCAGCGGCCAGAAGTTCGCCGCCTCGGTGACGCTGCCGGGCCTGACGCCGGCCAGCGCGATCGGCCAGATGCGCGGGATCGTCGTCGCCAAGGGATATGACGTGCTGGCTGCCGAGCCCACGGACGGCAGCATGCTGATCGAGCAGCCGCAGACCGGCAAGGCCCGCGCCTTCCCGATCACCATCACCGCCACGCCCGACGGCAATGTCCGGATGGAGGCGAAGCTGCGCGCCGGCATGTCGGCCCCGAGCGAGCCTGCCAAGGCCGAGATGTGCGGCATGCTGAACCAGTTGAAGAGCGGCAGGGCGGGAACCGCGGCGGCCAGCGCGGGCATGAACGCGGCCGGCAACAAGGCGCCGCTCGACATGGACGCGCTGTCGATCTCGCACCAGATCTCGAAGGACACCCAGCGCAACGCCGCCGCGATTCCGCTGCGCTACAAGGACAAGACCTTCATCGTCAGCGGTACGGTGAAGTCGATCGACAAGGTGGATGACGCCTATGTCGTCACCTACGACATCCCGGAGCCCTATAACGAAGCGATCCGCCTGCCCGGCACCGCGCCGTTCAAGACCGACATCTTCTGCCGGTTGGCAAAGGGCCAGTCGGTGTTCGCGCTGCAGCTCAAGCCCGGCAAGCGGATCAAGCTCTCGGGCCTCTACGCCAATTTCAACCCCAACAGCCACGCCTTGCTGCTGGAGAATTGCCGTCCAGTGAAGTGATTGCACGCGAGGGCCGGCCACATTGGCGCCGCCGGCCCTCGCCATCTCTCATCCAATATCCGCTGCGCCGGATCGCGCCGCCACGCCGGCGCAGTCTTCCCCGATCCGGGCAAAACCGGGAATATCCGCCTCCCCGCCCGAAGACGTTCGGCGCCCGAATACGGGTCGCAACGCGCGCCCGGCCTTTCGCAGCAGAGCGTGTACATCCTGGCTGAAGCGCCGGTGATGTTCACCCCAGGCGCGATCATACATCTCATCGATCATGGCTGCCCTCCGGATCAGAAGCTGGCCCGGAAGAGATGCGGATCTTCGGCTTCCGCTTCCAACAAAAGGATCGACACCTCTTATCAAGAGGCTTTATCAAGCGCCATGCGACGGCTCCCCCCGCTTCCCGCAGTTCGCGCATTCGAAGCGATCGCGCGCAGGGGCACCTTCACGGCGGCGGCCGCTGAATTGGGGATGACCCAGGCCGCCATCAGCTATCAGATCAAGATCCTCGAGGAGCGGGTCGGCGAACCGCTCTTCGTTCGGCGGGGAAGACGCGCCGAACTGACTGCCGGTGGGGCCCGCGTCGCGTCACGGCTGGCAATCGCTTTCGACGAGATCGAAATGGCGTTCGACGAGCTTACCGGCGAGAGCGAGAGGGTATTGCGCATCGCCACGACGGCGAGTTTCGCGAACAACTGGCTGGCGCGAAACATCGGTGCCTTTCAGGCCGAGCATCCGGATATCGAGATCGAACTCGAAGTCAGCGGTACGGTGATCGACCTTGCGGAATCCCGCATCGACGTCGCCATAAGATCCGGCCGCGGGGACTGGCCTGGCCTGAAATCGGAGCATCTGGCGACGGTCGACTTCACCCCGATGTGCAGTCCGGCGCTGGTCGAGGGGCGCCATCTGCCGCTGGATGCCAGCAAGGCCCTGGAAATGCAGAGAATCAGCCCGCAGGATCGATGGTGGCCGATATGGTTCCGAAGTGCCGGCGTGGAGATCGGGGACGATCTCGGGCGCGGCGGCATTCGCATGGACTCCCAGGCGACCGAGGGGCAGGCGGCACTCGCCGGACATGGCATCGCGCTGATGACCCCGATGCTATGGCGTCCGGAACTGGCGAGCGGGCGCCTCATATGTCCCTTCGCCACCCTAGCCGATGAAGGCACCGCCTATTGGTTCGTCCATGCCGAGAACCGCCGGCATACGCGCAAGATCGCCCGGTTCCGCGACTGGCTCGTCCCGGCGTTTCGCGCGATGGCCGCCGCGCCGGCAACGGGCGCAATCGAAGGGGCGTAGCTGCCTTTCTACCGAACCGCTTCTTCCGGTGGCCGGCCGCCCCTACCGTCCCCCGAACAGCGCCTCCGCCTCGCTCCGCGTCGGGATCGCGCGCAGCACGAAGCTCGAATTGATCGTCACCACGCCGGGAAGCCGCCCGAGATGCTCGCGGTGCAGCCGCTCATAATCGTCCAGATCGCGCGCCAGGATCTTCAGCCGGTAGTCCTGCCCGCCCGAGACCAGCGCGCATTCCACCACCCCGTCGATCTGCGCCACCGCCGCCTCGAAACGCGCCAGATCTTCCTCCACCTGCGTGCCGAGCGTGATGTCGACCAGCGCGGTGATCCGGAAGCCCAGCCGCCGGTGCCCGAGTCGCGCGCCATAGCCGAGCAGATGCCCAGATGCCTCGAGCGCCTGGATCCGCCTTGTGCAGGCCGATTGCGAGAGCCCCACCTCGCCGGCGATCGCGCTGACCGGGGCGCGCGCGTCGGCGGCAAGCGATTTGAGGATAGCTGCGTCGATCCTGTCCATCCTGCATGGATAGCGCATTTTCATGCCATTTACAGTGATTCCATGCGCCGAGCCGCGCCGCTTGTCATATCTTTGCAGGGATTCGCCGCCCGCCATGCGATATTCTCCACGCCAATCGCTTTTACGGAGAGGCTCCCATGCGCATCGGCGTTCCCAAGGAAATCAAGAATCACGAATATCGCGTCGGCCTGACCCCGGCCTCGGTGGCCGAGCTGGTCCATGCCGGCCATGAAGTGCTGGTCGAGACCAAGGCCGGCATGGGCATCGATTTCGACGACGCGGCCTATACCGCCGTCGGCGCGAAGATCGCCCCCGATGCCGCCGCGGTGTTCGCCGGCTCGGACATGATCGTGAAGGTCAAGGAGCCGCAGCCGCAAGAAATCGCGATGCTCGAGCCGCGCCACCTGCTGTTCACCTATCTCCACCTCGCCGCCGACAAGCCCCAGGCCGAGGGCCTGATGAAGTCGGGCGCGACCTGCATCGCCTATGAGACCGTTACCTCGAACTCGGGCGCCCTGCCCCTGCTCAAGCCGATGTCGGAAGTCGCCGGCCGCATGTCGGTCCAGGTCGCCTCGCACTATCTCGAGAAGGAACAGGGCGGCCGCGGCGAACTGCTTGGCGGCGTGCCGGGCGTGGCGCCGTGCAAGGTCGCGATCCTCGGCGGCGGTGTTTCGGGCATCAACGCCGCGCAGATGGCCACCGGCCAGCGCGCCGACGTGACGATCTACGACATCAACAATGAGCGCCTGGCCGAGCTCGACATGCATTTCGGCAGCCAGATCAAGACCGCCTATGCCAGCAAGGCCGCGATCGCCGAGGCGGTGAAGACCGCGCAGGTCGTGATCGGCGCGGTGCTGGTGCCCGGTGCCGCTGCGCCCAAGCTCGTCACCCGCGACATGCTCAAGACGATGATGCGCGGCTCGGTGCTGGTCGACATCGCGATCGACCAGGGCGGCTGCTTCGAGACCAGCCATGCGACCACGCATGACAACCCGGTCTATGAAGTCGACGGCGTGATCCATTATTGCGTCGCCAACATGCCGGGCGCCGTCGCCCGCACCTCGGCCTTCGCGCTCAACAATGCGACGCTGCCGTTCGTGCTCAAGCTCGCCAACCTCGGCGCAGAGGGCGCGATGAAGGCCGACAAGCACCTCGCCAACGGCCTCAACGTCTACAAGGGCAAGATCGCGTTCAAGGCCGTCGCCGACGATCTCGACCTGCCGTACGAGGCCTGGGCGGGCTGATCGCCCATCGCCTTGCAATGTAGGATTTCATCTGTTTGCGTGGAGCGGTCGGGACTCGGGTCCCGGCCGCTCTTTGCTTTGTAGGAAAGATAGGATCGGCCGTGCGCACGGATATTGCGCGGCGCACGGGCGCGCCGTGCCCGATGTTCGCGATCTTTGGGGTAGGTCCGCTAGGGCTTCGGCGCCTGTCCCTGTTGCCGCGCCGCGTCTGCCAGGAGCATGTCGAGCACCAGCAAGCGTGCCGCCAGCTGGTCGCGATAGCTCGCCTTTTCCGGGGTCAGCGCCAGCGCCTTGTCCCACCAGGGCTTGGCCTCGGCGTAGCGGCCGGCGCGGACCAGCGCGAGGCCGTAGAAGAAGTGCGGACCCGGATGCGTGGGGCTGATCGCCAGCGCCTTGTCGAAGGCGAACTGCGCCGCCGGCGAGATCTGGTTGCCGTCATATTCGGCCAGTGCCGAGCCGAATCCGGTCCACAGCGCCACGTCCCCCGGCACCTGCCGCACCGCCCCCTGCCATACCTTGGTCGCCCGTTCGCGGTCGCCCTGGCGGAGCATGCCGTCGGCAAGGTTGCCATAGCTCCAGGCATAGGTGCCGTATTTGCCGAACATGGCGTCGCGCAGGTCGATCATCTCCTGGTTGACCAGGTTCTTCTGCGCATCGGCAGCCACGGGATGGCCGGGCAGCGCCGGGCTCCCCTGCCAGGCATAGCCCGCCGCGCCGAGCATCATCGCGGTGGCCGGCACGGTCCACAGCTTGCGGGGATAGCGCAGCAGCACGAGCGCCAGCGCCGCGACCAGGGCGACGAGCGCGAGCATCAGCCAGCCCATCATTCGGCTCCCTTGCGGAACAGCCGCCGTGCGAGCAGCAGGCCGATGACGAGCAGCAGCAGCGGCGCGATCCAGAGCGGGGCGGTCACCCAGCTGAGCGGCGGGTCATAGGTGACGTAATCGCCATAGCGCTGGATCAGATAGCTTCGGATCGCCGCGGGCTGCTCGCCTTTGGCGATGCGCTCGCGGACCAGCGCCCGCATGTCGCCGGCCATCTCGGCATCGCTGTCGGCAATCGACTGGCCCTGGCAAACCAGGCAGCGCAGCGTCTCCATCAGCGCCTTGGCCCGCGCTTCCTGCGTCGCATCGGGCAACTGGCTATAGGCCAGCGGCGCCGCCGGCCGGTTCGAATCGGCGAGCACCGGGCTGGCGGCGAGCAGCACCGCGAGGATCACGGCGCGCTTCACTTCGTGGCCTCCAGCTTGGCGAGGATGCCGGGGATGTCGTCGGCGCGGATGTCGCCGATATGCTGGTCGACGATCTCGCCGCGGCTGTTGACGATGAAGGTCTCGGGCACGCCCGAGGAGCCCAGCGCGATCTGCGCCTTGCCGGTCGGGTCGTCCCCGATCCGCGCATAGGGATCGCCGTTGCGCTGGAGGAAGCCCTGCACGGCCTCCGGCGTATCGCGGACGGCGATCGCGTCGATCTCGACGCCGGCCTGCTTGAGCTTGAGCAGCTGCGGTGCCTCGGCGATGCACGGGATGCACCAGCTGGCGAAGACGTTGAGCAGCCGCGGCTTGCCCTTCAACGCGGCGCTGTCGATTCCCGGCTTGCTCGCCAGCAGCGGCTTCATCGCCAGCGCCGGCAGCGGCTTGCCGACCATCGCCGAATGGATCGTCCGGTCGGCCGGCTTGATCAGCCCGCCCGCGACCAGGGCGAAGACCAGGACGAACAGCGCCAGCGGCGCCCAGATCAGCAGCCGCCTCATGCGTCGTTCTCCGCGTCGCGCCGCTCGCGCCGGACCCGCCCGATCAGCGAAAGCAGCCCGCCCAGCGCGACCAGGAAGCCGCCGGCCCAGATCAGCGTGACGAACGGCTTCCACCACGCCCGGATCTGCCAGCGCCCCTGCCCGTCGCCCTGGCCGATCACGGTGTAGAGCTGGCCGTCGAGCAGCGTGGCGATCGCCGCTTCGTTGGTGTTGGTCGGCGGATTGGCGAAGAAGCGCTGCTGCGGGAACAGGTCGATCGTCTCACCGTCGCGCGTCGCCTTCAGATGCGCCTCGAGCGCCGACCAGTTGGGGCCGACCGCCGGCCGCACCTCGAGCAGCTCGACGCGATACGGGCCGACGGTGACGTTCTGCCCGACGGTGATCGCCGCCAGCCGCTCGACCTTGAAGGCGCCGTCGGCGGCCATGCCGGCGATGCTCACCGCGATGCCGAGATGGGCGACGACCATGCCATAGATGTGCAGCGGCGTGCGGCGCAGGTTGCGATGGATCAGCGGAATCACGCTGGCCACGGCGAGCATGGCGGCGAGACCCAGTGCCAGCGACGGCATCCAGTGCGCCCCGCCTAGCGCGAAGACAAGTGCGAAGGCGATGCCGCCGACGCTCACCGGCACCAGCAGCTTGCCGAACAGCGTATTCCACTGGTCGCGCCGCCATTTGAGCAGCGGCCCGGCCGCAGTCGCCGCGACGAGGGCGAGGCCAACGGGTGCCGCCGCCTTCTCGAAGAAGGGCGCGCCGATCGACAGCTGCACGCCTGCGGCCTGGGCGACGAGCGGATAGAGCGTGCCGATGAAGACGACGCCGAGGATCACCGAGAGCAGCAGGTTGTTGAGCACCAGCGCGCCCTCGCGGCTGACCAGCTCGAAGGTTGCGCCCTGCTTCACCGTGCCAATCCGCGCGCCGAACAGCGCCAGCGCCCCGCCGATATAGAGGCCGAGCAGGGCGAGGATGAACCCGCCCCGGGTCGGGTCGACGGCAAAGGCATGGACGCTGACCAGGATGCCCGAGCGGACCAGGAAGGTGCCGATCATCGACATCGAGAAGGCGACCACTGCCAGCATCACCGTCCAGGCGCGCAGGCCGTCGCGGGTGGCGAGCACGGTCACCGAATGGAGCAGGGCGGTCGCCGCCAGCCAGGGCATCAGCGAGGCGTTCTCGACCGGATCCCAGAACCACCAGCCGCCCCAGCCGAGCTCGTAATAGGCCCAGTAACTGCCGGCGGTGATGCCGATGGTCAGGAAGATCCAGGCGCCGAGCACCCAGGGCCGCATCGCCCGGGCGAATGCCGGGCCGACGTCGCGCATCAGCAGCGCGCCCACCGCGAAACTGAATGCCACCGATAGCCCGACATAGCCGAGATAGAGCGTCGGCGGGTGGAAGGCGAGGCCGGGGTCCTGCAGCAGCGGGTTGAGCCCGCGCCCGTCCAGCGGCGGCGGGCTTACCCGGACGAACGGGTTGGAGGCGAAGGCGAGGAAAGCGTAGAAACCGATCGCAATCGCCGCCTGCGCGCCCAATGTCGCGGCTAGCGTCGCGGTGGCGAGGCGCTTCTCGAACAGCGCGACTCCTGCCCCGGCGGTCGCCAGCACGGTGACCCAGAGCAGCATCGAGCCCTCATGGTTCCCCCAGGCGCCGGCGATCTTGTAGATCAGCGGCTTCATCGAATGGCTGTTCTCGACGACGAGCTCCACCGACATGTCCGAAAGGACGAACAGCGTGATCAGCAGCCCGAAGGCGGCGAGCGCCAACAGTCCCTGGACGACAGCGACCCGGCGCAGCGCGGTCATCACCGAAGCGCCCTTGCCGTCCAAAGCGCCCTTCGCCGCGCCCCAGGCGAGCATCACCTGGACGAGCGCGAAGCCCGTCGCGAGCCACAGCGCGGCGAGACCGGCTTCGGCGATCACTGCCCACCCCTCATTTGGCTAGCGTCTTCGTCTCGTGCATGTTGCCGGCGGCCTGGGGCGGCATGTAGCGCTCGTCATGCTTGGCGAGGATATTGTCGGCCACGAAGCTGCCGTCCGGCTGGAACCTGCCCTCTGCCACGACCCCCGAGCCTTCCTTGAACAGGTCCGGCGTCACGCCCTTGAACGCAACCGGCACCACCGCCTGACCGTCGGTCACCACGAAGCGGATCGAGACGCCGTCGGCGGCACGCTGGATCGAGCCCTTCTCGACCATCCCGCCCAGTCGTACGTGCCGGTCGAGCGGCAACGGCTTCCCCTTCACGTCGGCCGGGGCATAGAAGAACGCCGCCTGGTCCTTCAGCGCCGACATTGCCAGCGCCGATGCGCCGAGGATCGCGCCCAGGGCGAGCAGCGCGAGGACGAGCCGCTGGTGCTTCGCCTTCATGCGCGGCCACTCCGCAGCGCTTCGGCCGCCGCTTCGGCCCGGCGCATCGCGGCATAGCTGAGCGCGGCGATCCCGACCGTGCCGACCAGCACGATCAGATAGGCCGCGGTGATGAACGGCCAGTGGTTCATGCCGCCGCCATCCGCCGTAGCCGGGCCTCGACCTTCTGGTTCGCCAGGATCGCGCGCATCCGCATCAGCACCACGCCGGCGAAGAACAGGGTGAAGCCGGCCAGCGTGAAGAACAGGGGCCAGAGCAGCGAGATGTGGATCTTGCCGGTCACGACGCTCTCCCCCTGATGGAGCGTGTTCCACCAGATCACCGAATAATGGACGATCGGCAGCAGCGCGCTGCCCGCCACCCCGAACAGCGCCGGCACCCGTCCGTCGCCCGAGCGCTCGGCATCGGCGCGGTCGAGCGCGATCCAGGCGATGTAGACGAAGAAGAGCAGCAGCATCGAAGTCAGCCGCCCGTCCCATTCCCACCAGGTGCCCCAGGTCGGGCGACCCCAGATCGAACCGGTGAGCAGGCAGAGCGCCGCGAACGTCGCCCCTGCCGGCGCGATCGCCCGGGCGGCGACGCTGGCCAGCGGGTGCCGCCAGATCAGATAGCTCAGACAGGCGATCGCAAGGCCGCTCCACCCGCCCATGCCCAGCCAGGCGCTCGGGACATGGATATAGAGGATGCGCGCGCTTTCCTTCTGCACTGCGTCGGGCGGCGTGAGCGTCAGCCCGGCCCAGCAGCCGAACAACACCAGTGCCACGCCGATCCAGAACAGGATCGGCGTCAGCGGCCGCGCAATTCTGAGGAAGCGCGCGGGATTGGCGAGGGCATGCAATGCAGGCACCCGCAACGACTAGCGGGGTTCGGATGCGGAATCCATGCTGAGAATTGACAGGTTTGGTGAGTTCCTGTGAGCCGCTCAGCCCGGGCAGCGGCGCAGCGCCATGGTCGGGAAGCTGCCCTCGCCCGCCGACACCGGCAACAGCCGGTCCGGTGCGCCCTGGCCGACCAGGCGAAGGTTGTCCCCTTCGATGCGGAACGCCATCGCCACGTCCGCGGCGTCCTTCCGCGACTCCGGCCTCGTGGCGAGCGCGCTGTCCACTTCGATCACGAACATCACCGTGCTGGGATCCGAGCCATCGCTGACGATGCGCCGGACCGGAAGCGAATTGACCGGTCGTCCCTTGCTGACGAAGTCGATCGTGTCGCGCGCGAAATAGAAATAGGTGTCGCCGCATTCTGAGGCGGCGCGCGCCCAGCGATGGCCGACGATCTCGTCGGCCTTGCCGGGACTCATGTTGCAGGCGGCGAGCGCCAGCGGGACGATCAACAGGGGTGTGGCGCGCATGCCCCTCACCTGCCCCATCGGGCGTTTCCAGCGGCATAACGGCGAGAGTTAATGCTTGGAGACATTGCGTGAATCCGCTCCCGGAGGAATCCTTCCAGCCGCTCAATGCACCCCGCTCAGATGCCCGAGCTTGTCGGGGTTGCGCGTCACATAGATGCCGGTGATCTTGCCGTCCTCGATCGCCAGCGCAGTGGTCTGGAGCACCCCGCCCGGCTCGATCGAGACGAAGCCCGGCAGACCGTTGATCATGCCGTAGCGCACGATCTTCGACATTTCCTTGGCGAAGAAGCGCGCCAGCGAGGTGAACAGCTTCATATTGTCGTCCACGCCCTGGATTGGCTTGAGGCCCGCATGGACCTTCCCGCCGCCATCCGACCAGGTAGTGACGTCGTCGGCGAGCAGGCCGCGAAACGCGGTCATGTCGCCGCTGCGCGACGCGGCGAAGAAGGCGGCGACGATCTCCATCCCCTTCTCCTTCGGCAGATCGTAGCGCGGGCGCGCGGCGCGGACATGGGTGCGCGCCCGGCTGGCGAGTTGGCGCGCGGCGGCAGGCTCGCGCCCGATCGTTTCGCCCACTTCCTCGAAGCTCACCCCGAACACGTCGTGGAGCAGGAAGGCGGCGCGCTCCAGCGGCGACAGGCGTTCGAGCGCCATCATCAGCGGAAGGGTAACGTCCTCCACTTCGTCATTCTCCTCGACGATCGGCTCGGGCAGCCAGGGCCCCACATAAGTCTCGCGCCGGGCGCGGGCGGACTTGAGCTGATCGAGGCATAGCCGCGTCACCACCCGGCGCAGGAACGCCTCGGGCTCGCGGACCTGGTCGCGGTCGGTGTCGAGCCAGCGCAGGAACGCGTCCTGCACCACGTCTTCTGCGTCCGCGACCGAGCCGAGCATGCGATAGGCAACACGCGCCAGCCGCGGACGCAGCGGATCGAAGCTCGCCGCTGCGTCCGCGCCGCTCACGCTGCCGCCACCACGGGCTTGGCGTCGTAGAACAGGTCGAACCCGACCGCGAGGCGGTTCCAGCCGTTGATCACGTTGATCATCAAGGTGAGTTGCACCTGTTCCTCCGGGGTGAACTCGAAGGCGAGTTCCTCATAGACCGCCTGCGGCGCCCGTGCCGTGGATACCAGAGTCATCGCATCCGTCCATGCCAGCGCGGCGCGCTCGCGCGGGGTATAGCAGGGCGCCTCGTGCCAGGCACTGAGCAGATAGATGCGCTGCTCGGTCTCACCAGCCTTGCGGGCATCGGCGGTGTGCATGTTCAGGCAGTTGGCGCAGCCGTTGATCTGCGATGCGCGGATCTTCACCAGTTCGAGCAGGCTGTGCTCGAGCTTCGGGGCGATCTTGAGCGACATTTCGAACCACGCCTTCATCTCGGCGGGGGCGGCGGTGAAAAGGTCGAGGCGGCCGGTCATCTTGCATCTCCTTGGTTGGATGCAGGCATGACGAGATGGCCGCGCGAGATGTGACATGGGGGTGCGATTTTTTTTGCCTCACCCGCCTCTTTTTTCGCCGTCATCCCCGCGCAGGCGTGGATCCAGAGTCACGAAGGGCGTCGCTATGCGACCCTGGATCCCCGCCTGCGCGGGGATGACGAAATAGGAGTTACTCCCCCTGCGGACCCGAGAACGGATCGGTCACCGCCGGCTGGGTCGGGATCGGCAGGCGCGGCAGCGGCTTGTCGGCATTCGCGGCATCCAGCAGGAACGCCGCCAGGATGATCGCCGCCTGGCGCATGTCCGCAGCCTTCAGGTGATCGAAGGTGTCGAGCTGGGTGTGGTGCACCCGGGTCTCGTAATCGAGCGGATCCTGGATGAACTGGAACGCCGGGATGCCGACCGCCTGCATGAACTGATGGTCGGTGCCCTCGGTCTTCTGGATCGCCACGGTCGATGCGCCCATCGAGGCGAAGGGCTCGAGCCACTCCTTGAAGATCGGCACCGCCGCCATGTTGTTCTCGGCATAGATGCCGCGGATCTTCCCCGAGCCATTGTCGAGATTGAAATAGGCGGCGAGGTCCTTGTGCCCCGGCAGCGGGGTGATCGGGAAGCGGGTCGCCCAGCTATAGTAGAATTCGTCGGCGCTGGGGACGTGATCCCAGGCCGGGCGCTTGGCCAGATGCTGCTCGATATAGGCGATCGAGCCGTACAGGCTCTGCTCCTCGCCGGCCCAGAGCGCGAAGCGGATCGTCCGCTTCGGCTTGATCCCGCTGGCGGCGATGATCCGCGCCGCTTCCATCACCACGGCGCTGCCCGCGCCATTGTCGGCGGCGCCGTCACCCGCCACCCAGCTGTCGAGATGCGCGCCGGCCATCACATAGCCGGCCTTGGGATCGCGGCCCTTGATGTCAGCGAGGATGTTGTAGGCCTTGGTGTCGCTGTCGTCGAAATGGACGTTGCTGTCGATCTCGAGCGTCGGCGCCTTGCCGGTCCAGGCGAGGCGGACGAGCCGGCGGTAATCCTCGGCCGCCATCTCGATGCCGGGCACCTTGGGCGTCTCGCCGACATGGTGGAGATAGCCCTCGCCATGGATCAGCTTGCCGTCACTGCGCGAGCGCGTGACATAGGCGAGCGCGCCTTCCTCGGCGAGGAACCTGGCGAGCTGGCCCTCGAACTTCGCACGGCTAAGCGACTGGTCGAGCTTCGCGGGATCCCAGTTCGGCTCCTCATAGACGTCGAGCTTGGCGAGGTCCTCGTCGCTCAGCCGCTGGAACGGCGCTTCCTTGGGCTCCGAGCCGGTGCCGGGGGCCGAGGTCAGCACGATCTTGCCGGCCAGCTTGCCCTTCCACTGGGCGAAGTCGCCCGGGCTGCGAAGCGGCGCGACGATCACCGGTGCGGTGACGGGTCCGTTGGTCGGCGGCGTCCAGGCAATCGGGATGGCGGTGAGCTGCACCGGACGCGGCGCAACCATGCGGACGCTCGACTTCTCGATCCACCAGCCCCGGCCGAAATCGAAGCCTTCCTTGTGGACGTCGGTGAGGCCCCAGGTCTTGAACTTCTCCTGCGTCCACTTCTCCGCCTCGCGCATCGAGGGCGAATTGGTCATGCGCGGGCCGATCACGTCGGCGAGATATTCGGCGGTGGGCATCACCTCCGAATGATTGGTGCCCTGGTCGACGAGCACGGCGACAGTGGCGGGATCGATCGACTGGGCGGTGGCCGGCGCCGCGATCAGCAGGGCAGCGGTGGCGAGGAGGAAAGTGCGCATGGAGCTCCGCAGAAATGCGAGGGGGATGCGCGACGCTATTGGCCGCGCATCCCCCATGCAAGACTGTGGAAGTTTTAGCCCCGGCCGATCAGCCGCTGGGCGATACGATCCGCGACTTCGCTCTCGGGATCGCCGGTGCGGGCGCTTTCGTCCCACACTTCGATCAGGCGATCGGGAATCTTGTCCACGCGCGCCTGCACCTCGGCCATGTTGCCCTGGCCGAGATACTCCAGGCCGACATTGATGATGCCGCCGGCATTGATGACGTAATCGGGCGCATAGAGGATGCCGCGCTCGTGGAGGCGGTGCCCGTCCTGGCGAGTCGCCAGCTGGTTGTTCGCGCCGCCGGCGACGACCGTGGTCTTCAGCGCCGCGATCGACTGCTCGGTGAAGATCGCACCCAGCGCGTTCGGGCTCAGCACGTCCGTCTCGATGCCGAGGATCTCGGAGGCGTCGATCGCCTCGCCGCCCAGTTCCGCGGCCAGCGCCTTCGCGCGCTCGGCATTGACGTCGGCCAGCACCAGCTTGGCGCCGTCCCGGGCGAGCAGGCGGGCAACGCCGCCGCCGACCGAGCCTACGCCCTGGATGGCGACGCGCACGTCGGCCATCGAATCGGCGCCAAGCCCGCGCTTCGCCGCCGCCTTCACGCCGAGATAGACGCCGCGCGCCGTGACCGGGCCGGGATCGCCGCCCGCGCCGCCCTCGGCGACCGGCAGGCCCGAGACGTGGCGGGTCTGGGTCGCGACGACCTTCATCCGCTCCTCGGACATGCCGACGTCCTCGGCCGTGACGTACTTGCCGCCCAGCGATTCGACCGCACGGCCGAACGCCTCGAGCTGCGCGGTGGTGACGGTGGCACCCGGCTCGCTCGCCAGGATCACGCCCTTGCCGCCGCCGAGCGGCAGATTGGCCATCGCATTCTTGTAGCTCATGCCACGTGACAGGCGCAGCGCGTCGGTGATCGCGGCGCGGTGATCGGCATAATGCCAGAAGCGCACCCCGCCGGCCGCCGGGCCGAGCTTGCTGGAATGCACTGCGATGATTGCGCTCAGCCCCGATTCGCGGTCGCTGAACAGATGGACGCCTTCATGGTCGTCGAAGTCGGGGAAGCCCCAGTCGGTGATCACGCGCTACATTCCTGCGGAGAGTGCCGCACGAGTGTGTGCCGCGTGCGGTCACAAGGGGAAGAAATGGGGCGGATGACGGGACTTGAACCCGCGACCCTCGGTACCACAAACCGATGCTCTAACCAACTGAGCTACAACCGCCGTGAAGAAGGCGCGCTTAGCCGGGGCCGATGCGAAGCGCAAGATAATTGCCGAGAAATTTTGGCACTATCCGCGGGAAATGCGCACGGCCTCTTCCGGGGTGGTCACGCCCTCGCGCACCAGCGCCCGCGCGGCCGATCCGAGATTGGGTGCGCGGAGGAAGGCATGGCGCGCCAGGATCGCCTCGTCGCCGCCGTCATTGATCAGCCGGCGGATCGCGCCATCGGCGACGATCGCCTCGAACACGCCGGTCATGCCGGTGAAGCCCGTTCCCTGGCAGCTCTCGCAGCCCGTCGCCTCGAACACGATCGCGCCCGAATCGAAGCCGAGCAGCGCCGAGACCGATCCCTGCGCCTGCACCGGGCGGCGGCAATCGGCGCACAGCCGCCGCACGAGCCGCTGGGCGAGCACCCCGGCGATCGTGGAAGCAAGGCGGAACGGCTCGACGCGCCAGTCGCGCATCCGCCGGACCGCCGAGACCGCGTCGGGGGCATCGATCGAGGCGATGACGAGGTGCCCGCTCTCGGCTGCCTCGGCCGCGGCGGCAGCGGCCTCGCGCCCGTCCAGCCCGTCGAGCGCGATCACGTCGGGATCCTGCTCCAGTGCCGCACGGATCGCGGCGGCGCCGGCGAGCCCCATGATACGCGTCGCTCCCTCCACCGCTGGGGTGTCGATCGTCACGATATGCCGCGGCGAGCCGGAGAAATGGCGGAGCAGCGCCGCGATGGTGGTGCTGCGACCGGAGCCCGCCGCCCCGGCAACGAGCACCAGCCCGCCGCGGCGCAGCGCCGGAAGCAGCGCGTCGACCAAGCCGCGGCTCATCCCGATCGCTTCGAGCGCACGCTCACGCCGCTCGCCGCCATCGACCCGCAACACGATGCGCTCGCCGTCCTCCTGCGCCAGGACCGAGACCCCCGCCATCGCGCGGAATGCGGCAACCAGCTCGGGATCGGCGTGGAAATGGCGCGGCTCGGTCAGCTGGCCGGCGATGCGCATGCGCAGCACAAGAGCGGCCGCGTCGGTTTCGAGGTGGATGTGCGAGGCACGACGGTCGCGCGCCTCCGCGATCAAAGCCTCCGCCGGCGAACCGGGCTGAGCGCCGGCAAACAACAGCGGCTGCGGGGTTTCCGCTACCGGTGCCAGCGCTTCGGCTTCCATTTCCATAGGCTCTCCCTCGCGGAGCGATTTGCGCTAGGCATCGCATGTGACATCGCGCTTGCGATTTTGTGACGTTTTCGGGTCACGCTGGCGCATGGCCCAGGCTTTTGGCAGAACTCCGCCATGCAGAATCTCGCCTCCCCGCTCCTCAATCTCGGCTCTGGCCATCCGTCCGAGCCGATTGCCGAGCACATCATGCGCTGGCCGGGCGTGCAGCGCGTGCCCCACCCCAAGATCCAGATGTTCATCGCCAAGAACTTCCTGGAGCCCGAGCTCTGCCAGCTGCTGATGATCAAGATCGACGCGGAGCGCCGCCCCTCGACGATCGCCGATGCCAATGACGACTATGCCTTCCGCACCAGCGAGACCTGCGACTTCACCGGCGAGGACGCGGTGGCGACCGAACTCAAGCGGCGGATGACCGCGTTCACCGGGCTCGATCCGACGCATGGCGAGCCGATGCAGGGCCAGCGCTACGATATCGGCCAGGAGTTCAAGGCGCATACCGACTATTTCGAGCCGCAGGGCCGCGACTATGAGAAATATTGCTCGGTGGCGGGGCAGCGCACCTGGACGGTGATGCTCTACCTCAACGAAGTCGAGGCCGGTGGCGCGACGCGGTTCAAGGCGGTCGACAAGATCATCCAGCCCGAGGTGGGCAAGGTGGTCGCCTGGAACAATCTCCGCCCCGACGGCACCCCCAACCCCTCGACCATCCATCATGCTATGAAGGTGCGCGCGGGCCTGAAATATGTCGTGACGCAATGGTATCGCCAGAAGCCCTGGGGCTGGTGAGCCCCGGCCCTCGCGACAGGGTCTGAAAGCAAACGGCCGGCCAGGTTCCCCTGGCCGGCCGCTGCGTTTCCGGGACCTTCGATCAGAAGGTCGTGCTGAGCCCGAGCGAGAAGATCCGGCCCTGGTTGTAGCGGTTGATGAAGACGATCGCGCCGTTCGAGAAGGTCTGGCTCTCGCTGAACCGCGTGCGGGTCAGGTTGCGGCCTTCCAGCTTGAGCTCGAACTTGTCGCCACCGATCTCGAAGCCCTGACGGGCCACGATGTCGAGGCGGATGCCCGGACGCTCGATGATGTCCGGCTGGAAGCCGTTGCCCGACAGGTTCGACGGACCACGGTTGGTCACGCGGTCGCTGGCATAGTTGAACAGCACCGTGAACTGCGAGAGGCTCTGCGTATCCTCCAGGCCGAGCTGCAGGTTGACCAGATGGTCCGACTGGCCGGTGAGCGGTGCGCCGTCACGGAACTGCAGGCTCGCCGGGCCGAAGCCCGTCGCGCATCCGCCCAGCGTCTGGTTGAGCACGTTCGGCACGCAGCTCGCATCGGCGGTGATCTCCGAATGCGTGTAGGTGTAGTTCGCGATCACCAGCGCCCGACGGGTGCTGAAGAAGCTGCCGCCCAGCGTATCGAGCGGGAAATACTTCTGCATTTCGACTTCGGCGCCATAGAGCTTCGCCTTGGGCAGGTTGGCAAAGCCGGTCTGCAGGCGATCATCGGCGCCGGTGTAGAAGCCGACCTGCTCGATCGGGTTCTTGATGTTCTTGTAGAAGCCGGCGACCGTGAAACGCTGGTCACGCGCGAAGAACCATTCGAGGCGACCCTCGAAATTGTAGAGCTGCGAATCCTTGAGCAGCGGGTTGCCGAAGAACAGGCGATCCGAATCCGGATCGCGGAACTGCTGCGGCGCCAGCTCGCGGAACTGCGGACGCGAGATCGTCTTGGCAAAGCTGCCGCGCAGTTGCAGGTTCTCTGCGAAATTCCAGGTCAGCGTTACCGCCGGCAGGAAATAGTCGTTGTTCAGCTTGGTGGTGGCGGTGCCGATCGGCGTCACGCTCTGATCTGCCTTCTCGTAGCGGACGCCCGCCACCGCGCGCAGACCCTTCAGCGCCTCGGTCTCGGCCTGGACATAGCCGGCGTTGATGCGCAGCTTGGCGTCATAGGCATAGGCGCCGAGCGGCGTGCTGAACTGCATCTCGAGGGTGCAGACGCGCTGGCCGACCTGCGGGCAGGCGTTGTTCACCACGTCCGGGCTCAACAGATAGTCCGGGCGCAGCAGGTTATAGGGGAAGCCCGGCGCCGTGCCGCCGCCCGCGCTGGTCTGGTAGTTGAACTGCAGGCGCCGCGAGAAGCGATCGGTATCCGAATAATAATAGCCGGCGGACAGGGTCAGCGGCACCGGATCCAGCTTGTAGATAACGTCGGCCTGGCCGGTCCAGAGATTCTCCTCGAGGTCCGAGAAGATGACCGAGGCGAAGGGCGAGAAGCGCTGCGTGACCTGATAGGCACCGTTGCACTGGAAGCCCGGGGTGCCGTTGCCGCCGTCATAGTTCGCCTGGCCGCCATTGGTGGTCGTCGGCGAGCAGAGATAGTCGAACTGACGCTCGTACGGCGCGTTGCGCTTCGAATTGGCATAGGCGCCGCGCAGATCGAGGCGCAGTGCGTCGGAGAAACGGAGCTCGCCGACCAGCTGGCTCTCGAGCAGCTGGCGCTCGAACCAGTTGGTGTTCTGCTGGAAGCGCAGGCCGCTGGCGTTGTTGTAGATCTCGGCCGCCGAGCCGCGGCCCTGCTTGAGCACGTCGCGGATATAGACGTTGGTCCAGCGGATCGTGTTCTCGCCGAACGAATAACCGACGCCGAGCAGGGCGTTGCCCACGATACGGTTGTCGGTCAGCAGCGTGTGGTAATCGTTGCGGATCGAGCCGATTTCCGTGACGCTGTCCTGCTGGCGGATCGAGCGGGTGCGGAAGGTGTTGCTGTAGCCCGCCGAGGTGACGATGCCGAGCCGGTCCTCGCCGATATCGAACGACATGCCGGTGCTGATCTCCGCCGACCAGTTGGCCGGCAGGTGATCGTTGCGCTGGAGCAAAGTGGTCGAGGCGTTGGAGAGCTGGAGCACCTGCGCCGCAGGGATCAGGCCCGAGCCGTTCGGCGCATTGCGGATGAAGTCCGGCACCTTGCGGGTGCCGTCGTCAAAGCCGAGCCAGTCGTTCTTGCCACCGAAATAGGTGTAGCCCAGCTCGCTGGTCGTCGCGGTATCGGCCGAGATCGAGCCGCCCACCGTCACGAAATCCTTTTCCGGGATCGCCTTGGTGGTCAGGTTGATCATGCCGCCGCCGAACTCGCCCGGATAGTTGACCGAATAGGTCTTCTGGACGAGCGCCGAGCCGACGATTGTCGTCGGAAAGATGTCGAGCGGCACCGAGCGGCGGAGCGGCTCGGGGCTGGGCAGCGCGAGGCCGTTGAGCAGCGATGCCGAATAGCGGTCGCCAAGGCCACGGACGTACACGAAGCCGTTGCCCACCACGCTGAGGCCGGTGACGCGGGTCAGCGCGCCGGCGATGTCGCCTTCACCCGTGCGGGCGATGTCGGCGCTCGACAGGACCGAGACGATCTGCGGCGTGGCGCGTACCACATTGGGGATATGGCGGCCGGTGACGACGATGTCGGTCACTTCCATGTCCATGCCCGGCGCCGAGACCTCAGGCGTTTCCTGCTGATCCTGACCGGCCTGCGGATCGTTGCTCTGCGGCGGCGTGGACGGCGCGGGCGTGGAGCCAGCGGTCTGCGCAAGCGCTGCGGGGCAGACGAGTGTGGACGTCAGGAGAAGAAGCGTGGCGTAAGCAAGGCGTCGCTGCATGGCCGTATCACCCAGTGTAAATTATGAGCAAAGTCGGGACGGCGGGAATGCGCCGCCCCGACAGTTTTCGCGCTAAGCGACGAGCCTCAGCGGCCGTTGCAGCTGAAGTAGACCGAGTTGAACACCGGCGGGCCCTGATCCTGAAGGGCGGCATTGGCCGGACGGATCGTCGAACGGTCCGAAGCGCTGGTCTCCCCGGCGACCATGTTGACGCAGGCAACGTTGTTCGGGCTCTTCACCACACCGTTGACGAAAGTGAAGTCGGCACCACCACGCAGGCGGATGGCGGCCGGCGCCAGCGCCGTCTGGATGAAGGTGAAGTTGACATAGCGGCCCCAGGTGCGGGGCAGCAGGTCCTCGGCGTTGTTCGAGTCGATCTCGGTCGAGAACGAGTCGGCCGTCGCGCCCGAAACCTTCTGCGCCGCGATGATGAACTGCATGAAGCCGCGCCAGCCATTGTCGACGTCGAAGCCGTCGTCGTCGGCGCCGGTGATGGCGACATACTTCATGTTGGTGGTGCCGCCGAAGATCTCGATGCCGTCATCCGCCGAGTTGTGGCTCTGGATGTGGTCGAGCACCGTGCCCGAACCGGTGGCGCCGAGGGTCAGGCCCTGCAGTTCGTTGCCGTCCGAGATGGCGATGCCGGTGTAGCGGATCTGGACGTACGACATCTGGCCGCTGCTGTCGGCTTCGTTGGTGCCGCCGTAGAAGCGGCCGGTCACTCCCTCGATCGCCTGCTGGCAGGGGGTGCCGGTGCTGCCGCCCGAGCCCGACGCGCAGACCGCGGTGGTCGAACGGCCGAGCAGGATGATGCCGCCCCACTGGCCCTGGGTCACGTCGCTGACGCCGTTGCCGACGAGGTTCTGCTGCGAGGTGAAGATGATCGGCGCGGTGACGGTGCCGACGGCCGAGATCTTCGAGCCACGGTTGACCAGCAACAGGTCGTTGGTCGCTTCGCTCGAGTCTGCGGCGATGGTGACGCCGGCCGCGATGGTGAGCGTCACGCCTGCACCGCCGGTCGCGCCGAGGTCAGTGCCGACTTCGGTCTGGCCGCGCAGGCGATAGAACACGCCGGCGATCTTCGGCAGCGTCAGGTCAGCCGTGATCGCCGCCGGGAGGCGGCAAGCGCGGAAGGTCTGGACCACGCCGTCGTCGATCGTGCCGGTCGGGCAGGTCGCGGTCGAACCGCCGGTGCCGACCGCCGGAACCGCGGTGCAGTTCGCGCTGGTGGCGCCGAAGTTCGCGGTGGTCGAGTTGCAGGTCCAGCCGTCGAACGCGGTGTCGGTCGAGCCGTTGACTGCGCCGACGAAGTTGGTGCTGACCAAGAACGGATTCAGCGGCGCCGGATTGGTGGCGGTGGTGAGCGAAGCCGTGCCGGTCGGGAAGATGCCGCTCAGCGCGTTCGTGCCGTTCACATTGTTGTTGGACCCGCCATTGACGATGTCCAGCTGCTCCTGGGCGGTGATGCTGATGGTGTTCTGCGTCGTGACAGCCGCGAACTGCGCTGCCGTGATCGGCGTCGGAGTCGGGGTCGGCGCGGGCGGAGTCGGCGTAGGCGTGGGGGTGACAACGACGACGCTGCCAGCGCCCGGCGATGCCACGTTGCTCGCGCCGTTGCAGGCAGAGAGTGCCGCGGAGGCGGCTGTCGTCATGAGAATGAGGCCGTAGCGCTTGAAGCTCGCCATCGCGGAAAAACTCCCGATCGTATCGTTGCTGATCCGGGCGCCTGGCAACCGAAGAACGGTAACCCCCTGTTGCGCCCGGGCCGCAACTAGGCGGCTTAAATGACACGGACATGAGTCCTGCGGGTCAGTTTGATGACTGAATAATTACATCTGGATTACATGAGCGTTCACCATTCGAGGCTGAACGCAGGTGGGCGGCGGTGCGCCCCGCTCGCATGAAACGAGCATGAACCCATCATGTCACTCGTATCCGGCGAACACAAGCTGGAGGCCTCCGCGCCTTAAAAGCGCGCGGGAGTCTTGCTGATCGATGGCCCCATGGATCTCCGCAAGGAGAAGGGGACGGTTCAGAACATCGCCGTCATCGCGACGCCAGCGGTCACCAGCACGACGCCGAGGATCTGCCTCATGCTCAGCGCCTCGCGGAACAGGCGGTGGCCGGTGGCGGCGGCGATCGGCATCTCGATCACGCCCAGCGCCCGGACGGCGGCGGCAGGCGCGAGATTCAGTGCGAAGAACCAGCCCGACGATGCGAGCGCGCCGAACAGCCCCGCTCCCAGCGACTGTCGCCAGCCGGCGATCACCGCGGCCAGTGCTGCCCGGTCACGAATCGCCAGATAGAGCCCCAGCCCCATCGCCTGCACCGCCTGGACGATCGCGACACAGGCCATGGCGGAGAAGAAGGGGTGATGCGGCTCGAGCCGCAGCCCCGCATGGCGGAAGGCGTTGAGCGCGAAGCCGAACAACAGGCCCGAGGCGATGCCATAGGAAATGCCGAGCACCGGATGGTGCGCGCCCTCGATCTTCCTGGGCCATACCAGCACGGCCAGCCCGAAGGTGGTCACCGCCACGCCCGTCCAGCCGAGCGTGGAGAGATTGTCGCCGAACACCACCAACCCCACCGTGGCGGCGAGCGGGACCGAGCTCTGCTGGAGCGCCGTCCCCACCGCGAAGCCGGCATGGTGCATCGCGAGTAGCAGCGCGGCAGTGGCGACGACCTGCGCCAATGCGCCGGTGAGTGCCGGCCACCAGAACTCCCAGCCGAATTGCGGATCGACATGCGGCGTCACCGCGACGGCGATGGCCGTGAAGACGAGCGAGAAAGGCAGGCCAAACAGGAAGCGCACCAGAGTGGCGCCCCAGGGGCCGGTATTCGACATCATGCCGCGCTGGAGCGCGTTGCGCCCCACCTGGAACGCCGCCGCCGCCACCGTCGCCACTGCCCAAAGCACGCTTTTACTCCATTCGAGACCCGCGTTGCGCTTAGGCACCACCGCGCGAGCCATCAATCCCGCTAATGGCTCTTCCGAGAAATGGTGGTTTGTGCGGAGGGGGTCGCATCGATCATCTCGTCCGGGCAGCAATCAAGGAACTCCGGATGAAGTCGATCCACCTCGCCGCCCTCGCCCTGCTCACCACCGCCGCCACGCAGCAGCAGGACGATCCGCTCACCCGCCCGATCGCGCCCGAGGCCGCCGCCAAGTGGATCGTCCCCCAGGCGCCGATCCGGGTGTTCGGCAACAGCTATCTGGTCGGATTCCAGGGCATGAACGTCGGGCTGATCGATACCGGCAAGGGGCTGATCCTGATCGACGGCGCGGTGCCGCAGTCGGTCCGCTCGGTCGAAGTCAACCTGCAGAAGCTCGGCTACCGCATCCAGGACGTGAAGCTGATCCTCAGCACCGAGCCGCATTTCGACCATGCCGGCGGTCTCGCGGCACTGGCGCGCGACAGCGGCGCGACGGTGCTGGCCGGCGCCTGGTCGGTGACGGCATTGAAGCAGGGGATGAGCACGCCGGACGATCCCCAGGCCGCCTGGCTGGTCCCCTTCCCCGCCGTCTCGCGGGTGCGTGCGGTGAAGGATGGCGAGGTGATCCGGCTCGGCAATGTCGCAGTCACCGCCCGCGCCACGCCGGGGCACACGCCGGGAAGCATGAGCTGGACCTGGCGCAGCTGCGAGGGGCGGGTGTGCAGGACGATGGTCTTCGGCTCGAGCCTCAATCCCGTGGCGGCGAACGGCTATCGCTTCACCAGGCATCCCGACGTGGTGGCGAGCTTCCGCGCATCCCAGGCAAAGGTCCGCGCCATGCCCTGCGACATCTTGTTCAGCGCGCATCCCGACAATTCGGGCGGCGTCGAGAAATATGCGCGCTTCGCCAAGGGGGTACGACCTAACCCCTATGTCGATCCTGCCGCCTGCCGCGCCTATGCCGCCAGGTCGGCGAAGGCGCTTGCGGAGCGGCTGGCCGACGAGAAGGCAGGCAAGGCGAAATAACTCAGCCCTGCCGCTCGGCGGCGCGGAACAGTGCGGCCGCGAGCAGCCACGGCAGCGCAAAGGCACCGATCAGCGGCACGGTGCGGGGCTCTTCCGCGAGGGTGGGAAGAATCGCGGCGGCCTGCACTGCCGCCGCGGCGAGCATCGCCCAGACCATCCCGCCCGGGCGGAAGCGCGTCAGGAGGCCGCCGATTGCCGCGACGGCGATCACTACAGCGAATATCAGGTTGAGCGGATTGTCCTCGTCCCCGATCATCCCGACCGCAAGATTCACCCAGATGGTGAGGAACGCGGTCAGCAGCGCCACCCCTGCCCCGACCCGATAGGCGCCGCTGCGGTGCGCGCGGACGGCAAGCTCGAAGACGAGTCCCGTGCCGCCGATCAGCGCGCCGGCGGCGAGGAAGTCGATCGGTCCCCAGACGACCTCGCGACTGAACTGCATTGCGATCGCCGGGAGCAGCAGCAGCCCGGCGGCGGCGCTCCATCCCGCGATCCGCAGCCGGTTACCGATCCCCGGGTCGCTCATCCTCCGCGCTGCCATGCCTGCCTCCTGATTGGATGACCAGACTGTGCGAGCCGGCGGGTGAAAGGGCCAACCAGCTTTCGGAGGAAACGGCGTGCAGAGGACGTGCAGGCGGGCTTTGCGATACGCCGGGCACGAGATATGCCCTGGAAAATGGGGCACAGTATCAATGCGCTCGTCGGCGCCCGGCAAACGCTTTCCGGCCTGATAGAATGCTTTGGTACTCCCTGGCCAACCGAGCTCGGTTTCGGCCTTGTTATCGTTCCGCTCGACGAGGGGCGGCTCGATGCCCTCGCCATGTCCGAACAACCGGTTTGCGAGGGCTTCAACTATCTGCGGCCGGCGACCATCGAAGCCATCGGCAAGGCCGCGGCCCGCGGCGCTGTCCTGTATATCGAGACCGACTATTTCGGCGGCATGGGCGGACAAGCAGCCGCACTGATCAGCGAGGGCACGCTGTGCTGGCTGGATAGCAAATCCAGCTTCGCCGAACGCCAACCGAGTTCACCGTTCAAGGCCCTCCTGTCGAGACTGCGGGCTCCCTCGCCGCAGAAAAGCCCCATCAATCGCGGCCTTGCAGCACTTGGCGTCGCCCGATCCGGTACCAGCGACGAGTTCGACAGCATCGGCCTTAGTCGCTTTCGCTCGCTGGAAGCCCTGGGGTTCAACTGGGACGACATGGATTGACCTAAAAGAAAGGCCCGCCGGTCGCGAAACCAGCGGGCCTTCTTTCACGCAAGGGCGATCAGCTCACCAGATGCGCACGCGCTTGTCCGGCGCGACATATTGCTTCTGGTCCGGCCCGATCTTCCACGCCGCATACCAGGCATCGACGTTGCGCAGCGGGTTGATCGCGCGGATCTGGCCCGGCGAATGCGGGTCGCTGACCAGCTGCTGGCGCAGCGCCTCGGTGCGGAACAGCGTGCGCCACACCTGGCCCCAGCCGAGGAAGAAGCGCTGGTCACCAGTGTAACCGTCGATCACCTTGGCCTTCTTGCCGCCCAGCGACTGGTGATAGGCGTCGAGCGAGATCAGCACGCCGCCGAGATCGCCGATATTCTCGCCCATCGAGGCGCGACCGTTGATGTGGACGCCGGGCAGGCCGTCGAAGGTGTACGCTTCGTACTGTGCACCCAGCACCGTCGCCTGGGCCTCGAACTTGGCGGCGTCCTCCGCCGTCCACCAGTCGCGCAGCACGCCGTCACCGTCGGACTTGCGGCCCTGGTCGTCGAAGCCATGGCTGATCTCGTGGCCGATCACCCCGCCGATGCCGCCATAATTGACCGCGTCGTCGGCCTGGGGATCGAAGAAGGGCGGCTGCAGGATCGCGGCCGGGAAGACGATCTCGTTCTTCACCGAGTTGTAGTACGCGTTCACCGTCTGCGGGGTCATGCCCCATTCGGCCTTGTCGACCTGGCCGCCCAGGCGGTTGCGGCGATAGTCCCATTCGAAGCGGCCGGCGCGCTCGGCATTGCCGACCAGGTCGCCCGCTTTCACCTCGAGCGCCGAATAATCGCGCCACTTGTCGGGATAGCCGATCTTGACGGTGAAGCCCTTGAGCTTGGCCTGCGCCTGCTCCTTGGTCGCCGGGCTCATCCAGGCGAGGCCGTTGATCCGCCCGGCGAGCGCGACGCGCAGGTTGCTCACCAGCGTGTCCATCTTCGCCTTGGAGGCCGGCGGGAAATAGAGCGCGACATAATCGCGGCCCACGCCCTCGCCCACGCCGCGCTCGGTGAACGCCACTGCACGCTTCCAGCGGTCACGCTGCTGCGGCTGGCCGTTGAGGAACTTCGAGCGGAACTCGAACTGCGCATCGACGAAGCGCTTCGACAGCAGCGGAGAGATATCGTCCGCGGTGCGGAAGGCCTGCCAGGCCTTGAGCGTGTCGAGATCGGTGTCGGCGAAGATCTTGGCGAGCAGCGGGATCGCGGTGTTCTGCGCGACGATCACCCGGTCCGCCTTGGTGAGGCCGGCAGCCGCCCAGAAACTGTCCCAGCCGAAACCGGGCGCCGATGCCTTGAGCTCGGCGACGCTGGTCGGGTTGTAGGTCTTGTCACGGTCGCGGCTCTGCGCACGGGTCCAGTGCGCCTTGGCGATCTGGGTCTCCATCGCGACCACCTTCGCGGCGGCCGCATCGGCGTCCGCCCAGCCGGCCATGCCGAGCATCTGCGCGACATATTGCTGGTAGCGCGCCACCTGCGGCGCGAACTTGGCGTCGAGATAGAGGTCGCGGTCGCCCAGGCCCAGGCCCGACTGGCGCAGATAGAGCGCGTAGACGTCGGGGTTCTTGGCGTCGTCGTTCACACCGATGCCGAAGAAGCTGCCGCCGAAGCCGCCGGTCGAAGCGCCCATCAGCTTGGCGAGATCATCCTTGCTCGCCGCGGCCTTCACCGGCGCGAGCCGCTCGGCGAGCGGCTGGGCGTCGAGCTTCTCGGCCGTCGCCTCGTCCATGAAGCCGTTGTACAGGATCGCCGCCTTCATCCGGTCCGGATGCGCGGTGTCGCTGGCGCTATAGCCCGAGATCAGGCTGCGCATGCGCACTTCCGACAGGTCGCGCAGCACCGCGAAGGCGCCGAAGGACGAGCGGTCGGCCGGGATCGTCGTGCGATCGACCCAGGCGCCGTTGACGAAGCGGTACCAGTCGTCGCCCGGCTTCACGCGCTTGTCCATGCCGGTGAGGTCGAAGCCCCAGGCACCATAGCGGGTCGCGCCGGCATCGGCGCCGGCTCCCGCAGCGACGGGCGCGGCGGACTGCTGGCTGAAACCGATCGCAGGCACGGCGACCGCCGCCACGGCCGATGCGAGCAGGAGAAATTTCTTCAATGGAGGTCCCCCGGAAATTGAGACGTTAGGCGCGTCTGTCACCGGTGTGTCACGCTGTCCGAGGCCACGCAATATCCTTGCGCGCGGTTGATAGGTTCGGAAACGTGCAGAAACAAAAAACTGCTCGCCGGGATCAATAGATCACTCGCACGCCGGACATGGCTTCCCGTTGGAGGAGGATGCGCGATCCGGACGCATGCCGGATGCGAAGGGATTCGGCCCGAGCCACGCCATCCCCGCCCAGGGCCCGCCCCAATCACCAACGGCTGCCGCGCCATGATCGTCGTCCGCTATGAAGACATTGCCCTTGCCCGTCGGCACCTCGCCAGGGCCCAGGATCGAGATCTGAGTCGTGAAACCGGTGGTTGCACCGCAGGCGCGCTGGAACAGCACCGCGGTCCGCCGCCCGCCCGGCGCGTCGATCCGGGAGACGATCTCGTTCTCGCAAAGGCCGGCTCCGTCGAGACAGGCAGCCAGCGGCGTCGCCAGTGCCAGCGCTGCGGATATACGGAATATGGACATGCGCCGACGGCATGCCATGCGCCTTTGCAGAACCGATGCAGCCGCCATCCGCGTTGAATCGAGCCCAAACAAAAAACCCGCCGGTCACCGGGACCGACGGGCTTTTGAAATGGTGGGCGCGGTAGGGATTGAACCTACGACCCCACCCGTGTGAAGGGTGTGCTCTACCACTGAGCTACGCGCCCGCTGGCCAGGTCCTGAAACCCTTGCGGCCGAAACGGGAAGCGGGCCTTTAGGCGGCACAGCCCCAGCTGTCCAGCCCCAAAACCCGCATTTGTGCGGTCTTAGTTGACCGCGTCCTTGAGGCCCTTGCCCGCCTTGAACTTCGGCTGGTTGGACGCCTTGATGGTCATCGGCTCGCGCGTGCGCGGGTTGCGGCCCGTCGACGCCTTGCGCTTGCTGACCGAGAAGGTGCCAAAGCCGACCAGGCGAACCTCGTCGCCCTTCTTGAGCGCGGCCTGGATGGCATCGAACACGGCCTCGACGGCCTTGCTCGCATCGCCCTTACCAAGGCCCGAGGTATCGGCGACCTGTCCGATCAGCTCTTGCTTGTTCATTTCGTGACTTTCCCCCTCATGAAATTCGCACAAATACGTGAGTCGCGGCGGCAGGCCGAGCGATCACGTCAGCACGCCGCCGCCGCCACTGTCAAAACGTTTCGGCCCGCTTTTCCCTCGAAATGACGAAAAGGTTACGGTGCCCGAACAGTCGGGACCAACCTGGGTTAGTGATGCACGGCATCTCCCAGGCCCGCCGTACCGGCCGGGGGTTGGGTGGCCATTTCGTCGGTCTCGGTCCAGTCGATCGGCACGAGCGGCTCGGTGAGCGCCAGGCGCAGCACCTCGTCGACATGCTTGACCGGCACGATCTCAAGACCGTCACGGATGTTCTGCGGAATCTCGGCGAGGTCCTTCTGGTTCTCTTCCGGGATCAGCACCGTCTTGATGCCGCCGCGCAGCGCCGCGAGCAGCTTCTCCTTGAGCCCGCCGATCGGCAGCACTCGCCCGCGAAGAGTCACTTCGCCGGTCATCGCGATGTCCTTGCGCACCGAAACGCCGGTGAGCGTCGAGACGATCGCCGTGACCAGGCCGATGCCCGCCGAAGGACCGTCCTTCGGCACCGCGCCCTCGGGCAGGTGGACGTGGATGTCCTTGCGCTGGAGCAGGCTCGGCTTGATGCCATAGGCCGGGCTGCGCGCCTTGACGAAGCTGAACGCGGCCTCGACCGATTCCTTCATCACGTCGCCCAGCTTGCCGGTCGTCTTGATCATGCCCTTGCCGGGCACGGTGACGCTCTCGATGGTCAGCAGCTCGCCGCCGACTTCGGTCCAGGCCAGCCCGGTAACCGCGCCGATCTGGTTCTCCTCCTCGCCCAGCCCGTGGCGGTACTTCTGTACGCCGGCGAACTCGTGGAGGTTCTCGGGCGTGATCGTCACGCTCTCTGCCTTGCCTTCCAGGATTCTGCGTAGTGCCTTGCGGGCGAGCTTGGCGATCTCGCGCTCCAGGGTACGCACGCCCGCCTCACGGGTGTACTGCTGGATCAGCTTGCGCAGACCCTCCTGGGTGAGGACGAACTCGCCTTCCTTCAGGCCATGCGCCTCGATCTGCTTCTCGATCAGGTGCCGCTCGGCGATCTCGACCTTCTCGTCCTCGGTATAGCCCTCGAGACGGATGATCTCCATGCGGTCGAGCAGCGGCTGCGGCAGGTTCAGCGAGTTCGCGGTGCACACGAACATCACGTCCGAGAGATCGATGTCGATCTCCAGATAGTGATCGTTGAACTTGTTGTTCTGCTCCGGATCGAGCACCTCGAGCAGAGCCGAGGCGGGATCGCCGCGGAAATCCTGGCCGAGCTTGTCGATCTCGTCGAGCAGGAACAGCGGGTTCGAGGTGCCGGCCTTCTTGAGGTTCGACACGATCTTGCCCGGCAGCGAGCCGATATAGGTGCGGCGGTGGCCACGGATCTCGGCCTCGTCGCGCACGCCGCCCAGCGACTGGCGGATGAACTCGCGCCCGGTCGCCTTGGCGATGCTCTTGCCCAGCGAGGTCTTGCCGACGCCCGGCGGACCGACGAGGCACAGGATCGGCCCCTTCAGCTTGTTGGTACGCGCCTGGACCGCGAGATACTCGACGATCCGGTCCTTGACCTTCTCGAGCGCGTAATGGTCCTCGTCGAGCACGCCCTGCGCCTCGGCGATGTCCTTCTTGAGCTTCGACTTCTTGCCCCAGGGCAGGCCCAGCAGCACGTCGAGATAGTTGCGCACCACCGTCGCCTCGGCGCTCATCGGCGCCATGGTCTTGAGCTTCTTCAGCTCGCCTTGCGCCTTGGTGCGCGCTTCCTTCGACAGCTTGAGCGTGGCGATCTTCTGGGTCAGCTCGGCGACTTCGTCGCCATCTCCTTCCTCGCCCTCATTGCCCAGCTCGCGCTGGATCGCCTTGAGCTGCTCGTTGAGATAATATTCGCGCTGCGTCTTCTCCATCTGGCGCTTCACGCGGCTGCGGATCTTCTTCTCGACCTGCAGCACGCCCAGCTCGCCCTCCATGAAGGCGAACACCATCTCGAGGCGCTTCATCGGATTGGTCTCGACGAGCAGCGACTGCTTCTCGGCGACCTTGACGGCGATGTTGGCGGCAACCGCATCGGCCAGGCGCGAGGCATCCTCCAGCTCGGCGAGCTGCACCGCGGTCTCGGCCGGCAGTTTGCGGTTGAGCTTGGCGTAATTCTCGAACTGGTCGACGACCGAGCGCATCAGCGCCTGGATCTCGGTACCCTCAACGGCATCGTCATCGATCGGCTTGACGGTCGCGGTGAGGAAGGCGCCGCCCTCCTCCATCGTGACGAGCGCACCGCGCTCCTTGCCGGCGACGAGCACGCGCACGGTGCCGTCGGGCAGCTTGAGCAGCTGGAGGACTTCGGCGGAAACGCCGGTATCGTACAGGTCTTCGCGGCCGGGATCGTCCTCGGCCGGATCGAGCTGCGCGACGAGGAATATCTCCTTGTCGTCGGCCATCGCTGCCTCGAGCGCGGCGACCGACTTGTCGCGGCCCACGAACAGCGGCACGATCATGTGCGGGAAGACGACGATATCCCGAAGGGGAAGAACGGGGTAGGACTGCTTCATGAATACTCCTGAGCCCGTACAGGGCTCCTATCCTCCATTATATGGGGGTCGCGGAGCCCGCATCAATCTGCGAACGCTCTTAGGCTGTGGAGTGTTGCTTGCCGTAGCGGCACGGGCAAGCATTTTTCCGCCTGGAACGGACATGGATGCGCCGAATGCGGCAGGATCGGCCCGCAAAATCGCCCCCGATTCGATCAGGCCATTGCCGGGTCTGTCCTGTTTCCGCATCACTCTCGACGATTGCACCGTGATTCCCGCCTGAAGGAGGCTTCCATCCGTACGTCCCTGCTCCTCGCCGCCTCGGCCCTGGCGCTCGCCGCCCTTCCCGCCGCCGCGCAGACGGTAAAGCCCGGCGAACCGCCGATCACCCCGACCACGCAGGAATCGGGCGGCCCGATCAGCCCCGAGCGTGCCGCGCTCCATCTCGACCATGCCGAACTGGCGATCGAGGTGTTCCCGGCCACCCAGCGCATCGCCGGCGTAGCGACGCTGACGATCACCAGCGCGATCGCCCAGAAGGTGCTGCAGATCGATCTCGACCGGAACCTGCCGGTCACCGCGGTGACCGTCGACGGCAAGGCGCTGACGCCGAAGGAATGGGCCAATCCCGAGGGACGGCTGATGGTCACCCTGCCCCGCCCGCTCAAGGCCGGCGGCAAGGCGGTGGTGAAGATCAGCTATGGCGGCACCCCGCATGTCGCGGTGCGCGCGCCTTGGGACGACGGCATGGTCTGGGCGAAGACGCCAGGGGCGGATCGCCAGCCCTGGATCGCCAGCACCGCCGAAGGCTATGGCTGTGACCTGTTCTGGCCCTGCCTCGACTTCCCGCGGGGCGAGCCGGACATGGTCGACATGCACATCACCGTGCCCAAGGACCTGAAGGTCGCGGGCAACGGCAAGCTGATCGGCACCGACACCCTGGCCGATGGCCGTACCACCTGGAACTGGCGCACCCGCAGCCCGAACCCCTATTCGGTCACGCTGCAGATCGCGCCCTACAAGCTGCTCCAGGCGGACTATAAGAGCCGCTACGGCAACACGATCCCGATGCAATATTGGTATCTGCCGGGCCGCGACGAGAAGGCGAAGAAGCTGTTCGCCGAGTTCGCCCCGACGCTCGACTTCTACGAAAGCGTGATCGGGCCCTATCCGTTCGGCGACGAGAAGGTCGGCGTGGCCGAGACGCCGCATCTCGGCATGGAGCACCAGACGATCAACGCCTATGGCAACAACTACAAGCAATACCCCTCTGGCTTCGACGAGATCTTCCAGCACGAGCTGGGCCATGAGTGGTTCGGCAACCAGATGTCGGCGAGCAACTGGGACGATTACTGGCTGCACGAAGGCTATACCCAGTATCTCCAGCCGCTCTACGGCCAGTGGCGCGAGGGCGATGCCCGCTACGCGATCATGATGGACGAGTTCCGCCTCCAGATCACCAATCACGCCCCGATCGTCTCGGGCCAGATCCGCACCGAGGAGCAGGTCTATGAGGAGGAGAATGGCGGGCCGGGCCAGGACATCTACGTCAAGGGCGCCTGGGTGCTCCACACGCTGCGCAACCTGATCGGCGACGACAAGTTCTTCGAGGCGACCCGCCGGCTGGTCTATGGCCGCCCCGATCCCAAGCCGGGCAATTTCACCCCGCACTTCTCGACCACGCCCGAGTTCATCGGGATCGTGAACCAGGTGGCGGGCAAGGACCTGCAATGGTTCTTCGACGTCTATCTCTACCAGGCGCCGCTGCCCGAGCTGGTCGAGGAGCGCCAGGGAGATACGCTCACGCTTCGCTGGAAGGTGGCGAACGACAAGACCTTCCCGCTGCCGGTGGAAGTCTCGATCGACGGCAAGATCAGCAAGGTCGAGATGCCGGGCGGCACCGCGACGCTGAAGCTGCCGGCCGGCGCCCATGCGATCGTCGATCCGAACGCACGCATCCTCAAATATTCGGCCGCCGTCGAATCCTATCAGCGCTACGCCTATCGAAGGTAGGGCGCGCACTCCCTTTTCCCTCTCCCCCTCCGGGGAGAGGGCCGGTACGTCTTCATCCGGCAGCGCTGGGAAAGGCGGCAATCCGCTCCTTTCCCAACTCTCCCATCCCTACTCCTCGATCAGCCCGCCGTCCGGCCGCAGCACCTTGGCGAGGACGAAGCCGAAGCCGATCTGCCAGGGCACGTAGATCTTGAGCAGCTGGAGCCAGTTGCCCGGGAAGCCCTGGTTGCTCGTACCGGTGGTCATGTAGAGATAGACCACCAGCGCGCCGAGGCCTGCCAGCATGGCCATGCCGAACAGTGCGAAGATCGCCGTGGCGATCCCGTGCCGGCCAAGCCCGCTGATCAGCACGAACAGCAGCCCGAGGCCCGCGCCCACCGCGCCGCCGACAAGACCCGGCAGCATCGGGTTGGCGACCGCGTTGACCTGGCTGGCCAGTTGCGCCGCGGCCCAGTGCGCGAAGGTGAGACCCACGATCAGCACGGCGACCTTCATCGCCAGCTTGTGGCTCCGCCCGGCCCAGACCAGGGGCAAGGTAAGCAGAGGCGTGATCCACACCGCCCCATTGGGGACGTTGGCAAGGGTAAGCACGCACAGTCCGGCAATGAAGAGCAGATGGCCCAGGACCAGCCACTTGAACGCCGTGCCCGCGGCAGAGTCGAGGGCAAGATTGAACGACGAGTGATACTCGCGGGGATCTTCATCCGCGAGGATTGCAGCATCAGACATAGGACGACTCCTTTATCCGGCTAATACAGCGAAGGTGCGCCTCATCTTGAGTCGCGTCAACAAAAGTCGTTCTTGCAGCGCAGCGAAGATCGCGCGACATTCCAGCCTGTTGGAGCCGGCATCTGGGGGGAAGCGTGGCGGACGAAACACTCTGGAATGCCGATCTCGCGCCGACCGGTCCCGAACAGCGTAGCTGGGCCTGGTATCATTATGCCGCCTTGTGGATCGGGATGATCGTGGCGGTGCCCGCCTGGATGCTCGCCGCGGGGCTGGTCGAGCAGGGCATGTCCGCCGGCCAGGCCGCGCTCACCGTGCTGCTCGGCAACCTGATCGTGCTCGTCCCGATGCTGCTGATCGGCCATGCCGGCGCCCGCCACGGCATCCCCTATGCGGTGCTGGTCCGCGCCTCGTTCGGCACCACCGGCGCCCGGCTTCCCGCCCTTGCCCGGGCACTGGTCGCCTGTGGCTGGTACGGCATCCAGACCTGGATCGGCGGTGAGGCGCTGCTCACCCTGCTCGGCGTGGCATTGGGGACCGACCTGCGCGGCACGCCCCTGCCCCTGCTGGGCACCGGGGTCGGCCAGCTGATCGCCTTCCTCGCCTTCTGGTCGCTCCAGCTCTTCTTCGTCCGCAAGGGCCTGCTGACCATTCGCCGGCTCGAGACCTGGACCGCGCCGGTGAAGATTCTGGTCTGCGCCGCCCTGGTCTGGTGGGCGGTGCAGGCGGCCGGCGGCTTCGGCCCGATCTTCCACGCCCCTTCCGCCTTCGCGCCCGGCGGTACCAGGGAAGGCCAGTTCTGGGTGGTATTCTGGCCCGCACTCACCGCGATGATCGGCTATTGGGCGACGCTGGCGCTCAACATCCCCGACTTCACGCGCTTCGCCCGCTCGCAGCGCGACCAGGTGATCGGCCAGTCGATCGGCCTGCCGCCGATGATGGGGCTGATCGCGCTGGCCAGCGTGATCACCACCAGCGCCACCGTGGTGATCTATGGCGAGGCGATCTGGGATCCGGTCGCGCTGTCGGGCCGGTTCGAGGGGCCGCTGGTGCTGTTCGGGCTGATCGTGATCAGCATCGACACCATCTCGTGCAACATCGCCGCGAACCTGGTCTCGGCGTCCTACGACTTCTCCTCGGTCGCGCCGAAGCGGATCAGCTATCGCACCGGAGGGATGATCACGGCGATCCTCGGTATCCTGATGTTCCCGTGGAAGCTCCTCGCCTCGACCGGGGGATATATCTTCGTCTGGCTCGCCGGCTATTCGGCGCTGCTCGGCCCGATCGCCGGCATATTGATCGCCGATTACTGGCTGATCCGCCGTACCGCGCTGCAGGTCGAGGACCTCTACCGGACCGACGGCGCCTATAGCTACCGCGCGGGCTGGAACCCGGCGGCGCTGGTCGCCTTTGCGGCCGGCGTGCTGCCCAACCTGCCCGGCTTCCTCGCCACGATCGCGCCTTCTGCCTTCTCGGTGGGGCCCATCTGGATGGCGACCTACACCTGGGCGTGGTTCGTCGGCCTGTTCATCGCGCTGGTCGTCTATACCGGGCTGATGCGCCTCAAGCCCCAGGCCGCCGCCCAAGCCGCATGAGCCAGGCGAGGAAGAAGGCCAGGCAAATCTGCCAGGGCAGATGCACGCTTTCCAGCCAGAAGACGAAGCGCGCCGACTGAAGGGGATATTCGAGCGCGTTGGTGAACAGCAGCCCCTGCGCCATGCCCAACGCGCCCAGCACGGTGAGGGTGACGATGCCGAGCAGGATGACCGCGCGGCTGCCGGCGCCGAGCGACACCAGGCGCAATGGCACGAGGAGCATCAGCGCCAGCGTGCCGCCCGCCAGGCCACCCACCGCGCCGGTGCCGAGATCGCGGACATAGGCCTGGGGATCGGGCTCGAGCGGGAAGCTCAGCATCGCGTGCCGCCAGGCGAGATAATTGGCCGCGACATGCGCAACCGGCAGCGCCACCTCGAAATAGAACAGCCGCTGCCCCCAGCCGCGCTGGCGGACGCTGGCAAACAGATAGGGTAGCCCGAACAGCGGCGTCAGATAGAGGCTGGGCCCGATCACCGGCGCCAGCACGTCCTTGGGATCGGGGTAGAGCAGCACCGCTACCGCCAGCGCGATGGCATAGAGAACCGCGCCGATCAGCAACCAGACAAAGGCATGCCAGAAGCGGACATTGCGGCGCCGGTTGTGCGCCTCGCCCAGCCTGTCCGCCTTGCTCCTTGCCCCCGCCATTGGGACATCCTGTCAGAGCCCCGGTCCGCCGTCACCCCGTTCCACGACAGCCACCGGCCCACAACCGTCATCCCGGCGAAAGCCGGGATCTCAGGCGATGGCGCGGGATGGAGCCGCACGAGATCCCGGCTTTCGCCGGGATGACGATTGGGCCAAAAAGCAGAAGGCCCTCCCCGTTTCCGGAGAGGGCCTTCCAAATTCAGCCGGTCAGGCCGAGCCTCAGCCCGCCTTTTCCTTCTTGGCATAGACGCGCACCGGGTCCTTCGACCCTGCGACCACGTCCTTGTCGACCACGACCTCGTCCACCCCGTCCATAGACGGCAGGTCGAACATCGTGTCGAGCAGGATGCCCTCCAGGATCGAGCGCAGTCCGCGTGCGCCGGTCTTGCGCTCGATCGCCTTCTTCGAGATCGCCACCAGGGCGTCGTCGTTGAAGCCGAGCTTGACCTGCTCCATGTCGAACAGCTTCTGATACTGCTTGACCAGCGCGTTCTTCGGCTCGGTCAGGATCTTCATCAGCGCATCGACGTCGAGGTCCTCGAGCGTCGCGATGACCGGCAAGCGGCCGACGAACTCGGGGATCAGGCCGAACTTGAGGAGATCCTCCGGCTCGACCTGCTTCAGCGTCTCACCCGTGCGGCGCTCGTCCGGTGCGGCGACATGCGCGCCGAAGCCGATCGACTTGCCCTGCAGGCGATCACCGATGATCTTCTCGAGGCCCGAGAAGGCGCCGCCGCAGATGAACAGGATGTTGGTCGTGTCCACCTGCAGGAATTCCTGCTGCGGGTGCTTGCGGCCGCCCTGCGGCGGAACGGACGCGGTGGTCCCTTCCATCAGCTTGAGCAGCGCCTGTTGCACGCCCTCGCCCGACACATCGCGCGTGATCGACGGATTCTCGGCCTTGCGGCTGATCTTGTCGATCTCGTCGATGTAGACGATGCCGCGCTGCGCCCGCTCGACATTGTAGTCGGAAGCCTGGAGCAGCTTGAGGATGATGTTCTCCACGTCCTCGCCGACATAGCCGGCTTCGGTGAGCGTGGTGGCATCCGCCATGGTGAACGGCACGTCGAGGATGCGGGCGAGCGTCTGCGCCAGAAGCGTCTTGCCGCAGCCGGTCGGGCCGACGAGCAGGATGTTCGACTTGGACAGCTCGACGTCCGCGCCCTTGGCGCCGTGGTTCAGCCGCTTGTAGTGGTTGTGCACCGCCACCGACAGCACGCGCTTGGCGCGCTTCTGGCCGATCACATAGTCATCGAGAACGTCGCAGATTTCCTGCGGCGTCGGAACCCCGCCGTCCTTCTTGCTGACGAGTGCCGACTTGGTCTCTTCCCGAATGATATCGTTGCAGAGCTCGACGCACTCGTCGCAGATGAACACGGTCGGGCCCGCGATGAGCTTGCGCACTTCGTGCTGCGACTTCCCGCAGAACGAGCAATAGAGCGTGCTCTTCGAGTCACCGCCGCTGAGCTTGGTCATTCACTTCCATCCTTCGTGCGTCGCGCGCACGTTACGCCACCCGCCATCCTACACGCGGGCGATATTCCGGCAAACCGGAATCTGGCTATTACGCCAGACTCCTTAAATAGGTCCTGCCGATCAGGCTGCAGAAGCCTCGCCCTCGGTCGGAACCGGCCGCTTTTCATACACTTCGTCGACCACGCCGAACGCCTTGGCCTCGTCCGCCTCGAAGAAGCTGTCACGGTCCATGACCTGCTCGATTCGCTCGAGCGGCTGGCCCGTATACTTGGCGTAGAGATCGTTCATCCGCTTGCGGATGCGCAGGATCTCCTTGGCCTGGATCTCGATGTCCGACGCCATGCCCTGCGCACCACCCGAGGGCTGGTGGAGCATGATACGGGCATTGGTCAGCGCCACGCGCAGGCCCGGCTCACCGGCGGCGAGCAGGAACGAACCCATCGACGCGGCCTGGCCGATGCAGACCGTGCCGACGCGCGGGCGGATATACTGCATGGTGTCGTGGATCGCCATGCCGGCGGTCACCACGCCACCCGGCGAGTTGATGTACATCCAGATGTCCTTCTTCGGGTTCTCGGACTCGAGGAAGAGCAGCTGGGCGGTGATCAGCGATGCCATATGGTCTTCGACCGGGCCGGTCACGAACACGATTCGCTCGCGCAGGAGGCGCGAATAGATGTCGAAGCTGCGCTCGCCGCGGCTCGACTGTTCGATCACGATGGGCACGAGGCCGCCGGTGACGGGATCAATGGTCATCTGATCGGAAAGCGGATGCATGGGTGAAAATCTCGTTATGTCTGTTTTGCCCAGGCCAACATCGGCGCTTGGCGTGCGGAGTTCAAGCCTTGGTTATGGTTAGCCTCGACAAGGCCTTCCGGCGCCGTTGCATTGCCTTGCGACTGCAACGGGGCCGCCGCATGATGGCCCGATGACGACGCAGACGATCCTGGTCACCGGCGGCTCCGGCTTCGTGGGCAGCCATGTCATCCTCCAGCTGCTCGCGGCGGGGCACATAGTGCGCACCACCGTCCGCAATCTCGCCCGCGAAGCCGAGGTCCGCGCGACGCTGGAAAAGGCAGGTGCCGATACCGGCCGCCTGCGCTTCTTCGCCGCCGACCTCGAGAAGGACGATGGCTGGGCCGCGGCGGTAGCCGGCTGCGACCATGTCCAGCACGTCGCCTCCCCCTTCCCCCAGAGCCAGCCCGAGGACGAGCAGGAGCTGATCCGCCCGGCGGTGAACGGCACGCTGCCCGTCCTGCGCGCCGCCCGCGATGCAGGGGTCAAGCGCGTCGTCGTCACCTCCAGCTTCGCCGCGATCGGCTATGGGCATGGCCAGCGCCACAGCGACTATACCGAGGCCGACTGGACCGACGTCAACGGCCCGGCAGTCCAGCCCTACATGAAGTCCAAGACTCTGGCCGAACGCGCCGCCTGGGACTTCGTCGCGGCCGAGGGCAACGGCATGGAGCTGGCGGTGGTGAACCCCGTCGGCATCTTCGGCCCGGCGCTCAACGACGATCTCTCCACGTCGATCTGGCTGGTCAAGTCGATGATCGAGGGCAGGATGCCCGGCCTGCCCGACCTGTGGTTCGGCGTGGTCGACGTCCGCGACGTGGCGAGCCTGCAGATCGCGGCGATGACGCATCCCGATGCGGCCGGCGAGCGCTTCCTCGCCGTGGCGGGCAAGGCGATGTCGATCCCCGAAATGGCGGACGTGCTGCGCACCGGGCTGGGCCCGGCCGGCGCGCGGATCACCCGCCGCCGCGTGCCCAGCTGGGTCGTGCGGATCTTGGCGCTGTTCAACCCGATGGCCCGCGAGGCGGCACCGCGGCTCGGCATCCGCTCCAACGCCAGCAACGCCAAGGCGCGCGCGCTGCTCGGCTGGCAGCCCCGCGGCAACGAGGAAGCCATCCTCGCCACCGCGCACAGCCTGCTCGACCTGGGGCTGATCGAGACCGGAAGCTGAGCGCTTTCGCATCGACCTTTGCCGCGCCGCTCCCTAAAGGGAGACGAACCCCGCGCGGATGCGAACCTTGAGCAGCCAGTCCCCCCTCGAAGAACCCGTACGCGTCCTCCTGGTGGAGGATGACGAGCCGCTGCGCCGCCTGCTGGCCGAGCAGCTCGAACAGCGCGGCTATGCAGTGCAATCGGCTGCCGACGGGCGCGCCGCGATCGCCGCGGTCGGGGACGATCCCTTCGACATCATGATCCTCGACCGGATGCTGCCCTTCGTCGATGGCGTCGACGTGCTGCGCTGGCTGCGCGACCAGGAAGTGATGACCCCGGTCATCCTGCTGACCGCGCTCGGCCGCCTGCCCGAACGGGTCGAGGGGCTCGAGGCCGGCGCCGACGACTATCTCGTCAAGCCGTTCGAGATCGACGAGCTCCACGCGCGCATCCGCGCCCTGCTCCGCCGCCGCCAGGCGAGCACCGCCGACAGCGCCACGATCAGCGCCGGCGACGTGACGGTCAGCCTGTCGCGCCACCGCGTCACCCGCGCCGGCCAGCCGGTCGAGATGCACAAGACCGAGATCAAGCTGCTCGCCGAGCTGGTCCGCGAGGCGGGCACCGTGCTCACCCGGCCGCTGCTGCTCGAGCGCGTCTGGGGCTATGACTTCGTCCCCACCACCAACATCGTCGATGCCTATATCCGGCGCCTGCGCCAGCGGCTCGAGCTGCCCGGCCTGCCCGATCCGATCGTGACGGTGCGCGGCGTCGGCTACATGTTCCGGGCCTGAGCCATGGCGCCGCCGCGCTCGCTGCGGGCGATCGCGTTCGCCTTCCTCACCGCCATCGCGCTCGCGACGGTGCTCACCTGCCTCGCGGTCTATCTGGCGCTGCTCGGCGCGATCGACCGCCAGGTCGACAGGCGGCTGCGCAGCGAGGCCGCCGAGCTCCTTGCCGACGATCCGGACCAGCCGCTGCTCATGCACCGGATCACCGAGGGCACGCAGCGGCGCGACACCGGCGACATCGGTTTCCTGCTGACCGACCGGAACGGCAGGCGCCTGGCCGGCAACATCGCCCCGGCGCACGGCTTTCCGGCGGGCCTGTCCACGATCGACGAGAGCGCCGGCATCTCCGGCCTCACCCGCGGTCGCGCGCTCGTCCATGCCCTGCCCGAGGGGCTGAGGCTGGCGCTGGCGGCGGAGAGCGAGCCGATCGACAACCATGATTCGCAGCGCCTGCTCATCCTGGCGCTCGGCTTCGGCGCGATATTGCTACTCGTCGTCCTGGGAACCTTCGCGCTCAGCCTGGCGATCCGCCGGAACATCGAAGCGGTGCGCGGCGCGGCGGAGGCGATCGTCGATGGCGACCTGCGCGCCCGCGTGCCGGTGGAGGGCACCGGCACCGCGTTCGGCCGCCAGGCCCAGGCCTTCAACCACATGCTCGACCGGATCGAGGCGCTGATGACCAGCCTCGCGCAGATCTCTAACGAGGTCGCCCACGATCTGCGCACCCCCCTCGCCCGCCTGCACGGCCAGCTCGCCCGCCTCGCCGCCGAACCCGCCGCCGACGCGCTGCGCCCGCAGGTCGAGGAAGCCCTGGCGCAAAGCGAGGAGATACTGGCGATGTTCGCCGCGATCCTGCGCATCACCGAAGTCGAGGGCGGCGACCGCCGGGCGATGTTCCGCCCGCTCGACCTTGCCGAGATCGCCGCCGCCACCGCGGAGTCGATCGAAGCACTGGCCGACGAGAAGGCGCAGGTCCTGCAGCTCGGCCCCTGGGAACCGGCACCGATCGAAGGCGACGCGCGGCTGCTCGCCCAGCTCGTCGTCAACCTGGTCGAGAACGCAGTCAACCACACTCCGGGCGGCTCGACCATTGCGGTCTCGGTGGCACGCGAAGGGAATGCGGCGGTGCTGACGGTGGCGGACAACGGCCCCGGCATCGCCGCGGGAGAGCAGGCGCTGGCGCTGCGCCGCTTCGGCCGGCTCGAGGGAAGTCGCAGCCGCCCCGGGCACGGACTGGGCCTGCCCCTGGTCCAGGCGATCGCTGCGCTGCATCGCGGGACGCTGGAACTGGCGGACAACGCCCCGGGGCTGGCCGTGCGCATCCGGCTGCCACTGGCGCGCTGACCGGCCCTCCCCCTTTTTCTTTCCCCGGCGAAGGCCAGGGCCCAGACTAAGCAGTTCGCGTCGAAGACGCGCCAAGGCGCGTGACTTTCAAGGACTGGGCTCCGGCCTTCGCCGGGGAAAGCTTTGGACGAACGACCCACCAAAAACGAAACGACCCGGATGTCGCCATCCGGGCCGCTCGCATTTCTCTTCAGGTCAGGCGTCAGAACTTGATGCTGGCTTCCGCGCCGAAGGTCCGCGGCGGGTTGAAGTTGGCATAGTCGCCCAGGATGCCGCCATAGTTGGTCGACACCAGAGCGCCATTGGCACCGTAGTTGAGCACCGGCGACGAGTTCGCGTTCGACCGGCGATAGATATAGGTGTTGTCGAGCAGGTTGCGGGCCCAGAGCGACAGGGTCACTTCGGCGTTCTCGTTCATCTTGATGTCCGCCAGCGCGATGCGGCCGTTCACGACGAAGCTCGCGTCGGTCTTGGTCGGCTCGAGCTGGAAGCTGTACTGGCTGCTCGCATAATTGGCATCGAGGTGCAGGCGCACGCTGGCGCCGTCGCCGATGGTGACCGGAAGCGTATAGTCGATCGCGCCCGACGCAGCGTGCTTCGGCGTGTAGACGATGTAGAGCTGCTGCGGCAGGCCGCCGGTGATCGGGTTCACCGCCGACGGGGCCTTCCAGTAGGTGTAGGCATAGGACGCCGACAGCGTGAGCCCGTTGGTCGGCTTCACGGTCAGATCGGCCTCGATGCCGCGGATCTTGGTGTTGCCGGCATTCTGGGTCTGCTCGATGTGCGCGCCGTTGGTCGGATTGGGAACGGTGGTGCCGTTCGGCAGGGTGACCGTCGCCGCGGTGTCGAACAGGTCGAAGTCGAACTGCGTGTTGCTGCGATCCATGATGTAGCCGGCCAGGTTCAGGCGGGCGTGATGGTCGAAGAAGTCCATCTTCGCGCCGACTTCGTACGACTTCACCGATTCCGGACCAAAGGCGTTGAAGGTCTGCGACCGGTCATTGGCGCCGCCGGCACGGAAGCCGGTCGAGTACTTGGCGTAGAAGTGCATGTCCGGCGTCGCGTCGAACGCGATGTTGAACATCGGATCGAAGCGGTTGATGCTGTTCTCGAAGGCGAAGCCCTGCACCACGTTGTTCACGACGTAGAGGTTGCCGTGGCGCTTGTCCTTGGTGAAGCGGCCGCCGGCGGTGAAGTGCAGCCCGGTGCCTTCCGGCGAGAAGGTCAGGTTGCCGAACGCCGAGTAGTTGTGGTCCCAGGCCTTGCTGGCGCGGGTGATGAACTGGCAGCTGTTGGTGAACTGCGGCACGGTCGCGGCCAGCGCGTTGTTGCACGACGGAGCGAAGGGCTGGTAGCCCGAATTGGCCGAGCTGATCGGGCCGGTCACCGAGCTGTCGATGATCGGGCTGCGGACGGTGTAGGCCGTGCCGGCGGCGTTCCACTGGTTGCTCAGCGGGGTCGCGGCATATTCGGTCGCGTGCTCGGTGAAGTAATAGGCGCCGAGGACGAAATCGAACTGGTCAAAGCTGCCGACCGCCTGGAATTCCTGGCTGAACTGGTGCTGGTCGAGGAACGACAGGCTGTAGCGGCTGAAGTTCGCGTTCGGCGCATAGGTGCTGCGCTCCGGACCGCCCGAATTGTCCCACTGGTCGGTGCTGACGCCGCGCCATGCGGTGATCGAGCGCAGCTCGATGCCCGGGGCAACCTTGTACTTCAGGTTCGAGGTGAAGCCGTGGGTGATGTCGACGCTCGGCTGCTGCGGCACACCGACATCGGCGGTGTACTGGCGATCCGCGTGCACGCCGACGAGCGGGGCGCGCGGCGCGACGCAGATCGGCGTGGTGGCGCCGACCTTGATGGTGCCGCCGCAAGCGGTGGCCACACCGGTGGTGCTCGGCAGGTACAGCTGCGTGCCGACAACGCCGGTCGCCGGATTGGTGTAGGTGCCGACGGCGTAGTTGTTCGGGTTGAAGTTGATCAGCTGGCTGAACTGCGGCGTGTTCTCGTCCTGCGCATAGTCATAGGAGAAGTCGGCGGTCAGGCCGTCGACCGGAGTCCAGCGCGCGGCGGCGCGGCCGCCCTTGCGATCATAATAGTTCCAGCCGGTCGAGCCCGCGAGCGGATCCTTCACCGTCGGATCCTGATGCTGGTACACGCCGTCGAACTTCAGCGCGATGTTGAAGAAGGCCGGCAGGTCGAGATGCGCTTCCGCGCTGCGGCTGCCGTAATTGCCGACACCGGCGGTGACGCGGCCGTCGAACACGCCGGTCGGCGCCTTGGTGACCATCGACAGCGCGCCGCCTTCGGTGTTGCGGCCGAACAGCGTGCCCTGCGGGCCCTTCAGCACTTCGATGCGCTCGATGTCGAACAGCGCGGCGTTGAGGCCCTGGGTCTTACCGAGCGCGACGCCGTCGATATAGACGCTGACGCCGCCGTCGCGGGCCGTCTGGTTCTGGTCATAGGGCACGATGCCACGGATGCCGATGGTCAGCGCCGACTGGCGCGCCTCGAAGGTGGCGACGCGCAGCGACGGCACCGATCCGTCGGCCAGGTTGAACAGGCTCTGGACGTGGCGGTCCTGCAGGTTCTCGGTGCTCAGCACCGAGATCGAGATCGGGGTCTGCTGCAGGTTGGTCTCACGCTTCTGCGCCGTGACGACGATATCGGCCAGGCCGCCCTGGTCCTGGGTGTCGGCGGGGGCAACGGTCGTCGTCGCGGTCTGATCCTGCGCCAGCGCGGGCGTCGCGGACAGCGCGAGCAGCGTCGTGCCGGCGAGCAGCGACAGACGGAAGCGGGAGAGGTTTGGCATTTGGGGTTTCCCTGAGGCTCAGGTTTATTCCTGATCGGGGCCGCCCCTACGCACAGTAATTGGCACTAATGTTACGTTTACAGTAGCTTAATAGTAAGCGCCGTTTCATTTTCGTTTCATCTAACAATATTTCCAAGTATCAATTAAGTAACCATGCACAATATCATCAATGAAAACTGGAGAATATATCAACACGAAAATCCATCTTTAAGCCAGAATCCTGAAATGCACCCATTCACGACAAAACCAGGCACACGAATATAGTCGATGAACTGGCATCATCGAAACAGGTTGCGATTGCCCTGGTGGAAATGGATTATTTGAGCGGGCCGGGCTGCGCCAGATAGGCCAGCCGCCGCACCTCGCGCCGGCCACGCACCACCGTGTCGAGGATCAGCCCGGTGAACAGGTTGAGGAAGGCGAGGATCATCAGCCCCGTCGCCAGGATCGCCGTCGGAAAGCGCGGCACCAGTCCCGTCTCGAACCAGGTGAACGCCAGCGGGATGCTCATTCCGATCGCCAGCAGCGCGAACAACCCGGCAATCCAGCCGAAGAACAGCATCGGCCGCTCGATCCGGTAGAGCACCGCGATCGTCTTCAGGATGCGCCAGCCGTCACGATAGGTGTTGAGCTTCGATTCGGAGCCCTCAAGCCGGGCGAAATAGCGGGTCTCCACTTCACCCACCGGCATCTTGAGCTCCAGCGCATGGACGCTGATCTCGGTCTCGATCTCGAAGCCGGCGGAGAGCACCGGGAAGCTCTTCACGAAGCGGCGCGAAAAGACGCGGTAGCCCGAGAAGATGTCCGTGAAGCTGCGCCCGAACAGGCTGGCCAGGATGCCGGTCATCATCCGGTTGCCGAGGACATGCCCGCGCCGATACGCCTCGGCGGCCTCGTGCACGCGGGTGCCGACGATCATGTCGAGCCCCTCCTCCGCCACCCGTGCGACCATCGCCGGCGCGGAGGCCGGGTCATAGGTCGCGTCGCCATCGGCCATCACATAGATGTCGGCCTCGATGTCCGCGAACATCCGGCGGACGACATTGCCCTTGCCCTGCATCCGCTCGGTGCGGACCACGGCGCCGGCCGCGCGGGCGACTTCGATCGTCCGGTCGCGGCTGTTGTTGTCATAGACGTAGATGGCCGCGTCCGGCAGCACCTTGCGGAAGCCCTCGATCGTCTGGGCGATCGCGGCTTCTTCATTGTAGCAGGGCAGGAGAACGGCGACTTTGGGCATGGTCATGCGCCAGCCATAGGGCCGAAACGGCTGCGTTTCGACTGCAATTTACGGACAAAAGCAAAGGCCCCCGCTCCGCGGGGAGCGAGGGCCTGAACTTGTCCGAAGCGGAAGGCCTTAGTCGGCCTTCTTCTTCGCCGGAGCCTTCTTGGCGGGCTTGGCCTCAGCCTCGTCCGCCTTCTTGGCGGCGGCCTTCTTGGCGGCCGGCTTCTTGGCGGGCTCTGCCTCGGCTTCCGCTGCCGGCTCGGCATCGGCCTTCTTGGCCTTGGCCGGCTTCTTCTCGGCCTTCTCGCCCTCGCCAGCGTCCGCCTTCTTCGACTTGCGCGGCTTGTGGTTGTCGTGATCGTGGCTGTGCGTGCCGGTTTCGAATCCGTCGTCACTCTCGATCGCAGCTTCCAGCTCGTCGCGGGTCACTTCGCGATCCGAGATCTCGGCCTTGTCGAACAGGAAGTCGACCACCTTGTCCTCGAACAGCGGCGCGCGCAGCTGGGCAGCGGCCATCGGCTCGTTGCGGACATACTGGTAGAAGCGCTCGCGATCGTTCGGGCTGTACTGGGCAGCGGCCTGGGCGATCAGCTGGTTCATCTCGTTGGCGGAGACTTCCACGCCGTTGGCGGTGCCGATCTCCGACAGGAGCAGGCCCAGGCGCACGCGGCGCTCGGCGATCTTCACATAGTCTTCGCGCTCGGCTTCCAGCTCGGCCTTGGCAGCGGCCGGATCGGCCTCGTGCTCGGCTTCGTGCTGCAGCTGGTGCCAGATCTGGTCGAACTCGGCCTCGACCATCGAGGGCGGAACCTCGAAGTCATGACCGGCGGCCAGCTGATCGAGCAGCTTGCGCTTCATATAGGTGCGGGTCAGGCCGTTGAGCTGCTGCTCGAGCTGCCCCTTCAGCAGGCCGGTGAGCTGCTCGAGGCTCTGCAGGCCCAGCGTCTTGGCGAAGTCGTCGTTGATCTCCGTTTCACCAGCAGTCTTCACCGCGGTGATCTTGAGCGCGAACTGCGCCGGCTTGTCGGCCAGGTCAGCAACGCCGTAGTCGGCCGGGAAAGTGACGTCGATCGTCTTCTCGTCGCCGGTCTTCACGCCGACGAGCTGGTCCTCGAAGCCCGGGATCAGGCGGCCCGAACCGATCTCGACCGACATGCCCTCGCCGGTGCCGCCGTCAAAGGCGACGCCATCGACGGTGCCGACGAAGTCCATGGTCACCTGGTCGCCCTCGGCGGCCTTGTGCTTGGCCGGGGCATCGGCCCAGGCCTTCTGCTGGCCGGCGAGCTGCTTGAGCTGCTCGTTCACTTCGTCGTCGCTGACCGGAACGGTCAGGCGCTCGAGCTTCAGGCCATCGATCGAAGGAGTCGGAACGTCCGGCAGGACTTCCAGCTCGACCTTGATCTCGGCGTCGCCACCCGGGGCATATTCGCCTTCCAGGCTCACCGACGGCGACACGGCCGGGCGCAGCTTGTGGTCGGCGATCAGCTTCTGCACGCCTTCCTGGATCGAGTTGTTGAGCGCGTCCTGCGCGATCGCCTCGCCGTGCATCTTGCGCACCAGGTTGGCCGGCACCTTGCCCGGGCGGAAGCCCGGCATGCGCACCTGCGGGGCGACCCGCTTGACCTCGGCATCGACCTTCTTGTCGATGTCCTTGGCAGTGATCTTGAGCGTGTAGGCGCGCTTCAGGCCCTCGTTCAACGTCTCGACAGTCTGCATTTTTCTCAGGCTTCCAAACTTCAAGAATAGGAGTCGCGGCGTCCGGTGACGCGGGAAACGAGCGGCGATGCTGGTGCGGGCGAAGGGACTCGAACCCCCACACCTTTCGATACCAGAACCTAAATCTGGCGCGTCTACCAGTTCCGCCACGCCCGCACAGGGCACCGCCGGTCGGCGGGCTCTATAGCAGTCGGGTGCTTCATCGCAAGGGTCGAGGCAACTTCATTGCAACACGAGGCGTTGTCCTTCCGAAACAAGGAGACCGAACGTGCCCGTTGAGCCGCCCGTCCAGCCGACCGTGCCACCCGCCGAGCAGCCCCCGGCGCCGCGGCCCGGCCAGCCGACGAGCCCTCCGCCGGAGCTCGATCCGCCCGCTCCGGACATCGACGTGCCGGCACCCCGGCCGGCCATGCCCGATGTTCCCGCGCCGGGCCAACCCATCGCCTGAAAGGAGAGAGAGGATGAACGACGACAAGCGTGAAGACCCGCGCTCCGATCTCCAGCAGATCGTCGAAGCGCGCGCCGATGCCGTCAAGCGCGGCGAAGGCGGCAGCGGCCATTCGCCGCTGGACGACCCCGGCGCCTCGGACGGCGTCGGCGGCACCGCCGGCGACGTGAAGAACCAGGACGCGGACGCGCAGTAACGCCCGGCCGCCCATGATCGACAAGCATATGAAAAAGCTCCGGCTGCGCTGCGAAGTCAGCGCGTCGGAGGAGGAGGCGCTGCGCGCCGTGCTCCAGGGGCCATTCGACCATCAGGCCGAACAGGTGATCGTGCGGCGCGGAGAGCGGCTGAACAGCTCGATCCTGCTGCTCGAGGGACTCCTCGCGCGGTACAAGGACCTGAGCGACGGCCAGCGCCAGATCACCCACATCCATGTACCCGGCGATTTCGCCGACCTGCATGGCTATACCCTGGGGTATCTCGATCACAATCTGATCACCCTAACCCCGTGCCGCATCGCGCGCGCGCCGCACACGGGGCTGCTGGCGATCACCAACCGCTTCCCCCACCTCACCCGCGCCTTCTGGTTCTCGACCAATCTCGACGCGAGCATCCACCGCGAATGGGAAGTCTCGCTTGGCCGGCGCAAGGCGATCGAGCGTGCTGCGCACCTGCTGTGCGAGCTCCAGTCGCGCCTGCTCGTGGTCGGCGCGGCGGAAGGCGACAGCTTCCGCCTGCCGATCACCCAGAACCAGTTCGCCGAATGCCTGGGCCTGACCGGCGTGCACGTGAACCGGGTGCTGCGGGAACTGCGCGAAGCGGGCCTCGCCGATTTCCGCGGCGGCCGGGTGACGATCCACGACCGGCCGGGGCTGGAAGGCCTGGCCGAATTCGACCCGCTCTATCTGTATCTGGACCGGCCGGCGAACTAGCCGGGCAGCCAGGGGTCGTCCCGGGAGCACTGTCGCCATCCCCGCTATGCGGGAATGGCGACAGTGCTCCGCTCGCAGCTTCCTACAGCTTCGCGCTGTCCATGATCTTGCGCACTTCCTCGACGCTCGTCGGGAAATAATGGATCGCCGGGCCGGTGAAGTTGATCAGGTAGAGTTGACCGTTGACCACGGCCGCCCGTGCCTCGCCGTTGCGGCGCAGATCGTCGCCTTGCACCGAGTAATGATAGGTGAAGCGCACGCCCTGGTGCCCCGCGAGCGTCGCCGGCTCGACATTGTCGATCTCGAACAGCGAAGTGTCGAGCGTGATGCGCCAGGTCGCCTCGAACAGCTGGACGATCTCGGGCGCGAGCATCTGCGCCTTGAAGGTCGGCAGCGGCCTGTCCTTCTTCTTGCGGTCCTTGAGGATCGTCTCGCCTGGCGCGATGCCGGCGAAGAAGCTCAGCTCATTGAGCTGAAGCCCATCGAGCGTCCACATCTCGCCCTTCTTGGACGGTCGGGCTGAGGACCGGTTCCAGTTCTGGCCCGGCGTGACCGTGAGGGCGCTCTTCGCGACGGCGACCGGCGCACCTGCGGCCATCACCTTCCAACCCGCAACGGCGGCGGTCGGTGCGGCGAGCAGCGCCGCGGCGATCAGCAATTTCATCGAACCGCGCATCTTCAACCTCCAGCAAGCATCGTGATCATGGACTTGTCCGGCGCCTGGGGCCGGATCTCGAGATAATGGCGGAGCGCCTGGCGCCCCTCTTCGGCGCCGCTCGTACGCAGCAGCGACAGCCCCAGCCCGCGCCAGGCCTCGGCGACCGGTTGGTCGGTCGCCAGCGCGCCGCGGTAGAAATCGACCGACTTCTCGAAGTCGCCCGTGCCGGCCCGCGTCCGGTAGAGCTCGCCGCGGGCGTAGAGCAGCTCACTCGTCCAGCCCTGCTCGGCCAGCCGGCCGAGCAGGAATTCGGTGCCACCGAAATCGTTAAGCTTGACCTGGTCGTCGATCAGCGAGGCCCACCAGTCAGCCATCGCCGTGCGATAGGGCTCGGCGCCTTCGATCCCCGGCCCGGCCGCGCCGACCGGCGCCTTGCGCGCCAGCTCGCCGAGATAGGCCATGCGGTCGGCGGTCGCCGGATGCGAATCGAGGAAGCCACCACCCTGGTGGCGCCGCTTCTTCTGCTGGCGGGCGAGTGCAGTGGCATCGCCCTCCGCGATCACCTGGGACCAGACCGCCGAGGCCGCACCGGGCGTGTAGCCGCCGCTGCGCATGTAATCGAGCGAGGTCACGTCCGCCTCGCGTTCCATGTCCTGGCCGAAGCTGAAGATCGAGCCGAGGATGCCGATATTCGCCAGCGCCCCGAGCAGCCCGAAGAAGGAAAGCCAGGCCATTGCATCGGTCTTGCCGCGAAAATTGCGGAAGTTCTGCAGCGAGTGCTTCTTCTCGAAATGCGCGAACTCATGGCCCAGCACCGCGGCGAGCTGCGCCTCGTTGCGGAGCCTCAGCAGCGTGCCGGTCCAGAGCTGGAGCGCCCCGTTTGGCATCATGGTCGCGTTGAAGTGCGGCGTGCGGATGATGTAGATGCGCACCGCCGCACAGCGATCCTCGCCCACCTCACGACACAGCACACCGCGCACATAGGCATTGAGCGCCGGGTCGCGCACCACGAAGCGCGAAGTCTTCAGCGCGCGCTCCGCCTCGTCCATTTCCATCCACAGCCCGCGCTCCTCCGCCGATTCCGGCTGGTACGCAGCCGGAATCGGCTGCACCTGGGCCTGCTGTGCCTGGGCAGCGATCGACGACAGGACCAGCGAAGCGGCGGCGAGCAGCGCAGGGCAACGCCCGCGCGGCGACATCACTTGGTCGCCGGCGCGGGAGCAACGGCGGGCACGGCGCCCGCGCGGGCCGGGAAGTCCTCGAGCAGCTGGCCGATGCGCTTGTCGGCACCATCGGCCTCGCGCACGTCGCCGCCCATCTTCACATCGGCGTTGATCCAGACCAGCTCGCCGGTCTTCAGGTCGACCAGCCCCGCATAGCCCATATGGACGCCCGAGCTGATGCCGACGCCGAACATCGCGCCGAAGATCTGCGCCGCCTTGCGTCCGGCCGAACCGTAGCTGTCATAGGTGTAGACGAACAGCGCATAGTCCGCCGGCGCCCCCGCGCCACCGGCATCGCGCAGCGCGCTTACCCCGTCGCCCAGCGTCCAGTTGAAGTCGGCGCGCTTGGTCGGCAGGCGGTTGCCGGCGAACAGCTTGTGGGCGATCACCGAATTGGCGACCGCACGGAACAGGCCGCGATAATCCGCGAGCAATGTCGCCTTGTCGCCTTCCAGCTCCGGCATCATCACCAGCTCGTTCGCACGCCTGGTCTGCGCGGAGGAAAGCGCGGCTGCGAGCAGGGTGCGCGCCTTTTCGGTCCATTCGGCATTGGGCTCGTTCATGCCGCCGGTCGATTGCTCGCCGACCGAAACGTCGGGGCGGAAGACCAGGATCTTTACCGCACCATCCTTCGGGAAAGCGAAGCCGCTCTTGGAGGCCGATGCCTCCGCACCGAACTGGGCATGCGCAGCAGGCGCGCACAACAGCAGCATGCCGGCAAATGCCGACACCAAAAGCCGAAGCATTGGACATCCCCCATTTCGCCGAATCCCCCGATTCGGCTTCCCCTTTTCGGAAGATTAACCAAGCAATTCGCGGGAGCAAGGACCGGAGACTATTTTATGTCCGATCCGGATGTTCCAATTCGGGCAGCGATCCCCGCAAGATCTTGAGGACTAGGGCTTCACCCGCCGCGCGCTTAGTATCTTAACCGGTGCCGCTGGCACTTCGCCCTTGAAGAACCCGCCCAGCGTGGCGGTGGGCGAGTTGGGCGCGTCGAAGATCTTCACCACCACGTCCTTGCCGTCCACGACATGCGCGAAGGCGGCATAGCCGAGATTGTCGCCCGGCTTGCTCGGGTCCGCGTCGAACGAAGGCTGATCGCCCAGCACGATGGTGAAGTCGCCGCTCGCGGTGCCGGGCGCGCGACGCGGAGTCGAAAGGGTGAAGTCGGTGTGCTTGATGCCGGTCAGCGTGGTCGGCTCGTGCTTGATCGGCGGCAGCACCTTGCCGCGCGCATTGTTCACCCCGAACTGCACGAAGCCGAAATGGTCGATCACCTTCACCACCCGGTAGAAGGCGGTGCCGTCGAGCCGCTTCTGATCGACATAGCGCAGGAAGTTGTTGCCGCTGATCGGCGCGCGGACATTGTCCACCTCGACCGTAACCGTCCCCTCGGAAGTGACGATCGCGACGCGCGGCAGCGGGACGGCGGGGCTCGGTGCAGGCGCGGCAGTCTGGGCCAGGGCCGGAGCAACCCCCAGGGTAAGCAGAAAGGCCAGCACGGTCCTGATCATCGGAAACCTCCAGAATTTCCGATGATCCTACCGGCCGCCACGCGAAATTCTAGCTTCCGGCTTTAGACGCCGGGCAGGAATAGGCCTCGCCATAAGGCTTGTCCCAGCAGCGCAGCAGCCGGTCGAGCACGTTGAGGTTGGGCGGCCAGCTGATCCGCCAGGGCTTGCCGTCGGGCATCAGGATCGGCTTGCCGTCCGGCCCCCGCGCCTCTTCCTCGAAATCGGCCGGGCGCGGCAGGGCGGCGAGCTTGGCCCGCTCCGCCTCCAGCCCGGCGCGGTCGCGGCGCAGGAATGCGATGCTGCCGTCGACATAGGGGCGCCAGCTGCCGCCATGATCCTGGCCGGCCGGCTTGTACGACTGGCGGAACAGCGCAATCGCCGCTTCCGTCTCGCCGATCTCGGCGCGCAGTTGGCCCTCGTGCCAGTAGAGGATCATGCCCTCCGCCTTGTGCGCCAGGCGCCAGTCGCGGATCAGGTCGGCCGCCTCGCGGCCGCAGCCCCTGGCCGACAAGGCCCGCCAGCCACCCTGCAGGTCCTGGTCAAAACTGTTCTCGTCGAGCGCGAGCAGCGCGGCGCGGTCATGCCGGCAATCGGGCCCGGGCGGGGGAAGAAGCAGCAGCGCGAAAGCGAACCCGATCATCTTCCCCTCCCCCTCGGCCCCGGCCTAGCCCGCCAGCGCCTTCTTCAGCAGCTCGTTGACCACCGCCGGATTGGCCTTGCCGGCCATCGCCTTCATCGTCTGGCCGACGAAGAAGCCGAACAAGGCTTCCTTGCCGCCGCGATACTGTTCGAGCTGGCCAGGGTTCTTGGCGAGGATCTCGGCGATCACCGCCTCGATCGCGCCGGTATCGCTGGTCTGCTTGAGGCCGCGCTCCTCGACGATCTTGCCCGCGGCATCGCCGGTCTCGAGCATGATCTCGAACACCTGCTTGGCCAGCGGGCCGGACAGCGTGCCGTCCGCGGCCAGCGCAAGCAGCTCGGCGCCCTGCTCCGGGCTCACCGGGCTGGTGTCGAGGTCCTTGTTCAGGCGGTTGAGCGCGCCGTACAGGTCCGACAGCAGCCAGTTCGCCGAAGCGCGAGCGACTTCGTTCTCGCCCTTCTTCTGGATGCGCGCGCCCTCGGCGAGCAGCGCCTCGAACCAGCGCGCGGTATCCGCATCGGCGGTCAGCGTCGCGGCGTTATAGGCCGAGAGCCCCAGCTCCTGCTCGTAGCGGCGGCGCTTGGCGTCGGGCAGTTCGGGCAGGCTGGCGCGGCATTCCTCGAGGAACGCATCGTCCAGCTCAAGCGGCAGCAGGTCGGGATCGGGGAAGTAGCGATAGTCGTGCGCGTCTTCCTTCGAGCGCATCGACCGGGTCTCGCCCTTGTCCGGATCGAACAGGCGGGTTTCCTGCACGATCTTGCCGCCGGCCTCGAGCACTTCGACCTGGCGCCGCGCCTCGATCTCCACCGTCTGCATGACGAAGCGGACCGAGTTGACGTTCTTGGTCTCGGTGCGGGTGCCGAACTCGGCGCCCGGCTTGCGGACCGAGACGTTCACGTCGGCGCGCATCGAGCCCTGGTCCATATTGCCGTCGCACGAACCGACATAGCGCAGGATCGCACGCAGCTTGCTCAGATACGCCCCGGCTTCCTGCGGCGAGCGCATGTCGGGCTTCGACACGATCTCCATCAGCGCCACGCCGGCGCGGTTGAGATCGACGTACGAGCGCGTCGGATGCTGGTCGTGCATCAGCTTGCCGGCGTCCTGCTCGACATGGATGCGCTCGATGCCGATCGTCTTGACGTTGGCCTCGGGATCCTTGTCGTCCAGGCTGATGTCGATCTGCCCCTCGCCCACCAGCGGGTGGAAGAGCTGGCTGATCTGGTAGCCCTGCGGCAGATCGGCGTAGAAATAGTTCTTGCGGTCGAAGCGTGACCATTTGTTGATCACCGCGCCGATCGCCATGCCGGTGCGCACCGCCTGGCGGATGCACTCGAAATTCGGCGTGGGCAGCATGCCCGGCATCGCAGCGTCGATCAGGCTCACCTGGCTGTTCGGCTCGGCGCCGAACGCAGTCGCCGCGCCCGAGAAGAGCTTGGCGTTGGAGGTGACCTGGGCGTGGACTTCGAGGCCGATCACGACCTCCCATTCGCCGGTTTCGCCCTGGATGCGGTAGGTAGACTCAGTCATTTCTTCGATCCGTATGCCTTGCGCCGCCTGGCGCGTGTGCATTTGCGTTCCAGCGCACGCTGGAAAGGCCAGGTGATGAGCTCAACCACGATCTGGAAGAAGATCTCACCCAGCCAGTGCATTTACCACCATTGCTCCGGCCGCGCCGTGAACCCGGCGCGCTGCTCGATCGCAAGGCCAGCGCCCAGCACGCCCTGCTCGTCGAGCGGCTTGCCGATGATCTGCAGGCCAAGCGGCAGCCCGGCGCTGTCGAGCCCGGCGGGCACGCTCATCGCCGGCAGACCGGCCAGGCTGGCAGGCACGGTGAACACGTCGTTGAGGTACATCGCCAGCGGATCGGCCGACTTCTCGCCCAGAGCAAACGCCGAGGACGGCGCCGTCGGGGTCAACAGCAGGTCGCACAGCGTGAAGGCGTTCTCGAAATCCTGCGCGATCAGCGTGCGCACCTTCGATGCCTGGGTGAAATAGGCGTCGTAGAAGCCCGCCGACAGCACATAGGTGCCGATCAGGATACGACGCTGCACTTCGGGGCCGAAGCCGGCCGCACGCGTCGCCGCGTACATGTCCTGCAGGTTCTGCCCATCGGCCAGCTCGCGCAGGCCGTAGCGCACGCCGTCATAGCGGGCGAGGTTCGACGAAGCCTCGGCCGGCGCGATGATGTAATAGGCCGGCAGCGCATATTTGGTGTGCGGAAGACTGACTTCCACCACTTCGGCGCCGGCGTCCTTCACCCAGGCGATGCCCTGATCCCAAAGCTTCAGGATCTCTTCCGGCGTGCCGTCGAGGCGATATTCCTTCGGAATACCGATCTTCTTGCCCTTGAGGTCGCCCAAAAGCAGCTCTTCCCATTTCGGCACCGGCAGGTTGAGCGAAGTCGAGTCCTTCGCATCGAAGCCCGCCATGTTCTCGAGCAGGATCGCGCAGTCCTTCACGTCGCGCGCCATCGGCCCGGCCTGGTCGAGCGACGAGGCGAAGGCGACCACGCCCCAGCGCGAGCAGCGGCCATAGGTCGGCTTGATGCCGCTGATGCCGGTGAACGCCGCGGGCTGGCGGATCGAGCCGCCGGTGTCAGTGCCGGTGGCACCCGGTACCAGCCGTGCGGAGATCGCCGCCGAACTGCCGCCCGACGAGCCGCCCGGTGCCAGCGGGGCATTGTCGCCACCGCCGCGCCGCCAGGGCGAGATTACATTGCCGAAGTAGGACGTCTCGTTCGACGAGCCCATCGCGAACTGGTCGAGGTTGAGCTTGCCGAGCATGCCGGCGCCCGCGTCCCACAGCTTTTGCGAGACGGTCGATTCATAGACCGGCTTGAAGCCTTCCAGCATGTGGCTGGCGGCGGTGGTCTGCACGCCCTTGGTGGCGAACAGGTCCTTCATGCCGATCGGCACGCCGGCCAGCGGCTTGAGCGTCTCGCCTTTGGCCAGCGCCGCGTCGGCAGCGTCGGCCGCGGCAAGCGCGTGCTCGGGGGTTTCGACGATGAACGCGTTGAGCGCCTTGGCCTTGCTCACCTTGACGATGAACGCATCGGCCACTTCGCGGGCCGAGAAGGTGCCGGCGCGCACGCCGTCGCGCAGGGCGGCTACGCCCAGATCGGTGATCTCGGTCATTATTCGACCACCTTCGGCACGGTGAAGAACCCGTGCTCGCCCTGCGGCGCGTTCTGCAGCACGGCGTCGCGCTGGTTGCCCTCGGTCACCACGTCCTCGCGGAGGCGCAGCTTGTTGGGGATCACGGCGGTCATCGGCTCGACCGACGAGGTATCGACCTCGCCAAGCTGCTCGATCCAGCCCAGGATGTTGTTGAGCTCAGGCGCGAGGCGCTCGGCATCGGCATCGCTGATCGCGATGCGAGCCAGGCTCGCCACCTTCTTCACGGTTGCGGTATCGACGGACATGGGAGGCGCCTAACAGGGGCGCCTCCCGCCTTCAAGCACCCGCTTATTCGAAGACATCGCCCACGGGCTGTCCGCCGACGAAGATCTGGCGGCGTTCGACCTTGCGGACCTCCACCTGCCCGGCCCGATATCCGGCGGCCCGCGCCGCCCGGACATCGTCGCTCGTGGCAGGCCGCTGCCTGTCGTCCGCGTCGATCCACTTGCCCTTGTCGAACAGAAAGCGCCGGATCACCTCTCCATAACAGGCATTTCTCTTGTGCCCTGTCGTCTTGCTGCCGGCACCGGGCGTCGGGCTCGGCTTGGGTTCGGGCGGCGTGTAGCAATCGTCCTGCAGCAGCACCGCATCCCGCCCGCCCTCGAGGAACACGAGCGAACATCTGGTTTCACCGAAACCGCATTGATAGGCGCCGGCAATGTCCCGGCGCATCTCGGGCGGCAACGCGGTACCGGCGGGCAGCACGCGCAGCCGCTGGTCGAGTGTCTCGGCCCGCGCCGCGTCCTCGCCGTCCGACACATCCCAGCGGTTCCTGCCCTTCGCCGCCTCGATCGCCTTCGCCCGAATCACCGGGTCAGGCGATTTGCCCAGCCGGGCCAGCGCGTCCCTGCCCGGCTTGCCGAAATCGAAGGCCAGTGCCCGCCAGTCGAACTTCCCGGCATTGGTCTTCCCCGATTCGAGCCGGGCGACCTGGTCGCGCGTCGAGATCGCATTGAAGTTGATCAGCGGCGTGGCGAGCACCAGCCCGAGCACGCACACCGCGCATGCCAGTGCGAGATTCGCCTGGCGCACCAGGCGCGTCCAGCCGAGCCGGCGGATCGCAAGCGCGCCGAAATAGGCAAGCCCCCAGCAGAGCGCGACGCCGACGAACACCACTGCCCATAGCCGCTCGGGCGTATAGCCATACTGGCCGATGCGCAGCCCGGTCGCCACCGCAGCGAGTATGGCGAGCGGCAATATCACCGCGGCCAGCACCATCGCGCTGTAGCGCAGCAGCGGGTTACGCCGCTCGTCCGCCTCTCGCGCGCCGATCACGTCATTGGCGAGGATCAGCGCGCCGGCCGCACAGGTCAGCAGCAGCGGCGTGGTCGCCGAGGTCGCATCCCACAGCGCCTGCACCCCGGTGAAGGGCAATGCGAGCAGGAACAGCCCCAGTCCGATCGCCAGCACCGGTGCCAGCACCGCGAGCAGGGTCGTCACCACCTTCTGGAGCAAGCGCACGATCGCGTCATGCTCGCGCAGCAGCCCCAGCGCCGATCCGAAGGCGAGCCCGGTCAGCGCATGGACGAACCAGTCCTTCTCCAGCAGCTCGCGCAGCAAATGGATCTTGATCAGCTCGAACAGGCCGCCGAGCAGCCATGCCATCAGCCACACGAGCAGAACGAACAGCCAGCAGGCGCACCACAACACCACATTCGCCCAGGCATAGTCATGGACCGCCGGATAGCCAGCGCGGGGCGCCCCTTCGTCGCGCGCGGCCTGGAACAGCGGCGCGGCGATCGCCACGGCGAGCAGCAGGCTGAACGTCCGCCAGACATCGGTGACGTTCCATCCGCCGGGCGCACCGTTCCACCAGGTGACGAAACCGCCCGCCACGCCCACCACCGCCGCGAACCCGATCGAGGCCCACCAGCGCTGCCGCTCGATCGTGAACCCGATCATCGCCGAGCCCAGCGTCACCGCCATCAGCAGCGCCGCCTGCAGGGCGGTCCACTCCACCTTGTAGAACGGCCCGTCGCCCGCGATCAGATAGGTCACGACGCCCGTCGCCAGCCCCAGGCCGGCGAGCAGCAGCGGGCGCCAGGTCCAGCCTCCGGCCTCGCCCGGCGCGGCGGTTTCGGTCTCGTCCATGGAAATCTCCCCTTCGCCGGCATGCTCTCGCATCGGGTCTGGACGGTAAAGTGGATTTCCGGTGCAGAACGGTCCGAACCGCAATCGCGGTTGCATCCGGAGAAATCGTGCCCGATGGGAATGCGATTGCAACAAAGCGGCCCTATGCTGCATTGCACAATGGAGAGTGGGGCTTGGCCCGTAAATTCCTCTACGTCATCGTGGGACTTATCGTGCTCGCAACAGCCGCCACCTTCGCCTTCCGCTTCTGGGGCGCGGAACTGCTCCGCCAGGCGCTCGTCCCGATGACCGACGTGGCGCAGCTTTCGGCGCCCGGGGACTACTCGAAGCCGGACCTCTGGCTCGCCCGCCCGGACAAGCCCGGCAACCCGGCGCTCTGGACGCCGCAGGGCTTCGCACCGGCCGAGAACCCGCCCGCAGCGGTGTTCTTCATCCACCCGACCTCGTTCCTCGACCGCACCCAGTGGAACGCGCCGCTGAACGACGTGGCGGCCAATGCCCGGGCGGAGCTGTTCCTGCGCGGCCAGGCCAGCGCCTTCAATTCCTCCGGCCTGGTCTGGGCGCCGCGCTATCGCCAGGCGACCTTCGGCGCCTTCCTGACCAGCAAGACCCAGGCCCAGCAGGCGCTCGACTTCGCCTATCGCGACGTGGCCGCGGCGTTCGAACAGTTCCTCAAGGAAGCCGGCAACCGCCCGATCATCCTCGCCGGCCATTCGCAGGGCGCGCTCCACCTCACCCGCCTGCTCGTCGATCGCGTCGCGGGCAAGCCGCTCGCCAAGCGGATCGTCGCGGCATACGTGGTCGGCTGGCCGGTCTCGATCACCGCCGACCTGCCCAGGATGGGCCTGCCCGCCTGCACCGGTCCCGACGACAGCGGCTGCATCCTCTCCTGGCAGAGTTTCGCAGAGCCCGCCGATCCGTCGCTGATCGTCGACACGTTCGACCAGACCAACGGCTTCACCGGCCAGCCGCGCAAGGGCACCCCGATGGTCTGCACCAACCCGATCACCGGCAAGCCGAACGACAGCGCCCCGGTCGAAGCCAATCTCGGCGGCCTGATGCCCAGCCGGGACCTGACCAGCGCGGTGCTCCAGAAGAACCTCGTCCCCGCCCGCTGCGACGGCCGCGGCTTCCTGATGATCGGCACCACCCCGCCCGACCTCGGCCCCTATGTGCTGCCGGGGAACAACTATCACGTGTTCGACTACAGCCTGTTCTGGGCGAACGTCCGCGCCGACGCCGAACGCCGGCTCAAGGCACGCCGGAAGTTCTGGCCGTTCTGAACCCGTCCTCCTTCCTTCTTCGTCATCCCCGCGAAGGCGGGGATCCAGAGTCACGAAGGACATCGCTCTGCTACCCTGGATCCCCGCCTTCGCGGGGATGACGAATTTGGTTAGACTGCCTCAATGATCACCACCGCCTCCGCAGACTTCCGTGCCGCGCTCCCCGCCGGCGGCCGCCTGATCGGCCTCGACGTCGGCACCAAGACGATCGGCACCGCGCTGTGCGACGCCGGCTGGAGCTTCGCCAGCCCCGCCGAGCTCGTCCGCCGCACCAAATTCTCCAAGGACAAGGCCGCGCTCCAGGCGCTGATGACCGCGCAGCAGGTGAAGGGCATCGTCATCGGCCTGCCGCTCAATCTGGACGGCACCGATTCCCCCCGCACTCAGTCCACCCGCGCCTTCGCCCGCAACATGGACGATATCGGCCTGCCGATCCTGCTCTGGGACGAGCGCTGGTCCACCGTCGCGGTCGAGCGCACGCTGATCGAGCAGGACTTCAGCCGCGCTCGCCGCGCCGAGATGATCGACAACATGGCGGCGGCGCACATCCTCCAGGCGGCGATCGACGCGCTGGTGAACGTCTAGCCCCGGTCGAACCGCGCGATCAGCGCATCGAGCGACCGCGCACCACGCTCGCCCCGCGCCCGCATCTTGTAGGCAACGTCGCCCGCGTCCGCCGGCTGCAGCCGCGCGCAGAAGCGCCGCACATCCGCGCCCAGCATCGCAACGTCTTCGCCGATCCGATCCAGCTCGCCGCGCAGCGCCTTGCGCGCCCGCCGGCCCATCGCGCGCTCCAGCCGCCCGCGATGGTTCCCCGCCGCCTCGACGAAACCATCGGCCAGCACCTCCATCTCGGCGACATAGGACAGCGAGACCAGTTGCGCCGGCGCATAGCCCAGCGCATCGTCGCCGTGCACAGCGTTCGCGCCCACCCGCACCACCGCTTGGCCGAGATAGAGCCGTGTCAGCCCCGTCAGCGTCCGTTCGGCGAGCTCGACCAGCGCCGCGGTGTCGGCGAGCAACCCGGCGTGCCGCGCATCCACCGCCGGCGCATAGACCGCCACCACGCGCCCGAACCGCGCCCCGCCCGCCTGCTGCGCCTCGATCGCCCGCCGCGCCCGGATCAGCCGTTCGAGCGGCGCCCCTTCATTCTCGCGGAAGAACTGCCGCGACAGCGCCACGACATTCGCCCCACAATCGCGGTGCGCCTGCAGCGCTGCCTGCGCCAGCATGCGCCGCATCGGCCGCCAGCGCGCCCGCTCCACCCGCGCCAGCCACCAGGGCAGCAATGCGAGCACCAGCGCCACCCCCATCGCGAAGAAGAACGCCCCCACCTGGAACGCCGCCAGCCACGCCGGATCGCGCGTCATCCAGCCGATAAAGGAATCCCACCAACCCCGCACGCCACGCTCCCCCCGAAACGCTAAGCGGCGCATTAGCTATCTGCGTTTTGCGGCAGGCCCGAGACTCCTTGCGCCACCGCGTTTGGGGGTCTAGGCGACGGCTTTAATGCAAGCCTCCGATCATCGCCCCGCGGCCCAGATACAGGGTCGCGCCGTCTTCCCGCACCGGCACCTCACCGGCATTGCGGGCCTTCAGCCCCATGAGATCATGTTCCTGCTCGACGAAGCGGAACAATGGATCGAAGCGAACCGGACGCGCGCGCGCAGCGACCGCCGGCTGGAGGGCATCACCCAGATCAACGCCTTCTTCGAGAACAGCACCCGCACGCTGCTTTCCTTCGAGATCGCGGGCAAGCGGCTCGGCGCCGACGTAGTCAACATGCACGCGGCGCAAAGCTCGGTGAAGAAGGGCGAGACGCTGATCGACACCGCCGTGACGCTCAATGCGATGCGCGCAGACGTGATCGTCATCCGCCACATGGCCTCGGGCGCGGTGCAGCTGATCGCCGACAAGGTCGATTGCCCGGTGCTCAACGCCGGCGACGGCTGGCACGAGCACCCGACCCAGGCGCTGCTCGACGCGCTCACCATCCGCCGCCGTCGCGGCTCGGTGGCCGGCCAGCGCGTGGTGATCTGCGGCGACCTGCTCCACAGCCGCGTCGCCCGCTCGAACATGCTGGCGCTCACCGCGCTCGGTGCCGAGGTCCGCGTCGTCGCGCCCTCCACGCTGATGCCCCCGGCGATCGAGGGGCTCTACGTCACCCCCTTCACCGATTTCGATGCCGCGCTCGAAGGCGCCGATGTCGTGATGATGCTGCGCGTCCAGAACGAGCGCATGGCCGGCGGCTTCATCCCCTCCACCCGCGAGTTCCACGCCCGCTACGGCCTCACGCCGGAGCGCCTCGCCCGCGCCCGGGAAGATGCGCTGGTCATGCATCCCGGCCCGATGAACCGCGGTGTCGAGATCGACAGCGCCATCGCCGACCATCCGGAGCGCAGCGCGATCACCGAGCAGGTCGAAATGGGCGTGGCGGTCCGCATGGCCTGCCTCGATGTGCTGACAAGAGCCGAACGCGGCGTGGAGGGCTGGGCATGAAAACTCCCCCGTACCAGCCCAATATCGTCATCCCGGCGAAAGCCGGGATCTCGTGCCGTAGCGCGGGACAGGAGCCGCACGAGATCCCGACTTTCGTCGGGATGACGGGAGTAGTTTTGTGAGCAAGGTCTTCGGTAATGTCCGCGTCCTCGGCGGCGCCACCAGCTTCGCCTTCTCCGGCGAAACCATCACCACCGATACGACCGGCACCGAAGCCATCGACGGCAAGGGCCTCACCCTCGCCCCCGGCATCGTCGATCTCGGCGTGTTCGCAGTCGATCGCGCCGCCTGCCGCGCCGGCGGCATCACCCGCGTCGGGCTGATGCCCGATCAGTCGCCGATCCTCGACGATCCCGGCATCATCCGCCGCGCCGCGCTGATGGGCAAGCCCGACCTGTGGGTCCACCCCCTCGCCGCCGCCACGCGTGGGCTCGAAGGCACCGACCTTGCCGAGATGGCGATCAACGCCTCGGCCGGCGCCAAGGCCGTCGCCACCGGCCGCCGCTGGATCGCCGACGCCGGCGTGATGCGCAAGGTCCTTGCCTATGCCAAGGATTGCGGGCTCACCGTGATCGCCCATGCCGAGGACGGCAACCTGGCGCACGATGCCGTCGCGACCGAAGGCCTCACCGCCACGCTGCTGGGCCTGGCGGCGGCGCCTGCCATCGCCGAGGCGCTGGCGATCGCCCGCGACACGATGCTTGCCGAAGATACCGGCGCCCGCATCCATTTCCGCCAGGTCACCACCGCCGCCGGGCTCGACCTGATCCGCCAGGCCAAGCGCCGCGGCGTCCAGGTCACCTGCGGCGTCACGCCGGCGCACTGGCTGCTGTCGGACATCGATATCAGCGACTATCGCACCTATGCCCGGCTCTCGCCGCCGCTGCGCAGCGATCATGATCGCCAGGCAGTCCGCGCCGCGCTGGCGGACGGCACGATCGACGTCATCGCCTCTGGCCATGATCCGCGCGGGCCCGAAGGCAAGCGCCTGCCCTTCATCGATGCCGACGAAGGCATGTCGGGCGCCGAGACGCTGCTCGCCCTCTCGCTCGGTCTGGTCCGCGACGAAGTCCTGACCCTGGAGCGCCTGTTCGAGCTGCTCGCCGCCAACCCGGCGCGCATCCTCGGCCTCGACGCCGGCACGCTGGAAGCCGGCAAGCCCGCCGACTTCATCCTCTTCGCGCCGGACACGCCCTGGGCGATCGACGCCACGAAGATGAAGGCCCGCGCCGGCAACACCCCGTTCGACACGCTGCCGGTCCAGGGCAAGGTCCACCGCGTGTTCAAGGGCGGGCGCGAGATCGAGTAACTTCAAGCCCTCTCCCCTCCGGGGAGAGGGTTGGGAGAGGGGCATAACCTGGCCTCTCAGCCCATTGCTCTCGCCTCAAGACACACTGCCCCTCACCCCGGCCCTCTCCCCAAAGGGGAGAGGGAGAAACGGGATCAGGCCATCACGTGCTCTCCGGCGCCCACGAACGCCCCGATCACCCCCATCGCCCGCTCGACGTACAATTCCTTCTCCCCCACCGGCGCGACATAATGGATCGCCGCCCGGGCCTCCTCCAGCGAAGCCCCGCGCGCGATCAGCCAGCCCGCCAGATATTGCGAGGCGAGGCATCCGCCCGCCGTCGCGACATTGCCATGTGCGATGAACGGCGCGTCGATCACTTCGACACCCGCCTCGATCACCCAGGGTTTGGTGGTCAGGTCGGTGCACGCCGGCAGCGAACCGATCAGCCCCAGCTTCGCGAGCAGCAACGTGCCCGAGCATTGCGCCCCGATCAGCTGGCGCGCCGGATCGAGCCGGATGCGCGCGAGCATCTCGGCGTCGGCGGCGATCTCGCGGGTACGGATGCCGCTGCCGATCAGCACCGCATCGGCCTCGGCGGCGAACTCGAGCGGCTTCTGCCGGCTGATCGTCACGCCGTTCATCGAGGTGACCTGCGCGCTCGGACAGGTGATGTGCGCCGCCCAGCCCTTCGCCTTCATCCGGTTGAGGATTCCCGCCGCGACGAAGCTGTCGAGCTCGTTGAACCCGTCGAACGTCAGCACCGCGATCTGCACCTGGGATCTCCCTTCCGAACCTGTCCCCTCGCCCTATCAGGCGGCGCGCGGTGCAACCATGCATTAATCGCCACGGGCCTAGGCAAGGTCATGGCTATTCCTATAAAATTTCCGGTGCCGGCGATGGCCCTGCTTCTCGCGGCGGGATGCGCCTCCGCCCCGGCTGAGGGCCTGAACCCGAAGAACGACGTGCACTGCGCGGTCGCGCTCGGAGTCGCCGGCCAGGATGCCGAGCGCACCAATGCCCCCGCCGAGAGGCGGCGCACGCTGTTCGTCGGCAATTCCTGGTACAGCCAGCTGGTGCCGCAGGGCGCACTCGAAGCGCCGGAGGCGCGCCAGGCCGTCGTCCTTGCCAGGCAGGACCTCCCCGCCCTCGAACCCGTCATCGCAGCCTGCATCAAGCGCGCATCGCGCAAGGCCGGCTTCACGGGATTCCGCCGCAGGATCGGCGCGGCCTATGACGAAGCCGACGCCGCGCGGCGGTGAAGTCTGAAGTCCAATTTAATCGTCATCCCCGCGAAGGCGGGGATCCAGGGTGGCAGAACGGCGCCCTTTGTGACTCTGAATCCCCGCCTTCGCGGGGATGACGAAGGAGAGCGGCGGATCGCCCCTATTTCCTCCCCCGCGCCGGCTTCGCCAGATTCGCCTCCACCGCTGCGCGGATCAGCGCCTTGAGCGCCTCCGCGTCGATCGCCTCGCCCTCATGGATGTCGATCGCCCGGCGGACATTCCCGTCCAGGCTCGAATTGAACAGCCCCTTCGGATCCGCCAGCGCAGCGCCCTTGGCGAAGGTCAGCTTCACCGCCGCCTTGTAGGTCTCGCCGGTGCACAGGATTCCGGCATGCTCCCACACCGGCACGCCGCGCCACTTCCACGTCTCCTCCACCTCGGGATCGGCCTCGTGGATGATCGCGCGCACCCGGGCGAGCGTCTCGCCGCGCCAGTCGTCCAGTGCCGCGATGCGGGCGTCGATCTGCTCGGCTGCGGTCTTGTCCTCGCTCATGCGTTCCTCGCGAAATAGGGCCGCGCGAACATGTAGAGCCCCGTCGGCAGCAGCACCAGCAGCGGGAGTACCGCGAGCAGCCCGAGCCATTGCGCATTGGCCTGCAGGATCACCGCGACGATGTTCACGATCGCCATGATGCTGAAGATGAAGCCGCTCCAGCGGTGGACCTGACGTAGCATGACACGCTCTCCCTCGAATGCATAACCGTTTGGCTATGCATTTCCCATAACCATCCAGTTATGCGTTCGTCAAGCGCGAAGAAAAAGGCCGGAGCGTCGCCGCCCCGGCCTTTCCTATTTCCCGATGGGAGTGGGAAAATTCGTCAGCGCGAAGCCATGCGCACGCCCGGCTTCACCCAGGCGGCGGTCGCATCGCCCGCACCGGCGCGGACGAAGCAGGTCTGGCCGCTGGAACGCACCTGGCGGCACAGCGCGTCGGCACCGCTACGGTCATAGCCACCGACCGACAGGCGATAGAAACTGCCCGCCTTGGTCGAGACCTTGGCGCCGTACGGGGTCTGGCCCGCCAGTGCCGGCACGCGGTCGTCCATGCGGTTCCACGCGTCGCGCGCCACCGCCGGGCTCACATAGGCGCCGAGCTGGACGTAGAAATTGCCGCGCGCGGGCTTGGCCGAGACGGCCTTCTCGATCGGCGCAGGCGCACGGGCGCTCAGCGACACCTTGGTGACGGCGACCGGCGCGCGGACCGCGGCGGCCGGGACCGACTGCACCACTTCCGTGCGCGGGCCGAACACGACGCCGGCATTGGTGCCGGCCACGGGTGCGGCCTCGGCCAGGGCGACCGGCGCGGCTTCGGCGGCGGGCGCGGTGACGCTCGCTTCGGCGGCAACCGCCTCGGCATTGGCGGGCACGCCCGGCATATAGGTGTCGACCGCATCCTGCGCCGGCACGGTCTGCACCGGCTGGGTCGCGGCGGCGGCGAGCATGACGTTCTGCTGGGCCAGTGCCAGCTGGACCGGCTGGCCGGCGTCCTGCACCGGCGTGACGTTGAGCAGCGCGGCGACCTGGTCATAGGCGTTGGTCGGGCGGGCGAAGCTCACCCACTGCATCATCCGCGCGTTGATCTGATCCGGCGCCACGTCGACCGAGGCGACCTGCTTGGCCTCGGCCCAGCGGCCCGAAAGCGCGAGCGCGAGCGCCAGGTTCTGGCGGGTCTTGGCGGTGGCGTCCTCGGCGCGGGCGGCCGGGCCGAGGATCTCCACGGCCTTCACCGGATCGCCGGCCAGCGCGAAGGCCAGGCCGCGGTCGGCGGCGGGGATCGTGTCCTGGTGGCTGTCGAGCATCGCCCGCGCACCCGCCCAGTCGCCACCGGCGATCTTGGCCAGCACCTGGTTCAGCGCAACGCGCCCGTCGCCGGGATTGAGCGTCAGCGCATCGCCCAGCGCCTGGTTCGCCGAGGCGAAGCGGCCGGCGAGCAGATAGGCCTGGCCGAGCAGCGCGCGATAGTCGGCGTTCTGCGGATCATTGGCCACCGCGGCCTCGGCATGGGCGACCGCGTCCCCCGCCTTGCGTTTCGCAATCGCCTTGCGCGCCGCACCGGCTTCCTGCGCCGCCTTCTTGGCGTTGGGCGCGTCGGTCGCGAAGGCCGAGAGCGCGAAGCCCTGGGTCGCGATGCCGGCTGCCAGCGTACCGCCGGCGCAGAGCGCCGACAGGCCGATCACGAGCTTGCTACGGGTCTTCATCATCCGTTCCTTCAACGGTTCCCGGCCGGGACCTGGCGCGCGAGCGCCTCGACCTCGGTCAGCGATTCGAGAAAGGCGTCGAGCGCCTCGGTCACGATCTGCTGCGCCGAACGATTGGTGACCGCCGATGCGAGGCGCAGGCGCAGATGCCGGTCATTGTCGAGGCGGAGCGTGAACGCCGCCTTGGATTTCTTGGCCACTTCCCGGGCGAGCCGCTCGGCGGCGATCGGCGGCAGCGCCTGGCGCTTCGCCACCGGGGCGGGCGCGGGTGCCGGCGCGGGCTGCGGCTCGGCCACCGGCTGCGCGACCACGGGCTGCGGAGCGACCTGCTGCGGCGCCGGCTCGGGCTTGCTGAACCGCTCGTCGAGCTGCTCGATCTGGCGGAGCACCTGCGGCTTGGGCACCGGGTGCTGGATCGGCTGGGGCTCGGGCGCGAAATGCTGGGCATGCGCGGCGTGCGCATCGTCGCCCATGTCGTTCCAGCCGAGATCTTCCTGGGCGGTCGCAGGGTTCAGGCCGACGAAACCCTGGGGGCGCATCGCCGGGCGCGCCTGGCCCTTGCGGGCGAGCAGGCTCGACGAGAGCGACGCGGTGGGCTTGGGGGTGCCGAACATCAGCTCACCACCCGGCGGCCGAAGCCGCCATTGGCGCGCGGCGCGCCGAACTGGTTGACCGGGGTCGGCGCCGCGAACACGGTGCGGCGGAAGTTCTTCTCGAGCCGGTCGTTAATATAGGTCCACAGCGCCTCGACCTCGGCCGCGGAGCGGCCCTTGGGATCGACTTCCATCACGGTGCGGCCGTCGATCATGGACGCGGCGAAATCGGTGCGGTGGTGCAGCGTGATCGGGGCGACGGTGCCGTGCTGCGACAGCGCGACCGCGGCCTCGCTGGTGATCCGCGCCTTGGGGGTGGCGGCGTTGACCACGAAGATCAGCGGCTTGCCCGCGCGCTCGCACAGGTCGACCGTGGCGCCCACGGCGCGCAGGTCGTGCGGGCTCGGGCGGGTCGGGATGACGATCAGCTCGGCCACCGCGATCACGCTCTGGATCGCCATGGTGATCGCCGGCGGGGTATCGATCACCGCCAGCTTGAAGCCCTGCTGGCGGAGAATTTCGAGATCGGATGCGAGCCGCGCTACCGTGGTCTGCGCGAAGGCCGGCAGGTCGGTCTCACGCTCGTTCCACCAGTCGGCGAGCGAGCCCTGCGGATCGATGTCGATCAGCACGACCGGGCCACAGCCGGCCCTTTCCGCCTGAACGGCCAGATGGCCCGACAAGGTCGTCTTGCCGGATCCGCCCTTCTGCGATGCCATCGCGAGAACGCGCATGAACCCCCTCGAAATACCAGTTACCCGAGCGTGGAGATGCCATGCGGTCGTCTAAGAATGCGTTAACGGCGTTCCGCCCCGGGATTCCCCTGAGGAGATCGGGCTAAGGATTTCTTTCCCAAAGGATGGTAAACGGGCATTTATCCAGTGTTGCCGGGGTGGGAGTCGAAGGTCGCATGAAGTTTCTTGGGTTGGTCGCTGCTGCGGGGATCGCGCTCGCCGCACCGCTTGCGCTCGCACAGGAAAACCCGGTCAAGGCCGGGGTCGAGGCCTGGGAGCGTGGCGACTACAAGGGCGCCGTCGATCGCTGGCGCGGCCCGGCGACGAGGGGCGATGCCGACGCGCAGTTCAATCTCGGCCAGGCCTACAAGCTCGGCCGCGGCGTGCCCGCCAATCTCGACCAGGCCGAGCTATGGTACAGCAAGGCCGCCGGCCAGGGCCATGAGCAGGCCGAGGCGAGCTATGGTCTCGCCCTCTTCGCCAATGGCAAGCGCGACAAGGCGGCACCCTGGCTCCAGCGCGCCGCCGGCCGCGGCGATCCCCGCGCCCAGTATGTGCTGGGCACGATGTATTTCAACGGCGACGTGGTCCAGAAGGACTGGGTGCGCGCCTATGCGCTGGTCACCCGCTCCTCGCAGTCGGGCCTCGCCGAGGCCTCGGGCGCGCTCGCCCAGATGGACAAGTACATGACCGTGCAGGACCGCCAGGCGGCCCTCACTCTCGCCCGCAAATATGAGCAGGAGGCGAACCGCGCGCCCCTGCCCGGCACGGCACCCGCGATCGAAGTCGCGAGCGCCCAGCCGCCCCGAATCCCCTCGGTCCGCACGCCGCCGCGCCCCACGCCGACGCCCGCGCCGATCCGTACCAGCCCGGCGCCTTCCCCGGCGAGCACCGCGATCCGCGACGGCGGCTGGCGCCTCCAGCTCGGTGCGTTCGGCGATCCCGGCAATGCCCGCAAGCTGTGGGGCCAGGTCGGCGGCCGCTTCCCGGGCCGGTCTGTCAGCTATGTGAAAGCGGGCACCCTCACCAAGGTGCTGGTCGGCCCCTTCGCCAGCCGCGCCGAGGCGGCCGGCGCCTGCCGCGGCGTCAGCCCCTGCGTACCGGTGAGCAACTGACGCCTTTCCTGCCCTTCATTCCTTCTATCCGTCATCCCCGCGCAGGCGGGGATCCAGAGCCAAGCAGCACATCGCTCTGCCACCCTGGATCCCCGCCTGCGCGGGGATGACGAGGATATTTGGGAGGCGCCACGCCACCCGCGCTCCGGCGCAAATCCCCCCATTTCGATCATATCGCAGTTGCAACAAATTCCGGATCGTGGCGTTAGGGACGCCATGATCCGTTTCCTCGCGCTCGCGCCGTTGCTCGCCCTCGCCCTCCCCGCCCATGCGCAGGAGGGGGAGAGCAAGCCGCCCAAGCGCTACCGCATCTCGCTCGGCCCGCAGGTCTCGCCCAATTATCCGGGTTCGGACCAGGTGCAGCTGAGCCCGCTGGTCGATGTCGCGATCGCGCGCGGAAACGAGCCCTTCGCCTTCGAAGCCGCCGATGACAGCTTCGGCTTCCCGGTGCTCAAGACCGGCGGGTTCGAGTTCGGTCCCGCCGCTAACTTCCAGGGCTCGCGCAAGCGCAGGGAATCCCACGCGGCGATCGACGAGGTCGGTACCACGGTCGAGCTCGGCGGCTATGCGCAATATTGGCTGGCCAAATCGCTCCGCCTCCACACCGAGCTGCGCAAGGGCGTCAACGGCCACAAGGGCCTGATCGGCAGCGCCGGGCTCGATTACGTGATGCGCGACGGTGACAAATGGCTGGTCTCGGTCGGCCCGCGCGTGACGCTGTCGGACGCCAAATATCGCCGCGCCTATTTCGACGTCTCCCCCGCCGCGGCCGCCCGCACCGGCCTGCCCGTCTATCGCTCGGACGGCAGCGCGGTGAGCGCGCTGGGCGTGAGCAGCACCACCACCTGGCAGTTCAGCAAGCATTGGGGCCTGTACGGCTATGCCCGCTACGACCGCCTGACCGGCGACGGCGCCGACTCCCCGCTGACCCATGGCTCACTCGGCACTCGCGACCAGCTCTCTGGTGGCCTGGGGTTGAGCTTCACCTTCGGCAAGGGCGTGCGGTAGGGTTCTCCTTCCAGGCTTCCTTAGATCGTCATCCCCGCGCAGGCGGGGATCCAGAGTCACGAAGGGTATCGCTCTGCCACCCTGGATCCCCGCCTCCGCGGGGATGGCGGCTGATGCGGTCCCTGCCGGATGGCGGATCACTTCAATCCTGCGCGAGCCCATTGATGCTACTCAAGCAGCCATGGATCGCACGCCGGCAGTCTACATCATGGCCAGCGGGCGTAACGGCACTCTCTACACCGGCGTCACTTCAGATCTACCCGGTCGGGTTTATCAGCACCGCAACGGCGTGCTCGAAGGCTTCACGAAGGAGCATGGCTGCAAGCACCTCGTCTGGTTCGAAGTGCATGAGGAGATGGAGTCGGCAATCATTCGCGAGAAGCGGATCAAGAAGTGGAACCGCGACTGGAAGATCCGCCTGATCGAAGAGAGCAACCCGACCTGGCGCGATCTGGCCGAGGACTGGGGCTTCGATCCGTTGGAGGGTGAGGACGAATAGTCCTCCAGCGCTGCTCACCCAATTCCCGAACCCGCCTTCCATACTGCTCATCCCCGCCTTCGCGGGGATGACGAAAAGGAAGAATCAGCCAGGGACTACGAAGTGACCCAATCCCCGCGCGAGATCCCCTGCGCATAGAGCAGTGCGGTCAAATCCCCGTGATCCACCCGCACGCCGGCCGCCGCTGCAACGATCGGCTTCGCGTGGTACGCAACCCCAAGCCCCGCCTCGCGGATCATCGCCAGGTCGTTGGCGCCGTCGCCCACCGCCAGCGTGTCCGAAGCACCCAGCCCCAGCTCGCCGCGCACCGCCAGCAGTGTATCCAGCTTCGTCGCGCTGTCGACAATCGGCCGCTCGACCGTGCCGTCCAGCGCGCCGTCCGCGATCACCAGCCGATTGGCGATCACCGTATCGAACCCGATCTCCGCGCCCACGGGTTCCGCGAACCGCGTGAACCCGCCCGAGACCAGCACGCAGGTCGCCCCCCGCGCCCGCATCGTCTGCACCAGCGTCTTCGCCCCCGGCATCAGCTTTACCCGCTCGGCCAGGCACTGCTCGATCGCGCTTTCGGGCAGCCCCTTCAACAGCGCCACCCGGGCATCCAGCGCCGCGCCGAAGTCCAGCTCGCCGCGCATCGCCCGCTCGGTCACCTCGGCGATCTGCGCCTTGATCCCGGCATAATCGGCCAGCTCGTCGATGCATTCGACGGTGATCATCGTCGAGTCCATGTCGGCGACGAGCAGCTTCTTCGCTCGCCCCTCGGCCGGCTGCACCGCAACATCGGTTGCTGCGAAAGCCCCCTCCAGCGCCCCGCGCGCCGCATCGGGATGCATCGCGAATTCCAGGTCCGCCGCGCGGCCCTCGTCGATCCAGCGCCAGCCTCCGGGAGCGCACTGCACCGAAGCCAGGCGATCCGCTGCCTCGGAAAGCTGCCCTGCGGCCAGACCATCTGCTATAAGCGTCGCAATGAACATCGGATCCCCTGACCTGCCTTTGGTGGCGCTCATCGCAGGGCCGACCGCGAGCGGCAAGTCCGCGCTCGCCCTCGCGCTCGCCGAAAAGCACAATGGCACCGTGATCAACGCGGATTCGATGCAGGTCTATGCCGATCTGCGCATCCTCACCGCGCGCCCGCCCATCGAAGAAGAGAAGCGCGCCCCGCACCGCCTGTTCGGCCATGTCGACGGTGCGGAGGCGCATTCGGCGGCGCGCTGGGCCGTCGAGGCCCGCGCCGCGATCCATGAGGCGCATGCGGAGGGCCGCCTGCCGATCCTGGTCGGCGGCACCGGCATGTATCTGCGCACCCTGATCGAGGGCATCGCGCCGGTGCCCGAGATCGATTCCCTGATCCGCGCCGAGGTCCGCGCCCTTCCTGTCGAGGAAGCCCGCGCCGAGCTCGCCCGGCTCGATCCCGAGACTGCCGCACGGCTCGGCCCGATCGACAGCCTGCGCATCTCGCGCGCGCTCGAGGTCGTCCGCTCCACCGGCAAGTCGCTGCGCGACTGGCAGGAGGAACGCCATGGCGGAATCGGCGGCGAGGTCCGCATCGCCGCGACGATCCTCCTGCCCGACAAGACCTGGCTCGCCGATCGGATCGACCGCCGCTTCCGCCACATGGTCAAGGTCGCCCAGGGCGAGGTCGAGGCACTGCTCGCCCGCACCGACGTGCCCGACGATGCCCCCGTGCTCCGGGCGATCGGAGTGCGCGAGATCGGCCTGGCGCTTTCGGGCGAGAGCAATCTCGACGAAGCGCATTTCGCCGGTTCGCTCGCCACCCGCCAATATGCCAAGCGGCAATACACCTGGTTCCGCCGCCAGCCGCCCCCCGAATGGGAGCGCACGGATGAGACACAAACGAACAGACTCATTGAACGATTCGAAACAAAATTACTATAATACGGCTTGACGCGTAGTTTTCGTGCGGGTAGCAGCGCCCTTCGGCGGTGTTTCCCGCACCGCAACAAACGGAGGCCGATGTGACGACCGAGAAGAGTGGAGCAGACATCCTGATCGAGACGCTGAGCGATCTCGGTGTGGAAGTCGTGTTCGGCTATCCGGGCGGCGCGGTGCTCCCGATCTATGATGCGATCTTCAAGCAGGAGAAGATCAAGCACATCCTGGTCCGCCACGAACAGGCAGCGACGCACGCGGCAGAGGGCTATGCCCGCGCCACCGGCAAGCCCGGCGTCGTCCTCGTCACCTCGGGCCCGGGCGCGACCAATGCGGTTACGGGGATCACCGATGCGTTGATGGATTCGATCCCGATGGTCGTCATCACCGGTCAGGTGCCTACGGCGCTGATTGGCACCGATGCATTCCAGGAAGCGGACACGGTCGGCATCACCCGCCACTGTTCGAAGCACAATTACCTGGTGAAGGACCCCGCCCGGCTCGAGCCGACGATCCGCGAGGCCTTCTACATCGCCACCTCGGGCCGCCCCGGCCCGGTCGTGATCGACATCCCCAAGGACGTCCAGGTCGCCACCGCGCGCCGCGGCGAGAACGGGCCGATCTCGCACAAGACCTATCGCCCGCAGACCGAGCCCGATGCGGCGTCGATCGAGAAGGCGGTCGACATGCTGGCCGCGGCCGAGCGCCCGATCTTCTACACCGGCGGCGGAATCATAAACTCCGGTCCCGAAGCGGCGCGTCTGCTGCGCAAGCTCGCCGATGTAACGGGCGCGCCTGTTACATCGACCCTGATGGGCCTCGGCGCCTTCCCCGCCAGCGACGACAAGTGGCTGGGAATGCTGGGGATGCACGGCACCTATGAGGCGAACCTGGCGATGAACCAGGCCGACCTGATCATCGCCCTGGGCGCCCGTTTCGACGACCGCGTCACCGGCCGTCTCGACGCCTTCGCGCCCAACAGTGCAAAGATCCACGTCGATATCGACCGTTCGAGCATCAACAAGAATGTTCGCGTCGACCTGCCCATCGTGGCGGACGTCGGCCGGGCGATCCAGGCGATGATCGATGCGTATGAACGTCGCCAACATCCCCGTCCGGACCTGTCCGAATGGTGGAGCCGGATCAACGGCTGGCGCCAGGTCGGCTGCCTCGAATTCCAGGAGAGCGATCCCCAGGTCATCATGCCCCAGCGCGCCATCCGCGCGCTGTGGGAGGCGACCAGGGACAAGGCCCCGATCATCACCACCGAAGTGGGCCAGCACCAGATGTGGGCAGCCCAGCACTTCCACTTCGACGATCCCAACAAGTGGCTGACCTCGGGCGGTCTCGGCACGATGGGCTATGGCCTGCCGGCCGCGATCGGCGCCCAGCTGGGCAACCCGGACACGCTGGTCATCGACATCGCCGGCGAAGCCTCGATCCAGATGAACATCCAGGAGCTGGCCACGGCGACCCAGTATCGCCTGCCGGTCAAGATCTTCATTCTGAACAACGAATATATGGGCATGGTCCGCCAGTGGCAGGAGCTGACCTACCAGTCGCGCTACTCGGAGAGCTACAGCGACGCCCTGCCCGACTTCGTCAAGCTGGGCGAGGCCTATGGCTGGAAGGGCATCCGCATCGAGACGCGCGACCAGCTCGACGCCGGGATTGCGGAAATGCTCGCCTATGACGGGCCGGTGATCGTCGATTGCCGCGTGGCCAAGCTCGCCAATTGCTTCCCGATGATCCCGTCGGGTGCCGCCCATACCGAAATGCTGCTCCAATCGGCCGAAGTCTCGGGCGAGATGGACGATGAAGCCAAGGCGCTGGTCTGATCCCATGCACATCAAGGAAGAATTCAAGGAGCGGCACACGCTCGCCGTCATCGTCGACAACGAACCGGGTATCCTCGCCCGGATCGCCGGCCTGTTCACCGCGCGCGGCTACAACATCTCGTCGCTCACCGTGTCCGAGATCAGCGACGACGACCTGATCAGCCGGATCACCATCGTCACCGAGGCATCGGCCGCGGTGATGGAGCAGATCATCGCCCAGCTCGAGCGGCTGGTCCCGGTGCACAAGGTGACCGACCTCACCGCCTTCGGCCCGCATGTCGAGCGCGAGCTCGCGCTGGTGAAGGTCGCGGGCACCGGCGACCACCGGATCGAGGCGCTGCGCCTCGCCGAGGTCTATCGCGCCCGGGTGGTCGATGCGACCACCAGCAGCTTCGTCTTCGAAGTGACGGGCGGCACCGAGAAGCTGGACAAGTTCGTCGAGCTGATGCGCGACCTCGGCCTGGTCGAAGTCGCCCGCACCGGCATCGTGGCAATTGCGAGAGGGGCCGAGGCGGCCTGAAATCATAACCGTCATCCCGGCGAAAGCCGGGATCTCGTGCGCCGGGCGCACGCTCAACATAAGGTGGGACTGAACAAATGCGTGTCTATTACGATCGCGACGCCGATCTGAACCTGATCTCGAACAAGAAGATCGCCATCCTCGGCTATGGCTCGCAGGGTCACGCCCATGCGCAGAACCTGCGCGACAGCGGCGTCAAGGAAGTCGCGATCGCGCTCCGCCCCGGTTCGGCCTCGGCCGCCAAGGCCGAAGGCGCCGGCTTCAAGGTGCTGCCGAACAAGGAAGCGGCCGCCTGGGCCGACATCCTGATGATCCTGGCGCCCGACGAGCACCAGGCCGCGATCTACGAGAACGACATCAAGGGCAACCTCCGCCCCGGCGCCGCGCTCGCCTTCGCCCACGGCCTCAACATCCATTTCGGCCTGATCGAGGCTCCGGCCGACATCGACGTGATCATGATCGCGCCGAAGGGCCCGGGCCACACCGTGCGCAGCGAATATGCGCGCGGCGGCGGCGTGCCCTGCCTGATCGCGATCCACCAGGACGCATCGGGCAACGCGCATGACATCGCCCTCGCCTATGCCTCGGGCGTCGGCGGCGGCCGCTCGGGCATCATCGAGACCAATTTCCGCGAGGAATGCGAGACCGACCTGTTCGGCGAGCAGGCCGTGCTCTGCGGCGGCGCCACCGCGCTGGTCCAGGCCGGCTTCGAGACGCTGGTCGAGGCCGGCTACGCGCCGGAAATGGCCTATTTCGAGTGCCTGCACGAGCTCAAGCTGATCGTCGACCTGATGTATGAGGGCGGCATCGCCAACATGCGCTACTCGATCTCGAACACCGCCGAGTATGGCGACATCAAGACCGGCCCGCGCATCATCACCGAAGAGACCAAGAAGGAAATGAAGCGCGTCCTCGCCGACATCCAGTCGGGCCGCTTCGTGAAGGACTTCGTGCTCGACAACCGCGCCGGCCAGCCCGAGCTGAAGGCCAGCCGCATCGCCGCCAAGCGCCACCCGATCGAGCAGGTCGGCAGCGAACTGCGCGCGATGATGCCGTGGATCGGTGCCAACAAGCTGGTCGATCAGACTAAGAACTAAGCCTTTTCGGAAACCATGCGTTGCCGGCTTCGGGATTTCGCCCCGGGGCCGGCATCGGCACACATGGGCTCTTCCCCCACAGAGGAGTTTCCATGCGCGTCCTGTTCGCAGTTGCTTTGCTTGCCGCCACCCCGCTCGCCGCCTTCGCCGCCCAGCAGGCCGCACAACTCCCCGGCCAGCCCGATCCCGCCCGTATCGCGGCCGGCACCTATGCCGTCGATGGCGGCCACACCCAGGTCAGCTACACGGTCGATCACTTCGGCTTCAGCAAGTTCACCGGCCAGGCCGGCGGCGCCACCGGCACGCTCGCCATCGATCCGAAGAAGCCCGCCGATGCCAAGCTCGACGTGACCATCCCGGCTTCGGGCATCGTCACCACGGTCAAGGCGCTGGACGAGCACCTCGGCACCGCGGACTTCTTCGATAGCGCGAAATATCCGGACATCCGCTTCGTCTCGACCAGCGTCGTCGCGACGGGCACCACCGCGAAGATCACCGGCAATCTCACCCTGCACGGCGTCACCCGTCCGGTGGTGCTGGATACCAGGTTCGTCGGCGCGGGCGACAATCCGATGAGCAAGAAGCTCAACTTCGGCTTCTCGGCCACCGCCAAGATCAAGCGCAGCGACTTCGGCATGGACAAGTATGTCCCCTTCGTTTCGGACGAAGTCGCGCTCGAGATCAACGCTGCCTTCACCGCCCAGTAACCCGAACGGGGTTTCCCCTCGCATGCGATCCCGGCAAGAAGGCGGAAGTGCATGCGAGGGGTATTGGAATGAGTGAGACCGAAGAAGGCCGTGGTGGCGTCACCCGGGTGGAAGCCTTTTCCGACGGCGTGATCGCGATCATCATCACGATCATGGTGCTCGAGATGAAGGCGCCCGAGGAACACGGCCTCGAGCATATCTGGGCGATGTGGCCGGTCTTCACCGCCTATGTGCTCAGCTATGCCTATGTCGCGATCTATTGGGTCAACCATCACCGCCTGATCGGCCTCGCGACCCGCGTCACCAATGCGCTGGTCTGGTCGAACATCCTGCTGCTGTTCACCCTGTCGCTGGTGCCCTTCGCCACGGCCTATCTGGGCGAGCAGCATTTCAGCCATGATGCGACGCTCGCCTATATGGGCGTGATGATGTTGCCGAGCTTCGCCTATGTCTGGCTGCAGACGGTGGTCCGCCGCACCGGCCGCCAGGGCGACGCGGCGGAGGAATATCACCAGCGCATGCTGCGCAAGGGCCTGGTCTGCTCGGCGATCTACGCCAGCGGCATCGCCCTCACCTTCGCTTCCCCCTGGGCCGGCCTGGCCTGTGCCGCGCTGGTGGCGGTGCTGTGGTTCCTGCCGAAGAGCCCGATCGACGCGCTGTTCGGGGGGTGATCGAGGCGAGGCGCTAGTCTTTCCCCGGCGAAGGCCGGGGCCCAGACTTGAAGTCTGAGAATGGAGCTGCGCGGCTATGTCTATATCATGGCAAGCGGCCGAAACGGCACGCTTTACACCGGGGCAACCAGCGATCTGGCAAAGCGCGCATGGGAGCACCGGAACGGCGTAGTCGAAGGCTTCACCAAGAAATATCGCTGCAAGCTGCTCGTCTGGTACCAGCCGTTCGAGAGCCTGGAAGCGGCACGGTTACGCGAAAAGCAGGTGAAGGAATGGCAGCGCATCTGGAAGATACGCGAGATCGAGACGATGAATCCGAACTGGGACGATCTCTACGACCAAATCGCCAGCCCCTGAATCCCCCTTTCTTTTCCCCGGCGAAGGCCGGGGCCCAGACTTGAAGTTTGGAAAGCGCATATCAAGCCCGGGGAGGTCCGGCGCGCCTCCGCTACCCGGCACCGCCCGCCCCGATTTCAGATCCCAAGTCTGGGCCCCGGCCTTCGCCGGGGAAAATAGTCTTCGCTGCCGCCTTCCCCAAAGAAAAGGCGCCCCGGTTTCCCGGAGCGCCTCCATCCCCGCCCGAAGGCGCCGGTATCAGAAGCCGAAGCGCAGGCGGGCGCCGTAGAAGCGCGGATAGCCCGGATAGCCGTTATAGTTGCCGGTCTGCTCGGGCACTGCGAAGCCCGAGATATAGTAGAAGGTGTTGGTGATGTTCTCGACGAAGAACTCGCCGCGGATCTTGCCGTCATTGGTCTGCAGGCCGATCGCGCCGTTGAGCAGGCCATAGCCCTCGTTGCGGATCGCGGTGCGGCCGGTGACGGGATCGGGGTTGCTCGACGGGATGTTGACTTCGCTGTTGTAGCGGAAGTCGAGGTGCACCAGGCCCTTCAGGTTGCTCGCAACCCGCGGCTCCCAGGTCACCGCGCCCGTCACCGTGTGCTTCGGCTGGTTCTGGAACTGCTTGCCTTCCTGGCCCTGCAGCGGCGTGCCGGCAAAGTTGTTCGAGTCGGCATATTGTGCGTCGATATAGCTGTAGCCGAGCTGGAAGGTCAGGTTGTTCGCCGGCCGGATCTGCGCTTCCGCCTCGACGCCCTTCGAGATGCTCTTGTCGACATTCTGTACGACGAAGTTGTTGCCCGAGAACACCAGCGACTGCAGGCCGTAGAAGTTCATGTAGAAGGCCGCGACGTTCAGCGAGAAGGCACGGCTCGGGCTCGCCTTGAAGCCGATCTCGAACGCGTCGTTGGTCTCCGCGCCGAAGCGCAGGTCGCGGCCCTGCGCACCGTTGCCGCCGAGCAGCACCGAGTCGAAGGTCGCCTGGTCGAGATTATAGCCACCCGACTTGTAGCCGTGATCGTAGCTGCCATAGACCATCAGGTGCGGCGAGAACTTGTACGCCAGCTTGACCGTGCCGGTGATCTCGTCGTCGGTGAAGCTGTCGGTATAGTTGCCGTTGAACTCGGTGTTCACCGCCGGGTTGCAGCTCAGCAGGAACAGGTTGTTGAACAGCCCCGGCACCTGCTTGAGGACATTGGCATAGGCCACCGCCGCCGCATTGCCCGCGCGCACCTGGTTGAAGAAGGTGCAGCTGCCGGTGTTGCTGTTGATCGACGCGTTCATCGTCTTGCGCTCGTGGTTCCAGCGCGCGCCGAGGGTCAGCGACAGCTTGTCGGTGACGTTGACGATATTGTGGGTGAACAGCGCGATCGCGTCGGTCTTCACCCCGAACACGTCGTTGTTGTTGCCCTGGCCGGCGGTTGCGCCCGGCAGCGGATTGGCCGCCAGCGCCGCGAGGCCGGGGATCGGCGTGGACGGGAAGCCCGGGATCACGCAGAGGCTGCCCGGGGCCGTGCCGGCCTGGGCGCGGAAGCAGCCGACCAGCGGAGCCAGCGTGGCGCCATAGACCGCCTGCAGCGCCGGCAGGCTGTTCGGCACCGCCGGGTTGAGCAGCGCGCCGCCCAGCGTCGGCACCGTCGGCCCGAGCGAGCCGTAGAACTGGAGCGGCGTACCGAAGGCCGCGCCGAGCTGGCCCGCGAAGATCGTGTCGACATAGCGGTTGGCGTCGTTGCCGAAGCGCACCGTGTCGGTCAGGTCGTTCTTCTCGTTCAGGTAGAAGCCGCCGATCAGCCAGTCGAGCTTGCCGTTGAACGCCGAGCCCTGGAGGCGGAGTTCCTGGGTGAAGTCCTTCAGCTCGGTGCGATAGCCGTCACGATAGGCGCGATCGATGCCCGAGAAGTCGATGTCCTGGCTGCGCAGCGCGCGCCAGTCGCGATAGGCGGTGATCGAGGTCAGCTTGACGTCGCCGAGGTCCCAGTTGAGCTCGCCCGAGAAGCCCCAGTCCTTCACCTTCTCGCCATAGTTGCGGTTCGGCGAGGCGGCCTGGATGCGGTCGCTGCCTGGGCCGGTATAGATGCCGGTGCGGCCCTGCGAGGCGGCGATGCTCTGGATCACCGGCGCGAGCGGGCCGCGCACCACCGATACGGTGGCGCAGCAGACTTCGTCGGTCTGGTAATAGTCGGCGATCAGGCGGAAGGTGATGTCGCCCTTGTCGAGCAGCGCCTGGCCACGCAGCGCCCAGCGGTCGACATCGTTGAAGCGGCGGCTGCTGTTGGCGTCCTTGATGTAGCCATCGCGCTTCCGGTAGCTGCCGTCGAGGCGCAGCGCGAGGGACTCGCTGACCGGCCCGGTGATCGCGCCCTTGACGCCGTACGCGTTGTAGTTGCCGTAGGAGCCCTCGATATAGCCGTGCGTCTCGAACTGCGGCAGCGCGGTGTAGATGCTCAGCGCGCCGGCCGAGGTGTTGCGGCCGAACAGCGTGCCCTGCGGGCCGCGCAGCACTTCGACGCGCTCCAGCTCGGGAAGCTCGGAGATGGCGACGCCGGCGCGGGCGCGGAACACGCCGTCGATGAACACGCCGACCGCCGGCTCGAAGCCGGGATTGTCGCCGCCGGTGGTGATGCCGCGCAGATAGATGGTGGTGCCGGTCGCCGAGGACTGGCCGGTCGAGCTCTGGATCGACGGCGCGAGCTGCTCGAGATCGCGGATATTGTCGACGCCCGAATTCTGCAGCTCCTGCGCGCCGATGGCGGTGATCGCGATCGGCACGTCCTGCACGGTCTCGTTACGGCGGGTGGCCGTCACGATGATCTCGTTGGAGGACTGATATTCCTGGCCGCTGGTGTCGTCCGACGTCGGCGGCGTGGTCTGCTGGGCAAAGGCTGGCGTCGCGAGGAACAGCGTGAGCGCAGTCGCCGCGAGCAGGTCGAGCTTCTTCATCTGGTGCATCCCCTCCTCTGGGCGCCGATGCCGGCTGATACCGGTCATGGCGTTGCTTTTATCGCCAGCGAAACTAACGCTGCATTTTTCAGCCCGTCAACGGGGATAAGGGCCGGAACATCGCGGTTTTCGGCCATTTTTCCCGGGGAGATACAGTTGAGCCACACCCGGTTTCTGCAAGAAACGCAGATGCCGTAGCGTAAAGCCGGCAAGCGGCTAGGAAGAGACAAAAATGGTGCATGATCACGACGGCCCCGAAGACGGCGATATCGTCGCGCCTTCGCCCAAGATTCCGGTTCCGCAGGAAGTATCGGACGCGATCCGCACCCTGATCCGCTGGGCCGGTGACGACCCCAGCCGCGAGGGCCTGCTCGACACGCCCCAGCGCGTCGCTCGCGCCTGGAAGGAATATTGCCAGGGCTATGGCGAGGACCCGGCACATCACCTCAGCCGCGTGTTCGAGGAAGTCGGCGGCTATGACGACATCGTCCTGCTCAACGGCATCCCCTTCCAGTCGCATTGCGAGCACCACATGGCGCCGATCACCGGCAAGGCCTCGATCGCGTACCTTCCCAAGGACCGCGTCGTCGGCATCTCCAAGCTCGCCCGCGTCCTGCACGGCTTCGCCAGCCGGCTCCAGGTGCAGGAGCGCCTCACCGCCCAGGTCGCCGACTGCATCTGGGAGCGGTTGAAGCCCCAGGGCGTCGCCGTGGTAATCGAGGCGACGCATGGCTGCATGACCGCGCGCGGCGTGCGCACCCCCGGCGTCGGCATGGTCACCAGCCGCATGATGGGCGTGTTCCGCGACGACGAGCGCAGCCGCCAGGAAGTGCTCAAGCTGATGGGCTATTGATGCGAATACTCGTGACCGGCGGCGCGCGGCGGATCGGCGCGGGCATCGCCCGCCGCCTCGCCCTGCGCGGCCATGCGGTGGCGATCCACCACCATCACGCACCCGAGGACGCCGAGGCACTCGCCGCCCAGATCACGGCCGAGGGCGGCACCGCCTGTGTGGTGACCGGCGAGCTGGCCGAGGCGGAGACCGCCCCCGCCCTGTTCCAGGCTGCACGCGAAGGGCTTGGCGGCCCGATCGAGGGACTGGTCAACAACGCCTCGCAATTCGCCTGGGACGCCCTGCCCCTCACCGATTTTGCACTGCTTGACCGGCACATGCGGGTGAATTGCGGCGCCCCCGTCGCCCTCGCCTCGGCGCTGGCGGCGCAGGACGACCTGGATCAGGGCGCGGTGGTGAACCTGCTCGACCAGAAGCTCGCCAACCTCAACCCGGACTTCCTCACCTACACGCTGAGCAAGGCCGCGCTCGCCACCGCCACCGAGCTGCTCGCCCGGGCGCTCGCCCCGCGCATCCGGGTCAACGCCGTCTCGCCCGGCCTCACCTTGCCCAGCCTCGACCAGACCGCCGAGGAGTTCGCCGAGCATGCCCGGCAGAATCTGCTCCAGCGCCCGGTCGCGTTGGGCGACATCGCCGCCACCGTCGAGATGCTGCTCGTCACGCCCAGCATCACCGGGCAGAACATCTTCGTCGATTGCGGCCAGCGCTTCCTGCAGCGCGACGGCGACGTGATGTTCGAAGGCCGGGAGCGCCCGCATGGCTGAGTACACGATCCTGCTCGACGGGCTCGAGGTCGCGATGGGTCTGGGCATCCATCCCGAGGAGCGCGCGGCACCGCAGCGGGTGACGCTCCACGTCGCGATGACCTGCCGCTATGCCGCCCGGCCCGAGGACCGGATCGACGCAGTGGTCGATTACGACTTCCTGCGAACCGGCATCCGCAAGCTGGTGGAATCCCGCCATTTCGAGCTGCAGGAGACGCTCTGCGAAGCGGTCGCCGCGCTGGCCTTCGAAGACGCGCGCGTGGCCAGGGTCACCGTCCGCTCGATGAAGCTCGACATCTATCCCGATGCCCGCATCGGCTGCGAGATCGTCCGCAGCCGCGACTGACCTGTGATTGAAGGAGAGAGTGCAATGGCAAACCCGCTGACCGGCCTCGAACTACGCTCGACCGTCTCGAGCGACGGCAACCTCACCCTCTCGCTGGAGCCGGTGACGCTGGCCGCGCCTGGCCCCGACGAAGTCATCGTCCGGGTCGAGGCCGCGCCGCTCAACCCCTCCGATCTCGGCCTGCTGCTCGGCCCGGCCGACATGGCCACGCTCAAGGCTGGCGGCACTGCGGAGCACCCGACGCTCACCGCCTCGATCCCTTCGGCCCGGATGCCCGCGATGAAGCCGCGGCTCGACCAGTCGATGGCGGTCGGCAACGAGGGCGCCGGCACCGTGGTGCTGGCCGGCGAGAATGCCGCCGGGCTTCTCGGCAAGAAGGTCGGCATGCTCGGCGGCGCGATGTACGCCCAGTACCGCAAGATCGCGGCACGCGACTGCATCGTGCTGCCCGAAGGCGCCACCGCCGCCGATGGCGCGTCGATGTTCGTCAACCCGCTAACGGCGCTTTCAATGGTCGAGACGCTGCGGATGGAAGGCCACAAGGCGCTGGTCCACACCGCCGCCGCCTCCAACCTCGGCCAGATGCTCAACCGCATCTGTATCGCCGACGACGTCAAGCTGGTGAACATCGTGCGCAGCGAGGCCCAGGCGCAGATCCTGCGCGACATCGGCGCCCGGTACATCGTCGACAGCAGCGCGCCCGATTTCCGAGAGAAGCTGACCGACGCGATCGCCGAGACCGGCGCCACCCTCGCCTTCGACGCGATCGGCGGCGGCAAGATCGTCAACACGATCCTCCATGCGATGGAAGCAGCGGCCAACCGCACCGCCACCGCCTATAGCCGCTATGGCTCGTCGACCTGGAAGCAGGTCTATGTCTACGGCATGCTCGACACGTCGCCGATGGAGCTCGATCGCGGCTACGGCTTGGCCTGGGGGGTCAGCGGCTTCCTGGTCACGCCCTTCCTGATGAAGCTCGGGCTGGAAGGCACGCTGCGCTTGCGCGCCCGCGTCGCCGCCGAGCTGACCACCACCTTCGCCAGCCACTACACCAACACGATCTCGCTCGCCGAAGCGCTCGATCCGAAGGTGGTAGAGGCCTATGCGAAGAAGGCGACCGGCGAGAAGTATCTGATCGATCCCAGCCGATAGGGCTGGCGGAGCCGACAGGGCTGGCTCAGCTCCAGTCCTGCCGGCACCCGGTCATCGCGTTCGACAGCGTGACATTCGCATAGACCCAGTCGTCCTGGCCGCCCGGCTGCGCATATTCGCCGCTATAGTCCGAAAGCAGCGCACCATCCTTGATCGTCCAGGATTCTACCTTGTCGTCGCCGTACAGGCCCAGCGCGGAATCGCTCTTGCGCAGCGACAGATAATAGCCGTCATAGTCGCCGCCCGAGACCATGTAGAAAATCCTGGGGCCCGTCTCGAAGCGCAGGCGGAATTGCTGCGCATCGCTGGCGGCCGCGGTGTAGCGCACCCAGCCATCATCCTCGCCCAGATAGAGCGTATCGCTCCCCGTCCCAAAGGCGATCCGGCAATAGCATTGGTTGAGGAAGGTCCTGCCGGGCGCATATTCCACGTTGAACTGGCCCTTCGGAATTGCCTTGAACCGTTCCACGATCCGGTCGGTCAGATTGCCGTTCTCGACATAATCCATCGTCATCACATTGGGCCGGAACACGCCCATGCCCCAGTCCAGGCCACCCATCCAGCCGACGAACATGTCGGCGTTGAGATGGTTGTTGTAGACGGCCGAGCGTTCGGCCTTGCTGAAATATACCGGCACCTTCATCTTCGCCGGATCCGGGTGGCATATTTGCATCTGCGCCTGCGCGACGAACAAGCGGGCGGCAACCATTCCCTGCCAGAAGAACAGGTTGTTGGCGTGATAGGTCTGCCAGCGTTTGGTGAGGTCGATCGGAAAGCCATTGGGGCCAAGCGTGCCTTCATCGGCCAGCGAGCCGCTCTCGTCTTCCCAATAGGGATCCCATAGCCGGATATATTCGGAGAGGCTCTTCTGCGCCGACGCGATCTTGAACGGCGCGATATTCCCCCAATTGCCCCCCGGCTCGCCGGGCTTTCCGGCATAGCTTCCGATATTCTCGTAGAATATCATCGCCTTGCCCCGCGTGTCCTTCAGGGTCAGCCCGGCCAGATCGTTGACGTCCAGCACGTCCAGATAATGGTTGAGCAGCCAACGGAAATGGTCGTGGTCTTCGGCGTTGAAGTCCTGCCCTCCATAGCTGTTGAAGCTCTGGAACTTCAGGATCACGAACTCCCCTTTGTTCTCATGCAGGAACTTCTGCAGGTCCAGCAGGATGCAGGGCCAGTCGTGCAGGGGATCGTCGTTTCCCTGCACCCACCGGGCGAAGTAATTGTCGCTGGCGGTGGTATGATGGGTGCGGAACACACCGTCATTCACCTGTATCCGGAAATCGAAGAACCGGATGCCGAGCTTGAGCTGCTCCGTGATGGTGCAATTCTGCGTCCGCCCGGCATAGTCCATGCCGTAGGTTCCCGAGTCATGCGATCCCGCGAGCGGAATCTGGATCAGCGGGAAATCGTCGAGCTCCGAATGGAGGGCGCTCATCTCCGTCAACCACATCGAATGGTCGCTCCAGGGCCATTCGAACGTGACCTTCGCCGCAGTGCCCGTCGTCGCCATCACCGGCACGCTGCCGTCCGACGAGACCAGATAGCGCCCGGTGCCCTGATCGTCCTGGATCAACGTCCCGGTCTTCTCCCAGCGCCAATCCGAAGCGCCGTTCACGCGTATGATCGGGCCGTCCGGCGCGATCAGATCGTCGCCGTCGTCACGCCCGCCCAGCCGGGACAGGCCGAAACTCGTCTCGGTGCCCCGCCGGCGAAACCATTTGGCCTGCGTCTTGTCCTTGATGGCGAGTGCGTTGCCGTCCGCGTCCAGCGTCAGATAATAGCCGTCGCCCAGCGCCATCACGCATGCTTCGGTGGAAACTTCGTCGTCGATCGCCATCGCGAATCCCATCGGTTGGAAAGTCCGATGGAAATGTGGTCTCCCGCCGCGGAACGCGTCCAGCGGCGGGGATGGTTACGGCACCATAACGGTGCCGAAAGTTCAGACCCGGTTCGCCGCGCTGAGCACCGCGCGCACCGAAGCGGTCGCGATATCCGCGTCGATGCCCACGCCGAACACCGTGCGTCCATCGGCAGTGCGACACTCGACATAGGCGGCGGCCTGCGCATCGGCACCGTGGCCGATCGCGTGCTCGCTATAGTCGACCACGTCGAGCGCCGGGCCGGTGGTGCCGGCAAGCGCATCGATCACGCCCGAGATCAGGCCGTTGCCGCGGCCCGAGATCGAGCGCGTCTCGCCGTCCACCGCGATGCGGCCGACGAACACGCGGCTGCCGGCGGCGCCGGTCTCCTCATAGTCCTCGAGCACGAAGCGATCCTTGTCGCCCGGCAGATAGGTCTGCTCGAAGCGGCCCCAGATGTCCGCTGCGTTGAGCTCGCGGCTGGTCTCGTCGGCCAGCGCCTGCACATGGCGCGAGAAATCGGCCTGCATGCGCTTGGGCAGCTTCAGGCCCTTGTCCTGCTCGATCACCCAGGCGACGCCGCCCTTGCCCGACTGCGAATTGACCCGGATCACCGCCTCGTAATCGCGGCCCAGGTCCTTGGGATCGATCGGCAAATACGGCACGTCCCAGAACTCGTCGTTGCGCGCTTCCTGCGCCGCGAAGCCCTTCTTGATGGCATCCTGGTGGCTGCCCGAAAACGCCGTGAACACCAGGTCGCCGGCATAGGGATGGCGCGGGTGGACGGGGATCTGGTTGCAATATTCAACCGTCTGGATGACCTCGTCGATATCCGAGAAATCCAGGCCCGGATCAACGCCTTGCGTGTACATGTTGAGGGCCAGCGTCACCAGGTCGACATTGCCGGTGCGCTCGCCATTGCCGAACAGGCAGCCCTCGACGCGATCCGCGCCGGCGAGCAGGCCCAGCTCCGACGCGGCAACGCCGGTGCCGCGATCGTTATGCGTATGCAGGCTGATGACGACGGTGTCGCGGCTGCGGATGTTGCGGCAGAACCACTCGATCTGGTCGGCATAGATGTTGGGCGTCGCCGCCTCGACCGTCGCCGGCAGGTTGAGGATCAGCGGGCGCTCGGTGGTCGGCCGCAGGATATCCATCACCGCCTCGCAGACCTCGACCGAGAAATCGAGCTCGGCGGTCGAGAAGGTCTCGGGGCTATATTCGAAATGCCAGTCGGTATCGGGCTGCTTGGCGGCTTCGTCGCGCAGCACCTTGGCGCCGGCGATGGCGATTGCCTTGATCTCCTCGCGGCTCATGCCGAACACGATCCGGCGCCAGGCCGGCGAGACGGCGTTGTAGAGGTGGACGATCGCCTTCTTCGCGCCCTTGAGGCTCTGGAAGCTGGTCTCGATCAGGTCCTGGCGCGACTGGGTGAGCACCTGGACGATCACGTCGTCGGGGATCCTGTCCTGCTGGACCAGGCCCGAGATGAAGTCGAACTCAGTGGCACCGGCGCTCGGGAAGCCGACTTCGATCTCCTTCACCCCCACCTTGCAGAGCAGTTCGAAGAAGCGGGTCTTCTTCTCGGCGTCCATCGGGTCGATCAGCGCCTGGTTGCCGTCGCGCATGTCGGTCGACAGCCAGCGGGGCGCCTTGGTGATGGTGCGGCTCGGCCATTGGCGGCCGGGCAGGTTTACCTGGGGAAAGGGACGGTACTTGATGGACGGATCGCGCAACATGACAGCTCTCTCTCGGCTGGAGACTTCGATTTCAATTGTGAAGTGCCCTTAGGGGCGCGCGCATGTGCGTCCTGCCCCTAAGGGCGGATAAGTCGCAGGCCGAGAAGTGCGCGGGTCATCATGTTGGGCATGCCTTTAGACAAGCCCGCGCAGCCTTGTCCACTCACATTACGTTTGTGGCTGCCGTAGCGTCGCTATTGCCGACCGCTTCGTCGGTGACGGTCACCGCATCCGCCGCATTGGCCAGGGCCTCATCGGCCGCGGGCGTCTCGCTCGCCTTGGGGCTCGGGGTGGCGACGATCTCGGCCATGGGCGGGGGATCGGAATAGTTGGTGCCGGTGGTCCCGCCACCGCCGCAGCCGGCCAGAATCACCAGTCCGCCGAGCACCAGAACGCGCATCCCGCTCTCCCCTTCCTCCGTGAAAATCCCCCTTAGCATGGCCTTTTCCCCTCTCCTACCGGCCGTTTAACCCGACTTATCCCCAAAATGTCGCTCTCCGAGGGCGTCTCGGCGCATCTGCTCTCTAGACAGACGCGATTTGTGTCGATCAAAGGGTTGCAGGTGAGAGGAGTAACACTCTCATCGCGGTACATCGTAGGCGCGAAAGGCGGCGGAAGGGTTCGCACACGCCGCTGGCGCTAACGAAGGCATAGCCCGTCCAGGGCAGGAACAGGAGAAACATTATGGCCGAGACCAAAGCACGCGGCGGCATCGCCAAGCCGGTGACCCCTTCGCCCGAGCTGGCCAAGATCGTCGGCACCGCGGATCTCCCGCGCAGCGAGATCGTCAGCAAGCTGTGGGAATACATCAAGAAGAACAACCTGCAGAACCCGGCGAACAAGCGCGAGATCATCGCCGACGACCTGCTGCGTCCGATCTTCGGCGCCGACAAGGTGACGATGTTCGAGATGAACAAGCACATCGCGAAGCACGTCAAGTAAGCCGGGCCGGGGCGATGCGCCCCGCCGCTGAAAACGCGAAGGGCGGGTTCCCCACGGGGCCCGCCCTTTTGCTTTAGGAGATCCCCATGGCCGAGAAGTTCGAACGTCACCGTCAGCCCTGGCGCGCCGACGAGATCCAGAAGCTCCACACGCTCGCCAAGAAGGGCATGGCGCTGAAAGCGATCGCGAAGGCGCTCACCCGCAGCGAGGAATCGGTGAAGGACCGCGCCAAGCTCGACGGGCTCAGCATCGCCAAGCTCCACTAGAGCTTGGGCTTCGGCCCGATCTCGATGTGCAGGATGCGCCCGACATGGGCGCGCTCGCTGCCGCTCTCCTCGAGCTTGAACACCAGCCCGCCGCCGGTGACCACGCTGCGCTTCAGCCCCGGCCAGGGCTCGCCCGGCACGACCGTCGCACCCGGCAGGCAAGCCGCGATCCGCTGCGCCATGGTCTCGTGGGTGATCTCGGGCGGCAGCATGCTCTGGTGGCAGAAATAACCGTCGCTGCGATAGCACCCTCGCAACAGCCGCGGCGTGAAGTCGGAGCGATACAGTGCCTTGTACGCCACCGGATCGGCCGTAGCAGCGGACAGCCGCCGCAGGTCCACGCAGATCGGATCGTCCTGCACGAAAGACGCGCCAAGCAGCGCCAGGCCAACCAGAAGATGCATCCCCAATCTCCTTCCGGATGCGCAACATCCCCCACGCCCGCTTGCCGCAGGCTGAACAACTGCTAGGCGCTGGCCAATGTACGACGCGATCATCCTGGGAGCCGGCGCCGCGGGGCTGATGTGCGCGCTCACCGCCGGCCAGCGCGGCAAGCGCGTGCTGCTGGTCGACCATGCCGACGCGCCGGGCAAGAAGATCCTGATCTCCGGCGGCGGCCGCTGCAACTTCACCAATATCGGCACCGCGCCCGACCGCTATCTCTCGCAGAACCCGCACTTCATGAAGTCCGCGCTCGGCCGCTACACCGCGCAGGATTTCCTCGACCTGGTCGAGCGCCACCGCATCGCCTGGCACGAGAAGACGCTGGGCCAGCTCTTCTGCGATGGCTCGGCCCGCCAGATCGTCGACATGCTGCTCGACGAATGCGCGCAGGGGAAAGTCGAGATCTGGCTCGGCAACGCCCCGCAGGTCGAGCATGCCGCTGCTCGCTGGCGCGCCACCTGCGGCACGCGCATCGCCGAGGCCCCTGCCCTGGTCCTCGCCACCGGCGGCCCGTCGATCCCCAAGATGGGCGCGACCGGCTTCGCCTATGACTTCGCCCGCCGGTTCGGCCTGAAGATCGTCGAGCCCCGCCCTGCCCTCGTCCCCCTTACCCTGAGCGGCGAGGAAGCGCTGTTCCGCGAGCTGTCCGGCGTCTCGACCGACGTCACCGCCCGCGCCGGCAAGGCAAGCTTCCGCGAAGCGGCGCTGTTCACCCACCGAGGGCTATCAGGCCCCGCCATCCTCCAGGTGTCGAGCTATTGGCGGCACGGCGAACCCATCGGCATCGACTTTCTCCCGCAAGCCGAGCCCGGCTGGCTGCTCGCCGCCAAGCGCGCCCGGCCCCGCGTCACCCTGCGCAAGCTGCTCGGCGAAGCCCTGCCCGCCCGCCTCGCCGATGCGCTGGCCGAGAAGCTCGCGCTCCCCACCGAACTGGCCAACACGCCGGACCGCGCGCTCGACGAAGCCGCCCGCCGGCTCGCCGACTGGCAGTTCCTGCCCAACGGCACCGAAGGCTATGCCAAGGCCGAAGTTACCGTCGGCGGGATCAGCACGGCGGAACTCAGCTCGCAGACCATGGAGGCCCGCAAGGTCCCCGGCCTCTACGCGATCGGCGAGGCGGTGGACGTCACCGGCTGGCTCGGCGGGTACAATTTCCAATGGGCCTGGGCGAGCGGTCGCGCGGCCGGGCTGGCGCTCTAGCCAGATTTCACAGGAACACCCACTAAGCCGTTGCTTTCCGGTTTTCCTGCATTTCCATGCACTTGCACCATTTCGAAGCAATCGCTTCCGTAAATCCCCGTATTGAATTTGGTGCAGCTGCGAACGTTTCGCGCCTGAGCCGCCTAAAAAGGGCTTGTCCAACGGGTTCTTCACCCCGCGGGCGCCAGGCTTCCCGGGCGCGTACCTCCCGGGGCTGCTCAGGAGGACTTCGATGCACTGGTTCCAGGCCACCGCGCCCATACGTCTCAAGCTCTATGTCGCCTTCGCCTCGCTGATCGGCGTCATGACATTGGTCGCGCTGGTCGCCTTCCTCGCGCCCACCATGATCGCCCTGCCGCTCGTCGCGCTGCTGATCGGCGGCGCCGCGATCCAGTGCGTCCGCTATCGCGCCGCGATCGCCGATCCCTATGTCGCCACCGTGGTCCGCATGGAGGCGCTCGCCGCCGGCGACCTGAACAGCCCGATCGAGTTCACCAACTATCAGGACTGTGTCGGCCGCATGACCAAGGCGATGCACACCTTCCGCGACAACGCCGTCGAGCAGATCCGCCAGGGAGAGGAACAGGCGCACGCGGTCACCCATCTCGGCAGCAGCCTCGAACGCCTCTCGCATGGCGACCTCACCGCCGAGATCGGCAGCGACTTCCCGCAGGGCTATGCCGGGCTCCGCACCAACTTCAACGCCGCGCTCACCGCGCTGCGCGGGCTGATCGGCACGGTGATGGAAAGCACCGCCGCGATCCAGACCGGCTCGGGCTCGATCGCCGAGGCTTCCGAGGATCTGTCGCGCCGCACCGAGGCGAACGCCGCGAGCCTCGAGGAAACCACCGCCGCCGTCTCCCAGATGGACAATCGCCTCAAGGCAACCGCCGCAGCGGCCGGTCGCACCGTGGAACGCGCCGATGGCGCCATCGCCACCGTGTCCGATGGCCGGGTGATCGCCGAGGAGGCCGTGGAGGCGATGACCCGCGTGGCCGACAGCGCCAAGGGGATCGACAGCGTGATCGAGGGTCTCGACAAGATCGCCTTCCAGACGCGCGTGCTTGCAATGAACGCGGCGGTCGAAGCCGGCCGCGCCGGCGAGGCGGGCCGCGGCTTCGCGGTCGTCGCCGACCTGGTCTCTGCCCTCGCCATGCGCGCAGAGGAAGAGGCCGGCCGCGCCCGCGACCAGCTCACCCATACCCAGGCCGATATCATCACCGCCGTCGCGATGGTCCAGAAGGTCGACGGTGCCTTTGCCGGCATCTCGAGCGACGTCGGCGAAGTCCATGCGCTGCTCAGCCAGATGGCTGGCGACAACCAGGCACAGGCCACCGCGATCACCCAGATCAGCACCGCGATCGCCACGATGGACCAGGCGACCCAGCAGAATGCCGCGATGGTCGAGGAATCCGCCGCAGCCGCGCGCAGCCTGGCCAGCGAAGTCACTACCCTCAGCGAGCAGGCATCGAAGTTCGATGTCGGCACCGCGGCCCGCACCAGCCTGCCCGCACGCCCGCAAAAGCCGGGCAAGCCGCGCGGCTATGTCTCCCCGGTCAAGCCGCTCGCCAGCCCGGTGGCGAAGGTGAAGCCGGTGGAAGATTGGGCAAGCTTCTGATGCCGAAGGAGGGCGCCGGCATCCCTAGCGCCCTCCGTTTCGCTTCATCTCCTTCCTCGCCCCCCATTTCCCCGTCATCCCCGCGAAGGCGGGGATCCAGAGTCACAAAGGGCGTCGCTCCGCCACTCTGGATTCCCGCCTTCGCGGGAATGACGAGAAAGGGGGAATGGCGGATCGGGAGCCTACTCCGCCGCCACCCGTGCCGCCTGCGCATCGCAGATGTCCGGCAGCCGGACTTCGATCCAGTCGGCCAGCGCGCGGATATGCCCGGCCGCCTCGCGCCCGATCGGCGTCAGGCTGTATTCCACATGCGGCGGCACCACCGGATAGGCGATCCGCTCGACCAGCCCGTCGCCCTCCAGCCATTGCAGCGTCTGCGCCAGCATCCGCTCGCTCACCCCGTCCACCTTGCGGCGCAACTCGCTGAACCGGTGCGTGCCGCCTTCCAGCACGATCAGGATCAGCACGCCCCATTGGCTGGTGACGTGCTTCAGCACCTCGCGCGACGGGCAGTTGCGCTCCAGCACCGCGCCACGGCGCACCCGGGTCGAGAAGGGTTCGAGATCTTTTTCCATACTTACCTGGATGTATGTACTTACGAATAGTAAGCAAGGCTAATATCTGGATGTCCGTCACCCGCCAAGAAGGAACGGACACATGACCATCGCCATCACCGGAGCCACCGGCCAGCTCGGCCGCCTCGTCATCGACAAGCTCAAGGGCAAGCTGCCCGCCGACCAGATCGTCGCCCTGGCCCGCAGCCCGGAAAAGGCCGCCGATCTCGGCGTCGCCGCGCGCGTCTTCGACTATGACCGGCCCGAGACGCTGTCGGCCGCCCTCGCCGGCGTGGACACGCTGCTGCTCATTTCGTCGAGCGAAGTCGGCAAGCGCGAAGCCCAGCACACGGCGGTGGTCGAAGCCGCGAAGCAGGCCGGCATCGGCCGCATCGTCTACACCAGCCTGTTACGGGCCGACACCAGCGCGCTCAGCCTGGCGGGCGAGCATCTCTTCACCGAGAAGCTGATCCTCGCCTCGGGCATTCCCTACACCTTCCTGCGCAACGGCTGGTATGTCGAGAATTACGCCGCCAGCGTGCAGGGCGCGCTCGCCCATGGCGCGCTGATCGGTGCCGCCGGCCAGGGCCGCATCGCCGCCGCCGCCCGCGCCGACTATGCCGATGCCGCGGTCGCCGTGCTGGCCGGCGCGGACCATGCCGGCAAGATCTACGAGCTGGCTGGCGATACCGCCTTCACGCTCGCCGATCTCGCCGCCGAGCTCTCGCGCCAGACCGGCCGCGACATCCCGTTCCAGAACCTTGCTTCGGCCGACTATGCCGCCGCCCTAACCGGCGCCGGCGTCCCCGCCCCCTTCGCCGAGATGCTCGCCGGCTGGGACGTGGAAATCGCCAAGGGCGCGCTGTTCGACGATGGCCATGCCCTGTCGCAGCTGATCGGCCACCAGACCACCAGCCTGGCGGACGGCGTCAAGGCGCTGATCGGCTGATCAACCCAATCCCCCCGCAGGGGGAGGGGGACCAGCTACAGGCTGGTGGAGGGGGCTTGCCACGAGCGATATCGCTTGTGGCTCTCCCTCTCCACCACCGCCTTCGGCGGCGGTCCCCCTCTCCCTGCGGGAGAGGAATGCAAGGGCGCCCTGGCAAAATAGGATTTCGTCTGATCTACCCTCGGAGATGCAGCTGCACCCCGAGTCCCTCCCCCCGCGCACACGAAGGCGATTCAAGGGATTCAACGTTTCCGTTGTAAAGAATTTACAAGCGACAACCGAAAACCGCCGGAATCCGCCATTTAGTTGCTCAACCACCGGCTTCGACGACACAAAGCGACGCCGCTCGCCGTCAACCCTCTTTTCCCTTGCGATCAGGGCCCTTCGAGCCCATGTGCGGGGTCTCATGTCATTTGCTGAACTCCCTGCGCTTCTCGCCGAAGCGCTCGCAGCGCGTGGTTACGCCGCGCCCACGGCCGTCCAGGCCGCCGTCATCGCCCCCGAAGCCGTGGGCCGCGACCTCATCGTCTCCGCCCAGACCGGCTCGGGCAAGACCGTGGCCTTCGGCCTGGCAATGCATCCCGAGCTGCTCGGCGAAGATGGCAAGATCGCGCCGACCCGTGAGCCGCATGCCCTCATCATCGCGCCAACCCGCGAGCTGGCACTGCAGGTCAGCCGCGAGCTGATCTGGCTCTATGGCCCCACCGGTGCGCGCATCGCCACCTGCGTCGGCGGCATGGACGCTGCCAAGGAGCGCCGCCAGCTCAACTATGGCGCGCACATCGTCGTCGGTACCCCGGGCCGCCTGCGCGACCATCTCGAGCGCGGCGCGCTCGACCTCACCGCGCTGCGTGCCGTCGTCCTCGACGAGGCCGACGAGATGCTCGACATGGGCTTCCGCGACGATCTCGAGGCGATCCTCGACGGTGCACCCGACACCCGCCGCACGCTGCTCTTCTCGGCGACCATGCCCAAGCCGATCGTGGCGCTGGCCAAGCGCTACCAGAACGACGCGCTGCGTATCTCGACGGTCGGCGAAGACCGCGGCCACGGCGACATCAGCTATCAGGCCGTCACCGTCAGCCCGTCGGACATCGAGCATGCGGTGATCAACCTGCTGCGCTTCCACGAGGCGGAGACGGCGATCCTGTTCTGCGCGACGCGCGACAATGTCCGCCACCTCCACGCCACGCTGGTCGAGCGCGGCTTCTCCGCAGTGGCGCTGTCGGGCGAGCATAGCCAGAACGAGCGCAACCACGCCCTGCAGGCGCTACGCGACCAGCGCGCCCGGGTCTGCGTCGCCACCGACGTGGCCGCCCGCGGCATCGACCTGCCGACGCTCACCTTGGTTGTTCACGTCGAGCTACCGCGCGACGCCGAGACGCTCCAGCACCGCTCGGGCCGCACCGGCCGCGCCGGCAAGAAGGGCACCGCGGTGCTCATCGTCCCCTATCAGCGCCGCCGCCGCGTCGAGATGATGCTCAAGGGCGCGCGCATCCCGGTCGAGTGGGTCGACGTGCCCAGTGCCGAGGCGATCCGCGAGCAGGACCGCGAGCGCCTGATCACCGCGCTGCTCGCGCCGGTCGAGACCGACGAGGAGGACGCCGCCATCGCCGAGCGCCTGCTCGCCGAGCGCTCGCCCGCCGATATCGCCGCCGCGCTGGTCCGTGCACACCGCGCTGCGCTGCCGGCGCCCGAGGAGCTCAGCAGCCAGGGCGATCGCCGCGAGGAGCGCCAGGCCGGCCAGCACCGTCCGGGCTTCGACGACGTCGTCTGGTTCCGCATGGACATCGGCCGCCGTCAGAATGCCGATCCGCGCTGGGTGCTGCCGCTGATCTGCCGCCGCGGCCACATCACCAAGAACGAAGTCGGTGCGATCCGCATCGGCCCGAACGAGACGTCGTTCCAGATCCCGCGTGCGCTAGCGAGCAAGTTCATCGCCGCCGTAGCCCGCACCACCGAGGGTGAGGAGGACGTCCGCATCGAGCAGTCCGATGCGCCGCCGGCCCAGGGCCAGGGCGCCCGGCCGCAGCGTGGCGGTCCGAACCGTCCGGCGGGTGGTCCCGGCGCGCCGCGCCATCACGCCAAGCCCTATCGCAAGGCGCCGCCGGCCCGGGGCCCGTCGCACCGGTGAGGATCCTCGTCGACGCCGACGCCTGCCCGGTGAAGGACGAGATCTACAAGGTCGCCTGGCGGCACGAGGTGCCGGTGGTGATCGTGAGCAACAGCTGGCTCCGGGTGCCGCAGCATCCTTTGGTCAGCCGGCAGGTGGTCAGCGACGGCTTCGATGCCGCCGATGACTGGATCGCCGAACAGGCCGGTAAGGATACGGTGGTCATCACCGCCGACATCCTGCTCGCCGACCGGGCCTTGAAGGCCGGCGCGAAGGTGCTGGCGCCGAACGGCAAGCCGTTCACGATGAGCTCGATCGGCGCAGCGATCGCGACCCGGGCGATCATGGCCGATCTGCGCGCCGGCGGCGACCAGATCGGCGGCCCCCGCCCCTTTTCGGCGGCGGACCGCTCGGCGTTCCTGCAGGCGCTGGACCGCGAGCTGGTGGCGTTGAAGCGACTTACCTAATCTTAGGAGACGTGCAGGCATAACTTCCGGATTGGGGACGAGGGACCTTGCCGGGGATATGCTTAAACTACCGCTGATTGCACCGCGTCCGCCGCGGTTGAGCGAGATGAGCGAAGAGCTGCGTGCGCTGGAAGCGAGCGGCTATTTCAGCAATGGCGGCCCCATCGTCCGCGATTTCGAGCGCAAGGCCGTGGCCCAGTTGTTCGGCGGCGAGGGTTTCGCCCTGGCAGTGTCCAACGCCACGCTGGGCCTGTTACTGGCGATCAGGGAAGCCCGCGCCGGCCGCCCGGGCCGCTATGCCCTGGTACCCGCTTTCACCTTCGCCGCCACCGCTCACGCCGCGCTCTGGGCCGGTCTGACCCCGATCCTGGTCGACAGCGATTCGGCCGACTGGGCCGCCTCCATCACCGCCATGGAGGAAGCGCTTGCCCGCCACGGTGAGGAAGTCGCGGTAGTCGTGCCCTATGACACCTTCGGTTGCGGCATCGACCTCGATCGCTACCAGGCATTGTCCGACCGCCACGATGTCGGCGTGGTGATAGATGCCGCCGCCTCGCTTGGCAGCCTCGACGCCGCTGGCCGCGGCTTCGGCACCGGCGCGCGCTTCACCTGCGTCTTCTCGATGCACGCCACCAAGACTTTTGCCACCGCAGAGGGCGGTTTGATCTATGCGGCGGACGAGAACCGTATCCAGGTGCTCCGCCGTATGCAGAATTTCGGCTTCGGCGCCCCCCGCACCGCCACCCAGGAAGGCATCAACGCAAAGCTGCCCGAGCTGCTCGGCCTGATGGCCCGCGCCAAGCTGGGCGAGATCGATGCGGTCGCCGAGCACCGTGCCGCGCTGGACCGCATCTATCGCGAACGGCTGGGCGACACGGTGACCTTCCAGCGCAGCCACGCCACCCGGCAGGTCGCGCAGTTCATGCCGATGCTGCTGCCCCAGGGCTCCGACCGTACCGCCATAATGGCGGCGCTGACCGAGCAGGGCATCGGATCCGGGCACTATTTCAGCCCCCATATCGGCCAGCAGCCCTATTTCCGCCAAGCCTGCATCACTGGCCCAACCCCGGTAGCCGACGATCTCTCCGCCCGGATGCTCTCGCTCCCGGTAACCGATGCGATGACCGAGGCCGATGTCGCCACCATCTGCGATGCGCTCCACGCAGCCCTGCGCAAGCCGCGGGTCGTGGTGCCCGCTGCACCGCAGAAGGTCCTCTCCACCGTCCTCATCGGCGGCGGGCCCGCGGGTGTCGCCTTCCTCATTTCAGCGAGCAAGAAGGGCAAGCTGCGCGAACTGGGCGCCAGCCTCGCCGTGGTCGAGCGCGGACTCAGCCTCGGCGCGGGCGAGCTACCGGGCTATGCGATCACCTCGGACAGCACCGCCGAAACCTTCCTCAGCGCAGTGAAGGACAATCCCGAGCCCGGCATTGCCGCGCTGATGGATCACCCGGCCGCCCGCGAGATCGCCCGATATGTCGGCAAGCTCGGCGTGCCGCTCCACCGCACCGGCCCCTTCCTCGAGGCGATGGGCCAGCGCGTCGGCGCGGCCGTTGCCGAGGCGGGCGGCCAGGTTCTGACCGGCCATGAAGTGCTCGACAGCCGCCGCACGCCGGCCGGTCTCTGGCAGACCCGCATCCGTGACTGCGCGACCGGCGCCGAACGCGACCTGCTTTCCGATAACATCGTCATCGCCACCGGCGGGTACCAGTCGGCGAGCGACGTCACCGCGGCGCCGGTTGCCGGCATCCCGCTCGGCGAGCAGGTCGGCGAACGGCTGATGCTGTGCGACGACATGCTGCGGACCGGCGGCATCGACCGACTTCGCGAGCGGATCGCCGGCAAGCGCGCCCCGCGCATCGCGATCATCGGCGCTTCCACCTCGGCCATCGCCTCCGCCGTCCTCCTGCTCAAGTCCGACATCCCGTTCGGCGCCGAGAGCCTGACCCTGCTCCACCGCGAGGACCTCCGCCCCTGGTATCCCTCGGCCGAAGCCGCCCATGCCGACGGCTTCACCGATTTCGGGCCCGACGACATCTGCCCGCTCTCGGGCTTCGTCTATCGCCTGGCCGGCTTCCGGCTGGAGGCCCGCGAGCTGGTCCTGCGCATGCTCCGCATCGGTGGCCGCACGCCGGACCCGCGCGTCCGGCTCCACCAGCTCGCCGGCCCCGATCCGGAGACCAGCCGCATCCTCGCCGAAGCGGATGTCGTCGTCGCCGCGCTCGGCTATCGCCCCCACGCCCTGCCGCTGCTCGACGCCACGGGCAATCGCATCGCGCTCACCGCCCATGCCCCGGGGCGCCCGCGCCTCGCCGACCAGCTCTGCCGCGTCACCGACGCCGAGGGCCAGCCGATCCCCGGCGCCTATGGTATCGGCCTCGCCGCCGGCTTTGTCCCCGAAGGCCGGCTAGGTGGAGAGAAAAGCTTCAAGGGCAAGGCCAACGGCCTGTGGCAGTGGCAGAACGATGTCGGCCAGCTGATCGTCGATCAGCTGCTCGGCCAGAGCGTGAGCCTCGCCGCATGAACGGCCTGCCCGCTCCCACCGTTTCGGTCATCATGCCCGCCTATAACGGCGCAGCCTGGATCGGCGCGACCATCGACAGCGTCCTCGCCCAGGACTTCACCGACTGGGAGATGGTGATCGTCGATGATTGCTCGACCGACGACACCCGCGCCCTGCTCGCCACGCTGACCGATCCGCGCATCCGGGTCCTCCATGCCGGCGTGAATGGTGGCCCGGTCGTCGCCCGCAACATCGGCTTCGCAGCCGCGCGTGGGCGCTACATCGCCGGTCTCGACCAGGACGACCTCTGCAAGCCCGGCCGCTTCGCCGCGCAGGTCGCCTGGCTCGACGCCCATCCCGGCACCATGCTCGTCGCCACCGCCGCCGAACTGCTCGAGAATGGCCAGGTCACGCCCTGGCCCGCCGACCGCCCGCTCACCCCGGCGATGATCGACTGGCTGATCCTGACCCAGAACCCGCTGGTCTGGTCGACAGTGATGTTCCGCGCCGAGGCTGCACGACTGCTCGATCCGTTCGAGCGCCCTCAGGTGCGCTATGCCGAGGATTTCGACCTCTACCACCGCCTCAGCCGCTTCGGGCAGATCGCCCGGCTCGACGAAGCACATCTCCTCTATCGCTGCCACCCCGGCGGCGCCTCGAAGAAGTTCGCCGACACCATGGCGGCGAGCGCGGCACGGGTGCTCGCCGAGCGCTACCAATCGGTATTCGGCGACGAGAGCCAGGCCAATGCCGAGTTGGTCGTGCGCTACTTCATGCAGCGCGACCCGGCACCCGACCTGGACACGCTGGGCCGGCTATCGCGCATCCTGGCCGCGCTCCATGCCGATCATGTCGCCAGCACGCCGCTCACCCCCCAGGAGCGTATCGAGGTGGACGGCGAGCATGCCCGGCTGTGGTGGCTGGTCGCCCGCCCCGCGCTGCGCCAGGGCGCGGTGACGATGCGCCAAGCGCTGGCGGTGCTGCCAGAGGGCGTGAACCTGCCCGCCAATGACCCCGATCGCCTGATCTCGCCGCTGATCGGCCGGGTACGCGCAATCGGGCGCGGGTTCGGCGTGGCGCTGTAGGATATTTCGCGCCGACCGGCCCCGATCGCCTCACCCCTTCCGGCTGAAGGTCAGCCAGAGGGTCGAGACCAGGAAATAGAAGGCACCGAATGCGGCATAAGGCGCGATGTCGGTGATGCTCGGCAGGTGCGATCCCAGCGAGCGCGAGATGAAGAAGCCGCCGGCCAGCGCCGATTGCGCGCCGCTCAGCACCATCGCCCATTGCGCGCCGTAAGCCTTCCAGCGGCGCACGCCGGTGCCGAGCTGGAGCAGGCCCGCGAAGATCGCCCAGCCGCCATAGATGCCGAGCACCGCATGCATGTCACCGATCCGCGCGGCGACCGCCAGGGCGGTGGCGAGGCTGACCAGGGTGTTGAGCGCCTGGGTGCGGTTGCGCGCCAGCCCGCCGCTTCCGGCCGCATCGATCAGGTTCGCAAACGCGTCCCAGGCCGGATAGACGATCAGCAGCAGCGCGGCGACCCAGCCGAAATCCTTGCCGACCGTGAACGCGGCAGCGACCCACACTGCCGAAACGACGGCGCGCAGAAGATAATAGTTGCGAAGCCGAATGGCCTCGCCCGCTGGGACCTGCGACGCGACAGCGGCGGCATCTTGATCGATGACTCGGGACATTGCGATTCCTTAAATCTACCTTCCAGTTGGTAGGCCCCTAACCTCTTGCCGCGTGCACCGCAAGCGAATACCTACCTATTGGAAGGTAGAAAAATGACACGAAGCACGGCCGAGCAGATCGTCGACCAGGCGCGCCACCTGATCATGACGCGCGGATATAACGGGTTCAGCTATGCCGATATCGCCGAGGCGATCGGCATCCGGAAAGCGAGCATCCATCACCATTTCGCCGGTAAGAGCGACCTGGCCAAGGCGGTGGTCGATCACTCGCGGTCACTGATCCACGCGCAGGTGGAGGCGCTCGCGCAGGTCGAGCCCGATGCGGGCGCTCAGTTGCGCGCCTATGCGCTCTACTGGGAGCGCTGCATCCTCGACAACAGCGCACCCTTCTGCGTCGCCGCGATGCTCGCCGCCGAGCTGCCCAGCCTGCCCGAGGATGTCGCCGTTTCGGTACGCGCGCATTTCGCCGAGCTGACGAGCTGGCTGGCGCAACTGCTGGCGCTGGGCCTGCGCCAGGGCAGCGTGACCCTGGTCCGCTCGCCGGCGGAAGAGGCGGACGCGTTCATGTCTGCCGTCTATGGGGCGATGCTGTCCGCCCGCGCATTCGGCGAGCCCGCCCGGTTCAGCGTGATCACCGAGACCCTGCTGTCGCGCACGCTCGCGCTGCATTGAAGCGAAAGGGGGCACGATGCCCCCTCCCCTCGGATCAGAACAACAGGGTCAGCGCGTAGAACAGCGCCCCCACCGCCGCGGATGCGGGGATGGTGATGATCCAGGCGGTGATGACATTGCCTGCCACGCCCCAGCGCACCGCCGAGGCCCGCCGCGCCGTGCCCGCGCCGATCACCGCGCCGGTGATGGTGTGGGTGGTCGAGACCGGGATGCCGAGCAGCGATGCGCCGAACAGCACGATCGAGCCGGCCAGCGAGGCGCTGAAGCCCTGGTGCTGCGAGAGCTTGGTGATGCGCGATCCCATCGTCTCGATGATCTTCCAGCCGCCGCTCAGCGTGCCCAGCGCGATAGCGATATAGCAGGAGATCGCCACCCAGTGCGGCACATGGAACTCGCCGTGCAGATAGCCGGTCGAATAGAGCAGCACGGTGATGATCCCCATGGTCTTCTGCGCATCGTTGAGGCCGTGGCTCAACGAATAGGCGCCCGAGGAGACGAGATGCAGCATGCGGAAGCTGCGCTCGGCGGTGCGCGAAGTGGCGCGCATGAACAGCCAGCTGGTGATCAGCATTACCAGCATCGCCAGGATCATGCCGATCGTCGGCGAGAGCACGATGGCGATCAGCGTCTTGTTGAGGCCGGTCCACTTCACCCCGGTGAGTCCGGCATGGGCGACGCCCGAGCCGATCATGCCGCCGACCAGCGCATGGCTGGACGAGGACGGAATGCCCTTGAGCCAGGTGACCACGTTCCAGAACATCGCGCCGACCAGCGCGCCGAAGACGACCGCGGGAGTGATGAAATTCTTGTCGATCAGCCCCTGGCCGATCGTGTCCGCCACCTTGTGCAGCGCCGGAAAGGCGATGGTGAGGAAATAGGCGGCGAAGTTGAACGCCGCGGCGAAGGCGACGGCGTGGACCGGCTTGAGCAGGCGCGTCGCCACCACGGTGGCGATCGAGTTGGCGGCGTCATGCAGGCCGTTGAGAAAATCGAACGCGAGCGCGACGATGATCAGGCCGATGAGCAGCGGTAGGGCGAGTTCGTGCATCGCTCTGGGCCTCTATCAGGCGTGGTCGATCACGATGCCGTCGATCTCGTTCGCGACATCCTCGAACGCGTCGACGATGCGCTCGAGATGCTTGTAGACTTCGCGCTGGACCGAGAAGCTGAGCGCGTCGATGGGCCCGAGCTCCTTGAAGGCGCGCTTCAGGCCGTCGCGGTGGATCTCGTCGGCATGGCTCTCCATGCGGACTAGGCGCTCGGTGAGCTCGTGCAGGCGCTTGGCGTTGCGGCCGACGTCGCGCAGCAGCGGCATCGCCTCGACGACGAGGCGCGAGGCATCGACGATGATCGCGACCATGTCCTGCATCTCCCGCTCGAACTTCGAAACTTCGTACAGGTCGATCGCCTGGACGGCGGCCTGCATCTCGTCGATCGCATCGTCCATCGAGCCGATCAGCGAGGTGATCGCGCCGCGGTCGAACGGGGTCAGGAAGGTTTCGCGCACGGTGCGCAGCATCTCGCGGATGATTTCGTCGGCGTCGTGCTCGCGCTCGATCACTTCGCGGACATGGTCGCGGTTGCCGTCCTGCACCAGACGGGAAAGCGCCTCGGCGCCCGCCGCGACGGTGACTGCATGCGCCTCGAACAGTTCGAAGAAATTGCCCGTCTTGGGCAGGAGGCGCTGGAACCAGGCGAACATGGACTTCACTTTCGATTTTTCGGCGACAGCGGCGAGGATGCCGATGCGCTGGGTGGCTGCCTTGAATTCGGAAGGGCCGAAGGAACGGATGAGGTCGCGCAGATCCTCCTCGTCGACCGCCTCGGCGGCCTCGGCGAGGCTGAACCAGCGGCGTTCGCGCTGCGACTGTTCCTTCCAGGACGACAGCTCGGCGCTGACCGCCAGGGGAAAGACCTCGACGTCGAACATCAGCGAGGCGCCGTTGGGGCGCTTCTTGCGGTAGCGATAGGTGCCCAGCGGCGTCGGGCAGACGAGGCCGAGCACGCCCGCCTCCTCCTTCGCCTCGAGCGCGGCGGCGCTGTGCAGGGTGATGCCGCTGGGCGGGTTGCCCTTGGGAATCACCCAGCGCCCCGTCTCGCGCGACGTCACCAGCATGACGCGCACGGGCGCATCGATCGTGGTGCCCTCGGTGCGATAGGGCAAGGCGGCAATCTGGCGAATGACAACGGCTCCCGAGGGGACAAGCGTGCGCGTTACAGGTTTATGACATGCACCCGCAAGGGCGCTGATCGCGAAATGCCGAGCGATCGCGCGGTAAGGTGGCCGAAAATGGTGGCGACACCGAACCTGTCAGGGTTCGCAAGTCCGAACGGCCGCCCGAGCTTATGCGAGGATAGCCAAGCGGGCGGATGCTCGCGCCGGCGCTTGCGGCAAACAAAAATGGTGCCCCCGGCGAGATTCGAACTCACGACCTGCGGTTTAGGAAACCGTCGCTCTATCCTGCTGAGCTACGGAGGCACGGGCGGCGTGGTATCGAGCCCGGCCCGGCGGGTCAATTGCAGGCTTCGGGCGGCACCACCGGCAGCGGCAACGGCGCGACGGGCACGCCTTCCTCGATCAGCGCCTTAGCCTCGGCCGCGCTGGTCTGGCCGTGGATCGGCGCGGCGGGCGCCTCGCCCAGGTGCATCGCGCGAGCCTTGTCGGCAAAGCCGGTGCCGACCCATTGCGACCCCTCCAGCGCCTTGGCCTGCATCGCGGCGAGCGCGGCGATGGCGGCCTTGATCGCCTCGGGCGGGACCGGCGCATCGGCGGAAGCCATGGGAGAAGCGACAGGCGCCTGATTGCCCTTCGCCCCGACATTCGGCGCCATCACCGCCTTCTCGACCTCGACGCTGCCGCACATCGGGCAGGCGACCAGCCCGGCGGCGCGCTGCCCTTCCCAGGCCGCGCTCGACCCGAACCACGCCTCGAAGACATGGCCCGCGCCGCATTTGAGGTCGAAGACGATCATCGCACCGGCCCGCCCTCAGGCGGCGAGCAGCGGATCGAGGCCGCCGCGCGCGTCGAGCGCCGCGAGATCGTCGGACCCGCCGATATGCTTGTCGGCGATGAAGACCTGGGGAACCGTGGTGCGGCCATGCGCGCGGTCGATCATCTCGGCGCGGCGCGGGCCGCCCATCGAGATGTCGATCTCCTCATAAGCCGCGTTCTTGCGGTCGAGCAGCATCTTGGCGCGGACGCAATAAGGGCAGAAGGCCTTGGTGTAGATTTCGATCTTGGGCATTGCTCGTTACACCTGTGGTCGCCCGGGGCGCTTGTCAATCCGGGCTTTCCTCTCCCTCCAGAACGCGCGCCCAGCACAGAAGGATCACTTTCGCCGCCCCGCCGCGCTTGAGCAGCCGCGCACACGCGTCTCCAGTCGCGCCGCTGGTATGGACGTCGTCGACCAGCACCACCGTCCGCCCCGCCAGCCTCTCCCGCGCGCCCGGCGCCAGCGCGAAGGCCCCCGCCACCGCCCTGGCCCGCGCCCGCGCGCCGAGCCCGCGCAGCACCGGCGTCGCCTTCACCCGGCGCAGCAGCTCCGCCTCCAGCGGCACGCCGTGCGCCCGCGACAGCGCTGCGCCGATCAGCACCGACTGGTTGAACCCGCGCGACCAGAGCCGCCAGCGATGCAGCGGCACCGGCACCAGCAGCTCCGCCTCGCCCGGCATCAGCCGCGCCATCGCCCGCGCCATCGTCTCCGCACAGGCGAGCCGCCCGGCATATTTGAGCTTGAGCGCCACCCCGCGCGCCACCTCGCCATAGGCCACCGCGGCGCGGATCCCGTCATGCGGCGGCGGCGCCGCGATGCAGGCGGCACAGCACGCCCCCTCCCCCCGGTCATGCCCGAACGGCAGATGGCAGGCCGCGCACCAGGGCGGGCCGAGGAACGCCAGGCTCCCCCAGCAGGCGGCGCAGAAGCGATGGTCGGCCGGGGTGATCGCGCCGCAGCCCGGGCAGCGCGGCGGCAGCGCCAGATCGGCGATCCGCGCGAGCGGCCGGGCGACCGGCCATGCCAGCGGACGCACCAGGGGCAGATTCCAAGCCATCCCCGCCTTGTCCCCGGCGGCACGCGGGCGCACAAGCGCGCCATGCCCCAGAATGGACCGACCGATTCCGCCGAGATCTTCGACCGCGCCCTGCGCCGCAAGCGCCGCGACCGCGCCGCCCGCCGCTATGAGGGCTTTGTCCGCGAGCACATGCTCGAGGGGATCCACGACCGGCTGGTCGGCGTGAAGCGCGCGTTCCGCGACGTGCTCGACCTGGGCAGCTTCGGCGGCGGCTTCGCCCTGCCCGGCACTGCCATCACCCGGATCGACGCGGGCGCGGCCTTCGCCGCCCAGGCCGGCGGCGTCCATGCCGACGAGGACCGCCACCCCTTCCCCGAGGCGAGCTTCGACCTGGTGGTGAGCATCGGCGTGCTCGACCAGATCAACGACGTGCCGGGTGCCCTCGCCCTTGCCCGCCGCGCGCTCCGCCCCGACGGGCTGTTCCTCGGCGCCTTCCTCGGCGCGGGCACGCTGGCGACTTTGCGCCAGGTGTTCCTCAAGGCCGAGGGCGAGCGCCCGGTGGCGCGCTTCCACCCCCAGATCGACGTGCGCGCCGCCGGCGACCTGCTCAGCCGCGCCGGCTTCGCGCTGCCCGTCGCCGATGTCGAGCCGCTGACCGTGCGCTATTCGAGCATGTTCTCGCTGCTGAGCGACCTGCGCGGCATGGCGGCGACCAACCTGCTGCCGGGCACCCCGCCTTTGACCCGCGGCACCCTGGCCCGGGCGGCGGAAGGCTTTGCCGAGCGCGCCGACCCGGACGGCAAGACCGCCGAGCGCTTCGAGATCGTCTACCTGACCGGCTGGGCGCCGGACGAGTCCCAGCCCAGGCCGGCGCGGCGCGGGAGCGCCACGGTGTCGCTGGCGGAGGCGCTGAAGGGGAAGAGGTAGAGGTCGGCCTCAACTTTCCGAGCAAGATCTAGCTCCGGTTCGGAGCGAACTGCACTTGTATTGTTGGAAAATGTTCTTGAAATGTTCCCACCGCAATCACGAAGGGCGGTGGCATGGGCAATTCGGGGCAGACGCAGCCGACAGCATTTTCGATATGGGTGCGGACCGGACGATGGCCGTGGACTGAAAAGACGCGCAGCGTCGAGGTAAAGTTCAATCCGTGGCATGACCCGCGGAACGGACAGTTTACGTTTGCGCCTGGTGGTCCGCGGTCAGGTGCGCTGAATAGCAAGCTCCGGGCGAACGCCTACCAACCAGGTGGCAGCCCGCGTGGCGGTGGAGGACGTGGAAGTAACATCCGCGCCTTCTACGACCCGATGACGCTGGAACAGACATTTCCAGGACTGCGGAATTCGCCTCTTGGGACTCCGGTAGCCGTTGCCGACAATATCCTGGGCTTTCGGTCTGCCGCGCGTCAGATGACCACCGAAATGGCAGATAGGTGGGTGAAGACCTATCTCCATCAGATAAAGTCCATCGACCCGAGCTACCAATACCCATCCCTCGGACCGCCCTCGACTTTCGAAGGCCAGATGCGGCAATTGAACGATCTGCGATTCAGGCGCGCTGAAACCTACATGCGCGTGAAGGGCGAACTGCGTCCTCTACAAGTTGAGACCCTACGCTTCCTCCAAGAAGCGACGGATCGGGCGTACGAAAGTGGCTTGAAGTTGCAACGCGCTGGTCGTCTGGAACAACGATTATCCCCCAACGAAGCACTTGGGAACTATGTTGACCGCTCCATTCGAAGAGATTTGCGTGAACGCTACAACGCCTTGGGCATCATCTCCTCAGGCACGGGACCAGTACGCGTCAACAGGCGCGAATCAAATATTTCAGAAGGAACACATCGCATTCCAGATGCAAGGGTGGAAACGTAGCATTTGACGTCACTCTTGCAAATAAGACCTTGGCAACTACGCAAATAAGAGACTTTTTCAGAACAGACTTTTGCCCAACTGCAGTAATTATTATCCGCCCAAGTCAACTCGGTGGCATTTATACATATGCCATCCGTCAGCCGGAGAGAATAAAGTGACAGACCCGCTTCACCCCTATTTTAACCCTGCCCCTTATATTCCCGATTCTCTAAGCGAGATCTATGACCTTCTCGGATCGATGGTCCTGGGCGCTCCCGCTTTCATCGATCAATCGGGCACCTTCCCAGATCGAAACCTCGAAAGCACCTTCCATCAACTGGCGACGGGTTTCAGCCTTGTAAGAGCGAAGCTGGGCGAGACGCGCTACGCGTCACTTATGGAGCTGACCACTCGGGCAAAAGCGCTGTTCGCTGGCGACCCCGAGGACACCAACGGAGAAACTGACGAGGGACGCGCCCTGTTGTTCGAGATCGAGGACATCATCCAGGCGACGCGAGCTGAACGGGTCGAGAAGCGATTGCCGGACGAGGAAGGGAATGTGACCGGCGATTGATTGACAGATCGCTGTAGAGCGCAGGCCCGCCCTTAACGTGAGGATATCCAAGCAATGATGATACATCAAATCGCGCGAGCCTTGGCCAATTTAAATATCGCGCTGGAGTTTTCTGGTGAGACCATCCACGAAGATGACGTCGTCCAGATCTTAGAGCAACTGGGAGGAGATCTGCAGGATCTCGACACCGAATCCCGAAAAATATTGAGCGATGCTTTCCGTCACATCGCGCCGGAATATGAGGGCGAGTTTCGCGAGTTCGTGGAGACCCTGCCCGACGCGATCGGCCTCGAAGACGAGGATATATAGAGCCCACCTCCGATCCCGCGCCACTGCCGCGATCTCACCCCATCCCCATCAACGCCTCCACCAGCGGCACATCCGCCGGCGGCATCGGCAGGTCGCGCATCGCCGTCGGGACCACCCAGCGCAGCTCGGTCGCATGATGGGCCTCCGGCGCGCCTTCCCAGCGCCGAATCGTGTAGAGCAGCAGCAACAGATGCCGGCCGGCCAGGGGCTCGCTGGCAAAGGCGATCGGCCTCAGGTCTTCCACGCTAAGGGTTATTCCCAGTTCCTCGTGCAGCTCGCGCGCCAGGGCCGCCTCGGGGCTTTCGCCGGGCTCGATCTTGCCGCCCGGGAACTCCCACAGCCCCGCCATCGGCTTGCCCGGCGGGCGCTGCTGGAGGAGCACCCGCCCCTCTCCGTCGATCAGTGCGGCCGCGACGACGAGCAACATCCCAGAAGCATCCATCAGCTTTTCGTTAAGCCTCTTTGGCTAGATTCCGGGCGGTTCTGGAGAAGAAATGCCCGTGATGCGAGCCCTTGTACGCACGATCCGCGATGTGATGCACGATCCCCGCGCGGCCACCGCGGTGGAATATGGCTTCATCCTCGCGCTCATCGTCCTCGCGATGATGGCCAGCCTGGGCAGCGTGGCGAACCAGACCACGGGCATGTGGGGCAATGTCTCCAACAAGGTCCGCGGCGCCACCGGATCGTGATTGTGGTTACGGCTGCGTAACACTTGCCCTTAGGCGTTTCTTTACTTCCCGCCGGTAATTTCAACGTGCCGAACCGGAGTCTCCGGGGAGGCCGGGTGAATGAAGCAATTTGTTGAACACTGGAGACCGGTTATGATGAAGATCCGCAACTTCCTGAAGAATTCCAAGGGCGCCACCGCGATCGAGTACGGCCTGATCGCCGCTCTGATCGCCGTTGCCGCCATCGCCGCGATGCAGGGCCTCGGCAACTCGCTGAAGTCGACCTTCACCAACGTTTCGTCGAACATGAAGGCTGGCTAAGCCTGGTCCGACAAACGGAACGAAATCGGGCGGCGGGACTTACGGTCCCGTCGCCCTTTTTCTTTTCCGGACCGAGGCTTATGCTTAACAGCTTCCTGACTCTGCTGCGCGAATCGCGCGCCGCCACCGCGATCGAATATGGCCTGATCGCCGCGCTGATCGCGGTCGCCGCCATCGCCTCGATGCAGGGACTCGGCAATTCGCTCAAGAAGACGCTCACCAACGTCTCGTCGAACATGAAGACCCAGTAGTTTTCCTGAACCCCGCCGAACGGCATGCTTCACCCGGCGTACAGGCCCGCCCTCCTATAAGGAGAGGATGAAGCAGATTATCCCCAACAAGGCCGTACGGCCGATGGAGCTGGCGCTGGTCGCGTTCCTCGCGATCTGCGCGGTGCTGGCGGTCGTCCAGGGCCTGGGCATGCTCGGCGCGAGCATCGCCGCCTCGGAGCACAGCGCACCGGTTCGCTGAACCGGCGCCTGACGCTTTACGGCAGCGGGCGCCCTCCCCACCCGGCCATCGGGGCGCGGGCGGATGCGCGCGCTACCGCGCATTTCCAACCTCTCAGATTCGGCCCATCGCCAGGAACTTGGCGCGGCGGGCCTGGCGCAGGCTCTCGGGCGACATGCCGTCGAGCTTGGCCAGCGACTCCTCGATCGCATCGCCCAGCGCGTGGACCGCGGCGCCGGAATCGCGGTGCGCGCCGCCCAGCGGCTCGCCGACGATCCGGTCGATCACCTTCAGTTCCTTGAGATGCTGCGCGGTGACCTTCATCGCTTCCGCCGCATCGGCCGCCTTGTCGGCGGTGCGCCACAGGATCGAGGCGCAGCCTTCGGGCGAGATCACCGAATAGACCGCATGCTCCATCATCAGCACGGTGTTGCCCGCCGCAAGCGCCACCGCGCCGCCCGAGCCGCCTTCGCCGAGGATCGAGGCGACCAGCGGCACGCCCAGGTTGAGGCACGCCTCGGTCGAGCGCGCGATCGCCTCGGCCTGGCCGCGCTCCTCGGCCTGCACGCCCGGGAAGGCGCCCGAAGTGTCGACCAGGGTGATCACCGGCAGGTTGAACTTGTTGGCGAGCTGCATCAGGCGGATCGCCTTGCGATAGCCCTCGGGCTTGCCCATGCCGAAATTGTGCTTGAGGCGGCTCGCGGTGTCGTCGCCCTTTTCATGGCCGATCACCATGACGCGGCGCCCGCGGAAGCGGCCGAGGCCGCCCTGGATGGCATTGTCGTCGGCGAAGGCGCGGTCGCCGCCCAGCGGCATGAACTCCTCGATCAGCCCGGCGACATAATGCTTGAAGTGCGGGCGCTCGGGGTGGCGGGCGACCTGCGTCTTCTGCCAGGGCGTCAGCTTGGCATAGGTGTCCTTGAGGAGCTTTTCCGCCTTGGCCTGGAGCGGGGCGATCTCCGCGTCGATGTCGACGGCGCCGCCCTGGGCGGTCTGGCGCAGCTCGTCGATGCGGGTCTGAAGCTCGGCGATCGGCTTCTCGAAGTCGAGGAAAGTGGTCATCGCTGCGGGGGCTAACCTTGCCGTGGGGCTACGTCAACGAGTGGGTGGGTTCCGAGGTCCCCGACTCCCCCCTTCGTCATCCCCGCGAAAGCGGGGATCCATCTCCCGAACCATCCCAGAATCGCTCCGGCACGTTTGCCGATCGCGCAGGAGATGGGCCCCCGCCTTCGCGGGGGTGACGGTTAACGATGCTTCCCCAGCGCCTCGCCCAGCGGATGGCGCTGGTTGACCAGCTCGACCAGCCGGCGGCTGTCGACATGGGTGTAGATCTCGGTGGTGGCGATATCGGCATGGCCGAGCATCGCCTGGAGCGCGCGCAGGTCGGCGCCGCCCTCCAGCAGGTGCGTGGCGAAGGCGTGGCGCAGCACGTGGGGGCTGACCCGGTCGGGCGGGATGCCCGCCTCTCCCGCCAGCGCGCGGACCAGCTGGTAGAGCCGCACGCGCGAGAGGTGCCCCTTGCCCGAGGGGAAAAGGAAGGGCCGGCCCGAATCGACATGCGCGCGCCAGGCGGAGACGGCGGCGCGGGCGCGGTCCGAGATCGGCACCAGCCGCTCGCGCCCGCCCTTGCCCTTGAGGATCAGATAGGGACGGTCCGGCGCCACGGCGTTCCTGGGCAGCGAGACCAGTTCGGTGGCGCGCAGGCCCGATCCGTAGAGCAGCTCGATCAGCGCTTGGAGCCGCAGGTCGTTGGGATCGGGCGGGACGCGGGCGATGCGATCGGCGATCGCGGCGAACATCCGGTCGACATCCTCGACGCTCAGCACCTTGGGCAGTCCGCGGGCGGTGCCGGGGCGCGGCAGGGCGGCGCTGGGATCGTCGGCGCGCAGCTTCTCGTCGGCGAGGAAGGCATAGAAGCGCCGCAGCGCCGCGGACTTGCGCGCGACGGTGGCGCGGGAGAGCGCCTGCCATTCGCCGGCGAGCGTCTCCAGCTCCGGCCGCCCTGCCCCGCCCAGCCCGCCGCCGAGGAACTCGGAGGCGAGGCGCAGGTCGGTCTGGTAGGCGGCGATGGTGTTGGCGGCGGCGCCCGCCTCCGCCCGCATCATCTCGAGGAAGCGCTCGATCAGCGCGCGGTCGTCACCGGGGCTTGGGCTGGTCAAGCGGTCCGCGTGACCGCCTCCACGGCGATCATCCGCGCATAGCTGGTCATCCCCGCCGCGCGCATCGCCGCAACGATGTGGAACAGCGCCTCGGGCGTCACATTGTCCCAGAGGCGCGACTGCATGCCGACCGCGGCGAGCAGCGCGACCATGCCCGAATCGCCGCGCCGGCCGGCCGCGTCGATCGCGCGGGTCCAGTCGTTCTGCGCGCCGATCGCGACGTTGAGCGCCTGGGCGCCGCGCTGCGCATCGCTCGATTCGAAGCGGCCGAGCCCGGCGAGCCCGGCAAAGGCGAGCTGCGCGCGGCGCTGGCCGGCGGCATCCTTGAACGCGTCGAAATCGCCATAGGCGACCGGCCCCTGCGCTACCGGATCGCCGAGCGCGAGCAGCGCCCAGCCGATGCTGCCGCGCGGCACCACGTTGCGCCACTCCATCGCCTTGGTTTCGTAGCCGGCGGAGAGCATCGAGGCGATCAGCTTCTCGGGCTCCTCGATCTTGGCATCGGCGGGGATCCAGGACGCGGCGCGCGCAGTGAGGATCAGCCGGGCATATTGGGTGCGCGGCGTCGTCGCCTCGTTCCACAGCGTCTGGATCGCCTTGAGCCGATCGGCGACCTGGACGTCGACATAGGCCGTGCGCAGGTCGCGCGCCACGCCGCCCTCGGTGCTGTTCGCGTCCTCGCTCTCGGCGATCTCGCTGTAGAGATCGACCAGCCCGGCGCTGGAGAACACCCCTGCGGTAGCCGCCAGTTCGGCGGCGGCGGCGCGCTGGCGCGGCGTCAGCTGCGGGGCCAGCGCCTGCCAGTAGCGGACCTGCGGGCCGGCGCTATTGTAGAGCGACGCCGGCACTTCCTGCCCGGTCGCGGTGGCGAGGCCCCAGCGCCAGGCGTTGAGCCGGGTGATCCCGCTCCATTCGAGCGTGACCGCGCGGCGGCCCTGCGCGCCGGTGCCGAGCACCTTCTCGGCGAGGAGATTGTCGATGTCGCTGGCCGGGGTGCCGCCCCGCGCCTGGTCGAGCAGCTGGCCCGCCTCGTTCGGCTTGCCGGCCAGTCCCGCGCACATCGCCCGGGCGAGCGCCCAGCCGCGCTGGTGGACATATTGGTTGCCGCGCTCGGCGATCCCGCACAGCCCGCCCGGATCGGCCGAGGCGAGCGAGGACTGCATCGCCACCTGGAGCAGGCGCGTGGTGTAATTGTCGACGTCCACGTCGTTGATCACCGCGCGGGCGGCATTGGCCTCGCCCATGCGCAGCAGCAGCCAGGCGCGCTCGGCGGCGAAATCGGCGCCGTTGATGTGCTTCGGCGTGTCGAGTGGCGACATCAGCGCGCGGCGCAGCGCGATCGACACCCAGCGCGAGGCGACCGGGGCGCTCAGCCGCTGCATCAGCACGCCGAGCGTGCGGCCGTCGGTGGCGCCGAACGCCTTGGCCGGGAACGGCGCATTGCCCGCGGCGAGCACGCCGGTGCGGTTCAGCGAGTGCTTGGCGAAATCGGGCAGCTCGTAGCGCGAGAGATCGACCGGCCCGCTGGGCAAGGTCTCTTCGGCCGCGGCGGTGTTCGAGATCGCGCCGTCGCCGCTCAGCACCGGCACGCTGGTGATCGGCGCGGCACCGGGCGCCGGGCTGGCGGCAGGCGCCGTCGCGGCCGGCACGGGCACCGGGCGCGGCGCGGGAGCCGGCGTCTGCTCGGGCTGGTCGAAGCCCGGCGGCAGCAGCGATTCGGGCTTGTCCTGCTGCCCCAGCGCGGGCACGGCCGCGCCGGCGAGCAACAGCGCCCCCAGGGCGAGGTTGCGGCCCTTACTTCGCGAGATTTTCAAGCGGGACCACCTTCTCCATGCGCACCGGCTCCTTCTTCGTCTCGCGGCCCGCGAGGAAGAACAGGCCGCCGACCAGGACGACGAGAATGACGATCAACGCAACGATCAAGCGGGACATGAAAACTGGTCCGGAAATTGTGAGTTCGCGGGCCTTTTGCCCGACGACCGCCCTCGCTGTATAGCCCCTGCGAACATGTTACAAACTCAGGCAACGAATACCGCATGGACGGGCAAGGCGATCGTGCTGATCGGCCTCATGGGCGCAGGCAAGACCACGGTCGGCCGGCGCCTGGCGCAGCGCATGCGCCTGCCCTTCGTCGATGCGGATCATGAGATAGAGGCGGCCGCGGGGATGACCGTGGCCGATATCTTCGAGCGGTTCGGCGAGGCACATTTCCGGGATGGGGAGCGGCGGGTGATCGCCCGGCTGGTCGATGGCGCACCCAAGATCATCGCCACCGGCGGCGGCGCCTTCATGAACGAGCACACCCGCGCGCTGATCCTCGAGCACGCGATCGCGGTGTGGCTCGATGCCGAGCCGGCGGTGCTGGCCGACCGGGTCCGCCGCCGCGACACCCGCCCGCTGCTGCGCGGCCGCGATCCCGAGGCGGTGCTCACCGAGCTCGCCGCGCTGCGCAATCCCTATTACGCGCTTGCGCCAATCCGGGTGCCCAGCATAGCAGCGCCGCACGACACCACCGTCGACGCGATCCTGAAGGCCCTGAATCCGTGACAAATGTCCCCGTCGCGCTTGGCGACCGCAGCTATGACGTCCGCATCGAAGCCGGGCTCCTCGCCCGCGCCGGCGAGGCATTGGCTCCCTTCGACAAGGGCCGCCGCTGGGTGATCGTCACCGACGAGAACGTCCTGCCGCACCTCGCCACGCTGCAGGCGAGCCTAGGGCCAAGCGAGGCGATCGTGCTCGAGCCCGGCGAAGGCACCAAGAGCTGGAGCCAGCTCGAGGCGCTGCTCGACAAGCTGCTCGAACTGGGCGTCGAGCGCAGCGACCATGTCATCGCGCTGGGCGGCGGCGTGATCGGCGACCTGGTCGGCTTCGCGACCTCGATCCTCAAGCGCGGCTGCAGCTTCGTCCAGGTGCCCACCACCCTGCTCGCCCAGGTCGACAGCTCGGTCGGCGGCAAGACCGCGATCAACACGCGCGCCGGCAAGAACCTGGTCGGCGCCTTCCACCAGCCGAGCGTCGTGCTGATCGATCCAGAGGTGCTGGGCACCCTGCCCGCCCGCGATCTCCGCGCCGGCTATGCCGAGGTCGTGAAATACGGGCTGATCGACGATTTCGCCTTTTTCGAATGGTGCGAGGCCAATGCCGCCGCGCTGATGGCCGGCGATCCGGCGGCGCGCGAACATGCCATCGCCCATTCGGTCGGCGCCAAGGCCCGCACCGTCGCGGCGGACGAGCGCGAGACCACCGGCACCCGCGCGCTGCTCAACCTCGGCCACACTTTCGGCCATGCGCTGGAGGCCGAGGCGGGCTTCTCCGACAGGCTACTCCACGGCGAGGGCGTCGCAGCGGGCATGGCGCTGGCGTTCGGCTTCTCCGCGGCCAAGGGCATCTGCCCCGGCCAGGACGCTGAAAGGGTTGCCGCGCACCTGGCTGCTGTCGGCCTGCCCAATGGGCTGAAGGCGGCGGGGATCACCGCCTCCGGCGCGCGGCTCGTGGAGCACATGCTCCACGACAAGAAGATGAGCGCGGGCACGCTGCCCTTCCTGCTCGCCCGCGGGATCGGACAGACCTATCTCGACAAGACCGTCGACCTCGCCGAGGTGGCGGCATTCCTGGACGCGCAGGAACGCTAAGTCTCAGCTTCTCAAATACCTCCGTCATCCCCGCGAAGGCGGGGATCCAGGGTTTCTCAGACGAATCGCTTGTGACTCTGGATCCCCGCCTTCGCGGGGATGACGATCAAAGAGGTAGAGGCCTCCCTAAATCTCCCCCGTCAACGTAAGCGTAAGCGTCCGCGGCAGGATCGGCGTGATCAGCCCCGAGTTGGTCGGGTTCCAGGCGAATTTGTCGGTGAGATTGGTCACCCGCGCACGCAGCGTCACCGGATGGCCGTCCAGCTCGAAGGCCTGGCGCAGGCCGAGGTTGAACATCGCATAGCCCGGCAGCGACACCCGGTTCTCCCGGTCGGCGTAGCGCTCGCCGCGCACATTAACCCCGCCGTCCACCGTCAGCCCCTCCACGCCCGGCACCCGCCAGGTGAGATTGGCCAGCGCCGTCACTTCCGGCCGGCCGATCGGGCGCGTGCCGATCACGCCCCGATCGACCAGCTCGCCCTCGATCTTCGCATCCAGATAGGTCGCGCCCAGCACCGCGCTCAGCCTGGGGGTGATCGGGCCCGCCAGCGACAGCTCCGCGCCGCGGTGGCGCACCGTGCCGACGAAGTCGAACGCCCCGCTCGCATCCAGCCCCGGCGTCGGCTTGGACAGGTCGAACAGCCCGGCGATCAGCGTCGGCCCGCCCGCGAACCGGTATTTCACCCCCAGCTCGGCCTGGCGCGAGATGGCGGCGGGCAGCACCGCGCCGCGATTGGTCGCATTGGCCGGCGCGACGCCGGCCTCCTCCAGCCCGCGCGCATAGCTGGCGAAACCCGTGAGCCGGTCGCTGACCGCCACCGACAGCGCCCCGCCATAGAGCCAGGGCCGCGTCGTCTGCTCGGTCACCCGCCCGTCCACGCCGCGGATGCGCTTGGCATAGTCGACCCGTTGCGCGTCGAGCCGCAGCTCGGCCAGCTCGCCGATCGACAGGCGATAGCCGAGCCCGCCGGTCCATTGCCCGACATCGTCGCGCATCCGCGCCGTGCCGCGCGCGATCGCCGGCGCCGCCACCTCCGGAATGTCGTTCACATCCGCATAGGTGCCCAGCGCATAAGGCACGCCCGGGTCGCTCCGCACCATCGAATCGCGGCGACGCGCCATTGCGATGATCCGGTGGGTGAGATTGCCCGTGGTGAACTGCTTGGCGGCGGTCACCTCGCCCGAGACCGACACCCGCGTGTCCGCGCCGTAGATCTGGCCGCTTTGCTGGGCCTCGCGGCCATTGCCGGTGAAGCGCAGCAGGTTGAACACGCTGCGCGAATAGGGAAGCGCGTTGCGGAACAGCGAAGCCCCGAACTTCCAGCCATTGCCCGCATCGACATCGGCAAAGGCGCCGACCAGGTCGGATTCATTGTAGCCGCGCATCCAGCGCTGGGTCCGGTTGGTCCAGCGTTCGATCTCGCGCGGGGCGCCGGCGGGATTGGCGAAGAAGGTATCGCCCTCGCGCGGGAACCAGTTGTGGCTCCATAGCCCGGTGATCTGCACGCCCGGCGCCGGCGACCAGCGCGGCACCAGGCCGGCCGCGATGAAATCGCCGCCCGTCCCGTCGGTATAGCGCTGGCCGATGCCGAGCTGCAGCCCCCCGGCGAGCGATACCTTGTCGGTCCCCGCCGATCCCCGCAGCATCGCCACCGGTCCCGATCCGCCCCACCAGCCGGCCTCGAGCGAAGCCCGCGCGCCGGCGCCGCCACTGGGAAGCGTGTATTGCACCACGCCCGAGGGCGCGGCGAAATCGGTGCGCAGGCCATTGGCCCCGACCCGGATCGCGGTGCCGCCATTGAGCGGCTGGAGCATCCCTGCGACGCGGACATAATAATGGTCCTCGATCCGGTAGTTGCCCGCCGCCTGCAGATCGAAGCCGCGCACCTCGCCTTCCGAATAGAGCCCGACCTCCTCGATCCCCACGCGCCGGCCAAAGGCATCGTCGGCGGCGCGGACCACATCGCCATTGGCGGGCGGCTGCGGTGGCCTGGCGGTCTGCGCATGAACGGCGGGTGCCGCGAGAAGCGATAGACAGAATACCGAACGACGCATGACTGGAACCCTCTTCCCTGACACCCCTGTCGGCGCGGATTTGCCGCCTGGCAGGGCGGCGCGTGGAGCGGGCTGGGACGAACGGCGCATGGATGTGACGAACGGCAGTTCGCGCGCGCGCGTTCGCGGGTTATCCTGCGTGCATGGAGAGGGCGGCCAACGAGTCGATTTGGGACATCCGGGTCCCGCTGAGCGCAGCGGCGGCGCTCGCGCTGTTCACCTTCCTGCTCGGCTTCGGCATGGGCGGGATGCAGGCCGGCGCCGACAGCTTCGCCACCCAGCATCCGGACGAGGCGCGGCTCGCCCGCCTGCTCGTCTGGGGCGCGATGCTCACCATTGCCTGGGCCAGCCGCAAGCCGGTGCAGGAGATGCTTCAGGCACCCCGCCAGTCGCCCCTGCTGCTCGGCGCGCTCGCCTTCGTGCCGGTGACGCTCGCCGAGCTGGCCAGTTCGCGCTTCGCCTTCGCCATCCTGCCCTATGAGCTTTGCGGACCGAACGGCCCTGCCACCCTGCCGCCGTCGCTGGTCAGCTTCCTGCCACGCTCGGCGATCCTTGGCGCCACCGCGCTGCTGACGCTGATGGCCTGGGGACGCCACCTCGCCGATCGCCGGCGCGTTCAGCACGAAGACGATTATTCCGAGCCGCTGCCGATCCTGGCGCCGCAGGCCATTGCCCGGTCCGAAGGCGAACAATGGCTCGACCTGCCCGAGGCGCCGTTCCTGCGCGTGCGCGCCTGCGACGTCGCGCAGATCCGTTCGGCGGGGAATTACAGCGAGATCCTCGCCCATGGCCGCGTCCATCTGGTCCGTGCACCGCTCTCCGAACTGGCCGATCGCTTCGCCGGGCTGGGCTTTGTCCGCGTGCACCGCCAGGTGGTGGTGAACCAGCGCCATGTCTCGCAGATCTACCGCGAGGCGGGTGGCCGCCCTGCCGTCCAGCTCCGCTGCGGCGCGATCGTGCCGCTCGGCCGCAGCTACCGGACCGCGCTCGCCGCCTTTGGCCACTGACCCCGCGCTTTTCCACGGTTTTCCGGGAGCAGAATGACGCGCCCCGCGTTGGTGCATGCAACGGGCTCGATTTCGCCTGCGCAACGATAGAATCATTTCGGGAACCGCATGGCCACCGCGATCGCACCAGCTGCCCCGTTCGACGCCTTTGGCGAACTGGGCAGGCTGACGTCCGCGATCGGCGACGACTCTCCCCTTGGCTCCGTCTGCTCCTGGTCAAACGCGCTCACCGCGGCGGTGCGCCTGATGCTGCCCTCGCATGCCGAGATCGTGATGTTCTGGGGCCCGGAATTCTGCGCGCTCTACAACGACGCCTATGCGCCGACGATCGGCGACAAGCATCCGCACGCGCTCGGCCAGTCGGCGAAGACCTGGTGGGGCGAGCTGTGGGACGATCTGGGGCCCTTGCTCCAGGGGGTGCGCGACACCGGCGAGCCTTTCTGGGCCAAGGACCGGCCCTTCTATATCGAGCGCGACCAGGGGCGCGGCGAGACGGTCTATTTCGACATCAGCTATTCGCCGGTGTTCGATGACGACGGATCGGTCGGCGGCGTACTCTGCATCGTCAGCGAAACGACCGCGCGCGTGCTTTCCGAGCGTGAGGCACTGGCCGACCGCACCCGGCTATGGACGCTGGCCCGCGATCCGTTCCTGATCGCCGACACGCAGGGCATCTGGCGCAACGCCAGCCCGGCCTGGACCGAGATACTCGGCTGGAGCGAGGGCGAGCTCGTCGGCCGCAGCTCCGAATGGATCGAGCATCCCGACGATCGCGACCGTACCCGCGCCGAGCTCGAACGGCTCCAGCAGGGCGAGCCGACCTGGCGCTTCGAGAACCGCCTGCGCGCCCGCGACGGCAGCTATCGCTGGTTCAGCTGGACGACGGTGCCCGAGGGCGACCTGCTCTATTGCGTCGCTCGCGACATCACCACCGAGCGCGAGGCAGCGGAGGCGCTGGAGATAGCCGAGGAAGCGCTGCGCCAGTCGCACAAGATGGAGACGGTCGGCCAGCTCACCGGCGGCGTGGCGCACGACTTCAACAATCTGCTCCAGATCGTCACCGGCAATCTCGACATCCTCCAGCGCAACCTGCCCGGGGACCAGCCCCGGCTGGCGCGGGCGGCGGGTGCGGCGATGAACGGGGCGCAGCGCGCGGCGGTGCTCACCCAGCGCCTGCTCGCCTTTTCGCGCCGCCAGCCGCTGGTACCCGAGCGGGTCGATCCCGACCGGCTGATCGTCGGCATGTCCGATCTGCTCCACCGCAGCCTGGGCGAGACGATCGAGGTGGAGATCGTCCAGGCCGGCCGCGTCTGGCCGGTCGAGGTCGATGCCAACCAGCTCGAGAACGCCCTGCTCAATCTCGCGATCAACGCGCGCGATGCGATGCCGGGGGGCGGCAAGCTGACGATCGAGACCGCCAACACGCATCTCGACAGCCATTATACCGCCCGCGACGTCGAGGTGACGCCCGGCCAATATGTCCTGATAAGCGTTTCCGACACCGGAAATGGCATGGATGCGGACACGCTCGCTCACGCTTTCGAACCCTTCTTCACCACCAAGGAAGTCGGCCGCGGCACCGGGCTCGGCCTGTCGATGGTCTATGGCTTCATCAAGCAGTCGGGCGGGCACGTCCGCATCTATTCGGAGCCCGATCACGGCACGAGCGTGAAGATCTACCTTCCCCGCTTCCGCGGTACGACCGGCACGGCGGCACCCCAGGCGCCGGTCGAGCTGGTGCCGCAGGGCAGCGTCCACGAGACGGTCCTGGTGTGCGAGGACGACGAGAATGTCCGCGCCTATACGGTCGAGGTGCTGCGCGAGCTCGGCTACCGGGTGATCGAGGCGGGCGACGGCCCCGCCACGCTCGCAGCGCTCGACGCCGAGCCGGGCAGGATCGACCTGCTCTTCACCGATGTCGTCCTGCCCCGCGGCATGACCGGCGCGGTGCTCGCCGCCGAGGCCCAGGCCCGGCGGCCCGACATGAAGGTGCTGTTCACCACCGGCTATGCCCGTAACGCGATCGTCCATCACGGCCGCCTCGATCCCGGCGTGCAGCTGCTGCCCAAGCCCTTCACCTATACCGACCTGGCGGCAAAGGTCCGGGACGTGCTCGACGCGTGACCCGACGGGCGCCGACCGGCTTCGTCTATGCCAGGGCCGGCATCGTCCACTCTCAGTTGCCGTTCATCGCCGATCCGCTTAGCACTCCGCCATGCGTATCCTTCCCGCCCTCGCCGCCGCGATCGTGATCGCCGCACCCGCCGCCGCCCAGACCGGCAAGCCCGCCCCGATCCTCACCACGCCCGAAGCCAGGGACGTGTGGACCCATGCCGAGCCCGAGGCGGCGCGCGTCACCCATGTCGATCTCAACCTCGACGTCGATTTCGCGAGCAAGACGCTGTCCGGAGTCGCCACGCTCGACGTGCTGGCGGCAAAGGGCGCGACCGAGATCGTGCTCGACGTCGACGATCTCGACATCGTCTCGGTCACCTGCCCCAAGGGCAAGCCGCTCCCCTACAAGATCGGCCCGCGCGAAACCGAGATCGGCCTGGGCTCGGCGCTGACCGTGCAGTTCGAGGGCAACAAGCAGATCCTGGTCCGCTACAAGACCAAGCCCGGCGCCAGCGCACTCGGCTGGCTCCCGCCCGAGCTCACCGCCGGCAAGCAGAAGCCCTATCTGTTCAGCCAGGGCCAACCGATCAACAACCGCAGCTGGATCCCCACCCAGGACAGCCCGGGCATCCGCCAGACCTGGTCGGCGACGCTCACCGTGCCCGACGGCTTCGTCGCGGTGATGAGCGGCGACCGGCTCGACGGCGCCACCGGCAAGCTGGTCCCCCACCAGAAGCGCCAGTTCCGCTTCAAGATGGACCGGCCGGTACCGCCGTACCTGATCGCGTTCGCGGTGGGCGACCTCGCTTTCAAGGCGACCGGTCCCCGCTCCGGCGTCTGGGCCGAGCCGAGCCAGCTCGATGCCGCCGCGCACGAAGTCGCCGATGTCGAGAAGATGATCGACGCGGCACAGGCGCTTTACGGCCCCTATCGCTGGGGCCGTTACGACATGCTCGTCCTGCCGCCGAGCTTCCCGTACGGCGGCATGGAGAACCCCACCCTCACCTTCCTGACCCCGACGATCATCACCGGCGATCGTTCGAACACCGACGTGGTCGCGCACGAGCTGGCGCATAGCTGGTCGGGCAACCTCGTCACCAACGCGACCTGGTCCGACAGCTGGCTCAACGAAGGCTTCACCACCTATTTCGAGAACCGGATCATGGAGGCGGTCTATGGCAAGGAACGCGCCGCCATGTACGCCGATCTCGACTGGGACGGGCTGGTCCGCGACATCAAGGACGCCGGCGGCAATGACGCCCCGACCACCCGCCTGCACGGCGATCCCGGCGCGACCTTCGGCCAGCTCGACTATTTCAAGGGCTCGACCTTCCTGCGCACGATCGAGGCGGCAGTCGGCCGGGCGAAGTGGGACGCCTATCTGCGCTCCTATTTCGATCGCCATGCCTTCCAGCCGCAGACCACTGCCGGCTTCCTCGCCGACCTGCGCGTCAACCTGATCAGGGGCGACAAGGCGCTCGAGGCGAAGCTGGAGCTCGATCGCTGGACCTATCAGGCCGGCCTGCCCGACAATGCGGTGCACGTCACCTCGGCGACCCTCGCCGCGGTCGATGCCAAGCTGTCGGCGTTCAATGCCGGCGGCCCGGCCAGCGCGGTGCAGCCGACCGGCTGGGCAACCCAGCAATGGCTGCGCTTCCTCAACGGTCTGCCCCGCCAGCAGACGCCCGCGCGCCTCAAGGAGCTGGACGAGACGCTCGGCCTGTCCGCCTCGAACAACGCCTATGTCCGCTCGGCCTGGGCGGAGCTGGCGATCGCCAACCGCTACGAGCCAGCGCTGCCGAGCATCGAAGCGTTCGTGAAGCGCGTCGGCCGCGGCCTGCTGATCTACCCGATCTACAAGGACCTGATGGCCCAGGGCGACTGGGGCAAGCCGATCGCGGTCCGGTTCTACGAAGGCGCCAAGGCGGGCTACCACCCGAATGCGGCGGCCGGCGTGGCAAAGATCGTGGGGGCAAACGACTGACCCTTAAACGTCATCCCCGCGAAGGCGGGGATCCAGGGTAACTAAACGATGTCCATCGTGACTCTGGATCCCCGCCTTCGCGGGGATGACGATCAAATCTAGTCGAACGCGAATACCTCGCTGACCCGCATCACACCATTATCCGTCTCGGCAAAGCGATACTCCGCCACCCCCCGCAGCCGATCCACCGGCAACGGCGCCCGCCGCGGATCGCCGACCAGAACCTCGATCCCAGCAGCCCGACACCGCGCCAGGAACGGCGTGACCCGTGCCGCTGGCTCCGGATCGTAGAACACATCGCCGGCAAGGATCAGATCCACTTCGGGCACCGGCCCCTCGGTCAGATCACCCTGCAGCGCATCGACCGCCACGCCATTCACCGCCGCATTCACCTGCGTCGCCACCACCGCATAAGGATCGACATCCACCGCCAGCACGCTCGCCGCCCCGACCTTCCCCGCAGCGATCGCCACCAGCCCGGACCCGCAGCCCAGGTCGAGTACCCGCCGCCCGGCCACAACCTCCGGCCGGTCCAGCACGAACCGCGCCAGCGCCAGCCCGCCCAGCCAATAATAGGCCCAGTAGGGCGAGCCGAACGCGCCGTCCTCCGCCGCCAGCCGGCCCAGCCCGCTGGCCGGCACTGCCTTGTGCAGGCGTATCTCGGGAATGCCAGGCACGGGCAGCAACGGCAGCCGCTCCCGGATAAAGGCGGTCGGGTCCAGCGCTGCCTCTATTCGCCGGTGTCCGGCTCGCCGCAGCGCGGGCTGTCGGGCCAGCACCAGTCGAGATTGAACCAACCGCGCGTCGCCTTGGGCTTGCCATCGGGGCCAAGCGCGGGAAGGAACACCGCGCGCTGCACGAACAACGGGCACATCTCGCCGGCCAGGGACAGCGTGGCGTTGGTGCGGTCTATCCGGCAGTTCGTCGCGCGGCCCTGCGCAGTGATGTCATAGCTGATCCGGACCTTGCCCGTGAGCATCTGGTGCTTCGCGATCGGCGGATAGTCCGAAGTGCGGATCCAGGCCGCGCGGCCGACCGGTACCGCCCCGCCGAACTGGTGGTTCGACGTCGCCAGCTTCCAGCGCACGATCACCGCATAGTCCGCCGGGGCCAGCTTGCCCTGCTCGATGCGCGGCGGGAAGATGTCGCGCGCGGCGATGAGTTCGCAGCTCGCCCGCTTGAGCAGCGCCATCGCGCCGCCGCCAGGCGCGCTGCATCGAAGCGTGCCGTCCGCGGCAACGCTCAACTTCACCGGCACATCGCCCTCGAGCTTCTGCGCCAGCGCCTCCGCCGGATAGAGGGCGGCGCCGGCATCGATCACCAGCAGCTCCGGCTCGGGTGCCGCCATGCTGAGCGAAAGCGCGAGCAGCATCAACGTGCCCGCAGCGCGCCAAGCGCCAGGCAGACCCACCCGGCGATCAGCGCCAAGCCCCCGATCGGCGTGATCGCCCCGAACCAGCGCGGCCCGCCGAATGCCATCGCATAGAGCGTCCCCGCGAACAGCGCGCCTCCCGCCACGAACAGCCAGGGCGAGATCCGCTCGCCCATCCGCACCGCGACCAACGCCGCGACCGCATGGATCAGCTGATACTGCCCGCCGGTCTTCAGCCATTCGGCAGCCTGTCCACTCGCCTTGTGCGCGGCAAAAGCCCCCGCCGCGACCGCGATCGCCCCTGAAAGCGCCGCCAGCACCGCCACGATCCTCACAATCCGATCTCCTTCAGAAACCCCGGTCCGCTCGCCACTACCATCGCGACCCCCACCGCGAGCGCCGCGAAGCTCATCACCAGTACCGCGCCGGCGAGCATGTCCTTGGCCACCTTGATCGACGGATGGATGCCCGGATGGAGCAGGTCGATCACTGCTTCCATTGCCGAATTGACCAGCTCGAGCGCCAATACGATCGCGCAGCAGACCGCGACCAGTCCCCACCAGACCGGCGCCGGCCGCAGCACCAGCAGCGCGACGATCGCCGCGGCCGCGAGCCGCGACTGGCTGCGAAAGCTCGCCTCGCGCGCCCAGCCGGTGCGGATGCCGGCGAGCGCGAACCCCATCCGCTCGCGGAAGGGCCGGCCCTTCACCCGGAGCTTTCCAGATCCACCTCGATCGCCGCTGCCCGGCTGGCATGGGTGATCATCCCGTCGATCCCGGCGCGCAAATCGCCGGTCTCGCGCTGCACGTCGAGCCGGGCATTGTCGCGCTTGCGATACTCGGCCTCGGTCTTGTCGATCTCGCGCTGGTCGACGCCGACCGCCTGCATCGCCTGGCGCGCCATCATCACCGCGCTTTCGAGCAGCTCGCGCACCACGCCGCCCACCGGCGCGCCCTTCATCTTGATCACGCTGCGCCGGTCATAGGCACGGACGAACACCGTCGCCTTGGGGAAGGCATAGTGCACCGCCTCGAGGAACTCGGTGTCGATCTTGTCGCCGTCGTTGCAGAACAGCACCAACTCGGCCTCGGCCGCGCCCGCCTGGCGCAGCATGTCGATGCGAAGGCCATCGCCATAATAGACCTTCATGCCGAAGTCGTTGGCGGTCTGGATCATCTCGACATCGGTATCGATGATGGTCACCGGAATGTCCTGCGACAGCAGCATCTGCGCCACCGTCTGGCCGAACCGGCCATAGCCGATGACCACGGCGTTCGAGCCCTCGTGCCGCGGCAGGTCCAGCCCCACGGCGCTGGGCGCCGGCTCGGTGCGCAGCCTCTTGGTCGCCATCATCAGGAACGGCGTAGTGGCCATGGAGAGCGTGACGATCGCGCCGAAGATGCTCGCCGCCTGCCCCTCGATCAGCATCGCCGACTGCGCCTGGGCGAACAGCACGAAGCCGAACTCGCCGCCCTGGCTGAGCAGCACGCCAAGCGCAAAGGCCTGGCGCCGCGGCATGCCGAACAGCAGGCCCAGTCCCATGATGATCGCGGCCTTGGCGGCGATCAGCGCCAGTGCCATGCCGACCACGAAGAAGGGCCGCTCGGCGATCGCGTGCAGGTTGAGCGTCATGCCCACCGCGAGGAAGAACAGGCCGAGCAGGATCGAGCGGAACGGCTCGACATCGGCCTCCAGCTCGTGCCGATAGGGCGAGTCCGCCAGCATCACGCCGGCGATGAATGCGCCCAGCGCCGCCGAAAGCCCCAGCATCTCCATGATCGCAGCGGCGGCGATCACGGTGAACAGGCCCGCGAAGATGAACATCTCGCGCTCGCCGAGATTGCCGATCAGCCGGAACAACGGGCGCAGCAGGTAGCGGCCGGCCAGGATCAGGCCGATGATCGCCGCTACCGTGTAGATGCCGAGCAGCCATCCCGGCGGCCCGCCCTGATCGTGCGGGTTGCGCGAGAGCGCGGCGACGATGGTGATCAGCGGGACGATCGACAGGTCCTGGAACAGCAGGATCGCGAAGGCGCGCTCGCCGAACGGGGTGCGCAGCCGGCCCGCCGATTGCAGCAACGGCAGCACCTGCGCGGTCGAAGACAAGGCCAGCGGCAGGCCCAGGGCGAGCGCCGCCCCCATCGAGCTGCCGGTCGCGAACCACACCATGGCGGCGACCACCAGTCCGCAGATCGTCACCTGGAGCAAGCCGAGCCCGAAAATGTCGCGCCGCATCCGCCAGAGCCGGCCCGGGCTCAGCTCCAGCCCGACCAGGAACAACAGCAGCGCGATGCCCAGCTCGGCAATGCCCATCTTGCTCTCGGCATCGCCGACCAGCCCGAGCACTTGCGGCCCGACGACCGCGCCCGCGACGAGATAACCGAGCGTCGCACCCAGTCCCAGCCGGCGGAACAGCAGCACGAACAGCAGCGCAAAGCCGAGCAGCGGTACATATTCGCCGAGCAGCGAGGCTTCCGAATGCTCCATCAGCCCTGCGCCTTTCGCGCTGCTTCGGCCACCGCCTCGAAGGCCAGCCGGATCGCGGCATGACGGCCGCGATGCTCGAGCGCGGGGGTGAACAGGTCGAGGCCAGGCCAGTCTGGCGGCGTCGTCCGCTCGCCGGCGAGCCATGCGGTCAGGCCGTCGCGCGCCGCTTCCAGCTCCGCGAGCGTGCGGCCCGGCGCATGCGCCTCCATCAGCGCCGCCGATGCCTGGCCGAGCGCGCAGGCACGCACGACCATGCCGATCTCCGCGATCCGGCCGCTATCGTCCAGGGTCACGTCAACCGTGACGCGGCTCCCGCAGACCGGGGATCGCTTCTCGGAAGAGGCCATCGCCCCCTCCAGCCGCGCGTCGAACGGCACGGAGGCCGCCAGGCGCAGGATTTCGGTGTTGTAGAGGGGCGCGTTCATTCCGCTCCCGACTTAGGGGAGCGCGCCGCGATGCGCGACCCCCTATCGGGTAGAATTTGCCTCGGCGCGATTGGCGACGCTGCCATTGTCGCTCTCGCCACCGAACACCGGCTCGCCCTTGCGGCGGCGATCGACGAAATCGGCGATGCTCGCGCTGGTCGCGTTGAGCAGCGGATAGGTGGTCGACTTGGTGATCCATTGCGGCCGGTTGGCCGGGCCGCCGCTCACCGTGTCGAACAGCAGCACGATCAGCAGGAAGCCGATGCTGACCAAGATCAGCCCCTTCAGCGCACCGAAGCCCAGGCCCAGCGCGCGGTCGATCGGGCCAAGGAAGCTCTCGCGGGTGCGCGATCCGATCGCGCGGGCGAGCAGCCGCCCGCCGAAATAGGTGACGCCTACCAGGATGACGAAGGCGAGCACCGCACCGCCCTGCTCGGTACCGACCATCCCGGCCAGCCCCGCGGCGAGCGGGGTGTGGAACAGCTTGAGCGCCAGCACGATCAGCAGCCAGGCGACCAGCGCCAGCACTTCGGTGACGAAGCCGCGGATGAAGCCCAGCACGGCCGACCCGCCGATGGCGAGCAGCACGATGATGTCGAGCCCGGTCAAAGTCATTGGAACACGTCCCTCCCGCGACGGGCTATGCCTCAAGCCGATCGGGAGCGGAAGCCACTCTCCCTCTCCTGCTCGCGAGAGAGGGTCGGGGCGGGAAGCAAGCGACGCCCACGCCCGGCCCACCAAGCTTGCAGAATAGGATTTCGCCTGCTTGGCTCGCACAGCCGGCCTATCCCCGGCCGCTCTTTGATTTTGTTGGAAAAATAGGATCCCTCTCGCGCGGGAATCTGACGCGCGATGGGTCACCTTGCGGGAGTCGGGGCAGGCCAGGCAATCCGCTGTGCACGACCTTCGCGATCTTTGCCGAGTCGACGCAGCGACCGATGTTGGATCGTCACCCCTGCCGGGTGATCCGCAGTGCCCAGCGATCGTAGCCGAGTTCCTCGACCCGCTTCATGATCGCCTGCGCCACGGCCGAGGAGGGCACCGCCTCGCGCGACAGCACCCACAGATAGCGACCGCTCGGCTCGCCGACGATCGACCATGCATAGTCGTCACCATGGTCGAGCACCCAATAGTCGCCGGTGTAGAGCGGCCCGAAGAACGAGACCTTGAGCTTGGCGTTGGTCGCCTCGTCGGCAACGATCGCCTTGCCCTCCGAGACGCTGCGGTCGCCGTCCGGCCAGTTGTGCGTGCCGCTGTTGGTCACGCTGATCTTGCCGTCCTCGAGCAGCGCATATTCGGCGGTCACCGCGTCCAGGCCCTTCTCGAAGCGGTTCTCGTGGCGGGCGAGTTCGTACCATTTGCCGAGATAGCGGCTCAGCTCGACCGGCTTGGCCGGCTCGGGCACCTTCTTGTTGATCACCGGCGGTCGCGTGGCGCGCGAATAGAGGAAGATGCCGCCGATCGCGGCGACTGCGACGCCCGAGGCGATGGAAATGGCAGTGGAACGCTTCATGGCCCGCACTGTGCGGCGTAAGTAACGGAAAGGATAGCCCTCTCAGTGCCAGGGCTTGCAGATGCGCTCCTTGTCCTTCCACAGCGGCATGATCCGCACCCGGCGCTTGCCATAATAGCTGAGGTCCATCCACGCGCGCACCGGCACGCCGGGGCGGGTGTAGATGTCCTGGTCTCCCCAGCGCTCGTTGCCGGTCTCGCAATGCATCCAGCCCTGGCGCTGCAGGGCCTCGACCAGCCGGTAGATCTCCTCCTGCCCGCCATTCTTCCACAGGGTGAGATGGTCGAAGCCCCCCTGCCCCTTGCTGCCGATCAGGTCGACGGCGGCTTCATAGGGGCCTTCGCCCAGCACCAGGACCGGCTCCCGGCGGCAGCGCGCACGGAAGGCATCGATCTTCACGCATTTGGTGAAGCCGGCGCGGCGCGCATCCTCCGCGGTGCCGCTGACCGGGAGCCCGGCAAAAGCGAGCGACGATGGCGGCGTATATGCGGGCTCGCGACCAGCCGCGAGGATCGCCGCCATGAGCACAATGGCGCACGCGGTCGGCACCAGCATCCCGGGGCGCGCCCAATCGGCGGCCAGTTCTCGCAGCATCACGCGCTCCGGCAGTCTCTCCTGGAGACGATATTCCATCACGCCGTAAGCGATTACAACCCCATAGCGGCCAGCCGAAGCCGCGCCTCACCGCCCGAGCAGGTGATCGACGAACTGGGCGAGCGACTTGAACCCTGCGAGCTGCAACCCGCCCTTGTCCTTGACCTGCGCCATCGGGGCGAGCGCGCGGCCGAAGCCCAGCTTGGCGGCTTCGCGGCAGCGCAGCGCGCCATGCGCGACGGGGCGCACTTCGCCCGACAGCGCGATCTCGCCGAACACCACCGCATCCACCGGGATCGGCCGCTCGGACAGCGCCGAGACCAGCGCCGCCGCCACCGCCATGTCCGCCGCCGGGTCCTGCACCCGATAGCCGCCGGCGATGTTGAGATAGACTTCGCAAGTCGAGAAGCTCAGCCCGCAGCGCGCCTCCAGCACCGCGAGGATCATCGACAGCCGCGCCGAATCCCAGCCCACCACTGCGCGCCGCGGCGTCGCTCCGCTCGCCAGCCGTACTGTGAGCGCCTGCACCTCGACCAGCACCGGCCGCGTCCCCTCCAGCGCGGGGAAGACGACCGTGCCGGTGACGTTCTCGTCGCGCGAGGTGAGGAACAGCGAGGAGGGATTGGAGACTTCCTCCAGACCCTCGGTCTGCATCGCGAATACGCCGATCTCGTCGGTGCCGCCGAAGCGGTTCTTCACCGCGCGCAGGATGCGATACTGGTGGCTGCGCTCGCCCTCGAACGCCAGCACTGTGTCGACCATGTGCTCGAGCACGCGCGGGCCGGCGATGCTGCCGTCCTTGGTGACGTGGCCGACCAGCACCACGGCGGTGCCGCGCTCCTTGGCGAAGCGGATCAGCTCGCCCGCGCTCGCCCGCACCTGGCTCACCGTGCCCGGCGCCCCCTCGATCAGGTCCGAATGCATGGTCTGGATCGAATCGATGATCAGCAGCGCCGGCGGCGCGCCTTCGCCCACCGTGGTGAGGATGTCGCGTACCGATGTCGCCGCGGCGAGCTGCACCGGCGCCTTGCCCAGACCCAGTCGCCGCGCACGCAGCCGCACCTGGTCCGCCGCCTCCTCGCCCGAGACATAGGCGACCGAGAGCCCGCGCAGCGCGACCTTGGCTGCGGCCTGCAGCAACAGGGTCGACTTGCCGATGCCCGGGTCGCCGCCGATCAGCGTCGCGGACCCTTCGACGAACCCGCCGCCCAGCGCACGGTCGAGCTCGGCAATCCCGGTCGCCATGCGATCGGGCAGCGCGATATCGGTATTCAGCCCAGTGAGCATGATCGCCCGACCGCCCGACTGGAGATTGTGCTTCGACTGGAACGGCGTCACATTGGCGTTGGCGTCCTCGACCAGCTGGTTCCACTCGCCGCAATCGCCGCATTGCCCCGCCCATTGCGCGGTGACCGAGCCACAGGCCTGGCAGACATAACGCTTCTTCGGTTTCGCCATGGCGCGAGACCTAGCGCGAGAACAGGACGAGAACAAGCCTTCAAATCCGCACCGCAGGTTGCTCCCCGCGCGCGCGGAATGTATGCGCCCGCCATGAAGCCCACCGACCTCCGCGTCGCGCTGTTCAGCGGCAACTATAATTATGTCCGCGACGGCGCGAACCAGGCGCTCAACCTGCTCGTCGGATATCTCCTGTCGCAGGGGGTGGCCGTCCGCGTCTATTCGCCGACCACCGGCACGCCCGCCTTCACGCCCATCGGCGATCTGATCAGTGTCCCGTCCTGGCCGGTTCCCGGCGGGCGTGAGGAATATCGCTTCGCAACCGGCCTGCCGCGCACCACCCAAGCGGACCTGGAAGCCTTCGCGCCCAATATCGTGCACCTCTCCGCGCCGGAGTTCCTTTGTCACGGCGCGCTCAAATGGGCACAGCGCAACCAGATCGCGACACTGGCCTCGCTCCACACGCGCTTCGAGACCTATCCGGCCTATTATCATCTCGGCTTCCTGGAGAAGCCGCTGATCCGCCTGCTCACCCGCTTCTACAACCGCGCCGATCACGTCGTGACCCCAGGCAAGTCGACCGCCGACCTGATCCGCAGCTGGGGCGTCACCACGCCGATCACCACCTGGGCACGCGGCGTGAATCACGCGCGGTTCAACCCGGGCGCGCGCAGCCTGGAATGGCGGCGCTCGCTCGGCATCGGCGACGAGGAAGTCGCGGTCGGCTTTCTCGGCCGGCTGGTGCTGGAAAAGGGGCTCGACGTGTTCGCCGAGGTGATCGGGGCGCTTCGCGAGCGCGGCGTGCCGCACCGGGTGCTGGTGATCGGCGAAGGCCCGGCCCGCCAATGGTTCGCCGAGCGCGTGCCCGAAGCGGTGTTCACCGGCTTCCAGGGCGGCGACGATCTCGGCCGCGCAGTCGCCTCGATGGACGTGTTCTTCAACCCGTCGCTCACCGAGACCTTCGGCAACGTCACGTCGGAGGCGATGGCCAGCGGCGTTCCCGTGGTCGCCGCCCGCGCGACCGGGGCGATCGACCTGGTCGAGGATGGCGAGAACGGCTTCCTCGTCCCCCCGCGCGACGTTGGGGCCTATGCCGATGCGATCGCCCGCTTCGTCGCCGATCCCGAACTCCGCCGCCGCGCCGGTGCCGAAGGCCATGCCCGCGCCCGCGCGCTGATCTGGGACGACGTCAACCAGAAGGTGCTCGACGCGTATCTGGGGCTGATGGAACACTAACTCCCTCTCCCCGCAGGCGGGGAGAGGGAGACCCTACTTCCAGTCGTACTTCAGACCTTCCTCGCGGAAGGCAAAGCGGTCGAGGTGCCGTTCCACCGCGCCCTTCAGCCCTTCGAGCTGCTCGGTCGAGCTCGCATCGATGCGGATGTCGAGACCGGTCTCGGCGACGTTGAAGGTCACCACCGCGTCGCCGGGATGATCGGCACCGCGCGCGTCCTTCGGGAAGATCACCGTGCCGTTCTCCGGAGTGAACTCGACCTGGAGGTTGTGCTCCCAATGCTTGCACAATTGCTGGAGGTAGCGGCTGGCATGGTCGGTCGGCGCCAGCGTCTCGGCCGAAAAGGTCGTGAGGGTCATGGATATCTTCTCCCTCGGCGACGGCACGATCCCGAGCCGCCGCCGCAGTAGTTCAATGCGCGGCATCGCGCTTAGAGCCGCTCGATCTTCCGCGCCGCCTCGTCGAGGATCTCGGCGACGTCGTGCAGCATGTCGGAACTGATGCCCTCCGCCGCAAGCCGCTCCTGGAGGACGGTGCGCAGATTGCCCATCGCCCGGCGGATCGGCCCGCCATCGGCGCGCTCGCGCATGCCGGCAAGCTGCTTGAGCCGTTCGAACAGCGCCTCCACTTCCTCGGTCCGCTCGGCGAGATGCGCCGTGCCGTCCGCGGTGATCGCGAACTGCTTCTTGGCGCCTTCGCTCCGGGTTTCCTCGATCAGCCCCATCTCGTCGAGCATGCTGAGCGTCGGATAGACCACGCCCGGGCTGGGGGCATAGGCGCCGCCCGACCGCTCCTCGATCTCGCGGATCAGGTCATAGCCATGGCGCGGCTGCTCCTCGATCAGCTTGAGCAGGATGAGGCGGAGTTCGGTGCCGTCGAACATGCGGCGGCGGCCGCCGCGCTCGCCATGACCGAAGCCACCGCGCCCGCCAAAGCCGAACGCCATGGCGAAATCCGCCCCGCCAAAGCCGCCGCGGCGGCCGAAATGCATGCCACGCTGGCCGCAATGATGATGTCGCATAATATCTCCCGCGCGAATCTTGATATGCACAAGATATATCTTGAAAGGATTTTGACAAGAGGCGGGTTTGGAGAAATCGCTTTCTCCATGTCACCGCGCCAACTTCATCGTCGTTCCCATTTCCCGTCATCCCCGCGAAGGCGGGGATCCAGGGTAGCTTGGGACGAGCGACGCAATCGGGCACATGCTCGCCGGAAACGGCAAGGCGAGCCGAACGGCCGTCGCACCTGGCCCTGGATCCCCGCCTTCGCGGGGATGACGCGTATTGGATGCCCCGCCCTACCGGGCCATCAGCATCCCCCGCACGCCCGAGCGGAACAGCGGCAACCGTGCACCCAGCCGCAGCCCCGCATGCCGCACCGCCCGCGCGAGCGGGCGTTCGTCGGTGTAGAGCTTCACCAGCAGGTTGGTGCCCAGCCACAGCGGCCGCGCGGCGGCGCGGTGCGCTTCCTCATAGGCGCGGATCCCCTGCTCGCCGCCCGGATCGCGCCCCCGCCGCGCCGCCTCGCCCACCACCGCGGCGAGCAGCGCCTGGCCGCTCAGCCCCAGATTGAAGCCATGCGCCGTCACCGGGTGCATCCCCACCGCCGCGTCGCCAATCAGCGCCGCCCTCCGCGCCCCGAAATGCTTCGCCCAGGTGGTGACCAGCGGATAGACGTGCCGCGATCCCGCCACTTCCATCGCCCCGAGCAGGTTCGCCGATCGCCGGGTCAATTCCTCCCCCAGCGCCGCGTCGGGCAAGGCGGCGAGCTGCTCTATCTCGCGCTCGGGCAGGGTCAGCACCACCGAGGACATGCCGTTGTTGAGCGGCAGCAGCGCGATCGTCTGGCCATGGCCGAACCATTCGGTCGCCACTTGCGCGTGCCATTTGGAATGGGCGACCCGGCAGACCAGCATCGAGCGGCCGAGCCGGTTCACTTCCGCCGCGATGCCGAGCTGCTCCCTGAGCGGCGACATCCGCGAATCCGCCGCGACCAGCAACCGCCCGCGCACCGTCTCCCCGGTCGACAGCGCCACTTCGGCAAAGCGCCGCCCGGTCCGCGCCGAGTTCACATGCGTGCCGCAGGCCAGCCGCAGGCCCGGCTGCCCGGCCACGGTCTCGAACAGGGCGCGCCGGATATGATGATTGGGCACCAGCCAGCCCAGCGCTTCCCCTGCCGGCCCCGGCTCGAAGTCCAGCGCGAAGGCCGATCGCCCGTTGCGCACCCGCGCGGCCTGGAGCGGCGCGATCTCCGGCAGGCGCTCCCACGCCCCCAGCCGTTCGAGGATGGCGCGCGAGCCATGGGTCAGCGCGATCTCGCGCCCGTCATAGCTCGGATCCGCGAGCGCCGCATAAGGCTGGCGCTCGATCAGCAGCGTCTCCAGCCCCTGGTCGTTCAGCGACCGCGCAAAGGCTAGTCCCGCGGGGCCGCCGCCCACGATGATGACGTCATAGTCCACCGTCCGTCTCCTTCGCCGGACAGGATGCACCTTCACGCGCCCGCGCCAATTGCGTTCGATCAAAGCTTGGGATGCAGAAATCGTCCGCTGCGCCTATCTTGGCGGAATGGCCGACCTTTTCGCCGCCCAGGAACCGAGTTTCCACCCCGAAGCCGCGCCGCCAGCTGGCCCGCTCGCCGATCGCCTGCGCCCGCAGCAGCTCGCCGACGTCGTGGGACAGGAGCATCTCACCGGCCCCGAGGGCGCGATCGGCCGCATGGTCGCGGCGGGGAAGCTCAGCTCGATCATCCTCTGGGGCCCGCCCGGCACCGGCAAGACCACGATCGCCCGGCTGCTCGCCGATGCCGTCGGTCTGCGCTTCGTCGCGATCAGCGCGGTGTTCTCGGGCGTCGCCGACCTCAAAAAGGTTTTCGCCGAGGCCAAGGAATATGCCCGGCTCGGCCGCAAGACGCTGCTCTTCGTGGACGAGATCCACCGCTTCAACCGCGCCCAGCAGGATGGTTTCCTGCCCTATGTCGAGGACGGCACCGTCACCCTGGTCGGCGCCACCACCGAGAACCCGTCATTCGAGCTCAACGCCGCGGTGCTCAGCCGTGCCCAGGTGTTGATCCTGCGCCGGCTCGATCACGAAGCGCTCACTCGCCTGCTCGACCGCGCCGAGGCCGCCGAGGAACGCCCCCTCCCCCTCACCCCAGAAGCGCGCGACGCGCTGGTCGCGAGCGCGGACGGCGATGGCCGGTTCCTGCTCAACCAGGCCGAGACCCTGTTCTCGGTGCAGTTCGAGAAGCCGCTCGATCCCGCCGCGCTCGGCGACTTCCTCCAGCGCCGCGTCGCGGTCTATGACAAGGATCGCGAGGGGCATTACAACCTGATCTCCGCGCTCCACAAATCGGTGCGCGGCAGCGATCCCCAGTCGGCGCTCTATTATCTCGCGCGCATGCTCACCGCCGGCGAGGAGCCGCTCTACGTACTGCGCCGGCTGGTCCGCATGGCGGTGGAGGACATCGGCCTGGCCGACCCCAATGCGCTGGTGCAATGTCTCGCGGCCAAGGACACTTATGAGTTTCTCGGCTCGCCCGAGGGCGAGCTGGCGATCGCCCAGGCCTGTCTCTATGTCGCCACCGCGCCCAAATCGAACGCGGCGTATATGGCGCAGAAGGCTGCGTGGCGCTCGGCCAAGGAAACCGGCTCGCTGATGCCGCCGCAGAACATCCTCAACGCCCCCACCAAGCTGATGAAGCAGATCGGCTATGGCGCGGGCTATACCTATGATCACGACGCAGAGGGCGGCTTCTCGGGCGACAATTACTGGCCCGAGGAGATGGCGCCCCAGACCTTCTACACGCCCACCGACCGCGGCCACGAGAAGCGCATCGCCGAGCGGCTGGCCTGGTGGAACGAGATGCGGGAGCGGCGGCGGGATGCGTGACTGGGACGACGCCACTGCCTTTGCCCGCACCCTGCCCGATGTGGTGATGGAGAGCTGGTGGGGCACGCCCTGTCCCAAGATCAACGGCAAGGGCCTGATGTCCCCGGGCCGTGAGCAGGGCAGCTTCGGGCTGATGGTCACCCACCCGGAGAAGGAGATCCTGTTCGAGACCGATCCGGACACCTTCTGGCAGACCGATCACTACGCCAATTATCCGATGCTGCTGGTCCGCTACGGCACCGACAGCCGCGAGCGGATCGAACTCTACATCCAGCGCGCCTGGTGGGACCGCGCCAAGAAGCCCCAGCGCATCGCCGCGGGAATGGCAGAGCGCCCCTGAACTTCACGGATTTCATCGCCATCGACTGGTCCGGCCAGGCGGTCGAGCGCCCAAAGGGTCTCGCTGTCGCCCGCGCCACGGCGGGCACCACTGCACCTGTGCTGGTCGAGCGCAACTGGTCGCGCCAGGACATTGCCGACTGGCTCGCCGCGCTGGCGGACAAGGGGACCCGCGCGCTGATCGGGCTCGACCTGTCCCCCGCCTTCCCGCTCGTTGATCAGGGCGCATACTTCCCCGGGTGGGAGCTTTCCCCGCCCGACGGCCCGGCGTTGTGGAAGCTGGTGGACGCGCTCTCCGCCGACGATCCGCACCTCGCCGCGACCAGCTTCGTGCAGCACCCGCAAGCCCGCCGCCATTTCCGCCAGATGGGCGATTGCGGCGACCTGTTCCCGCCCGGCCGCGGCCGCTTCCGGGTATGCGAGCACGGCCAGGCAGCGATGCGGCTGTCGCCGTACAGCTGCTTCAACCTCGTCGGCGCCTCGCAGGTCGGCAAGTCGAGCCTCACCGGCATGCGCGTGCTGCACCGGCTGCGGGGCAAGCTGCCGCTCTGGCCCTTCGATCCGCTGCCCGAGAGCGGCCCGGTGCTGGTCGAAATCTACACCGCGCTCGCCGCCCGCGCCGCGGGCATGCGCAAGGGCATCTCCAAGATCCGCGACGCGGCGACGCTCGATGCGCTGCTGGCGGCGCTGGGCTCCGAACCCGCCGCCCCGCTCAGCCGCCACGACGATCACGCCACCGACGCGATGCTCAGCGCCGCCTGGCTGCGCGCGGTGGCGGACGATCCCGGATTATGGGCACCGCAGGGCCTGACGCCCGAGCTGGCGCGCACCGAGGGGTGGACCTTCGGGGTGCGCTGACGCCCTCTCCCCGCAAGCAGGGAGAGGGAGAAGAATTATGCCATCTCCGCCGCGATCTGGCGGATCGCGTTCTCGAAGGCCTCGGGCGGCTGGCCGCCGGAGATCAGCCATTTGTCCTCGATCACGATCGCCGGCACCGAGCGGATTCCGCGGCTCTGCCACAGCTGCTCGGCCGCGCGGACCTCTTCCGTGTAACGGCCCGAGGTCAGCACCTCGCGCGCCGCGGCGCCGTCCAGCCCGGCCTTCTCCGCCGCCGCGACCAGCACGTCCTGGTTCGACGGGTCCTTCTGCTCGGTGAAATAGGTCTCGAACAGCGCGTGCTTTAGCGCCGCCTGCTTGCCCTCGCTCTCGGCCCAGTGGAGCAGCCGGTGCGCGTCGAAAGTGTTGTAGATCCGGCTGTCGGCCGAGCTGTTCATGGTGAAGCCCAGCGCCGCCGCGCGGTCGCGGATCATCTGGCGGTTCGCCGCCGACTGCTCGGGCGTCGAGCCGTACTTCTTGGCGATATGCTCGCCGATATTCTCGCCCTCGGGCGCCATGTTCGGATTGAGCTCGAAGGGCTGGAAATGGATCTTCGCGTCGACCACGCCCTCGGTCCGGGCCAGCGCCTCTTCCAGGCCCTTCAGCCCGATGATGCACCAGGGGCAGGAGACGTCGGAGACGAAATCGATCTTCAGGGGACGGGGCATCGGGAATCCTTTGTCGGTGTTCCCGGCAAGATGGGGACAGCCCGCCCCGATGCAACGCTCTATGCGACCTTCGCCGCCTCCGCGCGGCGGAGATATTCATCCGCCATCTCGAAGCGGATGCGCCGCACGGCGGGATCGTCGCTGTTCGAGGCGCGCGCCCGCTCCTCCCGGGCACGGCGCTGCAGATAGGCGGTCTCGTCTTCCTCGGGCTCGGGCTGGAGCGCCGGCACCTTCGCCTCGCGCGGCGACTCCTCCGGCTTTTTCGGCTCAGTAGCGAGCGCCTCGTACATAGCGGCAAGCGTCAGATACTGCTCGCGGGCGGAACCGCTCAGCTGCTCGGCCATCTCGCGCTGGCGCGCGGCACGGGCCTGATAATAGTCGTGCTGCTTGTTCATCGACCCAATCCCCGCGTCGCGGGTTCATATTAGGAGACGTCGCACAAAAGCGAAGATTCGATACGCAGCAACGGTCGCTCGCCGGCGGCGGTCCGTCGCATATCATGGACCGCCGCCGCCATTTTGGAAAGAGCCGATGCTCAGGGGATGAGCAGCAACTTGCCGGTGGTCGCCCGGCTCTCCATCGCCGCGTGCGCCTGCACCGCATCGGCCAGCGCATAGTCGGTCGCGGGGGCGATCCGCAGCTTGCCCTCGCGCACCCAGTCGAACAGCCGGGCGGTGCGTGCCCGCAGCAGCTCGGGCGTGTGGATATGGTCGAAGAACACCGCATAGCCCAGCTTGATGCTGCGCGGCAGGCTCATGATGTCGATCCGGCCGGGCCCGCCCAGCACCGGGCCGAACCAGCAGAAGGTGCCCGAGCGGCGCAGCGAGGCCAGCGATCCCTCGAACGTCGCCGGCCCCGAGCCGTCATAGACGACATGCACGCCCTCGCCCCCGGTGAGCCGCAGCACCTCGGCGGCGAAATCCCCCTCGGCATCGACGATGACATGGTCCGCGCCCGCCGCCTTGGCCGCCGCGACCTTGGCCTCGCTGGAGACCCGGCCGATCACCGTGCCGCCGCGCAGCTTGACGATCTGGGTGAGCAGCTGCCCCAGCCCGCCCGCGGCCGCATGGACCAGTGCGACGTCGCCCGGCCGGACGGGGTAGAAGTCGGTGGCGAAGTGGCTGGCGGTGAGGCCCTGCATCATCAGCGAGGCGGCGGTGCGGTCGTCGATATCGTCGGGGATCGGCACCAGCGCGGACGCCGGGATGGCGAGGCGCTCGGCATAGCTGCCCGGGGCATAGACCCAGGCCACCCGCTGGCCGACCGCCAGGTCGGTCACGCCCTCGCCCAGCGCCAACACCCTGCCCGCCCCCTCGACGCCCAGGGCGCGGGGCAAGGGCATCTCGTGCCAGGCCATGCCGTTGCGGACGCCGATGTCCATGAAGTTGACACCGGCGGCGGCTATCTCGACCAGCACTTCTCCCGGGCCCGGAACGGGCTCAGGAAATTCAAGTATATCAATAACTTCCGAACCACCAACTGCGGTCATGACGATGGTCTTCATGGTCTTTACTCCTAATTGAACGATCATTCCAGAATTGGTCAAAAAAACTCAGCGCAAGGCGCGCATCGCAAGATCCACCAGGGCGGAGAGCTGCGCCGGGCCAGCCCCGCCGCGCGCGGCGAGGCGAACGCTGGCGATGGTGGCGATCAGGAAGGCGGCCAGGCTGTCCATGTCGAGATCGGCGGCGATATCGCCCTGTTCCCGGGCAAGCGCGAGCGCCGCCTTGACCGCGCGGACGAGCGTGGCGCCGGACGCCTCGCGCAGCTTGACCAGGTCCGGCCGGCCGCAGCCGAACTCCACCGTGGAGCTGACGCCCAGACAGGCCCGGTCCGCCTCCGCCACCACCCGATCGAACATCGCGCGGATGCCCTCAATCGCCTGGTCGCGGCTGGTCAGCAGCTCGGCGTGGGTGCGCACCTCGCCCTGCGAATAGCGTTTCACCGCAGCGAGATAGACGCCCCATTTGTCACCGAACGTGTCGTAGAGGCTCTGCCGGCCGATCCCCATCGCATCGACGAGCATCTGCGCCGACGCGCCTTCGAAGCCATGCGCGCGGAAAACCTCCACGGCGGCCTGGACGGCGGTATCGATGTCGAATTCGCGGGGACGTGCCATGCAGGGGAGATAATGTACTGGAACGATCGTTCAAGATGTGGTTCAGGAAGAAATGGACACCGGAACGTTCGTACACCGATGATGGCACCGCGCTGGTATCGCGACCTCGATCCGAACGGCCGGAGGGCGTTCGCCTCCACCTATGCGGCGTTCAGCATGGATGCGATGAACATCCAGCTCTACTCGTTCATATTGCCGGTGCTGCTGACGCTGTGGCACCTCTCCCCCTCGGCCGGCGGCCTGCTGGCAACGGTGACCCTGGTCGCCTCCGCCGCCGGTGGCTGGCTGGCGGGCATGCTCTCCGACCGGCTGGGCCGGGTCCGGGTGCTCAAGGCGACGATCCTGTGGATGGCGCTCTCGACCATGGCCTGCGGCCTGGCGCAGAGCTACGAACAATTGCTCGTCGCGCGGATCATCCAGGGCGTGGGTTTCGGCGCCGAATGGGCGGTGGGCGCGGTGTTCATGGGCGAGATCGCCGCGGCGGCGACGCGCGGCCGGCTGGTCGGCACCGCACAGAGCGCCTGGGCGGTCGGCTGGGGACTCGCCGCCCTGAGCGCCACCCTCGCCACCGCGCTGCTGCCCGTCGAACCCGGCTGGCGCGCGGCCTTCTTCCTGAGCCTGCCGGCGGCCGGTGCCATCTTCCTCGTCCGCAGGAGGCTGGAGGAATCCCCCACCTTCCTCGCGGCTTGCCCGGCGGGTTCCGGTCCGCGCGGACAGGACTGGCACCGGATCTTTGCAGCGCCGATGCTGGGCAACACCCTGCGCGGGTCGCTGCTCGCGATCGGCACGCATGGCGGCTATTGGGCATTGGCGACCTGGTGGCCGACCATGCTGAAGCTCGAGCGCGGCATGACCATAGCGCAGGCCGCGACGCACATGGCGATGCTCGTCGGCGGATCGCTGGCGGGCTATGCAATCGGCGCCACGCTCAGCGACCGGATCGGCCGCCGGGGCACGCTCGCCCTGTTCGCGGCGGGCGGGATCGTCACCGTGCTGGTCGCCACCGAACTGCCGCTGTCCGACGCCGCGCTGCTCGCGCTCGGCGCACCGCTGGGGCTGTTCGCCATGGGGCTGTACAGCGCGATCGGCCCGGTGCTGAACGAGCTCTACCCGACCCGGCTGCGCGGTTCGGGCCTCGGCTTCTGCTACAATGTCGGGCGCGGCGTGGCCGGGCTGGCGCCGTTCGCGGTGGGCGGCAGCATCGCCACTTATGGGATCGCGCATTCGATCGGGATCTATGTGTCGGTCGCCTATGTGCTGGTGCTGGTGGCGGCGCTGCTGCTGCGCGAGACGCGGGGGATGGAGCTGGTGGGGGCGTAAATTCTCTCCCTCTCTCCGCTTGCGGGGAGAGGGTTGGGGAGAGGGGCATGACGCTGGCAGCGCGCTTTCCGCTCCTGAATCAAGACACACTCCCCCTCTCCCCGGCCCTCTCCCCCAAAGGGGAGAGGGAGAACGGCGCCTAAAACCCCAGCTCGCTCAGGCTCGGATGGTCCGCCGGCCTTGGCCCCGCCGGCCAGCGCAGGGCGCGCTCGCGTTCCTGGATGGGATGCTCGTTCGCGGCGGTGAGCCTGCGCCGGATCAGCCCGGCATGGTCCAGCTCGATCTCCTCGCTGCCATAGACGCGGAACCAGGTGCCGCTGTCGGTATGGAACTCGGCGGCGTGGCGGATGCTCAGCCGGCTCTCGCTTTCCGACCAGGGCTCGAGCAGGACCCGCAGATCGAGCTCGCGGCGGAACTGGCGTTCGAGGAACCCGCGGATCTGCTCGCGCCCCCACAGGAAGGTCACCCGGTTGCGCCACTGGCAATCGATCGTGTGGCTGAGCAGCAGCCCATCCAGGTTGCGCAGGTTCCAGGCATTCTCGGCATCGCGGACATGCCATTCCGTCGCCGGACTGAAGCGGGGCATCGGGTTTTCCAAACTCACAGGGCGTCTCCGCGCATATGGCGCGTGGGCGCGGCCACCCGCCAGTTAGGTGGTGTTAGTTTCCGATCGTGGCGAACCGCCCCTCACAGCAGATCATAGCGTTTAACGAGCGGTCGCCGCCCGTCCGGACTATCTCGGAATCGTACCCATGCTGCCCCGAAAGGACCGATCATGTCGAACCTGATGCCCGAAACCGTCACCGATCGCCGCGGCTTCGTCCATGGCGCCGCCGCCATCGCCGCCCTGCTCGGCGGTGCCGCCACCGCCCAGGCCGCTGGCGCCTCGCGCGGCGCCGCGCCTGCCCCCGTCGGCTTCGGCCCGGTCAAGCAGGTCGATGCCGGCCCACTCAGCATCGGCTATGTCGAGATGGGCCCGGCGACCGGCCCGGTGGTGCTGCTCTTCCATGGCTGGCCCTATGACATCCACGCCTTTGTCGAAGTCGCACCGCTGCTGGTGGCGCGCGGCTACCGCGTGATCATCCCCTATCTGCGCGGCTATGGCAGCACCGTCTTCCGCTCGGCCGACACCTTCCGCAACGCGCAGCAGGCCGCGGTCGCGCTGGACGGCATCGCGCTGATGGACGCGCTGGGCATCAAGAAGGCGATCGTCGCCGGGTTCGACTGGGGCGGCCGCACCGCCGACATCATGGCGCTGCTCTGGCCGGAGCGCTGCACCGCGCTGGTCTCGGTCAGCGGCTATCTGATCGGCAGCCAGGCCGCCAATGCCGCGCCGCTGCCGCCCGCCGCCGAGCTGCAATGGTGGTACCAGTTCTATTTCGCCACCGCGCGCGGCGAGGCCGGCTATGCGAAGAACACCGATGCGTTCAACAAGCTGATCTGGCAGCTCGCCTCGCCCAAATGGCAGTTCGACGACGCCACCTTCGCGCGCACCGCCGCTTCCTTCACCAACCCGGACCATGTCGCGCTGGTGATCCACAATTACCGCTGGCGCCTCGGCCTGGCCCAGGGCGAGGCGAAGTATGATTCGATCGAGGCGAAGCTGGCGACCACCCCGCCGATCACCGTGCCGACGATCACGATGGAAGGCGACGCCAATGGCGCGCCGCACCCCGCGCCCGAACAGTATCGCAGCAAGTTCACCGGCCCCTATGAGTTCCGGCTGATCAGCGGCGGCATCGGCCACAACCTGCCGCAGGAGGCGCCGGCCGCCTTCGCCAAGGCGGTGCTCGACGTCGCCAAGATGGCGGGGTGAGGGCGATGGAGATCAAGCGTCTTTCCGCCGCCGCCCTCGCCTGCGCGACCCTGTTGTTCGGGGTCGCGGCCACCTGGCCGAAGCAGGAGGTGCAGCGCTCGCCGGTGTTCGGCGTCGAGCTGCCCAAGGGCTATCGCGACTGGCAGGTGATCAGCGTGGCGCACGAGGCCGGCAAGAACAACGACATCCGCGCCATCCTGGGCAACGACATCGCGATGAAGGCCTATCGCCAGAACATCCGCCCCTTCCCCGACGGGGCGATCATCGTCCGCGTGGCGTGGCAGTATGAATCGTCGCCGCGCAACGACAGCGTGTTCCCGGCGCCCCAGTCCTTCGTGGCCGGCGCGCCGACCAATGTGCAGGTGAGCGAGAAGGACTCGAAGCGCTTCGCCAAGACCGGCGGCTGGGGCTATGCCCAGTTCGAGAAGGGCGTGGCCGACCCGAGCGTGCCGCTGATCCAGTCCTGCTATGCCTGCCACATCAAGCTGGACGCGATCGACAAGGAAGCCGACCTGGTCTTCACCAACTATTCGGAGTGAGGTTTGCCGGCGCCCGGGTCTGTGGATCCGGGCGCTGGTGGCTGATTATGGGTGGATTGCGGTCATTCGCTCCCATCGTAGACAAAGGGCAGCTTCAGACCATGCTCGCGCATAACTTGAGAGTAGAAATCAACACGCGACTGGAGCTCATCAACGAGCTCCTTCAAATCGTGCCAATGATCTGAATCCGGCTCTGCGCCGGCGAGGGCCGTCGCCGCCATTCGGCTGAGACTAAACAGCGTATCTCCCTGAATGAGCATTCCCGGAAACTGTCGTCCAGGGTGACGCATAACCGCCGCGTTAGTCGCGTCGGAGTATATCTCGATCGGCTCCGTACGCATTCAGGCTCCCCGTCTGTCAGGGGCATTTTGGCTAGCGGCGGCCATGTCCGCAACTGGCGGCGCTTGCACCCTGACGGCTTACGGCACTGACCCAATTGCTGGCTAAGGTGGAGCGCAATCGTGCACGGTTGCTATCGGTAACCACCGGGTATCTGGGGCAGCTTCGAGCAATCTTCGCTTATGGTCTCGTCATATGCGGTGTCGGAAATCGATGCCCCCACCCAGGTATTGGCAATCAGATCGGGGCTCATAAGCGGGCCACCTTTACCAGAAACACGTGCTACTCTCGCGATGTCATTCGCAAGGGATGAAGAGGGCCGTACGATCACCGATTCATATCGATCGATTACGGTGCCTCGCTTGTCGAGCGCGGTGATCCTGCGGAAACAGATGCCGGTCGTAGCCTCATTCTTTGCAAACAAGGTGATCGGAATAAGCATGATCGAACATGCGATCACCGAACCAATGAGTCTGCGCATGTCTAGAGTCTATCGCCTGTTCCAACGTCTGCAACTGGGGCGTTAGCGGACCGACTGCTTTGGAGCGAAAACTGACATAATTCCAACAGCGCCCCACCCACCTCACTGATAGCGCAGCATCTTCTCGAACCCCTCGTTCGTCTTGGTCATCCTGGCGATCTTGCGCAGATGGCCGCGAACGTGCCGTTCGAACTTGGCGTCGTCATAGATGCCGGTCGCCCGATATTCGTCCTGGGCGATCAGTTCCTTGATGCGCTTGGCCATCGCAGCCTGATCGTCGGTGCAGTCCGCGGCTTGCAGCGCGCGGCAGACCCATTCCTCGGCCGCGGCCTTGTCGTAATCGTCCTGCGCCTCATAGCCGCGCCGGTCCGCCGCCGCCTGGTCGAGCCGCGAGACCTCGAACCGGCGCTCGAGCCATTTCCGGACCTGCGCGCCGTCCCATGGCTTTGGTGAAGTCATCCGCATCCCTTTCTTCCAAACCGGAGCGCCATGCCCGAATGGATGCGGGAGGGACAGCGGCCCTGTGCGATCGCGGATGGATCTCGCCCGAATACGAAGGTGCCCACGGCCGGCGACGCTGATAGCCGACCGTGGGCATGGGGCGCCGGCGCAGGGGGCGCTGGGGACCGCCGGCGCCTCAACTCATTGCGCGGTCGCCGCCTTCTCGATCTGGCTGGCCACTGCCGGCGCGTGCGAGACCATCACCACGTGCGAGGCGCCCTTCACCACCACCGTGGCGCGCGACTTGGCGCGATCGGCCATGAACGCCTGGGCGGCGGGCGGGATGTTCTTGTCCGCGTCGCCATAGATGAACCAGGAGGGGATGTGCTTCCACGCCGGCGCGGTGCTCGCCTCGCCCAGCGCGGTATCGGCGATCGGGCGCTGGCCGGCGGCCATCAGCTTCGCATCGGCCAGGGGCACGTCCGCCGCAAACTGGTCGTGGAACTTCGCCTGGAGGATGTAGAGGTCGTTGCCGCCGCCGCTGAGCTTGACCGGCGGGGCGAGCGTCGGCGGCAGGGTGCTGCCCGGGAACTTGCCGGTCAGGGCAAGGGCGCTCTCGCCCTCTTCGGGGGCGAAGGCGGCGACATAGACCAGCGCCTTGACGTTCGCGGCGCCCTCGGCCGCCTCGCTGATCACCGAGCCGCCATAGCTGTGCCCGACGAGCACGACCGGGCCGTCGATGCTCTTGAGCAGGTCGGCAACCGAGTCGGCGTCGCCGCGCACGCTGCGCAGCGGGTTGGCCGCGGCGATGACGGTATAGCCGTCACGCTCGAGGATCTTGATGACGCCGTTCCAGCTCGACGAGTCGGCGAAGGCGCCGTGGACGAGGACGACGGTGGGCTTCACCGGCGCGGCCCTGGTCTGGGCCTGCGCGGCGGGCGCCAGGGCGGTGGCGGCGAGCAGGAGCCCGCCGGCGATGAGCTTCTTCATGATGGTTCTCCCTACAGCGCCGCGTTCAGACGAGCGCGACGACGGCATCGATATTGCCCTTGATCGCCTTCGAATAGGGGCAGGTGCGGTGCGCGGCCTCGATCAGCTGGCGGGCGATCTCCGGCTCGATACCGGGGACGCTGACGTTGAGGCGGGCGGCGAGCGAATAGCCGTCATCGCCGTGGCGCAGATCGACCTCGGCATCGATCGCCAGGTCGGCCGGCAGGGTGATGCCCCTGGCCTTGGCGGCGATGCCCATCGCGCCTTCGAAGCAGGCGGACCAGCCGGCGGCAAAGAGCTGCTCGGGATTGGTGCCCGCGCCGGCGCTGCCGGGCACGGCGAGCTGGATGTCGAGGCGACCGTCCGAGCTGCGGGCGGCGCCTTCGCGGCCACCGGTCACATGGACATTGGCGGTGTACAGGGTCTTGTCGGACATGGATGTTCTCCTTGGGATCGGGTGGTTCAGCGCAGCGAACGGAAGGCGGCGCGGACTTCCTCGGCGAAGATCCGGGGCTGTTCCCAGGCCGCGAAATGGCCGCCATTGCTGGCTTCGTGGAAGTAATAGAGGTTGGTGTAGCAGCGCTCCGCCCAGCTCTTCGGCGCGCGGAAGATCTCGCCGGGGAACACGCTCACCGCCACCGGCAGGTCGATCACGCCGCGGGCGTTGAAGTTGTTGGTGTGGTCTTCCCAATAGATGCGCGCGGCGGAGGCACCGGTCTGGGTCAGCCAGTAGAGCGACATGTCGTCGAGGATCGCATCACGGCCGAGGACGCCCTGGGGATTGCCGGCGGGATAGGTCCACTGGCCGATCTTCTCGTACATCCAGGCGGCCATGCCGACCGGCGAGTCGACCAGCGAATAGCCAATCGTCTGCGGCCGGGTGTTCATCATCGCCGCATAGGCCGAATTGTCGCGGTAGAAGGCGACGAGCTGGTCGAAGGCGAAGCGCTCCTTCTCCGACAGGCTCGCCGGCGCCGGATCGCCCGCGGCGAGGATGTGGGCGATCTCGGCGGGGACGACGGCGGGCATGGTCAAATGGATGCCGATCAGCCCCGGCACGTGCTGGAGCGCCATGCGCTGCGAGATCACCGAGCCGCAATCGCCGCCCTGGCTGACGAAGCGGTCATAGCCCAGGCGCCGCATCAGCACGCTCCAGGCGCGGCCGATATGGTCGGAGCCCCAGCCGGGCACGGTCGGGCGGGCCGAGAAGCCGAAGCCGGGGATCGAGGGGACGACGACATGGAACGCGTCCTCGGCCTTGCCGCCATGCGCGGTCGGGTTGGTCAGCAGGTCGATCACGCCGAGGAACTCGATGATCGAGCCCGGCCAGCCATGCGTCAGGATCAGCGGCATCGCCTTGTCGTGGCGCGAGCGGACATGGATGAAATGCACGTCGAGCCCGTCGATCTCGGTCAGGAACATCGGCAGCGCGTTCAGCCGCGCCTCGAACTTGCGCCAGTCATAGCCCTGCGCCCAGTAGCGCATCAGCGGCTCGAGCTCCTGGCGGCGCACGCCCTGGCTGTCATCGGCGACCGGCTGGGCATCGGCCCAGCGCGTCTCAAGGATCCGGCGCTTCATCGCGCGGACGTCCGCCTCGGGGATCGCCGCCTTGAACGGACGGACCGCGTCACTGCCCGCCTGGGCGAACACCTGCGACGGGATCGCGCTCACCGCGCCTGCGATGGCAGCGCCGACCACGAACTGGCGGCGTGTCGCTTCATTGTCTCCGAACACTTTTGCACTCCCTCCAAACTGATGCCGGCAGAGATAGGGGAATGGCGGCGCGACGCTCGTTAAGTGGAGTGATGCGGCGTTAGCGCGCGTGGGCGGCGGCTTTCAGGAACTAACGCGCGCCCGGCGAGGGCTAACGGGCGGCGGCGCGCAGGCGGCCTACATCGGCGTTCAACCGCAAGATGAGGCAGGCATCATGAACCAGAAACGCTCCCTAGGCTTCGCCGCCGCCGCAGTCATGGCCGCGGCCGCCACCACCGCCATCTGCTTCGGCGACGCGCTCGGCCTGGTCCGTTCCGCCGCCAAGCCGGTCGAAACGATCGGATCCGCGCCCTTCGGCACCACCTCGCGCCCGATCGAGGCGCTGCAGGACGCATCGCCCTGGCTCACCCCCGCGCCCGGCAGTCCCAAGGCGCTGCGCGGCAAGGTCGTGATCGTGAACTTCTGGACCTATTCCTGCATCAACTCGCTGCGCGCCCTTCCCTATCTGCGCGCCTGGAGCGAGCGCTACGGCGCGAAGGGCCTGGAAGTGGTCGGCGTCCACGCCCCCGAGTTCGGCTTCGAGAAGGATCCGGCGAATGTCCGCCTGGCCACCAGCCAGCTGAACGTGCGCTACGCCAACCTGCAGGACAATGACTATGCCGTGTGGCGCAACTTCGCCAACCAGGGCTGGCCCGGCATCTATTTCATCGACGCCAAGGGCAAGGTGCGCGGCTATCGGCTCGGCGAAGGCAAATATGCGGAAGGCGAGCAACTGATCCGCAGCTTGCTGGCCGAGGCCGGCCAGGACGTGTCGGGCATTCCCCTCGCCCCGATCGAGGCCAAGGGCGTGGAAGCTCAGGCCGACTGGGCCGATCTCCGCTCGCCCGAGGCCTATATCGGCTATGACAAGGCCGTGGACTTCGCCTCCCCCGGCGGACTGAAGCAGGACAGGTCGCACGCATATAGCTCGGCGGCGGACCTCTCGCTCAACCAGTGGGACCTGGCCGGCAGCTGGAAGGTCGGCGGCGAATATGCGCTGCTGGAAGGCGGCCCCGGCACGATCCGCTTCCGCTTCCATGCCCGCGACGCGCATCTGGTGCTGGGCGGCGCGCAGGACGGCCAGCCGGTACGCTTCCGCGTGACGATCGACGGCAAGGCGCCCGGCGCCAGCCACGGCGTCGATGTCGACGCCGCCGGCTGGGGCCAGGTGAAGGAGGACCGGCTCTACCAGCTCGTCCGCCAGCCCGGCGCGATCACCGACCGCACCGTCACGATCGAGTTCGCCCGCCCCGGCGTGCGCGCCTATGTCTTTACCTTCGGCTGATGGAGTGAAACCATGACACGGACCTGGCTGGTCACCGGCAGCTCGCGCGGCTTCGGGCGCGCGCTGTGCGAAGCGATCCTCGATGCGGGCGACAACCTGCTGGCGACGGCGCGCGATCCCGAGCAGCTCGCCGGGCTCGGCGACGGCCGCCCCGGCACGCTCGCCACCGCCCGGCTCGACGTGACCTGCGAGGAGGATGCCGCCGCCGCGGTGGCGACCGCGATCGAGACGTTCGGCACGCTCGACGTGCTGGTCAACAATGCCGGCTATGGCGATGTCGGCTCGGTGGAGGACACGCCGCTCGCCTCGTTCCGCCGCCAGATCGCAACCAATCTGTTCGGCACGATCATCATGACCAAGGCGGTGATCCCGCACATGCGCGCGCGGCGCAGCGGCCATATCGTGCAATTCTCCTCGGTCGGCGGCCGGCTCGGCGCGCCGGGCCGCGCGCCCTATTCGGCAGCGAAATGGGGCGTCGAGGGCTTCTCCGAAGTGCTCGCCCAGGAAATGAAGCTGATCGGCGTGCGCGTGACGATCATCGAGCCGGGCGGCTTCCGCACCGATTTCGCCGGCGCCTCGACCACGCTGGAGACCGGTCGCGCCGAATATGACGCCGTGGTCGGCAATGCCGCGCGGATGCAGGCGGCCTATCACGGCAAGCAGCCGGGCGACCCACGCCGCGGTGCCCAGGCGATCCTGCAGGTCGTCGCTTCGGACGCGCCGCCGCTTCGTTTGCCGCTCGGCAGCGATGCGATCGGCGCGATCGAGCGCAGCGACAAGGCGCGGCTGGAGGAGCTGGAGCGCTGGCGTGCCCTCAGCCTGTCCACCGATTTCCCGAAGGACTAGGCTCGCATCCTACGTCGTCATCCTCGCACCCTCTTCGTCATCCCCGCGAAGGCGGGGATCCAGAGTCACGAAGGACAGCGCTTTGCCACCCTGGATCCCCGCCTTCGCGGGGATGACGGGACGAGAGGGAGGGCGAAAAGAAGGGCGTCGAACCGCCTGAACGCAAAGAATAACACTTAGGTAGCATTGAGGTGCGCCACCCCGCACGGCATGGAACGCTCGACCATAGATGGGGTAATGGCAGATCGTGGCGGACGTGGATCAACAGCTTGGCGAACGCATGTGCTTCGGGCCCTTCTGCCTGTCGCCGGGCGAGCGGCTGCTGACGAAACATGGTGAGCCCGTCGAGATCGGCGGCCGCTCTTTCGACCTGCTGGTCGTCCTCACCGAGCAGCCCGGCCGCGTCCTGTCCAAGCGCGAGCTGCTCAAGCGGGTCTGGTCCGACGTGGTGGTCGAGGACGGGAGTCTCCGCTTCCACATGGCCGGCCTGCGCAAGCTGCTCGGCGACGGTACCGACGGCGCCCGCTACATCGCGACGCAGGTCGGCGTCGGCTATGCATTCGTCGCGCCGGTCGAGCGCCAGGGCGGCGGCGGCGCGCCGCGCCGTGCCGCCGAGGAAACCCTGAAGGCCCCGGTCAGCACCACCAACCTGCCCGCTCGCCTGCCCCATCTGATCGGGCGCGAGCGCGACGTCGAATTCCTGGTCGATCGCGTCACCGACACGCCGCTCTTCTCGATCGTCGGTGCGGCGGGCGTCGGCAAGACCTCGCTCGCGATCGAGATCGGCCACCGGCTGGCACCCGCCTTCGCGGACCAGGTCGCGTTCGTCGATTTCAGCATGCTCGAGAACATGACGGTGGTGCCGTCGATGATCGCCGGCGCGATGGGCATCGCGGTGCAGAGCGAGGACCCGCTCGCCGTGATCCTGGGCCATGTCCGCGAGCGGCCCTTCCTGCTGATCCTCGACAATTGCGAGCATGTGATCGAGCCGGTCGCCAGCGTCGTCGAGCGCCTTGTCGAGGAGGCACCCCATGTCCGTGTGCTGACCACCTCGCGCGAGCCACTGCGCGTGCGCGCCGAGCATGTGCTGCGGCTGGATGCCCTGGCCTATCCCGAGGAGCTGGATGGCCTGACGGTCGACCAGATCCTCGCCTATCCCGCCATCCAGCTCTTCCGCGAACGCGCCATGGCGGCGGACAGCGCGCTGGTGATCGATGCGGAGGCCGCCCGGCTGATCGCCGAGATGTGCCAGCGCCTGGGCGGCATGGCGCTGCCGATCGAGCTCGCCGCCGTCCGCGTGGCGACCCATGGCATCGAGGCCACGGCCCGCCAGCTCGGCGAGCGCTTCAGCCTGGGCTGGTCGGGTCGCCGCACCGCCCAGCCGCGGCAGCAGACGCTGCAGGCGACGCTCGACTGGAGCTACGACCTGCTCCCCGCCGTAGAGCGGATCGTGCTCGAGCGCCTGTCGATCTTCGTCGGCCCCTTCTCGATCGACGCCGCGCTCGACGTGGTGGCGGATGCCGAGATCGGATCGGACGAAGTCGCCTTCGCGCTGGACGAGCTGGTCTCCAAGTCGCTGATCTCCCCCGATCGCTCGCGCCGCACCGGCACCTATCGCCTGCTCGAGATGACCCGCGCCTATGCGCGCGAGAAGCTGCTCGCCCGCGGCGTCGAGGCGCGTGCCGCCACCGCCCGCCGCCACGCCGCCTATTTCCTCGCCGAGCTGGAAATGGCCGAGCAGGACGAGGGCGTGCTGCAGGACGCCCGGCCGCTCCGCCTGCAGCTGGGCAATATCCGCAGTGCGCTCGACTGGTGCTTCGGCCCGCAGGGCGACCGGCGGATCGCCGTGCGCCTGGCCGCCGCCAGCGCGCCGGTGTTCCTCAACCTCTCCCACCTGATCGAATGCCGCACCTGGTGCGGCCGCGCGCTCGCCGAGATCGAAGACGCCCAGCGCGGCACCGCGATCGAGCTCGAGCTGCAGGCGGCGCTGGGCATCACGCTGATGTTCACCCGCGGCAACAGCGAGGCGGCGGGCAACGCGCTCACCCGCGCGCTGGAGATCGCCACCGGGCTCGAGGATCGCTGGAACCAGCTGCGCCTGCTCGGCCGCCTCCATATCTTCCATGAGCGGATCGGCGAATATGCCACCGCGATGGGCCATGCCCGGCATGCGGTGCAGGTCGCCGAGCAGATCGGCGGGCCCGAGGCGCTCGGTGTGGCCTATTCGCTGCTCGGCATCTCGCACCATCTCGGCGGCGACCAGAAGAGCGCGCGGCGCGAGCTGGAGCTGTCGCTGCAGAACAGCCCGCCCTCCGCGCGCAGCCGGACGATCCATTACGGCTTCGACCATCGCAACCGCTCCGGGATCGCACTGGCACGGACCCTGTGGCTGTCGGGCCATGCCGAGCAGGCCGCCCGCCAGGCGCGCCAGACGATCCGCGAGGCGGCGCAGCTCGATCATTCGGTGACCTATTGCATCGCGCTGATCTGGTCCTGGGCGGTCTATATCTGGATGGAGGACTTCCCCGCCGCGGAGGAGGACCTCGCCGCCTTCACCGCCTGCGCCGAAGTCAATGCGCTCGGCCCCTATGTCGCGGCCGCGGCGGGCTTCCGGGGCGAGCTGGCGATTGCCCGCGGCCAGGGCGGCGAGGCGCTGGGCGCGGTGGAGGAAAGCCTCTCGCGCCTGCGCGCCGCCCGCTACGAGCTGCTGACCACGCCCTTCTCGATCGCGCTCGCCCGCGGCCTGGTGCTCGACCAGCGCAGCCCCGAGGCGCTCGACCTGATCGATGCCGCGCTTGCCCGCTGCAACGCCAATGGCGAACGCTATTCGGTGCCCGAGCTGCTCCGCCTCAAGGCCGGCATCCTCGCGCGCTGCGACTCGGCGCCGGGGGTGGCGCGCGCGGTGCTGGAGGATGCGCTGGCACTCGCCCGGGAGCAGGGCGCACGCGCTTGGGAGCTGAAGGTGGAAGCCGACCTGGCGGCGCTCGGCTGAGCGGCAAGCCCCAACCCCATTCCGTCATCCCCGCGAAGGCGGGGATCCAGGGTGGCGCGGGAGAACGACGCGGTTGAGCGCATCCTTCCCCGGAGCGACCAGCGCGAGCCCCGCACATCCTGCCCGTGACTCTGGATCCCCGCCTTCGCGGGGATGACGAGGGAGAATAATGCCACTTGCGTGCGCTACAAATGTAGCGCATAGCTACAAATGTAGCTTAGAGAGATTCCCATGCTGAACAACCTGCCGCCCCGTGAACGCCAGATCGTCGACCTGCTCTATGTGCATGGCGCGATGGCCGTGTCCGACGTCTGCGACGCTCTGCCCGACAAGCTCTCCGCCTCGGCGGTGCGCGCGATGCTCACCCGGCTCGAGCAGAAGGGCGCGGTAAAGCGCACGATGAGCGAGCGCGGCTATGTCTTCGCGCCGGTCGAGGCCGAGAGCAAGGCGAGCGTCACTGCGCTCGGCCATGTCGTGCGGACCTTCTTCAACGGGTCGACCACCCATGCCGCCAGCGCGCTGCTCGGCATGAGCGAGAAGCTCGACGACAACGACCTCGACGAGCTGGAGGCGATGATCGCCGCGGCGCGCGCCAAGAAGGGAGCCTGAACATGACCGCATTGCTCGGCCTCGTGCTCAAGTCGCTGGTGATCGCCGGCATCACCCTGCTCCTGCTGCGCCTCACCCGCGGCCGTTCGGCGGCGGAGCGCTCGCTGATCGCGCATCTCGGCCTGGCCGGGCTGGTGATCCTGCCGCTCGCCACGCTGCTGCTGCCCTCGATGCCGCTGCCGGTGCCCGAGTTCGTCCAGAGCCGGTTCGAGGCGCCCGCTACTGATAGCACTACGCTGCCGAGCACCACCCTGCCGGCACGCCAGGTCGCAACGCCCAGCACGGCTGGGCCGGCTCCCATGGCGGAGGCCGAGCCCTGGTTCACCCTGCCCCAGGGCTGGGAACGCTTCGCCTATGCGCTGCCCGTGCTGGCGCTGCTGCTGCTGACCCTCGTCGCGCTGCTCCGCCTGGTGCGCCTGCGCGCCGGTGCCGAGGTGCTGGTCGATCCGGTCTGGCTGAGCGCGCTCGCCCATGCCCAGCGCCGCATGGGGATGAAGAGCGGCACCGCTTTGCTGGTCAGCGACGCCCTGCCCTCGCCGATCTCCTGGGGCCTTGCCCGCCCGACCATCCTGCTCAGCGCCGACGCGCTGGCGGCGACCGACGAGGCGGAGGCGATCATCGCCCATGAGCTGGCGCACGTCTCCGCGCTCGACTGGGCCAAGCTGATGCTCGCCCGCGTCGCCACTGCGATCCACTGGTTCAACCCGCTCGCCTGGCGTCTGGCCCGCGAGGCGCACCAGCTGCGCGAGGAAGCCGCCGACGACGCGGTGCTCGCCGCCAATATCGACGCACCGGACTATGCCCAGCTGCTCGTCCGCGTCGCCCGCCACGAAGCCAAGGGCCTGCTGCTCGGCGCCCACGGCGTCGCCCCGGGCAAGGGCAGCCTGAAGCGCCGCGTCGGCCGGGTGCTCGACGCGACCCTGCCGCGCGGCCGCGCACAGGGCTCGTGGGTGGCGGGCTTCGGCGCCGGCATGCTGGTGATGGCCGCCCCGCTCGCCGCACTCACCGTCGGCGCCACCGAGCGCCATGCGGACGCCACGACCACCGCTGCGGAAAGCGCGAGCCTGGGCGTCGGCGCCAGCGATGCCTCGGCCCCGACCGTCCGCGCGCGCCCCGTCGCCGCGGTGCATCCCGCAGGTCCGGCAGCGCCCGCTCCTGCGGCCACGCCGGCCTCGCCCCAGGACCGCCGCGCCGATCGCGAGGACCACCAGAACCGCGAGCTCGACGCGATCGTCGGTGCCAAGGCGGTCGGCGTCACGCCCGACTATATCGAGGGCCTGCGCCGCGCCGCGCCGCAGCTCGGCATCAGCCTGGACACCGCCACCGGCGCCCGCGCCCTCGGCGTCACCCCGGAATATGTCCAGGCGATGATGGCCACCGGCCTGCGCATCCGCTCGTTCGACGACATCATGGGCGCCCGCGCCGTCGGCGTGGACCCGCGCTATGTCCGCAGCATCAACGCCGCCGGCTTCCGCGGCGACCTGGACGACTACATCGCCCTCGCCGGCATGGGCGTCACGTCCGACGATGTCCGCCGCCTGAAGCGCGCCGGCATGCCGGTCGGGGTCGATAACCTCGCCATCATCAAGCACGGCATGGGCCGCGGCGCCAATCCGAACCCGGCGCCCGATCCGGATCCCAACGACTAACCCCGCCTAACCCGATCCCCAACCGCCGAAAAACAACACCCCCGCCGGGGTGAACGCCCCCGGCTTGCCTTTTTGCACCCAGGAGAAATGCCATGAACCGCACCATCGCCGTCATCGCCTCCCTCGCCCTCTTCGCCACCACCGCGATCGCGGGGGACCGGGCCCGCGACCGGGATCCCGTCACCGCCTCGAGCCCGATCAGCTTCCGCCTCCAGCTGGAAGCGAGCGGCAGCCGCTTCGAGATCAAGCTGTCGATGGGCGCGCGCAGCAACATGAACACCCAGATCAAGGCCGAGCAGCTCGGCCTCGACACCGGCGCGCTCAAGGCCGACGGTCCGCTGCGCTTCGCCCTGGCCCGCGAGCCCGGCCAGCTCGATTGCGCCGGCAGCACCGAAAGCCGCATCGCCACCGGCAAGTGCAGCTTCACGCCCGACGACGGCTTCTCGCGCTATCTCGCCAGCCGCGGCATCGGCACGCCCAGCTTCGAGCAGTCGTTCGACCTGGCGCTGACCGGCGCGAACAAGGCGCTGGTCGATGCGCTCGCCGAGGCCAAATACCCCAAGCCGACGATCGACCAGCTCGTCGCCCTCTCCGCGCTCGGCACCAACCCGACCTATATCGCCGATCTCGCCCGCCAGGGCATCCGCCCCGATGACCTGGAGGACCTGATCGCCTTCACCGCACTCAAGATCGACGCGAACTATGCCGGCGCGATGCTCCGCGCCGGGCTGGGCGACGTGCGTCCGCACGACCTGATCCAGCTCAAGGCGCTCGACGTCTCGCCCGATTTCCTCGCCGGCATGAAGCAGGCCGGCCTCGACAAGCTCAGCGCCGACGACGCGGTGCAGCTCAAGGCCGTCGGGGTCACCCCCGCCTATGTCCGCGAGATCGCCGCGCTCGGCTATCCGAACCTGCCGGCGAACAAGCTCGTCGAGCTGCGCGCCGTCGGCGTCACCGGCGAGGACATCCGCCGCGCCCGCAAGATCGGCATCGAGAACCCCAGCGCCGAGCAGCTCGTCCAGCTGCACGTGCTCGGCCACTGATCGCAAGCGCGCCAGGAAAGCCCCAGTCGATGCGTCTCGCCGCTCTCTTCCTCGCGGGCACCGCGCTCCTTCCCTGGAGCGCGGCGGCCCAGACCGCCCCTGCGGCAGCCACCGCCAAGCAGGTCCATGCGCCCGCCGACTATGCCCGGTTCGCGCCCAAGACCGCCTATGACATGCTCGTCCAGCTCCCCGGCTTCACCATTCGCGAGGCCAGCCAGGAGCGCGGGCTCGGCCAGGCATCGGAGAATGTCCTGATCAACGGCGAGCGCATCGCCAACAAGACTGGCGGCGCGATCGCCGAGCTCCAGCGTATCGCCTTCGACAATGTCGACCGGATCGAGATCGTCGATGCCTCCAGCCTGGGTATCGCAGGCCTCGCCGGCCAGGTCGCCAACATCATCCTGAAGAGCGCGCGCAAGGCCGGCGGCCAGTTCGAATGGCGCCCGGACTTCCGCGCCCATTATTCCCGCCCCAACCTGTTCCGCGGCAGCCTCAGCTATTCCGGCAAGACCGCCGGGATCGACTATACGCTCTCGCTGGAGGACCAGGCCGGCCGCGGTGCGATCGGCGGGCCCGAACTGTTCTACGGTCCGGACGGCAAGCTGATCGAGCGGCGCGAGGAACATTTCCACCAGGAATCGGACACGGTCACCGCCAAGCTCCGCCTGGCATTCGACGGCCCGGGTACCGCCAAGGGCAACCTCACCCTCGGCTATTCGCCCTATTGGAACCCGGTCTACGACTTCGAGCGGCGCTTCCGCGCCGACGGAAATAACGGCACCCGCCTGCGCCTCCAGAAGCTCGACGGCTGGATGTACGACATCAACGCCGATTACGAATTCGCCTTCGGCCCCGGCCGGCTCAAGGTGATCGGCCTCAGGCACTTCGACCACGAGCCGCTGGTCTCCACCCAGGTCGACAGCTTCGCCAGCGGCGCCCCCGACCAGGGCACCCGCTTCAGCCGCAACTCGCACGTCACCGAGACGATCGCGCGCGGCGAATATCGCTGGAAGATGGGCAGGAACGACCTCCAGGTCTCGCTCGAACGCGCGGTCAACGGGCTCGACCAGCGCGGCTCGCTCGCCACGCTCGATCCCCGGGGCGATTTCGTCCCCGTCCCCTTCCCCGGCGGCAGCGGCATCGTCCGCGAGGTCCGCTATGAGGGGATGACCACGCTCAGCCGCCCGCTCGGCTCGGGCTTCAACCTCCAGTTCGCCGCCGGCGGCGAGACCAGCACGCTGGAGCGCGTCGATGGCGACCTCGCCCCGCGCCGCTTCTTCCGCCCCAAGGGCAGCCTCACGCTGGGCTGGCAGCCGGACAAGAACTGGGATCTCAGCCTGAAGCTGCGCCGCCGCGTCGGCCAGATCAGCTTCTATGATTTCCTCGCCCAGCCCAATCTCAAGTCCGAGCGGCAGAACAGCGGCAATCCCGATCTCGTCCCGCCGCAGAGCTGGGAAGTCGAGATGGAGGTCGGCCGCTCGCTGGGTGCCGCCGGCAAGACCCGGCTGCGCAGCTATTATTACGCGGTCGAGGACATCATCGACATCGTGCCGATCGGCGCGGACGGCGAAGGCGTCGGCAACCTGCCGCATGCCACGCGCTTCGGCGTGGAGAGCACCAGCACGATCCAGTTCGCGCCGCTGGGCCTGCCTGGCGCCAAGCTCGACGCCAGGCTCGGCTTCGAGATCGCCAGGGTCCGCGATCCGCTCACCGGCGAGATGCGCCCGATCAGCGGCGCGCAGGACCGCTGGGCCGAGCTCAACTTCCGCCACGACATCCCGAAGAGCGACTTCGCCTGGGGCGCCTCGGCGAGCCTCTATCACTATGCGAAATACGTCTATCTGACCGAAGTGAACCAGGAGAATGAGGGGCCCTGGTTCGTCAATGCCTTCGTCGAGCACAAGGACGTGTTCGGCCTGACCCTGCGAGCCCAGGTCGGCAACATCTTCAGCGCCCGGCATTATTTCGATCGCGCGGTCTATGCCGGCCGCCGCAACGCCAGCCCGCTGGTCTTCCGCCAGCGCAACGACCAGCTGATCGGGCCGATCTTCACCTTCACGGTGCGGGGGAGTTTCTAGCGTGTAGGTGGGCCCTTTTCTTTCCCCGGCGAAGGCCGGGGCCCAGACTAAGCGTGCGCGGCGAAGACGCGCCATGGCGCGTGACTTTCAAGGACTGGGCCCCGGCCTTCGCCGGGGAAAAAGTTGGGTCAGCGAGGCCCTACCCAACCCACCGCCAGATCAGCCACAGGTTCGCCCCGACGATCAGCCCGAACAGCGCCCATGCGGCGATCTTCACTAGTGGCCCGTTGGCATACACCCCCATCACCCCGCGATCGCTGGTGAAGCGGATCAGCGGCCAGATCGCGAAGGGCAGCTGGAGCGACAGCACCACCTGGGTCAGCACCAGCAGCCTGCCCACCCCGTCCTCGCCCATCCAGACCACGCCGATCAGCGCCGGGATCAGCGCCAGCCCGCGGGTAATCACCCGGCGCAGCCAGCAGGGGATGCTGAGGTTGAGGAACCCCTCCAGGATCACCTGCCCCGCGATCGTCCCGGTGAAGGTCGCGCTCTGCCCCGATGCGAACAGCGCGATGCCGAACAGCAGCGCCGCCGCCGCCGCGCCGGTCAGCGGCGCTAGCAGCCGGTAGGCGTCGTCGATCTCCGCCACCCCGGTATAGCCGTTGCTGTGGAAGGTCGCCGCCGACAGCGTCAGGATCGCACCGTTGACCAAAGTCGCCAGGAACAGCGCTACCACGATGTCGATCGTCGCGAAGCGCAGCGCCTCGCGCGTCGCCGGCTCGCTATTGGCCGTCACCCGCGTCTGCACCACCGCGCTGTGCAGATAGAGGTTGTGCGGCATCACCGTCGCGCCGAGGATGCCGACCGCGAGATAGAGCGCGTGCGGATCCTGGAAGATCGTCAGCTTGGGGATCGCGCCGTGCAGCAGCCCTTCGAAGCTCGGCCCGACGATCGCCAGCTGCGCCGTGAAGCAGATCGCGATGGTGAGTATCAGCCCGAGCACGATCGCCTCGAGCTGGCGGAAGCCCTGCCCGCGCAGCCCGAGCACGATCAGCGTATCGAGCCCGGTGAGCAGCACGCCCAGCCATAGCGGCACGCCGAGCAGCAGGTTGAAGGCAAGCGCCGATCCCAGCACCTCGGCGACATCGGTAGCTATGATCGCCAGCTCGGCGAGCAGCCAAAGCGTGCGGGTGGTTCCCAGGCTGTACCGGTCGCGCGCCATCTGGGCGAGGTCGCGGCGCGCGACCAGCCCCAGCCGCATCGACAGCCATTGCAGCAGCATCGCCGCCACGCCGCAGAACAGCACGACGAACAGCAGGTCGTATCCGTAGCGAGAGCCCGCCTCGATATCGGTCGCCCAGTTGCCTGGGTCCATATAGCCGACCGCGACGAGCAGCCCCGGCCCGGCCGAGCGCAGCAGCCGCCGCCAGCTGGGCATGCCCGCGGGCACCGCGACGCTCCCCTGCACTTCGGCCGGACAGAAAGGGGCGGTCGCGATGCGGGGAAGCGAAATGCGCATGGCGCTCCCTAACGTCCGGAGAGGTGCGCGGGCAACGCTACCAAAGGATGAAAATCAATCTCCCTCTCCCCTCCGGGGAGAGGGCCGGGGAGAGGGGGAGTGAGACTTGAATCGAAAGCGAAGGGGCGCGGCAAGGTCATACCCCTCTCCCCAACCCTCTCCCCGCCGGCGGGGAGAGGGAGAAAACACACCCCACCCCAAACCAACGTACAATACCGCCCACCCGTCAAAGCACCCATAAAGGCTTTGCAAGGTCACGATGCCCTTCAGCCCCCTCGGCATCGGGGCCTTGCCAAGGCTTCCGCCCCCCGGAAGCTGCGGGAGCGCCTCTCCCCCCTCCGGCGCTCCCGCATCTTTCAGTCCAGCCCCGTCTTTCCCGGCGCCCAATAGGCCTTGGCCGCGATCCGGCTGCCCGGCACGCCGAGCCGCTTCAGCCCTTGGCGCAGCCGCTGGATCGTCCCGGCCTTGCCGGTCAGCACGAACGCGACACCGGAAGCCACCAGCCCGTCCAGGCGAGCCTCCATCTCTTCCAGATGCGCGTCGCCCGCGCTGCGGCTGAACAGCGCCACCCGGTCGAGGCCCAGCTGTTCGGCGACCAGGCAGCTACTCTCGGCGTCGCCCACCTCGAAATAGCCCGTCACGCTGCGGCTGCGGTCCTGATAGGCCAGCGCATGGGCGAGCCCGATCGACGTCTCGTCGCCGAACACCGCCAGCGGCCCGGCCATCCGGCTCGCGTCGAGCGAGGATCGCGGGCCGAAGATGTCGCACATATCGCCCGGCGCCACGCCGCGCACCCAAGCGCTGCCCGGCCCGTCGCCATGGACATAGCCCAGGATGCAGGCGCGCCCGGTCACCGGGTTCCACTCGATCGGCGTATAGGTGCGTGCGGTGAACGCCGACCCCATCGCGATCTGGATCTTCTGCCCCGGCGTCCAGCCCACGCCCTCGAGCGCCGGGCCTTCGAGCGTGATCAGCCGGAACGGGCCGGCGAGCGGCTCGGCCGCGGTGACGATCGCGCGCTTCATCAGCAGCCGGATCAGCGCCTGGCCGATCTTTCCGGGGGCCCTGGCCACGGGCCGTTCGGGGGATTCCATCGCCAGCATCACTTGGTCCTCACACTGAATTCATTGCCCCGCCCCTCGTCGATCGCGAGCGTCTGGGAACGGTAGCCATTGGCCGGATCGCGGACATAGGCCTGGTATTCGGGATCGAAGGCGTTCTCGCCGAGCACCACCGCGCCGGGGCGCAGTTGCGGCTCGAGCAGCCTGAGCACCGGCAGATAGAGCGAGAAGGCGCCGTCGAGCAGCACCAGGTCGATCGGCCCGCCCAACGCCGTGCCAACATCGGCGAGCGTTTCGCGCGAATCGCCCTCGCGGATCTCGACCAGGTCGGAGAGGCCGGCTGCTTCCAGATGCCCGCGCGCTCTGGACACCTTGGTTGGCTCCAGCTCGCTGCCGATCAGCCTGCCGCCGCCATTGTCCCTGAGCGCCGCCGCCAGATAGACGGTCGAGACCCCCATCGAAGTGCCGAACTCGACGATGCGTACGGCATTGTTTGCGCGTGCCATCGCGTAGAGGAACTCGCCATAGCCGGGGGTGACCGACAGGAAATGCTCGGCATAGCCCTGATAGACCGGACGGAGCCCCGCTCTCTCCTCGACGAGCAGGGTTTCCGCCCATTGCTCGGCGGTCTGGCCCGACGTCTCGATCTCGGCCATCACCTTCTCGAAATGCGCGTGATCGGCAGCATGCGCCTCGCGGTGCAGCCGTTCGAGCAGCTGCGCGACAATATCCGTGTGCAGAGTGTCCATTGATGCGGCCCTTCCCGGCTCGACTGTTCCGGAATGAACTGATAATGGCTCGCAACAACGGCGTCATTGCGAAGCCTGGACAGAATGTTATCCAATCCCGCCAATTGAACGGACAGTGCCGATGCCCATCCTCAACGCACACAGCAAGGAAGCGGATTGGGTCGATCCGGACGTCGTGCCCCGGCCGGTGGTCACCTATGGCTTCATCACCGATGATTTCGGCGCCATCGAGCTCGACCTGCACCGCCATGCCAAGGGCCAGATCATCCTCGCCCAGCGCGGCGCGCTGAGCTGCGAAGTGGAGGGCGGCCTGTGGATCGTCCCGCCGCGCAGCGCCATCTGGATCCCCGGCGGCGCCCTGCATTCGGTCAAGGCCACGGGGGTGCTGGAAGGCTATAACGCCTTTGTCGGACCGGACATCGAGGCGGGCCTGCCCCAGCGCTGCTGCGCCCTCTCGGTCACGCCGCTGCTGCGCGAGCTGCTCACCCGCGCCGCCACCCTGCCGGTACTCTACGAGGAGACCGGCGCCAATGCCCGGCTGGTCTCGGTCCTGCTCGACGAGATCGCCACCGCCAAGGTCGAGGATCTCCACCTGCCCATGCCGGGCGACGCCCGCCTGCGCCGGGTGGTCGAGCTGCTGATGGACGCCCCCGCCGATCGCGGCACGCTCGACGTCTGGGCCCGCCGCGCGGGGCTCAGCGAGCGTACCCTCGGCCGGCTGATCCAGCGCGAGACCGGCATGAGCTTCGGGCGCTGGCGCCAGCAGCTGGCGGTGATGCTCGCGGTCAAATGGCTGGCCGGCGGCGCCTCGATCCAGCAGGTCGCGGGCGACCTGGGCTATGAGAGCGTGCCGAGCTTCGTCACCATGTTCCGCAAGGCGCTGGGCACCTCGCCCGGCCGCTACATGGCCGAGCGCCATGCCAGCCGGCATTGATCCGCGCCGGCCCCGCTGGCAGAACCGCGCCACCAAGGAGATCCCCGTGACCGCCTCCCGATCGGCCCGCCGCCATCCCGCCTGAGCCGCGCCTCCGTCACCGTGCAGTCCGCCTGTTCTGGGTGCTGCTGGGGTTCTTCTTCGTCGCGCTCGGCGTGATCGGGGCGATGCTGCCGGTCATGCCGACGACGATCTTCCTGATCCTCGCCGCCGGCTGCTTCGCCCGCGGCTCGACCCGGCTCGAGGCCTGGCTGCTCGGCCATCCCAAGGTCGGCCCGTCGATCCGCCAGTGGCGCGAGCAGGGCGCGATCCCGCGCAAGGGCAAGATCGCCGCCTGTGCCGGCATCGCGTTCGGCTATGCCATGTTCTGGGTGACGGCGCGCCCGCATCTCGGCCTCGCGCTCGGCGTGGCGGCGGCGATGGCCGCCTCGGCACTGTGGATCGTCACCCGCCCCGCGCCGATCGGCCCCGCCTAGTTCAGCCTTGACCGCTCGCCCGAAGCCGATCAAGGGCAGCGCGTCGCCGGGTTAGCTCAGCTGGTAGAGCAGCGGTTTTGTAAACCGAAGGTCGCGGGTTCGATCCCTGCACTCGGCACCATTCACGCCATCAGGCGGTATCCCACCCCAGGCTCGTTGCGGATCGCTGAGGGCATGGCGGGATCGTCCTCCAGCTTGCGGCGCACGCCGCGCGCCGCCACCCGCAGATACTCCACGTCGCGCTCGTGCCCCGGGCCCCAGACGGTGCGGAGCAGCTGGCTGTGCGTCACCACCTTGCCCGGATGCTTGGCCAGCTCGGCGAGGAAGCCGAACTCCTTGGGCGTAAGGTGGACCTCCTCGCCCGCCTTGCGGACCAGCCGCGCGCCCAGGTCGATCTCGATCGCGCCGATCCGCACCACCGGCATCTCCGCCTCGGCGGACAGGCGGTGGCGCAGCGCGGTGCGGATGCGGGCGAGCACCTCTTCGGTATCGAACGGCTTGGTCACGTAATCGTCGGCGCCCAGGTCGAGCGCGGTGACCTTCTGCTCGGTCTCGTCGCGCGCCGAGACGACCAGCACCGATGCGCCCGCGGCCTTGAGCAACGGCACCAGCTCGAGCCCGTCGCGGTCGGGCAGGCCCAGGTCGAGCAGCACCGCCTCGGGCTTGTCGATCTGCACCGCGGTCAGCGCGTCGCGCGCGCTGCCGGCCTCGACCACCCGGTAGCCGACGCGGGTCAGTCCGGCGCTCAGCAGCCGCCGGATCGCCGGCTCGTCGTCGACGACGAGGATCTTGGCCTGGTTACTCATCGCTCGCACTCATCTTGCGCAACAGCGCCTCCGGAAACCGTATCGTGAAAATTGCCCCGGCGGGATCGTTGCGGTTCGCCGCGGAGACGCTCAGCCCCATCGCCTCGGCAAAACCCTTGACGATGGCGAGACCCAGGCCGGTGCCGCCCTTGCGGTCCGATCCCTCGATCCGGGTGAAGGTCTCGAATATCCGTGTCTCGTCGCCCGGCGGAAGGCCTGGCCCCTCGTCCATCACGCTCAGCGTCATGCTGCCCGGCTGGCGGCGCGCGGCGATCGTGATCGGCGAACCCGGATCGCCATATTTCCCGGCATTCTCGATCAGGTTGATCAGGCAGTGGTGGAACAGTTGCGGGTCGAGCGAGACGAAGGGCAGCTCGGGCGAGACGTCGAGCTGCACCGGATGATCCTCGAGCACGCGTCGCAGGTCGTGCACCGCGGCGGCGACCGCCTCGGCCAGGTCGACCGGCTCGATCGACTGGTGCAGCGCCCCCGCCTCGATCCGCACCATGTCGAGCAGATTGGCGACGAAGCGATTGAGCCGCTCCGCTTCGGCCCGGGCGGCGGCGAGCTGCTCACCCTGACCCTCGCCCACCGGCTGCATCTCGCCGAGCATGCCCAGGATCGTGGTCAGCGGCGTGCGCAGGTCGTGGCTCACCGAGGAGAGCAGCGCCGCCCGCAGCCGGTCCCTCTCCTTGAGCTGGGTGACCGTGGCCATCTCGCTCTCCAGCGCGATCCGCTCGAAGGCGAGCGCGGCCTGGTCGAGCAGGCTGAGCAGCAGCGGCAGCTGGTCCGATCGCAGCGGGTTGCCCGCATCGATCCGCGCCACGCCGAACACCCCCAGCGCCCGCCCGCCGGCGGCCAGCGGGTGGAACAGCCATTCCGACGCGGTGAGCGTGTCCGATCCGCGCCCGGCCGGGCTGTTGTGATCGAACGCCCATTGCGCCGCCGCCTGCTCGATCATCTCCAGCCGGTCCTCGGGCGGATAGGCGGCGCTCAGCGCCAGCTGGCTCCGCTCGGGGAGCAGCAGCACCGTGCTGACATCGAGCAGCCGCGCCACTTCGGCGCACAGCGTCTGCCCCAGATCCTCCTGCGTGCTCACCCCGGTGAGCAGCCGCGCGAAGCCGGCGAGCGTGCTGTTCTGCGCCGCACTGCGCTGGGCCAGCTCGGCCTGGGCGCGCACCCGCGCAGCGAGCTGGCTGGAGACCACCGCCACCCCCATCAGCACCAGCACGGTGATGATGTTCTGCGGGTCCTGGATGGTGAAAGTGTGGGTCGGCGGGATGAAGAAGAAGTTGTAGGCGAGCGACGAGATCAGCCCGGTCACCACGCCCGCGCGCACGCCGTAGCGCGTCGCCGCGACCATCACCGGCAGCAGGTAGAGCAGCCCGATATTGGTGATGTTGCCGAGCGAGAAGATCGTCGCGCCGAGCAACGTCACCGCCGCCACCAGCCCGAGCGACGCCGCATATTCGGTGGGCGAGCCCCATTGCCCCGCCGGCCGGCGATGCCCGGCGACGGGCTTGGGCGCCTCCACCATCGGCAGCACGTGCACCGCGACGCCGGGCGTCCCGCGCACCAGCTGGTCGACCACCGAGCCGTGTCGCAGCTCGAACCAGCGCGAGCGCGCCGACTTGCCGACGATCAGCTGGGTGGCCCGCGCCTCGATCGTGAAGCGCTTCAATCCCTCGATCACCGATTCCGCCGGCACCGTCGCCACCTGCCCGCCCAGCTGGCTGGCGAGATGGAGCGAGGCGGCGACCTGGGCATTGTCGGCGTCGCTCAGCCGGGCAGTACGCGGCGTCTCGATGTGCACCGCAGTCCAGGGCGCGCGCAGCCCGTCGGCGATGCGCTTGGCGGCGCGGACCAGCTCGGCCGAGCCGGGCAGCTCGCTCACCGCCACCACCAGCCGCTCGCTCGCCGCCCAGGTGCCCGCCAGCGCATGGGTGCGCAGGTAATCGAGCATCTGCGCATCGACCGCCTGGGCGGCGCGCCGCAAGGCGAGCTCGCGCAGCGCGGTCAGGTTCGACTTGGAGAAGAAATGCCCGAGCGCCCGCGTCGCCTCCTCGGGCACATAGACCTTGCCCTCGCGCAGCCGCTCGATCAGCTCGTCGGGCGGCAGGTCGACGATCTCGATGTCCGCCAGTTCGAGCACGCGATCTGGAACGGTTTCGCGCACCCGCACCTTGGTGAAGCTGGCGACGACGTCGTTCAGGCTCTCGATGTGCTGGATGTTGACCGTCGAATAGACGTCGATCCCCGCGGCGAGCAGTTCCTCGACATCCTGGTAGCGCTTGTCGTGCCGGCTGCCGGGCGCGTTGGTGTGGGCAAGCTCGTCGACCAGTACCAGCTGCGGCATGCGGGCAAGGATCGCGTCGATATCCATCTCGGCGATGCTGCGGCCATGATAGTCGACCGGCCGGCGCGGCACGATCTCGAGGCCATGGACCAGCGCCTCGGTCTCGACGCGGCCATGCGTCTCGACCACGCCGATGACGACGTCGACGCCCGCCTTGCGCCGCGCAGCGGCCTCGGTGAGCATCTCATAGGTCTTGCCCACCCCCGGCGCGGCGCCGAGGAACACCTTCAGGCGGCCGATGCCCTCCTGCGCGGCGGCGCGCAGAAGGGCATCGGGATCGGGTCTCTGCTCAGCGTCGCTCACTCGGCGGCTTTTGCCCCTTGGGGAGCCTGCTTGTCGAGGTCGCGATTGAGCGCGAGCACATTGACGCGCCGCTCACCGAGGAAGCCGAGCAGCGGCTGCTCGACATGCGTCTCGACGATATGCCGCACCTTGTCGGCGCTCACGCCCCGCGCCCTGGCGACGCGCTCCACCTGGAAAAAGGCCGCCTCGGGGCTGATTTCAGGGTCGAGCCCCGAGGCGGAGGTGGTCACCAGATCGGCGGGAACCGAACTTCCTGGTGTAGTGCGGAGCGCCGCGACGTCCTTGGCGACACGGTCGTGCAGCGCCTGGGAGGTCGGGCCGAGATTGGAGCCGGAGGATGCGGTCGGGTCATTGCCGTCCGCGCCGGCGGCCGAGGGGCGGCCGTGGAAATAGCCGGGGGCAGCGAAGTTCTGGCCGAGCAGCTCGGAACCGCGCACCTGGCCGTTCTCGACGATCAGGCTGCCGCCCGCCTGGTGCGGGAAGGCGACACTGCCGATGCCGGTGAGCGCCGCCGGATAGGCGATGCCGAGCAGGGCGGCGAACAGGATCGTCAGGACGATTGCCGGACGAAGGGCGGTGGTGAAGTCTTTCAACATCTTGGTTCTTCCTTCTTCTCCCCTCCCGCCTGGGCGGGAGGGGTCGGGGGAGGGCCTGTGACGAGAGGTGGGGACAGGCCCTCCCCCAGCCCCTCCCGCAAGCGGGAGGGGAGTTCGGGTCAGGCGAGGTGCAGCCCCGCCACGACCAGGTCGATCAGCTTGATCCCGACGAACGGGGCGAGCACGCCGCCCAGGCCGTAGATCGCGAGGTTCCGGGCAAGCAGCGGGCCGGCACCGATCGGACGATATTTCACGCCCTTCAGCGCCAGCGGCACCAGTGCCGGGATGATCAGCGCGTTGAAGATGATCGCCGACAGGATCGCGCTCTGCGGGCTCGCCAGCTGCATCACGTTGAGCACGCCGAGCGACGGGTAGAGCACGATGAACATCGCCGGGATGATCGCGAAATACTTGGCGATGTCGTTGGCCACCGAAAAGGTGGTCAGCGCGCCGCGCGTCATCAGCAGCTGCTTGCCCAGGCCGACGATCTCGATGAGCTTGGTCGGATCGCTGTCGAGATCGACCATGTTGCCCGCCTCGCGCGCGGCCTGGGTGCCGGTGTTCATCGCCACGCCGACGTCCGACTGGGCGAGCGCCGGGGCGTCGTTGGTGCCGTCGCCGCACATCGCGACCAGGCGGCCACCCTGCTGTTCCTTGCGGATCAGCGCGAGCTTGTCCTCCGGCGTGGCTTCCGCGAGGAAGTCGTCCACCCCGGCCTCGGCGGCGATCGCCGCGGCGGTCAGCGGATTGTCGCCGGTGATCATCACCGTGCGGATGCCCATCCGGCGCAGCTCGCCGAACCGCTCGCGCACGCCGGCCTTCACCACGTCCTTGAGTGCGATCACGCCGAGCAGCCGGCCGTCCTCGGCCACTGCGAGCGGGGTCTGGCCCTGGCGCGCGATCTCCTCGGCAACGCGGCGCATGTCGGTCGCCACCGCGGTGTCGCCCACGCCCGGATGGGCGCGCAGGATGGCATCGACCGCGCCCTTCTGGATCAGCGTGGTGCCGATGCGCACGCCCGAGATGCGGGTCTGCGCAGTGAAGGGGATGATCTCCGCCGTCTTGGGCAGCTCGCGGATATCCACCGCGTACTTGCCCTGGGCGAGCGTGACGACCGAGCGGCCCTCGGGCGTCTCGTCGGCCAGGCTGGCGAGCAGGGCGGCACGCGCCAGCTCGTCGGTGGTGACGCCGCCCAGCGGACGGAAGTCGCTCGCGGCGCGGTCGCCGATCGTGATCGTGCCGGTCTTGTCGAGCAGCAGCACGTCGATGTCGCCCGCGGCTTCCACCGCACGGCCCGACTTGGCGAGCACGTTGAAGCGGACGAGACGGTCCATGCCGGCAATGCCGATCGCCGAGAGCAGGGCCGCGATCGTGGTTGGGATCAGGGTGATCAGCAGCGCGGCGAGGATCGCCACCGGCACCTGTCCGCCGGCATAGGCGGCGAAGCCCGGAATGGTCGACACGGCGATCAGGAAGATGATCGTCAGGCCGACGAGCAGGATGGTCAGCGCGATCTCGTTCGGGGTCTTCTGGCGCTCGGCACCTTCGACCAGCGCGATCATGCGATCGAGGAAGCCCTGGCCCGGCTCCTGGGTGATGCGGACCTTGATATGGTCGGAGATCACCCGGGTACCGGCAGTCACGGCCGAGCGGTCGCCGCCCGCCTCGCGGATCACCGGCGCGCTTTCGCCGGTGATCGCGCTTTCGTTGACCGAGGCGACGCCTTCGATCACTTCGCCGTCCGCCGGGATCAGGTCGCCGGTCTGGACCAGGACGATGTCGCCCTTCTTGAGCTGGGCCGCCGGGACGATCTTGCCGTTGGGCAGCCGGGCGGTGAGGTCCGACTTGGTGGCGCGCAGCGAGGCGGCCTGGGCGCGGCCCCTGCCCTCCGCCAGCGCCTCGGCGAAGGTGCCGAAGAGGACGGTCAGCCACAGCCACACGATCAGCTGGATCTGGAAGGCCATGGAGAGGTTGGTGCCGCCGATGAACAGCAGCACGGTGAGCAGGAGGGCCACCACCGCGGTGGTGAAGAGCACGGGGTTCTTCACCAGCTGGCGCGGATCGAGCTTCTTGAACGCGTCGCCGATGGCAGGGCCGATCAGGGACGGTTTGAACATGGTTGCGGTCGTCATGGAATTGGACCTCAGAAGAGCTGGCCGTGGATCATCGCGAGATGATCGGCGATGGGACCGAGCGCGAGGCTGGGAAGGAAGGTAAGTCCGCCCAGGACCAGGATGATGCCGATGAGCAGGCCGATCCAGAGCAGGCCGGTCGTCGGGAACGAGCCCGCGCTTTCCGGGTGCACCTTCTTCGCGGCCAGGCTGCCGGCGATGGCGAGCACGGGCACGATGATGAAGAAGCGGCCGATCCACATCGCGACGCCGAGCAGCCCGTTGTAGAAGGGCGTGTTGGCGCTCAGACCGGCAAAGGCCGAGCCGTTATTGGCGGTGGCGGAGGTGAAGGCGTAGAGGATCTCGCTGAAGCCGTGCGGCCCCTTGTTGAGCGGACCCGCCAGGCCGGCCGGCAGCACCGAGGCGAGCGCGGTGAAGCCCAGGATCATCAGCGGCAGCACCGCGATGGCGAGGACGGCGAGCTTGACCTCGCGGCTCTCTATCTTCTTGCCGACATATTCCGGCGTGCGGCCGACCATCAGGCCTGCGACGAACACCGCGAGGATGGCGAAGAGCAGGAAGCCGTAGATGCCGGCGCCGACGCCGCCGATCACGACCTCGCCCAACTGCATGTTGAACAGCGGGATCAGGCCGCCCAGCGGGGTCAGGCTGTCGTGCATCGCATTGACCGCGCCGCACGAGGCCGCCGTGGTCACCACGCTGAACAGCGCGCTGGCGGCGATGCCGAAGCGGACTTCCTTGCCCTCCATGCTGCCGCCGGCGAGGCCCAGCTGGTGGAGCATCGGGTTGCCCGCAGCTTCCTGCCAATAAGTGACGGCGGTGCCGGCGACGAACAGCGTCATCATCGCGGCGAGGATCGCCCAGCCCTGGCGCGTGTTCCCCACGGCCTTGCCGAAGGTATAGGTCAGGCCGACGCCGATCACGAGGATCGACAGCATCTGGAAGAAGTTGGTCAGCGCGCTCGGATTCTCGAACGGATGCGCCGAGTTGACGTTGAAGAAGCCGCCACCATTGGTGCCCAGCATCTTGATCGCTTCCTGGCTGGCCACCGGGCCCATCAGGATGGTCTGCTTGGCGCCTTCCAGCGTCGTCGCGTCGACCGAAGTCAGGAAGGTCTGCGGCACGCCGCTGGCGATGAAGTAGAGCGCATAGACCACGCAGATCGGCAGCAGGAGATAGAGCGTCACCCGGGTCATGTCGGCCCAGAAGTTACCGATGCCGCTCGCCTGCTTGCGGGAGAAGCCGCGGAACAGTGCGAAGGCGATCGCGATGCCCGTCGCCGCCGACAGGAAGTTGTGGATGGCGAGGCCGAGCATGTTGCTCAGGATCGACAGCGTCTCGCCCGAATAGCTCTGCCAGTTGGTGTTGGTGGTGAAGCTCACCGCGGTGTTGAAGGCGAGGTCGGGCGACTGGCCCGCCAGCCCGCGCGGGTTGAGCGGCAGCACGTCCTGGAAGCGCAGGACGAAATAGGTGAACGCGAAGGTCGCGATCTGGAAGGCGAGCATGTGCAGCGCGTAGCGGCGCCAGCCCTGCTCGGCGTTCGGGTCGACGCCCGCGAGCTTGTAGAAGCCGCGCTCGACGGGGCCGAGCACGGTATGGAGCGGCGTGCGCCGCCCCTCATAGAGGGCGAACAGCCACAGCCCCATCGGCTTTGCGAGCGCGACGAGGATGAGGGTGAAGACGAGGATCAGCATCCAGCCTTGGACGGTCATGGAGATTTCCGATCAGAAGCGCTCGGGCCGGACGAGCACGGCCACGAGGTAAAGGAGCAGGCCCAAAGCGGTGAGCCCGGCGAGGATGAGCGGCAGCGGCATGGTGGATCTCCTCAGGCCCGGTCGCACAGGCGGACAAAGCCGAGGGTGAGCAGGACCAGCCCTGCGAGTGCCCCCAGCCAGATCAGGTCGTTCATGGTTTTCTTCCCTATTTCGAATGGGATGTATCGAAACGCGACTTGTCGAAGCGGATATGGCGGGGCGGCACCGGGATCAGGCGGAACAGGCCCGGGCCCTCGATCAGCAGCGCCCAGCCCAGCATCCAGGCCGCGACGGAGGAGACTGCTTCGCCGAACTCGGCCGGGCTGGCGCTGTGCTCGGGCGGGCGGTGCATCGAGACGACCAGCGCCCACACCGCGAGCGCGCAGACACCGAGCAGCAGCACGCCGCCCAGCCGGAGGCCGAGCTGGGCGGGCCAGCCCCCGGTTCCTTCCTCCAGATGACGCAACGACAAACCCACGGTCAGACTCCCACATTGTCGGCTGGCGATGTGGTCCGGGGGGGAGTTAAGGTTCCACGGGGAAGTTGGTACCCACCATAAAGATTCCATAAAATCGTTGGCTGGTGCCGGAACCTCTGGATACTAGGAGGGTTCGAGGGCGCCGAGGGCGGTGCCGAAAGTGAAAGCTACGCCTTGGACACCACACATGCGGCCGAACCCGGCCATCAGGATCGGCTCGGCACCCCGGCGGTAGGCGCGATCGGCGTGGTGTTCGGCGATATCGGCACCTCGCCGCTCTATTCGCTCAAGGAAAGCTTCATCGGCCACCACCCGCTGGCGGTGGACCGGGCGCACATCTTCGGCGTGCTGTCGCTGGTCTTCTGGACGATGATGCTGGTGGTGACGGTCAAGTACGTCTTCATCATCCTGCGCGCGGACAACAAGGGCGAAGGCGGCAGCCTGGCGCTGCTCGCGCTGATCTCGCGCAAGCTGGGCGAAACGCGCTGGACGCCCTGGATCGCCGCGCTGGGCGTGACCGCCACCGCGCTCTTCTATGGCGACGCGATCATCACCCCCGCGGTCTCGGTGCTGTCCGCTGTCGAGGGCCTCGCCACCGTGCAGAGCTCGCTCGGCCAGCTGGTGCTGCCGATCAGCATCGTCATCCTGATCGGCCTGTTCGCGATCCAGTCGCACGGCACCGCCCGGGTCGGGAAGCTGTTCGGCCCGGTGATGGTCTTCTATTTCCTGGTGATCGCGGTGCTCGGCGCCTTCGGCATCGCGAAGAACCCCGAGATCCTCTGGGCGCTCAATCCCTGGTACGCGCTCAACTTCTTCCTGCTCGATCCGATGCTCGCCTTCCTCGCGCTCGGCTCGGTGGTGCTGGCGGTGACCGGCGCCGAGGCGCTCTATGCCGATATGGGCCATTTCGGCCGCAAGGCGATCATGGTCTCCTGGCTCTACATCGCCTTCCCCTGCCTGATGCTCAACTATCTCGGCCAGTCGGCGCTGCTGCTGAGCAGCCCGGCGTCGGTTGAGAACCCGTTCTTCCTGCTGGCGCCCGAATGGGGACGCCTCCCCCTCGTCATCCTCGCGACCATGGCGACGGTGATCGCGTCGCAGGCGGTGATCTCGGGCGCCTTCTCGGTCACCCAACAGGCCGTCCAGCTCGGCTTCCTGCCCCGGCTGCGCATCCTGCACACCAGCGCGAAGGCGGCCGGGCAGATCTATGTCCCGCTGGCCAACTGGCTGCTGCTGGTCATGGTCATCCTGCTCGTGCTCGGCTTCCGCAGTTCGAGCAACCTCGCCGCGGCCTATGGCATCGCGGTCACCGGCACGATGTTCATCACCGCCTGTATGCTCGGCGTGCTGACCTTCGCGGTGTGGAAATGGCCGCCGGTGGTGGCCGGGCTGGTCACCGGCGGCTTCCTGCTGATCGACGGGCTCTATTTCGCCTCGAACGTCACCAAGATCCCCGATGGCGGCTGGTTCCCGCTGCTCGTCGCCGCGATCGTCTTCACCCTGCTGACCACCTGGGCGACCGGCCGCAAGCTGGTCCGCGCGCGGCTCCATGAAGGCGCGATGCCGATCGAGATCTTCATCCAGTCCGCCGGCCAGTCGGTGCAGCGGGTGCCCGGCACCGCCGTGTTCCTCGCCAGCACCGACGACATTCCGCCCGCGCTGCTCCACAACCTCAAGCACAACAAGGTGCTGCACGAGCGCGTGGTGATCCTTACCGTGGCGATCGAGCAGGTGCCCCATGTCGCGCCCGAGGCACGCAACCAGGTGACCCAGCTCGGCGCCGGCTTCTACCGCGTGGTCCTGCACTATGGCTTCATGGACGAAGTCGACATCCCCGCGGCCCTGCGCGGACTGGGCGCCGCGGCGGGCGAGCCGTTCAAGCCGATGGAGACCAGCTATTTCCTCGCCCGCCAGACGCTGATCGCCTCGTCGCGGCCGGGCATGGCGATCTGGCGCGAGAAGCTGTTCGCCTGGATGGTCCGCAATGCCGAAAGCGCGATGGAGTTCTTCAAGCTGCCGACCAACCGCGTGGTCGAACTGGGCAGCCAGGTGGAGATTTGAGGGTGTTGAAGGATAGCGCCATTCCCCTCCCTGAAAGGGAGGGGTCAGGGGTGGGTTAGAAAAGGCCGGGCTCGATGTCCGGCCTTTTCTGTTCACGGCTACCGTGTCGCTGGGCGCCCCCGGAAGACCGGGGCCGCAACCCACCCCCAGCCCCTCCCTTTCAGGGAGGGGAGTAGAACTGACAAAAAAACGACCGGCGCACGGAGGCGTGGCGCCGGCCAGGAACCAGGGATCACATGGGGGTCGGAGAAGAATGGAGCGGCGCCGGTTGGCACCGCCCCACTCCCTCCCCCCGAAGGTCAGAAGGACATGCGCAGGCCCGCGGTGATGATCCGCCCGGTGCTGGCATAGGTCTGCGAGACCGGGTTCGCCGCATACATGGTGCGGTACTGCGGCGAATTGGTCATGTTGCGGCCCTCGAGCGAGAGCTTGGCGAAGTCGGTCACCGCATAGGACAGCGCGAAGTCGATGTTCAGCTGGTCCTCGTTATAGCCGAAGTCCGCGAACACCGGCGAGTTGCAGGGGCCGCCGCCAACGGTGGTGGTGCCCACCGAGCAGGTGCCGGTCGAAAGCGGGAAGCGGTTCACATAGCGGGCGCGCCACGAACCCGAGACGCGGGCCGAGAACTTGCTGTCCTCATAGTAGAGCGTCGCGTTGAACGCGTCCGGCGAGGTGTTGAGGAACGGCCCCTCGGCATAGCTGTTCACCGCGGTGCCCGACACCGTCTGGCTGGTGTTGAGCACCGTGCCGGTCAGGTAGCTCAGGCTCGATTCGATGTGCGTGTAGTTCGCGGTCACGCCGAAATGCTTCAGGAAGCCGGGCAGGAAGAAGAAGTCGGTCTGCAGATTGACTTCGATGCCCTTGATGTCGCCGCCCGGCGCGTCCTTGAACTGGCGGATCGCCCAGGTGCCGCCCGCCGTCGTGTAGTTGAGCAGCGCGGCATTGGTGATGAAGCCGAGCACCTGCTGGTACACTTCCGGCTCGAACACCGCGCCCAGCGGTGCCTCGAGCGCCACCTGCTGCGGGAAGCTGTCGATCGTCTTCTTGAACAGGTTCACCGCGACCAGGCCGTTATGCGCGAAATACTTCTCGACGCTCAGGTCGAGATTGGTCGCGCGGAACGGGTTGAGATAGGGATTGCCCACCGTCAGCGACGGCGCGGTGCCGTTAGCGTTCAGGCTGGTGGTGAAGGCGGTGGTGCCCGGCGTCAGGCTGGAGAGCTGCGGACGCGACATCACCTTGGAGGCGGCGAAGCGGACCAGCAGATCGTCGGCGACTTCCCAATTCGCGTTCATCGAGGGCAGCCAGTCCCAATATTCGTTCTTCGCGGTCACCGGCAGGCCGGCGACGCCATCGGCACCGCCGACATTACCCGAGCCCGAAACGCGGGTGTTGGCGACGCGCAGGCCGACATTGCCGCGCAGCGGACGGCCGAGCAGGTTGACGTTGTAGTCGACCTGGAAATAGCCCGACACGTCATTCTCGGTCACGCCGCTCTTCTGGCGGCCGTCGACCACGGCGCGGTAGTCGCCCCATTTGTTCACGCAATTGCAGTTGATGCCGAACTGATTGATGAACTTCTGGATGTCCGGCGCATAATAGCTCGTCGGCGTGCCCTGGGTCACGTTCAGGCCCTGGCCGAAGCCGATGGTCTGGCCCAGATCGGTGATGTTGAGCTTCGATTCCGCCAGCGTCGGGTTGATCGCCTCGATCGACTGGTTGCGGCGGCCCTGATCGCCTTCATAGGAGAATTGCTTGGCCGTGCCGCCGAAGCGGATCGACATCTCGGGCAGCGCTTCATAGGTGAAGTTGACCCGCGCCACCTTGAACTCGTTGTCCACGGTGTTGGTGAAGTAGCGGATCGTCGAGAGACCCTTCACCAGCGTCCAGCTGTTCGGGTCGGCGACGTTGAAGCCCGGGTTGAACACCGGCATCTTGCCGCCGGCGCGCTCGTCGAAGGTATAGCCGTCGCGGTCGATCGCGTTGAACTCCGCCAGCAGGCCATAGGCGCGGAATTCCGACTTGGACCAGCCACCGGTCGCATCGGCATAGAAGCCCGGCGCGAACTCCTGGTGGACGTTCAGCGTCACCTGCTTGAAGTCGGTGCGGCCGAACTGGGTGTCGGCGAAGCTGCGCCAGTCGACATCGTCGAGGACGAGATAATCGGCCTGGCCGGCGCTGTTGACGTGCGCGTCGCGGATCTTGGTGTTCGGGCGGCCGAGCAGCTCGTTGTAATAGCCGATCTGGTTGGCCGTCGCGACATAGCCGGGCGAGGCCGGATTGTTGTAATAGTCGAACGGGTTGAGGTTGTTCGGGTTGAGGCTGTTCAGATAGCCCGCGAGCGGCGTCTGGCCGACGCCGTTGCCGGCCTGGTCGCCATTGCAGTCGATGATCGCGCTGGGCACGCAGTTCGCATAGAGCGCAACGCGGTCGGCATTGCCGTTGGTCGTGCCGATCGCGCGCAGGCCGGCCGTGCCGGTGCTGACGACGCGGGCATTGGTGCCGTTGCGGTTCAGGCCGATCGGCGTGATGCCGGTGTTGTTGCTGTTCTGGTCGTAGCGCGAGAAGACGCCGTCGACGGTGATCTCGGTGCCGGGGCCCGGCTTCCACTGGGCGGTCGCGGTGGCGCCGATCCGCTCATAATCGAGATACTGGCGACCGATCGAGGGCAGGCCCGGGATGATCGTGGTCGGCGTGACCGCGGCATAGGCCGTCGGATCCGAGCCGAAGGTTGCGCCGGTGCCCTGGTTGCTCGGCCGCGCAAAACCGAAGACGTTCGGCGTGATGCCGGCGATCTGCGAGTTGCGATAGGTATATTCGAACACGCCGATGTTGCGGCGATAGGCGTCGATCTGCTGTTCCTGCTTCTGATAGGCGCCGGAGACCAGGATGCCGAAATTGTCGGTCACCCGCACCGATGCCAGGCCGGTGAAGCGCGGGTTCCACTTCTTGCCGTTCTCGCGATACTCGGCCTCGGCGCCCACGGCGAAGCGGTTCTTCTTGTACGAGAGCGGGCGGCCGGTGGTCAGGTCGATGATCGCGCCGAGCGAGCCCTCGTCATTCTCGGCCGCTGTCGATTTGGTCACCTTGATGCCGCCGAACAGTTCCGAGGCGAAAGTGTTGAAGTCGAACCCGCGCGAGCGGTTGGCGCCGGCGTCGGACTGGTTGCCGCCCGCGACGTTCTGGGCGTCGGCGCCGTTCAGGCGCACCGCCTGGAAGTCGCCGCCCAGGCCGCGCACGGTGATGGTGCGGCCCTCGCCATTGTCACGGTCGATCGAGACGCCCGGCAGGCGCTGGATCGATTCCGCCAGGTTCGCGTCCGGGAAGTCGGCAATGTCCTCGGCGGTGATCGCATCGACGATCTGGTTCGAGTTGCGCTTGATGTTGACCGAGTTGGCAAGCGAGGCGCGGAAACCGGTGACAACAATCGCATCGCCGCTCTCGGTCTGGTCCTGCGGCCGTGCCTGCGGATCGTCCTGGGCGGCGGTGGTGACCGCGGCGGCAGCCTCGGTGGTCTGCGCCCAGGCCGGCGTCGCCATCAGCAGCGCCAGGCCGAGCGCGCCGAGCGCGGTCGTGCCACGGAGTGCGGAGCGGCGCAGCGCCAGAGTGTCAGCGGTAGAAATCATCTTATCCTCCCCAAGGACTTCTTATCGACAAGCACTGGTCGATGCGCCCGGGGAAGCCTGGAATCAGGGTGCGACGCAGCATCTCGGAAAACGACTTCCGTCGCCCCGCAAGTTACAGCCATGTCGCGACTTGCCCCCTCCCACGCCCCTTTTGCGAATCTTCTCGTCCGCTTGGGCGCAAGCGTATCAGTCACGCTTGTTCACCCTATTGATCACGCTACCAGTCGCCGATGTCAACCGGTGTCATTGAACAAAATTTCACATTTCAGGCGTTGCGGCATTTCAGCAACATCGGGGAAATGCTGCTATGCAGCGTAGCATGAAGCCGGGGTCAGGCATCCAAAATGGGCGCGCCCGCTCCCTCGGCCAGGCCCTCCTTCATCACCCCGCCCCCTTCCCCGTCATCCCCGCGAAGGCGGGGATCCAGGGTAGCGACGGCAAGACGCGCAATCGCGCGGACGCGCTCCGGATCAACCGAAGTGCGCCGCACAGGTGCAGCGTATGACTCTGGATCCCCGCTTTCGCGGGGATGACGGCAGGAACCCCGGGCCGCCTACCCCTCGCGCGGCGGGGCGACCGAGGCGCGGTGGATCAGCGTCGAGGGGAAGAGCGACGGCTCCTCCACCGCACTGCCATCGTCGCCGAAGAATTCGGCGAGCAGCTTGAGCGCCGCCGAGCGCGCCATCGAGATGATCGGCCAGTGCACCGTGGTGAGCGGCGGCCAGATGTGCGAGGCGATGGCGGTGTCGTCGAAGCCGACGATCGACAGGTCCTCGGGCACGCTCATCCCGCGCCGGCGCGCGGCGTGGAGCGTGGCGGCGGCCATCTCGTCGTTCGAGGCGAAGATCGCGGTGGGGCGCGGCGACAGGTCGAGCAGCCGGTCCGCGGCGGCAAGGCCCGTCTCGAACGTGTAGTTGCCGTCGGCGATCAGGCTGCGCGGCAGCTTGATCCCCGCCTCCTCCAGCGCGTTCTCGAAGCCTTTCCTGCGCTCGCGGGCCGAGCGGAAGCCGTGCGGCCCCGCGATCAGGCCGATGCGGCGATGGCCGAGCGCGATCAGGTGGTTCACCGCCTCGGTCACCACTTCGCTGTCGTTCGAGGCGACCATGTGCTCGGACGAGTCCAGCGTCGCGGAGCCCATGCGGACATAGCGGATGCCCAGTTCGCGGCAGAGCTCCGCCACCATCTCGTTCTCCGAGACTGGCGGCAGGAACATCACGCCGTAGAGCCGCTGGCGCTCGAGGAAGTTGCGTACATCCTCGAGCATCGTCGAGCTGCCGCGATCGATCGGGCGGACGATCAGCTCGAACTCGGTGTCGCGCATCGCCTCGAGCATGCCGGCCTGCACGTTCATCACCATCTGGGCGTTGGGATTGTCGTGGATCAGGCCGATCAGGAAGTTGCGCCGCAAAGCCAGCGCGCGCGCCTGGACATTGGGGACATAGCCCAGGTCCGCGATCACCTGCTCCACCTTGGCGCGCGTGTCGCCATTGAGCAGCGGCGAGCGGTTGATCACCCGGCTGACGGTCTTTTTCGAGACGCCCGCGATACGCGCGACGTCGTTGATCGTGGGCTTTCCGGTTCTCTCCATGGACAAGGGGTAGCTTGTCCCGCGGGACAAAGCCAGATGTCCGCATTGCAGGCGCCCCGGGCGCCCTCCCGCGGTCGCGCTCGGCGCAAATGGTAACCGGTATCATTCCTTCATCCTCGCCGCGCCCGCCCTGCGCGGCTTGCAATGTAGGATTTCACCTGCTGGGCTCTACCGGCTTCGGCTGCTCTTTGATTCTGTTGGAAAAATAGGATGCTGCTCGCGTAATTATCGTAGGCGAAGCACCGAATTCACCGGAACAGGGTCACCCTGGGCCGTCGCGAAGACATGCGCCGTGCACGATCTTCGCGATCTTTGGCCCATGGTTCGATACGCCGGGTGGAAACTCAGCTCCCCGGCTGGATGTAGGGCACCCTGCCCCACAGCTCGCGTTCCCATTTGCGCGGGTCATTGGCCAGCCGGCTGGGCGCGTCGAAGACCATCGTCGCGCGGTTGGGCAGCGTATAGGGCGCCCAGGCAGGCAGCCCCTTCGCGACCGGTCGTCCCGTCCGGGCCAGCGCCGCGAAGGCGCCCATCACCTGCCCGCTCAGCTTCCGCGCCGCCGCCCCGGTGCCGGCGAACGAGCCGGGCGCGTCGAGCGTGCCGAAGGCAAGCGCGATGTCCATCGTGTGCGGCGCCCCGCGCTGGGGCTGGGTCGGCGACTGGAAATTCACCTGATAGACCCAGGTCGCCTTCGCCCCCGCGGCGGCCCGCGCATCGGCCTCGAGCCACTGGCCCGGCCAGCTCCGCCCGGCGGTGGTGGCACGGTAGAAGAGCTGCTCGGGCGTGTCCGAGGGGAAGTGCTCGCGGTACCGGGCGACCACCCATTCGGGCAGCAGGTCCATGCGCAGCTCGGGCGCCATGCGCGCGGCGACATTGTCCCAGGTCAGCCCCTTCACCTTGGCCGAGCCGGGATCGATGAAGGCGCGTGTCTCGTCATGCGTGTTGCCCAGGATCATCGGGATCGACAGGCTCTGCGGATTGGCGTCGGGCCAGAACGGGTGGCGGGTGAGCCACTTCATGTCGAGCACGGGCCCGAAATAGACGCCCCCGCCCAGGATGGGATCGGTCGCATCCAGCGCGTCGACCAGTCTCTCCACCGGCATGTCGAGCAGCGGCTGGAGATTGTCCTCCTTCACCCCCAGCTTCGCCAGATAGGCCTGGGCGCGCTTGGTGGCGTTGATCGGGCCCGAGGCGGTGACCTGCTGTCCGCTCATCGTCGCGGCGGAGTGGAAAAGGCCCTTGGCCGCCGGCATGCCCATCAGCGTCGCGATCTTGGCGCCGCCGCCCGACTGGCCGAAGACGAAGACACGCCGGGGATCGCCGCCGAACGCCGCGATATTGTCCCGCACCCATTGCAGCGCGAGGATCAGGTCGAGCTGGCCGAGATTGCCGCTGTCCGCGAAGCGCGGATCGAGCCGGGCGAGATAGAGATAGCCCAGCGCGTTGAGCCGGTGGTTGACCGTCACCACCACGACATCCTCGGCCGCGGCGAGCGTCGATCCGTCGTTGAGCGGCACGGTGACGGTACCGTTCGAATAGGCCCCGCCATGGATGTAGAGCATCACCGGGCGCCTGGCGGCCGGATTGGCGCCGGGCGTCCAGATGTTGAGGAACAGGCAGTCCTCCGAAGCGGGCTGCCCCCCTTTCCCTTGCGGGCAGATCGCGCCGAAATCATGCGCCGGCACGCTGACGCCCGGCGTCGCGACCGGCACCGGCGCGCGGAAACGCGGGGCGTTGCCGTAGCGGATGCCGCGGAAGCGCAGCATGCCGCCGTCGAGCCTGTCGCCCTCGAAGCGCCCCGCCCGCGTCTCGACCACCGCTTCGCCCGAAGCCGCCCGCGCGATCAGCGGCGTCGCCGCCAGCGCCATGCCACCCGCCATCACGCCACGCCGCGAAACCTGCATCACTCTCTCCCGACCCAAAACATCCCCGCCTCGGATCGGGCGAGGTTCAACGACGGACGTCGAGTCCGCCTTCACTAAACGCGGCCAGATCGGCGCGCGTGAACAGGCTCGCATCGCCCGGCAGCGAATGCTTGAGCGCCGTGAGCGCCAGGCCGGCATGCGCCGCGACCCTGGCATCGCCGCCGCTCTCGATCAGCCCGTGCAGGACGCCCGCCGCAAAGGCATCGCCCGCGCCGATGCGATCGACGATGCCGGCGATCAGGATCTCGTCGGTCTGGTAGCCCCCGGCGCGCGTATCGACCCGCGCCGAGACGCGGTGGCTGTCGGCATCGTCGACATGGCGCGCGGTGTTGGCGATCGTCTGGAGCTTCGGGAAGGCCGCGAACGCCGCCTCCGCCGCCTCGCGCCGCCGGTCCGGCCCGTCGCCCGAGAATTCGCGCCCGAGCAGCAGCGAGATGTCGCGGTGGTTGCCGAACAGCAGGTCGGCATGGCCGATCAGCTGGGTGAGCACCGCCCTGGGATCGCTGTCCCAGCTCTCCCACAGCTTCGCGCGGTAATTGCCGTCGAACGAGACCGGGATGCCCCTGGCGCTCGCCGCCTCGGCGGCGGCGATGGCGGCAGCGGCGGTGTTGTGGCCGAGCGCCGGGGTGATCCCCGACAGGTGCAGCCGCGCGGCGCCTTCGAGCAGCTTGTCCCAGTCCCAGCTTTCCGCCGGCCGCTGGGCGAAGACGGAGTGGGCGCGATCATAGACGACCTCGGAAGCGCGCAGCCCGGCGCCGGGCGTCAGGAAGTACAGGCCCAGCCGGCCGGGTTCGGAAGCGATCGTCGCGGTATCGACCCCGCGCCGGCGCAGCTCGCCGATCACCGCACCGCCCAGCGGATTGTCCGCCACCGCGGAGATCATCCGCACCGCATGGCCGAGGCAGGCGAGACCGGTGGCGACATTCGCCTCCGCCCCGCCGACATTCACTTCGAGCTTCGGCGTCTGGAGCAGCAGCTCGCGCCCCGGGGGCGAGAGCCGCAGCATCAGCTCGCCGAAAAAGGCGATGCTCATCGCGCCAGCCACCCGCCATCGACGGCCAGGATATGGCCCTGGACATAGTCCGCCGCCGAGGAAGCGAGGAACACCGCCGCGCCACCCATGTCTTCCGGCGAACCCCAGCGACCCGAGGGGATGCGTTCCATGATCTGGCGGTTGCGCGTCTCGTCGGCCTGCAGCGCCGCGGTGTTGTTGGTGGCGATATAGCCCGGGGCGATCGCGTTCACGTTGATGCCCTTGGCCGCCCATTCGTTGGCGAGCAGCTTGGTGAGCCCGCCGATGCCCGACTTGGACGCGGTGTAGCTCGGCACGCGGATGCCGCCCTGGAAGGTCAGCATCGAGGCGATGTTGATGATCTTGCCGCCGCCATTGGCGACCATGTGCCTGCCCGCGGCCTGGCACAGGAAGAACACCGACTTCAGGTTGGTATCGACCACCGCGTCCCAATCCTCCTCGGTGAAATCGAGGCTGTCGGCCCGGCGGATGATGCCGGCATTGTTGACCAGGATATGCAACCCGCCCAACTTATCCACAGCTTCGTCCACAACCCTGCCCACAGGCTCGATGGTCGAGAGATCGGCCGAGATGATCTCGGCGCGGCGGCCGAGCGCGCGGACCTTCTCCACCGTCTCCTGCGCCGGCGTGCGGCCCACTGCGGCGACGTCGGCGCCGGCCGCGGCAAGCGCCAGCGCGATGCCCTGGCCGATGCCGGTATTGGCGCCGGTGACAACCGCGACGCGGCCAGTGAGGTCGAAAGGATTGGTCATGTCTTGGCTCCGATCCCTCACCATCTTCGCTCCCCTTCCGCTTGCGGGAGGGGTCGGGGGAGGGCCTGTAATGCGCGAGGGAGGGACACGCCCTCCCCCAGCCCCTCCCGCAAGCGGGAGGGGAGTGAAAGGCTTAAACCAGCTGGCAGATGTCCAGCACGTTCATGTCGGTATAGTCCTGGTTCTCGCCGGCCATCGCCCAGATGAAGGCATAGGCCTTGGTCCCCGAACCCATATGGACCGACCAGGGCGGGCTGATCACCGCTTCCTCGTTCTGGACCACGATGTGCCGCAGCGCATCCTCCTGGCCCATATAGTGGAACACGCGGTCCTTCGAGAGATCGTCGAGCTCGAAATACAGGTAGATCTCGCTGCGGCGCTCATGGATGTGCGGGGGCATGGTGTTCCACACCGAACCCGGCTTGAGCACGGTCAGGCCCATCACCAGCTGCGCGCTGTCGCACACGCCCGGGATGACGAGCTGGTAGATCGAGCGCTCGTTCGATTCCTCCAGCGTGCCGCGGTCCAGCCGGTTGGCGTCCGCGATGCCGAGCTTGCGGGTCTGGAAGCCCTTATGCGCCGGGCACGAGACCAGGTAGAAGCGCGCGCCGTCGCCCGAGAACTGCACGTCTTTGGCGCCCATCGTCACGTACAGGCAATCCTTGTTGCCCAGCGTGAAGCTCTCGCCGTCAACGGTCACGGTGCCTTCGGCGCCGCTGATGTTGACCACCGCCAGCTCGCGGCGCTCGAGGAACGGATGGCCAGCCGCGGACGCCGGCTCGGTCTGGTCCGGCAGCTTCACCGAGCCGCTGGCCACCGCGACGCCGCCGATCACCATGCGATCGGCATGGGTGTAGTTGAGCACGACCTCGCCGTCGCGGAACAGGTCCGTGATCAGGTAGCGGTCACGCAGCTCCTCGTTCGAGACGCACTCCATCATGTCGGGGTGCGTGGCATAATAGGTACGGTCGAACATGGATGACTCCGTTGGTTGGATCAGGCTGCGGCGGCGACGGGCGCCGGCGCTTGTTGGTCGAGCTTGTACGCCTCGCGCACCAGCCCGTTGGTCAGTTCGTACGCCAGCTCGGCAGCTTCCCAGTCGAGCAGCCGCCCCTCGGCGACCAGCCGCGCGAGGAAGGCGCAATCGACGCGGCGCGCGACGTCGTGACGCGCCGGGATCGACAGGAAGGCGCGCGTATCGTCGTTGAAGCCGACGGTGTTGTAGAAGCCGGCGGTCTCGGTCACCTGCTCGCGGAAGCGGCGCATGCCCTCGGGCGAGTCATGGAACCACCAGCTCGGGCCGAGCTTGAGGCACGGATAATGGCCAGCCAGCGGCGCCAGCTCGCGGGCATAGACGGTCTCGTCGAGCGTGAAGAGGATGATCGAGAGATCGGTCGAGGTGCCGAACCGGTCGAGCAGCGGCTTCAGGCCATGCACATAATCGGTGCGCATCGGGATGTCCGCGCCCTTGTCGCGGCCATGGCTCTCGAACAGCCCGCCATTGTGGTTGCGAAAAGATCCGGGGTGGATCTGCATCACCATCCCGTCCTCGACGCTCATCGCCGCCATCTCGGTCAGCATCTGGGCGCGGAACAGCTCGGCGTCGCTCGGCGTCCAGTTGTTCGACAGGATCGTGCGGAACAGCCGCTCCGCCTCGTCCTTGGAGAGGTTTGCCGCGGCGGCCGTCGGATGGCCGTGATCGGTCGCGGTGGCGCCGGCGGCGCGGAAATCGGCACGGCGCTTGCGATGCGCGGCGAGATAGCCGTCCCAGCTGTACACGTCCTCGCCGGTCTTCTCGGCGAAGATCTTCATCGCGCCGGCGAACTGCTCATGCTCGACGTCGATCACCGCATCGGGGCGATAGGTGGTGACCACCCGGCCTTCCCAGCCGCTGGCCTGGATCGCATGATGCGGCGACAGGTCGTCCTGCGGCCCCTCGGTGGTGGCGAGGAAGCCGATGTTGAAGCGATCGAACAGCGCACGCGGCTTGAACGCGTCGGTCGCCAGCTTCTCGTTGATCGTGTCGTAGTAATGATCCGCCGTGGAGGCATCGAGCGCCACGTCGAAGCCGAACACCTCGCCGAACACATGGCCCAGCCACATCGACGAAGGGGTGCCGCGGAACAGATACATATGCTCGGCAAAGGTCCGCCACGCCTCTCGCGGATCAGTCCCGGGCATGCCGGCCTTGCTCGGCACGCAGAGCGCGTCGAGCGACACGCCCTGCGAATAGAGCATGCGGTAGATGTAGTGATCCGGCGAGAGCAGCAGCTCGGTGGCGTTCGACCAGTTGGCATTGGTCGAGAACCAGGTCGGATCGGTGTGCCCGTGCGGGCTGATGATCGGCAGCCCGGCCACCTCGGCATAGAGCGCACGCGCGATACGCCGCGTATTCTCCTCCGCCGGGAACAGCCGGTCAGGGTCAAGCTTCAGGGGCCGGGCCATCTCTCAATCCTCTCTTTTACGCGACGTCCGCGCGCTCGAGGCGCGGCGAAAGCAGGTGGATCGAAAGCAGCGCCAGGAAGTACGCCGCACCCGCGACGATGAAGAGCGGCGCGTAGCTGCCGATCACGTCGAGCACATAGCCCGCGTACTTCGAGAAGACCATGCCGCCCACGGCACCCACGGTGCCGCCGATCCCGATCACCGAGCCCACCGCAAAGCGCGGCACGGTGTCCGACGGGATGGTGTAGAGCGTTGCCGAGAAGCTCTGGTGTGCAGCTGCGGCCACGCCGACCACGAACACGCTGAGCCACAGGTTGCCGTAGAAGGTGGTGAACATCACCGGCAGCACGAAGCAGGCCGAGATCAGCATGGTCAGCTTGCGCGCCTTGTTCACGCTCATGCCGGTCGCCATCAGCTTGCCCGAGAGCCAGCCGCCCGCGATCGAACCCACGTCGGAGATCAGATAGATCGCACCCAGCGCGATCGCCGCGGTCGGCGTGTCCCAGCTCGTCAGGTTCAGGCCATATTCCTTGCCCAGCCAGCTCGGCAGCCAGAACAGGTAGAACCACCAGATCGGGTCGATGAAGAACTTGCCGAGCGCGAAGGCCCAGGTTTCCTTGGTGCGGAGCAGCTTGCCCCACAGGTTCTTCACCTTGACCTCGGGATCGGCCGGATCCTGCGTGATATAGGCGAGCTCGGTAGCGCCCACCTTGGGGTGATCGGCCGGCTTGTCGCGGAAGATGGCGAGCCAGGCGATCAACCAGACAATGCCGAACACGCCGGTGATCACGAAGGTCATGCGCCAGCCGAATGCCGGCACCATCGCCCAGATCAGTAGCGGCGTCAGGATCGCGCCGACATTCGAGCCGGCGTTGAACAGGCCGACCGCGAAGGCGCGCTCCTTGGCCGGGAACCAGTCCGCGACGGTCTTCACGCCCGCCGGGAAGTTGCCCGATTCACCGATGCCCAGGCCGAAACGGGCCAGGGTGAACTGCATGACGCTGTGCACGCCGCCATGCGCGACGTGGGCGATCGTCCAGATCACGACGGCGATGGCATAGCCGAAGCGCGCACCGATCGCGTCGACGATCTTGCCGAAGGCCAGATAACCGATCGCATAGGCGGCCTGGAAATAGAAGACGATGTTGGCGTAGTCGGTCTCGGACCAGCCGAGTTCCTTGGAGAGATCGGGCTTGAGCACCGCGATCATCTGCCGGTCGACATAGTTGATCGCGGTGGCAGCGAAGAGCAGCCCCACGATAACCCAGCGGTAGCGACCGACGCGTGATACCGCGCCGGAGACTGCCGCCTCTCCCTTACTCGCCATCATCCTCTCCCTTTTATTTTTCTTCCGCGACCGCCGAATCAGGCGTCGTGAATGCCGACGATACGGCACCTGACGCTGTAATCATCGGCGAACCGCGCCTCCACCAGTTCGCCGACGCGAACGGGGTGGACGCCCGTGACGGCACCGGTGGAAATCCACTGGCCCTTCGCGAGCGGAAGCTGCCGGTTAGCCGCAAGCTCGAACAGGAAGCGAACGGCACCGAACGGACCATCGAGCATGGTGCTCGCGGTCGCCTCGCCGGCCACTTCCCCGTCGATTGTTAGCGCTACCGGCCACTCAAGGAAATCCGTGCCGTGCGGAATTTCCGCACCGATCACGAGGCCGTTATTGTTGCCGAAGTCGGAGACGGTCACGGCCGGGCCATGCTCGTTGATCCCCGGAAAGGGTGAGCTCGCCACTTCGATGCCGACATGGACGGCGTCGACATATTCGGCGACTTCCGCATTGGTCCAGGGGCGGTCGAAATTCGCGGGCAGATCGCCAAGGCGCAGCAGATATTCCGCCTCGCCGGCGGCGAAACCGCGCTCGAACACCGGCATCACCGGCACGTCGCCTTCGGCCGCGGTCACCACCGAATCGGCGAAGATCGGGCCGGCCAGACGATTCGAGCCATAGGTGTCGTCCAGCGGGGCGGGAATCTTGCCCACCTTCCAGCCGGCAACCGCGTCGCCGAACAGCGCGATCGCGCGCTCCTGGATGCCGTAGGCCTCGTCGAGCGTACCGGGCAGCTCGCCCGGATAGTCGATCGGTGCATTTCCTGCCTGTCGGGCCGCGACAAATGCTTGGGCGATGGCCTCGGCCGGTTCACGTCCTTCAATCAACGGTAAATCCCCTGCTCCGGTCGCGTGGGAGTCGCCCGCCATGTCTCGACCGCGCAAACGCAGCCGTCGTCCGACATCGCCGTTCCACCCGCTTCACCGTGATCCATGGACCGCTCGCCTCCCGCGATCCGCGAATATGGGGAGAAGACAGGCCGGAACCGGTGCCGGACCATGTCGAGTAACTTGCGCGCGATCTCCTCTCCGAGTGGCCACGGCCGGCTTTGCGCGGGTCCGTGGATGTCCCGATCATGCTACCGGTGTCAGATACGCTCGTCAACGCATGTTGGAGCCCTCGTCGCATTGGTAGCGGAAACATCCGAACGGCCGCGCTCCACCCCATCCGCCCACGAGCGGGCCTTCGGACGATTTCAATTCAGACACGGCCGGGAAATGAGAAAGCGGTTGCCACCGGTGTCAGGCGCCGCCATGCTTGACAGTGGAGACGGCAAAGACCGTCCTGTACGTTCAGAGAGGCATGTCATGATCCGCACCTCCACCAGCATCGCCCTGGCCTGGATACTCGCGCTCGCCGCGAGCCCCGCCCTTGCGCAAACCGCGGACGACGGCCTGCTCTTCCGCGCTTCGGGTGACAGGAACGGCACGGCGGAAGTGGCACGTGGCGACGCGGTGCCCAACTTCCAGTCCAAGGTCACCAATGTCGCCGATGGCGCGATCGGCGGCGCCTTCCGCTGGGCGGATGACGGCTATATCGCCTGGAATGCGCCGGGGAACATCGAGGCACAGCGCGGCACCCTCTCCTTCTTCTGGCGCGCCCGCGAGCCGCTTGGCGAAGCGCCCTTCGTGATCTTCCGCACCGGCTTCGCGGATCATTCGAGCTGGGACATGGCGTTCCTGCGGATCGACTGGAACGGCCACGGCTTCGACGCCTTCGTGACCGATGCGAACCTCTCGCGCGTCCGCGTCTCGTTCCGCATGCCCGAAGTGCCGGCCGCCGATGCCTGGCACCACATCGCCTTCGCCTGGGACGAAGCAGTGGGTGTCCGCCTCTTCGTCGACGGCAAGGAAGTCGCGCGCAAGGACCAGAAGGCCGATCTCGATTCGGGGCTCGACCAGTTTGGCCTGGCCGGCCGGATCATGGCGCCGCACCAGGTGCAGAGCCGCTACAATTTCATGCGCGGCAGCGATGTCGACGAGCTGCGCGTCTACAACCGCATGCTCGACGGCGCCGGCATCGCCGCGCTCGCCGCCAAGGCCGAGCCCGCGCCCCGGCCCCCCGCCGATACCGCAGGCAAGCGCGCCGCCTGGCTGCATCGCTTCGGCTGGGACATCGCCTCGCCGCCGGTCCTCGCCGACAAGGTAACCAGCGTCCGCAAGGTCGAGTTCGCCGATGCCAAGGACCTGAAGGAATGGATGTGGAAGGGCGTGGACGGCATTGCCGAGACCACCTGGCCCGGGGTCTACAACCGCTCGAAGCTGCCTGGCCGCGATGATTATTTCGAGCTGCCCGACTGGAACGTCTATGTGCAGGGCGGCAAGACCTACACGCTGAGCGTCCCGGCCGCCGAGAAGTTCAATCGCGTCGAGATTCGCGGCGCCGCCTATGGCGCGCTCGACTACAGCCCTGACGGCACCAGCTTCCGCAGCCTGGCCAAGCGCCCCCAGGGCATCGTCCGCAGCGTCACCGCGCTCGGCGAGGCGCAGGGCGGCACGCTCCGCTTCACCAATGTGATGCAGGAGCAGCCGATCCAGGAGATCTGGGCCTATGACATCGGCACCGCAAAGGAGCCGGAGGGCAGCTTCAAGCTGAGCTACACGGTGGACGCCAAGGTCTCCGCCGATCTCGCCGCGCTCGAGCCGCTCAACAGGTTCATCCGCGGCCGCTACCCCGCCGACGAGCGCAACACCGTGCTCGCCTTGCCCCCGGGCGCAGGCTCGGCCGCGGCCGGCGCGGGCAGCGCAGCTTCGACCGGGGCCGCCGCGCATGTCGAAGGGGCGATGCCGATCGTCCATGTCCTGATTCCCTCGGGCTTCGGCGACGCCTTCCCGGGCCGCGCCCTCGCCCGGGCCTGGAACTATGGCTGGGAGAACAGCCGCGACGGACTGGACGGCATCGCGCTCGACATCCCCGCCTTGAAGGCAACGCCCGGCAAGGACGGGCTGATCCCGCTCAACATCAAGGTGAAGGACCCGATCTGGCCGGGCCGCGACATGATCGACCTGTCGGTCTCGGTCCGCCCGAACGAGGCCCGCACGCTCTGGCTCGACCTGCGCGACCGCATCCTCACCAACGACAGCCTCTATCTGTCGGTAGCCTCCGCCGCGCCGGACTTCGGCCCCGCCTCGCTCGACGGGATGAACATCCGCCTGGTCTTCAAGGACCGCGCCGCCGCGCTTTCCGAGCATGTCGCCGACCGGTTCAACCAGGTGAAGGACAATTGGGCCTTCCTGGTCGAGGAGCACACCGCCTCGAAGCGCGAAGGCCTGTACCGCCGCGTCTTCGCCGATGCCAGCGACCTGCTGCGCGTCGATCCCGACCATGTCGAGGGTCGCCGCTACTGGGCCGACATCAGCTACGGCGCGCAGAACCTGCCCGAATTCAAGCAGCCCGAAGCCCCCGCCGGCGTGCCGCTCTGGGCCTTCCGCCAACTCGAGGACCTCCGGATCACCCGCCAGTTCGTCAACTGGTGGATCGACCATCGCCAGGTGCCGTACGGCGATTTCGGCGGCGGCATCTCGGACGATACCGATCTGACCCAGCAATGGCCGGGCCTGGCGCTGATGGGCGTCGATCCCGACAAGATCAACGCCTCGCTCCGTGCGCTTTCGGACGCCGTCTACACCAACGGCATGATGGTGAACGGCCTCGGCCACATCACCACCGACGAGCTCCACGCCTATGAGGAGGGCATGAACTCGGACGCCGAGCGGCTCTACCTCAACTGGGGCGAGCCCAAATCCGTCGAGCGGCTGATGGCGACGGTGAAGGCGCTGAAGACCGTCATCCTGCCCAACCCCGCCGGCCATATGCACTTCGCCAGCAACTGGTATGGTGCGCAGAAGATCTACCGCGAGGGGCCGTTCGAGTGGCAGAAGCCCTATAGCTGGGTCGTCCTCCACGCCCCCACGCTGCTCGGCGTCTATAACGGCAACCCCGATGCCCGCGGCCTGATCACCGGCACGGTCGACGGGCTGCTCGCGCATGGCAAGCAGGACGCCAAGGGCAATTGGAGCTACCCCAACGAGATCAACTGGCGCAGCGATGCGGAGCGCGCGGGCGATGGCGGCGGCGCCTCCACCCCGATGCAGGCAGTGTGGTCGGCATACCGCTTTACCGGCGATGCCAAGTACCTGAACCCGATCCTCGCCCGCATTGGCAAAAGCGGCCCCGCCTCGGTGCAGGACATCAACGAGAACCTGGTCAAGCTGCTCGGCGGCGACAAGGACTGGTCGAAGACGCTCACCGACAGGGCCAAGAAGGGCGGCGCCTTCGAGCAATGGGCCGCCTGGGACGCCACCGGCGACACCCGATACCTGGAATCGCTCCACGCCGCGGCGATCGAGGACAAGTCGCAGCGCCAGTACATGTACACCGAGGGCCATTGGTGGTCCGATCGTGTCGATCAGCCCAACGAGATCCTCCAGCGCGAGCGCCTCGGCGGCATCGCGCTGCGCCGGAACCAGACCTGGCCGGGCAATGCGGTGAGCTGGCGCTTCGATGATCCCGAAGGCGCGCTCAGGACGGCGATCCTCGTCCCCGGCGCCACGCCGACCCACTTCAAGGTCATCGCCTACAATAGCGGTGACACGCCCCAGAGCGCGGAGATGTCGACCTGGAACGTGGCCGCAGGCGAATGGGAGATGGTGGCGAACGGCACCACTACCCCCCTCCATCTCGAGCGTAGCGCCTCTACCCGCGTGACCTTCGCGCCGCACGCCACGACGGAGATCGAGTTCACCCTCAAGACCCCAGGCGAAGAAGTCGCAACGCGTGCGGACCTCGGCATCGGCAATGACGATGTCGTGGTGAAGGGCGGCAGGCTCGCTGTCACCGTCCACAGCCTTGGCGCGAAGGACGCTTCCGGCGGCACGCTCATCGTCGAGGACGCGTCGGGCAAGACGCTGGCCAGCGCCCCCGTCCCCGCCCTCGCCGCGCCGCTCGACCTCACGCCCAAGACCGCGACGGTGCGCCTTTCGCTTCCCAAGGGCGCGGCACGCGTGCGCGTTGCGCTCCCCGGCAATGCCCCGGAGGTGACGCAGCGGAACAATGTGGTGAAGCTGCCCAACTGATCCGGAGGATCGCGATGCAACGCCGTCAGTTCCTCGCCGCCGCCAGTGTCGCCGCGCTTCCGCGCATCGCACTGGCCGCCCCCGATCGCGACGCCGAGCTGCGCGCGATGCTGGACGGGCTTTCCGGCACCCCTTCGGTGAAGCTGGGCCGGGTCTCCGGATTTGATCCGGACGGCCTTTCCGCCTCGTCCCGGATCGACCTGGAGACGGTCCGCGCCGGGCTCGAGGCCGATTCCGCGATGATCCGGCTGTTCCCCATCGGCCGCTTCGGCCGTTCGCCCTATGTGATCGCGCCGAATGCGGGCGCCTGGCGCGAAGCCGCCTCGTCCGCGCAACGGATCGAGGCCGAGACCGCACAGATCGAGGCCGACGCCCAGCGGGGCGTGATCCTCCCCGCGCCGCTGCTCGCGAAAACGCGCGCTGGTATCGGCACGGCCGCCGACAAGGCTGGCGGTGCCGCTGCCCAGGCCTTGCGCAAACAGGCAGCGCTGCTCGCCGAGCTTGCCGCCAGGGCGCCCGCCGAGCCGGGAACCGGACGCTTCCCGGGCGGCCGCGATTATTTCGCGCTGCTGCTCGAACGCCATTACGGCCGGATCGACCCGGCGGAAGCGCACCGGATCATGCTCCACAAGGCCCGCGAGCTGACTGCCCGCGCCGATACCGTCCTCAGGCGCCTGGGTTATACCAAGGGCAGCGTCGGCGCGCGGATCAGCGCAGCATTCAAGGACCCGCGCTTCCTCTACAGCGATGACGATGCCGGCCGAGACCGCGCGGTCGCCGACATGAATGCGGCGCTCGCCAGGGTCCCTGCCCATCTGCCCGCCCTGTTCGGCCCACTGCCGCCCCAGTGCCTGAACGTCGCCACGGTGCGGATGACGCGGGCCGAGGAAGCCGAGGGCAAGCAGGGCTATCGCACCATCCCCACCGCCACCACGCCCGGCGCCTATTATCCCGACCTCAAGCGCATCCGCGATCGGCCCTCCTGGACGCTGCCCGCCGTGGTTCATCACGAATTGCTGCCCGGCCACATGATCCAGCTACCGATCGAGGCGGCAGCCAATCCCCATCCGCTGCGACTCGAATATGCCCCCGCTTTTGCGGAGGGCTGGGCGATCTACACCGAGCAGCTGATGGCCGCGGAAGGTGCCTTTGCCGGCGACGATCATGCCCTTCTCGGGCATTTGCACTGGCTGCTGTTCCGGATCGGTCGCGGACTGGTTGACACCGGTGTCCATATCGGACAAGAAACCCTTGCACAGACGAGCGCGAAGCTCGCCACATTGCAGGGAGAGGCAGCCTATTTCGCGCCGATGGCGCAGGATATCGAGCGAATCTGCATTGAACCCGCCATGCGCGCCGCGGAGGCGCTCACTTGGCTGGGGCTGGCCCGCAAGGGGGCTGCTGCACAGCGCAACGGTCCGGAATCGCTCAGGAAATTCCATCGCAAGGTGCTGGCCGATGGCCGCAAGCGCTTGGCGATGACCGGATAGAGCCGGCGCAAGCCGGCCAGGACGAACAGAGAGCCGGCATCAGCCGGCCAAGACACCAGGCGAGCCGCGTGCGCGGCGGGACCTGGGACACTGACCATGGGAGAATTGGGATGCGTAAAGGGATTATCAGGCGGAATCTGTGGTGTGCCGGCGCTTCGCTGGCGGTGATTGCCGGCGCGAGCATCGCGTCTCCGGCGCTGGCGCAGGACGCGCAGGCGCCCGCCCCCGCCGACACGACCGTGCAGGAGCAGGACCAGGCCACCGAAGGCGCCATCGTTGTCACCGGTTTCCGTCAGTCGCTCGACAAGGCGCTGAACGTAAAGCGCGAGTCGGTATCGTCGGTCGACGCGATCGTCGCGGAGGACATCGCGAAGTTCCCGGACCAGAACCTCGCGGAATCGCTGCAGCGTATCCCCGGCATCTCGATCCAGCGTGACGCCGGCGAAGGCCGCGCGATCACCGTGCGCGGTCTCGGCGCGCAGTTCACCCGCGTTCGCGTCAACGGCCTGGAGACCGTCGCCACCTCGACCGACGGCGCCTCGGCCAATCGCGACCGCGCCTTCGATTTCAACGTCTTTGCGTCCGAGCTGTTCAGCTCGCTCGTCGTCCACAAGACCGCCGAGGCCTCGCTCGATGAAGGCTCGCTCGGCGCCGTGGTCGATCTCAACACCGGCAATCCGCTCGCCGGCAAGACCGGCTTCACCTTTGTCGGCTCGGTCCAGGGCAGCTACAACGACCTGTCCAAGAACTGGGGGCCGCGCGTCGCTGGCCTGCTGTCGTGGAAGTCGCCGGACGGCAATTTCGGCGTGGCGATTTCGGGCGCCTATTCGAAGACCGACAATCTCGAGCTCGGCAACAATTCGGTGCGCTGGGCGCAGGCGACCTTCGACCAGGTCGACGGCACCAATTGCTGGACCACGGCGAACTCGGGCGGCACCTATGTCCCCAGCGCGGCCTGTTCGAAGGCGGCCCTCGCCTTCCACCCGCGCATTCCGCGCTACGGCATCGTCGAGCATGATCGCGAGCGCCTCGGCCTCACCGGCAGTGTCCAGTGGTCGCCGAGCGACGCCACCAAGATCTCGATCGACGGCCTCTATTCGCGGTTCAAGGAAACCCGCGAGGAGAAGTGGCTCGAGGTGCTGGCGCGTTCGAACGAGCGTTCGATCAACGTCGTGAACCCGGTCTACGACAGCAACAACAACATGATCTCGGCGACGCTCAACGACGCCTGGGTCCGCACCGAACACTATCTGCGCAAGTCCGATACCGAGTTCTACCAGATCGGCGGCACCTGGGATCAGGAGCTGGGCGACAGCTTCCGTTTCACCCTGCTCGGCGGCCTGTCCAAGTCGAGCGCGGACATCCCGGTCGAGACGACCATCGTCCTCGATGACCGCGACGCGCAGAACTATCATTACGACTACACCGACATGCGCCAGCCGGTGCTGACCTTCGGCACCAGCGTCACCGATCCGGCGAACTTCCAGCTCGCCGAAATCCGCGATCGTCCGTCGAACGTCACCAACAAGTTCCGCACCGCCCAGCTGCGCACCGAATGGGACGTGGCCGAGGGCTTCCAGATCAAGTCGGGCGCGATGTACCGCCGCTTCGACTATGAGGTCACCGCCTTCCAGCGTGACACCGCGGTCTGCGGCAATGGCGGGCTCGACTTGGTGCTGAAGACGATCACCTGCTCGCCCACCACCGCCTTCGGCCCCAGCGCGGTGTACGGCTTCCAGGCGACTCCGGCGCTGACCGAGCAGGTCAATCTGGGCAATGCCGGACAGCCGGCGGGCACCACCACCAGCTGGGTGATCGCCAATATCGACGCGGCCGCCAAATATACCGGCCTCTACAACCGCCCGCTGCTGCTCGACGTCGGCAACAACCGCAACGTCACCGAAGAGGTGAAGGGCGGCTATCTACAGTTCGATGCCAAGGGCGAACTGCTCGGCCTGCGCTACGCGCTCAACGCCGGCATCCGCTATGCGAGCACCGACCAGAGCTCGACCGGCATCAACGGCACCACGCCGGTGACCGTGAAGCGCAACTATTCCGACTGGCTGCCGTCGATGAACATCGCGCTGTTCCCGACCGACAAGGTCATCCTGCGCGGTGCCATCGCCGACGTGATGACCCGCCCGACGCTGGGCAGCCTGACGCCCGGCGGCTCGGCCGACGGCTTCAACTACCGGGTGAGCTTCGGCAATCCGAACCTCGATCCGTTCCGTGCCACCGCCTATGATCTCGCGGCCGAATGGTATTTCGCGCCCCAGTCGATCTTCTCGGTCGCGGTGTTCAAGAAGGACGTGAAGAGCTTCCCGGTCAGCGCCACGCTGACCGGCCAGACCTTCACGTCGACCGGCCTGCCCGCCTCGGTGCTCGCCGCCTCGTCGCCGGCCTTCCTCAACCCGGCCCAGCTGTCGCAGCCGATCTGGACGGTGGTCACCACGGTCAACGGCACCGGCGCCTCGCTCAAGGGCGTCGAGATCGCGATCCAGGCGCCGTTCCGCTTCCTGCCGGGCTTCCTCAAGAACTTCGGCGGCATCGCGAACGCGACCTTCATCGATTCGACCGCGAACTACAGCCAGTCGGCGCCGGCCACCGCGGTCAACGCCAATGGCTCGCTCACGCTGCCGAACAAGGTGTTCTCCTCGACGCTCTACGGCGTGTCGAAGAAGGCGTTCAACGCGACGCTCTATTACGAGGACAAGAAGTTCAGCGCCCGCGCCTCGGTCAGCTATCGCGGTCCCTATGTCGATGCGGGCTCAGGCACGGGCAACGTGTTCGAGGGCTATAACGCGATCACCAATGTCGACGCCTCGGTCCGCTACAAGCTGACCGACTGGATCGAGCTGTCGATCGAGGGCACCAACCTCACCGACGCCTATCGCGACCGCTACACCGACACGGCGGCGAACCGGAACTACGAGTATAATCATTTCGGCCGCACATTCCTGTTCGGCGCCCGCCTGAAGCTCTGATCGCCTCCGCGATCCACTAGGGGGCCGTCGCATCACCCGATGCGGCGGCCCCTTTCTTTTGGCCGCACGCGACAAGGGCCGCCAAAGGGCGGGCCAGTGCGATCTTCCTGCTATTCGAAGATTGGTACGGGTGGTCGGACTCGAACCGACATGTTGTTGCCAACGGCGGATTTTGAGTCCGCTGCGTCTACCATTCCGCCACACCCGCATGCCGTTCCGGCACCAGGGGCCGCGGATCGACCGCCCTCCTATAGGAAGGCGTTCGCGAGATTGCCAGCGCCTTTGGCGGCGCGCCGGAACACGCGGCTCAGCGCTCCCTGCCCGCCTCGTCGAGGGTCTGCGCGATCGGGGAGAGCAGATACTGAATGATCCGCCGCCGACCGGTCTTGATCTCGGCCTGGACCGCCAGGCCCGGGCCGATCAGCCGGTCCTGGCCGGCGATGCGGATCGTGCGCTGCTTCAGCCGGACGCGTACCGAATAGATCAGGCCGCGCTTCTCGTCCTGGATCGCGTCGCGGCTGATCGAGACGACCTCCCCCTCGATCAGCCCGTAATCGGTGAAGGGAAAGGCCTCGAGCTTGACGCGGACGGACTGGCCCTCGCGGATGAAGCCGATGTCGCGGTTGAGGATCTGCGCTTCGACTTCGACCTCGGCGGCGGAAGGCACCACCACCATCAGCGCCTGGGCGGGCTGGACCACGCCGCCGATCGTATTGACGGCAAGCTGCTGGACTACGCCGTCTACCGGTGAGCGAAGCTCCTGATATTGCCGCCGCCGGGCGGTCTTTCGAATCTCCGCACTAGCAACCGACCCCTTGTCCACCGCCTCGGAAAGCTCGGTGAAGGCAGTCTTGCCGAACGTCTCGCGCAGCCGAAGAATCTGGGCCTCGAGATCGGCGATCGAAGCGCGCGCCTTGGCCGCCGCGCTCTCCTGCACCGCGATGTTCTGGATGTGCTCGACCCGCAGCTGCTCATATTCGAGCAGCTTGAGCTTGGAGAAATAGCCCTGCTCGGTGAGCTTGCGGCGCCCCTCGAGCTGCTGATCGACCAGCGGAAGCGTCTTGCGCAGCTTGGCGATCTCGGCATCGGCCGCCGCCAGCTCCGCCATGCTCTGTGCGCGGCTTTCGGTCAGGCTTGCCTTCTGCGCCTCATATTCGGCGATCGCGGTGCGGACGAACCGGTCCTGGATCCGGGCGGTCTCGGGCGGCGTGCCCGGGGGCGGGGCATAGGCGATCCGGCCTGTGGTGAGATAGGCGAGCAGCGCGTCGTTGCGCGCCTGCACCAGCTGGGCCGAGAGCAGCCCCTGCGCCGCCTGGGCATCGTCCGCGCCCGCCAGGGTGGGATCGAGCTCGATCAGCAGCTCCCCTCGCTTCACGCGCTGGCCGTTGCGGACATGGATGGCCCGCACCGCGCCGATCTCGATCGGCTGGATGATCTTCACATTGGCCGAGGGGATCACCTTCCCGGTGGCTACCGCCACGGTGTCGACCCGGCCGAAACAGGCCCACACCAGCGCGATCGCGAACAGGCTGCACAGGATCAGGAGCAGCCAGCGCAACCCCGGGCTCGGCGGCTTCTCCATGATCTCCAGCGCGGCGGGCAGGAACTCGTGATCGAGCTGCGGCTTGCGGCTGCCGGCAGCTTGAGTCTCCATCCGCCATGCGGTGCGCAGCACGCGCCAATGATGCCCGAGATTGGACATGCTCTCGGCCAGGCTCATGCCGAAACGCCCATCTGCTTGGCATAGAGCTGGGCATAGCGCCCACCCGCACGCAGCAGCGTGGCATGATCCCCCTCCTCGGTGATCGTGCCGCCCTCCACCGTTACGATCCGGTCGCACTGGCGCACCGCGGACAGGCGATGGGCGATGATGATCACGGTGCGCCCGCGCGCCATGATGCCCAGATTGGTCTGGATGATCTCCTCGCTCTCCGCGTCGAGCGCGCTGGTCGCCTCATCGAGGATCAGGATGCGCGGATCGGTGACCAGCGCCCGGGCGATGGCCAGCCGCTGGCGCTGGCCGCCGGAGAGGTTGCTGCCACGCTCGTCGATGATCGTGTCATAGCCGTGCGGCAGCTCGAGCACGAAGTCATGCGCCCCCGCCATCCGCGCGGCCTCGATCACCTGCTCCATCGGCCGGGTGGGATCGGTCAGCGCGATATTCTCGCGCACCGATCGGTTGAACAGGATGTTCTCCTGCAGCACCACGCCGATCTGGCGGCGCAGCCAGGCCGGATCGACCAGCGCCAGATCGACCCCGTCGACCAGCACCCGGCCCTGCTCCGGCACATAGAGTCGCTGGACCAGCTTGGTAAGCGTCGACTTGCCGGAACCCGAGGGGCCTACGATCCCCAGCATCTCGCCCGCGCCAACCGCCAGGTCTACCCCGCGCAGCGCCTCGGGCGCATCGGGGCGGTAGCGGAACCGCACCTTGTCGAAGCGGATGTCGCCCCGAACCGGCGGCAGGCTGGCGCGGTTGGGATTATGCTCGGGCTCGGCGGGCGCATTCAGCACGTCCCCCAGCCGTTCGACCGAGATGCGCGCCTGCTGGAAATCCTGCCAGAGCTGCGAAAGCCGCAGGATCGGCCCCGAGACGCGCCCCTGCAGCATGTTGAAGGCGACCAGCGCACCTACCGTCAGATGCCCCCCGATCACCTGCTTCGCGCCAAAATAGAGGATCGCGACGGTGGTCAACTTGGATACCAGCTGGATCGCGTGGCTGCCCCAATTGGCCAGCGTCATCACCTGGAAGCCGGTCTGGGCATAGCCGGCGAACTGGCGCTCCCAACGCGCGCGCATCTGCGGCTCCACGGCCATTGCCTTGAGCGTACCGATCCCTGTCACGCTCTCCACCAGGAATGCCTGGTTCTCGGCACCGCGCTGGAACTTCTCGTTGAGGCGCTCCCGCAGCGTCGGCGTGATCAGCACCGATATGGCGACGTAGAAGGGTATCGAAAGCACCACCACCAGGGTCAGGATCGGGCTGTAGAGATACATCACCGCGAAGAAGACGATGGTGAAGAACAGGTCGAGCAGGACGGTGACCGAATTGGAGGTGAGGAATTCGCGGATCCGCTCCAGCTCGCGCACCCGCGCCACGCTGTCGCCCACCCGCCGCGCTTCGAAATAAGAGAGCGGTAGATTGAGCAAGTGGCGGAATAGCCGTGACGAGAGCTCGGCATCCACGCGGTTGGTCGAATGGGCGAACAGCCAGTTGCGCAGCGCGGAGAGCGCTGTCTCCCAGGTAAGTACCACCGCCAGCCCGATCGCCAGCACGTCGAGCGTGGAGAGCGACTGGTGCACGAGCACCTTGTCGATCACCAGCTGGAAGAACAGCGGCGAAACCAGCCCCATCAATTGCAGGAAGAAGGACGCGATCAGCACATCGCGCAGCGGCTTGCGATATTTGACCAGCGCCGGAATGAACCAGCTGATGTCGAACGGACGACTGGTGCCCGCAATCGCTTCGCGCGTGGTCATCAGCAGCAGCCTGCCGCTGAATACATCGGCGAACTGCTCGAAGGTCCAGATCTCGGGCCGCTCGGCATCGCCGCGCTGGATGAGATAGCGCGGCGCGTCCGCGCTCTCGTCGATCTTGAGCAGGATCAGCGCACTGCCGTCGCGCAGCTCCGCGAGCGCAGGCATCGGCCGTTTGGCCAGATCGCCGAGCCCCGTAGCGCGGATACGCGCAACAATGCCGATCCGCTTCGCCGCCCGTGCCAGATCCTCCAGTGTGAACGACCCCGCCAAGCCCTGTTCGTGCGCGATCTGCGCAGGATCCGCAGGTACGCCCAGGAAGCGCGCCACGAGCACGAACGCGCTCAACGCCGCGGAAGACGCGGCTCCTCCCCCTTCACTCAACCACTGTCCCCCAATTCAGCGCACAGGCCCAAGGCGCGCCGGGTTCGTCTTCGCTTTCCGGATACCGCTACTGCGCGCCCGCCGCCGCAGCGGCGATCGCCTCGACCAGCCGGTCGCCCGCATCCGCCTCCACGCGCTGCACCGTCCGCTTGCCCGTGACCGGATCGGTGCGATGGAAGGAGAAAGCCCGATCGCGCAGAGGCTTCGAGATCAGATCGGCCATCATGATCTCGACATGCTTGTTCTCAGCATCGGAGAAGGGGGCGATCAGATCGACGAGCCACAGCCGGTCGCCGTTGCTCCATTCCTGTAGCGTCAGGCGATTTTCCGGCTCGATCATGCCGCGCTGAAGCTTGGCCTCACCCGTCGCATCGGTTGCTGCCCAGAGCGCCAGACCAACCGGCCGGTCGCCGTCGCGAAAGATATAGAATTGCTCGGTGAGCAGGGCCGGCATCACCAGCCATTCGAGGTCGCCAATCGCCAGCCCCCGGTGGAGCGGCGATTGGGTTAGCAGCCAGGTCATCTCGCCCAGGAGATGGCTGACGGTAGGCGGCTGGATCGTCTGGTTCATGGTCTTCCCGGTCATGCCGTTGCGGCGTGGAATTCAAATTGCGGGCTTTGCATCATCTTGTCGAGACGGCTGTCGAGTGCGCCGCCGATCGCGAAGCCCCCCATCGCCTGCCGCATCAGCGCCAGCCGCCCATCCAGCTCGGCGTCGGGCATGTCGATATCCGCGTCGAACGGGCGCGGCAGAACCAGCCCGCCCGGATCGCGCGGGTTCCTGATGGGCTGGGCGGCGGGAGCAATGGGATCGGCCGCCGGCGAGAAGGCCAGCGCCACGTCCGCCACGGTCTTCGTCCGGCCGTTCTGGGTGAACACCGCGGTCGACAGGATGATGTTCGATCCCAGCTTCTGGTTCGCGGCCTGGCTGCCGGTGGCGCTCAGGCCGATCTCGCTGATGCCGAGATCGCCCAGCGTCTTGAGTTCCCCCTCGTCGCTGCGGCCGTTGCGGTTGCCGTCGATCCATACCTTGAGCTGGCTGAAACGGGCATCGGTGGCATTGATCTTGCCGTCGCGATTGGCGTCGAGCGCGCCCAGCCCGTCGAAATTGTTCAGCACGCCCGATTTCTCGCCAAGGAAGGAGAGTTCGGACCCCGTGGTGATCTGGCCGTCGTCGTTGCGGTCGATCACCAGGAAGCCGTCTCCCTTGCCGATCCAGCCGGTATCGTCGCGACCGCCATTGCCGTCGAGGTCGAAGGCGGCACCGGTGTTGTTCTTGTGCTCCAGGTCGATGCCGTCGCCGTCGAGATCGAGCACCATCACGCCCAACATGCCCACCGTCTTGTCGCGGAAGTGCAGATAGGTAGCCCCGCTCATCGCGCCGGCCAGCGGATCGAACAGTCCCTCGGTGCCACGGCTGCGGACGACGAAGCGTCCGCCCACGGCACTGATCCGCGCCTTGTCGAAGCGCATATCGAAGCTGTTCTCGGTCAGGATCGGTTTCATTCCCCAGGCGGAGACTGCCCCCTGGCCGACCGTGTCATAGGCAAGCCCCGCATCGCTGAGCGTACCCGTGGTGCCGTTGGCATAGGTGAAGCTGGCGGTGTTGAAGATCACGCTCTGCCCGCCGGTGCGCTGCGCGGCAGTCTGTCCCGTGGGGGTTCCGGTGAGGCTTATCGAGGAGATGCCCGCCTGGGCCAGGCTCTGCAGCTCGCCGGCATCTGTGCGGCCATTGTTGTTCCCGTCGATCCACATGCTGAAGCCGACGAAGCCGCTGTCGTTCGCGTCGAGCTTACCATCGCCATTGCCGTCGAACCCGGCCAGCCCTTCAAGGTCGGTCTTGGCGCCCGCCTTGTCCCCGACGAACGAGATCTCGCCCACGCCGTCCACCACGCCATTGCCGTTCCGGTCACGCACCAGGAAGGCGTCGCCGGCATCGAGCCAGGCAGTGCGGTGCAGCTGCCCGTCCCCGACCATGTCGAACAGCGTGGTGCTGTCGGCGAGCGCGACGATCGTCTTCCCGTCACCGTCCAGGTCGAGGATGATCGGCGCGGCGAGCGCGTCCGTCGGTGCCTTCTTCGTCGCATCGTCGCCGGCCGAGGCCTGGCTGTCCTCCGTCTGGTTCTGGGTGGCGTTGACCGGCAAGACGCCGGCAGCACGCAGAGCGTCACCCAGCGAGAGATAGGGGAGCACGATGTCGCCAACCAGGTGCTGGCTGCCGTCTGCGCGCGTATAGCTCGCCGTGGCGAGCATGAGCGCCTCGCTCCTGCCCGGCGTAGCGCCCGTCGGGGTGCCGATCAGCGAGATCGAGACGATGCCGACCTCGGCGAGCGAGCGCAGCTCACCTGCCTGGCTGACGCCGTCCTGGTTCGCATCCTGCCACACCAGGAACGCGCCGAAGCCAGCGTCGCGCCCATCGAACACCAGATCGCCATTGGTGTCGAAGCCGGCCAGGCCCTCGAGGTCGGTCTTGGCGCCGGCCTTGTCGCCCACGAAGCTGATCTCGTTGCTGCGCGAGATGATGCCGTCACCGTCGCGGTCCAGGGCCAGGATGCCGTCGCCTGCGCCGATCCAGGCGGTACGGTCACTCAGGCCGTCCCCGTCCATGTCGTAGCGTGCGGTGCTCTGGACCAGGCCGACGGTAGCGATGCCGCCGCCATCGAGGTCCAGCCCGATCGGATAGCCATTCGCGTCGAGCGTATTCTTGACCGTCTCGTCGTCGGCATAGACTACAAATGACTGATAGGTTTGCGGGGTACCAACCACCACATAGCCTTGGGCATAGCGCGCGTAATATTCCGGCCGGAGCGTGAACCCGCCGGGCCACGCATTCATTTCAACGTGGTAGCCCACCACTCCTTCCTCGCCCGCCAACACCCATTCATTGACCCAGCCGGGGCCCGAGCCATACCAGGGGAAGAAATATCCCCCTTCTTCGGCACGAGTCTGGTAGTAACCCACGGTGTATCCAGCGGTCGCTCCGTTTTGCCAGAGATAGTTTCTACGGTTCTCGAAGGTGAAAGAGAGCGACTGATCGACATAGATCGACGGGTTTGAAGCATCTCTCGCCCGCACAACTACATTGACCGTGGTCGATGCAGCCCCCGTCAGGCCAAGCTTCTCGAAATCCAGGTCCTTGACCTGAAGATTGATCGCCGCAGTGGGACCGGACGAACTGTAAGTGCTCAGGTTGAACAGCTTGTTCGCCACATCTCCGATAATTTCGTAGTTGAGCGCACTGCCGTCGGCATCCCCGAAATTGAACGTCGCGAAGGGCATTAGCGCCGGCAGATTCTCGCTCACCGGCACCGAATAGTTCAACTGCGGCGTAACGCCGTTCGCCGTCGGCGCATTGTCGTTCTGGTTGTTGAACTGGACGTCAAAGCTCGCAACCGCAGAGTTGTAGCCGCCGTCATTGGCATAGACCTGGATCGTGCGGACCGCCGACGCCCCACCGGACGCGATCGCCTCGTAATCGATCGTCACGCCGCTGCGCACGCGCACCTGGTTGCCGACGATCTCGAAATAGTTGCCCGGATTGTTGCTCAGATAATAGCCGACCCCGGTCAGCCCATTGTCGCCGTCGATCGACGACAGCGTTGCGACCACCGTGCCGGAATAGTCCGCTTCGTTGAAAGCGGTCGTACCCAGCGAAACGCTCGGGGTGCTCGGTGCGATGTCGTTGAGGTTGTTCAGGTGCACCCGCACCAGCCGGTCGCCGGTGTAGCTCACGCCGTCCGTGGCGCGGACATACACATCGACATAGCCGCGGCCGGCGCCTTCGGAGACGAGGCTGCCGCGCACCGCCTCGAAGTCGAGCGGTGCGACCAGGCGCAGCGTGCCGGAAGTTCCGATATTGTCGATCGCAAACCAGCCATTCGCATTGCCGCCCGAGCCGAAGGCGAAGTCGAGATCGCCCCCTTCGGGATCGACACCGCTGAGCGTGACCGAGAAGCCGGCATTCTCGTTGACGTAATAGTCGATCACGTTGCCCGGGGTGGTCAGGCCATAGGGCGCTTCGTTGACGTTCTGGATATAGACCTTGGTCGTGATCGTGCCCGAGGTCAGCGAGCCATCGCTGGCACGCACGGCGATTTCGCCGATCAGCGTGTCGGCGCGGCCATCGCCGTCATGGTCCACCGTGCCGCCCAGCGCCTCGAAATCGAAGTTCACGCCCGCCTTGAGGCGCACGGTGTTGCCGTCGATGTAGAACCAGTTGTTCGGGTTGGTGACCAGCTGCAGCACCGGCGCGGCCGCGTAGACATCGGGATCGCCGAGCGTGTAGCTGGCGACCACGACATTGGCATTGGCCGGACGCGTGCCGAGGCCCGTCTCGTCCAGATATTGCGCGGCACTGCCCGAAATGGTCGGCGCCTCGTTGACGTCCTCGATATAGACATGGGTCGAAGTCGTGGCCGACACGAGCGAACCGTCGCTCGCGCGGACGCTGATCTCGCCGAGATCGACTTCCATCCGCCCGTCAAGGTCGCGGTCCCCGACCAGATAGCCGGCATTGCGGAGCGCTTCGAAGTCGAAGTTCAGGTCCGGCTTGATGCGCACCTGGTTGCCATCGACGTAGAACCAGTTGCCCGGGTTGGTGACGAGCTGCAGCGCCGGCGTCGTCCCGTCCGGATCGCTCGTCGCGAAGGTGGCGACCACAGCATAGGCATTGGCCGGCCGCGCGCCGAACCCGGTTTCGTCCAGATACTGGGCGGCAACCGCGGACACCGTCGGCGCCTCGTTGACGTTCTGGATATAGACCTTGGTGGTGATCGTGCCGGAGGTCAGCGAGCCATCGCTGGCACGCACGGCGATCTCGCCGATCAGCGTGTCGGCACGGCCGTCGCCGTCATGGTCGACGCTGCCGCCCAGCGCTTCGAAGTTGAAGCTCACCCCGGCCTTGAGGCGCACGGTGTTGCCGTCGATGTAGAACCAGTCGCCGGGATTGGTGACGAACTGCAGCACCGGCCCGGCCCCGTAGATGTCGGGATCGCCCAGCGTGTAGGTCGCGACCGCCACCCCGGCATTGGCCGGACGCGTGCCGAGGCCCGTCTCGTCCAGATATTGCGCGGCACCGCCCGAGATGGTCGGCGCCTCGTTGACGTCCTCGATATAGACATGGGTCGAGGTCGTGCCCGACACCAGCGAACCATCGCTCGCGCGGACGACGATCTCGCCCAGATCGGCTTCCATCCGTCCGTCATTGTCGCGGTCGGCGACCGCGAAATTGGCGTTCTTCGCCCATTCGAAGTCGAGGTTCACGCCCGACTTGATGCGCACCGTATTGCCGTCGAGATAGAAGAGATCGCCCGGATTGCCGACCAGCTGCAGCACCGGCGCCGTCCCGTCCGGATCGCTCGTCGCGAAGGTGGCGACCGCCGCGCCCGCATTGGCCGGCCGCGTGCCGAGCCCGGCCTCGTCCAGATACTGGGCGGCAACCGCGGACACCGTCGGCGCCTCGTTGACGTTCTGGACATAGACCTTGACCACCGCTTCCGCGGACGCCAGCGCGCCATCGGTCGCGCGCACGCGCACCTCGAGATAGGCCTCGTTCCGCCCGTCGCCGTTATAGTCGCCGTGCGCATGGGTAAGAAGGGACTCGTAATCGAGCGCCCCCACGAACTGGAGCTTGTTGCCCGTGAGCTTGAACAGCCCGCCCGGATTGCTGGTGAATTCGAGCGTCGGCGTCGTGCCGTCCGGATCGGACATGCCGAAGCTGGCGATCTCGAGACCGGCGGTCACCGGCGTTCCGGCACCCGGTGCGCTCTCGTCGAAATAGGCCGTGCCGCCGCCGGTGATCGCCGGCGCCTCGTTCACATTGGCGACCGTGATGGTGAAGCTCTGGTCGCGGACCTGGCTGAACGCGTCGATCGCCCGCACCGTGATGACGTGCGAGCCCGCCGCCTCGTAATTGAGCAGCGAACCGTCGAGCACCACGATCTTGTTGCCATTGGCCAGGGCGAAGCGGCCGCCGGCATTGTCGAGCAGCTGGAAGGTGAGCGTGTCGCCATCCGGGTCCACGCCCCCCAGGGTGCCGACGATGGCGCTGCTCGCCGAATTCTCCGCGATCGAGCCGCCGCTGATCGAAACAGCGGTCGGCGGCGCGTTGATGACCATCGTGGTGCTCGCGGAAACGGTCCGCGTCTGGCCATTCTCGCTCGCCACTGCAGTGAGCTTGAGCAGCAGGTCGCTCGACCAGCCCGCCGGCGCCAGCACGGTCAGGCCCACCGCCTGCGCCGGCGTCAGGCGCCAGAGATTCGCCGTCGCGTCATAGGTGCCCGCGCTGAGCGTCACGCCCGCCGGCACGCCCTCGATCTGCAACTCGTGGAACTCCGAGCCGTCCATGTCGGCGAAGCTCACGTTCACGGCGAGCGGGATGCCCGCCCCGCCCGAGGTGCCCGCGCCGGCCGCGAAGCCCGCTATCACCGGCGTGTCGGCCACGCCGGCCACGGTGACGGTGAATTCGACCACCTCGCTCGCGCGGTCGCCCGCGTCCGTCGCCCAGACCCGGATCGTCGATACGCCCGACAGGTTCGCCGAGGGCGTCAGGATCATGCTGCGCTCCCCGTTCGAATTGGGGATGCCGAACACGACATTGTTCAACGAGATGATCTGGCCGCCCGAGACGATCTCGGCGTGCATCTGCACCGCGGCGGTGGGAGTGACGTCGTCCGTCGCACGGATCGTCAGCGTGAGGGTGCCGTCCTCCTGCATCGTCTGGTTGCCGATATTGGTGACCACCGGCTTCTGGTTGATGTTCCAGTAGCTGGTCCAGCGCTCCAGATAGGTGGCATCCTTCATCAAGTCGTCACGCGCAGCCTCCGTGGGCATGGCGCCGCCCATCAGATCCACCAGCCCCTCGACGTCGATCGTCCTGGTGTAGCGGGTGGACGTGGTGATGAAGTCGATCTTGTAATTGGCACCGTCATTGTCGGTGTTGAGGTACCAGTTCTTGATCCGCGCGCTGGCATCCGTCCCGATGATCGAAACGATCATGTCGTCCCCGTCACGCTGGAACCAGATGTCCTCATCCAGGATCGTCTCGTCGTTGAACCCGATGACGTCGACGTCCCCATCCAGGCTCTCGCCATCGTAATTCTCGATGGTGTCCTGGCCGGTGGTACGGTTCATCAGATAGGTGTCGTTGTTGGCGCCCCCGCGCAGGAAGTCGTTGCCACCGCCGCCGTCGAGCATGTCGTCGCCCGATTCCGCATAGAGCTGGTCGTCGCCGTCCCCGCCGTACAGCCAGTCGTTGCCTGTGCCGCCATAGATGATGTCGTCGCCCGCGTCGCCATACAGATGGTCGTTGCCCTCGCCGCCGCGCATCGTGTCGTTGCCGTCGCCGCCCGAAAGCGTGTCATCACCCTCGCGCCCTTCGAGCACGTCATAGCCGTTGCCGCCGTCGAGGATATTGGCACCCGCATCGCCATAGATGCGGTCGCTGAGCGCGGATCCGCGCACATTCTCGATGCTGACCATGGTATCGCCAATCGCGCTGCCCCCGTTGAGCGCGTTGTTGGCGAGATCCACGACCGCCGGACCGGCCGAGCCAGTGCTGTTTTCGAGTACCCGGCTGTAATCGGCCCAGTCGGAACCGGCGCCGCCGTCGAGAATGTCGGAACCGCCGCCGCCGAACAGCCGGTCGTCGCCATCCCCGCCATAGAGCGTGTCGTTACCCGCCTCGCCGAACAGCATGTCGAAGGTGCCGACATCGTTGGCCCCGCCACGCAGCACGTCGCTGCCGTCGCCGCCGCCCAGCCTGTCCGCACCGGCGCCACCCAGCAGCTCGTCATTGCCCGCGCCGCCCAGCACGCGGTCGTCTCCAGCGCCGCCATCGGCATAGTCGTTGCCGTCGCCGGCACTGATCAGGTCGTTGCCGTCATAGCCATAGAGCAGGTCACGCCCGGCCGCGCCGTTCAGCGTGTCGTCCGCGCTGGTGCCCTCGATCACGTCGTCGCGGTCCAGCACGTTGATCTGCACGGTGAAGATGGTGCCGAATGGCACCAGCGAGCCGTCCGTCGCGGTGATGTTGAGGTTCAGGGTGGCGCCCGCCTCATAGTCGAGCGACGCCCCCTGCTTCAGCCGCAGGGTGTTGCCGACCATCTCGAACCGCTCGTCCGATACGGTGAAGCCATAGGTGGCAAAGGGCGAGCCTGCGGTGTCCGGATCGGTGACACCGAAGCTGCCCAGCGTCACCGTTTCGAGCTGCGCTTCCTGCGTCCCCGACGCGACATGATCGCGCTCGGCGACATCGAAGCTGAAGGTGCCGGTGACCCCGGTCGGCGCTTCGTTCACATCGGTGAGCGTGATCGTCACCGTCGTCCGCGCTTCGTTGTACCTGCCGCCGCCGTTATTGTCGCGCGCCAGCACGACATAGCTGAGCGTGGTCGGCCAGCTCTCGAAATCAGGCTGCTGGGCGGCATTGAGGGTGCCGTCGGCCAGGATCACGAAGCGCCCGTCCGCGCTCATGGTCCCGCCATTCAGGCCGTTCTCGAACAGATATAGCTGCTGGCCCGCGGGATCACTCGGCAGGTCCGGATCGGTCGCAACCACCTGGCCCAGGGCCACGGAGTTCGCGACATTCTCGGCAACCGTGAAGCCATAGGCAGCCGGCAGGCTGTTCGGCTGGTTCAGCGGTCTGACCGTGATGGTCAGGTTGGTGCTCGCGATATTGCCATTGCCGTACGAGTCGCGCGCGATCACTTCATAGCTGCTCGACGTCCCTCCCCGCTCGGGGATGACATCGACCAGCACGGTAACCACTCCGGTCCATGCATCGATGCCGTAATAGCCATCGGCGGATACATTGTTGTGGGTCGCGCCGAAATAATAGCGTTGCTGGCCATAAGAGGAGCTGGGTCCATCGGGATCGGTTGCGGTGATCGTCCCGATCGGCGTTCCGTGCTGGGTTCCCTCGATAGTCATGAACGCCGTGCTGGCCGGCAGGCTGTTCGGCTCGTTTACGTCACGAACGTAAATTGGGAGACGGGTGACGCTCTGATTGTACGGTCCAACCCCAGCATTGTCGCGCGCGACCATCGAATAATATTGCCAGCCGCCGCCGGTCTCGAAGTCGAGCGCAGCATTGACCCTGATAATGCCCGTCTGGGAATCGACGATGAAACGGCCATCAGAACTCGTGGTGCTGGTGTCGCCGTTCGCAAGGAGGAAATAATAGCGTTGCTCGGCAAAGGCCGTGCCCTGCGCATCGAGATCGGTCGCGGCAAGCTGAACTACCTGCGTTCCAATCGCGGTACCCTCGGACACTTCTGCCTGCTGTGTCAACGAAAGCGCATTGGCTTCATTGCGATCGTTCACGGTGACGGTGAGCGTTCCGACTGCCTGGTTGAAGCCCGCCTGGCCGTCATTGTCGCGCGCGACCACGGTGTAGCTCGACTGGGCGAGCGTTTCGCGGTCGGCCACGACCAGGGTGCGGACCTCGCCGCTGTTCTCGTCGATCGCGTAGCGTCCGTCGGACGACACCGAGCTCACCTGCGCGCCATTCAGGAAATAATAGCGCTGGCGGCCATAGGGGCCATCCGGAGAATCCGGATCGGTGGCGACCACGGTCCCTACGACCGTCCCGACCACCACGCCTTCGTCCACCGCCATGCTGGAGGTCGCCGGAAGCGCGTTCTGGTTGTTCGATACCAGGACCTCGATATGAACCTGGGTGCTGGTCTCGAAGAAGCCGGCATTGCCTGCATTGTCGCGCGCGACCACCTCATAGGTGGCGAGTGCGGGGGCACCCGCAAGGCTCGTCACCGCCGAGATCGCACCCGTGTTCTGGTTGATCGCGTACAGCCCGTCGGACGAGACCGCGCTCAACTCCGTCCCGTTCCGGAAGAAATAGACTTGCTGGGCGAAGGTCGTGCCTGCCTTGTCGAGGTCCGTGGCCTTGATCTGACCGAAGGCAGTGTTCGCCGCAATGTTCGAGGAAAGGGTGAAGCTATAGTCGCTCGGCAGGGAATTCGCTTCGTTGACGTCCGTGACCTTGATGCCGATGGAGTTCATCGAGCTGGTCTTCCCGTCCGACATCGAGACAAGGAACGAGTAGACTGTGCTGATTTCGCGATCGAACAACAGCGGATCGCGCACGGTGACCAGGCCATCGAGGCTGATCTGGACAGCGCTGGGGAAGCCGAAATCCATCAGCGTATAGGTGATTACGTCGCCATCCGCGTCGGTTGCGGAGATCCGGCCGATGACCGTGCCGACCACAGCCCCCTCCACGACGCTGAAATCGGTGCCGTTAGTGGCCAGGTACGGCGCGTCATTGACCGGCGCGATCGTCACCGCGAACTTCAGCTCGGTCGACTGGCCGTCGCTGTCGGTCGCGATCATCGTGAAGCTGTCGCTGCCATTCTTGTTGGGCTTGCCGGTGTAGCGATAGGTCTTCAGCGTCGCATTCGAGAGCGAAACCGTACCGAGCGCCAGCCCGCTGCCGTCCTTGACGCTGTAGGTGAGCGGCCCGCCATCATGGTCGACCACATAATTGCCCGGCGTGAAGCTGATCGAGCCGTCCTCGTTCATGCTCAGCGCGATCGGCGTGGTCGGCGCCGTCGGCGCAGACTTGCCGCCAGCATGCCAGAAGGTCTCGAGCTGGTCGGTGATGCTCTTCGGCATCGTCGCCGGCGTGGCCCCGGCCGTCGTCGCCGCGGTCATCGCGGTGATCAGGCGCAGCGAGTCCGTGTTGTCGAGATAATAGGCCTTGGTCGCGGTCTGCACCGCGCGCACCTTCGATCCGCCGGTGGTGGCGAAGAAGCCGGTCACGGTCACGCTGCTGTCGCCGCCGATCACGCTGATCTTCAGATCGTTGCCGTCGCGGATCATCCACAGCCGGTCGGCCTCGACATCGGCGAAGCTGATCATGTTGGTGCCGCTGGCATCGGTGATGCTGTCGACACCCGACTTCGCGTCGAACGTGTAGCGATCGTCGCCAAGTCCGCCGGCCAGGATATCGTTGCCGATGCCGCCGTTCAGCGTATCGTTGCCCGCGCCGCCGTTCAGCGTGTCATTGCCGGCATCGCCGACCAGCATGTCGTTGCCGTCGCCGCCGTCGAGCGTGTCGTTGCCAAGGCCAGCGGTCAGCGTGTCGTCGCCCGCCTCGCCCCACAGCGTGTCGTTGCCCTCGCCGCCGTCGAGCTGGTCGTTGCCCGCGCCACCCCATAGCTGGTCGTTGCCCTCGCCGCCCGCAATCGCGTCGACGCCGTCATCGCCATAGAGCAGATCGTTGCCGCCATCGCCGAGCAGCACGTCGTCGCCCCCGCCGCCGCGCAGCGTGTCGTCGCCATCCAGGCCCGCCAAGCGGTTGCCGCCGGCATCGCCGGTGATCGTGTCGCCGAAGCGCGTACCCACGACATTCTCGATGCCCGTCAGCACGTCTCCCGCTGCGTCGCCGCCCGACTGGGCAGCGCCGCTGCTCAGGTCGATGGTGACCGCGGCGGAAGAGCCGACATAGCGCGCGGTGTCGCCTGCGCCGGTGCTGCTGCCGATCGCGCTGTTGGCGCCGCCATCGATCTGGTCGGCGCCGGCGCCGCCTTCGATCACGTCGTCACCCGCGCCGCCGAGCAGCGTGTCGTTGCCGGCATAGCCCACCAGCGTGTCGTTGCCGTCGCCGCCGGCCAGGGTATCCGCATCCGCCGATCCCAGGACGAGATCATCCGCTGCGGTCCCGGCGCCGCCGGTCGCGATCACATGCTCGAGCGATACGGCAAGCCCGTCGGCCAGCTGCAGCGTCTCGATGCGCGTATTGGCCACGGCCTGGCCGCGCAGGGTGATCCTGTTGCTCGCATCGGTGCCGACCAGCAGGTCCTCGCCCGACCAGACGAACTGCAGGTCGGAAAGGCTCAGCCCGGCGCCGAGCTCGAGCACGTCGTCGCCGCCATTGGCGCTGGTGTCGTTGCGCATCCGCAGGACCTGGCCGTCGCCCGAGACGGTGATGCCCGCCGTCCAGCCTCCGGCGAGATATTGCGCCGGGGTCGGCTGCGGGTTCGAATATTGGTTCCCGACATGAAGGGAGGAATCATAGACGATCGCGCCGGCCGAATCCTGGATCTGCAGGTGCCAGTAGGATTGGTCGCCGAAGAGGATCAGCCCGGTCGATTCCCACACCGTCACGGTGAAGCCGCTCGCCAGCGTGCCGTCCGCCGAGACGATCTCGTCGATCTTCAGGGTTGCGTCGAGGATCGTGTCGCTGCCGTCGCCGGCGTTCCAGATATAGGTGTCGTCGCCCGTGCCGCCGACCAGTTCGTCGGCACCGCCGCCGCCGGTCAGTTCGTTGTCGCCCTCGTCGCCATAGAGATGGTCCGCGCCCGAGCTGCCGGCCAGGCCCTCGATTCCGCTATACGTGTCGCCCGCCGCGTCGCCGGTATTGCGCGCGGACGCGCCCAGATAGGCGTAAACCCCCATTGTCGCCGAAGCATAGGAGGCGATATCGAATCCCCCTCCCCCAACCAAAACATCCTTCCCGCTGCCGCCGTCGAGCACGTCATTGCCAACGCCGCCGTAAAGCACGTCGTCGCCCTGCTCGCCGCGCAGCGTGTCTGCCCCGGAATTGCCGGCGATGACGTCGTCGCCCTGCCCGCCCGCGATCCAGTCATTCCCGGCCGCGCCGGTGATCCAGTCCGCACCGCTCGTACCGGCCAGCAGGTTGGTGGCGCTGCCGTCATCGCCATCCGTGCCCGCAATAAGCGTGCGTGCGCCAGCCGAGATGTCGAACACACCGATCTGGTAGAAGGCGAGCTTCTCGATCTGGCCCGTGAGGCCGCTGCTGTACCAGTCTGCGATGGTGATGCTGTCGGTCGCCGAGCCAGCTGAGCCTTCCGAGCCGTCCTTGCCGATCACCAGGACGAGGTCGTCGCCGACCTTCTGGAGCATGATGTCCTGGATGTTGATGTCGGCACCGAACTCGATGGTGTCGGTGCCATTGTTCGCGAACCAAGGCGTACCCGCCGGCGGCGCGAAACGGCGCAGCGTCGCCGTTGCGGTATCGAAGGCGAATTCGCCGATCCACTGGAAATTGGGCGCCTCCGCGGTACCCATGTTGCGGCGGATAACCGTGCCATCGGGGGCGGTCACGATGCCCGTGGCGGCGTCATAGGCATAGCCGCTGGCGAAGGTGCCGTTGGTCCACACCGTATCCCATGCGGTGGCAGCGAAATCGTCCGCCATCACGTCATTGCCGTCGCCGCGCGAATATTTGAAAATATCGTCGCCCGACCCGCCCACGACGACATCGCCGTCACCGCGTCCGCCGGACAATATGTCGCTGTCCGCCCCGCCATAGATGGTGTCCGTGCCGTCGTCGCCCGATATGGCGTCCCCGCCCGTGTCGCCGATCAGCTGGTCGTTGCCGAGCCCGCCGACGATCAGGTCGCGGCCCGCATCGCCGATCACCATGTCGTTACCGGTGCCGCCCAGGCCGACGTCGTCGCCGGCGAGCAGGAAGAGCTGGTCGTTGCCCGCACCGCCATAGACGAAGTCGTTGCCCGAGGTGCCGATCAGGACGTCGTTGCCCGAACCGCCGATCACAAAGCTGGTGATGTCGCCGATGCGGATGCTGGTGCCGTCGGCGAACTTCAACCACTCGACCCGCTTGAACGGATCGATGAACCAGTCCTTGATTGTCAGCGTGGTGTCGCTGTCCTGCTCCACCCCGTTGACCACATCGACGATTGTGATGATCAAGTCGCCACCCGGCGCCGCGCTCGTGCCCGAGCGCTGCATGCGGATGTCGCCGATCGAGATGCCGGTGCCGAAGACCACGGCATCCTCGCCGCCATCGATCTGCCCCTGGCTCACACCCGCCGAGGTACCTTCCCAATCGGGCCGGATCGCGCCCGCTGCATCGGGGTTCTGCCGCCACAGTGCGATCGCGGCCATGCGTGCGCTGACGGCGTCGATACCGGAGGTAGCCGGCGTGGACGAGGCAGTGCCGATGTCCTCGACAATGTCCGCTCCGTCACCGCGCCGCAGGATGTACTGGTCGGCGCCGCTGCCGCCGTGCAGCACGTCGCCGTTGCCAGCGCCGCCGGCGAGGATGTCATCGCCCGCACCGCCTTCGAGCAGATCGGTCCCGTCACCACCTTCGAGCCAGTCCGAACCTTCACGGCCACGGAGGATGTCGTTGCCTGCACCGCCGTTGAGATAATTGCCGTCACCGCCGAGCGTGCCCGGAGTGGCCGAGCCGGCGTCGAGGATGTCGTCGCCTTCGCCGCCGATCAGCCAGTCGTCGAGACGGCCGCCATAGAGCGTGTCGTTGCCGGCGCCTCCGTCGATTGTGTCCCCGCGACCGGATGCCTGGACAAAATCGTCCCCGTCACCAGCGGACACAGCTGCAGCAACATCGATCCCCTTGCCGGCCCAAATATTGGAACCCAGGTCGATGGTGTCGGCAGCCGAGGTACCACTGACGGATGTAGTATCGACAGCAATGGTGTCGGCGATTACGCGCCCATCAAGGGTACGAAACTGGCGAACAAGTGCTCCGCCTAGCGTGAGTGAGAAAGTCAGCGCCCCCGCCGAAACGCCGAGATCATGCAGGAACGCGCTAAATCCACCCTCCCAATCCATCTCGCCGCGGCGATGAAGGCCCAGTTCCCAGGCACGGGCCAACGTTACCGTCCAACCAGCGGCAAATACGCTATCTTCTTGGGCGAGGATGAGTGCGCCTATCAGCGCTCCATTGTCATGGAACATACTGTAGTCCTGAGCGACGGTCAGATCGCCCATCAGGGACTGAGTCGAAAAACCACCCAATGTCACGAGAGCCAGATGATTCGACAGCGCGCGCTTCAGGAAGACATCGCCGCCAGCAATTCGCATATCAGAGAGAGCATTATAGATGCCGGCTTCTAGAACCACTGATGCGGTACGTGACCGGATGTCGATGAGTTCTGCGTCCTTTGGGCCGCGATCCCAATAGACAAAATCCTTCGCACGCATGCCAAAAGTGCCGCCGCGTACATCAAAACCGTTCACCAACGTGCCACCAATAGCGGAAAGAACGCTGTTGTAGGTGTCGGCCGCAGCCTGAGCCAAACCGCGGGCAGCCTCCTTCGAACCGCCTTTTCGCGCGCTTACATTCGTTACCTGGAATCTCTCCGTATTCTGGTCCCAGGAGGCGTCCGCAAAGGAACGAGGCGTTCCGCCGAATAGCGAGCCAATGAGTCCCCCTAGGATGAAGCCGACAAAGGCGCCTATCGCAGCGCCTATCGGGCCCGAAAAAGCCCCCAGTTGCACACCGAGCAGCGTAGCAGAAGCCCCTTCGCCGGCGACGAGCACGGTGCCCGCTACAATTGATCCGATCGATGCGCCAAGCGATGCGCCGAGTTGACCACCAATGGTATCGAAATTTATGACTTGGGAGGCAAGCATCGAGCCAGCAAGCGAGCCAATAACGTTGCCAAAACTGGCAAGGTCAAGATTCTCTAGCGCGGGCTTCCCACTGATAATGTTCGTCGCAATGCTTGTCACTGCGTGGCCGGCGACCGATTGCGCGACTTCCGCCGGAATACCTTCGAGGCCTACAAGCGACAAAAGCTCTCCGAAAAGAAAGGCACTAATTGCTCCGATTCCACCGTTTAGAATATTAGAATCTAGCCTGGAAAATCCGTCACGTAGCGCTTCTGCAGGCAACACCCCTTGCAGCATGCTATCGATGGATTCACCAAGGGAACGGCCTATTGCTCCTAAGATGGTACTCGCACCTATCTGCGCGGCAACATTACTCCCCACAATCTGACGACCCAGCGTCGATCCGAAAATCGCCCCAATATCTCCCGCAAGCTTGACTTCCTTGACAGCTCGCTTCGGATCATCAGCAAGGTCATACACTGCGTATTCGGTCGAAGACGGACGCAACAGTTCACCGAGCGCATTTCGCGATCGAGTACCCGTCACGACGATTACATTATCTTCATCCGCGCCATCGGAATTCTGCTTCTTACCACCAAGATATGATACATTGTGTTCAACGGTACCACCCCCGGGATTGGTCTCGATAACTTTGTAGGAAACCCGCCAACCACTGCTCCTGTCAGACTGGAGCGCGAAAATGCGTTGGAGGTCATTCACGTCGGACGACAAGCGCTTAACCAGTCTGCGTGCCCCACTGAGAGGATCCACTTCCTCCAGCAGAATGTCGGTGCGCACCATCGTGCTTGTCGGATTGTCCGGGTCCATCGGCTGGAAGCGGCTAGTCCGCACTTGCCTTGGCTGCCCCATGCTGTTGACGGAGACGACTTCCACCATCGTGATGTAGAAGCTGGAGCCCTCAGTGACCTTGGTCAGCGAAATTGAATAACCCGATCCGTCCGGCGCATCCCAAGCATAGAGAACACCGTCCTCCCGGTCGGGCACGACAGCTGATTGTAGCTGCAGATAGGCAGCACCGAGTGCGCCGTCCCATCCCGCAACACCCCAAGGGGCGTCATACAATACCGCCCAATCGGGACGGGCGACCGCGACGTTGCTATTGGCAAGCGGATTGTTGAGCGCGACGATCAGAGCATCCCGGTTCAGCAGGTGCTCCTGTACGCCCTCCGGGCCGAAGTCCGGTGTTATATTGGGCTCCCAGACGAAATTCTCTAGTGCCTCCCCAGGATGGGCTTGCCTCCATTTCTCTCTGGCGGCCATGTAGTTCTGGGTCGCCTTCAACTCACCAACATTATAGAACCAGATTAGTAGAGCCTCCTGCTCTGCCGCAGGCCGACTTGCCCAGTTGGACTTCCCTTCATTTTGGAAGAATTCCTGCCCACGCTTAATCATAAGCCCGGCGAATTTCTCCGTCGCACCACTTAGAGGATCGATAAGATCCATCGCCAATTTAGCGTAATCATTGTAATATTTGTTCAAAAGAAGCGGATCGCTATCATTGCTAGCGACACGATAGCGCTGCAACAGATCGATTGCGCTACCGAGATTGACGCTGCCGTTTCCAAGATCGTTGGCAGTCGGGCTTCGAAACTTCTCGAATGGGGAAAAATTTCTACCCCTGTTCTCCAAGAAGAAATTCTGATAGTCTGCGAGAATATCAGCGTGAGTAAATCTCATCATCTGAACTGAAACAAACTCTTCAGCACCTTGACCGACAAGAGATTTGTTTAAAAGTTCATAATATTCTCCGGCAATAGCACCAGCTATTGCTGCAGGAGATATATTAAGATTATCAGATACATCCGAGATATTATAAGCAATTCGACGAATATATTCCTTAACGCGCGCATCATATTGATTATCGGGCATAGAATATCTCCGTCAAATTGTTAAGATAGATAGAACATCATCAAAACAATGGTCTGCCAAAAAACAGCAACCGTTACAAAGATCGACGCAACCCGAATGCCTTTTTCTTCTCTATGTAACTTTAAAAACAATAATATGCATGCCGACGATAATACAGTTAACACCGAAAGAATTGGCACCGCACTCACGGACAAGCTCAATATAATCCAATGAATATTTCTTACATCAAACAATACATTATTATTAAATATTGCCAGAATCCCAGATATATTAAATATATCTTTACGAGAAATACCGGTGATTATCCAAAATAATAAGTAAATAAATGAAATAATCAAATTTACGGTGGAAATAATAAAATTCAGCATTCCACCCACCCGTCAACACCGGTCGTCAGATAGAAATCCACAGATCTATCCCGAAAAAGATATCATCGCGCGATTGAGATCCGGCAGCATCGCTTCACCGCGGTCACCGAGATATTGGTCCAAAAGCCACTTCACCGCAGCCAGAAGCTCGCGGGTCTCTCCCTTCCGGCATGCGGCAACCGGCGAAAGGCAGACCCAGGCAGACGATGCCGAGGCCGAAGAAACCGAAAATGCGCCGCTGCGCGGACCGCGCCTCTCCCATCACCGCCTCGGGCGAGCGAACACCAGCCTTGCGCGTAAGCTGAATGCTCCCGCGTTAGAATCCGCCAGATTGCGAACCCGCCCCAAATACCCAACGACGCCACCCCCGACGCCGCGATCTGATCGCGGCAATGTTGGAAGGCCAAACATCCGTTTAGCGCCCGACCATTGTCAACGGACCAAACCGGACTCGAACCATTTCGGTGCGAATATTTTACAATAAGTAACTAGATTATTTCTGTTTCGTTTCAGCCCGCCATCAGCTCCGCGGCGCCTGCCGCCGATAGCTCAGCGCCTCCGCGACATGGATGCGCCCCACCGCCTCCGCACCCGCCAGGTCCGCGATCGTCCGCGCCACGCGCAGCACCCGCGTATAGCCCCGCGCCGACAGCCGCATCGCTTCCGCCGCCTGCGCCAGCAGCTTGCGCCCCGCCTCGTCCGGCGAAGCATGGGCGGTGAGCACATCGCCTTCCGCCTCGGCATTGGTCCGCGCCGCCACGCCCCGGTAGCGCGCCGCCTGCACCGCCCGCGCCTCCGCTACTCGCGCCGCCACCTCGGCCGATCCCTCCGCCGGCCGGTCGAGCACCAGGTCCGCCGCCGTCACCGGCTGCACCTCGACATGCAGGTCGATCCGATCGAGCAGCGGGCCCGAGACCTTGGCTTGGTAATCCGCCGCGCAGCGCGGCGCCCGGGCACAGGCCAGCGCCGGGTCGCCGAGATGGCCGCAGCGGCAGGGATTCATGGCTGCGACCAGCTGCACCCGTGCGGGGAAGGTAACATGCGCATTGGCGCGCGCTACGCTCACTACCCCCGCCTCGATCGGCTGGCGCAGCGAATCGAGCACCGCGCGCTGGAATTCGGGCAGCTCGTCGAGGAACAGCACCCCCATATGCGCCAGGCTCACCTCGCCCGGCTTCACCTTGAGCCCGCCCCCGGTGAGCGCCGCCATCGAGGCCGAATGATGCGGCGAGCGAAACGGCCGCGTGCGGGTCAGCCGCCCGCCCTGCAGCGTGCCGGCGACCGAGGCGACCATCGACACCTCCAGCGCCTCCGCAGCGTCGAGCGGCGGCAATATGCCCGGCAGGCAGGAGGCCAGCAGCGACTTGCCCGCGCCGGGCGGACCACACATCAGCAAATTGTGCGCGCCCGCTGCGGCGATCTCGAGCGCCCGGCGCGCAGTCTCCTGCCCCTTCACCTGGGAGAGGTCGGGGCCCGGCACCGGCGGATCGACCGTGCCGGCCTCGGCCGCGGGCAGCAGCTGGTTGCCCTTGAAATGGTTGAGCAGCGCGATGAGGTCGGGCGCCGCGACAACCTCGACCTGGCCGGCCCAGCTCGCCTCCGGCCCCTGGGCGGCCGGGCAGACCAGTCCCTTGCCCATCTCGGCCGCATGGAGCGCGGCGAGCAGCACGCCGGGGCTCGGCGCGATCCGCCCGTCCAGCGCCAGCTCGCCGACCACGACATAGCCCGACAGCGTCTCCGCATCGACCACGCCCATCGCCCCCAGCAGCGCCAGCGCCACCGCCAGGTCGAAATGCGAGCCTTCCTTGGGCAGGTCGGCGGGCGAGAGGTTGAGGATGATGTGCTTGGGCGGCAGCGCCAGCCCGATCGCCGCCATCGCCGCCCGCACCCGCTCGCGGCTTTCCGCCACTGCCTTGTCGGGCAACCCCACGACAACGAACTTGGGCAGGCCGGCAACGAGGTTGCACTGCACCTCCACCGCCCGCGCTTCCAATCCCAGATAGGCAACCGTCGAAACGCTCGCGACCAAGCCCGCCCCCTTCCCCCGCAAGCGCCGGACGATAGCGGCCGATTCCACCGATGCGGCGAGGGATGCGACCGGATCGGATGCATCCCCCTGGACGATGAACCCACCCCCGCGCGCGACCAGCCGCGTCTTACGTGTCTTGCACAAGCAACACACACTCCCCACCTGCCATCCATGGCACGCAAGCGCAGTCCGCTGGTCCGCACGATCCTGGTCGTCACCGGGTTCGTCGTGATCGCGCTGTCGCCGCTGGTCGGCATCATCCCGGGCCCCGGGGGCATACTGGTGTTCGCCGCCGGCCTGGTGCTGGTGCTCCAGAACGCCAACTGGGCGCAGCGGGTGTTCGCGCGGATGAAGCGCCGCTGGCCGCGATTCGGCCGCTACGCCGACATGGCGCTCCGCCGCGGCAGCGCCCGCCGGCGCCGCCAGCGCGAAAAGGACGCCGAAATCGCCCGCGCAGAGACCGAACTGCTCGGTTTGCGGAACGGAACGCGTTGACTCGTCCGGATCGTCCCCTTATGGGCACCCGACACGCGGCCGCCCCTGTGGTGGCCATTTTACGTTCTAGATACTCGAGGATGAGCGATGAAGCGGACCTTTCAGCCGAGCAACCTGGTGCGTGCGCGCCGGCACGGCTTCCGCAGCCGCATGGCGACCCCGGGCGGCCGCAATGTGATTCGCGCCCGCCGTGCTCGCGGCCGCAAGAAGCTGTCGGCGTAATCACCGACGGTGAAGCCGTGGGCCTTACCCGGCTCACGCAGCGCAAGGATTATCTCGCGGCGAACGCAGGCAAGCGGGCTCCCATGCCCGGCTTCGTCCTGATCGTCCGAGTACGCGACGATGCCGATCCGTTGATGCGGGTCGGCATTACCGTATCCAAGAAAGTCGGCAACGCGGTGATCCGCAACCGGATGAAGCGCCGGTTCCGGGCGCTCGTCCGCGAAGTCCTGCCCATAGCCGGCCTGCCCGGCGCCGATCATGTGCTGGTCGGCCGGGCCGGCGGCGTCGAGAGGCCGTACGACGATCTCAAGGCCGAACTGGCCAAGGCGCTGGGGAAGGTGAAGCGGTGATTGCCGCCCAAACCGTCACCCCCGCGAAAGCGGGGGCCCATCTCCCAGGCCATCCACGGGCACGACAGTCGTTGTATTCGGGGCATCCGCACGAGATGGGTCCCCGCTTTCGCGGGGATGACGGGCGGGAGCGTGGCGATGTTCGCTAAGCTCCTCATCCTGCTCGCGCGGGCCTGGCAGATCGGCCCTTCGGCGGTGCTGCCGCCCAGCTGCCGCTATCAACCCAGCTGTTCGGCCTATGCAATCGAGGCGCTTCGCCGCTATGGGGCTGTCAAAGGCAGCTGGCTCGCCGTCCGGCGTATCGCCCGCTGCCACCCATGGGGCGGGCACGGCTACGACCCAGTGCCATAAGTTTTTCCGGGGAATCGGTACGTGAAGGAAGACCAGAAGAATTTTCTGCTGTTCGCGGTCATCGCGGGGGTGCTGCTGTTCGCATGGCCCGTGGTCACCAACTGGTTCTTCCCGCAGCAGAAGCAGACCGAGACCACGCAGCTGGTGAACGGCAAGCAGGTCGCGAAGCCGACTCCGGGCACCGCCGGCCCCAATGCCGATTCGCCCGCCGCGATGCGCGATCGCGCGATCGTGCTGGCCGAGACGCCGCGCGTCGCGATCGACACGCCGTCGCTCCGGGGCTCGATCAACCTCAAGGGCGCCCGGATCGATGATCTCGTCCTGGTCGAATATGCCGAGACGGTCGCGAAGAAGTCGCCGCCGATCCGCCTGCTCTCGCCCAGCGGCGCGCAGGGCGCCTATTTCGCTCAGTTCGGCTGGCAGGGCGCCGGCGTCCAGGCGCCGGACCAGAACACCGTGTGGCAGGCGAGCGGCGCCAAGCTGACGCCGACCACGCCGGTCACGCTCACCACCAAGACCGCCACCGGGCAGGTCTTCCGTATCGAGCTGTCGGTCGACAAGGACTATATGTTCACCGTCCGCCAGACGGTGGCGAATGTCGGCCAGGCACCGGTCACCGTCACGCCCTACGCCCTGGTCTCGCGCTCGGAGCGCTCGAAGGACGTCGACCAGTGGGCCGCGCATGTCGGCCCGATCGCAGTCGCCCAGGGCGCCGCCAAGTACATCAACTGGGGTGATATCGAGACGACGCCGACCCAGCTCAGCACCACCGGCGGCTGGATCGGCTATAGCGACCATTACTGGCTGACCGCGCTCGTCCCTGACCAGCGCGTGCCCGTCTCGCTCCAGCAGCGCGGCACCGCCAAGCAGACCTACCAGGCCGATTACAGCCTGTCCGACGCGCTCAGCATCGCACCGGGCAAGAAGGTCACCTATTCCAGCCGCTTCTTCGCCGGCGCGAAGGAAGTGAAGACGCTCGAGGCCTATCAGAAGGACCTCGGCATCGTGCAGTTCGATCGTGCGATCGACTGGGGCTGGTTCGGCATGATCGAACAGCCGATCTTCTACTATCTCGACTGGCTGTTCCGCCTGGTCGGCAATTTCGGCGTGGCGATCATCCTGCTGACGATCACCATCCGCGGCCTGCTGTTCCCGATCGCGCACAAGCAGTTCGAGTCGATGGCGCGCATGCGCGTCATCCAGCCGAAGATGAAGGCGCTGCAGGAACGCTACAAGGACGACAAGCAGCGCCAGCAGCAGGAGATCATGAAGCTCTACAAGGAAGAGAAGGTGAACCCGCTCGCGGGCTGCCTCCCGATCCTGCTGCAGATTCCGATCATGTTCGCGCTCTACAAGGTGCTGCTGCTCACGATCGAAATGCGCCACCAGCCCTTCGCGCTGTGGATCCGCGACCTTTCGGCGCCCGATCCCGCGACGATCATCAACCTGTTCGGCTATCTCCACTTCACCCCGCCGGGCTTCCTGGCGATCGGCGTGGTGCCAGTGCTGCTCGGCGTGTCGATGTACTTCCAGATGAAGTTCAACCCGGCCCCGATGGACGAGATCCAGAAGCAGGTCTTCGCGATCATGCCGTGGATGCTGATGTTCATGATGGCGCCGTTCGCCGTCGGCCTGCAGATCTACTGGATCACCTCGAACTGCATCACCATCCTGCAGCAGCAGTGGCTCTATTCGCGCCACCCGGTGCTGAAGCAGCCGATGAAGAAGGAAGCGAAGGCCAAGTGAGCGGGTTCGACGACGATCAGATCGAGGCCGCGCGGAAGATCTTTGCCGGCCCGATCACGTTCCTGAAATCGGCGCCCAAGCTCGAGCACCTCCCCAGTCCGGTGGTGCCCGAGGTGGCGTTCGCCGGTCGCTCGAACGTGGGCAAGTCGTCGCTGATCAACGCGCTGACCAACCGCAACACGCTGGCGCGCACCTCGAACACCCCGGGGCGCACGCAGGAGCTGAACTTCTTCGACGTCGGCACCCCGCTCAAGTTCCGCCTGGTCGACATGCCTGGCTATGGCTTCGCCAAGGCGCCCAAGGACATGCAGCGCCAGTGGCGCTACCTGGTGAACGACTTCCTGCGCGGGCGCGACGTGCTCAAGCGCGCGCTGGTGCTGATCGACAGCCGCCACGGCATCAAGGACGTCGACAACGAGATCCTCGACATGCTCGACACTGCCGCTGTCAGTTATCGGATCGTCCTGACCAAGACGGACAAGATCAAGGCGACCGAGCTGGCGGACGTCCTCGCCGACACCCAGGCGCAGGCGCGCAAGCGCCCCGCCGCGCACCCGGACATCATCTCGACCTCGTCGGAAAAGGGCATGGGCATCCCCGAGCTGCGCGCCGCGGTGCTCGAGGCGATCGGGTGAGCAACGGCGCCGACGCGCTGCTCTTCTCCTATGGCACGCTCCAGCTGGCGAGCGTGCAGCTGAGCCAGTTCGGCCGCCTGCTCGAGGGCACCGACGACACGCTCCACGGCTGGCGCCAGACCGAGATCACGATCCGCGATCCCGACGTGCTGGAAGCCAGTGGCATCGAGGTGCACCTGGCGCTAGTCCCCGATGCCGACGCCCCGCCCATCCCCGGCAAGGTCTTCCGCCTGACGCCCGAGGAACTGGCCGCGGCAGACGTGTACGAGAGCGAGAATTATGTGCGCGTCGAAGCGCCGCTGGCGAGCGGCGCAACTGCCTGGGTCTATGTGAAGGCGTGATTCCCAAATCCTCCCCCGGAGGGGGAGGGGGACCAGCGAAGCTGGTGGAGGGGTATTCTCCACGAGCTTTGCAGCTTGAGGCGCGCTACCCCTCCACCACCAGCTGAAGCTGGCGGTCCCCCTCCCCCTCCGGGGGAGGATTCTCCCGGCCCTTTGACCTCTCCCCCCATCCGCGCCACACTCCTCTCCAACCGGAGGGGATCGCCAATGACCGACGCGCCCAGCGCACCTGCCCGCCTCGGCGGGCTCGACCTGTTTCGAGGGCTGACGGTCGCCTTCATGGTGATCGTCAACACACCGGGCAGCTGGGCGCATGTCTGGTGGCCGCTCGATCATGCCGAGTGGCACGGCTTCACCCCGACCGACCTCGTTTTCCCCGCCTTTCTCTGCGCGATGGGCGTGGCACTCGGCCTCTCCTTCCCCCGCCGCATCGACGCAAAGCTCTGGAATCGCGTGCTTCGGCGCACGCTATTGCTAATCATTATCGGATGGGCATGGCAGATGCTCGCCCGGCCCGGCCTTGCCGACTTCCGGGTGTTCGGCGTGCTCCCCCGCCTCGGCCTCTGCTATGGCATCGCTGCCACGCTGGCGATCCTCACGGCGCGCAAGGACGCCGAAGGGCGGGCCCATCTGCGCGCCTCCGCCCTCGGCATTGCGAGCGCCGTCATCCTGCTCGGCTATTGGGCGCTGCTCAGCTTCGTCCCCACTCCCGGCCATGCCGCCGGCGACCTGAGCCCCGAGGGCAATCTGGCCGGCTATGTCGACCGGATCGCGGTCACCACCCATCACATGTACCGCATGGGCACCGATGCGGCGGGCAATGTGGTCTATGATCCGGAGGGGCTGCTCTCCACCCTGCCCGCCCTGGTCAATGTGCTGCTCGGCGCCCTGGCCGCCTTGTGGTGGAAGGCCGCGCCCGATCGCGCGACGATGCGCATCCTGCTCGCCGGAATCGTCCTCGCCGCGCTCGGCTATGCCTTCTCCTTCGCCTTCCCGCTCAACAAGAAGCTGTGGACCAGCAGCTTCGCGCTGTGGACCTCGGGCCTGTCGGCGATCCTGTTCACCGGCTGCATCGTCGCGTCGCGGAGCGCCGCAGTGCGCAAGGCGCTCTGGCCGCTCGACGTGCTGGGGATGAACGCGATCCTCGGCTATCTCCTCTCGCTGCTGCTCTCGCTCGCCGCGATGCGCACCGGCTTCCAGGCCTGGGCGTGGGAGGGCCTTGCCGCCTTGCTCCCCGGCAACCTCCTCCTCGCTTCGTTCCTCTTCGCGCTGGCGACGCTGCTGCTGGTGATCGCCCTGCTGATCCCGCTCCACCGCCGTGGAATCCATATGCGACTGTAAACGGGCTGGTAACCATGCACGGTTACAGCGGGCCAGATGGGAGAGGCGAGACTCGAAGCCCTTAAGGGGGCGTTCTGGGGCAGATGGGCGGCGCTGCCGACCAGCCTGATGCGCGCCCATGGCATCGCCATCCAGCGTGCCTACCCGGTATCCTTCGTCGCCAGCATCTTCGTCAGCCTGCTGCTGATCCTGACGATCCACGGCAATGGCTATCTGCCCTGGCAGATCTCCACCTTCTCGCTCCATCTGGCGATCAGCACCGCGGCGCTCGTCCGCTGGCGCAACGGCCGCGCCCGCGACTGGCAGGTCACCGATACCGGTGCCGCCCTGCGCGCCACGGTGATCGAGGCCGCCGCCGTGGCGCTCGGCTGGTTCCTGTTCCTGTCGACGCTCGGCCTGGGCGCCACCGACCAGCAGTTGATCGTCACCACGACCACCATCGCCGGCGTCGCCGCGATCGGGGCGCTGCGCTATGCGCCGCTGCCGCCCGCCAGCCTCGCCTATCTCGGCATCGCGGTGGTGATCTGCGCGCTCTATGCCATTTTCGCCAACATCCCCGCGGGGGTGTTCGTCTTTTTGGCGGTCTTCGTCGTCCTGCTCGCCCGCACCGTGATCGGCCAGGCCGCACTGGTCAGCGAGCAGTTCGCCCAGGGCGAGGCGCTCGCGCGCGCGGCGAGCGAGCGCGATCTGCTGCGCGCCGCCGCCCAGCGCGAGGAGCTGCAACAGGCCGCCTCCGCCGCCGAGGCACGCCACCGCGCACAGATCGACAGCGAGCGCGACCGTCGCACCGAGATCGCCCGCATCGCCGACCAGTTCGAACGCCAGTTCGTTTCCGCGATCAGCGAGCTCGCCGCTGCCGCCGAGCAGACCCGCGTCTCGGCCGATGGGCTCAAGACCTCCACCCTCGCCACGCATGACGAGATTCGCGGCATGGCCGGCCGTGCCGCGCGGGCCGATACCGGCGCTTCCACCCTGCTCGAGGAATCGGCCAATCTCGGCCTGTCGCTCGTCGCGGTCGAGGCGAGCCTCGGTGCCCAAGCCGAGACCACCGCGCATCTGCACGACCTTTCCCGCTCGGCAGACGCCCGTTTCGCCACGCTGGTCGAGCATAGCGCCAGCGTCGGCAGCATCGCCGACATGATCGCCGAGATCGCCGCGCGCACCAATCTGCTCGCGCTCAACGCCAGCATCGAGGCGGCCCGGGCCGGCGAGGCGGGCCGCGGCTTCGCGATCGTCGCGCAGGAAGTGAAAAGCCTCGCCGCCCAGACCGCGCATGCCACCGGCGATATCCGCGCCCAGCTCACCCGGATGAGCGATGCGGTGCAGGCGACCACCTCGATCGTCGGCGAGATGCGCGGCAGCTTCGACCGGATCGGCGAAGTCGGCGGCGCGGTCGGCGATGCGATGACTCGCCAGGGCGACGTGATCCGATCGATCCAGAGCTATGCCGGCACCGCCGCCTCGCTCACCGCCGATCTCCAGGCCGGGGTCGCCAGCGCAGAGAACGCCACCGATGCCGCGGCCCGCACTACCGCCGAGATGGACGCGGCCACCGACGAGCTGGTCGGCCAGGCCCGCCGCCTGCTCGGCGAGATGCAGCGCTTCCTCGGAACGCTGCGCGCGGCCTAGGCCACCGCCAGCCGCGCGCCCGGCTTCTCCGCCCGCGCCGCCAGTATCGCCACCGCCGCCACGAGCCCGAAGGCGCCCGCCACCAGGAATGCCGGGGTATAGGTCCCCGTCCAGGCGCGCACCGCCCCGGCGCCGAACGCCGCGGTCGCCGCGCCGATCTGGTGTCCCACCATCACCCAGCCGAACACGATCGGCGCATCGCGCTCGCCGAAATGGACGTTCGCCAGCTTCACCGTCGGCGGCACCGTCGCGATCCAGTCGAGGCCGTAGAAGATCGCAAAGATCAGCAGGCTGGAGGCGCTGAAGTCGAGGAACGGCAGCGCCAACAGCGAAAGCCCGCGCAGCCCGTAATAGACGAACAGTAGCTTGCGGGGATCGTAGCGGTCGGTCAGCCAGCCCGATGCGGTGGTGCCGATCAGGTCGAACAGGCCCATCAGGCTGAGCAGCCCCGCCGCCTGCACCGGCGCGATGCCATGGTCACCGCAGAATGCGATCAGATGGGTGCCGACCAGCCCGTTGGTGGTCAGGCCGCAGACGAAGAAGGTGCCGAACAACAGCCAGAAGGTCATGCTCTTCGACGCGCGGAACAGCGCAGTGAAGGCCAATGCCGGGGTGGAGGCCTGCTTCATCGGCGGCGGCGGTGCGCTCTCCTCGGTCTCGCCGAAACGGCGCACGCCCAGCTGCTGCGGATGCTCGGGCACGAAGAACAGCACGAGCGGGATCACGCAGGCGCTGGCGATCGACACGGCCAGCGCCACCGGCCGCCACGCCCCGCCCTCGGCCAGCCAGGCGAGCAGCGGCAGGAACACCAGCGCGCCGGTCGCGGTGCTGGCGGTGAGCATGCCCATCACCAGGCCCTGGCGGGTGGCGAACCAGCGATTGACCACCGCCGCGCCCAGCACCGAGGCCACCGCGCCGCTGCCCACGCCGGAGAACACACCCCAGCTCAGCACATATTGCCAGGGCTCGGACATCCACAGGCTGGAGAAGGTCGCCAGCGACATCAGCACCAGCCCGCCCAGCATCGTCCGCTTGATGCCGACGGAGAGCATCAGCGCGGCGGCGAAGGGCCCGACCAGACCGTACAGGAAGATGCCGATCGCAGCGGCAGCGGAGATGGTCGCGCGGTCCCAGCCGAAATGCTGCTCGAGCGGCAGCATCATCACACCCGGTGCCGAGCGCAGGCCGGCGGAGACCAGCAACGCCACGAAGGTGATCGCCGCGACGATGCCGGCATAGCCGCGGCCGCCGATCGGCAGGCGGGAGAGCAAGGCGATCATGCCCGGCCTCCGGCCCGCTCGACGCTTTGGGTAAGCGACTTGAGGCCGGCCTTCATCACCGACCAGAGCGCCGAGCCCGCCTCGTCCTCCACGCGCTGCTGGAGCGCGGCCCAGTCAGGCTCGGCAGCATGGAGCGCCGCCCTGCCCGCGTCGGACAAGGTCGCGCATTTGCTGCGCCCGCCGCCGGGCTTCACCACCACCCAACCGCGCTTCTCGATCGGCGCCAGCGCGCGGTAGAGCGAGCTGCGGTCCATCTGGAGCTGTTCCGCCAGCCGGCTGAGCGCCAGCGGCTCCTCGCGCGCGACATGGCGCAGGATCGCGAACTGCGCCGTGGTCATGCCATGGCTGGCCAGCGCCTCGTCATAGACACGGCCTACGGTGCGGGCGGCCTTGCGCAGCATGGTGCAGGCGCAAACGGCAGGGAGCGACTCTTGATGCATATACATGATGTACATGCATCAAGCCGACCAGACAACGATGCATATACATCATGTATATGCATCAAATCTATGTTCCGCCTCAGGCCGGGTTGTACTTCGCCAGGAAAGCCTCGAGCGCCTTGAGGAACTCTAGCCGATCCGCCTCGCGGCTGAAATGGTGATCGCCCTCGGGCTGCTCGAGATAGGTCGCGTTCTTGCCCGCCTCCTTCAGCCGCTTGGCCATCAGCCGCGATTGCGAGACCGGCACGGTGCGGTCCTTCTTGCCATGGACGACCAGGATCGGCGTCGAGAACTGCTCGGGGAAGTTGAGCGGCGACACACCCTTCAGGTCCCCCACCTGCTGGCGCAGCCAGTCCTGCCGCGCCCCCGCACCCAGGAAGCTGCTGTTGAAGCGCAACATCCGGTTGAGATCCGACACCCCGGCATAGGAGACCGCACAACGATAGCGCGATCCGTCCCGCTGCGCCGCGCGCATTGCCGCATAGCCGCCATAAGAGGCACCGACCATGCAGACCCGCTTGGGATCGATCATCCCCTGCCCGGCGAGCGCGGTCACCGCGTCGTCCAGATCGTCCTGCATCGCCAGACCCCATTGGCCCAGCCCCTTGCGGGTAAACTTGGTGCCATAGCCTGAGGAGCCGCGATAATTGGGCTGGATCACCACATAGCCGCGATCCGCGAGGAACTGCGTCCACCAGTCCCACTCCTCGGTGTCGCGCGCGAAAGGGCCGCCATGCGGCATCACGATCAGCGGGGCATTGTGCGGATCGCCGCTGGGCAGGGTCAGCACCGCCGGTATCTCCAGCCCGTCACGCGCCTTGTAGCGGATCGTGCGCACCGGATGGACCAGCTTCATCCCCAGCGTGCGATTGACGCTGCCGATCATCTCGACCGTGCCGTCCGCGGCATGGAACAGGAAATAACCGCCTGGCCCCGAGGCGGCGCCCGCCCGGAAGATCACCGTGCCGTGATCGCGGCTCATCGAGATGATCTCCGGCTGCCCGCCCTTGATCATGGCGTCGAGCCGCTTCTGCAGCGCGATCATCGCCGGGTCGGTCCACACCATGCCCGGTCTGTCGCGCGTCACGTCGATGCCGAGATAGCCGGCACCGGTGGGATCGCTCCACAGCCCGCCGATATCATAGCCCTTCGACGCGAAAAGCTGCTTGCCGCGCTCCAGCTTGGTCAGGTCATATTCGTACAGCGCCGAATAGCCCTCGGCATCGTCGCCGATGATCAGCGCCTTGGTCGGGTCGCTCAGGAACAGCGCCGGCACTTCCAGCGAGTCATCGATCGAGGTCGTCTTGTCGATCACCCGGAAGGGCTCGCCGCGCTGCTGGCGATAATAGAGCCGCCGCTTGCGCCCGTCGTCGGACAGGCCATAGCCCATCCGGACGATGCCGTTGCCGTCGGCATACCAGTTCCACACGCTGGACTGGCCGGACTGGACCCGCTTCGCACGACCGGTGGTGACGTCGATCTCGTCGACCCGGGGCCAGAAATCGGCATTGTCACCATAGATCGAGTTCTGCGAGGCCAGCAGGACCCGCGGCGAGCCGTCCCGCGCCACCCAGACCAGGTCGGACCCGTTCTGGCCGGCGGTTTCCTTGTTGAGCTTCACCAGCTTCTTGCCATCGGCCTTCACGCCGAACGCGCGGGTGAGATACCATTCCTCGGACTCGACCGGCACCATCTGGCCGATGCCGATGACCAGCCAGTCGTCGTTGACCCAGCGCCACCAGTTCAGGTCGGTATCGCCCAGCGCCACGATCGCCGGGTCCCCGCCCCCTATCGGATAGATGCCGAAATACTGGACGCCGTTCACCGCGATACGCGCGGCGATCTTGTTTCCCGAGGGCGAAAGCGAGGGCGCCTCGATCGCCGGCAGCTCGGCGAAGACCGAGGTGTCGAAGCGGGTCGGTCGCGCAGCCGACGATGCGGCCGGACCCGACGATGCGGCCGGCGCGGTCTGCGAAGAAACTACCGCCGGAAAACCAATACCAAGGGCCGCCGCGGCCAATGCCGTCGACCCGAACCACTTGCCGCGCATGGATCCCCCCATATCTGCGGCCCAATTATTCAAGCGATTTCGTTACGTTGGCAAGACAAGATGTCACCGTTTCCAGTTCGGCACACCGCATGCGATTGCCCCCCGGCCAACCGCCCGCTATCCCGGCTGCCATGAAGCTCTACATCGGCAACAAGGCCTATTCCTCCTGGTCGCTGCGCGGCTGGCTCGCCTGCAAGCAATCCGGCCTGCCCTTCGAGGAAGTGGTGGTGCCGCTGTACGATCAGGATTGGGAACAGCGCCGCGAAGGGGACGAGTTCGCGCCTTCCTCGGGCAAGGTGCCGATCCTGTGGGACGGCGACGCGGTGGTGTGGGACAGCCTCGCCATCGTCGAATATCTCAACGACAAGACCGGCAACTCCAGGTTCTGGCCCGAGGACCCCGCCGCGCGCGCGATGGCCCGATCGATGGCGGCGGAAATGCATTCCAGCTTCGCGGCGCTGCGCCGCAAGCACAGCATGAACGTGCGCCAGGTCTATCCGCCCAAGACGCCCGACGCCGACGTGATCCAGGATATCGGCCGGATCATGGAGCTCTGGGCCCAGGCGCGTGCCCGTTTCGGCGGCGAAGGCCAGTTCCTGTTCGGCGAATTCGGTGCGGCGGACATCATGTTCGCTCCGGTGGTGACGCGCTTCGTCACCTATTCGCTCCCCGTCGCCCGCTTCGCCCCTGCCTATATGAACGCGGTGCTCCAGCACCCCTTCATGCAGGACTGGATCGCCGGAGCGCAGGAAGAGGATTGGGTGATCCAGCAATTCGAAGCCGATACGGTCTGATCCCCTTGCGCGGCCACGCCGCCGCGCGCAGATTCCCCTCGAACGAGAGTCCACCGGGTCGCGCGGATCAACGGGGGGATAGTCCATGTTCGATGTGAAGAAGCTCCAGCAGCGTCTTGGTGTGTCGGCCGATGGCGCATTAGGACGCGACACGCTGACCGCCCTGTTCCTCAAGGCGGGCGCCAAGGCGGAAATCGCGCCCGAACTCGGCCTTGCCGCCAATGTCCATTTCCGCACCTATGGGCTGGTCGAGAACGGGCTGCGCCTCGCCCATTTCATGGCCCAGTGCGCGCATGAGAGCGGCGGTTTCCGGTACAATCGCGAGATCTGGGGCCCGACGGCAGCGCAGAAGAAATATGAAATGCATGCGGGGCTGGGCAATGACCAGCCGGGCGACGGCCTGCGCTATCTCGGCCGCGGCCCCGGCCAGCTCACCGGCCGCGCCAATTACCGGCTTTATGGCCGCAAGCTCGGCATCGATCTGGAGAACAATCCCGAACTGCTCGAGATCTGGTCGCTCGGCCTGCTCGCCTTCTGCGCCTATTGGGACAATTGCAGCCTCAACGGCTGGGCGGACCAGGACAATCTCAAGGCCGTGTCCAACGGCATCAACCGCGGCAGCCCCACATCGACCAAGGACCCCAATGGGTGGGCCGATCGCCAGGACCGTTACGCCAGGATGAAGGCGCTGATCCTCTGAACCACTTCGGACCGGGTTCGGATTGATTTGGCAGTCGGATCAATCCCTTATTCGATCTTCTCAATCGAGGAGTCGTTGGATGAAAACCGCTCTGAAGATCGCCGGACTGTTCGCCGTGCTCGCCGCCAACATCACCCTTCCCGCCCAGGCGGCGATGCATGGCCAGCAGGAATATGTCATCGTGTTCTACAGCGACGAGAGCCACACCAGCATCGTTGGCCAGAACGTCTTCTATTGCGACGGGCATATCGTCCGCGTCGGCGTTCCCTCGCTGGAAAGCGAAGAAATCTACTACGGCTGCGACTGACCTGATCGGCGGAGGGACGGGCCGGTCAGAACCCGCTCCCATCCTTCCGCCGGAACCCCTGCCCCGCCGGCAGATGCATGTCGATGTCGGGATAATGGCAGTCGGTCGCGGACGGCTTGCCCACCGCGATGTACACGCAGGGCGCGTCGCTGCGGTTCTGCAGCACATGCCCGTTGCCGTCATTCTTGGGAAAGGCGGCGATGTCTCCCGGCCGCATGATCGTCTCGCCGCCATCATCGACCAGCACCGCCTCTCCGGCGAGCATGACGACGAACTCGTCCTCGCCTTCGTGCCAGTGCCGCTGGGCGGACCAGGCGCCAGGCTCGAGCGTGACGTGGCTGTAGCCGAAGTCGGTGATCCCGCTGGCCGGGGCCAGCCGGCGATACCAGCGCCCCTGCACCGGTCCGGCAAATTCGGCGGGATAGCCGGTCGCATTGGTCTGTGGGATGGCATCGAGATCGAGCTTGGGCATCGGGAAACCTATCGGCGCCAGCGGAGGCAGGCGCCAGCGAGCCGCAGTAGCGCCTCATTGTCCTGGTCGTCGCTCAGTTGGAGTTCGGCGCGAGAAGCCTGCACGATGCCGAACCGGTGCTTGAGCACCGCCGCCATCGCTCTGAGTTTTCCGTTCCGCGCCTGACCGATACGCTCTTCATCGGCAGTGCGATATCGCTCACGGGCGAGTGTCTCCGAATCCGCGAGCATCTCCACCTTGATGCCGGTCAGCCGGCACAGCCCCGGCGTCGGCACGGGCGTGGTTGCGGCCTCTTGCCCGAATGCCAGCAAGGCCGCGATCAGCAGTGCCGTCATGCGCCGCCCCTCCGTGCCGGGATTGTATCCTTGTCGCGCTTGGGCAATGTCGCCTCCACCAATGCCGGAGACCATCTTGCCCGACGCCATCGAACTCACCAAGGCCCTGATCGCCGCAGAGAGCGTGACACCCGCGCGCGGTAGCGTCTTCGACGTGCTGGAGGCCGCCCTCCTCCCGCTCGGCTTCAAGGTCGAGCGCTTCATCGAGGGCGAGGCGCCCGAGGGACCGGTCGAGAACCTGCTCGCGGTGCGCGGCACCAGCGGCCGCCACTTCGCCTTTGCCGGTCACCTAGACGTGGTGCCGCCGGGCCAGGGCTGGACCAGCGACGCCTTCCAGCCCGAGGTGCGCGGCGACCTGCTCTATGGCCGCGGCGCGGTGGACATGAAGGGTGCCATTGCCGCCTTCGTCGCTGCTGCGGCGCGGGTCGAGGGCGATGTGACCACGCTGATCATCACCGGCGACGAGGAAGGCCCCGCCACCTATGGCACGCCCCGGCTGATCGAGCGGATGGCCGAGCGCGGCCTGCTGCCCGACCTGTGCCTGGTCGGCGAGCCGACCTCGCAGCACCGGCTCGGCGACATGATCAAGATCGGTCGCCGCGGCTCGACGGTGATCGACATCGTGGTGCCCGGCAAGCAGGGGCACGTCGCCTATCCGCATCTGGCGGATAACCCCGTCCCCCGTCTGATCCGGGCACTGGCCGAGATCGACGCCATCGTGCTGGACGAGGGCAATGCCTGGTTCCAGCCCTCGAACATCGAGATCATCGACCTGACCGTGGGCAACCCTGCCACCAACGTCATCCCGGGCGAGGCAAAGGCGCGGATCAGCATCCGCTTCAACGACCAGCAATATGGCCCGGACCTGATCGCCCGGATCGAGGAGATCGTGCAGCGCCACGCCCCGGCAGGGATCGTGAAGGGCCGGGTCTATGGCGAGGCGTTCCTCACCGAGCCCGGGGAGCTCTCCACGCTGATCTCCGGCGCCATCCGCGACCGGCTGGGTGTCGAGACCGAGCTGTCGACCACCGGCGGCACCTCCGACGCCCGTTTCCTCTCGAAGCTCTGCCCGGTGGTGGAGTTCGGCCTGCTCAACGCGACGATGCACAAGCTCGACGAGGCCGTGGCCCTTGCCGACCTGGTCGCGCTGACGGATGTCTATGAGGAAATCCTGAAGCGGGCCTTCGCCGCCTGACCGTCAGCCCGCAATCCGCTGCGGCTCGATGCCGCGCGCCCATTCGAGGAAGGCGTCCTCCTCCATCGGCGTCGCCACGGCATAGCCCTGGAGGATGTCGCAGCCGATGACGCGCAGCACGGTGGCCTGGTCCTCGCTCTCGATGCCCTCGGCCACCGCTTCGCAGTTCAGCCCGTGGATCAGCCCGATCAACGCCTGGGCGATCGTCCGCGCCTCGGCGCTGTTGGCGACGTGCTCGATCAGGCTGCGATCGAGCTTGATGCGGTCGATCGGCAGCTTGCGCAGGCGCGCGATGTTCGAATAGCCGGTGCCGAAATCGTCGATCGCGATCGTCGCACCATCATGGCGCAGCAGGGCGATCGCCTCCAGCACTTCGCTCGAGCAATGCATCGCCAGCGTCTCGGTGATCTCCAGCTCGAGCAGGTGCGCCGGGGCATTGGCCGCCAGCATCGCCTCGCGCAGCTTGCGGAAGAAGCTGGCATGGTCGAGCTGGCGCGGGCTGATGTTGACCGCGAGCCGCTGCTGGATGCCGAGGCGCCCCCAGCGCGAGATCGTCTCGGCGACACTCTCGACCACCCATTCGCCGATCTCGACGATCAGGCCGGTCTCCTCGGCGCGCTGGATGAAGGTGCCGGGCATCTTGAGCCCGTCCGGGTGGCGCCAGCGCAGCAGCGCCTCGGCGGCGACGATGCGACCGTCGGCGGCGGAAACCTGGGGCTGGTAGACCAGGGTGAACTGGTCCTTGTCCACCGCTTCGCGCAGGTCGCTCTCCAGCCGGGCGCGATCGGCGATCTCGGCGGCGAGGATCTCGGTGAAATGCTCGGCGCGGCCACGGCCCATCGCCTTGGCATGGTACATGGCAGCGTCGGCGGCACGCATCAGGTCGTGCAGCGTCGTGCCATGCTCGGGGCGCAGCGCGATGCCGATCGAGGCGCCGATCGACACCTCCTGGTCGGCCAGGTCGAACGGCTCGGACAGGGCATAGAGGATACCGCGGCCGATCCGCTCGGCGTCGCGCACGTTGCGCAGCGTCGGGAAGAACATCGTGAACTCGTCGCCGGCCAGGCGCCCGATCAGCGGTGGCCGGGCGTCCGCCTCGGCGGCGAAGCGGTCGGCGACGGCGCGCAGGCGATTGGCGACCATGGCGAGTAGCGCGTCGCCCGTGGCATGGCCCAGCGTGTCGTTGACGTGCTTGAAGCGATCGAGATCGATGAAATAGAGCACCGCGACATTGCCCGTCGGCAGCTCCGAAAGCATGCGTTCGGCCGTGCGGCGGAAATTGGTGCGGTTGGGCAGCGAGGTCACCGGGTCGAACATCGCCAGCCGCTGGACGCTCTCCAGATTGGCGTGGAGTTGGCTGAACAGCCCGTCCATCGCCCGCGCCAGCGTCGGCACCGATTCATGCACCTGGGGCGGGATGCCGCTCTGCAGATCGCCATTGGCGGCGCCCTGCAGGCGCTCGATCGCGGCGTCGATGGCTTCGGCGGTGGAGGCGATGCTGCGCTCGGCCGAGGCCCAGCACATCACCCCGCAGACGATCGCGGCGATCAGCGCACGTCCGGCACTCTCGACGGTGATCATGCCGGGCGAGGAGGCAGCCGCCAGCGCGAGGATGAACGCCACCGCACCGGCGCACATCGCAAAGGCTATCGCACGGCTCTTGAGCGAGAATCCTTCCACTATGCTCCGCCCGTCCCCCAGAATCCCTCGCCTTCCGGTGCAATCCGGCGGCGACCCGAGGACGATCAATCGCAGAGAGAGGTTAAGATTTCTCTCGGGGACGACGCAGGACTATATAGAGGGCTCCGGTGCCGCCGTGGCGGGAATGCGCAGTTCTTACGGCAGCGATACGATCCGAGAAGCGCGACGCGGCAAGCCAGTCGCCCACCGCCGCGCGGATCGCGCCGCGGGCATGGGGACGCTCGGATTCCGGCCGCGGCGGCTTGCCGGTGACGAGCAGCAGCACCCGGTCGCCCCGCGCGATCGCCACCTCCAGCCCGAAATCGAGCCGGTCATAGGCCGAGGACAGAGTGTGCCCATGCAGGTCGACCGTCGATTCGGGCGAGACCAGCCCGCGCCCCAGCCGCCGGTCCCAGGACGCGTCGAGCGTGTTGGCGGCCACCCTGCGCGCCGGCGGAGGCGTCGGTGTGGGCGCACGCAGCGGCGGTACCCGCCCCTTGACCTTGGGCGCGCCCGGCACGGGCGAGGGCGCAGGCATGGTCGATTTCTCGATCGCCTCGACCGACTTGACCGGACGCGCCTCGAGCGGCGTAACGCTGGCGATCACGCGTTTCCACAGCGCCGCTTCCTCAGGCGCGAGGCGCCTCACCGCTGGCGGGTCGGCGCCGGCACCGTGGCGATCGGCGCGCCGCCCAGCCGGCTGAGCGTCCCCACCGGCAGCAGCAGCCAGGCGGTGCCGCGTGCGTTCATGCCGCCCGCGATCGCCCGGGCATCGTCACCCGCGCCCCAGAAGGTATCGACCCGGTTGGAGCCCTTGATCGCTCCGCCGGTATCCTGGGCGATCCACAGGCCGTTCGCCTCGGCACGGTCCATCGAGAGGAACACCGGCGCGCCCAGCGGGATGAACTTGGGATCGACCGCGGCGCTCACCTGCCCCGTGACGGGAAGCCCGAGCGAACCGTTCGGCCCGGCGCCCTTCAGTTCCTGGAAGAACACATAGCTCTTGTTCTCCCACATGATGTCGCGCCCCTCCTCGGGATGGGTGCGCAGATATTCCATGATGCCCTGCATCGAGGCCTTGCCCGGCTGGAGCAGCCCACGCTCGCGCATCAGCGCGCCGATGCCGACATATTCGCGTCCGTTCTGCCCGGCGAAACCGATCCGCATCATTTCGCCGTTCGGCCCGCGCAGCCGGCCCGAGCCCTGGATCTGCAGGAAGAACAGCTCGATCGGGTCCGCCGCCCAGGCGATCTCCAGCCCGCGCCCGTCGAGTGCGCCCTGGTCGATGTCCTTGCGATCGTAATAGGGGATGAAGGTCTTGCCCGCGACACGGCCGCGGATCTTCTTGCCCTTCATGTCGGCCGAGAACTGGCCGAGATCGACTTCGATGATGTCGTCCGGCTTGGCATAGACCGGGACCTCATATCCCGACCGGCGATGCCGCGATCCGGCGATCTCGGGCTCGTAATAGCCGGTCGCCTGCGCCTTGCCGTCCGCGACCTGCACCGTCTCGAACCAGCGGGAGAAGAACGCACGCGCATCGCGCTCGGGCCAGGTCTTCGCCGCATCGCACGAGGGCTGCCAGTCACGTCCCTGGGTGAGCCCGCTCGCATCGGTTCGGCGCACCAGCGAGGGGCAGCTCAGCCGATAGGCGGTCAGCGCGCGCGCGGCGCCGGCGTCGCTCAGCGGCAGGGAATCGAGCGAAGGCCCGGCGAGCAGCCCGGCCGAGGACGCGGTGAGCGTCCCGGCAGGTGCCGCAGGTGCCGGGATGGCGGCCAGCGGTGTCGCCGGGATCGGCTGGCGGACAGCGGGGTTGCCATGCGGCTCGGACACCCGCGGATTGTCACGCGGGGTCTCGCGCGGCACGTGACGCGGCGGCGGATTGTACCCAGGCTCGACCGAATGCGGCACCACCCCGCCCGAACAAGCGCTCAACAGCGCCGCGAGCGCGACTCCCCCCCAGATTCGCATTGAATGGCCCTTCTTCAGGCTTCGTCGGTCTCGACGAGCTTCCAGTTGGGATCGTCGTTGCGGAGATTCCGCGCAAAGGTCCAGATGTCGTGGGTCTCGACCGCGTCGCTCAGCGAGCCGGCGACCACATTGCCCTCGCCATCGCGCGTCACCGCCGCGATATCGGCGTCGAAGCGCACGGTGATGCGGGCGACCTTGCCCTCGACCACGGCGTCCGAGATCAGCGCGCGCTCGATGGCGACCAGGCGGTTGTCGAGCACATGGCCGGCAGCCTTGCGGTCGGCGATCGCCTGGGCGAAGCCGGCACGGACATCGTCCTCCACCAGCCAGGCCAGCGTATCCTCGTCGCCCTTCCAGAACGCCTCGAGGATCATCTTGTACGCGCTCTTGGCGCCATCGACGAACTGGGCGACGTCGAAGCTGGAATCGGCGGCGATCACGGCCTTCAGGCCCGTTTCCGCGCCGGTACCGATCACCCGGGCGCCGACCTCGCGGACTTCCGGAGTCTGGTCGATGGTGCGGGCTGCGGGCGGCACCGCCACGCGCTCCTCGCTCGGCTTCGGCAATGCCTGCTCATGGCCGGTGCGCTTGCCGAGCACGGCATAGAGTCGGAGTGCCAGGAAACCGGCCAACATTGCGAACAGGATTATCGTGTACACTACGCCTCCAAACGCTTCGCCGGTTAACATAGGCCTAAGCGGCGCCGGTTTCAAATCCGGCCAAAACCGGGGGGCAATTGAAACCAATGCGCCCGCCTGCTAGGCGCGCAACCGATCCAACGCTTCAATAGCGCGAAACTTTCCGAAAAGAGGATTTTGTAATGGCCGAGAACGACACGATCGCCGAATTCGGCGAGCCCGCAGCCAACGGTGAGGACACCGCCCCGGCCGCCGGCCTGCTGTCGCAATATGTGAAGGACTTCTCGTTCGAGAACCCGAACGCCCCGGCCATCTTCCAGAGCCCGACCGCGCCTGCGATCGACGTGCAGTTCAACATCGGCTCGGGCAAGGTCGCCGACGAGGTGTTCGAAGTCGTGCTCAAGATCGAAGTCCGCGCCACTGCCGAGAGCCAGACCGCGTTCATCGTCGACCTGTCCTATGCCGGCCTGTTCGGCATCCGCAACGTGCCCGAGGGCGAGGCGCTCGACGGCTTCCTGCTCGGCGAGGCCCCGCGCCTGCTCTTCCCGTTCGCCCGCCGCGTGCTGGCCGATGCGGTGCGCGACGGCGGCTTCCCGCCGCTGCTGCTCGAGCCGATCGATTTCGGCGGCATCTACCTCCAGCAGCGCGCGGCGAACGAGTCGGGCCTGATCGGCGAAGTGGCCGGCGAAGCCTGAAGGAGTATCAGGGGGTGACGGTTCTCAAATCCTCCCCGAGCTTGTCTCGGGGAGGGGGACCATTCGCGCAGCGAATGGTGGAGGGGCCGTCGGCAAAGCCGGCGGTGTTCCACCGCCGCCCCTCCACCCCGACGCTACGCGTCGCGGTCCCCCTCCCCCAGCAAGCTGGGGGAGGAATTTTCCGATGAAACTCGCCCGCAGCCTGGGTTCGATCGGCGGGCTGACGCTCGCCAGCCGCGTGCTCGCGCTGGTCCGCGATTCGCTGCAAGCGCGCTATGTCGGCGCGAACTTCGCGTCCGACGCGTTCCTCGTCGCCTTCCGCCTGCCCAACATGTTCCGCGCCTTCTTCGCGGAAGGTGCCTTCTCCTCGGCCTTCATCCCGATGTTCAACCGCAAGCTCGCCGAACATGACGGCGAGCGCGGGCCGGCATTCGAGTTCGCCGAGCGTACCCTGGCAGTGCTGTTCGCCTTCCTCGCGGTGATGACGGTGGTGATGCTCGCCGCCGCCTGGCCGCTCACCGCCTTGCTTTCGGGCGGCTTCCACAAACAGGCGCCGACGCACGACCAGTTCGCTTTCGCGGTAGAGCTCAGCCGGATCACCATCCCCTATCTGATGCTGATCTGCCTGGCCTCCTTGCTCGGCGGCATCCTCAATTCGCTCGAAAAGTTCTGGGTCAACGCCGCGGCACCGATCCTGCTCAACATCGCGATGGTGACCGCGCTGTTCGTCTTCCACGGCACGCCCGAGGAAACCGCGCGGGCCCAGGCGATCGCGGTGCCACTGGGCGGCGTGGTCCAGCTGCTCTGGCTGTGGTTCGCCTGCCGCGCCGCCGGCATCTCGCTGCGCCCCCGCCTGCCCCGCCTCGATCCCGAGGTGAAGCGGCTGATGAAGCTGATCCTGCCGGCCGCGCTCGGTGCCGGTGCCGTGCAGCTCAACCTGGTCATCTCGACTGCCCTCTCCGGTTACCTGCTCGGTGAAGGCTCGATCTCGTTCATCTATTATGCCGACCGGCTCAACCAGCTGCCGCTTGGCATGATCGGCATCGGTCTCGGCACCATCCTGCTTCCCACCGTCTCGCGCCTGCTCGGCGCCGGCAAGGAAGCGGAAGCGATGGAGACGCAGAATCGCGGCATGGAGCTGGCGCTGTTCCTCACCCTGCCGGCAATGGTCGCGCTGATCGTCGCCGCCGAGCCGATCGTGCGCGGGCTGTTCCAATATGGGCACTTCACCGCCGACGACACGGTGAAATGCGCCTGGGCGCTCGCCGGCTTCTCGATCGGCCTGCCCAGCTATGTGCTGGTCAAGGTGCTGACCCCAGGCTTCTACGCCCGGCAGGATACGAAGACCCCGGTCCGCTTCGCCACCATCTCGGTGGCGGTGAACATCGCGGCGAACCTCGCGCTGATCCCGCTGATCGGCCATATCGGCCCGCCGCTCGCCACCGCGCTCTCCTCGACGGTCAATGTCTGGCTGCTCTACGCGGCGCTGAAGAAGCGCGGCCATTTCACCGCCGATGCCCAACTCAAGCGCCGGCTGCCCCGACTCAGCGTCGCAGCGGTGCTGATGGGCGCCGCGATCTTCGGCTTCGAGGGGCTGCTCGATCCGTGGCTGAACGGCCATCTCGTCGAACGCTACGGCGCACTGATCGTCCTCGTCGGTGCCGGCGTGACAATCTATGTCGTCGCCTGCTTCGTAACGCGGGCCTTCCGGCTTTCGGACCTCAAGGCGCTGGTGCGCAGGCGGCGGGCCTAACGCAACCGGGTTTCGAGTTCCCCTCCCTGCAAGGGAGGGGCCAGGGGTGGGTTAGAAAAGGCCGGGCTCGATGCCCGGCCTTTTCTGTTCAGGGCTACCGTCTCGCTGAGCGGCCCCGGAAGACCGGGGCCGCAACCCACCCCCTACCCCTCCCTTGCAGGGAGGGGAGCAGAAGAAGGCGAGGATTTGCCTTTGTCACGTCGTCCCCTTCGACTAGGACGCCTCCGTCCCTGACATCGCTGTGCGGCCGCGTCCCCGCCGTCTCGGACCCGCGGCCCGTCCAAAGGCCGAACGGTCAGCCCGGGCGTGGAAGGAACTACCAATGCGTGTCGTCTCCGGCATCCAGACCACCGGCAATCTTCACCTCGGCAACTATCTCGGGGCGATCAAGCAGTGGGTGGCGATGCAGGACCAGGGGGAGTGCCTCTTCTTCCTCGCCGATCTCCATGCGCTGACGGGCAACATCTCGCCGCAGGAGCTTGCCAATTCGACGATCGAGATGGCCGCGACGCTGATGGCGTCGGGCATCGACGATCGCGCGGTCCTGTTCAACCAGGCGCGCGTTCCCGCGCATGCCGAGCTGTGCTGGATCCTCAACGGCACCGCGCGCATGGGCTGGTTGAACCGCATGACCCAGTGGAAGGACAAGGCCGGCAAGAATCGCGAGGGCGCGAGCGTCGGCCTGTTCACCTATCCGGTGCTCCAGGCGGCCGACGTGCTCGTCTACAAGGCGACGCACGTGCCGGTGGGCGAGGACCAGAAGCAGCATCTCGAGCTGGCGCGCGACATCGCGACCAAGTTCAACACCGATTTCGAGGTCGATCTCTTCCCCCTGCCCGAGCCGTTCATCTCGAAGGCGGCGCCGCGGATCATGTCGCTGCGCGACGGCAGCGCGAAAATGTCCAAGTCCGATCCGTCGGACCTGTCGCGCATCAACCTGTCCGACGATGACGACACGATCGCGCAGAAGTTCAAGAAGGCGAAGACCGATCCCGAGCCCCTGCCCGATTCGTTCGACGCGCTCGCCGAGCGTCCGGAAGCGAAGAACCTGGTGACGATCTTTGCGGCGCTGTCGGACCGCGATCCCCAGTCGGTGGTCGCCGAGTTCGCCGGCCAGGGCTTCGGGTCGTTCAAGCCGGCGCTGGCCGATCTCGCCATCGCGGTGCTCGGCCCGGTGCGCGAGCGGCTGAACCAGCTGCTGGGCGACCGGGACGCGGTCGGCGCGCAACTCGCCAAGGGTGCGGAGCGCGCCAGCATGCTTGCCGCGCCGACGCTGCTCGCCGCGCAAAAGGCGGTCGGGCTTCAGGTCTGACGTGAAAACGGGGCATCCGCGCGCGCCGCGGGTGCCCCGACAGCCAGTCTGAACCCCGCGTACACGGAAAAGGCACGGGAACCGCTATAACTATAACGGGTTGTGCCTTCCGGAGTGCGTTACATGCGTAGACTGATTCCCGTATTGCTCCTCGGGAGCGCGATTGCCGGCTGCAGCAGCGGCGGCTCGGATGGCGGCGCCGTCGTCACGCCCACCCCGACCCCGACGCCCACCACCACGCCCACGCCTTCGCCTACGGCAACGCCCACCCCGACCAGCACCGAACCGGCCACGGGCTCTGATTTCCTCAGCTCGGTCGCCCTGCTCTACAGCGCCCAGCCGAACATCGCCGCCTGCCAGGCGGGCACGCTCAAGCCCGAGGTCGGCGCGCGTGTGCTGGCGGCGCTCAACGACATCCGCGCCCGGCACAAGCTGCCGGCGGTCACCTATGCCCCGGCGGACGAGGCCGCATCCCAGCAATCCGCGCTGATGATGGCCGCCAATGGCCAGCTCAGCCATTTCCCGCCCACCAGTTGGAATTGCTACACCACCGCCGGCGCCACCGCCGCGGGGCAGAGCAACATCTATCTGGGCATGGGCGGGCTGCGCTATTCGCAGGATGCCGACATCCTGATCGGCTTCCTCACCGACACCAATAATGTGACGGCGAACAATATCGGCCATCGCCGCTGGCTGCTCTACCCCTTCCTCTCGACCATCGCCTATGGCCGTGTCGCCGGGGTGTGGCAGACCAACAACCGGGCCGACGGCGCCTCGATCAAGGTGATCAACACCACCCAGAACACCGCCGGCCCGCTGCCCGACTATGTCGCCTATCCGTTCGAGGATTATCCGGCGCGCTATTACGAGAACGGGGCGCTGCTCTCCTTCGGGGTGATCGCCAACAAGACGTCGAACTTCGGCGCGAACAGTTCGGTGAACTTCGCCAACGCGACGATCACCGTCCGCGCACGCGGCGGCGCGGCGCTCACCGTATCGAATATCTCGTTCGACAATGAAGGCTTCGGCTTGCCCAACAACCTGCAATGGAGCGTTGCGGGGCTGACGAACAACACGACCTACGACGTGACGATCAACAACGTCGTGGTGAGCGGTGCCGCGCGCAACTACAGCTATTATTTCAAGCTGGTGCCCTGATCCGAGCAAATCCGCCATTTTCGTTGCAGATCGACTAGGTTGCGGCGCCACCACAACCTAGCCTGCGCTTCCCACCAAGGGAGGCATATATGCGCAAGAAGATCGGTTTATCGCTTTCACTTGCCGCCGCGGCCGGATTCCAGGCCATGCTCGCCCAGCCGCTCCAGGCCCGGCCGAACCTCGAATGCACCAACCCGCCTTCGGTCACCTGCACCAGCTACCGCGCGCGCGGCTTTGCCAGCTATGGCGAGTGCGTGACCTATTACAGCGAATATTGCCCGCTGCTCGAAAGCGGCGAAGGCGGATGCGTCTATGATCCGCGAATCGGCCAGACGATCTGCTGGTAAGCCGCAAAAGGCGAGGACGTACCGAGGAAGACCGCGCCCCGGTTATGTCTAGACAAAAAGGCCGGAGCTCCATGGGAGCCCCGGCCTTTCCGTTTTGAAGGGTGGAGGCGTGACCGATCTGCGTTGCCCCGCTCTCAGCTCCTCCACCCCGCCCGCCCCTGAAAGGAGCGGGATTGTAGCTCTTTAGCCTTCCAGCGTGCGCATCAGCGTGCGCACGGCGGTGTCGATCTCCACGTCCTTGGCGCGCAGATCTTCGATCCGCTTCACCGCATGGATCACGGTCGAATGGTCGCGATTGCCGAACTTGCGGCCGATCTCCGGCAGCGAGCGCGTGGTCAGGCGCTTGGCCAGGTACATCGCGATCTGGCGCGGCCGGGCGATCGCCACGGCGCGGCGCTCGGAGATCAGGTCGATCTGCTTCACTTCGAAATGCGCCGAGACCGCGCGCTGGATCTCGTCGATGGTGATTCGGCGCTGGGCCGAACGCAGCACTTCGCCGAGCACGTTGGTGGCGAAGTCGATCGTGATCACTTCGTTGTTGAGCTGGGCATAGGCGACCAGGCGGTTGAGCGCGCCTTCGAGCTCGCGGACATTGGTGGTGATTCGCGCCGCAAGCAGGTCCATCACCTCGTGCGGCATGCTCACCGCCGGCATGTCCATCAGCTTGCGGCCGACGATCGCGCGGCGCAGTTCCAACTCGGCAGGCTTGATGTCCGCGACCAGACCCGAACCGAGACGGCCGGCCAGGCGCGGTTCGAATCCTTCGAGCGCCTGCGGAGCACGGTCAGCGGCAATCACCAGGCGCTTGCCCGACGACATGAACTCGTTGACCGTGTGGAAAAATTCCTGCTGCGTCGCGTCCTTGCCGCCGATGAACTGCAGATCGTCGATCATCAGCAGATCGACCGAGCGCAGCCGCGCCTTGAACGCGTGGGTATCCTTGTTGCGGAGCGCCTGGACGAATTCGAACATGAAGCGCTCGGCGGTCACATAGATCGCGGTCGCGTCCGGATTTGCGGCGAGGAAGGCGTGGCCGATCGCGTGCATCAGGTGCGTCTTGCCCTGGCCCGTGCCGGCATGGAGATACAGCGGGCTGAACTGCGGCGCGCCCGGCTGCGCCATCGCCTTGGCGGCGTTGCAGGCGACGCGATTCGTCGCGTCGATGACGAATCGCTCGAAGGTGAAGCGCTGGTCGAACTGCGGGCGCTCGACCGCGGCAGCCGCCACGGGCGCCGAATCGGCGACCGGCGCAACCGGTGCCGCGCTCAGGACGCGCTTGGGCTCATCCGCCACCGTCTCGATCGAGACGGCGCACACCGCCGGGATCTGGCCCCGGAACTCGAGCAGCAGCCGCTCGGCATAGTGGTTCTTCACCCACTGGGTCATGAACGCCGAGGGCAGGCCCAGGCGCACGACATCGGCATTGCTGCCCTCGATCAGCACCACCGGCTTCAGCCACTGGTCGAACAGGCGCTGGCCCGCAGAGCGCCGCAGGTTCGCGCGCACGTGCGACCAAGCCTTGGCAACCGCTGCTTCCATTCCGTCCCGATCCAAGGCCTGAACCTGAGTCACTCTGACGCACCCCTCCCTCGCGGGAAGCATCACTTCCCGCGCGTCAATCCAATCCGACAAGAGGCCCTCTGACACCGGACATCCCCGGTCCCTGTGCAGCGGGCTTCGATAACACCCCGGCGAGAACTCGCCTGGGAGGTCTGTTTTAGGAACCCCTGTCTGAGTCGATCAAGGGGGTCGGGTGTAAAGATACTGAAATAGTTTTGTTGACTCGCCATAACCCACGGAAAACCGTGGGAACAATCTAACAAGCCCATGAAAACATTGGCTTCTTCAGATTATTGCAAGTCCAAGACACTGCGACTCGCGCGAATCTCAGGGTTCCAGAACCTCGACCCGATTCGTTCCCCAAGCCCTTTCGGACACGACAAAAACCCCGCGGAACCGGGGTCCCGCGGGGCTTTGTTACGGAAAAGTTACGGTTATGCCAGCGCTTCGACGCGCTTGTTCAGACGCGCGAACTTGCGCGAAGCCGTATTCTTGTGGAGCACGCCCTTGGCGACGCCGCGAGCCATTTCCGGCTGCGCAGCGGCGAGCGCGGCAGCGGCCGCAGTCTTGTCGCCGGCCTCAAGGGCCGACTCGACCTTCTTCACGAAGGTGCGGATACGGCTCACGCGGGTGCCGTTGATCTCCGCACGGCGCGCATTGCGCCGGATACGCTTCTTCGCTTGCGGCGTATTCGCCATGCCGTGTCGTTCCTAGCTCGAAATGTTTAGGGCGCGGGGAACATGCCGCCACGCCCGGAAAGACGGGCCCCTTAACCCCACAGGCGATTCGGGTCAACCATCTCGTGCCCCAAGGCCGGATTACTTCTGGCACCTCGGGCACCAGAAGGTCGAGCGCCCCGAATCGATGCGCCGCTCGACCAGACCGCCACAGCCGCAGGGTTCCCCTTCCCGGCCATATACCCGCCACTCCTTGGCGAAATAGCCGAGCTCGCCGTCCGGCCGGGCATAATCGCGAATCGTCGAGCCGCCGGCGCGGATCGCGCTTTCCAGCACCTCGCGAATCGCCGTGACCAGCTTCTCCAGCCGCGCCTTGCTGATCGTCCCGGCTTCCCGGATCGGCGAGATGCGCGCGATATAGAGCGCCTCGCACACATAGATGTTGCCCAGTCCCGCCACCACGCGCTGGTCGAGCAGCAGCGCCTTCACCGGCGCGATTCGATCCTTGAACACGCGGGCGAGGTGCGCGGCATTGAAGTCCGGCCCCAGCGGCTCGGGACCCAGCGCCACGAACGGCGCCCAGGCCGCGACCTCGGCGGTCGGCACCAGGTCGACCGAGCCGAATCGCCGCGGATCGTTGAGCGCCAGCCGGTGATGCTGCGTCTCCAGTACCATGTGATCGTGCTTGCCGATCTCACCCGGATCGATCCGCCAGCGCCCCGACATGCCGAGATGGAAGATCAGCGTGTCGCCGCGATTCGTCTCGATCAGCCCATATTTGGCGCGCCGGCCCATGCCCGTCACGGTCGCTCCGGTCAGCCGCTGGCCCAGCCCTTCCGGAAAGGGTCGGCGCAGGTCGCCGCGGTGCAGGGTGACGCGCGTGATCGTCTCGCCCGTGAGTACGGGCTCCAGCCCGCGGACGGTCGTTTCTACTTCGGGGAGTTCAGGCATGCCCCGTCCGTACCCTTCCCGTCATCCCGGCGAAAGCGGTGATGACGGAAGGGCTTTGCGCGGCAGGGCTTTGCGCGGCGCACATGCCCCGCTAGAGCCGCTTGCATGACCGACACCGTCTCCTTCGGCTACGAAGACGTGGCCCCCGAGGAAAAGACCCGCCGCGTCGGCGAGGTCTTCTCCAGCGTCGCGGCCAAATACGACCTGATGAACGATGCCATGTCGGGCGGCCTCCACCGCTTGTGGAAGGACAAGTTCGTCCGCCGGGTGAAGCCGCGCGCCGGCGAACACATCCTCGATATGGCCGGCGGCACCGGCGACATCGCCTTCCGCATGGCCCCTTCGGGCGCGGCGATCACGGTGGCCGACATCAACCCCGAGATGCTCGCCGTCGGCGTCGAGCGCGCCGCCGAGCGCGGGATCGACGGGCTGGTGTGGAGCGAGGCCAATGCCGAGACGCTGCAATGGCCCGACAAGTTCTTCGACGCCTATACGATTGCCTTCGGCATCCGGAACGTGACCGACATCCCCAAGGCCCTGCGCGAGGCACACCGCGTGCTCAAGCGCGGCGGGCGGCTGTTCGTGCTGGAATTCTCGACCACCCAGTGGCCGGGCTTCGCCGAAGTCTATGACGCCTATTCGCACAAGCTCGTCCCCAAGCTCGGCCAGATGCTCGCGGGCGATGCCGACAGCTATCGCTACCTGATCGAATCGATCCGCCGCTTCCCGCCCATGCCCGAGTTCGAGCGGATGATCCGCGAGGCCGGCTTCACCCAGACCAAGGTCGAGCCGCTGCTCGGCGGGCTGGTCGCGATCCACAGCGGCTGGAAGATCTAACCGCACGTGACCGCCACCGTCGTCCATCTCTGGCGCCTGCGCAAATGGGGCCGCATCCTTGCGCGCCACGGTGCCCTACGCGGCATCGAGCAGGATCCGCATACGCCGCGGCCCGTCCGCCGCGTCGCGCGCATTCTCCGCTTCGGCTCACACCTGCCCAAGGTGCCCGAATATGCCGACGCCTTCCAGGCGATCGGCCCCGCCGCGATCAAGCTCGGCCAGACGCTCGCCACCCGGCCCGACCTGGTCGGGGACGAAGCTGCGCACGACCTGCTCCGCCTGCAGGACGCACTGCCCCCGCTCCCCTTCCCAGTGATCCGCCAGCGGATCGAGGGCAGCTTCGGCCGCCCGCTCGAGACCTTCTTCGCCGAATTCGACGAGCATCCGGTCGGCGCCGCCTCGATCGCCCAGGTCCACCGCGCCATCACCACCGACGGCCGCCAGGTCGCGGTCAAGGTGCTGCGCCCAGGCATCGAGACCGAGTTCGCCAAGGCGATCGACACCTATGAATGGGCCGCGGCCCAGGTCGAGGCGATGGGCGGCGAGGCGTCTCGCCTCCGCCCGCGCCTGGTGATCGAGACCTTCAAGCGCTGGACCGCGCGCGAGCTCGACCTGCGCCGCGAAGCCGCCTCCGCTTCCGAACTCGCCGAGGGCATGCAGGCCGAGCCGGACTTCATGGTCCCGCAGATCGACTGGCAGCGCACCACCGGCAAGGTGATGACGCTGGAATGGATCGACGGCATCAAGCTGTCGCACCGCCAGAAGCTCATCGAGGCCGGGCACGACACCAGCCTGCTCGCCAGCCGGCTGATCAAGGCGTTCCTGCGCCAGGCGATCGCCGAAGGCTTCTTCCATGCGGATATGCACCAGGGGAACCTCTTCGCCCTACCCGATGGCCGCATCGCCGCGATCGACTTCGGTATCATGGGCCGGATCGACCGGCGCGCCCGGGTCTGGCTGGCCGAGATCCTCTACGGACTGATCACCGGCAACTACAAGCGCGTCGCCGAGATCCATTTCGAGGCCGGATACGTCCCGCCGCACCACAATGTCGCCGAGTTCGCGACGGCGCTGCGTGCGGTCGGCGAGCCGATGCGCGGGCTGCCGGTCAAGGACATGTCGATGGGCGCGATGCTCGACGGCCTGTTCTCGATCACCCGCGACTTCGACATGCAGACCCAGCCGCACCTCCTTCTCCTCCAGAAGACGATGGTGATGGTCGAGGGCGTGGCGCGCGGGCTCGATCCCGACATCAATTTGTGGGACGTCTCGGCGCCGTTCGTCCGCGAATGGATCCGAACCGAGCTGGGTCCCGAGGCCAAGATCGCGGACCGGCTGGTCGAGGATATCCGCACCCTCGCCCGCCTGCCCGACCTGATCCGCAACATCGAGCTGCGCTTCCCGGCGCCGGGCGGCGCCCCGCCCGCCCCGCCGCTCAAGGAGATCGAGCGAATCCGCGTGGTCGGCGGCTGGCGCTATGCGCTGGTGGCGGTGTTCTCCGGCGCGGTCGGCGCGGCGGCGATGATGTACCTGCTCTCATGAAGCTGCCGGGGGTGCAGTGGCTGGCCGATCCGACGCGCTTCGCCGCGTTGAACCGCGGCCGCGCCCGGATCGCACTCGCCATTCTCGGCCTGTTCCTGCTCCTCTCGCTCACCGCGCTGGTCACCGTCGGCCCGCCCCCGGTAAGCGGCGATCCGGCCAAGCGCGCCGACGACCAGAGCGACGTCGTCCTTTATGAGAGCATCGTCGCGGGCGTGGCGCATGGCAGCAGCTATTATGCCGTCACCGCCGATGCTCTGCGGGCTGGCAATTATCCGCTGCGTCCCTTCGTCACCTTCCGCCTGCCCGGGCTGGCGATGGTCCAGGCACATCTGCCGCGCCTTGCGATCCTGGCGCTGCTCTACGCGCTGGTCGCCTCGATCTTCGCCGTCTGGAGCATGAAGCTGCGGGCCGGAATGAAGCGCTGGCCGCCCGTCGCGATCGGCCTCACCCTGCTCGCGGGCGGGCTGATGGCCTTCGTCCAGAGCGACCTCTGGGCATTCCACGAGATCTGGGCGGGCCTGCTCATCGCCCTGGCGCTCGGCATCCGCCGCAAGGGCCGCTGGATCGAGGCGGTGGCGATCGGCCTGCTCGCCATGTTGATCCGCGAGACCGCCGCGCTGTTCGCCATCGTCATGCTCGCCACCGCCTGGTTCGAAGGCCAGAAGCGCGAGGCGATCGGCTGGGGCGTCGCGCTCGCCTGCCTGGCGGTCGCACTCGGGCTGCACGCCCACGCGGTAGGCCAGGTCACCAATGCGGCCGATCCCACCTCACCCGGCTGGGCGGGGCTGCACGGCTATGGCTTCTTCGCCAAGGCGATGGTGCTGTCGACCGCACTGCAGCTCTTCCCGATGGCGCTGGGCGGGTTGCTCTTTACCCTCGCCCTGTTCGGCTGGGCGGCATGGAAGGACCAGGCTGCCGGCCGCGTGTTCCTCACTCTCGCTGGCTATGGCCTGGCGCTGGCCCTGTTCGCCCGGCCCGATACCTTCTACTGGGCATTGATGGTCGCCCCGCTCTCGCTGATCGGCCTGGCCTTCGTGCCCGACGCCCTGCGCGACCTGTTCCGCCAGGCGCTCGACAGGCGTAGGATCACCGTGACAAAGGTGGTGCGATGAGCGGCATGGCTTCAACCCGCGACGTCAGCTGGACACGGGTATGGTTTGTGGGCGCATTCGTGCCCTTCGCAATCGGTACGCCATTGTGCCTTGCGATAGATGCCTGGCAGGGCCTGAGCTCCGAACAAGGTCTCGACTTTGCCGATTGGTCACCTGGAATTCTGCCGTTCGCAGTCTTGACCGCAATCGTCGCCGCGATCGTCGCGCTTTGCTTCGTGCTCCTGGTCCGCTTTGCCGAGCGTCGTGGCCCTAGGCCACTCGCTGTCTGGTGGCTGCTCGGGCTTGCCGCGCCCACCCCGATCCTTCTGTTGTACGAGGGGTTTGTCGCGGTGGAGCCGTTTGACCGCGTGACGATCACGGTCTGGAGCTATGTGATTCCAGCACTCTATCTCTATTTGGCAAGCACGGTCGGCGCCCTGACGGCATGGCGCGTTCGCCGTGGAGCCTGGAGCGCATGACCAAGAAGATCCTCCTCATCGTCGGCGGCGGCATCGCCGCCTACAAGGCGTGCGAGCTGATCCGCCTGTGCCGCAAGGCCGGGATCGAAGTGAAGTGCGTGCTGACCGAAGGCGGCCAGCATTTCGTCACGCCGATGACGCTCGCGGCCCTGTCCGAGAACCAGGTCTACACCAATTTGTTCGACCTCAAGGACGAGGCCGAGATGGGACATATCCAGCTCAGCCGCGAGGCCGACCTGGTCGTCGTCGCCCCCGCCACCGCCGACCTGCTCGCCAAGATGGCCGCCGGCATCGCCGACGATCTCGCCACCACGCTGCTGCTCGCCACCGACAAGCCGGTACTCGCCGCGCCCGCGATGAACGTGCGGATGTGGCAGCACGCCGCCACCCGCCGCAACGTCGCCACGCTGCGCACCGACGGGGTGACGATCCTCGAGCCCGACGAGGGGCCGATGGCCTGCGGCGAATACGGCCCCGGCCGTCTGCCCGAGCCCGAGGCGATCCTCCGCGCGATCCAGGGCCACGGCAACGGCGGCAGCAGCCGCAAGCTCGCCGGCAAGCACATCCTCGTCACCGCCGGCCCCACCCACGAGCCGATCGACCCGGTCCGCTACATCGCCAACCGCTCCTCGGGGAAGCAGGGCTATGCGATTGCCGGCGCGCTGGCCGCGCTGGGAGCGAAGGTCACCCTGGTCTCCGGCCCGGTCACTCTCGCCACGCCGCCGGGCGTGACCCGTGTCGATGTCGAGACCGCGCAGGAAATGGCCAATGCGGTGGCGCAGGCGCTCCCCGCCGATGCCGCGGTGATGGTCGCCGCGGTGGGCGACTGGCATGTCGAGGCGGCCGCGCAGAAGCTCAAGAAGGAAGGCGGCGCCCCGCCGACTCTGCATCTCTCGGAGAACCCCGACATCCTCGCCATGCTCGCCGCCAGCCCGCGCCGGCCGGGGCTCGTCGTGGGCTTCGCCGCGGAAACCGAGCGGGTCGTCGATCATGCCGTCGCGAAAAGGACTCGCAAGGGCGCGGACTGGATTGTCGCCAACGATGTTTCGGGCGATGTGATGGGCGGTGAAGCCAATGCCATCCATCTCGTCACCGCCGACGGTGTCGAACACTGGGAAAGACTGCCCAAGGAAGACGTCGCCCGCCGGCTGGCGGAGCGTATCGCCGATGCGCTCTAGCGTCGCCCTGCTGCTGCTCGGTGCGAGCCTTGCCGCCTGCACCCCGCGGGCCGGGCCGGGCGAGCCCCCGGCGCCGGCGAACGGCCTGTACAGCCAGAGCTTCGGCAATACGCCGGCCAAGCAGGTCCGCACGATGATCGTCGTGCTGCACGGCGACGCGCCGACGACCAATCCCGACTATCACTACGCCTTCGCCCGCGCAGCTTCGGACGCGGTGCCGAACAGCATCGCCGTCGCGCTGCTGCGCCCCGGGTACGAGGACCCGCAGGGCCATCGCTCGCCCGGCGAGCGCGGGCAGACCACCGGTGACAATTACACCGTCGACCGGATCAACGCCGTCGCCGCGACGATCCGCCATCTCCAGCGCCGCTATGGCCTGGCCCGCACCGTGCTGGTCGGCCATTCGGGCGGCGCCGCGATCGCCGCCGATCTCGCCGCGACCCATCCCGGGCTGATCGACGGCATCGTCCTCGTCTCCTGCCCCTGCGCGCTGCCCGAGTGGCGCAAGTACATGAAGAAGGTGTCGCCGACACCGCTCTGGGACGCGCCGGTGACCAGCCTCGACCCCGTCAAGCTGGTCGGCGGCATGTCGCCCACCCTGCGTGCCGCGGTGCTGGTCGGTGCCGACGACAAGACCACGCCGGTGCGCTTCTCGCGCACCTATGCCGAGGCGCTGTCGCTGCGCGGCATCGCCACCGACTATCGTATCATCCCCGGCAAGGACCATGAGCTGCTCGGCGATCCCGAAGTGATCTCTGCGCTCCAGCGCCTCGCCGCCGCCCTGCCTGGAAAGTCCTGATGCTCGCACCGATCCGTATCGCCCTGCAACGCCTGCCGCATGGCGAGGGCCTGCCCCTGCCCGCCTATGCGACCGCGGGCGCCGCCGGCATGGACGTGGTCGCGGCGGAAGACGTGGTGCTCGCCCCTGGCGCGCGCCATGCGGTGGCGACCGGCTTCGCGATGGCGATCCCGGTCGGCTACGAAGTCCAGGTGCGTCCGCGCTCGGGCCTCGCCCTCAAGCACGGCATCACCTGCCTCAACACCCCCGGCACGATCGACAGCGATTACCGGGGCGAGGTTAAGGTGATCCTTGCCAATCTCGGTGACGCGGCCTTCACCGTCGCGCGCGGAGACCGGATCGCACAACTCGTGCCCGCGCCGGTCCAGCACGCGGAGCTCGAGGAGGTGGGGACGCTCGACGAAACGGCGCGAGGCATCGGGGGCTTCGGATCGACGGGTACGTGAGCGGATTGCTTCTTCTTGCCGCGGCGCTGCAGACGGCGCCGATCGATTGGGACGCGCTGCCGCCCCTGCCCTGGCGCGCGCCTCCGATCGTGACGCCGGACATGCAGGCGTTCGTCCAGCGCGAAGTGAAGCTCCGCCGCTGCGTCACGCCCAAGCCGAACACGCTCGAAGTCTCGGTCGCCGTGCTGGTCGACGAGAACGGCGCCATCCGCACCACCGTGCCGCGCGCCATCGCCTGCCCCTCGGTCGAGCAATATGCCGCCGCGCTCGCCGCCGGCTTCGCGCGCAACAACCTGCTCCCGCGCCCCGGCGCGACCGATCAATGGTACCGCACGACCCTCAGCTTCACCTGGACCAAATGACTCTCTCCGACGCGGAGCTGGAGCGCTACGCCCGCCATATCGTGCTGCGCGAGATCGGCGGCGGCGGCCAGATGCGGCTCAAGGCGGCCCGCGTACTGGTCATCGGCGCAGGCGGCATCGGCTCGCCGGCGATCGAGTATCTGGCCGCCGCCGGCATCGGCACGCTCGGCGCAGTCGATGACGACCAGGTCTCGCTCTCCAATCTCCAGCGACAGACGCTCTACGCCACTGCCGATGTCGGCCGCGCCAAGGTCGAGGCGGCCCGCGCCCGCGTCGCCGCGCTCAATCCAGAAGTGGTGTTCACCGGCTTCGACCAGCGCATCGACGCGCGCAACGCCGACGCTCTGATCGAGACCTTCGCGCCCGACGTGATCCTCGACGGCTGCGACAATTTCGCCACCCGCCTGGCGGCCGCCGACGCGGCACTCCGCCACCGCATCCCCCTCGTCTCCGCCGCGGTCTCCGAGTTCGAGGGCCAGCTCGGCCTGTTCCGCGGCTGGGAGGCGGACAGGCCCTGCTATCGCTGCTTCGTCGGCCAGGATCCCGAGCGCCCGGGCATTAGCTGCGCCGAACAGGGCGTGCTCGGTGCGCTCACCGGCGTGATGGGCAGCCTCGCCGCGCTGGAAGTGATCCGCGCGATCGCTCCGTTCGGCGAGGATCCGGCGGGCAAGCTCCTCATCGTCGACGCCCTCGCCTTTCGCTTCCGCACGCTCACGCTGCCGAAGGACCCGGGCTGCCCGAGTTGCAGCCAGTAACCGCCAGAGAGGAACTGGACTTCCCTCCCCGCTTCGGGCACCTCCCGCCCCATGACGCGCGTCCTGGTCACCGGCTCGGCCGGCTTCATCGGCTTCCACACGGCCAGCAAGCTCCTCCAGCGCGGCGCCACCGTGCTCGGCGTGGACAATTTCACTGCCTATTATGATCCGGCGCTCAAGGAAGCGCGCAACGACATCCTGTCGAACCACCCGAACTTCAGGGTCGCCCGCGTCTCGATCGACGACATGGCCGCGTTCGGCCAGGCTTGGGCCGAGTTCCAGCCCGATGTGGTGATCCACCTCGCCGCCCAGGCCGGCGTCCGCCATTCGATCGACAGCCCGGAATCCTATGTCGCGGCGAACCTGATCGGCACCTTCAACGTGCTCGAACTGGCCCGCCGCCACAAGACGAAGCACCTGCTCGCCGCCTCGACCAGTTCGGTCTATGGCGCGAACACCGACATGCCGTTCACCGAGACGCAGCGCACCGCGACGCCGCTCAGCTTCTACGCCGCCACCAAGGGCGCGACCGAACTGATGGGCCATAGCTACGCGCACCTGTTCAAGACGCCGATGACCTTCTTCCGCTTCTTCACGGTCTATGGCCCGTGGGGCCGGCCGGACATGGCGCTGTTCAAGTTCACCAAGGGCATCCTGTCCGGCGAACCGATCGACATCTACAACAACGGCAACATGGTCCGCGACTTCACCTATGTCGACGACCTGGCCGAATCGATCGTCAAGCTCACCGAGGCGGTGCCCGGCGATACCCCGGTGGAAGGCGACAGCCTCTCCCCGGTCGCGCCCTTCCGCACCGTCAATATCGGCGCCGGCCAGCAGACCCAGCTGATGGACTATATCAGCGAGATCGAGCGCGCGCTCGGCAAGGAAGCGATCAAGAACTTCATGCCGATGCAGCAGGGCGACGTGCCGGCGACCGAGGCGTCGCACGCACTGCTCAAGGCGCTGACCGGCTATGCCCCGTCCACTCCGCCGAGCCAGGGCGTGCCCGCCTTCGTGGAATGGTATCTGGAGCATTATCGAAACTGAAACCCCTGTTCCGGCATGAAGGCGCGAGAGCGTTTTTCACCGGGATGGGTTTCCTATGAGCATCGAATGGCCCGCGCACGGGCTCAAGCTTCAGGCGCGGATCGAAAGCGGCACCGCCATCATCGGCGTGATCGGCATGGGCTATGTCGGCCTGCCGCTCGCCGTGGCCTTCGGCGAAGCGGGCTGCCCCGTCCTCGCCTTCGACGTCGACCAGGCCAAGATCGACGCGCTCGAAGCCGGTGAGAGCTACATCAAGCACATCGACGCCGCACGCATCGCGCCGCTGGTCGCGAACGAGAAGCTGCGCGCCACCGCCGATCTCGCCAGGCTGGACGAGGCGGACGTGGTGCTGATCTGCGTCCCCACCCCGCTCACCCGCCATCTCGAGCCCGACCTGAAATATGTCGAGCTGACCACCCAGGCGATCGCGAAGACGCTGCGCCGCGGCCAGCTCGTCATCCTCGAATCGACTACCTATCCTGGCACCACCAGGGAAGTGATGCAGCCGATCCTCGAAGCCGAGGGGCTGGTCGCCGGCAAGGACTTCTTCCTCGCCTATTCGCCCGAGCGCGAGGACCCGGGCAACCCGACCTTCTCGACCACCAAGATCCCGAAGGTGGTCGGCGCCGACGACACCGTCTCGGCCGATCTGGCGCTGGGCGTCTATCGTCACATCGTGCCCCAGGCGATCCAGGTCTCGTCCGCCGCGACCGCCGAGGCGGTGAAGATCACCGAGAACGTCTTCCGCGCCGTCAACATCGCGCTGGTCAACGAGCTCAAGCTCATCTTCACCGCGATGGACATCGACGTGTGGGAAGTGATCGACGCCGCCAAGTCGAAGCCGTTCGGCTTCATGCCCTTCTATCCGGGCCCGGGCCTGGGCGGGCACTGCATCCCGATCGACCCCTTCTACCTCACCTGGAAGGCGCGCGAGTATAACCAGCACACCAAGTTCATCGAGCTGGCCGGCCAGATCAACGCGGACATGCCGCAGCACGTCGTCCGCGTGCTCGCGGACACGATGGACGCGCGCTTCGGCCGCGGCCTGCGGGGTGCACGCATCCTGGTGATGGGCGTGGCGTACAAGAAGAATGTCGAGGACATCCGCGAGAGTCCGTCGCTCCGCCTGATGGAGATGATCGAGGCACGCGGCGCCACCGCCGACTTCTTCGATCCGCACGTCGCCCAGATCGACAACACCCGCGAGCACCCGACGCTCAATTTCCGTAACGGAATCGCGTGGGACGAGGCCGGGATCGCCAAATACGACGCGGTGCTGATCGCCACCGATCACGACGCGGTGGACTATGCCGCGCTCGTCGAGGCGGCGAAGCTGGTGGTCGACACCCGCAATGCCTGCGCCAAGGCGGGCGTGACGTCGGACAAGGTCGTCCGCGCCTGAGCGGCCCCCAGGACATGTGACAAGTCGATCCTCCCCCGGAGGGGGACCAGCCGCAGGCTGGTGGAAGAGGAACGCCGCGAGCTATATCCTTGCGGCAAGCCCCCTCCACCACCGGCTGCGCCGGCGGTCCCCCTCCCCCTCCGGGGAAGGAATGTCCCTATCTCGACCATCTGCCTTTAATCGCATCCGATACCCCATGACTCCGCTTGCAAAATAGCACGACCGTTCGTACCAAATCCGCATGAAAGCAGAAACGACTCGAACTCGCGTAATCGAAGAAGGCCTGCAGACGCTCAGCCAGGGCGGGCTCGCTGCAGTCACCATCGGCCGGCTGGCAGAGGCGACCGGGCTCTCCAAGAGCGGACTGTTCGCCCATTTCCGGTCGCGGGAGGCGCTGGAACTCGCATTGCTCGACGAGACCGCCCGGTTGGCGTGGCGCGACGTCGTCGAGCCCGCGATGCGCAATCCCGAGGGCCTGCCGCGCCTGATGGCGCTGGTCGGCCTGTGGTTCGGCTGGTCGTCCCGTGCCGGCCTGCGCGGCGGTTGTCCGGTCGCGGCCGCGATGTTCGAACTCGACGATACGCCGGGCGTGGTGCGCGACCGTGTGGCCGAGCTGGACGAGGAATGGCGGCAGCGGCTCCATTCCCTTGTCCGCCAGGCGATCGATCTCGGCCACTTCTATGCCGAGACCGATGCCGATCAGGTCGTGTGGGAACTGCGCGGCATCTATCTTGCGCATCACAGCACGATGCGCTTCCAGCGCGATCCCGACGCGGATCGCCGCGCCGAGACTGCGCTCGTGGCCCTGCTGCGTCGCTGCGGCGCCGATCCCGCGAATCTCTAGTGCCGCAAGCGCCCGGCATGCAGCAGCCCGCACCGTCCCCGGCCGCCGCCGAGGAACTCGCCCAGCTCCGGCGCCTGCGCCTGGCGTCCTTCGTCGAGGCGACCACGCTCCTGGCCCTCGTCTTCGTCGCGGTCCCGCTCAAACACCTGTTCGACTATCCCCTGGCGGTCAGGCTGATGGGGCCGGTGCACGGCGCCGCCTTCGTCGCCTATGCCTGGAGCCTGATCACCACCGTGTCGGGCGGCGGCTGGTCGCGCGGCGAGATCGCCCGGCTGGGCCTCGCGGCCTTCATCCCTTTTGGAGGCTTTCTCAATGCCGGGCTGCTGCGCCGCAAGCGTGCCGCCCTGACCGAGGTGCCCGCCTGATGCCCTATCTCTGGCTGAAGGCGGTGCACGTCGCCGCCGTCCTGCTCTTCATCGGCGGACTGTTCGCCCAGACCTTCGCCCTCGCCGCGGCACAGCGCGGAGACCCTGCCACCACGGCCCCGCTCGCCCGCTGGGACCGGCTGGTCACGGTCCCGGCGATGCTGCTCGTCTGGGTGACCGGCGCCACGATCGCCGTTGAGGCCGGCTGGTTCACCAGCCTCTGGCTCTGGGCCAAGCTCGCCTTCGTCCTCACGCTCACCGGACTGCACGGCATCCAGTCCGGCAAGCTGCGGCGGCTGCGCGGCGGAAATCCGCCATCCAGCCCCAGCTCGGTGCTTGGGATCGCGGGGTTCATCGCCACAGCCGTCGCGTCGATCGCCGTGCTGGTGGTCGCCAAGCCCTTCTAGCTTCTGCCTCCGGCGGCCGACGCCTTGCCGTGCCGGATTTCACCTGATCGGCTCAGCCCGGGCAGCGGCTCGTCATGAAATCGCGGATCGCCGGCGCGATGTCCTTGCGCTCCAGCGCGACTGCGATGTTCGCCTGGATGAAGCCGGCCTTGTCGCCGCAGTCATAGCGGGTGCCCTCGAAGGTCACGCCGTGGAAGCGCTGGCCGCCGATCATCTGCGCCATCGCGTCGGTCAGCTGGATCTCACCGCCGGCGCCCTTTTCCTGGCCCTCGAGCACGCGCATCACTTCGGGCTGCAGGATGTAGCGGCCGATGACCGAGAGGTTCGACGGCGCGGTGCCGGGCGCCGGCTTCTCGACCAGCCCCTTCACCTCGGTCAGCGCGCCATCCTGCGCGCCCGGGGTGATGATGCCATAGCGGTGCGTCTGGTCGTCGGGGACGATCTCGGCGCAGATCAGGTTGCCGCCCACCTTGTTATAGGCATCGACCATCTGCTTCAGGCAGCCCGGCTTGCCGAGCATGAAGTCGTCGGCGAGCAGCACCGCGAAGGGCTCGTCGCCCACGATGTCGCGGGCGCACCACACGGCATGGCCCAGGCCCATCGGTTCCTGCTGGCGGACATAGGCGACCGCGCCGGGCTTCAGGCGGGTGGCATCGAGGATCTCGAGCGACTTGCCGCGGGAGGACATCGTCGTCTCGAGCTCATAGGCGATGTCGAAATGGTCCTCTATCGCGCTCTTGCCGCGGCCGGTGACGAAGATCATCTGCTCGATGCCGGCTTCCAGCGCCTCGTCCACCGCGTACTGGATCAGCGGGCGATCGACGACCGGCAGCATTTCCTTGGGCAGCGCCTTGGTTGCCGGAAGGAAACGCGTACCCAGGCCGCCGACGGGAAACACGGCCTTGCGCAGCGGCTTGATGGTCATAGCCCGAACATATCTCCGAAATATTGGCGCGCTGCTACTCGCCAAATGCGTCTCGTGCAATCGGCGCGATGCGGAACCGCGTTGCACGGTCTCGCATTGCGCCGCAACATGTGCCAACGGAGTTCGCATGCAGCACATCATGCTCCGTCTGTTCTTCCTCGTCGCGGTCGCCCTGGTGACCTTCCTGGCGCTGACGCCTGGTCCCTTGGGACAGGTGGTGGAATCAGGGCCCGTACGCCACCTGCTCGCCTTTGCCGCGCTCCCCGTGCTCAGCAGCCTGGCTTGGCCACAAGTGAAGCCAGGCTGGCAGTTCATCGCCTATGCCACGTTCGGCGCGGCGATCGAGATCACCCAGCTGCTGATGAATGTGGGGCGCGTGGCGGAATGGGATGATTGGGCCAATGATCTGGTCGCCACGGCGATCGCCCTCAGCCTCGTCACCTTCGGCCGGAACTGGCTCGAACGCCAGGCAGGGTTAGAGGCGCGTTAAGCTCGACCTGCTACGCGACGGGCATGACAGAATCGCCTGCTCGCCGCGTCCTGCTGATCTTCGGCACCCGTCCCGAAGCAATCAAGCTCTTCCCCGTCGTCCGAGCGCTGGTGGACGTGCCGGGCCTGGAGGTGCGCACCTGCGTCACTGCCCAGCATCGCGGCCTGCTCGATCAGGTGCTCTCGATCGCCGGCCTGGTGCCCGATATAGATCTCGACCTGATGGAGCCGGGCCAGACGCTCGACCAGCTGACCGCCCGCCTGCTTACCGGCCTGGGCAAGGTGATGGACGACGAAAAGCCCGACCGGGTGATCGTCCAAGGCGACACCGCCACCGCGATGGTCGGCGCGCTTGCCGCCTATTACCGCAAGGTGCCGGTCAGCCATGTCGAGGCCGGGCTGCGTTCGGGCGATATCTACCAGCCCTGGCCCGAGGAAGTGAACCGCCGCATCGTCGCGCCGATCGCCGACCAGCATTTCGCCCCGACCGAGACTGCCGCCGAGGCGCTGCGCCGTGAGAACATCGCTCCCGCGACGATCCACGTTACCGGCAACACCGTGATCGACGCCCTGCTCGCCACCCGCGCCCGGATCGAGGCGGAGCCGGCACTAGCCGCCGGGCTCGATTCCGTGGCCGCCCGCTTCGCCGGGAAGCGCATCGTTCTCGTCACCACGCATCGCCGCGAGAATTTCGGTGGCGGCATGGAGGACATCGCCCGGGCCCTGGGCCGCATCGCCGATCGCGACGACACCGCGATCCTCTTCCCGATGCACCCCAACCCCAATGTCGTCGCGGCAATGGACAAGGTGCTGGGCGATCGCCCCAACGTCGCCCGCATCGAGCCGCTCGACTATCCACACTTCATCCGCGCCCTCGAGCTCAGCCATGTCGTGCTCAGCGATTCGGGCGGCGTGCAGGAAGAAGCCCCCGCGCTGGGCAAGCCGGTGCTGGTGATGCGCGAGACCACGGAGCGCCCCGAAGGGGTCGTCGCGGGCACGGCGAAGCTGGTCGGCACCGATCCGGAGCGTATCGTTTCCGAAATCTCAACCCTCCTCGACGTACCATCCGCCTATTCGGCCATGGCCCGCGCCCACAATCCGTTCGGCGATGGCCATGCTTCTGAGCGGATTGCGGGGATCGTCGCACATGGTTTCGGATTCTGAGCTCAAGGTCTGTGTTCTCGGCCTGGGCTATATCGGGCTTCCCACGGCAGCGGTGATCGCACGCACCGGCGCCAAGGTGCTGGGCGTCGATGTCCATCAGTCGGTGGTCGACACGGTGAATTCGGGCAAGGTCCATATCGAGGAGATCGATCTGGACGGCCTGGTCTCCGGCGTGGTCGCCCGCGGCAGCCTGCGCGCCTCGCTCAATGTCGAGCAAGCCGATGTGTTCGTCATCGCCGTCCCCACCCCCTTTGGCGAGAATCACGCGCCGGACATCGGCTTTGTCCTCAAGGCCGCGACCAATGTCGCGATCACGCTCAAGGCCGGCGACGTGGTGATCCTCGAATCGACCTCGCCGGTGGGCACCACCGAAAAGGTCGCCGAGCTGCTCGCCAGCCTCCGTCCCGACCTCAAGATTCCCGGCCACTGCGTCGGCGTTGCCGATGTCGCCATCGCCTATTGCCCCGAGCGCGTGCTGCCCGGCCGCATCCTGGTAGAGCTAATCGACAATGATCGGGTGATCGGCGGCATCACTCCGCGCTGCGCCCGCAAGGCGCTGCAATTCTATCGCCGTTTCGTGCGCGGCGCCTGCGTCACCACCACGGCCAAGGCCGCGGAAATGACCAAGCTCACCGAAAACGCCTTCCGCGACGTCAACATCGCCTTCGCCAACGAGCTGAGCCTGGTCGCGGAGAAGATGGGCGTCGATGTGTGGGAAGTGATCCGCCTCGCCAACCGCCATCCGCGCGTCAACATCCTGTCGCCCGGCCCGGGCGTGGGCGGCCACTGCATCGCGGTCGATCCCTGGTTCCTGGTCAGTGCGGCGCCCGAGCAGACGCCGCTGATCCGCACCGCCCGCGAAGTGAATGACGGCAAGACCGACTATGTCATCGGCCATGCCGCCGCGATGATAGAATCGAACCCGGCGGCGCGCGTCGCCTGCCTGGGCCTCGCCTTCAAGGCGAACATCGACGATTTCCGCGAGAGCCCCGCGCTCAAGGTCGCGGCAGCCCTTGCCGAGCGCTTCGGCGAGCGCATCCAGATCGTCGAGCCCTATGCGAACGCCCTTCCCTTCATCTTCGACGGTACGGGCGCCGAGCTGATCGACGTCGACAGCGCGATCGAGAGCTGCGAGATCTTCGTGGTGCTCGTCGACCACGACGTGTTCAAGTCGGTCCCGCTCGACGAGCGCGCCGACAAGCTGGTCTATGACACGCGGGGGATCTGGCCGGACCAGCCTCGCCTCGCGGGCGGCGAACCGCTGCGGCTGGCGAGCTGATCTTGGTCGCCTAGCGGCGAACCAGGATCGATTGCCAGTCGCCGTCGAGCGGCTTGTTCCGATCGGCGATCAGCGCGGGCACCAGCGGCCGCGTGGGGAGCGCGTCGATCTTCGCGGCCTCGGCTTCCAGCGTCGCCACCCTGTCCCGCCACGCCGGGTGCGAGCGGCTGCGCAGGATGCCGCCCGCCTTGCTCGGGCCGAAATGCTGCCAGAACGCCACGCTCGCCCGCACCGGATAACCGGCGTTGGCGAGCAGATAGGCGGAGAGCAGGTCCGCCTGCACTTCGGTCTGGCGGAAATATTTCACATTGGCACCGAAGCCGGCGAGCAGGCCGTAGTCGACGCCGCGTGCCTCCAGCCGATCGCGGTGGCGCAGGATGTTGTGTGCGAATTCATGCGCGATCACCGCGGCAAGCTGGTCGTCGGGATAGTCGTCGAGGAAGCCCGACCCGATCTGCACCATGGTGCCGTCCGCGGAGGCGCCGAAGCCGCCGTCCAGCTCCAGCTCGAAGCGCGACTTGCAGGCGGGCACCGGCTGGACCGTGACGTGCACCGGAGCACCGGCCCGGATGACGTCGACCTCGATCGGCGCGTCCTGCGGCAGTGCGGCGATCGCCAGCTGGGAAGCGACCAGCCGGTCGGTGGTCCCCGGCCTGCCGGCGAGCCTTGCGATCTCGACCGGGCCCAGCCGGACCAAGGAATCGTCCGGCCGCAACCCGGCTTGTTCCGCCGGGCTGCCCGCGATCACCCCCTCGATCGCCACCGGAGTAACGAAGCCAAAATGCGCCTTGGCGGATTTCCGTGCGTTCGCATCGAACTGGTCGAGTGTGTGCAGCTGCACGCCAATACCGGCTTCGATCTGGTCGCAGAGCGCCGCGTTCTTCGTTGCCAGTCGCCAGCCGATGACTGCCACCCGCAGATCCGCCGCACGTACCGCTTCCAACAGCTTGGCATCCTCATTGTCGGCCTGGGCATGAACGCAAGGCAGGGCGAAGGCCGAAATGGTCCCAGCCAGCAGGACGAGGCAACGAAGCATGCGACGTGGAGGATGCATGGCATCGCCTTAAGGGCCCATATCGCGCTTGCCAAATCCCGTGATCATCCAACGCGAATCGGTGAGGAATTGTCGATTCCCGACGTCAGGCGACGAGCTCTTGTGCGTCGCAACTAGGGTTATGCCGGTGTAACAGACACAAATCCGTCACAAAAAATCCTCTGTAACCCTCAAGAAACACGCCCAATTCGGCGGAGACGCTTCATTAACCCCCTTGGCGATATTGATGCAGCGCGTTAAGGACGCTCCCGTAACCACTTGGTGCGGGTCGCCCGAGTGCTGACTGAGAGATCCGGGTCAACCGGATCCTGTGTTGCTGATGAGACACGGCGGGAATCTTCTCGCCGGTACCAAGGTTTAAGGTGTTGCGGCTGGTTTTGTCCTGTGCCATAGGACGACCCGACGAGAGCACCCAGAGCTCGAAAGAGGGAGAAAAAGAGTGTTCACTAAGCTTCTTACGGCTGCTGCTATCGCGTCGATGGCAACCGCCCCTGTTCTGGCCGCTCCGACCAGCGCTTCGAAGCTGTCGCTGTCGGGCGTTCGCGCTTCGACCTCGACCGGCAAGAAGAGCGAACTGGCCCCGGCCGTTCTGATCGGCGTCCTCGCCACCGTCGCCATCATCGGCGGCGCCGTGGTTCTGGCCGACAGCGACGACTCGCCCGACAGCCCGTAGTATCGGACTGCGCGAGCAGAGTTTCGAAGTGGCGGCCTAACGGCCGCCACTTTTTTATTGCCCGTTAGCCGGCAGCGGGATCGAGCAAGAATCACAGGTTGCTGCACATCATGTTCGCCAAGCTTTTTCGGTCGCGCCCACTAGCTCAAGCCGAGCCGAACGGCAGCATCCCCGATGGCCAGCGCATCTACGCCATCGGCGACATACATGGCCGCCTGGACCTGCTTCAGGATCTGCTCGCACGCATTGCCGCAGACGAAACCGAGCGAGCCGCAGCGGATACCCAGCTGATCTTCCTGGGCGATCTGATCGATCGTGGGCCCGAATCCGCGCAGACGGTAGAGTTCGTACGGCAGCTCGCCCTCGAGCGCCCGGAGGGCCGCACGCGCTTCCTCGCCGGCAATCACGAGGAAGTCTTCCTGTCCAGCCTCGAGGGCGACGAGAAGACGCTGCGCTTCTTCACGAAGATCGGCGGCCGCGAAACGATCCTCAGCTACGGCTTCACCGAAGCCGAGTACGGCGCACTAGACTACCCAGAGCTTTCCGCCGCGCTGCAAGAGCGGGTTCCTGCGGAGCACCGCGCCTTCCTGGCCGATTTCGAGGACATGATCATCATCGGCGACTATGCCTTCGTCCATGCCGGCATACGGCCTGGGGAAGCCTTGTCGCGCCAGCAAGGCAAGGACCTGCGCTGGATCCGCAGCGAGTTCATCGAGCACAAGGGCGCGCTCGAGAAGATCATCGTGCACGGCCACACCATCACCGAAGCAGTGGAGATGACCGCCCATCGCATTGGCCTCGACACCGGTGCCTATGCATCTGGCAGGCTCACTGCGATGGGATTCGAAGGCAGCCAGCGCTGGGTGATCGATACTGCCGACTGAGCCGCCGCAAAGGCCCAAACAAAAACGCCGGCGGAGCGATCCGCCGGCGTTTTCGTATTCAGTCGACAGAAGGAGGCTTACTGCCCCTGGGGACCGCCCGGCTGCGGGCCGCCCGGCGCGCCACCCTGCTGCTGCTGCTGCATCATCTGCTGCTGCATCATCATCTGGCGGAGCTGCTCGGCCGGGATGAGATCCTTGATCTCGAGGTCGAACTGCAGGAGCTTGCCGAACAGCGGGTGCTGCGGGCCAGCCTTCTCATAGCCGAGGTTCGCCGGGATCCAGATGCGCAGCTTCGAACCCTTGCTCATCATCTTGAGCGCTTCGTCGAAGCCCGGGATCGCGCCGCCGACCTGGAGCGGGATCTCGCCGGCAGGCTGGAAGACCGAACCATCGCGCAGCGTGCCGGTGGTGAACACCTTCACCCCGTCGCCTTCCAGCGCCTTGGGCCCCGAGCCTTCCTTGAGCACCTGATACTGGAGACCCGAAGCCGTGGTCTGCACGCCGAGCTGGCTCTTGTTCCAGGCCAGGAACTGCGCGTCGTCGCCCTTGACGGCGACGGACGCACGCGTTCCCGTCCAGGCCAGCGCCACCGCAATGGCGATCGCCAGGACCAGACCGGCCCAGAGCCAGGTCTTGTAGCTGCGCTTGACGGGCTGGAGCGGAACGGCGGTCACAGACATGCGATAGGCTCCAGGCGTGGGTATTCAGCTACCCGAAAGTCACGAAAGTCACGACAGCCAACGCGCGAGGACCGCGCGTGGCCGAATCGCGAAATCAACGGGCGCTGTCGCGCTCCATGCGCTTGCGCTCGAGCTTGCGCGCGCGGCGGACCGCGGCGGCACGCTCGCGGGCGCGCTTCTCGCTGGGCTTCTCGTAGTGACGACGGAGCTTCATCTCGCGGTACACGCCCTCGCGCTGCAGCTTCTTCTTGAGTGCGCGCAGTGCCTGGTCGACGTTGTTGTCGCGAACGATGATCTGCATAAGCCCGTCAGTGCTCCGGTCTATTCAATAGAAAAGGGTTCGCCGGAACGCGGGGTTGCGGCGTCGTGCCGGCCACCTAACAGCGCGAATCCATTTTTTCAAGCGAGAACAGGCCCTACCCCCTCTCAGGCGCGGCAAACCGATCAGCCCTGGGCCTTGCCCTGGCAAAGTCCGAGCCGCTTGCCATAGACCCGCATCCGAATCGCGGCATAGCCGGGCTGGCCCTTTTCGCCGCTCTTCTGGTCCACGGTCACGTCATAGGCGTCCTTGCCCATGGTGCCGGCGTAGAGCAGCGTGGTTTTGGAGCCGCTCGCCTGGGTGCACTGGATCTCGACGTCGAGCTTCCCGCCCTTCTGCACGAAGCGCGGGAAAGTGCAGGTGCCCGCGACCTTTTCGAGATTCTCGATGTCGAGCGGCTTGAGATCGCCTGCGGTCTGGCACTTGGTGGCGTGGCGCTGCTGCTTCTGCACCGCCGCCAGCTGGTCCGCCTTGTCCGGCCCGTCGGTGAAATCGGCGGAGAGGACCTGCATGCCCGAATCCCAGGTGCCCGGCTGCATCAGCATCTTGGAATGGGCCGCCTTGGAAAGCGCGGCGACTTCCTTCATCGAGGCATTGTGCACTTCGATCTCGCCCGTGGCGGCCGCCTGCCGCTCCGCAGCCGACTGGCAACCAGCGAGAACAAGGGTGGCGCCGAGAAGCAGCATGGCACGCATCTTCAGGAAATCCCTCTCCAAAATCGTGGCGCCACACAGCCGATATCGCGACCAAAGACAAGCGCGATTCCTGACGGCATAGTGACGCGATGACCGCTGCCGACACCGCCGCCCCGCCCCGACACCGCCTGCGCTCGATCCTGGGGGGATCGGCAGGCAACCTGGTCGAGTGGTACGACTGGTACGCCTATGCGGTGCTCGCGAGCTATCTCGCCCCGCATTATTTCCCCAAGGGCGCCTCGCAGGACATCAGCGCGTGGATCGTGTTCGCGATCGGCTTCTTCATGCGGCCGATCGGTGGCTGGCTGATGGGGATCTATGGCGACCGGCACGGACGCAAGGCCGGCCTGACCCTGTCGGTGACGCTGATGTGTGCCGGATCGATCATCATCGCGGCGACGCCGAGCTATGGCGAGATCGGCGTAGCCGCGACCGTCGCGCTGGTGGCGGCACGACTGCTCCAAGGGCTCAGCCTGGGCGGCGAATATGGCGCGAGCGCCACCTATCTCTCCGAAATGGCCGGGAGGAAGCACCGCGGCTTCTTCTCGAGCTTCCAGTACGTCACCCTGATCTCTGGCCAGCTCGTCGCACTGGTCGTGCTGCTGGCGCTTCAGGCGACCCTGTCGGAGGCGGACCTGAAGCAATGGGGCTGGCGGATCCCCTTCGCGGTGGGCGGCGTGCTGGCGCTGGGCGTGTTCTGGCTGCGCCGGCGCCTCGCCGAGACCGAGAGCTTCGCCAAGCGCGAAGCCGGCAAGAAGTCGGGCGCTCTGGCGCTGCTGCGCGAGCACCCGCGCGAGGCCGCGGTGGTGATGCTGCTCACCGCGGGCGGTACGCTCGCCTTCTATGCCTATACGATCTACCCGATCGCCTTCCTCAAGAAGACCGCCGGCTTCTCCGATGCGGCCGCAACCCAGGTGAATGCAGCCGCGCTGTTCGTGTTCATGGCGATCCAGCCCCTGGCCGGCGCGCTTTCGGACCGGATCGGGCGAAAGCCGCTGATGGTGGCGTTCGGCGTGCTCGGCACGTTGCTCAGCTATCCGATCTTCGTCGCGATGGAAGGCGCGCGTGATGCACTGACCGCGTTCCTGCTGATGACCGGGGCACTGGTGATCGTGACCGGCTATACGTCGATCAATGCGGTGGTGAAGGCCGAGCTGTTCCCCGCGCATATCCGGACCCTGGGCGTCGCCCTGCCCTATGCCCTCGCCAATGCGATCTTCGGCGGCACCGCGCCGACGGTGGCGCTCTGGTTCAAGCAGGAAGGCTGGGAACGCGGATTCTACTGGTACGTCACTGCGATGATCGCCATCTCGCTGGTCACCTATCTGCGCATGCGGGACACTGCGAAACATTCGCAGATCCTGGAGGATTGATGCGCTATTGATTAGCAATAGCGTACATCACCCCCTCTTCCTCTTTCTCTCTCGTCACCCCGGACTTGTTCCGGGGTCCACCGGGCGGCAAGTCTTGGGCAAGAGGCTCAAAGGGAATGGCAGTCGGCACAGTGGACCCCGGCACAAGGCCGGGGTGACGATTTGGGCAAATACCAGAAAAATCAGTTACGGCTTACGGCGCGCGGCTCCGTCTATATGTTTCCGTGCGTTGCAGCCATGCAATACGGGCGTTAGGCTCGCACCTTAACTCCATGGGATGCAACTCGCAGCTTTAGCGCCAGCCTTGGATATCGAGACCCGCCTGCTGATCGTCGATGACGATCCCGGAATCCGCGAGCTGACCGCGGCCTTCCTGTCGCAGCATGGCTATGTCGTCGATACCGCATCGGGCGCGGCCGAGATGCGCACGCTGACCGGGCGGAACGATTACGCGCTGGTCGTGCTCGACGTGATGATGCCGGGCGAGGACGGCCTCTCGATCCTGCGATCGATGGACCGCGAGACCGGGCCGGCGGTGATCCTCCATTCGGTGATCGGCGAGGATATCGACCGGATCGTCGGGCTGGAGATGGGTGCGGACGACTATGTCCCCAAGCCGGCCAATCCGCGCGAGCTGCTGGCACGCATTCGCTCGGTGCTGCGCCGCAGCCAGACCGACCGCGTTGTGCCGGCGACGACGCCGACCCGGGCATTCATGCGCTTCACCGGCTGGCGCCTCGACCCCGTCGCGCGCCAGCTTTGGGATCCGGACGATGTGATCATCAACCTGTCCGATGGCGAGTTCCGGCTGCTGCTCGCGCTGGTCGAGCGGCCCCGCCGGGTACTGACCCGCGACATGCTGCTCGATTTCTCGCGCGGCCCCAATGCCGAGCATTTCGATCGCGCGATCGACGTGCAGATGAGCCGGCTGCGCAAGAAGCTCGCCCGCCCGGGCTCGGAAGACCTGATCCGCACGATCCGCAACGAAGGCTATATGTTCGTCACCGAAGTGACGACCAAGTGATCTGCCCATGAGCCGGCGTTCGATCACGGCACCCATCGTCCTGCTCGTCATCGCCGCCGCACTGATCGCGACGACGACGCAGTTCACGATCATGTTCAACGGCCCGCCGCCGGGACCGGGACCGCTGCCGCTGATCCGCGTGGCCGAGGCATTGCGCACCGGCATCGTGCCGCCCACCGCGCAGGCGCGGATGACGGTGCGGCGCACCAGCGAGGACAAGTTCGGACGGGAAGACGAGCGCCCCTCCCCCGCCCGCGACGCGGCGGTGGCCCGGTTGCTGGGCGTGCCAGCCGAGCGGGTCCACGGTCTCTACCAGTTCCCGGCGCGCGATCCCGACCAGGACATGCACGGCAGCTTCACCGTGGCGCTGGAGGATCCCAATGGCTGGATCGTCGCGTCCAGCCTGCCCCGTCCCGCCTTCACGCCCTGGCACCTCGCCCGGCTGCTGGGGATGCTGGGCGTGCTGCTGGTGCTGTCGCTGCTCGCCTGGGGCGTGGCACGGCGCATCTCGCGGCCGATCCGCGAGCTGGCCGGCGCGGCGACCAAGGTGCGGCTGGGCGCGCGCCAGCCGATCCCGCAAAAGGGCCCCCGCGAGGTGCACGAGCTGGCGCGTGCGCTGGACTCGATGCAGGAGCGCATCCTGCTCGAGGCAGAGAATCGCAGCGCGATGCTCGGCGCGATCGCGCATGATTTGGGCACGCCGCTCTCGCGGATTGCCTTCTGGGTCGAGCAGCTGCCCGATGCCGCCCGGCTGCGCGCCGAGGCGGACATCGAGGAGATGCGCGCGATGCTGAAGGCCGCGCTGAGCTTCACCCGGGACGGGCGCGACGGGGCGCCGCACGAGAGGCTCGATCTGGGCAGCCTGATCGAGAGCCTGGTCGACGATCTTGCCGCGGCGGGCAAGCCGGTGACCGTGGAGGCCGGCCCGCGTGCGGTGGTGCGCGGGGACAGCGCGGCACTGCGGCGGCTGTTCGCCAATCTGATCGAGAATGCGATCCGTTACGGCGAGCAGGCGCGGCTCGGCTGGAGCCTGGGCGAAGGCAAGGTGGACGTGCTGGTGGAGGACGATGGCCGCGGCTTCGACCTCGCCCGTGCCGAGGCATTGTTCGCACCTTTCGTTCGGGGCGAGACCTCGCGAAACCGGGAAACCGGCGGCACCGGGCTGGGCCTGGCGATCGTCCGCTCGATCGCGGAAGCGCATGGCGGCGAGGTGTCGCTGGAGAATCGGGCCGCCGGCGGCGGTCGCGTGCGGGTACGCCTCCCGGCCTGAGCTGCAAAAGACTGCAACATTGCGCCACCGCGCGAAATCCCACCGTGTGTCCAGTATGTGACTGAACGCCTCCAACCAAGGAGGCATGATGGACCATCAAGACGCGCACGACCTGGGCCTGGCCCATGACCTGAAGGCAATGACGCAGCTCGCCAGCCGCCGGAGCGCGCTGGGCTGGTTCGCCGGCGCCAGCGGTGCGGCAATGCTCGCCGCCTGTGACGGCGGATCGGGCACCAGCGCGACGAGTAGCAGCGCCGGCACGGCGACTGCGACGCCGACGCCGACCCCTTCGGCCACTGCCACCCCGACCCCGAGTGCGACCGCCACCAGCGGCAGCTGCGTGGTCGATCCAACCGAGACCAACGGCCCCTACCCCGCCGACGGCACCAACACCTCGAGCGGCGTCACCTCGAACGTGCTCACCGCCGCCAATGTGGTGCGCAGCGACATCCGTTCGTCCTTCCTGGGCAGCTCCACCGCGACCGCGCCGGGCGTGGAAGTGGTGCTGACGCTCACCCTAGTCGACCTGAACGCCGCCTGCGCGCCGCTGGCGGGCTATGCCATCTATATCTGGCACTGCGACCGCGACGGGAAATACTCGCTCTACGACCTGCCCGCCGAGAGCTACCTGCGCGGCGTCGGCGTGACCGACAGCAACGGCCAGGTGCGCTTCACCACCATCTTCCCCGGCTGCTATGCCGGGCGCTGGCCGCACATCCATTTCGAAGTGTTCTCGAGCCTGGCGAACGCCACGAGCGGTCGCTACGCCACGCTCGTCTCGCAGCTCGCCATGCCGAGCGCAGCGTGCAGCACCGTTTATAACGGCGCGAGCGGCTATTCGACGAGCGTCCGCAACCTCGCGGGCGTGAGCCTGAGCAGCGACAATGTGTTCGGCGACAACAGCAGCGCGCAGATCGCCCAGCAGACCCCGGTGATGAGCGGCAGCGTCGCCGCCGGCTATACGGCAACCGCGGTCATCGGCATCGCGCGGTAGTTCTGCACCGGCGCGGCGGGCGTGATCCCTAGAGGATCATGCCCCCGCCACCGCGGATCGCGAGCACGCGGCCGATCGAATCGAACAGCGCGTCCATCGCCACCGGCTTGAACAGCACGTCGTCGGCGCCGACCGCGAGGCAGCGCTCGCGCAGGTCGACGGCGGTGTCCGCGGTGACGACGATGATCGGCAGCTCGCCCTTGGCATCACCGCGTGCGCGGATGCGCTCGATCGTCTCGAACCCGTCCATCCCGGGCATGCGCAGGTCAACCAGCACGACGTCGAAGGTCTCGGCGTCGAGCATGGCCAGGCCCTCCTCGGCCCAGCTGGCTTCGGCCATTGTGGCCCCTGCGACGTCGAGCATGTCCTTCACGACCCGACGGTTCATCGGATCGTCCTCTATGAAGAGGATATTCATGCCCGTCCGCCCGTGGCGACCGGTTTTCCCGAGATGCGCGCGACCGTTTTTGTCATGTCCGGTGTGCTATCGCCCTAAGCCGCCCGAGATACAAGCGGGTCCCCCTTCCGCTCATCGGAATTTTCTTCCGCGGGTGGAATAATAGCATCAATCAGGGCTGCCCCGGTAACGGGTTTTTCGATTATCCTGCCGCTACTTGCCGCAATCAGCTCAGCCGAGGTCTCCGCATCGGGCTTGAGCCAGAGAATGGTGTGCGCCACCCCTTCCGCGCCGGCACGCAGCGCGGCGAGCGCCTGGGCCGGGCCATCCGCTTCCGCCTTGAGCGTGCCTTCATCGGCCAGCAGATGGCCGACGCCCGCTTCCGCGAGCATCGGCAGCACCTCGGCGACCGAGCCGGCGAAGCGAAGCCGGGCGACGCGCGGCTCGAGCAGCGTGCGCAGCATCGAGCGGGCGATCGGGTTCCTGTCGAGCACGACCAGGTCGAGCCCGCTTGCGCTCTCGCTGGCGGCGGCCGCCGCGGGCGCCTCTGCGGGCACGAGCGGCAGGTCGACGATGAAGCGCGAGCCCTTGCCGCCCTCGCTCTCCACCATGATGTCGCCGCCCAGCGCGCGGGCGAGGTTGCGGCAGATGGCGAGGCCCAGGCCGGTGCCGCCGAAGCGGCGCGTGGTGCTGGTGTCGACCTGGCGGAAGCTCTCGAATATCTCTTCGAACTTCTCGGGCGGGATGCCGATGCCGGTATCCTCGATGGCGAGCTTCAGGCGGCGGGCATCGCCCTCGCCTTCCGCCACGGCGCGCAGCGTGACGCCGCCCTTCTCGGTGAACTTGATCGCGTTGGAGAGCAGGTTGAACACCACCTGGCGCATGCGGGTGGCGTCGCTGACGATCCAGTGCGGCGCGTGGCTGAGTTCGAGCTTGAACGACAGCCCCTTGGCCCGGGCCTGCTCCTCCCAGAGCTTGGTGACTTCGCGGAGCGTGGCGCACAGGTCCATCGGCGCCGCCTCGACGCTGAGATTGCCGGTCTCCATCTTCGCGACGTCGAGAATGTCGTCGACCAGCGCGCGCATGGTGACGCCGGCGCCGTGCACGATGCCGATCCGCTCGCGGGTCCGCTCCTCCAGCTTGGGATCGGAGAGCATGACCTGGGTCATGCCCAGGATGCCGTTCAGCGGCGTGCGGATCTCGTGGCTGGTCGTCGCGAGGAACTCGGTCTTGGCCTTGAGCGCCTTCTCCAGCGCGACATTGGTCTCGCCCAGCACGATGTTGGCGGCGCGCACCTTGTTGCGGCTGCGGCGGATGGTGACGAGGCCCCAGCCGAGCGCGGCCATGACGATCACCGTCGCGGCACCGATCAGCAGGAACATGGTCAGCTGGGTGCGCGCGCGGTTCTCCACCTCGCGGTTCTGGAGCTCCAGGATATCGTTCCGCTGCTTCGCCCAGTTGAACTTGGCCGCCATCAGCGCGGCGCTGGTCGTCGTCGCGACCTTAGCCGCCTCGTCGCTGATACGCTTTGCCGCCCTCAGATGATCGAGGGCATCGACCGAAGCGCCGGCACGGTCGAATATCTGATAGGCGTAGAGGTGATCACTGCGGAATTCGACGGTCGTCTTGGTCAGGTCCAGACCGGCAAAGGCTTCGCGAATCAGCCGGACGGCACGGCCATTGTCGCCCCGCTCCGAGGCGAGCACCGCAGCAGTCGCGAGAAGATGCCGGTGCAGCGTATCCGCGTCCGCCCCCTTGAGCAGCTCAAAGCCGCGCGTCGTCAGCTGGCTTGCAACATCGAAGCGCTTCAGCTCGACCTGGCTCCGGGCATAATTGCTCAGGATGCGCGCTTCGAGAACCGGCTTGCCCATCGTGCGCGCGATGTTGATCGCCGTTTCATATTCGCGACCGGCCTCGACATTGCGGTCCATCGCGAAAAGGACATTACCGCGATTATTGTGCAGCGACAGGGACAGTGCCGGATCGCTGTCATAGAGATCGGCAGCCTGCCGGTAATATTGCTCGGCCCGCGCATTGTCGTTCGCCGAGAAATAGAGCGAGGCGATATTCTGCAGCGCAACCGCCTGGCCGCGCAGCTCCTTCGCCTCACCGAAGACGCGATAGGCGCTCTGATAGCTGTCGAGCGCCTTCACCGCCTGGTCACGGGCCATGAACAGCGCGCCCTGGGACATCAGCAGGTCGGCGCGCAGCTTGATCGGCTCGGGCACCGATGCGATCAGATTCAGCCCGTCCTGAAGCAACGGTGCGGCGCGGCCCGGCTGATCGTTGCGCAGGTTCGCCTCCGCCGCCAGCCAGCGTGCCGTCGCCATCGCGAGGATGCGCTGACGGGGATCGGCAAGGGGCTTTGCCAGCGTGTCGATCATGGCCGCGTGGCGTAGCGCCACGGCCTGATCGGTCATCATGCTGTCCTTGGCGGCCTGGATCTCGGCCTCGATGGCCGCAGGAAAGGCGGACTTCTGCGGGGGCTGCTGGGCCAGCGCCGGAGCAGCGAGCAACAGCGCGAGGCATGTGAGACTGCGAAGGATGCCGCGCATCACGCGCGCTTCCAGAAGCTCTCGGGCCGGACGAACGACGCGGGGCCGCTCGCATTTTCGAGATGGCCGTCGTCCGCGAGGAACTTGCGGAACGCGTCGAGCCCAAGCGGGCGCGAGATCAGGAAGCCCTGCACCATGTCGCAGCCCATGACGCTGAGCAGCGCGAGCGCGGACGGCGTCTCCACGCCCTCGGCGGTGACTTCCATCTCGAGTGCGTGGGCGAGATCGATCGTCGAGCGCACGATCAGCGGATCGCGGTTGCTGCTGGTGAGCTGCGTGACGAACATCTTGTCGATCTTGAGTTCGCGCGCCGGCAGCTTCTTGAGATAGGCGAGCGAGGAAAGCCCGGCGCCATAATCGTCGATGGCGAGCGTGACGCCGCTATCGGCAAAGAACTGGAGATGGCGGATCGCGCTTTCCGGATCCCGGATCACCGCAGTCTCGGTGATCTCGAAGCCGAGCTTGGCGTCGGCGGTCGCCAGCATGCCGCACACTTCGTCGACAAAGGCGGGGTCGGCGAGGAGCTGGCCCGAGATGTTGACGAAGAGCAGCATGTCGAAGCCGTCCTCGCGCAGCTTCTTCTGGTCCTCGATCACCTGGCGGAGCGTCCACAGCGTCAGGGTCGAGATCTCGCCCGCCTGCTCGGCCACGGAAATGAAGTCGCCCGGCAGGATCAGCCCGCGGGTGGGGTGCTGCCAGCGGACCAGCGCCTCGGCGCTCGCGATCTCCTGGCGGCGGACATGCACCTTGGGCTGATATTGCAGGAACATCTCGCCATTGGCGATCGCACGCGGCAGCTCCCGCATGAGGGTGAGCTTGTCGAAGGCGAGGTCGGCGCGCGACAGATCGAGCATCACCACCCGGCCATCGACTCGCGCCTGGTCCAGCGCGGACTCCGCGGCCTCGGCGAGCAGCACCTCGTCATCCTCGACCAGCGGCGCGGCGGCCACGCCGAAATGCATCTCGAGCTGGTGCGGCTCCCCGTCCAGGTCGAGCGCGCGCAGGAAGCCCTTGCTGATCCGGTCGATATCGTCGGCTGCCTCTTCGGGGGATTCGCGTTCGAAGGCGATCTCGATGACCGCCCGGCCGGCTGCCGCGATGCGTATGTCCGGCACGATGTCCGAGAGTCGCCGCGCCACGTCGAGCACCAGCGAATCGGCGCGTGCGCGGCCCAAATGACGACGAAGCGAGGCAAAATTCGCAATCTCGCAAAGCCCCAGGACGCTCCAGTAACGTCCCTCGATGTGGCGATCGTTACTTGCCCGGTGCAATTCGCGCTTGCCGGGCGCCTTGGAGCCGCGCTCGCGAAGGCTGACTTCCATGCCTTCGCGCGATCCCTGGACCCGCACGAATTCCCTCGCGATTTCCGCGTGTTCCGCGGAGTTCGCGACTGCGCTGTGCGCAGTGATGGCCAAGGGCGCCAAAGGCTCTTTGCGTGCCGACATGCCCCCTAGGCCTAGCCCCAGACCCTTGAAGGAACGGTTAAATCACGCCGCCGAAACGCTTTTGACGAAGCCAACTCCGCAGAAATCCGGATTGATTCATCGTTAAGCTATCTTTAACCACGCGAATCGCGCACTCGTGCGCACCGATGGGAGACTACCAATGTTCGCGTTTCTGACTCTTCTGTTCCGTGAAGGCGGCGGCAACGACATCCGTCCGTTCTAACTAGGAACGTTCATCCGGGCCGGCGGTGGAGCGACCTCTTGTGAGGCCGTGCTGACCGGCCCGGACGACAAATATGAAGGCGGCCCCAGGCCGCCTTTTTTGTTGCCCGCGCCTTTCTCGCCTCCTGCTCCGGAGAGGAGCGCCACACGGCCCCTTGCCCCGGGCGCAGGCGTCGCTATCTGCGACACATAGTTTCTTCCCAAGGGGATCCACGTTGCGCATCGCGATGATCGGCACGGGCTATGTCGGCCTGGTTTCCGGCGCCTGTTTTTCTGACTTCGGCCACGAAGTGGTTTGCGTCGACAAGGACGCCCGCAAGATCGAGCTGCTCCACCAGGGCGTGATGCCGATCTATGAGCCCGGGCTCGATGCGCTGGTCGCCTCGAACGTCAAGGCCGGCCGCCTCTCCTTCACCACCGACCTGGCCGAAGGCGTCAAGGACGCCGATGCCGTGTTCATCGCCGTCGGCACCCCCAGCCGCCGTGGCGACGGCCATGCCGATCTCAGCTATGTCTTCGCCGCCGCGCGCGAGATCGCCGAGAACCTGACCAAGCCGAGCGTGATCGTCACCAAGTCGACCGTGCCGGTGGGCACCGGCGACGAAGTCGAGCGGATCATGGCCGAAGTGGCCCCGAACGCCGGCGCCAAGGTCGTCTCCAACCCCGAATTCCTGCGCGAAGGCGCGGCGATCGAGGACTTCAAGCGCCCCGACCGTGTCGTCGTCGGCACCGATGACGAGGACGCGCGCGAAGTGATGCGCGCGATCTATCGCCCGCTCTCGCTCAACCAGAGCGCGCCGATCCTGTTCACCGGCCGCCGCACCAGCGAGCTGATCAAATATGCGGCCAACGCGTTCCTGGCGGTGAAGATCACCTTCATCAACGAGATCGCCGATCTGTGCGAGGAAGTCGGCGCCGACGTGCAGGAAGTCGCGCGCGGCATCGGCATGGACAACCGGATCGGTGCCAAGTTCCTCCACGCCGGCCCGGGCTATGGCGGCTCGTGCTTCCCCAAGGACACGCTGGCACTGCTCAAGACCGCCGGCGACAACGAGACTCCGCTGCGCATCGTCGAGGCCACCGTGCAGGTGAACGATGCCCGCAAGCGCGCGATGGGCCGCAAGGTCATCAAGGCGATGGGCGGCGATGTCCGCGGCAAGACCGTCGGCATCCTGGGCTTGACCTTCAAGCCGAACACCGACGACATGCGCGACGCGCCGAGCCTTTCGATCGTCGCCGCGCTGGAAGATGCCGGCGCCACGGTGAAGGCCTATGACCCCGAGGGCTTTGACCAGGCCCGGCCGCTGCTGCCGAACGTCGAGTTCAGCGAGAGCGCCTATGCCGCTGCCGAAGGTGCGGACGCGCTGGTGATCGTGACCGAGTGGGATGCGTTCCGCGCGCTCGACCTCGACCGGATCAAGTCGCTGCTGAAGACGCCGCTGCTCGTCGACCTGCGTAACGTCTATCCCGCCGCCGAGGCGGAACGCGCCGGCCTGAAGCTGGTCGGCGTCGGCAAGCCGAAGCGCAGCTGATCCCGGCCTGCGGGGGAGGAAATCGATGAAGGCCAGCCTGCTGCAAATGACGAGCGGGATCGATCCGGCCGCCAATGCGCGCACCATCACCGATGGCGTGGCGCGGGCGGCGGCGGAGGGCAGCGCAATGCTGTTCACGCCCGAAATGTCCGGTCTGCTCGACGGCAATCGCGAGCGCGCCCGCCAGCATGTCGTCGCGGAGGAAGAGGACCTGGTCCTCGCCGCAACCCGCGAAGCCGCGGCGAAGCACGGCATCTGGGTGCATCTCGGCTCGCTGGCGCTGAAGGGCGAAGGCGACAAGTTCCGCAACCGGGGCTTCGTGATCGACGGCACCGGCGCGATCCGGGCGAGCTACGACAAGCTGCATTTGTTCGACGTCGATCTCGCCACCGGCGAGAGCTGGCGCGAGTCCAACACCTATGATCGCGGCGAGCGCGCGATCCTAGTCGACACGCCGATCGGCAGGCTGGGCCTCGCCATCTGCTACGACATGCGCTTCCCGGACCTGTTCCGCGCGCTGAGCGATGCCGGCGCCACCGCCCTCGCCGTCCCCGCCGCCTTCACCCGGCCGACCGGCAAGGCGCATTGGCACGTGCTGCTGCGCGCCCGCGCGATCGAGGCCGCCGCCTATCTGATCGCCACGGCCCAGACCGGCGAGCATGAGGACGGCCGCGCCACCTATGGCCATTCGCTCGTCATCGATCCCTGGGGCGAAGTGCTGCTCGACATGGGCGAGGAAGCAGGTCTCGGCTCGGCCGAGATCGATCCTTCCCGCATCGACGACGTCCGTTCCCGCGTTCCCGTATTGCGCCACCGGCGCCCGATCCCTCCCGTCGAGACCTTCGCATGAGCACCAAGACCGAGAGCAACAAGGTTTCGGCCCCGATCGAGGACCGCGCCCAGCTGATCGAATATTTCGCCAAGGGCGAGAAGCCGAAGGACCGCTGGCGCATCGGCACCGAGCACGAGAAGTTCGTGTTCGCGACCAAGGACTTCCACGCCCCCAGCTATGACGAGCAGGGCGGCATCCGCGACCTGCTGGGCGAGCTGACCCAGTTCGGCTGGACGCCGGTGCTGGAGGGCGACAACGTCATCGCGCTCTCGGGTCCGGACGGCACGGTGAGCCTGGAGCCCGCCGGCCAGCTCGAGCTTTCGGGCGCGCCGCTGGAGAATCTCCACGAGACCTGCGGCGAGACCGGCCGGCACCTCGAGCAGGTGAAACAGGTCGGCGACAAGCTCGGCCTCAACTTCCTCGGCCTGGGCATGTGGCCCGACAAGACGCGCGCCGAGCTGCCGATCATGCCCAAGGGTCGCTATGGCATCATGCTCCGCCACATGCCGCGCGTCGGCAATCTCGGCCTCGACATGATGCTGCGCACCTGCACGATCCAGGTGAACCTGGACTATGCGTCCGAGGCGGACATGGCGCAGAAGTTCCGCGTCGGCCTGGCCCTGCAGCCGCTGGCGACCGCGCTCTTCGCCAATTCGCCCTTCACCGAGGGCAAGCCCAACGGCTTCCTGAGCTTCCGCTCGAACATCTGGTCGGATACCGATCCGGCGCGCACCGGCATGCTGCCCTTCGTGTTCGAGGACGGCTTCGGCTATGAGCGCTATGCCGAGTACGCACTCGATGTGCCGATGTACTTCGTCTACCGCGACGGCAAGTATATCGACGCCGCCGGCCAGAGCTTCCGCGACTTCCTGAAGGGCGAACTGCCCGCCTATCCCGGCCAGAAGCCGACGATGGACGACTGGGCCGACCATCTCTCGACCGCTTTCCCCGAAGTGCGTCTCAAGACCTTCCTCGAGATGCGCGGCGCCGATGGCGGCCGCTGGGGCCGGATCTGCGCCCTGCCTGCGCTCTGGGTCGGCCTGCTCTACGACCAGGGCGCGCTGGATGCCGCCTGGGACCTGGTCAAGGGGTGGTCGATGGAGGAGCGCGAGACGCTGCGCAGCTCGGTGCCGAAGCTCGCTTTGGACGCGCCGCTGCCGGGTGGCGGCAAGCTCAGGGACATTGCCGGCGAAGTGCTCGACATCGCCGCGACGGGCCTGAATGCGCGCGGCCGGCTCAATGCCTCGGGCGACAATGAGAGCGGCTTCCTCGATCCGCTGCGCGAAGTGGTGCGCACGGGCAAGGTGCCGGCGCAGGTGCTGCTCGATCGCTTCAACGGCGATTGGGGTGGCGACATCCGCCGGGTCTATGAGGAAGCGCGGTTCTGAGGTTCTAGCCTTCCCGGCCCGAGGGAGCACCGCCGGGAAGGCCAGCCCCCTACCTGCGCGCCAGCCGCTCGACTTCCCGCAGCCGCCCGTCGATCGCTGCCACTTCGTCGTCGTCACCCTTGCGGATCGCGGCGACGATCAGGTCGATCAGCTGCTGCGGGGTCGACGAGCCGAAGCGCAGGAGCAATTCCTCGCCCGAAAGGACCGCGACGTCCCGGAGTACCATCCGTCCACATTCGCCGACCTTATGTTCGCGCTCGAACTCGGACTTCCCACGCTTCACACTCGCCTGCATGACCGCTTTACTCACTGAACCGCCGCGGATTCTGCGCTCGAGCGGTGCGCGGGAAAACTCGTAAATTTACCTATTTGGGCGCCGACGGGGTCTGCCAGCCATATCTGTGGATTATGGCCCCCGGGCGGTTCGGCATGGCAAAGCCCGGCACGGCTGCTGTAGGGAGCGAACATGGCCTATTTCCTCGGCATAGACGCAGGCGGCAGCCATTGCCGCAGCCGGTTGGTGGACGCGAACGGCGTGATCCTGGGCACGGGCGAAAGCGGCCCGGCCAACACGCGGATCGGTATCGAGAAGCTCCACGCGGTGTTGCGTGAGGTTTCGGCCCAGGCGGTCGGCGCCGCGGGGCTCGACGAGGCCCGGGTCGCGACGATCCGCGCCGGCATGGGCATCGCCGGCATCTCGCGCCCCGGGATGCGCGAGCAGCTCGCCGCCCTGCCCTTTCCCTTCGCCTCGACCGAGTTCGTCACCGACGCCGCGATCGCCAATCTCGGCGCGCATGACGGTGCGGAGGGCGCGACGCTGATCATCGGCACCGGCAGCGTCGCCGAGGTGCGCGTCGGCTCGACCAGCTTCACCATCGGCGGCTATGGCTTCCCGATCTCCGACGAGGGCAGTGGCGCGGCGCTCGGCCTCAGCGCGATGCGCCACGCGCTGCGCGCGCTCGACGGGCGGAGCGAGGTGACCCCGCTCAGCCATGCCGTCACCGCCGGCTTCGGGCACGACACCGCCCGCGCCGTCGCCTGGATGGATGCCGCGACGCCGAAGGACTATGCCGCCTTCGCCCCGCTGGTGATGGACTATGCCGAGAACAACGACGCGATCGCCCGATCGATCGTCGAGGACGCGGCCCAGCATATCGAGCGCTTCATCGAGACGATCTTCGCCCGCGGCGCAGTGCGCTGCGCACTGGCCGGCGGCCTCGCGATGCGGATGAAGCCCTGGCTACGCGCCCGCACCGTGGCGCGGCTCACCGACGCCATCTCCGACCCACTCGACGGCGCGCTGCTGCTCGCCGGCCTGCCCGCCACCGCCCTGCCGACCCGGAAGCCCGATGCCCACTGAAGCCGCCGACCCCCGCTACCGTGAAATCGACCGCTGGCCCACCGAGACCGCGGTGGAGGCGATGCTCGAGGCGCAGATCGCCGCGATCGCCGCGCTGAAGAGCCAGACCGGCGCAATGGCCGCTGCGATCGACGCTGCGGCAGATCGCCTGCGCCATGGCGGGCGCATCGCCTATGCCGGCGCCGGCACCTCGGGCCGGATCGGCGTGCAGGATGGCGTGGAACTCACCCCCACCTTCAATTGGCCGTTCGAGCGTCTCGCCTTCCTGATCGCCGGCGGTCCGGCAGCGCTCACCCGCACCCAGGAAGGTGCCGAGGATAGCCGTGAGGCGGCCCTTGCCGCAGTCGCTGCCGAGGAGATCGCCCCCAACGACGTGCTGATCGGCATCGCGGCGAGCGGGCGCACGCCCTATGTGATCGCCGCGCTGGAAGCCGCGCGCGCCGCGGGCGCGCTGACCATCGGCATCTCCAACAATGCCGACACCCCGGTGCTGAGCGCGGCCGAGCACGCGATCCTCGCCGATACCGGCAGCGAAGTGGTGGCCGGATCGACCCGAATGAAGGCTGGCACTGCGCAGAAAGTGACGCTCAACCTGATCTCCACCGGGATCATGTTGCGGCTCGGGCTCGTTCACCACGGGCTTATGGTCAACATGCAGGTCTCCAACGTGAAGCTGCGCGGCCGCGCGGTCCGCATGGTCGCGACGCTGGCCGGCGTCGGCGAAGGCCGGGCCGAAGCGGCGCTCGATACGGCCGGGCTGGACATTAAGAAGGCCGTCCTCGTCGCGCGCGGGCTGGATGCCGGCGCGGCCGAGGAGCGGCTTGCGGCGGCACATGGCAGCCTCGGCAAGGTGCTGGACATCCTGGCATGAAAGTCCTGGTCAACGGGCGCATGCTGCTGGCCGAGGGCTGGCGCGACGATGCCTGTGTGGTGATCGAGGGCGACCGCATCGCGGCGATCCGGCCCGAACCGCCGGCAGATGCCGAGCGGATCGACCTGGGCGGTGGCACCCTGCTCCCCGGCTTCATCGACGTGCAGGTCAATGGCGGCGGAGGCCGGCTGTTCAACGACGATCCGAGCGTCGAGACGATCCGGGTGATCGCCGAGACGCATCGCCGCTACGGCACCACCGGACTGCTGCCGACGCTGATCAGCGATGACCTGTCGGTGGTCGAGGCGGGCATCCGCGCCGTCGATGCGGCGATCGATACGGGCGTCCCCGGCGTGCTCGGCATCCATATCGAGGGGCCGTTCCTCAACCCCGTCCGGCGCGGCATCCACAGCGAGGGCAAGATCCAGCCGCTGCGCGACGAATTCCTCGCGCTGCTGGAATCGGGCCGGCGCGGCAGGACCCTGGTGACGCTGGCACCCGAGGCGGCGACGCCCGAGCAAGTCGCCCGGCTGGTCGCGGCCGGGGTGATCGTCTCCGCGGGGCATTCCGATGCCCGCTATGAGACCGTCCGCGATGCGATCGACAATGGCGTGACCGGCTTCACCCATCTCTTCAACGCGATGTCGCCGCTGCTCAACCGCGCGCCCGGCATGGTCGGCGCAGCGCTGGAGGACTCCGAGGTCTTCGCCGGGATCATCGCCGACGGCTATCACCTCCACCCGGCCACGCTGCGCGTGGCATTGCGGGCCAAGGGGCCGGAACGGTTGATGCTGGTGACCGACGCAATGCCCAGTGTCGGCAGCGACGAGACCGTGTTCCGAATCCATGGCCGCGAAATCCACCGCGAAGGCGACCGGCTGCTCGGCGCCGACAACACGCTGGCCGGCTCGACGCTGACCATGGCGGGCGCGGTGAAGGGGATGATGGAACAGGGCCGTGTGGGGCTCGATGTCGCGACGCACATGGCATCCGCGACCCCGGCCGCATTCCTGGGGCTGGGCGGGCAGCTCGGCCGGATCGCGCCGGGCTATCGTGCGGACATGGTGCTGGTGGACGATGTGCTGGGGGTGAAGCTCAGCTGGATTGGCGGGATTTCGAACTAGTCCCTCGATCGGCATCCCCGCGCAGGCGGAGATCCAGGGTTTCTCTGCTCTCTCGCCCGTAACTCTGGACAAACGCCTTCCAATTCCCTTCGCTTCAAAGGCGGGGAGCAGAAGGTGCGCCAGTATCCCCCGCTAAACATAAACTAGATCGCGCACCGTCAGGCACCTTCCTAAATCGCCCGGCATGCTGCATTCCGGGAACATGACGGAGACACAGGCGAGCGCTGGCGCTGCGGGGACGATTCCGGCTGCGCGGCTGACGCATCTCCAACGGCTCGAAGCCGAGAGCATCCACATCCTGCGCGAAGTCGTCGCCGAGGCCGAAAGCCCGGTGATGCTCTATTCGATCGGCAAGGACAGCGCGGTGATGCTGCACCTCGCCCGCAAGGCCTTCTACCCGGCGCCCCCGCCCTTCCCGCTCCTCCATGTCGACACGACCTGGAAGTTCCGCGCGATGTACGATCTGCGCGACAAGGCGGCACGCGATGCCGGCATGGAGCTGATCGTCTACAAGAACCCCGAGGCCGAGGCGCAGGGGATAAATCCCTTCGACCATGGCGGCCGCCACACCGACATGTGGAAGACCGAGGGGCTCAAGCAGGCGCTCGACAAATACGGTTTCGACGCGGCCTTTGGCGGCGCGCGGCGCGACGAGGAGAAGAGCCGCGCCAAGGAGCGCGTGTTCAGCTTCCGCACCGCGACGCACCGCTGGGACCCGAAAAACCAGCGGCCCGAGCTCTGGCACCTCTACAATGCCCGCAAGGAGAAGGGGGAGAGCATGCGCGTCTTCCCGATCTCGAACTGGACCGAGCTCGACATCTGGCAGTACATCCTCGCCGAGGGGATCGAGATCGTCCCGCTCTATTTCGCTGCACCCCGCCCGACGGTGGAGCGCGACGGGCTGTTGCTGATGGTCGATGACGATCGCTTCCGGCTGAAGGACGGCGAGGAGCCGGTGATGCGCTCGGTGCGCTTCCGCACGCTCGGCTGCTACCCGCTCACCGGCGCGGTGGAGAGCGAGGCCGATACGCTGGAGGCGGTGATCCAGGAGATGCTGCTCACCACGACCTCGGAGCGCCAAGGCCGCGCGATCGACCACGACCAGGCCGCGAGCATGGAGAAGAAGAAGCAGGAGGGGTATTTCTGATGGCGAGCGCCAGCACTCCCTCTCCCCTTCGGGGAGAGGGTCGGGGAGAGGGGAAGTGGGATGCACTCTCGATTTCCGCCCTTGCCGGCACCGCCCCTCTCCCAACCCTCTCCCCGAAGGGGAGAGGGCTTTTAGTTCAGCGTGACGGAACGCCCGCATGACCTCCTACCGCCCCGACGCGCTCATCGCGTCCGACATCTCCGCCTATCTTCAGCTCCACCAGAACAAGTCGCTGCTGCGTTTCATCACTTGCGGCAGCGTCGATGACGGCAAGTCGACGCTGATCGGCCGGCTGCTCTATGATTCCAAGATGATCTTCGAGGATCAGCTCGCCAGCCTCGAGGCCGACAGCAAGCGCGTCGGCACCCAGGGCGGCGAGATCGACTTCGCGCTGCTGGTCGACGGCCTCGCCGCCGAGCGCGAGCAGGGCATCACGATCGACGTCGCTTACCGGTTCTTCGCTACCGAGAAGCGCAAGTTCATCGTCGCCGACACCCCCGGCCACGAGCAGTACACCCGCAACATGGTGACCGGCGCCTCCACCGCCGATCTTGCCGTGATCCTGATCGATGCGCGCAAGGGCGTGCTCACCCAGACGCGGCGCCACTCCTATCTCAGCCACCTGCTCGGCATCCGCCACATCGTGCTGGCGGTGAACAAGATGGACCTGATCGGCTATGATCAGGCCGCCTATGACGCGATCGTCGCCGACTATCGTGCGTTCGCGGAAAGCATCGGGATCACGGCGTTCACGCCGATCCCGATCTCGGGCTTCAAGGGCGACAACATCACCGGGCCCAGCACGAACACCCCCTGGTACAAGGGGCCGGCGCTGCTCGAGCATCTCGAGACGGTCGAACTCGACGCGGACGCCGATGCCGCCCGCCCCTTTCGTCTGCCGGTGCAGTGGGTGAACCGCCCGAACCTCGATTTCCGCGGCTTTGCCGGCATGATCGCCTCGGGCAGCGTGAAGCCCGGGGACAAGGTGCGCATCCTGCCGTCGGGCCAGACCACCCGGGTCGCGCGGATCGTCGGGTTCGGCAGGGACCGTGCGGAAGCGGTGGCCGGCGAGAGCGTGACGATCACGCTCGCCGATGAAGTCGATTGCTCGCGCGGCGACGTGATCGCCACGGCCGACACGCCGCCCCAGGTCGCCGATCAGTTCCAGGCGACGATCGTGTGGATGGACCAGGCCGAGATGCTGCCGGGCCGCGCATACTGGCTCAAGCTCGGCACCCAGACGGTGAGCGCCACCGTCCAGCCGCCGCGCCACGCGATCTGCGTCAACACCATGGCCGAGCTCAGCGTGAAGACGCTGGGGCTCAACGACATCGGGGTGGCCGAAGTCTACACCGATCGCGGCATTGCGTTCGAGGCCTATGCCGACAGCAAGGACCTGGGCGGGTTCATCCTGATCGACAAGGCGACCAACGCCACCGTCGCCGCGGGCATGCTCAACTTCTCGCTGCGCCGCGCCCAGAACGTCCATTGGCAGGCGGTCGAGATCAATCGCGAGGCGCACGCCCGGCAGAAGCACCAGGCCCCGCGCCTGCTCTGGTTCACCGGCCTGTCCGGCTCGGGCAAGTCGACCATCGCCAACATGGTGGAGAAGCGCCTCCACGCGATCGGCAAGCACAGCTTCCTGCTCGACGGCGACAATGTCCGCCACGGGCTCAACAAGGACCTGGGCTTCACCGATGCCGACCGGATCGAGAATATCCGCCGCGTCGGCGAAGTGGCCAAGCTGATGACCGACGCCGGGCTGATCGTGCTCACCGCCTTCATCTCGCCCTTCCGGGCCGAGCGCGAGCTGGTGCGGGCGATGCTGCCCGAGGGCGAGTTCTTCGAGATCTTCGTCGATACCCCGCTCGAAGTGGCCGAGGCGCGCGACGTGAAGGGCCTCTACAAGAAGGCCCGCGACGGCCAGATCGCCCACTTCACCGGCATCTCCAGCCCCTATGAGGCGCCCGAGCGGCCAGAAATCCGCGTGGACACGACGAAGGAAACCCCCGAGGAAGCCGCCGAACGGATCGTCGAGACGATCATGGGCACCTGGAGTCCGGTGATCTGATGACCGACGCTGAGCTGGCACGCGAAATCGCCGAAGAGGCAGGCGCACTGCTGTTGCGCATCCAGGACGAGTGCGCCGGTGGCGATCGGGGCGATCGCGAGGCGAACAGCCTGATCCTCGCGGCGCTGGCCCTGGCCCGGCCCGACGACGCGATCCTCTCGGAGGAATCGGCGGACGATCTCGCGCGGCTCTCGACCAGCCGGGTATGGATCGTCGATCCCCTGGACGGCACCCGCGAGTTCGCCGAGCGGCGCGGCGACTGGGCGGTGCACATCGCCCTCGCTATTGACGGCCAGGCGGCGGTGGGCGCGGTCGCCCTGCCCCGGCTCGGCTGCACGCTCTCCAGCGATTGCCCACCGGCGCTCCCCGAAGGCGAGTTGCCGCCCCGCATGCTGGTCAGCCGCACCCGGCCGAGCGCGCTCTGCGCCGGTGTCGGCGAGCGGATCGGTGCGGTGCATATCGGCATGGGATCTGCTGGCGCCAAGGCGATGGCTGTGGTCCGCGGCGAAGCCGAGATCTATCTCCATTCGGGTGGCCAGCACCAATGGGACAATTGCGCGCCGGTCGCGGTGGCGCTCGCCGCCGGGCTGCATTGCTCGCGGATCGATGGTTCGCCGATCGTCTACAACCAGCCCAGTACGAGCATCCCCGACCTGCTGATCTGCCGCAAGGAATGGGCGCCGATCGTACTCGAGGCGGTGAAGGACTGCGGCCAATAGCGTCATCCCGGCGACCCCGGACTGGATCCGGGGCGGGATCTCGTGCCGCAAGCGCCTTCGCCTGAGATCCAGGCTTTCGCCGGGATGACGGAAGATGTGAGATTCACCCCGTAAGTGACTCCACCCGACTCCCAGCGACTCGCGGAGTCACCACGAGTCGCGCGTAGACGGCGAATCCCGGACATGGTAAATGCTCCGTTTGGGAGGGAGCGTTTTGACCGCCGATATCTGGTTCTTTCTGGCGATCGGATTCAGCTTTGCAGGCTATGCGACCTACCTGATCGGGCTGCGTCGCGAGCTGGTGGAGCCGAACCGTGCGTCCTGGCTGATCTGGAGCGCGGCGACCACGCTCGAGGCGCTGACCTATGCCGCGGTCAATCCCGGCGCGCCGCAGGGCTGGGTGTTCGCGCTCTCCTCGGTCGCCTGCATCCTGGTCACGCTCGGCATCTGGCGCCGCTCGTCCTGGGCCGCGCCCTCGCCCACCGAGACCTTCTGCATCGCCGCCAGCCTTTCCGCGCTGATCCTGTGGCTCGCCTTTCGCGAGGCCTTCTGGGCGCACATGCTTGTCGTCCTCGCCGTGCCGGTGAGCTTCTGGCCGACCTGGGCGAGCGTGTGGACCGATCGCAACCGCGAGCGCTCGCCGGCCTGGGGCCTATGGACCTTCGGTGATCTCGCCACCTTGCTGATCGCGGTTCGCGCGACCGAGCCGGGCGTGGCCGAGCTGGGCTATGTGATCGTCGAGTTCCTCTGCCATGCCAGCGTGTGGTTCCTGATCGGCCTGGCGACGATCAACCCGCTGCGCTCGTTCGGCACGCGCCGCGGCGGGCTGCGCTGGTTCGATCGCTACCGGCCTTCGAGCAATCTCTTCAAGGTTGGCGACAACCATCTGGGCAAGGCCGTCTATGCGGCGAGCGCCTTTGCCGAGGGCGATGTGCTGATCGAGTTCACCGGCCGCCGCTTCCGCGCCGACCAGATCCCAAGCCTGATGCGCGGCCGCGGCGACCGCTTCGTCCAGGTGACGCCCGACCATTATATGGGCCCGTCCGGCCGGATCGACGACCTGGTCAACCATAGCTGCGATCCCAATGCCGGGCTGCGCTTCACCGATACCGGCGTGTTCCTGGTCGCGGTGCGTGCGATCCAGCCGGGCGAGGAGATCGCCTGGGACTATTCCACCACGCTGCGGGAATCGAACTGGCACATGATCTGCCAGTGTCGCTCGGAGGGGTGCCGCCGCGTGATCGGCAATTTCGACAGCCTCGATCCGGACCGCCAGGAATGGTTCCGGGCCAGGAACCTGGTCGCGCCGTATCTGCGGCGGAAGGACGAGGTGGCGGGCAAGCGGAAGGTCGTGGGACGGCGGTAAGCTTGTCCGGACTGGATGCGTCTCCGGAAATCCGGCGCCGAGAGGGCGTAAGCTCCTTCTCCCTCTCCCCTTCAGGGGAGAGGGTCGGGGAGAGGGGCATGCGCGATCGCAGATTACTCGGATACGCTAGGCAGATGCGCCGCGAGATGACACCCGCCGAGCAGCGGCTCTGGTACGCGCTGCGAGCGAAACGCTTCGGGGGTATCAAGTTTCGTCGACAGACCGTACGCGGTTGCTGCATCGTCGATTTCGCCAGCCGATCGCAGATGCTGGTGATCGAAGTCGATGGCGACACACATGCCGGACGGGAGAGTTACGATGCCGCGCGGGATAGGACACTGCGCGAAATGGGGTTTCGTGTGCTTCGCTTTTCCAACAGCGATGTGATGGGGAATTTCGATGCGGTGCTCGGGGCGATTGGAGAGGCTCTGCGGCATGCCCCTCTCCCCGGCCCTCTCCCCTGAAGGGGAGAGGGAGAAGGCGGCGCCAGCCAACCCTCCCTGGAAATCCTAGGCCGCGATCCCGCTCGGCTGGGCCAGCTGCGCCGCGCCCAGGGTCAGGATCGCCTTGGCGCCGGTGCCCTTGCCATCGCTGATCAGCTCCAGCTTGCCTTCCATCGTCAGCATCGAATTGGCGCACCAGTGCAGCCCGAGCCCCCCGGACTTGTGCGCCCGGGTCGAGAAACCACGCTGGAACAGCGTCGGCGCGACCGAAGGATCGAAGCCCTCGCCGTCGTCGCGGATATGGACTTCGGTGCTGTCGCCCTTGTCCCGGATCGTCACCGAGATCGAGCCGCTGCCGCGCCCGGTCGCTGCGATCGCCTCAGCGGCGTTGGCGAAGAGGTTGCCGACCACCTGAGACAGGATCACCCGGTTGGCCATCACCCAATGCGCCTTGGACGGGAAGGTGAAGGCGATCGAAGTTTCGCCCGAATAGCGCGCGATCGTGGCGTTCTGGGCGACGATGTCGGTGATGTCGCAGGCATCGAGCGGTGGGCGCTCGTGCGCGGCTTCCTGCTGCTGGCCGATGATCTCGAGGACATGATGCAGCGCTTCGCGGCCGATGCCGATCTGCTCGCGCCGATCCGCCCGTTCCTGTTCGACGCTCTCGATCGCGGCGGCGAGGAAGGCGACCAGCTTCTGGCGGCGCACGGCGGGGACTTCCTCCCCGGCCAGCTCGGAAAGCGCACGGTCGAGCAAGGCACGGTCCATCGGTGCGCCGGCGCCCAGCCCCTGACTCAGCACCGTGCTGATCGGGTTCAGTGCGTTGCGGACATTGTGCATCACCGCCACCGCGCTCTCGCTACGGCCCAGGGTGAAGCTCTGCACCTCGAGCTGCTCGCGCAGGTCCTTGAGCTGCTTGAGCATCGAATTGAAACTGGTGACCAAGCTGCCGATCTCGTCGTCGCGCCGCTTGTCGGTGAGCAGGCCGAGCGTGCCTGAGGCGCGGACCACGCCCATATGGCTCTCGACCCGCTTCAGCGGTGCGAGCACGAGGCGCGCGATCATCCGGCGCAGCACGAGCAGCACGATCGCCAACAAGATCGACGATCCGACCACGGCTAGCACCAGCATGCGGGTGCCCAGCGTCGAAAGGTCGCGCGGCACGGTGTAGGTCGCGGTGGCCACGGGGCGTCCGTCCGGGCCGGGGATCGGCACGGCGATGCGCGTGCGGGTGGCACCGGGGGTTTTGGTGATCTCGGACACCGGATTGTCGAGCGGCAGGTTGACCTGGAGCTCGAGCAGCTTGCTGAGCTGCGCGGCGGTGACGGTGCGCGCCATCAGCACATAGCCGCGCGGATCGCCGCTGCCGTCGCTGCGGCGCACCTGGGCAATACCCATGGCAACAAGCGTATCGCCCAGGCGCAGGAAGAAGCCGGTCGAGTTCTTCTCCTTCGACGCGGCCAGCACCTTCGCGAAATCGAGCCGCCCGATGGCATCGGTCAGCCGCGCGCGCATCGCCGGCACGTCGGCCTGCTTCTCCAGGTCGAGCCAGCGCGCGATCACGATCGAGCGATCCGGCCGGACATAGGCCATGGCGTTGACGTCGAGATTGACCATGGCGAGCGTCGAGAAGCTCTCCTTCTCGAACGCGCGCGTGGGGTTCGCCATGTAATCGTAGGACGAGGTCCAGTCGCCATAGTCGCGCACCGCCAGCTCGACCTTGGCCGAGACGTCATGGACCACGGCCTGGGTCCGCGCGACATGCGCGTCGACCGCGTCGCGCTCCAGCCGGCTGAAGCTCGGCGTGATGACGGTGGCGAGCATCACGGTGAGCGCAACCGCGCCGATCACGCCGACGCCGGTGAGGATCAGGACCAGTTTCGCGCCGAGCGAGGCCGGCGCCTTGAGGCGCCTGGTGAGGGCCATCAGCCGTGCGTCCCGTTGCCCAGTTCAAGCTCCGCCGGCTCTTCGCCGATATAGCCCCGGTTCGCGAGGACGAGCGCATCCTCGACGTCCATCGGGCGGGCGAGATAATAGCCCTGGAGATGGCTGCACCCGGCCAGGCGAAGCGCCTGGAGCTGCGCCTCGGTCTCGACCCCCTCGGCGACCACTTCCATGCCCAGCGCGCGGCCGAGATGGATGATCGAATGGACGATCGCAGCGCTCTCGCGCTCACGGCCCATGCCGTCCACGAAGCTGCGGTCGATCTTCAGGCAATCCAGCGCGAAGCGGCGGATGTTGTAGAGGCTCGAATAGCCGGTGCCGAAATCGTCCAGCGCGATGCGGAAGCCCATCTGGCGCAGCTTGAACAGCGTCTCGGCGGCACGCTCGACATCGTCGAAGATCGCGGTCTCGGTGATCTCGATCTGGAAGCGGCCCGGCTCAACGCCGGCATTGGCGACGCGCTCCATCACATGCGCCACGAAATTGTGGCGGCGGAACTGGCGCGGCGAGAAGTTGACCGAGACATACTGCCCCGGCCAGGTCTTGAGCGTCTCGACCGCGCGGTCGATCACCCAGTCGCCCAGCTCGTGGATCAGGTTCGATTCCTCCGCGATCGGAATGAACATGCCCGGCGAAACCATGCCGTACTCGGGGCTGCACCAGCGGATCAGCGCCTCGAAGCCGGTGATCTCGAGCTGGTCGCGCGCGACGATCGGCTGGAAGACCAGCTTGAGCTCGCCCTTGGCGATCGCCTCGGACAGGCCGCCCTCGATCTGGCGACGGAAGCGGATCGACTCGTCCATCACTTCGTCGAACAGGCGGACGATGCCGCGGCCGCCATGCTTGGCTTCGTTGAGTGCCAGGTCGGCGCGGCGCATGACGTCGATCGGATCGTGGATCGTGCCGGGCCGGACGACCATCAGGCCGACCGAGGCACCGCCCTGTACCGAATGACCGAAGACCTTGAAGCTGATCGATACCGCCTTGAGCATCCGCTCGGCAGCCATCTCGGCTTCGTCCTCGCCGGTGACCGGATAGAGCATCGCGAACTCGTCGCCGCCCAGGCGTGCGACAAAGCCCTCGGCGGGGATATTGTCCTGGAGAATCTCGCAGACCATGCGGATCAGCTCGTCACCGGCAAGATGGCCGAGCGTGTCGTTGACGATCTTGAATCGGTCGAGGTCCATCATCGCCATGGCGAAGCAGCGATCGCCCTTCACGGCCTTGCCCAGCATGTGAAGGAAGGCGAGGCGGTTGGGGGCGTCGGTCAGCGAATCATGGTTGGCAATATGGACGGCGCGCGATTCATTGGCGGCCAGCTCGAGCTTCTGCTCCTCGAGCAGCGCGATGGCGTTGCGCAACTTGGCATCGGCTTCCCAGCGATGGGCGAGCGCGGTCGCAGTCTGCATCACCTCTTCGGCCTGGAAAGGCTTGGCGATGTAGAAGATCTTGTCTGCCGGCCCGGCAGCGCGGCTGATGTCGAGGGGCGAGAAGTCGGAATAGCCGGTGACGATGACCAGGTTGATGTCGGGATCGAGCGCGCGGATGCGGCGGGCCGTCTCCTTGCCGTCGATACCCGGCGGCATGCGCACGTCGATGAAGGCGACGGCAAAGCGCGCGCCGGTCTCGATCGAATCCTGGATCGCCTCGACGGCGTCCAGGCCCTGGTTGAAATGCGCGCAGTCGAACTCGATCAGGTCGCCGGCGGATGCCTTGGTCGCTGGCTCTTCGTCGCCGAACAACTCGGCCGCCAGCGTGTTAAGCGCGCTGGCATTGCCGGCGCTCCGGGCCCCGAACACCTGGCGATACGACTCGTGCATCGCCGGTTCGTCGTCCACGATCAAAATGCGCACTTGCGAAATCCCCTCGCTCATTCTCTCAAACGAGGTAAGCGGACAGCGTTAAGGAGGGGTAAAATCGCGGGAGCGCCGAGGGGAAAAGTGCGCGGAGAGGGTTAAGGCCCCGGCCATGATCTGCGTTGGTTTACCCGCCCGCCGCCACGCGATAGCAATGCCCGCACAACAGGAGGATGCATGACCGACCCGCTGGCCGCCCGATCGCTGCTGTTCGCGCCCGGGGATTCCGAGCGCAAGCTCGCCAAGGCGGGCGCGAGCGAGGCCGATCTGGTGCTGCTCGACCTGGAAGATGCTGTAGCCGAGGCCAACAAGGGTACCGCCCGCGCGCTGGTCGGTGAGCATCTCAGGACTGCCGAACGCAAGCAGCCGCAATGGGTGCGGATCAATCCGCTCGATACGCCGCACGCGCTTGCCGATCTCGCCGCGATCGTGCCGGGCCGGCCCGATGGGATCATGCTACCCAAGGCGACCCGCTCCGAGGCCGAGCTGCTCCATCATTATCTGACCGCGCTGGAGGCGGCGCATGGCCTGCCGTCGGGCGAGATCCGCACGATCGTGGTGGCGACCGAGACCGCGCAGGCGATCTTCGGGCTCGGCAACTATGCCGGTTGCCCGCGCCTAGCCGCCCTCACTTGGGGTGCAGAGGACAGCGCGACGGCGCTGGGGGCGACGCATAATCGCGACGAGAGCGGGGAGTATGACTTCCCCTATCAGGTGTTCCGCGCGCTGGCGCTGGCCGGGGCGGCTGCGGCGGGCGTGACGCCAATCGAGACGATCCATGGCGACTTCCGCGATCTGGACGGGCTGGAAAAGGTCGCAACCAGGGCGCGCCGCGCGGGTTTTCGCGGGATGCTCGCTATCCATCCGGACCAGGTAGCGGTCATCAACCGCGCCTTTTCGCCCTCCCCTGCCGAGATCGAGCGCGCCGAGCGGATCGTCGCCGCCTTCGACGGAGCGCCGGGGGTGGGCACGATCGGCCTGGATGGCGAGATGCTCGACATGCCGCACCTCAAGCGAGCGCAGGCCGTGCTGGCGATGCGGCGATGACAAGGCTATGAAATTCCGGATGTATTCCAGCGGGATCCGATGATCGAAACGCCGGCCGAACCCCTTCCGGTTGGCGAGGACGAGTTCCGCCTGATCGCGGACAGCGCCCCCGTCGCGGTATGGGTCACGCGCCTCGACCGCAAACGCAGCTTCGTCAACCGCGCCTATGTCGAGTTCCTGGGCGTCTCCTATGACGACGCGCTCGACTTCGACTGGCGGCGGATCATCCACCCGGAAGACGCCGCGCGGATCCTGGAAGCCTCGATCGCCGGCGAGGCCAGCCTGAGCACTTTCGCGCTGGAGGGGCGCTACCGCAACGCCGCAGGCGAATGGCGCTGGCTGCACTCCACCTCACAGCCCCGGCGCGACGCGCAGGGCCGGCACATCGGCTTCATCGGCGTCGCGCACGATGTGACCGAAGCAAAGACCGCCGAACTCGCCCTCCGGGAACGCGAGGCGCAGCTCTCTGCCTTTATCAACCAGACCACCGCCGGCTTTGGCCAGGTCGACCTGGAAGGCCGCTTCACGCTGGTCAACGACCGGTTCTGCGAGATCGCCGGCTGGAGCCGCGAAGAACTGCTCGACATGACGATGCAGCAGATCACCCATCCCGATGACCTTGTCCGCAACCAGCCGCTGTTCGCCCGGGCCGTGCGTGACGGCACGCCCTACACGCATGAGAAGCGCTATATCCGCAAGGACGGCGGGATCGTCTGGGTGAACAATTCGGTGGCGGTGATCCGCCGGCCCAGCGGCGAGCCTTTCGGCGTGCTGGCGGTGGCGCTCGACGTCACCCAGCGGCGCGAGGATGAGGAGGCGCTGCGCAAGAACGAGGAGACGCTGCGCCTCGCCACCGAGACCGCCGGCATGGCGACCTGGGAAGCCGATCTGGAGACGCTCGAGGGCGAATGGTCGCCCAACCGCTTCGACCTGCTCGGCATGCCGCGGCGCCCGGACAGCCGCGGCACCTTCGAGGAGTGGATCGCGCGGGTCCATCCCGAGGACCGCCAGATGGCGCGCGCCGCGGCCGAGCGCTGCTTCACCAGGGGCATTCCCTACACGATCGAGTATCGGATCTGCCGCGCGGACGACAATAGCGAGCGCTGGCTGCAGAGCCATGGCAACCGGATCGACTATGGCGACAGCCGGCCGAGCCGCTTCGTCGGCGTCTCGTTCGACATCACCAGCCGCAAGCGCGCCGAGGAGGAATTGCGCGAGAGCGAGATCCGCTTCCGGACGATCTTCGAACAGGCCAACGACTTCCTGATCACCACCACGCTCGACAACCGCGTGACCTCGGTGAACCCCGCCGTGATCGCCGCGCTCGGCTATGCCGAGGACGAACTGATCGGCCACTCGATCCGTGAGTTCATGGACGAGGACCAGTTCGCGATCAGTATGGACGCGTTCAACCGCAAGCTCGTCCATGGCGGCTCGACGCGGCTGACGGTCAAGCTGCGAGCCAAGGACGGGCGCGAGCTGATCTGGGAGGTCAATTCGCGGCTAAGCCTGGACGAGCAGGGCCGGCCGGTGGCGCTGCACGCGATCGGCCGCGACATGACCGAGGCCAAGCGGGCCGAAGCGCATCTCCGCCTGCTGATCGACGAGCTCAACCACCGGGTGAAGAACACGCTGGCAATCGTCCAGGGCATCGCCCAGCAGAGCTTCAAGGACGATGTCCCGCCCCGCCAGGCGCGCGCCGCGTTCGAGGGCCGGCTGGCCGCACTCTCCGAGGCCCACAACCTGCTCACCCGCGAGCATTGGGGGCTCGTCTCGATGCACCAGATCATCGCCGACGCACTACGCCCGCACGGCGATGCCGGCCGCTTCACCCTCGACGGGCCCGACCTGATGATCCAGCCCAAGACCGCGATCAGCCTGGCGCTGGCGGTGCATGAGCTGGCGACCAACGCTGTGAAGCACGGCGCGCTGTCGCGGCCCGAGGGACGGATCGCGGTGCAGTGGCAGCGCGTCCGCGCGGGCGGCCCTGCCCGGCTTTCGATGCGCTGGGAGGAGACCGGCGGGCCGATGGTGCAGGTACCGACCCGGCGCGGCTTCGGCACCCGGATGATCGAACGCGGCCTGGCCGCGGAGCTGGGCGGCAGCGTGAAGATCGAGTTCCGCCCCGAGGGGCTGGTCTGCACCGTCGATGCACCGCTGCCGGAGGGTGCCGAATGAGCGGGTTCGAAGGCCTGCGCGTGCTCGTCGTCGAAGACGAGCCAGTGGTCGCCATGTATCTCGAGGACCTGCTCGACGCGCTGGGCTGCGTGATCATCGGCCCCGCCAGCCGGCTGGCGGACGGGCTGGAGCTGGCCGAGCAGGGAATGTTCGACGTGGCGATCCTCGACATCAACCTGGGCGGCGAGCGGAGCACGCCGATCGCCGAGGCGTTGCGCGCCCGCGGCCTGCCCTTCGCCTTTGCCAGCGGCTATGGCGTGCCGCCCGAGAGCTTCGGCGCGGAGGTGCCGATGATCGAGAAGCCCTATCGCGAGGCCCAGGTGGCCGGGGCGCTCGGCCGGCTGCTGGCCTGAGGGCGAACCTTCAAAGATTGCGAAGATCGTACACGCTACGCATTTGAGTTCGCGCAATATTCTTGCGCGGACGGGATCCTATTTTCCTACCGAAGTCAAAGAGCGGCCGGCCTGCAAACCGGCTCGCTCAGGCAATCATGCGAAATCCTACATTGCAAGCCCGGCCGGATCGCGCCTTCGCCCGGGGTCCCGGCTTTCGCCGGGATGTGGCGAGCGTGGACGGGCCCGGGGCGGCGTTGCCGCCGTCCCGGACCCTCCCCCTCTTAGAAGCGCTTCGACAGGCGGATCTGGAGCGTCCCCGCCTTCTCGCCCTGGCCCGCGCGCAGGCCGGTCTCGAAGTCGAACGACCAGCCGCTGCTCAGGATGTCGAAGCGGGTACCGATGCTCAGCTGCAGCTGATCCCGCTTCCAGTTCCGGCCCGCCAGGTCGTAGATCGCGGCGCCCGGGATATCGGCATAGTCGAGCCACTGGGCATCGAGATCGGCGAACTCGTGGTTCCACTCGACCCGGATGCGCGGAGTAACCGAGCCGAAGCCCGTCTTCTGGCGATATTCGAAGCGACCGCCGACCGTACCGGTGACCGAGCGGACCTGGCGCGCATCGAAGCGCAGATTGTAGCGCCCGGCCCCGCTCTCGACATAGGCGTCGAGATCGGCGTCGAGATACTCGCCCCGGCCGTAGATCGACCATTGCAGCGGACCGCTGGCACGATCGACGCCCAGCGAGATCGCCGCGACGGTGTAGCTGCCGTCCCGGCTGCCGCGCGCCGTCGCGTTCACCGCCGCGGCAATGCGCCGGGTGGTGAAATCGAGCTGGCCGCGGCCGAGCATGCCGTCGATGAACGTCCCGCCGACAGGCTGGAGGCTGGCATAGGCCGCATAGAGCGTGCTGGTGCCACGCACCTGCGCCGCCGTACCGATCTGGCTCAGATCATTGCCATAGCCACCGCCCACACCGACCAGCACGCCTTCGGCGAGCTTGACGTCGGCGCCGGCGCTGAGGCCCGCGGTGGTGGCGCTGATCTTGCTGCGATCGGTCCGCTTGTCCTGCGTGCCGATGTCGATCGCGCCGCCGGCCCAGGTGGCCAGCGAGCCGACCCGGCGATTGCCGTCCTCGTCCACGCTGCCCGAGCCGCCCGCGCCCGCTGCCGCCGCGCTGGCATCGCCGCGGCCACGGCCCCCGGCGCTCCCTGCCCCGCCGGTCACGGCGACCGACCGGCCATAGCCGAGCTGGTCCGCCCGCGAGAGCGGCGACCGCGGATCATTGACGACCTGGCCAAGCGCCGGATCCTCGCCCGAGACGCGCATGCGCTCGGTGATGGCGAGACCCCAGTTCCTGTCGTCGGGCCGCTCGCGCACCGCCATGCCGTCGCGCGAACCGAGCGTCACGCCCATGGCGAGGCCGGTGGCGCCGCCGCCATTGTGGAGCTGCTCGGTGCGCCGCATGAAGTTCGACACCTGGGCCCGGGCGAAGCGGCGTGCCGTCTCGGCCTGGGCATCGCTGATCGCCGCCACGTCCGGATCGTTGCGCGGATCCGGGCGTGCCTGGACCGTGACGGTGACCGTCGACGGCGCCGAGACGCCATAGGTGTTGCTCAGCGTATAGGTGACCACGATCGTCCCGCCGAAGCGGTTGTTCGGCGTCACGTCGAGGCGATAAGCGCCGCCGCCCGCCGCGACGACTGCGGTGGTCGCCGCATTCGCCGGCAGCATGCTCACCACCGTCGCGCCGGTGAACGGCCCGCGCTGCGCACCGTCGGTAAGCATCACCGAGACCAGCTGGCCGTCGCCCGCCGTCGCCGTCTTGGGGGCGGCGATCGGCACCTGGCCGACCACGGTGACCGTCACCGTGCCCGGCGCCGAAGTCCCGCCCGGGCCGACCGCGACATAGGTGAAGCTGTCGGTACCGGCATAATTGGGGTTCGGCGTGTAGGTGGCGATGTAGGGTGAGACCGGCGCCGCAGCGACGGGATTGAGGCTGGGCCCTGCCCCGCCGCTCAGCGTGACGGTACCGTGCGCCGGCTGGCTGGCGATCTGGATCGAGTCATAGACGCCGGTGACCAGCGCGGAGAGATCGATCTGGACGCTGGTGCCCGTCGTCGTGGTGCTGCCCGCGACCGTCGAGCTGCCCGGCCCCGCACTCGGCGGCGGCGGCGGCACCACGGTCAGGCTCACCGTCGCCGGCGCCGAAGTGCCGCCGTCGTTGGTCGCCGTGTAGGTGAAGCTGTCCGCACCATGATAGCCGGTCGCGGGCGTGTAGCTGAAGGTCAGCCCGCTGACCGTCACGCTACCGTGCGTCGGCGCCGTGACGACGGCGACGCTGGTCGCCGTGCCCCCGCCGAGCGTCGGCGTGATCACATTGCCGCTCGACCCATAGGCGACACTGGCGTTCGCGGCATTGGCGACCGGCACGACCGGGGTCGCGATGACCAGGGTGTAGGCGACCGAGCCGGTATAGGGGCCGGCACCGGTCGAGCTGTCCTGCGCGGAGACCGTGAAGTTGAACGTGCCATGCACGGTCGGCGTGCCGGACAGCAGGCCTGCGGCGGTCAGGGTGACACCCGCCGGCAGCGTGCCCGTGCTGGTGAAGGTATAGCCGGCCGTGCCGCCCGACGCGGTCAGCGCCTGGCTATAGGCTACGCCCATCTGCCCGTTGGGCAGGGTCGTGGGCGTGATCGCCACCGTCGGCGCGCCGATGGTCAGCGTATAGGCCTGGGTGACCGCATAGGGCGCCCCGGTGCCCGTGGAGCTGTCGGTCGCCTTGATCGTGAAGTTGAACGGACCGCCCGCAGTCGGCGTGCCGGCGATCGCGCCGGTGGCCGTGTTCAGGGTGATGCCCGCCGGCAACGCGCCGGCACTGACCTCGAAATGATAGGGCGCCGTGCCGCCGCTGGCCGAGACCGAGGCGGTATAGGCAACGCCGATCGCCCCATTGGCGAGGCTGGCCGGGCTGAGCACCAGCGTCGGCCCGCCGACCGTGAGCGTATAGCTCTGCGTGCCGCTATAGGGCGCACCGGTACCGGTCGACTGGTCGGTCGCCTTCACGGTGAAGGTGAAGCTGCCCGACTGGGTCGGCGTGCCGGCAAGCGTGCCATCGGTCGCCAGCGTGATGCCGGCGGGAAGCGGATCGGTGGTCGTGAAGCTGTAGGTGCCGGTGCCGCCCGTGGCGGTGATCGCCTTGGTATAGGCGACGCCGACCGTGGCGTTGGTCAGCATGGCAGGCGCCAGCGTGATAGTCGGCGCGTTGACCGTGAGAGTGAGCGCGCGATCGCCGCTGAACGGCCCGGAGCCACCCGAACTGTCGGTTGCGGTCACCGTGAAGGTGAAGCTTCCGCCCTGGGTTGGCGTGCCAGAAAGCACGCCCGCGGTCGACAGGGTGAGCCCCGCCGGCAGCGTGCCCGTGGCGCTGTAGTGATAGGGCCCGGTGCCGCCGCTTGCCGCGAGCGTCTGACTATAGGCGCCCGCGACGGTCGCGGCAGGCAGAGTCGTGGTGTCGACCGTGATCGTCGGCGTACCGATCGTCAGGCTATAGGCCTGGCTGCCCTTGAAGGGTGCCCCCGTGCCGGTCGTGCTGTCGGTGGCGTCGACCGTGAAGGCGAAGGTGCCAGCACTGGTCGGCGTGCCGGACAGGGTGCCGCCGGTCGAGAGGGTGACACCCACCGGGAGGGTGCTCCCGGCCGCCAGGGTGAAGTTGTAGCCTGCGGTGCCGCCCGATGCGGTCAGCGTCTGGCTATAGGCCGCGCCGGGCATGCCGGCGGGCACCGTGGTCGGGGTGATCGCGATCGTCGGCGCATCGATCGTGACCGAATAATTCTGGGTGGTCGAGAAGGGCGCGCCCGCTCCGGTCGAGCTGTCGGTCGCACGGATCGTGAAGTTGAACACCCCCGCTGCGGTGGGCGTGCCCGAGATCGCGCCGGTGCTCGTATTCAGGGTGAGGCCCACGGGAAGCGTCGTCCCGGCGTCCAGCGTATAGCTATAGGGCGTGGTGCCGCCCGTCGCGCTCACGGTCTCCGAATAGCTTACGCCGGCCTTGCCGTTGGGCAGGCTCGCCGGCGACAGCACCAGCGTGGCCGCACTGACGGTGAAGTTATAGTTGCTGCCGACCTGGAAGGGCGCGCCGGCGCCGGTGGTGACATCGCGTGCGAATACCCGGAAGCTGAAGGTCCCCGTTGCCGTCGGCGTGCCCGACAGCGTGCCGTTCGTGGCCAGGGTAAGACCGGCCGGCAGCGCGTCCGGCGTGGAATAGCTATAAGGTGCGGTGCCGCCACCGGCGACGAAATTGCCGGTATAGGCTTGGCCCGCGGTCGCAGCGAGCGTCGGCGGGGTGAGCGTGAAGTTCGGCGGCAGCACGGTAACGTTGGTGTAGGTGTGGGTCCCGCTATAGGGCGCGCCGGTGCCGGTCGAGCTGTCGGTCGCCTTGATTGTGAAAGTGAAGGCGTTCGACTCGGTGGCAGTGCCCGAGAGCACGCCGCTCGGCGAGAGCGTCCAGCCGGCCGGCAACGGGTCGGTCGTGGTGAAGGTGTAGCTGCCATTGCCGCCCGACGCGGTAATCGTCTGGCTATAGGGCGTGCCCGCGCGCCCGTTCGGCAGACTGGCCGGGTTCACCGTGATCGTGGCCGCCCCGACGGTGAAGGAATAGGTGTGCGTCGCGGTGAACGGCGCACCCGTGCCGGACGAATTGTCGGTCGCGGTGACGTCGAAGCTGAAGCTGCCGCCCTGGCTCGGCGTGCCGGAGATCGTGCCGGTGGTCGAGAGGGTGAGGCCTGCCGGGAGGGTGGTCCCGTTCGCCAGCGCGAAGCTGTAGGGCGCCGTGCCCCCCGATGCGGTCAGCGTCGCACTGTAGTTGACGCCCGCGGTCGGGTTGGCCGGATTGGCCGGGTTCAGGACGATCGTCGGTGCGGCGATGGTGATCTCGTAAGGGACAACCACGGTGTATGGCGCGGCAGCGCCGGTCGAGCTGTCCCTCGCCGTGACGTTGAAGTGATAGGGGCCGCCCCCGGTGGGCGTTCCGGTGATGACACCCGCGCTGCTCATGGAGAGGCCCGGCGGCAAGGAGCCGGAGGTCACCTGCAGGTCATAGGGTGCGATGCCGCCGCTGGCGTTGATCGTGTCGTTGTAGCTGGCCGCGATCGTGCCGGTCGCCAGCGTGGCCGGCGCAAGGGTGATCACCGGGCCGGCGATCTGCACGCTGTAGCTCTGCAGCAGTGAGAGCGGGCCGCCGCTGCCGGCAGGCGTGCTGTCGGTCACGGTGATGTCGAAGCTGTACGAACCGACGCCCGTCGGCGTGCCCGAGAGCACACCGCCGGCGAAGCTCAGCCCCGGGGGCAGCGTGCCGGTGGCGTTGAAACTATAGGGTCCGGTGCCGCCGCTGGCCGTGAAGGTCTGCGAATAGCTGGCGCCCGACGTGCCGCCCGGCAGCGCGCCCGCCGCCGGCGAGAAGCCGACCGGCGCGATATAGTCGAAGCCGGTCGTCGCGGTGCCGCCCGGCGTCGTCACTGCGACGACCACCGCGCCGGCAACGTGCGCCGGGGTGACGAAGTCGAGACTGGTGCCGACATTGTTGCTGGACGGCACGGTGGTGCCGTCGACCGTGACGGTCGCGCCGCTCAGGTTGGTACCGTTGATCGTGACCGCGGTGCCGCCCGCGGTCGGGCCGCCGCTGCGCGAGAGCGAGCTGATCGTCGGCGCGGGCGTCGCACGGGTGAGCGTGATGACATAGTCCAGGGCGGTCACGCCGTCCTGCGCGGTGACACGCGTCGTGATCGTGTTGGCGCCCACCGTCAGGTTGATCGGCGCCGAGGGGCTGCCCGAGGTGACGCCCGCGGTGTTGACCGTCACGGTGGCGTTCGCCTGGCTCACGGTCGGCGTGACGGTGACCGAGGTCACCCCGCTGGCGACGCTGGCGGTGTAGCTGGTGGTGCCGGCGGCGAAGCCCGGCGTCAGCGAGACGACCGCGGCGCCATTGTTGACCACCAGGTTCGACAGGTCGGCATTGTTCGACAGGATGCTGAAGCTGATCGGCTGGTTGGCCGCGGTGAAGGGCGGGTTCGACTGGTCGGTGACGTTCACGCTGAAGTTGACCGTGCCGCCCGAGGGGGGCGTGCCAGTGAGCGTGCAGTCCGAATTGACCGTGAGCCAGGCTGGCGGGGCCGTCGCGCCGGGCGCGCAGGTCCGCGTGCCGAGGCCGCCCGTCGTGGTGATCGAATAGCCGCTGAGCGGGGCGCCGGCCGCAGCGCCGCTACCCGTCAGGCTGGCGGTGAGCACCGGATCGGCGACCGTGATGGTCACCGTCGCCGGCGAGGCCGATATCGTCGAGCCGTCGGACGCGACCGAGCGATAGGTGAAGCTGTCGGTCCCGTGATAGCCCGCGGTCGGCGTGTAGATGATCGTCTTGCCGGACGAATTCTGGTTCACGGCCAGGTTGAGCGTGCCGTGCGCGGGCAGCGTCTCCGGCCGGACGAAGCTGGCGTTGGCGACCGAGGCGGTGAGGTCGATGGTGGTCGGGACCGCGGGCGCACCGGTGCTGTAGGCCGCGTTCGCGCTGGCATTCGACGCGGTGGGCGCAGGCGACACCACGTTGATCGCGCCCGTCGTGCCGTTGATCGAGCCCGACACCGTATCGGTGGCGGTGATGGTCTGCGCACCGACCGAGTTGAGCGTGGCCGAGAAGGTACCGGTACCGCTGGTCAACGTGCTGTTGGCAGGCAGCACCGCGGCGCCATCGGTCGAGCTGAAGTGCACCGTTCCCGAATAGCCCGGCGTATTGTTGCCCTGCGCGTCCTTGGCAGTCACGCTCAACGTGTTGATCGCGACACCCTGCGTCGCCGAGGAAGGCGCCGTGACAGTGAACTGCGTCGTCGCACCGGGCGTGATGTTGAAGTTGCCGCTGGTGGCGCCCGTCAACCCGCTCGCCGTCGCGCTCAACGTGTAGGCGGTGCCGGTCTTGTTGATGCTGATCCCGTTGAAGGTCGCCACGCCGTTGACGGCGTTGACCGTGGCGGTGCCGGCAAGCGCGCCCGAACCCGGATTGTTGGCGATGGCGATCGTGACGGCGGCGGTGCTGTTGGTCAGCACGCCCGACGCGTCGAGGATCCGCACGGTGGGCGCGGGATTGATCGCGACAGTCGAGACAGTGTTGGAAGGCTGGGTGCCGAAGGCGAGCTGCGTTGCGGGACCGAAGCCCGGGGTGCAGGTCACGACGATCGAACCAGCATGATTCCCGCTGCCCGTGTACCACCCGAGATGGGCGCGCACGGGATAGGTGCCGGCAGCGAGGGCACCCGTGCTGTAGGAGCCGGCCTTGCGGTTCTGATTGGGAGGACCGGCCGGCGTATATACGAAGCCGCTACCCGAATTATAGGAAAAGAACCCCATCAGGTCGGTATCGGCGCCTGCCGTGCTGACGCCATCGAACGTCAGCGTGAAGTTGATTACGTCCCCCGTGGAGAACGTATTGGTCATCTCGAAATAATACCCCAGCGAGCCTCCGTCGTCCGGGTGCCCGGTGGCGCCCCCAACCGGGGGAGGACTGGCAAGGGCAGAAGAACTGCCGGTGCTGTTGATGCTGAAATTGAGCGCGCCGGAATTGACTGCATCGCACCCGGTGGAGGCCCAGGCGGCCGGCGCCGCCGCGATGCCGAAGAGCGAAGCGGCGATCGACAGCCGCCCGAAGAACCTGGCCGCCCCGCGTGGGGCATTGCTGCGGATATTTGGAACGGAAGACCTGCCGAGGTGAACGAGCTTCTTCGCCAGCAGCAACAAAGAACCGCTAGCGGCACGCATCGGCGAGCCAAATATCGACGCCATTCCAGTATCCCCCAGGCGAATCCGCTTTTGAGGGATTCGCGCGGAGATCAATATAAACGCGCAAGAAACCTGCACGCAAATGGAAATACATTCCGGAAATATAGAAGATCAGACATTACGGCCATTTACGGGACAATCGAATTCAAAATGGTTTGAATCTTAAACCGGAGTTAATGTAAATTTGGTCCATTATGGTTTAAATTCCGACCACCGATCGGCCATTCCATCTTTGCAAATCGTGACACCGCACGGATTTCGAAGCGATCCGACTTGCCAATCCCAATAAAAGGAACATTACTGCGCGCCGGCCGCTTGCGTGGCGGGGCCAATGCCTGTGACCGACCTAATTCCGCCCGCGCATCATTACCTACCGGGAGGGGTTCATGGAATATTACATGGGGCAGATCATGCAGGTCGGCTTCAGCTTCGCGCCGCGTGGCTGGATGACCTGCCAGGGCCAGATTCTGGCGATCGCCCAGAACACGGCGCTGTTCTCGCTGCTCGGCACCACTTATGGCGGCAACGGCCAGACCACCTTCGGGCTTCCCAACGCCCAGGGCCGTGCCTTCATCGGCGTGGGCCAGGGCCCCGGCCTGCCGCTCTACACCCAGGGCGAGATGGCCGGCACGCCGTCCGTCACGCTCACCACGGCGCAGATGCCCATGCACACCCATGGCGCGACGTTCACGCCGACCACCAGCACGCCCATCCAGGTGACGCCGCAGCTGCAGGCCACCGTCCTCGGACGTGGCGCCGCCGCGAGCGAAACCGCAGCCCCGGCAGCCTCGTCGACGCTGGGTACTTCGGCGGACTCGTCCTCCGTCGGCTCGAACCCGGTCTTCTACGTCCCGGCCGGGACCACCGGCACCGCGGTGAACCTGGGCGGCATCACCGCCACGGCGACCGGCGGCCTGACGAACGGCAACGTCACGGTGGCGGTTGCCGGCGGCAGCCAGCCCTTCTCGATCATGCAGCCCTATCTGGCTGTCGTGACCTGCATCAGCACGTCGGGCGTCTTCCCGTCGCGCAACTGATCGCAGCGACGAACCCGGGATCGCACTACGGCGCGATCCCGGGTCTCGTGCGCGGGGATCAGGTGAATACCGCCTCATAGTGGCGAAGCTTCGCTGAGGGCATCAGCTGGGTGATGTGGATCTCGTGCGGACCGCCCTTCCCGCAATCGAACTGATAGCTGGTGTCGAGCAGGAAGACGTTGATCGGCGATTCGAAATACAGCGAGAAGGGCTCGCGCGTATCGATTCCGACGAGCGGGGCGTGACGCTGGATTCGCTCGAGCTTGACCTCCACCGGCGCGGGAAGCGTGTTGACGCGTACCTGACGACCGACCCAGGGCTCGAAATCTTCCGCCTTGAGCAATTGCATGATCTATTCCCCTCCCAGCCCGGCCAAGATGCGGACCTATCGTCACTTTCTTGCAGCCGGTGCCATCATGGGCAAGATGCGGATACCCCCGCTTTGAAGCAGTAATCGGATGCTCGCCTCGCTCCCGCCCTTCCCCCGCCCCCGCGGCAAGCTGCTCGACGATGCCCCGCTGCACGTGCACGGCATCCGCCTGCGCCGCGCCGAACATGCCGACCTTCCCGCCCTCGCCGACATCCATGGCCGGTGGCGCCAGAAGGACCTGCTGCTCGCCCCCTGGAGCGCCGCGCAGAAACAGGCGTTCGTCGACGACCAGTTCCGGCTGCAGCACAGCCATTATGTCCAGCACCGGACCAAGGCCGATTTCTGCGTGATCGTGCCCGCCGAAGGCAGCAGCTTGCTGGGCAAGCTCTATCTCGACCGCTCGGCGCGCGAATGGCGGATCGTCGACCTGCTTCTCGACAGCGAAGCGCGCGGCCGCGGCCTGGGTTCGGCGCTGATCGGCTGGATCCAGCAGGCCGCACGCGATGCCCGCGCGACCGGCGTGTCGCTGCAGGTGGGGATCAACAATCCCCAGGCGCAGGCACTCTATCGCCGGCAGGGGTTCGAATCCCTGCCCGGCGACGATGGGATGAATCTGACCCTGCTCTGGGCGGCCGCGCCGCGCTGAGCGCTATTCGACGGTGACCGACTTGGCGAGGTTGCGCGGCTGATCGACGTCGGTGCCCTTGGCCACCGCGACGTGATAGGCGAGCAGCTGCACCGGCACCGCATAGACCAGAGGCGCGATCAGCGGGTGGACCTTGGGCATGGTGATCGTCGCCACCGTGCCCTCGCCCGCCGCTTCGATCCCGTCATAGTCCGAGATCAGGATCACCTTGCCGCCGCGCGCCTGCACTTCCTGCATGTTCGACACGGTCTTCTCGAAGAGCGGACCCGAGGGGGCGATCACGATTACCGGCACGGCATCGTCGATCAGCGCGATCGGGCCGTGCTTCATCTCGCCGGCGGCATAGCCCTCGGCGTGGATATAGCTGATTTCCTTGAGCTTCAGCGCGCCTTCCAGCGCCAGCGGATAATCGGTGCCGCGACCGAGATAGAGCACGTCGCGGGCAGCGGCGACGACCCCGGCCATGGCCTGGATCGCCTCGTCATAGGCGAGCGCACCGTTGAGCGCGGCCGGCGCCTCGGCGAGATGCTTGACCAGCGCCTTCTCCTCGGCCTCGGACAGCCGCCCCTTGGCCTTGGCGAGATTGGCGGCGAGCGCGGCGAGCACCGCGAGCTGGCAGGTGAAGGCCTTGGTCGAGGCGACGCCGATCTCCGGTCCGGCATGCGTCGGCAGCAGCAGGTCCGCCTCGCGCGCCATCGAGCTGGTGGGGACATTGACCACCGCGGCGATCTTCTGGCCCTCGCTGCGGGCATGGCGCAGCGCGGCGAGCGTGTCGGCGGTCTCGCCCGACTGGCTGATGACGATCATCAGACCGCCCTCTTCCATCACCGGCGCGCGGTAGCGGAACTCGCTGGCGACATCGAGATCGACCGGCACGCGGGCGAACTGCTCGAACCAGTATTTGGCGACCATGCCGGCATAGAAGCTGGTGCCGCAGGCGACGATGGTGACGCGCTTGATCGCCGAAAGGTCGAAGTCCGGGATCGGCAGCGTGACCTGCTCCTCCATGCGCTGCAGGTACGAGCGCAGCGTCTGGGCGACGACGATCGGCTGCTCGTAGATTTCCTTGAGCATGTAGTGGCGATGATTGCCCTTGGAGACCAGGTCGCCGGTGACGCCCGAGATGGTGATCGGGCGCTCGACGGGATTGTTGTCCTTGTCGAAGATCTGGGCGCCGTCGCGGGTGATGACGACCCAGTCGCCTTCCTCGAGATAGGCGATGCGCTGGGTAAGCGGCGCGAGCGCCAGCGCATCCGAGCCGAGATAGGTTTCGCCTTCGCCATAGCCGACGACCAGCGGCGAGCCGAGACGGGCGCCGACCAGCAGGTCCGGATGCTGGCGGAACAGGATGGCGAGCGCGAAGGCGCCGTGCAGGCGCGGCAGCACTTCGGCAACGGCTTCGGCCGGGGCCATGCCGGCCTCGACCTTCTCGCTGACCAGGTGCGCGACGACTTCGGTGTCGGTCTCGCTCTCGAACTTGCGGCCGCGGGCGATCAGCTCGTCGCGCAGCGCCTTGAAATTCTCGATGATGCCGTTGTGGACCAAAGCGACTTCGCCGGTGGCATGCGGGTGGGCATTGTTGGTGGTGGGGCCGCCATGAGTCGCCCAGCGGGTGTGCGCGATGCCGGTGGTGCCGGGCAGCGGATTGGCGGCAAGCTCCTTGCCGAGATTGACCAGCTTGCCCGAAGCGCGGCGGCGCTCGATCCGGCCCTCCACGTCGGTGGCGATGCCGGCGGAGTCATAGCCACGATATTCGAGGCGCTTGAGGCCGTCGTACAGCCGCTCCGCGACGTCTTCCTTGCCGACGATGCCAACGATTCCGCACATGCTTGGGGTAATCCTGTCCTAGCCCGGCGATCAGCCGAGGATTTCGATCTGGTCCGCCGTGTCGACGGCGATGCGAGTCTGGAAATGGGATCCGGTGGGTATGCGGCGGGCGATGCCCTTCACGCGGATGCGCTTGCCCTTGAGCATATCCTCGGCATGGCCGCCGAGCCTGTCCTTGAGGGCATTGCGTCCCGTGGTGTTCAGCACGACCGAGAGGTTGCCGGGATCGCGATAATCGGCGGCCGAGTTGAGATAGGCGTTGAAGCCGCCCGCACCGGTGGATGCGACGACGAACTCGAAGCTGCCTTCCACTTCGCCGGACTTCGAGGCGGCAACCGCCGCGATCGCCTGGGCGGGGTTCATCGGCGCGGTTTGCGCGAAAGCCGGCACCGCGACGGCCAGGGCGAGCACGGAAATCAGGGTCGTGACACGCGTCATTTCTTCGCCGCCTCCTTCTTCGCCTTCATCTTCTCGCGGAACGTCCGCGCCCAGCCCGGCTTCACCTGCTGCTCGGCCCGCACGATCCCCAGCGCATCGCTCTCGACATCGCGGGTCACCACCGATCCGGCGGCGACGATCGCGCCGTCGCCGATGGTGACGGGCGCCACGAGCGCGCTGTTGCTACCTACAAAAGCGCCGTTACCGATCGCTGTCCGGTACTTTAAGAAACCGTCATAATTGCAGGTGATCGTGCCCGCGCCGATATTGGCCCCCGCCCCGACGGTGGCGTCGCCGATATAGCTGAGGTGGTTGACCTTGGCGCCGGGGCCGATCGCGGCCTTCTTGATCTCGACGAAATTGCCGATCTTGGCGCCCTGCTCGATCCGCGCGCCGGGGCGCAGGCGGGCATAGGGGCCGATATCGGCGCCCGACAGGATCTCGGCGCCCTCGATATGGCTGAAGGCGTGGATGACGACGCGGTCGGCCACGGTGACGCCGGGGCCGAACACCACGTTCGGCTCGATCGTGACGTCACGGCCGACCACCGTGTCATAGGCGAACCACACCGTCTCGGGCGCCACCAGGGTGGCGCCCTCGACCATCGCGCGGGTGCGGCGGCGCTGCTGCCATTCCTGCTCGAGCCCGGCCAGCTCGCCGCGGCTGTTGACCCCGGCGACTTCGATCGCGTCGGTCTCGATGCCGACCGAGAAGCGGCCGTCCTGGCGGGCCAGCTCGACCAGGTCGGTCAGGTAATATTCGCCGGCGGCGTTGTCGTTCCCCAGCTTCGCGAGCAGGCGGAACAGGTCCGCCGAGCGGACCGCCATCAGCCCGGAATTGCAGAGAGTTACCGCCCGCTCCTGGGGCGTCGCGTCCTTGTATTCGACGATCTTGTCGAGCCGGCCATCGGGGCCGACGATCACCCGGCCATAGGCACCGGGATCGGCCGGGCGAAAGCCGAGCACGACGACGCTGGGATTGCCCTCGCCGTGCAGCGCGTCGAGCATGCGGCGCATCGTGTCGGTCGTGACCAGCGGCACGTCGCCATAGAGGATGAGGACGTCGCCCTGGAAATCGGCGAGCGCAGTCTCCGCCATGCGCACGGCATGGCCGGTGCCGAGCTGCTCGGCCTGCTCGGCGGTCTCGACCCCCAGGGGATGCACCGCCGCCTCGACCTGCCCCTTGCCGGCGCCGACCACCACGACCTCGCGCTCGGCGCCCAGCGCCTTCACGCTGTCGATCAGGTGGAGCAGCATCGGCCGGCCGGCGATGGGATGGAGGACCTTGTGGGTATCGGACTTCATCCGCGTGCCCTTGCCGGCCGCGAGGATGATTGCTGCGATCGGTGCCGTCATTTTCCCTCCATTGGCCGTCCCCTGCCACGTTAGTCTTGCCAATTCCATAGGCCTGCTGGCAGGCAGCACCGCGATGGCTGATTTCCCTTTCGATATCGTCGGATTCGACCTCGACGGCACCCTGCTCGACACCAGCGCCGACCTGCTCGGCGCGACCAACCACGCGCTCGACCTGGCCGGGCGGCCGCGGCTGGAGATGGCCGCGGTGATGACCATGGTTGGGCGCGGCGCCAAGCACATGCTGGAGCAGGCGCTGGAGGCATCGGGCGGCTATGACGAAGCGCTGATGGCGCGGCTCTATCCGGCGCTGCTCGAATGGTATCGCGACCATGTCTCCGACCATTCGAAGCCCTTCCCGGGCATGACCGAGGCGCTGGACGCGCTGGCGGCCAGGAACGTGACGCTGGCGATCGTCACCAACAAGTTCGAATATCTGGCTGTGAAGCTGATCGAGGAACTGGGGCTTTCCGCGCGCTTCGCCACCATCATCGGCGGCGACACGATGGGCAAGGGCAATGCCAAGCCCTCTGCCCTGCCGATCCAGGAGATGATCCGGCGCTGCGGCGGCGGGCGGACCGCGTTCGTCGGCGATTCGATCTACGACACGCTGGCGGCGAAGAATGCCGGGGTGCCGAGCATCGCGGTGAGCTTCGGCTTCCTCTCCCAGCCGATCGGGGAACTCGGCGCCGATGCGGTGATCGACAGCTATGCCGAGCTGGTGCCGGCGCTGGAGCGGCTGGGGGCCCTAGTTTAGGATCAGCGCGTTCGAATTGACGTGGTAACCGGCAAGCGCTGCCGTGCCGCCGTCGATGCGATAGACAAACTGCTCCTGCGCGACGCCCCGCTCATATTGCGCTTCCTGGTTGAGCAGGATGAAGTGCCGGCCATTGTTGAAATTGTCGTTCCACCCCAGCGTCTTGGTGCTGCGGAACTTGCCGAGCTTGCGGTGCACGGCATCGAGCAGCTGGAGCCATTGATCCTTGCTGGCGGCCGCACGCAGGTCCGGCGCTGCGTTCTGCCAAGTATCGGCGAACTTGCCCGCATCGAGCAGCTGATGGAAGCTGACCGCCGCGGCCTCGGCTGCCGGAATATCCTTGCCGATCGAGCAGGCCGAAAGCGCCAGCGCAGCTGCGACAATTGCCAGAAACCGCATCAGTCCCTCCCAGATCACGACGCGTGACCTGCCACCGCGCCGCGCACCTGTCGATGGAAATTACTCCCGATTCTTCAGCTGGTGGAGCAGCACGGCATTGCCTTCGCTGTCCTGGATCACGCGCATCCGGCAGACCGGTGAGTGGATCAGGTCGGTCTTGAAGGTGACGCCCTTGGCCTCGAGATCGGCGCAGAGCGCGTCGAGATCCTCGACCTCGAAGGCGATGGTGCCGCCGGCGTCCGATGCGGGCTTGTCGCCGGTGACCGTGGTGATCGCGAAGCAGCCACCGCCCGGCAGATCATATTCCACCCAGGGGATGCCATATTCCGCACTGGCGGCCGGCAGGCCCAGCGTCTGCTCGTAAAAGGCCCGGGCGCGATCGAGATCGATGACCGGATACAGGGTGAAAGCAACCTTGCGGAACATCCGATCTCTCCCGTTGAACGCCGCGCAGGATAGGTGCCGATCCCCTACAAGGCAAGCATTTGTTCTCTATTTGTTTCAACACCTTCAGCCGACGGGCCGATAGCCCTTGCGGTATTTGGTCCAGAGGTGGCGGGCGAGCATCAGCGGCGGCATGCGGAGCCAGTGGCTGCGGACATAGAAGCCCAGCCGGGTGAGCCTGCGCCCCTGCCGCCCCCAGCCATCCCGCGCGGTGAGGCGGCGGAGATAGAGGTGGTCGAGGAGCCTGAGCCCCTGCCATTCGAAGGGGACTTCGGTGCCGTACAGGGCGTGGCTGAGGCGCCCGGCGCGGGCCATTTCCGTCCCCAGCCCGTGATGGCGGGCGCGCTCGGCCAGGCCCATCGTGCCTTCGTCCTGCACCAGACAGTGAAAGTCCCAAAGGTTGCGCATACCGCCGGCCAGGTCCCCGTCCGCCAGCAGATGGGCGACCGCGTGCACCAGACGGTCCGTCCGCGAAAGCGTGCACAAGCCGTTTCCGAGCGGCTCGCTGTCCGCCAGCAGCGCCCTGGCGTCCGGATGGATCCGAGCGGTGAGCGGCAATATGGTGTGGTGGACGTCGATCATCCGGTCCCGCTCGCGGTGGATGAGCGGCGGAAGCTCGTGCATCCAGCGGCGATAATAGGCGTCGTCATAGGGATCGGGCTTCACCCATTCCCAGCCCGCGGCGAGCAGCGCGGCCTCGACTTCGTCCATGCGTTCACGGGGCACGAGGATGTCGAGATCGCCGATGTTGCGCCCCAGGCCGGGCGAGAGCCCGGCGGCGGCGAAGGCAGTGCCCTTGAGCAGCACCACCGGCACGCCGAGCGGCGCCAGGGCCCGCCTGGCCATCTCCGCCTCCCACAGCGCTGCGAGGCGGACCTGTTCGGCCGAGGCGATCGCGTCGTCGACCAGGCGCTGGACGGTCGGGGGGAGATCGAGGCCGTTCAGACGATGGGCGAGCGTTCCGGCCATCTGCTCCGCCCGCGCGACGGCGAACAACTCCGTCCACTGGCGGGCCGAGAAATGCTCGGTCCGCGCGGGATCGCGCAGCACCGCGGCGAGGCGCCAGCCGGGGCTCACGCCAGCGCCTCGACCAGGGCGATGCCACCATCCGTGTCCGGATAGTCTATCGCCCGCGCCGGAACGGACTGGACGAGTCTGGTCAGCGCATCGAAGCCGCGCTCGGCGAGATGGACGTAATTGGTCGAGCTCTGCGTGAGGCGGACAAAGGCCTCGCTGGGCGGCACCGGCCGCTCGGCGGCATCGAAACCGAAGCGGGGAAATAGGAGCAGCGCGGGTTCGGCGGGTTCGGCCATTTGCCGGATCGCGCGAAGATCCGGGACCAGGTGTCTGATGTCGCCCTTGGGCGTGCCGGCGAGCAGCGGACCGAAACGACCGTCGGGAATTGCCGCCTGGGCTACCGCGATCGCCTGGTTCTTCAGGCTGATCAGGCGGGGAAAGCCATGGGCGAGGCCGGTGGCGGGATCGATCAGGACGAACTCGTCGCCCATCAGCCGCCAGCCCCGGGCCATCAGCAGCGCCGCGAGGGTCGACTTGCCGGCGCCCGAGATGCCGGTCATCAGCACCGCCTTCCCGTCCCTTTCGACCGCGGATGCGTGCAGCAGCAGACAGCGGCGCTGGGCGAGTGCCATCTGCAGGTTCATCCCCATCTCGGCGGCCAGCAGGCCCTGGGCGAGCGGCAGCGGGGCGGCGTCGGGGATGGTATAGTCGCCGCCGATCATCACCGAGGGGCGCAAGACCTTCCGCCAGGGCCGCGCGGCAAAGAGGTGAACGTTGAAGTCCGGGATGCCCGGCTTGGGATAGTCGCGATAAAGGTCCTCGAGCTGGGCGATGGGCGCGCGCCAGTCGCTGCCGATGCGGAAGCCGACCGGACCGATGGTGAGATGGGTAACGTGCCTCACAGCCGCTCGACCAGACCGGCCTCGACCAGCTCATCGAGGCGGATGGCGAGGGCCGCGGGATCGGCGTCGAGCAGCTCGTAGCGTTCGCTCAGGCGCGCAAGCAGCTGGTCGACGGTGAGGTCGTCGCGGTCGAGCGCTTCGAGCATCTCGGGCACCGGCGCGTCGACGACATGGGTGATGCCCGAGGCGCGGTGGTAGACCAGGGTGAGCGCGTCGAGCGGGACGATACGGAGGGTTTCCGGCGCGGCGGCGCGGTAGGCGGTCACCTTCGCACCCTGAGCAGAACTGTCACCCCGGACTTGTTCCGGGGTCCACTGGGAAGCGAGTCATGGGCAAGAGGCTCGAGCCCATTCGGTGCGGCACCGTGGCCCCCGGCACAAGGCCGGGGTGACGAAAAGAGAAGAAAGCCCTTCGGCGATCGCATGCCGGTGCGGCCTCAGCCGCGGGGCATCTGCAGCGAGGCGAAGCAGGTGAAGCCGCTGGTGCCCGACTGGAGGCGGCGGATGTAATTGGTGTAGGCGCGGCTCTGCTCGTAAGTGGTGCCGGGCAGCGTCCCACCGTTGAGGGCGTTCTTGACGTCCTGCGCCTTGAACGGCGTGCCGGCCGCCGGGAAGGCACCCGGGGTGCCCGCGGGCACGAGCTTGCCGTCGGCCGCGACATATTGGCCGGCGCGGCCCGGATCGGGGACCGGGATCTCGCAATTCATCACCGAGGCGTTGGTCTGCGCCAGCGCCGGACGGATCGAGACGATCGCCGACGCACTCGCCGCGCCCAGCATCAGCGCACGGCGGCTAGCCTTCGGAACCTGATCTTCGTCTGCCATGACGCATTGTCCTGCGCCTGTTGGCGTTTCGCAATCGTAAATTACGGGCACAACGTCTCAGCACCACACACCGTCATCCCCGCGAAGGCGGGGATCCAGGGGGACAGAGCCATGTCCTTCGTGACTCTGGATCCCCGCCTTCGCGGGGATGACGGGGAAGAGAGCGAGGAGGACGAAGAAGGGGAATGGCGACGAAGGAACGGAATGGCGACGAAGTAACGGGGTGACGAGAAGTAGCGGGGTGACGAAAGGTTGAGCGCCCCCTAGAAGAGCCGCCACATGCCCTATTCCCCTGGTATCAAGGCGCTCGTGGCGCTCGGCATCGTCGCCGCCGGCGCGCTGGCGGGGCTGTTGCTGGGCGGCGACGTGCAGACCAGCCTGGTGATGCTGGTGTGCGGCGTCGCGGCCGTGCTGCTCGCCACAGCCGGCGCCGAGGCGCCCGGCACGCTCGATACCGCGCCGACCGTCAGCGAAGGCCCCGGCATCGCCGAGGTGCTCGACGCGATCGCCGAACCCGTGCTGCTGATCGCCGACCGCCGGGTGACCGCCGCCAATCCGCCCGCGCGCACCCTGCTCGGCCAGCACATATTGGGCGAGGACGTCCGCGTCGCCATCCGCCACCCCGCCGCCGCCGAGCGGCTGATGAACACCAGTGACCAGAATCCGGGTGCGCCGATCCACCTGGTCGGCCTGGGCACGCGCGACCAGCGCTGGGAGATGCGGGTGACCGCGATGGCCGACGGGCGCCGGATCGTCCATCTGATCGACCGCACCGGCAGCTATGCCAGCGAGCGCATGCGCGTCGATTTCGTCGCCAATGCCAGCCACGAGCTGCGCACCCCCCTCGCCTCGCTGCTCGGCTATGTCGAGACGCTGGAGGATGGCGCGGGCGAGGAACCGGGGCTGCGCAAGCGCTTCCTGAAGATCATGCACGACGAGGCGCGCCGCATGCAGCGCCTGATCGACGACCTGATCTCGCTGAGCCGGATCGAGGCGGAGAAATATCGCGCGCCGGACAATCCGGTGGCGCTGGACGAGCTGATCGACGAGGTCTGCCTAGAGCTATCGGGCGTGCCCCGCGCCGCCGATGTGGTGACCGAAGTGGCCGAGGTGCCGCCGGTGCGCGGCGATGCCTCGCAGCTGAGCCAGCTGCTCCACAACGTCATCGGCAACGCGATGAAGTACGGCAAGGAAGGCACGCCGATCCTGGTGAGCCTTCTGCCCGAGGGCGAATCGATGATCCGCCTGACCGTGACCGACCAGGGCGACGGCATCGCCCCCGAGCATCTGCCGCGCCTGACCGAGCGCTTCTACCGGGTCGATGCCGGTCGCAGCCGCACGATCGGCGGCACCGGCCTGGGCCTGTCGATCGTCAAGCACATCGTCGAGCGGCACCGCGGGCGGTTCGACATCGCCAGCACCGTCGGCAAGGGCTCGACGGTCACCGTGCTGCTCCCCGTCCAGCGCCTGTCATGACGCCGAGTGTCATCAACCTGTCACGCTAGAGTCCGAAGGGCGCGCTGGGGGGCGACCGTCCGGCGCATGCCCCCGTGATTCTTTCAATCCCAGGGACAGGAGACGGCGATGCTTGGCAGACTTGCGCTTTTCGCGTTTTCCGCAGTGGCTCTCTCGGCTTGCGACGGTGGCGCGGTGCGCCCGATCCGCGCCGTGGGCTCCTCGACCGTCTTCCCCTTCACCACCGCGGTGGCCGAGGCCTTCGTCAACCAGGACAAGCGCCGCGCCGCGCCGGTGATCGAATCGATCGGCTCGGGCGCGGGCTTCCGGGCGTTCTGCGAAGGCGTCGGCTCGCAATATCCCGACATCGCCAACGCCTCGCGCCGGATGAAGCGCACCGAATATGACCAGTGCCAGAAGAACAGCGTCGGCGAGATACTGGAAGTGGAGATCGGCCTCGACGGCGTGGTGCTGGCCGAGAGCAACAACGGGCCGAAGCTGAAGCTGAGCCGCAAGGACCTGTACCTTGCGCTCGCCGCCAACCCGATGGGCAAGCCGAACACCGCCAAGACCTGGCGCGACGTCAATCCGTCGCTGCCGGCGATCCCGATCTATGTGATGGGCCCGCCCTCGACCAGCGGCACGCGCGACGCGTTCATCGAGCTGATGATGGAGCCGGGCTGCCTGGCCGCCTGGCCCGAGGCGAAGGCGATCAAGGATGGGCACGATCCGGCCAAGTTCCAGGACGCCTGTCTGCGTATTCGTGACGACGGCCCCTATGTCGACAAGGGCGAGAACGACAATCTGATCGTCCAGGGGCTGAGCCAGAACCCCAATGCGATCGGCATCTTCGGCTATTCGTACCTCGAGGAGAATGTCGACCGGCTGCACGGCACCGAGATCGAGGGCGTGGGACCGACCAACAACGACATCGTCACCGGCAAATATCCCGGCGGGCGCCCGCTCTACATCTATGTGAAGAAGCGCCACATCAAGGCGGTGCGCGGCATGCAGGACTTCCTCGATCTCTATGCCACGATGTGGAAGCCCAAGGGCGAGCTGAACAAGCGCGGCCTGATCGCGGCGCCTACCGACGTGCAGGACCAGTCCGCCAAAATCATCGCGGAGGGGATTGCGCTCGACCCCACCCAGTTGCACTGAACGAGGACATCATCTCCCATTTCCTTGAATCCCGACCTGAGTTGACGTCCCGGTGAATGTCTTCGCGCTCCTGTTCGTCGTGGTGGGCCTTGGCCTGATCGGCTGGCTGACGGCGCGTGCGCGCGCCGTGCGGTTCGATCGCGGCGGACAGAAGCGGCTCCATTCGCTGCCCTCGCAGCATGGCTGGTACGTGGCGATGTGGACGGTGCTGCCGGCGCTGCTGTTCATCGCGGTGTGGAGCGCGCTGAGCCCGGCGCTGATCAAGGACCAGGTGCTCAAGTCGCCGGCGGCCAGCCAGCTCTCCGACTTCGCCTTCGAGCGCGACACGATCCTGGGTGAGGCGCGCGACGTGGCGCTGGGCCGCGCCGATGCGACCTTCGACGACACCGCCACCGCGCTGGTCGAGCCGATGCGCGCGGCGATCGCCTTTTACGGCTGGACCGGCACGGGCATCGCGATCCTGCTCGCCTTTGCCGGCGGCGCCTTCGCCTTCACCCGGACCAGCCCGACCTTCCGCGCGCGCACCCGGGTGGAGCGCGGGCTGATGCTGATCCTGCTGCTCGCCTCGCTGATCGCGATCCTGACGACGGTGGGCATCTTCCTCTCCCTCTTCTGGGAATCGATGCGCTTCTTCGCGATGGTGCCGCCGCAGGACTTCCTGTTCAGCACGCACTGGAGCCCGCAGCTGATCGACCCGAACAATCCGGGCAAGTCGCTGGGCGCGGTGCCGCTGTTCTGGGGCACCTTCTTCATCGGCGCGGTGATCGCGATGCTGGTCGCGATTCCCTTTGGCCTGATGAGCGCGATCTACCTGACCCAGTACGCCGCCCCGCGCGTGCGGCGCTGGATGAAGCCGCTGCTCGAGATCCTCGCCGGCGTGCCGACCGTGGTCTATGGCTATTTCGCCGCGCTGACGGTGGCGCCGGCGGTCCGCAACCTGGCGGTGTTCCTCGGCATGCCCTTCGCCTCGGCCGAGAGCGCGCTGGCGGCCGGCCTGGTGATGGGGGTGATGATCATCCCGTTCGTCTCGAGCCTTGCCGACGACTCGATCGCCGCGGTGCCGACCGCGATGCGCGACGGCAGCCTGGCGATGGGCGCGACCAATTCGGAGACGATCTCGCGCGTGCTGTTGCCCGCGGCGCTGCCCGGCGTGGTGGCGGGCGTGCTGCTCGCCGTCAGCCGCGCGATCGGCGAGACGATGATCGTGGTGATGGCGGCCAGCGGCGCCGCCAACATCACGCTCAACCCGTTCGAGAGCGCGACCACCGTCACCAAGCAGATCGTCGACCTGCTGACCGGCGAGAGCGAGTTCGACAGCCCCAAGACGCTGGCGGCCTTCGCGCTGGGCCTGACGCTGTTCGTGATCACCCTGCTGCTCAACATCGTCGCGCTGCGCGTCGTGAAGAAGTATCGCGAAGCCTATGAGTAAGCGCGTCGCCTCCCCTGCGCCCGCGCCCGAGCGGACGCCGACCGACTGGAAGAGCGCGGCGATGCAGAAGCGCATCCGCCGCCGCTATGCGCGCGAACGGCGCTTCAAGCTGTTCGGGATGATGGCGGTGATCCTCTCCGCCGCCTTCCTCGCCTTCCTGATCGCGACGATGATGGCCAATGGCGCGCGCGGCTTCACCCGCAGCGAAGTGGCGCTGCACTTCGACTTCCCGAAGCTGGGCATCGAGATCGACCGCTCGCACCTCAAGACCCCGGGCGCCGACCTGGCGCTGGCCGGGGCCGGGCTGCAGGACAAGGTGGAGACGCTGGCGACCAGCCCGGCGGGCTATTCGCTCGCCTCGAACAGCGCCTGGGTGACGGTGCGCGACCGGATCAAGGCGCATCCCGCGATCCTCGACAGCCAGGCGACGATCTGGGTGCCTGCCTCGACCGAGCTCGAGATGGGATCGCGCGGCGAAGGCCCGGCGAACATCCAGGCGGATGCCCGCAAGCTGAGCCAGGCGGGGCAGCTGCGCACCGGCTTCAACTGGGGCTTCTTCAGCGCGAGCAATTCGAACGATCCGGTGGCGGTGGGCATCTGGGGCGCGCTCAAGGGCTCGCTGCTGACCATGCTGGTGACCTTCCTGATCGCCTTCCCGGTCGGCGTGCTCTCGGCGATCTATCTCGAGGAATATGCGCCGAAGAACCGCTGGACCGACCTGATCGAGGTGTCGATCAACAACCTGGCGGCGGTGCCCTCGATCATCTTCGGCCTGCTCGGCCTGGCGGTGTTCCTGGGCAGCTGGCAGATCGGCGGCCATACCTATGGCCCGCTCTTCCCGCGCTCCGCGGCGGTGGTCGGCGGGCTGACGCTCGCGCTGATGATCATGCCCGTGATCGTCATCGCCAGCCGCAACGCGATCAAGGGCGTGCCCCCGTCGATCCGCGACGCAGCGTTGGGCATCGGGGCGAGCCGGATCCAGGTGGTGTTCCACCACGTCCTGCCGCTCGCCATGCCCGGCATCCTGACCGGCACGATCATCGGCATGGCGCGTGCGCTGGGCGAGACCGCGCCGCTGCTGCTGATCGGCATGCGCGCCTTCATCGTCACCCCGCCGAGCGGCTTCACCGATCCGGCCACCGTGCTGCCCGTCCAGATCTTCCTGTGGTCGGACGAAGTCAGCCGCGGCTTCGTCGAGAAGACCAGTGCCGCCATCCTGGTGCTGCTGGTGTTCCTGCTCGCCATGAACGGGCTCGCCATCTATCTTCGCAACAAGTTCGAGACCCGCTGGTAATGACCGACGCCACTCCCCTGCCCACCGGCACCGGACACAAGATGTCCGCCCGCGGCGTCAGCGTGTCCTATGGCGACAAGCAGGCGATCCGCGACGTCTCGATCGACGTGGACATGGACCATGTCACCGCGTTCATCGGCCCGTCGGGCTGCGGCAAGTCGACCTTCCTGCGCACGCTCAACCGGATGAACGACACGATCGCCAGCGCCCGGGTGACCGGTGAGATCACGCTGGACGGCGAGGACATCTATTCCTCCGCGATGGACGTGGTGCAGCTGCGCGCGCGCGTCGGCATGGTGTTCCAGAAGCCGAACCCCTTCCCCAAGTCGATCTACGAAAATGTGGCGTACGGTCCGCGCATCCACGGTCTCGCCGCTTCCAAGGCCGCTCTGGACGGGATCGTCGAGCAGTCGCTGCGCCGCGCCGGCCTGTGGGACGAAGTGAAGGACCGGCTGAGCGATAGCGGCACCGCGCTTTCGGGCGGCCAGCAGCAGCGCCTGTGCATCGCCCGCGCGATTGCCGTGGACCCCGAAGTGATCCTGATGGACGAGCCCTGCTCGGCGCTCGACCCGATCGCCACCGCCAAGATCGAGGAGCTGATTCACGAGCTCAAGGGCCGCTACGCCATCGTGATCGTCACCCACAACATGCAGCAGGCGGCGCGCGTCAGCCAGAAGACCGCCTTCTTCCATCTCGGCCAGCTGGTCGAGTATGGCGACACCGACAATATCTTCACCGCGCCGAAGCAGGAGCGGACGAAGGATTACATTACCGGCCGTTACGGCTAAGAGCAGGCATCATGTCGACTGGCCAGGAACATACCGTAAAGGCGTTCGATCAGGACATCGGGCAGCTGCGCGCGCTCATCTCGCAGATGGGCGGGCTGGCAGAACAGGCGATCGAGGACGCCATGCTGGCGCTGTCGCGGGGCGATGCCGAGCTGGCCAATGAGGTCCGCAAGAAGGACAAGCAGATCGACGCGATCGAGGCCGAGCTGGAAAAGCTCGTCGTCCGGGTGATCGCGCTGCGGGCACCGATGGCGGACGACCTGCGCGAAGTGATCGCCGCGCTCAAGATCGCCGCGGTGATCGAGCGGATCGGCGACTATGCCAAGAACATCGCCAAGCGCGTGCCGCTGATCCATGCCGAGGGTGAGGAGCGCATCGACGTCGTCTCGATCCTGCCGTCGATGGGCCAGCTGGCCGCGGACATGGTCCATGACGTGCTCGACGCCTATTCGGCGCGCGATCCCGAGGCTGCGATCCGGGTGTGCAAGCGCGACAATGCGCTCGACGATTTCTATGATTCGATCTTCCGCACCCTTGTGACCTATATGGTCGAGAATTCGAGGACGATCAGCCAGGTGGCGCACCTGCTGTTCGTGGCGAAGAACCTGGAGAGGGTGGGCGATCACGCCACCAACGTGGCCGAGATGGTCTATTTCGCGGCGACAGGCGAATATATGGCCGAGCGCGAGACCGGCGAGGCCGGAGCGAACTAAGCGGGGAAACGGGGAAAATATGGCCCGAGTTAAGATGCTTCTCGTCGAGGACGACGCCGCAATCGCGGAACTGGTCGCCTATCACTTCAAGCGCGAAGATTATGAGGTGAAGCACACCCCCGACGGAGAGGAAGCCCTGCTCCTCGCCAAGGAGGCGACACCGGACATCGTGCTGCTCGACTGGATGGTCGAGGGGCTGAGCGGCATCGAGGTTTGCCGGCGCCTGCGCCGCATGCCCGAGACCGCGAACGTGCCGATCATCATGCTCACCGCGCGCGGCGAGGAAGAGGATCGCGTCCGCGGGCTCGAGACTGGCGCGGACGACTATGTCACCAAGCCCTTCTCTCCGCGCGAGCTGGTCGCCCGGGTCGGCGCGGTGCTGCGACGCGTGCGTCCGGCGCTGGCCGGCGAGGCGCTGACCTATTCGGACATCGAGATGGACACGGTGGGCCACAAGGTCCGCCGCGCCGGCGAAGTGGTCCAGCTGGGGCCGACCGAGTTCCGCCTGCTCAAGCACTTCCTCGAGCATCCGGGCTGGGTCTTCTCGCGCGAGCGGCTGCTCGACGCGGTGTGGGGCCATGACAGCGACATCGAGAGCCGCACCGTGGACGTGCACATCCGGCGCCTGCGCAAGGCGATCAACAAGGGCAACCGGCCGGACATCATCCGAACGGTGCGCTCGGCCGGCTACGCGCTCGACGCGGGGAATTGATCCGCATTCCCCTCCCTGCAAGGGAGGGGCTAGGGGTGTATTAGAAAAGGTCGGGCTCGATGCCCGGCCTTTTCTTTATCGAGGGCCGGTAGCTGGGCGCCCCCGGCCTTCGCCGGGGTCGCAACCCACCCCCGACCCCTCCCTTGCAGGGAGGGGAGTTAAGGGAGAGCAGTCTCTCCCACATGAACCCCTTTTCACGAAACCAACCCCTCCCCCTCGCGTTGCTGGACCGGGCGTAACGAACACGCCCGGTTTCAGGAGACGCATCCCATGAAGCTCCTTGCCATGGCAGCCGCGCTGACACTCGTCGCCGGCGCCGCGCACGCGCAGACCTCCGCGCAGAAGGCCGAAGCGCCGACCAACAACGACGCCAGCAAGCTGGGCGGCTACGCCCCGGCCGCGCCGCTGTTCAGCACCGGCACCACCCCGCCGCCCGGAACCCAGGTGGTGTTCGTGCCGAGCACCCAGACGCCGAGCCAGGCTTTCCCGCCGCCGGCGCCCAGGGAAAGCTATCCGCTGTGCAAGCGCGGCCAGTTCGACGGCTGCCGCCAGCGCGGCGGCTGACGCGCCGGACACCCCTTTTTGCGGGACCGAATGTGCCGGGCGCGCAACGTCGTGCCCGGCACATGCGTTTTCGAGGGGTGCAGGGGGAGCGACAGAGAGGAAGTTTTCGATGAAGTTCATGCTCCTGGCCTCGGCCGCCCTTGCGATCGGCGGCACCGCCATCGCGCAGGACATGCCCCAGACCACTCCGCAACAGCAGACGACGCCGGCCACACCCCCGGCTCCGCCGACGCCACCGACCGATACGCAGACGACCCCGACCGCGCCTGCGGAACCCGCGACTCCGGCCGATCCGGCGGCACCGCCGCCGCCCGCGACCAACCCGCCGCCTGCCGCCCCGGCCACGCCCGCGGCGCCGGATGCGACGACCACGCCGCCTGCCGCACCGGATACGACCGCGGATGCGGCGGCGCCTGCTGCCCCGGCGACCGCCGCCGCGCCGATGCCTTCGGACCCGAAGAGCTATCCGCGCTGCTCGAAGACCATCAAGGATCACTGCCGCCAGTCGCGGTGAGGTGATTTCACTCCTCCCCCGGAGGGGGAGGGGGACCGCCGCGGAGCGGTGGTGGAGGGGTAGCGCGCCTCAAGCTACGCCGCCCGGGGAGAATACCCCTCCACCAGCTTCGCTGGTCCCCCTCCCCCTCCGGGGGAGGATTTGGTTTCCTCCGCGCGCCATCCCGTTCTAGGTAACTCCCAAAATCGGGAGAGACCTGCATGACCATCGACTTCAAGGACCGCGTCGCCATCGTCACCGGAGCGGGCGGCGGGCTGGGCCGCGCCTATGCGCTCGAGCTGGCGAAGCGCGGCGCGAAGGTGGTGGTCAACGACCTGGGCGGATCGCGCGACGGCACCGGCCATTCGGACGCGGCGCTCAAGGTGGTCGAGGAGATCGAGGCGCTGGGCGGCGAGGCGATGTCGAACGGCGGCAGCGTCACCGATTACACCCACATGGTCGCCATGGTCGAGGCGGCGAAGGCCAAATGGGGCCGGATCGACATCCTGATCAACAATGCCGGCGTGCTGCGCGACAAGAGCTTCGCCAAGATGGAGCCGGAGGACTTCAAGTTCGTCGTCGACGTCCATCTGATCGGATCGGCCAACTGCACCAAGGCGGTGTGGGAGACGATGCGCGAGGCCAATTACGGCCGCATCCTGATGACCGCCTCCTCCACCGGACTGTTCGGCAATTTCGGCCAGGCGAATTACGGCGCGGCGAAGCTCGGCCTCGCCGGGCTGACCAAGACGCTCTACCTCGAAGGCGCGAAATACGGGATCAAGGTCAACACCATCGCGCCGGTGGCCGGCACGCGGATGACCGAGGACCTGTTCCCCGAGGAAGCCTTCAAGGCCTTCGCACCCGAGAATGTCGCGCCGGCGGCCCTGTTCCTGGTGAGCGAGGACGCGCCGACCAACCAGATCGTCGGCGCCGGCGGCGGGGTGGTCCAAGCTGCCTATGTGACGCTGACCCAGGGTGCGAAGCTGGAGGCGCTCACCCCCGAGGCGGTGCAGGCGCAATGGGGGCAGATCACCGACCGTACCGGCGAGATCGTGCCGGGGTCGGGCAGCGAGCAGACGATGCTGATTTTGAGCAAGCTGCAGAAGGGATAAGCCTCTTCTCCGTCATCCCTTTTCTTCGTCATCCCCGCGCAGGCGGGGATCCAGAGCCAAGCAAGACTGACCGGGCAGAGTAACCCTGGATCCCCGCCTGCGCGGGGATGACGGTGCAAGGATTGCGAGCCAGCCGACTCACCGTATTGCATCACTAATACACATCGGGTATATCCTCCCCCACAGGAGGAGACTGCCATGTATAGCGAGAGCGATCTGGCCAGTGCCGTGGAAGCGGGGGCGCTTTCCCCCGCCGCCGCCAATGCGCTGCGCAACTATGTCGCCGAGCGTCGATCGGCGCCCGCGGTGGACGAAGAGCATTTCAAGCTGCTCACCGGCTTCAACGACATCTTCGTAGCGATCGCCGCCGCGCTGATCCTAGTCGCGGCCGGGCGCATCGGTGCCTATGTCGGCGAGCTGCTGATCGGCGCCGGGCCGGAGCCGCGCGTCATCGGCGGCAACATGATCGGCGGGGGCTTCGCCGTGGCTGCGACGAGCTGGATGCTCGCCGAATATTTCACCGCCAAGCGCCGCATGGCACTGCCTTCGATCCTGCTGCTGTTCGGCTTCGTCGGCGGCGTGGCGGCCGGGCTTTCGGGCATCTTCGCCGCCAATATCCCCTGGATCGAGGAGCAGATGCACCTGGCGAGCGACCTGCAGAAGCAGCAGCTCGGCGCAGGCATCGCCGCTGTGGTCGGCCTGCTGACCGCCGCTGCGACCTTCATCCACTGGAAGCGCTTCATGGTGCCGATCACCGTCGCCGCGGGCGCGCTGGTCGTGGTCGGCATGCTGGTCGCGATCGTGCTGGCGATGGTCCCCCAGGCCAAGGACTGGGTGAACGAGATGCTGCTCGTCGCCGGCGTGGCGATGTTCTTCTTCGCAATGCGCTGGGACATGACCGACCTGGAGCGCCGCACTCGCCGCTCGGACGTGGCTTTCTGGCTCCACCTCGCCGCAGCGCCGCTGATCGCCCACCCGGTGTTCCACATGCTCGGCGTGTTCGACGGCGAAGTGACCGGGCCGGTCGCCGCGGTGGTGATTGCGCTCTACGTCGCCTTCGCCTTCGTGGCGCTGGCGGTCGACCGCCGCGCGCTGCTCGTCTCCAGCCTGATCTACGTGCTCTGGGCGATGTACGCGCTGTTCCAGGCGACCGGTGCGGTCGAGCTGGCCGCGGCACTCACCGCGCTGGTGATCGGATCGGCGCTGCTGCTGCTCTCGGCCTTCTGGCAGCCGGTCCGCCGCACGGTGGTCGGCCTGCTCGGCGGGCTCGAGGAGCGGCTGCCCCCTACCCAGATCGTGACGGCCTGACCTGACATAGGCCGTCTCGCGGAAAGCAAGGTCCCCAGCCCGGCTTTCCAGACCCTGACCCCTCCCGTGCCCCCAAAGGCGCGGGAGGGGTTTTTCATGCGGGCTGTTCGGCCGCCTCCCCCGGCCGCGCGCTGGTCGCGGTGCCGACCGAGGAGAGGACGATCAGGCCGATGGCGAACCATTGGGTGCCGGTCAGCACTTCGCCGAGAATGAGGAAGGCCATCAGCGCGCCCACCGCCGGCTCGACGCTGAGCAGGGTGCCGAAGGTGTTGGCCGGCAGCCGGGGCATCGCGATCATCTCGAGCGCATAGGGAATGGCGCTGGAGACGATGCCGACGAGCAGGCCGAGCATCAGCGCCTCGGGCCGGAGCAGCGCCGCGCCGGCATGGATCACCCCGACCGGAGCCGCCAGGCAGGCCGCGATCAGCATGCCTCCTGCGGCTGCGGCGGGGCCGTGCGCCTTGCCGGCATGGCGGCCGGTGAGGATATAGGTCGCCCAGCAGGCACTGGCGACCAGCGCGAGGGCAACGCCGCGCCAGTCGAGATGCGCGGCGCCCTTCCAGATCGGCAGGAGCAGCAGCAGGCCGACCACGGCGAGGCCGATCCACAGGAAATCGACCCGGCGGCGCGAGGTGAGCACCGCCACGGCCAGCGGGCCGGTGAACTCGATCGCGATCGCGATGCCCAGCGGGATATAGGACAAGGCCTTGTAGAAGCTCAGATTCATCACCCCGAGCACCAGGCCGTAGGCGAGCAGCGAGCGCCAGCCGGCATCGAACCGGATCCGCCAGGGCCGGAAGACCGCCGACAGGATCGCGGCGGCGAAGATCAGGCGGAGCGCGGTGGCGCCCTCCGGCCCGACCAGGGGGAAGAGCTTCTTGGCGAAGGTCGCCCCGGTGGTGACTGAGAGGACCGCGACGGCCAGCGCGGCCAGGGCGACGAGATCGAGGCGCGCGGAGGCGGCACGCGGAGCGGCGATAGCGGACATCTGGTACTCGGAAGGTTACTGGTATCGGGCCCGAGGATATGTTTTTCCGGCGATAAGAGGGGTTTATTTTAGCGCTTACGTGATAATTTCTATCGATCTAAGCTCGAATAATGACGAAGATTGAACCGCTCGATTCGTTCGACCTCAAGCTGCTCGAGCTGCTGCAGGTCGATGTGCAGCAGCCGGTCGCCGCGCTGGCGGAGAAGGTCGGCCTGTCCGCCCCCGCCTGTTACCGCCGGATCCGACGGCTGCGCGAGACCGGGGTGATCGAGCGCGAGATCGCAGTGGTGCGCCCCAAGACGCTCGGCTGGCCGCTGTCGATGATCGTGCTCGTCACGCTGGAGCGCGAGTCTGCCGACACGGTGAGCGAGATGTTCGAGATCTTCCGCGCCGAGCCCGAGGTGATGGAGGCCTGGAACGTCACCGGCGACCATGATTTCGCGGTACGGATCATCGCGCGCGACATGGAAAGCTATGACGATCTCGTCCGCCGGCTCTTCTCGGCCGACGAGCGGGTGCGGACCTTCGAGACGCTGGTGGTGATCCGCGAGACCGGGGGGATGAGCCCGGTGCCGGTGGGTTTGGGGCGGTAGCAATTCCTCCCTCGGAGGGCAGCTCCGGTGGAGGATTTTAGGTTATTCCTCGACCAGCTTCATCAGCCGGCGCTCGACCGGGGCCAGCACCGGGCCCAGCTCGTGGCCGCGCTTGAGGATCGTGCCGCTTTCGTTGACCAGCGCCCACATGCCCTGGCGGTTGCGCAGGCTCGGGCGCTTTTCGATGCGGAATTCCGGACGTTCGGCGGCGCGGCGGAAGGCGGCGAAGATCGCGGCGTCGAGATCGAAGGACATCGCATAGTCGCGCCAATGGCCGGCGGCGACCATGCGGCCGTAGAGATCGAGGATGCGGGAGAGCTCGGGGCGCTCGAAGCCGACCTGACCAGGGCGTCCGAGGGGGAGCGGGGTTACGGTGCCCATCTACGCGCTGTCGCGCTGCTCCCCTTCGGTGCGGCGCTCGGCGAGCACGGCGTCGAGCCGCTTGCGCATCGCCTCCAGCTCGCAGCGCATCAATTCGAGCTTCTGGGTCTGCGGGTCGAAGAGGTCGCTGCAGGGCGTGCCATAGGGCACGAAATCCTTCTGCCACTTCTCGGCCTCGACCAGGGTCGGCTTGGCCGGGATGCCGACCATCACCGCGCCGGGCGCGACGTCCTTGGTGACCACCGCATTGGCGCCGACACGCGCCCGCTCGCCGACGGTGATCGGGCCGAGCACCTGCGCGCCCGAGCCGAGGATCGCCCCGTCGAGCAAAGTCGGGTGGCGCTTGCCGGCCACGCCATTGTCCGGACTGGTGCCGCCAAGGGTGACGCACTGATAGATGGTTACGTCGTCGCCGATCTCGGCAGTCTCGCCGATCACGACAAAGCCGTGGTCGATGAAGAAGTTGCGGCCGATCTTCGCGCCGGGATGGATGTCGATCGCCGTCACGAAGCGCGACCAGTGGTTCACCACACGCGCGAGGAAATAGAGGCGATTGCGGAACAGCGCATGCGCGATGCGGTGATAGCCGAGCGCCCAGACGCCCGGATAGAGCAGGATTTCCGCACGCGATCGCGGCGCGGGATCGCGCGCCTTGATCGAATCTAGATACGCCACCAGGCGCTGGAACATGGCCGGTCCCCTTTTATCGGGAGTCCACATAATAGCTAAACCGGCGGAATTCCAGAATGGCCCATTCTGGGCTTGGGCGCGGTAAAGCGTATGTATCTTGTTGGAACGTTCCGGGGCCGTCATCCATTCCTTCCCGGCCCAACCTTCAAGGTACGAATGATCTTTGGAATCGACCTGACGCTCCTGCTGCCGTTCATCGCGGTCGGATTTGCGGCCCAGATGGTGGACGGCGCGCTGGGCATGGCCTTTGGCGTGATCTCCAACACCCTGTTGCTGAGCCTGGGGGTGCCGCCCGCGGCCGCCTCTGCCGGCGTGCACACGGTGGAGACGTTCACCACGGCCGTTTCGGGCATCAGCCATGCGGTGCACAAGAATGTGAACTGGAAGCTGTTCCTGCGCATCGCCGTGCCCGGGGTGATCGGCGGAGGGCTGGGCGCCTATGTGCTGTCGAACATCGATGCCGGTACCGCAAAGCCGTTCATCCTCGTCTATCTGACCGGCATCGGCTTCTACCTGTTGTGGCGCAGCCGCCATTATCCGCCCAAGGAGAAGTCGCCCAAGATCGTCGAACCGCTGGGCCTGGCCGGTGGCTTCCTCGACGCGGCAGGCGGCGGCGGCTGGGGGCCGGTGGTGACCAGCAACCTGCTCGTCCAGGGTGCGAGCCCCCGCACCACGATCGGCACGGTCAACACCGCCGAGTTCTTCGTCACCTCCACGATCTCGGCGACCTTCATCACCCAGCTCGGCTGGGGTGCCTTCACCCTGGCGACGGTGGGCCTGCTGATCGGCGGCGTGATCGCGGCTCCCTTCGGCGCGCTGCTCGCCAAGCGAGTGGAGCCCAAGACGCTGATGCTGCTCGTCGGCATCGTGCTGACGCTGACCAGCCTGTACAATCTTTACCTGGCGTTGGGGCGGTAGGCTTACGCCGGCATCCCGACGGGTCTCACGGTCGTCCCCGCGCCTCAAGCCGTCATCCCGGCGAAAGCCGGGATCTCAGGCAGAAGCGCAGGACAGGAGCCGCACGAGATCCCGGTTTTCGCCGGGATGACGGGAGTGGGCGCGGGATGACGAATGTTGGCGCCGGCACGACGGATGTTGCGCGGGATGACGGACACTAGGCTTTACGCCTTGCTTACGCTCCGCCCTACATTCCCTCTCGAAGCTTAACGCCGATCCACCCCACATCCTCGCGCATGTGGGACAGCAGCAGGAACAGCCGCCACGGGCGGATACGGCGCGTCGGCGCGCAGGAAAGCAGATGGCAGCGGCGCTGGGGCCGGATCGTCGACTGGCTCGGCGCCTGTCGTCCGCTCGACCTGATCCTGGGCAGCATGATCGTGATCACCGTGATCGCGACGATCGCCCGCGCCCTTTGACGCCCTGCCCCTGATCCGGACCCTTCTCCTCCGGCGAGGCCTTGCCAAGCAGCCCGGATAGGGAGACCCTGCGGACCGGAGGGGACATTCGATGTTCTGGACGACCGGCCTGGCCATCGCGCTGGCGAACCTGCCCATGGCGGGGGCGGAGCTGAAATGCGGTTTCGCATCCCTGCAGCAAGGCGATCTCGAAATGACCGTCGCCGCCGTGCAGCAGGATGCCCTGCCGGCAAGCGTTACCCGCGTGCAGCTCCAGTCCTTCGATGCCGGGCACGGCTTCGCGCTCGGCGCGGTCTATTCCCCCGAAGGAACAGTGCTGGGACCGCCCACCGAACTGCTCGCCACGAGCCTCGTCGCGCTGGCGGGCGATGCGCAGGGCCCGACCGAGCAATTGCTGGCCTTCCCCGAAGGCGCGGCAAAGGAGGACGGGGTCTCCGGCTGGGTCGTCCATCGCCCTACGGCGCCGGAAGGCACTGCCAGCGCCTCCATATCGATGGGCCGGGCCGGCGCCGCGATAGTCGATCATGCCAATCAGGGCGGCGCCTATCGAATCGAGCGACGGGACAGGGATGGCAAGCTTCTCGGCGCGGGCACCGTACGCCTTCCGGCCGACGCCGTGACGAGCGCACTCTTCCTGAAGACGCGGACCGCCGCGATCGCGGGCCTCCAGCCCTGCCAGCTTCAGATGCGCCTGGGGCCGCCGCCGCCCGTGCTGCCGCCGGCACAGCGGCCGAAATAGCCCTTCCACCTTGCGGCGCAGCAGGATGCATCGCGGAACTCCCCTTCCACGCGTCATGTGAAGAGTGTGGTGTGGGGCACATAACTGCACGGCATTGCATATATATCAGTAGATCAATCAGTTTATCGTAACTGATCGACTAAACCGATCAACACGACCGGCTATTCCAATTTCACATTGCGATGCAGCGGGCCTATCTCGCCATTGCAACAACAACCCCCGTTCTGGAGGAATACCAAGCAATGGCTCTCATCGGCAGCACCATCAAGCCGTTCACCGCGCAGGCCTATAAGGAAGGCAAGTTCGTCCAGGTCACCGACGCGGACACGAAGGGCAAGTGGGCGGTGTTCTTCTTCTACCCGGCGGACTTCACCTTCGTGTGCCCGACCGAGCTCGAGGATCTGGCGGACATCTATCCGCAGCTCCAGAAGATGGGCGTCGAGGTGTACTCGGTTTCGACCGACACCCATTTCAGCCACAAGGCCTGGCACGACACCTCGCCCGCGATCGGCAAGATCAACTATTACATGCTGGGCGACCAGAACCACGTCCTGTCGACCAACTTCGACGTGCTCCGTGAAGGCCAGGGCCTGGCCGACCGCGGCACCTTCGTCGTCGATCCGGAAGGCGTGATCCAGCTGGTCGAGATCACCAGCGAGGGCGTGGGCCGCAACGCGGCCGAGCTGCTCCGCAAGATCAAGGCTGCGCAGTACATCGCGGCGCACCCGGGCGAAGTCTGCCCCGCCAAGTGGGAAGAGGGCGCCGAGACGCTGGCTCCGTCGCTCGACCTGGTCGGCAAGATCTAATCCCCTAGGCGCCCGCCAGCCCCCTTGCGGGCGCCACCAGCGGCCCGGGACGGACTCATCCCTTCTGTCCCGGGCCGTTTTGTATCTGAATTCTGTGGAGTTTCTGCCATGCTCGACGCAAACCTGACCCAGCAGCTCAAGGGCTATCTCGCGAACATCCGGGAGCCGATCGAGCTGGTCGCCAGCCTCGGTGACGATGCCAAGTCGCGCGAGCTGGAGGAGCTGCTGAACGAAATCGCCGCGCTTTCGGACAAGGTCTCGGTCGTCCGCACCGATGACGACAGCCGCAAGCCCAGCTTCCTGATCCACCGCACCGGCACCGATATCGGCGTGCGCTTCGCGGGCCTGCCGATGGGGCACGAGTTCACCTCGCTGGTGCTCGCCCTGCTCCAGGTCGGCGGCCATCCGAGCAAGGCGGCGCAGGAGCTGATCGAGCAGGTGAAGAACCTGGACGGCGACTATGTCTTCGAAACCTATTTCTCGCTGACCTGCCAGAACTGCCCGGACGTGGTGCAGGCGCTGAACCTGATGGCGGTGCTCAACCCGCGCATCCGCCACACGTCGATCGACGGCGGCCTGTTCCCGGCCGAAGTCGAGGCGCGTCAGGTGATGGCGGTGCCGAGCGTGTTCCTGAACGGCGAGCCGTTCGCCAGCGGCCGCATGGAGCTGGAGCAGATCGTCGCCAAGATCGACACTGCGGCCGGCGCGCGCACCGCCGCCAAGATCGCCGGCAAGGAGCCGTTCGAAGTGCTGGTGGTCGGCGGCGGCCCTGCCGGTGCCGCGGCGGCGATCTATTCGGCGCGCAAGGGCATCCGTACCGGCATCGCGGCGGAGCGCTTCGGCGGCCAGGTGCTCGACACCATGTCGATCGAGAACTTCATCTCGGTGAGCCACACCGAGGGGCCGAAGCTCGCCGCGCATCTGGAGCAGCACGTCAAGGATTACGACGTCGACATCATGAACCACCAGCGCGCCGCGAAGCTGGTGCCGGCCCGGCATGAGGGCGGGCTGCACGAAGTGGTGCTGGAGAGCGGCGCGAGCCTGAAGGCGCGCACCGTGATCCTTTCCACCGGCGCCCGCTGGCGGACGATGGGCGTGCCCGGCGAGGAGGAATATCGCAACAAGGGCGTGACCTATTGCCCGCACTGCGACGGCCCGCTGTTCAAGGGCAAGCGCGTGGCGGTGATCGGCGGCGGCAATTCGGGTGTCGAGGCCGCGATCGACCTGGCCGGTCTCGTCGCGCACGTCACGCTGATCGAATATGACAGCCAGCTGCGTGCCGATGCGGTGCTGCAGCGCAAGCTGGGCAGCCTGCCGAACGTCAAGGTGATCACTTCGGCGCTCACCACCGAAGTGGCGGGCGACGGGCAGAAGCTCACCAGCCTGACCTACAAGGACCGCAACCACGGCACCGAGCACCAGGTCGAGCTGGAAGGCATCTTCGTGCAGATTGGCCTGGTGCCGAACACCGAGTGGCTGAAGGACAGCATCGCGCTGTCGCCGCGCGGCGAGATCGAGATCGATGCACGCGGGGAAACCTCGCAGAAGGGCATCTTCGCGGCGGGCGACTGCACCACCGTGCCGTACAAGCAGATCGTGATCGCGATGGGCGCGGGCTCGACCGCGGCGCTCTCGGCGTTCGACTATATGATCCGGCTGCCGGACGAGTTGAGCGAGGCGGCGTAACTTTTCCCTAAGGACGAATTGGAGGGCCGGGCGCGATCCCGGCCCTTTTCCTTTGCGCGGGCGCGGGGCAGGATCGCGGCATGGCAGGCCTTCTCCCCCTGATGCTGGCGGTTGCTGCGTGGAGCGGCACGGTGGAGCATCGCACCGCCTTCGGATCGATGACGCTGATCCAGGAGGAATGGACGCGTGATCCGGGCCAACCTCCGATGATCCATGCGCCCAATGCGTGGAAGAAGCTGCATCTGCGCTGGCAGGCACCGGAGGGAGGCATGACCGTCGAGCTGACCGACGATGGCCAGTTCCTCGATTTCGCCATCAAGGGCTATGACTGCTCAAGCATGAGCTGGGGCTTCCGCTATGGCGGCGCCGTGGGCGAGCGGGACTTGTGGCGGGCAATGACGCAAGGGCTGCGCGACTTCGCCAAGGTCTGTCCAAGGGTTCCGGCAGGGCACCAGGCGAGCTACATGCGCGCATTCGCGGGCGCGTACGACGATTTCATTCCCGGAATCGAAGCCCTCAAGAAGCGCGCGATCCCGATGTTCGGTCCTTCGCTGAAGCGATGCCGCCCGATCACCCGGCCCCTCTCCTTGCCCTATGACACCGGCTGCGACAGCCGATGGTGACGCAGGGGTGACTTGATCGCCTTGCTCACTATATAGGCGCCTGACAATCGACACAGGCGATCAATGGCGCAGACCACCTACCTCCCCACGCTCAAGCAGCTCCAGTATCTCGTCGCGCTCAAGGACCATGGCCATTTCGGCCGGGCGGCGGAGAGCTGCTATGTCACGCAATCCACGCTCTCGGCAGGTATACGCGAGCTGGAGACGCTGATCGGCGTGGTGCTGGTCGAGCGGACGCGGCGGGTAGTGCGCTTCACGCCGCTGGGCGAGAGGATCGTCGAGAAGGCGCGGCGGGTGCTGCGCGAGGCCGACGAGCTGGGCGACCTGGCGCGCGCCGCCGGCCGACCGCTCTCTGGCGAGATGCGGATGAGCGTGATTCCGACGATCGCCCCCTTCCTGCTGCCGCGCATCCTGCCCAAGCTGCGCCGCGACTATCCCGACCTGAAGCTCTACCTGCGCGAGGAGACCAGCGGCCAGGCCTGCGAAGGGTTGCACCATGGCCGCACCGACTGCGTGCTGCTCGCCCTGCCCTATGCGTGCGGCGATGTGGAGACGGCGCCGCTGTTCGACGACCGGTTGTTCGTCGCGTACCGCGAGGGCGAGATGGATCCGAGCGCCTCGATCCGCCCGGCCGAGATCGACGAGACGCGACTGCTGATGCTCGAGGACGGGCATTGCCTGAAGGAACATGCGCTCGCCGCCTGCAACCGGCCGGAGATGCGCGCCGAGGCGACGATGATGGGCACCTCGCTGCACACCATGGTGCAGATGGTCGACAACGGCCTGGGCGTGACGATGCTGCCGGAGATGGCGGTGGACGCCGGGATCCTCGACCACACCCAGGTCGCCGCCCGCCCGCTCGACGCGGACAACGCCTCGCGGCGGATCGCGCTGGTGTGGCGCAAGGCGTCGCCAAGAGAGCGGGACTTCCGGCTGCTGGCGGACGTGCTGGCGGAGGCGCGGCCCTGATCAGTCGTTGAAGGCGACAGACAGGAAATCGGCGTGCGCCATGCGCTCGTGAAGCACAGTGACGATACCCACGGTCCCGTCCTCCAGCAGCTTCCAGTAGATCAGATGGCTTTTGTAGCGGCAGAAATGGCCGGCCACGCCGAACTCGACAGGAATGGGTCGCCACAGGGCGGTGCGGCTGGCGATCGCATCGAACGTGTCGAATAGGCCGTGATAATAGCGGTCGGCCTGAGCCTCGCCCCAACGATCAGAGCTATAGTGATAGATTTCCGCCACCTGAGCTTCGGCATGAGGAAGCAAGCGGTATCCGCTCAACGACGTTGCTGCTTCAAACGCGCCAGGAACTCGTCGCGCTCCACCTCGACATATTCGCTATCCGGTGTCGCAAAGCCGCGCTGCAGTTCAGCCTTGAGGGCCTCGAATTTCCCCTGCTCCACCCGCTCCCTGTCCTGCCGGATCAGGTGGCGGACATATTCGCTGGCATTCTCGTACAGGCCGTGCTCGCCGATATTCTCGGCGATGAATTCTTCGAGGGGGCCGTTCACGCGGACATTGAGGGTTGTGGCCATAAGCGCCTCCTTGTCACGATATAGTGGAATATCGTGGACGCCTCAACCTTGCCAGCGTTCCGCTGCCTCCGCATCGCTCTCGCGCGCCTCGACCCAGCTCGCCGCATCGCCGCGCCACTCCCGCTTCCAGAAGGGCGCGTCGGTCTTCAAGCGGTCGATCAGATAGGCGCAGGCCTCCAGCGCCTCGCGGCGGTGCGCGGCGGCGGTGCCGATGAAGACGATGCGCTCGCCGACTTCCATGCGGCCGACACGGTGGAGGACGGTGACGCCGAGCAGGCTCCAGCGGTCCATCGCCTGCTCCGCCAGGGTGCAGAGCGCATCCTCGGTCATGCCGGGATAATGTTCGAGCTCGAGCGCGGTGATGCCGTCGCCGCCGCGGACCACGCCGGTGAAGCTCGCCACCCCGCCCGCACCGCGCTCCTCAAGCGCCGCCAGCTCCATCGCCAGCTCGATCGGGGCGGGATCGATCGAGACGCGGATCATCCGCCGGTCACCGGGGGGAAGAGCGCGACTTCCTTCGCATCGCCGAGCGGCGTGTCGAGGGAGGCGAAGCGCTGGTCGATCGCCGCCCGCAGTTTGGCCGGGTCGGCAAAGGCGGCGGCGTGGCCGGGACTCTGCCCGGCGAGCCAACGGATCAGGTCGGCGACATTGTAGACCGCCTCGGGCGGATCGACACGCTCCTGCCCCACTCCCACGGCCTCGCGGACCCAGGCGAAGTAGAGCAGCTCCATCAGCTGTCCATGTGCCGCAGGCCGACGCGCAGATAGTCCCAGCCGGTGATCAGGGTGAGCGCGGCGGAGACCCAGAAGGCGGCGAGCGCGGCGCCCCACAGCCAGGGGAACGGCAGCGCGCCGGCGAGGATCAGGCCGCCCAGCGCGACCAGCTGGAGCATCGTCTTCCACTTGGCGAGGCGGGAGACGGGGAGCGAGACCTGGATGCCGCCGAGGAACTCGCGCAGGCCCGACACGGCGATCTCGCGGATCAGGATCACCAGCGCGGGGATCAAATGGAGGTCGGTGATCACCCCGCGCCCGGAGAGGATCAGCAGCACCGCGGCGACCATGATCTTGTCGGCGATCGGATCGAGGAAGACGCCGAGCTTCGAGACCGTGCCCTGGGCGCGGGCGAGATAGCCGTCGAAATAATCGGTGACGCCCATCAGGCAGTAGATCGCGAAGGCGATGCCGTAGCCGAGCCGCCATTCGGGCCACCAGAGGAACGCCGCGAGCAGCGGGACGGTGATGATGCGCGACAGGGTGAGGATGTTGGGCAGCGTCAGCATTCGCGGATGCTTACCACCGGTGCTGCCCTCTCGTCATCCCCGCTCCCCCATTTCGTCATCCCCGCGCAGGCGGGGATCCAGGGTGGCAGAGGGAATCCTGTTCGGCTCTGGATCCCCGCCTGCGCGGGGATGACGGAGTATATGGGGATGCGGAAGCCCGCCCTTACTTCACCAGTTTGAACCGGATCGCCTGGCCGCCGCCGGGCGCCAGCGCGAGGTCGAGCGTGTCGGCGCTGGTCACCACGCGCTTCTCGATCGTGTAGGCCACCGGCTTGGCGATATAGTCCGCATCCGCCGCGTCGCGGTAGATCTGCGCCTCGTAGCGCTTGCCCGGTGCGAGGAAATCGAGCTTCACCGGCAGTGTGCGGGCCAGCTCGTCGGTGATCGCGCCGAGATACCAGTCGGTGCCACCGCGCGGCTGGCGGGCGACGACGACATAGTCGCCGATCTCCGACGCCAGCGTCTTCGTCACTTCCCAGTCGGTCGGCACGTCGCGGATGAACTGGAAGGCATCGAGATGCTTCTCGTAATTCTCGGGCAGATCGGCCGCCATGTGGATCGGCGAATAGAGCACGACATATTCGGCGAGCTGCGCGGCCAGGGTCGACTGGTTGCGCTCGGTCAGCAGCGTCTTGCCATGCTCAAGGTCGAAGATGCCGGGGGTAAAGTCCATCGGCCCCGCCAGCATGCGGGTGAAGGGCAGGATCGTCAGGTGCTCGGGCGGGTTGGTCGGGCGGCCCCAGGCGTTGAACTCCTGCCCGCGCGCGCCTTCGCGGCTCACCCAGTTCGGCCAGGTGCGGCGCAGGCCGGTGTCCTTGACCGGCTCGTGCGTGTCCATGGTGATGTGGCGCTTCGCCGCCGCCTCGATCACCTTGAGATGGTGCTGGACCATGAACTGGCCGGCGAACCATTCCTTGCCGCCCTCATGATCGAGGATGTCGCCCGAATGGCGGACATAGCCGGTCTTCACAGAGGGCACGCCGACCTTCGCATAGAGATCGAGCGCGGCGTCGAGCTGGTTCTCGTAGTTCACCACCGCACCGGCGGTCTCGTGATGGCCGATCAGGTGGACGCCCTTGGACTTCGCATAGGCCGAGAGCATCGGCAGGTCGAAATCCGGGTAGGACTTGGTGAAGCTGAACTTGTCGCCGTTATTGATCCACTCGCCGTCCCAGCCCTGGTTCCAGCCTTCGACGAGCACGCCGTCAAAGCCGTATTTCGCGGCGAAATCCACGTAGCGCTTCACATTGTCGTTGTTGGCGCCATGGGTAGGCCCGCTGCCCCAGGTCGTCCGGTTGAGATGCATCTCCCACCACACGCCGACATACTTCCCCGGCTTGAACCACTTCTGGATGTCCGGAAGCTTGCTCGGCTCGTTGAGGTTCAATTCGATCCGGCTGTCGGCCAGCGCGCCGGGCGTGGTGCCGACCAGCAGCGTGCGCCAGGGCGTGCTGAACGGGCCGGTCTTCTTCGCGCCGACGCCGTCGGGCCAGGGCATCAGCCAGGCGCTGAGCTTGCCCGCCCCGTCGCCCTGGAGGAGCATGCTCGGGAAATCGACCAGCGCCGCCTCGTGGATCGAGAGATAGAGGCCATTGTCGCCCTTCAGCGTCAACGGCGTCTCGGCCAGCGTGATGCGGCGTGCATCGGTCTGGGTGTAGAGATATTCGTCGCGCTCCTGCCCGAGGCCCTCGTACCACCAGGCCTGGTAGCTGCCCCTGGTACGGAACTGGGTGCGATCGGCAGTGACGCCGACCGCCTGCCCCGCCGGGATGCCGGCATAGGTGTAGCGGAAGCCGATACCGTCATCGAAGATGCGGAAGGTGACCTGCATCGCCTTGTTGAGTGCGGTGTCGCCGACGATGGTGACGGTAAGTTCGGCGTGATTGTCGCGGACCAGACGCTGCTCGCCCCAGGGCTGTTCCCAGCTGGTGTCCGAGGCCGCGCGGCGGGCATCGGTGATCGCGGTGTAGCGCGTGGCCGGCTCGCCGGCGAAGCTGAGGCCGAGTTCCGAGGGGGCGATCACGGTCACGTCGCCGCGCTTCACTTCATAGCGCGCCGCGCCGCCTTCGACCGAGACGCACAGTTCCAGCACCTTGCCGGGCGACTGGGCGCATTCGCGGTCGGCCGCCAGGGAGGTGCCGGGCGCGGCGAGCGCGAGAAGCGAGACGAGGGTACGAGAGAGCATCCGGTTTCTTTCCTGTGGGGAGGTCATGATTTGAGGAACGCGGCGCGCAGGCGCTGGCGGAGCGATGCCCGCTCGCCGGGGCGCATCGTGCCGAGGGTGCCGCGCTGCGTGGGCGGGATATGGTCGGCGCCGTGATCGCCGAAGACATGCGCCTCGAACATCGCCCGCCAATAGGTGCGCTCGTGCGGTGGCAGATGCTTGTAGGCGAGCAGCGAGGCGAGGAAGACGTCGTTGGGCTGATCGAGCCCGACCGCGTCATCGCCCCACCAATAGTTCACCATCGCGTTGAACGGGCTCAGCGAGCTGACGTGGTGCCACCAGGTGCGGGGGATGAAAAGCGCGTCGCCGGGATCAAGGAATGCAACGCGGGCGGTGGCCAGCGCATCGGCGAACAGCGGGAAGCGGACGAAATCCGGCGCCTCCGGATCGACCAGCGAGAGCGGCGGCGGATTGTCGAGCGGGCCGACATAGAGGTTGGCGACCTGATCGGGCGGGAAGAGCAGAAAGCGGCGGCGACCGGCCAGGACGCAGGCCAGGTTATGGTCGCGATCGTTGTGCGTGCGCGTGTGGACCGGGCCGCCGACCCAGAGGCGCGGTGCGACGCCCGCCGGCAGCAGCGGCATCGGGTTCTGCGCGACGAAGCCGGGCATCTGCGCCGCCAGCGGCAGCATCTGGACCGCGACATAGGGTGGGTTCTTTTCCCCCGCGAGGCGCAGGATGCGATCGAGCGCGTCGCTGAGGCTGGCGCTGCGGCGGCTGAAGTTGAACTCGCGCAGGTCCGCGCCATAGCCGAACTTGCCCGCGGTGCGCGCGGGCGCCTCCATCACCGGGACGGGCGCGCCGCGATCATGGCCCTTGAGATAGGCGGCAAGCTCCCCTGCCCCGGCCCGGCCGGCGGCGAGCGCGGGCCAATGCTCGAACAGCCCCTTGAGGACGACGGGCACGCCGGCGTCGATCAGCTCGGCGAGATCGGCCGGCGGCGGCGCGGTGCGCGCGGCGACGCGCGGCAGGCCGTCGAGCGGGCTCGGCTCGGGATCGGGCACGCGGCGGAGCGGCTCAGGCACGGGCGAGCCACTCGGCCTGGGTCGGCTGGCGCAGCACCTGCTCGCGGACGAAGCCGAGCATGCGGCGGAACTGGGCCTTCACTTCCTCCGGCGGGACGCGATCGATCGCCGGCGGCCAGCTTTCGGGCTCGACGCCGTGGCCGAGGAACAAGGCGCGCCAGCTGTCCGGTGGAAGGTTCTCCTCCTCGAACGGGGCGAGCTCGGCGCGGGCGCGGAACAGGGCCATGGTATGGGCGAGATCCGTGGGGACTTCGGTCGCACGAGCGGCTTCCCAGAAGGGGCCGGTGTAGCGGGCGAGCGCGTAGTGGGCAGACTGGAAGTCGCGGAGGCGGTCCAGCGCTTCCGGGGTAACGCGGTTATACTCGGCGCGCTCGGCCTCGAAGCCGGCGCCGGCCGGGAAATCGGCGAGAAGCTGGACCAGGCTGACCTGGAAGCCGAGCAGGTCGATGCCGTGGACCGGATCGAAACTGGCACCGAGGGTGACGCTGTTGCCGGTCCAGGGCTGGGCCGGGCGGCCGGGCTCGACCGCGCGGATCACCGCGCCGGCGAGCGGGAGACCGGCGGCCGCGGTGGCGGCCGCGAGGGCCTCGTCGTCCGTCGCAAGGGCGCTCGACCAGGCATGGGTGACATAGGTCGCCGGGCGGCTCGGGTAGAGCGCTGTCCAGCCGGTGGGGCCGGCGCGGTTCTCGGCATAGACCGGGGTGTTCGCGAAGGCCGGGGCTGCGGCGGTGAGGACGCGGTCGACCGGGAAATGGGCACGCCAGCTGTGGAAGGTGGCGATGCCCAGGACACTGCCGGCATCAACGAACAGGTCGGCGGTCAGGCGCCGGCCATCGCCCAGATCGAGGGCAGTGATCGTCTCGCCCTGGCGTTCGACCTTGAGCTGCTCGGTCGCGTGGAGCGTCGCGCCGTGGCGGATCGCCGCCTCGCGGAGCAGCCGGGCATAGGGGATGGCCGGCAGGTGATAGCCATAGTCGCAGCGGCCATAGATCGCGTTCTCCTCGTCGGGGAACATGAGCCGGCCCTGCCGCGCGGCGGCGGCGGTGAGCGAGAAATCGTCGAGCGGGACGCTGAGGCCGTACCGCCGCGCCTTGACCCAATGGGCGAAGAAGTCGCCGTCGCCGATCCGGGCACCGGCCGAGCCATAGGCGTGGAGGAAGGGTGGATGGGCGCCGGCGAGATCGGTGAAGTTCTGGCCGAGCGTCAGGCTGGCGCCGGTCGCACGGAGCAGGCCGGCTTCGTCAAGGCGGAGCTGGTTGTGCAATGCCTCGAGCGCCGGGAAGGTCGCATAGGCGTCAGCGGGCGTGAGCGCGCTGGGCAGTTCGACCGCTTCGACCTTGACGCCCGATGGCGCGAGACTGCGCGCCAGCGCCGCGGCGGCGAGCCAGAGCGGGGCGTCGCGGCCGGCGACGATCACGGTGAAGGGAACGGTCATGCCGACACCGCCTGGTCTTCGGCCTTGCCGCTGCCGGCAGCGCAATAGCCGGCGATGAACTCGGTATGCGCGGGCAGCGACGCGGCGTTGGTGGCGATCCGCTCCCTCAGGTCGGCGAGGCGTTCGACCACTTCGTCCAGCGGCAGGCGATCGGCGAGACGATCGTGTGCGCGGGGCTCGATCCCCTGCCCGACCAGCACCGCCAGCCAGGAATCGCGCGAGAACAGACCGAGCTTGTAGTCGGGCGCGCGGCCGGCGGCGCGGAACAGCTCGATCTTGTGGGCCAGGCTGTCCGGCAGCGCCATCGTGCGGACATGATCCCAGAGCGGTTCACCGTGGCGGGCGTTCGCGGTGTAGTGGAGGACGAGGAAGTCGCGGGTGCGGTCGTAATGGATCTCGTAGAGCCGGTTGAACTCGGCGGCGAGGCGCAGATCGGGCGTGCCGCCGGGGAGCGGCATCAGTTTGGCGAGATCGGTGACCGCCGCCTGGATCAGGAAGATGCTGGTCGATTCGAGCGGCTCGAGGAAGCCCGAGGACAGCCCGATCGCGACGACATTGCCTTCCCAGCCCTTCGCCCGGCGACCGGCCTGGAAGCGCAGCAGGCGCGGATCGGCGAGCGGGGCACCGTCGATCGCGCCGAGCAGTGTCTCGCGGGCCTGTTCCTCGGAGCAGAAGGCGCTGGAGAAGACATAGCCGTTGCCGATGCGATGCTGGAGCGGGATGCGCCAGGTCCAGCCGCCAGTCTGGGCGGTGGCGCGGGTATAGGGGGTGATGCCGGCGACGCTGGCACAGGGCAACGCCATGGCGCGGTCGCAGGGGAGCCATTCGCTCCAGTCGTGCCAGGCGACGCCCATTGTGTTGCCGAGCAGGAGCGAGCGGAAGCCCGAGCAGTCGATGAACAGGTCGCCCTCGATTGTCGCGCCGGACTGGAGGGTGACACTTTCGACCAGTCCGCTTTCGGGGTGGCGGGAAACCTCGGTGATCTTGCCCTCGATCCGCCGCACGCCGCGCGGCGTGGCCCAGCCGCGCAGGAACGCGGCATAGAGGCCGGCGTCGAAATGATAGGCATAGGCGAAGGTCGAGCGGATCGAGCGGCTGTCTTCGTTGGGCAGGTCGAACACGCCCTCGCGGCACATCGCCGCGGCGAAGCAATAGTCGGCCAGCTCGCCGACATCGTGGCCCGCGGCGCGGGCGCGCAGCCAGAGATGCTGGAAATCGGTGCCGCCCCAGCGCTCGCCGAACACGCCGAAGGGGTGGAAATAGCGGCCGCCGGGCCTGTCCCAGCCGACGAACTCGATGCCGAGCTTGAAGCTGCCCTGGGTGGCGCGCAGGAACTCGGCCTCGTCGAGCCCGAGCATCGCGTTGAACTCGCGGATGTGCGGCAGCGTCGCCTCGCCCACCCCGACCGTGCCGATCTCGTCGGACTCGATCAGCGTCAGTGCATAGTCGGTATTGGGAAGCAGGCGGGTGAGGCCGGCCGCGCACATCCAGCCTGCGGTCCCGCCGCCGACGATGACGACGCGGAGAGGCGTCGCGGAAGGGTTCGACCTGGGCTGCATGGCACCCGCTCGTGAAGAGGAAAAAACTGGCGCCGCCGGGGAATGAAGCCGGCGGCGCCGAGGGGAGTTAGAACTTGAACCGGGCGCCGAACTGGAAGCGGCGATCGACCCGGCTCCAGTTTGCGTCACGGTAAACAGGCTTGGCGCCCGGCGTTGCCGTGGAGTCGCCGAAGATCTGCTGCTGGAACACCGTGGTGGTGCCGAGGAGATTCGAACCTTCGACCGAGAGTTCGACCCACTTGGCCAGCGAGAAGCGGATCGAGCCGTCGAGGAAGCCCGCCGCCTTCTGGAACACCGGCAGGCCGATGCAGCAGTCGAGGTTGTTGGTCAGGAAGCGCGAGCGCCAGTTATAGGCGAGGCGCATGCCGACCGGCCCCTTTTCGTAGAGCGCCACGGCGTTGAACGTGTGCTTGGAGATGCCCGCCAGCTGGTGCGAGTCGATCACCACGCCGCGGCCGCCCGAGACGTCGAGGCCCGCACCGAAGCCGCCGGTGCCGCCTGAGTCGAGTGCACCCTGGGTCACCAGGTTCGAGTTGTTGATCCCCGACTGGTCGACAAAGGTGTAGTTCAGCTGGGTACCGAGGCCGCTGAGCACGCCCGGCAGGAAATCGAAGAAGGTCTGGAACGCGACCTCGACGCCCTTCAGCGTGCCGCCATCGGCCGAGTTGCGCGGGCCGCGCATCTGCACCGTTTGGGTGGAGCCGTTGTTGGTGAAGCTGCGCAGGAACTCGCCATAGGAGATCGTGCCGTTGAGCTTCTTGTAGAAGCCGTCGATCGTGAACGAGCTGCTGCGGCCGAAGTAATGCTCGAAGGTCAGGTCGAACTGGTCGGCCGTGATCGGCTTGAGCGCCGGGAAACCCGATTCCGCCCGGAAGACGAAATTGTAGCCGGTGACCGTGCCCGCCCCGTTCTTGATCAGGTACTGCGAGTTGGGCGTGCCATCGAGGATCGGCCCCTGGATCGAGACGAAGTTGCGCAGCAGGCCGAAGTCAGGCCGCGACATGCCCCGCGAATAGCCGAAGCGGATGAAGCTCTTGTCGTCCAGGCCGAGGCGCAGGTTGAAGCTGGGCAGCCAGTTCTCGTAGCTCGACTTGTAGACGTTCGGGGAGCCGCCGCCGCTGGCGAAGGCCGAGACCGCCGGGGTGACGAAGCACATCGGATTGACCACCCAGCCCGCCGGCAGCGGACCGCCGCAGGGGACATAATTGTTGAAGGTGGTGGTCAGCGGATAGCCGACGCTGCCGTCCGAATCGATGTCGGTGCGGACATAGCGAAGGCCGATATTGCCGCGGATGTTGACCCCGCCGATATCCTTGCCCTCACCGCCGAAGCGGAGCATCGCATAGGCGGCCTTGGTCTTCTCCTTGACGTGCATCACCTCGGACGGGAGGTAGCAACCCTCGATCGTGGCATCGACGCGGTCGCAGATCGGCTCCCAGCCCATCGGCGAGCCGGTGGTGGTGCCGCTGACGCCCTGCACCAGCCGGGCGCGATCCATCAGCGTGGCGCGGTTCATGTAGACCAGCGGATCATTGGCGTAGACGCCGCCATTGTAGAAGTTGTCGCCGAGCGTGACCGACTCCCACATGCCCGCGCCATAGCCCTTGAAGGGCGCATGGGTGGCGTTGCAGCTCGGATAATTGCCACCGGTGGTGTTGTCGATGTTGAAGCCCGGGCCGTTGCAGTTCCACGAGGCGGCGACCGGCGACCAGTTGAAGGTCGAGTAGCGGACGGTCTGGCTGCGATCGGCATAGCGCACGCCGATCTTGAGCGAGTCGAGCCAGCTGCCCTCCTCGAAATCATAGGCCAGGTCGCCGCGCAGCGCGGTTTCCTTGGCGTCGTTGTGCTCCATGTGCGCCTGGATGAACGGCATCCAGTAATTGTGCGGGTTGGAGAGGCCGCCAGTGGCATAGTTCACGTTCGAGCCCGGCAGCAGCTTCACGTTGGGCGTGCCGTCGCTGTTCGTGCTGTACTGCATGTTGGCCATCGAGCCGACCGCGACGAGGATGTCGTCATTGGTCGTATTGGCCCAGATGTGCTGCGCATCGAGATTGAGGTGCAGCCGCTCGCCAATGTCCCAGCTGATGTTGCCCGACAGGTCCTGGGTGCGCTCGCGGTGATCGAAGTTGCGCGCCTCGTTCTGGAAATAGAGGCCGTCCTGCAGCGTGGTGCAGACCGACGGGGCGGCGCAATTGTTGACGAAGGGCTGGCCCGGCACGGCCGAGCCGGTGTTGATCGCTTCCTGGGTGCTGTCCCAGCTGCCGCGCCAGCTGCCATGCGCCTGGGTGAGCGTGCCCGAGCGGAGCATGCCGTCCGGGCCGAAGACGAAGGCCGAGGTGCCCGGCGCCGCACCGAGGATCGAGCTGGTGCGCGGGAAGAAGGCCGACTTGCCATAGGCGTCGCCCTGGAAGATCACATGGCTGGCGCGCTCGAGCCAGGCATTGTGATATTCGCTGTCGTTGTACTGGGCGGTCATGCGGAAATTGCCCGCATTGTTCTCGTACTGCGCCGCCGCCGAGATGCCGCGGCGGGTGCGGTCGTAATCGACCTGCGAGTAGCGGATGCCATCGGGGATATAGGCCCAGCCCGAGCCGCCGAATGGGTTTCCGCTGCAGGCGACCAAACCGTCGGAACCGACGATGCCATTGCCCTGGGCATTGGTCGAGCCGGTGGTGCAGAAGGTGTCGATCTTGTCCATGATCACGCTTTCGGTACGCGTGACGACATGGCTGCGGGCGAAATTGGCCATCAGGCCGAAGCGGCCGATATTGGTGTCCCAGGTGTTCGAGATCAGGCCCGAGAACTCGCCGGTCCACTCCTTCGAGCGGGTGCCATAGGTCGCCTTGGCATTGCCGGCGATCACCAGGCCCTTCTGGTCGAACGGCAAGCGGGTGCGCAGGTTGACCGTACCGGCCAGGCCACCCTCGATCATTTCCGCCGTCTGGTTCTTGTACGCGTCGACACCGCCCATAAGCTCGGGCGAGACGTCGTTGAAGTTGAGGCCGCGATAGCTGTCGGCCGAGAAGCTGTCGCGCCCGTTGAACTCGGTGCGGACGAAGGTGAGGCCGCGGATGAGCACGCTGGTCGGCTCGCCCGAGGGGTGCGTGGAGTCGTCGGTCGACTGCAGGCGCGAGGTGGTGATGCCCGGCACGCGCTGGAGCGCACCCGACACCGAGGTGTCCGGAAAGGCGCCGATGTCGGTCGCGGTGATCGAATCGACGACGGTGTCGGAGTCGCGCTTGATCGTCTGCGCGGTCTCGAGCGCCTTGCGGACGCCGACGACGACGATCGCGCCGCCGCTGCCATCGTCCTCCTGCACCGTTTCGGATGTGCTGGCCGGCGCGGTCTGCGCCTGGGCAATGCCGGCAAGGCCCATCAGGGCCAAGGCGGCTAGCGAGGCACTGCCCCGCAGGATGGTGGTCTGCTTCATCTTTCCTCCCTCCGTCGCGCCTTTGCGGCGCTGTTGCATGCAGGACGCCGCGGAGCCCCCGCCCCGCGACGTCGCGTCTAGATTTCGTGTCGGTGTGCAGAGGGGCGGATGCGCGAAAGCCGCGCAGGGCGAAGCCCGGCGCTGCTGCGCATGATCGCAAGCCGGCTGTGCCGCGCTTCCCCCAAGACACCCTCCTATGTGCCGGCGGCGCTCTGCGGCGCAGCCATCCACTCGAGCGACCCAGCCCGGGAAGCTCTTTGCGTAACTTTGCGTAAATTGAGCAAAGCCGCAAGAGGGAAATTTCCAAAAATGTTATCGGTATTATACTGTTATAAAATAACGATATAATCCCACTTATCGGGAAAATTCAGCCCTGAGGAGGTCGGCAAGCGTGAGTCGCGGAGTGCAATTTTACCTTGCAATCAATGCAAGTTTTGCACAACCTGGCACGACTATGCAAAGCCGTGCAAAGTCTTGCGCCCGCAAGGGGCTATTGACGGGAGCCGGTATCGGCGCTGGGCGGGAGCGTAAGCGCGAAGCCGGCCGCGATCAGCAGCGCGGCGGCGGCGAGGACCAGCGCATATTCGGCCTGGCCGTGGAAAACATGGCCGACCAGGGGGCCGAGCATCGTCGAGGCGACGAGCTGGGGGATCACCAGGAACATGTTGTGGATGCCCATGTAGACGCCGGCCTTGCCCGGCGGCACGCTGCCGGCGAGCATGGCATAGGGCATCGACAGGATCGCCGCCCAGGCCAGCCCCACCCCTACTGTAGGCAGCCAGAGCGCGAGCGGATCCTCGACCAGCAGGAAGCCGACCAGCCCGACCGCGCCGAAGACCAGGCACAGCGCATGCGTCGCGCGGCGGCCGAGCCGCTCGCCGATGCCGGGGAGCAGCAGCGCACCCAGTGCCGCGACGCCATTATAGCCGGCGAACAGCACCCCCACCCAGTCGGCGGCGGCATTGTAGCCCTGCGACGTCGGGTCGGCGGTGCCATAGTGGCGCAGCGCCAGTGCGGGCACGGTGTAGATCCACATCGCGAACAGGCCGTACCAGGTGAAGAACTGGACAATGGCGAGGCGCTTGAGCAGCGCGGGCATCGAGCGGATGTCCTCGACGATCTCGAGCATGCCGATCGAGGTGCGGCCGAGACGGCGCAGCCGGACGACCACCGCCTGGAGCAGCCCGAACAGGAAGCAGATGCCGGCGACGACATAGATCTCGCGCTTCCAGCCGGCGAGCGCGGCGGTGCCGGCGATCCCGGCCCCGGCCAGCATCCAGACGACGCCGTGGCGGACCAGCGAGGCGGCGCGCTCGGGCGAGAGGACATGCGGCGGCATCGCCTCTTCCGGCAGGCGCGGCGGCGCCGGGCATTCCGGCGTGGTGACGATCGTCCAGGTGACCGCGACGAGCAGGCACACCCCGCCGATATAGAAGGCGGTGCGCACCGATTGCGGCAGCAGATGGGGTTCGGGCTGGCCGCTGAGCCCCGCCCAATGGACCAGCATCCAGGGCAAGGCCGAGGCGAACACCGCACCGATGCCGATGAAGAACACCTGCATCGCGAAGCCGGCGGTGCGCTGGCTCTCCGGCACCCGGTCCGCGACCAGCGCGCGGAACGGCTCCATCGCGATGTTGATCGAGGCGGTGAGCACCCAGAGCATCAGGCTCGCCGCCCACAGGCTGGTGGCGTTGGGCATGAGGAAGAGGGCGAGCGCCGTGCAGACCGCGCCGGCCAGGATATAGGGGCGCCGGCGGCCGAGCGGGCCGCGGGTGCGGTCGCTCAGATGGCCGATGATCGGCTGGACGAGCAGCCCGGTGGCAGGGCCCGCGATCCAGAGGATGGCGAGGTCGTCGAGCTCGGCGCCAAGCGTCTGGAAGATACGGCTGGTGTTGACGTTCTGCAGGCCCCAGACGATCTGGATGCCGAGCAGACCGAAGCACATGTTCCAGAGTTGCAGCAGGCGGAGCCGGCCCGTGCCGGGCGCTGGCGTGCAGGCGATGTCGATCGCCTCGCTCTGCCGGCCTGCTTGCAATGCTCCCCCCTCACCGTTCTAAACATGCCGTATTCGGCTTTCCTCAAGCTTGGGCACAATGGGCAGCAGTAGCAACAACAATACGACGCTGCAGGATCTCGCGCAGCTGGCCGGTGTGTCGATCTCGACCGTTTCGCGGGCGCTGAACGACCATCCGCTGATCAGCGCGCGGACCAAGCAGAAGATCTGGGCGCTGGCGCGCGACCATGACTATCCCTTCCGCCCCTATATGCCGGCCGCGCCGGTGGGGGCCGAGGGGACGATCGTGATCGTCACCCCCTTCATGCGCGGGCGACCGCTGCCGCTGTCGCACCCGTTCTTCCTCGAGCTGCTCGCCAGCATCGGCGAGGCGGCGCGTGCCCGCGACTGCGACTTCACGGTGAGCCACACCACCCCGGCCAATTACGAGGACCTGGTCGCCACCACCACGACCAGCCGGGCGAGCGGCGTGATCTTCCTCGGCCAGTCGATGCTGCACGACGCGTTCAACCAGCTGACCCAGACCAACGCCAATTTCGTGGTGTGGGGCGCGCAGATGGCCGGGCAGCTCTATTGCTCGATCGGATCGGACAACCAGCTGGGCGGCCGGCGCGCGACCGCGCATCTCGCGCGGCTGGGGCGCAAGGCGATCCTGTTCCTCGGCGGCACCGATCCGGAATCGATGCAGCGCAAGCGCGGCTATGACGAGGCGCTGAAGGAAGCCGGGATCGCCGCCGATCCCAGGCTGGTGGTGCCGGTCGATTTCGAGCTCGAATCGGCCGACGCCGCGATCAGCCGGCTGCTACGCCGGCACGTCCATTTCGACGGGATCGTCGCCTCGTCCGACCTGATCGCGCTGGGCGCGATCCGCGCGCTGCGCCGCGCCGGCGTGTCGGTGCCCGGCGAGGTATCGGTGATGGGCTATGACGACATGCTGCTCGCCCGGCTCTCCACCCCGGCGCTCAGCACGATCCGCCAGGATACGTTCGAGGCGGGGCGGCAGCTGGTCTCGCGGATACTGGACCCCTCGCCCGATCCCAGCGCCGAGCGGTTGCCGACGGATTTGATCGTGCGGGAGTCGTGCGGGGCGTGACAAAACTCCCCTCCCTGCAAGGGAGGGGAGCAGAGAGGAAACCGATTAACCGATTGCCGCCGTGCATGCCGCTCGGCTATGCCCGCCCGACATTCGGCGGAAAAACCGCAATCAGAGGTGAAGGTTAGCTTATGCATGGTGCGGCGCTCGGTTTGATGCGGGAGCGCCGGTTCCTGCCGCTCTTCGTCACCCAGTTCCTCGGCGCGTTCAACGACAATCTGTTCAAGAACGCGATGATCTTCTTCGCGACCTACCAGATCTTCAACTCGGTCGAGGACGAAACCCGGTTCAGCGCGATCGCGACGGGCATCTTCATCCTGCCCTTCTTCCTCTTCTCCGCGCTCGCCGGCCAGCTCGCCGACAGCTACGACAAGGCGAAGATCATGCGGATCATCAAGGCCGCCGAGATCGGGATCATGCTGGTCGGCGCCTCGGGCATCTTCCTCAAGAACCTGGAGCTGATGCTCGCAGCCCTGGTCGGCATGGGCATCCACTCGGCGTTCTTCGGGCCGATCAAATACGCGATCCTGCCGCAGCATCTGGAGGAGGACGAAGTGCTGGGCGGCACCGGCATGGTCGAGGCCGGCACCTATATCGCGATCCTGTGCGGCACGATCGCCGGCGGGGTGATCAGCGCCAAGGCCGCCGCGTTCGCAGTGATCGGCGTTGCAGTGGTCGGCTGGATCGCCTCGCAGCGCATCCCCTCCGCGCCGCCGCTGACCAAGCTCAAGATCGACTACAACATCTTCCGCGCCTCGTGGCGGCTGATCTCGGCGACCATGCACATCCGCCGGCTCTATCTGGCGATCATCGCGATCAGCGTGTTCTGGACGATCGCCGCAGTGCTCGGCGTGCTGTTCCCGCCGCTCGTCAAGAACGTGTTCCACGCCCAGAAGGACGTGGCGAGCGTGTTCCTGGGCATCTTCTCGGTCGGCATCGCGCTGGGATCGGTGATCATCAACCGGCTGCTCAAGGGGCATGTCTCGGCGAAATATGCCGTGCGCTCGGTGCTGACGATGATGATCTTCGTGGTGCTGTTCTATCTCACCGCCCGCTTCTGGCCGGTACATGACGGCCCGCTGCTCAAGACCGCGCATTTCATCACCATGCCGATCGGCTGGGCAGTTCTCGGCCTGTTGCTGGCGATCGCGACCAGCGGCGGCATGTTCGTGGTGCCGCTCTATGCCTTCCTGACAACCACGGTCGACAAGTCGCAGACCGCACGTACCGTGGCGGCGAACAACATCGTCAATTCGGGCTTCATGGTGTTCGGGTCGGTCGGCATCTTCGGGGTGAGCAACATCCCCGGAGTCGGCGTGGCCGAGTGCATCCTGGTGGTGGTGGCGCTCTGCCTGGCCTCGGCCTGGTGCGCCCACCGCCTCTACAAGGCCGAGGACGCCCCGCACGCACCGGATGTGCTGCCGTAACGCTCCTCCCCTGCAAGGGGAGGGGGACCGCCGCGGAGCGGTGGTGGAGGGGTAGCGCGCCTCAGGCTTCATCGCTCGTGGAGAATACCCCTCCACCAGCTTCGCTGGTCCCCCTCCCCCTCCGGGGGAGGATCAGCAACGCCTCAGGCGATGAACGTGAAGAAGCAGACGAAAAAGGCGGTGAAGCTCAAGGCGAAGAGCTTTACGTCGCTGTCGTCGCGCAACTTGCGCTGCTGCGCCACGGCGCGGCGGACATAGCGGCGGAACGGATGGCGGCGGGGGGCATAGCCCTCAAGGACGAGCTGGCGTTGCATGCCAGCAGTTAACGACTTCTTAACTTTTGCTGCCAGCGCTAGCTTTGGTTAACCGAGTCCAACTGCGGGACGGCATTTGGTTAGCGGGGCGCGGGCCCCGTGCTCGCCCGCACCATCAGCTTGTGCTCGAGCGTCACGCGCGATTGCGGCGCTGTCCCGGAAAGGATCAGCTCCGCCGCCGCCGAGGCCAGCTCGTGCACCGGCTGGCGAATCGTGGTGAGCGGCGGCCAGACCGCGCGCGCCAGGTCCGAATCGTCGAAACCGGCGATCGAAAGCTGGGCCGGCACTTCGATGTCGCTCTCGTGCGCAGTCGCGAGCGCGCCGGCGGCCATGTCGTCATTGCCGGCGAAGATCGCGGTGGGCCGGTCCTTCAGCGCGAGCAGCTCGCGCGCGGCGGCCGCGCCCGAGGCGAAGTCGTTCTCCGCCGCGACGACCAGCGCCGGATCGAAGGCGATGCCGTGCGCCTCGAGCTCGGCCCTGTAGCCGGCGAGACGGTCCGCGGACGAAGCGTGGCTCTCGAGACCACGGATCATCGCGATGCGCCGATGGCCGAGCCCGATCAGGTGCGCGGTCAGCTCGCGCGCGGCGGCGACGTCGTCCATCGAGGCAGACATGCCGGCATCCTTTCGCGTGCCCGGCGCGATGCGGACATAGGGCAGGCTGCGCCGATCGAGCTCGTCGAGCAGTGCCGTCGCCTCGGTCACCGGCGGCGACAGGATCAGGCCGTCGAGATGCGTCTCGTCGATCAGCGCCAGCACGTTGGAGACCAGGTCCGGCGACTGGCTGTCGATCGGCTGGAGGAGCAGGCGATAGCCCAGCTCGGTGCAACGCTGCTGCGCGCCGGTCTGGACGTGATAGATGTAATAGGGGCTGGGATTGTCGTAGAGCAGCCCGACCTGGAACGACTTGCGCCCGGCGAGCGTGCGGGCGGCATGGCTCGGGCGGAAGTTGAGCCGCGCGACGACTTCCTCGACACGGCGGCGCGTCTCTTCGCTGACATGCTTTTCGTTGTTGAGCACGCGGCTGACGGTCTTGAACGACACGCCTGCGATCTTCGAAACTTCCTTGATCGTCGGACGACTGGACATCGCTTTCCCCACCGGGAGGCAGCCCCGGCCCGTGACAGCCTTATTTGACAGCGCTGGCAGTGCGCAAGCACAGAAGCAGGGCAATGGCCCCGCTTCCACCCCTTCCTGCCGCGGACTGGCGGATCGAGCAGGAGCGCAATGCGGACGGACTTGATGCTGCGACCCGACGTCAACCGGACGCCGATCGGCTTAAGAGGCGATCGGGACAGGCGAGAATGCGACATGCGTTCAAGCCGCTGACGGGCATATTCAAGGAGAAAGCACCCTTCCTGCGCTAGGCTGCCGCGTGACAGCCGCGGCACGGCGCGGGGTGACTGGATCCCTACCCGCTCGCGCTTGCTGGCGCCGGCCCTTTGGGGGGCCGTGAGGGCCCGTGCAGGGGGACTGCGCGGGCCCTCTTTGCCACTGCCCCACACCGGCCTGCAGCAACCGATTCCCATGCAAAGGGCGCCGCGGTCCCCCCACCACGGCGCCCCACCCCTCCCCCGAAGGGCCGAGAGCCCGCACAGCATGGCCGCGCGGGCTCTCTTGCTACTTGTCGTTATCGGCCTCGTCCTCGCCTTCGCCATCGCCCTCGAGATTCCGGGAAGGGTCCTGGTTGAGCGAGAAGCCGCCGCCGATAGCGACCTGCAGCGTCTTGAGGGCGTCGCCAGCGTCGGCGCCCGATTGGGTGAAGCTGATCACCAGCGTGCCCGGGATCACGGTGAGCAGATAGTTGGCGGAGAGCGCCAGCGTGCCCTGCCCGATCGCATAGCTGCCCACCTGCTCGCCTGCCGCACGAGCCAGCCCACCGGTGAAGCCGTCGCCGTTCACCACCGAGCCGTTCGACACGGTGTAGCCGAACACCGGATCGGGCTGACCGAAGATCTTGGTCGTGCCGTTCACCGTGACGGTCACGGCGCGGCGGGTGATGTCGGCGGTCACCGGGGTGCCGGACAGAGTGACCGAATAGTTGGCCGCATCGGCCCCGGTCAGCTCCAGGCCGCTCACCTGCACGGTGCGGCCGGTGCCCGCATTGGCATCGGCGAAGCGGTAGCTGGCCGTGCCGGTGACCGTGTCGCCCGAGATCAGGCCGGCCAGCGCGATCCGGCCGGTGGTGGCGGTGGTGCCGTCATAGGCCCGGCTGTCCGCCGTCGCCGTGGCGGTAATCGCGCGGGGCGAGATCACCGCAGTGCCGGTGGTGGTGCCGGTGATCGTGTAGTTGCCGGCATCGGCGCCGCCCAGCGTCAGGCCGCTGGCGGTGGCGGTGCGGGTGCCGGCATTCTTGCTGTCGAAGGCGATGCCGCTGGTACCGACCGTCACCTGCTCGCCCGAAAGCACGCCGTTCAGGCTCAGCGAGCCGGTGGCGGCGGTGGTGCCGTCATAGGTCTTGCCATTGGCGGCCAGTGTGGCCGTGATCGCCTTCGCCACGATATCCGCGAGGTCGGTCGCCATTGTGCTGGCGATCACATAGTTCCCCGCGTCTGCGCCCGAGAGGCTGATGCCGCTCGCGGTTACGGTCCGGCCGGTGCCGGCATTCTTGTTGTCGAAGGCCATGCCGGTGCTGTTCGCCGACACCGTATCACCGCTCACCACCCCGTTCAGGCCCAGCGTGCCGGTGGCGGCAGTGGTGCCGTCATAGCTGCGGTCGTTCGCCGTCAGCGTCACGGTGATCGCCTTGGCGAGGATGTCCGCTAGGGCGGTCGCCGACAGGTTGACGGTGTAGTTACCCGCATCCGCGCCCGACAGGGTGATGCCGCTCGCGGTCACGGTGCGGCCGGTGCCGGCATTCTTCCCGTCGAACGCCAGGCTGCCATTGGCGCTGACCTGGTCGTTACCGACCACGCCACCCAGCGTCAGCGAGCCGGTGGCGGCGGTGGTACCGTCATAGGTCTTGCCGTTGGCCGACAGCGTCGCGGTGATCGCCTTGGCGCGGATGTCCGCCAGGGCCGTCACGCTGGTGCCGCTGAGCACATAGTTGCCCGCGTCATTGCCCGAGAGCGCGATGCCGCTCGCGGTGACGGTGCGGCCGGTGCCGGCATTCTTGCTGTCGAAGGCGTAGCTGCCGTTCGCGCTCACCTGGTCGTTGCCGATCAGGCCGTTCAGCGTCAGCGCGCCCGTGGCGGCGGTGGTGCCGTCATAGGTCTTGCCATTGGCCGACAGCGTCGCGGTGATCGCCTTGGCGAGGATGTCCGCCAGCTCGGTGACCGTCGTGGCGGCGAGGACATAGTTGCCCGCATCGGTGCCCGACAGGGTGAGGCCGCCGGCGGTGACCGTGCGGGTGCCGGCGTTCTTGTTGTCGAACGCCAGGCCGGTGCCGTTCACGCCCACCGTATCGCCCGCGAGCACGCCGTTCAGGCCGAGAGAGCCGGTGGCGCCCAGGGTGCCGTCATAGGTCTTGTCATTGGCATTCAGCACCGCGCTGATCACGCGCGGATCGATCACCACCGTGCCGGGGACGAAGGCGAAGGTGTAGCCCATCTCCGAGGCGAGCGTGCCCAGCGCGCTATAGGCGAAATAGGTCCCGGCATTGCGGCCGACGCCGCTGATCTCCGCCGCGCCCGACCAGGCATTGGCGGCACTGTCGCCATTGACCAGGCCCGTGATCGCCGTGGTGACGTTGGGCACGGTGCCGTCATAGACCAGGTGCAGGCTCGACGGCGTCACCGTCAGCACCGGGCGATAGCCATAGACGAAGCGGTTGCCAGCGTTCGGCGCCGTGGCGAAGCTGCCGGTGGCGAAATCATAGGCGTCGCCATAATAGCTGACGCCCGCCAGCCCGCCGAAGTCGTTGCCCGGATCGGAGATGCCCGGGTTGCCGCCGGTCTGGGTGTAGACCAGCCAGCGGCCATTGGCCGCGCTCAGTGCCGAAGCACCAGCGAAGTTGGCGAACAGCCCGTCCGAGGCGAGCGTGATCGCATCCCCGCCGGCCGAGGAGACGATGCGGCCGTCGGTGCCGATCTCCATGCCGCCGTGCGAGGCGATCGTGACCGCGCCGCCATTACCCTGGACCAGGCCGTCGATCACGAGTGCGGCGATGGTGTTGAGCTTCAGCCCGTTTGCCGAGAAATCACCCAGCACGCCGATCCGGTTGTCCCCACCCAGGGTCGCGGCGCCGGTCGCCTGGCCCTGCAGGCGATCGGCCGCGATATAGCCGCTGCTCTGGCTGAGCGCCCCGGTCACCCCGAGGTTCAGCGTGCCACCGACTTCGATCGCGCCGTCCAGGGCGAGATCGGCCAGGTTGCGGAGCGCGAAGCCGCCATGGACCGCAAGTCCCGTCAGGCGGGCGACGTGCGAGCCCGTGCCGCCGGCATCGAGATCGACATCGCCGTTCACCGTCACTACGCCGAGCGTGGCGGCGGAGACGCTGGCGCCGGTGATCGCCCGCGCTGCCTGGAGCGACACGTCGCCGCCGGTCACATTGCCGAGGGTCAGGCTTCCAGTGCTCGCGGCGAGATTGACGGCGAAGTTGCCCCGGACGTCGCCCAGGCTGGTATTGCCCTGGCCGCTGATATTGATGTGGCCGGCACTGGTGGTCACATCGCCCAGGATGAGCCTGCCGGTCGGGCCCTGCACGGCGATCGCGCCCACCGCATCGATGTTGCCGGCGGAGAAATCACCGTTCCTGACGGAGACCTGCACCGTACCGCCGTCGATCGAACCCAGCGCGCTGGCCTCGTAGAGGTTGATCGCGACATTGCCGCCGGCCTGGATGGTGGTGCCAGTCAGGTTCGCGCCATAGTTGGTGAAGACGTTTCCTGTCGTGACCGAGGCCGCATCGGCCGCGCCGAAGCGCAGGTCTCCACCGGCGATGAGCGACAGGCTGTTGGCGCCGGTATCGAAGTAGCGGGCGCTGGCGAGTGACAGGTCGGTGCCGGCGGTCAGGCTGATCGCGTTGCCCGCCTGGAGGTTGCCGATGTTGAGCAGGCCATGTGCGGCGCTGATCGAAATCGCCCCCGCGAACAGGAAATCCGTAGAGCCGAAATCGAAGTCGCCGGCCGTATCGGTGATGATCAGCGACCCCGCCCCTCCGGACCCGGGCGCCAGGGTCTCGCCGGCAAAGTCACCGGCGGTGAGCGTGTAGTTGTTGTCCACGCCGACCGAGTTGACCACCTCCGCGGTGCCGGTGCCCGCGTCGATGGTGACGTTGTGGCCGAACACGCCGTACAGGCGGACGCCCTGCCCGATCGCCGTGACGTCGCCCTGGGCATCGAGCGACAACAGGCCGGTGATCGCCCCGTGCTGCGCCTCGACATGGATGTCGCCCGAGGAGATGAACACGCCGCTGGCCCCGAGATCGCCGGCCGTATCGATGATCGTGACGTCGCCGAACGCGCCGGCGCCGCCGGCCAGGGTGGGATGGAGCGCGTCGCCGCCAAAGTCGGCCGCGGTCAGCGCGTAGCTGCCGCCGCTGTTCCCGACGTCGAACATCGTCAGCACGCCGTCCACCGAAGCGCTGATATTGTGGCCGCGGAGCTGGTTGATCCCCAGGTCGCCAGTGCCGACCGCGATGGCCACGTCACCCGCATCGGCGCGGACCGCGTCGAACACGCCGGTCACCCCGGACAGGTTGATCGAGACGTTCCCGCCCTGCGAGACAACGATCCCGCCGCCGCTGTTGCCGCCAAGCGTGCCGCCGGTCGAGACCGTGTTGTTGCTGCCGGGCGTCGCGCCCGCATCGGCGCCCAGCGTGACGTTGCCTTGCGCATCGAGGCGGAAGCCGCCGCTCGCGATGACGGTACGCACCGTGAGCGCGTCGCCACCGAGAAGCACCGCGGCCGTGCCGGTGCCGGCATCGAGCCGGTCGATCGACAGGTCGCCGAAGCTGACGTTGACGCCGACATTCTGTGCCCGGACCAGGTCCAGCGCCGCGGAATGATCGAGGTTGACGAACGCGCCGCCCGAACCGGTGACCGAGACGGTACCGACCGAGCCTGCGGCGCGTTCGAAATAATTGTCGGCGGTGATCGAACTGGCATCGTCCGCACCGAGCTTCGCTGTCCCGGTGACGCTCTGCACGCTGAGGCTGCCGGTGGTGCCGTTGAGCTTTGCCTGGCGCAGCGTCGCATTGCCCATCAGCGAGAAGACGCTGATGTCCCTGCCCGCGCTGGCGGAACCGGCGATGGCGGACCCGAACTGCGAGGTCAGGGCCACATCGGTCCCGGCCTCGACGCCACCGGTCACGGTGAGCCCCGTCTTGCCCCGCAGCGTCGCGCTGCCCGTGCTGGCGCTGACGTCGGAAACCTGGAAAGCGCCCACCGTGCTGGAGACGTCGAGATCTGTTCCAGCCCAGATCTGGCCGAGATTCAGGGCATTGGCCTCGCCGGTCACCCCACCGTGGATCGACCAGACCGAGCCATTCTCGAGCAGGCCGGCGACATGGAAATCGATGTCACCGTTATAGTTCAGCGTCAGCCCGCCCAGGTTGAGGCTGCCCAGCCCGGTCAGGCTCCAGCTGCCCGCCCTGTCGCCGATCGGCGAGAGCACGGAATGGAGGAAGCTGGCACCCGTCAGCGTGTAGTCGCGACCGACCGAGACCTGGCCGACATCGACCGTGCCGGTGCCGTTGAGCACCACGTCATAGGCGTTGTTCGCCTCGGCCAGCGTGATGCTGGCGCCGTTGACGGTGAGCGTGCCGTCCATGGCAAGGCCCGCACCCAGTATCGCCGTGCCACCGAGCACATTGCCGGCAGCCGTGATCGTGGTGTTGCGGCGGGCCGCGATGGTGCCCGACAGGGTGAGGTCGCCGGCAGTGTCGGTGATCAGGATGTCGAGCGGGTTGCCGCCCAGGATGTTGAACGCGCCCACGCCGATATCGCCGGCAGTGACCGAATAGACTCCCGACGTGGTGATCGAGCTCGCCGCCAGATCGGTGCCGGCGAGCAGCGTGATGTTCGCGCCGGAGACATTGCCCAGCAGCAGCTGGTTGTTCGACTCCGCATGGACGTCGCCCGCCGCGGAGATGTTGACCGCGGTGTTGTACATGGTGTCGACGCCCAGCGTCGCGTCGCCGGTAGCCAGGACGGTCACCGTGCCCGGCGTAGCACCGACGCTGTAGTCAACGGTGTTCGCATTGGAGATCGAGCCGGCCGCGGCTCCGAGCGTGACGTTATGGCCCGAGATCAGCGCATTGTAGCCGTCGCCGGCCACATCGTTGTTGCCGAAGCGATTGAGCGTGCCGACCGTGACATTGCCGGTGGCGGTCACCGCGATGTCGTCGCTGGTGATGATGCTGTCGATCGTCAGGTCGTTCGCGCCGCCATGAACGGTGACGTTGTTGCCCGACAGCTCGCGCATATAGCCGCCCGCGGCGGTAATGCTGATATCACCGGAGGTACCGATGCCGGCAGTGTTGGTGAAGTTGCCGCCAATGTTCAGCGTGACGTCGCCCGAGCCGAGATTGCCGATCAGGGTCAGGTCGCCGGCGTTGGTGAAGCTGAACGCGGTGCCGCCATAGGCGCTGCCCTGCAGCCGGTTGACATGGTTCTGCCGCTCGGCCGTGATGCCGTAGCCGTTGAGCGTCAGCAGATCGGCGGTCAGCGATCCGCCCGACTGGGTGAGCTGGCCGTTCGCGTCGATCACAGCACCCATCGTCACGACGATGTTGCCGGTGAGATCGAGCGAGCCGGCGTTGTAGATCTGGAAGTTGCCGGCGTTCACGTCGCCCAGCGCGCTGAAGCTGACGTTGCGCGGATTGGTCGGCGTGCTGACGAAGTTCGCCCAGTTCCCCGGAGTGAACACGTTGAGCGTGCCGCCGCTGACCGGATCCGCGCCAAGGATGTTGATGTCGCCGCCCGCCGTCAGCGTCATGGCCGAGCTCGCGCCGGCGGTGAGCGCGCCGGCGATGTTGAGCGCGCCGCTGGTCTTGAAGGTCAGGTCGCCGCCAGCGGTCAGCCCGTTGAGCCGGCCGATCGTGTTGTTGCCGCCGAGCAGCGCATCGCCGGTCGCCATGCCCTGGATGTTGGCGGCGGTGATGACCGAACCGCTCGCCTGGGTGATCGAGCCGTTGGCGGCGCTGAGGAATACACCGCCCCCGCCGCCCGCCTGGACGGCTCCGGTGATATCCACCGACGCGGCGCCGAGCCCGATATAGCCGCTGCCGGCCAGGATATCGCCGAAATGGCCGATAGTGTCGGTGCCGAAATTCAGACCGATGTCGCCGGTGTTGTTCTGGGCGCTGATCGTGCCGCTGATGGCGCTGTGCACGCCCGAATTGGTGATCGCGCCATTGGCATGGAGCGACAGGTCACCGTCGACGACCGCGTTGTTCAGGTAGATCGCGCTGCTCGACGCGTTGATGCTGGCATCGCCGTTGAAGTTGAGGTTGAGCTCGAGCTGGCTCGACGGGGTGGTGATGTTGCTCAGCGTCGCAGTGCCTGCGCTGCCGGTGTTGATGAGGCTGATCATCCGCGCCCGCAGCGCGCCGTTCGAGCCCATCCCGAGCGCGAAATCAGTCGCCAGGCCCGAACGGACAAAGGCGATGCTGTTCGAGGCGTTGATAGAGCCGGTGATCGCGGTCTGGCCGACGCCGAGCGAGATATTGTCGCCGAACAGATAACCGAGGCGGTCGATCACATTGTCGCCGGTCAGCTCGATATCGTTGCCGGTGGCATCGACGTTGAGCAGGCTGGCCTTGACCGAATCCGCGGTGATGCGGCCGACGGTGAGGTCGACCGTGCCCGGGGACGAGATCAGGTTGCCGCCGATGATGTTCGACGTGGTGATGATCGTGATGTCGCCGTTCTGTGACACCAGCCGGTCGATATAGTTGAAGGTGCCGCCGTTAAGGTTGATCTCACCAGCCGCGGTGACGTCGACAATGTTGGCGGTGAACAGCGCTCCGGGATTGGTGACGCTGCCGGCGTCAGAATAGAGGCCGAACTTGCCGCCCACGACGCTGTTGCCGCTGGCCCAAAGCTCGATGTCACCCACGTTGCGGAAGAGGAAATCGCCACCGGTGGTGACCAGTCCGAGCTGGCCGACCACATTCGCCTGGCGCAGGTCCGCGCTGCCCGCGTTGACCGCCAGCGACTGTGCGGTGATCGTGCCGCCGGTCTGGGTGATGCCCGAGGCGCCGTTCAGCGACACGGTGGTGCCCGCCGTGACGTCGTCGGTCAGCTGATAGGCGCTGGCGCTGTTGTAGGTCAGCTCGGTGCCGGCGCTGAGCGCACCGACGGTGCCGATCGCATTGCCCTGGTTGAGCGAGAGCGAGCCATGCGCCGAGGCAGTGATCGAGCCGCCGTTCATCGCGTTCGACTGCCAGATATTGCCGTTGGTCGAGGTCAGATCGATCGCGCCCGTGGTCCCGGCATCGATCCCGCCGACGGTGAAGGTCCCGTCGTTCACGAAAGTCACATCGTCGCCGCTCAGCGAGACATCGCCGCCGGAGGAGATCAAATTGGCCGCATCGAGCGTGACGTCGCCGGCGCCGTTGACGTAGAGCCAGCCCGCATTGATCCGCCCGCCGGTCTGGTCGACCGCGCCGCCAGCAGAGAGGCTGAAATAGCTGCTCGCATCAATGTTGCCGGTCAGCGCGACCGCATCGAGGCTCTTGATCACGACATCGCCGAAAGCGCTGCTCAGCGTGCCGAGCCCGGCGATGTGATTGGCGGCGCCATCGAGGGTCACGCTGCCATAGCCGCTCGCGTTAAGCAGGTTGGCGGTGATCGAACCGGAGGTCTGGCGCACGAAGCCGCCATTCGCGGTGCCGCCCAGCGTGACGGTGTCGCCGCGGATATCGCCCTGGATATCGAGCAGGCCCGACAGGATCGAGACGTCGCCGGCCGTCGTCGTGGCGCCGAAGACATAGCTCAGATTGCCGGTGATCGAGATGCCGGTCGCCGCCTGAAGCGTGACCCCGCCGCTGTTGACCGCGCCGCCCGCCATCGAGATCGACCCGGTTTGGCTGGTCAGGTACGTGTTGTGCATCCCGTTCTGGATCGCACCGGCGAGAGTGAAACTGCCGGCGTTGACGAACTCGAACTGGTATCCATTGAACCCGCCGAGCGACGCGACATGGCTGGCGGTGTTCAGGAAGACGCTGCCGCCACCGACCGGGTTCAGGGTCAGCAGGCCGGCGGTGATGTTGCCGCCGCTGATATCGCCGACGGTGTTGATCGTCACATCGTGGGTGCCGGCATCGATCGCGTCGATCGCCAGGTTCACGCTGTTGTTGATGGTGAGATCTGCGCCGGTAGAGATCATGCCGATGCGGTCGATCTGGTTGCCCGTCTGATCGAGCACGACATTGGTGCCCGTCGCCGAGAAGGTGCCCGCGAGGATCGAGGTGCCGGCGAGCTGGGTGACCGCACCGCCGTCCGAGATCATTTCGACGATGTGGCCGGCCGCGCTGATGTTGCCGAGCTCGAAATCGCCGGTGTTGCGGAAGCGCAGGTCCTTGCCGTTCGAGTTGAGCATCGCCTGGGCGACGTCGTTATGGCCGAGCAGGCTGATACCATTGGCCGCGGTCACGCCGCTGGTGGCCTGGAGCTGGCTGGTCTCGATCACCCCGGTGGCGGCGACCTGGGTGATGTTGCCGCCCGCGCTGAGCTTCACCAGCGTCGGCGCGGTGATCGTGCCGGTCAGGCTCAGATTGCCAGCCGTGTTGAAGGTGAAGCTGCCATCGGTGGCGACGTTCCCGATTCCGCCGATCGTGTTGGCCTGATCGAGCACGATATCGCCGTCGAGCGAGGTCGCGGACAGCGATCCGGCCGAGATCGCGACGGTCTGGGTGATCCCGCCGCTGTCCGAGGTCAGCGAGAGCTGGCCCGCCGCGCTGACCGGGCCGAGCAGGATCGCGTTCGTCGAATGGAAGCTGATACCGCCGCTGGTCGAGACCAGCTCGCTGGTGACCAGCGGCTCGATGTCGTTGGCACTGTCGAGCGTGATGTTGCCGTTCGCATGCACGACCATGTTGCCGGTGGTGATCACCCCGCCCTGCTGGATGATCGCGCCGTTGTTCGAATAGAGCGAAACCCCCTGGGTGGGCGCGCTGATGTCGTCGGTGAGGACCAGGTCGCCGGCATTGGTGAGCGTGATGCTGCCCAGAGCACCAACGTTGCTGACCTTGCCGAAGCGCGCGATCGAATTCGCCCGGTTCAGGTTGATGCCGGCATAGGCGGTCAGCGTGGCAGTGCCGCCCACCGTCATCGTGGTGCCGAGATTCTGGCCGATGATCCTGCTGTCCGACAGCAAAGTGAGGTCGCCGCCCACGCTGAGGTTCGACAGGACGAGCTCGCCATAGTTGCGCAGGCGCAGATTGCCGGTGGTCGTGCTCAGGTCGCCCAGGGCATCGAAATTGTTCGCGCCGAACAGGTCCAGCCCGGTGCTTGCGTGGGCCGAGAAGTTCGCCGTCACGATCGCCCCCACGCCCTGGGTGATCGCGCCGGTGGTGGAATTGAGCGTGACCGAGCTGCCGACCAGGCTGCCGGCAAGGCCGTAATCGCCATGCCCGGTATAGCTGATCGCGCCATTCGTGCTCAGGCCGCCCAGCTGCACGAGCTGGTTCTCGCCGGTCAGCGTGATGTCATCGACCGCATTGGCGTTCAGAATGCCACCGGTGATGATGCCCGCGTTCTGCGTGATCGAGCCCGTGCCCGCGCTCAGCCGGACATCGCCCGCGTTCCCGGCGGTGACGTTGCCGGCCAGCACGACGCCACTGGCGCCGGTATAGGTGATGTCGCCGGACTGGGTCGTCAGGCCATAGATGGTCCCGATGGTGTTGGCGGAACCTTGCAGGTTGATCAGATTGACCGCGCTCGCATCGAGCCCGCCGGCCGTGACCGAACCGCCGAACTGGGTGATGCTCACGTCCGAGCTGAGCGACAGGCGCCCCGTGCCGATATTGATGTTGCCGCTCAGATCGATGCTCGAGCTCGAGCGGAACGCCGCATCGCCGCCCGCCGTGACATTGCCGATCTGGCCGATGCGGCCGCCCAGGCTGATGCCACCGCTCGCCGAGGCGTTCAGCGTGTCGATATCGGCATTGTCGCCCAGGCTGCCTATGGTGCCATTGGTGACGGTCAGCGATACGTTGCCGCCCTCGATGCGGTTGAACCGGGTGTTGCCGTTCGAGACGGCGGTGATGTCACCGGAGCCGCTCGCAGTGACGAGGTTCGCCCTGTCGAGCTGGTTGGTGGCGCTGGTCAGGCTGATGCTGGTCCCAAGGAACGAAAGCTGACCTGCCGGACCGGTGTTGACGATTCGCCCGCCGCTCTGGGTGATCGCGCCGCTTGCGGTGAGATCGACATAGTTGGTGACGATGTCGCCGCGCAGATCCAGCGCCCCCGATACCGCCAGGACGAACTGGGTATCGACATTGCCGAGCGCGTCGATCGCGTTCCCGATGCCGGAAAGTCCCTTGAGCTCGACGTAGGAGCCCCCGGTCACATTGAGCGTACCGGCGGTGATCAGGCTGCTGCCGGCCTGGAGAATCAATCCGGTCGTGGCATTCATCGAACGGAGCGAAAGCGCCTGCCCCGCGGCGCTTATGTTGCCGTTGATGTTGAAGCCGTCGGCATCGGTATAGGCGATGCCGCCGCTGGTGGCGTTGCTCAGCCCGGCGATGCCCATGATATTGTTGGTCGTGCTGGTGAGCGTGAGGCCGGTGACGGCGCTGGCATCCAGCAAGCTGGTGACGATCCCGCCGCTGTTCTGGGTAAGCGCCCCGTCGCTGGCGAGCGTCACCGTCTGTCCGACGCCGGTGATGTCGCCGTTGATCGTCACGCTGTTCCGGCTGCGGAAGGCGATCCCGCCCTGGCCGCTGGTGCTGTTGCTCAGCCCGCCGATCGCGTCGATCGTGTTGCCCGCATTGCTGAAGTCGATGCCGGTCGCGGCGCTGAGCGTGACGCTGGTGGCGTCCACGGCGACGGACTGGGTGATCGCGCCGGTATCGGAGATCAGCGTCAGCGCACCGCGGCCGTTGTAGAATCTGAAGTCGCTGTTCGCCTCGATGCTGCCCGTGTTGCGGAACGCGATGCTGGTGCCGCCCGAGCTGAGATAATTGCCGATCGCGCCGACCTGGTTCGCGCCGAGCAGGCTGATGTCGCCGCCAACCGCCGAGATGTACTTGGCAATGATCCGCCCGCCGGTCTGGGTGATCGCGCCGTCGGTGGACAGGCCGATGCCGCTATTGGCGCCCGTGGTGATCGTGCCTGCGCTCTGGTTCAGCGTGTGGCCGCTCAGCTCGATACCGCCCGCCGCGGTGATGTCACCGACGATGTTGAGGTTCGAGCTCGAGGTATTGATCTGGATGTCGGTGCCGCTCTCGATGGAGTCGAGCGTGTTGAGATTGGAGAAATCGAGATTGAAATTGTCCACGGCGCTGCCGGTCAGCCGGTCCGCGCTGACATAGCCGGTGCCGTTGACCGCGCCGCCCGAGTAGAGCGCAAGCGTGCCGCCCACGGTGCCGCCGGCCACCGCAATGTCGCCCGGTGTGTTCACGGTCAGCGAGCCGCCAACCGACATGCCCGAGGCAAGCGTGGTGACGAGCGCGGAGCGCAGCGTCGCGTCGCCGCTGACGTTCAGCCCGAAGGTGCCAACCAGATTGGCGTTGTCGAGGACGGCCGAGGCGTTGGGCGCGGTGGTCGCGACGTCGAGCCGGTTCGCGGTGATGACGTTGCCGGCCGCCTGGCTGAGCCCGTCTTCCGCGGTGATCGAGACGGTCTGGCCTGCGGCGGTGATGTCGCCTTCCAGGATGACGTTGCCCAGCAGGTTGAGCGCAATGCCGCCGCTGCCGCTGTTGGTGACCGTGCCGAGATGGTCGACCGCGATCTGGCCGCCAGCGCCCGCACCCGAATAGATGCCGTTGGCGGCGGAAAGCGTCAGCGTGCCGGCCGAGGACGAGCCCGCGCCAGTGAAATTGATGTTGCCCTGCGACGTGATCGTCGCCGCGCCGGTGGCGTTGAGCCGGAGGTTGAGATCGAGATACGAAAGGAAGCTGCCGCTGCCCATCGTGATATTGGCCTGGCCACCGACGATGTTGATGACATTGCCCATGTCGAGCGTGCCGGCAGTGTTCAGGTTCAGATTATAGGCGTTGATCACCCCGCCCGGGCCCTGGGTGATGCCCGCGGCATTGGTGATCGTGGTGGTGCCGCTGACCACGATGTTGCCGTTCAGGCCAAGCACCCCGGTGGACAGGTTCGAATTGGCCGTGAAGTCGCCGCCGTCGATCTGGATGGAATCGAGATTGTCGAGCGCGTTCGCGCCCAGCGTGGCGCTGCCATTCATCAGGCGGAGCCGCAGGTAGCCGCCCGTGATCGTGCCGCTGTCCTGCGTGAGGTCGCCGTTGCCGACGTAGAACGAGACATACTGACCCGGCGCAGTCACGTCGCCCGCGAGGTGCATGTCGACATCGGAGGCGATGGCGATCCCGACATTGGTGGCGTTGCTGCTGTTGGCCAGACCGTCGATAGTGTGGATCTGGTTGCCGATCTGGTTGAGCACCAGCCCATCGACCGCCGAAGCGGTGAGGTGGTTGGCGATGACGGTGCCACTGTTCTCGCGGATCGCGCCGGCATCGGCGATGAGGGTGACATGGTCGCCGCGCACATTGCCGGAGATCTGGAAGCCGTTGATGTCGTGGAAGCTCACATCGCCGTCCGCGGTGAGCGCACCCAGTGTAGCGACGTCGTTGGCAGCACCCAGCGTGATTGCGCCGGTAGCGCCGCCCGCCGTGACATAGAGCGACGTGGCGGTGAGCGTGCTGTTGTTCTGCGTGATCGCACCCTGGGCACCGAGCGTCAGCCTGCCGCCGACAGCGAGGTTGCCGAGCAGGCCGAGCGAAGCGCTGCTCGTCGTGATCGTGGCGTCGCCCGAGGCGCTGACAGCGCCGAGAGAGGCGAAACTGTTGCCGGCGTTGCCGAAGCCGACGGTACCATGCTCGGCCACCGCGGACAGCAAGGAGGCACTTATTGCATCCGTCGAGGTGATCGAGCCATTGTCCGAGACCAGCGAGAGGATGCCGCCCGAGGTGTAGCCGCCTAGCGCATCGAGATCGATCGAACCGGCATTGCGCAGGATCAGGCCGCCGTTCGCGGCCGTGGAGACGCTGCTCCCGGTGCTGTTGAAGCTGTTCGCGCCACCGAACTGCAGGGCATAGCCGCTCAGCGCGATGGTGTTGGCGACGATCCGGGCGGTGCCGATCTGGTTCAGGTTGCCCGTGCCGGTGAGATGGACGTCGTTGCCGGTGATCGTGCCGTCAAGCTGCGAGATCCCGCCGGCATTCGCCCGCAGGTCCACGGTGCCCAGCGTACCGGACCCGGCGGTGACGTCGCCGGAGATCTGGAAGCTGTTCGCGTCGGTGAGCAGCACATTGCCCGACGTCGTGACCAGCTTGCTGATGCTATTCACGTCCGTATTGAACGTGAGGTCGATCGCCCCGCCCGCGGTGAGCGACAGGTCGCCCGCCCGGATATAGGATCCGAGCACGCCGCCCGCCGTGGTGGCGACCGCATTACCCGAGGTGCTGATGCTCAGGTCGAGCGTGGAGGTGCCAGCATTGTTGAAGGTGACGGTCCCGCCACCCTGGGACGTGCCGCCGAAGCTGCTGAGACTGTTGTTCTTGGCGAGCGTGATGCTCCCGGCCGCGCCGGTGAGCACGGTGTTGCCGGTCAGGATGCCGGCGCTCTGGGTGATCGAGCCGGTATTGGCGATCAGGCTGGCGGCGAAGAAGTTGCTCGTCGCGGTCAGGTCGATGCTGCCATCGCCGACCAGCGTGAAGCCGCTGGTGACCGAGGACGCGCCCAACTTGATGTCGCCGGCGGTGTAGACCGTGGCGTTGGTCGCGGAAACGGTGAGCGTGTCGGCGTCGATCTTGCCGTGCGGCGTGGTGACGATGCCGACGGTGGTGGTGCCGGTGGTGATGTTGCCACCGCTGGCGAGCGCGACGGTGCCGGGCGCGGTGATATCGCCCTCGATGGCGAAGCCGTTGGTGTCCGCGATCCGGATGTCGCCGGCTGCAGTGATGAGCCCGTCGAGCGCTGTGAAGTTGTTGGCATAGGCCAGATTGATGCCGGTGGCGGCGTTCGCGATCAGCGTAGCGACGGTAATGGCGTCGGTCTGGCCGATGCTGCCGGTGTCGGAGGTCAGCGTGAGCGTGCCGAAGCTGTTGGCGGTGCCCGGCAGCGTGATGCTGCCGAGGTTGCGGATGGTAACGTTCTTGCCGTTGCCATGGCCGAAATCGAGCAGCTGACCGAAATTGTTCGCGCCGCCAAGCAGCAGGTCGCCGCTCGTGCCGGTGAACAGCCGGTCCGCGGTGATCGCCCCGCCGGTCTGGTTGATCCCCTGCGTGGCATAGATATTGACGCCGCCGCCGGTGATGTTGCCCGTCAGGGCGAGCAGCGTGTCACTGAAGATGTCGATATCGGTGCCGCCGGTGTTCTTGGCGGTCAGGTCGCCGAGCGAACCGATGCGATTGTTGCCATAGGTGAAGACGAGCTTGCCGTTGGTGGCGGTGGCGCTCAGCCTGTCGGCGTTGATCGGGCCGCCGATGATGTTGCCGGTATCGGAGATCAGCGTGGTGTAGTGATTGCTGCCGGCCTGGTTGGCCGATCCGCTCATGTCAATCGTGCCGACCGCGCGCAGCGTCAGGTCGTGGGTGACCGTGTAGGTGTTGATCCAGGGGATTTCGTTCGCGCCGAGCAGGGACACGTCGGTAGCGCGGAAGCTCAGGCCGTAGTCGCCGGCCACCACCTTGGCACTGGCGTCCTGGAGGACCGACTGGGCGGCATCGAGCTCGACGCTGTAACCGCTGATCGTGCCGCTGTACTGCAGGAGCGAGCCACCATTCGAGTTCAGGCGGACATAGTTGGTCCCGGCGCCTGCGGTGACATCGCCGTCGAGGTTGATGTCACCCTGGTTCTCGATGTCGATCGAGCCGGCCGACGAAGTCAGATAGCGATAGCTGCCGACATTGATGGTGACGGTCTGGTCGTTCAGATAGACACCACCGGCCGCGTTGATCCCCACCGAATTGGCGATCACGCTGTCGTTGTTGCCAGCGATGCCGCCGGCATCGACGGTCAGGTCGCCGGCGGTGTCGATCTTGAAGAAGACATCGGCGTTGCCGGTCAGGTTGATGTCGCCGCCATTGCTCGAGCTCGCCCAGATGATCGCGTTGCCGGTGCTGTCGAGCGTGATGTTGCCGCGTGCGGTGGCGGTGACCTTGTTGGCCGAGATCGTGCCGCTCACGCCGCGCCCGATCGTGCCGAAATTCGCCGTCAGCGTCGCGTCGCCGCCATTGGTGTTGAGCAGGCCGGCGACGGTGAGATTGCCATCGGTGTCGATCGCGAAATTGCCGTTGGTGGTGACGGTGCCGAGCTGGATGTTGTTGCCCGCGACCAGATTGGCGCTGGTCGCCGAGACGTTGAGCAGGCCGCCCGCGATGACCAGGCCGCCAGTGCCGGTGCTGATCGCGCCGCCCGAAGTGAGCGAGAGCGCACCCGCCGCGCGAACCTGGCCGGTAAGGTCGAAGGCATCGGCATCGACGATGGTGACGTTGCCGCCGCTGCTGCGCGACGCGCCCAGATGATCGATGTCGTTGCCGGCCTGATCGAGCACGATGTCGCCAGCTGCGTTGGCCTTCAGCGTGCCGGCCTCGAAGCGGTTGCTGAAGCTCGTCTGGCTGATCCCGCCCGTATCCGACGTCAGCGTGACCGTGCCGCCCGGCGCTTCGATCTGATAGTCGAGCACGATCGCGCCGACATTGCGCAGCGTGATGTCGTGGCCGGTGCCGCTGTCGTATTGATCGGTGTCGAGCCGCCCGACCACGTCGATCTGGTTGGCGCCGGTCAGTGAGATATTGCCGTTGGTGATGACGTTGAGTCGAGCAGCATCGATGATGCCGCCGCTCTGGCTGAGCCCGCTATTGCCGTAGAGGCTGACGTTCTGACCGGTGACGTTGCCGGTCAGCTCCATGCTGCCATTGTAGGTGTTCAGCAGGATGGACTGGCCGGCGGTGATGGTGCCAAGCGAGGTGATCGTGCCGTCGAGGGTGATGGAACCTGCCGCGCTCACATTCAGGCGCGAGGTGACGATACCGGAGTTGGTGGTGAGGATGTTCCCGGTATCGGAGATGAGGGTAAGCGCGCCACCCGACCGATATCCTCCGGTCCCCCCGAGGATCGGGCTGAGATTGATGCTGCCAAGATTGCGCAGCGTCAGGTCGCCGCCCACCGCGAGGTCAGTGAGGGTAGTGAAGTCGTTGGCCTGGCCCAGCGTCGTGGTACCGCCGCTGGTCAGCGACAGGCTGGTGGCGTGCAGCGTGGCGCCGGCGCCCTGGCTGATCGTGGTACCGGCAGTGAGCGCCATCGTGTCGGCGGTGAGCGTCGTGCCGGCATTCTGGGTGATCGCACCGCTGGTCGAGGTCAGCGCCAGGCTGTTGCCGGCCGCATTGATCGACTGGCTGATGTTGAAGCTGCCGGCATTGGTGAAGGCGCTCGCCCCGCCCGCGCTCAGCGTGCCGAGATTGGTAACCGCGTTGGCGCTCGTCGCACTGATCCCGGCGGTCGCCGACAGGTTGAGCGTATCGGCGGTGACCACGCCGCCGGTCTGGCTGATAGCGCCCAGTTGGTCGGCAATCGTCACCGTCTGGCCGGTGGCGGTGATATTGCCGGCCAGCGTGGTGCCGTAGCCACCGTTGTTGGTGAAGATGCGGATTCCGCCGCTCGTCGTGTTGGTGACGGTGCCGAGCGCGATAATGTTGTTACCGCCGTAGAGAACGCCCGGCAGGTCGATGCCGGTGACGGCGCTCAGGTTGAGCGTGACGTGCGCATTGACATAGCTCCCCCCGCTCTGGGTGATCGCGCCGCCCGAGGTCAGCGAGATCGTGTTGCCCGTGAGGCCCTGCAAGATTTGGAGGTCGCCTACGGTGTTGATCGTGACGCTGTTGCCCTGCGTCTGGAGCAGGAGCGCGAACTGGTTCGCCCGGGTGAAGGTGACCGTGTCGCCCTGCGCCCCGAAAGCGCCGGCGCTGATGATGCCCGCGCTCTGCGTGATCGCGCCGCTGCCGCCGGCACGCAATATGATACCCCCGGCACTGGCGGTGAGGTTGCCCGCCACGTCGAAACCATCGGCATCCTGATACTGGGTATCGTAATCGGTGTTGGTGATCCCGCCGATCGTCGCGACATTGTTGTTGCTGCTGCTCAGCTCGGTGTAGCCGGCCGCGTTCAAGAACAACTGGTTCGCGAGGAGATAGACGCTGGCGCCGCTGTTCTGGGTGATGCCGCCGGTGTTCGAGGTCAGCCGGAGCGTGCCGCCCGTGGCGTCGATCCGGCCGTTGAGAACGATGGCGCCGTCGTTGCGGAAGGTGATGTTGTGGCCGCTGGTGAACAGATTGGCGTTGAGCCCGCTCACCGTGGTGATCGCATTCGCTTGATCGAGCGTGATGTTGTTGTTGGCGGTGGCGTTGAGCGTGCCAGCGGTGATCCTGGTGCCGGCGTTCTGGGTGATCCCGCCATTCATCGCGAGCAGAGTCACATTCGTGGCGGTGATGTCGCCGATCAGGGTGAATCCGGGAACGTCGGTACCGATCTGGATGTCGCCGGTCGCAGTCATCGCGCCGAGTGAACCGATCAGATGCGCGCCCCCGCCGAGCAGGATCGAGCCGTTCACCGCCGTCGCGGTGAGCTTCGAGGTGGTGACGACATTGTCGGCGCTGATGTCGCCGGTGTCCGAAGTCACGGTCAGCGCGCCGACCACGGTGGCGCCGCCGCCGGTCGTCGGATCGAGATCGATGCCGCCCAGGTTGCGCAGCGTCAGGTCGCCGCCCACCAAGAGGTCGGCGATGCTGGTGAAGGCGTTGGCCTCGCCCAGCGCCACATTGCCGCTGCTGGTGATCGACAGCGCGCCACCGTCCAGCGTCGCGCCGCTGGCCTGGGTGATCGCGGAGGCGCCGCTCAGCTTGATGATGTCGCCGGTGATTGTGCCCGAATTCTGCAGGATGCTCCCGCCTGACCTCAGGCTGACGGTGTTGCCCGCGCCGCCTGCGGTGACGTCACCGTCGAGATTGATGTCGCCGGCGATGTCGATGCTGACCAAGCCATCGTCAGCGGCGAGGTGGCTGAAGCTGCCGATATCGACCGTGACGCCCGTGTTGGCCAGGCTGATCCCGGTGCCTGCGGTGATCGACACCGTGTTCGCGACCACGTCACCGCTATTATAGGCCTGCCCGCCAGCCTCGACGGTGAGTGCGCCGTTGGTGACGGCCTGGAAGCCGACATCATTGTCGCCGCTGAGATGGATGGCGCCGCCGCCGCTCGAGTTCGCCCAGAAATTGGCGTAGCCGGAGCCGACAAGGGATATCGCCCCGGTGGCGTCCGCCATCGTCAACCAGGCCGAGATCGTGCCGCCATTGCTGGTGATCGAGCCGTTGGACGTGGACAGGATCAGGTTGCTGGCGCCAGTGGCGATCGCGCCGGTCAGCTCGATATCGCCGTTGCTGCCCAGGTAGAAATTGCCGCCGCCGGTGCTCACTGCGCCCAGCTTGATGTTGCCGGCCCCGGTCAGCGATGCGCCGCCGGCGGCGGTTACCGCCAGCGTGCCGCCGAGCGAAAGTGCGCCCGAATTGGCTTCGATCGCCCCGTCGGACCTGAGGGTGATGTTGCCCGCCACCGCGCTGATATCGCCATCGATGGTGAAGCCATTGTCTTCTCTAAGGCTGATATTGCCCGTCGCGCTCGTCAGGCCGGTGACGCTGCCGACCTTGCTCACGATGTAAGTCGCATCGTCGAGCATGATGTCGCCATGCGCCTGGACGTTCAGCGTGTCGGCGATGAAGCCGCCGTACACGCCGACGGAACCCTCGTCCGAGATCAGCTTGAGCGTGTGGACGGGAACGAGCCACATGACAAAATTACTAGTATCCAAGTACAGATTGCCGACCGAGCGTATCGTGACGTCGGCGTTGGTGCCCCAGCTGAAATAGGGGAAATCGCCTAACTGGTTCGCGCCGATTAACAGCAGGTCGGTACCGGCAATTGCCCCAAAATTACCATTGCTTGCCTGAACGCTCGCGCCGCTGTCCTGGTTGATCGCGTAGGTGGCGCGGAGTGAAATGTCGGCGCCGAAGATCGTGCCGGCGGCCTGGGTGAGCGTGCCGTTCGGCGCGACCAGCTCCACCCGACCGACGTCCGCTCGGCCGACATCCCCGTCGACCGTGAAGTCGCCGTTGTTATAGACAGAGACGTTCGTGCCGATCAGCCGATGATAGGTGTCGACAGCGACGGTGTTGCCATTGCTGCCGATCTGGATGTCGCCAGCGGCCTCGGCGGTCAGCGAACTGGCGGTGAGGCCGGGGCCCACGACGACATTGCCACTCTCGCCATACAGGCTGACGTTGCCGAGCGCGCCGTGGAGGTAGAGTTTCATCGCGTCGCCGCGAATCCGCACGGCGCTGCCGTTGCCGCTGGTGACGTCCGAAACAAGGCTCTGGTCGCCCAGATGGTTGCCCGTCTGGTTCAGGTCGATCCCGGTCGCGGCGTTGAGGGTGAAGCTGGTGCCCAGGCTGATCGTGCCGCTGGTCTGCCGGATCGCGCCGCCCCGCGAAGTGAGCGACAGCGCGTTGCCCGCATGGATGACACCGCCGAGAACGACATTACCGTCCATCGCGAGCGTGATGTTGCCGCCCGCGCTCAGATCCCCGAACTCGGTGTAGCCGCCGTCGGAGCTGAGGTTGATCGCGCCGCCCGCGGTCACGAACAGCCCGCCGGAGTTCAGTGCGTTCGTGCCCGAAGACGTCGCATCGCCCCCGACGGTGAACCGCGCGAGCGAGAAGGTGTTCACCTTGAAATCGAGATTGCCCGTCGCGTTGACCGTGATGCGCTCGCCATCGGCGGAATTGGCGGTGAGGCTGGTGAAGCTGTTGGCGCCGCCGAGGTCGATCTCGCCAGCGGCATTGGCGACGACGGCGCCGCCGCCGGAGATGAAGCCACCCGTCTCACGGATCGCGCCGGTGTCCGCGGTCAGCGAGAGCTGGTTGCCGAGAATCATCCCGAACTCGTTCGACAGCGTGATGCCGCCGGTCGCGTGGATCGTCACCGCGCCGTTGGACTGCCCGCTGCCGAGATTGGCGTCGCCATTGACCTTGAAGGAGCCGCCGCCGCCCAGGAACAGCTCAAGGCTGGACGCCGTGATCGAGCCGGTGGTGGTATCCATGAAGCCGCGCGCGCCGAGCGTGACCTTGCCGGGCGCGCTGATCGCGCCGGTGAGGATGACTCCGTCCTCGTCGCCGAGATAGGTGAGGTCGCCGGTATCGGTGCTGAGCGCCCCCAGCTTGTCGACTTTGTTCACGTCGAACGAGTGGAAGTCGATGCCCGTCTGTGCGCTGGCAGTGAGCGTGTCCGCCGTGATCACACCCGCGAACTGCCGTACATCACCATTGTCGCTGCGCAGATCGACGGTACCGCCCGTCGCAGTCACATCGCCGCGCAACAGGACGCCGTCAGTGCCGAGCACGCTGACCGACGGCGCGACGAGCGCGCCGCCAGAGGTCCCGACGAAGCCCGAGCCAGTGTCGGAGACCGGGGCCGCCACCGCGGCGGCGCCCACGATATCGTGGTTCGCGCTGAGCACGATCGCACCGGTTTCGTCGGTTACGGCAGTCGTGGCGGTGATTGTGCCGGTGCTGAGAATATTGGCTTGCAGCCCGGACTTCGAGACCGCCGCGACGAACACGCGGTTGCCGCTGATGTCGCCGGCCAGGTTGATCGCATCGGTGCCGGAAGTGCCGGCGCCGTCCGCCACCTCGAAGCTCAGCAGGTCCATGTCGTCGGTCGAGGTCGGCCGGAAGCTGATCTGGTATTTGCTGGCTGAACCGACGAGCACATTGCCGCCGTCCTGCGCCGAGATGCTCGATCCCGCCTCGGTGGTGACCACCGGCGCGACCAGCGCGATCGCGCCGCCATGGCTGGCGATCTGGGCGCCGTTCTGCACGGTGATGTTGCCGGTCCCCGCCCCGGTGAAGCCGAAGCTGGTCGAGCTACCGTCGAGGAAGCCGCCCGCGCTGCTGTCGGTCGCACGGTCGATCGCCGCGGTGGTGACGAGCAGGCCGCCGGTGCTGATGCGGGCATTCGCGCCGATCACCACGCCATTGGCGTTGTAGATCCAGATATTGCCGCCGGTCGGACCGCCCGCGCCGATCATGCCGTTCAGACTGCCGTTGATCGTGCTGCCCGCGCCGCTCACCCGGTTGAGCACGATGTCGCTGCGGTTGGCGAAGACGAAGTTCGCGGTATCGCCCGAATTGATGTCGAACTTGTCCCAGTCGATCACCGTGCGCGTGGCGCCCGCCCCCATCGTCACCGTGGTGGTGTTGGGGAGCGACTGGTCGATCGTCGGTCCGGCGCCGTTGCTCTGTGCGGGCGTGCCGCCCTGGACGAGCTGCGCGTGCGCGGGCGCGGCCCAGACCGCGGCGAGCGCAAGCGCGCCGAAGGCCGAGGTGGTGAGCAGGCGGCGATTGGGGCGGCGGCGGAGAGCGGACATGATCTGAACCCTCAGAAGATCGAGGCGGTGAGGCTGACGAGGATGCGGTCGCCCGGCTTGGGCGCATTGGGCGCCACCCGGTCGAACGGATGCGCCCAGGCGGCGTCGAGCGAGAGCCACGGGCCGATCTGGGCGCGGATGCCGTAGCCGGCGGAGCGCAGCGTGGTCCGGTCGGCACCCGGCCCGATATTGGTCAGCCGGACGGCGTCGAGGAACGCATAGGGGCGGAACACCGATCGCTTGGCGAACTGGAAGGGCGCGGTGCTGATCTCCAGCGTCGAGCCCAGCGCCCGGTCGCCCGAGGCGGCCGAGGGGTCGTAGCCCCGGCCGATCGAGAGCGTGCCGGCCGAGAACTCCTCATAGGAGAGCAGGGGCGTGTTCGTGTACTGCCAGCTGGTCGAGACGCTGGCGGTCACCGGGCCGAACAGCCGCCCGGCGACCGAGGCATCGGCGCGGAACACGGTCGCGTCCGGACGGCCGCCGAAGCGCGAGGCCAGCCGGTTGCCAAAAGGCGTGGCGCCCAGGCCGTTGACGCCCCTGCGCAGCTCGATCGATCCGGTCGCCACCACCGAATGGGCCGCCAGCTCGCGCGGCGCGACGAAGCCGTCGAGCTTGGCGAAGAAGACGCGCAGCTTGTCGTTGGTCAGCGTGGCGATGCCACCGCCGAAATCGACCTTCTGGTCGATCCATTCCAGACCGCCCGACAGGTTGAGATTGTAGCGGCGGTGGCGCAGCAGTGGGTAGGTGAGCCGGGCATTGCCGGCGAAGCTGTTGCCGAGCAGGTCGAGCGGCTTGAGCGCTGCGCCCGGCCGGGTGCGCGCGAGCGATCCGGACAGGTCGAGCTGCAGCCCCTCCCCGCCCAGCTTCACGCTCTCGGTCAGCTGGATGACGCGCTGCTCGGGGCTGGTGATCGTGCCGTAACCGACGATCGTGGTGCGCTCGCCCAGCGGCGTGAAGCTGTTGTAGTCGACCCGCGCGGTCGCCAGGTCGCGGCCGATCGATTCCGATCCGTAGTTGTTCGCCGCGAAGCTGGCGGTGACCGGGGTGCGCGAGACTTCGATGTTCAGGTCGACCGCGCCTTGGCCGCCGGGTGCCTGCTTGAGCGACGCCTGGACGATCACGCCCGGAATGTCCGAGGCAAGCAGCAGGTAGCGCTGCGCGACGTTGAGGTCGAACGGCGTCATGCCCTTCAGCTTGTCGAGATAGCGCTCGACCTGGCGCTGCGCGGGGCCGACATCGCCGTGATAGTTGACCGAGGTGACGTGCGCCTCGGTGACCGAGAGGACCAGCTTGCCGTCGGCGATGCGCTGCTGCGGGATCTCCACCGCGGCGAGCACGCCCCGGCGCAGATAGAGCGTCGCCACCCGGTCGCGGATGGTGCAGATCGTGCCGATCGGCACTTCGCGGCCGATCAGGTCGGCATAGGCGAGGCGCAGCCTGTCGTCGGACAAGGCGAGCTTGCCGTTGGTGCCCTGGAATTCGACACCGGTGAGCGTGACCTTCAGGTCGCTGCCAGCAAACGGACACGGCCCGGCCTCCATGTCGCGGAACAGCTCGCCGCGCGGTGCGGCGGGGACGGCGGATTGCTGAGCCGGGTTGAGCTGCTGGCGCGAAGGCAGCACCTGCGCGGCTGCGGGCGTGGCGAGCGCCGTGCCCGCGAGAAACGAGAACAGCGCAAGCGTCTTCCGCCCGCTGGAGCGGTGGTGCACGGCAACCTTCGGCATCGATCGGCCTTTTTTTGTCTGGAACAGAGGAACTGGAAGGCCGCCCCGCCCCGCGACCCGGGCGAGCGATCCTGCATCCGTAATGTACCGGAGGCGGCTTTTTCCGTCTGTCGCTACTAATAGTGACAGCGACGGAACGACGTTACGGAAGCCGTCACTATCCGGCCCAGAACCCCGCCCGGCGGCTAAGCCACGGCGGGAAAACCCCTTTTCCATCGACGCAATCCCCCTCCGCGATCGTGCGCACACGATCCCGAGGCTGGTTGCCTAGGAAGGCCCGGCGGGAGCGAATAGCTCCCATATGGGGGTATGTCCGTGCGGCTTCGCGCGCCGCTCAGACAGGCCGGATCGTCGGCACCGACATGGCGAGCCGGACCAGGTCCATCTGGCGATGACAGCCGGTCTTGGCCTGGATGGTCTTGAGCCGGGTGCGCGCCGTCGAGAGCTGGATTCCCAGCTTCTCCGCCGCTTCGTTCAGCGGCACGCCGGCGATCACCGCGTCGGCCAGCTTCTCCTCCGCGGGTGACAGGCCGTAGCGCCGCGCGATCCAGGCGACCGCGCCGGGCGGGGTGTCGTCGGGATCGGAGATGACCAGCAGCACCTGCCCCGGCAGGCTCGGCAACCCGAATTCGGCGGCGCTGGCGATCGGCCAGACCATCGCGTGGAGCGCTGCCCCGTCCAGGCGCCGCGGCAGCATCACCCCGGACAGGTCCCCCGCGCCCTCGATCGGCGAATCCGCTCCCGCCCGGCAACTGGCGAACGCATCCTCCAGCGCGCGGCTGCACTTGTCGTCGAAGCTGCGCGGCTGGCCGAAGCGGTTGAGCCGCACGCCCTCGCCCCGCGCGACCAGCGCCTCCGCCTTGCGGTTCATCGTCATCACCCGGCCCTCGCGATCGAGCACGAAGGCGGCGTGCATCCAGCCGTCGAACACGGTGCGCGAGGCCATGCCCGCCGAGCACATGTCCATCAGCGTGCGCCGCAGCTTGAACGCCCGGGCAAAATGCGGGGCGAGCAGGTGGAGCAGCTGCATCTGGTGCTCGCGCCGCGCCACGTCGTTCCAGCGATCGGCGAAGGAGAAGGAGGCCCAGCCACCCGCTTCGCGCTCGAGCACCATGCCGGTACCGTGGCGGCCGATCCCATGGGGGCGCATGAAGTCGTTGTAATGCTCGGTGCGGTACAGTTCCTCGTCGCGGATGATCGCCTCGGTCCGCACCGGCCTGCCGACCTGGTTGCGCGGGACGAAATCGACATAGGGACTGGTGGAGAAGTGATGCGCCTTATAGTCGCGCAGCGCGGCATCGGAGTAATTCGCGACCACGTTGAGCGCCGCCGAGGGGACAGTGGCCTCGTGGCTGAACAGTGCGACGGTCATCTCGGGATAGACCGACTCGATCCGGTCGACGAACAGCTGCCACAGGCGTGCATCGAGCGCGGCCTCGTAGATGCTGCCGACCAGCTCTGCCACCAACATCGGGGTCAAGGGTTCCGGGCTTGGCATGGCACGACTCGTTGTTTGCCTGACCTGGGTAATGCGCAATTAACCCAGACAAGGCTCCGGAACAAATTGTAACGAGCCCGAAATATTGCGTATGTCGCTATTTCTAGGGACAAGCTCGGGGCCTGAGCGATGGTAAAAGCGCGAAAACCGGGCGCCGTCAGGCGCTCCTCCGATGGCCGCGCACCGGGGCGCGGACCGCTCCAGGATGTCCGAATGGCCGATTCCGCCCCCTCCCAGCTCAAGGTCGCGCTGGTCGAGGACGACATCGCCTTCCAGAACAGCTTCGCCGCGGCGGTGCGCAGCTCGGCGGACATCCAGCTCATCGGCATGGCGCACAATGTCGCCCAGGCGAAGAAGATGCTGGCCGGCGATCCGCTCGACGTGCTGGTGGTCGATCTCGGCCTGCCCGACGGATCGGGCATCGAGGTGATCCGCGCCGCCCATTCGGCCTGGCCCGATTGCGGGATCATGGTCAGCACCACCTTCGCCGACGAGAAGCACGTCATCGCCTCGATCGAGGCGGGCGCGGCGGGCTATCTGCTCAAGGACAGCTCGGCCGAGAAGATCGCCGACGAGATCCGCGCGCTCCATGCCGGGGGCAGCCCGATCAGCCCGCGCATCGCCCGCCAGATCCTGCTGCGCTTCCGCCCGGCCGAGCCGGTACCCACCGCCGCTGCGATCGCGACCGCCCCGCCCATGGCCACGCCGCTCTCCCCGCGCGAGCGCGAGGCGCTTGAGCTGATCACCAAGGGCTTCAGCTATGACGAGATCGCGGAGCTGATGCAGGTCTCGCGCAACACGGTGATGACCTTCGTCCGCCGCATCTACCAGAAGCTCGAGGTCACCTCGAAGGCCGAAGCCATCTTCGAGGCCCGCAACCATGGTATCCTCTAGGACCCTGCGGGCCACCCTCTTCTATTCCGGGCTGGCACTGCTCTTCCTGCTCGCCTGCTATTACGGGTCGCGGCCCCAGGGCATCCACCTGACCAGCGCCGAGCTGCTCGTGCAGGACACGCTGGGCTACCCCCCGCCGCCGCGCAGCCAGGACTGGCGTGCGCTGCAGGGCCAGTGGCAACAGGTCGCCCTGCCCCACGCCCCGCGCCCCAAGATGGTGCCGGGCGCCGGCGACGGCGGAAAGCTGCCCACCCGGACGAGCTGGTACCACTTCGCGCTCGGGCCCCAGCACGCCGCACCGCCCCACTCCTATATCTACATCCCGCGCTGGAAGACCGATGGCGAGCTGGCCATCTATATCGACGGGCGGCTCTTCTATCAGACCCATGCCAATCTCCAGTGGAACGGCTCGAACCGGCCGCTCTGGATCCCGCTCGAGGAAGCCACCGAGAGCGCCCCGCCCAGGGACATATTGGTCCGCATCCGCCACGTCCGCGGCATCGGCGGCGCGCTCTCCACGGTCTGGATCGGCGACTATCGCCAGCTCGGCGCCGCCTATTACATGCGCGCCTTCTTCCAGGCCGAGCTGCCGTACATCAGCTCGGCGCTGTTCCTCGCGACCGGGGTGTTCGCCTTCCTGATCTGGCTGCGGGCACGGGGCGAGTCGCTCTATCTGCTCTACGCCGTGATGACGGTGGTGACGTTCCTGCGCGTCATGCACGCCTATATGGGCGCGGACCGGCTACCGGTCTCCGACGCCTGGTTCGGCTGGATCACGGTCAATTCGGTCGGCTGGGCGGTGCTGGTCACCCATCTGTTCCTCACCGCGCTGCACCATCACCACGTCCGGGTGCTGACCTGGATCATCACCCTGATGTGCATCGGCTTTGGCGGGATCACCCTGCCGCTGTTCGAGGGCACGACCGACGCGACGATCATCTCGCCGCTGATGTACGTCACCATGGTGGCGGTCGGCTCCGTCACCTTCGCCCTGCACATCCACTGGAGCCGCCGCGCCGGCACGCTGGAAGGCGCCGGCCTCGCGATCTGCGGCCTGCTCTCGTTCATCCTGGGAGCACGCGACATGCTGCTCCAGAACAACATCATCAACATCGAGAGCCTGTTCGTCTCCTTCTACGCGCAGATCTCGCTGATCGTGGTGTTCTGCCAGATCATGCTGAGCCGCTATCTCAAGGCAATGAAGGCCGTGGCCGAATCCAACGTCGTGCTCGCAAGCAGCCTCGCCGAGCGCGAGGCCGAGCTCACCGCCAGCCACCAGAAGCTGCGCGAGATCGAGCGCCGCGAAGTACTCCACCAGGAGCGCCAGCGGCTGATGCAGGACATGCATGACGGGCTGGGCTCGTCGCTGGTCAGCACGCTGCGCATGGTCGAGCACGGCCATATCGACGAGGCGGACATCGCCCAGCTGCTCAAGGGCTGCATCGACGATCTCAAGCTCACCATCGATTCGATGGAGCCGGTCGAGACCGACCTGCTGCTGCTCCTCGGCACGCTGCGCTTCCGCCTCCAGCCCCGGCTCGAATCGACCGGCATCCGCCTGCGCTGGGACGTCCGCGACGTGCCGCCGCTCGGCTGGCTCGACCAGCGACACTCGCTCCACATCCTGCGCATCCTGCAGGAGGCCTTCACCAACGTCATCAAGCATGCCGGCGCGACCGAGATCACCGTCACCACCGGCGTGCGCGACGGCTGCGTGTGCGTGGGCGTGGCGGACAATGGCAAGGGCTTCGACGTCGCGGCCACCGGCCCGGGCCGCGGCCTCGGCAACCAGGCCCGCCGCGCCGAGGTGATCGGCGGACGGGTGGAGATGGAATCGGACGCGTCGGGCACCCGCTTCACGCTGCTGCTGCCGGTGGAGGCGACGGCGGGGTGCTGACCCCGGGCCGCTCGGGTTAGCTGTCGAACGAATCACCCAGCCCCAAAACGAAAAAAGCCCGCATTTCTGCGGGCTTCTTCGAGAGGAATGGTGGAGCCGAGGGGGATCGAACCCCTGACCTTCGCAATGCCATTGCGACGCTCTCCCAGCTGAGCTACGGCCCCATTTCCTCGGGAGACGGGCCCTCTAGATGGGCCCTTCGGGTCTGGCAAGGGCCTTTTTTCGACCCTCGCCATTTTCCCGCAAATTACTGCTCTTCGTCGTCGCCGCCGGTCTCGACGCCCAGGTCGTCGTCGCCGCCCAGATCGACGTCGTCGTCGGCCGAGGGCTCTTCGTCCTCGCCGATGTCCAGATCCTCGTCGCCGAGATCACCGTCCTCGTTCTCGGGCTTCTCGCCGTCCTTCTTGACCATCTCGAAGGGAAGCGGCTGCTTCGACTTCAGGATGGGCTCCGGATCCCATGCGAAGCCGCAGCTGATGCAGGTGACGGGTTCGTCCTTGGTCAGATCATAGAAGCGCGTACCGCACTTCGGGCACGCGCGCTTGGTGCCCCATTCCGGCTTCACCATGTGTTGCCTCTTCGCCTTTCAAAATCTCGGATTTCGGGATGTTGTCCCGGAAAGTGGGGCGCGCCTTGCCATGCCGCAAGGGCGCTGTCAAAGCCGCGCGTTATGTCCACTGCCACGCCCCGCCCGCTCGCCGTCTCCTCCCGTGGTCCGCTGAAGGGCCGAGTCACCGTTCCCGGCGACAAGTCGATCAGCCATCGCTCGCTGATGTTCTCGGCCCTGGCGGTGGGCGAAAGCAGGATCGAAGGGCTGCTCGAGGGCGAGGACGTGCTCGCCACCGCCGCCGCGATGCGCGCGATGGGCGCGACGATCACGCGCAGCGACGATGGCGTGTGGACCGTCAGCGGCGTCGGCGTCGGCGGCCTGCTCCAGCCCGAGGGCGCGCTCGACATGGGCAATTCGGGCACCTCGACCCGCCTGCTGATGGGCCTGGTCGCCAGCCACCCGATCACCGTGACCTTCACCGGCGACGCGTCGCTCTCCAGCCGCCCGATGGGCCGCGCGATCGAGCCGCTCAGCCAGATGGGCGCCGAGTTCACGTCGAGCCCGGGCGGCCGGCTCCCCCTGATGCTCAAGGGCATCAGCCCGGCAGTGCCGATCACCTACACGCTCCCGGTCGCCTCGGCCCAGGTCAAGTCGGCGGTGCTTCTCGCCGGGCTCAACACCCCGGGCATCACCCGCGTGATCGAGCCGGTGCCGACTCGCGACCATAGCGAGCGCATGCTCAAGGGCTTCGGCGCCGAGCTGACCGTCGAGGACAGTCCCGAGGGCAAGATCATCTCGATCCGCGGCGAGGCCGAGCTCAAGCCCCAGCACATCATCGTGCCGGGCGACCCCTCCTCGGCGGGCTTCTGGATGGTCGCCGCGTCGATCGTGCCGGGCTCGGACATCACCATCGCCAATGTCTGCATGAACCCCACCCGCACCGGCCTGATCCAGGCGCTGCGGATGATGGGCGCGTCGATCGAGGCGGTCGATTCGCGCGAAGTGGGCGGCGAGCCGGTCGCCGATCTGCGCGTCCGCCACGCGCCGCTCAAGGCGATCGAGGTCCCGCCCGAGCTCGCGCCGAGCATGATCGACGAATATCCGATCCTGTTCGTCGCCGCCTCGGTCGCCGAGGGCCGCACCGTCGCCCGCGGTGCGCACGAGCTGCGCGTCAAGGAATCGGACCGGATCGCGACGATGCGCGCAGCGCTCGAAGCCAATGGCGTGGTCCTCGAAGAGTATGACGACGGCCTGGCGATCACCGGCACCGGCGGCGCGCCGATCCCGGGTGGCGGCGCCGCGGTCTCCAAGCTCGACCACCGCATCGCGATGAGCATGACCGTCGCTGGCCTTGCCGCCGCCGCGCCGATCGCGATCGACGACGTCGCGCCGGTACAGACCAGCTACCCCAGCTTCTTCACCGTATTGGACAGCCTGACCGCATGACGCCGATCGGCCGCCGAGCTTTCCTCGGCGGCCTCGCCGCCGGCGCCGTCGCCCTCCCCGCCTGGGCGCGGATTGCCGGCCGCGACATCCGGTTCGCGCCCGACAAGGAGCTGATGGTCCCGGTCGAGGGCGGCAGCGTCTATGTGCGGGTGAATGGCGACCTCAAGGGCAAGCTTCCACCGCTGATCTATGCGCATGGCGGCCCGGGCGGCGATCATTCGGGCCTGCTGCCCCTGACCGCGCTGGCCCAGGAGCGCGCGGTGATCCTGTGGGACCAGCTCGACAGCGGCCGTTCGGACGCACCGCTCGACCCGAAGAACTGGAAGGTCTCGCGCTTCGTCGACGAGATCGACCGGATTCGCGACGCGCTCGGCATCACCCGCTGGCATGTCGGCGGCGGCAGCTGGGGCGGCACGCTTGCGATCGAATATGGCGCGCGGCGCCGGCCCGATACCGCGAGCCTGATCGTCCAGTCCCCGCTCGTCTCGACGAAGAGCTGGCTCGCCGACGCCAATCTGCTGCGCTCGCAGATGCCTGCCGAGGCGCGCACCACGCTGGAAAAGTGCGACACCGCTGCCCCGCCCCCGGCGGAGACCTGCGAGGCGGCGACCTGGGATTTCTACCGCCGCCATGTGATCCGCTCGCAGCGCGCCGACGGCATCGCCGACTATCGGGCAAAGGCGCCGCGTGATGCCGGCGACACGCTCTACAACCGGATGTGGGGCAAGGCCGAGTTCGTCTCGACCGGTACCTTGCGCGACTATGACGGCGAGCCGCTGCTCGCGAAGCTGGATGGGCCGAAGACCCTGTTCGTGTGCGGCGAATATGACGAGGCCCGCCCGGAAACCGTCGCGAAGTTCGCCGCGCGCGTGCCCGGCGCGACCTTCAGGGAAGTGATGGGATCGGCCCATTCGATCCTGTCCGACCAGCCCGACGCCTATCTCGCCCTGCTGCGCGACTGGATGGCGCGCCACGACGCCGTTTGAACACGGAATTATCTTGCGAATCGCTTGACGCCGCGCCCGCCTGCCGCGAACGCTCAAGCATATGATCATCGCAGTCGACGGACCGGCAGCCTCTGGTAAGGGCACCATCGCGCGCGCCCTCGCGCAGCATTACGGGCTGCCGCATCTCGATACCGGGCTGCTCTATCGCGCCGTCGCCGCCACCGTGCTGCGCGAGGACCTCGATCCGTCGCGCGAAGCCGATGCCGTGTCGGCCTGCAGCTTCGAGGATTATCTGCTCGACGATCCCTGGCTGCGCACCGACGAGGTCGGCAAGGTCGCGTCCGTGGTTTCCGCGCACCCGCTGGTCCGTGCCGCCCTGCTCAATCGCCAGAAGAAGTTCGCCCGCCAGGCTGGCGGCGCGGTGCTCGACGGGCGCGACATCGGCACGGTGATCGCCCCGGACGCCGACGTGAAGCTGTTCGTCAAGGCGACCCCGATGATCCGCGCCCAGCGCCGCCACCTCGAACTGCGCAAGAACGGGGTGCTCACCAGCCTCGACAAGGTGCTCGCCGATATCCGCGCGCGCGACGAACGCGATTCGAAGCGGACCGAGGCACCGATGCTCCAGGCGCCCGACGCCGCGCTGCTCGACACCAGCTTCCTCTCGATCGACGCCGCCGTGCAGCGCGCGATCGCCATCGTCGAGAGCAAGACCAATCCGGCCAGCACGCCCGCCTGAGGGCGGATCGTCAGCGCGCCCGTCTGCGCTACCGGTCGATCTGGAACTCGCCTGCGGTCGGCTCGGTGAAGCCGCGGATGATCTGCAGCATGCCCTCGGTGCCGAACAGCTGGTAGAGCGTGTGCAGTCCCTGGGCGAGATCCCCGCCGAAGCGGATCTGGAAACGGTCCATCCGGCAATCGGTCATGTCGACCGGGCCGCCCGAATAGATCAGCGTCACATTGTTGAAGCTGCAATTGCGGTAGCTGTTGCCGTCGAGCGTGACTTCGACGCCTTCGAAAGTCTGGTTGTCATATTCCATTGCAGTGCCTCGCGACCTTGTCCGAAACCCTGCACGTCGCACCCTGCTCGCCACTCCGCAATGCTTGCGGATAAGGGCCGTTTCCGCTAAGGCGCGCCCGTCCGACGGGCAGTGCCCGCGGAGGAAGGCGCGGAGAGTCTGACTCTCACGCGCCCTTTTCGCTTTCACCGGCGGCTAGTCCTTCCTCCGCTTGCTCCTGCGCGACGGATGCCGCGACCGGCGATCGGCCGCCGCGGCGACTCTGGCCCAAAGACCGTCGGACCCAACCGACTGGCCGGAAAAACATTGTTAGGAACTGAACCTCTTATGGCCACTACGGCAAATCCGAGCCGCGACGATTTCGCGGCCCTCCTCGAACAGACCCTCGGTCAGGCGGACGGCTTCGAAGGCCGCGTCGTGATCGGCACCGTCACCGGCATCGAGAACGACCTCGCGGTCATCGACGTTGGTCTGAAGTCCGAAGGCCGCGTGCCGCTGCGCGAATTCGCTGCGCCGGGCCAGAAGGCTGACCTCAAGGTCGGCGACGAAGTCGAAGTCTATGTCGACCGCGTCGAGAACGCGAACGGCGAAGCGATGCTCAGCCGCGACCGCGCCCGCCGCGAAGCCGCCTGGGACAAGCTCGAAACCGAATTCGCCAAGTCGGCTCGCGTCGAAGGCGTCATCTTCGGCCGCGTCAAGGGCGGCTTCACCGTCGACCTCTCGGGCGCGGTGGCCTTCCTCCCCGGCTCGCAGGTCGATATCCGCCCGGTGCGCGACGTCACCCCGCTGATGGACATTCCGCAGCCCTTCCAGATCCTCAAGATGGACCGCAAGCGCGGCAACATCGTCGTGTCGCGCCGCGCCGTGCTCGAAGAGACCCGCGCCGAGCAGCGTTCGGGCCTCATCCAGAGCCTGGCCGAGGGCCAGATCATCGACGGCGTCGTCAAGAACATCACCGATTACGGTGCGTTCGTTGACCTCGGCGGCATCGACGGCCTGCTGCACGTCACCGACCTGAGCTACAAGCGCGTCAACCACCCGTCGGAGATGCTGAACATCGGCGACACGGTGAAGGTGCAGATCATCCGCATCAACCGCGACACCCAGCGCATCTCGCTCGGCATGAAGCAGCTCGAGAGCGATCCGTGGGATGGCGCCGGCGCCAAGTACCCGGTCGGCGCGAAGCTGTCGGGCCGCGTGACCAACATCACCGAGTATGGCGCGTTCGTCGAGCTGGAGCCGGGCATCGAAGGCCTGGTCCACGTCTCGGAGATGAGCTGGACCAAGAAGAACGTGCACCCGGGCAAGATCGTCTCGACCTCGCAGGAAGTCGAAGTCGTGGTGCTCGAGGTGGACGCCGAGAAGCGCCGCATCTCGCTCGGCCTCAAGCAGGCCCAGGGCAATCCGTGGGAGGCCTTCGCGGCTGCCCATCCGGTCGGCACCGAAGTCGAGGGCGAAGTCAAGAACGCCACCGAATTCGGCCTGTTCATCGGCCTGGACAACGACGTCGACGGCATGGTCCACATGTCGGACATCGCCTGGGGCATCTCGGGTGAAGACGCGCTCAACCTGCACCGCAAGGGCGAGGTGGTTAAGGCCATCGTTCTCGCCGTCGAGCCGGACAAGGAGCGCATCTCGCTCGGCATGAAGCAGCTCGAGCGTGGTGGCGTCGCCGCTGCCGGTTCGACCGCCTCGGCCGATCGCCTGAACAAGAACCAGGTCGTCACCGTGACCATCCTCGAAGTCCGCGACGCGGGCCTCGAAGTGCAGGTTGGCGAAGACGGCGCGACCGGCTTCATCAAGCGCACCGATCTCGGCCGCGACCGCGACGAGCAGCGTCCGGAGCGTTTCGCCGTCGGCCAGAAGCTCGACGCGATGGTCACCGGCTTCGATCGCTCGAAGAAGCCGACCTTCTCGGTCAAGGCGATGCAGATCGCCGAAGAGAAGCAGGCGGTTGCGCAGTATGGCTCGTCCGATTCGGGCGCGTCGCTGGGCGACATTCTCGGCGAGGCCCTCAAGGCTCGCAGCGAGAAGAACTAAGACATCGGGACGGGGAGCGGCAAAACCGCTCCCCGTTTTCGATTATTCCAGAATATCATAGGTTAATAGCAATCTGCGGGTTGATGCAGGTTGCTGAACGGGGCTAGAGAACCCCAACTGGGATTGGCGTTCGCGCGGAGACGTCCGCAGATCCGTGCGCGCAAAGGGAGGGTTGCGGATGATCCGCTCGGAACTGGTTCAGTTGCTGGTGCAGGACAATCCGGGCCTTTCGGTCCGTGAGGTCGAGAAGATCGTGTCGGTCTTCTTCGACGAGATCGTCGGGCGTCTGCAGGAAGATGGCCGCGTCGAGCTTCGCGGCTTCGGCGCCTTCTCCACCCGCGCACGCGATGCGCGTACCGGCCGCAACCCGCGCACGGGCGAGACGGTCGAAGTCGACGCCAAGCGCGTCCCCTATTTCAAGCCTGGCAAGGAAATGCGCATCAAGCTCAACGTCTAAGCCGGCGTGCCTCAGGCGCACCGCTTTTCGACGAATGCTTGACGCTGCACCGCGCATGCGCTTGGTGCGCGCCATTCGCATGCGGACGTGGCGGAACCGGTAGACGCCGGAGACTTAAAATCTTCTGCCCCTCGGGGCGTGCGGGTTCGAGTCCCGCCGTCCGCACCAGCGCTACCGGTCGTCGCTACGCCTAGGGACTGTCGGGCGTGTCGTCGTCCTGGGTGGCGATGATCACGCCGCCGGCGACGATGCCCAGGATGCCGATGACCGCGATGATCGGCGCCCCGGCGATGTCCGACTTGTCCTTCGACGCAGTGGAAGCCCGCAGCGACAGTTTCGAAGCGGAAGTCTCCGAGGCTGCAAGCGCAGGCGCGGCGGCCAGCGAGACGAGAGCGACCGCAGCTGCGGCCCGACCAAGAATACGCATAACTCACTCCCTCTTTCAGGAACGGGAATGAAATGCGCCGCAATTGCCGATGGTTCCCGCAGTGCAGCAGCGCCGACGCCATGCGGGGTTGGCAGGTGAGGCTTGCGGCCATACACCGGTGATGACCAGCCGGATTGCCCTGATGTCCCCTCGCCTTCTCTGCCTGTTGCCCCTGCTAGCGCTCGCGGCGTGCGAAAACGCGGGCCAGCGACGCGACAACACTGCGGTGGTCGTCAGCGCGATCGGGGCGGGCAACGCCCTGGCCGATCCGGACAATGGCCCGCTCGACCCCGCCCGGCGCGTGCTGCTCGGCGCGACGGCCCAGGGTCTGGTCCGCTTCGATGCCGCCGGCCAGATCGAGCCGGGCCTCGCCGAGCGCTGGATCGTGATCGACGACGGCCGCAGCTTCATCTTCCGCCTGCGCGACGGCGCCACCTGGCCGGACGGCCAGCCGGTCACCGGCGAGCAAGTCGTCCGCACGCTGCGCCGCGCCATCGCGCCCCGCTCGCGCAACCCGCTGTCCCCCTTCCTCGCCGTGATCGACGAAATCGTGGAGATGACGCCGCAGGTGATCGAGGTGCGGCTGAAACGCCCGCGACCCGACCTGCTCAAGCTCTTCGCCCAGCCCGAAATGGCATTGTTCCGCCCCGAGAAGATCGACGGCAGCGGTCCGTTCCGCCCGACGCAGAACCGCGCCGGCGTGCTGCTCCGTCCCGTACCCGACGCGACCGATCCGGACGACACGGCCGGCCCCCGGCCGCAGGAGACCCTGCTCTTCCATGGCGAGCGGGCGGCGGCGGCGCTCGCCCGTTTCCGCGACGGCCGCTCCGACCTGATCCTGGGCGGCAGCTTCGTCGACTGGCCGCTGGTCGGCACCGCGGGCATCGCCACCGCCAATGTGCGGCTCGACAACGCCCTGGGCCTGTTCGGGCTCGCCGTGGCATCGCGCGAAGGCTTCCTTGGCGACCCGGCCAATCGCGCAGCGGTCGCCATGGCGATCGACCGGGCCACGCTGACCCACCAGCTGCATCCGGACTGGGCGCCGGTCGAGACGTTGCTGCCGGCCCAGCTCGATTCGGCCAATCCACCTGCCCAGCCCGCCTGGACAGCACTCGACCTCGACGCACGCCGGCAAACCGCCCGCAATGCGGTTGCGGCATGGCGCCGGGGGCACCCTGACCCGGTCACGCTGCGCATCGCCCTGCCCGCCGGCCCCGGCGCCACGCTGGTCTGGTCGCGGCTGGCCGAGGCGCTCTACGCCATCGGGATCAAGCCCGTGCGCGCCGGCCCGGAGGACCCGGCAGAGCTGCGCCTGATCGACGCCGTCGCCCCTTATGACAGCGCACGCTGGTTCGTCGCCACCGCCTGCCAGGCCTGCTCCGACGACGCCCGGACGCTGATCGAAGCGGGCCGCGATGCACCCGACCTCTATGCCCGCTCCCACCGCATCGCCGAGGCGGACGCCGCGCTGGCCGCGGACGGGGCATACATCCCTATCGCCCAGCCCTTCCGATGGTCTATCGTCGCACTCCGGCTCCAAGCCTGGCAGGGGAACGCGCGGGCCTGGCACCCGTTGAACCATCTGCGCAACGAAACGAGGTGAACGTGGCGAAGACGACGCGGATGGCTTCCACGACCCTGCCCCTGGGCCGGCACGCACAGGATGTGCGCCGCCGGATCGAGATGATGGAGCATCTGCTCGAGCGCAGCATCCCCATCCCGGGCCTCAAGAGCAAGGTCGGCCTCGACGCGGTGCTGGGACTGGTTCCCGTCGGCGGCGACGTGATCGCGGCGCTGCTCGGCCTCTACATCGTCTGGGAAGCCCGCAACCTCAACATGCCGAAGACGACCATGGCCCGCATGCTCGGCAATGTCGGCTTCGACTGGCTGATCGGCCTGGTGCCCGTGGTCGGCGACGCGGCCGACTTCGTGTTCAAGTCGAACAGCCGCAACCTCAAGCTGATCAAGCGCCATCTCGACAAGCACCACCCGGGCACCAGCACGGTCGATCACCGCTGATTTCCCTACACCGAGCGCAGCACCGACTCGCCGAAGCCGGATTTCCGGCGGCGAAAGGTCACAAAAGTCTCGACACCCAATAGAGCGCGCCACTCCGCGCCGCCCGCAACATGCTTGCGCGGCGCTGATCCTATCGTTCCAACAACCGTCAAAGAGCGGCCAGCGCATGCCGGCCGCGGCAGCCAAGCAGGCGAAATCCTACATTGCAACCGGCGGATCTAGCGCCGCCCACCGCCCCGCCAGATCTTGAGCGGATTCGCATCCGCCGCACCGCCGCTGTTCGGCTTGCAGCGCTCGTAGCGCAGGCCGGTGTCGAGGCAGAGCCACAGCTCGTCGAGCCAGTTCTCCCTGGTCACCGTCACGCGGATCGACTCCGCCGGGATGCTCGGATTGGCCGCGGCGAAGCGGGCCTTGAACTGGCCGACGGTCAGGTCGCCGCGCGACAGCCGGTCCATGTCCGGATAGCGGACGAGATCGTAGAGCCGCTTGGCCGTGGCGAAATAGGTGGAGGGCGCCATGCTGGTGCAGGTGCCGTGCTTGGCCCATTCGTGCTGGATCAGCTGGGCCGAGGGCGTGGTGCACAGCATCTGCTTGATCTGCGCCGGCGAGAGGATGCGCGTGTCGGCGCAATATTGCGGCCAGGTCTTGCCCGTGCCGTCCGGCCAAAGGCCGTGCAGAGTGAAACCGAAGCGCGCAGCCCGGCTGCAACGGAAGCGGTTCTCCGGATTGGCGGCATCGGCGCGGCAAAGCCCGGGATTCCAGGTGAGCGCCAGCGTGTAGCTGCCGATCGGCAGGATGCGGCGCGGCTGCTTCGCATCAGGCAGGTCCGGGCGTGGCCGCTCGACACCCGCCGCTGGGCGGCACATCAGCGCCTGTGCCGAAGCGATACCCGGCAGCAGCGCCAGGCCCGTGCCAACGATCCCGAGAACCAGCTTGCGCATCACGCCACGCCCTCCTGCGCGAAATCCAGGCCGATATCGGCGGCGGGCGCCGACTGAGTCAGCCGGCCGACGCTGACATAGGTGACCCCTGCTTCAGCGATACTGCGGATCGTGTCGAGCCGCACCCCGCCCGAAGCCTCGGTCGGCACGCGCCCGGCGACCAGCGCCACGGCCTCGCGCAGCACCTCCGGCCCCATATTGTCGAGCAGCAGATGGGTGGCGCCCGCCCGGAGCGCCGGCTCGATCTGGTCGATCCGATCGACCTCGACGATGATCCGCTCGATCCCGGCGGCCACTGCGCGGCGTGCCGCCTCGGCCACCGAACCGGCGACCGCGACATGATTGTCCTTGATCATCGCTGCGTCCCACAGGCCCATGCGGTGGTTCGTCGCCCCGCCCATCCGCGTCGCGTATTTCTCGAGCACGCGCAGACCCGGCAGCGTCTTGCGGGTGTCGAGCAGCGTCGCGCCGGTGCCCTGGATCGCATCGACATAGGTCCGCGCCATCGTCGCGATCCCCGAGAGATGCTGGACGGTGTTGAGCGCCGAGCGTTCAGCGGTGAGCAGCGCGCGCGCCTTGCCCCGCAAGCGCATCAGATCGGTGCCGGCGGCAACGCGGTCGCCATCCTCGACCAGCCGCTCGATCTCCACCTCGGGATCGAGCGCGCGGAAAAATGCCTCGGCGATGGGAAGCCCGGCGACGGTGATCGCGTCGCGGCTGTCCATCACGCCGGCGAATATCGCATCGGCGGGGATCACCGCGGCGGAGGTGATATCGCCCGTGTCGCCCAGATCCTCGGCAAGCGTGGCGGCGACGAAGGCGGCGAGATCGAAGCGGTCGAGCGTGAAGGCCATGGCCTGCCCCTTAGGAGCCACGCCCGGCGGCGGCAATGGCGCCGTGGTATCGCGGTAAAGTGAAGGGAGTCGGACGAAATCGTTTCACTTTGCCCAGTTCCGCAGCGCCCCTGGTCAAAACCGCACCGAAAGCGAAACCGCGCGTCATGCCGGCAGGGCAGCAGACGAAATCCTACATTGCAAGCGCGTCATTGACCGCGCGACGCCCAACACCGCGACGGAGCCGCGGCTGGCGCAATATTTCGGCGCGGATGGAGGTGCGGCGGGAATGGCGGTGAGCGCCTTCCCTCCGTCACCCTGAACTTTTCAAGCTGACGAGAGAAGTGCACGCCATATCCCCCGGGCTTCTCCCCGGCGAAGGCCGGGGCCCAGACTAAGCGTGCGCGTCGCAGACGCGCCAAAGGCGCGTGACTTCAAGGACTGGCCCCCGGCCTTCGCCGGGGAAAGAAGAAGGCAGGAAGAAGACCCCGCCTCAATCCCCCTTGGTCGGGTCCCCGCCGATCGTGGGCGCGGGGCCCAGATCGCCCATGCCCACCGTGGCGCTCGCCATGTCGAGCATGCGGTCGAGACTCTTCTTGGCCTGGAGGCGCAGGCCCTCCTCGATCTCGATGCGCGGGGTGAGGTCGCGCAGGGCGAGGTAGAGCTTCTCCAGATTGTTGAGCGCCATGTACGGGCAGATGTTGCAGTTGCAGTTGCCGTCCGCACCGGGCGCGCCGATGAAGTTCTTCTCCGGCATCGCCTTTTGCATCTGGTGGATGATGTGCGGCTCGGTCGCAACGATCAGCGTGTCGCCGGCCATTGCCTGCGAGAACTCCAGGATGCCGCGGGTCGAGCCGACATAATCGGCGTGATCGAGCACGTGCGGCGGGCATTCGGGGTGCGCGGCGACCGGCGCACCGGGGTGCTGCGCCTTGAGCTTGAGCAGCTCGGTTTCCGAGAACGCCTCGTGCACGATGCACACGCCCGGCCAGAGCAGCATGTCGCGACCGATCTTGCGCTTGAGATAGCCGCCCAGATTGCGGTCCGGGCCGAAGATGATCTTCTGCTCGGGCGGAATCTGGGCGAGGATCTTCTCCGCCGAGCTCGACGTGACGATGATGTCGCTGAGCGCCTTAACCTCGGTCGAGCAGTTGATGTAGGTCAGCGCGATGTGATCCGGGTGCGCCGCGCGGAAGGCCGCGAACTGCTCCGGCGGGCAGCTGTCCTCGAGGCTGCAGCCGGCATTCATGTCGGGCAGCACGACGATCTTCTCGGGCGAGAGGATCTTGGCGGTCTCCGCCATGAAGCGCACGCCGCAGAATGCGATCACCTCGGCATCGGTCTCGGCGGCCTTGCGCGAGAGATCGAGGCTGTCGCCGACGAAATCGGCCAGGTCCTGCAGTTCGGGCTTCTGGTAATAATGCGCGAGGATGACGGCGTTGCGCTCCTTGCGCAGCCGATCGATCTCCGCCCGGAGATCGAGCCCGGCCAGGCTCCCACCGATGCCGTTGCGCGCGTCCATGTTCCTGCACTCCCTTGCCCGGGCCGCACATGGCCCGGCGGAGGCGCAGGTTCAAGGCTGAATGGGCGGCCAATGCGCGGCGAAGGGCCGCTCCGCGCCCGGCGAGCCCGCCACCATGATGCGGGTGATCCCCTCCCCCATCGGCGAGAAGGCGATCGCCTCTGCCAGCAGGAAGGAGCCGATCATCGCGGCCAGCCCCCAGATCCAGGCCGGATGGACAAGGCCGGTACGCCTGCGATCGACGATCATACCAATCACCGGGAAGAGCGACGGCGCGAGCAGCGCCGCGACCGGCCAGGACCAGGGGATCATGAAGGGCACCGGCAGGATGCGCCCGAAGCCCGGCCCGGTGATCACCGCCATCGAGCAGAGCATCAGCCGGCGATGCCAGTCCGACTGTCCCCGCTTCGAGACGGCGGCGAACACCAGGCCGGCAAAGCAGAACAGCCCGGCAGGATTGCCGAACAGGAACTCGGGCAGGTCGAAAAAGGGCGGGCCGCCATGGTGCCGCACTGAATAGACGGTGATCGCCATGCCCATCACCACCATCAACGGTACCCAGACCACCGAAATCCAGCCGAGCTTGCGGTGGAGACCGACATGCCCGGTCGCGACCAGCAGGTTCTGGGCGAGGAAGATCGCGATCCAGCCCATGAACACCAGGGCGTGGAGATGGTAGATCAGCGGCAGCGCGAAGCTCGACCGGCCCATCACCAGGTTGAGCGAGAAGCCCCCGACGATCACGGCGATCATGGCGAGCGACAGGATCAGGAAAAAGCGGTCGCGCCGCGCACGCGGAATTGGTTCGGCAATCGTCGCCATGTTCAGTCCCCCCAGTCGATGAACCTGCGAATGTTGGAAGGTATCGTGTTTGGGACGGATTGGAAACATTTCTCCCTCTCCCCTTCAGGGGAGAGGGCCGGGGAGCGGGGCAAGAGGCAAGCGCCATCGACAGGCCCCTCTCCCCTACCCTCTCCCCGCCAGCGGGGAGAGGGAGAGGCGCCTTACCATTTGTTGGCGATCACGTCCTCGGGCCGGCGGGATTCGTCCCAGCGCTCGGCCGGGCGCTTGGCTTCGTCGGGGAAGAGCACCTCGACATCGGCGGTGATCCCGGTGGCGCGCAGCGGCATGGCGAAGCTGCGCTCGACCGCGCGGCGAGTCGCGTCGCGCGCCATGCGGATGTACGGGCCGGACTGGGCCTGGCGGAGCAGCTCCTGCTGGCCGGCCTTGCGATTGGCGTCGTCGAGCTTGCCGCCGACATCGGTGACCGAGAGCAGGATGCCGCCATTGTCATACTGTCGGATCTGGTCGAGATCGACGTCCGGTCCCATCACCTCGACCGCCGGCAGCGTGATGGTGAGCCGCTTGCTCCCGGCATCCCAGCGCACATCCTCTTGGCGGAGTTTCGACAGGTCGACCTCGTAGCGGACGCTGCCCGGCATGATCATCGTCTTCTGGGCAGTGAGGCCGAGCTGGCTCTGCTTCGAGGTGACCACCGCGACGAACTTGGCGGCAAAGGCGGACAGGCGGTTCTGCTCGCGCAGCCCGGCAAGGCTGGCCTGCGCCACCGTCTCGGGCGTCGGGCCGGCGAATTGCTGCTTGATCGTGTTGCCGAGGAACCAGAATCCTGCGCCCATCACCAGCACCACTGCCAGCACGATGGTGAGCGTCACGCCGAACAGCTTGAGGCAGCCCCCGCCTTGCTTCACGCCCTCTTCCAAGCGTCACCCTCCTCGCTGACGAGCCCGCGATCCCGGAGATCGATCAGATGCGCGAGCACCGATCGCCCGGCTGCGCCGTTGAGCCGCGGGTCGAGCCCGACATACATGCGCTCGACCATCGCGGGAACCGTGCCGGTCCCGGCCTGGAGCAGGCGCAGGATCTGGCCCTCGCGCTGCTTGCGGTGGCCGATCAGCCCGCGCACGAAGCGATGCGGCTTGGCGATCGGCTCGCCATGCGCGGGGAAATAGGTGCGGTCGCCCGCGCGGTGCATCAGCTTGTCGAGGCTGCGCATATAGGCGGCCATGTCGCCATCGGGTGGCGCGACCACGGTGGTCGACCAGCCCATGACATGGTCGCCGCTGAACAGTCCGCCGGATTCCTCCAGCGCGAAGCACAGATGGTTGGAGGTGTGGCCCGGCGTGGCGACGGCGGAGAGCGTCCAGTCCGGCCCCGCGATGCGCTCGCCGTCCGCCAGCACCCGGTCGGGCGCATAGCCGGCGTCGAAGGAGGCATCGGCGCGCGGGCCGGCATCAGCGAGGCTGAGCGGCGCGCAGCCGATGATCGGGGCACCGGTCAGCGCCTTGAGCGGCGCGGCCGCGGGGCTGTGATCGCGGTGGGTGTGCGTGCAGAGGATCGCCAGCACCTTGCGCCCCGCGATCGCGGAGACCAGCGCCGCGATGTGCTCGGGATCGTCCGGGCCGGGATCGATCACGGCGAGCTCGGTGGTGCCGACCAGATAGGTCTGGGTGCCGGTATAGGTGAAGGGCGACGGATTGGGCGCCAGGATCCGGGTGACCAGCGGGTCCAGCGCCATGGCCAGGCCGGTCGGAGCGTCCATAGGGATGTCCATGCCCCCGAGATGGCCTTTGCCGCGCCGCGGCGCAAGCCTGTCGAATGAAACGGGGCCGGCCGCGAAGGAGAGCAGCCGGCCCCGTAGAAAGGCGTTCGTGAAAGGGGCTTGATCCGAACGCCCTTCCCCTCTCGGGTTACTTCTCGGCCTCGGCGGCGCCCTTCTCGACTTCGGCGATGGCCTCGTCGATGCCCTTCAGGGCCTTGGCGCGCTGCTCGGGGCTGAGATCGATCTGGTTCTCGATCGCGTTCCGGGACATGCGCAGGCCGATCACCGCCGAGCGCATGCCGATCCGCTTGGAGTCGAACGCGATCTTCTCGGCATTGATGGTGATCTTCTCGAGCCGGTTCGAGCAGATGATCATCACCTTCTTGCCGTCCTTCTCGAACTTCTCGACCACCGGCTTGCCGTCCTTGGTCTCGGCGCAGTTGGTGTGGCGGATCTCGGGCAGCTTGGCGCGGATCGCCTCCATGTCGGGCAGTTCGTTCTCGGTCTTGCTGCCATCGGCATGGACCATCACGATCTTGGTGACGCGCTTGCCGTCCTTGTCCTTGCCATCCTGGCTGGAGCTATAGCTGTAGGTGCGGACCCTGACCGGAGCCTCGGGCGCTTCCGGTGCGGCAGCAGGCGCGGCCGGCATGGCCTCCGAAGGCGCGGCAGGCGCTGCGGGCGGTGCCGGAACGTCCTGGCCGAGCTTCACACCGGTGACCGTCTCGACCTTGGCCTTGATGGTCTCGGCGGCCTGGGTGCCCGAGGCGGTGAGGCCGAGCGCGGCAAGGCCGAGGGCACCGGTGCCTACCAGGCCGGCAGCAAGGCGTGCGGGGGAATTCTTGTGGGTCTTCGAAAGCATGCGGAGCCTCCCTTTGACTTCATTGATCGTGTGCAAGTGACATGCCGCCGAGACCGCACCCCCATGCGCGGACTTGACGATCGCACGGCCATAAGCATGGCGCAGTGCCTGGGCGCGGCCGGCGAGCACCAGGGCGTCGCAGGCCATTTCCTGGTCGGCACGGAAGGCACGGAAGGCCTTCCAGGCGACCGGATTGAACCAGTGGATGGCGAGGACGAACAGCGCGACCCAGTTCGCGATCAGATCGCCGCGGACATGGTGGCCAAGCTCATGGGCAAGCGCGAGGTCGCGCTCCTGCTCGTCATAGCGCTCGGTGAAGTCGCACGGAAAGGCGACATATTTGCGCAGCACTCCGAAGGCGAGCGGGCCGTGGACCGCGTCGGTCTCGATCACGCGCACCTTGCCCTGGGCAATGGTGCGGTCGACCCGCGCGGCCTTGAGCAGCCGGGCGCAGTGCCGCCGGTGCGCGATCAGGTGATAGGCCAGGAAGCCGAGCGCGCCGATCACCCACAGGCCGAGCGCGAGGATCAGCACACTGGGCCCGCTCGCGGCATAGGTGGGCGCGACCAGCGCCGCCGGGGCGGTATGGCCCGCAGCGCCCAGTTCGACTATCGTGACCGCGTTCTGGTCGATCCCGGCGGGCAGCGCCTCGGGCTTGATCACGCCGGTGACGATCCCGGGCACGTCCGCCTCGCGGACGAAGGGCGAGATCAGGCTGGTCAGCGTCCAGTCGCCCGGCAAAGGCGGCATCAGCATCCGGATCACCGGCATCGCCCACAGCGCATAGGCCATTTGCGGGCCGAAGGCGCGGCGGACGGGGGCGCGAAGGGCGAGCACCAGCAGCATCAGCAGCGTGCTCGCGACGAAGGTCTCGACGATCCAGCCGGTCATTGCTTCAGCTCCTTCAGAAGGGCCTCGATCTCGGCGATATCCTGGTCGGTGAGTTCGTCGCGCTCGGCGAGATGGGCGACCAGCGGCGTCAGCTTGCCGCCGAACAGCCGGTCCATCAGCTTGCGCGATTCCCCGGCGACATAATCCCCGCGCACGACCAGCGGGCGATAGAGGTAGCGACGCCCCTCTTCCTGGTGCGCGATGATGTTCTTGGCGAGGAGGCGCCCGAGCAGGGTCTTGACCGTGTTGGCGCTCCAGCCGCGTTCGGCGGGCACGCGCTCGGCCACTTCCTGGGCGGTGAGCGGCGACTCTTCCCACAGCACTTCCATCACGGCGTGCTCTGCGTCGCTGATCCGTTCCGTCATCGAAGTCCCTCTTGAATGACTACGCCTGTAATCGTCACGATTACGTCTGTAGTCAAGCGGGTGAATGCGGGATGAACGGAATCTGACAGGTTCGGCGAAGGAACCCGAGCCAGGGGCGCAAAACTGTCGGAATCGCTTACAAGTGCGGGCAGTGGTTAAAACCCGCTAACCAGCAGAACCCGCGCAAATCTGCGGTTCGCACAAACTGGTACGCAGGCTGCAAAGTATAAGGCACCCCAAGCGTTTCAACGCTTCATTTCAGGGTGGGTCGACCGCTACTTCCCCGGTCTCGCGTCGACCCACCCGACCCGGGTTTCCCCAGATCCAGCGAATCGACGGCTTGGCGCCGTGACATCACGCCATGGCGTCGTGCTGCCATGACGTCACGAAAAAGGCCGCCATCCGCGGCGAACCTGGATGACGGCCTGATCTTCTGACGTACGCGCCGGAGCGGGCGAACCTTACGCCGCGGCGTCCTTGGCGAGGAGCTGGGCCAGCTCGCCGCTCTCGTACATTTCCATCATGATGTCCGAACCGCCGACGAACTCGCCCTTCACATAGAGCTGCGGGATGGTCGGCCAGTCGGAGAATTCCTTGATCCCCTGGCGGATGCCCTGGTCCTGGAGCACGTCGACGCTCTCGAACTCGGCACCGAGATGGTTGAGGATCGCAATGGCGCGGCTGGAGAAGCCGCACTGCGGGAAGAGCGGGCTGCCCTTCATGAACAGCAGCACGTCGTTGCTGTCGACCAGCTGCTGGATGCGGGCCTGGGTGTCGTCGGTCACTTGGTCTTACTCCTCGACAGGCGCTTCGGTGGTGAGCTGGAGCGCGTGGAGTACGCCACCCATCCGCCCGCCGAGCGCGGCATAGACCGCCTGGTGCTGGCGCACCCGCGGCATGCCCTTGAACATCGGCGCGACAACCCGCGCCGCATAATGATCGCCGTCACCGGCGAGATCGGTGATCTCGACCCGGGCATCGGGGATGCCGGCCTTGATCAGGTCCTCGATCTCGCTGGCCGCCATCGGCATCAGGCTTCGCCCATCAGCTGGCGACGCGCCTCGACCGACTGCTCCTCGAGCGCACGGCGCACGGTGGCGTCATCGGTCTCCACGCCGGCGGCGAGCAGGTCGCCGAGCAGCTTGCGAACCACGTCCTCGTCGCCCGCTTCCTCGAAATCGGCCTGGACGACCGCCTTGGCATAGGCGTCGGTCTCTTCCGGGGTGAGCTTCATCTGGGCCGCGGCCCACTGGCCGACCAGCTTGTTGCGGCGAGCCGTGACGCGGAAGGCCATGTCCTCGTCGCGCGCGAACTTCGCCTCGAATGCCCGTTCGCGATCGTCGAAAGTCGTCATCATGGTCCCCTATATGGCGTTCGGAGCGGAGATAGGGGGGCGACGGGCATAGGGCAAGCGCACCAATTCCTCCCTCGGAGCGCAGCTCCGGGGGAGGGGGACCGCGCGCGCAGCGCGTGGTGGAGGGGGCGTGGCCGCGCGCCGGGTCGCCCGTAGTGAGGCCCCCTCCCCCATTTGCTGCGCAAATGGTCCCCCTCCCCCGCTTTGCGAGGGAGGAATTTCTAGACGGTCACCACGACCTTCCCGATCACCTGGCGCGCCGCCATCTTGGCGATCGCCTTGCCACCATCGGCCAGCGCGAACGTCTCGGTCACCTTCGGTGCGATCCTGCCTTCGGCCCATAGCCGGAAGAGATGCTCGACATGCGCCTGGTTGGCCTTGGGGTCGCGCGCCGCGAAGGCGCCCCAGAACACGCCGCACACGTCACAGCTCTTGAGCAGGGTCAGGTTGAGCGGCAGCTTCGGAATGCCCGCCGGGAAGCCGACCACCAGGTAGCGCCCTTCCCAGCCGATCGCGCGCAGCGCCGGCTCGGCATAGTCGCCGCCCACCGGATCGTAGATCACATCGGCGCCCTGCGGCCCGAGCGCCGCCTTGAACTGCTCGGCCAGCGCCTTGGACTGGTCCTTGTCGAACGGCGCCCGGCCATAGACCAACGTCTCGTCCGCACCCGCCGCCCTGGCCGCCGCGGCCTTCTCTTCGGAAGAGACTGCTGCGATCACCCGTGCGCCGAACGCCTTGCCCAACTCGACCGCCGCTAGGCCGACGCCGCCGGCCGCGCCGAGGACGAGCAAATTCTGCCCTTCGCGCAGATGCCCGCGATCGAGCAGCGCGTGGATCGTCGTCGCGTAGGTGAGCAGCAGCGCCGCGCCTTCCTCGAAGCTGCGGCCTTCGGGCAGCTTGAACAGGCGGAAGGCCTCGATCGCGATCTTCTCGACCAGCCCGCCATGGCCGGTCACCGCGATCACCCGGTCGCCGACTTCCCAGCCGGTGACGCCCTCGCCCACGCTCTCGATCACACCGGCGATCTCGCCGCCCGGCGCGAAGGGGCGCGGCGGCTTGAACTGGTATTTGTCCTCGATGATCAGGAAGTCGGGATAGTTGATCGCGCAGGCCTTCACCGCGACGACCACCTGCCCCTTGCCGGCCGCCGGATCGGCGACCTCTTCCAGAATTAGAGTGTCAGGTCCGCCCGGTTGCTTCGAGAGCAATGCCTTCATTCGCCGTCTCCACCGCGATCCACGGGCGGCTTTGCGCCATCCCGGATTCGAATTTCGAAATCGCGGTATCTTGTGCCAGCGTCATGCCGATCTCGTCCAGCCCTTCCATCAGGCACTGGCGGCGGAAGGCGTCGAGCTCGAAGGGGAAACGGTCCTGGAACGGTGTGGTGACGGTCATCGTCTCGAGATCGACGGTGATCTCGTCGGTCCTGGCCACCTCAACCAGCCGGTCGACGGCTTCCTGGGGAAGCACCACCGGCACGATGCCGTTCTTGAAGGCATTGCCCGAGAAGATGTCGGAGAAGCTCGGCGCGATCACGGCCTTGATGCCGAGATCGGCGAGCGCCCAGGCGGCATGCTCGCGGCTGGAGCCGCAGCCGAAATTGTCGCCAGCGACGAGCACGGGCGAACCGGCATAGCGTTCGTCGTCGAAGACGTTGCCCGGCTGCGCGCGCACGCTTTCGAACGCGCCCTTGCCCAGTCCCTCGCGCGTCGTGGTCTTCAGCCAGTGCGCCGGGATGATGATGTCGGTGTCGATATTCTTGGCGCCCCACGGATAGGCGCGCCCCTCGACCTTGCGAACGGCTTCCACTTTACACAACCTCCCGGATCAGCGGGCGGCTGCAGTCTCCGCCTTCGCTTCCATGCCCTTGCCGGTTGCGGCGTATCCCGCCGCCAGCCCACAAAGCACCGTGCTCGCAATCAGTGCCACCAGTGCCCGCTTCATACTTCATCCCCTCACGCATCCGCCGACATCAGCTCCCTGACATCGGTGAGGCGCCCCCGGATCGCCGCCGCCGCCGCCATGGCCGGCGACAACAGGTGCGTTCGCGCGCCCGGACCCTGCCTCCCTACGAAATTTCGATTCGAGGTGGAAGCACAACGTTCCCCGGCGGGGACCTTGTCGGGATTCATGGCGAGACACATCGAGCAACCCGGCTCGCGCCACTCGAAGCCGGCCTCGGTGAAGATGCGGTCCAGCCCCTCGGCCTCGGCCTGGCGCTTGACCAGCCCGGAGCCCGGCACGATCAGCGCCTGGCGGATGCGATCGGCGACATGATGCCCCTTCACCACCGCAGCGGCGGCGCGCAGGTCCTCGATCCGGCTGTTGGTGCACGAGCCGATGAAGACATGCTCGATGGCGACGTCCTCCATCCGCATGCCGGGCGTCAGGCCCATATAGTCGAGCGACTTCTGCGCGGCGACGCGCTTGGCCGGATCCTCGAAGCTCTCCGGATCGGGCACGCTGCCGGTGATCGCCACCACATCCTCGGGGCTGGTGCCCCAGGTGAGCGACGGTGCGATGTCGCTGGCCTGCAGCACGATCGACTTGTCGTAGCCCGCGCCGGCATCGGTCGGCAGCGTCTTCCAATAGGCGACGGCGCGCTCCCACGCCTCGCCCTTGGGCGCCATCGGCCGGCCCTGGATATAGTCGAAGGTCGTCTGGTCCGGCGCGATCAGGCCCGAGCGTGCACCGCCCTCGATCGACATGTTCGAGACGGTCAGCCGCCCCTCGATCGACATGGCGCGGATCACCTCGCCGGTGAACTCGATGACATAGCCGGTGCCGCCAGCCGCGCCGATCTTGCCGATGATCGCCAGCACCACGTCCTTGGGGCTCACCCCGAAGCCGAGCGTGCCGTCGACGCGGATCTCCAGCGTCTTCGATTGCTTGAGGAGCAGCGTCTGGGTGGCGAGGACGTGCTCGACCTCGCTGGTGCCGATCCCGAAGGCGAGTGCGCCCAGCGCGCCATGCGCCGAGGTATGGCTGTCGCCGCAGACCAGGGTGGTGCCGGGCAAGGTGAAACCCTGCTCCGGGCCGACGACATGGACGATGCCCTGCCGCGCATCGAGCGCGTCGATATAGGGCACGCCGAACTCGGCGACGTTCGCGCGCAGTGCCGAAAGCTGGCCGGCGCTCGCCGCGTCGGCGATCGGCAGTTCGTGCCCGGCGGCATCGACGCGCGCCGTGGTCGGCAGGTTATGGTCGGGCACCGCCAGGGTAAGGTCGGTACGGCGCACCGGCCGCCCCGCCGCGCGCAGGCCGGCAAAGGCCTGGGGGCTGGTCACCTCATGGACGAGGTGGCGGTCGATATAGATCAGGCAGGTTCCATCGTCCCGGCGCTCGACCACATGGTCGGCCCAGATCTTCTCGTACAGAGTGCGCGGTTGAACGGTCATGCGGGCGCTTTAGTCGATTCTTGCGCACAGGCAAGCGTTCGTGCAATTTTCCATCGCATAGTTGAACTATTCTCCGGGTCCGCGGCCGAGCCTTGCGGCCTCGGTCCGTAGATAGGAATGGAGCGCGGCGATCTCCACATCGCCGGGCCGCGTCACCGCCTATTTCGCCGACGCCTTCGCGGCCTCGCCCTTCAGATACGCCTGGACCGCGGCGATCTCGTCGTCGGTGAAGGCGGTGAAGCCGACGCGGGAGACCACGCCCATCAGCCCCAGATCGCGCCCGCTCATCCCCTCGCCGGTGCGCATCAGCGTGCGGAAGGCAGCGGGATCATAGGACGCGGCGACCGGCGCCAGCGCGGGTACCCGGGTCTTGCCGTCCTCCATCATGCTGTCCTGGTGCAGCTTGTGACAGGCCTGGCAGGCGACGCCGACATAATAGCGGCCGATATCGGCGGGGCGCCTGGCCACCGAGACATTGCTGGCGGTGGCCATCGGCGCCAGTGCGCCGGTGAGCAGCAGGAAACGGCCCATCGGCCCGAAGCCGGTCTTCGCCTTACTGTCCTGCGGGCCCGGCTTGAGGCTGCGGATCCAGGCGATGATCCTGCCCAGATCGTCATCCGCGATGCGGCCGAGCGAATGGCTGGGCATGATGAAGGTGGAGGTGCCGTCGGGCTTCACCCCGTAGCGGATGACCCGAGCCAGTTCCGCGTCGTTCATCTTCGCGGCCATCTCGGCGAGCGGCGGCGGCGCCACGGTGCCGACCAGCGGCACCGAGAAGAGTACCTTCCCCTCCCCATTGCCGGCATGGCAGTCGCGGCACATCACGATGTTCGCCAGGCGACCGCCCTCGGCCACCGAGGCGGCGTCCTTCGGCACGGTGACGGCGATATCGGGCGTCTTGTGCCCCGTGCGGATGATCCACTCCGAGCCGCCATAGACGACCGCGAGCAACAGCACGACAAGGCCGGCCAGCACGGCCAGTCCGCGAACGATCCAACGCATCTGAAACTTCCCAAGCCAGTGGTGTATTATGCCACTAATACACTATCCGACCCTTGGCAAGATCATGCCGTTTCCGGGACTTCCTTGGGCGAGATGTAAGCAGGATCATGCGCGAAAGGCAGTGGCCTCCCCGCGCGCAGCGCATCCAAGACTTCAGCGAACCCGGTCTCACACCGAAAACCGAGTCTCCGCTCGGCGCGGCCGGCGTCGTATACGCGGCCGATGCTGCTGGGGAATTCCCATCCCTTTGCACGGTATAACTCGAATGCATCGGGAAAATGGCGCACGATTACTGCATGCGCGTTGCGCTTTAGTTCCACACACTCGCCGCGCACGAATGGCGTCGGCGCCGATACTATGAATACGTCAAAACCGATTTCCGGTGCCTTTTCAAGCGCCAACAGGTGTGCGCGGGCAGCATCCCCGGCGGTCAGCCGGCGGTGGAGCAGCTCGTTCGCCTTCATGTTCTCGCCCGACAGCGTGCGGTGGGTATCGTCCTCCTCGGGGAAGAAACGGCCGGTGCGAAGCACCACGCAATTGAGCCCGTCGTTCAGCCAGGCGAGCCGGCAGAGCTGCTCGGCCGCCAGCTTGGTGACACCGTAGATGTTGCGCGGCTCGAGCGGGCCGGACGCCTCGTCGAGCCATACCGCCGCGTCGCCCGCCTCATCGCGGATCGCCTGGCTGATCATCAGCGAGGTGGTGGAGGTGAAGACGAACCGGTCATGCCCCGCCCTCGCCGCCGCCTCGAGCAGGTTGAGCGTGCCGGTGACATTGACGTCGATGAACGCCTGGGCCGGATAGCGCGCGATGTCCGGCTTGTGCAGCGCGCCGCCGTGGATCACCGCCTCGATCCCGCGCTCCACGAAGATCCGGTCGACCAGGGCCCGGTCGGCGACCGAACCAATGACGTCGGTATCCGCACCCGGCGCCACGTCCAGGCCGGTGACGCTGTGGCCACTGGCGCGCAGCATAGGCGCGAGGAAGCGGCCGAGCCAGCCGGACGAGCCTGTCAGGAGGATGTGCATGGGGTTTCCTTACCCCGCTCGTCACCCCCGCGAAATAGCTTCTCCCCGGCGAAGGCCGGGGCCCAGTCTCAGCGCGCGCGAAGACGCGCCAAGGCGCGTGACTTTCAAGACTGGACCCCGGCCTTCGCCGGGGAAAGGCGATGGAGAAGCCGCTAGGAAAGCACCGGCACCGGCGAAGCCTTCACTTCCGCCGGTTCGTGCGCGTCCTGCCATTCGGTGCGGCGCTTCACCCGGAAGTTCAGGAACAGCACCGGCAGCTTGAGGAACAGCAGTTCGGAATGGATGAAGCTGTCGATCCCCCGTTCCCACCAACGGGACTCGCGCTTGCCGTTCGCCTTGAGCCAGCCGTCATAGGGCGCCCAGTGGCTCGGCTCGTCCTTCTCGATGATCCGGAAGATCTTCATCAGCACCTTGTCGCCGGTCACCAGCGGATGACGGAGCAGGATCTCGACCTGCTTGTGCCCGCGCTGCTCGGTGAGCGAGATCACGCGGCACAGCTTTTCGAACTGGTCGTCCTCGGCGATGATCCGCTTTGTATCGAGCTCGTCGATCGTGCGGCGGAACATGATCTCGACGAACCGGTCGATATGGCCGCAGGTCCGATCGACCATCAGCGGCATCTTACCCTGCAGCTCGAACCAGCGCTTGAACATGACATAGTGCTTGCGCTCGTCGGCGCGATGCTTCTCGATCGCGGCGATCAGCGCATGGTCGTCCGGCGCACGCGCCTTCACGGCTTCGAGCACCCGGTCGATGCTCGTGTACCCGCGATGCTCGTTATAGATGTAGATCGAGCCCAGCAGGTCGAGATAGCGGCGGCGGAACCAGTCGATCATCGGCGGAGGCTACGCTCTTGCGCAGCCTCCGGCCAATTAATTCGCGTCCACCTTTCAGGCCGTGGCCAGCGCGACCTCGTACTTCGCCGTGGTCTTCTCCGCGACCTCGGCCTCGCTCACGCCCGGCGCCAGCTCGACCAGCCGGAAAGGCGAATTATGGTCGGGCCGCTGGAACACGGCGAGATCGGTGATGATCATGTCGACCACGTTCTTGCCGGTGAGCGGCAGGTCGCAGGCCGGCACGAACTTGGGCGCCCCGTCCTTCGAGTTGTGCTCCATCACCACGATGATCTTCTTGACGCCGGCGACCAGGTCCATCGCGCCGCCCATGCCCTTGATCATCTTGCCGGGGATCATCCAGTTGGCGATATCGCCGGTCTCGCTGATCTCCATCGCGCCGAGCACGGTCAGGTCGATATGGCCGCCGCGGATCATCGCGAAGCTCTGCTCCGAGCCGAAATAGACCGACTGGGGCAACTCGCTGATCGTCTGCTTGCCGGCGTTGATCAGATCGGGATCGACTTCGTCGTCATAGGGGAACGGGCCGATGCCGAGCATGCCGTTCTCCGACTGGAGCGTGACCTCGACCCCTTCCGGGATATGGTTCGCCACCAGCGTCGGGATGCCGATGCCCAGATTGACGTAGAAGCCATCCTGCAGCTCCTTCGCGGCGCGCGCCGCCATCTCGTCACGGGTCCAGGCCATCTACTTCTTCTCCTCGGCCGGATCGGCCCATTGCTTGTCCTTGGGGAACACCTCGTCCATCCCGCCCTTCAGGCCGGAGCCGTAGACCGGGTTGGGCAGGATGAACCAGCCATGCCCCCAGAGCGGTGCGATCAGCGTGTTGCTGGTGGTGTTGCGCCGCGCGGGGGTCGACAGGTCCTTGGCATTGAACAGGTCACTGAAATCACCCAGCTGATCGCCGCCCATCGCGACGATGCAGTAGCGCTCGGCGATCTGCCAGCGCCGCTCGTCCTTGCCGCTCGGCGCATTGTCGTCGCGCAGGATCAGCGTGTCGCCCAGCGTCACCGGACCCAGTCCGGCCCTGTTGAGCGCCTCGATCGTGAAGGGCGCGGTGCTCGCCGAGCGATTGGTGTTGAAGATCACGGTGATGCCGTCACTGCGCAGCGCCGCGATCGTCTCGGCGGCGCCGGGCACCGCCTCCACCTTGTCCGCACCGGTCTCCTCCCAACGCGTCCAGCGACCCTGGTCATAGCCGGGGCCACGCCGCGCCGCGTCGCTCTCGAAGCCGAGGTTGAGCAGGACGGTTTCGTCCACGTCGAACACCGCGGCGAGCGGTCGCTTGCCGCAGGTGTCGAACTTGGGCGAGGTCAGCGTCGAATCGCGCGTCATCACCACCGAGGTGATCTGGCTCTTGTCGCGGCGGAAGCGCAGCTCGCCATGCACATAGGTCCACAGCGCCGCATAGGCCTGAAGGCTGAGCGCCGAGGCTTCGCCCGAACCATAGAGGAACTGCATTTCGGGCGGCACGCTGCCCGGCACCGGCTTCGCGGCAACGGGTGCGGCCGTCGCCCCGCCCGGCGCCGGCAGCGCGGTCAGGTTGGTCACCTGGACCTTCTGGCCATCCTCGGTCGTGTAGACCTGGCCCGGCTGCGGGGCAGCCTGTTGCTGGCGCTTGCTCCTCTTGCGCGCCTTGCTGTCCTGCGAGGTCTTGACCACGCCCGCGGCGGCCGCGATCGGCACCGCCGCGGCGATGCAGCCCGAAAGCCCCGTCGACGCCAGTACCAGCCCGGTTATCGCAAGGATGCGGTTCACGCGGCCCCCTGGGCCTCGGGACGCGGCCGAGTGGTCCGGAACTCGATCTTCTTGTCGTAGGGGCTGCCCACGATCAGCCGCTTCACATAGATGCCCGGCAAGTGGATCGCATCGTGATCGAGGCTGCCGACCGGCACCACTTCCTCCACCTCGGCAACGCAGATCCTGCCCGCGGTCGCCATCGGCTGGTTGAAGTTGCGCGCGGTCTTGCGGAAGATCAGGTTGCCGCTCTCATCGGCCTTCCAGCCCTTGATGATCGACAGGTCGCTGCGGATGCCGCGCTCGAGGATATATTCCTCGCCGTCGAAGACCTTCACTTCCTTGCCCTCGGCCACCAGCGTGCCGACACCGGTCTTGGTGTAGAAGCCCGGGATGCCCGCCCCACCCGCGCGGCAGCGCTCGGCCAGCGTGCCCTGGGGGCAGAATTCCACCTCGAGCTCGCCCGACAGATACTGGCGCTCGAACTCCTTGTTCTCGCCGACATAGGACGAGATCATCTTCTTCACCTGGCGGGTCCGCAGCAGCTTGCCCAGGCCTTCGCCGTCCACGCCCGCATTGTTCGAGGCGATGGTGAGGTCCTTGGTGCCCGCATCGCGGATCGCGTCGATCAGCCGCTCGGGAATGCCGCACAGGCCGAAACCGCCCGCGCAGATCGTCATGCCGTCGAACAGCAGCCCTTCCAGCGCTGCTTCGGCGTTGGGGTAGAGCTTCTTCATCCGCGATTCTCTCCTGACTTCGCCTGGGGCGATAGTCCGGCAGCGAAGCTCCGGTCAAGCAAACCTGAACCGGCTTTCAACTTTGCCGCGTCGCAGCATTATCCGAAACCGCTCTCCCGCGAACCTGAACAGAAGATGATCGAAATCAGGGGTGTGGCACAATGGCAACACGGCAGGTTTGTAATTAAATTGCCATATTGCACTGCGGAATCGGAGGCCTACGTAGAGCCCCGGATGGCCATCCGAACCTGAGTAAATAAGTCCAAAGGTAGGAAATATAATGCGAATTCTCGCAGTGTCCGCGCTCGCCCTCGTGGCAGCCACCGCAACCCCCGCTTTCGCCCAGGACAGCGCGCCGTTCAGCGGCCCGCGCATCGAGGCCGAAGCCGGTGTGGACCATGTCGGCTCCGAGGGTAATGGCCGTTCGGGCTTCCTGTATGGCGGCGCCATCGGCTACGACAAGCAGTTCAACAACATCGTGATCGGCGCCGACGCCGAGATCACCGGCGCGACCACCAAGCAGGGTGGCGTGGAAGCCGGCCGGGACCTCTATGTCGGCGGCCGCCTCGGCTACGTCATCGGCGGTTCGACCCTGCTGTACGGCAAGGCCGGCTACACCAACGCGCGCGTCAGCTTCGGCGACGACGGCCAGAACAACGACGGCTACCGTCTGGGCGCCGGCGTCGAGCGCAACTTCGGCCGCTTCTTCGGCAAGGTCGAGTATCGCTACTCGCGCTACGAGAAGATCGACCTGAACCGCGACCAGGTCGTCGCAGGCGTCGGCGTTCGCTTCTAAGCGACCGACAAATCCGGACAGCAAGGGGGCCGCGCGGGAAACTGCGCGGCCCTTTTCCTATCCGGCTTGCGCGATGCGGAGCCGGAAAATAGCCTTCCGTCCAGCACCACGCCGGCGAGAAGGCTGAGGCAGATGACAGTCAGGATCGGCGGCGAGATCATGCGGCAAGCGACCGCCGCGCCTCTGCTACTGATCGCGCTGCTCGCCGGCACCGCCGCCGCCGAGCCCCCTGTCCGCCCGGTCCCTCAGGCAGTGAAGAACTGTGGCGACTTCCTCGCCCGCGCCGGCCGCAAGCCTGCCCATCTCGACTATATCGGCTGCAGCTATGCGCCCGATCGCCAGGGCAAACCGCTGACTGCGCTATATCGCGTTCCCGGCAGGCACGCCGCCGCGGTGGAGGCCTATCTGGTCCGCACGGTGCGGCTCAACCGTCTGAAACGCGCCTGCTGCCTGTGGGATTCCCCGGCCAGCCAGTACCGCGACGCCCTTGGCCGCGAATATTCGGTCACCATGACCTCGGGCGAGACGATGGTCCACCGCCGGGCCGATTGGGCCAGCATCCCTGCTTTCGAGATCGCGGTGGAGATGTTCACCGAGGAGATTTGAGCGGATTCGGAGCGGTGCCGTTGCAGGCGCCGATCCGCGATGCAACCATGCCCCTATGATCGCCACGCTGACCGCCTTGCTCGCCCTGTCGCTCCTCCCCTCTGGCACAGGCCGGACGGAAATCGCTTCCCCGGCTTCGATCGATTGCGCGGTGCCGGAAGGGTGGACGGAAGTCGCCACTCGCCGCCCGCGCTTCGTCGTCTTCGGCGAAACGCACGGCACCGAACAGGCCCCGGCCTTTGTCGGCGACGTCGCCTGCGCGCTGGCGACGAAGGGGGAGAGAATCCTGTTGGCGATCGAACAGTCCTCGACCGACAATGCCGCGCTACAGGAGGCGTGGCGTCTGCCCGCGGATCGCTTCGCACAGCAGCTGCGCACCATCGGCTGGGCCGGGCGCCAGGACGGCGTCGCCAGTCGGGCAATGTTCGCCCTGCTCGTCCGCCTGCACGGCCTGAAGGAACAGGGCCTGCCGATCGACATCGCCGCCTTCAACAACGTGCGTGACGACGCCCAGCGCGCACGTTTCGCCCATCTGCCGGCGCAGGGCCCGCACGAAGCCGCGCAGGCGGAGAACATCCGCGATGCCGCCGCGGCCAGTAAATATGATCGCGTACTGGTATTGGTGGGCAGCCTGCATGCCCGCAAACAGACGGTCGGCCAGGGCGCCGATCGCTTCGAGCCGATGGTGATGCATCTTGCGCGCGCCGAACCGACCGTCAGCCTCGAAATGCGCTATGCCGCGGGGAGTATCTGGAACTGCATGCTCAAGCCGGGAACGGAGCTGAAGCCCGGCCAGCCGATTTCGCGGGATGCGCTGGCGTGCGGCGGTCACCCGGTCAGCGGCGATCGCGACCTCAATCATCGGCCCTTCGTCCGGCTGGGCAGCTTTCCCGGTGCGCCGGATGCGGGGACATATGACGGCTTCTTCTGGCTCGGCCCGGTCAGCGGTTCCGCGCCGCTCCAGGCGGAGAAATAGGCCGGCGCCCTATTCTGCCGGCCCGTCGTCCAGCATGATCGAGCGATAGGGCTCGCGCCCGCCATAGCTGCACTCGGCCACCTTCGCGCCGATCGCGCGCAACGCATCGGCGCGCTCGGCGGAGCGGACGCCGAAGATCGCGCGCTCATAGTCCATCGTGCCCGCGAACGCCGGCACCGCCCGCACCCGCGCCAGCCAGCCGGCGGTACGCGGCCAGCGCTCGGCGTCGATCTCGAACCCGGCGAGCGATGCATTGCGGAAGAAGCAGGCATAGGTGAAGTCGGCAGTGCAGACATGGTCGAACAGGAAGCCGTCTGCCGGCACCCGCGCCTCGATCCAGTCGAGCGCCTCGGGCAGGTCGCGGGTCGTCACGCGCTCGATCAGCGCATGATCGGGCTCGCGCTTCCAGACATAGGGGACGATGGTGCGCTGATAGAACAGCCGCCAGACGATCAGATCGCCCAGCCGGCTGTCGGCGAATTCCTCCATCCAGCGCGCCCTGGCCCGGTCGGCCGGCGATTTCGGCATCAGCGGCGGCTCGGGCCAGCGCTCGTCGACATATTCGGCGATCACGGTCGAATCGTTGAGGACCAGGTCGCCGTCGATCAGCACCGGGATGCGGCGCAGCGGGCTGACGCGGGTGAAGTCCTCGGTGCCGTAAAAGGGCACGATCGGGTCCATCTCATAGTCGACACCCTTGTGATCGAGCGCGACGAATACCTTGCGGGCATAGGGCGAGACATGGTTGCCGATGATGAGCATGGGGCTCCCCTCCAATCGGGCATGGCCTACCGCGCCCGATCGACTCCGTCGAGCGATTGACCGTTACGGAGGCGATACGCATATCATCGGCAATGCGCCGCCTCGCCCTCGCACTCGCCGCCCTGATCGCCGCCGCCGCTGGGCCAGCCTTCGCGCAGACCCTTCCGACCATCGTCACCCCGCCGCCCATGCCGGTCGAACGCGATGCCCAAGGTTGCTGGGCGAGTCCCGGCCCCAATCCGGCAACAGGAGTCACTCCGGCCTTCGGGATGGACGAGCGCATGGACTATTGGGTCCGGGTGAGCGGCAAGGACTGGCATTTCGCCGACAAGGCGCCCGTTTCGATCCGCGTGCGCGCGGTGGACATACCGAACCCCGCCTTTGGCCAGGAACGCACCGCCGAGAGGACCATCGAGGCGCACGGCTTCCTCGACAAGCGAGGCCGCAGCGGAGTGGTCCTTCCGCTGGCCGGCCCCGGATATAATTTCACTGTCTGGTCGGTGCTGTCGCTCTATCGCCAGGACGAGACGGCGCCGTTTGCGGTCGTCGACAATAAGTACGGCCTCGCCGCCAGGTCGATCCGCCCCTGCTTGATGGAGCTGGCCGGGGACGATCGCGGCTCGGGCAAGCCGGTCGTCACCAAAGTGGCGCTACGTAACCCCGGTACCGCCATCCTGACCGATGACGACTATCCCCCCGCTGCATTGCGCGCCGAGGAACAGGGGCGCACATCGGTGCGGCTCACCGTCTCGGCGCATGGCTTGGTGAGCGATTGCACCGTCACCGCATCGAGCGGCAGCGCGATCCTCGACAGCACGACCTGCTCGATCCTTCCACGACGCCTGCGGCTTAGTCCTGCGCTGGACGAGGCGGGGCAACCGACCCAGGGAACCCTCGCGACGTCGATCACCTGGCGGATACCCGGCTCGGCGCCGCCGGAGCCTGTCGCGCCATTGCCGCAGCCTATACGCTAGTAACGATCGCACGGGTTGGTCTCGCCGCATCGCCTCGCTAGACAGGCAGCATGACCGCGAAACGAACCGGGGGCCGAATCCTCGTCGACAATCTGGTCGCGCAGGGCTGCGACCGTATCTTCCACGTGCCGGGCGAGAGCTTCCTCGCCGTGCTCGACGCGCTGCACGACGTGCCGCAGATCGATGTGGTGACCTGCCGCCAGGAAGGCGGGGTCGGCTTCATGGCCTGTGCGGACGGCGCGATGACGCAGCGTCCGGGCGTCGCCTTCGTCACCCGCGGTCCGGGCGCGACCAACGCCTCGATCGGCGTGCACGTCGCGATGCAGGATTCGCAGCCTATGATCCTGTTCATCGGCGATGTCGATCGCGGCATGCGCGATCGCGAGGGCTTCCAGGAAGTCGATTTCCCCGCATTCTTCGGCCCGATCGCCAAATGGGCGACGCGGATCGAGGACGCGCGCCGCATCCCCGAATATGTCGCCCGCGCCTTCGCCGTCGCCACCTCCGGCCGGCCCGGCCCGGTGGTGATCGCGCTGCCCGAGGACATGCTGTGCGACATCGTCGAGGCCGTCGACCGCCCCGAGCTCGCGCCCCCGCTCCAGGTGCCCGGCGCCTATGATCTCGACCAGCTCTACGAGATGCTCGGCGCGGCCCGGCGCCCGATCGCGATCATCGGCGGCGCCGGCTGGGATGCCGAGACCGGCGAGGACTTCCTCCGCTTCGCCGAGCGGATCGCCCTGCCCGTGGCCGGCGCCTTCCGCCGCCAGGATGCGATCCCGAACAGCTCGCCGGTCTGGGCCGGCAATCTCGGCTATGGCCCCAACCCCAAGCTGGTCCAGCGCATCAAGGATGCCGACCTGCTGCTGGTGGTCGGCGCGCGGCTCGGCGAGGCGACGACCGACGGCTACACGCTGATCACGCCGGAGCACCCCGGCCAGACGCTCGTCCATGTCCACCCGGACCCGAACGAGCTCAACCGCGTCTATCTGGCGGACCTGCCGATCTGCGCGCGTCCCTTCGAGTTCGCGGTCGCGCTGGCGGCCGAGGAAGATGTCGAGCTGCCCAGCTTCGACGCGGCCCAGGCGCATGCCGAGTGGATCGAATGGTCCACCCCCAAGCCGCGCGAAGGCGTCGCGCTCGATCTCGGCCAGTGCGTCGCGGCGATGCGCGCGGCGATGCCGGCGGACACGATCATCTGCAACGGCGCCGGCAATTTCTCGAGCTGGTGGCACCGCTACTGGCCCTATGCCGCCCATCCCTCGCAGCTCGCCCCCACTGCCGGGGCGATGGGCTATGGCGTGCCCGCCGCGGTCGCCGCCGCGATCCGCTTCCCGGACCGCGCCGTGGTCGCGCTGGCCGGCGACGGCGATTTCATGATGAACGGCCAGGAACTCGCTACCGCCGTCCAGCATGACGCGAGCCTGATCGTCCTGCTGATCGACAACGGCACCTATGGCACGATCCGTATGCACCAGGAGCGCGAATATCCCGCCCGCCTCTCGGGCACGGCGCTGAAGAACCCCGATTTCGCCGCACTCGCCCGCGCCTATGGCGGCTGGGCCGAGACGGTGGAGCGGACCGAGGAATTCGCCCCGGCCCTTGCCCGCGCGCTGGAGCAGCCGGGCCTGCGCCTGCTCCACCTGAAGACCGATATCGAGTTCATCACCCCGGGGCTCACCGTCACGGGGTTGCGGAGCAAATAATCCCGCCAGCCCGCGGCTTTGCCGGTCCCCTGTCCGCTATAATGACGGAACAGGGACAACCGAAGAGGCAGGCATATGGGCTGGCGGCATCTGCACGTCGGACGCAAGGGCGACAATCTCACCATCCAGAACCACCGGGTCTGGCTGGAGGAATGGCGCTGGATCAACGCGGAGACCGTGCGCCTGCCTGATCCGATGGTCCCGGCCGACATCCTGTCGCACATGATCTGCGAGATCGGACCCAAGACGCGCCCGGTGCGCTTCGCCGCGCACAAGCTGCAGAGCGAGCTGTGGAGCTTCTACATCCCGGATTGAGAGGCTGCAGGCGAGGCAGGCCTCTGCCATCTCCTTTCCCCGGCGAAGGCCGGGGCCCAGTCCTTGAAAGTCACGCGCCTTGGCGCGTCTTCGTCGCGCACGCTTAGTCTGGGCCCCGGCCTTCGCCGGGGAAAGCTAGTCCAGCAGCCATGATCTTTTAGCCGACGCCCCCGACACCAGCGGATCGTCCGGCTGGGCCAGGCGCAGCTTCGCTCCCGCCAGCGGCTTGCCGCTGATCCGGTCGATCACCACCGGCTCGACCAGCATCTCCGTCTCGGTATCGACCAGCCGGCTGGTGCCGCCCTCGCCATTGTGGCGCCGGCCCCATTCCCCGATCACGTGCAGCACCGGCAGGAAGTCGCGCCCCGCATCGGTCAGCACATATTCGTCGCGCGGCGGGCGTTCGCTGTAGCGCCGCTTCGCCACCAGCCCCGCCTCGACCAGCGCGCGCAATCGCGCGGTCAGGATGTTCGGTGCGATCCCCAGGCTGGTGCGCAACGCCTCGAAGCGACCGAGCCCCAGGCTCAGATCGCGCAGGATCAGCATGCTCCACGCATCCCCCACCTTGGCCAGCCCGCGGGCGACCGGACAGCAGGTCTGCGATTTTTCTTGGTCAACGTCCATTGCATAATGATAGTGAGTTACTATTAAAATGCAAGCGACTCGATCTCCGGGCCGCAACGGAGACGAAAAATGACTGATTCCACCCTGGGCACTGCCCTGATCACCGGCGCTTCCACCGGCATCGGCGCCGTCTATGCGGACCGCCTGGCCAAGCGCGGCCACGACCTGATCCTCGTCGCCCGAGACGCCGCCCGCATGCAGGCGCTGGCCGATCGCCTGACCGCCGAGACCGGCCGCAGCATCGAAGTGCTGCCCGCCGACCTCACCGATGGCGACGATCTGGATCGCGTGGCCAAGCGCCTCGCCAGCGACGCCGCGATCACCCTGCTGGTCAACAATGCCGGCATGTCGCTGAACGGCGGGCTGCTCGACAATGAAGCGCCGGCGCTCGAGCGGCTGATCGCGCTCAACATCACCGCTCCCACCCTGCTCGCCTCGGCTGCCGGCAAGGCGTTCCAGGCACGCGGCAAGGGCGGCATCATCAACCTCGCCTCGGTACTCGCCTTTGCGCCGGAGATGTTCGACGGCGTCTATTCGGGCAGCAAGGCCTATCTGCTCAACCTCTCGCTCTCGCTCGCCGCGCAGCTCGAGCCGAAGGGCGTGCGCGTCCAGGCCGTGCTGCCCGGCGCCACCCGCACCGAGATCTGGGAGCGTTCGGGCAAGGACGTGGACAGCTTCCCGGCCGAGATGGTGATGGACGTGAACGACCTGGTCGATGCGTCGCTCGCCGGCTTTGACAAGGGCGAGACGGTGACGATTCCGCCGCTGGCCGACGAGGGACTGTACATCGCCTATAACGATGCCCGCGTGGCGATGGGCCCGCACCTCTCGAAGCGCGACGTCGCCCCGCGCTACCGCGAGACGGTGGCGGCCTGAGCCAGACCCGTCACCCCGTCGAAAGCCGGGGTCTCGGGCGGAGGCGCGCGATGACGTATGCCTCAATGGAAAAGGCCGCCCCGGTTTCCCGGAGCGGCCTTCGCCTGAGTATCCGCGTGCGGATCAGATATCGTCGCCGAGCGCGCCCTTCACCTTGCCGATGAATTGCTGGCCCTTGCCCTTGGCTTCCTGGAGCTTGCCCTCGGCGTCGAGCTTGTCGTCCTCGCAGGTCCGCTGCGGATCGGCCGGATCGCCGGCGATCGCCTGCTTGGCCTTGCCGACCATCTCGTTGACGTTACCCTTGATCTTGTCGGTAAGTTCGCCCATGATTTCAATCTCCTACCGCGGATCGGCGCTTGGCCGCGCCTGTGATCCGTTCGACTGAAACAACGGTCCGCGAAGGAATTGGGTTCCGTCATGCCGGAACGGATTACCGAGCATTATGAACGGCATGCGCATGCGTTCGACAATGAACGCCGCAAGCGCTTCGCCGAGCGCGCCTGGCTCGATCGCTTCCTGCTGGGCGTACCCAAGGGTGCGCCGGTCCTCGACCTCGGCTGTGGCGCCGGCGAGCCGATCGCCCGCTATCTCCACGACCATGGCCACCCGATCACCGGAGTCGATGGCTCGGAGGCGATGATCACCCTGTGCCGCACCCGCTTCCCGCGCGAGCGCTGGATCGCCGCCGACATGCGCAGCGTCGCGCTGGACAGGATGTTCGGCGGGATCGTCGCCTGGGACAGCCTGTTCCACTTGCCCGCAGACGACCAATTGGCGCTGATCGAGCGCCTGGCGCCGTGGCTCGCGCCGGGCGGCGCGCTGCTGTTCAACACCGGCCCGGCGCGCGGCATCGCCATGGGTTGCCAGTTCGGCGAGGAAATCCATCACGCCAGCGCCGACCCGGCGGAGTATCGAGCGGTGTTCGCCAGGACCGGCCTGTTCGAACTGGCGTACAGGCCCGAGGATGCCGCGACCGGCGGACGCTCGGTCTGGCTGGTGCGGCGGCCTCATTGAAATCCCCGTGAACTCCCCTCCCTTCCAGGGAGGGGAATGGAGACAATTTCTCCCTCCCCGCTTCGCGAGGGAGGAACGGGAGTTACGGCGCGACCTTCTGCAGGAACGCGATCACCGCCGCCCAGGCCGGCTCGGCGCCGTCCTTGTTCTTCGTCCGCAGCAGCGTCGAGGCGCCGTGCACCCCGCCCTGCTTGGGCACGAACTGCTCCTTGTCCTTGCCCGGCACGGCGTCGAGGATGGTGCGGGCCTCGTCGATCTCGTGCCCGTCCTGCGCCGACGTAATGAACACCGGCGCCTGCACCTTGGCAGCGGCGGTCTGGACCAGCGTCTTGTCGGTGAAATATTCGCCCGGCGAGAAGGCCATCACGGCCCGCACCTGCTCGGGATAATCGGCAGCGAGCAGGAAGGCGAGCGACGCCGAATAGCTGCTGCCCCACAGGATCACCGGCAGCTTCTTGTCCTTCGCCCAGGCCAGTGCGGCGACCAGGTCCGGCTTGGCCTGGTAGAAGCTCGTCGACCGGCCCAGATCCTTCACCGTCTGGTTGACGCCGAACAGGTCGCCGCCGGCACGCTGGTCGATGCGCAGCGAGGCATAGCCCCAGGTCGCCAGTCGCGGCGCGATCGTGGCGTATTCGTCCTTGCCCGATTCGGCCTGATGGAACAGCAGGATCAGTGCCTTGGGCTTGTCGGTACTGGTATAGACGCCGGCAACCTTCACGCCGTCCGCCGCGGTGAGCGTGACCGGCTCGGCCGACATGGCGCGCGATTCCTTGGGCGCGTTCGCCGGCTTGGGGTGGCAGGCGGAGAGCGCGAGCAGGGCCAGCGCGACGGCAGTACCGCGCATCAGATCAGCCCCGCCAGCGGGCTCGACGGATCGGCATAGCGGCGCTTGGCCATCCGGCCCGCGCGATAGGAGAGCCGCCCGGCCTCCACCGCGGCCTTCATCGCCGCGGCCATCAGGATCGGATCCTTGGCCTCGGCGATCGCAGTGTTCATCAGGATGCCGTCGCAGCCGAGCTCCATGCCCACCGCCGCATCGCTCGCCGAGCCGACGCCGGCATCGACCAGCACCGGCACCTTGGCGCCCTCGACGATCAGGCGGATCGTCACCTGGTTCTGGATGCCCAGCCCCGATCCGATCGGCGCGCCCAGCGGCATGATCGCCACCGCGCCGGCATCCTCCAGCCGCTTGGCGGCGATGGGATCATCGACGCAATAGACCATCGGCTTGAAGCCCTCATTCGCGAGGATCTCGGTGGCGCGCAGCGTCTCGACCATGTCGGGATAGAGCGTCCGCGCCTCGCCCAGCACTTCGAGCTTCACAAGCTCCCAGCCGCCCGCCTCGCGCGCCAGGCGCAGCGTGCGGATCGCCGACTCGGCATCGAAGCAGCCGGCGGTGTTGGGCAGGTAGGTGATCTTCTTCGGATCGATATAGTCGGTTAGCATCGGCGCATTCGGATCGCTGACGTTCACCCGCCGGACGGCAACCGTGACGATCTCGGCGCCCGATGCGGCAACGGCGGCGGCGTTCTGCTCGAAATCCTTGTACTTGCCGGTGCCGACGATCAGCCGCGAGCGGAAGGTCTTGCCGGCGACGGTCCAGCTGTCCTCGTCCACCGGCTTGCCGTGATCGCCGCCGCCGACGAAGTGGACGATCTCCAGCTCGTCGCCATCCTCGACGATCACTTCGTTCAGCGTCGAGCGGGGCACGACTTCCAGGTTGCGCTCCACCGCGAGCTTGGCCGGGATGAGGCCGAGCTCCTCGGCAAGCTGGGCGATGGTCAGGCCGGCCGTCACCCGCTTGTGTTCGCCATTTACGGTGATGGAGACGGTGCCGTCGCTGTGCATGAACTGTCCTTGGAAATTTGATCGGAAGCGCGGGCTCATATAGGGAAGCCGCTCCCGCGCCCGCAACCGAAAGGCTTGGCCTTGGCCAATACGATCTACGTACTCAACGGTCCCAACCTGAATCTGCTGGGACTGCGCGAGCCGGAGATCTACGGATCGGACACGCTCGACGACATTGCGGGCCGCCTTGAGGACCGTGCGAAGGAGCTCGATCTCGAGATCGACCTGCGCCAGTCGAATCACGAAGGCCATCTGGTCGACTGGCTGCACGAGGCGCAGGCGCGCGGTGCGAAGGCGGTGCTGCTCAATGCCGGCGCCTTCACCCATACCAGCATCGCGCTCTACGACGCGATCCGCGCGATCAAGACACCGGTACTCGAAGTCCATCTCTCCAACCCGCACACGCGGGAGGAGTTTCGCCACCACAGCTATGTCGGCATGGCCGCCAAAGGAACCATCGCCGGTTTCGGGGCGCTGTCCTACATGCTTGCGCTTGAAGCCGCCGCGCTCCTCTGACAAAGGGCGCGGTTTCATCGGAAGAACGAGATCAAATGGCAGATAAGAACGACAAGACGGGCGCTATGCAGGTCGACATCGACCTGGTGCGGCAGCTTGCCGCCGTGCTGGACGACACCAATCTCACCGAAATCGAAGTCGAGGACGGTGATCGCAAGGTCCGCGTCGCGCGCACCGTGCAGGCAGCGCCGGCACTCCTCCAGGCGCCGATGGCCGCCCCGGTCGCGGCAGCCGCACCGGTCGCAGCAGCCGCCGCGGCGGCCGCCGAGGCCGCGCCCGCCGCCGCGCTGAACGCAGTCAAGTCGCCGATGGTCGGCACCGCCTATCTGGCGCCGAACCCGGAAGCGCCGAACTTCATCGCGGTCGGCCAGTCCGTGAAGGCCGGCGACACGCTGCTGATCATCGAGGCGATGAAGGTGATGAACCCGATCACCGCCACCGCGCCCGGCACGGTCAAGGCGATCCTGGTCGACAATGGCCAGCCGGTCGAGTTCGACCAGCCCCTCGTGGTCGTCGAGTAAGCCCAAGTGCCCGAGATCAAGAAGCTCCTGATCGCCAATCGCGGCGAGATCGCCCTGCGCATCCATCGTGCCTGCCACGAGATGGGCATCAAGACGGTGGCGGTGCACTCCACCGCCGATAGCGACGCGATGCACGTGCGCCTCGCCGACGAGGCGATCTGCATCGGACCGCCGGCGGCTGCCGAGAGCTATCTGAAGATCGACCGGATCATCGCCGCGGCGGAGATCTCGGGCGCGGATGCGATCCACCCGGGCTATGGCTTCCTCTCGGAGAACGCCAAGTTCGCCGAGATCGTCGAGGCGCACGGCATCATCTTCGTCGGCCCCAAGCCCGAGCACATCCGCACGATGGGCGACAAGATCGAGGCGAAGCGCACCGCCGGCGCGCTCGGCCTGCCGCTCGTCCCCGGTTCGGACGGCGCGATCAGCGACGTCGAGGAAGCCAAGAAGATCGCGGATGCCGCGGGCTATCCGGTCATCATCAAGGCCGCCTCGGGCGGCGGCGGCCGCGGCATGAAGGTCGTGACCAACCCGGCCGATCTCGAAGCCCAGATGCTCCAGGCCGGCAGCGAGGCGAAGGCCGCCTTCGGCGACGCCACCGTCTACCTGGAAAAGTATCTCGGCAACCCGCGCCACATCGAGGTGCAGGTGTTCGGCGACGGCAATGGCAACGCCATCCACCTCGGCGAGCGCGACTGCTCGCTCCAGCGCCGCCACCAGAAGGTGCTCGAGGAAGCCCCCTCGCCCGTCCTCTCGGCCGAGGAGCGCGCGCGCATCGGCGGGATCTGCGCCAAGGCGATGGCCGACATGGGCTATCGCGGCGCCGGCACCATCGAGTTCCTGTGGGAAAACGGCGAGTTCTACTTCATCGAGATGAACACCCGCCTGCAGGTGGAGCATCCGGTGACCGAGGCGATCACCGGCCTCGACCTCGTCCGCGAGCAGATCCGCGTCGCCGAAGGGCACGGCCTCACCCTCCGCCAGGAGGACGTCGTCTTCCGCGGCCATGCGATCGAATGCCGCATCAATGCCGAGGACCCGCGCACCTTCGCCCCCTCGCCGGGCTTGGTGAAGGGCTATCACGCACCGGGCGGCATGAACGTCCGCGTCGATTCGGGCCTGTACGCCGGCTACAAGGTGCCGCCTTACTACGACTCGATGATCGCCAAGCTGATCGTCTGGGGCCACACCCGCGAAGGCGCGCTCCGCCGCCTGCGCCGTGCGCTCGAGGAGTTCGTGATCGACGGGATGAAGACCACCATCCCGCTCCACCAGGCGCTGCTCGACGACCCCGAGTTCCAGAAGGGCGACTATACGATCAAGTGGCTGGAGGAATGGCTGGCGCGGCAGGACGAGGCCTGATCGTGAAAGCCACGATCTACCACAATCCCCGCTGCTCCAAGTCGCGCGAGGCCCTGGCGATTCTCAACGAGACGCCGGGCCTCGAGGTCGAAGTGGTCGAATATCTCAAGACCCCGCCGAGCCGCGAGACACTGAAGGACCTCTACGCCCGTGCCGGCATGACCGCCCGCGAGGGGCTGCGCATCGCCGAGGACGCCGCCAAGCCGCTCAAGGGCGCCGATGACGACTCGATCCTCGACGCGATGGCGACGAATCCGATTCTGATCGAACGGCCGCTCGTCGTCACCGAAAAGGGGGTTCGCCTCGGCCGCCCGCCCGAGAAGATCCGCGAAATCCTATAGGCTTCCGCGACGCACCACGAGGTTCCTGCAAAAGCAGGAACCCAGGCTAATCAGATACTTCGCCAACCCGGGCGCCCGCTTTCTCGGGAGCGCATGAAACAGCCGGTCGTGTCGCCACCGAAATGGATGTGATCGCGGCTCGACCCCGTTACCCAATTTGACGAATCCGCCGGCGCGGTAACCCGAAAATTAACGGTCATCGCCGTAATCATCCTTCCGAAATATAGGATGGGTGATGCGGACCACGGTTGAGAGCGGGCAGCGGTGCACGGGCGAGAGCCCCATGCGAATCGGCGGCGCATCGCGCGGCGGAGCGCTGGCATGAACGCGCCCATCTCGCTCCACGCGCTCACCTCGTGGTTCCGGCGCGGCGACGACGCGCCCGATCGCGCGGCACTCCACCGGCTGCGCTACGAGCAGATCGGCGCCTTCCTGTTCGAGCACGGCCTCGAACCCAGCACGACCAATTTCGATTTCGCCGGCCGCTTCCTCGACGGACGCGAGCTGCAGCTGATCCAGGCTGCCGAGGACCTGATCGCCGTCAAGCGCACCCTGACCGACCGCGACGTCGAGAAGATCATGGAGCGCTGCGCCACCGGCGACACTTCGGACAAGCTCGAGAAGCTCACCCGCGAGCTGGAGAGCAAGGTGGTCGACTGCCTCGCCGCGGTGGGGGACGCCACTGCCTCGACCAGCGCCTATTCCACCGCGCTCGGCCAGGCGGCCGGCGAGATGGAGCGCGCGCCGGGCGAAACCTATCGCCGCCTGCTCGAAGTCACGCTCGAAGTCGCCGAGACGACTCGCAAGATCGGCGGCCGGCTGGAGAGCACCCGCGAGGACACCAAGCGCCTGCGCAGCGATCTCGAGCGCGCGGTACGCGAGGCCGAGGAGGATCACCTCACCGGCCTGCCCAATCGCCGAGGCTTCTTCGCACGGATGGAAGAGACGCTCGCCCGGCCCAATGCCGCGCCCTTCGCGCTGGCGCTGTGCGACATCGACAATTTCAAGGCGATCAACGATCGCCACGGCCACCATACCGGCGACCGGGTGCTGCGCTTCGTCGCCCGCACGCTGCGCGATTATCTCGGCCGGAAGGTGACCGTCGCCCGCTATGGCGGCGAGGAGTTCGTCTGCCTGTTCGAGGGCGCCGATGCCGAGGATGCCGCCGACACGCTCGACGCCTGCCGCAAGTCGCTGCGCGACCGGCTGCTGCGCGACCAGACCACCAACCTGCCGATCGGCCGGATCAGCTTCTCCGCCGGCGTCGTCACGATCGAGGACGACTCCACCGATGCGCTGCGCATCGCCGACGAGCTGCTCTATGCCGCCAAGCGCGCCGGCAAGGACCAGGTGGCGACCATCACGAGCCAGGTGGCATCGGCGGCTTAGAGATTATCGCCCTCCAAATCCCCCTCCCTGCAAGGGAGGGGCTAGGGGTGGGTTAGGAAAGGTCGGGCTCGATGCCCGGCCTTTTCTGTTTAACCTGCCGACCGGCCGAGCTCGCCGCGCTCGCCACCCACCCCCAACCCCTCCCTTGCAGGGAGGGGAGTAAGCTCGCCCAGCGCAAGTCGCCCCAACTCCGCAATATCCGTCAGGCGCATCCCTCCCCCTTGCGGCATTCGCTCTCCCCAGGGAGACCAGGAACCGTGAAGCCAGACGCCCGCCAGCTCTATCTCGCCCGCATGCAGCGCGTGCTCGACCATGTCGACGCGCATCTGGATGCGGACCTCAGCACCGAAGCCCTGGCGGCCGTCGCGGCCTTCTCGCTCTTCCATTTCCACCGCCAGTTCGCCGAGCTCTTCGGGATCAGCGTCCACCGCTATGTCCAGCTCGCGCGCCTCAAACGGGCTTCGCTCGCCCTCGCCTATCGGAAGACCAGCGTGTTCGACGTCGCGCTCGATTCCGGCTTTGGCGGGCCGGAGGCTTTTGCGCGCGCGTTCCGGCAGCGGATCGGACAGAGCCCGAGCGGATTCCGCGACCGGCCGGAATGGGCTCCCTGGAACGCGGCCCTCGCGCCGCTCGAACAGGCAAGGAGCCAGAGCATGACACCCAGCTTCACCGACGGCGATGTCCGCATCGTCGATTTCCCCGCCACGCCGGTCGCGCTGATCGAGCATCGCGGCGATCCCATGGCGATCGGCGACACGATCCGCCGCTTCATCGACTGGCGCCGCGCCAACGGCCTGCCGCCGGCGAAGAGCGCCACCTTCAACATCCTCCACAATGATCCGGATACCGTGCCGCCCGAAGCGCACCGCATCGACATCGCCTGCACCGCGGACCGGGTGGCGGCAAATCCCTATGGCGTCACCGAGGGGCTGATCCCCGCCGGCCGCTGCGCCGTGGTGCGGATGGCCGGCCCGGGCGACGATCTGCGCGCGCCGGCGCATTTCCTCTATGCCGACTGGCTCCCCCGCAGCGGCGAGGAACCGCGCGACTTCCCGATGTTCGTGCAAAGGGTGAAGTTCTTTCCCGACGTGCCGGCGAACGAGGCGGTGACGGAGGTGTATCTGCCGCTGCGCTAACTCTCCCTCTCCCCTTCAGGGGAGAGGGCCGGGGAGAGGGGCAGTGTGTCTTGAACCAACAGCCGGAGCGAGAAGGCCAAGTCACGCCCCTCTCCCCTACCCTCTCCCCGCCAGCGGGGAGAGGGAGAATTCACCGTCGCAGATGCGTGATGTCCTGCTTCAACCCGTAGAGATACACCGCCTTGCCCTCGCGCACCTCGACATCGGCGGTCACCCGCATCAAGCGAAGCTCGCCATCCGGCCGGCGGATCTCCGCGTCGAAGGTGAAGCTGCCACAGGTCGCGATCGCATCGTCGCGCAGCCGCTTGAGCTCGGCCCGCGATTCCTCGCTGTACATCGCGACCACGTCGTCGCGCCGCACCGGCTGGTCGGCGGGCAGGCCGAAAATCTCGAACACCCCCGGCGTCCAGCGCAGCGAATCGTCGGAAAGGTCGCATTCCCAGGCGGCAGGCATCGGCGCCAGCACCACGGGAACATCGGAGGGGACGACGTGCAGCTCGCGCGCCCAGCCCATCGGCACGCGCCCGACCAGCGGCTCTGCGACTCGGTCTATCCAGTGGCTTGGCACGCAGCGATCACCCAGGCCCAACTCCCATGACCCTTGCTACGCCTCAAATGGTTAAAGTCCAGCCCTCGCGCATCCACGACGATCCGGTCTTTTAATGTAGGATTCCATCTGCTTGACTGGCGACCATGCAGGCACGCACCCCTTCCCTCTCCCTCCCGGGCTTCCGCCGAAAGGGCTGGAGTCCCCCGCGCGCGTATGTCGTGACCTTTGTGACTTTCCGCGCCCGCCGCGCACGCGAAGGCGATTCAAGGGATTCAACATTTCTGCCGGTGCATCGCTCGGGGGTGACGTGGCCGAACGCCCTCGCTATGGGCTCGTCGCATGACTGAGATCACCCCCGAGATCGTTGCCGAACACGGCTTCACCCCCGAGGAATATGAGCGCGTCCTGAAGGCGATGGGCCGTGTGCCCAACCTGACCGAGCTCGGCATCTTCTCGGTGATGTGGTCGGAGCACTGCTCGTACAAGTCGAGCCGCATCCACCTGAAGAAGCTGCCGACCACCGGCCCCCAGGTCATCTGCGGCCCGGGCGAGAATGCCGGCGTGGTCGATATCGGCGATGGCCAGGCGGCGATCTTCAAGATGGAGAGCCACAACCACCCGTCCTACATCGAGCCCTATCAGGGCGCGGCGACCGGCGTGGGCGGCATCCTGCGCGACGTGTTCACCATGGGCGCGCGTCCGATCGCCAACATGAACGCGCTGCGCTTCGGCCGGCCCGACCACCCCAAAATGAAGCACCTCATCGCCGGCGTGGTCCATGGCATCGGCGGCTATGGCAATTGCGTGGGCGTTCCCACCGTCGGCGGCGAAGTCAATTTCCACAAGGCGTATGACGGCAATATCCTCGTCAACGCGATGACGGTCGGCATCGCCGATACCGACAAGATCTTCTATTCGGCCGCCTCGGGCGTCGGCAATCCGATCGTCTATGTCGGCTCGAAGACCGGCCGCGACGGCATCCACGGCGCGACCATGGCCTCGGCGGACTTCGGCGAGGACAGCGAGGAGAAGCGCCCCACCGTCCAGGTCGGCGATCCCTTCACCGAGAAGCTGCTGATCGAAGCGTGCCTTGAGCTGATGGCCTCGGACGCCATCGTCGCGATCCAGGACATGGGCGCCGCCGGCCTCACCTCCTCCTCGGTCGAGATGGCGTCGAAGGGCGGCGTCGGCATCGAGCTGGTGATGGACGACGTCCCCCAGCGCGAAACCGGCATGACGCCGTACGAGATGATGCTGTCGGAGAGCCAGGAGCGCATGCTCATGGTCCTCAAGCCCGGCCGCGAAGATTTCGCCAAGGCGATCTTCGAGAAGTGGGAGCTCGATTTCGCGGTGATCGGCCATGTCACCGACACCGGCCGCATGGTGCTGAAGTGGAAGGGCGACACCGTCGCCGACATCCCCCTCGCCCCGCTGGCGGACGAAGCCCCGCTCTACGACCGCCCGCACGTGCCGACGCCGAAGCCGGCCGAGCTGGCGAACGTGCCGGAGAGCGTCGATCCCGCCGCGGACCTGCTCAAGCTGGTCGGCACGCCCGACCTCGCCAGCCGCCGCTGGATCTGGGAGCAGTATGACCACATGGTCGGCGGCGACACCGCGCAGCGCCCGGGCGGCGACGCCGCGGTGGTCCGCGTCCACGGCACCGACAAGGGCCTGGCGATCACCACCGATTGCACCCCGCGCTATTGCTTTGCGGACCCCGTCGAAGGCGGCAAGCAGGCGATCGCCGAGGCATGGCGCAACCTGTCGGCGGTGGGCGCGACCCCGCTGGCGGTGACCAACTGCCTCAACTTCGCCAATCCGCAGCGCCCCGAGATCATGGGCCAGATCGTCGGCTGCCTCGAAGGCATGTCGGAGGCCTGCCGCGCGCTCGACTTCCCGATCGTCTCGGGCAACGTCTCGCTCTACAATGAGTCCAAGGCCACCGGCGGCGGCTCGGCGATCCTGCCGACCCCGGCGATCGGCGCGATCGGCCTGCTCAAGGACTGGTCGAAGAGCGCGACCATCGCGTTCAAGGGCACCGGCGACATCATCCTCGCGGTCGGCGAGCGATCGGGCCATCTCGGCCAGTCGCTCTGGCTGCGCGAGCTGCATGGCCGCGAGGAAGGCCCCGCCCCTGAGGTCGATCTGATGATGGAGCGCCGCACCGGCGCCTTCATCCGCTCGGGGATCTGCACCGGCGCGATCACTGCCTGCCATGACGTGTCGGACGGCGGCCTGGCCGTGGCGATCGCCGAGATGGCGCTGGCCTCGGGCATCGGCGCGATCATCGACCAGCCCCAGCCCTTCGGCATCGCCGGCTCGTTCTTCGGCGAGGACCAGGGCCTCTATGTCGTCACGATCTGCGACACCTGCCTGGCCGACTTCCTGGTCGCCGCCGACAAGGCCGGCCTGGTCGCCGATCCGATCGGCCGCACGATCAAGGACCGCATCATCTTCGAGCTGGAAGAGGGCGATTTCTGCGTGAGCCTGGCCGATCTCAAGGCGGCGCACGAAGGTTTCTTCCCGGAGTTGATGGGGGAAGACGCCGCCCTGGCATGAGGTTGCGCGTGCCGGGCCGGCAATGATGGAGGTGTTATGCCGTCCGCTGGCTATTCCGGCACGCCGCTCGCCCGGAAACTGGGGCTCAAGCCCGGCATGCGCAGCTGGTTCTGCGGCATGCCGGCAAGCGTCCGCGCCGAGATCGACCCGGTGGCGCTGGGCGTCGAGGAATATGAAGCCGCCGCCGCGGGTCTCCAGGCGGCACACATCTTCGTCACCGAGCGCGCGACGCTCGACCGCGAGCTCGATGCGCTGCTCGCCCTGATCGACCGGAACGGCTTCATCTGGGTCTCCTGGCCCAAAAAGGCATCCAGGGTGCCGACCGACGTGACCGAGGACGTGATCCGCGAGGTTGCGCTTCCCAAGGGATTGGTGGACATAAAGGTCTGCGCCGTCGACGATGTATGGTCCGGCCTTAAGTTGGTGATTCGTAGCGAAAATCGTTGAAATCTCAGGAAAACCCCTGAGTGCCCGCGTGGGGGCGCGGATGGCATGCTCCCCTCGGAAACCCTATGGCCGAGCATGAAACGCTGCCCTGGCAGCCCTATCCCGAACTGACCGACACGGCGCGGATCGAACGCGCCCGGGCCTTCCTTGCGGAAATGGCCAGCCGCCACAGCTGCCGGGCGTTCAGCGAGCGGCCGGTGCCCCGCGAAGTGATCGAGGCGGCGCTGCGGGCCGCCGGCTCGGCCCCCAGTGGCGCCAACCGCCAGCCCTGGCATTTCTGCGCGATCGAGGCACCCGAGGCCAAGGCAGCGATCCGCGTCGCGGTCGAGGAGGAGGAGCGCCAATTCTACACGAACCGCGCCCCCGAAGCCTGGCTCAGCGCGCTGCGCCCGCTCGGCACCGGCTCGGAAAAGCCCTATCTCGAGGTCGCGCCCTGGCTGATCGCGATCTTCGCCCAGCGCTATTCCGAGGATGAGGCCCAGCCGCGCAACTACTACGTCACGGAGAGCGTCTGCATCGCCGCAGGCTTGATGCTCGCCACGCTCCACGCCGCGGGCATCGCCACCCTGGTCCACACCCCGCACCCGATGCGTTTCCTCAATCTCGTGTGCCGCCGCCCCGAAAACGAGAAGCCGCTGATGCTGATCGTCGCCGGCCACGCCGCCGAGGATGCGCTGATTCCGGCGTCCACGGCCCGCAAGAAGGCGCTGGAGGAGATCAGCTCCTGGCTGTAGCGTCCCGCCACAGGCATGGAGGGGACATGACATGGCACAGCCCGGACGCAGGATCCTGACCGCGACGCTGGTCGCCGGCACGCTCGACATCATCGCCGCATCGCTGCTCGCCATCTCGGCCGGGCGCACCCCCGACAAGATGCTGCGCGGCGTCGCCAGCGGCCCCTTCCCCGATGCCACGAGCTGGGGTCTGGGCGGCGCGGCGCTGGGCCTGGCAGTGCATTTCGCGATCATGGCGGCGATGGCCGCGGTCTACGTCCTCGCCGCCGACCGGCTGCCGCTGCTCAAGGCCCAGCGGATGCTGTCCGGCATCCTCTATGGCATCGCCACCTGGGCAGTGATGAACCTGATCGTCCTGCCGCTGCGCTGGCCCGCGGTCTTCCCGCACACCGACCTGTTCAGCATCGCCAGCCAGCTCTTCTGCCATATCGTGCTGGTCGGCATCCCGATCGCCCTGATCGCCGCGCGGCGCTGAATGGAGCCTTCCGCCGCCGCCTCGCGGCTCGCTTCCCTCGATGTGGTCCGCGGCGTGGCGGTGCTGGGCATATTGCTGCTCAACATCCTGTCCTTCGCCCTGCCCGAGGCCGCCTATGTGAACCCGCGCGCCTATGGCGGCTGGCACGGCGCCGACCTCGTCACCTGGGGAGTGAACTTCGTCCTGTTCGACGGGCGGATGCGCGGGCTCTTCTCCTTCCTGTTCGGTGCTTCGACCCTGTTGGTGATCGAGCGCGCCGAGGCGAGCGGGCGCAGCCCCGCCGACGTCCATTACCGGCGGATGGCCTGGCTGCTCGGCTTCGGCCTCGCCCATCTCTTCCTGGTCTGGCACGGCGACATCCTAGCCCATTATGCGCTGATCGGCATGATCGCCTATGCGATGCGCGAGCTGCCCGTCTCCAGGCTCATGGTGCTTGGCACGATGCTCGCCCTGGCCAGCGCTATCCTGTTCGCGACCATTCCGCTGAACATCATCCAGCTCCAGGCCCAGTTCCCGAATTCCGACACGCTGCACGGCTTTGCCCAGTCGTTCGGCGTCCCCTCTCCCGCGGACATCGCCAAGGACCTGGCGCTGCACCGGGGCAGCTATGCCGGCCTCCTCGCCAACCGGCTGCAGGAGGATAGCGGCACGCTGTTCGGCCTGATGGTCTTCTTCGGCCCCGAGACGCTAGGCTACATGCTGTTCGGCATGGCGGCGCTGCGCAGCGGCATGCTGCGGGGCGAGTGGCCCCGGGCCAGCTATCTTCGCTGGCTCTCAGTCTGCTGGACAATCGCGCTGCCCGCCTATGCCGCTCTCGCCTGGTGGCAATGGTCCTCGGGCTTCGACATCCGCGTGGTCGCTGCAATGCTGCCGCTGACCGCGCTCGTCCGCCCGCCGATGATCGCCGGATGGATCTGCCTGATCCTGCTCCTCGCCCGCCCGGATGGGGCGCTGACCACCCGCCTGGCCGCCGCGGGGCGCATGGCCTTCACCAACTATCTCGCCACCAGCCTGATCTGCACCACCCTGTTCTACGGCTATGGCCTGGGCTGGTACGGGCATCTCAGCCGCTGGCAGCTCTACCCCGTAGTTTTCGGGATCTGGGCGGCGATGCTGATCTGGTCCAGGCTCTGGCTGGCCCATTTCCGATTCGGCCCGTTCGAGTGGCTGTGGCGCAGCCTGGCCCGCGGCAGCTTCCAGCCGATCCGCGGAAGCGCCCTAGGTAATAATGCGAGTACCTCGCAATAGCCTTGCGAATCAGTGTCAATAGCTCTAACTCTGAGTCTGCGAGTTGCGAGGGTTCGATGGTCGTTTGCGTTTGCAATGCTCTGCGGGAACGGGATGTGCGCGAAGCCGCGCGTGGCGGGGCGACCAGCGCCTGCCAGGCCTATCGTGCGCTCGGATGCCAGGCGAAGTGCGGACAATGCGTGCCGTTCGCACGTGAGATCATCGCCGAGGAGCGTGCTGCTGCGTAACAGTCGCAACAGCCAAAAACCGCAGAAATCCGCCATTTTCTGACTGTCCAACGCGGCGTTCCGCGCCTATTCTGCTGCCCGAAACCCAATCATAAGAACAGGTGGCGGCAATGAAGGGCGACCCCAAGGTCCTCGACTATCTCAACGAGGCGCTCAAGAACGAGCTCACGGCGATCAACCAATATTGGCTGCATTACCGGCTGCTCGACAATTGGGGCGTCACCAAGCTCGCCGAGCTGGAGCGCCACGAATCGATCGACGAGATGAAGCACGCCGACAAGCTGGCGGAGCGCATCCTGTTCCTCGATGGCCTGCCCAATTTCCAGCTGCTCGGCCGCCTGCGCATCGGCGAGACGGTGGAGGAAATCCTCAAGGCCGATCTGGCGGTGGAGATGGAAGCCATCCCGCTGCTGCGCGACGCGATCCAGCATTGCGAGAGCGTGCGCGACTATGTCTCGCGCGACCTGTTCGCCGATATCCTCGAGAGCGAGGAAGAGCATGTCGACACGCTGGAGAAGCAGTTCGACATGATCGCTCGCATGGGCATCGCGAACTATATCCAGCTCAACAGCGAACCCGCCGAAGCGAGCTAGGGCCTCCGGTTCCAAATGCTCCCCGCCCCAAAATACTTCGTCATCCCCGCGAAGGCGGGGATCCAGGGTAATTCGGGATATCGAAGCAATTGAGCGATCGGCCGCCGGAGAACCCGGGGAGCCGCCTCCAGCGCTGGATATTTGGCTCTGGATCCCCGCCTTCGCGGGGATGACGGCTATTGGCCGTTTGGCTCGTTATCACCCAGCCAGCGAACGCCGGCCGAACACCGGCCTCCGCTCCACCAGCGGGTTCGATTCGCGCTCCAGCAGCGCCAGCGTCTCCTCGAACAGCGGGCGAAGCGCCACGACATATTCGAGGACGTCGGTCGGGGTATCCTGCCGTTCGATGCAGGCGCGTGCGGTCATTTCGATCGTCTCGGCGAGATCGGCCAGCGGATCCGCGCCGAACTGCCGCGATTCGCCCTTCAGGGTGTGCGCCGGGATGACCATCGAGGCGGCATTGTTCGCGCGCATGGCTTCCTCGATCCGTGCGACCGACTTGACGCCGTCCTCACGAAAATAGCCGAGAATCCGCACGAAATTGGCGCCGAGCTCGGCCCGGGCCTGCGAGAAACTGTTCCAGTTCACCAGCTGTTCGTTGCCGGTCATCGCTTCATTCCCCTACTCCACCCCCAGAGCATGAGCGGACCCTATCGCCGGTTTGTAAACACAGCGTTGATTTCGAATAAGGGTCGTTACGGAAGCGTTTGGATTCTCATTCCTTATCCCGATCGAACGGGTTCTTCGGCGCACGCAGATTGAGGCGCACCGGCACCGCGCCGAAATCGAATTCCTTGCGCAGCCCGTTGATCAGATAGCGCTGATAGCTCATCGGCAGCAGGTCGACGCGCGTGCCGAACAGCACGAAGCTGGGCGGGCGCGTCTTGTTCTGGGTGACGTAGCGCGGCTTGATCCGCTTGCCGCCGGGCGCGGGCGGCGGGTTCGCCTCGATCGCCCGCTCGAACCAGCGGTTGAGCTGCCCGGTCGAGACACGGCGCGACCAGGCGTCGCGCGTCTTGAAGGCGACGTCGATCATCGTGTCGAGCCCCTTGCCGGTCACTGCCGAGACAGTGAGCAGCGGCACGCCCTTCACCTGCGCCAGGCCCTCGTCGAGCGCGCCCTTCACGCCGTTGAACAGGCTGGAGGCGTTCTCCGCCACGTCCCACTTGTTCAGCACGATGATCAGCGCGCGACCTTCCTGCAGCACGCGGTCGGCGATCTTCAGGTCCTGCACCTCCAGCCCGCGGGTCGCGTCGAGCAGCAGCACCACGACCTCGGCAAAGTCGATCGCGCGCAGCGTGTCCATCACGGAGAGCTTCTCGAGCTTCTCCTCGACCTTGGCCTTCTTGCGCATGCCCGCGGTGTCGATCAGGCGGACCGGGCGCTTGTTGCCGTCGAAATCCTCCCATTCCCAATCGACCGAGATCGAATCGCGGGTGATCCCCGCTTCGGGCCCGGTGATCATCCGGTCCTCGCCGAGCAGCCGGTTGACCAGGGTCGACTTGCCCGCATTCGGGCGGCCGACGATCGCCAGCTTGAGCGGGGCGTTGGGGTTCTCGGGATCCTCTTCCTCGACCTCCTCCTCGTCCTCGCGCTCGACATGGGGCAGCAGCGCGCCGAACAGGTCGGCCATGCCCTCGCCATGCTCGGCGGAGAGCTGGATCGGCTCGCCGAAGCCGAGCGCCATCGCCTCGATCACCCCGGTCTCGCCCGCACGGCCCTCGGCCTTGTTGGCGACCAGCACGATCGGCCGGTCGGTCGAGCGCAGCCAGCGGGCGATCTCCTCGTCGAGCGGGGTCACGCCGGCACGGGCATCGACCAGGAACAGCGCGACATCGGCATCCTGCACCGCCGCCTCGGTCTGCTGGCGCATGCGTCCGGGCAGCGTCGCCGCGTCCTCGTCCTCATAGCCGGCGGTATCGAAGATGCGGAATTCGAGCCCGAGCAGGTTCGCCTCGCCCTCGCGCCGGTCACGCGTCACGCCCGGCTGGTCGTCGACCAGCGCGAGCCGCTTGCCGACGAGCCGGTTGAACAGCGTCGATTTGCCGACATTGGGTCGGCCGATGATCGCGACGATGGGCAGTGGCATAAATGAAACTCTTCTCGGGGGGATGCCCGGCAGAACGGCATGTAACACAAAAAGCAACGGGCGAGGCCTTTCGACCCCGCCCGCCTGCCATGGCCGGGAACCAGGTTATTTGAACGCGGTCAGGCGTCCCTTGTCGTCCAGAATGTAGAGGATGTTGTTCGCCACCACCGGCTGGAGCGAGATCGGATCCTTCAGCTCGATGGTCGAGCTGATGCTGCCGTCCGCAGGCGACACGAAGACGATCTCGCCGCGGGTGTTGGCGAGGACCAGCTTGCCGCCCGCCAGGACCGGGCCGACCCAGCCATAGGGGTTCTTCGGCTTCTTGGCGTTCTTGTAGAGCTTGAGCTGCGAAATCCAGCGCACCTTGCCGCTGGTGCGCGACAGGCACAGCAGGCGGGCATCGTCGGTCACCACGAAGATCCATTCGCCGGCCACCCAGGGGGTGGAGATGCCGGCGATGTTCTGTTCCCACATGCGGTTGCCGGTGGCGATGTCCATCGCGACCATGCGGCCGCCCTGGCCCACGGCATAGACGCGGCCCTGGTCGATCACCGGCTCGGCATCGATGTCCGACAGCGACGAGACCGAGGTGCTCATGCTGCTGCGCGACAGCACGTCGCTCCACAGCTGGCGGCCATTCTCGTAGCGATAGGCGTTGAGCTCGCCCGACGAGAAGCCGGCGATCACCGTGCCCTGCGCCGAGGCCGGTGCCGCGACGCCGAACACGCCCTGCGATTCGAGGCTGGCCGAAGCGGTCCAGCTGACGTCGCCGGTCTCCTGGCTCATCACGAAGAGCTGGTTGTCCTGGGTGACGACATAGGCATTGCCATTGGCCAGCGTCGGGGCGCCGCGCAGCGGGCCGCCGGGGCGCTTGCGCCACACTTCGCTGCCGTCCGCGATCTTGAGCGCGACCACGTCGCCCAGGCCGTTCGAGGCATAGAGATGCTCGCCCGAGACGCTGACGCCGCCGCCGAAGCGCGCGGTCTTGTTGCCGTCCGCCTTCACGGTCGGCGCGGTCCACAGCGTGTTGCCGGTGGCTGCGTCGATGGCGTGGACCTGGCCGTCGGTGTCCATCACGTACAGCTTGCCGCCCGCGATCACCGGCGAAGCGCCGAGACGCTCCTTCTTCGAGGTCTTGGTGACCACCTTGCTCCACAGGCGCGACGGCGTGGCGGACAGCGCGAGCGAACCCATCGACTTGGCGGCATTGCCACCCGGCTGGGTCCAGTCTTCGTTCACCGCCGCTTCGGGCACGATCACATCGACATTCGCCAGCGACTTGTCGCTGGCGATGTCGTTCTCGGACATCAGGATGGGAACGCGCTCGCCGAGCACGGGCGTCTTCTTGCCCTGCCCCTTGAAGACCCCGCAGCCGCTAACCAGCGCGAGTGCCGCAAGGGCCCCAGCCACCCTCAGCTTGTTGTTCATTTAGCCTGCTTTTCCTTCGACTGATCGAGGACGTCGATCCCCAATACGCTCGCCAGCTGAACCGCGCGTTGCCGCGTCGTATCCGGCACATTCTCTCCGCCCTGCGCGATCTGCTGCAGGAGCTTGCCGGCCTCGGCGCGCTTGCCGAGCTTGATCTGCGCGGTCGCCACCAGCTCGCCGGCGCTGCCGAACCAGGCCGAATCGGGCTTGGCGAGGCCCTGGAGGCGCGAGACCACCACTTCCGGCTTCAGCGTGTCGTACTCGACCGAGGTCTGGCGGAGCAGCGCGTAGTCGCGGAACGGCTTGGCATAGCCGCTATTGCCCGCAACCGCCGCGAACTTGGCGGCGGCGCCCTTCAGGTCCTTCTTCTGGACCAGCAGATTGCCTTCGACGATCGAGGACATCGCGGCATAGCCGTTGGTGCCGCTCGCCGCGAGCTTGGCGAGCTCGGGGCTCGCCTTGTCGGGCTGGTTCTGCTCGATCTGGCGCAGCGCCGCGTCATATTGCTCGCCCTTGGTGCCGGCCGCGGAATCGGTCTGGTGCTGCCAGAACAGGAAGCCGGCGAGCGCGACGAACGCGATCACCACGGCGCCGATGATCAGCCGCCCATATTTCTGCCAGACGCCAAGCATCTGCGAGCGGCGATATTCCTCGTCGACTTCGCGCAGGAAGGCTTCGTCTGTCGTGCCGGAGGGGGGAAGCGCCAAAATCTACCTCATGCGTCTCTTGCGGGCGCGGACCTATAGCCGCGCCGTGCGGGAATCGATAGCGCTCGGTAGCCCGTCAATCCCGCGGCGCATAGACCTGATCGGGTCCCGGAAAGGACCGCGACCGAACATCGGCGGCATAGGTTTCAACCGCGGCGGAAATACGGCCAGCCAGATCGTCATATTTCTTCACGAACCGGGCGGTGCGCTCGAACATGCCCAGCATGTCGTCGATCACCAGAACCTGGCCGTCACATTCTGCCGAGGCGCCGATGCCGATCACCGGGCAGGACACGGCGGCCGTGATCTCCCTGGCCAGCGTCTCGACCACCCCTTCCACCACGATCCCGAAGGCGCCGGCGGCGGCGATCGCTCGGGCATCGTCGATGATCTGGGCATGCTCGGCATTGCTGCGCCCGCGCGCGCCATAGCCACCCAGTGCATTCACCGCCTGGGGCGTCAGGCCGACATGGCCGACCACGGGAATGCCGCGCTTCGTCAGGAACTCCACCGTCGGGGCCAGCGTCTCGCCGCCCTCCATCTTCACGCCCGCCGCGCCCGTCTCCGCGAGCACCCGCGCCGCCGAGGCAAAGGCCTGTTCCGGGCTCTGCTCATAGCTGCCGAACGGCATGTCCACGACGACCAGCGAATGCCAGCTGCCGCGCACCACCGCGGCACCGTGCGCGATCATCATGTCGAGCGTCACCGGCAGGGTGGACGGCAGGCCGTAGATCACCTGGGCCAGGCTGTCCCCCACCAGCAGCACGTCGCAATGCGGATCGAGCAGCTGCGCCATCCGCGTCGTGTACGCGGTGAGCATCACGATCGGATCCTTGCCCTTGCGGTCCCGGATCGCCGGAACGGTGAGCCGCTTCATCGGAGCGGGGGTCGGGTTAGCGCGGCTCGTGGCCGTGTCCATGGTGACGTGCGACATGGCCGCGGGTCTAGCGGGTTGCCGCGACGGTCGCCAGTGTAACGAGGTTGGGCGCGGCGCAGCGCCTCCCCCTTCCCCTCATCCCCACTCCCTCGTCATCCCCGCGAAGGCGGGGATCCAGAGTGACCGAGCGACATCCTTCGCGACCCTGGATCCCCGCCTTCGCGGGGATGACGGATGTATGGATCAGTTCCCACAGAGTTCGAATCACTTGACTCAATGTTAGATATACATAACATGGAGTCATCAATTGCACACATGGGAGGCCGAATTGTCCTTTCGGGAAAAGATCGCGTGGGCAGCGTTCATCACGACGCTGCTCGCATGGGGCAGCTATTTCGCCGTCGTGATCACGCGTGCGGCCAATGGCGGCACGCACGATCCGATGCTGTTCTACCTGTTCCTCGCCGCCACGATCGGCCAGGCGGTGATGATGACCGCGGTCACCACGCTGATCGCGATCCTGACGCCGAGCGAGGCGAACGCCCCGCGCGACGAGCGCGACCGGTCGATCGGCCGCCGGGCGAACGGCGCGGCCTATCTCGCGGTGCTCCTCGCCATCGTCGCGGTCATCGTCGCGATGCATGTCGGGCTGCACGGCACCAATGTGATCTTCGCCCTGATCGGCGTGTTCATCCTTGGCGAAGCGGTGCGGTTCGGCACCCAGGCCATCGGCTACCGGATCGGAGGCTGATCATGGCCTATCGTGAAAAGACCGCCTGGCTCACTTTGGCCTGCATGGTCGTGGCCTATGGCATCTATTTCCCGCTGATGGCGCTGCGCGAGACTCCGCCCACACTGTTCGACATATTGTGGAACTTCGGCGTCATCGCAGGGACCCAGGCGGTGGCGGTGATCATCGGCTATATCGTCCTCGCCCTCCTGGCCGGACCCGATGGCCGCCGCGCGGACGAGCGCGACCGAGCGATCGCCCGGCGCGGCGCCTCGGCGGGCTATTACACGCTGATGGCGGGCACGATCCTGGTCGGCGTGGCGATGCCCTTCACCGAGCCCGCGCCCAGGATCGTCAACAGCGCGCTGCTCGCCATCGTGATCGCCGAGACGGTGAATCAGGTCCTGGTCCTCCTCAGCTATCGGAGGGGCTGGCATGGCTAAGGGACGCGTCGTCAACGACATCCGCACGCTGCGCTTCCTGGCCGGCGAGATGACCCAGGCCGAACTCGGCGAGAAGATCGGGCTCACCCGCCAGACCGTCGCAGCGATCGAACAGGGCAAATATTCGCCCTCGCTCGAGGCCGCTTTCCGGATCGCCCAGATATTCGGCAAGCCGCTCGAGGAAGTATTCCGCTGGGAAGAATGAGGGTTCTTGCGCCAGGTACTTGCACGGAGACGCATCCACGCTAGCGTGGTTAACACCAGATCGGGGGAATCAGGATGCGTCTCACCTTGCTCGCGCTTGCCGCGCTCGCCATTCCGCACACGGCCTCGGCCCAGAACTGGCGACTCGCCGCCTATTCGGACCAGGCGCCCAAAATGGCCTATTTCGTCGATGTCGATTCGGTGCGGCGCAACGGCAATGTCGTGACGTTCAAGCAGCAGACCATCTACGAGACGACCAGCCCGACGCGTGACTTCGATCGCTCGATGCTCACCCGCCAGGCCGATTGTACGGCGATGACCTCGTTCATGCGCGACAGCAGCTTCTATGTCCGCGGCACCTATCTCGATACCGAGGCGGGCCCGAGCGATCCGACCATCGCCAAGCCCGGCACCGTGCTGCTGACCATGCTCAACACGGTGTGCGGCCGCGGCGACTATTTCTCGCCGGTCGTCCCCAGCCCGGAACGCTGGGTGCTGGAGAAGTTCAGCAAGGGGTTCTGAGGGGGCCCAGCGCCATCCCCTTCTCTCGTCACCCGCTCCCCTCGTCATCCCCGCGAAGGCGGGGATCCAGGGTAGTTCGGGATATCGAAGCAATTGCGCGGATGGCGTCCGGAAATGCCGAAGCCTGCCGCACACGCTGGATGCCTGGCCCTGGATCCCCGCCTTCGCGGGGATGACGACAATGGTTGGGGGACCCGCTCCAGACTCACCCCTACAGCAGCGCCTTGGCGTAGATGTCCGGCTTGAAGCCGACCAGGATGCCACCCGGATATTCGAGTACCGGCCGCTTGATCATCGAAGGCTGGGCCAGCATCAGCGCCGCCGCCTTGGCCGCGTCGATCCCCTCGCGGTCAGCGTCGGGCAGCTTGCGGAAGGTGGTGCCGGCGCGGTTGAGCAGCACTTCCCAGCCCGCCATCCCGCTCCAGCGCGCCAGCCGCGCGGCGTCGATGCCCTCGGCCTTGTAGTCGTGAAAGGCATAGGCGATGGCATGCTCGTCCAGCCAGGTCCGCGCCTTCTTGATCGTGTCGCAATTCTTGATGCCGTACATGGTGATGGTCACGCTGGGTCCTCGCCTGTTCGCGGTTTACCGCCTGCGATAGCGCGCTTCGCATCGGAAAACAGTCGGCTTTCGATCGCGCCGGACATGGTCTAGCCTGACGGCGGCATCCCTGTCCGGAAGGCATCGCGATGAACCGGTTCGACATGGTGGCGCTGTGCGCAGCGATCTGCATCACGCTCCTCGCTATGGGCCGGATACCCTTTTCCTTCTCGCTCTACCTGCAGCACGCCTCGTCGGTTCAGTGGGCCATCTGGATCCTCGGCGAAATCGTCATCACCTATGGGCCGATCACGGCGGCGGCGCTGTGCTGGCGCTGGTCCGGACAAACGCGCTGGCCCGCCGTGCCGCATCTCCTCTTCCTGCCCCTGGCGATGTTGTTGTTCTGGGCCGGGCAGTCGCTTCTGCTCGCGGCCACCGACGTTCCGGATTTCGACGACACCATCGGCGCGCCGGTCATGCCGGGGGCGTTCCTGTTCCTGATCGCGATTGGTCTCTATGTCGGCGCGCTGATGCACCGGGCCGCCACGCGGTGGGTCCGGAAGCCGTCGGCATGACCGAGCCCAGGCTCCTCTCGGGCGGCAACCCGCAGATCGCCAAGGGCGATGGCGATGCGCCCGTCGCCGCCTATCTCGCCGCCATGCCGGGCTGGAAGCAGCGCATCGGCCGCGCGGTCGACGCCCTTGTCGTTCGCACGCTGCCGGATGTGCGCAAGGCGGTGAAGTGGAACTCGCCCTTCTATGGCGCCCCCGAGCAGGAGGGCTGGTTCCTCTCCTTCCACTGCTTCGACCGCTATGTGAAGCTCACCTTCTTCCGCGGCACTTCCCTCGATCCGGTGCCGCCCGGCCCCTCGAAACAGCCGGAGGTCCGCTATCTCGACATCCGCGAGGAGGACGCGATCGACGAAGCGCAGCTGGCGAACTGGATCCGCCAGGCAAGCGCGCTACCCGGCGAGAAGCTCTAGGGCGCTTGCAAAGTAGGATTCCGTCTGATTGGCTTTCACTGCGCGGCCACGGCCATGCAGCTCTTTGACTTTGTTGGGAAAATAGGATCAAGCACACGCAACATCGTTGCGCGACGCGGCGCATTTCCGAGAAAATAGGGAAATTCCCGGCCCGCAAGAACAAGCGCCGTGCACGACCTTCGCGATCTTTGGTGAGTCGCGCCGGAAGCGGCGTAGGAAAGCCTAATCCTTCAGGAAACGCCCCAACGTGACGACGCCCTGCCGCTCGAGCCCCAGCGCCGCGTAGAAGCCCAGCGCTTCGGCATTGTCCTCGCGGACCATCAGCTGGACCTTCGGACAACCCCGCGCCCGCAGCCAATCCTCCGCGGCGGTCATCAGTGCCCGGCCCAGCCCCGCCCCGCGCGCTGCCGGCGCCACTGCGAGATAATAGACCCAGCCGCGATGCCCGTCGTCGCCGACCATCGCGCTGCCGAGGAGCGCGTCGCCCTCGCCTTCCGCCACCAGGATCGTCGAGCTCTCGCCGTCCAGCGCACGGGCAAAGTCCTGGGCCGGATCGTTCCACGGCCGGGTAAGCCCGCAGAGATACCAGAGCCCGATCACCGCGCCGGCCTCGTTGGCACGCGCCGCGCGGATCGTCATGCCGGCCGGCGGGCGATGCGCCACAGGGTCACGGCCCCGATCAGCATCCATACCACGTTGAGCGTCGCCGAGGGGATCGCGCCGTTCCAGCCGCTGTTGAGCACGAAGCACGCGGCGCCGACCACGTTCATCCACTGGTAGAGGCGCGACTGGCCGGTCAGCCGGCCGGAGGAGAGCAGCAGATAGGCGACGAGGATCAGCGCCGCGCCGGTCCAGCCGATGATCTCGATCAGCAGCCGTTCGACGCTCATCGCGCGATGCAGGTCACGCCGGCCCAGAGATTGGTCACCTTGCCTTCCGGCGTCAGCGTGCTGAGCAGGCCGGAAACACCGCCGGCGGTGAACTCGTTGCCGATCGAGGTCTCGCCGACATCGATGCTGCCGGCCGCAGCCTCCAGCGCCTTGCGGGTCATCCCGATGCCGATGCCGTTGCCCGTGGCGAACTTGCCGTTCTCGCGGCCGTCTAGGTCCCAGCCGGCGAACTTGCCGTCCTCGAAATAGAGCGAGAGCCCGTCGCGGAAGGCGGCATAGGCGAGCGGCCCGGCGCCGCAATCCTGGTTCTCGTCCTGCTCGATCGGGTGGCCGAGCGGCGCGGCGAGCATCCGGATCGCATCCGCCTTGGCCGTGCCGAAGCTGACATGCCGCGACGACCCGTTGGGCAGCACGATCGTCAGCTCGTCGGGCGCCAGATTGACTCCGACGCCGGGGACCTCGTCGCTGGCGTTCGAGACATTGGCTTCGACATTCGCCTCGGGCGGAACGATGATCTCCGACTCATTGGCCGCGGCCTTCTTCTCGGCGGGCTGCTTCGGCTCGGGCGAGCAGGCGGCGAGCATGCCCAGCGCAGCAAGCACGCACGGCAACAGCTTGATCGTCATCGTCAAAATCCCCCTGCCCGTTCCCGGCGATTCTCTCATCATCGCGCAGCGGGCGCAATCATTTCAGGCGAGCGCGGCCACCGGTTCACGGCGGAAACAGCCCAGCTGATGGTCGTTCACCAGCCCCACCGCCTGCATCCAGGCATAGACGATGGTCGGCCCGACGAACTTGAAGCCGCGGCGTTTCAGCTCCTTCGAGATCGTCTCGGAAAGCGGCGTGGTGGCGACGAAGCCGTCGCCCGGCCGCTGGATCGCCTTGCCGTCGACAAACGCCCAGCAGAACGCGGCGAAATCCTCGCCGCGGTCGCGCATCTCGCACCAGATCTGCGCGCCCCTGATCGTCGCCTCGATCTTGGCCCGGGCGCGGACGATGCCAGGATTGGCCATCAGCCGCTCGACATCCTCGGGCCCGAAGGCGGCGACCTTGTCGGGATCGAATCCGGCAAAGGCCTCGCGAAACGCCTCGCGCTTGCGCAGGATGACGATCCAGGCGAGCCCGGCCTGGAAGCCCTCGAGCATCAGCGTCTCCCACAGCTCGCGGCTGTCGCGGATCGGAACGCCCCATTCGGCATCGTGATAGGAGCGGTTGAGCGGGTCGCTCACCGCCCAGCTGCAGCGCTGCAGGTTGTCGGTCATCACTCTCCCCTCACCGTCTCGCCGATCCGGACTTCGCCCAGGCCCAGCCATTCGGCCATCCGCGCCAACTCGACGCCCAGCCGCGCTTCGGTGTCGCCCGGCGCGCCCGGCTCCAGCGTGATCCGATGGGCGAGCAGCCGGCCATTCTGGCGATCGGCCTTGAGATCGACCCGGGCGGTGAGCGCCTCGTCCATCAGGAAGGGCAGGACGAAATAGCCGTGGGTGCGCTTGTCGGCGGGCACATAGATCTCGATCCGGTAGCGGAAGCCGAACAGGCGTTCGGTGCGGCTCCGCTCCCAGACCAGCGGATCGAACGGCGCGAGCAGCGCATCGCCGGCCACCTTCCGTGGTGCCCTGGCATCGCGGTGCAGCCAGGCCTTCTGGCTCCAGCCCTGCACGGTCACGGGCACCAGCACGCCCGCCTCCTCCAGCTCGGGAATGGCGTGGTTGGCCTCCTCGGGCTTCAACCGGAAATAGTCGCGCAGATCGGTCGCGGTGGCGACGCCGAGCGCACGGGCACTGCGCTCGATCAGCGCGCGCTGGGCCGTCGCCGCATCGGGCGTCAGCAGGTCGAAGATCGCGGGCGGGATCACCCGCTCGCTCAGGTCATAGACCCGCTCGAAGCTGTTACGGCGCGTGGCGGTGGTGATCCGGCCGGACCAGAACAGCCATTCGAGCGCGAGCTTCGCTTCGCTCCACTCCCACCAGCCGCTCTTGCTGCCGCCATTCTCAAAGTCCGAAGCCGCCAGCGGCCCCTCCGCGGCGATGCGATCGAGCACCGCCTTCGCCTCGCCATGCCGCTCGCGGGCGAAGGACCGGAGGCCCTTCCAGCCGATCTCGCCGCGCTCGGCCCGCGCCATGCGCCAGCGGAAATGGGGGTGGAGGTCGATCGGCAGCAGCGAGGCTTCGTGTGCCCAATATTCGAAGAGCCTGCGGCTGCGCTTCGGTCCCCAGGCATCGCGTTCGAGCAACGCCCGATCATAGCACCCCAGCCGCGAGAACGCCGGCAGATAGTGCATCCGCGCCAGCACGTTGACGCTGTCGATCTGGTGAAGCCCCAGCCGCTCGACGGTGCGGCGGAGATGCGGTGCGCCCACCGATACCGGATGGCGCGCACCGAAACCCTGGGCCGCGAGGAAGATGCGACGAGCCTGTTTCAGCGAAAGGCTCGTCACTCTTTTCCCTCCAGGCACCCGCGGAACATAACGAGTACCTTTAGCGGGTTTTCATTCCCATTCAATCGTGCCGGGCGGCTTCGACGTGTAATCATAGGCCACCCGGTTCACGCCGCGTACTTCGTTGACGATGCGGGTCGAAACGCGCGGGAGGAAGCCCGCCGGGAACTCGAAGGCTTCGGCGGTCATTCCGTCGATCGAAGTGACCGCACGCAGCGCCAGCACCGAATCATAGGTGCGGCCATCGCCCATCACGCCGACCGAGCGGACGGGGGTCAGCACCGCGAAGGCCTGCCAGATCGTGTCGTAGAGGCCCGCGTTGCGGATCTCCTCAAGATAGATCGCGTCGGCCTTGCGCAGGATGTCGCAGCGTTCCTTGGTGACCTCGCCGGGGATGCGGATCGCCAGGCCCGGCCCCGGGAAGGGGTGCCGGCCGACGAACGCCTGGGGCAGGCCCAGCTCGCGGCCGAGCGCGCGGACTTCGTCCTTGAAGAGCTCGCGCAGCGGCTCGACCAGCTTCATGTTCATCCGCTCGGGCAGGCCGCCGACATTGTGGTGGCTCTTGATCGTCACCGACGGACCGCCGGTGAAGCTGACGCTCTCGATCACGTCAGGATAGAGCGTGCCCTGGGCAAGGAAATCGGCGCCGCCAATCTTCTTCGCCTCCTGCTCGAACACGTCGATGAAGGTCTTGCCGATGAACTTGCGCTTGGCCTCGGGATCGGTGACCCCGGCAAGGCCGCCCAGGAACAGTTCCTCGGCATCCACATGGACCAGCGGGATATTGTAGCTGTTGCGGAACAGGCTGACGACCTGCTCGGCCTCGCCCGAGCGCATCAGCCCGTGATCAACGAACACGCAGGTCAGCTGGTCGCCGATCGCCTCGTGGATCAGCACCGCGGCGACCGCGCTGTCGACGCCCCCGGAGAGGCCGCAGATCACCTTGCCGCTGCCGACCTGGGCGCGGATTTCCTCGATCTTGGTCTGGCGGAACTCGGCCATCGTCCAGTCGCCGGTGAGGCCGCAGACATGGCGGACGAAATTGGCGAGCAGCTTGGCGCCGTCCGGCGTGTGCACCACTTCCGGGTGGAACTGCATCGCATAGTAGCGGCGGTCGTCATCGGCGATCACCGCGAAGGGTGCGCCCGAGCTGTGCGCCACCGGGCGGAAGCCGGGGGCAAGGTTGGTAACCTTGTCGCCATGGCTCATCCACACCTGGTGGGTCTCGCCTTCGTGCCACATGCCGTCGAACAGCACGCAGCCATCGTCGATGTCGATGAAGGCGCGGCCGAACTCGCCGCTGTCGCCGAGCTGCACCGTGCCGCCGAGCTGGTGCATCATCACCTGCTGGCCATAGCAGATGCCGAGCACCGGCAGGCCGCTGTCGAAGATCTCCTGGGGAACGCGAGGGCTTCCGCCCTCGAGCACCGAGGCGGGCGAGCCGGAGAGGATGACTCCCTTGGGCTTCATCCGGGCAAAGGCCTCGGCGGCGGTGGTGAAGGGAGCGATCTCGCTATAGACCCCGGCCTCGCGCACGCGGCGCGCGATCAACTGGGTTACCTGGCTGCCGAAATCGACGATGAGGATGGAATCTGCATGTTGGTCCATGCCCAGCGCGCTTAACCAGAAGAGCCCCCGGGGGGCAAGGGCGGGGGGAAGATAAATCCGCAGCCAGCCATGGCTGGCCGCCGCCCTCCTTTTCGGGGTGCATATGCCCCCAGGCACAGTCGGGCGCCAATTCCGACGTCGGACTCGTCATTTTTTACATCCGCAACTGGGATCATTTGCGGACCGACGGTTTCGCAATCGGCTCAGCACTGAGCCGACCGTCCGAGAATGGGTGGATTTGAGACAGTCCGCCTATTGAGGTCGAACGCGATGCGCGACCTTCAGCCCCAACGGTCTTGCCATGAACTCAGCAGTTTGAAGCAACGCTAGAGCGCTATCCGGCGGAGCTACTCGAAAAATCACGTCAATTTTCGTTCCGACCTGCCGCCAAGCTGGCTCAAGTTCCGAGATTTGCTCGGTTTCTACGAAGCCAAGATAGGCATTCAGCTTTGCCTGCAAGGCCGACAAATGCGACGGTTCGTCCGTCCAATCCCAAGCATCAACGATAGTCAGAATGACCTCGCCAGTTTCACGATCGATCCCAGCAGCGTCGATGGTTTCACGTTGATCAATGGCCATTCGCCGATGCTGGCACATCGCGCTGGACGACAGCAAGTGGCGCGATAGCTGCCGTTCAGGCCAATCCTGCGGCTGGCGGCGCTACTTCACGATGACATAGGCGCGACTGGTCGCAGAAATCCCACCTGGAGTTTTGACCTCATAATCGAACCAGGCGACACCTTTGAAGCCGGCCTTCGCCTGGATGAATAGTGCACCGCCAGTCTGCGGCGTGACGGCGATGGCAGGCTCGAAGCGCGAGGGAACGGTCACGCCAACGAGGCTTAACGGATATTTGTTCGATTCGATGAACCAGGTCAGGTCGTTCGAGGCCAGCGCCACCGAGCCATTCGAGTAGGGATCGTAGAACGGGATCGTCGCCGTCCCGCCCGGCGCAACGAAGAAGAAGTCGGGTTCAGGGAACAGGCTATTCGAGCTCAGCGCAGGATGTTCGGCGAACGGCGCAACCGCGGCGTAGATCTCTGAAATTCCGATGGCTTGCACGCGCGCTGCCGCCTCGGCGGTGTTCGCGGAGCTCAATTCCCACAAGGCACGCAGCAAATAGCCCTGGATCCCCAGCATGTAGGAAGCCGCGACGTCGTCGTCTGCCTCGATCGGCCCGATCGCCACCGAGTAGAGCGTGATCAGATGCGCGGCAGCGGCGATAACGTCGTCGCGGTATTTGCCGTAATTGGATGGGTTTCGCGGCAGCGCCCTCAGCACGGCCTCGGCACCCGCTTCGGTATAGATGCGGAGTGTCGGTTGCGCCTTGAGAATCTCCGCCAGCACGGGAGCATCCGTTCCGAATAGAGTCGTGTAGGAGAAGGTGGAATAGCCGGGCCCGTAGCCAAACTGCTGGATCGCATAGAGAAACGCGGTCAGCCGGATATTGGCGGCGCGGATGCGCCGCGCGTCGGCGACTTCCATGGCATCGGCAGACGCGACTGCCCGAACCCACGAGAAGGTTCGCAAATCCCGATCCCGGTCTCCCAGAGCGAAACCGCCCGAGTCAAGCTGGAGCGCACGCTTGGTCAGCGACTGATCGCCGGTGCCGTAGATCAGCGTAGTCAGCGGCGAGATGACGGTCGCGCCTGCAGGCGCTGTCATCTGCGACAGCGTCAGGCCCGACGTCTTGTCGATGCCGAATGCCAGGATCGCGTTGCTGCCGTCGCGACAAATGGAATGGGAGAATAGGGGAAGTTGATCGGAGAAAACAGCCCGCGATAGAATACGCCGTTTCGGTCGGTGCCGAAGGCCGAATAGTCGGACCCTCCGCTTACGACCACGCCTCGCGGGTAAAAGCGCACTTCTCCAATCACGGGCCCGGCGCCTTCGATCTGGAATCGCGTGGCTGCAGGTGTGGGCGTCGGTGAAGGCGACGGCGTCGGGGTTGGGGCCGGTGCTACGACGGACCCCGAGCCGCCACCGCCACCACCACCGCCACAAGCTGTGGTCAGCCCGAAGATGATAAGCGTCGCGGCTTGTGTCCATTTCATCGAGCTTCCCCCCAAAAGCACGCTAGTTGAGATTCAAATATAAATGCAAGTATTTGGTCGGCTTCTCCAAAGAGCCGGCTTCGATCGCAGCGCCTAAAGCGAGCGACCGCTTTCAGGCATCGTCCAATTGGCCCAGATCGGTAGCAACTGGGGCGAAGGCGGCCTTAAATCACTTGCACTACGATGCCACCGAAGCGAGCTTCGTCCGCCCAATATTTACCCCGTCGACGAAACACTCGTGACTGGGATAGTCGTCTCCCGTCGCGACATAACGGGCCGCATATCTGCCATCTGGGCTCGATTGAAAGAAATGAACTTGCTCGGCATTTTCGTCGGTCGCCCGCCCGACGCACGCCCGGCAGAGGTAGCGTGGGCACCTCGGATTCGCCTTCACTTCCTCGGCACAGATTGGACAAGCCTGTCCCATGGCGTCACCGCATCGCGACGAGTATCAACCTGGCCGCAGGTCTTCAGACGGGGCGCTTGCCGTCTGGCCGCCTTCACGAATCCACGGCCTCAGTTCTCCGTTCCGACCTCCACCCCGTCGATCGTCACGACCGGCTCGCTGCCCCGGCGCAGCGAGCAGCGGAAGCCGTGGCTCTGCTTGTTGGTGTCGCGGTAGCTGTTGGCCAGCTCGACCTGGCCCTTGATCACCCAGCTCTTGCCGTTCCACACGGTGCTGGTGACGTTGGAGACGCGCGCCAGCCGGGCATGGCGCTCGCCCAGCGTCTCGGTCTCCATCGCGCAGCGGTCTGCCGCGGCGTCTTCATCATAGAGCCCGTCGAAGCGCGCCGAATCGGGTGCGGGCGTTTCAGCGATCGGGCCGCTGCCGGGCTGGGCGGGCTCACCATAGCGGCTGTCGTCCATCGGACCGGTATCGATCGGCACGCGATCCTCGGCGGGGGCGACGTCGTGCGACTTCTTCTTGCCGCTGGAGAGGAGCGCGAGCACGCCCCCGACCACGAGGCCGCCGACGATCGCATCCCCGACGTCGAACTTGTCCTTCTTCACTTCGCGGGACGGATGCCAGCGCTGCTGTGCCTGCGCCGGCATTGCCAGCCCGGCCATCGCCACCGCGCCGGCCGCGACGCCCGCGAGCTTCAGAACCGTCATGCCGCCCTCCGTTACTTTGGTGGAACGAGAATTATGCCGGCAAGTCTGTCGTGCGGCTGAATGGAATTCAATCGGGGCGGGTATGCCACAGGACGATCGACTGATCGACGTCCACCGACATCAGCCTGCCCATCGGCAGCGTCTCTCCCCCCGCCCGCTTGTAGCTGTCGGGATCGTCGACGATCGTCACACGAACCTGGAGATCGCCTGAGCCGAAGATGCTGTAACAGGCCAGTCCGGTCACCGCCGGGCAGGATTCGATCGAGGAGATCGGCGCTTTGGCGAATTCTCCCAGCACCTCGGCGCAGGGCCGTTGCTCGATCTGCGACAGGTTGCAGCGGATCTTCGCTTCGCCTGCCTGCGCCACCCGTACGGCGCGGAGCAGCGCGCGATAGCCTCCCATGGCCATCTCCTCGTCGTCCGCCCGGAAGAAGCGCTCGTCGTAGCGGTCGAGCCTGGAGCAGGCGCCGTGCCACATGTCCCGGCGCTTCCTGGGGGAATCCTTCTCCTCGGGCGCCTCTTCGGCCGGAAGCGCCAAGAAGAGGAAGCGCTTCTCGCTGTCCAGGCCATAGGCCCGCATCGGCGTGTCGGCGTCGGGTTCGACTTCCCGCGGATCCGCCGGCGCCAGCCGCATCGTCACCCGGTCCGAACGGCAGAGATCCGGCACTTTGGTGGGATAGGCGGGCGTGTCGAGCCACACGTCCGCGAGCGGGCGCGCCGGCGTCTTGCGGGTGCGCCGGTCCTCCTTGTGGAACATGCCCCAGAGCTGGTTGCGCAGCTGCGCGTCGGTGACCGAGGGCTTCTGGCTGCGCATCTCTGCCTTGGTCACCGTCTGCTGCGCCGCGGCCGGAACCGCGGCGCACAGCGCGCCCGCAAGGGCGAGCGCGCGGACGATCACTTGGTCTTGACCGTCAGGCCAGTCCACTTGGCCGTGAAGGCCCAGAGGTCCGCCGCCTCGTCGATGATCTTGTCGGTCGGCTTGCCCGAACCGTGCCCGGCGCGCGTCTCGATCCGGACGAGGTGCGGCTTGTCGCCGATATCGGCGTGCTGGATCGCCGCGGTGTACTTGAAGGTGTGCCCCGGCACGACGCGGTCGTCGGTGTCCGCCGTGGTCGCCAGGATCGCCGGATAGGCCACGCCCGACTTGATGTTGTGATAGGGCGAATAGGCGTAGAGCGTCCTGAAATCGGCTTCCTTCGACGGATAGCCATAATCATCGACCCAGTAGCGGCCCGCGGTGAAGCGGTCGAAGCGCAGCATGTCCATCACGCCCACCGCCGGCAGCGCCGCGGCGAACAAGTCGGGACGCTGGTTGACCACCGCACCGATCAGCAGGCCGCCGTTCGAGCCGCCCTGGACCGCCAGCTGGTTCTTGCCGGTGATCCCTTCCTTGATGAGATACTCACCCGCACCGATGAAATCGTCGAACACGTTCTGCTTGTTCTGCAGGCGCCCGCCGTCATGCCATGCCTTGCCATACTCGCCGCCACCGCGGATGTTGGCGAGGACGAAGACACCGCCCTGCTCCAGCCACGCCAGGCGCGAGGACGAGAAGCTGGGGCCGTAGGACACGTTGAAGCCGCCATAGCCCCAGAGCAGGGTCGGCGCCGGGCCGGTGGTGGTCGCCTTGCGGACGATGAACAGCGGCACCTTCGTCCCGTCCTTCGACGCGAAGAAGCGCTGCTCGACCTTATAGTCCTCCGGCTTGAAATCGAGCTTGGGGCGCGCCCAGGGCGTGCTGACGCCGGTCGCCATGTCGTAGCGATAGATCGTCGTCGGCTCGTTGAAGCTGGTGTAGGAATAGAAGGTCTCGGTATCGTCCGGCTCGCCGCCAAAGCCCGAGGCGCTGCCCACGCCGGGCAGCTTGACCGGTGCGAGCGCGCCGCCGTCCAGCTTGTAGCGGCGCACTTCGGTCTTGGCGTCGACCAGATAGCTGGCGACCAGCGTGCCGCCGACGATCGCGGCGCCTTCCAGCGTCGCCTTGTCCTCGGGCACCAGATCGGTCGTCGCCAGGTCCGCCGACGCGACGTCCATCGTCACGATCTTGTGCTTCGGCGCGCCCTTGTTGGTCACCCAGTAGAACTTGCTGCCGACATTGCCGGCCAGGCCCCAGCTGTTCTCCAGCGCCGGGATGAGCACCCGCGGCTTCATCGCCGGATCCTTCAGGTCGATCAGCGAGATCCGATAGCGATCGTCGGTGCCCTCGCTGGTGGTGATCACCATCCAGCGCCCGTCATCGGTGATCTGGGCGTAGTGGCTCCACTTGGGGTGATCCGGCGTCTCGTAGATCAGCTTGTCGGCGCTGTCGGGCGTGCCGAGCTTGTGGAAGTAGATCTTGTGGTTCTCGTTCAGCGCCTGGAACTTGGCGTCGGCCGCGACGTCCGGATAGCGCGCATAATAGAAGCCACTGCCGTCCTTGGCCCAGACCGCGCTCAACGCGAACTTCATGCCATGGACGTTGTCGCCGGTCTCCTTGCCGGTGGCGACGTCGAGCACCTTGGCGGTGCGCCAGTCGGTGCCGCCGTCCTGGATCGCGTAGAGCAGATACTTGCCGTCCTCGGACGGCGCCCATTCGGAAAGCGCGGTGGCGCCGTCCTTGGACCAGCCATTGGGATCGATCAGCACCCGGCCCTCGCCGTCCAGCGTGTCGCGGACGAACAGCACCGCCTGGTTCTGCAGGCCGCTATTGTGCATGTAGAAATAGCGGCCGCCCTGCTTCTGCGGCACGCCGAAGCGCTCATAGTCGAACAACTGCTTGATCCGCGCCTTGAACCAGTCGCGACCCGGCAGCGTGGCGAGATAGCTGTTGGTCACCTTGTTCTCGGCATCGACCCAGGCGGCGACTTCCTTGTCGTTGCGCACGTCGTTCTCGAGCCAGCGATAGGGATCCGCCACCTTCACCCCGAACTGCTCCTCCACCAAGTCGACGCGGCGGGTTTCGGGATAGGCAAGCTTGGTCACTTTGGTCTCCGGCTGGGTCTGAGCGAATGCGGGGGTCGCGAGAAGCAAGGGAAGGATGAGAGAGCGACGCATGGGGCCTCCGAATGGGAATAGCCACAGGCTAGCGCCCTGCCGCCAGCGCTCAAGCGAAACCGAGCACGGATGTCTCCGAAACGGCCCAGGCCAGGGCACCAAGGACGGGAGCGAGCGCCACGCCGGCCGAAAGCCAGGCGCCGATATTGGAGTGGGAACGGTTCCTGTTCATGCCGCAAATGTGGGGAGCCGAACCCCGCACCGGGAGGAAAGGAAAAACTTTCCGCCCGCGAAACGAAGCTAGAGGCGGATCGCCTGCAGCGCCGCGATCTGGCGGTGGACATCGGCGAGCAGCTCATCGCGCACCCGGTCCGGCGAGGCGCGCGAGGGCCCCGCGCATTCGACCAGCGTCATCGATTGCTCGAGATCCACGTCCGCCTTGGCGATCGCATAATGGTGGCGGTGGACCGCATCGGGCAGGCGCGCCTGGAACTGCCGGACCAGTTCGAGCGCGGGCGCCAGAATCGCTTCGTTCGCAGCGCCATCGGCAAGCTGGCATTGCGGCTGCACCGTCTCGACGAGCCGGCGGGCCAGGCCACGGAACGCGGTGCTGCGGGCGGGGATCGGCTCGTGCACCGGCCCGCGGTCGAGGCTGGGCAGGAGCGCACGCAAGCTGGCCAGGCTGCCCGCCACATCCTCGCGCGTCATCTCGACATGCTTGCGGGCAAAGGCGATGTCGCCGTCGCTCCAGCATCCCAGCGCATATTCGGCGTCGGCGCGCGCAATCGCCAGCTGGAAGGCCGCCCCGCTCGTCCCCAGCCGCGCTTCGAACGCGGCGACTGCCGTGCGCTCGGGCTCGAGCTGGGCCTTGCGGTCGAAGCCCGCCGGCGCATCGCAGGACGGCATGCCGAGCGATGCGTAGAGCCTGCGCGCGGCCATCCGGAACTTCGCGCTGTCCTCGCTTTCCAGAACGGTGCGGGCGATCGGCTTCGCCTGTGGCTGCGGCTGCGGGTCGGCGACATTGCCCGGCGAGTCGCACTCCGCCAGCGCGACGAGCATCGTGATGGCCAGTCCTGCTCTCACCTGCCTCTCCTCGCCACGAATGTATCTCGCGCCGTGGTGCCCCCAAAGGAAAAGGGCGGCCGCACCTGGTGCGACCGCCCTTCCCTATCTCGATGTTCGAGGCCGATCAGGCGACGGCGTCGAAGTCCTCGTCGACCAGCACCGGGCCCGAGTCCTGGCCCTTGGCCGAGACGTCGCGGTCGACGAACTCGATGATCGCCATCGGCGACGCGTCCGAAGCGCGCGGGCCGGTCTTGATGATGCGGGTGTAGCCGCCGTTGCGGTCCGCATAGCGGGTCGCCAGGACGTCGAACAGCTTCACCAGCTGCGCATCGTCGAGCAGGCGCGCATGGGCCAGACGACGGTTCGACAGGCCACCCTTCTTGGCGAGGGTGATCAGCTTCTCCACGTACGGACGAAGCTCCTTCGCCTTGGCGACGGTGGTGGTGATCTGCTCGTGCTTGATCAGGGCGGCGCTCAGATTGCGGAACAGCGCAATACGGTGAGCCGAGGTACGCTGCAGCTTACGGCCGCCAACGCGATGACGCATGGTAACTTCCTTCCGTTCGTTCGGGGGCCGTATCAGGTACCCCGGACCAGGCAGCGATAAGGGCCGCTGCCCAAAACCCTGTGCGAATTTCGCGAAGGCGCGCCCAAAGCGGATTCGGCGGCCGGAGTCAAGTGAATCAGTGCGCCGGCAACGCCGCCGCCGGTTTCGATGCGCCAATCGCTGCGACGAAATTCCGACGATGCTGCGACGGAGCCGGCCAGGGCTGCGTTAATCTGGCGTCTATGCCGGCAGCCCTTCCTGGGTCGAGGCCCTCTGAACAAGCAGGAAGGGGCCGCCTCTCGGCGACCCCTTCCCCTTTTCCTTCGCGGTGATCGCAGGCCTTAGCCCATGATCTCCTGCTCGAGCTTCTTGGCCATCTCTTCGATGTTCTCAGGCGGCCAGCCCGGGATTTCCATGCCGAGACGGAGACCCATCGACGACAGGACTTCCTTGATCTCGTTGAGCGACTTGCGGCCGAAGTTCGGCGTGCGCAGCATCTCGGCTTCGGTCTTCTGGACCAGGTCGCCGATATAGATGATGTTGTCGTTCTTGAGGCAGTTGGCCGAGCGGACCGAAAGCTCCAGCTCGTCGACCTTCTTCAGCAGGTAGCGGTTGATCTGCGAGGCATCGCCCGAGCCGCCCTCGGCAGCCGGAGCCGCCGCAGCCATGCCGATCGGAGCCGAGCGGGTGACCGCCGAATCGTCGAAGTGGACGAAGAGCGCCAGCTGGTCCTGGAGGATGCGCGCGGCATAGGCCACGGCGTCTTCCGGGGTGATCGTGCCATCGGTCTCGATCGACAGCGTGAGCTTGTCGTAGTCGAGCTCCTGGCCGACGCGGGTGTTCTCGACCTTGTACGAGACCTGGCGGACCGGGCTGTACAGCGCGTCGATCGGGATCAGGCCGATCGGGGCGTCCGCCGGACGGTTCGACGCGGCGGGGACATAGCCCTTACCGGTGTCGGCGGTCAGCTCCATGTTGAGCGTCGCGCCGTCGTCGAGGTGGCAGATCACGAGATCGGGGTTCATCACCTCGATGTCGCCCGACACGGCGATGTCGCCGGCCTTCACCTCAGCCGGGCCGGTGGCCGACAGCTGGAGGCGCTTCGGGCCTTCGCCCTGCATCTTGAGCGCGATCTGCTTCACGTTGAGGACGATGTCCGTCACGTCCTCGCGCACACCCGCCAGCGAGCTGAACTCGTGGAGGACGTTCTCGATCTTGATCGAGGTGACCGCGGCGCCCTGCAGCGAAGAGAGCAGCACGCGGCGCAGCGCGTTGCCGAGCGTCAGACCGAAGCCACGCTCCAGCGGCTCCGCCACGAAAGTCGACTTGCGCTTGGGATCGCCACCGGGCTTCTTCTCGAGGCCGTTGGGCTTCTTGAGTTCCTGCCAGTTCTTAGCGTTGACCGACACGGGCTTTCCTCATGTTGGGCGGGACGAGAGGCATATCCCACCAGGTAACTACTGCAAGACCGCGGACCCGCCTCTGGGCCCGCGGCAACAAGCAGGAATGATCAGACGCGACGGCGCTTGGACGGACGAACGCCGTTGTGCGGGATCGGGGTCACGTCACGGATCGACGTGATCTGGAAGCCGACCGCCTGCAGTGCACGCAGCGCCGACTCACGGCCCGAACCCGGGCCCTTCACTTCCACCTCGAGGGTGCGCACGCCGTGCTCGGCGGCCTTGCGGCCCGCGTCCTCGGCGGCGACCTGGGCGGCGTACGGGGTCGACTTGCGCGAGCCCTTGAAGCCCATCATGCCGGCCGACGACCACGAGATGGCGTTGCCCTGCGCGTCGGTGATGGTGATCATCGTGTTGTTGAAGCTGGCGTTCACATGGGCGACGCCGGCGGTGATGTTCTTGCGCTCGCGACGGCGAATGCGCTGCGGTTCACGTGCCATTTTTCTGTCCCTTCCGACCTAGCGCTTACTTCTTCTTGCCGGCGATCGGCTTGGCCTTGCCCTTGCGGGTGCGCGCATTGGTATGCGTGCGCTGGCCACGGACGGGCAGACCCTTGCGGTGGCGCAGGCCACGGTAGCAGGCCAGGTCCATCAGGCGCTTGATGTTCATCGCGGTCTGGCGACGCAGGTCGCCTTCCACGGTGTAGCCGGCGTCGATCGCCTCGCGGATCTGCAGGACTTCCTGGTCCGAGAGATCCTGAACGCGACGCTCGGCCGCGATGTTCAGCTTCTCGGTGATCTCCTTGGCCTTGGCCGGGCCAATGCCGTGGATGTACTGCAGCGCGATGACGACGCGCTTGTTGGTCGGGATGTTGACACCCGCAATACGAGCCATGAAATTTGTTCTCCCAGCTCCACGGGGTGCCGCATGGCAGCTCGCACCCCATCTCGTAGCGTTGACTTCCGAAATGCAGCGGCACGACGAACACGCCAAGGCGCCGCCGTGAAACCGATCTTTCGGAAGATGCGCGACATATGCGTCCGCCAACGCTGAGTCAAGCGTTGCGGGAAAGGCTTTCGCCGGAAAGCATCTCATACACCATAGCGCCCCCGCCGCCAAGCAGGGTGCTGGCACGCCGGCACCGGCATGCAATGTTAAACCGGTCGGTTGAACGATTCGTTGAATCTCTTGATACACCCACGCGTGCGCGAGAAGGCTCCCCCGCCCCTTCAGAAAGCAGGCGAAGCCCTATTTTGCAAGCTATCCTGGTACTCCCCTCCCTCGAAGGGAAAGGAATTGGGACTAGCCTTCCACCGCGAGCCGATAGCCCGCGCCGCGCACGGTATGGAGGATCGGACGCTCACCCTCCTCCAGCTTGCGGCGCAGGCGGCCGATATGGACATCGACCACGTTCGAGCCCGGATCGAAGCGGCAGTTCCAGACATGCTCGAGCATCATCGTGCGCGTGACGACCTCGCCGGCGTGGCGGGCCAGATATTCGAGCAGGTGGAATTCGCGCGCAACCAGCGGCACCGAACGGCCCGACCGGGCGACGGTGCGGGAGAGCAGGTCGATTTCGAGATCGCCGACCACGATGCGCGTGGCCTGCGCCTCCGCCTCGGCCCGGTCGGCACGGCGCAGCAGCGCGGCGATTCGCGCGCGGAGCTCGGCGAAGGAGAAGGGCTTGGCGAGATAGTCGTCGGCACCGGCGGCCAGCCCGCCGACCTTGTCATCGACCGTGCCGAGCGCGGAAAGCATGATCGCAGGCGTTCGCCGCCCCTGCTCGCGCAGCAGGCCGAGCATCGACAGCCCGTCCATGCCCGGCAGCATGCGATCGAATATCCAGAGATCGAAATTGCCCGCTTCGGCACGGGCCAGGCCGGCACGGCCATCCTCGCAGGTTTCGACCGCGAAGCCGGCATCGGCAAGGCCGCGCGTCACGAAGTCCGCCGCGGCAGCATCATCTTCAACGATCAGGATCCGGTGACTCATCCGTCGCTCCCGCCCGTGTCCGCTCCAAGAAAGGGTTGGCCGGCGAACAAGGGGGTGTCCGCCGGCCATGCGTCGATGCCAGGGCAGCATCGGCGACTTCAGGGCGCATGTGGCCGGCCCTGCGCCTGAGGCGACACCCGCCCCGCCGGGGCAGTGGCGGGGCGGGCACCCGGGCAACGATCGCGGGGGCGGCGATCGGCCCTGAGCCGGAAAGCGCGGGGAGGCGACCGCATGCTGAAGACCTCTGCGTGTGACCGACGATCCCGCCGGCCACGGACCCCAGATACGCGTGCAGACCACCCCGGGCGGTGACCGCGGCATGACAAAAAGGTAATGTTGAAGACCCGTACATTCCTCCCCCAGCTTGCTGGGGGAGGGGGACCGCGACGCGTAGCGTCGGGGTGGAGGGGCGCGCCGGGCACCGGCGCGTTGCGCCGGCCCCTCCACCACCGCCTTCGGCGGCGGTCCCCCTCCCCGAGACGAGCTCGGGGAGGAATTAAAATGCCTACCGCTCCGCCGCGGCCTTCAGCCCAGCGACCTGGGCACCGAGCACGCCGTCCACCGGCGCGGCGATCTTGCCCAGGCCCGGCGCACCGGCCACGGCATATTCCACCGTCACCGCGGTCGACTTGCCGTCTGCCGCCGGCGCGAGCGTCACGGTCATCACGCCGCTCGCCGGGAAGGACTGGAGCGGCCCGAGCCCGCCGGTGAGGCGCAGCATCTTGCCCGGCTGGACGAAGACGGCGCGCATATGCTCCACCCCTCCGCCATCGGGCAGCTTCTCACACCAGCAGCCGCCGGGACGCGGATCGAGCGTGAGGTTGGCGGCACTCCCGGACCAGGTGTGCTCGCTGCTCCACCAGGCCGAGGGTGCGATCAGCGTGGCCCAGACTTTCGCGGCAGGTGCGGCAACGGTCACCTTCTGCGTGACGGTGAAGCTGGTGTCGGTGGATGCGGTGACTTCCGCGGCAGCCGGCGAAGCGGCGATCAGTGCAAGCGCGATCAGCGAACGGGTCTTCATATTCCCCTCCCCTAATGAGGCCCGGCATCATAGCGCGCAGAGCAGCATTCCAGAAGCCGCGGCGACGCGGCGCGGGACTTCGACCTCGATCCGCTCCAGCGCCTGCCGGGCGTGGGAGAGATAGTGAAGCGTACCGTCGAGATACGCGTCGAACGCGCTGGCGGAGACATGCTGCCCGTCGACGAAGCGCCGCAGCGCATAGGGATCGGCCGCCGGCGCATTCAGGCCTTCGCTGACCAGGGTGGCGGAGCGCACCCCGCTGGCCGCAAGCAGCGCCGGCGCGGACGGATGGAAGGTGCCGCTCGGATAGCAGAAATGCTCGGGCACCGCCCCGCCGGTCGCAGCCAGGATCGCAGCGCGATTCGCTTCGATCTCCGGGAGCAGCTGGCCGATGCGACCCGCAACATCGATATGGCGATGGGTGTGGAGCTGGATGTCGAGCCCGCGACGATGGGCGTCGGCAATCTCATCCGGGCGCATCAGATGGAACTGGCGGCATTCGAGCCATTGCTCGCCGACGCCGAGCGCTCGGCCATAGTCGCGCAGCGCCGCGAGCCGCTCGCCTTCGGGCAGCGCCTCGATCCGGCGGATGACGGTGCCGCGATCCTCCCCTGCCCGCCCCGACGCCGCGATCAGATAGTCGATGGCGACGTTGATCACCGGCAGGTCGCGGCCGGCATACCAGGTGGTGGCATAGAGCGTCGCGGGCAGGCGGTGCGCCTCGAGCACCGGCAGCATGTGGCTATGAGTCGAGGCCCAGCCATCGTCGATCGTGATCACCACCGCGGCACGTGGCAGGCGATTGGCGGCAAGCCGATCGACCGCCTCGCCGAGCGGCAGCACCGGCAGGCCCGAACGGGCGAGCCGCGCCATGCGGGCCGCGAACATCCCGGGCGTCATGAACAGGCAGCTGCCGAACGGCGCCCCCGGCGCAAGCCAGAGGCCGTGATAGCAGAGGATGCGCAGCTGGCTGCCCGTGGCGCACCGGGCGAGCGCGGACAGGCCGGTGAGGCCGGCAGCTCTCAGCAAGGCACGCTTGGGCAGCATCAAACGAAAATCCCCCGCCCTGCCGAAATGGCCGGGCCGGGGGATCGTCACACCCCGTGCTTAAGCAGGGGTTAGAGCAATAATATATTACAAAGCGCGCTCAGGCGCTTAGCACTCAGGCCTTGCCGTCGAGGATCGCGTCGATCTGCGCGCCGACCTCGGCGATGTCGGCCATGCCGTCGACCTTCTTCACCAGGCCCTTGGCCTCGTAGAAGGGCAGGATCGGCGCGGTCTTGGCGCGATATTCGGCCATGCGGGTCCGCACGGTCTCGGCATTGTCGTCCGGACGGCGCTTGAACTCGTGATGGCCGCACACGTCGCACGTGCCCTCGACCTTGGGCAGCTTGAACTTGTCGTGATAGCCCTCGCCGCAATTGGCGCAGGTGAAGCGGCCCTCGACACGCTCGACCAGCGCATCCTCGTTCACTTCGAGCTCGATCACGAAATCGAGCTGGCGGCCGCGCTCGCTCAGCAGGGCGTCGAGCGATTCCGCCTGGGCGGCGGTGCGCGGATAGCCGTCGAAGATCGCGCCCTTCAGCGTGTCTTCCATGTCCAGCCGCTCACCGATGATCCCCGAGACGATCGCGTCCGAGACCAGCTCACCGGCATCCATCACGGCCTTGGCCTGGATGCCCGTGGGCGTGCCCGCCTTGACTGCGGCGCGCAGCATGTCGCCCGTCGAAAGCTGGACCATGCCCCGCTCTTGCTCGAGGCGCTTGGCCTGGGTGCCCTTGCCGGCTCCCGGCGGGCCCAACAGGATGATGTTCACTAAGCCTGTCCCCTCTTAGGCTCTGGGCCGCGCTTAACGCGCGCGACCCTTCAGCTTCGCCTTCTTGATCAGATCGCCATACTGGTGCGCCAGCAGGTGCGACTGGATCTGCGTCACCGTGTCCATCGTCACGTTGACGACGATGAGCAGGCTGGTGCCGCCCATCAGGAACGGAATGCTCATCGACGAGAACACCGCTTCGGGAACGAGGCAGATGATCGTCAGATAGGCAGCGCCGATCACGGTGATGCGGGTGAGCACGTAATCAAAGTACAGCTCGGTGTTCTTGCCCGGACGGATGCCCGGGATGAACCCGCCATAGCGCTTCAGATTCTCGGCGGTCTCCTCCGGGTTGAACACAACCGCGGTGTAGAAGAACGAGAAGAAGACGATGCCGAGGCCGTACAGCGTCATGTAGATCGGCGAACCGTGGCGCAGCCACGTGTTCAGGTTGATGATCAGGTCGCTGTACCAGTTCTCGCCTGCGGTCATGTTGCCGGCGAACTGCGTGACAGTCAGCGGCAGCAGCAGCAGCGACGAGGCGAAGATCGGCGGGATCACGCCGGCGGTGTTCAGCTTGAGCGGCAGGTGGCTGCGCTCGGCCTGGACGCCGCGGGCGGTCTGGCGCTTCGGATACTGGATCAGGATGCGGCGCTGGGCACGCTCCATGAAGCAGATGAAGAGCACCAGGATGGCGACGCCGACGATGATCGTGATCAGGCGCAGCGGATCGATCGAGCCGGTGCGGCCGCTCTCGAACAGCTGGACGAGGGTGGTGGGCAGGCGGGCGACAATGCCCGCCATGATGATCAGCGAGATGCCGTTGCCGATGCCGCGATTGGTGATCTGTTCACCGATCCACATCAGGAACATGGTACCGCCGACGAGGCTGATCACCGCGCCGATGCGGAAGATCATGCCGGGCTCCACCACGGGCTGCAGGCCCTGGCTGGCGCCGAAGGTCTCGAGGCCGACGGCGATGAAGTAACCCTGCACCGCGGTCAGCGCCACCGTGCCGTAGCGGGTGTACTGGTTGAGGCGCTTGCGGCCGCTCTCGCCTTCCTTCTTGATCGCGTTCAGCGTCGGCGACAGCGAAGTCGCCAGCTGCACCACGATCGAGGCGGTGATGTAGGGCATCACGCCGAGCGCGACGATCGACATGCGGTTGAGCGCGCCGCCGGTGAAGTTGTTGAAGAAATCGAGCACGCCACCCTGGGTCTGCTGCGCGAGCAGATTCAGCTGGGTGGGATCGACGCCCGGCAGGGGCACGTAGCTCAGCATGCGGAAAACGATCAGCGCGCCGAGGGTGAACCACAGGCGCTTCTTGAGATCGGTAGCCTTGGCGAACTTCGCCAGGTTGATGCTGGAAGCAAGTTGATCGGAGGCGGAGGCCATATCGTATTAGGTCCCGGAAACAGAAACGGCGGATGAGCGTTTCCGCCCCCCGCCGTTCATATAGGGTGTCCAACCCTTAGGGCAATCTGTCCCCGGCGAGACGCTGGGGACAAGTCGCCGAACGGCGTCATGCTTGCCCCGGCGCAAGGCCGGGGACCGGCATGTTTACGCCTTGGCGGCGGCCTTCTTGGCTTCCTTGTCGGCCGCACGCGCCTTCTGGACGACGCGGTGCTTGGCCTTGGCCTTCTCGGCGGCCGGAACGATCTCGGGGATCGTCACGGTGCCACCGGCCTTCTCGATCGCCTCGCGGGCGGTCTTCGACACGCCGGCGACGGTGAAGTTCAGCTTGGCCGAGAACTCGCCCTTGGCGAGAACGCGAACGCCGTCCTTGCCGCCACGGGTCAGGCCCGCCGCGTTCAGCTCGGCCTGGGTGATGTCGGTCGCGGTCAGCTTGCCCGAATCGACTGCCTTCTGGATCGCGCCCAGGTTCACCTCGGCATAGTCCTTGGCGAAGATGTTGTTGAAGCCGCGCTTCGGGATGCGCATGTGGAGCGGCATCTGACCGCCCTCGAACCCGTTGATGGAGACGCCTTCGCGGCTCTTCTGACCCTTGACACCACGGCCGCCGGTCTTGCCCTTGCCCGAGCCGATGCCGCGGCCGACGCGGATCTTGCGGTGGCGGGCGCCCTGGTTGTCGGTGAGTTCGTTAAGCTTCATGATCGTGCACTCGCTTTCGCTTTTGTCGCGCGTTGAAAGGAAGCGGGGCCCATAGCGGGGTGGTGGCGACTTGTCACCCCCGTTTTCGCCGGCATCGTGCCAACCTCAATCCGTGCCGAGCCCGTCTATACCATTCGTAGAAGATCGAACTGTCGCGCTTCCACCGGAGGAGTAACAGTCGAAGGCGATGAAGAGCATCCTGGCCATTCTGCGTCTACCGTCGGCACGGATCGTCGTGGCCGGCGCGCTGTTCTTCGTCTTCATCGCCTGGGTGGCGGTGCTCTGGCAGATCCGGGCGGATCACAGCATCGCCATGCAATCGGCCCTGCGGGAGAATCGCAGCCGCGTGGTCGCCTTCGAGCAATATGTGCGCCGCACGCTCGAGATGGCCGACCTCGCCACCCAGTATCTGGGCGAGCGCTATGGCGGGCAGATCGACCGGGCCGGCAGCAGCAAGCCCAGACTCATCACCCTGCCCAGCTATTTCAGCCCGATGATCACCGGCGCGGAGATCGCCGACCGGGACGGCAATATCCGCTTCACCACCAAGCAGCGCGGGCCGGTCAATGTCCGCGACAAGCGCGTGTTCCGCGAGCTGCACGACGCCCCCGGGGTCGCCCGCGCGATCTCCAATCCCAGCGAGCCGGAAGGATCGCAGACCGCCGTGCTGCTGATCGCGCGTTCCTGGCGCGATGCGCGCGGCGATTTCGCCGGCGCCCTGGCGGTCGACATCCCGACGGACCGGTTCGTCGATTTCAACGCCGGGCTGCAATACCGGCCCGACGACCTGATCTCGATCATCTCGCTGCGGGGTATGACCCTGGCCCGGCGCGAGGGCCAGACGGTGAGCTGGGGACAGGACCTGAAAGGCAAGGCAGTGATGCTGCAGCAGTTCGCCCATCCCAATGGCGAATATTGGGCGCCGAGCGCGATCGACGGCAAGCGCCGGCTGTTCAGCCACGAGAGGCTCAGCACCTATCCGATCTTCGTCACCTCCGGCATCGGCGAGGACGACATCTTCGGACCGGCGCGGCAACGCGCGACCTGGTTCCTGTCCCTGGCAAGCGCATTGACCCTGATGGTCGCCGCCCTGCTCGCGCTCTATTTCCGTCACGTCCATAATCACCAGCAGGCGCAACACCGCTTCGACGTGATCCGCGACGAGTTCGCCCATAGCGCCCGCGTCGCCTCGCTCAGCGAAATGGCGGGTGGGCTGGCGCACGAGCTCAACCAGCCCCTGGCCGCGGCGTCCAACTTCCTCACCGTGGGCGAGTTCATGTTGAAGAACGACGGCCCGCGCGAGACCATTCAGGTGCAGCTCCACCAGGCCCGCAGCCAGATCACCCGCGCCGGCGAGATCATCCGCCGGATTCGCGACTATCTGGCGAAAGGCGATGCCGATCTGCGCATCGAGCCGATCGACGAGGTCATCAACGACGCTATCGAGCTGGCGCGCGGCGCCAAGGTCGCCCCTTCGGCCCGGATCACCTATTCCGGCTTGCAGCCGCCCGCCCACGCGCTGATCGACCGCGTCCAGATCCAGCAGGTGCTGGTCAACCTGATCCGCAATGCCGAAGACGCGATGGCCGCGCTACCGCCCGATCAGCGATCGATCCGGATCACCTGCTCGGTCGCGTCCGAGGATTTTCTGCGCATCTCGATCGAGGATAGCGGCCCGGGCATTCCCGATGCCGTGTTCGACAAGTTCAACATGCCCTTCATCTCGACCAAGGCGGCGCAGGGCCTGGGCATCGGCCTGTCGATCTGCCGCAGCATCATCGAAGTGCATGGCGGCGAGCTGAAGGCGGAGAATCTGCGGCGCGGCGCCCTGGTCAGCTTCACCATACCGCGCGATCCCACGCTGCGCGCGGCGGCGTGAGCTTCAATCGATTGGCCGTGGAGCCGTCTCTCAGCCGATCCAGTGCAGTTGTTCGAGAAAGGTTCTGAAACGGGGAAGAGCCGCCTCAGGCGGCACCTCGCGGTACCATTGTCGCTCGTGGATTGCCGTGTCGATGTAGCGAAACTCCACGCGCCCTGTGGAGACGGGACGAACCCGGAGATAAGGCCCGGAAGCGGGGCCGGCGTCCGTCTGCTGGATGCAGAGATCGAACATCGAGGTCCAGCCGAAGAGCGCCGAGGATAGCGGCCCATTGGCAATCTCAGTCGCCAATATCTCCAGCCCTTCGAGCGCGTCCGCAAGGGCACTGTCATGCCCCTTGTCCCGATGCGCACGGTAGCGATCCACGATCGCGGGCCATGGCAGGCTACCAGACGATGAGACCCCTTCGTTTTTCATTTCGCCAGGCTGGACCAGCGGTCGAGCCCCGGCAAGCGGCCAAACGAAAAGGGGCGACAGTCGCCTGCCGCCCCTTCCCTGTTTGTCGCTGGTAGCGATCGAAGGCTTAGCCCTCGAGCACCTTCACCATGTGCGGCAGCTTGCGGATCATGCCACGGACTTCCGGGCTGTCCTCGAGCTCGCTGACCTTGTGCATCTTGTTGAGGCCCAGGCCGATCAGCGTTGCGCGCTGATCCTTGGTGCGGCGGATCGGCGAGCCGATCTGCTGGATCTTGATCTTCGCCATGATCGATTACTCCGCGATAGCCGCAGCGTCCGCCTCGGCGGTCTGCGAACCACCGCGGCCGAGCAGGTCGGCGATCTTCTTGCCGCGCCGCTGGGCAACCGACTTCGGCGAAGTCTGCTCCACCAGCGCTTCGAACGTAGCGCGGATCATGTTGTAGGGATTCGAAGTGCCGACCGACTTGGTCACCACATCGGCCACACCGAGGCTTTCGAAGATGGCGCGCATCGGGCCACCCGCGATGATGCCGGTGCCCTGCGGCGCCGAACGCAGCGTCACGCGGCCGGCACCGAAGTGGCCGTTGCCGTCATGATGCAGGGTGCGGCCTTCCTTGAGCGGAACGCGGACCATCGTCTTCTTGGCAGCGGCGGTCGCCTTCGAGATGGCTTCCGGCACTTCGCGCGCCTTGCCATGACCGAAGCCGACGCGGCCCTTGCCGTCGCCCACGACGACCAGCGCAGCGAAGCCGAAGCGCTTACCGCCCTTGACCGTCTTCGAGACGCGGTTGATGTGGACCAGCTTCTCGATCAGCTCTTCGCCACCATCCTCGGCGTTCTGGCCACGGCGGTCGTCGCGACGACCACGGTTGCCGTCACGGCCGCCACGGCCACGATCGCCACCGCCGCCCGGACCACCACGGCCACGGCCGCGGCCACGGCCCTGCTGCTCCTGGGGAGCGCCAGCGCCGGCGTCCTGGGCTTCGAAGCCCGCGCCTTCCGGCGCCTGGTTGTTTTCGTCAGCCATTCTCAGAACTCCAGCCCGCTCTCACGAGCGGCATCGGCCAGCGCCTTGACGCGACCATGATAGAGGAAGCCACCGCGGTCGAAGACGACCTGGGTGATGCCGGCGGCCTTGGCGGCCTCGGCAACACGCTTGCCGACTTCCTGTGCGGCCTCGATGGTCGCGCCGGTCTTGCCGCGCACGTCCTTCTCGAGGGTGGAAGCCGAAGCCACGGTCTTGCCGGCGACATCGTCGATCACCTGGGCATAGATGTGCTTGCCCGAGCGATGGACCGAAAGACGCGGACGACCACCGGCACGCGCACGAAGCGCAGTACGGTTGCGGCGACGACGCTTCGCGAAAAGCGAGAGACCCTTGGTGCTGATCACTTCTTCTTCCCTTCCTTACGGAAGATGAACTCGCCGTCGTACTTGATGCCCTTGCCCTTGTACGGCTCAGGCTTGCGCCAGCGGCGAATCTCGGCCGCAATCTGGCCGACCTTCTGCTTGTCGATACCCGAGATCTCGACCGTGGTCTGGTCCGGGGTCTTGATCTCGATGCCTTCCGGCACGTCGATGTTCACGTCGTGCGAATAGCCGAGCTGGAGCTTGAGCACCTTGCCCTGCGACGCAGCGCGATAGCCGACGCCGGTGATCAGGAGCTTCTTCGAGAAGCCCTCGGTCACGCCGGTGACGAGGTTCTGGACCAGCGTGCGCTGCATGCCCCAGAAGGCACGCGCCTGCTTGGTCTCGTTCGCCGGCTTCACGACGATGCCGCCGTCCTCGAGCGTGTAGCTGATCTCGTCACGCAGGTTGAGCGACAGGGTGCCCTTCGGGCCCTTCACGCTCAGCACGCGGCCATCGATCGAGGCGGTAACGCCTGCCGGCACGGTGACCGGCTTCTTGCCGATGCGGCTCATCAGAACACCTCCGCCAGCACTTCGCCACCAACGTTCTGCTCGCGCGCTTCCGCGTCCGAGAGAACGCCACGCGGCGTCGAGACGATCGTGATGCCGAGGCCGTTGCGCACGCGGGGAAGCTCCTGGCTACCCGAGTAGACGCGGCGGCCCGGCTTCGAGATGCGCGCGACGTGCTTGATCGCCGGCTGGCCCTCGAAATACTTCAGCTCGATGCGGATGCCGGCCGCGGGGCCCATCTGCTCTTCGCTGTAGCCACGGATGTAACCCTCGCGCTGAAGAACGTCGAGGACGCGCGCACGCAGCTTGCTCGCCGGCGTAAGGACGGAGTCCTTGCGGGCGCGCTGGCCGTTGCGGATGCGGGTGAGCATATCACCCAGGGGATCGGTCACTGCCATCTTCGTGATCCTTACCAGCTCGACTTGGTAACGCCGGGGATGAGGCCCTTGTTGGCCAGATCACGCAGCATCACACGAGCGAGACGGAACTTGCGGTAGTAACCGCGGGGGCGGCCGGTGAGCTCGCACCGGTTGCGAATGCGGGTCGGGTTGCCGTTGCGCGGCAGCTCGGCCATCTTGAGACGCGCGATGAGACGCTCGGTCTCATCGAGGCTCTCGTCATTCGCGATCGCCTTCAGCTTCGCATACTTGCCGGCGTACTTCTTCACCAGCAGCTTGCGACGCTCATTCTTGTTCACGGAACTCAGTTTCGCCATGACTTAAGTTCTCTTTCCTTTACGCGGCCTTGGCTTCGCCGTCCGCATCCTGCGGGAACGGGAAACCGAAGAGACGGAGAAGCTCGCGAGCTTCCTCGTCGGTCTTCGCGGTGGTGGTCACAATCACGTCCATGCCGCGGATGTTGTCGACCTTGTCATAGCTGATCTCCGGGAAGATCAGCTGCTCCTTGAGGCCGCAGGCATAGTTGCCACGGCCGTCGAACGACTTCGGGTTCAGGCCACGGAAGTCGCGAACGCGCGGCAGCGCGATCGTGATGAAGCGGTCGAGGAACTCGTACATGCGCTCGCGACGAAGGGTGACCTTCGCGCCGATCGGCATGCCCTCGCGCAGCTTGAACTGCGCGATCGACTTCTTCGCCTTGGTGATCACCGGCTTCTGGCCCGCGATCAGCTCCATTTCAGAAGCGGCCTGCTCGACCTTCTTCTTGTCCTGGGTCGCTTCGCCGACGCCCATGTTGAGCACGATCTTCTCGATCTTCGGCACTTCCATGACGTTCTTGTAACCGAACTTCTCGGTCATCGCCTTGGCGATGGTCTCGTCATAGAGCTTGCGCATGCGCGGCGTGTAGGAATCAGCCATTGATGACCTCCCCGGTCTTGACGGCGACACGGACCTTCTTGCCGTCGCGCTCCTCGAAGCGGACGCGGGTCGGCTTGCCGTCCTTGGTCACGTGCGCGACCTTCGACACCGCCAGCGGCGCTTCCGAACGCTCCAGGCCACCCTGCGGGTTGGTCTGGCTCGGCTTGCGGTGACGCACGGCGACGTTGATGCCCGAAACGACGACCTTGCCGTCCTTGGGCAGCGACTTGACGACCTCACCGGTCCGTCCCTTGTCCTTGCCGGACAGAACGATGACCTGGTCGCCCTTCTTGATCTTGGCAGCAGCCATCACAGCACCTCGGGGGCGAGCGAAATGATCTTCATGAAGCCCTTCGAGCGCAGCTCGCGGACCACCGGGCCAAAGATACGGGTGCCGATCGGCTCCTCGTTCTTGTTGACCAGGACGGCAGCGTTGCCGTCGAAGCGAATGACCGAGCCATCGGCGCGGCGGACGTCCTTGGCGGTGCGGACGATGACGGCGCGGTGCACGTCACCCTTCTTCACCTTGCCGCGGGGAGCAGCTTCCTTGATGCTGACGACGATGACGTCGCCCACGGACGCGAAGCGACGCTTCGATCCGCCCAGCACCTTGATGCACTGCACCCGCTTCGCGCCGCTGTTGTCTGCGACGTCGAGATTGGACTGCATCTGGATCATTGATCCGGTTCCTTCTCGTTAGGCCTACCGGGACAGGCGCCCGGCGGTTCCAGTTGAAAAATTTAGGCGGCGGCGTCCGACTTGGCGGGGGTCGCGTGGGTGTTCACCCGCTCGATCACCTTCCAGGTCTTGAGCTTGGAGATCGGCGCAGTCTCTTCGATGCGCACGGTCTCGCCGGCCTTGTACTCGTTCGCCTCGTCATGGGCGTGATACTTCTTCGAGCGGCGGATGATCTTGCCGTAGAGCGGGTGCTTCACCTTGCGCTCCACCAGCACGACCACGGTCTTGTCGCCCTTGTCGGAAACCACGTTCCCGGTCAGCACGCGCTTCGGCATGGTTTCGTCCTTTACTTGGCAGCCGAGCGCGAGCGCTCGTTCTGCAGCGTCTTGATGCGGGCGATGTCGCGACGGACCTCACGAACGCGGCTCGGCTTCTCGAGCTGGCTGGTCGCGGCCTGGAAGCGAAGGTTGAACGCCTCGCGCTTCAGGTTGCCGAGCTCTTCGCCCAGCTGGTCCTCGGTCTTCGCACGAAGATCGGTAGCCTTGGTCATTCTATCAACCCTCCAGGTGCGAGGTATCGCCGAGGCGAGCCACGACCTTGACCTTGATCGGCAGCTTCATCGCCGCACGCTCGAAAGCTTCAGCAGCGAGCGGGCCCGGCACGCCGTCCAGCTCGAACAGGATGCGACCCGGCTTGACGCGGGCGACCCAGAATTCCGGCGAACCCTTGCCCGAGCCCATGCGGACTTCAGCAGGCTTCGACGAAACCGGCACGTCCGGGAAGATGCGGATCCAGAGACGGCCCTGGCGCTTGATGTGACGGGTGATCGCGCGGCGAGCCGCTTCGATCTGACGGGCGGTGATCCGCTCCGGCTCCATCGCCTTCAGGCCATACGACCCGAAGTTCAGCGCAGTGCCACCCTTGGCGTCGCCGTGGATGCGGCCCTTGAAGGCCTTGCGGAACTTGGTGCGCTTCGGTTGCAGCATTTGTCTGTCCTAACCCTTAGCGGCGGTGGTCGTCGCGCGCCGGGCGAACGCCCGTCGTCTGCGACTCCAGGTTGAGGCGATCGGTCGCCATCGGATCGTGACCCAGGATCTCACCCTTGAAGATCCAGACCTTCACGCCGCAGACGCCATAGGCGGTGTGCGCTTCGGCAGTCGCGTGATCGATGTTCGCGCGCAGCGTGTGCAGCGGAACGCGACCCTCGCGATACCATTCCGAGCGGGCGATCTCGGCGCCGCCGAGACGGCCGCCGCAGTTGATCCGGATGCCCTCGGCGCCGAGACGCATCGCCGACTGCACCGCGCGCTTCATGGCGCGGCGGAAGGCGATACGACGCTCGAGCTGATCGGCGATGCCCTGGGCGACGAGCTTGGCGTCGACTTCCGGCTTGCGGATCTCGACGATGTTCAGGCTCACGTCCGAGCTGGTCATCGCGCTCAGCGTCTTGCGCAGCTTCTCGATGTCGGTGCCCTTCTTGCCGATGATCACGCCGGGGCGCGCAGCATAGATGGACACGCGGCACAGCTTGGCCGGACGCTCGATCACCACCTTCGAGATCGCGGCCTGGGGCAGCGTCTTGATGATGTACTGGCGGATCTTGAGATCCTCCATGAGGAGCCGGCCATAGTCGGCGCCCTCGGCGAACCAGCGGCTGTCCCAGGTGCGGTTGACCTGGAGACGCAGGCCGATCGGGTTGCTCTTGTGACCCATTATGCTTCTTCCTGCTCGCGGACGACGATGCGAAGACGGCTGAACGGCTTCAGGATGCGGGTGGACTTGCCACGGCCGCGGGTCGCGAAGCGCTTCATCGTGATCGACTTGCCGACCGAAGCCTCGGCGACGACGAGCGCGTCGACGTCGAGGTTGTGGTTGTTCTCCGCATTGGCGATCGCCGAAGCGAGAACCTTGCGAGCGTCCACGGCCATCGCCTTGGTCGAGAACTGAAGGATGTTCAGCGCATCACCGGCCTTCTTGCCGCGGATGAGGCCCGCGACCAGGTTCAGCTTCTGGGCCGAACCGCGGATCTGCGTGGCGACGGCAAGGGCTTCCTTGTCGCCAACCTTGCGGGGGGCTGCCTGCTTAGACATTAGCGCTTACCCTTCTTGTCGGCTGCGTGGCCGGGGAAGAAGCGGGTCGGCGCGAACTCGCCGAGCTTCATGCCAACCATGTCCTCGTTGACCGAAACCGGCACGAACTTGCGGCCATTGTAGACGCTGAACGTCAGGCCGACGAAATCCGGCAGGATCGTCGAGCGGCGCGACCAGGTCTTGATCGGACCGGCGCGGGTGCCCTGCTCCTGCGCGGTCTGCGCCTTCTTGAGCAGGTGGAGGTCCACGAACGGACCCTTCCAAACGGAGCGAGCCATGGGTTAGCCCTTCTTCTTCGCGTGACGGCTGCGGATGATCATCTTGTCCGTCGCCTTGTTGTGGCGGGTGCGCGCACCCTTGGTCGGCTTGCCCCACGGGGTGACCGGGTGACGGCCGCCCGAGGTACGGCCTTCACCACCGCCGTGCGGGTGGTCGACCGGGTTCTTCGCGACACCGCGGGTCAGCGGGCGGATGCCCTTCCAGCGGTTGCGACCGGCCTTGCCGAGGTTGGTGTTCTGGTTGTCCGGGTTGGACACCGCACCGACCGTCGCCATGCAGTTGCCGTGGATGTAGCGCTGCTCGCCCGAGTTGAGGCGGACGATGACCATGCCGCGGTCACGACCGACGACCTGGACATAGGTGCCTGCCGAACGGGCGATCTGGCCGCCCTTGCCCGGCTTCATCTCCACATTGTGGACGATGGTGCCGACCGGCATCGACGAAAGCTCCATGGCGTTGCCCGGCTTCACGTCGGTCTTCTTGCCGGCGATCACCTTGTCGCCGACGGCGAGGCGCTGCGGCGCGATGATGTAGGCGACGCGATCCTTGCCGGCTTCGTCGGCGCCGTAGTTCACGAGCGCGATGAAGGCGGTGCGGTTCGGGTCATACTCGATCCGCTCGACGGTGCCCTCGACGTCCCACAGGCGGCGCTTGAAATCGATGATACGATAGCGCTGCTTGTGGCCGCCGGCGATGCCGCGCGAGGTCACATGGCCCTTGTTGTTGCGGCCGCCGGTCTTGGTCTTGCCCTCGGTCAGAGCCTTGACCGGACGACCCTTGTACAGAGCCGAACGGTCGATCAGGATCAGGCCGCGGACGCCAGGCGACGTCGGATTATAATTCTTGAGTGCCATTACGAATTGACCCCCGAGGTCACGTCGATCTGCTCACCGTCGGCGAGGGTCACGATAGCCTTCTTCACGTCAGAGCGCTTGTAGGGCGCGCCCTTCCACTTCTTGGTCTTGCCCTTCTGGACGATCGTGTTGACGCCAGTCACCTTGACCTTCCAGATCGCCTCGACGGCGGCCTTGATCTCGGGCTTGGTGGCGTCGCCGGCGACCTTGAACACAACGGCGTTGTGCTCGGAGACGAGCGTCGACTTTTCGGTGATGTGCGGCGCGACAATCACGTCGTAATGACGGTTGTCGATCGCGGCTGCCTGCTTCTTAGCCATTGAAGCGCGCCTCCAGCTTCTCGACGGCAGCGCGGGTCAGGACCAGCGTGTCGTGCTTCAGGATGTCGTACACGTTGGCGCCCACCGCGGGGAGGACGTTCACGCCGATCAGGTTGCGGGCCGCGAGGAAGCCGTTGCCGGCCTCGCCGTCGATCACCAGCGCGGTCTTGCCGGTGCCGAGCTTGGCGAACTGCGCCTTGAGCTCTGCGGTCTTGGCGGTGCCGAAGGCGTCGAGGACGATCAGCGAGCCGGCCTTGGCGTGGCTGCTGAGGGCCATCTTCAGGCCGAGCGCGCGGATCTTCTTGTTCAGCGACGGATTGAAGTCGCGAACGCGAGCGCCGTGCGCCTTACCACCGCCGATGAACACCGGAGCGCGGCGATCGCCGTGACGGGCGGTACCGCCGCCCTTCTGGCGACCGAACTTCTTGCCCGAGCGGGCGACGTCAGCACGCTCGCGAGTGCCGCGCGCGGTGGCGCGACGCTTCTCGAGCTGCCAGGTGACGACGCGGTGCAGGATGTCGGCGCGCGGCTCGACAGCGAAGACGCCGTCGTTGAGCTCGATGTCGCCCGAAGCCTTGGCGTCGAGGGTTTGAACCTTGACCTTCACTTAGCCCTCCTGGCCTTCGGTCGCCTCGGGAGCCTCGGTCACTTCGGCCGGAGTCTCCGCGGGGGCGGTGTCGTTGTTGTTGGCGACCGACTTGATGCCGGCCGGGAACGGCGCGGCGTCGGGACGGGCGACCTTGACGGCGTCCTTGACGAACAGCCAGCCACCCTTCGAGCCAGGGACCGAGCCCTTGACGAAGATCAGGCCGCGCTCGACGTCGGTGCCGACGATCTCGAGATTCTGCTGGGTGCGGTACTTGTCACCCATGTGGCCGGCCATCTTCTTGTTCTTGAAGACCTTGCCCGGATCCTGACGCTGACCGGTCGAACCGAGCGAGCGGTGCGAGACCGAGACGCCGTGGGTGGCGCGCAGACCGCCGAAGCCCCAACGCTTCATGCCGCCGGCGAAACCCTTACCCTGGGTACGACCCTGGATGTCGACGAACTGGCCGGCGACATAGTGGTCGGCCGAGATCTCGGCGCCCACTTCGAGCAGGCCGTCCGCGTCGACGCGGAATTCATGGACCACAGCCTTGGGCTCGACTTCGGCCTTGCCGAAGTGGCCGCGCTGCGGCTTGGCGACATTCTTGCTCTTCGCCGTGCCGGCGCCGAGCTGGACGGCCGTATAGCCGTCACGATCCTTTTCGCGGACGGAGACGACCTGCACGCCTTCGAGAGCCAGGACGGTGACGGGCACGTGGCGGCCGTCGTCCTGGAACAGGCGGGTCATCCCCAACTTCTTCGCGATCACGCCAGTGCGCATGACCAGTTGCTCCTATGCATAGGCACCCGAGGGGGAATTCCCACGGGTGCGTGCTTCAGCCCGAAAATATGATGCGAGCCCCCGTCCGGGCTGAACCCCTTCCCGAAGGAAGAGGCGACGGGGGACGCAGTCCCGGTTCTCCGAAGAGGCCGGCGGTATCCCTATCGCGATGCGAGTGCGCCCGTGGCGCCCTCCGGTTCCTTGCGTTGGATCGGGATCGATCCGGTGGAGGAACCTGGCGAATCCCCCATGAGGGAATCGCGAATCTCGTGTGGAGGCGCGCCTTTACGTCAGCAGCGCTTCCCTGTCCACCCCCACACCTGCATTGCTGCGAAGTATGCGGCAGGACGAGAAAGACCCCCGCTTTCGCAGGGGCCTTCAACTGGCTCAGGCCAGCTTGATCTCGACGTCGACGCCAGCGGCGAGGTCGAGCTTCATCAGCGCGTCCACGGTCTGCGGAGTCGGCTGCACGATGTCGAGCATGCGCTTGTAGGTGCGCACCTCGAACTGCTCGCGCGACTTCTTGTCGATGTGGGGGCCACGGTTGACCGTGAACTTCTCGATCTTCGTCGGAAGCGGGATCGGGCCACGGATGAGAGCGCCGGTACGGCGCGCAGTGTCGGCGATGTCGCCGGTCGCCTGGTCGAGCACTCGATGATCGAACGCCTTCAGGCGAATACGGATATTCTGCGTTTCCATGTCCCTACCAATGCGAAAGAGCGGAGCCCGTTGCCGGGCTTCTTGCTGTACCCAAAAACCGAAGGCGCGCCCTTACAGGGGCCTTCATTAAAAGGCAACCGCCCGACTCTCCTTTTTTGGAGAGCCGGGCGGCTGTTTTTCTCAGTTCAGGCCTTGCAGCCGGAACCCAAGCTTACTTCTGGATCTCGGCGACGACGCCTGCACCCACGGTGCGGCCGCCTTCGCGGATCGTGAAGCGCTGGCCGACGTCCATGGCGATCGGCGCGATCAGCTTGATGCCGAGAGCGACGTTGTCGCCCGGCATCACCATCTCGGTGCCTTCCGGCAGCTCGATCGTGCCGGTCACGTCCGTGGTACGGAAGTAGAACTGCGGACGATAGTTGGCGAAGAACGGCGTGTGACGGCCACCCTCGTCCTTCGACAGCACGTACACTTCCGACTTGAAGTCGGTGTGCGGCTTGATCGAACCCGGCTTGGCCAGAACCTGGCCACGCTCGACTTCGTCACGGCCAACGCCGCGGATCAGCGCGCCGATGTTGTCGCCGGCTTCACCCTGGTCGAGCAGCTTGCGGAACATTTCCACGCCGGTGACGGTGGTCTTGCGGACGTTCTCCTGGATGCCGACGATCTCGACTTCCTCGCCAACCTTGACGATGCCGGTCTCGACGCGGCCGGTCACCACGGTGCCGCGGCCCGAGATCGAGAACACGTCTTCGATCGGCATCATGAACGGCTTGTCGAGCGGACGCTCCGGCTGCGGGATCGACTCGTCGACGGCTGCCATGAGGGCCAGGATCGCGTCCTTGCCGAGCTTCTCGTCGCTGTTGTTCAGAGCGGCGGTAGCCGAACCACGGATGATCGGAATGTTGTCGCCGTCGAACTCACGACGCGACAGCTCTTCGCGGATTTCCATTTCGACGAGCTCGAGGATTTCCTCGTCCTCGACCAGGTCGACCTTGTTCAGGAAGACGACCATGGTCGGCACGCCGACCTGGCGTGCGAGCAGGATGTGCTCCTTGGTCTGCGGCATCGGGCCGTCGGTGGCGGCGACCACGAGGATCGCGCCGTCCATCTGCGCGGCGCCGGTGATCATGTTCTTCACATAGTCGGCGTGGCCCGGGCAGTCGACGTGCGCATAGTGACGCTTGTCGGTCTCGTACTCGACGTGCGCGGTCGAGATGGTGATGCCGCGCTCGCGCTCTTCCGGAGCCTTGTCGATGTTGGCGAAGTCGACGGCGGCGTTACCCGCAACGTTCTCTGCCAGAATCTTCGTGATAGCGGCCGTCAGCGAGGTCTTGCCGTGGTCGACGTGACCGATGGTGCCGATGTTGAGGTGCGGCTTGTTCCGCTCAAACTTTGCCTTCGCCATTGTTTTCCTACCTTCTGATCTCTGATTCCGCGCCGCCAGGGGATTCGCCGGAAGGCGGCCCCATAGCGGCTGTTTTTAGTTTACGCCAGCCCGCGGGGGCGAAGCGTGTTACGCCAGCTTCGCCTTGACTTCGTCGGCGACGTTCGGCGGGACTTCGTCATAGTGCGAGAACTGCATCGAGTACTGCGCACGACCCTGCGTGAACGAGCGGAGCGAGTTCACATAGCCGAACATGTTGGCCAGCGGCACCATCGCCTCGACCGTCTGCGCGTTGCCGCGCGAGTCGGTGCCCTGGATCTGACCACGGCGGCTGTTGATGTCGCCGATGACGTCGCCGAGATAATCCTCGGGGGTCACGACTTCCACCTTCATGATCGGCTCGAGCAGCTTGATGCCCGACTTCTGGGCCGCTTCGCGCATCGCTGCACGCGCGGTGATTTCGAAGGCCAGGGCCGACGAGTCGACGTCGTGGTACGCACCGTCATACAGCAGCACTTCGAAGTCGATGATCGGGAAGCCGACCAGCGAACCCGTCATTGCGGTCTCGCGGAAGCCCTTCTCGATCGCCGGGATGTACTCCTTCGGGATGTTGCCGCCCTTGACTTCGTCCTTGAAGACGAAGCCCGAACCGCGCTCACCCGGGGTCAGCTTGACCTTGACGCGACCGAACTGACCGGTGCCGCCCGACTGCTTCTTGTGCGTGTAGTCGATGTCCACCGGCTTCGCGAGATACTCGCGATACGCCACCTGCGGCGCACCGACGTTCGCCTCGACCTTGAACTCGCGCTTCATGCGGTCGACCAGGATCTCGAGATGGAGCTCGCCCATGCCCTTGATGATGGTCTGGCCCGACTCGTGATCGGTCGAAACGCGGAACGAGGGATCCTCGGCGGCCAGGCGGTTCAGGGCGATGCCCATCTTCTCCTGGTCGGCCTTGGTCTTCGGTTCCACCGACAGCTCGATGACCGGCTCCGGGAACTCCATGCGCTCCAGGATGATCGGGTTCGCGGTGTCGCACAGCGTATCGCCGGTCGTGGTCTCCTTGAGGCCCGCGATGGCGACGATGTCGCCGGCGCGTGCTTCTTCGATGTCCTCACGCGAGTTCGCGTGCATCAGGAGCATACGGCCGATCTTCTCCTTCTTGTCCTTCACCGAGTTCAGATACTGACCCTTGGTGAGGGTGCCCGAATAGATGCGGGCGAAGGTGAGCGAGCCGACGAACGGATCGTTCATGATCTTGAACGCGAGCAGCGACAGCGGCGCGGTGTCCGAGGCCGGACGCGAATCCGGGGTCTCGCCGTCGAGCTTCACGCCCTGCACGTCCGGAATGTCCAGCGGCGAAGGCAGATAGTCGACAACGGCGTCGAGCAGCGGCTGCACGCCCTTGTTCTTGAACGCCGAGCCGCAAAGGATCGGAACGAACGCCATGGCGAGTGTGCCCTTGCGGATCAGCTTCTTCAGCTCGGCAGTCGAGGGCTCGTTGCCTTCGAGATACGCTTCCATCAGCGCATCGTCCTGCTCGACGGCCATCTCGATCAGGTCGCTGCGATACTTCGCGGCCTTTTCCTTCAGGTCGTCGGGGATCTCGGCATATTCGAACTTCGCGCCCAGCGACTCTTCGAGCCAGATGATCGCGCGGTTCTCGACCAGGTCGACCAGGCCCTTGAAGCCGCCTTCCTCGCCGATCGGGAGATACAGCACGGCCGGACGCGCACCGAGGCGGTCGACGATCGTGTCGACGCAGAAATAGAAGTTCGCACCGGTACGGTCGAGCTTGTTGACGAAGCACATGCGCGGCACGCCGTACTTGTCGGCCTGGCGCCACACCGTCTCCGACTGCGGCTCAACGCCGGCAACGCCGTCGAAGCACGCAACCGCACCGTCGAGCACGCGCAGCGAACGCTCGACTTCGATGGTGAAGTCGACGTGGCCGGGGGTGTCGATGATGTTGATCAGGTGTTCTTCACCCTTGCCCTCTTCAGCCTTCCACTTGCAGGTGGTCGCTGCGGACGTGATGGTGATGCCACGCTCCTGCTCCTGCTCCATCCAGTCCATCGTCGCCGTGCCTTCGTGCACTTCGCCGATCTTGTAGGACTTGCCGGTGTAGTAGAGGATGCGCTCGGTCGTCGTCGTCTTGCCGGCGTCGATGTGCGCCATGATGCCGATATTGCGATAACGCTCGAGCGGATGGCTGCGGGCCATGACCTGGTTTCCTTAAGGATGTGGGGAGCCGGACGATCCAGCTCCCCGATATGTAGGAACGAAAATTTCCAGCGCCAGACGGGCCGGCGCTGGAGAAAGACTTACCAGCGGTAGTGGCTGAAGGCGCGGTTCGCCTCGGCCATACGGTGGGTGTCTTCACGCTTCTTCACCGCGTTGCCACGGTTGTTCGAAGCGTCGAGCAGCTCGCCCGAGAGGCGCGCCGACATGGTGTTCTCGCTGCGGTTGCGGGCCGACGAGATCAGCCAGCGGATCGCGAGCGCCTGAGCACGCTCCGGACGGACTTCGACCGGAACCTGGTAGGTCGCACCGCCGACGCGGCGGCTGCGGACTTCGATGCCCGGCTTGATGTTGTTCAGCGCGTCATGGAACACACCGATCGGATCGCGCTTGGCGCGCGCTTCGACGGTTTCCATGGCCGAATAGACGATGCCCTCGGCAACGGACTTCTTACCGTCCAGCATGACCGAGTTCATGAACTTCGAAAGGACGATATCACCGAACTTGGGATCCGGCAGGATTTCGCGCTTTTCTGGGCGACGACGACGAGCCATCTTGAATTTCCTTCTAAACCTTCAGCGTGTCCGGAACCCGTCCGGGGCTTACTATGGCTGTGATTACTTCGGACGCTTGGCGCCGTACTTCGAACGCGACTGGCGACGATCCTTGACGCCCTGCGTATCGAGCACGCCGCGCAGGACGTGGTAGCGAACGCCGGGAAGATCGCGGACACGGCCGCCGCGGATCAGAACAACCGAGTGCTCCTGAAGGTTGTGACCTTCGCCCGGGATGTAGCTGATGACTTCGCGCTGGTTGGTCAGGCGGACCTTGGCAACCTTGCGGAGCGCCGAGTTCGGCTTCTTCGGAGTCGTCGTGTAGACGCGGGTGCAAACGCCGCGCTTCTGCGGGTTCTGCTCCATCGCAGGGACCTTCGACTTGGCCTTCTGCGGTTCGCGGCCCTTGCGGACCAGCTGGTTAATCGTCGGCATGAAGCCCTTCACCTTTATGTTACCGGCTGGGCCGGCGGTTACTTTGCTGGAACCCTGTGTTTCAGAATACGAAAAGGCCCCGGGTGTACTCGACCCCCCGGGCCATTGCGTCTCCAGCAACGTTCAGCTCTTGCCCCAAAAGGAATCGCGACCGGACGTGCCGGTCCCTTGTGGGACGGGGGCGCCTATAGCGAGGGGGGCTTGGCGGGTCAACTGACTCGCCGGCGGGATAAGATAGCGTCAACCAACGCCGGGCTAGAACACATAGATGGTTCGTTACGCCCCCCGATTCAAGCCGCTCGCCGCGGCACTCGCCGCGCTCGCGGCGACCCTGCTGTTCGGCACCCTTGGCCCGGCCCTGTCCGGCCCCGCCACGCTGCTCGGCTGGGAAGCGTTCGGGCTGGCGATCGTCGCCGGCGCCGGCTTCCTCGCCTGGCATTTCGCCCAGCTGACCGCCCTGCCCGCCGGATCGCCGGTCAAGGCGGCGCTGCCGGCCGCGCTTATCCCGCTGATCGTCTTCCCGCACATCGGCGCTGCCGCGCTGCTGGTGCCGGCCACCCTCGCCTTCGCGCTGCTCCCGCGCGAGCGATTCGCCGCACTGCCGGCACTTATCGGCGCGCTCGCCGCGCTGGGTGCGGGGCCGGTGGCGGCAGGAGTCGCTGGCGGAACGATGCTCGCCGCCGCGTGGGTTTGCCGTGCCCGCAGCCCGGCGGCGAACGACAATCCCTCTCTGGAACGCATGCCGCGCTTTTGGTCGGTGCCCGTTTCCCTGCGTTATGCTAGGAATATCCCAAGGGATTCGGGTTCCGGATTTGGGGAGTAGCGTGATGTTCAACGGTAATAATCGTGGTCGCGATCGTGACGAGCGTCCGGCAATGCCGCCGGCTCCGCCGCAGCAGGCCGGCAATGGCGGCAAGCGCGGCATGTTTTCGGTGATCGGTCCGGACGTGACCGTGACCGGCAATATCACGGCCAGCGCAGACCTGCACATCGACGGCCGCATCGAGGGCGACGTCAATTGCGGCAGCCTGGCCCAGGGCGCCGACAGCCAGGTGTTCGGCAACGTCACCGCCGAGACCGCCCGCCTCGCCGGCTCGATCGAGGGCACGGTGCGCGTCCGCCAGCTCACCATCGAGCGCTCGGCCAAGATCACCGGCGATGTCGAGTACGAGAACATCACCATCGAGAATGGCGGCCATATCGACGGCCGCCTGAAGCACATGAGCACCGTTCCGGCTGCTGCCCCGGTCGCACCCGCGGGTCCGCGCGCGGTCGAGGCTGCCCCCTCGCCCTTCGCGACGGCGGCGAACGAATAAACTCCCTGCTTCTCGGAAGACAGGAAGGGCGCGCTCTCGCAGGAAAGCGCGCCCTTTTCTTATCCTCTCCCGCCAGGGAGAAGCGTTCTACAGCCCCCGGATCTTGTCCAGGTGCGACTGCACCACCGGCGCCACCTCGGCCGCGAAGGCCTTGAGCTCGGGCACCGTGCCGCTCGCCGCATAGTCCTTCACCGCCGCCAGCGCCTTTTCGTGCGCGACGACCTGCTGCGCCTTGTAGGCGGCGTCGAAATCCGATCCCGTCGCCTGGCGCAGCGTGGCTAGGTTCGCCTCCTGCTCGGCGCTGAGCTTGGGATCCGGCCGGAGCGCCGGCATGGCCTTGCCGCCCGCAGCCTTGAGCTTGGCGGTCGATCCGGTGTGGGCGGTCACCATCATCCCGCCAAAGTCCTTGAGCGCCTGTACGGTCGCCTTTTGCTGGGCCAGCTTGCCCGCCTCGATCTCATAGACGTCGCTCGCCCCGACGGTGTCGGCGAAGGTCTGCCCGGTCATCGTCACCGCGCCCGAGGCCATGTTGACGTCGGTGCCGCTCGCCGCATTGGCGTCGATGCTGTTCTCGGGAATGATCGTGTCGGTGGCGACGATATTGTCGACCGTGGTGACGGGCTCGCTGCCCCCGCAGGCGCTGAGCGCCACCGCCGGGCCGAGCCCGAGCGCGAAGAAGTATTTGTGCATGCAGCTCTTCCCTCTCCTGTTTTGCAGAAAGGAACGCGGGCATAGGGGCACCGTTCCGGCCCATGCGGCAGGATGCGGCGAAACGAAGAGGGAGATGGGCGATGACCGACTGGACCGAAGCGCATGAGGGCGGATGCCGCTGCGGCGCACTGCGCTTCCGGTTGAACGGCGCGCCGATGCTCAGCAGCGCCTGCCACTGTACCGGCTGCCAGAAGATGAGCGGCAGCGCCTTCTCGCTGACCCTGACCGTACCGGCCCAGGCCTTCGAGCTGCTGCAGGGCGAGCCGGTGATCGGCGGCCTGCACGGCCCGGTCGCGCACCATTATCACTGCGACCATTGCAAGAGCTGGGTCTTCACCCGGGCCGAGGGGATCGACTGGTTCGTCAACATCCGCACGACCGCGCTCGACACCCCCGACGACCAGCCGCCCTTTCTCGAGACCTGGACCAGCGAGAAGCTCCCCTGGGTCGAGACCCGGGCCACCCGCAGCTATCCGGGCGACCCCGACTGGAACGACTGGGAGACGCTGACGAAGGAATATGCGGCGCGGGGCTAGAGGCGCCCCTCGCGGTGCAGTGCGAGCGTGCGGCGCAGCGTATCCGCGAAACGATGGACACCGCGATGGCCTCCGCGCAGGTCGCGGCTCGATATCTGCACGGGTTTCGCATCGGGCACGGCGTTATGATGGATGACCAGATAGAAGCTGGTTGGCTTTCGACGGAGATGGAACGCGACGCGATGACGCGCCTCGCGACGCTCGGTCTGCACCCGAGCGATCTGATCATAGCGCAATAGCGCGTGCCGACTGACGGCCCGGCTGATCTCTATCCCCGAAGCCGTCATGGCGATGGCCGGGCGCCGCGTCGCAAGGATGAACAGGGAGCGGGCAGCATAGCCTAGCGCCAATGCCCCGAGCCCCAGACCGAGGACGAAGCCCGCCATGCCATGTCCCGCCCCCAACCACGCACTGCGCCCGGACAGCAACTGATCCGGATGAAGGTGGAAGCTCCAGGCCATGTAGAAGCCGATGGCGGCGCAAATCGCGAAGAAGATCAGGCCGACGCTGGCTCTCGGCACCGAAAACCACAGCACCGTGACCGGCCGCCGCAAGCCCGCTGCCTTCAGCCTGCTCTCGATATCCATTCCGCCCCTGACCTCACCGCTCAATCCTTCAACGGATCATGCCCCCAGTTCATAAGCGAATAGCGCCAGCGCGAGGTGGGGATGCGATATTCCTCGTGCGGCCCCTGGGCGCGGTGGCGGGCGACGAAGCCGATCACCTTGCGCATATGGGCATAGTCGCCGCCGTCGAGATCGTCCTTGCTGGTCCGCAATATCCCGACGATCCGCCGGCCCGAGGCATGGCCGATGCTCTCTCCGCCGTCGCGCTTGAAGCCGACCTTGCGGCTCTCGTCCGTCTCCAGCCAATCCTCGATTTCCGCCGGCGCCATGTTCACCACCTGGTGGAACTTGCGCCATATCTCCTCATGGTCGTCGCGCTGCGGCAAGCGGAATCTCCGTTATTTCATGGTTACCCATGCGTAACGGTTCAATCGCCAATGAGGTCCTCGTAATTATCGCCAATTGACGGAAGCAATATCCTGCCCGCGAGCGAAGTCACGCCGACCAGCAACAGGAGCGCCAGCGCGATTCTCGCCGGGCGCCGCGGCACCGGGCGGGTGAGCAATAGTATCGCGGCCAGCCACGCGGCCAGCATCGACCAGAGATGATAGCGCCAGTCGCTCGAGATGCTGACGACGAGGAAGCTCAGCTCCATCGCCGCCGCCGAGAGCGCCAGCGGCACGGCGAGCGCATGGGCCGGGCTCGTTGCGGGTCGGGCCAGCGCCAGCACGGCAAGCGCCGCCGCCAGTGCCAGGATCGGCGCGCCGAGCGGGCTGTCGATCAGCCAGCCGGCCAGCGCATCATAGGGCTCGACGATCCACGCCGGCGAACCGAGGCCGAAATCATTGGGCTCCGATCCGGCCTCGGGCCGGGCCAGCGGAAGGTGCCAGGGCACCAGCCAGCGCATCGTCATGTTCCAGTGCGCGAGCCGGTGCGACGCATAGGCGCCGGGATAGGCGCGGATCGCTCCGGTCCAGCCCATGAATATCTCGCGGGTCGGGCGCCCTTCCAGATCGTCCTGGATGAAGCCGCAGCGTCGGCCACTCGCGAAGACGTCCCAGAATACCGGCGTGTAGCAACGTTCCGCGTCCACTCTCTGCCAGGTCCCGCGCGACAGCAGCGGCACCGCATCGGGGCCGGCGCGGTGGGCGATGCCCGCCATGTCGAAGATCGGCTGGGTCGCCTCCACGCCACTGGCATCGGCGCCGAGCAGGCCATGGTTGATCCGCGGCGCCATCGCCAGCACCGCCAGCGTGCCGAGAGCGATCAGTGCGAACCGCGTCGGCCAGCGCCGCCATTCCCACGCGGCGAGCAGGCCGACGGCGAGGGGCGCCACCGCGAAGATCGCATTGGCACGGACCAGCACCGCATAGCCGAGCAGCAGGACCACCCCCGCCCGGTCTATCCCGCGCAGCTCCTGCCCCGTCAGCCGCCGCCATCCCACCAGCCCGGTCGCGGCCAGCATCGCGCTGGCCATCTGCCCGTCCTTGAGCACCGCGGCGTCCCAGGCGAGGAAAGGCGGCCACAGACCCAGCGCCAGCACCGCGACCGCCGCTTTCCACGCGCCGCCCTTCGCCAGCGCGGCGGCGATCAGCCCCAGTCCGCCCCAGTAGAGCAGCAGCTGCAGTGCGAACATCGGCGACTGGCCATGCCAGCCCGCGCCACGGAACAGCGACCAGAGCCGCGCCATGATCGGCGGGTGCCAGTCATAATAGGAGCCCGAGACGACCTGCTGATATTGCGAGACGCTGTCGTACAGCGCGACGCCCGGCCAGAAGAAGGCCAGGCTGAGGACGCAAAGCAGCGCCGCGCCGAGCCCGAACCGGGCCGCAGGGGAAAGTAGCCGGGGCGCCGTCGCGCCCGGCTCAGCCATGGGTCATCCGATCTTGCGGCCGAACACCGGGCGCGGCTGGCCGTCGCCATGCGGGACGCTCGCGTGGGAGGGATCGGGCATCGGCTCGCCCGCGGCGGCCTTGCGCGCCAGATAGCGGGCCAGCGCGGCATCCGCGTCGAAGCTCGACTCCGCCGCTTCCTCCAGATCGCCGCCCTTCGACCCGGACGGGCCGCGCGGCGTGATCGCCAGCTTGAGCAGCCGGAAGATCAGCGGAATGCAGAGGAGCAGCCCGATCGCGGCCAGGCCCAGCACCGTCGGCCCCAGCCCGGTGGCGAGCACGCCGTCGCTCCAGCCGCCGAAGCTCGTGAAATAGAATAGCAGCCCGCCGATATAGACCAGCGGCAACAGAGACAGGATCAGCTTGAAGGCACGCACGCCGAATCTCCCACCAGTTCCGCGGAACATGGCAGGAGATCGGCAACAAAGGGTGAAGATCGATTAGATGTGGAGCGCGCGGCCATAGGCGCCGAGCACGGCTTCGTGCATCGTCTCGCTGATCGTCGGGTGCGGGAACACCGTCTCCATCAGCTCGGCCTCGGTGGTCTCCAGCGTCTTGCCGATGGTGTAGCCCTGGATCATCTCGGTCACTTCGGCGCCGATCATGTGCGCACCAAGCAGCTCGCCGGTCTTGGCGTCGAACACGGTCTTCACAAAGCCCTCGGCCTCGCCCAGCGCAATCGCCTTGCCGTTGCCGATGAAGGGGAAGTTGCCGACCTTGACCTCATAGCCGGCTTCCTTGGCCTTGGCTTCGGTAAGACCCACGCTCGCGATCTGCGGGTGGCAATAGGTGCAGCCCGGGATGTTGCGGACGTCCATCGCGTGCGGATGCTTGCCGGCGATCGCCTCCGCGGCGATCACGCCCTCATGGCTTGCCTTGTGGGCGAGGAACGGCGGCGCGGTGACGTCGCCGATCGCCCAGAGGCCCGGCACGTTGGTCTTGCACGAAGCGTCGGTGACGATGTGGCCACGCTCGGTCTTCACGCCCAGCGTCTCGAGGCCGATGCTCTCGGTATTCGGCACGATGCCAACCGCGACGATGACGTGGCTGAACTCCTCGACGGTGACCTTGCCGTCCTTGCCCTTGATCGAAGCCTTCACGCCCGTGCCGGTCACGTCGATCTTCTCGACACCGGTCGCGGTGCGGATGTCCATGCCCTGCTTCTTGAACTGCTTCTCGAGATGCGCGGAGACGTCCTTGTCCTCCACCGGCACGATCCGGTCGAGCATCTCGACGATGGTCACCTTGGCGCCCATGTCGTTGTAGAAGCTGGCGAACTCGACGCCGATCGCGCCCGAGCCGATGACGAGCAGCTTGGTCGGCATCTCCGGCGGGGTCATCGCCGTGCGGTACGTCCAGATGCGCTTGCCGTCCGCCTTGGCGAACGGAAGATCACGCGCACGAGCACCGGTCGCGACGATGATGTTCTTCGCCTCGATATCGGTCTTCTTGCCGTCCTCGGCCGTCACGGTCAGCTTGCCCGGCGCGGTCAGCACGCCGGTGCCGAAGTGCACCGCGATCTTGTTCTTCTTCATCAGGTGCGTGACGCCCTGGTTGAGCTGCTTGGCGACACCGCGCGAGCGCTTCACCACGGCTTCCAGGTCGGCGCTGATCTTCTCGGCGACCAGGCCATAGTCCTTGGCGTGCTGCATATAGTGGAAGATCTCGGACGAGCGGAGCAGCGCCTTGGTGGGGATGCAGCCCCAGTTGAGGCAGATGCCGCCCAGCAGCTCGCGCTCGACGATCGCCGTCTTGAGGCCCAGCTGCGCGGCACGGATCGCCGCCACATAGCCGCCGGGGCCCGAACCGAGCACGATCACGTCATAGGAGTCAGCCAAGGGGGAATCCTTCAATTGGAATGATGCGGATATAGGGCGTCAGCCCGGAATTTCATCGATCGGCCTGGGCCGCTTGTTCTCGTCCACCGCGACGAACACGAACTGGGCCTGGGTGACCAGGCAGCTCTCTTCGGAATGGCGAGCGCGGCGCCAGGACTGGACTTCGATCGTCATCGAGGTGCGGCCGACCTTGACGATCTCGGCATAGACCGAAACCTCGTCGCCCACCGACACCGGCGCATGGAACTTCATGCCCTCGACCGCGACGGTGACCGCCCGCCCGCGCGAATGGCGCGCGGCGACCAGCCCGGCGGCCAAATCCATCTGGCCCATCAGCCAGCCGCCGAAGATGTCGCCATAGGCATTGGCATCGGCCGGCATGGTGCTGACGCGAATCGCCGGCTGGGTCTTCGGCTGTTCGGCGCCCTGCTCAACCATCGACGCGCGGCTCCGCGCCGGCGGGCTTCGCCCCGCCCAGCTTCGCCTTGTCGGCGGCGAAGGCCTTGCGGACCGGACCCACGCCCATGATCACCACGGCGATCATGCAGGCATAGCCGACCAGCCAGATGTCGTCGGTCGCGCGCGGATAGGACCAGGCTGCCGCCGCGGAGATCAACGCCGCGGCGATCAGTCCGATCGCGATATGCACCACTTCGATCAGCACGCGCATCGGCGCAGCCCTCCGGTTCAGGCGATCATCCCGAAGGGATTCTCGACCAGCTCCTTGAAGATCTTCATCATCTCGGCACCGTCGGCCCCGTCGATCGCACGGTGATCGAAGCTGCCGGTGGCCGACATCACGGTGGCGACCTGCAGCGCGTCGTCGATCACATACGGACGCTTCTCGCCCGCGCCGATCGCGATGATCATGCCCTGCGGCGGATTGATCACCGCCTCGAACTGCTTGATGCCGTACATGCCCATGTTCGAGAGCGACGCGGTGCCGCCCTGATACTCTTCCGGCTTCAGCTTGCCCTCGCGGGCGCGGCCGGCAAGGTCCTTCATCTCGAGCGAGATCGCCGAGACCGCCTTGTTCGCCGCGTCGCGGATGATCGGGGTGATCAGGCCGGTCGGGGTCGAGACCGCGACCGACACATCGGCGCGGCTGTACTTGATCAGCTGCTCGCCGGTGTAGGTGACGTTGCACTTGGGCGCCTGGGCCAGTGCCACGCCGAGCGCCTTGATCAGCAGGTCGTTGACCGACAGCTTCACGCCGCGCGCCTCGAGCGCCTTGTTGAGGTCGCCGCGCAGCTTGAGCAGCGCATCGAGGCGGATATCGACCGTGAGGTAGATATGCGGGACGGTCTGCTTCGACTCGGTGAGGCGGCGTGCAATCGTCTTGCGGATGTTCGAGAGCTTCTCGGCCTCGTGCGGGATCGATTCGTCCCACCAGACCGGCTTGTGCTCGGCCGGGGCGGCGGCAGCGGCCGGAGCCGAGGCAGCGGGCGCGGCAGACGCGGCGGGAGCAGCGGCGGCCGGCGCAGCGCCGGGCTTGGCGCCTTCCACGTCCGCCTTGACGATGCGGCCGTTCGGGCCGGTGCCGGCGACACCCGACAGGTCGACGCCCTTCTCGGCGGCGATGCGCTTGGCGAGCGGGCTCGCCTTGACGCGGTCACCCGAAGCCGCAGCGGCCTGGGCGGGAGCCGGTGCCGGGGTCGGCGCAGGCGCGGCCTGAGTCGGCGCGGGAGCGGCTGCCGCGGGGGCAGCTGCCGGAGTCGGGGCCGGCGACGCGGCGGCGGTCGAGGCATCCTCGCCCTCGCCCGCGATGATCGCGATCACGGTACCGACCTTCACATTGTCGGTGCCCTCGGCGACGAGAATCTTGGCGATCACGCCCTCGTCCACCGCTTCGAATTCCATGGTCGCCTTGTCGGTCTCGATCTCGGCCATGAGGTCACCGGACTTTACCGTGTCGCCCTCCTTCACGAGCCACTTGGCGAGGGTACCCTCTTCCATGGTGGGGGAAAGCGCAGGCATCTTGATTTCGATCGACATGAAGGTTCCCGTCATTGGAGCCCGGAACAGGTTCGGGCCCTCTTTGCGCCGCCCCCGCCCCGGGTCAAGAGACGCGCTTGCAGGAAATGACGCTACGGGGCACGTAACGCACGACCAAGAGGACCAATCCATGCGCACCTATCTGGTGGTGATCGACGAGAGCCCCGAGGCCGAGATCGCACTCCGCTTCGCCGCGCGGCGCGCCGTGAAGACCGGCGGAAACGTCGAAATTCTCGCGCTGATTCCCAAGCCGGACTTCGTCCAGTGGGGCGGCGTGATGGCCACGATCGAGGAAGAAGCACGCGAACGGGCCGAGGCGCTGGTCGCCCGCGCGGCCGGTACTTTGTTCACCGAGTCGGGGCTTCAGCCCTCGATCACGGTGCGCGAAGGCGATGGCCCGAAGATCGTCCGCGAGATGCTCGCCGCCAATCGCGAGATCGCCGCGCTGGTGCTCGGCGCCGCGGCCAGCGGTCCTCCGGGCCCGCTGGTGACGCACTTCGCCGGATCGGATGCCGGCAACCTGCCGGTGCCGCTTATGATCATCCCCGGTGCGCTCGACATGGACGCGATCGACCGGCTGAGCTGAATTTTAGTTCCTCCCCCAGCTTGTCTGGGGGAGGGGGACCGCCGCCGAAGGCGGTGGTGGAGGGGCGGCGGTGCAACCGCCGACTTCGCTGGCGGCCCCTCCACCATTCGCTGCGCGAATGGTCCCCCTCCCCGAGACAAGCTCGGGGAGGAATTGAGTTGGATTGACCCACAGCCCCTCCCCCGCCACTCTCCGCGCCCATGCGCATCCTCGCCCTAGCTCCGCTCGCCCTGCTCCTCCCCGCCCAGGCCCAGGCTCAGGAAAAGCCCGACCCCGCCCGGCTCAAAGCGGATGTCGAGAAGCTGGTGAGCTTCGGCACCCGCCACACGCTTTCCGATCCCGACAATCCCACCCGCGGCATCGGCGCCGCCCGCCGCTGGTTCGCCGCCGAGCTTTCGAAGATCGGCGACCAGTGCAACTGCATCGAAGTCGCCAATATCGCCCGCACCTTCACCGGCGACCGCGCGCCGAACGGCGTGCAGATCGTCGACGTGCTCGGCTTCCAGGCCGGCACCGATCCCAAGCGCGTCGTCATCGTGATGGGCCATATCGACAGCCGCGTGACCGATGTGATGAACGCCACCGCCGACGCTCCCGGCGCCAATGACGACGGCTCGGGCACCGCCCTGGTGCTCGAGGCGGCGCGGATCCTGTCGAAGCAGAAGTTCAAGGCGACGATCGTCTATGCCGCGCTGTCGGGCGAGGAACAGGGCCTGTACGGCGGCCAGCTGCTCGCCGAGACCGCCAAGGAGCGCGGCTGGACGGTGACCGCCGTCCTCAACAACGACATCGTCGGCAACACGGTCGGCACCAACGGCCAGAAGGTCGCGGACCGGGTGCGAATCTTCTCCGAGACGTTCGGCGAGAATGACGAGCCCAAGGCGCTCAAGGGACTGCGCGCGGACGGCGGCGAGGATGACGGTCCCAGCCGCGCGCTCGCCAAGGCGATCGACCAGGTCGCCGGTACCGTTCCCGCGGGACTCGACGCCTTCCTCGTCCGCCGGCCCGATCGCTTCGGCCGCGGCGGCGATCACACGCCTTTCCTCAAGCTCGGCTATCCGGCGGTGCGCTTCTCGGTCGGCGTCGAGAATTACGACGCCCAGCACCAGGACCTCGTCCCCGGCAAGGGCGACACGGTCGACAAGATGGACTTCCCCTATCTCGCCAAGGTGACCGCGCTCAACGTCGCGACGATCCGCCGACTCGCCTCGGCACCCGCTGCGCCGGACAAGGTGACGATCGGCGGGGCGCTCGCCGCGGATACCTCGGTGAAGTGGACCGCGGTGCCCGGCGCAGTGAAGTACCGCATCCACTGGCGCCGCGCCGACGCGCAGAACTGGACCGGCCAGCGCGACGTCACCGGCACCGAGACCAGCCTCAAGGGCGTGGTGGTCGACGACAGCTTTGTCGGCGTGTCGGCGCTCGGCGCAGATGGCAGCGAGAGCCTGGTGACCTTCGGGCGGCGCTGACGCCCGCTTCCTCCTTCTTCCCCCGGCGAAGGCCGGGGCCCAGACTAAGCGTGCGCGGCGAAGGCGCGCCAAGGCAGGTGACTTTCAAGACTGGGCCCCGGCCTTCGCCGGGGAAAAGCAGATTGCAAAATAGGATTCCGCCTGCTTGGCTCAGCCGTCTTCGGACCGCTCTTTGACCCGTAGGAAATATAGGAATCGCCGCGCGCACGGACCTTGCGCCACAACCGTCGCACGATCCCTTCAGTGTACGACCTTCGCGACCTTCGGCCCCGAAAAACCCGCTCCAGGCGTGTACTTCATGTCCTTTGCCGAGTCGCTCGATCGAACGCAGTAGGAACTCAGCGGCAGCCGCAGACGCAGCACTTCACCACCGGCGCGCGGTAGCGCCGCACCGGCGCCTTGCGCACCACGCGGCGCGGGGCCGTGCGGACATAGGTGGCGCGGCTCTCGATCACTTCCTCGGTCACCGTGGTGGTGGTCGTGGTGACGCCGGGGACGACGATCACGGTCGTGCCGACCGGCGCTCCATAATAGGCCGCGCCCGCCTGGTAGCTGCCGCCGCCATAATAGGCCTGGCCCGAGCCGTAATAGCCCTGGACCATTGCCGCCGGCGGTGCACCGATCGCACCGGCCGGCGGCAGACTCCCCCTGGAGTAACCGTCATAATAGTCATTCGGGTCGACGGACTGGATCGGCTCGCGATAGCCGGCGCCCGCGTTCGAATAGCTGTAGGAGCTGGAATAGCCGCCGCTCGAATCGGCCCAGGCATCGGCATCGGACCAGCCGATCCCGCTCACCGAGTCCCACACGTCGCCGCCATCGTCGACCAGCACCGCGTCGTCATAATAGCGGACCCAGAAATAGCCCATCGGCGGCGCGGCAAGGCCCCAGCTCAGATAGTCGGGAATGCGGAAGCCGCTGCCCATCCAGTAATTGGGCAGGTGATGGCCGCGGCCGAGCCGGCGATAGCCGCCCCAGCCGCCCGGCGCCTGGGCACCGGCATACCAGCGGCCATTGACCATCCCGCCCCAGCGATTGCCGTCATGTCGGGCAACCTGGCCAGCCCCATGCGGCGGCAGCGCCATCCAGCGGCCATTCTGCCAGACGCGCGGGCCGGCGGTCGGCACGCCCGGGCCATTATGGGCGGCGGGCGGCGGGCCGGGGATGTGCGGATTGTTGGGCGAAACGCGCGGGGGCATCGGCATCGGCACGTTGCGCCCGCCGCCATAGGTGCCGCCGGGCGCCGGGATCGGACCACGGCTGCCGCCCCAGGTGGGGCCGGGCGACGTCACCTGCGCGGCCGCCGGCAGGGTTGCCAGCAACGCCGTGGCCATCAGGGCCGGCTTGAACAGGTGACGCATCGTTACACTCCTTCGCCATATCGGAGCTCGCGTTGCTCCGATGGTTGACGAAGAATTAAACCTCGTACGGCGCCCGCGCCACTTTTGCCTATGCTTAACGGAGTCCCAATCCGGGTCAGCCGACCAGGCGGGGACCCAGAATCCGCATCAGCGCCTCGCAGCCCGCCGCGTCGCCGGCATCGAATCGTGCCGGATTGGGGCTGTCGAGGTCGAGCACGCCGATCAGCTCGCCCTGGACGACGATCGGCACGACCAGCTCGGAACGGCTGGCCGCATCGCAGGCAATATGGCCCGGAAAGGCATGGACGTCCTCGACCAGCTGGGTCTCGCGGGTCGTCGCCGCGGCACCGCACACGCCCTTGCCGAACGGGATGCGAATGCAGGCGGCCTTGCCCTGGAACGGCCCGAGGACGAGCTCGTCGTTCAAATTGCGATAGAAACCGGCCCAGTTGAGGTCGGGCAGATACTGCCAGATCAGCGCCGAGACATTGGCCATATTGGCGATCGCGTCAGGCTCGTCGGCGGTGAGCGAATCGAGCGCGGCAGCGAGGTCGCGATAGAGCTCGGTCTTGTCGGTGGTTTCGATGTCGAAGGCGTACATGATGGGGATGTAGGTCGGAACCTCACGGATCGCCAGTCGGATTCCCCTCCCTGGGCAGGAGCGAGCTCAGTCCAGCCGCACCTTGCCCCGCCCGGCCTTGACCTGGCTCCGGCCCTTCTTCTCGTCCACCCGCCGGGCCTTGGCGGCCTTGCTCGGCTTGGTCTTGATGCGCCGGGCGTCGCGCTCATGCGCCTTGTCGATCAGCTCGATCACCCGCTCCCGGGCGTCGGCGCGATTGGCTTCCTGGGTGCGGAACTTGCGGGCGGTGATCACCAGCTCACCGCCGCTGGTCAGCTTGGTGCCGGCCAGCGTCTTGAACTTCTGATAGGCATAGGGCGCCAGGCCGAGCTTGAACACGTCGATGCGCAGCTGGACGGCGGTCGCCACCTTGTTGACGTTCTGCCCGCCCGGCCCGGTCGATGCGAGGAACTTCTCCTCGACGATCGCCTCGTCGGGCAGCTCAGCCACGGCCGAATCCAGCATTGTGGAACCGCACCGGCAGCGGCGCGGTGGCATGGATGTCGGGCTTGCCCTCGCGCGGCACGGTCAGCTCGACGGCATGGAGCATCATCGCCGGGCCGCCCCGGCCATAGACCGGGTCGCCCAGCACCGGCACGCCCAGCCCCTCGGCGGCATGGACGCGAATCTGGTGGGTGCGGCCGGTCTCGGGATAGAAGGCGACCAGGCTCTTGCCGTCCTTGCGCTCCATCACCTTGTAGCGAGTGACCGAGGGCTTGCCCTTCGGATCGCCGATCATCCGCCAGCCTTCCTCGCGAGTCGAGACCTTGGCGAGCGGCAGGTCGATCGTGCCACTCTCCTGCTCGGGCACGCCATCGAGGATGGCGAGATAGCGCTTGGTGACGGCGCCGACTTCAAAAGCCTGGGCGAAGCGCTTCATCGCCTTGGGATTGCGGGCAAGCAGCAGGCAGCCGCTGGTGTCGCGGTCGAGCCGGTGGACCGGCAGCGGTAGGCGCTGGAAGCCGAAGGTCAGCTGGTCGAGCAGGTCCTCGACGCTTTCGGTACGGTCCCGTGGCCGATCGACCGGCAGCCCCGCGGGCTTGTCGATAATCAGAGCTTCGCCATCGATGAAGAGCACGCGATCCTTGAACATCGCCCGCCCATGCCACCGCCGGCGCCGAAGCGCCAGCGGTGGCGGGTTTTCAGCTCAGCGCTGGAAGCGGATCGAGCAGACCGACTGGCGGCCCTGCTCGGTGGTGTGCCAGTTGCCGGTCCATTCGGCACGCATGTCGCGGGCCTTGTTGCGGCACTTGGTCTCGGCGTCGCGCTGGTTCCAGATCGGCCCGACCTCGATGTCGCGGATCACGCCGCCCGAGCCCCAGCCGCCGCCGTCACCGGGACGGCCGCCGCCGGGACGATCCCAGCCACCGTCACCGGGACGACCACCGCCGGGGCGATCCCAGCCGCCGCCACCCGGACGACCACCGCCCGGACGGCCCCAGCCGCCTTCGCCCCAGCCGCCGCTGTCACCCCAGCCGTTCGAACGGCGCGGATCGACATCGGTGATGCGGTAGAGCAGGCGCGGGCCGCCGGTGCGCGGAATGCCCGAGATCACGCTGCCGCGGATATCGAGACGCACCCGGGCGCCGCGCGAGGGATCATAGAGGTTGACCGCGTCGCGGCTGCGGTTGGTCTCGTCGAAACGGTGGATCAGCGTGCCGTCGTCGGCGAACTCGACCCAGCGGCCGGGACGCGTCTCGACAAAGGCGCCGCCGCCCGAGTGACGGACGCGGCCGGCATTGTTGCCGTCCACCCGCTGCATGGCGGCGGGCGCGGCGGGATTCGGTGCCGGAGCAGCCGAGGCCGTGGCGCCCATCAGCGCCGCGGACAAGGCGATACAGGAAATTCGTGCGAGCATGGTTCATTCTCCCCTGGCTGCAACTCCGGGCCTTTTGACCCGATCGACACAGCTGCGCAACGATTCAGCAATGCGCATGGTTGCGTTGGGGCTTTCCGCTTGAACGGGTTTTGAACGCTCGGTTCAGGCAAACGAAAACGGCGGCCGGACCCGAAGGTCGGCCGCCGTTCCTGGAAACCGCGCCAGGAGGGGGAGTTTACGCGGTCTCGGTTTCGCGGTTGGGGACCGCGATCTTGTTGGCGAGCTCGGCGACCTTGCGGCCCTGATAGCGAGCGCCTTCCAGCTCGACTTCGCTCGGCAGGCGGCTGCCGTCACCATCGGCAATGGTGGTCGCGCCGTAGGGCGAACCGCCCTTCACTTCGTTGACGCCGCCCTGGCCCTGGAAGCCATAGTCGAGGCCCACGACGGTCAGGCCGAAGTGCAGCAGGTTGGTGATGATCGAGAAGAGCGTCGTCTCCTGGCCGCCATGCTGGGTGGCAGTCGAAGTGAAGGCGCCGCCGACCTTGCCGTTCAGCAGGCCCTGGTACCAGACGCCGCCGGCACGGTCCCAGAAGCTCGCCATCTGGCTCGACATGCGGCCAAAGCGGGTCGGCGAACCCACAAGGATGCCGTCATAATTGGCGAGCTCGTTGACGTCCTCGAGCACAGGATGGCTGTGATCGGCGACGAAGCCGGCAGCCTGGGCGACTTCGAACGGCGCTGTCTCGGGAACGCGGCGGACATCCACCACGGCACCGGTGCTGCGGGCGCCCTCGGCGACGGCATCGGCCATCTTCGCGAGGTGGCCATAGGACGAGTAATAGAGAACGAGGATCTTGGACATGGTAACTCCCTTCCGTGTTATTCGCTGTCGACCAGGACGATCTCTGCGTCCTCGATCGCGGTGATGGTGTAGGTCTTGCCGCTGGTCAGGGCGGCGCCGTCGCGGGCGTCGACACGCTCGCCGTCGATTTCGATCGTGCCGACCGCGGGGACCAGATAGGCGTGGCGATTGGCACCCACTTCATGGGTAACGCTCTCGCCGGCCTTCAGCGTCGCGCCGAGCACCCGGGCATCCGCCCGGATCGGCAGCGCGTCATTGTCGTCCGCGAAGCCGCTTGCCAGGGTGACGAACCTGCCCGAGCGATCGCCCTTGGGGAAAGGCTTGGCGCCCCAGCTCGGCTGGCCACCGCGCTCGCGCGGCATGATCCAGATCTGGAAGAGCGTCGTCGTCTCCGGCTCCAGATTGTACTCGGCATGGCGCACGCCGCTGCCCGCGCTCATCACCTGGACGTCACCGGCTCCGGTGCGGCCCTTGTTGCCCATCGAGTCCTGATGGGTGATCGCACCCTGGCGAACATAGGTGATGATCTCCATGTCCTGGTGCGGATGCGGCGGGAAGCCGGCGCCACCGGCGATCTCGTCGTCGTTCCAGACGCGGAGCGCGCCCCAGTTCATGCGGTTCGGATCGTAATAGTCGGCGAAGCTGAAATGATGCCGCGCGTTGAGCCAGCCATGATCTGCATGGCCGAGGCTCGCAAAGGGTCTTTTGTCGATCATGGGGTCTGAACCTCCTGTGTTGAACAGGAAGATAGGGCGGCAGATCGCACCGTAAATGGAAACGTTGGAAACCGATCGTTTCCGTGTTACGCATCCGGCATGAAGCTACCGGATTTCGAGGCCTGGGCCGTCTTCGCCGCGGTGGTCGAGCACCGCTCCTTCTCTGGCGCGGCCGATGCGCTGGCGGTTTCCAAGGCGACCGTTTCCAAGGCGATCACCCGGCTCGAGGGCCGACTGGGCACCACGTTGTTCCACCGGACTTCGCGCCGTCTCACGCTCACCGATAGCGGCCGCAGCCTGGCGGACCATGCCCAGCGCATCCTGAACGAAGGCACCGCCGCGGAGGAGGCCGCCTTCGAATCCGCGAGCGCGCCGGCGGGATTGGTGCGCGTGGCAGCCCCCCTCACCTTCGGCATCCAGGCAGTGGCGCCGGCATTGGCCGACTTCATGAAGCTCTATCCGGGGATCAAGGTGGAGCTGCGCCTATCCGACGCGTTCGTCGACATCGTCGGCGAAGGGATCGACATCGCGCTGCGCATCGCCGAGCTGCCGGACAGCTCTCTGCGCGCGCGCCGACTTGGCCCCGTAGTGTCGCACATCGTCGGTGCGCCCGACTATTTCGACAAGCACGGCCGACCGCGCCATCCCGCCGACCTCGCCCATCATGCCTGCTTCGCCTACACCAACACCGCCAATCCGGACGTCTGGCGCTTCCGCAAGGCGGGCGGCGAGGAAGCGGCCGTGCGTATCGACGGGCCGATCCGCACCGACAGCGGCGACGCGATGATTCCCGCCCTGTGCGCCGGGCTGGGCGTTGCCCGGCTGCCGGACTTCCTGATCGGACAGGAGCTCGCAAATGGTAAATTGGAGGCCGTGCTGGAGGACTGGTCGGTCAGTGCCGCCGGCCTGCATCTGTTAACCCCTCCAGGCACTCTGCGCCCCGCGCGGGTCGAGGCGCTGATCGAATTCCTCTCCGATCGCCTGCGCAAGACATGCGGAGAATTCCACCGATAGGACTCGACTCCGTAACGGTTCTGAGTCCCCGCATAGGTAGATTCCCTACGACTCGTGGATTCAGGCCGGTTAGGGAGAAATTAACCTTTTGCCTTCAGACACGCTTAGGTTAATGAATCGTCCGAGGCATGCCTTTCAATTGGGGCAAGGCAGCCTGCGGGCAAGGGGACTTTGACGATGCGCGTGCTGTTGATCGAAGACGAGCCGAGCACTGCCAAGGCGATCGAGCTGATGCTCACGACCGAGGGGTTCAACGTCTACACGACGGACCTCGGCGAGGAGGGCTTGGACCTGGCCAAGCTCTATGATTACGACATCATCCTGCTCGACCTGAACCTGCCCGACATGCACGGGTACGACGTTCTGAAGAAGGTCCGGGTCGCCCGCGTGCAGACGCCGGTGCTGATCCTGTCGGGCATCAACGAGATGGACTCCAAGGTGCGTTCGTTCGGCTTCGGTGCCGACGACTACGTGACCAAGCCCTTCCACCGCGAAGAGCTGATCGCGCGCATCCATGCGGTCGTCCGCCGTTCGAAGGGCCACAGCCAGTCGGTCATCCGCACCGGCAAGCTGGCGGTGAACCTCGACGCCAAGACGGTCGAGGTCGACGGTGCCCGCGTGCACCTGACCGGTAAGGAATATGCGATGCTGGAGCTGCTCTCGCTCCGCAAGGGCACGACGCTCACCAAGGAAATGTTCCTCAACCACCTTTATGGCGGCATGGACGAGCCCGAGCTCAAGATCATCGACGTGTTCATCTGCAAGCTGCGCAAGAAGCTGAGCATGGCCTGCGAGGGCGACAACTACATCGAGACCGTCTGGGGCCGCGGCTATGTGCTGCGCGAGCCGGACGGAGTCGAGGCGCACGAGCCGGTTTCGGCCGTCGCCTGACGCGACAGTTCTACGGGGGTAGAAGAGGCCGCGGTCCGCAGGGATCGCGGCCTTTCCTTTATCGGCGCCCCCGCCGCGCGATCGCGTGGCGCTCCGCCGCCTCGAGCAGTGCCGCCAGATCCTCGCGGCTGACGTCGAAGCTCTCATGTGCAGCGTCCAGCGCCGCATCGATATCCTCGGGCAGGATGCGCGGATGGGCGGGCACGGGTATGGGACGGTGCGGATAGCTGTGGCCGGAGAAGCGGTGGAAGGCGATGCCGGCCAGCACGAGCAGCAGCGCATTGAGCCCCATCGGCACCAGGGCGAAGCCGATCCCCTGGTCCAGCACCGCCGAGCCCAGCACCGCGAGCAGTGCGCAGGCGCCGCCGGGCGGATGAAGGCAGCGCAGCAGCGACATCAGCACGATCGCGAGCCCGACCGCCAGCCCCGCAGCGATCGCGCCGTGCCCGAGCAGAGCGGCGACGCCGAACCCGACCAGCGTCGAGATCGCGCAGCCGCCGACTACCGGCCAGGGCTGCGCCAATGGGCTTGCCGGCACGGCGAAGACCAGCACCGCCGAGGCGCCGATCGGAGCGGCAAGCAGCAAGGCGGCATGGCTGCCGACCGACAGCGCCGCGACCGCGCCGGTAAGGCCTATGCCCAGCGTCGCACCAAGTGCGGCGACCAGCCGCTCGCGCCAATTGGCCCCGGCAAGGAGGCGGAGCTTCAGCAGTGCAGCGGCCATCCTATTTCTTCACATAGACCCGCGCGCCGCCGACCCAGGTCTCGAGCACCTGGGTCCGGCGCAGATCGGCCGGCGCAGCGAGCAGCGGGTCGCGGTCGACAATGATGAAATCGGCACGCATGCCCGGCGCCAGGCGGCCGATCAGGGTCTCGGCGAAGCCCGCCCAGGCGGCACCGGTGGTGAAGCCCGCCCAGCCCTGCTCGCGCGTCACCGCCTCCTCGATCCGCCAGCCGCCAAAAGGCTGGCCATTGGCGTCGGTGCGGGTGAAGCTCACCGCCCAGCCGGCCCAGGGATCGGGGCTTTCTACCGGATAGTCCGAGCCGAAGGCGATGTGGGTGCCGTCCTTGAGCATCGTCTTCCAGGCATAGGCGCCGGCGAGCCGGTCCTTGCCCAGCCGCGCCTCGGCCATGTTCATGTCGCTAGTCTGGTGGACCGGCTGCATCGAGGCGATCACGCCCAGCTTGGCGAAACGCGGCAGGTCCTTGGGATCGACGATCTGCGCATGCTCGATCCGCCAGCGGCGATCGTCCTTGTAGGTGTCCGACAGCACCTCGACCGCATCGAGCACCTGCTGGTTGGCGCGGTCGCCGATCGCGTGGACGGCGATCTGGAAATTGTCCATCGCGCCGCGCGCCATCAGGTTGAGCAGCTGGTCGTCTGTGAGGAAGCCCAGGCCCTTGTTCCCTGGCGCGTCGCTATACTCGGCCTTGAGCCAGGCGCCGCGGCTGCCCAGCGCGCCATCGGCATAGAGCTTGATCCCGCCCATGCGCAGCTTGTCGCCATAGAGCCACGGCGTCGGCCCCTGCCCCGCCACCTGCAGCGCGGTCTCGACGCCGTGCGCATAGCTCATGATCCGCATGCGGAGCTGGCCGATATCGGCGATGCGACGATAGGTGAGCCAGTCGTCGGTGGTGGTACCCATGTCGGCGCTGGCAGTGATGCCGAGCGAGAGCAGCTTGTCCTGCGCGGCGAGGAAGGCGGCGTTGCGCTCGCGCGGCGTGGGCTTGGGGATGAACTTGTCGACCAGGCCCATGGCGCCGTCGACGAACACGCCCGCCGGCGCACCCTTGGCATCGCGCTCGATGCGGCCGCCATTGGTGTCCTTGTTCGCAGCGGTGACGCCGGCGATCTGGATCGCACGGCTGTTCGCCCAGGCGGCATGGCCGTCGACCCGCTCGAGCCAGACCGGGCGATCGCTCACCACCTTGTCGAGATCCGCGGCGGTCGGGAAGCGACCGAGCTTCCAGGTCTCCTGGTTCCAGCCGCCGCCGAGGATCCACTTGGTCGGATTGGCGTCGGCATAGGCCTTGATCTTGGCCAGCGCCTCGTCGAGCGAGGTGGTGGCCGAGAGATCGAGCAGCATCAGCTGCGAGCCCAGCCCCATGACATGGCCGTGCGCGTCGATCATGCCCGGCAGCATGGTCTTGCCGCCCATGTCGAGCTTCCACTCGACCTTTTTGGGCCGCTTGTCCTCGCGCGTGAGGATCTGGGTGATCTTGCCGTCGCGGTTGAACAGGATGCCGGTGAAGCGGACGACATCGCCCTTCTCGTCCAGCGTCATGCCGTTGACGTTGTCGATCAGCCCGTCCGCCAGCGCGGCCATGGGAGCGAAGAGGAGGGCGAGCGCGGCGACCGGCCGCAGGAGGCGCTTCAGCATGGCCGCAGGGCATAGGGCCTGTTCCCGCCGCACGCCAGATGGCGCGCCTGCATGCCCAAGGAACATGGCCTTCCCCGCAGAAGCGTGGTTTCCCCTCGCCGCGAGATGGTCTAGGCGAGCTGAATCATGGCCACCAAGACCCTCCCGGCGAACACGCCGCTCGCCGTTTCGATCGATGACGTTCGTGCAGCGCAGGCGCGCATTTCGGGCCAGATCGTGCGGACGCCGACCTTGGTGAGCAAGACGCTGTCGAACCTGACCGGCGCCACCGTCTATCTCAAGTTCGAGAACCTGCAGTTCACCGCGGCCTATAAGGAACGCGGCGCGCTCAACACGCTGCTCCAGCTCGACGAGGCGGCGCGCGCCAAGGGCGTGATCGCGGCATCGGCCGGCAACCATGCGCAGGGCCTCGCCTATCACGCCAATCGCCTCGGCATCCCCAGCACGATCGTGATGCCGAAGAACACCCCGATCGTGAAGGTGACGCAGACCGAGGGGCACGGCGCGCACGTGATCCTCGAAGGCGAGACCTTCGACGCCGCCTATGCGCACAGCCGCAAGCTGGAGGCCGAGCAGGGCTTCACCTTCGTCCATCCGTTCGACGATCCCCGGGTGATCGCCGGCCAGGGCACCGTCGCGCTCGAGATGCTCGCGGACGTGCCGGAGATCGACACGCTGGTGATCCCGATCGGTGGCGGCGGCCTGATCTCGGGCTGCGCGACGGTCGCCAAGTCCGAGGGACGCGACATCGAAGTGATCGGCGTGCAGGCCGAGCTCTACCCGTCGATGTACAACCGCGTGCACCACACCGAGATGCCCTGCGCCGGCGACACGCTGGCCGAGGGCATCGCGGTGAAGGAGCCCGGTGGCATCACTTCCAAGCTGGTCGAGGCACTGGTCGACGACATCGTGCTGGTCAGCGAGCGCCGGCTGGAAGAGGCGGTGAGCCTGCTGCTGCAGATCGAGAAGACCGTGGTCGAAGGCGCGGGCGCCGCCGGCCTGGCCGCGCTGCTTTCCGAGCCCCAGCGCTTCAAGGGCAAGACCGTCGGCATCATCCTGTGCGGCGGCAACATCGATCCGCGCCTGCTCGCCTATGTGCTGCTGCGCGACCTGGCCCGCTCGGGCCGGATGGCGCGGCTGCGCATCCGCCTGCAGGACCGGCCGGGCGCGCTCTACAAGGTGGCACAGATCTTCGACCAGCTCTCGGTCAACATCCTCGAACTGTCCCACCAGCGCATCTTCACCAACCTGCCCGCCAAGGGCCTGAGCCTGGACGTAGAGTGCGAGACGCGCGACCGCGACCATCTCGACCGGCTGATGACCGCGCTGCGCCGCGCCCAGTACGAAGTGCAGCTGGTCGAGCTGGCCTGACGCTTCTTCCTATTGCAGCGCGCGGCGGGACTCGGCCAAGGACACGAAGTACACGCCAAGCGCTGTTTTTTGGTGCCCAAAGATCGCGAAGGTCGTGCACAGGAGGGGTAGCGCCACGGTTACGGCGCAACGTCCCTGCGTGCAGCAGGTCCTATATTTCCTACAAGGCAAAGAGCGGTCCGAGGACAGCTGAGCCAAGCAGGCGAAATCCTACATTGCAACAATGCAAAGCCCTCTCCCTCTGGGAGAGGGTAGGGTGAGGGCAGCCTGTCCGCGAGCACAGGGCCCGAGGCGAAGCTGCCCTCATCCCTCCCACCCGCTTCGCGGACGGGCCCCTCCCTTCTCCCAAATGGGAGAAGGGCACCGCGACTCGGCAGGAGTCCGCGAGTCGCGGTAAACCGACGAAACGAATCGCACGTGCGACGAACCGAGTCGTCGCTGGATTCACACGATTCACCGCCCGCGATATGATCGGCGCACCAGGCAAATCTCGCTTTATCGGCGGCGCATCGCGCGGCCCGATGGTTAACGCACCCCCTCTCCAAGAAAGTGGTGAATCGTTAACTCTCTTTCATGGTAAAGCAGCTTTTCATCGTTCGAGAACCGCAGCATAGTCAGCCTCGTCAGGCCATGGGTACGGCCAGAGCAAAGGGGCATTTGGGGTGACTGCACTTTCCCGTTTTCCGCGGTTCTTCGTCACCAGCCCATCGCCCTGCCCCTATCTGCCGGGCCGCCAGGAGCGGAAGATCTTCACCGAGCTCTCGGGACTGCACGCAGGCGAGCTGAACGATGCGCTGGGCCGCATCGGCTTTCGCCGCAGCCAGTCGGTCGCGTACCGGCCGAGCTGCGCGGGTTGCACCGCCTGCGTCTCGGTCCGCGTGGTCGCCGACGAGTTCAAGCCGAACGCCAGCCAGCGCAAGCTGCTGCGCCGCCATTCGGACCTGGAAATCACTGCCTGCAAGCCCTGGGCGACCGAGGAGCAGTTCGCCCTGCTCCACCGCTATCTGAGCGCGCGCCATCCGGGCGGCGGCATGGCGGCGATGGACGAGAGCGACTATGCCGACATGGTCGAGCAGTCGCCGGTCAGCTCCTATGTGATCGAATATCGCGAGCCGTCGGTGAACGGCGAGCGCGGCCGCCTGGTCGGCGCGTGCATCACCGACCAGCAGGCCGACGGCCTGTCGATGATCTACAGCTTCTTCCTGGCCGATGAGGAAAGCCGCCCGGGCCTGGGCAATTTCATCATCATGGAGCACATCCTGCGCAGCCAGGCCGCCGGCCTGCCCTATGTCTATCTGGGCTATTGGGTGAAGGGCAGCGAGCGGATGGCGTACAAGACGCGCTATCGCCCGATGGAAGCGCTCGGCCCCAATGGCTGGGCACTGCTGGAAGACGAGGACATGGCCGTTTCCATGCCCGTGCCGGCGAGCGCTTCCGTCTACGCCTGAGCCGGAACTCGGATAATTTCCCTGTCATCCCCGCGAAGGCGGGGATCCAGAGCCGCGGGGAGAGCCCGGGCGGCCAGCCTCGGCTGCTCCGGCTATCCCAACGCCTGATTGCGTCGTTTGCCCTTCCTTACCCTGGATCCCCGCCTTCGCGGGGATGACGGTTGATAAGCGGGACAAGGACTTGGCGGAGGACGGGAATCTCCCTCTTATCCTCACCAGGTCTCGCGGATGCAGTTGAAGATGCGGGCCGCACCCTCCCTGTCGACAGGTGCGCCCAGCTTCTGCTGGCACGCAGTGCGCAAGCGGGCGAGCTTGGCCGGATCCTCCCTGGCATAGCCCTGCAGCGCATCGATCATCCGCTTGTTCTCGGTGATCGCGCGGTCGTTCTCGGCCAATAGCTTCTCGGGATCGGCGGCCTGCTGAGCGTCACCGGCGGCGAGCAGCGGAGCCGATCCGGCAGCGACGTTCGACTGCGCCTGCGACGCGTGCGCATCGCGCGCCGCAGGCTGGCAGGCGGCCAGGAAGGCGAAGCAGGCCAGACCCGCGGCACGCGCGAAGGGGATCAACTGGCGTATTTCACACTGCAGCCATAGGGGCGCGTCTCGGGCACCGAGACCGGCTTGCCGGCCCGCATCTCGGCCAGCGCGGCGAGGACGTGATTGCGGGCACCGGCAATGTCCGCCGTATCCGCGGTCGGCTTGTCGTCGATCCCGCCCTTGTAGGCGAGCTGGCCCTTGCCATCGATGATGTACAGATGCGGCGTCGTCTTGGCGCCATAGCCCTTGCCGACCAGCCCCTTGGGATCGAGCAGATAGGCGGTGGGCTTCGCCTTGGCACCGGCGACGAACTTCTGTGCCTCGGGCCCGGTCATATGGCCCTGCAGGCCGGGCGCGCCCGAGTTGATCGTCAGCCACACCACGCCCTGCGCAGTGGCAGCCGCCTGGGTCTTCTGCATGTTGCCGCTGCCATAATGCTTCTTCACGAAGGGGCAGCCGGGGTTGTTCCATTCGAGCACGACCGTCTTGCCGCGATAGGCGGAGAGATCGACGACCTTGCCGGTCATGTCGAAGGCGCGGAAATTGGGGACGGTGGCGGCGAGTTCCGGTTCGGCCATCAGTGGCGCGGCGGCGATACCCGCCGCGACGACCGCGGCACCGACCAGCATGCGATGAATCATCTTCGCTCTCCTCTTCAGCCCCCGCTAGCGAGGCTCCGCAACATGTCCTGCGTGAGGATCTGGGGCAGGACTCGCGGCTCGGCCTCGCCGGGCTTGTACCACAGATAGAGCGGGACGCCTGCACGGTTGTGCTTCTCGATGAAGCGGCCGAGCTGCGGATCGCCATTGGTCCAGTCGCCGACCAGCACCGTGACCTTGCCGTCGGCCAGAGCCTTGGCGACTGCATCGGTCTCGATCACCGCCTTCTCGTTGACCTTGCAGGTGAGGCACCAGTCGGCGGTGAAATAGGCGAAGACCGGCTTGCCCTGGGCGGTCAGCTCGGCGAGGCGCGCTTCGCTGAACGGCTCGGCACCGGCCACCGCCTTGGCCTCGGCGCCCGCCGGCGCGGCGCTGACAAAGGCGATTGCACTGATAGCGATTAGCAATAGCGGTGCCGCGGGCAGCCAGACGAGCGCCTTGCCACGGCGCTGGCGCAGGCCGGTCCACCACAGGCCGAGCGTGGCGAGCAGCGCGGCGGCGAGGCCGATCGTCATGCCGGCGACGCCTGCCTGCTTGCCCAGCACCCAGGCGAGCGCGAGCGCGGTGAGGAACATCGGCACCGAGAGGATCCGGCGCAGCGTCTCCATCCAGGCCCCGGGCTTGGGCAGCAGGCGACGGAAGGCAGGCACGAAGCCGAGCAACAGGAAGGGCAGCGCGATGCCCAGGCCGAGGCCGGCGAACACCGCGAGCGCCGCCGGCCAGGGCAGCACCAGGGCCGCGCCGAGCGCCGCGCCCATGAACGGGCCGGTGCAGGGCGTCGCGACGAAGGCGGCGAGCGCGCCGGTGGCGAAGGCGCCGCCGGTACCCTTGGACGCGGCACGGTTGACGAAGCCCGGTGCCGAGAGCTCGAACAGGCCGGCAAGGTTGAACGAGATGCCGGTGACGAGCAGCAGCAGCACCAGGATCACCCGGGGGTCCTGAAGCTGGAACGCCCAGCCGAGCGTCGCGCCGCCGGCCCGCAGCGCCAGCAGCCCCCCGCCGAGCGCGAGGCAGACCAGCACCACGCCCGCGGTATAGGCCAGGGCCTCGGCGCGGGGACTGCCGCCCTCGGCATTGGCCTTGGCCAGGCTCAGCGCCTTGAGGCTGAGGATCGGGAAGACGCAGGGCATGATGTTGAGGATCAACCCGCCGAGCACCGCGCCGAGAAAGGCGAGCACCGCCCCGCTCCACGGCACCTGGGCCGGTGCCGCCGCGCTGGCCGCCGGCACGGTGCCGGGCACGGCGCGGACCCAGAAGCCCTGCTTGCCGAACGCCAGCAGCCCCTCGACCGGCCCGTCCGCCTTGAGGCCGGTGGTCTCGACCAGCACGCGATCCCCGTCCCGCGTCACCTTCTGGGGGGCGGCATAGTCGAAGACGCCGTGCGTGGCGGGGAAGAAATAGCCCTCGCCTTCCGCCCTGGCGGCGGCGGGGAACGGGACGGACAGGCGCAGCGCCTTGCCCTGGAGCTGGTACTTGCCCTCGGCGCCGAGCGGCCTGGGCAGCGCGCCCCGCCAGGCGTCGAACTGGGCGCGAATATTGGGCGCGACGCTGCCGTCACCGATCTGCAGCGTGGTCGACAGATCGGCCTTGCCCGGCACGCAGATCGCATCGGTGCAGACGAGATAGCTGAGCTTGAGCCGGATCGGCAGCGTGCCACTGGCATCCGCCGGGATCTTGAGCGTCACCAGCGGGGCGAAGGGGCCTTCATAGACATAGTTCATCAGCCCGGCGATCGTCAGCCGCTGGGGCACCGGGTAGCGGAATTCGCCTACCGTGGCACCCTTGGGCAGCGTCCATTCGGCGCGCGCCGGCAGGCCGGCATCGCCGGGATTGAGCCAATAGGCGTGCCAGCCCTTCTCTGGGACCGAGGCGAGCGCGAGAGTCACCTCGCTGCCTGGGGCCGGGCGATCACTCTCTGCTATGAGGGTGATCTGGACGTGCTGTTGTCCGGGCGCCTGTGCGAAGGCGACTCCGGCAAACAACCAAAACATCAACGCCATCAATCCGAAACGAACCGCCGCCATGGAGCGTCCTTGCCGAGGAAGAGCTGTTGGCCCAATAGCAGCCTCGCAGGATTTGCACACGCCGGAGGTCTCTTACCGCCATGAAACTGTTCCGCCCGCTTGCAGCCGCCGCTGCGCTGCTCGCCACCACCCCGCTTTCGGCCCAGCAGGCGGCCCCCGCGCGGACCGTGCCGTCGGATGCGCCGCGCGCCGCGCCTTCGCTGGTGGTGGTGATCTCGGTCGACCAGTTCTCGGCCGATCTGTTCGCGGAATATCGCGCCCAGTTCAGCTCGGGCTTCGCGCGGCTGATGACCGGCGCGGTCTTCCCCTCCGGCTATCAGAGCCATGCCGCGACCGAGACCTGCCCCGGCCACTCGACGATCCTGACCGGCGACCATCCGGCCAAGACCGGCATCATCGCCAATGACTGGACCGATTTCAGCGCCCCCCGTGAAGACAAGACCGTCTATTGCGCCGAGGACGAGAGCGTGCCCGGCAGCAACTCGAACAGCTACACCGTCTCGGACAAGCATCTGAAGGTGCCGACGCTGGGTGAGTGGATGAAGCTGGCCGATCCCGCCAGCCGCGTCGTCTCGGTGGCCGGCAAGGACCGCGCCGCGGTGATGATGGGCGGCCACAAGACCGACGAGATCTGGTGGTGGAACGGCAAGGCGTTCGTCTCCTATGCCGGCCGCGCCGAGCCGGCGATGGTCACGCGGATGAACGCGAACGTCACCCAGCGCATCGCCGAGGCGCAGGAGCCGCTCGAGCTGCCGCCCTTCTGCCAGGCGCGCAGTCGTGGCTTCCAGCTCAACCCGACCCGCAATGTCGGCGCCGGTCGCTTCGCGCGTGCGGCGGGCAACCTGACCGCCTTCCGCGCCTCGCCCGAGTTCGACGAGGCGATCGTGGCGACCGCGGCCGGCCTGGCGACCGACATGAAGCTCGGCCAGTCGGGCCATACCGACCTGCTGATCGTCGGCGCCTCGGCCACCGACTATGTCGGCCACACGCTGGGCACCGAGGGCAGCGAGATGTGCCTGCAGCTGCTCTCGCTCGACCAGACGCTGGGCAAGCTGTTCGCGGTGCTCGACAAGACCGGCATCGACTATGCCGTGGTGCTGACCGCCGACCATGGCGGCCATGACTTCCCCGAGCGCAACCGCGAGCACGCCGCGCCGATGGCCGCGCGCGTCGCCAAGGAGCTCAGCGCCAAGGCGATCGGCAAGGACATCGGCATGGCACTGAACCTCAAGGGTCCGGTGCTGGTCGGCGGCAATTCGGGCGACGTCTATTTCGCCCCCGAGCTGAGCAAGGCGGACCGCGTCCGCGTGCAGGCCGAGGCGATCAAGCGCTACATGGCCAATCCGCAGGTCGAGGCGGTGTTCACCCGCGCCCAGATCGAAGCGACGCCGATCGTGCACACGCCGCCCGAGACCTGGACCCTGCTCGAGCGCGCGCGCGCCTCGTACGACAAGCAGCGTTCGGGCGACCTGGTGATCGCGCTCAAGCCGCGCGTCACGCCGATCGCCGGCACCGAGGGCGGCTCGATCGCCACCCATGGCAGCTTCTGGGACTATGACCGCCGCGTGCCGATCCTGTTCTGGCGCAAGGGCATGACCGGCTTCGAGCAGCCACTGTCGGTGGAGACGGTGGACATCGCCCCGACGTTGGCTGCGATGATCCATGTGCCGGTGCCGGTCGCGATCGACGGGCGCTGCCTGGACCTGGATGCCGGCCAGGGCGACACCTGCAAGTGATCCGCCTGGAAGTCCGCCGGGTCATCGTCTTCACGACGAACTTCGCCGCGATGCGCGATTTCTATCGCGACGTCCTGGGGTTGAAGCTCGTCGAGGAGGAGGATGGCTGGGCGGATTTCGACGCGGGGCCGATCCGGCTGGCGATCCACGCCGGCCGGGGTGGCGGCAACGGTGGCGGCGATGCGGGGCCGCACAAGATCACCTTCTTCGCTACGGATGTGGAGGCGGTGCGCGACGCGTTGATCGGGCGCGGCGTTGCCATGGGCAGGGTCAACCGGTTCGACCAGACCGCGATCTGCGACGGGCACGACCCGGACGGCAATCGCTTCCAGATTTCGGACAGGGCGTAATCTCTCTCCCTCTGGGAGGGGGAGGGAGCCGACGCAGTCGGCGGAACGGTGAAGGTCGATGGGGTAAAGCGCCGCCCTCACCCTTCCCACTCGCTACGCTCGCGGGCCCCTTCCCGCTCCCAATGGGAGCGGGAGATTCCTACCGCCGCCGCTCGAAAATGCGGATGCCCGGCCCCAGGTCGTTCTGTCCGAGCGTGCCGATCTGGCCGGTGAAGTCGGCGACGAAGGCGGGGCTCGGCGGCGCGCCGGGGGCCAGGGTGGCAGTGTTGCCTTCGATGCGCAGGCCAGTGCTCGGATAGGTGCGCCCCTCGGCGGCGACCACGATCAGGCCCGAGCTGTTCTCCTTGCGCGGGCCCTGGACGAAGGTGTTGCCGGTGATCGAACCGGTGCCGCCCTCGGACAGGTCGATCATGTAGTTGGTCTTGTTGCCCTTGGAATCGTCGAAGCTGTTGCCGGTGATCGTCACCCGGCGGGCGCGCAGCTTGACGTAATGGCCGCCGGTGCCACGCTCGAAGCGCGAATTGCTGACGATCACGTCGCCGTCCACCGCTAGATAGATCGAATGGCTGCAATTCTCGGTCTCGCACTGGCCGAGGCCGGCAAAGGTGGTGTGATCGATGGTGATACGGCGCACCGTCTCGTGGCCGCCGCCGAGAATGCCTTCCTGGCTGTCGAGAAACATCGAATTGGTGACGGTGAGGTCGCCCATCTCGATGCGGATGCCGGCGCCGTTGCCGTCGGGTACCGCGAAGCCGCGGAAGACGATCCCGTCCACCGCCGAGCCGCGGCCGCGCAGGACAAAGGCAGCCTTTTCCTCGCAGACCTGGCTCTCGAAGATCGCGGTGCCGGGCTGGACCGCCTTGAAGGTGATCTTGCCGCCGGTCTGCACGGTGCACTCGCGATAGGTGCCCGGCGCGATCAGGATCGTCGCAGTGCCATCCCGGACGGCGTTCACCGCATCGTCCAGGTGCGCGAAGCCCTGGCCGGTCTCGGCGATGACGAAGGGCGCGGTCCGCTGCGCCGTGGCGGGCGCGGCAATGAGGGCGAGGGCGACGAGGATCGGCAGGCGCATGGTCCTTTCCTGCGCCCGGAGGCGTTAAAATTCCTCCCCCAGCTTGCTGGGGGAGGGGGACCGCTCGCGTAGCGAGTGGTGGAGGGGCCGCCGCAACGCGGCGGTGAACCTTGGCCGAGCGGCATTCGCGCCTTTGGCGCGCCCCTCCACCATTTGCTGCGCAAATGGTCCCCCTCCCCGAGGCAAGCTCGGGGAGGAATTTGGATCAGCGCAGCGCCTTGATGATGCCCGAGAAGTCCAGCCCCGCGCCTTCGCCGTCGACGAATACCTGGTAGAGTTCCTCCGCCCTCGTGCCCATCGGCACCTGCGCGCCGACGCTCGCCGCCGCCTCCAGCGCGAGCTTCAGGTCCTTGAGCATCAGCGGCGCCGCGAACCCACCCTGATAGTCGCGGTCGGCGGGGCTTTCGGGGCCGACGCCGGGGACCGGGCAATAGCTCGTCATCGACCAGCTCTGGCCCGAACTGACCGAGGCGATGTCGTAGAAGCGCTGGGCGTCGAGGCCGAGCTTCTCGGCGAGCGCAAAGGCCTCGCAGGTGGCGACCATCGTCGCGCCGAGGATCATGTTGTTGCAGATCTTGGCGCCCTGCCCCGCGCCGCTGGCGCCGGCATGGATCACCGCCTTGCCCATGTCGGCGAGGAACGGCTCGGCCCGGCCGAAGCCCTGCTCCGTGCCGCCGACCATGAAGGTGAGCGTGCCGGCATTCGCCGCGGCGATCCCACCCGAGACCGGCGCATCGACCGCGATGAGGCCGCGCTCGGTCGCCGCCTGGGCGACACGGCGGGCGGTGTCGACGTCGATCGTCGAGCAGTCGATCAGGATCGCGCCGGGCGCGGCATGATCGAGCAGCACATCGGCATAGGTGGTTTCGACATGCTTGCCGGCGGGCAGCATGGTGATCACCGCCTCGGCACCCTCCACCGCTTCGACCGCGCTGGCGGCAGGCAGGCAACCCGCGGCCTTCGCCTTGTCGAGCGCATCCTGGCTCAGGTCGAAGGCCCGGACGTCATGCCCCTTCTTCGCCAGGTTGGCAGCCATGCCGCCGCCCATATTGCCCAGGCCGATAAATGCTACGCGTGCCACTTGCTTCTCTCCTTGTTCCCCTCCTCCTTGCGGGAGGGGCTAGGGGAGGGCTTGTACCCTTCCCCGGAATTTACAGCCCCTCCCCCGACCCCTCCCGCAAGCGGGAGGGGAGAAGAAGCGCTTACTTCCCCGTCCAGTTCCCCGGGCGCTTCTCGACGAAGGCCGTCATGCCTTCCTTCTGGTCCGCCGTGCCGAACAGCGCGTGGAACAGCCGGCGCTCGAAGGCGACGCCCTGGGCCAGGCTGGTCTCGAAGGCGGCGTTGACCATTTCCTTGTTGGCCAGCACCGCGAGCGGCGCCATGCCGGCGATCGCCTGGGCGGTCTTCACCGCTTCCTCGACCAGCTCCGCGGCGGGCAGGATGCGGCTGACCAGTCCGGCGCGCTCGGCTTCCTCGGCGTCCATCATCCGGCCAGTCAGGCACATCTCCATCGCCTTGGCCTTGCCCACCGCGCGGGTAAGGCGCTGCGAGCCGCCCATGCCGGGCGAGACCGCCAGCTTGATCTCGGGCTGGCCGAACCTGGCGTTGTCGCCCGCCAGGATGAAGTCGCACATCATCGCCAGCTCGCAGCCGCCGCCCAGCGCATAGCCCGACACCGCGGCGATGATCGGCTTGCGGGTGCGGGTGAACACGTCCCAGCCGGCGAAGAAGTCATGGCCGTACATGTCGGCAAAGCCCTGAGCCTGCATCTCCTTGATATCGGCGCCAGCGGCGAACGCCTTCTCGCTGCCGGTGATCACCGCGCAACCCTGCGACGGATCGGCATCGAACGCCTTCATCGCATCGAGCAGCTCGGAGAGGATCTGGCTGTTGAGCGCGTTGAGCGCCTGGGGCCGGTTCAGCGTGACGAGCGTGGCGGCGCCGCGCTGTTCGACGAGGATGGTTTCGTAGCTCATGGGCTTCCTTTCAGGCCGGGGTCCATGCCTCGCCAGCGGGCAGAGGCGCGAAAATCTGGTCGATGCTTTCGTCGCTGACGCCTTCGAGCGTAGCGGGGCTCCATTGCGGGGCATTGTCCTTGTCGACGATCAGCGCGCGGACGCCCTCGATGAAGTCATGGCTCTGCGCGACGCGGCTGCCGATGGCGAATTCCTGCGCCATCTCCTCGGCGAAGCTGGCCCTGGCGCGGCCCTCCAGCACGAGGCGGAGAGAGACCTTCATCGACTGGGGTGACTTGGTGCGCAGCGTGGCGAGCTGGGCGGCGGCCCATTCTCCGCCATCGGCCTCGAGCGCGGCGAACACGCCCTCGACGGTGTCGGCGGCAAAGAGGCGGTCGATATCGGCACGGTGCGCGGCGATACGCGGATCCGGTGCGGTGGTCGATCGCTCGGCAAGGATCGTTTCGACCGAACCGGGATCGGCCAGAATTCCCGCCTTGACGTCTTCCAGCGCCTCGGCCCGGAGATAGTGGCTGGCGAGGCCAAGCGTGAGACACTCGGCACCGTCGAGCCGGTGCCCGGTGAGCGCGAGATACTCGCCCATCCGCCCGGGCAGGCGCGACAGGTACCAGCCGCCACCGACATCGGGGAACAGTCCGATGCCGGTCTCGGGCATGGCGAACCTGGTGTTCTCGGTCGCCACCCGATACCTGGCCGGCTGCGAGATGCCGACGCCACCGCCCATGGTGATGCCGTCCATGAACGCCACCACGGGCTTGGCACAGGTGAACAGCGCGTGGTTGAGCTGATACTCAGTGCGGAAGAAGTCCCGTGCCTCCTGGCCGTCGCCCGCACCGCTCTCGGCGATCATGCGGATGTCGCCGCCCGCGCAGAAGCCCCTGCCCTCGGCATGGTCGATCAGCACGATCTCTATGGCGGGATCGTCGCGCCATGCCGCCAGGGCATCGAGCATCGCCCGGCACATGCCGGTGTTGAGCGCATGGATCGCCTTGGGCCGGTTGAGGCGGATGCGACCGGCCTTGCCTTCCATCTGGATGATGACGTCAGCGTCCATTTCCGTCCTTCATTCGATTGCCCACCCGGACCTGGGACCATAGCCTGGCCGCAACACGAGGGAGATGGATGCCATGACGGGTACCGGCACGACGAAATGGTACAATGCGCACAAGGGCATCGGCTTCATCCGGCCCGACGGAAGCGACGAAGACGTGATCGTCAGTTTCTCGACGCTGCATGCAGCGGGCCTCTCGACGCTCGCCGAGGGCCAGCGCCTCGAATTCGATGCCCGCATGGGCAATCGCGGCCTGGAGGCCTTTTCCATCAGGCTGGCCTGATAGCGACATCACTGGCGGGTGAGCGCCCGGCCGACGATCATCCGCATGACCTGGTTGGTGCCTTCGAGGATCGAGTGGACGCGCAGGTCGCGCCAGAAGCGCTCGATCGGATAGTCCATCAGATAACCATAGCCGCCGTGCAGCTGGAGCGCGCGGTCGACCACCGAGCTGCCGGTATCGGTGGCGAAGCGCTTGGCCATGGCGGCGAACTTGGTCTTGTCCGGCGCGCCGGCCGTCACCTTGGCGGCGGCGAGATAGAGCAGCGCACGGGCGGCCTCCAGCTCGGTAGCCATGTCGGCGAGGACGAACTGGGTGTTCTGGAAGTCGGCGATCGGCTTGCCGAACTGCTGGCGATCCTTGGTGTACTTCACCGCCTCGTCGAGGCAGCGCTGGGCGCCGCCGAGCGAGCAGGCGCCGATGTTGAGGCGGCCGCCGTCGAGGCCCATCATCGCGAAGCGGAAGCCCTCGCCTTCACCGCCGATACGGTTCTCGACTGGCACGCGGACATCCTCGAAGGTCACCTGGCGGGTTGGCTGCGAGTGCCAGCCGAGCTTGCGCTCATTGGCGCCGAAGGAAACGCCGGGCATGTCCTTCTCGATCACCAGGCAGGAGATGCCCTTGGGCCCTTCCTCGCCGGTGCGGACCATGGTGACGTAGATCTCGTTCTCGCCGGCGCCCGAGATGAACTGCTTCGAGCCGTTGACGACATAATGGTCACCGTCCAGCACCGCGCGGGTCTTGAGCGCGGCGGCGTCCGAGCCCGAGCTCGGCTCGGTGAGGCAGTAGCTGGCGATCCGCTCCATCGTGATCAGCGAGGGGAGATACTTGTCCTTCACCGCCTGCGACCCGAAGCTGTCGATCATCCAGCTCGCCATGTTGTGGATCGAGATGAAGGCGCTGGTCGACGGGCAGCCATAGGCCATCGCCTCCATGATCAGCGCCGCCTCGAGCCGGCCGAGGCCGATGCCGCCGCTTTCCTCGGACACGTAGATCGAAGCGAAGCCGAGTTCGGCTGCGGCGCGGATCGTGTCGCGCGGGAAGATGTGCTTCTCGTCCCATTCGGCTGCATGCGGGGTGATCGCATCGGCGGTGAATTTCCGCGCCATCTCCTGGATGGCAAGCTGGTCGTCGGTGAGTTCGAACTGGGTCATTGGGCTTTCTCGTGCAGCACCCGCTCGGCGAAGAGCGGATTGGCGATCTTGAGGTCGTTGCGGTCGTAATAGCGCGGCGCGGGCGGCTTCTTCTCCCACGCCATCTGCTCGCTGAGCGTGCCGTTGGTCCAGGGCACGTCGGGCAGGCTGAGATAGATCGGATCGGCATAGGCCAGGTCGGGGGTGATGATCTCCCACCCGTCACGGCGCAGCGCATCGATCAGGTCGCCGATGAACAGGGCCGCGATGTCGGTCTCGTGGAGCAGCATGACGTGCGCGGGCGAGCGGCCGATCGTCTTCACCGCGAGCTGGTCGGCAAAGTCGGCGGCCTGGACATGGCTTTCGACATAGAGATCGCGCAGGCCCTGCATGTCCATCGGCTTGCCCGCCTTCTTCGCCGCGATGGTGAGGCCCTCGATGTGCCAGTCCGACGCCTCGGCGGTGACATGGCCGTTGCGGATGCCGCGGGCGGCGAGCCCGGCACGGACGGCGGCGACCTTGGCCTTGTCCGGCCCGCCCTCGTCGAGGAAGGGGAAGCGCAGCCAGGCGCGGTGGCCGGGCTGCCTGGCCAGCCAGGCCTCGGCCTTGTCGACCTGGTCGAGGAACTCCTCGGCGGTGACCTTGGACAAATGCGGGTGCAACCAAGTGTGGTTGGCGAGGACGTTGCCCGCGGCGACATAGGCGCGGATGCGGCGCATCGCGGCCTTGCCGGCGGCGCCATTGTCGATCCGGCCGGGATTGAGGAACAGCGCGACCTGGCTGACCCCGCGCGAACGCAGCACCGCGATCAGCTTTGCCGTGCGCTCGTCCTCGCTGAGGAAGGCGCCGGCACCGCGCGGCACATCGTCGAAGCTGAAGGCGATGCGCTTCGCGGCCGCCTGCACCGGCGCCGCTCCGGCGTTCGACACCGGATCGGCACGCACGGCGAGCATCAGCGCGGCGACGAAGAGCAGCAGCCGGATCATCCCTGTTCCCCCATGGCGGACACGCCAACCTACCCGATCCGGGGGCCGCTTGTCCCGCCGCTTGGGGCAGTATGGGCGTCCCGGATCGGCGCGGGGCTCAACCCATCGTCGGGATGATGAAGGCGCTGTCGCCGGTGCCGCCACCATCGGGCCAGCGCTGGGTGACGGTCTTCACCTTGGTCCAGAACTTCACGCCTTCCATGCCGTGCTGGTTGGTGTCGCCGAACGCCGAGCGCTTCCAGCCGCCAAAGGTGTGATAGGCGACCGGCACCGGGATCGGCACGTTGATGCCGACCATGCCGACATTGACGCGCGCGGCGAACTCGCGGGCGGCATGGCCGTTGCGCGTGAAGATGGCGACGCCGTTGCCGTATTGGTGGTCGCTCGGCAGGCGCAGCGCGGTCTCGAAGTCCGGCGCGCGAACGATCTGGAGGACCGGGCCGAAAATCTCTTCCTTGTACGCCTGCATGTCCGGGGTGACGCGGTCGAACAGCGACGGCCCGATGAAGAAGCCCTGCTCATGGCCCTGGAGCTGGAAGCCGCGGCCGTCAACGACGAGCTCGGCGCCTTCGTCGACGCCGGTCTGGATCCAGTTCTCGACCCGCTGCTTGTGCGCGGCGTTCACCACCGGGCCGTAATGCGCCTCGGCATCGGTGGAGACGCCGACCCGCAGCGCCTCGATCGCCGGAATCAGCTTTTCGCGCAGGGCGTCTGCGGTCTTGTCGCCGACGGGGACTACCACGGGAAGCGCCATGCAGCGTTCGCCGGCACTGCCGAACGCGGCGCCGGAGAGATCGGCGACGACCTGGTCGAGATCGGCATCGGGCATGACGATGCCGTGGTTCTTGGCACCGCCCATCGCCTGGACGCGCTTCCCCGCCTCGACGCCGCGGCGATAGACATAGTGCGCAATGTCGGACGAGCCGACGAAGCTGACCGCGCTGATCGCCGGGTGATCGAGGATCGCGTCGACCATCTCCTTGTCGCCGTGCACGACCTGGAGAATGCCCTGCGGCGCGCCGGCCTCGAGCATCAGCTCGGCGAGGCGGACGGGGACCGAGGGATCGCGCTCGGAGGGCTTGAGGATGAAGGCGTTGCCGCAGGCGATGGCGACGCCGAACATCCACATCGGGATCATCGCGGGGAAGTTGAACGGCGTGATGCCCGCGCCGATGCCGAGCGGCTGGCGCATCGAATAGACGTCGATGCCGGGGCCGGCGCCCTGGGTGTACTCGCCCTTGAGGACGTGCGGGATGCCGCAGGCGAACTCGATCACTTCGAGGCCGCGCTGGATGTCGCCCTTGGCGTCGGCGATCACCTTGCCATGCTCGGAGGAGAGCAGGTGCGCCAGCTCGTCCATGTTCTTTTCGACCAGCGCCTTGAAGGCAAACATCACGCGGGCGCGGCGCTGCGGATTGGTCGCGGCCCAGCCGGGCTGGGCGGCCTGGGCGGCGGCGATTGCCTTGTCGAGATCGGCTTGGGTGCCGAGCTGGACCTGGGCCTGGACCTGGCCGGTGTTCGGGTTGAACACCTCACCCTGGCGGGCACCGGCGCCGCCCGAATGGCCGACGATGACATGGTCGATGTTACGCATATCGCTCTCCTGCCGCGGACTCTGCGGCCCGACTCGCTGTGTAATTTAATTACGCACTGGCACAAGAAACGGTCGCTGTCACGCGCCGGTCGTCAGGGTGTGTCAGGCCTTGGCGAAGCCGATCGGCACGGGGAGCAGGCGACCACTCTCATCGCCGATCACCATCACTTCGATCCCGAACGCATCGCGCAGCTTCTGGTGGCCGAGCGCCTCGTTCGCCGGAGCGAAGGCGAGCATGCGGCCCTGGCCGAGCAGGATCACCTCATCGGCTACCCGGGCGGCGAGGACGGGATCGGCCAGGGTGAGGACCACGCCCATCCCCTGCCCCGCCGCGGCGCGCAGCTGGGCGATACGGGCGAACTGGGTGGCCGGATCGAGACCGCTCAGCGGGTCTTCGACGAGCAGCCAGTCCGGGCCGGCGGCGATCGCGGCAGCGAGGTCCGGAGCCTTTGCGAGCAGGCCGCGCCGGGGCTCGACCAATGCGACCGCCTTGGTGCGCTCGGCCCTGGTAAACCGGCCGATCAGCCGGCCGCCGAGGCGGACCTGCCCGGCATCGGCATCCGCCTGGCCAGCGAGCGCGCGCAGCAGCAGCGCCTTGCCCGATCCGGCGGCGCCGAGAATCGCGATCACCCTGCCCGGTTCGAGCTTCGCCTCGACACCCTCCACGACCCGGCGATTGCCGGTGCCGAGGGCCAGATTGTCGATGCCGAACTTCATCCCCCAGCCCTAGGCATCGCCATGTGACAGGGCGGTGACAGCCGGAAGCGCGATTTTCGCCAACAATCGTGCGTAACCCGCGAAAAAATGCGCTTTGTCTCGGTACTGTAACGCTGGGCTAAGCGCGCATTTACCAAGTGCATCCTATCCGGCAGGGCAATGTCCCTCGCCGATCCCCCGCTTGCCCCGCGCGGCACCTGGCTCACCGAGCGCGAGCTCGATCCGCCAATGTTGACGCTCACCGACACGATGTGGCGGGCAGCGGAGATGTTCAGCAGCGATCCGGAACTGCGGCTGGTCGCGATCGTCGACGAGAAGCAGCGCCCGCTCGGCGCGATCTTCGAGAAGGACGTGCGGCGGCTGCTGCTCAACCCCTTTGGCCATGCGCTGATGCGCAACCCCAGCTATGGCGCGGCGGTGTCGCGCTATGTCCGCGCCTGCCCGGTCACCGAGCTGACCGACGATCTCGGCCGGTTGATGGAGGCCTATCGCGCATCGGGCGGCAGCGAGGGGATGATCCTGACGCGGGGCGGCCGGGTGCAGGCGACGGTGAACAACCGCCGGCTCGTCCATCTCGCCGCCGAGCGCGAAGTCGCGACGGCACGCGCCCAGGTGGAGCGGGCGGCGCGGATCGAGGCGGCGAGCAAGCGGTTCGAGGCGCAGGTGGAAGCCCTGTCGCGCGACATGGGCGAGCTCTCGACAGAGCTCGAGACCGGCGCGGAGGCGACGGCGGACCGGGCGAGCGGCCTGGGCGACCGCGCGATCGCGGTGGCGACGGCGGCCTCGCAGACCACCGACAACATGGCCGAGATCGCCGCGCGCGGGCGCGAACTGGCCGGCGCGCTGTCGGGCATCGCCCACAATACCAGCGATGCGCGCCAGGCCGCCGCCGCGGTCTCCCAGCTGGTCGAGACCGGCAGCGAGCGCACGCGCGACCTGCTCCACTCGGCCCAGTCGATTGATTCGGTGATCGGGCTGATCAGCGACATCGCCCGGCAGGTGAATTTGCTCGCCCTCAACGCGACGATCGAGGCGGCGCGCGCAGGCGAGGCCGGGCGCGGCTTCACCGTGGTGGCGAACGAAGTGAAGCAGCTCTCGACCCAGACCGGCATCGCGGCGAACAAGATCACCGCGCATGTCCGCGAAATCCGCGGCGGGATCGACGAGGTGGCCGCCGGGCACAACCGGGTCGAGCTGGCGATCGGCGCGATGGCCACGCTGGCCGATGCCGTGGAAAGCGCGGTGGCCCGGCAGGAAGAAGCGACTCGGACGATCGCCCGCAATGTCGACGAGGCGGTGCATGCCAGCACGGGCATCCAGCGCGACGTGGAGGCGATCGGCGGCACCTCGCGCGACGCATCGGCCCAGGCGCGGGCGATGCGCGAAGTGGCGGGCCGGCTCCATCACGGCGCCGACGCGCTGTCCGACCAGGTCCATGCGTTCCTGGCCGAACTGCGCGTCGCCTGAGCCCGGTACTTCGATCCTCCCCCTGGCGGGGGAGGACCCAGCTCAGCGCGTGAAGCGCAGGTTGATGAAGCCGGTGCGGCCCATCACGTCATAGACGCCGGCCTGCCAGCCCTCGTCGCCGAAATAGGCACCGCCTGCCTCGGCCCCCGGATAGCGCGGCGGCTGGGTGTTGAAGATGTTGCTGAAGCCGCCGCCGATCGAGATGTTCTTCCGGAGCTGATAGGACACGCTCAGATCATGGTAGAAGATCGCGGGCGTCTTGTACGGCCGGTAGAGCTCCTCGGTGATCGTGGTGGTCTGCTTCATCCCTGAGAAGTAGCGCGCGGTCCAGCCGACCCACAGCTTGTCCTTGGCATAGGTGAGCGAGGCCCGGCCCTTGAGCTCGGGGAAGCCGAACACGCCGAAGGTGTTGGTGACGTTGTCGGGATTCTCCGGGTCCGGCGTGTACTTGTTCTCGATCAGGCGGGAGAAGACGCTGTTGATGCCCACCCGGCCGCTGCCGAAGCCGAGATCGGCCAGGTCGAAGGAGTAATCCACCTCGACGTCGACGCCGCTGGTGCGGCGCTGCGACAGGTTGATGTTCTGCTTCACCACCGAAAGGAGGTTGTGCGTCACCGGATCGCGCACGACGAGCGCGCAATAGGGGTTGTTGAGCGTCGGCGCGTCCATGCACTTGTTGATGATCGTCTGCGGCTCGACCGACGAGATCACGTCGCGCATCCGGATGCGGTAATAGTCCACCGTCAGCGTGAAGTTCTTGAGGAAGGTCGGCTGGAACACGGCGCCCAGCGTCAGCGTCTTCGCCTTCTCGACGTTCAGGTCGGGATTGCCCTTCTTGATGACGTCCAGATAGAGCCAATAGTCGTTCTTGTTCGCCGGCATCACCGCGGCGCAATTGGCGGCGGTGTACTGGGTTTTGTCCGCGCGGTTCGGCAGGTTGTAATAATTGCACGGATCGCTGAGCCACTGGCCGCTGATCGACGAGGCGGTGAACACCTCGCTGATGTTCGGCGCACGCACGGCGGTGCCATAGGTCGCGCGGAAGCGCAGGTCCGGCACCGGCGCCCATTGCGCGCCATATTTCTCCGCGGTGGTCTTGCCCGCGGTGGAATAGTCCGCGATCCGCACCGCGCTTTCCACCGACAGGCGATGGATGAACGGCAGGTCCTTCAGCAGCGGCACGCTCAGCTCGCCGAAGATCTCGCTGACATCGATCCGGCCCTTGAGCGGGTTCTCGACCACGCCGTAATCGGGCACGAAGGCGGGGTTGTTCGGGTCATATTCGGCACGCGCGCCGATATTGTTGGCCTCGCTGCGATATTCCGCGCCGAGCGCCACCTGGACCTCACCTCCGGGCAGGTTGAACAGGCCGCCGGTGACATAGCCCGACACCACATATTGCTCGAGCGAGGTCGAGGACTTGCTAGTGTCGTACTGGAGATAGTTCTTCACCGCACTGGTGAGCGGCTTGAACGGATTGAGCGCCACGCAGCGTGGATCGTCGTTGGTCGGATCGGCATCGGCATTGACCGCGCAGATCGCCGTGCCGCCCGGACCCGCCACCGCGTCGAGCGCGCGCATGTAGCGCTCGTTCGAGGTGTTGTTGCGATCCTGGATCGTCTCGGTGGTCTTGCCATAGGAGAAATGCGTCTCCCACGACCAGTCATGCCCGAAGAACAGGCCCGGCAACTCGCCTTCGAAGCCGGTGACGACCTGGTACATCTTGCGCTGATAGTCGGAGCGCGACTTGCCCAGTTCCGGATATTGGCGAACGAAGGTCAACCCGTTGGCGCCGAAGGGCTGGCCGCCATTGGCCGCGATCATCTCCGCGGTGATGAACGGGTTGCCGTCCCAGATCTTGTTGCCGCCGCCTTCGTACCACAGGCCATATTCGCCGTGCGACTTGTTGGTCGCGTAATCGGCCTCGAGAAAGAAGCGGATGCCGTCGGTGAGCTGGTAGCCGAAGGTGCCATGGGTGATGAACCGCTCGTTCGGCACCGACAGCAGCCAGTTGTCGTACCGGCCGCCGAACTCGGATCCGCTGTTGGTCTCGAGGCTGCCGACGACCGAGTTCAGGGTCAGGTCGAGCGAATTGGGCAGGATGCCCGCCGAGCCCAGCCGCGGCGCGCGCATCGTGCCGTCGTCGTTGAACACATAGGGCTTCGAGCCGAGCAGCACGACCGCGCGCGGCGAATAGCTGAAGCTGTGCCGGTCATCGAGGATGGTGTTGATCGTGGTGCCGGCGGGGCGATACCACCAGGGATTGCCATAGCGGGTCGAGGGACGATCCTGGCCGCCGACGACGCCGTTCGACTGGCCGTAATAGGCGAACAGGGTGACGTTGCCCCGGTTCTCGTTGAAGTTGGTTCCCCACAGGACGTCCGCGTCATAGCCCGGCGTGTCGCCATAGGTGGAGTTGGTGTAGCTCACCTTGGCGTCGAGGCCCTTGAAGTCCTTCTTCAGGATGAAGTTGGCGACGCCGGCGACCGCGTCCGCGCCATATTGGGCCGAAGCGCCGCCGGTGATGATCTCGACACGCTCGACCAGGCCGTTGGGGATGGTGCTGATGTCGACGCCCGACGTGCCCGGCGCGCCCGGCACGTGGCGGCGGCCGTTGATCAGGACGAGCGTCCGCTTGCTGCCCAGGCCGCGCAGATCGAGCAGGTTGAGCCCGGGATGGCCGCTGTCGAGCGAATCCTTGTCGCGATTGGCGTTCGAGGTCTGGTCGCTCTGGCTGATCACCAGCGCCGGCATCTGGTTGACGAGATCGGCGATCTGCCGGCTGCCCGAATTGCGGATCGTCTCTGCCGAGATCACCGTGGTCGGCGTGGCACTCGCGGCGCCCTTGTGGCGAATGCGCGTGCCGGTGACGACGATACCCTTGTCTTCGCGGGCCTCTTCCTCGGCCGTAGCCGACTGCCCTCCCCGGTCCTGTGCTTCGGTCGCTCCCGTATCGGCCGAAGCTCCGGTCTGCGCCGAAGCGGCAGGAATGCTCGCGCTTGCCAGGACGAAAGCAAGCGCGCTTACACCGGATAATGAATTGAACTTCTGGATCATATCGTCCCCCTCCAATGCATATCGCCACCGTTGTGGTATACGATATACAGAAGAGACTATCACCAGCGGGCCCGCTGTCTAGAGGCTTTAGCCATCGCGCCTGGCCGGGGATGGCGCGCGGAAGGAACGGCTCGCGCGTCGCGCGTGTCGCAGGTGCACGGGATCGCGGACTCGAACGGCCAGGCGGCAGCTGGGCAGGGAGCGACACAAGGCACCAGCACTGGCGCTCGACCACGCCCCTGCCCGCCTTTCAACTGAATACCGGCCGCCATTCGACATCGAACCGATTCGGTGCTTCGCGGCCAATTGCTGCACTGCACGCGCGACGAACCGTGCCTGCCGGGCTGCAAGCCGTTAAAACCGATATGTTTCTTTTCCTTGACAGGTTGGTCCGTCTAGATACCGTATACGATCATACAGTGAGGTGTTCGAACAAGGCACGATCTGGGGGGAGTAACCATGGGACTGAAAACACGTAAGACCTGCTTCACCGCCGCCAAGGCAATCGCCTTCGCAACCGTTTCTCTGACTGCCCTGGGCGCGACCCAGGCATGGGCCCAGGAAGCCGAGCAACAGGAGAAGCCAGCGGCCGACAAGGCCGAGCAAATCATCGTCGTCGGCATCCGCGGCAGCGTGAATTCCGCCAACAACAAGAAGCGCAAGTCGAAGCAGATCGTGGACTCGGTCGTGGCCGAGGACGTCGGCAAGCTGCCCGACAACAACGTCCCCGAAGCGCTGGCGCGCGTTCCCGGTGTCCAGATCGACCGCGTGCACGGCGAAGGCTCGTCCGTCACGATCCGCGGCCTCTCGGATGTCCAGACCACCATCAACGGCAATGAGGCGAGCTCGGCAGGATCCCGCGCCCTCAACCTCTCGGACATTCCGGCGGAACTGCTCAAGTCGGTCGAGGTCTACAAGACGCGCAGCGCCGACCAGGCCGAAGGCGGCATCGCCGGCACGGTCAATGTCGAGCTTCGCCGCCCGCTGGATCTCAAGAAGGGTCTGACCGTCGCCGGCAGCTTCCGCGAGACCTTCTCGGACATCGGCAACACCAAGAGCCCCTATGCCAGCCTGTTGCTGGCCGAGCGCTTCGACACCGGCATCGGCGAGATGGGCTTCCTGCTCAACGGCTCGTGGACCAAGAACAACTACAACGAGAATTACGTCCAGGCGGAATCGCCGCAGCTGATCGGCTTCTTCACCGGCAGCCCGAGCAACACCGCCCTTCCCGCCAATCTGCGCGACACGATCATTCCCTACGCGGTCACCTATGGTGTCGAATCGGGCTCGATCAAACGGCCTTCGCTGAATGCCTCCTGGCAGTGGCGCGCGAGCGATCGCCTCGATTTCGTGCTCGAGGGATCATATCTCGGCGTCCGCTCGACCCAGTCGCAGGATTACCTCAAGATCCAGACCAACAGCGACCAGGGCTTCTATTCCAACCTGGTCCGCAACTCGGATGGCACGATCCGCTCGGTAACGCTCAACAACGCCAATGGCGTGCCGGGCGGCCCGCTATCGATCTACCAGAAGAGCTCGAGCGACACCTACAACGCCAATTTCGTGACGAACTGGCACAGCGATCACACCAAGATCACCTTCGGAACCCAGTATAACTGGTCCGACACGAACTATTACTTCGTGCAGCATCAGTCGCGCCTCGCCGGAGCGACGAGCATGAATGTCGACTTCAATTCGAACAACGTCCCGGGCGGCGGTCCGTACGTCTCGTTCCCGACGGTCGATATCAACAACCCCGCCAACTACAAGCTGTTCCAGATCCACGATCAGAACGGCAACAACTCGGATACCTTCTTCTCGAGCAACCTCGACCTCACCGTCGACACCAGCGACAAGGGGCTCATCCGGTCGGCGCAGTTCGGCGGGCGTTTCACCAAGCGGACCATGGGCTACACCTATGGCTATCGCGACGCGTTCTTCTTCAACATCCCGACCGCGCCGACGCTCTCGGCCGTCGGCTCGGGGGCGAATATCGGGATGACCACGACCAGCCCCGACCTGCGGGCTGCCGGCGACGTGCCGCGCTGGTATCACTATGACAACGCGGCCTTCTACGACAATTTCGCGGCCGTGCGCAGTTACATGATCGCAAACGGCGCCGATCTGCAGGGCCGCGACTGGACCACGGCGCAGCCCGGCGGCAACGATCCGGGCTCGGGCTACTCGCAGGTCGAGCGGACCTTCGCCGCGTACGGCATGCTCAACTACGCATTCGACATGGGCTTCCCGGTCGATGGCACGCTGGGCCTGCGCTATGCGAATACCTGGGGGCGCAGCTCCAGCACCCAGATCAGCTTCGTGCGCAACGCAGACGGATCGCTGAACTTCACGCCGGTCTACAGCACCGCCTCCAGCGGCGGAAACTATACCGACCTGCTGCCGAGCGCGACGGCGATCCTGCACTTCTCGCCGAAGGTGCAGCTGCGCCTGTCCTATACGCGCAACGTGCAACGCCCCGCCTTCTCGGACCTGCGCGACTTCAAGGAGCTGCGGGACGCGATCGCGAGCCCGACCGGGCCCGTCTATGCCGGCAATCCGGACCTCAAGCCGGTGCAGGAGAATAATTTCGACGCGTCGCTCGAATATTATTTCGGCAAGGGCGGCCTGCTCGCCCTTGGCGGCTTCCTGAAGAACCAGACCGGTTTCATCTATTACACGATGCAGACCGAGTTCGTTCCGGAGGTCAACCGTAACGCCCTGGTCGGCAAGCCGCGCAACGCAGGCCCGGGCAAGATTTTCGGCATCGAGGCCCAGGCCAACACCTTCTTCGACTTCCTGCCCGGCTTCGCGAAGCATTTCGGCATCAACGCGAACTTCACCTATATCCCGGTGAGCCGCCTGCAGCTGTACAAGGACGACAACACCCCCGACGTGCCGGGCATCTTCGATGCGCCCTTCACCTCGAAATATTCGGGGAACGTCGCCCTCTATTATGACACGCCGGTATTCAGCGCCCGCGTGGCCTATAACTACCGCTCGAAGTACAAGACCAACGTCGACTACGTGAACCCGGGCTATTCGGTGTACATGAAGGAGACGTCGCGCCTCGACGCGGCGGTCAACTACACACCGTTCAAGTTCATCACGCTCAGCGTGGAAGCCACCAACCTGCTCCACAACAACGCCAACACCTATTTCGGTGCCTTCGGGGCGCTGCCGGGTGGCGTGCGCGAGCAGGCTCGCACCATCCAGACGAGCGCTCGCTTCCGTTTCTGACATCCCTTCCTGGGGTCAACTTCGACGGGTCGCGGCCATGCCGCGGCCCGTTTTCTTTTGCGGGCCGACACGCCGCTCCACCGCCCGGAGTGCGGCAGCAAGGACACAGGTTTCCACGATCGGATTTAATATCGTATATTATATTTGACAGCGTGCTCTGTGCATGATGCAATCCAGACACAAATTAAAACTCTGACTGGAGAGACGGCCATGACGACTCGTGCACATCGCAGGAGCGGCAGTCGGTTGGCATTGAGCGCGCTGCTCGGATCGCTGCTGTCGACGACCGCTTACGCCCAGGTTGCCACCACCCCGGACGCCGCGGCGCCGGAGACCACCGAAGCCGCCACATCGGACAGCGCGATCACGGTTACGGGCACCCGCATCCGCCGCCCCGACCTGCAGAGCAACAGCCCGTTGACGATGGTCGGTAGCGAGGAAATCCGGAACCAGGGCGCAACTGCGGTCGAGAGCGTGCTCAACCGGCTTCCGCAATTCACCGCCGACGCCAACGACAATGTCTCGAACGGCTCGGACGGCACCGCGAACATCAACCTGCGCAACCTCGGCTCGAACCGGGTGCTGACCCTGATCAACGGCCAGCGCATGCTGCCGTCGCAGGCGGTGGACATCAATTTCGTGCCGTCCGCGCTGATCGAGCGGATCGACGTGGTGACCGGCGGCGCCTCCGCCGTCTATGGCTCCGACGCGCTCTCTGGCGTCGTCAACTTCATCCTGCGCGACCATCTCGACGGCTTCCGCCTCGATGCCCAGGCCGGCTTTACCCAGCACAACAACAACAATCGCGACGTCCGTTCGATCATCGCCAACCAGAAGTACGATGTGCCGCCGACCAGCGTGGTCGATGGTGGCAAGCAGGACATCAACGCGGCGTTCGGCAAGAACTTCGCGGGTGGCCGCGGCAACATCACCGTCTATGGCGGCTATCGCCACGCCGATCCCGTGCTCCAGTCGAGCCGCGACGTCTCGGCCTGCGCGCTGCAAGCCGCCGATGCGCCCGGCACCCGGCTGAACTGCGGCGGATCGAGCAACACGCCGTTCGGCAGCTTCACCCCGCTGGGCGGCCCCAACCAGGGCGTGAGCCTGACCAATTCGCGCGACGGCACCAAGACCTGGGTGCCCTATGATTCGACCTATGCGTACAACTACGCGCCGACCAACTATTTCCAGCGCTCGGACGAGCGCTACACCGCCGGTGCCTTCGCCAAGTTCAAGTTCGCACCCGAAGCCGAGCTCTATGGCAGCTTCATGTACATGAACGACCATACTTTCTCGCAGGCGGCGCCTTCGGCACTGTTCCTCGGGACGCCGTTCACGCTGCCGTGCAACCAGCCGCTGATGAGCGCGAGCCAGCTGGCGGCACTGTGCGGCGCTGCGGCCGGCACCGCCGCGACGCAGGACACGCTGATCGGCTACCGCCTGGGCGGCAACGGCACGCTGCCGCGCCGCGACGACCTGCGCCACAAGGACTATCGCTACACCGCCGGCCTGCGCGGCGATATCGGCCACGGCTTCAGCTACGACGCGACCTTTGTCCGCTCGCTCGTCCGCTACGACGAGACCTATATGAACAACGTGGACAACGCCAAGGCGCAGCGCGCGCTCGACGTCGTCCTCGTCAACGGCACGCCGACCTGCCGCTCGGTGGTCAACGGCACCGATCCGGACTGCAAGCCGATCAACGTGTTCCAGGCCAACGGCCTGACCGGCGACCAGGCCTCCTATCTCTACAGCCCGAGCAAGACCGGCGCCCGCAACACCCAGACGATCTACAATCTGAGCGTCAACGGCGACCTTGGCACCTTCGGCATCCGCAGCCCCTGGGCCGAGAACGGCGCCGCCGTGGCGTTCGGCTTCGAGCATCGCAAGGAAACGCTGCGCTTCACCGCAGACGATATCGCCGAACAGGGCGGTGCGACGGACTCCGACGGCACGATCAGCGTGGTCGAAGGGTTCGGCGAGCTCGAAGTGCCGCTACTCCAGAACCTGCCTTTCGCGCACGCACTGACGCTGAACGGCGGCGCGCGCTACTCGTCCTATACCAACAAGCAGAACTCGACCGGGCTCGGCTCCAAGTACAACGCCTTCACCTACAAGGGCGAGCTGACCTGGGCGCCGATCCGCGACGTGCGCCTGCGCGCCAGCTACAACCACGCCATCCGCGCACCCAACATCGGCGAGCTGTTCGCCTCGCGCTCGATCGGCAATGTCGCGGCGCAGGATCCCTGCTCGGGCGCAACGCCGACCGCGACCGCGGCCGTGTGCGCGCTCACCGGCGTGACGGCGGCGCAATATGGCCGGATCATCGCCTGCCCGTCGGACGTCTGCTCGGCACAGGGTGGCGGCAATCTCGCGCTGAAGCCGGAACAGGGCGACACCTGGACGCTCGGCATGGTCATCACGCCGCGGATCGTCCGCAACCTCTCGCTCTCGGTCGACTATTACAACATCAAGGTGAAGAACTACATCTCCACCGTCGATCCGTCGCTGACGATCAGCCAGTGCGTCGCCACCAGCGATCCCTATTATTGCAGCCTGTTCAAGCGTGATCCGCGCTCGGGCGCGATCTTCGGCACCGACGGCTACATCATCTCGACCACGCTCAACACCGGCTATCTGAAGACCTCGGGCATCGACGTCACCGCCGATTACATGCTGGGCATCGGTTCGCTCGGCAAGCTGAGCTTCAACATGGTCGGCACCTGGCTGGCCGAGCAGGTTTCCGAGCCGCTGCCGGGCCTGGGCAACTACGATTGCAAGGGCCAGTTCGGCTATACCTGCGGCCAGCCCTCGCCCGAATGGCGCCATGTCCTCCGCACGACCTGGCAGCTGCCGGAAAGCGCCTCGGTCTCGCTCGCCTGGCGCTATTATGGCGGCACGACGCTCTCCAGCCTGTCGAGCAATTCGTTCCTGTCCGGAACGCCGAGCGTGGTGAACGCCAAGATCCCGGCCTATAACTATTTCGACCTCACCGTCGGCTTCTCGGTGACCGACCGGTTCCAGTTCCGCGCCGGCGTCAACAACCTGCTCGACAAGGATCCCCCCGCGATCGCCGCGGGCATCCTATCGGCCTTCGGTAACGGCAATACCTATCCCGGCATCTACGATCCGCTCGGCCGCACGATTTTCTTCGGCACGACGATCAACTTCTGACGGGTTCGACCCTAACATCGCGGCTCCGGAACCCCTGGTTTCCGGAGCCGCATTGTTTTTCCAAACGCAGCCCATGGCTGGCCGGGAGCTACCGCATGATCCACCGTTCGCTCCTCTTCGCGTCCGTGGCGATGCTCGCCGCGCCGGCACTCGCCCAGACCGCCACGCCCGCGGAATGGGAGCGGCCCGAGGTCATCCGCGAAGGCGCGCGGCCGATGCACGCCACCTTCGCCGGGTTCGATACCCGTGCCGGTGCGCTGCGCGGCGATGTGCGCCGATCGCGATACCATCTGTCGCTGGACGGCGCGTGGAAACTCAAGCTGTCGCCCACCCCGGAAAGCCGGCCGATCGGTTTCGAGCAGGCGGGCTTCGACGTCTCCGCCTGGGGAACGATGCAGGTGCCCGGCATCCTCCAGGCCAGCGGCCATGGCGGCCCGGTGTTCGTCGGCAGCGGCTATCCCTTCCCGCGCAACCAGCCCTGGATCGATCACAGCTTCAACGAAGTGGCGTCGTACCGGCGCGACTTCGTCGTGCCCGCGCATTTCACCGGGCGCCGGCTGCTGCTCAACATCGGCGCGGCGGGCGCGGCCTATTATCTCTGGGTCAACGGCAAGCGGATCGGCTATTCGGAGGACTCCAAGCTTCCCGCCGAGTTCGACATCACCACCGCCGCCCGGCCGGGGCACAACACTATCGCCATCGAACTCTATCGCTATGCCGATGGCAGCTATCTCGAGGACCAGGACTTCTGGCGGGTCAACGGGATCGAGCGCAACGTGACGCTCTACGCGGCGCCGCAGACGCATATCCGCGACCTCGACATCCGCGCCGGGCTGGATCGCAGCTATCGCGACGGCCTGCTCAACCTGGCGATCGCCACCGAGGGCACCGCGGCGGTCCGCGCGCGCGTCACCCTGCTCGATCGCGGACGGACGGTGCTGACCCGCGAGGGGCGTCCTGACGGCGAAGGCGCCTTGCGGATCGAGGGCATGGTCCCGAGCGTGCGCCAATGGAGCGCGGAGGATCCCGCGCTCTACACGCTGCTCGTCGAGCTGCTCGATGCCAAGGGCAAGCTGATCGAGGCGACCAGCAGCCGGATCGGCTTCCGCACCGTGGAGATCGTCCAGGGCGAGCTGCGCGTAAACGGGCGGCGCGTGATGATCCGCGGGGTCAACCGGCACGAGCATGATCCGCACACCGTCCGCATCGTCTCCGACGCGACGCTGCGGCGCGACCTCGAGCTGATGAAGGCGGCGAACGTCAACGCGGTGCGCCTCTCGCACTATCCGAACGACGAGCGGATCTATGCGCTGGCGGACGAGATCGGCCTGTACCTGATGGACGAGGCGAATATCGAGAGCCATGGCTATCTCAGCCTGTCGCAGGAGCATGGCAACGCGCCCGAGTATCTACTCGGCACCAAGCCCGAATGGCGCGCCGCGCATCTCGACCGGGTCAGCCGCATGGTGGAGCGCGACAAGAACCACCCGTCGATCCTCTTCTGGTCGCTGGGCAACGAGACCGGGATCGGGCCGAATTTCGAGGCTGCGGCGAAATGGGTGAAGGCGCGCGATCCCAGCCGGCTGGTGAGCTTCCTCGGCTGGAGCATGAGCGGCTGGCGCCACCCGGTGAACGCCTATGTCGACATCTTCGCGCCGATGTACGACGATATCGAGAAGCTGGTCGATTATGCCGAGCGGCCCGAATTCACCCAGCCGCTGATCCTGTGCGAATATGCCCATGCGATGGGCAACAGCCTGGGCAATTTCCAGGATTATTGGGACGTCATCCGCGCCCATCGCAAGCTGCACGGCGGCTTCGTGTGGGACTGGGTCGACCAGACGCTGATCCGCAAGGATGCCGAGGGACGAAGCTACTGGGCGCAGGGGCCCGATTTCGAGAACAAGGGCGGCGACGACAGCCCGGTCGGCGACGGCGTGATCCAGTCGGACCGCACGCCCGATCCCGAATATTTCGAGTTGGCCAAGGTCTATTCCCCGATCGTCTTCGCGCAGCAGCGGCCGGGCTTCGTCGTGGTCAACCGCCACGACCATATCGACCTGTCCCGCTTCACCCTAGACTGGCAGATGCTCGAGGACGGCGTGGAAGTGGCACATGGCGCGATCCCCACGCCGCAGGTCGGACCCGGCGAGCAGGCCTCGCTCGAACTCAGGCCGCCTTCGGCACACACGCCGGGCGCCGAGCGCATCCTGGTGCTGCGGGCCCGGGCCAAGGCGGGAGCCATTCCGCTGGTCCCGGCCGGGCAGGTGGTCGGCTGGGAACAGTTCACGCTATCCGAGCCGCGCGCCCTCCCCGCCCCCGCATCGCTCGTGGCACCGGCCGATGGCGGCGAGGTACTACGCCTCGCCTCGGCCAATGCGGTGCTCGAGATCGACAAGGCGACCGGCCTGGTTCGCCGCTATGCGCGTGACGGGAAGATGCTGCTCAGCGGCGGCGCGCCCGATTTCTGGCGTGCTCCGACCGACAACGACATCGGTATCGGCATCCCCAAGTCGCATGCCGCCTGGCAGCAGTTCAGCACCAGTCGCCGCCTCGACGCGCTCCGCATCGACGGAAATGCGATCGTCGTCACGCACGACATGGGCGTGGGCTCGGTGAAGTTCGAGACGCGCTGGACGATGGACGCCGGCGGCACGGTGCGGGTCGACGCGGCCTTCACTCCGCTGCGCGACGACCTGCCCGATCCGCCGCGGGTCGGCCTCGCCTTCCGCACCCCGGCGGCGCTCGACCATGTCCGCTGGTACGGCCGGGGACCGCACGAGACCTATGTGGATCGCAAGACCAGCGGGCTCATCGCGCGCTGGCAGGGCCTGCTCGCCGATCAGTATCACGATTATGCCCGGCCGCAGGAAAGCGGCACCAAGCAGGACGTCCGCTGGTTCGAGATCGACGACGCACGCGGCACTGGCCTGCGGCTGATCGGGGACCGGCCGCTGGCAATCAACGCGCTGGCCTTCCCCTATGCCGACTTGATGCCCAAGCCGCCGGGCAAGGCGCACAGCTCGGACATCCGCCCGCATGGCGAGGGCACGCTGCTGGTCGATGCCGCCCAGTCGGGCGTGGGCGGCGACACGGGCTGGAGCCTGGATGGCAGGCCGCACGTCAAATATCGCATACCGCTCGCGCCGATCCGCTGGACGTTCACGCTGGGGCCGGCGGGCTGATAGGGAGCCGGCGGCTCCCTATTTCCCCTCGACCCGCAGCATCACCACGCCGTGCGACGGCACGTCGAAGTTCAGCGCATCGGCGGAAACCGCAGCGCCCGTCCAGAGATTGCGCACGGCGCCGATCGTGGAGAAGCCTGCATCGCCCGCCGTCGCGGTCATCCGCGCGGCAGCGTCGCCGCGGTTGAACAGCGCCAGCGCCACCGAGCCGTCGGCCAGCGGCTTGCTCCAGACCTCGAGCGTGCCTTCCTTGCGCACCGCCTTGCCCTGGACGCCGCGCGCGTCCTGGTCGACCGCGATCACCTCGCGATTCTCGAGCAGCTTGAGCATGGCTGGCGGAGTCTGGCGCAGGTCGTGGCCCATCAGCAGCGGCGCCGCCGACATCGCCCATAGCGTCATGTGCGTGCGATATTCGTCCTCGGACATGCCGCCATTGCCGATCTCCAGCATGTCGGGATCGTTGAAGCCGTTGGGGCCGGCATATTGGGGCTTGCCGTTCTTGTCGAAACCGATCTGCGCCATCGTCTTGTAGTCGTCAGTGATGTCGCCGGTGGTCCGCCACAGATGGCCGCCGACCAGCCGTCCCCAGCTGCCGACGTCGAACCGGCCATATTCGCACAGCGAGAAGATGATCGGCCGGCCGGTGGCCTCCAGCGCCGCGCCCATCTCGGCATAGCTGCGCTTCACCGTGTCGGCACTGTCGTAGAAATATTCGCCCGAGCACAGGTCGTACTTCAGATAGTCGAAGCCCCAGTCGGCATAGCTCTGCGCATCCTGGCGGACATGGCCGTAGCTGCCCTCATAGCCGGCGCAGGTGCGCGGCCCCTGCGAGCTGTAGATGCCGATCTTCAGCCCCCTGGCGTGCACATAGTCGGTGAGCGCCTTCATGTCGGGGAACTTGGCGTTCGGGCGGATGCGGCCGTCCGCATCGCGGGTGCTCTGCCAGCCATCGTCGATGTTGATGTAGCGATAGCCGGCGTCGCGCAACCCGGTCGAGACCATCGCATCCGCCATGGCGCGGATCGTCGCGTCATCGATCTTCTCGCCGAACTTGTTCCAGCTGCTCCAGCCCATCGGCGGAGTCGGCGCGAGCGGAAGCTGCTCCACTTCCTTCCAGGCCGGCAGCGTCTGGGCGCGGAAGGCGCGTGCCTCCGCCTCGCGGACCGTACCGCGGCGGCCGCCCTCGGCGATGTCCGAGAACCACATCTTGCCGCCGAGCTGGACGCCCTTGGCCGTGCGACGCAGCGTCCAGGTCTGCACCGGATGCTCGCGATCGTTGAGGTTCTTCACTTCGAAGGTCAGCACGCCCTTGTCGAGCCGGGCATTCTGCATCGTCACCGGACCGTACCACAAAGTGGTCACGGCACCGGTGATCCGCGCGCCCTCGCTGGCCACCTGGACCATGGTCACGCCGGGCCGGGGATCGGCATGGTCGAAGATCCAGACCCCGTCATACGGGGTCTTCGCCAGCGCCATGCCGGTGGGGGTCAGCGATGTCGCGAGGGCGAGCGCCCACAGCTTGCGGCTCATGATGCAGTTCCTTGTCGAGGGGCGCTCAGGCGGCCGCGTTGCGGCGCACGATGCTGGTACGCCGGCCAAAGGCGAAATAGACGATCAGCCCGATCGCGTTCCACAGCACGCAATAGGTCAGCGTCGAACTCGGCAGGCTGAACAGCAGGTAGACGCAGCCCAGGATCGCCAGCGTGCCGACCACATAGGGCGCCGGGCAGCGGAACAGCCGCGGCATTTCCGGCGCGGTGCGGCGCAGCACCATCATCGATGCGCCGACCGCGATGAACGCGATCAGCGTGCCGGCATTGGCGAGCTCGGCGATCTTGTCGAGCGGGAACAGCCCGGCGACCACCGCGATGCCGACACCGGTCAGCAGGGTGATGAGCGTCGGCGCGCCGGTGCGCGGCGAGACCGCAGCCAGGCGGCGCGGCAGCAGCCCATCGCGCGCCATCACGAAGAAGATGCGGCTCTGCCCGTACATCATCACCAGGATGACCGAGGGCAGCGCGATCACCGCGGCGAGCGCGATCAGGTGGCCGGCGAGCGGTTGGCCCAGGCTGCGCAGCACCAGCGCGAGCGGCTCGGGCGAGTTGGCGAGCTGCTGGAAGGGCAGTGCGCCAACCGCGGCGATCGCCACCGCCATGTAGATCGCGGTGCACACCAGCATCGAGCCGACGATGCCGATGGTCAGGTCGCGGCCCGGCTTCTTGGCTTCCTCGGCCGAGGTCGCGACGGCATCGAAGCCGTAGAATGCGAAGAACACGATCGCGGCGGCGGCCATCACGCCGCGCTTCTCGCCACCCAGCTCGGTCGAGCCGAAGCCATAGGGCATGAAGGGATGGAGATTGTCGGCATTGAACGCCGGCAGCGCGAAGGTGACGAACACAGCGAGCGCGACCAGCTTGATGATCACCAGGATGATGTTGAGCGTGGCACTCTCGCGCGTGCCGGCGATCAGCATGCCCATGACGGTCAGCGCCACCGCGACGGCCGGCAGATTGACGATGCCGCCGCCATGCGGCCCGACGAGCAGGGCCGCAGGCAAATGTATCCCCGCCGACTGTATCCAGCCGACCAGATAGCCCGACCAGCCGACCGCGACGGTGGAGCAGGCGAGCGAATATTCGAGGACGAGACTCCAGCCGACGATCCAGGCGATGGTCTCGCCCAGCGCGGCATAGCTGAAGGTATAGGCGCTGCCGGCGGCCGGGATCATCGTCGCCAGCTCGGCATAGGCAAGTGCTGCGCAGGCGCAGACCGCACCGGCAATGGCGAAGGCGAGGATCACGGCCGGGCCGGCCCGTTCGGCGCCCACGCCGGTCAGCGTGTAGATGCCGGTGCCGACGATCGCGCCGACCCCCAGCGCGATCAGGTGCGGCCAGCTCAGCGTTTTGGCCAGTGCGTGGCCCTCCGCATGCTGCGTGACGGATGCTAGCGACTTGCGTGGGCCAAACATGGCGATTCCCCCTCGTTCTATCGTTATCGTGTCATGCCCCCGAGCCGAACTGCAGCCGCAGATCGTCGAGCGTGCGCTGAAGATGCTCGGTCAACATCGACACGAGCTTGTCGGTATCGCGGGCGATCCAGGCATCGAGCAGCTCGCGATGCTCCGCATGCGCACGCGTTTCGCGGCCGGCGGGCTGGAGATGCGCGATGACATAGCGTTCAGCCAGGATGGAAAGGCGCTCGATCAGCTGCGTGGTCAGCAGCCGCCCGCCCGGGCGCACCAATGCAGTGTGGAAGTCGCGGTTGCAGACCGCCACTTCGGCAAGATTGGTCGCGGCGGCGCCGTCGAGCCGCTGGAATGCCTCGATGACCATTTCATGGTCCGCCTCGGTCGCCCGCTCGGCGGCGAAGGCCGCGGCGCGGGGCTCGATGCTGATCCGCAGCGCGTAGATTTCCTCCACCCGGTCGGCGGACATCGGCTGGACGAAATAGCCGCGATTGGCGTGGCTGGTCAGCAGGCCTTCATGCTCGAGACGCGCCAGCGCCTCGCGCAGCGGGATCTTGCTTACCCCCAGCTCGGTGGCGAGCGCGTCCTGGCGGATCGGCGCATTGTCGACGAGGCGGCCGGTGACGATCTGCTCGCGCACGATCTCGAACACTCGTTCCGCCAGCGTCCGCACGACGATGCCGCTCGTTCCCCGCCCGTCGCGACGCGGGCCTGCTTCGCCGGGGACCGAACTCATACGCGTCACTTTACCTGGAAACCTTCCCAGAACGGGTCTGCGCGATCGATCCAGATCGTGTTGAAGCCGGTGGCGATGGCCGAGCCTTCGATCGAGGGAATGATCGCCTTCTGCTCGCCGAGCGACGTTTCCGCCTCGACCCGGCCGATGAAGCGGCTGCCGATATAGCTTTCATGGACGAAGCGGTCGCCGACTTTGAGCACGCCCTTGTCGAACAGATGGGCCAGGCGCGCCGAGGTGCCGGTGCCGCACGGACTGCGATCGATCGCCTTGTCGCCATAGAAGACCGCGTTGCGGCCATCGGCGCCCTCGCCCTTGGGCTTGTCGGCCCAGAGGATGTGGCTGACGCCGCGAATGGTCGAATCGAGCGGGTGGACCGGCTCGAACTTGGCGCGCACCGCTTCGCGGATACGGCCGCTCAGATCGATGATCCGCGACGCACCGAGATCGTCCAGGCCGGTATAGCGGCCCTGCGGCTCGATGATCGCGTAGTAATTGCCGCCATAGGAAACGTCGATCGACAGCGGGCCGATGCCCTCGACATCGACTTCGATCCCCTTGGCCGCGACATAGGCCGGAACGTTGACGATCCGGACCGCAGTGACCTTGTCGCCTTCCTGGGTGTAGGCGATGTCGATCACGCCGGCGGGCACTTCGACCTTGAGCTTGCCGGGCGTGGCAGGCTGGATCAGGCCATGCTCAAGCCCGAAGGTGATTATGCCGATCGTGCCATGCCCGCACATCGGCAGGCAGCCCGAGGTCTCGATGAACAGGATGCCGATGTCGCACTCCGCCTGGGTCGGCGGATAGAGGAATCCGCCGGACATCATGTCGTGCCCGCGGGGCTCGAAGCAGAGTCCGGTGCGGATCCAGTCGAAACGGGTTAGGAAATCCTGGCGCCGTTCCGACATTGATCCTCCCTTTAGCAGCGGGGCGCCGCCGGCGACCAGGCGAACCGGGTTACCTGCGGTATGCCCGTCGATGCAGAAGAAGGTGTGGCGCATCCCGGGCTCAGGCCGCCTTAGCGACGCCGAGCGTCGGGCGGGTGGCGGCGGCCTTCTCGACCATCGCGATCACTTCCGCACGGCGCGCGCCTTCCAGCGGGTAGCGCGGCGGCAGCACGCGCTCCGAACCGCGGCCCATCACCTGCTCGGCCAGCTTGATCGACTGGACGAGGTCATGCTCGGCATCGAGATGGAGGAGCGGCATGAACCAGCGATAGATTTCAAGCGCCTTGGCATAGTCGCCACGCTCGAACGCCGCGACCAGCTCGACCGACTCCTTCGGGAAGGCGTTGGTGAGGCCCGAGACCCAGCCCTGCGCACCGAGGAACAGGCCCTCGAGTGCCACATCGTCCAGGCCGGCGAACAGCACGTAGCGGTCACCAAAGGCATTGCGGAAATCGGTGAAGCGGCGCGTGTCCGGCGCCGATTCCTTGACCGCGACGATGTTCTCGACACCGCGGAGCGCTTCGAGCACTTCCTGGTCGATCACCGTGCGATAGGCCGGCGGGTTGTTGTAGAGCATGATCGGCAGCGCTGTCTTCTCGGCCACGCCCTTGAAGTGCGCGACCAGCTCGGCAGCCTTGGGCACATAGACCATCGGCGGCAGCAGCATCAGGCCGTCGGCGCCGGCCTTCTCGGCCGCCTGCGCATAGCGCGCCGCGCGGCGCGTGTCATATTCCGAAACGCCGGTGATCACCGGAACGCGGCCATCCACCACCTCGACGATTGCCGAGAGCACGCTGACCTTTTCTTCATATTCGAGCGAATTATTCTCGCCCACCGTACCGAGCGCGATTACTCCGGTAACGCCGTCGCGGACCAGATCGTCCACAACCCGCTGCGTGTCGGCGAGATCAATCGAGAGATCCTCGCGCAGCTGCGTCGTCACCGCAGGAAAAACACCCTTCCATCCGATCGTCATCACTTACCCCAATCCTTGAAGTCGGATAACGTATACGATACTGGTTTGTGCGTTGCAAGAGGTTGAGCGTGAAGAGCATTACTATCGTCGGGGGCGGAATCGTCGGCCTCTCCTGTGCTTCGGCACTGTTGCGCGCGGGGCATCGGGTGGTGGTGCTCGAGGCTTCGCACGCCCGCAATGCGGCATCCTGGGGCAATGCCGGCCATATCGCGACCGAGCAGGTGGCGCCGCTCGCCTCGGTCGCGTCGCTGAAATCGGCCTGGCGCCGTCGCTTCGCCGCGGGCGGTGCGCTCGATCTGCCGCTCACTGCGATCGGCGAGTGGCTGCCCTTCGCGATGCGATTCATGCTGTCCGCCCGACCCAGCCGGTTCGAGGCGGGTAGCGCGGCGCTGCGCACCTTGCTCGCCGAAGCGATGCCGGCATGGCAGCGCGCGCCCTGGGCCACTCCAGAGCTGGTGAAAGTGGACGGACATCTCGTCGCCTGGGAAACGGACGCGTCCGCCGCATCGGGCGAGCGTTCCTGGACTTGCGCCGATACCGGAACGGCGAGCGTCCACGATGCCGGGTCGGAGGACCTGGCCGCGCTGCGTACGCTGAGCCGCGTGCCCATAGCGGGTGCAGTGCGGTTCGAGGGCACCGGGCAGATCACCGATCTCGACCGGCTCGCGCATGCGCTCGAGGAAGAGATATTGGCGCTGGGCGGCGTGATCGTCCACGAGCCCGGCGCGATCACGGTCCGTGACGGCAAAGCAGAGGTCCCCGGGCATGACGGCGACCTGGTGCTCGTCGCTGCCGGCGCGCGCAGCCGGGCGCTGGTCGAGCCCGCCGGCCACCGCGCCCCGATCATCGCCGAGCGCGGCTATCACATCCGCGCGCAGGTGCGCGACTGGCCGATCCCCGTGCCGGTGGTGTTCGAGGATCGCTCGATGATCGTCACGCCCTATGGCGACACCGTGCAGGCGGCGAGCTTCGTCGAGCTGGGCGAGATCGATGCGCCGGCCGATCCGCGCAAATGGGAGCGGCTCGAGGCCCATGTCGCCGAACTCGGCCTGCCGATGCACGGCCCGTTCACCCGCTGGATGGGTGCCCGCCCCACTTTGCCCGACTATCTCCCGGCGATCGGGCGGTCGCGCCGGGTACCCAATCTGCTCTATGCCTTCGGCCACCAGCATCTGGGGCTCACCCTGGCGCCGATCACCGCCGAACTGGTGACGGCCCTGGCCGGCGAGACCGAGCCCCATATCGACATCACGCCGTTCGACCTCGAGCGATTCGGCGGCAAAGGAGGACGCAAATGACCATCGGTGGATCGACGATCGAAGCGGAGCTGGCCGCGCTCGCGACCTGGGCCGCGCCGGCACCGCGCATCACCGTCGAGGAGCGCCTCACTCGCATCGAGCGCGCACGCGAGCGGCTAGACGCGATCGGCGCCGACGCCGTGCTGGTGAACGCGGGCCCGAGCCTGCGCTATTTCACCGGCGTCGCCTGGTCGCCGACCGAGCGGCTGGTGGCATTGCTGCTGCCCCGCAACGGCCGGCCGCTGGTCATCTGCCCGGCCTTCGAGCGCGGCTCGCTGGAGGCCGAGCTGGTCGTCGATGCCGACCTGCTGCTCTGGCAGGAGGACGAGAACCCGATCGACCTTATCGTGGACGCCCTGCCCCGCGACTCGGTCCTCGCGATCGACCCGCTGCTCCCCTTCCTGTGGTCCGAGCAGCTTCGCACCGCGTTCCGCCCCGTCTCCGGCGCACCGGTGATCGACGCGCTGCGCATGATCAAGTCGCCGACCGAGCTCGCGCTGATGCAGCAGGCCAAGTCGATGACGCTGGAGGTGCACCGCCGCGCCGCGCGCATCCTGGCGCCGGGGATGCACGCCAGCACGGTCAAGGACTTCATCAACAAGGCGCACCGCGCGCTCGGCGCCGCCGGGTCGACCTTCTGCGCGGTCCAGTTCGGCACCGCGACCGCCTATCCGCACGGCCTGCCCTTCGACCAGGCGCTCGAGGAAGACCAACTCGTGCTGATCGACACCGGCTGCACGGTCGACGGCTATCACTCGGACATCACCCGCACCTATGGCTTCGGCCGGGTCGAGGACGAAGTCCGCGCGACCTGGGCGCTGGAGAAGGAAGCCCAGGCCGCCGCGTTCGACGCGTGCCGGCCCGGAGAATCATGCGAGAGCGTGGACTATGCCGCCCGCGCGGTGCTCGAACGCGGCGGCCTGGGCCCGGACTATCGCCTGCCCGGCCTGCCGCACCGCACCGGCCACGGCATCGGCCTGGCGATCCACGAGCCCGCCTATCTGGTGCGCGGCGACCGCACGCCGCTGGCCCCGGGCATGTGCTTCTCGAACGAGCCGATGATCGTCGTGCCCGATCGCTACGGCATCCGCCTGGAGGATCACATGTACGTCACCGACACCGGCGCGGCCTGGTTCACCGAGCCCCAGGTCGCGATCGACCGGCCCTTCGCCTGAGGCCTTGCGGACGTCTGTTCCCCGGCGAAGGCCGGGGAACAGCTGACTTTCCTGTCGTTACTTGCCGCAGGCCGCCGGAGCGCTGGCCGGCGCGGAGACGGGCTTCCGGGCAGCCGGCGCCAGCGCTTCCCATTCCTGCACGCCGACCCCGGCATAGGTACCGCCCGCACTCGACGCATCGAACACCGCGCGCAGGCAGCGCGTGGTCACCGGTGCGAAGCGCACGTCCTGGAACGCACCCGGCGTCGTGCCATAGCCGCTCACGCCCGGCACCGGCTTCCAGCCATTGCTCCAATATTCGAGGTGCCAGGCCGCGGGCGGGGCGACACCGACGCCCGATCCCGCCGGCTGGTCGGCGAAGAAATAGATGCGCGAGCCGCTGAGCGTCACCGGCTTGTCCCACCAATACTCGATCCACGGCTGTTTCGGGTTGTTGCCGTTCCAGGTGCCCCACATCTCTGGCGGCAGCGGATTTGCGCGCACCTTGCCGTCGTTGATCGCGGCGATCCAATATTGCAGCGGCACCTGGTTCGACGACGACGCCCAGGCCGATCCCGCCACATTGCGGGTCGCCGGCGGCGCGGGCTGCGGCGCGCGGGTCGGCACCACCGGCCGGATCGCCGCAGGCGAGACGCTGTCGTCCCATTCGACCCGGTCGATCGCGACGCTGCGGCGGAAATGCCCGCCGCCCACCGCATCGGCGGTGTGGTAGGCCATGTACCACTTGCCCTTGAACTCGACGATTCCGGCATGCGAGGTCGTCGAGGATACCGGGCGCAGCGCGACGCCGCGATAGGTCCACGGCCCCAGCGGCGAGGTCGCCGTGCCCCAGGCCTGGCAGGCATGATAGACCGCCGGCGTGCAGGCGCTGTCGGGGCCTGCCTTGTTGCCCGCATAGAGCATGTAATAGATGCCCTTGCGCTTGAAGATCCACGGCGCCTCGAAGAAGCCGGTCAGCCCCTGGATCCGCGTCTCGCCCCCCTGGGGCGTGATCATGTCGCGCTCCAGCTCCATGCCGCGCATCTGCCCGAACGTGCCCCAATAGAGATAGACCCGCCCGTCATCGTCGACCAGCACGGTGGGGTCGATGTTCTGGATGTCGTTCGGAACCGGGATCTTCTGCGAGACGATCGGCCCCGCCGGATGCGCGTCCTTCCAGGGTCCGTTCACGCTGTCCGCCACCGCGACGCCGATCGCGAACCGGTCCTTCGCGTCGCTGTCGCGCTCGAGCACCGGGGCGTAGAAATAGAAGCGGCCGTCCGGCCCCTTCACGATCTGCCCGGCATAGGCCCGTGCCGGCTCGGCCCAGGCGAACACGTTCTCGGGCCGGATGAAGCCCGGCTTGTGCTGCCAGACGTGCGAGGCGGGGTCGCGCGTCGACAGCAGCTGCCATTCGGGCATGATGAAGTCGTTGACTTCGGGATCGGCCACGTCCCGCCCGGTGAGGATGTAGAGCGTGTCGCCATCGACCAGCGGCGCCGGATCGGTGGTGTAATAGCGCCCGTCCGCAAGGATCGGATTGCCCTTCGAGGTCACCGTCTCCGGCGCCTCCACGCCTTGCGCGCAGGCAGCACCGGGCAGCGCCAGCAGCGCGGCGAAAGCCATCATTCGCATCAGGTCATTCCTCGTCGGGATAGGGGCCCTTGCCGCCGTCGGCGATGAGCTTGTCGATGCGCCGGTCGATCTCGGGAACCGGCACCGATCCGAGCGCGAGCACGGCGTCGTGGAAGGCGCGCAGGTTGAACTTCCCGCCCAGCGCCTTCTCGGCGCGCGCGCGGGCATTCAGGATCGCCAGCTCGCCGGTATAGTAGCTCAGCGCCTGGCCGGGCCATGCGATGTAGCGATCCACCTCGGTCTCGATCTCATGATCGGCCAGCGCGGTGTTGTCGTGCAGATATTGCTGGGCCTGCTCGCGGGTCCAGCCCTGCGAATGGATGCCGGTGTCGACCACCAGCCGCGCCGCGCGCCACATCTGGTAGCTGAGCATGCCGAACAGCTCATAGGGCGTTTCGTACATCCCCATTTCCTCGCCCAGCGCCTCCGAATAGAGCGCCCAGCCCTCGCCATAGACCGAGAGATAGGTGTCGCGGCGGAAGGCCGGCAGGTCCTTGTTCTCGGCGGCGAGCGGCATCTGGAAGGCGTGGCCCGGCGCGCTTTCGTGCAGCGTCAGGGCAGGCAGCGAATAGAGCGCCCGCGCCGGCAAATTGTAGGTGTTGATCAGATAGACGCCCGGCCCGCCCCGGCCGCTGGTGTAGAAGGGCGCGATGTCGTCCGGCACGGGGATGATCGCGAAGCGGCTGCGCGGCAGCCGGCCGAAATATTTCGACGCCTTGCCGTCGAACTTCTTGGCGATCCACGCGCCGCGATCGAGCAGGTCCTGCGGCGTCTTGGCGTAGAATTGCGGATCGGTGCGCAGGAACTTGAGGAAGGCGGCGAAATCGCCCTTGAAGCCGACCTGCTGCATCACGTCGTGCATGCGGGCGCGGATCTTGGCGACCTCGGCCAGGCCGATCGCATGGACCTGCTCGGGCGTCTGGTCGAGCGTCGTATATTCGGCGACCTTCGAGCGATAATAGGCGTGCCCGTCCGGCAGGTCATAGGCGGCGAGAACGGTGCGCGCGCCGGGGATATATTCCTCGCGCAGGAAACGCAGCAGCTTGGCATGCGCCGGCACCACGGCATCGCGGATTGCCGCTTCGCCCTCGGCCCGCAGCTTCGCCTGAACGTCCGCCGGCATGCCCGCGGGGAATTTGGCGAAGGGCGCGAAGAAGGGCGAGTCGGCGGGAGTCTTCGCATCGACGACCTTGGCGACCCCGGCATCGCGCCCCTTCAGCGTGATCTGCGGCGGCGTGAAGCCGCGCTTGAGGCCCGCGCGCATGTTCTCGATCTGCTGGTCGAAATAGCGCGGCATGTCGCGCAACGTCGCGAGATAGCGGCGATAATCCGCCTCGCGCACGAAGTCGCCGCGCCCGGCCTCTACAAGGTCGCCCCAGAAGCTGCTGTCGGCATTGAGCGGCTTTTCATAGTCGCGGAACTTCTGCTCGTTGAGCAGCGCCTCGATCTGGCCCTTGTAGACTGCGTAGTTGACCTGCTCGGCCGGCGAGAGCGTGGCGGGCTTGATCCGGTTCAGCGCGGCCAGCGTCGCGGTCCAGCGTGCCAGCCGTGCCGCCTGGGCAGCGGGGCCGACATCGGGCAGGCCCGGCTTGTCGTTCTTCGGACTGTCCTCGCTCGGCCCCTGCTGGCGCTGCCGCCAGGCATATTCCTCGGTGTAGAGCTTGCGGAACTGGGCATCGGCGGCGCCCTTGGGGATGCCTGCATCCGCCGCCGTCGTCGCCATCACCGCCACACCTGCCAGCATCCAAGCCGCGCTACGCCATCCCGCCACGATCACCCTCCGATTGCCATGATGTCCGCATATAGTCCCGCGGGGATGGTGACACCCTCGCTCAGGCTGCGCGCCCGCGCGGCATAGCGCCGCTGCGAGGGCAGCCGGGCACCCTGCCCTTCGATCGCCGCGAACATCGCTTCCGCGCGTTCGAGATGCGCCTGAACCGCCTCGCCGAGAAACCCCGCCGGGTCGATCGCCAGGATCAGCTCGCCGCCGATCGGCGATCCGCCGCGACCCTGGTCGGCCGCGATCGATTCGGCGCTGGTCATGTCGGCGATCAGCGGCCCTGCGAGCAGCTCGACCATCGCCGCCAGCGCCGAACCCTTGTGCCCGCCAAAGGTGCGCATCGCGCCGTTCAGTACCGCCTCGGCATCGGTGGTCCCGCGTCCCTCGGCGTCATAGCCCCAGTCCTCGGGGATCGCTCGGCCCTCGCGGCGGTGCAGCTCGATCTCGCCGCGTGCCACCGCGCTGGTGGCGAAGTCGAACACGAACGGATCGCGTCCCGGCCGCGGCCAGCCGAACGCGATCGGATTGGTCCCGAACACCGGCTTGGTCCCGCCCGCCGGCGCCACCCAGGCGTGGCTGGGGGTGAAGGCCAGCGCGACCAGCCCCTGCTCCGCCAGCATCTCCACTTCGGGCCATAGCGCCGCGAAGTGCACGACATGGTTCAGCGCCAGCGCGGCGATGCCATTCGCCCGCGCCTTCTCGACCAGAACCGGCATGCCGCGTTCAAAGGCGAGCTGGGCAAAGCCGCCGCCGCCGTCCACGCGCACCAGCCCAGCCTTGGGTTCACTCACCTGCGGCACCGCATCGGGCACCACCACGCCGGCCCGGATGCTGCGATCGGCGACGAGCAGCCGGTAGATGCCGTGGCTGGCACAGCCGTCGCGCTCGCCCGAGACCATGGTCTCGGCCACCGCATCGGCATGATCGCCGGCCAGCCCCGCCGCGCGCAGCTTGGCGCGGGCGAGGTCCCGCAAGCTGTCGAGCGTCATCGCGACGCCGGCCGGCGCGTCGCTCAATTCGTCGCCGCCGGCTTGGCGGTGAACAGCCGCACCCCGAAGATCGGGCCCGCGGTGCTGCGGTCCTTGGGCACGATCCGCACGCGCACCTTCTGCTTGCCGCGGGTCAGCGCCTCGGGAACCGCATATTCGACGTCGAAGAACTTGCCCGGCGCGTCATGGTCGAGCTTCTGCGTCGCGACCTTGGTGTTGTCGATCAGGATGTCGAAGGTCCGCCCGCGCTCGTCACCCCAATAGCTGGCCTGCAGCATCAGGGGGCCCGGCTTCACCGCCATGTCGAACTCGAGGAACCCGCCCGAACGCACGTCACGGCCCTGGCGGCCACGATAGGTGACCGGCCAGGACATTTCGGAGGTCAGGCTGTGGTCGCGCTCCGGCTGCATCTCGCCCAGATGCATGACGTCGACCGAGCGTGCCGCGATGTCCCGCAGGCGGGCCTGCTCGGCATTGTAGGCGGCCTCCTCGACCTTCCACGCCGCCTCGCTGAAGCGCTTGAAATAGACGGCGCTGCGCCGGTTGTACTGGCGATAGAAGGGCACGAAATCGAGGTTCGACGGCCGCACCACGCCCTTGGTCGCATAGCGTCCGGCAGCAGCGTCCGTGGGGACGAAACCGGCGATCAGGTCGGCGCCGACCAGCGCCGGATCCGCCTGCTCCCACTTGGTCTCGCGCGAGCCCAGGTCGGCGGCGAGCACCATCGGGCCGCGCAGCACTGCGATCGTGCTGTCGTCACCCGGCGCCGCTTCGATCCGCAGGTCTAGCGGCAGAGTGATCTGCACCGTGTCGCCGGCCTGCCAGCGGCGATCGACGATCGCATAGCCGCGCGCGAACACCGGGGTGACCGGCTTGCCGTTGACCGTGACTTCCGCCTTGCCGTTCGCCCAGCCCGGCACGCGCAGCGACAGCGGGAACTTGCCGGCCTTGATCTTGGCGAAGCTCAGCGTCGAAGTCGGCGTGAAGGGATAGCTCGTCTCGAGCTTCACCGATCCGCCGCGCTTCGCCAGCCGCGCCTCGGCGGGGATGTAGAGATTGACGATCAGGCCGCCGGCATCGTCTTCCCAGAAGATCGACTCGCCGTGCTTGGCATGGCTCTCCATGCCCGAGCCGACGCAGCACCAGAAGGCGTCGTCGTCCGTGCTCGAGAAGCCGCGCTCGGCGCCGCTCATCAGCGGGGTCATATAGGTGAAGCCGCCGGTCGCCGGGTCCTGCGCCGACATCACGTGGTTGAGATGCGCGCGCTCATAATAGTCGAACAGCGCGCCGTCCTGGTCCCAGGCATAGAGGTGCCGGGTGAGCTTGAGCATGTTGTAGGTGTTGCAATGCTCGCAGGTCACTTCGGTGATGTGCTGGGAGGTGGTGTCCGGCTCGAAGAAATATTCGCGGTCGGCATTGCCGCCGATGACGTAGCTATGGTGGTGCACCACGCGATCCCAGAAGAAGGTCGCCGCGGTGCGCCGCTTCTCGTTGCCGGTGATGTCATAGAGCCGCGCCAGGCCGATCAGCTTGGGCACCTGGGTATTGGCGTGGAAATTGGCGAGCTTGTCCTCGCGGTTCGACAGCGGGTCGAGCACCCGATTGTCGTAGAGCAGCTCGGCCATCTTGAGCCAGCGCGGGTTGCCGGTGCGCTGGTGCATCTCGGCATAGCTCTCGTTGAGCCCGCCATATTCGCAGCCGAGCACTTCCTGCACCTGGGCCGGGGTCAGCGCGAGGAAGACGCGCTCGAAATAGCCGCCCAGCCCCTCGACGACGACGAGCGCCTTCTTGTTGCCCCAGGCGCCGTGGACGTCGAGCAGACCCGCGAACAGCTTGTGCACCGTGTAGAGCGGCGACCAGGAGCCATTGAGATCGAAGCCACCGGACTTGATCTCGCCCTTGGTCAGTTCGGCGAAGATCTCCTCGCCATCGACGACGGTGCCGTCCTTCCGCTTGCGGCCGAGGGCGCCGACATAGCCGGTGCCGCGCTTCGCCTGCGCCTCGGCGAGCTCGTCGACGATATAGTCGGCGCGACGGCGCATCTCGGCGTCGCCGGTCTGCTGCCACATCAGCACCAGCGCGGTGAGGTAATGACCGAGGGTGTGGCCGGCGATCGTGTCGCTTTCCCACCCGCCATAGATCGCCGCCTTCGGCTCGAGGCCGGCATATTTGCGGAAATTGTGGAGGAACCGGTCCGGGCTCAGCCGGAGCAGATATTTGTGGTTGACCTCGACCGCGGTGGCGAAGTCCGACGGAAGCAGACGAACGTCGCCCAGCGGCAGCGGCTGCACCTTGGCCGGGGCGCGCACCGCGGCGGCAACCGCGCGGGCGGCCGATCCGGCCCCGAAGCTAAGCGCTGCGGCGCCGATCATGAGTTCCCGTCGCGAGGTAGAAATCGACCGCATCACGCTCTCCAATGGATATGGTATACGATTACGCTTGGTAATCGGGGGCGTCAATCCTCGCGGCAGGCTGTCCGGGTCTGCCGCGAGGAAAGCGCCTCAGGCCTGAGTCATCGCGCCGTCGATACGGCGCGCGACCTTATAGGGATTGTCCTGCCGCAGGGCGTCCGGCAGCAGCCGATCCGGCAGGTTCTGGTAGCAGACGGGTCGCAGGAACCGATCGATCGCCAGCGCGCCGACCGAGGTGGTCCGGCTGTCGCTGGTCGCCGGGAACGGCCCGCCATGCACCATCGCGTGGCTCACCTCGACGCCGGTCGGCCAGCCATTGGCGAGGATCCGCCCGGCCTTGCCGGCGAGCAGCGGGATCAGCGGCGCGACCAGCACCTCGTCCGCCTCGTCGAACAGCAAGGTGGCGGTCAGCTGGCCTTCAAGGCCCGCGATCACCGTCGCGATCTCCGCAGCGTCCTTGACGCGTACGATGATCGACGAAGAACCGAACACTTCGTGCGACAGCGCCGTATCTGCCTCGAACGCATCCGCATCGGCGACAAATAGTGCACCCTGGGCCTGGTTGACGCCCTCGCCCACCAGACCACGCGCGACCATCTTCACCGCCGAATGCGACGCGAGCGCATCGACGCCCTTGCGGAAATTGGCGTGGATCGCCGGGCTCAGCATCTGCTGGGCGGGGCTGGCACCCAGCGCCGTCGCCGCAGACGCGATGAAGGCGTCGAGATCGCTGCCCTCGAAGGCGATGACCAGGCCGGGATTGGTGCAGAACTGCCCCGCACCCATCGTCAGCGACTGGACGAAGGCCGCGCCAAGCGTCTCGCCGCGCGAACGGGCCGCCTCGGGGAACAGGATCACCGGGTTGATGCTGGACATCTCGGCATAGACCGGGATCGGCTCCTCACGCCCCGCCGCGATGCGCACGAGCGCGAGCCCCCCGCCGCGCGAACCGGTGAAGCCCACTGCCTTGATCCGCGGGTCCGCCACCAATGCGCCGCCAAGCTCGTTGGTCGTGCCCGGCAGATAGGAGAAGACGCCCGGGTGCAGCCCGCACGCCTTCACCGCCCGCTGGATCGCGCGGGCGACCAGTTCTCCGGTGCCCGGATGCGCCGGATGGCCCTTGACCACGACCGGACACCCTGCAGCGAAGGCCGAGGCCGTGTCGCCGCCCGCCACCGAGAAGGCGAGCGGGAAGTTCGAGGCACCGAACACCGCGACCGGACCCAGCGCGACATTGCGCCGGCGCAGGTCGGGGCGCGGGATCGCGCGTTCCGGAAGCGCGGTGTCGATGGTCACGTCGAGCCAGGCGCCTTCGCGCACCACGCTCGCGAACAGCCTGAGCTGGCCGATCGTGCGCCCCCGCTCGCCTTCCAGGCGCGGACGCGGCAGGCCGGTCTCCGCCATCGCGCGCTCGATCAGGGCGTCGCCGATCGCGGCGATACCGTCGGCAACTGCGTCGAGGAACTGGGCGCGGGCTTCCGGCGCCAGTTCGCTGAAACTGTCAAAGGCCTGGGCCGCGAGCGCACATGCCGCATCGACATCGGCCACTCCGGCCTCGGCGAAGGCGGGGGCGATCGTCTCGCCGGTCGCCGGATTCACCGCATCGAAGGTGCTGCCACCTGCCGGATGCGCATCCGCCCCGATCAGAATAGCTCCGGTAATCTCGACCACAACACTCTCCTTAGCCCGACCGTATACGATTCTCATCTTTGCAATAGGACCCCGGCACCGTCAACCCGCTCGTTGGAAGCATGGCGCGCAACCGGAAGAATACAGCACTGGCCAGCGCGGACGATCAGCCGCTTTCGCCACCCCGCAGCGAAACCTCGGTATCGGCGAGGGCGAGCCGGACCAACTCGGTCATCGCGCCGCGCGACCCCGGGACGTCGCGCGCGGCGATCGCGTCCAGCAAGGCGCGATGGTCGGGGATGGGATCGCGCGGCAATTCGCGGTCGCGCTGCTTGTAGATCGTCGTCCAGGCGATCGCCGCCATGATCGAGCTCGCCAGCGCGATCATCGCATCATTCTGCGTCGCCTCGAGCATGATCATGTGAAAACGCTGGTCGGCGAAGCGCCCCTTCTCGGTCGCGAGCCCGTGCAGCGCCATCTCGGCGAGTGCAGTGCGCATCTCGGTCACCTGCGCATCCGATCGCCGCTCCGCCGCGAACGACGCCGCGGTGGGCTCCACCACCATGCGCAATTCGAACAGGTCGCGGACGAATTTGAGGCTTGGCTCCGACTCGAACTGCCAGGCGAGCAAGTCCGGGTCCAGCAGACTCCATTGCCTTCGCGGCGCAACGCGCGTGCCTGCCTTGGGCCAGCTTTCCACCAGGCCCTTGGCCGCGAGCATGCGCAACGCCTCGCGCAGGGCCGAGCGGGAGATGCCGATCTGGTCGGCATATTGTATCTCGCTGGGGAAGACATGCCCCTCCGGCAGCACGCCCGAGAGGATCTGGACCGCAAGCTGCTGGGCAAGCGATCCCTTGAACCGCTGCGCGCTCTTGCTCTGTATCAGCGCGCCGGTCCGGATGTGCGAGTGGGATGGTGGCGAAGCCACGTCGTTGCTCTCCTTGGTCGGGAAACCTATCCCAACACGGCATGATTGCAAGCGTCGTACATTATACGGTATAATTTTTGTTGAGGCCGCCGACCATGCTGGTTATGCATCGGGTCCGGGAGGCGACATGCATAACAGACAATTTGCTGCACGATTGCTGGCGGGAACGCTGCTGGCCATCACGGTCACGGCGAACACGGACCCTACACCGAATCCGACTCCGAGCCCCGCGCCGGCTGTCACCGAACGCTATGCGCGCGCCGATCGCTATTTGCGGCCGCAGATCGACAAGCTGATCGTGAACGCGAACCTGGACGCCGGCTTCACGCAGGACGGATCGGGCATCCTCTACCGGCTCGGCAACCAGGGCAAGCGCGACATCGTCTATCGCAACCTCGCCACCGGCGAGGTCCGCAGCGTCGTCAACGAATCGAAGCTCGCCCAGCTGCTCGCCGGGGTCACCGGCAAGGAATTCGATTCCGCCTCGCTGTGGCTGCAGGGACTGGACTATAACGCCAAGGATTCCACGCTCAGCTTCGGCCTGGCCGACAAGCGCTGGACCCTCACCGCCACCCAGACGCTGGCCGAAGCCGCCAAGGGCGACCCCGAGGGCGAAGGCGCCGTGTCGCCCGACGGACGGTTCGAAGTCATCGCCCGCGATTTCAACCTGTTCGCGCGCGACCGCAAATCGGGCCGCGAGACGGCACTGACCACCGACGGCACCCGCGAGCAGCCCTATGGCCGCAGCATCCCGCAGCTCGCCGACATATTGAAGGCCGGCACCGAGGAACCGGACATGCCGGTATCGGTGAGCTGGTCGCCCGACAGCCGCCAGATCCTCACCTGGCGACTCGACACGCGCGGCGTCGAGAAGCTCTCGATCACCCAGGAGAACCCGCCGGGCAGCTTCTATCCGCGCAGTTTCAAATATGTGTACCCGCTCGCCGGCGCGGCCAAGCTGCCCCAGGCGACGCGGCTGGCAATCAATGTCGAGGCGGCGCTTCGCGACGGCAAGGCCAGGGCCGTGCCACTCGACATCCCATCGGAATCGATCCTATACCCCTCCCCGCCCGACCTGGGCTGGTCGGGCAACAAGGCCCGCGTGCAGTGGACCGAGCGCGGCTATGGCCAGCTCGTCGTCTATGAGGCGGATCCGAAGACCGGCAAGGCGGTGGTGACCGCGCGCGAGGCCGTGAAGCCGCTCGTCACCGTCACCTCGAGCTTCCTGCGCTCCGCGCCCGAGCTGGGCGGCGAGCTCAGCGTGTCCGAACGCACCGGCTGGGCGCAGCTCTACCTCGTCCGCCCGCAGGATCCGGATGGCGGCATCGCGATCACCCGCGGCGAATGGGAAGTGCTCGGCGTCGACCATATCGACGGCGCACAGAAGACCATGCTCATCACCGGCGTAGGCCGCGAGCATGACCGCAATCCCTATTACCAGTCGCTGTACCGCATCGCGATGGACGGGACACCGGCAAAGCTGCTGACTCCGGAACCGCTGGACCACCAGGTCCAGGTTTCGCCCGATGGCAAATGGTTCCTCGACGCGATGTCGAGCCCGACCGTGCCGACCCGCACCGTGCTGCGCGACGCGACCGACGGCCGGATCGTCGCCGAGCTCGCCCGCGCCGATGCCAGCGCACTGTTCGCGACCGGCTATACCGCGCCCGAACCCTTCCAGGGCATCGCCGCCGATGGCAAGACCCCGCTCTACGGCATGATCTGGCGCCCGGCGAACTTCGATCCGAAGCGCAGCTATCCGGTCATCGACGCGGTCTATACCGGCCCGACGACGACCAACGTGCCGACCGACTGGCGCGGCACGCTCACCGCAGGCGCCGGCAGCGTCGCCCAGATCGGCGCGATCGTGGTCAGCATCGACGGCACCGGCACGTCGCGGCGTGGCCAGGCCTTCCGCCTGCCCGCCTATCAGAATCTCGGCGAGGTCGGCCTGGACGACCACATCGCGATGATCCGCCAGATCGCGGCCAAATACCCCTATGTCGATGCCACCCGAGTGGGCGTCTATGGCGGATCGGCAGGCGGCTACGACGCCGCGCGCTTCGTGCTGCGCCGCCCGAACTTCTTCAAGGTCGCCGTCGCCTCGTCGGGCAATCACGACCTGCGGCTCGACAAGGCCTGGTGGCCCGAAGTGTCGATGGGCAACCCCGATCCGGCAGTGTGGGAGCGCAACTCCAACATGTCGGTGGCGAAGAACCTCACCGGCAAGCTGCTGCTCATCCATGGCGACATCGACGACAACGTTCCCGTCACCGAGAGCCTGCGCCTGGCCAATGCGCTGATCACCGAAGGGCGCGACGTCGACCTGGTGATCCTGCCCAACACCACCCACCGCGTCGCCCAGCCCTTCTTCTGGCGCAAGCTTCGCGACTATTTCACCCGCAACCTTCTGGACGAGAAGCCGCCGGTGCTGCCGCTGCCTGAACCGGCGCCGGCACCCGCCCCTGCCACGCCGGCGATCGGCGCAGCCACGAAATGAGACCCGCCATGTCCAAGATCCGCACCCTCGCGCCCGCCGCGCTGCTCCTCGCCGGCCTGTCCTCCACCGCGCTGATCGCGCAGGAGCAGCCCAAGCCCGTCTATGCGCCGATCCAGAAGACCGCCCACAAGGTCGGCAGCTTCGAAGTCGAGCTGCGCGCCGACACCCAGACGCTGGCGCGCCTCTCACCCGCCGCCGAGCCGGCCTTCAGCTTCGTGCCGACCGCACGCGAGCCGGAGCGTGCCGGTGACGGCTACAACCATATCGGCGACCTCAACCTGCGCGTTCGCGCGCCGGGCGGCGAATGGCGCGACTTCGCATCGGCCCATGCCCGCAAGCCGATCCGCCTGCTGCCCGCCTCGGGCAAGGTGATCGCCGCGGCCGACATCACCGCGAGCATGGGCGCCGACGCGCCGTTCAAGGTCGAGCGCCGCTGGGTGAACGAGGCCGGGCTGCTCGGCCTGCGCTTCCGGATCACCAACACCGGCAAGGCACCGCTGGAGATCGGCGCGCTCGGCATGCCGATGGTGTTCGACAACATCATCACCGATCGCAATCTCGACCAGGCGCATGCCGAGGCGAGCTTCGTCGATCCCTATATCGGCCGCGATGCCGGTTATCTGCAGGTCACCCGCCTCAACGGCGCCGGCCCGGCACTGCTGGTGCTCCCCGAGCAGGGCAGCCCGCTCGAGGCCTATGCCCCGCTCAAGAACCCGCGCGAGGCCAAGGGCTCGATCTTCACCGACAAGAGCCAGCGCGGCCAGACCTCCGAGGGCTTCTACGACTGGACGATCCACAGCATCGGCTATGCCGATCGCGAGTGGAAGGAGGCGGGCGAGCAGTGGAACGCCCCCACCGGTCGCACCCTGGCGCCGGGCCAGACCATCGAGGTGGGCGTCCGCATGACCCAGTCGCCTTCGATCCGCGCGATCGAGGACACGCTGGTCGCCAACAAGCGCCCGGTCGCCATCGGCATCCCCGGCTATGTCGTGCCGCAGGACCAGACGGCGACGCTGTTCGTCAAGGCGCCGAGCGCGATCCGCAAGATCGAGAGCTGGCCCGCCGGCGCGGTCGAGGCCAAGCCCGCCGGCACCCAAAAGGGCTGGGCGCGGCTGAGCATCCACGGCAAGCAATGGGGCCAGGCGCGCCTGACCCTCACCTATGCCGATGGCCAGGTGCAGACGGTCAGCTATTTTGTCACCAAGCCGCTCGAGCAGACCATGGCCGATCTCGGCCATTTCTCGACCACCAAGCAGTGGTTCGAGGGCAAGGGCGATCCGTTCGGCCGCTCGCCGGCGATCCTGACCTATGACAACGAGACCAAGAAGATCGTCGACGAGGATCCGCGCGTCTGGGTCGCCGGGATGAGCGACGAGGGCGGCGGCGGCTCCTGGGTCGCAGCGATGTCGAAGCAGATCGACAATCCCGATCCCGTGGAGATCGCCAAGCTCGAACGGCTGGTCAACGAGACCGTGGTCGGCAACCTCCAGGTCGCCGACGGCCCCCAGGCCGGCGCGGTCAAGAAGAGCCTGTTCTATTACGACCCGGTCAAGTTCCCGAACCTCTACAAGGACCGGGAGAAGTGGCAGTCCTGGACCTCGTGGAAGGAGAAGGACGCCAATGATCTCGGCCGCGCCTACAACTATCCGCACGTCGCGATCGGCCATTGGGTGCTCTACCGCACCGCCCGCAACCATCCGGGCATGGTGACCCGCCATGACTGGCGCTGGTATCTCGACAAGGCGTACGTCACCACCATCGCGATGATGCGCGACGCGCCCTATTATGCCGAGTTCGGCCTGATGGAGGGCGACGTGTTCGTCGATATCCTCAAGGACCTGAAGAGCGAGGGGCTGACCGCCGAGGCGACCGAGATGGAGCGACTGATGAAGCAGCGCGCCGATCATTGGCGCTCGCTCAAATATCCGTTCGGGTCGGAAATGCCGTGGGATTCCACCGGCCAGCCCGAAGTCTATGCCTGGATGCGCTATTTCGGCTACCAGCCCCAGGCCGACGTCACCAAGGAAGTGATCCTCGGCTATGATCCGACGATCCCGAGCTGGGGCTATAACGGCAATGCCCGCCGCTATTGGGACTTCCTCTATGGCGGGAAATATTCGCGGATCGAGCGCCAGATCCACCATTACGGATCGACGCTAAACGCGGTGCCGCTGTTCGCCGCCTATCGCCAGAACCCGAAGGACCTGCACCTGCTGCGCGTCGCCTATGGCGGCATGATGGGCGGCGTCACCAACATCGCCCAGGACGGCTTCAGCTCGGCGGCCTTCCACTCCTGGCCCGACATGATGAAATGGGACCCGATCAGCGGCGATTACGGCATGGGCTTCTATGGCCATGCCGTCACCGCGGGGACCTATCTGGTCAACGATCCGACCTTTGGCTGGCTCGGCTTCGGCGGCGACCTGACGCTGGGCAAGGACGGCGTGCAGATCGCGCCGAAGGACGGCGCACGCTCGCGGCTGTTCGTCGCACCGGCCGGCGCCTGGATCACGCTCGATGCCGGCAAGATCGCCAACGTCACCTACACGCCGGTCAGCGGCGCGATCAACGTGACGCTCGATCCGGCCACGCCGACCACGCCGGCCGCGCGCCTGCGGATCGAGACCACCACCACCGGCGCCCGGCCGCTTGTGCCCTCCACCGGCACGCTGGAGCGCGACGCCTACACGATCCCGCTCGGCACTGCGCCGACGATCGTCAAGCTCAGCCCGCGCTGAGCCCGTGCATGGCCGTGTTCCCGCTCTCGTGCGGGGGGAATGCGGCCATGCACGGCAAACAAATGCCTGGGGAAGCGAGCGCGTGAACAACTGGATCCTGACCGCGGCGGCGTGCCTGCCGATCGCATTGTGCACGCCGGCCGTGGCGAGCGAGGCCGCCACCCTGGCCTCGCCCGACGGACGCAACACCGTGACCGTCACGCTCGATGCCCAGGGCCGCCCGACCTATAGCGTGGCACGCGACGGCAAGCCGATCCTCGCCCCCTCGCCGATCGGCCTGCGGCTGGACAGCGGGCTGGTCGGCATCGGCATGTCGGTGACCGGCGAGGAGCGCACGACCGCCGACACCCGCTATCCGCTGGTCGCCGGCAAGGCCGCCGAGGCGCGCGACCATTACAACGCGCTGACCCTGCACCTCGCCGAGAGCGCAGGGGCGAAGCGCCGCATGGACCTGATCCTGCGCGCCTATGACGACGGCGTGGCGTTCCGCACCGTGCTGCCGGTCCAGGACGCGACCGCCGCCGCGCTGGTCCGCGGCGAGGAGACCGAATTCCGCTTCCCCAAGGCGTTCAAATGCTGGGGCTTCAATGTCGGCCGCTTCGACAGCGCACACGAGGGCGAGTACGACCCGGTCGACACGACGAAGATCCGCCCGCACAACCTGTTCGACCTGCCCTTCCTCTGCGAGACCGGCGCCGCCGCCTTCGCCCTGACCGAGGCCGATCTGGTCGATTTCTCAGGCATGTACCTCACCGCACGCGCAGATGCCGGTCTGGGCCTGCGCGCCAAGCTGTCGCCGGCACTGGACGACAAGCGCGTCGCGGTGCGCACCCATGTCGGCGCGCCCATCGTCACGCCGTGGCGCGTGGTGATGCTCGCCGACCGCGCGGGCAAGATCAATGAATCGACGCTGGTCACCAACCTGGCCGCGCCCTCGCGGGTGGCCGACACCAGCTGGATCCGCCCGGGCAAGTCGACCTGGGACTGGTGGAACGGCCCGACCGTCGCCGCGGTCGCGAAGCCGGGGAGCAACACCGCAACCGCGCGCGCCTTCATCGATCTCGCCGCCGCCAACGGGCTCGAATATGCCACGATCGACGAGGGCTGGTATGCCGGCGCGGGCGGTGGCGGTCTCGTCCGGCCCGGCGCCGACGTCACCCGGCCGGGCAAGGACTTCGATCTCGAGCAGGTCGTCGCCTATGCCCGCGAGAAGGGCGTGCGCCTCTGGCTCTGGGTGAACTGGCAGGCGCTCGACGCGCAGATGGAAGAGGCGCTCGCGCTCTACTCGCGGCTCGGCATCGCCGGCATCAAGGTCGACTTCATGGACCGGGACGATCAGGGCATCGTCAACTGGTACGCCAAGCTGCTGGAGGCAGCGGCGCGCCACAGGCTGATGGTCAACCTGCACGGTGCCTATGTCCCGCGCGGCCTCAACCGGACCTATCCGAATTTCATCACCCAGGAAGGCGTGCTCGGGGCCGAGTACAACAAATGGACCTATCGCATCACCGCGGGGCACAATGTGATGCTCGCCTATACGCGCAACCTGCTCGGGCCGATGGACTATACGCCGGGCGGCTTCCGAAACGTCTCGCCGGCGGACTTCCAGATCCGCAACGAGCTGCCCTTCGTCCAGACCACCCGCGCGCACGGCCTTGCGATGTACGTGGTCTATGAAAGCCCGCTGGCGGAAGTCTCGGACAGCCCGGACACCTATGCGGCCAATGGCCAGGGCCTCGACTTCATCCGCGAAGTGCCGACTCGCTGGGACGAGACCCGCTTCCTCGCGGGCGAAGTGGGCGCGTACATCGCCATCGCGCGCCGCAAGGGGGAGCGCTGGTATATCGGCGTGCTCAACGGCGATGCCGCGCACAAGGTGGTGCTGCCGCTCGCCCAGCTAGGCGGGACGCGCTACCGTGCCCGCATCTGGTCGGACGGCGCGAAACCGGATGCGGTGACCTTCTCCGAGCGGCAGGTCGGCGGCGACCTCGTCCTGCAGCTGCCCGCCACCGGCGGCGCCACGCTGACGCTCGACCCCGATCGGACCGCGCCGGCGAAGCGCTGAACCTGGAGACGCATGGATGACGACTGAAGCGCAGGCGCGGAAGAGCGGGATCGCCGCGCACCCCAGGGGGCTTGCCTATCTGGCCTTCACCGAGCTGTGGGAGCGCTTCTCCTATTACGGTATGACCGCGCTGCTGGCGCTGTACCTGGCCAAGCAGCTGCTGCTGCCGGGGCACGCCGAGAATGTCCTCGGCCTCACCGCGCTCCGCCAGCTGTTCGAGGTGCACGGGCCGATCTCGAACCAGGCCTTCGCCTCGCTCATCTATGGCTGGTACGCCGGGCTGGTCTATTTCACGCCGATCCTGGGCGGCTTCATCGCCGATCGCTGGCTCGGCGCGCGCCGCACCGTGATCCTCGGCGCGCTGCTGATGAGCGCGGGCCATCTCGCCATGTCGTTCGACGCGAGCTTCCTGATCGCGCTGGTGCTGCTCATCTTCGGATCGGGCTGCCTCAAGGGCAACATCTCCGCCCAGGTCGGCGCGCTCTATCCGAAGGAAGCGGAATCGCAGCGGGCACGCGGCTTCACCGTCTTCTCGACCGCGATCAACATCGGCTCGGTGCTCGGCCCGCTCGCCACCGGCGGCGTCGCAGCGCTCTATGGCTGGCATGCCGGCTTCGCCCTGGCCGCCGGGCTCATGCTGCTCGCGCTCGGCATCTATCTGGCCGGCCAGCGTCACCTCCCGCAGCCGCCGGCACCCAAGGCGAAGCGCGAGCCCCTGCCCCCGCTCACCCCCGAGGAGCGACGCCGCACCTGGACGCTGATCGGCCTGGTCGCGCTCACCATCCCGGCGAACATCGCCTATCCGATGATCTGGAATATCGGCATCGTCTGGATCGACCAGCGTGTCGACCTGGCCTCGCCCTTCGGCGCCGTCCCCGCCAGCTGGTTCAACTCGATCGACGCCTTTGCCAGCATCGTCGTAGCCGCGCCGCTGGTCGCCCTCTGGGCCTGGCAGGCGAAGCGCGGCACCGAGCCGAACAGCACCACCAAGATCGGGATCGGATCGGCGATCGTCGGCGCATCGGCGCTGCTGCTCGCCCTCGGCTGCCTGTTCGCCGACCCGCAGGGCCGGGTGAGCGTGCTCTGGGTCCTTGCCGGCTATTTCGGGATGGGCATCGCCTTCATGTGGTTCTGGCCGATCCTGCTCGGCCTGATCTCCCAGGCCGCCCCGCCCAAGGTCAACGCCACGCTGATGGGCGGCGCCTTCCTCTCGCTGTTCGTCGGCACCGTGACGATGGGCTGGGTCGGCAGCTTCTACGACCAGATGAGCAATCTGAGCTTCTGGCTGCTCGATGCCGCGATCGGCTTCGCAGGCGCGGCGGCCATCCTCCTGCTGCGCCGGCCGATCGCCCGCCTGCTCACGCCCAAGCCCCAGGACTGAGAGAGATGATGCTTCCACCTTTCGCGCGCGCGAAGGCGATCCTCGCCCCGCTCGCCGCCGCCGCAACCCTGGCTGCCTGCGCGACCACGCCACGCATCGGCCCGCCACCGCCCGCGCTCAAGCTCGACGCCTTCTATGTGAAGAACGTCGATGCCGATGGCATCCCGATCTCCGCCTCTGCAGCGGTACCCGACGAGGCGATGCGGGTCGCGCGGCGGATGATGGTCGCGATGCTCGAGCGACGTCCCGACCTCGCCCGCGCGCTCGTCCATTCCGGGCAGCGCGTGATGATCATGGGCGTGGACGAGCAGACCCTCGACGTGCCCGAACAGCGCGACTGGAAGAAGCCCGACCGCGACGATCCCCGCCTCACCCGCTGCGAGCGCAAGCTATACGACGACCGCATCGGCCGGTTCACCGACCGCGAATATTGGGGCCGTCGGGCCCGCGGCATGGGCGGCCTGCTCACCAGCGCCGCCACCGAGAACCTGCTCGCCATCCCGGGCACCAAATATTTCGGCGAGACGATCCTCGTCCACGAATTCTCGCACGCGATCCTCTCCGCCGCGCAGACCGCCGACCCCGCCTTCTATGCCCAGGTCGAGGCGGCCTATGCCGCCGCCAAGGAGAAGGGCCTGTGGACCGGCGAATATGGCGCGACCACGGTTCAGGAATATTGGGCGGAGGGAACCCAGTTCTGGTTCAATTCGAACAAATTGGCGGTCGTCGACGGCAAGATGATCCTGTCCGATGCCGACCTGAGCGCCCATGATCCCGTGCTCGCGAAACTGCTGCGCGCAGTCTATGGCGACCGGCATCATCTGCCCGGTGACCCCTTCTACAAGCATCCCGCGCGCGTACCGCCGGGCCCGCTGCCGAAGAGCACTGCAGAAGTCTGTTGATGGCCGGCCGACGGGCCTTCGCGGCCTATCGCGATAAACTATAATATACGCTATCGGGAAGGTTCGCCCTCGTGGAGAAGCCTGGTGACCATTGTCGTTCGAACCCTTTCGCAGCGTATTTTCGACGTGATCCGCGAGCGGATCATCGCGGGAGCGCTGGCGGAACGCGAACCGGTTCGCCAGGACGCGCTCGCGGCCGAACTGGGCGTCAGCAAGATCCCGCTGCGCGAGGCGCTTGCCCGGCTCGAACATGAGGGCCTGCTGACCGGCGAGGCCAATCGCGGCTGGTTCGTCCGCCCGATGTCCGCCGACCAGGCCGAGGAAATCTATCAGCTGCGGCTCTCGATCGAGCCCGCCGCCGCCGCCTATGCTTGCAAGTGCGCCGACGAGGCCGACAAGCAGGCGGCGATCAAGGCGTTCGAGCTGCTGGACGCGGCCGCGCATGAAGATCCCAGCAATGTCGCCGTGCGGAACCGGGAATTCCACGTCGCGCTGGTGCGCCCGGGCGGGCGGCTGCTGACGACGCAGCTCGTCGAGCGGCTCGAAGTGCTGGCCGAGCGCTATGTGCTCGCGCATCTCCAGCCCGCCGGCCGCGGCGATCGCGCGCATCTGGAGCACAAGGCGCTGCTCGATACCTGGCTGGCCGGCGACGGAAAGCAGCTCAAGGTCCTACTCAAGAGCCACATCTCCAGCACCCTGGCGGACCTGCGCACCTATTTCGCGTCCGTGGATCCCAATCGACCGGCGAAGTGAGCCTAGCGGGCCCTTCCTGACGTTATTGCCCGGCCCTGCCCCCCTTAGGCGGCCGCCGATCGATTTTGCGCTCCTGAGGCCCTTCCAGGCGGAAATTTCGGGGTGGCCCGATCGCCACCCGATCCCGTACCCGCGCGCGGCCCGGACATGCGGTGTCGCGGATTGCCTCGCGCGCGGAATCCGCATCGGCCGGCGCCTGCCATACGGACAACAAAAAAGCCGCCAAGTCACTGACCTGGCGGCTTTTCTATATGGTGGGCGCGGCAAGGATTGAACTTGCGACCCCTGCGATGTCAACACAGTGCTCTACCACTGAGCTACGCGCCCGTTGGCCTGTCGGCCGAAACGGGAAGCGGGCCTCTAGCGGGACTTTTCGAACCGCGCAAGCACGCTTCTTCAGTTTTTTGCGGTACCGCCAGCAAAGCCCTCAATTAAATCCGGCATTCTCCGCCTCGAACAGCCGGTCGACCTCCAGAACCAGGTCGCGCAGGTGGAACGGCTTGGAGAGAACCTTGGCCTGCGGCACCTGCTTGCCGGCCTTGAGCGTGACCGCCGCGAAGCCGGTGATGAACATCACCCGCATGTCCGGCGCGATCTCGCTTGCCTTCTGGGCCAGCTCGATGCCGTCCATCTCGGGCATCACGATGTCGGTGAGCAGCAGGTCGAACCGTTCGCTTTCGAGCAGCGGCATCGCTGCGGTCCCGCGATCGACCGCGCTGACCGCATAGCCCGAACGCTCGAGCGCGCGGGTAAGGTATTCCCGCATCACGCGGTCATCCTCGGCCAGCAGAATTCGGATCATGTTTCCCCACTCGAAATCACCAGGCCTAATCCTATACCGAAAGGCCTTAAGATTTTCCGTTGCCATCCTATCCCACGGCATTGCGGCGCCGCAATGGCCGCCTTAGTCATGACGTCGTGACCGGAGAATCCTTCGTCCGCCATGGCCCCCTGGAGCCACTGAGCCCGGTAGTGCTTTCCGTGCCGCATGCCGGGCGCGACTATCCGCCGGCGCTGCAGGCGCTGCTGCGCGTGCCGCTGGAGGCGCTGCGCGGGCTCGAGGACCGGCATGCCGACGCCATCGCCCTCGCCGCCCGGCGCGACGAGACGCTGTTCGTCGCCACCCGCCCGCGCGCCTGGATCGACCTCAACCGCGCCGAGCAGGATCGCGACCCGCGGCTCGATGACGGCGCCTGGATGCACGGCGCCCCGCTTTCGGCCAAGATCCGCTCGGGGCTGGGGCTGGTGCCGCGGCGGGTTAGCAATGCCGGCGACATCTGGAAGCGCAGGCTGGGCGCCGACGAAGTGCAGCAGCGCATCCTCGCCGATCACCGCCCCTGGCACGCCGCGATCGGCGCGACGCTGGCGGCGGCACGGGCGCGCTTCGGCGTGGCGGTGCTGCTCGATGTCCATTCCATGCCGCCGCTGGGTGCCCCGGAGACGGCGGCACGGCTGGTGCCCGGCGACCGGTTCGGCAAGTCGGCGGCGGCGCGCTTCCTCGGCCGGATCGAAGGCGTGGCGCGCGCCCACGGCGTGAAGACAGCGGCCAACACTCCCTATTCGGGCGGACATATCCTGGAACGCCACGGCGAGCCGCGCCGCGGCGTGCACGCGATCCAGCTCGAGTTCGACCGGTCGCTCTATCTCGATGCGGCGCTCGACCAGCCCGGGCCGGGCTTGTCGGCCGCGGTCCGCCTGCTGCGCGACATCATCGACGCGGTCGCCGACGAGGCGCTGCCGGGAGCCATCGCCGCGGAGTGAGGCTTGACCTCACTCCCGGTTGGCAATGGCGCCCTCGAGCCAATGAATCCGCTTGTGCCATTGCTTCGCAGCCTTCGCGCCGCCCTCGACGGTCGCCAGGCGAGTACGCGCACGCGCGAGCTCGGCCTGCAGCTCGGCGAGGCTGAGCGCAGCCAGTTCGTCGTCGCGGTGCGGAACCCCCGATCGCTTGCCCATGCAGCCAGTCTGCCGAGCAGCGAAGGCCATGGCAACGGCACATAAAAAACCACCTCGTGGTTACCCACGAGGTGGCCAAGGTTCAGGGAGGAGACACGCCCGAGGGCGTGCCGTACGGCTTCGCGAAAGGGGGGACACGACGCCGTACAAATCGAATATAAGTGAGGGGTCGAATAGTTCAAGGGCTCGCGTGAAACCGTTTTCCACGCGCGATCAACCGTTGCGGCGAAGCCCCGGGAGCATACGCACGAGCACCCTGTCGCGCAGCAGGAGATGGTGGCGCAGCGCCGCCGCGATGTGGATCAGCACCAGCGCGGTCATCAGATAGCCGAGCAGCTCGTGCGCCTCATGCGCATTGTGCGCGATCATGGGCGTGGCGGGCAGCACCGGGATCTCGAACAGGCCGAACCAGTTGATCGGCCGTGGGCGCTCTGGATTGGAGGAGAGCAGCCAGCCGCTCACCGGCAGGATCAGCAGCAGCGCATAGAGGATGAAGTGGACCGTATGGGCGGTCGCCTTCTCCCAGGCCGGCAGCAGCTCGGGCAAATGCGGCGGCTTGTGGGTCAGCCGCCAGACGATGCGGCCAAGCGTGAGCACCAGCACGGCGATGCCCAGCGATTTGTGGATCGGCATCACGCCCCACGCCCGCGGTATCGCGTCGTGGAACAGGCCGATGAGCAGGTTGAGGAGGACGAGCGCGGCGATCGACCAGTGGAAGGCGATCGCCCCCCGGCTGTACCGATCGCCGCGCCCTATCAAGATCAGGCGTTCGACACGAGCTGCGGCTCGGGCATCTTGCCCTGGCGCAGCTGGCGGCCGAAGATGTCGCGCATCAGGCCCAGCGAGAAGAGGTGGGCGTAGATGAGCGGCAGCATGCCGTTCTGGACGATCTTGCGCAGCTGATCGCCACGCAGCTCGTTGAGCTTGTTCTCGTCGATCATCATGAAGCCGCGATAGACGAAGGGCTGCGCCGAGCCTTCCGGCTGGATGGTGACTTCACCGTCGATCAGCAGGTCGAGCTCCTTGAGCTCCTTCATGAACTGCGCGGTGCGGGCGCCGGCCTGCTCGAACTGCTCGTTGAACTGCAGGATGTTCTTGGTGGTCTCGCTCGGCTCGCCATTGACGAACAGGGCATCGCCTTCCTCGAACGCACCGATCGTCTCCGAGGTCGGATCGAAGCAGAGCGACAGCTCGTCCGTGTCCGGACGCAGGCGTGCCAGCAGGTACGGATAGCGGCGGATATAGGCCGGAACGTAAAAGTTCGGCTCGTTGAGCGTGCCGTCGTCGTCGAAGAAGGTGTTCACGCCTTCATTCAGCGCCATCAGCGCCAGCGGAACCGGCTCTTCGCCCTGCGAGAAGACGATCGGCAGGTAGCGCTGCACCAGCGGGAATTCCTCCACGGTGACCGGCACCGCGTGCTGCTTGGCGAGGAAAGGCGCCTTGTCGGCGGCGCGGATCTTGAATTCGGCGTGCTGCTGGCTCGAGAGCGGCAGAAGCTCGTTGTAAAACAGAGGCAGCGACTGCTGCGGGGCGGAAGCCATCCTAAATCTCCTGGGAACAAAATGCTGATGTCTGGAATCCCGGGGCGAGGGTCTATGGGGTGTCAGCCTCGGGCGCAAGGCTTACAAGCTTGCCGGGATTGAGGATTCCGCGGGGATCCAGTGCCATTTTGATCGCCTTTAGTGCCGCGATGCGCGACGGCGGGCTCAGCCGTTCCAGTTCGGCACGCTTCATCTGGCCAATTCCATGCTCGGCGGAGATCGATCCGCCCTCTGCCACCACCAGGTCGTAGACGAAGTGGCTGATCTCCGGCCCCTGCCCCGCATACCAGCTGTCGCGGTCCGCTCCTTCGGGCGCACGGACGTGGAAATGGACATTGCCGTCACCCAGATGCCCGAACCCCGTGGCGGTAGTGCCGGGGAAGCGCCGCTCGACCGTCGCCGCCGCCTCGATCATGAAGCGCGGCATCTTGTCGACCGGCACCGAGATGTCGTGCTGCATCGCCGGCCCCAGCGCCCGCTCGGTCTCGGAGATCGAATCGCGGATCTTCCAGAAGCTCTCGACCTGCACCTCGCTGGTGGAGATCACCGCGTCCTGGGCCAGCCCTGCTTCGAACACCGGCACGAGCAGCCGCTCGAGCAACGCGGCAGGCGTCTCGACACCGGGCTCGGTCGCGACCGATTCGATCAGCACCTGCCAGGCATGTTCCCCCGCCAGCGGCGCCCGGATGCCGGGGATGTGGGCGACGACATGGCCGACGATCTCGCCCGGGATGATCTCGAAGCTTTCGATGCTGGTGGTGCGCGCCTCCATCATCCGCAGGATCTTCAGCGCATCCTCGGGGTTCGCCACGCCCACCCAGGCGGCGGCGCGTTCCAGGATCGCGGGATAGAGACGCAGCGTCGCGGCGGTGACGATGCCGATCGTCCCCTCTGCGCCGATCATCAGCTGGGTGAGGTCGTAGCCGCGATTGTCCTTCTTGAGCGGCGACAGCCCGTCATGGATCGAGCCGTCGGGCAGCACCACTTCCAACCCGGCGACGAGATGGCGCATATTGCCGAAGCGCAGCACCTGGGTGCCGCCGGCATTGGTGGAAACCAGCCCGCCGATCGTAGCACTTCCCTTGGCGCCCAGCGTCAGCGGGAAGCGCCGCCCCTGCTCGCCCGCGGCCTCGTGGAAATTGGCGAGGATCACCCCCGCTTCGACCACGGCGAGATTGGCGGCAGGGTCGATCGAACGGATATGGTTCATTCGCCGGGTCGAGAGCAGCAGCGCCGATCCGTCTGCCGGTGGGGTGGCGCCGCCGACCATGCCGGTGTTGCCGCCCTGGGGCACGATCTTCACGCCAAGCGCACCGGCCAGCCGAACGATCTCCGCCACTTCCGCGGCCGATCCCGGCGAAAGGAGCGCCGGCGCGCTGCCGTGGTAACGGCCCCGCCAGTCCGATTCCCAAGGGGCGATTGCCTGGGGGTCCGTGGTGACGGCCTTGGAACCGAAGCGCTCCAAAACGGTATCGACGAGCTGCTGCTGTGCTGGTGTCATGGTATTTTTGGGCTAGCACGCAGGGCGCCAGTTCATCCACTGTTCAAACCTGGGTCGTACATAACCGCAAGAAATGCCGAATCCGTTCCTGGTAACCTCCAGCCTGTTGCTCCTCGCCGCCGCGCCCGCCGCGGCGCCCGTTGGCGCGCCTGACTGGAACGGCGCGCGCTTCATGCTGCAGGACCAGCAACAGCAGCAGCGCGTGGTGATCCAGGTGCCGCGCGTCACCATCACCAGCAGCGCCACGATCATCGTGCGCCGTGCGCCCCATCTGGTCGAAAAGAAGGCCAAGGACTGCGTGAAGGTGCAGGACATCTCCGGCTTCGCGGGCGTGAACACGCAGGACAGCGTCGACCTTGTGCTGCGCGACGGATCGCTGCTGCGCGCCAAGCTGGGCCGCAAGTGCCAGGCGCTGGGCTTCTACAACGGCTTCTACGTGAAGATGAACAAGGACCAGAAGATCTGCGCCGGGCGCGATTCGATCCGTACCCGCGCCGGCCGCTCCTGCGACGTCGAGGACTTCAGGAAGCTCGCGGTGGAGCGCTGAGGCGCAGGCCCCAAAATGCGCGAAAACCGGCTTTCCGAGGCCATCCCGCACATTTCCCCACCCGATTCCCGGGCACAAGCTGCGCACAGACACGCCTCTACGCTTGACTTTCCCCGATAAATCCGCAAGCGCGTGAAGGCTTCGCGCGTGGGTCTGCCACGCCGATTTTCCGGAAAATTGCATGAGCTTTGCCGATCTCGGCCTTTCTGACGAACTTCTGCGTGCAGTGACCGATGCGGGCTATACCGAGCCCACGCCGATCCAGCAGCAGTCGATCCCCCCCGTGCTGATGGGCAAGGACCTTATCGGCATCGCCCAGACGGGCACGGGCAAGACCGCCGCCTTCGTCCTCCCGATGATCGACATTCTCGGCGAGGGGCGCACCCGCGCGCTGATGCCGCGCTCGCTCATCCTCGAGCCGACGCGCGAGCTCGCCGCCCAGGTGGCCGAGAATTTCGAGAAGTACGGCACCCATCACAAGCTCTCCATGGCCCTGCTGATCGGCGGCGTGCAGATGGGCGACCAGGTGAAGGCGCTGGAAAAGGGCGTCGACGTGCTGATCGCCACGCCGGGCCGCCTGATGGACCTGTTCGGCCGCGGCAAGATCCTGCTCAACGGCTGCAACCTGCTCGTCATCGACGAGGCGGACCGGATGCTCGACATGGGGTTCATCCCCGATATCGAGGAAATCTGCACCAAGCTGCCCAAGGAACGGCAGACCCTGCTCTTCTCGGCGACGATGCCGCCGGTGATCAAGAAGCTGGCCGACAAGTTCCTCAACGATCCCAAGCGCGTGGAAGTCGCCCGCCCGGCGACGACCAACACCAACATCACGCAGTTCCTCGTCGAGACTTCGACGATGAAGAAGCGGGAGACGCTGCGCGCGCTGCTCGAGGCCGAGAACGTCCAGACCGGCATCATCTTCTGCAACCGCAAGACCACGGTGCGCGAGCTCAACAAGAGCCTGCAACGCCACGGCTTTCGCTCGGCCGAGATCCATGGCGACATGGATCAGCCGGCGCGCATCGCCGAACTGGAGCGGTTCAAGCGGGGTGACGTGAACATCCTCGTCGCCTCGGACGTCGCCGCGCGCGGGCTCGACGTCAAGGGCGTGAGCCACGTCTACAATTTCGACGCCCCCTGGCATCCGGACGATTATGTCCACCGCATCGGCCGCACCGGCCGCGCCGGAGCGAAGGGCACCGCCTACACGCTGGTGACCAAGGAAGACGCCGAGAACATCGAGAATATCGAGAAGCTCACCGGCCAGAAGATCAACCGGGTGAAGCTGAAGGCAGCCTCCGCCGCCCCGTCCGAGGACGAGCGCGAGGAAGCGCCGCGCGGCCGCAAGCGCAAGGCGGACGAGGACAAGGGTGCCGAGCGCACCCCGCGCGGCAAGGCCAAGAAGGCCGAGCCGAAGCGGGACGAGGATCGCCGCGAGGAACCGTTCCGCGAGCCCCGTGGCCGTGAGGAACCGTATCGCGAGAGCCGCAGCCGCGACGAGCAGCCGCGCCGTGATCGGGGCGGCCGCCGCCGCGACGAGCGCGACGACGGTCCGGATGTGGGCTGGAACGGCCCGATCCCCGACTTCCTGAACTACACGCTCGCCGCCGAATGATCCGCCGCACCGGGCTGGCTCTGGCGCTAATGGCGGCCATGCTGCCCGGTGCCGCGCTGGCCCAGCAGGCAGCACCCCGGCTCAAGGCGCGCACGCTCGGGCAGCTCTCGCTGCCCCTGCCCGCGCCCTATGATTCGAGCCGCGACGCCCGCAAGGACGTGGACGCCGCCCTCGCCCAGGCGAAGAAGGCCGGCAAACCGCTGCTGATCGATTTCGGCGCCAACTGGTGCGTCGATTGCCGCGTGCTGGCCGGCGTGCTCGAGCTGCCCGACATGCGCGACTGGGTCGCGCGCAACTTCGTGCTGGTCCAGGTCGATATCGGCCAGTTCGATCGCAATCTCGATCTGCCCCGTCGCTTCGGCGGCCCCACGCTCGAAGCGGTGCCGGCGATCCTGGTGGTCGATCCGCGCACGGGCAAGCTGCGCAACGGCAAGGACATACTCGGCTTGGGCGACGCCCGGATCATGCAGCCGCAGGAAATGGCCGACTGGCTCGCCCGCTGGACGCGATGATCGAGTATGTCCCCATTATCGAGAGCCCCTGCGTCAGCATCTGCGTGATGGACGAGGCGACGGGCTGGTGCATCGGCTGCGGCCGCACCCTCGACGAGATCGCCCGCTGGGGCGAAACCGACCGGGCCGACCGCGATGCGGTGGCGGCCCAGCTGCCGGCGCGGATGGAAAAGCTCGGGCAATAGCCAGTCCGGGCGCCGAATTGTGACGAACGCGCCGCCCGCGGGACCAGTGACATGGACAGTGGCACGCCCGGATTGCGATCCCGAAAGCGGCTCCGGCGGACACGGAGCGCCCAGGGAGGACTTGTCATGCGTATCGGCCGCAGGGAATTCATCAAGCTCGGCGGAGCCAGCGCCGCCTATGCGCTGGCAGGTGGCGCCGTGGCCGCGCCGACCGGGCGCCCGATCATCGACGTCCATATGCACGCCTATCCGGCGGCGATGCAGCTCTCCACCCCGGTCACCAATCCGATCACCGGCGCGGTGAGCCCGATCCGCACCGGCGCAGACCATCTCGCCGCCTGCATCGCCGAGATGAAGAAGTACAATGTCGTGAAGGGCGTGGTCAGCGGCGGCGACGGCGACCGGATCCAGGCCGCGATCGACTGGCACGATCGTGCCCCGGACCGGTTCATTGCCGGCGCAGGCATCCGCGGCTCGGCGGACACGCCGCTGCCGCCGCTCGACCAGCTCCGCAAGGCGTTCGCGAACGGCAAGCTCAAGGTGCTCGGCGAAGTTACCTCGCAATATGCCGGCTTTTCGCTCAGCGATCCCCGATACGAGCCCTATCTCGCGCTGGCCGAGGAATTCGACGCACCGGTCGCGCTCCACACCGGCACCATGCCTGCAGGGACCAGCTTCGATCCCTGCTGCACCACCGCGCGGGCGCGCCTCGGCAATCCCGAGCTGGTCGAGGAAGCGCTCAACCGCCACCCGAAGCTGCGCCTGAACATTATGCATGGCGGCTGGCCGTATCTCGACGACACGATCGCGATGCTGATGCTCTATCCGAACGTGAACATCGATACCGGCGCGGTCGACTGGCTGTTGCCGCGCCCGGCCTTCCATGCCTGGCTACGCACCCTGGTCGAATCAGGCTTCTCGAAGCGCATCATGTTCGGGTCGGATCATATGTACTGGCCCGACGCGATCGGCCTGGCCATTGACGGGATCGAGAGTGCCGACTTCCTCACCGAAGCGCAGAAGCAGGACATCCTGCACGACAACGCCGTGCGCTTCTACAAGCTGGCGCCCGGCGGCTAGGAGCGGTCAGGCCGGTGCCTTGGCCGCTTCCAGCTCCGCCGCCAACGCGTCGTCCTTCGCGCCTGCGCGCTGGAACGCCTCGCGGCTGCTCAGCCGGGCGAAATAGTCGAGGAACGCCGGGCGCTTCGGCAAGGTGCCGAACATCGTGCCCCAGCCGATCGCCGACCCGACATAGATGTCCGCCGCGGTGAAGCGGTCGCCGGCGATATACGGATGCGCCGACACGGCCTTCTCCAGCACGTCGACGGCCAGGTCGTAATTGCCATAGCCGAACATCCGGCCCTGATCGGCCGAGGGTTCGAACTTGGCGAAATTGTTGGTCACCGCCTGCTCGACCGGCCCCGCCGCGAAGAACAGCCAGCGATAATAGTCGGCGCGCTCGTCCGCGGTGGGCGCGAGATCGGCCTCGGGGAAGGCCTCCGCCAGATAGGCGCAGATCGCCGCGCATTCGGTGACGACCCGGCCGTCATGTACGATCGCCGGCACCTTCCCCATCGGATTGATGCCGAGATAGTCCTCGCCCTTCATCGTCGTGCCGTACTCGACGACACGCGTCTCATAGGATGCGCCTGCTTCCTCCAGCGCCCAGCGGGCGATCCGCCCGCGCGACTGGGGATGGGTGTAGAAGATCAGTTCGTTTGCCATGGCCTGCCTCCGAATCGCTGGAACATAAGGTGAACTCAACGCCTCGCGCCGTCAAGCTCCCCCAATCGTCACCCCGGCGAAAACCGGGGTCTCAGGCGAAGGCGCGTGCGGCGGGACAAGAGCCGCACGAGATCCCGGCTTTCGCCGGGATAACGGATTGCCTCAGAGCGCCTTGAACGTCGCCAGCAGCCGATCCCAGGCACGATTGGCCTCCGCGGCATTGTAGACTTGGCTGTCCGGCGGGCACCAGCCGTGCATCGTGCCCTTGTAGACTTCGATCTCGGCCGGCTGGCCGCTAGCGGCAAAGGCGGCCTTGAGCTTGTCCTTGTCGTCCGGCGAGCGGCTGTCGTCATTCTCGGCGATCGCGATCAGCCAGTGCGCCTTCATCGTCGGCACCAGCGCGAGCAGCCCCTCGGCCGCGAGCCCGCCGCCATGGAAGGTCGCGCCGCCATGCACGCGCGCGGGCGATGCCGCCGCCGTGTACATTACCATCGGGCCGCCCATGCAATAGCCGGTGCTGCCGATGCCGCGCTTCGTGTCGACTTCCTTCTGGCCGTCGACCCAGGCGACGAACGCCTTGGCGTCGCGCGTAGTGGCGTCCGGCGTTAGCAGTGCGCGCCACGGCCCCACCTTGGCCTTGAGCGCATCGTCGAAACCCTGGCCGGGCGTAACGAAAGGGGTCTTGGTCGAGCGGTAGAACTGGTTGACGGTCAGCACGGCATAGCCCGACTGGGCGAGCCGGTCGGCCATCTGGCGGAAGGCGGGGCGCAGGCCGAAAATGTCCGGCCAGACGATGACAGCCGGATGCCTGCCCTTGGCCGGCGCGACGAAATAGGCGTCGCAGCTGCCGTCCCGCGTGGTGATGGTGACGTCGCGGCCCTTGATCTCGGCGGCATTGGCCGGAACCGGCAGCAGCGCCAGCGCACCCGCCGCGGCCGCTCCCGCGCCGAACTCGCGCCGGGTCATCAGGAAGCTTTCGTTATCGGCGGCGGTCAGCTCGTCACACATGGGATCCCTCCACGTTCGCGCACACGCCCGGATTCCCGAGTCGCGGTCCGGAAGCTACACGCCCCGCCCCATCCTGCCGAGGGCCTCGACATCGCGCCAAGCGATCCCCATTCCTCTTTCGTCGAGAGGGGGCATTGCATGGATCTCCAGGCCTATTTCACGCGGATCGGCCATGACGGCGCGCTGGCGCCCGACCGCGCGACGCTGGCCGCACTGATGCGCGCGCATTTAGCAGCGATGCCCTTCGAGAATCTCGACGTGCAGCTCGGCCGCCCGGTCTCGCTCGATCCCGACGCGATCTTCGACAAGCTGGTGACCCGGCGACGCGGCGGCTGGTGCTATGAGCAGAACGGGCTGTTCGGCCGGGTGCTCGCCGCGCTCGGCTATGACGTGCGCCGGATCTCGGCCGGCGTGATGCGGCACGTGATCGGCGAGGCGTCGCTCGGCAACCATCTCGCGCTGCTGGTGACGCTGGAAGGCCGGCCCTGGCTGGTCGATGTCGGCTTTGGCGGCACCCAGGCCGGGCCGCTCCTGCTCGCACCCGGCGAGGAAGCCCAGGCGCCCTATGCCGTCGCGGTCCGGCAAACCGAGGGCTGGTGGCGCTTCGAGGAGCGCTATGGCGAGGGGAAGCCGTTCAGCTACGACTTCACCACCGACCCCGCCGATGAGGCGCTGTTCGCCCGGCGCTGCGGCGAGCTCCAGGCCGATCCCGAATCGCCCTTCGTCCAGAACCTCGTCGTCCAGCAGCGCCGCGACGACACCCACCGCACCCTGCGCGGACGGGTCTTGATCACGCGCGGGCCCCAGGGCGAGACTTGCGAGCTGCTCCAGAACGCAGAAGCGCTGGTCGAGCGGCTCGACCAGCGCTTCGGATTGCAGGTGCCGGAGGCGGCGGGGCTATGGGACGCGATCTGCGCCCGCCACGCCGCCCTGTTCCCCGACGATTAGTCGTTGCTGGGGGTGCTGGTGCGGAACAGCGTTTCCGCGGTGTGCTCCACCGGCGCGGCAGGCGCGTCCTCACCCGCATCGGCTTCACGGCTCGCGGCCAGGCGCTCGGCGCGCAGCTGCTCGATCAGGGCCTCACGATCGCCTTCCAGGCGCGTGTCGGTCGGCGCTTCGATGCCGGCGGCCTTGGCGGCCTTGGCGACCAGGGCATCGAGCTCGCGCTGCGAGGTAAGGCCCAGCGTCACCGGGTCCTTCGGCACGATGTTGGCGATGTTCCAGTGGCTGCGGTCGCGGATCGCGGCGATCGTGGTGCGGGTGGTGCCGATCAGCTTGCCGATCGCGCCGTCCGAAATCTCCGGATGGTTGCGCAGGATCCAGGCGATGCCGTCCGGCTTGTCCTGGCGCTTCGAGACCGGCGTGTAGCGCGGGCCCTTGGTGCGGCGGACCTGCTCGGGGCCCTTGAGCATCTTCAGGACATAGTTCGGGTTGGCCTGACCCTTCTCGATCTCGTCCATCGTCAGCTCGTGCGCACGGACCGGATCGCGGCCGGTGAGCTTGGTCGCGGCGGTATCGTCGGCGATCGCCTGGACCTCGAGGATGTGCAGACCGCAGAACTCGGCGATCTGGTCGAACGAGAGCGAAGTGTTGTCGACCAGCCAGGAAGCGGTCGCATGCGGCATCAGCGGCTGGGCCACTTTCAGTCTCCAGAAATAGAAAGGGCCACCCTTCACGGGTGGCCTGTCACGGGCCCGACTTAATGCGATGCGGGACGAAGAGCAAGAAAAAGGGACCGGTGGTCCGGCGAAACAACCACCATATCCGTCGTCCCGCCCCGCGGCCGGCTCAGGCCGCCGCCCGATCCCCGTACAGCGGATAGAGCGCATTGAGGAACTGGCGCGCGCTCGCTTCCCAGGTGAAGGTGCGGCCATAGGCGGCGCAGGCGGCGCGATCCTTGGTCAGCGCCTCGCCGATCGCCCGGGTCAGGTCCTCGTCGGTCGCACCGGTTTCCGGCGTCAGCACGTCGATCGGGCCGGTGACGGGGTAGCCGGCGACCGGCACGCCGCATGCCAGCGCCTCGATCATCACCAGGCCGAACGTATCGGTCTTGCTCGGGAAGACGAAGACGTCCGCCGCGGCATAGGCGGAGGCAAGCTCGGGTCCGAACATCGGGCCGAGGAACCGGGCTTCCGGGAAGCGCGCCTCGAGCGATGCCCGGGCCGGGCCGTCGCCCACCACCACCTTGGTGCCTGGGTGACTGGACTTGAGGAACGCCTCGATGTTCTTCTCGATCGCGACGCGGCCGACATAGAGCTGCACCGGCCCTTCGAGGTCCCGCATCGCCGGATGCGGCGCGATGCCGGGATGGAAGTTGGCCAGGTCCACGCCGCGTCCCCAATGCTTCACATGGGACAGGCCATGATCGGTCAGCGACTGGCGGATCGACGGGGTGGAGGCCAGGATCGCCTGGCTCGGGGCATGAAACCACTTGATGTAACGCCAGATCCACTCGGCAGGCACGCCTGAGCGCGCCGAGACATAGTCGGGGAACTGGGTGTGGTATGCCGTGGTGAACGGCATGTCGTGCCGGATGCACCAGCGCCGCGCGGCGACGCAGAGCGGCCCCTCGGTGGCGAGGTGGATCGCGGTCGGCCCGAATTCCTCAAGCATAGCACCCACGCTGGCGACCCGGGCCAGCGCCAGCCGGATCTCCGGATAGGTCGGGCACGGCAGCGAATAGAACAGGTCGGGCGAGATCACCTTGACCAGATGGCCCTGCTTCTCGAGCACGCTGCGCACCGATTGCAGGGTACGCACGACTCCATTCACCTGGGGCTCCCAGGCGTCCGTCACGATAGCTATCCGCACCGGTCCGACCTCCGTTGCCGTCACGCAGCCGCCAGTCTGACCCCGGACGCTAGTTCGCTTTCGCGCTTCGCCATCTCTTCGGCCCAATGGAGTATTTCCATGGTACCGTCGTAATGCTCCACGAGCGCGGTGCAACCCTCCACCCAGTCGCCGTCATTGTAATAGGCGATGCCTTCGATGCTGCGCATCTCGGCGGTGTGGATGTGTCCGGCGATCACGCCGTCGACTCCCCGCGCACCGGCTTCGTGCGCGACGATCTCTTCGAACTTCGAGATGAACTCGACGGCGTTCTTCACCTTGGCCTTGGCGTATTTGCTCAGCGACCAATAGGGCATGTCCATCCAGCGGCGAACGCGGTTCACCAGCCGGTTCAGGCCCATCATCATCTCGTAGGCGGCGTCGCCCAGATGCGCGAGCCAGCGGTGCGACATGGTGATCGCATCGAACTCGTCGCCGTGCAGCACCAGCAGGCGGCGGCCATCGGCGGTGGTGTGGATCGCCTGGCGGCGGATGTGCACACCGCCGAAGTTCAGGCCGGAGAACTGGCGGAACATCTCGTCGTGATTGCCCGGGATGTAGATGATCTCGGTGCCGCGCTTGGCGCGCTTGAGGAAGCGCCAGACGATGTCGTTGTGCGAATCGGGCCAGTAGAAGCGCTTCTTCAGCGCCCAGCCGTCCAGGATGTCGCCGACCAGATACATCAGGTCGCAATCGACATGGTCGAGGAAGTCGATCAGCATCTCGGCATTGCAGCCGCGCGTGCCGAGATGGATGTCGGAGATCCACACGGTGCGATAGCGCTTGCGCTCCGTGACCGCCTTTTCGGGGATCGACGGAGTCGATGCGTGGAAGTCCGCGACATGCTGCGCGTCGAACGGAAGCCTCGTGATCGTGGCCATTTAACCAGCCCTGCAACTGCCCTTGCCTGGCTCGGCTAAATGGCCGCGTAATGTGACATTTCGAATCGTTTCCGCTTCACGCGGATGTCACAGAAATATGCATAATAGGACGCTTCCCCCTGACGAATCAGTCGGTTAGCCTTCATGCGGTGATCGGAATATGTCCCGGCTGGGCCGCCACCCGGTCTATCCAGGCGCGAACGGCCGGATAGGGCTGGAGGCTGAACCCGCCATCCTCGGCGACATGGGTATAAGCGTAGAGCGCGATGTCGGCGAGCGTCAGCCGGTCGATCACGAACCAGTCGCGCTTCTCGAGATGCTCGTCCATCAGCGCCAGCGCCGCCTCGCCCGCCGCCTGCTTGCCCGGCAGGTTGGCGCGCTGGACCGCGTTCAGATTGTCGAGGCCGAACCATTTCGCCCAGAAGCGCAGCGTCGCGACATTGGGCTCGTGGTTATACTGCTCCCAGAACAGCCAGCGCAGCATGTCGGCCCGCTCGAACCGGTCGTGCGGGATCAGATCGCTGCCATCGGCGAGATAGAAGCAGGCCGCATTGCTCTCGGGCAGGAAGTCGTCGGCGCCGACCTGCAGCGTCGGGATGCGGCCATTGGCGTTGACCTGGGAGAGGAACTCGGGCGTGCGCGTCTCGCCCTTCATGATGTCGTACTCGCGCCGCTCGAGCTTCAGCCCCAGATGCGCGGCGGTCAGCCGGATCTTGTAGCAATTGCCCGAGGCGGCATATTCGTGAAGCACCAGCGCGGCCATTCGTCCCTCCCTGATCGATGCGCCCATTCGGTCGGCGATGCAGCCGGGGTCAAACAAATAGCGCGTCCCAATACATAAGTACAACTTATCGATGCCCGAGCAATCCGGCTACGTATCGGACCTTAACCGGCTGCCCCCCTCTATAAGCAAGATGGGAACAACGGAGACCCGCGTGCACGATCTCGACATCCTCCATCAGGAACATCGCGAGCTGCTTCGGCTCACCGAGGCCGTGATGGAGGCCGCCGGCGAGATCACGCCCAGCTTCGACAAGATCGCCGCCGCGCGCCATGCGCTCGGCCAGGCCGGCAGCCGGCACGTGATGAATAAGCTGGCGATCGTCACCCGGGCGCTGCAGGACAGCGCCGATCCCTGGCACCGCGCGCTCGGCCGGCGCTTCACCGACGAGCTGATGGCGCTGCGCCAGAGCGCCAGCGAGCATTACGGCACCTGGACCATGGCCCGCGTGAAGGAAGACCCGCGCGAGTTCCGCATGGCGGTGCGCAGCCAGTATCGTGCCCTGAAGGCACGGATCCTGTGGGAAGAACGGGAAGTGCTCCCGGTGGTCGAGAAGCTGCTCGCCGCGTCCGCGCCGGGCACCGCGCCGGGGCACGCCGCCGGGATCAGATGAACCCGTTCTCCGCCCGCCAGCGGACCGTGCGGCGGTGCCAGAGCCAGATCGCCAGCCCCACGCCGGCAAGGAACAGCCAGCCCCAGAGATGCTTCCACCAGGGGATCATGCTGGTCGCGCGCAGGTCCCGCCCATTGGCCTTGTCGAGCGCGGCATGGCCGATATCGTTGAGCGGCGCGGCGACCACGCCCCAGTCCGAGCTGAAGAACAGCACATGGCCATATTCGGCCGTGTACCAGAAGGGCATGCCCAGGAAGGTGGTCTCGCGCACCGAATAGCCGAATTTGGGCGCGCTCATATTGGCATAGGAAGGGGCCGGCTGCCCCAGCCCGTACTGGGCGCGCTTCATCGCTATATATTGCTCGGCCTTGTTCGGCACGCGCTGGATATGGACGCCGTAATCGTCGATCGCCGCGATCATGTCGCCCAGCTCGGGCGGCACCTTCACTTCGGCCAGCTCGTCGACCGTCGGGCGGCTGGCAGCCACCCAATAGCGATCCGAGAATATCAGCGCGCCGAACAGCACCAGCGCGAGCGCGCCGCACACCAGCGCGAGCGCCCATTCCTTCCGCAGAACTTCCATCGTCTCCTCCCCCCAAAGGTGACTGCGCCCCGGCCCGATCCGGGCGGGCCTAGCGTGCCTTTCGCTGTGCCGCGCCCGACGGCTTGTCGTCGCCGTCGTCATCCTGAACCGCCGCCGCGGCAATGCCCTTGGTGCCGAGATCCGCCGCCCCCGCGACCAGCCCGTCCAGCGTGCCGCCGTCGAAGCCCAGCTCGCGCATCAGCCCGTCGATCACCGGCGCCTGGGCACGGTAGCGCAGCGCCGCGGCGACCGCCGAATTGGCAAGGTTGCGATCCCCTTCCCCGCCATCATTGGCGACTCCGCCCGCGCCACCGCCGCGGCCAGTGATGCCATCGACCTGGACGATCTTGATCGAATCGATCGCCTCGAGCGGCTTCGATGCCTCGCGGATCACTTCCGGCAGCACCTTGAGCAGCGCCAGCTTGGTCTGGAGTGACATGGTCTCGGACGAGAGCAGGTTCGCCGCCTCGTTGATCGCGCGCTGGCCGGCGGCTTCCACTTCGAAGCGCACCCGGTCCGCCTCGGCCTTGAGCTTGGCGGCCTCCGCCTCGCCCTCGGCCTGCAGGCGCGCGGCCTCGGCGCGGTCGGACGCGGCCTGCTTCTCGGCATCGGCCTGCACCTTGATGCCGATCGCGGCGCGCTCGGCCTCACGCGAGGCGTCGATCAGCTCGATCCGCTTCTGGCGCTCGGCGACCTCGGCCTCGCGCGCGGTGCCGACGCGTTCCTCGGCGACCACCGCCTCGGCACGCGCCTTGTCCGCCTCGGCCCGGGCCTGGCTTTCCTCGCGGCTCTTGTTCTGCACCGCGATCTGCTGCTCCTGGCGGGCGAGCTCGAGCGCCTGGTCCTGCGCGATCTTGGCCTGCTGCACCGCGCGATCGGCCTCGATCTGCTGGCTGTCGACCAGCTTCTTGGCCTCGATCTTCGCCTGCTCGGCTTCCTGCTGGCGCAGCGACTGCTCGCGCGCGACATCGGCGGCCTGCACGGCGCGACGCATCTCGACTTCGCGTTCCTGCTCCAGCCGGGCGAACTCGGTATCGCGGCTGATCAGGAAGGACTGGCGCGCCGCCTCGAGATTCTTGGTCTCGATCTGCACGCGGGTATCCTGCTCGATGTCGTTGCGCGCCTTCTTGCGCAGCTCGATCTGCTCGGTGAGCTTGGTCAGGCCCTCGGCGTCGAACGCGTTGTTGGCGTTGAAATGCTCGATAGAGGTCTGGTCGAGGCCCGTCAGCGAGACCGATTCCAGCTCGAGGCCGTTCATCGCCAGGTCGACCGACGAGACCTGCTGCACCTTCTGGACGAAATCGGCGCGCTGCTCGTGGAGCTGCGCCATCGTCATGCCGGCGGCGACCGAGCGCAGCGCGTCGACGAACTTGCCCTCGACCAGTTCCTTGAGCGCATCGGGGTTCATCGTGCGCATGCCGAGCGTCTGCGCGGCAATCGCGATCGCCTGGGCATCGGGGCGGACGCGAACGTAGAACTCGGCCTTCACGTCGATGCGCAGCCGGTCGAGCGTGATCAGCGCGTCCATGTTCTTGCGCTCCACCGCGAGGCGGACCGTGTTCATGTTGACCGGCATCGTTTCATGGAACACCGGCAGCACCAGCGCGCCGCCATTGATCACCACCTTCTCGCCGCCGAAACCCGTGCGCACGAAGCCGATCTCCTTGGAGGCGCGCTTGTAGAGCCGCGCCAGGGTGAGGCCGAGGATCAGCAGCGCGATCAGCGCGATGCCCGAATAGACGAGATAGGGGATCATCGACGTCGCTCCTTGGGGCACAATCTCGTTCATCGGTTCAGCCATCCAATCGGGGTAAATGGAAATCGCCGCGCGAGATCGCGCGGAAACACTCGCCTTCGCGGCGGACGAGCAGCACGCGCTCGCCCTCCTCGAAGACCTGGCCGGCATTGTCGGGCTCGACCATGATGTAATGGACCTGGCCATGGTGATCCTCGGCCCGGGCGCGCGCCGGCGAGCCGGTGCTGGCCCGGCCGGTGACGATGCGCGCGGTGGTGCCGACCAGCACCTCGAGCGGCACGGCGGTGGTGAAGTCGCGCGGCAGGATCGGCGCGAGCAGCCGCGCCGCGAGTCCCGTGACCGGCAGGGCAGCGACGCCGACCGCCGGCACCGCCGCGAGGGTCGGCAGCGGCCCGCCGGTCCAGTCGCGCAGCAGCTGTTGGAGCGCGAGCCCGCCAATTCCGAAGATCGCCAGGAAGATCACGATCAGCATCAGCAGCGGCAGGCGGCCGACGCCAAGCCAGGACAGGAAATCGAAATGGAGGTCGCCATGGACATCGGCATGAAGATCCGCGTCCATGTCATGTCCGACGCCGACAGCCTGCACGATGCCGATGAGCAACATCAGCACCACGGCTACGACGAACGCGAAATTCCCCTCTGCGAGAAGGAACGCTAGCACCCTGGATCCCCCGATTCGAGGCGAGAACCTAAATGCTGGGCATCCGTTCCACTAGCGAAATCGGAATCTTTTCAGGGGGCTGGGGCGCAGAGTTGGGCTCTACCGCAATCCATTCCCCTCCCTTGCAGGGAGGGGAGTGAAGAGCCTCAGTCGATCGTCAGCACGATCTTCCCGACATGCTCGCCCGATTCCATCCGGGCATGCGCTCCCGCCGCGTCGGCGAGCGGAAAGGTCGCGTCGATCACCGGCTTCAGCTTCCCCTCGGCCACGAACGGCCACACCGTCCGGTGCAGCTCGTCGGCGAGGAGCGACTTGAACTCCAGCGAGCGCGGGCGGAGCGTCGAGCCGGTCAGGACCAGCCGCTTGCGCATGATCTCGAAGATCGGGATCGTCGCCTGCATGCCGCGCTGGACGGCGATCGAGACGTGGCGCCCCTCCTCGGCCAGGCATTGGAGGTTGCGCGGGACATAGTCGCCGCCGACCATGTCGAGCACGATGTTCACGCCCTTGCCCGCGGTGATCTCCATCACCCGGGCGACGAAATCCTCGGTCTTGTAGTTGATCGCGTGATCCGCGCCGATCCGCTTCGCCGCCGCGCACTTGTCGTCCGATCCGGCGGTGACGAGGATCGTCAGCCCGAACAGATTGGCCAGGTGGATCGCCATCGTGCCGATGCCACTGGTGCCGCCATGGACCAGGATCGATTCGCCTTCCATCGCATAGGCGCGCTCGAACACGTTGCTCCACACGGTGAACAGCGTCTCGGGGATCGCCGCGGCCTCGATCATCGTGATCGCCGGCGGCACCGGCAGGCATTGGCCATAGGGCGCCACCGCATATTCGGCATAGGCCCCGCCCGCGATCAGCGCGCAGACCGGCGTGCCCAGCGCCTCGCGCGGGACGTCCTCGCCCACCGCGACGACCTTGCCGGCGATCTCCATGCCGAGGATCGAGGGCGCGCCCGGCGGCGGCGGATACTGCCCCTTGCGCTGCATCACTTCGGGCCGGTTCACGCCGGCGGCGGCGACCTTGACCAGCACCTCGCCCCGGCCCGGCTTCGGCACGGGGCGCGACACCGGCACCAGCACCTCGGGCCCGCCGGGTGCCTCGGGATCGATTGCCAGCATCGTTTCCGGAAGACCCATCGCCATGTCGCTTTCGAACGCAGGAGAAACCGGTGGCCTTATTGACATCGGCCCTGCCAGGGTCAACGCTGCCCCGATGGACGCCGACGAAAATCTTCCGCGTCGCAAGGACGACCTTGTCGCCCAGCTGGCGAAGCAGGACCTCGATCCCCTTTCGGTTGAGGAACTTACCGAACGAATCGCCTTGCTCGAGGCCGAGATAGATCGGACTCGAAGCAAAATTTCACGGTCCATTAATCACCGCGCAAGCGCAGACGCTCTATTTAAGAAATGAGCGTTACGGCACCGGAGATGGGGCGCAACGCCATTCTACTCCGGTGCGGGGCCGCGGCGCTTGATGCGGGGCCCATGCCTCCCGACATAAGGGGAGACAGGGGCCGTGTATCCTTTCCGGCCCACAGGAGTTGTACCTGAATGCCTAGTTTCGCCTCCGCCCTGGAATCGACGCTGCACAAGGCTCTCGAAGCAGCGAGCTCGCGTCGCCACGAATATGCCACCCTCGAGCATCTGCTGCTCGCACTCGTCGATGACGAGCATGCCAGCAAGGTGATGAGCGCGTGCGGCGTGGACCTGGGCGAACTCAAGAATACCGTGGCGCATTATCTCGACACCGAGCTCGAGGCGCTGAAGGTCGAGCAGGCCACCGATCCCTCGCCGACCAGCGGCTTCCAGCGCGTCGTCCAGCGCGCCATCCTCCACGTCCAGTCCTCGGGCCGCGACGAAGTGACCGGCGCCAACGTGCTCGTCGCCCTGTTCAGCGAGCGCGAGAGCTATGCCGTCTATTTCCTGCAGCAGCAGGACATGAGCCGTCTCGACGCGGTGAGCTACATCTCGCACGGCGTCGGCAAGGGCGGTACCGGCAGCACCGAATCGACCACGCCGAAGGGCGCGGCCGACGAGGACAAGGCCGCCAAGCAGGAGCCCAAGTCGGGCAAGGGCGAGAGCGCGCTCAAGCAGTTCACCGTCGATCTCAACGAGAAGGCCAAGGCCGGCAAGGTCGATCCGCTGATCGGCCGCGCCGCCGAAGTCGATCGCACGATCCAGATCCTGTGCCGCCGCTCGAAGAACAACCCGCTCTATGTGGGCGATCCGGGCGTGGGCAAGACCGCCATCGCCGAGGGCCTGGCCCGCAAGATCGTCGAGGGCGAAGTGCCCGACGTGCTCAAGGAAGCGGTGATCTACTCGCTCGACATGGGCGCGCTACTCGCCGGCACCCGCTATCGCGGTGACTTCGAGGAGCGGCTGAAGCAGGTCGTCACCGAGCTGGAGAAGCTGCCGCACGCGGTGCTGTTCATCGACGAGATCCACACCGTGATCGGTGCAGGCGCCACCAGCGGCGGCGCGATGGATGCGTCGAACCTCCTGAAGCCGGCGCTGTCGGGCGGCTCGATCCGCTGCATCGGCTCGACCACCTACAAGGAGTTCCGCAACCACTTCGAGAAGGACCGGGCGCTGCTCCGCCGCTTCCAGAAGATCGACGTGAACGAGCCGACGGTCGAGGACACGATCAAGATCATCACCGGCCTGCGCTCGGCGTTCGAGGAGCACCACCAGCTCAAGTACACCCCCGATGCGATCAAGTCGGCGGTGGAGCTGAGCGCCCGCTACATCAACGACCGCAAGCTGCCCGACAAGGCGATCGACGTGATCGACGAGGCCGGCGCGATGCAGATGCTGGTGCCGCCGTCGAAGCGGAAGAAGACGATCACGGTCAAGGAGATCGAGGCGGTCATCGCGACGATGGCGCGCATTCCCCCGAAGAGCGTCTCGACCGACGACACCAAGACGCTGGCCAACCTGGAAACCGATCTCAAGCGGGTCGTGTTCGGGCAGGACAAGGCGATCGAGGTGCTCAGCTCGGCGATCAAGCTCAGCCGTGCGGGTCTGCGCGATCCGGACAAGCCGATCGGCAACTATCTGTTCTCGGGCCCGACCGGCGTCGGCAAGACCGAGGTGGCGAAGCAGCTTTCCGAGCTGCTCGGCATCCCGCTCCAGCGCTTCGACATGTCGGAATACATGGAGCGTCACTCGGTCAGCCGTCTGATCGGCGCCCCTCCGGGCTATGTCGGCTATGATCAGGGTGGCCTGCTCACCGACGCGGTCGACCAGCAGCCGCACTCGGTGCTCCTGCTCGACGAGATCGAGAAGGCGCATCCGGACCTGTTCAACATCCTTCTGCAGGTGATGGACAACGGCAAGCTGACCGACCACCACGGCAAGACGGTCGATTTCAGGAACGTCATCCTGATCATGACCACCAATGCCGGCGCGTCGGACATGACCAAGGAGTCGATCGGCTTCGGCGAGATCAGCCGCGACGACGTCCAGGAAGAGGCGGTGAAGAAGCTCTTCACCCCCGAATTCCGCAACCGCCTCGATGCGATCGTGCCGTTCGATTACCTGCCGACCGCGGTGGTCAGCCGGGTGGTGGACAAGTTCATCCTCCAGCTCGAACTGCAGCTGGCGGACCGCGGCGTCCACATCCAGCTCGACGAGGCGGCCAAGGCCTGGCTCACCGAGAAGGGCTATGACAAGCTCTATGGCGCGCGTCCGATGGGCCGCCTGATCCAGGAGAAGGTCAAGCAGCCGCTCGCCGAGGAGCTGCTGTTCGGCAAGCTCGTCCATGGCGGCGAGGTCAATGTGAAGCTCAAGGACAATGCCCTGAACTTCCAGATCACGCCGGCCGCGCCCAAGCCCAAGAAGGGCAAGAAGACGGAAGCCGCCAAGGCCACCAAGTAAGGCGCGTCAGCCCTGAAAACCGATCGGGCCGGGAGGAAACTCCCGGCCCGTTTCGTTTGCGCCGGCATCGCCCGGCCCGCTGCGTCGAATTTGCACAATCGCGCAGATGCATTCCGCGCTAGGATGCGCGCGCAATCAGAACAACCCACTCTCGCTTCGGGTCGCAGCCATGGTTTTCCAGGGAGAATCCGAATGCGACCGATGAAGAAGATACTGGGTGCGGGAACGGCGCTGGCGGGCATGCTCGCAGCCGGCCTGGTCGTCGCGCAGACCAGCAACGATACCGCGCCCGAGGCGCGCTATGTGATGGACGTCGGCACCCATGCCGGGATGATGGGCCAGGGCGACCGGCGTGAAGTGATGCTGCGCCTCGGCTCGCGCCTGCCCGCCACCGGCGGCGCACCCAAGGCCGATCACTTCCTGCCCGAGGGTATGCGCATGGGCGCGTCGGTGCCGCTGATCACGCCCGAGGCGAGCAAGGGCGGAACCGATACCCAGCCGTTCGAGCGGCCCAAGGGCCGGCTGCTGATCTTCTGGGGCTGCGGGGCGCATGCCGGCCCAGGCCAGCCGGTGATCATCGACTTCGCCAAGGTCGCCAAGGGCCAGGTGCCGCCCGACCTGTTCTCCGCCAGCATCGCCTCCGAGGTCGGCCCGCGCCAGTCCAACAGCCGCACCTATGGCGACTGGCCGAACGGCAAGTCGAACGCGCAGGTGCGCGACAATTCCTCGCTGATCGGCCAGCACCGGATCGCCGGCAACTACAGCCCGGAGATCAGCTTCGCGATCAACCAGGACTTCATGGCGGCGCCCCGGGGTGAAGTCGGGCAGCGCCGGTGACGGCTCGATCCCGCTCAACTGGAGCGCGGTGCCTACGGCTACCGGTTACTATGCCTGGGCGATGGGCAGTGGCGATCGCGGCGGGAACGGCGACATCGTCTGGTGGGCCTCATCCGCTTCGCGCCAGTTCGGCGGCGATCTGTGGAACTGGCTCTCGCCGGGCACGGTCAACCGGCTGATCGGCCAGAAGGTGGTGATGCCGCCGAGCCAGACCAGCTGCACCATCCCCGCCGAGGCGAAGGCCGCCGCGGGCGAGATGATGATGGGCTTCCTAACCGCCTATGGCCCCGAGGCGAACTATGCCTTCCCCGAACGGCCCAGGGATCCGAAACTCGCCTGGCACCCGAAATGGACCGCCAAGGTCCGCTACCGGTCGCAGGGCACTTTCATGCCCGGCATGCCCGACATGGGCGATGCGATGCGCGGCCGGCTGCCGGGCACCGAGGGCGATCGCCCCGAGCAGCCCAAGCCCAAGCCCTGCAAGCCCAAGCTGGGTGGCCTGTTGAAGCGCGCGGCCGGCCTGGGCGGCGGCTGCTGAGCCAGGATAGTTTGGAAGGGGCGGCGGCGTTTCTGTCGCCCCTTCATTTTGCGCGATAAGCCGCTGGCGCACTTCATAAAGCCGATCCGGCCCAGGTTATCTTTACGGGTTGTTTGTCATGTTGGCGTAGGCCTGCCGCATGCTGGCGTTGCGTCTCCTGCGGCTGTCCGTCCTCATCGGCGCGTTGATCGCGCTGCTGGGCACCGCCATGCCCGCGCGAGCCCAGGGCAATGTCGGGCGCGAACTGCCCGTCTGCATACTGCGCGATACCGGCGGGATGAACCCGGCCGAGCTCATCCGCCACCCCGAGCGCTTCGATTGCACCACCCGGCAATACAAGCTCGGCCCCGGCGATTTCTGGGTCATCTCGCGGGACATCGACCAGATTTCCCGCCCCGGCAGCCGGCTGTTCGTGCGTTTCGCCAGCCTGTGGCAGCAGGGCATGGCGATGCACACCCTTTATGCCGACGGACGGATATTCACCCAGCGCACCGACGCGCGCGGCATCACCCCCTGGATCCAGCTCGGCGCGATCGGCGAGATCCAGATCGAGCGGCGCGAAGCCCGGGTCGAGCGCCTGCTCTGGCACGTCCGGGGCTCGGCAAACATGCGCGGCGTCATGCTCGGCACGCGGCTGGTCACCGGCACCGAGAGCCAGCGCGCCACCATCGCGCTCACCGCGCTCTATGCGGCGTTCGGCGGACTGTGCCTGGGGCTGCTCGTCTACAATCTCGCGCTGTGGGGCGCGCTGCGCCACCGCTTCCAGCTCTATTATTGCATCATGGCACTGGGCCTGCTCGGCTATGTCTTCTCCTCCTCAGGCGCGCTCGCCTGGGCCTTTCCGGACATCGCCAACAACGATCGGCTGCGGCTCAACTATCTCCTGCTCGGCTGCACCGGCGCGAGCGCGCTGATCTTCGCACGCAGCTTCTTCGAGGAGCAGGTGTTCGCCGGCTGGCTCGGCCGCTTCACCTATGTCGTCGCCGGCGCGCTGGTCGGCGTCGGGCTGCTGGTCTTCTGCTTCGCCCCGCTCAACGTCCAGATCGTCGACGCCGCCTTCAGCACCGTCTTCCTGCTGCTCGGGGCCGTGGTCGGGCCGACGCTGTGGCGCGCCTGGCGGGTGCGCTCCAACTATCTCTGGCTGTTCGCGATCGGCTGGGGGGCGCCGATCCTCACCTCGCTGCTGCGGACCTTGGCCAATTTCCACCTCATCGAGTGGAACTTCTGGCTCGACAATTCGACCCTGCTGTCGATGGCGCTCGAGGCGCTGATGTCGAGCCTCGCCATCGCCTATCGCATCAAGCTGCTGCGCGACGAGCGCGACGACGCGATCGCCAGCGAAGTGATGGCGCGCCGCCTGGCCGACACCGATCCGCTCACCGGCCTGCTCAACCGCCGCGCCTTCCTCGCCCAGGCGATCGGCCGACCGGGTGAGCAGCTGCTGCTCATCGCCGACATCGACCATTTCAAGCGGGTCAACGAGACGCTCGGCCATGACGGCGGCGACGAAGTGCTGCGCCTGTTCGCCCGCACGCTGCGCCACGCCGCCCCGCCGGGCACGCTGGTCGCGCGGATGGGCGGCGAGGAATTCGCGATCCTGGCCTCGGTGGACGCCTCCCCGGAGCCCGAACAATTGCTCGCCAAGCTGCGCGCCACGCGCATGCCCTTCGACCTCAAGGTCACCGCCAGCATCGGCGCCTGCACCGGCCCGCTGACCAGCGAGATCGACTGGAAATCGCTCTACCGCGGCGCCGACATCGCGCTGTTCGAAGCCAAGTCCGCCGGCCGCGACCGCGCGCGCTCGGCCCACCGCGAAGCCGCCTGACCCGCTTGCCCGGCGGCCCGGCAGGGCCTATGGGATTCACCATGTCGGGACGAGCGAAGAAGATCGCCTTCGGGGCGCTTGCAGCACTCGCGCTGCTTGCCTTCGCCTCCCCCAATCGCCGCGCCGACATCGCCGTCCACATGCACCGCGTCGACGATCTCACCCCGCAGCGGATCGAGGCTGTCGTCGACATCGGCGTCTTCGCGATTTCCGTGCTCGTCACCTGGAGCAAGCGGCTTACGACTTGACCCCCGAAAAGGCTTGCTTACACCAGTGTCAATGACTGACCCCGAACAGATCTGGCGTACCGCATACAATCATCCCGGCGCCTGGGACACCGAGTTCCCGCCCGAATCCATGGTCGATCTGTTCGAGGCGAGCGCCCGCGCCCACCCCCAGGCACCGCTGCTCGATTTCATGGGCCGGCACTACAGCTATGGCGAGACGCTGGACGGCGCCAACCGCGTCGCCTGCGGCCTCAAGGCGCTGGGCTATGGCCCGGGCGACAGGATCGGCCTCTTCCTGCCCAACGTGCCGCACTATGTCGCCGCCTATTACGGCATCCTCAAGCTCGGCGCGACGGTGGTCAATTTCTCGCCGCTCTACACGGTCGAGGAGCTGAGCCACCAGGTCGAGGATTCGGGCACCCGCGCGCTGTTCACCATCTCGGCCACGGCGCTGTTGCCCACCGCGCTGAAGGTGCTCGACCAGAGCGGGCTCGAGCGGCTCGTGGTCGGCTCGGTCGCCGGTGCGCTGCCCGCCGCCAAGTCCTTCTTCTACCGCCTGTTCAAGAGCTCCGAAGTCACCCAGCGCCCGCATGACGAGCGCATCCTCGCCTTCTCGAAGCTGATCGCCAATAACGGGCTGTGCGACGCGCCGAAGATCGATCCCGAGAAGGACGTCGCGCTGATCCAATATACCGGCGGCACCACCGGTACGCCCAAGGGCGCGGTGCTGACCCATCAGAATCTCTCGGCCAATGCCCGCCAGGTCGCCCGGCTCGATCCCGAGGTGGCGACGGCGAAGGACAAGGTGATGGGCGTCCTCCCCTTCTTCCACGTCTTCGCCAATACCTGCGTGCTCAACCGCACCGTGGTGACCGGCGGCGAGATCGTGATGCTGCCGCGCTTCAACGCCAAGCAGGCGCTGGCCGAGCTGCGCCGCACCCAGCCGCGCGCGCTGCCCGGCGTGCCGACCATGTACCAGGCGCTGCTCGATGCGCCGGGCATGAAGCCGTCCGACTTCGCCTCGCTGCGCTACTGCATCTCGGGCGGCGCCCCCCTCCCCGCCCAGCTCAAGGAGGAATGGGAGAAGATCACCGGCGCCCGCGTGATCGAAGGCTATGGCCTGTCGGAAAGCTCGGGCGTGGTGTGCACCAATCCCTATGTCGGGCTGAACAAGCCCGGCACGATCGGCCAGCCGCTCCAGGGCACCCGCGTCAAGCTGGTCGACAAGGAGGACCCCACTCGCCCGCCGCCCGAGGGCGAGCCCGGGGAGATCGTCGTCCATGGGCCGCAGATCATGCAGGGCTATTGGAACCGCCCCGATGCCGATGCCGAGGTGTTCGTCACCGTCGAGGGCGAGCCGCACTGGCTGCGCACCGGTGACGTCGGGCTGATCGACGAGGACGGCTATATCAAGATCGTCGACCGGCTGAAGGACATGATCGCGGTCGGCGGCTTCAAGGTCTTCCCGAGCCAGATCGAGGCGGTGCTCTACCAGCATCCGGCAGTGAAGGAGGCGCTCGTGATCGGCCTGCCCGACGCCTATCATGGCGAGCTGCCCCACGCCTATGTCACGCTCGACGAAGGATCGCAGGCCAGCGGGCCGGAAATCTGCGCCTGGCTCAACGGCAAGCTCGGCAAGCACGAGCGCGTCTCCGAAGTCGTGGTGCGTGACAGCCTGCCCAAGACGATGATCGGCAAGCTCAGCCGCAAGGACCTGATCAACGAAGTGATGGCGGAGCGTCAGGGGTGAAGGCGCTGCTGGCCCTCGCCCTTCTCGCGGCAGCACCGGCGGCGCCCGAGCAGCGGATCGACGTCGCGCTATCCAACTTCAAGTTCACGCCCTCGACGATCGCGCTGGTCCATGGCCAGAGCTATGTGCTGCACCTGACCAGCAGCGGCGGCCACAGCTTCGCGGCGAAGGACTTCTTCGCGGCCGCCACGATGCCGGCGGCCGACCGGGCGAAGCTCAAGGACGGCAAGATCGAGCTGGACAGCGACCACGCCGTCGACCTCCACTTCACCGCGCCCAGGGCGGGCAGCTACCCGATCAAATGCACCCATCTGCTCCATGCGAGCTTCGGGATGACCGGGAAGTTCGTGGTTTCGTAACAGTGAAATCCTCCCCCGGAGGGGGAGGGGGACCAGCGAAGCTGGTGGAGGGGGCCTGCCGCAGGCGACTCGCTCGCGGCTCTCCCTCTCCACCACGACGCTGCGCGTCGCGGTCCCCCTCTCCCTCCGGGAGAGGATTGGGAAGCATCAATCCCCCGCCACCACGTCCTTGCCGAACATCACCGCCTTCAGGTTCATGAACTCGTGCATGCCCCAGGGGCCCAGCTCGCGGCCATGCCCCGACAGCTTCACGCCGCCGAACGGCGCCTCGGGCGTCGAGGCGAGCAGCGAGTTCACCGCGGTCATGCCGGCCTGGATGTCGCGCGCGAACCGCTCGATCTCGGCCTCGTCCGTCGTCCATACCGCCGAGCCGAGTCCGTAGGGCACGTCATTGGCCAGCGCGATCGCCGCATCGATATCGGCAACCTTGTAGACCGCCGCTACGGGCCCGAAGACCTCTTCCTTGGCGACGTCGCTCTCCGTATCCATGTCGGTCAGCACGCCCGGCGTCATCCAGGCGCCCTCGCGCTCGATCTTCTCGGCACCGAAGCGCAGCGTCGCGCCCTCGCTGACGGCACGCGCCACCTGCTCCAGCACCGTGTCGCGCTGGGCGACGCTGGAGAGCGGGCCCATGCCGGTCTCCTTCTCCATCGGATCGCCGACCTTCAGCGCCTTCATCCCCGCCTCGAACTTCTCGAGGAACGCGTCATAGACGTCGGCATGCACGATCATCCGTTTGGCGCAGATGCAGCTCTGCCCGGCATTCTGGGTGCGTGCGGTCACCGCCGTCTTCGCCGCCAGGTCGAGATCGGCCGAGGGCATCACGATCAGCGGGTCCGAGCCGCCCAGCTCGAGCACGACCTTCTTGAGCGCGCGCCCGGCAGCCTGGGCGACCTGCGCACCCGCGCCCTCGCTGCCGGTCAACGTCACCGCCACTACCCGCTTGTCGGCGATGATCGCCGAGACCTTGTCGGACTTGATGGCCAGGTTCTGGAACAGCCCGTCGGGTGCGCCGGCAGCGCCCATCATCTGCTGGATCAGCGCCGCACAGCCCTGCACGTTCGAGGCGTGCTTCAACAGCGCGACATTGCCCGCCATGATCGTCGGCGCGAGGAAGCGGACGACCTGCCAATAGGGGAAGTTCCACGGCATCACCGCCAGCACCGGCCCCATCGGCAGCCAGCGCGCCACGGCATGGCCGCTCGCGGTCTGCACGGTCGTCGGCTCCAGATAGGACGGGCCGGCCTTGGCATAGTGGCGAAAGCCGCTGATGCACTTCTCGACCTCGGCGATCGCACTCGCCAGCGTCTTGCCCATCTCCTTCGTCGCGGTCTCGGCGAGGTGCTGCTTGTTGGCCTCCCAGGCGTCGGCGATCTTGGTCAGCAGCTCGGTGCGGCGCTCCAGCGGCGAATCGCGCCACGAGCGGAAACAGGCATCGGCGCGGGCCAGCGCCATCTCGATCCCGTCGGCATCGAGTTCCTCATGGGTATCGACCGTCTCTCCGGTGGCGGGATTGATGCTGGTGAACATGCGCGTGTCTCCTTCGGCCGAGGTAACGCGCAGCTAGGAAGCGGGGTGCCCGGTTGCAATCATACCATGGCAGGTTGCCTTCCGGCCCAACCCCGGCGCATAGCGGCACGCATGGCAGAAGAAGCGGACGTCACCGCGCTTTCCTTCGAGGAAGCGCTCAAGGAACTGGAGCGTATCGTCGCGCGGCTGGAGAGCGGCGAAGCCCAGCTCCAGGAAGCGATCGACCTGTACGAGCGCGGCGACCGGCTGCGCCGGCAATGTGCCGCGCGGCTGGACGCGGCGCAGGCGCGGATCGAGGCGATCCGCACCGATGCCGAGGGCCGCGCCGCCGGCACCGCCCCCTTCGCCGCCGGCTGAGTTCCGACATGGCGCAGGCCTCCCTCGCGCTGCAGGCGGCGCTCAAGCAGGTCTCGGCGGAGATGGACCGCCAGTTCGACCTGTTGCTCGCCGTGCCCAGCGATCCCCGCAAGGGGCTGTACGAGGCAATGCGCCACGCCGCGATCGGCGGGGGCAAGCGGCTGCGGCCGTTGCTCGTCTCCGCCACGGCGCAGCTGTTCGGCGTCGATCGCACCTGCATCGCCCGCACCGCGCTCGCGCTGGAATGCATCCATGTCTATTCGCTGATCCACGACGATCTCCCGGCGATGGACGATGACGACATCCGCCGCGGCAAGCCGACGGTGCACAAGGCGTTCGACGAGGCGACGGCGATCCTGGCCGGCGACTGCCTGCACGCGCTCGCCTTCGAAGTGATCGCCGACGAGCGGACCCATCCCGACCCGTTCGTGCGCATCGAACTGTCCGGCACGCTCGCCCAGGCCGCGGGGCCCGCCGGCATGGCGGGCGGGCAGATGATGGACCTCGAAGCCGAGAAGTCGAGCTTCGACCTCGCCACCGTCACGCGCCTTCAGGCGATGAAGACCGGCGCGCTGATCAGCTGCGCGGTGGAAAGCGGCGCGATCCTCGGCCGCATTCCGCTGGAAGGCCGCACCGGCCTGCGCGGCTATGCACGCGATGTCGGCCTCGCCTTCCAGATCGCCGACGACATCCTCGATGCCGAGGGCGACGAGGCGCTGGTCGGCAAGAAGCTCCACAAGGACGGCGAAGCGGGCAAGGAGACCTTCCTCTCGCTGCTCGGGCTCGACCGGGCGAAGGAACAGGCCCGGATGCTGGTCGACCAGGCGATCACCCATCTCAAGCCCTATGGCACCGAGGCCGACCTCCTCCGCGACATCGCCCGCTACACGCTGGAACGCGATCGCTGACGCCAAGCCGTCATCCCGGCTTTCGCCGGGATGACGGATGTGGGCGGATGACGGCACCTTGCAAAATAGGATTTCGCCTGCTGGGCTCCCCCGGCCGGGCCACCACCGGCCGCTCTTTGACGCCGTAGGAAAAATAGGATCCCAGGCACGCAAGGATATTGCGCAACCTGCCACGTTCCGCGGGGAAACAGGCGTGGGCAAGAACAAGCGCCGTGCACGACCTTCGCAATCTTTGCGAGTCGCGGCGGCTAGCGACGTAGGAAGCTCGCTTCGAGCGAGCCCTCCCCTAACCTCTCAGCGCTCCACCCGCCGCACCCGGAACGCCGTCGGATTGCCGCCCTCGCGCACGATCGTGCCCGAAGCCGTGTAGCTCCCCGCCTCGGCCAGCTTCTCCATCGCCACGCTGCCCTGTGCGACCGGCAACATCACGCCCTGGAACCCCGCCGGCCGCGCGTACCAGGAACCCGCGATGTTGAGCAGAGTCGCGCTGGTCTCCTCCGGCGCGGGCAGGTTCGCCCTCGCCTCCACAGCCTTCTCCACCTGGGTCACGAACCCGCCCCCGCCCCGCACCCGCCGCGGCGCGTCGAACAGCTGGTCGATCCGCTCGGCCTGCAGGTTCTCGATATAGATGATCGTGTTGTTGTCGCCCTGCACCGAGAGCCGCGCGTGCAAGGCCTGCTTGCGCACGATCGGCCCGGCGAGCGAGACCAGGAAGCTGCGCACCGACGCCGAGATCTGCCCGGCATTGCCGCCGCTGGCGTTCATCACCGTCTCCAGCGCCACCGCCACGGTCTGCAGGAATCCGCTCAGCAGCGCGCGCTGTTCGTACAGGTCGAGCATGGTCTTGCCGAGGTCGAACCAGGCATGGAGGCTGGCGATCTCGACGCGGACCAGCTCCAGCCCGTAGCGGCTCTGCCCCGCCCGGGTCTCCTGCGCGAAGGCATTGGCCAGCCGCTCGATCGCGGTGCCCGAAGTCCGTGCATCGGCCGCATCGAAATAGCCGATCTCGAGCACCAGCACCGCATTGTTGCGCACATCGTCGATCATGCCCCGCAGGCTGGCCGAAAGCCTGTCGTGCCGCAAGCGCGTACGCGCCGCCCTTGACTCGGCTTCGCACCCGCAGCACGTCCGGGGAGATCTTGCGACGAGGTACAGAATGACCACCCGCACCGGCGTCTATCCCGGCACCTTCGATCCCATCACGCTTGGCCACATGGACATCATCCGCCGCGGCGCGAAGCTGGTCGACCGGCTGGTGATCGGCGTGACCACCAACCCCTCGAAGAACCCGATGTTCACCGTCGAGGAGCGGATGGAGATGGTGAAGCGCGAAGTCGAGGGGATCGCGGGCGAGATCCATGTCGTCAGCTTCGATTCGCTGCTGATGGACTTTGCCGAGCGCGAGGGCGCCAGCATGATCGTCCGCGGCCTGCGCGCCGTCGCCGACTTCGAGTACGAATATCAGATGGCGGGCATGAACCAGCAGCTGAACGACCGGATCGAGACGGTCTTCCTGATGGCCGATGTCTCGCTCCAGCCGATTGCCAGCCGGCTGGTCAAGGAGATCGCCCTCTATGGCGGCGACATCCGCAAGTTCGTCTCGCCGGCGGTCAATGACGAGATGGTCGCCCGCATCGCCACGATCGGTCGCAAAGGGAGTGGTTGACGCTCCGCTATTGGTCTAGACGGTCCGATCGAGGGTGTATTCCGAGTGGGGAATTTGATGCGTTTGCTTGCCGCTATGGCCGCTTCGGCCTTGATGATGATTGCTACACCCGCGCTTGCTCAGGGCGGCGGCGGAAAGGCTCCCAAGCCCGCCGCGGAGCCGCTCAAGGGCGTGAGCGCGGCCGATGTGAACAGCATCTACCCCGCTATGGTCCCCGCCGATCCGGCCGAGACCTGGGTGCTCGACCTGTCGACCGGCGGCCGCGTGCTGATTCGCCTGCGCCCCGATGCCGCGCCCAAGATGGTCGAGCGCATCAAGACGCTCACCCGCCGCCATTTCTATGACGGCCTGAGCTTCCACCGCGTGGTCGACGAGCCCTATTACATGGCGCAGGGCGGCGATCCCAAGGGTGACGGCACCGGCGATTCGGACCTGCCCAACGTGCCGGCCGAGTTCAACAACCTGCCCCACACCCGCGGCACCGTCGCCGCCGCCCGCCGCGGCGCGCCCGACAATGCCACGCCCGCGCAGAAGGCCGATGCCGAGAACAGCGCGAACAGCCAGTTCTACATCATGATGATGCCGAAGCTTGCCTTCGACCACGACTATACCGTGTTCGGCCGCGTCGTCGGCGGCATGGAGTGGGTCGACAAGATCCAGCGCGGCGAGCCGCCGGCGAACCCGACGCGGATCGTCCACGCCTATATCCAGTCCGACAATCCTCCGCCCTATTCGAACCTGCCGGCCGCCGCCCCCAAGGCGCTGCCGCCGGGCGAGGTGAAGGCGACGCTGCCGCAATAATCCGGTGAACGTCGACCTTTTCGATTTCGAGCTGCCGAACGACCGGATCGCGCTGCGCCCTGCGGCACCGCGCGATTCGGCCCGTTTGCTCGTGCTCGACGGCCCCGAGGCCATACGCGATCTCCATGTGAGCGACCTGCCCGGCCAACTCCGCGCCGGCGACTGCCTGGTGTTCAACGACACCCGCGTGATCCCCGCCCAGCTCGAAGGAACAAGAGGCGAGGCCAAGATCGGCGCCACGCTCCACAAGCGCGAGGGGCCGCGCCGCTGGCGCGCCTTCATCCGCAACGCCAAGCGGCTGCGCGACGGCGACACGATCGATTTCGGCCAGGGCGTGTCGGCCATCGCCGGCGACCGTGCCGAGGACGGCAGCTTCGCGCTCGACTTCCAGGGCGACGAGCCGGTGGAGCTGCTGCTCGAGCGCTGCGGCCGCATGCCGCTGCCACCCTATATCGCCTCCAAGCGCCCGACCGACTCGCGCGACGCGGACGATTACCAGACGATGTTCGCCAGCGAGCCTGGCGCCGTTGCCGCGCCCACCGCGGCGCTGCACTTCACCCCGGAGCTGCTGGCGGGGCTCGACGCTGCCGGCGTGGGCCACACCACGCTGACGCTCCATGTCGGCGCGGGCACCTTCCTGCCGGTCAAGGCGGAGGACACGGCGGACCACAAGATGCACGCCGAATGGGGCCGCATCGACCAGCCCACCGCCGACCGCCTCAACGCCGTCCGCGCCAATGGCGGCCGCGTGATCGCAGTGGGCACCACGAGCCTGCGCCTGATCGAGAGCGCGGCCGGCGAAGACAAGATCATCCGCCCCTTCGAAGGCGACACCGCGATCTTCATCACGCCGGGCTATCGCTTCAAGGGGATCGACGGGCTGGTCACCAACTTCCACCTGCCGCGCTCGACGCTGTTCATGCTGGTTTCTGCCCTGATGGGGCTCGACCGGATGCAGGGCGCCTATGCGTATGCGATCGCGAACGGCTACCGCTTCTACTCCTACGGAGACGCCTCGCTGCTGCTGCCTGAGGACTAGGCGATCAGTTCTTGAAGCAGTGCTCCCGGTGCCATTGCAGGAAATGCGGGTGCGGTCGTTCCAATTTGTTGTGAGGCGGCAGGGCGTAGCCTGTCTTGTTCAAGACACTTCGGATGCTGTCCGGGTCATTGGCCTGGCGGGATATCAAGATCTCCAGATCGTCGGCCAGGCTGATCAGGCCACGATCGAACATCCAGTGCGCCGTGCCCGAAAGAGCAATGCCATTGCCGAGACTGTCGGGGCCCTTGGCCTCAACCGGCTTGATGTGCGCAGCCTCAACCTCCGCGCGACCGCCGCCATTGATCAGCTTCAGACCCGTGAACGCGCAGCGCTCGCCATAGGCATGCAGGATCAGCCGGCGAAAGGCAGGATCGCGAACCGTCCTCGAGGTCAGCGTCCGCACACGCTCCTGCTCTGGCGCAACACCGAAGTGGGCGCGTTTCTCCTGCAGCCCGGGTAGAGTGGCACTATCACCGACCCGCGGCAGAAGCGGCGCCTCGTCACCAAGGCCGCGCCCTATGATGCGATTGAAATCGCGTGGCGACAGTGGTCGAACGGCCCATTGCCCACGTCCGGCCAGATCTTGTTCGGCGGCGCTGCCAGATTGATCCCTGAACGGCACCGGATTGGGGAAATCGAGATAACTACCGGGCTCGATCAGCGCGAGGTACATGCCCGAGCTGGTCGGATCGGGGACAATGGTCTCAACCTTGGCCACCGCGAAATAGCCCTTGGTATCTCGCACCTTGCTGGGTTCGTAATAGACGATCCAATCGCCGGCACAGGCCTGGGCACGGGCAAGATACTGGGCGGGGAACTGATATCGCTCGGCGGGGCTGTCGTCGTAGATTGAATCGATGCGGTGGATGAATACGCCGAAAGCCATGCGGGGACGTTATCGCCGCGACGCCAGGCTGCAAGCGTTGTCGAGCCAAATCTCCTTCGCGCACCTCATGCAATCCGCCGCACCTTCGCCATAGATTGCAGCTTGGGTAACGGCGCGGTAGCGGTCCTCGTCACTGCCGAGTCGGAAGGATTTCCATGCGTTTGCTGCTTGCCCTTGCGACGTTGATCGCGACACCCGCCTTTGCGCAGGGCCAGCTCTCGATACCGACGCCGCAGCAGGATGGCACGCCGATCGGCGTCAGCACCCGCCAGCAGCCCGCCTTCACCGTGATCGTCGAGCCCGCCGCGATGATGATCGCCGCCTTCGACGCGGACGGCGACGGCAAGGTGACCCGCGCCGAGTTCGATGCAGGGCTCAAGCGCAGCTTCGATGCGATCGATACCCGGCACCAGGGCTGGCTCGGCTATATCGCCTATTCGGACTGGCAGGAGCGCTGGATGGGCGACCGCAACACCGTGCCCAGCCCGTTCGAAGTGGACCGCGACGGCGACAACAAGATCAGCTTCGCCGAGATCGCCGAGCGTTTCGACCTGCTCTTCACCCGCTTCGATGCCGACAAGAACGGCGTACTCGAGCGCAAGGAGCTGGTCACCATCCGTCCGCAGGTGAGCGGCCCGAACACGGGCAAGGGCAAGAAGGATCGCCGCCCGAATTGATGTCCTAGCATCACATGCCGCGACCCGGCTAAGAGCGGAAACGATGGCCGCGCATCACGACCATAATCACAGCCACCATGGCCACGGCCATCACGGCCACAGCCACGCGCCCGCGGACTTCGGGCGCGCCTTTGCCATTGGCACCGCGCTGAACCTGGCGTTCGTCGCGGTCGAAGGCACGGCGGGCATCCTCACCCATTCGATGGCGCTGCTGGCGGATGCGGGGCACAACCTCTCCGACGTGCTCGGGCTGCTGATCGCCTGGGGCGGCGCCGAGCTGGCCAAGCGCCCGGCCTCGCCGCGCTTCACCTACGGACTGCGCGGCTCCTCGATCCTCGCCGCGCTGGCCAATGCCGTGCTGCTGTTCGTCGCGGTTGGCGCGATCCTGCTGGAGACGATCCAGCGCCTGTCCGAGCCGCGCGACGTGCCGGGCATGACGGTGATGCTGGTCGCCGGCGCCGGCATCGTCATCAACCTGTCGACCGCCCTGCTCTTCGCCCGCGGGCGCAAGGGCGACGTCAATATCCGCGGCGCCTATCTCCACATGGCGGCGGACGCGGCGGTCTCGGCCGGGGTGGTGATCGGCGGCGGGCTGATCCTGCTCACCGGCGCCGACTGGATCGATCCGGTGATCAGCCTGCTGATCGTCGCGGTGATCCTGTGGAGCAGCTGGGGCCTGTTCACCGAATCGCTGACCATGGCGCTGCAAGCGGTGCCGAAAGGCATCGATTCGGAAGCCGTGGAGGCTGCCCTCGCCGCACTGCCCGGCGTCAGCCGCGTCCATGACCTCCATATCTGGCCGATGAGCACCACCGAGGCAGCGCTCACCGCACATCTGGTCATGCCGGACGGGCATCCGGGCGATGCTTTCCTCATCGCGCTGCAACATCGGCTGGCGCACGACTTCAGGATAGATCATACGACCGTTCAGATCGAATTGGGGGACGGGGCGGAATGTCGGATGCATGGGAATGGACACGCGCATGACTAATGCGTCGCCCATCCGCCTGGTTATCTTCGATTTCGACGGCACGCTCAGCGACAGCGGCGACTGGTTCCTGTCGGTCGTCGACGAGCTGGCCCGCAAGTTCCGGTTCCGCGCCGTCGGGCCGGACGAGGTGGACATGCTGCGCCACAAGAGCTCACGCGAAGTGATCGAGTTCCTCGGCATCTCGAAATGGAAGCTGCCGCTGATCGCCCGCTACCTGCGCCGCCTGGTCAGCCGCAACACGCACGAGATCGAGCTGTTTCCCGGCACCCCGGACCTGCTCGAGCAGATCGCCGCGACTGGCGTGAAGATCGCGCTGGTCACCTCCAACGCCGAGGACAATGCGCGCAAGATCCTGGGCCCGGTGCATGCCGCGCGGATCGACTGCTTCGCCTGCGGCTCCTCGCTGTTCGGCAAGGCGCCCAAGTTCCGCCGCGTGCTCAAGAAGATGGGCGTGAAGCCGCACGAGGTGCTGGCGATCGGCGACGAGACCCGCGACGTCGATGCGGCGCGCGAAGTCGGCATGCGCGCCGGATCGGTGCTGTGGGGCTATGCGGCCGAGGATCTGCTCACCGCGATGCGGCCCGACGTGATGTTCCGCACGCCGCAGGACATCATCGAGTACGTCTCGGCACATCGATAAGACAACGCGCGGACCAAGCGATCGTTGAACTCGCCTGCCCGACCTGTAGAGTGACGGGCATGGAGCGATTGCGTTGGACCTGGATCTGGCTTCCCCCCTTTGCGGGCGCAGCCAGCCTGTTGTTCGGAGGCGCCGCCTCCATTCCGACATTGCTGCTCGGCATCGTCCTGATCGTCACCGTGCTCGCCGCGGTCCATCATGCCGAACTGATCGCGCACAAGGTGGGCGAGCCGTTCGGCACCTTCCTCCTCGCGCTCGCCGTGACGGTGATCGAGGTCGGGCTGATCCTCACGCTGATGCTTCAGGGCAAGGCGGGCGCCGAGACGCTGGCGCGCGACACGGTGTTCTCCGCGGTGATGATCATCCTCAACGGGTTGCTCGGCGCGTTCATCCTGGTCGGGGCGCTGCGGCATCACGAGCAGAGCTTCCAGCAGGTCGGCGTCAGCGCCTCGCTCGCCACGCTCTGCACCCTCACCGTGCTGACCCTGGTCCTGCCCAATTTCGCGGCGGCCGAGCGCGGGCCCTATTATGCGCCGTCGCAGCTCGCCTTCGTCGCGATCGTGTCGCTGCTGCTCTACCTCACCTTCGTGATGGTCCAGACGGTGCGGCACCGCGGCTACTTCCTCCCGCCCGGCGGAGAAGCCGCGGAGGAAGAGCATGCCGCGCCGCCGACCAACCGCCAGACCTTGATCTCCGGCGTGCTGCTGGTCGCCTGCCTGGTCGAAGTGGTGCTGCTCGCCAAGGCGCTGGCACCGGCGATCGAGGAGGGCGTCGCCGCCGCAGGCGCGCCGCATGCGGTGGTCGGCGTGGTGATCGCGGCGCTGGTGCTGCTGCCCGAGAGCGTCGCGGCGGTGCGCGCGGCGATGGCCAACCGGCTCCAGACCAGCCTTAACCTTGCGCTCGGTTCGGCCCTGGCGACGATCGGCCTGACCATCCCGGCAGTGGCGATGCTCTCGCTCAGCCAGGGCCTGCCGCTGGCGCTCGGCCTCGATTCGAAGGGCGTCGTGCTGCTCTCGCTGACCCTGCTGGTCACCACCCAGTCGCTCGCCACGGCGCGGACGACGGTGCTGCAGGGCGTGGTCCATCTCGTCATCTTCGGGGTGTTCGTCTTCATCACTCTGGTCCCCTAAGCTCGCTAAGGTGGCGCCGGCGAATGCATCCTCGTGCCGATATACTTGACTCAATCAACTATATCGGTGCACCTTCCTGCCCATGGAACATGCCGTCGATCAATTCCGCGCCTTTAACCGGGCACATACCCGCTTCGCCGCGGTGCTCGCTCCGCACTATATGGACTCCGAAATGGGCGTCGCCGAAGCGCGGCTGCTCTACGAGATCGCCCGGCGCCAGCCCGTGCTGGCGAGCGAACTTCAGGAGACACTCGGACTGGACGCCGGCTATGTCAGCCGGGCGGCCAAGCGCTTCGAGGATCGCGGCTGGATCGCACGCGAGCGCGACGCGCAGGACGCCCGCCAACGCCCGATCGCCCTGCTTCCCGCCGGCCAGGCGACGTTCGACGCGCTCGACGAGGCGACCCGTGCGCACAGCCGCCGCCAGCTGGAATCGCTCGGACCGGGCGGCGGCGCGCTGCTCGGTCACTATCTCGAATCGGCGCGGGCACTGATCGAGGGCGGCGCGGATGCCTGGTCGATCCGCACCCTACGCCCCGGCGACATGGGCGCGATCGCGAGCCGCCAGTCGATCCTCTATGCCGAGCATTTCGGCTGGGGCCGGCCGATGGAGCTGCTGCTCAACGACGTCACCACCAGCTTCCTGCGCGACTTCCAGCCGGGACGCGAGCAATGCTGGATCGCCGAGCGCGGCGGCGAAATGCTCGGTTCGGTGATGCTCGCCGATGGCGGCGACGGCGTCGCCAAGCTGCGCCTGCTCTATGTCGAGTCCTGGGCCCGCGGACTGGGCATCGGCGAGGCACTGGTCCAGCATTGCATCCAATTCGCCCGTGAGGCCGGCTATCAGCGGCTCGAGCTGTGGACGCACACCATATTGACAAGCGCGCGGCGCATCTATGCGGCGCATGGTTTCGAGCTGATCTCGACCGAGGAGCATGACCGGTTCGGCGAACCGATCATGGGGGAGACCTGGTCGCTCGATCTCAGTCGAGATGCACCGCCAGCCACACCGTAGAGCGGTCGCCCGCGGTCCAGGTCACCCAGTGCTTCCGGCCCTTCTCGATCAGCAGGTGATCGCCGGGACGCAGCTCGACCTCGGCCGAGCCCTCGACGCGCAGCCCCGCCGCGCCCTCCACCAGCAGCACCCACTCGTCCCAGTCCTGCACCATCGGTTCGTCCTCGGGCGTTGCCTGGCCCTGCGAGACGATGCGCTCGATCCGCACACCGGGGCGCTTGAGCAACTCGGTGAAGACTTCGCCCGCACTGGCATCGGGCAGGTCGGCAAGGAGATTGGCGGTCATTCATGGTCCTAATTTCCCTCTCCCGTTGGGAGAGGGAGGGAGCCGCGAAGCGGCGGAAGGGTGAGGGTCGACGGGTAAGGCTGCCCTCACCCTTCCCACTCGGCTTCGCCTCGCGGGCCCCTTCCCGCTCCCAAGGGGAGCGGGAGAATGGACTCATGCGCCTGATCCGGGCAAGGCCCTGCGCATGTCCCGTTTCGAGTTCACCATCTACGCCACCGACGGCAAGGCGCGCCTCGGCACCATCGCCATGCAGCGCGGCGAGATCCGCACGCCCGCCTTCATGCCGGTCGGCACCGCCGCCACCGTCAAGGCGATGAAGCCGCAGGACGTCCGTGCCGCCGGTGCCGACATCATCCTCGGCAACACCTACCACCTGATGCTGCGCCCGGGCGCCGAGCGCGTCGCCCGGCTGGGCGGCCTGCACAAGTTCATGGGTTGGGACCGGCCGATCCTGACCGATTCGGGCGGCTATCAGGTGATGAGCCTGGCCGACCTGACTACGCGCAGCGAGGAAGGCGTGGCCTTCAAGTCGCACCTCGACGGCTCGCGCCACATGCTGAGCCCCGAGCGCTCGATCGAGATCCAGCGCCTGCTCGGCAGCTCGATCACCATGGCCTTCGACGAACTCGTCCCCACCACCTCGACCCGGGAGGTCCAGGCCGCCGCGATGGAGCGATCGATGCGCTGGGCGAAGCGCAGCCGCGACGCCTTCTTCGCCGCAGAGGAGCATGCCGCGCACAACGCGATCTTCGGCATCCAGCAGGGTGCGCTCGACGAGGGGCTGCGCAAGGCCAGTGCCGACGCGCTGCTCGACGTGGGCTTCGACGGCTATGCCGTGGGCGGCCTCGCGGTGGGCGAAGGCCAGGAAGCGATGTTCGGCGTGCTCGACTTCGCACCGGGCCAGCTCGATCCCGCCAAGCCCCGCTACCTGATGGGCGTGGGCAAGCCGGACGACATCGTCGGCGCGGTCGAACGCGGCATCGACATGTTCGATTGCGTGCTGCCCACCCGCTCCGGACGCACCGGCCAGGCCTTTACCCGCACCGGCCCGATCAACATCCGCAACGCCAAGTTCGCCGAGGACCAGGGCCCGCTCGATCCGGCCTGCCCCTGCCCGACCTGCGCCAACTGGAGCCGGGCCTATCTCCACCATCTCGTTCGCGCCGGCGAGATCCTGGGCGCGATGCTGATGACCGAGCATAATATCTGGTTCTACCAGGTGCTGATGCAGGACCTGCGCGATGCGATCGCCGCAGGCCAGCTGACCGAATTCGCGAACGGCTTCCGCGCGTCGTACCAAGTGGCGAAGGGCTAAGGCCGCATCGCCTTGGCGCGTCTTCGCCGCGCACTGCATGGTCTGGGCCCCGGCCTTCGCCGGGGAAAAGCTGATCTCGATCACTTTCGTGGTTAAAATTACCTTTACCATCAAGTGTTTCGCTGCGGGACACGGTGTAATCCGGGGGCGAAGCGCGTCCTGAAATCGGCTATGCCGCGCACGGGCAAGGGGCCCGTGGGGTGGCGTAACTTTGTTCTGGCGGCGTTTCTCGAAGATGCAGGCGCGGGGGTTCGCCGCGGCGATCGTCGCGTCGCTGATCGGCGCCGGCTTCTCTGCCCAGGCGCTCGCCCCGGAAACGCGCAAGGCCGAGCCGAAGCCGGTCGCGGTCGGCTATGAGGCCGAGGATCATTTCCCCGGTGCCGCCTTCTATTATGCCGTCGATGACGATGCCGCGGTCGGCGCCGGCACGACCGGCACCACCGCCCTGCCCGACCTGCCGATCCCCGCCGACGCGGTCGATACGGTGGACGGATCGATCCAGCCGGCCCAGCCCTTCCACCTTGCCGGCACCGGGCTCGACAAGTCGCGCGCGCTCCAGTGCCTGACCACGGCGATCTATTACGAGGCGGCGAACGAGCCGACCGACGGGCAGCGCGCGGTGGCGCAGGTGATCCTCAACCGCGTGCGCCATCCCGCCTTTCCCGCCACTGTGTGCGGGGTGGTATTCCAGGGATCGGAGAAGCGCGGCTGCCAGTTCAGCTTCGCCTGCGACGGCGCAATAGCGCGCGCGCCGATGCGCTCGGCCTGGGACCGCGCCGCGAGGGTCGCCGCCGCCGCGCTTTCCGGCCAGGTGTTCGGCGCAGTGGGCGAGGCGACACATTACCACACCTATGCCGTCACCCCGTCCTGGAACCGCAGCCTGGTGATGACCGGGGTGTTCGGCGCGCATTTCTTCCACCGCTGGAAGGGCTGGTGGGGCACCGCCGCCGCCTTCCGCCAGGCCTATCGCGGCGGCGAGCCGCTGCCCGAGCCGCATGCCCGGGTGGACCTGGCCGAGCTGGCCGCACCGGTGGTGCCGATGCCGGCATCCGCGCCGGTGGCCGTCCCCGGCAAGAACGCCGCGCCCCTCGCCACCCCGCGCGAGACCATCCAGCCGGCCTATGCCCAGAGCGGCACGCCGATCGGCGGCTATGTGCCCAGGGCCGCGCCGAGCGCCTCGCCGATGGACCAGGGCGAATCGCAGATACTCGACAAGTGGAAGGACAGCGGCAAGCCGCTGCGGTGAGGGTTTCCCGGTTCTCTTTCCCCAGCGAAGGCCGGGGCCCAGTTCTTGAAAGTCGCGCGCCTTGGCGCGCCTCCGGCGCGTACGCTGAGTCTGGGCCCCGGCCTTCGCCGGGGAAAAGGAAAAGACAGGAAGGAACGCCTCCCCCAAACGGCAACGGGCCCCGCCTTGCGGCGGAGCCCGTCCTGGTCAGGTTCCCCAAAGGGGGGCGGAAAGGGAACCCGTCAGCCCGTTTTACCAGCGACGCTCGCGATCGTGCTTCTGGTAGCGGATGCGCGCCGACAGGGCGTCGAAGCGGCGATCCAGGTCACGGCGCTCGGCGAGCGTCAGGCCCGGACGCGAACGGCGATACTGGGCCTCGAGGCGGTTCAGTGCTGCGAAGTCGCTGCGGAGGCGGGCAGCCTCGCTGCGGCTGAGCTGGCCCGAGCGCACGCCCTGGTTGATCCGCATTTCGAGGTTCGCCTGGCGCGAATTGATGCTCTGCCATGCCTGGAAGGCGGGCGCCGGGTGCGGCGCGGCCATCGCGGCGGTCATCGGAACGGCCGAAACGGCGATGCCTAGGCCGGCGAGCATCAGGGTGAACTTCTTCATGATACGCTCCTCTTCAAAACTGGGTCTCAAAAACCGGGCCGTCCCTGCGGCCTGAACCCAGTTATGGGGATGGCCTGTCGCAACCTTGTCCCCGGACCCATGCTTTTGTGTCGCAAGCTGTGACGACGCGGAGCGTTCCGTTCATCTTCGGGGGATGGCGTCCCCCATGCGATGCCCCGAAGCGGCGCAATTGGCCGGCAATAGGCCCGGGGGAATCGATTGACGGGCGCGCGGCGAACTCTAGATTCCGGGGACGAAACGAAGAGGACCATGATGACGATCTCGGTTGCCGAAATGAGCCTGGTCGAGCAGCGCGTGGCCAATGACGGGCCGAACATCGTGGTGGCCTATCTGTTCTGGTTCTTCCTGTGGTTCGTCAGCGCGCACCGTTTCTATCTGGGCCGCCCGGTTTCGGCGATCCTGCAGATCCTGTCCTATTTCATCCTGATCGGCTTCGTCTGGGTATTGATCGACATCTTCCTGATCCCCGGCATGATCCGCGAGAAGCAGAACGAGATCCGCGACAACATGATGCGAGTCCTCGCCAGGGGCTGACGCCGCCGCGTTGACTGCCTGGACATCTGCGATATCTTGAAGATATCCGAGAGGGAGCAGTCGCATGCCGTATCGTCACGCCCACTGGTTCCTGCTCGCGATATTCCCGCTCGCCGCGCTCGCCTTCTGGCCCGGCTATCTCGCCACGATCGGCACCGCCCCGCTGCAGATGCACGCGCACGGCATTACCGCGTCGCTGTGGCTGCTGCTCCTGATCGCGCAGAGCTGGACGATCCATGCCGGCCGGAATGCGCTGCACCGCACGCTGGGCACGGCGAGCCTGGTGCTGTTCCCGCTATTCCTCGCCGGGGGATCGATGATCTTCCTCGGCATGGCGCAACGCTATGTCGAGGCGCCCTCGCCCTTCTATCCGATGTACGCGCCGGGGCTGGCCTGGATCGACATCGTCTCGGTCGCCGCCTTCGCCTGGTGCTATTATTCGGCGCTGCGCACGCGGCGGCAGGTCCAGCTCCATGCGCGCTACATGCTGGCGACGGTGCTCTTCCTGCTGCCCCCGATCCTCGGCCGGCTCGCCCCGATCCTGCCCCCGCTGGGCATCAACGGGCCGGAGGATTTCTGGAAGCTCGGCATCGGCTTCCAGCTCGGCAATGCGATCACCGCGGCGATCGCCTTCGGCCTGGCGCTGCGCAGCGGACGCCATGGCCGCCCCTTCTTCCTGGCCGGCGCGGCGATCGTGCTCGGCGGGTTGCTCTTCCAGTTCCTCGGACCGCTCACGGCCTGGCGACAGCTGTTCGCGCAATTCGCCGGCATGCCACCGATGCCGCTGGCGCTGGCGGCAGGGCTGGCCGGCGCGGGGATCGGCTATGCGGGCTGGATCGGCGGGCGCCGCCCGGTCGCGCCCGCGATGGCCGCCTAGCTTCCCTTCCCATTCCAGGGAGGGCGTTCAGGCCGCGATCAGCCGCTCGGCCTGGGCCCGCGCCTCGTCGGTGATCTCGGCGCCCGAGAGCATGCGGGCGATCTCCTCGCGGCGCTGGGCGGCATCGAGCGGGGTGACGCCGGTGCGGGTGACCGTCCCGTCATGGCTCTTGGCGATCAGCAGGTGCTGGGCACCGCGCGCCGCGACCTGCGGGCTGTGCGTCACCACCAGCAGCTGGGCGCTGTCCGCCAGCCGCGCCAGGCGCTCGCCGATCGCACTGGCGACCGCGCCGCCGACGCCGCGATCGATCTCGTCGAAGATCAGGGTCCGCGCCCCGCCCTCTTCCGCCAGCGCCACCTTCATCGCCAGGATGAAGCGCGACAGCTCGCCGCCCGAGGCGATCTTGACCAGGGGCGCGAAGGGCGCGCCGGGGTTGGTCGAGACTTCGAACTCGACCCGGTCCATGCCGAAGCTCGACCAGTTCGCTTCTTCCTGCGGATCCACCACCGTGCGGAAGCGCGCGGCGTCCAGCTTGAGTGGCTTCAATTCGGTCGCCACCGCCGCATCCAGCCGAGCCGCTGCCAGGGTGCGGTTCGCGGAAAGGGTCTTCGCGGCCTCGGCATAGCCTCGGTGCGTCTCCACCACCGCCACTTCGAGCCTGGCGATCCCCGCCCCGCCGCTCTGGACCCGTTCCAGCCGGCCCGAAAGTTCGTCGAGCAGCGCTGGCAGTTCGTCGGGCTGGACGCGATGCTTGCGGGCGATTCCGCGCAGCTCGAACAGCCGCGCCTCGTCGGCTTCCAGCGCGGCGGGATCGAAGGCGAGCGCCTCGGCGGCGCTGTCGACCTTGTCCTGCGCCTCGGCCGCCTCGGTGATCGCGCGGTCGATCGCGGCGAGCGCCTCGGCCAGCGCCTCGTGATCCTCGGCGATGCGCTCGAGCACCCGCGCCGCCTGGCGGAGCTGGCTCAGCCCGCCTTCCGAACCGTCGAGCAGCTCGGCAATGCCCTGCAGCTCGCCGGCGATCTTCTCGCCGCGCTGCATGCTCGCCCGGCGCTCGGCCAGCGCTTCCTCCTCGCCGGTCTCGGGCGCGAGCGCACGCAGCTCGGCGACGGCATGTTCCAGCCATTCGCGGTCGCGCTCGGCGACGTCCTGCTCGGCCCGCGCCACCGCCAGCGCCGCCTCTGCGTCGCGCCACGCCCGGTGCGCGATCGCCACCGGCCCCGGATCGCAGCGCCCGAACGCGTCGAGCAGCGCCCGGTGGCCGCGGGCATTGAGCATGCCGCGATCATCGTGCTGGCCATGGATCTCGACCAGATGCGGCGCCAGCTCGCGCAGCAGGCCGGCAGAGGCGGGCTGGTCGTTGAGGAACGCCCGGCTGCCGCCATCGGCCTTGACGATGCGCCGCACGATCAGCGGCTCGCCCGGCTCCAGCTCGAGCCCGTTCTGGTGGAAGATGTTGGCGATCTCGCTGTCGCGCGCCGGCGGCTCGAAGCTGGCGGTGACCACCGCCTGCGTGGCGCCGTTGCGGACCAGCCCGGTCTCGCCGCGCGCGCCGAGCGCCAGGCCCAGCGCATCGAGCAGGATCGACTTGCCCGCCCCGGTCTCGCCGGTGAGCACACCCAGACCGGCGCCGAACTCCAGGTCCAGCGCCTCGATCAGGACAACGTCGCGTATGGCCAGCGCGGTCAGCATGCGCCGCCTCTATCGCAGGAACTTAACGGGAACGAAAGCCCGGACGAGCATCAGCTCGCGGGCTTGGCCGCCGTCTGGGCCTGCTGGAGCTTGCCCTTGTTTTCCTGCATCAGCTTGTAGGCGTGCTCGTACCAGTCGGTGCCCGGATAGTTGGCGCCGAGCACGGCCGCGGCCTTGTTCGCTTCCTCCGGCACGCCGAGCGCGAGATAGGACTCGGTCAGGCGCATCAGCGCCTCGGGCGCGTGGGTGGTGGTCTGATACTGGTCGACCACGGTGCGGAAGCGCAGCGTCGCCGCCAGCCACTGGCCGCGCGTCTCGTAGAAGCGGCCGATCTCCATTTCCTTGCCGGCGAGGTGATCGCGGACAAGGTCGATCTTCAGGCGCGCATCGGCGGCGTACTTGGTGTTCGGATAGCGGCGGGTGAGCTCGCCCAGCGAATCGAGCGCCTGCTGGGTGATCTTCTGGTCGCGCTGCACGTCGCTGATCTGCTCGTAATAGCTCAGGCCGATCAGATAATAGGCATAGGGCGCGTCGCGGTTGCCCGGGTGGACGGCGAGGAAGCGCTGCGCCGAAGAGATGGATTCGGTGTAGTCGCGGTTCAGATAATAGCTGAACGCGCCCATCAGCTGCGCGCGGCGCGCCCAGACCGAATAGGGGTGCTGGCGCTCGACTTCGTCGAACAGCGCCGCGGCCAGCTTGTACTGGTGCTGGTCGAGCTTCTGCTTGGCGGTGGAATAGAGCGTGCCGACGTCGCGCGCGACATAGGGAAGGTCCTTGCCACCGCTCTTCTTGGCGCAACCGGCCATCGAGAGGGCGAGGACCGGAAGCAGGGAGAGCGCGAGCGCGCGAGTGGTGGAAGTACGCATGGGCGGGGGTCTTAGCGCGGTCGCGTGGCTTCAAACAATCCTTTTCGCGGCCTCTTTGTGTCAGAGCCGTACCAGCCCGCATCGGGTGAAAAGCGCCCCGCGCTTTTCAGGCCATGCCGGGGGCATGGCCGACCCGGATGCGCCCCACCCGGCCTCCCACAAGAATACTGCCGATGGGAGGCCGGGTGGGGGAGCGGGCTGGTACCGCCAATCAACAGGAGCGCACCTCCAATCAGCAATTGCGGTGGGAGCCCCGACGGGCCATGCGCGTTGCCGTACCGAAGTTGGAATCGGAGAAGTTTTGTGACCGCTACCCTGCTTGCCACCCACCGCGTCGAGAAGCCCTGGGGCCGCCACACCCTGTGGCCGGGCTTTGCCGATCCCGCCGCCGATGGCGAGCCGGTGGGCGAAATCTGGTTCCAGACGCCGGGCAACAGCACCCCCGACCTGCTGATCAAGTACCTGTTCACCAGCGAGAAGCTGTCGGTGCAGGTCCACCCGACCGACGAGCAGGCGCATGCCGCCGGGCTGCCACGCGGCAAGGACGAATGCTGGGTGATCCTGGCGGCGGAACCCGATTCGACGATCGCGCTGGGCACCAAGGAGCCCACCGATCGCGAGACGCTGCGCGCCGCCGCGCTCGACGGCTCGATCGAGCATCTGCTCGACTGGAAGCCGGTCAAGGCAGGCGACTTCTTCTATTCGGGCTCGGGCACGATCCATGCGATCGGCGCGGGCATCACCCTGGTCGAAGTGCAGCAGAACAGCGAGACCACCTATCGCCTCTATGACTATGGCCGCCCGCGCGAGCTGCACCTCGATGCCGGCATCGCCGTGTCCGAGCCGGTGCCGTACGTACCGCACCCGATGCCGGGCCGCGTCGCCGAGGACCGGGTGATCCTGGTCGAGGGCCCGAAGTTCGTGCTCGAGCGCTGGGAAGGCGGCAAGCGCAGCCTGACCCTGCCCGAAGGCGTCACCGGCTGGCTGATCCCGCTGCGCGGCGAAGGCGTGGTCGACGGCGTCGCCTTCCAGGCGGGCGAATGCGTGACGATCGAGGGCAGCGCCGAACTGCATGCCGAGGCGGGCAGCGACCTGCTCTTCGCCTATCCCGGCGACACGCGCATCTGACGCATGGCTGTTGCGTGAACGGGAAGTAGTTTTTCGTTCACGCAACCCCTCCCTGTCCGGCACGTTGGTCTTCCGGGAAAACAAGGAGAGACTCCATGCGTATCCTTTTCGCCGCCGCAGTGGCGGCTGCCGCCCTTGCGACGCCGGCTGCGGCCCAAGGCTGGAACGAGCGCGAGGCGCGCGCCGATTGCCGCCACGACCTGCGCAATTCCGACACCCGCGGCGAGTATCGCCGAGAGGCGCGCGACTGCCGCAACGATATCGCCAATGCCCAGCGCCAGGACCGGCGCGAGTGGCGCCGCGATTATCGCCGCTATCGCAACTACGACTATAACCGCCTGCCCCCGGGCGAGCGCTACTACAACCCGTCGGACTATTACCGCGACGGCCGCTATTATCGCGAGCGCCGCCTGAGCCGGAACGACCGCATCTATCGCGGCAATGACGGCCGCTATTATTGCCGCCGCTCGGACGGCACGACCGGCCTGATCGTGGGCGGCGTCGCCGGCGGCCTGCTCGGCAATTCGCTGTCGAACGGCCGCAACGCCACGCTCGGCACGCTGCTCGGCGCGGCCGCAGGTGCGGCGATCGGCTCGTCGGTCGACCGCGGCGACGTCCGCTGCCGCTAACAGAGCTTGCCACGCAGGCAGAGAGGGGCCCGGTGGAAACGCCGGGCCCTTTTCCTTTGCTGGACTCCCAATCACAATCCTCCCCCGCCAGGGGGAGGATTGACTAAGCGAAGATCAGAAGATGAAGCCGCCCAGCCACAGGCGGAGGAAGCCGACGCCCGCCACGACGATGTTGAGGTTGCGCCCGGCGTTCGAGTCCGAAAGCGCACCCAGCGCCAGGCCGACCACTGCGATCGGGATCACCAGATAGTTGAGCCACCCGAGCAGAGGGATCAGCGCGATCAGCATGAGCGGCAGGGCGATGATCCCGACAAGGATCGAGAGCAGGTTCAGCATGCCGTCGTCATATCCCATCGAAAGTGTGTTATCAACATATAACAGTCAGGCGGCGAGCGGGATCAGCACCTCGGTGCGGCGCAGGCGCGCGGGGGTGAAGGGCGAGTTGTAGAAGGCATGCTCCACCGGCCCCGCGGCACGCAGGCCATGGGCGCCGATCCAGGCGCGCAGCTCTGCCTCATAGGCATCGAGCACACCTTCGCTGTCCGCGCCGCTGAAGCGCAACGCGGCGATCCGGCGGGCCGGCAGCGCCCGCAGACGGACGCCGTCGCGCGGATCGGGCAAGGTGTCGATGCTCGCATGCGGCGGCATCACGAAGCGGGTGCGCCAGCCGCGCCCGTCCTCATCGCCATCGGAGAGCACCGGCACCGTCATCGGCAGCCGCCCGCCGGCGCGGTCCTTGCCGAAGACATAGTCGGCGAGCCGGGTGAAGCCGACCGAGAGCGCCGCCTGGCGCAGCCCCGGCACCACCGCTTCGACGACGAGCAGCCGCGGATAATCGCGCACGCTGAACGCGCCGTCGCGCGCCACCGTATCGAATTCCGCTTCGTCCTCGGGCTTGAAGAGCAGGGCATATCCGATGCCCGCGGCAATGGCGACAGCGACGCCGGCACCGACCAACTTCCCGTTCAAATGCATGCCTACCCCTTTGCTCCACGAGGCAATACGCACCGATCCGTCCGGGGTTCCGTTCATGGTTAACGCGGGAACGGGCCGGAATCCACCCTTTCCCAAGCCTTCCTTAACCTTCCTCGGGCATGAGAAGGCGCCAAAGGAGCGTGTGAATGGCCCGCAATTACTTCCTGATGCTTGCCCTGCCCCTCGCACTCGCGGGATGCGGCAGCCGTGGCAGCCTGGGGGACGTCGCCGATACGGAGAGCGGCAACGCCGCCGATCCGGCACTGGCCAGCGCGCTGCAGGACCAGATCATGGTCGATCCGCAGCTCGGCCGCCAGGCCAATGGCGACGCGATCCGTCCGCCCGGCCAGCCCTATTCGGGCGGCGTGCCGAACGACAATGTCGCGGCGAACGGCAGCAAGATCGACAATGGCCAGCTGCTCAAGACCCCGGCCCCGACCCAGGCGACCAAGGAGTGCACCCAGTGCGCCGCGGCGCGCGAGTCCGTGACGCTGGGCGGCCTCGCCGCGCGCCAGAAGGATCCGAAGAGCAACCAGTGCGCCGCCTCGCTGCAATATGCCGCGGGCTGGGCGCAGCGCCTGCCCAGGGACCTGCCGCTCTATCCCCAGGCCCGCGTCACCGAAGCCGCGGGCAGCACCGCCGGCGCCTGCCAGCTGCGCGTGGTGAGCTTCTCCTCGCCCCAGCCGATGCAGGTGATGCTCGACTGGTACTACACCAAAGCGGTCCGCGCCGGGTATACGGGCGAGCACCAGGTCGACGGCAAGGAACATATCCTCGGCGGCACCCGCGACAAGGATGGCGGGGCGTACGTCCTGTTCCTGACCGCCCGCTCCGATGGCGGGACCGACATCGACATGGTCGCGAACAACGGGATTTGACCGCGATAATTCCTCCCCCAGCTTGCTGGGGGAGGGGGACCGCCGCCGAAGGCGGTGGTGGAGGGGCGCGCCGGGCACCGGCGCGTTGCGCCGACCCCTCCACCATCCGCTACGCGAATGGTCCCCCTCCCCGAGACAAGCTCGGGGAGGAATTGGTTGGGTTCCCCTCTCCCCGATTCCGCGCTAACCGCTGCGGATGCCCCCCATCCTCCTCGTCATGCTCGGCGGCGCCTTCGGTTCCGCGGCGCGCTACCTGACCGGCAAGCTCACGCTCGCCTGGTTCGGCCCCGACTATCCCTGGGGTACGCTCGCCGTGAACCTGATCGGCGGCTTCCTGATGGGCATGCTCGCCGGCACCCTCGCCAAGCTCGGCCAGGGCGGCGAGCAATGGCGCCTGCTGATCGGCGTCGGCGTGCTCGGCGGCTACACGACTTTCTCCGCCTTCACCCTCGACCTGATGAACATGGTCGAGCGGGGCGACTGGGGCCTCGGCCTCGGCTATATCTTCGCTTCGGTCCTCGGCTCGGCGCTCGCGCTGTTCGCGGGCCTCAGCCTATTGCGAGCAATTCCATGACTGATGCCGTCCGCCAGTTCACCGTAAAGCCCGATGACGACGGCATCCGGCTCGATCGCTGGTTCAAGCGGCATCTGCCCGACACCAGCTTCAACCTGGTCTCGCGCTGGGCGCGCACCGGCCAGCTGCGCGTCGACGGTGCGCGCGCCAAGCCCGGCGACCATGTCAGCGAGGGCCAGGTGATTCGCGTGCCCCCGGCCGAGGCGCCCACGCCGGACAAGCCCGCCCGCCCGAAGCGCGTCCGCGTCGTCAATCTGAGCGCGGAGCAGATCGATTTTGCCCGCTCGATGGTGATCCACCAGGACGAGGCGGCATTCGTGCTCAACAAGCCGCCGGGCCTGGCGACGCAGGGCGGCACCAAGACCACCGAGCATGTCGACGAGCTGCTCGACGCGCTCCAGTACGACATGGAGAGCCGCCCCAAGCTGGTCCACCGGCTCGACAAGGACACGTCGGGCGCGCTGCTCATCGCCCGCACCGCCCGCGCCGCCGCCGCCTTCTCGAAGAGCTTCTCCAGCCGCACCGCGCGCAAGGTCTATTGGGCGCTGATCGTCGGTGTGCCGAGCATCGAGGACGGCATGATCGAGCTGCCGATCGGCAAGCAGCCGGGCACCGGCGGCGAGAAGATGCAGGTCGATGAGAAGGAGGGTTCGCCCGCCCGCACCCGCTACCGGGTGATCGCCCGCGCCGGCAATCACGCCGCCTGGGTCGAGCTCCAGCCCTTCACCGGCCGCACCCACCAGCTGCGGGTGCACATGGCGGCGATCGGTTTCCCGATCGTCGGCGACGGCAAATATGGTGGCCAGGAAGCATTCCTGACCGGCGGCATCAGCCGCAAGATGCACCTCCACGCCCGCCGCCTCCGCGTCGATCATCCCGATGGCGACCGGATCGACGTGCGCGCATCGCTGCCGCACCATTTCGCCGAATCACTGCGCACGCTTGGCTTCGAAGAGGCCGAGGGGGATGCCCTTCCGCTCGATGACGGTCCCCCGCCGATGACCAAGGAGCAGCTCAAGGCCAATGCCCGCGCGCATGCCAAGTCGGTGCGCAAGGAACGGCGCGGCGAGCGGCGCGGTCGCGGCGAAGGCCCGAGCGGCGACAAGCCCGCGCCCCGCAGCGGCGGCAAGCCGAGCACGCGCAAGGCACCGGCAACCGCCGCCGCCAAGCCCGGTGCCCGCAAGCCTGTCGGCGCCAAACCGGGTGGCGCACGGCCCGACGGCGCGAAGCCCGGCGGCAAGCCCGCGCCGCGCGGCGCTGCCCGTCCCGGCCCGCGCACCGGTGGAGACAAGCCCCGCGCACCCCGGGGCCGCTGATGCACCCGCATCCGGCCTTCCGCTGGGAGGACCGCCCGGCGATCCGCGATCTCGTGCGCGACATCGGCTTCGGCGCGCTGTTCGCCGCGACGCCCGACGGGCCGCGCGTCGCGCATATGCCCGTGGTGTGGCTGGACGAGGACACGCTCGGCTTCCACCTCGCGCGCGGCAACGGCCTCGCCCGGCACCTCGACGGCGCCACCGGCCTGTTCAGCGTGCAGGGGCCGGACGCCTATGTCAGCCCCGACTGGTATGCCGCAGGCCCGAACGAGGTGCCGACCTGGAACTATGTCGCGGTCGAGCTCGAAGGCCGGGTGACCCGCACCGACGAAGACGGACTTGTCGCGATCCTCGATGCGATCAGCCACGAGCAGGAGCGCCGCCTCGCCCCCAAGCCCGAATGGACGCGCGGCAAGATGGACCCGGCACTCTTCGCGAAGATGACCACGGCGATCATCGGCTATCGGCTCGAGGTCCAGACCTGGCGCGGCACGCTCAAGCTCGGCCAGAACAAGCCCGACGCCGCGCGCCTCTCCGCCGCCGACGCGCTGGAGACGCAGGGCCGCCGCGCGATGGCCGCGCTGATGCGGGGGGCGAAGTGAACGCAACCCATCAAATTCCTCCCCGAGCTTGTCTCGGGGAGGGGGACCATTCGCGCAGCGAATGGTGGAGGGGCCGCCGCAATGCGGCGGTAACCCGCCGCGCCCCTCCACCACCGCCTTCGGCGGCGGTCCCCCTCCCCCAGCAAGCTGTGGGAGGAATTTGATCATGAACCGCCTCGCCGTGTTCGATTGCGACGGCACGCTCGTCGATTCGCAGGTCAACATCTGCCGCGCGATGGAGGCGACCTTCGACGCGCACCGCCTCGCCCCGCCCGACCGCAATGCCATCCGCCGGATCGTCGGGCTCAGCCTCGTCCCCGCCATCGCGCGGCTGCTGCCCGAGGCCGATGCCGCGCTCCACGAAGCGATGGCCGAGGAATATAAGCGCGCCTTCCACGCGATGCGCGCCTCCGCCGCGCTCGATCCCGAACCGCTCTATGACGGCATCCTCGAAACGATCGAGGCGCTCGACGCCGCCGGCTGGCTGCTCGGCGTCGCCACCGGCAAGTCCGATCGCGGGCTCCGCCTGATCCTCGAGCATCATGGCCTGCACAGCCGCTTCGTCACGCTGCAGACCGCCGATCGCCACCCCTCCAAGCCCCATCCCGCGATGCTCGAACTCGCCATCGCCGAGGCCGGCGCCGCGCCCGAGACCACCGCGATGATCGGCGACACCAGCTTCGACATGGCGATGGCGCGGGCCGCTGGCACCCATGCCGTTGGTGTGCTATGGGGATACCACACGTCCGAGGAGCTGCTCGGCGCCGGCGCCCACCATGTCGCCGATCATGCCAGCCAGCTCTTCGCGCATCTGGAGCGGATATGACCGAGGCCGAACAGCTGGCACGCAAGCGCTATTACATCATCGTCGCGGTCAACATGCTCGGCACCGCCGGCGCCGTGCTCGGCCTGCTCGTCGCGGGGCGCGCACCGAATTACGGCGTCACCGTCTTCGGGGGTGCCATCCTGCTCGCATCGCTCTATTTCATGGCGGTGGTGCCGCGCTTCCTCGCCCGGCGCTGGAAGACCCCCGTGGAGGCCACACCCGAAGCATGAAGCGTTTCTGGAAGGAAGTCAGCGTCGAGAATAGCCAGGTGGCACTCGACGGCAAGCCGGTGCGTACCCCCGATCGGGCGCCGCTCGCCCTGCCCACCCTCGCGCTGGCCGAGGCAGTGGCGGAGGAATGGCGCGCGGTGGGCGAGACGCTCGATCCGCGCGCGATGAAGCTCACCGGGCTCGCCAATGCGGCGATCGACAAGATCTCCGTCGATCCCGCGCCCTTCGCCCAGGGCCTGGCCGCCTATGGGGAAAGCGACCTGCTCTATTACCGCGCCGAGGACCCCGAGCCGCTGGTGCTGCGCCAGGCCGAGGCCTGGGACCCGCTGCTCGACTGGGCGCGCAGCCGCTACGACGTGCATTTCGAGACCGCGACCGGCGTGATCCACAAGGCCCAGCCCGAGGCGACGATCGCCCGGCTGGCCGAGGCGGTGCACGCGCTCGACGCCTTCCACATCGCCGGCCTCTCGCCGCTGGTGACGATCAGCGGCTCGCTGGTCGGCGCGCTGGCGCTGCTCGAGGGCGCGATTCCCGCGGAGACCCTGTGGCAGGCCGCCCATGTCGACGAGCTGTGGCAGGCCGAGCAATGGGGCGAGGACGAACTCGCCCTTGCCGCACGGGATTCGCGACGGGTGGATTTCCTGGCGGGAGTGCGGTTCCTGGAGCTGCTGTAACTAATTCCTCCCCGGAACGGGGAGGAATTACAACGGCGCGAAACACCCCAATATCAGCCGCTTCGCATCGAAGGGAATCTCCCCCTCCACCTCCAGGCTGCCATCCTCGTGCATCGCCGCCTCGGCCGCATCGAGCGTCGCCTTGTCGGGCCAGACCTGCCAAGAGAGGACGATCTTCTCCCCCGGCTCCGCGGCGACCGCCTTGCGGAAGTCCGTCACGGATCCGTCGGGCACAAAATCCTCCCAGGCCTCGGTGATCTCCAGGCAGCCATGCGCCTTGAAGATCGCCGCGCCCCGCTTCGCCCATGCCCGATAGGCATCGCGCTTAGCCTCCGGCACCGGGATCACCAGCGCGCAGATGTACATGGTCAGATCCGGGTGACGACCGGCCGCGGCAGCGCCCAGGCGAGCACCGCGCCCGCCGCGATCCAGCTCGCCACGTCGCTCAGCCACAGATAGAAGAAATAGCCGAACGGCGCGTGGTTGAAGATCGGCTGGCCAAGGTCGGAATAAGCCGTCACCGCCACGGCCGTGATCGCCACCAGCTTCAGCCGGTCGGCAAAGCCCAGCGTCGCCGCCACGATGCGCAGCGCGAAACCGGCGACCAGCGCGCAGACGATGGCGAGGATCAGGCCACCGACCAGCGCGCTCGCATCGAACGCCGCGAAGCCGTGCTGGTTGAACAGAATCATCGCCACCGGCCCCTGGCCGTAGAGCGCGGTGCCCGCCGGCGTATAGGGCCAGGGCACCGGATAGGCGCCGGTGCCGAGGGGGCCCAGATGCTGGGCCAGCGCCGCGTGCAGCGCCGCGCTGGCGGCATCGTCGGTCTTGGAAAGCGCGAGCAGGTTGAGCGGCGTGCCCCAGAAGATGAAGCCCACCAACCACATGGCGAGCCCACCGAGCGCGCCACCGAGGAACAGTCTAGCCATCATAACCCTCCCCTTTGGGAAGGTTACTTCATCAACCCGCGGATGAATCCGATCAAGCCCGTCTGGCGCGAGCGCTTGAGCCGCTCGGCATTCAGGATCGTGTGGACCGAGCGATAGCATTGCTCGACATCGTCATTGACCAGCACATAGTCATAGCCATCCCAGTGGCTGACTTCGGCGGCCGCGCGACTCATGCGCGCGTCGATCACTTCGATCGAATCGGTGTTGCGGTTGACCAGGCGCTGACGCAGCTCGACGAACGAAGGCGGCAGGATGAAGACGCGGACCACGTCGCCGCCGGCAAGCTGGAACAGCTGCTGCGCGCCCTGCCAGTCGATGTCGAACAGCACGTCGCGGCCCGAATCGAGGATCTCTTCCACCGTCGAGCGCAGCGTGCCGTAGCGATGGTTGAACACGTGCGCCCATTCCAGGAACTCGTGGTTGTTCGCGATCTCGCGGAAGCGCTCCAGGTCGACGAAGTGATAGTCGACACCGTCCACCTCGCCCGGGCGCATCGGCCGGGTGGTGACGGAGACGGACATCTGGAGGTGCTCGTCGGCGGCCAGCAGCTTGCGCGCGATCGTCGACTTGCCGGCGCCCGAAGGCGAGGAAAGCACGAACAGCACGCCTCTGCGCTTGAAGCCGTGCGGATCGGTCTCGGTGGAATGGGGCATGGGTGCCTTTGGCGTGGGAGTCGCCTCCCCGTCAAGCTAGGACGGGCACCCGATGCCCTTCCGTTTCGAGAATCCGGCCGGTCAGACCGCTTCTTCGCGGCTACGGGTGAAACGGTGCCAGGCATAGGCCGCACCGCCGACCACGATCGCGGCCGGAACGATCTTCTTCGCGGCCTTCCAGGTCAGCACCCCGGCGATCGCGCCGAGCGCCCCACCCTCACCGTCCGCACGGTCGATACGGTTGCCGATCCAGCCTGCGATTGCGTCCCCGATCATGATTGCTCCGTCGTAAGTGGTTACGAGGGAGCAAGCGATTGAAAGCGGGGGGATCCCCCCGCGGGGGGGGGGGGGGGGACGAGGCGAGGGGGGGGGGGGGGGCCTTGCCACGGGCGATGTCGCTTGCGGCGTTCCCTCTCCACCACCGCCTTCGGCGGCGGTCCCCCTCTCCCTCCGGGAGAGGATTTGAAGGTTCAGCGCCCGATCATCGTCTCGGGGCGGACATACTGGTCGAACGTCGCTTCATCGACGAGGCCGAGCGCCAGCCCGCTCTCCTTGAGCGTCAGGCCCTTTTCATGCGCGTTCTTCGCGATCTTGGCGGCGTTGTCATAGCCGATCGCCGGCGCCAGTGCGGTCACCAGCATCAGCGAGCGGTCGACCAGCGCCTTGATCTGGCTCTCATTCGCCTCGATCCCGTCGACGCAGCGCTCGGCGAAGCTCGTCATGCCGATGGACAGCAGCGAGATCGAGCGCAGCACGTTCGCGCCGATCAGCGGCATGAACACGTTGAGCTCGAAATGGCCCTGCATGCCGCCCACGGTCACCGCCTGGTTGTTGCCGATCACCTGTGCCGCGACCATCGTCAGCGATTCGCACTGGGTCGGGTTGACCTTGCCCGGCATGATCGAGCTGCCCGGCTCGTTCGCCGGCAGCGACAGCTCGCCCAGGCCCGAGCGCGGGCCCGAGCCGAGGAAGCGGATGTCGTTGGCGATCTTGTTGAGCGCCACCGCCAGCGTGTTCAGCGCACCCGAGAAGAAGACCAGCCCGTCCTTGGCCGCCAGCTGCTCGAACTTGTTCGGCGCCGGCTCGAACTGCTGGCCGGCAATGTCGGTGATCGCCGCCGACATGTCCTCGGCCCAGCCCGCCGGCGCGTTGAGCCCGGTGCCGACCGCGGTGCCGCCGATCGCCAGCTTGCGCAGGTTGCCGTTCAGCGCGCCTTCGATCCGCGCCTTGCAGCTCACCAGCTGCGCCGCATAGCCGCCAAATTCCTGGCCGAGCGTCAGCGGAGTCGCGTCCTGGGTGTGGGTGCGGCCGATCTTGATGATGTGGTCCCAGGCCTCTGCCTTGGCGGTCAGCGAGGCGGTCAGCTGGTCGAGCGCGGGGATCAGCGTCTTGTAGGTCGCGATCACCGCCGCGACGTGCAGCGCGGTCGGGAAGCTGTCGTTCGACGACTGGCTCATGTTGACATGGTCGTTCGGGTGGACCGGCGACTTGCCGCCCTTGGTGCCCGCCAGCACGAAGTTCGCGCGGCCGGCGATCACTTCGTTGACGTTCATGTTGGTCTGGGTGCCCGAGCCGGTTTGCCAGATCACCAGCGGGAACTGGTCGTCGAGGTCGCCCGCAACGATTTCCTGCGCCGCCGCCTCGATCGCGTCAGCGATTTTCGAATCCATCCCATGCTTGCGGTTCACCCGCGCCGCGGCCTGCTTCACGATCGCCTGGGCATGGACGATGCCGAGCGGCATGCGCTCCATCGCGCCGAACGGGAAATTCTCGATCGAACGCTGGGTCTGGGCGCCCCAATAGGCGTCGGCGGGAACTTCGATCGCGCCGATCGAATCGGTTTCGGTCCGGGTGGTCACATCAGGCCTTTCATTCTGGATCCGCCTCTCGCGGAGTCGGGGCGGCTCTACCGCCTTGCCCCCCGCGATTCCAGCACCCCTGCGCAGGTGTCTGGCAAGGTGAGAATTTTGAGCGGCGTTAACCAACTATGCGTGCCTGGCTTCTTACAATGGAATCATGCACGCTGGCGCACATCTTCCATCTTCCAACGGATCGCAGGAGCGCGCGCCGCGCAAGAACCTGTTCCTGGCGGCCGCGATCGAAGCCGATGCGCTGAAGGTGCCGGTGCGCATCCGCAACCTTTCCGAAGGCGGCGCGATGCTCGACGGCTCGGTGCTGCCGCGCGCCGGCACCCCGCTGATCCTGCGCCGCGCCGAGATCGAAGTTCCCGCCCGAGTCGTCTGGCAAGGCGAGGGCCGCTGCGGCGTCGCCTTCGATCACAGCGCCGTCACCGTCGACGAATGGATTTCGGGCAACCGCATCGCGACCTTCGAGGGCTATCGCGGCCAGGCCCGGGTCGATGCGATCCAGGAAGCCGTGCGCGGCGGCGCAGCGCTGCCCGCCGAACCTGCCCCGCCCCCGGCGGCACCGGCCATGGCCGATCTCGGCGAGCGGCTGGTCGAGGAGGTGTTCCTCGTCCGCGAACTGCTCAACAGCCTGGGCGAGCGGCTGGTCGAGGACCCGCACGTCATCGCCAGGCATCTCGAAGCGCTGCAGAACCTCGACCGCGCCAGCCAGATCCTCGAGCATCTCGGCTCGATCCTCGGCGCCGAAGACCCCGGCGCAGCCGCCCAGGCCGTGGTGATGCAGGACCTGCGCGCCCGCCTGCTCCGCCCGTCCAGCGCGAACGACGGCTAAGGCGGAAGCCTATCAAATTCCCCTCCCTGCAAGGGAGGGGTTAGGGGTGGGTAAGAAAAAAGCCGGGCTCGATGCCTGGCTTTTTCTGTTTAAGGCTACCGTCTCGCTGGGCTCCCCCGGCCTTCGCCGGGGTCGCAACCCACCCCCAGCCCCTCCCTTGCAGGGAGGGGAGCAAGATGGGCAGGCGCTAGAAACGCCTCACTTCTTCCGCTTGAAGTCCACCGAGACGACGTTCGAGCCGTCCTCGACCGGCTTTGCCGCCGGCCCGTCATTCTCCGCTTCCTCGTGCTGCGGATCGGGCTCGTCGCCATTCTCGGCCGCCTGGAAGCGCAGCTCGAAGTTCACCGCCGGATCGTGGAAGCCGGTGATCGCCGCGAAGGGGATGTGGAGCATCGCCGGGATCTGGTTGAAGCTCAGCCCGACCGAGAACATCGCCTCGTCGACCTTCAGGTCCCAGAATCGGTGCTGCAGGACGATCGTCATCTCGTCCGGGAACCGGTCGATCAGGCGCTGCGGGATGTCGACCCCGGGCGCATGCGTCTTGAAGGTGATGTAGAAATGATGCCCGCCGGGCAGGTTGCCCGTCTCGGCAACCGAACCGAGCACGCGGCCGACGACTGCGCGCAGGGCCTCCTGCACGATCTCGTCATAGGGAATCAAGCTATCGGGCACGTTGCCAGTCATCCCCCTTGGGTAGCGCACGGAGCCGCACGGTCAAGATTGCATGCGCGGCAACCATCGCTATTGGGGAGCGATCATGCGCACCGCCACCGTAAGCCGCAAGACGAGCGAGACCGCCGTCGACGTCACCGTCAACCTGGACGGCACCGGCGCCTATTCCGTTTCGACCGGGATCGGCTTCTTCGATCACATGCTCGAGCAGCTCAGCCGCCATTCGCTGATCGACATGGAGGTGAAGACGGTGGGCGACCTCCATATCGACCAGCACCATACGGTGGAGGACACCGGCCTGGCGATCGGCGAGGCGATCCTGAAGGCGCTCGGCGACAAGAAGGGCATCCGCCGCTATGCCGACGCCCTGTCGCCGATGGACGAGACGCTCACCCGCGTCGCGATCGACATCTCGGGCCGTCCCTATCTCGTCTGGAAGACCGAGTTCAGCCAGAAGCGCCTCGGCGAGATGGACACCGAGATGTTCGAGCACTGGTTCCACAGCTTCGCGCAGACCGCGGGCGTGACGCTCCACATCGAGACGCTTTACGGCACCAACAACCACCATATCGCCGAGGCGGCGTTCAAGGGCCTGGCCCGGGCGCTGCGCGAGGCGGTCGAGATCGATCCGCGCAAGGCGGACGTGGTGCCGAGCACCAAGGGCGTGCTGTGAGCGCGGTCGCGCTCATCGATTACGGCGCGGGCAACCTCTACTCGGTCCACAACGCCCTGAAGGCCGCAGGTGCGACCGGCATCGCCGTCACCGCCGATCCGGAAGCCGTGCTCAGGGCCGACCGCATCGTCCTGCCCGGCGTCGGCGCGTTCGGCGCCTGCGCCGCGGGCCTGCGCGCCATCCCGGGCATGGTCGAGGCGCTGAACACCCGCGTCCGCCAGCAGGCCGCGCCCTTTCTCGGCGTTTGTGTCGGCATGCAACTGATGGCCGATGCCGGCGAGGAAATGGGCACGCACCCGGGCCTGGGCTGGATCCCCGGCACCGTCCGCGCGATCGCGCCCGCGCCCGGCGTGCATGTCCCGCACATGGGCTGGAACGACGTGATCCCCGCCCAGCCCCACCCGCTGATCGAAGCCGGGGAAGCCTATTTCCTGCACAGCTTCGCCTTCACCGGCGAGCATGTGCTGGCCACCACCGACCATGGCGGCCCGGTCACCGCGGCGATCGGCCGCGACACCATGATCGGCGTCCAGTTCCACCCCGAAAAGAGCCAGCGCTACGGCATCGCGCTGGTCGAAAGGTTCCTCCAGTGGCGTCCGTAGACAATGGCCTGATCATCTTCCCCGCGATCGACCTCAAGGGCGGCCAGGTCGTCCGGCTGGCCGAAGGCGACATGGGCCGCGCCACCGTCTATGGCGACAACCCCGCCGCCCAGGCCGAACTCTTCGCCAATGCCGGCGCCGAGTGGCTGCACGTGGTCGACCTGGACGGCGCCTTTGCCGGCGAATCGGTCAACGGTGCGGCGGTCGCCGCGATCCTCGAGAGCGGCTTTGGCGGCCATATCCAGCTCGGCGGCGGCATCCGGAACCGCGAATCGATCGACCGCTGGCTCGATCTCGGCGTGCAGCGCGTGGTGATCGGCACCGCCGCGCTCGAGAACCCGGACCTGGTCCGTGAGGCCGCCCGCGACAATCCCGGCCGCATCGTCGTCGCCGTCGACGCGCGCGACGGCCTGGTCGCCACCCGCGGCTGGGCCGATGTGTCCGACGTCGCGGTGGTCGATCTCGCCCGCCGCTTCGAGGATGCCGGCGTCGCCGCTTTGCTGTTCACTGATGTCGGCCGCGACGGGCTCTTGAAGGGCTGCAATGTCGAGGCGACCGTGGCCCTCGCCCGCGCCGTCTCGATCCCGGTCATCGCGAGCGGCGGCGTCACCGACATCGCCGACATCCATGCGCTCCGCCCGCATGTCGAGGACGGCGTCGAAGGCGTGATCACCGGCCGCGCGCTGTACGACGGGCGCCTCGACCTCGCCTGGGCGATCGAAGTGGGCCGGGCATGAGCGACAAGCGCAATTCTCCCTCTCCCCTCCGGGGAGAGGGTCGGGGAGAGGGGAAGTGCGGCGCACTCTCCCTTCATGCCCCTCTCCCAACCCTCTCCCCGGAGGGGAGAGGGCTTTTATGACCGTCCGCGCCCGCGTCATCCCCTGCCTCGACGTCGCCAATGGCCGCGTCGTCAAGGGCGTCAACTTCGTCGACCTGATCGATGCCGGCGATCCGGTGGAACAGGCCCGCGCCTATGACGCCGCCGACGCCGACGAGCTCTGTTTCCTCGACATCACCGCCAGCCACGAGGCGCGCGGCACGATCCTCGACGTGGTGCGCCGCACCGCCGAGGTCTGCTTCATGCCGCTCACCGTCGGCGGCGGCGTGCGCAGCGTCGAGGATGCCCGCGCGCTCCTGCTCGCCGGGGCGGACAAGGTCGCGGTCAACTCCGCCGCCGTCTCGCGCCCCGAAGTCGTGGCGGAGATCGCCGAGAAGATGGGCAGCCAGTGCGTCGTCGCCTCGGTCGATGCGCGCCGCACCGAGAATGGCTGGGAAGTCTTCACCCATGGCGGCCGCAAGCCGACCGGCATCGACGCGGTCACCCATGCCATCGCCCTCGCCCATCTCGGCGCCGGCGAGCTGCTGATCACCTCGATGGACCGTGACGGCACCAAGGACGGCTATGACCTCGAGCTGATCCGCACGATCGCCGACCAGGTGACCGTGCCGGTGGTCGCCTCGGGCGGCGTCGGCAATCTCCAGCATCTGGTCGACGGCATCACCCGGGGCCATGCCAGCGCCGTCCTCGCCGCCTCGATCTTCCATTTCGGCGAGGCGAGCATCGCCGACGCGCATGCCGCGCTGGCGGCGGCGGGGATTCCGGTGCGCTCCTAATCTCCCGCTTGCGGGAGAGGGTCGGGATGAGGGTGAGAGCGAGAGGCACGAGCTCGCGGCCAGCACACACCCTCACGAGGCGACGCGCAATCGCGTGCAGGTGCCGCGCGCCTTCTACGATGCGGTGAAGGCCGCGCTCCAGCCCGGCGCCACCATCCTCGTCACCCAATCCTCGGTCGGCGCCGCGCCGGGTAGGAAGATCACGATCCTGGACGCGATCACACCGGCTCCGTAACGAGTCGGCGGGTTTTACAGCCATCGCCTTTGCGCGCACCCGCTTAACCATCGAAAGGCACCGAAATCCGCGGATTTCGGCATATCGGCCAGCGCCTTGCTTAACCCTCTGTCACCATAAAGAGGGAAATTGTCATGATCCGTAGCTTTGTCCTTCCCGTGGCACTGAGCCTTGCCGCGGTCTCCGCCGTCCCCGCCCTTGCGATGGACACGCCGCCCGCCGATCCCGGCACGCCCGGCAGCGGCACCAGCAGTGGCGGCGGCACCGCCAGCAGCAGTGGCGGCGGCTCGGGCAGCCCCACCTCGATCCCCGAGCCGGGCATGATCGGCCTGTTCGCGCTCGGCACGATGGGCGTGATCGCGGCCCGCCGCATGCGTCGCCGCAATTAACGATTTGTCGGGGCGTTGCGGATAAGCTCCCGGGCCATGCGCAACGCCCTGCTTCCTCTGCTGCTGTTCGCCGCAATCCCGGCCCTCGCCGCCGACGAGCCGCCGCATACCGGCCGCGCCGGCAGCCGCTCGATGCCCGAGCTTTCGGACCTGGCGCTCGCCGCCTGCGCCGCCGGCGGCATCTGGTTCGTCCGCCGCCAGCTGCGCGCCCGCTTCCGCAAGTCCGCACCCAAGGATTGACAGGCGGGCCCGGCGCCTGCAGCCGGAAACCATGGCCGATCCGCTCGACATCCTCGAACAGACCATCCGCGCCCGTCGCACGGCGAGCCCGGACAGCTCCTATGTCGCCAAGCTCACGCATCGCGGCCGTGCCAAGATCGCGCAGAAGCTGGGCGAGGAAGCGACCGAGACGGTGATCGCCGCGATCCAGGACGATCGCGAGGAACTGACCAAGGAAGCCGCCGACCTGGTCTTCCACCTGCTCGTGCTGCTCGCCGATGCCGGCCTGGGGCTGGACGACGTCCGCGCCGAACTCGCCCGCCGCGAGGGGGTTTCGGGGATCGAGGAAAAGGCGAGTCGCTCCCAATAGCGATCCGGCGAACTCCCCTTCCGCTTGCGGGAGGGGTCGGGGGAGGGCATGTGACCTCCCGAACCGTGCGGCAGGTCGGAGGACAACCCCTCCCCTAACCCCTCCCGCAAGCGGAAGGGGAAGAACATGCCCATCGACGCCACCCAGCCCTATGACGACCAGAACATCTTCGCGAAGATCCTGCGTGGCGAGATTCCGTCGAAGAAGGTGTTCGAGGACGAATTCGCCCTCGCCTTCCACGACATCAATCCGCAGGCGCCGCACCATATCCTGGTGATCCCCAAGGGGCCGTACGTCTCGTGGGACGATTTCTCGGCCAGGGCGAGCGAGGCGGAGATCGCCGGCTTCGTTCGTGCCGTGGGCCATGTAGCGCGCGAGGCGGGCTTCGTCGCGCCGGGCTACCGCCTGCTCGCCAATACCGGCATGGACGCGCACCAGGAAGTGCCGCACCTCCACGTCCATATCTTCGCCGGCAAGCCCCTCGGGCCGATGCTGGCGCGCTGAGCCCTTGCGCTATCTCAACCTCGCTATCGCGATCGTCGCCGAGGTCACCGCGACTTCATTCATGAAGCAGTCCGAGGGTTTCACCCGGCTGGTCCCCTCGGCGATCACGATCCTCGGCTATGCGATCGCCTTCTATTTCCTCTCGCTCACCCTGCGCGAAGTGCCGACCGGCATCGCCTATGCGATCTGGTCGGGCGTCGGCATCGTGCTGATCGCGGCGATCGCCTGGCTGTTCCAGGGCCAGAAGCTCGACCTGCCCGCCATGCTGGGCATGGCGCTGATCATCGCCGGCGTGCTGGTGATGAACCTCTTCTCCAGGGCCGCCGCGCACTGATCCTCCGGGACCGTGCAGGAAAGCGGTCGCGGCGCCCCGACCGGGTACGTTTCCACGCGCTGGAGACCCGCGGTTCGACGCATTCATGCGCTAAAGCCACGCTTGGGGCCACTAAAGCATTGCCTCCCCCGGTTTTGCGGCTAGGCTCCGCGCTTTCATCCAAACGGGGCGGCGGGAAAAACCGCCGTAGAGGGGACCTTCAATGATCTTCGGGCGCGTAAAGCCACTCGACGCCATCCTCGCCACCGCCGAAAAGAAATCGCTCCACCGTTCGCTGGGGGCTTTTCAGCTCACCATGCTCGGCATCGGCGCGGTGATCGGCACCGGCATTTTCGTTCTCACCGCCGAAGCCGCGCAAAAGGCCGGGCCGGGCATGATGATCTCGTTCATCATCGCCGGCGTCGTCTGCGCCTTCGCAGCGCTCTGCTACGCCGAGATGGCGTCGATGGTCCCCGTCTCGGGTTCCGCCTATACCTATAGCTATGCCGTGATGGGCGAGCTGATCGCCTGGATGGTCGGCTGGGCCCTCATCCTCGAATATGCGGTCGCCGCGGGCGCGGTCTCGGTCGGCTGGTCCGGCTATGTGATCGGCCTGATCGAGCACAGCTTCGGCCTCAACATACCGGACACGCTGGTCGCCGGCCCCTTTGACGGCGGCCTGATCAACCTGCCCGCGATGCTGATCGCCGGCCTGGTTACCTGGCTGCTGGTCATCGGCACCAAGGAGAGCGCCACGGTCAACGCGATCCTCGTCACGATCAAGATCGCCGCGCTCACCCTGTTCATCGTGCTGGCCGTGCCGGTGATGAACGGCGCGCAGTTCTCGCCCTTCGCGCCCACCGGCTTTGTCGGCATCTCGATGGCGGCGGCGTCGATCTTCTTCGCCTATGTCGGCTTCGACGCGGTCTCCACCGCGGCCGAGGAGACCAAGAACCCGCAGCGCAACATGCCGATCGGCCTGATCGGCTCGCTAGCCATCTGCACCATCTTCTACCTGCTCGTCGCCGCCGGCGTGATCGGCGCCCCGGGCCTCAGCACCCAGCCGGTGATGGACGCTGCCGGCCACGCGCTCGAGCCGGGCAGCCGCGAACTCGCCGCCCAGTGCGCCACCCGCGCCGCCGAAGGCTTCAAGGACGTGGTCTGCTCGAAGGAAGCACTCGCCTTCACCCTGCGTGAAATCGGCTGGCCCCAGATCGGCAGCCTGCTCGGCCTCGCCGCCGGCCTGGCGCTGCCCTCGGTCATCCTGATGATGATGTTCGGCCAGACCCGCATCTTCTTCGTGATGAGCCGCGACGGCCTGCTCCCCGCCGCCTTCTCGAAGATCCACCCGCAGTACAACACCCCGCACGTGATCACGATCATCACCGGTGTGGCGGTCGCGTTGTTCGCGGCGTTCTTCCCGGTCGGCCAGCTCGCCAACATCTCCAACTCGGGCACGCTGTTCGCGTTCGCCGCGGTGTCGATCGCGGTGATGGTGATCCGCAAGACCGACCCGACCCGCAAGCGCCCGTTCAAGACGCCGTTGGTGTTCATCACCGCGCCGATCGCGATCCTGGGCTGCGTCTATCTGTTCGTCAGCCTCGATCACAAGAGCATCATCCTCTTCCTGATCTGGGCGGCGATCGGCCTGCTGGTCTATTTCGGCTACAGCCGCTCGCGCAGCCATGTTGGCCGCGGCATCGTCGATGTGCCCGAGCACCAAGCCTATGAGGAACTGGACCCGCCGGTCCCCGGCACCCACTGAGGGCGCCGGTTGCAGGCAAAGAGAAAGGGCCGGGGGAGCGATCCCCCGGCCCTTTTCTTGTGCCCAATTCCTCCCCGAGCTCGTCTCGGGGAGGGGGACCGCCGGCGAAGCCGGTGGTGGAGGGGCCGCCGCAACGCGGCGGTGGAACACGGATACGAAAAGACCGTCGCTTTCGCGACGGCCCCTCCCCCCCTCGCTGCGCGAGCGCCCCCCTCCCCCAGCTTGCTGGGGGAGGAATTAGATGGCTCAGCCCAGCTTCTCTGCCGCCAGCGCCTTGAGGTCGACCTCGGCGCGCGCACCGTAATGCTGGATGATCTCGGCGGCGCACAGCGCGCCCAGGCGCAGCGAGTCCTTCACCGAGCGGCCCTGGGCCTGGCCGTGCAGGAAGCCCGCGGCGAAGCTGTCGCCGGCGCCGGTGGTGTCGACCAGCCTGGCGATCGGCTCGGCCGGAACCTCGACGCGCTCGTCGCCGACCAGCGCCATCGCGCCCTGCTCGCTGCGGGTGACGACCAGCACCGGCACCTGGCCGTGGACGTGCTGCACCGCCGTCTCGAAATCCTCCTTGCCGCACAGGGCAAGCAGCTCGTTCTCGTTGGCGAACAGGATGTCGATCAGCCCGTCGGCGATCAGCTGGCGGAAATCGTCGCCGTGGCGCGAGATGCAGAACACGTCGGAGAGCGTGAAGGCCACCTTGCGACCATTGGCCCGGGCGATCTCGATCGCCTTGCGCATCGCGGCGCGCGGCTCTTCCGGATCCCACAGATAGCCTTCGAGATACAGGATCGCGCCGCTGGCGATCAGCGTCTCGTCGAGCGCCGAGGCCGGCAGGAACTGCGAGGCGCCGAGGAAGGTGTTCATCGTGCGCTGGCCGTCCGGCGTCACGAAGATCAGGCAGCGCGCAGTGGTCGGCTGGCCGGGGCGAACCGCGGTGTCGAAATGGACGCCGGCGGCGCGCAGGTCGTGCGCGAAGACTTCGCCGAGCTGGTCGTCGGCGACCTGGCCGATGAACGCGGTCTTGCTGCCCAGCGCGGCGAGGCCGGCGACGGTGTTGCTCGCCGAGCCGCCCGAAACCTCACGGCCCGGACCCATCTTGGCATAGAGCGCATCGGCTTCCTCGGGCGAGAACATGAGCTGCATCGAGCCCTTGGCCACGCCGATCTCCTCGATGAAGCTGTCCTCGGCCTGGGCGAGGATGTCGACGATCGCATTGCCGATGGCGACGACGTCATAGGTCGGGCTGGTCAAATTCGTAGCTCCAATAGGTTGCGCGCACGCCGTAGAGACGGGCAATAGAGGATGCAATGATTCAGGCCTTCTTCCTGTCGCTGGGGCAGCTGTTCGACCGGCCGATACTCGCCGTCTTCGTCAAATCCGTCCTGCTCACCCTGGTGCTGTTCGCCGCAGCCAGTGTCGGCCTGTGGTTCGGCATGCACGCGCTGGCCGACTGGATCGCGGCCTGGATGGGCGGCTGGAACGGATCGAGCGCATTCGCCGATATCGGCACGATCGTCCTCGTCATCTTCTTCCACTGGCTGATGTTCCGCGCGATCGCGGTGGCGGTGATCGGCGTGTTCGCCGACGAGGTGGTCGCCGCGGTGGAGAAGAAACATTATCCCGGCGCCCATGCCCAGGCGATCGACGTACCGCTCGGCCGCTCGATCGCGATGGGCCTCGGCTCGGCGGTGCGGCTGATCGCGATCAACCTGCTGCTCTCGCCGCTCTACCTGATCCTGCTGGTCACCGGCGTCGGCACCGCGCTCGCCTTCTTCCTGGTCAATAGCTGGCTGCTCGGCCGCGACCTGGGCGACATGGTCGCGGCCCGCCACATGCCGCGCGGCGAGCTGCGCGACTGGCGCGGGCGGACCAGCATCCGCCGCTTCGCGCTCGGCGCCGTCGGCACCGGGCTTCTGCTCGTCCCGATCCTCAACCTGGTCGCCCCGGTGCTGGGAGCCGCGATGGCCACGCACGCATTTCACCGCGGGAGGCGGGTGCAATGAAGAAACTGATCCTGATCACGACCCTGGCGCTGGGCGCCTGTGGCGGCGAAGGCGTGATCCCGCCGCCGCGCGCCGGCTATGTCCCGGTGCCGAGCGCGCGGCCCACGCCAAGCGCCCGCCCCACCCCTGGCCCCGCCACTCCGCTGGCCGGCGGCCTGGCCGCGGTGCAGGGCGCCACCGCCCCGCGCCTGATCGCCCGCTTCGGCAAGCCCCAGCTCGACGTGAGCGAGGGCACCGCGCGCAAGCTGCAATTCTCCGGCCCGATCTGCGTGCTCGACACCTATCTCTATCCGCAGAGCCGCGGCGAGGCGGTGGTCACCCATGTCGATGCCCGCCAGCGCGACGGCCGCCCGATCGACGAAGCCAGCTGCGTGGCGTCGCTCAGCGGGCGGGCGCGTTAAGCCTCTCAATTCCTCCCCGAGCTTGCTCGGGGAGGGGGACCATTTGCACAGCAAATGGTGGAGGGGCGCGACGGTGAAGCCGGCGCGTTGCGCCAGCCCCTCCACCACCGGCCTGCGGCCGGCGGTCCCCCTCCCCCAGACAAGCTGGGGGAGGAATTTATTGCGGAAGCCGCCCCAAAGCCCACCCCGCAGCCTCGCGCACAACCTCGTCCGGATCCGCCAGCAGCGCCCGCACCGGCTCGACCAGCCCGGCATCCCCGCTATTCCCCGCCGCGATCAGGCAATTGCGCATCATCCGGTCGCGCCCGATCCGCTTGATCGGCGAGCCGGAGAAGACCTCGCGGAACCCCGCATCGTCCAGCGCCAGCAGGTCGGCCAGCGCCGGCGCGGTCAGCTCGGCGCGCGGCACGAATGCCAGGTTCGCCTGCGCCGCATGGGCGAACTTGTTCCACGGGCACACCGCCAGGCAATCGTCGCAGCCATAGATGCGGTTGCCGATGCCTTCGCGAAACTCCTCCGGGATCGGCCCCTTGTGCTCGATCGTCAGGTACGAGATGCAGCGCCGCGCATCGAGCTGGTACGGCGCCGGAAACGCATCGGTCGGGCATGCCGTCTGGCATGCATCGCAACTCCCGCAGGTGGTGCGCACCCGCGCATCGGGCACCAACTCCGCCGTCGTGTAGATCGCCGCGAGGAACAGCCAGCTGCCATGGCTACGGCTTACCAGATTGGTGTGCTTGCCCTGCCAGCCCAGTCCCGCCGCTTCCGCAAGGGGTTTTTCCATCACCGGCGCGGTATCGACGAACACCTTCAGGTCGGTCCCCGGCGCCTCGGCGACCAGCCAGCGCGCCAGCTCCTTCAGCCGGCGCTTGACCACGTCGTGATAATCCTGGCCCTGGGCATAGGTGGAGATCCGCCCGATCTCGCCATGCCCGGCCAGCGCCAGCGGATCGCGCGCCGGCGCATAGCTCATCCCCAGCGAGATCACCGACTTCACCTCGGGCCACAGCCCCGCCGGGCTCTCGCGGTGATGCGCCCGTTCCTCCATCCACAGCATCGAGCCGTGGCGGCCGTCCTCCAGCCATTGCCGCAGCCGCTCGGCGGTCTTCGGCGCGGCATCGGCGCGCGCGATCCCGCAGGCCCCGAAGCCGATTTCGGCGGCTTTGGCCTTTATTAGTGCTTCGAGTGGCTTGTGCTGTTCCACGCCGACCCGCTACCACCAAAGCGATCAGGGAGGGACTCTCATTTGACCAATGAATTGGCCGTAAGCGCCCGAGGTCTCGTGAAATATTTCGGGGACAGGCGGGTGGTCGACGGCGTCGACATCGCCGTGCCCAAGGGGCTCGTCTATGGCGTGCTCGGCCCCAACGGTGCCGGCAAGACCACGACGTTGCGCATGCTGCTCGGCATCATCGAGCCGGACGAAGGCGAGCGGAACATGCTCGGCCATGCCCATCCGCGCGACGCCAGCGACCTGGTCGGCTATCTGCCCGAGGAGCGCGGCCTCTATCCCAACATGAAGTGCCGCGAGGCGATCGCCTTCATGGGTGCGCTCCGCGGCCTGCCCTGGTCGGTCGGGCGCAAGCGCGCCGACACGCTGATGGACAATGCCGGGCTCGGCCACGCCAAGGACGAGAAGATCCGCAAGCTCTCCAAGGGCATGGCGCAGCTCGTCCAGCTGCTCGGCTCGGTGGTGCACCAGCCGCAGCTGCTCGTCCTCGACGAGCCCTTTTCGGGCCTCGATCCGGTCAACCAGGAGAAGCTCGAGAAGCTGATCCGGGCCGAGCGCGATCGCGGCGCCACCATCCTCTTCTCGACGCACGTCATGGCGCATGCGGAACGCCTCTGCGATCACCTGTCGATCATCGCCGGCGGCAAGGTCCGCTTCGAAGGCACGGTGAACCAGGCCCGCGCGCTGCTACCGATGAAGGCGCACTATACGCCGCACCACAATGTCGAGGGCGCCGCCAGCCTGCTTCCCGCCGACGCCGTCCGCGAAGGCGATGGCTGGCGCTTCACCTTGCCGGCGAACGGCATCGAGGCGCTGCTCGTGAAGCTGATCGACGGCGGCTACGGCGTCTCCGGCCTGTCGATCGAGCGGCCCGGCCTGCACGACGCCTTCGTCAAGATCGTCGGCGCCGATGCCCTGCGGGACCAGGACGAGGAGGAAGCGGCATGAGCAAGTTCGCGCGCATGCTGCGCCAGGCGCTGACCGTCGCCCGCCGCGACTTCACCGCCACCGTCTTCACTCCCACCTTCCTGCTCTTCCTGCTCGCGCCGGTGCTGATGATCGGCTTCGGCGCGGTCGGCGGGATCGGCGCCCAGTCGATCGTCGGCGACGATTCGCAGATGAAGATGGTGGTGATCGCCCCGCCCGAACAGGCACCGACCCTGATCGAGACCGACAAGCAGCTGCGCCAGCTCTTCCCCAAGAAGAGCGAGATCATGCCGCCGCCGCTCACCATCGAAGCGCCGACCGGCGATCCGGCGGCACAGGCCCGCGCCTATTTCGACAGCGACAAGTTCGATGCCGCCGCCGTGCTCTACGGCCCGCTCGACAAGCCGGAGGTCCTCTATGCCCGCCGCGGCTGGACCGAGGCGCAGTTCCTCACCCAGCTCGCCGAGCAGAGCCTGCGCGCCCAGAAGCTGGGCAAGGCCGAGCCGCTCGCCACCGTCACCCAGACGGTGGTGCGCCGCGGCCAGGGCTCGCCCACCGGGCGCGGCCAGGCCGCCTCGATCGGCGTGTTCGCGATCTTCTTCCTCACTCTGTTCCTGTCGGGCCAGGCCGTCGGCACCATGGCCGAGGAGCGCTCGAACAAGGTGATCGAGATCCTCGCCGCCGCCGTGCCGCTGGAAAGCGTGTTCTTCGGCAAGCTGATCGGCATGTTCGGCGCCGCGGTGCTGTTCGTGCTGTTCTGGGCGACGATCATCATCAACGCGACCAAATTGCTTCCCCCCGAGATCGCCGGCAGCTTCCCCAGCCTGGTCGCGGCGATGGGCGCGCCCACCTATGCGCTGCTGTTCATCGCCTATTTCACCATGTCCTACATGCTGCTCGGCGCGATGTTCCTCAGCATCGGCGCGCTGACCTCCACCCAGCGCGAGCTGCAGATGCTCTCGCTGCCGATCACCATCTTCCAGATGATGATGTTCGGCCTGTCGCTGGGCGCGGCGAATCGCTCCGGCACCTGGGTCGAGACGGTGGCGCAGATCTTCCCGTTCAGCTCGCCCTTCGCGATGATCGGGCTGGCGGGCAGCTCGCCGGCGATCTGGCCGCATCTGCTCGCGCTCGCCTGGCAGGTGCTGTGGGTGGCGATCATCATCACCGTCGGCGCCCGCGTCTTCCGCCGCGGCGTGCTCAAGTCCGGCAGCCCCAAGCGCCGCGCGAAGATCGAGGCGACTCAATAAATCCTCCCCCGGAGGGGGAGGGGGACCAGCCGCAGGCTGGTGGAGGGGGAGCGCCGCAAGCGCACCGCTCGCGGCAGGCCCTCTCCACCACCGCCTTCGGCGGCGGTCCCCCTCTCCCTCCGGGAGAGGATTCAGGAAGTGGCATTCTGCATCACCGAATGTCCAACCCCCCTATCACCTCTCACTATTGACACGACTGTCAATTAGGTATTCCCTCCCTGCAAGATACAGGAGAGGCAGCATGGCTACGCTTGCGACCGAAACCGCGGCATCCGGCAGCGCGGGCGTCGATCCGCTCGACGTCAGCCGTCCCGAACTCTACCGCGACGATACCTGGCACGAGCCCTTCCGCGAGCTGCGCGCGCGCGGCGGCATCCATTACACCGAGCAGAGCGCCTTCGGCCCCTTCTGGTCGATCACCACCTACAAGCCGCTCGTCCAGGTCGAGTCGCTGCCCGAGATCTTCTCGTCCGAAGCCGGCGGCATCACCATCGCCGACATGGCGGAGGGCGACATCAAGATGCCGATGTTCATCGCGATGGACCGGCCCAAGCACACCGATCAGCGCCGTACCGTCGCCCCCGCCTTCACGCCGAGCGAGATGGTGCGGATGGCCGACAATATCCGGATGCGCACCGCCGAGATCCTCGATTCGCTGCCGGTCGGCCAGGAGTTCGATTGGGTCGACCAGGTCTCGATCGAGCTGACCACCCAGATGCTCGCGCTGCTGTTCGACTTTCCCTGGGAAGAGCGCCGAAAGCTCACCTACTGGTCCGACTGGGCCGGCGACATCGAGATCGCCAAGGATCCGGTCCGCAAGGAGGAGCGCCGCCAGATCCTGTTCGAATGCGCCGCCTATTTCGGCAATCTCTGGCAGGGCAAGGTCGGCAAGGAGCCGACGCCCGACCTGATCTCGATGATGATCCATTCGGACGCGATGAGCCACATGGACCAGATGGAGTTCCTCGGGAACCTCATCCTGCTGATCGTCGGCGGCAACGATACCACCCGCAATTCGATGAGCGCCTATGCCTGGGGGCTCAACCAGTTCCCCGACGAGCGCGCCAAGCTCGAGGCCAATCCCGGGCTGATCCACAATGCCACGCAGGAGATCATCCGCTGGCAGACCCCGCTCGCACACATGCGCCGCACCGCCACCCAGGATACCGAGCTGGACGGCCACAAGATCCGCGAGGGCGACAAGCTCGGCCTCTGGTACATCTCGGCCAATCGCGACGAGAGCGTCTTCCAGGATGCCGACCGCATCCTCGTCGACCGCGAGAATGCCCGGCGGCATCTAGCCTTCGGCCACGGCATCCACCGCTGCGTCGGCGCCCGCCTCGCCGAGCTGCAGATCGGCGTGCTGATGGAGGAAATGGCCAAGCGCCGCCTGCGCGTGAACGTGCTGGCCGAGCCCGAGCGCGTCGCGGCGTGCTTCGTACATGGGTACAAGAAGATGGCGGTCGAGCTGAGCCACTATTGAGCCCGACAAATTCCCCTCCCTGCAAGGGAGGGGCTAGGGGTGGGTTAGAAAAGGCCGGGCTCGATGCCCGGCCTTTTCTGTTTTCGGCTACCGGTTGGCTGGGCTCGCTGCGCTCGCAACCCACCCCCAGCCCCTCCCTTGCGGGGAGGGGAGCAGAAGCCCACATCCCCCATATGGAAACCAACCGCCGCAGCTTCCTCACCATCGCCGGTCTCGGCGCCCTCACCGCAGCCTGCGGAGGCGCGCCTGCCGAGGCCGCGCAGAAATTCCCCTTCACGCTCAGCGATGCCGAGTGGCGAAAGCGGCTCAGTCCCGCCGCCTATCGCGTGCTCCGCCAGGGCGCGACCGAGTACGCCTTCTCGAGTCCGCTCAACAAGGAACACCGCGCCGGCACCTTCACCTGTGCGGGCTGCGCGCTGCCGCTGTTCAGCTCGACCACCAAGTTCGACAGCGGCACTGGCTGGCCGAGCTTCTGGCAGCCCCTGCCCAACGCCGTGGCCACCGACGCGGACAACTCGCTCGGCATGAGCCGCACCGAAGTCCGCTGCCGCCGCTGCGGCGGGCATCTCGGCCATGTCTTCGACGACGGCCCCCGCCCCACCGGCAAGCGCTATTGCATGAACGGCGTCGCACTGGCGTTCGTGCCGAAGGCTTAGACGCGAAAAGGCCCGGACTATGCCGGGCCTTTCCAAATCCAGTTCTTACCGAAAGGATCAGCCCGCGTCGGGCGTCTCGTTCTTGGCTTCGGCCATCAGGTCGCTGAGGTCGAGATCGAGCGACGGCTTGAAGTCGTCTTCGCTGAAGTCGCGCGGCGCGCCGTCCGAATAGATGAAGCCGTTGACCGGATAGACCGAGGTGCCGAGGCCGCCCACCGGCGCGAACCACACCTTCACTTCGCTCCAGTCGCCCGCAGCCGACACGTCCACCGCGCGGACGTTGCGCTCGATGCCGCCGGCGCGCGACCAGTTGGCATGGGTGAGCAGCACTTCGCGGTCGCTGACGATCTGGCTGACCATCGCGACGTGGCCGAGCGGCATCTTCGAGGTGCGCTGGAACGACATGACCGAGCCGACCTTCGGGGCCTCGCCGCGCTGGTAGCGACCGGCGGCCTGGTTCCACCAGGTCCAGGCATTGCCATGGATGTTCACGCCGGAGATCTCACGAGCGTAAGGCGCGCACTGCCAGAAGGTACGGCCCTTGGCCGAAGCCGCCTGCGGAGCGGCCATCATCAGCGTGCAAACAGCCATCAGCGCGAAACGCGCTGCAAAAACGCGGAAATTCATGGACCCCCCGGTCAGGAAGCAGTCAGGTGTTGAGTGCGACTGACCAAACTATAGGCGTGAAGTACACCCCCGCGGCTCGTCGATCCGACGAACCGTTGCGACGAGCCGATGACCTGCAAAAAACCCCTCGCCCGAGGGAACCTTTGCCCGGAAACTACGTACGCACCGGCCCGGAAACCCCTTCCGCTCCTCCGGAGTAACCCGGACCCGGACACGCCACGAATGGGCAATATCCCTCCCCAAGCCCATCACTCGCCAAGGTTTTCCACAGACGGGACTTCGGTTCATCGCAACCATGTTGCACCGCAGAATCACATAAGTTCCTATGATGAACGGAGGACGACGACAGGTTAAGCGACCCGTTAACCATATGGGCGCAGTATCTGTCCTGGAGGGTAATTTTGGGGTGGGAGTATTGAGCCATGGGAGCACGAGCTAAGCCGGCCGAAGGTGCGATGACGCTGGCCGAAATGAAGGAATTCGCGGGATTCACCGCAGCGACCCAGCGCTATGTGCGCCGCTCGCTCGATATCGGCCTGGAGCGTGACGACGCCATGGCGCGCTGGTCGCGCGACGTGGTCGAGGCCGCCAGCATCCGCGCCCAGGCGCACATCTACGAGCGCCTCGAGGAAGTACGCGCCCTGATGCCCGACGACAGCGACCTCGACTCGATCGAGCCGTTCATGGCCCCGCTCGTCGCCATCGCCGCCTTCGACCTCAGCCAGGGCCGCCTCACCAGCTTCTCGGCCTTCCGCTTCCTCTACGAGCGGCTGATCGGCGCCGAAGTGCGTCCGTGGCTGCCCTCGGCCTTCTGCGCCGCCGCCGCCCTGCCGCACCTCCACCCGGAGCTGCGCCGCAAGCTGCTCCAGTCGATCAGCGAAGCCGCGGCGACCGCCTCGGGCTGGTCGAACCGCCAGCCGAGCTTCTACCCGGCCTGGGTGGAAAAGGTCGACTCGGCCGCCCTGCCGAACTGATCCTTCCTGAGTTCCCCTCCCGCTTGCGGGAGGGGCTAGGGGAGGGAACGACGTGCGCGAGGAAGCGTACCGCGCCCCACCCACGACAGCCCCTCCCCCAACCCCTCCCGCAAGCGGAAGGGGAGCTGGAGCGGGAGGGAACCTCACCGACAGGCCCGCCACCCCATCTCGCCCCGCTCCGCCTCGTCGAGGTGCAGGTGATCGCGGTGCGCCGCGTTGTAATCCGGCGAGAGCACGGTCGAGAACAGCTTGCACGCGCCGCCGCGCACCTCGCGCAGGAACGCGGCCTTCGCCCCGCCCTCGCCCCAGTCCTTGAGCACGCTGATCCGCGTCCCGTCGGCAAGGCGGAACCCCGCCACGTCGATCGCGTCCGCCGTGGCATGCTCGCTCCAATCCCCGGCGCTGCGCCCGTACATCCGCCGGCACGAATAGCTGCCGAGATGCTCGATCTGCGTCACCGCCGCGCCGAAATGTTTCTGCGCCGCCGGCTGGACGATCTCCCATTCCCATAGCGACAGCGCCGCCGCCACCGGGCAGGATGTGCCCAGGTTCGCCGGGCTGAACCCGATTCCCCGCGACCCGCCCGGCGCGAGTCGCACGCCATCGGCATAGCCGCACTGCGCCTCCGCGCCCGCCACCCTCGCCAGCACCGTATAGCGCACCCCGGCCGAGCGAAGCAGCGCGCGGCATTCGGCAAAGTCGTCGGTCAGGCCCGCAAGCTTGCGCCCGGTGAAGAGGCCGATCGGCTGGCCCAGGTCGAGCCGGGTCCAGGGCAGGTCCTGCGGCCGCGCGCGCAGCGCCGCCCAGGCCAACAGCCCCGCGCCGAGCAGCACCGCGAACAGGACCGTCGCCAGGATCGCCCGGCGCAGGTCCTTCACGCGCGGATCGCCTCATCGAGCCGCTGCGAGGTGACCGGATAGCCGAGATCGTCGGGGATGCAGAGATGCCGCTCGCCGCCCCGCTCCTCGATCCACGGCGTGATGGTGCGCACCGGATGCGCGCGGGCATCCGCCACTGCATCCTCGAACGAACCGAACAGCGCCAGCCGCTCGAGGTTGCGCCGGGTCGGGAAGATGATGTGCGCCTCGCCCCGGTCCGCCGCCTCGAGCACCGCCCGTGCACTCGCCCAGAACACGCGGACATTCTCGTTGCCGTCGACCAGCGGCTCGGCGCCCTCGGGCGCGCGGACTAGGTAGAAGCGCGTGTCGAACACCTTGTGGTGCACGCCCGCCGGCAGCCAGCGCGCGAACGGCACCAGCGCATCGAGCGCGAGCGAAGCGCCCGCCTCGTCGAGCAATTCCCCCATCGGTTCGCCGGCATAGAGCCGATCGCGCAGCGCAGTCATCGCGCCGGCCGGATCGAGCCCGACCGCGACTCCCGCTTCCTCCAGCGTCTCGCGGATCGCGGCGATCCGCGCCGCCTGCTCCTCAGCCTCGCCGCCGTGCAGCCCAGCCAGCACGCAGTCGCCCGGATCGACGCGCCCGCCCGGAAACACCAGCGCCCCACCCGCGAACGACATCGCCGCGGCACGCTCGACCATCAGCAGCTCGGGCGCCCCGCCGGGCACGTCGCGCATCACGATCACGGTCGCGGCGGGAATCGCGGGTTGGTCGGTCATTGGGCGAGCTTAGGTCGCGCGCCGAGCGATGGCCAACCAACAATTCCTCCCCCAGCTTGCTGGGGGAGGGGGACCATTCGCGTAGCGAATGGTGGAGGGGCCGCCGACGCAGGCGGCGTCCCGCCGCGCCCCTCCACCACCGCCTTCGGCGGCGGTCCCCCTCCCCGAGACAAGCTCGGGGAGGAATTAAACTGCTACCACCCCGAAACCTTCAGCCGCAGCTTCACCACCATGTCCGACGAGGTGACGAACAGCGTCTTCCCGTCCTCGCCGAAGCAGCAATTGGCCGCCGCCTTGCCGGTACCGATCACGCCCAGCTTCTTGCCCGCCGGCGAAATCACCCAGATCCCGCCCGGGCCGCTGGCGAACAGATGCCCGCTCTTCGCCACCTTCATCCCGTCGGGCAGGCCCGGCAGCTTCTGCGCCACCTCGGCCGAGAAATCGACGAACGGCACCAGCTCCGAGCTCGCCGACCCGTCCGCCGCCAGCTCGCAGGTGAAGATCTTCGCATTGTCGGGATCGGACTGGCTGACATAGAGCCGGTCGAACCCCGGCGAGATGCCGATGCCGTTCGGCCGCTTCAGGCTCTTGTCGATCAGCGACACGTCGCTGCCATCGGCATTCACCCGGTAGACGCCGTTGAAGGGAAGCTGCTTGAGCGGCGATTCATCGCCCTCGCTCAGGCCGTAAGGCGGGTCGGTGAAGTAGATGATCCCGCCCCGCCCGATCACCAGGTCGTTGCAGCTGTTGAACTTCTTGCCTTCAAATTCGCCGACGACGATCGTCTTCTGCTTCGTCGCCAGGTTCACCCGCGCGATCGCCCGCGTGCCCGAATCGGCCATCAACAGGTCGCCCTTCGCGTCGACGAGCATCCCGTTGGATCCCGCCTCGCGCACCCCGGCGGGGATCGGCCCGGCAAGGCCCGAGGGCACCAGGAACGGCTTCGCCCCCTCGCCCGCCTTCCAGCGATAGGCGATGTTCTCGGGCACGTCGGAGAAGAGCAGATAGCCGCCCTTCTTCGCCCAGGCCGGCCCCTCGGCCCATTTGAAGCCGCGCGCGATCACTTCGATCGGGCTCCCCGCGTCGATCAGCGCGTCAAGCGCGGGATCGAGCCGGGTGATGCCGCCCACCGTCTCGCCAAGCGCCACGCCGGGCAAGAAGGGCAGCGCCGCCATGCCGCCCAGCAATGCGCGGCGGGTCGTCTCGATCATGTGCAGTTTCTCCGTGGAGCGCGGGATCATGGCAGCGTCATCGCGAATAACCCCGCGATCATGCAAGCTTGATCGTCCGCCCCTCGCGCGCCGAGCGATAGATCGCCTCGATCAGCCGCATGTCGCGCAGTCCTTCCTCGCCCGAAGCGCGCAGCGGGATCCCGGTCTGCACCACTTCCGCAAGGTGATCGAGCTGAGCGACGAACTGGTTCTTGGCCGGCGCCGGCAGCGTCACCTGCTCGGTGTTGCCGCCCTGGCGGGTCCACATCTGGTGCCCGGTATAGTTGGTCGCCGGCTCCATCCCGACCCAGCCCTTGGTCCCCGTAACGCGGAAGGCATTGTGGTTGGAGGAATAGCTCGACACGCAATTGGCGATCACGCCCGAGGGGAAGCGCATCTGCCAGTCGATCCGGTCCTCGACGGTCTTGAACCGCGGATCGCTCCTGTCGGTATATTCCATCGCGCTGACCGCGACCGGCTCCTCGCCCGCCAGGTAGCGCGCGGCGTTCAGGCTGTAGATGCCGATGTCCATCATCGATCCGCCGCCGGAGAAGGGCCGGTCGAGCCGCCACTGGTTGGGCTGGGCATAGAAGCCATGCTCGGACGTGATCAGCGTCGGGCGGCCGATGAACCCGGATTTCACCAGCTCGACGGCATGGAGATTGTGCTGCTCGAAATGGCAGCGATAGCCGATCATAAGCTTGCGATTGGCCTTTTTCGCCGCCGCGATCATCGCCTCGCATTCCGCGACGGAGGTCGCCATCGGCTTCTCGCAGAGCACGTGCTTGCCGGCCTGGCTGGCGCGGATCGCATATTCGGCATGCATGCTGTTGGGCAGCACGACATAGACCAGGTCGATGTCGGGATTGTCCCTGATCCGGTCGTAATTCTTGTAGTCGTACCAGTGGGTCTTCGGGATGCCGTATTCGGCGCCGAACTTCTCCAGCTTGGCGGGGGTGCCGCTCACCAGCGCCTTGAGCTCGGCGAACTCGCAATCCTTGATCCGCGGCATGATCTGGTTGGTCGCGTAGCTGCCCAGGCCGACGATCGCATAGCCCAGCTTGCGCTTGCCCTGCGCGCAGGCCGGCAGGCCGATCGCCCCGGTGACCAGCCCCGCGCCGATCGTGCCCAGCACATCGCGCCGCGTTCCGATGATCTTCATTGCCCGGTTCCCTCTCCGACTGGCGCCGGCGCGTATCCCGCCGATCAACGCGTTAGCGCTATCATGGATGGGCTGGGCCGCCTAGGCAGCTACGACTTTGGTCGCGGGTCTTCGCTCAAGAGATTCCCCTCCCTGCAAGGGAGGGGTTAGGGGTGGGTTGGAGAAGGCCGGGCTCGATGCCCGGTCTTCTCTTCCTCGCCTGACGACCGGCTGGGCTCGCTACGCTCGCAACCCACCCCCGGCCCCTCCCTTGCAGGGAGGGGAGTTATCGGAACTACCTCAACGCCCCCCGGAACCGCGCCTGCAGCCGCGCATACGTCTCCGCCGCCAACCCCAGCAGCGCCGGATCCGCCTCCGCCTGCCGCGCATCCGGCGCCCGCAGCACCGCCGCGTCGATCGGCGCCTCGGCCATCGCCGCCAGCCGGGGCGCGTAGTGGCGCGGCCTGGCACATAGCGCGTCATAGTCGAGGAACAGCTGGCGCGCCTGCACCCCGGCCGGCGCGGCGAGCAGCGCGCGGTGCACGCTGTCCCACAGCTTCAGCCAGTAATCGACGCGCATCGCATCCTCGCCCGGCCCCGGCGCGCCGTCGAACAGGAAGGGCCGCTGGTCTGCGCCGAACTCGTGATGGCCCAGCCAGGTCATGAAGCGGCGGCGGAACGGGTCGTCGCTCGCCAGCGCCACCGCGCGGCGGTGCTGTGACAGGAGCGACAGCGCCTGCTGCAAGGGATCGCGGAATGGATGTATCAGAAGCGCGTCCGGAAAGCTGGCCGCCAGCCCCGCCAGTCGCAGGATATTGTTATTGTTCTTCGATAGATAGCGGGTTCCACCGTGGCGGATCAGCGCCAGGCACACATAGTCGCGGAAGTTGGCGAGCGTCTCCGGATCGGGCGCCACGGGCGCCAGTCCGTCGCGACGCAGATAGCGATTTCCCTCCAGCGCGCGCCAGAAAACCTCCTCGATCGCCTCGGGGCTGTCCAGATCATGGGTCAGGCCGTCGCCATGGCCGCGCTCGCGGGCCTCGACATGCCTCTTGCCGCCCAGTCGTGCCCAGCTGTTCGGAGCGAGTGGAAACGGAAGGTCGCGGTAGGATGGTGCGGCGAAATCGCCGCCCGCGTGCAGCAGCCGGGTGAGGATCGAGGTGCCCGCCCGCGCCAGTCCGGCGATGAACACCGGGCGCCGGATTTCCGTCTCCGCGATCCTCCTGCGCTGGGCTGCGCGCTCGATATCGAAGGTCGCTTCGAGCAGCGCGGGGGAACCCAGGGCGATGCGATGGAGGAGCTTGTCAGCCCCGCTGTACACGCGGGATCACCTGCCAGCGCAGCACGGCATAGCCGAGCGTGAAGGGCATGAGTGCCAACTTCGCCGTCCACTCCGTCCGGATGGAGACAATTTCCGGCCACCAGGCGTCCACTGCCAGCACCACGAGCAAGGGCGAAGCGGTCGCGACGAGCAGCCCCCCTGCCCGCATGCTCCGCGCGAACATCCGGCCCGAAAGGATCCGCAGCGCCCGCTCCTTGCCCCAGTCGGACACGCCCTTGCGGGCGAGCAGCCGCATGGCGTGCTGGCCGCAGGCGGCAAGCTCCTGGAAAGCCGGGACAAGTGGCAGGGCGCGGGCGAGCTCGAGCACCGCGATGATCGCCAGGAAGGTCAGGATCACCGGGCGCGTCCGCGGATGCGGCGGACCAGCCGCTTGACCGGGTACCAGACGACCGAGACGATCGCGAGCAGGATCGAGCCGATCAGCCCGAAGGCGACGCCGACTGCCCCCAGGCCAAGCCCCGGCCCGGTATAGGCCTGGGCGGCGAGCGGGGCCGAGAGCGCGAGGGCAAGCGACAGGAATCGAAGGATTTTCACAGGCATTTTGCGTTCACCGTAGCTTGAATGGCCGGGCCATCGGTGGTGGTGGGATCGAGATAGCGCGCCCAGCTAAGGGCCATGCGCCGCTCGGCGGAATCGGCGGAGATGTAGCGCCAGCGCACCGCGCCTTCGGGCGACATGCGGAGGAGGCGCCCCTGTTCGGTCTCCTCGATCATCGCGTCGCCGCCGGGCAGCGGGGTGCCGCGACCCTGGGCGCGGGTGGCGATCTTGTTGACCGCGAAGCCCTTCTCCCAGGGCGAGCCGGTCTCGCCGCTGGAAAGATCGTGGACGAGCAGGCGGTTATGCCCGTTCACCCGCTCGTCGGGATAGCCCATCAGCGTGTTGTTATCGAACACCGAGATGCGGTGGTCGTCGAGGATGCTGACATCGTGCTGGAAGCGCCACGGGCCGATCTTCCACCACAGGATCCTGCCCGTGGCCGGCCGGTAGAGCGCGATCAGCGAGAGGTTGCGGATGCTGAGGAACAGGTCGCCCTTCTTCCACATCTTCCCATCCGCCATCGCCGGCTGGATGTCGTTGAGATGGAAGGGATCCTGGACATAGGGCCGCCCCCGCCACAGCCGGGCGAGCCCGTTGCGCTCGAGGATCTCGGCGACGCGATCGACCTTGAGCAGCTGCCCCTCGGGCGAGACCTGGGCCACTGCGTCGTCCCAGAAATCGGCCTTCACGCCCGGCTCGCGCGGCACCGGGTAGCGATAGGGCACCCAGATATTCCCGTCGGGACCGAGCTCGGTCGAGTGGCTGAAGATGCCGTCCACGGTCCACAGCAGCTTGCCGCAGGCGTCGTAGCGGGCGAGCGGCGAGCTGTCGTGCAGCACCAGGCTGCCGTCGCCGAGCAGCAGCGGATGCATCAGCCGGTTGCGCGCAGCGTTCTTGTCGCGGTGCACATCGGTCAGCGCCGAGGCAAATTTGGACCGAGCATTGGCTGCGTCCACATCAGGCACGAACAGGTGCACCACCGCCCCGTCCGAGAGGCGGACGAGCTGGACGACCGAGCGCTTGCGCTTCGGATCGAAGGGCGAGATCAGCGCATAGCCGCTATCGGTGAAGCCGGCGTCGCGGGTGAAGCCACCGGGCAGCTTCTCGTACCCGCCGCCGAAATAGGGCGCGTTGCTGCGGAACAGGTGCTGGATCGTATCGGGCACCCGGGCCAGCGCGATCGCGGCGCGCCCGACGGCGCCGGACTTCTCCCAGCCATCGACGATCGCCCCGGTGCCGATCGCGGCGAGGGGCACCAGCAGCAGCACCAGGACAAGGCTCCACAGCGGCACCGGTCGCGCGAGCACCCGCTCGAACGCACTGCCTTCCCGGTCTTCGCTGTCGATAATCCCGTCTCGCTGCATGCATCCTCACTGAAGATACAGAGTTCGACGGGATGAATGTCGGCGGGATTTCGGTTCGTCGCTGGGAGGTTTCCGCTTTGTGGCCGAACTAAACGGGCAAGGTCACAAGTGCCGAGAGTCCGCCCTCTTCCCTGTTGCGGATGACGAGATCTCCACCATGCGCGCGCGCAACGGCGCGAGCACTGGCCAGGCCCAGTCCGATCCCGCCGGTATCGCGGTTGCGGGAGCGTTCTCCGCGGAAGAAGGGTTCGAAAACCCGGTCGAGATCTTCCGGCGGGACGCCTGGACCGTCGTCCCGCACCTCGATCAGCGCCTGTCCGTCGGCTTCGGCGAGCGAGACCTCGGCGCTGCCGGCATATTTGATCGCGTTGAGGATCAGGTTGTTGAGCATCGCCTTGAGCGCCGGCGAATTGCCTTCGACCACCACCGCCCCGCCGGGCGCCAGCGTGACCGGCTCGCCATGGTCGCTCATGTCGTCGGTCACCGTCTCGGCGAGCGAGCGCAGGTCGAGCGGCTTGCGCACGCCCTGCTTGGTGGTGTCGCGCAGATAGGAGAGCGTCGCGGAGATCATCGCCTCCATGTCGCGGATGTCGCCCTCGCACGCCTGGCGCAGGTCGTCGGGCGCCGCCTCGAGCCGCAGCCCCAGCCGCATCAACGGCGTGCGCAGGTCGTGCGCCACCGCGCCGACCACCGTAGCGCGGTCGTCGACATAGCGGTTGAGCCGCGCCTGCATCCGGTTGAAGGCCGCGGCGGCGTCGGCGATCTCGGACGGCCCCTCGATCGCGATCGGCGCGGCGCGCGGATCGCGGCCCAGCCGCTCGGCCGCCTCGGCAAAGGCACCGATCGGCTTGGCGATCCGGCGCGCCAGCGCCCAGGCGAAGGGCGCCACCGCCGCGGCCGAGACGATCAGCCACCACAGTACGAACCAGCGCCACGGCTCGAAGCCCGTCGCGGTGGTGACGACGACCCAGCGGCCGTCATCGGCGCGATAGGCGGCGGTGAAGTCGCCGGTGATGACCACGTCGCGCGCCGACTGCACCGTCGGCGGCGGCACAGGGCGCGGCACGCTGGCGCGGTCGTAGCTCTTCTCGCGGGTCAGGAACGGCGTGGGAAAGGTGATCAGCACCCGCTCGACCGGCACGCCCATCGCCTTGGCCATCGCGATCTCGGTACGCTCGCCGCGCGGGTTCCAGGGCTGCTCGGTGAAATGATCCGCGCGGCTGACCGAGAAATCGTCGTCGCCGGGCTTGCCGCGCAGCGCATCGACCGCCTGCCCCACCGTGTAGAGCTTGGCGGTGGGGGTCTGGACCGCGATCAGCAGCGCGAAGTTCATCAGCTGCGTCACCGCGACGCAGACGACCATCAGCGCAAAGACGCGCAGGAACAGGGGAGACCCGGCTCCCCCGCGGCGCAATGTCACGCGCGCACGACCTTGGGGACGAACAGATAGCCTTCGTTGCGCACGGTACGGATGATCTCGTCCCCGCCCGAGCGCAGCTTGCGGCGCAGGCGGCTGACCTGCACGTCGATCGCGCGGTCATAGGCATCCGAATCCGGCCCGCGCGCGGCGGCAAGCAACGCCTCGCGGCTCAGCACGCGGCGCGGCCGCTCGATGAACACGCGCAGCACCGCGAACTCGCCGTCGGTGAGCCCGACCAGCACGCCATTCGGATCGAACAGCTCATGGCTGCCCAGGTCGATCCGCCAGCCCTCGAACGTGTAGACGTCGCCGCTCTCGCTCGTCGCGGCGACCGCGCCGCGCTTGCGCAGCGCCGCGCGCACCGTGGCGAGGATCTCGCGCGGGCTGCACGGCTTGGGAAGATAATGGCCGGCGCCGACCTCGAGGCCCAGGATCCGGTCCTGCTCCTCGCCCAGCGCGCTCAGGAAGATGATTTCCGGCCCGTCGGTGCGCGCGATGCGGCGGCAAGCGGAAAGACCGTCCTCGCCGGGCATCATGATGTCCATGATCACCAGATCGACGGGCGTGCGCGACAGGATCTGGTCCATGTCGCGCGTGTTCGATGCAGTCTCGACCTTGTAGCCGCGCGAACCCAGGCTGTTGGCCAGGAGCATGCGGATGTCACGGTCGTCGTCTACGACGAGCAAGGTCGCCGAATCGTCCTGCGGAGTCGCGGAAGCAAGCATATTTCAGCTTCTACGCCAAATTGCGTCTGCAGTGTTGCTTTAGTTTGTAACAAAACTCACCCGAGCCGAGTCTCGATCGGGAATCCGCGCTTCAGGGTGAGCGTGACCGGCGTCTTTTCGGCGATTTCGGCGAGGCGGGCATTCTGCTCGGCGTCGGTGCCGCTGATCGTCAGGATACGCTCGATGTTTAGCGTTTCGCCCTGGCCGTGAAGGAACAGCGCGACTTCGATAGTCTCGACCGCCCATTGCTTGCGCTCGGCGTACATGCGCAGCGTGATCGCGGTGCACGAGCCGAGCGAGGCCAGCAGCAACTCATAGGGTGCCGGCCCGGTATCGCCGCCGCCGCGCTCGGCGGGTTCGTCGGCGACGAGCTGGTTCGTGCCGAAATCGATCTGGGTGGCATAGGGGGCGTCGCGCCCGATCCTGGCAATGGCTTTGGTCATGGCCGGGAGACTAGCCGCTCCGCCGAACCTCGCCCAGTGCCCATTTGAGTGATCCCCGCACCTCTCATCATGCTGACGTCATCCCCGCGCAGGCGGGGATCCAGAGTCACAGGCGCTGTCCTTCCTGGCTCGGGATCCCCGCCTGCGCGGGGATGACGAAGACGTGAGATGGTTGAGCGGGAACCTCAGCTCTTCTGCCAGCCGCCGCCCAACGCGCGGAACAGGTCGACCTGCGTCTCCGCGATGAAGGCGTCCGCCCGGGCCAGGTCGGCCTCGGCATCGGCGAAGGTCCGCTCGGCATCGAGCAGCGCCAGCGAGTCGATATCGCCTTCGCGCTGACGGGCACGGGCGATGTTGACCGCTGCCTCCGCCTCGTTGCGCGCCGCCTGGAGCGCGGTGCGCCGCTCGAGCGCATGGCCATAGGCGGAAAGCGCGGTCTCGGTTTCCTGCAGCGCGTTGAGCACAGTGCCGTCGAAGGTGGCGAGCGCACCCTTGGTATCCGCTTCCGCGCCAGCGACGCGGGCGCGGGCCGGACCCGGGTTCACGGCCCAGTTGAGCAGCCCGCCAACCAGCCAGCGCAGCGGCCCGGCGCCAAACACGTCCCCGAAATCAGTGCCGGTCGAGCCACCCGAGGCGCCGAGCGTGATGCGCGGATAGAGGTCCGCGGTGGCCACGCCGATCCGCGCGGTGGCGGCGGCAAGCCGGCGCTCGGCCGCGCGGATGTCCGGACGGCGGGCGAGCAGCGCCGCACCGTCGCCGACCGGGATCGGCTGGCTGAGGCGCAGCGTGGTGTTGCGCTCGCCCACCACCGCCGGCAGCTCGGCCGGGGTGCGCCCGGTGAGCGTGGCAAGGCGGAACAGCGCGGCATCGCGCGATGCCTTGAGCGTCGGCACATCGGCCTCACGCTGGTTGCGCAGCGCACCGATGCGGGCGGTGTCGAGCCGGGTGGCGAGACCGACGCCGCGGCGGCGCTCGGTCAGCTCGATCGACTGGTCGAGCAGCTTGACGATATGCTCGGCCACGCCCAGCCGCTCGGCCGAGGACGTGGCATCGGCATAGGCGCGCGCGGTCTCGGCGGCGACGATCACGCGGACCGCGTCCGCATCGGCTTCCGCCGCGCCGACATCGCCACGCGCGGCTTCGGTGCCGCGGCTCAGCCGGCCGAACAGATCGGCCTCGTAGCTGACGCTCAGCCCGGCATCGATCTGCCAGTCGTTAAGGGGTGCGCTGGGCTGGCGCTGGCCTTCGGGCAGGCGGCCATAGTTCGTGCCGGCGCCCAGGGTCGCCTGGGGCTGCTGGTTCGCCTTGGCGCCGCGCAGGGTGGCGCGGGCCTTCTCGATCCGCGCCACGGCGACACGGATATCGGTGTTGGCGGCGAGCGCGTCGGAGACGAGCTGGTCGAGCACCGGATCATTGTAGAGCCGCCACCAGTCGCCCTGCACCGGCTCGGCGGTGACCGCCGGGTTGGCGGCGACGAAATTGCCGGCCGCGGTCTGGGGCGGGGTCGGCGCGATGTATTTCGGACCGGCGGCGCAGGCGGCAAGCGCCAGGGCCGAAGCGGTTGCGAGGAAAATACGCATCTCGTGCATTCCTTTCTGACGACCCTCACCCTTCCCACCGCCTGCGGCGGCGGGCCCCTTCCCTATCCCAGCGGGAGAGGGAGGGAGGCGCCGAAGGCGCCGGAAGGGTGAGGGCGACGTCATTGGTTATTCAGCCGGCGCCAGCTCGGGTGCATGACCACCTTCGTCATGCGCCTTCCGGTTCCCGCGCATCTTGGCGATGCGGTCCCCGAGTGCGCGGCACACGACGTAGAAGGTCGGCGTGAAGAGCAGGCCGAAGGCAGTCACGCCCATCATCCCGAAGAACACCGCGGTACCGAGCGCCTGGCGGAGCTCCGCACCCGCGCCGCTCGCGATCAGCAGCGGCACGGCGCCGAGGATGAAGGCGAACGAGGTCATCAGGATCGGACGCAGGCGGTCACGGGCGGCACGTACCGCTGCTTCCACCGGCGACAGGCCGTCCTGTTCCTCGGCCTGCTTGGCGAACTCGACCACGAGGATCGCGTTCTTCGCAGCCAGCGCGATCAGCACGACCAGGCCGATCTGGGTGAGGACGTTGTTATCCATGCCCCTGAGGTTCACGCCGGCCATCGCCGCGAGCAGACACATCGGCACGATCAGGATGATCGCCAGCGGCATGGTCAGGCTCTCATATTGCGCCGCCAGCACCAGGAAGACGAACACCACGGCCAGGGCGAAGACGAGACCCGCGGTGCTGCCGGCCATCTTCTGCTGGAAGGCAATGCCGGTCCATTCGGCGTCGTAACCCGGAGGCAGCTCGCTCGCGAGCTTCTCCATCGTGTCGAGCGAGGCACCCGAGCTGTAGCCCGGAGCCGTATCGCCATCCACTTCGACCGCCGGGAACAGGTTGTAGCGCGTCACGCGGTACGGACCGGTCTTGTTCTCGAAGGTCGACACCGAACCGATCGGCACCATCGCGCCGCTGTTCGAGCGGGTCTTGAGGTTGGCGATATCCGCCTCGGTCGAACGGAACGGCGCGTCAGCCTGCGCAGTCACACGATAGGTGCGGCCAAGCATGTTGAAGTCGTTCACGAAGGCCGAGCCGAGATAGACGTTCAGCGCCTCGAACACCCGCTCCGGCGGCACGCCCAGCATGTCCGCCTTGCGACGGTCGATATCGGCGAACACGCGCGGGGTGGCGGTGTTGTAGAAGGTGTAGATCTGCTTCAGGCCGGGAGTCTGGTTGGCCTTGCCGATCAGACCGAAGGCGGTCTTGCCCAGCTCGTCATAGCCATGCTCGGCACGGTCCTCGATCATCATCCGGTAGCCACCGGCCGAGCCGATGCCCTGGATGACGGGCGGTGGGACGACGAGCAGCATCGCTTCATTGATGTCGGCAGTGCGCTTGCGCGCCTCGTTCATGATGTCGGCGATGTTGACGCCGAGCTTCTTGCGCTCCTCGAAGGAGAGCAACGGCACATAGGCTGCGGCCGAATTCGGAGCGAGCGTCTGCGACGGGCCGTCGAAGCCGGCGAGCATCACCGAGCCGCGCACACCCGGGATCGGCAGGATGCGGGCGACGACCTTGCGCATCACCTCGTCCGTCCGTTCGAGCGACGAGCCCGGCGGCAGCTGGATGACGGTGAGGAAGTAGCCCTGGTCCTGCTGCGGGATGAAGCCGACCGGCGTCACCCAGAACATGCCTACGGTGGCGGCGATCAGGCCGACATAGGTGAGCATCATCCGCTTCGGGCGGGTGACGAGCACCTGGGTGAGCTTGGCATAGCCGACGCTCATCCGCTCAAAGCCGGTGTTGAACGCATCGGCGCCGCGCTTGAACAGGCGACCGACCGGCCCCTTGGCCTCACCCTCGTGATGCTTGAGCAGCACCGCAGCCATTGCCGGCGACAGGGTTAGCGAGACGAGCAGCGAGATCGCGGTCGCGGCCGAGATCGTCACCGCGAACTGCTTGTAGAAGGCGCCCGACAGACCGTTGAGGAACAGGGTCGGCAGGAACACCGCGAGCAGCACCAGCACGATCGCGACGAGCGCGCCGGACACTTCGTCCATCGAGGTTTGCGCCGCCTTGAGCGGAGTCATGCCCCGCGCCAGGTTGCGCTCGACATTCTCGACCACGACGATGGCGTCGTCGACGACGATACCGATCGCCAGCACCAGGCCGAACAGCGAGAGGTTGTTGAGCGAGTAGCCGAGCGGCAGCAGCACCGCCATCGTGCCGATCAGCGAGACCGGGATGGCGAGCACCGGGATGATCGCCGCGCGCCACTTCTGGAGGAAGACGATGACCACCAGCACGACGAGCAGGATCGCCTCGCCGAGCGTGTGATAGACCGCGTCGATCGACTGGGCGATGAACTCGGTCGGGTTGTAGATGACGCGATATTCCAGTCCCTTGGGGAAGTTCTTGGACATCAGCTTCAGCTGGTCCTGCACCGCATTGGCAGCGGCGAGGGCGTTGGAGCCCGGGCGCTGGAAGACGGCGAGGATCACGGTCGGCTTGTTCGAGAGATAGGTGTTGGACGAATAGTCCGCCGCACCCAGCTCGACGCGCGCCACGTCGCTCACGCGCACCTGGTGCCCATCGGCATCGGTCCGGATGACCACCTGGCCGAACTGCGCCGGGTCCTTCAGGCGGCCCTGCGTCTCGATGTTGAGCTGGAAGGCATTGCCGGTCGGCGTGCTGCCCGGCTGGCCGAGCGTGCCGGCGGCAACCTGGACGTTCTGCGCGCGCAGCGCCTGGACGATGTCGCCCGCGGTCAGGTTGAGCGCCGCGGCGCGGCCCGGATCGATCCACACGCGCATCGCATAGTCGCGCGCACCGAACATGCGCACGTCGCCCACGCCTTCGACACGGGCGAGGCGGTCCTTCACCTGGGTCAGCGCGTAGTTGGAGATGTATTCGCGATCGACCGAGTTGTCCGGCGAGATCAGGTTCACGACCAGCAGGAAGTCCGGCGTGGTCTTGCGCGTCACGACGCCAAGGCGCTGTACCTCTTCCGGCAGGCGCGGGATCGCCACGGCCACGCGGTTCTGCACCAGCACCTGCGCCGCATCGAGATTGGTGCCGGACTTGAAGGTGACGGTGATGGTGACGTTGCCGTCACCGGTCGACTGCGACGACTGGTAGAGCATGTCGTCGACGCCGTTGATCTCCTGCTCGATCGGCGCGGCCACGGTTTCCGCGACCGTCTCTGCCGAGGCGCCCGGATAGGAAGCGGTGACCGTCACCGTCGGCGGGACGATGTCGGGATATTGGGAAATCGGCAGCGCCAGATAGGCGATCGCACCGATGATCGTGATGATCACCGCGATCACAGCCGCGAAGATCGGGCGCGTGATGAAGAACCGTGAGAGGCGCATCGGGCCACTCCTCGTGAATTGAGTTCGGAAAAGGGTTCAGCCGCCGGCCCCTGGGGAGAGCCGGCGGCTGATGGTCAACGGGCGAAAGTTGCCTCGCCCGTGACCGGCGCCGTGAGGGCCGGCGCCTGACTGGTTGCGGTTGGCTCGATCTTGCCGGCCTTCGGGGTCACCTTGCCGCCCGGCTGGGCGAACTGGGTGCCGGAGATCACGACCTTGTCCTGGGCAGTGAGGCCGGTGCGAACGATGCGCAGGCCGTCGACCACGGGGCCGAGCGTGACCGGCTTCGGTGCGACCGAACCGTCCTTGCCGACGACCAGGACCAGCTTGCGTGCCTGGTCGGTCTGGATCGCGGCATCGGGCACCATCAGCGCCTGGGTGGTGCCGCCGGCCGAGAGGCGCATGTTGCCGAACATGCCCGGCGTCAGGAACATGCCCGGATTGCTCAGCACCGCGCGGCCGCGGATCGTGCCCGACTTTGGATCGAGGCTGTTGTCGGTGAAGTCGAGCTTGCCCTTCCACTTGTAGTCGGTCTCGTCCTGGAGACGGATCTCCACCGGCGATTCCTGGGCGCCCGCTTCCTTCGCGCGCTTGGTCTTGAGGAACAGCGCCTCCGACCCGTCGAAGGTGAAGTAGATCGGGTCGAGCGCGTTGATCGTGGTCAGCAGCGAACCGCCCTGCCCCTCGCCTGCGGCGACCAGGTTGCCCGGATCGACGCGGCGGTCCGAGATACGGCCGGCGATCGGCGCGCGGACCTGGGTGAACTCCATGTCGAGCGCGCGGCTGCGGACACGGGCCTGGGCGGCCGAGACGGCGGCCCCTGCGGCACGGACGCGAGCCTGGAGCCGCTCGACATCGCTCTTCGACACCGCTTCCACCGAGACGAGACGCTCGGCGCGGCTCAGGTCGGAACGGGCAAGCGCGAGATCGCTCTCGGCACTGGCCAGTCCGGCGCGGGCTTCGGCGAGCGCGGCGGCGAAGGGACGCTGGTCGATCGAGAAGAGCAGCTGGCCCTTCTGGACGATCGCGCCGTCGGTGAAGTGGACGCCGGTGATCGCGCCCGAGACGCGCGGACGCACCTCGACGGCACGACTCGGCTCGAAGCGGCCGACATAGTCGTCCCACTCGTTGACGTCGCGGACCAGCGGCGTGGCGACGGTCACCACCGGCGGCGGCGGAGCCGCCATTGCTGCGGGCGCGTCCTTGCTGGCGATGCCGAGGCCGGCGGCGACCAGCACCACCGGAAGGGCGACCAGGCTGCCGCGCTGCCACAACGGCATGCGGCGGATGCGGGCCGAGACGCCCGGCTTGTTGTCACCGGTCTCGGTTTCGATGCGCGAGATCATGTTCATTGGAATCGCTTCCCCTGATTGAGGGCTGCCCGGCCGCGGCTGATGCTCGCGAGCAGCGTTTCATATTGGTCGGGCGTGAAGCCCGCTTCGTGGAAGGCGCGGATCTCGTGACGCGGCACGGTGTAACCCTTGTGCCAGGCGAGCACCGCCATGCGGCGCAGCGCCTCCAGCTTGAGGTCCGCAAGCTTGGGATTGGGGCTCTCACCCCCGAAGATCATGCCCAATGCCACCGAGAGGCGGCCGGGTTTCTCGAGGCTCGCCAGCCGGTCGTGCTGCGCGATCGCGACGACCTGCCATTCGAGCGCGGAGAAGCCGGCCACGGGGAGGACGTCCGCGGGCGTCGCGACCGGGCTGCCATGGAGCTCGGAAAAGTTGAGATAAGCCATGATCGTCTCCTCCTGCTTGTTGCCCGGCGGAAGGCAAAAACCTCCCCGTGCCTCGCGGAACCCATTTCCGCTGGCATTTCCGGTCATCCTCAACCGGCACGAGACGAGGCTTTCGCGCAGACACACGTGTCTGCGACACACCATCCCGGTCCTGTAAAAATTCAGCGCTGCTGGAGTTTCGGAACGGGGCCCCAGCCCCTCATCCTCGCTTCGGCAACTTCCCTCACTTCTATACTGACTGGTATAGAAATCGTGCTGCGTTGCGTCAAGGGACTTTTTATACCGCTCGGTATTTTTTGTCGAGATGGGGAAGAAAAAACTTTCCGCCCCCTTCGCCATCCCGGCGAAAGCCAGGATTTCAGTCCGTGACGCGCCGCCGCATGCGCTCCCGGCTTTCGCCGGGATGGCGGCAAGACAGGCTTATTTGCTCGGCCAGCAGGACAGGCTAGTGTCGATCAGCGCCTTGAGGTCCGTGCACGACGTCCCCGATCCGGCCTGCAGCGCGATGCCCTGGAGCAAGGCGGTCAGATAGGCGGTGATCCCGGTCACATCGGTATCGGCGGGCAGATCGCCTTCGGCCTTCGCCCGCTCGAACCGGTCGATCAGCCCCTGCTTCACCAGCGCACCGCGCTTGAGCACTTCGGCACGGATCGACTCGGCCTCGGTGCCGCAGGCGACCGAGTTGATCACGCCCATGCAGCCCTTGGGATCGCACGAGCTCATCTGCATCTCGAGGGCGCCCGTCAGCAGCCGCTCGGCGACGCCGCGCGCGGTCGGCGCGTCGAGCGCCTTGCCCATGTAATCGAGCTTCTCGCGCTGATAGAGGTCGAGCGTCTTCTTGAAGAGCGCTTCCTTGTTGCCGAAAGCGGCATAAAGGCTGGGCCGGGTGATCCCCATCGCCTCGGTCAGATCGCTCAGCGAGGCGCCCTCATAACCCTTGGTCCAGAAGACGCGCAGCGCCGCGGTCAACGCCGAGTCGGTGTCGAATTCACGGGGGCGCCCCTTGGCGACGTGGCAGGCGGTGATTTCCATAATGACCGGTACATAATGTAGATGGGCCTGAAAGTCCAATGCCTTGCATCGGTTTTGCGTTCCAGCCCATCGATCACCGTATTTTCACGGGTGTGAACTTATCCACTCGCCGGATTACCCGGTAACCATGTTTACTGCTTTCCGACTCGGCAATTGGCCCGTGCATCCGACGCTTGTGATTCAAGTTGCGGATAGCTGTGCGCGCTGTTCCGGCGGGTCGGGAGACACCGCCGTTTGAGATGACAATCGGGGCGTTCCAGAAGCGTTGGGGAGGAATTGGCCTCGCCCTGCTCGCGGCGACAGTCGCGGGCGCGCTTCGTGCCCTGCTCGATCCCTGGCTCGGTGACCGGCCGCAATATCTGATCTTCCTGCTTGCCGTACTGGTTGCGGCGCTGCTGGGCGGCCTGCTGCCGGGCCTGATCGCGACAGTGTCGTCGATCGTGATCGAGACCCTGGCGACACCGCATGGCATGCCGGGAAGTATCGTCGATCTCCTGCTCTTCCTCGCCGGCGCGGCGCTGGTCCTGCTGCTCGCCACCAGGGCGCATGCCGGCCGGACGGTCCTTGCCAGCGATGCGCAGCAACAGGCCGAGCGGCAGCTCAGGGCGAGCCTCAACCAGTTCCGCTCGATCCTCGCGACCGTTCCCGATGCGATGGTCGTGATCGACGAGCGCGCCCAGATCCTCTCGTTCAGCGCCGCCGCCGAGCGGCTGTTCGGCTTCACCGAGGCCGAGATGATCGGCACCAATATCAGCCGGCTGATGCCCACCCAGGATCGCGGCCGGCACGACGACTATGTCGCGCGCTATCTCGCCAGCGGCGATCGCCGGGTGATCGGGCGCGGCCGCGTTGTGGTCATCGCCCGGCGCCGCGACGGTTCCACCTTCCCGATGGAACTCTCGGTCGGCGAGGCGGTCACCGACGGCGTCCGCGTGTTCACCGGCTTCATCCGCGACCTCACCGAGAAGCAGCGGGCCGAGGCACGGATCGAGCAGCTCCGCGGCGACCTGGTCCACGCCGCGCGCCTCAGCGCGATGGGCACCATGGCGTCGACGCTGGCGCACGAGCTCAACCAGCCGATCACCGCGGTGGTCAACTATGTCCGCGGCGCCGGCAATCTGATGCGCGTCGCCGAACGCTCCAACCTCCCGATCATCCAGCATGCGCTGGACGAGGCGACCGCCGAGGCGATGCGCGCCGGCGGCATCGTGCGCCGGCTGCGCGAATTCGTCGCGCGCGGCGACAGCGAGAAGAGCGTCGAGGATCTCGAAGCGCTGGTCGAGGAAGCGTCGCAGCTTGCGCTGATCGGCGCGCGCGAGAGCGGAGTCGAGACGCGCTTCCTGATCGACCGGGCAAGCGCGGAGGTACTGGTCGACAAGATCCAGACGCAGCAGGTGCTGATCAACCTGATGCGCAACGCCGTGGACGCCATGGCGGAATCCACGGTCCGCCGCCTGACCGTCTCGAGCCAGCCGGAAACCGGGGGCTATGTTCGCGTCACCGTGACGGATACGGGAAGCGGGATCGACCCCGAAATCGCGGAGAATCTCTTCCGCGCCTTCAACAGCAGCAAGAAAGGCGGGATGGGACTGGGCCTCTCCATCTGCCGGACGATCGTAGAGGCCAATGGCGGAAAGATCTGGAGCGAAGCGCGACCCGAGGGGGGCACCGCATTCCATTTCACTCTCGTACGCATGGAAACGGAGCAGTCTGAATGAACGACCGGCGTCTGGTGCACATCATCGATGACGAGGAAAGCGTCCGGAACTCGATCGGGTTCATGCTGCAGACCACGGGCTATTCCGTGCGCACCTGGCCGTCGGGCGCGGCGTTCCTGCGCGACCTGCGCAGCGCCGAGCCGGGCTGCATCCTGCTCGACATCCGCATGCCCGAAATGGACGGGCTGCAGGTGCAGCAGCAGCTCACCGCGCGCGGCGTCACCATGCCGGTGATCGTGCTGACCGGGCATGGCGACGTGACGATCGCGGTGAAGGCGATGCGCAACGGCGCGGTCGATTTCCTCGAAAAGCCGTTCGAGGCGGAGCAGCTGCTCTGCGCGATCGAGACGGCGTTCGGCCGCGCCTGCGACGGGAACAGCGCGTCGCGCACCGAAGCCGCGCGCAGCCAGCTCGCCAGCCTGTCGATGCGCGAGCGCGAGGTGCTGGACGGGCTGGCCGCCGGCTTCCCCAACAAGACCATCGCCTATGATCTCGGCATCTCGCCGCGCACGGTCGAGGTGCACCGCGCCAACCTGATGCAGAAGCTCGGTGCGCGCAGCCTGTCCGAGGCGCTGCGCGTCACCTTCACGGCCGAGATGGGCGAGATCTAGAACCAGCCCGCCGTCTCTACGAGCATCCAGATGCCCGCGGCCAGGAACAGCGCCGCGGCGATGCCGTGCACCAGCCTGAGCGGCACCCGCTGCAGCAGCGCGTTGCCGAGGAACACCGCCGGCACATTGGCGAGCATCATGCCGATCGTGGTGCCTGCCGTGACCGCCCAGACATTGTGGAACTTCGCGCCCAGAGCCACCGTGGCGAGCTGGGTCTTGTCCCCCATCTCGACCAGGAAGAAGGCGATCGCCGTGGTCAGGAAGGCGCCGAAGCGCGCCGGCTTGTCCTCGAGATCGTCGATCTTGTCCGGGATCAGCGTCCACAGGCCCATCGCGATGAACGACGCGGCGATCAGATAGCGGAACCAGGCGCCCGAGAGCAGCGCTGCCGCCTCGGAACCTACCAGGGCGGCGAGGAAGTGATTGGCCAGCGTCGCGGTGAGGATGCCTAGGATGATCGGCACCGGCTTCTTGAAGCGGGTGGCGAGCAGGATGGCGAGCAGCTGGGTCTTGTCGCCGATCTCGGCTAGGGCGACCAGCGCGGTCGAGCTGAACAGGGCTTCGAGCAAGGGACACTCCGGGCCGGACGGAGACGAAATCCAACGACATCGCACCTCCCCGCCCGGCCAGGGCGGAGATGCGACGCCATTGGTCTCGCCCGAACGGTGATCCCGTCCCTCCCGCGCCATGGCCTCTCGACCAAGTATGTTGACGCGGGAGCCCGCGCAGATGCGCGGCTGGCTACTCCCCAAATAGCGAGGTGCCGCCCAGGGGCAGCGCAATGGCCCCTAGACTGCAGAGCTGCAGAAATCCAGTTGTTTGTACGTCAGCGCGCCAGGCTGAGCGGGCTCCGTTCCGCCTCCGGCGTGCCGTCCGCATCGCCGCGCAACGAGGCGAGCAGTTCGCCGATCGATCGCAGCGGCGAGGATTCGAGGAAGCGGCTGCCCCAGTCCCGTGCCAGTGCCGCGGCGTCCGCCCCGGTGTCGGCGAGGATCGAGGGGAAGGCGATGCGCAGCCGCGGTCCGGCGAAGAGCTGCTCGGGCGAGGCGCCGATCACCGATCCCAGCGGCCGGACGAACACCGCCCCCGCCACCTTGTCGACATAGGAAGCCGGCGACAGCCGCGCCCACCAGGTCACGGCGAAGCAGCCGATGCCGTGCGCGACCAGGATCACCGGGCGCTCGGTCAGGCGCACCGCCTCGTCGAGCCGCGCGGCCCAGAGGTTGCGCCCGCCGCCGCCTGCGCCCAGCTCGATGATCTGACCGGCATGGGCCAGCAGGTTGCGGGAAGGACGGTCGGCGCGATCATAGATCGTCAGGGTCGGAAGCGACGTATCGAAGAGGCCATTTTCGGGCATTCGCTTAACTCCCTCGAGCTGGGGAAAGCACGCTCAACGAGTCGCCAGCTTATTCCCAGTCACTCACTGTGCAATCGTCCCTGCGCCAGGATGTTTTTCCCGCGCGCCGAAATAATAGAATCGCGCGATGGGTGTCGACGCACCGAATATTGCCGAAAGTTCATGTTGCGGAGAACTCCGGGCCACCCGGCGAGGCGCAATTTCCAGGCTCCACAACGGAGAAGATGCCCATGTTCAGGAAGTTGATGATCGCCGGCGCCTCGCTCGCGATGCTCGCTGCGGCCTCGCCTTCGATCGCCGCGGCCCCGTGCCGCGACGCGCACGGCAAGTTCATAAAGTGCGCGGCCAAGCCTGCCGCCCCTGCCAAGGCGACTCGCTGCAAGGATGCCAAGGGCAAGTTCGTGAAATGCGGCACCGCGGGCGCCAAGCCGGCCTGACGGACCGATCCGATATCCGGCGCCCGGCCTCCCTTCCGGGCCCGGATCGAACCTTCACCATCTCCTGATGAAGGGAGCGGCCAGGCCGCTCCCTCTTTGTCCGCTGGGCGAGGCGGAAGCATCACTCTTTCGCTAATGAGATTGACTCGCAATATACCCTTCCCTACCAGCGCGGCCCAACCGATCGCTTCAAAGGGAAACCGGGATGAAGATCCTACTCCGCAGTGCGCTGCTCGCCGGCGCCATGTTCCTGCCCATGACTGCCTGGGCTACCGGACCGGAAGGAGACGAGGATCAGGACAAGAGCCGCGACGAGATCGTCGTCACCGGCCTGGCCAACGAGAAGACGCCCGCGGCCACCGGCCTGGCGCTGACCCCGAAGGAAACCCCGCAGTCGATCACCATCCTCGATCGCACCCGGATCGACGATTTCGCGCTGACCAACGTCAACGACCTGATCGCCCAGCTGCCCGGCATCAATGTCGAGCGGGTCGAGACCGACCGCACCTATTTCAACTCGCGCGGCTTCGACGTGTCGAACTTCCAGGTCGACGGCATCGGCATGCCGCTGTTCTTGGGCATCCAGTTCGGCGATCTCGATACCGCGCTGTTCGACCGGGTCGAGGCGGTGCGCGGCGCCAATGCGATCATGACGGGCATCGGCAATCCGTCGGCGACGATCAACTATGTCCGCAAGCGCCCGTCCTTCGACGCGCTCCATGCCAGCGTTTCCGCCCAGGGCGGCTCGTGGAACCAGTGGCGCGGCGAGGCGGACGTCAACCTGCCGGTCAGCGACACGCTCGCCGCACGCTTCGTCTACGCCCACGACCAGCGCGACTCCTATCTCGACTACAACCACGTCAACCGGAACCTGTACGGCGCGATCGTCGCCTGGAAGCCGGTGCAGGGGCTGACGGTCACCGCCGGCTACACCCGCCAGGAGAACAATGCCGACGGCGTGCTGTGGGGGGCGCTGCCGTTGACCTATACCGACGGCACGCGCGTGCCCTACCCCGTCTCGGCCTCCACCTCGGCCGACTGGACCTATTGGAACGTCAAGGACCAGAGCGTCTTCGCCGAGCTGAACTACGAGTTCGGCAGCGGCTGGCAGGCCAGGGGCGTGTTCACCTACAAGCGGTTCGAGGAGAATGCGAAGCTCCTCTACGCCTATAACTACCCCGACAAGGCGACCGGCCTGGGCGTCGAGGGCATGTCGGGCATCTATCCCTCGATCTACGACCAGTATCTCGGCGACTTCTACGCCTCGGGCCCGGTCACCCTGTTCGGCCGCGAGCACCAGCTCGCCTTCGGGGTCTCCACCGGCCGCTCGGACGGGCGCGAATGGGAGAATTTCTCCAACGATGCGATCGTCTACCCCAAGTGGCAGGACTGGGGCCGGGTCCAGATCGTGGAGCCGACCTATCCGGGCGCGTATCTCGCGGCGGACTATACCGACAAGCTGACCCGGGTTTACGGCGCCGCGCACCTCAACTTCACCGACCGGCTCAAGGCCGTGGTCGGCGCCAGCGCGATGTGGATCCGCTCGAACGGCGATTCCTACGGCACCGATCAGCGCCGCAAGGACAGTGCGGTCAGCCCCTATGCCGGCCTGTTGTTCGACGTGACGAAGAACGTCACGCTCTATGCGAGCTATACCGACATCTTCAATCCGCAGGTCGAGCTCGGCGTCGACGGTGCCAAGCTCGCGCCGGCCAAGGGCAGCAGCCTGGAAGGCGGTATCAAGAGTGAATGGTTCGGCGGCCGGCTCTACGCCACCGCCACGCTGTTCCGCGCGAAGCAGAAGGGCCTTGCCGCCTATGCCGGCGATTTCGGCGACCCGGCCGGCCCCTGCCCGACCGGCGGCAAGCTGGGCGACAGCTGCTATCTGGGCGTCGACACTACGTCCAAGGGCTTCGAAGTCGAACTTTCCGGCAAGGTGACCGACAACTGGTCGATCAGCGGCGGCTATACCGGCATGAAGATCGAGGACGATGCCGGCAACCGCACCCGCACCTGGCTGCCCAACCGCACGCTCAAGCTCGCCACCGCTTATGCGGTGCCGCAGCTCAACGACCTCAAGCTTGGCGCGCAGCTGCGCTGGCAGAATGCGATCAGCTATGCCGATAGCGGCGTGCAGGGCGCCGGCGTGGTCACCGGCGACGTGATTCTGCGCCAACCCAGCTATGCGGTGGTCGATCTGATGGCGAGCATCAGGCTGGTCGATCGGCTCACCGCCGCGGTCAATGTCCGCAATGTCGGCAACGAGAAGTATCTGGGCAGCCTGATGTGGGGCCAGGCCTTCTACGCGGCACCGCGCAGCGCGACCGTCTCGCTTCGCTTCGCCTACTGATCTACGGAGCGGACGTGGCCGGGGCAGCACAACAAAGACAGGGCTGGCGCTATCGCGCCAATGTCGCGGCGCGCGTCGTGGCGGGAACGATCGGCGCCTATGCGGTCGCCGCGCTCTTCGCCATGGCGCTCGCGCGCATCCTGCCGATGGACCGCGCACAGGCCGTGGTGCCGGCGACGCTGTTCGCCTTCCTGATCGTGCCGGTGGTGACGATCTGGGCGTTCCTCGCCCGCGGCCCATGGCGCGCCTGGGCCGGCGTGCTCCTGCTCGGCGGGCTCTTCGCCGCAATCGCCTGGGTAGTGGGAGCGCCGGCATGAGCACCGCGATCCGCGAAGGCGTCCGCCAGGTCATTGCCTGGCTGCACGGCTGGGTTGGCCTGCTGCTCGGCTGGGTGCTGTTCGTTATGTGCCTCGCTGGCACGCTCAGCGTGTTCAAGCCAGAGATCGGCCAGTGGATGCGTCCTGAGACCGTCGCCACGGCCGACCCGGCCGAAGCGGTGCAGGCCGCGACCGGCTGGCTGGCCAGGAATACCAAGGACTCGACCGGCTGGTACCTCACCGCCCCGAACGCGCGCAGCAACACGGTCGAGGCGGCCTATGACAGTGACGGCACCTTCCTCTACCGCGCGCTCGATCCGGTGAGCGGCGCCGCCGCCCCGCGCGAGACCTTGGGCGGCGAGTTCTTCTACCGGCTGCATTTCGAGCTGGAGCTGCCCTATCCCTGGGGCCGGCTGCTGGCCTCGCTCGCGGCGATGTTCATGCTGGTCGCGCTGATCACCGGGATCATCGCCCATCGCCGCATCTTCAAGGACTATTTCACATTCCGCCCGGCCAAGGGCCAGCGCTCCTGGCTCGACGGGCACAATGCGCTGGGCGTGCTCGCCACGCCCTTCCACCTGATGATCACCTTCACCGGGTTGGTCACCCTCGCCTCGCTGTCAATGCCCTGGGGCATCACCGCGCTCTACGGCAGCGACCTGGCGAAATTCTACCAGGACTTTACCCCCGGCTTCACCCAGCGCGCGCCAACCGGCGAGCATGCCGCGCTCGCGCCCGTCGCGCCGATGCTGCGCGAGGCACAGCGGCAGCTGGGCGGCACGATCGGCCGCGTCTATGTGCTCAATCCCGGCGACAAGGCCGCGGTGGTCACAGTCTATCGCTCGGATGCCGACCAGATCGGCTTCAACCAGTCCCAGATCAGCTTCGACGGAGTCACCGGCAAGCCGCTCGGCACCTGGCGCGAGGATCGCGGCGCGATCCAGACCTACAATGTCGTCTACGGCCTGCACATGGCGCGCTTCGCCCCGCTCGCGACGCGCTGGCTCTATTTCCTCGGCGGCGCGATGCTCACGCTCGCGATCGCGACAGGCATGGTGCTCTGGATCGTGAAGCGCCGCGAGCGCGCGCCGCTCTCGCTCGGCAACCAGATCCTGGAACGCCTCAATGCCGGCTTTCTCGGCGGCGTCCCGCTCGGCTGCGCCGCCTATCTGCTCGCCAACCGCCTGTTGCCGCTCCGCATCGAGGGCCGCGCCGAGCTCGAGGTATCGATCGCGCTCTGGACCGCCGCCGCGGCTTTGCTGATCGGCGCCGCGCTCAAGCCGCGCTGGTCCTGGCCGCTGCTCACCGGCGCCACCGCCATCGCCTGCACGCTCGCCGCGCTCATCGGCCTGCCGGTCAGCACGATGTCGGCGGTGCTGCTCGTTACCGCCGCCAGCCTGGCACTGCTCGTCCGCAAGCAGCTGCGCGGCCCGGCGACACGCCCCGAACGCAAGAGGCGCATGGCCGCATGACCCTCGCCATCACAGGCCTGCTCTATCTCGGCATGTTCGCGCTCGCCGCCGGCATGTCGCGCCATGCCCCGCCGCTGCTCGCCGAACAGGCGAAGCTTGCCGCGCTCCGCCATCCCGCACGCTGGGGCTGGGCATTGGTGACGCTCTCGGCCCTGCTCGCGATCTTTGCGCGCGACGGTGGCCAGGCGCTCGTCCTGTGGTTCGGGCTGGTCCCGCTGGTCAGTGCGATCCTCCTGCTCGGGCTGACCTACCGCCCGGCGGTGCCCCGCGCCGTAGTGCCCGTCGCCGCGCTGATGGTGCTGCTCGCGCCCTTCGTCTAGGCGGGGACCGGCCGGCCGCGCAGCAGCGCCTCCGCCACCGCGATGATCTCGGCGGGGTTGAACGGCTTGCCGATCGCGGGAACCCCGGCAAAGCCATCGGGCAGATGGTCGCGGCCATAGCCGCTGACGAACGCGAACGGCACGCCGCGGGCATCGAGCGCCGATGCGATCGCCTCGACGCTGGCGCCCTGCAGGTTCCCGTCGAGCAGGGCGCCGTCGATCGACCCGTCTTCGATGATCGCCCGGGCATGCTCGGCCGTCGCGGCCGGGCCGACCACCTCGACCCCGGCATCCGCCAGGATCGATGCCAGCTCGAGCGCGACCAGCGGCTCGTCCTCGATGATCGCGAAGCGCTTGCCGGCGATCGATGCCACGGCGGCAGCGGCGCCGCCGGCCCAGCGCGCTTCCTCACCCGTCACGCGCGGCGTGGACAGGCCCGCCGCCCCGCCGGCGTGCGGAATGGTCAGGAGCCAGCGGAGCCCCTCGGGCGAGAAGGTCGCCGTTGCCGATCCGCCCTCGGCCTTCAGGCTGCGCTCTATCAGCGCGGTGCCGAAGCCCCGCCGCTCCGGCTGCGCCACCTCGGGGCCGCCGCTCTCCGCCCATTCCAGCTCGAGCATCGTGCCGTTCAGCCGCCACTCCAGCCGTACCTGCCCGCGCTCGTTCGACAGCGCGCCATATTTGTTGGCGTTGGTGCCCAGCTCGTGCAGCACCAGCGCGAGGTGCAGCGCAGGTTCGGGCGACAGCTCGATCTCGGGCCCGGTGAAGTGCAGCCGCTGCGGATCGATCGTACCGAGCTGGAGCTGGCCCTCGATCAGCTCGCGCAGCTTGGCGCCCTGCCAGGTCGTCGCGCTGAGCAGCGAATGGGCGCGGGCGAGCGCATGGATGCGGCCGATGAAGGTCGGCGCGAATTCGGCCGGCCCGGCGGTGTGGCGCAGCGTCTGCGTCGCGATCGCCTGGACCGAGGCGAGCGTGTTCTTCACCCGGTGGTTGAGCTCGCCGATCAGCAGCCGCTGCGTCGCCTCGGCGCGCTTGCGTTCGGTCACGTCGAGGATCTGGACGCTGACCGAGACCGGCCGGCTGCCCTCGAACAGCGCCGAGCAATAGCATTCGCACTCGAGCAGGTTGCCGCGCTTGTCGTTGGCGCTGAGCGTCTCGACCCGGCGCAGCTCGTGCCCTTCGATCATCTGGCCGAGCACCGTCTCCACCGCCTCGCCATTGGCGGGATCGAGCCAGTCGAGCTTCGCGGCGCGCCGGCCCAGCACTTCCGCGGCGGCCCAGCCGAACAGTCGTTCGGCGCCGTTCGACCAGCCGATCACGCGCAGCTCGGCGTCGAACTCGACGATGGCGAGCGGGCTGTTGTCGCTATGCGCCTGGATGCGGCCCAGTGCCGCGGCGAGCTGGTCGCGCTGGCGAGCGATCTCGAGCCGCTGGCGGGCAAGCTCGACGAAGATGTCGACCTTGTTGCGCACGATCTGCGGGTCGACCGGCTTGAACAGATAGTCGACCGCCCCGGCCTCATAGCCGCGGAAGCGCCGCCGCTCGTCGGTGGCGACTGCCGTCACGAAGATGATCGGAACCCGCCGGGTACGCTCCGTCCCGCGCATCAGCTCGGCCAGCTCGTACCCGTCCATGCCCGGCATCTGCACGTCGAGCAGCGCCAGCGCGACATCGTGCCGGAGCAGCAGCTCGAGCGCGGCCGGGCCGGAGGACGCCTGCAATATCTCCACCCCGTCGCGACGCAGCAGCGCGTCCATTGCAATCAGGTTCTTCTCGACATCGTCGACGACGAGGATCTTGACGGTTTCAGGCAAGGACATGGGCAGGCCCCGTCGCTGCTATCGGCATGATGTTGCGGCGGTATATCTTCTCGGCCGGATCGAAGTCGGCAAAGGCGTCGCTATAGGCCGAGAAGCGCAGATTCTCCTTCGATCCCAGCCCCAGGAAACCGCCGCGCACCAGGCTCTGTCCGAACAGGCCGAGCGCGCGGTCCTGCAGGTCGCGGTCGAAATAGATCAGCACATTGCGGCTGGAGACCAGATGCGCCTCGGCGAACACCTGGTCGCTGGCAAGGTTGTGCTCGGCGAACACCGCCCGGGCGCGGAGGCTCTTGTCGAACACCACCCGGCCATAGCCCGCGGTGTAATGGTCGGAGAGCGAGCCCTTGCCGCCCGACGCGCGGTGATTCTCGGTGAACAGCGCGATCCGGTCGAGATCATAGACCCCCGCCTCGGCCTTCTCGAGCGCCGCCGGGCTGATGTCGGTGCAATAGAAGATCGTCCGCTCCTCCAGCCCCTCTTCACGGAACAGGATGGCGAGCGAATAGAATTCCTCGCCATTGGCGCAGCCTGCGATCCACACCTTGAGCGAGGGGAAGGTGCGCAGATGCGGCACCACCTGCTCGCGGATGGCACGGAAATAGGCGGGATCGCGGAACATCTCGCTCACCTGGATGGTGAGGAAGCCCATCAGCTCGCCGAACAGCACCGGATCGCGCAGCACCCGACCCTGCAGCTCCGACACGCTCGCGCAGCCGAAGCGCGATTGCGCTCGATCGAGCCGCCGCCGCAGCGATCCGCGCGAATAGCCGCGAAAGTCGTAGTGATAGCGCCGCCACACCGCCTCGAGCATCAGCTCCAGCTCGATCTCCTCGATCGGATCGAGAACCTCGACCTCGCTCATCGCGGCATCCACACGCGGACCAGGCTGAGCAGCTTGTCGACATCGAGCGGCTTGGCGAGATAGTCGTTGGCGCCCGCCGCGATGCAATCCTGCTGGTCGCGCGCCATCGCCTTGGCGGTCAGGGCGATCACCGGCAGGCTGCGCCACTCCGGCCGCCCGCGGATTTCTCGGGTGGCGGCTAGCCCGTCCATCTCGGGCATCATCACGTCCATCAGCACCAGCTCGACGGGCGTGCCGCCGTCCTTCGCCTTGTCGAGCGCCGCCAGTGCCTCGATCCCGTTGCGGGCGATCTGCACCTGCGCCCCATGCGGCTCGAAGATCGAGGTGAGCGCATAGACATTGCGGATATCGTCCTCGACCACGAGGATGTGCCGGCCGTCGAGCGCCGCGTCGCGCTTCAGCGCCTGGCTCAGCATCGCCTGCTGCTGCTCGGGCAGGTCCGACACGACCTGGTGGAGGAACAGGGTCACCTCATCCAGCAGCCGCTCGGGAGACTTCACGCCCTTGACGATGATCGACTTGGAATAGCGGCGCAGGCGCAGCTCCTCGTCCGCCGACAGGTCACGCCCGGTATAGACGATCACCGGCGGGAAGCCGACGCTCTCGTCCAGGCTCAGCTTCTCGAGCAGGTCGAGCCCGGCCATGTCAGGCAGGTTGAGATCGAGCACCATGCAGTCGAACGTCTCGCTGCCGAGCTTCTCCAGCGCTTCCTTCGCACTGTGCGCGTCGACCGTCTCGACATCGCGCGAGGCGAGCAGCAGTCGCACGCTCTCGGCCTGCTGCGCATCGTCCTCGACCACCAGCACCCGGCGCAGGCGCTGGGTCATGTGTGCCTCCAACCCCTCGAGCAGACCGACGAGCTGGTCGCGGCGGACCGGCTTGAGCATGTAGCCGATCGCGCCATTGGCCAGCGCGGTCTGGCTGTTGTCGTCGACCGAGACGACGTGGACCGGGATGTGGCGCGTGCGCGGATCGCGCTTGATCCGGTCGAGCACCGACAGGCCGGTATGGTCGGGCAATCCCATGTCGAGGATCACCGCATTGGGCACATATTGCCGCGCCATCAGCGCGCCTTCGTCCGCCGTGCCGGCGACCAGGCAGTCGAAACCCAGCTCATGGGCGAGATCGTAGAGGATACGCGCGAAGGCCGGATCGTCCTCCACAACGAGCAGGACCCGGCTATCGCCACGCAGCTGCTCGCGATCGTCGAGCACCGCGGTGTGGCGCGGCTGACGCTTCGGCTGCGGCTGGGGCTCGACCGCAAGCAGCGGCGCCTCGACCGGGACCAGCGCCTCGACCAGGCCCGGGTCATAGGCCTCGGGTAGCAGCAGGGTGAAGACGCTCCCCTCCCCCGCGCCGCTTTCCAGCTGGATCTCACCACCCAGCAGTCGCGCCAGCTCACGCGAGATCGACAGGCCAAGCCCGGTACCGCCATATTTCCGGCTGATCGTGCCATCGGCCTGGCGGAAGGCCTCGAAGATCAGTTTCTGCTGCTCGGGCGGCACCCCCACACCGGTGTCGCGCACCGCGAAGCTCAGCCGGCAGTCGCTCGCCCGCCCGACGCTCAGCACCACTTCGCCCGTCTCGGTGAACTTGACCGCGTTGGAGAGGAAGTTGCGCAGCACCTGCTCCACCCGCTGCGGATCGGTCTCCACTTCGCCGGGCGTGCCGGGCAGCAGCTCGCAGCGCAGCGCGAGCCCCTTCGCCTCGGCCGCCGGCGCGAAGCCCTGGCGGAGCTTCTCCAGCATCGGCGCGATCCGGATGCTGCGCGGCTGCAGCTCCAGCTTGCCCGCCTCGATCTTCGAGATGTCGAGCACGTCGTTGATCAGCGCGAGCAGGTCGTTGCCCGAGGTCTCGATCGTCTCGGCATGGCGGACCTGCTCGGCATTCATGTTGCCCGCCCGGTTCTCGGCGAGCAGCCGGGCCATGATCAGCAGCGAATTGAGCGGCGTGCGCAGCTCGTGGCTCATGTTCGCGAGGAATTCGGACTTGTAGCGGCTGGCCTGCTCCAGCTCGCGTGCCTGGCCGGCGAGCGAGGTCTGGGCACGCGACAGATCGTCGCGCTGCGCCTCCAGCGCCTGGGTCTGTTCCTCGAGCTGGGCATTGCTTTCCTCCAGCTCGGCCTGCTGCACCTCGAGCCGTGACTGGGATTCCTGCAAGGCGCGGGCCTGTGCCTCCAGTTCCTCGTTGCTCGATCGCAGCTCCTCGCTCTGGACCTGCAGCTCCTCGGCCTGGGCCTGGGTTTCCTCGAGCAATTCCTGCAGCTGGGCCCGGTATTTGGCCGAGCGCACCGCGATGCCCAGCTGTTCGGCAAGCCGGTCGAGCAACGGCTTGGCATCCGCCGGCATCGCCCCGACGAAGCCCAGTTCGATCACCGTGTTGACCTCGCCATCTATCAGCGCCGGCGCGATCAGCAGCTGGCCGGGCTTGGCCTGGCCCAGCGCGGAGCCGAGATAGAGATAGCCGTCGGGCACCGTCTCGAGCGCGAAGCCGCGCCCATCCGCGATCGCCTGGCCGAGCAGCCCGTCGCCCGGCGCCACCCGCTCGGGCACTGCCGCGCCGGCCGGCACACCATAGCTGGCCCGGCGCAGATAGCCGTCGCCGTTGCGGATGAAGATCGCACCGGCGCTGGCGCCCAGATATTCGGCGAGGAAGCGCAGCGCATTGCCGCCGAGCTTGTCCACCGGCTGGTCGCCGGCGATCGCCGCGCCCAGCCCGACCTGCCCCGCCTGCAGCCATTCCTCACGCTGGATCGCGAGCTTGTTGCGGATGAACATCACACCGACGATCGCCAGGATCCAGCCGGTGAACATGCCGAGCGTGCGGTTCATCTGCGAAATGCTGGGATCGACGCCGCCTGGAGGCGAAAGCTTGAAGCCCACGATGGTGAGTATCGTCGCGAACATCGCCACGGCCGCCGGTGCCACCGGGCGCGGGGCGAGATAGGCGAAGACGATCGGCAACAGGTAGATCACCCACACCGAGGTGCCGAGCGGGATGGCAAGGTCCGCCAGGAACGGGACTGCGAGGAAGACGGCGAGCACGCCGTAGAGCAGCATTTCGTACTTCGCGCCGGACCGCTGGATCATCAAACCCCGTCTTCTAAGGCAAGCCCATGAATTGCCGCGTTATTCCAACAGCTTCCGGGGATCGCAACACAGATCGGCGCCGAACGACGCCGCCCGGCGCAACGCGTAGGGAAAACATTGGTTCCGGGGAATTACACAAATTGGGACGGCCACCCGAATCGGGACTGCAATATCCGGACAAGATTGCGCGGCTCACCACGGACTGGTCGGCTCAGTCTGTCGGGGAAGGGGGCGGCTGGTGGAGCTGAGGGGAATCGAACCCCTGACCTCTGCAGTGCGATTGCAGCGCTCTCCCATCTGAGCTACAGCCCCGCCGCCTGTCCCGGGCATGCCGGGAGGCGCTCCATTAGCGGCGCTTCCTGCCCAATGCAACCGGCTTGCAACATGCGCGGCAAAACGCTTCACCCGCGCGGCGAATGGCACTGAAAAGCCCGGCTTTTTCCGGAACCATCCCCCAGCCTCATCCGCTGAATCCGCACCAGTTCAGCCCCAACGGCAATGGAGAGGATTCCGATGAACGACCGCTACAGCGATCCCCGCTATTTCGGCCCCGAGGATCAATATCAGGTCAGCGGCGCGCGGCGCGCCGGCGGCGAGCATTATTCGAGCGCACGCGAATATGCGGCGGCGGGTGTGCTCGGTCGCGGCCAGCGCGACTATGGCAGCCAGCCAAGCCATGGCCGTGGCGGCTATGACAATGACTGGGACCGCGGGGGCCGCGACTATCGCGGCTATCCGGAGCAGTCCCGCGGCTATACGCGCAGCTATGGTGCGCGGGACGGTTACGACCGCGACTATCGGGGCGGACGCCCCAGCGGCTACGACACGGATCGCGGCTTCCTCGACCGCGCCGGCGACGAGGTCCGGTCCTGGTTCGGTGATCGCGAGGCCGAGCGCCGGCGCGAGGAAGACATGCGCTACGATGCCCGTCAGGCCCCGGACGATCATTACGGCAGTTGGCGCCGCGAGCGCATCGCCGAGCTCGACAGCGACTATGACGAGTATCGCCGCGAGAACGCCCAGCGCTTCCAGAACGAGTTCAACACCTGGCGTACCGATCGCCAGGGCCAGCGCGACGCCGTGCGCCGGGTGAGCGAGCATATGGAAGTCATCGGATCGGACGGCAGCCATGTCGGCACGGTCGACAAGGTGCGCGGCGACCGGATCATCCTGACGAAGAACGATACGGATGCCGGCGGGCATCACCATTCGATCCCGTCGCGCTGGGTCCAGTCGGTCGACGACAAGGTGACGCTGCGCAAGACCGCGGACGAGGCCCAGGCGGCATGGAAGGACGAGGAGCGCTCGGGCGCGCTGTTCGGCGGACGCGACGATCAGGACTGGAGCCGCGACAGGAACCTCAACCGGAGCTTCCCCGGCACCTATTGATCCCCAGATACAAGAGGTGAGCAGAACTGGGCCCGGGATGTTCCCGGGCCCCTCTTTGCCCGGTCAGCCGGCGAGGAAAGCGGCCAGTGCCGCCTGGAACGCCGCGGGCTGGTCGAGCATGATGAAGTGCCCGCTCTCGGCCACGCCCTTGACGCTGACCTTCGGCGCACCGGCATATTCCCGCTTGTAGAGATCGAGCACCGGCCCCTCGCCCCCACGCGCCGCCGTCCAGGGCACCAGCACGGTGACCGGCGCGGCGATGCCCGCAAGGTCGGGGCGGAGATCGGTCTGCAGATCCTCGTAGAGCGCCTGGCCCGAGACGCGCATGTCCGCCTTGGCCGACCAGGCCGCGACCTGGGCCTGGGATTCCGGCTTCAACGCATTCTGGCGCGCGATCGCCTGGCCCACCGCTTCGGGGAAGGGCTTGCCATACAGGCTAGCCATCTGGGCCCGCATCGCCTCGGCCTGGGGCTTCACGCTGTCGACGGTCGATCCCGGGAAGAAGGCCGAGCCGACGAACGGCAGCGCATCGACGATCAGCGCCTTGCCGACATCGCCCGAATGCGCCCTGGCGAGCATCAGCGCGACCAGCCCGCCCATCGAATGGCCGACCACCGCCGCGCCGCCGATCTTCTTCTCGCCGATCAGCTTGTGCAGATCGGCAACGATACCGGGGATGACCCCGTCCGCCAGGTTGGCACCCGGCGCGTCGCCGCCAAAGCCGTTGACCTGGACGAGATAGACGGTGTGCGCCTTGGCCAGATCGGGGGCCACGCCGTCCCACACTGCGCGCGGGCTGGAGAGGCCGGGGATCAGGATCACGGGGCTGCCCTTGCCGATCACCTGCACAGAGATGTGGTCCATCTGGATCAGCCCGGCCTGCGCGGGGGCAGAGGTGGCATGGGCCTGTGGCGTGCCGAGGATTGCCGGGATGCTGGCGGTGGCGAGCAGGGCGAAAGCGATACGACGGATCATTGCCTGGGCTCCTTGGCGGGATTGGTGAAGATCTCTTCGATGGTCAGGCCGAACAGGTCGGCGATCTTGAAGGCGAGCGGCAGCGAGGGATCGTAGCGACCGGTCTCGATCGCGTTGACGCTCTGGCGGGAAACCTCGAGCCGCTCGGCGAGGTCCTGCTGGCTCCAGGCGCGCTCGGCGCGCAGCACGCGCAGGCGGTTGATCATTCCCCGCCTCCCCGCATTGCCGAGAACTTGTTGATGCAGGCGCCCAGGCCCAGCCCGGCGAACCACAGGATCGCCGCGTAATAGGCATAGACATGCGGCACGAGGTCGAAATTCTCGAGGAAGCCCCAGGCAGTCGCGATGCTCATCGCGAAGCCGGTGGCGATCAGCGCCTGGCGGGTGACCTGCATGCGCAGATACTCGTCCCGCTCCTCGACCAGATAGCGGCCGAGCACGAAGAACACCCCGATCACCGGAAAGGCGGGCATCAGGCCGACGACATAGCCGAGCGGGCCGTGCAGCGGGTGGTTGTGATGATAAAGGACCACACCCATCAGCGTCAGCACATAGCTGGCCATCAGCAGCATCACCGAGACCGAGTAGCGCTTCTGTGCGCGATTCATTGCCATGAATGGCTCCCTTTACAGCTTGTAAAGGGAGCTTTACGCGCGCTGGCGAAGCAATGTCAACCTTGCTTTCCATATCGGAAAGCAAGCACGACTATCCGCTAAGGTTGCTTTGCGCTCGGCGGATGCGGATCAAGGTGCCAGCCATCCACATCGCGGATCATCGGCTTGCCGCACCCCTCGCACCAGGATCGATAGACAGAGCCGTCATCCCATGCGCGGCCACGGCTGCGATGGTGCTTGCCGAACAGGCAATAGACTGGCTGCAGCAGGTTCATATGCCGCCTCCCCGGAATCTCACCGGGATGGTGGCATTTCCAACCGGAAAGTCTACGGATTTCCGCAAATACGCAGGAACATTGCCCGCTTTTAATGTTCCAGCCGCGCGAGCATCTCCGCCGCGAGCTGGCTGAGCGTGTCGTCGCGCGCACCCATCACCACGATCCGGTCGCCCGGGCGGGCGATCGCGACGAGATGCGCCGCCGCTGCCGCCCGATCGGGGATATGGACGGCGCCGCGCCCGGTCGCCGCGATATCCGCGACGATGTCTGCGCTGGTCACTTCGCGGCTGGTGGTACCGCCGTGATAGACCGGATCGGGCAGGACGAGCACATCCTCGGCGCCCAGCTTCTCCACGAACATCGCGACCAGCTCGGCGCGCATCACCTTGAGCGGGCCATAGCCGTGCGGCTGGAACAGCAGGAGCAGCCGCCCCTCGAACGCGTGGAGCGTGTCCAGCGTCGCGGCGATCTTGTCGGGGTTGTGCCCGAAATCGTCGATCACCGCGATGCCGTTCGCCTCGCCGACCAGCTCGAAGCGGCGCTTGAGGCCCTGGAAGCCCTGGATCGCCTGCGCCACGTCGCGGATGTGGAGTCCCGCCGCCACCGCCGCCCCGATCGCAGCGAGCGCATTGGATACATTGTGCCGCCCGGGCACCTGCAGCGTCACCGGGATCGACGGCTCACCTTCCCGGGCCAGCTCGAACGCGATGCCGTAGCGCTGCTCGCGCAGGTTGATCGCGGTCAGGTCGGCCGGGCTGCCGATCGCGAAGGTCAGCAGCCGGTCGCGCGGCATGGTCGCGGCGAGGAGCGCGCCCTCGCCATTGTCGAGGTTGATCACCGCCTTGCCCGAGCGCGCGATGAACGCGCCGAACAGTTCGATCAGCTTCTCCATCGGCAGGTGATCGAGGCTGACATTGTTGAGCACGGCCACCTGCGGGCGATAGAGCGCGATCGAGCCGTCGCTCTCATCGACTTCGCTGACATAGGCCTCGCCGCCGCCGACCAGCGCGGTCGCGAACGGCGCCTCGGGCGTGACGAAGTTCTTCATCACCGCGCCGTTCATCACCGTGGGGTCCTGGCCCAGCGCATGGAGGATCCAGCCGATCATGCCGGTCACGGTCGACTTGCCGCTGGTTCCGGCCACGCCGATCGAAAGGCGCGCGGCGTTGAACAGCGCCGCGTTGAGCTCGGCCCGGGTCATCCGCTGGTTGCCCAGCTCGGCCGCGCGTCGGGCATCGGGCACCGTCTCCTCGATCGCAGCCGAGGCGACGACGATCTGGTCGGGCGAGACGATCCCGCTGCCGTCCTGCGGGAACAGGCCGATGCCGCTCGCCTTCAGGAAATCGAACTTGGCCGGCAGCCGCCCCGAATCGAGGCTGCGGTCCGATCCCGCCACCTTGGCGCCCTGCCCGGCCAGGATCATCGCGAGGGGCATCATCCCCGAACCGCCGATGCCCACGAAGAAGTAAGGTTTGCGATGCTCCATGACCCCGCGCTATCGGCAATTCGAAGCAAAGGGGCAAGGCATGCGCATCGGAGTCGTCGCACCAGCAAGACCGGTCAGCCGCGAGGGATCGCTGCGCATGGCCGCGTTCATGGCGCTGACCTATCCCCAGCACGAGATCGTCTTCCACCCGCAATGCTATCTGGAGGCCGGCCATTTCGCCGGCACCGACGAACAGCGCGCCGCCGCCTTCCTCGAATTCGCCAATGATCCGGCGTTCGACGCGATCTGGTTCGCGCGCGGCGGCTATGGCTCGAACCGCATCCTGGAAGCGGTGATGCCGAAGCTCGGCCCGGAGGCGAGCCACAAGACCTATATCGGCTTCTCCGACATGGGCTTCCTGCTCGGCGCACTCTATGCCCGGCGGATCGGCCGGGTGGCGCATGGCGCGATGGCCTCCAGCATCGGCAAAAACGATGACGGTACCGCCGCCGGCTGGGTGCTGGGCTGGCTGATCGACGGCGACAAGCGCGGGCTCGAACCCGGCCTGGCCGACGGGCGCCCGGCGGCTGCGTTCAACCTGTCGATCCTGGCGTCGCTGATCGGCACCAAATACCTGCCCGACCTCACCGATCACGTCCTCTATATCGAGGAAGTGGACGAGCCGCTCTACCGGATCGACCGGATGCTGTTCCAGATGGCCCACGCCACCCAGCTCAAGGGCATTGCCGGCGTCCGCCTGGGGCAGGTCACCGCGGTGAAGGACAATGGCGAGGCCGAGGGCAATTACAGCTTCGGCGAGACGATCGACCAGATGATCCTGCGCTGGTGCGCCGAGATGGGCGTACCCTATCTCGGCCGGGCCGAGATAGGGCATGTCGAGCTGAACCGCGTGGTGCCGTTCGGCCTGGTCTAAACTACCCGATCGGGTCTTCCGCCCGTCATCACGGCCCCCTATCTGCCGGATCAGGCTAAGGACGAAGGGCAGCGCGACATGGCGATCAAGGACATCCTCCCCGGCAAGCTGGGCTTCGGCACCGCCCCGCTCGGCAACATGTTCCGCGACATTCCCGAGGAGGAAGCGCGCGCCACGGTCGATGCCGCCTGGAACCAGGGCATCCGCTATTACGACACCGCGCCGCTCTACGGCGCCGGCCTGGCCGAGATCCGCATGGGCGAGGTGCTCGCCGACCGCCCCCGCGCGGACTATGTGATCAGCACCAAGGTCGGCCGCGTCATCCTCGACGAGCTGGAGGATGTCAGCCAGCGCGACCAGGGCGAGAAGGCCGGCGTCTTCGCCCATGGCCGCGCCAACAAGGTGGTGAACGACTATTCGGCCGACGCCACCCTGCGCTCGATCGAGGACAGCCTGAAGCGCCTCAAGACCGATCATGTCGAGATCGTCTTCGTCCATGATCTCGCCCAGGATTTCTACGGCGACCAATGGGTCGATCGCTTCGCCGAAGCCCGCAAGGGCGCCTTCCGTACGCTCGACCGCTTGCGCGACGAAGGCGTCATCGGTGCCTGGGGCCTGGGCGTGAACAAGGTCGAGGCCTGCGAGCTGCTGCTCGACCTGGAAGAGCCGCGCCCCGACGGCTTCCTGCTCGCCGGCCGCTACACCCTGCTCGATCACGAGCGCGCGCTGCAGCGGCTGATGCCCAAGATCGTCGAGCGCGGGCTCGGCATCGTCGTCGGCGGGCCGTACAGCTCCGGCGTGCTCGTCGGCGGGGCGCATTTCGAATATGCGCCGGCGCCGCAGGCGATGCTCGACAAGGTCGCGCGGATCAAGGCGATCGCGGACCGTCACGGAGTGAGCATGAAGGCCGCCGGCCTGCAATTCTCGCTCGCCAACCCGGCGGTCGCCGCAGTGATCCCGGGCGCCAGCAAGCCGAGCCGCCTCGCCGAGGACCATGCCGCGCTGAACGAGACGATCCCCGCGGATTTCTGGCGCGAGCTGCGCGAAGCGGCGCTGGTTTCGCCGGATGCCCCGCTGCCGATCGACGGGTAAGCCTCCTTCAAGACTCCCCTCCCTTGCAGGGAGGGGAGTAAGTATGCCGGTGGTGCTTAGCCCGCCTTCCGCGCCCACAAATGGAACATCCCCGCAAACAGGTGCGGGAAGTCCGCTTCCAGCCGATCCCACGACCCCAGATCACGCCGGTCTCCCGCCGCCCCGAAGCGCCGCACAAACAGGTCCTGCGCCTCGGGCGGCGCATCCAGCATCAGCAGTTCCAGCCCCGCCCCCGCCAGCATCGCGCCGATCGCAGGCAGCCGGTACCAATGCTCGCGGATGTGGAAGCACAGATCGCGGCAGCCACTCAGCGTGTAGAAGTCATCGCTCTCCCGAAGGCGCGCGAGCGGCTGGTCGGACGGTAGCGCGAGGACATGGGTACGGAACGCGCGGATGCCCGTCGGGTTCGCATCCCAGCCATGCCCGACGATCGCCCGGTGCGCCTCGGCGACCCAAGCCCGCGCCCGCTCGCTGTAGAGCGCGATCCGCAACACCCCGCCCGGCGCGAGCACGCCGGCCAGCGCCGCCAGCCCCCGTTCGGGATGCTCCATATGGTGGAGAACCCCGGTGCTGCTCACCATCCCGAAGCGCTGGCCCAATTGCCCGACGTCGAGGATGTCGCCCTGCACGAACCGCACATTCTCCACGCCCAGATCCCCCGCCACGCGCTGGCCATAGGCCAGGCTGGCGGCGCTCAGGTCGAGCGCGCTGATCGACAGCGACGGGTCCGTCCGCGCCAGGTCGATCGGCTCGAACCCGGTGCCGCAGCCAGCGACGAGCACCGCCAGCGGCTCGGCCTGGGGGGCGCCGAGCGCGGCGAGATGCGCCGCCACCGACATGCGCTGCCGTGCCGCAGGCGCCCGCCAGCGCGGATAGGGATTTGCCTCATATTGGGCACGCACGGCATCGGAAACCTGCCGAGCCTCGCCCTCTTCGCTCCCCGCAGAAGACCGCGGAAAAAGACGCGGCATCTCCGCGGCGAGATAGCGCTCGGCCTCGATCTCGGCAGCGGCGTCGGCGGGAACCTCCAGCCCTTCCCCGCCCCACACATATTCGCTCGCGAACGCCTGCACCGCCAGCGCGTCGCGCAATCCGTCCGGCAGCACGCGTCCGGCAAGCCAGGCCAGCCGTGCTTCCATCGCCGGATCGACATTGATGCAGCGGGTCAGGAACGCATCCCATAGCGCGTCTTCCGCCACCACCGGCTCGGGATATTTGACCAGCAGCATGCGCGCGGCCGTCCGCGCGAGCGCCTGCGGATCGACGGAAGCCGCATGCAGGCAGGTCACCAGATCGGCCTCGAGCTGTGGCGGCCAGCCGGTGAGCGACAACCGGGCGAACAGCTCGGCATAGGCCGGCGCCACGCCCTCGACATCCAGCGCCAGCGCCCGGCTCAGCATCGGCAAGGCCTGGCCGTACCGGCCCTGCCGCGCAGCCTCCGCCGCCATGTCCAGCAGATGCGCGACCTCAGTCCGCAACGCGCCCCACCCGCACCAGCGTCCCGTCCGGATCGCTCACCGCGAACTCGTAGCAGCCCCAGGGCTTCAGGCTGGGGCCTTCCTTCTCGATGATCAGCTCGCGCACGCCCGCCGCCACGCCGTCGACATCGTCGGTGTAGAGATAGATGCCGAACGGATTGTGCCCCGGCACCAGCCAGCCGGTCACCGCCTGGTTGAGGTGCAGGTGCCAGCCCTTGCCGTCCTCCAGGATCTTGTAATGGCCATGGTCGCTGGTCAGCCGGAAGCCGAGCCGCGCATAGAAGGCCTGGCTCGCCGCGAGGTCGTTGCAGGGGAGAATCGCAGTCGCGTGATGTTCCGCCATGTCCGGGCCTCTCCGCTTGTTGCCCCGGCTCTACGCCATCTCGAAACGGGCTTCCAATGTAGGATTTTGTCTGTCACCGCCGATGCATGGGCAACGGAGCTGCAGAATCGATCGCCGGGAGAGCGATCGGGGCCGCGGGTCAAAGTGAAATGATAGGGTGCGATTCCCTTCACTTTACCGCCCCTTCCGACAAGCAATTTCGCGAGCGCTTGCTTATATCGCGCCCGCGAAGGCATAAGCCGCGCTCCAATCAACCCTCACGAAAGTCAAACCCGTGTCCGAGATGTTCCGCATAACGCTGCCCGACGGTTCCGTCCGCGAGGTAGCCCCGGGGACTACCCCGGCGGACATCGCCGCCGCGATCGGTCCGGGCCTGGCCAAGGCGGCGATCGCCGCGCGCGTCGATGGCGAGCTGCGCGACATCGGCCGCCCGTTCGAGGGTGATTCCCAGCTCGCGCTGGTAACGTCGAAGGACGAGAAGGACGCGCTCGAGCTCGCGCGCCACGACTTCGCGCACATCCTTGCCGAAGCTGTGCAGAACCTCTTCCCCGGCACGCAGATCACCTTCGGCCCGGCGACGGACGACGGCTTCTACTATGACTTCGCCCCCAAGGACCGCCCCTTCACCGAGGAGGACCTGCCGGCGATCGAAGCCGAGATGCGCAAGATCATCGGCAAGAACGAGCCGCTGATCCGCGAGGTCTGGTCGCGCCAGCAGCTGATCGACCGTTGGACCAAGCAGGGCGAGACCTTCAAGGCCGAATGGGCGCAGGAACTCCCGGAAGGGGAAGAGCTGACCGTCTATCGCGCCGGCAAGGGCGAGGACGCCTGGCTCGACATGTGCCGCGGCCCGCACCTCGCCTCCACCGGCAAGGTCGATCCCAACGCCTTCAAGCTGACGCGCGTCTCGGGCGCCTATTGGCGCGGCGACCAGAAGAACGCGATGCTCTCGCGCATCTACGGCACCGGCTGGCTCAACAAGAAGCAGCTCGACGAGCATATGATGCGCCTCGAGGAGGCCGCCAAGCGCGACCACCGCAAGCTCGGCCAGGAGATGGACCTGTTCCACCTCCAGCAGGAAGCGCATGGCTCGGTGTTCTGGCACCCGAACGGTTATGTCATCTACCGCGCGCTCGAGGATTACATGCGCCGGGCGGTGAACAATGCGGGCAGCCGCGAGGTCAAGACGCCGCAGGTGATGGACGCGCGCCAGTGGGAGCAGTCCGGCCACTGGGGCAAGTATCGCGAGAACATGTTCGTCATCCCCGACGAGACGCCGAACATCGAGGACGAAGGTCCGATGGTGTCGGAAGACGTGCAGTGGATGGCGCTCAAGCCGATGAACTGCCCGGCGCACATCCTGATCTTCAAGCAGGGCATCAAGTCGTACCGCGACCTGCCGCTGCGCCTGGTAGAGAATGGCTGCTGCCACCGCAACGAGCCGCACGGCGCGCTGCACGGGCTGATGCGCGTCCGCCAGTTCACCCAGGACGACGGCCATATCTTCTGCCGCGAAGACCAGATCGTCGACGAAGTGCAGGATTTCTGCCGTCTGGCCGACCGGGTCTACAAGGATTTCGGCTTCACCTATTCGATCAAGCTGGCGCTGCGTCCCGACAATCGCTTCGGCACCGAGGAGATGTGGGATCAGGCCGAGGCCGAGCTGCGTGACGCCGTGGTCCGCGCCGGCATGGCGACCGAGGAATATGGCTGGGAAGAGCTGCCCGGCGAAGGCGCCTTCTATGCGCCGAAGCTGGAATGGCACCTGACCGATGCGATCGGCCGCACCTGGCAGGTCGGCACGATCCAGTCGGACCGCGTGCTGCCCGAGCGCCTCGATGCGTCCTATGTCGCCGAGGATGGCGAGCGCCACCGCCCGGTAATGCTCCACCGCGCGATCTTCGGTTCCTATGAGCGCTTCATCGGCATCCTGATCGAGCATTTCGCCGGCAAGCTGCCGACCTGGCTCGCGCCGACCCAGGCGGTGGTGGCGACGATCGTGTCGGACGCCGACGACTATGCGGCGCAGGTGGCGAAGCGCCTCCAGGCCGCCGGCATCCGCGTCGAGACCGATCTTCGCAACGAGAAGATCAACTACAAGGTCCGCGAGCATTCGGTGGCCAAGGTTCCGAACCTGCTCGTGGTCGGCAAGCGCGAGGCCGAGGAAGGCACCGTGGCGCTGCGCGTGCTGGGCTCGCAGGGCCAGCAGATGCTGAGCCTTGACGAGGTCGTGGCGAAGCTGGTGGCCGAGGCGACTCCGCCCGACCTGGCATGAACCCGGCAACGCTCGCGATCTATGCCGGCGCCGCGCTGGCCGAGATCGCGGGCTGCTTCGCCTTCTGGGCGGTGCTGCGGCTGGGCAAATCGGTATGGTGGCTGGTGCCCGGCGGCGTCTCGCTCGCCCTGTTCGCCTGGCTGCTAACGCTGAGCAGCGCCGATGCGGCGGGGCGGGCCTATGCGGCCTATGGCGGGATCTACATCCTCGCCTCGCTCGGCTGGCTGGTGCTGGTCGAGCGGGTGACGCCCACCCGTTGGGACCTGGCCGGCGCCGCACTGGCGGTGGTCGGGTGCCTCGTCATCCTCTGGGGACGCCGCTGATGGCCCGTATCCGTCTGGGCAACGACGCCGATGTACCGCGGGCGCTGGCGATCTGGCGTGCCGCGGTCGATGCGACGCACGGCTTCCTCAGCCCGGAGCACCGCGCCGAGATCGACACGCTGGTCGCCGAGCAGTTCCTCCCCCACGCCCCGCTCTGGCTCGTCGAGGACGAGGGCGGCACGGTGCAGGGGTTCCTGGCGCTCGACGGCGACATGATCGACGCCCTGTTCGTCGATCCCGCCGCCCATGGCCGCGGTTTCGGCACTGCGCTGGTCGAGCATGCGCTCAGCCTGTCGCCGGAGGCCAGGGTCGATGCCAACGAGCAGGCCGACAACGCCCTGCCCTTCTACGAGGCCCGGGGCTTTGTGAGGATCGGGCGGTCCGAGAGGGATCCGCACGGTCGTCCCTATCCGATCATCCACCTGCGGCATGGCGGGGCGGCCTGACCAGGCAGAGGCGGAGCGGCGCCTGCGGTGCCAGCAGCACGCGGTGGCTGCGAAGCCAGGCCAGTGCCGCCGGATCCCGGCGCACAAAGCCCTGCGCCTGCAACACCCTGCCGCTCCCACAGGCTTCCCGCCCCAGATACAGCCGATCCCGCCCGGGCGCCGCCTCGACGAGCGGCAGGCTGCGTGCCGCAGGCACCAGCGCAAGGGTCCGGCGCGTCCACTCGTCGGTGGCGACGCTGCCCGGCGGTGCAGCGGCGAGCCACGCCGCCGCCACCTGGCGTACCCGGCCCATGTCGGTCTGGTCATAGCCCATCAGCAATGCGCGCCCGGCGATCAGGACGAGCAGGATCGCAATGAACACCCGACTGCCGCTCCGCCACGCGGCGACGCCCAGCACGCCGATCGTCGTCGCTGCCGCCGCAGTCTCCAGCAGGAACATGCGCGGCTTGGGATCGATGGCCAGCACATAGGTGATGAGGAAGAAATGCAGCAGCGCGGCCACCGCCAGCCCGGGCAGCCAGCGATCGCGCCGCCAGTCCCGCCCCCGCGCCACCGCCAGCGCGATGGCGCCGCACCAGGTCAGGCCCGAAAGCGGATCGGCGAGCAGGTTGAGCAGCGGGTCGACCGTCCAGTGGAACTCGATCCCCATCTCGCGACGCCAATGCCGGATCAGATCGAGGTTGAAGAGCGGGCTGCGTCCCACGTCCAGCCCCGCCGGCAGCTCGCTGGTGGCGATCTGCGTGTGACGAAAGGCCAGGTGCCAGCCGAGCAGCGGATCGCCGGCGGTGAGCAGGTGGAACAGCGCCTCGGCCGCCAGCACCGCGCCAAAGGCTGCGGCGAAGGGCAATGCCAGCCGACGCCTGCCCGCATCCAGGAGCAGCCAGCCGATGCCGAACAGCGGAAATACCGCGACCAGGCTGGTCCGCGTCATCACCCCTAGCGCCAGCGCCGCACCGGCCAGCGCGGCCAGGCGTGCATTCCCGCGATCGAGCCCGTGCTGGAGCGCGAACAATGCCGCCATCGTCCAGGCGAATTCGGGCAGGTCGACCAGCGGAATCAGGGTGTTGAGCGGCACGATCGGGGTGAGTGCGAACACCGCGCCCGCCGCCATTCCCTGCACGCGACCGAAGCGATGCGCGACATTCGCGACGAACAGGACTAGCCCGGCCATGGCATAGGCCAGCGGCACCAGCGCCACGACCCAGGCTGCCGAGCCGAAGAGCGCCAGCGCGCCGCCCATCGGCAGCACCAGCGGCAACCGCGCCGCCCAATGGGTGGTCGGCACGCACCAGCCATGCGCGGCGGCGCAGCGCGCAGCTTCGAGATAATACCAGTCGTCGCCCCCGCCACCGACGAAGCTGCGCGGAAAGGCGATCACCAGCGCCAGCAACAGCGCGAGCGGCAGTGCCCAGGCCGGACCCCACCTCTTCGCCATGCCCGATTGCACCCCGGCGCCCCCCGCCATGCCTTCTCCCCTTCCGCCGATCTCCATGCCGGATCGGCCCTAAGCGATCGCTAACCCCGCTCGTGCCGGGCTTGCATGCGGCGCCCGGAAACCCAATATCTGCGGTTACTGCGCCACAGTGCGCGGAATTTCGGCGGAGACGCTGGCATCCGGACTACCGAAGTCCGGCTTCCTGCGTTATTGAGCCGCCCAAACCCCGAGTCTGCAACAACAGGAGCAAGTCGTATACGTCCGCCCATGAATCGCCGCTCGATGGTGGCACCGCCGATGAACGGTCCGCGGTTTAACGAATTCATTCAGTCGCCCAAGGTCCGCGTGATCGACCATGAGGGCGAGAATCTCGGCGTGATGTACACGCGCGAGGCGATTGAGCAGGCGCAGGAGCATGGGCTCGACCTGGTCGAAGTGTCCCCCAATGCGGACCCGCCCGTCGCCAAGTTCCTCGATGTCGGCAAGTTCAAGTACGAGGCGCAGAAGAAGGCGAACCTCGCCCGCAAGAGCCAGAAGACGCAGGAGATCAAGGAGATCAAGATGCGTCCGAACATCGACGATCATGATTATGATACGAAGATGAAGGCCGTTCACAAGTTCATCGGCGAAGGCGACAAGGTGAAGATCACCCTGCGCTTCCGCGGCCGCGAGCTTTCGCACGGCCAGCTCGGCATGAACCTGCTCAAGCGCGTCCAGGAGGATTGCGCCGAGGATGCCAAGGTCGAGAGCTATCCGCGCATGGAAGGCCGCCAGATGCTGATGGTGCTGGCGCCCAAGTGAGGCACATGGCGCGAGGGCTGCTGATCGCCGCCCTCGCCGCCCTTCCCCTGCCCGTGGCGGCGCAGGAAACCACTGCCGCCTCCTCCACCACGTCCGAAACCAGCGAACCGATGGTGGTGCCGGCTGGCTACAACCAGGTCTGGGCCGACGAATTCAACAGGGCCGGCGCGCCGGATCCGGCGAAGTGGCGCTACGATACCAGCCGCAACCAGGCGGGCTGGTACAACAACGAACTCCAATATTACGCCGCCGATCGCCGCGAGAATGTCCGCGTCGAGAACGGCCATCTGATCCTCGAGGCGCGCAAGGAACGGCTCGCCGACCGCCCCGATTTCGGCGGGCAGGACTATGCCTCGGGCAAGCTCGTCACCCCCGTTTCCTGGACCTATGGCTTCATCGAGGTCCGCGCCAAGCTCCCCTGCGGGCGCGGCATCTGGCCGGCGATCTGGATGCTCGGCACAGACCCGAGCGCAGGTTGGCCCGCACTCGGCGAGATCGACATCATGGAGCATGTCGGCTGGGATCCCGGCCGGGTGCACGGCACGATCCACACCAAGGCGTACAACCATGTCGCCCACACCCAGCGCGGCGCCAACACGCTGGTCCCCGATGCCTGCACCGCCTTCCACACCTACCAGCTCGACTGGAACGCGGACCGCATCCTGATCGGCAGGGACGGCCGCGCCTTCATGCGCTTCGACAACGACCACAAGGGCGATCCCGCCACCTGGCCGTTCGACAAGCCGCAATATCTGATCCTCAATATCGCCGTCGGTGGCTGGGGCGGGCAGAAGGGCATCGACCCCGCCGCCTTCCCGGCACGGATGGACGTCGATTACGTCCGCGTGTGGCAGAAGAAGAAGCGCTGAGCGCGGCACTTTCTCTCATGCAACTTGCTTGCACGAGCGGATCCTATTCGTCCAACGGCACCGACTAGGCAGGCGAAATCCTACACTTCGAGCGGGAATCTAGGCGAAGCCGAAGTGCACCGGCGCAGGCTTCATCTGTCCGTCGAACGCATATTCCGCATAGGGACCATTGCGATCCACCCAGTGGAGGAAAAGATGCGCCGACCAGCCATTGGGATTCGGCGTAACCCGGCCGTGGCGATGATCGACGCCGCGATAGAGCACCGCATCGCCCACGCCCATCGGGATCGAGGCATAGCGATCGCTGTCGAAGCCCTCTTCCACGCGCGCGCTCGGCTTCTGCGGGTCCTTGTCGACCTCCAGCGGCCAGGGCACACCGTCGCTATAGTCGAGCGTCAGCGACATGCTGTGCTCGCACGAATAGCGGTCGCAGTGCACGCGGCACACATCGCCCTCGCGATAGATCCGCAGATAGGAATAGGTCGGCAGCAGGTCCTTGCCGGCCATGGCGCTCATCTGGGGCGTGAGCCCCCAGAGGAAATGCAGGATCGGCCGATAGTGATGGCCATAGATTTCGAAGGCGGCGCGCTTGAGCAGATTGGGGTGATCGCGCACGCCGCTGAGCGGAATGTTGCCCGGCCCGATCGCCTCGCGCAGCGCCTGAAGCAGGGCCTGCGCGACTTCGGCCGGGATCAGCCCCTTCACATGCGCATAGCCGTTGCGCGGATAATCGCCCACAATCTCCATGCGCGCAGCTATCGCGCCCGCCCCGCGCCGGTCAACCGTCGGCCCGCGCAGGCGGCTCCCAAAGCTCGATCGGATTCCCCTCGGGATCATGGATCCGTGCGAACCGCCCCGTCTCGGGCGTGTCCCATTCGTCCTTGGTGGTGATCTCGATGCCGCGGGCATTGAGCTGCTCGAGCAGGCTGTCGAGATCGCGCACGCGGAAGTTGAGCATGTAGCTCTTGTCGGACGCGAAATAGTCGGTCGATGCCTTGAAGGGCTCGAACACGACTCCGCCGGACTCGGGATGCCAGAACCAGGGGCTGGACTGCCCGCTATCGTCCGCGCCGAAACCGCCGCCGACGCCAAGTACTTCGCCATACCAGGCCTTGAGCCCCTCGGGATCCTGCGCCCGGAAAAAGAAGCCACCAAATCCCACAACCGGCATCGTAGATCCCCTTTCGTCAGGCGGCTTCGGCCACCGTCCCGTCACCTGCCGCAGCTTCGAGCAAGCGGCGCTCGATCGTCTTCAGTCGCGACCCGGCCTCGATCTTATCGCCGATCAGATCGGTCAGGTAGAAGGTATCGACCGCGCGCTCGCCATAGGTGGCGACATGCGCGGAATGGATCGTCACCTTCGACTGGAACAGCGCATAGGCGAGATGGAAGAGCAAAGCCGGGCGGTCACGGGCGTTGATCTCGACCACGGTGAAGCGGTTCGACGCGTTGTTGTCGATCAGCACATTGGGCTCGATCGCGAACGCCTCGGCACGCGGGCGGACCAGCGGCTTGGCCTTCAACCGGTCCTGCAGCTTCGCCCGATTGGCCAGCGCATCGGCGATCGTCGTCTTGATCCGGTTGAGCCGCGCTTCCTCGTCGAAAGGCCGGCCCAAAGGATCCTGGATCAGGAAATTGTCGAGCGCCATGCCGTCGCGCGTCGTGTGGATGCGCGCGTCGATGATGTTGCCGCCCGCGACATGGATCGCGCCGGCGATGCGGTAGAACAGGCCGGGATGGTCGGCGGCATAGACCGTCACCAGCGTCGCACCGCGTTCGGGATAGACCTGCGCCTCCACCGACAGCTGGGCATCGCCCGCCGCGTCGATCTGCCTGGCGTTGCGCTCGAGCACGTCGGCCGGCTCGGCGATCCAGTAGCTCTCGGTCATCCGCTTCTTGAACGCAGCCATGCGCGGCTCGTCCCAGCGCAGCATATCGGCCAGCTCCTGCTGCTTGGCCGCGATGCGCTCGGTCCGCCCGCGCTGCTTGTGGCCGAGGCGGAGCACTTCCTCGGTGCCGTCATAGAGATCGGCGAGCAGCTGGCGCTTCCAGCCGTTCCACACGCCAGGCCCCACCGCGCGGATATCGACGATGGTCAGCAGCAGCAGCATGCGCAGCCGCTCGGGGCTCTGCACCTGGCCGGCGAAATCGAGGATCGTCTTGAAGTCCGACAGGTCCCGCTTGAAGGCGGTAGCGGACATGATCAGGTGCCAGCGCACAAGCCAGGCGACCGCCTCGGTCTCGGCCGGGCTCATGCCGAGCCGCGGGCAAAGCCTCTCGGCGACTTCGGCGCCCAGGATCGAGTGATCGCCGCCGCGCCCCTTGGCGATGTCGTGGAGCAGCACCGCGACATAGAGCGCGCGGCGCTGGGCGATCTGCTTGAAGATGCTGGTGCCGAGCGGGTGATCGTCGCGCAGCTCGCCCTTCTCGATCTGGCTGAGCAGGCCAATCGCCCGGATCGAATGCTCGTCCACCGTGTAATGGTGATACATGTCGAACTGCATCTGCGCGACGACCCGGCCGAAGTCTGGCACGAAGCGGCCGAACACGCCGGCCTCGTTCATCCAGCGCAGCACCGTCTCGGGATCGCGCGGGGAAGTCAGCACGTCGAGGAACAGCGCGTTGGCGCGCGGATCATCGCGAACATCGTCCACTAGCTTGGCGTCGCGGGCGGCGGCACGCATCGCCAGCGGATGGACCTCGAGCTTGTGGAGGTCGGCGAGCTGGAACAGCTCGATCAGGCGGACCGGGTCCTCGCGGAAATAGTCGTCGCGGGGAATCGCCAGCCGGCCACGATCCAGGGTGAAACCCTTGAGTTTCCTTGGTCTTCTCCACAGCTGCGGGAAGCCGAAGCGCGAGCCGCGCGCGGCGAACTTCTCGTCCAGATGCGCGAGGAACACGCCGGTCAGGTCGCCCACGCCCTTCGCCTGGAGGAAGTAGAAGCGCATGAAGCGCTCGACCTTCGACATGCCGGGGCGATCGGCATAGCGCATCCGCTCGGCGATCTCGCGCTGGACGTCAAAGGTCAGCCGGTCCTCGGCGCGGCCGGTGATGAGGTGGAGATGGCAGCGCACCGCCCAGAGGAAATTCTCGGCGCGGCGGAACTGGCGATATTCGAGCTTGGTCAGCAACCCCTTCTCGACCAGCTCGGCGGTCTCACGGACATTGTACGCGTATTTGCCGATCCAGAAGAGCGTGTGGAGGTCGCGCAGCCCGCCCTTGCCCTCCTTGATATTGGGCTCGACGACATAGCGGCTGTCGCCCATCCGCTTGTGCCGCGCCTCGCGCTCGGCGAGCTTGTCGGCGATGAAGGCGCGGGCGGTATCGGCCTGGACCTCCGCCTTGAAGCGCGCGGCGGCCTCGTCATAGAGCGCAGTGTCGCCCCAGACATAGCGCGCCTCGAGCAGCGCGGTGCGCACCGTGACATCGGCCTTGGCCTGGCGGACCATGTCGTCGAGCGAGCGCGACGAATGGCCGACCTTCAGCTGCATGTCCCACAGCGAATAGAGCATCGATTCGATCACCTGCTCGCACCAGCCGGTGACCTTCCACGGGGCGATGAAGCCGATGTCGATGTCCGAATGCGGCGCCATCTCACCGCGGCCATATCCACCCACCGCGATCAGCACCATGCGCTCGGCGGCGCTGGGATTGGGATTGGGGTGGAGCCGCTCGACGGTGAAGTCCCATAGCAGGCGGAGCAGCTGGTCGATCAGGAAAGCGCCCGAGGCGGCGATCTCGTGCCCCCGCGAGGGGTGCTCCGCGAGGCGCCGGGCGATCTCGGCGCGGCCGGCATCGAGCGCGGCCCGCAGCTCCCTGGTGCCCGCGGCGCGCAGCTTCGCGCTATCCTTGGCCTGGAGCGCGTGCAGCCGCTCGGCAACGCCACGCCGGTCGATCAGCGCGCGGCGGTTCGGGACATTGTCGAAGCGGTTGGACATGTGGGGGAGATAGGGCGCGAAGGCGTGCGCGTCACGTGCTGAAAACTCCCCTCCCTGAAAGGGAGGGGTCGGGGGTGGGTTGCGAGCACAGCGAGCCCAGCCAGCCGGTAGCCGAAAACAGAAAAGGCCGGGCATCGAGCCCGGCCTTTTCTAACCCACCCCTAGCCCCTCCCTTTCAGGGAGGGGAACCAAGTCAACCGACGAAGGCGCGTTCCAGGACGAAGCTGCCGGGGTTGGCATTCGAACCTTCCTCGAAGCCGTGTCCTTCGAGCATCTGCGCGAAGTCCTTGATCATCGCGTTCGAGCCGCAGAGCATGACGCGGTCGGTTTCCGGATTGAGTTCGGGATGGCCCTGGACCGGCGCCTTGAACAGCCAGCCATTCTCGATCAGCTGGCCGATGCGCCCGCTGGTGCGGAACGGCTCACGCGTCACGGTGGGGATATAGTGGAACTGGAGCAGCGCCTGGTCCGCCACCAGCGGATCATTGGCCAGCTGCGCGGTCAGCTCGTCATGATAGGCGAGGTCGCTGACCCGGCGCGTCGAGTGGACGATGACGATCTGCTCGAACCGGTCATAGGTATCGGGATCGCGCGCGATGCTGAGGAACGGCGCCAGGCCGGTGCCGGTCGACAGCAGGAACAGGCGCTTGCCGGGCAGCAACGCATCGGCGACGAGCGTGCCGGTGGGCTTCTTGCCGAGATAGATCTGGTCGCCCGGCTGGATCAGCTGCAGGCGCGAGGTGAGCGGGCCGTTCTCGACCTTGATCGACAGGAACTCGATCTCGTCCGACCAGGTCGGGCTGGCGATCGAATAGGCGCGCATCAGCGGCTTGCCCTCGCCTTCCAGGCCGATCATCACGAACTCGCCGGCGCGGAAGCGGAAGCTCGCGGGGCGCTCGATCGCGAAGCTGAACAGATGCTCGTTCCAATGTTTCACCCAGCGCACCGCGGCCGTCTGGAAGGCGGGGTGCTCGGGCAGGACGATGGGCGGGCGGGCATGCATATTCACGAGGTCGGCTCTTTCCAATTCCACGGTGCGCTGCAACGTAATTTTACTTCAACGCGCGAAAGCAACGGCGATACGCGCCACCGCCACGGAGAGCGGAAGGCGCGCTTCGGGTTTCACGATCTGCTCGATGACCGCGTCGACGCGCGGCTGCGCGCCGGCGCGTGCTAGCGCATGCAGCGAAAGGAGCAAGGCCTCGTCGTCGCCAATTTCCGCCGCGAAGGGCGGTTTGAAGCAAAGTTGGGACACCGCCTCGCGCTCGATCAGCAGCATCGCCATGTTGAGATCGGGGAGCAGCTCGACGAGTCCGCGCCCACGCAGCACCGGCCCGAGCACGCTGCACGGGCAACGCCCAGCACGCATCGTCGCCACCCATTGCCGCATCGAGGTGAGCAGCAGCTGGTCGACATAGGTGAGCTCGGCAGCGGAGCGATCGAGGAACTGGTACAATGGCGATCCCCTGCCCGCAGGGTATCCGCGGGCCGGGATCGCCATAGAATTATTTGCGAATGATTAGCAATAGCGTAGTTCAATCGACCCGCGAAAGCCGGGCGATCTCGGCGGTGAGCAGATCGATCTTGTGGTGCAGGCTGTCGATCTGCGCCTCGGCACGCAGATTGGTCTCGTAATCGAGCCGCGCCTCGAACCGGTCCTTCGCCGCCTGGCGGTTCTGGCTCATCATGATGATCGGTGCCTGCAGCGCGGCGAGCATCGACAGCATCAGGTTGAGGAAGATGAAGGGGAACGGATCGAAGGCATGCGCACCGAGCAGGACCGTGTTCAGCAGCGCCCAGGCGCCGAGGAACAGGCCGAAGCCGATGATGAAACCCCAGGAGCCGCCGACCGCGGCGACCCGGTCGGCGAGCTTCTCGCCAAAGGTCAGCCGCTCGTCGAACAGCGCATGGGGATCGCGACCCACGCTGAAAAAGCGAAGATCCGCGAGGAAACGGATGGCTGCGTTCATAATACACCTCACTGCCGACCGGCCGCCCGGGGCGGCTGCGCAGGAGGTGAGCGGATCAGCTCAGCGCGGCGGCCCTGGACGGCACGGTCGATCGACTATGGTCGTTGCTGGACATGACCCCATTCTCGGAGCTGGCGGTTGTGGCTGCACGGTTGTGCATCCGAGGGCGAGATGGTCCCCTCGCCCCCGGATTACAAATGAAAAAGCCGTCATGTTTGAGATAAGCCGGTCTTAGACCAGTCCTCCCCCGGAGGGGGAGGGGGACCAGCAAAGCTGGTGGAGGGGGCCTGCCACAGGCGATACCGCTTGGGGCTTGCCCTCTCCACCACCGCCTTCGGCGATGTGCAGGTGGAATTGCCCCCGGCAATTCCAGCCCCGTGCGGGGCACGGGGCGACCTGCTCATCCCCCTCTCCCTCCGGGAGAGGATTTTTAGGAGCGAGGCTCAGAAGCGCTCGCCGACCATCTCCTCGCTCTTCGCCCAGAGCGCCTTCGCGTTTTCCGGATCGAGCGCATAGGAGCGCACGCCCTCGCTCACCGGATTGATCAGGCCGTCGGTGACCTGCGAGACATGGCAATTCTCGCAATAGCGCGCCGCGACGTCCTCGGCAGGGGCCACGAAGCCGGCCCAGACGCTGGTGGCGGCACCCTGGGGAATGGTCTTCCACTGGAAGGGCGGCTGGCCCTGCTCGGCGAGCTCGGCATTGATCCGGCCGATCACCTGCTCGAGCGTGTCCTCGCCGATATGGCGGCCAAGCTCGGTCTGGATGCCGCCGGGGTGGAGCGCAGTGGCGCGGACGCCGCGGCCCTTGTGGCGACGGTCGAATTCGACGGCGAACAGGATGTTCGCGGTCTTCGAGCGGCCATAGGCGACCATCGGCTCATAGGCGGTGTGCTCGAAATTCGGGTCTTCGAGATCGACATCGGCATAGCGGTGGCCCGAGGAAGCCAGGTTCACCAGCCGGCCGCCGTCCTTGATCAGCGAGGCGATGCGATTGACGAAGACGAAATGGCCGAGATGATTGGTGCCGAACTGCGTCTCGAAGCCGTCGACGGTATGGCCGAGCGGGGTGGCCATCACGCCGGCATTGGCGATCACCACGTCGAAGCTACGGCCATCGGTGACCAGCTTGTCGGCCGCGGCGCGGACGCTTGCGAGCGACGCGAGGTCGAGCTCGACCAGCTCGATGCCGCCGCCGTTCGCGGCCTGATCGCGCACCCCCTGGGTCGCGCGCTCGGCCTTGGCGAGATCGCGCGCGGTGCCGACCACCTGCGCGCCATGCGCCGCCAGCACCCGCGCGGTCTCGACGCCGAGCCCGGCCGAGACGCCGGTGACGAGCACGCGCCTGCCGCTCAGATCGACGCCGGCGAGCACTTCGTCGGTAGTGGAAGCTGCATTGAAAACCTGGGTCATAACCTGTCTCCGTCACGCGGACGCACGGCTCCACCGGCCGCGAGCCCCTTGCCCGGCGACCTGGGAAATACTAAGTGGAGGGCGTCTCCGGAAATAAATACGGAGGCATCCTCCGCTTTTCAAGAGACGATCCCGCACGCGTGTCCGAAACTGTCGACTCCCCTTCCCGCAAGCCGCGCGCCGATGCCGAGCGCAACCGGCTGCGGCTGCTCGACACGGCCAAGGCAGTGTTCGGCGAGAAGGGCCCGAGCGCCAGCCTGGAGGAGATCGCCCGCGAGGCCGGGGTGGGCATCGGCACGCTCTACCGCCACTATCCGACGCGCGATGCGCTGATCGAGGCGGTCTATCGCAACGAGACCGGGCAGCTGGCCGCCGCCGCCACGCAGCTGAGCGCGGCGCACCCGCCGGTCGAGGCGCTGCGCGCATGGCTGCTGCTGTTCATCGACTATCTCGGCACCAAATATGGCATGGCCGCGGTGTTCGGTTCGGTCACCGGCGGCACCGCGGCGCTCTATGCCGCCTGTAACAGCGGCACGCCGGAAGCGATCGCGCTGCTCACCGATCGCGCGGTGGCGAGCGGCGAGATCCGGCTCGACATGGACCCGATCGACCTGCTCCGCGCGATCGCCGGCGTGGCGAGCGCGGGACCGGGCTGGCAGGAAACGGCGCGGCGGCTGGTCGACATCCTGATCGCCGGGATGCGAGTCTAGAGCGCAGCACCGCGAATGGGCTTTCCCCCGGCGAAGGCCGGGGTCCAGACTAAGCGTGCGCGGCGAAGACGCGCCAAGGCGCGTGACTTCCAAGACTGGGCCCCGGCCTTCGCCGGGGAAAGAAGAAGGGAAAGGCGCAAGAAAAAGCCGGGGAATTACCCCGGCCTCTTCGTTCAGCGATTGCGCAGACCTCAGTCCGGCTTCTTCGCCACGCCGACCAGCGCCGGACGCAGCAGCCGGTCGCGGATCATGTAGCCTGCCTGGATCTCCTGCACGATCGTGCCCGGCTCGGCATCGGCGCTCGGCATTTCCATCATCGCCTGGTGGCGATTGGGATCGAGCGCTTCGCCCAGCGCGACGATCTTCGAGATGCCGTGGCGCGCGAACACCGATTCGAGCTCGCGGCCGGTCGCCTCGAGGCCGGTCACCAGGCCCTTGAACTTCTCGTCTTCCTTGAGCTCGGCCGGGATCGCGGCAAGCGCACGGCTGAGATTGTCGGCCACCGAGAGCACGTCGCGCGCAAAGGCGGTCGCGGCATAGGTCTTGGCGTCCTGCGCTTCCTTCTCGGCGCGGCGGCGGACATTCTGGGTCTCCGCCTGGGCGTACATCACCGCCGCCTTGGTCTCGGCGAGCTGCGCCTCGAGCTCGGCCACGCGATCATGCTCGGCCACTTCCGGAGCCGCTTCCGCGGTTTCCGCGCGCAGCGTCGTGTCTTCCGAGTCCGTCACCTTCGATTCTTCCGTCATAATTCCCTGTTCAGGCCAGTAGTCGGGCCAATGTGGCCGCCGTGAAATCCACCATGGGGACGACGCGCGCATAGTTCAACCGAGTCGGGCCGATCACGCCCACCACGCCGACCACGCGCCCGTCGAGCGAACGCACCGGCTTGGCGATCACCGACGACCCCGACAACGCGAATAGCTTGTTTTCGGATCCGATGAAGATGCGCGTCGCTTCGCCCTCGCGCGCCGAATCGAGCAGCCGGGCGATTTCCTCCTGCCCTTCGAGCTGGTCGAGCAGCTGGCTGACCTTGTCGAGATCCTCGGCCGCGGCGGTGTCGATCAGCCGTGCCTGGCCGCGCACGATCAGCACCGGGCGGCGGCCGCCATCCTCGCTCCACACCGCGAGACCGCGCTCGACGAGCGCCGCCGCCGCACTGTCGAGCGCCGCGCGCTGCGCCCCGAGCTCGCGCTCCGCCCGGGCAAAGGCCTGGCTGAGCGTCAGTCCGCCAAAGGTGGCGGAGAGATAATTGGCCGCGCGCTGCAGCGCCGTGGGATCCATGCCGCCCGGCACCTCGACCACGCGATTCTCGACCGAACCGTCCTCGCCGACCAGCACGGCGAGCGCGCGGTCGTGGCTCAGCGGCACGAAGCCGAACTGGCGCAGCACCGGCTCGACCTTGGGCACCAGCACCAGCCCGGCACAGGCCGAGAGGCCGGAGAGCGCGGCAGTGGTGTTGGCCAGCGCTTCTTCGACCGGTCCCCGCTCGGCGGCGTTGCGCTCGATCGCGGCGCGTTCCTCGGCCGAGGGCTCGTTCGCCTGCATCATGCCGTCGACGAACAGGCGCAGGCCGGTCTCGGTCGGCATGCGACCGGCACTGGTATGCGGCGAGGCGAGCAGGCCCAGCTCCTCCAGGTCCTGCATCACGTTGCGGATCGAGGCGGGCGACAGGTTGAGGCCGGAGATCTGCGCGATCGTCCGCGAGCCGACCGGCGTGCCGGTGTCCAGATACGACTCGACCACCATGCGAAACACGTCGCGGGCGCGGTCGGTCAGTTCGCGGATCGGCGGGGTGGTCATGGGGCTTATGTAAGGGAAACCCGCCGCGCCTCAACCTTCAGCGTCATCCCAGACCTTTACCGTCATCCCCGCGAAGGCGGGGATCCAGAGTTACAGAGGACGTAGCTCCGTTACCCTGGATCCCCGCCTGCGCGGGGATGACGAAGAAAGGGACAAAGAGGGACGGATAGTTACGGCCGCTCGCCGATCAGGTCGTGGATCGGCAACCCCTCCACCGCCTCGCCGAGCGCCTGGCCCAGCGGGCGGTTCTTCTCCGCGCGGCAACCATAATAGAAATACAGCCCCTGGCTGTCGCCGATCGCGCGGGTCCAGGTCACGTCGACGCTCGAGGCGTCGGTGGCCGCCGGCTCGCAATTCTTCTCGCCGGGCGCATAGCGGACCTGCCCGCTTTCGGGCCGATAGGGCGCCAATCTCGCGGCAAAGGCGTCATATTCGGCGCGGCTGAGCTTGAACGCCCTTTCGCCGGTCACCGCGGTGAAGCGCTTGCCCTCGAACACCCCGGTGCCGTCGGGGCGCACGGTGACGGCGTAGACCGGGCAGCGGCCATAGCAGGGTCCGGTCTCGTACCGGATCGAATCGCTTTCGATCGCGACGGGCTTGCCCGGCCCGACCGGACCGCCGCTCGGCTTCACGCAGCCCGCCAGCGCCAACAGACCCAAAGCCATGATCGAAAGCCTACGCATACCCTGTTCTCCCTGCGGCCCTCTACACGGATCGCCTGCCGACACTGGCGCGTTCCGACCGTTACGTCTACGTGGCGCAAGAAACCTTGCAGGAGACTGAAGTAGATGCGCCCTTCCGGCCGCGCCCCCGACGAAATGCGTGCGATCACGATCGAGCCCCATTTCACCCGCCATGCCGAGGGTTCGGTGCTGATCAGCTTCGGCGACACGCGCGTGCTCGTCACCGCCAGCGTCGAAGAGCGGCTGCCGCCCTGGCTGAAGGGCAAGGGCGAAGGCTGGGTGACCGCCGAGTACGGCATGCTCCCCCGCGCGACCCACACCCGCGGCCAGCGTGAGGCGGCCAAGGGCAAGCAGTCGGGCCGCACCCAGGAAATCCAGCGCCTGATCGGCCGCAGCCTGCGTGCCGTCACCGATCTCAAGAAGCTCGGCGAGCGCCAGATCACACTCGACTGCGACGTGATCCAGGCCGATGGCGGCACCCGCACCGCCGCGATCTCGGGCGCGTTCGTCGCGCTGCGCATCGCAGTGAACAAGCTGATGGCCCAGGGCCTGATCAAGGAAGACCCGATCACCGCGCAGGTCGCCGCGGTCTCCTGCGGCATCCACCAGGGCACGCCGGTGCTCGACCTCGACTATATCGAGGACAGCGCCGCCGACGCCGACGCCAATTTCGTCCTGCTCTCCAACGGCAACATCGCCGAGGCGCAGGCGACCGCCGAGGGCGCGACCTATGACGAGGAAGGGCTGCTCCGCCTGCTGCGCCTCGCGCGCATCGGCTGCAACCAGATCTTCGAAGCACAGTTGAAGGCAATCGGATGAGCGGCGAAGGCGAAACCCCGCAGGCGATCCGCAAGCTGCAGCCCGGCAAGCTGGTGATCGCCAGCCACAACCAGGGCAAGGTGCGCGAGATCCGCGAGCTGCTCGGCCCGTTCGGGATCGAGCCGATCTCGGCGGGCGAGCTCGACCTGCCCGAGCCCGAGGAGACGGGGACGACCTTCGTCGCCAATGCCGAGCTGAAGGCGCTGCAGGCCGCGGACCTCTCGGGGCTCCCTGCCCTGGCCGATGATTCGGGCCTGTGCGTCGAGGCGCTGAACAACGATCCGGGCATCTTCTCGGCGCGCTGGGCGGGCCCGAGCAAGGACTTCGGTGTCGCGATGCAGCTGGTCGAGGACAATCTCGCCAAGCTGCCGCCCGAGACCAGCCGTGACGCGCATTTCGTCTGCGCGCTCGCGCTGGCCTGGCCCGATGGCCATGTCGAATGGTTCGAAGGGCGCGTGGACGGCACTTTGGTCTGGCCGCCGCGCGGCGGCCAGGGCTTCGGTTATGATCCGATGTTCCTGCCCAACGGGCACCAGGAGACGTTCGGCGAGATGGAGCCCGGCGCCAAGCACGCGATGAGCCACCGCGCCGATGCCTTCCGCCAGCTCGTCGCGGCGGTGCTCGACTGAGAAACGTGATTCGCGGCGCGTTAAGGATTTATTTCCCGCAACTTCCCATCAAAACTTAAGTTATGACCCCTCGCTACGAAAGCTTAAGCGAGGGGTCGCAGATGGGTTCATTCCGCCAATGGGCGACGATGATACGACACGTCCACAAGACGCATACCGAAACGGGCATCGAGGACGAGACGGGGGAAGCGCGACGCAAGCGCGATGCGGCGAAGAAGGCGCGGGAACGCGCCGATCGCGAAAAGCCGGCGAGCAGCGGCGAATCCTGCCCGCTGTGAAGCTCTTTCCGCAGCGTTGACCTGTGAGACCGGCGGCCTAGCCTCGCGCGCGTAGGCTTGGGGACCTGACGTTGCGTATTGCCATCATCGACGACAGCGGGCTGCGCGCCACGATCCTCGAGGAGGGTCTGCGCGATGCCGGCTTCGAGGAGATCGAAGTCGTGCCCCCGCACGGCGCCTTCGTCGCGCGGCTCGAGCGGATGGCGCCCGACGTCGTGCTGATGAACCTCGGCAACGCCAATCGCGATTCGCTGGAGGAGATGCTCGCCGTGAGCCGCGCGCTGGCGCGCCCGATCGCGATGTTCGTCGACCAGTCCGACGACGGCATGATCGGCGCGGCAATCGATGCCGGCGTCTCGGCCTATGTCGTCGACGGGCTGCGCAAGGACCGGGTCAAGCCGGTGCTCGAGCTGGCGATTCGCCGGTTCAACGCCTTTTCGCGGCTGCAGACCGAGCTCGATGCCGCGCGCACCGAGCTGGCCGAGCGCAAGACGCTCGACCGCGCCAAGGCGATCCTGATGCAGAGCCGCAGCCTGAGCGAGCCCGAGGCCTATGCGCTGCTGCGCACCACCGCGATGAAACAGGGACGGCGGATCGTCGAAGTCGCCGAGGCCCTGATCACAGCCGCCGACCTGTTTGGAGACGGGCGATGACGCCGCTTTCGATCGCCTTCCTGCCCCTGACCGACAGCGCCCCGCTGATCGTGGCGCGCGAACGCGGCTTTGCCGAGGCCGAGGGGATCGCGCTCACCCTGGTGCGCGACACCAGCTGGGCGACGGTGCGCGACCGGCTGGTCTATGGCCAGGTGCAGTGCGCGCACATGCTGGCGCCGCTCGCCGTGGCGGTGACCCTGGGGTTGAGCCAGGCGCCCTGCGCGATCGCCGCGCCGTTCAAGCTCAACGACAATGGCAATGCGCTGACCCTTTCCGCCGAGCTGGCCGCCGCGCTCGATCCCGATCCGCGCAACCGGGTCGAGGATCCGATCGCCACCGCGCACGACTTCGCCGCCGCGATCGGGTTGCATCGCCGCAAGCCGGTGATCGGCATCGTCCATCGCTATTCGAGCCATGCGCTGATGCTGCGCTACTGGCTGGCCTATGCCGGGGTGAACCCCGACCGCGACGTGACGCTGCGCGTCCTCCCTCCGTCGCTGATGGTCCAGGCGTTGCGGCTCGGCGAGATCGACGGCTTCATCGCCGGCGAGCCGTGGAGCAGCGTCGCCGTGGCCGAGGGGATCGGCGAGATCGCCGCCGCTGGCGTCAACATCTGGCAGCGCGGCGTCGAGAAGGTGCTCGCCACCCGCGCCGACTGGGCCGAGGCCAATGGCGAGACGCTCGGCCGGCTGCTCCGCGCGCTCGACCGGGCCGCTGCCTGGTGCGACGATCCTGCCAACCGCCAGGAACTGGCGACGCTGCTCTCCCGCCCCGACCATGTCGGCCAACCCGCCGACCTGATTGTCCAGGCGCTCGCCGGGCGGATGCCGCTGATGCAGGGCGGCGATGTGGTCGAGCTGCCCAATTTCACCGTTTTCCACCGCGGTGCAGCGAACTTCCCGTGGCGCAGTCAGGCGCTGTGGATCTATTCGCAGTTCGTCCGCTGGAACCTGGTCGAGCCCAGCCCCGAGGCCGAACGCGCGGCGGCGGGCGTATTCCGCTCCGATCTGTATCGCAGTGCACTGGCCGGGCGCGGCGTGGCGATGCCTGGGGCGAGCATGAAGGTGGAAGGCGCGCTGGCGACTCCTCTCGCCGCCGCTTCGCATGAGGGCAGTCTGACCCTGGCGCCCGACCGGTTCTTTGATGGCCGCGCCTTCGATCCGCAGGACCTGGACGCCTATTTGCGCGGGCTGAAACAAAGCTGAAATTTTTGCACTTGCGAAGAAAGCCACTTCGCGTCAGCTTAAGCGAGTCGCCCGAATGGCCGGGTGACGCATATCGGATCTTCGCGGCGACGTAGGCGCGAGCATCCACCGGAATTCAGCAAAGCCGCTGTCCGATCCCCGCCGCACGGGAGATCGACAGCGGCTTTTTTCGTGCCTGCGGCACAGGAGGGCAGAGCGGATGAAGATCGCGGAACTGGCGCGCGAAGGCTTCGAGGCGATCGGCGGGGGCGCCGACATCGATTCCTTTCCGCAGCGCAAGGCGAAGTCGGCTTTCTGGAGCAGCGGCCATACGCCGACGCTGATTGCCGCCTTTCTCTATTTCGACCTGGCCTTCATGGTCTGGGTGCTGCTCGGCCCGCTGGCGCCGGAGATTGCCAAGGATATCGGGCTGAGCCCGGCCCAGAAGGGCCTGATGGTGGCGACGCCTACCCTGGCCGGCGCAGTGCTGCGCCTGCTCGTCGGCCTGCTCGCCGACCGGATCGGGCCGAAGCGCACCGGGGTGATCGGCCAGGTGATCGTAATCGTCGGCCTGCTCACCGCCTGGCGGCTGGGCGTGCACAGCTTCGCGGGCACATTGGCACTGGGCGGCGTGCTCGGTTTCGCCGGTGCCAGCTTCGCGGTGGCGCTGCCGCTCGCCAGCCGCTGGTACCCGCCCGAGCATCAGGGCAAGGCGATGGGCATCGCCGGCATGGGCAATTCGGGCACCGTGCTCGCCGCGCTGTTCGCGCCGATGCTGGCCAAGGCGTTCGGCTGGAACGCAGTGCTTGGGCTGGTGTGCATTCCGCTTGCAATCGTGCTGGTCGTCTATGTCGTGCTGGCCAAGGACGCGCCGAACCAGCCCGCGCCCAAGCCGCTCGCCGCCTATCTCGAGCCGCTGAAGACCGCCGACGCCTGGTGGTTCATGCTGTTCTACGGCGTCACATTCGGCGGCTTCTCGGGCCTGGCCTCGTCGCTGACCATCTATTTCACCGACCAGTTCGCGCTCAGCACGATCACCGCCGGCTATTGCACCGCGGCCTGCGTCTTCGCCGGATCGCTGGTCCGCCCGCTCGGCGGCGCGCTGGCCGACCGGGTCGGCGGCGTCGCGGCGCTGACCGCGGTCTATATCGTCGCGGCGGCGGCGCTGCTCGGCGTCAGCACCTCGCCCGCCAGCCTGGGCGTGGCGCTCACTTTGTTCGTCATCGCGATGCTCGCGCTCGGCACCGGCAATGGCGCGGTGTTCCAGCTGGTGCCGCAGCGCTTCGGCAAGGAGATCGGCATCCTGACCGGGCTGGTCGGCATGGCCGGCGGCGTGGGCGGCTTCTACCTCGCCTCTTCGCTCGGCTTCGCCCGCCAGGCAACCGGCGGCTTCGGCCCCGGCTTCCTGATCTTCGCGATGCTGGCGCTCGGCGCCCTCGCCGCGCTGACCTTCGTCAAGGGCCGGTGGCGGATGCGCTGGGCCGCGGCTGCGGGGGTGCGCATCTGATGCGGGCGCTGACGCTCCTCCCCCTCGTGTTCGCCGCGACCCCGGCGGCGGCGCAGGAGATGAAGCCGCTGATCGATGCCCGGCTTCGCTATGAGGGTGTCGATCAGGCGGGGATTGCGCTCGACGCCGATGCGCTGACGCTGCGCGTCCGCGCCGGGTTCGAGCTGAAGCAGGGCGATTTCGCGCTGCTCGCCGAGAGCGAAGGCACGCTGGCGCTGGTCGAGCGCTACAACAGCAGCGTCAACGGCCGCACCGCCTATCCGACGGTGGCCGATCCCGAGAATGTCGAGATCAACCGGATCCAGCTCCAGTATCGCGGGATCAAGGACACGGTCTTCACCGCCGGGCGCCAGCGCATCGCGCTCGATGACCAGCGCTTCGTCGGCAATGTCGCCTGGCGGCAGAACGAGCAGACCTTCGATGCGGTGCGCGTCGAGAGCAACGCGCTGGGGCCGGTGGCGATCGATGTCACCTATGCCTGGGCGGCGCGCACCATCTACGGTGTGGAGAGCCCGATTGCCGGGATCGGCGGCGACAATGTCTTCGCCGGCGCGACGGTGAAGCTGGGCCCGATAACGGCCAAGGGCTTCGCCTATCTAGTCGACCAGGACGCCACCGGGCGGCGGCAATTCTCCAGCCAGACCTATGGCGGCCGCGCGACGACCAATCTGCCGCTGGGCCCGGCCAAGCTCTCGCTCGCCGCCAGCTATGCCCGCCAGTCCGACTGGTGCGACAATCCCAATCGCTATGCCGCCGACTACTGGCTGGCCGAAGGGCAAGTGCAGCTGAAGGCCTTCGGGCTGAGCGGCGGCTATGAGGTGCTCGGCGCCGACAAGGGACTGGCGAACACCAGCTTCCAGACGCCGCTCGCGACGCTGCACAAGTTCCAGGGCTGGGCGGACAAGTTCCTCGTCACCCCCGCCGACGGCATCCGCGATCTCTATGCCGGCGGCAGCTACGCACTGACCCTGGGCAAGGCGCCGACGGTGACGCTGCAGGCGACCTATCACCGCTTCGACAGCGACCGGAACACGCGCCGCTACGGCGAGGAATGGGACCTGCAGCTCGGCTTCAAGCCGGCAAAGCACCTCGCCGCCCTGATCAAATATGCCGATTACCGCGCCGCCAGCTTCGCGACCGATACGCGCAAGCTGTGGCTCCAGCTCGATTTCAGCCTGTGAGTGACCAAGCATGACGCATCACATCGAACGCCCGCATCTGGTGGTGATCGGCAACGGCATGGCCGGCTGCCGCGCCGTCGAGGAACTGCTCGCTCGCGATCCCAGCCGCTACCGGGTGACGATCTTCGGCGCCGAACCGCATGTGAACTACAACCGGATCATGCTCTCGCCCGTCCTCGCCGGCGAGAAGACGTTCGACGAGATCGTGATCAACCCGCGCGACTGGTATGACGGCAACGGCATCGAGCTGGTCGCCGGCGACAGCGTCACCGCGATCGATCGCGCGGCGCAGACCGTCACCGCGGCCAGCGGGCGCAGCGTGAGCTACGACAAGCTGCTGATCGCCACCGGCTCCGATCCCTTCATCATCCCGGTGCCGGGCAAGGACCTGCCCGGCGTGATCAGCTTCCGCGACATGAAGGACGTCGATGCGATGCTCGCGGCCGCAGAACGCGGTGGCGACGCGGTCGTGATCGGCGGCGGCCTGCTCGGGCTCGAGGCGGCGCACGGGCTGACGTTGCGCGGGATGAAGGTCACCGTGCTCCACCTGATGACGACGCTGATGGAACGCCAGCTCGATGAGGCGGCAGGCTGGCTGCTCAAGTCCGAGCTGGAATCGCGCGGCCAGACGATCCTCACCGGCGCCGACACCGCCGAGATCCTCGGTACCGATCATGTCGAGGGCGTGAAACTCAAGGACGGGCGGGTCATCCCGGCCAGCCTGGTGGTGATGGCAGTCGGCATCCGCCCCTCGACCGCGCTCGCCCGCGAGGCAGGGCTGGCGGTCGGCCGTGGTATCCAGGTCGACGATCACATGGTCACCAGCGATCCGGACGTGCTCGCGGTCGGCGAGTGCGTCGAGCATGACGGCAATGTCTATGGCCTGGTCGCGCCGCTCTGGGACATGTGCCGGGCGCTCGCCGACGGGCTGGTCGAGGCGCCCAGCGGCTATCGCGGCTCGGTCACTTCTACCAAGCTCAAGGTCTCGGGCATCGACCTGTTCTCCGCCGGCGACTTTTCCGGCGGCGACGGCGCCGAGGACATCGTGCTGCGCGACGCCAGCCGCGGCATCTACAAGCGCGTGGTGGTCAAGGACGACCGCATCGTCGGCGCCGTCCTCTACGGCGATACCGCCGATGGTAGCTGGTATTTCGACCTGCTCAAGAAACAGGAGGACATCTCCGACCTCCGCGACCTGCTGATCTTCGGCCAGGCCTTCGCCTCGGGAGGGGGGCAGGCGGACCCTAAGGCAGCCGTTGCGGCGCTCTCGGACGATGCCGAGATCTGCGGCTGCAACGGCGTGTCCAAGAGCCAGGTCGTCGCCTGCATCGAGAAGGGTGCGTGCAGCCTCGATGCGGTACGCGCGGGGTGCAAGGCCTCGGCGAGCTGCGGCTCGTGCACCGGGCTGGTCGAGACGCTGCTCGCGGTCACGCTCGGCGACGCGGTCCAGTCGGGGCCCAAGACGATGTGCAAGTGCACCAGCTTCGGCCATGACGATGTCCGCCGCGAGATCGTCGCGCAGGGCATGCGCTCGATCCCCGAAGTGATGCAGAAGCTGCACTGGGGCACGCCCGATGGCTGCTCCTCATGCCGCCCGGCGCTCAACTATTACCTGCTCTGCGCGCTCCCCGGCGAGTATCAGGACGACCAGCAGAGCCGCTTCGTCAACGAGCGGATGCACGCCAACATCCAGAAGGACGGCACCTATTCGGTCGTCCCGCGCATGTGGGGCGGGATCACCACCCCGCAGGAGCTGCGCGCGATCGCCGATGTCGTCGAGAAATACGACGCGCCGATGGTCAAGGTCACCGGCGGCCAGCGGCTCGACATCTTCGGGATCAGGAAGGAGGATTTGCCCGCCGTCTGGGCCGATCTCAACGCCGCCGGAATGGTCTCCGGCCACGCCTATGGCAAGGCGCTGCGCACGGTGAAGACCTGTGTCGGCTCCGAATGGTGCCGCTTCGGCACCCAGGATTCGACCGGCCTCGGCGTCAAGCTCGAGCGCGGCTTCTGGGGCAGCTGGATGCCGCACAAGTTCAAGATGGCGGTCTCGGGCTGTCCCCGGAACTGCGCCGAGGCGACGATCAAGGACTTCGGCGTGGTCTGTGTGGACTCGGGATACGAGCTCCATGTCGGCGGCAATGGCGGCATCCATGTCCGCGCGACCGACCTGCTGGTGAAGGTCGCGACCGAGGAAGAGTCGCTCCATTACGCCGCCGCCTTCGTCCAGCTCTACCGCGAGGAAGCCCGCTATCTCGAGCGCACCGCGCCGTGGATCGAGCGCGTCGGGCTGCAATATGTAAAGGACCGGATCGTCGAGGATGCGGAGGCGCGCGACGCGCTCGCCGCCCGCTTCTGGCACTCCCAGACCTTCAGCCAGGACGACCCCTGGGCCGAGCGCGCCGCCGGCCAGGAACGCGAGCAGCATGCGCACATGGCTGCCTTCAAACCCATGCTCCAGGAGGAAATCGCATGATCGGCGAGTGGCTCGACATCGGCTGGCTGCAGGAGATCCCGGTGCGCGGCAGCCGTACCGTCCCCGTCGAGGGCGGCGAGGAGATCGCGGTGTTCCGCACCGGCGACGACAAGGTCTTCGCGCTGGTCAATCGCTGCCCGCACAAGGGCGGCCCGCTCAGCGCGGGGCTAGTCCATGGCCACAGCGTCGCCTGCCCGCTGCACAACTGGAACATCGCGCTGGCAACCGGCCAGGCCCAGGGCGAGGACAAGGGCTGCACCCCGGTGATCCCGGTCAAGATCAGCGCCGGCCGCGTGCTGATCTGCCGCGCGAGCACGCTGAAGGCGGCGGCGTGAGGACGCGGTCCCCTTCTCCCTCTCTCCGCTTGCGGGGAGAGGGTCGGGGAGAGGGGCATATCGCGCGACTCCCCCTCTCCCCGGCCCTCTCCCCTGAAGGGGAGAGGGAGAGGTGATCCGCACCACCTGCGCCTATTGCGGCGTCGGCTGCGGGATCGTCGCGACGCGTACCGGCGCGCGCGCGGTAGAGATCAAGGGCGACCCCGAGCATCCCGCCAATCGCGGGCGGCTCTGCTCCAAGGGCACGCATCTCGGCGAGACGGTGGGGCTCGAGGGGCGCCTTCTCCACCCCATGATCGGCAAGCGCCGCGCCAGCTGGGACAAGGCGCTCGACCTCGTGGCGAAGCGCTTCAGGCAGGCGATCGCCGAGCATGGGCCGGACAGCGTCGCCTTCTACGTCTCCGGCCAGCTGCTGACCGAGGATTATTACGTCGCCAACAAGCTGATGAAAGGGTTCATCGGCTCGGGCAATATCGACACCAATTCGCGGCTCTGCATGTCGAGCGCGGTGGCCGGCCATGTCCGCGCGTTCGGCGAGGACGTGGTGCCGGCCAGCTATGACGATCTCGACGCGGCCGATCTGATCATTCTGGTCGGATCGAACACCGCCTGGTGCCACCCGATCGTCTATCAGCGCATCCGCGCGCGCTGCGATGCCGGGGCCAAGCTGGTGGTGATCGATCCGCGCCGCACCGAGACCTGCGAGGGCGCCGACCTCCACCTCGCCATCCGCCCGGGCAGCGACGTGGCGCTGATGAACGGGCTGCTCGCGCATTGCCGCGAGGCCGGGCTGGTCGACGAGGCCTATCTCGCCGCGAGCGTGAACGTGCCCGAGGGATTCTGGGACAGCGTTGGAGAGGGAAGCGACCTGTGGTCGGTGGCGCGGACATGCGAAGTGCCGGCCGCCGACCTCAGGCGCTTCTACGAGCTGTTCGCCGCGCATCCACGCACGATCACCCTGTTCAGCCAGGGCATCAACCAGTCGCTGCGCGGCACCGACCAGGTCAACGCGATCGTCAACGTCCACCTCGCCACCGGCCGGATCGGCAAGCCCGGTGCAGCGCCCTTCTCGATCACCGGCCAGCCCAATGCGATGGGCGGGCGTGAAGTCGGCGGGCTCGCCTCCAGCCTCGCCTCGCACATGGACTTCGCGCCGGAGAACCGCGCCCGCGTCCAGCGTTTCTGGGCCTCGCCCGCGATCGCCCCCAAGCCTGGCCTCAAGGCAGTCGACCTGTTCCGGGCAATGGGCGAGGGCCGGATCAAGGCACTGTGGATCATGGCGACCAACCCGGCGGTCTCGATGCCCGATGCCGGCGCAGTACGCGAGGCGCTGGCGCGCTGCCCGTTCGTGGCGATCTCGGATGTGATCGCCGAGACCGATTGCACCCCCTTCGCCCATGTCCGACTGCCGGCGACCGGCTGGGGCGAGAAGGACGGCACGGTCACCAATTCGGAGCGCCGGGTCAGCCGCCAGCGTGCGTTGTTCGAAGCGCCCGGCGAGGCGAAACCCGACTGGTGGATCATCAAGGAAGTCGGCCGCCGCATGGGCTGGCCCGGCGACTTCGCCTATGCCCGTCCCGCCGACATCTTCCGCGAGCATGCCCGGCTGTCGGCCTATCAGAATGACGGTGCCCGGCTTTTCGATCTCGGCGACAGGGTCGCGATCGGCAATGCCGATTACGAGACGATGGCGCCGTTCCGCTGGGGCGGCGACGCCTTTGCCGATGGCCGCTTCCCGACGCCCGATGGCCGCGCCCGGCTGGTGCCGGTCAGCCAGATGCCGCTGTCCGCGCCGCTCCCCAACTGGCCACTGACGCTCAACACCGGGCGCTACCGCGACCAGTGGCACACCATGACGCGCACCGGGCTCAGTCCCAAGCTATCGCGCCACCGCGAGGAGCCCCTGGTCGAGGTCCATCCCGAGGACGCCGCAGCCTATGGCCTTGAGGATGGCGGCCTCGCCCGCGTCTCGACGCCGCAGGGCGAAAGCCTGTTCCGCGTCCAGTTCAGTACCGGCCAGCGCCGCAGCGAGATATTCACGCCTATCCACTGGACCGACCGGCAATCGACCGGCGGCCGCACCGGGCTGCTCCCCCGCCCGCTGGTCGATCCGCATTCGGGCCAGCCGGGGTTCAAGTCGACCCCGGCGAAGATCGAGGCGGTGGCGCCTGCCTGGCGCGGCTTCCTGATCACCACCGAGGCGATGGAGCGGCCCGATTGCCTGTGGGCGACCCGCGTCACCGTGCCGGGCGGCACGCTGTTCGAACTGGCGGGTGACGGCGATGCGCAGGCGATCGAAGCCAGGCTGCCGCGCGGCGAGCGGATCGATAGCTTCGACCGCGCGCGCGGATCGCACCGTGTGGCGGTGATGCGCGACGGCCGGCTGGTCGCGGCTTTGTTCCGCACCGAGCGCGGCATGCTGCCCAAGCGCGAATGGCTGGTCGAGCAGCTCGGCCAGGCCGCCACCGCCGCGCTGCTCGCCGGCGCCCCACCGGGCGCGCGCGAGGATCGCGGGCCGATCATCTGCCTGTGCTTCGATGTCGGCCTGAAGACCATCGTCGCCGCGATCGGCAGCCAGCAGCTCACCACCGTCGAGGCCGTGGGCGCGGCGCTTTCGGCGGGCACCAATTGCGGCTCGTGCCGCCCCTCGATCCGCCGGATCCTCGAAGAGAACAGGAGTGCCGCCAATGGATGAGATGCTTCCGGGCGAAGTCTGGCTGGTCGGCGCCGGGCCGGGCGATCCCGATCTGCTCACCCGCAAGGCCGAACGCCTGCTGCGCGCGGCGAGCGTGGTCTTCTACGACGCGCTTGTCGGGCCGGGCGTGCTGGCGTTGATTCCTGAAGGTGTCCGTTTGGTCCCGGTCGGCAAGCGCTCGGGCCGGCATTCGAAGGACCAAGGCACGATCGACGCGCTGCTGGTCGAAGCCGCGCTCGACGGCGAGCGCGTGGTACGGCTGAAGGGCGGCGACCCGTCGATGTTCGGCCGCTCGACCGAGGAGATCACTGCGCTGGCCGCGGTGGGGATCAGGGCGCGCATCTGCCCTGGCATCACCGCGGCGAGCGCGGCAGCGGCCTCGGCCGGCATCTCGCTCTCGCTGCGGGGGTTCGCCCGCCGTGTCCAGTTCGTCACCGCCCATGTCCGGGCCGGCGAGTCGCTGGCGCTCGATTGGGCGGCGCTCGCCGATCCGCACAGCACCACCGCTTTCTATATGGGCCGGGGCGCGGCGGGCGAGATCAGCCGGCAGCTGATCGCCGCCGGACTGAACGGCGCTACCCCGGTGCTGGTCGCCTGCGACATCAGCCTGCCCGGCGAGCGGCTGCTTCATACAAGGCTCGACCTGCTGCCGATCGCGACCAGCGCGATCGCGCAGGACAAGCCAACGCTCCTGCTGGTCGGCGAAGCAGTGGCGCGAGGCGGCGCGACGATCGCGGCGGAACTGGCGGAGCGCTGCGCATGAAGCATGTCCGGGTTGCGGCGGAGGAGCGCGTGCCCTGCGGCGCTTCGCTGCGGTTCGATGCCGCCCAGGCGATCCTCGCCTCGATCGCCCGGCCGCTGGGTACCGAGAGCGTGCCGCTCGGCAAGGCGGGGCGGCGCGTGCTGGCGGAGCCGGTCTGCGCCGCGATGGATATTCCGGTCCGCGATCTGGCGGCAATGGACGGCTTCGCGGTGCGCGAGGCCGATCTCGCTGCCGAGTTGCGCCGGTTCGCGGTGTGCGGCGCCGCCTATCCCGGCGCACCGTTCGATGGGACGATCGGACCGGGCGAAGCGGTGCGGATCATGACCGGCGCGCCGATGCCAGCCGGCGCCGACCGGGTGCTGATGCGCGAGCTGGTCACCGCCGCCGATGGGGTTTTCACGCTCGACGCTCCCGTTCCCGCCAAGCCGCACGTCCGGTTGCGCGGATCGGATACCGCTGCCGGAACGGTCGTGCTGCCCGCGGGCAGGCTGCTCGATCCCCGCGCGCTCGTCGTCGCCGCAGCCGCCGACGCCGCAGTGCTGACCGTGTGGCGCGCGCCGCGCGTCCGCGTGATCGCAACCGGCGACGAACTGGTGCGAGCGGGCGAAGCGCGTGCAAGTGGCGGCGTCCCCGACAGCCTTTCCGAATCCGTCCTGCTGATGGCCCGCCAATGGGCCGCAAAGCCCCTTGGTGCCGCGCAGGTGCGCGATGATCCGACGCTGCTCGCCGCCGCGGCCGAGGCCGCGCTGGCGGAGTGCGATGTGCTGGTCCTGTGCGGCGGCGCCTCGCGCGGGGATCGCGACTTCGCCAAGGCCGCGCTCGTCCCGCTCGGGCTGGAGCTGGTTTTCGCCGATGTCGCGATCAAGCCGGGCAAGCCCGTCTGGCTCGGCCGGATCGGTACGAAGCTGGTGCTCGGCCTGCCCGGCAACCCGACTGCGGCGATGACGGTCGCCCGGCTGTTCCTCGCGCCGCTGCTGACCGCGCTGGGCGGCCGCGGCATCGCACCCGCACTGCGCTGGGAGCGCGTGCCGCTTGTCGAAGGCGTCAGCGCGGGCGACCGCGAGGCGTTCCTCTGCGCCGAACGGCTGGACGAAGGGGTGCGCGTCCTCGCCCGCCAGTCGGCATCGGCACAGTGCATGCTCGCCCAGGCCGACACGCTCGTCCGCCTTCCCGCCGGCGACGGCACTTTGCCCGCCGGCACGCGCGTCGAGACCCTGCGCTTCTGATGCGGATCCTAGGCGCAGTCCTTGCCGGCGGTCGATCGAGCCGCTTCGGCAGCGACAAGGCGCTGGCGATGCTGGAGGGCAGGCCGCTGATCGCGCATGCGATCCAGGCGCTCGCCGCGCATGCCGATACGGTCGTGAGCTGCGGACGCACATGGCCGGGCCTCGTTTCGATTCGCGACAATCCCGCCGGCGGCCACGGCCCCCTGGCCGGCCTCAACGCCGCGCTGCGTCATGCGGCCGAAAACGGCTACGACACGGTGCTGTGCGCCCCGATAGACGTACACCCCCTGCCCAACGCGTTGCGGCTTTTGATGGCTGAATCTCCCGCAGTGCTGCAGACGCAGTGGGCCGTCGGGCATTGGCCAGCCACACTGAGCCCGGCGCTCGACTGCCATCTGGCAAGCGGCGCGCTGTCGATCCGCAGCTGGCTGCAGGCGAGCGGCGCACAGCTAATCGACGACGCGCATCTGGGCCTGCGGAACATCAATTTCGCGGAAGATCTTCCCGGCCCGCTCATCCCGCCAGCGGAACCTCTCTGATTCGCAGCCATGTCGCACGGCTCTTCGGCCCAAAAACGACAAAGCCAGCTAACCCCTTGGGGCTGCTGGCTTGGTAGTGGTGGACAGGGCTGGATTCGAACCAGCGTACGCTTGCACGGGCAGATTTACAGTCTGCTGCCTTTAACCACTCGGCCACCTGTCCATGGCGCCGTTCGGCGAGAGGGCGCGCATTGCCGAAGCGAAAGCTCCCTGTCAACGCCTTGCGCGCAGACTTTGTGCGGCATAGCGTCCGCCGCTTCCTGATAATGACACTCCCCGGGGGCCCAATGCGCCGACTTTCCTTCGCCATCGCCACGCTGCTCGCAGCCACCGCCATGGCGCCGCTCGCCATCGCCAAGGGCCCGGACGGCCCCGCCGCGCCGAGCGCACCCGTCGACAAGATCGTCGATGAAGGCACGAATCGCAGCGAAGTGATGCGCGTCGCCCAGTATCTGACCGACGTGATCGGCGCGCGACTCACCAATTCGCCGGGCATGCGCCAGGCCGAGGACTGGACCCAGGCCAAGTTCCGCGAATGGGGCCTGACCAACGTCCACAAGGAAGGCTTCGAGTTCGGTCGCGGCTGGTCGGCGAAGAACGCCAGTGTGAAGATGGTGGCGCCGCGTCCGCTCACCCTGATCGCGGCGCCGCTCGCCTGGACCCCGGGCACCAACGGTGCGATCACCGGCCAGGTCGTGCTCGCCCCGATGGCCGACGAAGCCGCGCTCGACCAGTACAAGGGCAAGCTCAAGGGCAAGATCGTCCTGCTCACCGAGCCGACCGACATCACCGATGCGACCGACCCCGATTTCCGCCGCTATGGCGACGCCGATCTCGACAAGGCCGACACCTTCCAGCTGCAGAACGGCGGCGCCAGCGCGAATCGCCGCCCGAGCAGCGCCAGCCGCATGGCCTTCACCGCCAAGCGCGACGCCTTCCTGAAGGCCGAGGGCGCGATCGCCTATGCCACCATGTCGTCGCGCAACGGCAAGCTGGTGCACGGCCAGAACAGCCAGTTCCAGGTCGGCGCGACGCCGCCCCTGCCCGCCTTCGAGATCGCCGCCGAGGATTATCGCCGCCTCGCCCGCCTCGCCAAGATGGGCGCGGCGCCGAGCCTCGAGCTCAACAGCGACGTCAGCTACGACGACAGCGACACCAAGGCCTACAACATCCTGGCCGATATCCCCGGCACCGACGCCAAGGCGGGCTATGTGATGGCAGGCGCCCATATGGACAGCTGGGCGATGGGCGACGGCGCGGCGGACAATGCCGCCGGCGTCTCGATGGTCATGGAGGCCGCGCGCATCATCAAGGCATCGGGCATCAAGACGAAGCGCGCGATCCGCTTCGCGCTGTGGTCGGGCGAAGAGCAGGGCCTGCTCGGCTCGATGGCCTATGTCGAGAACCATGTCGCCAGCCGTCCGGTCGATCCGGCGCTGACCGGCACCAACCGCTACATGAACTGGAGCAAGGCCTTCCCGATCAAGCCGGGCGCCGACCATTCCAAGCTCGCCGCCTATTTCAACCTCGACAACGGCTCGGGCAAGATCCGCGGCATCTATACCCAGGGCAACACCGCGGTGGTGCCGATCTTCCGCGAGTGGCTGGCGCCGTTCAACTCGATGGGGGCGACCAAGGTGGCGACCGGGCGCACCGGCAGCACCGACCACGTGTTCTTCGACGCGGTGGGCATCCCGGCCTTCCAGTTCATTCAGGACCCGCTCGACTATGGCTCGAACGTCCACCACACCGATGTCGACACGTTCGACCATCTGAAGCCGGACGACATGCGCCAGGGCGCGATCATCCTCGCCGCCTTCCTGGTCAACGCCGCCAACGCGCCCGAGCCGCTGCCGCGCCTGCCGCTGGCAACCGAGCCCAAGGCTTCGGACGGGTTCTACGCAGCACCGGGAGCGCATTGATGGCCAAGCGTGGACACCGGCCGAGCCAGGCATCGTCGAACCGCCCGCGTTTCTACGGGCGGCACGCGGTGCTGGCGGCGCTCGACAATCCCGAGCGCGTGGTGCGCAAGATCTGGGGCACGCACGACGCGCTCGCCAATCTCGACATCCCGTCGACCATCCCGGTCACCTTCGCCAATGCCGCCGATCTCGGCCGGCTGGTGCCCAGCGACGCACCCGCCCAGGGGCTCGTCGCCGAAGTCGATCCGCTCGAGGAAATCTGGCTGGGCGACCTGCTCGCGCAGGGGGCGGACGACAACCGCCCGCTCGTCATACTCGACCAGGTGACCGATCCGCACAATGTCGGCGCGATCCTGCGCTCGGCCGCGGCGTTCAATGCGCTTGGGATTGTCACTCAGGACCGGCACGCACCGAGCGAGACCGGCACCCTCGCCCGTGCCGCGGCGGGGACGCTCGAGCAGGTGCCGTGGTGCCGCGTGGTCAACCTTGCCCGCGCGCTCGAGGAAATCGCCGAGGCCGGCTTCTGGCGCATCGGCCTGACCGGCCATGCCAAGGGCACGCTGGCCGAGGTGATGGGCGAGCAGCGCAAGATCGCGTTGGTGCTCGGCGCCGAGGGTGAAGGCATGCGCCAGAACACCGAGGCGCATTGCGACGAGCTTGCGAAGCTGCCCATCTCGGATAAGGTCGAAAGCCTGAACGTTTCCAACGCCGCGGCGATCGCCCTTTATGCGGTGACGGTCCGCGGCTGAACGCCAAGGGGGGATCCAATGCTGCATCGTCTGAAGGCCATCGCATTCGCGCTGGCGGCGCCGCTGGTGCTCGCCAGCTGCCTGTTCGTGCCCGGCAAGTTCGAGTCGGCGCTGACCATCCATGCCGACCGCACCTTCAGCTTCTCCTACAAGGGCGAAGTGATGGCGATCGACCTGCAGGGGTTCGCGGGCAAGGCGATGCAGGAAGGCATGGCGGACGCGGCCAAGGAGAAGTCCGGCAAGAAGGGCAAGACGCCCGAGAAGGCGCCGGACTTCACCCTGACGCCCGAGGAAAAGGCCAAGCAGGACGAGAATTTCCGCAAGCTCGCGATCGAGATCGCCAAGGAAGCCGGCTATCGCAGCGTCGAATATCGCGGCAACGGGCTGTTCTGGGTCGACTACCAGATCTCCGGCACGCTCGATCACGGCTTCGTCTATCCGTACAATCTCGACAACCAGATGATCATGCCGTGGATCGCGGTGGAGCTGCGCGGCAAGGACCTGATCCGCGTCAAGGCGCCGGGCTATGTCCGGGACGGCGGCAAGGGCAATGGCATGGGCGACATGAGCGCGCTGGGAGCCGCAGGCCTGGGCGACATGGGCGAGGCCTTCTCGCGACTGGAAGGCACCTTCGTGCTGACCACCGATGCCGAGCTGGTGAGCCAGAACAACGAGGAAGGCGCGGTGACCGTCGGCAAGGACAAGGTCATCACCTGGAAGACCGACACCACCACCGACGACGCGCCGATGGCATCGATCCGGGTGCGGGCGATTCAGTGATTTTCTCCCTCTCCCCTCCGGGGAGAGGGAGGGAGCCGCCGAAGGCGGCGGAAGGGAAAGGGGCAGAACGACAGGCGAGCGCTTCGCCTCCCGTTATGCCCCTCTCCCGGCTTCGGCTATGCCTCGCCACCCTCTCCCCGGAGGGGAGAGGGAGAATTAGTCCTCTTCGGCGATCCGCACGCGCAGCCCGTCGAGATCGGGGCCGAACGGGATCTGGCACGACAGGCGCGAATATTCGTCGCGGTCTCCGGCGCTGTCGAGCAGGTCGTCCTCGTCCATGCTCATCTTCGGCAGTTTGGCCGCAAATTCCGGATCGACATGGACGTGGCAGGTCGCGCACGAGCAGCAGCCACCGCACAGCGCGAGCAGCTCGTCGAAGCCGCTCTCGCGGATCACTTCCATCACGCTAAGGCCCGCTTCGCCCATGACCTCGCGCTCTTCACCACTCCTGGTCACGACGATAAGCTTGGGCATGACGTTCTCCTTCAATGGCTCCGTCCATGCCGCCGAACGCGGCGCTTCGCAAGGCGGTGCCCCATGGGCCTGAGCGCGGAGCAACTCCGGGCGTCGCTCGATGCGCTCGCCGCACGCGAACCGCTGATCGCCGCGGCGATCGGCCGGGTCGGCTATCCCCCGCCCCGCATCCGCGACCGCGGTTACGAGACGTTGCTGCGCACCATCGTCGGGCAGCAGGTGAGCGTCGCCGCGGCCCAGGCGATCTGGAACAGGATGGCGGCGCAGCTGGGCGACCTGACCGACCCGGGCAACATCGCCCGCACCACCCTCGAAGAGCTGCGTGCCGCCGGCCTGTCGCGCCAGAAAGCGGCCTATGCCCATAGCCTGGCCGAGGAAGTGACGAGCGGGCGGCTGAATCTGGGCGCCCTGCCCGAGGAGGACGAGGAAGCGATTGCCCAGCTGGTGCGGATCAAGGGGATCGGCCGCTGGTCCGCCGAAGTCTATCTGCTCTTCGCCGAGGGGCGCCCCGACATCTGGCCCGCGGGCGACCTGGCCGTGCAGATCGAGGTCGGCCGGATCATGGGCCATGCCGAACGGCCGAGCGAAAAGCTGACCCGCGAGATCGCCGAATCCTGGCGCCCGCACCGCGGCGCGGCGGCGGTGTTCGCCTGGCATCATTACAATTCGGAGATGGAAGTGATTTGAGGGTTGCTCCCTCTACCTCATTTCATCGTCATCCCCGCGAAGGCGGGGATCCAGAGCCAAAAGCGGCACAAGTAGAGAAACCCTGGATCCCCGCCTTCGCGGGGATGACGAAATACTAGACGCGCGGGTCAAGCCCCACCGCGATCGCGCCGAGCGGGCCCGCCATGGTCCCCAGCCCCGGAGCGCCGACCCGCGCGTCGATGGTCTCGGCCCATTCGGCAAGCGCACCATAACCGCCCAGGCTCTCGACCAGCCGGGCGCGGATGCGGGGGAAGAGCGTGTCGCGCGCCGCCATCACGCCACCGCCGATGGCGATGCGCTCGGGCGCAGCGGTGACGACGAGATTGTGGAGCATGCCGACCAGGTCATGGACGAACAGGTCCCATTCGGGGCCGTCGTCCGGCAGCTGGTTGCCGGGCATGCCGAAACGCTCTGCTAGCGCCGGGCCGGAGATCAGCCCCTCGAGGCAATCGCCATGGAAGCGGCACCAGCCGGCATAGGTGTCGCCCGGCGCGCGCGGCAGGCGCATGTGCCCGGCCTCGCCATGCGCCCAGCCCATCACCGGCCTACCACCCGTGACCAGCCCGACGCCCACGCCGGTGCCGATGGTGATATAGGCATGCGCGGCCATACCCTGTGCGGCGCCCCAGCGGCCCTCGGCCAGCGCGGCGCCGTTGACGTCGGTCTGGAAGCCGATCGGCTTACCGTAGCGCGCCGCCAGCCGGCGGACGAGATCGGTGCCGGTCCAACCCGGCTTGGTGGTGGCGGTGATCGAGCCATAATCGGCACGCGCCGGATCGAGCCCGACGGGGCCGAAGCTGGCCACCCCGATCGCATCGAAACTCCAATGGTCGAGCGCCGCCTCGATACCCGCGAGCGTGGTGGCGGGATCGGTGGTCGGCACAGTCACGCGGTCGCGCACGTCGCCCGGGCCGGAGGCGAGAATAGCCACGCATTTGGTGCCGCCCAGCTCCAGGCCGGCGATCAGCTTTTCCTGAGTCATCTCGGTGTCGCTAGCGTGGTTTTTGCCGGCAAAAAAGGGGCTCCCGACAAGCCGACCGGGGGGACTTTTTCTCCCAGCGGGCATTGCGGCGGCCCGGGCCCCACCACATCTGCCGGCTTCCCCTCCCCTCGCTTCCCCAAGAGGTATGTCCATGCGTTACAACCAGCTCGGCCGCACCGGCCTGATCGTCTCCGAACTCTGCCTTGGCACCATGACCTTTGGCGGCGAAGGCGAGCTTTGGGGGAAGATCGGCCAGCTCCAGCAGGAAGAGGCCGACGCGCTGGTGAAGGCCGCGCTCGAAGCCGGGATCAACTTCTTCGACACGGCGAACATGTATTCGGAGGGCCGATCGGAGCAGATCCTCGGCCAGTCGCTCAAGAATCTGGGCGTGGCGCGCGACGAAGTGGTGGTCGCGACCAAGGTGCTCGGCCGGATGCACGCCGGCCCGAACGGCGCCGGCGCCTCGCGCGGGCATATCCTGGCACAGGTGGAGAAGAGCCTCGAGCGGCTCGGCACCGACTTTATCGACCTCTACCAGATCCACGGCTTCGACAGCGCGACGCCGTTCGAGGAGACGCTCTACGCACTCGATAGCCTCGTCCGGAAGGGCGTGGTGCGCTATATCGGCCTGTCGAACTGGGCGGCCTGGCAGGTGATGAAGGCGGTCGGCATCGCCGCCGCGAAGGACTATGCCCCGATCGCCTCGCTCCAGGCCTATTACACCCTTGCCGGGCGCGACCTGGAGCGCGACGTGGTCCCAATGCTCGAGAGCGAAGGCGTGGGCCTGATGGTGTGGAGCCCGCTCGCCGGTGGCTTCCTGTCGGGCAAGTATACCCGTGAGGGCGAAGGCGAGGGCCGGCGCGCCGCGTTCGACTTCCCGCCGGTGAACAAGGACCGCGGCTATGCGGTGATCGACGTGCTGCGCGAACTGGCCGAGGCCAAGGGTCGTTCGGTCGCGCAGCTGGCGCTGAGCTGGCTGCTCCATCAGAGGAGCGTCTCCACCGTGATCCTGGGCGCCAAGCGGCCCGACCAGCTGGCGGACAATCTCGGCGCGGTGGACGTGACCTTCACACCCGAGGAGCTGACCCGGCTCGACGAAGTGAGCAAGCTGCCCGCGGAATATCCCGGCTGGATGATCGAGCGCCAGAACGGCTATCGCGGCGGGCCCAGCGAACGGCGGTGAGCCTGTTCTCCCTCTCCCGCTTGCGGGAGAGGGTCGGGGTGAGGGTGTGGGCTGGCCGCGAGCAAAGCGCTTGCCGCTCTTTGACACCCTCACCCTTCCTCCGCTTCGCGGCTCCCTCCCTCTCCCGCAAGCGGGAGAGGGGATTCAATCGAACACCACGGTCAGCGCTTCCGCGAAAGGCCCGTTCTTGACCAGATGCCCCGCCTTGCCCGGTGCGCGGCGGAGATTCCCGCGCTTCAGCAAGGGCTTGAGCATCAGGTGCAGCGTCGCGCGGTTGATGTGGCGGCCGAAACACTGGTGCAAATCATATCCGAAATGGATGTAATTGCTCGCCGGGCGGTTCGGATCGAAGCGGGCGGGATCGGTCACCCGGCGCGGGTCCATCATCGCCGAGGCGAAGGCGGCGAGCACCGTGTCGCCGGCCTTGACCTCCGCCTGGTGCGACGTGCCGCGAGCGATCACGCCGCCGACCAGTACGTTGCGCGGCAATCCGGGCGCGAGCGGATCGAAGCGCATCGCTTCCTGGACATAGCCCCAGAGCAAGTCGTCATCCCCTGCCCGCGCCGCCGCCTGGGCGCCTGCCAGCGCATCGGGCCGGCGGAGCAGCTGCTCCATCGCCTGGGGCACGACCATCGGCGGCTGGGGCGGCCCGCCGACGATGAAGCCCATCAAATTGGTGCGGATCTCGACGTCGGAGAAACCGGGCACGCCCTTCTTCTGCAAGGCGAGACAGCGGGTCAGCACGTCGTCGCGGCCGGGCGTAACCTTCCGCGCGGCGATCTCGCGGTCGATATGCGCGCGCAGCGCCGGGGCGATCTGGTCGACATCGGCGCGGAGTGCCGGATCGCCCTTGGGATCGGCGAACTGGAACTCGAACAGCCGCGTGCCCCATACGCGCAGGTCGCCGCCCTTGGGCTCGGGCACGCCGAAATAATCGGCGAGGACCGAGAAGGTCACGCGGCGGACCAGCGTGTCGACCACTTCGACCCGGCCGGGCGCCGCGGCGACGATCGCCTCGGCCATCGCCTCGACCCTCTGGCCCAGCTCGGGCAGGTCCTTCGGCAGCACGACCATGCGCATCGCATCGGTGTCGCGGTGGTAGAGCGGCGTGTCGGCCATGCCGAGGAAGAAGGGTTCGCCACCCATGATCACGTCGAGCTTGGGCTTGTAGGGTGTGCCGAACACCGGGTCGGTGGCGAACACTTCCTTCACATCGTCATAGCGCGAGGTCAGCGTCATGCCGCCGAACTTCACCACCGGCTTCCAGCGCCGGAAAAAGGCGAAGGCATAGGGCATGGCGGCGAACACCCGCCCCTCGATCCAGCGCGCGATCCCCTTCTTGCCGGGGCGCAGCACGTCGCGGGAAGTGAGCGCGTTCACAGCGAGCCCAGATAGTCGAGCGCGGGCATGCTCGGCAGGAAGAAATACTCGCCGCCCGCCATCTGCACGAAGGTCTCGACGTCGATGATCCGGCGCAGCGGATTCTCGGGGATCGTCATCGTGCCCTTGGGGCCGATCAGCGGATCGGTCTCGTCATAGAGGAAGGCGAAGTTCGGGTTGAGAATCCAGGTCTGCTGGACGAACTCGAACTGGCGGGTGATGTCGGTGTTAAGACAGATGAAGAGCAGCCCGCGATCGACGTCGTCGGGCGTCGGCGGCACGCTGATCGTCTTGCCGTACTTCCGCCCGCGGCGAAGGATGCGGTGGTTGTTCGCCGCATCGAGCAGGGTCTGCTTGTCCGCCGGCGTCGGCGCCAGGCCATCCCGGGGATTCGCGCGGCGGACGTGACTGCCCATCGGGCAGCCATGGCCGTGGCGATCGCGGTCCCAGAAGCCAAAATCATTGTTCTCGACCGGGATCGTGCCGCCTAGCGGGCAAAGCAGATTGCCATGCGTGTCGCGCCCGACCACGCGCTCGGCGAGCCAGGTGGTGGTGACGTGCGCCGACCCTTCCGGATCGCGCTCGCGAATATAGGCCGCGCCGGCCCGCATCGACTGCCAGAAGGCATAGACGTCCTGCTTGAGCTCGCGGACGACCATGTAGCTGCCGTTGATGCCGAGATCCTTGAAGCCGACGCCCTTGGGATGCTCGGGCAGGCCGCTGGTATCGCCGATGCCGTCGGCGACCACCGGCCCCTGGGCGATCTCGTTATGACCATTCATATGGCCCATCAGGATCTCGCCGAGCGGCACGCCGTTCCAATAGTCCTTGGGCACCTCGGTGCCGTCCTTGTAGACGACGGTGCCCTCCTCGAACGGGATCGGCTGCGAGATGCCGTCGGCGAAGCCGAAATGCTCGCGGGCGATGCCCTGCTTGTCGAGGCGGAGATCGAGCGGCAGGTGATGCGAGACTGCGACCTCGAACGGCGCGAGCGCCGCGCTCACTTCCTCGCACCAGGCCTCTGCCGCCTCGTCATGCTCGCAATAGAGCAGGACCAGCGCATGGACCGTCACCGGTGTCTTGATCCGCTGCTCGCGGATCTCCTCGCGATCGTCGAAGGCGCGCGCCTCGTCGTCCACCGCGGCATCGTCGAGCGGGGTGTTGCCGCTCCACTTCGGACCGCCGGGGATCACCGTGCCCTGCCAGTCCTCGCCGCGCCGGTCGCCCAGGCGACGCAGGCGATCCTCCTGGAACATGCCTTCCTTGAACGGCCGGTCGAACGAGGCGAGCGCGTTGGCATTAAGCCCCATCTTCTGGAGCCCGGACCAGGTGAAGCCCATCGCCACGGCGCGGGGATCGCGGCCATCGGCGTCGGTCACCTGCGCGACCTTGCGCAGCGCCTCCACCCAGGCGCCGCCGCCCTTCTTCTTCACGCCCTTCCAGCCGAATTCGAGGAACAGCGCGCGGCCGGTGGGCAGGTTGGCGAAGCCGCTCACCACCAGGCCCTGGGCCTTGGTGTTGGTCGGCGCGGAGAGATGCCAGTTCGGCGTGCCGCCGCCTTCGCTCACAGGTCGTTGATCCACGCCGCGGCTTCCTTTTCGCTGAGCTGTTTCTTCCTGAGGCCGCAGGCGATGCGGTAATTCCGCTCGACCTGCTCCGCGGTGAGATCCTTGTAGGCCGAGTACCAGAAGCGGCTGACCGCCATCGAATGGCGCGCCCATTCCTTGAACTGGCGGCCATGGCTGGCGCCGTCCTTCACCAGGAAGCGCGTCGGCGGGAAGCCCACCCCGCTGCTCCAGGCGAGGGTGAGGCCGGCATGCGCCTTCTCGATGAAGTCATCGAGATAGCTTTCCCAGGTCTGGTCGAAGTTCGAGAAGAACATCAGACGGCTGTCGTTGTTGACCCGCGCCCAATGGGCGAAGTGGATCGTGCGCATCGAGCCGAGATAGCCCTCCCGCGCCGCCTTCTGGGCGCGGAGCAGCAGGTGAAGGCCGTGATGGCCGACCCGGATCAGGATCGCGCGCAGCACGCCTGGCTTGATCAGCACGACCGAGCCCATGTGGTTCTGCGGGATCCAGTCCTCGCGCCGCGCCATCTCGCGCAGCATCTTGGGATCGACCGGGGGCGCGTCCTGCGAGGCGTCGCGCCGTTCGAGCCAGCGCAGCCAGACGAGGATGCCGGCGACCGTCACCGCGATGCTGGCGCCGCTCCAGGCGGCCCAGATCGCCATGTCCTTCCATGCCGGCCAGAAGGCCTTGTGCCCGAGCCACGACCAGACCGGCGCGCTGACGGTGGCGGCGATCGCGACATAGGCGGCCACCGCGATCGCCACGGGGACGAGCAGGTGGCGGAGGAAGAAGGTGAGGAAGCTGAACCGGGTCGGCGTCGCGGTGCCCGGAAGCGGCTTGCCCATCCGGTAGAGCACGCCGGTGAAGACCGCGAACAGGCCGACGCAGAGCGCGACATACCATTGCCAGCTGAGCTGGCTCTTGAGCACCAGACCGGGGATCGACAGCGCGAACACCACCAGCAGCACGAACCAGGCGAGGCGGAGATAATCGCCGACGCTCTGGGTGAAGGGAATGCGGGCGGGCGCCTTCTGATCGAGCCAGCCGAACTGCGGGAGCAGGGCTGCGCGGAGCTTGGCGTGGATCTCCACCGGCGTGAGCTTGCGATAGGGGCTGGGCCCGCCGTCATTGCTCTGCGCGAGCTCGGTGCGGGTGCCGAGGAACAGCTTGCCCTCGTCAAGAATCCGGTCGCGGGTCATGCCGCGATTGCCGTGGTGATAGACGGTCGGCGTGAGCGTCCGCGCCTCGAGATAGGGCGCGATCGGCGCGCGGCTGTCGAGCGCTGTCACCGCGTCGTAGAGCGGGCCGGTATGGTCGAGCGGGCGCTTGCAGCAGCGCAGGAACGCACGCAGGTCGGAGCCGATCGCCGTCTCGAGCTGCGCCCAGAAGGGCCCGGGCGCGCCGTCGAAATTCGCCTCGATCACGAAAAGCGGGTCGTAGTCGAACCCCGGAAAGGCGGTGAGCGACATGAAGTGCACTGCCGGCACCGTCGTCAGGAAGTCGGCGAAAGGACCGGTGCCCCCCGACGGGTTCTGGCTGCGCCGGTCGCGCAGGGCGTCGAGCAGGCCCGACAAATGGTCGAAACTCTCGGGCTTTACCTCGAGTGCAACCGACAGCGTGGTTTGCCGCATCCCCATTACGCCCCCTCAAACGACGCGCGTTTGTAGGCACGGGATTTCCCACTTTGATAGGAAATATTCGACATCGCCCCGAAGTGGACGCAACCGTACGCAAAGATGCCCAAAGTTGGCGACGGCGAAGATCCCTTCCCTTGAAATGACACCGGTGCCATAAAGGTCCAAACAGGAGAGGATCCGGAATGGACATCAGTCGGCGCGGAACGTTCGGAGCGCTAATGTTTGCGGGCGGCGCAGGCCTCCTCCGGCCGGGCGAGGCCGGCGCCGCACCGAACGCGACCCCTATGGACGCTCCAGTCCCCGACTGGAAGCGCGGCTTCGACAACCAGCGCATCTGCGACCTGGGCGACGGGCGCTTCCTCAACCCGCTGCTCGCCGGCGACCATCCCGATCCCGCCATCCTGAAGGACGGCGCGGACTATTACATGACCTTCTCCAGCTTCGATTCCTATCCGGGGCTGACCATCTGGCACAGCCGCGACCTGGTGAACTGGCAACCGCGCAAGGCGGCGCTGACCAAGAATATCGGCGCGGTCTGGGCGGTGAGCCTGGAGAAGCACAATGGCCGCTATTTCCTCTACATCCCCGTCAAGGCCAGCCCGAACTCGATCTTCGTGATCTGGGCGGACCATATCGACGGCCCGTGGAGCGAGCCGATCGACCTGGGGCTGCACGCCCATATCGACCCCTGCCACGCCGTGGGCGAGGACGGTTCGCGCTGGCTGTTCCTATCCGGCGGCGACCGGGTGCGACTTTCCGAGGATGGTCTGTCCACTGCCGGGCCGGTCGAGCATGTCTACGACCCCTGGCACTATCCCGAAGACTGGGACGTGGAGGGCTTTTCCCCGGAGGGACCGAAGATCCACCGCCATGGCGGCTGGTTCTACATGATCACCGCGGTGGGCGGCACGGCCGGCCCGCCGACCGGGCACATGGTGATCGCGGCACGCGCACGCTCGATCCACGGGCCCTGGGAGCAATGCCCCGCCAACCCGCTGGTCCGCACCGTCCGCAACGACGAGGCCTGGTGGTCGCGCGGCCATGCCAGCCTGGTCGAGGCGCCCGACGGGAGCTGGTGGTCGATCTATCACGGCTTCGAGAACGGATATTGGACGCTGGGGCGCCAGGCGCTGCTCGATCCGATCGAATGGACCGCCGATGGCTGGTTCCGGATGACCGGCGGCGACCTGTCGAAGCCGATCCGCAAGCCGAAGGGCGGCGCGCGGGTGCCGCACGGCCAGGCGCTGTCGGACGATTTCTCGGGGCCGCTGGCGCTGGGCCGGAAATGGAACTTCTTCAAGCCGGGGCCGAACGAAGCAGACAGAGTGTCCGTGGAAGCTGGCACGCTCACGCTCAAGGCATCCGGCAAGGCGCCGGTGGACTCCTCCCCGCTGCTGCTGATCGCCGGCGACACGGGGTACGAGTTCGAATGCGACATCGAGATCGCGCCGGGCGGCACCGCCGGGCTGGTGCTCTTCTATGACGAGAAGCTCTATTGCGGGCTGGGCTTCGACGAGAAGAAGTTCGTCACCCACCAATATGGCATGGAGCGCGGGCGGCCGGCCAATCCCTATGGCCGGCGGCTGCGCATGCGGGTGCGCAACGACAGGCATATCATCGCGTTCCATCTGTCGGGCGACGGCGGGAAGAGCTGGAAGCGGTTCGACCGGGGCATGGAAGTGTCCGGCTATCACCACAATGTCCGCGGCGGCTTCCTGATGCTGCGGCCGGGGCTGTATTCGGCGGGCGCGGGCGAAGCGAAGTTCCGGGATTTCCGGTTCCGGGCGCTTTAGCGGCCAAACTTGGCGATCCTGGCGGTTCCGCGCTAGGCGGGCCGTCATGATCCAACCTGGCATGCTCGACCCATCGCATTCCCCCTTCGCGGCGGGTGCGGCGTGACCCTCGTCCGGCTCAACAAGCCGTTCGGTGTGCTGAGCCAGTTCACCGATCGCGGCACCGAGACGGCGCGCGCCACCCTGTCCGACCTGATCGACATGCCCGGCATCTATCCGGCCGGCAGGCTGGACCGGGACAGCGAGGGGCTGCTGCTGCTCACCGATGACGGCCGGCTGCAGGCGCGGATCGCCAATCCGAAGTTCAAGCTGCCCAAGACCTATCTGGTCCAGGTCGAGGGCGAGCCGGACGAGGACGCGCTGCACCAGCTGCGCACCCGGGTGATGCTGAAGGACGGCCCGACGCTTCCGGCCGAGGCCGAACGGATCGAGGCGCCCGGGCTGTGGCCGCGCGATCCCCCGGTCCGCTACCGCGCGAGCATTCCCGATTGCTGGATCAAGCTGACCATCCGCGAAGGGCGCAATCGCCAGGTGCGCCGGATGACCGCGGCGGTGGGCTATCCGACCCTGCGGCTGGTGCGGTGGAGCATCGGCGACTGGTCGATCGCCGACCTGCCGAACGGCGAATGGCGCGTGGTGTGAGAGTCCGCGCGCGCGACTAGTGGAGATGCGGCAGCCGCCAAGCGCCGAGCAGCGCGGCAGCGCGCAGCGCGAAGATGACCACGGCGCCGACCGCGCCCGCCAAATCCTGGCGCAGCTGGAAACGGCGGACCAGTATGACGATGAGGGCCGCGCCGGCGATGGCGGCGGTGGCGTAGAAATCCTCGTGCAGGACCTTGGGCACCCGGGCGACCAGCACGTCCCGGAGCATGCCGCCGCCACAGCCATTGACGGTGGCGATGATCACCACCGAGGCGCTGTTGAGCCTGTAATCGAGGCATTTGCGCGTGCCGGCGACCGCGGCGAGTGCGAGGCCGCCGCCTTCGAACACATCGACCAGCAGCGGCGGCGTGAAGCTGCCGACCTCGCCCAGGACGAGCGAGGCGAGGATGACGAGGCAGGTCGCCGCGAGCGCCAGCGCGGCATAGCGCCAGTCGCGGAACGGCGCGGGCGGATGCTCGCCGAGCAGCAGATCGCGGAGCACCGCACCGCCAACCGAGCCGACGAAGGACAGCACGAGGATGCCGAACAGGTCGAAATCGGCCTGCACCGCAGTCAGCGCGCATTCGACGGCAAGCACGAAGGTCGCCGCGAGATCGACGATGTCCAGCACCCGATCCCGGATGCGGCTGGCGGCGGTGTCGTCGAGCTTCATGGAGGAGTCTCCGCTGGCGCGCGGTGGAGGCTAATGGAGCGAGGCTCGGTTCTCAATCGCGGGCTTCGAATCCGGAATGGAGCAGGTTGGCGGGCAGCCTGTGCGCCATCTGGTAGCATCCCGATCCTCCCCCGGAGGGGGAGGGGGACCAGCCGCAGGCTGGTGGAGGGGGTTCGCCAATGGAAATCACCGGCCCGCCACAGACGATCCGGCGCGCAAAGCGATTGCGGCGCGAACTGTCCTTGCCGGAAGCGCTACTTTGGCAAGAACTGCGGAAGCGCCCGGCAGGCCTGAAATTTCGCCGCCAGCATCCCGCCGGTCCCTATGTGCTCGACTTCTATTGCGACGCCTTGCGGCTGGCGATCGAAGTGGACGGCGAAGCACATGCGCGTGGGGATCGTCCCACCCGGGACAACGCGCGCGATGCCTGGCTTGCGCTGCGCGGGGTACGAACGCTTCGCGTCCCGGCACGGGAGGTGCTCGAGGATCTAAGTGCGGTCCTGCGCCACATCCAGGACATCGCCCAGGGATAGCGAGCTTGAAAATCCTCCCCCGGAGGGGGAGGGCGCACGTCACACATATTCCTCTCCCGGAGGGAGAGGGGGACCGCCGCCGAAGGCGGTGGTGGAGAGGGGACGCCGCAAGCGATATCGCCTGCGGCATTCCCCCTCCACCGGCTTCGCCGGTCCCCCTCCCCCTCCGGGGGAGGATTGAGGTGGTGGAGTTGAGAGCCCCACGCTAAGCTCCTTCCCGCATGGGCAAGAGGCGTATCCTGATCGTCGGCGGGGGCACCGCGGGGTGGCTGACCGCGGCCTATCTCGCGCGGTTCCTCGACATCGCCGATCATGCCCAGATCGAGATCAGCCTGCTCGAATCGCCCGAGCTCGGCATCATCGGCGTGGGCGAAGGCACCTTCCCCACCATCCGATCGACGCTGAAGTTCCTCGGCATCGACGAGACCCGGTTCATCCGCGCGACCTCGGCGACGTTCAAGCAGGGCATCCGCTTCAACGACTGGCTGCACGCCCCCCGGCCCGACGGCACGCGCCACCAGTATCTCCATCCGTTCGAGGCGCCCTTCTACACCGAGGGGGCCAGCCTGGTGCCCTATTGGCTGCTGCAGGATGCCGAGACGCGCCCGCCCTTCGCCGCGGCCGTGACGATCCAGAACCGCGTCGCCGAGAGCCGGCGGGCACCGAAGAAGCAGGGCGAGGGCGAGTTCTCCGGCCCGCTCAACTATGCCTATCATTTCGACGCCGCCCGGCTGGCCAAGGTGCTGCAGGCGCGCGCCACCGAGCTGGGCGTGCGGCATCTGGCCGGGCTGCTCACCGATGTCGAGCTGGACGCGGACGGCGCGATCGCCCGGGTGCACACCCGCGAGCTGGGCGCGCTGGAGGCGGACCTCTATATCGACTGCTCGGGCTTCCGGGCGGAGCTGATCGGCAAGGCGCTGGGCACGCCGTTCAAGTCGGTACGCGACGTGCTGTTCGTCGACCGGGCGCTCGCCTGCAAGATTCCGTATGGCGATCCCGACGCGCCGATCGAGAGCTTCACTATCGCCGCGGCGCACGAAGCGGGCTGGACCTGGGACATCGGGCTGGAAGGCGCGCGCGGCATCGGCACGGTCTATTCCTCCGCGCACATGTCCGACGACGCGGCGGCACAGGTGCTGCGCGGCTATGTGGGCCATGACGATTTCTCGGCGCGGCTGCTGTCGTTCGAGCCCGGCTATCGCGAGGCGCAATGGGTGAAGAACTGTGTCGCGGTGGGCCTGTCGGGCGGGTTCGTCGAGCCGCTGGAATCGACCGGGGTGTTGCTGATCGAGGCCGCGGTGGCGATGATCGCCGAGCTGTTCCCGCACAATGGCCCGGTCGATGCGCCCGCCAAGCGCTTCAACCAGTTGATCGTCGGGCGCTACGAGCGGATCATCAACTTCCTGAAGCTCCACTACTGCCTGAGCCGGCGCGACGAGCCCTTCTGGCGCGACAATGCCGATCCGGCCTCGATCCCCGAGGCGCTGCAGGAGCTGCTGCGGCAATGGCGCCACCGGCCGCCGGGACGCTTCGACTTCCTGCTCGACCTCGAGAGCTTCGCCTTCTTCAACTATCAGTACATCCTGTACGGGATGGACTTCCGCACCGACCTGTCGGGCGGACGCGGCGACTTCCCCAATGTCGCGGCGGCGGAGAAGCTGTTCGCGCGGATCCGGGGGTTCGGCGAGCGGGCGACCGAGGACCTGCCGACGCACCGGGCGTTGATCCGGGCGATCAATGCCTGAATCCCTCTCCCTTCGGGAGAGGGAGGGAGCTGCCGAAGGCAGCGGAAGGGTGAGGGTCGAGAGGACGAGAGCTGCCCTCACCCTTCCCACCGCCTTACGGCGGCGGGACCCTTCCCTCTCCCGATGGGAGAGGGAATTTACAGTACCCAGTCCAGCTGGACGAAGAGCTTGTTGGTATCCGTGGCGAACTGCTTCGCCTTGTAGCGGCCATAGCGGGCGGAGAGCGCGTAGCGGCCGTGCTTCACGCCGGCGATGAAATCGAACTCGTCGCCATATTGCAGATCGAGCCGGTCGCTGCGGAAGCGGTGATAGATCGCGCCGACATTGATCGCGTCGAGCGGGCCGACTTTTTTCCAGGCATAGCCGACATTGCCGTAGAGATCGCGCAGACCGTTCGGCGGGTTGGTGCCGAACTTGCCGGCCCAGCCGTTGAACTTGAAGAGCGGCGCGAGCGGCGTCTGGACGCTGGTGAGCGCCACGCCCTTGTCGGCGCCGAGCACTTCATGGCCGGCAATCAGGGTGAGCCCGCCTGCCATGAGCTTGGCCTCGCCCATCCAATAGGCCGCGGCGTAGCGATTGGGATTGCGGTGGTAATTGCTCTGCCGCGCCCAGCTGGCGGCGTACCCCAGCGACACGCCCTTGCCGAGCGGCCGGCTGCCGGTGAAGCGCACGCCATAGGTCTGGTTCGACAGGCGGAAGCCCTGCACCGCGGCCTCGTCCTGGTCGACCAGATAGGCGAAGCCGCTGAGCGTGCCGATCTTGGTGCCATAGTTGACCAGCGCGAAGACATTGTCGCCGCCGATCGCCTGGGGCCGGGAGCCGCGGCCCTGGCGGCCGTCCGTCGTGCGGACGCTCCAGCTATACGCCACGTCCGTGCTCAGCCCGAGCGGCTTGCCGTACTGGAAGCGGACCGAGTCATAGGTCCGCTCGCTCTGCCGCCAGGGCGCGTTGCCGACAAAGCGATCATCGGCGAAGTTGAGGCGCTGGCGCCCGGCGGTGATCGCCAGCCCGTCCTTGCCGGCATAGCGAAGCTGGGCGCGATTGAGCTCGAGATTTTCGGCGTCCGGGACCAGCGGATAGTGGGTCTTGCCGTTGAACCCGTCATTGTAGCTGCGGGTCAGCGCGACCACGGCATCGACATCGACCAGCGCCGTCCAGTTCCGCCAGCTCGCCGCCACACCCGGACGGACGCGCAGCGTCACCGCATCGGCGTCCTCGGGCATGCCGTCCTGCTCGAAATGCTCCCAGCGCAGCCGGACATCCAGACTGGGCGTGAACTTCACTTCCTGCGCCCGCGCCGTGCCGGCGACGAGCAACCCCATAGCGCAAACCAGCGCTTTCTTCATTCTGCTTTCCTCGAAAAGAACCCGCCCCCTCTTTATAGAACGGGGCGGGCGGAGGAGGACCTCTTCAGGCAGCAGCGAGCTGCGGTTCGGGCTCGCCGCGGGCGCCCAGCTCGCCGCTGGCGCGGGCCTTGCGGCCATAGACCAGCTCGAACAGCGGGGTGGCCATCACGGTGGTGACGATCGCCATCAGCACCAGCATCGAGAAGAGCGTGGGGCCGATAATGCCCTTCTGCAGGCCGATATTGATGATGATCAGTTCCATCAGGCCGCGCGAGTTCATCAGCGCGCCGATGCCGAGCGCGGTGCGATTGTCCTCGCCGGCGAGGCGGGCCGCCCCCCAGCAGGCACCGAACTTGGCGAGGATCGACACCGCCAGCACGCCCAGCGCGATGAGCAGCAGCTCGACCGAGTTGACCATGTCCATCCGGGTGTTGAGGCCCGAATAGGTGAAGAACATCGGCAGCAGCAGGACGACCGCGATCGGCTCTACCTTGCGCTGCAATTCGCGGACGAACAGGCCGCGCGGCATGCAGACGCCCATCAGGAAGCCGCCGAAGATCGCGTGGATGCCGATCGCGTCCATGAAGAAGGCCGAGGCGCAGAACAGCATCATCGTGACCGCGAGCATGCCCGTGGTCATCTCGCCCTTTTCCTCGACGATGCGGCCGAGCGGGGCGAGCAGCTTGCGGCCCCAGAGCAGCATGAAGGCGGTGTAGATCACCGCGCCGCCGATCGCGAGCACGGCCACGCTGGGGCCTGCACCGAAGGTCGCCAGGACCACGGCCAGCACGCACCAGGAGGCCGCGTCGTCGAATGCGCCCGCGGTCAGCGAGAGCGTGCCGAGCGACGAGTTGGCCAGGCCGTTCTCGTTGATGATGCGGGCGAGCATCGGGAAGGCGGTGAGCGCGATGCAGGCGCCCATGAACAGCGTCGCGTTCGACTGGCTGATGCCGGGGGTGAACAGGCCGGGCACGGTCAACAGGAACGGCGTGATCAGCGCGGCGAGCAGGAACGGCGCGACGATGCCGGCGGCCGAGACGCCCGCAGCGCTCTTCGCCTTCGACTTGAAGTGATCGAGGTTCAGCGTGAGGCCGACCATGAACATATAGAGGCCGACGCCGAGCTGCGCGCCGGTGTAGAGCACGTTGCGCGTCTCCTTGGGGAAGATCGCGAGCTGCAGGTCGGGGAAGAACAGGCCGAACAGCGATGGGCCGAGCACTACGCCGGCGATCATCTCGCCAACCACCTGGGGCTGCTTCAGCAGCTTCTGGCCGAGCCAGCCGACCACGCGGCAGGCGAGGATGATGATCGCCAGCTGCAGGAAGAAATGGATGCTGTAGTCGCCCGGCGCATAGCTCTTCGCGGCGTTCACCGCGGGGCCGTGCGGACTGAGCACATCGGTCAACGCATGCCAGGCACTGTTCAGTAGATCGAGCATTAAACCTCCCCCGAGAATTCGGTTCGCGCGGCGCTTCGGCGCCTGTCGCTGCCCCAAGGGAGCGCCGGGCTGCAGGTTCGTGCAACTGTATTTTGTCTGCGCAGATGCATTTTTCCGGGGATCGGCAGTCTAGTGTTGCAACCGGCGCACACAGTAGTAACGTACCTACATGACAACGCGGACAATCTAGGTACGTAGGTACAAATGAAGGTCATCACGAGCCGCGAATTCAACCAGGATGTCAGCGCCGCCAAGCGACTCGCGCGGACCGAACCGGTGTTCGTCACCGATCGCGGCCGGCCGACGCACGTGCTGATGAGCATCGACCAGTTCCGGCAATTGAGCGGCCAGCGCGAGAGCATCGTCGACCTGCTCGCCATGCCCGCCGGCAACCCCGACGCCGAACTGGCACCACCGGGACGCTGGTGATGTTCCTGCTCGACACCGGAATCCTTTTCGAACTGCGCAACGCCCGCGCCGGCACCGCCGAGGCCGGGCTCACCGCCTGGGCATCGGGTGTGGCGCGCGAGCGGCTGTTCCTCTCGGCGATCAGCCTGGTCGAGCTGGAAACCAGCGCCGCCGAAGCCGCGCGGCGCGACAAAGCGACGGGCACAGCACTCCGCAGCTGGATCGACACGCAGGTGCTCCCCGCCTTCGAGGGGCATGTGCTGCCGCTCGACGCGGCGGTGGCGCGGCGGCGCGGGCAGCTCGCCCTTGCCGAGACGCGCGACGCGCTGTTCGCGGCCACCGCGCTCGAGCATGGCCTCACCCTGGTCACCCGCAATACCGGTGCCTTCAAGGGCGCTCGGGTGAAGCTGTTCGACCCGCGCGGCTATACCCCCGATGCCGCCGACGAGGACGGCGACTGGCGCGACGCCGCCCGAACCGGTCCACTTTGGTTCAAAAATCTGTTCGTCAGGGCCTGATCCCGCATCCAATCTAGGGGCAGGTGCGTATTTCCTGCTTCACCAAGATTTAGACAATCTGTGGCAAAGGAGATGCCATGGGGCCCAAGCTTAAACCTATCTTCCATGCACTCGCACCGCTGCTGCGCGGCGAAAAGCAGCGCCAAGCCGTGGTCGACAAGCATCGCAGCGCGATCGGCAACTACTCTCCGGCGCTCCAGGCGATCGTCGACGAAGTGGCCCAGCTGTTCGGCACCGAGATGGGGGTCGTCACCATGATCGACCGCCAGACCCAGCACATCCTCGCATGCCATGGCCCGGAGCTGACCTCGGGCCCGCGCGACATCTCCTTTTGCGGCCACACGATCGCGAACCCCAAGGACGTCATGTGCGTGTTCGACGCGGCGAACGACCCGCGCTTCGCCGGCAACCCGCTGGTGCTGGGGACCCCGAACATCCGCTTCTATATCGGCATGCCGGTGGTCTCGTCCGAGGGCGAGGCCCTGGGCGCGGTCTGCGCGATCGATTCGCATCCGCGGATGAAGCTGCTCCCCGAGCAGAGCAAGCGCCTGCGCGAGCTGGCCCTGCAGGCAGCGGAGATCCTCGCCGTGGAGAACAGGCAGGACTAGGCGACCGCATTCACCGCATTGGAAGGTATCGCTGCTTCCCCAACTCCTCTCCCGGAGGGAGAGGGGAACCGCCGACGAAGCCGGTGGTGCAGAGGGAACGCCTCAGGCGACATCGCTTGCGGTACACCCCCTCCACCAGCTTCGCTGGTCCCCCTCCCCCTCCGGGAGAGGATTGGTTGGGCGAATCGCAGGATACGGACCTAGGACGTCACCTCGCGGCGGAAGCTGTTGTTGCGCAGCACGTCGGCGACGCGGCGCACCAGTTCCTCGGGCTCGAAGGGCTTGGGCAGATAGTCGTTGGCGCCCGCCCCCATCGCCTCGTCGATGGCCTGCTCGCTGCCCTTGGCGGAGAGCATCAGGATCGGGGTGAGATACAGCGCCGGCAGCCGGCGCAGCGCCTTGAGGATATCGACGCCCTGCATGCCCGGCAGCGACTGATCGAGGATCACCAGATCGGGCTTCTTGAAGGCGATGGTGTCGAAGGCGAGCGTCCCGTGGTTGATCACCCCAACGATGTGCCCCGCCGCGCTCAGCACCTGCTGCACCACGGCCCCGACCAGCTCGTCGTCCTCGACATAGATGATGCGTGCCATGGCTCAGGCCGCCTTTGCCAGCATTTCCTCGACCCGGAAGACGAGCTCGTCCGGATCGAAGGGCTTCTTGAGATATTCATTGGCGCCGGCGAAGCGCGCGAGCTCCTCGTCGCGGTCGCTGCGACGGCCGGTGAGCATCATCACGGGCAGATCGGCGAAGTCCGGCATCTTGCGCAGCTCCTGGACGAGGAGAACGCCGGACAGCTCGGGCATGTTGCAATCGAGGATCACCAGATCGGGCCGCCGCGCCTTGATCACGCGCAGCGCCTCGGCACCGTCCTTGACCAGCCCGGCACCGTGCCCGGCCGCGATCAGCGCGTCACGGGCGATCTCGCCGACGATCTCGTCGTCGTCCGCAATGATGATACGCGCCATTATTCCTCACATATCCGCACGGTTCGCCGCCATCCTAATCTAAATTATAACGCTCGGACGCGACTTGGTTGCTCGCCCGTGTCCAAATTTGTGGCGATTGTGTCTTTCCGGCGTTTTGCAGGAAACCGCAGAATTCGCCGTTAAGGATTTTTTCCTAGGAGTGGCATCGATGGCCGAGACACTGACGCGCCGCTCCCAATGGATCCTCGCCGCCGCGCTGGCGCTGCTCGCCTTCACGGCGGGCTCGGGCGTCTGGCTGTTCGCGCAGAAGCAGAACGCCGACAATTGGGTGCGCCACACCTTCCAGGTTTCCGACCATTTGTCGCGCGTGCGCATCCTGACGCTACGCGCCGAAGTCTATCGCCGCGGCTATCTGCTCACCGGCGATCCCGATGCGCGCAAGAATATCGAGGCGATCAAGCGGGCGCTGCCGGGCGCGCTGGCCGAGCTCGAGGACATGACCGACGACAATCCGCGCCAGCGCGAACGCGTCGCCTATTTCGCCGCCCTGATCCGCCAGCGGCTGGTGGAGACCGAGCAGACGCTGGCGATGCGCGGTGCCAATCGCGCCGCCGAGGCGACATCGATCCTGGCCAGCGAGGCGAACCGGCAGGAAACCGCGCGGATGCTCGCGCAGATCACCCAGATCCGCGAGGAGGAGCAGCGGCTGCTCGACGAGCGCCTGGCCCGCGCCCACGGACTGGAAGCACCGATCCAGCTTGCCGGCATCGTCAGCGGGCTGCTGGTCCTGCTGCTCGCCTGGCTGATCTCGCGCGAACGCCGCGAGCGCGTGACGATCTTGCGCGACGCCAATCGCCGGCTGCACGACGACATCTCGCGGCGCCAGGTGGTCGAGGCCGAGCTCGCCCTGCTCGCGATGAACGCGACCGACGCGGTGCTGCGCTTCGACCTGGACGGCGTCTGCATCTATGCCTCCCCCTCCACCGAAGCGGTGCTCGGCGTCGAGCCCACCCATGTGCTGGGCAGGCAGATCGGCTTCGGCGTGTCGGCCGAACATCGCGCCGAGATGTACGAGTTCCAGCACCTGCTCAGCACCGGCGAGCTGGAACGCGGGGTGATCACCTATCGCACCCATCTGCTCGACCCGACCGCGCCGACCCAGTGGGTGGAGGCGCATTGCGGGCTGGTCCGCGATCCCGCCACCGGCGCGCCGGCCGAGATCATCGCCTCGCTGCGCGACGTCACGCGGCGCAAGGAACTGGAGCACGAACTGGAAGCCGCGCGGGCGCGGGCGGAGCATGCGATGGAGGCCAAGTCGAGCTTCCTCGCCAATATGAGCCACGAGATCCGCACCCCGATGAACGGCGTGCTGGGCTTTGCCGACCTGCTCCTCGCCAGCGACCTGCCACCCGAACAGCATCGTCACGCCCAGCTGATCGTCGATTCGAGCCGGGCGATGATGCGGCTGCTCAACGACATTCTCGACCTTTCCAAGATCGAGGCGGGGCTGATGCAGGTGAACGCCGAGCGCGTCGACCTGCGCCATGCGCTGAAGGGCTGCATCAAGCTGATCGAGCCGGCCGCCGCGCAAAAGGGGCTGGCGCTGGAATTCCAGGTCGATCCCGCCCTGCCCCGCTTCGTGATGGTCGACGGGCTGCGGCTACGCCAGGTCGCGCTGAATCTGCTGGGCAATGCGGTGAAGTTCACCGGCCAGGGCAAGGTCACGCTCTGCGCGAACCGGACGGAGAACGCGGACGGCACGCCACGCATCGACATCGCCGTCGCCGATACCGGCATCGGCATCCCGCCCGACCGGCACGCCGCGATCTTCGAGCAGTTCGTCCAGGCCGAGCAATCGACCGCCGGCCGCTATGGCGGGACCGGGCTGGGGCTGGCGATCAGCAGCCGATTGGCCGCCCTGATGGGGGGCGAGCTCGGGCTGAAGAGCCAGATCGGCGAAGGCAGCACCTTCACCCTGTGCCTGCCGCTGGTCGAGGCCGAAGGCGATGCCGACGACAGTGTCGCCGCGCGTGGCCCGGAACGCGCGGTGCATGCGCTGAACGTGCTCGTCGCCGAGGATCACGACGTCAACCAGCTGCTGATGCAGGAGATGCTCGGGCGGCTGGGACATGACGCGACGATCGTGGCGGACGGCGCGGCCGCGCTGGAGGCGGTGACCGCGGCGAATGGCGGCGCCCGCCCGTTCGACCTGGTGCTGATGGACATGCAGATGCCGGTGCTCGACGGGATCAGCGCGGCGCGCGCGATCCGCGGCGCGGGGATCGCGCCGGCACGGCTGCCGATCCTGGCGCTCACCGCCAATGCCTATGCCGACGATGTCGCAGCGTGCCTCGAGGCCGGGATGCAGGCGCACCTCGCCAAGCCGATCCAGCTGGCCGACCTCTCCACCGCGATCGAGCGCTGGGCGCCCGCTTCGGAAGCGCCCGCCCCTGCGGCCGAGGCGGCACCGGCGATGACGATCTCGCCCGCGCTGTGGGAGAAGTTCGCGGCGCGCAAGGCTGAGCTGGTCGCCGCGGCCGAGGCGTATCTCGCCGGGGAACAGGGCGATGCGGAGACGGAGACGCTCGCCGGGCTGCTCCACAAGTTCGCGGGATCGGCGGGACTGTTCGGCCAGGCCGAACTGGGCAGCAAGGCATCGGCGCTGGAGGATGCGCTGGAGACCGCGCCTGCCGGGGAACGGGCTGGGCTGGTCGGGGCGTTTCTGGGCGAATTGCGGGGCTAGTACCGCTCTCTCCCCATCGAGGGGAAGGTGGTTCCTACCCCTCCATCACTGCCAAGGTCTCGCGCTTGATGCGCTTGGCGAGGCTCCATTTGTGGACCTCGGTGGGCCCATCATAGATGCGGAAGGCGCGGATCTCGCGGAAGACCTGCTCGACGATCGTGTCGCCCGAGACGCCGGTGCCGCCCATCACCTGGACGCAACGGTCCGCGACGCCGAACAGCAGGTCCGACACCGCGACCTTGGCCATCGAGCTCTCCGCGATGCCCGGCGCGCCGCCATCGAGCACGCCGGCGCACCAGTCGATCATCAGCCAAGCCTGTTGCAGCGCGATGCGGTTGTCGGCGAGCATGAAGCCGACGCCCTCGTGATCGATCAGCGGCTTGCCGAAGGCGTGGCGCTTCACGGCATAAGCGCAGGCGATCTCATGCGCGCGGGTGGCGGCCCCTAACCAACGCATGCAGTGGGTAAGCCGCGCGGGGGCGAGGCGGACCTGGGCATAGTCGAAGCCCTTGTGGGGTTCGCCGAGAATCTGGTCGGCGGGGACGCGCAGCCCGTCTATCGCGACGATCGAATGGCCGCCTGGCATCGAGCTGTCGATCGTGTCGAGCACCCGCTCGATGCGCACCGCCGGATCGGGCAGGTCGACGAGGAACAGGGTGGCGCCCTCCCCGGTCCTGGCCATGACGATGCCGACCTTGGCCCCCTGCGCGCCGGTGATGAACGCCTTGCGGCCGTCGATCACCCAATGGTTGCCGTCCTGGCGGGCGACGGTCTGCATCATCGAGGGATCGGAGCCGGCGCCGCCATCGCTCGCCGGCTCGGTCATGAAGAAGGCCGAGCGGGCGGTGCCGGCGAGGAGGGGATCGAGGAAGCGTTGCTTCTGCTCGGTCGTGGCGACGCGGCCGAGCAGGTACATATTGCCTTCGTCGGGCGCGGCGACGTTGAGCGCTACGGGCCCGAGCGGGGAGAGGCCGGCGGCGCGGAGGACATGGGCGGTCTCGCGGTGGGTAAGGTGGGTGCCGTTCGCGATGTGCGGGGTGAGCAGGCCGGCGGCGCGGGCGCGGGCGCGGAGTTCGGCGACGAGGTCTTCGGAGGGGCCGTGCGGGGTGCAGCGCGGGTCGCGCTCATAGGGGGCGATAGCTTCGCGGACAAAGGCTTCGACCTGGGTGGCGATGGCGGGGGGATTCATGTGCGACCTCGACATTGGGAAATCCTCCCCCGGAGGGGGAGGGGGACCAGCCGCAGGCTGGTGGAGGGGGCGTGCCACAAGCAATATCGCCTGCGGCGTTCCCTCTCCACCACCGCCTTCGGCGGCGCCCCCCTCTCCCTCCGGGAGAGGATCTGCTGGCTCAGAAATAGCCCGGCTCTTCCCACCAGGGGAAATAGTCCGGCATCCCGCCCGATACCCGATCCGGGAACGCCGCCGCGCGCTTCTCGAGAAATGCCATCACCCCCTCGCGTGCATCGCCGCTGCGCCCACGCGCCAGCACCCCGCGGCTGTCGATGCGGTGCGCCTCCATCGGATGCGCCATGCCGAGCCCGCGCCATAGCATCTGCCGGGTGAGCGCAACCGATACCGGAGCGGCATTATCGACGATCTCGCGGGCCAGCGCGCGGGCGGCGGGGAGCAGGTCATCGGGCGCGTGGAGCGAACGGACCAGCCGGCCGGCCAGCGCCTCCTCCGCGCCGAGCAGCCGACCGCTCATGCACCATTCGAGCGCGCGGTCGATCCCCACGATGCGCGGCAGGAACCACATCGACGCGCCCTCGGGGACGATCCCCCGCCGCGCAAAGACAAAGCCGAAGCGGGCGGTGCCGCTGGCGAGGCGGATGTCCATCGGCAACAGCATCGTCGCCCCGATACCAACAGCCGGGCCGTTAATCGCGGCGATCACCGGCTTGAGGCTCTCGAAGATGCGCAGCGTCAGGCGACCGCCATAGTCGCGCGCATGCGGGCTGGCATAGTCGATCGAGCCGTCCGCGCGGATCGGCGAGTCCGGGCCACCGGCGGCGTCGAACACCTTGGCGCCCATCTCGAGATCGGCGCCCGCGCAAAAGGCCCTCCCCTCGCCGGTGACGATCACCGCGCCGACTTCGTCGTCCGCATCGGCGCGGTCGAACGCGTCGATCATCTCCTCCATCATCCGGATCGAATAGGCGTTGAGCTTGTCGGGCCGGTCGAGGGTGAGCGTGGCGATGCCGTCGGTCACCTCGTAGCGGATCTGCTCGTACTGCATCACTTGCGCACCGAGATCGTCTGGGCGTTGGTATATTCGAGCAGCCCCTCGGTGCCGTTCTCGACGCCGATCCCCGATTGCTTGTGCCCGCCGAACGGCGCCCAAGGCGTGACGTGCTGGGCCTCGTTGATCCAGACGGTGCCGGTATCGAGCCGCTCGGCAATGGCGAGCGCGGCATCGGTGTCCGCCGACCAGACCGAGCCGGCCAGGCCATAATCGCTGTTGTTGGCGCGGGCGATGACGTCCTCGACATCGTCGAAGCGGAGCAGCGGCAGCACCGGACCGAATGCTTCCTCTGCAACCACGCGGCTGTCCTCGGGCGGATTGTCGACCAGCGTCACGGGCACGAAATAGCCCTTCCCTTCGGGCACTTCGCCGCCGGCGAGGAAGGTCAGGCCCTCGGCCTTCGCATCCTCGACCAGCGCCTTGACCCGCTCGAACTGGGCGCGGTTCTGGACCGGGCCGAGATCGGTGCCCTGTTCGAGGCCATTGCCGGTCTTCACCCGGTTGGCGAGCGCGGTCAGTTCGGCGGCGAGCGCGTCATAGGCGCTGTCATGGATATAGAGCCGCTTGGTCGCGATGCAGACCTGGCCATTGTTTCCAAAGGCCGACCAGAACAACGGCTCGGCGACCTTCGCCACATCGACATCGCCGAGCACGATCGCCGCATCATTGCCGCCAAGCTCCAGCGTGACGCGCTTCAGATTCTCCGCCGCGCTGGCCATCACCCGCTTGCCGGTGGCGGTGGAGCCGGTGAAGCTGATCTTGTCGATGCCGGGATGCGCGGTCATCCACGGACCCAACTGGTCGCCGCCACTGACCACGTTGAACACCCCCGCCGGCAGATGCGGGCGCATCAGCTCGCCGAGCTTGAGCATGGTCAGCGGGGTGAAGGGCGAAGGCTTGATCACCAGCGTGTTGCCGGTGAGCAGCGCGCCAGCGATCTTCCACACGCCGAGCAGCATCGGGAAATTCCACGGCACGATCCCGCCGACCACCCCGATCGGCACGCGGCGCGTCTCCGAACGGCGATCGGGCGTATCCTCGTTCACCAGCACCGGGATTTCCTGCTTGGCGACACTGGCGGCCCAGAAGGCGGCGCCCATCAGTTCCTCGGTCGCCTTGGCGACCGGACGGCCCTGCTCCTGGGTGAACAGCCGGGCGAATTGGTCGAGATTGGTGGAAATCACTTCGGCGATCTTCGCCACCGCAACGCGGCGCTGGTCGATCGGAGTGGCGCGCCAGCCGGCAAAGGCGGCCCGGGCGGCAGCAACGGCGGCATCCAGCTCGGCCATACTGCAATCGGGGGCTTCCGCTACGGCTTCCTCGGTTGCCGGATTGAGCACCGGGATCGTCGCGGTGCCGGTCACGGACTGGCCGCCGATCGTCATGGTGAAATCGCGGTCGAACGCGGTCATTTCCCTCTCCTCCAGACTCTGTTCGGCGCGAGCATAGAACAGCATATTTCGCCCTGCCACTATTTACTTAGTCAGGTGATTAAGTGCGTTGATCGCATTAGCCGGGGCTGGTACCGCTGATTCGAAAATGGACAGGAGCAGGATAATGGCAGCACCTACCGCCTATATTGTCGAAGCCGTTCGCACGGCGGGAGGGCGGCGCGGCGGCCGGCTTGCCGGATGGCACCCGGCCGACATGGCGGGCGAAGTGCTCAACGCCGTCGCCGATCGCAGTGGCATCGATCCGGCAGCGATCGAGGACGTGATCATGGGCTGTGTGAGCCAGGGCGGCGAGCAGGGCTTCCAGGTGGGGCGCAACGCCGTGCTCGCCTCGCGCCTGCCCGAAAGCGTGCCGGCGGTGACGATCGACCGCCAGTGCGGCAGCTCGCAACAGGCGATCCAGTTCGCGGCGCAGGCGGTGCTTTCGGGCACGCAGGACGTGGTGATCGCGGCGGGCGTGGAGAGCATGACCCGCGTGCCGATGGGATCGACCGGTGCGCTGTTCGCCCAGGCCGGGCTCGGCGGGCCTAAGTCACCGAAGCAGGAAGCGCGCTATCCGGGCGTGCAGTTCAGCCAGTTCATGGGCGCCGAGATGATGGCGCGGAAGCACGGCTTCACCCGCGAACAGCTCGATGCCTATGCGCTGGAGAGCCATCGCCGCGCGGCAGCGGCGACCGAGCGCGGCGACTTCGATGCCGAGATCGTGCCACTGGAAGTGGAGACGCCGGAAGGGCCGGCGATCCACACGCGCGATGAGGGCATCCGCGCTGACGCGACGCTGGAGAGCATCGGCTCGGTCAAGCTGCTCGCCGAGGGCGGGATGATCAGCGCGGCCAATGCCAGCCAGATCTGCGACGGCGCCAGCGCGGTACTGATCGTCTCCGAAGCCGCACTCAAAGCCCACGGTCTGACCCCGCTGGCGCGCATCCACAACCTCACCGTCACCGGCGGCGATCCCGTGATCATGCTCGAAGAGCCGCTGTTCGCCACCGACAAGGCGCTGAAGCGCGCCGGCATGTCGATCGACGAGATCGACCTGTACGAAGTCAACGAAGCGTTCGCGCCGGTGCCGCTGGCCTGGCTCAAGCATGTCGGCGGCGATCCGGCCAGGCTCAACGTCAATGGCGGCGCGATTGCGCTGGGGCATCCGCTCGGCGCCTCGGGCACCAAGCTGATGGCAACTTTGGTCCACGCGCTCCACAAGCGGGGCCTGCGCTACGGACTGCAGACGATGTGCGAGGGCGGCGGCCTGGCCAATGTTACGATCGTCGAGCGGCTTTGAGATCATAGGAGGGGATGGATGAAGCTCGATAACAACGTAGCCGCGGTGGTGACCGGCGGCGCTTCGGGGCTGGGCGCGGCAACTGCGCGGGCGCTCGCCGCCAAGGGCGTGAAGGTCGCGATCTTCGACCTGCAGAAGGAAAAGGGCGAAGCCGTCGCCGCCGAGATCGACGGGGTGTTCTGCGAAGTGAACGTCACGTCGGACGAGAGCGTCGATGCCGGCTTCGCCAAGGCACGCGCGGCGCATGGGCAGGAGCGCGTGCTGGTCAATTGCGCGGGCACCGGCAATGCGGTGAAGACCGCGAGCCGGGCCAAGGAAGACGGATCGATCCGCCACTTCCCGCTCGAGGCGTTCAACTGGGTGATCCAGATCAACCTGGTCGGCACCTTCCGCTGCATCGCCAAGTCGGCAGCGGGGATGCTGACGCTGGAGCCGCAGGAAGACGGCGAGCGCGGCGCGATCGTCAACACCGCCAGCGTCGCGGCCGAGGACGGCCAGATCGGCCAGGCGGCTTATTCGGCGTCGAAGGGCGGCGTGGTCGGCATGACCCTGCCGATCGCGCGCGACCTGATGGGCGAAGGCATCCGCGTGAACACGATCCTGCCGGGGATTTTCGATACGCCGCTGCTCGCGGCTGCGCCGCAGCCGGTGAAGGATGCGCTGGCGGCCTCGGTGCCCTTCCCCAAGCGGCTGGGGCGGCCCGAGGAATATGCCGGGCTGGCGCTGTGCATGATTGAGACCGGGTATTTCAACGGCGAGGATGTGCGGCTGGACGGCGGCATCCGGATGGCGCCGCGGTAAAGCTCCCCTTCCGCTTGCGGGAGGGGCTGGGGGAGGGCCTGTCTCGTCGGTGGGTATTAACAGCCCCTCCCCTAGCCCCTCTCGCAAGCGGAAGGGGAACAAGGAGTGTCGTGATGCAGCCCCTTACCGGCATCCGGATCATCGAGATGGGCGGGATCGGCCCGGCGCCGTTCTGCGGGATGATGCTCGCCGATCATGGGGCGGAGGTGCTGTACCTCCACCGCCCAGGCCAGCCGCCCAACCCGCGCGATCCGCTGCTGCGCGGGCGGACGGCGGTGGAGATCGACCTCAAGTCGCCCGAGGGCATCGCGCAGGTTCGCGAGCTGGCGGCCGGCGCGGACGGGCTTATCGAGGGGTTCCGGCCCGGCGTGATGGAGCGGCTGGGCTTGGGTCCGGCCGAGCTGCATGCGGCCAATCCCCGCCTTGTCTATGGCCGGATGACCGGCTGGGGGCAGACCGGGCCGCTGGCCCAGGCCGCCGGGCACGACATCAACTATATCGCGCTGGCAGGCGCGCTGCATGCGTTCGGGCGGGCGGGCGAGAAACCGACGCCGCCGGTGAATGCGGTGGGCGATTTCGGCGGAGGCGGCATGCTGCTCGCCTTTGCGATGAGCGCGGGGCTGCTTCAGACGCGGATCAGCGGCCAGGGCAGCGTGATCGACTGCGCGATGACCGAAGGCGCGGCGCTGCTGATGTCGATGGTCTGGGGGTTCCGCTCGACCCTGGGCTGGCGCGACGAGCGCGGGGTCAACATCCTCGATAGCGGCGCGCATTTCTACGACACCTATGAGACCGCCGACGGCAAGCATGTCGCGATCGGGACGATCGAGCCGCAATTCTATGCCCAGCTGCGCAGCGTGACCGGGCTGGACGCCGATCCCGATTTCGATGCCCAGATGAACCCGGCCGCCTGGCCGGCGCTCAAGGAAAAGCTGGCGGCCGTGTTCCGGACCAGGACGCGCGCGGAATGGTGCACGCTGATGGAAGGGACCGACATCTGCTTCGCGCCGGTGCTGTCGATGGCCGAGGCGCCGGCGCACCCGCATAATGTCGCGCGGGGAGCCTTTATCGAGCGGGAGGGTGTGATCCAGCCCGCCCCTGCCCCACGCTTTTCAGCGCCAGCTTAAATACCGCCATCCCCGCACAACCCACTACTCCCCGGCGAAAGCCGGGGCCCAGAGTTTCTCTGCCGTCTCGCTCTGTTACCCTGGACCCCGGCTTTCGCCGGGGAACAGCAAGCGGGAGCACAGAAAACCTCACCCCTCCACCAGCTCAACCACCTCGAAATCATACCCCTCCCACCCCCGCTGCTTCGCCGCCTCGGCAAGCGCAGCCTTTTTCCCCGTCGCTTCCTTGAGCGACTTGGCGTGCCCCCAGAACACCTCCGTCTTGCCGCCGCCGAGATGCGCGACGATGCGCCAATAGTGCGTGAAGGGCGCGTTGGTCGGGCCGATCGTCTTCACATAGCCATCGGCCATGGTCGCGGTGAGGTAGCGCTTCTTCTTTGCCATGCGGCACCCCACATAGCGTAGCGAAACGGAGATTTGCATGACCGACTATCGCAAGACCGATGAAGCCATCGCCGCGCTGACCCCCGAGCAGTTCCGCGTCACCCAGCAGAACGGCACCGAACGGCCCGGCACCGGGCCGCTGCTCTACAACAAGGAGCCGGGCATCTATGTCGACATCGTCTCGGGCGAGCCGCTGTTCGCTTCGTCCGACAAGTTCGAGTCCGGCTGCGGCTGGCCGAGCTTCACCAAGCCGATCGCCAACGTCACCGAGCTGCGCGACACGACCCACGGCATGATCCGCACCGAGGTCCGCTCGGCGCATGGCGACAGCCATCTGGGCCATGTGTTCGACGACGGCCCGCGCGACCGCGGTGGGCTGCGCTACTGCATCAACTCGGCATCGCTGCGCTTCGTGCCCAAGGCCGAGATGGAGGCGCAAGGCTATGGCGCCTATCTCGACCAGGTCGAGGACGTCGCCTGACCTGAGTTGGCGCTGAACCCCAACCGGATTTGGGGATCGGTGCCAAGCCGTGGCGAAATCCACCAGAGATTGCACGACCCGTCGGCGTTCTCCCCAGCGCCGGCGGGTCGTTTCGCATGTGGCACAGGCCTTGCGAACGCTTTGGCAAGCATCACGGCATTCGCATTTCGTGGGGGACACAAGTTGAGCATTTCTTTCGGCATTCCGATCGCACTTGGCGAGCGGCGCGTCCTGCAGCCGGGAAAGCTGCGCTGGCTGCGGGCGGTCGCGTGGATGGCAGGCATGGCCGTGCTGATCGGGCTTTCGCTGCGCGTGGCGATGGCACCGGTGCAGCAATTGCTGCCCAAGACCGATCCGGTGCTCGGCCTGACCGCGAGCGGCGTGGCGTGCCTGATCGCGCTCGGCATCTACACGCTGCTCGTCCGGCTGGGCGAGGATCGCTGGCCGGGCGAGCTGGCGCTGAAGCCGGCGACGGGCCAGCTCGCCATCGGCCTGGGGCTGGGCTCGGCGATGTTCGTGGCGGTGATGACGATCCTGATCGGAGCCGGCCTCTACAGCTTCGAATGGCACGGTGCGGCGCCGGCCTGGCGCGGCGTGGGGCTGGCGATGCAGTCGGCGGTGGTCGAGGAGCTGCTGGTGCGCGGGGTGATCCTGCGGCTGCTGTGGCGCGCCTTCGGGCCGGCGGTCGCCTTTGCCGCATCGGCGGCGCTGTTCGGGCTCGGCCATGCCTTCAATCCCGGCGCAACGGTGATGAGCGTGGTGTGTATCGCGCTCGAGGCCGGGATCATGCTGGGCGCGCTCTACGCGCTGACCGGTCGGCTGTGGATGTCGATCGGCGTGCACGCCGCCTGGAACTTCACCCAGGGTTACGTCTTCGGCGCGGCGGTTTCGGGCGGGGACTTCGGACCGTGGCTGGCGCGGAGCGTGGCGCATGGCGATGCGAGCCTGTGGCTGAGCGGCGGCGAGTTCGGGCCCGAGGCTTCGCTGCCGGCGCTGCTGGTGTGCGGCGCGGTGGGCGTGGCGGCACTGTGGCTGGCGGTGCGGGCTGGTCGGTTTGGGAAGGAGGCTGTAGCGGAATAGGCCCCTCTCCTCTGCCCTCTCCCCGCAAGCGGGGAGAGGGAGAAGGGCTATAGCCCCCGCCCGATCACTTCCTTCATGATCTCGTTCGTCCCGCCGAAGATTCGGGACACCCGCGCATCGCGCCAGATCCGCGCGATCGGATATTCGTTCATATAGCCGGCGCCGCCATGGAGCTGGAGCGCCGCGTCGATGATCTGCCACTGGGTGTCGGTGTGCCAGAGCTTGGCGGCCGAGGCCTCCTCGGGCGTCAGTTCGTGGCGCAAATGCCGGGCGAGTGCCCAGTCGACATGCGCCCAGCCGATCTGCAGCTTCGCGGCGAGATCGGCCAGGGTGAAACGCGTGTTCTGGAAATCGAACACCGTCTTCCCGAACGCCTTGCGCTCCTTCACAAAGCCGAGCGCTTCGTCGAACGCGCGCTGGGCGCTGGCCTGGGCGCCGATCGCGATGGTCAGGCGCTCCTGGGGCAGGTTGCGCATCAGATAGGCGAAGCCGCGCCCTTCCTGGCCGAGCATGTTGGTCGCCGGCACGCGGACGTCCTCGAAGAACAGCTCGCTGGTGTCGGCGCCGTGCAGGCCGATCTTGTCGAGGTTGCGCCCGCGCGCGAAGCCCGCGCGATCGGCCTCGACCAGGAACAGGCTGGTGCCCTTGGCGCCGAGCTCGGCATTGGTCTTGGCCACCACGATCACGACATCGGCGGTCTGGCCGTTCGAGATATAGGTCTTGGCGCCATTGAGGACATAATGGTTGCCGTCGAGCCGCGCGGTGGTGCGGATCGCCTGGAGGTCCGATCCGGCGCCCGGCTCGGTCATCGCGATCGCCGCGACCTTCTCGCCCGAGACCATGCCGGGCAACCATTCGCGCTTCTGCTCCTCCGAGCCATAGGCCAGGAAATAATCGGCGAGCACGTCCGACTGGAGGGTGATGCCCGAGGGAACGCGCGCGTACGCATGTTCCTCGGTGACGATCGCGTTGTAGCCGAAATCGAGACCCGGGCCGCCATATTCCTCGGGCACGGTCGGGCAGAGCAGGCCGGCGCTGCCCGCCTTGGTCCAGAAATCGCGATCGACGATGCCGGCCTCCTCCCAGCGATCGAGATGCGGGACACCTTCGGCGGCGAGGAAGCGGCGGACGCTTTCGCGGAACAGGGCCTGGCTTTCGTCCTGGCCGGTGCGGCGTGCGGTATCGAGCATCAGTTCACCCCCCGATCGCGGCCGGCCCAGTATGGATCGCGCAGCGCGCGGCGCATCACCTTGCCCGAAGGGGTGCGCGGCAGTGCCTCGACGAAATCGACCGACTTGGGGACCTTGAACCCGCCGATCCGCTCGCGGGCATAGGCGAGGATCGAGGCCTCGTCGGGCTCGGCGCCGGGCCGGGGCACGACCACCGCCTTGACCTCCTCGCCCCATTTCTCGTGCGGCACGCCGATCACCGCGACTTCCTGGACGGCGGGGTGGCCGTAGATCGCGCTCTCCACCTCGGCGGGATAGATGTTCTCGGCGCCCGAGCAGATCATGTCCTTGAAGCGGTCGCAGATGTAGAGATAGCCGTGCTCGTCGAGATAGCCGGCGTCGCCGGTGCGCAGCCAGCCATTGCCGTCCACCGTCTCCGCCGTGGTCTCGGGCAGGTTCCAATATCCGACCATGTTGGCGACCGAACGCGTCTCGACCTCGCCGACCTCGCGGACCGCCAGCGGGGTGCGCTCGGTCGGATGGACGACGCGGATCTCGACGCCGGGCATCGGCAGGCCGGCACCGCGCATCCGCTCATTGCCGGCGGGATCGTGATCCTCGGGCGGGAGGTAGACGATCGTGCCGCAGGTTTCGGTCATGCCATATTGCTGGGCGAAGCCGCAGCCGAACACCTCGGTCGCCTCGCGCAGCAGCTCGAGCGCGATCGGCGAGGCGCCGTAGAGAATGTAGCGCAGCCGGCTGAAATCGGCCTCGCGCACGCCGGGCAGCATCAGCAGCATCTGGAGCGCGGTGGGGACGAGGAACATCTTGGTGACGCCGCCCTTGGCAATCGCGTCGAGCACCGCGGCGGGCACGAACTCGCGGTGAACGATCGAGGTGGCACCGTTGAAATAGCCGACGATCGCCCAGCCGACCCCGCCGATATGGCCGAGCGGCAGGGCGACGAGGTTGACGTCGCCTTCCAGCCACTCGTTCCACGGCATCGACTGCGCCATCGAATCGGTGCGGCCACGCAGCAGATTGGCATGGCTGAGCATGACCCCCTTGGGTTCGCCGGTGGTGCCTGAAGTGTAGAGCTGGAGCGCGACGTCGCTCGGCTCGACATCGTCGGGAATCGGATCGGCGGGCGCCGCGTCGCGCCAGGCGGCGAAGCGGCGGAAGCCCTCGGCACCGTCCTCCATCGCGATCGTCTCGCGGATCAGCTCGTTGGCGCATTCGGCGGCGCGGCCGATCTGGTCGGGGCCGGCGAAGAGCAGGCTGACCTCGGCATTGCCCAGGATCTTGCAGACCTCCGCGGTGGCGAGGCGCCACTGGACGGGCACCATCACCACGCCGGCACGGGCTGCGCCGAACAGCAGCTCGAAGAACTCGTCGCTGCCCTTGCCGAGATAGGCGATGCGATCCCCCACCCGGCAACCGGCGGCGCGCAGCGCGCGGGCGATCTGGTCGCTGCGGCGATCGAGCGTGGCCCAATCGGTATCACGCCCTTCGAAGCGGGTGGCGATCGCCTGGGGGCGATGACGCGCATGATAGGCGGGGATGTCGCCCAGCCGGGGCATCGCCTCGAAATCGATCCAGCCCGGTGAGGCTTCCGCTACCAAAGTATCGCCCATATGCCGCTCCTCTCGAGCCGGTTTGAAACCGCGGGGCGTTTTCGCCCTCGAGCATTGTTTAATCGCTTGATTAAGCGATTCGCAAGTCAGGCGTCGGTTTCGGGCTTCACCAGCACGCTGCGCATCAGCAGATCGGTGACGTGCACGGCATAGGCCTTGCGCAGATCGTCATCGATATCCTCCACCCCAAAGGCGTAGCGGAGCGAATGGCGGCCAATGAAGAGATGGTCGCACATGCCGATCAGCGAGAAATAGAACAGCATCGGATCAATCTTGCGGAACAGGCCCTCGGCCTCGCCCTGCTCGAGGATCGCCTTCTGCGCCGCCGCCAGCGGACGGCTAAACCGTTCGGAGATAAAGCGCGCGGTCTCGCTGTCGGTCTCCACCGCCAGCGCGGCGACCAGGCGGTTCATATAGGGATAGCGGTAATAGACCTTGATGATGCCGTGGACATGGTGACGCAGCTTCTGCCCGGCATCCATGTCGGCTTTCACCAGCCGCTCGAGATCGTCGAACGTGCCGCCGGCATCGCGCTCGAGCAGCGCCATGAACATGCCGAGCTTGCTGCCGAAATGATAGCGGATCAGCGCGGCGTTGAGCCCCGATTTCTCCGCGATGTCGGCGAAGGTGATGTCGACGGTGTTGCGCTCGATCATCAACGCGCTGGTCGCGTTGAGCAATTGATCCGCCGAACTTGCCTCCAGCCGCACGAGCGGGGCCTTTGCCTTGCTTGCCATTTCCGTACCTTAACCGGCGCGACACCGCCGCGCCAACCTCGCGTTATTGTCAGTTGGGCCGCGCAAAGCCCAGAGCCACCGCGCGCTGGACCGTACGTAATCGGCCATTCTCGCCCAGCCGGCTGCTGGCGCGGCGCATGTGGAAGCGGATCGTCGGCACCGACAGACCGAGGATCGTGCCGATCTCGCCATCCGTCTTTCCTGCCGCCGCCAGCTTGAGGCACTGGACCTCGCGCCGGGTCAGCCGATGCTGGACGATCTCGGTCGAGGCGTCGGGCCCGGCATTGCAGGTGGCGATGAAGCGCAGCGCCAGCGGGTGGAGCAGCTCCGCCTCGCGCGCGAATATCGCGTCCACGTCCAGCCCCGGCGCCGTCGTCGCCCAGACCACCGCGCCGATCACCCCGGCCGGCAGGTGGACGGGCGCGACGATCGCGCTTTCCACCCGGTAGCTGCGCTGCATCGCCTCGCGCTCGATCTGCGCCTCGATCTTGAGCGGCCTCCAGCTGCGGATGCGGCCCTGGTCGTAATAGAAGGGCTCGGCCAGGTGCCGCGCGACCGAGACGATCGCGTTGCGCAGGGCGAAATCGCCCTGGGCCCAATAGGCGCCGGCATCATGGGTGAACTCGAACAGCGCGCTGATCGGCGTGCCGTCGGCGAGTTGCACCGGCCGGGCGCTGCTGATGTCGGCGCAGGCCGCGATCAACGGCAGGCCCATGCGGCGGCCATGCTCGACGATCCGGGCCGCCAATTCATGGGGCATAATCTCAGCGATGCCGGTCATATTCATCCCTGTCACATGCGATAGCTGCACAGGTGCCTTCCTAAAGCTAATTATTCAAGCAAACAACAGCCGTAAATCGACCCCGACAATCGAGGCGGATCGGCGACATGGAGGGGAAGAGGAATGGCGATCAAGGCTGGCCTGCTGATGGGATCCGCGCTCGGGCTGCTGCTCGCGGCACCGGCGCTGGCGCAGGAGACGAAGGACGTCCCCGCTCCCAAGGCGGAAGGCGCGCAGACCGTCAATGACGAGATCGTCGTCACCGCCCAGCGCCGCTCCGAATCGATCAACAAGGTGCCGCTGGCGGTGCAGGCGCTTTCCGCCGACACGCTGAAGGACCTGCAGATCACCGATGTCGAATCGCTGGCCAGCTCGGTGCCAGGCCTCCAGGTCGCCCCCGCCTATTCGGGCGTGCCGATCTTCACGCTGCGCGGCATCGGCTTCAACACCACCAACATCACCGCCACCTCGACCGTGGGCATCTACCAGGACGAGCTGGCCTATCCCTATCCGTCGATGGCGGGCGGGCCGATCTATGATCTGGAGCGTGTCGAAGTGCTCAAGGGGCCGCAGGGCACGCTCTACGGCCGCAACACCACGGCGGGCCTGATCGACTTCATCACCGCCAAGCCGGGCAAGGACTTCGCCGCGGGCGGCACGATCGAGGTGGGCAACTACAAGACCTATAATGTCGAGGCGCATCTGAACCTGCCGCTGGGCGACAATGCCGCGCTGCGCATCTCGGGCCGCGACGAGAACAGCGACGAAGGCTGGCAGATCGACCAGAGCCGCGGGGAGAAGCTGGGCCGGGTCAAGCGCTGGGGCGCCCGCGCCTCGCTGAGCTTCCAGCCGTCGAGCAAGTTCGAGGGGCTGGTCACCGTCTCGGGCTGGCGCGACCGCTCGGATACCCAGGCCGGCCAGGCGATCAGCCTCAACCTGACCAACCGGCTTTCCGCCGCCGCCCCCGCGGTGGGCCCGGGCGACTTCAACTCGCCGGCTTTGCTCGCCTATCTGCAGAACAACCAGCCGACCCGCGCCAGCGATGCCGGCTGGCAGCCCGCCAGCGCCCGCGCCGCCACGGTGGGGCTAGCTCCCGGCATGGGGCCGCCCCGCGCCAAGTCCGACTTCGTCTCGGCCCAGATGCGGTTGACCTGGTCGCCGAACGATCAGCTCTCGGTGATCTCGCTTACCGGCTATAACGACTTCACTCGCAAGGACGTGGTCGATTTCAGCGGCGCGCCGTGGGAAATCGTCTCGACCGAATATGACGCGCGGATCAAATCCTTCTCGCAGGAGCTGCGCTTCGAGGGCAGCGGCCCCGGCTTCAACTGGACCGTCGGCGGCTATTACGCGCATGACGATCTGCGCGAGAACAGCCGCTTCCTGATCGGCGAGAACAGCTCGGTCGTCTATCTGCGCCTCGCCGCCCAGGGCATCCTCGCCAATCCGGTGACCAATGCGATCTTCAACAGCGCCGGCTACACGCCCGCCCAGGTCGCGGTCGGCTTCCGCGAAGGCGCGGGCATCGCGAGCGGCTATAACGAGACCTATAGCGGCTTCGCGACCGGCGAGTTCGAGCTGGGCAGCGGCTTCAAGATCAATGCCGGGGCGCGCTTCGGCATTGATCATGGCGAGCTGGCCGGATGCTCGATCGACTATAACGGCAATTACCTGCCGATCGTGAACACTGCCGGCCGCGCGGTGATCTTCCAGAGCTATGGCGTGATCGCGCCGATGGTGCAGCAGAATGGCTGCACCACCTATGACCCGGCGAGCAACACCGACACGCTGGTGCATTCGGTGCTCGACGAGAGCAATTTCTCGGGCCGCTTCTCGCTCAACTATCAGGCGGCACCGGGCACCCTGCTCTACGCATCGATCGCGCGCGGCGTGAAATCGGGCGTGGTGCCGATCGTGCCGGCCAATCGCGCGGTGCAGTTCAGCCCGGCGCGCCAGGAGAAGCTGACCGCCTATGAGGCCGGCATCAAGACCGCGGTGGGCGGCCGCTTCGCGCAGGTGAATGTCAGCGGCTTCTACTATGATTACACCGACAAGCAGTTCAGCTCCTATGTCGCCGACCCCACCTTCGGCGCGCTGCAGCGGCTGGTGAACATCCCCAGCTCGCATGCCTGGGGCATCGACGGCGAGATCACGCTGCGGCCCTCGCCGGCCTTCACCTTCAGCTGGAACGCGACCTATCTGAAGACCAAGATCACCGATTATACCGGTGCCAATGCGGCGGGCATCCCGACCAATTACGACGGTTCGGAATTCTCTTTCGCGCCCGAATTCTCGACCAGCGGCACCGCGACGCTCAACCTGCCGATCTCCTCCAGCCTGAACTTCCAGGCGACGGCGAACGCCACCTATCAGAGCGAGACGCACAGCGACTTCGGCGAGGATCCGCTGTTCCGGATCAAGGGCTATGCGCTGGTCAACGGCAGTATCGGCATCGCCAGCGCCGACGGGAAGTGGGGCCTGACGCTCTGGGCCCGCAACCTGACCAACGAATATTACTGGACCTCGGTGGTGGACAACCAGAACCTCAACGTTCGCTATGCCGGCCGGCCGCGCACCTTCGGCGCCTCGCTGACCGCCGGCTTCTGATCCGATGCGCGAGCAGGCCATCCCGCTTCCCCCCGGCCCCGCGCCCGCTGCGGCGCCGGGCGGCAAGCGAATCCTGCCGCGCATCGACTATGCCAGTCCGCCGGGTGCCGCCGCGCTCTATCCGCCGGACTCGGTGGCCTGGGCGGTGTTCAAGAACCCGGTCGCCCTGTTCGTCGGCGGGATTGCGGCAGTGTTGCTCGAGCTGGGCGAGCCGCGGGTGCGCTCGGGCGTGTGGGAGCATTCGATCTTCCCCACGGATCCGCTGACCCGGCTGCAGCGGACCGGCTATGTCACCCATGTCAGCGTCTATGCCCCCGCCAATGTCGCCGCCAAGGTGATCACCGGGGTGACGCGGATGCACGAGCGGGTGCGCGGGATGACGCCCGGCGGCGAGGCCTATCACGCCAATGATCCCGAATTGCTCGACTGGGTGCAGTGCACGGTCGGGTTCGGTTTCATGGAAGCCTATTCGGCTTATTGCCGCACGCTGACGCCGGCGGAGAAGGATCGCTCCTATTGCGAGGCCAAGCCCTCGGCCGACCTGTTCCTGGCGCATGGCGCGCCGCTGTCGGTCGCCGAGCAGGAGGCACAGTTCGAAGCAATGCGGCCGAAGCTAGAGCCGCATGCGATCATCGGCGAGTTCCTGAAAATCATGTTGAATACCAAAGGCTTGCCTGCCCCACTCCGCCCCTTCCAGGCGATGATGGTGCGCGCGGCGATCGCGCTGCTGCCCGATTGGGCGTGTACGATGTTTGCATTGAACGGGGAAGAATGGCGGCTGCGCGGCTGGGAACGCCGCACCGTCCGCATGCTCGGCGCGCTGTTCGAGCGATTGCCGATCCCCGGCACGCCGCCGGTCGAGGCCAGCAAGCGGCTCGGCCTGCCCGCCAATTACCTCTATCGCCGCCGGAAAGCCTGATGCCCGAGAGTTTCGAAGCCGATTATGTGATCGTGGGCGCCGGCTCGGCCGGCTGCGTGCTCGCCGACCGGCTGAGCGCCGATGGCCGCAACCGCGTGCTGCTGCTCGAAGCGGGCGGCGACGACCGGCCGCTGCGCGAACGCGGGCAATTCCTGTCCAACCTGATGATCCATGTCCCCGTCGGCTATGCGCAGACGCTGAAGGATCCCAAGGTCAACTGGCTCTACCGGACCGAGCCCGATGAAGGCACCGAGGGCCGTCGCCATATCTGGCCGCGCGGCAAGGTGCTGGGCGGCTCGTCCTCGATCAACGGGCTGCTCTATGTCCGCGGCCAGCGCGCCGATTATGACGGCTGGCGGCAGATGGGCTGCGAGGGCTGGGCCTGGGACGACATCGCCCCCTATTTCCGCCGTTCCGAGGACCAGCAGCACGGCGCCTGCGAGACGCACGGCGCGGGCGGGCCGCTGAGCGTGACCGATCCCGGCGGTTCGCATCCGGTGTCCGAGGCGGTGGTGCAGGCCTGCGAGGCGCTCGGCCTGCCCCAGCGCGACATCAACGGGCCCGAGCAGGAAGGCGTCGCTTGGTATCAGCTGACCGTACGCAACGGTCGGCGCTGCTCGGCGGCTGTCGCCTATCTCCATCCCGCGATGGAGCGGCCGAACCTGCGCGTGGTGACGCATGCCCAGGCGACGCGGGTGGTGATCGCAGACGGACGCGCGACTGGCGTGGAATTCGTCCGCGGCGGCGAGCGGCTGGTGGCGCATGCCGCGCGCGAAGTGATCCTGGCGGGCGGGGTGATCAACTCGCCGCAATTGCTCCAGCTCTCCGGCATCGGTCCGGGCGGCCTGCTGCGCGAGAAGGGCATCGCGGTGGTGCGCGACCTGCCGGGGGTGGGCGAGAACCTCCAGGACCATCTGCTGATCTCGGCCAATTACCGGCTCAAACCCGGCACCGTTTCGGTCAACGAGCTGAGCCGCGGGCTGCGGCTGCTCGGTGAGGTCGCCCGCTATGCGGTGGCGCGCAAGGGACTGCTGACACTGTCGGCGGCGCATATCGCAGCCTTTTGCCGCTCGCGGCCCGATCTCGCTTCGCCCGACATCCAGTTCCACATCCTGCCCGCGACGGTGGACGGCGATGCGCTGGCGCGGCTGCAGAAGATGCAGCTGGAGAAGCTGCCGGGGATCAGCATCGCCGCATGCCAGCTCCGCCCGGAATCGCGCGGGCATGTCCGCATCCGCTCGGCCGATCCGCTGGCGCCGCCACGGATCACGCCCAATTACCTGAGCGATCCGCTAGACCAGGAAGTCATCGTCGCCGGGCTGCGCTGGGGTCGGCGGATCGCCGCGCAGCGGCCACTGGCGGACTTTATCGAACATGAGCTGCAGCCGGGCGCCGAGCTGCAGAGCGATGCCGAGCTGCTCGCCCATGCCCGGCGGGCCGGGACGACGCTCTACCACCCGGTGGGCACCTGCATGATGGGGCATGGCCCGCGCGCGGTGGTCGATCCGGAGCTGCGCGTGCACGGCGTGGCGGGGCTGCGCGTGGTCGATGCGAGCATCATGCCACGGATCATCTCGGGGAATACCAACGCGCCGACGATCGCGATCGCGGAGAAGGCCAGCGACATGATCCTGGCGGCGGCGAAGACGCGGGTAGCGGCGTAGCTCCGGGCGGAGACGTTGGCCCCTGACCATCATCCCGCCCGCACTCGTCACCCCGCCCCACAACCGTCATCCCGGCGAAAGCCGGGATCTTGTGCGGCTCTTGTCCTGCCGTTTGCGCCTTCTCCTGAGATCCCGGCTTTCGCCGGGATGACGGTTATTTCAGTTCTGCCCGGATCGCGTCCCCATCCGCATCGATCCCCGGCGGCACTGCGCCCTCCGGCACGTCGCGCACCCCGAAGCGGATCGGCAGGGGCATCTCGACATATTCCCCTTCCTCCGGATGGCTCCGCGCCCGGAAGAAGCCCGTCGCCGCGAGATGCGGGTCGTCGCGGATCGCATCTAGGTCGCGCACCGGCATGCAGGGGACGCCGGCGGCGTTGAGGATTCGAACCCACTCCGCGCTGGTTCTCGCCGGCGTGTATTGGGCGATCTTGCCGTAGAGCGCGCTGATGTTGCGCAGGCGATCGATCGGCGTGGCGAAGCGGGGATCGTCGAACACTTCCATCGCGCCGAGCAGGTCGAACAGCTTCGCGATCGTCGCGGGCGTATAGGGCACGATACTGACATGGCCGTCGGCAGTCGGGAAAGGCTGGCGGTTGGGATCGATCTGGCGCGGATAGCCGGCAGGTTCGAGCGGCGGATCGAAGGCGGCGCCGAACAGATGCTCCTGCAGCATGAAATGTGCGAAGCTCTCGAACAGCGGCACCTCGACGAACTGCCCCTCCCCGCTGCGCAGCCGGTGGACCAGCGCGCCGAGCACCGCCTGGGCGCCATAGAGCCCGGCGACCTTGTCGGCGATCAGCGAGGGCAGATAGCGCGGCGCCGGATTGCCATCGGCGCGCGGCAGCAGCGTCGCGGTGCCGGTGGCCGCCTGGATAACGTCGTCATAGGCCTGCAAGCCCGCATAGGGCCCGCCCGAGCCGAAGCCCTGGCAATGGACATAGACGATATCCGCGCGCAGCCCGCGTACCGCGTCATAGCCGAAGCCCAGCCGCTCCATCGCCTCGCCACGGACATTGTGAATGAAGACGTCGGCCGTGGCGAGCAGCCGGCGCATCGTCTCGGCGTCCTCCGGCACCTTGAGGTCGAGCGCGATCGCACGCTTGCCGCGGTTGAGCGTGCAGTGGACCGGCCCCATCTGCCGCGCAGCAGCCCGGGATCGCCCGAACTGGCGGGTCTGGTCGCCGCCCGGCGCCTCGACCTTGATCACCTCGGCACCCATGTCGGCGAGCATCTGGGTGGCATAGGGACCGAAGACGATCGTCGTCATGTCGACGATGCGGATGCCCTCGAGCATCTTCATGCCTGGGCTGCCTTGGCACGCGCGAAGGCCGGCCGGGTGCGCAGCCGCTCCCAATAGGCGGCTATCCGCGGCGCGCCGCCGTCGCCGATCTGGACGAACTCGGCGAGCATCAGCGCATAGCCGACCGAGATGTCCGCCGCGGTGAAGCGGTCGCCGGCGACATAGTCGGCCGAAGCGAGCATCGCGTCGAGGCCGCGCAGGCGGGCGAGATACCATTGCCGGTAATCGTCGGCGACCTGGGGCTGGCGGCGGTCCTCGGGCTCGAACATCGCGTAGCGCAGCACCAGGGTCTGCGGGAAGGTGAGCGTCGCCTCGCCGAACGAGAGCGCGTCGAGATAGGCCGCATAGCCCGGCTCGTCCGGGCGCACTGCAAACCGCCCGTCACCGCGGGTGGTCGCGAGATAATGGCAGATCGCGGCGGACTCGGTCATCCGGGCATCGCCTTCCAGGAAGAGCGGGATCGTGCCGAGCGGGTTGCGCGCGAGATATTCCGGCGCCCGGTCGCGCGGGGGAAAAGGCAGCAGCTCGAGCCGGTATTCGGCTTCCAGCTCCTCGAGCATCCAGAGCACGCGGAACGAGCGCGCATCGCGGCAGTGATAGAGAGTGGCGGTCATTTCGGGCTCCACGTGCCTTGTTCGGTGATCGTGCCGATCAGGCCGACCGGGAAACGGGCATCGTCGGTGATCAGGGCGAGCGTCTCGCGGTCCTCGGCCGGCACGTGCGCCAGCGTCCGCGCATCTTCGAGGGTACGCAGCACCACCACGCCGCGTTCGACCGACCCGTCGCGCTGGTAGAGGATCGTCGCGCTTTCGAGCGTCGCCGGGCCGGGTTCGGGCTCGACCAGATCGGGCACCGGTCCGCGCCGGGCATCGGCCGCGGCCTGCACCGAATAGTCCGGGGCGAGCGGCGCACCGGGTTCGCCAGAGAGCACCAGCGCATGATGCTTGGTGACGAACTCGCCCTGGCCATAGAGCAGCCCTGTCCCGCCGCCGCGCACCGCGCGCACCATCGCGCAGGCGGCGTGCAACATGTAGTTGCTGAGAGGCCCGCCGAAGAAGGTCAGCCCGCCGGTCACGCTCGACTGCACCTCGGGCCCGAGGCCAAGGCTGCGTCGCGCCATCTTGGGGACGCAGGGGAAGCAGGAATAGAGCTCGAGCGCGTCGAAGCCTTGCGGCGCCAGTGCCGCGGCAGCAACGAGCACCGCATCCTGGGCCGGGCTGCCGGCAAAGCCGTCGCGGGCCAGGAAATCGCGCGGCTCGCTCGCCGCTGCGCCGCCGAGGATATGGACGATCCGCTCGTCCGGAATGCCGGCCTGGCGCGCCACTTCCAGGCTGGTGACGATCACCGCGGCGCCCTGGTTCACCAGCGGATTGGCGACCATCAGCTTGGTATAGGGCCAGGCGATCAGCCGGTTGGCCTCGCCCGGCGTGACGATCTCGTCAACCGTCGGCGGCTTGCGCATCCAGGCGCGGGGGTTCTCCGCCGCGACAGAGGCATAGCGTGCCCAGAGTTCCCCCGATTCCGCGCGGGCCTCGGCCGGGGTCTGGCCCCATGCGGCAGCGCTCGCCATCTCGAACAGGGGATAGACCTGGGTGGGCGTGGAGAGCCCGTGGCGCAGCGCCAGCGGATGGACGATGTCCGCGCCCCGCAAGGGCGAGGGCGCGTCCTTGGCGAATGGCGTCCAGGGCGGCATCTCGCCTTCGCGCTTCGCCCGCGCCGCACTGTGCTGCGCTTCCGCCCCGGCGATCAGCGCGACCCGGCTTTCGCGGCGCGCGATGCGCAGGGCCGCTTCATGAATCAGGCGCACCGGCGATTCCCCGCCGACCCCATGATTGGCGCGCAAGGCGGGCGCTATGTCGAGTTCCGTGCACAACGAAGCTGCCGCATCGGCATAACGCCAGCTGACGATGCTCACCACATCCAGCGCATCGACCTGGGCGAGCAGCCCGCCGCCCGCATCCTGATCGGCAGCGCGCGCGGCATCCGCCATCAGCGCCAGCGGCTCCTTGGCCGAGCTGATCGCGAAGGGGCGATCGATCGACTCCCCGATGCCCACAAGTACGGGCGTGTCTGGCGCCATTTTCCTCTCCCTGGTCGCCTGCCCGGTATCGCCGTGCGCACCTCCGTGCGGAACTATCACTAGCGATAGCAGCGCATTTCCCCGGTTCGGCTATGCTGCGCATCGGAGAGCGGAGACCGCTTCTGAGGAGAGGAGAGAGGGCCGAATGCACCCCTGCGTCCACGCCGAAACCACACCGGAGAAAGTCGCGCTGATCCTGGCCGATACAGGCCAGAGCCTGAGCTATGGCGAGATGGAGGCGCGATCGAACCAGGCGGCGCAGCTGTTCCGCACGCTGGGGTTCCAGCCGGGCGACGCGGTAGCGGTGCTGCTGGAGAATCATTTCCGCTTCCTCGAAATCGCCTGGGGGGCGCAGCGCGCGGGGCTCTATTTCGTGGCGGTCTCCTCGCGGCTGACGGCGAGCGAGGCAGCGTTCATCCTCCAGGACAGCGGCGCGCGGGCACTGATCTCCTCCGCAGCGCTGGCATCGGTCGCGAGCGCCGTGGCCGCGGAGGTGGCGCTGGACGACGTCGCGCTGTTCATGCTCGATGGCGCGATCCCGCCTTTCCGCAGCTGGGAAGCCGAGGTGGGCGCGATGCCGGTCACCCGCATCGCCGACGAGCGCGCCGGCACCGACATGCTCTATTCCTCGGGCACCACCGGCCGGCCCAAGGGCATCCGGCCGCAACTGCCCGAGACCGACATCACCATGCCCAATGCCATGGTCGGCATCGCCCGGCATGCGGAGGTGGATGCCGAGACGATCTACCTATCCCCCGCCCCGCTCTATCATGCCGCGCCTTTGCGCTGGTGCATGGCGGTGCACCGGCTGGGCGGCACGGTGGTGGTGATGGAGAAGTTCGATCCCGAGCAGGCGCTGGCGCTGATCGAGCGGCACAAGGTGACGCATGCGCAGTGGGTGCCGACGCACTTCATCCGCATGCTCAAGCTGCCCGAGGCGGCGCGCAGCCGGCACGACCTGACCTCGCTGCGCATGGCGATCCATGCCGCGGCACCCTGCCCGGTGCCGGTCAAGCAGGCGATGATCGACTGGTGGGGGCCGGTGCTGCTCGAATATTATGCCGGGACCGAAGGCAACGGCCTGACGATGATCGGCGCCAGGGACTGGCTGACCCATCCGGGCTCGGTCGGGCGCGCGGTGCTCGGCACGCTGCGCATCTGCGACGAGGAGGGCGAACCGCTGCCCGCCGGCGAGACCGGCCTGGTCCATTTCGAGGGCGGGCCGGGCTTCCACTATCACAACGACAGTGAGAAGACGGCGGCGGCGGCCAACAAGCATGGCTGGACCACGCTCGGCGATGTCGGCCATGTCGATGACGAAGGCTATCTCTACCTCACCGACCGCAAGAGCTTCATGATCATCTCGGGTGGGGTGAACATCTATCCGCAGGAGATCGAGAATCTGCTCGTGCTCCATCCCAGGGTGGCCGATGTCGCGGTGATCGGCGCGCCGCATGCCGATATGGGCGAGCAGGTGGTGGCGGTGGTGCAGCCGGCCGAGGGCGTGACGCCCTCCCCCGCGCTGGCCGAGGAGCTGGCCGAGTGGCTCGCGCCGCAGCTCTCCCGAGTGAAGCAGCCGCGGCGGATCGACTTCGTCGCGGAGCTGCCGCGGCATCCGACGGGGAAGCTCTACAAGCGGTTGTTGCGGGACCGCTATTGGGAGGCGGTGGAAGAAGCCGCGCTCGGCTGAGCAAACTCCGTCATCCCCGCGAAAGCGGGGATCCAGAGCCAAGCCGGACCGCCCGGGCAGAGTAACCCTGGATCCCCGCCTTCGCGGGGATGACGGCTGGGGGGCTCGCAGCCCCCCGCCACCTCACAGCGTCTTCAGATACTCCAGCAGCGCCAGCCGCTCGGCATCGCTGAGTGACTGGGTGAAGGTGTGGCCGCCATTGCCGTCGCCATAGAGGTTGCTGTTGAAGCTCATCCGCGAGCGGATCTGCTGGTCGGTGAGCGGCGGGGGTGTCTGATAGGCCAGGTTGAGATAGCCCGCCGCGGCATTGGAGAAGGCCGAATAGAGGCGATCCGGCGTCGCCTGGCCATTGCACGGCTGATAGGGCGGGACCGAGGCCGATGTGCTGCAGTTCATCGTCTCGTACTTCCAGCCGAGCTTGGCGAAGTCGTACGACGCGAAGCTATAGTCATAGCCCTGGTTCTTGCCGCCGATGCCGGCCGGCGAATAGGGCCGCTTCCACACCGCCGGACGATCCGACGGCTTGAGGATGCCCCAGATATCGGGCACGCTGCCATTGTGGAGGAACGGCCCGCCCGCCCAGGCGCCATAGAGCGGCGGCGAGACATAGCCCTTGGGCTCCACCCATTCGTTCGGCCCGAGCGGGGAATAGATCGGCCCGCCATTGTTGTAGACCGCGCGATAGACGCGGCGGATCGAGCTCGCGATCAGCGACTCCACCGGATAGCCGTACCAGCTCGGGCTGAGCGAGTTGTACGCCCACCAGCTGCTGTTCCAGGCGCGGCGCTGGCGCTGGTCGGCGAACAGGTTGAAGCGGCGCGGATCGGTCTGGATCGTCTCGATCGGAGTGACGTTGCCCGGCAGGCCCTTGAGCCGCGGATCGGGCAGATAGGCAGTGTCGTTGGCATAGCGCGGCGAATAGACGCCGTGGCAGCTCGCGCAGGAGCCGTTGCCGGGCTGGCGGGGAATCTCGACATTGGCGCCATTCGCCCAGAGATCGCGCTCATGGAACAGCACGGCGCCCTGCTCGGCCAGCGGCCGATCGATCGTGCCCGGATATTTGGGCGCCGAGAGCGAGAGCAGGAAGTTGTTGATGTCCTCGAAATCGCTCTCCAGCGCGCGCCGTTCCCCGGCATCGCGGGTGAGTGTGGCGACGCCGAACGCCATCTCCGAATGGACATTGTCCGAGGTGAGCGAGCCGTCCCAGAACTGCCGCGTCTTGAAGGCGCGGTTGAACCAGGCCGGTGCCTTGGTCATGCCGCCGGCGGGCGTGTCCGGCGTATATTCGAGCAGGCTCGGCGCGAGCTGCAGCGTGTCCATGTCGAACAAAGCGGGCAGCAAGGTGATCAGGCCGATCGCATCGCTGGAACCACGGCCGTCGCTCCACGGGATCGGCAGCGCGAGGCCGAGCCAGGTGACCGGGCTGGTGCGGAACAGGTCCGAGGCGAGCAGGCCGGCGTCATTGGCACTGTTCGGCAGGCCCCAGGTGAAGCCGGCCTCGTTCGTGTTGCCGAGCCGCGAGTCATGGCAGGCCGAGCAGGACGCGGTGATCGTGCCGGTCCATTTGCCGTCATCGCCCTTGCCCTGGATCAGACCGAGCGGCAGCTGGCCCGAGCCGCCATTGGTGGTGTTCGGGTTCTCGCCGGGCAGCGGATAGGGGTTGCGGAACGGCGCGGGATAGAAGCCGTAGCGCTTCTCGACCTGCTCGTTGAAATCGGCGGGCTTGGAGGACAGGCCCCACACCGCCCAGAGCTTGTCGTAATCCTGGGCCCGCGAGAAGGGCAGGAAATATTGCCGCGTCTCGAGGTTCTGTTTGCCGCGCGCGACGCTGGCGCGCCAGGCCCCGCAGGTCGCCGGGCGCGCCGGCAGCCGGTTCACATAGGGTGCCGGCGGATTGTGCAGGTTGGTGAAGAAGGAATTGAAGCGGACGGCGCCGTTCGGATTGCTGTTGACGCTGGGGGTGATCAGCGTGCGCGGATCGACCGGCAGCGGCGTCGCGTCCGACTTGCCGGCGCACCCGGCAGCCAGGGGCGAGCGGATCGCAGCTTCGTCGAGCAGCGGCTGGGTCTGCGCCAGCGCGGCGGGGGCAAGCATCACGGGTATCGCGGCGCTCGCGAGCAGGGCAGTCCAGTTGGCCATCGCACCTCTCCCATTGTCGCCGGGCATCCCGCGGCAGGGCCGCTGTGCCGGCATTTGATCGGAATCTGCTTTGCGGGCGCTTCGCCAACAAGCTGGCGAACGTGGCAGGTTTGGCGTGACTAGAGCCTGGTCAGCGGCCGCCCCTCCGTCCCGAGACATTGCCCGGAGCGATGCGCGTCCATCGTCATCGTGACCGACACCTTGCCCGCCGCGCCCGTCTGTTGTGCGCTCTGGCTGTCGGTGGTGACGACGAGCTTGTATCGGTCGCGGGCATAGCTGCCCGACATCGCCATCGAGCGGGTGCCCATCTGGTCGGCGCAGCGCAGCAAGCCGTCGATCCTGCCCTTCCCCATCGCGAAACGCTCGTAGCGGCAGGCCTGGTTCTCCTCGCCGACATAGAAGGCACCCTTCTTCACATCCTCGGCGGTCAGGCAGCTGGCGGCCGTCTGGGGCTGGCGCATCTGCGCCTTGAGCTTCTCGACAAAGCCCGCCGGCATGCCCGGGGCATCGACCTGGTTGAGGGTGATCTTCGTCTCCCAGCGCCCCGGCTGGGCGAAGTCGTTGCCGGCCGCGACCTTGCGAATCTGCTCCGCCACGACCGAGCCGGATTCATTGCGCAGATCGACGCTCGAACCCCAGTCGCAGCCGGCCGCGAGCAACAGGAAAGGGATCGCCGATCCGCTGTGAAATCGCGTCATCCAACTCTCCCATTTCGCTCCGTTTTCTGGCTTCCGGAGGCTGCTTGTTTGATGCAGACCATCGCCTGCCGGCAAAACAGATCAAGCTGGTACCCGTCACAGGGTTTCGGGAGAGAGGCATGGCGATCGAACGCGACCGGGCGTGGGCCGAGACCAATTTGCTGATCGAGGAAGTGCGCGAGACAGGACTGGCGATCGGCCTGCCCTTCGTTGCGGCGCAGGGCGACATCGCCGATCCCGAGCCGATGCGCGACGCCGATGGCCGCCCCTATGCCGAGACGCATTTCCAGTGGCTCGATCCCACGGACCACTATTGGCACAATCGCCGGCTCGCGCTGCACGCCCCCTTCCTCCAGGCCGCGCGGGTGATGGCGGAGCCCTGCTTCTATGCCGGGGGCAGGCTCGGGACCTGGCGGACCAGCGCGCTGCTCGACGCGATCGACTGCCGCCAGGTGACCGCGACCACCGGCATCGCCGCGGCGATCATCGCACCGGTGCACCTGCCCCGCGCGATCGTCGGCGCGGTGGTGTGGGCGGCGCGCGAGCCCGCCGGGGTGGAGGCGGTGTTCGCCAAACATGCGGTTCGGCTGCAGGGCCTGGCGCTCAAGCTGGTCGCCAGCCATGCCGAGGCCTCGTCCCGCCTGCGCGCGCCCGCTGCGCCGATGGTGCTCACCCGGCGTGAGGTGCAGTGCCTGCGCTGGGCGGCGGCGGGCAAGACCGATGGCGAGATCGGCATCATCCTGTCGCTCTCCACCTCCACGGTGCGCTTCCATTTGCGCAACGCCGGCTCGAAGCTGGGCAGCACGGGACGAGCCCAGGCGATCCAGATCGCGGCGGGATTGGGGTTCGTAAGCGCGCGATAGTCCCTCTGATCCTCCCCTCCGGGGGAGGATTGCGCTTGCCCTAGCACTTTTCGCAGTTGCCGCATCGTCGTGCTTCCTCAAGGCTTTGGCCATGGAGGCACTCCAGTGAATTTCGATCTTTCCGAAGACCAGACGATGCTGCGCGACATGCTGCGGCGCTATCTGCGCGAGCAGTATGACTTCGAGGCACGGCGTGCGCGGGTGCGCGCCGGGCGCGGACAGGATGTCACGCTGTGGCAGGGCCTGGCCGATCTCGGTATCCTCGCGGTGCTACTGCCCGAGACGGCAGGCGGGCTCGCCGGTGGACCGGTCGAGACGATGGTGGTGATGGAGGCGCTGGGCGAGGCGCTGGTCGCCGAACCCTTTCTCGAGACCGTGGTGATCGGCGGCACGCTGCTCCGGGCCTGCGGTTCCGACCTGCTGCCGGAGATCGCCACCGGCACCCTCCGCATCGCGTCCGTGCTCGAAGCCGCCAACCTGCGCGCCGCGCCGGCGCCCGGCGGCTGGCATCTCACCGGCCAGGCACCGGTCGTGATCGGCGCGCCGGGGGCGAGCCACCTGATCCTCGCCGCGCGCACCGCCGGCGACGGCCCCGCGCTGTTCCTGGTCGAGGCCGGTGCGCCCGGCCTTACCCTGCATGGCTACCAGCTGATCGACGACCGTCCCGCCGCGGACCTCGAGATCGACGCGCATCTGCCCGCCGAAGCGCTGCTCGGCGCAACGGGCACGGCGGGGCCGCTGATCGAGACGGTGCTGGACACCGCCCGCGCCGCACTCTGCGCCGAGGCGGTGGGCGTGCTGCGCCGGATGCTCGAGGACACCGTGGAATTCACCAAGCAGCGCCGCCAGTTCGGCCAGCCGCTCGCGGGCTTCCAGGCGCTGCAGCACCGGATGGTCGACATGTTCCTGGCGCTGGAGCAGGCGGTCTCGGCGAGCCACCTCGCCACGCTCAACCTCTCCGCCCCGCCGGAAACCCGCGCCCGCGCGGTCGCCGCAGCCAAGGCGACGATCGGCAAGGCAGCGCGCTTCATCGGCGAGAATGCGGTGCAGCTCCACGGGGCGATGGGGATGACCGACGAACTGGCGGTCGGCCATTATTTCAAGCGCGCGACGGTGATCGCGCAGCTCTTCGGGAGCACCGAGCAGCAGGTGGCGCGCTATGCCGCGCTGATGCGGGCGGCTTGACCCCTTAAATCCTCTCCCGGAGGGAGAGGGGGATGAGCAGGTCGCCCCGTGCCCCGCACGGGGCTGGAATTGCCGGGGGCAATTCCACCTGCACATCGCCGAAGGCGGTGGTGGAGAGGGCATGCCCCAAGCTGTATCGCCCGTGGCAAGCCCCCTCCACCAGCTTCGCTGGTCCCCCTCCCCCTGCGGGGGAGGATTTAAGAAGAGGCTCACAACCCCAGCACCGCCTTGGCCAGGATATTCCGTTGGATCTCGTTCGATCCGGCATAGATCGACCCGGCCCGTTCGTTCAGATAGCGCAGCGGCGCCAACGCCTGCCACGGCGCGCCCGTCGCATAGCCGTCCGCCGGCACGGCATGGGCCGGCACGGCACCGCCCGGCATCACCACGTGCGGCTGATAGGCCAGCCCCCCCGCCCCGGCCGCTTCAAGGTGCAGCGCCGCCACATCCTGCGCTAGTTCGGTGCCGAGAATCTTCATCATCGAGGCGAGCGCGCCGACGCTGGCGCCTTCGCTGGCCGAGAGCAGGCGCAGCTCCATTATCTCCAGCACGTCGATACGGATGCGCAGCTCGGCCAGCCGCGCGGCGAAGATCGGATCATCGAACCGCTCCCCTGCCGCCGCCTCGATCTCCCCCACCCGCACCTGCAACGCGGGGGCATAGGAACCGCCCCGCTCGAATTCGAGCAGGTACTTCGCCACCGACCAGCCAGCATCGACTTCCCCCAGCGCGTTGGCCCGTGGAGCGCGGACATTGTCGAAGAAGATCTGGTTCTGCACATGCTCGCCCGAGGTCATCAGGATCGGGCGGACCTCGATGCCGGGCAGGTCCATGGGCACGAGCAGGAAGGTGATGCCCTGTTGCGGACGGCCAAGCTTTGCCGTGCGAACCAGGCAGAAGATCCAGTTCGCCTCCGTCGCGTGGGTGGTCCAGATCTTGGAGCCGTTGAGGACGAAATCATCGCCGTCCGGCTCGGCGCGCATCTGGAGCGAGGCGAGGTCGGAGCCGGCGCCGGGCTCGGAATAGCCCTGGCAGAAGAACACTTCGCCGGTGAGGATGCGCGGCAAGAAATACGCCTTTTGCTCGGGCGTGCCGAAGCGGATGATGACGTGGGCGACCATGTGGATGCCCATCGGCGAGAGCGAAGGCGCGCCCGCCGCGATGCGCTCGCGGTTGAAGATATAATGCTGGGCGACGCTCCAGTCGCAGCCGCCATGCTCGACCGGCCAGTGCGGGGCGGCCCAGCCGCGTGCGTGGAGGATATGCTGCCAGGCCATGCTGGCTTCGTGATCGGGGTAGACGCTGGTCGCCAGCGTGCCGGCGCGGCGGATCTCGGGGGTCAGCTTCTCGGCGAGGAAGGCACGTACTTCGTCGCGGAAAGCGGTCTCGGCTTCGGTCCAGTTGATGTCCATGCGCGGTCCCCTCAGGCTGCCACGGGCTCGGGCGCGATCATCGCGGCGAGACGCCGAGCGATGATCGCCTCGGCATCCTCGACGATGCGCTCGACCAGTTCGCGGACGGTGGGGATATCGTGGATCAGGCCCTGGACCATGCCGGCGGTCCAGATGCCGTGATCGGTGTCGCCGGTCTCGAGCCCCTCGCGGCCGCGCACGCCCTTCACCAGTGCGGCGACGTCCTCGAACGGGCGGCCCTCCCGCTCGATCGCGACGACCTGTTCGGCGATGCGGTTGCGGGCGACCCGGGCGCTGTTGCGGTAGGAGCGGAAGATCAGCTCGGTCGCGCGCTCGTCATTGGCGACCATCGCGGCCTTGAAATTGTCGTGGATCGGCGCCTCGCGCGTGGCGCAGAAGCGGGTGCCCATGTTGATGCCGTCGGCACCGAGCGCCAGCGCCGCCGCAAGCCCGCGACCGTCGCCGAAACCCCCACTCGCGAGGATCGGGACCTTCACTCTGTCGGCGGCGGCGGGGATCAGGATCAGGCCGGGGATGTCGTCCTCGCCCGGGTGGCCAGCGCATTCGAAGCCGTCGATCGAGATCGCATCCACCCCCATCCGCTCGGCCGAGAGCGCGTGGCGGACGGCGGTGCATTTGTGGATGACCTTGATGCCGGCAGCCTTGAAATCGTCGACATGTTCCTGCGGCTTGTAGCCGGCGGTCTCGACGATGGGGATGCCGCTCTCGATGATCGCGCGGCGATATTCGGCATAGGGCGGCGGATTGATCGAGGGGAGGATCGTCAGGTTCACCCCGAAGACCTTGTCGGTGCGTTCGCGGACACGGGCGATCTCCCTCGTGAGCGCCTCGGGCGTCGGCTGGGTGAGCGCAGTGAGGAAGCCGAGCGCGCCGGCCTCGGCGACCGGGGCGACGAGATCGGCGGTGCCGACCCACATCATCCCGCCCTGCACGATCGGGTGCTCGACGCCGAAGGCCTCGGTGAAACGGGTGCGGATCATCGACTTTATCTCCCTTAGAGCGATTGGCCGTCATCGACGGTGACCACCGATCCGGTGACGAAGCGGCTCGCCGGGCCGCAGAGGTACGCGACGGCGCCGTCGAGCGCGTCGCCGTTCATCAGTCGGCGGCGGGGCCATTTGGCGATCTGCTTGTGGCCGGCCTCGGTGCCGAACCAGTCGGCGTTGAGATCGGTCTCGATATAGCCGGGGCACAGGATGTTGAGATTGACGCCCTTGTTCGCCCAGTCGCGCGCCAGCACCCGGCCGAGCTGGAGCACCGCGGCCTTGGAAGCGCTGTACGCAGCGAGGCCGGGCGAGACGGATTGCGCGGTGATCGAGGAGACGATCAGCACGCGGCCATCCGCCTTGGCCGCGATCATCCGCCGCGCGCCTTCGCGGACGGTGAGGAACACGCCGCGGACATTGACTGCCAGCACCTGATCGAACGCCGCGACGGCGAGATCGAGCGCGGGTCCTTCCATGTTCATGCCGGCATTGGCGATCACGGTATCGACCGTGCCGAACGCGGCTTCGGCGGCGTCATAGGCGGCCTGGACCGAGGCTTCGTCGGTCACGTCCATCACCACGCCGATCGCCTCCCCGCCTTCAGCGACGATCGAGTCGCGCAGTTCGGCGAGCAGCGATTCGCGGCGGGCGGCGAGCACCAGCCGGGCGCCGCGCGAAGCCAGCACGCGGGCGAACTGCGCACCCAGCCCCGAGGAGGCACCCGTCACCAGCGCCACGCGCCCCGCAAGATCGCGTTCCCCGTTGCCCACGCCTCTCCACTCCGCTAGTTGCTCTTCGATTTAATTATCCGAATAAATGCGAAAGAAACAAATCGCGAGAGGAAATTTATTCATGCAGATAAATTCGGTCGCCCAGCTCGATGTGACGGACGGGATCGCGACGCTTACGCTCGCTTCCCCGCCGGTGAACGCGCTGTCCGCCGCGGTGCGCGACGGGCTCGACCAGGGCTTCCGCGCGGCGATCGAGGACGAGGCGGTGCAGGGCGTGGTGCTGATCTGCGCCGGGCGAACCTTCATAGCGGGCGCCGACATCAGCGAATTCGACAAGGCGCCGACCGGAGCGCCACTGCACGAGGTGCTCGCGCTGATCGAAGCCTCGCCCAAGCTGGTGGTCGCGGCGATCCATGGCACCGCGCTGGGCGGCGGCTTGGAGACGGCGTTGGTGTGCGACTACCGCGTCGCCACGCCTTCGGCGAAGCTGGGCCTGCCCGAAGTCGCGCTCGGCCTGCTGCCCGGCGCTGGCGGCACCCAGCGGCTGCCGCGCGTGGTCGGCGCGGAGGCGGCGCTGGAGATGATGGCGCTCGGCAAGCCGGTGCGCGCCAGGGATGCGCTGGCGATGGGGCTGGTCGACGCAATCTCCGGCGAGGACGCGCTGCACGCAGATGCGGTCGCCTTCCTCAAGGGCAAGCTCGATGCCCCGCGCACCCGGATCCGCGACCGGACCGACAAGATCGCCGGACAGGACCTCGCGCTGTTCGACACCTTCCACGCCAGGCACGCTCGCGCCTTCAAGGGCTTCAAGGCGCCGGAGAACATCATCAAGGCGGTCGAGGCGGCGGTCACCCTGCCCTTTGACGACGGCATGAAGCGCGAGGCGGAATTGTTCTGGGAGCTGTTCCGCAGCCGCGAATCCGCCGCGCAGCGCTACTTCTTCTTCGCCGAGCGCCAGACCGCCAAGGTGCCCGATCTGCCAGCGGACCTGCCCGAGATCCCGGTGCAGCGCGTCGGCGTGATCGGCGCGGGCACGATGGGCGGCGGCATCGCGATGAACTTCCTCAATGTCGGGTTGCCGGTGACGATCGTCGAGCAGGCGCAGGAAGCACTCGACCGCGGGGTGGCGACGATCCGGCGCAACTATCAGGTCACGGTCGACAAGGGGCGGATGACCGCCGAGCAGCTGGAGCAGCGCATGGCCCTGCTCACCCCCAGCCTGGAGTTCGAGGCGCTGGGCGACGTCGATCTGGTGATCGAAGCGGTGTTCGAGAAGCTCTCGCTCAAGCAGGAGATCTTCGCGCGGCTCGACACGGTGGCGAAGCCGGGGGCGATCCTGGCGACCAACACCTCCTTCCTCGATGTCGATGCGATCGCGGCCGCGACTGCACGGCCTGAGAGCGTGGTCGGCATGCACTTCTTCTCGCCGGCCAATGTGATGAAGCTGCTGGAGGTGGTGCGCGGCGCCGAGACCGATCCGCAGGTGGTCGCCGCCGCGATGGCGATCGGCCGCAGGATCGGCAAGGTCGCGGTGCTGAGCCGGGTGTGCGACGGGTTCATCGCCAACCGCGCGATGGCACCGCGCATGGCCGCCGCACAGGCGTTGATCCTCGAAGGGCCGCTCCCTTGGGAGGTGGACCGGGTGATGCTCGATTATGGCTTCCCGATGGGGCCGTTCGCGATGCTCGATCTGGTCGGGCTCGACGTGATCGGCTGGGATGCCGCCACCAGCAGCTCTTCGAGCGTGGTGGAAGTCCTGTGCGAGATGGGCCGCTGGGGACAGAAGAAGGGCGGCGGCTATTATGACTATGACGAGAAGCGCCGGGCAGCGCCCTCGCCGATCGCCGAGCAGGTGATCCGCGATTTCGCGGTGAAGACCGGCGTGGCGCAGCGGGAGTTCAGCGACGAGGAGATCGTTGCGCGGCTGCTCTATCCGGTGGTCAATGAAGGCGCGAAGATCCTCGAGGAAGGTGTGGCGATCCGCGCCTCCGATGTCGATGTCGCTTTGGTCTATGGCTATGGCTGGCCGGTGTTCACCGGGGGGCCGCTGTTCTGGGCGGACGGCGTGGGGCTGGCGAAGATCGCCGATGCGCTGGAGGAAATGGGCCATACCCCCTCCCCGTTGCTGCGCGCGCTTGCGGAGCAGGGCAAGCCGCTCCACCAATATCACAGCGTGGCGCCGGCAAGGCGTGTGGTGGAGGTGGCGTAGGGCATCAAGATCCTCTCCCGGAGGGAGAGGGGAACCGCCGCCAAAGGCGGTGGTGGAGAGGGAACGCCACGGGCGGCGTCGCTCGTGGCAAGCCCCCTCCACCAGCTTCGCTGGTCCCCCTCCCCCTCCGGGGGAGGATTGAAAGGCCGATAAAACATAAGGGAGACGGGATGTGCTGAACACCAATGGCCGCACCGCCTATGACGAGAACCACGCACTGTTCCGCGACCAGGTGCGCAAGTTCTTCGATGCCAAGCTGACGCCCAATCTCGAGCGCTGGGAAGAGGAAGGCATCGTCGACCGCCAGTTCTGGCGCGACTGCGGCGAGGCCGGATTGCTCTGCCCGACCATGCCCGAGGAATATGGCGGGCTCGGCCTGGACTTCGGCTATAACGCCGTGGTCGGCGAGGAACTGGCCTGGTCGGGTTCGTCCACGGGCATCACGCTGCAATCGGACATCGTGGCCGATTACATCCTCCACTACGGTTCGGAGGAGCAGAAAAGGCAATGGCTGCCAGGGATGATCTCGGGCGAAGTCGTCACGGCGATCGCGATGACCGAGCCGGGCGCCGGCTCCGACCTGCAGGGCGTGAAGACGACCGCGCGCAAGGACGGCAATCATTATGTCGTCAATGGCTCCAAGACCTATATCACCAATGGCCAGAACGCCGATCTGATCATCGTCGTCGCCAAGACCGACCCCGAGGCAGGGGCGAAGGGCACTTCGCTGATCCTGGTCGAAGCGAACCGCGAAGGCTTTGCCCGTGGGCGCAACCTCGACAAGATCGGCCAGCATTCGGCGGATACGTCCGAGCTGTTCTTCAACGATGTCCGCGTGCCGATCACCAATTGCCTGGGCGAGGAAGGGCGCGGCTTCGCCTACCTGATGAACCAGCTGCCGCAGGAGCGGCTTTCGATCGCAGTCGGCGCGCAGGCGGCGGCGCAGCGCGCGTTCGACGAGGCGCTGGCCTTCGTCAAGGAGCGCAAGGCATTCGGAAAGACGGTGTTCGACTTCCAGAACACCCGCTTCGTCCTCGCCGATCTGGCGAGCAAGCTCCAGGTCGGCTGGGCGCATCTCGACTGGGCGATCAAGCGGCACGTCGCCAGCGAGCTGACCGCGGTCGAGGCCTCGGCCGCCAAGCTCTGGCACACCGATCTGCAAGGCGAGGTGTGCGATGCGGCGCTCCAGCTGCATGGCGGCGCCGGATACATGAACGAGTACCCCATCGCCCGGCTGTGGCGCGATGCCCGGGTGTCGCGCATCTATGGCGGCACCAACGAGATCATGAAGGAAGTGATCGGGCGGTCGCTTTGAACGTCAGCGAAGCCGTTGCCAGCCGCCGCTCGGTCCGGGCATTCCTCGACAAGCCGGTCGATATCGACCTGCTCGCCGATCTGATCGAACGTGCCGGCCGGGCACCCTCGGGCGGCAATCTCCAGCCCTGGCATGTCCATGTCGTGTCGGGCGACGCAATGGACCGGCTCAAGGCGGTCATGCGCGCCCGCCTCGCCGAGGCCCCATTCGGCGACCCGCCCGACTATCAGGTCTACCCCCAGCCGCTGGGCAGCCCCTATCGCGACCGCCGCTTCGCCGTCGGCGAGGCGATGTACGCCAGCCTCGGCATCCCGCGCGAGGACAAGGCCGCGCGCCTGCGCTGGTTCGCCGCCAACTGGCAGTTCTTCGGCGCCCCGGTGGGACTGTTCTGCACGCTGCGCCGCGATCACGGCCCGCCGCAATGGTCCGACTGCGGCATGTTCCTGCAGACGCTGATGCTGCTCCTGCGCGAAGCCGGGCTCGACAGCTGCGCGCAGGAGGCCTGGTCGGTCCACCACGCAACGGTCCGCGATTTCCTCGAGATCCCCCAGGAGCAATTGCTGTTCACCGGCATGGCAATCGGCTTCCGGGACCCGGACGCAGCGATCAACCGCTTCCCGGTCGAGCGCGCGCCGCTCGCCGAATGGGCGAGCTTCCACGGCTGAACCGGCACCGACTCGAATTCCGAACGCCACCGATCCGGACCGAAAATCGCGCCCGCCGGAGCGGCCGGACGGCCCGACGACACCCCCAATCTGTCGCAGCGATGCAACAGTTTGCATCAATACGAATTTGGAACCGCTTCCAATCGACTCCCCCGGATTGACAGACGGCAAACCGATGATAGCGATAACATCAGGGAGGCACTTCGCTCGCCCGCAATAAATAAAAAGTCGCGTCCGGTTCAGGGGCGCCAAGAGGAGGGGTTATGACTAGCTTCAAGCGCACGCCTATACTTGCGCGATCCGCATCCATCTTCGCCGTTGCCGTCGGGCTCGCCATGCCCAGCTTCGCCCATGCGCAGACCGACAACGCTGTCAGCGCACAGGCCAGCGACGGCGGCCAGGTCGCCGAGACGCCGCAGGACGACGGCGCGATCGTCGTCACCGGCATCCGCGCCAGCCTCGAGCGCTCGATCCAGATCAAGCGCGAGGCCCCCGGCATCGTCGATGCGATCTCCGCCGAGGACATCGGCAAGTTCCCAGACACCAACCTGGCCGAATCGCTGCAGCGTATCCCGGGCGTGTCGATCAACCGCACCAACGGCGAAGGCTCGCAGGTCACCGTCCGCGGCTTCGGCCCGACCTACAACATGGTCACGCTGAACGGCCGCCAGCTCGCCACCGCCGCCGTGTCGGTGGTCGGCGGCGACCAGAACGCCGACGGCGCCCAGGGCACCAGCCGCTCGTTCGACTTCTCGAACCTGGCGACCGAAGGCGTGCGCACGCTCGAAGTCTACAAGACCGGCCGCGCGGCGGTCCCCTCGGGCGGCATCGGCGCCACGATCAACGTGGTCTCGCGCAAGCCGCTCGACGACAACAAGACCGGCCTCCATGGCAGCATCGGCGCCAAGGCGGTCTATGACACCAGCGTCAACGACTGCATCGATTGCGGCTCGAAGGTCACCCCGGAAGTCTCCGGCGTGGTGAGCTGGAGCGATCCGGAGCAGCGCTTCGGCGTGATGCTGTTCGGCAGCTATCAGAAGCGCAACTACACTTCGATCGCCGCCACGTCGAACGACTGGAACATCATCCCCTACAGCACCTTCCTGACCGGCGGCTTCGCCCGTTCGGGTGGCGCCTGCCCGACTTCGACCCCGGGACCGACCTGCACCGTGGTCAACAACGCGCCGTCGAACCCGAACCAGCTCGTCGCGATCCCGAACGACAGCCGCTATCACTATGCCGAGGGCTCGCGCGAGCGCATCAACGGCCAGGCGGTGGTCCAGTTCAGGCCCACCGACGCGCTGACCATCACGGCCGACGCCCTGTACGCGCAGAACAAGCAGCGCGAGACGCGTTCGGACCTCTCGAACTGGTTCAGCCGCCCGTTCGACGTGGTGACCTTTGACGGCAATCCCACCGTCGCCACCGCCCAGTATCTGCACGAGACGATCAACGGCCAGAAGGACGAGGGCTTCGAGGCCCAGTCGCGCGCGCAGAAGGGCAAGCTGGAGGATTACGGCCTCAACCTGGAGTGGCAGTTCGCCAGCAACTTCTCGCTGAAGCTCGACGGCCATATCTCGACCTCGTCGAGCACGCCGGACAATCCCAATGGCGTCAGCTCCACCCTGGTGGGCATGGGCGCCAACGTCGTAGCCTCGCACTCGGTCGATTATTCGAACGGCATCCCGCAGCAGGACATCACCTATGGCGCGGCGGGCCCCCTCGACGTGAACGATGTCGGCTCGCAGGTCGGCCGCACCAATCGCTCGACCCAGCGCCAGAAGGTCAAGGAACTGCGTGCGGACTTCGGCTGGGATCTGGGCGGCGACAGCCGCTTCGACTTCGGCGGCAACTATCGCACCACCGACATGCGCCAGACCTTCCAGGCCACCCAGCAGACGCTGGGCGACTGGGGCATCAACAATCCGGGCGACGTGAATGCGCGCGCGCCGGGCGCGCTCCAGGCCTTCTGCCTCGAGTGCAAGTTCCACAAGTTCAACCCGGGCGGCGATCCGGAATCGCAGATCGCCTTCCGCGGCGTGGCCTCGGACCTCTATTCGATCCTCTCCCCCTATTATGCGGGCCAGGGCAAGGCGGTTGGCATCACCAGCAGCCAGGACAACCGGGTCAAGGAAGAGATCTGGGCGGCCTATGGCCAGCTGACCTGGAAGGGTGAGCTGGGCGGCGCGCCGGCACGCCTGGTCGCGGGTGTCCGCTACGAGCACACCAAGTCGACGACCACGTCGCTCGAAGCCATCCCGGCGGGCATCGCCTGGGTGTCGGACAACGACTTCACCGTGTCGATCTCGAACAACACCCAGTTCGTCACCGATGGCGGCAGCTACAGCAACCTGCTGCCGCAGGTCGACTTCCAGGTCGAGTTCGCCAAGAACCTGATCGGCCGCCTGTCGTACAGCAAGACGATCGCCCGTCCGAACTACAACAACCTCTATACCGCGACCACGGTGGGCGGCCCGCCGCGTCCGACCAACAATGGCGGCATCCCCGGCGCGTCGGTCGGCAATGCCCGCCTGCGTCCGCTGGAATCGGATAACTTCGACGCCTCGCTGGAATGGTATTTCAAGCCGGACAGCTATGTGTCGGTCGCGTTCTTCGACAAGCGCGTGCGCAACTTCATCGGCAACGGCCAGTTCACCTCCGACCTGTTCGGCCTGCGTGATCCGAGCTCGGGTGCGGCGGGCAGCCGTTCGGGCTCGGCCAAGGCTGCGCTGGGCGGTCTCGGCGCCGATGTCAGCGACGTGAACCTGTTCGTCATGTCGGCACTGATCCAGGCGACCGGATCGGTGGCGGCGGCGACCGCGCAATTCTCTGCCAACTACAATGCGACGACGCGCTCGCTCGACGACAATTTCGTCAAGACGATCAACAACACCTATGACCTGAACGGCAATGCGAGCGATCCGCTCTACCAGTTCCAGGTGACGCAACCGATCAACAACAAGGACGCCGAAATCTACGGCGTCGAGCTCGCCGGCCAGTACTTCCTGGGCTCGACGGGCTTCGGTATCGCCGCGGCTTACACGCTGGTGCGCGGTGACGTGGGCTTCAACCTGGGCGCCAGCCCGGCGGAAGACCAGTTCGCCCTGCTCGGTTTGTCGGACACGGTCAGCGGCACGCTGATTTATGAGAAGCACGGGCTCTCGGCCCGCGTGGCTTATAACTGGCGAGACAAGTTCCTCTCGGGGATCAATCGCCAGGGCTCGCGCAACCCCGAGTTCACCGCGCCGTTCGGCCAGCTCGACGCTACGATCAGCTACGAGTTCACCCCGAACATCGCCGTGACGCTCGAGGGCATCAACCTCACCGAGACTTCGGTGCGGACCTATGCCCGCAACGAGAAGCAGCTCTGGTTCGCGCAGGAGCTCGACCGGCGCTTCCTGCTGGGTGCCCGCTTCAAGTTCTGATCGTAGCGGTAGCGAGGTGGAGCCCTTCTCCCTCTCCCCGCCAGCGGGGAGAGGGCCGAGGAGAGGGGCATAACGGGGGGACATCGCACTCCCCTCTCCCGGCTTAGGCTCCGCCTCGCCACCCTCTCCCCACAGGCGGAGAGAGGGAAAAGGAAAAGGGGGAACTGGGGCTGCCGCCATGTGCGGCGGCCCCTTTCTCCTGATGATTGAGGCTCGGCACGCTTTGCGCCATGCTGGCCTTCCACAGCTGGATTTCCAATACGATGACCCGACCGGTCGCCCTCGACAATGTCGCCCATGCCGAACTGCGCGTCGCACTCCGCCACGGCGCCGCGCACGGTGACGCGGTCAACCAGGCGCTGCTTTTCCCCACCGAATTCGCCGATGCGCAGCGCGACTTCCCGATCCTGTTCAATCGCGATCCCGTCGAAGGCCTCCAGGCAGTCGCCCTGCTCGGGCTCGACCGCGACGAGAATCTGTTCCTCGAAGGCGATCGCTGGGCGAGCCGCCATATCCCGCTGATCCTCCAGCGCGGCCCCTTCCTGATCGGGCTGGCCGAGGACGGTGCTGGGGCGACGATCCAGATCGATCTCGACGATCCCCGGGTCGATGCCGCGGACGGCGAGCCGCTGTTTCTGCCGCATGGCGGGCAGAGCCGCTATCTCGACCATGTCGGCCGCATCCTCGCTGCGATCCATGTCGGCATGGGCGAGGCACCGGCGATGTACGCCGCGTTCGATGCGCTCGGGCTGATCCAGCCGGTCGCGCTCGAACTGATGCTCGACGAGGAGCGCCGCTATATGATCGCCGATCATGAGGTGCTCGCCGCCGAGCGGCTCGACGCGCTCGACGCCGCGCAGCTGGATGCGCTGCACCGCGCCGGCTATCTGGCCCCCGCCTTCCTGATCGCCGCCTCGCTCGGCAACATGTCGCGGCTGATCGAGCGCAAGACTCTGGCGGCGGCGTGAACGTCGTCGCGGCCAGCGCCCCGCGGGTCCGCGAGCTGCACGGCCTCTCGCTAGGCGCCATTCCCTATGCCGAGCTGCTCGAAGGCCAGGCGCCCGTCATCTTGCGCGGCGTTGCGCGCGACTGGCCGCTGCTCTCCGCCGCGCGCGAAGGCGACACTGCCGCCATCACCTATCTGGAGCGCTTCGATTCCGGCCAGCCAGTGGTCGGCTTCACTGGCCCGCCACAAATCCACGGTCGCTTCCACTATAATCCCGACCTGACCGGCTTCAATTTCGAGGGCGCGCGGGTCGGCATGACCGACTTCCTCGAGCGGCTGCGCGCCGGGCTCGACGATGCCGATCCCGAGAGCCTCTATATCGGCTCAACCGACCTCGACCGCTATCTGCCCGGCTTTCGCGCCGAGAACGACCTGCCGCTCGACGATCCGATGTTCGCGCACGGCGTGCTCGCCAGCATCTGGATCGGCAACCGCACCACCGCGCATGCCCATCACGACATGTCGCATAACATGGCGATCTGCGCGGCCGGGCGCCGGCGCTTCACCCTGTTCCCGCCCGATCAGGTCGCCAATCTCTATCCCGGCCCGCTGGAGCCGACCCCCGGCGGCCAGGTGATCTCGATGGTCGATTTCGCCGATCCGGACCTCGTCGCCCATCCCCGTTTCCGCGAAGCGATGGCCGCGGCGCAGGTCGCCGAGCTGGAACCCGGGGACCTGCTCTTCTACCCCGCGCTCTGGTGGCACCACGTCGAGGCGCTCGGACGCTTCAATGTGCTGGTCAATTACTGGTGGAACGAGGCGCCGGCCTTTCTCGACACGCCGCAGACAACCCTTCTCCACGCGATGCTGAGCCTGCGCGATCGTTCGCCGGCGGAGAAGGCGGCGTGGAAGGCGATGTTCGACTATTATGTCTTCGGTCCCGCGGACCAGGCCGCGGCGCATCTGCCGCCGCATGCCCAGGGGCCGCTCGCGCCGATCGACGCGACGTCTGCAAGGCGCCTGCGCGCGCAGATCATCAACAAGCTCAATCGCTGAGGGGAACGGGGATGGACCAGGCACCGGTCAGGCGCGTCGTGATCGCGGGCGGTGGCACCGCCGGCTGGATAGCCGCGGCGGCGCTCGCCAAGCTGCTCGGGCCCCTGCTCGAGATCACCCTGGTCGAGAGTGACGAGATCGGCACGATCGGCGTCGGCGAGAGCACCATCCCCACCGCTCGCACCTTCCACCAGCTGCTCGGCATCGACGAGAAGGCGTTCCTGCGCGAGACGCTCTCCACCTTCAAGCTCGGCATCCTGTTCGAGGATTGGGCCCGCCAGGGCGATCGCTACATCCACAGCTTCGGCCAGATCGGCAAATCGACCTGGATGGGCGATTTCCACCATTTCTGGCTGGAGGCACGCGAGGAAGGCTGGGGCGGCGAGCTCGGCGATTATTGCTTCGAGCTGCAGGCAGCCAAGGCCGAACGCTTCGCGATCCCCGAACAGGGGCACATCAACTACGCCTATCATCTCGATGCCGGCCGCTACGCGCGGTTCCTGCGCGCCTTCGCGGAGCCCGAAGGGGTCAACCGTATCGAGGGCAAGATCGAAAGCGTCGAACAGCATCCGGAGACCGGTTTCGTCGCCGCCCTGAAGCTCGCCTCGGGCGAGCGACTGGAAGGCGACCTGTTCATCGACTGCACCGGCTTTCGCGGCCTGCTGATCGAACAGACCCTGCATGCCGGATATGAGGATTGGGGCCATTGGCTCCCCACCGACAGCGCGCTCGCGGTGCAGACGGAATCGGTGGGTCCTGCGGTGCCCTATACCCGTGCAACGGCGCATGAGGCCGGCTGGCAATGGCGCATCCCGCTCCAGCACCGCGTCGGCAACGGGCTGGTCTATGCGAAGGATTTCCTGGACGACGACAAGGCCCGCGCGCTGCTCGACAGCCGGATCGAAGGCAAGACGCTGATCGAACCGCGGCTGATCCGCTTCAAGGCCGGCCGCCGCAAGAAAGTGTGGGACAAGAATGTCGTCGCGCTCGGGCTGGCCAGCGGCTTTGTCGAACCGCTGGAATCGACCAGCATCCACCTGATCATGATCGCGATCACCCGGCTGGTGCAGCTCTTCCCGTTCGGCGGGATCGGCGACGGCGTGGCGGCGCGGTTCAACGCGCTCAGCCATGTCGAGATCGAACGGATCCGCGACTTCATCATCCTCCATTATCACCTGAACCAGCGCAACGACGGCGGCTTCTGGGATCACTGCCGGACGATGGAAATCCCCGACACGCTCGCCGAGCGGATCGCGGCGTTCCGGGACGGCGCGATCGCCTGGCAGGCGTCGGACGACCTGTTCCGGGTGGACAGCTGGGTGCAGGTGATGCTCGGCCAACGGCTGGAGCCGCGCAACCATCACCATATGGGCCGGATGATCGTCGAGGGCGAACTGCAGAGCGCGCTCGGCGAGCTGAAGTCCGGCATTTCGCGCACCGTGGCGCAGATGCCCAGGCACCAGCAGTTCCTGGACCGCTATCTCGCCGCCTGAACGAGCGGGATAGCGGCCCCGAGCACGCGCTCAGGCGTTGCGCAGGCTGTCCGGCACCACGCCGCCATTCTCGGCGAGCTTGGTCATCACTGCCTTGTGCAGCGCGATGTTCTGCTCCGCGCTGCCATGCTCGCCGGCATGCACGCCCAGCTCCTCGGCGAGCTCCTTGCGCGCATCCAGGCTCGAATCCAGGTCGAGCAGCTTGAGCAGGTCGACGATCGAGGTCTGGTAGTTGCCGCCCCCGCCCTTCATCTCCGCCATCTCGGAAAGCACCGCGCCGACATCGACCTGCGCGGCAGGTTCAGGCACTGGCGCCGGTGCCGGTGCGGGCGCAGCCGCCACCTCGGCGGGGGCGAGCTCGGGTGCGGGGGTCGGTGCGGGCGCGGCCGATTTGTGCCCGAAGATCTTCCCCATGATGTTGCCGAAGATGCTCATCTCTTCCTCCCGTCCATGCGCCGACACGGCGCCCCTGCAGAACGCGCGCGCCATCAAAGGGTTCGGGCGGAACGGGCGATAAAGGTGGGCGTTCCCCTGACAGCCCCTCCTTGCGGGGCCATGCCAGGGAGGCACGGATGCAGATAGTTCGTTGGATGACGGTGGGCGCCGCCGCGCTCGCACTCGCAGGCTGCGGCTCGAAGACCGAGACCAGCAGCACGGAAACCACCGCGACCACCACTATGACCAATTCCGATGGCGGAATGATGATGGCCAACGGGACGGACATGGCGCCCGCGCCGGCGGTCTCGGCGGGCCAGGCTTTCGCCAACGCCGCAGCTTCCAGCGATGCCTTCGAGATCGCCAGCTCGCAGCTCGCCGAAGGGCAGGCCCAATCGGCGGCGGTGAAGAAATTCGCCGCTTCGATGATCAAGGCGCACACCGAATCGACCGCCAAGCTCAAGACCGCCGCCGGCGCGATCACCCCCGATCCGACGCTGACCGCCGAGCAGCAACAGGCACTCGACACGCTGAAGCCGCTCAAGGGTGCCGATTTCGACAAGGCCTATGTCGCGGCGCAGGTCGATGCGCACGAGAAGACGCTCGCCGCGCTGAAGGTCAATTCCGCCGACACCAATGTGCCGGCATCGCTGCGCGACTTCGCGACCAAGCTGAGCCCCACCGTCGCCGCGCATCTCAACATGGCCAAGGGCCTGAAGCCCTGAGCCGACAAGGGCGACCGCGCTTCGGTGGGGTCGCCCCGCTCAGGCGTCGGCAGGGTCCCGCGGCACGGGCGGCCGTCCACGCGCTTTCAGAGGTTCACCGCGCGCGGCCCGGCCCAGGTGGCTAAGCTGCCGGCGCAACGAAGGCGCGTCCAGATGCGAGGCGACGTTCGAATAGCCTTCCGCATTCAATTGCCGTTCGATCTGATCGATCCGCTCATAGGCGCCCGACCGGGCAAGTTCGAGCGCACGCTCGATCAGGCTCTTTCCATTCATCCGGGCTATTTGAACCCGCACATCCGCTTCGGCACCAACATAGGTGAACCCGCCGATACCGGAATCCGGCTATCTCAGACCAGGCGTGCGGCCCGTGATGATTGCATCAGACTACGGAGCTGCTTGCGGAAGGTGGGCGCCGCGAAATGCTGCGCGGCGTTCGAATAGCCTTCGAACGACACCTCGCGCTCGATCTCCTCGACACGCCGATACGCGCCGCTGTTCGCCAGCTCGAGCCCGCGCTCGATGATCGATTTGGACATGCACTCTCCCTTTCATTGCCGCATCCGCCCAGGGAAAACCCGGGCCGGCACATCCGGGTTCCTGAGAAATCGCCCGGACTTACATAGGTTAGGGTTCCACCGGAGGCGTCCTGCCAGTGCCGTAGACATAGGTTATGCGCCAGACGGCAAGCCCCTCCGCCATCTGCAAAATACCACTAAGTCCCTACATATTTTAGGGTTAGCCCGGTTGAGTTGGCTATTCCGCACCGCGTAATCCGACATCGCACCTGTTCGGCGCAAGCCTTGCAATTGCCTGGGGAGGATTGCCTGGGGAGGGAGGCCTGTTTGGATAGCTTGCGCGGCGGCGATTGCTGGAATTCTACGATCTGTCTGAAGAAGAAGTCGCCATATTCGAGCGGCTGCGCGATTTCTCCGGGCTTCCGCGCCGCGAGTGGATACGCAATCCGAGCTGGTTCGGCCCCGACCGGATCTAGCGGAAGAAAAAAGGGGCCAGCCGAGGGGGAGGCTGGCCCCGTTCCCGGGAGAGGGATGACTGGCCCGGAGGCTTAGAAGGCCAGTCGCGCACCCAGGACGAACTGACGCCCGCTATGCGTGAGCACATTGAGCCGGTTGGTCGCATCGACGAACTGGTCGTTCAGTTCGTCGGTAAGATTGATCATCTCGAGACTGATCTTGAACTTGTCGGTGACGTTGTAGGAGACCTGCGCGTCGATGTTGGTCGTCGCGTTGGTGCCGTTGTACGAATTGCCCTCGGTACCCGGCACGGCGGTGAGGTAGTTGGAGCGATAGGCGATCGAGCCGCGGATCGAGAACTTCTTCGTCTCGTAATAGAGCGTACCGTTGGCGGCATGCTTGGACAGGCCGAGCAGCGGCGCCTTCACCGTGGTCGAGCCGTTCGCCGCGGTCAGATATTCGATGTCCGAGCTGACATAGGTGTAGTTGGCCAGCACGCCGAAATTGCCGAGGAAGCCGGGCAGGAAGCTGAAAGGCTGCTGGATGTTGACTTCGAAGCCGCGCAGCAGGCCGCCCTTCGAATTGACCGGCTGGCTGACGATGAACGCATCCGTGGGAAGCGCGGTGGTGCCGTTGAGCAGCGATGCCGGCAGGCCGAGGCTGCTGAACGGAACCGTGGTGCTCAGCGTCTGGACGAAGGTGCCGATGTCCTTCTGGAAGGCCGAGACCGCATAAATCGCGCCGCGCGTCGGATACCATTCGATCGAGGCGTCGAGATTGGTCGACTTGGTCGGCTTCAGGTCCGGGTTGCCCGAGCTGAAGGTGCGGTTGCCGCCCGACACGTTGAGGTTGCCGCCCGGGGTGAGCGAGCCGATGCCGGCACGGGCGATTGTCTTCGCCGCGGCGAAGCGGACCATCAGGTTGTCGGTCACGTCGAACACGAGGTTGGCCGAGGGCAGCCAGTTCTCATAGCTGCGATCGGCGCTGACCAGGTTGATCGCGGTGCCCTGGCTCGCATAGCCGGTGGAGAACTGGTCGGTCTTCACATAGCGCAGGCCGACATCGCCGCGGATGGGCACGCCGGCATTGGCGAGGTTGAACTCGGCCATGCCCCAGGCGCCTAGATCCTCCTCACGCACCGTGACGAACGACCCGCGCGCCGTGGCGTTCTCCACCCCGCCGATCGCATAGGTCGGGTTGGTGGCAGTGCTGAGATAGGCCTGGAAGGCCTGGAGGTTCGGTACCACCCAGGAAGTCGGCGTGCCCGAGGGGATATCGAGCCCGCGGCCGAAGCCGGAGAAGACGGTGGTCAGCGGTGCCAGCTGGGCCGGGGTGAGCGTGGTCACCACCGTCTCGCCCTGCAGGCGGCGCTGCTCGGTCGAGGCATATTCGAACCGCCGCCAATCGACGCCTGCCTTGAGCTTCAGCTCGGGCGAGGTCGTCCATTCGAGGAAGCCCTTGGCGTTGGTGAAGCTGTTGTCCACCGTCTGCGGGCGGATTCGGACTTCGGAGGTGCCATTGGTGAAAGCGAAGGTTGCGGCGTTGCTTATGTCGACTCCCGGACGGATTGTCGGGAAGCGCGTGGAGAAGTCGTAATAGAAGCCGTTGGTGTTCGCCGCATCGATCGTCACCGTGGTCTGGATCGGATTGCGGAATTCCGAGCGCGAATAGCCGACCACCGCGCCGAACTTCAGCGACTCGCCGATCTTCTGGTCGAGCGTGCCGGTGAGCTGGTAGAAATCGGTGGTCAGCTTGTCGTACCGCGCCTGGGTGCGCAGATCGACGTTATCGAACGTGCCGCTGATGATGTTGTTGTTCGCATCGACCGTGCCCGAACGGATGATCGTCTGCGGCTTGCCGGTGCCCGAACGGCTGAAGCTGATCGCCTGGAACTGCGCTTCCTGGCGGGTACCGTCGAGCCGCGAATAGAGGCCATCAATCGAGATCAGCGTCTTCTCGGTCGGCTGGAACTGCACGCCGAGCGCCGCGCCAAGGCGCTTCTGCCGGATGTCGTAGCTGACCAGGCCCGGGATGCGCGGATGATAGAGCGCAGTGGCCGGGTTGGTGTCGTTGATCTGGGCGATCGTCTTGCCCGCGATCGTCGAGGTCGGCGCGAAGCCGCCATTGAACCCGCCATAGGTCCAGCGCGTGATGTTGGCGCCTTCCTCGACCAGGTGACGCTCCTCATAGGCGACCGAGAGCAGCACGCCGAAGCGGCCGTCCGCGGTGCTGGTGGTGAGCAGGCCGGACACGCGCGGCGTCGCCTTGCGGGCCAGGTCGTTATAGCTCGCCGCCGCCTGGATCACCGCGGTCGGCTTGCGATAGTCGAACGGGCGCGCGGTCTGCAGGTCGACCGTCCCACCGAGGGAGCCCTCCTCGACATCGGCGGTCGCGGTCTTGCGCACTGCGAGGCTGTTGAACAGGTCCGAGGAGAAGATGTTGAAGTCGAAGCCGCGGCCGCGGTTCACGCCGCCCGAATTGTCGGTGCCGCCGGTGGTGCCGATCGCTTCCATGCCGTTGATGCGGACGCGGCTATATTCCGGGCCGAGACCGCGGATCGAGATGTTGCGGCCCTCGCCATTGACGCGGCTGATCGCCACGCCGGGAATACGCTGCAGCGATTCCGCCAGGTTGAGATCGGGGAACTCGGCGACGTCCTCGGCCTTGATCGCGTCGATCGTCGCGGTCTCGTTGCGCTTGAGGTTGAGCGCGCTGTTGAGGCTGGCGCGGAAGCCCTTGACGACGATCTCGTTCCCGGCGCCCTCGTCCTGAGCGGGAGCGGCCGCTTCGGGTGCCGGATCGGCGGGCGCATCCTGCGCCTGGGCTTGCGCGGCTGCCAGCGCCGCGGCCGCGCCGGACAGTGCGAGGACGGATTTCAGGATTCGGGTGCGGGACATCGCCTTCAGTCTCCCCATATGGTGCCGCTTCTTTGCCGAGCGGATTTGATTGCAGGCTGGTTAGCCGCGAAGCCGCGCAACAGGCCAACCTCAATCGAACATGGATCGATGCGCATCTTGCACTGATCGGAAGATACCTAGCGCTAAACCCACATGATCTAGCCAAGCCGTGACTGGATCATTCCCCTTTTTGGCTTGGACCCCGCCCCTGCCGGCCGGTAGGCGTAAAAGGGCCATCCACGCGCCGGCTACAGGCGCGCCGTGCGTAAGGAGAGTGACTTGACCGAGGGCAGCCGGCCTACGCGCGTGCGCCATGCGATCATCGCATTGATCTTCCTGATCACCAGCGTGAACTATGCCGATCGCGCGACCTTCTCGATCGCCGGCAACGCCGCCGCCGGTGAACTGGGGCTCACCCCGGTGCAGACCGGCTACATCCTCTCCGCCTTCGCCTGGGCCTATGCGCTGTCGCAGATCCCTGGCGGGTTGCTGCTCGACAGGTTCGGCACCAAGCGCGTCTATGCCGGCGCGATCGCGCTCTGGTCGATCTTCACCTTCAGCCAGGGCTTTGCCGGGCTGATCCCGATCCTCTCCGCCACCGCCATGCTGTTCGCGCTGCGCTTCCTGGTCGGGCTGGCCGAAGCGCCGTCCTTTCCGGGCAATGCCCGGCTGGTCGCCGCCTGGTTCCCCGCCGCCGAGCGCGGCACCGCCTCGGCGATCTTCAACTCGGCACAATATTTCTCGATCGTCGCCTTCGTGCCGCTGATGGGCTGGCTGGCGCACAGCTTTGGCTGGCGATCGGTGTTCTGGACGATGGGCGGGCTCGGCCTGCTGGCCACCCTGGCCTTCCTCCGCTTCATCCACAGCCCGGCCCGGCATCCGTCGATCAACCAGGCCGAGCTCGACCAGATCGAGGCCGGTGGCGGCCTGATCCACATGGAGGACCAGGCCGGCCAGGCGGCGGCGTTCGACTGGGCGAATATCGGCAAGCTGATCGCCAACCGGATGATGCTGGGCATCTATCTCGGCCAATACTGCATCAACGTGCTGACCTATTTCTTCGTCACCTGGTTCCCGATCTACCTGGTCAAGGAGCGCGGGCTGAACATCATGGAGGCGGGCTTCGCCGCTGCCGCCCCTGCCCTGTTCGGCTTCATCGGCGGGCTCGCCGGCGGTTTCATCTCCGATCGGATCCTGAAGCGCACCGGCTCGCTCGACTGGGCCCGCAAGGCGCCGCTGACCGTGGGCATGCTGCTCGCCACCGCGATCATCGCCTGTGTGTGGGTCGATCAGGAATGGCTGGTCGTCACGCTGATGTCGGTCGCCTTCTTCGGCAAGGGCGTTGCCTCGCTCGGCTGGGCGGTGATGGCAGACGTCGCGCCGAAGAAGCTCGCGGGCCTTTCGGGCGGGGTGTTCAACATGTTCGGCAACATCGCCGGGATCGTGACCCCGATCGTGGTCGGCTATATCGTCGCGGGCACCGGATCGTTCGATCTGGCGCTGGTCTTCGTCGGCGCGCACTGCCTGCTGACGATCTTCGCCTTCCTGGTCATCGCCGGCCCGATCCGCCGGGTGGAGATTTCCGAATGACCACCACGGATCGCCGCCGCTTCCTGCTCCAGGGCGCCGCTAGTGCGGTCGCCCTGCCCGCCGCGGCCCGTGCCGCCCCTGCCCGGCTCATCGCCGGCAGCAAGATGGCGGCGCCGGACTGGGCGGTGATGCAGCGCAGGCTGCTCGCCCGCAACGCCACCGCCTGCGAGGCCTTCTACGCCAAATATGTCGATTCGCGCGGCTGGCTGAAGGTGTTCGAGCGCTGGGGCGCCAATGACGGGCCCGACGACGCGGCAGAGGCGACCAATGACTGGCTGGTGCTCCACGCGCTGGGCGGATCGGACAGGATCCTGACGCTGGCCCAGCGCTTCTGGGAGGGACATCTCAGGCAATATACCGCCGCCCGCACGGTCGAGGTGCCGATCGCACGGCAGGGCATGTATTACCGCGAATTCCCGGTCCAGATGGACTGGCAGCACAACTCCGAGGGCCTCACCAGCTTCAACGTGATGGGCCTGTCGATACCGCGCGACCGCAAGCTGCTCCAGCGTACGATGCGCTATGCCGATTTCTATACCGGCCGCGACCCGACCGTGCAGAACTACGATCCCGAACGGCGGATCATCCGCAGCATGATGAACGGCAGCCGCGGCCCGATGCTGCGCACCGCCACCCCGCTCGACTGGGCCGGCGACCCGTTCGAGGCGGGCGAGCGCTTCCACATGGAGCATGGCGAGACGACGTATCAGCAGACGCTCGACCATTATGCCGAATATGGCGAAGTGGTCGGCGACAACCCGCTCAACCTGCAGGCGACCACGCTGGGGCTCAACGCCTATGCGCTGGGCGGCGGCGAGCGCTATCGCCGCTGGGCACTCGACTATCTCGACGCCTGGGCGGACCGCGCCAAGGCCAATGACGACATCTTGCCTAGTCATATCGGATTGGACGGCAAACTGGGTGCGGACTGGTGGCGCGGCACCTATGGCTGGGGCTTCTCGCCGATCGTCCCGCAGACCGGCAAGCGCGAGGACCGCAACCGCGTGCCCCGCTCGATCACCGCCTTCTTCAACGGCACGGTGCTGACCGGCGACCTCTCCTATGTCGAGCTGTGGCGCCGCCAGAACGCCCGGATCAACGAGGCGGGCCGGCATAAGGACGGCAGGTTCGAGGCGCCGACCATGTATGGCGCGCAGGGCTGGTATGCCTGGAAGCCCGGCCCCTATCGCAGCAACGGCTTCGAGATCTGGTATTTCACCCAGGATCCGAGGGACCGCGCCGCAGCCGGCGAGCATCCCTGGGTCTCGTTCCTCGAGGGCGCCAATCCCGGCTATCCCCTGAAGGCGATGCAGGCAGATCTCGACCGGATCGCCGCGCGCGAGAAGAAGCAGGTAGAGGACGATACTACGCCCGACACCCGCCTGGCCGACTGGCCGCTCGATATCACGCCGGCGAGCATCACCAGCCTGATCCAACTGATGACCGGCGGGCTGCATATCGGCCGACCGCCCTGGTCGCCGACCTCACCCAACCAGGGCGGCGTGCCGCTCCATTGCCGGCTGCGCTATTTCGACGCGGACAGGCGTCGCGCCGGCATACCCGAGGATGTCGCAGCCCTTGTCCATGCACTGGGCGACACATCGACGGAGGTGACACTCGTCAACCTGGGCAAGGCGCCGCGCACCGTGATCGTGCAGGGCGGCGCCTGGGCCGAGCACCGGATCGATAGCGTGACCCTCGACGGCGCCGAGACGCGGATCGGCCGCCCGGACTTCACCCTGCGGCTGGAGCCTGGCTGCGGGGCGCGGCTGAAGCTGGCGATGAAACGCTTCGCGAACCGGCCGACACTGGCGTTTCCCTGGCGGCGGTGAAGAAAGTTATCGGACAGCCAGCATGACGATATGGTGGAGATACCGCTACAGCGTTTCCCGAAGCACGCCGGTCGCTCTCCTGCTGTTGGGAAGTTCTATCACAATTGCAGAACCAACGCGCACGCAGTAATCTTTCACCATGGCTCCGAGGAACGGCAATTCACGTCGCATTGCGCCATGGGCTGTTGGCATATTAGCAATCATCGGGTTTACCGCCTGGCTCACATCTCAAGTCCATTTCAGAGTGCTCCAGCCGCGAACAGTTCAACAGCGCCTGTTTGGCATGCAAATCGCGCCCTGGTCGGCATTACGGGACGCTTCGAACGGTTGCTGCGCCATGGACTCGAGCGGTATCCTTGCGTGGACATATACGATACCTGCCGATCAGGCTGCGATCCTGGCGAAACGTTGCCGACTTCCCGATGGATCGCCTCGGCCTTTCACCGATCCAAGCCAACCCTATTTTGATCAGCATTCGAAGCAGTGTGTCGTTGCTCGATATGATGACGACGCGGCAGCCGAGAGCGGATCCGCGGAATTATCCGGAAATTCGATAATAATCAGACTCTTCTACAACGATCCTGACCTGATTGGTCAGAACTTCGTCGTGAAAACGGAAAAGTAGACCCGATCCTCAATGTCGACTCCACCCAGTCGTATATTTTGCACCTCTCTTGCACCCTGCCTGCCGAACTGCAGACAAACTCTCCACACAGGCAGAAACAGCAATATATATTGACTTCAAGTGATGGCCATATAGCCTCCCAATGACATAAGAGGGAGAGTATTATTCAAATAAAACTTCTACTGATCGCTTGTATGGCATTAGGCACGCCACAGGTTGCATTTGCAGATGATGCAGGAGCAAATGCAGATTCTTATGCGAGTGGAGTTGGTCGCTTCTATGATCATCCCAGCCTTGGGTACGGATCATATGTGGAGTGCTACAACTCGGAATTCGCGAAATATCTTGAATGGTACCCGCAGGATAACGGTGGCAGCGATCCCTCGCCCGGCTACACCCCTCCCCCCGTACCGGTAATTCCTTGCAATGGCCGCATTGACTGCCCGGGTTACTGAAATAACGGGTGCGCGCTTTTTTGAGTGGCCCGCGCTAACGGCACGAGCAAATCTCAACGGGCGCTCGCCTGACCTTCAAGCCGGAACATAGGTCAGCCGGATCACATCCGGACCGATCCGCTCGTCCTCCACCAGCCGCAGCCTTGGCCGGGGACCGGCGAAATAGGGCTTGCCGCTGCCGAGCACGACCGGGTGCAGATAGATGCGATACTCGTCGATCAAGTCCAGCTCGGTCAGGCTCTGCGCCAGGATCGTGCCTGAGACTTCGATCACGCCGTCCCGCTCCGCCTTGAGCGCGCGGACCGCCGCCTCGACATCCTCGCCGATCAGCGTGGCATTGGGCCCGACCGATTCCAGCGAACGCGACGCCACCCATTTCGGCATGGCCCGCCAGGCCTGGGCATAGTCTCGCCGGGCCACATCCCATTCGGGATGCTCGTCGTCCCAGTAACGCATGATCTCGTACATGCGGCGTCCATAGATGCTGCCGGTCAGGCCCCGCACATCTTCGATGAAGTGGCGGAAGACGATCTCGTCGGGCGCGAACCCCATATGATCGACATAGCCGTCGAGCGACTGGTTCAGGGCGTAAACAAGCCTGGCCATGGACGATCTCCTTGGGGTGGATCCGTGATACTGGCTCTTCCGGTTCCCCGGCGAAGGCCGCGGCCCAGTCTCGGCGAATGTGGTTAGGCCAGTCAAACCTCTCGAACTCCATAGCAACTGGATCCGGCCTTCGCCGGGGCCTGCCAAGTTACCCACCCGGCTTGATATAAGGCGCGACCGACCAGAGGAGGCGCTCCTCGCGGCGCGGATCGTCGACCACGCGCGTATCCACGTCGAAGACCATCGTCGCCCGCTTCTCCAGCTCGAAGCGCGGCCAGGCGGGGATGCTCGCGCAATCGGGGTCGCCGGTACGGGCAAAGGCGATAAAGCTGTCCGCCATCAAGCCCGCCAGCCGCCGCGCCTCGGGACTGTCGCCGGTGCGGGCTCCCCTGGCCCCGGTGTTGTCGAACACCAGCGGGATATCGAGCGTGTGAAAGGCGCCGAGCACCCCGTCCGCCTCGGGCGACGGGAAATCGAGCTGGTACATCCAGGTCGGCGCCGCGATCTTCGCGCGTTCCTCCGCCTGGATCAGATGGCCGGGCCAGGAGCGGCCCGCAGTGCTCGCCGCGAGCAGGATCTGGCCGGGCGTCTTCTCCGGATAGATTTCGCGGTAGCGCCGCACCACCCAGTCGGGCGCCACGTCCTTGGTGATCTGCGCCGCGACGCGTTCGGTGAGGTTGTCCCAGCTCGTATCGCCGCGCTTCAGGATATCGCCCAGCCAGAAGCCGGTCTCGTCATGCGTGTTGCCGATGATCAGCGGGATATGCGCCGCCTCGCGCGGGGCATCGGGGACGAAGGGATGGCGCGGCAGCACGCCGTGATCGAGCGTGGAGGTGAAGCTGATCTCGCCCTTGCCCTCGAGCGGATCGATCATCCCCATCGCCTCGACCAGCTTACCGACCGGCAGCGTCGCCAGCGCCGCGACATCGGCGGCACCCGCCTTTGCCATCCAGGCCTTTGCCCGCGCGGTGGCGTGCATCGGGCCGGCGGCGGTGACGTGCTGGCCGCTCATCGTCGCGGCACGGTGGAACAGCGGGCGTGCCTCAGGCATCGCCATCAAGGTCACCACCTTGGCGCCGCCGCCCGACTGGCCGAAGAGCATCACCCGTGACGGGTCTCCGCCAAAGCCCGCGATATTGTCGCGCACCCATTGCAGCGCGAGGACGATGTCGAGATTGCCGACATTGCCCGATTCCGCCGGCCCGCCGAGCTGGGCGAGATAGGCATAACCAAGCGCCGCCAACCGGTGGTTGAGCGTGACGACCACCACATCGCCCCGGCGGACGAGATGGCTGCCGTCATAGAGCGGGTCCGATCCAGAGCCATGCGCATGCGCGCCGCCATGGAGATAGACCATCACCGGGCGCTTCCCCGCATCGAGCGCGGGCGTCCAGATGTTGAGGAACAGGCAGTCCTCGCCGGTCGGCTCCTCCGCCTTGGTCTGCGGCGCGGCCAGGCCATAGCGCGTCGCATCGGCCACGCCCTTCCAGGGCTTGGGTGGCAGCGCGCGCTGGAAGCGGCGGGTACTGGTGTCGGCGCCGTAGCGTACGCCCTTGAACACCAGCACGCCTTGCTCGTTCAGTCCACGCATCCGGCCATAACGGGTGGTGGCGACCGGATCGCACTTGGCCCTGCCCAGCGCAGCACCGGCGGGCAGCAACAGCGCCCCGCCCAGCACCACGCCGCGCCGGTCTATCACGCGCCCGCCGTCTGCGCGCAGAGCCGGCGCATCGGCTCGAGCGCCGGATTGGCGTTGTCGCGGCGCCAGGCCATGTGGAGCTCGACCGGATCCTCCGGATCGGTGCGCAGCGCGCGGAACTGGACGTCCATCAGGTGCAGCCCCGAAGCCGATTGCGGCACCAGGGCCGCCGCCAGCCCGGCATGGACCAGCCCGAGCATCGAATGGATCTGGGTGACATGCTGCACATAGAGCGGCGAAACGCCGGCATCGTCGAACAGCCGCACCAGCATGTTGTGGAAATAGCCCGCGCCCTGCCGCGCATACATGATCAGCGGCTCGTCATCGAAGTCGGACAGTTCGAAGCTCGGCCGCGACTGGCGCGGATCACCGGGCGGCAGCGCCACGACCAGCGGCTCGTGCAGCACGCACAGAGTCTCGAACTCGTGCCGATCCACTGGCGGGCGGACAAAGCCGATATCGATCAGCCCGGTGAGCAAAGCATCGACCTGGTCGCCGCTGACCATCTCGTGCAGGTCGAGATCGATATTGGGCAGGCTTGCCCGGGCGTTGGCGACGATGTGCGGCACCAGCCCATAGCCGGAGACGGCCGTGAAGCCGATCGCCACCTTGCCGGCATCGCCCTGCGCCACGCGCCGGGCGGAGAGCGAGGCGCTTTCGGCAAGGCGGACGATCCGCCGCGCCTCGATCAGGAAGACATGGCCGGCAGGGGTAAGGCTCACCTGCCGGCTGGTACGCTCGAGCAGGGTGACGCCCAGGATCCGCTCGAGTAGCTGGATCTGCCGGCTGAGCGGCGACTGGGTCATGTTCAGGCGCTGCGCGGCGCGGCCGAAATGGAGTTCCTCGGCCGCGGCGACGAAGCAGCGGAGCTGGCTTAGCTCGAACATGATCCTAGCCTAGCACCTCCGTGCCTGCTGTCACGCCGCCTGGGCGGAGGACTTTGCCGAGACGCCCTCGACCAGCGCGCGCAGCTCGTCCTGCTCTGCGGCGGTGAGGTCGGTGAGCGGGGTGCGCACCGGGCCCGCATCGCGCCCGACCACCCGCATGCCGGCCTTGACGATCGACACCGCATAGCCGCGCCCGCGGTTGCGCAGCGCGATATAGGGCAGCACGAACGCCTTGAGCTGAGCCATCACTTCGGCCTGATCGCCGGCCCGGACCGCGCGATAGAAACCGAGCGCCCATTCCGGCATGAAGTTGAAGATCGCCGAGGAATAGGTGGTCACGCCCATGGTGAGATACGGCGTCGCGAAGGTCTCCGCCGTGGGCAGGCCGCCGATATAGGTGAGCCGGTCGCCCATCCGCGCGAAGATGCGGGTCATCAGCTCGATGTCGCCGACACCGTCCTTGAAGCCGACCAGGTTCGGGTTGCGCTCGCACAGCCGGGCCAGCGTCTCGTCGTTCACCACGGCATTGTCACGGTTGTAGACGATCACGCCCAGGCCAGTGGAACGGCACACCGCCTCGATATGCGCGGCCAGGCCCTCCTGGCTCGAACCGACCAGATAGGGCGGCAGCAGCAGCAGGCCGTCGGCGCCTACCCTCTCCGCGCCCCGGGCGATATCGGTAGCGATCGCGGTGCCATAGCCGCAGCCCGAGATGACCGGCAGCTTGCCCGCTGCCTCGGCCACGGCGGCCTGGACGACGGCGACCACCTCGGCCGGGGTGAGCGAGAAGAACTCGCCGGTGCCGCCCGCGGCGAACAGGCCGGTCAGCTCGTGCGAGAGCATCCATGCACAGTGCGCACGATAGGCGTCCTCGACGAAACCGCCATCGGCATCGAAATGGGTGACCGGGAAGGACAGGAGGCCACCGCCAAGGCTGCGCGCCATTTCAACCGGGTTCCAGCTCGTCACGATCTTCTCCTAGTCGCCGCCCTCGGTTTCGAAGGGGTCGGGTTCGATCGCTAGCTATTGGGTTGGCGCCAAGCCGTCCAAACCAAAGCCGCGATGGATCGATGCACGGCTTAGCTTGATCGAAGGAGAGCACCGGTACCTGCTCATGCCCCGCTGCGACGCGGCTTCCATCGTTACGCGGCAAGCGCCCACGAAAATGGGGCCGGAAGCGCTCGCCGCTCCCGACCCCATCATGCGCGGATATCCGCTCGGGCCCGTTCAGGCCGCGTCGCTGGTCTCAGAGGCCGTCGACGCTCTTGCTGACCAGGATGTTCACCGCGACACGGCGATTCTGGGCCTTGCCCTCGGCCGTATCGTTGCTCGCCAGCGGGTCGGCCTTGGCCATGCCGGTCGGGGTCAGCATACGGTAGGGCTTCCAGCCGCAGACCTGCTGCAGATAGTTGATCACCTTGGCCGCGCGCTTCTCGCTCAGCTCCTGGTTGAGATCGTCGCTGCCGGTCGAATCGGTGTAGCCGACCACCAGCATCAGCGCGTTCTCAGTCTGCTGGGCCTCGTTCGCCGCAGTGCAGAGCTGCGACTTGTCGGTCGGCGAGATGTCCGCACGGCCCACATCGAAGTGCACGTTGGTCGTGCTCTTGACATTGTACTTGTCGATATCGGCCATGCGGCCGCGCAGGGCCTCGGTCGCCGCGGTCTGCTCGTCGAAGCGCTGCGAGGTACCGCTCTGGATCATCGTCGCGGTGCGCAGGTCATTCTTCCGCAGGTTGATCTGGCTCGCATACAGCTCGCCGCCCGCCTGGGCATCGCGCGCCTGCAGCGTCTTGACGGTGACCGGCAGGCCGTTGAGCAGCGAGTCCGCAGCGAGCTTCTGGCCACCGCCGAGGAAACCACCGCCGGACTTGATCCGCGTGGTATCGGTGATGGCGATGATCGTGGTGCCGTCGGCAGTGGCGACCTTGAACCGGTCACCGTGGCGCGCGGTGATGACACCCTTGATTTCGGGCCCTTCCGTCAGATCGGACGGGGCGGGACCATTGACGACGATATTCGAATCAGGTGCGCTCTGCTGCTGCTGCGCATAGGCGCTGCCGGAAGCCGAGACGGCCAGCATGGCGACCAGGAAGCTGACCCCTGGCTTTTTGAGAACGACACGCATTGAGCAACCTCCATAAAATTGCCCCCGCCGGCTGTCCCTTGGGTGTTCGGGTCAAGCTGTCCGCTACATGAACAGCCCTGGATACAGGGGCTTGGGAGCGGGTGGCGCGAGCGCGGCGTGCGACGAACCGAGCGTTTGGTAGCCGGAGAACGTGCGGAAAATTCGCGCACCCATCGGAAGAATCGACCGGGCAACCGCATCCGACTTGCCACAAATCGGTGGCTGCGAGCGCCCGCGATGACCGCTCCGCCCGCGGCAATGACTCGGCAATCCGCCTTCCCTCACTGCGCGCGTTTGAACTCCGCCAGATCGATGCCGAGCCGAGCGATCTTGTCGTACAGCGTCTTGCGCGGCACCCCCAACTCGCCGAGCGCCCGCGATACCCTTCCGCCATGGCGCCTGAGCGCGTCGCGGATCAGATTCTCCTCGAACCTAGCGAGCCGGGTCGGCAGGTCCTGGCCGGCCACCCCCTGCATTTCGCGCGACGCCCGGCCCGATGCGACCTCGAAGGCGAAGTTGCGGAGCTCGCGAACATTGCCCGGCCAGGGATAGCCGGCGAGATGCGCGTGCACGCCCGCATCGAGCGCAACCTCGCCGACGCCGAGCTGCTGCTTCGCTTCCTCGATGAATGCGGCGAACAGCAGGAACACGTCACCCCCGCATTCGCGCAGCGCCGGCACCCGCAGCCGCATCGTCGCCAGCCGGTAATAGAGGTCGGCGCGGAACCGGCCCTCGGCCACCGCCCTGCCCACATCTTCCTTGGCCGTGGCGATGACGCGCAGGTCGACCGCCTCGGGACGCTCCGCCCCTATCGGCTGGACCTCGCGCTCCTCGAGCACGCGCAGCAGCCGCGCCTGCATCGCCAGCGGCATCGAATCGATCTCGTCGAGCAGCAGCGTGCCCCCGCTCGACGAGGCGATGCGCCCCACGCGCGAGAGCCGCGTGTGCGGCACGCTGTCGGCGGCGTGGCCGAAGAGCTCGATCTCGGCGATCCCCTCGGGCAGTGCCGCGCAGTTGACCGCGACGAAGGGCTTGCCGCGCCGCCGGCTGCTCCGGTGCAGCATCCGCGCGACCAGTTCCTTGCCGGTGCCGGTCTCGCCTTCGAGCAGGATGTCGACGTCGGTCTCGCCGAGCTGGCCGATCATCGCCCGCAGCCGGACGATCGCCGGGCTCTCGCCGATCAGCGGACTATCCTCCTGCGCCACGGCGGCGGCGGCCGCGCGCAGGCGGCGATTCTCCATCACCAGCGCACGCCGGTCGAGCGCGCGGCGGACCGCCATGAGCAGCCGCTCCGCCGCGAAGGGCTTGGGGATGAAGTCGAACGCGCCGTCGTGCAACGCGGAGACCGCCATCGGCACATCGCCGTGCCCGGTCACCAGCAGCACGGGGATGTCGCTGTCGATCGCGCGGATCCGGCCGAGCAGTTCGAGCCCGTCCATTCCCGGCATGCGGATGTCGGATACGACCACGCCGGGAAAGTCCGGGCTCAACCGCGCCAATGCCGGCGCGGCCCGCTCGAACGGCAGCACGTCCAGCCCGGCCAGCTCGAGCGTCTGTACCGTGGCGAGGCGGAGCTGCTCGTCATCCTCGACGAACATCACGGTGGCGTTGTCGGGCGCGAGCATCATGCGGCCTTCAGCGAGAGAAGAAAGGCCGCGCCGCCCCCGACGGCCGGTGCATGGGCGATGTCCCCACCGAACTCGCGGGCGATGTCGCGGGCGATCGCGAGCCCCAGCCCCAGCCCGCCTTCCTTCGCAGAGGTGAACGGCGTGAACAGCGTATCGGCGATATCCACCGGGACGCCGGGTCCGTTGTCGATCACCGATAGGCGCACCGTGTCGCCCTCGCGCACGCCCTCGACGACGATCCGCCCTTCCTTCGCGCCCTGCACCGCGTCGAGCGCGTTCTGGAGCAGGTTGATCAGGATCTGCTCGAGCCGGATCCGGTCGCCCCGCACCGCCACCTGGCGCAGCCCCTTGGGCACCCTGAGCGTCACCACGCCGCGCGCCCGCTCGCCGAGCAGCAGCAAGGCGCCGTCGAGCACCGAACCCAGTTCAGCGCGCCCCTCTCCCGGCGTCTTGCGCCGGGCAAAGGCGCGCAGCTCCGACGTGATCGTACCGATCCGCTCGGTCAGCGAGACGATCTGCTTCAGGTTCGCGCTCGCCTTGTCGGGCGCGGCGCGGTCGAGGAAGGTCGCTGCGTTCTCCGCGAAGGTGCGGATCGCCGCGACCGGCTGGTTGATCTCGTGCGCCACGCCCGCGGTGATCTGGCCGAGCGAGCCGAGCCGGCTGGCCTGGGCCAGTTCCTCGCGCGCGGCACGATAGCGGCGATCGGCCTCGATCCGCTCCTCGGATTCGACGATCAGCGCGGCATTGGCCTCGCGCAGCTCCGCCGTGCGCCGCTCGACCTCGGCTTCGAGCCGCGCCTGGTGGTGACGCTGCAGGCGGCGCTTCTCGGCCGAACGCAGCGCCAGGCCGAGCAGCATGCCGGCGGCGAGCAGGATGGCCAGCGCGATCAGCAATGCCTGGGTGCGTGCGGCAGCGAGCGGCGGCTCGAGCGGCGCGAGATGGACGAGATGCGCGCCCACCAACTGGGCGGGCTCGGCCGCCGCGCGATAGCGGTTCGCCTTGCCCCCGGCCTCGACCCGGGCATCGGCGCCGACGATCGACAGCGGTGCGCGCTGGGGCGGTCTGGCGCCGAACTGGAGCGTGCGCCGCGCATCGGCCAGGGTCGCGGCGTCCAGCATCTGGGTTGCCTTGAACCGCCAGCCCGGCACCGACGTGACCAGGATCACGCCATGCGCATCGGTGACCACGGTGATCCCCGGCGCCCGCGCCCAGGCCGCCTCGACATCGTCGAACTCGACCTTGACCACCACCACGCCGAGCGCCTGGCCGTCGCGATCGACGCGCCGCGCCAGATAGAGGCCCGGCCGTCCGCTGATCGTGCCGAGCGCGAACAGCTCCGAGCCGCCGCGCTCCATCGCATCGCGGAAATAGGGCCGGAAGCCGTAGAGCTGGCCGACAAAGCTGGTCGGCTGCCGCCAGTTGCTCGCCGCCACGGTCTTCCCGCCCCGATCGATGACATAGATCGCGGCGGCATCGGTGCGCGCGGCGAGCAGCTCGAGCGTGGCGTTCAGCCGGCGCTCGGCAACGGGATCGCCACCGCGCAGCGCCGGCGCGATCTCGGGGTTCTCGCTCAGCACCAGCGGCAGCAGGCGGAACTTCTGCAGCTCGCTGTTGAGCAGGCCGACATGCGCCCGGGCGGTCTGCTGCGCCACCGCATCGGCCGAGGCGCGCGCCTGGCCGGTCGCCCAGCGGCTGCCCGTCCAGGCGAGCAGCGCAATCGTGGCGATCATCGTGCACGCGAGCAGCAGGCGCCGGCGGTTGAGAAGGGCGGAGATTCTCATTTGTGCGGTTTTTCGCACATATCGGGGAAATCCGCGCGGAAATTCACACGCTTTTTCGGCGCCGCGCTGGAGCCAATCCCGGATGAATTTAAATAACTCAAACACTTATCCCGAAAAATCCGAAGCTCTGGAGAGCCCCGGCGAGAGGGATATGGTGCACGACCAAGGCCCCAGCACAAGAGGCCGCCGCGCCAGCCAGGCGCGACAGAGGAGAGTATGATCATCCAGTCGATTCCCGACGGGCAGCCCATCGCTGCGCGCAAGCCCTTTTACCGGCACCTCTATTTCCAGGTGCTGGTGGCGATCGCGCTCGGCGTGACGATCGGCCATTTCTGGCCGGCAACGGGCGAGGCGTTCAAGCCGCTCGGCGAAGGCTTCATCAAGCTGGTGAAGATGGTGATCGCCCCGGTGATCTTCCTCACCGTGGTCAGCGGTATCGCCGGGATGCGCGAGCTCGGCTCGGTCGGCCGCGTCGCCGCCAAGGCGTTCGGCTATTTCCTGTTCTTCTCCACCCTCGCGCTGATCCTCGGCCTGATCGTCGCCAATGTCGTCCAGCCGGGCGCGGGCATGAACATCGATCCGCGCACGCTCGATGCCGGCGCGGTCGCCGGCTATGCGCACCAGGCGCACGAGACCACGGTCACCGGCTTCCTGATGGGGATCATCCCCACCACCCTCGCCTCGGCGCTGACCGAAGGCTCGATCCTCCAGACCCTGTTCGTCGCAGTGCTGTTCGGCGTTTCGATGGTGCTGGTCGGCAAGCCCGCCGAGCCGGTGCTCGACATCATCGAGCGGCTCGCGCTGATCGTCTTCCGCATCGTCGGCATCCTGATGCGCGTGGCGCCGATCGGCGCGTTCGGCGCAATGGCCTTCACCATCGGCAAGTATGGCGCGTCGAGCCTGATCAACCTGGGCACGCTGGTCGCCACCTTCTACGCCACCTCGCTGTTCTTCGTGCTGGTGATCCTCGGCGTGGTCGCGCGGCTGCACGGCTTCTCGATCCTGCGCCTGCTCGCCTATCTCAAGGCAGAGCTGCTGCTGGTGCTCGGCACCTCTTCCTCGGAAGCCGCGCTGCCCAGCCTGATGGCCAAGCTGGAAGGCGCCGGCTGCGAGAAGGGCGTGGTCGGCCTGGTCGTGCCGACCGGCTATTCGTTCAACCTGGACGGCACCAACATCTACATGACGCTGGCGGCGCTGTTCATCGCCCAGGCATGCGGCGTCCATCTGAGCTGGGGCGAGCAGCTGCTGCTCGTCCTGGTCTCGATGCTCAGCTCGAAGGGCGCGGCCGGCGTGACCGGCGCCGGCTTCATCACGCTGGCAGCGACGCTGTCGATCGTGCCGAGCGTGCCGGTGGCCGGCATGACGCTGATCCTCGGCGTCGACCGCTTCATGAGCGAGTGCCGCAGCCTCACCAATTTCGTCGGAAACGCAGTGGCGGCGATCGTCGTCGCACGCTGGGAAAACAAGCTCGATCGCGAAGCACTCGATGCGGCGCTCTCGGGTCGCACCTATTCAAAACCAGAAGACCTAGAACAAATGGAACAGGGAGAGAGGGCATGAACAAGAGCTACAGGCAGATCGCCTTGGCCGCAGGCAGCGCGCTGAGCGTGCTGATGATCGCACAGGCACATGCGCAGGAAGCACCCGCGCCCGCGGCCGATGCGCCGGCCGCGCAGGAAGCCAATGAGAAGACCGACGAGATCGTCGTGGTCGGCACCCAGATCCGCGGCGCCAGCACCACCGCCGCCCTGCCCGTCTCGGTGATCGACGCCAACCAGATCGACGCGACCGGCGCGCTTTCGGGCGACGAGCTGTTCCGCTCGATCCCGCAGGCCGGCGACGTGGCCTTCAACGAAGCGAACAACCCGCAGACCAGCAATGCGGCACGCGGCGACGTCAACTCGATCAACCTGCGCAACCTGGGCGTGGGCAACACGCTGGTGCTGCTCAACGGCCGCCGCCTGGTCAACCACCCGACCAGCCAGGCCGGCGACGGCAATGTGCCGGTGCTCGGCTACAACGCCAATTCGCTGCCGGTGGCCGGCATCCAGCGGCTCGAGATTCTGCGCGACGGCGCCGCCGCCATCTATGGCTCGGACGCGGTGGCCGGCGTGGTCAACACGGTGACCAAGGACAATATCAACGGCGGCTCGCTCGACTTCCGCTATGGCGGGGCCGAGGGCACGCATCGCCGCGAGTTCCAGGTGACCGGCACGGTCGGCAGCAACTTCGCCGGCGGCCGCGGCAACATCTCGCTGTACATGGACTATACCCATCGCACCGCGCAGCTGGCCGAGGACCAGCCCTATACGGCGACGGACAATCTGATGTCCTATTTCGCCAACGACCCCAATTTCGCCGGCAACCTGACCGCCGACGGCCGCGCCACCCAGTCGCCCTGGGCGAACCTTGCCGTCGTCGGCGGACCCGGCACGATCCGCCGCAGCCCGGGCAACCAGGCGCTCACCTCCTCGGCCGGCGCCTTCCACACCCAGTCGAGCGCCAATCCGGGCTGCCTTGTCGCGATCAACGCCGATACCTGCCTGGGCAGCGGCACCCGCGCCACCGCCACGACGCTGCGCAACGAGCGCTTCGACACGCGTCCCGGCACCACGGTGACGCCGAGCATCGACCGCTACAACAGCTTCGCCAGCGCCCATTACGACATCTCGGACAGCCTGACCGTCTATGGCGAGGCAGGCTTCTATTATGCCGAGACCACCCGCATCCAGCCGCCGACGATCAACCTCAATGCGATCGTGATCCCGGCCTCCAACTATTGGAACCCGTTCGGCCGCGCGGTCTTCGCCAATGGCCAGGCGAACCCGAACCGCATCCCGGGCCTGACCAACGTGCCCGCCGCCGGCCTGGCGGTGCGCCTGTCGACCTATCGCTTCGTCGATGCCGGCATGCAGACGGTCAACGTCACCAACTGGCAGTCGCGCTTCCTGGGCGGATTGAAGGGCCAGATCGGCAGCTTCGATTTCGACAGCGCGTTCCTCTATTCGGCGGCGCAGGCGACCGACGTCTCCAACGCCATCAACATGACCAAGCTGCAGCAGAACCTCGCGCTGTCGACGCCGGACGCGTACAATCCGTTCAGCGGCGGCTGCTCGGCGACGCCCAGCCTGGGCGACTGCTCGCCGGCATCGGCCACCACGATCGACTCCTTCCAGTTCGACCTGAAGCGCCGCTCCAAGACCACCCTCGCCCTTGCCGACTTCAAGATGTCGAATGCCCGCCTGCTCGCGCTGCCCGGCGGCAATCTCGGCGTCGCCTTCGGCATCGAGGGTCGCCGCGAGACCCAACGCGACGATCGCGACCCGAACCTCAACGGCGATATCGGCTTTGTCGACATGGTGACCGGCGAGACCAACCTCTCCAACGTCGCTGCCGTCAGCCCGACGCCGAGCAGCAAGGGCGCCCGCACCGTCTTCTCGGCCTTTGCCGAGCTCGCTGTGCCGGTGGTCTCGCCCGAGATGCGCGTGCCGCTGATCCATCGCCTCGATGTCCAGCTGGCCGGCCGCTACGAGCATTACAGCGACTTCGGCTCGGTGGCGAAGCCCAAGGTCGCCGCGGCCTGGGACCTGGTCGACGGCTTCCGGCTTCGCGGTTCCTGGTCGCAGGGCTTCCGTGCGCCGAACCTCGAGCAGACCAACACCGTCGCTTATTCGCGCCTCGGCTCGAACAACGACTATTATCGCTGCGCAGTCGACCTGGTGAAGGGCACGATTCCGAACCAGGGCAGCTGCAGCCGGAGCAGCAGCTACTCGATCTTCGTCAGCGGCAATCCGAACCTGAAGCCCGAGACCAGCACCAACTGGTCGGTGGGCACGGTGATCCAGCCCAAGTTCATCCCGGAGAGCGCCGGACGCCTGACGCTCACCGCCGACTTCTGGTCGATCCAGCAGACCGGCATCGTCGGCCAGTTCGGACCGCAGAACGCGCTGGTGCTCGATTACCTCCTGCGCATGCAGGGCTCGAGCAACCCGAACGTGGTCCGCGCCGCGGCCAATGCCGACGACGTGACCTTCTTCAACGGCAGCGGCCTTGCCCCGGCAGGCGCGGTGACGCGGATCAACGATCAGTTCGTCAACCTGCTGCCGCAGACGGTGCAGGGCATCGACCTGGCGCTGCTCTACAATGTCCGCACCGGCATCGGTAAGTTCGACTTCGCCCTGAACGGCGCGCGGCTGACCAAGTTCTCGCGCGACACGCCGCCGGCGGTGCAGGAGCTGTTCGACGCGCGCGCGGCCGGCGACATCGACGTCGCCACCCCGCTCACCGATGCGAGCAACCTGATCCAGCAGCGCGGCAAGCCCAAGTGGCGCGTCACCGGATCGCTCACCTGGTCGCTCGACGGCTGGCAGATCGGCGCGTTCAGCAACTATATCAGCTCGGTCTACGACACGAACTTCCTCGATGCGAACGGCAACCCGTACAAGCTCGACGGGCAGACCACCTACAATCTCTACGTCCAGTACCGGTTCAAGGGCGGCATCCTCGACGATACCCGCGTCCGCCTCGGCGCACGCAACATCTTCGACAAGCAGCCCCCGATCACCGCGGACGGCTATCTGGGCTCGCTCTACAGCCCCTATGGCCGCTATCTCTACATGACGATCGGCAAGAGGTTCTGATCCCGATGCGCCTGCTCCTCTCCCTCGTGGCCGCGATCTTCGTCGCGGCCACACCCGCCCTCGCCCAGGACCAGCTGGGCAAGCCCGAAGTCTATGCCGTGTGGCCGGGCAACCCGCCCGGCTTCGGCAAGCCTTCGGGCCCCGAAAAGGTCGGCAACGAGGGCGGGCAGACGGGGTCGTACTCGAACATCTCCGAGCCGCGCTACGAAGTGTACCGCCCCAAGCATCCCAACGGCACGGCAGCGCTGCTGCTCGGCGGCGGCGGCTATTTCCGCATCCAGATCGGCAGTGCCAAGGACGTGGCGGAGAAGCTTGCCGCCGCCGGCATCACGCCGGTGATCCTCTACTACCGCCTGCCCGGCGACGGCTGGAACGCCGATGCGCCGTTCCAGGACGCGCAGCGTACGCTCCGTCTGCTCAAGGCCGGCGCGAAGCGCTGGAACCTCGACGCGAGCCGTATCGGCGTGGTCGGCATGTCGGCCGGCGGACACCTGGCCGGCATGATGGCCACCCAGAGCGGGCATGATTTCTACCCGGCGATCGATGATGCGGACAAGCTCAGCGCCGCTCCCGCCTTTGCCGGGATGATCTACCCGGTCGTCTCGATGCGCCCGCCGATCGACACGACCCAGACGCGCAAGAAGCTCTCGGTCCTGCCCGATTATCGCGACTTCTATTCGGTCGAAGCGCAGGTGGGTCCCGAAACCCCGCCGGTGTTCCTCGCCCATGCCGCCGACGATCCGATCGCCAATGTCGAGCACACGCTGCGCATGTTCGCCGCGATGCGCGCCGCCGGCCGGCCCGTGGAGATGCACGTCTTCGAGAAAGGCGGCCATAGCTGGGGAGCGGGCAAGCCGGGTACCCTCGTCGCGCAATGGCCGGCGCTGTTCCTCAACTGGCTGAGAGCGCACGCGCTTGTCCCGGCCGGCACGCCCGCGGGACAATAAAGCCGAACCCATGGGATGCGATGGCTGGAGGGGCATGACCGTGCCGCTCCAGCCAGCACGATATGCCGCGCGAGGGGGTGGCCTGCCCCGCAGCCTATCTTTCCGGCGCGCAGCCCGACACGATCAGTCCGTCGGCGAGCCATTGGCCGAGCATCTCCCCGGCCCGCGCAATTCCCGCCTGTTCGCCCAGCACCTCGACCAGTGCCTCGCACAGCCCCGCGAACGACATGCCGGCACGCGCCGAAAGCAGCGCGTGGTGCTCGATCTGGTCGATCGCGCGGAAACTGGGTGTCTCCCCCTCTCGCCACGCCAGGATCGCCCCGGTCTCCGGCAGATAGGCGACCGCGGGCGGCTCCCTGCCCTCCGCCAGCGCCGACCAGATGGCAGGCGCATTGGTGGTCAGATCGCCAAGGTCGAGCGACGGCGTGAAGCCCAGCACGGCTCGATCCCAGTCGATGCCGCCGAGATCCTCGACGGACAACGCCGCGGCATCGGGCGAGACAAAGGCTTCGCCCAGCGCCAGATCGATCCAGGCGAGCTCGGCGACCTCCGGATCGGCAGGATACCGCAGCGCCAGCGTCGCAGGAAAATCGCGCGGATAGGCATCGAGCGTCCAGCTGCTCGGCTGCACGCGGGCGACATGCGCGATCACGGCCTGGTGGAACGCATCCCCGCCGATCCAGTCCCGCGTGCGGGCAAAGCTCTCCTCGAGGCAGGCGGTGAGCTGGGCGCGGAAATTGTTCTGATGGATGCGCAGGCCAGGGGCGACATCGTCGCCGCCCAGTCGATCGGCGGCGGCGTCCTCCTCGCGCACCAGCCAAGCGCGCATGTCGCGCTGCATATCGAGCAGGCTCATGCCGCCGCCCGCATGCCGTCGGCCGCGATGCGCCGGGCCGTGCCGAGCTCGGCCAGCAGCTCGTGCAGCGGCGGTATCGCGTCGTCGCGCTCGATCATCGTCGCGACCGGGCCGAGCCGGGGCAGCACATGGGCATAGAGCTTCCAGACCGGGTCGGGCACCGGCTGGTCATGGGTATCGATCAGCAACTCGCTGCCCTGGCTGTGTCCGGCGAGATGGATCTGGCGCACCCGCGCATGCGGGATCCCGTCGAGATAGGCGAGCGGATCGAAGCCGTGATTGCTCGCGCTGACGAACACATTGTTGACGTCGAGCAGCAGGCCGCAGCCGGTGCGGGCGCAAAGCGCGTCGAGGAACGCCCATTCGCTCATGTCGGCGGGTGCGAAATCGATATAGGTCGAGGGGTTCTCGATCAGCATCTCGCGCCCCAGGGCATCCTGCGCCCGCGCGATATTGTCCGCCACCACGTCGAGCGCTTCGTGCGTATAGGGCAGCGGCAGCAGGTCGTGCGAATTGAAGCCTTCGATCCGCGACCAGCTGAGATGGTCGGAGACGAACAGCGGCTCCACTTCGTCGACCAGCGCGCGCAGCCGGGCGAGATAGGCGCCGTCCAGCCCGTCGGCCGAACCGAGCGACATCGAGACGCCGTGCAACGCCACCGGATAGCAGTCGCGCACTTCATGCAGGATACGGCGCGGCCGCCCGCCCTCGACCATGAAGTTCTCGGAGATGACCTCGACGAAATCGACTGCGACCCGGGCCTCCAGGAATTCGGCATAATGCGGCTTGCGCAGGCCCAGGCCGAAGCCGGCAAAGGGAGCGATCATCGGCGCTGTCCTGAATGAGGGTGGCCGGGCCGGCGCCTGGGGAGCACCGGCCCGGCCGGAGGGGTCACTTCGGCGCGGTCAGGCTGCCGCCGGCGGCCTTGCACGCCTTGGCGGTGATTTCCTTGAAGCCCTGCCCCTTGCAGTCGTTCTGGCCCTTGCAGTCGTTCTTCGCGGTCTTGCAGTCCGAGGTGCCCTTGCAGGTGTTGATGCCATAGCAATGGACGACCTTGGCGGCGCCGGCGCCCGACTTGGCGATCGCGGCGGTCGGGGCGGCGGCGGTGATGGCGATGACGGCGGCGGACGCGGCGAGGCTGACGCCGGTGCGGACGAGGGTCATGTGGATACTCCAGAATAGGATTCAGCCGGATTGGCTCTCCCTATTCGGGCCCGCGGGGTCCCCGGTTACAGCCGTCAGCGAATTTACCAGCGCAGCAGCCGCGGTCCGAGCAGCGCACCGAGCGAGGCGGCGAGCAGGATGCCCAGCGAATACCAGGTCAGCACGAAGATCGCCGAGACTTCGGGGCAGTGCATGCAATAGACCGTCGCGGCAAAGGCGCCCGCCGCGAGCCCGGCGGCGGCGCCCGCAGCGCGCAGCCGCGTCGGCGCCATCCGGCGGAACGACCAGAGCAATCCGACGAAGATCGGCATCGCCAGCGCCAGCACCAGCCAGGGGCAGACCATCCAGCTATGCCCGAGCCACATAGCCAGCCATTCGCCGGGCGGCGTGCGTGCAAGCTCGGCGACGCCGACGATGGCGAGCAGGCTCACCGGCACCACCAGCAGCCAGGCCCAGCGCAGCCGGGCGCTGTCCGGCCGGGCGAGCTGCACCACCATCACCACCGCCGCGACCGCCAGCGAGAAGGTATAGCTCCATTTGACCCAGAAGGCGGTGCCGCGCATGGCGAGGCCGAGATCCGGCCGGATGCCGAGGACGAGCGCCACCAGCGCCACCGAGACAAGGCCTCCCAGGGCCATGCCGATACCGAGCCGCCAGCCGACCGCGCGCCGCGACACCGGGGGCACGTCTTGCGAAAGCCGGGAGATGAGGTCGTCGGTGTTCATCGCCCTCCTCCCTGGATGCGCGCCATCAGCGCCTTGAGACCGCGATGCACCGAGACCTTCACATCGGATTCGCCGATGCCGCCGGCCTCCGCCGCTTCGGCGACGCTCAGCCCGTCGAGCCGGGTCGCGCGGATCATATTGGCTTGTTTGGGCGGGAGTATCGCCAGCAGGTCCTCGACATCGAGGCGTGCGGTAGCGGCCGGCTCGAAATCCTCGGCGAGCAGCACATCCTCCAGGCCCTCAATGGGATGAAGGCGGCGGACACGTCGGAAATGATCCACCATCTTGTAGCGGGCGATCGCGAACAGCCACGCCGTGAAGGCGCGGTCGCGATCGTAAGTGGCGCGGCGGCTATGCACCGCGATCAGCGTTTCCTGCACAAGATCCTCGATATCGTCGTCACCGCCATTGGCACGGCGGCGGTAGAAGCCACGCAGCACGGGCACGAGCATGCGCAGCAATGCCGCATGCGCCGCTGCGTCGCCGCCCAGCCCATCGAGCATCAATCCGCGCAACACGTCCTCGTCCGCTCGCATTCCTCCTCCTTGTGGGGGAGTTCGGCGTAGCCGGGTGAAAGGTTACACGGCACGCCAGATATTTTCGCGACAGCCTTGTAACGTACCGCGCACGCCCAGCGAACTGGCAGGGTGATCGGCTTCTCCCGCCTCCTCGTCGATCACCGCGCGGCCCGGCTTCCCTCGGCACGGGCCGCGCGCCGGAGGCATGGTTCATGAAGGACAGACATCATGCGTTCGACCAACGCCACCCTCGCCGCCACGCTCGCCATCGCCGTCGCTGGCGCCGCGCTCGCCCCCGCCGCCTCGGCCCAGACCAAGCCCGCCATGGAGAAATGCTACGGCGTCTCGCTGGCCGGCAAGAATGACTGCAAGGCCGGCGCCGGCACCAGCTGCGCCGGCACCTCCAAGGTGAACTACCAGGGCAATGCCTGGAAGCTCGTCAAGGCCGGCACCTGCACCACGATCAAGACGCCCAAGGGCAATGGCTCGCTGACTCCCAAGGCCTGAGACCGCGCGCGGCCGAGGCGCGCACCCGCGTGTCCGGCCGCCGCTTTCGGAGACTCTCCACATGACTTCGCCAACCGCGCTCTACCTGCGCTTCACCCGCCGCGCCTCCTCGCTGGTGCCGGATGCGCTGCTGCTGCTCCTTGCCCGGCTGGGCATTGCCGGCGTGTTCTTCATGTCGGGCCGCACCAAGGTGGACGGCATCCTGCACATCACCGACGGCACCTATGAACTGTTCCGCACCGAATATGCGCTGCCCCTGGTCCCGCCGGAGATCGCCGCGGTGGCGGCGACCTGGTCGGAGCATGTTTTCTCGATCCTGCTCGTGCTGGGCCTGGCAACGCGTTTCTCGGCGCTCGCACTGTTCATGATGACGCTGGTGATCGAGGCCTTCGTCTATCCCGACGCATGGCCGACGCATCTGAGCTGGGCGGCGATCCTGTTGCCACTGATCGCCCGCGGCGGCGGGGCGTGGTCGCTCGATGCGCTCCTTGCCTCGCGGGGACGCGGCTCTCGCTAGGCCCGACACAGGTCACCCGGAAAGCTGCCGCCCCCCGCTGTCCGTCGCGCCAAGCGCGCGGATCATGCCGCAAGCAGTGCGGCGATCTGCGCCTCGGCTATCGCACGTGCCTCGTCCGCGTCCAGCACGCCCGGGGAAAGGCAGAGTTCGAGCCACAGGCCGTCGACCAATGCGGCGATCGCGATCGTCGCCCGGCGCCGCGCAGTCGGCCGAAGCCCGCACGCGGCCAGCAGGGCCTCCAGCTCGTCGCGATAGCGCGCATATTGCGCGTCGTGAAGCTCGGCAATCTCGCCCCGCGCGATCACCAGGCCCCAGAATGCCGTCCAGGTGGCCAGCAGTCCGCGATCGGCGATTTCGGGGGCAAAGCTCGCCGTCACATAGGCGATGAGCCGCGCCCGAGGATCGTTCCCGGCACGCCGCACCGCCATGTCGAGTGCCGCCGACACCTGTTCCCCGACATGGGCATAGGTCGCTGCGATCAGCGCATCGACGCCGCCGAAATGATGCGTGACCAGCCCCGGCGAAATGCCCGCCTCCAGTGCGATCGCGCGCACCGATGCACCGCTCGCCCCCTCGCGCGCCAGCACGCGTGCGGTCGCCTCCATCAACGACAGGCGCCGCGCATCGGGATCGGCACGAGAGAAGCCGGGCTTGCTCATCGCGCCAGCCTATTATACGATCGTGCAACAAGCAACGCCTGGAGCCGGCCATGGCAACCACCGCCCCCTTGCCCGACCCGGGCAGCGACCCCGATGCCGACTGGTCGCTGCCGGGCTGGATCTATGCCGATCCCGAGTTCCTCGAGCTCGAGACCGCCCATATCCTGCGCCCGTCCTGGCAGATCCTCTGCCACGAGAGCGATCTGGCCCAGCCGGGCGACTGGCGCACCCTCTCCTATCTGGGCGAGAATGTCGTCGCGGTGCGGGGACGCGACGGGGTGCTGCGCGCTTTCCACAATGTCTGCCGCCACCGCGCGATGCGGATCGTCGAGGGCGACAGCGGCTGCACCCGGAAGCTGGTCTGCCCCTATCATGCCTGGGCCTATGAGCTCGACGGGCGGCTGTCGGGCGTGCCGATGCGCCACGACTATCCGGCGCTCGACATGGACGCGAGCGGGCTCGTGCCGGTCGACCTGTCGATCTGGCGAGGCTTCGTCTTCGTCCGGCTCGAGGATGACGGCGGGCCGTCGGTAGCCGAGATGATGGCGCCGTACGAGGCGGAGATCGCCCCCTATCGCTTCGAGGAGATGCGGCGGATCGGCGACGTCCGGACGCGCGACCGGGCGGTCAACTGGAAGAATGTAGGGGACAATTATTCGGACAATCTCCACATCCCCGTCGCGCATGACGGGCTGACCCGGCTGTTCGGCAAATCCTATGCGATCGAGGCGTCGGGCTGGGTCGACAAGATGTCCGGCCAGCTCGTCGACCGCGTCTCGGCCAATCCCTGGGAGGCATTCTACCAGCGCCATCTGCCCCGCGTCGATCACCTGCCCGAGGCCAACCAGCGGCTGTGGCTCTATTACAAGCTGTGGCCGAACATGGCGTTCGACATCTATGCCGACCAGATCGACTTCATGCAGTGGCTGCCGGTCTCGCCGACCACCTGCGTGCTGCGCGAGATGACGTTCGCCCTGCCCGACGACCGCAGGGAGATGAAGCTGGTCCGCTACGCCAACTGGCGGATCAACCGCGTGGTCAACGCCGAGGACACCTGGCTGATCGAGCGCGTCCAGCAGGGCATGGCGTCGCGCAGCTATACCGCCGGGCCGATCGGGGCGAGCGAAGTATGCCTGCGCAGCTTCGCCGCCAAGGTTCGCGCGATCATCCCCGAGGCCCGGCTGCACCGCGCGCCGGCACCGGGCTGGTCGCGCCGTCCGCGCACTATCTGAGGTTCTGGGGAGGAAGCATGAAGCGATACGACGCGATCGTCATCGGCGGCGGGCACAACGGACTGGTCTGCGCCTTCTATCTCGCCCGGGCGGGGCTCAAGGTCCGCGTGCTCGAGCGGCGGCACGTGGTCGGCGGTGCGGCGGTGACCGAGGAATTCCACCCCGGCTTCCGCAACTCGACCGCGAGCTACACGGTCAGCCTGCTCCGGCCCAAGGTGATCGCCGACATGAAGCTGCACGAGCGCGGCTTCCGGATCATCGAACGGACGATCAGCAACTTCTTCCCGTTCGAGGACACCTATCTCAAGCTCGGCGGCGGCACCGCGCGGACCCAGGCCGAGTTCGCCCGCTTCTCGCAGAAGGACGCGGACGCCTATCCGGCCTATGACGCCGCGCTCGAGAAGGTCGCCCAGGTACTGCGCGACCTCGCGCTCAAGACGCCCCCCAATGTCGGCGGCGGGCTGCGCGCGCTGCTGAGCGGCGCGGCCCAGGGCTGGCCGCTGTCGAAGATGGGGATCGAGGCGCAGCGCGACCTGCTCGACGTGTTCACCAAGTCGGCACGCGACTTCCTCGACGGCTGGTACGAGGACGATCACGTCAAGACCGCCTTCGCCTTCGACGCGGTCGTCGGCAATTATGCCGGCGTGTCGACCCCCGGCTCGGCCTATGTCCTGCTCCACCATGTCTTCGGCGAAGTGAACGGCAAGCTCGGCGCCTGGGGGCATTCGGTGGGCGGCATGGGCGCGATCACCCAGGCGATGGCGCGCGCCTGCGAGGATGCCGGCGTGGAGATCAGCCTCGAGGCGCCCGTGGCGCGGGTGCTCGTCGATGGCGGCAAGGCAGCGGGCGTGCAGCTGGAGAGCGGGGAAGAGATCGCCGCGGGGATCGTCGCCGCCAATGTCGGGCCGGCGATGCTCTATCGCCAGATGCTCGACACCGGCGACCTGCCCGCCGACTTCAACAAGCGGATGCGGAGCTTCAAGACCGGCTCGGGCACCTTCCGGATGAACGTCGCGCTCAGCGAGCTGCCGGACTTCAGCGTGCTGCGCGGCAAGGAAAAGGCCGAGCACCACACCGCCGGGATCATCATCGCCCCGGGCATGGACTATATGGACCAGGCGTTCGACGACGCGAAGGCGCAGGGCTGGTCGAAGAAGCCGATCGTCGAGATGAAGTTGCCGACCACGGTCGACGACAGCCTGGCCCCCGAGGGCATGCACATCGCCAGCCTGTTCTGCCAGCAATTCGCGCCGCAGCTGCCGGACGGGCGAAGCTGGGACGATGCGCGCGAGGAAGTCGCCGACCTGATCATCGACACGGTCAACGACCATGCTCCCAATTTCAAGGAGAGCGTGATCGCGCGGCAGATCCATTCGCCGCTCGATCTCGAGCGCAAGTTCGGGCTGATCGGCGGCGACATCTTCCATGGCACCATGGGGCTCGACCAGCTCTGGGCGGCCCGGCCGGTGCTCGGGCACGGCGACTATCGCGCGCCGATTGCCGGGCTCTACATGTGCGGATCCGGCACCCATCCCGGCGGCGGCGTGACAGGGGCGCCCGGGCACAATGCCGCGCACGAGATCCTCCGCGACCGCTCGCTGGTACGGCGGCTATTGCCGATCTGACTGGCTGCGCCGCACCCACAGGAATACCGGGATGCCCAGCACGAGCAGTCCGAGCCCCCATGCATTGGCGTGCAGGCCGAGCCCGTAGATCATCCACAGCACGAAGCCGGCGGAGGCGATTGCGGCCAGCTGCGCGGGACGGTCGCCGGCGAGCAGCCTGAGCCCGGCCAGCGCGCTGACGAAATAGGCGAGCATGCCTGCGGCAAGGCTGATCGTCGCGATCTCGGCGAACAGCGCGCCGGTCGACCCGGTATAGTTGAGCGCCATCACGATCGTCACCAGCACGCCGGAGACGAGATGCGCGCGGGCCGGCGTGCCGTGGCGGCTCTCCTTGGCGAACCAGGCGGGGAACACCCCGCCGCGCGCCATCGCCCAAGGCATCTCGCCCTGCAGCAGGACGAAGCCGTTGAGCGTACCCAGCGCGCTGATCGCCGCGAAGATGGCGACGATCTGCAGGGCGCCGCTTCCCCATGCCCGGCCGAGGAATTCGGCGAGCGGCGCGGGCGAGGCCGCGGTCACCTCCGCAGGCATCATCAGGCCGATCGATCCCGCGACCATGACATAGACCAGCCCGGTCAGCGCCGTGCCGAGCAGCGTCGCGAGCGGGACGATCCGTGCCGCGTTCCTGACCTTGTCGGCGGGCACGGTCGCGGATTCGACGCCGAGGAATCCCCAGAAGGTGAGCGCCACGGCACCGGCAATGGCATTGGCGCTGATCGGCACCGCCGGATTGGCGGCAATGGCGGTACTGCCTTCGCGGGCCAGCAGCCAGAAGGCCAGCAGGATCACCGCGACGAGCGGCGCCAGCTTCAGCACGGCGGTCACCAGCTGGATTCGTCCGGCCAGCGCGACGCCGCGGATGTTCACGGCGACCGCGGCCCAGAACAGCAGCAGCGCGGTTAGGAATGCCGGCGCGCCGCTACCCAGCTGGGGGAACGGCACGCTGAGCGCGCTCACCACCGCGATCGCCAGCGCGCCATTGCCCGCCCAGACCAGGATCCAGTAGCTCCATGCCACCGCGAACCCGACTGCCGGGCCGAACGCCGCATCGGCAAAGGCATAGGGTCCGCCAGCGCAGGGAATGCGCGCAGCGAGCCGGGCGAACACGAAGGCCAGCGCCATCGCGCCCAGGATCGTCACGCCCCAGCCGATCAGTGCGTTGGCGCCGAGCGGGGCAAGCGTCGCGGGCAGCAGATAGATGCCCGACCCGATCATGTTGCCGACCACCAGCGCCAGAGTCGGCCAGAAGCCGAGGGCACGTCGCGGCGGAGAGAGCGTGTCGCTCACGCGGCCGTGACTACGACGATCGCGTGCCCGGCGACTGGCATGGCCGAAGCCGCCGGCGGGATCAGCAGTTGCCGCCGCCATCCGGACACCGGTCCGTATCCTGCGTGGTGAACCCGAAGAAGAGTGCGAACAGCAATGCCAGGTCTTCCATGACCGATCCCCTGCGCGGTGAGCGAGGCCGGCAACATACACGCTGTTCGATGCAACGCCATCGCATTCGCGGCCGCAGGGCGAGTCGCGCCGATGCCCCGGCGAACCTGTCTTCCCGCTTGATCGCGCCGCGCGTGCGTGGTCACATCGCATGATGCTGGCGACCCGCTTTCCTCCCGATCTGCTGGATGCCGCGCTCGCGCTGCACGACAATCGCCTTCCGGAAGCCGAACGCGGGCTCAAGGCCTATCTCAAGCGCGATCCCTTCGATGCCCGCGCGATCCGCATGCTCGCCGAACTCGCGGGCCGGATCGGCCGCCTGAAGGACGCCGAGAACCTGTTGCGCCGCGCGGTCGAGATCGCGCCGGCTTTCACCGCGGCACGCGCCAATCTGGCGCTGGTGCTCTACCGCCAGAACCGCGCGAGCGAAGCGCTCGACGAGCTCGACCTGCTGATCGCAGCCGAGCCCGATCATCCCGGCCACGCCAATCTCAAGGCCGCCACGCTTGGCCGGCTCGGCGCATTCGAAGAGGCGATCCTGCTCTACGAACGCGTGCTCGAGGGCGCCCCCGACCAGCCCAAATTGTGGATGAGCTATGGCCATATGCTCAAGACGGTGGGCCGGCAGGCGGACGGCGTCGCCGCCTATCGCCGCGCGATCGCGCGACGCCCCGAGCTGGGCGAAGCGTGGTGGAGCCTCGCCAACCTCAAGACCGTGCGCTTCGACGATGCCGACATCGCAGCGATGGAAGCCGCACTGACCGACGGCGCCATCGGTGACGAAGATCGCTTCCACCTCGATTTCGCGCTGGGCAAGGCATTTGAAGACCGGCGAGAGGCCGACCGCGCCTTCGCCCATTATGCCGCCGGCAATCGGCTGCGCCGCACCCAGCTCGTCTATGATGCCGACGAGACCGAGCGCTTCGTCGACGACTGCGTCGCGCTCGCCGATGGCGACTTCTTCGCCGACCGCGCCGGCTGGGGCTGCGATGCGCGCGATCCGATCTTCATCCTCGGCATGCCGCGCGCGGGCTCGACCCTGGTCGAGCAGATCCTCGCCAGCCACAGCGCGATCGAAGGGACCAGCGAACTGCCCGACCTGCCCGCGCTCGCGCGGCGCATCCCCAATTATCCGCATGGCCTGGCCGAATTGACGCGGGAGCAGGCGCGCGAACTGGGCGAGGAATATCTCCGCAGGACCGCGGTCCAGCGCCGGACCGACCGGCCCTTCTTCATCGACAAGCTGCCCAACAACTGGGCGCATGTCCTGCTGATCCGGCTGATCCTGCCCAATGCCACGATCATCGATGCGCGCCGCGAACCGCGCGCCTGTTGCTTCTCCAACTTCAAGCAGCATTTCGCCCGCGGCCAGGCGTTCAGCTATGCGCTCGACGACATGGGCCGCTATTATCGCGACTATGTGCGGCTGATGGCCCATCTCGATCGCGTCCAGCCGGGCCGCGCCTACCGCGTGATCCACGAAGCGCTGGTGGCGGATACCGAGGGCGAAGTGGGCCGCTTGCTCGAAGCCTGTGGCGTCGCGTTCGAGCCCGCCTGCCTCGCCTTTCACGAAACCGAGCGGGCCGTGCGGACGGCGAGTTCCGAGCAGGTGCGCCAGCCGATCTTCACCGGAGGGGACAGCGCATGGCGCCCCTTCGCGCCATATCTGGCGCCCCTCGTCGCTGCGCTCGGCGACGTCGTCGATCCCTATCCGCAGGTGCCCGACAACCTGTAACGTTGCAGAAACATCACGGTCCGTGAAGATTATACCATTGTATCCGGCGCGGTGATTGACGGTTGCTGCGTCGCAGCACAGTCTCCCATTACATTGAGATTACACTGGGGGCTGCGATGATTCTATCCGTGCGCCGTGCCGTGATTTCCGGGCTGCTCGCTTCGACTGCCCTATCGCTCCCAACCATGGCGCAAGCGCAGGACGCACCAAAGACATCCGCCGAGCTTCCACCCGACCAGGACGAAATCGTCGTCACTGCCCAGAAGCGCGACGAGAGCATCCAGTCGGTTCCGATCAGCATGTTGGCGATCGGTACACGCAAGCTCGACCAGCTCAACATCTCGAACTTCAACGAGTTCACCCAGCTGCTGCCCTCGGTGGCCTTCCAGACTTCGCAGCCGGGTGTCACCACTGTCTATATGCGCGGCGTGGCCTCGGGCGGCGACGGCAACCATTCGGGCTCGCTGCCTTCAGTCGGCAGCTATCTCGACGAACAGCCGGTGACGACGATCGGCGGCACGCTCGACATCCATATCTATGACATCGCCCGTATCGAGAGCCTCGCCGGGCCGCAGGGCACGCTCTACGGCGCTTCGAGCCAGGCGGGCACGATCCGCATCATCACCAACAAGCCCGATACCTCGGCCTTCGAGGGGCGGGTGGATATCGAGGGCAATACGGTCGCGCATGGCGGCCAGGGCGGCAAGATCGAGGGCATGATCAACGCGCCGCTGTCGGGCTCGGCGGCGCTCCGCGTCGTCGGCTTCTACCAGCGCGACGCCGGCTATATCGACAATGTCCCCGGAACGCGCAGCTTCCTGCCCACGCCCGGCGGCATCACCGTCAACAACAACGCGTTCGTTAAGGACAACTATAACGACACCGATACCTGGGGCGGCCGCGCCGCACTCAAGGTCGATCTCGACGATGTCTGGACGGTCACGCCGACCATACTCTATCAGGAGATGCGCGGGCACGGCACCTATGGCTTCGATCCGCGGGTCGGCGATCTCGAAGTCCAGCATTTCTATCCCGAGAACCGCCGCGACCGCTTCATCCAGGGCGCGCTGACGATCGAGGGCAAGATCGGCAACTGGGACCTGACCTATGCCGGTGCCTATCTCGACCGGAAGGCCTATTCGGCGACCGACTATACCGATTATTCCGAGGCCTATGACAATCTCTACGCCTCGGTCGGCGGGCTCGCGGGCTATTTCTATTATCAGGACAATGCCGGCAACACGATCGATCCGCGCCAATGGGTGATCGGCACCGATCACTTCAAGAAGACCAGCCAGGAACTGCGCGTCGCCTCGCCCTCGTCCGATCGCTTCCGGATCGTCGCGGGCATGTTCTACCAGCGCCAGTCGAACCTGATCCACCAGGACTACAAGATCCCCGGCCTCGGCACGTCGGTGTCGGTCAATGGCTCGCCGGGGACGCTCTGGCTGACCCAGCAACACCGCGTCGACAAGGATTACGCGATGTTCGGCGAGGCGAGCTTCGACATCTCGCCCAAGCTGACCTTCACCGCCGGTGCGCGTGTCTATATCTATGACAACTCGCTGATCGGCTTCTTCGGCTTCGGCCGGAACCCGGGCGTCGACCCCGCCGACGGGCGCCCCTACACCGCATCGCCGTTCAATGCCGCCGGGAGCTCCCGCACCGGCGTCGCGAGCTGCTTCATGGCCGATGGCAGGACGCTGCGCGACGCCTATCTCGACGGCAGCCCCACCAACACCCTGCTGCCGGCGGCAGTGGCGGGTGGGCCGTGCACCAATCTCGCGACCTATGCGAGTGGCAAGCTGATACCAAAGAAGACCATCGATCAGGGCGTGACCTATCGCTTCAACCTGACCTGGAAGCCGACCGACGACCTGCTGTTCTACGCTGTCGCCTCCAGCGGCTTCCGGCCGGGCGGGATCAATCGGCGCGGGGACGTCGCGCCCTACTCCACCGATACGCTCTACAATTACGAGCTTGGCTGGAAGACGACGCTGGCCGATGGCAAGCTGCGCTTCAACGGCGCGCTCTATCAGCAGAACTGGAAATCCTTCCAGTTCTCGTTCCTCGGGCCGAACAGCTTCACGATCATCCAGAACGGGCCCGATGCGCGCATCCGGGGTGCCGAAATGGACGCCAACCTCACACTGGGCGGGCTCAATCTCACCGTCGCCGGATCGTACACCGATGCCAAGACGCGCGAGGATCTGTGCGCGACGCAGATCTGCATCGGGGACGGCAGCGACGTCCTCGCCCCCAGCGGCACGCGTCTGCCGATCACCCCGCGCTTCAAGATCAGCAGCACCGCGCGCTACTCGGTCCCGCTGGGCGCCGGGCGCGGCTATGTGCAGGGGCTGGTCGCGCACCAGAGCTCGGCGTCCTCGGACATCCGCGTGGCCAAGGCCGCCGCGCTTGGGCGGATCGAAGGCTACACGACCGGCAATCTCGCCCTCGGTTTCGAACTCGCCCGCTACAATTTCGAATTGTTCGCCCAGAACCTCTGGGACGAGCGCGGCCAGATCTCCCGCTTCCAGCAATGCGGCGCCTGCGATCAGCGCCCCTATATCGTGCCGATCACGCCGCGAACCATCGGCATAAGGGCAGGCGCGCGGTTCTAGAAGGCACGGGACGGGCCGGGTTCGCGAGGATCAGGAAGGCCTCCAGGCTCAGGTTGGCAAGTCGATCGCAGCGACCTTGCCACCTATTGGCGCGAACAGCTGACAGATCGCCTACGGCGAAGGCAACATCCTGTAACAAGGGATAAAATCATTACTGTATGATCAATCGGATGCGACCAGCTTGCAAGCTCGACTGACAACGATGACATGCGCGTTTCCAGCCGAACGATACCCAAGATTCCTCGCCGTAATATAACAACCAATTTATTTTCTTTATTGCCAGGACAAAACCAGCATGGCACCTTCTTATAACCAAATCCGGGAAGGCTAATCGGGACTCGATAACGGCGAACAGCCGAACCACCTCCGCCAGGAGTGTGGCGCCCCGACGCACCATCCCAGGATTGATGGTCAACGATTGGGGGATCTTGATGATGTTGAAGGGCATTTTGGCGACGAGTTGCTGCGTGGCCGCACTGTCGGCCGTTCCGGCCGCAGCACAGACCAGCGATAACCGGCAGGAACAGGCTGCATCGATCGGCGATCCTGTCGCATCCGCCAAGCTGGCGGAGGAATCGACGCAGGACAACGCCGAGGGCAACCTCGTCGTAACGGGCACGCGCATCGTGCGCCTGAACAACCGCTCGGCTGCACCGATCGTCACCACCACCGCGGCGGAGATCGCCGCGCAGGGGGCGACGACAATCGAGGAGGTAGTCAACCGCCTTCCCCAGGTGCAGGTCAATTCAGAACAGAATTTCAGCGACTCCGAAGGCCGCCAGCGCATCAAGCTGCGCAGCCTGGGTTACGAGCGCACGCTGATGCTCATCGACGGGCTGCGTATCGGCCTGCCCAACACGGTCGATGTGGGCATCATCCCGAACGCTCTGGTTGATCGGATCGACGTGCTGACCGGCGGCGCTTCCTCGGTCTACGGTTCGGACGCAGTCGCCGGCGTCGTCAATTTCATCCTGAAGAAGAACTTCAGCGGCATCCGCATCGACGGCAATTACAGCTTCTTCAACCACAACAACCGCGCCAGCGCGGTGACCGATGCCGCGCAGCGAGCCGGCTTCAATTCCGCCAGCGGCATGTCCAACGATGGTGGTCGCGCGGATATCAGCCTGGCTGCAGGCACCAATCTGTTCAACGATCGCATCAACATCTCCGGGTTCGTCGATTACCGCCAGTCGAGCCTGGTTCGCCTGCGCGACCGCGCGAACGCGGTCTGCGAAGTGGTGACCACAAGCAACACGTCGCCGCTCTCCTGCTCGCGCGCGAGCTACACCCCGGCCGGCACGATCATCCCGCTCTCCGGCGCGAGTTCCGGGACGGTGCTGGTCAACAACCCGAACGGCAATGGCACCTTCATTCCGATCAACAGCGGACCGTCGGGCGCCTCGGCCAATCCTTATGACGATTGGTCGTTCCAGCGGCCGTTCAACCGCGTCAACGCGGGCGGCTTCCTGACCGCGCAGATCAACGACCATATCGAGCTGTACAGCAACGTGCTGTGGTATCGGGACAAGTCGTACAACACGCAGCTGAACCGCACCTATTCGTACAGCGTCTATGGCAGCACGCCCTATCAGGTGAACTGCGACAACCCGTTCCTCTCGGCGTCGCAGGCGCAGACCCTGTGCGGTGCGAACGCGGGCGTGGCGGGTCAATACGCACCGCTCGACGTGCGCTATCGCTTCGATTCGATGCCGCTGGTCCGTCAGGAGTTCGTCAACACGGGCTATCGCGTGGTCGCGGGCCTGCGGGGCCGCGTGCTGGACGACGTCTGGTCCTATGACGTGGCGGGCATGCTCTCGCGCGCGCAGCTCGACACCATCGACGTGCCGTTCGCGAAGTTCGACAACGTCAACCGCTCGCTCGACGTGGTGAACGTCAACGGCCGCCCGACCTGCCGCTCGGTGGTCAACGGCACCGACCCGAACTGCGTGCCGTTCAACGCCTTCTCGCCGTTCAACAGGGATACGGCGCTCAACAACTATCTCTATGGCGGCGCCACCGGCGGCATCAGCACGCGCATTCCGCGCCTGCTGCAGTTCGTCGGCACCGTCAGCGGCGATCTTGGCAAGTACGGCATCGCATCGCCTCTCGCCGAACAGGGCATCGCGATCGCGCTGGGCGGCGAATATCGCGAGGAGATGGAACGCACCATCGTCAACGAGATCTACCAGGAGAACAACGGGGGCACGAACCAGCGCGTTACCCAGAGCATCCTGGAGGCCAATGCCGAAATCCAGGTGCCGCTGGTCGAGAACCAGTCCTGGACCAAGCTGCTCCAGTTCAACGGCGGCTACCGCCTGTCCAAGTATAACCGCCTGGACAACAAGTTCGGCACCTGGAAGATCGAAGGCATCTGGTCGCCCGTCGAGGACATCAGCTTCCGTGCGTCGTACAACAAGGCACAGGCAGCCCCTGGCGTCGGCACCGCCGCGGGCGCGGCCAACATCTTCTGGAACCAGGGCTTCTACGCGGATCCCTGCGCGCCCCGGATCGACCCGGCCAACCCCGGCGGTCCCCGCATCGCACCGGCCGCAACGCCGCAGCAATGCGCCAACACCGGCCTTGCGGCGAACCTCTATGGCAGCACCACGCTGATCTGCCCGGACGATCGCTGCACCGTCCGTGAAGGCGGCTTCAACCTCAAGCCGGAAACCGCCTACACCAAGACGTTCGGCGTCGTGTTCCGTCCGCGCTTCGTGCCGGGGCTGACCGTCTCGGTCGATCGGTGGCTGATCGATCTGGAGGACCAGCTCGACTTCCTCCAGCCGCAGAACCTGATCAACGACTGCCTCAGCACCGGCAACGACTATTTCTGCCGCGCCATCGTCCGCAATGCGAACGGCACGCTGTACAGCTCGCCGGCGACGCGTCCGGCGACGGGCTGGGTCGCCCGCGGTTCGGCGAACGGCTATCGCTCGCAGTCGCACGGCTGGGACTTCCAGGGGCAGTATGACGTCGGCATGGGGTCGGTCGGCCGCCTCGAGATGAGCTTCAACGGCACGCTCATGACCCGGGTCGCGTCGCAGGCATCGCCTACCGCCACCGCGCGCGACTGCGTCGGCTATTGGGGCAATTCGTGCGGTGAGAGCATGCCCAAATGGGCGCACCAGATGCGCACCACCTGGATCCTGCCGGAGCGCATCGCCAGCGTTTCGGTGAACTGGCGCCACCGCGCGGCCATGCCGCTCGACGTCTATGCGCCGGCCGACACCGGCATCCCGACGGCGGATCCGAGCCAGCGGCGCGACCAGTTCCCGGGCATCAAGGCCTATGACTGGTTCGACCTGGCGCTCACCTTCGACATCAACAAGCAGATGACGTTCCGGCTTGCCGCGAACAACATCTTCGATCGCGACCCGCCGATCGTGCCGGACAGCCGTTCGCGCATCGGCCTGCTGCGCGGCAACACGATCATGGGCTATGACTTGCTTGGCCGGCAGATCGTCGCCGGCGTGTCGTTGCGCCTGTAACGGCATGGCATCCCCGGGGACCTCGGTCTCCGGGGATGCTTCCATGTTGGCACATGGCACGGGCGCCCCCGCTCCAGTGCAGGTGCAGGATACGGCCTTAGGGAGCGTATCCCCTTCCACAGAGATTGGGCAGCCAAGCCTCTTCGGCGGCGATCGAGGCGCGAAGCCACCACCAGCTCTTACCGATGGCTATATCTCTTTGCGCATTCCAAGGATCGACTTGGACGACCGCCAAAATCGACCGTGACGTCTTTGCTGTCATCGACAAACGTACCCGTCGCCGCCTCACCTCGAAGCGGCGGATCCGCCCAATTTCGTCGGAAAGATATTTGGAAGAAGGATCTTAACCCAGCCACTTACACGACGCCGATGAACGTCAATGGACTGGGAAAATGGTGCCAGAAGAGAACGCGAAAGAATTAAATAAATATTTGATCTCTTTATTCAATTCACTTGCGTAAAGTTAATAGGATACACGCAATATGGCCAAATCAATTTAGCATTTATTTTTGACCCGGAGATTTGACTACCGTTTTCGCCAAATAGTGTCAAGAGATCTCAAGAGGCATTCCCGACAAAGCTATCGTAGATTGCTTGCGGCTGACGGCATTCTTCGGCGCTTCGCCCGCCCCACACGGGAGTCCACTTTTTTGGACCGATAACAGCCTGCCTGCTTTCCGGAAGTGGTTGGCATTATCAGCCGGTCAGGCGCTTCCGCGCTGTTAGCCAGACAGCGGCGAGGGAGGAACAGTCAAGACCGCAGCGGCGCAAGCCACTATCCAGAACCCTGCCTCCGCGGAAGCGACCGGCTTCGTCACCAACCGATCGCATTCGTTCTCGGCGAGGTAGCGATGCAGTCTCTGTCGACGCAACTCATGCGGCCTTGCTCGAAATAGCCAACATCAACTGCTAGGCAGAACACATGCCCTACGATGCGATCACCATCGACTCTAACATGTTCATCCGCACGGGCATCGACCTGGAAGCGGGTCTCCTGGCGCAGCTTGCCCAGTTCAAGGATGGACCGACATCCGTTGTCCTTTCGGAGATTGTCGTACGTGAGGTGCTGAAGCATCTGCAGCAGAACACCAAGAAGGGACGCGACGCCGCGATGAGCGCGCTCACGCGCATTCAGCATCTCGGCCTTGTTGCCGAGGCTGATCGCGACAAGGTCAAGTCAGTGTCGGAGAGCCTGATCGATTCACGGGTCGCAGTGCGCACGCGAATGGGAGCGTTCCTCGAACGTGTTGGCGTCGAGCTAGTGCAGGCGTCGCACGCGTCGGTAGACGATCTCCTAAGAGCATATTTCGGTGCGGACGCCCCCTTCGAACCGACCGGCGACAAGAAGAGCGAGTTTCCTGATGCCATAGCCTTGCTCAGTCTTGAGAAATGGGCGGCGGACAACAACAAGAAAATCCTCGCTGTATCAGAGGACAAAGGCTGGGCCGGATTCGCGAATAAGTCCGAACGGATCGATGTCGAGACGGATTTTGCCAACGCACTGGAGACGGTCCAGCAGCACGCCGAGGCGGCAGAGGCCGGCGTAGCTCGCTTGCTGGCGGCAATCGATAACGGGGAGGCGCCGGATGCCGCGAAGGAAATCGAGCGTTTGCTCTCGATATCGCTTGCGGAATGGCCGTTTGATGCCGACGGCCATAGCAGCATGTACTTCGAAGTCGATACGACCGAGTTGCGCTTCAATCACCTGGATCTGAATCCGTTTGATGGCCAATATGACATCACGGTCGTGCGGGTGGGTAGCGACGCTATTGTCGCCCGTATCGGCGCGACAATTCATGCGACCGCCGTCGCGGAATTCTCGCTTTCGACCTGGGATAGCATCGACCGGGAGTATGTCGGCATGGGCGGATCGACAGCGGAGAGTGAGGTCGATTTCGACGGCGAGTTCCTCCTGACGCTTTCGGGCGACCTAAGCGGCCCTCTCGACGAAATCGTGGTCGAGGAAGTGGAAGTCGTCGAAGCGGTGGGATCGGTAGATTTCGATGAGATCCAGTTCGATTATGGCGACGATGACATGGACGATTTCGATGCGTTCTTGCGCGAAGAGGCGGACCTCGATGCCAAGCCAGACGCCGAAGCGCATGGTCAGGATATGGCCGACAATGATGGTCCATTGTAACGGCCCAGCGTCTCTTCAGCCCCCCGCACCATCGATGTTGGGGTAGCTTCCCGGTGCAAATAGCTCGACACATTGACCGGCATGGCGGCGACGCCAGGGGATTTGGTCACGGTCTAGTCCGGCGCCTAAGGAGCCGCCACAGCTGCCTGCTTGAGCTCACGGTGCACCACGCGGTGGCAGTTGGCGCAAAGGCATTTGAGATCTTCAAGCGCGGTTCGGTGTCCCGTCTGCATGTCGGACACAGCGACCTTGTCGTGGTGGACCTCGATGCAGGCCTCACCATCAACCCCGCCAAAATGCTCAACCGGATCCATCTCGCATCGCTCGCAGAACAGGCGCCCGTGTTGCGCTCGGAACTGAGCCCGCTTGGCAGCTGACAGGCCATGGCCCCGTTCGCGTTTGAGGTGCTTGACGAGCTTCTTGTTCCCTTCAGTCCATAACCGGTCATCGTCCGAGAGGCCGGGCTCCGCCGGGGGCTGCTCCCCCTTGGCGACGATCGGGTAACCCGCGGCTGCTATTATGCGAAAGCACAAAGTTCCAATTCCCCCGCTGAAATGCTCCGAGCGAATTTCGCGGCCAAGCGCTTCTGATGCCGCGAGACCAAAAAGCGCCTTGGGTGGAAGGCGCTTGTCCTCGAACACGACATCATAGTCCGACGAGGGACCGAATGGATGGTCCGCAAAGCCGTCTGCAAGCCGCCGAGCCGCAGCCAGCAGATGCGCCGCCGACACCGCCTTCAACGTCTCCGCTGAAAGTCGGGGGCTGGCCCCGACTACAGAAATGATGTCATGCCATGCGCCGATGCTCTGCAGCCAAGCGATCAACCCCTCCGCGGCTGCCCGTGTGGACACCGGGATTCGGTATTCGCCTTGAGAATTCGGTTTCTGGCGCCCGTAGCGCGCGACCGCCGCGGCCCACAACCCTGTCGCCCGCTTCTGAGCAGGTGCCCGTAAGTAAAAGAGAAGATGCCCTCGATTGGCGGTGAAGGAATATAGATTGCGTCCGGTCGCGTCTTGGAATTCGACGCCCCTGACATCCTTCGACTTGCGGAAGACGAACCTGAATCCAGCTGATCGCGCTTCGTCTAGGAGATAGTGCAACGCCGCCTCGGTGGAGGAGCTACTGATCGCCTCCAAGAGAGTGGCGATGCCCGCCGCGGCAAGCCGCCCCGACCAGCACTGCTCAACGAATGCGGCTGTGGCAGAAAGGATGGATGCCTCCGAGACCCCGTCGAGTCGGGTGACGACATGCCATTGGCGACCGGCCTTCGCTTTGCCGCGCCTGACATCGGCCGGCGAGAGCCGCGTCAGCTTCGCAAATTCTTCGTCGCGGATCGCGGGAGAAACGTTGTTCTTTTTGAGCCAGGCTTGCCGAACGACGTAACGCCGCCCTTCTCCATCGCGGGCGATCGCCGCCAGGCCATTTTCCGTCTTCGGATCGTTCGGCTCGTTGATCTGGACCACGGCATCCTCACTGTCGCCGACCCACAATGCGATGTCGATCTTATCCTCTTCGGGATGAAGATCGCGAAAGCCGATGTCTCCGATGTACTGGTAGCCGCTTCGCATCGTTGCTCCGTCACCGAGGACCTGACGCCACATGTCGAAGCCTTCATGAGACGCGGCGGCATTGTCCTCCAGGCGCAACACGCCGATATCCTCCTTACTCATTGGGTGCGAAATCGATGTCGGTGATGGACGCTGTTGCCCGCCCGGACTTCCATTCCGAGGGCACCTGCTTCGCCGTGTAGAATTCGTCCGACTTGCCCGACCAGATATAGTTCGGACGCAGGGGCGTGTTGTCTCCGCTGAAGTTCGTGTCAGTGACCAGCACGGGCGTGTATTCGTCCTCGGCGATCGGCTTGCCCGCCTCGTCCAGGAACACCACCCGAACCCGGACCTCGTTGAGCGTCCGGTTGCCTTTGTTCTTGATTTTGAACTTCACGCCCGGCACTCGCCCATCGAGCAGGCTATCGCGGTAGCGCGCGTCGAGATCGTACAAAGTCAGGTTCTGGGCGATGTACGCGGCTTTCTCCTTGGCAAGTGCGCCACCATCGGCCTTGGTATCTGCGGGGGGCGTTCCCGCGGGGGCACCCGGCATCTGCGCGCCCGCCGGCGTCTTGGCAGGAGGTTGCGCCGCCGGCAGGAAGTCGAGCGCGGGCCCGAGCAGCAACACGACCGCGGACAGCCCAGCGATGAAACGAGAGATCGTGTCTGGCAGGCCGAAGATCGGACTCTCCGCTTCCTTGCGGGCCGTGTAGCCGACGTAGATCAGGAGGCCCGCGCCTAGGGCCAGGACGAGCCAGCCCCATTGAATCTGGACAGCGCCGACAGCTGACTGCGCGATAGCGGCGAAGGGATTGTCCTTCAGCTCATTCGCCACACTGCTACGCATCTGTGCGATCGAGTATTGCAGCATCGCGAACTTGTAGATCAGGGCGCCCGCCGCCCCGATGCCGGGAAAGAGAACCTCGCCCTCGCGGTTCTGCAGCGCCAGCATCGCCGCTGCGACAGCCAGCGCCAGCAAGCCCACAGCGATCCAGTTAGTGCCGTTGTTGAAGAGATTGACCGTGCCAATGAACGGCATGGTGACGATCGGAAGAAACAGCCCGATGGTCAGCGCGCCCGCGCCGGCGAACGCAAGATTCCTTTTAGCCACACCTTCCCCCTGTGTGATATCTTATCGGCAGAAGGCTGTCACAGCGCCTAGGGCACTGCAACCAACTGTTGAACCGAACTGAATCTTCCCCCTGGTACGCGACCGCCTTCTCGTTGAACTTCCAGCGCATTCGCCCAACATCCGACCCATCGTCAACAAGCGACGGCTTTGGGGATTTCCGAGTCGTGGCCTGAACGACCGATATTAGGGCGCACAGCTGCCGCAAGGTCCATGCCGCCTTTGGTAACCGCAGAGAACTGGCTCGACCAATTCGGAAAAGCGGGAGGAATACATGAGCTTGACCTAGTGTTCTGAAATCAAAGCAAAATTTTAAGAGCCTGCGTTGCCTGCCCCACACTTTTCCTCACATCGGATCGGAGATGCGATGGATTGCGATGGCATCGAACGACCTGTTCGGGCCCGATCTTGACCGGGGTCACCTGACCGATTGGGGAAATCGATGCGATATCCTCACGTCCAGAAGGCGTAGTTTCCACCATCGGAGTTCGAAAAGTAGGCGACGAATTTCGCCGGGCCGGGCTTAGCGGACACTACCCCACTATTCGCGGGCGAGGGAACTAAGGCCTCTTCCTGTCTGACCGTTGGGGCACACCCGATGTCGCAGTCTCCAGATCGGCTAGCGAGCGATCGACGCGTGCCAACGCCGCAAATCTTCGCCTGAGCGCGCAATTCGTGCAACCATCGGCGCACGGATCGGCGCGCTATTGTTGTGCTGATATCAAACCTGCCATCTGGCGCGGCTGAGTGTGAATAGGGAGATGTATACACACCTCTTTGAACCAGGCGAGATTGACGCAATTGCAAATGAGCGCGAAATCGTACCTCCAATAATCACTTGGAGAACTGCCTATGTCGGGGGGAGGAGATACAAGTTCCGGCTTTGATGATTGGCGTCGAACCGGAACTTCACAAGGTGGCGGTGCTGGAGAAGGCGGCGGCGGTGGGGGTCCGGATAAGTGTGCGATCTATGAGAAGACTGTCATAGCTTCGGCCGTCGCTTCGGTGGTCGCGACGCTCAAGGCTGGCAACATCCTGTTGGTCGAGCTGGAAACGGCGCCTCGTAACCGGGTTGTGGTCAAAACGGTCGCGGGCGCAGTCGTGGGCGCTGTGACATCACTCAGGCTCGTCGATATGATCGAATGCCTGAAGGAGAAATTTGCCTATCAGGCCGAGGTTCTGTCGATCAGCGGGGCAAAGGTCGAAATCGAGATCAAACCGGCATGACCGCGCTCTCCGTTGTCGGCGGAGTCTACGGAGAAGAATGCGCGTTTCCGATCAGGAGGCAGGTGTTCGGCTCCGCTGGCCGGGCGGCTGTTGCGTTAGCTCCGCACTTCGACGCCGTGACACTTCACATGGTGCTGCCCGACCTCGCAGCCGAGCGCGTAATCCCCAATTTCGAAGCCTACGGAGTTGATGTCGTCCGTCATGGCGGCGACCAGTTCATCAGCTTCGAATATCTGCATTCCCTGGCCGAGCCATTAATTCATCCACGGCTGTCTGAGATCGTGGCTCAACCGTCGTTCCATTTGGATGGCGGGCTGGTTTTGCAATTCGGGATGCTCGAATGCTCTCCGACGGTGAGGGCTGACATCTGCGTCTACGATCCCCAGTCGCCAATAAGCCCGAAGGGTTTCCGGCAATCGGGTTCGACTGCCGATCGGCTCGCCATTGTCGCAAACGCGGCGGAAATCCGGCTGCTGACGCGAATGCAGGTCGATCAGGGTGCAATGCATCTTCTCAAAGAGGAAAGCGCCGAGGTTGTGATCGCAAAATGCGGGCTTGATGGCGCGCGCATATTCACGCGTGATGGCCTGGAAGGGACCGTCCCAGCGTATCGAGCCTCGAGCGTATTCACAGTGGGTTCGGGCGACGTGTTCGTAGCAGCGTTCGCGCTCGCGTGGGGCAAGGAGAACATGACTCCTGTCGAGGCCGCCGACTACGCTTCACGAAGCGTCGCCGCCTATGTGGAGTCCGAAACCCTTCCGATAGCTCCGATCTCTGAAACCTTGGCGGGCTCGCGCGAGCCCATCCGCCTCGCGGGCGGCAAGGTGTATCTGGCCGGGCCGTTTCGCGAGCTGGGGCAGCGCGTGATTATCAATGAAGCGCGAAAGGTGCTGGCCGGTTGGGGTATGAAGGTATTCAGTCCCGTTCACGATATCGGCCACGGACCCGCTGAAGCCGTGGTCGAGCAGGATCTTCAGGCAATCCGAGATTGTGACGCAGTGCTAGCCATCATCAATGGGAGCAGCCCAGGCACACTGTTCGAAGTCGGCTACGCTGTCGCGCTCGGTAAGCCGGTTTTCTGCGTTGCTCAGAACATGCGCTCAAACGACACAAAGCTTCCTGCCGGGGCGGGATGTACCATCCATGAGGACTTCATCAGCGCCCTGCATCTGCTTGCGTGGCGAGCATGACCAAAGCGGTCCTTCTGTCCGGCGGGATGGATTCGACCTGCATCGCCTACTGGCAACGACCCGCATATGCGGTGACGATAGATTACGGACAGAGGCCTGCCGCAGGAGAAGTTCGGGCGGCCAAGGCGGTATCTGACGCGCTCGGGATCGAGCATGTGGTGGTTGAAGCTAATATCGCTTCGCTCGGCAGCGGCGACTTAGCGGGAACGCCTGCCTCCAAAAGCGCACCCGCAAGCGAATGGTGGCCGTACCGAAATCAGTTCCTAGTCACCGTTGCGGCCATGAAATGCCATCAGCTCGGTGTAACGGAGCTGATGGTCGGCGCACTCCGTACCGATGGATTCCACGCGGACGGAACCCCTTCCTTTTTTGCAGCCGTCAACGAGCTGATCGGCCAACAGGAAGGCGCGCTACAGGTCACAACGCCCGCAATACATCTCACAGCGGGGGAACTGGTGCGGATTTCGGAAACGCCGTTGGAAGTCCTTGGATGGTCGCTGTCCTGCCATATCAGCGATATTGCGTGCGGATTCTGCCGCGGATGCCGAAAGCACTTCGAAGTCATGGGAGAGGTCTTTGGACTCCCACATTGACCCCGTCCCAAAGCATTCCAATCGCACTCGGCCGAAGGACCCCTGGCCGATGACTTCGATCTACGACATGCCGAGGACGGAGTTCGCCCCGAAAAGCGGCTTTCTCGATGTCGCGTTAGGCCGCCGAACGATCCGCGAAATATCGTCGCTCGATCTAGATGAAACCTTTGCGCTCGTTCGCGAGGTGATGCAGGTGCGGCAACTTGGCATTGAGGGAAATTCGGGCCGGGCTCGCAAGGTGTCGCTTTCCGCCGGAGCATTACAGTCGATCGAAGTCCTGATCGTTTCAGGCCCGGGGGTAGAGCTGCCAATCCTCTATTGCGACACCCACGACGTGTTTGGAACAATCGAGGTTGAGAACGCCGAACGCCTCAACGAAGCGCTGACCCCGCTGCGGGCGGTGCTTCCCGATGCGTCGGGGCACTTCCTTTTACTGGTGGCGAACGTACGGCATGCCGAACAGTCGTATGAGAATCCGATAACGCTGCTCTGGCGCGATGCCGGTGCGGTGCTTCAATCATTCTCCTTATTCGCCGCCGCCTATGGCTGCGGCTTCGCACCATTGGGGGCCACTGGTGCGGATTTGCTGTCGAGCTTGAAGCAGCCCCATTCAAACTATCTCGCGGTTGGGACGGCCATCATTGGACGCAAACGGTCTCCCGCTGCACATGAGTCCGATTGATCGCGGTTGGACCGATCCGTCGCATATAGTCCCACATAAGCGAGTCCACCAAACTCGCGGGCTCGCCGATCGCTCCGCAGAATTGAAGGAAGCGGGCTTCAAGTTTGAAATAGTCCCTCGCGGGATCGGCGCCGGGCAGAAATAGCCCCATCGCTACACCGGCCCTCAATATATGTACGTCGAGGATCGCAACTTCGTCGCACGCGTAGTGATTTCGAACTACCCAGGACGCGGTTTTCGGTCCTATTCCGGGCAGGCGGACGAGGTAGTCGCGGAGTTGCCGGGGAGCGTCAGGTAGTGCGCCAGTCATTTGTAGAGCGTGCCAGAGGTAGCGCGCCTTCTGCTTTGGGAAGCGATATCGCCGCTGCCGATTGCTAATGTCGAACGGCTCGCTAAGCGCGCCCTCGATTTCTTCCTGCCGCACCTCAGCCGCCAGAAGGCTGCGGTCACGCAGGCGATGAAAGGCCGCTAGACCGAGTTCCGCCGGCATACCGAATCCTCCGAGGAGGCAGACTGCCAACTCCTCTGTGATTGTGTTTCCGAGGCGGAATGAATTGCGGTCAACGCGAGGCTGAAAGCCAGCCGATTGATATTTCCAAAATGCGGGCGTGAATAACTCCGTCGCGCAGCCCCAAACCACGCCCGGCATTATCTCGGTCGAAGCGGATGGGATTTCGAGGGAGCGCAACTGCCGCCCGCTATAGGTCCAAGCGACCTGTATGCTTTGCTCCGCCACCATAGCGAGCTTGAATCAATGAAGTTTATCGCCAGCAACCGGATAAATTCGCCGTTCTCAGCATGATCCGCATTTGGACTCGTTCTGATTCAACAAGCGTCCCGCTTTTCATAAGAAGTGTTGCAGGGCGGCCACGGCCGATAGTCTCGTTGACCGAGCTACGCGCGCTGCCGATAACGGGTCTGCGAGGGGATAAACTGCTGATGCACTTGACGCAGATCGATCCAGTCATGCTTATCCTCTCTCGATGAGTGCGCCATCGCCCCCACCTGTGCCCGTGGCTGCGCCAATGGTGTCCGCCGCCGCGGCGCTTCAGGCGTTTGCCATTCACGATGCGCCTTCGCTCTACATCATTGGCACCTTTGATGCCGGGATCACCGTCTTGCGCCAGCAGGTCCGAGCGCTCAATCTCGCCTGGTCGTTGATCGAGACCGACCGGATCCCGCCCGCCCCGGCACCGCCAACGCGAATCGCAGTGATCGGCGCGGGCTTTGCGGGACTGACCTTCGCGGCGGCGATCCTCGCGAAAGAGGTCAATTGCGAAGTCACGCTGTTCGAGGAGCACGACACGCTGATGCCGCTGCAGCAAGGCAGCGATACGCGCTGGCTGCATCCGCATATCTATGACTGGCCGGATGAAGGCAGCGAGGCGGATGTTGCGATGCTGCCGCTTCTCAACTGGACTGCGGCCCGCGCGTCGGACGTCGCCGTGCAGGTGTTGCAGGAGTGGAAGCGGACCGTTCGCCGCGGCGGATCAGTGCAGCTGTTCTGCAACACGCGCCATCTTCAGGTCTCGCAGAGCAAGATCGACCCGAACCACGCGCGGATCGAGTGGGTGGGTGACAAGCGCAACGCTGCGGACGGCACCAGCCTGACCGAAGACGACGCTGCCCATGGCCGGGCCGAATGTTTCGATCTGGTCGTGCTCGCGGTCGGCTTCGGGATCGAAGATGGGCAGCCATCCTATTGGCGCAACGAGACGATGGGTCAGCCCAATCTCCATCAGCACCGCCGCACGCATCTTGTGTCCGGCCAGGGTGATGGTGCGCTCATCGATCTGTTTCGCCTGCGCATCTCGCAATATCGGCAGGACCGCATTCTCGAAGAGATGTTCGCCGGTGCAAGCGATCTCGTCACCGCGCTGCGTACGATCAAAGCCGAGTTCGAGCAGGATACCGGCGCGGCAGGCCTGTTCGAGCGGTTCGATCAGCTGTTTGGCGAGGCGGCGCTCGACGGTCCGGCGGATCCTGGCGCTGCAACGCAAGCCCGCAGCGTGCTGAAGCGTCTGGCCCGGCGGCTGCGGCGTGACACCGATGCCGTGCTTCAGCTTCGTGTTCGTGAGCTCGCCGAACTGCTCGAGCCAACGACCAGCCGCACTTCTTTTCAGAACGCGCTGCTTGCCTATTTGCTCTATCGCGTCGGCGGGTTCGCGCCATCGGCTGAATCTGAAAAGACGCTGCTCGTGCGATACGGTATCGCTGCCGATCAAGTGGTGCGGCGCCATGGTACCAAGCGCTTGCCCCAGCTACGACGCCTGCTTTCGCAGTCGCTGTTCGAGGATATCGAGGCCCGAAACCCTGGCACGGCCGGTTTCGCGATGCAACCGCCGGACGCGCTCTGGCTAGGCGGCTATTTCGGCTATCCTGGCCGGTCCGCCGACTTGCCGAACCTGACCGATGACCAGCTGCGGGCCGGTTGGCGCAAGGAATATCTTCCCGGACCTACCGCACTCGTTGCGGCAACGATCTGCGGTGCGGTGGTTGGCGCGATCCACGACATGCGACCGAATCTGGTCCATGTCCGCGTGACACTGCACCGCGTACTGCCGCTCGGGCGTGAGGTTCTATTGCAGCAGGCCTGCGACTATCAGGGGCAGGGTTTCAACGCCGCCGATCCTACCGCGGGCCGCACCTTTCCGACTCCCAATGCGATGATTGGACTCGCCTATCGCTGCCGGTGCCCGGCACGGACACGCGCGGATGCGACCGAGGAACAGTTGCAGGAGGCGATGCAGCGGCTCGATCTACATGCTGCTGCGCGCAAAATGATGCCCGAGGTTTCGTATGTGCTGGCAATGCCGGTGCTGCAGCCCGATGGCGATTGTTATGCGCCGGGTCCGGTCGCCGCGATCCTCTATCTCGACAGCAAGGATGATGACTTCGCGCTCAATGATGCGGAGGTCGATCGCGTCAGCAAGGTCACCGGCGATGCAATACGCTCGATCGCGGGGCGATCGTTCGCCGGTGTGCGCAACAGCGCCTTTCTCGATGCCTGCATGCCATATGGCCCTCCCGAGGCGGCGCCCTCTGGCATTTCGGAGGCGATCGAACTGCTCGATCCAGCTCGATCGGCTATGCTCGATAAGGCTTTTGTGCTAAACTTCGATCGGGCCGATCCGGCGTCGCCTGACGCCGCTGACGCATGAGCGACCATGCGGATACCGCAACAAGAGGCAGGATGCGCGCGATAGATACCCAGGAGCGGCAGGCAGAAATGACCGCCGTACAGCCGTCAGCCGGCACAACGCACGAACTGAAATGCTGGCCCGAATTCTTCACCGCGATCGCGGCCGGAGAAAAGCGCCACGATCTTCGGCGCGCGCGCGATCGGCATTTCGCGGTGGGTGATACGCTGTGGCTGCGCGAATATGATCCGCGTGCGGAGCGCTATACCGGCCGCGAGCAGCGGGTGGCGGTTACCTATATCACCTCGGCCGAAAAGCGCTGCGCGCTCTCGGACGATGCGCTCCATCCTGATTTCTGCATTCTCAGCATCGCGCTCCTCGCGGACTGACCCCTAGATCCATGCTGATCGGGCTTGCCGGGTTGTCGGGCGCAGGCAAATCGACAGCGATCGCGCATCTGTCAGCACAAGGGTTCGGGACCGGCCATTATGCCGGCGCGACGTTGGTTGAGGAGCTGATGCGGCGCGGCCTGCCGCAGACCCCCGATCATGAGCGCGCCGTTCGCAAGGAGCTGCGCGAGGCGCATGGCATGGCGGTGTTCGCTAAGCGCGCGCTGCCGGCGCTCAAGGCAAGGATGGCCAACGGCCATATCCTGCTCGACGCCGTCTATTGTCCGGAGGAGCGCGATTGCTATCGTGATGCCTTTGGGGAGGAATTTGCCATTCTGGCGATCGTCGCGCCGTTCGATATCCGCTCAGCGCGTCTGCTCGAACGGCCCGATCGCCCAATTACTCCCGACCAGCTCGCCGAACGCGATGCACTCGAACTTGGGCGGTTTGATCTGGGCAGCGTTCTGGAGGGTGCGACGCACACACTTTCCAATGTCGGCGCGCTAGACCAGTTCGAGCAGGCCCTGGACGACCTGCGGTTGCGGCTTCGATAGGCGGACTGCCCGGCGCATTGTCTTTTTGAGGTGCGGCAGAATGCCGTTGATGATGCTGGGGGCGAGCGGCAGCGAGTCGGGCTTGCGAATATCCAGCCAGGCAAGCTCCTCGATCTCGGCCTGCGGAACGGGATCGCCGACCAGATCGCCCTGATAGAGCCGCACGACCACGACCGCGTCGGCAATACCCGCGGCGCGGTCGGTAAATACGCCCGACAGGCTTGGCGACGACACCGAACAGCCAAGCTCTTCGTCGAGTTCGCGACTAAGAGCGGCGAGATCGCCTTCCTCACCCTCCGGCTTGCCGCCGGGCAGGATGAACAGGCTGCCGCCGCGTTTGCGCACGACCAGCAGACGCTCGCCGTCGAGCGCCGCCAATCCGACCTTCTCGATCCACTTGCAGGGCATCGTTGCACCTATCGCTACGCAGGTAAGATACGCGAGGCGCGCGAGTCGAGGAAGGCACCGTGACGACGATAATTAAACCGGCGGGGGGAAACATTCGACCGTTTGGCCCTTTTTAAGGATGGCGAGGGTTTTGGAAACGGGGGGGGGGACACTGAGCGGCTTTTCATGGGGGGGTTAAGTGTCGGGGGCCCCCCCCCCCCCCGGCATTCCGGCGTGCTCTCGACGGACGTGCCAGCGCCTCAGACATTGAAATCCCAGCAAAATTCAACGGTTGAGACGGCAGGCACTTGGAGGCGACGGCTGATATTCTCCAACTTTCACAGCCACATGCACCCCGACCGACGGCGGTGCTTTTATCTTGCCATCCCCCAGCGCCCCCATTTCGGCTCTCCACTCTCTTTTTCATGTTCATCATATGTTCTAGTATCCTACTTTCACGATTCGAAGAGTGGAGCAGCTTAATGAGCGTCCGGATTGAACCTTGTGCAGGCGCGGCGATATCGCTGCGTGGGGATGTAGAAGCCACTATTGCGCTGCCGATCCGAGCGCTTCGCCAGGGGTTTACCGTCGCAATTTCTGACGGAACACTGCTGCACGGAACGCTGGATTCCAGGACGGGAGAGTGTCGCTTTTCTGTCGCGGTTGAAGGTGCTGGCCTGGTCTCAATCACGCGTGGGGCGTTCGGCGACGTTGTCGAGGTAGCGTGGCGGATCGAGTGGGCCAGTGTCGCCGCCGACGCCGATACGCTGCGGTCCGATCATCGCTATCCGGCGCGAGATCAGGCAATGCTGGCCTTAGAAGAAAGGCCGCGGAGAGCGGCATAGAAGTGGATTCGCCGCCGTAGAATTCCTACTTCCAGCGCCGAACTTTGAAGCTACAGCACCACTCTCAAGGGTAGGAATGTCAGCGCTAAATCAAATCCGACGGCTCATCGAGCGGCTCTCGCCAGAGCCGATTTGCGATGCATGCATCGCGGTTCGTCTGAAGTTGAAGGACGACGAACCGGTCGAACAACATGCACATGAATTCGTCGGAACGCAGGGCTTCGAGCGCCGGATCGACGCGTGTTCGCTATGCGGGGAAGTCAGAAAAGTAACGCGGCTGGCGCCCAGCAAGGCCGCCTGAGCGCCTGCGTGAGCGCAACTGTCACGCTGAATTTACTCTGCGGCTTGAGCCCTAAGCTGAGCCAAACGCTCCTCGGAGAGTTGGGCAACGATATCGCGAAGCTTGGCGATGGCGGACACGAGCGCGTTCAAATCCTCCTCAGTGATTGCGTAGCTTGAGGAGTAGCGCGCTTCGACATAGGCGCGTTTCAAGCGCTCGAACCGAGCGCGATCCAGCTTCGTCTCGCGTGGCCATGCCGCAACCAATCGGGAATCCTTGTCCTCGGCAAGCGAGCGCAGGAATTTGATATTGTGGGAGCGCGGGAAATACAGCGTCCGCACTAGCAAGAAACAAATGTAAACGCGTTCGGTGGCCAGATGCAGATTGAAAGCCGCGTCATTGGATTTGCGCGTGGAAATGCAGAATTCGGCAATCTCGAGGGCATCGGCAACCTTGCCGATCCAACCGTCAAAATACTCGCCCGCCATCCGATAAGCGTCGGCCGCACTGAGCGGCATCGGCGTGGCCAGCGCGTGGCCAGGAAGCTCGTAGATCGCGACACCGTCACGCGCGATATCCGTCCAGAAATACTCGCCGCGCGAGAGCGCTCGGTTTACCTCGGCGAGTGAGTGCACGATGAGGTTCACTGGCCGCGCGATGCCGGGATCGCGCGCAATCCGATCCTCGGCCACGTACCAGTAATCAGCGATGTCGGTCAGGTCTTCATGGCTGACGACGATCAGCAAATCGAAGTCCGACTGATAGCCATTTTCGGGCTCATCCACCCAATCATCCCGCGCGTAGCTGCCGAACAGGATGATCTTATAGACCTTGCCCTGGCGCCGATTGGGCTGCGTCGCGGTGGCGATCGCCTTGTCGAATTCCTCGAGCAGGATGTCGCGAACGCGCGCGAGTTCGCGCTGTTGTCGCTCCGGCAGATGATCCAACTCGGTCTTCATGCAGACACTCCTAACCGGCGATGCCGGAAGCGCAAACATCGCCGGGCACCTGCCCGGCGAGTTTGTTCAGCGCGGCCACCAGCGCCGCGTCGGCCTGACGCCACGATCCAGCGCGATGAGAACCCGCACGACGGTTAGCTCTACCTCCTCGACGCTGCAGCTGTGCAGCTTGGCGGCCGTGACATAGTCGAGATCATCGAACCGAACCGATCCAAAGATCGCGCGATCCCGCTCCGGTAGTGCCCGAAACGCGCGGCGGATACGCCGCATTTCCAGCCAACCCATCATGACACCGCCTCCTCGGCAGGCACAAAGCCAAGCAGGAAATCCGCCGCCTTGCTGGCTGCGCTCGCCGCCCGGAAGATCGCCCTTTCATCCTCGCGCAGCACCGCCAGCCAGCTGCCGATATAGTCGGCGTGCCGCACCGTCGGACGGATCGACAGTGACGCGCAGGTAAAGGCGCTGGCCATCTCGGCGACCAGTTCCTCGCGCGCATAGGCACCGCTTCCGAACGCGCCGGATTGATCCCGGTCCAGCCGCGAGCGGTGCCCGGTCCAGTGCCCGAGCTCGTGCAAAACGGTGCGATACCAGTTGATCGACTCGAAGAATGCGCCTTGCGGCGGCACGGACACATAGTCTCCGGTGGGATCATAATAGGCCTGCGATCCGCCCGCGCGGAAGTCCGCACGGGTCGCCGCGATCAGCGCATGCGCCTCCGGAATGCGGTCCGCATCGGCAACAGGTTTGGCCTCGATCTGCGGCGAAAGCCGCCCCGGCAACCCCTCGCACTGGTCGATATTGAACACGGTGAAGCGCTTCAGAAACGCCAGTTGCCGCGCCTCGCGATCCTCGTCCCGCGCTCGCTCCGCTTCATCCTTCGGCGTGAACCGATCCGCGTAACAGATGGTCGTACCGCGCTCGCCTTTGCGCACGTTGCCGCCAGCCGCCTGCGCCTGTTTGTAGGTCAGCCAACGCTGAGAGGCATATTGCCCGTCGATCACCGCTGACCACAGGATCAGCACATTGATCCCCGAATAACGCCGCCCGGTCACGGCATTGGCCGGCATGGTGCACGGACACGCTGCCGCATCCCATGGCCGCACCCAGGGCAAACGCCCTTCCTCCAACTCGGCAATCACACGGGCTGTAACCTCGGCGTAGAGGCTCGCACGGTTTTCGGTCCTGGCAGTCATGCTTCCTACTCCTCAAACCACCGCAACCGGCGCCGGAATGGCGGGGGTGGGCGGCAGGAGCGGACCGGCAGTCTCGCCGATAGAGGCGGGCAGCACCCGCAGGGCCGAAACGAAGAGGAGGACCCGCGCAGCGGGTTGCGGCCCGCCGCGGCGGGACTAGAGGGTAGCGACGCCCACCCCCGCCAGTTCGAGTGCCGGAGGCAAAAACGCCGCCGCGCCCGCGCGGCGTCCGCAGATCTCAGCGCGCAGCGCGTGGCGCCAGCGGCGCCCATCAAAGCAGCACTCTCGAATCCGGACGGCCGTCGCGGCGGCGTGCGCGCGCAGCTGGGCGTCAGCCGCCGTCGCGCCTTCCGGCCGGATCGAGTGTGTCACGCGGAAAACAAGAGGCGCCGCGGACCCTGGCGGCTTCGCAGAAGCCAGCCAGAGAACGCCCATCAGACATCGCGTTCCGCTTCAGGCCGGCACCGCCGGCCGTTACGTCAGCGATCGTCGCCGCCCTGGCGGGCGAGACCCACAGGGGCTCGCGGAGGCGCAGCGGAACAGAGCGCGGCCGCGCCGCCGCGGGACGCCACATCGCAAGTTCCAGGTCGTCAGCCTACAGCGAAATTGGTCCGGTTGATGGATTGCTCACCATCCCTTTCTCGGAATATCGTGACAATTCATGAATGTTGGGCAGCCGCCGCAGACAAGCATGCGGTGGGTGCGCGAGGGGGATTAAGTGAGCGATCTGACGAACGAACCCGATGCCACGCGTCTGATCTATGGGCTTCGGGATACCGGCTATAATTTCAACACAGCCGCAGCCGATATCATCGACAACTCGATTGCAGCGAAGGCGACCAATGTGAACGTCGTTCTCGAGCTGATGGAGGACGGTCGCAAGTTTGTCTGCTTCGGCGACGACGGTGACGGCATGGACTCCGATACGCTCTTCAAGGCCATGCGGTACGGTGCGCCCGTCCGCTCCAACCTCGCCAGCCTCGGTAAATTCGGCCTTGGCCTCAAGACTGCATCGACCTCGGTGTGCCTCCGCCTGACTGTGATCTCAAGGACCGCTCCGGATGCGGAACTTGCCAAGCTCGCCTGGGACCTTGAGCACGTTGAGGACACGAATACCTGGGAGATGCTGCGTGAGCCGGTGACGGCGGACGAGCTGGACTGGTTCGAGGAGCTGTGCGGCGAGAAAGGCACGCTTGTTGTCTGGTCAAAATGCGATCGTCTGCTTTCCAAGGAGTATGAGCAACCAGGCGGCACCCAGGAACAGGCAGCGATCCGCCGCCTCTCCGACCGTCTGCGGGAACATGTCGGTCTGATCTACTACCGCTTCCTTGACCCCGAGGACACGCGGGAGCGTAATGTCACGATCTGCATCGACCATGAGCAAGTTGAGCCGTGGAACCCGTTCTATCCGGAAAAGGCTGAGCAGGTTCTTGCGGAGAATCTACAGAAGCTCGAGGTCGAAATGGAGGACGGCTCCACGGAGACGGCACATATTCGGGCCTGGATCCTTCCCAATCAGCGGGATCTTACTGCCGACGAGAAGAAGCAGGCGCGCATCAGCAACCGCGCGCAAGGCTTCTATATCCACCGCGAGGGTCGCGTCATCCAGCAGGGCGGCTGGCTCGGCGTCTTTGGCGCGGTTGAACCGCACACTTCGCTGTTGAGGATCGAGTTCGACTTCAGTCACAAGCTCGACCACGCGTTCAAGGTCGACGTGAAGAAGTCGAAGATCCTCTTCGACCCCGCACTCGAGGATGAGCTCAAGCGCAGGCTCCAGCCGACCTATCGTGAGGCAGGCAACCGCTACCGTCGCAAGGAACAGGCCGCCGCGGTCGAGCGCGGCGTCGATCACGACAGCGCGAACAAGGTGATCGGGAATACGCCCTCGACGAAAAAGCCTTCGGTGGAGTCCGTGGATCCCACCACAAAAACGGCGACGCTCGCGAACAATCGCGGCCCCAGCATCCGGCTCAAGGTGCCGGTTGAGACCAACGTTGATCCCAAGAATATCTATGTCGAGGCTGTCGAGGACATCACGAGCGGAAATCTTTGGGAGCCAGCGATGCGCAGCGGCGAAGGCACCGGCTTCGTCACGGGAGTCCGCATCAACAAGCATCACGATTTCTATCAGAAGATCTACCAGCGCGCTGCAGCCAGTGGCTATGCTGTCGAGGGAATCGATCTGCTGATGTGGGCTTTTGCAACGGCAGAGCAGAACAACACGAACGATGAGCTGGCCCCGATCTTCGAGGACATGCGGGATGAGATTTCATCGAATCTGAAACGGCTGCTGCGCGAGGTCCCGCTTCCTGACGAAAGCGAACTGACCGGCGACGACGGGGAGTAAAATGCTCGCTGCACAGCAGGATCTGATCCGGCGGGAGGTCGAGGATGGGACTGGCGCTGAGGTTGGAATGGAAGCTGTCCGTGACAGCAGCCAGACCGGCCTCAGACTGTGGTTTCAGGATCTCGGAAGAGCACGAAGCCCGATCGTCGAACTGATGCCGAAAGGGCTTAAGCGGTACGAGACCCGGCTCAAATTCGGGTCGTTCGCCGGAGAGACTGTCGCGCAGATGCACCGGGCCGATGCTGAGGAGAAGCAGCTGGCCCGAGCGCTTGTCCGCAGCGTGTCGGACAGTGCTGAGGTTTCCATTCCGGACCAGTCCCTCGACGACTGGCAGGTCACCGGCGGCGATTTCACCATCACCGCGCTTCAGAAGGGTGTCGAGAACCGCTTCGGGGCGGACACTCTGGCGGCCACCTGTCGGGCGACCGTCATCCCGCTGCTTGCCGCAATGGCCGAGCTGTACGGTTATGATCCCATAATTTCCCCAGAGGCCGCAGATGCGGCCGAGGCCCTTGAGGGAGCAGTAAAGGTATCGACGGTTAAGCGCCGGGAACGCAATCCACGGAACCGGCTTCTCTGCCTGCGGATCCATGGCGCCGTGTGCAGCGTCTGTGGGCTGGATCCCGCAGAGAAATATGGCGATGCAGGGGGGATCATCGAGGTCCATCACATCCAGCCGCTGTCACTGCTTGGAGAACCCCGTGCCTATGACCCGGCCACGGATCTCGTGCCACTCTGCCCAAGCTGCCACCGCGCCGCCCATACGAGGCGGCCTGTACCCTGGTCGCCCGATGACCTCCGCAGCAAGCTGATCCCGCATGGTTGAGTGGACGGAGGCCGCATCGCCTGTCTTTGCGGAGACCGTACGCGGACTGCCGCCTGGAGTCCTGCATTCCGAGAGACTGCTGCAGCCCGTTATCAGGGTCGGAAGAACCTCCGGCGGATTCGAGGCGCGCCTGTTCGGTCAGCGCATGGTGGGGGGAAAGGCGAAGCTGATCGAGGCGCCGGGTCTCACTTACGCATGGGTGCTGGATGCCGGGACGGTGCGCCCGCTGCCGGCGGATACTCCGGCCCGTGTACGTGAACTCCTTCATGCCGGCGACGGCAGGCTCACCTTCGCGGAAGTGGTGCACCTGCTTCAGGCCCAACAGCCGGCAATTGCTGTCCACGCAGAATCTTCAGTGTTCACGCCGGCGCGGGCGGAGGCGGAAAGTCTTACGACGGGCGCGGCACCTGCTGGGCTCAATGCCACTCTCTTCCCTTACCAGGCGCAGGGCGTGCGCTGGATGGACGAGACGATCCGTCACACCGGAGGCATCATCCTCGCTGATGAAATGGGTCTGGGGAAAACGATCCAGATCATAGCTTTGCTGCTGTCCGATCTTCCTCAGCCGGACGCGCCGGCTCTTATTGTCTGCCCAACCAGTCTTATTGCCAACTGGCGGAGAGAAATACTGCGGTTCGCGCCCGAGCTGTCGGTACTGGTCCACCGCGGCGCGCACCGGTCCGGCACCGCCGCGGGGCTCAGGCGGGCTCAGGTCGTGATCTGCACCTATGACACGGTCGTAAACGATGCTGCGATTTTTCAGGGCGTCGAATGGGGCTGGCTGATCTGTGACGAAGCCCAAGCGGTAAAGAATCCGGAGGCGCGCCGGCGGATCGTGCTTGGTTCCCTTCCACGACGCAGGACGATTCCCATGACGGGCACGCCTGTCGAGACTTCCCTGCAGGATCTCTGGTCGCTCGGAGACCTCGCGATCCCCGGACTGCTTGGCACCCGGGAAGCCTTCCTTGCGCACTATCCGGACGATGAGGCTTCGGCCCGTCAACTGGCTGAGATCACTGCGCCGATTGTGCTGCGCCGGCGGGTGGCCGACGTTGCCGGCGATCTCCCCGAAAGGCGTGACATCGACATTCCGCTTGAACTGGGCGACGACCTCGCTGCGAGATACCAGCAGGTGCTCGCCGATACGCTGGACCGATATCCGACGGCAGGTGCTCTGGTCGCAACCGGCCAGCTTCAGCTCTTCTGCGCGCACCCATGGCTCCAGGGACATGGCGAGCCCGATGCCGATGACGACGCTGTGATCGAGGCGCATCCAACGACACCACTGATGACGCCGAAGCTCGAGCGCACCATCGCGCTTCTTGAAGAGGCCTTCCTCAGTGGTCGGAAAGTTCTGGTCTTTGCGATCTTCAACAGATGCGGTGAACTGATCCGCGCCGCCGGGAAGCGGCTTCCGCCCGCATCCTGGGGCGCAATCAACGGATCAACGCCGCAGGAAGACCGCATGCGGATCGTCGATGACTTCAGCGCCTACGATGGCCCCGCGTGCCTTGTGCTGAATCCCAAGGCTGCGGGCGCCGGCCTGAACATCACCGCGGCAACAATTGTGATCCACTACACCCAGGCTTGGAACCCGGCGCTGGAAGCCCAAGCAAGCGCCCGCGCGCACCGGCGGGGACAGACCGAGCCGGTAACAATCTATCGCCTCTTCTACGAAGATACGGTTGAGCGGGTCATGATCGACCGATCGGAATGGCGCCGCGAGCTCGGCAACGATGCCGTGCCGATCTCGACCCGAGAGGCGGGCGATCTTCGCCGTGCGCTCTCTATCATTCCGGAGTCCACAGATGACTGAGCAGAGCTTCGAGAAAACCCTCACCGCAAACGACACAGGCCGGTCACAGAGTCATCAGGCCGGTATTCACATTCCAAAGAGCCAACGGGAGCTCATAGCATTTCTCCCCCCTCTCGATTCCACCAGCCTCAATCCCAGCGTCTGGCTGACCGCAACCGACGCTGATGGTGTCGAATGGAAGCTCCGGTACATTCATTACAACAACCGGCTGCATACCGAGAGCGGCACGCGCGACGAGTACCGGATCACCCACCTCACAAAGTACTTCCGCGCCGCCGGTGCGAAGCCCGGCGATCATATGACAATCTCCGGCGAGCCGGGCAGCACCAGCGTCCGCATCTCTGTGATTCCCACAGGCGGCGAAGAGTTGACTGAGGCTCGACCCGTTCGCCTGGTTGGCTGGCGCCGTGTCCACTGATCCTGCCCGGGATACTCCGGGGCAGAGATTGTGCGAGGAAGCACGCGCTCTTCCGTTGAGCATTCTCCAGCTCGGCACGAAGAGCCGCTGGCTCATCGAAGCAGGCTACGTCACGGTCGGCGAACTGGCCGACACTGATCTCGAGGCACTTCGCGACCTGAAGGCGATCGGATCAAAGACCGTCAACCTTGCCCGTCAGCGGCTGGATGCACTCGCAGGTGCGGGTATCGACGGCAGAATAGACTGGCAACGCTTCGCCGATGCCGTCGGTATTCCGCTTCTGCCGTCCCGCAGAGTTGCCACCGGGGGGGATCTGCTCTCCGCAATGCCCGGCGTTCTGGCCGAGCTGGCCGGCCACCTCCGGGATGATGTTTATCGGGATATACTGTCCAATCGGCTTCTTCGCCCGCCGGGCTGTCAGGCTACTCTTGAGGAGATAGGCCAGCGCAGTATTCCGCCGGTAACGCGTGAGCGCATAAGGCAGAAAGAGGCAAAGCTGCTGGCGCAACTGACCGGTGCCATTCTGTGGAACAACGACGGCAAGCTGGGTGTACAGTTTCATCCTGACTTTACAGGGTGGTGGCAGAGGGCTGCGGACGAATTTGACGGGGTCGAGGAAATCGGCGTCGATGAGTTTATCGGACGGCTTGAACGCACCTGGAATGTCCCGGCGCACGCACTCGCGGAACAGCTTCCATTCATTATCGCGATCGTCACCGGCGAAGCCCAGATGCCGACGGCGTTCCGGACAGGAGCTCGCCTTGATCCCCGGCTGCGCAGGCTCTCGCAGGAGGCCGGCACCACCCCGGTTCTCCGCTTCCGGTGGGGCAAGGCTGGGGACCGGCTCCAGGTGCGGGGTCTGACGACTCTGTCCGATCTGGTGCGGTCTGTTTCGGACGGCAGGCTTGGGCAACCTTTCACTCAGCACCTCGCGACGATTGCCACAGCTATACGCGATGACGGGACGATCGACTGGGACGCCTATGCAGCGGCTTCCGATCTTCTGCCCCTGCCAAGCAGGGCGCCGGCGAGCCCTGACGCCTTCCTCGACAGTTTCCCGCAGGTCATCGGCATACTATTGGAGCGTCTATATCCCTCGGGACGTGCCGCGCGGATTTTTGAGCTCAGAACCCGGCACCCGGCAGGGCCGAGACTGACGCTCGCAGCAGTTGCGGAGCGGCTTCATACTCATGGCCCTACCGTGAAGAGGGAGGAAACGATCTTCCTCCAGGATCTTCATGATGTCCTGGTGGATCGCGAGTTCACAGAGGTGCCTATATGGCTTGATCAGTTATGGCTGGACTATTGCTCTGAGGCTCATGCTGCCTTTGAGGTATCGGGTTCGGATTACCAGCGGTTTCTGGCCAGCCTAGCCCATCGCTGGCGCGTCACGCCAGGCCGGTTGGGTGAGGCCGCGCCCGGCCTGTGGGCTATCTTCAGCGGCTATCCAGAAGGGCGCTGCCGTCGCCCAGCGACCGAAGAGGTTTCGGTTCCTGTCGAGCCATTGGCTGCCCGCATCCAGCTGCGCGGGTTCAGGCGCGTGCACTGAAACGCCGCTTGCACGGCGGGAGCGATTCCGTCAGGGTGTCGCAAACGCTCCCAGGTCCGAGAATCCAGTGAATCAAACAGATAATGGCTTTGCATCAATGCTGCTCCACGCGGGTCTGAGCGTGCAGGAGGCATCTCTGGTTCTCAAGCGTTCGGACCGTACCATCCAGCGCTATCTTTCAGGCGACTGCGACCCCGACGCACTTGTCGTCGATAAACTTAAGGATCTCGCAGCGCATCGTGTGCCTGTACGCTCACCTGCATCATTCCGCTTCATCGACCTGTTTGCGGGGATCGGCGGGCTGCGCCTCGGTTTCGAGGCGATAGGTGGCCAGTGCGTGTTCACGAGTGAATGGGACAAATACGCGAGGCAGACCTATGCCCGCAATTTTGCGGACGACAGCAGTCATGTTTTTGCCGGAGACATCAGGCCATATGGCGCGGATCCCTCGCTGATCCCCGAGTTCGATGTTCTCCTTGCGGGGTTTCCCTGTCAGCCGTTTTCGCTGGCTGGTGTCTCCAAGAAGAACTCGCTGGGCCGGAGCCATGGATTCGAGGACGAGAAGCAGGGAAATCTGTTCTTCGACATCGAACGCATATTGCGACACCATAGGCCGGCAGCCTTCCTTCTGGAGAATGTGAAGCACCTCGAGCGCCACGACCGCGGAAACACTTTCGAGGTGATCCGCCGGACACTGGAAGACGACCTGCAGTATGAGATTGACTGGCGGGTCATCAGTTCCAAGCCGTGGGTACCTCAAAACCGCGAGCGCATTTTCATTGCCGGCTTCCGGCGCGACGTGGGCTTCCGCTTCAAGGATTTCGATCGGATGATTCCGCCTGAGAACGAGTGGCCGAAACTCGGTTCGATTATGCAGTCGCATAACGAGGTCGATGCGAAGTACACGCTGACGCCGCACCTCTGGCAATATCTTCAGGATTACCGCGCCAAACATGCCGCCGCGGGCAACGGCTTCGGCTTCAGTCTGTTCGGACCCAGCGGCGTGACCCGCACGCTGTCCGCGCGCTATCACAAGGACGGATCCGAGATACTTATTGAGCAGCCGGGACGCCGGCCGAGACGTCTGACCCCGCGTGAATGCGGACGTCTCATGGGTTTTGAGCATGGCAGCCGGGAATGGAAAATCGGCGTCTCCGATACTCAGGCCTATCGGCAGTTTGGGAATGCGGTTGTCGTCCCGGTGGTCGAAGCGATCGCGAAATATATGGAACCGTTTATCGAAGAGGCTCTCTCGCCTGCGCCGGGAGCCCGCCGCAAAGTTGCCTGAACGGATCTCTAAAGAGGTGCGCAGCCGCAATATGGCGCGCATCCGCAGCCGGGATACGGCACCTGAGCTGCAGATACGCCGGCTGCTTCATGCGGCGGGTTATCGTTTCAGACTTCATCGTCGGGACCTGCCCGGGACACCGGACATCGCGCTGCCAAAGTACCGGGCAGTGATCGACGTGCGGGGCTGCTACTGGCACGCTCACGACTGTCATCTTTTCCGGCAACCGCAAGCCAACTCTGAGTTCTGGCAGGCCAAGTTGCAGTCAAATCTCGAAAGAGACCTGCGGAATGATCGGGAACTGGCAGCATTGGGGTGGCGACAGCTGATCGTTTGGGAATGCGCTCTCAAGGGCAAACTCCGCCTCGAAACACCGAAACTGCGCCGGTTGATACTGGATTGGATGGAAACTGGAGAGCAGCGGGGTTTGGTTCAGGGATCCACACCATCGCTCGAAGAAGGTGGGCAATAATCCCCCCCGATTTCGCATTAATTTCTCAATTTCCTGCCACATATCTCCGTGAGGATATAGGATCTCCGGCATGCAGAAGAATCCTTACCTAAGCGACGGCAGGCTTGGCGATGTGATTGCCGCCATAACGGTGCTCGGTACATACAAGTTCTACAAGCTGAACATCTCCCGATGGGCGGATCGAATAACCGGAAGCTCGAGAGGCATCGACCGATGGCATTCGGTTTTCAAGGAACATCCTGAGTTTTTTCGCCTGACCTCCGACGGCGACAAGGTGTCCTTGGTCTGGAGGCGTCAGTTTCCGCGCAACTTCGATGTCGACGCCGAGCCCGAGCACGAACCGGATCATGAGATTGAGGGCCTGACAGAGAGCCGCATAAGCCGGCGCCCGCTTACTCCAACCGAAGTAGGCGAGTTGATCGGCGTGGCTATCAAGCTGCACGACCGCGCACTCGAGCAGGAAAAGGCCAGGGTCTGGTGGCTCCCCCTAGCGGCTGCGGGGCTTTCGTTGGTCAGTGTGATAGTGGGTGCCTTGCTGACCGCTTCGCTTCGGTAGCAACCTGACCTCCCACCGTTCCAATGACCGGCAAGATCGGCATCGAAGATGGCGAAGGCTCGGCTGGCGGCACAGTGCCCGCCTATCCTGTGCCGTGTGCCCGCAGGCGAATGTCACGACAGACACCCGTGAGATTTAATTGAGCACGCAAGCAACGGACGTGGATCGTATGAAAAGCCGCGATAGCTTCAGTGCGGTGCGAACCGGCATTGCCAGACCGAAGCCGGCTGTCGAAGTATAAAGAGGGTGGGCTCGGGGGATTGATGGACAGCGGATTTGATAAGCGCGGAGACCGGACGCTCCCCGGTTCAGCCCTGAGAAACGAGGCAGCGAGCTACCTGGAGACGATCTACGACAAGGCCGAAATCGAGGTTATGCTCGATGGCAAGAAAGTCGATGTGGTCGTAGGAATGACAGTGCATGGCAAGTCCACCGAGCTCCTCGTTGAGGTCAAGGACTATGCATCGCACCTCGACCGCAATTCCGTCTCAGGCATTTTTGCCGACTATACGCCGCTGCTCGATGCGAGGCCGGGATCACAATTGCTCATTGTGACCAGGAGAGGCCTGGCTCCGGCTGCACGCACATATGTCGAGGGAAACCACCGGCTGTTCCATCAGACTATCTGGGAGCTGGAGGACGCGGCGCTTGGACTCATGCCGTATGTGAGAGCGCAAACAGGCGCCTTCGACGAAGGTGGGCTCAGCAGCTACTATATGCCAGCCCGGGCCCGCCTAGCGACCTATGACGGGGAACAGCGCCGGTCGCTCAGCAGTGAAGCCCTTCCGTTGCTTGAGGTCGTGGAGCAATGGATTGAGGAACCGGGGGCACCGCCGCTGGCAATCCTAGGTGGCTATGGCGCCGGCAAAAGCAGTTTTGCGCATCTGGTGCTTAGCCGACAAGCGGCCAAGGCACTCGAAGATCCAGCTGCGCGTCGCCCGATCTTGGTGAGGCTCGGCTCAATTACCCGATCCATGGGCTTGGACAGCCTGCTCGGTGCGCTTTTCACATCCACGTATGAGATCAGGGGGTACAGCTTTCGAAGACTGTGCGATCTCAACGAGAAAGGGCGCCTCCTCGTAATCCTCGACGGATTCGATGAGATGAAGCACGCGATGAGTTGGACGGAGTTCGTGGCTGAGATTGCCGAGCTCAATCAGCTGAACCGTGGAGATGCGCGTGTACTGTTGCTGGGCCGTCCCAGCGCATTCACGTCTGACGATGAACATATGGAGGTCCTCCGCGGCAGGCGCAGAATTGAGGGTGGCACCCGCAAACTGCAGGACTGGCCTGAGTTCCGGGAATATGAGCTTGAGGCTTTCTCGCGGGACGAACGTGCCGAATTCGTGATCCGTTTCCTCGAATGGCAGCGGCAGTCAGGTGGGCAGCAAATCTCGCTGGCAGCAGATGCAGCCAATACACGAGCGGATGAGGTGAACAGGATAGCGGACCTAGAACAAGAGGTTTTCGCCAAGCCCGTGCATGCTAAAATCCTGGTGGAGCTCGCGCTCGATCCGGAATTTGACCTCTCAAGCTTTTCGTCGGGTGTCACTCGCTGGTCGCTTTATTCCGAGTTCTTTCACCTCCTTGCCCGACGCGAGATGACTCGTCCGGCACGGCGGCCGATCGAGGCCAAGCATCGCTTGGACTTCCTGCGCCGGGTTGCGCTCTGGCTCTGGCGGGAGCGAGACGGAAGTACTTCGTTTCGAGCTGAGGATCTCCCTGCGCGCATCTTTGATGGGCTGGCGGACGGCGGCGCGGAATCCATTGAAGACAAGCGCCGTGAGTATCTCGCCGGGGCTTTCCTGGAGAGGAAGTCGAAGGACACCTACTACTTCCCCCACCGCTCCTTCGCCGAATTCCTGGTGGCAGAACATTTGGCGATGAATCCGCCGAGCCCCCGACAGCACGGCGATCACGACGCCCTCTCACGGGACGGGGTGGCCGAGTTTCTGGCTTCCGCACCGGCCGAGCGCGACGTGGCGGGCTGGGCAGTGGCTCTCACGCGGGAGGCGGGAAGCCGGACCATCGACTATTTCCTCATGCTGAGCAACGTTGCTGGCCATAGTCGGCTTGCAGAGAGGATGCCGGAGCGCTCGCCATACCTCCCGTTCGTGCGACTGTTGGAGACTGCTCCACCTGCGACCCCTATCCGGGAGCGGATCGTTACTGAAACAGTTCGGGGAGCTTCCGACGACGCAGTCGCTCTTCTGATCTCCTGCATAGATCGCTTCTCGGAAATTATTCCAACGACCGGCAACGGTTTGCCGGAAACGGGACCGCTTCAGGAACTGGCGCTGAGTGTGACTGCCGCACTCCTGACCCGAATCGTCGCCGGCATCCGGGAGCCGCACCCAATTGGGCGGGTTACCGTTGAAGAGAAAATGGCGCCTTTGCTTTCAATAGCTCAGAGCGGAATTCAGCTTCAGTCAGATCAGAACTCGCGCCACTTCGTGCTATCGTGGCGCGGTTTGGCAGACGCAGCCTCCAAGTTGTCGAAGCAATTAGGCCCAGATATCTTGGCATCCGAAGGCCAGCTTCAAGCTTTGCCTCGTCCTGAAATTCGCCTGCCATATGCCGAGGTAAGGCGGCGCATGGCCGACGAGCAGTCGGATTATTTTCACCAAATGGTACTGCGGCGGGGATCGCTGGCAACCATCTCGGTGGTGTCACAGGTGACCCGGCGTCCAAACACTCCATCCCGCTAGGAGGAGATCATATGGCAGGCAATCACAGCAAGGCATTTGAATATTTCGGTGTCGTGCCCAAAAACATTCGATGGAGCTGGTCGGGGCGCAGCCCTGATGGACAGGTCGTTGCGGTACGCCTCTGGCAGGACAGGTTTGAGGACAAGGGCCGTCTATACCGAAGCTGGAGAGACGACGAACCCGGCGCTTTCAAATCGCGTCCCGGCTTTACTGAGCTGCTGCAGAACCTAGCCTTCGCCCGCGATCAGCTTGAGGGCGTCGTCAGCGTCATCCTGCTCGTAGCCAAGGACAAGGCGGCGATGCCCCGCTCCATCGAGAGGAGTTCGCCAGCGCCGAACCTAAAAATGCGCGTGATCGAGCTCGACCAAGCTGAAGGAACATTCCTTCTTGAGCGGATAGATAGGTAATGGCGGGGCTTCTTTCTGTCTCCAGCTGACCGCGGAAGAGGGCGCGCTATCCTATTTGTCAGAACCTGCGCAACGCGGCGGGCTATCTGCCTGGAAAATGGATATAGGTCGTTTTGATGCGACGTTGCTTTAGGGTTTGCGGCGGGCGGCCCACACAAGACCGGCCACGGCCGTGACAAGCGACGCCAGACCAAGCAGAAAGCCATCGCTGAGGATAAGCATCTCGGCACTCCTTTCATTGGAGTCGAGGTATGTTCACTTAGTGTTCCAATATCGCAAGTGATCTAGAGGCGGGTTTCGGTTGTCCTGCATCGCCTCCATAGGCTCCGCCAGATTTGAACGGAGTGCACATGGTCTCGCGTGAGGAACTGTATCAGCTGGTATGGGCAGAGCCGATGACCAAGGTGTCGGCACGCTTTGGCGTATCGGGCAGCTATATGGCTCGCGTCTGCGATATGTTGAACGTGCCCCGACCCGGCCGCGGCCACTGGACCAAGCTCGAGCTTGGCAAAGCGGATCCGGCCCCGCCGTTGCCGGCGGCTGAAGACGGAGATCCTCTGGTCTGGCCAAGCGAGGGCATGACCGTTCCCAAGGCACGGCCACTTGCGCGGAAGGTGCGTACGGCCCCGACGAGCACGCAGCGTTCCCTTCCAAAGGTTCATCCGCTTGTGAGTGGCGCCAAGGGGCTGTTCTTGAATAGTCGGCCGATGGAGGACGGGGCGTTCCTGCGGCCCTTCAAGCGGGTCCTGCCCGACATATCGTCTTCGTCGGATTGCCTCGATCGCGCACTACTGCTGGCCAGCACCCTGTACAATGCCTTCGAGAGCGCGGGTCACCGGGTTGCCTTGGCAACAGGTTCAAGCTTGCGGCGCGCGAAGATCGATGAGCGGGAGGCCGACGGCAACGGCGAGCGCCATGATCCCTATCCGGCGCCGTGGCGGCCTGATCGCCCCACCATCGTTCAAATTGGAGACGTGAAAGTCGGGCTGGTCGTGCACGAGATGTCTGAGCTGGTGAGCGTGCGATATGTGAATAGTGGCTATGTCCGAGATACACCCGAACTTGCCGCCCGCATGGCACGCACGCGTGCCCACAGTTGGACTACGACAAAGGATCTGCCGTCGGGCCGGCTGCGCGTAATTGCATATTCTCCCAACCCTTCCGTCGACTGGTCGAAGAGCTGGAAGGAGGCGAAGGGTGACGACGCCGAGCTGTCGGTAGATGCTATTGTAAAGTCGGTATCCGGTCAGGTGCGCGTGTTGGCTGCCAAGCAAGTCGAAGCCGCACATCAGGCAGAAGTGCGACGCCAAGCTTGGGAAGAGGAACAGGAGCGTTGGCGGCGCGAGGATGATCGCCGGCGCACGATGAAGTCTGTCGAGGAGAGCCGAGCGGCTATAGGCAGCGTCATCGAACAATGGGCGCGGGTGATGGAGGTCGAACGGTTCTTCTCGGACGCCGAGCGTCGTGCTTCCGACCTTGCCGAAGGGGAGAAAGCAATCGTGCAGGAAAGGCTTGCGCTGGCCCGCGCCCTTCTCGGGAGCCAGAATCCCTTGGACTTTCTCCGGAGATGGAAGGCGCCACTTGAGCTTTATCGGCCAGTTTATCCCGAAACGCTGGAGGCAAGTGAAGGTTCGAAATCGCCAGATGCGTGATGCGAACTGCAGTGTCGCCGAGTCGGCACTGCAATTCCGCGGTGTGGAGCGCGGCTAGGACAACCTTGGGACGGCGTGACACGTGCCCACCGAAACTCCCGAAAAATACTTTTACGCTGTTCTGCGCAATACTGCGCTGGCCTACGCATGCCAGCCCGCCACCCCTTGCACACTCGAAAAGCCTTACCCAGCCTTTCCTGTGGGGCACCACTCAGTCGCATTAGATGCAAGGTGAAACCAATGCAGACAGACACTCCAGACCGCATCCTTCGGATTAGAGCCGTCCTCCAACGCACCGGCCTCAGCCGCTCGACTATGTACCGCAAGATGCAGAACGGGACCTTCCCGAAGAATGTCCAGATCAGTACCCGTTGCGCGGGCTGGCGGGAATCCGCGATCAGCGCCTGGCTGCGCAACCCCATGTTCTATTCCGCCGAGGCCGGGCAATAACGCGAAGCTGCGACCCGATCCCCACGCTATTAAGCGAGCGGGCGCGTGCCGAGACCATAGCATCGGCAACGCGCCTGCATTCCTTCTAGTCGTCATGCCCAATTGCGCGTTTGCGGGATAATTTGCCGATAGTGCTTCGCGCACTGTCCCTGCAAGGCACCGGCGCTGCTCCCGCGTGTTCTCCGGACGGGCCGTCACGCAGTTCGTCGAGATAGTCGCTCCACCATTGGTGCATCGCGACCCTCTCATTCCAATAGGCGCCGCGATTATAGGTGCCACGCACCGCATCCTTGTCAGCGTGTGCCAGCGAACGCTCGATTGCATCCGGGCTCCACTTGCCGCTTTCGTTTAACAGGGTCGAAGCGGTCGTTCGCAGGCCGTGCGCAGTCACTTCTCCAGCCGCGTAGCCCATGCGCCGAAATGCCTGATTGACGGTATTCTCGCTGAGCGGCCGGCGCGAGGTATGGAATGCCGGGAAAATGAAGCCGTCAGGACCAGTCAGCTCGTGAAGCTCTTCGAGCATCGCCTTGACCTGCCGCGACAGCGGGATGTTGTGGGGCCGCCGCATTTTCATCCTGGTGGCGGGTATCCGCCAAACGGAATTCTCGAAGTCGATCTCGGGCCATACCGCCTGCCTGATCTCACCGGGGCGGGCCATCAGATGCGGCGATATCTGCGCCGCGAGCCTGGTTATCCGGTGCCCGGGATAGGCTTCGATCGCCCGCAACAGCTCTCCAAACGCCTTCGGATCGAGAATCGCCGCATGGTGCGTGGTCTTGGGGGTGATCAATGCCCCGCGCAGAACGGGGGTCGGATCATGCTCGGCCCTACCGGTCGCCACGCCATAGCGAAATACGCGGCCGGCAAAGGACCGGCAGCGCCGCGCGGTCTCAAGCTTGCCCTTCGCTTCAAGGCGCTTGAGTGCAGCGAGGACGTCAATCGGCTTCAGATCGGCGATTGGCTGTCCGCAAAGTGGCTGCAACTGCTCCAGCAACCAATCGGCTTTGGAGGTCGTCGAGGTCGCGCGGCCCTCGGCAATCATTTTCTGGATATATTCCCGGGCCACATCGCCGAAGGTATTCGCCGCTTTATAGTGGGCCATGAGCTTGGCGCGCTTGCGTTCGGCGAGCGGATCGACACCATCCCGCAGCTTCTGCCGCGCCTCCTCGCGCTTCTGCCTCGCCTCCGCCAGAGTGACCTCCGGGTAGCGTCCCAGAGCCAGTCGCTTGTCCTTCCCGAGATAGCCATATTTGAAGCGCCAGAGCTTCGAGCCGCTCGGATGCACCTCGATGTAGAGGCCGCGCTCGTCTGCTTTCTTGTAAATGCGATCCCTCGGCTGGAGGGCGCGGATTTCCATATCTTTCAAAGCCATAACCCAAACTCCCGATTTGATCGGTTCTGTTCGGATGGCGCCCATTCTTTCGGTCGAAATGGCCCACCGGGCCATCATTTTTCCCGGGCCATATTGGGCCCGGATGGTGGCCCATATGGCCCCTGGGATCGACTGAAACCTGCTAGGATCGTATCGGACAGAACCCAGCGAAAATGGCAGATTTCTGCCGTTTTCGTCGAGGTTCTGGGATCCTGTGAAACAGGAAAATGGTGCCCAGAAGAGGACTCGAACCTCCACGCCCTTGCGAGCGCCAGCACCTGAAGCTGGTGCGTCTACCAATTCCGCCATCTGGGCACGGGGTAGGCGAGCGCCTCTACGGGGGTGCCCTTGGGCTGTCAACCGCTCCATTGGGCATTTTGTGCATCCGCATCATTTTTTATCGTCGCCGCACAGGGCCGGGCCAAGGCCAATACCGTAAAGGACGCGCCAAGCCCCACATACTGCCGGTCAGACCACGGCAATGTCAGCCACCAGGGCGATCGGCATGTCGGCACGCGCCCCACCGCACCCTCCCCGGCGTGCCGCACGCGAAATCCCCCCGGCAGCGACAAGCTTGCAGCCCCCTGAAGACTCCCTTATCCCCCAGGACATGCGGTCCAGGCGCGCCTTGCTTCCCTCCCGCGTGCGCGGCACGCATGGGGCGCTTGCGGTCCTGCTCGGCCTGATCGCCGTGTTCAGCATGTCGGTGCTGACCGGCTGGCACGAGATGCACCCCGACGTGCACTTCCCCGAGACCGTCGCCGCGCAGAGCCATGCCGATCATCCCGGCGAGGATTCGGGCAGCAATCTCGATCACCTCGCCGCCCATGCCGGGCTGCACGGCATAGGCCTCCCCGCGAGCACGGTGGTGGCCAGCGCGCCACTGATCGTTTCCGCGCAGTGGCACGTGGCCACGGATCGCTTCGCGCTCCGCCAGCCCGCAACCGCCATCCTGCGACCGCCCAGAGCCTGAGGATCGCGCCGCCCTTTCAGCGGCCCCATTCCTTCAGCCTCCAGGGGAACCAACATGATAGCCCGTTCGGGCAGGCGCACGTTTGTGCTGCCTGCCGCCATCGCCATGGCAATTGCCATGGCGCCCGCCACTGCGTTCGCGCAGGCGGCGCCCACCTATGCGCAATTGCTCCAGAATGCGGAGAATGCGCCGCAGCTCGCCGAAGCCGCCGCAAACGTCGCGCGCGCACAAGGCCTCGCAGAGCAGGCCCGCGCCCGGCCCAATCCCTCGATCAGCCTGCTGACCGAGAACATCATCGGCACCGCGCCCTATTCGGGCCTTGGTCGGGCCGAGACGACGGTGCAGTACAACCACCCGATCGAGCTGGGCGGTAAGCGCAAGGCCCGCATCGCAGCCGGCGAAGCCGGGGTCAGCGCGGCCGAAGTACGGTCGCGCGATACGCGCATCGCCTTCGCCTATGAACTGGCGCGCGCCTATGCCGCGGCCGAGATCGCCGAGCGGCGGGTCGGACTGGCCGAGGACGAGCTGGAGGAAGCCGGCGCGGTGCTCGACGCCACCCGCCTCCTGGTCGGTGCCGGCCGCGAAGCGAACCTGCGCTCGATCCAGGCGGAATCGGCGGCGCAGGTCGCCAAGGCCGAGCTGGAAGTCGCACGCGCCAACCGGCTCGCCGCCTATGCGCGGCTCTCGGCGATGGCCGGAGCGGACACGCCCTATGCGAGCCTGCCCGAATCGCTGCTCGACAAGGCGCGCGAGGGCTTCACCTTCGGCACGCTCGATCCGACGAGCAGCCCCGCCTATCGGGCAGCCGAGGCGGAAGTGCATGCAGCCAGGCTACGCGCCGTCAGCGAACGCAAGCGCGCGCGGCCGGACATCACGGGCACCTTCGGGGTACGCAGGCTCGAGGCGGACCGGGCCGAGGCGCTGGTCGCCGGCGTCTCGCTGCCGCTCAACCTCTTCGACCGGAACAAGGGCAATATCGCCGCGGCCGATGCGGAGGTCCGCGCCGCCGAGGCGCGGCTGCCGCTGCTCCGCAACGACCTGCTCGGCGCCGGACGCGCCGCGAACAGCCAGATCGCCGCCGCCGATGCCCGCCTCGCGGCAGCCGGCGAAGCACTGGAGACCGCGCAGGAAACCTATCGGCTCGCCCGGATCGCCTATGATTCGGGCAAATCCCCCCTCGTCGAACTGCTGAACGCCCGCCACGGGCTCGGCGAAGCACGCGCCATCGTCGTCGATGCAGAAGCCGCCCGCTTCGACCTCATCGCGCAGCTGGCCCGCCTGCAGGGCCGCACCGTCACCGGAGACATGGTCCAATGAACCACGACAATTCGAATGGCGGGCGCACCAGGCTCTATGCGGGTGCCGCGATCGGCCTCGTCCTCGCGGCAGCCGGTGGCTTCGGCGTCGCCAGGCTGACCGGCCCCGCCACGCCCGCACCGGCCAAGGAAGCCGAAGCCGAGGCCGAAGCGCCAGCCAACCCCGGCGGCGAGATCGCGATCGATGCGAACGGCATCAAGGCTTCCGGCATCCAGGTCGCCCCGGCGACTGCCGGCACTGCCTCCGCCATCGTCCTCGCTTCCGCCACCGTGGAGGCCAGCCCCGACGCGGAAGCCGTGCTGACGGCGCGTGCCGCCGGCACCGTCACGCGCATCTTCAGGCGGATCGGCGATTCCGTTCGTCAGGGCGAGACCATCGCGCTGGTGGAAAGCCGGGACGCGTCCGCGATCGCCGCCGATCGCGGCGCCGCGGCCGCCCGGGTGACGCTCGCCAGGCGCCAGCTCGAACGCGAACGGCTGCTGTTCAAGCAGGGCGTGAGCCCGCGTGCCGATCTGGAGACCGCCGAGGCCGGTCTGGGCGTCGCGGAAGCCGATCTGCGCCGGGCAAGCGCCGCGGGCAGCACCGCGCGGGTGACCAGCGATGGCCGTTCGGTCGCGGTGGTCAGCCCGATCTCGGGCCGCGTCACTGCCGCGCCGGCTAGCCTCGGCGCCTTCGTCAACGCCGAGACCGAGCTGTTCCGCCTGGCCGACCCCGCCCGGCTCCAGGTCACCGCCAGCCTGCCGCCGGCGGATGCCGCCCGGGTCCGCGCGGGCGACAAGGTGGAGCTAACCGCCAATGACGGCACCAGGGTCGACGCCACGGTGCGCTCCGCGACCGGCGTGGTCGATCCACAGACCCGCCAGGCGACGATCGTCATCGCGCCGGGCAGCGGATCGAGCCTGATCGTGCCGGGCCAGCTGGTGCAGGCACGCGTCTTCACGCGCATCGAGGGCGCGCCGTCCAGCGCGGTCACCGTGCCGCAAGATGCGGTGCAGACGATCGGCGCGCGGACCGTGGTGTTCGTCCGTACGCCCAAGGGCTTCCGCGCCCGGACGGTCCAGGTCGGCACGCGCAGCGCCGGCTTGGCGGAGATCGTCTCGGGCCTCGCGGCGGGCACGCCGGTCGCGACGGCCAACGCCTTCCTGCTCAAGGCCGAGCTGGAGAAGAATGCGGGAGGCGAGGAATGATCGCGCGTATCCTCTCGCTGTCCGTCCGCATGCGATGGCTGGTGGCGTTCCTGACGCTGCTGGTCGTCGGGCTCGGCGCCTGGCAGATCATGAAGCTGCCGATCGACGCGGTTCCCGACGTTACCAACCGGCAGGTGCAGATCAGCAGCTTCGTCCCGTCGCTGGGGCCGATCGATATCGAGAAGCAGGTCACCTATCCCATCGAGACGGGGCTGGCCGGCATTCCCGGCCTGGAGATGACTCGCTCGATCTCGCGCAACGGCTTCAGCCAGGTGACCGCGGTGTTCACCGACGCGACCGATATCTATTTCGCGCGCCAGCAGGTCACCGAACGCCTCTCGCAACTCGCCGGCGAGCTTCCGCCGGGCGTCCAGCCCAGGCTCTCCCCGCTTGCCACCGGGCTCGGCGAGATCTTCATGTTCTCGGTCGCGTTCCGGCATCCCGATGGGAAGGGCAAGGAGCATGTCGACGGCAAGCCCGGCTGGCAGTCGGACGGCAGCTATCTGACGCCCGAAGGTGAACGGCTCGATACCGAGCTCGCCAGGGCAGCCTATCTCCGAACCGTGCAGGACTGGATCATCCGCCCGCAGATGCGCGCCGTGCAGGGCGTGGCCGGCGTCGATTCCAACGGTGGCTATGTGAAGCAGTATCTGATCGAGCCCGATCTCAATGCGCTTTCCCACTACGGCATCTCGTTCACCGAACTCGCCGACGCGATGGAGCGCGCCAATCTCTCCGCCGGCTCCAACTATATCCGCCGCGCGGGCGAGAGCTTCCTGATCCGGGCCGACGCGCGCCTCAAGTCGATCGAGGACATCCAGGACGCCGTGGTCGCCACCCGGGCCGGCGCGCCGGTGCGGGTCAAGGATATCGGCCGGGTCGTGATCGGCGGCGCGGTGCGTACCGGCTCGGGCAGCCGCATGGGATCGGAGGCGGTGATCTCCACCGTGCTGATGCTCGTCGGCGAGAACAGCCGCATCGTCGCCAACCGCGTCGACGAGAAGCTGAAGGCGATCAACAAGGCGCTGCCGCCCGACGTGTTCGCCGAGCCGGTCTACAATCGCTCGAAACTGGTCAACGCCACGATCGCGACGGTCGAAAAGAACCTGACCGAAGGCGCGCTGCTCGTCATCGTCGTGCTGTTCCTGCTGCTCGGCAATATCCGCGCTGCGCTGATCACGGCGGCGGTGATCCCGATCACCATGCTGATGACGGCGGCGGGCATGAACGGCCTGCGCGTGTCGGGCAATCTGATGAGCCTCGGCGCGCTCGACTTCGGCCTGATCGTCGATGGCGCGGTGATCATCGTCGAGAATGCCCTGCGCCGGCTCGCCGAACGCCAGGAGCATGAGGGGCGGCTGCTCACCCGGCCCGAGCGCATGGAGGAGACGATCCTGGCCGCTCAGGAAATGGTGAAGCCGACTGTCTACGGCCAGCTGATCATCTTCCTCGTCTTCGTGCCCTTGCTCACCTTCCAGGGCGTGGAGGGCAAGACCTTCTCGCCGATGGCGATCACGCTGATGGTGGCGCTCGCTTCCGCCTTCGTCCTGTCGATCACCTTCATCCCGGCGATGATCGCGATCTTCATCAAGGGCAAGGTCAGCGAGACCGAGGTGAAGCCGATCCGCTGGTTCAAGACCCGGTATCAGCCGGTGCTGGCCTGGGCCGTGAAGCGCCCCCTGCCCTTCATCGGCGCGGGCGTCGCCGTGACGGCGGCGGCGGCCCTCGCCTTCGGCCTGCTCGGCGAGGAGTTCATGCCGCAGCTCGACGAGAAGGACATCACGATCACCAATTTCCGCGTGCCCTCGGCGTCGATCGACCAGTCGACACAGATGCAGCTCCGCATCGAGAACGCGCTGAAGTCGCTCCCCGAAGCGGCGCTGGTCTTCTCCAAGAACGGCAATGCCGATCTCGGTACCGACCCGATGCCGCCCAACGCCTCCGACACCTATTTCATCCTCAAGCCGCAGAGCGAATGGCCTGCGGACGTGAAGTCGAAGGCGGACATCCTTCGCCGCATCGAGGAGAAGATGAAGCCGATGATCGGCAACCGGACGGAGATCCAGCAGCCGATCCAGATGCGCTTCAACGAGCTGATCGCCGGCGTGCGCGCCGATGTGGCGGTGAAGCTCTATGGTGACGATCTGGAGCAGATGAGCGAGCAGGCCAGGCGCATTGCGGGCGTGCTGCGGACCATCCCGGGAGCCGGCGACGTCAGCGCCGAGCAGACCTCGGGCGCGCCGACCTTCGACGTCAAGGTCGATCGCCAGGCGGCGGCACGCTACGGCCTGTCGGTGGAGGAAGTGACGAACACGGTTGCCGCTGCGCTCGGCGGGCGCGAGGCGGGACTGCTGTTCGAGGGGGACCGGCGGTTCGACGTCGTCATCCGCCTGCCGGACGCCCAGCGCGATGACCTGGAAACGCTGGGCGCGATCCCGGTGATGCTGCCGGCCACCGACGGGCAGGTCGCCCGCTCGATCCCGCTGCGCGAAGTCGCCCGGTTCAGCTTCACCCAGGGCCTGAACCAGATCAGCCGCGAGAACGGCAAGCGCATGGTCGTGGTCCAGGTGAATGTGCGCGGGCGCGACCTGGGCGGGTTCGTCCAGGAAGCGCAGGCCAGGATCGGGCAGCTCCAGCTGCCGCCCGGCATGTACACCGCCTGGGGCGGCACCTTCGAAAGCCTGCAATCGGCGCAGCTGCGCCTGGCGATCGTGGTGCCGATCTGCTTCCTCGCCATCTATGCCCTGCTCTACATGGCGCTCGGCGGCTTCGTGCCGGCGGCGATCGTGTTCAGCGCGGTGCCGATGGCGCTGGCAGGCGGCGTGTTCGCGCTGCTGCTGCGCGGCATCCCCTTCTCGATCACCGCGGCGGTCGGCTTCATCGCGCTTTCGGGCGTGGCGGTGCTGAACGGCCTCGTGATGATGAGCGCGATCCGCAAGCATCGCGAGGATGGCGCAAGCGAGGACGATGCCATCGTGCAGGGCGCGATGGAGCGCGTCCGGCCGGTGCTGATGACCGCGCTGGTGGCCTCGCTCGGGTTCGTGCCGATGGCGCTTGCGACCGGCACCGGCGCGGAAGTGCAACGCCCGCTCGCCACGGTGGTGATCGGCGGGCTCATCACCTCGACCGCGCTCACCCTGCTCGTGCTGCCGGCGATCACTGCCTTCGCCGCGCGGTGGCGGCGCAGCCGTCCCGAACGTGAGGCGGTGCTTGCGCCGACGGGCTGACCGACCACCCCTCCAATCCCCGGGTCCCCGCCGCTCACACCGTGCGTGCGGGGACCTGGATCAGGTTGAGGAAGGACATCACGACCACGGCATCCTGATTGGTCACGGTCATCCGCATCGACACGACGCCCCGGTCGGGTTTGCTGCGCGATCGGGTGACGTCGACGATCTCGCGCGTGACCGAGAGGACGTCGCCGGGGCGCACCGCATGGCGCCATTGCAGGTCATCGACCTTCAGCCCGAGCATCGGCGTGTCGCCGAACGGCGCCTTGTCCACGAAATCGCGCATCACCAGGGCGGCGACGTGCCAGCCGCTGGCGATCAGGCCGCCGAAGCGCCCCTTCGCGGCCGCATCCGCGTCGATGTGCATGGGCTGGGGATCGAACTCGCTGGCGAAGCGGACGATGTCGGCCTCGCGCATCTCGATCGGGCCGCCATGCCAGACCTGCCCGGCCGCCAGATCCTCGAGAAAAAGTGCGCCGGCCATTGCCTCTCCTTGTCCGTGGGGGGCGAGCCCCACATATGTTGGCAAGACCGCAGGACAGGGCTACCCCCGTAACGATGTCGCCCGATCCCCGAACCGAAACTGCTTCCCGAAGCTATTTCGGTACCTTCTCCGATCCGGACGCGATGGCATCGGCAATCGGCGGGATCAACTCCGGGAGCAGCCCCAATCCGCTGGGCGGCCCCGGCCGGAACTTCCAGGCGATCCTGGCCCGCGCGGTTTTCGACCGCCTCAACATCGGCATCGGCAAGTTCGCCCGCGGTATCCCGCAGACCGCCGCCATCCCCAACGTCCACACCTTCATGTTCGCCACCGAACCCGGCATCGTCCGCCAGGTCTCGGGCCGCAAGCTGTTCGGCCGGCGCATCTTCCATTTCCGCCCCGACGAGCGGACCGTCACCGGCTCCCCCGCCGGCATGCCCTGGGCGTTCGGCATCGTCGCCATGCCGTTCGACCTGCTCGCCGGCCACGCGCCTGACCTGATCGGGACCGACCACGGCGTGCCGCTCGACGACGACCGGATGTTCCACGCGCCCGAGGCCGCGCTGGCCAGGCTCACCGCCCTGATGCGCGACATGGCCGAGGTGATCCGCGACACGCCGTGGATCGTCGATGCCCCCCAGCCGGCAAAGGCGCTGTCCGGCACCATCCTCGACAGCCTGCTCGCCTGCCTCGCCCAGGGCCGGGTGAGCGCCGACCGCGCCGCGCTCGGCCGCCACCGCGACATCGTCGCGCGGTTCGAGCGGGTGGTGGAGGAGCGGCCGGAGGAGATGCTCTCGCTCGGCGCGATCTGCGCGGCGGTGGGTGTGCCGCAGCGCACGCTCAACCTCGCCTGCCAGGAGTTCCTCGGCGAGAGCGCGATGCACTATGCCCGCAACCGCCGGCTCGACCGGGTACGCGCGACCCTGCTGGTCTCGGACCCGGCCAGCACGCTGATCACCAGCGTCGCGATGCATTACGGCTTCTGGGAGCTCGGCCGCTTCGCCCAGGCCTATCGCCTGCGCTTCGGCGAGCGCCCCTCCGATACGCTGCGCAGGAACGCGCACTAGCCTCCCCCGCCCACATCCGCGCATTCATGCCGGAATCGCATAGTGAGCGGCCACACCCCCGTGGCAAGCGCCGGCCGGGCCATCGCCGCCGGTCCGGGGAACCGCGGCGCATGGGTCCCGACTTTCAACATGCAATTCCGGCCCGGCGAGACGGGCCGCCATCGGGGTGGGCCATGCAGCATCAGTTTCTCAAGGCACGTTCGGCGCGCCTGGTTCGCGGTTCGGCTTCGCTGGCAGCGCTCGCCGTGGCGATCAGCCTGGCGCCTTCGGTGGCGCATGCCCAGCGGATCACCCAGGGCGGCGGCAGGGGTGCCTGGATCAGCGGCCAAACCATTGGACAGGGCGGCATCGCCGGCGGCGGCGGCGGCGCCAGCAGGGGCACCGGCGGTTCGGCGGCGCAGACCCCGGATGGCACGGCGTCAGCAGGCGGCATCAGCTCGGGCGGGGCCGCGGGCGGCCAGCCCGGCACACCCAACGATATCGCGGCCGGCGGCGGGGGCACGGGCGGCAGTAGCGCCGGGGCGACGGGCGGCGATGGCGGCGCCGGCAATCTGGTCACGGCCACCGGCAATTTCGCCTTCTCGATCGACTATGTGGGCGGTGACGGCGGCATCGGCGCCGGCACCGGCTCTGGCGCTTCGGCTGGCGGCGGCGGCGCGGGGCTCGTGCTGACTGGCGCCAATGTCCAGGTCACGACCCAGGGTTATGACGTGACCGGCGGCAATGGCGGCCGCGGTTCGGGCCAGGGCAGCGGCGGCGGCGGCGGCGCAGCGCTGGTGTTGCTCAATGGCGGCAGCGTCACGGTCGATGGCGGCACGGGCGGTGCATTCAGCACGATCACCGGCGGCATCGGGCAGGAATATGGCGGCTCGGGCGCCGGCATATTCCTCTATAACGGCGGCACGCTGACGATCCGGAACGGCAACAGTGTTACGGGTGGCGAGGGCGGCACCTTCACCGCCGACGGCGGCACCGGTGGCGCCGCGGTGCTCAGCAATCTCGGCACGGTGGTCAACGAGGGGGCGATCGCCGGCGGCGAAGGCGGCTATGGCTATTCCCGTGGCGGACGCGCCGGCGACGGCGTGCAGGCCTGGGGCGGCACCATCGAGAACCGCGCGACCGGCACCATCGTCGGCGGCCGCGGCGGCTACAACAACAGCAGCATCGGCAGCAACTATACCGGGACCGGCGGCGCGGGCGTGCGCTTGCTCGATGGCCAGGCCGCCACGCTGACCAATGCCGGCGAGATCAATGGCGGCGCGGGCGGCCCACGCTATGCGTTCGGCACCGCCGTCGGCGCGGGCGGCATGGGCGTGGTCGGCGCCGAGCATGGCGGCTCGACGATCATCAATTCGGGGATCATCCGCGGCGGCGTGAACGCATCGTCGCAGCGCAACCTCGCGATCGGCCTGTTCGGCGACAACAACCGGCTCGAGCTGCGGGCGGGCTCCTATATGGATGGCGGCGTCGTGGTCCAGGCCGGCGGCGTCAACAATGTGTTCGCGCTGGGCGGCAGCACCGATGACAGCTTCGACGTCTCGCAAATCGGCGAGCCCGTCATCTTCATCTACTACAAAGGCTTCGACACCTTCGAGAAATCGGGGACGAGCACCTGGACGCTCACCGGCACCGGTGATCAGGACTGGCGGATCACCGGCGGCAACCTGGTCGGCGACACCAACAGCCTGGGCGGCGACCTGACCTTCACCTCCGCCCAGCTCACCAGCGTCGTGGCATTCAACCAGAATTTCGACGGCAGCTATGCCGGCACGATCTCCGGCACCGGCACCATGCTCAAGATGGGCAGCGGTACGGTCACCCTGACTGGCAGTTCCTCGGTCGACTGGGCGATTAACCAGGGCGGCGTGATCGCCGATGCGAGTGGTTTCACCGGCAACGCCAGGATCCTGGCCGGCGCATCGCTGACCTTCGACCAGGCGGGCAACGCCAGCTATGCCGGCACGCTGCTGGACGCCGGCGACCTGCACAAGACCGGCAGCGGACGGCTGACGCTGACCGGCGATTCGTCGTTGTTCACGGGCGCGACTTTTGTCGATGCCGGCACGCTGGTGGTGAACGGCCGGCTCGGCGCACTCGGCTCGAGCGTCACCGTGGCCTCCGGCGCGACGGTTGGTGGTTCCGGCACCATCGGCCGCACGACCGTGCAGAATGGCGGCCATCTCGCCCCGGGCAACTCGATCGGCGAGCTCAACGTCGTCGGTGGCCTCACCGTCGCGGCGGGTGGCAATCTCGATTTCGAGCTGGGCCGGCCCGACAATAACGGGGCCACGTTCAGCATCAGCGACCGGATCATCGTCTCGGGCGGCGACCTCGCGCTCGACGGCACGATCAACCTGAGCCAGAGCGGCGACCCAGCCGATGGCGCGGCGGGGATCGGCTATTACCGGCTGATCAGCTATTATGGCGCGCTCACCAGCAACACCGCCGTGATCGGCACCACGCCGGGGCTCAGCAACGTCGATTACGAGCTGCGGGTCGGCGGCGGCGCGGTGGATCTGTTCATCAGCCCGTCGCTGATCCCCGGGGACGATACGCTGCAGCACTGGCAGGGCGGCGACGGCAGCTGGGATGGCGTGACCACCCAGTGGCTCAACCAGGGCGGCACGGTCCCGGTGAGCTGGGCCGGCAACTATGCCGTGTTCAAGGATGCCGGGCCCTACACCGGCGGCACCATCACCGTGTACGGCGCCCAGTCGTTCCTCGGCCTCCAGTTCGTCGACAAGGGCTATGTCCTGCAGGGCAGTGGCCAGCTGATCACCGATCCGGCCGGCAGCGAGATCCGCGTGCTCGCCGACAGTGCCGAGATCGCCACCGAGATCACGGGCCCCGGCGGCATCACCAAGACCGAGGCGGGGACGCTGATCCTCAGCGGGACCAACAGCTATTCGGGCGGCACCACGATCCAGGCCGGCACGCTGCAGATCGGCAATGGCGGCACCAGCGGCTCGATCACGAACAATGTCGTCAACAATGGCACGCTCGCCTTTGCGCGTTCGGATGCGACCAGCTTCGACGGCATCATCTCCGGCTCGGGTGCGGTGCGGGTCCTGAGCGGCGACGTCACGCTCACCGAAGACAGCAGCTATTCGGGCGGAACCGGCATCGCCGCGGGTGCGACCCTGCGGCTCGGCACCGGCACGGCCGGCTCGATTGCCGGCAATGTCACCAATGACGGCACGCTCGCCTTCACGCGCTCCGATGCCAGCAGCTTCGGCGGCACCATCTCCGGCGCGGGCGCCGTGCAGGTCCTGAGCGGCCGCGTCACGCTCACCGCAAACAATGGCTATACCGGCGGCACCGGCATCGCCAACGGCGCGACCCTGCAGCTTGGCAGCGGCAGCACGACGGGCTCGATCACCGGCAATGTCGCCAATGACGGTACCCTCGCCTTCGGACGCTCGGACGAGATCGGCTTCAGCGGCGTCATCTCCGGCACGGGCGCGGTGCGCATCCTCAGCGGCGGCGTCACCCTCACCGCCGACAATGGCTATACCGGCGGCACCAGCATCGCCGCGGGCGCCACCCTGCAGCTCGGCAGCGGTGGTACGACCGGCTCGATCACCGGCGCCGTGGCCAATGACGGCACGCTCGCCTTTGCCCGCTCCGATGCCGCCACCCTGGCGGGCAGGATCACGGGCGCCGGCGCGGTGGAGGTCCTGAGCGGCAGCCTCACGCTCACCGCCGGCAACAGCTATACCGGCGGCACCAGTATTGCCACCGGCGCGACCCTGCAGCTGGGCAATGGCGGCACCACCGGCTCGATCGCCGGCAACGTCGCCAATGACGGCACGCTCGTCTTCGCCCGTTCCAGCTCCAACAACTTTGGCGGCACGATCTCGGGCAGCGGCGCGGTCAACGTCCTGAGCGGCAACGTCACGCTGATCGCGGACAATGGCTATACCGGCGGCACCAGCATTGCCGCCGGCGCCACCCTGCGGCTCGGGGATGGCGGCACGACCGGCTCGATCACCGGCAACGTCGCCAACAACGGCACGCTGACCTTCAACCGCTCGGACAATAGCGTCTTCGCGGGCGCGCTCAGCGGTACCGGCAGCATCCACCAGACCGGCTCGGGCCGAACCGAACTGACCGGCGATTCGAGCGGTTTTGCCGGCACGCTCTCGATCGCATCCGGCACGCTGGCGGTGAATGGCACGCTCGGCGGCAGCCTCTCGGTGGCCTCCGGCGCGACGCTCAGCGGCAGCGGCACCATCGGCAGCACGCTTGTGGAGAGCGGCGGCCACCTCGCCCCCGGCAATTCGGTCGGCGTGCTGACGGTTGCGGGCAACCTCACCGTCGCCAGTGGCGCCAATCTCGATTTCGAGCTGGGCAGCCCCGGTGGCAGCGCGGCCGCGCCTGGGACGAGCGACCGCATCAACGTCACCGGCGACCTCGCGCTCGACGGCACGATCAACCTCGCCCAGAGCAGCGCGGGTGCCGATGGTGCGGCAGGCATCGGCTATTACCGGCTGCTCACCTATGGCGGCGCGCTCACCAGCAACACCGCCGTGATCGGCACCACGCCCGGACTGAGCGGCAGCAATTACGAGCTGCAGGTCGGGGGTGGCCAGGTCGACCTGTTCATCGGCGCGAGCGGCGACAACACGTTGCAGCATTGGCAGGGCGGCAACGGCACCTGGGACGCCACGAACACCCAGTGGCTCAACCAGGGTGGCACGGCCCCGGCGAGCTGGGCTGGCAATTACGCCGTGTTCAAGGATGCCGGGGGCTTCACCGGCGGGGCGATCGCCGTGGAAGGCGCCCAGTCGTTCCTCGGCCTCCAGTTCGTCGACAAGGGTTATGTCCTGCAGGGCAGCGGTCAGCTGGTTACCGCCCCGGGCGGCAGCGAGATCCGCGTGCTTGCCGACAGCGCCGAGATCGCCACCACGATCAGCGGGACGGGCGGCATCGCCAAGACCGAGGCGGGAACGCTGATCCTCAGCGGCACCAACAGCTACACGGGCGGCACCGCGATCCAGGGCGGCACGCTCCAGATCGGCAATGGCGGGACGACGGGCTCGATCACCGGCAACGTCGCCAATAGCAGCACGCTCGCCTTTGCCCGTTCGGATGCGACCAGCTTCGGCGGCACGATCTCCGGCACCGGCACGATGCGGGTGCTGAGCGGCAACGTTACCCTCACCGCCGACAATGGCTATACCGGCGGCACCGGCATCGCTGCGGGCTCTACGCTGCAGCTCGGCAACGGCGGGACGACCGGCTCGATCACGGGTAACGTCGCGAACAACGGCACCCTGGTCTTCAACCGTTCGAACAATATCGTCTTCGCCGGCGTGTTCAGCGGCGCCGGCAGCATTCGCCAGGCGGGTTCGGGCAGGACCGAGCTGACCGGCGATTCGAGCGGCTATACCGGGACGACCACGGTTGCATCCGGCACGCTGGCGGTGAACGGCAAGCTCGGCGGCACGCTGACCGTGCTGGCGGCGGCGCGCCTCCAGGGCACCGGCACGCTGGGCAACACCATCGTCTCCGGCACCATCGCCCCGGGCAATTCGATCGGCACGCTCAACGTCGCGGGGAACATCCTGTTTAACGCCGGCTCGACCTATGAGGTCGAGGCCGATGCCGCCGGCCTGGCGGACCGTATCGTCGCGACCGGCACCGCCACGATCAACGGCGGCACCGTCTCGGTGCTGGCGGGGGCAGGCAATTACCGGGCCGAGACCAACTATCTGATCCTCCATGCCGATGGCGGCATCGCGGGCACCGGCCGCTTCGCCGGCGTCACGTCGAACCTCGCCTTCCTCGATCCCTCGCTCAGCTATGAGGGCAACAACGTCTATCTGCGGCTGCGGCGCAACGACGTCAGCTTCGCCAGCGTGGGTGCCACGCCGAACCAGGCCGCGACGGGCACCGCCACGCAGGGCCTGGGCTGGAGCAGCCCGGTCTTCGCGGCGGTGGCCAATCTCTCGGCCGAGCAGGCGCGTGGCGCGTTCGACCAGCTCTCCGGCGAGATCCACGCTTCCGCACGCACCGCGCTGATCGAGGACAGCCGCTTCCTGCGCAATGCGGTCGGCGATCGTCTGCGCGCAGCCGACACCGGCTTCGCCGTCTGGGGCAATGGCTTCGGATCCTGGGGCCATTGGGGCAGCGACGGCAATGCCGCGCGCCTCAATCGGTCAGTCAACGGCTTCGTGCTCGGTGCCGACGCCCCGGTCCTCGGCAAGGCGCGGCTCGGCGTCGTGGGAAGCTATGGCCGCGCCAGCCTCGACACCCGGACGCATAGCTCGTCGGGCACGCGCGACAGCTATGAGTTCGGCATCTATGGCGGGGCGGACCTCGGCGCGGCAGCCGTGCGGGTCGGCGTGTCGCAGGGCTGGCACCAGCTCGAGACGACCCGTCTGGTCACCTTTCCGGGCCTCACCGACAGCCTCAAGGGCGAGCAGGATGCCCACACCACCCAGGTCTTCGGCGAACTGGCCTATCGCATCCGGCTGGGCAGCACCCGGGTCGAGCCCTTCGCCGATTTCGCCCATGTCCGGCTGAGCACCGACGCTATCGTCGAAAAGGGCGGCACCGCGGCGCTGAAGGTCGCCGCGGCGGACAGCGACGCCAGCTTCACCACGCTCGGTCTGCGCGCCGCGCCGTCCTTCTCGCTGGGCAGCACGCAGCTCAGCGTCCGCGGGGCACTGGGCTGGCGACATGCGTTTGGCGATGTCACGCCGCTCTCCACGATGCAGTTCGTGAGCGGTGGCGACAGCTTCCGGATCGCCGGCACCCCGATCGCGCGCAACGCCGCCGCGCTCGATGCCGGGATCGATGTCGCACTGGCCTCCAGGGCAATGCTCGGCATCGCCTATGGCGGCCAGTTCGGCTCCGGCGTCTCCGACCAGTCGGTCCGCGCCAGCTTCAGCCTGCGGCTTTGAGAGGCGATCCCATGGGCTCCCGAGTGCTGAAAGCCGGGAGCCCAACTTCTGGCCGCGAGACCATGCCCGCGATCTCGCCTAGAAGGCCAGGCTGAGCACCATTCTTGCCGTTCTTCCGAACTCGGGCCTGGCAAAGAAATAGCGCGAGCCCACGCCTCCCGTATCGAAAGCTCCCAGGCGCGGATTCCCTTCGGTCAGCCCCAATGCATTGGTCAGGTTGGTGATGTGGAGGGCAAGCGCAGCATGTCCGCCGAGCTTCGCATTTGCGTTGATATTGATCAGCGAAAAGGCCGGCAGACGCTGGCTATTGGCAATGTCCGCATAGCGTTCCGAATGGTGCACCAGCTCCAAATCCAGTCGCAGCCGTCCGGCAAACAGCTTGAGGCTCGGGGTGGCGCTGAGCGAGACGCGCGGGACGCGGATCAGCTGATTGCCGGTCGCGTCGCGAGAGACCGGTTGCCCGCCGACCAGCTCGATATAGCTGAAGTTGCGGTAGCGGGGATCCTGTAGCGTCGCCTGCACGTCCAGGGCGAGGGGCCCGGCAAGCTCGGCATGGCCGGCCAGTTCCAGCCCGAGCGTGGCGGTATCGGCGATCGAGGTGCGGTTGACATAGGCGTTGGTCTGCGGATCGAAGCGATAATCGGTGAAGGGCAGGCGCTTGAACCGGGTGTGGAAGGCCACGGCCGAGAGATTCCAGCTTGGACGGTGCAGGATCAGGCCGGCTTCGGCCATGACGATCGGGACGATGGCTTCGTCGGTCCGGTTGGGAGTGCTGGTGAACTCGGTGGCACTGGGCAGGCGAGCGATGCGGGTCAGGCGGGCAAAGATACCGGCGTGGCGCGAGGGCGTGAAGTTGACGCCGGCCGTGCCACTCCATCCCGAGAAACGGCGACGAATGGGCGTGAAGGTGCCGGTGCCGGTAAGGACGGCATTGTCGGCCAGCGTCGCGCTGTCGCCCAGATCGATCGGTGCCGCGGTCTCCATGCGGCCGCCGATGCCGACATGCTCCCAGCGCATGCCGAGATCGACACGCCAGCGCGGCGCGATCTTCCATTCGTCCGCCAGATAGAAGGCAAGGTTGGACGAACGCAGCACCGCATTGTCGAACAGCGAGCCATAGCGGGTGAAGCCATTGTCGGTCAGCGCGCCGATCTGATTGCCATTGCCGTCCAGTGCGATCACGTCCAGCCGCCGAGCCTGGCCGCGGATATCGAGCAGCACCGTGCCCATCGACCGATCGAAATCGAGCCGGGCGTTGTCATGGGTGACGCCCGCTGCGAATTCGTGATGGCCCCAGCGATCGAAGCTGTGGGTCAGGCGCGTGTCGATCACGAACTCGCGCATCGGCATCGCCACCGAAAGCAGATTGGCGCTGGCGACCAGGCCGTTGCCGTTGCTTGCCGGCTGGAAAGCGGCACCGCCATCGGCATAGCGTAACCGCACCGCGGCCATGGCGGGATAGGCCGCCGCCAGCTGGCTGCGGACGCTGGCGATATAGTCGCCGCCGCCCATCGGCCGGCCGACCGGGAACAGGCCGTTGCGCAAGGTACTGCCGGTGCGGAGCCTGGCCTTCACTTCCAGCGCGGTAGCGGCATCGAAGGCATATCTTCCGGACAGGGTGTAGAAGGTGATCCGGCTGCGCGTGCCCTGCGACAGGTCGAACAGGCGCGGGCCGCTGGCGGTCTTGAACGGGACCGCGACATTGTCCGGGCCGGCGAGCGTATCGCGCAGCGGATCGAAGCCGGGAATGCCGCGCACCGTGCCACGATCGTCGAGGCGCAGGGGAACGGGCAGATAGAGGACCACCCGGTCGTCGAGCCGCTTGACGTTGAATGACAGGCGGGCGCGGCCATCGTCATAGTCGATGCCGGCGCGGATCTGGCCGCCGCGATCGCCGGTATATCCCGGATCGCGCAGGCCATCGGCCCGGCGATAGAAGCCGCCCAGCGACACGCCGAGCTCGGGCGTGATCCGCATCCCGGCGAAGCCGTCGATCCGCGCATAGCCGAAACTGCCGCCGGTTGCCGACAGCGTGTAGCCCGGGTCTGCAAGCCCGGTGCGGGTAACGAAGTTGATACTGCCGCCCGGCGCATTGGGGGTGAAGATCGCGGATGGGCCGCCGCGTACCGCCTCGACGCGCGCCACCGTGGCGTCGAGGCGGTGGATCTGATCCGTGTTCAGATAGCCGAGCCCGCCATCATATTGGATCGGCAGGCCGTCTTCCAACAGCGCGACCGACGAATAGCCGTCGGTGGGGATGCCGCGCGAGCGGACATTGTTGCTTGCCTCGCCGCCGGTCGATTCGACCCAGAAGCCCGGGATCTGCTTGAACAGATCGGCAGTGGAAAGCGGACCGCGCCGGGCGAGCGCATCGGCATCGATCCGGGTGACCGCATAGCTGAGCTCGGTATCGGCAAGCGGCGTGCTGGCGGCGCGGCCGGTCACCACGATCTCTTCCGGCGGCGAAGCCTTGGGCGCAGCCGGCGGCGCGGCAGGCTTGCGCCGGGCGGGCAGCCTGGGGGCGGGAGCCGGCTTGGCCTTGCGGACGGGGGCTGCGCGCAGGGTGACGGTGCGCTCGCCGAACCGCGCGACTTCCAGGCCGCTGCCGCGCAGCAGCAGGTCCAGCGCCGCACGCACCGGCATCTCGCCGCGCAGTGCAGTGCTGCGGCGGGCGGCGGCGACGGGATAGGGATAGAGCAGCTGGACGTTCGCCTGCCGCGCGAAACTGTCGAGCGCGGTCGCCAGATTCTGGGCCGGAATGTCGAAACGGGCCGCGCGCTGGGCCTCTGCCGGAAGTGCCCACAGCATTGCCACGCCGCACATCGGGGCGATGGCAAGCTGGGCGATGCGCAGGATGGCAGGGCCCCGGATCGGACGCATGGCGCCCCCATGCCGCCGCTGCGCGACAGCTTCATGTCAGGATCGGATCAGCGCTTCCGGCGGAACAGCAGGATGCGATTCCCGTCGCGGCGGGAGTCGATGTCGAACCCGTCGCGCAGGGACTGCAGGAAGCTGTCGGGATCGTCGATCAGGAATTCGCCACCCAGTTGCGTGCGCGCCAGATCGGCCTGGGCCAGCACGATCTTCTCCGGCAGATAGCGGTTGAACTCGCCGATCGCGCGGTCGAGCGTCATGCCGCTGAACAGGATCCGGCCATTCTGCCAGGCGGTGGCGGCATGCAGCGCTTCCGGCCCCAGCGCTCCGATGCGGGCAGTGCCGCCTTGCACGGTCAGCAGTTTGCCGGCGGAGAGCGGGCCGGCGCGGGTGGTGCCGCTTCCTTCCAGCGCGAGCAACTGGCCGCCCTGATCGGACAGGCGCATGTCGAAGCGGCCGTTGCCGAGCACCGCCTCGATCGGATCGCTGTAGAGGCGCAGCGGCTTGTCCGCGGACTGGACGCGAAGCGCGACTTCGCCGCGTTCCACCCAGAATTCGCGGCTCTCGGCGAAGCGCCATGCCACGCGTGTATCGGTGTTGAGCGTGGCGTGGCTGCCATCGGGCAGGCGCAGCGTGCGCCGCTCGCCGACTGCGGTCGCAGCCATGGCGCGCTTCGGCCATGCCAGGAACGCCCCGGCGCCGCCGACGCCCAGTGCCGCGACAACGGCGCTGGCGGCAAAGGCCCGGCGCGACCAGCGTTGCGGGACGGGTTCGGGCTCCGGCTCTGGTTCTACGGTTTCGTCCAGCAGCGCGGGCAGGCGCGGATCGGCGGTGCGGCGCCAGGTGGCGGCGGCCTGGGCAAAGGCGGAGGCGTGGCGCGGGTCCGCGTCGCGCCAGGCGTGGAATGCCTGCTCGTCGGCAGTGCCGCAGTCGAGCGCCACCAGCCAGGCGATAGCCTGTTCCTTTAGCTCCGTTCCTGCCGCTCCCCGCACTCCCATTGAACCGCTTGCTCCGTCTTCGCCTCTGTTTCCCCCGGCGGGGTGCGCTTGTGCATCAATAGGCGAAGCGCCTTGATCAGATGTGTCTCCACTGTGGAGACGGAAATATTCATTCTTTCCGCTACTTGGGCAGGCGGCAAGCCCTCAATTCTTCGCAGGACCATCGCCTCGCGCATGCGCGGCGGCATTTCCTGCAGCATCTTCACGACATGGTTCAACTCCGAACGATCCATCGCAACGATATCGGGCGTTGGCTCCTGATCGGCGATCTCGAGCGAATGGAGCATCGCGCCATGATCGAGCCGCACGACGTCGGCGCGGCGGAAGCGCTCTATCGCCAGGTTGCGGACGATGCGCAGCGTGAAGGCGTGCGGATTGGCGATGCTCGCCCAGTTCTCCAGCGCGAACAGCCGCGCATAGGCTTCCTGGACCAGTTCTTCCGCCTCTTCCGGGTTGCGGACCAGGCGCAGGGCATAGCGGCGGGTCTGCTGGTCATGGGCAAAGACATGATCGGCAAACCAGGTATCGATGTCGCGCAGCCAGGCCATCTTCCCCGCCCCATCGGATTGATCGAACTCCGCGCGGGCTAGGCGCGGCATGTGACAGAGGATTGACAATCGGCCTGTCACGGCCCGCGGAATTTTTTTCGCATTGCGGTAGCGGAAAGCCGCGCGCCGCCCGTCTGTCCGGCGAAGCACAACCGAAAGCCTCCCACCGGCCGCATCCGCGCGCCGGGACGGTCTGCCGCACCCTGCGGCCGGCTGTCGCGGGCGGCTGTCCATGAAGGGGAATATCATGAAGTCGCTGCTGATGACGTCGTCGCTGCTTGCCATGCTGTGCGCCGCGGCCAGCCCGGCCTGGGCGCAGGACAGCCAGGCCCCGGCAAAGGCCGAGACTGCCGATGATGGCAACGATGGTAACGACATCATCGTCACCGGCCGCGCCGGCACCGGCGAGCGCCGCAAGAGCGAGATGAGCTATTCGGTCACCCGGATCGACGAGCAGTCGCTCCGCATGCAGGCGCCGACGAGCGTCACCGAGGCGCTGAAGTCGGTCCCCGGCTTCTGGGTGGAGGCATCGGGCGGCGAAGCGAGCGGCAACGTCCGCGCGCGCGGCGTGCCGGTGGACGGCTATGGCTCGATCCAGCTGCTCGAGGACGGCATCCCCGTGCAGCATGATCCGGCGCTCGGCTATCTCAATGCCGACCAGGTGTTCCGTATCGACGAGACGATCGAGCGGATCGAAGTGGTGCGCGGCGGCCCGGCTTCGCTGTTCTATTCGAACGCGCCGGCGGGCGCGGTGAACTTCATTCCGCGCCAGGTGGGCGACCATGCCGAAGGGCTGGTGAAGGTGATGCTGGGCGCCGACAGCCTGTACCGCACCGATTTCTGGGTCGGCGCGCCGGTGGGCGACTGGAAGGTCGCGCTGGGCGGCTTCTATCGCTCCGAGGGCGGCGTGCGCGATCCGGGCTTCACCGCCAATCGCGGCGGCCAGCTGCGCGCGACGATCTCGCGCGAATGGGAGCGCGCCAAGGTGTCGCTCGACGTGAAGCGCGTGGACGACATCGTCGCCTTCTACACCGGCATCCCGATGCGCACCTATCCGGATGGGAAGATCCGCGCGGTGCCGGGTTTCGACGGGCACAAGGGCACGGTCGCCGGGCCGGAGACCGAGCGGGTCAAGATGGTGATGGGCGACGGCAGCATCTATGATTTCGACAACAGCGTCGGCACCCAGGTGAAGCGCACCCAGATCACCGGCAAGTTCGAGTTCGAGCCGTGGGACGGCTGGAAGATCGCCAACACCACGCGCTACAATGACAGCTGGACCCAGCGTAACGGCGTCTATCCGAACACGCTGCAGAGCGCGTCGAGCCTGCTGACCAGCCAGTCGGCGCTGCTCGCCCAGGCGCCGGGCGCGACCGCGCTGCAGTTCCGCTACGTCACGTCGCCGAACCAGGTGTTCGACACCGCGAACCAGAACGGCAACGGCCTGGTGATTGTCGGCGGCCTGCGCGGGCTTACCCTGCCGGTGAAGGAGTTCATGAGCGACACCCGCATCTCGCGCCAGTTCGAGATGGGCGGCACCCACGACCTGACCTTCGGCTATTATTTCGCCAATATCGACGAGGATTTCAGCCGCTATTCCTCGACCGCGCTGCTCGACGTGCAGGACAATGCGCGGCTGCTCAACCTGGTCGCGGTCGATGGCGCGGGCAATGTGCTCAAGACCTTCACCGACAACGGCATCTACAAATATGGCTATGAATGGGAGGACGCGCGCGGCTCGCAGACCACGCATGCGCTCTATCTGGCCGACGAATGGCAGATCACGCCGAACCTGCGCATCGACGGCGGCGTGCGCTGGGAAACGATGCGCGCCCGCGGCACGGTGGGCCTGAAGAAGACCGTCAGCCTGGGGACGCCGGCGACCTCGTCGATCAGCACCGGCAGCGGCGTCTATGCCAACTACGACAGCAACTTCAGTCGCGCGACCTGGACGCTGGGCGTGGACTATCAGTTCAACCGCCATGCCGGCCTGTTCGCCCGCTACACCTCGGCCAACCGCCTGCCGAGCCTGGGCAACTTCGTCACCAGCCCCACCGCCAAGCCGATCATCCAGACGATGGACCTGGGCGAAGTCGGCCTGAAATATGCCAGCCCGCTGCTCGACATCTATGCGACCGGCTTCTGGACCAAGTACAACAATGTCGGCTTCACCAACTATCGCTTCGACCTGAACGGCCCGGCGGTGAGCGAGGCGCGCTATGCCGACACCCAGACCTTCGGCCTGGAGCTGGAAGGCACGCTGCGCCCGGCGCGCTGGTTCGACCTGTCGGCCACCGCGACACTGCAGGACCCGAAGTACAAGGGGCTCACCTATGTCGACGCGACCGGCAAGAGCTTCGACTTCGACGGCAACCGCCTGATCCGCATCCCGACGATGAGCCTGCGCTTCGTGCCGGGGATCAACCTGTTCGACGGGCGCTTCCGCCTGCAAGGCTCGTGGGAATATGAAGGCAAGCGCTATGTCGATACCGCCAATTCGGTGCGCCTGCCGGCCTATGCCACGGTCAATCTCAGCGCCCGGTTCGACGTGTCGAAGGGGCTGTCGCTCTATGGCTATGTCGACAATCTCAACAACTCGCTGGGCCTGACCGAGGGCAATCCGCGTGCGGGCGAGCTGATGAACGGCGATGCCGGCGCGAACACCTTCATCGCGCGTCCGTTGATCGGGCGGAATTTCCGCGCCGCGCTAATGTATCGGTTCTGACGATGCGCACGCCGCTCGCCGCCGCCTTTCTCGCCGCGTCGCTCCTCCTGGCCGCGCCTGCCCTTGCGCAGGCCGGTCCGGAAGAGGCGCCGTGGCAGGTGCTCAAGGGAGAAATCACCCGCGAGCATTTCGAGAAATACACCGAACTGCCCTTTGACCTGCCCGAAGGCGTCAAGCGGATCACCATCCGTTTCAGCTATGCCGGCAAGGAGCAGAAATCGGTGATCGACCTGGCGCTGCGCGATCCGCAGCGCTTTCGCGGGGCGAGCGGCGGCACGCGCAACCGGCTGATGCTCAGCACCGAAGAGGCAACTCCCGGCTATCTGCCGGGGCCGCTGCCCGCTGGGCGCTGGGCGCTGATCCTGGGGGTACCCAATATACGCCCCGGCGCGCGGGCACCCTTCGAGGCGCAGATCTTCATCGAGCGCGCGGCGCGTGTGACTGAGTTCGCCGACGCACCGATCGTCGCCAGGGCCGGATGGTATCGCGGCGACCTGCACATGCACAGCGGCGACAGCGACGGGAAGTGCAAGGCGCAATCGGGCACGAGCATTCCGTGCCCGGTATATCGCACGGTGGAAGCGGCAGCAGCGCGCGGGCTCGATTTCATGGCGCTCACCGATCACAACACCACCCCGCACTACAATGCGATGCGCGAGCTGCAGGGCGCGTTCGACCGGATGCTGCTGGTGCCGGGACGGGAGATCACCACCTTCTGGGGCCATAGCAACGTGTTCGGCCCCACCGACTTCCTCGACTACCGCATGACCGGCCCGACCTGGGACCAGGCGCGCAAATGGATCGATGCGGTGCATGCCGAGGGCGGAATCGTCTCGATCAACCATCCCGGCGCGCCTTCGGGCGAGATGTGCATGGGCTGTGGCTGGCGCGTCGATGGATTGCCGGATGGGGCGATCGATGCGGTGGAAGTCGTCAACGGCGGCACGATGCGCGAGACTCGTGCGGCGGACAGTGCGCTGCAGGGCTTCGCCTATTGGACCGGCCAGCTGAACGCCGGGCGACATGTCACGGCGATCGGCGGCAGCGACAGCCATGAGGCCGACCGCCCGGCGAACGAGGCGGGTGCGGTCGGCAGCCCGACCACGGTGATCTACATGCCGGAGCTGTCCGTGCGGGGGATGCTGGCCGGCATCCGATCCGGCCGGGTGTTCATCGATGTCGAGGGCGTGAAGGGCCGGTTCCTCGAACTGTCCGCCTTTGCCGGGGATCGGCGGGCGGTGATGGGCGAGACGCTCCCGGTACGGCGGGAAATGCCGGTCCGCTTCACCATCGATGTCCAGGGGGTGGCGAGCGGGACTGCCCAGCTGGTGATCGACGGCAAGGCGGACCCCGCCTATCGCGCAGCCATCGAGGCAGGCCGAGCGCCCGCGTTCGCACCATGGCGGGGCGACGGGCAGGCGCACTGGGTTCGCGCCGAAGTACGCGATGCCACAGGACGGCTCCTGCTGATCGGCAACCCCGTGTATCTCGTTCGGGCGAAATAGCCGGCTCGCCAGGTGTCTGTTTTACCAGAATATCGGGAGATCAACCCAGCCAGGACAGCGGCTCGGTGACCGGCTGGTCGCAGCCATAGCCGCGTTCACTCCAGACGACGGCCCAAGTCTTCCTGGAATACCGCCTGCGCAGTCTTCTGGATCTGCGCAGGCGTGACCGAACCGCCCGCTGCCGTAAGGTCTGCTACCCAGGCCTCGACCCGCACGGCGCCATAGGCGGCCTCCAGGCTGGTGAACACACGCCATGCCGCTTCATAGCGTGCAGGCGTATTGCGCTCATCGCTGATCATGTCGCCGGGCCCGAAGCTGAACGGGCCGGCAGGGGCATAGTGCGGATCGGCCTTGATCTTCTCCCGTTCCTCCGGGCTGACCTGGCGCAGGATCGCCTCGGGCTTCACCTGCATGCCGCCCCAGCGCGCCAGCGCTACCGGCTCGGTCGAAGTCTCGAGCGCCTGGGCGCCCTTGCGTGCATCCGCGCGTCCCTCAGCAGGCGCGAGGATCGCGACGACCTTGCGGCTGATCCATTCGGCATGCCCTTCATGGAACCAGCGCGGTGTCTTCGCGCCCAGGCGTTGCTGGAAGCCGTGGACCTGCTCGTGCGGCATGACCACCACGGTCATATGCTGCCCGGCCGGGGTGAGCGTCCCGTCGGGCGCGGTGGCGATGCTCCAGCGTTTCTCGGAAACGCTGCGCGGCGGGATATAATCAGCGCGCGCGGTAAAGACGACGGAGAACCAGTGCGCATCCCGCCAGACCGCACCGGTCTCGGCATGCAGCAGCCGCATCTGCGCGCCGAGACAGGCCGCCCGCGACCAGGCGGCAGGCTCGGAGGTGCGATCATAATAGGCATTCATCGAACCGCCGCTCCTGCGATCCGTAATGCGCAGATGCGCCAGGTCGGTGCCCGTCGCGCCGATCGCCTCGACCGTGATCCCGGGAAGGCGGGGCCGCGTCCCGACCGGCGCGGCACAGGCCGCGCGCGCCTGAGCCTCGAAGTGATCGGAAGGGGCGGCCGGCTGTCCAAGCAATGCGAAGCCAAGCAGGTGGAAGAACATCGATCGTCTCCTGTGATAGGGATTGCAGCGCTAGATCGGGAGCGGCGCGGCCGGGTCGACCAGCCCGGCGGCGCGCATCTCTCGCCAGAAATCCACCGGAATCGCTTCGTCGAGCGCGGCGCGATCCTCGGCGATGCGGGCGGGGCGGCTCGCGCCCGGGATCACGGCGGCGACGGCCGGATTGGCGAGCGCGAACTGCAGACCAGCGGCCTTCATGCTGATGCCGTAGCGATCGGCGATCCCCTTGATCCGCGCGACCTTGTCCAGGATCGCGGGCGTGGCGGGCGCATATTCGAAGTTCGGCCCACCAACGAGCGCGCCTGAGCTGTAGGGGCCGCCGACCACGATGCCGAGCCCGCGCTCGGCCACCTTGGGCATCAGCCGCTGCAGCGCGCGGCCATGATCGAGCAGCGTGTAGCGTCCGGCGAGCAGCGAGCCGTCGGGGCGCGGACCATCGAGATCGAGCAGCAGCTCGATCGGCTCGACCTTGTTGACGCCAAGGCCCCAGGCCTTGATCACACCCTCGTCTCGCAGCCGGTCGAGCACCTTGAACGCGCCGTTCCGCGCACTCTCGAACATCGCCAGCCAGTCGTCGCCATAGAAATCCTGCGCGATGTCGTGCACCCAGACGATATCGATCCTCTCGGTCTGCAACCGCTTCAAACTGTCCTCGATCGAGCGCAGCGTCGCATCGGCCGAATAGTCGTTGATCACCTTGTTGGCGCGGCCATGCGCGAACACGCTGCCCTTCTCGCCATTGTTGCGCGGGCCTTCCTCGAGCTCGTCGAGCACGACGCGGCCGACCTTGGTGCTGATCACATATTCGTCGCGCGGCTTGCCCTTCAGTGCCTCGCCCATGCGGATTTCGGCGAGGCCGGCACCGTAGAAGGGGGCATTGTCGAAGTAGCGGATGCCGTCGTTCCAGGCAGCTTCGACCGTGGCGAGCGCCTCGTCCTCGGGAATGTCGCGAAACATGTTGCCGAGCGGCGCGGCGCCGAAGCCGAGCTTGCTGCCGATGATGTCCTTGAGTGCCATGACAGGGATCCTTGCTTCAGGCGACCGCGACCGGATCGAGCACGAATGGCGTGCGCTCGGCGAGGTCCTCGATCTGCGAGAGATAATTCTGGAAATAGGGGCTGGCGCGGTGCGCGGCGATGGCGCCCTCGTCGGTGTAGAGCTCGTCGAGCACCAGGCGGGCGGGATCCGTCCGGTCCTGCCACAGGTCGTAACGCAGGTTGCCGGGCTCCGCCCGGCTCGGCGCGAGCATCCCGTCGAGCAGTGCGCGCAATGCCTCGGTCTTGCCCGGGCGTGCGGTGAGAACCGCGATGATCTTCAAATTGGACATGTCCGTCTTCCTTGCTTGGCCGGCGGGGCGGCGCAGCGCCCCACCGGTCATCCGCGTCCTCACGCTGCGATCAGCGCGCGGTCGAGCGCCTCGACCAGCGCCTTGGCGATGGGATGGTCCGAACGCGGGTTCTGGCCGGTGATCAGCTCGCGATCGACGATCACGTGCGGCTCGAAATCGGTAGCACCGGTGACCACCTCGCCGCCGGCGATGCGGAGCGCATCGGGCATGTAGAAATAGAGCTGCGCGTGCAGGACATTGTCCTCGACGATCTTCTCCTCGGTGATCGAGAACACCGTCATCCGGTAGCCGGCATATTGCCAGCCCTGGGCCCATTCGGCGGCCTTCCCGGTGTCGCCGGCGACCAGCGCGGCGCGGAACTCACGGGCATGCGGCATCGCCGCGGTGACGGCAATCGGGCCGTGGCAGAGCAGCGCGGTCGGCTTGGCGCGTTCATGGAAGTGACGCAGGATCACGCCCACCTCGGCGTCCTGCATCAGATCGACCGCCGGGGCATGGCCACCGGGGAAGAACAGGCCGGCATAGCCATCCAGCCCGTCCGCGATCACCGCGCCCAGCGTCCGCACCCGGTTCATCGCGGGATCGTTCGCCCAGAATGCCCTGGCCTGCGCGAGCGCGGCCTCGTCGCCACCGAAATGTCCCGCCGAGTCCGACAGTTCGTCGATATGCGGCTTGGTGCCGTCCGGTGTGGCGAGCACCACGTCATAGCCGGCCTCGATCAACGCCATCGCGGGGATGACAGTTTCGTTGAGATACTGACCGGTGGGCGCCCAACCACCACCCTGCAGTTCGATCCGGGTGGCGTTGGAACCGATCACGAGCACTGTACCCTTGGCCATCTGAGCCTCCATTAGCTTGCTGTCCCGAGTGGACGGGGCGGATATGCGCGCCGATCAGTCATTCCAGAACTTTATTTCCTTGATTTCAGTTATGCGCTTTAGAAGATATCTGATGCGCTACGATCTCAATCTGCTGCCGATCTTCGTCGCACTGATGGAGGAGCGCAGCGTCACGCGCGCGGCCGAGCGGCTCGGCATGACCCAGCCTGCCCTGTCCAACGCCCTCGCCCGGCTGCGCGCGATGCTGCAGGACCAGCTCTTCGTCCGCGAGCGCTACGGCATCCAGCCGACACCGATCGCGCTCGAGCTGGCGCCGCGGATATCCGAGGCGCTGGCCGCGCTCGACGACACGGTGCTCGGCCAGCAGGATTTCGACCCCGCCAGCGCCGACCGGCTCTTCACGATCGCGCCCAATGGCTATGTCGAATTCGTGCTCGTGCCGGCGATCGTCGCGCGGCTTCAGCAGGTGGCGCCCGGGATCAGGCTGCGCCTCACGCCCTATGGCAACGATCTTGCCGAGACCGGGGTGACGTCGGGCACGACCGCGATGGTGCTCGGCCGCATCGTCGATCCGCCCGACAACCTCGTGGTGCAGCATCTGATCGACGAAGGCCTTGCCTGCGTTGTGCGCGCGGACCATCCGGAGATCGGCGACAGCATCTCGCGCGATCAGTTCGAGCGGCTGAAGCATGTCAACGTCGTCCCGCCCGGGCGGATGCGCGCCGGCCTGTTCCAGGCGCTCGCGCAGCAGCAGTTGAAGCGCGAAGTGGCGATCTCGGTCACCAACTTCTTCGCGGTTGCCGAGATGGTGGCGGTCACCGACCACATCGCGACACTGCCGAGGCTGATCTGCCGCCGCCTTGCGCACGATCCACGGCTCAAGATCCTGCCGGCTCCCGTCGATCTCGGCACCTTCCCGGTCGAGATGGCCTGGCATGTGCGCTACCGCCACGACCCGGCGCATCGCTGGCTGCGGGGGCTGGTGGGCGAGATGATCCGCCACGTATCGATCCCGGCCCCGGCAGCCTGAGCGCACCGGGCCGGCTCGACCGGGTCTGCCCGCACGATCGGCAAGGCGGACCGCGGGCCGTTCATCGCGCGATCTCCCGGTCATCGGTCAGGGACGATTACCCAGGATCTGCATCCGCATCGCCTTGACGGGGCCGTCGGCGAGTTCGGGCAGGCGCGCGAACCAGGCCTGGACGTGCGGCGTGCGGTTGTGCGCTTCGAAATCCGCCTGAGTGGCGAAGATCTCGTAGAAGATGAAATGGCCGGGCCGCTCGCGATCCTCCTGGAGGAAATAGAGCAGGTTGTTGGGCTCGGCGCGGACCTTGGCGACGAGCGGCAGCGTCGCCTCACGCAGCGCCGCCTCCTTGCCGGGTTTCGCCTGTACCTCGGCGACCACTGCATAGGCAGTGGCGGGGATGCCGGCATAGCGGATGCCGGCGTGGTCCTGCGCCAGCGCGGGCGCGGCCGGCATCGCCGCGCCAATCAACACGGCGAGCACAAAGCGAGTGGGAAGGCGCATCTTGCATCTCCTGTGAAACAACTGGGTCAGTCGGCGTCGGCGATCCAGTTTCCGTGAAAGCCGGGCGGGACGATGTGCGGTATCCGGATGCTGGCGAGCGGCGGCGCCTCGAAGTCCCGGGCGTCGAGAATCGCCAGGTCGGTGGTTCCGGCCGCAGCATCGATCACGAAGCCCATCAGCCAGCCCTCGTCCTCCGCCGCGTGCGCGTGCGCCGGCACGAAGATGAATTCGCAAGGGTGGCGGGCCGGACCAAAATCGTGCGCCTGGCGCCTGCCTGCGGCAAGGTCATGCTTGAACAGGCCCGTGCCGAGGAACGGGTCGACCATCGCCATCGTGTAGGCAAAGCGATAGGGCTGGCCGAGCCGACGCGCGTCGCAGCGCGGGAACTCCTGCGGGGCGGGATCGAGCGTGACACGCCGCACCGTCCGCGTCAGCGGATCGAGGGTCCAGCGCTCCAGGCTGCAGCGCTCCGAGTCGGGCCCCGAAGTCCGCCGCCAGAACATCCGGTCATGGACGATCAGGTCGTGGACCACGCTCCCATCTGCCGCATCGTGCGCGTTGACCGTGTGGAAAGCGAAGCAAGGATCGACCGGACACCAGGTCACGTCCCCGGCATCTCCGTCGCGCGGCAGCAGGCCGATGCGCGGCTTGTGCCTCCCATTCCAGCGATAGGGAAATTGATAGCCGGCGATCGCCGCGGCCAGCGAGAAAGTGACCGGCAGGTCGAGCAGGATCGCGAACCTTGCCGTGAAGGCGAAGTCGTGGATCATCGGGCCATGGCGCACCGGCACCTTCACTTCGCGCCGCACCCTGCCCTCCGGGTCGATCGCCAGATAGCGGACCGCGCCCCATTTCGCCGCGTCATAACTGATCGCGAGCATCTCGCCGGTCAGCGGGTCGACATGCGGATGCGCGCTCAGCCCGCCGTGCAGCGTGCCTGCAAAGTCGACATAGCGCTCGGTCTCGAGCGTCTCGCCGATCACCACCGGGGTGCTGCCCGCCTCGATCAGCCCGAAGGTCGTGCCGCCAAAGCCCATCACATTGGTGTTGACCGTGTCGAACAGATGGCGCGGCCCCGGTGTCCGTTTCTCGCCGAGCGCGTCGCTCACCGCGTTCGAGCGGATCCAGCGGTTGCGGTACCAGCGCGCCCGCCCGTCCTCGATGCGGACGCCGTGGACCATGCCGTCGCCGGCGAACCAGTGGTGCCGGCGGGGGCTTGGGTGCATCGGATTGGGCCCCATGCGCAGATAGCGCCCGCGCAGCGCCGCCGGGATCGTGCCCAGGACCTCGAGGTCCTCGATCGTCAGTTCCGCGCGCATCGGGCTGTTCACGCCGGTGATGTACGGCGTGTCCTGCGCGGAGATGGCGCGGCGGCCGAGAAGCGAGCCGAACATGGCGGATCCTCTCAGGGCCGGCCCGCCACCAGGCGCTGTCGCGCCGCACGGGCATTGTCGAAGACCTGCTTCACCGGCCCCAGCGCCTGCACGAACTCGAGCTGTTCGCCCTCTGGGCCCTTGCAGTAGATCAGCCGCCAGCCGTTCGATTTGCCCTCGGTGATCGGATTGGAATTGGCCTCGAGCGGCGCGGCCTTGCGCTCGGTCTCGCTGGTTACCGTGACCACCCGGTTGGCGCGAACCTGCACCATGCCGCGCCGGGCCGATTCCGCTTCCAGGTCATGGATGAACTGGTTGAAGTCGACATCGTCGCGGATGTGGAAGCAGATGTGCATCATCCGCGGAAAGGCCGGGCTCATATGGTCGAGCGGCTCGGCAAAGCTGCGCGGCCCGCCCAGCGGCTGATCGGCATCGCGATATTGCAGCAGCTCGAGCACGACATTGTCGAACTGGACGAAGCGCACGTCGAGCCGCTGCGCGCCGCCCCTGAGGTCGGGCACGCCGATCGTGCGCGGATTGACGCCGCGCGCCCGCGCCTCGATCTCCTGGTCGGTCAGCAGCGTGTTGTGGATGCGCTCGCCCTGGAAATCGCCGTCGCGCATCACTTCGGTGCCGCCCAGCACCTCGGTGTAGAAGGTGAAGGCGCGCTCCATGTTCTGCACGGTCAGCCCGAAATGCTGGACGCCCTGCAGCCGCATGCCGAGCGAACGCGCACCCGCCTGCGCCGCGGTGGCGGGCACCACCCCGCCCGTCGCCAGCAGGCCCGCCATCGCCACGCCGCCACCTGCCTGCAGCAGCTCGCGCCGATCGATCCCCGGACGCTCGTTCTTGTCGGTCATCGCCTGTCTCCTTGGCTCATGGTCGTTGCCGGCCGCCCCGGCCGGGATCGCGTGGAACGGCGCTCCGCCGTTGGAGAGGGGGCAGAGCGACGGAGCGCCGTTTCCGTCTGGCGTTCATTGCGCCAGATACCCGCCATCGATCGCGAGCCCGGTGCCGGTGACGTAGCTCGCCTCGTCGCTGGCCAGGTACAGGCAGCCATAGGCGACCTCGCCCGGCTGGCCCCCGCGCCGCATCGGCGTCGCACCGATCACCGCGTCGTTGAGCACCGCATCCTGCGCATCGGTAAGCGGGCTGTGGATGAAGCCCGGCAGCACGGCGTTCACCCGAATGCCGTCCGCGACATAGGTGATCGCCGCGTTCCGCGTCATGTTGATCACCGCGCCCTTGGCAGCATGATAGCTGTGTGCGCCGGCAACCGCCGCGGCGCCCCAGATCGATGCGATGTTGACGATCGACCCGGCCTGCTGCGCCCGCATCACGCGCACCGCCTCGCGCATGCCCAGGAACACGCCGGTCTGGTCGACCGCGATCATCCGCAGCCACGCTTCCATGCTCAGCGCGTGGAGGGGCTCATAGGCGATGATCCCGGCATTGTTGATCAGGATGTCGAGCCCGCCCCCCTGCTCGACCACATCATCTACCGCGCGCGCCCAATCCCCTTCGCTGGTCACATCCAGCGTGAGCGCGGTGACGCCCGCGGGATAGGCCCGTGCCGGCGGCACGATATCGGCCGCGAACACCACCGCGCCTTCGCGGTGGAAGAGCTCGGCAACGGCATGGCCGATGCCGCTGGCGGCACCGGTGATGAGAGCCACTTTTCCGGTCAGTCGCATGCCGCGCACTCCCTGTCCGCGATGTTGCGACCACTGTCTGACGGAGTCGGCGCGCGTCCGCGATGTCGGACGGGGTAGCGAACGCCTACACTTTCGGGGCACGCCAACCCGGCACATCGCCCCCGGCAAAAGGCATGATGGCCGCCCCGCAGCATGCCGGTCCCCAAATGGGGTAGGCTATGGTACGCCTTCCGGGGCCGACAGGCTCGGTATGCCGCGATAGGGCCGGGGCAGGATCGCGAAGGGGGCGCGGGTGCGTGCGCTGATTGTCGCCTGCAGGGGTTTGCTCACCGCCACGCTCGCGGTCGTGATGCTGCACGGCGTACCCGCGACTGCACAACGGGCATCCGAGGTGTTCGACCAGTTCCGCCATGACCGCTGGATGATCTATGATGGCGCGCCGACCGGAATGCAGATGGTCCGGCAGACCGCCGACGGCTGGATCTGGATCGCTGCGTCCGAGGGCCTGTTCCGCTTCGACGGGATCAGCTTCGAGCGGATACCCGTGCCCCGGGACTCTCCGCTCGAACGCGCCTCGGCCGGGCCGCTGCTGGTCACGCGGGCGGGCGAGCTCTGGGTCGGCTATAACCAGAGCGGCGGCGTTGCGGTCTATCGCGGCGGCCAGCTAAGGCCCGTGCCGATGCCCAAGCCGCCCTTGTCGGTGACGGCGCTCGCCCAGACCCCCGACGGCGCGATCTGGGCGTTCTCCGCCGTGTTCAACTATGATTATGGCCGGATTTATCGCTTCGCGGACGGCCGCTGGGAAGATGTCGACCGGCGGTTCGGCCTGGGCGACGGCTATGTGTCGGGCGGATGCGTCACGGCGGACGGGACGCTCTGGTTCACGCGCTGGAACCAGGACCGGGGCGCACTGGTCCATCTGCGTCCCGGGAGCCGCCGTTTCCAGGACAGCGCCTATCCGGTCACCCGGAGCGGCTGCTTCGCGGATCCGCAGGGCCGGTTATGGGTCACCGGGCACGACGGGTTCGTGATGCTTGCCGGTGCGGACGGAAAGGAACTCGCCCGGCCGGTCCCCTTTCCCAAGGAACGAGGTACGCCGAGCTGGACCGAGGCCGTGGATTCCGCAGGCGGCCTCTGGGGCTGGGCTGCGCCGAGCGGGGTGTTCCATTCTCCGGGCACGATGCAGGGCATGCCGGATCGATCGGGCCGATTCTCGGTCGCCGATGGATTGTCCTCGGACATTCTCTACGATCTCTTCATCGATCGCGACGGCAATGTCTGGGTCACGACCGAACTGGGGCTCGATCGGTTCCGGCGGGCCAGCGCGGTCCCGGAACGGGTCGTGCAAGGCAAGTTCTCGGACGGGCTCGGCCTCAGCCAGAACGGACCGGAACTCTATGCCGATACCACGCAGGGCATGTTCCAACTCTCGCCCGGCCCGCCGCGCAAGCTTCTCGGCCAGACGTCGATCGGCCATTGCCCCGGGCGCGGCACGGGCATCTGGATGATCCAGGACAGGGGGATCGTGCGCCTCCGGGACGGGCGACAAACCAGCTTCCCGCTGCCCTCGGGCGAGGATCTGACCTCGGCCTGTGCCGAGGACCGGCTCGGCCGATTCTGGGTCGGCACCGTGGATGGCGCGCTGAAATGGCACGACGCAGGCGGGTGGCACGTGCCCGCCCGCCCGTTGCCCAAGCCGAACTGGTGGGACCTGGTGCCCACCGCGAGCGGGGACATCGCCTATACCTCCGGTACCGACCTCGTCAGGATCGTCGGCGACAAGCTCCTGGTCACCCCGCTCGGGCAGTACAAGCCGGGGCTCATCACCAATCTCTCGACCGGTGGCGACGATATCTTCGTCAGCAGCAGCAACGGCCTGCTCCGCATCCGGGGGAACCGGATCGCGCGGATCGACTGGCGGCGCTTCCCCTGGGTGGCACGGTTGCGCGACCTGCTGCAGACGCCTGCCGGCGACACCTGGCTGATGCGCGCCTTCTTCACCTCGCGCGTTTCCACCGCCGATCTCAACCGCGCATTCGACGATCCGAACGCGCCGCTCGACCGCGTCGTGCTCGATCTGCGTGACGGCCTTCGCCCGCCGCAGAGCAATGATTTCTCGGGGCACCAGATGGGTGTGGGTGCCGATGGGCGGGTCTGGCAGCTCAATCGCTATGGCATATCGTTCATCGATCCCGCCCGGCTCCTGCGCAAGACGCCCCCGCCCCCGGTGATGATCCGCGCGCTGACGGCGGGCGACGCCATCCACCGCGATCCTGCCACGCTGATCCTTCCGGCCGGGAGCCATGCGTTCGACATCGCCTACACGGCGCTCTCCTATACCTATCCCGAGCGGCTGCGCTTCCGCTACCGCCTGGAGGGGGTGGACGAGGACTGGATCGACGCCGGCAGCCGACGCCTTGCTTCCTATGCCAATCTCGGTCCGGGCCGGTATCGCTTCCGCGTCGTCGCCTCGGACAATCAGCGCGACTGGAGCAGCCCGGGCGCGGTGCTCGATGTCGAGATCCGGCCGACCTTCCTGCAGAGCTGGCCCTTCAAGCTGCTCTGCGCGATCCTGCTGATCGGCCTGCTCTGGCTTGCCTATTCGCTGCGCCTGCGTGCCGTCGCCAACCGCATCCAGCTGCGCATGGCGGACAGGATGGCCGAGCGCGAGCGCATCGCGCGCGAGCTGCACGACACGCTGCTCCAGGGTATCCAGGGGCTGATGCTGCGCTTCCAGGCGGTCACCGACCGGATCACCGATCCCATGACCCGGCGGACGCTCGACGACGCACTGGACAGTGCCGATGCGACGGTGGTCGAGGGGCGCGAGCGGGTGCGCGACCTGCGCTGCGTGCCCGAGGCGGGCGAGCTCGCCCACAAGATCGACGCGCTTGTCCACGCCATGACCGAAGGCGGCGGCCCTTCGATCCATTTGTCGGTCGAGGGCGAGCAGCGCCCTCTGCACGCGCTGGTGACGACCGAGGCCCTGCGCATCGCCGAGGAGGCGCTCCGCAACGCCCTGCACCATGCCGCGTCGGAAACGATTTCGGTCGACCTCGACTATGGCCGCCGGCAGTTCGGCATGCACATCCGCGATGCGGGCGTCGGGATCCCCGAGGAAATCCTCGCGGCCGGAGGTCGTCTGGGCCATTATGGCATGGTCGGCATGCGCGAGCGCGCGGACCGGATCGGTGGCCGGCTCGCCATCGTGTCTCGAAATGGCGAGGGAACCGAAGTGATGCTGAGCGTGCCGGCGCGGGCCGCCTATGCCGAGCGACGCCGGGGCTTCCTCGGCCGGCTTCGGGCGATCGCCGGAGGAGAGCAGACATCATGACCACGGGGAATCGCATTCGCGTGCTGGTCGTCGATGATCATGCCGTGTTCCGGGACGGTGTCGCCGCGCTCATTGCTCCCCAGGCGGACATGGTCCTGGTCGGCGAGGCGACCAACGGCGCCGAGGCGGTCGATGCATTCTTCAACCTGCGCCCCGATGTCACGCTGATGGACCTGCAAATGCCGGTGCGCAGCGGGATGCAGGCAATCGCCGAGATCCGCGCCCAGGCACCGGCGGCACGCATCGTCGTGCTCACCACCTATGACGGCGACGTCCAGGCGGTGCGTGCGCTCAAGGCCGGGGCGTGCGGTTATCTGCTCAAAAGCTCGCTCCGCAAGGAATTGCTGGACACGATCCGTATCGTCCATGCCGGCGGCCGCTACGTCCCCGCAGCGCTGGCACAGCAGATCGCCATCCATGCCGCCGAAGACCCGCTCAGCCCCCGCGAGGTGGCGGTGCTGGAACAGGTGGCAGCAGGCAAGCCGAACAAGGCGATCGCCTGGGAGCTCTCGCTTTCCGAAGAGACCGTGAAGGCGCATCTGCGCGGCGTTTATTCGAAGCTCGACGTCAATGATCGCACCCAGGCGGTAACCGTCGCGCTGCGGCGGGGTATCATCACCCTTTGAGTGTGGAAATCGGGCCGCTGGAAGCGCCCTTCCCCAAGTCCTCGGCCAATGACAAGGCAGCGCGTCGACCCGTCGGACGCCAGACCTCAACGGCCGGGATGATGGCCGCCGATCCCTCCCCCGCCATGCCCCCGCGCGAGCCCACGGACCCTTTCGGACAGCGGGAGCCGCTCGGGCTGCTCCCGCGAGGGAAATCGGCTCATCCAACCATAATGAAGGCATATCCGGCTATTCCCCTTCGAACCGCCCGGTTAACCTGCGTTGCGGGCTCACCTTCAGGATGATGGCGATCGATGCGGACGGGGTGAGCGATCCAGCTTTTCTGACAACCGGACTTTATCGAAGCAGGAGCGGGGTAAGCCATAGTGAAGGCGATCTCGGCAAAGGCTCGATGTGACCGTTTGGCTTCGTCCTTTTCGCACGCGGTGACCACGTGGCGCATTCTCTATTTGCGGATATTTTGGGAGGGCAGCATGGCACGCGCCAAGTGGGCGGTAATATTCGGGAAGTTCAGGCCGCCCCATATCGGTCATCAATATATGATCGAGCTGGCTACCATTCTTGCCGAGCGGGTCACGGTATTTGTGGGGAATCCCCTCGGGCCTCCGGGCGTCATGACCGCGGAAATGCGCGGAGGCTGGCTTCGCGAGACCTTCGGATCCAGGATCGAGGTTGTCGTTCCTCCGGAGGGGGATCTCAGCCATCTCGACGCCGCGGAAATTGTCGAGATGGGAAAATCCTTCTTCATATCGCAATTTGGTCAGCAGAAGCCGGATCTCGTGATTGGAGGGGACAGTCATACGCAGGCTTTTGCCGAGATTGCGGAATGCGACTGCCTGATCACGGATACGATACTGACGCGGGCGAGTACGATCGTGCGGGATCCCTATGCCCATTGGGACGAGATCATTCCGGCCGCGAGACCGTTTTTCCTGAACGAGATCGTGCTGCTCTCCGACGACGGCCCCTTGCCTGCGGAGATCGAGGGGAAGCGCCACACGTGCATCGCCGTCGATGAGGATGGCCTGGCACTTGCGCGAGCCAAACTGATCGCGGCGCGGAAAGTGGCGGACGTCAATCTGATCGTCCGGCTTCGATCGGCAAGCCGTCTCGCCGAACTCGGAGATGTTCTCCAGCGCCCCAGGGCGGGCGCGACTTCGATATTCCATGCAAAGGGGTTGGAAGGCGGGCCGAACCTGTCCGGGTTCGGTTCCACGACCGACCTGTCGGACATTGATCAATCGCAACGCGGACAGGCGCTCCTCAGCGCCATGAAGTGAGAACCATGGCCGATCTCCTCAATCTGGAAACCGCAAGCTCCACGATATTCGGCCTTGCCGCCGCGATCGCCGAAGGCGTCAACGAGGTTGGCGGCAAGGCCTATAATCTCGCCCAGCTCGACCGTGTCGGCATCGATGTGCCGCGGGCCTTCGTGATAGGGGCGGTCGATCACGACAAGGTGATAGGGGATCCCGAGGTTGCACCGCTGGTGGCGCAGGTTCGCCTGGCGCGCGAGCGGGGCGAACCCGTGCCGGATGGGACCCTGGAACGTCTCGGACGGGCAATCGAAGGCGTCGCTCCGAGCCCCGCCGAAGTTGCTGCGTTGCGCGCGATGCGTACCCAGGCGGGGCTTGACGGTTGCCTCGTCGCGGTCCGGTCAAGCGCCGCGGCGGAGGACGGGACGAAATACTCCTTCGCCGGCGTGCACCATAGCGACCTGTGCGTTTCCTCCGACGATGACGATGCGGTCTGGGCCTCCATCCGGCGCTGTCAGGCCTCCTTCTGGTCGCGCCGGGCAATCGACTATCGCCTGGCGGCCGGTGTGCCGGACGACGCGTTTCGCGGAGCCGTGCTGATCTGCGCCATGATCGGCGACCAGAACGGCCATCCGGACGCGAGCGGGGTGCTCTTCACGCTCGATCCCAGAACCGGAAACGAGGAACTTCTCCTGATCGAGGCGAAGCCGGGCCTCGGCGACGATCTGGTGAGCGGCAAGGTGACGCCGGCCAGCGGCAGCTATAATCTCAGCACCGGCAGCTGGCAGGCCTCCGGGGCGATGGGCGAACTCCTTTCCAAGGCGCATGCGGAGAAGCTTGTCCGGGCGGCGCTACGCGTGCGGGACGCTTTGGCGTTCGGCGACGATCTGATGCACTTCGACATCGAGTGGGCGCTCCATGGTGGTGCGATCCATATCCTGCAGGCCAGGCCGATCACCGCGCGGGCAGTGATCGCGGCGGCCAAGGTTCCGGAAATCTGGTCGCGCGCCAATCTGATCGAAGTGCTCCCGGAGATTCCCACCCCCCTGTCCTGGAGCCTGGTGCGGCCGGGCGTTCGCTGGACGCTCCTCGAGCCCTATCGGCCCTATTCCCGCGGCGTGGCCGAAGCATTTCCCTTGTTGAAGCGCATCGCCGGGCGACCGTTCCTCGAGCTCTCCGCGCTGCAATATATTTCTTATGTCTTCTTCGGCCTGAGCCCGGCGCGCCTGAATCAAAGCCTTGGCGGGCACCAGCCCGAGATTCCCGTTGCGCCGTTCAAGGGCGGGCTGCTGACGCTGTGCCAGCGCGGCATGCGCGCCGCGCGGTACGGCCAGCAGATCGTCAAGCTGCGCAAGCTGCTGCAGCCCGCGCTCGACCAGTCGAAGAAGCTCGAAGCCGAGCTGCTGTCCGCCGATCTCGAGCAGCTGCCGCTTTCGGCGCTCGCCGAGCATTGGTTGCGGATCGCCACCTTCACCCAGGGCGCATCGCTCGGCAAGGCCGCGGCCGCTCCGCTTCCCTGGATCAATCTGGCGGGTGCGATCCTCAGGAAATCGCCGGATGATCCCGAGGTCCTCGATCTGATCGGGGGCCTGCTGGCAGGACGCGGAGCCGTGGTGAGCGCGGATCATGGCTATGCGCTGGTAGCGCTTGGCCGGATCACGCAGCCCGATGAGCGTGCCGCGGCGCTGAAGGCGTTTCTCGCGCAATTCGGGCACAGGGCTTTCGACGAGCTCGACCTGGCCAGCCCGCGATGGCGTGAGGAGCCGGAATCGATAGACCGGCTGGCGGCCAGCATGGCCGACGCGCCCGACCCGAAAATCCGGACCGCGGCGCGCCAGCACGACGGACAGGCGAAATTCAAGGCGTTGCCTTGGCACCAGCGGCTGGGCATCCGGTTTCTGATGCCGCGGATGGCTGACGCATTCGCCCTGCGCGAAGAAGCGCGATCGGAGTCCGTCCGATTGCTCAGCATGTTGCGGGTTCTCGCGCTCGAGGTCGGTCGCCGTCTTTTCGTGGCAGGAAAGCTCGACAATCGCGAGGATGTGTTCCAGCTCACCATTGCCGACATGATCGCGTATCTGGAGGCCGAATGGGACGGAACGGGCGCGCGTGCGCTTGCCGCCGACCGACACGCGATCTGCGAGAAATGGCGTTCCCTGGAGGCTCCCGCCATCGTCGGAGACAGCGTTCCAGCGGCGGAGGCCGCGCCCCAATCGCCGCCGGCGAAGGCGGTGCAGAAGCGCGATGGGCGAACGCTGGCGGGCCTGGGCGTCTCGCCGGGCGTGGTTTCAGGCAATACCCGAATCCTGCATTCCCCGGCGGATGCCGGCAAGTTCCTGCCCGGCGACATCATCGTTGCCGCCAGCACCGATCCCTCCTGGACGCCCCTGTTCCTCAAGGCCGGAGGGCTGATCATCGAGCATGGCGGCTATCTGTCGCATGGCGCGATCGTTGCCCGCGAGTTCGGCATACCCGCGGTCGTCAACGTGCCGCACGCCCTGACCGCCATCGCGGACGGGGAACAGGCGACGATCGACGGCGCCGCCGGAACCATTGCCCTGGCGCGTTCGCCTCGGTGACGCCCTGCGTCGGAACACGGCGTCTTCTCGCAGCCCTGGAGATGCCGTCCGGTCAGCTGCTGGGAAATCGGGTCGTCAAGGCTGCGACAGCCGAGGGACTGTCGAACCGGGAGGGCAACCCATCGCCGGAGACGATTGCCCTGTACGCGGCATGGGCGGGTTCCGGGGTGGGAACCGTGATCACGGGCAATTTGCACGTGGACCGGCGATTTCGCGACCGGACGACGTCGATGGTGCTCGACGACGAAAGCGACATGGCCGGGTTCCGTCGCCTCAGCCATGCCATTCGCGGCCTTGGCGCATCGGCCTGGGCGCAGCTCAATCACGCGGGGCGGCAATGTCCTTCGGTCATCGCCAGGCAGCCCGTCTCCGCGTCCGCCACCCGCCCTCCCTTTCGCTGCAGCGACTATGGCTATCCTCGCGCGCTAACCGGCGCCGAGATCGAACAGATCATCGGGAAATTCGCGCAATCGGCCCGGCTTGCCGTCGAATGCGGTTTTGACGGCGTTCAGTTGCACGCGGCACATGGGTATCTACTCAGCAGCTTTCTGTCTCCGGATCTGAATCGGCGGACGGATGAATTCGGTGGAACGCTCGCCGGCCGATCCAGGCTGCTGATCCGAACGATTGCTGCCGTGCGCGCCGCATTGGGGAGCGCTGCCTGCCTGACGGTCAAGCTCAACTGCAGCGATTTCTCGCCGCATGGCTTGCGCGAGCCCGAGGCCAGGATCGTGGCGGAATGGTGCGCCGAAGCCGGGGTCGATGGAATCGAAGTGAGTGGCGGAACCTATCGCCGCATGGTCATGGCCGGGGAGAGTGCGCCCGCCTCGGTATCCGGGCAGCTCGATCACAGCGGCACGATGTTTTCGGAATTTGCCTGCGACCTGGCGAAGCGGATCGATGTCCCGGTCATGCTCACGGGAGGGATACGCACGCTGGAGCAAATGGATCGGTTGCGGGCGGCCGGCATCGCGCTGATCGGCATCGCCCGTCCGCTCTGCGTCTCGACCACCTGCGTAAGCGATTTACTCGAAGGCAGGATCGACGATCTGCGAAGCGTACCCGTTCCGCCGGCCACCCCCTACCCGCTCCTCGGCGCGGCCAGTCCCTGGCGGCGCGTAAGGCGGTTTGATGCGTTCGCGGCGCAGGCCTGGTACAGCGAGCAACTCGTCAACATGGCGCATGGGCGAGCCGTCGATTCCGGCCTCCGTCCGGCCCGGGCCCTTCAGAACATGATGGCCCGCGATCATGCGGCATGGCTGCATCCCATGAGCGCGACAGGATGACGACGACCGCGGTTGAGACCCTCATCATCGGGGCAGGATTTGGCGGCATCGCCGCGGCGCGCGCGCTGCAGCAGGCCGGGCACGAGGAGTTTCTCGTCCTGGACGCGCAGGACGAAATCGGCGGGGTGTGGCGGTCGAACCGGTATCCGGGCTGCGCATCCGACATGCCCGGCGTCCTGTTCGGATATCGCGACCAGCCCCTGTCGCCGCTGACCATGGCGGGCGCTGCGCGAACCGAGGTTCTCGACTATCTCGAACATATCGTCCGCACCTTCGGCCTGGGTCCGCGCATACGGTGTGGCGTCAAGATCGATCGCATCGAATGGCAACAGGGTTCCCGCGACTGGGCCGCCTTCGCCGCGGACGGCAGCAGGATAACGGCGCGCTTCGTGATCGTCGCCACGGGAACGAGCGGAGGGATACGATGGCCCGATGTCCCTGGGCTCGATGCATTTGACGGTGAGATTGTCCATACCGCCGCCTGGCCGGAGACACTTGATTTCGACGGCCTGGATGTCGTGCTGATCGGCACCGGCGCCAGCGCGATCCAGGTTGCGCCGCAGCTTGCCGCGCGCTGCCGCACCCTGTCGATCCTCCAGCGCTCGCCGCGCTGGATACTACCAAGGCCGCCGGAACTGCCGAAACTGGTTCGAAAGGGCCTGGCGTCGCTGCTCGGCCGAAAACTGGCCGGCAACCTGCTCGAAGCCTTTGTCGACTTCAATGCCAGGGCGCTGATCGGAGGCAATGCGGCCAGGTTGAAGCGAATGGATCGTCGGTACCGGGCGATCATGCAGCGAGAGGCGGCGGGAGTGGCGACGCATGCTTCGCTGTTGCCCAGCGCGCCATTTGGTTGCTCGCGGACCTTGTTCTCGAATGCGTATTTCGAGACCCTCAGGTCGCCGCATGTCAGCCTCGGAAATGCGCCGGCGCGCATTGCGAAGGATCATGTGGTGGATGCGGCCGGCACCCGGCATCCGGCGGATCTGATCGTGATGGCAACGGGCCATAATCGGTTCGAACGCGTCCTGCCCATTATCGGCCCTGCCGGCATCAACCTCTATGATCAGTGGAAGGCCAGGCCCGAGGCGCTGCTAGGCGTTCTGGCGAGCGACATGCCGAATTTCATTCATTTTTCCGGTCCGAATAGCGGCGTCCTGAATTCAGCACCCCGAACCCTTCAGGCACAGGCCCATTTCGCCACGCGCCTGATCTCGGAGACAGCCGGGCGCGGCGATGCCGCATCCTTCCGGGCAACCACGGCCCAGGTAGCGGAATTCTCCGCTCGGCTGACGCCAAAGCTCGATCGCACGATCTGGGCAGGGGATCACTGCGATTCCTGGTATACTTCCGCCAGCGCTTCCAATCCCATCATCTGGCCGGGCACGCTGGCCGCCTATCGTCGCGCGATCCGGAACTTCGATGTCAAAACTCTGATCGAGGTTCATCGACCAGAGCCGGGCGCAGGCGGCGAGTTTCATACAGCCGCATGAACAGCCGGATCATGCCCGGCGCGAATCGGGCGACGCGGTGCAGCCAGACGAGACTTCCCGGCAGGTAGATCGTCCGGGATCGGCGATGCGGTTCGAGAATGCGTTCCGCGACGCGTTCCACGGACAAAGGGGTGTCCGCGGAGCGGAAGAAGCGAAACGGCCGCATCTGGCCCAGCCGCGCACGTCCGCCGGCGGTCCAGAATTCGGTCTTCGCCATTCCATCACCGTCGAGGGTTCCGAGAACCAATGTCACGATCGATGGCGGCCCGTCCGCGAGCTCCATCGAGAGCGCTTGGGCAAAGGCGAGCTGGCCGGCCTTGGCGGCGGCATAGCTCGCAAAGGACGGCACGCCATGAAATGCCGCCATCGAACTCACGATAACTGCGGCCGATCCACTGCGACGTTGCAGCAGCGGCAGCGCGAGCCTGACGCTATTCACCGTTCCTTCGAGATCGACGCGGATCGATGTCGCGGCCAGGGCGGGCGGCACATGTTCGAGGCGCCCCGCCGAGCGCGCAGAGGCGCAATAGACCAGCAGATCGAGCCCCGGATCCGGACCCTTTGCCCAGTCCGACAGGCATTCCCCCAGGGCCACCATATCGAGCCCGCCACCGGCATCGTCGCCGCCGCGTCGCAGACCCTTCACTTCCCAGCCGCGAAGTTGCGCGAGACGGGTAACCTCCGAACCCAGCACGCCGCGATCGCCGGTCACCAATACTCGACGCCCTCCCATATCGCCCGCCTATAATATCACCAAAATGAACCAAATATAAGTTCCATATAATCGAGCCATATAACTCGATTACGGGGCAATATGTTCTGCATCATATTGTCGTTGCATATTCATCGCATTACCAATCGCAGAATGGTTGAATATGAATATATAAACCATTCCGGACTTAAATCTTGGATTCCCAAGGCGGAAACCCCGGCGAACTGGCCTTTTCCACGGCCAATTCTATATGCAAAAATGATATCGAACTATATCAATTGCTGGCCGGAAGAGGTCTACGAAGATCTAATCGTAGACTGCAGAAAGTTCCTGGACAAAACTTTCATCGTTAGCGCACCGGAAATTGTTAAATCGATACTGAAGAATAGCGACGGGGTTTTTCAGCCGCTCTGGCAGCAGCGCCGCATATGCCGAACTTTATTCGGGGGAAGCTCGATCGCCGACGCGGTCGGCGAGGAGTGGGCGGAAGACAGGAAGCTGTTCGAGGATTGCGTCAGCCGGATCAACGTCCTTCAACGCGCACCCCTCATGGCGGCAAATGCGCGCCACGCCGTCGACCAGGTCGCGCAATCTCCGGGCTGCGTGGACGTTTCGAAGATCGTCACGCAGTACGCGCAGCGCAATATCGTCTCCTTCGCCTTGTCCGCGGGCAATAGCGACGAGATGGATCGGCTGGCGCACGACCTGTACACCTATCGCAGCAGGATCGGTCTCGTATCGATAGCCAGCTTCTTCCGGCTGGGCGGGCTGCTGCCCACGCGGGCCCGGGGCAGCGTGGATGCGATCCGGCGAATGGAACAGATCGTACGGCTGGAACAGCAGAGCCGCGCGAAGTCGGCAGGGCCGGTCGCGAATGATCTGCTTGGCCGTTACGAAGCCCATCGGGCCCAGCGGGCGAGCGATCGCGCTTCCGAAAAGCGCGCCGTTTCAAACGTCATGGCATTGCTGGCATCGGGCATCGACACCACCGCTTCCGCGATTGGATGGGTGGTCTATATGCTCGCGGCGCATCCGCAGGCGCAGAGCCTCGTCAGGAAGGAGCTGCGCGCAGCGCGCGGCGAGGAAGAACTCAACCTGGCCCACCTGCCGATTTGCCGGCAGGTCATACAGGAAACGCTTCGCCTGTATCCGTCGCTCCCCCTTCTGGGGCGCGTGGCCAGCGAGCAGATAGTGATCAACGGCTTCAGGATCGATCGCGGGAGCTCGATCTTCATCAGCCCCTACATCATGCATCGCCACCGGGCCCTTTGGAACGAACCCGATGCCTTCGATCATGAGCGGTTCGCGCCGCACCGCCGGGATGCGCTGAGCAAAGGGGCCTATATTCCCTTTGGCGCGGGCCAGCGCAGCTGTGTCGGCAGCCAGCTGGCGAACCAGGAGATCATCGCGTTTCTGCGCGCCCTGATCGTCGATCACGAGATCGGCCTGGTCGAAGGCCACAATGTCACGCTCCGGTCGGGGCTCGGCCTTCATGCGCAGGGCGGCATCATGATCAAGGCGCGCGCAATCCATCCAGAGGCGGCGCCGGCAGATCGGATGGCCGCCTCGCTCATGCGAGGCACAGGGCAAAATCGTGAAGCACCGTCTGCGTTTTGAACCCGAGGAACTACTGGCCGGCCATTCTGTCGTTCGCCAGGACGAGGTCGATGGCCACCGTTTTCATGGCGGCTTCGACAAGGCCGGCCGCTATCGGTCGCCGCGCACGCTCTGGCGGCGGCCTGCAATCGCCAACTGGACGAAGCAGCTCAAGGCAGAGGGAGGGGCGTTGCTGCCCGTTCCCGCCTCGCTGTTCGATGCCCCGCAATATCCGACGGTATCGCAGCAGGCGTTGCTCATTCGCCATGGCATCACGCGCCCCTTTTACGACGCCCTGACCGCGACGGCGGAGGTGGAGCGCAAGGCCGGTGAACTGCGCGGCATGTCAGGTCCCGATTTCAGCCAGTTGGTGCGCGCGCCGCTTGAAGAGCGGGCGGTTGGCCATCTCGATCGCGGGCTTCTCGCGGCGCACGGGATGGATGAAGGCGGCGACCTCGCCAGGCCCGATCTCGGCGCGCATGACGCGATGTGGATCGTTGCGCGCGATCTGCTGTTCGACGTCGAACCAATCCAGCGGCAGCGGCCCTTTGTGACCGAGGCAAATGTCGTAAGCGGCCTGCTCGATCGCCACTTCCCCGAAATCACGCTTGCGATCGAATTTTCCCTCCGCTTCTTCATGAACGTGCTTCTCGGCGAGATACGCGCCGAGCTGATGTTCGGATTCTGCGACGCGCTGCTGTCGCGCACCGATATATTCGGCGACAGGCCGGAAGCCCGGAAGGACGCCCGGCAGCTCATCGGCAGGATCCGCCGCGACGAGATCGCACATGTCGGCTATCTCCGGGTGATGCTTTCCGAGCTGCGCGCCATGGATTGGCATGGCGAGGATGGCCGCTTTCCCGGCGATCGGGTGATCGATCCGATGTGGGCGATGATGGTCGAGCATCATCGAACGCTGGAGGTCGAGGCCGCGAGCGCCAGGAATGCCGCGCTGCTTCCGCTTGTCGCGGAATCTCCGTCCCTGAATCTGTCCGATTATCTCGCCGCGGCGTAAAGGCACGCCGTCGTTTCGAATCCAAACTCCATCAACAAACACGACCGCGCACGATCCGCCGCGCGTGCGCCGATCAGTCGCCGGGTCAGAGAGGGGGAGTCGGGATCGACAGCCGGGTCGCGTATCGCCGCGCGAATACCGATCTGGTCCGCACCCGGCCACCCGGCGTTGTCGGACAGGGATGCCGGAAGTAGGCGACGCAGCCGATCGTGCGAGTATAATTGCTCTGCCACGAGGGACCTGACCAACTCGCGCCTGCAGGTGAGCGCCGATGGGCCAAGCCCGCCCTCACTGAGGCTGGCCGAAATGCTGAGATCGACAATGGTGCGCAGCATTTTCAACAGGCTGCGATATCCGGGCCACCGGCTCGTATCATTGCGCTCGGCCTGAGACAGCGTCACCCGACCGCTGCTTGCCGCGACCATAATCCCTGCGACCGATCGCAGCGCATCCATGCTTTGGCACCGCAGCAGGATGCTCGATGCGCGGGTCATCAGATAATCGCCTGCAAGCACCCGATGCCCTTCTGCGATAGAGACCTGCAATTCGCCGGCGTGCAGCGCGAAAGAGAAAAGAACGATCTCCAGGGCGATCGCAAGATCGCGATGGGTGTCCTTCAGGCAGTCCGCGCCGCGTGCGGTGCCGATGACGATTCTGGCGCACCAGAGGTCCGACCAATAGGCGACGCAGGCGCTTTCGTTACCCAAACCGAGCACGACCAACTCGGCCGACACGGATTTTTTCAAATCCGCCAGGATTTCGTCGTCATCAGGAACCAATAAATCGAACGCCGATCCTCCGATATTGGAGCATCCGCTGGAGAAATAACCATTATGGTCATATATTATATTGGATTCCACCAATTATCACCTCAAGAATCCGTATTACCCAAATGAAACTTATGATTTCTAGGCCACGAGATTCAAGTGTATAATAGTTAATTGTGACCATAATATTATATTACTCTCCAATAATAATAACATGATCGCAATCACAGAGGCGGATATGATTGATACGGCGCAACAAGCTCGGGTAATCCGATATTATGAAGCGTCGCATAAATCGTTCACGCGCGTGTGGAGTGGTAGAGTAGATCGAGCGATACATTTCGGATTCTATGATCGAAATGCCCGAAGCCATTCGAGATCACTACTGCGCCTGAATGAAATACTCGCAGATATCGGCGGCGTAGATCGCGGAGATCATGTCATCGACGCAGGCTGCGGCTTTGGCGGCAGTGCAGTTTGGCTGGCCAAGCATCGGGACTGCTCCGTCGTTGGGATCAATATCACCGAGCCTCACCTGGATATCGCGCGTAGCCATGCCGAGGCCATGGGAATGGCCGATCGGGTATCGTTCGTTCACGCCGACTTCGCCGCCATCCCGCTTCCGCCGAACTGCGCCGACATCTATTGGGCGGTCGAGTCCACCGTGCACGCCAGCGATCGAGCGGCAGTAATCGGCGAGGCATTCAGGGTGCTGAAACCGGGTGGGCGGTTCGTAATCGTGGAATATTGCCCAGCCATCGATATCGACAAAATCCGCGGCTATGAAGAAATCCTCAGCGGATGGGCAATGCCGACTTTGTGGACGACGGAGCGCTATCTGGACGCCCTGAACGCGATCGGCTTCCGGGAAGTCCGGCATATCGATGCGACCCAAAACATCGCGCCTTCGCTTCGCCGTATGCGCAGAATGTGCCGGGCAGCGGTGCCGATCACGCGCACCTTGCTAGCTTGGAATATGTACGATCCGGCCCGCGTCGCCCACAACGTCGCATCCCTCTTCCTTGCGGATGCCATGCTCGGCGGTGAACTCAGCTATGTGATCTTCAGCGGCACCAAGCCGACCACAGACTAGCTCCTTCTAGACCACGCCCGCCTTTCGCGCCTCCGAAAGCACTTTGCCCAATTCTATAAGCAGGGGCATGGATCCCGATATCTTGATACGACCGGTCATCACGGCGGAAACCGGATTCAGCTTTCCGTGCGCTACAGCATCAAAATCCGACACGCTGAGCGACACGGTGCATGGCGCCGGCTGGTCAATTTTCTGCACTTCGTTGCGCTCGAGGAAAAGCGAACCGTGGTCGTGGAAGTCAATCCTTATGGGCGCCGACAGGGGCTTTGACTGATTCAAAGCGCGTTGAAAGCCATCTGCAATCCGGGAAAGATCATCACTTTCAAGGTTCATCTTCGCCTCCCACTCCGCGCGATTGGTAGATTGTGCCGATGGACGCGTGAAGCCTGATCGATGGCGCCAGAGGAAGAATTTGAACCGTAATGATTTAGATCCGGGCCTCTCAGATGCGCGACAGAAGCAGGCCCGATCTCGGACAATCTGACTCGGATTACGGAGGATCTTAATGGCGTGGCCAAGGCGCTCGGCTTGCGACACCCCGCGCCACACCGTTTCAACTCTACCAAGTGATCCTTCGCCAGCACTCAGCCCCAGAGCATCACCCAGCCGGACGCCCGCCAGACAACGCCTGCAGGTCCTTAATTTCAACGCTGTGAAGGTGATGGTGCCGCCTACAGGACTCGAACCTGTGACCCCCGCATTACGAATGCGATGCTCTACCAGCTGAGCTAAGGCGGCCAACCGAACGGAAGTGCTTCCACCCCCGAAGGAGCGGCGCGCTTACCAGCATGTTTTGTAGCTGACAAGCGTTGCGAAAGCCTTGCGCGCAAAACCTCCGTAAAACCACCGCCTTTACGCGTCGTTTACCACAGGGCGTGCACAAGCCGTTCTACAAATAAGGGGGCGCGTTCGCCCCGAGTGGAGCATCTGGCATGGACATGGCGCGCGGTAGCAACCACCCGCACGACTCGAATCCGGAGGTCGGGGCGGATGACGCCGTCAACGATCGCCCGCTGGAGATCGGCGGCGACGAGCGCCGCATGCACGTGCGCGCCTACAACCACTGGGTCTCGCTGCTCCATGGCCGCGCCTATCCGTCGATCGAGGATCTCGATCCGGACAACATCATGGATTTCGGCGCGCACAGTGTGCTGCTCGATTTCTCCAAGGGCGTCGACGACCCCGCGATTCGCTTCCTCGGGCGTGCGCTGCGCGAGGAGACCGGGCTCGACACCTCGATCACCCATGTCGCTCAGGTACCCAGCCGCTCGCTGCTCTCGCGCCTGACCGACCATTATCTCCAGATCATCGCGAACCGCGCGCCGATCGGCTTCGAGGCCGAGTTCGTCGGCACGCGCGGGCACAACACGCTCTATCGCGGTATCCTGATGCCCTTCTCGTCCGATGAGGACACGATCGACTTCATCTACGGCGTGATCAACTGGAAGGAGCTGGTCGACGCCGAGACCCAGGCAAAGCTGGAAGCGGAAGTCGAGGAAGCTCGCCGCACAGCACCGCGCAGCCTGGTCGCCACGCCCGTCTGGGCCGATGGCCCGAGCGCCGGCTTCGCCCCCACCGCCCCGGCGGAGGAAACGCCGGTCGCCGAATCGCCCGTCCCCACCGATGCCAGCCTGGCCGACAAGCTGCTGCTCGCCCGCGAATCGGCCGCCGCCGCCCGCGCCTCGGACACGCGCAGCCGCTCCGCGCTCTATCGCGCGCTCGCCCGCGCCTATGATTTCGCGCTCGCCGCCGACGAGGATGGCGAGACCTATGCCGAACTGCTCGCCGACGCAGGCCTCACCGTCCAGGCGCGTGCACCGATGACGCCGGCGGTAAAACTCGTCTTCGGCGCCGATTACGACAAGACCCGCGTCACCGAGTTCGCCGCGGTACTCAGCCACGCCAAGCGCGCCGAGGTGCCGCAGGGCGGCCTCGACGCGTTCCTCGATTCGGCCGAAGGCGGCATCAAGGGCGTGGTAAAGGCCGAGCGCGACTTTCGCCGCCCGGCCCCCAAGCCCGACACCTTCGCGCAGATCGCCGCCGAACTGCGCAGCCGCCCGCCGCTCGCCCATATCGACATCACGGTCGACATGCCCGCGGACAGCGAGTTCGTCGTTCTGCTCGCCCGCGCGAGCAAGAAGGGTCTAGATATCGTCGCGCGGGTCGAGGACAGCCCGCTCACCGAACGCGCAGTCCGCAAGGCCGCGGCTTAAACCCACCTGCATCACTGTCCCTGTCGTCACCCCCGCAAAAGCGGGGGCCCATCTCCTGCGCGCGAGACAAATACGCCTGCCGTACTTGCGGATAGTCCACGAGATGGGTCCCCGCTTTCGCGGGGATGACGGCAAAGTAGGTTAGCCGCCCCGACACTTTCGTGCGCCTTCCGGCTATTCTCGGCAAAATTGTAATTTTCTTGCGCGAGAGTCTTGAGCCGGTCACCGCAGAGGCGTAGGCCTCATTCTCATGAAAAGCATGATGACGTCGCTGACGCAGGCGTTCGAAGCGCGGTTGCTCGAGGGAGCGCTGCCGGGAGAGTTGGAAGATTTCGGCGAGGCCGAGCGCGCGGAGGCGGCGAATTTCGTCGCGGAAGCCGCCGCCATCCGCCCGCCGGATACCGCGAAGGTCATATTGGAGACCTTCCAGGGCGAGGATAGCCGCCGGATGCGGCTCGCCGTCGTCAACGACGACATGCCCTTCCTCGTCGATTCGATCTCCGGCGCGATCGCAACCTATGGCATCGCCGTTCACCGCATCATCCACCCCGTCATCGCCGTCGAGCGTGAGGCATCGGGCAAGCTTGAATCGATCGGCGCCGGCAAGCGCGAATCGATGATCTATATCGAGATGGACCGCGCCGATGCGCGCGCACGCCGCAGCCTGGTCGTCGAGCTCGAGCGCACGCTCGCCCAGGTCCGCGATGCGGTGCACGACTGGCGCGCGCTGCAGGGCGCGATGGGCGCGGACGCCGCGACGATCGGCTCGCGCGAAGGCGTGAAGCTGCTGCGCTGGTTCCAGGAAGGCGCGATGACGCTGCTGGGCCACGAGACCTGGCGTACCAATGGCGACGTGTCCGATCAGCTCGGCCTCGCCCGGCACGAGCTGGACACCCCGATCCTCGCCGAGGCGTCGCGCAACGCCGCGGTGGACTATTTCAGGAAGGGCGGCGAAGCGCCGCTGCTGCTCAAATCCAATTCGATCTCGCCGGTGCATCGCCGCGTGCCGCTCGACATCGTCGCGGTACCGATCACCACCGGCAGCGACGTGACCGGCCTGTCGATCCATGCCGGCCTGTGGACCAGCGCCGCGCTGTTCGCCGATCCCGACGAGGTGCCGGTGCTCCGCGCCCGTCTCGAAGGGCTGGAGCGCAAGTTCGGCTTCGATCCCAAGGGCCATACCGGCAAGGCGATGGCGCATGCGCTGACCGCGCTGCCCCACGACCTGACCACCGCGTTCGACGCCGATTCGCTCGAGCATCTGGTGCTCACCTCGATGTCGGTCGCCGATCGGCCGCGCTCCAAGCTGGCATTGGTCAAGAGCCTGCTCGGCCGCCATCTCTTCGCCTTTGTCTGGCTGCCGCGCGACGAAGTCACCACCACGCGCCGCGAGGCGGTGGGCGACATGCTCGCCGATGCGGCCAGCGCCAAGATCATCAACTGGTCGATCGCGCTCGAGGACGGCGAAGTCGCGCTGCTGCGCTACACGCTCGATCTGCGCCAGGGCGGCACCATGCCCGATGCGGATGCGCTCGACCGCCAGCTCGAGCGGATGATGCGCGGCTGGGCCCCCGCGGTCGAAGCGGCGCTGATGGAGGACGCCGGCGCCACCGGCGCGACGCGCCTGACGCTGCGCTATGCCAACGCCTTCCCGCCTGCCTATCGCACGACCAGCACGCCCGAAGAGGCGGCGCGCGACATCCTGTGCTTCGCCAAGCTCGAAGGCCCGGGCGACCGCTCGGCGCGGATCACCCCGATCGACGGCAAGCCCGGCGAATATCGCGTGAAGCTCTACGCCCAGGACGGCGCACTGGCGCTGTCCGACGCAGTGCCGGCGTTCGAGAATTTCGGCTTCCGCGTGATCGAGGAAGTGCCGACCGCACTCAGCGGCGGCGCCTTCGTCCATGATTTCGCGGTGGCGGCGACCGGCCTCGCGGGCGACGTCTCGGTGATCGAGGAAGCGCTCGCCGCGGTGCTCGAGGGCAATGCCGAGAATGACAGCTTCAACCGGCTGATCGTCGAGAGCGGCATGAAGCCCGCCTCGGTGATCCTGTTCCGCGCCTGGTTCCGCTATCTGCGCCAGACCGGCATGAACTTCGGCATGGCGACGGTGGTCGATGCCCTGCGCCGCGCGCCCAAGGTCGCCAATGCGCTGATCGAGCGCTTCGACGCCGCGCACAATCCGGCGCGCGCCGGCGACGATGCCGCGATCGAGGCGGCTAGCGCCGCGATCGAGGCCGGGCTCGCCCAGGTCCAGGCGATCGATGACGATCGCATCCTGCGCACGATCCGCGGCGTCGTCCTCGCGACGCTGCGTACCAACGCCTATGCTCCCGCGGCGAAGGAAGCGCTGGCGTTCAAGCTCGACTCCGCCAAGGTGCCGGGCCTGCCCCAGCCGCTCCCCTGGCGCGAGATCTGGGTCTACAGCCCGCGCGTCGAAGGCATCCACCTGCGCGCCGGCCCTGTCGCCCGCGGCGGCCTGCGCTGGTCCGATCGCCGCGACGACTTCCGCACCGAGATCCTCGGCCTGATGAAGGCGCAGCGCGTGAAGAACGCGGTGATCGTGCCGACCGGCGCCAAGGGCGGCTTCTACCCGAAGCACCTCCCTTCTCCCGCGGTGGACCGTGACGCCTGGTTCGCCGAGGGCACCGAGAGCTACCGCATCTTCATCCGCACGCTGCTGTCGATCACCGACAACATCGTCAGCGGCGAAGTCGTCCATCCGGACAGCGTGCGCATCCTCGATGGGGACGATCCCTATTTCGTCGTGGCCGCCGACAAGGGCACCGCGACCTTCTCCGACGTCGCCAATGCGATCGCGATCGAGCGCAACTTCTGGCTGGGCGACGCTTTCGCCAGTGGTGGTTCGGTCGGCTACGACCACAAGGCGATGGGCATCACCGCCAAGGGCGCCTGGGTCTCGGTCCGCCGCCACTTCCTCGAGATGGGCACCGACATCCAGTCCGAGCCGGTCACCGTGGCGGGCTGCGGCGACATGTCGGGCGACGTGTTCGGCAACGGCATGCTGCTCAGCAAGTCGATCAAGCTGGTCGCCGCCTTCGACCACCGCCACATCTTCCTCGATCCCGATCCCGATCCGGCGGCATCGTGGAAGGAGCGCGACCGCATGTTCGCGCTGCCGCGCTCGAGCTGGGCGGACTACAACCCCGCGCTGATCTCCAAGGGCGGCGGCGTCTTCCCGCGCACCGAGAAGTCGATCCCGCTCAGCCCCGAGGTCCAGAAGCTGCTCGGCCTCGATGTCGCCGAGATCGACCCGATCTCGCTGATCTCGGCGATCCTCAAGGCCCAGGTCGGCCTGCTCTGGTTCGGCGGCATCGGCACCTACATCAAGGCCGCGAGCGAGAGCCATGGCGATGTCGGCGATCCGGCGAACGACCGCCTGCGCGTCAATGCCGAGCAGCTGCGCTGCAAGGCCGTGGGCGAAGGCGCCAACCTGGGCGTCACCCAGGCCGCGCGCATCGCCTTCGCCTCGCTCGGTGGCCGCATCAACACCGACTTCATCGACAATTCGGCCGGCGTCGACTGCTCGGACAACGAGGTCAACATCAAGATCGCGCTCAACCGCGAGATGATCGAGGGCCGGCTGGAGTTCGAGGACCGCAACCAGCTCCTCGTCTCGATGACCGACGACGTCGCGCATCTGGTGCTCGAAGACAACCGCCTGCAGACGCTCGCGCTCTCCTTCATGGAGAATGACGGCCATGTCGCGCTGCCCTCCTATGTCCGCGTCATCGAGATCCTCGAAGGCTCGGGCCGGCTCGATCGCGCAGTCGAGGGGCTTGCCGGCAACGAGGAGCTGCTACGCCGCGCCCAGGACAAGCGCGGCCTGACCCGCCCGGAGCTCGCGGTGCTGCTCGCCTCGACCAAGCTGGCGCTGCAGGACGCGATCGAGCACACCGCGCTCGGCAAGGACTCGGCGCTGGAAAGCGACCTGCTGGGGGCTTTCCCCCCGGCGATGCAGAAGCGCTTCGGCAAGGCGATCGAGGAACATCGCCTGCGCAGCGAGATCGTCGCCACCAAGCTCGCCAATCGCGTAGTGAACCGCCTCGGCGTGCTCCATCCCTTCGAACTCGCCGAGGAGGAGGGCGCGGCGATGGCCGATATCGCGGCGATGTTCGTCGTCGCCGAGCGGCTGTTCTGCCTGCCCGCGCTGTGGGAAGCGGTCGAGACCGCGGCGATCTCCGAAGGCGCCCGCATCGCGCTGCTCGACGAGATGGCAGTGGCGGTGCGCGGCCAGGTCGCCGACCTGCTTCGCGTCACGCCCCCGGGCGCCAGCCCGGCCGAAGTGATCGCCCGTCTCAAGCCCGGCATCGACGCGCTCGACAAGGCCGCCAAGGGCCTGCTGCTCGACGAGGTCAAGGCGCAGTCGAACCGCATCTCGTCGCGGCTCGAGGCCGCCGGCGCGCCGAGCGAGCTGGTCGCCAAGGTGGTCAAGCTGTTCGAGCTGGACGGCGCGGTCGGCCTGGCCGATCTCGGCGTTCGCCTGGGCGTCGAGGTCACCCCGCTCACCCGCGCCTTCACTTCGCTCGGCCAGGCGCTTGGGCTCGACTGGGCCCAGTCGACCGCCGCGCGCATCACCACCGGCGATGTGTGGGAGCGCCTGCTGATCGCCGGCCTCGCCCGCGACTTCCAGCAGATCCGGCTCGACTTCCTGAGCCGTGGCCACAAGGGCGTGCCGCAGGAAGCGGTCGATGCCTGGCTGGCCGCCAATGCCGGCCGGGTCGAGCAGTTCGCCGCGCTGGTCCGCCGTGCGCGCCAGTCGGCGGTGCCCAATGCCGCGATGCTCGCCCAGATCGCGGGCCAGGCCCGCGTACTGCTCGGCCGCTAAGCCCAGCTACAGGCAAAGAAAAACCCGGCCGGTCCACTTGGACCGGCCGGGTTTTTCATGCCTCGAAGACTAGGCCTCGTCGGGCCGCCGCACCGCCGGGGTGCTCCGCAGAATGAGGTACATGCCGCCCAGACAGGCCGAAACCCCGACCACGCAAACCACCGCAAGACCAAGATACAGTGCCGACATCCAGTCCTCCCAAGTCTTTATCTGGAAAGATGCTGCGTAATTTCTTGGAACACGGCAAGAAACATTCGTCGCTGCACTGCGGCACATCTTTGCTGCATCAGCGAGAAACACCTTGGATTCCATGCCGGTACGGCGCGGGACTCCAACCCATCTTTTTTCTCTACTCAAAGCATCGGAACGGCGCAGGATCGATAGCCCCGGCGCCCGCATCATGTTTGCAATTGCGAATCGTTCGCGTTATCGGACCGACATCGAATCGTTCGGAACCACCCACAGAAATGCACGCCCCCACCGCCCAGGCAGACGAACTGGCCAAGGCCAAAGCCAAGCGCGCCCGCAAGAGCTTCTGGCTGAAGCAGCTGCACACCTGGCACTGGATGAGCTCGGCGATCAGCCTGATCGGCCTGCTGCTGTTCGCGATCACCGGCTTCACGCTCAACCATGCCGCCGAGATCGAGGCCTCGCCCAAGTCGGTGGAGCATGCCGTCCAGCTGCCCGCGCCGCTGCTCGCCAGGGTGAAGGCCGACGACCAGCCGGACAGCAAGAAGCCGATCCCCGCCGATGTCGCCAAATGGGTGCAGGACCAGGTCAAGATCGATACGAGCGGCACCGCCGAATGGTCCGCCGGCGAGATTTACCTCGCCAAGCCGCGCCCGGGCGGCGATGCCTGGATCTCGATCGACCGCGATACCGGCGCAGTGACCAGCGAAGTCAGCTCGCGCGGCTGGATCGCCTATCTCAACGACCTCCACAAGGGCCGCAACGCCGGCACCGCCTGGAAGTGGTTCATCGACATCTTCGTCTTCGCCTGCCTCGTCTTCACGCTCACCGGCCTGGTGCTGCTGTGGATGCACTCGAAGCATCGCAAGAGCACCTGGCCGATCGTCATCGCCGGCCTCGTCATCCCGGCGCTCATCGCCATTTTCCTGATCCACTAGGGGAGCCCAAGTCCATGCAGTATCGCATCACCGGCCTCACGCTCGCGGCGATCGGCGCGGGCCTGCCCGGCGCCGCCGGCGCGCAGACGCTCGACCTCTCGGTCACCATCCCGCAGATGAAGGTCGCCGAATATCACCGGCCCTATGTCGCGGTGTGGCTGGAGAAGGAGGGCGCCGCCCCCCGCACCCTCCAGGTCTGGTATGATTTCGACGGGCGCAGCGCCGAGGGGGCCGGCACCAAGTGGCTGCGCGACATGCGCCAATGGTGGCGCGTCGTCGGCCGCGGCATGAGCTTCCCGGCCGATGGCGTCACCGGCGCCACCAAGGCAGCGGGCACGCACAAGGTCTCGCTGGTCGCGGGCAAGGGGCCACTGCCTGCGCTCGCGCCGGGCAACTACAAGCTGATGGTCGAGGCCGCGCGTGAAGTCGGCGGCCGCGAGGTCGTCACCGTGCCCTTCACCTGGAACGGCAGCAAGGCGACCACCGCCACCGCCAAGGGCGCGAGCGAACTCGGCGCCGTCACTGTCTCGATCAAGCGCTGATCTCAAGGGGGAATAGAGAAATGAACTTCCGCAAGCCGCTTCTCGCCGCCGCTGCCGTCATCGCGATCGCAGCACCTGCCGCCATCGCCCACCGCCAGTGGATGCTGCCGAGCTCGACCACCGTCTCGGGCACCGACAATTGGGTGACCGTCGACGCCGCGGTGTCGAACGACCTGTTCTTCTTCGATCACCAGCCGATGCGCGCGGTGCCCGTGGTCACCCAGCCCGACGGCACCACCGGCCAGGTCGAGAACCACAATGTTGGCAAGTTCCGCGCGACCTTCGACCTGCACCTCACCCAACAGGGCACCTACAAGGTCGCCGTGGTCAATGAGGGCGTGTTCGGCAGCTATGTGCTGAACGGCGAGCGCAAGATGCTGCCGCGCGGCACCAACACCGCCAATCTCGCCGCCGCGATCCCGGCCGGCGCCACTGACGTCCAGACCGCCGAGAATGTCTCGCGCAACGAGATCTTCATCACCCAGGGCGCGCCGACCAACACCGTGTTCAAGACCACGGGCAAGGGCATCGAGCTGGTGCCGATCACCCACCCGAACGACCTGGTCACCAATGAGCCCGGCAACTTCCAGTTCCTCAAGAACGGCAAGCCCGGCGCCGGCCTCACCGTCACGGTGATCCCGGGCGGCATCCGCTATCGCGACGCGCTGCACGAGCAGGTCCTCAAGACCGACGCCGAGGGCAAGGTCTCGATCAAATGGGGCCAGCCCGGCATGTACTGGGTCATGGTCAACGAAGGCGGCGAGCGCGGCGAAGGCCCGGGCGGCGGCCAGGGTGGCCCGCGTCCGCAAGGGGCTCCGGGCGGCCAGGGCGCTGCGCCGGCCGGTGGTCCGCAGGCCGGCCCGGCTGGTCCCGGCGGTCGTCCGATGGGCCCGGTCCGCGCCCGCGTGAGCTACGTCACCACGCTCGAAGTGCTGGCGCCCTAGTCCCTCTTCTCCCTCCCCCATCGGGGAGAGGGTCGGGGAGAGGGGCAGTGTGTCCTGATCCGCTAACGTCGGGAGTGCGGCAAAGTCCTGCCCCTCTCCCAACCCTCTCCCCGATGGGGAGAGGGCCATTGGCCCGGCACCAACCCGCAGGACACGCAACATCCAACCCCGGATAATCATCCCCCCCGCCCTCTCCCCGGCGGCGTTCCATCGCCGCCAGGCGGACGCATCGGTCGTCACCTGCGCCGGCCAGACCATGGGCACCAACTGGTCCGCCCGCATCGTCGCCGCGCCCGAGGGCATTGCAGCCGCCATCCAGGCCGAGCTCGATCGCGTCGTCGCCGAGATGAGCCATTGGGCGCCCGATTCCGCGCTTTCCCGCTTCAACCGCAGCGATCCCGGCCGCTGGCAGCCGCTGCCGATCGGCTTCGCGAAGGTCCTCGCCGCCGCGCTCGACGTGGCGGACAAGAGCGACGGCGCCTTCGATCCCGCCATGGGGGCGCTGGTCGATCTATGGGGCTTCGGCCCACCCGGCCCGCGGGAAGACCTGCCGAGCGACAGCGAGATCGCAGCCGCCCGCGCCCTCTCCGGCCGGGCCCATATCGAGCTGGACGACCGCCGCGCCCGCCGCCATGCCGAGGCCGCGCTCGACTTCTCCGGCATCGCCAAGGGGCATGGCGTCGACCGGGTCGCCGAGATGCTGCGCAGCATGGAGCTGCACGATTTCCTCGTCGAAGTCGGCGGCGAGCTGCGCGGCGAGGGCATCAAGCCCGACGGCCAGCCCTGGTGGGTCGATCTCGAGGCGCCGCCCGGCAGCCGCCTCGCCCCGATACGCGCCGCGCTGCACGGCCTGTCGGTCGCTACTTCGGGCGATTATCGCCGCAGCTTCGCCCATGCCGGCCGCGACTATGCGCATACGCTCGACCCGCGCACCGGCCGCCCGCTCGACAATGGCGTCGCCTCGGTCACCGTGCTGCACGCCAGCTGCATGCTGGCGGACGCCTGGGCGACCGCGCTCACCGTGCTGGGGCCGGACGGCATGGCGCTGGCGGAACGCGAAGGCCTGGCGGCGCATATCGCGGTGCGCGAGGGTGCGGGCTTCACGGAGCATCTCTCCCCGACGCTGCAGGCGATGCTCTAGCCCCAATCGTCATCCCGACACCCAATCGTCATCCCGGCGAAGCCGGGATCTCAGGCGATGGTGCGGGACGCAGGACAAGAGCCGCACGAGATCCCGGCTTTCGCCGGGATGACGGCTTGGTGCCCGGATAACGGATCCGGTTGCAATGTAGGATTTCGCCTGCTCCATACTGGCGGATGCAAGCCCAGTTCCTTCCCCGCACCGATCGTACCCGTTTCGGGCGCCCGCACGGGAAGGGAAAACGGGGCCCCGTGGCGTATGGTTCGTAAACTTCCACGGACTGCAGCCAGCCCGAATCAGCCGCGCGTCCCCCGTATCGCGGGCGCCCTACACCCGGTTGCAGAAGCCCGGCTTGCGGTCGCCGGCGTCCCAGCAACCGTCGAGGATCATCGTCTTGAGCGTCTCGCAGCCGCGCTGCGGCCCGCACTGGCCGTCGGGATTGACCACCGAGCATTGCCGGGCGAGCAGCGCGGCCCTCTGCCAGCCGATCTTCGAGGCGCAGCTCGGGCCGGCGTCGCGCCAGTTCCAGCGCTTCTCGCGCGGCCGGTAATGGACCGGGCGGGGCTTTGGCGCCGGCGTCCAGCGCGGCGGCTCGACATCGCGGACGGGCGCGCGGAGATAGCGGCGATAGGCGGTGGCGACGCACTCGGCGGTCTCGCAGGTGTCGCGCTCGCTCGCCAGCGCCGCGAGCTGCTGGCGTTGCACCCAGAGCTGCTGCTTGCTCGCGCCGTGGCGGCCTTCCGCCCATTGGGTGGCGAGCGTGCGGTGCAGCCAGTTCAAGCCCTTGTTGTCGCAGACCAGCCACTGGCCGCGGCGCAGCCGGCCCTCGCAATAGGGGTCGGCGGCAAGCCAGTCGGGCGCGCGCTCGATCGGGCGGACAACGGGTGGCGGACGGTGTGGAGGCTGGGCCGGCCATGAAAGCCGATTCGGGAAAAGGGCTTGCGACGGAAACGGCCGATCGTGCGATTTGCACGATGCCCGTTGCAGTGCGGCACGGGAGCTTCTAGTCGCTCTCGCGACGGAAGGACGAACACATGGCGGACATCCCCAACACCCAGCCCGACAGCCGGGAAACCACGATCCTCGAAGCGCCCGACAAGATGGTGAAGGTGCGCGACCTGTTCGGGATCGACAGCGACCTCGAAGTGCCCGCCTTCAGCGAGGCGGACGAGCGCGTCCCCGATCTCGATCCCGCCTATGTCTTCGATCCGGACACCACGCTCGCGATCCTGGCGGGCTTTGCGCACAATCGCCGGGTGATGGTCCAGGGCTATCACGGCACCGGCAAGTCGACGCATATCGAGCAGGTCGCAGCGCGCCTCAACTGGCCGTGCATCCGGATCAACCTCGACGCGCACATCAGCCGTATCGACCTGATCGGCCGCGACGCGATCGTCCTCAAGGATGGTCAGCAGATTACCGAGTTCCGCGAAGGCCTGCTCCCCTGGGCGCTGCAGACGCCGACCGCACTGGTGTTCGACGAATATGACGCCGGTCGTCCGGACGTGATGTTCGTGATCCAGCGCGTGCTCGAGACCGAGGGCAAGCTGACCCTGCTCGACCAGAACCGCGTGATCCGCCCGAACCCCTATTTCCGCCTGTTCGCCACCGCGAACACCGTCGGCCTGGGCGACACCAGCGGCCTGTATCACGGCACCCAGCAGATCAACCAGGGCCAGATGGACCGCTGGAACATCGTGGTGACGCTCAACTACCTCCCCGCCGCGGTCGAGGCGCAGATCGTGCTCGCCAAGTCGGGCGATTTCGACAAGCCGGGCGGCAAGGAGCTGGTCGAGAGCATGGTCCGCGTGGCCGACCTGACCCGCAAGGGTTTCGTCAACGGCGACATCTCGACCGTGATGAGCCCTCGCACCGTGATCACCTGGGCGCAGAATACCGAGATCTTCAAGGATGTCGGCTTCGCGTTCCGGCTGAGCTTCCTCAACAAGTGCGACGAGGCGGAGCGCGCGCAGGTGGCCGAGTATTACCAGCGCGTGTTCGGCAAGGACCTGCCCGAAAGCGTGGTCGGCAAGGCTTGAGCGATACGCCGGACGATGACCCGCTCGATCCCCGCCGCTGGACGGCGCGCGGGGGTGAGGGCGGGCCGATCACCGGCGACGAATATGCCTATCTCAAGGACCTGGTCCACGCGCACATGGGCGTGGGCAAGGTCGAGCCAGCGCCCCCGCCGGAGCCGCCCGTCCGGCGCGGCGTCTGGCGGCGGTTGTTGGGACGCTAGGCCGGTTTCTCGGTCTTTTCGGCCTCACGGTCGCGCGGATTGAACTCGACGATCAGCGCCATCGCCAGCCACACCGCCAGCGTCGGCTGGAGCTTGGGCGGCAGCAGGGCACCGGGCGAGGTCATCGTGCCCAGGATGAAGGGCAGCGCCGCGATGAAGGCGAAGGCCAGTACCGAATAGGCGATGCGGTACCGGCTCGACGAGATGTAGAGGATCGTGATCACCATCGATGCGGTGGTGAACAGCACCAGCAGATAGTCCTTGGTGCTCAGATTCTCCGTGCTGGCCATCACGAAGCCGAGCACCGCGCCGAAGAAGATGCCGAGCCCGTTGAGGTTGGCGTTATACTCGCCGTCGCTCATCCGCCCGAAGCGCAGTCGTTCGCGAAGCTTCATCCGATCCCCCTTTTGCCCCGGGGACCATGGCGGGCGGATGCCATGAAGGCAATCGCCTCGGTTTCAGCGTGCATTTCCTGCAATCGCGATCGCTTCGATTGCAGAACGATCCCCTTGCGCGGGTGCGGGGCAGGTATAGATTCCTTTCGTTCGGAGCATTTGAGGAGCAGGGTTTAGCGACGTTGGCATGAGCTTTCGGATTGTGTCGGTCCTTCACGGATCGCACGCGATTTGGTTGCCGCTGTGTCGTCTCGCCTGCGCCCTTCCTTCGGGAAGCCCGCATCCGCCCGACCCACCCATCCCGATCGAATTCCCGCGTCGAGCGAGCTCGGCCGCGTTCGGCCTTGCGCGGGCGGCATCCAGCCGTCCCGCCACGAACGACCGCTTGGGGCGGACTTCCCCAAAGGGAGAAGAACAGGTGGCATATGAATCGGAAAACGCGGCCGAGGCGATCGGCCGTACCATGGGACGCGTGGTGCGCGGCGGGCATGTCGGCCGCCGCATCGGCCTGGGCGTGGTCGCGATCGTCCTGGCCTGGGCGGCGATGAGCAGCTTCGCACGCGTGCAGCCGGGACAGGTAGGCATCCGCGTGAACAACATCGCCGGCGGCGTCTCGCCCAACTCGCTGCCGGTCGGCTGGTACTTCGCGCCGCCGGGAACGCACATCTACGAATATCCCGTCTTCACCCGCACCTATACCTGGACAGGGTCGGCGACCGAGCAGAACGAAGTCGATGAGAGTTTCAATTTCCAGGACAAGAACGGTCTGTCGCTCAAGGCGGACGTAGCCGTATCCTACCATGTCGATCCGGCCCGCGCCTCGATCCTGTTCCAGCGTTACCGGACCGACATGGACCAGATCATCGCCGGCCCGCTGCGCAACGCCATCCGCAATGCGATCGTCGAGCGGGCTGCCCAGCTCGGGGTCGAGGAGATCTATGGCAACCACAAGGCCGAACTGATCGCCACGGCGCAGGCCCGGGTGCAGCAGTTCTTCGCGCCGGTGGGGCTGCAGGTCGAGCAGATCTACTGGGCAGGCAATATCGTGGTGCCGCAGGCCGTGCTTGCGCAGATCAACGCCAAGATCGCCAATGAGCAGGCCGCGCTGGCGGCCCAGGCGAATGTCGCCACTGCCAAGGCCGATGCCGAGGCGCGCATCGCCAAGGCACAGGGCGATGCCAAGGCGATCCAGGTCGAGGCGGAGGCGATCCGCACCAATCCGGAGATCGTCAAGCTGCGCGCGGTCGAGAAGTGGAACGGCACGATGCCGACCTATGTCGGCGGCGGCGCGCCGATGCCTTTCCTCGACGTGAAGTGAAATCAGGTCGCCCCGGGCATCGGTCCGGGGCGGCTTCCTTTGTCGCGGCGCTCGTTCTATCGAGCCCGGATGGCTGCCGACTCTCCGCTCGACCGGTTCCGCAACGTACTTGGCGGCGCCACGCGCGCGCTTTCGGGCGAGCGCGAGGCCGAGCTCAGCTTCACCGGTGAAGCACCGCGCCAGGATGGCCGCCAGATCAAGGTGCCGACGCCGTCACGCTCGCTTCCCCCAGAGGAAGTTGCCGAGGCGCGGGGCTTTGCCGATGGCTTTGCGTTGCGCATGCGCCACCACGACAATGCGCTCCACCTGAAGAGCGCGCCCAAGGAGCCGGTGGCGCGTGCGGTATTCGATGCGGTCGAAGGCGCGCGGGTCGAGGCGTTGGGCTCGCGCGGCTATGCCGGCATCGCCGCCAATCTCGAGCATGCACTCGAACTGAAGCTGCGCGCCGATCCGATCACTCGGGCCCGCAACCGCGAGGAAGTGCCGCTGTCCACCGCGCTCGGCCTGATGGTGCGCGAGCGGCTGACCGGGCGCGAGTCGCCGGCTGCCGCGGCGCTCGGCATGGCGCTGATCCGGGATTGGATCGAAGAACGTGCCGGCTCGGACCTCGATGCGCTGGCGCTGGCGATCGACGACCAGCACGCCTTCGCCTCGCTCACGTCGAAGCTGCTCCAGGACCTCGAGCTGACCGAGGGCGACCTGCTCCCCGACGAGGCCGATGAAGGCGGCGGCGAGGACGAGGGTACCGACGATCAGCAGCAGGACGGCGACGAGGAAGGCGAGAGCGAGTCGAGCCAGAGCGAGGGTCAGGCCGAAGCGCGCGGAGAGCAGCGCGAGTCCGACCAGGGCGAGGAAGGCGAGCAGCAGCAGTCCGACGCGATGGAGGATGGCGACGGCGAGCCGGGCGACGAAGGCGAGGAGGGCATGATTCCCGTCCGCCCAAACCGCCCGTGGAGCGACCTGCCGCCTCAGTTCGAATATCGTCCCTACACCACCCAGTTCGACGAGGTCGTCGCCGCGACGGACCTGTGCGACACCGAGGAGCTGGATCGCCTCCGCTCCTATCTCGACCAGCAGCTTGTCCATCTCCAGGGCGCGGTGACCAAGCTTGCCAACCGGCTCCAGCGCCGGCTGATGGCGCAGCAGAACCGCAGCTGGGACTTCGACCAGGAAGAGGGCATTCTCGACGCCGCCCGGCTGGCGCGCATCGTCGTCAATCCGATGCTCTCGCTCTCCTACAAGAGCGAGAAGGACACCGAGTTCAAGGACACGGTGGTCACGCTGCTGATCGACAATTCGGGCTCGATGCGCGGGCGGCCGATCTCGATCGCGGCGATCAGCGCAGACATCATGGCGCGCACTCTGGAGCGTGTCGGCGTGAAGACCGAGATTCTCGGCTTCACCACCCGTGCGTGGAAGGGCGGGCAGAGCCGCGAGAAGTGGCTGGCCGATGGCCGCCCGGCCCAGCCGGGTCGCCTCAACGACATCCGCCACATCGTCTACAAGCAGGCCGATGAGCCGTGGCGCCGCGCCAAGAAGTCGCTCGGGCTGATGATGCGCGAGGGGCTGCTCAAGGAGAATATCGACGGCGAGGCGCTGCTCTGGGCGCATAACCGGCTGATCGGACGGTCGGAGGACCGCAAGATCCTGATGGTGATCTCCGACGGCGCGCCGGTGGACGACTCGACGCTGTCGGTGAATTCCGGCTCCTATCTCGAGCGGCATCTGCGCCAGGTGATCGGCTGGATCGAGACGCGCTCGCCGGTCGAGCTGGTCGCGATCGGCATCGGGCACGACGTCACCCGCTATTACCAGCGCGCCGTGACGATCATGGACGCCGAGCAGCTCGCCGGCACGATGGTCGAGCAGCTGGCGGCGCTGTTCGATACCGAATGATGCCCGGCCCGCAAGCGAGCCGGCGGGAATGAAGATCGAGCCGCCGCCGGGTGGCTTCGAAGGGCCGATCAAGCGGTCGGTCACGATCGCTGGGCACCAGACGTCGATCAGCCTCGAGCCGATCTTCTGGGAAGCGCTGGATGCGGCGGCCGCCGCGCGGTCACTGCCGCTCAACGCGCTGGTCGCGGCGATCGACCATGCCCGCATCCAGGGCGAGGACCCGCCCAATCTCGCCAGCGCGATCCGCAGCTGGCTGCTCGCGCAACCACGACTCTGATCCCTCCCATGCAGGCCATCCAGTAACGTTTCGCAACAATTTTGCGACAAAGCTGCGAACAGCTCGCATTAGCATTGACTCTGAGAACGCCTCGCAATAGCTGGCGACGAAACAATCCTGATTGGGGGTTCTCTACGTGACTCGTTCGACCGGCGCGGCTGCGCCTGCTTTCCTTGCGCTCGCCTGTGTCGGCTTCGTCGCCAGCGCACCCGCCCACGCCGCGACCGATGGTCCCGACACCAAGACTCCTGCCGCTGCCGAAGACGATCAGGACCGTGCCGGACAAGACCACATCACGGTCAACGGCCAGGTCTATCAGCCGAAGCAGGAGAGCCCGAAGAACACCCGCCCGCTGCGCGACACGCCGCAGACGGTGACGGTGATCACCGCCGAGGTGATGGAGCAGCAGAACATCCTGTCGCTGCGCGATGCGCTGGCGACGGTGCCCGGCATCACTTTCGGCGCCGGCGAAGGCGGCAGCGGCTATGGCGACAGCATCAACCTGCGCGGCTTCAGCGCCAACAACGACATCACGATCGATAACGTCCGCGACAGCGCGCAATATACCCGCTCGGACAATTTCAACATCGAGCAGATCGAAGTCACCAACGGCTCGAACTCGGTCTATTCGGGCGGTGGCTCGGTCGCCGGTAACATCAACCTGGTCAGCAAGCGCCCGACCGGCCGGAACCAGTCGGTGGTGCAGGCCGGCATCGGCACCGACGAATATTATCGCGCCACTGCCGATATCGAGCGGAAGCTGAGCGATCGCGTCGGCGTCCGGCTGAACGCGATGTATCACCACAATGACGTTCCCGGCCGCGAGGTCGAGAATGCCAAGCGCTGGGGCGTGATGCCCTCGATCACCTTCGGCCTGGACAGCCCGACCAAGCTGACCCTGATCTACCTGCACCAGCAGGACAACAACATCCCGCAGTTCGGTGTGCCCTATGTCACCAGCGTGACCAACGGGTTCACCGGCCAGGTGCCGGGCACCAGCCGCAGCGGCTATTACGGCTTCCGCAACCTCGACAAGCAGGACAGCAATGTCGACCAGGCGACGGCGATCTTCGAGCAGGAACTGAGCAGCACGATCTCGCTGCGCAACCTCACCCGCTACCAGGACGTCGAACAATACTCGATCGCGGACGGGCCCGAGGGCACCTTCTGCCTGCCGAGCGGCTTCACCGCAGCCGGCGTCGCCTGCACCACGCCCGGCCTGTTCACGCCGAGCGGCGGCTCGCGCGGCAATACGCGCGATACCCGCAACCAGATCATCTACAACCAGACCGACATCAAGGGCACGTTCGACACCTTCGGCATCGAGCACAGCTTCGACCTGGGCTTCTCGCTGTCGCGCGAGTTCTACGACCTGCGCTCTGGCAATTCGCAGCGCAACGCCAACGGCACCGCCGTCACCATCCCGCCCTATGCGTGGAACGACCCGAACCTCAACGACCGGAACGTCTATTCCGGCCCGGTGAACTTCATCGTCGGCTCGCGGAGCCACAGCGAGGTCGCGAACAAGGCGGTCTACCTGTTCGACACGATCAAGCTGTCGAAGTTCTTCGAGCTCAACGGCGGCGTCCGCTGGGAGCGCAACATCGGCGAGAACACCGCCTATACGCTCTCGACCGCCGCGGCGACGCTCGGCCAGATCACGGCCGTGACCCGTACGGGCAACCGCGACAGCCTGTTCTCGTACCGCATCGGCGCCGTGCTCAAGCCGATCGAGCCGATCAGCCTCTATGTCGCCTATGGCAACTCCAAGACGCCATCGCAGAGCACGGTCAACGGCAGCTGCACGACGGCGACCTGCAACGTGCGGCCCGAAGGCGCCAAGAACTACGAGATCGGCGGCAAGGCCGAGCTGTTCCATGGCGGCCTGCTGCTGACCGCGGCGCTGTTCCGCACCGATCGCGACAGCTACCGGGTCGCCTCCAACGATCCGACCATCCCGGACCAGCAGCTCGACGGCCATTCGCGTGTCGACGGCGTCGCGCTGGGCGCCACCGGCCACATCACCTCGGCCTGGCAGGTCACGGCGAACTACACCTATCTCAAGAGCAAGCTGATCCAGTCGGTCTCGGACTATTGCCTCAGCCACCCGGGTGCCACCGGCTGCTCGAACAGCGTGGCCTTCCCCGATCCGGTGGCGGGCGCCGCGATCCAGCAGACCCCGAAGCATTCGGGCAGCCTCTACACGGCCTATACCCTGCCGTTCGGCCTGACGCTCGGCTATGGCGCGACCTATCAGGGCAAGTTCGCGATCAACCTGCCGACGACCGCGAACCGCTCGGTCCTCTTCTCGAAGGACTATGTCGTCCACAACCTGACGGTGGCGTACGACATCACCCGGGCGCTGTCGGCGCAGGTCAACGTCAAGAACATCGGCGACAAGCTCTATTACACCCGCATCCGCGCCAATAACGGCTGGGCGACCCCGGGCGACGGCCGCTCGGCGATCCTGACGCTGGGCTACAAGTTCTGATATAGCCCGGACATGACGCAGCTCGATCAACTGTCGAGCGAAGACATCGCCGCCCGCCTCTCCGGTTCGCCGGAGGAGCGGGCGGCGTTGATTCGCGAAGGGGCGGAAGCCGGCCTCGCCGAGGCCCAGGCGGTGCTCGGCCAGATTCTGCTCGACCAGCAGAAGCCGGCGGAGGCGTTCGGCTGGTTCTGGAAGGCGGCACAGCAAGGCCATCCGATGGGGCTGAACATGCTGGGTCGCTGCTACGACCTCGGCTGGGGCACTTCGGTGGACAAGAAGCGCGCGGCCGAGTGCTTCCGTGTCGCCGCGGAGGCGGGACTCGACTGGGGCATGTACAATTACGGCTCCGCGCTCGCGCTCGGTGCCGGCTTGACCCAGGACAAGGCGGCGGCGCTCGCCTGGTTCGAGAAGGCGGCTGCGATGGGTCATGCCAAGTCCACCAACTTTGTCGGCAGCTTCCACGAGGAAGGCACGATCGTCCCGCGCGACATGACCGCGGCAGCGGACTGCTATGCCCGGGCAGCCGAGGGCGGCGATTTCCGCGGCATGTTCAACCATGCCCGGATGCGCGCCGAAGCCGGTGACATCGACGGCGCCCTGCTGTGGATCGAGCGGTGCGGGGCGGAGGCGAAGCCGGTGTTCCGCGACAAGGCGCTCGCCTGGCTGGCCCAGGTCCCGGACGAACGCCTGCGCGCCGAAGGCACCGCCGCACTGCTGAAGGAACGATAATGCTGATCGCCATCCCCGAGCTGTTCTCGCCCGCACAGGTGGCCGAGCTGCGCGGCATCATCGATGCGGCCGAATGGACCGACGGCAACGCCACCTCGGGCGCGCAATCGGCGCTGGCCAAGGACAATGAGCAGCTGCCCGAGGGCAGTGAGGCACACCGCCGCGCCGGGGCGATGGTGCTCGACGCGCTCGGCAAGTCGCCTCTGTTCTTCGCCGCCGCGCTGCCGCTCAAGGTCTTCCCTCCCCTGTTCAACCGCTATGGCGGCGGGCAGAAGTTCGACACCCATGTCGACAATGCGATCCGCATCCAGCGGGGCACCGAGTTCCGCATCCGCAGCGACCTGTCGATGACGGTCTTCCTCGAGGACCCGGCCGCCTATGATGGCGGCGAGCTACTGATCGAGGGGCAGTTCGGCGTGCAGTCGGTCAAGCTGCCGGCGGGACACGCGATCCTCTATCCCTCGTCGAGCCTCCACCGGGTGGCGCCGGTGACGCGCGGGCGCCGGGTGGCGAGCTTCTTCTGGATCCAGTCGATGGTCCGCGACGACAGCGCGCGGCGCATCCTGTTCGAGACCGACCAGGCGGTGCAGCGGCTGGTCGGCACGCTGGGCAATGACGACCGATCGGTGATCGAGCTGACCGGCGTGTACCACAATCTCCTACGCCGCTGGGCCGACGTCTGAGCCGGAAGTTGTGGAAGTTTACACTACGGGGGCCCGGTTCTCCGCTCCCCTGCCAAGCCGAACCGTGCCGGCAGGCCTATTTCTCGACCAACAGGGAAACCGTGGAGGTTGGCTCCATCAAGGAATTCGGAGAGGCTCTTGTGCATAATAGATAACCAATCAGGTTAAATCCTACATTGCAACCTTCTCCGTCATCCCGGCGAAAGCCGGGATCTCAGGCGATGGCGCGGGACGCGGGACAAGAGCCGCACGAGATCCCGGCTTTCGCCGGGATAACGAGGAAGGATACCGCGGCCGGTCAGTCGTTCTCGAACCTCGGCAGCCGGAACAGATCGACGAAACGCTGGCCGAGCGCGATGTCGCCGGTCACCGCCACCCGCCCCTCGCGGATCGACTCGGTGAGCGGCAGCGGGCCGTAGAAGGTCGCCGCCAGCGGAGTCGGTACGCCCTCGAAGACCACATCGGCGCCGGCCGGATCGCGGCGCTCGATCACCAGACCGCCATCGACGATCCGCGCGCGGAACGGCTCGCCACCTACCCGAAAGCCAAGATCGATCGACACCCCGCGCGCTTCCTCGCGGTTCATCATCGTCTTCAGCGACAGCATGAAGGCGCCATTGCTGAGCGGCAGCGTGACATCGTGCGCGGGGGAGCCCGCCGCCCAGCGGCTGAGCGCGAAGATCGGCTCCTCGAGCTGGCCGCCCCATTTGGTCAGTTCATAGACCTGGGCATTGACCGGCGAGGGCAGCTGCCTGCGGCGCAGGATACCGCCCTTCTCCAGCCCTTCCAGACGCTGGGTGAGGATATTGGCGCTCAACCCCTCCAGCGCGCCGCGGATCTCGCCGAAGCGGCGCGGGCCCAGGAGCAATTCGCGAACAATCAGCAGCGACCAGCGTTCTCCGATCAGGTCCATCGCGAGCGCCGTCCCACACGCGTCCTGATACCAGCGCCGCGCCTTTGCGAAATCCGAGTTAGTTATTTTTTGTGACTCCATGGTTGCTTTTAATAACTCAAGGGCGCATCAGGATCAAGAAAGCGATTCGCGAAGCCCCCAAAGCGGAGGTTTATTCCGATGACACTCGTTCCTGCCGCCGAACTGGCCGCGCGTGAGACATCACGCTGGCCAGGTGAGTCCGCCGAATATCGCGCAGCACGCACCGCGCTGCTCGCGGAAGAGATCGAGCTGCGCCGCCACCTGGAGCGCGTGGCCGAGCAGCGCCGCGCGCTGCCGCCGGGACCGGAGGTGGCCCGGGACTATGTCTTCCAGGGCGAGCATGGCCCGGTTCATCTGGCTGACTTGTTCGGCAGCCATGATACGCTGGTGGTCTACACCTGGATGTTCGGCCCGCAGCGCGAGCGGCCCTGCCCGATGTGCACGTCCCTGCTCTCGGCCTGGGACGGCGAGACGCCGGACATCGCGCAGCGCGTCGGCTTCGCGGTGACCGCCCGCTCGCCGATCGACAAGCTGAAGGCGTTCAAGGCCGAGCGTGGCTGGCAGCATCTGCCGCTCTATTCGGACGGCGACCAGGCATTCAGCCGCGACTATAATGCGATCGCGCCGGACGGCAGCGACATCCCGCAACTGTTGGTCTTCACCCGGCGCGACGGCAAGATACGGTTCTTCTGGGCCGGCGAGATGGGCTCCGAAAGCATGGATCCCGGCCAGGACCCGCGCGGCGCGCCCGACCTGATGCCGCTCTGGACGATATTGGATTGCACGCCCGAGGGCCGCGGCACCGACTGGTACCCTTCCCTCACCTACTGAAAAACAAACCCGAGGAGAGCAACATGACCCAGATGATCTTCGTGAACCTGCCCGTCAGCGACGTGGCCAAGTCGACTGCCTTCTACGAGGCGATCGGCTGCACCAAGGATGCCCGCTTCAGCAACGAGCAGGCATCCGCCATGCAGCTGAGCGACACGATCGTGTTCATGATCCTGTCGAAGGACTTCTTCCAGACCTTCACCCCGAAGCAGATCGCCGACGCACACAGCGTCACCGAGGCGCTGATCTGCATCTCGCGCGACAGCCGCGACGCGGTGGACGCGATCGTCGAGGCGGCAGGCAAGGCCGGCGGCAAGGCCGACGTGCGCGAGAAGCAGGACATGGGCTTCATGTACGGCCGCAGCTTCGAGGATCCCGACGGCCATATCTTCGAGCCGATGTTCATGGACATGGAAGCCGCGATGGCTGCCTTCCCCGAAGGCCCCGCGCATGAGCCGGCCTGAGGCGATGCAGCGCGACCGGATCATCGGCTGGGTGTTGAGCGGCCTCGTCCTGCTGTTCCTGGCGATGGATGCGGGCGGCAAGCTGATCGCACCGGCGCAGATGATCGCCTACAGCCCGCCGCTCGGTATTCCCGCCGATGTGAACCTGTATCGCGAGCTCGGGCTGATTCTGGCGATCTGCGCGCTGCTCTATGCGGTGCCGCGCACCGCGGTGCTGGGGGCGATCCTGCTCACCGGCTATCTGGGCGGCGCGGTGGCGATGCACTTCCGCGTGGGCAGCCCGTTGTTCAGCCACACCTTGTTCGGCGTCTATCTGGGCGTGCTCGCCTGGGGCGGACTGTGGTTCCGCGATCCCCGCGTCCGCGCGCTGATCCCGATCGCCTGAAAACCCGAGAGTCCAGAGGAGAGGACCGATGGCAGACAAGATCACGACCGTATTGTGGTTCGACCATGTGGCCGAAGAAGCGGCGAACTTCTACGTCTCGCTGCTGCCCGACAGCCATGTCGGCAAGGTGTATCGTGCGCCCGGCGACAATCCGAGCACCGAGGAAGGCGCGGCGCTGGTCGTCGAGTTCACCCTGGCCGGACGCAGCTATGCCGGTCTCAACGGCGGCCCGAACTTCAAGCCGAACGAGAGCGTGTCCTTCCAGATCCTCACCGAGGACCAGGAGGAGACCGACAGGCTGTGGAACGCCATCGTCGGCAATGGCGGCGCGGAGTCCATGTGCGGCTGGTGCAAGGACAAGTGGGGCTTCAACTGGCAGATCACCCCGCGTCGCCTGATCGAAATCAACTTCGGCGACGATCCCGAGGCTGCGCGCCGCGGCTTCGAGGCGATGATGACAATGAAGAAGATCGACATCGCGGCGATCGAAGCCGCGGCCAGGGGATGAGGAGGCAGTCATGACCATCGAGATCACCGGCTTCAACTGGGTGCCGGACTTCGCCCGCGGCTATGTCCGCGACCTCAGGCCGCGCTGGGCCTGCGAGGAGATCGGCCAGCCCTATGTCACGCGGCTGATCAGTCCGGTCCCGCCCAAGCCGGCCAGCTATTTCGAGGAACAGCCCTGGGGCCAGGTGCCCGTGCTGCACGATGCCGGCATCCAGCTGTTCGAGAGCGGCGCGATCCTGCTTCATCTCGCCGAGAAGGACACGCGGCTGCTGTCGCGCGATCCGCAGCAGCGGGCGACCACGCTCGCCTGGCTGTTCGCGTCGCTCAACAGCGTCGAGCCCGGGCTGTTCGAGCTGGGCAACGTCATGCTGTTCTCCAAGGACGAGGAATGGGCGAAGCTGCGCAAGCCGAGCCTGATGGCGGATATCGGCAAGCGGCTCGATCGGCTGGCCGATGCGCTGGGCGACCGGGACTGGCTGGTCGGGGAGTTCAGCGTGGCGGACATCGCGATGGTGACGGTGCTGCGCAACGCCGATGGCAGCGAACTGATCAGCAGCCGGCCGGCGCTGGCGGCCTATATGGAGCGCGGCATGGCGCGGCCCGGCTTCCAGCGCGCGATGGATGCGCAGCTCGCCGATTTCCAGCCCGCCCCCGTCGCGGCCTGACAGAGATAATAGAGGAGAGTGAAATGGCTTATATCGACGGTTTCGTCGCGCCGGCGCGCGACCGGGAGGCCTATCTGGCGATGGCGAAGAAGGCCGCCCCGATCTTCATCGAGCATGGCGCGCTGCGCGTGGTGGAAGGCTTCGGCCATGACGTGCCGCGCGGCAAGGTCACCGACTTCTACATGGCGGTGAAAGCCGAGGAGAACGAGACGCCGGTCTTCTCCTGGATCGAATGGCCCGACAAGGCGACCCGCGACGCGGGCTGGGAAAAGGTGATGGCCGACGAGCGGATGAAGCCACCCGAGCCCATGCCTTTCGACGGCCAGCGCATGTTCTGGGGCGGCTTCGAGAGCATCGTCGATACCAAGGCCTGACCATCAATTCCTCCCCGAGCTTGCTCGGGGAGGAATTAAGGAGACATATCATGTCCAACGCACATGGAAGCTTCATCTGGTACGAGCTGCTGACCAGGGACGCGGGCAAGGCCAAGGCGTTCTACGATTCGGTGGTCGGCTGGAACATCGATGCCGAACCCGCACCGGGCGGCATGGACTATCGCATGATCAACGCGGGCGACGGCCAGGCGGGCGGCGTCATGCAGCTCAACGCCGACATGATCGCCGGCGGCGCCCAGCCGGTCTGGCTCGGCTATTTCGGGGTCGATGACGTCGATGCCTCGGTCGCCGCCGTGGTCGCGGCCGGCGGGCAGGTCCATCTTCCGGCTTTCGACATTCCCGATGTCGGCCGGCTGGCGATGGTCACCGATCCACAGGGCGTGCCCTTCTACGTGATGCGCGGCGCTTCCCCGCACACCAGCACCGCCTATCAGCGCATGGGCTTCGGCCATGTCGCCTGGAACGAGCTGCTCGCGCCGGACGATGCGGCGGCGCTCGCCTTCTACGGCAGGCTGTTCGCCATCGAGAAGGTCGGCTCCATGCCGATGGGCGAGATGGGCGAGTACAGCTTCATCGCCAATGGCGACAGCAAGGGCGAGGCGGTCGGCGCGATCATGCAGGTGCAGCCCGGCACCAAGCCCGGCTGGGGCTTCTATTTCCGCGTACCCGACATCACCGAGGCGCAGGCGAAAGTGGAAGCCGGCGGCGGCAAGGTTGTCTGGGGTCCGCAGCAGGTGCCCGGCGGCGAATGGGTGATCAACATCGTCGATCCCGAAGGCGTGACCTGCGGCTTCGTCTCGCCGGGCAAGAGCGGATGACGATCACGATCACCGCCTTCGACCGCTCCCCCGATGGCGGCAAGGGGCTAGCGCGCGACACGCGGGTGCGCTGGGCACTCGAGGAAGTGGGCCAGCCCTATGACGTTCGGCTGGTCGGCTTCGGCGAGATGAAGGAACCGGCGCACCTCGCGATCCATCCCTTCGGCCAGATCCCGACCTATGAGGAAGGCGATCTCGCGTTGTTCGAGACGGGCGGAATCGTCTTCCACCTAGCCGAGCGCTTCCCCGGGCTGTTTCCCGAGGATGCCGACGCCCGGGCAAGGGCGATCACCTGGATGTTCGCCGCGGTGAACACCGTCGAGCCGGTGATCCTCGACCTGGTCAATGTCCGGATCGTCGAGGGCGACAAGCCCTGGGCGGCCGAGCGGATGCCGCTGGTCGTCGAGCGCATCCATGGCCGGCTGCGCCAGCTCGCCGCGCGGCTGGGCGAGGCGGAATGGCTCGACGGCGCGTTCAGCGCCGGCGACCTGATGATGATCTCGGTACTGCTCCGGCTGCGCCCGTCCGGTATCCTGGACCAGCATCCGGGCCTCGCCGCCTATGTGGCGCGCGGCGAGGCGCGACCCGCGTACCAGCGCGCCTTTGCCGACCAGTTGGCGGTGAACACCCGCCCGGCCGACTAGGCGAAGGCGGGTGACTTGCGGAGGTGCTGGTACGCCTCGATCACCCGCTGGAGCCGGCCCTCGTGGGTCCGGTCGCCGCCGTTGCGATCGGGGTGGAACTTGCGGACCAGCTCCGAATAGCGCTTGCGCAGCGCCGCGCGGTCGGCGTCGATCTCGAGGTCGAGGATCTTGAGCGACTCGCGGTCCTGCCCGGACAGCGGCTTGCCGTCCTTGCGCTCGCCGCGATCCTTCATCCGGTCCCGGAAGCGGGCGCCGATCGCGTCGAGCGGATCGGCGAAATCGGCCCAGCGCGGCGGGCGGTCGGCACCGCCATTACCGGTGAAGGCACGCGTCTCGCGCTCCCAGCCGGCATAGGGCCGCTGAGCGTCGTGGATCTCGTCGGGGCTCATGCCCTGGAAGAAGTTGTAGCCCGAATTGAACGCGCGGACGTGATCGAGGCATAGCCAGCGATATTCGCCCGGCCCGTCGAACGTCGCGCGGCTGTTGCCTGCGGGCGCGCGGAACTCGCCCGGCTCGTTGCAGCCCGGCTCCGAGCACAATCTCCCCGGCGCCTCCACCCGACCGTGGAACCGCGCATTCGGCCTGTCCTTCTTGGGCTGGCTCTCAGCCACGTGACCTCCTTTGAGCAAACCGCCTATATAGGCGCGATGACGAACCCTTCCAGCGGCGGACTCGCCGACATCATCACTGCCCGCCTCACCGCCGGCCTCGCCCCGACGCATCTCGAGGTGATCAACGACAGCCACCACCATTCCGGGCACCTGGGCGATGACGGCACCGGCGAATCACACTGGACCGTGGTGGTCGAGAGCCCCGCCTTCCAGGGCCAGTCGCGCGTCCAACGCCAGCGGATGATCAACACCGCGCTGGCCGACCTGCTCGTCTCCCGCATCCACGCCCTGGCGATCAAGGCACGGGCGCCGGGGGAATAGCGGCGCCCCGAAAGGGTGGGTTTCCAAACTGTGGCTGTCCGCCGAACATGGCACGGGCTAGGTATCCGGTGACGAGAGGGACCCATGACCGACGAGCTTTTCACCCAGATCATCACGCCGACCACCCATGACCTGGGCGGCTTCAAGGTTCACCGCACGCTGCCGTCCAAGCCGCGGACGATGGTGGGGCCGTTCATCTTCTTCGACCAGATGGGCCCGGCCCGTCTGACCGTCGGCACCGGCATCGACGTGCGCCCGCACCCGCACATCAACCTCGCCACCGTCACCTATCTCTATGCCGGCGCGATCGACCATCGCGACTCGCTCGGCACCTTCGCCACGATCGAGCCGGGCGCGGTGAACCTGATGACCGCCGGCCACGGCATCGTCCATTCCGAGCGCTCGCCCAGTGCCGAGCGCGAGAAGGGCCCCGAGCTCTCCGGCATCCAGACCTGGCTCGCGCTCCCCGAGGACCGGGAAGAGATGGATCCCGCCTTCGAGCATGTCGCCGCCGCCGACCTGCCGATCGTCGAATCACCGGGCGCGCGGGCCCGGGTGATCATGGGCGAGCTATGGGGAGCGAAGGCGCCGACCACCACCTATGCCCAGACCATCTATGCCGACATCGCCCTGGACGAAGGCGGTGCGGTGCCGATCGACCCGTCGGCGACCGAACGGGCGGTGTACCTCGCCTATGGCGACGCCAGCATCGACGGGATCGAGATGGAAGTCGCGACCCTCTATATCCTGCGCCCCGGCATCACCGCCATCCTGCGCTCGTCCGGCGGCGGCCGGGTGGCGCTGTGCGGCGGCGAGGACTTCGCCACCCCGCGCCACGTCTGGTGGAACTTCGTCTCCTCCAGCCGCGACCGGATCAACCAGGCCAAGGAAGACTGGAAGGCCGGCAACTTCCCCAAGGTCCCGGGCGACGACAAGGAATTCATCCCGATCCCCGAAGTGCCCAAGACGGTGAGCTATCCCTAGCACCCGGCTCAGCGTCTGCCGGCGCAAGGCGCGCTATCCTTCGCGGGAGGAAGCGCTGGCGGCGGTCGCGAAAAGCGGCTGGGAACTGCGTCCCTATCGCTGCGACCGGTGCCGGCGGTTCCATCTTACCAGCCGGACCAAGGGGAAGGGACCAGTTCGCCCGTCCCTCTGATTATCATCTCAATCAAACCGTCATCCCGGCGAAAGCCGGGATGACGATTGTGGGCGGCCGGGATGACGGATTGGTGGAGATGACGGCTAGGAGCCGATGATCTTCTCCCGCACCAGCGGCAGCAGCTTGTCGAGATTGGCGCGGGCCATCGCGGCGTCGTTGGCGACCGAGCGGATCGTCAGCAGGTCGCCGTCGCGGATCAGCACCGCAGTCGCGCCCTGGTCCTTGCCGATCGCATAGCTGCTCACCCAGCCGACCGCCGGGCCGGCGTCGAGCGGCTCGATCCTGCATTCCGGGCTGCGCGCCTGGCATTGCTTCTCCAGGTCCTCGATCTTCGTCTCGCCCGAGCGGACCCGCCCCTCGGTGCCGTCGACCTGGCGGCCGAACTCAATGCCGAGGATCGGCTGCCCCGCGCAATCGGGGCAGGTATAGGCCAGCTTGCCCGGCCGCGGCGCGCCGACGAAGCCCGGGCCGAGCAGCTCGAGCACCTCGCCGTCCAGGCTGTTGATGTTCTTCGTCGCGAACCCGTCCGGCGGCAGGGCGAGCCCCAGCATCAGCGGCAACAGTGCGAGCATGTCCCTCTCCTCTCGTCCCGCGGCTCAACGTGCGCGGCGCCGATCGGGTCCTTGCAGCTCGTCGCATGTTCGCTAGGCTCTGCCCGAAAAAGGGAGAGGCGACATGACAGAGTTCGAACTCCGGCGCATCGCGCTGCCCACCGGCGTAGAGCTGAACGTGGCGATCGCGGGCGATCCCGCCAATCCGCCGATAGTGCTGCTCCACGGCTTCCCCGAATCGCACCGCACCTGGCGCAACCAGATCCCGGCGCTCGCCCGGGACCATTATGTCATCGCGCCCGACCAGCGCGGCTTCGGCCATTCCTCCAAGCCCGAGGGCGTGGAGAACTACACGCCCGACAAGCCGGTGGGCGACCTGCTCGCGCTGGCCGACCATCTGGGCATCGGGGCGTTCACGCTGGTCGGGCACGACTGGGGCGGCGCGATCGCCTGGATGGCGGCGCTGCAGAATCCGCAACGGATCGCGCGGCTGATCATCGTCAACGCGCCGCATCCTCTGGTCTTCCAGCGCAGCCTGTTCGACGATCCCGCCCAGCGCGAGGCGAGCCAGTACATGACCGCCTTCCGCAATCCCGACTTCGAGAAGTTCGTCGAGCGGATCGGGCTGGAGGCGTTCTTCGACCAGAGCTTCGCCAAATACACCGACGCGGCCCTGCTCGAGCCGGAAAAGCCCGCCTATCTCGCCGAATGGAGCCCGCCCGGCGCGCTGACCGCGATGCTCAACTGGTATCGCGGCAGCGCGATGCTGGTACCCGCCCCAGGCGAGACGCCCGAACGTCCGGCATGGCTCGATGCACCCTTCCCGCCGGTGACCCAGCCGACCTTGGTGATCTGGGCGATGAAGGATACCGCCTTGCTGCCGGTGCAGCTCGAAGGACTCCCGGGCTATGTGCCCGACCTCACCGTGGTGAAGATCGCGAATGCCGGACATTTCGTGCCGTGGGAGAAGCCCGAGCTGGTGACCGAGGCGATATTGGAGTGGCTGGCTTAGAAATCCTCTCCCGGAGGGAGAGGGGGACCATGCGCAGCATGGTGGAGAGGGAGTATCCGCAAGCTAACCGGCCCGAAGGCGACGATCGCACGCGCCAGGAAACTCAGACGAGCGCTGAGCTTGCCGGAGGTGCTGCTCTGGCGAGAATTGCGTAAGCGACCGCACAGTCTGAAGTTCAGACACCAGCATCCCGCCGGCCCTTATTCGCTCGATTTCTATTGCCCCGAAGTCGCACTCGCTATCGAGGTGGACGGTGAATCACACGAACGTGGCGATCAGCCCGAGCGAGACGCCGCTCGCGATACATGGCTCAGACTACGCGGCGTTCGTGTCGTTCGCATTCCCGCAGCGGAGGTGCTGCGCGACCTGGATGCCGTGGTCCGCCATATCCTCACCATCGCCCGCGGATCATCCCTCTCCACCACGACGCTACGCGTCGCGGTCCCCCTCTCCCTCCGGGAGAGGATTTTAGCGCTTGCGCCGCATCCCCGGCGTCTTGGCCACCGCGGGATCGTCGAGCAGCCTGCGATACTCCGCGCTCTCCATCCCGATCAGCGCGATCCGCCCATCGCCGTCATGGTGCACGCCCCAGCCGAACTGCTTGACCAGCGGCGAGGCGCGCAGACACGCCTGCGGCTTGGCGAAGAATTCGCCGCGATCCTTGTCGCCGCCGCGCTCGCGATAGGCGGCGAAGATCAGGTCGTCGCTCGTCATCGCATAGGGCTCGACCAGCAGCGTATGCTGGACCGCCGCCACAGTGCCGGGCTTTTCGGGGATGGTCCCCGCCGAGACCGGGCTGTCCGGCGAGGCGGTGATTAGCGTGTCGCGATAATTGGTCGATTTCATCAGATCCGCACCTCGGCCGCGGCATCGAGGAGAATGCCCTGCTCCGAGCTGCGTTCCGCACCGGGACGGACCCAGGCGGCATGGGCGTGCGCGGTGGCGACCGTGATGCTCGGCCCGCCATCGGGCCAGCTCCGCACGCTCACCACCTGCTCGCCCAGCGCCCGGTCCGGCTCCATCGCCACCCAGGCGAGCGGACGCTCGGGCGTCGCCGCAGCGCCAGCCGCCTCCATCGCCGCGCGGATACGCGCGGTGCTGGCATCGGGGACATACTGCCAGACGACCGAATGCATCAGCACCCGGGTGACGCCCCGTTCCTGTGGCTCGGCGAGACGGGCTTCGACCCAGTCGGCGGCATCGGCCTTGTCCAGGCGCACCCCGCGTTCGCGGATCATGCCGATCGCCTTTTGCAGCCGCTCCAGCCGCATCGGCGTCTCGGCCCAGACATAGGCCGACAGCCGCGCCTCGACCGCCGGATCGGTGACGTCGAGCGGCTGCACGTCGCAGCCCCGGGTGGAGACGATCTCCAGTTCGGGCAGCGCGGGCGGATCGCCGAGCCAGGCGGGCGCGATCGTCACCGGCGAGTCGGCCGGACCGAGCAGCGCGCCGCCGAGATCGAAGCGGTAGCGATCGATCAGCAGGTTGAGCCCACCGCTCGATCCGATCTCGAGGATTTCCAGCTTGGGGCCGAGGCGCCGCGCGACTTCGAGCAGCCCGACGATCAGCGCGCCCGAGCGGCCCGGCTCGTTGGTCTGGGGCGGGCCGTCGAGCCAGGGGAGCAGGGCCGCATCGTTGCGGGCAAGCACGCGATTGAGCGCTGCCTGGAGCGCCTCCCCCTCCAGCTTGCCGGCGAATATCTCGGCGAGTTCCGCGTCCTTGCCGGCCAGCACCAGCGCATGGAGTCCGCCGATCAGGCGCAGCGGCAGCGCATCGCGGGTCGGCTCGCCCGGCCAGTCGAGCACCTTGCGCCCGGTCTCGCTGCCGCGATCCAGCCCGTCGGCGATCGCGGCGCAGATGGCCGCATAGATGGGCGCGTCCATCTTGCGGCAATAGAATTCCTGGATCCGAAACGCGCCGCGGTTATTCTCTTCACTGGCCATAAGAAACCCTCCGCGGTGGCTCTGTTGCGCCTTGGGGGTGCCCCGAGTAAAGCCCCGGCTCGATGACCGAACCGCTGATCCTCGCCGTCCCCAAGGGGCGCATCCTCGACGAGGCGCTGCCCCTGCTCGCCCGCGTCGGCATCATTCCCGAGCCGGACTTTTCGGACGAGCGCTCGCGCGCGCTCCGCTTCAAGACCAACACGCCGGCGATCGACCTGATCCGCGTGCGTGCGTTCGACGTGGCGACCTTCGTCGCGCACGGCGCCGCGCAGCTGGGCATCGTCGGATCGGACGTGCTGGCCGAGTTCGACTATTCGGAACTCTATGCGCCCGTAGACCTGGGCATCGGCCATTGCCGCATCTCCGTCGCCGAGCCGGCGGACCTCGCCAGCCGGGACGATCCGCGCGGCTGGAGCCATGTCCGCGTCGCGACCAAATATCCGCACATCACCCGCGCCCATTTCGAGGCGCGCGGGGTGCAGGCCGAGTGCATCAAGCTGAACGGCGCGATGGAGCTGGCCCCGGTGCTCGACCTGGCGCCGCGCATCGTCGACCTGGTCTCCTCGGGTCGCACGCTCAAGGAGAACGGGCTGGTCGAAGTCGAGGTGATCGCCGAGGTGAGCAGCCGGCTGATCGTCAACCGCGCCGCCTTCAAGACGCGCGCGACCGAGGTGGTGCCGCTGGTCGACAAGTTCCGCAAGGCGGTGGCGGAATGATCCGGCTGAACGCCAGCGACGCGGGCTTCGCCAGGACGTTCACCGATCTGGTCAATGCCCGGCGCGAGGCCGACGAGGATGTCGCCCGCGACGTGACCGCGATGATCGCCCGGGTGCGGACGGAGGGCGATGCCGCGGTGAAGGAACTCACCCAGCGCTTCGACAAGTTCGACCTCGACGCGCAGGGCTGGAAGCTCGACCGCGCCGACTGCCTCGCCGCCTGGGAAGGGCTGGAGCCCGAGCTGCGCGACGCGCTCGAACTCGCTGCCGAACGGATCGCCATCTATCATTCCAAGCAGAAGCCCGAGGATCGCGACGAGATCGATTCGGCCGGCGTCCGGCTGGGCGCGCGCTGGCGGGCGGTGGACGCGGCGGGCGTGTACGTGCCCGGCGGGCGCGCCGCCTATCCCAGCTCGGTGCTGATGAACGCGCTGCCGGCCAGGGCGGCGGGTGTCGGCCGGCTGGTGATGGTGACGCCTACGCCCAATGGCGAAGTCAATCCGCTGGTGCTGGCCGCCGCGCACCTCGCCGGGGTGGACGAGATCTGGCGCGTCGGCGGGGCGCAGGCGATCGCCGCGCTCGCCTATGGCACCGAGACGATCGAGCCGGTCGATGTGATCACCGGCCCCGGCAACGCCTGGGTGGCCGAGGCCAAGCGCCAGCTCTACGGCGTGGTCGGCATCGACATGGTCGCCGGGCCCAGCGAGATCGTGGTGGTCGCGGACGGCAAGAACGACGCCGACTGGATCGCCGCCGACCTGCTCAGCCAGGCCGAGCACGACCCGACCAGCCAATCGATCCTGTTCACCGACGATGCCGCGTTCGCCGACCAGGTCGCCGACGCGGTCGAGCGCGCGCTGGCGCAGCTCGCCACCGAGAAGACGGCGCGGGCGAGCTGGGACGCGAACGGTGCGATCATCGTGGTGCCCGATCTGGTGAGCGCGATGCCGCTGGTCGACCGGCTGGCGCCCGAGCATCTCGAACTGGCCTGCGACAATGCCGAGGGGCTGTTCGACATGGTCCGCCATGCCGGATCGGTGTTCATCGGGCGCTACACCCCGGAAGCGGTGGGCGACTATGTCGCGGGGCCGAACCATGTGCTGCCGACCGGACGCCGGGCGCGCTTCGCGTCGGGCCTGTCGGTGCTCGACTTCATGAAGCGCACCAGCTTCCTGTCGCTCGACGAGGCCGGGCTGGCGGCGATCGGGCCGGCGGCGGTGGCACTGGCCAAGGCGGAAGGCCTGCCGGCGCATGCCGAGTCGGTCGCGATCCGGTTGCGGAGCAAGTGATGCAGACGCCCGATCTCGACGAGGATGGCTGGTGCCTGGCCAGCGCCGAAGAGTATCACGCCCTCGATGCCGAGGCCTTCGACATTCCCGACGCGGCCGCGCGGACGGGCCTGAAGCCCGGTGACTTCGCCAAGCTGATCTTCCTGATCGCAGTCGAGGAAGACGAGGAGCCGATCACCGACCGGATGTGGGTGGTGGTGCGCGAAGCGACGGACGGCGGCTATTTCGGCCTGCTAGATAACGAGCCCGACATCGACGAGAATGACGAGTTCTGGCTGGGGACCGAGGTTCCGTTCGGGCCGGAGCATGTGATCGAGGTGCAGGCGGGGAATGACGAGAGCATCGCCTATGCCGCGCGGGAACCGCTGAAGGCCTGGCCGCGCGCCTAGGGGAATCCTCCCCTTTGCCTTTGGCGGCGCACGCGACTATCTGCGCCCAATGCCAAGCCATCAAGCAAAGTCCCGTTCCAAGGCGCGCGCAGCCGCGCGTCTCGCCGCCGTGCAGGCGCTGTACCAGCACGAGATGGAGTCGGTTTCGATTCCCGCGCTGCTCCACGAGTTCCACAATCATCGCCTGGGTGCGACGATCGAGGACGTCGAATATGCCGAGGCGGACATCGCCTTTTTCGACGACATCGTCACCGGGGTGAGCGAGCGCCGCGACGAGATCGACCGGATCATCGCTGGCAAGCTGACCGCCGACTGGACGCTCGACCGGCTCGACAAGCCGATGCGCCAGATCCTGCGCGCCGGCACCTATGAGCTGATGGCGCGCAAGGACGTGCCGGTCGGCGCCGCGATCAGCGAGTATCTCGACGTGACCGACGCCTTTTACGACCGCCGCGAGAAGGGCTTCGTCAACGGCATCCTCGACGCCGTCGCCAAGGAAGTGCGGGGTTGATCCCCACGCGGTGAACGAAGCCCAATTCATCGCCGCTTTGCGCACCCTGCCGCTCCATCCCGGGGCGGAGGGGCTGCGCGACGATACCGCCACCCTGGCGGTTGGCGGCGAGACGCTGGTGCTCACCCATGACGCGATCGCCGAGGGCGTGCATTACCGCCCCGGCACCGACCCGTTCGACATCGCCTGGAAGCTGGTCGCGGTGAACCTGTCCGACCTCGCCGCCAAGGGCGCCGAGCCGCTGGGCGTGCTGATCGGCGCGGTGCTGGTCGAGAAGGCCGAGCGCTTCGTCGAGGGGCTGCGGGCGATCCTCACCGAATATGACGTACCGCTGCTCGGCGGGGATACCATCTCGGTGAGCCCCGCCACCTTCGGCTGCACCGCGATCGGGCGGGCGACGACCGCGCAAGTGCCGCGGCGCGACGGCGCGCGTCCGGGCGACGCGCTGTGGGTGACCGGGCCGCTCGGCGCGGCGATGCTGGGGTTCGAGAGCGGCCACGGCACCGCCTATCTGCACCCCCGCCCCCGGCTAAGCGACGGCCGGGCGCTCGCGCCCCATGTCAGCGCGATGATGGACGTGTCCGACGGGCTGCTGCTCGATGCTCGCCGCATGGCCGAGGCGAGCGGCTGCACCGCCGACATCACCCTCGCCAAGGTGCCGATCGCCGCCGGCGCCGAGCCGCTGCGCGCGGTCACCTGGGGTGACGATTACGAGCTGCTGTTCGCCGCGCCGCCCGGCTTCGTGCCGCCGGTGCCGGCCGCGCGGATCGGCGAAATGACGGGGTCGGGCAGAGCACCACTGCTGCTCGACGGGCAGGTTCCCGAAATCGCTCTGGGATATCAGCATCGCTGAGCGGCTTGCGCTGAAGCCAACCCCTCGATAGCCTCCCCATACCGGGCCTTTTAAAACCGGCGACACAGACCGGCGCGGCTCGATATCCAATAGGGGAAGGGCTTGAACGCATGACGATTGTGTACATCGCCATAGCCTGCGGCGTGCTCGCAGTGCTCTATGGCTTGTTGACCAGCCAGCAGGTGCTGAAGGCGCCGGCGGGCAACGAGAAGATGCAGAGCATCGCCGCTGCCATCCAGGAAGGCGCCAAGGCCTATCTCGGCCGGCAATATATGACCATCGCCATCGTGGGCGTGATCGTCGCCGTGATCGTGTTCTTCACGCTGGGCACGCTGCCGACCGTGGCGTTCCTGCTGGGCGCGGTGCTTTCGGGCGCGGCCGGCTTCATCGGGATGAACATCTCGGTGCGCGCCAATGTCCGCACGGCAGAGGCCGCGCGCGGCAGCCTGCAGGGCGGCCTGACCCTCGCCTTCCGCTCGGGCGCGATCACCGGCATGTTCGTGGCGGGCCTGGGCCTGCTCGCGATCGCCGTGCTGTTCTGGTACCTGGTCGGCCCCGCCGGCCTCGCACCCAATTCGCGCGCGGTGGTCCTGGCGCTGACCTCGCTCGCGCTGGGCGCCTCGCTCATCTCGATCTTCGCGCGACTGGGCGGCGGCATCTTCACCAAGGCCGCCGATGTGGGCGCCGACCTGGTCGGCAAGGTCGAGGCCGGCATCCCGGAGGACGACCCCCGCAACCCGGCGGTGATCGCAGACAATGTCGGCGACAATGTCGGCGACTGCGCCGGCATGGCGGCCGACCTGTTCGAGACCTATGTCGTCACGATCGGCCTGACCATGGTCACGCTGGCGCTGCTGGTGAAGGGGCTCTCCGACGAGCTGCTGCTCAAGCTGATGGCGCTGCCGCTGATCGTCGGCGGCGTGTGCATCATCACCTCGATCATCGGCACCTATATGGTCCGGCTGGGCAAGAGCCAGTCGATCATGGGCGCGCTCTACAAGGGCTTCTGGACCACCGCGATCCTCTCGGTGCCCGCCATCTGGTTCGCCACCCAGTACACGCTGGGCGACATGCACGCGGTGATCGGCGGCCTGCCGGTCGATCCGAGCGCCTTCCTCGAGCCGAGCGACTCGATCACGCCCGAAGCGGCGGCGGGCCTCGCCTCCGGCGCGCAGTTCACCGGCATGAGCCTGTTCATCTGCATGATGATCGGCCTGGCGGTGACCGGCCTGCTGGTGTGGATCACCGAATATTACACCGGCACCAACTATCGCCCGGTCAAGTCGATCGCCAAGGCTTCGGTGACCGGCCATGGCACCAACGTCATCCAGGGCCTGGCGATCAGCCTGGAATCGACCGCGCTGCCGACGCTCGTCATCGTCGTCGCGGTGATCGCGGCGTACCAGATCGCGGGCATCATCGGCGTGGCCTTCGCCGCGACGTCGCTGCTGGCGCTGGCCGGCATGGTCGTCGCGCTCGACGCCTATGGCCCGGTGACCGACAATGCCGGCGGCATCGCCGAGATGGCAGGCCTCGAGGACGAGGTCCGTCACAAGACCGACGCGCTCGACGCGGTGGGCAACACCACCAAGGCAGTGACCAAAGGCTATGCGATCGGCTCGGCCGCGCTCGCAGCGCTGGTGCTGTTCGGCGCCTATACGACCGACCTCAAGGAGTTCTTCCCGGACGTGCGGGTCGATTTCTCCCTGAGCAATCCGTACGTGATCGTCGGGCTGCTGCTCGGCGCGCTGCTGCCCTATCTGTTCGGCGCCTTCGGCATGACCGCCGTCGGCCGCGCGGCCGGATCGGTGGTGGAGGACGTCCGCGACCAGTTCGCCAACGACAAGGGCATCATGGCCGGCACCAGCCGCCCCAATTATGCCCGCACCGTGGACATCGTCACCAAGGCGGCGATCAAGGAAATGATCCTGCCGTCGCTGCTGCCGGTGCTCAGCCCGATCGCGATCTACTTCATCATCACCGCCGTCGCGGGCCAGGGCCAGGGCTTCGCCGCCGTCGGCGCGATGCTGCTCGGCGTGATCGTCTCCGGCCTGTTCGTCGCCATCTCGATGACCTCGGGCGGCGGCGCCTGGGACAATGCCAAGAAGTATATCGAGGACGGCAATTATGGCGGCAAGGGATCGGAAGCCCATAAGGCAGCCGTGACCGGCGACACCGTGGGCGATCCCTACAAGGACACCGCGGGCCCGGCCGTGAACCCGATGATCAAGATCACCAACATCGTGGCGCTGCTGCTGCTCGCAGCACTGGCGGGCCACGCCGCCGGCTGATCCTTTCGGCAAGACCCGATACTGGCCCCGCCCGGAACCGCTCCGGGCGGGGCTTTTCTTTGCCTACTTCGACTTCGGCCCGACCACGACCCGACCGATCAGCCGACCTTCCCTGTCGTCGCCCAGCACTTCGATATCGACCGACTCGTCGCTCTGGTTCGGCCGGCCGAAGTTGCGGATGACGTGCGCGGTCACCACCGACGGCCCGTTCGGATCGATCCGGTCGCCGGCGAAGACATTGGCGCGGATGGTGTAGGTGCCATCGGGCGCCCGGCGGATGAAATATTCCTCCGGTCCATAGCCATTGGTCATGTCGTTCGAGAGATGTCCGCCGATCAGGGTACGCGGATGATCGTAGATCGCCCGCTCCCCGTTCGGCTCGTCCACCCACAGGTCGAGATCGGTCGCGTCGGTGTTCCACTCGGCGATCACCCGGATATCGGCATCGAGCAGCGCGATCAGCCGCCGGTCGAGATCGGTGTCGCCGCCAAGCGCGCGCAGCTTCGGGATCAGGGCATTGGCTTCCATCAGCGCGATCGTCTCGATGCCGTCCCAGGCGGCCGTCCAGGGCGTGAGCGCCACTTCGGAGAGCAACCCGATCGCCCGTTCCAGATCGGCCCGGGCATGCGCCGGCACTGCGGCGGCGCGCCGGGCGAGCGCCAGCGCGAGCAGGCGCTTGGGCTGGGGGCGACTGGGATCGAGCACCGCCTCGCGCTCGCGCAGCTCGATCGCACGGTCCCAGGCGCCATAGCGCTCGAGCCGCGCGGCAACGAGGCCGAGGGTCACTTCATTGGCGACCGGCAGGTCGAGCGCGGCCAGGACCATCTCGCGCGCCTCGCTAGTCCGGCCATGGCGCCGCAGCCATTCGGCGGTGTCGAGATAGAAGGCCGGCAGCGTGCCGTGCCGCTTCTCCTGCTCGAGGAACAGCGCATCGAAGCGATCGGGCGCGGCGTCGAAGGCCTTGAGATAGGGCCGATCGGGCTGCCACGCATCGATCTCGATGCGCGCGCCCGAGGCCGAGTCCGGGAGTTTGCCGATGTCCTCCGCGGTTACGGCGGTGACCGCGCTCACCGATTCCTGCGCCCGTGCCGGCGCTCTGGTGGCGCTCACCACGATCGAATCACTATCGTCCGCAGGCATCGGCTCGGGAGTCGGCGTGGGCTCGGGGGCCGGCGCGGACATTACAGGCGATGGCATAACCTGGCGCTCGTCCTGCTCGCGCTTGGGCCGGGCCCTGGGATCGAACTTGCGCTGCCACCAGCTGATCTGCTCGTTCCACAGGCCGACGACCTGTTCGAGCCGTCCCCGCTTCGCTTCCGCCGCTTCCTTGTCGGCGCGTTCCCGCGCTGCGCGATAGCTGGCGAGATCCTCGCCGTCATAGCTCGCCGGCGGCGCGACATCCGCGTTGACATAGTCCTGCGGGGTTTCGAGGACGAGGAAGGACAGGCTCGGGCTCGCCACGCCGTAGCGGCGGCTGAGCGCGACATAGTCGGCGCGGCGTTCGGTAGCGCCCAGGGTGGCCAGCGTATCGAGCGCGATCAGCGCGCTTTCGCCGGAGAAGTCCGCAGCATCAGGCAAGCTACGCCGCTGCTCGGTTCCGCCGATCAGCACGCGGACGCCGCCCCGATCGGGCGCGCGCGCCGCGACCAGCCATTGGCCGTTGCTGCTCTCGATCGGAACGAAGGGCAGACGCTGCCCCTGATCGTCGACGACCGCGGTGACCGTCGGCACGGTCCGGAGCAGCGCCCGCTCGAGCTCACCGATATCGTCGCCCAACCGCCAGGCGCGCCCGCCGTGCAAGGTGGCGAAATGGCGCAGCCAGGCCATGTCGGCGCTCGCCGAGGTGGTGACCGCATCGACGCGGCAGGGCAGGTCCACCTTCACGTCGCGATCGACCGCCGGCTTGCCGTTGGTGAAGAGCAGGCAGCGATCGGCGCGGACCAGATCGCCGGCGAGCGGCGCGAAGCTGGTCCCGCCGCGATAGCGCACGCCCTGTAACAGTGCGATCGCGGCATCCGCGCTAGCCGCCTTCCGGCGTTCCGCCCCACTCGAATTGAAGGTGACGATCTCGATCTCGCCCGGCTTTAGCCCGGCGAGCACCCGGCGGAGCAGCACCAGTTCGTCCTTGTGGTCGCCGAGTCGCGACCGCGAGCGATCCCAGTAGATGCGCACGCGCTCCGCGGTGGCGGGTGTCCCCGCCGGCACTTTGCCGGAAAGCTGGACGAAGCGCTCGCCCAGCGCATTGCGGCTGGTCAGCGCCTCGGGCAGCGCCGGACGGCCGAGGATCAGCGGGCCGTTCAATGCGCGCTTGCCTTCCTCCCGCGCGACGAAGGCGTCGCCCTCACGCGTCATCGCGATCGGCTCGCGGCCCGGCCAGGTGAGGCTGGGCGCGGCGAGCACGCCCTCGGCCCGCACGCCGATCGACCAGCCCTCGGCCGGCGCCGGCAGGTCGAGCGGCAGCACATAGACGTCCTCGCCGCGATGCGCGTTGAACAGGGACGCGACATAGCGGAGCCGGATCGTCCGGCTGCCCTTGGCGGGGATCGGGAAGACGCGGGTGTGGAACACGCCCTCGGGCTCGACTTCGGCAAGGCCCGGATCGATCCGGCCCCGCACCGCGGTCTCGTACACCGCCTTGGCCCGGCCGCGATCGACCAGCACGCCGTCGAGCAGCTTCCCCTTGATGTCGAGTGCATAGCCGGTGACCACCGCGTCGGTGGGGAGCGCGAGGCGGAAATCGCCTTCGAGCGGTTCCTTGCCGCTATTGGCGAACTTCGCGGTCACCACCGTCTCGGCGATGCCGCCACGCAAGGTAACGGCGATGTCGAGGCGGCTCAGCTGGATGTCGCGGACGTGCGCGGGATCGCGCAGGCCATTGGCCAGGGCAGTAAGGCTTGGACTCCCCTTGGGGAGCGGCGCGGTCTGCGCCGATGCGGCGACCGGCGCCAGAAGACACAACAAGCCCAAAGCCCAGCGTACGATCATCCGTCCCTCCTCCGGATTATGTAACTATGTATCATGTCGTAGAAATCAGCAGATTGGAAGAAGTATCTCGCAGCCCCGGCTGGCGAAACCGGGCAATTGGCCCCATATGGACGCGACGGAGGCGTGTCCGTGCACGGTCTGCGCCCCAGCTCCTTCCCTTTTGCTGCGCACCGGAGTAAAGGCACCGCCACTTTAAGCGCGCGCTGACTAGAGAGGCATATTTTTGGCCAAAGAAGAACTCCTTGAAATGCGGGGCCAGGTCGTTGAGCTTCTGCCCAACGCCATGTTCCGCGTCCGGCTCGAGAATGATCACGAGATCCTCGGCCACACTGCCGGCAAGATGCGCAAGAACCGCATCCGCGTGCTGGTCGGCGACGAAGTGCTCGTCGAGCTCACGCCCTACGACCTGACCAAGGGCCGTATCACCTACCGCTTCAAATAAGCGGTCCGCCCCGTGCGGCTCGTACTTGCCTCCACATCACCGCGTCGGCTCGATCTGCTCAGGCGGATCGGCGCCGAGCCTTCGCGCGTCGCCGCTCCGGACGTGGACGAGGATGTCCGCCCGGGCGAGAGCCCGCGCGCCTATGTGCTGCGCGTCGCGACCGACAAGGCCCATGCGGTGGCGCGGGCCGCGGACGAGATCGTCCTGGCCGGCGACACCACCATCGCGGTCGGCAAGCGCATCCTGAGCAAGCCCGAGGATGAGGCGGACCTGCGCCGCATGCTCGGCCTGCTCTCCGGCCGGCGCCACCATTGCCTGTCCGCGATCTGCCTGATCGGGCTTGACGGCAAGGCCCGCACCCGCATCTCCGACACGATCGTCACCTTCAAGCGGCTCACCGATGCCGAGATCGACTGGTACGTCGCCAGCGGTGAGGGCATGGGCAAAGCGGGCGGCTATGCCATCCAGGGCAAGGCCGAAGCCTTTGTCCGCTATCTCGCCGGCAGCCATTCAGGCGTGGTCGGCCTGCCCGTGTTCGAGACGCGCGCTCTGCTCGCATCGGCAGGGCTCCTACTTGGCTGAGTGGCTCTACGAGGCCGGGATCGGCGAGAACCGCGCCGCGCTGGTCTCGCGCGGCGGCATCTGGAAGGCCCGGATCGAGCTTGAGGGCACGAGCCCGCGCGTCGATGCGGTGCTGGAGGCCCGGCTGGTCGACAAGGCCGCCAAGCTGATCGCGCTCGACGGAGGCGGCGAGGCGCTGTGCGACCATATCCCCAAGGCGGTCACGCAGGGCGCGAAGCTGCGCGTGAAGATCACGCGCGAGGCGATCCCCGAGCCGGGCCGCGCCAAGCTGCCCAAGGCGGTGCCGAGCGACGAGCCGCTGTCCGACGGACCGACCCTGCTCGAGCGGATCACCGCCACCCGCCTGCCCGTCCGTACGCTGCGCGCGCACGAGCCGGATGCGCTGGAAGAGGCCGGCTGGTCGGAAGTGCTCGACGAGGCGATCACCGGCGAGATCGCATTCGCCGGCGGCGCGCTGCGCCTCTCCCCCACCCCGGCGATGGCGCTGTTCGATGTCGACGGCAACGGACCGCTCGACACGCTGGCAGTCGCCGCGGCGCATGCGGTGGCGCGGGCGATCGAGCGGCACGGCATCGCCGGCTCGATCGGCATCGATTTCCCGACGCTTTCGGGCAAGGGCTCGCGAAACGCCGTGGCCGAGGCGATCGACGCCGCCTTGCCCCAGCCCTTCGAGCGGACCGCGGTGAACGGCTTCGGCTTCCTCCAGATCGTGCGGCGGCGGCTGCGCCCTTCGCTGCCCGAACTGTTGCGCGCCGATCCTGCAGGGGCGGAGACGCGCGCGGAGCTGCGGCGGCTGGAGCGGCTTCCCCCGCCGCCGCCGACCACCCATATGGTGACCAGGAACATCGCGCGTCGCCTCGCCCAGCAACCGGCCTGGACCGCGGAGCTGGCACGGCGAATCGGCGGCGCGACCGAATTCATCTCGGCCAGGGACTGACTGGCGCAAAGGACTGGAAATGACGAAGAACCATGGCTGCCCGGTATGCGGGCAGGCGGCCGATCCGGCACACAAGCCCTTCTGTAGCCGCGGCTGCAAGGACCGCGACCTGCTGCAGTGGCTGGGCGAGGGATATCGCATTCCCGGCGAGGCAGTTGATCCCAACGCAGATTCAGGGGTGGACAGCCCCGATTCTCGCGCCTAAGAGGCCCGCTCCCCGGCACTCGCCGGGCGTGCCCGGGTAGCTCAGTTGGTAGAGCATGCGACTGAAAATCGCAGTGTCGGCGGTTCGACTCCGTCCCCGGGCACCACTTTCCTTCTCCACTGATCGCACGGGATGACGGCAGCGCCGTTGCGTCCGCGATAACGGAGCAGCCGGTCGGCCGCCCCCTGGCGGTCGCGTTGCGGTCCATAGTGCCCTTGCCATGACGGACGCGGGTCTCGGTCCCGCGTGCCCCGGCGGATGGCCTGCGTGGTACGCCCATTTGGCGCGAGATGGATCGGAATCGGAACGATCGCCCAGCAATGGTCGGGCCGCCACCGCAAAAAAGACCATTTTCCCCACCCATTTCTGCCCGGTCAAACAGGTGGCGAATATGTATCCAGTATCGTCGGGCATGCTTCTTTCCGGCACTCGGAAGCGCCGCCTTCCACGGCTCGAGCAGCAGCGAACCGCCCGCCTGTTCGGCGCTGCCGTCGTCGCCCTCTGCCTGCCGAATGCGGCGTACGCCCAGGCGGAAGCCGAGCCGGAAGCGTCGGTCGACAAGGAAATCGTGGTCACCGCCAAGCGCCCGCGTGGATCGGCGATAGGCGAGGCGGAGCCGGTCGCGGTTCTCGATGCGAGCGCGATCCGGGCACTGGGCGCGACGAGCCTTCCGCAATTGCTGCAGCGGCTGGGATCGCTCACCAAGTCGGCGAGCGGCGGCGATCCGGCCTTTCTGCTCAACGGCCAACGGACCTCATTGCTGGAAATACAGACCATTCCCATGGAGGCGTTCGAATCCTTCGAAATCCTCCCCGAACAAGACGCCGCCCGCTTCGGCTTCCCGCCGTCGGTGCGCGTCTTCAACGCCATCACGAAGAAGAATTTCCGTTCGATGGTGCTGCAGCAGCTCGCCGGCGCGACCACCGATGGCGGCGGTGGCACCGAATATCTGGAATTGACCTCGGCGCGGATCGCCGGGTCCCGGCGCGCTTCGCTGACCATGTCCTATTTCCGGCACAACCCGGTCTTGCAGGACCGGCGCGCGATCGTCCCCGATCCGGACCTGCTCTTCTCGACCAGAGGCACGGTGACCGGCCTGAACGGCGGCAGCATCGACGCCGGGCTCGACGCCCTGGCGGGCCGGCCGGTTCGTGCCGCGACCGTGCCTGCCGATGCGGCGGCGCGCGGCACCCTGGCGAGCTACACAGGCGGGGTCATCGCCGGCGAGAATCTCGGCGCCTATCGGACACTCGTCCAGCGCCAGGACAAGCTGCAGGTGGAAGGTACCTTCGCCGCACCGCTCACCGCCGCGATGCGGGGATCGCTGGCGCTCTCCCTGGAGGCCGGACGGAACCGCGGCAGCAATGGCCTGGCGCCCGGCCAGTTGCGCGTACCCGGCGCCAGCGACGCATTTCCGTTTGCCGGTGACGTGCTTCTCTACCGCTATTTCCCCGACACGGTGCTCCGGCAGACCAGCACCGCGCTCAATCTGCGCGGGGCGGCAACGCTATACGGCAATGTCGCGCGGTGGAGCTGGAATGCCAGCGCCAGCTATGACCGCATGCGCAACCGGGATGCGTCCGATCAGGGCGTGGCACTGGACGAGCTGCAAACGGCGATCGATGGCGGCGGCGATCCCCTGGCGCCGCTGTCCCCCGATGCCGCCGTCCGCCGGCTACGGCTGCACAGCCGGACATTGACCGCAACGCTGGTGAGCAAGGCAGTGGCCAATGGACCGCTGGTTGCGCTGCCCGCGGGCGATGCGCAGGTCACCGTCACTGCGGATTATTCCCGTTCGTCCAGCGATCTGGACCTGCAGGGCCAGGGGTCGAACCATCTCCAGCGGCACATGACCGGCGCCAGCCTTACCGCGGAAGTGCCCATCGCATCGGCGGACCGCGACGTGCTGGGCTTTCTCGGACGGCTGAGCGCGAACGGAAGGGTCAGCGTCTCGGAAGTGTCGGGATTTGGCCGGCTGCTGAGCACCAATTTCGGGCTGACCTGGACACCGCTGCGCCGGGTCCAGTTGATAGCGTCCGTCAATGATGCGCGAACGCCACCACTGATCAACATGCTGGCGAGCCCCGTGCTCACCACCCCCAACACGCCGTTCTTCGACTTCACCACCGGGGCGACCGTGCTGGTGACGACGATGAGCGGCGGCAATCCGGCGCTCGATGCGGAGCGGCGGCTAACCACCAGCCTGGGCGTGTCGGTAGAGCCGATCAAGGACTCCAATTTCCGTATCAACCTCAACTATGTCGATACCCAGATTCACGACCAGGCATCCTATCTCTACGGCCTGACGCCGGATCTTCTTGCAGCATTTCCAGGCCTGTTCGAGCGCAACGCCGGTGGAACCCTGGTGCGAGTCGATCAAAGACCGGTGAACATCCCCCGCGAGAGCGAGCGGAAATTGCGGCTGGGCGTCAATTTCTACACCCAGCTTGGACCCAAGCCCGCACCCGAGTCTGCAACGCCCGGCGTCCCGGCGGAGAGCGCCCCGCCGCCAAAGCCGCCCAAGCCGCGGCCGGCTTTGTACGCGTTCCTTACCGCGGACTGGCGCCTGGAAGATCAGATCCACCTTCGGCGGGAATCCGCCGCGCTCGACTTGCTCGATGGCGCCACGCTGGACGGCACCGGGGGGCGCCCCCGCTGGGAAATCAGCGGCAATCTCGGCCTTTCGATGGGGGCCGCCAGCTTCAGCCTGGACGGCCGGCTGCAAGGGCCGACCCGTATCCGCAGCGCATTGCCGGCCTCTGACCTGCACTTTTCCGGACGGACCTGGTTGGTGGCCGACATGAGGTTCGACATGAGCACGATCGTCAACAGGCGATGGGCAAAGCAATTGACGGTGAACTTCACCGTCGAGAATGTCCTGAACGACCGGATCGACGTGCGCGACCGCAACGGCGCGACGCCGAACCGGTTCCAGGGCGCCTATCTGGATCCGCTGGGACGTTCGATCCGATTGGGTGCCCGCAAGCTGTTCTGATCCGGCGCAGGGCGCCCGGGACGACTAGTGCGCCGCCCCGGGGCCGACCGCGCGGGTGGGGCGCGGAGTCAGCCAGATGATCATCGCGGCAGCCACGAAGACGATCGCCGAGAGCAGGAAGATGTGGCTCGTCGCCAGCGCAAAGGCTTCCTTGTCGACCAGCTGGACGATGGCGGCACGCGCTTGGTCCAGCGAGAAGCCCTGGGCAGTCAGCGCATTGACCGTCCCGTCGCTGTTGAGCTTCGAGGCGATCTCGCTGCGCGCCACCCGGGCGCTGTCGTCCCAGGCGGTGGTCGCGATCGATGTGCCGATCGCGCCCGCCATCGTCCGCAGGAAGCTCATCACGCCTGCCGCCGACGCCGTCTCCTCCGGCCGCACCGAGCCCAGCGCGAGCGTGGTCAGCGGGATGAAGAAGAAGGGCATGCCGATGCCCTGGAGCATCTGGGGGAAGGCGAGGCTCCAGAAATCGGCTTGGCTGTTCCAGTGGACGCGGAGCAGCGAAGTGAAGCCGAGCCACAGAATGCCGAAGCAGACCAGCGCGCGCGGATCGGCCTTGGTGCTCAGCTTGGCGACGATCGGCGACATGATCACCGCCGCCACGCCGGTGAAGGCGGTGGCATAGCCGGCATAGGTCGCGGTGTAGCCCATGCTGGTCTGCAGCCATTGCGGGATGATCACCGCCGAGGCGAAGAAGGTCGCGAAGGCGAAGGACAGGGATGCCACCGCCACGGTGAAGCCCCGGTGGCGAAACACGCGCAGATCGACGATCGGCTGGTCCTCGGTCCCTTCCCAGGCAAGGAACACCAGGAAGCCGATCAGCGCGATCACGCCGAGCATCACGATGGTGGTGTCGTTGAACCAGTCATGCTCGCGGCCGAGATCGAGCATGATCTGCAGCGCGCCGATCCACAACAGCATCAGCATCAGGCCGACCCGGTCGACGCGGAGCTTGCTCGTCGGCGTCTCGACCTTCGACAGCAGGCGCGTCGCACCAAAGGCGCAAAGCGCGGCTACGGGAATGTTGATGAAGAAGATCCAGTGCCACGACCAGCTGTCCGAGATCGTGCCGCCGAGGATCGGGCCGAGGATCGGCGCGACGACGGTGGTCATCGCCCAGACGCCCATCGCCTGGGCGCGCTGCTGGGGCGGGAAGATGCGCATCAGCAAAGTCTGGCTGAGCGGCATCAGCGGGCCGCCGCACAGGCCCTGACCGATACGACAGGCGACCAGCATGCCGAGCGAGGTCGACAGGCCGCACAGCACCGAGAAGACGCCGAAGCCGATCATCCCGAAGGTGAAGGTACGCACCGTGCCGAAGCGACCGGCGAGCCAGCCCGTGAGCGGCACGCACACCGCCTCCGCCACGGCATAGGAAGTGATGATCCACGTCCCCTGGCTGCCCGAGATGCCCAGGCTGCCTGCGATGTGCGGCACGGAGACGTTGGCGATGGTGGTGTCGAGCACCACCATGAAGTTGGTGAGCGCGAGCACCACGCCCGCAAGGATCAGCGACACGCCTTTCAGCGGCGCCATTTCCTCGGCCTTGCCATTCATGGCCCGATCCTCAGTTCTTGGAGACGTCGATCTCGGCGTCCATGGAAAGGCCGACGCGCAGCGGATGCTCGGCGAGCTGCTTCGGATCGAGCGCGACGCGCACCGGCAGGCGCTGCACCACCTTGATCCAGTTGCCCGTGGCGTTCTGTGCCGGGATCAGCGCGAAGGACGATCCGGTGCCGCCCGACAGGCCGACGACCTTGCCGTGATATTCGACGCTGCCGCCATAGAGGTCGGACTTGAGCGTGACCGGCTGGCCAACCTTCACCTTGGTCAGCTGGCCTTCCTTGAAGTTCGCATCGACATAGAGCTGGTTGATCGGAACGATCAGCATCAGCTGGGCGCCAGGGGCGACACGCTGGCCGACCTGGACGTTGCGGCGCGTGACGACGCCGTCGATCGGCGCGCGGATCACGGTGCGCTGCAGGTCGAGCTGCGCCTGGGCCACCCTGGCCTGGGCCGCGAGCACCTCGGGCGCCGAATTAGCGGTGGTGCCGCTGATCAGCGCGTTATTGGCCGCCAGCTCGCCGCTGGCCGCGCCGCGGGTCGAATTGGCCTGGGCCACTCCGGCACGCGCCAGCTCCAGATTGGCCTTGGCCGAGGAGAAGGCGTTGGTCGCCGAGGTTAGCTCCTCACCCGACACCGCGCCATTGGGGGCGAGGCGCTGGCGTCGGGCGAGGTCCACCCGCGCCTTCTCGAAGTCCGCCTCGGCGGCAACGAGCTGGGCACGGGCTCGGGAAATATCGGCGCTGCGGGCCTGGACCTGCGCGGCGAGTGCCGCGCTGGTGGCCGAGGTCTGGCCGTACTGGCGGCGGGCCTTGGCGAGATCCGCCTCGGCCTGGGCGAGCGCAATCCGCGCGTCGCTGTCATCGAGCTGGACGAGGATGTCGCCCTTCTTCACCGCGGCGGTGTCACCCACCGCGACCCCGGCCACCTGGGCGGCAACCATCGGAGTCACGCTGGCGGTGTCGGCGCCGACATAGGCGTTGTCGGTGCTGATATAGTGGCTGCCGACCAGCGCGTACCAGCCGCCATAGCCGACGCCCGCGATCAGTACCGCGCCGGCGATGCCGGTCAGCAGCCGCCTGCGCAGGCTCGGCTTGGCGGGGGCCTCCGGAGCGGCGGCGTTCGCGACATGGAGATTGGGTTCGGCATCAGCCATGGGTCGAGTCCTTGGAAGCGGCGTTCGCTGCCGCGGTGTTGGTGGAAAAGCCGCCGCCGAGCGCGCGGACCAGCTGGACGTCGAGCGTGAAGGCCCGCGCCTCGAGGTCGGCGACGATCTGGCGGTTCTGCAGCACGCTCTGCTCGGCGGTCAGCACGTCGAGGAAGGTGGAGAGCCCGCCTTCGTAGCGCTGGCGGGCAATCGAATAGGCGGCCTCCGAGTCGCTCAGGGCCTGGCGGCTCTCGGAAAGCCGGGTGACCAGCGCGTTCTTGCTGGTCACCGCATCGGCGACTTCACGATAGGCCGTGGTGACGGTCGAGTCATAGGTCGCGACCGCTTCGTCGAAGCTGGCGCGCGCGCCCTTGTACTGGCCGGCGAGCGCGCCGCCGCGGAAGATTGGCAGGCTCACCGCCGGGCCGACCGAGCCATAGGTCGATCCGCTCTTGAACAGGTTGTCGAGCCCGAAGGCCTGGAAGCCGATCAGCGCGCTGATGTTGACCGAAGGGTAGAAGTCGGCCCGCGCGACCTTGATGCGGCTGGCCGCGGCCTCGACCCGGGCGCGGGCGGCGGCGATGTCGGGCCGGCGGCCGATCAGGTCGGTGGTGACGCCGGCGGGAAGCCCGTGCGTCTCGGCCGGGCCGGCGGGTAGCGCTATGGTCAGGCCACGATCCGGGCCCTTGCCGAGCAGCGCAGCGATGCGGTTGCGTGTGAGGCCGATCGCCTCGTCCGTCGCGGCGAGATCGGCGCGGGCGGCGGGAACGGCGGCATCGGCCTGTTTCAGCTCGGCGCGGGTATCGAGGCCGTTGGTGACGCGGTCGCTCACCAGCTTCTGCGTCTGGGTGCGCAGCTCCAGCGCCTTGGCCTGCACCGCGCGTTGCGACGCGAGGCGGGCGAGATCGGCATAGGCGCTGGCGATGTTGGTCGAGAGAACGAGGCGCGACTGCTCGAGCTCGATCCGCGCGGCTTCGGCATCCGAGGTGGCGGCGGCGAGCGAGGCGCGGTTCTTGCCCCACAGGTCCAGATCGAAGCTCAGATTCACATCGACATGGCCGCTGTCGTTCCAGCCCTTGGGCACGAAGGCGGCGGGGATGCCGTTATTGTAGCTCTGCTTGCCCTCGGTCGCGCCGGCCTGGACGCCGACCGACGGGAGCAGCGCGGCGCCAGCCTGCTGGGCATAGCCCTGCGCCGAGCGGAGCCGCGCGGCGGCGGCGGCGAGATCGGGCGAATCGGCCAGGCCCTCGGCGATCAGCCCGTTCAGCTGGGTATCGCCATAGGCGCTCCACCAGTCGTTCGCGGGCCAGTTGGCAGCGTTCGCCTGGGCGCCCAGCGACTGGTCGGCGGCATAGGCCGTCGCCGCGCGCACTTCGGGGCGGGCGCCGAGGTTCGGCACCGGCGCACAGGCGGAAAGAAGCGCGGTCCCGGCGGTCGCGGTGAGCAGCAGCGGGCGTAGAAAGAATCGAGTCATGATTTAAATACCGTACTGTCTGGTACGGAGATGCAAATGGTTGCAGTGCAGCATCTTGTCAAGACAAAATCGTACCCTATAGTACGGTTATGACAAAAATAGCGGAGAAGGCACCCGGCAAGCGGGAGGCGCGCAAGGAGGAACGCCGCGAGGCGATCCTGGCGATCGCCAAGCGCGTGTTCCTCGACCAGGGCTATTCCGGCGCCTCGATGTCGGCGATCTCGGCCGAGCTGGGCGGCTCCAAGGGCACGCTGTGGAGCTATTTCCCGTCCAAGGAAGAGCTGTTCGCTGCGGTGCTCGACGATGCGACCAAGGACTATCGCGCCCAGCTCGCCGACGTGCTCAAGCCGGGCGAGGACGTGCACGCGGCCGTTCGGCAGTTCTGCAAGGGCTTCATTGCCAAGGTCTCCTCGCCCGACGGGCTGCGTCTGCACCGGCTGATCGCGTCCGAAGTCGCGCGCTTCCCGGAGATCGGCGAGATCTTCTACCGTCGCGCACCCCTGCCCACCCAGCAGATGCTCGCGGCATTCTTCGAGCGCGCGATGGATGCCGGCACGCTGCGCCGCGCGGATCCCCTGTTCGCCGCGCGCGTGCTCGCCTCGCTCTGCCTGGGCGTGCAGCAGCGGATGATCTGGGGGTTTGCGCTGTCGGTGGCCGAGCGTGACCGCGAAGCCGCGGAGATGGCGGATATATTCCTGCGCGCCTTCGCACCCGATCCCGCCGACTAGGCAGCGCATTTTGGGTTGCCGCTTCGGCGGCGCCTGTGCCACGCATCGCGGCCAGTAATGTCGTCGCCGTCCAAATCCTCGCCGATCCCGGGCGCGCAAGGCTCGGAGGCCGTCCGCCTCGGCCGTCCGCCGACGATCGACGACGTCGCAGCGCTCGCCGGCGTCGGCCGCGCCACCGTGTCGCGGGCACTCAACGACCAGGCGCATGTCAGCGAGCGGATGCGCGACCGGGTGATGCGCGCGGTCGAGGCGCTCGACTATCGGGTCAATCCGCAGGCGCGCAACCTGGCGACGCGGACCAGCAAGACGCTCACGCTGATCAACTGCAATTCGCGCGATGCGCCGCCCAATTCCCATTATTTCGCCGCGATCGAGCTGGGCGCGCTAAGAGCCGCGGCGGCCGCCGGCTTCGAGCTGCAGACCCTGATCCTCCATATCGAAGACGAGGATCGCGACGATCGCCTGCTCGAGCTGTTCACCTCGGGCCGCGCCGCCGGGCTGATCCTCTCGCCCCCGCTTTCCGCGGACGCCGCGCTCGCCCGCCGGCTGATCGCGCAGGGCTGCCCGGTGGTTTGCATCTCGCCCAGCGAGGAGGCGCGCGCGCTGCTGCCCAGCGTGAGCTTCGACGAGGAAGCGGCCGGCTATGAGATCACCCGCCACGTCGTCGCCGCCGGCCATCGCCGCTTCGGCTATATGCTCGGGATCGAGGCGCATCCCGCCGCCGAACGCCGCCACACCGGCTTCCTGCGCGCACTGGCCGAGGCCGGAATCGGCATGAACACGGTGACCGCGCTGCGCGGGGACTTCAGCTTCAAATCGGGCGTGGAACTGGCCGAAGCGCTGCTCGACCGCCCCGACCGCCCCACCGCCATCGTCTGCGCGAATGACGACATGGCAGTCGGCACGATGTTCGCGGCCCAGCGCATGGGCTTGGCCCTGCCCCGCGACCTCACCGTGGTCGGCTTCGACGATGCGCCGGTGACCGGCTATATCTGGCCGCCGCTGACGACGATCCACCAGCCGATCGGCCAGATGGCTACGCGCGCGGTCGAGCGCCTGGTCGAGACGCTGCTGCGCGGCCATGGCACGGAGATGCCGAGCTTCGACAGCGTCGCGCACCATCTGGTCCTGCGCGATTCGGTGGCGCCGCCCCGCGAATAAGCGGGAACGCTATTTCTTCGGCGTGACCCAGACATGGACCGGCACCACCACCTTGCCCGGCGCCGGCTTGCCGATATCGACGCGGTCGATTGCGACCAGCTCGCCGCTCTCGAGATTGAACGAGGCCCAGGGCTTGGGCATGCGGCCGAAGCTCATCTTCTGGATCGGCTGGCCGGTGGTCGAATTCATGACAGTAGCAATAACGGGCATTTGGCGGGCCGTAGCCAGCCGGCGCGGCGGCTGTCCAGTGGCGGCAGCACGCTATCCACAGCCTAGTTTCGCCATGCCCCCACTGAAGCATTTGTTTATTCACCTACTAATTCAGTGGGATATTCTAGGCTTCAGAAACCGGCCTGATACTCCCAGCCCAAGGTGACCCGATGTCGCTCAAGCTCTTCGATACCGTTCCCGACTTCACCCAGGAATCGACCTTCGGCACGCTCAATTTCTATGATTGGGCGGGCAAGGACTGGGTGGTGCTCTTCTCGCATCCGCGCGACTTCACGCCGGTGTGCACCACCGAACTGGGCACCGTCGCCCGGCTCAAGCCCGAGTTCGACAGGCGCGGGGTGAAGGTGATCGGCCTGTCGGTCGATCCGGTCGACCGCCATCTCGACTGGGCGAACGACATTGCCCGCACCCAGGGCTCGGCGCTCAACTTCCCGCTGCTCGCCGATGTCGATCGCCGCATCTCGGAGCTGCTCGGCCTGATCCATCCCAATGCGTCGGACACGGTGACCGTGCGCACCGTGTTCGTGATCGATCCCCAGAAGCGCGTGCGCCTCACCCTCACCTATCCGGCCTCGACCGGGCGCAATTTCAACGAGATCCTGCGCACGATCGACAGCCTGCAGCTGACCGACAGTCACAAGGTCGCCACCCCGGCCGACTGGCAGCAGGGCGAGGACGTGATCATCCTCCCCTCGGTCGGTGCCGAGGAGGCGCGCGCGCTGTTCCCCGCCGGCTGGACCGAGCACACCCCTTACCTGCGCACCGTCGCGCAGCCCGATATCGCGCATTGAGCGACACCGTGACGGCATCTCCGCTCTCGTCGCCATTCTCGGCAGAGATTGCCGGTGCGGTATCCGCGCTCAATGCCGCGCGCTCGGCCTGGCGGGAACGTCAGGCCGGGCGTCACGCGGTGACTCGCTTTCCTTCGCCCGTGGTGCTGGCCGAGGCGGTCGAACATCTCTCCGCCGCGATCTTCCCGGCCCGGCTCGGCGGTTTCCGCGGCGGGCCCGCACGCGAGGATGATTTCGTCGCCGAGCATCTCGACCAGGCCTTCCGCCTGCTCGGCCAGGAGATCGGGAACGAGCTCGACTATTGGCAGCGCGAATCCGACCAGCCCTTCGATCCCGACCAGGCCGAGGCGATCGTCCGCCTGTTCGCCGCGACGCTGCCCGAGATCCGCGCGGCGATCGACGCCGATGTCGAGGCGGCATTCGTCGGCGATCCCGCCGCGCGCAGCGTCGACGAGATCCTGGTCAGCTATCCGGGCGCCCTGGCGATCCGCTATCACCGCGTCGCGCACGAGCTGCACGCGCTCGGCGCGGTGATCGTCGCGCGCATCGTCTCCGAGCTCGCCAATGCCCGCACCGGCATCGACATCCATCCGGGGGCGACGATCGGGCACAGCTTCTTCATCGATCACGGTACCGGCGTGGTAATCGGCGAGACATCGATCATCGGCCGCAACGTGCGGCTCTACCAGCACGTCACCCTGGGCGGCCGCAGCCCGCTCGGCCTCGCCCCCGCCGGCCCGCGCGAACGCTTCGCCCGGCATCCGATCCTGGAGGACGATGTGATCGTCTATGCCGGCGCGACCATCCTCGGGCGGGTGACCATCGGGCGCGGCAGCACGATCGGCGGCAATGTCTGGCTGCTCGACGATGTGCCCGCCCACAGCGTGGTGGTGCAGCCCGGCGCACAGCGGCTCGAAGACAGCGACGCGCACCATATCGGCACCCGGCTTGCGGAGCACGGCGCATGAAACCGCTGATCGGCGTGCTTTGCTGCAACGAAGTTTCGGAACGGCCGATCCAGGCGGTGGCGAGCCGCTTCATCTCGCCCCTCTCCAAATTGTCGGACGCGACCGTGCTGCTGGTGCCGGCGCTTGCCGACACGCTCGATGCCCGGTCGATCGCCCGTCGGCTCGACGGGCTGCTGCTCACCGGCTCGCGCTCCAACGTCGCGGCGCATCGCTATGGTGGCAGCTGGGACCAAACGCCGCTCGACGAGCAGCGCGACGAGGTGGCGCTGGCGCTGGCCGGCGCGATGATCGATGCCGGGCGTCCGGTGTTCGGTATCTGCCGCGGATTGCAGGAGCTGAACGTGCTGTTCGGCGGCACGCTGCGCGGCGATCTCGACGGCCATCACCTCGAGGACGACAGCCGCCCCTTCGAATGCCTGTTCACCCATGGCCATGACGTGACGCTCACCGAGGCCGGTGTGCTCGCCGCGGCGACGGGCGAGACGCGGCTCGCGGTCAATTCGGTGCACCGCCAGGGCATCGACCGTCTGGGCAGCGGCCTCGACGTCGAAGCGCTGTCGCCCGAGGACGGGCTGGTCGAGGGTTTCTCCGCCCGCCCCAACGGTGCGCCGGTGCTGGCGGTGCAATGGCACCCCGAATGGCATGTCGAGCAGCAGGCCGGCAGCCAGGCCTTCTTCCGCCTGATCGGCGAGGCGCTGGCCGCCTGATCGGTCGCATCCGGACCTTATGGGTCCGAAGGTGCGCACCATGCGTTGCCCCAGCAAGGTGGGCAGCGATGCCGGACTTTGATCGGCATCCCTTTTCCGCCGAAACGCGCGCGCTTCGTTCGCGCGACCAGCCGCCCGGTGCGGTGCGCCGGCCTAAACAGGATCAGCAACATGGGTTGTGGTGCGCAACCTCGGCTCGACCCTAGATGGATGGATGCGGGCGCCCTCGCCGCGGACCAGCCCGAACGTCAGGGGCCTGGTTCGGCAATTCTCGTCGGGGGCATCCACTGCGGCATTTCGCTTCCACGGGATGAAATGGCGGAACCGTACGTGGAAGGGGGACCGGCATGCTTGACGACAGGGCGATGAACGCATGAGCCAGGCGACCCTCGCCCCTCCCCCGGCGATACCGGCATTCCGCAGACTCGCCGCGCTCGCGCCGTTCGACGCACGCGCCGACAGCGCGTTGCGCGATGCCGCGCGCCGGGCCCGCCGCATCTCGATCCGGCAGGAACTGCTGTCCGAGGGCAAGCCGGTCATGGATCCGCAGATCCTGCTCTCCGGCTGGGCGGCCCGCACGCGCATCCTGCCCGATGGCCGCCGCCAGATCATGGGCCTGCTGCTGCCCGGCGACCTGATCGGCCATTGCTACCAGCCCGAGCCGCTCGCGACCTCGACGATCGTCGCGCTGACCGATCTCGAAATCTGCCCCGCCCCCTCGGCGGAGGATTTCCCCTCGCTCTCCTGCGCCTATGGGATCAGCCATGCGCTCGACGAATCGTTTCTGCTCGCCCAGATCACCCGGCTCGGCCGGATGAACGCCTATGAGCGGCTGGCCGACCTGTTCCTCGAACTGCTCGAGCGCCTGTCGATGGCCGGGCTGACCAGCGAGGGCGCGTTCGACCATCCGCTGACGCAGGAGCTGGTCGCCGACGTGATCGGGCTCACCCCGGTGCATGTGAACCGGGTGGTGAAGACGATGCGGCAGGACGGCGAGGTGCTCTGGACGACCGGCTATCTCGTCCTCTCCGCACCCCAGGCACTGGCGAGCCGCATCGGCTGGGCGCCATTCCGCGTGTCGCTCTCGATGCCGCAGCGGCAGTAGCCGACAGCTCAGCGATTGTCCGGCCCCGGAACGCCGGATGCGTTGCCCACCGCCTCGCCCTGCTTCACCTGGGTATAGTGGCTCAGGTTCATCCCGACGAAGATCAGTACCACCAACGCCAGGATGATGGCGACGACAAGTACGAACCCGCGGCGGCGGCGGGGGGTGAGCGGCGGATTTTCCTCTTGTGGCTGCATGCAGGAACTACCCACAGGCAGCGTCTTCGGTTCCTCCTAGCGCCCGGACAGTAGCAGCCAGTCGTCCGGCTGGCGCTTCTCCCGCTCGGCGAGCCTGGCCGCGAAGTCGCGATAGGCGGGCGCCAGCCGGGTGGCGAGCGCATAGGTGTTCACCGCGTTGCCCGGATCCCAGGGATGCGGCGCATATTCCTTCTGCCCCGCGCCCGCGCGGTCGCGATCGAACTGGATCCGCGAATTGACGAACTCGATGTGGGTCTTCTCGCCGGTCGCATAGGGTTCGAGCCATTTGACCGCGCCGGCCAGGCTCGATCCAGTCGGGCTCTTCCAATTGTACCAGTCCTGGCCGTGCGCCTTCGCCGCGAGCGCCGCCATCAGCATCGGATCGAGATTGTAGGTGACATAGTGGAGCGCGTCGCGCTCGTAGAAGTCGAACACCGACCCGTCGGGCCGGATATTGCCGCTCACCTGCTTCTCGAAGGCCCCGCGCGCCCGCTCGATCAGTTTGGCGTCGCCGGTCTCGAACGCCGCCATGGTCGCCAGCTTGATGCGGTGGCTCTGCCAGTTGGTGTGGGAATTCTTCGGGCTGCCGTCCATCGCATCGAGATAGCCGGCCGCCATCCTGCGCCAGAAGCCGTCGAGCTTGGCCTTGAGCGCCGGGCCGAGATCGGCCTCGGTCAGGTCGGTGGCGAACAGCAGCGTGTCGAACCCGGTCTCGTCGATCGGGTTGAACGACATCTGATAGGTGTCCGCCCAATTCTCCAGATAACGCGCCGTCTGGTCGAGATAGCGCCGCTCGCCGGTCAGCCGCCAGGCCAGCGCCAGCGCGATGACGATCGGCTGGTCCTGCTTGGCCTTGAGGCTGATCTCGCGGATGCCCTTCCCGGGAAGCGTGCCTTCGGTGTGGAGCTGCGGGATCGCGCCGGGCGGACGATCGAGCGCCGCATCGGCCCGGGCGAGCACCTTGCGCGCGACCGGATCTGCCACCGGCACCCCCTTGGCGAAAGCGGCGCCGAGGATCGCATGATCCTGGGCAAGGGCAGGAACCGAACCGAGCGCCAGGAGCAACGCGGCGCTGGAGACAAGGAACTTCATCGGGCGAGCCTTCACCAGAGGGAAGCGGAGCGGCGCAACCCAGCCGCTCCGCTTCGGGGGGATGCTAGAAGTTGGTACGGACCGTCAGCGTATAGGTCCGCCCGTCATAATCGATACGCCGCGGCAGCATCGGGTCGTTCTCATATTCCGAGCGGGTCGCGTTGGTCAGGTTGAACGCATCGAGCGAGATCGAGAAGTTCTTCATGATGTTGAGCGAGGCCGAAGCGTCGAGCTGGCTGCGCGCCTTCACCGTGCGGGCATCGCCGACGAAGCTGTTGCCGGCGGCCAGATCATACTTGCCGCGATGGTTGAATACCATCCGCAGCCCGAACAGCTTGGTCTCGTAATAGCCGATCAGGTTGATGTTGTGCTTGGCGACGCTGGGCAGCGTGATCGGGTTGCCCGCCGTGTCCTTCCCGTCGATCTGGGTATAGGTGTAGTTCGCCGCACCGCCGAGATACTTCAGGAAGCCCGGCAGGAAATCGAGGTTCTGCTGGACCGAGACCTCGAGGCCGCGCACCCGCATCGGGTTCTGGTTGGTCAGGCCGCTTGCCCGGACGATCGCATTCACCAGCGTGCCGCCGGCGCCGATGAACTGGTTCGAGCTCACGCAGTTCGGGCCGACGATGCTGAGATTGCCGAGGCCGTAGTCGATGCCGTTGATCCGGCCGTTCGCCGGGCAGAGTACGTTCTGGTCGGTGATCGGGCCGATATAGCCGTTGATGTTCTTCTGGTAGACCGCGATCGCAAAGGCGCCGCCGGGGCGGTTATACCATTCGAGCGACAGGTCGAACGAGTTCGAGGTGTAGGGCTTGATGTTGGTCGCGCCGATCGTCACCGAATAGATCGGATCGACCGCCGGGGTGAGTACTTCGGGCACCTGCACGAAGGAGATCGGCACGGTGTCGCGCGGCTGCGGGCGGACATAGGTCTTGTAATAGGCGCCGCGCAGGATGAGGTTCTTGGCGAGGTCGGCCGCGAACATCGCCGAGGGCAGCCAATAGTCGTAATGGTCCTTGTAGACCCGGTTCGACATGCTGTGGTTCAACGGCCCGACCACTCCCGAGAGCGCGCTGGCGCAGTTGCGGCAATCTAGCGCGTCGATCTTCTGGTCGGTCGTCTCGTAGCGCACGCCCGCATTGCCGCGGACATGGATACCGAAGATCTCGGTATCGAACTTGCCCATGATATAGGCCGACATCACCTTCTTGGTGTTGGTGAAGTTGTTGTTCCAGTAATTGGCGTCCCAATAATTGTTCACCAGCCCATAGGGGGTGAGGAACACGCCGCCGCTGCCATAGACGAACTGGCCGGGCAGGCCGTTGGGGTTTGCAGTAGTGCGCGGGCCGGTGTTCACCGGCGTGACCGCGCCCAGCACCTGGTTGATGTCGAGATTGCGCCAGTTCTGGGTATAGCCGCCCGCCGTGCCGCCGAAGAAATCATTGGCATAGGGAATCGCCTGCGACATGGCCGGGGTGACATTCCCGGTGTTCGCGCCCAGCGACGTGTTGCGCGAGCCGATCGAGGTATATTCGTTGCGCTCGTAGCGCATGCCGACCTGCACGGCGGAGAGGAAGCTGTCCTCGAACGTCCGCTCGAGATCGAGCTGGATCGCGTCGAGCGCATTCCAGGACTGGCCGTTGGTGCCGGTCACGCCGAAGCGGTCGCCCTGGGTGCCTGCCACCTGGCCCGGCATCTGCGCGCCGGCCTGGGTCGCCTGGTTCGCCGCCGAGGGCAGCGGATAGCCGCCGGTCGGGATGTGCGAGGCATTGGGCGTGTTCAGGACGAACTTCGCATCCTGCAGGCTGGTGCCGCCGGTGAAGATCGATGCGGTGATGCCGTTCAGCCCCGCCGAGCCCAGGTTGCGATAGGGGTTCTGGATGATGTCGAGTTCGATCTGGTTGGCGAGCACCTGGGCGCGCGAGATCGTGCCCTGCGCGGTCACCCGCCACTGGTCGTCCTTGAACTCGATGGTCGGGTTGACCGCCCAGGTCTTCTGCTTCGCCGGCTCGGAGCGGATCGAGTCATAGGTCTGCAGATTCTCGGCCGAGAACTGATTGATGTATGCGCGCGGCCCGCTCGAGGTCTGCACCACATAGGGCGTGCCCAGGTTGGTGAAATGCGCCACCGCCGAGGTTGGGGCCAGGGCAGTGTTGGTGTTGTTGCCCGCCGAGGTGTCGATGTAGAGAAGGTGGTTCAGCCCCTTGTCGAGGTTGCGCTCGGTGTAGAAGCCGGTCGCCCCGAACTTGAGCGTATCGCTCGCCTGCCACTCGTATCCGGCCGCGCCGGTGAGCAGATGGCCCTGGTTCATGCGGACGAACTGGCGGACCTGGCTCGGATAATAGACGCCGCCCGGATACTGCGCCATCAGCGCCTGATAGGTCGGGTTGCTCGCCGCCGCCTGCTGGTTGCCGACCTGGATCGCGCCCAGACGATTGGCCCAGGTGTTGACCGAGATGGAGTCGCGGCGGAACTTCTCGTCCTTGTAGGCGACGACGCCGAACACCGCGAAATTGTCGGTGATGTGCGCGTTGTAGCCGGCCGAGAAGGCCGGGCTGCCCAGGTCGCCCAGGTCGTTATATTCGTACGAGGCCTTGGCCCAGCCGCCCGCCTTGCGGCTCAGCGCCGAAGCGATCCGCAGGTCGACATTGCCCGAAAGGCCGCCGGCCAGGTTCGCCGCGGAGGGCGACTTGATCACGGTGATCGCCGAGAAGATGTCCGAATTGAACGCACCGAGCGGCGTCGACGAGGTGTTGGTCGCACTGCCCAGGATCGGATCGGCGAAGCCGCCGCCGTTCAGCGTGGTGCGCGCGAACGAGCCCGGCAGACCGCGCAGCGAGATGGTCGCGTTGCGCGAATCGGCCTCGCGGTTGATCTGCACGCCCGGAATGCGCTGCACCGCCTCGCCGACGTTGAGGTCCGGGAAGCGGCCGAGGCCGTCGGACGAGATCGAATCGGTGATCTGATCGGATTCGCGCTTGATGTTGAGCGCATCGGCATAGGCCCGGCGGAAACCGGTCACCACGATCTGGTCGTTCGCCGTGGGTTCCTCGGCCTGGGGCGCGCTGGCCTGACCGTCGGTGGCATTGGTACCGCTATTCTGGGCGAGCGCAGGCGCCGCCATCAGGACGGCGCAAAGCGCCGAACTGGCAAATAGAGTAGTCCCTCGCATGACTCTCCTCCCCGTCTGTTCCGGCTTTTGTGATTTGCCAGTCCATGCTGGCCACCGGTGTCAGGCCAATAAGGCCGATAGAACGACGAGTGTCAATAGAATGGTCAGGCCACATTTGATTATTGGTCGGGCAGAACATCCAGGTACGGGCAATCCGCCTGCCAAAGCCCTGTAGCTACGGCATTTTGCACATGCCCATGCGGGCTGTGTCCAGTGGGATTTTCAGCTAGGAAGGTGCCGCGAACGCGCATTGCGCACGCAAACAGCCGCGTCCCCGCGCGCCATGAGGCACGCGGGGCGCGGGGGCGGGGGTTGGCAGATTCAGCCCTGGGGAGACTGCTGCCAACCCCCGCCAAGCGCGAGGAACAGGGAAACGGTCGCATCGGAGAAGTCCGATTCGGCCTGTGCGAGCGTCAGCTCGTTCGTGGCGAGCGAGCGCTCGGCATCGAGCACCGTCTGGAACGGCTCGGCACCCGCGCGGTAGCGCAGGCGCGCGATGCGGGCCGCCTCGCCGCTCTGGTCACGGCCGCGGCGCAGCGCCTCGACCCGCTGGCCCTGCGCCACATAGGCGGCAAGCGCGGTCTCGGTATCCTGCAGCGCGGTCAGCCAGGTGCCGTCGAAGCTCGCCAGCGCGGCATCCGCCCCCGCCTTTGCCTGGGCGACGCGCGCACGGGCGACGCTCATGTTCGGGAAGCTGAACGAGATCAGCGGCCCGATGCTGAAGCGGAAGCTCGAACTCTTGAACAGGTCCTTGGGGTCGAGCGCGGTCGTGCCGATCGAACCGCCGATCGAGACGTTCGGATAGAGATCCGCAGTGGCGACGCCGATCTGCGCGGTGGCCGAAGCCAGCTTGCGCTCTGCGGCACGCACGTCCGCGCGGCGCGCGAGCAGGGTCGCGCCATTGCCGACCGGGATCGCCTGACGGACCACCGGCACGGCCTCGCAGCCCGCGACGTCGGTCGGTGCCTCGGCCGGCGGCTTGCCGGTGAGCACCGCGAGGCGGAACAGGGCCGCCTTGCGCTGCGCCTCGATCACCGGGACGCTGGCGCGGGTCTGCTCGAGCAGCGCGGCGCCCTGGGCGGTTTCCAGCCCGGTGCCACGCCCGCCCGCTTCGAGCCGGCGGGTCAGGTCGAACGTGTCTTCCTGCAGCTTGAGCGTCTGCGAGGCGACCTTGAGCTGCTGACCAGCGGCGCAGGCATCCGAATAGGCGCGGATCGTCTCGGCGACGACGGTCACCCGGGCCAGGTCATAGGCGGCCTGGCTGGCGCCGACATCGGCGCGTCCGGCTTCGATGCCGCGTGCGATCTTGCCGAACAGGTCGACCTGATAGCTGGAGTCGAGGCCGACGCTGTAGGTCTCGCCCTCGAACGACGCGTTGGGGATGCCCATCGCGGCGCCCGGCTGGCGCGAATGGGTGCCCTGTGCCGACAGGTTGGTCGTCGGCAGACGCTGGGCGCGGGTCTCGCGCAGGGCGGCCCGGGCCTGGCGCAGGTTCGCCGCGGCGACGCGCAGGTCGGTGTTGGCGGTCAGCGCCTCGCCGACCAGCCGGTCGATCACCGGCGTGTCGTAGAGCTTCCACCAGTCCGCCGGCGGCTCGTCGGGCACGAAGCCCGGCGCACTCGCCTGGGTCAGCTCGCCCTGGGCCGGTGCCTTGGACGCCGGCGAGACATAGTTGGGGCCGACCGCGCAGCCGGCCAGCGACAGGCCGGCGGCGGTCAGGATGAGGGTACGCTTCATTGCGCTTCTCCCGTCGCGGCAGCGGGCGTCTGCGGCGCCGCCGGCGGATTTTGCTCGTGGTGCGCGACCTTCCCGCGGCCGAGCTTGCGCATCAGCACGTAGAAGATCGGGGTGAAGACCAGGCCGAAGATCGTCACGCCGATCATGCCGAACACCACGGCGGTGCCGAGCGACTGGCGCATCTCCTGGCCCGGGCCGCTGGCGATCGCCAGCGGGATCACGCCGAAGATGAAGGCGAACGAGGTCATCAGGATCGGGCGCAGACGCGAACGGGCCGCGTGGACCGCCGCATCGAACCGGTTCATGCCCTCTTCCTCGCCCTGCTTGGCGAACTCGACGATCAGGATCGCGTTCTTCGCGGCGAGCGCGATCAGCACGACGAGGCCGACCTGGGTGAGGATGTTGTTGTCCATCCCGCGCAGGTTCACGCCGAGCAGTGCCGCGAGGATACACATCGGCACGATCAGGATCACCGCGAGCGGCAGCGTGAGCGCTTCATACTGGGCTGCCAGCACGAGGAACACGAACACCACGGCGAGGACGAAGATCAGCGCCGAGGAGCTGCCCGCCGCCTTTTGCTGATAGGCAAGGCCGGTCCATTCATAGCCATAGCCCTGCGGCAACACCTTGGTGGCCATCGCCTCCATCGCCGCGAGCGCATCGCCCGAGGAGACGCCCGGCGCCGCCTGGCCCTGCAGCTCGACTGCGGGGAGCAGGTTGTAGCGGACCACGCGCGACGATCCGGAGTCGCGGACGAAGTTCGCCACCGCCGAGATCGGCACCATCTGCCCGCTCGACGAACGGACCTGGAGACGGCCGATATCGTCCATCTGGTCGCGGGCGTTTGGCTCCGCCTGGGCGGTCACGCGGAAGGTGCGGCCGAGCAGGTTGAAGTCGTTGACATAGGTCGAGCCGATATAGGTGCTGATCGCGTCGAACACCTGGCTGGGCTGCACGCCCAGGATCTGCGCCTTGTCGCGGTCGACATCGGCACGGATCTTCGGCGTCGCGGTGTTGAACAGCGAGAAGACCTGGCTGACCTTGTGCTCCTGCATCGCGGCGCCCATCATCGCGCCGGTCGCCGCTTCGAGCCCGCGCCAGCCGCCATTGGCCGACTTGTCCTCGACCATCATCACGAAGCCCGAACCGTTGCCGAGGCCCTGCACCGCGGGCGGTGCGATCATGAAGATGTTGGCGCCGCTGATCTGCCCGGCGATCGCGCCGGTGAGCTGGCCGGCCAGCGCCTCGGCGCTCTGCTTCTTGCCGCGCTCGGACCAGTCCTTGAGCTTGATGAAGATCACGCCCGCGTTCGATGCCTGGCTGAAGCTAGCGCCGTCCAGGCCGGCGAAGGCCGCGCCGTCGATCACGCCGTCGGTCTTGGCGGCGATGTCATAGGCCTTGGCGACGACTTCGCTGGTGCGGTCGAGCGACGAGCCCGGCGGCAGCTGGACGACGCCGATCAGGAAGCCCTGATCCTGCTCGGGGATGAAGCCCGTCGGCGTGGCGGTCAGGCGCCAGCCGGTCAGCGCCAGCAGGCCCGCATAGATGATCATCATGATCAGGCCCATGCGGATCAGGCGGCTGGTGACGCGGCCATAGCGATCCGACAGCCAGTCGAAGCCCTGGTTGAACTTCTCCGCGCCGACCTTGATCGGCCGCATCCAGCGCGGACCCTTGTCGGCATCCATATGCTGGTGCGGCTTGAGCAGCAGCGCGGCGAGTGCCGGCGACAAAGTGAGCGATACGAGCAGCGAGATCGCCGAGGCGGCGGCGATCGTCACCGCGAACTGGCGGTAGAAGATGCCGGGGATGCCGCCGACCATCGCCGTCGGGATGAACACCGAGACGAGCACCAGGCCGATCGCGACCAGCGCGCCCGACACTTCCTTCATCGTCAGGTGCGCGGCCTCGCGCGGGTGCTTGCCCTCGCGGATGTGCTTTTCCACCGCCTCGACCACGACGATCGCGTCGTCGACCACGATGCCCACGGCGAGCACCAGCGCGAACAGCGAGAGCGAGTTGATCGAATAGCCCAGCGCCAGCTGCACCGCGAAGGTGCCGACCAGCGCGATCGGGATCGCGACGATCGGAATCACCGCCGCGCGCCAGGTCTGGAGGAAGATCAGCACCACCACGACGACGAGGACCACCGCTTCGAGCAGCGTGTGCTGCACGGCTTCCACCGATGCCGAGACATATTCGGTCGGGTTGTAGGGAATGCTGTACTGAAGGCCCTGCGGGAAGTCCTTCTTCAGCGTGGCCATCTCCTTCAGCACCAGGTCCGCCGCGTTGAGCGAGTTGGCGCCCGGCTGCTGGACGATGGCGAGCGCGATGCCGCGCTTGCCGCCAAACGAGCCCTGGATCGAGTAATCCTGGCTGCCCAGCTCGATCCGCGCGACGTCGCCCAGCTTGGTGAGCGCCGCGCCCGAGGGATCGGACTTGATGACGATGTTCGAGAACTGCTCGACGCTGGCCAGGCGACCCTGCACGTCCACCGGCACTTCGAACGACGGGCTGTCCTTGCCCGAGGGCGAGGAGCCGAGCGCACCGCCCGCGGTCTGGACGTTCTGCGCCTGCAGCGCGGCGATGATCTCCGACGAGGTCAGGTTGCGCGCCGCCGCCTTGTCCGGATCGATCCAGACGCGCATCGAGTAGTTGCCGCCGCCGAAGATCTGCACCGAGCCGACGCCTTCGAGGCGCAGCAGCCGGTCGCGGATCACCGTGTTGGCGTAATTGCCCATGTAATCGACGTCGAGACTGTTGTCGGGCGACGTCAGCGCCACGATCATCAGGAAGCCCGATTCCTGCTTGTTCACCGTCACGCCGATCTGGCGCACCTGGTCGGGCAGGCGCGGCAGCGCCAGGTTGACGCGGTTCTGCACCAGCACCTGCGCGGCATCGAGGTCGGTGCCGGGCTTGAAGGTGACGGTGATCTGGCCCGCACCCTGGGTGGAGGACGAGCTCATGTAGAGCATGCCCTCGACGCCGTTGATCTCCTGCTCGAGCGGCGCGGCGACCGTCTCGGCGATGATCTCGGGCGAGGCGCCCGCATAGGCGGCCTGCACCGAGATCGTCGGCGGGGCGATCTCCGGATACTGCGACAGCGGCAGCAGCGGATAGCAGAAGGCGCCGATCAGGGTGATGAACACCGAGATCACCGCGGCGAAGATCGGTCGCTCGATGAAGAAGCTCGAGAATCCGCTGCGCACGGGCGCCTGCGGGGGCTGGGAGGCCGGTACGGCCTGGGTATCGCTCATCGCGCCGTTCCTTAGCGGTTACCGGCCGGCTTGGCGGTGTAGTCGGGAGCATCCGAAGTGCCGCCCGCGGGCGCCGCTTCCTTGATCTGGCCCGGCTGCGGCGTGACCTTCACGCCCGGGCGGGCGCGCTGGGCACCGTCGATCACCACCCGGTCGTCCTTGTTCAGGCCCGAGCGGATCACGCGCAGATTGCCCTGCAGCGGGCCGGTCTGCACCGGACGCGCCGTCACCGTGTTGGTCTTGTCGACGACGAACACGATCTGGCGGGCCGCATCGGCCATGATCGCCGTGTCGGGCACCAGCATCGCCGGATAGGGCTTGCTCGCCTCGAGGCGGGCCGAGCCGAACATGCCGGCCTTCAGGAAGCCGCCCGGGTTGCTGATCACCGCACGCGCGCGGATCGTGCCGGCACCGGCATCGAGCGCGTTGTCGACAAAGTCGATCGTGCCGTTGTGGGTATAGTCGTTCTCGTCCGACAGCTTCACCTTGATCGGCGTGCCGTCGCGCGTGCCCGAGCCGTCGCGCTGATACTTGAGCAGCAGCGCTTCCGAGCCCTGGAAGACGAAGTGGACCGGATCGACCGAGACAATCGTGGTCAGCACCGTCTGGTCGGCGGTCACCGAGTTGCCGACATCGACCTTGCGCTCCGAGATGCGGCCGCTCAGCGGCGCCACGACGCGGGTGAAGCCGAGGCCGAGCCGCTGCGCGCGCAGATTGGCTTCGGCGGCCGCGACCTGCGCGGTGGCCGAGCGCATCGCGGCGCGGCGCTGCTCCAGCTCTTCCTGGCTGGCGGCGCGCTGGGCGACCAGCGCTTCCGAGCGGGCATATTCGGTCTTGGCGTTGGCCAGCGTGGCCTGGGCCTGGGCGACCTGCGCCACTGCCTGCGCGACCGCGGCTTGGGCCGGGCGGGCATCGACGGTGAACAGCAGCTGGCCCTTCTGGACGTACTGGCCGTCCTTGAACCACACGCCCTGCAGATAACCCGAAGCGCGCGGACGCACATCGACCGACTGGATCGCCTCGAAGCGCCCGACGAACTCGTCCCAATCGACGACGTCGCGCACCAGCGGTGCCGACACCGTCACGGGCGGCGCGCCCTGCTGGGGCGGCTGGGCACCACCTCCACCGCAGCCGGAAAGGACAAGCGCGGCTGCAAGAGCCGGGATGAGCAGCTGACGGTTCTTCGAGTGCATTTCCGATCCCTAAATCCGTGCCCCTGGCCGGACATCCTCCGCGGTGTCGTTGCTCGAAACGAACGACTTCCGATTTGGTCCCGCTAAGCAGGTTCAGGGAACTTGTCAACGAGCGATGACATATGTCCACGGCGGTTGACTATGTTCACCGCCATGTTAGGGAAACTGCCCATGATCCCACCGGTTACGCCGCGGCATCGCAATGCCGTTGCGACGCGCCAGGCAATCCTCGCCTCGGCCCGGAAGCATTTCGCGCGCGAAAATTACGAGAATGTCGGCCTGCGCGAGATCGCCGGCCATGCCGGCGTCGATCCGGCGCTGGTCAGCCGCTATTTCGGCAGCAAGGAAGCGCTGTTCCGCGAGACGCTGCGCGACGAGGACGAGAAGGACATCCTCGACGGCGCGACCCGCGACATGCTCGCCCAGCATTTCGCCCGGCTCTTCCTCGAAAAGGACGATGCGCCGCCGGGCGAGCGCGACATCCATATCGAGCGCATCCTGATCCTGCTCCATTCGATCGGCTCGCCCAAGGCCGGGCAGATCATCCATGACGCGGTTCAGACCGACATCCTCGATCCCGTCTCGCAGGAGCTGGAAGGCGAGGACCGGGAGATGCGCGCGGCGATGGCGCTGGCGGTGCTGATGGGCATGGGCATCATGCACAACATGCTCTCGATCGACACGCTGGAATGCACGCCCGAAGAGGATGCGCGATTCGAAAAGCGCCTCACCCGCATCTTCGCCGCCGCCCTGGAGCCGATGGACGACTGACATGGGACCACCACCGGTCCGCAAGATCATCCATGTCGACATGGATGCCTTTTACGCGTCGGTGGAGCAGCGCGACGATCCCACGCTGAAGGGCAAGCCGGTCGCGGTGGGCTATGCCGCGGCACGCGGCGTGGTCGCGGCGGCGAGCTATGAGGCGCGCAAATTCGGGGTCCGCTCCGCCCTGCCCTCGGTCACCGCGCTGCGGCGTTGCCCCGAACTGGTGTTCGTCAAGCCGCGTTTCGACGTCTATCGCGCGGTCTCGAAGCAGATCCATGCGATCTTCGCCGATTATACCCCGATCATCCAGCCGCTCTCGCTCGACGAGGCCTATCTCGACGTCACGGCCAACCTGCGCGGCATCGAGACCGCCTGGGCCACCGCCAAGGAGATTCGCGCGCGCATCCTGGAAGAGACCGGGCTCACCGCCTCGGCTGGCATCTCGTACAACAAGTTCCTCGCCAAGCTCGCCTCGGACCAGCGCAAGCCCAATGGCCAGTTCGCGGTGACGCCCGAGATGGGCGCCGCCTGGGTGGAGACGCTGCCGGTCAAGCGCTTCCACGGCGTCGGCCCGGTGACCGCGCGCAAGATGCAGGGGCTGGGCATCGAGACCGGCGCCGACCTGCGCGCCAAGTCGATCGAGTTCCTCCGCGCCCATTTCGGCAGTTCCGCCGACTGGTACTACGCCATCGCCCGCGGCGAGGACGACCGCCCGGTCGATGCCGAGCGCATCCGCAAGTCCTCGGGCTCCGAGACCACCTTCGACCGCGACCTTACCGAAAATGCCGAGATCGAGGCCGGCGTGCTCGAAATGGCCGAGGATGTCTGGCTGTGGTGCGAGAAGGCGCAGGAATTCGGCCGCACCGTCACGGTGAAGGTGAAATATGGCGACTTCCAGATCATCACCCGCAGCCGCAGCCTCACCGCGGGCCTGGTCGACCGCCGCGAGGCTTTGCGCGACATGAGCCTCTCGCTGATCCGCTCGGTGCTGCCGACGCCCAAGGGGATAAGGCTGGTTGGGGTGACGGTGTCGAACTTCGAGGAACGGCTGGGCGAGGAATTGCCGTTTTGACTATAAGCATTGGGATGATGCCCCGGCTGGCCCTTCTCCTTGCGCCGTTCGCCCTCACGGGGTGCAGCTTCCTGTCCAGCGGCAATCTCGGCGAAGGCTGCAAGGTTGCCGAGGCCTATGCCCGGCATTTCCTGAAGGAAGCTTCCGGACCGATCGCAGTGGCGCACGGCCCCGGGGGGCTGATGCTTCCCAGACGCAAGGAAATCGAGGCGATCGCTCGCGAGCATCCGGAATTCGTTGGTAGCCAGGATCTCCGCCTCGCGCTGGCGGAAACCGACGTTTGGAGACTGAGCCCGGTCACGAGTTGCCCGAATCTGCGTGCGTTTCTTGATGGCGCGGGCATCCTGCACGACGACGCCGAGATCGATCGGCTGGCCGACCCGGCAACGACAACGCGCTATCCCTTCGGGATTCTAACCATGTCGATGCCGGTTATCGACCGGGACGGCCATACTGCTGCTTTGACGATCAGTGAGAACTATGGCCCTCTGGCGGGCGGCACGAGTTGGGTGCTCCTGGAAAAGAGGCGTGATGGCTCATGGATCGTCAAGCGAATCGATGCGCTGAGCGTCAGCTAGTGTGTCCGTTATCCCCGCCTTCGCGGGGATGACGCCCCCTTGCCTCAAAGGGATAAGTGCCGAACTATTCGATAGGATCTTCAGACCCTCGAGGCCGGATAGACCGCTTCGAATCGTTCGGATTCTAGTATGCAATGACACTCGACCGCACCTTCTTCGAGCGCGATGCGGTAACCGTCGCACGGGCCTTGATCGGCGTCGAGGTGCTGGTCGACGGCGTCGGCGGGCCGATCGTCGAGACCGAGGCCTATGATGCGAGCGACCCCGCCTCGCACAGCTTTCGCGGCCCGACGGCGCGCAACGCCGTCCTGTTCGGGCCTGCCGGCCATGCCTATATCTACCGCATCTATGGCCTGCATTGGTGCATGAACTTCGTGTGCAGCCCCGTCAGCGCGGTGCTGATCCGCGCGATTGAGCCGCGCCACGGCCTCGATGTGATGGCCCCGCGCCGCGGCACCGGCAATCTGCGGCTGCTCTGTTCGGGGCCAGGCCGGCTCTGCCAGGCATTGGGCGTCGATCACGGCCTGGACGGCGCGCCGATCGATGCACCGCCCTTCGATCTGCGGGCCGCCGATGCCCCACGCAGCGTCGCGGTCGGCCCACGGATCGGGATCAGCAAGGCGGTCGATACGCCGTGGCGCTTCGGCGAGGCGGGATCGCGCTTCCTCAGCAAGCCGTTCGCGCCATGACCGGCGATCCGATCCCGGTCTCCGATGTCGCCCATGTCCGCGCGCTGCTTATCGAAGCGGCCCGCGATCGCCGCGCGGTCAGCTATTCCGAGATGCTCGCGCTGCTCGGCCACCGCTTCACCCGCCCGCTGATGCGCGCGCTGTGCAAGACGCTCGATGTGATCGACGACGCAGCGGCGGCGAACGGCGAACCCGAACTCGCCGTGCTGGTCGTGCGCGAATCCGACGGCATGCCCGGGCAAGGCTGGTGGGTCAGCCCGCGCGCCTCGCTGGAGGGACATGCGGGGCCGTGGGAAGGCCCGGAGGCACGGGCGTTCGTCGACAGGCTCCAGCGCGAGGCGTTCGACCATTGGTCCGCGGCCTGACCGGCTTGCAAAATAGGATATCGCCTGCTTCGCTCGCCCGGTCGGGCCCCTGCCCAGCCGCTCTTTGACCCTGTAGGAAAGATAGGATTCCGCACGCGCAAGGATATTGCGCGATGCGCCGCATGGCGCGCCATGAGAAGCTGTGACGTGCACGACCTTTGCCATCTTTGGCGAGCGGCGTGCGGAAAGCAGGCGCTATTCCCCCGGACGATAGACCCGCTCGACATGCCCCTTCACGTCCTCGGGGTAGAAATAGACCGGCCGCAGCGCACCCGCCGCATAGCGATCGGCCTGGTCGGTGAAGTGCCTGCTGTCCGGATGCCCGCTCTCGCCGCCCGCGGTGACCGCCCAGGCCTTCACCCTCGGCCCGAACTCCACCGTCGCGACGAAGCTGTTGCCGAGCGTGCCGTAATAGCGCTTCGTCCCTGGCCAGCGCTTGGCGCCGAACGAGGCGAGCGAGCCCCATTGCGCTGAAGTGAAGGGCACCGGGATGCTGGGCTTGGCGTCGTCGAACTTCTGCTGGATCGCCCCGTCATTGCGCTGGAAACGATTGATCTCCCCCCAGGCGACCTTCCAGCTGCCGAAATCCTGGGTGAGCCGATCCACCGCCGAGGCCAGCGCATCGATCCGCTGCGCATCGGTGGCGCGCGTCGCCATCCAGTCCCATACCGACAGTCCCACCTCCTTGGCCGGCGCGGCCGAGGGCGCCCAGAGCGCCTCGCCCCAGAACACCGCGAGCGACGTCGCAGTCGAGTCCGCGGCCCAGCGCCGGTCCCAGCGCTTGAGCAGCGCCACCGGCTCGGCGAGTCTGGCCTTGCGGGCATCGCTGTCGGGCAGCTTCTCCCAGGCCGTCACCAGCCCGGGCAGCAGCCGGTCGAAGGCGGGCAGGAAGCTGTCATAGGCGGCCTGGCGCAGCGTCTCGGGCGTGAAGTTGGCCCGCGCGTTCAGCACCCGCAGCGCATGGGCGCCGCGCGGGTTCTCGCCGGCCTGGTCGAAATAGCGCGGATAGTCCGCCGCCTTCGGGCTGTCGGCACCAGCCGCGGTCCAGGGCCAGTTGTTCGAGTTGAACGCCCAGCCATTCCTCGGGTTCACCACCTGCGGCAGGCTGGCGAGGCTGTGCAGCCCCTTCCAGTCGGTCGCCGGATCGCTGCCGTCGACCGGCTTGCGATAGTCGAAGCGATCGTCGCGCACCGGCATGAACTGCGGCATCAGGAACGCGATCTCGCCCTTCGAGTCCGCGAACAACGTGTTGTTCGAGCTGTTGGCCTTGAGCGCGGCGACCTTCAGGAAGCTGGCATAGTCGTGTGCCTTGGTCCGCAGGAAGCTCTGCTGCAGCGCCTCTACCGGCTTGTTCATCAGCGAGACGGCGATCCACTTGCCGTCTGCCGTTTCGCGAACGATCGGGCCATGGTGGCTGGAATAGGTGAAGAAGCTCCGCCAGGCGCGCCGGCCATCCGCCCCGCGATATGCGAGCAGGATCTCCCTAGACGCCATCGGCCGAAACTTGCCGCCATAGCGGTAATGGACCTCGCCGTGCGGGGATATGGCCACATCCTCCGCGAACTCGTCGACATTGTCGACGCCGCTCGAGGTATGCATCCAGCCGGCCTTCGCGTTGAACCCCTGGTAGATGAAGAACTGCCCCCAGGTCGCCGCGCCATAGGCATTGAGCCCCTCGCCGCTCGTCACCTGCTGCTCCGATCGGAAGAAGAAGCTGGTGTGCGGGTTGATCAGCAGCAGCGCATGGCCGTCGCGGGTGTGGCTCGGCGCGATCGTCATGCCGTTCGAGCCCTTGGGCTCCTTGTAGAGCAGGTCCTTCTCGGCGTCGGTCATCGCCACGCGCTGCTTGCCGTAAAAGGCCTCGAGCTGGCTGAGCGGCACCCGCTCGATATCGCCGCCGATGCTGCCTTCGGAGAAGCTCAACGCCATCCACGGCTCGAACCGGGTGAGCACCCGCGGCTTCACCTCCGGATGCGTGGCGAGATAATGGTTCAGCCCGTCCGCCCAGGCCTGCATCAGCTTGCGAAGCCATTCCGGGCTTTTTGCATAGTCCGCCTTCAGCACCTCGGGATCGACGAACAGCCGCTGGCGCAAATCCTGCCAGATCGCCCCCTCGCCTTCCGCCTCGGCGAGCCGGCCCAGGCTGACCAGGTAGTTGGTCTCGATCCGGTTGAAGTCGTCCTCGGCCTGGGCATAGATCATCCCGAACACCGCATCGGCGTCGGTCTTGCCGTTGATGTGCGCAACGCCCCAATCGTCGCGCGTGATCGTCACCCGTGCCGCTTCCGCCTTCCAGCGATCGACATCGGTCTGGGCGTGAGCAGCGGTCGAGGCGAGCAGCGCGGCGGCTAGGAGCAGGCGAGTCATGCCGGCATCCTAGACCGCCTTGGCTCAGTCCGGAATCGTTTCGATCTCGACGATCTCGATCGCCTGGGGCTTGCCGGCGAAATCGACCTTCTCGCCTTCCTCGGCACCGATCAGTGCCTTGGCGAGCGGCGCCTGGAACGAGAGCCGGTCCACCGCGGGATCGGCCTCGTCATGCCCGACCAGGTCGATCACCCGCGCCTTGCCGGCCATCCTGATCCGCACCCGCGAGCCGATGCCGACCACGCCTTCCTCGGGCATCGGCGCGATCTGCGCGGTGGTGCGGCGCGTGTTCCAGTAGCGCAGCTCGCGCTTCAGCCCCTCGAGCGCCTCTTCCTCGCCGCCCGCCGCGATCGCGGCTTCCAGCTCGGCGACCTTCGCCTCGATCAGCCTCAGGCCGCGCGCCGTGACCATATTGGGTCCCGGCGGCAGCGGCAGCTCGAACTTCGGTTCCTTATGTTCCTCGTCGCTCTCGCGGCGAAACGCGACGCTCATGCCTGGGGGAGTTCCTCGATGCTGGACGAGACCTTCCAAAGATCGAGAGAGCCATCGGTTGCATGACGATCAATCTCGGCCAGCTCTTCCGCGCTGAAATCGAGATTGTTGACCGCATCGAGCGAGTTGTCGAGCTGCTCGACGGTGCGTGCGCCGATCAGCGCCGAGGTGACACGGCTGTCGCGCAGCACCCAAGCGATCGCCATCTGCGCCAGCGTCTGGCCGCGCTTCTGCGCGATCGCATGCAGCGCGCGGATGCGCTCGATATTCTCGTCCGACAGCAGCCGCTGGTTGAGCGAGCCGCCGCGCGCCGCGCGGGCATCCTCCGGCACACCGTTGAGATACTTGTTGCTCAGCATGCCCTGCGCCAGCGGCGAGAAGGCGATGCAGCCGGTGCCGAGATCGCCCAGCGTGTTCAGCAACTCGGTCTCGATCCAGCGGTTGAGCATCGAATAGCTCGGCTGATGGATCAGCAGCGGCACCTTGTGCTCGGCGAGGATCGCGGCGGCCTGGCGGGTCAGCTCGGGCGAATAGCTCGAGATGCCGACGTACAGCGCCTTGCCCTGGCGGTGGAGCTGGGCGAGCGCGCCCATCGTCTCCTCGAGCGGAGTCTTGGGGTCGACGCGGTGCGAGTAGAAGATGTCGACATAGTCGAGCCCCATCCGCTTGAGGCTCTGGTCGCACGAGGCGATCAGGTACTTCTTCGATCCGCCGACATCGCCGTACGGCCCCGGCCACATGTCCCAGCCGGCCTTGGTCGAGACGATCAGTTCGTCGCGGTGGCTGGCGAAGTCGGTCGCCATCACGCGGCCGAAATTCTCCTCGGCCGAGCCGTAAGGCGGGCCGTAATTGTTCGCGAGATCGAAATGGGTCACGCCCCGGTCGAACGCCCGGCGCAGCATCGCGCGGCCGGTCTCGAACACGTCGGTGCCGCCGAAATTCTGCCAGAGGCCGAGGCTGATCGCCGGCAGGTCGAGACCCGAGCGCCCGCAGCGGCGATAGGGCATACGACCGTCATAACGGGCGGGATCGGCGGTATAGGGCTGGGGATAGGGCATTGGTCTCTCCGCTTGGCGCGCTTCGGCTTCGCGGCGTCCTATAATGAATCCCGGCCAGCAGTGAAGGATTCCATGCAAATGCCCCGATTGGCGCTCGTCATGATCGTGCGGGACGAGGAACGCTGCCTTGCGCGCTGCCTCGAAAGCGCCCGCGCCCATGTCGACACGATGATCGTCGTCGATACCGGCTCGACCGACGACACCGTCGCCATCGCCGAGCGCTGCGGCGCGACCGTCCATCATTTCACCTGGTGCGACGACTTCTCGGCGGCCCGAAACGCCGCGCTCGACCTCTCGGATGCCGACTGGAACCTGATCCTCGATGCCGACCAGTGGATCGAAGGCGATGCGAGTGCGCTGGGCCCCGAAACGCTGCCGCCCTCCTCGGTCGCGGCACCCCGCTTCCTCGGCTGCGCGCACATGATCAACCATGATCCGTCCGAGGGCCCAGGCGTGCGCCGGCTGATGCCACGCGTCCTGCCGCGTGGCGTGCGCTACGAAGGGCGCATCCACGAGCAACCGGTCTCGCCGCTGCCGCTGGTGCCGCTGCCCTTGTCGCTCCGCCATGACGGGTTCGAGGAAGCACAGCTCGAGCGCAAGGCCGGGCGCAACGAAGCGCTGCTGATCGCCCAGCTCGCCGAGACGCCCGAGGATTCCTATCTCTGGTACCAGCTCGGCCGCGAGCATCTGGTACGCGGCAAGCCCGGCGAGGCGGCCGATGCGCTGCTCACCGCGCATCGCACGGGCACGCCCGGCTCGGCATGGCGCCACGGCACCGTGGTCGGGGCGCTACAGGCGCTCAAGCGTGCCGAGCGGTTCGAGGAGGCGCTGGTCTTTGCCGATCTCGAGCACCGCAACTGGCAGCGCTCGCCCGACTTCTATTTCGCCGTCGCCGACCTCTATCTCGACTGGGCGAGCCGCAACCCGGCGACCGCGATGAGCGAGCTGCTGCCGATCGTCGAGAGCGCCTGGAAGCGCTGCCTGGAGATCGGCGAGCGGCCCGATCTCGATGGGTCGGTCGAGGGCTGCGGCAGCCATCTCGCCGCGCAGAACCTGGCGATGTTCTACGAAACGCTGGGCATCGACGACGAGGCACGGACCTATGCCGAACTCGCCGCCGGAATGCTCGAACGGCGCGTAGCCTAGACGGTGAAGCTCTCGCCGCAGCCGCAGCTGCCCTTGGCGTTGGGGTTCTGGAAGGTGAAGCCGGCGGTGAAGTCGTCCTCCACCCAGTCCATCGTCGAGCCGATCAGATACAGGATCGAGCTGCCGTCGACATAGAAGGTCCCGCCAGGCGTCTCGATCTTCTCGTCGAACGGCTTGGCCTCGGTGACGTAGTCGACCGAATAGGCCAGGCCCGAGCAGCCGCGCCGCGGCGTCGACAGCCTGACGCCGACGGCCTCGGCAGGCGCCTTGGCCATCAGGTCGGCGATGCGCTGCTCGGCGGCTGGCGTCAGGATCAGCGCGGCGGGGCGCGCGCGGGTGGCGGTGGTCATCACAGCATCCCCAGTTCGAGCTTGGCTTCGTCGCTCATCTTCTGCGGGTCCCAGGGCGGATCCCAGACGAGCGCGACTTCGGCATGTCCGATCCCCGGCACCGAGCCGACGCGCAGCTCGACTTCGCCGGGCATCGATTCCGCCACCGGGCAATGCGGCGTGGTCAGCGTCATCGTCACCGCGGCATGGCCGTCATTGGTGATGTCGACGCCGTAGATCAGCCCGAGATCATAGATGTTCACCGGGATCTCGGGATCGTAGATCTCCTTGAGCGCGGTGATCACCGCTTCGTAGAGTTCGCCGCCCGGCTCGGTGCCCGACAGCGCCTGCGGCTTCTGCGAGAGGAAGCCGGCGAGATAGTCGCGCTTGCGCTCGAAAACATCGCGATCATCGCGCACGTCATCGACGCGCGCCTTTGGCGGCGAATCCACGCTATCCACTTGTTCTACTTCGATTTTCCGCTCTTCGCTCATCCGAAGATCCTTGTGACCCGTTCTATTCCAGCAACCAGCGCGGCGATATCGTCCGCGCCGTTGTACACTCCGAAGCTCGCCCGCGCCGTTGCCGGAACACCCAAAGTGTCCATCAGCGGCTGGGCGCAGTGATGCCCGGCGCGGATCGCGACATTGCCTTCGTCCAATATGGTGGCGACGTCGTGCGGGTGCACCCCCTCCACCGCGAAACTGACGATGCCGGCGCTGTCGGCAGGGCCGAACAGCTTGACCGAATTGAGCTGCGACAGCGCCTCGCGCGCCTGGGTCACCAGCGCCGTCTCGTGCGCGTGGATCCGGTCCAGCCCGATGCCGTCGACATAGTCGATCGCGGCATGCAGCCCGACCACGCCGACGATGTGCGGCGTCCCCGCCTCGAACCGCCCCGGCGGCGGGGCATAAGTCGTCTTGGCGAAGGTCACCCGGTCGATCATCGAGCCGCCACCCTGATAGGGCGGCATCGCATCGAGCAGGTCGTAGCGCCCCCAGAGCACGCCGATGCCGGTGGGGCCGTACAGCTTGTGACCCGACATCACATAGAAGTCGCAGCCGATCTCGGCGACGTTCACCGCCATGCGCGGCACGGCCTGGCACCCGTCGAGCAACACCTTGGCGCCGACCTTGTGGGCCAGCGCAGTCGCACGCTTCGCATCGAGCACCGAGCCCAGCACGTTCGAGACATGCGCCAGCGCGACCAGCTTGTGGCGCTCAGTCAGCATCGACTCCATCGCGTCGAGGTCGATGCGCTGGTCGGCGGTGAGCGGCACCACGTCGATCTCGGCGCCGACGCGCTCGGCGACCATCTGCCAGGGGACGATGTTCGAATGATGCTCGAGCGTCGAGAGCAGGATGCGGTCGCCGGCCTTGAGCTGGGTGCCGGCCCAGCATTGCGCGACGAGGTTGATCCCCTCGGTCGCGCCACGGACGAAGACCACTTCCTCCTCGCGCCCGCCAAGGAACGCCGCCACGCGCTTGCGGGCAGCCTCATAGGCGAGCGTCATGTCCGCCGAGCGCTGGTACACGCCGCGATGCACGGTGGCATAGGTCTCGCCATATGCCTTGGCGATCGCATCGAGCACCGGCTGCGGCTTCTGCGAGGTCGCGGCGGTATCGAGATAATGCCAGCCGGCCGGGATCGCCGGGAAATCGGCGAGCACATCGAGCGGGCGGGTGTCGGCAGTCACGGTCATAGCGCAGTGTCCAGCCAGCGGTCCGCATCCGCCGCAAAGGCCTCGCGTACCGCGTCCTCGCCGATCCGGGCGAGCGCATCCGCGACGAAGGCGCGGGTGAGCAGCGCCTGGGCGCGGGCATGATCGATGCCGCGGCTCTGCAGGTAGAAGAGCGCCATCTTGTCGAGCTCGCCGACCGTCGCGCCGTGCGCGCACTTCACGTCGTCGGCGAAGATCTCGAGCTCGGGCTTGAGGTTCACCGTCGCCGTGCGCTGGAGCAGCAGGCCGCGCAGCGACTGCTCGCCATCGGTCTGCTGCGCGCCGCGCGCCACTTCGACGCGCGCGGCGAGGCTGGCGGCCGACTTGTCCGCCGCGACCGCGCGCCACAGCTGGCGCGAGGTGCCTTCGATATCCTCGTGACGCACCGCGACCGCGGCTTCCTGCTTCTGGCTGCCCGAGGTGAGCAGCGCGCCGCCCATCTCGGCGAAACCGCCCTTGCCATTGATCAGCAACGAACCGTCGATCCGGCTGCCCATGCCGCCGGCGCCGAGGAAGATCGAGACCAGGCTCGCCGCCTCGCCGACCTCGGCTTCCTCGCGGAGCGAGACGAAGCCGTCCGACTGCACCAGCCGTACCGAACGCATCAGCCGCGCGCCGCGCTTGAGGCAGAGCGTGGTCAGCCGGTTCGCCCAGCCCGAGCCGGCATAGGTCTCGATCACCGAGGCGACCGCATCCTCGTCGAGCATCAGCCGGCCGGGGACGTGGCTTTCGCCGCCGGTGCCGAGATGGACGATCTGGATCGCGGTGACGGCACGTTCGGGGCCGATGTGCAGCGACCAGCCTTCACCCTCGGCCAGGCTGCCGAGCGGATGGTCGGTGATCGCCACCTGCTGGGTCACCTGCACGGGGCCGGGCGTGCTGTGCGCGGGCTCGAACCGGCCATCGACGAACAACAGGCGCGGGCCTTCGATGTCGAGGAACAGGCCGGCGGGATCGATCGCCGCATCAGCACGCGGGCTGTCGGCGGCCGCCTTGAGCGCTGCCATGTCGGCCCAGCGCCATTCCTCCATGCGCGGAGTGGGGAGTGCGAGCGCGGTCACTGGCCGGTCCTCCAGCTACGCTTGAAATCGGCGAGCAGCGCCGGCTTGCGCTTGTCGATACAGGCCTTCACGCCCGCGGAATCGCGCGCGCCCTTGCGGACACAGGCAGTCGCCGTGCGGCAGAGCTGCTCGTCCAGCTTCGCATAGCCGCTCGTCTCGCTCAGCGCGCAGCCGAGCTTGCCGCCCGCGCCCTGGCTGACCGTCGCGGAGATCGCCGCGAGCCTGCGCCCGACGACCTCGATGTTGAGTTCGTCCTGCGGCGCCTCCTGCACCGCGAACGCCAGGATCAGGGACAGGATCACGCCGCCAGGATCCCATAGCCTTCGCGCTCCAGCTCGTGCGCAAGTTCGGGACCGCCCGAGCGGACGATGCGGCCGTCGGCCAGCACATGGACGAAGTCCGGCTGCACATAGTCGAGCAGACGCTGGTAATGGGTGATCAGCAGCACTGCCTTGTCGGGCGCGCGCATGATCCGGTTGATCCCCTCGCCCACCGCCTTGAGCGCGTCGATGTCGAGGCCGGAATCGGTCTCGTCGAGGATCGCCAGCTTCGGGCCGATGATGCCCATCTGGACCATCTCGTTGCGCTTCTTCTCGCCGCCCGAGAAGCCGACATTGACGGGGCGCTTGAGCATCTCGACGTCCATGCCGAGCGCATCCGCCTGGGCACGGGCGAGCTTGAGGAACTCGCCGCCCGACAGCGGGGCCTCGTCGCGGGCTCGGCGCTGGCTGTTGAGCGCCTCGCGCAGGAAATGCAGGTTCGAGATGCCGGGGATTTCGACCGGATACTGGAAGCCGAGGAACAGGCCCGCCGCGGCGCGCTCGTGCGGCGCCAGCTCGAGCAGGTCCTGCCCGTCGAACGTCACGCTGCCGCCGGTGGGCTCATAGTTGGGGCGGCCGCCCAGCGTGTAGCCCAGCGTCGACTTGCCGGCGCCGTTCGGGCCCATGATCGCGTGGATCTCGCCCGCGTTCACTTCCAGGCTCAGGCCCTTGAGGATTTCCTTGCCGTCGATTTCGGCGCGGAGGTCGGTGATCTTCAACATGCTGTCGTTCATTCCTTGGGCCCGAAAATCGGCCCCTTTTCTGACTTGTCGGTATCGTCGCGGCGCTGCGGCGTGCCGGTGGTGAAGCGCACCACCGGGCCATCCGCGGCGGGGTTCGCCGGCGGCGCGATCGGCTTCACCCGCTGGCGCTCGGTCTCGCGGCTTTCCTCGGTAGCCGCATTGGGCCCGATGGTGGAGGAAGGCAGCGCCGCCTTGGGCTGCACCAGCTTGGGCAGTTCGAAAACCTGCGCCTTGCCCGGCGCCACCACCGGCGGCGGCGCGGAGAGCGCGGCGGCGGCCTGCTCCAGCACGCTCAGCTCCCGGCAATCGGTCACTTCGTCGGCGGTCTTGGCATAGCAGACCGGCGTCGCCTGGCAGGCATTGCTGTCGCGCCGCTGGCTGCCGCTCGAGATCATCACCCGGCAATTGCGCAGCCGGCCGTCCGAGCCCTTGTCGAACAGCATCGTGGTGCGCCCGAAAGTGGCGCGCACGACGATCTGCGCCTCGTCCTCCACCGGCGCGCCGACCGCCTGGGTGGCGGGCACGTCCTGGGCGAGGAAGAGGAGGGCGGCGGCGAGGATCATAGGACCTCACCTTCTAAAAGCCCCTCCCCTTCAGGGGAGGGGTTGGGGTGGGGCCTGTCCCAACGGTCAGGCGTTTCGCCGAGAGCGGAAGCGATGACCTGGATCACCCCGTCCATGTTCGACATCACCTCATAATTGCTGACCCGGAGAACGCGAAAGCCGCGCTCGCCGAGAATATCATCGCGCAGCCGATCCTTCTCCGCATCATGCGTGTCGCCATCGACTTCGACGATCAGCGCCTTCTGCGCACAGAGGAAATCGGCGATATAGGGGCCGATCACCGATTGCCGACGAAACTTGTGGTCGCCCAATTGCGAGTTGGACAGGTTTCGCCACAGGCGTTTCTCGGGCTCTGTCGGGTTGCGGCGCATCTCCGTGGCGCACTGCTGCAGCCACTGGATCCGTTCCACGGACAAGCCCCACCCCAAACCCCTCCCCTGAAGGGGAGGGGCTTTTCTGTTCCAGCCCTTGTCGACCGGAGCAGCCATCACCCGACCGAGCCCTCCAGGCTGATCCCCAGCAGCTTCTGCGCCTCGACGGCGAATTCCATCGGCAGCTGCTGCAGCACCTCCTTGGCGAAGCCGTTGACGATCAGCGCCACCGCGGCCTCCTGGTCGAGCCCGCGCTGCATCGCGTAGAACATCTGGTCCTCGCTGATCTTCGAGGTGGTCGCCTCGTGCTCGATCTGCGCCGAGGGGTTCTTCACCTCGATGTATGGCACGGTGTGCGCGCCGCACTGGTCGCCGAGCAGCAGGCTGTCGCACTGGGTGAAGTTGCGGACATTCTCCGCCGCCGCATTGACCAGCACGCGGCCGCGATAGGTGTTGTTCGACTTGCCCGCCGAGATGCCCTTGGAGACGATCGTCGACTTGGTGTTCTTGCCGATGTGCAGCATCTTGGTGCCGGTATCGGCCTGCTGGCGGCCATTGGTGACCGCCACCGAATAGAATTCGCCGACCGAACCATCGCCCTGCAGGATGCAGCTCGGATATTTCCAGGTGATCGCGCTGCCGGTCTCGACCTGGGTCCAGCTCACCTTCGAGTTCTTGCCGGCGCACAACGCGCGCTTGGTGACGAAGTTGAAGATGCCGCCGACGCCGTTCTCGTCGCCGGGATACCAGTTCTGCACCGTGCTGTACTTGATCTCGGCATCGTCGAGCGCGACCAGCTCGACCACCGCGGCATGGAGCTGGTTCTCGTCGCGCATCGGGGCGGTGCAGCCCTCGAGATACGAGACATACGCGCCCTTGTCGGCGACGATCAGCGTGCGCTCGAACTGGCCGGTATTCTCGGCATTGATGCGGAAATAGGTGCTGAGCTCCATCGGGCAGCGCACGCCCTCGGGCACATAGACGAAGGTGCCGTCCGAGAAGACCGCGGCGTTCAGCGCCGAATAGAAATTGTCGCGCACCGGCACGACCTTGCCGAGCCACTTCTTGATCAGCTCGGGATATTCGCGGATCGCCTCCGAGATCGACAGGAAGATGACCCCTGCGGCCTTCAGCTCCTCGCGGAAGGTGGTCGCGACCGACACCGAGTCGAACACCGCGTCGACCGCGATCTTGCGCGCGCCCTCGACCCCGGCGAGCACCTTCTGCTCCTCGATCGGGATGCCCAGCTTCTCATAGGTGCGCCGGATCTCGGGATCGAGCTCGTCGAGCGAGCTGATCGTCTTCTTCTGCTTGGGCTCGGCGTAGTAATAGGCGTCCTGATAGTCGATGTGCGGGATCGACAGCTTCGCCCATTCCGGCAGGGTCATCTCCTGCCACATGCGGAACGCCTTCAGCCGCCAGTCGAGCATCCACTCGGGCTCGCCCTTCTTGGCCGAGATGTAGCGGACCGTGTCCTCGGACAGCCCCTTGGGCGCGAACTCCTGTTCGACGTCCGAGGCGAAGCCCCATTCATACTTCTTGTTGGCGGCCGCCAGTGCTTCCGCGTTCTTCGTAGCCATGGTTACACCTGCTCCCCGGCCAGCGCCGGGGTCCGGGTTTGATCTGCCGGATGTGGCGCTTCGGCCTGGACCGGAGCGCTGGAAAGTTGGGCGAGGGAAATGCCCGCGAGCGCGCCCTTTACAGCACCGTTCACGACATTCCAGTGCGGCTTGACCTTGCAGCTGTCCTGCACGCAGCAATCCTGCTTGCCGGCATCGACGCACGAGGTGAGCGCGATCGGCCCCTCAATGGCCTCGACGATGTCGGCCAGGGTGATCGTGGCGGGCGGCCGGGCGAGGCGGAAGCCGCCGCCGGTGCCGCGCGCACTCTCGATCAGGCCGGCCGCGGAGAGCTTGCTCACCAGCTTCTGCACGGTCGGCAGCGGCAGCCCGGTCTCCTCGGCGAGCGTGGTCGCATTGAGCCGGCACGTCGCGCCGCACTGGCGCGCCGCGGCGGACAGCATCACGACCGCATAATCGGCAAGGCTCGAAAGCTTCACGCTGTTCCTTCGCTGCGCCGCCCCGGGGCGGGCCAATCGGACAAAATCGTTCCGATTGGCCAAATGGGCTCAGCGGCGGCGAAGGTCAACCGATTCGGGGATAACGTCCGGCAGGAAGTGGAAGGTTTCGTTGGTCAGGGTGAGCGCCAGCACCGGATCGATGCCCGCGCGCAGCGAGGTCGGCGTGTGGCCGGTGAACTGCCGGATCTCGTTGATCATGTGCGACTGGTCGGAGAAGGGACCCACCACTTCATCCACCCGCGCGCCCTGATAGATGCGCATCGCGGCGCCGATCGCGCGGAACTTGCGCTTCAGATGCGCCGGGCTGCCGGCGAAATAGTCCTTGCAGAGCCGCTGGACCTGGCGCTCGCCGATGTTCGAGCTCTTGCGGATGCGGGCATAGAGATCGTCGATCGTCGGATCCTTGGTCGCCGCCCATTCGCGCACCGCGCGCAGGAAGACGAGATGCGCCGCCGGCACCGGCTTCACTTCCTGCTGGCGCATGCGAAGCAGCGGCTCGATCGCCGCGATCATCTCTTCCAGCGAGTCCATCTTGTGGAGACGGTGCCAGAGCAGGCCGGCCTGCTCGCAGAACAGCTTCTCGCCATCGACGATATGGTCGGCGACCTTGTAGGCCGGCAGCCCGATCAGCGCCTTCCAGCCGATCGCGCGCAGCGAAACGCCGAAGCAATGGAACGGCCCCTGCATGCGATAGCTCGCTGCCGAGGTGCCCGGGCCGTTGATCATCACCTTCTTGGTGCTCTCGGCATGGCCGTCGGGGAAATGGACGGTGCCGCTGCCCTTGATGACGAAGCGGAGCTGGCCGAGATCGACCCGCTCGATCCCTTCGACATCCCTGCCGTCGTGTCGGAAGAGATAATAGGATTCGACGTGCGGGATCAGCGCACCTTCCGCCTTGCGGAATTCGAGCCGCGGCCGGGGATCCCGGTCGTTCTCCGCGGCCAGTTGGGCCGGTTTCATCCTGGTAGCGCCCCGCATTTCTTGCCCTGCTAATCCGAGATTATCCCCTCCTCGGATTCCTTATTTTCCGTGCAAATATACCGCGTAGTCGCGGAATAGAAAAGTGGCCCGGTCAGCCTAAGCCAACCGGGCCAAAAGGAAAGGGTTCCCCCATTGAGCGGAAACCCCTCGGGTCGCAGTGCTTTACTAGCCGAGTGCCCCTCCGGCGTATTGCAAGGAATCGACATACGCAGCTTTACGGAGAGGAAAAGCGGTGCGAAGGCCCCGTTCATGGCCTATCCGCTCCGCTCCGCATTGTTCGCGCTCGACGCCGAAAAGGCGCACCGCGCCGCGATCCGCGCGCTTGCCCTGTGGGAATCGCTCGGCACGGTTTTTAGCTCCGAAATGGTGGAATCTCCCATCCATTTGGGAGGATTGACCTTTCCCAACCGAATCGGGCTCGCCGCCGGGCTCGACAAGGATGCGGAGGCGATACCGGGCCTGTTCGCATTGGGCTTCGGCGCGGTCGAAGTGGGCACGCTCACCCCCCGCCCCCAGCCCGGCAATCCCAAGCCGCGCCTGTTCCGGCTGCCCGAGGACGAAGCGGTGATCAACCGCATGGGCTTCAACAATGGCGGGATCGACGCCGCGCTCGCCCGCATCGCGAAGCTGAAGACGCGCAAGGGCGTGCTCGGCATCAATGTCGGCGCGAACAAGGACAGCGACGACCGGGTCGCGGACTATGCGCTGGGCGTCGGCAAGGCCGCGGCGCAGGCAGACTACATCACGATCAACGTCAGCTCGCCCAACACGCCGGGCCTGCGCGACCTCCAGTCGCGCCCCGCGCTCGACGAGCTGCTCGCCGCCAGCCATGCCGCGCGCGGCAAGACCCCGATCTTCCTGAAGGTCGCCCCCGATCTCGACCGCGCCGGGCTGGAGGGCGCGATCCAGGCGGCGCTCGACAACCGGATCGACGCGCTGATCGTCTCGAACACCACCATCTCGCGCCCGCCGCTTTCCTCGCGACATGCAGGTGAGACCGGCGGCCTCTCGGGCAAGCCGCTCAAGGAGCTTGCCCGCGCCAAGCTGGTCGAGGCTGCGGAGATCGCCGCCGGCGCGCTGCCGCTGATCTCGGCGGGCGGGATCGACGGCCCGGACGAAGCGAAGCGCCGGATCGATGCCGGCGCCACGCTCGTCCAGGTCTATTCGGCGCTGGTGTTCAAGGGGCCGGGCCTGCCCCGTGCCATCGCCCGGGCGCTCGCCTAGGCCGCGAGCTTCCGCAGGCGGAGTGCCAGACCGATATAGGCCGCGCCGCCGATGATCGCGAGCCAGGCGACCAGCAGCACCAGGCTGAGCGCGCCCGCCGCCGGCCAGACCAGGATCACCACGCCAAAGGCGATCGAGACCAGTCCGGCGAGGATCAGGAAAATCTCGCCCTCGATCTCTTTGCGCAGCGCGACCGCGCCGGCGACTTCCATCATCCCGGTCACGATTGCCCAGGCGGAGATCAGGAGCAGCAGCACCTGCACGGTGATGCCCGGCCAGATGAAGGTCAGCAGGCCCACGGCTATCCCGGCCAGGCCGGTCAGCACCAGCCACCAGCGCGGCGTATCGCCGCTGCGCATGCCCGACATCGCCGCCGCCAGCGCGAAACAGCCATCGACCAGCGCATAGGCGCCCCAGACCAGCGCCAGGGTGATCAGCGCGACGCCGGGCCAGAGCAGCGCCAGGAAGCCGAAGGTGATGCCAGCGGCGCCGCGCAGCACGAACAGCCACCAGCGCTTGCCCAATGCGCGCAGCAAGGATGGGGTGGATGCGAGGCTGGCATTGTCGATCATGGCGTCCCTCCATGAGAGCGGGTGGCCGGTCCGACATGGGCGGGCATTCATCCGCGCTTCCCTGTCCGCGACATTGCGCCCGGTTATACCCCCAGGCAATCATCCGATTGTATGACCGCCGACGTAGCGTCTTTGCGCTCCGGCCAAAGCCCGCTAGCCTAGCGCCATGAAGAAGTTGTTCCTGCTGTTCGCCCTTGTCGCCGCGCCGGTCGCGGCTTCCGCCCAGGGAGTGGTCAGCGCCGCAGACTCCCGCGCCGCCGCCGCGGGCACCGAGATCCTCAATGCGGGCGGCAGCGCCACCGATGCGGCGATCGCGACGATGCTCGCGCTCAACGTGGTCGAGCCGCAGAGCGCCGGCATCGGCGGCGGCGCCTTCCTGCTCCAGTATGACGTGAAGACCGGCAAGATCGCCACGGTTGATGGGCGCGAGGCAGCGCCGATGGCCGCCACCGATCACTGGTTCTACGGCCCGGACGGCCAGCCCCTCAGCCACATGGCGGCGGTGCCGGGCGGCCGCAGCGTCGGCGTGCCGGGCACGCTGCGCGCAATGGCCCTCGCCCACCAGCGCGGCGGCAAGCTGCCCTGGGCCCGGCTGTTCCAGCCGGCGATCCGGCTCGCCCGCGACGGCTTCGACATCTCGCCCCGCCTCGGCAATGCGCTACGCAGCTATGGTCCGCACGTCGATGCCGGCGTCCGCGCGATCTATTACGACGCCGCCGGCAAGCCGCTGCCCGCCGGCGCGCATGTCCGCAACACCGCCCAGGCCGATCTGCTCGAGCGGGTCGCCAAGTTCGGCCCTGACAGCTTCTATGTCGGCCCGCAGGCCGAGAAGCTGGTCGTCACGGTGAACGGCGCGGCCCGCAATCCCTCGAAGATGACCACCGGCGACCTCGCTTCCTATTCGGCAAAGGATCGCCCGGTGCTGTGCGGCAAGTACCGTGCCTACAAGATCTGCTCGATGGGCCCGCCCTCCTCGGGCGGCGTCACGGTGATGATGATCCTCGCCCAGCTCGAGCGTTTCGACATGGCCAAGCTCGGCAAGGACAATCCCGTCGCCTGGCACCTCTTCGCCGAGAGCTCGCGCCTCGCCTATGCGGACCGCGACATGTATGTCGGCGATCCGGACTATGTGCAGGTGCCGATCGCCGGCCTGCTCGACCGCAAGTACCTCGCCGGCCGCTCGGCGCTGATCCACGCCGACAGCACGATGGCCGAGGTACAGGCCGGCCTGCCCGCGGGCGCGCCGAAGCGCATCGCGGTAAAGCCGCAGGAAGTGCCCGGCACCACCTCGCTCTCGGTGGTCGACAAGGCCGGCAACGTCGCCCAGGTGACCACCACGATCGAAGGCGCCTTCGGCTCGGGCCTGTCGGTCGACGGCACGATGCTCAACAACGAGCTGACCGATTTCGACATCGTGCCGGAGAAGGACGGCTATCTGGTCGCCAACCGGGTCGAGGGCGGCAAGCGCCCGCGCAGCTCGATGGCACCGACCATCGTCTATGGCCCGGACGGCAAGGTCCGCCTGGCGATCGGCGCGGCCGGCGGCTCGACGATCATCGCCCAGGTGGCGAAGGGCATCATCGGCGTGGTCGACTGGAAACTGTCGGCGCAGGACGCGATCGCCCTCGGCCTGCTCTATGCGCCCGGCCCGACCGCCTATGCCGAGAAGGGCACCCAGCTCGACGCGATGGTCCCGGCGCTCCAGGCGCTGGGCGAGAAGGTCCAGTCGGCCCCGCTCGGGCTCAAGATGAACGCGGTCGAGCGGGTGAACGGCCGCTGGACCGGCGGCGCCGATCCGCGCAGTGAAGGCGTCGTGATGGACCAACAGGGCCACACGACCGTTATCACCCGGGTGGGCGCACAGCCGAACCGGCCATCGGAATAAAGTGGGGGAAAGCGGGACGCTCCAAAGGAGCGCCCGTGCTAGGGAGAGAGAATGCGCAGGCTCGAACGATTTGAAAACCTGGTCCAGATGTTCTTCGCGCGGGCGAAGGAGAAGGGCGACGCGCCCTTCCTCTGGCACAAGGCAGGGGGAAAGTGGCAGCCGACCAGCTGGGCGGAAGCCGCACGGCAAGTGGCGAGCCTGTCGGCCGCGCTCACCGCACTCGGCCTGAAGCGCGGCGACCGGGTGATGCTCGTCTCGGAGAACCGCCCGGAATTCTGCATCAGCGACCTGGCGATCATGGCCGCGGGCTGCGTGACGGTGCCGACCTACACGACCAACACCGAGCGCGACCACCAGCACATCATCGAGAATTCGGGCGCCTGCGCGATCATCGTCTCGAACGGCAAGCTGGCCAAGACGCTGCTGCCGGCGGCGATCCGTGCCTCCACCGCGCGGATGATCATCGGCCTCGAGGACCTGCGGATCAGCCAGCAGGGCAGCCTGGAATTCCACGACTGGCGCACACTGATCGCCAGGCACGACACCGATCCGCGCGGCGTCTCGTGCAACTATCGCCGCGAGGACCTGGCCTGCATCATCTACACCAGCGGCACCGGCGGCAGCCCGCGCGGCGTGATGCAGCATCACGGCGCGATCCTCAGCAACGTCGAGGCCTGCTGCGCGATCATCTCGGAGGATTTCGGCTGGGAGGACGAGGTGTTCCTCAGCTTCCTGCCGCTCAGCCACGCCTATGAGCATACCGGCGGCCAGTATTTCCCGATCGGTCTGGGCGCGCAGATCTATTATTCCGAAGGGCTGGAGAAGCTCGCCTCGAACATCGAGGAAGTGCGCCCGACGCTGATGGTCGTCGTCCCGCGCCTGTTCGAAGTGCTGCGCACGCGCATCGTCAAGCAGGTCGAGAAACAGGGCAATTTCGCCAACTTCCTGCTCGACAAGGCCGTGGCGATCGGCGGGCGCAAGGCTGCCGGTACCGGACGCCTGACCGACCTGCCGATGAACCTGCTCCTCGGCGCCACGCTCAAGCCCAAGCTCGCCAAGAAGTTCGGCGGGCGGATCAAGGCAATGGTCTCGGGCGGCGCGCCGCTCAATCCGGAAGTCGGCATCTTCTTCCAGAGCCTCGGCATCACCTTCCTCCAGGGCTATGGCCAGACCGAGGCCGCCCCGGTGATCTCGTGCAACCGGCCCAAGGCCGGGCTCAAGATGGACACGGTCGGCCCGCCGCTGGAAGGCGTCGAGGTGCGCATCGCCGACGACGGCGAGATCCTGGTGCGCGGCGAGCTGGTCATGCACGGCTATTGGCGCAACGAGGAGGAGACCAAGCGCGTCCTCAAGGACGGCTGGCTCTACACCGGCGACATCGGCCATATCGACGAGAAGGGCCGCATCAAGATCACCGATCGCAAGAAGGACATCATCGTCAACGACAAGGGCGACAATGTCGCGCCCCAGAAGGTCGAGGGCATGCTGACCCTCCAGCCCGAGATCGTCCAGGCGATGATCGCCGGCGATAAGAAGCCCTATATGTCCGCGGTGATCGTCCCCGATCCCGAATGGACCGCCGAATGGTGCGCCCACACCGCCACCAAGTGCGACTTCCGCGAGCTTGCCCATGATCCCGACTACAAGGCGGCGCTCGGCGCGGCGGTGGAGCGGGTCAACAAGGACCTGTCGGTGATCGAGCGTGTCCGCAAGTTCATCGTCGCCGACGAGCCGTTCACGATCGAGAACGAGCAGCTGACGCCCAGCCTGAAGATCCGCCGGCATATCCTGAAGGCGGCGTACGGCGAGCGGCTGGACGCGTTGTACAAGTAAAGTCCCACCCCTCGTGGGAGGGACTGCTAACTTTCCCCGGCGAAGGCCGGGGCCCAGTCTTGAAAGTCACGCGCCTTGGCGCGTCTTCGCCGCGCACGCTTAGTCTGGGCCCCGGCCTTCGCCGGGGAAAAGCAGGAAACGAAAAGGCCGGGGATCGCTCCCCGGCCTTTCCTGTTTCAGCCGTGAAGCCGGCGCCTCACTTCTTCTCCGGCACCACCTTCACCGTCCAGTCCTTGTCCGGGCGGAGATACTTCATCGCCAGCCCCTGCACGTCCATCGGCGTCACCCGCGAATAGTCGGCGGCGAGCGTCTCGACCCCGGCGATCCGCGCCGGATCATAGGTACCGCCCTCGACCAGGCGCATCCAGAACATGTTGCCCGAGGACATGCGCAGGATCTGCTGCTTGAGCGGGGTCAGCGCGCGGTTGAGCTCGTCCGCGTCGATCGGCTTGGCGACGAGGTCCGCCGCGATCTTGCGCGACAGCTCGAAGAAGAAGTCGACCTTGTCGGGCGGCACCATGCCGAGCGCCAGGATCTTGCCGCCCGCCGGCAGGCCGAGCGGCCACTGGCTGGCGACCTGGGGCGAATAGCTCACGCCGGCCTGGCTGCGCAGCTGGTCGAGCAGCCGGTCGCGGAACACCGCGGCGAGCACCTCGAGCTTGCGGCTCTCGCTGATCCCGCCATTGTCGGTGCCGCCGCCGGTCGGCCAGGCGATCACCGCCGCCGCCTGGTTGGGCTGGCCGGTATGGGTCAGCGTCACCGGCGTCTCGACATGGGCGGGAAAGGCGACCGGCGCGAGCGGCGCCTTGCTCGCCACGCGCGGCTTCAGCGCGCCGAAGGTGGCGGCCACGGCCTTCACCGTCGCCTCGGCATCCATGTCGCCGAACACCTCGATCTCGATCGGGCCGCTAGCCAGGATCGGCTCCCAGAACTTGCGGAAGCTGGCCGGCGTGGTCGCCTCGATCGTCGCCTTGGGCGGGATGCCCCAGCGCGGATCGCCATTGTGGAGGAGACGCTCGAGATCGCGGTTCATCACCGCGTCGGGCGAGGACGAGAGATTGGCGTAGGACGACAGGGTCGCGACCTTGGCGCGGAGCACCGGATTGGGATCCCAGCCCGGCGCGACCAGCTTGGCGGCGAGCAGCTTGAGCTGGTCGGACAGGTCGTCCTTGGTGGTCTGCGCCTTCAGCGTGAAGGCATCGTCGTCCACGTCGAAATCGGCGCCGATCTGGCGACGGCCGGTGAGCGCGTCGAGCTCGTCCTGGCCATATTTGCCGACGCCGCTCGCCATCAGCGCGCCCTCGCCGGCCCAGGCCGGGGTCTGGGCGGTGCCCGACAGGCCCGACAGGCCGTTGCCGAAGCGCACGTTCACATAGACCTTGCCGGTCTCCGACGGATCCTGGCGCATCAGCATCGTCACGCCATTGGCGAAGACCAGCTTCTCGATGCCGGTGCCCGGCAGGATCTGCTCGCGGGTCGCCACCTTGCCGGGCAGGCCCAGCTTGGGCAGCGCGTCGAAGCTGACATTGCCGACCAGCTTGCGCTTGGCGCTCGCCGCGACATTGGCCTCGAGCGCGGAGGCGACCTTGGTGGTGATCGCGGGATCAGGCGTGTGGAGATTGACCATCGCGCGCGTCGCGGTGCCCTGGAACACCGTCTTCGACGAGGCGAGCACCGTGGCGGGGGTGAACATCTTTCCGTCCACCGCGCCCTTGAAGATCGCGTAGGAGAATTCGGGCGTCGTCACCGTCTCGTTGATGTCGACCGCCTCGGCGAGATCGTCGGCGAGCTTGGCCCCGGCCTCGACCGGCGCGGTGTTGATCCGCTGCTTCATCGACGATTCGATCTCGGCGACTTCACGGTCGATCTCGGCCTGGGTCGGCGGGGTCGCCTGGGCGTCGGCGATCACCCCGCGCACATCGCGCAGCGCGGCTTCCCAGTCGTCGCCGACCGGAAGCACCTGCACGGTGGTGATGTTGGCCGACCGGCCGATGTCGCTCAGGTCCGCGCCGGCGGCGATGAAGGTGCCGCCCGAGCGCGCGCGAGTCTCGAGCCGGCGGTTGATGATGCGGATCGCGACCAGGTCGATCATCCGCTTCTGGTTGAAGATCACCGTATCGCCGTCGACCGTCCAGGGGCGGACGATCGCCATGGTGGTCAGCACCGGCAGCGCGGGCTCGACGATGCTGGCCGAAACCGGCTTGCCCTCGACCGGCTTGCCGAAATCGGGAGTCGGAACCGCGGGGCCGGTGCCCTTCCAGTCCGAGAAATGCTTGACGACCATCTGCTCGAGCAGCGCGGGATCGACATCGCCGATCGCGATGACCGTGGCGCGCTCGGGGCGGTACCAGCGATCATGGAAGGCCTGCACCGTCGCGGGCGTCGCGCCGTTGAGCGTCTCGACCGTGCCGATCGGCTCGCGCTGGGACAGCGGCTGGCCGGCGAACATCAGGTCAAGCATCGCGTCCTGCAGGCGAACCTGCGGGCCGGGCTGCTCGCGCTGCTCGGCGAGCACCACCGGGCGCTCGGAATCGAGGATCTTCTGGGTGATGTCCGGGCCGGACATCATGCCCGCCAGGATCTTGAAGCTCTCGTCGAGCCCGGCCGGCGTCGCATTGGGCAGGTCGAGCTTGTAGGTCGTCGCGGTGAAGGTCGTGCTCGCATTCGAGTCCGAGCCGAAGGTCACGCCCAGCCGCTGCCAGATGCGCTTCGATTCGCCATCGGGCACGTGGACCGAGCCGCGGAACGAGAGATGCTCGAGCAAGTGGGCGAAGCCGCGCTCGCTGTCCTGCTCCATCAAAGAGCCGACATCCATGCGCACCCGCACCGAGACCTGGCCCGGCGGCACGCCGTTCTTGCGCACCGCATAGCGCAGGCCATTGGAGAGCCGCCCGAACTTCCAGGCATCGTCATGGACCAGGTCGCTCTTCTCGTAGAGCCAGGGATCCTTGGCGCTCTGGACCGGGCGCCCCACCGTCTTGGTGTCGGGCACGCCCGGGGGATTGGTATTCTGCTGGGCCTGGGCCGGCAGCACCGGGGCGAGCGAGGCAAGGGCGAGGAGCGCGAGAGGCGCACGCAGGAAGGAGTGCATAGAGGTCCATCTAGGAGCGAAGCGCCGGGCATGCCAGCGGGAACCTTTCCCCCGGATGTACGAAAAGCCGGCACGCCTGCGTCACGAACCCGCCCTTGTGCGCCGCGGCAGGGCCATGTTTTCGACCCATGCGGCGGCTATCCAGCCAAGATGCGGGCGCGACTCGCGGATGAACAGGTGACGAACCCAGCAAGGTCAGGTGCAGTGAAGGTCGAGCCGAGCGCGCGGGGCAGCGCAATGTGGCGGGACGCGGGCGAAGTCGAAGCGGCGGAAGCACGCGAGATGATTCCCGATCTCACGGTGATATCGGGGGCAGTGATGCCCGACGCGCCGCTGCGCGCCGATCGCGATCGCCCGTTCCTGATCAAATATGGCAAATATCTGCGCGGCACGTTCGACCGGTTCATCGCGCGCTTCTCGCTGGTCTCGACCGAGCCGGTGCTCGATGTGCGCGACTTCGCCTGGACCGAGGCGCTGCGCGCCAACTGGCAGGCGATCCGCGCCGAGGCGATCGCCGCCGCGCTCGACCACCAGGCGCCGTCGCTCGCCCAGGTCTCGCCCGATCACCGCGCGATCGCCCCGGCGAACAAATGGCGCAGCTATTTCCTCTATGGCTATGGCTACCGGGTGCAGGAGAATCTCGATCGCTGCCCGGCCACCACCCGGCTGGTCGAGGCGATCCCCGGCCTCAACAGCGCCTTCTTCTCGATCCTGGCGCCCGGCGCCCATATCCCGGCGCATCGCGGCGTCACCAAGGGACTGATCACCTGCCATCTCGGCCTCGTCATCCCGCGCGACGGCGATGTCCGCATGCGTCTCGACGATCGCGTCCTGCGCTGGTCCGAAGGCGAGACCCTGGTGTTCGACGACACCTATGATCACGAGGTGTGGAACGACACCAGCGGCACCCGCGTGGTGCTGCTGATCCAGTTCCGCCGGCCGCTGCGCCAGCCGGGGCGGTGGTTCGTCGACAAGTTCCTCGCCTGGATCCGCCGCTCGGCCTTCGTCCAGGATGCCCGCGCCAATCTCCGCCGGTGGAACCAGGTGGGCAATACGTCCAATTGATACGCCAGCCCCGCGCACCCACATGCGCTGCGACCAAGGAGTTGCCGACATGGCTACCGAACGCACCAGGGCCTGGACCGAATTTCGCCGGATGATCTTGTGGATCGCGCTTGCCGGCGTGCTGATGGTGGCGGGCGCGCTCTGGTATCTCTCGCTCTACGACGCGCTCTATCCGTCGGCGATCGCGGCGACGATCGGCGGAGTGTTCATCTCCACCCTGCTCGGCTGCGGCCTGTTCGCCGCCGCCTTCTTCAGCGACAAGAGCGGCCACGACCAGAGCGTGACCGACGCGACCACGCATGAGGACACGCAGCCGTAATCCTTCACCTCGGCGCCTGAATTACATCCGTCATCCCCGCGAAGGCGGGGATCCAGGGTAATGCGGAATGTCCGGCGCAATCGCGTCCAAGCTCCCCGGACCCGCCGAGGCAAGCCGCACGGGCAACGCCCTTGGCTCTGGATCCCCGCCTTCGCGGGGATGACGAAGAAGGATTGGGGATGGCGAGGAAGGGAAAAGGAAGGATTGCTGCCGAGGGCAGCCAGCCTACCCGAAAGGAAACCTTTCGTTTCCCCCTCCCCGCTTGATCCCCGCCGCCCGAACGCCCAAATGGCGGCCATGCTGATCGAGACCGAAGCCACGCCCAATCCGGCAACCCTCAAGTTCCTTCCGGGACGCACCGTGATGGACGCCGGTACCCGCGACTTCGCGTCGCCCGAAGAAGCCGAGGCCTCGCCGCTCGCCACCGCCCTGTTCACCCTGGGCGACGTGACCGGCGTTTTCTTCGGCCGCGACTTCATCTCCGTGACCATTGCCCCGGGCGCAGACTGGCGCGACGCGAAGCCCGATGTGCTCGGCATCCTGCTCGACCATTTCGCCGCGAACATGCCGCTGTTCCATGCCGCCGCCGCCGGGTTCAGCGTGCCCGCGGAGAGCGCCGACTTCGGCGACAACCCCGAAGACGCCGAGATCGTCGCCCAGATCAAGGAACTGATCGAGACGCGCGTGCGCCCTGCCGTCGCCAATGACGGCGGCGACATCGTCTATCGCGGCTTCGACGCCGGCAAGGTCTACCTCCAGATGCAGGGCGCCTGTTCGGGCTGCCCCAGCTCGACCGCCACGCTCAAGAACGGCATCGAGCAGCTGCTCAAGCATTACGTTCCCGAAGTCACCGAAGTCCGGGCCGTCTGAGCCCTTATCTTCCCGAAAGGACTATCATCATGGCCACTCCGCTCGATGACGCGGCGCTGGATAAGCTGTTCCGTACCGCGCGCAGCTATAACGGCTACACCGATGCCCCGGTGACCGAGGCGGACATCCGCGCCATCTACGAACTCACCAAGATGGGCCCGACCTCGGCGAACAACCAGGCCGCCCGCTTCGTCTGGGTGACCAGCGACGAGGCCAAGGAAAAGCTCGCCCTGCTCGCCAGCGCCGCCAATGCCGACAAGATCCGCAAGGCACCCGCCACCGTGATCATCGGCATGGACCTGACGTTCAACGAGCATCTGCCCTGGCTCTTCCCGCACGCGCCAACCGCCAAGGACTGGTTCCCGACCGAGGAAGCCCGCTACACCACGGCCTTCCGCAACTCGTCGCTCCAGGGCGCCTATCTGCTGCTCGCCGCCCGCGCGCTCGGTTTCGATACCGGCCCGATGTCGGGTTTCGACAACGCCAAGGTTGACGAAGCGTTCTTTGCAGACCAGCCCAATGTGAAGTCCAACTTCATCACCACGCTGGGACATGGCGACCCTTCCTCCATCTTCGATCGACTCCCCCGCCCCGAATTCGAGCAGTTCAATCGTCTCGTCTGACCTGACTCTCGTCATCGAGACCGCGACCGCAGCCTGCTCGGTCGCATTGCTCGACGGAACGACCGTGATCGCCGCGGCCCATGAAGTGGTGGGCCGCGGCCATGCCGAACGGCTGGTGCCGATGATCGCGGCGCTGCCCGGCGAAGGCCGTGCAGCGCGCATCCTCGTCGATGTCGGGCCCGGCAGCTTCACCGGCGTGCGCGTCGGCCTGGCTGCCGCGCTGGGCCTGTCGATCGGCTGGGGCGTGGAGGTGCACGGCTATTCGTCGCTCGCGCTGCTCGCCGCGTCGGGATTTGCCGGCAATCCGGACATACCACAACTTGCCGTGGTGCTCGAAGGCGGGCACGGTGAGGTGTTCATGCAGGCGTTCCATTCCCAACCTTTCAGGGAGGACGGGCCGTTCCGCTCGCTCGTTCCCATTGCCGCGCTCGAAGCGCTGGCCGGCCGCCCGGCATTCGGCAGCGGCGTGCGCCATCTCGTCCCGCTGGCCGAGGGGCTCGACCTGCGCGAGACCCTGCCCGCCGCCGCCGACGCCCGGCTGCTCTCCGCCGACTTCACCACCCTCCCCGCCCGGCCGATCTATGGCCGCGCGCCCGATGCCAAGACGCTCGCCGAGCGGGGCCTGGCATGAGCGGCACCGTCAACCTGGTCGAGCTGCGCGAAGGCGGCACCCAGGATCTCTACAACGTCAACATCGTCATGCAGGAAGCGTTCGACCCGCGCTTCGGCGAGGCGTGGACCAGTGCCCAGTGCCTGGGAATGCTGTCGCTGCCCGGGGTCTGGCTGGTCGTGGCGAGCGTCGACGGCCGCGACATGGGCTTCGCGCTCGCCCGCGCGATTGCCGATGAAGCGGAGCTGCTGCTCCTCGCCACCCATCCCGCTGCGCGCCGCCGCGGCATCGCCGGCGCGTTGCTGCGTGCCGTGATCGAAGAAGCGCGCGGCCGCGGCGTCACGCGAATCCATCTCGAGGTCCGTTCAGGAAACGATGCCGTATGGCTCTACCGTCGCGAAGGCTTCGAAAAGGTCGGCGAACGTCGGGATTACTATCGGGGACGTAGCGGGCAATTGTTCGACGCACATACTTATGCACGCGACATCAAGGACCTGGACTGAGACTTACTGAAACATGCAAATATGGTCTTGCGTTTGGACCAAAACGGTCCGATAGGACGTCGCCAGGGGACAAGTAGAAGTCACCTCATTCGGGTCGAAAGGAAAAAGATGGAAACGCAAGCTGAGATTGATGAAACGCTGGTCACGCTGACGGCGGATATTGTTGCTGCACATGTCAGCAACAACAGTGTTGCGGTCTCCGACCTTCCGACTCTGATCCAGAACGTGCACGGCGCGCTCTCGGGTCTTGGCCGCGCTGTCGCCGAGCCCGAAGTGAAGCAGGAGCCGGCCGTTTCCATTCGCGCCTCGGTGAAGCCGGACTACATCGTCTGCCTCGAGGACGGCAAGAAGCTCAAGATGCTGAAGCGTCACCTGATGACGCACTATCAGATGACCCCCGAGCAGTACCGCGCCAAGTGGAACCTGCCGGCGGACTATCCGATGGTCGCCCCCAATTATGCCGAGCAGCGCCGCAGCCTGGCGAAGAAGATCGGCCTGGGCACCAAGCGCCGCAAGCGCTGAGCTGCAACAGACTGAAATAGGAAAGGCCGGCCCGGAGATCGCTCCGGGCCGGCCTTTTCGTTTCGCGATCACGCCTTTTCGCGGCCACAGTCTTCCAACTTGGCGCAGGCCACGCTACATCGCGGCCATGGCTCGTAAGATCGATCTCGAAGCGCTTTGTCACGAGAAGGGGCTGCGCATCACCGAACAGCGCAAGGTGATTGCGCGCGTCCTCTCCGATGCGGATGACCATCCCGATGTGGAAAAGGTCTATGAGCGTGCCTCGGCGATCGACCCCGGCATCTCGATCGCCACGGTCTATCGCACCGTGCGCCTGTTCGAAGAGGCCGGCATCCTCGACCGTCACGATTTCGGCGACGGCCGCGCCCGTTACGAGCCGTCGCCCGAGGCGCATCACGATCACCTGATCAACGTCGAGACCGGCGAAGTGATCGAGTTCGTCGATCCCGAACTGGAACAGCTCCAGAAGCAGATCGCCGAGCGGCTGGGCTTCCGCCTGGTCGATCACCGCATGGAACTCTACGGCGTCGCGCTCGACCGCAAGAACTGAGGTGCCGCCTGCGGGCGAAACCCGGGCCGAACGCGCCGCCCGCCTCCGCGAGGAGGCCATCCAGGGCCATGACACCCCGCTGAGCCTGCGCGGCCAGTGCCGTTTGTGGAGCCGCGTCGCGCTGCTCGTGCTGGCGCTGCTGGTGCTGGTGCCGCTCCACTATCTCTTCCGGCTGCTCCGCCTGCCCTCGCCCTGGCCGCGCTATTTCCTGTCGATCGCCGCGCGGATCTGCGGCGCACGGGTCAACCGCATCGGCACGCATCTCAAGCGCGACGTCTTCTACATCTCCAACCATCTCAGCTGGATCGACATCCTCGCACTCGGCGGCGCCAGCGGCACCGCCTTTATCGCCAAGGCCGAGATCCAGAGCTCGCCCGTGGTCGGCTGGCTCGCCGGGCTCAACCGCACCGTCTACGTCAAGCGCGAGAACCGGCTGGGCGTCGCCGAACAGATCAACGAGCTGCGCGACGCGCTGGCCGAGACCTGGGCGATCACCGTCTTTCCCGAAGGCACCACGACCGACGGCAAGTCGCTGCTGCCGTTCAAGACGCCGATGCTGCGCGTGCTCGAACCGCCGCCGCCCGGCGTGATGGTCCAGCCGGTGATGCTGTACTATGGCGCCGCGGCCGACGACATCTGCTGGATCGGCCAGGAGAGCGGCCTCAACAACGCGAAGCGCATCCTCAGCCGCAAGGGCAGCTTCCGCCTCGACGTGCATTTCCTCGAGCCTTTCCACCCGCGCGACTTCCCCGGCCGCAAGGTGATCGCTGCAGAGAGCCGGAGGCGGATCGAGGAAGCACTGGTCAAGACGCTCGGCTACCCCTTGCGCACCTTCCGCTTCGCCGAGGACCCGATCGGATACAAGCCGAAGCCGGCTCCCTAAATCCTCTCCCGGAGGGAGAGGGGGACCGCCGCTGAAGGCGGTGGTGGAGAGGGAACGCCGCAGGCGGTGTCGCTCGTGGCAAGCCCCCTCCACCGCCTTCGCCGGTCCCCCTCCCCCTCCGGGGGAGGAATGTGTATAGGCCCGCCCGATGAACGCTCCCAAGAATCCCAAGACCTTCCACGTCAAGTCGTTCGGCTGCCAGATGAACGTCTATGACGGCGAGCGCATGGCCGAGCTGATGGCCGCCCAGGGCATGACCGCCGCCGCCGAGGGCGAAGCCGCCGATCTCGTCGTGCTCAACACCTGCCACATTCGCGAGAAGGCGACCGAGAAGGTCTATTCGGACATTGGCCGCCTGCGGAAGGGCGCGCGCGAGGAAGGTCGCGCCGAGCCGATGATCGCGATCGCCGGCTGCGTCGCCCAGGCCGAGGGCGAGGAGATCGTCCGCCGCGCCAAGGTCGATGTCGTGGTCGGGCCCCAAGCCTATCACAACCTGCCCGAGCTGGTCGCCAAGGCGGCGAAAGGTACCTCGGCGCTCGACACCGACATGCCGGCGCTCAGCAAGTTCGGCACGCTGCCCAAGCGCCGCAAGGTCGGCCCCACAGCCTTCCTCACCGTGCAGGAAGGCTGCGACAAGTTCTGCACCTATTGCGTGGTACCCTATACCCGCGGCGCCGAGATCAGCCGGCCCTTCGCCGAGCTGGTCGATGAGGCGAAGGCGCTGGTCGATGCCGGCGCGCGCGAGATCACCCTGCTCGGCCAGAACGTCAACGCCTGGGACGACGAGGCCGGCACCGGGCTGCACGGCCTGATCCACGCGCTCGACCGGATCGAGGGCCTGCACCGCATCCGCTACACCACCAGCCATCCCAACGACATGCGCGAAGGCCTGATCCGCGCCCATGCCGAGGTCGAGAAGCTGATGCCCTTCCTCCATTTGCCCGTGCAGGCCGGCAGCGACCGCATCCTCAAGGCGATGAACCGCAGTCACACCCGCGATTCCTACCTGAAGATCCTCGACCGGGTCCGCGAAGCGCGCCCCGACATCGCGCTGTCCGGCGACTTCATCGTCGGCTTCCCCGGCGAGAGTGATGCAGAGTTCGAGGAGACGCTGCGCCTGGTCGATGCCGTCGGCTACGCTCAGTGCTTCAGCTTCAAGTACAGCCCGCGCCCCGGCACCCCCGCCGCGGAGATGTCGGACGTCTTCGTCCCGGCGGAAGTGATGGACGAGCGCCTCCAGCGCCTCCAGGCCGCGCTCAACCGCGACCAGCTCGCCTTCAACCAGGCGACCATCGGCAAGACCTGCGCGGTGCTGATCGAGCGCCAGGGCAAGCTGCCTGGCCAGATGCTCGGCAAGTCGCCCTGGCTCCAGTCGGTCTATCTGAACACCGATGCCCGGATGGGCGACATGGTCGAGGTCGAGATCACCGGCGGCTTCGGCAATTCGCTCACCGGCACGCAAGTGGTGCGCGTGGCCGCCTGAGCCGGGACGACGCCGAACGAGATTGCCCGCGCGGGCAAGGAAACGATATGGTCCCCTTGCAAAAGGGGAGAGACGCGATGTCGAAGCCGCTCTGGATGCTCACCGCCACGCTGATGCTCGCCGGCTGCGGCGCCACGCCCGCCGGCAAGGAAGGCAACACGGCCGCTCCTACCGTCATGCTGCTCAACGACAAGGTCCCCGCCTTCGACGCCACCGACGCCTGCGCCCTCCTGCCGAAGGAGAAGGTCGCGGCGATCACCGGCACGAAGGTGGACAGCGCCACGCTCAGCCGCGTCACCCCCGGCACGGCGGAAACCGCCAGCTTCTCCAACTGCACCTACAGCTTCGCCGGCGGCGGCACGCTCGACTTCTTCGCCCGCCAGTCGCCGGTGGACGACAACACGCCCGAGGCGATCCAGCGGACCAAGCAGGGGCTGATCGAGAATATGGGCGCAAAGCTCACCGACGTCCCCGGCCTGGGCGCCGCCGCCTTTTCCGCCGAGCAGATGCACCAGCTTCACGTCTTCATCGGCGGCAATCGCTACATCTATTTCATGTCCCCTGCCCCGCCCGCCGGCAAGCCGATCGGCGAGGCCGAGCGCGCATTGGCCAGGGCAGTTATCGGCTGATCGCCCCGCGCCTTCCTCCCGGCGCATTAACGATCCCCGGCAAGTCCCCGGTAAGTTTGGCAAATCTAGCCCATGCGTCCAAAACAAAAAGGGGGACGCATAAGCATGCGCTTCTATCTCGCGACGCGATTCCTGTTTCCGCGCCACTTCCATCTGCGCATCTTCACGATCTGCTTCGTCGCGGTGCACCTGCCGCTGATCGCCTTCGTCACCAGCCAGGTGGCACTCGGCGAATGGCAATGGCAGGTGTTCGTGCCGCTCCTCCTCGCCACGCTCGCCGGCACGCTTGCCGCCATCTACGCGCTCGGCGCGCTGCTCGAACCGATCCGCAAGGCCTCTGCGCTACTGCGCGCGGTGCAGGACGGCCAGGCGGTCACCGATATTCCCGCCGGCGGCCGCGATCTGGCGGGCGAGCTGCTCGACAGTGTCGGCCTGGCCGCGCTGGCGACCAACACCCGGATCAGCCAGCTGCGCGACGCCGCCGAGCGCGACCTGCTCACCGGCCTGCGCAACCGGCGCGGCTTCCTCGATGCGGCGGCGCATCTGCGCGCCGGCACCCGCGCCACGCTCGCGCTGGTCGACATCGATTTCTTCAAGCGGATCAACGACATCTTCGGCCATGACGAAGGCGACATGGTTCTCCAGGAGTTCTCGCACCGGCTCGGCGAGGTGATGCGCCGCTCCGATCTGGTCGCCCGCTGGGGCGGCGAGGAATTCGCCATCCTGATCCCCGGCATGGGCCCGCGCGAGGCGCGTGCGCTGATCGAGCGGTTGCGCACCGCACTGCACGATCGCCCGATCGGCCCCAATCCCGAGGAGCCGGTAACCTTCTCCTGCGGCCTCGCCTTTCTGCGCGGGCCCGAGCAGATCGCGGTGGCGATGCAGCGTGCCGACAAGGCGCTCTACGCCGCCAAGCACGCCGGCCGCGACCGGATCGAGCTCGAGGACGAACGGATGCTCGAGGCCTGAGCGCCTAGAGCGCGCAGGGCTTGCCGATCTCGAGGTCGCCCCTGGTCTCGGCCAGTGTCTTGGCCCAGCCGATCTTCGCCCGGCGCGCGTCCACCCCTTCCGGATCGGCTATCGGTGCGAGCGTCAATCGCCCCTCGACGCAACGGGCCTGGCTGCCAAAGACCTGCAGCCCGCCCTGGCGGACCAGCACCCGGTCGGTGGTCAGCGCGAAGTCCATCGCATCGACATCGCCCGTGCCCAGCCGGTCGCCCATTGCCCCCAGCACCGTGGCACGGAAGGCGTCGTCCGGGCTGTGCTGCACGATCAGCCAGGCGCCGTGCGTCACCTGCCGCCCGTCGCGACCGTTGCGGAACCAGCCATCGGCAGGAGGCAACGCCTTGAGCGCGGCGGTGTTGGCCGCATCGATCGCGGACATGCGCGGCCCGATCTTCATGCTCAGCGCGATCCGCTGCTCCGGGGTGAGCGCCGGATCGTCCGCCCGCCACATATGCTGCCGGGTGACCTCGTCCAGCGCCACCAGCCGGGCGATCTTCTGGGCAAGGCTGGGCCGTTCAGGCTGCGGCGCGCGCTCGACCTCGGCGACCGCGGCCTCCCATTCGACGGCGTGCCGCGCCACCGGATCCTCCTGCATCGGCGCAAGGACCAGCGCGAGCAGGGCCGACACGATCATGCCGCGCGCTCCGCGGCCGCGACCGGCTCGGCCCAGCAGCCCTCGAAGTCCCCGAACACCGGCTCCGATCCCTTCTGCCCGGTCTCCAGCCAGCGCACCTTGGCACGGGTATAGTCGACCATCGCGTTGAGCTGCGCCGCCTTGTCCTCCAGCCGGGCGAGCTGCATCCGCATCAGCTCCAGGCTGCGCTCGGGGGTCATCCCGCCGGCATAATATTCGGCCGAGAGGGTCGCGATCTCGCGCAGCGAGAAGCCCAGGCTCTGCGCCATCCGCACCATCCGTGCCGCCTCCAGATGCTCCTCGGTGAAGATCTGGTACGGATTGGAGCCGCCCTTCATTCCCGTCGCCGGGGCGAGCAGCCCCTTGCGGATATAGAAGCGCACCGTGTCGGTGCTCATGCCGGCCCGCCTGGCGAATTCGGAGATCAGCACGCGATTCATCCCTTGACCATGGACTATGGTCCACACTTATATGGCCGGGCTCCACCTCGCAACCGGAGCTCCCCAATGCAGAAAACCGCCCTCGTCACCGGCGCCTCGGCCGGGATCGGCGAAGCCACCGTCAAGCGCCTCCTCCAAGGACGGCTACAAGGTCTTCGCCGCCGCCCGCCGGCTCGACCGGATGGCACCGCTCGCCCGGCTCGGCGCCGAGCTGATCGACCTCGACCTGACCGACGATGCCTCGATCGTCGCCGCGATCCAGATCATCCGCGCCGCCACCGGCCGGCTCGACCTGCTTGTCAACAATGCCGGCTATGGCAGCTATGGCGCGGTCGAGGACGTGCCGATGGAGGAGGCGCGCCGCCAGATGGAGGTCAATGTCTTCGGCCTCGCCCGGCTCTGCCAGCTCGCCACCCCGCTGATGCGCGCACAGCAATCGGGGACGATCGTCAACGTCACGTCGATCGGCGGCAAGTTCGGCGAGCCGTTCGGCGGCTGGTACCATGCCACCAAGTTCGCGGTGGAAGGCCTGTCGGACTGTCTGCGCATGGAACTCCGCCCCTTCGGCATCCGCGTCGTGGTGATCGAACCCGGCGCGATCCGCACCGAATGGGCCGGCATCGCGCACCAGAGCCTGGTCGAGCGTTCGGGCGGGAGCAGCGCCTATGCCCCCTGGGCACGCAAATATGCCGCGCTGCTCGGCAATGCCGACGCGATGCGTTTCGCCTCGCCGCCCGAAGTCGTCGCCAACACCATCGCCAGGACCGCAGCAGCCCGCCGCCCGCGCATCCGCTACGGCACCGGCGGCGGGGCGAAGGTCTTCCTCTTCCTCGCCCATTGGCTGCCCGATCGCTGGAAGGACGCGCTGATGTGGCGGATGAGCCAGCTGGGCAGGGTGGAGGCCTGAGCGTTGCATGCGTGCCACGGCGGGGCCTGCTTGCGCTTCGCCGTGGCTTTTCCCCTGTCCAAGTTGGAAAACCTCTGCCACTCTCCCCATATCGCATGCGCAAGGGAACCGCCCGCATCGTCTTCGCTTTGACACGCAGTGCCGCTACGCGCGCTGGAATGTCGGCGATCACGCGCACGCGTGCGCCTATCAAGAGATTCAACATTTTTCAGCGCGAAGGAGCCGCATGAGCCGCAAGCCTGTCCCCGCCCAGTCCGGTGAACGCTCCCGGGTAGAGGTGAACTTCGACAAGCCCCAGCTCCTGCCCCAGCTCTTCGGCGAGTTCGACAGCAACATCCTCGCCCTGGAAGAGCGGCTGGGCGTCTATATCCACGCCCGCGGCCAGCGCGTGCAGATCGAAGGATCCGCCGAAGCCGTCGCCCATGCCCGCGAGGTGCTGCAGGAGCTCCACGCCCGCGTCATCCGCGGCGAGGAAGTCGATACCGGCCTGATCGACGCGGTGATCGCCATGTCGAGCGAGCCGACGCTGACCGGCATCATCAAGGCCGATAACGGCAATGCGCCCGCGCAGATCATGATCCGCACGCGCAAGAAGACGATCGTGCCGCGCTCGGTCGCGCAGACCCAGTACATGCACGCGCTGGTCTCGCACGAGATGATCTTCGCGCTCGGGCCGGCAGGCACCGGCAAGACCTATCTCGCCGTGGCCCAGGCGGTGGCCCAGCTGATCACCGGCAGCGTCCAGCGGCTGATCCTGTCGCGTCCCGCGGTCGAGGCCGGCGAGAAGCTCGGCTTCCTGCCCGGCGACATGAAGGAGAAGGTCGACCCCTATCTCCGCCCGATCTACGACGCGCTCTATGACTGCCTGCCCGCCGAGCAGGTCGAGCGGCGCATCGCCAGTGGCGAGATCGAGATCGCCCCGATCGCCTTCATGCGCGGCCGCACGCTCGCGGATGCCTTCGTCATCCTCGACGAGGCGCAGAACACCACCCCGGCGCAGATGAAGATGTTCCTCACCCGCTTCGGCCAGAACAGCCGGATGGTGATCTGCGGCGATCCCAACCAGGTCGATCTCCCCGGCGGCCCGCCCGCCTCGGGCCTCAACGACGCGGTCCGCCGTCTCGAAGGGGTCGAGGGCATCGCCTTTTCGCGCTTCTCGGCGGCGGACGTGGTCCGCCACCCGATCGTCGGCCGCATCGTCGAAGCCTATGAGGGCCCGAATGCTTGACGTCGCCGCCCTCGTCGAATCCCCCTGGCCCGAGCACGACTGGGAAGCCCTTTCCATCCGTGCCGCCGAGACGGCACTGAAGCAGACGCCGTTCCTCGAATGGCTCGATCACCCCGTGACGATCGAAGTCGCGGTGCGCTTCACGTCGGACGAGGAAGTCCATGTCCTCAACCGGCAGTATCGGAGCAAGGACAAGCCGACCAACGTGCTCTCCTTCCCGATGATCCAGCCGGACCTGATGGAGGCGGTGACCGAGAACAGCGACGATGGCGAGGTGCTGCTCGGCGACATCGTCCTGGCGCACGGCGTCTGCGCGGCCGAGGCGGTGGAGCGCAAGGTCTCGGTCGAAGATCATGCCACGCACCTGATTGTCCACGGCCTGCTGCATTTGCTAGGCTATGATCACATGGACGACGCGGAAGCCGAGGCCATGGAGGAGATGGAGCGCGCCGCGCTCCGCGACCTCGGTTTGCACGACCCCTATCTAATACGCGAGGATTGAACACCGAACATGCCCGAGGGCCCCAGTAGCACCAGCAACGGCGACAACCACGAAGGTGGCGGGATATGGCGCGGCATCCGCACCCTCCTGTTCGGTGACGACCAAGAAGAGACTTTGCGCGACCGCATCGAGGATGCGATCGACGAGCATGAGGGCGAAGGCGGCAAGAGCCCGGCCGGCGACCTGGCACCGATCGAGCGCCAGATGCTCAAGAACCTGCTCCATTTCGGCGAGCGCGATGCCGGCGATGTCGGCGTGCCGCGCGCGGACATCATCGCGGTCGACGAGGATACCAGCTTCGCCGACCTGGTGAAGCTGTTCGAGGAGGCCGGCCACAGCCGCCTGCCGGTCTATCGCGAAGAGCTCGATACGATCATCGGCATGGTCCACATCAAGGACGTGTTCAACATCCTGGCGAGCGGCGCGCCGCACCCGGCGAACCTGTCCGGCCTGATCCGCCAGCCGCTCTACGTGCCCCAGTCGATGGGCGCGCTCGACCTGCTGGCGCAGATGCGGGGGCGCCGCACCCACCTCGCCATCGTGCTCGACGAATATTCGGGCACCGAGGGGCTGATCACGATCGAGGACCTGATCGAGGAGATCGTCGGCGAGATCGAGGACGAGCATGACGAGGCGCCGACCGCTTTGCTCGTGCCGATCGACGGCGGCGGCTGGGACGCCGATGCCCGCGCGGACCTCGAGGACGTCGCCGAGACGGTCGACCCGCGCCTGGCCGAGGTGGACGGCGATGTCGACACGCTGGGCGGCCTGGCCTTCGTGCTGGCGGGCCATGTGCCCGAGGCGGGCGAATGCCTTGAGCATGACAGCGGCTGGAAGCTCGAGATCGTGGAGGCCGATCCCAAGCGCGTCACCAAGCTGCGCCTCCACCCGCCCACCGAAAAGGCACTGGCGGAGGAGTGATCCTCCGGAGCGGGGCGGCCAACCACCGCCCATTCTCGGGTCGGCATCCCGGCCCAATCCGCCGTCCCCGCCCCAATCCGTCATCCCGGCGAAAGCCGGGATCTCGTGCGGCTCTTGTCCGCACCTTCGCCTGAGATCTCGGCTTTCGCCGGGATGACGTCTTTTGGCTTGACAATGAAAACCAAATAGGTTATATACGCCACCATCCTTCGTACCAGGCCAGCACGAAGGAGCGTAAGGCCGGTGCCGCACACAGCGACATCGGAGGATCGGCGCGGAGTCGTTCGGCACAAGTCGAAGCTTCGCTGGAATATCCGCTGCAGAGCCCCTCGCCTGAATTACCCCTGAGCTTCTCAATGGCTGAAATGCAGGGGGAGGCACGCCGCAGCATCAAAGTCTCGACGCGACCATGAATGCCAATACCAAATCGTCGTCGAGCCCGAGCGCCCGAGAAGAGAACGCGCCGGTCCTTTCCTTCTGCCCACCCCGGGTGCCAAAGGCGCGCCGGGCTGTCCGCGCATCTCCCGAATCGTCATCCCGACGAAAGTCGGGATCTCAGGCGAAGGCGCGAACCGCAGGACAGGAGCCGCACGTCATTCCGGCGATGACGGAAATGGTGACAACCACATGTCGTAAAAATCACCCAGTCGATCACAGACGGCGATCTAATCCATTTCTTCGATTGCATTCGGGGTGGCATCCCTTGGAACGCAATCAGCAAGGAGCTTGGGAGATGGACGCGAAGACTGGATCGCTCGAGGGTGGCGGCTGCCCGATGCACGGCGCAGGCGGCGTGCGCGCACTGCTTGGCCGTACCAACAAGGACTGGTGGCCCGAGATGCTCGCCACCGAGATCCTCAACCCCAACGGGTCGTCCAACCCGATGGGCGCAGATTTCGACTATGCCGAAGCCTTCAAGCAGCTCGATTACGCTGCGCTCAAGGCCGATCTCACCGCGCTGATGACCGACAGCCAGCCCTGGTGGCCGGCCGATTACGGGCATTACGGCCCCTTCTTCATCCGCATGGCCTGGCACGCCGCCGGCACCTATCGCACGGCTGACGGCCGCGGCGGCGCCAATAGCGGCCAGCAGCGCTTCGCCCCGCTCGACAGCTGGCCGGACAACGGCAATCTCGACAAGGCACGCCGCCTGCTTTGGCCGATCAAGCAGAAATACGGCAAGCATATCAGCTGGGCCGATCTGTTCATCCTCGCCGGCAATGTCGCGATCGAGAGCATGGGCGGGCCGGTGTTCGGCTTCGGCGGAGGCCGTCCCGACGTGTTCGAGCCCGAGCGCGACATCTATTGGGGCTCGGAGGACAAATGGGTCAACGAGGGCGTCCAGACCCGTATCGCCCCCGAGCATGGCTTCCATGAGATCGAAGGCCCGTTGGCCGCGATCCAGATGGGCCTGATCTACGTCAATCCCGAAGGCCCGCAGGGCAATCCGCATGACGATGCCGGCATGGCGCGCGACATGAAGGAGACCTTCGCGCGCATGGCGATGAACGACGAGGAGACCGTCGCGCTCACCGCCGGCGGCCACACCTTCGGCAAGGCGCATGGCAATGGCGACGCCTCGCTGCTCGGCGCGGCTCCTTCGGGCGCCGATCTCGTCGCCCAGGGCTTTGGCTGGGTCAGCGGCCATGAGAGCGGCGGCATCGGCGAGCATACCGTCACCAGCGGCATCGAGGGTGCCTGGACCAACACCCCGCGCGAGTGGAGCGAGAACTTCTTCCGCCTGCTGCTCGACTATGACTATGAGCTGGTGAAGTCGCCAGCGGGTGCCAACCAGTGGCAGCCGATCAACCAGAAGGAAGAGGACATGGCGCCCGACGCGCATGTCCCGGGCCGCAAGGTCCCGACGATGATGACCACCGCCGACATGGCGCTCAAACGCGATCCGGCATATCGGGCGATCTCGGAGAAGTTCCGCAACGATCACGAAGCGTTCAAGGACGCCTTCGCCCGCGCCTGGTTCAAGCTGACCCACCGCGACATGGGCCCGAAGATCCGCTACCTCGGGCCGGAAGTCCCCGCCGAAGAGCTGATCTGGCAGGATCCGATCCCGGCCGGCACCAAGCCGTCGGACAGTGATGTCGCGACGGTGAAGGCCAGGATCGCCGGCAGCGGCCTGACCGTCAGCCAGCTGATCAAGGCGGCCTGGGCCTCGGCCAGCACCTTCCGCAAGTCGGACTTCCGCGGCGGCGCCAATGGCGCGCGCGTCGCGCTGGCTCCGCAGAAGGACTGGGAAGTCAACGAGCCCGAGACGCTCGCCAAGGTGATCTCGACCCTGGACGGCCTTCGCGGCTCGCTGTCGCTGGCAGATGCCATCGTGCTCGGCGGCGTGGTCGGGCTGGAGAAGGCGATCAAGGATGCCGGCTCCAGCGTCGCGGTGCCGTTTACCGGCGGCCGCGGCGATGCGACGGCGGCGCAGACCGACGCCGAGAGCTTCGAGGTGATGGAGCCCGAAGCGGACGCGTTCCGAAACTATGTCGGCAAGAAGAAGCTGGCGGTGCGGGTCGAGGAGATGATGCTCGATCGTGCCTCGCTGCTCGGTCTCTCTGTCCCCGAGATGACGGTGCTGATCGGTGGCCTGCGCGTGCTCGGCGCCAATCACGGCGAGCGCGGCCATGGCCACTTCACCAAGCGCCCTGGTCAGCTGACCAACGACTTCTTCGTCAACCTCTATGACATGACCAATGTCTGGGCGGCGGCCGGAGAAGGCGACGACGAATATGTCGCGACCGACCGGGCAGCAGGTCACGAGAAGTGGCGCGCCACCCGTGCGGACCTGATCTTCGGCTCGAACTCCGAACTGCGCGCAGTCGGCGAGATCTATGCCGAGAACGGCAATGAGGAGAAGTTCGTGAAGGACTTCGTCGCCGCCTGGACCAAGGTGATGAACGCCGATCGCTTCGACCTGAAGTGACCTGTAAATTCCTCCCCGAGCTTGTCTCGGGGAGGAATTAAGATGATTGGCTTCCCCCTTCCTCGCCCCTATCCTCGCCGCATGCTCAAGCGGATCCTCATCGTCCTTGCCATCCTCGCGGTGGTGCTCATCGGCCTGTTCATCTGGGCGACCCAGCCCGACAAGGCCAAGCTCTCCGAAGCCGCAGTGACCGGCGTGGTCCCGCAGCTGGGCGAGGCCCGCTACCAGGACATCCCGACGGTCCGCATCGCCAAGCCGGTGGGCTGGGCCAACGGCGCCAAGCCGATCACGCCCGCGGGCATCCAGGTCGCGCCCTTCGCCGACAAGCTCGATCATCCGCGCTGGCTCTATCGCCTGCCCAATGGCGACGTGCTGGTCGCCGAGAGCAACTCGCCCCCGCGCGACGGCGGCGGCATCACCGGCTGGATCATGGGCATCATGATGAACCGCGCCGGCGCCGGCGTGCCCTCGGCCAATCGCATCACCCTGCTGCGTGACACCAATGGCGACGGCGTGGCCGACCAGCGCTCGGCCTTCCTCGAGGGGCTGAACTCGCCGAGCGGCATGGCGCTGATCGGCGACTGGCTCTACGTCGCCAACACCGACGCGCTGGTCCGCTTCCCCTACAAGGCCGGCGATACCAGGGTCACCGCCAAGCCCGAGAAGATCGTTGACCTGGCCGGCGGCGGCAATCACTGGGCGCGCAACATCCTCGCCTCGCCCGACGGCAAGCGCATCTATGTCGCGGTCGGCTCCTCGTCGAACATCGCCGAGAACGGGCTCGACAAGGAAGGCGACATCTACACCGCCGACTCGCCCTTCGCGGTGGCCAAGCAGCTCGATGCCGCCAAGCGCACCCGCGCCGCGATCCTCGAGGTGGTGCCCGATACCAAGTCCTCGCGCGTCTATGCCTGGGGCCTGCGCAATCCCAACGGCATGGCCTTCGAGCCGCACACCGGCAATCTGTGGACCGTGGTCAACGAGCGCGACATGCTCGGCTCGGACATGCCGCCCGACTATCTCACCCAGGTCGATTTCGGCGCCTTCTATGGCTGGCCGTGGAACTATTGGGGCGGTTACATCGACAAGCGCGTGACGCCTGAGCGCTCGGACCTGCGCGAATATACCAAGCGCCCCGACTTCGCGCTCGGCGCCCATACCGCGCCGCTAGGCCTCGCCTTCGCCGCCGATGCCAAGTTGGGCGGGAAGTTCACCAACGGCGCCTTCGTCGCGCTGCACGGCTCGTGGAACCGCGAGCCGCCCTCGGGCTACAAGCTGGTCTTCGTGCCGTTCGGCGACAATGGCTATCCGCTCAAGACCGCCAAGCCGGTCGACCTGCTTACCGGCTTCCTCGGCAAGGACGGCAAGACGGTGCAAGGCCGCCCGGTCGGCGTGATCACCGATGCCGGCGGCGCGCTGCTGGTGGCGGACGATGTCGGCAACATGATCTGGCGCGTCAGCAGCACTGCGGGCGCGCCGATCGCCGGGGCGCCTGCCGCCAAGTAAATCCGGCAGGCGCAGCGCGCGGCTTGCAATGTAGGATTTTGCCTGCTTGCCTCACGCGGTCGGGCCTGGTGCCCGCCGCTCTGTGAAGCCGTCAATAAACGGATCGCACGGTTGCACGCCGCGCTGCCGTGCAGGCTCCTTCACCCCGGCGCGAGGCCGGAGTGAAGGTCGTCTCGACGCCTCAGGACGCCGGGATTTGCTGGCTGATGCAGTGGAAGCTGCCGCCGCCGGTCAGGATATGGTCGGCGCGCTGGCCGATGATCGCGCGGCCGGGGAACAGCTCGGCGAGCTTGTCGACCGCCGCCACGTCATTCTCCTGGCCGTAGAGCGGAACCACCACCGCGGCATTGCCAATGTAGAAGTTCATGTAGCTCGCCGGGATGATCTCCTCATCCTCGTTGAGCACGCGGCCCGGCGAGGGAAAGCGCACCACTTCGACACCTGCCCGCTCCGCACGGGCGGCGGCATCCTGGTAGATCCGCCAGTTGGGGTCGTTCTCGGCGCCCTCGGGGATCAGCAGCCGGTTCGGGCCGATGAAGCGGGCGAGATTATCGACATGCCCATCGGTATGGTCGTTGAGCAGGCCATCGCCAAGCCACAGCACCTGGGTATAGCCCAGGTCCTTGCGCAGCATCTCCTCGACATCGGCCTTGCTGAGCTGCGGGTTGCGGTTGCGGTTGAGCAGGCACTGCTCGGTGGTGACGACCAGGCCGGTGCCGTCGCCGTCGATCGCGCCGCCCTCGAGAACCCAGCCATGGTCCTCGACCTTCATCTGCGCACGCTCGGCGAGGCGATGGCCGATATCGTCATCGCCTTCGAGGTCGTACTTGCCGCCCCAGCCATTGAACCGGAAGTCGTGCGCGGTGCCGTTGCCGCCGATGATCGCGGCGGTGTCGCGCAGCCAGATGTCGCCGAACGGCTCGATCACCACCTTGGCCGCGTTGCCGGCGAGCAGCTTGGCGGCCTTGGCGGATTCCTCATTGGCGGCGACCAGGATCACCTGCTCGCCCTTGCCTTCGGCATGCACCGCCTTGGCGAAGGCGGCGACTTCGAGGCGCGCGGAGGCGAGATCGTCGAGCCAGAGTTCGGGATGGCTGGGGAAGCCGATCCACACGGCATGGTGGTGCGCCCATTCGGGCTTGGGGGGAGGCGGAATCGTCATTCCGCCCCCATAGTCCCCTTCACTGTCCGGCGCGAGACTTGTCGCGGACTGCGCGGAACTCGGCGGTCGGATACCAGTTGGGCCAGGCCGCGCCCTCGGCGAGCTGGCGGCCCAGGCCGTAATAGATGTTCAGGTCCGAGACCGCGCCGCTCCAGTCCCAGTTCGCGTCATACGCGTCCTGGGGCTTGTGATAGCGGTTCCGGGTATAGTCCTCGGCCGCCTTCTTGCCGGCTTCCTTGCCACCATTGACCAGGTCGTCGCCGCTCTCGCCATAGAGCATCGGCACGCCCAGCTTGGCGAAGCTGAAATGGTCCGAACGATAATAGCCGCCCGCCTCGGGCCGCTCCTCGGGGACGATCACCCGGCCCTCGGCCGCGACGAAGGGCTTCACCAGGTCCTCGAGCTCAGACTTGCCGCCGCCGACGATTGTGAAATCCTTCGTCTTTCCAATGACGTTGAGCGAATCCATGTTCACGCCGCCCACCGTCTTGGCGAGCGGATAGACCGGGTTCTCGGCGTAGAACTTGCTGCCGAGCAGGCCCGATTCCTCGGCGGTGACCGCCAGGAAGACGACGCTGCGCTTGGCCGCGCCCGCCTTGGCATGGGCTTCGGCGAGGGCGACGAGGCCGCCGATGCCCGAGGCATTGTCGACCGCGCCGTTGCAGATGTCGTCGCCGTTCACCGCGTCGCAGCGGCCGAGATGGTCCCAATGCGCCGAATAGAGCACGACCTCGTCGGGCTTGGCGGTGCCCGGAAGGATGCCGACGACGTTCTTCGACGCCTGGCGCTTGATCGAATTATCCCAGCTGACAGAGGCCTTTACCCCGAGCGGCACGGCCTTGAAGCCCTTCTGGCTGGCTGCGGCGACGAGCGCGTCGAAGTCCTTGCCGGCGGACGCGAACAGCGCCTTGGCCTTGTCGAGCTGCATCCAGCCGATGGCCTGGCTCTGGTCCATATGATCGCCCGGCGTGTCCTGCTCGAGCTGAGGGCCGGTCCAGGAGGACTGGACCACGCCCCAGCCATAGGCGGCCGGGACGGTATCGTGGACGATGATCGCCGCCGCCGCGCCCTGACGCGCGGCTTCCTCGTACTTGTAGACCCAGCGACCATAATAGGTCATCGCCTTGCCCTCGAACAAACCCTTGGTTTCGGGGGATTTATAGTCGGGGTCGTTGACCAGGATGACGACCGTCTTCCCCTTCACGTCCAGACCGGCATAGTCGTTCCAGCCGCGCTCGGGGGCGTTGATGCCGTAGCCGACGAAGACGACGTCGCTGTCCTTGATCGCGACCTTGGGGACCACCCGGTAGGTGGCGATGACCATGTCCTTGCGATAATCGAGGCTGACCGGGGCCTTGCCGCCCGAGAAGACCAGCGGCGCCACGTTGTTCGCGGTGATCTCGACCAGCGGCACGTCCTGGGTCCACTTGCCCTTGTTGCCCGGCTTCAGCCCAGCCTTTTCAAAGCGTTGGACGATATAGGCGATCGTCTTGTCCTCGGCCGGGGTGGTCGGCGCGCGGCCCTCATAGGCATCGGAGGAGAGTTCCTTGGTCACCTCCTTCATCGTCTCGGGCGAGATGGTCTGGGCATTGGCCGCGGTGCCGGCGAGCAGCAGGGCGGCGGTGAGCAGGTGGCGCATGGAATCCCCTTTGCGGAACAGTCTTGCGTGGATGTTGGCAAGGGTTGCGCCCGACCGCAATGCGAGGCAGCCTTGGTAGCGATAACACAGGAGGGGAAACCATGCGCTTGTGGACGCTCTGCGCGCCGATATTGGCACTCGCCCTGCCCGCCAGTGCGCAGCAGCAGGACTATACCACCGCCAATGCCGACCGCCAGGCGATGCTCGACCGGCTAGGGATCAGGGAAATCCGTGCCGGCGCAGACGGTTTCAACCCCAACGCACCCAATGCCGCCAACTATGACGAGGCCAGAGCGGGCACGCCCCAACTTCCGGATATGATGCGTCTGAACGACGGCCGTCCGGTCAGGAACAGCAAGGACTGGGACCGCCGCCGCCGCGAGATCGTCGAGCTGTTCGACCGCGAAATCTATGGCCGCGTGCCGCTAACCGCCCCGAAAATAACGTGGAATCTCGTCCGCGAGGAAAAGGCGACCGAAGCCGGGATTCCCGTCGTCAAACGCTGGCTGGAAGGAAAGGCGGACAACAGGGCCTGGCCGCAAGCATCCGCGACGATTGCCGTCCGCTATACGCTGCCGGTCAGCCACTATCCGGTACGGGTGATGCTCTCCTTCGGCTTTCCCGAGGGGTTCAAATTCCCCGGGCCGCCCCGCCCGGCCGACCCCGGCCCGCCCTATACCGAGCAGCTGCTCAAACGGGGTTTCGGCTATGCCGTGGTCGTGGCGAGCTCGATCCAGGCGGACAATGGCGGCGAGCTGAAGACCGGGGTGATCGGCATCTCGCTGCAGGGGCGCCCGCGCGGCCCCGAAGACTGGGGCGTGCTGCGTGCCTGGGCCTGGGGCGCGAGCCGGGCACGCGAGGCGCTCGCCGCGAACGCGGAAATTGACGGCGACGCAATCGGGATCGAAGGCCTGTCGCGCTATGGCAAGGCAGCGCTGGTCGCGATGGCCTATGACCCCAAATTCGCGATCGGGTTCATCGGCTCCTCGGGCGCCGGCGGCGCCGCGCTCTATCGCCGCAATTTCGGCGAGCGGATGGGCAACCTCGCCGCCGGGGGCGAGTATCACTGGTTCGCCGGCAATTTCCTGAAATATGCGGGCCCGAAGACCGAGTTCGACCTGCCCATCGATGCCCATATGCTGATCGCCCTCTCGGCGCCGCGCCCCTTGTTCATCGGCGCGGGCACGGTCGATACCGGCGATGGCTGGGTCGATCCCAGGGGCAATTTCCTGGCAGCGGTGGCAGCCTCTCCGGCCTGGGAGATACGCGGGGCGAAAGGGCTGAGCGCCACCACATTCCCGCCCGAGCTGACGCCGGTGACCGGCGGCAGGCTGGCCTTCCGCCAGCATCGCGGCGGGCACAACAACCGCGACAACTGGCCGAGCTTCATCGACTTCGCGGCGCGGGAACTGCCGGAAGTGATCTCGCCCGTCAGGGAGCTGGAGATCCGCAAGGCCGGGCGCTAGCGGATTCCCTTCCAGGACCGTCATCCCGTCCCAGGCCGCCATCGACCCCGATCCGTCATCCCGGCGAAAGCCGGGATCTCAGGCGAAGGCGCGGGGAAGGAGCCGCACGAGATCCCGGCTTTCGCCGGGATGACGGTTGTTGGGGCGGAGACGGTTGTGGCGTGGGGCGGCGGGTGACGATCCGGGCCGGGGTGACTGTTGGTGGTCGGGACCACGAGAGGGCCGGGATGACGGCTTGGGGCCCGCACCTCACGCCCGCAGCCGTTCCGCCCCTTCCAGCGCCGCGTCCTGCAGCGCCACCAACGCGGGGATCAGCGCGTCGCGGCGGGTCTCTGCGGTGCGGATGGCGGGCAGATAGCGGCGCTCTAGCTTCTTGAGCCGGGCGACATCGGCGATCGTCTCGACATGGACGATCAGCTCGGCGTCCCCGTCGAAGCAGGTGGCGGACGGGATCGCCTGCTCGGCATCGCGGTAGCGGGCGCGCAGGGCATGGACCTCGGCCTCGGCGGCGATGAAACGGTCGAGCGCGGCATCCTGCACGAGCGGCTCGAAGACCTGGGGCAGGCCCGGCGGCCAATCGAGCGGGTGATCCTGCACCGGATCGACCGCGAAGCCGGTGCTACCCACCGCCCAGCCGGTGACCGGATGCGGCGAAATGTCGGTCAGCTGGCCCGACGGCGAGCGCCAGACGGCATGATGCCAGCCGAACAGCGCGACACCCGGAATCTCGACCAGCATCCAGCCGAAGACGCAGCCGCCACCCTGCCCGCGCACCTGATCGCGGACGTTCCAATAGCAGCGGCCACGCCGATTGCCGGGCAGCGGATAGCGCGGCACGGCGACGGTTTCGAGCGCACCCAGCCGGGCGAGCAGATGCGGCAATGCCGGATGATCGAGAGCGGCGTCCCGATGAATCAGTCCCAAATGCAAGTCCCCCCGGACTCTTCGGCGCGTGGAACGGGTTCCCCCCGGACCCGCCCCACGCGCTTCAAGAGCACCCCCGCCCCGTCGCCGGGCAAAGCGAGGGGGAACTGGAGATGCGAGCAGGTGCGACCCTGATATTTTGCCGAAATGTTACAGGGGCGAGGACCGCCGCGGGAGGCGAGGTAGCGCCATTTTGGGTCAATACCGGCGGTCGAGCGGGCAATTCCGCCAGATTGAGTAGATTCAGGAGGAATCGGTGAAAGCGGCGCGCTGGGGCCGCCAGTGAAGCCCTGGCTACGCGAGCGGGCGGGCAACGGCCGTCATCCCGGGCGCATCCCGTCCGTCATCAGGGCGCCCGCTCGTCGCCCCGCGCACTTCTCGTCATCCCGGCGAAAGCCGGGATGACGGGATGGGGATGAGAACGGGGCGACGGCAAAAGAAAAGGGCGGCCCCGAAGGACCGCCCCGTTTCTCGTTCCCGAAGGAAGCGAACTTTAGCGCGAATAGAATTCGACGACCAGGTTCGGCTCCATCTTCACCGGGTACGGCACCTCGTCGAGGGTCGGCACGCGGGTGAAGGTGATCTTCGAGGCGCCGTCCGGCGACACGTAATCGGGGATGTCGCGCTCGGCGAGGCTCTGGGCTTCCATGACCAGCGCCATTTCCTGCGCCTTCTGGCGGAGCGAAACGGTCTGGCCCGGCTTGATGCGACGCGAACCGATGTTGCACTTCTCGCCATCGACCAGGACGTGGCCGTGGTTGACGAGCTGGCGGGCCGCGAAGATCGTCGGCGCGAACTTGGCGCGATAGACGATCATATCGAGGCGCTGCTCGAGCAGGCCGATGAGGTTCTGCGACGTATCGCCCTTCATCTTCGAGGCGTCTTCATACGCCTTCTTGAACTGCTTCTCGGTGACGTCGCCGTAATAGCCCTTGAGCTTCTGCTTGGCGCGCAGCTGGATGCCGAAGTCCGACATCTTGCCCTTGCGGCGCTGGCCGTGCTGGCCCGGGCCGTACTCACGCTTGTTCACCGGGGACTTGGGACGGCCCCAGATGTTCTCGCCCATGCGGCGATCGAGCTTGTACTTTGCGCTGGAACGCTTCGACATTCTGTAATCCTTGCAATCGCTAACAACGTTTTTCCCGGTATCCGCCTGCTGTTCTCGAGGAGAGGCAGGGCCGCCGCTTCACCGGGGTGCGGGGCCATTGCGAAGGCGCGCGGTTAGCGGCGCGGGCGGATGGAGTCAAGCCAGAGACGCCAAGCTGGACAGCGGCACCCCGCCCGGCCAAGAAGCGGCCATGCAAGAGATACTCGATCCCGAAGCCTGCACGACCATGCTGGAAGTCCGTGCCGGCGTCGATGCGGTGGACGCCAAGCTGGTCCAGCTCCTGAAGCGCCGTTTCGGCTATATGGATGCCGCCGCGCGCATCAAGCCCGAGCGGGGCCATGTCCGCGACGAAGCCCGCAAGGCCCAGGTGATCGACAATGCCCGCGCGCACGCACGTGCGGCGGGCATTCCGGACGAGGTGATCGGCGACCTATGGGAACGACTGGTCGAGGCCTCGATCGCCTATGAGCTGGTGAAGTTCGACGCGCGCCGCGCACGCGCCTGACCGGCCTTACTGGCCGCGCGCGCCGCGGCTGTATGCGCTGTTGCTGTCGTTCTCCATCTGCGCCCATTCGGCGCGGGTATGGCATTCCGAGCGGCTGCCGAGCCGGCTGCTCGACGACGGGATGCGACGGCAGATCTTACGATTGGGATCGTCGCTGTTCTTCTTCTTCACCTCGACCGGCTTGTCGCCCTCGGGTGCAGCCTGCTGCGCGACGGCAGGCGTGGAAAGCGCGAACAAGGCAAGCAAAGCAACCAAACGCATTGGAAAAACCCCTCCCCAAAGAATCGCGGCAAGCTAGCGGCGCGGGGACATTGCGAAAAGCGGAAACTGTGTTGCCGATATATGTCAGCCGATGCGGTGGCGCTTCCTGCCGTCGAGCGCGGACAGCACGCCGCGCAGCGTGCGCAGCTCCTGCGACGACCAGCGCGGCTTGGTGAGCAGGGTGCGCAGGGTACGCTTGGTCGAGGGCACGCGATCGGGCGGGAAATAATAGCCCGAATCGTCGAGCATCGCATCGAGCTGGCCGATCATCCCGTCGAGCTCGTCCTGCGGCGCGGGGGGATCGAGATCCTCCTGCGTCGGCTGCACGAGCTGCTCGCCCTTCGACCATTCATAGGCGACGAGGATCACCGCCTGGGCGAGGTTGAGCGAGCCGAATTCGGGGTTGATCGGCACGGTGAGGATGGTGCGGGCGAGCGCGACGTCGTCGGTCTCCAGCCCCGAGCGCTCGGGGCCGAACAGGATCGCCGAGCGGCCTTCCTCGCGGTGGATCGTGCGCGATGCCTCTTCCGGCGTCACCACCGGCTTGGAGATGCCGCGCTTGCGCACCGTGGTGGCATAGACGTGCGCGCAGTCCGCCACTGCATCGGCGACTGTTTCGTAGACCTGGGCCTTTTCCAGCACGATGTCGGCGCCGCTCGCGGCCGGGCCGGCGCTGGGATTGGGCCAGCCGTCGCGCGGGGCGACGAGACGCATCTCGACCAGCCCGAAATTGAGCATCGCGCGCGCGGCCTTGCCGATATTCTCGCCGAGCTGCGGGCGGACCAGGACGATGACGGGAGGCTGGCTCATTGCTTGCCCGCCTCGCTGACATTGCCGGCGAATTCCTCGAAATCCTTGGCCTCGGTGAAGTCCTTATAGACCGAGGCGAAGCGGATATAGGCGACCGAATCGAGGCCCTTGAGCCCCTGCATCACCAGCTCGCCGATCTTCTGCGAGGGGATTTCGGTCTCGCCCATCGTCTCCAATTGACGTTGGATGCCGGAGACCAGCTTCTCGATCTGCACGCCATTGACCGGGCGCTTGCGGGTGGCGACCGAGATCGAGCGGACCAGCTTGTCGCGATCGAACGGCTCGCGCTTGTCCTCGCTTTTGAGCACGGTCAGTTCGCGCAGCTGGATGCGCTCGAACGTGGTGAAGCGCGCGGCGCAGGCCTCGCACTGGCGCCGGCGCCGGATCGCCGCCCCGTCTTCGGTGGGGCGGCTGTCCTTTACCTGGCTGTCTTCATGTCCGCAGAAGGGGCAGCGCAATTACTCAGAGCTCCGGATAGATGGGGAAGCGCTCGCACAGCGCACGGACGCGCTCGCGGACATTCGCCTCGACCTGGGCGTCGCCCTGCTCGCCATTCTTCTTCAGGCCGTCGAGCACGTCGGCGACCATGTTGCCGATCTCGCGGAACTCGGCGGGACCGAAGCCGCGGGTGGTGCCCGCCGGCGAGCCGACGCGGATGCCGCTGGTCTTGACCGGCGGCAGCGGATCGTTGGGGATGCCGTTCTTGTTGCAGGTGATCGCCGCACGCTCGAGCGCCTCGTCGGCGTCCTTGCCGGTGACGCCCAGCGGGGTGAGGTCGATCAGCGCGAGGTGCGTGTCGGTACCGCCCGAGACCACCGCCGCGCCGCGCTCCTTGAGCGTCGCCGCGAGAATCTTGGCATTCTCGACGATCGCGGCGGCATAGGCCTTGAACTCGGGCTGGAGCGCCTCGCCGAACGCCACCGCCTTGGCGGCGATGACGTGCATCAGCGGGCCGCCCTGCAGGCCCGGGAACACCGCCGAGTTGATCTTCTTGGCGATCGCCTCGTCATTGGTGAACACCGCGCCACCGCGCGGGCCGCGCAGCGTCTTGTGGGTGGTGGTGGTCACGACATGGGCGTGGCCGAACGGCGTCGGGTGGACGCCGCCGGCGACCAGGCCGGCGAAGTGCGCCATGTCGACCATGAAGATCGCGCCGACTTCATCGGCGATCGCGCGGAACCTGGCGAAATCGATGTGGCGCGGATAGGCCGAGCCGCCGGCGATGATGATCCGCGGCTGGCTCTCCTTGGCCTTGGCCAGCACCTCGTCGAAGTCGATCAGGTGGGTGACCGGATCGACGCCGTACTGGACCGCGTTGAACCACTTGCCCGACATCGCCGCCTTGGCGCCGTGGGTCAGGTGGCCGCCCGAATCGAGGCTGAGGCCCATGATCGTGTCGCCCGGCTTGGCGAGCGCCAGCATGACGGCGCCGTTGGCCTGCGCGCCCGAGTGCGGCTGGACGTTGGCGAACTCGCAGCCGAAGATCTGCTTGGCGCGATCGATCGCAAGCTGCTCGACTTCGTCCGACGGGTGGCAGCCCTGGTAATAGCGCTTGCCGGGATAGCCCTCGGCATACTTGTTGGTGAAGACCGAGCCCTGGGCCTCGAGCACTGCCTTGGAGACGATGTTCTCCGAGGCGATCAGCTCGATCTGATACTGCTCGCGCTTCAGCTCGTGCTCGACGCCGGCGAAGACCGCCGGATCGGCCTCGGCGAGGCTGCGGGTGAAGAAGCCGTCCGGCTGCACGCCATTGCTAACGGGGTTGGTGCTCATTCGGGGCTCCTTTCGGGGTAGCTGAGCTTCTCGACCCGGCGCTGGTGGCGGTCGCCGAGGAACTCGGTTGCGAGGAAAGTGGTGATGCAGGCCTTGGCCATCTCGATGCCGACGAGACGGGCGCCGAGGGCGATGACATTGGCATCGTTGTGCTGGCGCGCAAGGCCGGCCGAAAGCGGCTCGGAGACGAGCGCGCAGCGGGCTGCCGGATTGCGGTTCACCGCGATCGAGATGCCGATGCCCGAGCCGCACAGCGCGACGCCGTGCACGGCCTGGCCGGTCTCGATCGCCTTGGCGAGACGATAGCCGTAATCGGGATAATCGACGCTTTCGGGGCCGTTCGTGCCCAAATCGAGCACTTCGTGCCCTTCGTTACGCAACCATTCGGCGAGTTCTGCCTTCATTGCGTAGGCGGCATGGTCCGATGCGATAGCGATGGTGTGTGGCATGCGCGCTCCCCTACGCCGCAAGGACCGTGCTGGCTAGACCGACTATTCGGAGAGAAACATGCGCAAGACGATTTTCGCCCTGCTCCCTGCCCTCGCCCTGAGCCTCGCGGCCTGTTCGCCGAGCACGGAGAGCAATCTGAGCAACTCGCTGGACCGCACCGGCGACTCGCTGAGCAACGCCGCCAACGACCTGGGCAACAGCATCGACGCAGCCGCGGACGATGCCGGCAACGCCTTCGACAACACCGCGGACGACATCGGCAACCGCGCCAGCCATGTCGGCAATGCGATCGACGAGGCGACCCGCTGATGCGCGCGCTGCTGATCCTCGCGCCGGCCCTGGCGCTCGCCGCGTGCAATACCGCCGAGAACACCGCCGACCGGGCCGCGGACGCCACCGCCAACGCTACCGAGACCGCCGGCAATGCCGCGGTGGCGGTGGGCGGATCGATCGCCAATGCCGTGGAGCAGGGTGCGTCCGACCTGAAGAAGGAAGTCGCCGGCAAGGCCGTGGACCGCGACGGCTGGGTCGGCCGCTGGAAGGGCGTCGAGGGCACCTATCTGGTCGTGTCGAAGGGCAAGGATGCCGGCACCTACAAGCTCGAGATGCAGTACACGCTCGACGACAAGGGGATTTTCGACGGCAAGGGCACGCGCGAAGGTATTTCGTTCAAGCGCCCGGACGGCGAGCAGACGCTCCGCCCGAGCGACGGCGATGCGACCGGGCTGAAATACCTGGCCGGCAAGAAGGACTGCCTGACGGTACGCACCGGCGAGGGCTATTGCCGGGATTGAGGCGCCGATAGATCTTCCGAGAGATGGAGGGCGCTGCCCGGCTATACGTACGCGGCGACCCTCCTCTTCCTCGACCTCTCCAGCAGCAAATCTTCTACGACCAAAGCCGCACTGGCCAGGACAGTGCGAGCAGACGCAATGGACGGCGACGAGGGAAAGATTCGCCTGTCCATGCCACGTGGCCGGACCGCTTTTCCCTTGCTAGCATCGCCGCACCTCGCAGGACGGGGCGTTATGAGGAGAGCGCATTGACCAGCCCGACCTGCTGCATCGGCCATTCCCGGCGCGAAATTCTCACGGCTTCCGGCAAGGTGGCGCTGGCTGCGGGCAGCGCACCGATGGCGGGGTTGATTCCGGCCCTGGCAGCCGATGGGGCCACGCCGGCTGCGGCCGCTCCGACCGCGCTGCAGCCTTTCGACATCGCCGATATCGCGCTGGGCGAAAGCCCCTTCCTCCACGCCCAGCGGATGACCGAGGCCTATCTGCTGCGCCTCCAGCCCGACCGCATGCTGCACAATTTCCGGGTCAATGCCGGGCTCGCACCCAAGGCACCCGTCTATGGCGGCTGGGAATCCGAGCCGACCTGGGAGGACATCAATTGCCATGGCCATACGCTTGGCCACTATCTGTCGGCCTGCGCGCTGGCCTGGCGATCGACCCGCGATCGCCGGTTCCGCCAGCGGGTCGATCACATCGCCGCCGAACTGGCCGAGTGCCAGAAGGCGTCGGGCAGCGGCCTGGTCTGCGCCTTCCCCAAGGGCCCGGCCCTGGTCGCCGCCCATCTGCGCGGCGAGAAGATCACCGGGGTTCCCTGGTATACGCTGCACAAGGTCTTCGCCGGACTCCGTGACGGCGCGCAGCTGGCCGACAGCGCGACTTCGCGCGAGGTGCTGATCCGCCTGGCCGACTGGGCCGTGGTGGCGACGCGCCCGCTGTCGGACGCGCAGTTCGAGGAAATGCTGGGCACCGAGCATGGCGGCATGAACGAAGTGCTCGCCGACCTGTATTTCATGACCGGCAAGGAAGAGTATCGCACGCTGGCGCAGCGCTTCTCGCACAAGGCGATCCTGGATCCGCTCGCGCAGGCGCGCGACCATCTCGACGGGATGCATGCCAACACGCAGATCCCGAAGATCGTCGGCTTCGAGCGTGTCCATGCCGCGACCGGCGACGCCCGCTACCGCGACGCCGCGACGTTTTTCTGGCGAACGGTGGCGCAGACCCGCTCCTTCGCCACCGGCGGGCATGGCGACAACGAGCATTTCTTCCCGATGGCCGATTTCGACAAGCACGTCTTCTCGGCCAAGGGATCGGAAACCTGCGGCCAGCACAACATGCTGAAGCTGACGCGCGCGCTGTTCCTGCTCGATCCGCAGGCGGACTATGCCGATTATTACGAGCGTACGCTCTACAATGGGATCCTCGCCTCGCAGGATCCCGACACCGGCATGGCGACCTATTTCCAGGGCGCGCTGCCGGGATACATGAAGCTGTACCACACGCCCGAGGACAGTTTCTGGTGCTGCACCGGAACGGGCATGGAAAACCATGTCAAATACCGGGACTCGATCTATTTCCGCGCGGATCGCACGCTCTATGTGAACCTGTTCATCCCATCGACCCTGCGCTGGCAGGAACAGGATGCAACGCTCAGCCAGACGACGCGCTTTCCGGAAGCGCCCTCGACGACGCTGCGCTGGACGCTCAAGCGACCGACCGAGCTGACGCTGAAGCTGCGCCATCCGCGCTGGAGCCGCACCGCCATCGTGCTGGTGAACGGAACCGAAGCGGCACGATCGAACGATGCCGGCAGCTATGTCGCGCTTTCGCGCACCTGGCGCGATGGCGACCAGGTGGAGTTGCAGCTGGCGATGCACCACGATGTCGCGCGGGTGCCGGCGGCGCCGGACATCGTGGCCTTCACCTATGGGCCGCTGGTGCTGGCGGGCGCATTCGGCCGCGATGGGCTGCAGCCCGGCGCCGACATCGTCGTCAACGAGCGCAAATATGGCAGCTACAACGACAATGATTTCGCGCCGCCCACGCTCCAGGGCGAACCCGAAGCGCTGGCCCGGGCGATTCAGCCGGGCGGCAAGCCGCTGGAATTCACCATCCAATCGGCAAGCGCCCAGCCCGTACGGCTGATCCCCTATTACCGGATCGCGCATGAGCGCTATGCGACCTATTGGCAGCTGCAGCCTGCCCAGGCCTGATCGCGGCGGGAGCCGGGCCAGCGTCACACGGGATTGATTTTGCTGGGCTCCTGACTCTAGGGGGCGTCCCGGGAAGCACCCGCGACAGGCGTTGCGGGTGCAGGGGATAGACCCTAGAGTGACGCCGGTTCGTCACAAAGGGGTAATAGGGCGTGGCGGACCACCGCTCGTCCGCCGGGGCGTCCAGGAGCTATTGATGGGTTCGATTACCAAGACGCCGAAGAATGTCGCCGTCCGCGGCGCCGTACACCGCCATGAGCACATGACCAAGGAGGGCCTGCTCGAGCGCGCCTTCACCTTCGCGTTCCGTGGCCTCGTCTATCCGCAGATCTGGGAAGACCCGGTGATCGACATGGAGGCGCTGCAGCTGCAGCCGGACCACCATATGGTCACGATCGCATCGGGCGGGTGCAACGTCTTCTCGTACCTGACCGCGAACCCGGCCAAGATCACTGCCGTCGACCTCAATCCGGCGCATATCGCGCTCAACAACCTCAAGAAGCAGGCGGCGCTGAACCTGCCCGACTATGCTTCGTTCCACCGCTTCTTCGGCCAGGCCAACAAGGCCGAGAATGTCGAGGCCTATCGCCAGCATATCGCGCCGCATCTCGATGCGCCGTATCGCGATTACTGGGAGCGCCGCGGCCTGAACGGCACGCGCCGCATCGAGGCATTCAAGCACGGCTTCTACAAATACGGCCTGCTCGGCCGGCTGATCGGCTTCGTCCACTGGCTGGCGCACCGCTATGGCATCGATCCGCGCGAGATCCTCGCGGCGAAGAACATCGAGGAACAGCGCCACATCTTCGAGACGCGCTTCGAGCCGTTCTTCGAGAAGAAGTTCCTGCGCTGGCTGGTCGACCAGCCCGCCGCCCTGTTCGGCTTCGGCATTCCGCCGGCGCAGTACGACCTGCTCAAGATCGACGACCAGGCGGGCATCACCGGCGCGCTGAAGAGCCGGTTGCGCAAGCTGGCCTGCGACTTCGACCTGAAGGACAATTTCTACGCCTGGCAGGCCTTTGGCCGCGGCTATGGCGAAGGGCCGGACGCGCCGCTGCCGCCGTATCTCGAGGCGAAGAACTGGGACGTGGTGCGCGAACGCGCCGACCGCGTCGAGATCCGCCACACCAACTATGCCGACTATCTCGAGACGATGCCGGCCCAGTCGCTCGATCGCTACATCCTGCTCGATGCGCAGGACTGGATGACCGACGAGCAGCTCACCCGGATCTGGGGCGAAATCACCCGCACCGCCAAGCCGGGCGCCCGCGTGCTCTATCGCACCGCGGCGATCCCCGATGTGGTGAAGGGCCATATCCCCGAGGAACTCATGTCCCAGTGGGAATATGAGGACCAGGCCAAGCTCGACGACTGGACGCGCCGCGACCGCTCCTCGGTCTATGGCGCGACGCACGTCTGGACGCTGAAGCCGCACGCATGAGCGCCGCGACCGGGGGCGCCGACCAGAAGGGGCTGATGGACGCGACCTATGCGCTCCATCGCCACTTCTACGACTTCACGCGCAAATTCTACCTGCTGGGTCGCGACGCGCTGATCCGCGGGCTGAACCCGCCCAGGGGCGGCACGGTGCTCGAAGTCGGCTGCGGCACCGCGCGCAACCTTATCGTGGCGGCAAAGCGCTTCCCCGAGGCGCGCTTCTTCGGCTTCGACATCAGCGAGGCGATGCTGGAGACGGCGCGCGCCTCGGTCGAGAAGAACGGGCTGAGCGGCAAGATCACCTTGGCGCAGGGCGATGCCGGGGCGTTCGACGTGAACGCGCTGTTCGGTGTCGACAAGCTCGACCGGGTGTTCATGAGCTATACGCTCTCGATGATCCCGCCCTGGGTGGAGGCGATCGAGCTCGGGGCGAAGGCGCTGGCGCCGGGCGGAAGCCTGCACATCGTCGATTTCGGACAGTATGAGCGGCTGCCGGGTTTCGCCAAGCGGCTGCACTTCAAGTCGCTGAACGACTTCCATGTGTTCCCACGCGATACGCTGCCCGCGGTGCTCAAGCGCATCGCCGAGGAGGAAGGGCTGCGGCTCGACTTCCGCTCGACCCTGCGCGGCTATGTGTGGAGCGCGACGCTGACGCGGGACTGAGTCTCAAGCTCAGCAACGAACGATCCTGCGGAGAAACCCTGGGCCCCGGCTTTCGCCGGGGAGCAGAGGGGGGGGCTTAGGCCGCGCGGCGCAGTTCCAGCCGGCCCCAGATCTCGACCAGCGCATCGACCAGCTCGCGCATCATCGTCTCGTCATGCGCGGGCCCCGGAGTGAAGCGCAGGCGCTCGGTGCCACGGGGGACGGTGGGGTAATTGATCGGCTGGACGTAGACGCCATACTCGGCGAGCAGGATGTCGCTGATCTTCTTGGCCTTGACCGGATCGCCGACCATCAGCGGCACGATGTGCGTGGTCGAGGGCATCACCGGCAGCCCGGCCTCGGCCATCATCGCCTTGAGCTTGGCGGCTGCGGCCTGCTGGCCGTCACGCTCTTCGGACGAGCCCTTGAGGTGGCGCACGCTTGCAAGGGCACCCGCGACGAGCACGGGCGACAGCGACGTGGTGAAGATGAAGCCCGGCGCATAGCTGCGGATCACGTCGATGATCATCTGGTCGGCCGCGATATAGCCGCCCATCACGCCGAACGCCTTGCCCAGCGTGCCCTCGATGATCGTCAGCCGGTCGGCCAGGCCTTCGCGGTCCGAGATGCCGCCGCCGCGCGGGCCGTACATGCCGACGGCATGGACCTCGTCGAGATAGGTCAGCGCATTATACTTGTCGGCCAGGTCGCAGATCTCGGCGATCGGCGCGATATCGGCGTCCATCGAATAGACGCTCTCGAACGCGATCAGCTTGGGCACCGAAGGATCATCGGCGGCGAGCAGCTCTTCGAGATGGGCGAGGTCGTTGTGGCGGAAGACGCGCTTCTCGCAGCCCGAATTGCGGATGCCCGCGATCATCGAAGCATGGTTGAGCTCATCCGAATAGATGAGGCAGCCGGGCAGGATCTTGCCCAGGGTCGCGAGGGTCGCTTCGTTCGAGACATAGCCCGACGTGAAGAGCAGCGCCCCGTCCTTGCCGTGGAGATCGGCGAGCTCGCCCTCCAGATCGACATGGTAGTGCGTGTTGCCGCCGATGTTGCGCGTGCCGCCCGAGCCGGCGCCGACATCGTGGAGGGCTTCCTCCATCGCCGCGATCACCTTGGGGTGCTGGCCCATCGCCAGATAGTCGTTCGAGCACCAGACGGTGATCGGCTTCGGCCCGTTATGCCCGGCGAAGCAGCGCGCATTGGGGAACATGCCCTTGTTACGCAGGATGTCGATGAAGACGCGGTAGCGGCCCTCGGCGTGCAGCCGATCGATCGCGGACGTGAAGACCCGGGAATAATCGACGGGCGCTGGGCTGTCGGCGCTGTGCATGCTGCGTTCCTACCGTCAAAATCCGGTCATTTCCAGTTGGACATATTGCCTAATCGGTTCCGCTTTGGACGCGTTTGACCGAGAGCAAAGCCGGGTTCGTCCGAAACTGGTCTGGATTCCTGCAGAATCAATGCGGGATGTGGTAAACAGGATCATCGCGGGCGAGTCGGCACCCAAGCGAGCCCGCGGCTGAGAGACTTGTGCTCCCGCTTGACGATGGAGCATCGTTATGACCGCCAGAGACATGGAATATTTCGCCCGACGAGAGCGCGAGGAGCGCGAGCATGCCGATCGCAGCGACGACATGACCGCGCGGCGCGTCCATCAGGAGATGGCGGAGCGCTATTCGGCCCGGCTGCGCGACATCGTCGCGGTACGGCCCGTCCCGCTGGCCTGAGCGCCCGCACCCCGGGGGAAGCTAGAGCGACTCGACCTCGACCAGCCCGTAGCGCGCCAGCGCGGGGGCGAGGGCATCGGTGCGCGCACTGCGTGCGGTGAACACCGCCCTGCCCGGCACCGGCGCGGCCGGCCATTGCTGGCCTTCGGTCAGATAGGCGACTCGCCGGGCGATGCCCGGGCCGCCATCGACGAAGCGGACGGCATGCGGCGCGGCAGCCGCCAGCTCAGCCTCGACCAGCGGGAAATGGGTGCAGGCGTTGACGATCACGTCGATCCGATCGCCGCCCGGCTGGCCGAACAGGCCGGCAAGGACCGCACGCATCCGCTCGGGCAGCGGCGGCACCCCTTCCAGCGAAGCCTCGGCGATCTCGACCAGCTCGGCCGAGCCGTGGCGCAGCACCGTGCAATCGCCGGCGAAGCGCGCCGCGAGATCGTCGACATAGGGCTGGCGCACCGTCGCCTCGGTGCCCAGCACGCCGATCACGCGGGTCTTGCTGATCTCGGCTGCGGGCTTGATCGCGGGGACGGTGCCGACGATCGGCACGTCGAGCGCCGCACGGACGTGCTGGAGCGCGATCGTCGAGGCGGTGTTGCAGGCAATGACGATCAGGCGCGGATCGTAGCGTTCCGCCAGCCGGCCGAGCAGGGCGGGCACGCGCGCGGCGATCTCGCCTTCGCTGCGGGTGCCATAGGGAAAGCCCGCCGAATCGGCGACATAGACGAGCGGCGCATGCGGAAGCAGCGCAGCGGTGGGCGCGAGCACCGAGAGCCCGCCCACACCGGAATCGAAGAACAGGATGGGGCGGTTGTCGGTCATCGCCGCGGGCATGGCTCCGCAGCCGTTGAGCGTCAACCACCCCGAGTTTGGGAACACCCCCGAAGGGGATTCCTTTGGCCGATATCTGCTAGACGCCGCGCCCGGCTCCTTCCCTTGCGGGAAAGATCAGTTGCTCGGCTGGGGGAGCGACATCGCCCCGCTGGCGGCAAATTCGGACCGGCTCAGCTTGCCGTCATGATCGGCGTCGGCGCGGGCGAACCAGGCGGGAGGCACCGTCTCGCCGCCCTTGCGCTGCAGGACCATCGGTCCACCCGGCTTGCCGGGCTTGAGGACCATGACCGGCACCTCGCCTGCCTCGACGTAGCCGGATTTGTCCCTGTCGAGCGCGTCGAAGCTGTTGGCGAGCATGGTCGCGACGGCCTCCCGGCCAAGCGGCAGACCCACGGCCTTGTCCTGCGCGCCTGGCGCGGGCGCATTGCTGCCGGCGAGCGCGAACGCTGCAACCGCGATCATGATGCTGATCATCGTCAAACCTCCCAGAAGCCACCACCGGCGCCTGTCGCCGGGGACGGGACCGGGATGCGGTTCGGCGATGCCCGCGGCGAGGTCCGGCGCATGGGGTACCAGCACCTGGGACTCGGCCTGGACGAGCAGCCGGGCGGCCTGGAGCGAGGAAGACAGGCCCAGTTTGGCCCGCGCCATCTTGAGCCGCTTCTCCACGGCATGGGGCGAAACCCCGAGATCGATCGCCATTTCCTTCGCGGTCTGGGGCAGCAGGCGGCGGCGCAGGCATTCCTTCTCATTCTCGGTCAGCCGGGCGATCGCCGCCCGCATTCGATCGTCCAGCACGCGCCGCTCCCCGCCCCCACAGGCACGCGAGGCTAGGCCAAAGTCGAGTTTCGCCCAAGTCGGAGCGATTGGTACCCCATCCACATTGCGCACCCGCAGCAAGCCACTATGTTGACCGGTGCGCAGGGGGATCCTTTGACGAACGACATTCCATGGCTGGTGCCCGCAGGGGTCTTGCTGCTCGGCTATCTGCTGGGCTCGATCCCCTTCGGGCTGCTGCTGACCCGCTTCAGCGGTGCCGGCGACCTGCGCCAGATCGGCTCGGGCAATATCGGCGCGACCAATGTGCTGCGTACCGGCCGCAAGGGGCTGGCGGCGGCGACGCTGCTGCTCGACCTGGCCAAGGGCGCGGCGGCGGTGCTGATCGCCGGCGCGATCCTGCCCGGCGGCGGCGTGCTGGGCGGCCTGGCCGCATTCATCGGCCATTGCTACCCGGTGTGGCTCAAGTTCAACGGCGGCAAGGGCGTGGCGACGATGATGGGCGTGGTGCTCGCGCTCCACTGGCCCTCGGGCATCATCTTCGCGGTCGTCTGGCTCGGCCTGCTCGCGATCCTGCGCATCTCCTCGCTCGCCGGCATGAGCGCGGCGATCAGCGCGCCGGTGAGCGCCGCGTTCTTCGGGCGGATCGACCTGGTGCTGATGCTGCTCGCGCTGACGATGATCGTGCTGTGGAAGCATCGCGCCAATATCGACCGGCTGCTCAACGGCACCGAACCGCGCATCGGCGGCAGCAAGAAAAGTGCCTGACAGGCGCGAGGCACGGCTAAGGCTGCTGCGCTCCGCCAATATCGGCCCCGTCACCTATCGCCAGTTGATCGCCCGCCTCGGCACCGCCGAGGCGGCGCTCGACGCGCTGCCGATGCTTGCAGCCCGGGGCGGAGGCCGCGCGCCGGTGATCGCCGATCCGGGGGCCGTGCGGCGCGAGATCGCCGCGGTCGAGCGGCTGGGCGCGCGCTATCTCTTCCTGGAGGATGCGGACTATCCGCCGCTGCTCGCCGAGCTGGACAGCGCCCCGCCGGCGCTGATCCTGCGCGGGCGGCTGGAGCTGCTCGACCGGCCCGCGGTGGCGATCGTCGGCGCGCGCAACGCCTCGGCCGCTGCCTGCCGCTTTGCCCGGCAGATCGGACTGGGCCTGGCCGAGGCGGGCGTGACGGTGGTCTCGGGCCTCGCGCGCGGGATCGACACCGCGGCGCATGTCGGATCGCTGGGCGGCGGCACGGTGGGGGTGATCGCCAGCGGCATCGACATCGCCTTCCCGCCCGAGAATGGCGAGCTGCAGGAGCGCGTCGCCCGCGAGGGACTGCTGCTCGCCGAGCAGCCGCCGGGCACCGAACCGCTCGCCCGCTTCTTCCCTTCTCGAAACCGGATCATCGCCGGCCTGGCGCTCGGCACGGTGGTGGTGGAGGCGGCGCCGCGCTCGGGCTCGCTGATTACCGCGCGGATCGCAGGCGAGGCAGGGCGCGACGTGATGGCGGTGCCGGGATCGCCGCTCGACCCGCGCGCGCAAGGCTGCAACCTGCTGATCCGCGAGGGCGCGACCCTGGTGCAGGGGGTGGACGACATCCTCGAGATGGTCCGTCCGATCGATCCGCGCGCGGTGCGGGCGCCGGCGAGCGGCTGGCAGGGACCGCCGCCCGAGGATGCCAGCGATGCCGATCGCCGGGCGGTGGCAGGGCTGCTCGGGCCGGTGCCGGTGAGCGTGGACGAGCTGATCCGGCAGTCGGGACTCGCGCCCGCGGTGGTGCAGACCGTGCTGCTCGAACTGGAACTGGCCGGAAGGCTGGAGCGGCATGCCGGCGGACGGGTGAGCCTGGCAGGATAGGGGGACGGGGTGGAAGATTTCGATACGCGCATGCTGCTGAAACGGACCACCGAGATGGTCCGGCACGCGCCTGGCGTCGCGCTGATCGCCTGGCTGGCCCTGGTGCTCCCGAGCACGCTGCTGAGCATCGCCACGGACGGCGACAGCCGGTTTGGTTTTGTCAGCGGAATCATCGGGATCTTCGCCCAGTTCATGGTGACCAGCCGCCTGGCCCGGCAGGCCGGCCTGATGCAGGCGGAGAACGTACCCGGCCGCGCGAGCAGCTTTGTACTGCTGAGCATCGTCACCGGCCTGGCCATCATGCTCGGCTTCCTCGTGTTCGTGCTGCCCGGCCTCTATCTGTTGGCCCGCTGGTCGATCGCGGTTCCGATCGTGATCGCCGAGGGCGCGAAGATGGGCGACGCGCTGACGGCGAGCTGGGAGCGGACCCGGGGCAAGGCCGTGCCGATCTGCCTCGCGCTGCTGGTCGTCGGGACTGGCCTGCTCGGCTCGGTCGCGCTCGATTACTTCTATGTACCCGACTACGGGACGATGCCGATTATCCCGATGCTCGTCAGCGACCTGATCGGTTTCGGCTCGAACGTGCTCGCCTGGTTCCTCGCGGTGGCGATCTATTCCTTCTCGGCCAGGGAAGCGGCGCCCCGGCTCGAGGAAATCTTCGCCTGACGATCGGGCGCGGGACGCGATCTGCGGCGGCGATCGCTTGCCCTTTCATCGCACGCTCCTGCGCGTTCGTCGTAGCCCGGCCCGTCCCGATCATGGTTCGGCTGCGGACCCCTAGCAAGTTACGGGAGCGTTCCTACATGCCGGCCACAATCCCCAGGGAGACTATCGACATGGCCGACGCATCCGATCCCGCCAACAACCAGCCCGCCGGCTATGTCCCGCCCAAGGTGTGGACCTGGGAACAGCCGAGCGGCGGCCAGTTCGCCAATATCAACCGGCCGGTCTCGGGCGCGACGCACGACAAGGTGCTGCCGGTGGGCGAGCACCCGATCCAGCTCTATTCGCTCGGCACGCCCAACGGGCAGAAGGTGACGATCCTGCTCGAGGAGCTGCTCGCCGCCGGCCATGCGGGCGCCGAATATGACGCCTGGAAGATCAACATCGGCGAAGGCGACCAGTTCGGCAGCGGCTTTGTCGAGATCAACCCGAACTCGAAGATCCCGGCGATGGTCGATCATTCGGTCTCGCCCAATATCACCGTGTTCGAGAGCGGCGCGATCCTGGTCTATCTGGCCGAGAAGTTCGGCGCCTTCCTGCCGACCGATCCGGCGAAGCGCGCGCAGACGATGAGCTGGCTGATGTGGCAGATGGGCTCGGCGCCGTTCCTGGGTGGCGGCTTCGGCCATTTCTTCGCCTATGCGCCGTTCAAGATCGAATATGCGATCAACCGCTATGCGATGGAAGTGAAGCGCCAGCTCCACGTGCTCGACACGCACCTGGCCAAGAGCAGGTTCATGGTGGGCGACGACTATACGATCGCCGACATCGCGATCTGGCCCTGGTATGGCGGCGTGGCGCGCGGCGATGCCTATGCCGGCGCGGCCGAGTTCCTCAACATCGGCGAGTACGAGCATTTCAACCGCTGGGCGGCCGAAGTCGGCGAGCGCGAGGCGGTGCAGCGCGGACGGCTGGTCAATCGCGGCTCGGGCCCCGAGGACCAGCGCGTGCCCGAGCGGCACTCGGCTGCCGACATCGACGCGGTGCGGGCGAAGATGCTGGCCTAACGGCCGACATACTCCACCCGCGCCGTACCCTCGGCCCAGACGGGCAGGTACAGTCCCTGCCCGCTGGCCTTGAGCGTGCCGGTGCGGGCCTCGGCGAGGTCGGCGCGGATCAGGAAGTCGCCGGCGCGCTTGCGGACGATCGCGCGGCGGACCTTGCCGAGGAGCTTGTCGAAATCATGGGTGAAGTTCTGAGTGAGCGATTCCGCCAGTGTCTCGGCCACCCCGGGGCTCTGCGCGAGCAGCACGACTAGGTCGCCCGCCATCCGGTCGGTCTCGCCCGAGACGGAGAGGTTCTCGAAATGGACGCGCTGCGAGCCGGGGGCGTTGACCGGCACCGCGGTGAGCCAGACTCGGCCGTGCGTCTCGGCCCCGCCGCTCTGCGGACGGACGGCGATCGTCAGGCCGACGGCAATGCGGCCCTTCGTGGTGCCGTACAGCACCACCCCGCTGAAGCGCGCCTGCACCGGGCCGATCCTGGGCAGCTCGAAGGGACGATTCGAACGCTTGTCGAGCGCGCGCTGGAGCACCGGCTCGAGCTGGACATAGTCGGCGATGACGGGGATGAAGAATTGCAGCTTCGATCCCTTGGCATCATGGCCGAGCGACGGGAGCGCCACGGGCTTCGGGTCCGCGGGCTTGGAGCCGACGAACGTCTCGGTGAGCGCGGCCAGGCCGAGGTTGAGGCGCAACCGGTTGCCGCTCAGGCGATAGCCGCCATAGCTCAGCTTCTCCGGAGTGATCCGCATCCAGACCGGCGGATTCTCCTCGTTGAGCTGGAGCACGGCGAAGCTCTGCCGCCAGGCCTCGGCGACACGGCTGCGGATATCGACCCGGGCGATCTCGCGCGGCAGGGTGCGCTCGAGATCGCGGACAATCGGGCGGAGCTTCTCGTCGGCCTTGTCGGTGAAGGTGATCCGGCGGCCGAGGAAGTCGATCCCCGGCGGCGCGGTCCAGTCATAGGCGAGGCGGATGGTAGCGCGCGGCTGCCAGCCGTCGCTCACCGACAGGCGGATGCGGGCGTGGACCATGGCCGATCCGGTCGCGGTCTTGCCCTTGAGGAAGCCGCCGACATGGCGCGCGGCGATCGTCGCGCGGATCGGCATGTCGGCGACGATCTCGTCCCCCACGCCGCGCAGCCGGATGCCCGAGCGCGTGACCGTGCCGATCACGTCGCAGCCGAGATCGGGGCTGACCTTGAGCTTCGCCTTGAACAGCTTCACCCGCTGGGCCGGCACGCATTTGTCGATGTGCTGGTCGATCGACCAGAGCGTGCGCGGCACCGATTTCTCGATCGTGCGGAGCAGGACGGAAACCGGCACGTCGAGCGGCACGTCGATCGCGGAGACCTGGCGCGGCACTTCGATCGCGTCGCTGGCGCGGGGCGGCGCTTCCGCTTTGGTGTCGAGCCTGGCGCGCAGCCAGAAGAAGCCGGCGCCGGCACCCGCCGCGAGCAGGGCGAGCACGGCTCCGAGGATCCATGGCCAGCGGCGCCGGCGGCGCGGCGGCAGCGTCGTCTCTTCGGGCAACGTCTCCTCGGGCAATATTCCACTCCCCCTCGGCCTGGCTCGGTGATACCCGCGAAGCGTTACCAAGTTCCAGATCAACCCGCTTGACGCCCGCCGCCACCCCTCCCCACCTTACACGCGTACACGTGAGGAACGCTTACCCCCCATGCAGCTCGTCATCGTAGAATCGCCGGCCAAGGCGAAGACCATCGAGAAATATCTCGGCAAGGACTACCGCGTCCTGGCCTCCTACGGCCATGTCCGCGACCTGCCGGCGCGCGACGGCTCCGTCGATCCCGAGGAAGGGTTCGCGATGGAGTGGGAGACCTATGCCGACAAGTCGAAGCAGCTGAAGGCAATCGCCGACGAGGCGAAGAAGGCCGACCGACTGATCCTCGCGACCGACCCTGATCGCGAGGGCGAGGCGATCAGCTGGCACGTGCGGGAGGTGCTGAAGAACAAGAAGGCGCTCCCCAAGGAAGTGGAGCGCGTCACCTTCAACGCGATCACCAAGCCGGCGATCCTGACCGCGATGGCGCAGCCGCGCGAACTGGATACCGACCTGATCGACGCCTATCGCGCCCGCCGCGCGCTGGACTATCTGGTGGGCTTCACCCTGTCGCCGGTGCTGTGGCGCAAGCTGCCCGGCGCCAAGTCGGCCGGCCGCGTCCAGTCGGTCGCGCTGCGCATCATCGTCGATCGCGAGCGCGAGATCGAAGGGTTCAAGCCGCAGGAATATTGGTCGGTCACCGCCGACATGGAGCAGGACGGCACGCCGTTCCAGGCCCGGCTGGTCAAGTTCAAGGGCGACAAGCTCGATCGCCTGTCGATCGGCGACGGCAAGACTGCCGAGGCGGCGAAGAAGGCCGTCGAGGAAGGCCGCTTCACCGTGGTCTCGGTCGAGACCAAGCCGGCGATGCGCAACCCCGCCGCGCCGTTCACCACCTCGACGCTGCAGCAGGAAGCCGCGCGCAAGCTGGGCTTCTCGGCCAGCCACACCATGCGGATCGCCCAGGGCCTCTACGAAGACGGCGCGATCACCTATATGCGTACCGACGGCGTCCAGATGGACCCGAGCGCGATCCAGGATGCCCGCAAGGCCATCGCGACGCGCTATGACGGCAGCTATGTGCCCGACAAGCCGCGCATCTACACCGCCAAGGCGAAGAACGCCCAGGAAGCGCACGAAGCAATCCGCCCGACCGATTTCAGCAAGGACCGCACCGGCTCGGGCGATCACGCCAAGCTGTACGACCTGATCTGGAAGCGCGCGCTGGCCAGCCAGATGGCCTCGGCCCGGCTGGAGCGCACGACGATCGACCTGGAGGACGGCACCAGCCAGCACGGGCTGCGCGCCACCGGCCAGGTGGTGATCTTCCCCGGCTATCTCGCGCTCTACGAGGAAGGCCGCGACGACGAGGGCGATGAAGACTCGCGCCGCCTGCCCCGCATGAGCGAGGGCGCGACGCCGGCCAAGAAGGCGGTCAACGCCGAGCAGCACTTCACCCAGCCCCCGCCTCGCTTCAGCGAAGCCTCGCTGGTCAAGCGGATGGAAGAGCTCGGCATCGGCCGGCCTTCGACCTATGCGTCGGTCATCCAGGTGCTCAAGGACCGCGCCTATGTCCGCCTCGAGAAGAACCGCTTCTTCGCCGAGGAGAGCGGGCGACTGCTGACCGCGTTCCTCGAGCGCTTCTTCCAGAAATACGTCAATTACGACTTCACCGCCGAGCTGGAGGAGGAGCTGGACGACGTGTCGGGCGGCCGCGCCCAGTGGCAGGAAGTGCTCGAGGCGTTCTGGAAGGACTTCAAGCCGCGCACGGCCGATGTGATGGAGCAAAAGCCGTCGGACATCACCGCGGCGCTCGACGAGTTCCTGGCCCCCTACCTGTTCCCCGAAAAGGCGGACGGCAGCGATCCGCGGCTGTGCCCGAATTGCGGCAATGGGCGGCTGGCGCTGCGCGGCGGCAAGTTCGGTGCGTTCATCGCCTGCTCGAATTATCCGGAGTGCAAGTACACCCGGCGCTTCGCCCAGCCGGGCGGCGACGACGGCGCGGACAGCGGGCCGGAAGTGCTGGGCCAGGATCCCGACACGGGCCTGAACGTCGAGCGCAAGTCGGGCCGGTTCGGGCCGTACATCCAGCTTGGCGAAGGCAAGGAAGCGGCGCGCGCGTCGATCCCCAAGGACGTCGAGCTCGACCTCGAAATGGCGCTCAAGTTGCTCAAGCTCCCGCGCACGATCGGCGACCATCCGGAGACCGGCAAGCCGATCACCGCCTCGATCGGCCGTTATGGGCCGTACCTCGCGCATGACGGGAAATACGCCCGCCTGCAGGGCACGATGGAAGTGTTCGAGACCGGGATGAACGCGGCGGTGGTCAAACTGGCCGAGGCGGCGGCGAATTCGGGCCGTCCGGCCCGTGGCGCGAGCCGCGAGCCGCTCAAGGTGCTCGGCACGCATCCGCGCACCGAGGCCGAGATCAAGCTGATGGACGGCCGCTACGGCGCGTACGTCACCGACGGCGAGACCAACGCCACGCTGCCCAAGTCGATCGACAAGGACCAGCTGACGCTCGAGGAAGCCGCCCAGCTGATCGACGCCCGCGCGGCGGCGGGTCCGGCCAAGGGCAAGGGCAAGAAGAAGGCAGCGCCCAAGAAGGCAGCGGCGCCCAAAAAGGCCGCTGCGAAGAAGCCGGCGGCGAAGAAGGCCCCTGCGAAGAAGGCTGCGGCCGAGGACTGACGCACACACTCCTCCCCCGGAGGGGGAGGGGGACCGTCCGAAGGACGGTGGAGGGGTAGTCGCGTCAAGCGACGCCCTTTGAATCTGAAGCGAATTGCTGGTGGAGAATACCCCTCCACCATGCTGCGCATGGTCCCCCTCCCCCTCCGGGGGAGGAATGGATCAGGCTTTTACGCCGCGCGTACCTCGAAGCCGCGGAGCCAGGCGCGTGCGGCCTTCTGCGCTTCGATGATCTCGCGCGCGGTCATGTCCTCGGCGATTTCAGCGCGGCATTCCTGCGCACGCGAGTCGCCCGAGACGGCCGCGATGTTGAACCACTTGTGCGCTTCGATCAGATCGACGCCGATGCCGTCCGCACCGCTCGAATAGACCATACCCAGATCGTAACACGCGTTGGCGTCGCCGCGGGCCGCGTCACGCAGCCGGCTCTCGACGAGGAAACGCGCACTCTTAAGGCTGCTGCCCATGTCGCTTAACCCCTGTTCACCACACCCTCTTGTGGTGGCTTGGGGTTTGGCAGCTAAATCCGAAACAAATGGTTAACAGCGTTAACTGTATTTGTTCAGGTCCGTACTTCTTCAGGGTACCGCGATATTGTCGATCAGCCGGGTGGCGCCGAGCTTCGCCGCGGCGAGCAGGCGGAGCTTGCCGGGTTCATAGGCCGTGGCCGGCTCCAGCGTCTCGGCATCGGCCAGCGCGACATAGTCGGTCTCGAAGCCGGCGGCGGTGAGCGCCTCGCGCGCCTGGGCAAGTGCCGCCTCGACATCGCCACCATCGGTGATCGCCTTGGCCGCCGCGCCGAGCGCACGCGGCAACGCCACAGCCTTGGCGCGCTCTTCCGGCATCAGATAGGCGTTGCGCGACGAGAGCGCCAAGCCGTCATCCTCGCGCTGGGTGAGCACCGACTGGATCTCGATGGGGAGATTGAGGTCCGCCGTCATGCGGCGGATCACGGCGAGCTGCTGCCAGTCCTTCTCGCCGAACAGGGCGATGTCGGGCTGGACCTGGTTGAACAGCTTGGCGACCACGGTGGCGACGCCGTCGAAATGGCCGGGGCGGTGCGCGCCTTCGAGCAGCGCGCTCACGCCCGAGACCGAGATATTGGTCGCGAAGCCTTCGGGATAAACCACCTCGACCGGCGGCATCCACAGCAGGTCGACGCCGGCACCGGTGAGCATGCGCGAGTCCGCGGCTTCCTTGCGCGGGTATTTCGCCAGGTCCTCGTTCGCACCGAACTGCTTCGGATTGACGAAGATCGAGACAACCACGCGGTTCGCGGCGCGCTTGGCCGCTTCGACCAGCGCCATGTGCCCGTCATGCAATGCGCCCATGGTCGGAACGAGGGCGATGCGCTCGCCTGCCTGGCGCCAGGCGGCGGTCGCCTCGCGAAGGTCTTCGAGCTGACGGACTGTTTGCACGCGTTAACACTTTCGATAAGACGGAAGCGCGGCCTTCTATGGGGGGCAGGCCGATCGATCAATACAAGGATGTTGAGACGTTGAGCGAAGGGTCGAAGCGGCTGCACGTTCTGGTGTTCGCGAACGAGAAGGGCGGCACCGGAAAGTCCACCACCGCCGTCCATACGGCGATCGCGCTGGCGTCGAAGGGCGCGCGCGTCGCGTGCTTCGATCTTGACCACCGCCAGCGGACCATGGGCCGCTATCTGGACAACCGCGCGGCGACCGCCAAGCGGATGGGCAAGCCGCTGCCGATGCCTGTCTATGACACGCATGACGGCGAGAGCATGTCCTATTTCTCCGAGGCGCTCGACAAGCTGGGCGAGAATGCCGACTTCCTGGTGATCGACACGCCGGGCCGCGACGACAAGTTTGCGCGGATCGCGGTGACCAATGCCGATACGCTGGTCACGCCGATGAACGACAGCTTCGTCGATTTCGACCTGATCGGCCAGGTCGACCCGGATACGTTCAAGGTGGTCCGCCCCAGCTTCTATTCCGAGCTGATCTGGGAATCGCGCAAGCGCCGCGCCAAGGCGGACGGCGAGACGATCGACTGGGTCGTCCTCAGGAACCGCATGCAGCACATCGAGGCGCGCAACATGAAGCGCGTGTCCGAGGCGATCGACCAACTTTCCAAGCGCGTCGGCTTCCGGGTGATCTCGGGCCTTTCGGAGCGCGTGATCTATCGCGAGCTGTTCCCCCAGGGCCTCACCATGCTCGACAGCCGCGAGTTCGGCGAGATGGGCCTGGCGCACGTCGCCGCGCGGCAGGAGCTGCGCGAGATGATGGCCGGGCTGGCGCTGCCCGAAGTCACCATGCCGCTGTTCGCCTGATGGTCTTCAAGCTCCTTATCGCCGCGGCGATCCTCTACGCCTTGTACCAGCTCGTGCTGAAGCCGCGCTCCAAGGCTCCCCCTATGCCCGAGGACGAGGCACGTGCGATCCTGGGTGTCGATGCACAAGCGGATGCGGATGCGATCCGTGCCGCACATCGCCGGCTGGTCAGCGCAGTCCATCCGGACAAGGGCGGATCTGCCGAGCTGACCCGGCGGATCAATTCGGCCCGCGATACCCTGTTGCGGCGGCAAGGCTAGCTTTCGCCGGGACGAAGGCTTTGGAAGTCCACTTGTTGCACCGCCGCATTGAACTTTCCGCCATCCTCGCGGATTAGGCGGGCAGCATTTCCCCGGGAGGCACCATGACGCATCGTTTCGACCCCACTTCGCTGCGCGAGTACGACATTCGCGGGATCGTGGGGGAGACCCTTGGCCCCGATGACGCACGCGCGATCGGCCGCGGCTTCGCCACCCTGCTGCGCCGCGCCGGCGGCACCCGCGTGGCGGTGGGCCGCGACGGCCGCCTCTCCTCGCCCGCGCTCGAGGCGGCGCTGATCGAGGGCCTGACCGCTTCGGGCTGCTCGGTGGTGCGCACCGGCATGGGCCCGACGCCGATGCTATATTATGCCGAGGCCACGCTGGAGGTGGATGGCGGCATCCAGATAACCGGCAGCCACAATCCCGGCCATTACAACGGCTTCAAGATGGTATTTCAGCACGCCAGCTTCTTCGGCGAGAAGATCCAGCTGCTCGGCAAGATGGCGGCGGAAGGCGACTGGGACGAAGGCGACGGCACCGAGACGGTGACCGAGGCCTATGTCGAGGACCTGTACGTCAGCCGGCTGTTCGCGGGATTCGCCGGCGGCGCCTATCGCGTCGGATGGGATACGGGCAATGGCGCCGCCGGCCCGGTGATCGAGAAGCTGGTGAAGCTGCTCCCGGGTGAGCATCACACGTTGTTCACCGATGTGGACGGCAATTTCCCCAATCATCATCCCGATCCCACCGAGGAGAAGAACCTCGCCGATCTGAAGAAGCTCGTCGCCGAGAAGCAGCTCGATTTCGGACTAGCCTTTGACGGCGATGGCGACCGTCTGGGCGCGATCGACGGGCAAGGCCGTGTGATCTGGGGCGATCAGCTTCTGTCCATTCTGGCTGAACCTGTGCTGCGCGTGGAGCCGGGTGCTACGATCATCGCCGACGTCAAGGCATCGCAGATGCTGTTCGACCGAGTCGCGGAGCTGGGCGGCAAGCCGCTGATGTGGAAGACCGGGCACAGCCTGGTGAAGACCAAGATGAAGGAAACCCATGCGCCGCTCGCCGGCGAGATGAGCGGCCACATCTTCTTCGCCCAGGACTATTACGGCTTCGACGACGCGCAATATGCCGCGATCCGGCTGATCCAGGCGGTGCATGTGATCGGCAAGTCGCTGACCGAGCTCAAGGACGCGATGCCCAAGCTGGTCAACACGCCCGAGATGCGCTTCCAGGTGGACGAGAGCCGCAAGTTCGCGGTGGTGGACGAGGTCCTGGATCGCCTCGAGGCCGAGGGTGCCGACGTCAACCGCACCGACGGCGCCCGCGTGAACACCGCCGATGGCTGGTGGCTGCTGCGCGCCTCCAACACCCAGGATGTGCTGGTCGCCCGCGCCGAAGCGAAGGACCAGGCCGGCCTCGACCGTCTGCTCGCCCAGATCGACGACCAGCTCGCCAGGAGCGGCGTCGTGCGCGGGGAGACCGTGGGGCATTGAACTAATTCCCTCTCCCATTGGGAGAGGGAGGGAGCCGACGCAGTCGGCGGAAGGGTGAGGGTCGAGAGGCAAGGCTACCCTCACCCTTCCCACTCGGCTTCGCCTCGCGGGCCCCTTCCCGCTCCCAGAGGGAGCGGGAGTTAGGGAGATAAGACTCGCATTTCCGCGCCTCTGCCCCCACATGCGCCTTCATGGCGTCATCCCACCCGCCCATCATCCGCGTCATCGATCTCGAGACCACCGGCGACAAGCCGCCGGCCCATGCCGTGTGCGAGATCGGCTGGCAGGACGTCGCGCTCGGCAAGGATGGGCGCTGGGAGCTGTACGGCGAAGGCGGCAACCGGCTGGTCAATCCCGGCCGGCCGATCCCGCCGCTGACCATGGCGATCCACCATATCCGCGACGAGGACGTCGCCGACGCCCCCTGGTGGCACGATGTTGCCCGCCCGATCCTCGATCCCTGGCCGCGCCGGGTCGCGCTGGCCGCGCACCGCGCGAGCTTCGAGGAGCAGTACTGCACCCCCGCCCTCACCCGCGGCGCCGACTGGATCTGCACCTGGAAATGCGCGCTGCGGCTCTGGCCGGACAGCGGCGGCTTCTCGAACCAGTTCCTGCGCTATTTCCGCAATCCGGTGGGGCTGGAGCATGAGCGCGGCCTGCCCGCGCACCGCGCCTTTCCCGATGCCTATGTGACCGCGCATCACCTGCGCGACATGCTCAACGAGGCGAGCGTGGCGCAGCTGATCGAATGGTCGAAGTCGCCGGGCCTGCTGCCCCGCGTCCGCTACGGCCCCGATCGCGGCAAGGAATGGAGCGAGATCGACGACGATTCGCTCGCCGCCTTCATGAACGACCGCGACGAGGACATCCGCTTCACCGCGCAGACCGAATTCGCGCGGCGTCGCGGCGGGGCGCCGGTCGGGCCGGACGCGCCGACGCAGCGGCTGTTGTTCTAGGCTTCAAATCCTCTCCCGGAGGGAGAGGGGGACCGCCGCCGAAGGCGGTGGTGGAGAGGGAATCTCCACCCGCGATAGACCATCCCTTGGGGAGATTACCCCTCCACCAGCTTCGCTGGTCCCCCTCCCCCTCCGGGGGAGGATTTCAGGAGGTCACCGCCGCCCGGCGATCAGCCAGCGCACGCCTTCGAGGACGATGCCGTAAACCAGGTGCGAGGCCGCGCCATAAGCGTGCTCGGCAAGGGGTGTGTCGTCGGGCGCCGGCGCCAGGCCCGCCGCGGGCACCGCGACCTCGTCGAGCAGCGCGCTGGTGGCGATGCCATAGGCGCTGCCGAAACCGGCGCTCGCCTCGGGCTTGTACTCGGTGATCACGCCGTAGATGCCGCCCAGCACTGCGCCGGTGATGTAATGGACCGCCTGGCCCGCCTGTTCGCGATATGCGTCCGGCACCGGCGCGTCGAGGATCGCCTCGCTCGCCTTGTCAGCGGCCTTCACCGTCGCCGGATCCTCGTCTCCGCCCTCGTCGGGCAGCAGCTTCTTCGCCTGGGCCTGGACGGCGGCCATCGCTGCCGAGGCGACGAGGCCGGCGGCAACACCGGCGAGCAGACCGAGAAGGGGACGGGGCTTGGCCATTCGGGTCTCCGGTGCAGGGATGGGCGCCGCCCCTCCCTGCCCGGCTCGACCGGTCACATCAATATTGGATGCGCTCGGCCTTCAGATTGTGCTTGGCCAGATAGGCCTGGACGCTGTCATTGCCCGCGAGATGGCCCGCGCCGACCGCGATGAACACGGTGCCCGGCTTGGCCATGCGCGCGCTGATCCAGTCCGCCCAGCGGGCGTTGCGATCGCTGAGCAGGATCTTGCCGACTTCCGGCGTCTTGCGCATTTCCTCGTTCATCGTCTTGCCCAGCGCGTCCGGATCTCCGGCGCTCCACTGCGCGACCATCTTGTCGAGCAGCGGGCCGACATTGTTGAACTCCTTCACCGTGCTGGCGAGATACTTGACCTGCAGGTCCTCGGGCATCGTGTCGAAGAAGCCGATCTGCTGCTCGAAGGTCTCGAGGCCGATGAGCTGCTTGTTGGCGGCCTTGGCGGCAGCGGTGATCGTCATCTCGGCGCCGCTGTTCGGATCATAGCCGAGCTTCGGCAGCGGAGCCATGGCGAGCGTCATCGCGGCGAACCAGGGTTCGAAGCGGTCGAGCGCGGAAGCCGGCATGCCGACGCTGGTGAGCGCGGCGGCATAGGCCGGGCGCGAGGCCTCGGGCAGCTTGGTGGTCAGTGCCGGATCGGTCTGTGGCGCCATGGCGGCCTTCATGATCACGCCTTGCATCGTCGCGGGATCGGGCATGACCATCTCGAGCGCGACCGTGTCGCTCTTGTCGAACGCGGCCTTCACCGCCTCGTCGAACCAGCTCAGACCCGGCTTGAGGACATGGACGGTGCCGAACAGATAGATGGTGGTGTCGGCATCCTTGACCACCCAGAGCGCCGGATCGGCGTCCTTGGTTGCCGTGGCGGCGGGCGCCGGTGCTGCCTGGGCATAGGCGGCTGCGGGTAGCGCGAGCAGCGCCATGGGTGCCGCAAAGGTCTTGAGCAGCTTCTTCAACATGCAGTTACCCTCCAATTGCACGGCCTTTACGGCCGGAGCCTCTTCCAGAAATACGTGGCGGCGATGACACCCATGGTGCCGATGAAAAGGAGTTGGTGATCGGGCTCGGAGACGAGCCCGCCCTTCCAGAGGAAATACCAGCCCGGATAGAGTGTCGCGTAGAAATAGATGCCGATGGTGCAGGCGATCAGATTGTCGCGGACATCGACCTCATCGGTCTGGCGAAAGAACAGCCAGCTACCGAGGAGAAGGCCGACAACATAGAAGATGGTGATCCCCACCGCCCAGGCGGCGGGCAAGGCGCGCGCATCATTGTCGCCGAGATAGGCGAGCGTTGCACCCACTCCGCCACCAATCAGGCCGCATATGAGGCTGATCGTCCAGTAGCGGCGCGCGCGCAGCCGCTCGGCGCGTTCCCCCGGACCTTCAGCCATCCCCCGACTCGTCATCGAAAAATATCTCCTCGATGGGCATGGCGAACAGGCGCGCGACCTTGAAGGCAAGCGGCAACGATGGATCGTGCTTGCCCGTCTCGATCGCGTTCACCGCCTGGCGCGACACGCCGAGCCGACCGCCAAGCTCCGCCTGGCTCCAGTCGCGTTCGGCGCGCAGCACTTTCAGGCGATTCCGCATCCTGTTGCTGTCCCCATGTCCTGACTTTCTATCAGGCACACCTTACATACCGAGTCGAACGACATTGTCAACAAGACCTGACACATTGTCAGGACTAGTTGGCGGCGAGTTCCTTGAGCGGCACCGAAGTGTCAGCCAGCGCGACGGGATCGAGGGCCAGGCCCTCCACCACCAGCTTGCGGCCCTGGACATAGTCCTTGACCGAATTGACGCAGTCGAGCGCGATCACCCGGCCGTCGCGAAGGTAGATCAGCGAGAAGCTGCGCGCCGCGGGATCGCCGCGCACCACCACCTCGTCATGCCCAGCCGAAATGCCGACGGTCTGGAGCTTGAGGTCATACTGGTTCGACCAGAACCAGGGCACGGCATCATAGCCCGCCTCGACCCCGCAGATGGTCTTGGCGGCGACCGTGGCCTGGTCGTTGGCGTTCTGCACCGACTCCAGCCGGATCGCGCTGTCCGCCGCATAGCGGTTCACATGAAGCGCGCAGTCGCCGATCGCGAAGATATCGGGGAGGCTGGTGCGCGACTGGTCATCGACCAGCACCCCATTACCGCCCACCGCACCAGCGGCAAGCAACGGCTCGACCGCGGGAACGATGCCGATGCCGACGATCGCCATGTCGGCGGGGATGACCTCGCCGCCCGCCAGGCGCACACCGGTGACGGCAGTTTCGCCCTCGATCGCCTCGACCTGGACGCCGAGGCGGATATCGACGCCGTGCGCGCGATGCTCGGCCTCGAAGAAGCGCGACAGCGGTTCGCCTGCGACGCGGGCGAGGACACGGTCCAGCGCCTCGAGCACCACGACCCGCTTGCCGAGCTTGGCGAGCACCGCCGCCGCCTCCAGCCCGATATAGCCGCCACCGACCACCGCGACATGGGTGACGCCATCCAGCTCGACCATCATCTGGTCGACATCGGCACGAGTGCGCACGGTGTGGATGCCCGAAAGGTCATGGCCGTCGCACGACAGGCGGCGCGGCTTGCCGCCGGTCGCCCAGATCAGCTGACCATATTCGATCGTCTCGCCATCGGCGGTGACATGGTGCGCAACGGGATCGACCGCGGTGACGGTGCGGCCCGGCAGCATCGTCACCTGGCGTTCTTCCCAGAAGGCGGCGTTGCGGATCAGCAGCCGCTCGAACGCCTTCTCGCCGGACAGGTATTCCTTGGAGAGCGGCGGACGCTCATAGGGCAGCTCGGGTTCGTCGCCGAGCAGCGCGATCGTGCCCTCGAACTTGTTCTGGCGCAGCGCGATAGCTACCTGGGCGCCGCCATGGCCCGCGCCGACGATGAGGACGTCGAACTTCATGCCTTCAGCCTCTCGGCATGCCAGGCGACATGCTCGCCGAGGAAGGTCGAGACGAAATAATAGCTGTGGTCATAGCCCGGCTGGAGCCGCTGGGTGAGCGCAATGCCCGCATCGCGGCAGGCAGCCTCGAGCAGCTCGGGCTTGAGCTGGACCTCGAGGAACTGGTCGGCCGTGCCGGTATCGACCAGCAGTTCGGGAACCCGCGCGCCATCCTCGATCAGCGCCACGGCATCGTACCGGCGCCATGCCGCCCGGTCCTCGCCGAGATACCCGGTCAGCGCCTTCTGACCCCATGGCACCTGGCTGGGCGCGACGATCGGCGAGAAGGCGGAGATCGAACGGAAGCGGCCGGGATTGCGCAGCCCGAGGGTGAGCGCGCCGTGGCCACCCATCGAGTGACCGGTCACGCCCTGGCGATCCATGTCGGCGGAGAATTCGGCACCGATCAGCGCGGGCAGTTCCTGCTCGATGTACGAGCGCATGCGGAAGTGTGTCGCCCAGGGCGCCTCGGTCGCATCAACATAGAAGCCGGCACCCTGGCCGAAATCGTACGCCTCGTCATCGGGCACGCCCTCGCCGCGCGGGCTGGTGTCCGGTGCGACCAGGATGACGCCATGCTCGGCGCATGCCTGCCGATACTCGCCCTTCTCGGTGACGTTTGCGTGGGTGCAGGTCAGGCCGGAGAGATACCAGAGCACCGGCAGCTTCGTGCCTGGCGCATGGTCGGGCACGAAGACCGAGAAGGTCATGTCGGTGCCGGTGGCCGCCGAGGCGTGGCGGTACACGCCCTGCATGCCGCCATGCGACCGGTTCGAGGAGAGTTGTTCCATGGGCGGCCTTTTCAGCGAAATACGATGGTGCGGTTGCCGTTGAGGAAGACGCGGCGGGCGCCGACCCATTGCACGGCGCGGGCGAGCACCTGCGCCTCGATGTCGCGGCCGATGCGGATCATGTCGTCGACCGAAGCGCGGTGATCGACGCGCTCCACGGCCTGCTCGATGATCGGTCCTTCGTCCAGGTCGCTGGTGACGAAATGCGCGGTGGCGCCGATCAGTTTCACCCCGCGCTCGTGCGCGCGGTGATAGGGCCTGGCGCCCTTGAAGCCGGGCAGGAAGCTGTGGTGGATGTTGATGCAGCGCCCCGCCAGCCCGTCGGCAAGGTCGGAGGACAGAATCTGCATGTAGCGCGCGAGGATCAGGTAATCGGCACCGGCGCGGTCGAACTCGGCGAGCAGCGCCGCTTCCTGCGCCTCCTTGCCCTCGGGCAGCAGGATGAAGGGCAGGCCGTGCCATTCGGTCAGGTCGCGCAGCGTGTCATGGTTGGAGACCACCCCGGCGATCTCGACGCCGAGATGATCGGTCTTCCAGCGATGGAGCAGGTCGTTGAGGCAGTGCGATCCCTTCGACACCGCGATCAGGATGCGCGGGCGCGCGCCGCTCTCCGCCAGTGCCCAGTGCAGACCGAAGCGCTCGGCCACGGGCGCGAAGGCTGTGCGGAGCGCTTCGGTCTCGAACGGCGCGCCCGCCGCCTTGAATTCGACGCGCATGAAGAAGCGCCCGGCATCGAGATCCGCATATTGCTGGCTGTCGAGGATGAAGCCGTCGCGCTCCGCCAGGAAGCCGCTCACTGCCGCGACGATCCCCGGCCGGTCCTCGCAATCGAGGGTGAGGATCCAGGCCTGTGCCGTCATGCCGACACCACGGGTCGCTGCGGCGAGCCGTCGCCCAAATTGTTCGTGCCGCCCGGCTCGATGTTGATCATCCGCACCTCGCCGTGCCGGGCGACCGGGCGATGCTCGACCCCGCGCGGCACCACATAAAGCTCACCCGGGCCGAGGGTAATCGTGCGGTCGCGCAACTCAATGTCAAGCACGCCGTCGAGTACCAGGAAGAAGTCGTCCGTGTCGCCATGGCTGTGCCAGACAAACTCGCCTTCCACCTTCACGATGCGGATGTCGTTGCCGTTATAGCTGGCGACAAGGCGCGGTGCCCAATGCTCGCTGAAGGTGGCGAACTTCTCCGCCAGGTTGACGGCGCCGTCGCTCATGCCGGCACGCGGCAGATCGCACAGAGCTTGTTGCCGTCCGGATCGCGGACATAGGCGAGGTGCATCGCCCCCAGCGCGCCACCGTCGCGCAGGCCGGGCGGGTCCTCGATCGAGGTGCCGCCATGGGCGATGCCGGCGTCGTGGAAGGCCTTCACCTGCTCGGGCGTCTCGCATTTGAAGCCGATCGTGCCGCCGTTCGCGAAGGTCGCCGGCTCGTCGTCGATCGGCTCGCTGATCCCGAAGCTGCCGCCATTGTGGCGATAGAAGAAGCGGACATGCCCGCTGGCCGCGACGTTGCGCACCGGCTCGCCCGCGCCGAGCGTGCCCAGCACGGCATCGTAGAATGCCTTGGACCGCTCGATATCGTTCGCACCGACCATGATATGGTTGAACATGTCCCCGCTCCCTTAGTTCAGAAGACCACGACGCTGCGGATGCTCTCGCCGGCATGCATCAGGTCGAAGCCCTTGTTGATGTCCTCCAGCCCCATGACATGGGTGATCATCGGATCGATCTCGATCTTGCCGGCCATGTACATGTCGACGATCTTGGGCACGTCGGTGCGCCCCTTGGCGCCGCCGAACGCAGTGCCGCGCCAGTTGCGGCCCGTGACGAGCTGGAACGGACGGGTGCTGATCTCCTTGCCCGCTTCGGCCACGCCGATGATGATGCTGGTGCCCCAGCCGCGATGGCAGGCCTCGAGCGCGATGCGCATCACTTCGGTGTTGCCGGTCGCGTCGAACGTATAGTCCGCGCCGCCATCGGTCATCGCGACGATCGCGGCGACCACGTCCTCGCGGCTCATGCCCTTCGAGTTGAGGAACTCGGTCATGCCGAAGCGGCGACCCCATTCCTCGCGATCCGGGTTGATGTCGACGCCGATGATCTTGTTGGCGCCGGCCAGGCGCGCGCCCTGGATCACGTTGAGGCCGATGCCGCCCAGGCCGAACACCACGACATTGTCGCCGACCTGCACCTTGGCGGTGTTGATCACCGCGCCGACGCCGGTGGTGACGCCGCAGCCGATATAACAGCTGCTCTGGAAGGGCGCGTCCTCGCGGATCTTCGCCACGGCGATCTCGGGCAGCACGGTGAAGTTCGAGAAGGTCGAGCAGCCCATATAATGGTAGATCGGCTGGCCCTTGTACGAGAAGCGCGTGGTGCCGTCGGGCATCAGGCCCTTGCCCTGGGTGGCGCGGATCGCGGTGCACAGGTTGGTCTTGCCGCTGAGGCACGACTTACACTGGCGGCACTCGGGCGTGTAGAGCGGGATCACGTGGTCTCCCGGCTTCACGCTGGTCACGCCCGGGCCGACCTCGCGGACCACGCCGGCACCCTCATGGCCGAGCACGCTGGGGAAGATGCCCTCCGAATCGAAGCCGTCGAGCGTATAGGCATCCGTATGGCAGATGCCGGTCGCCATGATCTCGACCAGCACTTCGCCGGCCTTGGGGCCTTCCAGGTCGAGCTCGACGATCTCGAGGGGCTTCTTCGCTTCGAAGGCGACGGCGGCGCGGGTCTTCATGGGCTTACTCCTTGCTTGCCGGCCTGATCGGGGAAACGCGGCCGGGTTGCAATGGGAGTCAGCCCCGGATGCGGTCTTCCGGGCGATAGAGGGTGAGGAAGACACCGCCCCACCAGAGGATGGCGGCGAAGCCCGCGAACTCGAGGAAGGGACGGACAAAGCCCGACGTGAAGGCGAGACCGGCAAAGGCCAGCCCGGCGAGCTGCATCCAGGCGGGCAGGCTGCCGGCGGCACGCGCCTCGCGCACCGTCAGCGTCGCCCAGAGCGCGACGCCGGCATGGCCGAGCAGCACCAGCGCCGCGACAAGATCGACGCGCGGGGAGATGCGTCCCTGGCCGAGCAGCGCGGCGGCCTCGATCCGGAAATGCGCGGCGATGGCAAGGCAGAGCACACCGGCACCGCCCGCGAGCAAGGCGAAGTCGCGCCCGGGCGTGCGCGGGCCGATCGGCGCCGCGAGCGTGAGCATCGCCAGCAGCATCATGCCCGCCAGCACGCAGCGGACGATCTCGCTGGCCAGCAGCAGGCCCCAGTAGGATTGGGCGGATTCGAACCGCCCTCGGGCAATCGCCGCAAACGGGTCCGCCGCGCCCGCCAGATCGTGCGCCACGTCGCCAAGCACGATCAGTGCGATGGTGAGCAGCAGACAGAACAGCGCCGCGACCGTGCCGAAGGGCCTTCCATGATGGCCGACAAAGGACCGCTGCATCACCGCCTCCCGATTGTGTATTGCATTAGTAATACACCAAGGGATCTCACAGGACAAGCGCCTGAGATTGGCCCATCGGCAAGTTGCGCCTATGGGCGCGTTACGATGGCGTATTTCGAAGACCAGCGGCGCGACCTTGCCGAGCTTGCCGACCGCGCACGTGCCCGCAGCCTGAGCGCGCGGGCCGGGCGCGATTTCTCCTCCAACGACTATCTCGCACTGGCGGGCGATCCCGCACTCGCCGGGGCTGTGCGCGCCGCAATCGATGCGGGCGTGCCGATCGGCTCGGGCGGATCACGGCTGCTGCGCGGCAATCACGAAGAGCATGAGCGGCTGGAGGCCGTGGCGGCGGGCTTCTTCGGAAGCGAGAGCGCGCTCTATTTCTCGACCGGCTATGCGGCCAATGCCGCCCTGCTCTCCACCCTGCCCCAGCGCGGCGACCTGATCGTCCATGACGCGCTGGTCCATGCCAGCGCGCACGAGGGAATAAGGTTGAGCCGGGCCGAGGCGCGCGGGGCCGCGCACAACGATCCGGACGCGTTCGAGGACGTGATCGCCGGCTGGCGCGCCGAGGGCGGCACCGGCCAGGTATGGATCGCCGTCGAGAGCCTCTATTCGATGGACGGCGACAAGGCACCGCTCGACGCGCTGGCAGCGGTCGCGGACCGGCACGAGGCGATACTCGTGGTCGACGAAGCGCATGCCACCGGCGTGTTCGGCGATCGCGGGCGCGGGCTGGCGGCGGGCCTGGCCGGGCGCGAGAACCTGATCACGCTGCACACCTGCGGCAAGGCGCTGGGCTGCGAGGGCGCGCTGCTCTGCGGGCCGCGTGTGGTGCGCGACTTCCTGGTCAATCGCGGGCGCGCCTTCATCTTCTCGACCGCGCCTTCGCCGCTGATGGCGGTGGCAGTGGAAGCCGCGCTCGGGCTGATCGCCGAGCCGGCCCGGCGCGCGCAGCTGCACGCGCTGATCACGCGTGCCGAGGCGCTGCTCGCGCCGGTGGGCGTGGCGGCGACGGGATCGCAGATCCTGCCACTGGTGATCGGCGAGGACGCGCGGACCATGGCGATGGCCGCGGAACTGCAGCGGCGCGGTTTCGACGTGCGCGGGATCCGGCCGCCGACGGTGCCGGCGGGCACCTCCCGGCTGCGCATCTCGCTGACGCGCAATGTGAACGAGGACGACATCGCCGCGCTCGCCGCGGCAATCGGGGAACTGGCATGAGGATCGTCGTCACCGGCACCGATACCGATATCGGCAAGACCGTCTTCGCCGCCGGCCTGGCCGGTGCACTGGGCGCGACCTATTGGAAGCCGATCCAGAGCGGGCTCGACGGCGGCAGCGACGGCGAGCGGGTCGCTGCGCTTGCAGGCGCGGTGGTGCATCCCGAGGCCTATCGCCTGACCACGCCCTGCTCGCCGCATCTGGCCGCCGAGATCGACGGGGTGACGATCGACCTGGACCGGCTGGCGCCGCCGCCGCGCGATCCGCTGGTGGTCGATCCGCTGGTGATCGAAGGCGCCGGCGGCGTGCTGGTGCCGGTGACGCGCGAGCTGCTCTACGCCGATCTCTTCGCGCGCTGGGGCCTGCCGACCGTGCTGGTCGCGCGGACCAGCCTGGGCACGATCAACCACAGCCTGCTCTCGATCGAAGCGCTGCGCCGCCGCGGCGTGCCGATCCTGGGCGTGGCGTTCGTCGGCGATGCGAACGAGGACAGCGAGGCGACCATCGCCGCGATCGGCAAGGTCCGCCGGCTCGGCCGCCTGCCGATCCTCGATCCGCTCGACACCCCCACCCTCAAGGCCGCCTTTGCCGAGGCATTCGACCTGTCGGACTTCACGGCATGACCTCGCCCGTCTGGCACCCCTTCACCCAGCACGGGCTGGGCGAGCCGATCCCCGAGGTGGTGCGTACCGAAGGCGCCGCGCTGCACACGCGGGACGGCGGTCGCTTCGTCGATGCGATCTCGTCCTGGTGGGTGACGACGCACGGCCATTGCCACCCGCGGATCATGGCGGCGATCGCCGAGCAGGCGGGGCAGATGGACCAGATCATCTTCGCCGGCTGGACGCACGAGCCCGCCGAGACGCTCGCGCGCGAACTGGTGCGGATCCTGCCCGACCCGCTGCAGCACGTCTTCTACTCGGACAGCGGCTCGACCAGCGTCGAGGTGGCGCTGAAGATGGCGCTCGGCTTCTGGGACAATCGCGGCGAGCCCCGCCACCGCATCGTCGTGATGGAGCATGGCTATCATGGCGACACTATCGGCGGCATGTCGGTCGGCGCGCGGGGGGTGTTCAACCGGCCCTATCAGCCGCTGCTGTTCGACGTATCGACCGTCCCTTTTCCCGAGCCCGGCCAGAGCCAGGCGACGCTGGACGCGCTCGAGGCGCAGTGCCGCGAGAAGCCGGCCGCGCTGCTGGTCGAGCCGCTGGTGCTGGGTGCGGGGGGCATGAAATTCTACTCGGCCAGCCTGCTCGCCGAGATGCGCAAGATCTGCGCGAAACACGACGTGCTGTTCATTGCCGACGAAGTGATGACCGGCTGGGGCCGTACCGGCACGCTGCTGGCGTGCGAGCGCGCAGGCGTGGTGCCCGACATCCTCTGCCTGTCCAAGGGACTGACCGGCGGCGCGATCCCGCTGGCGGTGACGCTGGCGACGATGCCGATCTTCGAGGCGCACTATTCCGACGACCGCGCGCGGATGTTCTTCCACTCGTCGAGCTACACCGCCAATCCAATCGCCTGCGCAGCGGCCAATGCGAATCTGGCGATCTGGCGCGAGGAACCGGTGCTCGCGCGAATCGCCGATCTGGGCGACCGCCAGCAGGACCGGCTCGACCGGCTCGCCGCCCATCCGCTGATTCGCAATCCGCGCCGGCTCGGCACGATCGTGGCCGCCGAGATCGGGGCGAGCCAATCGGCCTATCTCAATTCGGTGGGACCACGGCTCAAGGCGTTCGCGCACGCGCGTGGCGTGCTGATTCGGCCGCTGGGCAACACCGTCTATGTGATGCCGCCCTATTGCATCGAGGATGCGGATCTGGACGCGGTCTATGCCGCGATCACCGATTTCCTGGAGCGGGAGCCCCGCATGGGGGACTTGTTCGCGTTCTAGAAGCGAATGGTGCTGCCGGTGAGGATTGAACTCACGACCTCAGCCTTACCAAGGATGCGCTCTACCACTGAGCTACGGCAGCACTCGCTCGATCGGTCCGGCGAAGCGCCGGGTCCCAAGCGGGAGGCGCCTATGTGCTTGGGTACGCCTGATTGTCAACCCGCATGCGCGCGGTTTATCGCGGGAAAATGAGCGATACGGAAAAGAAAGCCCGATTGGCGGAGGCGCTGCGGGCGAATTTGAGGAAGCGCAAGGCCCAGGCCCGCGAACAGGCCGCGCCCGACGCCTCCCCCGATTCTCAGAGCGAACCGAACCAGAGCGACAGGCCCTGAGCCGTATCATAGGCATTGCGTATGATGACGTGCGGCCCGAGGAGATACATCGCCATCGTGACCGCACCCGCCAGGAACCACATCACCCGATGGGCGCGCACTTCGCTTCCAACCATGCCAACTCGTCCCCGCTCAGCTGCGGGCCCAAAATCCGCAGCACTTCAGCATGATAGCTATCAAGCCAGCGGCGTTCCTGCTCGGTTAGCAAAGATGGTTTAATCAGCGTTCGCTCTATCGGCGCGAAGGTCAGCGTTTCGAAGCCGAGCATTATTTGTTCCGCACCCGAAATCAATTGCTTGGTGACCAGCACCAGGTTCTCGATGCGGATGCCGAATTCTTGCGCCTTATAGTAACCGGGCTCGTTCGACAGGAACATGCCTTCGCGCAGCGGCTCGAGGCTCTGGCCGCCCGGATAATAGGGCTGGGCGATGCGCTGCGGCCCTTCGTGCACCGAAAGATACGAGCCGACACCGTGGCCGGTGCCGTGCCCGTAATCGAGGCCGACTTCCCACAGCGGGCGGCGTGCGAAGCTGTCGAGCTGGGCGCCGGTTGTGCCATCGGGGAAGATCGCGGTGGCGATGGCGATATGGCCCTTGAGGACGCGGGTGAAGCGATCCTTCATCTCGTCGCTCGCCTCGCCCACCGGCATGACGCGGGTCACATCGGTGGTGCCGTCGGCATACTGGCCGCCCGAATCGACGAGGTAGAGCTGGCCGAATTCGATCGGCAGGCTCGATTCGTCGGTGACCTTGTAGTGCGGGATCGCGCCGTTCGGGCCGGTGGCGGAGATGGTATCGAAGCTCAGGTCCTTGAGCACGCCGGTCTGGTCGCGAAATTCGCGCAGCTTGTCGGCAGCGGACATCTCGGTGAGGCCGCCCTTGGGCGCGGTTTCCTCGAACCACTTCAGGAAGCGGCTCAGCGCCGCGCCGTCGCGGGCCTGGGCGGCCTTCTGCCCGGCAATCTCGGCGGGGTTCTTGATCGCCTTGGCGAGGATCACCGGATCACGCAGCGCCAGCACCTTGGCCCCGCCAGCATCAAGCGCGTCGAAGATCGCCGCGACCGCGCTGCCCGGATCGGCGGCGACCCGCTTGCCGGCGAAACCCTGGAGCGCCGGCGCGAAAGCGCTGCGATCATGGATGCGGATCGCATTGCCGAGATGCTTGCGGACTTCGTCGGTCACCTTTTCCTCGGCGACGAAGAAATCGGCGGTGCCGTCGGCATTGACGATCGCATAGGCGAGCGCGACCGGGGTGTGGCTCACGTCCGTGCCGCGGATGTTGAACGCCCAGGCGATTGAATCGAGCGCGGAGAGGACGACCGCGTCCGCCTTGCGCTCGGCCAGCCAGTCGGCGATCTCGGCGCGCTTGGCGGGGGAGGACTTGCCGGCGAGATCGTCCGACTGGACGGCAAGGGTCGCGTCCGAGGGCTGGGGCTTGTCGGGCCAGACCGCGTCGATCGGATTGGTGTTCACCGCGACCAGCTCGGCGCCCTTCTCGGCCAGCGCCTTCTTCGCTTCCTCGACCCAGGCGCGGGTGTGCAGCCAGGGGTCGTAGCCGATACGGCCGCCATCGGGCGCATGCACGCCGAGCCAGGACGAGACACTGGTGGCGGGTACGCCGACATATTCCCAGTGATCGGCTGAGACCTGCTGGCGGACCTGGATCGTGTAGCGCCCGTCGGTGAAGATCGCCGCGGCCTCCGGCAGCACCACCGCGGTGCCGGCCGAGCCCTGGAAGCCGGTGAGCCAGGCGAGGCGCTGGGCATAGGCGCCGACATATTCGGACATGTGCTCGTCGGTGAGCGGCACGACGAACCCGTCGAGTCGGTCACGCTTCAACTGCTCGCGAAGGGCCTTCAGACGATCGGCATAGCTGGACATCGGATTACTCTATTGCTGAAATCTATGGGGCTGCTTTGCGCCGATATTCGGCAAAAGTCACACCCTGGGCTATCGCTTCGACGATGAGTGATTTCCCCCTGCCCCGCGCCGATCTGGCCACCCCCGCATTGCTGCTCGATGTGGCGGCCATGGACCGCAACATCGCGGCGATGGCCGACTATGCCCGCGCGAAGGGCCTGGCGCTGCGGCCGCATGCCAAGACGCACAAGAGCGGCGAGATCGCCAGGCGGCAGATCGCTGCCGGCGCTGTCGGCATATGCTGCGCCAAGCTGGGCGAAGCCGAAGCGCTGGCGGCCGACGGGGTGGGCGATATCCATCTCACCTCACCGGTGGTGACCAAAGGCGGGATCGCGCGGCTGGCGGCGCTGGCAGGCAAGATCCGCCTCTCGGCGGTGGCCGACCATCCGGACGTGGTGCGCGCGCTGGCGGGCAGCGGCGTGACCGTGTTCGTCGATGTCGATCCGGGCAAGCACCGCACCGGCGTGACTTCGCCCGAGGCTGCCGTCGCGCTCGCCCGTGCGATCGCGGCCGCAGGGCTGACGCTCGGCGGGGTGCAATATTATTGCGGATCCGAGCAGCACATCACGACCTTCGCCGACCGGCATGCGGCGATCGTCGGGAAGACCGACTATCTTCGGACGGTGCTGGCGGCGCTGAAGGCCGCGGGCTTCGCGATTCCGGTGGTGACGGGTGCCGGCACGGGCACCTTTGCCATCGATGCCGAACTGGGCGTGCTGACCGAGCTGCAGGTGGGCAGCTATATCTTCCTCGACCGCGAATATCGCGATTGCGAGCTGGCCGGGCCGGCGTTCGAGCAGGCGCTGTGGGTGGATTCCACCGTGGTCAGCGCGAACACGCCCGGCATGGTGACGATCGATGCGGGATTGAAGTCTTTCGCCACCGATGCCGGGGTGCCCGTACCCATGTCAGGCACCGCGCGCTACGCCTTCATGGGCGACGAGCAGGGTGCGCTGATCGGGGAAGATCTGCCGGGCCTGGCGGAGCGTGCAACGCTGGTGCCTCCACACTGCGACCCGACGGTGAATCTGTACGATCGCTATCATCTGGTGGACGGCGACACGGTCACCGGCAGCTGGCCGGTGACCGCGCGCGGCCGTTCCACCTAGCGACGGCGGACGTAATAGCAGCGGTTCTTGGCGCTGATCGTGCGGTCGATCGCACGGCCGCCAAAGGCACCGCCGACACCGCCGACCGCCGCACCGAGCAGGCCGTGGCCGATGATCGCCGGTCCGGCGAGCACGCCGACCGCGGCACCGCCGATCAGACCGGCATGGCCGGGCGAGCGACGGCATTTTTTGTAATAGGCACGACCCTTGGTCGACTTGCCCTTGTAGTGACTCTGGGCCTGCGCCGCCTCGATCGGCATCGCGACGGGCATGGCCAGCGCCAGAGCGGCAGCAGCCGCAATGAGCTTACGCATGATTTCCATCCCTTCCTTAAACCAATGCAGGTTAGAACTTGCATGCGGTACGCCCGGTTGCATGAACTGAAAACAACAAGCCGTTCATGGGATCGTTCGGGCCATACAGGGCATTGATCGGGCATGCGCCAAGGAGCCGGCATCTCCTCTCCCCGTGAGCGGCTGGGCAGCGCGTTCTGCGCGCTCGCCCTGGTGGGATTGCTTGTCCTGATGCTCGCGCATGGGCTGGGGGTGCGGCTGAATGTGGTGCCGACACCGGCGATGCAGCTGGTCGACTTCGCCCTGCCCCCACCGCCGCCTCCGGAGCCCGAGATCGCGCCCAAGCCCAGGCCGCGCACACCAAAGGAAGAGGGCAAGGCAGCACCGCCCAATCTCGTATCCCGCGCCACCGAAGTGGCGACGCCGGTGAAGACTCCCCTGCCCCAGCCCATGCCCGCCGCGACCACGCCGGCACAGGGCAGCGACGCCAGCTTGGGCAATGCACCGATCGCCGGGCCGGGAACTGGCGCGGGCGGCACGGGCAACGGCACCGGATCGGGCGGACGTGGCAATGGCGCGGGCGGTGGCGGCGGCACGGCACTGCGGCTGCTCGAGGGCGACATCACCGGGCGCGACTATCCCAGGGCGGCGGCGCGGGCCGGGGCGCAGGGAACGGCAGGGCTGCGCTTCACCGTGGGGGTGAACGGACGGGTGACCGACTGCCAGGTGACCCGCTCGAGCGGCAATGCGGATCTCGATGAGACGACCTGCCGGCTGATCAAGAAGCGCTTCCGCTACGCGCCGAGCCGGGATGCGACCGGTCGCCCCTATGCCGATGTCGTGACCGGCGAACAGGAATGGGTGCTGTATGACCGGCCTGGACGGGACGAGGACGACTGAGCCGGCCTGCGCTTCAGGGCCTCCCCAGTTTCTCGGTTAGGAAATCGACGAACGCCCGCACCCGTGCCGGGCGAGTCGCACCGCCGACGAACACCGCGTGGATATCCTCGCGGTCGCCCGGATTGAACGGTTCGAGCAGGGATACCAGCCGGCCCACGGCGAGGTCCGCGGCGACGCTGAAGGTGCCGACCCGGGCGATGCCGACCCCGGCGAGTGCCAGCTCGACCAGCGTCTCGCCATTGTTCGCCTCGATATTGCCGCCGACCGGCAGCGCATAGTCGCGCCCGTCCTGTCGGAAGGGCCAGACCGGCTCGGCCCGGCGGAAATTGAAGTTGAGGCAATTATGCGCGTGGAGGTCCTCCGGGACCTGCGGCGTGCCCATCCGGGCGAGATAGGCCGGCGCGGCGACGATCGAGCGCCCGGTCTCGCCGATCTTGCGGGCGGTGAGCGCGCTGTCCGCCAGCGGGCCGAAGCGGATGGCGACATCGGCGCGGCCGCCGGCGACATCCTCCAGCCTATCGCTCAGGCTGATATCGACCAGGATGCCGGGATAGCGGGCGACGAATTCGCCGAGCAAGGGCACGATCGTCAGCCGGCCATGGGCGAGCGCAGCGCTGACCCGAAGCCGTCCGCGCGGGGAGGCCTGATCGGCCAGCTCCTCCTCGACCTCGGTAATGTCGGTGAGGATGCGCTGGGCAGCATGCAGATAGGCATCGCCCTCGGGCGTCAGCACCAGCTTGCGGGTGGTGCGGGTGATCAGGCGGACGCCCAGCCGCGCCTCGATCCGCGCGAGCGCACGACTGACCGCCGAGGGGGTCAGCTCGAGCCGTCGGGCGGCGGCGGACAGGCTGCCTTCGCGCACCGCGGTGACGAAAATCTCCATTTCGCCCGAGCGATCGGCCATGGCGCGGGTCATTCGTGAATCCAGTGCACAGATGTTTCGCCTTTTCGAACTCTACCGAAAGCAAAGCCGGCAGTCCATTTGCGCTGCCGCACAAATCCCTGGAGCATCGCCGCATGAGTTCCCGTCCCGCGCTCACCGCGCTCGCCATCGGTGCCTTTGGCATCGGTGTTACCGAATTCACCCCGATGGGCCTGCTGCCCGTGATCGCGGGCGACCTTGGCGTATCGATCCCCACTGCCGGCCTGCTCGTGAGCGCCTATGCGATCGGCGTGCTGATCGGCGCGCCGCTGATGACGCTCACCACCGGCCGGGTGCCGCGCCGTACGCTGCTGATCGCGCTCGCCGCGATCTTCACCGCCGGCAACCTGCTCGCCGCGGTGTCGGACAGCTATGCGATGCTGCTCGCCGCGCGGATCGTGACCTCGCTCAACCACGGCGCCTTCTTCGGCGTCGGATCGGTCGTCGCCGCCGGGCTGGTCGCACCCGAGAAGCGGGCGGGGGCCATCGCCACCATGTTCATGGGCCTGACGATCGCGACGATCGGCGGCGTGCCGCTCGCCACCTGGGCGGGCGAGGTGTTCGGCTGGCGCTCGGTATTCGCCGGCATCGCGGCGATCGGCGTGGTGACGATGGTCGCGCTCCGCCTCTTCGTCCCCGCGCTGCCCGCCGAGAAGGACGCCGACATGATGGCCGAACTGCGCGTGCTCGGCCGCGGCCCGGTGCTGTTCGCCCTCGCCCTGACGATGGTCGGGTTCAGCGCGATGTTCACCGTCTTCACCTATATCGCACCGATCCTGCGCGAGGCCGCGCATGCCTCGACCTTCTGGGTGACGGTGGCGCTGGTGATCTTCGGCGTGGGGCTGACCGCCGGCAACTGGCTGGGCGGACGCTATGCCGACAAGTCGGTCGAAGGCGCGCTGATCACAATGACCGCGGCGCTGGCCGTGCTGCTGGTCGCCTTCGCCTTCGGCATGTTCTCGCTGCCCGTCGCGATCGTGCTGATGCCGCTCTGGGGCGCTGCGAGCTTTGCGCTGGTGCCGCCGCTGCAGATGCGGGTGATGGACGCCGCGCACGAGGCGCCCAACCTCGCCTCCGCGATGAACATCGGCGCGTTCAACCTGGGCAACGCGATCGGTGCAGCGCTGGGCGGCGAAGTGATCCGCGAAGGGCTGGGCTATCCAGCAGTCTCGCTTGCCGCCGCCGCGATGGCGCTGGTCAGCCTCGCCATGGTGCTGGCGCCGCGGCTGGCGCGCCGGAGCGCGGCCCTCGCCTGACCCGCTTGCGTACCGGCCGGCAATTGCGGAGAGTGCGGGTTTCGCAAAGGGGGCTTTGCCATGATCCGCACGTTTCTCACTGCCATTCCGTTCGTCGTCGCACCGCTTGCCGCCCAGGCCCAGTCCAGCGGCAAATGGGAAGTGAAGGTCTCGCCGGCCGAGTGCTCGCTGGTTCGCGGGGTGCAGGCGCCTTCGCCCGCGTTGCTCGCGGTGCGGACGGTGCCGGGCACCGACGATTTCGTCGTTCTGGTGAGCGGCAAGAAAGTGCCCGAACGTGCGGCAGACGCGCGCTTCCCGGTCCAGCTGCGTTTCGATGACGCGAAGCCGATCGAGGCGTCGGCAACGCCGATGGGCAAGCTCCCGAGTGGGCCGGTGCTGCAGCTCGCTTCCTTCGAGCCGACGATGCTCGACAGCTTCGCCGCGGCACGTAGCGTGAGCGCCAGCAGCGACGCGGGCAGTTTCGCCAGCTTCGAGGTGCCCAGCGCACGCGCCGCAGTCGGTGCGCTGCGCCAGTGCATCACCGACCAGCTGATCGACTGGGGCGCCGATCCCGCCCAGTTCGCCCCGGGCGGCAAGCCGCCAGTGGCGCTCAAGGACCGTGACCACTGGCTCACCGATTCGCAACTGATGAGCCTCGCCTCGACCACGAGCGAGACGGGGATCGACTATCTCTACCGCGTGGTGATCGCAGCCGACGGAAGCATCGAGAGCTGCAAGCGAGACGACGCCAAATCGGGCGACAAGACCGAGAAGCTGGGCTGCGCCCCGGTGATCGGGCAGAAGCTCTTCACCCCCGCCATGAACCCCGCCGGCACGCCCGTGAAAGGGGCTGCGGCATTCCGGGTAATGGTGGTCAGGCGCCCGGGACGCCGTTGAACCGGGCTCGACAGACGGGTGGGCGGGGCTAAGAAACGAGGGATGACCGATCTTCCCAAGCCGCCCGTCGCCGCCACCCGCCCCCACAGCTTCGCCGCGCACGGGGTCACGATCGAGGATCCCTGGGCTTGGCTCCGGGACCCGGGCTATCCGACCGTCACCGACAAGGACGTGCTCGCCTATCTCGAGGAGGAGAACGGCTTCTTCGAGACGGTGATGGAGCCGCTCAAGCCGCTTTCCGACACGCTGTTCAAGGAGATGCGCGGGCGGATCAAGGAGGACGAATCCTCCGTGCCGCAGAAGGATGGCGACTGGCTCTACTGGAGCGACCACGAGGTCGGCGGCGAATATCCGCGGCTGTGGCGCAAGCCCGTCGACGGGGGCGCCGACCAGCTGATCCTCGACGAACCGGCGCTCGCCGCAGGCAAGGAATATTTCCGCGTCGGCGCGATCACGATCAGCGAAGACGGCTCGCTGATGGCCTATTCGACCGATGACGACGGATCGGAGCGCTACACGATCCGCTTCAAGGACCTGGCCGGCGGCGAGGCGATCGGCGAGCGGATCGAGGGCGCGGCGGGCAAATGGGGCGACGTCTCGATCGAGGGCACGATCGGCAACATCGTCTTCACCAGCGGCGGCGACGCGATCCTCTATGGTGTGACCGACGAGAACTGGCGGACGCGGACGATCAAGCTCCACCGGCTGGGCACCGATCCGGCCGAGGACGTGACGATCTATTTCGAGGAGGAGCTCGGCTTCTCGGTCGGCGCCGAGCTGACCAGCGACCGCAAGTGGATCGCGCTCACCACCAGCGATCACGAGACCAGCGAGATCCGCCTCTACCCGGCCCATGATCCGCTCGCCGCGCCGATCCTGATCAGCCCGCGCAAGCGGGGCCGCGAATATGATGTCGACCTGCACGGCGACACGCTGTTCATCCACACCAACGACACCGACCCGCAATTCCGCCTGGTCACCGCCTCGCTTGCCAATCCCGGCGAATGGGCCGAGCGGATCGCGCCCTCGCCGCATTTCTACATGACCGGCGTCGCCTGCTTCGCCGACTTCTTCATCGTCGAGGGCCGCGAGGACGGGCTCGATCAGATCGAGCTCCACCGCTACGACCCCGCCATCGCCCCGGTGCGCCTCAAATTCCCCGAGGCGAGCTATGTCGCGGGCCTGGGCGACAATCCCGAATATGCCGTCGACACGCTCCGCCTGAGCTATGAATCGATGGTCACGCCGGGCACCGTCTACGACTATACCGTCGCCACCGGCGCACTCGAGACGCTGAAGGTGCAGGAGATCCCGTCGGGCTATGACGGGAGCAAGTACCGCACCGAACGGCTGAAGATCGCCGCCCGCGATGGCACCGAGGTGCCGGTCTCGATCGTCTATCCCAAGGACTTTCCGCGGGACGGCAGCGGCAAGCTCTATCTCTATGCCTACGGCGCCTATGGCTACGCCATCCCGCCCGGCTTCTCGACCAGCCGCATCTCCTTCCTCGACCGCGGCGTCGCCTTCGCCATCGCCCATATCCGCGGCGGCGACGATCTGGGCCAGCAATGGTATCTCGACGGCAAGCTCGAGAAGCGGACCAACACGTTCAACGACTTTGTCGACGTGGCCAAGGGCCTGATCGACAAGGGCTTCACCCACAAGGGCGGCATCGCCATCGCCGGGCGCTCGGCCGGCGGCGAGCTGATGGGCGCGGTGGTGAACTCCGACCCGGACTTGTGGGGCGTGGTCGTGGCGGACGTGCCGTTCGTCGACGTGCTCAACACCATGCTCGACGAGAGCCTGCCGCTGACCCCGGGCGAATGGCCCGAATGGGGCAACCCCATCGAGGATGCCGACGCCTTCGCACTGATCCGCTCGTACAGCCCGTACGACAATGTCGCCGCACAGGCATATCCGCCGCTGTTCATCTCGGGCGGGCTCAACGACCCGCGGGTGACATACTGGGAGCCGGCCAAATGGGCGGCGAAGCTCCGGGCGACCAAGACCGACGACAATGTCCTGGTCCTCAAGACCAACATGGGCGCCGGCCATGGCGGCAAGTCCGGCCGGTGGGAGAGCCTGAAGGAATCCGCCGACGAGATGGCCTTCATGCTGTGGCAGCTCGGCGTGGCCGACTGACACCCGCCCTCACCCAGGGTCCAGCGGGGAGCGAAGCCGGCGCGGGAGAGGTCAGCGCCCCGGCCCCACTCCCCGTGCCACCAGCCGCGTCTCGCGGTGGCATTGGTGGCAGAAGGCGAAATCGAACGTTTCGCTGAGCACCCAGGCCTGGGAACTGACGTCCCATTCGGCCCAGGCGTCGCGGGTGACGGCAACCCCGCCACAACGTTCGCATGCCTGTTCGACCCGAGGAGCCTCGCCTTCTGCCACGCCGTGACGATAGGCGATTCGCGCTCCGTTTCGGACAGAAGCTCCTCCATTATGGACACGCTTCCGTCCCCGTTGCGGGCGGGCGCCGCCCGGCCTAGCCTGCGCGCCTCCGACCAAGGGAGCCATCGATGCGCATTACCACGCTTGCACTCGGCGCCGCTGCGGCGCTGTTCGTATCCGTCGCGGCGACTGCCCCGGGCAGCCACGCTATAGCCGCCCGCCCCGCCGCGGCCGACGCCAATGCCGACATCATCGCCGGCCGCAAGGCCGCCTTCCTGATGTCCGGCGCGCTGTTCGGCCAGATCAAGGGCGCGATCGACCGGGGCGACGATCCCAAGACGGTGGGCTTCGCCGCCCGCTCGCTCGCCAACTGGGCCAAGGCGATCCCCGGCATGTTCCCCGCCGGCAGCACCTCCCCCACCTCGGAAGCGCTGCCCGCGATCTGGAGCGACCGCGCCAATTTCGAGGCGCGCGCCGCCGATTATGCCGCCGCCGCGACCAAGCTCGCCGACCTCGCCAAGGCCGGCGACAAGCCCGGCCTCGCCGCCCAGTTCGGCGAAGTGGGCAAGGCCTGCAAGGCGTGCCACGACGCCTATCGCAAGCCCGACGACAAGCATTGAGCCGATCGGGGCGCCCCCAATCCGGGCGCCCCGCAACGCTTCGGCGCGGCCAAGGCCCGGCTGCGCGACTCTACTTTCCGGTGTTAACCTTAATTGTGCATTCACCACGATCGGGCGCACAGGCATAGGGTCCCGGGGAGTACACCGATGCACGACTGCATGAAACGCCGCCTGCTCTACGCGTCCAGCCAGGCCTATCAGCCGGGGATGCAGGTCCATGGCCGCAATGTCGGCTGGATCGAGGCGCCGTTCGTCGTGCGCCGCGAGACTGCGATCGGTAACCGCCAGATCGACCAGGCGCTGGTCGGCCGCACGCCCGAGGGCGTGGTGGTGGCATTCCGCGGTTCGCTCCCCCCTTTCTTCGGCGACGCGCATGACGGCTGGGACGTCGTGCTCGACTGGCTGAACGACGCCTTCTCGCTGTGCGTCGAGGATTCGCATTATGGCGGCGGCGTGCATTTCGGCTTTGCCGAATCGATGCGCCGGCTGTGGAGCGACGCCGGATCAGGTCCCGGCGTGCGCACCGCGATCCAGGCGATGCTCGACCAGAGCCTGCTCGACCGCAAGGCGCGCCGGCACCTGTTCCTGACCGGCCACTCCAAGGGCGGCGCGCTCGCCAACCTCGCCGCGTTGCGCGCAGCCCAGGCCAGCGAATGGGCCGACCTGCCGGTGAGCGTGGCGACCATCGCCGCGGCGCGCGCCGGCAATGCCGATTTCGCCGCGAGCTATGAACGCACCCGCATCGCCTGCCTGCGCTACGAGATGCCGGGCGACGTCGTCCCGCATTTGCCGCTGAGCCCCGCCACGCCGGGCTGGGCGCGCCGGATCGCCAAGGGCGTGTTCCCCAGGCTGGCGATGGGCGACTATCGCCCGGTCGGCCTGCTGGTCACCCCGCCACCGGCGCCCAAGGCCGGCCACCAGGCCTGGACCGGCTCGCGCCGTCCCGTCCGCCGCCTGCTCGACCGGCGCGGATCGGGCCTCGAGGCGCTGACCCCGGCGATCCTGACCGCCCACGCGATCTGCCCGGGCAGCGGCTATGACCGGCTGATCTGCGAGGGCGAAGGCCTTGGCTGCGATCATGGCGAGGCACCGGCGCGCAAGCGGGCCTGAAGTTACCGGGGAACCGCGCGCGCCGGATCACGCCCATATCGGTGCGAATCCCCGCGGAAAGTCACAAAAGTCGCAACATCCACGCGCGCGAGGCTCACCAGTCCTCGTCCATGTCCTCGATCGGGTCGATCGGCTCCTGCGGCGGCTGGGGTTCGTAATCGCGCAGCAGCAGCGGATCGGCGGGCTCGTCGCTGTCCGACAGGTTCGCGACCGCCTTGGCATAGCGGCGTTCGGCGCCGGCGGCGGGCGATCCCGACATCGCCGTCTTGGGCTTGAACCATTCGGCGCGCAGATGGGTGAGCAGGAACATCAGCAGCTTGTCCGAAGGCTGGCGGCTTTCGGCGATCAGCACGCCATCCTTCCACAGCTCGCGTATCGCGCCGCGCGTCGCCCGCTCGAAGGCGAGGCTGGCCAGTCGGCTCACCGACACGAGCAGCGCCTCGTCCCAGGCATCAGCGAAGGACAGCGCATCAGGCCGCGCCCGCAACCGATAGGCCGAGCGCGGCGAGACGCCGGCGACCTTGCAGGCATCGGAGATGCTGCCGGTCTCGGACAATGCGGTCAGGAAGGCGCGCTGGCGATCGGCGGTCCAGCCATTGTGGCGGGCGCGAAGCACGACAGGGGCGTAGTTGGCGAGCGGATCTGGCTCCGCTGCGGGCTGGATCGGCTGGTGTTCCATGGCATCGACTCCTTCTGGTTGGAAGCGAGTCGAATCACGTAACCATATCGGTTCGTGTAGGACAGCGAAATTTGCCGCCAACGGATCGTCATCCCCGCGAAGGCGGGGATGACGGACGGAAAGCGCGTTCTGGCCAGGAACGGCGGCGCGACCGGCGCCGCGCCGCCTTTCCAAGGCTTAGAAATGCGCGATCAGGCCGGCCATCGGGCGGAAGCTCTTGGCCGCGCCGAAGGTGTTGATCTCCATGCGCAGGCGCACGCCGCTATTGCCGGTGAGGCCGCCCAGGCCGATGTCCTTCGGACCGACCTCGACGCCGGCGCCATAGGTCATCGCGTGGAAATCGCGGCTGTCATCGCCGAGCGCGGCGAAATTGACCCATTGATAGCCGACCTTGCCGTAGATCAGGCCGCTCTCGCCCGCACGCACGCCGAAGCGGCCGGCCGCGCCATATTCCCAGTCGATATCGCCCTTGAAGCCCTTCACGACATTGCCCTCGGCGCCGACGAACACCAGGCCGAGCGGCACGTTGATACCGGCGACGCCCTGGACCAGCCCGCCATCATAGGCCTTGCCGTCCGCGCGCAGCGGGATGCCGGCATTGGACTGCTCGTCGAACCGCTCATAGCCGCCCAGGATGCCGACATAGGGCTCGATGCCGAAGGCACGGGTGCCGTCGGGCGCGGTCTCGGCGGCCGGGGCGGCAGTGGTGGTGGCGCTGTCGGTGTCCTGGGCCTGGGCGACGGGGACGGCGAAGGGCAGCGCGGCGCATGCCGCGGCGGCGTGAAGGATACGCATGTTGGGGGAAACCTCGTGATTACTTCAGACACACGCCCCGCCGAGGACGCCCTGGATACGCGGGCGCTGGCGGCGGGGCTGTATAGGAAATGCGCGAGGAGTCAGAGGGTTGCGGGGTGGGCGGGATTGCGGCGGGGGTGTTGCTTGGGGGACACGGTTGGGCTTTCGGCCGATCCGGGAAACTGGTATTTCCTTCGCATGACCCGCGAGCGCTCCCTGTTCGATGAACGCGACCCCGCTGCCGAGGCAGCTGCGGACGCGCGCGCCGAAGCCGATGTGAAGGCGGGCCGGCTGGTGGGGCATGACGCCGTGAAGCGCTGGGTCGCTTCTTGGGGAACCGAAGAGCCGCTGCCGCGCCCCAAGTCCGGCGAATAGCTTGCGCAAGATCGTCTGGACCGAGGAGGCGATCAGCCATCTCGAAGCGATCCTTGCCTATGTCTCGGCCTTCAATCCTGGAGCGGCGTCGCGGCTGGGCGAGCGTCTGATCGCCGTGGCGGATAGCCTAGCGGAATTCTCCGAGCGCGGACGCGATGCGGGCGAAGGCCGGCGGGAGATGACCGGCGTCTGGCCCTATATCCTGCGCTATCGGGTGGAGGGGGAGACGGTGATCATCCTGCGTATCCGGCACGGCGCGCGAGATGAGATTGAGGAATAACCGCCCCCCAATTTACTCACTGCGGTCTATCGTAACCCTTCAATACCGTAGCAATCATATATGATGACGCGTTTTAGGCGCCCATCCTCGTACATCACCTTTTTGAAGCGAATGTTCACCGTTGCACCGGTGTTATCGACATACTGGGTTAGATACCTTGAGAGATTTGGTGCCGTTCGGACTGTCGCGTTCTTATCGATTTTAAAAGGAACCGTTCGCCCCAAATCGAAGAAAAATACTCGCCCGTATTTTGAATTTGCATTGAGCGCGGCAACCGAAACGTCCTGAACGCTTTCGCCTTCCTCAAAGACTTCCTCTTTAAGGTAGGATTTCGTCCGCTGATTGAAGTCAACGAGAACCTGCCGGCCAGTCTTAATAGCGATCCCCTGATCCGGGTGACCAATCCATGAGTGCCCTCTCAGCAGCGAAGGTGCGACTGCTTCCGCGAGCGCATCTAAGTCGCCCTCCCGATACACACGGTCACCGACCGCCAAGTCACCGTCTGGGCCTGTACCGGTAGCCTTTTTCCAGACGACCTTTAGGACATCGTACAGGAGATTGCCCGCCGCTCCCATCGCCAGACTGCCGCCAAGGCCTAGAATGACAACCAGACTTCCCGGTTTGGTCTCTTGGAAGAAGAGTCGCAAACGATCGTCGTAGGGCTGGCGTTGCCTAACTGTCCCAGTCACTACAAAATGCGCCACTAGGGTAGCAGCATGCGCCAAACCAGATAAGGACTCCAGCCCTTCGTTCGCCTCGATATGATGCCGACGAGCTTCAAGACCCGTGAAACTGATCTCCAGCGTCATATACCCTCCCCAGATCTGGGGAGGGTATATTAATCGTCGTCTATATCAAGATTAGCGCGTTTCCAGCGATAAGCTGAAAGAACTACAGCTCACTATTACTCCGCCGCAATCCCCGACCCGGAGAACATGTCCGGCCCGCCCTCGGCGCCGTCCTCGTTGGCTACCGGCGTGGCCTTGGCCTTCTGGCGCTTGTCGAACGAGTCCCACACCTCGCCCCAGTTGCCGCGGGTCGCTGCCTTCGAATATTCGGTCGCGCGGGTCTCGAAGAAGTTGGCGTGCTCGACGCCGTTGAGCAGCGGGGCGAGCCAGGGGAGCGGGTGCTCCTCGACCATGTAGATCGGCTTGAGGCCGAGCTGGCCCAGGCGCCAGTCCGCGATGTAGCGGACATACTTCTTGATCTCCTTGGGCGTCATGCCGTTGACCGGGCCCATCTCGAAGACGAGGTCGATGAACGCGTCCTCGATGCGCACCGTCTTCTGGCACATGTCGAGAATGTCGTCGCGGACCGACGGGGTGAGGCAGTTGCGCTCCTTGGTGAAGGCGTGGAACAGCTTGATGATGCCTTCGCAGTGCAGGCTCTCGTCGCGGACCGACCAGCTGACGATCTGGCCCATGCCCTTCATCTTGTTGAAGCGCGGGAAGTTCATCAGCATCGCGAAGCTGGCGAAGAGCTGCAGGCCCTCGGTGAAGCCGCCGAACATGGCGAGCGTCTTGGCGATGTCCTCGTCGCTGTCGACGCCGAAGGTGCTCAGATAGTCATGCTTGTCCTTCATCTCCTTGTACTGGAGGAAGGCGGCATATTCGGTCTCGGGCATGCCGATCGTGTCGAGCAGGTGCGAATAGGCAGCGATGTGGACCGTCTCCATGTTGCTGAACGCGGTCAGCATCATCTTGATCTCGGTCGGCTTGAACACGCGGCCATATTTCTCGTGGTAGCAGTCCTGCACCTCGACGTCGGCCTGGGTGAAGAAGCGGAAGATCTGGGTGAGCAGGTTGCGCTCGTGATCGGTGAGCTTCTGGGCCCAGTCGCGGCAATCCTCGCCCAGCGGCACTTCCTCCGGCAGCCAGTGGATCTGCTGCTGGCGCTTCCAGAAATCGAACGCCCAGGGATATTCGAAGGGCTTGTAGGTCTTGCGGGCTTCGAGAAGCGGCATGGGCGTTACTCCGGGATGAACTTGGAAAATGGAAGGGCGAACGGGCGGGCGGTCATGCCACCCCTCCCGCCAGCGTGAAGACGGCCGCGAAGCCGCCGAGGAACAGGCCGAGCGCGAAGAGCATCATGCCGGCGATGCGCAGGGCATAGGTCGCCGCCTCGCCTTCGGGCAGGCCGAGCGCGCGGCGGGCCAGCGCGGGACGGACGAGTGTCGTCAGTCCCAGCGCTCCCGCGGCACCGGCGATGCCGGCCATCAAGGCGAGGCTGCGGGTCATTCGTGGTCGATCACCGTGCCGCGGCGCTCGCGCACGACGCGGTCGCGATAGACGACCTTGGTCACCCGGCTGCCGCGATTGGCGCCGACACCGAACACGCAGATGCCGAGGAAATAGCCGAAATCATACCAGCCGCCATTGTTGGGCACGGCGTAGACCGCGACGTCGGGGATGATCAGCGAGAGGAACCAGGCGACCGGGAAGATGAAGCCGTGCCAGAGCCCCAGCAGGAAGCCGGGGGCCTCGGGCTGGACGGCGCTGGGCACCTGCTTCGCGCAGGCCGCCAGGGCCAGGAAGGCGGCGAGCGGCAGGGCGCGGAAATATTTCATGCAACCCTCCTTTCGGGTGAGTGACAGACGTGCCGGCCCGCTGCATCATTTCGCGGTCGCGCGCGTTTAGTGTGCGAACCAATCCCCCAAGGAGAATCCAGATGACCGACGCCAGTGCAATCAAGGAGCATATGGAAGTGATCGGCGCCGACGGCGTCCATGTCGGCACCGTCGACCATGTCGAAGGCGAGCGCATCAAGCTCACCAAGAAGGATTCGGGCGCCGAGATCGAGGGTGCCGAGGGCTCGCACGCCGGGCACCATCACTATATCTCGCTCGGCCTGGTCGCCGAAGTGGAAGGCGACACGGTCCGCCTGAGCGCGAACGCCGACGTGGCGGTCGAGATCTTCGAAGAAGAGGCTTGAGGCGCATTCTCCCTCTCCCATCGGGAGAGGGAGGGAGGCGCGTAGCGCCGGAAGGGTGAGGGCAGCATCGCTCATGCGGCGCTGCCCTTTTCCTTGCCTGGCGCAAGCTCGGCCGAAACAGCAGCCAGCACGCCATCGAGATTCTGGGTCACATCGTCATTGGTGAAGCGGATCACGCGAAGCCCCTCGGCCGCGATCACCGCCGTGCGGGCAGCATCACGTTCCACAGCTTCAGCATGCGTATCGCCATCCACCTCAATCATCAGCGCTTCCGAGAAACAAAGAATATCGGCGAAGAACGGCCCCACCGGAGCCTGATGCCGCCATTTGCGCGTGGGAAAGGCCTCGCGTAGCGCCTGCAGCAACCGCCGCTCGGGCCCAGGCGCCTCGCGGCGGAGCTGCCGCGCGCGAGGAACCGTTCCGATCGGTTGGTTTGCGTAAAGGCGCATCTGCCCTCACCCTTCCGCCGCCTTTGGCGGCTCCCTCCCTCTCCCTATGGGAGAGGGAATTTCACCTCACTGGCAGGCCAGGCACTCGTCATAATCGGTCGATTCACCGAGGTTGAACTGCGGCTTGTCGATCGTGTTGTCGGCTTCCACGCCACCCGCGAAACCGGCGCGCTGCACCGACTTGGAGCGGAGATAGTAGAGCGACTTGATGCCGAGCTCCCAGGCGCGGAAGTGGAGCATCAGCAGGTCCCACTTCTCGACGTCGGCCGGGATGAACAGGTTCAGCGACTGGGCCTGGTCGATATAGGGCGTGCGATCGCCGGCGAGTTCGAGCAGCCAGCGCTGGTCGATCTCGAAGCTCGTCTTGTAGACGTCCTTCTCTTCCGGAGTGAGGAAGTCGAGGTGCTGGACCGAGCCACCCTGCTCGAGGATCGAGTTCCACACCGCATCCGAGTTCTTGCTCTTCTCGCTGAGCAGCTTCTCCAGATACGGGTTCTTGACCGAGAAGGAGCCCGACAGCGTCTTGTGGGTGTAGATGTTCGCCGGGATCGGCTCGATGCAGGCCGAGGTGCCGCCGCAGATGATCGAGATCGACGCGGTCGGCGCGATCGCCATCTTGCAGCTGAACCGCTCCATCACGCCCATGTCGGCGGCGTCCGGGCACGGCCCGCGCTCGACGGCGAGCGCCATCGAGGCCTGATCGACCTGCGCCTTGATGTGCTTGAACATCCGCAGGTTCCAGCTCTTGGCCATCGCGCCTTCGAACGGGATGCCGCGCGCCTGGAGGAACGAGTGGAAGCCCATCACGCCGAGACCAACCGAACGCTCGCGGCTGGCCGAATAGGCGGCCTTTTCCATGCCCGGCTCGGCACGGTCGATATAGTCCTGCAGGACGTTGTCGAGGAAGCGCATCACGTCCTCGACCAGGTTCTTGTCGTCCTTCCACTGGTCCCAGGTTTCCATGTTGAGCGACGAGAGGCAGCACACCGCGGTGCGCTCGTTGCCCAGATGGTCCTTGCCGGTGGGAAGCGTGATTTCCGAGCAGAGGTTCGAGGTCGAGACCTTGAGGCCCAGATCGCGGTGATGCTTGGGCATGTTCGAGTTCACGTGATCGCTGAACACGATGTACGGCTCGCCGGTGGCGAGACGGGTCTCGACCAGCTTCTGGAACAGCGCGCGGGCATCGACCTTGCCGCGCTCCGAGCCGTCCTTGGGCGACTTGAGCGCCCATTCCCCGCCGTTGCGCACGGCTTCCATGAACGCATCGGGGATCAGCACGCCGTGGTGCAGGTTGAGCGCCTTGCGATTGAAGTCGCCCGACGGCTTGCGTATCTCGAGGAACTCCTCGATCTCCGGGTGCGAGATGTCGAGATAGCAGGCGGCCGAGCCACGGCGCAGCGAGCCCTGCGAGATCGCGAGCGTCAGGCTGTCCATCACGCGGACGAACGGGATGATGCCCGAGGTCTTGCCGTTGAGGCCGACCGGCTCGCCGATGCCGCGGACATTGCCCCAATAGGTGCCGATGCCGCCGCCGCGCGAGGCCAGCCAGACATTCTCGTTCCAGGTGTCGACGATGCCGTTCAGGCTGTCCGGCACCGAGTTGAGGAAGCACGAGATCGGCAGGCCGCGGCCGGTGCCGCCGTTCGACAGAACCGGCGTGGCGGGCATGAACCACAGCTTCGAGATGTAATCATAGATGCGCTGGGCGTGCGCCTGATTATCGGCATAGGCCGAGGCGACGCGCACGAACAGATCCTGGAAGGACTCGCCCGGCAGCAGATAGCGATCGCGCAGCGTTTCCTTGCCGAACTCGGTCAGCAGCGCGTCGCGCGAATGATCGACCTCGACGTCGTACGCCTGCGGCGCGACGGCCTTGGAATCATTCTTCTTGCGCACCTTCGGCGCAGCCTTCTCAGCAGCGGGGGCTTCGGCGACGGTATCGTTCACGCTGTTTTCCGTGTCCCTGAATTCCATGACGTTCACCCCTGACAAATCTCTCTCGCCCTCCACAAGGGGAAGGCATCAAATCCCGACTCAAGGGGCTGGCGACCTTAGCACCGACGCGGTCGCGCGCGAAGAACAAAACATGTCCATCACACCTTGACCCAGACGCAAATCGACCCGTTCCGCATATGGGTATGCGGCGGAGAGTCCACCAGTGCTTGAGCTTGCCCCTCAGTGCAACCACAACAGATTGTGCCAAACTGAGTCCGCACACAAGAGCCGAAATGGTTAATTTCCACAACGTTTCACCGCTAAAATGACTCGACTCATGGCACCTGCAAATCTGCTGCAATGCCGCGACGCGCGGACTTTCCTAGGGTTTCCGAAAGGCAAGGGAACGAACGCGGAACGTTAAATTTTTTGGTGTGAAGGAATCATGACAACCACAAGGGCTTGTGGTTGGCCGCGCGCGGAGCCCAAATCGCTAGGGCCTGGGCCTTGGTCCGATCCGGAGCGGGTCCTCGATCTTCGACATCTCTTCGATTTCGGCCCGCGTCTCGGGCGTGGAGAACAGACAATGCGCCGGCGCGGGCGGAAGCGTGGCGGCACCAGCGGTTTCGAGGAACTTCTCGTCACGCGCCTTCCATGCCGCCGCGATCACGGCCTGATAGCCGGCGAACGCGTGGTCCCGCTTGCGCCTGCCCGGCACCGGCAGGACGCGCCGTTCTATCTCGGCGCCGTCGCCCGTCCGGGTGACGAGCGTCCAGCGATCATGCCGATCGAGCTCCGCCACATCCTTGTCGTACAGGCTGACGAGAAAACCGCTGGCATAGCCGCTGCGATATCCGGCCGGATCGAGCAGCGTGCTCTTCGACACCAGCACATCGTCTCCGTACAGATAGCCATATACGCCGCTCGGCTCGCGTGCGCTGCGCATTTCCGCCGCCAGATAGGTGAGCTGCCTCCCCGTCTGAGTCATCTCCCAGCGCAGCCAGACGCCTCCCCAGGCATAATAGCCCGAAAGGGAACGGGTACCCTCGAGGTTGAAGGTCTTCGTGAATTCGCCGGAAAGGGCAGTCCGTCCTTCCCCGAGCCCGGCGCGGTAGCTGCAGATCCAATAGCGGCCGGACCAGTCGATGCCCTGCGCCGAGGCCGACGCGGGCGCGAGAACTGTCGTCAGCGTCATCGCAAGCAGGCGAAAGATCATGGCGCCGCATTCCCGATCAAACTCAGGGAGCGCCATTATGCATCCGGAACGAGGCGGTGCAATTGCCGTACCTCGCTCCCGTAGCCCAATTCGGGTTCGCGCAACCGATGCTTGCGGATTGCCCGGATATCCCGGCGCCTATACCAAGGTCTAAGCCAGTCCTTCGGCGGATCGATCCGCAGCGCAGGGGATTATATCGGAATGGCAACGAACGGGGCAGCGCAGGAGCAGGAGGCTTGGCAGCCGGCCCCGCACGAGCGCTCGCCGATCCCCGGTTCGCCGCCCACCCCCTGGCACCCGCTGTCGCGCCGCATCGCCTATTTCACCGTCGCGGTGCTGGTGGTGATGTCCGGCTCGCTCGGCAACGCGATCGTCACCGCCAACCTGACCACGCTGCAGGGCTCGCTCGGCCTCTATTCGGCCGAGATCCAGTGGCTGCCGACCGTCTATGTGATGACCAATGTCTGCGCGAACATGCTGCTGATCAAGTTCCGCCAGCAATTCGGCATCCGCCTGTTCACCCAGATCTTCCTGATCGGCTTCGCGCTGACCACCGCGGCGCACATCTTCACCCACAGCTTCGCGACGGCAGTGGCGGTGCGCGCGTTGAGCGGGATCGCGGCCGCGGCGTGCAGCACGGTCGGGCTGCTCTACATGGTGCAGGCCTGGACGCCCGAGCACCGGCTGAAGGGCATCGTCCTCGCCGTCTCGCTGCCCCAGACCGCGGTGCCGCTCGCCCGGCTCTTCCCGACCGAGGCGTTCGAGGCCGATCGCTGGCAGTCGCTCTATCTGTTCGAGCTGGGCCTGGCCCTGTTCTGCCTGGCCGGCGTGCGCCTGCTGGCGCTGCCCCCGGTCGAGCGGATGAAAGCGTTCGAGCCGCTCGACTTCGTCACCTTCCCGATCTTCGCGACCGGCATCGCCCTGCTCTGCGCGGTGCTCGGGCTGGGGCGGACGCTCTGGTGGTTCGAGGCGCCCTGGATCGCCCCGGCGCTGATCGGCGCGATCATCCTGATCCCCACCGCGCTGGTGATCGAGCACAATCGGCGCAACCCGCTGCTCAACACGCGCTGGCTGGGGAGCGGCGCGATCCTGCGCTTCGCCCTCGTCTCGATCCTGGCGCGGGTGGTGCTGTCCGAACAGACGATCGGCGCGTCGGGGCTGCTCGCGGTGGTCGGCATGGGCAACGACCAGCTGCGGACGCTCTATGCCGTGGTGCTGGTCGCGACGCTGGCCGGCGCGATCATCGGCGCGATGACGATCGACCCGACCTTCCTGGGCAAGCCGATCCTGATCGCGCTGGGCCTGATCTGCGTCGGCGCGCTGCTCGATTCGGATTCGACCAACCTGATCCGCCCGCACGACATGTATTTCAGCCAGGCGCTGCTCGGCTTCGCCAGTGCGCTGTTCATCGGCCCGGCGCTGCTGATCGGGCTGACCCGGGCGCTGAAGGAGGGGCCGACGCATTTCGTCAGCTTCTCCGCGCTGTTCGGCATCACCCAGAATCTGGGCGGCCTGTTCGGATCGGCGATGCTCGGCACCTTCCAGGTGATCCGCGAGCATGCCCATAACAACGCGATCGTCGCCGGGCTGATGAGCAGCGATCCGATGATCACGCAGCGGATCCAGCAGAATGCCGCCGCCTATGGCCGGGTGCTGATCGACCCGACCCTTCGCCAGGCCGAGGGCGCGGCGATCCTGACCCAGACGGTGACGCGCGAGGCGAACATCCAGGCCTATAACGACACGTTCCTGCTGATCGCGGCGATCGCGGCGGGGACGATCCTGTGGGCCGGCGTCCATATCATCCGCATCCGGCGCGAGACGCTCGCGCAGATCGCCTCCCAGCAACAGGCAGCACAAGCAGCAGGAGCACAGAATGGCTGACCCGGCCTCGCCGACCCCAGCGGAACCGGCAGCCGCGCCCCCGCCTGCGGTGCGTGAAGGCGCCGACCCGCCTCCCACGCCCGAGGTCGCCGCCCGGCGCTGGACGCCGCCGAAGCTGCCCTTCCTCTCGATCGGGATCGCGGTGCTGCTGATCCTGGCCGGGGTGACGGCGGTGCTGATGGCGTGGCGGGTCTGGCCGTTCGCCGGCCATGTCCAGACGACCGAGAATGCCTATGTCCGCGGCCAGGTGACGATCATCAGCCCGCAGGTGAGCGGGTACCTCACCGATGTGCCGGTGCAGGACTTCGCCAGTGTGAAGGCCGGCGACGTGCTCGCGACGATCGACGACCGCATCTATCGCCAGCGCGTCGACCAGGCCAAGGCGAACGTCGCCAGCGCCGAGGCGTCGCTCGCCAACAATCCGCAACAGGCGGCGTCCAAGGCGGCGGCCTATGGCTCGCAGGAGGCGGCGGTCGCCTCGGCCCAGGCGCAGCTGACCAAGGCCCAGGCCGATTTCGCGCGGATCGATGCGCTGGCCAAGCAGGGCTTCATCACCCGGCGCGACCGTGACGCGGCGCTCGCCACTTTGCGGACCGCCCAGTCGGCGGTGGCGCAGGCCCAGGCGGCGCGGGCGGTAGCCAGCGAGGACATCCGCAGCGTCAGCGTCAGCAAGGGCGGACTGGTCGCCTCGGTCGACGCGGCCAAGGCGGCGCTGCACCTCGCCGAGATCGACCTGGCCAATACGGTGATCCGCGCGCCCGTGGCCGGGCAGCTTGGCGAGATCGGCGGGCGGCGCGGGCAATATGTCACCGCCGGCACCCAGCTGATGGCGCTGGTGCCGCAGACCTTGTGGGTGACCGCCAATTTCAAGGAAGCGCAGACCGCGAAGATCCGGCCGGGCGCCAGGGCCAGCTTCAAGGTGGACGCGCTGGGCGGCGCGAAGCTCACCGGCACGGTCGAGCAGCTGGCCCCGGCGGCGGGATCGGAGTTCGCGGTGATCCGCAGCGACAATGCCACGGGCAATTTCGTCAAGATCCCCCAGCGGATCGCGGTCCGGATCAAGATCGACCCGGACCAGCCGATGGCGGCGCGGCTGCGGCCGGGCATGTCGGTGGAAGCGAGCGTAGAGGTTGGACGGTAGCCAATGGCCGTCATCCCGGCGAAAGCCGGGATCTCAGGCGAAGGCGCGGTACAAGAGCCGCACGAGATCCCGGCTTTCGCCGGGATGACGATTGAAGCGCTCGGCTCAGACGCTAGGCTGGCCCCGACACAGGATTCGAGGAAAGACTATGCGGACGGGAATGGCAGCTCTGGCGGTAGCTCTGGCGTGGGCGACGCCTGGCTGGGCACAGGATGTGGCGGCGCCCGTCCCCACCTCGCCCGCCGAGGCGCCGGTGATCACCCCCATCCCGCTGCCGGCCGACGCGGTGGTGGTCAGCAGCAGCGATGCGCCGGCCGACCTGGTCGCCGAGCGCTCGATCGACGAGCTGCAGGCGATGCTCGCGGCCGGCAAGGTCGAGGCGGGCAAGCTTGCCGACCTCTATGTCGAGCGGATCGGCAAGCTCGACCGCGACGGGCCGACGCTGCGCGCGGTGATCGTCACCGCCCCGGCCAAGGACCTGCGCTATGACGGCCGCGCCAGCGACGACCGGCGCAAGGCAGGCAAGATTCTGGGGCCGCTCGACGGCATCCCGGTGCTGATCAAGGACAATATCGAGACGCAGAACATGCCCACCACCGCGGGCAGCCTGGCGCTCGCCAACAACGATACCGGCCGCGACGCGCCGCTGGTCGCGAAGCTGCGGGCCAGGGGCGCGATCATCCTCGGCAAGACCAACCTCAGCGAATGGGCCAATATCCGCTCGAACCACTCGATGAGCGGGTGGAGCGCGGTCGGCGGGCTGGTGAAGAACCCCTATGCGCTCGATCGCTCGGCCTGCGGCTCGTCGAGCGGCTCGGGCGCTGCGGTGGCGGCGAGCCTCGCGGCGGTGGCGGTGGGCACCGAGACCGACGGTTCGGTAGTGTGCCCGGCGGCGATGAACGGGCTGGTGGGGCTCAAACCGACGCTCGGCCTGATCAGCCGCACCGGCGTGGTGCCGATCAGCCACAGTCAGGACACGCCCGGACCGATGGCGCGCACGGTCAAGGACGCCGCGATCCTGTTCAGCGCGATGATCGGCAGCGATCCCGAGGACCCGGCCACGAAGGACGCCGACGAGCACCGGAAGGACTATGCCGCCGGCCTGAGCCCCGATGCGCTCAAGGGCATGCGGGTGGGCTATTGGAAGCCCGAGATGGCCGCCGACCTCGCCGCGCGCTTCGACAAGGCGCTGGAGGAACTGACCGCGGCCGGCGCCGTGCTGGTCGAAGTGAAGATGCCCGAGCTGAAGGGCCTGGGCGAGGCCGAGGGGCTGGTACTCTACACCGAGCTCAAGGCCGACATGGCGACCTATCTCGCCACCACCCCCGCCAGCGTGGGTCCAAAGACTCTCGCCGACCTGATCGCGTTCAACGACGCGCACAAGGATAGCGAGATGGCGTTCTTTGGCCAGGAAACCTTCCTCAAGGCCGAGAAGACCAAGGGCCTGGACGACCCCGAGTACAAGGCGGCGCGCGAACAGTCGGCCCGCCAGGCCGGCCCAGAGGGGATCGACGCGATGCTCAAGGCTGCCGACGCGCAGATATTGGTCACCCCGACCTATGGCACGCCCTGGCTGAGCGATCCGGCGCATGGCGACCAGTTCCAGGGCCCCTCGGCGAGCGAGCTGCCGGCGGTGTCGGGCTATCCGCACCTCACCGTGCCGATGGGCCTGGTGAACGGGCTGCCGGCAGGGCTCTCCTTCATCGGCACCGCCTGGTCGGACGGGCTGCTGCTGAAGGCGGGCTATGCCTATGAGCAGGCGACCCACGCCCGGGTGGCGCCGCAATATCTGCCGACGATCCCGGCGGACCTGGGGCCGCGGAAGTAACCGTCATCCCGGCGAAAGCCGGGATCTCAGGCAGTAGCGCCATACGGCACGAGATCCCAGCTTTCGCCCGGGTGACGGCTGTTGCTACTTCTTCTTCCCGTCCAGCTCGAGCAGTTCCTCGCGGACATGGATCGCCTCGAGTGACATGCGCACCTCGACCAGAAAATAGATCAGCCCGGCCATCAGCAGCAGCATCGAGATGATGAAGCTGATCGCCACCCAGATGCCGATATGCCAGTTGGCCAGCCGCGAGACGAACATCATCGCGACGACGAAGCAGATGGCGAGGCCGCTGGCGGTGCACAGGAAGATCGCGTTGTTGATCACCGCGATCCGGCGGTCGATGATGCGCAGCTCCCAGACGTGGCGGTCATGCTCCGGCCCGGTCGAGCGCGGGTGAAGCTGCTCGATATTGCGCGCCCGATCGACGATACGCGCCAGCCGGCCGACCATGACGTTGAGGAACGCCCCGATGCCCGCAAGGAGGAACACCGGCGCGATCGCCGCCTGGATCGTTTCCGAAACCGTGGAGAGATAGGGACCTTCCATCAGTTGAGCCTTATGCCGGGTGCGAAACGAGGAGTGAAGTGCGGATGATGACGTTCGAGACCGATACGCAGGCGGGAGTGGTCGAGTTCCTCGTCGATGGCGGGGTTACCCGTGCGGAATATGACGCCGGGGTCGCCGCAATGGAGGCGGTGATCGCCGACAAGGGCACGCTATCGGCCCTCGCGCTGGTCCGCAATTTCTCGGGCATGGAGCTGGGTGCCTGGTGGAAGGACGTCAGCTGGGGCGCCACGCACATGAACAAGGTCCGCCGCGCCGCGATCGTCACCGACAGCAGCTGGATCGAGATGATGACCAAGGCCGGCAGCATGATGGTCTCCGCCGAAGTGAAGCTGTTCAAGCCCGACCAGATCGAGGCCGCACGAGCCTGGGTGCGCGAGGGTTGAGCGTCATCACGGCTTGGTAACGGGTGGTGCGCTAAGAGCATGGCCATGTCGAAGCCGATGCTGCTCGAGGAATTCACGCGCCTGCCGCCGGCGCTCACCGTCGATTGCGTCGACGGGCTGGCCGGCGCGATCGACTCGGTCGCCAGCGCCGCAGCGCCGTCGCACCGCTTCCTGCGCTATGGCTGGTTCGCCGCGGCGCTCAGGGCCTATGGCGGCGCGGCCCGCACGTTCACCGTGGCGCGCGAAGGCGAGCCTGTCGCGGCGCTGCCGATCGTCGCGTCCGGCCCGGCCTGGGCCAGGCTGGTCTCGGTGCCCGGCTGCTACTGGCCGTTCCGCAGCTTCCCGGTGCGCGAGGATGCCGGGGTGGAGGCCGTGGAGGCCCTGCTCCCCCGCCTTGCCCGCGAAGCGCGCGCCCTGCGCGTCGGCCCCGTCTATGACGGCGACCCGGGCCTCGAGCTGCTCAAGGAAGCCGCCAGGGCCAAGGGCTGGGCGGTACTCGACCGTTTCGTCGCGGACAGCTTCCTGCTCGATATCACGGCGGCGCAGGGCGAAGGCACCTGGCCGCGCAACTCGACGCTGAAGAAGAACCGCTTCCACGAAAAGCACCTCGGCTCCCATGGCGAACTCGACTGGAGCTTCGTCCACGGCGCCGACTGGACCGAGGCGGCGTTCGATGCGCTCGCCGAGATCGAGGAGAAGAGCTGGATCGCCGACCGGACCGACGGCTCGGACGCCAAGTTCACCGCGCGCGGCCATGGCGGCTTCTGGCGCGCCGCGGCCGAGGACCCGGTGATCGCCGGATCGATGTGGGCGGCACTGCTCCGCATCGACGGGGCGCCGACCGCCTTCTCGTTCGACATGAACGCCGGCACGCTCAAATATGCGATCGCGAACAGCTATGATCCGCGCGTCGCCAAGCATTCGCCGGGCAAGCTGCTCTATTACCGCAACCTGGTCCGCGCGATCGAGGACGGCATCACCACGGTCGACTGGGGTGCCGGCGACAGCGGCTACAAGCAGGTGATCGGCGCCGAAAAGGGCCCGGCGATCCGCGACTGGCTGTTCGTGCGGCCGGGAATCGATGCGCTGGCGGGCAAGCTGCTGCGCTCGGCCTGGAAGCGCACCGGCCGCGCCGAGGGCGAATCAGCGCCGGCGAAAGCGGACCGCGTCCTCGATGCTGAGCAAGGTCAGGGCGGTGATGAAGAAGGCAAAGGCGGCGATAACTAGATAGAGGTACATCTGGGCCCCTCTCCCGGGTGTTGACCCGACTTGCCTGCGCCCTGGGACAATCCGCCGCTTTGACGATCGTCAAATGGCCGGCATAGTGGCGACATGACTGCCCAGCTCTGCTCCGACTGCGCGGTGCGCGACCGGGCGCTTTGCGCCAGCCTAGACGATGTCGAGCTGGATGCGCTCAACTCGCTCGGCCAGAAGCGCAGGCTCACCCGCGGCGAGACGCTGCAATGGGCGGGTGAAGAGAGCCTGGTCTGCGGCAACCTGGTCTCGGGCGTGCTCAAGCTCAGCGCCACCACGCCCGATGGGCGCGAGCAGGTGGTGGGGCTGCTCTACCCCGCCGATTTCGTCGGCCGGCCCTGGGCCGACCATGCCGATTTCACCATCACCGCGCTGGGCGATGTCGAGCTCTGCGTGTTTCCGCGCGGGCCGTTCGAGCGGGTGCTCGAGGATCATGTCCACATGGAGCGGCTGCTGCTCCAGCGCACCCTGGCCGCGCTCGACGAGGCGCGCGGGCGGATGCTCACCCTCGCCCGGCTTTCGGCACGCGAGAAGCTGGCGGGCTTCCTGCTCGACCTGGCCGATCGCTCCCATGGCTGCCGCGCAACTGCCTTCGGGCCGGTGACCTTCGACCTGCCGCTCACCCGCGGCGAGATGGCCGAGGTGCTGGGCCTGACGATCGAGACGGTGAGCCGCCAGCTGAGCAAGCTGAAGGCCGAAGGCGCGATCAACCTGATGGGCGCCCGCGGGATCACGATCCGCGACCGGGCGAAGCTGGAAGCGGCGTAGCCCGGCCGATAACCGTCATTCCCACCTACAGCCGTCATCCCGGCGAAAGCCGGGATCTCGTGCGGCTCTATTCCCGCCATCGCCTGAGATCCCGGCTTTCGCCGGGATGACGAGGGCAGAGCTTATCGTCAGCGTTTCCGACGCCCGGCCGATCGTGCAATAGCACGCAGAATCGGAACGTCCGACCGATCGCAGCGTGGCAGGAGAGACAGATGGAAGCACTCGGAGCAGGCAATCTCGCGGTGGTGACGGGTGCCGCGGGCGGCATCGGCCTGGCCGTCGCCGAGCGGCTGGTCGGCCTCGGCATGCGGGTCTGCCTCGTCGATCGCGCGGACTCCGTGACGGAACGCGCGCGTGCCCTCGGCGAGGCTGCGACGGGCTTCGTCGCTGATGTCAGCGATCGTGTGGCCGTCGATGCGCTGGCGGCGGAAATCCATGCGCGCTTCGGTGCCGTCTCGTTCCTGATGAACAACGCCGCGATCTCGGGCGGCGCCGATGCGCTGTCCGGGCCGGCGATCTGGGACCAGGTGATCGGCGTCAACCTTATGGGGGTCCTGCACGGCGTCCAGGCTTTCGTGCCCGCGATGATCGAGAGTGGCCGGCCGGCCATGATCGTCAATACGGGCTCGAAGCAGGGCATCACCCAGCCGCCCGGCAACACCGCCTATAATGTCAGCAAATCGGGGGTGAAGGCACTCACCGAGGGGCTGGCGCACACGCTTCTCGAGACGACCGGGGACCGGCTGACCGCCCATCTGCTGATCCCGGGATTCACCTTCACCGGCATGACCGGCAACGGCGGCGAGAAGCCGGACGCCGCGTGGAGCGCGGGACAGGTGGCGGACTTCCTGTTCGAGCGGCTGGCCCAGAGCGACTTCTACATACTCTGCCCGGACAACGACGTAACCCGCGCGATGGACGAAAAGCGGATGGCCTGGGCGATGGGCGACATCATCGAGAACCGCCCGGCGCTGTCCCGCTGGCATCCCCGCTACAAGGACGCCTTCGCGGCCTTCATGCAGGGCTGATACCCGTAGCGCGCCATGGCCGGCGTAACGCCGTGCGAAGTGCTGGCCATGGGGTTCGGGCTATTCGGCCTCAAACCCGCACGTAGCGAAAATACCAGACCTCATGCCCCAGGCGCCGCGCCTTGCGCTCGTAGCGCGTCTCGGGCCAGTCGTCGGGACGGGTGAGGAAGTCCTCGGCGGTCTTCGCCTGCCACTCGAAATCGCGGCGCTGGTTCATGATCATCATCGCCCAGCGGACATAGACCGGGTGATCGGTGCCGAGGCGGAACTCGCAGCCCGGCTTCAGCTTGGCGGCGATGATGTCCATCGGGCCATGATTGACCATGCGGCGCTTGGCGTGGCGGGCCTTCCGCCAGGGATCGGGATGCAGGAGGTAGAGCCGGTCGAGGCTGGCATCGGGCAACCGCTCGAGTATTTCGAGCGCGTCGCCCATGTGCAGGCGGACATTGGTCAGCCCGCCGTCACGGATATGGCCGAGCGCGCCGACCACACCGTTGAGGAAGGGCTCGCAGCCGATAAAGCCATGATCGGGCCGCGCGGTCGCCTGGCCGGCGAGATGCTCGCCTGCACCGAAGCCGATCTCGAATTCGAGCGGCCGGCTGTCACCGAAAAGGATCTGGGAATCGAGCGGGCCGGACTCGGGCACGCTCACCTGCGGCAGCAGCGCCTCGACGAGTTCGGACTGGCCCTGGCGGAGCTTGTGGCCCTGGCGGCGGCCATAGAGGCGACGGATGGAAACGGGATCGGACACGGGCCGCCTGTTAGCGTCCCCTGCGGTCAGGACAAGGGCTAGAGCGCCTGGGCGAGCGTGGAAGGCACGGACGGACGGCTGGCGGCGCTGCGCTGATGGGCGGCGAGACGGCGATGCTGCGGCACGGTGGTGCGCGGCTCGCGGCGGGCGATGTGCGGACGCGGCAGCGGATGCGCCTGGGCCGGGGCGATCCAGTCGCCCTGCATGTGGCGGATGCCCATGGTGCACAGCAGGACCAGGTCCTCGCGGCGGACGATGCCGTTGGCGATCAGCGTCACGTCCATGTTGCGGGCGAGGCGCAGCACGCCCTCGACGATCACGCGGCGCGAGCGGCTGTCCGAGATGTTGCGGACCAGCCCGGCATCGAGCTTGACGAAGCGCGGGGTGAAGCGGCCGAGCAGACGGACGGCGAGCGGGCCGACGGCGAAGCTGTCGAACGCGATGGCGATGCCGCGGTCGACACAGGCCTGGGCCAGGGCCGCGACGGGGGCGAGGTCGCCGCGCTCATCGGCGTTGATCTCGACGACGATGCGGCCGAGCGCGACACGGTGCTCGACCGCGGTGCGGAACAGATGGGCGAGCAGCGCATCGGGCGCGCCGCCAGCGGCGCCGACGGGAATGGCGAGCAGCGCCTCCCCTTCGAGCAGCCCGGCATCGAGCGCACCGGTGATGGCCGCGCTGATCCGGTCCATCTCGAGCTCGGCCCGTGCTTCCGGCGCGAGCGACGCGGCGATCTGGGCGAAGCTGCGTCCCTGGGCCGAGGCGATCGCTGCCCAGGCAAAGGGCAGGCCCGTCGCCGTGGCAATCATCGGCTGAAAGGCAATGGCGAGGCCAGACTGGGGTCCGTGCTGGGCAGGTTCGGTGTGCATGATGCTCCCTTTCTGCTGCCCCTTAAAAATGGTTAACGATATCAACTCCATTCCGTGCGTCGCCGAAGGGGGATTCCCCCCATGGGGATTCTACCAAGCGAGCCGACAGCGGATTCGACTTGCCCCACGGGAATCCGCGAGTCGCAGCGAGGTCGCGAGAGTCGGCTGCGAAACAATCGCCCGAGGATTGCAACCGGAATGGTGGTATCTACCGATGGACGGGCGCGCGAATCGTGGCGCGCCCACGCGAATCACATGCTGATCGTCAGATCCCCGCTGCCCCGCGTCGTGCTCGACACCGGCTTGAGCCGTCCGATCGCGTCGAAGGCCGCCTGGGGTGACGGCAGCTTGTCGAAGTTGGGATAGATGAGGGTCCGGTCCACCGTGCGGAGGCCGAGCATGTAACCCACCTTCTTGCCCTCCAGCGGAAAGGCGGGCGCGACATTGATCGTCACCCCGGCATCGCCGGCAGCGAGCACATAGGCATTGGTGCTGTCGTCGGCACGATAGACGCCATAGTCCTGCGTCGGCGTTCCCTCGCGGCACCAGGCGGTCGGCGGCGACGCCTTCTCCGCCTCCTTCTTCTTCGCCTTTTCCTCGACTACGCCGAAAAGCACCGCACCCATCAGCGCCTGCGCTATATCGGGCTTCTTCGGCTTGGCCTTCCGGTCATAGGCAAGCACGCCGGTGCAGGCGGCGACGGGCACGGCGGACGGCGACGCAGCGACCTTTTCAGGCCAGACGATCCCGGCGACGACCTCGCCCAGCCTGGCCTCGAGCGCGGCGGGATCGAGTTCGGTCGAGCTGGCGCGCACCGCCACCAGCCATTCGCCGAGCGGGATCATCACCAGGCCCGTGCTCTTGTAGGAGCCGCTCCCCGGCACATAGACGCGCTGCAGACCGGAGGCCGTATCGGCATGCGGCGGCGTGAAGGCGCGGATGGCGCCCGCGGGCACGGGCGCCCCGAATGCATCGTTCCGCAGCAGGATCTGCGTCTCCGACCGGTCGAACCAGATCGGAACGCTCATCAGCGAGGGCCGGAAGATGTAGAGCGTCACGCGGGTCGCCCCGCCCTCGGCATATTGCACCATCACGTCGAGCTCGCTTCCGCTCGAATCGGTAATCGCGCCGCGCGGATAGCCGGCGATGCTCGGGCGCAGGACCAGGCCGGTCTCGGCATGTTTCCAGCTGGCCGTGGCCGGCACGTCGATCCGGGCCTGGTTCTGCGCGGCCGCCGGCAAGATCGCGGCGGTGCACAGGGCAAAGGCGAACAAGGTCGTGAAGCGCATGGCGAGATCCCCCTGCCCGGAGGCTAGGGGATGGCGGTCAAACCGCAAGCCATGGATTGCACCGCAATCAGGCGGCGTTGCGGGACGCCGGCTGGGGCAGCATGCCCGTGGCGGGCGCGCCGACATAGCTGCCCTGGACCAGCGGCACGCCGAAGCTGCGCAGCCGCTCATAGGCGGCCTCGCTGTCCACGCCGGCGGCGGCGATGCGCAGGCCCAGGCTCTGCATGCGGCGCACCAGATCCTCGATCGCGATGCGGCGCGACCAGCTGGAGGCCACGGCGCTGACCAGCTCGGGCTCGATCATCACCAGGTGCGGCGCGAACTTGCCACAGGCGGCCAGGCCCGATTCGTTCGGGCCGATGCCGTGAAAGGCGACCGCCGGGCCGAGCTTGTTGAACACGTGCATGACGTCGGCGAGCTGCGAGCTGGTGATCGCCTGGTAATGGTGCAGCATGAACACCAGCCGCTCGGGCACGATGTTGTACTGGCGCGCGGTGATCAGCGCCGGCTGGATGTGCTCGGCAGGATCGACGATCGCCGGCGCGCTCAGCGGAATGGCGAGGCGGCCGCCCGAATTGGCGAAGCCCGCGGTCGCCGCCCAGCGGATCGCGGCGACGGCGCAACGGCGATCGACGTCGCAGCGCTGCTCGGCCGAGAGCTGGTCGAAATCCTGCGCGGCGGGCGCCCCGTTGCGCTGCACCTGCGCCTCATAGGCGTGGATGCGGCTGCCGGCGATCTCCGCGATGGGCTGGAAGGCGATCGCAAGTCCCGCGCTCGCGCCAGCCGATGCCGCTGCCTCCGGACCCATCATCGAATTCTCCGACTCCACCGACTCGCTCCTTTCCCGCCTTTACTGATGAAGAATTGCGGTTGCTCAGTGCTTTATAGGACGGCCCGTACGACTACGGAGGATTCGCGCGATTCCAGCGCCCGGAAACGAGAAAGCCCCGCGCCGGAAGGTCCGGCGCGGGGCTCTCGATTGCTTGCCTTCGAAGCGAAGGATCAGGCCAGGGCGGCCTTCAGATCCTCGACCAGGTCGGTCTTCTCCCAGGGGAAGAAGTCGCCTTCCGGCTTGCGGCCGAAATGGCCGTACGCCGCGGTCTTCGAATAGATCGGCTTGTTGAGCTGCAGGTGCGTGCGGATGCCGCGCGGGGTGAGGCCGCCCAGCTTCTCGATGCCCGCGATCGCGGCTTCGATCTTGTCGTCGCCAACGGTGCCGGTGCCGTGCGTGTCGACATAGAGCGACAGCGGCTTCGACACGCCGATCGCGTACGCCAGCTGGATCGTCACGCGCTTGGCGAGGCCGGCGGCGACGATGTTCTTGGCGAGATAGCGGGTGATGTACGCCGCCGAACGGTCGACCTTGGTCGGGTCCTTGCCCGAGAAGGCGCCGCCGCCGTGCGGAGCCGCACCGCCATAGGTGTCGACGATGATCTTGCGGCCGGTGACGCCCGCGTCGCCGTCCGGACCACCGATCTCGAACGAGCCGGTCGGGTTGATGTGATACTCGGTGGTATCCGAAAGCAGCGCGGCCGGGATCACGTCCGCGACGACCTTCTTCACATAGGCCTTGAGCTCGGCTTCCTTGTCGCCCTCGTCATAGCCCTTGCCGTGCTGGGTCGAGACGACGATCGCGGTGGCCGCGACCGGCACGCCATTGTCGAAGCGCAGCGTGACCTGGCTCTTGGCGTCCGGCTCGAGGAACGGCGCGGCGCCCGAGTGGCGGTCGGCGGCCATGCGCGCGAGAATCTTGTGGCTGTAGTCGAGCGTCGCCGGCATCAGGTCCGGGGTCTCGTCGGTGGCGAAACCGAACATGATGCCCTGGTCGCCGGCGCCTTCGTCCTTGTTGCCCGAAGCGTCCACGCCCTGGGCGATGTGCGCCGACTGCGGGTGCAGGTTGTTCTCGAAGCGGAGCGTCTCCCAGTGGAAGCCGTCCTGCTCGTAGCCGATGCGCTTCACGGTGTCGCGGACGGTCTTCTCGACCTCTTCCTGCACGCCCGGGGCCCAGTTGCCCTCGGTGTCCATGATACCCTTGCCGCGGATTTCACCGGCGAGGACGACCAGCTGCGTGGTGGTCAGCGTCTCGCAGGCGATGCGGGCTTCGGGGTCCTTCGAGAGGAACAGATCGACGATGGCGTCGGAAATCTGGTCGGCGACCTTGTCGGGATGGCCTTCCGAGACCGATTCGGACGTGAAGAGATAGTTGGAACGCATGGTTTTCCTCGAAGAATGGGAGGAAAGCTCGGCCGTTGCCATGCCATATAAAGCTTTCCTTATATGCCGCCCTAGCGGGCCAGGCGCCGGAAGGCAATTGCCAAGACTACGCAAGCGAATGCAGCGATCAGCGCCAGCCAGTTGCCGAGGCGGGAAAACAGCGTCGGCGGCGCGGCCTCGGGAAGCGGCGCCTCGATCGCGCCTTCCTGCCCGGCGGGCACGGTGCCGACCAGCCGGCCATGGGCATCGATGATCGCCGACACGCCGGTAGGCGTCGCGCGCAGGATCGGCAGGCCTTCCTCGATCGCCCGCAGCCGGGCCTGGGCAAGGTGCTGCACCGGCCCCCAGCTGCCGAACCAGGCATCGTTGGAAGGATTGAACAGGAAGTCGGGGCGATGGCGCCGGTCGACGATCTGGCCTGAGAAGATGATCTCGTAGCAGACCGCCACGCCGGCCTTGCCGAACCCGCCGACATCTAGCGTGCGCGGGCCCGGCCCTGGGATGAAGTCGATATCGCCCATCACCAGCCGTGCCAGCCCAAGCGGCGCGAGCAGCGTGCGCATCGGCAGATACTCGCCGTACGGCACGAGATGCGCCTTGTCGTAGCGCTGGCCCAGCATGCCGGCAGGGTCAACGGTCCACACCGAATTGCCCGCGCCGGTCAGCCTGTCGCCTTCGAAGAACAGCGCGTTGCCGCCCACCATCGCGCGGTCCCTGGGCCCCAGCAGCCCGCCGATCCGCCCGCGCACCCAGCGCGGATCAGCATCGCGATAGAAGCGCTGCGGATAGCCGTCCTCGATATAATAATTGACCATGCCCTCGGGCCACACGACCAGCCGAGGCACCCCGTTCGGCTGGCCGCTCCACTCGGCGAGTTTGGCGAGCACGCGCGGCGCATAGTCGGGCTGGTCGACCCCCTCCTGGCCGATATTGGGCTGGACGACGCGGACATGTGGGCGCTCAGGCGGCCACGGCGCACCCGGCACCTTGCCCGCGAAGTCGAAGTCAAGCGGGATCGTGAACGCGGCCAGTACCGCCAGCAGCGGCGCGCCGACCAGCACCGGGCGATAATTATGCTGGGTGGCGAGATAGAGCAGCCCGGCGACGAGGATCGTCACCCCCGACAACGCATAGGTGCCGATCCAGGCAGCGATCCCGGCAATGAATGTCGGCACCCAGATCACGCCCATCGGGTTCCACGGATAGCCGGTGAACAACGTGCCGCGGAGATATTCGGTAACGGTCCAGGCACCCGCGGCGGCCAGGACGAAGCCGAGGTCCGGTTCGTTCCACCGCGCCTTGACCAGCCGGGTGAAGCGCCAGGCGAGGCCCATCGCCACCGCCGGATAGACCGCCAGATAGAGTGCGAGCAGTATCACGGCGAAATAGCCGAGCACCGGCGGCATCTTGTCCTGGAAATCGAAGGCGTGCTGGATCCAGTTGTTGCCCAGGGTGAAATGCCCGACGCCGAACACCCAGCCGCGCAGCAGCGCACTCTTCGTGCTTGGCGCATGCCAGGTCAGATGCAGCAGTACCGCGATGCAGGCGAGCGTGACCGGCCACCAGTCGAGCGGGGCGAATCCGGTGGCGGAAAGGAAACCCGCGACGAGCGCGACGAGCAGGGGACGGGTGAGCATCGCAAAGCCGACTAGCAAATCCTCCCCCCCAGGGGGAGGGGGACCGCGCCACGAAGTGGCGTGGTGGAGGGGGCGCCCCAAGCGATCCCGCCGGCGGGGTCCCCCTCCACCAGCCTGCGGCTGGTCCCCCTCCCCCTCGGGGGAGGATTGGGCGCTAAAATCGCGTATCGAGGTAGCGAAAATCGCCAGTCGGCCCTATGTGCCGCGCCATGACCGAGATCACCGTCGCCGCCCTGCAGCTCGCCTTCTCCGACAATATCGACGCGAACATCGCGAACGTGTCGCGGCTCGTCCGCGAGGCGGCGTCGCGCGGCGCCCAGGTGGTGCTCCCGCCCGAGCTGTTCGAAGGCGAATATTTCTGCCGGGTCGAGGACGAGGGCCTGTTCGCCAACGCCGCGCCGACCGCGGAGCACAAGTCGGTGCGCGCGATGCAGGAGCTGGCGCGCGAGCTGAAGATCCACATCCCGACCAGCTTCTTCGAGATGGACGGCCATCACTACTACAACAGCCTCGCGATGATCGATCCGGACGGCAAGATCGCCGGCGTCTATCGCAAGAGCCACATCCCCGACGGCCCCGGCTATGAGGAGAAGTTCTATTTCCGCCCCGGCAATACCGGGTTCAAGGTGTGGAACGGGCCGGACAAGACCACGCTCGGCGTCGGCGTGTGCTGGGACCAATGGTATCCCGAGACCGCCCGCGCGATGATGCTGATGGGCGCCGACATCCTGTTCTACCCCACCGCGATCGGCAGCGAGCCGCATGACGACAGCCTCGACACCGCGCGCCTCTGGCGCCGGGCGATGGTCGGCCATGCCGTGTCGAACGTCGTGCCGGTGGTCGCCGCCAACCGGATCGGCACCGAGCATGGCCAGACCTTCTACGGCACCAGCTTCATCACCGACGAACGTGGCGACATCCGCGCCGAGCTGGACCGCGAGGAAGAAGGCGTGATCACCGCCACGCTCGACCTGACGCTGGCCAAGCGCCACCGCGCCGCCTTCGGCTTCTTCCGCGATCGCCGTCCGGAGCTGTACGGCCGGCTGGTGCAGGATATCTGAGGCCTCGGCCACCACTCCATCCGTTCCCCCCGGCTTCCGCCGGGGAGTGGATACACCTTTGGGTGGCTTGCCCTCGTGGGGCCAAGGAGAGCATCCTGCACGCTTGACCAGGAGTGGCAGCGATGGACGATCCCGACCTTCCCCCGGACGATAGCAAGCTCACGCTCTCCAAACAGCGCTGGGCCAGCGAAGGCAAGTTCCTCACCGGTGTCCATACCCGCCCCGAGGAGGAGCGGCTGCCGCCCGGCCAGCATCTCACGGTCAAATGGCCGGTGCTCGATCTCGGCCGCCAGCCCGACATACCCACCGAACGCTGGAAGCTCGAAGTGACCGGGATGGTCGCCCGACCCGTCACGCTCGACTGGGCCGGGCTGATGGCGCTGCCCCAGACGCGGCTGACCAGCGACATCCACTGCGTAACCAGCTGGTCGCGCTACGACAATGACTGGCAGGGGGTGCTGACCCGCGACCTGCTCGCGCATATCGAGCCGCGCGACGAGGCGCAGGCGGTGATGCTCCACGGCTATGATGGCTATACCACCAACGTGCTGCTCGCCGACTTCGCCGTGCCCGATGCGCTGATCGCGCATGGCTGGGCCGGCAAGCCGCTGGCGCGCGACCATGGCGGCCCCGCACGGCTGGTGATCCCGCACCTCTATTTCTGGAAGAGCGCCAAGTGGATCCGCAAGATCGAGCTGATCGGCGCGGACAAGCCCGGCTTCTGGGAGGTCAACGGCTATCACCTGCGCGGCGACCCCTGGGCCGAGCAGCGCTATAGCCGCGATCCCTAGGCCGGCCCTGCCGGGTCAGCGCTGCCGGTCGCCGACGCGGTCGCTGACCTTCACCGGCCTGTCGCAGCCATCCTCGATGCGCACCACGCCGAGATACTGGCCGGCCAGCGGCTCCTGGCCAAGGTTGCGCACCTGCATGGGCGCATCGCGCTGCACGGTGTAGTCGACCCGTGCATTCTCGCACCCGGCCTGCTTCACCGGCTTGGCGGCGTCGGCCGGCAGGGCGAAATGCGAAGGCAGCTTGGCCAGGTCATTCTCGCCGGCAACGGCCGCGGCGGGAAGCAGGGCAAGGGCGAACACGACGTAACGCATCAGGACACTCCCTCTTTATCGGGCGAGGCATAGCATGCGGCGCGCGGCTTCTCTATGTCCCGGCGCATGCATATCACCGGAAGCTGCCATTGCGGTGCGATCCGCTACGAAGCCGAGGCCGACCCGGCCCGGGTCGCGCTCTGCCATTGCACCGATTGCCAGGTCCTGAGCGGCTCGGCCTGGCGTGCCTCGGTGCGCGTCGACGCGGCGGACCTGCGCGTCACCGGCGAGCCCAAAGTCTATGTGAAGACCGCCGCCAGCGGCACCCGGCGCGGCCAGGCCTTTTGCGGCGATTGCGGTTCGGGCCTTTACGCCTTCACCCCCGCCGATCCGCGGGTCTATGCGATCCGCCTCGGCTCGGTCGACCAGCGCGCCGATCTGCCGCCGCGCAGCCAGATCTGGTGCGATTCGGCGATCCCCTGGGCGCTCGACGTCAGTTCGCTTCCGGCCTCGCCAGGGCAATAGCCCGCGCGACCACCGTCTCGAGCATCTCGGGCGTGAGCCGGCCGGTATTCTGGTTGTAGCGCGAGCAGTGATAGCTATCGACCAGCCACTGCCCGCGATGCATGCGGTGCTCGGCGCCGTGCGCGAAGCGGTGCTTGGGGAGCTTGCCGCCCATCGCCTTCACTGCCGACTGGTGCGCGATCTGGCCGAGGGCCAGCACCACCGGCGCCTTGAGTTCGGCGGCCAGGAACGGCCGGCAGGCATGGATCTCGGCGGGTTCGGGCTTGTTCTCGGGTGGCAGGCAGCGCACCGCGTTGAGGATCACCACGCCCCTGGGCTCGCCGCCCTCGGCCAGCCCGAACTTCTGGAGCGTCGCGAACAGCAGGTCGCCCGAGGCATCGCCGGTAAAGGCCCGGCCGGTGCGATTGGCGCCATGCTTGCCCGGCGCCAGTCCGACGATCGCGATCGGCGCGTCGAGGTCGCCCAGCGCGGGCACCGGGGCGTTCCACCAGTCGGGATGCGCGGCGCGCAGCTCGGTGCGGAGCGCCACCAGGCGGGGGCAGAGCGGGCAATCATGGCTTGGCGCGGACATCCGTGCGCGATAGGCGCCGGGACGTGCCGAGGACAAGCTATGCCATCGCGATCGGATCGAACCGCCGGGGCCGCCACGGCTCCCCGGCGCGCGAAGTAGGGGCGGCGATCGCGGCGCTGGGCGGGGTGATCGCGGTTTCGCCGATCCTGCATACGCCGCCGCTCGGCCCGTCGAAGCGCCGCTTCGCCAATGCCGTCGCGCTGATCGAGAGCGACGAGGCGCCCCCTGCCCTGCTCCGCCGCCTCAAAGCCATCGAGCGCGCCTTCGGCCGGCGGCGCGGGCGGAACTGGGCGGCGCGGGTGATCGACCTCGATATCGTCCTGTGGTCCGGCGGCAGCTGGAGCGATTCGGCGCTCACCGTGCCCCACCGGCTGTTCCGGACACGCGATTTCGTGCTCGCGCCTCTGGTGCATGTGGCGCCCGAATGGCGCGATCCCGTGTCGGGTCTCAGCATCCGCCAGCTTCGCAGCCGGTTGACCCGCAGGATGCCCGCATCTAGGGGCAGGGCCGGTGTGGGTCCGTAGCTCAGTCGGTAGAGCAAGCGACTTTTAATCGAGAGGTCATGGGTTCGAATCCCATCGGACCCACCACCGAAAAACCATCAGCCTGTCAGGCCACGATAAGCCTGCGCTTTTCCAACCGATCTGAGCCTTCTGCCACCACATGTAGATGGTGCCGGGGCGCTGCCGGCATATTTTAAGCTTGAACAGCTTGGGATCCAAGCGTTCGATCTCAGGCGTGTTGATCGGATTCCCAGATCCGACAAGGCACGCCCTTGCCTTCCCACAAGTCTATTTCGCTTCGCGGGTACGGTCAGATCGACATTCCGCGTGCCCAACACATTGAGGTAGCTGCGTAACGTTGCCCTCCTGCTGCCCGTCACTCTGGGCCTGGACAGATCGCGCAGCACCGCAGCCGTTCCGAGTTCATTGCGCAGATCAGCCAGTTTGTCGGGGCCGGTACGATCGTCATGCGCGGCAAGCCATCGCACGATCAACCGATATTCCCGCTCGTACTCGCCGCGACGGGGATAGGTGTCGAGGAGAGTCTCAAATGCTTCCTGTGCTCGAGGAGATCGGGTTCGCTCGAGTATCGCCAAGCATGGCGGAAGCAAGCTCGCCGCCTCATCAAGTCGATTGTCGCGGTTTGCGATAATGCCTTCCACGACGCAGCGATCGGCTCCCTTCGGCATCGCCTCGGCAACAACGCGCGCCTCGACCATGTCCTACCGCGCGAGGGCGGCATCGATAGGCGACACGGTCGCGGACAATGAGGAAGCAGTCTGGGTAGCCAGAGCAGCAACCGGAAGTATGAAAAGGCTGAGCGGCGACATTCGATAACCTCCGACAGATCAGTGCTGGCGCGCCCGCGCGCGAACGCCCTCGTTGAGGAGGCGATAATATTCCGCCGAGCTCTCCCAGCTCATGTCACCGATCAGGCCGATCATGCGCATCAAGCCTCTCCTTCCCAGGGTTGAAGATCGAGCAGCACTGTCGGAATCAGCTCCGACACGGTGGGATGGATCGGCACCGCCCAGCGAAGCTGCTCGATCGGCTGGTCGGCGTGGATCATGTCGAGGATACCGTGGATCGCCTCGTCGCCGCTCGTCCCCAGTATCGCCGCGCCAAGGATGCGACGGGTGTCGGCGTCAGCCACCACCTTGATGAAGCCCTGGGTCTCGCCCTTCTCAATCGCACGGCCGACACGGGACATCGGCCGCTTTGCGTGGAGCAGGCGTCGCCCGGACTTCAGCGCTTCCGCATCCGTCATCCCGACGCGCGCGAGCGGCGGGTCGATATAAAGCGCGTAGCCCGGCAGACGCTGGCTGACCCGGCGGTCCTCCCCGTCCAGGAGGTTCGCGGCGACGATCTCGAAGTCGTTGTAGGCGGTGTGCGTGAAGGCGCCCCGGCCGTTGCAGTCGCCCAGTGCCCAGATGCCGGGCACGCTCGTCTCGAGCCTGTCGTCGACGGTGATATAGCCGCGCGCATCGACGGCGATGCCCGCCGCCTCCAGTCCGAGGTCGTCGGTGTTCGGCCGCCGCCCGACCGCCATCAGGACGTGGCTGGCAACGACAGGCCGCGCATCCTCTGCACACTCCAGCCGCACCTCGACGTCCTCGCCGTGACGGACGAAGCCGATGCAGTCGGCACCCGTCCGGACCGCAATGCCCTCCGCCTCGAGGATCTGCCTGACGGCGTCCGACACGTCGGGATCCTCCCGCGCAATGAGACGGTCCATGCGTTCCACCACCGTGACCTGCGCGCCGAAGCGCCGATACATCTGCGCGAACTCGAGCCCGATATAGCTCCCGCCGATCACCACAAGGTGCCGGGGAAGCACGTCGAGCGAGACCATGTCGGTGTTGGTGAGGATCGGGACCTGATCCGCCCCGGGCATGTCCGGCACCACGGCCCTGCCGCCGACGTTGATGAAGATGCGCGGCGCTGTCAGCTGCTCGCCATCGACCGAGACGACATTGGGGCCTTCGAAGCGCGCATGCCCCCGGATGAGTTCGACACTGGCCATGCCGAACAGCCAGTTCTCGTTGCCCGCACGTCCATTCCGGATGATCCTGTCCGCCCGGGCGGCGACCGCCTTCATATCAACATCGACAGCTCCGGCGATACTGAAGCCATAGTCTGCGCCGCGACGCGCGGTATGGATCGCATAGGCACTCGCCACGAGCGCCTTGGTTGGCCTGCAGCCGGTGTTGACGCACGTGCCGCCAACCAAGTGCCGCTCGATAATGGCGACCGATTGACCCGCCTCGCTCAGTCGGCCGGCGAGCGCAGGTCCCGCCTGGCCGGCGCCTATGATGATCGCGTCAAAGCTCCGCATGGTTCAGGATAGCCTTATCTTGTTGGGGGCCGCACGAGGCGATGTGTTAAAACTATGGGGCCCGCACGTGGCGGGCCCGACGAAGATCAGATAACGCTAAGACGCACGTCGATATTGCCGCGCGTCGCGTTAGAATAGGGACAGGTCTGGTGCGCAGCTTCGGCCAGACGCTGCGCATCGCCACGGCCCAAGCCCGGAAGCGTTATAGCGAGTTCGACCTCCAGGCCGAAACCGCCTTCGGATCGCATGCCGATCCCGACCGTGGCCGCAACCGTCGTATCCGCCGGTATCTGGACCTTGAGCTGGCCTGCGGCGAACTTGAGCGCCCCCAGGAAGCACGCCGAATATCCTGCGGCGAACAGCTGCTCCGGGTTGGTCCCCTCGCCGCCCGATCCACCGAGCTCCTTCGGAGTGGACAGTTGCACATCGAGTTTTCCGTCGTCGGTGCGAACGCGGCCGTCACGGCCTCCGGTCGCGGCGGCGGTGGTGCGATATTTGACATCGACGGTCATGGTTCAATCCTTTCGAAAAATGCCGCGGACCCTGCCGCGGCGATTGCCGGGCCCTTGATCAGGCTGCAACGACCCTGGAGCGGCGATACGCACTGACCGTCAGCGAGACCGCCGAGATGAGGAAGTAGAAGGCGCCGAAGGCGGCGTATGGCGCGATGTCGGCGATGCTGACCGGCGCCGTGCCGGCGGCCTTGCTGAGCATGTGCGCCCCGGCGAGGCCGGACTGGGCGCCGCTCAGGATCATCGCCCACTGGGCGCCATAGGACTTCCAGCGCCGCACGCCGGTGATGAGCTGGAAGAGGCCGGCCAGGACAGCCCATATGCCGAAGATCTGAAGAACCGCGTGCATGCCATGCGGAATGGTCGCTGCGACGGCGACGGCCGTCACCACGCTGACGACGAAGTTCAGCATCTGGCTCTTGTTCTTGGCCAGACCGCCGCTGCGGCTGGCGTCGAGGTAGTTCGCCAGGGCGTCCCAGGCGGGATAGGCGACGAGCATCACCGCGGCCAGCGGCGGCATGGACTTGGCTACCGTGAAGGCGAGCACGACCCAGATCGCAGAGACGGCGAAGCGCAGATAGTAGTAAGTCTTGAGCCAGTCCCGGTCCGGGGACTCCGTGTCGGTGATGGTCTTCATGGGATGGTTCCTTTCTGTGATGCAGGCGCACGTCTCCCATCCCGGAATCGGGTGGGGCAGTGACCGGTGGTTCAGGCAGTGCGCGGCTCGCGATTTGCCGCGTCGGTTTTGGCTAGAGGCGGAAGCGTCGCGGTAGCCGCCATCGGGCTGCGGTAGCCACGGCCGCGCACCCGACGGTGTACCAGACCACCACGTAAAGCGGATCGTTGAAGGGGCAGCAGAACGCGAAGACGAAGGCGCCGCAGGCGCCTGCGGCAATGCCCGAGGCTAGTGCACTGAGCCGAGGCTGGGTCGGCGCGGCCCTCCGCATCAAGACCCCGAGCAACGTGACGACCGGCAGCGAGAGCACGAAGATCGATGTGGCGCACAATATTCCGCTCGCCGGTTTGATGCGGTCGATCAGCGCGTGGTGGCTCGCGCCTTCGGGCGCGACGAAGGCGCCTCCGACGATGGCCAGCACCGCAAGAGCGCAGGCGATCATCAGCCCGCGCCGGGGCCGCGCGGTCGGCGAGAAGGACCGGACCGCCAGCACACAAGCTGCCACGGCCAGAAGGCCAAGGCTTCCCACGCGCCACATGAGGTAAGGTGACGCGTCCATGTGGCTCATGTCCGGCCGCATCGCGCCCAAGCCGAGGAAAAGCGCGAGTTCCACCGCGCAGAGCGCGAGGACGAGCACGCCTTCACGCACCGTACTGCGGCGCCGAACCGGCGCGAGGTCGGACGACAGGTCCAAGATCAAGGCTTCATTCGACATCGGGGGTCTTCTCAATCAATGCCGTGAGGCGGGCGAGGCCACGGTGGATGTTCATCTTCACTGCGGACGGCGAGAGCCCGATCCGGAGCGAGGCATCATCGACGCTGAAGCCCTGCACCTTGACCAGCAGGATCGCCTGGGCTTGCGCCGGGCGGAGTTCCTCCAGAAGGCTGGCGAGCACGGAACTGCTGATCACCGCCGCTTCATGATCCCCAACCGCAATATCCTCGGACAGCTCGTCGATCGGGCGCCGCGCCAGGCTACGCAACTGGTCGACCCACTTGTTCTTGGCGATGGCCGCCAACCAGGGTCCAAATGGGTATTGGGGGTCGTAGGTATGCCGCCGCCGATGAATGGCCAGCAACGTTTCCTGGACGGCATCGTCCACGTCGCCCGGCGGCAGCCGTCGCTCGAAGTAGCGCGTGAGCCATTCCGATGTCTCCCCGAGAAGCCGCCTATAGGCACCGCCATGGCCATTCTGGGCAGCTTCCATCAGGCTGCTCCAGCTGTCCGGAGCCGTCCGGGACGGCCGCTCACGACTGACCGGCGCCGCGCTAGGCGACGACGCTGAGATAAATCTCGACAGAAAGTTCGAGCGCATGACCTCTTATTCGCCCGCCAAGCGATGTTGGTCACTTCATGTCGAACTTTTCTGTCGAAATTCTCTGCAGCTTATGTCCCTCTCGCTGCTCGGCCAGTCCTGACTTCGGCCACGGTGTCAGCCTTAGTAATCCGCAGGGATGGGAGGCGGAAAGATCGATCCGCGATTGTTCGAAGAGATGCCGGGCTCTACCCCGCGGCACAACGCGTGAGGACATGAGATGGAGTGGAGCGACGTTCGTATCTTCCTGGCCGTGGTGCGGGCCGGCACGCTGGGCGGCGCTGCCCGCTCGCTGCGTCTCAGCCATCCCACAGTCGGCCGGCGCCTTCGCGCGCTCGAGGAGGCGACCGGCCAGACGCTGTTTCAGAGGACTGCCGATGGGCTCATCCTCACGGAGGAAGGGAGCGCCATCGTCGCGCTGGCGGAGCAAATGGAAGAGGGCGCGCTGGCCATGGAGCGGCGACTTGCCGGGCAGGAGCAGAGCCTTCGTGGCTGCCTGCGCATCTCCTCGGCCGACTGGTTCGGTGCCTATGTCCTGCCCCCCATCATAGCCGAATACACGAACGCCTATCCGGGCGTGGACGTCGAGATCCTTACCGGGACGCGCCTCTTCAGCCTCGCGCAGCGCGAATCGGACATCGCTTTCCGGATCGTGCCCTTCGACACTTCCGACATCGTGCAACGGCGGCTCACCCGGCTGACCTATGGCGTATATGTCGCCGCCGGCGCAGCCGAGCCGGTATTCGGCGATGGAACGGGCTTCCGCCTTATCACCCACGACACATCGACGGGGCAGTTTCCCGATATCGCCTGGCTGGCGGAGAGCTTCCCCAATGCGACGCCGGTCATGCGTTCGAACAACCGGAATGTTCAGGCGCGCATGTGCAAACAGGGCGTCGGCATCGCCGTCCTTCCCCGCGCTGTCGGTAACCAGACTCCGGGACTGCGCCTGCTCGACCTCCCGTCAGAGCCGCCGAGCCGCGACATCTGGATGGGCTATCATCGCGATCTCAAGCACCTGCAGCGCCTGCGCGCTTTCATCGGGGTGGTGGAGGATCATCTGCGAGAGGTGCTGCCGTGACCCCGCGCCGGGTCAATCCATGCCGGTAACGGCGAGAGGCCGGCGCCCGTCTTCTTCTCGCCGCGCCCGGAGCGGCGAGGCCTAGGTTGCCAGAAGGATGAACGGCTTGTCCCGGTAGAAGACGTCTTTGACAGGACGGAAGCCGAGCCGCTCCGCGAGCTTCAACGAAGGAACGTTGATCGGCTCTATCAGGCAAGCGACGCGATCATGGCTTGTTTCGTGTTCGATCCAGCGCAGCAGGCCGGACATCGCTTCGAACGCAAAGCCCGATCCTCTGTATGCGGAGGAGAAAAGCCAGGAGGCCTCGGGCACGCGGTCGAGCAGCGGATCGACGCCGCGATGGAAGAAGGCCGCACCGACCTCTCCGAGAAGCACGCCACTCGTCTTTTCGACGACGGCGAATGTGCCGCAACCGAAGAGGCTCCAATGGCCCGCGCAACGCAGCAACCTTGCCCATGCGGCTTCCTCCGAGTCCGGTAGATTGCCGATGAATTTGCGGACGGCGGGATCGCCGGTCATCGTCACGATCGCAGGAACGTCGTCAGGTCCATATTGACGAAGTAGGAGCCGTTCAGTCTCGATCATATGCCTCCGCAATGATTATGACGCAAAAGCCTTGGGCCTGCCGCCGGCGCGGTCGATCCGACGCAACTCTGAACGCGTCGAACCTCCCGGCGGGGCCTGCATCGAGACCACTCGACTGATGCAAATCCGGTTTCACGCCTTGCTCAGTCCTCGTCCTGCCACCGGCGCAAATCCGTCTGGTCATGATAGGCCATGCGATCGGGCGTAGTGATGAATTCCATCGTCGTGCCCCATGGCATGCGGCAGTAGCAGACCTTGTTTCCAGGGCCCTTCTCCGTTGCATAGGGAATGGCGCGCGGCGCGGTGAGCGGTGTGCCCCCCGCCCTCTCGAAGCGCTCGACCGATGCGTCAATATCGTCGGTGTAGAGCGCGAAGTGCGTGATGCCGAAGTCGCTCGCCCGGATCGGCTGGGCTTGTTCCGGCCCATGCATCTCGAACAGCTCGATGTCCGGCCCGGTCCCGATCTTCACCATAGCCTGACCACGGACGACCGTTCCAGGGAAAGCGCCGACCGCCCGCTCGAATTCCGGGCCCTGCCGGGGCGGATCCTGGGGGCCGAAAGACTGGTAGATCACCTGGCCACCAAAAGCCTCCACCAGGAACGATTTTGCTGCTTCGATATCGGGCACCGTGATGCCGATATGATTGACGCCGCGAATGACAGGTGCGGTCATGACAGTCTCCTTTGCTGTTGCTCGATCCATTGCGATCGCCGCCGGTGCGATTCGCCCGCGGCCTCGCGATCCGACAGGACCTCGATTGCCCGGGCGCCGAATTTCAATCGGCCTTGAGGAACTCGATCAGGGCGGCTGCGACTTCAGCCGGCCGTTCGTCCGCGACATAGTGGCTGCATCGTGCGATCGAGCCGCCCGTCACATTGGTGGCGAACTCCTTGAGCATCGGCACCATCTGCGCACCGAAGCGCTGATCCCCACCGAGGCCCAGCACCGGCATCTTGAGCGGTTGCTTCTTGTATTCGAGCGCGACCGCGTGGTCGGCATCCAGGGTGCGGTACCATTCCATGCCGCCGCGGGTGCGGCCAGGGAGCGCCATCGCCCTGGCGTAGATCTCTACGTCTGCCGGATTGAAGGTGCTGTGATCGTAGAACCGCTCAGCCATGAAGGTCGAAATATAGTCATATTCGCGGCCATGGATCAGGCGCTCAGGCAGATCCCGGTTCATGTGGAAGCTGAAGTGCCAGAGCCTCGCGGTCGTCGCCTCCCATTTGGTCCAGCCGGGAAGCGGAACGTCGAGGACGGCCAAGTGAGTGACCGCTTCCCGATAGATGGCCGCCTGCGGCAAGGCGACCATTCCGCCGATATCATGTCCGCACACGGCGTAGTGTTCATGCCCTAGGGCAGTCATGACTTCGTGGGCGTCGCGCGCCATGGTCGCCTTGTCATAGCCGTCCAGCGGACAGTCGGAAAAGCCTGCGCCCCGCAGATCGATCGCCACCACGCTCAAATGCTCCGCAAGGAGCGGCATCACCTTGTGCCATTCCCACCAGGTTTCCGGCCAGCCGTGAAGTAGCAGGACCGCCGGGCCGGAACCTCCCGTGACGGCGTTGATCTTGATGCCATTCACCGGCACCAACTGCTGGGTAAACCCGTTCAAAGCTGCGATCATCATCGCTTCCAATCAAATGTGGACGTTCAGACAGAGCTAGGGTCCAGCCCTCGGGGCTGGTCGAAATCGGTGGCGATCGTGACGTCGCGCCAAGCGTCGATATCGCTGCGGAAGGCAGCCAGCTTTCGCTCCGCGATCGCATGCGCGATCGGACCGAGCGGCAGATGCAGAGGAGTATCATCGGCATCGACCGCCTGCAGGATCACCGCGATGGCCTTGTCGGGATCGCCCGCCTGATTGCGGTCGTTGGTTTCGCGGTAGTGCTTGCGCGAGCTCGCGGCGTATTCCGGCATCTCGTTGGCAGCCATCGTGATCGAACGGCCAAGGAAATCGGTGCGAAACGGGCCAGGTTCGACGATCAGTACGCGAATGCCGAACGGCGCCAGCTCGCCGGCGAGCGCCTCGGAAATCCCTTCCACGGCAAACTTGGCCGCGTTGTAATATCCGCCGCCGCCGCCGCCCGCGATTCCCGCGCCCGACGACATGTTGACGATCGTTCCGCCCGAGCGTCGCAGGAAAGGCAGGGCAGCTCTGGTCGTCTCGATCAGACCGAAGACGTTCACCTCGAACATCGGCCGATATTCCTCTGGCGTACCTTCCTCGATCGCGCCGAACAGTCCGTAGCCGGCATTGTTCACGAGCACGTCGAACCCGCCAAAGGTCTCGACCGCCTTTGTGACCGCTGCCTGCGCTGCCGCCGCATCGGTCACGTCGAGTGGCAAGGTGATCATGCGGCCGCCGAAAGGCTGGGCGATCTGCTCGATCGTATCGACCCTGCGGGCGGTTGCGACGACCTGATCGCCACGCTGCGCGGCAGCGAGCGCAAGCCGCCGGCCGAAGCCGCTCGAGCAGCCTGTGATGAACCAGGTTTTCACGACCGCTTCTCCGCGCTGTTTCCGGACGCGGCAACGCTGTCGCCACCATGAACCGTCATATCGGCCATGATCGACCAGTCCTTTTCACCGAAGCCCGCCGAGACGGCTTTGCCGAGTCCCTCGCGGACAGCTTCGAGCATCGGGAGCGTCCGTCCGATGTCGTTGCCGGCCTCGGTCGCCAGACGCATGTCCTTGAGAGCGAGCCTGGCTTTGAAACCCGGCTCGAAGGAGCGTTCCGTGATCTGCGCGCTGTAGCTCTCATAGGCGCGGCCCGAGAACAGGGTGTTCAGGATGAGTTCGAAGAAGTCCGCGCGGTCCAGGCCGACGCTCTCGGTCAGCACGACACCCTCGGCCATCGCCTCGATAGCCATGGCGATCATCATGTTGCAGGCGAGCTTCGCCGCATTCGCCCGAGCCGGGTCCGCCCCCAGCTTCCAGACCTTCTTGCCGAGTGGCGCGAGCAGCGCCTCGATCGCGGCAATTGCATCCGCCTTCCCGGCCGCCAGGATGTTGAGCTGGCCGCTCGCAGCCACATTCGGTCGACCCAGGACCGGTGCGGACACATAGCCGATGCCCGCCCCCTCGTGCAGGCGCTCCAGTTCCCGTGCGAACGCGACCGAGATCGTCGATGTGACGACATGGGTCAGCCCTGGATGCCCGCTTTCGAGCAGGCCGGCATCGAGGATAACCTCGCGAATGGCGGCATCGTCGGACAGCATCGTGAAGACTGCGTCGGCCTCAAATGCATCCGCCGCGAGTTCGACGAGGGTCACGCCCGGAACGCTATCCGGGGCGACCTTGCTACGGTTCCAGGCCCGAACATCATGGCCTGCCTTCACCAGGTTCAGGGCCATTGCCGAGCCCATACTGCCGAGACCGATGAATCCGATCTGCATCTTCTGTCTCCTGTTGTTCGGATGAGAAATGTTCGCGGGATCAGCGCGGCCCACGCTGTTGGACCGATCGACCCCGTCCGCGTCTCCTCCCAGACCGCTCGGTGAACGTCGGAAGTCAGACGGCGAAACCGCCGTCGATCGTGTGCATCGCGCCGGTGATCCCGCGAGCCTGCGATCCGGCGAGATAGAGCGTCAGGCTCGCGACTTCGTCGGCGGTGCCGTAGCGCTTGATCGCCATCGGCTCGAGCATGCCAGCCGCACGCGGCCCGTCGGCCGGGTTCATGTCTGTATCGGTCGGTCCTGGCTGGATCACGTTGACCGTGATCTCGCGCGGACCCAGATCGCGTGCCAGGCCCCGTGCCATGCCCTGCATCGCCGCCTTGGTGAGCACGTAAGCCGCGAGGCCCGGAAACGGCATGCTGTCGGCAGTATTGGATCCGATGACGAGGAGGCGGCCGCCTTCGGGCATCAGGCGCGACGCTTCGACGCTTCCGAAATAGGCACCCCTGACATTGACGTCGATCATCCGGTCGACGTCATCGGCGTCGAGCGTCAGGGGATCCCCGAACACCAGCAGGCCGGCATTGTAGACGAAGATGTCGATCGGACCGGCGTTACGGATCGCCGCGATCAGCTCGTCGCGCGCGCCCGCATCCGCCCGTAACGCCTGCGCGCCGGTCTCGGCGGAAAGCTGCTCTGCAGCGCCGGCCGAAGCGGCATAGGTGAACGTCACCGTTGCGCCGGCGGAAGCGAATTGCCGCACGATAGCTGCCCCGATGCCGCGGCTGCCGCCCACGACGAATACCTTGCGATCAGAGAATTTTATGGTGCTTGTCCTTCAACTGGAGAAAGGATGTCGGTCTGCGCGCGCTGTTCGCGGTGAAGTTGCCCGAGCAACACGCGATATTGTCAGAGCGTAGTGCCCACAATTCGAGACACGGTCGCATCGGTGAAGCGGGGAACGTCGGCCATCACTTCTGCCGTCTCGGCAGATGCGAGCGCTGCGTGCAGAGCGTCCTCGTCGCGGAAGCGGTAGATGCCCACGGAAACATCCGCGGCGTCGGCATCACGTGGGAAGAAGGCGGAGGCGCTCTCCAGCCCGTGTGGCTGCCAGCAGGCAAGCGCCAGGGGAAGATGGACATCGACGTAATGGTCGCGATCGAAATAGGTGCCGCCGCTGCACGTGACTGTGAGGATTGCGTGTGCCATGGGCGAGCATGTGGGCGGATCAACAATGATCGTAAACTTACATGATTGAACTCTCTCCGTTCAATATTGTGGGTCGCTGAGCGGTCATTGAGGCGCTTCAGGTCAGCTTGGTCGGAACACGCCGGTCCCAGCTATCCTGGTGGGAAGCGTGTCGTCCTGAAAAAGAGTGATAACGAATGTCATCCAAGGTATTTGCTGCTGCGGCCCTGCTCCTGACCTTCTCTCCGATATGGGCACAAGCACAGGTCAGTCCCGTCCAGACCGGCGGCGACATCCCCAAGGAGTGGCACGAGCCCGCCAACGACCAGGATTTCGTCAGGCGCGAGGTGATGATCCCGATGCGCGACGGCGTGAAGCTGCATACGGTGATCGTGCTTCCGCGTGGCTCCGCCCGCGCGCCGATGTTGCTTGAACGGACGCCCTATGACGCGAGCTCATTTCTTTCAGGCAACAGTCCCAGGCTCCGCGATCGGCTGTTGCCAGGCGATCGAATTTGGGCGGACAACGGATACATCATGGTAGCGCAGGACATGCGCGGCAAATACGGGTCCGAAGGCACGTATGTGATGACGCGACCTCCGATCGGTCCGCTCAATCCGACGAAGACCGACGATACCACCGATGCCTATGACACGATCGACTGGCTCGTGAAGCATGTCCCGGAAAGCAATGGCCGCGTCGGGATGATCGGGTCTTCCTATGACGGTTGGGCAGTGGTGATGGCGCTCCTGGATCCCCATCCGGCATTGATGGTGGCAGCGCCCGAAAGCCCGATGATCGACGGCTGGATGGGAGACGACTGGTTTCAGTACGGCGCATTCCGACAGAAGATGTTCGACTATTTCGCCGAGCAGACCAGCGCGAAACGGGGAGGCAGCGCGATCTCCCGGACGGGTCGCGACGACTATCAGGAAATGCTCGATGCTGGCTCGGCTGGAGCCTATGCTGCGGCCCACGGCATCGATCGGCTGCCCTGGTGGCAACGCCTGTCCGCCCATCCCGCCTATGATGCGCTTTGGCAGGGCCAGGCCCTGGACAAGATCATCGCCGCACGTCCTTCCTCGGTTCCGACGATGTGGCTGCAGGGGCTATGGGATCAGGAAGACATATACGGCGCCGGCCATAGCTGGGAGGCGCTGAAGGCCAAGGGCATGGCGGCGAACAACCACCTCGCCATGGGGCCCTGGTATCATAGCCAGATCAACGGACGTGGCGATGCCTTGGGGCCCCTCAAATGGAGCGGCGACACCGCCGCCTATTTTCGCCGCGAGGTGCTGGTGCCGTTCTTCGACACCTATCTGCGCGACAGGAAACCCGCGCAGCCTACCCCGCATGTCATCATCTATGATCCGGCGGAAGACAGATGGGACAGGTTTGCCGACTGGCCCGGTGCGGGCCCCCAGGCGCTGACGCCGATGTATCTGCAACCGGGGGGCGGCCTGGCGCACACCCGTCCGGCATCGGGACGCGAAAGCTATGTATCCGATCCCGCCAAGCCGGTTCCGTTCGAGCAACTTCCGGTAAGGATGGGCGACCATGCAAGCTGGTCGACATGGCTTGTGCAGGATCAGCGCTTCGTATCCACGCGGCCTGACGTGCTGAGCTACCAAACGCCGATCCTTGAAAAGGCGGTGCGCGTCCAAGGCGCGCCCTTCGCCGACATCTTCTTGAGCACCACCGGCAGCGACACCGATGTCGTGGTCAAGATCATCGACGTGTATCCGGCGACCAATGCCGACGCGCCCGAACTCGCCGGCTACCAGCTTCCCGTAAGTCTCGCGATCTTCCGGGGCCGGTATCGCCAAAGCCTCGAACACCCGACTGCAATTCCCTCTGGCGTAGTACAGGAATACAAGTTCAGGCTGCCGACGGTGAACTACACGTTCAAACCCGGTCATCGCATGATGGTCCAGGTGCAGTCGTCATTGTTCCCGTTGTACGACCGAAACCCACAGACCTATGTGCCCAATATATTCTTCGCCAAGCCCGATGATTATCGGTCCACGACCATCACGCTCGAGCATGGCATGTCCAGCGCGAGTGCCGTGTTATTGCCGATCGTCGCGTCCTCAACCGCCGCCGAGCCATAAGGCACTCTATTGCGCGCGATTATTTCGATCGAACGCTGCGTGATGATGTGCGCCAGCCTCTAGTGCGGCACTCGTGTCAAGCGATCTCGAACGCTGTCGAGATCCTGCCCCGCATCACCGTGTAAAAAGTCCAGCGGTCGCTAAATACAAACTTGATTTTGAACCATATTGAATACTATAGATTTGGCTCACCCTATCTGTTAATCCCGAACAGCAAGCACCCGATTGCATGAATTTCCTCGGGACATGCATATCAGCACGCTCGCAGCGCTATCCCAACTCGGACGATCGCCGGCAAATGGCTGGCCGGCGGGGAACGGCAAGCTCCCACCTGGGTTCAGCCGGCTGATAAAGCGGATGGGCGGCTGGCGCTGCCGTCGAAAAAGTATCTCATCGGCGGCAGCCGAACGCTGCTGCCCAAGGGAATGGATGCGCATTTCCGGAGGCGTTCCAGGGAGTTGGAACCGCTCAGGGGTGTTGAATGCGGCGGTTCATCCTTGCGCGGTGGGGCGGATGACGATGCTGCCGACTTCGACTTCGGGTGGCTGCTCGATCGCAAAGAGAATTCCGCGCGCGATCGTATCGGGCGGGATCGCGATTGCACCCAGTCGCTCCTGGATCATCGTCTTCGTCGGATTGTCGGTGATGGTGTCGCCGAAGTTCGTGTCGATTATTCCAGGAGACACTTCGGTCACGCGTAGATGAGGCCCTGCCTCCTGCCTGAGGATCTCCGTCACCGTTCGGACCGCATTCTTGGTGCCGGCATAGACTCCCATCGTCGGCACCATCTTGATGCCCGCGGTGGAAATGACGTTGATCACATGGCCGCTGGACTGCCGCGCGAACACCGGAAGGGCCGCGGCAATGCCGTAAAGCGTGCCGCGCAAGTTCACATCTATCATGGCGTCCCAACCCTCGACATTCAATGCATCCAGGCGAGAGATCGGCCCTATTCCTGCGCAGTTGATGAGGACATCGAGCCGGCCGCCCTGTGCCACGGCGAACGCGACGAGATCCTCTAGGTCGCCGCGCATGCGTACGTCGGTCGCCTTGGAGACGGCTTGCCCTCCGCTAGCGACGATCGCGTCCACAACCTCCGCAAGCGCGCCTTCACGGCGCGCGCCCAGCACGACGAATGCGCCATGTTCGGCCAGCAGCTTCGCTGTCGCTCGACCAATTCCGCTGCTCGCGCCCGTGATGGCGACAACCTTACCCTTGATACCCATCGTCGATCTCCTCGACAGAAAAATGGGCGGCGGCGGCGAGATGCTCTAGGGTGCATCGTCTATGAATTTGTCGAGATCGTCCAAGAGTGCGGCGGATCCGCTTTCCGATGTGCTGAGCGTCCTTGGCGCCAGCGTTACGAGACGCACGAGGATGGAGGTGTCCGGAAGTTGGGCTTTCGCATTCCCGGCCGTAGACCGGCTCAAATTCGTGGCCTTGCTTCGTGGGAAGCAGTGGATGTTGATTCCAGGGCGCGCGCCTCAGCTGATGAACGAGGGGGATGTGTGTCTGCTCGGGCGCACTGCCTACACGGTGGCGAGCGACCCCGCAGAGATGCCCATCGATGGCCAGTCGCTTTATGCGGAAGATGACGTCGCGCATGTCGGTGGCGATGATACGATCGGGATCGGAGGAACTGTCACTTTCACCGCAGGAAGCGCAGACTTCCTGCTCGAAATGCTCCCGGCCTTCATGATCGTGCTTCGATCCTCGCCGTCAGCCGATGCGGTTGCGACAATCCTCGCCCTTATTGGCAACGAGTTGGATGGCGGCAGGATAGGCAGCGAGATCGTTGCCGCCAGGCTCGCCGACCTGCTGCTGGTGGAAGCTATCCGCGCCTATGCCGGCGGCACTGCTGCGGCAAATATCGGGTGGCTTGCCGCGCTTTCGGACATCCGTATCGGACGGGCCCTTCGTGCGATTCACGGCGATGTCGCGCAGCCGTGGACGGTGGCGGGGCTTGCCCATCACGCGGGAATGTCGCGTGCCGCATTTTCCGCTGAGTTCACTCGCCTCGTAGGGCAGCCTCCGCTCGGCTATATCCGGGCATGGCGTCTCGCACTGGCTCGCGCTGCACTGGCGCGTGGCAATGAGACGGTTGCCAGCATTGCGAGCAGGGTCGGCTACACCTCACAAGGCGCCTTCGGACACGCTTACCGTCGCGCGTTCGGAACCTCGCCGAAGGCAGACTGCAATAACCTTCAACGTTAGGAAGATGAAAACTGCTCGCCGGCACTATCGTCGAGTGCCAAGACGCTACCCTGAATCCAGAAGTACGCATCGCGGCCAGCGCGCACCCTTCGGTGCGCAGCTTGTCGCCCTTGCGGGAATTACCGGATTCGTCGTCTATGGCGCTGCGCCCGAAACCCACGATCCTTGGATTAGTCATACCCTATCCTAGCAGCGACCGCGGTCAGACGTTCGCCGGAGACCATTCAGACCCTCCTGAACAGCACCAGGCGGTTCATAAGATCGGGTTCCGCAATACAGCCCGCGTCGCGCCAATACCGCGCCTGGGCCGCTCCGGGGCCCCGGGGGCATGGATCACGGAATAGCAAGCTGCACCTGTGCGGCGCTTCGTCTGCAGGATGAGCGGCTGGGACGCTTGCCTGCCGCCTTGTGCCGCTCTTGGATAGCTTCTCGAAGCGCCAGCCGATCCATCGACGTCCGGCTTGCCTGACGGCCCTTGCCAGAAATACGATTATTGATGCGGAATTGTCATTTATGAAATGCTCATAGTCAGCATTTTCGTCTTCTATCCGTCCGCCTAGATTTGAAGCGGAAGGAGAATACCGTGAAAGCCATTGAAATTACGGGGCCCACAATCGACTCGCTGAAGACGGTGGAGCACCCCGAACTCGCGGCCCCGGGCCCGGGCCGCATCCAGGTCCGGATGAAGTCGGGCAGCCTGAACTTCGCCGACTTGGCCGTCGCGACGGGCAACTATCCCGGCGCGCCGTTCCCCAACATCGCGCTGGCTGATGGTGCCGGCGAAGTCGTTGCCGTTGGCAAGGACGTATGGCAGGCTGCGGTTGGCGACCGCGTCGCTGTTCACATCAAGCCGCGTTGGATTGGCGGCCCCGCGACCTCCGAACTGGCCAATGCGATGCGTGGCGCCACGCTGCCGGGCTCGCTGGTCGAAGTCATCGACATCGACGCATCGAGCGTCGTGAAGGTTTCGGACCGTCTGAGCTATGAAGAGATCGGCACCCTGCCGGTCGCCGCGATGACCGCCTGGCGTGCACTGGAGAACGGCCATGTCGGGCCGGGCTCGACCGTGGCCATTCTCGGCACCGGCGGCGTATCGATCTTCGCCCTGCAACTCGCCAAGGCGCGCGGTGCGCGGGTTCTGATCACCTCCTCGTCGGACGAAAAGCTCGAGCGCGCCCGCGCGCTGGGCGCAGACGTGACGGTGAACTACCGCACCAATCCGGAATGGGATCAGGTCGCACTGGCCGAGACCAATGGTGTCGGTGTCGACCTCGTTGTCGATCCGGTCGGTGGCGAAGGCTTCGACAAGTCGCTCTCGGCGGTGAAGCACGGCGGCACGGTCGCACTCTTTGGCTTCCTGGGCGGTGGCGCCGCGGGGAATATGTTCGCGGTGATCTTCAAGGAAATCCGCATCCAGGGCACGAACGGCGGTTCTGTTGCCGATCTCGCCGCAGCCGTTGCTGCGATCGAGGGTGCCGGCATCAAGCCGGTGATCGACAAGACCTTCAGTCTCGCTGACCTGACCTCGGCCTATGAACTGATGGCCAAGGGCGGCCATTTCGGAAAGATCGCCATCACCTTCGACTGGTGATCTCTCGTGGCGCACCGGGTTCTCCCCCGCCCGGTGCGCGCCCTTCCGCACGTCTAGTTCAGAAAGAAGATCGATGACCCAGATGCAGGCGATGATCGTACCGGAGGCTGGAGGCCGCCTCCAACTCGTGACTCGGGATATTCCACGACCAGGCCCGCACGAGGTTCGTGTGAAGGTGGAGGCGTGCGGCGTATGTCATAGCGACGCGCTGGTGGTTCAGGGGCAGATGCCTGGGCTCGTCTATCCTCGCGTGCCAGGCCATGAAGTCATCGGGCGGATCGAAGCAGTTGGACCCGTTGTCGAAGGCTGGGCCCCAGGTGACCGGGTCGGCATCGGCTGGCACAGCGGTGGATGCGGATATTGCTCCAACTGCCGGCGCAACGATTCCTTCGCCTGCAAGAATGTGCAGGGCGCGACCGGCCTCTCGCGCGATGGCGGCTACGCAACCCACATGGTAGCGCATGTCTCGGCACTGGCGCGCGTACCCGAAAGCCTTGATCCGGTGGACTCGGCTCCGCTTTTGTGCGCCGGCATCACCACCTTCAACGCACTCCGCAACTGCGGCGCCCGCCCGGGTGAACTCGTTGCCATTCAAGGCATGGGTGGTCTTGGCCACCTTGGTATCCAGTACGCCTCGCGGCTGGGATATCGCACCGTTGCGATCAGCCGGGGGCGAGACAAGGAAGGCTTGGCACTCTCGCTTGGTGCCGACGCCTATATCGACAGCAAAGGGGAGCACCCTGGAATTGCCCTGCAGGCGATGGGCGGCGCCCGGGCTATCATCACTACGGTCACCGACGGTGCGGCGATGGAAGCGATCGCTTCGGGACTTGGCCCCAACGGATCGCTCATGATCGTCGGCGTCGTGGGACCGATACGCGTCGAGGCTCTCGACCTTGTCATGAAGCGCGCGAGTATCAAGGGCTGGTACTCGGGCGTCGCTGCGGACTCTGAGGATACGCTCAATTTCAGCGCGTTGAACGGCGTCGCGTCCATGAACGAGGTATTCCCGCTCGAGCAGGCGCAGGCGGCATATGACCACATGATGAGCGGTCGGGCGCGGTTCCGCGTGGTCCTCCGCATGCCGAACTGACTCGCCCGAGCGAGCGAGATCAGAGGACGCCGGGGCGCAGCTCGGAAAGACTGGAAAATCATCGATCCGTGTTTCACAGCTGACGATTATGCAACAATCCAATCTGTCCGATCTTAACGAGGTGCGTGCTTTCGTAGCGCTGGCCGACACCGGATCCTTTGTCGCTGCGGGGCGCTATCTCGACAAGGATCCGGCCATGATATCGAGGCGCCTCCAGGCATTGGAAGGCCGGCTGGGCGTGCGGCTCGCGGAGAGGACCACCCGACGTGTCGAACTGACCGAAGCGGGACTTGCCTATCTGGCGCGGGTCCGCCCTTTGATCGTCGACCTGGATTTGGCCGATCGCGAGGCGGCCGCGTTCGCCGATGGCGAGCCGACGGGACATTTGCGGATAAGTATCCCCGGCAACTTTGGCCGGAGATGGATCGGGCCGATGATCGTCGATTTTCTCGTGGCGCATCCGCAGGTGACAATCGAGGCAGATGCTACGAACCGGTTCGTCGATCTTGTGGGTGAGCGCTACGATCTTGCCATTCGGCTTGGCACCTTGCCCGACTCTCGGCTTATCGCCCGAAAGGTCGCTGAACGGCGACGGCTCTTGGTTGCTTCCCCCGACTATCTCGCTCGGCGCGGCGCACCCGCGACACCCGCCGATCTAGCGGGCCACGCCTGCCTATGCTTTACGGGCCGGGCAGACTCCTACCGTTGGGTGTTCGCGGGCGGCTCGAAAAGCCCGACAAGCATCACGGTCTCCCCGCTTCTGGCGGGGACCGACGGTGAAATGCTGGCCGATGCAGCTCTTGCCGGACTGGGCATCGTCCACACCACCGAGTGGTATATCAGCCACGAACTGGCGTCGGGAAAGCTGGTCGAGGTTCTGCCCGACTGGCCGATCGCGGATCGTGGCGCTGTCTATGTCGTCACCCCTGCGGCTGCCGGTACGCCGTCCAAGACACGCGCGTTCGCCGATTGGATAGCGAAGAGAGCGGCCAATCCTCCTTGGGCCAAGCCCGTTGTAGCAGTTCCTTCGGGAGCGTGATCCGGTTTGTGGTGTGCCAGTTGATCGTCGACGAGGCGGCGCATAGCGCCAAAGCTGGATACGTCGCCTGACCGCGGTGATCGACGCCAGCGGCGCGATGGTGACCGGCACTGGGGAGCTCGGCGCTGCCGTTACGGTGCGCGATCCGGCCGACGCCACGATCGGCAAGCGCTTCGGCCTGTGCAGACATGCGATCACAGAAGCGCATGGATGACGAGGACGGCTGAAGAAGCAAATGCTCAATGTCATCGGGAACGGAGGGATTGTTAGCTCCGATAATTTCCCCGTCGACCAAGACTCCTCACGAATGGCAGCTTCTAGCTTCACGTGCTGGTGGCTGGAACGACCGTATTGGGGCGCAAAGCTGCTTCAGATACGATCCCGAAGCAGACCAAACCATCTGCCTGTCGGGTATCTCAGAACCACCGTTTCGACGGCTCGCCCAAATTTCGTTGGAAGATCAGCGAATCGGCTTAATTTCGAGAGGGTCTTTAATTTGGGACTGGCGGCTTTGTGTGGACTTCCGGCTCATACTTTGCGAGGCCCAACATCCGCCACCAATCGCCGACGTTGGAGACCCGGGTCCGGACGCCGGACGTCAGGCAGGCTGGAGCTTCACCGCGCGTGGTTCCGCCGGGGGCAGACCCTCGCTTTCCTCCTGCGCCACCAGTTCCCTCTTGCGGGTAAGCATCGCGTCACGCAGCGCGACCAGGTCGACATCTTCGACCTTGCGGCACTGGGCGAACATGCCTTCCCCGCGCATCTCCTCTTCCTTGACGTGGTGGGTGATCTCCTCGGAGAGCACCTTGACCTTCGCGTCGTAGAAATCATCCTCGGGGCTGCCCGCCTCGATATCGTTGATCAGCACCTTGGCGCCGTCATGCTCGACATAGGCTTCGTCGAGCATGTCATCCTCGATCTTGCCGCGATAGGCGGGGTAGAAGATCTCCTCCTCGAGCAGGGTGTGGATCTTGAGCTCGACGCAGATCTGGTGCGCGAGCTTCTTCTTCGCCGCGGCACCGCCGGTCCCTTCATATTTCCCGAAGAGCGCCTCAACCTTACGGTGATCCGCCTTGAGAAGCGCAATCGCGTCGGTAAACTCCTGGTCGGCCATCGGAATTTCTCCCTGTCGGTTCGACGGGATCAACCGTGGGGATTTGCCCGAGTTCCCGCGTCAAGCGGCACGCGTGCAGGCAACGCGACCGGAAATCAGGCCGCGGGCCCGCCCTCGACCGCCGGGGCTTCGGCTTCGGGAGGCGCGATGATCTCCGCAACCGGCTTGACCGCCATCAGCGCGGCGAGCGCGGCGAGAAAGGTCTTCTGCACCTGCGCCGCCGAGATCGCCTTGCCTTCCCATTCGAGCGCGCCGGCGACACAGGCATCGCTCGCGATCGTCACCGGATAGCCGAAGTCGAGCGCGCCGCGCGCAGTCGAATCGATGCAGGTCTGGGTCATCGCACCCGCGATCACCAGTTCGGTGACGCCCTGCCCCTGCAGCCTGGCCTGCAGCCAGCTCTGGACGAACGCGTTCGGGGAAGATTTGGCGATCACCGCGTCGTGCAGCTCGGGCTGGAGCCTGTCGTGCAGTTCCGCGCCAGTCGCAAAGGCTGCGAACGGCGCCTCGGGATCGGAATCGAGCGAGACATGCTGGACGAACAGGATCGGCAGGTATCCGGCACGGAAATGCGTGATCAGCGCCTCGATCGGTTCGAGGGCGGCTTCCATCCCCGGCAGGGCGAGCTTGCCTTCGGGGAAGTACTCCTTCTGCACGTCGATCAGCAGCAATGCCTTGGTCATCCGATTTCTCCCGTGATGATGCCACTCGCATCGGCTTGCAGGCCCTTGGGCGCCGAGGGAGCGGGAACCGTCCAAACGTCGAGCGACGGCGTCGACACCGAAACGTGCAGATCGCCGATCTTCAGTTCGATCGTATAGGGATAGAGCCTGGGCGGCAGATCCGGCATCACCAGCCCGGCCCAGTAGTTGTAGCTCGGCGTGATCCCCGGGATCGCATCCGGCGACTTGTCCCAGGCGATATCGCCGTAGCGCTCCAGCTTCAGGCAGACCTGCTCCTCGAAACGGATGTCGACGAACTCGATCGGCAGCGGCGTGCCATAGGGTGCGACCGTCTGGAGGATCCAGTTGACCACGGTGCCGTAGGTGCACTGCGTCGCCAGATTGGCGGTGCCGCGTCCGGGGCTGGGATCGCCGGCGATGGTGACGCTGTTGTCGACCATCATCAGCGCGCCGTCGAGGCTGCCGGTGGCGAGCACCTGCGCCACATCGACCACGACGCAGACATTGACCTGCACCGTGTTGCGCGTGATCTCGCGCGGCCTGGTCCGGGGCTGGATGAACATGTGCGGCGTCACTTTGCGTCCTCCTGGCTCGGCGCGAGCGGCGGCTCGTCGGGCTGGGCGGGTATCGGCTGCACGACCGTGACCGGCGGTGGAACCAGGCGTGATTCGACTACCGCGCGATAGGGCGCGTCCGCGCTGCCGAGCCGATAGGACAGGCGATAGGGCACGCCGTCCGCCGGCAGCGGCTTGAGGATCGTGGCGAGCCAATAGACTTCAGGGGTCTCGCTGAACGCACCCGCGTCGAGCGCGACATATTCGGCATAGGCACTGTCGATCTCGACGAGCTGGAGCCGCGCAAAGGCCTCGCATTCGAGCGCCATGGTGGTCCACACCACCACATCGTCCTGCTGGGCGACGGTGGACAGGCTGCCGGTGCCATGGCCGGTCGATCCGGCCATGCGATTGTTGTCGAAGAGGAACAGGCTCCTGGCCAGGGTGCCCGAGCTGAGCGCCCCGACGACATCGAGCAACGCCATCACGTTGGTCGCCTGCCGTACCGCGACGGGTGCGGGGGTCGGCGTGGATTTGGGTGCCGGCTTGGCGGCGGTTTCGGCCGATCGGGCTGCGCGTGCCATGCTATGCTCCCTGTGCGCCGGCATCGTTCGAGACGAGATCGAGCGTCACCGCAGGAAATCCGTTCCGCGGCGCGCCGGTGGAGATCTTGATCCAGGCATCGTGCGACAGGATGACCCAGTCATCGACCACCTTGCCGTCGGCGTCGCGCCGCGAATAATAGAGCGCGATCTCGATCGTGTAGCGATAGAGCCCCAGCAGGTTGGGGTTGACCGAGGCGCTCCAGTAGAGCCCGCGCGAGAACATCTCAGGCGAGCCATATTGCGCCGGGTAGATCACACCCGCGTCGAGCGCCTCGCCATGGATGCGCAGGATCGCCGGATCGGGATAATAGACCAGATCCTGGTCGCCCGGCTGCGCGACCCGGCTCTCGCCGGTGCGCTTGAACCGCGCGATGCCCGGATCGACGAAGCCCTGCGCCGACAGCAGCATCTGCGGATCGGCGCGCGGCGCTTCCTTGAGCAGATGCTCGGGGTGCTTGATGTTGACCTCGTCGCCGACGAGATTGCGGATGCGCACCGGGAAGATGCCCTGATGCAGCGCCGGCAGCGGCCGCTGGGCCAGCGCCCGCCGGTCGTCATCATACAGGAAGAAGGTCTGCGGGATGTTGATCGGGATCGTGCCGATACCGATCGGGATCCAGTTGAGCACCGCATTGCCCGGATCGAGCTGCGCATCCGTCACATCGATCACACACACCAGATCCGGCGAGCCTTCACCGGTCGATCCATCCCAGCCGCCATTGTCGACCAGCCAGATATTGCCGTCGAGCGAGTTGCTCTCGACCGCGGCGGGAATGTCGATCAGCACGACGATGCCGAGTTGCTGCCCCATGCTTCCCTCCCCGCTCAGCCCAGCACGTCGATCGACGGACTGTTGATGAAGATCACCGATTGCCCGCCGCTGCCCATCTGCAGCGCGAGCCGGTAGCGATAGCGGCCCGGCGGCGTGTCGCACGGAACCAGCCCGGTCCAAGCGCGCCAGCGGGGCATGACATAGCGGTCGACATCGGGATCGACTCCGCTCACCTCAGGCACATCGTCCCAGGGCAGGAAGTCGATGCCGGCAATCACCGCCGGGCTCTGCACATCGACCGCGAGGACTTTCCAGCGCAACCATTGCCCGGGACAACAGGCGGTCCTGAGCATCGCCGTGCCCTTGCCCTGGCTCAGCGGATGATCGTCGATCAGATGGACATTGTCCTTGAGCGTGCCCTTGGACAGTGCCGCGATCGAGTCGACCATGACCACGATATTGATCGGTTGCATCTCCGCGCTCCCCTCAACCGTGCACGTCGCACAGCAGCGGCGTCTTGCCGACACTGGTGCGCTCGATCTCGGCCCCGTCGCGCGCGACGAAACGCAGCTCGAAGCGGTAGCCGCTCTTGGCGATATAGGCGAAATTGGCCTCGCCCTGATTGAACAGCGACAGCGAGCCGGACATCGCCTGGCTGAACGCATGGAGCAGCGCGGGATAGCCGAGGAAGTCGACGCGCTTCCCGAGTGGCTCGGGCGCATCGACCGCGGCCAGCAGCCGCAGGGTGCGCGTTGGCCGGTCGTTGACGAACTGCAGCTCGTGTGCGCGATCGAGATCGATCCCCATCGGCCGCAGCGCCTGCACCAGCCCGGGCAGCACGCGCGTCGCGGAGAATTGCGTGTCGCCCAGATGGATGACGTCGTTGCTGCGCCCGGCGAATTCGAAGACCTGGGTGGTGAGGCCCGCACCCGCCATGCCCGGCCGGCGGATCACGCGGTCGCCGATGCTCAGCCGCGGGAACGGCGCCTCATGCGCGTGGAGCCGCGTGACGACCAGCTCGCCTTCCTCGCCTTCCGCCACCCAGCGTCCATCGGCATCGACGATCTCGACCAGATGGAGACCCGGCACGGTGGCCAGCCACGGCGTGTCGGGATCGAGCTGGAGACCGATCGTCTCGGCCTGGGTCGCGGCGAAATAGCTCAGCACCGCCACATCGGGGTAGCGCGCCTTGAGTTCGCTGCGCACCCGCGGATTGAGCACGCCGCTGCCGTACATCGCCACCCGCAAGGAGCGCCGCGCGGCCTCGTCGAGGCCCTCGCCCATTTCGGGCAGCAGCGCGACGCTGGCGGTGATGCCCATGAAGGCCTTGAGCCCCTCATAGCGCATCATGTGCTGGAACACGTCCTTGGTGACCGGCCCGGCGCCGATATAGTTGGTACGCGGGATATGCTGGAACACGCCGCCGACCATCGTGCCGCTCGACCACATCTGATAGTCGGCGAGCGTGGTGATCATCCACTGCGCCTCGGGTCCGTCAAGGAACGGCGCGAGCTGGTAGCGGCCCATGAATTCGCCCGCCAGCCGATAGGTGTCGTGGAGCTCGCGCAGCGAATAGACCACTTCGACCGGCTCGCCGCTGCTGGTGCCGCCGCTCGCCACGATCTCGAAGCCACCATGCGACAGCGGCACGACCAGCCCTTCCCGGCTGCCCATGAAATAGTCGCGCATCACCTGCTTGTCGGCGATCGGGATCGCCTGCCACTGCTCGAAGCTCTCCAGCGACCCCTTGATCCCCGCGCCGGCAATCCGCTCCGCCCAACGCGGATTGAGCCGCAGCGTCTCGACCATCTGCCCCAGGCGCCGCAGCACCAGCGCATCCTGCAGCGCGGCGTCGGTCTCGGCGAAGGGCTTGCCCGAAAGCGCTTCGGCTTCGCGGATCTTGCTCAGGAACGAAGGCAGTCGCGTCACTGCATCCGCGGTGCCGGGCGTGAACTCGGCATCGGGGATCAAAGCTGCGAACGCCGCAGCATCGGCTTCGACGCGCGGGGCTAGGGAGACGGTCATGCCGGGGCTTTCTCGGTTTCGGCGCGCTCGACCATGATCGCACTCGCGACCTCGCGGATCTCATCGAGCAACTGGTGGAAATGATCGGCGGTGATGCGATGGTTCATGAACACGACACGCAGCGCCGCCTGGCCATCGAGATCGACCTTGGAGATGAAGAAGCGGCCGCGGGCACGTACCCGCGTGCGGATCTCGCCCTGCAACCGCCCCAGCGCCGCATCGTCGAGCATCGGTTCGGGCAGGTATCGGAAGCACAGGATGTTGCTCTGCGGGCGATGCAACGGCACGAAGTCCGGTGCGCGCGCCAGGATCGTCCGCGCGGTCTCGGTCATGTCGCAAAGCTGCTCGAGCTTCTCGGCGAACGGCGCGCGGCCATAGAGTGCCCAGGGCACCCATAGCGACATGATCATCGGCCGCTTGGTGCACTCGAAATTCTTGTCGGCCGCGTCGAACGCCGTGTAGATGTCGGCGGTCTTCTCGAACACATAGCTCGCCTCCTGCTGGAAGGCGCCGACCGCGGCGGCCGCGTCGCGGTAGAACAGCATCGTGCACACCGCCGGCACGAACATCGTCTTGTGCGCATCCCAGGCGAGCGAATCGACGCGCTCGATCCCACGCAGCCGCGGCCGCAGCTTGTCGGACACGAGCAGGCTCGCGGCATGCGCGCCATCGACGTGCAGCCACAGGCCGCGCTCGGCGGCGATGTCGGCCAGCGCGTCGAACGGATCGATCGCCCCGGTCGAAGTCGAGCCCGCGCTGGCGACCATGCAGAAGACGTCGAGCCCGCGGGCCGCCGCCGCGTCCAGTGCTTCCCGCGCCCGCACCGGATCGATGCGCCGCTCGGCGTCGAGCGGCAGGCGGACCAGCTGCCCGTCGCCGATGCCCAGGATGCCGGCGGCACGCGTCACGCTGTAGTGCACATCCTCGCCGACCGCGATCGCCGGGCGCGATGCGAGACCCGCCAGCCCATCGCGCCAGGCATCCGGATAGCGCCGGTTGCGCGCGGCGAGCATCGCAGTGAGATTGGCGAGCGAACCGCCCGAGGTCGTGACCATGGCGAAGCGATCGGCCGGAAAGCCGAGGAAGCGATTGAGCTCCTCTCCCATGATGCGCTCGGCGACATTGGGCAGCTGCCCGGCCTCGTAGAAGGAGGCCGGCTGGGTGAGCACCGCACTGACCAGCTCGACCACCGCCGAGACCGGCAGCGGCCCCGAGAACTGCCGCCCCATATAGCCGGGCGAATAGACCTGGATGCCGGTACGGGCATAAAGGTCGATGATCTGGCCGAGCTTGCGCGCATGCGTCTCGGCGTCGTCAGGCGTTCCTCCGCGCGTGAGCTTGACGGCGGAGGCGAGGATCAGCGCGGGATCGGCAAGGGCAAGCCCGCGCATCGAAGTATCGGAAAGATGCCGTGCCAGGCGATCGACGGCCAGCGCAGCATGACGCGTAAAACTATCCGTATCGAACAGCGATTCCAGATCGAAATTTCGGGAAGAAATTTCCGGAAATAGCGGATTATGATCCGGCGCCATCTCGCGCACAGGAGATACTACTCCATGCATGCACGCGTCCTCCTATCATATAATTAGAAGAGTCGCAGTCAATAACGCCAAAAATCGCAACAACCCCTACCCATGTTGCGACATTTATTTCTTCGGAATGGATAGTTCCAATCTTTATTTGGTCAAGACAGATTCCCGTACGAGTAACCGTGAATTTACATCCAGATTGACCGTAATTTTGTGAAATATGCACGGGAATCGAAATAATAATTGCTCTGTTATTATCGATTGATGTTGCGTTTTCATGATAGATGCCCGGCAGCGCATTGCGTGGACTCAGGCGCGCCATGATCGAATGGGACGCAGGGGCCGCCGGAAACGGGCCTCCGCCTGTTTCGCCGCGTCCTTGCCCGAAACGAGAAAGGGCCCGGCGTTTCCACCGGGCCCCTTGCCTCCTCAGGTCGAGGACTTAGCGGCAGCGACGGCCGCCATTGTCCTTGTCGATCGCCTGGCCGACCAGCGCGCCGCCGAGCGCACCGAGCAGGGTGCCGGGGGTGCGATCGCCGTAGCGGTCGATGCTGCGGCCGACCAGGGCACCGGCGACGCCGCCGAGCAGCAGACCGGTGGTACCGTCCGAACGGCGGCAATAGTTGCGGCCGTCGCGACCACGCCAGGTCGGGCCGTTATAATAGCCGCGATCATTATAGCCCCGGTCGTAACCGCGGTCGCGATAGTCGCGGGCATAGCGGCCGTGATCGCGATATCCGCCATAATAATCCTGCGCGCTCGCAGTCGAAGGCAGGGCGGGAAGGGCAACGGCCATGGCCGCAAGGCCCAGAAGCATCTTCTTCATGTTCTCAACTCCTCTTCTGGCCGGTGCCTGGGCACCGGGGATGAGGCTTTTCTATGCGAGTCGCACTGAGGCGATGCTGAACTGGGTTTGCAGCTTCCGTTAACGTAACGAAGGGGCCGGGGAGACGCGGATCGGTCCATCCGGCGGCAAGGTGCCGTAAAAGCCTGCATCACCCGCCGAGTTTCCGCACAGCACCAGCGCCTGGACGTCGAGCATCTCCTCTCCCGGCAAATCGGCCATCGGCCCGGTCCTGAAAACGGAGCCTCCCTCGCGGATCAGGATGTTGCATGCCTTGCGCGCCTTCAGCGCCCGCAGCACACCCGGAAGCTCCCCGAAAGTCGGGGCGGAAACCATCGGCATCCGCTTCCGCGACGCCAGCCCGCGCAGATAGGGCGTGGGATCCGCGAGCGGCTTGCCGTCCAGCTGCCATTGGCCGGCCTTCAGGCTGAGCGTCGGCTCGGCGATCGGCATGAGCATGTTCAGCGATTCCAGCCCGATATAGGTGATCACGGCATTGGGCGCGGTATCTCGGTGCCAGCGCCAGCCAAGGAACAATATGTCCGCCGTCAGCAGGCCAAGGGCTGTCAGCAACAGAATCGCGCGACGGGACATGGCACGACGCTATCATGAAAAAGGCCCCCTTCGCCTGTGACGAAGAGGGCCCTTTCGGATCAGCGATTCCCGGGCCTCAGCCCAAGGCCGCCTTGAGCTTGGCAAAGAAGCCGGTCGCCTGGGGGCATTCGTCGCCCGTCTCCGTAGAACGGAATTCCTCGAGCAGCTCGCGCTGCTTCGCGGTCAGCTTGGTCGGCATCTCGACGACCAGTTCGACGACCAGGTCGCCGCGCCCGCGGCCCTGCAGCACCGGCATGCCAGCGCCGCGCTGGCGCACCTCGCGGCCGCTCTGCGTGCCGGGGGCGATCTTCACGACGTGCTTCTCGCCGTCGAGGCCGGGCAGGACGATCTCGCCGCCCAGTGCCGCGGTGGTGAAGCTGATCGGCGCATGGGCGAACAGGTTGGTGCCCTCGCGCTCGAAGATCGCGTGCTTCTTGACGTGCAGGAAGATGTAGAGGTCGCCCGCCGGCGCGCCGCGCGCACCCGCCTCGCCCTCGCCCTGCAGGCGGATCCGCGTGCCTTCGTCCACGCCGGGCGGCACGTTGATCTTCAGCGTCTTGGTCTTGTCGGTTCGGCCCTCGCCGCGGCAGTCGCGGCACGGCTCGTCGATCGTCTCGCCGGCGCCGTTGCAATGCTGGCAGGCCCGCTCGACCACGAAGAAGCCCTGCTGCGCGCGGACCTTGCCGTGCCCGCCGCAATATTTGCACTGGCTCACCTTGGTGCCCGGCTTGGCGCCGGTGCCCTCGCAGCTGTCGCAATGGCCCGAGACGTCTACGGTGATCTCGGTCGTGGTGCCGTCGAACGCGTCCTCGAGCGTGATCTCCATGTCGTAGCGCAGGTCGGCGCCGCGGCGCTGCTGGCGCTGGCCACCGCGGCCGCCGCCCATGAACTCGCCGAACACGCTTTCGAAGATGTCGCTGAACGCGCCGAAATCGGGCTGCGCGCCGTGGCCGCCACCGCCACCCATGCCGTTCTTGAAGGCGGCATGGCCGAAGCGGTCATAGGCCGCGCGCTTCTGGGGATCCTTCAGGCAGTCATAGGCTTCGTTGATCGCCTTGAACTTGGCCTCATGGTCCTTGCACCCGGCATTCTTGTCGGGGTGATATTTGATCGCGAGCTTGCGATAGGCGGACTTGAGGGTCGCCTCGTCCGCGGTACGCTCGACTTCGAGCAGCTCGTAGAAATCGACTTCGGTGGTCATCAATTAAAGCCCTCTCCCCTTGAGGGGAGAGGGTTGGGAGAGGGGCACGCCGCTGGAAATCGCATTGCCGCCCCACTCCCCCTCTCCCCGGCCCTCTCCCCGCGAGCGGGGAGAGGGAGGGGGTGTTACTTACGCCTTGTTGTCGTCCACCTCGGAGAACTCCGCATCGACGACTTCCTCGCCGCCCGCCTCGTTCCCGGCAGCGGCGCCGGCCTGAGGCGAAGCCTCGGACGCCTGCTGCTTCTCGTAGATCGCCTGGCCGAGCTTCATCGCCACTTGGGCGAGGTTCTGGCTCTTGGCCTGCATGTCGTCGGCGTCGCCGCCGTCGATCGCAGCCTTGGTCTCGGCGACCGCCGCCTCGATCTCCGCCTTCAGCGAGGCGTCGACCTTGTCGCCATTCTCCTGGAGCTGGCGCTCGGTCGTGTGGACCAGGCTCTCGGCGTTGTTCTTCGCCTCGGCCGCGGCACGGCGCTTCTTGTCCTCTTCGGCGAAGCTCTCGGCGTCGCGGACCATCTGCTCGATGTCGCTGTCCGAAAGGCCGCCCGAGGCCTGGATGCGGATCTGCTGCTCCTTGCCGGTGCCCTTGTCCTTGGCCGACACATTGACCAGGCCATTGGCGTCGATGTCGAAGGTCACTTCGATCTGCGGCACGCCGCGCGGCGCCGGCGGGATGCCGACCAGGTCGAACTGGCCGAGCAGCTTGTTGTCGGCCGCCATTTCGCGCTCGCCCTGGAAGACGCGGATGGTCACCGCCTGCTGATTGTCATCGGCAGTCGAATAGACCTGCGACTTCTTGGTCGGGATCGTGGTGTTGCGGTCGATCATGCGGGTGAATACGCCACCCAGCGTCTCGATGCCGAGCGACAGCGGCGTCACGTCGAGCAGCAGCACGTCCTTGACGTCGCCCTGGAGCACGCCGGCCTGGATCGCCGCGCCGATGGCGACGACTTCGTCCGGGTTCACGCCGGTGTGCGGCTCCTTGCCGAAGAACTCCTTCACGATCTGGCGGACCTTCGGCATGCGGGTCATGCCGCCGACCAGCACCACTTCGTCGATCGCCGAGCCCTTGACGCCGGCGTCTGCAAGGGCCTTGCGGCACGGCTCGAGCGTGCGCTGGATCAGGTCCTCGACGAGGCGCTCCAGCTCGGCGCGGTTGATCGTCTTCACCAGGTGCTTCGGCCCATTGGCGTCGGCGGTGATGAAGGGCAGGTTCACTTCGGTGGTCTGCGCGCTCGAAAGCTCGATCTTCGCCTTCTCGGCGGCTTCCTTCAGACGCTGGAGAGCCAGCTTGTCCTTGGTCAGGTCGATGCCTTCGGCCTTCTTGAAGTCGTCGGCCAGGAACTGCACCAGCTTGGCGTCGAAGTCCTCGCCGCCCAGGAAGGTGTCGCCGTTGGTCGCCTTAACCTCGAACACGCCGTCGCCGATCTCGAGCACCGAGATGTCGAACGTGCCGCCGCCAAGGTCATAGACCGCGATCGTCTTGCCGTCGTTCTTCTCGAGGCCATAGGCGAGCGCAGCCGCCGTCGGCTCGTTGATGATGCGCAGCACTTCGAGGCCCGCGATCTTGCCGGCGTCCTTGGTCGCCTGGCGCTGCGCGTCGTTGAAATATGCCGGAACCGTGATCACGGCCTGCGAGACGTTCTCGCCGAGATAGGCCTCGGCGGTTTCCTTCATCTTCTGCAGGATGAAGGCCGAGATCTGCGACGGGCTGTAATCCTCGCCACCTGCCTGCACCCAGGCGTCTCCGTTGGAGCCGCGCACGATGGTGTAGGGCACCAGCTCGGTGTCCTTCTTGGTGACGGGGTCGTCGAAGCGGCGGCCGATCAGGCGCTTCACCGCGAAAACCGTGTTGTCCGGATTGGTCACCGCCTGGCGCTTCGCCGGCTGACCGATCAGGCGCTCGCCGTCCTTGGCGAAGGCGACGATCGAAGGCGTGGTACGCGCACCTTCCACATTCTCGATGACCTTGGGCTTGCCGCCCTCCATCACTGCAACGCAGCTGTTGGTCGTCCCCAGGTCGATACCGATAACTTTAGCCATGGTCCCTCGTTGGCCCCCAGTAAAATTCAAACACTTGGCCCCCAACGCCCCTGCTAGGAGGCAGCGCGGAGAACCGATCACGTCGCCGGATATAGGTGCGCTGGCGCTTGCCGCAAGAAGCAGGCGTTTCTAAGGGGTTTCCCGAAATGGGAGTATGGAAGATGCGGCGGTTTTCAGCGATCGTTACGGTGGTGGCACTTTCCGCCTGTGCGCCCAAGGGTGAGCTTTCCGCGAGCAATGCCTGGGTTCGCCTGCCCGCCGTGGCCGGCCAGCCGGGTGCCGCCTATTTCACCGTGCAGGGCGGCGCGACCGCGGACACGCTGCTCGCCGTCTCCACGCGCGCAGCACTGAAGGCCGAGCTGCACGAGAGTATGAAGGGCGATCACGGCATGATGGCGATGGCGCCGCTGAAGGACGTCGCCGTCCCCGCCGGCGGCAAGCTCGAGTTCGCCCCTGGCGGCCGCCATGTGATGCTGCACTCGATCGGCCCGGCGGTGAAGTCCGGCCAGAAGATCCCGCTCACCCTGTCCTTCGCCAGCGGCAAGACGCTGCAGGTGGAAGCGAAGGCGGTCGGCGCAGGCGATCCGGCGCCCGGCAACTGAGCCCGGATCATGAACTACAGGACAGGTAAGCATCTGTAGTTACACGGATGCGTAGTTCGCCGTAACTCTCTGGCAACCATTTCTTCCCCAATATGGTGCGAAGCCCGGAAAACTGGGTGACCCGCGTCGGGTTGCGGGTCCGGAGTGGTCGCGCGTGAAACAACATCGGGAAACATCGCGGTTCATGACCCGCCTCGCGCGGGACCGCCGGGGCAACACCTTGGCGATCATGGCGGCGATGCTGATTCCGCTCGCGGGCTTTTGCGGCGTCGCGATCGATACCGCGCGCCTCTATGTCGTGAAGACGCGGCTCCAGCAGGCCTGCGACGCGGGCGTGCTCGCCGGCCGCAAGTTCATGACCGACACATCGACGAGCAACACCACGCTCGATTCGACCGCGTCGACCCGGGCGCAGGAGTTCTTCAAGAACAACTTCAACACCGGCTGGTTCAGGACCGCCAGCGCGACCTTCACCGCGACCAAGACCGTCGACGCCCAGGTTGCCGGCAGCGCCCAGTCGGTCGTGCCGATGACGATCATGGCGATGTTCGGCATGCCCAGCCAGACGATCACCGTCACCTGCGAAGCCCGGTTCGACGTCGCCGACACCGATGTGATGTTCGTGCTCGACACCACCGGTTCGATGGCCTGCCTGCCGCAGGACAGCGACTCCACCTGCAACAACTATGTCGGCGCGAACACCGCCAAATCCTATTCGCGCCCGGCCGACGGCACTGCCAGCGGCAATCTCAGCGTCGCCGGCTATCCCGGCAGCACGGCCTATTATGTGCCGGAGAACAGCGGCGGCTCGCGCATCGCGGCGCTGCGCACGGCGGTGATCAACTTCTACGACACGATGGCCGCCTCGGCCGACCCGACCACCCATATCCGTTATGGCTTCGTCACCTACACCTCGACGGTGAATGCCGGGAGGGCGATCATGGACCTGTCGCCCGCCTATATGGTCGGCGGCTCGGGCAGTGCGAACAGCAACTGGAGCTATGAATCGCGCAAGGCGACCGGCAGCTACACCAACAGCAAGCCCAACTTCGACTACAACACCTTCAGCCTCGACGTCCGCAACTATGTCGCGGGCAATTCCGTCACCGATCCCAGCAAGATCGACGGCACGGTGAATCGCTGGGCCGGCTGCATCGAGGAACGCAAGACCACCGCCGGCACGATGAGCTTCAACCAGGCTGCACTGCCGGCCGACCTCGATCCCGATCTGGTGCCCAATTCGAACATCGATACCCAGTGGAAGCCGATGTGGCCGGAGGTCTTCTACGCCCGCTGGAATTATCAGAGCCGCAACCCCGCCCCGAATACCAACGACACGTCTAGCCACCCCAATATCGGCAGCGCGTCCTACATGCAGCTCGGCTATGTCTCGTGCGGCAAGCCGGTGTCCCGCCTCGCCGAAATGACCAAGACCCAGGTGTCGAACTACGTCAACGCCACCGATTTCCGCCCGCTCGGCGGCACCTATCACGATACTGGCATGATCTGGGGCACCCGCCTGCTCTCGCCGTCGGGTCCGTTCAAGAACGATACCAAGGCCTGGGCGAACCGCCCGGAGCCGAACCGCGTGATCGTGTTCCTCACCGATGGCGACATGTCGCCGAGCCTCAACGTCTACGGCATGTACGCCAATGAATATTATGATCGCCTGGTCAGCGGCGGTGACACCGGCAATCTGAAGGCCTATCACAACGCCCGCTTCCTCGCCGCCTGCGCGGCCGCCAAGGCGCGCAACATCCAGGTATGGACCGTCGCGATCGACAGCTCGGCGACGGACGAGATGAAGGCCTGCGCCACCACCCCCAGCCAGGCGCTCGCCACCACCTCGGGCACCGGCCTGTCCACTGCCTTCGCGTCGATCGCCAAGCAGGTGGCGATGCTGCGCGTGTCGAAATGATGCGCGCGCCTTCCTTCCTTCGGCACCTGTCGCGCGATCGCCGCGGCGCCACGGCCGTCGAGTTCGCGCTGGTGACGCCGGTGATGCTCGTGCTGCTGATGGGCATGTGCGAGCTCGGCTATCAGGCCTATGTCCAGTCGGTGGTCACCGGCGCGGTGCAGAAGGCCGGGCGCGACAGCGGCATCCAGGGCGCCACGCCCGCCACGATCGACGCGCGCGTGCTCTCGCAGATCAAGTCGGCGGCCCCCAGCGCGGTCTTCGCCGACGGCTATCCGACCCGGAAGAGCTACACGACGTTCAGCGCGATCGCGCCCGAGCCGTTCGTCGACACCAACGGCAACGGCAAGCGCGACGCCGGCGAATGCTACACCGACGTCAACGACAACAAGCAATGGGATGCCGATGCCGGCCGCTCCGGCCAGGGCGGCGCCAACGACGTCACCGTCTACACCGCCTCGATCACCTATGGCCGGCTGTTCCCGGTGGTGAAGCTGCTCGGCTGGTCGGGCACCGCGACGCTCAGCTCCACCACCACGCTGATGAACCAGCCCTACGCCACCCAGAACATCCCTTCGCCGAAGACGATCTGCACATGATCCGCCTGCCCGTCCCCGCGCTGCTCCGCCGCCTCGCCCCCGCCAGTTCGGGCGTGGCGATGCTCGAATTCGCGCTCGCGCTGCCGGTCGTGCTGGTGCTCGGCTGCTACGGCGTCGAGACCGCGAACCTCGCCATCGCCAACCTGCGCGTCAGCCAGCTCGCCTCGAACCTGGCCGACAACGGCTCGCGCCTCGGCCTGATGAGCAGCTCCAGCTCGGTCGTCCAGCTGCGCGAGATCGACATCAACAACGCGCTCCAGGCCACCCGCCTGCAGGGCGATGCGATCGATATCGGCACCAATGGCCGGGTGATCCTGTCCAGCCTCGAATATGTCCAGCAGAGCTATGACACCGCCCCGGTGATGCGGATCCACTGGCAGCGCTGCTTCGGGATGAAGAGCGGCACCGGCTATGATTCGAGCTACGGCACCACCGGCGTCTCGGCCGGGACCGACGCGACCAAGGCCAATGCCGGCACCACCGTCGCCGGGATGGGCGATCCCGGCGCCGTGGTCACCGCGCCCAGCGGCTCGGCGCTGATCTTCGTCGAAGTGAACTACAATTATCAGCCGCTGTTCGGCTCCACCTTCATGAGCCCGAGCCGGCTCCATTATGTCGCCTCGTTCATCGTCCGCGACCGGCGCGACTTCGCCCAGCTCTACAACCCGTCCCCCGCCGCGACCCGCTCGACCTGCGACAAATATACGACGTGAGTTGCCGCAGCGGCGATCCGCGCTATCCTCTCCCGACATTGCCGTGGGGAGTGCCCGAATGCCGCAAGTCCTGGACCGTTTCCGTTCCTCCACGCTCGGCTGGCTGATCGGCACGCTCGCCGGCTGGGGCACCTGCTTCCTGTTCCTGCTCGGGCTGGCCGGCACCTTCTACTTTCTGGCGCAGGGCACGCTCGTCGGCGCAGCCTGGGTCGCGCCGCTGCTGCTCGCCGTCGCGATCGTGGTGCCGATCCTCAAATGGTTCGAGAATCTCGGCATCGCCTACGAGATCACCGAAGACCGGCTGATCCTGCACAAGGGCATCCTCCAGAAATCGATCGACGAGATCGAGCTCTACCGGGTCAAGGACGTCCGCATCGACTTCTCAATCGTCAACCAGCTGGCCGATATCGGCACGATCAGCATCGCCTCGTCGGACGAGACGACGCGCGAGGCGCCGCTGGTGATCCGCGACGTCGCCCATGCCCGCGTCCGCCGCGAGAAGCTGCGCGAGCTGGTCAACACCGCCCGCCGCAACCGCGGCGTCCGCGAGATCGACATGGTCCACGAGGATCTCGGCGAGCCGCTATGACGCGCTGGCTGCGGCGCGGCTGGTATCTGCTGGTCGTCCTGTTCCTCGCCTGGAGCCTGGTGATGCTGATCCAGGGCCGGATCATCGGGCAGCGGATCGCTGGCCTGGACGCGCATATCGCCGAGCTCGACGCGCAGATCGCCGCGCTCCCGCCAATCACCCCCGAACAACGGGTCCGTTTCGGCGACCTCGCCAGCCGCCCGTGGCTCAGCCTCACCCCGGCCGAGAAGGCCGCCACCAACCAGTATTTCGCCCGCGAGAACCTTGAGTATTCGCACCGCGTCTATTCGCACGAAGTGGGCAAGGCCTGGCTGGAAGAACGCAGGCCCAGCCTGGAATGGATGTGCCTGGAGATCCTCGTCATCGTCTTCGCCAGCGTCTTCCTGCTTGGCCGCATGCTCTGGCGCCGCCTCGCCGCGCTCCGCCACCCTATTGCACCAGCGGCGGCGTAAGTGGCCCGCTAACCCCTCACCGCTTCTCCAGCATCGCCAGCCGGCGCCCGATGATCGCGGTCTGCACCACGAACAGCGTGATCAGGATCGCGGCGATCGCGCCGACGAACGTGTCGAACGCCGGCACCGGGCCAATATGGTCGCGGCCGGGGCCGACGATCAGCATCGCCACGGTCATCGCGATCAGCATCAGCCGCAGCTCGGTCGGCCCGGCGGCGACATAGGACAGCCGCAGTTCGCCGGTCACCCGGGCCGAGAGGAACGCGTGGACCGACATCAGCAGGTACCCCGCCAGCGCGACCATCGCGATGTCCATCGTCACGAAGGGCGACAGGCCGATCCCCGCCACGATCATCAGGTTCGCCAGCCCGTCGCAGCTATGGTCGATGAAATAGCCATAGGAGGGCCGCTCGATCTTGCGGAACCGCGCGAGGCTGCCATCCATCGAATCCCCGAACCACTGCACCGCATAGCCGGCCAAGGTCAGCAGCAGCCAGGAGGAGGAGAGGTTGCTCGCGACATAGCCGACAAAGACCAGGAAGGCACCGACCATCCCGAGCGCAGTCAGCTTGTCGGGCGTCACCGAGGCCGGCATCTTCGAGCAGAGCCAGATCAGCAGGCGCCGTTCGTGCCGCGCCAGCCAGTTTGCCTGAATCCGGGTGAGAGCGGCGCCGTCGCCGGGGGGAGTCGTCATGGGGCGCTATGGGGCATGCGCGGAGCCCCGGCAATCGAATAGTCGTAACAGAAACGTCACATGCCTCGAATGCGGGACAGGCCGTTGCCTAGCGCGCCACCGCGATCTCCCGCGCCACTCCGATCGCCTCCAGGAAGGCGCGATCGTGGCTCACCACCAGCAGCGCCCCGTCATAGCCGGCCAGCGCCGCCTCCAGCACTTCGATCGACTCCATGTCGAGATGGTTGGTCGGTTCGTCGAGCAGCAGCAATTGCGGCACGTCCGCGCCGCCCAGCACACAGGCCAGCCCCGCGCGCAGCCGCTCGCCACCGCTCAGGTCGCCGACACGCTTCAGCGCATCCCGGTTGCGAAAGGCGAAGCGCGCACAGGCGGCATGGGCCTCGCGCTCGGTGGCGCCGGCATGCAGCCGCCGGAAATTCTCCAGCACCGACAGCGCCGGATCGAGCAGCCCGACATGCTGGTCGAGCATCGCCACCCGCCCCTCGGCCCGCCGCACCGCGCCTCGGTCGGGCGCCAGTTCCCCCGCCGCCAGCCGCAACAGGCTGGTCTTGCCGGCGCCGTTGGGCCCGGTCACCGCCACCCGCTCGGGCCCTATGATCTCGAACCGCCATGGCCCGAACACGCGATCCCCGCGCACCAGCGCCGCATCCTCGAACGCGAGCAGCCGGCGATTGGCCGGCAACCCGGTCGGCGGCAGCTCGATGGTGAGCGGGGTGATCACTTCCACGGCCTCGCGCGCCGCCGCCAGCCGCGCCTCGGCATCGCCGACCAGCCGCTCGCCCACGCCCGCCCCGCGCCCGGCGGAATTCTCCGCCCGCTCCTTCTGCCGCCCGAGCAGGATCTTCGGCGCCGATCCGCTCGCCGCATAGGCGCGCCCCGCCCGATCGCGCCGCGCCTGGCGCTCCTGCCCCCGCTGCGCCCCCGCCTCGGCGCCGCGCAGCGCATCGCCCGCCCGCTCGACTTCGGCCGCCGCCCGCCCCCGCTCCGCCTCGCGCGCTTCCGCGAAGCCAGACCAGCCCCCGCCGAACGCCCGCGCGCCCAGCGGGGTCAGCTCGACGATCCGGTCCATATGCTCGAGCAGCGCCCGGTCATGACTGGCGACCAGCACCCCGCCGCGCCACCCGTCGATCAGCGCCATCACGGCAGCGCGGCCCTCGGCATCGAGATTGTTGGTTGGCTCGTCGAGCAGCAGCAGGTCGGGCGCGTCGATCCGCAGCCGGGCGATCCCCACCCGGGTCCGCTCGCCGCCCGACAAGGTCGCCACCAGCCGGTCGAGCGCCATGCTCGCCAGCCCGGCCTCGGCCAGCGCCGCGACCACCCGCTCCTCCAGCGTCCAGTCGGCCTCGGCCAAATCCTCCTCGTCGCCCTCGCCGGCCAGCACCCGCGCCAGCCGTTCGAGCCCCGCGCGCACGCCCAGCACTTCATCGACCCGCCACGCGTCCGGCCATGACTGGCGCAGCACACCGACCGAGCCGGAGCGCGCAACGCTCCCGCCCGCAGGCGCCACTTCGCCCGCGACGATCCGCAACAGGGTCGATTTGCCCGAGCCGTTGCGCCCGACCAGCCCGGTGCGTTCCCGCCCCAGTGCCAGCGTCAGATCATGAAAAAGCGGCCGGCCCTCAGGCGTGGCGGCGGAAAGCGAATCCAGGGTTACGAAGGACATGAGGCACCTGCGGGCAGAACGAGACGATCGGGCGAACGATGGTCTTTTCCTGGCGCATGATGGCTAACTCCCTGGGAATGCTGGAACCCGCTATCTGGCGGCGCAGCGCGGGAATGGCAAGAGTCACTCCTTGCCGGTCAGCACCTCGCCCGGCCGGGCGGGATCGTAAAAGGCATAGGTGAAATAGGTCTTGGCCTGGTGTGGCTGCTCGCGCTTGGCGAGCCAGGCGCGCGCCGCGTCCATCCATTGCGGCGGCACCGGCACGTCCACCGCATCGGTGCTCCCGCTCTCCGCATCGATCACCTTGGAGAGCTTGACCTCGACCAGCCTGCCCTCGGCGTCCACGGTCACCGCTAGGACCACCGCGTAGCGATGCGGAACGGCTGCGGCGCTCGCGGCGGGGGCGGCGAGCAGGGCGATCGGAAAAAGCCAGCGCATGCCCGAAGTCTATCCGCGCCACTGTGACTCGCCCGTGACAAATGCCGCCGTCACGGCCATTTCTTGCGCATGACCGCCTCCCGCCCGCTCACCCAAGGCGAAGCCGAGCTCGCCCGCACGGTGTTCGGCGACGCGCTCGATCCCGCCCGCGCCGCGGTCGCCAATCGCAAATGGGCGTTCTTCCAGCCGAAGAACACCACCATGGCGCCGCTCGGCACGATCCATTTCAACCCGGCCTCGGGCCTGTACCGCGACGATTTCGCCACCGCCCCGCTCGCGCTGCAGGGGCTGTTCGTCCACGAACTGGTCCATGTCTGGCAGCACCAGTCGGGCATCTTCCTGCCGCTCCAGCGCCACCCGTTCTGCCGCTATGGCTATGCGATCGAGCCCGGCCGGCCGTTCGCGCGCTACGGGATCGAGCAGCAGGCCGAGATCGTCCGCCACGCTTTCCTGCTGCGAAGCGGCGCGGAGCTGCCCGGCGCCCTGCCGCTCGCCACCTACGAGGCGCTGCTGCCCTTCCGTTCCGCCTGACAATTGGGATGGCCCGATTGTTCGACTGCTCCCCCGGCGAAGGCCGGGGCCCAGCTGCAATGCCGCACGAGAGTCTCCCGCGCCGTCGATACCGTGTCGAGCCTGGACCCCGGCCTTCGCCGGGGAACCCGGAGGGCTATACGCTGCCCCCTATTGCGGCGTCTCGGCCGAGACCCGGGCCTTGGGCGCGGGGGGCGGCGTGTAGCTCGGCCGGGGCGGCGGACTGGGCCGGGGCGGCGGCGGGCTGTAGCTCGGCCGCGACGGCGCTGGGCCGGCGGCAGGCGGGTTAGGCCGGCTCCAGCCGCCTTCGGGACGCGAAGGCCGTGACGGCGCGGGTGCTGCCCCGCCGGCCGGTGGGGCAGGCCGCTGCCAGCCGCCTTCGGGACGCACCGGCCGCGGTGCCGGCGACACATTGCCCGAGCCGGACGGGTTCGGGCGGCTCCAGCCACCTTCCGGCCGCACCGGTCGAGGCGGCGCCGAGACATCGCCCGAGCCCGGCGAGCCCGGACGGCTCCAGCCTCCCTCCGGCCGCACGGGCCGCGGCGGCGCGGACACCTCGCCGGAGCCCGGCGAACCCGGGCGATTCCAGCCGCCCGCGGGTCGAGGCGGGCGCGACCAGCCCGGGCGCGGCGACGGCGCCTCTCCCGCGGCCGGCGGCGTCACCACCGGCGGCACCGGCGTCGGGGCGGTGCCCGTTCCGCCCTGCACGGGCGGCCTCGGACGTCCCCAGCCACCGCTCCAATTGCCACCATTGCCATCGGGGCGCGGCCTTGGCGGGCGAGTCCCGGGCACCGCAGCGCCGTCACCCGGTACGGTGCCGGGCATGCCCGGGCGACCGACCCAGGGCCGGCCCGGCCCGCCGGGATTGCCGTTCCACGGGCGCGTGCCCGGCGGCCGGTTCGGCCCGGTCGAGCCGCCCGGCGTCGTCCCCGGCCCACCCGGATTCGGCGGCGGATTGTCGGTGCCCGGCGAACCCGGCCTGCCGGGGCGTCCCGGCCTGCCTGCCCAACCGCCGGCGCCCCAGCCCGAGCCCGGCTGGGGCGGGCGGCCGGTCCCCGGACGATCGGGCCGGCCCGGGCGATGGAAGCGGCCCGGCGGCGGCCCCTGAAAGCCGCCCTCGCGCCAGCGGCGGAAGCGCTCGGCCATTTCGCGGCGGCGGCGCTGCTCGGCGTCGAAGCGATGGCGCCAGATCGCCGACTGGTTGCCGGCACGATACCGCGCCCAGCCCGGATAGCGGCTGCGGCCGCTGTCCCAGACCTGGATGAAGCTGAAGATATAGGGGCTGGCGTCGATCCAGGCGTCGGTGTCGACCGGGCGATAGTCGCGCCCGTTCAGCGCGTCGCGCAGCTGCAGCGCGCGCTCGTACAGGTCGCCGGCGGGATCGTCATAATCGCCGAACTCGCTGCGCGGCGCGGCCTCGCCATCGGCATCATAAACCATCGCCAGCCTCCCGCCCTCATAGGCGAAGCTCATCCCCGGCTCGACCGCCAGGAACGGCCCGCGCGCGCCCGGCGCAAAATAATAGCTGCGGATCCCACCCCGCTCGCCGGCATCCTCGACGATGATCGTGTAGCCGTCTGCCGTCTGCCAGGCCCAGGGCTCGGCGCCTTCGAAGGAGAAGGCGAAGTCGGGCGGCGCGTCGCCGATGGCATCCCACAGCGCATCGGCGCGGTCGATCCATTGATAATCGTCCGCCGATTGCTGCGCGGCCTGCCCCGCCACCACCTTCGCCGCCGGAGTCGCCGCCATCGCCGCCCCGGGCAGCGCCAGCGCCGCGCCGGTCAGCATCGTCAGCCGGATCATCCTCTCGAACCGCATCGCCCTGCTCCCTCCTGCATGATGCCGCAAATTTCCGCCTTCGCCGCTGAACGGCGTGTGAAATGTGCATGCAGCTTTGCGAAAGGAATCCCGGCCGGTGCTGGCGGCTCCGTTCGCACTGCCCGTGCAACTGGCACTTCTGCCCCGGCGTTCCTACATCCCACTAGAAACCCCACAAGAACAAAGCTAGAACCCCCGGCATGGCACTTACCACCATCTCCGTCCGCGGCGCGCGCGAGCACAATCTCAAGGGCGTGGACGTCGATATCCCGCGCGATACGCTCACGGTGATCACCGGCCTCTCCGGCTCGGGCAAATCCTCGCTCGCCTTCGACACCATCTATGCCGAGGGCCAGCGCCGCTATGTCGAGTCGCTCTCGGCCTATGCGCGCCAGTTCCTCGAGCTGATGCAGAAGCCCGATGTCGATCATATCGAGGGCCTGTCGCCCGCCATCTCGATCGAGCAAAAGACGACCTCGCGCAACCCGCGCTCGACGGTCGCCACGGTCACCGAGATCTACGACTATATGCGCCTGCTCTGGGCGCGCGTCGGCGTGCCTTACTCCCCGGTCACCGGCCTGCCGATCAGCGCGCAGACCGTCAGCCAGATGGTCGACCGCGTCCTCGCGCTGCCCGAGGGCACCCGCCTGCTCCTCCTCGCCCCGGTCGTCCGTGGCCGCAAGGGCGAGTATAAGAAGGAGCTCGCCGAATGGCAGCGCGCCGGCTTCCAGCGCGTCCGCATCGATGGCGAGACCTATCTGATCGAGGAGGCCCCCGCCCTCGACAAGAAGTACAAGCACGACATCGAAGTGGTGGTCGACCGCCTCGTCGTGTCCGACAGCATCGGCACCCGCCTGGCGGAGAGCTTCGAGACCGCGCTCAAGCTCGCCGAGGGGCTGGCCTATGTCGATCTGGTCGACACGACCGTGGCCGAGCTCGCGGGCAATCGCGTCCAGGAGGCGCGCGCCGAGTTCAACGTCACCGGCGGCGCGATGAAGGGCACCGGCATCCCCGACAACCGCATCGTCTTCTCCGAGAAGTTCGCCTGCCCGGTCAGCGGCTTCACCATCCCCGAGATCGAGCCCCGCCTCTTCTCGTTCAACGCCCCCCAGGGCGCCTGCCCGGCCTGTGACGGCCTGGGCGAGAAGCTGGTGTTCGACGAGGACCTGGTCGTCCCCAACCACGACCTGACGATCAAGAAGGGCGCGATCGTGCCCTGGGCCAAGTCCAACCCGCCCTCGCCCTATTACATGCAGGTGCTTGGCTCGCTTGCCCGCGAGTTCGGCTTCAGCCTCGACACGCCGTGGCGCGACCTGCCGGGCGAGGTCCAGCTGATCATCCTCCACGGCACCGGCGGCAAGCCGGTCACCCTCACCTTTGTCGACGGCAAGAAGTCGTACGACGTGAAGAAGCCGTTCGAGGGCGTGATCGGCAACCTCAACCGCCGCATGCTGCAGACCGAGTCCGCCTGGATGCGCGAGGAGCTGTCGAAGTACCAGGCCGCCCATCCCTGCGAAGTCTGCGACGGCGCCCGCCTCAAGCCCGAGGCGCTGGCGGTGAAGATCGCCGGCGAGGATATCAGCCACGCCACCCGCCTCTCGGTGGTCGACGCGCTCGCCTGGTTCGAAAAGCTGCCCGGCACGCTCACCCCGCAGCAGAAGGAGATCGCCCGCGCGATCCTCAAGGAGATCGACGAGCGGCTCGGCTTCCTCAACAATGTCGGCCTCGACTATCTCAACCTCAACCGCACCTCGGGCACCCTGTCCGGCGGCGAGAGCCAGCGCATCCGCCTCGCCAGCCAGATCGGCAGCGGCCTGTCGGGCGTGCTCTACGTCCTCGACGAGCCGAGCATCGGCCTCCACCAGCGCGACAACGACATGCTGCTCGCCACGCTCAAGCGGCTGCGCGACCTCGGCAACACCGTGCTGGTCGTCGAGCATGACGAGGACGCGATCCGCACCGCCGACTATATCCTCGACATGGGGCCGGGCGCCGGCGTCCATGGCGGCGAGATCGTCGCGCGCGGCACGCTCGACGAGATCCTGGCGACCACCGGCTCGGTGACCGCCGACTATCTCAACGGCACGCGCGAGGTTCCCGTGCCGGCCAAGCGCCGCAAGGGCACCGGCAAGAAGCTCACGGTCGAGAACGCCACCGCCAACAATCTGCGCGGCGTCACCGCCAGCATCCCGCTCGGCACCTTCACCTGCATCACCGGCGTCTCGGGCTCGGGCAAGTCGAGCTTCACGATCGACACGCTCTATGCCGCCGCCGCGCGCCAGCTCAACGGCGCGCGCCTGCTCGCCGGCAAGCACGACCGGATCACCGGGCTGCAGCACCTCGACAAGGTGATCGATATCGACCAGTCGCCGATCGGCCGCACCCCGCGCTCGAACCCGGCGACGTACACCGGCGCCTTCACCAGCATCCGCGACTGGTTCGCCGGCCTGCCCGAGGCGCAGGCGCGCGGCTACAAGCCGGGCCGGTTCAGCTTCAACGTCAAGGGCGGCCGCTGCGAGGCGTGCCAGGGCGACGGCGTGCTCAAGATCGAAATGCACTTCCTGCCCGACGTCTATGTCACCTGCGACGTCTGCCACGGTCAGCGCTACAACCGCGAGACCCTGGAAGTGAAGTTCAAGGGCAAGAGCATCGCCGATGTGCTCGACATGACGGTCGAGGACGCGGTCGAATTCTTCAAGGCGGTCCCGCCGATCCGCGACAAGATGGCGATGCTGGCCGAGGTCGGCCTCGGCTACGTCAAGGTCGGCCAGCAGGCGACGACGCTCTCGGGCGGCGAGGCCCAGCGCGTAAAGCTCGCCAAGGAACTCGCCCGCCGCGCCACCGGCAACACGCTCTACATCCTCGACGAACCCACGACCGGCCTCCACTTCGAAGACGTCCGCAAGCTGCTCGAAGTGCTCCACGCGCTGGTCGAGCAGGGCAACACGGTGGTGGTGATCGAGCACAATCTCGACGTCATCAAGACGGCGGACTGGATCCTCGACCTGGGCCCCGAGGGCGGCGTCAAGGGCGGCGAGATCGTCGCCCAGGGCACCCCGGAAGACGTGGTGAAAGAACCGCGCAGCTATACGGGGAAGTATCTCGCGCCGTTGCTGGTGAAACGCGGGGAAGCGGTAGCAGCGGAGTAATTGTCAGTTGCATTCTGATTTTATTTTGGCGAATCTCGCCTAATGGGCGGAACAATGGCAATCGGTAAATCCGATTTTGAGATCATAACTGGTGATGCGCTGGACGTTGTCGAGGGACTCCCCGACAATTCGGTGCAGCTCGTGCTGACATCCCCACCGTATAACATCGGCAAGGAATATGAGAAAAATGGCTTCTCTTCGCTGGAGGAATACTCTGCGTGGATGAGAGACCTTCTCAACAAAATATCAAGAAAACTAACACCGAATGGCAGCATCTGCTGGCAGATTGGAAATCATGTCAAGGCAGGAGCGATTATCCCGCTTGACTATATATTCTTCCCTATATTTTCCGAAGCCGGATTTAAGCTACGAAATAGAATTATCTGGACATTCAATTTTGGACTTCATGCCAAGCAACGTCTTTCTGGACGCTATGAAGTAATGCTGTGGTTTACGAAATCAGACGATTATATTTTTAATCTCGATAGCATCCGAGTACCACAACTTTATCCCGGGAAACGTCACTCGAGTAAGAAGGCTAGCAAGTCAGGGCCAAGCGGCAATCCGCTTGGTAAGAACCCTTCCGACTTCTGGACGTTCGACGGAGAGAAGTTTTTTCAATCGGAAGCAGTATGGGAAATACCAAACGTCAAATCAAACCACCCCGAAAAGACTCCACACCCCTGCCAGTTCCCCGGCGAACTTGCTGAAAGATGCATTCTCGCATTTACCAGCCCCGACGACCTTGTGTTCGATCCCTTTGCAGGCACAGGGACGACGGCAATCATCGCGAAGGGCCTGAATAGGCGTGGACTCGGCGTGGAACTATCGCCCGCGTATGCGGAATTGGCGAGAGAGCGACAGAAATCATTCGAAACCGGAATGCTGAGCAAAAGACCTTCAGGAACTGAGACTCGCAGACCAAAAGAATCGGAACGAGTTGCACAAATTCCACAAGAGTGGCTACAGCAGGCCGCAGAATAGGAATTGAGTACGGGGGATGGAATATGGCCACTGCCAAAGCCAGCTCGAAGAAAATTAAAAAGAAAGTAAAGAAGCTTTCCGCCGAAGAGAAGTCTCAACGAGCTACGCAGCGGGCCTTCGCGCGACAAGTTCAAACCATCTTCATCAAATCGGGATATAATCGGATAGCGGAAGCATCCGACAAAGAGTTCACCTTCGAAGGAAGAACTTCGGATTTTGATGACGTATTCATTAAAGAGAACGTGATCGTTTGCTGCGAGCACACAATCACCAAAGAATCAAATCTCGGCGAACATGTAAAAAACAAAGCTCATATTTATAATTTCATCGAAGACAATGTTGGTGATTTTATAAAATTTTTGCGCCACAAATTCCCCTCACTCGACGCAGCCATACTCCCCGGATACCACCCCTCACAACTTCGGCTGCGAATTGTGTATTGCTCAGACACCGAAGTTAAAGCAGAGCACAAGGATCTTGCCCCGAAGACCCTTTTCCTATGGAAGGGCTCCATTAAATATTTCAAGTCAATCTCCGACACAGTGAAGCTCTCGGCCCGTTACGAACTTAATGAGTATCTTCGGATTCCGTTTTCAGAAGCGGGTGAGGGCGGAACACTGCCCGCTGGCGAGGACAGTTCTAAATTTCAAGGCACAGTACTCCCAGAGGCGCACTCGAATTTCCCAACCGGGTATAAGATCCTCTCATTCTACGTTAGCCCTGACGCACTCCTGAAGCGCGCCTACGTACTCAGGAAAGATGGCTGGAAAGACGACGACGGTCTATATCAGAGAATGATTGATCGCGAAAAAGTTGAGAAAATTCGCAAGTATCTTCGTCGCGAAGAGAGAACTTTCGTTAACAATGTTATTGTGACGCTTCCTGATAGTACGAAGATATTAGATAGCGAAGGTAACACTGTTGAACCAGCCACGCTGGAGGTTACTACTCCGGTTACGATCCAGCTACCGAACCGAGCTAATTCGGTAGGCATCGTTGACGGTCAGCATCGCATATTCTCGTACTATGAAGATTCGTCCGAAGACCCACAAATAACGGTCTATCGTAAGCGACAGAATCTCTTAGCCACAGGAATCATGTATCCAAACGGCCTATCTCCCTCGGAGAGAAGCAAGTTTGAAGCTGGCCTTTTCCTTGAAATTAACTCGACCCAGAATGCAGCAAAATCGGATCTCAAGCAGGCAATAGCCGTGATTACGGCGCCGTTTTCTCATGACTCTATAGGAAAGCGGATCGTATCTCGCCTTAGTACCGCGGGGGCGCTCGAGGGAAAATTGGAGCGCCATTTCTTTGATAGTGGAGTTCTTAAAACTACTTCGATCGTGTCGTACGGATTGAGACCACTCATCAGAATCGATGGAGAAGAATCTCTCTTTAAGAATTGGAAATCTCCATCATCAGCGAAAGTTTCATCTGGAGAGGATGTCGATAGCCTCCTTGAGTATGTTTCATTTGCAACAACTCAAGTTAACACATTCCTTGGCGCTGCACGCTCAGTCATAGGCAACGAGAAATGGCTCGTAAGAGGAAAAGATAACTCTGGCCTGCTAACCGTAACTTCGGTGAATGCTCTTTTGATACTTCTGAGAAAGATATCTCACTATCAGGGTTTGAAAGATTTCGATTCTCATCGGGAGAGCCTAACCAAGATAAACGGCATCGATTTTGGTATCTATCGTTCAAGCCAATGGAATCGGATGGCGGAAGACATGTACGAAGCGTGTTTCGGAGAACTGCCCTCAACGGCGAAGGAGCCCTAACTTCTTCGCACTACAAAAAAGAACAAACCATAAACAAATCGCTGTCCTACAGCCCCCATTCCAGCATACCTAACCGGTCCTCAAGCAAACCCGAGAGGACCACCCGATGAGCGCACACCAGAACTTCCTCCCCCCGTATGGCGACGACGAAGTCGTCGAGCTGGCGATGGACGAGTACACTAAGTCCCCCTCGCAGCGGATCGCCGGCTGGTCCGGCGCGAACCAGGCACGGTTCCTCCGCGCGCTCGCCGATGGGGCCACGGTCGGCCAGGCGTGCCGGCTGGTCGGGCTCACCCAGCAATCGGCCTATGCCTTTCGCCACTCCGCCCGCGGCACGCAGTTCGGCATCGGCTGGCAGGCGGCGCTGCTCCATGCCCGCAACCATCTGGCGGACGTGCTGATGGAGCGCGCGCTCCACGGCAATGTCGAGACGATCACCCGCCCCGACGGCAGCGAGGTCGAGCGCCACCGCTTCGACAACCGGCTCGGCATGGCGATGCTGAACCGGCTCGATCGCATGGCCGACAGGGCGGCGAAGGAGACCACCCATGCCGCCGCGCGGCTGGTCGCGCAGGAGTTCGAACCCTATCTCGATCTGGTCGCCCGCGATGCCGGGCCGGCCCGTGCCGGGCTATTCCTCGCCCGCCGGGTCGAGGCGGCGAGCGAGGACGATCTCGCCCCGGTCCGCGCGCTCGCCCGCGCCGATCATTGGCTGCGCACCCATACCGATCTCGCCGAGCCGCTCGCCCTCGACGATCTCGATCCCGATGCCCGCCAGGCCTGGAGCGGCGAGCAATGGCTCCGCGCCGAGGCCGCCGGGCTGGTCGAGATCGCCCCCGCGCAGGCGAAGGCGATTCAAGCGATTCAAGATTTTCCCGATGGCCCGGCGGACGATGACGAGCCGGTCTGGTGGGACGAGGAGGCCCGCGCCTGGCGCACCCATTTCCCGCCGCCCCGCGGCTTCCGTGGCGAGGAGGAAGGCGAATATGGCGAGGAGGGGTATGAGCGCGAACTGAGCCCGGAAGAGGAGGAAGCGCTCGACGCCCCGATGCGCGCCGAGGTGGAAACCCGCCGCGCCCTGGAGACCGAGGCCCGTAATCGCTGGTTCGCCGCCCTCGCCGTCCCGCCGGCGGACGCCCCGGCCAGCGCCGTTCCCGCGGAGCAGCCCGCGCCGTGACCCGCCAGCGAGCCACGGCGCGGGCCGGTCCTTCAGGCGTTGGCCGGCTTGGGTGCCGCCTGGGCCAGGGCCAGCGGCGTGTCGGCGGTGCCGCTCGGCGCGCTGAAATGGATGTTGGTATCGGTCAGCGTGATCGTCACGGTGTTGCCCGCGTCCTCGTCGCGCAGCAGGAACTCCTTGTACCCCTCGACCGAAGTGTCGTTGGTCGCGGCGGTCAGCACTTCCATCAGCACCCCGGCAACGTCGCCGGCGCCGAGCGTCTCGGGCCCGGCGGCATCCAGGCCCTCGGCGATCACGTCGCCGAAATTGGCGATGCCCCAGTCGACCTTGTCCCACAGCCAGCGGGCATTGGAGGGATCGGTGTTCCAGACATTGCCCTGGTTGTCGACCGCGAGGAGGAACCACCAGTCCTCGCCGGTGGTGCCGAAGCCGGTATTGTACTGCACTTCCAGCGCCGGGCTGGTGGTCTGGCCGGGGGCGAGATTCTCCCAGCCCGCCTTGCTCGAATAGACATCGCTATATTTGTGCGAGAGGCCGATCGAGACGAAGGTCTTGCTGCTGTTGTTGGTGATCACGGCGGATGCGGTGTTCTCGGTCGTCATGCGACTCTCCATCTGTCTCCCGCTCGGGCATTCCCCTATCGATTCCGTGGCTTGCGGGCAGCAAGGGATGCATCCGATCCCGTGGCGAAAGCGGTTCTGGCGGTGCAACGAGCCGCTTGGTGCCGGGATTCGCGCGGCAGGTCCGGATCGGAGAAATCCGGGGTCGGCTTGAAAAATCCGGCGATGTTCGCTATATGGTCTTCAGGCGCCCACCGCTTTTGTGCGGCGAACCGCTTCCGCAATGCGGAACCGCAGCGCCTCTTCACCGCTTATCCGCCTGTGCGAGCGCCACGCGCCGTCCCGGCCGTGCACCCGCTCCAGCGCGATGAGCCAAGAACCATAAACAAGGAATATCATGAACTTTTTCGACAAGATCCACGAAACCCAGATTACCCGTACCCGCAAGAACCCGTTCCAGGCATTCGTGCCGCCGCATCGTCGGCTCTTCCCGGTCGCCAGTCCGCGCGACTGCGCCGTGGCCCGCGCCGCGGCGATCGAGGTTCTCGGCTAATACCGGCGTGGTCGCGGGGGCGCTCCGGCCCCCGCCCTTGCTTTTCGGGCGTTTTGCGCCCACATGACACATCGCTTCAGTCGCACATTGACGGCCTCCGGCGCCCTGCGGCTCCCTTGACCCTCCTTCTGCCCCTTGCAGCGCGAAGCGCGCCACCTTCTGGCGCGCCGCACAGGAGTATCTACCATGAGCCACACCGGCACCGTAAAATTCTTCGATGCCGTCAAGGGCTTCGGTTTCATCAAGCCGGACGGCGGCACCCAGGACCATTTCGTCCATATCAGCGCCGTCGAGCGCTCGGGCATGTCGACGCTCAACCCGGACCAGCGCGTGAACTACGATCTGGAAGAGGACAAGCGCGGCCGCCCGTCGGCGGCGAACCTCTCCGCCGCGGAATAGGCCGGGCCGGCGGCCTCCGATTGCCGGAGCGCCGCCTTTCCCCCTTTTCAGCAGGAGCCGTTTCATGGCCCAGCCAGATTATCGTGCCCAGGCAGCCCGCTGCCGGGCAGAAGCCGATCTCGCCACGCTCGAGAATGTCCGCGACCGATGCCTGCGCGCCGAAGCGGCATGGATCGACATGGCGGTGCGCCAGGAGCACGTCGCCGACGCCCGCGCCCGGCGCGAAAACAGCCCGGCAAACTGACTTCCACACCTCTCGGCCCCCCTTCCGCGGTGCGCGTGGAAGGGGGTCTTGTGCTGCCCGCGGCATCGGCCATCCGGTATCCCGGTGCGACCAGCCGTGTGCATGGCGGTTTCGCCTGCATGTCCTTGCAGCCTATGGTCCGCTCCGGGGCGGGGGCATGTTCCAACCAAAAAGGGGATGTCCGTGAAGCATATCGTCATGCTGTTGCCGCTGGTTCTGGCGGCCTGCAATTCCGGTCCGAATGTCACCGCGAAGAATGCATCGGTCGAGGAAGTCCAGAACAAGGTCGCCGACGCGGCGGCATCGGGCAATTTCATCTCGCCGGGCGCCTGGGAGAGCAAGATCGTCGCCGACATCGAGATGCCCAACATGGACAAGATGCCGGCCGAGACGGTGAAGGCGATGAAGGAGAAGATGCAGCAGGGCCAGACGGTTACCAGCTGCGTCACTCCGGAAGAGGTCAAGTCGCCCAAGGCCGGCATGTTCGGCGGCGACAAGAGCTGCCGCTACGATCACTTCACCATGGCCGGCGGCACCATCGACGCCAAGATGACCTGCGACCGTGCCGGCCAGAAGCAGGTGATGACGGTCAAGGGCACTTATTCGGCCACCACCTACCACACCGAAGTGAAGACCGAGGGCGCTGGCGGGAAATTCTCGGCGACGGTCGATGCCAAGCGCACCGGCCAGTGCACGGGCAAGGAACAGAGCTGACGAAAGCCCGGATCGCCGGGCGGCGGGGCGTGGGAACGCTCGCCCCGCCCGCCCGTTTCCCGTCGAAACCCCTTGAGTCAGAGAGGAATTTCGATGGCGACGCCCTCCCGTAAGTCTTCCACCGGCACTACCGCCGCCAAGCGCAAGCCCGCGGCCCGCAAGCCCGGGGCGAAGGCCAAGGCGCCGACGGCAAAGCAGGCGACCCCGGCAAACCGCACCGCGCATTCGGCGGGCGTCGCCTCGCTCGGCGCGATCGCCGTGGCGGTGCTGGGCGCGGCGGCCTTCGGGGCCTGGCGGCTGCTCCGCCGCCCGGCCGAGGGCACCGTGCCGGTCGACCTGATGGGCGACAGCCATCCGGACGGGTCGGAACGGGCCCCGGAAGCCTTCCGCCCCGATCCCACCGCTCCGGTCCCGGCATCCGAGCGCGCGCAGTTCCGCCCGGCCCTGGCCACCGCCGGCCCGGGCGCCGAGTCTTTGTAATGGCTGCGAAACCTTTCGCCCTCCCCGTGCATTCCCCAATGCGAGCGGGTTCACGGAGGAGGAGAGAAATGCGTATCCTGTTTGTGGGACTCGCTGCTGCGGCGACCCTCGCCGGCTGCACGGATTACGGCGGCGGCCGCCCCGGCGGCGGCTATGGCTATTCCAGCTATGACTATAACCGCCCGGATCCGTCCTATGGCGGCTATTATGCCGATCGCTACTACCGCGACGACCGCAGCTACCGCGAGTATCGGCTGAGCCGCAACGACCGGGTCTATCGGGGCCAGGACGGCCGCTATTATTGCCGCCGCTCGGATGGCACCACCGGTCTGGTGGTCGGCGCGGCAGCCGGTGGCGTGCTCGGTGCGATCATCGCTCCGGGCGGCTCGGAAGTGCTCGGCGCGCTGATCGGCGCGGCGGCGGGCGGCGCGGTCGGCACCTCGGTCGACAAGGGCGAGGTTCGTTGCCGCTAGCCTAAAGGGTACCTTCAAGCCGGGGCCCTGATGCCCTAGATCAGGGCCTCCGGCCATGAGGGAGAACCGAGACATGACGACCCGTACCGCCACTGCTCGCTACGAAGGCTTCGGCAAGGAAGGCAAGGGCCACATCACCACCCAGTCGGGTGTGCTGACCGACCAGTTCTACGGCTTCAACACCCGGTTCGGCGACGAGCCCGGCACCAATCCGGAAGAACTGATCGCCGCGGCCCATGCCGGCTGCTTCACCATGGCCCTCAGCTTCGCCCTGGCCCGTGCCGGGTTCAGCGAAGGCTCGCTGGAGACCAGCGCGGCCGTGAAGCTCGAACAGGATGGCGACGGCTTCACCATCACCCGCTCGGACCTGACCCTCAAGGCCAGCGTCCCCGGCCTCGCCCAGGAGCAGTTCGAGGCGCTGGCGGCTGGCGCCCATGCCAATTGCCCCGTCTCCAAGCTGATAAAGGCACAGAGCAACCTGGACGCCACCCTACTCTGAGACACCCCGCCCCATGGCGCTTGCAATGTAGGATTTCGCCTGCTTTGCCGGTGTGATGGGGCGGTTGCTTTCCGAGGCGATGCGCGGCGCGGTATCGCGCAACGGAGACGCATATCCCCGAACGCAAAAGGGGCCCGGCATTGCTGCCAGGCCCCGTGTCGCCGGACTGCTGCCGTGGATCCGGACGGATCGTTCGGCAAGGTTTCGGCGGCTCCTCCACTCGCGCCGGCAAGGGCATGCGAGCTTTGGGTCGGTCGTCGAGGCTGGCCGTTGTCCACTCACCCCGAAGGGGAGTTGCGGTTGCCAGCCCCGGCGGCCCGCTTCGTCTCTCCGGCCGGGACCGGAAGTCGGAAGCCTTGCTGGATGCTTTTCTCCGCTCGATCCCTCCAGGTCCTTCCGCGTCGCTTGCGCGCCGCATCCGGCTGGTCGATCTCCCGGCGGTCCGCTCCTCCGCCCCCGAAGCCGAGCGCTTGCGCACCCGTTTCCGCGGACCAGGGTACGGTCCCTTTCCGCCTCTTCCTTCCCGCTTCGAGCCGCACTTGCGTGCCGCCATCCGCTTCGTTTCCCACCGCGCTTGCGCGCCGCGGTCCACTCTCGCTTCGCACGACACTTGCGCGCCGTACTCCGCTTCCGGTCGAGCCGTGCTCCGCTGTTCCCCGAAACTTCGGCAGCGCCTGGGCGGCACTTCGGTTTCGCAACTTGCTGGAGCTTTCGCATCCCCGAACCGTTCCCGAATGCGGTTTCCCGAAGGCACCTGCACCGTTTCCGGCCCGTGTAAGCTTCTGATCTTGCTTTGGTTTCCCGCCGCCGAACCGTCCTGCTTACAGTTAGGATGGTGTCATCGAACCCGAGTCGCGCAAAGCAGGATTCGCACCTTCAGACCTGTGAAGACTGTGGATAATGTGGAGAACTAGGTAATAATATTGCGGGGAGCCCAATGGGGAGGCGCCAATTCGAACCCGGCGAAATCGAAGCCCGGTGCGACGATGCAGCTCACCAGCGCCCAGCCATGGGGCGCCTCGGTCGCCTGCCAGTGATTCGCCGGGACGAGGCACTGGGGCGCATAGCCGGCGAGCACATCCCCGCCAAGCCGGGTCGTCACCGGATTCTGCTCCGCCGCGTCGGCGATGTGCAGGTCGAGCGGACTGCCGGCGTGCCAGAGCCACCATTCCTCGGCATCCACCCGATGCCAGTGCGAGCGCTGGCCCTGCTCGAGGAGGAAGTGGATCGCCGTGCCCCTTGACCGCCCGTCCGCGCCCAGCGCCGCCCGCCAGGTCTCGCGGTACCAGCCTCCCTCCGGGTGCGGTGCAAGGCCCAGCCGTTCGATGATCGCCTTCGCTTCGTCCATAACTGCCTCCGGGATGAACGGCTTGTTGTTTTCCGTTAATGAAACCAGTGCGGATACGAAACGTTCATCGTCCGGTTTGCCCGAAACTGCATCATCAGGAGTGAGACATGCGTAAATTGATTCTGGCGCTCGGCGCCCTCGCCGTGGCGCTGCCCTCGGCCAGTGTCGTTCCGGTCGCGGCCAATGCCGCCCCCATCGCCAAGGCGGGTGCCGATGGCGCCTATTCGCAGGACCGCCGCTATCGCAAGCGCTACGCCTATCGCGAGTGGCAGGGCCGTGACGGTCGCCGCTATTGCCGCAAGTCCGACGGCACCACTGGCCTGGTGGTCGGCGGCGTGGCCGGCGCACTGGTCGGCCGCACCATCGACACGCGCGGCGACCGCACTGTCGGCACGCTGCTCGGTGCCGCGGCCGGCGCGGTAGCCGGTCGCGAGATCGAGCGGAGCGGCGATCGCAAGTGCCGCTAATCCCGGCATGAAGGGGTCCGCCCGGCACAGCGCCGGGCGGACCGCTTTTCTCGGGAACCGGGACATTAACCCTTGCGCACTATAGGCTTGAGCCATGCTCCGCGTGCTCATCCTCTCGACGCTCTTCCCGGACGCGTCGCGCCCCAATTTCGGCATCTTCGTCGAGCGCCAGACGCTCTCGCTGGCTGCACGGGACGATGTGGAGGTTCGCGTCGTCGCCCCACTGGGCCTGCCGCCCTTCCCGCTCTCCCGCCTGTCGCGCTATGCCGCCCTTGCCGCTCTGCCCCGGCATGAGCAGTGGAAGGGCCTGACGGTCGACCGTCCCCGTTTCCGCAACCTGCCCGGCACCGGCGGCCGCTTTCACTCCCGCGCCCTGGCCGCGGCGGTGGCGCCGCTGCTCGTGGATATCCGCAAGGATTTCCCCTTCGATGTGATCTCCGCCGAGTTCTTCTTCCCCGACGGCCCCGCCGCGGTCGAACTCGGCAGGCGCCTCGGCGTGCCCGTCTCGATCAAGGCGCGGGGCTCCGACATCCATGACTGGGGCCGCCGCAAGCATATCGGCCCCCAGGTCATCGCCGCCGGCCAGGCCGCCGACGGCGTGCTCTCGGTGAGCGATGCGATGCGCGACGACATGATCGCCATGGGCATTCCCGGCGACAAAATCGAGACGATCACCACCGGCGTCGACCTCACCCGCTTCGCCCCGCGTGACCGCGCCGCGACCAAGGCCACGCTCGGCGTGACCGGTCCGCTGGTACTCTCGGTCGGCGCGCTGATCCCGCTCAAGGGGCATGACATCGTCATCGACGCAGTCGCCACCCTGCCCCGCGTCTCGCTGTGGATCGCCGGCGAAGGGCCGGACCGCAAGCGGCTAGAGGCGCAGATCGAGCGGCTCGGCCTGGGCGACAGGGTCAAGCTGCTCGGCTCGGTTCCGCCCGATCGCGTCGCCGCCGCGCTGGCCGCCGCCGACGCGATGGCGCTGGCTTCCGAGCGCGAGGGCCTGGCCAATGCCTGGCTCGAGGCGCTGGCCAGCGGCACGCCCATCGTCATCCCCGATGTGGGCGGCGCCCGCCAGGTCGTGACCGCCCCGGCGGCGGGCCGCATCGCGCCGCGCACCGCGCCCGCCTTCGCCGCCGCACTGGCCGAGCTGATCGCCTCGCCGCCCGATCCCGCCGACACCCGCGCCATCGCGGCGCCCTTCACCTGGGCCTCCAACAGCGCCCGGCTCCACGCCTTTCTCAGCCGCCTCGCAGACCGGCACGTCGCCTAGCGAGGGAACCGCTTCGCCCCACGCGCCGTTCGTGTCCGGGGCGGGACGGAGAGAAAAGACGATGAACCCCTTTCGCAACCTGCCGCTGCCGCCCGCCGAGGGGCCGCCGCTCGTCTATTACATCCTGCCGCAGGACGGCCTGGATACCGAGGCGCCGATCGGCCCCGGCGACCTGGAAATCGAGTTCGAATTCGAGGCCGATTTCGACGCGGACGACGAATGACCCATTTCCGCGTTGACTAGCCCGCCCCGCTCCGTGACATTCATGACAGTGAAGTTACTGGCGGTGGAGACCGAGTGATGGCGGGCAAGAAGGACAAGAAGGCCGGCGAGCCGAAGACCGAGAAGAAGGGCTTCCTTCCCAAGAGCATCGCCGGGATGAAGCTGCCCAAGGAGCTGCGCAAGCAGCTGGACGCGCTGGCCAAGCATCCGGTGGTGAACGATCTGCTCGCCGCCGGCCTGGTCGCGCTCGCCGCCAAGCTCAAGCCCGAGGCCAAGGCCGCCGAGCCGGCGGAAGCCGCGCCGACGCCGGCGCCGGCGCCCGCTCCCCAGCCGGTCGCCGCCGAGGCGAAGCCGGTGGTGAAGCGCGCCCGCAAGGCGCCAGCAGCCGCCAAGCCCGCGGCAAAGGCGCCCGCCAAGACCGAAGCCAAGCCTGCCGCCAAGGCGCCGGCAAAGGCCGCTCCGGCCAAGGCGGAGGCAAAGCCGGCTGCGGCCAAGCCTGCTGCCAAGACGGCAGCGGCAAAGGCTCCCGCCGCCAAAGCGGAAGCCAAGCCGGTGGCAGCCAAGGCGCCCGCCGCGCCCAAGGCTGCGGCGAAGCCAAGGACGACCGCCGCCAAGGCCCCGGTCAAGACCGAAGCCGCTGCGGCACCGACCGAGGCGGCCAAGCCGGCACCCAAGTCGCGCAAGCCCGCAGCGGCCAAGACCCCTGCCGCCAAGCCCCGCGCCACCACGCGCCGCACCAAGGCAACAGCGCCGAAGACGACGCGCTGATCCTCTGCTAGGCATTCCGCCGAACAGAGAAGGGGGCATTGATGGAACACAAGCCGCACGCCGAGGGGCCGGCGCACGGTCTCGAGCGCATGGCGTTCTTTTCCGACGCGGTATTCGCGATCGCGATCACGCTGCTGGTGATCGAGATCCATGTGCCGCACGTCGAAGCGCCTTATACCGATGCGGGGTTCCTGAAGGCGCTGGCCCAGCTGATCCCGAACTTCATCGGGTTCTTCGTATCGTTCTTCGCGATCGGCCTGTTCTGGATCGGGCACCACCGCGCCTTCAACTGCGCGCGGCACTGGAGCCCCACGCTGTTCGGCCCCAACCTGCTGCTGCTCAGCACGATCGCGGCAATGCCCTTCTTCACCGCCTTCGCATCCGACTATTACGGCCACCGCGTGCCGACCGCCTTCTATTGCGGATGGATGGTGCTGATCTCGATCTTCAACATCCTGGTGCAGCGCATCCTCACCGCCCCGCCGGTTGTGGACCCGCACGTGCCCGCCGAGCAGACCCGGCTGATCCGCCTGCGCGGGCTGGCCGCACTGCTGGGATCGCTGACGGCGTTCGTCACCAGCCTGTTCGTGCCGCCGCTCGCCCAGGTCGCGCTGATCACCATTCCGCTGTGGCGCCTGCTGCTCGTGCGGATCGTGCCGGCACGCTGATCTCCAACAACGCGCGCCGCGCCGACTCGCGACAGTTCGCGAAGTTCACGCCAGGAGCGGGTTTCTGCGGCGCCAAAATTGACACGGTTCCCGCGGAGGCTCCGCATCTCGCAGCATTGTTGCGCAGGCGCGATCCTATCTTTCCTACTGCCTCAAAGAGCGGCCGGGCCAAGGGCCCGGCTGCGAGAGTGCAACAGACGAAATCCTACATTGCAAGCTGTGCCGACAAGCGCCGCGAACGCACCCGTCATCCCGGCGAAAGCCGGGACCTCAGGCGAAGGCGGGTAAGGAGCCGCACTAGAACCCGGCTTTCGCCGGGATGACGATTAGCGCTTCTTCGCCCAGGCCTGATATTGCCGCGCGCTGAGGTCGACCAGGTCGCCCTGCACCACGTTCATGTCGATCAGGTGGAGACCCCAGTCCTTGAGGACCGCGGCGCCAACCATGATATCGCCCGGGATCGTATCGGTCCGCGGATCGGCGGGATCGGCGTTCACCGTCACCGCCAGATAGTTGAACCCGTCCTTCTTGACGCATTCGGTGGAGACCAGCCCGGGCAGGCTGACGAACGGCGTGGTAACCGCCGGACCGTCCTTGCTCCAGGCTTCGGACGGTGCCTGGATCAGCATGTTGCCGCCCGCATTGAGATAGGCGTGCGCCACCGCCTTGCCGCCGAGTGCGGCGGGATTGGTGCAGCCCGCCTCGACGCCCGGCCGGTCGCCCTTGGCGAAACGGCTGGTCGGCGGCGGCGGGGAATCGGCGCGGAAGCTCTCATAGGTGACGATGCAGCCCGCCTGGTCGGCGCTGCGGCACAGCGGGATGGTCGGGAAGACACCGCCGACGTCCTTGCCGATCGGCACCGGCACCGAGCTGCCGATCAGCATCGCCGAGACCAGCTGCCTCTGCGCCGGCTTGCCGTCGATCTCGCGCGCGACGAGCTGGGTGAGGACCAGCGAGCCCTGGCTGTGCCCGATCAGCACCACGCCCCGGCCCTTGTTGTCATGGGCCATATAGTCGTCCCACGCGGCCTTCACGTCGCCATACGCCTTGTCGCGGTCGATCGCCGGCGTACCGCCGCCCATGACGCTGCGCAGCGCGGTGAGCGTCACCTGGCGATAGACCGGCGCGTACACCCGGCAGTTCTTCGCGAAACGCGCAACCTGGAACTGGGCGACGCGCTGCTCCTCGGGGCCGGGCACCATGTCGCTGTTCGGCGTCGTGTCGAGCGAGATGGTGGGATAGACGTAGAAACAGTCGAACTTGGGATCGGTCGCGGCCTTGAACGGCTCGACGCTCTGCTTGCCGTCGGCGGCGACCACCGTGGTCGAGAGATCAGAGGCGCAGGCATCCTGGCGGCCCGGACGGCACAGCCAGTTGGCGGTGTTGCGATAGTCCGGCGTGTCCGACTGCGCGGCCATGGCCAGCGCGAGCGCGAGAATCATCTGTGCCCTCCCTCTCTGTTTGGAGGGAGCCTAACCCTAAAATCCTCCCCCGCGAAGCCGGGGAGGATTTGAGGAGGGGTCAATCCAGCGGGTAGAGGGCGCCGGCGATCCAGCGCAGTTCGGCGCGCAGCACGCCCCAGGCGCGGGCAGCGGCGCGGCTGTCCATTGCCTCGATCCCGATCCCCTTCGCCCCCAGCGCCGCGGTAAGGGCACGCGGCGGGCGGACCAGCGTGGCGCCGGTGCCGAGCAACAGGAATTCCGGCCGGGGATCGAGCCCCAGCACCGGTGCGAGATCGGCTTCGGTCAGCTCGGCGATCGGTGGCGGCGCCCAGCCATCGGCGCGCTCGGGGGTGATCAGCAGCCCCTCGTACACGCCTTCATCGACGCGGAAACCGCGCCCGGAGAAGCCGGAGATGACCGGCCCCTCCGCGCTGGCGCGCTTTACTTCCATCCGCCTAGCCGATGCGCTCGGCGCCGGTCGCCGGCGAGGGCTTTTCCTCGCGCGGACCCGGCTTGAGACCCAGCGTGATCAGCAGCGACGACGAGACGTAGATCGACGAATAGGTACCGACGACGATGCCCAGCATCATCGCGGCGGTGAAGCCGCGCAGCACCGGGCCGCCGAAGATCAGCAGCGAGGCGAGCGCGAGCATGATCGTCAGCGAGGTCATCACGGTACGCGGCAGCGTCTCGTTGACCGAAAGGTCGATCAGCTCGCTCATCCCCATCTTGCGGTACTTGCGCATGTTCTCGCGGATACGATCGTCGATCACCATCTTGTCGTTGATCGAATAGCCGATGATCGTCAGCACCGCGGCGACGATGTTCAGGTCGAACACCATGCCGGTGACCGCGAAGAAGCCGAGCGCCATCAGCACGTCGTGGATGATCGCCACCGCGGTCGACACGCCGAACTGCCATTCGTAGCGGAACCACGAGAAGATCGCGATGCCGACGATCGCGAGGATCACCGCCAGCACGCCCTTGTTCACCAGCTCGCCCGAGACCTTGCCCGAGACGGTGGAATAGGTGCTGAAGGTGGCCCCGGGGAACTTGGCCGCCAGCGCGGTCTTCACCGACTCGACCATCTTGTCGACTGCGTCTTCCGCTTTCGAATGGGGCACGGGCAGGCGGATCGTCACGGTGTTCTGGCCGCCGAGCTGCTGGAGCGCAGCCTCGCCGAAGCCGAGCCGGTTCACCGTCTCGCGCACCTCGTCGAGGTGCGGCGGGCTCTGGAACTTCTCCTCGATGGAGACGCCGCCGACAAAGTCGACGCCCATGTTGAGGCCATGCACACCGACCAGCGCGATCGCCGCGACCGTGAGGAACGCCGTGATCGCGAAGGCGATGTGGCGGACGCGCACGAACCCGATGTTCGTGTTGTCCGGGATTATCTTGAGGAGCCGCATGGCGCGTCGCTTCCTTAAATGTTGATTTCGGTCGGCCGGTTACGGCGCAACCAGATCGTGACGAGCATGCGGGTGAACACGACGGCGGTGAACACCGAAGTCGCGATACCGATCAGAAGCACGATCGCGAAACCGCGCACCGGGCCGGAACCCAGGATCACCATGATCAGGCCGGCGATCGCGTGAGTCACGTTCGCCTCGAAGATGGTGCGGCTGGCTTCCTTGTAGCCGAGCTCGACCGCCTGCATCACGCTGCGCCCGCGCCGCCGCTCTTCGCGGATGCGCTCGTTGATCAGCACGTTGGCGTCGACCGCGGTACCGATGGTCAGCACGAAGCCGGCGATGCCCGGCAGCGTCAGCGTCGCGTTGATCAGGCCCATCACCGCCAGGATGATCAGCACGTTGATGGTCACCGCCAGCGTGGCATAGATGCCGAAGCGGCCATAGGTGAGGATCATGAAGGCGATCACGGCCACGATCGCGATGATCGAGGCGGTGATGCCGGCACGGATCGAGTCGGCGCCGAGCTCGGGGCTCACCGTCGATTCCTGCACGACCTTCAGGTCGACCGGCAGCTTGCCCGAACGCAGCGCGATGGCGAGCTGGTTGGCGCTGTCGACGGTGAAGCCGCCGTTGATCACGGCGCTGCCACCGAGGATCGGCTCGTTGATGTTCGGGGCCGAGATCACGACGCCGTCGATGATGATCGCGAACGGCTTGCCGCTGTTCTCCTGCGTCACCTTGGCGAAGCGCTTGGTGCCCGCGCCGTTGAGCTCGAGCGTGACGCCCGGCGCACCGGTCTGCTGGTCATAGGTCTGCTTGGCATCGACGAGCATGTCGCCGGTGATCATCACCTGGCGCTGCACGGCGACGTTGCCGCCGCCCTGGTGCGGCATGATCACCGAACCCGCCGGGGCCTCGCCGCGCTGCACCGCATTCTGGTCCGCAGTGGAATCGACCAGGCGGAATTCGAGCTTCGCGGTCTTGCCGACGAGCGCCTTGAGCGCGGTTGGATCCTGCAGGCCGGGGACCTGCACGACGATGCGGTTGGTGCCTTCGCGGATCACGGTCGGTTCGACCGTGCCGAGCGCGTTGATACGCGTCTCGATGATCTCGCGCGCGTCGCTCATCGCGGTGTCGATCGCTTCGGTGATGCCCGCCTCGGTCGGCGTCAGCACGAACTGCGACGAGTTGACCACGGCGACGTCCCACTGGCGCTGGCCGGTGGTGCCGACGCCGGTGCCGGTGATCGCGAGCAGCTTCTCGCGCGCCGCGTCGACCTTGGACGGGTCGCGGAGCATGAAGCTGACCTTGCCGCCCTGGACCGAGATGTCGCCGATGTCGATCTTGGGATCGCGGCGCATTTCGGTGCGGACCTGCTCCTGCATCTGCGTGAGCTTGGCCTGGCGCACGTCATCGGTGTTCGCCTCGAACAGCAGGAAGCTGCCGCCGGCGAGGTCGAGGCCGAGGTTGATCGCGGGCTTGGGCACCCAGCTCGGCCAATGATCGCGCGCGCTCTTGGGGAAGAAGCTCGGCACCGACAGCGCGATCATGATCGCGATGCCGGTGAGGATCGTCGTGATCTTCCAGCGAGGAAAGTCGAGCATCAGTCGTTCGCGGGCTTGGCGCCGCCGGCGGGCACGACGCTGGTGAGCGTGGCCTTGATCGCGCGGACCTTCACGTTCGGGGCGAGTTCGACCTCGACCTCGTTCTCGTCGACCTTGGTCACCTTGCCGACGAGGCCGCCGCCGGTGACGACCTGATCGCCCTTCTTCACCGCGTTCACGGCGTTCTGAAGATCCTTCATCCGCTTCTGCTGCGGGCGAATCATCAGGAAGTAGAAGGCGACGAAGATGAGGACGAGCGGCGCGAGGCCGAGGATTCCACCCATCGGGCTGGCTTGTCCTGCCGCGCCTGCGGCCTGTGCATGTGCTGGCGTGATGAGCATGAGGTCCTGATTATTTCTTTCGTGGGCGGTGGAATCCGCCTCCGTTCAAGCGCGGCGCGCTAACATGCGGCACAGGTCGGCGCAACTATTGTCGCCAATGGCTTGCATCCCGCGCCGGTCCGGCCTAGAGGCCGCTCCCTCGGTCGGGGCGTAGCGCAGCCTGGTAGCGCATCACACTGGGGGTGTGGGGGTCGCAGGTTCGAATCCTGTCGCCCCGACCATTCAAACAAAATCCAATATTTACACCCCTTTACGGGGAAACCCGGTCAGCTGTAGGCGAATCGCAGCGGTCCCGGGCGCGGCACCTGCGCCGATCGCGCGGCGTAGATCGTGTAGCCGCAGAGCAATCCGTACATCGCCAGCCCCTCGACCTGCCAGAAGGGCATCGTCGCCATGTTGAGCAGGAAGAAGGCGAAATGCGCCGCGAGCAGCTTGAACCGCTCGCCCCGCGCCGCAATCGCCGCGGTGAACATCACCGTCCACAGCGCCAGCATCGCCGCCACGCCGAACCAGCCCAGATCGTAGAGCGTGCCGACCAGCGTGTTGTGCGGATAGACCTTGAACAGTCCCACCCAGCTCTCGGGCCCGAAGCCGAACAGGTGCTGGAGCGGCGTGCCGTCGGCCCAGGCATAGATGTAGCTGCTCCAGATCAGCGGGCGGGCCGACATCACCTGGCGCTCGAGATAATCGAAGTCGCGCGGCGGCTTGATCAGCGCGGTCGGGTCCGAGAGGAAGGCGCCGAGATCGGCGAACTTGGCGCTGTAGAGCAGCACGCCGACCGCGACGAGCAGCACCCCGGCCACCCCAGCGCTCACTGCCATCGGCACGCGCTGGTCGCGCCGCACGCTCAGGGTCAAGCCGCTCAGGAACACCGCCAGCGCGAGCGGGGCGAAGGCGAGGATCGTCGTGCGATAGCCGGCTAGCAGGATGCCCAGGAACGTTGCCGCCAGGAACGCCACCCGAATCGGGCGCGGCGCCGACTTGGCGAAGCAGCCGACCAGGAAGCCGGTCATCATCGCGACCGAGAAGGCGGCCTCGTGGTTGTAGCCACCGATCCACACCAGCCCGTCGCCATCCTCGGATCCCTTGGGCAGGTGCAGCGCCAGCGACAGCGCCTGGAAGACGAGCAGCGGCAGGAACGAGACCATCGCCCAGCTGAGGAACCGGGCATCGGGGTCGATGCGCAACGCCTGGAACACCGCGACGATGATCACGGTCATGTACGCATATTTGACGCCGGCATTGATGCCGCCCGCCGGATCGCCGTTCAGCAAGGCACTGAGCAATGCCAGCGCGACCAGCGCATAGACCGGCAGCAGCCATTTGAGCGCGAGGTTGGCGGGCCGCACCACGAAGAGCAGGCCGAAGCCAGTCACCCCGATCGACAGCAGCGCGTTGCCGGACAGGCCCGCCGCGAACGGCTTGAACATGTAGAGGTGATAAGCACCGGCGATGTAGCGCAGCCACAGCGCCACCACCACAAAGGCACCGGCCATGCTGCCCACCCGCCGCGCCGCGATGACGAGGGGGACGAGCAGCATCGCCGTGACCGGCAGCAATATGCCGAGCCCGAAGGCCGGGCCATAGGGCAGCGACTCCGTGTTCACGGTGCCGCCCGATCAATCGGCATAGTAATGGCGGTAGGCCTTCATGAAATTGCCGCCGCCTTCATAGCCCGCCCGTTCCTGCTCGCGCACATCGACCAGGGTGAGCACCGCGCCCAGCATCTCGGCATGGACGTCATACAGCCGCCGGAGTGCCACCGATGCCGCCTTGGATGGGGTGCGGCGCCAGCGCACCAGGAACACCACGCCGTCCGCCATGCTGGCGATCACCCGCGCCTCGTCGACCGGCAGCACCGGCGGCGTGTCGAGGATCACCAGGTCGTAGCGCCCGCGCACCTGCTCGATCAGCTGGGCCAGCCTGGGGCTCTCGGCCAGGCTGATGCCCTTGGAATCGAGCCGCTGCGGGAGCAGGCAGGCATCGGACAGGCTGTCCTTGACGATCGCCTGTTCCAGCGTGGCGGTACCCGCCAGCACCTCGTCCAGCCCCAGCGTCACATTGTCGGTGAACTGGCGGCTGGAGGCACGGCGCCGCGCATCGACGTCGATCAGCAGCACCTTGCCGCCCGCCGCCGCCACGGCGCGGGCCAGACCCATCGCCGTGGTGGTCTTGCCCTCGCCCGGCACCGAGGAGGTGATCGCGACCACCCGGATCGGCTTGCTCGCCTCGGCGAACTGGATCGAGGTGCGCAGCGTGCGGAAAGCCTCGGCGAAGGTCGATTGCGGCCGCTTGAGCAGCAGCTCCGCCGGCGGCGCCGGCGGACCCGACTTGCGATAGCCCGGCAGCGTGTTCGCATCGGGGATCGAGGCGAGCGTCGGCAAGGCCAGCGTGTTCTCGATCGCGTCGCTGGTCTCCAGCCCGCGTTCGAGCAGCTGCAGCAGCACCACGAGCAGCACACCGATGCCCAGGCCGCCAACCACGGCCATCGCCGCATAGATCAGCTTGTTGGGCGAACTCGGCGCGCCGGGCACGCGGGCGCGGCTGACGATGTAGGAATCGCTGCGCTCCAGCCCCGATTGCGCGACCGTCTGGCGGTAGCGGTCGAGGAACGCCTGGTAGAGCGTGCGCGACGATTCGGCGTTGCGCTCCAGTTCGCCCAGCCGGACCGATGCCTCGTTGTCGCTGGCCAGCTTGCCCTGCGACTGCGCCACCGAACCGGCGAGCGAAGCCGCACGCTGGCTGGCGATGTTCGCCTGGATCGAGACGTTGGAGACGATGCGCTGCACTTCGGCGGCGATCGCCTGGTCGGCGACGCGGAGCTGGCTCTGTGCCCGGACCAGGTCCGGATGGCGCGGCCCGTAGCGCTTCTCCAGCGCCGCGACTTCGCGCGCCACTTCGGCACGTTGCGAGCGGAGCTGGCTGACCACCGGAGAATCGAGCGAATCACCCAGTTCCTCGCCGCTGCGCCCGCCGCGCAGCTGCGCCCTGGCGGCCGAGAGGCGTGCCTGGGCCGCGGCATTCTCCGCCTTGGCCTGGGCGAGCTGGGTCGAGAGGCCCGACAGCTCCTGCTGGGTCACCGTACTCGCATTGGAGACGGCGAACAGATTATGCGCCGAGCGGTAATCGGCGACCGCACGCTCGGCATCCAGCACCTGGGTGCGCAGCTGCTGGAGCCGCTGCTCGAGGAACTTGCGGGCACGCTGCGTCGCATCGGCCTTGGAGCCCGCCTGGCCGGAGACATAGTCATCGACGATCGCATTGGCGACCTGCGCGGCCTGCACCGGGGTGCTGCCTTCGAACGACACGCTGATCGCATAGGACAGGCCATCGCGCTTGGCGGTGAGCCCGCCCAGCAAGGTGCCGATCGCGCGCTGGCGGCCGATCAGGTCGGGCTGCGCCGGGGCCGGCTGGCCCGGTACCGCCACCTTGTTGAACGCAGGGTCGCGATCCAGGTGCAGGCGATCGACCACCCGCCCGATCAGCTCGGGCGAGCGCAGTGCCTGCACCTCGGTATCGACCGCGGCCGAATCGGGATCGGTGGTCGGCACCACCGAATCGACGTTGATCACCCGTTCGGCCGTGCGCTCCAGCGCCACCTGCGCGGTGGCGAGGTAGCGCGGCTCGGCAACCAGATAGGCGGCCGCGGCGACTGCGATCGCCGCGACCATTGCCGCACAGAGTATCATCCATCGCCGGCGCAGCACCGCGCCGACATGGCGCAGGTCGATCAATGCACCGCGATCGACCTGCGGATCCGCCTCGATGCGGGGCGGCGGGCGCCTCGTGATTGCGTCCATATCACGCCGTGGCCATGAAGGCGCGCACCGCCGGCGCGAGGTCCGGCCGGGCGAGCGCCAGGGCGAGCGTCGCGGTCACGAACCCGCTCTTGTCGCCGCAATCATAGCGCTTGCCCTGGAAGGTGAGGCCGTGGAACGGCTGCTGGCCGATCATCCGCGCCAGCGCATCGGTGAGCTGAATCTCGCCGCCCGCGCCTTCCTCCTGGCTGCCCAATATGTCCATCACCTCAGGCTGGAGGATGTAGCGGCCGATGATGGCGAGCGTGGACGGTGCCACCTCCGGCGCCGGCTTCTCGACCAGGCCCAGCACCTCGGTGACCGCGCCGTTGCGGGCGCCCGGGGTGACGATGCCATATTTGCGGGTGTCCTCGGGCGCGACTTCCTCGGTGCAGATCAGGTTGCCGCCCAGCTCCGAATAGGCGTCGATCATCTGCTTGAGGCAGCCGGGCTCGCCGACCATGAGGTCGTCGGGGAGCAGCACGGCGAAGGGCTCGTCACCGACGATCCTGCGCGCACACCATACGGCATGGCCGAGGCCCAGCGGCTCCTGCTGGCGAATGATGGTGATGTCGCCCGGCGAGGTCCGGGTGCCATGCAGCACCTCGAGCGACTTGCCGCGCCGGGTCATCGTTTCTTCAAGTTCGAAGGCATGATCGAAATGGTCGTCGATCAGGCTCTTGCCGCGGCTGGTAATGAAAATGAACTGTTCGATGCCCGCCTCGCGGGCCTCGTCGACGGCATATTGAATCAACGGCCGATCGACGACCGGTAGCATCTCCTTGGGCATGGATTTGGTCGCCGGCAGGAACCGGGTACCGAGGCCACCAATGGGGAAAACAGCTTTGCGTACTCTTCGCATCTTCCACCCTTTCATGGGTGCTGGGTCCCCCCGGAAGACCAGCAACATCCATCAGGGCGAGATGACCTCGCAGATACTCGAACACGTCAGTCGAATCTGCGAACTCGATCACCTCGCCTGACAAGTGCAGTGCTGCGCCCTTCCGCTGCATTGCAGCAAGAGGCTGGCGTCGAAGCGTGTCCGAACTGCGTCCGGACCCTTTCAAAGCTTTGGCGGAGCACCCGCAAAGGTCACGCCGCCCGGAATCGACCCCTTGCCGCGGGGGCGGACCAGCGGCGTGCCCGGCGGCACCTGGATGTCGTGCGAACCGATGACGATGCGCGCCGGCCCGTCATGCACGTCGAAGATCGGCCACGCCTTGTCGCTGCGCACCACCAGATGCTCGATATGGATCACCAGCGGCACACGCAGACCCTGCGCCGCCATGATCGCGAAATGATTGGTGTCGCCGATCCCGCCGATCTTCTGCGGGTTCACGCTGGTCAGCCGCGTGGCGCGGATGCTCGACCAGAGCCGGAAGTTGCGCGCGTTGCGGCCGCTGGTGCAATCGTCGAGCAGGCTGTCGGTCGATTTCAGGTCGAACCCGCCATCGCTGTTGTCCCAGGCGGCGCATTGCTTGAACAGGATCCGGGCATTGCCGCGCTCGGTCGAGAAGCCGTCGCCGTTCCAGTATTTATTGTCGCCGCGCTTCCACTGGAAGCCACGCATCGTGCACCGCTCGAGCCGGAAGTCGTGCGCGGTATCGGCGAAGGAGATGCCGACCGGCAGGTCATGCGCGCCGGTGGTCAGCGTGCCGCTCGCGGTGACGTCGGCAATCACGCCGTCATGGCTGGCATAGCGGATACGGGCGAAACTCCGGCGCAGGTCGCGCGCCTTCGCCCCCTGCACGCGCAGCCCGACAATGTCCGCCCCGGCCTCACGCGGCACCGAAGTGTTCTCGATCACCCGGTAGCCGCCGGCGACGTCGACGTCGGAGATCTGCACCCCGCGCACCGAATCGCGGATCACGAACAGGCCGTTGCCGACATCGCGGGCATGCACGCCGCGATAGGCAGCGCCCGAATGCACGACATAGACGGGCTCGCCCTCGGCGGCGATCCTGACCAGGCGGGAAGTCATGCCTCGGGCTAGTCAGGGGCCAAGGCGCAATGCCAGCCCGATGCGGCGCGGCGTGGCGCCGCCGGGCTCAGTGCAGCGCGGGCGTCGCGCCGCCCAGATCGTCACCGCCCTCGCGCGTGGGCGCGCGCGGGCGCGGCGCGCGGTAGACATGCCGTGCCTGGCTGAACCGCCTGAACCCCGCCTCGCCCTCGCCGATGTTGAGCGTCATCCCCGCCTTGCGCGCGCCAAGCGCACCACTGTCGATCGCGATCGCCGAGGACAGCGTCCGTTCCAGCACGTGCCGGCGCTCCGCCGCGTCGCGCCCGAAATGATAGATGGCGAGCGGCGGCGGGCGGCGGTGGATCGCGGCGATCGCGTCCTCGATCCGGGCATAGTTGCGCAGGGGCAGGATCGGCCCGGCGATCTCCTCGCGCATCACCAGCATGTCCTCACTGGCGTGGCGGATGATGTGGAGCGCCATCCCGCCGTTCCGCGGCTCGGCGGTCAGCACTTCGCCGCCGCGCGCCCGGGCATCGTCGAGCAGTTGCACCACCCGCGCCTGCTCGGCTCCGGACAATGCCCCCGCGCCGGCCGGCTGCATCGCCGCGCGCCACAGCCAGTCGGCAATCGCCTCTTCCTGCTCCTCGGGCACCAGCACATAATCGGGGGCGAGCGGCACCCGACCGTCCTTCACACGCTTGGCCGCGATCACCTGGCCGGCCACTTTCGCGAAATCGGCCGAGCGCCCGAGGATCACCGGTGACTTGCCCGAGCGGGGAATCGCCATCCCCTCGGCCTGGGGCTCGCCGGTCACCAGCAGGTCCGCCCCTGCGAGATCGCCGGCGACCGCCAGTTCCAGCGGATCGAAGAAGGAAGGCGCGAGCGCGGCGATCCGTTCGCCCAGGCGCGGCGCAGCGTCGAAGCCCAGCGCCACCCGGTTCCCCGCCGCCAGCACGCTCGCCAGGATGCTCGCCGTCCGGAACAGCGGCAGCGCCGCCGGCGCCGCAATGCCGACCACCCCGATCGGCTGGTATTCGACATAGTCCCGGCTCGCGCCCAGCCAGGCCCGCAGCCCGCGCGCACCTTCGGGCCGCATCCAGCCCCCGACATTCCCCAGTGCGTCGCGCAGCGCGGCGAGCGCCGGCGCCACTTCGGTCCGCATCGCCGATTCGGCGTCCTGATTCGCCTGGTCGACGGCAAGCGCGGCGCACAGCGCTTCCGCATGCTGCTCGATCATCAGCATGGCCCGCCGCAGCCGATCGCGGCGCGTCGCCGGCGAGACCGGCAGTTCGGCGAAAAACGCCGCGCGTTGCGCTTCGAGCATCCTCATCGTCCCACGGCTTGTCGCAGATGATCCTACTCTGCCGCCGATGCGTGGCAAGATCAGGTCGAAGCGTTTGCGACCGGCGGAGCCGAATTGCCACGCCGCCGTTCTAGCAGAGGCGTGAGCCATTCGTTGCGAAAGCGCAATAATTGTGCACCGCAACGCATTAGAGCGGTGAAATGACCTCCAGTTCATTTCGCCGCCGATTTCCCTCAGCTCAAAGCTGGAAAGTTGACGGCGCCACGGCACAGGACGAGTGTTCGCAGGCGCAGCAGAATTAGTATCGTCTCCGCGTACAGGGAGCAGTGCGTAATGCGTATCGTAATGATCGGGTCCGGCTATGTCGGGCTGGTTTCGGGCGCGTGCTTTGCCGATTTCGGCCATCACGTGACCTGCGTCGACAAGGACGCGAACAAGATCGCCCGGCTCCGCGCCGGCGGAATTCCCATCTATGAGCCCGGGCTGGACGACCTCGTCGCGCGCAACGTCGCGGCGGGCAATCTGGACTTCACCACCGAGCTTTCCGAAGCGGTGGGTGCGGCGGACGTCGTGTTCATCGCCGTCGGCACGCCAAGCCGTCGCGGCGACGGCCATGCCGACCTCAGCTACGTCCATGGCGCCGCCCGCGAGATCGCCGGCGCGCTGAACGGCTTCACGGTGATCGTCACCAAGTCGACCGTGCCGGTGGGCACCGGCGACGAGGTCGAACGGATCATCCGCGAGACCAATCCGGCGGCCGAGTTCGCCGTCGCCTCCAATCCCGAGTTCCTGCGCGAAGGCGCGGCGATCGAGGACTTCAAGCGGCCCGACCGCGTCGTCATCGGCATCGAGGACGAACGCGCCCGCGCGCCGATGGAGGAAGTCTATCGCCCGCTCTCGCTCAACAAGGCGCCGATCGTCTTCACCCGCCGGCGGACCAGCGAGCTGATCAAGTACGCCGCCAACGCCTTCCTCGCGATGAAGATCACCTACATCAACGAGATGGCGGACCTGTGCGAGCAGGTCGGCGCCGACGTCCAGGAAGTCGCGCGCGGCATCGGGCTCGACAACCGGATCGGGGCCAAGTTCCTCCATGCCGGCCCGGGCTATGGCGGCTCCTGCTTCCCCAAGGACACGCTGGCGCTGATGAAGACGGCGCAGGATCATGACGCGCCGCTGCGGCTGATCGAGGCAACGATCGCGGTCAACGACCAGCGCAAGCGCGCCATGGGCCGCAAGGTGCTGGCGGCGATGGACGGGCGCGTGCGCGGCCGCACCGTCGCGGTGCTCGGCCTCACCTTCAAGCCCAATACCGACGACATGCGCGACGCGCCGTCGATCGCGATCATCCAGGCGCTGCAGGATGCCGGGGCGAAGATCCGCGCCTATGATCCCGAGGGCATGAGCACAGCGGAAGCAGTGCTGAAGGACGTCGAATATTCCAGCTCGCCCTATGCGGCGGCGGAAGGCGCGGCGGCGACGGTGATCGTCACCGAATGGGACGCGTTCCGCGCACTCGACCTCAAGCGCCTCGCCGGCATCATGGCCGAGCCGGTGCTGGTCGATTTGCGCAACATCTATCCGCCGGAAAAGGCGGAGCAGGCGGGCCTGCGCTATGTCGGCATCGGCCGGCCGGGCAAGCCCGGGGATGCCGAAGCCGCGAACGACAGGCAGGCAGCATGACCGCCGGCGGCCCCGTCCTCGTGACGGGCGCCGCTGGCTTCATCGGCCATGCGGTGTCCGAGCGGCTCCTCGCGCGCGGCGAGCGCGTGATCGGGCTCGACAATTTCACCGACTATTACGACGTCGCGCTGAAGGAGGCGCGGGTCGCGCGGCTGGTCGACAATTTCGACTTCCGCCTGGTCCGCGGCGACATCGCCAGCCCCGAGCTGCTCGCCGAACTGGTGGCCGGGAACGGCGTGCGCCGCATCGTCCACCTCGCCGCGCAGGCGGGGGTGCGGTACAGCATCGAGAACCCCTTCGCCTATGAGCACAGCAACCTGAAGGGGCATCTCGCGGTGCTCGAGGCGGCGCGCCAGGCGGGCAATGTCGAGCATCTCGTCTATGCCTCATCGAGTTCGGTCTATGGCGAGCGGCCGCTGGGCGGGGAGGGCTTCCGCGAGGACGAGCCCTGCACCGCGCCGGTCTCGCTCTATGCGGCGACCAAGCGCAGCTGCGAGCTGATGAGCCAGAGCTATGCGACGCTCTATGGCCTCAGGATGAGCGGCCTGCGGTTCTTCACCGTCTATGGTCCCTGGGGCCGGCCCGACATGGCCTATTTCGGCTTTGCCCAGAAGATCCTGCTCGGCCAGCCGATCGAAGTGTACGGCGAGGGCCGGATGGCGCGCGACTTCACTTATATCGACGACATCGTCGACGGGGTGGTCGGTGTGCTCGACAAGCCGCCGGCCGAGGGCGAGCATCGCCTGCTCAACATCGGCGACTGCGATCCGGTAGGCCTGATGGACATGATCGCCACGCTCGAGCGCGCGCTCGGCCGCCAGGCGGTGAAGCTGATGCGCCCGATGCAGCCGGGCGACGTGACCGCGACCTTCGCCGACATCTCGGCGATCCGCGCGCTCACCGGATACAGTCCCAAGGTCTCGCTCGCCCAGGGCATCGAGCGGTTCGTCGACTGGTATCTGAGCGAGATCGAACAGGGTGGAAGAGGGCCGATGGCAGCGGTGGCCTGAGCCGGGGAAACCGGCCGGGCGAGTACGGAGTATCGACATGCTGCAACGGACAAGTGCGTCTGCCGGCGGGCCCGAGGGCTCGCCGACCATCTGCGTAACCGGGTTGCGCGGCTTCCCCCATGTCATGGGCGGGATCGAGAGCCATTGCGAGGAGCTGCTGCCGCGGATCAAGGCGCTGTGGCCCGATCACCGCTCGGTGGTGCTCGGCCGCGCGCCCTATCTGCCCGAGGCCGAGAACGTGCATCGTGGAGTCGAGATCATCGGCATCCCCTGCCCGCGTTCCCAGCATCTCGAGGCGATTGTCTCCACCTTCCTCGCCGTGCTCTCCGCCCGCAAGCGCGGCGCGGACCTGATCCATATCCATGCGATCGGCCCCGGCCTTCTCGCGCCGTTCGCCCGGATGCTCGGACTGAAGGTGGTCGTGACGCACCACGGTACCGATTATCACCGCGCAAAATGGGGCAAGGTCGCCCGCACCGCCCTGCGCGCCGGCGAATGGCTGGCGCTGAATTTCGCCCACCGGGTGATCGCCGTCTCACCCTCGCTGGCGACACAGCTCAAGCGCCAGTTCCCGGCCCGCGCGCAGACGATCAGCTACATCCCCAACGGCACCTCGGACCTGCCGGACGACGCCGATCCCAGGCTGGTGCTGGCGCGGATCGGCGTCGAGCGCGGCAACTTCCTGCTCGCCGTCGCCCGGCTGGTGCCGGAGAAGGGCCTGCACGACCTGATCGAGGCGTTCGAGGCGTCAAACTCCAGCGCGAAGCTGGTCATCGCCGGCGCCACCGATCACGAGAGCGACTATGCCCGCGCCCTGCTCGAGCGCGCCGGCGACCGGGTGATCTTCGCCGGCGTCCAGTCACGCGCGACGCTCAAATGCCTCTACGAAAGCTGCGCGCTGTTCGTCATGCCCAGCTATCACGAGGGCCTGCCGATCGCCGCGCTGGAGGCAGCGAGCTGCGGCGCGCCGATGCTGCTGAGCGACATCCCGGCCAATCTCGATATCGGGCTGGAGTTGCGGAACTACTTCCCCGTCGGCGATGTCGCGGCACTCACCGACCGGCTCGATGCGGACTGCGCCGACTTCCAGGTCGACCGCGACACGGTCCGTGCGCGGTTCAGCTGGGACAAGGCGGCGGAGGACACGCTGGCAGTCTATCGCAGCGCGCTGGCACCGGGCCGTGCGAAATCGCGGGCTTCGGGGCAACCGGGGATGGTCGAGGGCTGAGCCTGTTCTTCCTCTCCCTAGAGGGGAGAGGGCTAGATAGCCAACCGAGCCATCGCCTCGGCCCGGCTCGCCGCATCGATCTTCCCGCTGATCTCGATCCCCGAGCCACCTGCCACCGCCCGGGCGATCGCCGGTCGCCACGCATCCCCGCGCCATTGCCAGCTGCGGATCCGCCAGCGGCCCGGTCCATCGGCCTCCACGACCAGGCTCGGCCGGCCCGGAGCATCGCCCCCCAGGTCCCGTGCAGCGCATGCACTTCCCGCTGCAAGTCCCGCAATTGAAACGATAAGTCCGCGACGGTCCACCGCAATAACCCCTCGGTTAATCAGCATAATCCGGGCTTAACCACGCTGCGACGCACCACGGCATCTAAATTGATCGATGTTAAGCATCGAACAACCAGGGGTCGCCGAGCCATGCCTAGCCTGTACATCTCGCCTGCCGGATCCGGAGACAAAAGCGGCCGGGACATCAACAACGCAGCGTCGATCGGTTCGCTCAACACGTTGATCGGAAAGGCCGGGCCGGGCGGCGAAGTGCTGCTGCTCGCCGACCAGGGCAACTATGGCGTCACCGGCATCCTCGGCATCACCCGCGGCGGCACCGACGGCAATCCGGTGACGATCCGCGGCGTGGATTCCGCCGGCAATCCCATGCAGGCCCAGTTCACCGGCTCGCGCCCGACCGACTGGCAGGCGGGCGACGTCGCGGGCAACGAACTGTTCAAGCTCGGCACCGGTGCCAACAACCTGGTGTTCCGCGACCTGCAGATCGACAATGTCGGCACCGCCTTCCGCGTCACCGCCGATCTCAGCAACCTGCGCATCGAGGGCGTCGACGCCAGCAATGTCCGCCGCTTCTTCGAGGATTATTCCTCCGCCGCCTCGGGCACCGCGACGATCACCGGGCTCACCCTGCGCGACATCGACGTGCAGGGCTTCTCCAAGGCGGCGATCCGCCTCCAGTACGACACCAACAACGTGCTGATCGACAATGTCCGCGCCGACATGGCCGGGCAGCTGGGCGACGACCTGCCCGAGGGCGTGCATCTCGACGGCACCGTCCACAACGTCACGCTCAACCAGGTCGTGATGGAGAATGTCCAGAGCACCGCCGGCGCCTATTACAATGGCGACGGCTTCGCGACCGAGCGCGGCGTCTACGACATCCGCTTCATCGACACGGTCGCGCGCGGCAACAGCGATGGCGGCTATGACCTCAAGTCGACCGGCACCGTGCTGGTCCGCGCGCTCAGCGAAGAGAATGGCCGCAACTTCCGCCTCTGGGGCGAGGCGACCTTGATCGACCCGACCGGCCGCAACCCGGTGCTGCGTGGCGGCATCTCGGAGCAGAACCAGCTCTGGCTCGATACCACCGCCAACGTCACCGTGATCGGCGGCCATTTCGACGATGCCGGATCGCGCACCAAGGTGATCTCGTCGAACGGCAAGCTCACGCTCCAGGGCACCGAGATCACCCGTTCCGAACTGGCGATCCTCGCGACCCAGGCCAGCCTCCCCGGCCTGAGCGGGGCCAACACGATCCGCGAGACGCTGACCATCGACCAGGGCACCGCCTCGCCCGGCGCGACCAGCTATATCGCGCTGCTTCCCCTGCCCGCCACGGCGACGGCGGACGCGATGACCGGCACCGCACGCGACGACATCTTCCTGGTCGACGATGCCGGCGACCGGATCAGCGAGGCCGCCGATGCCGGCATCGACCGGGTCGAGACGACGCTCGGCAGCTACACGCTCGGCAGCGCGATCGAGAATCTGATCCGCCGCGGCGCCGCCGACTTCACCGGCACCGGCAACGCGCTCGCCAACGCGATGATCGGCGGGGCGGGCAGCGACACGCTGAACGGGCTCGACGGCAATGACGACATCGCCGGCAATTCGGGCGCAGACGTGCTGAGCGGCGGCAATGGCGAGGACCTGCTCCAGGGTCAGGCGGGCGCGGACAATCTGCTCGGCGGCTGGCAGTCGGACACGCTGATCGGCGGCACCGGCGCGGACCGGCTGGTCGGCGATCTCGAATGGCTGAGCAGCCAGGGCGCCAATGACCGGCTCGACGGCGGCGACGATGCCGACCTGCTGATCGGCGACGCGACCAACATCTATGGCAGCGGCAAGGGCGGCAACGACAAGCTGGTCGGCGGCGCGGGCAACGACGTGCTGATCGGCGACGGCGACGTGATGAAGGACAATGCCAGGGGCGGTGCCGACACGCTGGAAGGCGGCGACGGCAATGACTGGCTCTATGGCGACGGCCGCGATTCGTCCGCGACGGTGGGCGGCGGTGCCGACAAGCTCTATGGCGGCGACGGGCCCGACTTTCTGATCGGCGGCGGCGGCAACGACATGCTGTTCGGCGGCAGCGGAGCCGACTGGTTCGTCTTCGCGCCGGGCTCGGGTGCGGACGAGATCGGCGACTTCGCCTCCGGCCAGGACCATATCGACCTGAGCGCGTTCGATATCGCGTACGAACAGCTCAGCTTCACTACCAGTGCCGACGGCATCCGCGTCGGCTTCGGCGCCGACAGCATCTTCCTGCGCGGCACCCAGAGCGTGAGCCCCAACGACTTCGTGTTCGGCTAGACCGAAGCCACAGGCCCTCCATCGTCATCCCCGCGCAGGCGGGGATCCAGAGTCACCAAGGACATGGCTCCGTTACCCTGGATCCCCGCCTGCGCGGGGATGACGGAAATAATTCTCAAGGCGCCGCCAGTTCCTCCGGCACCGTCTGGCGGGCCTGCCTCGCACTGCCGGTGGCGCGGCGGATCACCACCTTGCCCAGCCGCTGCCCCGGCAACTCGACCAGGCGATAGGTGAGATAGGCCAGCGCATAGGTGACCGGCACTACGATCGCGCCGGTCAGGACGAACCGCCCCATCGCGCCGAGCCCGGTGCCGAAATGCCCGATCACCGCCGCCGCCACCGGCTGCAGGATCAGCAGATGGATCAGATAGGTGCCGTAGCTGAGCTCGCCCAGCCAGTGGAACGGCCGGCTACCCAGCAGCCGCGCCACCCAGTCGATCGCGCCGAGGCTGCGCAGATGGACCAGCGTGAAGAAGCCGAGCACCAGCAGCTCGCGCACCGCGAAGTGCAGCCAGTCCTGCTCGCCGCGGACGGGCAGCGCCGCGAGCAGCACCGCCACGGCCAGATGCAGCCATATCCGCCTGCCCGGCCCCGGCTCGGCCGCGATGAGCATGCCACACAGGAACAGGTGCAGCTTGAGCGGCAGGAAGGACGGCATCGGCCAGTCGAGCCCCATTGTCCCCACCGCCAATGTCACCAGCGCCACCCCGATCGCCGCAGCGATCAGCGCCGCCGGCACCCAGCCCACGCGCCGGGCGAGCAGCACCAGGAACGGAAAGACCGCATAGAATTGCATCTCGAGCCCCAGGCTCCAGTCGGGCAGCGGGGTGCGATAGGCGTAATCGGGCAGCAGCCCGAACACGAAGCTCAGATGCGCGGCGATATTGGCAAGGCTGGCATCGGTATAGCGCTCCGCCGGCTGCAGCCCCTGGCCCAGGAAGCTGTCGATCGCCACCCGGTCGGCATAGATGGCGGGTCCGGCGATCAGCGCGGCGGCGAGCGTCACATAGAACAGCGGCGCCAGCCGGAAGAAGCGCCGCGCCCAGAAGCTCGCCCAGGTGGCGGACGCACCCCAGTCCTCGCTGCCCGCGCGCAACTGATACTGGAACACCATCAGGAAGCCCGAGAGCAGGATGAACAGATCCACGCCGAGATCGGCATTGCGCAGCAGCGGCAGCCGGAAACCGGTCAGGATCATCATGTGCCCGACGAGCACCCATAGCGCCGCCAGTCCGCGCAGGCCGTCGAGACATTCGACACGGCGAATACCGCCTTGTTCCAGGCCCACCGCGTACCTCCGCTGTCGTTCGTCGATACCCGCTGATGACCCGCATCTGGAGCCAAGGCCACCGTGCGAAGGCCCCTAATCGGCCAGTTGCCCCACCCGGACGACAGGGCGGTCGCGCACGTGGTGCATTGCAGCAAATCCGCGTGGTACGCCCTGTCGCAAGGGGGCCGGATTTCGCGCGGAAGCGCACGAGGGACGATGCCGGACAACAAGCGAATAGTCTTCGCGATCAATTCACTCGCCGGCGGTGGCGCCGAGCGCGTGCTCACCACCCTGCTCGGCGGATCGGCGCCGTGGCGCAACCGCTACGACATCCACCTGGCGCTGCTCGACGACGAGCCACGCGCCTATGCCGTGCCCGATTGGGTGGAGGTCCATCAGCTCGATGCACGGCACAAATTGCTGCCCAGCCTCAAGCAGCTGCGCGCGCTGACCGAACGGCTCTCGCCCGATGCGACGCTGAGCTTCCTCACCCGCGCCAATGTCGCCAATGCCTGGGCGATGGCGGGACGCGGCCGGCCCTGGCTGATCAGCGAGCGAGTCAACACCAGCGCGCATCTGGGCAAGGGCCGCGGCGCGATCGCGGCGAAGGCAATGGTCCGCATCGCCTATCCCCGCGCCGCCCACGTCATCGCGGTGTCCGAAGGCGTGGTCGACGATCTCGCCGACAATTTCGGCGTCCAGCGCACCCGCATGTCGGCGATTGCCAACCCGATCGATCATGACCAGATCGCCGCCCTCGCCGCCGAGCCGCCGGCCTTCACCCCCGCCGGCCCCTATATCGTCGCCGCCGGCCGGCTGGTGCCCAACAAGAACATGGCGCTGCTGCTGCGCGCCTATGCGAAGGCCGATCCCGACGCGCGCCTGGTCATCCTCGGCGAAGGACCGGAACGCCCCGCACTCGAGCGGCTCGCCGCCGCGCTCGGCATTGCCGACCGGGTCGACATGCCTGGCTTCGTCGCCAACCCCTTCGCGCTGCTCGCCCGCGCCCAGGCCTATGCCATGCCCTCCAATGCCGAGGGCTTCCCCAACGGCCTGGTCGAGGCGATGGCGTGCGGCGTGCCGGTCGTCGCGACCAATTGCGCCTCCGGCCCGTCCGAAATTCTGGCGGACCGCCCTCGCGGCGCGGTGACCGGCGGGATCGATGTCGATGCCGGCGCATTGGTCCCCACCGATGATGTCGATACTTTCGCTGCGGCGCTCCGCCGCGTGCTCGTCGAGCCGCGCCGCAGTGCCTGCGGTGCGCGCGCGCGTGCCCGCTCGCGGGCTTATGGCGTCGAGCAGGCGGCCGCCAATTACTGGGCCAGGATCGAAGCCGCGCTCGACGCGCCTTCCAGGCACCAACCCGATGACAATGTAAGTCGCGTTCAGGGAGCAAATCGATGAAGTGGCACATGCAGATCGCGCTTGTGGGGGCGCTACTCGGCGGATGCGCCGGCCAGACCCCGCTCGCCGGCAGCGGCGACGCGCCGCCGCCGGCCGCCGCCTTCACCCTCTCGCCCGGCGACAAGGTGAAGGTCGCCACCTATGGCGAAGTCGCGCTCACCGGCGACTTCGAAGTCTCGCCCGGCGGCACCATCGCCTTCCCGCTGATCGGCGAGGTCAAGGCGGCGGGCATGCAGCCCGATCAGCTTTCCAAGGCGATCGAGACCCAGCTGCGCGAAGGCTATCTGCTCGAACCCAAGGTCTCGGTGCAGGTCGCCAGCTTCCGCCCGGTCTATATCCTGGGCGAGGTCAACAAGCCCGGCGAATATCCCTATACCCAGGGCCTCACCATCCGCGGCGCGGTCGCCAAGGCGGACGGCTTCACCTACCGCGCCAACGAGAAGCGCGTCTTCCTCAAGCGCACCGGTGAACCCGGCGAGCGGGCCTATCCGCTGACTGCGGACTTCGCGGTGCTGCCCGGCGACACGATCCGCTTCGGCGAGCGCTATTTCTGATGGACATGGCCACCGCATCGCTCGCGCCCGGGATGGCGCCCGAACCGGCACATGCCGAGCCCTTGCCCGAAACCGGCAAGCCCCATCTGCGCGGCTGCCCGGTCAGCTTCGCCAAGCTCAAGGCGCTGCTCGCCGCCGACCTGTACCGCTATGCCGGCCGGGTCAGCACGGGCGCCTTCCTCAAGCATTACGCCTTCACGCCGGGCTATAAATACACGGTGCTGATGCGCACCGCCGGCTGGCTCAAGCTCAAGCCGGCCAAGGCCTTCGGCTTCTATCCGCTCGCCAAATGGCTGCTGCTGCGCGCCCGCTACAAATATGGCTTCGCCATCCCCGAATATATGGAGATCGGCCCGGGGCTGTTCCTCAACCGGTTCGGCGGCTTCTATTTCCACGGCGACACGGTGCTGGGCAGCAACGTCAACATCACCCACGGCGTGGTGCTCGGCTACATGAACCGCGGCGCCAAGCGCGGCGCGCCGGTGATCGGGGACCGCACCTTCCTCGGTTCGGGCGCCAAGGTGATCGGCGGGATCCAGGTCGGCGCGGAAGCGGCGATCGGCGCCAATGCGGTGGTCACCAAGGATGTGCCGGAGCGCGGCGTGGTCGGCGGCATCCCCGCCAAGCTGCTCTCGGACCAGGGCTCGGACGGCTATATCAACCGCCTCGCTCCGCCCGAACTGCTCGCCGCCTGCGAAGGCGCGCTGCACGGCTGGCGCGAGGGTCAGCCGAACACGAAGTCGTTCTGATCGAGCGTGGTGGCGCCGCGCACGAAGATCGTGTCGGTGCCACCCAGCTGGATCGTCACCCCGGCGCTGCTGGTGGTGAAGCGCAGCTGCTCATAGGCTATGTCGAAGGCGCTGAGGTCGATCCGGTCGGCCTCGGCGCCGCCGCGGGTGAAGTCGGTGATCTCGTCCTGCCCTGATCCCGGCGCGAACATGAAGCGGTCGCTCCCGCCGCCGCCGGTCAGCTTGTCGTTGCCCCCCTTCGCGCCGGCGGCCATGTTCACCGCATCGCCGTACAGCACGTCGTTGCCGAGCCCGCCGACCAGCGTGTCCGCCCCGCCGATCCCGACCGCGGTCATGCTCATCCCGTCGCCGACCAGCACATCGTCGCCGTCGCCGCCGTCCAGCGTGTCCTTGGCCGCGAGCGACGAGACCCATTCGCTGTCGCCGACCAGCAGGTCGTTGCCCGCCCCGCCATAGAGCCGGTCGGTCTGCTGCCCGCCATAGAGCGTGTCGCCACCATCCTCGCCGTAGAGCAGGTCTTCGTTCTTGCCGCCGTCGAGCCGGTCGGCGCCGATCCCGCCCCACAGCGTATCGTTGCCGTCGTCGCCCGACAGCGTGTCGTCGCCCGCCCCGCCGGTCAGTACATTGGCGCCGGCGCTGCCGAGCAGCGCGTCGTCGAAGCTCGATCCTTGTGCATTCTCGATGCTGACCAGCCTGTCGCCGGTGGCATCGCCGCCCGTCGCGGTCTGGGTGCGCAGGTTGACCAGCACGCCGCCCAGCGAGCCGGCATAGTCGACCGTGTCCGCTCCCGCGCCACCGTCGAGCACATCGCCGCCCGATCCGCCGCGCAGCATGTCCGCGCCGTCGCCGCCGGCCAGCCGGTCCTCGCCGCCTGCACCGACCAGGAAATTGTCGAGCGCATTGCCGGTCAGCGTCGCGCCGACCGTGCCGGTATAGACCAGCTCCTCGATATTGGCGCCGAGCGTGTATGTGCTGGCGGCGGTGCGGATGCGGTCGCGCCCTTCGCCCGCCGCCTCGATCACCTGGTCGCCGGCCTCGAACACGACATAGAGGTCGTTACCCGTCCCACCGCGCAGCACGTCATTGCCGCTGCCGCCATCGAGCTGGTCATCGCCCGCGCCGCCGACCAGCACGTCATCGCCGCCACGCCCATAGAGCATGTCGCCGACCAGGGGATCGTCGCCGCCGGTGATGCTGTCGGCATAGTTGGAGCCGATCACCATCTCGATGCCCACCAGCCGGTCCCCCTCGGCCTCGCCGCCATGATTGACGTTGGTCGCCAGGTTCACGGTGATCGCGGTCGACTTGGTGTAGTCGACCTGGTCGCGCCCCGCCCCGCCATCGAGCAGGTCCGCGCCCGCGCCGCCGACCAGCTTGTCGTCGCCGTCGAGCCCATAGAGCGCATCGTCCAGCGCCTTGCCGTACAGGCTGTTGTCGAGCGCATTGCCCGTGCCGGTGAAGCCCCCGCTGCCGGTGTAGCTGAGGTCCTCGACCCCGTCGGCCAGAGTCAGCGACGAAAGGCCCGTGCGCACGATGTCGGTCCCGCCGCCCAGTGCCTCGACCACCTGGTCGCCGGCATTGTCGACCACATAGCTATCGTCGCCGGTCCCGCCGATCATCAGGTCCGCGCCCGCGCCACCATCGATCGTGTCGTTGCCGCCGCCGCCCTCGATCCGGTTGACGTTCGCATCGCCGGTCAGCGTGTCGGCAAAGCCGCTGCCGACCACCGCTTCGATGCCCGAGATGCTGTCGCCCTGCGCATCGCCGCCCGACACGGCGCCGGTGGCGAGGTTGACCTTCACCGCCGCGGCGCTGCCAGAGTACACCAGCGTATCGAACCCGCCTGCGCCGTCGAGCCTGTCGCCGCCCGCGCCGCCGACCAGGATCTGGTCGCCGCCATCGCCGATCAGCGTGTCGGCGAAGCCGGTGCCGATGAAGCGCTCGACGCCGTCGAACCGGTCGCCCTCGGCATCGCCGCCGCTGCTCGTACCGGTCTGCAGGTTGATCGAGACCGCCACGACGTTGCCGCTATAGTCGACGGTATCGACTCCCTCGCCGCCGATCAGCGTGTCGGCCCCGGCACCGCCCTGGAGCAGATCGTCGCCGCCGCGCCCGTCGAGCCGGTCCGCACCCGCGCCACCATATAGCGCCTCGGCAATCCCCGTGCCCGACAGCGTGTCGTCAAAGGCCGAGCCCGCCAGCCCCTCGATGCCGACCAGCCGGTCCCCCGCGGCATCGCCGGTGCCGGTCTGCACCGCCAGGGCAAGATCGACCTGCACCGCCGCCGCCGAACCCGAATAGTCCGCGGTATCGAACCCCTCGCGCCCGTCGAGCAGGTCCGCACCGGCGCCGCCGGCCAGCCGGTTGCTCCCGCCATCGCCGCTCAGCACATCGTCGAAAGCCGAGCCGATCAAATCCTCGATCCCGACCAGGCTCACCCCGCCCGAAGCGATGCCCGCGGCGAGGTCCGCGGTCACTGCGCTCGCACCGCTTGAAAAGTCCGCCGCGTCCACGCCGAGCCCGCCGTCGAGGCGGTCCGCCCCGCCATTGCCGACCAGCCGGTCGTCGCCCGCACCGCCCGACAGCGCATTGGCCCCGCCATCGCCGACCAGCACGTCGCCAAGGCCCGAGCCGACCAGGTTTTCGATCCCCGCCAGCACATCGCCCTGGGCATCGCCGCCGGTCCCGGTGCCGCCCAGCACGGCGGTCACGCCCGCGCTACTCGCCGCGTAATCGGCAGTGTCGATACCCGCCCCGCCGGTCAGCCGGTCCGCACCCGCGCCGCCGATCAGGACATTGTCGAACGCGTCGCCGGTCAGCGCATCGTCGAAGCGCGAGCCGACCAGCCGCTCGACGCCCGAGAGCCGGTCACCCTGGGCATCGCCGCCCACACCGGTACCGGCGACGAGGTCGATCGTCACCGCCGCGCCGCTGGCCGAATAGTCCGCGCTGTCGAACCCCGCCCCGCCGGTCAGCACATCGGCACCCGCGCCGCCGACCAGCAGGTCGTCGCCGCCGCGCCCGTCGATCCGGTCGTCGCCCGCGCCACCGCCGAACCAGTCCGCGCCCTCGGTGCCGGAGAGCGTGTCGGCAAAGGCCGAGCCCTCGATCGCCTCGATCCCGATCAGCCGGTCGCCCGCCGCCTCGCCGCCGCTCGCCGCACCATTGGCGAGGTCGACTGTCACGCCCGCGGCGCTGCTGCCATAGTCGACCCGGTCGATCCCGGCCCCGCCGTCGAGCAGGTCCGCCCCCGCGCCGCCATCGAGCATGTCGTCACCGGCACCGCCCGAGATCGTGTCGTCGCCATTCCCGCCGAACAGCCGGTTCGCGCCCGCATCGCCCGCCAGCGTGTCGGCGAAGCTGGAGCCCTCGACATCCTCGAACCCGTCGAACAGGTCGCCCGTGGCATCGCCGCCGCTGGCGGTGAGCCGTGTCAGGTCGACCCGCACCGCAGCACTGCTCCCAGCATAGCTGAGCAGGTCGCGCCCCGCCCCGCCGACCAGGATATCCGCGCCCGCACCGCCGGCCAGGACATCGTCGCCGGCATTGCCGACCAACATGTCGTTGCCCGCGCCGCCCAGCAGCGCGTCCGCGCCGGCAGTACCGCCGATCATGTCGTCGCCCGCCGTCCCCGCGCTCACCACCACGCGCTGCCCGTCCAGGGTCAGCACCGATCCGGTGCCCTTCTTGGTGGTCACCGTGCCCGCACCGGTGGCGAGGCCATAGTTGCGCACCGTCAGCGCACCGTTCTTCTCGGCGAGGTTGAACAAGGTCGGCGAGCCCGGATCGGAGAAGAACGCCCCGTCGATCGTCGCGCTGGCGCCCTCGGCCAGCCAGATATGCTCGCGATTGCCCCCGGCGAGCGGCGCGCCCGCATCGAGGCTGACGATGTTGCTCAGCTGCGCGCCGGTGCCCCACAGCCGGATGTTGCGGCCATTGCCCGAGATGATCGCGCCGTCGACCACCACGCCGTTGCTCTTGAGGTCGAGCCCGCCATCGCTGTTGCCGGTGGCGATCACGTCGCGCAGCGTGATGTTGTAGGTGCCGCGCTCAGTCGCGAAGCCATCCCCGTTCCGATAGTCGTTCACCGTGTCGAGCGCGTTGCGCATCGCGACATGGTCGATCAGCACGTCGTGCGCGGTGCCGTCGATATGCACGCCGATCGCGAAATTGTCGCCGTCCTGGAACTGGCTGTCGCCGCGGACATCCTCGATCAGCACATTGCTGCTGTTGTACTGGACGCGGATCGCGCCCTTGGAATAGCCGTTCACCGCGACGTCGCGGATGGTCAGCCCGGTGATGCTCGCGCTGGCATTCGCACCCGATGCGATATCGTCGAAGAAGCGCGCGACATTGCTCGCCGTGACATGCTCGATGGTGAGGTTGCTCAGGTCCCCGCCGACGCGGATCGCCGTGCCGACATTCTCGAAGGCGAGGTCGCTGAACCGCAGATTGTTCGCGCCGCCGAGCAGCCGGAAGACTTCCTCGCCCGCCGGATTGGCCGGATCGAAGGACTCGGGCCGGCTCCCGACGATCGTCGCCGCCATCGCATTGCCCGCGCCGTCGACCCCGCGGATCGTCACCGGTGCCGCCGCGGTACCGCCCGCGACGATCGCCAGCGCGCTGGTCGGTGCGGTATAGGCGCCCTGGTCGGCGAGCATCAGCACCTGGCCGCCCGGCCCCGCCGCCGCGATCAGCTTGGGCAGGTCCTTCAGCGTCGCGGCGTTGGCCGCGCTCGAGCCGTCGCCCGAACCGCTTCCGGTCGGCGAGATGTACAGCGTCGGCATGGCAAGGGTCTCCTCATAGGCCCGAGAAGGTCACCCCCATTGAAATGCGATCGTCCGAGAATTTGCGTCCCGCGGTTGCCCCCCAGCTCGACTGGGACCGCCGCTGCAGATCGAGCCGCAGCGTCATACGCTTGTTCACCAGGTAGGAACCGCCGGCGCGCCAGGTCCAGCGATCGTCGCGCCGGTCGATATCATTGAAGTCGCGCTTCTCCAGCTCGCCGCCCACGCCCAGGATCAGGTTGCGCAGCAGCTCGTAATCGGCGCGCAGCGTGTAGTTGGTGGCGAGATAGCCGGTCGCGCCGTTGACCCCGGTCTCGCGGATGCCGCGATCGACCGTGCCGGTGATCGTCACCAGCGGCGTCAGGAAATAGGCGAGCTCGCCGCGTACCAGGAAACCGGAGATGTCCTTGAACTGCGCCGGCTTGTAGTCCTGCTGGAGATAGCCGAGCCGCAGCGATCCGCGCGCCTTGCGCCCCAGCTCGAAGCTCGCGCCGCCGGCCAGCTCGAAGCCGCTGGAATCGCGCGCCGGCACGGGGCCGGTCCGCTCGCGATAGTCGCGCTTGTTGAGCGATCCGGCGACGAACAGCGCGATGCTCGGGCTCAGCGCATATTCGCCGATCGCGGTGCCGGTGTACGCCGTGTGGTCGCGGAAATCCTGGTCGATCGGCGCGCCGCCGGGCGTCACGCTGTCGGCATAGTTGCGGTTCTCGACGTCGAACACGCCGCGCACGCGCAGCCGGTTGAAGACATGGGTATAGGCCAGGTTCGCCCCGCTCAGGGTGAAGCGGATCGGGCGGGAAGCCTGGCTGGGCGAATCGGGCGAGACGCGTTCCTGGCTGTAGCGCCCGTTGCGCAGCGAGACGTTCAGCGTGTCCGACTTGCTGATCGTGTAGAGCGCGCCGGCGTTCACTGCATATTGGGTCGCGTTCTCGCTCGCCCGATCGGCATAGCGCAGCAGGTCGAGCTCGGCGTCGAAGTTCAGCTTCAGGGTCGGCGAGGGCCGGACCAGCGAGACCTTGGGGCGGATGCGGACATAGGCATCGCCGATCCGGTCGCTCGGCTGGGCATAGAGATTGTCGTCATAGCCCGCGCCGATCGCGACGCGCGGCAGCAGCTCGAAGCTGCCGACATGGATCGGCTCCGGCGTATAGTCCGGCCGTCGCCGCTCGAGCACGCCGATATTGCGGTCGCGCCCGAAGCTGTTCGCGCTCGTCACCGAGCCGAGCCCGTCGGTCGCGTCCGATTGCTGGGCGAGCGCCGGTGCCGCAAAGCCGCCGGAGGCCAGCAGCGCGAGGAAGGCGGCGCGCTTCACCGGCGGCCCAGCGTCACGAGGACCGGGCGATGGTCCGAACCGGTGGCCGGCAGCTGCCGTGCCGACACCAGCCCCCAGTCCGGCCCGGCATAGAGCTGGTCGATCGGCAGGACGGGAATAGTGCGCGGCCAGCTCGGCACGGCGCGGGTCATGCGGGTGAGCGGCGCGAAGGATCTGTCCTGCTCGCGCATCGCCGCGGCCCATGGGGTGAGGTTCATGTCGCCTGCAACGATGAGGGGGTCGCGATTGATCCGTATCAAGGCCTGCGCCACGGCGCGCCTGCGCAACGCCTGATCGCGCGAAGTCGGTCGCGGATAGTGGAGCGTCACTACGGTGAAGGGCCGGCCATCGGGTCCGCTGATCCGTGCCCAGAGCAGGGGCGGGCCGAATTTGCGGCCCTGCGCGTCCTTCAGGAAATAGTCGCTGTCCTCGATCGGCCAGCGCGAGAAGATGATCAGCCCGCAGCCCGGCGGGCATTTGGTGGAATGATGCAGCTGCTGGCCCAGCGCGGCGAGCATCGGGCGGAAGCTGCCATCGACTTCCTGGAGCATCACCACGTCGGGCTTGGCGTCGAGGATCGCCTGGGCGGTCTCGGCGGGATCGTCGTTGTTCACCCAGACATTGTGGCTGAGCACGCGGACCTGCGGCATGCCGGCCCGCGCCACCGGGATCGCCCGCATCAGCTCGGGCACCACGCCGATCGCCACCGGCACCAGCCCAAGCAGCGCGGCCGCGATCGTCCAGCCCAGCCGCCGCCAGGCGAGCAGCAGCCCGAGCAGGGTCACCAGCCCGAACAGCGGCAGGAACGATGCCAGTGCGTCGAGCGCCGGCACGGCCATGCCCGCCAGCGCCACCCACGCAGCGATAATCCCCCCGCCGAGCAGCAGGGTGCCGAGGATGCGGACCAGCCTCACGCGCGGGCGAGCAGCCGATTGCGCAGGGCATGGCCGGATTGCCGGATCGATGCGGGGATCAGCTTGGCCGCGAGCAGCAACGCCGCGGTGCCGGTCCCTTCGGGCAGGTAGACGTCGCCCAGCCGGATCGCGGTGCGGCCCGGATATTTCATCGCATAGCGGGCGTAGTGTGCGATCTCCTGGTTCACCAGGCGCCGGAGCAGGCTGGCCTCGCGCCCGGTCGCGCCGGCCAGGATGCCGCGCGCGGTATCGACCAGGCAGGGCAGGTCGAGCGTGGTGGTCGACTTGCTGACCTTGTTGTCGCTGTCGCGGTGGAAGATCGCGGTGATGCGCGGATCGTAGCGCAGCGTGCCCTGGGCGAGCACCCGCAGCCACAGGTCCTTGTCGCCGCCGCGCACGGCCCGACCCTCGGGGAACAGCCCAGCCTCGAACAGCGCGTCGCGGCGGATCGCGATCGCCCCGGTCCACATCGGGCATTCGCGCACCGCCAGCCAGGCCGAGAGGAAATCGGCAAGGTCGAGCGTGCGCGCATGCTCCAGCTTGTGCGCGATCCGCTGCGGCTGGGAGCGGGTTTCGAACACATGGTCGAACCGGGTAGCCGCTGCGTGCACCTCGGGATCGGCCGCGATCCCTTCCGCCAGCACGGCCAGGTGGTCGGGCTGCCACAGATCATCGGCATCGAGGAACGCGATCCAGTCGCCGCTGGCGGCGTGGATGCCCAGGTTCCGCCCGGCATAGCCGCCCGGCCCCGGCGTCGGCAGGTCGAGCAGCTTGATCCGCTCGTGCCCGATCGCGGCGACCAGCTCGCGGCCGCCATCGGTCGAGCAATTGTCGATCACCAATATCTCGTGCGGGGGAAAGCTCTGGTCGAGCGCGCTCTCGATCGCGGCGCGGACATGCGCGGCCTTGTTGTAGAGCGGCATGACCACGGAGAAATGTGGGACGGTCATCAGTCTCTTGCTGCCTTTCTGCCCCCCGCGAGTTGCAGGAACTCGCCCACCGCCACCCCGGCAAGTTCCAGCGTCAGAAGCATCACCGCCAGCCGGCGGCGCATCGTCAGTTCGCGCGAGACCGCCGCGCGGCGCAGCCGCCGGACGGTATCGACCGCGGTCACGCCCAGCACATGGACGAGGCGCGGGCGCTTCGCGGTACGGTCCCAGCGCCCGCCGCTCAGCCGCCGGCGCTTGTGGACCAGCTCGGCCCGGCTCGCGCGCACCGGATGGCGCACCACCATCCCCGGCACATAGACCAGGGGGTAGCCGGCATCCTTGATGCGCAGCGCCATCTGCCGGTCGCCGCCGGACTTGAGGCCGGCGTCGAACCCGCCCAGTTCCCGGAGCAAGGCCGTCTCGCTCGCCCAGTTCGCCGTCGCGCAATTGCCGCGCGCGGCATGCGCCTGGGGAAAGGAGAAGAGCCGCTCGTAATCGCCGAACACCTCGCGCTCCTGCGCGATCTCGTCGAACAGCTCGATCTTGCCGGCCAGCACGCCGAACCCCGGATTGGCCGCCGCGGCGCGCAGCACCTGCTCCAGCCAATCGGGTGCCGGCTCGCAATCGGCATCGGTGAAGGCGATGATCGGCGCCCGCACCTGCCCGATCGCTAGGTTGCGCGCGGCATAGGAGCCGGGCCGCTTCTCCTCGAGCAGCTCGACGCCCGGATAGCGCCGCGCGATATCGGGCGTGGCGTCGCTCGACCCGTTGTCGACGACGATGATCTGAAATGCGTCACGCGGGAGCGTCTGGCGCGCGAGCGCATCCAGGCAGCGGCCGAGCACCGCTTCTCCGTTCCACACAGGTATGACGACTGCGACTTGAAACATAGATACGCCTGTCCAGTGCTAGTCGCGGCTCAGTCAGCCCGCCGCGCTGTCCGGGTCAACCGCATGCCGCGCCTGCGAAAGACGAGTCGCCCCTTTGGCCGGGTGACCGGAGCCCCGGGCGCCTTCGCTCTCGAATAATTGCCCGCTACCAAGGATCACGCCGGACCAATCGTTGTTGTTGCACTGCACAAGCAATGCAGCAGCCGTGAGCAGGAGGCGTGTAACCGTGCGTGAATTCCAGCCCGAATCGGGCACCCAAACGAGCATCGCCACCGACATCACGGTGGTCTCGCTCGAAACCGCCACCGCCCGCCGGGCGGCATTTGCTGCGCGTGCGGCGGGCACTTCGCTCGCCTGGCATTTCTTCGATGCGTGCACCGGCCCGGCCCAGGGCATGACGATCGACGAGCCCGCGATCCGCCGCAACAAGGGGCGGGCGATGAGCAAGGGCGAGATCGGCTGCTATGCCAGCCATTTCTCGATCTGGCGCGACATGATCGCATTGGGCGTGCCCCAGGCGATCGTGCTCGAGGACGATACGGTGGTAGACTGGGCCTATCTGGAGCCGCTCGCGGCTACCGATCTCCACGCCCAGGGCATCGACTATCTGCGCCTCTACGCCAAACGGCCGACCTGGCAGCGCGTGGTGAAGCGCGACTTCCTCCAGCATTCGCGCACGATCGTCGAGCTGGTCGGCCCGGCCTATGGCACCCAGGGCTATGCGATCACGCTGGAGGGCGCGCGCAAGCTGCTCGCGCATTGCCGCATCGTCCGCCGCCCGATCGACGACGAGATGGACCGCAGCTGGGCGCACGGCCTGCCCAATCTCGCTTTGTATCCCGCGCCGATCCTCGAGGCGGCGATCGTCTCGGACATCGGCCCCGCGCGCTTCGGCCCGAAGAACGACCCGCTCTATCATTCGGTCAAGCAGAAGGCCTGGCGCCATATCGAGCGCACCCGAATGCGCATGCTGAAAGCGAGGCGCCTGCTTGAACGCTGAGACGCCCGCACGCTTCGACGACGGCCTGCGCGCGCGCAGCCGCAGCTCGATCGGCTGGACGATCACGCGCTTCCTGTCGGACCAGCTATTCTCCTTCATCGTCTTCGTCATCCTCGCGCGCCTGCTCACGCGCGCGGACATCGGCGCATTCGCGGTGATGGCGGTAACCGCCGAGGCCTTCCGCATCATCGCCACCGCCGGCCTCGTCCAGACCATCGCCCGCAGGCGCGAGCTGACGCCCGCCTTCCTCGACACCATCTATCGCTCGCAACAGGGCTTCTCCTTCCTCTCCGCCGCGCTGATCGTCGCGCTCGCCCAGCCGATCGCCGATCTGATGGGCGCGCCGGCCATCGCCCTGCCGCTCGCGGTGATGAGCCTGGTGCTGCCGATCTCCTCGTTCGGCGGCACCCATCTCGCCCTCCGCCTCCGCGAGTTCGGCCATCGCACCACTGCCCTGCGATCGGTCGTCGGCGGGCTGATCGGCGGCACCTGCGCGGTGGTCGCCGCCTTTGCCGGGCTCGGCCTGTGGAGCCTGGTCATCCAGCGCCTCGTCACCGAGATCGCCGGCGTGTTCCTGTCGCGCGCCTCCTATGACTGGAAGCCGGGCTGGAAGTTCGAGATGCCGATCCTGCGCGGCAACCTGATGCTCAACGCCAGCCTGATCTATGTCCAGCTCGTATTCTTGGCGACCGTGCGCGTGCAGGAGATGGCGATCGGCGCGGGCATCGGCCTCGCCGCGGTCGGCGTCTATCGTACCGCCTGGCGCACCGTCGAGCTGATCGGCCGCGGCGCGATCCAGCCCTTCACCCAGGTCGCGGTGCAGACCCTCGCCCGGGTCAAGGACGAGCCCGCCGAGCTGCGCCAGGCCTATCGCTGGATGATCGCCCAGGCCTCGGCGATCTCCTTTCCGGCGCTGGTCGGCTTCGGTGCGCTGGCGCCCGTCGCAATCCCCACCGTGTTCGGCGCGAAATGGGACGAGGCCGGGCAACTCGCCCAGATCTTCGCGTTCATGGCCGTGCCCTTCACGCTCAACTTCTTCGCCTCGCCCTCGCTCAGCGTCCTCGGCGCCTCGCGCAGCCTGATGTCGCTGTCGACGACGCAGCTGATCCTCGGCGTGATCCTCACGCTGGCGGCCTTGCCCTATGGCCTGCTCGCCGTCGCCATCTCCTATGTCGGGCGCGCCTATCTGACGCTGCCGATGCAGATCCTGCTGCTCCGCCGCGCCTCCGGCATCCGCCCGGTCGATACCTGGCGCGCAGTCGGCGCGCCGCTCATCGCCTCGACGCTGATGGGCGTGGCGCTCGCGGTCGCGATGCGGCTGCTCGACACGCATCTTTCGGGCTGGAGCGTGCTGCTCCTGCTCAGCGCCTCGGGCGCGCTGTTCTACGGGATCGTGCTGCTCGCCATCTCGCGACCGTGGCGCGGCCGCCTCCTGACCTTGTCCAGACGCCTCAGAAAGGGCCGGATATGACCATCAAGACCGCCGATCAGCTCGTCGGCGAACTCGCCCAGCGTTTCGCCCAGACCCTCGACATCGTGCTGCCCCCCGGCAAGCTCGCCCTGGTCGACTTCCCCGATCACTCCAATGTCGGCGATTCCGCCATCTGGCTCGGCGAGATGGCCTATCTGCGCCAGCGCGGCCGCCTGCCCGCCTATTATTCCGCGATCGCCGATTTCGACGATGCGGCCTGCCGCGCCGCGATCGGCGATGACGGCACGATCCTGATCCATGGCGGCGGCAACATGGGCACGCTCTGGCCCAAGCACGAAGCCTTCCGCCTGCATCTGCTGCGAAACCATCGCGGCCGGCCGATCGTCCAGATGCCGGAATCGATCCACTATGCCGATCCGGCCGCGGCGACGGAGATGGCCCAGGCGATCCGCGATCACGGCGCCTTCACCCTGCTGGTCCGCGACGCCCGCTCGCTCGCCTTCGCGCAGGAACATTTCGACTGCGAGATCCATCTCTGCCCCGATGCCGCGCTGATGCTCGGCCGCCAGCAGCGCGGCGCCGCCACCGTGCCGGTCTTCGCATTGCTCCGCACCGATCACGAGCGCTCCGCCGACGATGCCGCGGTCCCCGCCGGGGTGGCCGTCGATGACTGGCTGGAGGAGGACGGCGCCCAGAAGCGCTTCCTGCGCCTCTCGCTCAAGCTCGGCCGGCTGGTCACCCGCGATCCGATGGCCCAGCGCCTCGCCCGCCAGCGCCGCCTCGCCGAATGGCGCTTCCAGCGCGGCCTGGCGATGCTGTCCTCGGGCGAGCTGGTCGTCACCGACCGTCTGCACGCGCACATCCTCTCGCTGCTGCTCGATATCCCGCACGTGCTGCTCGACAACAGCTACGGCAAGGTCGCCGGCTTCGCCGACCAGTGGACCGGCGACTATGCCGGCCTGCTGCGCGCCACCAGCCGCGCCGAGGGTTTCGCCACCGCCCTGGCCTGCCGCACCCCGCAGATGGTCACCGGCTGAGGAGCCCGCACCCAGAGGAGGGACCGTGAAGCAGGACCTGTCCTTCGACCCCGCCCCGGAGCCCGCCGACAACGGGCTCGCCGCTCTCGCCCTGATCCTCGCGATGCACCGCGTCGCCGCCGATCCGGCCGAGCTGCGCCACGATCTCGGCCATGCCGATCCGGCCGGCACCGACGACCTGCTTCGCCTGGCAAGGCGCATCCCCGGCGTCCGCGCCCGCGCCACCACCGGAGACTTTGAGCGGCTGCGTCGCCTGCCCATGCCGGTGCTGGCCGGCGGTGCCGAAGGCTGGTTCGTCATCGGGCGGGTCGGCGAGGATGCCGTCGCGGTCCAGCGCCCCGGCGCCGGGATCGAGCGCTGGGACCGCGCCGCGCTCGACGCGCGCTGGTCGGGCCGGCTCCTCCTCGTCACCACCCGCGATTCCGCCCAGGTCGCCGCGCAGCGCTTCGACTTCACCTGGTTCATCCCCCAGATCGTCAAATATCGCCGGCTGATCGGCGAGGTGCTGCTGATCACCCTGGCGCTCAATCTGCTCGGCCTCGCCGCCCCGCTCTTCTTCCAGAACGTCGTCGACAAGGTGCTCGCCCACAACAGCCTCGCCACCCTCCAGGTGCTCGCGCTCGGGCTGGTGCTGGTCTCGCTCTGGGAAGTCGCGTTCGGCTGGCTGCGCACCCGGCTCTATTCGGAGACCAGCCAGAAGCTGGACGTCGAGCTGGGCAGCCGGCTGTTCCGCCATCTGCTCCGCCTTCCACTCGCCTATTTCGAGAACCGCCGCGTCGGCGACACCGTCACACGGGTACGCGAGCTGGAGACGGTGCGCGAGTTCATGACCAATGCCTCGCTCACGGTGCTGGTCGATCCGCTGTTCACGATCGTCTTCCTGGTCGCGATGTGGCTCTATTCGCCCACACTGCTCCTGATCGTCGCGCTCACTTTGCCCGCCTATGTGATCGTCTCGCTCGCCGTCACCGGGCCGCTGCGCCGCCGGCTCGACGAGAAGTTCGCCCGCGGCGCCGCGAACAATGCGCTGCTGGTCGAAAGCGTCTCGGGCATGCAGACGCTCAAGGCCGCCGCGGTCGAGCCGCAATGGCAGGATCGCTGGGAGCGCCAGCTCGCCGCCTACAGCGCCGCCAACCAGCGGGTGATCAACCTCGGCAATACGGGCAGCCAGGCGGTCCAGCTCATCTCCAAGCTCAGCCTCGCCGCGATCCTGTTCTTCGGCGCCCAGGCCGTGATCGCCGGCACGCTGACGGTCGGCGGGCTGGTCGCGTTCAACATGTTCGCCCAGCGTGTCTCCGGACCCGTCATCCGCATGGCGCAGCTCTGGCAGGACTTCCAACAGGTGCGCCTCTCGGTCCAGCGGATGGGCGACATCCTCAACAGCGGCGCCGAGCCGGGCGCCGGATCGCGCACCGCCCTGCCCGCGCTCGCCGGCCATGTCCGCTTCGAGAATGTCCGCTTCCGCTATGCCGCCGACGGCCCCTGGACGCTCGACGAGATCAGCCTCGACCTGCCCGCCGGCACCACGCTCGGCATCGCCGGCGCCTCGGGATCGGGCAAGTCGACCCTCACCAAGCTGCTCCAGCGGCTCTACCTCCCCGCCGCCGGGCGCGTGCTGGTCGACGGCGTCGACATCGCCCAGATCGACCCCGCCTGGCTCCGCCGCCAGATCGGCGTGGTGCTGCAGGAGAATATCCTGTTCAACCGCTCGATCCGCGAGAATATCGCGCTCGCCGATCCGGCCATGCCGATCGAGCGGGTGATGACCGCCGCCCGCCTCGCCGGCGCGCACGACTTCATCCTCGCGCTCCCCCAGGGATATGACACGATCGTCGAGGAGCGCGGGGTCAATTTCTCGGGCGGCCAGCGCCAGCGCCTCGCCATCGCCCGCGCGCTGATCACCAATCCGCGCATCCTGATCCTCGACGAGGCGACCAGCGCGCTCGATGCCGAGAGCGAGGAGATCGTCCAGCGCAACCTCAAGGCGATCGCCGCCGGCCGCACCGTGCTGATCATCGCCCACCGGCTCTCGGCGATCCGCCAGTGCGACCGCATCCTGACGATGGACCGCGGCCATATCGTCGAGAGCGGCACGCATGACGAGCTGCTCCATCTCGGCGGCCGCTATGCCGCGCTCCATCATCGCCAGATCGGCGTGCAGGCTGGAGCGGCGGCATGAACGCGGTCACCCGGCACTGGAGCGCGGTGCGCGACGCGCTCGACAATGAGCGGGCGCGTTCCCGTTCGGTCCTGCGCACCGAGGAGACCGACTTCCTCCCCGCCGCGCTCGAAGTGGTCGAGCGCCCGGTCTCACCGACCGCGCGGGTCACCGCCTGGGTGCTGCTCGGGCTGCTCGCCGTCGCCCTGCTCTGGCTGTTCCTCGGCCGGGTCGACGTCGTCGCCTCGGCGCCGGGCAAGCTCGTCCCCGCCGACGACGTCAAGCTGATCCAGCCCGGCTCGGGCGGGATCATCCGCGCGATCCTGGTCCGCGACGGCCAGAGCGTGCGCGCCGGCCAGGCCTTGGTCGAGCTCGATCCCACCGTCTCCGATGCCGATACGGCGCAGGCGGGCAAGGCGCTGGAGACCGCCCAGCTCGATGCCGCGCGGCTGCGCGCGATCCTCTCCGCGCTCGACGGCCAGGGACTGCGCTTCACCCCGCCCGCCGGTACTACGGCGAAAATCGCGGCAACCCAGGTTGCGCTAGCCCGCGCCCAGCTCGCCGAGATCCAGGCGGGCAGCCAGACGCGCGCCGCCGACACCGAATCCGCCCGCGCGGCCCGTGCCGAGGCGCAGATCCAGGCGGCCAAGCTCAGCGAGACGCTGCCGCTGCTCGACGAGCAGATCGCCGCGAACGAGACGCTGCTGGAGAAGGGCTATGTCTCGAAGCTCAAGGTGATCGAAATGCGCCGCCAGCGCCTCGCCGCCGCACGCGACCGCGACGCCGCGCTCGCCACCGCGCGCAAGGCCGAGGCGCAGATCGCGGTCGCCGGCGGCAATTCCAGCCAGTCCATGGCCGAGGCCCGCGCCCGCATCCTCGCCGATCTCGCCAAGGCCGAGAGCGACGCAAGGCTGCGCCAGGAGGAGCTCACCAAGGCAACCAAGCGCTCCAGCCTCCAGCGCCTCGTCAGCCCGGTCGACGGCACCGTCACCCAGCTCGCGGTGCACACGGTCGGCGGCGTGGTCGAGGCGGCCAAGCCGATCATGGTGATCGTGCCGGCGCGCGGCAAGCTGGTCGCCGAAGTGACCATCGCCAACAAGGATATCGGCTTCGTCACGCCCGGCCAGCCGGTCGCGCTCAAGGTCGAGGCCTTTTCCTTCACTCGCTACGGCGCGGTGCCGGGCAGGCTCGAGCAGATCAGCTCGGACGCGGTGCAGGACGAGAAACAGGGCCTGATCTACACCGCCCGCATCGCCCTCGATCGCGCCACCATCCAGCGCGACGGCGCGACCGTGCCGCTGACCCCCGGCATGGCGGTGACCGCCGACATCCGCACCGGCCGCCGCTCGCTGGCGAGCTACCTGCTGAGCCCGATCGACGAGATCCGCACGACGGCGGGACGGGAGCGGTAAGATCCTCCCCCGGAGGGGGAGGGGGACCAGCGAAGCTGGTGGAGGGGGCTTGCCACAGGCGATATCGCTTGCGGCGGTCCCCCTCTCCCTCCGGGAGAGGAATGAGCACGGCCTTGCAATGTAGGATTCTACCTGCTTCCCTCACCCAGCCGGGCAGCAACCCGGCCGCTCTTTGACCCGGTAGGAAAGATAGGATCACCCCACGCAACGATCTTGCGAGGATGGAAGCAGCGCATGTGCGCGACCTTCGCAATCTTTGGCTCAGTTCAGTAGGCGTTGTGATGCATCAGCACCTGCGCGGTCCGCACCAGGATCGAGATGTCGCGCACCAGCGACCAGCCATGCTGGTATTCCAGGTCCGCCTCGAGCCGGTCGATGATGTCGCGCCGGGTATTGGTCGCCCCGCGGAAGCCGCGGATCTGGGCGAGGCCGGTGATGCCGGGCTTGAGCGCATGGCGGTGCCAATATTGCCGGTCGACCCGCCAGAACAGCTCGTCTCCCGCGGTCGATCCCAGCGCGTGCGGGCGCGGGCCGACCAGGCTCATCTCGCCGAACAGCACGTTGATCAGCTGGGGCAGCTCGTCGATGCTGGTCATCCGGATGAGGCGACCGACCTTGGTGATCCGGTCGTCGTCGCGGCTCGCCGAGCGCGCGCCGGTCGCGTCGCTGGTCTCCACTCGCATGCTGCGGAACTTGAGGATCTGGAAGATCCGGTTCCCGCGCCCCATCCGCTCCTGGCGGAAGAAGACCGGCCCCGGCGAATCGAGCTTGATCGCGATCGCCACCATCACCAGCACCGGCAGCAGCATCAGCAGCGCCGGGATCGTGACGGCCAGGTCGAGCGCGCGCTTCTTCACGCGATTGGCGCGGTTGAGCGGCCCCCAGGAGACCACCACCGTGGTCACCCCGTCGCGCTGGCGCGTGGTGAGCGGGCCAAGCTCAGCAATCTCGGGCATCACGATCTCGCCGACGATGTTCACGCCCTTCAGCGCGCGTGCCCATTCGGCCTTGTGCTCGGGCGTGCAGACGATGACGACGCGGTCGTAGTCCTGCAGCACCGTGCCCAGCCGGTCGAGCATGTACGGGTCGTCGAGATCGGTGCGCAGGCCCGAGGCACGCGCATCGACGATCTCGCGGTTGAGATAGGCATTGGGCAGGTTGGCGCCATCGACGATCACCAGCTCGGCGGTCAGCTTGCCGAAGGTCTTGCTGACGACATGGCAGATCAGCAACCGCTGCGAGAGCAGCAGCGTCAGCGCGGTGACCATCCCCATGCCCAGCGCGAAGCGCGGCACCTTGCCGGTGACCTTGAGCGAGAAGGCGACGAGCAGGAAGACGAGCAGCGTCGTCGCGAACGAGAGCAGGGCCTGGCGGCAGCTCTTGCTCGGCTTGGTCAGGCAGCGCGGATTATAGGCCTGGTTCTGGAAGGCGATCGCGGCATGGACGAACAGCGCGCCGGCCATCGCCGTCCACAATCCGTCCGAGATGGTCCGCGGCTCCTCGACCACCAGCGCCACCGCGAAGCCGAACCCCAGCGCCACGGCGTCCGCGGCCATCAGCCACAGGCAGAGCCATATCTTGGCGTTGCGCCGCGCCGCCTTGGCCAGCGGCGTGCGGACAGGTACCCCCTGGATCGCCAAGTCGATCTTGGTCATGGGATGCAACACTCCCTAAGCTCAGATACGCGAGCTTGCTGCGACGCAACATGACTTCGGGGTTAGGTTATGCAAGCGGGCAGCGCGGGCACGTGCCGGATACGAGATGATCCGTTCGTCGCATCTTGCCGGAGCGATAAGCCGTGACGCCCGGCACTCCGCCGCGCTAGGGAAAACGACATGATTTCCCGTCTCCGCGCCGCCCCCGCCCGCGCACGGCTGCTGCTCTTCGCCTTCGGGGACTTCGCCTTCAATCTCTACTGGCAGAGCATCATGCTCTTCCTGCTCTTCTACTATACCGAGGCGCTCGGCCTGCCGGTGGCGACCGCCGCGGCGGTCTACACCATCGCCTCGGTGTGGGACGGACTCGCCAACTTCCTGGTCGGCGCCCTTGCCGATCGGCACGAGCCCAGGCGCGGCTATGGTCGGTTCCTGATGCTTGGCAGCCTGCCGCTCGGCCTCGCCTTCGTGCTCACCTATGCGCCGCCGCTCGCCACGGGCTGGTGGGGCATCGCGACGATCTTCGTCGGCCATCTGCTGTTCCGCACCGCCTATGCCGCGGTCAACGTGCCCTATCTGGCGATGAGCGCACGGGTGAGCAGCGACAGCCGCGACCGCGCCTTCCTCGCCGGCATGCGGATGTTGTTCGGCACGATGGCGGCGGTGCTGGTCGCCCGTGGCACCTTGCCGCTCGGCGCGCTGTTCAGCGGCAGCACCGTCGCCGCCCAGGCCTATCTCTGGGCGGCGATCCTGTTCGCGATCCTCGGCACCGCGATCCTGATGCTGGTCGGCGCGACCTATCGCGAGCAGGTGGTGCCGGTCCGCACCCAGCCGCCATCGATCGCCGCCAGTCTGCGCAGCCTCGCCGCCAACCGCGCCTTCGTCACGCTGAACCTCGCGATGATGGCGATGATCGTCGCGGCGACGATCCTCAACAAGTCGGTGCTCTATTATTTCAAATATTTCGTCGGCGACGACGTGGCCGGGCAGAGCGCGCTCGCCTGGATGGGCGTGGTCGGCGCGGCCGCGGTGCCGCTGTGGATGCTGCTCCAGCACCTGCTCGGCACGCGCGGCCTCTGGTTCCTCGCCGCCGGCCTGTGCATGGCCGGGCTGCTGCTGTTCTCCGGCGTGCACATCGACCAGGCAGGGCCGATGCAGCTGTTCCTCGTCGCGATGCAGGCAGTGATCGTCGGGCTGCACTTCGCCTATTGGGCGATGCTGCCCAACACCGTGGAATATGGCGAGCGTGCCACCGGACTTCGGGTCGAGGGCGCGGTGTTCGGCATGGCAGCGCTGCTCCAGCGCATTGCGATCGGCCTGGCCACCGCGCTGCTCGCCACCGGGTTCGACGCCGCCGGCTTCGTCGCCAATGTCCAGCAGAGCGCGGCGACCCTCGCCACGATGCGCTTCACCATCGCGGTGGTGCCGCTGGCCTTCCTCGCGCTGTCCTGCATGCTGATGCTGCTCAACCCGCTGGGCAAGGGCGCGCATGCGAAGATCGTGAAGGACCTGGAGGAGCGGGAGGCCTAGAACGAGAAAAGGCCGGGGTGCGAGACCCCGGCCTTTTCAAATCCACTTCCCGGGAAGGAAGGATCAGGCGGTCAGCGTGAACTGCGCGTGCACGCCGTCGGCTTCGGCCGAAGGCGCGATCCAGACGTCGAACAGGCCCGGCTCGACGGTCGGCTTGTTCTCGCGGCCGATGAACAGCAGCTGCTCGCGCTTGAGCTTGAACGTCACCGTCTCGCTTGCCCCCGGCGCCAGCGCCAGCTTGCGGAACGCCTTCAGCTCGCGCACCGGCCGGGTCACGCTCGCCACCCGGTCGCGGATATAGAGCTGCACCACTTCCTCGATCGCATGCGCACCCGAGTTGGTGATCTTCGCCGAGACGGTGATCTCGCCGTCCCAGGCCAGGGTCGCCGGCACCGACAGGTCCGCATAGCCGACCTTGCCATAGGTCAGGCCGTGACCGAACGGGAACAGGGCCGAGTTCGGGATGCCGCGATAATGCGCCTTGTAGGGCTCCAGCGGGCCTTTCGGATTGGGCCGGCCGGTCGCCTTGTGGTTGTAGTAATAGGGCTGCTGGCCCGGCGAGCGCGGGAAGCTGCACGGCAGCCGCCCGGCCGGGCTATAGTCGCCGAACAGCACGTCGGCAGTGGCGTTGCCGCCTTCCGAGCCGAGGAACCAGGTGACGAGGATCGACGGCGCGTTCAGCACCGCGCCTTCCAGCGCCAATGCGCGACCGTTCTTGAGCACGACCACGATCGGCTTGCCGGTCTTGGCGACGGCTTCGGCCAGCTCCATCTGCGGTGCCGGGATGACGATCTCGGCGCGCGACTGCGCCTCGCCCGACATGGTCTCGCTCTCGCCGATCGCCAGGATCACCACGTCCGCCGCGCTCGCCGCGGCCACCGCCGCCTCGATCCCGCCGGCCAGCGGCTCCTCGACCTTCGAGCCGAGCGTCACGCTCACGGCATTCTTGTCGGCCACGGCGCCGCGCACGCCGGTCGCCAGGTCGATCGCCAGCTTGTTGTCGCCATAGACCACCCAGGGCCCGTTGATGTCATGCTGCCCTTCGGCGAACGGACCGATGATCGCGATCTTCTTGCCGCTCTTGGGCAGCGGCAGCAGGTCGCCCTCGTTCTTGAGCAGCACGATCGACTTGCGACCGGCCTCGCGGGACAGCGCAATCGCCTGCCTAGTGCGCGAGCGCGCCTTTTCGCGCTTGGCGTCGATACGGCGGAACGGGTCCTCGAACAGGCCGAGCCGCGCCTTCATCGCCAGCACCTTGCGCACCGATTCATCGACCAGCTTGATCGGCACTTCGCCTTTGGCGACGAGATCGGGCAGGTGATCGCGGTAATAGCCGCTGGTCATGCTCATATCGACACCGGCCAGGAAGGCGAGCTTGGCCGCCTCGCGCGCATCCGCCGCGAAGCCATGGTCGATCATCTCCATGTCGCCGGTGTAGTCGGACACCACGAAGCCCTCGAAACCCCATTCGTCGCGCAGGATCTTGCGCATCAGCCAGTCATTGCCGGTCGAGGGCACGCCCGAAATCTCGTTGAACGAGGCCATGCCGGTGAGCGCGCCTTCGTCGATCGCGGTCTTGAACGGCGGCAGATAGACTTCGCGCAGCGTCCGCTCGGAGATGTCGACCGAATTGTAGTCCAGCCCCGCCTCGGCCGCGCCATAGGCGGCGAAATGCTTGAAGCAGGCGAGCATCGCGTCGTTCGCCTTGAGGTCCTTGCCCTGGAAGCCGCGCACGCGCGCCGCGGCGATCACTTCGCCGAGCAGCGTGTCCTCGCCCGAGCCTTCCATCGTCCGGCCCCAGCGCTGGTCACGCGCGATGTCGACCATCGGCGCGAAGGTCCAGTCGATGCCGGCAGCCGCGCCTTCATAGGAGGCCATGCGCGCGGTGCGCTCGGCCAGATCGGGATCGAAGGCCGCCGCCTCGCCCACCGGCACCGGGAAGATCGTGCGGTGGCCGTGGATCACGTCGGCGGCGAAGAGCAGCGGAATCTTGAGGCGCGACTTGGTCATCGCCACGGTCTGCATGCGGCGCGCCATCTCGGCGCCGTTGCCGTTGAACACGCCGGTCAGGCGCCCCTTCTCGACCTCGGCCAGCTGCTCCTCGAAGCTCGGGCCGTTGGTCGGCGGGTTGAGCGCGGTGGCGACGCCGCCGCCCCAGGCAGCCGGCAGGATGGTGAGCTGGCCGGCCTTCTCCTCCACCGTCATCCTGGCGATGAGCGAATCGATGAAGGCGGGCACCGGCAGGCGGACCGCCGCCTGCAGCATCGCGCGCGCCGGGCTCGCGGCCCAGGCCGCGACCGCGCCCGCTCCCATCAGAGCCGCGCGCCGCGAAATCCTGGTGTCGAACATTGCTACTCCTCTCCTGAACGCCCCGCGGCCAACCACCACGGACATTGTCTTGCAGATGTCCGCCGCGAAACTTTTTTGCTTGTCGCGGCAAACCGTAACCGGTTACATAACTCGCACACGGCTTGTATTGCAATCGCCGAAGCGGTCTGAAGCGCAGGAAACATGCGTTCCCATGTCCGGGGACCGGGGGAGAAGGGACAGAAATGGGCGAGGCCACCATCCGCGATGTCGCACGCCGTGCCGAGGTTTCGGTCGCGTCGGTGTCGCGCGCCCTGAACGGCCTCGACAATGTCCGTGCCGAAACCCGCGAGCGGGTGATCAAGGCGGCGAACGAGCTTGGCTATGTCCCCCATGCCGGCGCGCGCAGCCTCAGCCTGGCCCGCGCCCATGCGATCGGCGTGGTCCTGCCCGACCTGCACGGCGAGTTCTTCTCCGAATGCGTGCGCGGCATGGACAAGGAAGCCAGCCGGCGCGGCTATCTGCTGCTGCTCTCCAACATGCACGACGACAGCGACCAGGCGGCGGTGGCGCTGCGCGCGATGCGCGGCCGGGTCGACGGGCTGCTCGTCATGGCCCCGCACATCGCGCCCGAAACGCTCGAGCATGCGATCCCGCCCGCGCTCCCCTCGGTGCTGCTCAACAGCCATGCCGAGCTGCCCGGCCGCCCGGCGCTGCGCTTCGACAATCGCGCGGGTGCCGAGGCGATGGTCGAACATCTCGTCGCCAATGGCTATCGCCACATCGTCCATATCGCCGGGCCCGAGGGCAATCTCGACGCCGCCCAGCGCGCCGAGGGCTATCTCGCCGTCTGCGCCCGCCACGCCTTGCCCCCGCGCATCCTCGCCGGCGACTTCAACGAGGAGGCCGGCGAAGCCGCCGCCCGCGAAATCCTGGCGAGCAATACCCTCACCGACGCGGTCTTCGCCGCCAACGACATGATGGCGATCGGTTGCCTCCACACGCTGCGCAGCGCGGGCACCGGCGTGCCCGAGAAGATCGCCGTGGCCGGTTTCGACGACGTCCCCCTCGCCCGCTATCTCTCGCTCAGCACCGTGCGCGTGAACATCGCCGAGATGGGCGCCCGCGCCGTCGGCCGGCTGATCGATCTGCTCGAGGGCAAGGACCTCAGCCGCGACAGCGAGACTTTCACCCCCGAGCTGGTCGTGCGCGCCACCACGGCGCCGCGCACCGCTCCCAAGGACGGAGCCGCGCATGCGTGACCGCGGCTCCGTTTCTTTTTCATCGTGGGCTGTAACCGGTTCCACGTCTGCACCCGCTTTTGGCTACACCCCGCCTCCGGGGGCGGCGCCCTGCGCGCTGCCCCCGATTTTTCGGGCCGGGGCTGACACCACTCGCTCACTCTCGTGTATGAGGCTTTGGACATGATCGACCGGCGCGCGCTCCTTTCGCAGTCTTCGGCGCTGCTCGCGGCCACGGCCCTGCCGGGCGCCGCCGCTGCCCAGTCGCGCAAGGCGGCCGGCGTCCGCACGCTGCCCGCCTTTTACGAGGACATCGAATACCGGACCTTCCGCTGGTTCTGGGAGACGGCGCGGCGCGACAACGGCCTGGTGCCCGATCGCTATCCCTCGCCCAGCTTCTGCTCGATCGCCTCGGTCGGCTTCGCGCTCACCGCCTATCCGATCGGCGTCGAGCGCGGCTGGATCACCCGGGCCGAGGCACGCGACCTCACCCTCACCACGCTGCGCTTCTTCTGGGAGGCGCCGCAAGGGCCCGAGCCGAGCGGCAAGATCGGCCATGCCGGCTTCTACTATCACTTCATCGACATGATCAGCGGGGAGCGTTTCGGGAAGACCGAGCTCTCCAGCGTCGATACCACGCTGCTGCTGATGGGCGTGCTGTTCGCCGGCCAATATTACGACCGGGCGGACGCCAGGGAGCGCGAGATCCGCGACCTCGCCCACAAGCTCTATGCCCGCGCCGACTGGAACTTCTTCCGCTCGGACGGCCGCAAGGCGGTGTCGATGGGCTGGCACCCCGAGCGCGGCCTGATCCCGAGCAGCTGGACCGGCTATAACGAGGGCATGTTCGTCTACATCCTCGGTCTGGGCGCCCCGGTGCACACGCTGCCGGCGGACAGCTGGGACGTGTGGACCGCCCCCTATCCGCGCTGCTGGCGCGGCGAGGGGCCGACCCGTCACCTCGCCTTCGCCCCGCTGTTCGGCCACCAGTATAGCGAGTGCTGGATCGACTTCCGCGGGATCCGTGACGCGGTGATGCGCGAAGCCGGCATGGACTATTTCGAGAACAGCCGCCGCGCCACCTATGCCAGCCGCGCCTATTGCATCGCCAATCCGCAGGGGTGGGACGGCTGGTCGAAGGACATCTGGGGCCTCACCGCCTGTGACGGGCCCGGCGACTTCAAGCTCGAGTTCAAGGGCAAGCCGACCGAGTTCTTCAGCTATTCGGCCCGCGGCCCGCTCGGCCAGCCCGACGGCCGCGACGACGGCACGCTCGCCCCCACCGCCGCGCTCGGCTCGCTCCCCTTCGCGCCGGAGATCGTCATCCCCGCCGCCGAGGCGATGCGTCGCGAACATGGCGACCTGCTCTACGGCAAGTACGGCTTCTTCGATTCGTTCAACCCGAGCTTCCGCTGGACCGACAAGAAGCTCTCGAACGGCCGTGTCGATCCGGTGAAGGGCTGGTACGATACCGACCATATCGGCATCGACCAGGGCCCGATCCTGCTCCAGGCGGCAAACTATCGGAACAACTTCGTCTGGAAGCGGATGCAGGCTTGCGCGCCCGTTCGGAAGGGGCTGAAGGCGGCAGGGTTCACCGGGGGATGGCTGGGGTAAACCTGTTAAATTCCCCTCCCTGCAAGGGAGGGGTTAGGGGTGGGTTAGAAAAGGCCGGGCTCGATGCCCGGCCTTTTCTTTGACCGGCTGACTGGGCTCGCTTCGCTCGCAACCCACCCCCGCCCCCTCCCTTGCAGGGAGGGGAGATAGAGGTCACCGAATCCGCATCGCCTTGGTCCGCCGCGAAACCCCGTTCTCATCGAACGCCTCGACCGCTACCCAATAGTCCACCCCGGCATTGAGCGCACGGATGTCCAGCGCCGACCCCTGGTCGGCCCAACGCTGATAGGTCAGCGTCAGCCGGTCGGGGCGCACGCCCCACAGCACATTGTACCCGACCGCCCCGGGCACCGGCTTCCACGCCACATGCGCATTGCGGGTGTCGCTGTCGCGCTTGGCACTAACACCCGCCGGAGCAGCAGGCGCCTTGCCGCCAGCGGAGCCGAACACCCGCAGGTCGGCGATCGCCAGGTTCGCGCCGCCGACATGCCCATGCACATAGCGGACGAACCGCGCCTGCACCGGTGCGGGCAACTGGAAATAGGCGTTGGGCCGATCCCGCCGCGGCGCCTCGGTCTTCGCCAATGGGCTCCAGGCCTTCCCGTCCAGCGACGATTCCAGCGCGAACTCGGTATAGATGTCCGGCGCATCGCCGAACCGCCCGGCCTTGTAGTCGGCGAAATTGACCTGCACCGCGCGCAGCGCCTTCGCCGCGCCCAGGTCCACCGTCAGCGTCTCGCCGGGCTTGTTCGCCCCCGCTACCCAGAAGCTGCGCGGGTCTTCGTCGGTCGCCCGGCTGGCAGCAAATTCGTCCTGCGTGGACGAAGCCACCGCCGCCTTCTTGTACGAGAGCAGCATCCAGCCGGTGAACAGGCTCTCCGGATCCTCAACCTTGCCGGTCGGAGCGTAGTGCGGGAAATCGCCGAATCGCGTCGATACAGCCATCTGCCCGTCCGCCCAGAAGCGCGCCGGCCACATCCCGATCCGCCGCTCGAAGGTCCAGTTATAGCCGATCCACGGCGTGCCGGTGTTCCACCAGTTGCCGTTCACGTCCTGGAAGGTCGAGCCGTGTCCCGCGCCCTGCACGAAGCCGCCGGGCTTGTAGGCGACCGGGTTCCACGGTGCGTACTCGAACGGCCCCAGCGGCTTGTCCGAGACATAGGTGCCGTTCGAATAGGCGTTATATTCGGTACCCGGCGCCCCGTACTGGAGGAAATAGCGCCCGTTTACCTTGGTCATCCAGGCGCCCTCCATGAAGGGCTGGATAGGCGTGCCGTTGGGTAGCGTGCCCGAATGATCCTGGCCGAAGCGTTCCCAGCCATGCTGATCGGGATGCAGCGCCAGCATCGGCTTCGGCTTGCCCTTGTAGAGCAGCTTGCCGTCCTCGAACGCGATCTCGATCCCGTATAGCGGGAAGACGTTGGACGAGCCCCAGTACAGGTACCACTTCCCGTCATCGTCCTTGAACAGCGCCGGGTCCCAGGGGCCGGGCGGCACCTTGTCCTCGCCGGGCGCGGGGACATGACCTTCGCCGACGGAATTGACCAAATCAGGCATCCGCCGCACGAAGAAGTCGAGCTTGCCGCTGTCCGGATCGGTGGTCGAGAGGATCGATTCCGGCCGCGTCATCGAAGGCTGGATCAGGATGCGCTCGCCATCGCTCCACACCGCGGGTGCCACGATCGAGTTGAACGGCCAGCGGCTTGGCGTGATGAAGGTCCAGTGGACCAGGTCGCTCGACGACCAATATCCGTCCGCCAGCGTCTGGAAGAGGTAATATTTGCCCTTGTGGGTGACGATCGCCGGGTCGGCGCCAGTACGGTACGAGACGCCCTGGTTCACCTGCTCGAAATTGTAGCGGTAATCCAAGTCGATCGGGTTGGCATAGGTCTGGCGCGCTTCCTGCGCGTGCGCGGCCCCGGCGGCGAGCAGGCCCAGCGGAAACAGGATACGCATTCGTCTTCCCCGAAAATGAAAAGGGGGAGGAAAGCCCTGCGGCTCGCCTCCCCCGGAATTGTCAGTTCGAACCTGGCTTAGAACTTGTAGCCCAGGCGGAACTGGATGCGCCGCGGCAGCGTCAGCGTGTTGGCGCCGATGCGGCCCGGCTCAAGCGGGTCGGTCGCGCTCATGAAGGTGTCGAAGTCCTTGAAGTTCTTGTTGTTGAACAGGTTGAGGACATCGACCGCGGCTTCGAGATTGTCGCCGCCCAGGATCGGGAAGGTCTTCGCCAGCGAGACGTTGACTTCGCAGAAGGCGAACAGGCCCTTGATGCAGTTCTTCTCCGGATAGGCCGCGCTGAGCGCTGCCGCACCGCTGTCCGAACCACGGGTCGCGTCGGTGATCTGGTAGGCCGAACCGCTGCTCAGCGTGGTGACCGTCGAGAAGCGGAAGCCCAGCGGCAGGTCGACCATGCCCGAGATCACGATCCGGTGACGCTCGTCGCCGGCCTTGGGACGCCAGCCATAGCCGTCCGGCGTCAGGCCATCGAGGCTGAACAGGTCGCCGCCATTCTGCTCCGCCTTGGAGAGCGTGTAGGCGATGTTCAGGCCCCAGCCCGAGGACTTGGTGTAGTTCTTGTCGAGCGTGAAGAAGAGCGCCTTGTAGCGCGTATCCAGGCCGTCATAGCCGATGATCACGTTGCTGTAGCCGAACGGCACCACCGTCGAGGTGTTGCAGCAATTGCCCAGGCCATTGTTCTGACGGGTCGCGAACAGGTTGGTATAGCCGTTGCGGCCGCGCTGGTACGAACCGGTGAGCGAGGCCTCGAACACGCCGAAGCGCTGGCGCACGCCGAGCGAGAACTGGTCGTTCACCGGCGGCTTCGCGTTGTTCTTCACCGCGAACAGCTCGGGCAAGCCGGTGGTCGAGCTCGCCGCCAGGGCGAGCAGACCCTCGCGGGTGGCGTAGGACGGGTTCCACATCACGGTCGGCAGGCCCGAGCGGGGCAGGCCGTTCGCCGAGAAGCGGAACACGCCGATCGGGTTGATCGTGCGCGACAGCTCGTCGACCGTGTTGTTGAAGTTGTTGCGATCGTAATAGCGGCCGGCGCCGCCGAAGATCACCGTCGAGCGATCGCCCTTGATGTCCCACGAGAAGCCGAAGCGCGGCGCGATCGCCCCGCCGAACGGCTTACGCTGGTGGCCGTCGGTGATGTAGTTCTCGGGGTTGAAATAGAAGGTCGCCGGCAGCGAGCGGATCGCGGCCGCGGCGGCGGCCGGCGTGCGATACTCGTTGTTGAAGCCGTTGGTCTCATAGTCCCAGCGCACGCCTAGGTTCAGCTGCAGGCGATCGGTGATGTCCCAGTCGTCCTGCAGGTACAGGCCAATCTGGGTGTTCGACGCGCGGATCTGGCCGCTGCCCAGGCCCAGCCGCGCTTCCGCCGGGAACGAGAAGTTGGTGTCGTCGCTCGCATCCGCCGGCGTGCCGGCATTGTCGATGCGGAAGGTGTAGCGCGGCTGCAGATAGGCGTTGTTGTCGAACTGGATGTCCGTCACCTCGACGCGCGCACCGAACTTGAACGCGTGCCCGTCGATCCCGGTGAAGGTGAAGTCGTCGCGCAGCGTGTAGCTCGCCTGCGTCTCGTTGCGGGTCGAATCCTTGCCGCCGAACAGGATCACGCTGGCATATTCGTACGAGGGCAGCTCGGGATGCAGCGAGGTCGGGTTGAAGTTGTAGTTCAGGTAGCTGGCGTTGAACTCGTTGGTGAAGTTGTCGCCATTGTACGCCCACTTGAACAGGTAGGTGTCGACCTTGTTCTTCTTGTTCTCGGCATTCTCATAGGCGGTGTTGCCACCAAAGCCCTGGATGTCCGATTCCTGGCGACGGCTGAACGACAGGTCGAAGGTCTGGCGATCGTCCGGCGTCAGGGTCAGCTTGCCGAAGTAGAAGTCGCCGCGGAACGGGCTGACGAACGCGCCTTCGAAATCGCTCAGCTTGCGGCCCGAATATTGCTCGAACTGCTGGATCGCCGCGGCCGAGCCGGTGCTGTCGACGTTGAACGCGCGGTTCTGGTCGTTGCCTTCATAGGCGCCGAAGAAGAACAGCCGGTCCTTGATGATCGGGCCGCCGAGCGACACGCCGTATTGCTTGCGCTCGAACGCTGGCTCCGGGCGGTTGTTGCGCTTGTCGAGATACGCCTTCTCGCTCAGTCCCTTGTCGGTGTACTGGCCGAAGATCTCGCCTTGGAACTCGTTGGTGCCCGACTTGGTGAGCGCCGTCACGATCGCCGCGCCGGCCTGCTCGTACTCGGCCTTGTAGTTCTGGGTGAGGACGCGGAATTCCTGCACGGCGAGCTGGCCGAACGGGTTGCCGCGGCTGTTCTGCTGGCCGGCGATGCCGCCTTCGCGCACCTGGTTCTTCAGGCTGACGCCGTCGATGAAGACGTTGACCTGGCTCGCCGTCGAGGCGCCCGAGGTGAAGCCCTTGTCGGTCTCGCTGTCATTGTACTTCACGCCCGGGGCGAGCGCGACGAACGACAGGAAGTTGCGGTCGGTCTGCGGCAGGCGCTCGATCTGCGTGGTCGAGACGTTGGTCGCGACTTCGCTCGTGCGCACTTCGCGGGCACGTGTGCCGGTGACGACGATCTGGCCCTCGGGCACCGTCTCGGCCGCAGCACCGCCGATAGCGAGGTCGAGGCTGGCCGACTGGCCGATGCTGACGATGACGTTCTGGCTGACCGTCTCGGTCCCCGCCGTCGCGGTCACTTCATACTCGCCCGGACGCAGGCCGGTGAGCGTGTAATAGCCATTTGCGTCGCTGGTCGCGCGCACGGTCTGGTTGGTCGCGATGCTGCGCGCCGACACCTGCGCGCTCGCCGCGGAGCTGCCGTCCGCGCCGGTCACCCGGCCGCTCAGGCTGGCGGTGCTCACCTGCGCCGACGCCATGGTCGGCAGCATGACGGCACCGCTCGCGAACAGCGTGGCCATCGCCATCGCCGTTGCCGAGATGCCACGCGTCAGGACGCGATTCTTGTTCTGCATTTTCACTATCATTCCTCCCCAGCGAGGTTGTAACCGGTTACAAACTTCGGCGGCAGTTGTTCTGTTCTTGGTGATCGCCTGAAACCCCCAATGAAACCGGTTCCATGAAACGTCAATGCGGCGAATGCGTCAGCGTTGTCGGGGGTGAATTTTGCTGCACTGCAGTGTGTCTGGAATGCAACACTCGTCCCTCGACCCCGCAATCGACCGGTCATGGGGAGTCCCTCTTGCGGCGCGTGCGGGGTGTTCCCCATATCGTCGCCATGAGCGAAACAAACGCGTGGCACGGCACGACGATCCTTTCCGTGCGCAAATCCGGCAAAGTGGTGATTGCAGGCGACGGGCAGGTCTCCGCGGGCAACACCGTGATGAAGCCCAACGCCCGCAAGGTGCGTCCGCTGGGCGATGGCAAGGTGATCGCGGGCTTCGCCGGCGCCACGGCCGACGCCTTCACCCTGTTCGAGCGGCTCGAGGCCAAGCTCGAGCGCCATAACGGCCAGCTGCTCCGCGCCGCGGTCGAGCTCGCCAAGGACTGGCGAACCGACAAGTATCTCCGCAACCTCGAGGCGATGCTGATCGTCGCCGACAAGGAAGTGACCCTGGTCGTCACCGGCAATGGCGACGTGCTCGAGCCCGAAGGCGGCGTCGCCGCGATCGGCTCGGGCGGCAATTTCGCCCTCGCCGCGGCCCGCGCACTGGTCGATTACGAGAGCGATGCCGAGAAGATCGCCCGCTCCGCGATGAAGATCGCCGGCGAGCTCTGCGTCTACACCAACGATCGCCTCACGGTGGAAACGCTGGACAGCGCCAATTAACCAACGCATCGGCGGCGGCATGAAGTTCCGCATGGACTATGACGCCGCCCGCAACCGTATCTTGGTCGAGATCCGCGATTTCTGGACGATCGAGACCGTCCGCGAATTCGCGGCGGCGGCGGGTGCCAAGGCCCAGGAAGTCCTCGCGATCCGCAACGATTACGACGTGCTGATCGATTCGCGCGCCTTCCCGGTCCAGGCCAATGACGTCGCGGATCTGCTGCCTAGCATCGCCGAGGCCGGCCTCACCCTCACCTCGGGCCGGGCCGCCTCGGTGGTCGGCAGCCACCTCAACAAGCTTCAGGCCGAACGCACCCAGACCCATCCGCGGATGCGGATATTCATGACGGTGGAAGAAGCAGAGGCCTGGCTGGCGGAAGCGCGCTGACATTCAGCCACTCTTAGTTCCCCGGCGAAGGCAGGGGCCCAGTATCAACGCAGTTGGTCAGGCGCGGGAACCTCTCGAACGACATGGCAACTGGGCCCCGGCCTTCGCCGGGGAACAGCATAGGCTCGGGGCTCCGTTTGAATGTCGACGCAGCCCATTTACCGCGAGCGTCTCAATTGCCATCGGCATCGACCATGAACACCATCGGTCTACCCCGCGACATCGGCTCCCAACCAGCCGACAGCGCGGCGCGCACGCACCGCGAGATCGTGGCGTCATCGAGTTGAAGGCGACCGCGGGGCAACCCCTTCAACAACCGCTTGGGCGGCGGAAATTCCACCAATGCTTCGCGCTTGGCATCCTGCTGGAGGATGGAAATCGTCATTCCCTTCCAGCCTTCGTCATCCGACAGATGCGGTTCGCGCTGCAGGTGCCAATCATAGGATACGCCATCGACACTTACGGTGCCGGCATTGCCTCGGGAGTTCGACATATGTCGGCACTAGCATGCCAACCGTGCCGAAGCACAGGGGCGGGTTCATGCCCAGGGTACAGGCGATGCCTGCACGTGCCGACCCGGCCGGTTCGAGGCGCTCTCCAACCTAGACGAAGTTAGCGGCGGCACGTAGGACCGACGGCGCAATTTGGCGGGCAAAGGTGAACCCGCAGGGTTTTGGATTCCAATGAATTATCGCCACTCCTTCCATGCCGGCAACAGCGCCGATGTCGTGAAGCATAGCCTGCTGATCGCGCTTGTCCGGGCCTTACAGCAAAAACCGGGCGCACTGACCCTGATCGACACCCATGCCGGCTGCGGGCTCTACGACCTTGGCGGCGAGCAGGCCCAGCGCACCGGCGAAGCCGCACAAGGGGTGCTGCGGGCCTTTGCCGACGCGAACCCGTTGCTGGACGACTATCGCGCCGCCGTACAGGCGGTGAATGTCGGGGCAGAGCCGCACCTCTACCCCGGCTCGCCGCAGTTCCTGGCGCAACTCCTGCGCCCGCAGGACGTGCTGATCCTCAATGAAAAGCATCCCGAGGACGCCGCTGCCCTCCGCGGCGCGATGCGCGGCACGCCTGCTGCCGTGCACGAGCGCGATGCCTATGAGCTGTGGCTGGCGATGCTCCCGACCCGAACGGCGCGCGGCGTCGTGGTGGTCGATCCGCCGTACGAGCAGACGGACGAACGCGCCCGCATCACCGCCACCCTCGCCGCGGCACACCGCAAATGGGCACATGGCGTGACGGTGATCTGGTATCCGCTGAAAGACCGCGCGACGCATCAGCGATGGAAGGGCGATTTGCGCAGGCTCGGCATCCCGAAATTCCTGATCGTAGAGCATTGGCTGTATGATGCCGATCAGCCCGGCATCTATAACGGCGCGGGGCTTTTCATCGTCAACCCGCCCTATGCCTTCACCCAGGCGCTGCCGCCTCTGCTGGAAGCCCTCCGCGCCACACTGGCACCGGAAGGGCATAGGGGCGAGATCATCGCCGATTGGTTGAACGATAGAAACTGAGCCTGGCCCCTGATCTGGTCATCCAGGCGCATGGGTAACGCAGGTCTGCTTTCAGGGGATCGGCGAACCACCAGCCATGGCGGACTCTGGAGCGCTTAGCTGTCGGGCCCATAACGCTCCAATGTGGACCTTCCTTCGTTTTGCATTTGGGCCAAGGGCCGATATGAAAACCACAGGCTGGAGAGCGGAGCTCCCGACCTGAGGACAGTGGAAGCGGCAAAGCCGCTTTAGGCGCGAGCAAGAGCTCCTCCCGATCGGCACAAGCCGCTGCGCACCGCATTGAAGCCATTCAATGGGGTAGCTTATGCGAAGTATCCAGAAGATACGCGACTCCCGCTTTTGCGAGCAGGAAGGACGCTGTTACTATTGCCAGGCGCCAATGTGGCAAAAAGATCCACAAGACTTCGCCAAGACACATGCCATGTCAAAAAGGCGGGCGCTTTTGCTCCAGGCTACTGCCGAGCATTTGAAACCGCGGTGCGAAGGTGGCGGCCACGATACGACGAATATCGTTGCTGCCTGTCGGTTCTGCAATCGACACCGCCACATGGCACGTACGGCGCTCCCACCAGAAAAATTCAAGCAGCAGGTCCGCAAACGGGTGGCGGCAAGCAGATGGCACGGTGTGCGTCTCATCTAGTCAGGGCTGGCCCGGACCCGAACACGGTATTGGCCATATCCCCCTGATGGTCGTCGTCCGGTACCGATTGGACGAACGACCGCTTCCGGGTTCGACCATCCTCTCTCTAGTCGTCATCCCCGCGCAGGCGGGTATCCAGAGCCAGGCAGGACAATGCTCCGTCACCCTGGATCCCCGCCTTCGCGGGGATGACGGCGGAATTGGGGATGGTCGCGGAATTTGGAAGCCGGCACGCGTTGAACCGCACCTTCCAACCCCTCCCCTGAAGGGGAGGGGCTTTGCTCACCCATGAGCCCAGCTCATGCCTCTCCCAACCAAAACCAGGTTGAGCCCGGTCCCACGCGCCCTACCCTGCCGCCATGCTGATCGCCCGCCGCCCGCTGATCGCCTCCGCCGCGCTCGCCCTCCCCGCCTGCACCGCCACGCCGCGCCCGCAGCCGCTCAGCGCCACGCGCGGGCCGAAATGCCTGCCGATGGTCAATGTCGCACCAAGCCGCGTCATCCGCACCGTCGCGGGCCTGCGCCCCTATCGCCCCTCGGGCTTCGTCGTCCGCGCCGAGCCGCTGGGCGACAAGCGCCTTGTCCATAATTACGGCCATGGCGGCGCCGGCATCACGCTGAGCTGGGGCACCTCGCGCCTCGCGGTTGATCTCGGCCTGCCCGGCCATAGCGGCCCGGCCGCGGTGCTCGGCTGCGGCATTGTCGGCCTCACCACCGCGCGCCTGCTCCAGGAAGCCGGCCGCCAGGTCACGCTCTATGCAGCCCAGCTGCCACCCCACACCACCTCGAACATCGCCGGCGGCCAGTGGCACCCGGCCAGCCTCTACGATCCCGACCAGGTCACGCCCGAATGGATCGCCCAGTTCAAGCTGGCGATGGACTATAGCTGGCGGCGCTTCCAGATCATGGTCGGCGAGGAGTACGGCATCCGCTGGGTGCCCACCTATCTCCAGATGCACGACGATCCGGCGCAGGATTCCGCCGAGCCCGATCTCTCCGACGCCTATGAGGCCGACCGGGTGATCCTCGGCCCCGGCGAGCACCCCTTCCCGGTAAAGCGCGTCCGCCGCTTCAGCACCATGTACGCGGAGAGCGGCCATCTCCTCCGCCAGCTGATGCGCGACATCCAGATCGCCGGCGGCAGGTTCGTGATCCGCGACTTCGCCACCCCCGCCGATATTCTCGCCTTGCCCGAGACGCTGGTCTTCAACTGCACCGGCCTCGGCGCCGGCAGGTTGTTCGGCGATACCGGGATCGAGCCGGTCCGCGGCCAGCTCGCGGTGCTGCTTCCCCAGGCGGAAGTCCAGTACGCCTATGGCGGCCAGATGGGCTATATGTTCCCCCGCGCCGACGGCATCATCTGCGGCGGCAGCTTCGAGCATGGCGAATGGGACCCCGCGCCCCAGCCCGAACGCATCGCTCGGATTCTCGCGCGGCAGCAGGCCTTCTTCTCCGGCTTTCGCTGCACGGCTTGAAGCGGCGGGGCCGGCCCCCAACATCGGGGATCGAAACGAACCAGAGTACCCAATCCCCCAATGAACGAGAATCTGACGCCCAAGGCGATCGTCGCCGCCCTCGACGCGCACATCATCGGCCAGCAGGACGCCAAGCGCGCCGTCTCGGTCGCCCTGCGCAACCGCTGGCGCCGCCAGCAGCTCTCGGCCGACCTGCGCGACGAGGTCACGCCGAAGAACATCCTGATGATCGGGCCGACCGGCTGCGGCAAGACCGAGATCAGCCGCCGCCTCGCCAAGCTCGCCGACGCCCCGTTCGTGAAGGTCGAGGCCACCAAGTTCACCGAGGTCGGCTATGTCGGCCGCGACGTCGAGCAGATCGCCCGCGACCTGGTCGAGGAAGCGATCCGGCTCGAGAAGGAGCGCCGCCGCGCCGCGGTGAAGGACAAGGCCGAGGAAGCCGCGATGGGTCGGTTGCTCGACGCGCTGACCGGCAAGGATTCGTCCACTGCCACGCGTGAGGCGTTCAAGCAGCGCTTCCACGAAGGCTCGCTCGACACCAGCGAGATCGAGATCGAAGTCGAGCAGGCCTCGCAGATGCCCTTCGAGATTCCGGGCGCCGGCCCGCAGATGATCAACCTGGGCGAGATGATGAAGGGCCTGTCGGGCACCCCGCTCAAGCGCCGCAAGATGACCGTCCGCGCCGCCTGGGAGAAGCTCGTCGAGGAAGAGGCCGACAAGCGCCTCGACCAGGACGAGGTCAGCCGCGTCGCCCTCGCCGATGCCGAGGCCAATGGCATCGTCTTCCTCGACGAGATCGACAAGATCGCGGTCAGCGACGTGCGCGGCGGCTCGGTGAGCCGTGAAGGCGTGCAGCGCGACCTGCTGCCGCTGATCGAGGGCACCACGGTCGCCACCAAATACGGGCCGATGAAGACCGATCACATCCTCTTCATCGCATCGGGCGCCTTCCACGTCGCCAAGCCGAGCGACCTGCTCCCCGAGCTCCAGGGCCGCCTGCCGATCCGCGTCGAGCTGAAGGGCCTGACCGAGGAGGACTTCGTCGCGATCCTCAGCGACACCAAGGCGAGCCTGGTCCAGCAATATGCGGCCCTGCTCGGCACCGAAGGCGTGCAGATCGACTTCACCGACACCGGCATCCGCGCCGTCGCGCGCATCGCCGCCGAGGTGAATGCCGAGGTCGAGAATATCGGTGCCCGCCGTCTGCAGACGGTGATGGAGAAGCTGCTCGAGGACATCAGCTTCGGCGCCGAGGACCGCAAGGGCGAGACGCTGGTGATCGACGGCGCCTATGTCGACAACCAGCTCGCCGCCGTGGCCCGCAACACCGACCTCAGCCGCTACGTGCTCTAAATTCCTCCCCCGCAGGGGGAGGGGGACCAGCCGCAGGCTGGTGGAGGCGGCTTGCCACGAGCGATGTCGCTTGCGGTGCTCCCTCTCCACCCCCGGCTTCGCCGGCGGTCCCCCTCTCCCTCCGGGACAGGATTTAAATCACTTCGCCTTCTCGTAGGGCGTGAACTTCCCGAACATGCAATAAGCGTTCGGGATGCTCGATCCCGGATCGAGCACGCGGAACCGGTCGTTCCGGCAGAGCTGCGATCCGTGCACCTCGACGATCAGCGTGGTGTAGGGCCGCAGCCCCGGGCAGCTGGTGCCCAGGTCGTTGCGCCACACCGTCCGGCCCAGCGGTTTGTAGACGATGGTGTGGTCGTCGATGATCTGCGGACCGTCGGAATCGGTCACCGAAATGCAGTCGCGCGGGGCGCCGGCCACCCGGTCGCCCAGCACGGCCGCCAGGTCCTTCTGCGCCTCGGCCGCCTGCGACGCCTGCATTTCGCTGCTCGCGGTGCAGCCCGCCAGGGCGAGCGCCGCGGGAACGGCAAGTAGAAGACTACGCATCATCCGGTTCCTCACTTGCTATAGGGCACGAAGCTGCCGAGCGCGCAGGCGCTCGTCATCATCCCGCCGATGCGGGAGCGGGTCTCCACCCGGTCGCCCCGGCACATCCGGCCCGAGGGGCTGGTGATCACCGGCAGGTCGTCGCGCGACAGGCCGGTGCAGGCACCGATCAGTTCGTTGCGCCAGATCTTCTTCGGCCCGCCGATGAACAGGATGGTGCTGCTATAGCCCTCCATCCCGTTGTACCGGTCGCGCGGCAGGCAGTCCTGCGGCTTGCCGGGGGTCATGCCGGCCAGCTGCCTGGCGATCTTCGCTTCCTCGCTGCGGTCGCCACCGCGCTGCGGCAGCGCGGCATTGGCGGCACAGGCCGCGGCGAGGATGAGAGCGCCGGGAATGACGAAACGCAACATCATGTCTCTCCTGTCGCCCCCGACAGCGAGACTATAGTCCCGCCCCGCTCAAAAAGCATCCTTGGCGGCGCGGCGTTCCGCGAGGATCTCGGCGGTTTCGGCACGCAGGAAGGGATTGGTGGCGAGCTCGGCGCCGATCGTCGTCGGCACGGTCGGCTCGCCTGCCTCGCGCAGTGCATCGACTTCCGCCATGCGCGCCTGCAGCGCCGCGTTGTCGGGCTCGACGGTCAGCGCGAAACGCCCGTTCGCCTGGGTATATTCGTGCGCGCAATAGACCATCGTCTCGGGCGGCAGCGTGCGGAACAGCTGCATGTTGCGGAACATCTGCTCCGCCGTGCCCTCGAACAGCCGGCCACAGCCCATCGCGAACAGCGTGTCGCCAACGAACAGGATGCCGTCCTCGGCGAAGTGATAGGCGATGTGCCCGGCGGTATGGCCCGGCACTTCGAGGATCTGCGCGATGTGCTGGCCGACCTTGATCCGGTTGTTCCCCCCGGCGAGCCAGTCGGCCCCGGAAATGCGCGTGCCCTCGCCCGACGGCGCGATGATCACCGCGCCGGTCTCCGCCTTGAGTTCGGCATTGCCGCCGGTATGGTCCGGGTGCCAGTGCGTGTTGAGGATCGCGTTGAGCTTCCAGCCGCGCAGCTTGAGCTCGGCGAGCACCGGCGCCGCCACGCCCGGATCGACCACGGCGGTCTTGTCGGCACGCTTGTCGTGGACCAGCCAGATGTAATTGTCGCTCAGCGCGGGAATGCGGATGATCTCGAGTGCCATGATAGTCTCCCGCCTAGCTATTTAGGCCTGTGGCCGGATTTTGCACCATTTCCGACCCATTTAGCTGCGCGCGGATGCAAGTTCGCCGGCCAGCACGCCCACCAGCGCCTCCGCCCCCAGCGCCCGCACCCGCGCGACACCGGTGCCGGCCCAGAGCGGCGAATAATCGCCCCGCCCCTCGCCTTCGGCATGCGCGCGTAGCGGCGCCAGCGCGTTGGAGCCATAGGGGAAGGCGGGCACCTCGCCCCGGATCGGCCCCAGCTCCTGCATCAGCCGGTTGACGATGCCTTGGGCCTCGCGCCCGGAGAACAGGTTGGTGAATGCCGTCGCCACCTCGGTGCCGAGCAGCGCGCGGAACGGCGCCGAGATGCTGCTCTCGGCCGCGGCGAGAAAGGCAGTGCCCAGCTGCACCGCGCTCGCCCCGGCGGCCAATGCCCGGGCGATGTGCGCGCCGTCGACGATCCCGCCCGCCGCGATCACCGGCACCGCGATCCTCTCGGCGAGCAGCTCGGCCAGCGGCACGGGCCGGTGCGCGTCACCCAGGAACCAGCCCGAATGCCCGCCCGCTTCGGCCCCTTGCGCGATCACGGCGTCAACGCCGCGCGCGGCCAGCCAGCGCATTTCCTCGATCGTGGTCGCATTGCCGAACACCAGCGCGCCCGTGCCCCGCACCCGGGCGAGCAGCGACTCCTCGGGCAGCCCGAAATGGAAGCTGACGATCTCGGGCCGCGCCGCCTCGACCGCCGCGCACAGCGCATCGTCGAACGGCCGGCGCAGCGTTGGCGGCGGACCAGGCTGCACGCCTTCCTCGGCATAATAGGGCGCGAGCAGCCCGCGCCAGCCGCGCTCGTCGGGCGCCGGCTCGGGCAGATGATGACAGAAGAAATTGAGGTTGAGCGGGCCCTTCACGGCACCGCGCACCTCGGCGACCTGGGCCGCTAGCTGCTCGGGGCTGAGCAGCGCGCAGGGCAGCGAGCCCACCGCCCCGCCCCGCATCGCCGCGATCGCCAATGCGGTGCCGCCGGCACCGGCCATCGGCGCCTGGATGATCGGGGTGCGGGCCCCGATCCGTTCGAGCAATCCTACCACTCGCCCGTGTTGGGCATCGAGGCCCAGGGCTCGGCCGGGGCGAGCGGGTCGCCGGCCTGGAGCAGCTCGACCGAGATGTTGTCGGGGGTGCGGACGAACGCCATGTTGCCGTCGCGCGGCGGGCGGTTGATCGTCACCCCGCCGTCCAGCAGCCGCTGGCAGGTCTCGTAGATATTGTCGACGCGGTAGGCCAGGTGCCCGAAATTGCGCCCGCCGGTATAGACTTCGGCCGGGCTGCCGTCCTCGGCCGGCCAGTTATAGGTCAGCTCCACCTCGGCATCGGCGCGCTTGCCCTCGCCCTTGGAATCCTCGTCGGCGGCGAGGAAGATCAGCGAGAACCGCCCCTTCTCGCTGTCCATCCGCCGCACCTGCTTGAGGCCGAGCAGTTCGAAAAAGGCGATGGTGGCGTCGGGATCCGTCACGCGGATCATCGTGTGGAGATAGCGCATGGGGCGGGAGATAGGGGGCGGCAAGCGGGAGCGCTACCCTAATCAATTCCTCCCCGAGCTCGTCTCGGGGAGGGGGACCATTCGCGCAGCGAATGGTGGTGGGGCAATTGCGGGACGCCGACGATGTCGGCGGCCCCTCCACCACCGCCTTCGGCGGCGGTCCCCCTCCCCCAGACAAGCTGGGGGAGGAATTAGAAAATCACTTCTCCGTCGCGGAGAACTGCTCGAGCGCCTTGCGCGCCGCGGTGGCCAGGCCGGTGCCCGGCGCCAGCTCGATCACCCGCGCCCAGGCCGTCCGCGCATCCGCCTCGTTGCCGCTCGCCGCGGCGATATTGCCCGCCTCGAGCTGGACCGAGGGATCCTCGCCCGAAAGCCGCAGCGCCGTGGTGATGTCGTTCGCCGCGCGCGGCAGGTCCCCGGCGCGCCGTGCCAGCGTCGCCGAGAGCAGCCAGGCCAGCGGGTCCTTGTCGGCATAGGTCAGCGCCTTGTCGATGTCGCTGCGCGCCGCCTCCATGTCGCCCGCGGCGACCATCGCGCGGGCGCGGTCGAGATGCGCTTCGCCCAGGTCCAGCCCGGCGAGCTTGCCCGTCGCCAGCGCCGCGTCGATCGCCGCGCGGCCCTTGGCCGGCTCGCCCGCCGCGATCCAGGCATTGCCGGCCGAGGCCCAATATTGCGGGGCGCGCGGATCCTTGCCGGTCTCCGCCTCGCGCGCCGCGTCCTCGAACGCGCCGGCCGCCGCCGCCCATTTGTCGCTATTGGCATAGGCGACGCCCAGGCACTGGCGCGCCAGCACGCCGCCGCCTTCCCCGCGCCACTGCACGGCATCGACCAGCGCCTTGGCCGGATCGCTGGTCGCCAGGTCCATGCACTGGGTGAAGCGCGGCGGCTCCTTGGGCGCCGCGGTCGCCTCCTGCACCGGAACGGTCTGGAGGGCGAGGATCAGGATGGGGAGCATAGGGCGAGCACTTCCTCGAGCGCACGCACGATCAGGGCCAGGTCCTGCTCGCGCGAAAAACGATGTTCCGCGTCCTTGACCAGCAGAGTCTGCACCATGTCTGAACGGATCATCGCCGCAAGCCGCGGGGCATATTCCCACGGCACTTCCTTGTCCTTCTGCCCCTGGAGCAGCCGCACCGGCCCGCCCCAGGCGATCGGCTGGACGAGCACGCGATTGGCCTCGCCCGATGCCCAGAAGCCGCGGGTGGTGACGGTCGGCGTGTCGCCATAGTCGTTGGGCTGCTCGATCCGTCCGGTCTGCAGCAGCGCTAGCTTCTGCTCCATGGTGAAGCCCCAGTCGGTGAAGTCGGGCGCCGCCGCGATGCCGACCATTCCGGCGACCAGCTCCGGCCGCGCCTTGGCGATCATCGCCATGATCCAGCCGCCCATCGACGAGCCGACCAGCACCACCGGCCCCTTCACCACTGTGTCGATCATCCGCAGCGCATCGTCGCGCCAGCTCGCGAGCGTCTCGTCCTCGAAATTGCCCTCGCTCTCGCCGCAGCCCGAATAATCGAAGCGCAGGAACGCCCGGCCGTTCGCCCGGGCCCATTGCTCGAGGTGCAGCGCCTTGGTGCCCTGCATGTCCGACGCATAGCCGCACAGGAACATCACGGTCGGGCCGGCGCCCGGGGTGTGATGATAGGCGAGATTGGGACGCGGCGGCGCTTCGGGCGCGGTGGTTTCTTCGGTCATGGGGTGGGGATAGCTGCGCAATGGCGCCCTTAAAACCCTCTACCGCTTGCGGGAGAGGGTGGCCGCGCGAAGCGCCGGCCGGGTGAGGGTCAGTGCGGGAGGCAAGCGCATCGTTCGCGACCAGCGCACACCCTCACCCTTCCGCGGCCTTCGGCCGCTCCCTCCCTCTCCCGCATGCGGGAGAGGGTATGGAAGGTCAGATCGCGCCCGAAAACGTGTCGCACTGGCCCGGATCGCCGGTCTCCAGTCCCTTCTTCAGCCAGGCCATGCGCTGCGCCGAAGTGCCATGGGTGAAGCTCTCCGGCACCACCGTGCCCTGCATCTGGCGCTGGAGCGTGTCGTCGCCGATCGCATTCGCCGCGGTCATGCCTTCCTCGATGTCGCCCGGCTCGATCCGCTCCTTGTTGCGCGCCGCCCAGACGCCGGCGAAGCAGTCCGCCTGCAGCTCCAGCCGCACCGACAGCGCATTGCCCTCGGCCTGGCTCGCCCGCGCCTGCAGCCGCGAGACCTTGTCCGAGGTGCCGAGCAGGTTCTGGATGTGATGGCCCATCTCGTGTGCGATCACATAGTCGCGGGCGAAGTCGCCCTTGGCACCGAAGCGCTTCTCCAGCTCCTGGAAGAAGCTGGTGTCGAGATACACGCCATTGTCCGCCGGGCAGTAGAACGGGCCCACCGCCGAGCTCGCCGCGCCGCAGCCCGACTGGACATTGCCCTGGTAGAATTTGATCGTCGCCGGGCGATAGCTCTGCCCGGCCTCGCGGAAGATCGTCTCCCAGGTGGTATCGGCAAGCCGCATCACCCGGCACGATTCGAGCCGTTCGCCGGTGCACACCTGCCGTCCACTCTGGCCTGCAGTCTGCGACTGGCCGGTGCCCGCACCGCCGCCGCCGGTGGTGCCCAGCATCCCGCCGCCGCCGCCGCTCATCGCGAAATAGGCAATTGCGAGCAGCCCGATGATCGCGATGCTGCCACAGCCCATGCCGCGGCCGAGCAGCAGCGGCAGCAGCCCCAGCAGCCCGAAACCGCCGCCGCCTCCGCCACCGCCGCTCCCCAGGTCCTGGGCATTGTCGGTAGGGTCGATATCGTCGAGCCGCATGGCGATCCTCTTTATTTAGCCATCGCAACAATGCCCGAACTGGCGTTGCGTTGCACGTACCAGTCATACCAAAAGATGCACTTCCCTCGGCCCCGGCTTTCGGCCACAGCACCGGACATGGCAGACGCCGAGTCACGTCCCCGCCGCCAGGCCACGGGGCTTCCGCTTCCGGACACGGTCGCACTGGTGCTGCAGGGCGGCGGTGCATTGGGCGCCTATCAGGCCGGCGTGATCGATGAGCTGCACACCGCGGGGATTGAAGTCGACTGGGTCGCCGGCATCTCGATCGGCGCGGTCAACGCCGCCCTGTTCGCCGGCAACCCGCCCGAGAAGCGCCTCGCTGCGATCCGCACCTTCTGGGAAGACGCCACCGCCGCGCTCCCCGATTTCTCGCTGCCGATGCACGATGCCGCGCGTGAGCTCAGCCATGAATGGGCTGCCGGCCTGGTCATGCTCGGTGGCGTGCCCGGCTTCTTCCGCCCGCGCCTGCTGCCGCCCGCCTTCGCCGCCCCCGGCACGCCCGAGGCGCTGAGCTTCTACGACACCTCGCCCCTGCGCGAGACGCTCGACCGCCTGGTCGACTGGGATCTGCTCAACAACGGCCCGGTCCGCCTGTCGGTCGGCGCGGTCGACATCCAGAGCGGCAATTTCCGCTATTTCGACACGCAGGACGAGAAGCTCGACGCGCGCCACATCATGGCCTCGGGCGCGCTGCCGCCCGGCTTGCCCCCGATCGAGATCGACGGCTGCTGGTACTGGGACGGCGGCCTCGTCTCCAACACCCCGCTGACGCATATCCTCGACCGGCAATATGCCGAGACCCTGATCTTCCAGATCGATCTCTTCCCCGCCGCCGACGAGCTGCCCCGCACGATGACCGACGTGGTCGCGCGCGAGAAGGAGATCCGCTTCTCCAGCCGCACCCGCACCGTCTCGGACGAGCGCATGCGCCTGCGCCAGGAGCGCCAGATGGTCTGCCGCCTGCTCGACAAGCTGCCGCCCGAGCTGATGGACGATCCCGACGTCCAGGCCATTCGTGCGAGGGTCTCCGAATATCCGGTCAGCCTCGTCCAGCTGATCTACCGCGCCAATGCCTGGGAAGGAGGCGCGCGCGACTTCGAATTCTCGGCGCGCTCGATGCACGAGCATTGGCAGGCCGGCCGCACCGCGGTGGCCGAGACGATGGCGAACGCCCAGATCGTCGCCCGCAACATCCTCGACGGCAACACCGCCGCCTTCGATCTCACCCAGCGTTAGGAGTATTCCATGTTCCTCAAGGGCAAGTCCGCCGTCATCACCGGTTCCACCTCGGGCATCGGCCTGGCCTATGCCAAGGCGCTGGCCGCCGAGGGCGCGAGCGTGATGATCAACGGCTTCGGCGACGCCGCTGCGATCGAGAAGGAGCGTGCCGCGCTCGAGGCGACCAGCGGTGCCAAGGCGCTCTACGACGCCGCCGACATGACCAAGCCCGACCAGATCGCGGCGATGATCCAGCGCTGCCACGACGAACTCGGCGGCCCGCACATCATCATCAACAATGCCGGCATCCAGCACGTCGCGCCGATCGAGGAATTCCCGGTCGAGAAGTACGACGCGATCATCGCGATCAACCAGTCCTCGGCCTGGCACATGATCCGCGCCGCGGTGCCGTTCATGAAGGCGCAGAAATGGGGCCGGATCATCTCCACCGCCTCGGCCCACAGCCTCGTCGCGAGCCCGAACAAGAGCGCGTACGTGATGGCCAAGCACGCCATTGCCGGCCTCACCAAGACGATCGCGCTCGAAGTCGCCACCCACGGCGTCACGGTCAACTGCGTGTCGCCCGGCTATGTCTGGACCCCGCTGGTCGAGAACCAGATCCCCGACACGATGAAGGCCCGCGGCCTCACCCGCGAGCAGGTGATCAACGACGTGCTGCTCGATGCGCAGCCGACCAAGCAGTTCGTCACGTCGGAACAGGTCGCCGCGCTGGTGCTTTTCCTTTGCCGGGACGAGGCGGCACAGATTACCGGTGCCAATTACTCGATCGACGGCGGCTGGACCGCTGCGTAAGGCGGCTTGGCGCCTGAAGAAGGGAAGAGGCATGAAGGGGATCCCCGCCGCCGCGGCACTGCTCGCGATCGGCCTCACCACCGGCTGCAGCGTCTATCGCGACGCCACCGCCACGCGTCCGCCCTCCGGCTGGAGCTGGCGCAAGGTGATGACCACGGCGGATGCCGATCGCATCCGCCAGTGGCGCCGCGCGTGGGACGATGCGCTCGCCCCCGCCAAGGCGGCAGCCCCCGCGGCGATCGCGGCGGATCCCAAGCTGTTCGATCCCGACGTCGCGCTCGCCCATGCGCTGCCGCCGGCGGGCGACTATCGCTGCCGCACCTTAAAGCTCGGCTCGCAGCAGCCGATCACGCAATATTTCACGGCCTATCCCGCCGGCCAGTGCCGGATCACCGTCCAGGGCAAGGAGACCCATTTCGTCCGCCTCGACGGCCAGCAGCGCCCCGACGGTCTGATCTACATGCACACCGATGCCCGTGCGATGTTCATCGGCGTGATGGTCCTCGGCGACGAGACCGCACCGCTTCGCTACGGCGTCGATCGCAAGCGCGACATGATCGGCTATATCGAGCGCATCGACGAAAACCGCTGGCGCCTGGTCCTCCCCTATCCGGGGTTCGAATCCAAACTGGACCTGATCGAGCTGACCCCGGCGGGCTGAGTCTGCGGGATTCCCCTCCCTGAAAGGGAGGGGCTAGGGGTGGGTTGGCGAGCGCAGCTCGCCATGACAAGCTAACCGCATGCTCCGCCGCATCGATCCCAAGCTGACCGCCCGGGCCCGCGAGTTGCGCAGCAACCCGACGGCAGCGGAGCGCGAAATCTGGCATCGCGTCTCGCGCTTCCGCCCAGCCTTCACGCGCCAGCACATCGAGCCTCCTTATATAATCGATCTCGTATGCCGCGGCGCCAAGCTCGCCATCGAGTTCGATGGCAGCCAGCATCTCGAAACCGCCGAAGCGGATGCCCGTCGCACCGCTTTCCTGCAGACCAAGGGCTGGACGGTCATCCGCCTGTGGAACAGCGATGTCCTGTCAAACCCGGATGGGGCCGCCCAGTATATCCTCAACAAGACCGCCGAGTGCCTCGGCGGTACCCACCCCCAACCCCTCCCTTCCAGGGAGGGGAGAAGCAGGCGGCCACGCTTCTCCTGAACGTTTGACACACCCCCATCCCCAAGCGACATTCCCCGCCTCATCAGGGGGAACCATATGCTCCGGTCGCTTCTTCTCGCCACTGCGATGACTTTCACCACGCCTTCCATCGCCGATCCGGTGCATGACGCGACCCAGGCCGCGCTTCCCCAGCTCATGGAATTCTACCGCGACTTCCACGCCAATCCCGAGCTCAGCACCCACGAGGTGAAGACCGCCGCCAAGCTCGCCGAGGAAGCGCGCAAGGCCGGCTACAAGGTCACCGAGAAGGTCGGCGGCACCGGCGTGGTCGCCGTGCTCGAGAACGGCCCCGGCCCGGTCCTGCTGATCCGCGCCGACATGGACGGCCTGCCCGTCACCGAGGCGACCGGCCTGCCCTTCGCCTCCAAGGTCCGCACCACCAATGACGACGGGATCGAGAGCGGCGTGATGCACGCCTGCGGCCACGACACCCATATGGCCAGCTGGATCGGCACCTTGCGCAACCTCGCCGCGATGAAGGCCAAGTGGCACGGCACCGTGGTGATGATCGCCCAGCCGGCCGAGGAGCGCGGCCTCGGCGCCCGGGCGATGCTCGACGACGGGCTGTTCACCCGCTTCCCCAAGCCGCAATTCGCCCTCGCCTTCCACGACAGCGCCGGCGCGCCCGCCGGCCAGATCGGGGTGACCGCCGGCTATGCGCTCGCCAATGTCGATTCGGTCGACATCACCGTGAAGGGCGTCGGCGGGCACGGCGCCTATCCGCAGACCACCAAGGACCCGATCGTCCTCGCCGCCCGCATCGTCGGCGCGCTGCAGACCCTGGTCAGCCGCGAAGTCGATCCGCAGGAAGCCGCGGTGGTCACGGTCGGCATGATCAAGGGCGGCTCGACCCACAACATCATCGGCAGCGACGTGACGATGCTGCTCACCGTGCGCAGCTTCAAGCCCGAGGTGCGCAAGCTGCTGCTCGACGGCATCGCCCGCATTGCGAAGGGCGAGGCGATCGCCGCAGGGGTGCCCGACGACCGCATGCCCGAGATCAAGGTCCGCGACAATTTCACCCCCGCCACCTTCAACACCCAGCCGATGACCGACCGGATGAAGGCGCTATGGACCGCCCGCTTCGGCAAGGACCGGGTGGTCGAGACCAAGGCGGTGATGGGCGGCGAGGATTTCAGCCGCTACTGGCTCGCCGACAATTCGATCCAGAGCCTGATCTTCTGGGTGGGCGGCGTGCCAGCCGACAAATGGGCGGCGTCCGACAATGGCAAGAAGCCCCTGCCCTCGCTCCACAGCGCCTATTGGGCGCCCGATGCCGAGGCCGTGGTCGGCACTGCGACCGAGGCGATGACCGCAGCGGCGCTGGACATCCTGAAGAAGTAACGGCGCTATTTCGCGATGGACGCCATTCTCGAGGTACTTCAGGCGCGCTTCCGCGAGCCTGAAGGCATGTATTTTACCAGCGACGATATCGCGACTTGGACCGGGGAGAGCGGCGAAACCATATCTGCGCTGCTAGACAGGCTCAGTGATGAGATCGCGAAGGGCTATCACGCCAAGACGCTTTCCTATGAATTTTGCGACGAGGTGGTGAACCACCTCTTTGGGGAACTCATGGCCGCGTTGCTCGAAAACCCGGCACTTCCTGACCCGACCCTATTCTACCAAGTCTATGACGCCTTTGACGCAGGCGAGTATCATCACAAGGAAGACCGCAGCGACGATCCGGTTGCGGAATTCACCGACCCCGCGATCGCGGATATCGTCGCCAGATACTAGCGCATCGGACCGTCAAATCTGGAAACGCAGGCGCCGGCGAGTCGTCGCGGCCTCTTCCCACTATCATTGTTTACCCCGGAACCGGGATTGCGGCAAGCCGGGGTCCCTGTCGCATGTAGCTGCCCTCGATTCGCAGACGAGGAGCAACGGCACATGATCTACTATCACGGCACCCGCGCGGACCTGGCCTCCGGCGACCTGATCGCCGCCGGCTACGCCTCCAACTATGGCGCCCGCAAAGCCAATCCCTGGGTCTATTTCGCCGGCACGCTCGAAGCCGCGATCTGGGGCGCCGAGCTGGCGCAGGGCGACGGGCGCGAGCGCATCTACATCGTCGAGCCGACCGGCGCGTTCGTCGACGATCCCAACCTCACCGACCAGAAATTCCCCGGCAATCCCACCCTCTCCTATCGCTCGCGCGCGCCGCTGCGCGTCACCGGCGAGGTCGAGCAATGGCAGGGCCATGCGCCCGAGCAGCTGCAGCACATGAAGGACGCGCTCGCGCGGCTGAAGGTACAGGGTATCGAAGCGATCGACTGACCCGCCTTGATCCGGTCGCCGCGCCGCCCTAGATCACCGGCGCGGCGACCACGTTCCCGTCTCCCATGCGGAGGGTCAAGACCGGGACGGCCCGGCAGCTCTGTTGAAGGAGGCTGCCATGGTTTGGTTCATTCTCGTTATCGCCGGTCTGCTCGAAGTCGTCTGGGCCTTCTTCATGAAGCAGTCCGAAGGCTTCACGAAACTCGTCCCCTCGATCGTCACGCTCGTCACCATGGGCGCCAGCTTCGGCCTGTTGTCGCTGTCGATGCGCACCCTGCCGCTCGGCACCGCCTATACGGTGTGGACCGGCATCGGCGCGGTCGGTGCCTTCGCGGTGGGGATCGTCGTGCTCGGCGAGCAGGCCAGCCTGATGCGGCTGGGCGCCGCCGCGCTGATCGTCTCCGGCCTGGTGCTGATGAAGCTCTCCACCACGAGCTGAGCCGCGTTCAGCGGCACTCCACGGTCAGGTGCGCCAGCTCGTGCACCGGCGCGAGCCGCGCACGGACGGCTTCGGCATCCAGGCCCGCCACGCTGACGATCGCCGCCCGCGCCTCAGGGCCTACCCGCCACACGTGCAGGTCGAGTATCCGCACATCGCCGAGCAGCTCGCGCACTTCCTCGGCGACATGCGTGTCGGTCCGGTCGAGCAGCACCGCGGCAGTGTCGCGCATCAGCGTCCACGACCAGCGCGCGATAACCACCGCGCCGACGATCCCCATCGCCGGGTCCATCCAGGCCCAGCCCAGGTAACGGCCGGCGAGCAGCGCGGCGATCGCCAGCACCGAGGTCAGCGCATCGGCAAGGACATGGACATAGGCAGAGCGGAGGTTGTTGTCGTGGCCGTGCCCATGCCCGTGATGATGCCCATGATCATGGTGATGGTCGTGCCCGTGATGATGGTGATGCCCGCCCGAGAGCAGCGCCGCGCTGACCAGGTTCACCGCCAGCCCCAGCACCGCGACGATCGCCGCCTCGCCGAACGCCACGGCGGTCGGCTCGAACAGCCGCAGCACCGATTCCACCCCGATCCCCAGCGCGATCAGCCCCAGCGCCATCGCCGAGGCGAAGCCGGCCAGGTCGCCCACCTTGCCGGTCCCGAAGCAATAGGCGGCATTGCGCGCGTGCTTCCGCGCATAGGCATAGGCGATTGCGGCCACCGCCAGTGCTCCGGCATGCGTCGCCATGTGGAAGCCGTCGGCGAGCAGCGCCATCGATCCGGTCCAATATCCGGCGACGATCTCGCCGACCATCATCACCGCGGTCAGCGCCACCACCCACAGGGTGCGCCGGGCATTCTCGTCATGCGACGCGCCCAGGAAGACATGCTCGTGCGCGAATGCGTCGAGTTCGGGCTGGCTGGCCATCGGGGGTCCTATTTCGCGTAGCGGCGGATCACCGCCAGCAATTCTTCGGCACCCTGGGCGCGCTCGGCATCGCTCAGGCCCGGTGCGGCGACATGCGCCTCGAGATGGTCGGCGATGATCTCGTCGAGCAGCCCGTTCACCGCCCCGCGCACGGCGGCGACCAGCTGCAACACCTCGGCGCAGCCGGCCTCGCCCTGCAGCGCACGCTCGACCGCGCCGACCTGCCCGCCGATGCGCCGCACCCGCGCCAGCAGCGCGGCATTGTCATGGGCAAGATGTGCCATATACCCATACCCCCTATAGGTATATGGCAGTTTGGTAAAGTGCAGGCGTTACGCGCCGCTCGCTTGTCAGCGACTGCGGCGCTGGACAGCTAGGTCCGCTTCCAGATGCTTTCCGGGCGAAGCGACGGCTTGCCCTCCAGAATGACATCGAGATTTCCGGCATCGGCAAGGAATTCGAGAAAGGCATCGATGCTGAGGGGACGCGAAATCAGATACCCCTGCACCATGTCGCAGCCCATCACGGCGAGCAGCCCCAGCGCGGATGGTGTCTCCACGCCCTCGGCGGTCACTTCCATCTCGAGCGTATGGGCGAGATCGATCGTCGAGCGCACGATCAGCGGATCGCGATTGCTGCTGGTCAGCTGCATGATGAACATCTTGTCGATCTTGAGTTCGCTTGCCGGAAGCTGCTTCAGATAGGCCAGCGACGAAAGGCCTGCTCCATAGTCGTCGATCGCGATGGCAATGCCGTTATCGGCGCAGAGACGCATATTGCGGATCGCGCTTTCCGGGTCTCGAATCACGGCAGTCTCCGTGATCTCGAAGCCGATTCTCGCTCCATTCTCACGGACCCTCGCGCAGGCCTCGGAAATGAACACCGAATCGGCGAGCAGCGAACCCTCGATATTTACGAAGATGCGAAGATCACGCCCTCCGATTGCGAGCCGTTCCTGATCCGCGATCACCCGCCGCAGCGTCCAGAGTGTCAGCGCGGAAATATATCCCGCGTCCTCCGCCACCGGAATGAAGTCGGCTGGCAGAAGCATTCCCCGCTCCGGATGCTGCCACCGGATCAATGCCTCAACCCCGACGACCTCCTTGCGGCGTACGTGCACCTTCGGCTGATATTGCACGAACATCTCATCTTCGGCGAGCGCGCGCGGAAGCGCGGCCACCAGGCCGAGCCTGTCGAGCATCCAGTCCTCGCGCGTCAGGTCGATCACCACCAATCGACCTTCGTCGCGCGCACGCTCCAGTGCCATCTCCGCCGCTTCGGCGAGCCGGACCTGATCCGCTCCCACGGGGGCGGCCGCTGCCCCCATGTGCATGTCCAGCCGACAAGCCTGACCGTCGATATCGAACGGGTGCAGAAATTCAGCGCGAAGCAGCTGGATATCCTGCATGGCGGCCTCATAGGTCGAACGCTCGAACACGATCTCGACCATCGCACGGCTACCGCTGACGGAACGCACGCCCGGAATGACGTGCTCGATCCAACGATCTATCCTCGATACCAGCTGATCGGCGAGCAGCGTGCCGATCTCGCGGCGAAGTGCCGCGAAATTGATGATCTCGCACAGGCAACGCACTTCCCAACCGGTTGCCTGCGTCTGGGGAAGCCGTACCGCGGGAGGTACGTTCTCACTGCCGATTTCCACATCCGCAGGCCGGCCCTCCGCCCGTACCCGACCATTGGCAAGCGCAACCCGCACCATGGCCTGCTCGATTGGCTCCGGATTCGCGGATGACCAACGCTGCCAGTCCGCCGCCGCCGAGAGGTCGCAATCCTTGAACGAGGCCCCATCGAAGCGTGCCTCGCCGATCGACGCGCCTTCGAACCGGCAACCTTCGAACAGTGTAGCGGAGAAATCGAACGCACCAAGATCGCAGTTCGAAAAGTCCACGCCGCGCAGGATGGTGTTCCGAAAATCCAGTTCCGGCGACAGCCCGGCAGTCCGGACCAGCTCGACAAAATTGTCCGTCTCCGCCGACAGGACCCGGTCGATCATGTCGGAAACGCGATCGCTGACAAATCTCATCGTTCGTACCTCGCGATCACGATTTCCTGCCGGCTCATCACGATCCATCCGCGCCGGGCCTCCGCCTCGGGCAGCTCGGTGCTGAAGATCTGCTCTATCAGAGCCTGCTTGTTCGCCGAGATGTCGATCTCGCCTTCGGCCGCGAAGGTCGCCCGGTCATAGAGGTTGACCTCGATGCGCGAGGTCAGTGCGGTGCCGTTCTCATAGTCTCCCACCGCGATCAGCGGTTCATCGCCGGTGGCATATTCGCCCTGCAATATCTCCGAGGCATCGCCTTGCCGCTCGACCTGCCACCGCAGCGCGCGTTCCATGCCATCGCCGAGCAACGTCGCGTCGCCGAGCATCGCGCTGTCCGGATGGCCGAGCCGCCGCGTCGCCCTGGCGCCGTTCGAACAGGCAATGTCCAATATCACCGCAGCCTTGCGAAAGCCGAAGATGATCCCGCTGCGATGATAGAAGGGCTCGAAATGCGCGGTCAGGAACAGCTGAAGCTCCGATCCTGCCGGGGTGGCCTGGCTGAGGTCGGAGAGTTCGTGGCGCACCATGTGCGGATCGAATGCCCCATAGCTCCGCTGGTTGGTGCGAAAGGTCACGGAGGTGCTCGGCCATGCCGCGTGTAGCGTCGCACGGAACCGTTCCACTGTGTCGCGGCCCTGATAGTCGCCCGGTCTCGCGCTGCGGCGCTGCACTTCCGGAAGCGCGTCGTCGACCCAGCTCGAATCCTCGCACTGGAATTTGCAGAACGTGGCGAGCGCCCCCTCCACCTTGGGCGAGAAGCGCTGCTCCTTCACCGCGGTTTTCAGGGTCGAATAGGAAATGCCTGCTGCCTCGGCCAACGCCTTTCGGTCGGCCTTGCGCAGCTCACCGGCACGAAACAGGGCCATGCACATGGCGTCGACCTTGGCTTCGGCCTCGAAGATGAATCGCGTCGTCATGTCGGTGCAGAGAGATTAATCCGAACCCCGGCACCGTCAATCGATGGATGATGGCCACTTCCGGCCTTCTGTCGTCCTGCGCCGTCTTTGGCCGCCTTGCGCGTATCTCTCGATAACTCTGGCATGGCCTTTAAATCGAAGACAGGACGGGACTTGTACAAGGATTCTCCTGCGCATCGCCGGCATATTCCTCGGGTCCTTCGGGATGTTTCACCTTCAAGGAGAATGAATATGCTCTGGATTGAATGCGCGCTCAGCGTCACCCTCGCCATCATCGCGTTGGCGCGGGCGCTCGGCCAGCTCTAGGCCGGGCGTGCGGAGCATCGATCAATGGCATTGGCGCCCGGCCCCGAGCCCGGGCGCCAATGCCTTCCACCTAGCGCCCGCCATTAGCTTTTCTTATGCTCCGCTCCCGATGGTCCGCCCCCACCTCCCCCTCAACGCCCTGCGTGCCTTCGAGGCGTCGGCGCGGCACCTGAGCTTCACCCGCGCCGCGATCGAGCTTTGCGTGACCCAGGCCGCGATCAGCCACCAGGTGAAAGGGCTCGAGCAGCGCCTCGGCGCCCAGCTCTTCCGCCGCCTCCCCCGCGGGCTGGCGCTAACCGACGAGGGGCTGGCCCTGCTCCCCGCGCTGAGCGACAGCTTCGATCGCATCGCCGAGCTGGTCGAGGGGATCGCCAGCGGCACCGCCGCCCAGCTCCTCTCGGTCGCCGCGGTCGGCACCTTCGCCACCGGCTGGCTGCTCCCCCGCCTGCCCGCCTTCCACGCCGCCCACCCCCGCATCGACCTGCGCCTGTTCACCAACAACAACCGGGTCGACCTGGCCGGCGAGGGGCTCGACTATGCGATCCGCTTCGGCGCCGGCGCCTGGCACGGCACCGAGGCCGTGCCGCTGATCGAGACCCCGCTCACCCCGCTCTGCACGCCCGCGCTCGCCGCGCGCCTTTCCACCCCCGCCGACCTGCTCGCGCTGCCACTGCTGCGCTCCTACCGTGCCGACGAATGGCCGCGCTGGCTCGCCCAGGCCGGCATCGCCCCGCCGCCGCTGCGCGGGCCGGTGTTCGACAGTTCGCTGGCGATGGCCGAGGCGGCGATCCAGGGCGCCGGCATCGCGCTCGCCCCGCCCGCGATGCTCTCCCGCCATCTCGACGACGGCCGCCTGGTCCGCCCCTTCGATCTCGAAGTCAGCACCGGCCGCTACTGGCTCACCTGGCTCCAGTCGCGCAGCCCGAGCCCGGCAATGGCGGCGTTTCGCGAATGGATATTGGCGGAGCTGCCAGCCCCGCCTCGCTGAGCAGCCGCGCCGCCAGCGTCCGATAATAGAGGCAGATGTCGAGCAGCTCGCGCGCCGAAGGATCGAGCCGCTCGCCCACCGCGACGCGGAGCAGCGAGCCGCCACCGGCGCCGTGCCAGCCGATCGTCATCACCGTGCCGCCGCGCGCGTCACCCCGCCGCACCAGCCCGCCGCAATGGAACAGGCAGTCGCGCGTGCGCCCCAGCGCCAGCAGCCGCGCCCGGTCCGGATCGGCCGTGCCCAGCGCCTGCCGCAACCGCGCGACCAGATTGGCGGTGTGCCGCTCCTGCTCGGGCAGCGCGATGCCCCGCGTCTTCGCGATCGCCAGCACGAGCAGCTGGAGGAAGCGATCGAGCTCGCGCAGGCCGTTGCCGATCACCTTGGCGCGATACGGCCCCACGATCGCCCGCGCCGCACCGGCGTCGAGCCCCCGCCCCAGGAACTGTGCCCCGCGCTCCAGCGTGGCATGTGCGCGGGCGAGTTCCCCGCTGCCGGCGCTCAGCCGCAAAGCTTCAAATCGTGCGCGCAGGTCTGGCCGCGCGCGTCGGTGCGCAGCGTGTAGGTGACGCGCTGGCGCGGCTCGAGCCGGTCGAGTCCGCAGCCCCGCAGCGCGCTTTCATGGACAAAGGCGTCGTCGCCGCCCTTGTCCGCCCGGATCACGCCGAAACCGCTGGCGGCATGATAGAAATAGACGGTCCCACTCAGCATGCGGCGGCCTTGCGCGCGGCGATCGCCTGCTCCACCGCGGCGAGCCCCTCGGCGCTGGCCACGGCAAGGTCGAGCGGCCGCCCGCCCAATCCCGCGTCATGGCCGTTGAGGAAGCTGGTGGCTTCCTCCCGGCCCAGCGCCTCGAACGCCAGCCGCGCCGCGCGCCCCTGGCGTTCGGCGGACTGGGGATCGAGCCGCACCGTGTTGAACTGCTTGCGAAAGGGCTTGGCCGGAGTCCGCGCTTCCTCCGCCGCGGCGGGCGCATTGGCCTCGCTCATTGGGCGGCCAGCATCGGCTGGTCTGCGACTAGCAGCGCGCGCAGCCCGGCAATCCGCGTCGCATAGCCGCGTGCCAGTCCCTCATGGGCATGGCGCGCTTCCACCGATGCGGCGGAATCCGCGCGCATCAGCGATATCTGGTGGCGGTAAAGAAGATAATTGAGATCCATGATGAGCCTCCGCATCGTGTAAGCGGGAGCGCACAAGTCTCTCAGCCGCGGGCGCCTACATGTCGGAACTGCTCGCGATGACTCGGCTTTAGCATGACGCCGGCATGGGGGATAGCGCGCACTGCGCCGGAACCTGCAGGTTGAGGGCGTCCGGCCAATCTGGAATACTGCCGCGACCAAAGGAGGCCCGACATGCTGCGCATCCTCTTGTCCGCGATCCTGTTCCTCGCCGCCCTGCCTGCCACCGCGCTGGCCCAGGCGCCCGGCACGCTGATCTCCGCGGACCCCGTGCCCGGCGGTCCCGAGGCGACCCGGTCGTGGCGCATCGCCTATTGGACCAGCGACGCGCGCGGCCGCGCGATCCGGGTCACCGGCATGATCGTCGCCCCGCAGGATCGCGCGCCCGCACCCCGGCGGGTGATCGCCTGGGCGCATGGCACCTGGGGCGTGGTCGAGCGCTGCGCGCCCTCGCTCAGCGCCAATTTCTGGAGCGCGACGCCCGCCCTCGCCGACATGCTCGCGCGCGGCTATCTCGTCGTCGCGCCGGACTATCCCGGCCTCGGCTCGCCGATGCCCCACCCCTATCTGGTCGGCACCGACACCGCCCGCTCGGTGCTCGACGCGGTTCGCGCCGCGCGTTCCCTGCCCGAGGCGCGCGCCGGCCGCGACTTCGCGGTCTGGGGTGAATCGCAGGGCGGCCATGCCGCGCTGTGGACCGCCACCGAGGCCGCCCGCTACGCGCCCGAGCTGCGCCTGGTCGGCACCGCCGCCGCCGCGCCGCCCACCGACCTCCCGGCCAATCTCCGCTCGGGCAGCGACCTCAATGTCCGCGCGATGCTCGCTTCCTATGCCGCCTATAGCTGGTCGCAGCATTTCGGCCATCCGCTCTCCAGCCTGTTCAACAAGACCAATGCCGGCGTCGCCACCCGGCTGGCGCGCAACAATTGCGTCGAGCTCGGCAAGAACCCGCGGATCGGCACGATCCTCGGCATCCTGTCGATCAGGAACGCGCTGCGCAGCAAGGACATGGGCCGAATCGAGCCCTGGGCCGGCATCGCCCGCGCCAACAGCGTGCTCCCGCGTGCCGTGCCCGGCCCGCTGCTGATCGCCCAGGCCAGCGACGACACGGTGGTCGCCCCCGCCGTCACCCGCGGCTTCGCCGTCCAGCGCTGCCGGAGCGGCGCGCCGCTGCGCTATGTCGCGCTGTCCTCGGGCGGCCATGCCGGGGTCACCCGCGGCAGCGCCAAGGCCACGCTCGACTGGCTCGACGCCCGCTTCGCCGGGGAGCGGCCGCCCAGCGATTGCGGGCGGATCTAGTCCCCCAGTTTCCTTCTATTCGTCATCCCCGCGAAGGCGGGGATCCAGAGTCGCAAGGGACCTTCCTCAGTTACCCTGGATCCCCGCCTTCGCGGGGATGACGGCTTCCTGATGGAAGGGCATGCCGAAATCCGGCCTCACCCCATCGCCACCGCGTCCACCGCATCCTCGCGCTTCTCGGGCCGGATATAGATCGAGCTGAGCTTGGGCTCCTGCGCCTTCAGCCGCCGCTCGAGCCGCTCGATCAGCGTCTCCGCCTCGCCCATCGGCAGCGCATCGACAAAGTCCGCACTCACCGCGACGAACACCCGGTCGGGCGCGGTGTGGATCGTGCGGACATGGTTCACATGGGTGATGCACGGCTCGGCCTCGAGCAGCCTGCGGATCGCCGCAACCATCTCCGGATTGGCGCGCTCGCCGATCAGCAGCCCCTTGGATTCGCGCGCGAGCAGCATGGCCACCCCGGCCAGGATCACCCCGATGACGATCGAGGCCCAGCCGTCGATGCGCGGATCGCCCATATGATGACTGGCCCAGACACCCGCCGCCGCCACCACCAGGCCGGCCAGCGCCGCCGAATCCTCGAACAGCACGATGAAGCCCGACGGGTCCTTGGAATCGCGGATCGCCTGCCACCAGCCATGTTCGCCCTTGCTCTTCGCGAACTCGCGCATCGCGATCCACCAGCTCGTCCCTTCCAGCGCAAAGGCGATGGCGAGCACGACATAGTTGATCAGCGGATCGCGCAGTTCCTCGGGTTCGGCGATGTGCTTCCAGCCCTCGTAGACCGACACGCCCGCACCCAGCCCGAAGATCAGGATCGCGACGATGAAGGCCCAGAAATAGAGCTCGCGACCGTAGCCGAAGGGATGGTCGGAATCGGGCGCACGTTTCGCCCGATATTGCCCGTAGAGCAGCAGGCCCTGGTTCCCCGTGTCGACCAGGCTGTGCACGCCCTCGGTGAGCATCGAGGAAGAACCGGAAATCGCGGCCGCCACGAACTTGGCGACCGCGATTCCGAGGTTTGCGGCCAGCGCCGCATAGATGACGATATTGGCGCGCCAGCCTGACGCGGGCGAGGCCGCCATTCAGCCGGCCTTAGCCGAGGCCGATCTTCGACAGGATCTTGCCGACCACGCCCTTTTCCTCGCCCGCCTTTGCGAGCTTGGCTTCGGCCTTGGGGTCATAGCCCGAGCTTTCGGGAAGCTCGTCATGCCCATGGTTGTGCACCGGCTGGGTCGAGGCGGGCGGGTCCGACGCGTCCATCGACTCGTCCAGCCCGCGGTCCAGCCTTGCCTCCTTGCTCTCCGGATTGCGGTAGAGCCGCTCGGCAATCGATTCGTCGGTGCCTGCGTCCGCCGACTGGGCCGGCGTGCGCGTGGTTTCTTCGTCCGGGCCCGGTGCCACCGACATGCGGTCCAGCGCCGGGTCGATCGGGTTCGCTTCCATGACTCACTCTCCTGAGCGTTGCCCTGATGTAACGAACACAATTCGATTCGCGTTCCCGCGCCGGATGCCGTTGAGCGGAAAAGGAAAACGGCTTGGGCCTCAGCCACTCCCCTCCCTGAAAGGGAGGGGCCGGGGGTGGGTTGCGTCCCCGGGCAAAGGCCGGGGGTGCTCGGCCGCATGCGCAATTCCTGCCGCAAAGAAGAAAAAAGGCCGGGCATCGAGCCCGGCCTTTTCTAACCCACCCCTGACCCCTCCCTTTCAGGGAGGGGAAGGCGATCAACTTAGTTCCGCTGGCTACCGAACAGGCGGAGCAGGAACAGGAACATGTTGATGAAGTCGAGGTAGAGCGTCAGCGCGCCCATCACCACCGCCTTGCCGCGCATGTCGGTGCCGGCGACGTAGAAGTACATGCTCTTGATCTTCTGCGTGTCATAGGCGGTCAGGCCCGCGAACAGCAGCACGCCGATCGCACTGATCGCCAGGCTCAGCGGGCCCGAGTTCAAGAACAGGTTGACGATCGAGGCGACGATCAGGCCGACCACGCCCATGATCAGGAACGTGCCGAAGCCCGACAGGTCGCGCTTGGTGGTGTAGCCCCACAGGCTCAGGCCCGCGAAGCCCGCCGCCGTGGCGAAGAACACCTGGGCGATCGAGGTATCGGTATAGGCGAGGAAGATCGTCGACAGCGACAGGCCCATCACCGTGGCATAGACCCAGTAGAGGGCCTGCATCGCCGGGGTGGAGAGGCGCATCTGGCCGAAGCTCATCAGCAGCACGATGCCCAGCGGCGCCAGCATCACCACCCAGCCGAGCAGCGACGGCGAAGAGGCCAGGCCGCGCGAGGTTTCCTGCAGCGTGAACAACACGCTGATCGCGCCGCTCTTGGCGAACAGCAGCGCGACGATGCCCGTCAGCAGCACGCCCGACGCCATATAGTTGTAGACGGACAGCATGTAGGACCTGAGCCCCGCATCGCGCGCATCCGCACCCGCGCCGGCGGTCACATAGGCGCCCGTCTGGGGATCCGACCAATTAGCCATTTGAAACTCCTTTTCCCGGCACCTGCCGGAACACGTGTAATATCGCCCTGATACGGGGTGTTTTCAAGCGAAACCCGGGGGTCTAGTGCCTCTGTATGATCCGCCTGTTCGTCGGCCTGCGTCTTCCCACCCCCATCCGCGCCCAGCTGCTCGCGCTCGGCGGCGGCATTCCCGGCGCGCGCTGGCAGGATGACGGGCAGCTCCACATCACCCTGCGCTTCATCGGCGATGTCGACGAGCGCGCCGCCGAGGATGCGGCGCTCGCCCTCTCCGCGGTCCACTGGCCGTCGGTCGAGATCGCCGTGGAGGGTGTCGGCACCTTCGACAAGCGCGGCCGCATCCACACCCTCTGGGCCGGCATCCGCCCGCGCGACGCGCTCGCCGGGCTCCACCGCAAGATCGACCAGGCGCTGGTCCGCGCCGGCCAGGAGCCGGAGCGCCGCGCCTATCTCCCCCACATCACCCTCGCCCGGATGAACAGCCCCGCCGAAGCCGCCGATCGCTTCATCGAGGCGCATGCCGGCCTGGCGAGCCCGCCCTTCACCCTCGACCATTTCTATCTGTTCGAGAGCAGCCTCGGCCATGAAGGCGCGCGGTACGAAGCACTGGAGCGCTATCCCCTCACTCTCTAGATCCTCCCCCGGAAAGGCATTTCCGGGGGAGGGGGACCGCCGCCTAAGGCGGTGTGGAGGGGGTCTACGACAGCAGTGATTGCCCCGCTGCGCCGTCCCACAAGCCGTCATGCCCCCAGGCCGTCACCCCGAGCCGTCATCCCGGCGAAAGCCGGGATCTCAGGCGAAGGCGCAGGGATGGAGCCGCACGGCAGACCCGCCCCTATTTCCGCTTCCCCTCCAGCACCGCCCGCACCTTCCGCGCCAGCTGCTCGCGCGTATACGGCTTGGACAGCAGCTCCACTCCCACGTCGAGCCGCCCGTCATGGACGATCGCATTCTCGGTATAGCCCGAGGTGAACAGCACCGAGAGCTCGGGCAGCCGCGCGCGGGCCAGGCGGGCCAGTTCGGGGCTCTTGAGCGCGCCCGGCATCACCACGTCGGTGAACAGCAGGTCGATCGCCACCCCGCTCTCGATCACGCTCAGCGCGCTCTGCGCGTCGTTCGCGCGCAGCACGGTATAGCCCAGCTCGGTCAGCAGCTCGACCACCGTCGCCTGCACATCGGGATCGTCCTCGGCGACCAGGATCGTCTCGGTGCCGCCGCGCATCGCCACCGCCTCGGGCGAGACGACCAGCACTTCCTCGCGCTTGCGCACGCGGGGCAGATACAGCTTCACCGTCGTGCCGTGGCCGATCTCGGAATAGATCTTCACATGGCCGCCCGATTGCTTGACGAAGCCATAGACCATCGAAAGGCCCAGCCCCGATCCCTGCCCCTCGGGCTTGGTCGAGAAGAAGGGCTCGAACACCTGCTCGATCAGCTCGGGCGCGATGCCGCTGCCGGTGTCGGTCACCGCGAGCATCACATATTGCCCGGCCGGCACGTCCTCCAGCCGCCGCGTGTAATCGTCGTCGAGCGAGGCGTTGGCCGCCTCGATCGTCAGCTTGCCCGTCCCGTGCATCGCGTCGCGCGCGTTGATCGCCAGGTTGAGGATCGCATTCTCGAGCTGGGTCGGATCGGCCTGGCAGTTCCACAGCCCGCCGGAGGTGATCACCTCGATCCCGATCGCCTCGCCCAGCGCCCGGCGCAGCATGTCGTCCATCCCGCCCAGGAACTTGCCGACATTGAGCACCCGCGGCTCGAGCGGCTGGCGCCGGCCGAACGCGAGCAGCTGGCTGGCGAGCTTCGATCCGCGCTGCACCCCGGCCAGCGCGTTCGCCACGCGTCGCTCGGCCTTGTCATTGCCCTGCACGTCGCGGGTGAGCAGCTGGAGATTGCCCGAAATCACCTGGAGCAGGTTGTTGAAGTCGTGCGCCACGCCGCCGGTCAGCTTGCCGATCGTCTCCATCTTCTGCGCCTGCTGAAGCGCCGCGAACACCGTCTCGCGCTCGGCCACCGCCTCGGCGACCCGCGCCTCGAGCAGCTCGTTGAGCACGCGCAGTTCCTCCTCGGCCTGGGAGCGCCGCACCAGCTCGCGCTCGACCGTCTCGAACAGCCGGGCATTGTCCATCGCCAGCGCCGCCTGTCCCGCCAGGCTGACCAGGCTCGCCTCGGCCGCCGCGCCGAACATGCCGGGCTCGGGATGGCCGTAGAGCAGCCCGCCGATCACGTCGCCCGACGGCGTGCGCACCGGCACCGCCAGATAGGAGCGCACCGGCAGATGCCCCTCGGGCATGCCCTGGAACGGCTCGTTCCGGCCATAGCGTTCGTCCACCGTGATATCGTCGACGCGGATGATCCCCGTGCCGGCGAAGGTCGGCTCGAACAGCCGGGTGATCCGCGGCATCGGGAACTTGTCGAAGGCCGATCGCGGCGCCCCGGCCAGGGCATAGAGCATGTAGCGCTCGCCCTCGGTCTCGTCGGTGCTGTTGTAGAAGAAGGCGCCGAACTTCGCCCCGATCAGCGCCACGCCCGCGTCCACCGCGGTCTGCGCCACCCGCGCGCTGTCGCGCTCGCCGGTGATCGCCGCCCCCGCCTGGTTGACCACCTCCAGCGTGCGCCGCTTCTCCTCCAGCGCAGTGATCGCGGCATGCTCGCGCTGCTGGATGGCGTAATGCTCGGTGCGGTCGGCACTGGTGCCGAAGATGCCGAGCACGCTGCCGTCCGCGCCGCGGATCGGCGTCATCGCCAGGTCGACGCGGATGTCGATCTTCTCGCCGCTGCCGCGCACGCTCTGCACGTGCAGCCCGGGCCGCAGCACCGGCGCGCCGGCATAGGCCTGCTCGAAATGGGCGCCGACATCCTCCCACACCCTGGGCCAGCTCTTGCGATAGGAGCGGCCGAAGATCCGCTTGTTCTCGTCGCGATAGGCGTCGAGGATCAGGTCGTTGTAGAAGAAGATATAGTCCGGACCCCAGGTGACGAAGGCGCGCTGCGGCGAGGCCAGCATCAGGTCGATCGCCTGGCGCAGCTCGCGCGGCCAGCTTTCTATCGGGCCAAGCTCCGGCACCGCGAAATCCGGCGCGCGCAGCATCTCCCCTGTTTCCCCGCCATGATCGGGCCAGGCGGCGTCGGCTTTTGCCATTATGCGTCCCTCAGGCCCCCCGCCCGTGCGCTGGTTTATACAGCGAAAGCGAAACAGGAAAAGACGTGCGGATAAAGCGATGGCGAGGGTTTGCGCCGATGTGGAGCAAGGATTGTTGTGACGCCCCGCGCGTAATCCGGCGCGGAAAATACAGGGCTCGCCTCAGCCTCCTGCCACGGGGCAGTTCATCAACTTGTCACGTCGCCTGCCTATGACCTAGAGCGCCGCGCGCTAATTCTCGTTTCGGTTTCAGTCCGCAAATACCTGGCTTCGGGAAGGATTTGCCTGTGCGTTCATTATCGCTTCTTGCACTGCCCGCCCTTTTGATTTGCGCTCTGGCAGCGCCGATGCCCGCCATGGCGCAATATGTCGGCACCACCGCGCCGCTTTTCCCTACGCTGATCGTCCCGCTCTTTCCCAATTCGAGCGTGATCCCCTTTTCCGCCCGGCCGAGCAGCCGCTCCGCCCCGCGCCCGGCAACGCCGCCCCCCGCAGCGCCGGTGCTCGCCGCCGCGCCCGCCCAGGTCGCCGCCAATGCAACCGATCTCGCGACCCATTTCGCGCCGGCCGACCGGACGCGGATGCAGGCGACCTATGTCCAGACCTTCGCCACCTTCAAGCAGTTCGAACGCAAGCTCGGCCTGACCGACAATGAAGTCGCGAACGGCATCTCCGCCTATATCGCCGGCAACTACATGATCCTGCACGGCGTCGACCTGCCCGATCCGGTCTTCCTGAAACTGGTGTCGCAGGTGCGCCGGGGCCTCCAGCAGAATGCGGGCCTGCAGAAGGTGCCGGTGGCGCAGCGCCGCAAGCTGTACGAGCAGACCGCGATGGTCGGCATGTTCATGGCGGTCGCCCAGCTCTCGCGAAAGACGACGGCGGAAGACCCCGCCGCCATCCGCAACCTGCAGGACTCCGCCCGGGCGAACCTCGCCCTGGCGCTGGGCAAGTCCGCCGAGACGCTCAGGATAGACGGCCAGGGCATGCACTTCTGAACCGGGGGCGCCGCTAGCACCAATTACAGTGTCCGCACCCGTCGCCCCTGCCCTATACTCCCCCGGCAGAGGCAAGCACGGAGGGCGAGCATGGCGACACTGGCGGATGCCATTGCGGAACGGACACCGGGCGGCACGCTCGAGGCGGTGCTGCGCGGGTCGGCGATCCTGCTCGTCGCGGCGAGCTGGCTGAGCGCGGGCCTGTTCGGCGCCTATATCCTGGCCTTCTACGGCGGCACCCTGGCCGGCGGCGCGCCCGATCGCTGGAACGAAAGCCTGCCCCGGCTGCACGAAGCCGCCACGCCCTTCGCCACGATCGCGATCGGCGCGCATTTCGTCACCGGCGGCGTGCTGCTGCTGCTCGGCCCCATCCAGCTGATCGCGGCGATCCGCAACCGCATCCCGGCGCTCCACCGCTGGCTCGGCCGGCTCTACGTCCTCGCCGCCGCGATCGCCGGGCTGGGCGGGCTCGGCTTCATCCTGGCCAAGGGCACGGTGGGCGGCCCGGCGATGGACATCGGCTTCGGGCTCTACGGCGCGCTGATGGTGCTCTGCGCCACCCTCGCCTTCGCCAACGCCCGCGCCCGCCGGATCGAGGTCCACCGCGCCTGGGCGATCCGCCTGTTCGCGCTGGCGATCGGCTCCTGGCTCTACCGGATGGAATATGGCTTCTGGTTCCTGCTGTTCGGCCAGCAGGGCCACACCCCGGACTTTCGCGGCGCGTTCGACATGGTGATGGACTTCGCCTTCTACCTGCCCAACCTCGCCGTCGCCGAGGCGTTCCTTCGCGCCCGCCGCGACGATGCCGCCCCGGCGCTGCGCGTCGGCGCGGTGATGGCGCTGCTCGGCGCGAGCGCCTTCATCCTGCTCGCCACCTGGCAGTTCGCCACCAGGATGTGGCTCCCCGGCATGGCGAGCGGACTCGCGGCGCTGGGCGGCTGAGCCGACGATCCCCGCTAACAGGGGGATCGCCGGCATGCGGCCCCGGGGGGATCAGCCGGCTTCGGCCATCCATAGCACCGCGTCCTCGCCCGCCGGGATCTTGAGCGGTGCGCGCGGATCCGTGGCGGCGTGCCACACCGCCTCCGCCACGTCCGCCGCGTGGGTGACCGGGCCGGCCACGTCCCGGAAGCTGGCGATCATCCCTTCGATCAGCGGCTTGTAGTCCGCATTGTCCAGCCCGCGCAGGTGCGGCGTCGCGTTCTCGGCGAAGCTGGTCTCCGGCGAACGGCCGGGAAGGACGATGTGCACGCGGACGCCGAACGGCTCCATCTCGACGGCGAGCGATTCGGTGAGGGCGTTCACCGCCGCCTTGCTCGCCCGGTAGACGCTGACCAGCGGCAACGGCTTGAGCGTCACCGTGGAGGTGACGTTGATGATCGTCCCGCTACGGCGTTCGCGGAACCTGGGCAGCACCGCCTGGATCGTCGCCAGCGTGCCGAGCATGTTGGTCTCGAACAGCTTGCGCGCAGTGTCGGGCTCGATCAGCTCGATCGGCACGGCGGCGCCGATCCCCGCATTGTTGACCAGCACGTCGATGTCGCCCGCCGCTTCGATGGCACTGGCGACGCTCGCGGGATCGGAGACGTCGAGCGGCAGGATGGTGAGATTGTCGGATGCCGGCAGGATATCGGCCTTCGGGCTGCGCATCGTGGCGACGGTCTTCCAGCCCCGTTCGAGGAACAGCTTCGCCGTTTCGAGGCCAAAGCCCGAGGAACAGCCGGTGATGAGAACTGTGGGCACGTGAGACTCCGGATTCATTGTCGGTGATCCAAAGGTGGCCCTTGCTGCCAGGACCTTCTATCGGTGATAATCTCGAATCAATTGGCGATAGTCCTGAAATGACCGTTGACCCCCTCGCGGAGATCGTGACGCTGCTGCAGCCCTCGGCGAGCTTCTCCAAGCTCGTCGAATATGCCGGGCGCTGGCGCATCCGCCGCGATGTCGAGGGCAAGCCCGTCTATTTCGCAGTGCTCGAGGGGCAGTGCCGCCTGATCGGCGCAGGCCGGCCGCCGATCATCGTACGTGCCGGAGACTTCGTGCTGTCGCCCTCGACCGGGCATCAGGTGATCGAAAGCATGGATGCACCGCCGCATGGAATCGACATGCTGCCGGCGGAACTCGGCGAGGGTCGGTATCGCGTCGGCGGGACCGATGCGCCGGTCAACCTGCGGATGCAGGTCGGCTTGTGCAGCTTCGCCTCGCCCGATGCCGCCTTGCTGGTCTCCCTGCTGCCCTCGATCGTCATTGCGCGGGGCGAGCCGCGGCTCGCACAATTGCTGCATCTGGTCGGCGACGAGACGCGGCATGCCCGGCCGGGCCGGGAACTGGTCCTGGAGCGCCTGCTCGAGGTTTTGCTCATCGAAGCGCTACGGTGCGGGGCGGACGCCGCATCGGTGCCGAGCGTCGCGCGCGGGCTGTCCGACGACAGGCTGGTCGCCGCCTTGCGCGCGCTGCATGCGCGCCCTGCCCAGGGCTGGACAGTCGCCGACCTCGCCGCCGAGGCCGCGATGTCGCGTTCCGCCTTCTTCGCGCGCTTCAACCGCGTCGTAGGGCTTCCACCGATGGAGTATCTGCTCACCTGGCGCATGGCCCTCGCCAAGCGCCTGCTGCGTACCCGAGAGCTGGCGATCGAACATGTCGCCGCGCGGGTCGGCTATGGTTCGGCGAGCACGTTCAGCACGGCATTCAGTCGCCATGTGGGCATGCCGCCGATGCGATATGCGCGCACGATGGCCGGGGACTGAGCGAACTGCGCCGCTACCGTCCCTGCCCGAACCGCGCCACCAGCGCGTCGGCCGCCGCGTGCACATCGTCCCAGGTCACGTCGAAATCCCGGTCCTCGCCATAATAGGGATCGGCGACCGAGCTGCCTTCGCGCCCCGGCACCAGGTCCATCAGCAGCCCGAGCTCGGCCGTCGCGTCTGCCGGCGCGATCGCCTCGAGGTCGCGCAGATTCTGCCGGTCGAGCGCGAACACGAAATCGAAGCGCCGGAAATCCTCGGGCCGCACCTGCCGGGCCCGCAGCCCCGAAATGTCGGTGCCATGACGCCGCGCCGCCGCCTGCGCCCGGCGGTCGGGCGGGTCGCCGGCATGCCAGCCGCCCGTCCCGGCGGAATCCACTTCCACATCGATCCCGGCATGCACCGCCGCCGCCCGCAGCGCGCCTTCGGCGAGCGGCGAACGGCAGATATTGCCCAGGCACACGAACAGGACCGACGTCACTTCCCTACCCCGGCCCGGCAATTACATCGCGTGGAAGACGCCGCAGGCGATGCGCCCGCCCGAATTGCCCGAAGGATCGGTCTTGTAGTCATCGGCATTGGCATGGACGACCAGCGCGGCGCCGTCCTGGTCCATCAGCCCTTCATAGGTGCCGCCCGGCAGCACGAAGATCGTGCGGTCGCGGCCGTCCTCGCCCACCGACAGGTTGGGCATGTCGCCGGCGTGCGGGCCGGCGGGATTGTCCTTGCCATGCTGGTGCGCGGTCGGGTTCCAGTGGCCGCCGGCGCTGGCGAAGTCCGGCCCCTCGCACTTGCCGACGGTGTGGACATGGGTGCCATGCACGCCCTTGGTCATGCCGTGCACTTCCACCATCACGCGGATCGTGCCGTCCACTTCCTCGGCGATCGCCTTGCCGACATCGGTGCCGTCGGCCATCTTCAGGTCGGCCTGGGCGCGGAAATGGCCGGCCATGTAGCGCGCGTTCTTCTCGGGCTTCGCACAACCCGCCACTGCCAACATACTCGCCACAATCAGCAAACCGCGCATTGCCCGCACTCCGGATAAATGTTCCCGTGACGTAATGGCCGTCGAAGCCGCCGGTTCCAAGGGGTCAGCGCAAACATTCTCCGTCCGTCTTGCCGGAGACGCTGCCCACCCCAAGGATGATCTTGGCCCGCCGTTCGAAGGTCAGCGCCTGCCAGCGCCCCGAATTGCCGATCGCGGTGCGGCTCCTGAGGAAAGTCAGATGGAGCATCTCATACTGCTCCGGATCGATCCGCCGCGTGTCGAGCAGGCATTGCCAGCGATCGACATTCCACGCCCAGTCGCGCTGCACCCCGTCCTGGTCGATCGAGCGAGACAGCGCGCCGTACCAGGCGAAGATCGCCCCCAGCCGTTCCCAGCGCTCGCCCTCGGGCATCGCGGCCAGCTTGCGCCGCAGCCGCGCCAGGTCCTCGTCGAGCGGGAAGCCGCCCTGCTGCACCTTGGTGTCGACCGCCCAGCGCACTTTCCGCAGCGTGATCGGCCCTTCGGGGAACACCCGCAGCAGGTCCTGCCGCACCGCCTCGAGCAGCACCAGATAGGTGTCGAGTTGCACCTGCAGCATCGCATCGCTCTCGAACAGCGCATTGAACTCGCCCCAGATCACTGGGTTGAGCTCGCCGTCCGTGCCGTGCGCCGCGAGGATCTTCTCGCGGCATTTGTCTTTCACCGGCACCGCCAGGCAGTCGCGCGAGAAGATCGTCTTGCCATAGACCGGCATCAGCGCCCGCCGCTCGCGCCCGAACCGGCCGCGCCGCGCCTTCTTCCACGCCTTTAGCAGCGGTTGCAGGCTGCCCGTCCCGAAATTCCACTGCGACATGCCGACCGAGACCAGCTGGCTGTCGAAATTGCCCACCGGCATCGCCCAGCAGCCCATCGTCTCGGGGATCGACGTCTCGTGCATCTGGGCGAAGATCGCCGCCCGGCTCAGCCCGATCGCCCCCAGCCGCGCGGCGCTGTCGGCGTCGATCGTCAGGAAAGGCAGGTCCGCCACTTCGCGGCACGCCGGCCGCTCGGGCGGCACCGGCGCTGCGGGAGGCGCGGCAGGCACAGCGACCTGTGCCTCCGCCGGCGCCACCGCCATGCCCAGCGCCAGCACCATAGCCGCAATCACGCCCCTGAACCCCATCCCCGTCTCCTCGCCGCGGATACTCCTTCGCCCCGCCCAACACCGCAAGCATCGGAAAACATGGTTAGCAATTCGGACCGGAAAGACGCTTTTCCCTAGGGAATCAGACATTTTCTTATACTCAAAATGGCGAATCAGGACTTCCCCGGACTAGCTGTCGACGCCCGCAACGGCGAAGGTCGTCGCAGAGCATGTCGATCCGCCTGCCTCTCGATCCCCCGCCGATCCGGCTCATGACCCGCTTGCTTGCCGAGCTGCAGACGACCGTGCTTGCCCGCGCGATCCGCATGTTCGACGGCGATCTCGATCGGGTGACGATCTTCGCGGTCATCGCGCGCGACACCTATCCGTTCGACACGCGCGAGGGGCTTGCCCCTACCGTCTCCGCCCATTCGCTCGCCATGTCGCTGTCGCGCCCGTACGAGACCGTCCGCCGCCACGTCCATGCGCTGGTCGATGCCGGCTGGTGCAAGCGCGGCGCCGACGGCGTCCATGCCAACCATGCCGATATCCAGTCGCCCGACCTGACCGAGTTCCTCACCCTGGTGCATGACGCCGCGGTCCGCTTCGTCGCGGACATGGCCCGTGCCGGCGTGCCGATGCCCGAGGTCGGCACCGTGCGCCCCTATCACCACGCCGCCGGGGTCCAGGCCGCGATCGACCTGATGCTCGCGGTGCTCGACACCAATCGCCGCGTCCATGCCGACTGGCTCGAGCTCGTCCTCTTCTCGACGATCTACGCCGCCAATTCGCGCCTGCTTAACGCCGACCGCGAGCTCGCCTGGCATTATGCCGATGGCCGCAAGGTGCCGCCGATGCACCTGCGCCTGCCGGTGCGCACCAGCAACGTCGCCCGGGCGCTCGGTCTGCCCGAGGCGACCGTCCGCCGCCGCCTCGTCCGCCTGTTCGAGGACGGCCGGGTCGAGCGGATCGGCAAGAAGCTGCTCGTCTCCGAAGCCTGGCTCAACCGCCCCGAGACGATCGAGACCAGCACTAGGAGCTTCGGCACCGTCCGGCTGCTGATCGCGCGCCTGGGGGTGAACGGTTTCCCGCTCCACGACCCCGCCCGCGCCTATCTCGCCGGGCGTCCGGAGCCGGTTTCCTTCGACTGATCGCATCCCGCAGCGGGACTCGTCCCGACTTCCGCCAAAATGGGCAACGACTCGCTTGAGGACATCGCCGCCGCCCCCAATAGGCGAGGCAAATCAAGGGACTCGGGCGGCATGACGTCGCCCCATGTTGCAAGGCCACCGACCCAATTCGGTGGCCAAGCGGGCTGTCGGGTTTCCCATCCGTCGGTCTCCATCGGTGGGCGCGGGCTTCGGCCCGCGCCCTTACCATTGCCCTTCCGCTTAGCCCCGCCTCCTCACCTCGCACTCGGGCGCCGCAATTGCGCTGCAATCCGCGCCGAGCCTGCCCCCGGGGTCCGGCAAACGACCGGCCCGCAAGCTAGGGAGGAGAGGATGACCCTGGGCACGCCCATGGCCGGCGCGCGCGTCAGGCTCGCACCGTTCGAGGATGCGCATGTCGAGCCGCTGCGCGCGGCCTGCGCCGAGGATCCGGATATCTGGGAGATCTATCCGGTCAGCATGGCCGGCGCGCAGTTCGACGCTTCGCTCCGCCTGCTGCGCGCGATGCCCGGCTGGACGATGTTCGCGGTGCTCGACGGGCCGGCCGCCGTGCTGGTCGGCATGACCAGCTACATCCCGGTGCCGGGCGCCGACGACGTGATCGAGATCGGCGCGACCTATATCAGCCCGGGGGTGCGCGGCGGGGCGTTCAATGCGGAGATGAAGCGGCTGATGATCGAGCGCGCTTTCGCCACGGGCTTTGCCGCAGTCCAGTTCCGTGTCGACACCCGCAACGCCCGGTCCTGCCGCGCCGTCGAGAAACTCGGCGCCCGGCTGGTCGAGACCCGCCGGGCCGACCTCACCATTTGGACCGGCCATGTCCGCGATACCGCGGTGTATCGGCTGGCGCGCGGGGAATGAGACGCCCACTGACCGGCGCGACACCGCCTTGACAAACGCAAGCCACAGGATGACGTATATCGTATAACATCCAATGCGAGAGCGATCATGCCGAGCCGGCGCACCCTCCTCCTGACCAGCGCGGCGGCCAGCCTCGCCGGCTCCCTCCGTGCCGCCGCCGCCCCGCGCGCCGAACCCGAACCCCGCCCCCGCACCGTCACCCGCGCGCTCGCCGCCGCCGGCACGCCCTTCGTCATCGGCTGCGACGGCACCGGCGTGACCAGCCTGCGCTATCGCGGCGACCGGTTCGACACCGACTATGTCAGCGCCGGCTCGCTGCTCGGCCAGGTCATCGCCCGCCACCGCACCGCTGGCGGCACCTGGCAGCCACTCGACAGCCGCACCGGCACGCCCGCCTACACCGCGGACACGCTCGAGACCCGCACCGCGGACGACCGGCTCCTGCTGACCAGCCGCCTCCGCCTCGCCGGCCAGGAGATGCTGTGGAGCATCGAGCTGGAGAACCACGGCACCGAGCCGCTCGAGATCGGCGACCTGATCCTCCCGCTCCCAATGCACACCCGCTTCGTCGGCGGCCGTCCCTCGACCGAGTCGGTGCTCAAGCACAGCTTCGTCTCCGGCCATGGCTCGCACCTCTTCTGGATGCGCTCGAACAGCGCCGGGCCCTATCTGATGCTCCTGCCCGATGCCGACGCGCATCTCGAATATTGGGAGCGCCGCCGGCTCGAAGGCGAAAAGGCCCCCGACAGCTATTGCGCCTTCGTCCACGCCGCCGCCTCCGCCGCCGAGACCCGCGCCACCGGGACCAACTGGCGCCAGCCGGTCAGCGCGTTGACGCTCCGCCCCGGCGAGCGCCGCGCTTATGGCTTCCGCTTCCGCTGGGTCGCCGACTATGCCGCCGCCCGCGCCGCCATCGCCGAGACCGGCGGCGTCGATGTCGAGATCGCCCCCGGGATGACCCTCCCCACCGACCTCGAGGCGATACTCGCGCTGCGCTCGTCCGTCCCGGTCACCCGGATCGCGGCCGAGTTCCCCGAGCACACCGTGATCGAGCCCCTGCCCGATCGCGCCGGCCGCCAGCTTTACCGCCTCGCCTTCCGCAAGCTCGGCGAGAACCGCCTCACCCTCCACCAGCCGGGCGGCCGCGTCACCCATCTCGAATTCTTCGCCACCGAGCCCCAGGAAACCCTCATCGCCAAGCGCGGCGCCTTCATCGCACGGCACCAGCACCGCGACCCCGCCAAATGGTATGACGGGCTGTTCGGCGAATGGGCGTCGGACACCGGCACCCTGCTCGGCCCCGACAATTACGACCGGATCAAGGGCTGGCGCATCTATGAGGTGACCTGCGACGATCCGGGCCTCAGCAAACCCGCCTTCCTCGCCCTCAAGAATGCCGAGCATCCGGTCGCGGCCGAAGTCGCAGCGCTCGACCGCTATATCGACAGGTTCGTCTGGGGTGGCCTCCAGCGTTCCGACCGCGAGAAGAACAGCTACGGCATCTACGGCATCCCCGACTGGAAGACCAATCGCGAGAGCGCCGATCCCGGCCCCAAGGGCCGCGACCATATCTGGCGCCCCTATGACTATCCGCACCTGATCGCGCTGTATTTCGGCATGTACCGGGTCGCCCGCGACCACCCGCACATCCCCGTGAAGCTAGATGCCGACACCTATCTCCGCCGCGCCCATGGCACCGCGCTCGGCATGTTCACCATCCCGATGCGCGTCACCGGCTGGTCGGCCTATGGCACCGGCTTCTACAACGAGTGCGAGATCCCCGCGCTGGTCGAGGCGCTGACCGCCCGGGGCTGGACGCGCGAAGCCGCCGAACTCCAGTCGCACTGGGCGCGCAAGGTCCGCCATTTCGTCCAGGAGAGCCCGGACCTGTTCGGCTCGGAATATCCCTTCGACTCGACCGGCTTCGAATCGACCCAGGCGCTCGCCCGCTCGGCGCTCGACGATCCCGCCGCGATGGGCGTCACGCCCGACCAGGCGCGCGCATTCGCCGAAAAGCAGATCGCCGCCAACCTGTTCTGCCGCGGCTGGCTCGAGCCGGCCTATTACACGCTCGGCAGCGACTATCGCGCCCAGGGCGCCGATTCCTACACACTCACCTATATGGCGCAGATGGGCGGATGGGCGGTGCTCGACCATGCGCTGCACGGCGATCCCGCCCCGGACCAGCGCCCCGACCCGGCTGACCTCCACGCCCTGCTCCGCCTCGGCTATGCCTCGCAGCTGAGCGCCTGGGCGATCCTCAACACCGGCACCCCGGCGAGCAACTATGGCTACTGGTTCCCTGGCGAGGCGAATGACGGCGCGGCGGCCGGCGGCTTCGAGCCCGCGCCCCGCGGCGAGACCTGGCTCGACCAGCCCCACCACCGCGGCGCCTGGTACTATGCCTGCGAGGCCGATCTCGGCTTCTGCGGTGCCCTGCGCGCCGCCCGCACGACCCTGGCCGACGACCCGCTGCTGGGCCGCATTTGCCACAACGGCACCTGGACGCAGCAAGGGAGCGAGATCGCAGTCATCCCACGCGACGGCATCCGCCGCCGGCTGAGCGTGCGGCTGGCGGAGGCGAGCCTCGACCTCGAGCTCCGCAACGCCCGCTTCGCCAGCGCCACCCCGATACGCCTGGAGGAGACGGGCGGCAGGCTCCGCTTCGCCCCCGAGCGCTTCGCCCCGCACACCGCGAAACTCCGCCTGCGCCTCCGCGCCGAAGCGGCGGGCGACTATGCGCTGCACGCCGGCGGTACCGAAACGCATCTCCGCCTGCAGGCCGGGAAACCGGCCGAAGTGGAACTGGCAGGCACGGGCGACGTGGTGATCCGCCGGATCGGCTGACGGGCGGCGACAGGCAACGACAGCGGCAACGGGGCCCGCCCTCAGGGGCAGCCCGTGATCCGCGGCAATGCGGGCCGCGGCGGGGCCAGCGCTTCCGCCGCGTCCCAATCCTCCTCCGCATCCTGGTCCTCGGCCTCGGCCATCCGCGCCGCTTCCTCGGCCGCCTCTGCCGCCTCCATCGCCCGCGCCTTGTCGATCATCTCGAGCTTCCGCAGGATCGCGGCGTCGGTCTCCTCCGGCAGTGCCCGCTGGCCGAAGAACCCGCCGGCCGCCTTGGCCGCCGCCTGGGCAAAGGCGATCAGCTCCTTCTGGCTGGCATTGCGCCCCGGCACCGCCAGCCCCGAAGCGTCGCGGCGATCGAGCAGGAAGCGGAGCAGCGCATCCGAATAGCGCCGCTTGCGCGACACCTCGACGCCGTCCTTCCACACGATCTCGTCCCAGCCCTCCACCGCGCGCTCCCAGGCGGCCTGCTCGAGCGTCGGCACGGACTCGTCGAGCGCCTTCTCCCAGGCGCGCGCGAACGCCGCGTCGCGCTTGCGCATGCGGTAGGCGGAGACATTGGAGATATGCGCCCGCGCACAGGCATCGCGCACGCAGCCCGTCTCGGCGAGCGCGCGCAGGAAGATGCGGGTACGGACCTCGGTCCAGCCGTCACGCCGCTTGCGATAGTCGCCGAACATGCCGTCGCGCCGTTCGGCCTTCTTGCCCGCCTCGGCCAGCCGCTCCGCCCGCGCCTCCCCGGCCCGGGCCACCGCCTTGTCCCAGAGATGCGCGAATTCGGCGTCGATCTTGCGCCGGTGATAGGCGCCGGGAACGCTCATCCCGGTCTCGCTGCACGCCCGCCGTACCGAACCATGGGTCGCGACCCCGCGCAGAAAAGCCTCTCGCACCGCCCCCGACCAACGCTGCCGCCCGAATTCACCCGCCATCCGACTCGCTCCGCTGTTGCAGAAGCGGAGTCAGTTATGGGGGATTTTCCTACATTAGAAGAACAAATGTGGACCAGCGTATACGCGAGCCCTCGCTAGTCTGCATTGCGTCCTAAATTCACTCGTTCGCCAAGCGAATAGCTGATCCCGAAAGCTGCCCTTCGATTGCAAAACTATCGAGAGATAGCTGGGGAAATGCTGCAGCCCAGCGCCCATCTTGCGCCGTGATCGCCGAATGAGAGATCGAAGCATGTTCCGCAGAAATATCAAATATTTAATCAGTCTGTCTTGCAATGTAGGATTTCAAATGTTCTCCATTTGTTTCAATCATTGGAGGATTCTATGCCTTTCGTTACCGATACCGATCTAGCGGCCATTGGCGTTGCCCAGGGCGCCAACATGGTCGGATTCATCCAATCACAAGCCGGCGCCGTCGCGAGAAGCGCCATGGATAAGATGCGAGATGTCGTTTCCGTCGCCGATTTTGGCCCAGCGGGGACCTCGGACGATCGTGCAAGAATCCAGGCAGCTCTGAACACCGGTAAGAGCGTGTATCTGCCGAGCGGTGCCTATCGTATCAGTGCCACGGTCGCAACGACCGCACCAGGCCAGCGCGTCTACGGGGATGGACGCGATACCTCACTCGTATGCGACGGTACAAACGTTCAGGCGACCTGCATCGCTATCCTGCATGAGAACTGCACAGTAGAGAATATTAGCTTGGTGCCAGGCACGACCGTAGCACACCAGGTCGAGGGCTATGGCGTCGCAATAATCGGGGCGGCCCATTGTGCCGTTCGCGATGTTCAGGTCTCGCACTTTCGACGCGGCGGCGTCCTGCTGGACAATTCCGACCATTGTATTGTGTCGGGGAACACCTTTCGGGACTCCGTCGTGGTGCCTTCGCCAAGCCTGCCCCAGTCTGAGACCGGCTGCGACGTCCTGATGCTTGGCACCTCGAGCCATAATATCGTCGAGGGTAATCAGTGCGTTTCGGGATGCGGTGTCGGCGTCGCCTGCCAGACGGGAACCGCTGGTGCTTCGCAATTCGGCAACGTGATCCGAGGGAATATCTGTAGTGGCCATCCTTGTTACGGGATCATGGTCTATCTAAGCGATCCCGATGCCAGCATCGATGACGTCATCATCGAAGGCAACGAGATAGAAGACATATCGGGCACGATCTTCGCGAACGGAACCGCGCTATTCTACGGTGCCGGAATCTATATTCAAACGTCCCGCCGCTTTATAGTGTCCAACAACAGCGTGCGGCGGACCAATACGGATCGCAGCCTTCCGCGGACTGGGTCGGACACGCCAGCCGCGATCGGCATCTCCGGTCGCACCGCAGGAACGATCTGCGGGAATGTCGTGATGGATGCCTATTACGGTATCATGGTCTCCCAGGCCGTGAATGCCGACGATGCGGGCAACGGCGTTGTCATTACGGGCAATGTGGTGCGTCCAGATCCGACAAATACGCGGCGCCTGATCATGGGAATCTACGTTATCGATACGGCGAATGCGATTATCAGCAATAACGATGTCGTCGGGTCGAACAATATCGACACGACACGCTGTATTTTCGTGCACAAGGCTTCACCATCGGTCGACATAAATTCGATCGACATCAGCAACAACCGCTGCGCAACAGCATACACCTTGATAGAGACCACCGGAAGCGGACAGCGGACGCGTATCGTTGGCAACACCGTTTGCGACGCTACGAACTATGGAATATATGCGACATTTGCCGATGCCAATGTAAGTCATAATAATATCTATGAAGTATCCAACGGAATCGGCTTCCCCGCTTCGGTATTGCGTGGGATCTGCAGCAAGAACCTGATCGTTGCCTCCTTGGCATCGATCAATAGCAGCTCCGCACCCGGCGTATATCGCCGCGGCAACCGCTTCAGCACCGGGGCAATTCAGGGGATTGCTACTCTGGCGAACGGAACGGCCGTTGTTAGCTCGACTGAAATTCGCAGCGGAGACGTCGTAATGCTAAGTAGGCAGGCCGCTGGCGGAACTCTCGGCGATCTCAGCATCGCTTCAATAGTTAACGGCACCTCATTCAGCGTCAAATCCTCCTCAACTGGCGAGAGTTCGACTGTCGCATATGAAATCATTCACTGAAGCGATTGGCGTAGGCGGCGCAGGAGGTAAGGAGGCCTGCCGCTATATTGCGGCCAACTGACGAGTGCCGCGGCGCATTATGCGCTGCGGCACTTGCCGCACTTCGCCTCCGCCCGCATTCGGCGCCAGCCTTCGCTAGACGGTAGTTATTCGCCGTGGCCGCCATTCCGAGGTGCAGCCCGAACACCAGTTTACGCGACTCCTGCCACAAAAAGCGGGCAGTCCGTGGCGGCCCAAATCCCGCCATTTGAAGTCCATCGCACCTCCACCCACTCCCTCCCCTTCCCCCCGCCCCCGGCCCGTGCTAGCGGCACCCGCGAATCTTCGCATTCGCAGCACCCCGGTGCGCCCGCGCGGCCCTATAAAGGAGCCACGTCCCCCGAGCGCCCGGTCGGACATAAAGAAAGGACCCCGCGCCTCATGACCGCGATCGGCAACGATACCCTCGGCACCCGCGACACGCTCACCGTCGGCACCGCCAGCTATGACTATTTCTCGCTGCCCAAGGCCGCGAAGAAGCTCGGCGACATCAGCCGCCTGCCCTTCTCGATGAAGGTGCTGCTCGAGAACATGCTGCGCTTCGAGGACGGCGTCACCGTCACCAAGGACGACGCCCAGGCGATCGTCGACTGGCAGAAGGATGCGCGCTCGAACCGCGAGATCCAGTATCGCCCGGCCCGCGTGCTGATGCAGGACTTCACCGGCGTTCCCTGCGTGGTCGACCTCGCCGCGATGCGCGATGCGATCACCAAGCTCGGCGGCGACGCCCAGAAGATCAATCCGCAGGTCCCCGTCCACCTCGTCATCGATCACTCGGTGATGGTCGACGAGTTCGGCACGCCCAAGGCGTTCGAGGATAACGTCGCCCTCGAGTATGAGCGCAATGCGGAGCGTTACGAGTTCCTCAAGTGGGGCTCGAAGGCGCTCGACAATTTCTCGGTGGTTCCGCCGGGCACCGGCATCTGCCACCAGGTGAATCTCGAATATATCTCGCAGTCGATCTGGTCGTCCAAGACCGCCGACGGCGCGACGATCGCCTATCCGGATACGCTGGTCGGCACCGACAGCCACACGACGATGGTCAACGGCCTGGGCGTGCTCGGCTGGGGCGTCGGCGGCATCGAGGCCGAGGCCGCGATGCTCGGCCAGCCGGTGTCGATGCTGATCCCCGAAGTCGTCGGCTTCAAGCTGACCGGCAAGCTCGGCGAGGGCATCACCGCGACCGACCTCGTGCTGACCGTCACCCAGATGCTCCGTGCCAAGGGCGTGGTCGGCCGCTTCGTCGAGTTCTACGGCCCGGGCCTGCACGCGATGACGCTGGCGGACCGCGCGACGATCGCCAACATGGCGCCCGAATATGGCGCGACCTGCGGCTTCTTCCCGATCGACGACAAGACGCTCGATTACATGCGCCTCACCGGCCGTCCGGACGAGACCGTCGCGCTGGTCGAGGCCTATGCCAAGGCGCAGGGCTTCTGGCACTCGGTCGACGGCCCCGAGCCGATCTTCACCGACACGCTCGAGCTCGACATGTCGTCGGTGCGCCCGTCGCTCGCCGGCCCGAAGCGCCCGCAGGACCGCGTCAGCCTCGACAGCGTCGACGAAGTGTTCAACGGCGACCTGACCAAGGTCTACAAGAAGGACCATGCGGTCCGTGTGGACGTCGAAGGTCGCGACCACGATATCGGCGACGGCGACGTGGTGATCGCGGCGATCACCTCGTGCACCAACACCTCGAACCCCTCGGTGCTGATCGCGGCCGGCCTCGTCGCCCGCAAGGCGCGCGAGAAGGGCCTGACCCGCAAGCCCTGGGTGAAGACCTCGCTCGCGCCGGGCTCGCAGGTGGTGACCGACTATCTCAACAAGACCGGTCTGTCCGCGGATCTTGACGCGATCGGGTTCAACCTGGTCGGCTATGGCTGCACGACCTGCATCGGCAATTCGGGCCCGCTGGCGGAGCCGATCTCGGCAGCGATCAACGGCAACGACATCGTCGCCGCCTCGGTGCTGTCGGGCAACCGCAACTTCGAGGGCCGCGTCTCGCCGGACGTCCGCGCCAACTTCCTCGCCTCGCCGCCGCTGGTCGTCGCCTATGCGCTCAAGGGCACGGTGACCGAGGACATGTACGAGACGCCGATCGGCGAAGGCACCGATGGTCCGGTGTTCCTCAAGGACATCTGGCCGACCAACGAGGAAGTCGCCGGGCTGATCACTGCCAACATCGACGACAAGATGTTCCGCTCGCGCTACGCGAACGTGTACGCCGGCGATACGCACTGGCAGAAGATCGACGTCGTGGGCTCGGACACTTATGCTTGGCCGACCAGCTCGACCTACATCCACAATCCGCCCTATTTCGAGGGCCTTACGATGACCCCGGCGCCCGTCACCGACATCATCGAGGCGAAGCCGCTCGCCATCCTCGGCGACTCGATCACCACCGACCACATCAGCCCCGCCGGCTCGATCAAGGCCGACAGCCCCGCAGGCACCTTCCTGCAGGAGCATCAGGTGGCGAAGAAGGACTTCAACAGCTACGGCGCGCGCCGTGGCAATGACGAAGTCATGGTGCGCGGCACGTTCGCGAACATCCGCATCAAGAACGAGATGGTCCCGGGCATCGAGGGTGGCATGACGCGCTATGGCGGTCAGGTCATGCCGATCTACGACGCCGCCGTGCGCCACAAGGCCGATGGCACTTCGCTCGTGATCATCGCGGGCAAGGAATACGGCACCGGTTCGTCGCGTGACTGGGCGGCCAAGGGCACCAACCTGCTCGGCGTCCGCGCCGTGATCACCGAGAGCTTCGAGCGCATCCACCGCTCGAACCTGGTCGGCATGGGCATCCTGCCGCTGCAGTTCGCCGAGGGCGTGACCCGCGAGACGCTGAAGCTCAAGGGCAGCGACACCTTCACGATCAAGAACGTCGCGGGTCTCCGCCCGCGTCAGGACGTCGAGGTCGAGCTCACCCGCGAGGACGGCACCAAGGAAACCTTCCTGACCCGCTGCCGGATCGATACCGTCAACGAGCTGGAATACTTCCTCAACGGCGGCATCCTCCAGTACGTGCTGCGCAAGCTCGCCGCCTGATCGACATCACCGAGAACATCGAGGGAGGGCGGCGACGCCCTCCCTTTTTTTGTGCCCGGATCAGGAACTTGCGAGGCGCAGCCGGCGGCCTGGGCGGGGAATTCGTGGCGATCCCGTAACGATGCCGCGCACCGGCTTTGCCTGTGTTGCTTTTCAGAAACACACAATCAAGAAACAGAGGAGCAACAATCGGAGGCGCTTTACACACATCAGACACTCTCACATCCTCGCCCCAGCTTCGCCATCAACCCCAGGGGATGGGGGCGACGAAGACACGGGGAAATTCCACCGACTGCCTCGGGCAGATCCATGGAGAGTGAGGAAATAATGAAGAAGACTCAGATCGCACGCCTGCGCACCGGAGCGGCCCTGTCCGCCTTCGTGCTCGCGGGCTCGCTGTTTGCCGCGCCCGCCTTCGCGCAGGACACGCCGGCCACCACCACCGCCGCGCCGGAGCAGGCAGCTGCGCCCGCCACCGACGGCGACATCGTCGTCACCGGCACCATCTTCCGCCAGTCGGACACCCACACCGCCCTGCCGGTGACGGTGATCACCGCCGAGAACCTGCAGCGCGCGGGCATCACCAACGTGACCGACGCGATCCGCTCGGCCTCGGCCGACGGCGCCGGCTCGATCGGTAACGGCTTCACCAGCGGCTTCTCGGCCGGCGGCGCCGCCGTCTCGCTGCGCAACCTCGGCGTCTCGTCCACGCTGATCCTGGTCGACGGCCTCCGCTCGACCAACTTCCCGCTGAGCGACGACGGCCACAATTCCTATGTCGACCTGAACAGCATCCCGCTGGTCAACGTCCAGCAGGTGCAGGTCCTCAAGGACGGCGCATCGTCGCTGTACGGCGCGGACGCGATCGGCGGCGTGGTCAACATCATCACCCGCAAGACGATGACCGGCCTCGAGGCGGGCATCGAAGGCGGCGCGACCGAAAAGGGCGACGGTTCCAAGTATCGCGCGAAGCTGCTGTTCGGCTATGGCGACTACGACACCCAGGGCTTCAACATCTACATCGGCGGCGACTATGAATATGGCGGCCGCATCTCGGCAGCCTCGCGTGGTTTCCCGTTCGACACGCTCGATCTCCGCGGTATCGGCGGCAACGACAACAACCGCGCCGACGACACGCTGGGCACCGCGACGACCGACGCGATGGTCACCCGCACGACCCAGACCGACCTCAATAACCCGCTCGCGGGCTCGGTGACCAACGCCACCTCGCCGGCGCTCTTCACGTCGCTGACGCCGCTCACGAATTGCGCCTATGGCACCTATTCGGAGAACACCTCCTCGCGCGTCGGCACCGCCTGCAAGCATGACAACACTCGCGAATATGCGCAGATCACGCCGCTGCAGGAGCGCTACGACGTCGTCGGACGGCTGAGCTTCCGCCTCGGCGACAATGTCGAGGGCTATGTCGCAGGCAGCTTCGCTCGCAGCCGCGTCGACATCATCTCGCCGCCGCGCGCGATCCGTCAGACCCAGGCGTTCGGCGGCTCGCCCGCGACCTCGACGACCAATCCGGGCATCGTGCTGCCGGTCTATATCTGCGCAGCGGGCGTCAACTGCTCGACCGCGGCGGACCGCAAGCTCAACCCGAACAACCCCTATGCCCAGGCCTATGCCAACGATCCGGCCAACGGCGCCGCACGCCTCTACTATCTGTTCGGCGACGTCCGTTCGGGCAGCAACCGCGTCAACAAGGTGTACCGCGTCACCGGCGGCCTGCACGGCACCATCGCCGACACCTGGGACTGGAACGTCGAGGCCGGCTATTCGCGCGCCGACCTCAACCTGACCCAATATGGTTGGGCCAACCTCAACGGCCTGGTCAAGGCGATCAACACCGGCTCGTACAATTTCGTCAATCCGAGCCTGAACTCGCAGGCGGTCCGCGATTCGGTGCTGCCGCCGATCACCGCGCTCTCGAACTCGAGCGAGCTGACGGTGGACGCCTCGGTCAGCCGCAGCCTCTTCACCCTCCCGGGTGGCGATGTGAAGCTCGCCGTCGGCGGCCAGTATCGCAAGGAGAAGCTGACCAACAACAGCGCCAACCCGAACCTGGACATCCCGGGCCTCTCGACCGCGCAGGCCTATGGCGACCGCTCGGTTTGGGCAGGCTTCTTCGAACTTGACGTTCCGGTCCTGGATTCGCTCAACGTCGATCTGTCCGGCCGCTACGATCACTACTCGACCGGCATCGGCCGCTTCTCGCCCAAGGCGACGGCGAAGTTCCAGCCGATCAAGCAGCTCGCGATCCGCGGCACCTATTCGGAAGGCTTCCGCGCACCGACCTTCGCGGAATCGGATCCGCGCAGCTCCTACTCCGGCTTCGTCGGCTACACGCCGACCGGCGCGTTCCTGACCGCGCACGCGGCCAACGCGTCGTACACGGCGCCGTACAGCCTGGGCCGTGGCTATGTCGGCAACGCCGCGATCAAGCCCGAGACGTCGCGCAGCTTCACGCTGGGCACGATCTTCGAGCCGACTCCGTGGCTGAGCTTCACCGCCGACTATTTCAACGTGAAGAAGTCGAACCTGATCGTCACCGGCCCGCAGACGTCGGACGCGATCAACGCCTATTACTCGGTCGCGGGCCAGACCTTCGCGAACGCCGCGGCAGCCGCCGCAGCGGGCTGCGCCAAGGTTGCCGCGGTCGGTACGGGCTATTCGTGCAACGTGGTCGACGGGGCCGATCCCTTCGCTCCCAACGCCCTGCCGCGCCTGCTCGTGGTCAACGCGCCCTATGTGAACACCGCCTACATGGTCGTCGCCGGCCTCGAGTTCACTGCCGACGCGCGGATCAAGTTCAGCGAGGACTTCCGCTGGGAGAGCCGTGTCGACGTCCAGGAGACGCTGAAGTACGATCTCCACCCGGGCGGCGGCCGCGCCGTGCAGCGCTATACCGGCACGGTGGGTCCGGAGGATCTGTCGTCGGGCGGCGGCACGCCGCGCTGGCGCGGCAACTGGCAGAACACCTTCACGCTCAACCAGTTCGCGCTCAGCACGACGACCTATTTCGTCGGCTCGATGAAGGGCGTCGCGGCGGACCAGGCGACCTCGGTCAATGGCGACACGTCTTGCGCCACGGCCGCGGTCTACAAGCCGAGCACCGGCTCGGCCGACTTCTGCCACATCCACAGCTTCATCTACACGGACGTGAATCTGACGGTGAAGGTCAACGACCAGTTCAGCTTCTTCGGCTTCGTCGGCAACGTCACCAACTCGCATGCGCCGCTGTTCGCGAACACGGCCTATACGAGCCAGGTGAACACGCTGACCTCGTGGCACGCGCCGGGCCTGATCGGCCGCTCGTTCCGCGCCGGTGCGAACTTCAAGTTCTAACCGCCGACAGGGCAAAAAAATCGGGGCGGTACCTTCGGGTACCGCCCCTTTTTTTCTGCCTGATCCGGACGACGGGCCGCCCGGGAAAGTACCTCCGGCTCAGCCGGCGGCGGGAATGTCGAGCAGCTCGATCTTGAACAGCAGAGTCGCGCCGCCGGGGATCGGACCCTTGCCCTTGAAGCCGTAGCCAAGGTTCGCCGGGATCGCGACTTCGAACGTGTCGCCCACGCCCATCAGCGGCACCGCGACCTGCCAGCCCTTGATCAGCATGCCGAGCGGGAAGGTCGCCGGCTCGCCGCGATCATAGGAGCTGTCGAACTTCTCGCCGTCGATGAAGGTGCCGGCATAGTGCAGCGTCACCGTGTCGGCCACGGTCGGGTGCTTGCCCGAACCATTGCCCTTCACCCGGCGCCAGCGCAGCCCTTCGGGCGTGCTGTTCCAGCCCTGGGCACCGTTGAGCTTGGCGAGCGCCAGCATCTGCTGGCTCTGCCAGGCCATGTCCTGCGAGCGATCGGGTGCGGGTGCATCCTGGGCGGCGAGCAGGGCGAGAGCGGCGAAAAACGACATGTTCGGTCCTCAGTTGGAGAGCGCGCGGCCGGCAACGGCATCGAGCTTGCGCAGCAGATGCGGGTCGCGGGCGTTCGGCGCGGTGATCAGTGCATAATCGAGGCAGGTGTCGATCGGCGAGGCGGGGCGTTCCTCGGGCAGGTTGCGCAGCAGGTGCATCACCAGCTTGCGCGCCTTGTCGGCATTGGTGCCGAGCTGGGCGATCACCGTGGCGACGTCGACCGCCTCCTCGCCCTCGCGCCAGCAATCATAGTCGGTGACCATGCCGACCAGCGCATAGGGCAGCTCCGCCTCGCGGGCGAGCTTGGCCTCGGGCATACCGGTCATGCCGATGATGTCGCAGCCCCAGCTGCGATAGAGGTTGCTCTCGGCACGAGTCGAGAATTGCGGGCCTTCCATCGCCAGATAGGTGCCGCCGACATGTGTCGTCGCGCCCGCCGCCCTGGCTGCGTCGGCCGCCAGCGCCGAGAGGCGCGGGCAGACCGGATCGGCCATCGAGACGTGCGCGACCATGCCGGCACCGAAGAAGCTCGACGGGCGGCCCTTGGTGCGGTCGATGAACTGGTCGGCGATGGTGAAGGTGCCCGGCGCACGCTCTTCGGCCAGACTGCCGACCGACGATACCGCCAGCACGTCGGTCACCCCCAGGCGCTTCAGCACGTCGATATTGGCGCGGACGTTCAGGTCCGAAGGCGAGATGCGGTGGCCGCGGCCATGGCGCGGCAGGAACACCACGCGGACATGGCCGACCCAGCCGACGAAGCAATCGTCAGAAGGCTTGCCCCAGGGGCTTTCGGTCGAGAGCCACTCGCCATCCTCGATGCCCTCGACATCGTAGAGACCCGACCCGCCGATGATCCCGATCGTCCAGCCACCCATTGCTCATCCCTTTGCTGCGTTGCGGCGTGCATAGGCGAAATAGAAGACCAAACCCAAGAGGTTCCAGACGCCGAATGCGACCTGCGTCTGATGCGGCAGGCTGATGAAAAGATAGAGACAGCCCAGGATCGCCCCTAGCCCGACGACCCAGGCCGCCGGCGTACGGAACGGGCGGACCGCATCGGGCGCGCGCCGGCGCATGACGAGCAGGCACAGGCCCACCGCGGCAAAGGCGGTCAGCGTGCCGGCATTGGCCAGCGCGGCGATCTCGTCGATCGGGAAGAAGGCGGCGAAGAAGCTGACGACGCAGGCGGTGAAGACCGTGATCCGCACCGGCGTGCCGCGCGACGAGACCTTGGCCAGGCTCTCGGGCAGCATCCGGTCACGCGCCATCACGAAGAAGATGCGGCTCTGGCCATAGAGGAAACCGAGGATCACGGTGGGCAGCGCGATCACCGCGCTGGCCGCCAGGAAGGTCGCCACGCCGGGCTGGCCGACTTCGCGCAGGATCAGCGCCAGCGGCTCGGGGCTGTTGGTGAAATGGGTATAGGTGAGCGCGCCGACCGCGGCGACGGCGACGACCATGTAGATCGCGACGCAGACCACCATCGATCCGACGATGCCGATGGCCAGGTCGCGCCCCGGATTCTTGGCTTCCTCGGCCGCGGTGGAGATCGCATCGAAGCCGTAGAATGCGAAGAAGATGATTGCGGCGGCAGCCATCACTCCGCGCTCCACGCCGTCGGGGCCCATGTGCTTGGTGAAGCCGAACGGGCTGAACGGCTCAAGATTGGCGGCGTTGAAATAGGGCAAGGCGACCGCGACGAACACGGCGAGAGCGACGAGCTTCACCACCACCAGCACAGCGTTGATCGTGGCGCTCTCGCGCGTGCCGACACAGAGCAGGCCGGCGACGACGGCGACGATGAACAGCGCGGGCACGTTGACGCCCCATTCGACCACCTGCCAGCCCACCATTCTGGGCCCGTGCGACAGGGCGGCCGGCAGATGCACGCCGATCCCCTCGAGGAAACCATGGGTATAGCCCGACCAACCCACCGCCACGGTGGCGACCACCAGGGTATATTCGGCGAGCAGGCTCCAGCCCACCACCCAGGCGACGATCTCGCCGAGCGAGGCATAGCTATAGGTATAGGCGCTGCCCGAGGCGGGGATCATCGTCGCCATCTCGGCATAGGCCAGCGCGGCGCAGGCGCAGATCGCGCCCGCGACGATGAAGGAGAGGATCACCGCCGGCCCGGCCCGATCCGCGCCGACACCGATCAGGGTGAGGATACCGGTCCCGACGATCGCGCCGACGCCGAGCGCGACGAGATGCGGCCAGGACAGCGTGCGCGCGAGCCGGTGCTCGGGCGGGCGATCTTCCTCCGCGACGATCTGCTTCAAGCGGAACAGGCTGGCCATCTCACGATCCTCTCTCTTTCCGCGAAGATGTAACGACCTGCGGCGAGCGCGCAACTTTGTTTCACACCACGCCTCCCTCTCCCCTTCAGGGGAGAGGGCCGGGGAGAGGGGGAAAAAAGGGAAGCAATCCGCGAACGTTCCGCTTCGGAGGAGAGGTTGGAACGGGCATTCAGCTCCCGTGCAGCCGGGCCGGGCAATCGTTACGCTGGTATTCGATGGAGCCCGCCATGCCGCTGCTGCTCACCGCCCTCGCCCTGACCCTGGCCATGCCACAGGATCCGCCGGCCAATCCGCAGATCGACTATGCCGGCTTCTCGGCGCTTACCCGCGATGTGCGCGGGCTCCGCGCCAAGCGGCGGCTGCCCTTCGCCCGCTTCCAGGCGATGGCGGCCCGCAAGGACGCGCTGTTGCTCGACGCCCGCTCGAAGGACGCCTTCGCGCGCGGGCACATCGCAGGGGCAGTGAACCTTCCCCTCACCGACTTCACCGCGGAATCGCTCGCGGCGGTGATCGGGCCGAACCGCGACCGCCCGGTGCTGATCTACTGCAACAACAATTTCTCGAACCACCGCCCGCCGGTGCCGCTCAAATCGGCGCCGCTCGCGCTCAACATCCAGACCTTCATCAACCTGGTCGGCTATGGCTATGCCAATGTCTGGGAGCTCGGGGACGTCGTCGACTATGACGACCCCGGCGTCGGCTGGGTTGCCTCGCCGGCCTGACCGGCGGGCCTGAGCGGCAGCGGCGCGAACTGATCGACCAGCAAGCGCCAGCCCGTCGCCCCGCGCTGCCAGACACGTACATAATGGCCGATCGGGGGTGCCGCCGGCGCTATCGATCCGGCTATGTCGAAGCCGCCGGGACCGCGATTTTGGCCGCCGCCCGGTCGGGTTCGAACGCGGAATGTTGCGGGATCAGCCCGAACAGGTCGTCAGGCGCGTCGCGTCGGCATTGTCGTTCACCGCTGCGCCCTGCTTCACTTCGTAGAGCTGCGGCCAGCGCTTGCCGACCACGAACGCACGCTTGCCGGCGGCGTCATAGGCGATGCCATTGGGTACGTCGTCGATGTCACGATTCTTGGGGCCGAGCGCGCTTACGTCGAGGAAGCTCTTCACCTTGCCGGTGGCGGGATCGATGCGCGCGATCAGGTTGCTCTGCCAGATGTTCGCCCAGATCTCCCCGTCGATCCATTCGAGCTCGTTGAGCTTCTCGACCGGGCAATTGTTGGCGGTGACCTTGAGCGTCGAGACGGTCTGCATCGTCTTGGGATCGAGGAAGCGTAGTTCGGCGCTGCCGTTCGACATGATGATATTCTTGCCGTCCTGGGTCATGCCCCAGCCTTCGCCCTGATAGGCGAAGGTATCGCCAAGCGTCATGTCCTTGAGGCCGTAGGTGAAGCCGGTCTGGTCCTTCCAGGTCAGCTGGTAGAGCTTGTCCCCGAACGCCACGATGCCTTCGCCGAAATAGGGGGCGGGCAAGTCGACCTGCTGGAGCACCTTGCCGGTCGCCGGATCGACCTTGCGGATGAACGACGTACCTTCCTGGCCCGTGCTCTCGTAGAACGCGCCGTCCTTGAAGAAGAGCCCCTCGGTGAACGCCGTCGGATCGTGCGGATGCGTGGCGGTGACCGCCACGGCATATACCGGAACCCCAGTCGTGCGCAGGAAGAAGAACCAGACGCCCGCGGCGAGCACGGCGAGGGCGGCAATTGCGAGGAGGATGCGCTTCATCGCCGCGGAGAAAGCCGTGCGTGGAGGCTGGTGTCAACGGCGAAGGCGCAGGTCGGGTCGCCTGCGAGACGAGAGTCCCTCCGCCGGGCACGAAAAAAGCCCGCCGGCGTGTTGCTGGCGGCGGGTGCGCTTGGGGCCGCGAGAAGCGAGCGATGCTCGGGGGGACCCTGTCTGTGGAGCAGATACGAAAAAAGCCAGTCCTGTTGGACTGGCTTGGTTTGTCGGCTGCGGAGCCTGGTTGCGGGAGTAGGATTTGAACCTACGACCTTCAGGTTATGAGCCTGACGAGCTACCGGGCTGCTCCATCCCGCGCCAGATGGGGAGAGATTGTGAATGGGTTCTTCCGGAGCACAAGCTTCAATGCCTGGCGGCGACCTACTCTTCCATCGCTTAAGCGATAGTACCATCGGCGCTGTCTGGTTTCACGTCCGAGTTCGGGATGGGATCGGGTGGGTCACAGACGCCATAGCCACCAAGCAATGAAGCTTGTGCTGCGGAAGTTTTTCAAACCGTGCAAAATCCAAGGCCGATGAACATCCATCCAACGTACGCTTTGGTTGCCCATCAAACTGTCGTTTGATGGATGGCCAGTGCTGACGTTGATGGTGGGACTCATCAAGTGCGAATAGGACAATTAGTACTGGTTAGCTCCATGCGTTACCGCACTTCCACATCCAGTCTATCAAGGTCGTGGTCTTCGACCGTCCTAAGAAATCTTATCTCGAGGGAGGCTTCCCGCTTAGATGCTTTCAGCGGTTATCCCGTCCATACATAGCTACCCTGCTGCGCCGTTGGCACGACGACAGGTACACCAGAGGTATGTTCAACCCGGTCCTCTCGTACTAGGGTCAACTCCTCTCAAATTTCGACGCCCACGGCAGATAGGGACCAAACTGTCTCGCGACGTTCTGAACCCAGCTCACGTACCACTTTAATTGGCGAACAGCCAAACCCTTGGGACCTGCTCCAGCCCCAGGATGTGATGAGCCGACATCGAGGTGCCAAACAACCCCGTCGATATGAGCTCTTGGGGGTTATCAGCCTGTTATCCCCGGCGTACCTTTTATCCGTTGAGCGATGGCCCTTCCACGAGGGACCACCGGATCACTATGACCGACTTTCGTCTCTGCTCGACTTGTCAGTCTCGCAGTCAGGCTGGCTTATGCCATTGCACTCTAACAGCCGGTTTCCAACCGGCCTGAGCCAACCTTCGCGCGCCTCCGTTACTCTTTAGGAGGCGACCGCCCCAGTCAAACTACCCGCCACAGAGGGTCCCAGCACCGGATGACGGTGCGTGGTTAGACATCAGAAAACAACAGGGTGGTATTTCACATTGTGGCTCCACACTGGCTGGCGCCAATGCTTCAAAGCCTCCCACCTATTCTACACAGTTCCTTCCTAATGCCACTCTGAAGCTGCAGTAAAGGTGCACGGGGTCTTTCCGTCTAACCGCGGGTACTCCGCATCTTCACGGAGAATTCAATTTCGCTGAGCATGTCCTGGAGACAGTGGGGAAGTCGTTACGCCATTCGTGCAGGTCGGAACTTACCCGACAAGGAATTTCGCTACCTTAGGACCGTTATAGTTACGGCCGCCGTTTACCTGGGCTTCATTTCGGAGCTTGCACCCCTCCACTTAACCTTCAGGCACCGGGCAGGCGTCAGACCCTATACGTCGTCTTGAAGCCGACTTAGCAGAGCCCTGTGTTTTTGCTAAACAGTCGCTACCCCCTGGCCTGTGCCCCCCATAAGTGCTTGCGCATATATGGGGCCTCCTTCTTCCGAAGGTACGGAGGCAATTTGCCGAGTTCCTTCAGGACACTTCTCTCAAGCGCCTTGGTATACTCTACCTGACCACCTGTGTCGGTTTCGGGTACGGTCTATACGGTGGGGCTATTTCCCGGGACAACTTCGAAGCATGCTCAATCCGATAAGAGCATACAACACACGTCATCCGTCACACACCACCAGGCCCACGAATATTAACGTGGTTCCCATCGATTACCCCCTTCGGGCTCATCTTAGGGGCCGGCTCACCCTGCGCGGATTAGCCTTGCGCAGGAACCCTTGGTCTTTCGGCGAAAGGGCATCTCACCCTTTTTATCGCTACTCATGTCTGCATTCGCACTTCCGATACCTCCACGACCCATTACCAGATCGCTTCACAGGCTTACGGAACGCTCCGCTACCGCGTGTACAAAGTACACACCCTAAGCTTCGGTGCACGTCTTGAGCCCCGTTACATCTTCGCCGCAGGAACCCTTATTTAGACCAGTGAGCTGTTACGCTTTCTTTAAAGGATGGCTGCTTCTAAGCCAACCTCCTGGTTGTTTTGGGATTCCCACATGCTTTCCCACTTAGACGTGACTTGGGGACCTTAGCTGTAGGTCAGGGCTGTTTCCCTTTTGACGACGGACCTTAGCACCCGCCGTCTGTCTCCCGGATATCACTCCTAGGTATTCGGAGTTTGGTTAGAATTGGTAGATCTCGCGACCCCCGCATCCATCCAGTGCTCTACCCCCTAGGGTGTTCGTCCGAGGCACTACCTCAATAGTTTTCGCGGAGAACCAGCTATTTCCCGGCTTGATTGGCCTTTCACCCCTAAACACAACTCATCCGGTAACTTTTCAACGTTAATCGGTTCGGACCTCCAGTGGGTGTTACCCCACCTTCATCCTGGTCATGCCTAGATCGCCGGGTTTCGGGTCTAATACACCAAACTAAATCGCCCTATTCAGACTCGCTTTCGCTGCGCCTACACCTATCGGCTTAAGCTTGCTTGGTACATTAAGTCACAGACCCATTATGCAAGAGGTACGCGGTCACCCCATAAAGAGGCTCCCACTGCTTGTAGGCATTCGGTTTCAGGTACTGTTTCACTCCCCTCATCGGGGTGCTTTTCACCTTTCCCTCACGGTACTAGTTCGCTATCGGTCGCATACGAGTATTTAGGCTTGGAGGGTGGTCCCCCCATGTTCAGACAGGATTTCACGTGTCCCGCCCTACTCGAGTCCTGATACATCACTTTCGCATACGGGGCTGTCACCCGCTAAGGCCACTCTTTCCAAAGTGTTCTGCTAGTTGAATATCAGGCACTGGCCTGGTCCGCGTTCGCTCGCCACTACTAACGGAATCTCGGTTGATGTCTTTTCCTCCGGGTACTGAGATGTTTCAGTTCGCCGGGTTCGCTTCACGAAGCCTATTTTATTCAGCTAAGTGATACTCGGACCCCAATTACCTAGCCCGAAAGCTAGATAATCGGGATGAGTGGGTTTCCCCATTCGGAAATCTGCGGGTCAAAGGTTGCTCACACCTCACCGCAGCTTATCGCAGCGTGCCACGTCCTTCATCGCCTGTATGCGCCAAGGCATCCACCAAATGCCCTTACCTCACACTTGAGAGTCCACACCACCAACGACAACGCTGGGTAAGCCCGAAGACCTACCAAAACTCGGCAGAGCAACGCGTCGAGGTATCTTGGTATGGATGATTGTAATCTCAGCCAGATTGATGAGCGTACATCGCGGTCGAAACCGCAATGCCGCTCGAAGTGATTGAACTGATTTGGCGCTGACGGATCGAAATCCGCTTGTCCAAATCAATACCATCACGGCATCGATTTTAAGAACCCATTCACAATGTCAAAGAGGAGCCAATGGCTCCATAACCGATACGGCGTGCCGCATCGGAACTGATGTCTTCATCACCTGGAAAATCACTTGGTCACGCTTCGGCAAACATGCCTGCGCGCTGGACGATGGTGGAGCCTATCGGGATCGAACCGATGACCTGATGCTTGCAAAGCAACCGCTCTCCCAGCTGAGCTAAGGCCCCCAACCAATCGCAAAGGCAATGGTGGGCCGAGTAGGAGTTGAACCTACGACCTCACGCTTATCAGGCGTGCGCTCTAACCACCTGAGCTACCGGCCCCCATGCCAAACCCGTGCCGGCCACCCTCTATAAAAAGGGCACGGCCGCGGGCGGCGTGAGCCAGCTCAGGCGTCACCCTCCGAAGAGGGTGTTTCCAGTGATGAAGGGACATGAGGACGGCGGCAATGTTCTTTGGATTGGAGGAAGCTCTTCTGGTCCGAAGACCAGCGCTTTCCGCCGAAATCCTTAGAAAGGAGGTGATCCAGCCGCAGGTTCCCCTACGGCTACCTTGTTACGACTTCACCCCAGTCGCTAAACCCACCGTGGTCGCCTGCCTCTCTTGCGAGTTAGCGCAACGCCTTCGGGTGA